>Ga0154089_101_pt1 | contig 2468282 bp, 2245 predicted proteins | sample DehspFTH1_FD_150125 | JGI IMG/M metagenome (GOLD analysis project Ga0154089, IMG submission 150125) | reverse complement strand
CTTCGCCGTCGGCTGGGACTTCCACACCGAGGTGCTCATCGACGGCCCGCTGGAGCAGGTCGAAGCCCACGTGCCCCGCACGATGGGACGGCTGGAGGCCGTCGACGACCGGCACACTCTCCTGGTGGGCTCGACCAGCGATCCTCCGTGGTACGCCGAACTCCTGACCGCCCTTCCCGTGTCGTTCCGCATCGTCGGTGGCGAGGAACTCCGCGGCGCCGTCCGTGGGCTCGCGGAGAGGCTGGTCGCGGCAGCCGAGCCACCCGCTCAGGGCACGGGTACCGCGGGCTGAGTCGACCCGTCCCGCCCACTGGACGCGGCCTTGTGCTGACATTCGACGATCCTCGCGGCGGCTAGGGTAAGCCTCATGACAACCACGCCGCTGCTCCTCGCCGGCGACTTCACTCCTCCGACCAAGGCCGATTGGGAGAGGGAAGTCCTGAAAGTGCTCAACCGGGGACGACCCGAGGGCAAGGAACTCACCATCGACCAGGCCATGGCCCGGTTGCGTACGACGACGGTGGACGGGCTGGCGATCGAGCCTCTCTACACCGCGACGGACGTGCCGCTCGGCCTGCCCGGAGCCATGCCCTTCACCCGGGGCACGGGCTTCAAGACCAGCCCCGCGACCTATTGGGACGTCCGCGCCCTGCACGAGGATCCCGACGTCGCCTTCACCCATGCGCAGGTGCTCGCCGACCTGCAGCGCGGCGCAACCTCGCTGTGGCTCCGCGTCGGTGCGGACGCGATCGCTGCCGCCGACCTCGCCGCCGTGCTGGAAGGGGTCGAGCCCGATCTCGCGCCGATCTCGGTGAGCAGCACCGACGACCAGCTGGCCGCGGCCCGCGCGCTCGTCGCCTTCTTCAAGTCCAGCGGGGCTGCGAACGCCCGCGGCAACCTCGGCATCGACGCCCTCGCGCTCGCAGCCCGCACCGGGGCCGCGCCGGACCTCGGCGCCCAGGCCGAGTGGGTCCAGGCGAGCCTCGCCGAGCTGCCCGGCGTTCGCGCCCTGACGGTCGACGTGCTGCCGTACGACGACGCCGGCGCCAGCGACGTCGACCAGGTGGCCTTCGCCATCGCGACCGGCGTCGCCTACCTGCGCGACCTCGAGGCCGCCGGTATCTCCCCGAGCCACGCCTTCTCGCAGATCCTGTTCCGGGTCAGCGTCAACGCCGACCAGTTCACCTCGATCAGCCGCCTCCGCGCGCTGCGGCGCGTGTGGGCCCGGGTCGGCGAGGTCAGCGGGGTGCCCGAGGGTGCCCGTGGTGCCGTGCAACAGGCCGTCACCAGCTGGCGGATGGTCACCCGCGACGACCCGTGGGTCAACCTCCTGCGCGGCACGATCGCCACCTTCGCCGGTGCGATCGGCGGCGCCGAGATCATCACGTGCCTGCCCTTCGACACCGCGTGGGGTCTTCCCGACGAGTTCAGCCGCCGCATGGCGCGCAACACCCAACTGCTCGCTGCCGAGGAGTCGAACATCGGACGGGTCGCCGACCCGGCCGGCGGATCCTGGTACGTCGAGGAGCTCACCGAGCAACTCGCGCAGAAGGCGTGGGCACGCTTCACCGAGATCGAGGCCGCCGGCGGAATGGCCGCTGCGCTCACCTCGGGCAAGGTCGCCGACCTCATCGGTGCTGCCAACACCGAGCGGACCACCCGCCTGGCCAGCCGCAAGCAGCCGCTGACCGGTGTGAGCATGTTCCCGAAGCCCGACGAGGAGCCGGTGAAGGCGCGTCCGCGTCCGGCCGCCCCCGAGCGGAACGGGCTCGTCCCGCGCCGCGACGCCGAGGTGTTCGAGGCACTGCGCGACCGCGCCGCCGCCGCAGACCCCCGTCCGGCCGTGTTCCTGGCCTGCCTGGGAAGCCGGCGCGACTTCGGTGGACGCGAGATGTTCACCGGTGCCCTGCTCGGGGTGGCCGGGATCGAGCGTCCTTCCAGCGAGGGTGGCACTCCGGAGGAGATCGCGGCGAAGGCCGTCGCCTCCGGTGCGAAGTTCGTGATCCTGTGCTCCTCGGCCAAGGTGTACGCCGACCAGGCGGTCCCGGTGGCCCGGGCGTTGAAGGACGCGGGCATCCCGACGGTGTTCATCGCCGGACGGAAGAAGGAAGCCGCGTCGGCCGACGTGGACGAAGTGATCGACGGCGAGGTCTTCGACGGGATGGACGTCGTCGCGTTCCTCTCCGGCGCACTGGACCTGATCGGAGTTGCGAAATGAGCGTTGTTCCCGATTTCACCGGCATCGAGCTCGGTGCACCCGAGGTCGGCACGCCGTCCGTCCCGCTGGGCGAGGAGGTGTGGGACACCCCCGAGCACATCGGCGTCCCGCCGGTCTTCGACGCTTCGGCGTACGAGGGTCTCGACTTCCTGGCCACCTACCCCGGCATCCCGCCGTTCCTGCGCGGCCCGTACGCCACCATGTACGTGAACCAGCCCTGGACGATCCGGCAGTACGCCGGCTTCTCCACGGCCGAGGAGTCCAACGCGTTCTACCGTCGCAACCTGGCCGCGGGCCAGAAGGGACTGTCGATCGCCTTCGACCTGGCGACCCACCGCGGCTACGACTCCGACCACCCGCGGGTGACCGGTGACGTCGGCATGGCCGGTGTGGCTGTCGACTCGATCATGGACATGCGCCAGTTGTTCGCGGGCATCCCGCTCGACCAGATGAGCGTCTCGATGACCATGAACGGCGCTGTGCTGCCGATCCTGGCGCTCTACGTGGTCGCTGCCGAGGAGCAGGGGGTGAAGCCGGAGCAGCTCGCGGGGACGATCCAGAACGACATCCTCAAGGAGTTCATGGTCCGCAACACCTACATCTACCCGCCGACGCCGTCGATGCGGATCATCGCGGACATCTTCGCGTTCACCAGCGCGAACATGCCGAAGTTCAACTCGATCTCGATCTCCGGCTACCACATGCAGGAGGCCGGAGCGACGGCCGACATCGAGATGGCCTACACCCTGGCCGACGGCGTGGAGTACATCCGCGCGGGCCAGGCCGTCGGGCTGGACGTGGACAAGTTCGCTCCGCGGCTGAGCTTCTTCTGGGCCGTGGGCATGAACTTCTTCATGGAGGTGGCGAAGTTCCGCGCAGCCCGCCTGCTGTGGGCCCGGCTGGTTCGCGAGGCGGGGGCGAAGAACCCCAAGTCGATGAGCCTGCGGACGCACTCGCAGACGTCCGGCTGGTCGCTGACCGCGCAGGACGTCTACAACAACGTCATGCGCACCTGCCTGGAGGCCATGGCCGCCACCCAGGGTCACACCCAGTCGCTGCACACCAACGCGCTGGACGAGGCGATCGCACTTCCGACCGACTTCTCCGCCCGGATCGCCCGCAACACCCAGCTGTTCATCCAGCAGGAGTCGGGCACCTGCCGCACGGTCGACCCGTGGGCCGGTTCCGCCTACGTCGAGCGGCTCACCTACGAGCTCGCCGAGAAGGGCTGGGAGCTGATCCAGGAGGTCGAGGCGGCCGGCGGCATGGCCAAGGCGATCGAGGCCGGGATCCCCAAGATGCGCATCGAGGAGGCCGCGGCCCGTACCCAGGCCAGGATCGACTCCGGACGGCAGCCGCTGATCGGCGTGAACAAGTACACCGTCGAGAACGACGTCCTGCCCGAGGTGCTGAAGGTCGACAACTCCAAGGTGCGCGACCAGCAGATCGCCAAGCTGCAGCAGTTGCGGGCCGAGCGTGACCAGGCAGCGACCGACGCGGCGCTGGAGAAGCTCACCTGGGCCGCGGGCAACCCCGACCCGACCGATCCGGAGCGGAACCTGCTCAAGCTGGCGATCGACGCGGCGCGGGCGAAGGCCAGCGTCGGCGAGATCTCCGACGCGCTGGAGAAGGTCTTCGGGCGCTACACCGCAACGATCCGTACCATCTCCGGTGTGTACAACTCCGAGTCCGGCTCCAGTGAGGCCGTCGCCAAGGCACGCGCCCTGGTGGACGACTTCGAGAAGGCCGAGGGACGCCGTCCGCGCATCCTCGTCGCCAAGATGGGTCAGGACGGCCACGACCGCGGCCAGAAGGTGATCTCGACGGCGTTCGCCGACCTGGGGTTCACCGTCGACGTCGGCCCGCTGTTCCAGACGCCGGAGGAGACCGCCCGCCAGGCCGTCGAGTCCGACGTCCACGTCGTCGGGGTGTCGTCGCTGGCCGCCGGTCACCTCACGCTCGTGCCGGCGCTCCGCAAGGCGCTGGACGAACTCGGACGCCCGGACATGATGATCGTCGTCGGTGGCGTGATCCCGCCGGCCGACTTCGACGAGCTGTACGCAGCCGGAGCCGACGCGATCTACCCGCCGGGCACGATCATCCCGGAGTCGGCGATCGAGCTGCTGGGCAAGCTGCGCCAGCGTCTGGACGCTGCCTGAGTTCCCGTTTCTCCGACTTGTCAGAGTTAGGCGTCGCTGTAGCAACTCCTGACTCTGACAACTCGGGGAATGAGGCGATGGGGAGACGCTGTGGGTGAGGAGACTCCGGGGCACGAGAAGCCTCCGATCTGGCTGGACGGCGACCGCACCGTCGGTCCGCAGTACGGGCAGCGCGAGGCTCCCGTCCGCGATCCTGCGAAGGTGCGCCGTCCGAGGTACGACCCGGAGGAGCTGGCAGACCTCGTGCTGGCCGGCGACCGGTCGGGCATCGCGCGGGCGATCACGCTCGTCGAGTCGAGCAAGCCCGCGCACCACGACATCGCGGCCGACCTGCTGCGGATCATCCGTCCGCACACGGGGCGAGCCATCCGGGTGGGAATCACCGGGACGCCCGGAGCCGGAAAGTCGACCTTCATCGACGCCATCGGTCGCCGGCTGATCGACGACGGCCACCGGATCGCGGTGCTCGCCGTCGATCCGACATCGGCGAAGACCGGCGGCTCGATCCTCGGCGACCGGACGCGGATGGGGGAGCTGGCGCAGTCCGACGCGGCGTTCATCCGTCCGTCGCCTGCGGGGGCGCACCTCGGCGGGGTCGCCCGCACGACCCGGGAGTCGATGCTGATCCTCGAGGCGGCCGGCTACGACGTGGTCCTGATCGAGACCGTCGGCGTCGGCCAGTCGGAGGTTGCGGTCTCGGGGATGGTCGACACGTTCCTGCTGATCACCCTCGCCCGGGCCGGTGACCAGTTGCAGGGAATCAAGCGCGGCATCCTGGAGATGGCCGACGTGATCACCGTCAACAAGGCGGACGGCGACCACGAGCGCGAGGCCCGGGTGGCCGCCCGCGAACTGACCATCGCGATGAAGCTGATCACCTCCGACCCGGACGCCCGCCGTCCGCCGGTCCTGACCTCGAGCTCGGTCACGGGCAAGGGGCTGGACGAGGTGTGGCAGGCGATCACCGACCACCGCGCCTGGCTGGAGGAGACGGGTCAACTCGAGGAGCGGCGCGCGCGGCAGCAGCGCGAGTGGCTGTGGGCACTGGTCGCAGGCGAACTGGAGGACGCCCTGCGCAGTTCGGCGGCGGTCAGTGCCATTCGCGCAGAGCTCGAAGCCCGGGTCGAGGACGGCGACCTGTCGGCGCTGGAGGCGTCCGACCGGATCCTGGCCGCGCTGGCCGAGGACGCGCCGAGCCTGTGGGGGCCGCACAAGCACTGACCGGACGTCGCCCGGGCTACACCACCACGATCTCGAAGTCGCCCTCGTCACGCAGGACGTCCGCGTAGTGCTCCCGCTGTTCGGCGGACGGCTCGAGCAGGGGGATCACGGACGGCCGGACGCCGTGGTGACGGAAGCCGATCACCTTCACCCGCATCCGGGGGTCCACCGACCCCAGCCACCTGCCCGTCCGCGCCAGCAGTTCGTCGGAGTCGTTCTGGCCGGGCACCAGCAGCAGCCGAACCTCGTACAGCTTCCCGCGCCCGGCGAGCAGCCGTATCGAGGCCAGCACCTCGGCGTTCGAGGCGCCCGCCAGCCGGTGGTGGATCTGGTCGTCGAAGCACTTCAGGTCGATCATCGCCGCGTCCATCACCGGGTCGAGCATGTCCCACGTGGACGCCGGCGCGGCGCCGTTGCTGTCCACGAAGCACGTGAGCCCGGGGATCTCGGCCCTCACCGTGGCGAACAGGTCCCGGACGAAGGCCGGCTGCTGGGTGGCCTCACCGCCGGAGACCGTGATCCCGGACAGGAACGGCGCGGCGCGACGGATCCGGGCGACCAGTTCGGTGACGGCGGTCGTCCGCGCCTTCGGAGTGGAGTCGTACGGACACGTGGCGATGCAGACGTCCGACCCGCTGCACACCGCTGCATCCCAGCTGATGTGCCCTGATGCGTCCAGGTCGAGAGCTCCCGAAGGGCAGGTGTCGATGCACAGGCCGCAGTCGGTGCACGGATTGATCGTGTACGGGTTGTGGCAGGCGACGCAGTTGAAGTTGCAGCCCTGGGTGAACACCACGAACCGGTTGCCCGGCCCGTCCACGGCCGAGAACTCGATGATCCCGCTGACCAGGCCGGACGTCGCAGCCAGGGTGTCAGGCACCGGGGGCGGGGCTGAGTTCCGCCGCGATGATCCGCTTCACCGCGCGCGTGGTCACGGTGTGGTTGATCTCCGCGGTCGCGGCCAGGTAGTCCGACGAGTGCCGCGCGCCGTGCTCCTCCACGCCGACGAGGTCGGACTTGCGGACGAGGTAACCGGTGATCCGGATGAACTCGTTGGAATCCAGGTTGAAGGTGAAATCGCGCATGCCGACCGCGAAGGCGCCGCGGATCACGTCCACCATCGCCTGCGGGTTCCGCAGGACCGTGTCGTCGACGTGGAAGATGTCCGAGATCCCCGCAGCGAACAGCTCGTGGATCGGGGCGACCACCTCGATGTGCTCGAGCAACCCCGGCTCGTCACCGACCGGGATACGGGTGCCGGCGGTCGTGTCCAGGTCGAGGTCGATGCCGCTCTGGCTGTGCAGGTAGGCGAAACCGCCACCACCGCCGCAGTAGGGCAGCGGACGCTCGCCGACGAGCTGGGCGACCCGGCGGACGACCTGCCGCGCCACCGCGTTCGCCCGCGCGTCGTGCCCGTACCGGGCCTGGGGGCGGCCCTCGCGGACCATCAGCTCGTTCACGCACTCGGCCAGCCCGAAGATGCCGAACATCAGCGAGAACCTGTCGAGGTCGATCAGGCCCTCGGTGGCCAGGAAGTTCGCCTCGAAGAAGCCCTGCTGCTCGACCAGCGACCGGATCCTGGCCTCTCCCAGTTCCGCGGTCAGCTCGACCCAGTGGGGGAGTCCCTCGGCGCAGAAGCTGTCGGCGTCGCCGACGTGGCGGGTGACCGCTTCCTTCAGGTTGAGCCGCACAAGCGAGTGTGCACCGCCGCGGGTCTTCAGCGAGTTGTAGCAGCTGACGACCGCGTAGTCGGTGCCGTGGTCGGAGACCATCATCGGGTGGTTGACGAAGTGGGGCTTGCCGGTGACGAACACCGTCTTCACCGCATCGGCGATCAGGTCGTCCGGGGTCTCGGGGGTCACCTTGAGGGTGAGGTTCGGCACCACTTGGCGCAGCGACCGCTCCACCCGCCAGATGGAGCGGACCACCCGGCCGTCGCCGGGGCCGACGTTGGCGTGGACGAAGGCGTCGGGCAGCATCCGGTCCAGCTGGATCCAGAACCGTCGCAGCTTCGCGTCCAGTTCGGCGTCGGGGAGGTCGGCGGGGACGAAGGGCTCGAGCAGGGCGTCCAGGTCGCCGAGGTAGACGGGATAGGTCGTCACCGACGGCACCTGGCTGTACAGGATCGTCAGGAACGACAGGGCGTCGTCGAGCGTGGTGGGCGGATCCAGTTCCAGGTACCCGACGCCGTTGCGCAGGGCTTTGGCGTAGTCAGGAAGGACATAGCGCGGCGTGAACGGGCGATTCCCCTCGTACATGTCGCAGATGACGCGGGCCTCGAGCGCCTCGGCCGCGAGCGGCGAGAGGGCGGGGTACGGAAGCGAGTTGTCGGCGACCGTGGCCAGCCGGCGCAGCTTCTGGTCGTACCCGAAAGCTCTGCTGGTGACGATCGCCTCAGCCTGTGAGCTGGTGTCGGACTCCATGTCCCCAGCCTACCGCCGGGGGCCTTCGCTTACTTTTGGGTAACGCTTTGTCACAGTGGTCCTCTCCGCTTTGGGGCCCCCGGTCGCGCGGGTCTAGAGTCGCGCTCGGCGCGTGGCATCGCGCGCCCAGTGAACCCATGAGGAGAAACCGTGCACAAGCTGTTCAAGAGCATCGCGGTGGCTGCGGCCGCGGCGTTGAGCCTGACTGCATGCAGCAGCGGCGGTGCGGCCACATCCGCGCCCGCCACCGCGCCGGCCACCGCGGCCAGCAGCACCGCGCCCACCATCAAGATCGGCATGGCGTACGACGTCGGCGGTCGTGGCGACCAGTCGTTCAACGACTCCGCAGCCGCGGGCCTCGACAAGGCCAAGGGCGAGTTCGGCATCGACGCCAAGGAGTCCGCCGCCACCAACGGTGAGGCCGAGTCGGCCCGCGAGGAGCGGCTCAACCAGCTGATCGACGCCGGCTACACGAACATCGTGGCCGTCGGCTTCGCGTACGCCTCCGCCGTCGGCAAGGTGGCCAAGGAGAACACGGACGTCAAGTTCGCGATCGTCGACGACAGCACCAACAAGCTCGACAACGTCATGAACCTGACGTTCGCTGAGAACGAGGGCTCGTTCCTCGTCGGCGTGGCGGCCGCACTGACCACCAAGACCAAGCACGTCGGCTTCGTCGGTGGCGTCGAGACCGACCTGATCAAGAAGTTCGAGGCCGGCTACGACGCAGGCGTCAAGGCTGTCGACCCGAGCATCAAGATCGACTCCAAGTACCTCACCCAGCCGCCGGACTTCGGTGGCTTCGGCGACCCCGCCAAGGGCAAGGCCGCGGCCGAGGGCATGTACCAGGGTGGCGCGGACGTCGTCTACCACGCGGCCGGCGGCTCGGGCGGTGGCGTCTTCACCGCTGCGAAGGCTGCGGGCAAGTGGGCCATCGGCGTCGACTCCGACCAGGCCAAGACCGCTGCTGCGGACGTCCGTGACGTGATCCTGACCTCCATGCTCAAGCGCGTGGACGTGGCCGTCTACACCTTCATCAAGGCCGTCCACGACGGCAGCTTCAAGGGCGGCACCCAGGTGTTCGACCTCAAGTCCGACGGCGTCGGGTTCTCCACCACCGGTGACCACCTCTCGACCGACACGATCGCCAAGATGAACGACTACAAGCAGCAGATCATCGACGGCAAGATCACGGTTCCGGCCAAGTGATCGGCGGTTCTGCCAACAGCTGAAGAACCACGTCGGCCCGGGCGCACGCGAGTGTCGCCCGGGCCGACGCTTCCTACTAGAGTTCCGGTCGGGGCCGGCTGCGTCGCCAGCACCCGGCGAGAAGGAGTTGTGCCGATGTCGAGCGCTGACCTGGCCGTCGAGCTGACCGGGATAACGAAGAGGTTTCCCGGAGTCGTGGCCAACCGCGACATCCAGCTGAAGGTCCGCAGGGGGACGATCCACGCGATCGTGGGCGAGAACGGTGCCGGCAAGTCCACGCTGATGAAGATCCTCTACGGGGTGCAGCAGCCAGACGAGGGCACGATCGCGATCAACGGCGCACCCATCTCGCTGAAGAGCCCAACCGACGCCATCCGCGCCGGGATCGGCATGGTCTTCCAGCACTTCATGCTGGCCGACAACCTCACGGTGCTCGAGAACGTGGTGCTCGGCGCAGAGAAGCTCCATGGCATCGGTGACGCTGCCCGCGCCGAGATCCGCAGGCTCTCCACCGAGTACGGCTTGGCGGTCGAGCCGGACGACCTGGTCGCAGAACTCGGCGTGGGCGACCGCCAGCGGATCGAGATCCTCAAGGTGCTCTTCCGCGGGGCGAAGATCCTCATCCTCGACGAGCCGACGGCGGTGCTCGTGCCCCAGGAGGTGACCGAGCTGTTCACCCACCTGCGCGAGCTCAAGGCCGAGGGGCTGACCGTCATCTTCATCTCCCACAAGCTGGACGAAGTGCTCGACGTGGCCGACGACATCACCGTCATCCGCCGCGGCACCACTGTCGCCGAGGTGGACCCCGCCAAGGTCACCGCGCGCCAGCTCGCTGAGCTCATGGTGGGCTCGGAATTGCCGTCCCCCCAGACCGAGGAGTCGACGGTCACCGAGAAGGTGATGCTCGAGCTGAAGGACGTCGAACTCGCGACCGCGGGTCGGGCGAAGGTGCTCGACGGCATCAACATCGTCATCCACGCCGGGGAGATCCTCGGCATCGCCGGCGTCGAGGGCAACGGCCAGGCAGAGCTCGTCGAGGTGGTGATGGGCATGCGCCGCCCCACCGCAGGCACTGTCCTGCTGGAGGGCGACGACATCACCGACGCCTCGGTGCGGGAGATCCGCGAGGCGGGCGTCGGCTACATCCCCGAGGACCGCCACCGCCATGGCCTTCTGCTCGAAGCGCCACTGTGGGAGAACACGATCCTTGGCCACCAGACGCAATCGCCCAACACCAACGGCTTGCTGATCGCCGCCAAGGCGGCGAAGGCCAACACGGCGAAGATCGTCGAGGACTTCGACGTCCGGACCCCCTCCATCATGGTCACAGCGGGCTCCCTGTCCGGCGGCAACCAGCAGAAGCTGATCATCGGGCGGGAGATGAGCCAGTCGCCCCGCGTGCTGGTGGCAGCCCACCCCACCCGCGGCGTTGACGTCGGCGCGCAGGCGGCGATCTGGGACCTGATCAAGGCCGCCCGCCGCGAGGGCATGGCGGTCCTGCTGATCTCGGCGGACCTGGAGGAACTGGTCGGCCTCTCGGACACCATCAGGGTGATCCTGCGCGGACGGCTCGTCGGCGAGTTCGACCCGGACCACGTCACCCGTGAGCAACTCGGCGCAGCGATGACCGGTGCGGACGGCGAGAAGGAGGAGCTGCGATGAAGCTGGACGCCCGGAGAATCGGTCTCGGCGTGGCCGCTCCCGTCCTCGCGATCGCGGTGGCGCTGCTGCTCACCACGATCATCCTGTTGATAGCAGGCGACCCCGTGATGGCCGTGTGGCAGGTGCTGTTCAAGGTGCCGCTGCCCCGGCAGATGGTGGCCATCATCAATGAGGCCACGGTGCTGTACCTCTCGGCTGTCGCCGTCGCGATCGGGTTCAAGATGAACCTGTTCAACATCGGCGTCGACGGCCAGTACCGGGTGGCTTCGTTCGCGGCCGCGGTGTTCGCCGGCGCCCACTGGCTCCCGGGCTGGCTGAACATCATCGTCGCGATCCTCGTGGCGATGTGCACCGGTGCGCTGTGGGCCCTGATCGCCGGACTGCTCAAGGTCACCCGAGGGGTGTCCGAGGTGATCAGCACGATCATGCTGAACTACATCGCCACCTACCTCGTCGCGTACCTCCTGCGGCTCGCTGCGGTGAAGGTGGAGGGCTCCAACGCCACGAGCACGCAGATCCTCGCCCAGGACTCCCGGGTCCCCGGGATCAGCCTGGAGTGGCTGCTGGGCACGCCCAAGCAGATCTACGGGCTGGCGATCCTGGCCGTCGTGGTCGGCGTTGTCTACTGGTTCGTGCTCTCGAAGACCCGGTTCGGCTACGACCTGCGGGCCACCGGAGCGTCCGAGACGGCGGCTGTCGCCAGCGGCGTCAGCGTGAAGAAGATGGTCGTCGCGTCGATGGTGTTGTCCGGCGCGGCTGCCGGTCTCGTCGGGATGCCGCTGCTGTTCGGCCAGGACTACGCCTACGGGGACACCGTCCAGGCGGGTCTCGGCTTCGCCGGCCTGTCCGTCGCGCTGCTGGGACGCAACCACCCGGTGGGGATGGCGTTCGCTGCCCTGTTGTGGGGGTACCTCAGCCAGCTGAGCAACGGGCTGCAGATCAGCGCTGGCGTGTCCGACCGGCTGGTGCTGATCATCCAGGGAATCATCGTGCTCAGCGTCGTGATCGCCTACGAGGTGGTGCGCCGGGCCCGGCTGCGACTGGAACAGGGACGGGTGGCCAGAGAACTGGCAGCCCAGGCCCGGACCAGCGTCTCCGCGGAGGTGACGGCATGAGCGCCACAGCCCCAGTCCTGTCTCCCACGGTCCCCGAGGCCCTCGAGCACGGCCGTCCGTGGTGGTACTGGCCGGCGATCATCTTCGGGGCGATCCTGCTGATCTCCACCGTCCGCGTGCTGACGTCCGCGTACGACATCGACTCCTCCGGCGCGCTCGCCGCGGCCATCGCGCTCGCCATGCCGCTCGCGCTGGCCGGTCTGGGTGGCCTGTGGTCCGAGCGAGCCGGAGTGGTGAACATCGGCCTGGAAGGCATGATGATCGTCGGCACGTGGGGCGCGGCCTTCTTCGGCTTCCACTACGGCCCCTGGGCCGGCATCCTCGGTGCGGTCATGATGGGCGTCATCTTCGGCGCCATCCACGCTCTGGCGACGGTCATCTTCGGCGTCGACCACATCGTCTCGGGTGTCGCCATCAACCTGCTCGGCGCGGGCACGGGCTCGTACCTCGCCGTCCGTACCTTCAGTGGCCTACCCGGCGGAGGGCCGACCCAGTCACCACCCCTCGACCAGCTGCCGTTCCTGTCCGTCCCGGGCCTGGGTGACTGGCTCCTCGGGGTCGAGCAGTCGCGGACCTGGCTGTTGGCAGACCTCGCCGGGATCCTCCGGGCGTTGACGACCAACGTGAACGCCCTCACCCTGATCGGCGTGGCGCTGCTGGTGTTCTCCGGCTGGTTCCTGTGGCGGACGTCGATCGGCCTGCGCCTGCGTTCCTGCGGTGAGGCGCCGTACGCGGCCGAGACCCTCGGCGTGAACGTCCTGCGCTACAAGTTCCTCGCCGTGCTCGTCTCCGGGGCCCTGGCCGGCCTGTCGGGCGGCTTCCTGACGCTGGTGGCGTCCAACCTGTACCGCGAGGGCCAGACCGGCGGCCGCGGCTACATCGGCCTCGCCGCGATGATCTTCGGCAACTGGCGTCCGGGCGGACTGGCCGCAGGCGCGATGCTGTTCGGCTACGCCGACGCGATCCAGCTCCGCGGACGTGGCGACGTCATCCACGCGTACCTTCTGCCGATCGGCCTGCTGCTGCTCGGCTGGGGCCTGTGGCTGCTGGTCCGGCGCGCGGCGGGCAAGCCGTTCACGGCAGGCCTGTGGCGGATCGGGATGTCGCTGCTGGTGCTCGCCTGGTACGCCTTCACAACCGAGGTGCCTGCCGAGTTCACCAACATGACGCCGTACATCGCGACCCTGCTGGTGCTGGCCTTCTCCGCGCAGCGGCTGCGGATGCCTGCGGCCGACGGGCATGTGTATCGAAAGGGTGAGGCCGATTAGCGCCGTCGACTGGGACGCGCTGCGCAGCCGGGCCCGCGAGGCCGCCGGCCGGGCCTACGCGCCGTACTCGGGCTTCCCGGTCGGGGCGGCCGGCCTGGTCGACGACGGCCGCGTCGTGGCGGGCTGCAACGTGGAGAACGCAGCCTACGGGGTGGCGTTGTGCGCCGAGTGCGGGCTGATCAGCGAGCTCGTCGCAACCGGTGGAGGACGCCTCGTCGCCGTCACCTGCTGCAACGGCCTGGGCGAGCAGCTGATGCCCTGTGGACGGTGTCGCCAGCTGTTGTGGGAGCACGGCGGTGCCGCCTTGCTGCTGGACACACCGAAGGGTGTCGTCCCGATGACGGAGGTGTTGCCGCAGGCGTTCGGGCCCGGTGACCTCGACCACTACCAGGAGGCGCGGTGACCATCTCCCTGGACACCTGCCGGGCGCTGCCGAAGATCGCCCTGCACGACCACCTCGACGGCGGCCTGCGACCCGCGACGGTCATCGAGGAGGCTGCGAAGGTCGGCCACGAACTGCCGACGACCGATCCCGAGGCGCTCGGCCGCTGGTTCTTCGACGCGGCGGACTCAGGCTCGCTGGTGCGCTACCTCGAGACGTTCGTCCACACCGTCGCTGCGATGCAGACCGCCGACGCGCTGCGCCGGGTCGCGCGGGAGTTCGTCGAGGACCAGGCGGCCGACGGCGTCGTCCACGCCGAGGCCCGGTGGGCACCCGAGCAGCACACGGACGGCGGGCTGAGCCTGCGGCAGGCCATCGAGGCCGTCCGGGACGGGCTCGCCGAGGGGGTCGCCGCCGCCCGGGCCGTCGGACGCGAGATCACCGCCGGCCAGATCGTCACCGCCATGCGGCACGTGCCCGAGCCGACGACCGAGATCGCCGAGCTCGCGATCGCCTACCGCGGCGACTCCGTTGTCGGCTTCGACATCGCCGGTGCGGAGCTGGGCTTCCCGCCCGAGCGGTTCGCGCCCTCGTTCGAGCTCCTGCGCCGCCGCCACTTCCGGTTCACGATCCACGCCGGAGAGGCGGACGGGCCGGCCTCGGTCGACGGCGCCGTCCAGCTCGGCGCCTCCCGGATCGGCCACGGCGTCCGGATCGTCGAGGACATCGCGCCCGACGGCAGTGTCGGCGAAGTGGCCGCCTACGTCCGCGACCGGCGGCTGGCGCTGGAGGTGTGCCCGTCGTCCAACCTGCAGACCGGGATCAGCGACACCATCGCCGGCCACCCGTTCGGACGGCTCGCCGACCTGGGCTTCGCGGTGACCATCAACTGCGACAACCGGCTGATGAGCGCGACCACGATGAGCCGGGAGTACCAGCTGTTGTCCGACGCGTTCGGCTACGGCCTGGACGACCTGGAGCGGTTCACGCTGACCGCCGCTCGCGCGGCGTTCCTGCCCTACGACGCCCAGGAGCGGCTCGCCGCCCAGGTTCGGGCGGGCTTCGCGGCCGCCCGACTCCACGTCACCGACCCCGAGGACTAGAGTCCGACCCAAGGGGGCGGACATGGCCCACGACCGACCGACAGAACGGCACATCCTGGCGGCACTGCTCGTCGCCGCGACCTTCCTCGTCGTCGGCTGCACGCGGGATCCCGGCCTGCAGCCCGTGCCACCGCCGGCTCCGGCCTCGACCGACCCGCTCGAGCCCTCGCTGCCTGCCGACGCACCGCGCGCTACGCCGGGGCTGGAGCTCGGGGAGCCGAAGGCTCTGGTCAGCATGCCGTGAAAGCTGAGCGCGATCTCCTCCGACCGACGCACCATCACCGTGCAGTTCGTCAGCGGGGACGGCTGGTGCGTCAAGCACGTCGGCTATCACCTCGAACGGGACGGCCAGACGTTGCGGCTCGGCGAGTACAGCAGGACGAACAACGAACCGGCCTGCCCGGCCAGACTCGAGCTCGGCGGCGAGACCGTCCCGCTGCCGCTGGCCCTCGACGGCAGCGTCCAGCTGGTCCATGTCCCCGCCTCGCAGGAGTGGAGCCGCCTGCTCGAGTAGTTCGACCAGAGTTCACCGACGGTTCAGGTCCGGTTGCCCCGCCGCCATCTCGGCCACCTAGCTTGAGCGTGTGACCACGAATCGGACGCGGCCGGTGCGATCGGTGGCTGTGCTCGCCGACTCGGACAGCCGCTGGAAATGGGGAGTGCAGCTCGCCCGCCGGCTCAACCCGTCCGCAGCGGTCACTGGCTACCAGTTCGCCGGCTCCGACATGCCCAGCCAGCGCCAGCTGTCGGAAGCGGGGATCGCACCCGACGCAGTCTCGGTCATCTCCTCCGGCGAACTGGTCCCCGCTCTCGCGTCCGCAAGGCCGGACGTGCTCGTCGTCGCCCTGCCCGGCGGGGGCTGCCAGGCCGTCCTGCACCTGTTGGCCGCCGCCGACCTTCCCGCCCGCCCGCTGGTGGTGACCGGCTACGTCGGCGTCGTCTACGAGAAGGTCGTCGAGGGGCTGCTCCTGCGGGCCGGCTCCGACGTGATCGCAGCCAACAGCCCCTCCGACCTGGAGCACTTCCGGACGGTGTTCGCCGGCGTGGGACTGCCGACGACCAGCCTCGCCCTCACCCGGCTCCCGTTCCTGGGCGAGTCCGGGCCGCGCGGCACCGGGCGATTCACCGTCACCTTCGCCGGACAGCCGGGCGTCCCGAACACAAAGTGGCACCGCCGCTACGTCGTCGACCGGCTCGCCGAGCACGCGGTCCGCCACCCGAACCGGGAGGTGCTGATCAAGCTCCGCAGCCTGCCGGGTGAACAGGCGGCGCACACCGAGCTGTACCCCTACGACGAGCTCGTCCGATCCCTGGGCGCCGACCGTCCGTCGAACCTCAAGTTGGCCGGCGGGCCGATGGGCCGCGTCCTGAACCGGACGGACCTCCTGGTCACCGTCAGTTCGACGGCGGCGGTGGAGGCGATCCACCGCGGCATCGGGACGGCGCTGCTGACCGACTTCGGCATCCGGGAGAGCCTGGGCAACACCTACTTCATCGGATCCGGTTGTCTGGCCTCCTTCGACGACCTGGACGCGGGCGCGGTCCCCGTCGCCGACGATGGCTGGGCCCGGCGTGCCGGGCTCGGGCACGCTCCCGACCCGCTCCCCGAACACGTCGCGGCGCTGCTCGCAGCCGGCCCGCTGCCCCCGGTGAAGCCGTTCTTCACCACCACCAACGGCAAAGCGTTCCTTCCCGGCCTGCTGGCCTCCTACGGCGTGGGGACGGACGGGCGGCCGCTGCCGTTCCTCATCGACGGCGCCCCCGCCGGCCTGCGCAACGCCGTGCGGCGCAGCGCCCGCAGCATGTACCGGCACGGCGCCCAGGTCGTCGCTCCCGCACTGCGAAGGCTGGCCTCGCTGTGAGCAGTGTCCTGGCCGTGATCCCCGCCCGTGGCGGCTCCAAGGGCGTCCCCGGGAAGAACGTCGCCCGCGTCGGCGGCGTGCCGCTGGTGGCCCGCGCGGTGCGTGCTGCGCTCGCGTCCGACCGGATCGAGCGGGTGGCGGTCTCGACCGACGACCCGGCCATCGCAGCCGCCGCGACCGAGGCCGGAGCGATCCTCGTCCGGCGCCCGGCCGACCTCGCCGGTGACGGTGCGACCAGCGAATCCGCCCTGGTGCACGCCCTCGATGCGCTGTCCCGCGGCGGCGACCCGGAGGTGGTGGTGATGATCCAGGCGACCAGCCCGTTCGTGACCTCCGCCGAGCTGGACGGCCTCGTCGAAGCCATCGACGCCGGCGCGGATTCCGCGTTCACCGCCGCGCCCTTCCACGGCTTCATCTGGCGCAACGCTTCCGAGGCGACCGGGGTCAACCACGACCCGTCCGGGCGGCCTCGGCGGCAGGATCGCGAACCGGAATGGCTGGAGACCGGAGCGGCCTACGCCATGCGCACCGCCGGCTTCCGCGCGGCCGGGCACCGGTTCTTCGGCCGGATCGCCGCCGTGCCGACCGACGCCGCCCGCGTCCTCGAGATCGACGAGCCGGCCGACCTGGACCGGGCCCGCGCCCTGGCGGGCCTGCTGGACGCGGGTGTCCGGCCCGGCCCGGGCGACGTGGACGCGGTCGTCCTGGACTTCGACGGTACCCAGACCGACGACCGTGCCTGGTTGGCCGCGGACGGTACCGAACGAGTGGCCGTGCATCGCGGCGACGGTATGGGCGTCGCCGCGATGCGCCGGGCAGGGCTGCCCGTGCTGATCCTTTCCACCGAGGTGAACCCGGTGGTGGCCGCGCGTGCGGCCAAGCTCGGCGTCGAATGCCGTCACGGCGTCAGCCGCAAGGGCGAGGAACTGGGGTCCTGGCTCGCCGAGCGCCGGCTCACCCCGGAGCGGGTGCTCTACCTCGGGAACGACGTCAACGACCTGCCGTGCTTCGAGCAGGTCGGCTGGCCGGTCGCTGTCGCGTCCGCCCAGTCACGGGTCCGGGCCGCTGCCCGGGCCGTCACCACCGTGCCGGGCGGGCACGGTGCCGTCCGCGAGATCGCCTCGTGGATCCTCGGAGAGGAACTGCAATGACCTCACTCAACCGCCGGCTCCGCAAGATCGGCGAGCGCCTCGTCGGACCCGGCCAGCCCACGTACGTGATCGGCGAGATCGGCATCAACCACAACGGCGACCTGGCCAACGCGCTCGCGCTCATCGACGAGGCGAAGGCCGCGGGGATGGACGCGGTCAAGTTCCAGAAGCGCACCCCGGAGATCTGCACCCCGCGCGACCAGTGGGACCTCGAGCGCGACACGCCCTGGGGCCGGATGACCTACCTCGAGTACCGGCACCGGGTCGAGTTCGGCGAACAGGAGTACGCCGCGATCGACCGGCACTGCCGCGAGGTCGGTATCACCTGGTTCGCCTCCCCCTGGGACGTGCAGAGCGTCGGCTTCCTTTCGTGGTTCGACGTGCCGGCGTTCAAGGTGGCCTCGGCCTCGCTCACCGACGACGAGTTGCTGCGGGCGATGCGGAGCACGGGCAGGACGATCATCCTGTCCACCGGCATGTCGACCCCGGAGCAGATCCGGCACGCCGTCGAGGTGCTGGGCAGCTCGAACATCGTCCTGCTGCACGCCACCAGCACGTACCCGGCGCCGGCCGAGCAGCTGAACCTGCGCTGCATCGACACCCTGGCCGCGGAGTACCCGAACGTCCCGATCGGCTACTCGGGTCACGAGGTCGGCCTCCAGACCACCATCTGCGCGGTCGCGCTCGGGGCGTGCATGGTCGAACGGCACATCACGCTCGACCGGGCGATGTGGGGCTCGGACCAGGCGGCCTCCGTCGAGCCCGAGGGCATGCGCCGGCTGGTCCGCGACATCCGGGTGATCGAGGCATCGCTCGGCGACGGGATCAAGCAGGTCTACGACACCGAGCTGGCGGCGATGAAGAAGCTCCGTCGGGTGCAGCCGGCCGCCGCCCAGGTGGCCTGAGACGTGGACACGCTCGCGCTGGTCGAAAGCCCGGCGCAGCTGCTGCACCTGCTGGAGTGGGTGCACGCGGCCGGGGCCGCGGACCGGACCCGGGTCGTGGTGCTCGCCCCGCTCGAGGCCACCAGCGTCGCCCAGCTCCGGGTGCTGTCCGGCTACGCGGCCGACGAGCACCTGCGCGTCGACTGGTTCGACGCCAGGACGTCCCTCGCCGGCCGCGTCGAGGCGCTTCGCGCGCTGGCGTCGGCGGTCCGCAGGGCCCGAAGGCTGGTGGTCGGCGACCCGTTCTCCGGCATGATCCAGGCCCTGCTGCTCGCAGGGAACCCCGGTGAGGTCGTCCTCGTCGACGACGGGACGGCGACGCTGGAGTTCGCGTCCCGGCTCGCGTCCGGCCAACCGCTGCGTCGCTGGGACGCGCCTTCCTCGGGCTTCGATCCGTTCCGGGCCCCGCTGGCCCGGAACGCCCGGCGCTTCTTCGCCTCCGGTCGGCTGAGGGTCTTCACCGTCATGCCGGTCGCGGGACTGCCGGCCAGCCAGGTCGTGCGCCACGGCTACGACTGGACACGCCGCCGCTTCGGCCCGCCCCGCACGTTCGCGGGCGTGGACATCGTCGGCTCGTCGCTGGTGGAGTCCGGCGTGGTGCGGCTGGACCCGTTCCTCGACGCCCTGACGTCCCTTGCCGCGCGCTCGGGACGGGGTCGCTACTTCGCCCATCGCAAGGAGTCGGAGGCCAAGCTGGCCCAGGTGGCAGCCGCAACCGGGCTCCAGGTGGTGCGCCCGGACGTCCCGCTGGAGATCGAACTGCGTCGCGGACCGGTCGCAGGCGTGCTGGCGAGTTTCCCGTCCTCCGTGGGCTACACGCTGCCGCTGGTGCTCGCCGGCGTGCGGACCCGGATCGAGTTCCAGCCGGTGCCGACGTCGATGTTCAGCGCACGGGTGGGTCAGGTGGCCCGCCGGTTCCTCGAGAGGGTCGGCGAAGACCTGAGGGCCAACAGCGAGGTCGCGCCGCTCAGTGTTTCGGCGTGATGACCGGCAGCAGCCCGTTGAAGGTGACCGTCCAGCCGAGCCCGTGGGCGACGATGTAGGCCACACCGAGCAGCACGATCAGGATGACCAGGGCGAACATCGCGTAGGCGACGATCCGGCCGAGGATGTGGGGGCTGAGCAGGACGCCGGACTCGTGTCGTTCGGCTTCGCCACCCACACCCCAGGCGAGCGAACGCAGGCCGACGGCGAAGAGGGCGGGCAGCCCGGCCCCCAGCAGGAGCCCGACCAGCAGGATCCTCCAGGACGCGTCCAGTGCGGCGAACACCTGGTCCATCAGACCACCGCCTCCTTGACGGGTTCGGGGTCACCGGAAGGACCCGGCTCCCACTCGTCGTTCACGTTCTCGTGCGTGATCCGGTCGCGACGGGAGTGCCACCACATGAACACGGCGGCCCCGCACATGATCGCGAACACCACGATGTCGCCGAGGGTCTGGCCGAGCACGTGGCCGATCCACCACATGGCCGCCCCGATGAGGGCGGCGGACGGCAGGGTGATCAGCCAGGCCGCCAGCATCCGGCCGGCGACTCCCCAGCGGACGGTCGCGCCCTTGCGGCCGAGCCCGGATCCGAGGATCGAGCCGGTGCACACGTGGGTCGTGGACAGCGGGAAGCCCATCTGGGACGAGGTCAGGATCACCGCTGCGGAGGCGCTCTCGGCGGCCATCCCCTGCGGCGAGAGCACTTCGACCAGGCCCTTGCCCATCGTCCGGATGATCCGCCACCCGCCGATGTAGGTGCCGGACGCGATCGCGAAGGCGCAGGCGAACTTGACCCACAGCGGGATCTCAGTGGTCGGCATGCCCGGGTTGGCTGCGATCAGCGCCAGCGTGATGACCCCCATGGTCTTCTGGGCGTCGTTGGTGCCGTGGGAGAGGCTGAGCAGCGAGGCGGTGCCGATCTGACCCCAGCGGAAGCCGGCCTCCTGGTACCGCTGGGCGACGCCCTTGGTGATCGCGAACACCAGCCGGGTGCCGATCATCGCCACGACGATGGCGACAGCGGGCGAGATGAGCGCGGGGAGGACGACCTTGCCGATGACCCCGTCCAGGTGGCCGTTGGAGCCCATCCACTTCACGCCACCCCAGCCCAGGCTGGCGATCGCGGCGCCCACCAGGCCACCGAACAACGCGTGCGACGAGCTGGACGGCAGCCCCCACAGCCAGGTGAGGATGTTCCAGATGATCGCCCCGGCCAGCGCGGCCATGAGGATGAGCAGGAGCCCGTGCCCGCCGTCGGCCATCAGTTCGGGACGCGGCGTGCCGTCCGCATTCTGGATCTGGATGACCGAGTTGGTGACGGTGATCGCGACTTCGACCGAGAGGAACGCCCCGACCAGGTTCAGGATGGCCGACAGCGTCACCGCTGCCTTCGGGCTCAACGCCCTCGTGGCGATCGAGGTTGCCATTGCGTTCGCTGTGTCATGGAACCCATTGGTGAAATCGAAGGCCAACGCTGTGAGAACAACGAGGGCCAAGAGCATGAACTCCGGGGTCACCCGATCAGCGTAAGGCACTCCCCGGCAATGTCCTAAGCGGGGTCGGCATAGGATGATCCACCGTGAGTTCGCGTATCCTTGCCGCCGTCGCGTGGCCCTATGCCAACGGCCCCCGGCACATCGGCCACGTATCCGGCTTCGGCGTCCCGTCCGATGTGTTCGCCCGCTACCAGCGGATGGCCGGCAACGACGTCCTGATGGTCTCGGGGACCGACGAGCACGGCACGGCCATCCAGGTGCAGGCGGACACGGAGGGTTTGACCCCGCAGCAGACCGCCGACAAGTACCACAGGGTGATCGCGGAGGACCTCCAGGCGCTCGGCTGCTCGTACGACCTGTACACGCGGACCACAACGCTGAACCACCGCGCCGTCGTCCAGGAGCTGTTCCGGACGCTGTACGACAACGGCTACGTCGTGCCCAAGGTCCAGCAGGGCGCGATCTCGCCGTCCACGGGCCGGACGCTGCCCGACCGCTACATCGAGGGCACCTGCCCGCACTGCGGCTACGACGGCGCCCGCGGCGACCAGTGCGACAACTGTGGACGCCAGCTGGACCCGATCGACCTGATCAACCCGCGCTCGCGGATCAACGGCGAGGTCCCGAACTTCATCGAGACCGAGCACTTCTTCCTCGACCTGCCGGCGCTGGCGGGGGCCTTGGGGGAGTGGCTGGCGACGCGGACGGACTGGCGTCCGAACGTGATGAAGTTCAGCCTGAACCTGCTGTCCGAGCTGCGTCCGCGCGCGATCACCCGCGACCTCGACTGGGGCGTCCCGATCCCCCTGGAGGGCTGGGAGGACGCGTCGATGAAGCGGATCTACGTCTGGTTCGACGCCGTTATCGGCTACCTGTCCGCAGCGGTCGAGTGGGCGCGCCGCTCCGGCGACCCGGACGCATGGAAGCTGTGGTGGCAGGCCGACGACGCCCGCTCCTACTACTTCATGGGCAAGGACAACATCACCTTCCACTCGGTGATCTGGCCCGCCATCCTGCTCGGCGCGAACGGCGAGGGCGACAAGGGCGGACGCGGCTCGGCGTACAGCCCGCTGAACCTGCCGACAGAGGTCGTCTCCAGTGAGTACCTGACCATGTCGGGTTCGAAGCTGGCCTCCTCCCGCGGCCACGTGATCTACGTGCGGGACTTCCTCGCCGAGTTCGGCCCGGACGCCCTGCGCTACTTCATCGCCGTCGCTGGCCCGGAGAACCAGGACAGCGACTTCACCTGGGAGGAGTTCGTCCGCCGCAACAACTTCGAGCTGGCCAACGAGTGGGGCAACCTGGTCAACCGGGCCGTCTCGATGGCGTACAAGAACGTCGGGGCGATCCCGCGGGCGGGAGAGCTGACCGACGCCGACCAGCAGCTCCTGGACGCGTCCCGGGCGGCCTTCGACGTCGTCGGCGACCTGTGGGGCAGGTGCAAGTTCAAGCAGGCGACCGCAGAGGCCATGCGGGTCGTCGGCCTCGCGAACAAGTACATCTCCGAGCAGGAGCCCTGGAAGCTCAAGGACGATCCCGCGCGTCGCGACACCGTCCTGCACGTCGCCCTGCAGGTCGTCTCCGACGCCAACACCCTGCTCACCCCGCTGCTGCCGCACGCCGCCCAGAAGGTGTTCGAGGCCCTCGGTGGTGTCGGAGTGTGGGCGGCACAGCCCGAGTTGACGGTCGTGAGCGAGGAGGGTGGCCAGGACTACCCGGTGCTCACCGGCGACTACGCGTCCCAGCAGGCGAGGTGGGAGTCCCGTCCGATCGTCCCTGGGACGCCGTTGGCCAAGCCGACGCCGCTGTTCACGAAGCTGGACGAGACGTTGGCGCAGACCGGTCCGTCCTGGGCGCCGATCGGCTGAGCCTCAGCTGCTGCCTTGGCTGAACGCCGCGATCCCTGCGGCCCAGGCGGCCGAGAGGTCGGCATCGGCCGGGAACCGTCCGGCGAGTTCTAGGTCCACCAGGCCGTGGGCGAGGCCCCACAGTGCCCTTGCCCGGTCCGGGTCGCCGCCGACGGCAGCCAGCAGGGGCGCGCTTGCGGCCGCCTCCACCCCCGGTGAGAGCCGGTCGCGGTGCAGCGCCTGACCCGAGCTCAGCCGGTAGCGGTGGGGGTGGGCCAGGGCCCAGCGCCTGTACGCGGTTGCCAGAGCGGGCAAACCGCTGCCCGCCGCGTCGAGGGCGGCAGCGAGTTCGACGAGGGCACGTTCCTGCAGAGCCGCCTCGATCGCGGCCTTGTCCGGGAAATGCCGGTACAGCGACGGCGCACGGATGCCCACTTCGGCCGCGATGGTGCGCATGCTGAGGGCTGAGGGTCCGAGCCGGTCGAGGAGTTCCTGCGCGACATCGAGGACCTGCTCGGCCCTGCTCATCGCCGGCGCCCGGTGAGCGCCAGCGCGGTGATCAGGGCAACGGTGAGCGACCCGTCCCACCACAGCGCGGAGTCCGCTCCTGCGGCCTCACCGGACCACGCCACCGCGACGATGGAGAGCACGAGCTTGTTCGCGATCACGGCCAGCCAGATGCCGAGCGGCACCGAGCGTGGCGAAGCGGCGATCACGGAGAAGATCGTCGCGAACGTGGCGAACCCGACCACCCTCCAGAGCTCGACGAAGCGCGTGCCGGGATCCGCTGCGAGCGCGACCGGGAGGCCGCTGAGGGCGGCCAGGGCCGCGGCGACGGCGCAGGCCCACAGGAGGATCCGCGCGGCCAGATCACGCGGACGCAGGGGGTCGGCGGACGAGCGAGCGCCGAGGGGGGCCGGGATGGTCGGGGAGGTCGTGGTCATCGAGGAGTCCTTAGCTAACGGTGTTAGCCAACCATAGCTAACACTGTTAGCTCACGCAAGCGGCGGACGTCGATCGAGTGGGTTCACCTCCCGGGCTACGCCGGAGCCCAGCCCGCCAGGAGCGTTGCGAGCAGAACCGTCCGGTCGAACAGGGACGCGATCCGCAGGTGCTCGCCGACGGCGTGCGCCCCTCCGCCGAGCGGTCCGAGACCGTCGACCGTGGGGACACCGAGGGAGCCGGTCGTGTTGGTGTCGGCCGCCCCTGCGGCGGGCCGCCCGGACAGCGGTGCTCCCAGAGCCGCTGACACCTCGCCGATCGCGGCGAGCAGCGCCCGGTCGCCAGGGGACGCCTGCCAGGCCGGACGCGCTGACAGCACCTCGGTGTCCAGCACGGCACCGTTGCGAACAGGCGCCAGCCCGGCGAGAGCTTCGTGCGCTTCAGCTTCGGCGTCGGCGGTCCCGAACCGGAGGCCGATCAGGGCCTCGGCCGAGCCGGGGACGACGTTCGCCCGGCCGCCGCCGCTGATCGCGCCGAGGTTGTAGAGCAGTTCGCCCGGCCGGCGGTCGGCGATGCCGGCCATGGCCTCACGCACGACCAGCAACTGGTCGAGCAGTTCCTCGATCGCCGAGACGCCGGCCTCCGGATCGAGGGCGGCATGCGCCTCGCGTCCGCCGACCCGCAGCCGCAGCCGGGTCGAGCCGAGCCGTCCGACCTTCAGCGAGCCGTCCGGGTGGGGTGACTCGAAGCCCAGGACGGCCGCGGCACCCGCGCAGGACTCGCGCACCAGCGGCGTCGCGGAGGCCGAGCCGACCTCCTCGTCGCAGGCGATCACCACCCGCAGCGGGGGATGGGGCAGGCCGAGGGTGGCGAGGGCCTCGACGGCGGACACCATGACCACCAGGCCCGCCTTCATGTCGTAGGCGCCCGGACCGGCCACGACGTCGGTGTCGATGCGCAGCGGGACGGCTCCGGCCAGTGTCCCTTCCGGCCAGACGGTGTCACTGTGCCCGAGCAGGACGACCGGAGCAACGGCGGTGCCCGGAACGTCGACGAGGACATGGGTGCCGACCTCGACCGGAACGAAGCTCACGTCACCGAGCCCCTGCCAGCGTTCGCCGAGCCGTCCGGCGATCCGGGCGCTCGCGGTCCCGTCGTTGCTGGGGCTCTCCAGCCGGATCCAGTCCGCCAGCTCGCCGACGAGCTGGTCGCCGTCCAGCCCGGCCCGAACAGCCGCGCCGATCCCGTCGGGTTCCATGTGCTGCCTCCTGGTGACGTGGTTACGTATCTTATGCTCTCGGCTCTGCGAGCGTCTCTCGGTGTGAACACGAGTGAGTTCGAGACAATACGAAACCTATGATTGGCCCCATGAGCACGTCCAGCCAGCTGCGCGTCGCGGAGGTCACCGCCGCGGACGACCTGGCGCACGCCTCCCGGCTGTACCGGGACGTGTTCGGCTACACCAAGCCCGAGGCGAACCTGAACCCCCGGCTGCTGATGGCGATGGCGGCGAACGGGGGCGCCATGGTGGGTGCGTGGGACGCCCGCGACGAGCTCGTCGCCTTCGGCTACGGGTTCACCGGCTATGCGGGCGGCGAGCACTACTTCTACTCCCAGGCCGTCGTGGTCGCGGCCGGGTTGCAGGGTGCGGGCGTCGGCCGGCGGATCAAGGAGGAGCAGAAGCGGCTCGCCCTGGCCCGCGACCTGCACCGGATGCGCTGGGCGTACAACCCTGTGCTGGCCCGCAACGCCCACTTCAACCTGTCGGTGCTCGGCGCGGTCGGTCGTTGGTTCGCGCCCAACTGCTACGGCGACGGGGAGTCCCGCCTCGTCGTGGAGTGGGACCTGGACGCCGGAGCCCCGGAACAGGGTCCGGCTCCCTGGGACACCTACGGTCCCGAGGACTGGGGTCGGGTCGACCGGAACCGCGAACTGGCCGCGATGGCGCTGCCCGCGGACCGGGCAAGAGTCACCCCCGAGGTCGCGGCGGCGGTCGACGCCGCCTTCGAAGACCTGATCGGTGAGGGCCTGCTGGCACGCGGCTGCGGCCGACAGGACTCCGAGACCGCGGTGTACCTGTTCGCAGCGGAGGCGTGATGACCGCCGAGACCCGCGCCCGCCACGAGGCGAACCGCTCCCTGCGCACCCCGGGGGCGCGCTACCGCGCCCGGATGGAGTCCACCTCGTCTGCAGCCCTCCAGGCGCGCCTGATCGCGTCCGAACTCGACAACCTCGCCGAGGTGCTGGAGCGGCTCGGCGCGGACGGCTCCGTCCGCAGGGCCGCCGCCCTCACGGTCGCGGCGCGGCGCCGGTTCGTGATCGGGGCAGGGAAGAGCCACGCCTACGCCAACCTGCTCGCGTCCGACCTGTCGGCCGCGATGGCGCAGGTGAGCCTTGTCGACGACTCGACGGTGAGCACCCTCGACCTGCTCAGTGACGTCCGCGAGACCGACGTGCTGATCGCCTTCTCGTTCCGGCGCTACCGCCGCTCGACCATCGAGGTCGCGGCCGGCTTCCGGGCCGGGGGCGGCCGCGTGGTGGCCATCACCGATGACGCCACGGCGCCGCTGGCCCGCCACGCCGACGAGGTCGTGGAGGTCGCAACCGACTCCGCCTCGTACGCCGACTCGCCGACCGCCGTCGCGGCCACGATCCACCTGCTCGCCACCCTGGCCACGGCGAGCGCGAAGGGTGCGAAGCGCCGCTTCGCCGACCGGGACCGGATCAGCGCCGAGCTGGGCATCTACCTCGACGAGACCGAGGCGGACCCGGCATGAGGGTGATCTCGGCGACCCTGCACACCGTCCGGCTGCCCCTGGTGCACGAGTTCCAGACCAGTTCGCACGCCAAGCGGCACCTCGACCACATCCTCGTCGAGCTCGTGGACGAGTCCGGGCTGACCGGCTGGGGCGAGATCGCGTCCGCCTCCCACCCGTACTACGGACCGGAGACGGTCGAGACGGCCGCGCTCGTGGCGGAGCGCTACCTGCTGCCGTCCCTGCTCGGCAAGGCCTGGGACGTCCCGGCGAGGGCGGCCGGCTCCTGGGCGAAGGTGCGCGGGAACGAGTTCGCGAAGGCGGGCGTGGACATGGCCTGCTGGACGCTGTTCGCGCAGGCCACAGCCCAGCCGTTGGCTGCGGCGCTCGGCGGCACCCGGGACCGGGTGGCGAGCGGGGTCTCGCTCGGCATCGAGCCCACCATCGACGCCCTGATCGACCAGGTCGCCGCGCACGTGGAGGCGGGCTACCGCCGGGTCAAGCTCAAGATCGCACCGGGCTGGGACGTCGAGCCGGTGGCTGCCGTCCGGGCCGAGTTCGGCGAGCAGGACCTCCACGTGGACGCCAACGGCGCCTACCCCTCGGATGCGGGCTCGTTCGCGATCATGCGCGAACTCGACCGGTTCCACCTCACGATGATCGAGCAGCCGTTCGCTCCCCGGGACTTCGTCGGGCACGCGGCGCTGCAGGCGCAACTGGAGACGCCGATCTGCCTGGACGAGTCCGTCGAGACCCTCGACGACCTGGAGACCATGCTGGCCGTGCGCGCCGGCCGGGTGCTGAACATCAAGGTGTCGCGGATGGGCGGGCTGACCACGGCCGTCGCCGCGCACGACCGGTGCCTGGAGGCCGGCATCCCGGTCTGGTGCGGCGGAATGCACGAGTTCGGCGTCGGACGGGCGGCCAACGTCGCCCTGTCGTCGTTGCCGGGCTTCAGCCTGCCGTCCGACGTCTCCGGGTCGGCCAAGTACTACGAGCGCGACGTGATCACCCCGCCGGTGGAGACCACCGACGGCTTCGTCGAGATTCCCACCCAACCCGGCCTCGGGTTCGACATCGACTCCGAATGGGTCGCCGCGAACACCCTGGCCGTGACCCGAGTAGAGGTATGAGAAGTGAACCCGTGCATCCTCGTCAGCCCCGTCGAAGCCACTGCCGGCGTCCCCGTCGATGATCGGCTCACGGTCGTCGACCCGTCGGTGCCGCACGTCTCGGTCTTCGACCTGGCCGCGACAAGGGGGGACGGCATCTTCGAGGTGCTCGGCGTGATCGGCGGACGTCCGCAGGCCGTGACAGCGCACCTGCGCCGGCTCGCGGTCTCGGCCGCCATGCTCGACCTGCCCGCGCTCGACCTGGACGCGATCCGCGAGGCGGTGATCCGGGTCGCCTCGATGGCCGAGCAGCACCAGGAGTTCTCCGTGAAGATCGTCGTCAGCAGGGGCGTCGAGGGTTCGGGTCTCGCCACCTGCTGGGTGGTCGCCTTCAAGTCCCCGGACGACTTCGTCGCCGAGCGCGCCGAGGGCGTCAGGGTCGTGCTGCTGGACCGCGGCTACCCCCACGACATCGCGGCCCGGGCGCCGTGGCTCCTTGCCGGAGCCAAGACCCTGTCGTACGCCGTGAACAAGGCCGTGCTCAGGGAAGCCGCGCGGCGGGGAGCGGACGACGTGGTCTTCACCAGCTCGGACGGCTACGTGCTGGAGGGTCCGAGCGCCAACCTGATCGCGAAGTTCGGGAACCGCATCCTCACCCCGGCACCAGCCCAGGGCATCCTGCGCGGCACCACCCAGGGGGCCGCCTTCGAGTTCTTCGCCGACGCGGGCTTCGCGATCGGCGAGGTGCTGCTGAGGGTCGAGCAGCTCGCCGGAGCGGACGCGCTGTGGCTGACCTCGTCCGGACGGATGCTGGTGCCCATCCGCGAGCTCGACGGACGCCCCGTCGCGGTGGACCACGCGCTCACCGACGCCGGCAACGCCGTCCTGCTGGCGCGCACGTCGTAGCAGGGTCGCTGCCCCCCGGAACCAGGAAGTGGACTCGATCAGACGTCATCGGCTCCAGGCGTCCAGCCTGCGCTGATCAGCCGTGCTGGCAGCGTCGCAGACGAGGGCGACCGCCTCCTCGACGCGGAGGTCCTCTGCGACGTCGACGACGGCGTCCTCAGCCCGGATGCGGGCCGGCAGCCCGCGGCGCCGGGGGATGCGACCGATGAGATCGCGCCGGATGCTCAGCGACGCGTCGGAGCGTGGACGGCGGTTGGCCGGGACCCAGACCACGATCGAGTCCTCCCGGCGGTCGAGACCCTAGAGGCGCAGGGCGGCAGCCCGTCCCGAGGTGAGCAGGCCCGCCTGGGCGGCAGCCAGACCCCGGAGCGCGGGTCCCGGATCCTGGCGTGCGTGCACGGAACAACCCTGCTCGACGGCGTTACGCGGGCGCGACCTCCGCACCGAATCTGTGGAGAACCTGCTCGGCTCGTCGCGGGGGTGGACTCACAGAGCCGTCATCGGCCGATCGGGTCCACTCCGACGGGCGGGTGTTGCAGCCGCGCGATGGCCGCGCGCATGCCGAGCGGCGTGAAGCCGGCGGCGCACGCCTTGCGCCGCAGCGCCGGCTGGGCGCGGTAGAGGGCCCAGCCGCGGCGGAACGCGATCGGCACCGGCTTGCGCTTGCTCGCCAGGTCCCTGCGCAGGCGCAGCAGGTACACCATCCACCCGGGACGGTCGAGATAGATCGCCTCAGCGCTCAGCCCGGCTCCGGTGCACGTGGCCAGGAACTCGATCGCGAAGATCCCCTCCGCCACCAGGCAGCTCGCCCCGTCCAGCCGGAGGTGGTGGCTCCCGATCCTGCGGCTCTCCGGGATCGAGTACGCCGGCGCCTCGAGCTCGCCGGTCTCGAGCAGCTCCTGGACGCCGGCCAGGGCCGCCTCCGCGTCCCAGGAGCGCGGGTCGTCCCAGTCGGTGATGCCGAGGTTGGTCGTGGGCATGCCCGGGTGATCGGCGTCGAAGTAGTAGTCGTCCAGCCGGAGGCAGGGCATGCCGGTGTGCCGGGCCAGGCGCGACTTGCCGCTGCCGGAGGCCCCGGCGATGAGTACCAGCCTCGTCATCGCCGGCTGGTCACAACCCCAGCGCTGCGGCGACGTCCGCGCGCAGCAGGGCCATCCGTTCGGCAGCCTGACGGCGCGCCGCAGCCACATCGGCCTGCGGCGCGAGCCTGACCTGCAGGTAGCACTTCAGTTTCGGCTCCGTCCCGGAAGGACGGACGACGGCGCGCACCGACGCGCCTTCGAACAGCATCCCGTCGGTCGGGGGGAGCCCGCTCCAGCCGTCGGCCAGGTCGCTGGCCACGACGGGCTCTCCTGCCAGTTCAGCCGGCCGGTCGGCGCGGATCCGGGCCATCGCGTCGCTGATCAGGCTCAGGTCGGCGACCCGGAACGCGAGCTGGGTGGTGTGGTGGACGCCGAACGTCGCTGCGATCTGGTCGAGGCGGGACGCAACGCTCGACCCGGCAGCCTTCAGCCGCGCGGCGAGGTCGAGGATCCGGACCAGCGTCGTGATGCCGTCCTTGTCGGCGACGGTCCCCGGATCGGTGCAGTAGCCGATCGCCTCCTCGTAGCCGAAGGCGAGTCCCGGGACCCGCCCGATCCACTTGAAGCCGGTGAGGGTGGTCGAGAACGGTTGGTCGTTGCCCGCGGCCATCGTGGCCAGCAGGGTCGACGACACGACCGAGCAGGCGTAGGTTCCGGTCACCCCGCGGCGCAGGGCGTCATCGGCGAGCAGGACGCCGAGCTCGTCCCCGGTCAGCATCCGCCAGCCGTCGGCGAACGGTGCGGCGAGGGCGCAACGGTCGGCGTCCGGATCGTTGGCGATGGCGATGTCGGCGCCGGTCGCCCGGGCCAGGCCGAGCGCCAGGTCGATCGCTCCCGGCTCCTCCGGGTTGGGGAAGGCCACGGTGGGGAACGCCGGATCGGGATCGATCTGCTCGACCACCCGGTGCGGCGCGGTGAAGCCGGCCGCGGCCACGACGGCGTCCACGACCGATGCGCCGACGCCGTGCAGGGCGGTGTAGACCCAGTTCACCGCCCGCGGCGAGCCGGGCTCCAGGAGGGACGCGGCGCGCGCCACGTACGCGTCGACCAGCTCCTCGCCCACCACCGGGTAGTCGTCGCTGCGGGCGATGTCCGCCAGCGGTGCGGCTGCGACGGCTGCGATCCGCTCGGCGATATCGGCGTCGGCCGGCGGCACGATCTGCGAGCCGTCCCCGAGGTAGACCTTGTAGCCGTTGTCCTGGGGCGGGTTGTGGGACGCGGTGACCACGACGGCAGCGACGCAACCGAAGTGCCGGATGCCGAAGACCGCGACCGGAGTCGGCAGGGCGCGGGAGCACAGCATCGGCCGCAGACCGGCACCGGCGAGGATCTCAGCGGTGTCCCGGGCGAAGACGTCCGAGTTGTAGCGGGCGTCGTAGCCGACGATCACCCGTCCACCGTCGTGCCCGGCGTCCAGCAGGTAGCGGGCCAGCCCCGCCGCCGCCTGGCCGACGACGACGCGGTTCATCCGTCCGGGGCCAGGCCCGAGCGCGCCCCGGAGACCGGCGGTGCCGAACGCCAGCGGGCCGGCGAAGGCGGAGGTCAACTCGGCGAGCGCCCCGGCGTCGTCGGCGTCCGCCCGGTCGACGAGGTCGTCCAGGGCCGCGACGGTTGCCGGATCGGGATCCTGGTCGCGCCAGCTCGCGATGCGCTGCCGAAGGTCGACATCCATGGCGTTCGTCTCCTGATTCTTGCCGAGCCCGGTGGCGTCCGGTCCCGTGGTCGGCGGCAGGATTCTATTCCGAGCGACGCCGTCGCGCCTGTCGGGTAGGCCCCGTCAGGCGGGGGCAGGGGGAGCCGGACCCCGCCGCGAACGCTAGAGGCGCTCGAGCAGGCCGGCGAGCAGCGCGCGCAGGCGAGGCTCCGCCGCCTTCCCCGCCTCGATCACCTCGGCGTGGTTCAGGGGCTCCGGCGCGATCCCGGCGCCGAGATTGGTCACCAGCGAGATGCCGAGGACCTCCATCCCGGCCTCGCGGGCCGCGATGGTCTCCAGCGTCGTCGACATGCCGACGAGGTCGCCGCCGAGAGTCTTCGCCATCCGCACCTCGGCCGGCGTCTCGTACTGCGGTCCCCAGAACTGGATGTACACGCCTTCGGCCAGTCCCGGCTCGACCTCGCGGGCGAGGGCGCGCAGTCTCGGCGAGTAGGCCTCGGTCATGTCGATGAAGGTGGCTCCGTGCAGGGGCGTCGCCCCCGTCAGGTTGATGTGGTCGGCGATCAGGACCGGAGTGCCAGGGGCCCAGTCGGGGTTCAGCCCGCCGCACCCGTTGGTCAGGACGATCGTCTTCGCCCCGGCCGCGGCGGCGGTGCGGACGCCGTGCACGACCGCGTCCGTCCCCTTGCCCTCGTAGTAGTGGGTGCGCCCGTTGAAGAAGGCCGCGACCTTGCCGGACGGGGTGCGCACCACGCGCAGGCTGCCGCCGTGACCCGCGACGACGGGCTGGGCGAAGCCGGAAAGGTCGGACAGCTGGCACTCTCCGATGGGATCGCCCAGCCCGGCTGCGGCGCCGGACCAACCCGAACCCAGCACGAGGGCCAGGTCGATCGCAGGAATGTCGAACCGCGCGAGGAGCTCCGCGGCGGCTTTGTCGTGGCTCATTGGCCGACTATAACGTCTGCTCGGACTCCACCATGCCGGGCAGGACGGCCGCGTCCGGGTCGTCGTCGTCCTCGACCTCTTCGAGGTGGAACCACTCGGTCTTCGAGCGCTGCATCCCCATGCCCACGAACAGCACCAGCAGAAGACCGACGAAGACCAGGAACTGGCCCAGGTGGACCATCCCTCGCGGGCCGGTGACGTAGGCGAAGACCATCAGGAGCAGGCCGAGCAGGCTGATCCCGGCGCCACCCGCGACCACCATGCGCCCCCGGGGGCCGGGGTGCCTGCTGCCCGTGGACAACAGGATGGCGTCGCCGGCGGCCAGCGAGATGGACAGCGGCAGGGCGCTCAACTCGAGCGCTACCTGTTGGGCGGGCGTGGCCTCCGAGAGACCCACGACGACCAGGACGATGCTGGTCAGGACGCCGAGCGCGACGACGACCGACAGCAGGCGGATGCGGGGGAGCACACGTCGACCATAACCCCGAAGGCGCGTTGGCAAGGTAATCGGGCCTCCCGGGGGTGTCGTGACAGAATGCGGCCGTGACCGATCTGGTGATCATCGGCGGAGGCCCCGGCGGCTACGAGGCCGCCCTGGTCGCCCGTCAGCTCGGCGGGGACGTGACCCTGGTCGAGCGGCGCGGGCTGGGCGGCTCGGCCGTCCTGACCGACGTCGTCCCGTCCAAGACCCTGATCGCGGCCGCGGAGGTGATGGCCAAGATCGGCACAGCGGAGGAACTCGGCCTGCGGCTCGGGGACGGCAGTCGCCGACTCGCCGACGCCGTCGGCTTCGACATGGCCCGCGTGAACGCCCGCGTGCGCGCGCTCGCGAGGGCACAGTCCGACGACATCGCGGTTCGCCTCGAGGCGGAGGGCGTGCGGCTGCTCACGGGCACCGGACGGCTGGACGGTCCGCACGCGGTCGTCGTCGACACCGCCGAGGGCTCCCAGCGACTGGCTGCCGATGTCGTCCTGCTCGCGACCGGAGCCCGGCCCCGCGAGCTCGCGACCGCGCGTCCGGACGGGCGGCGGATCTTCACCTGGACCCAGATCTACGACCTGACCGAGGTGCCCGAGCACCTCATCGTCGTCGGCTCGGGCGTGACCGGGGCCGAGTTCGCCAGCGCGTACACCGCGCTGGGCGTGAAGGTGACCCTGGTGTCCTCGCGCTCGCAGGTGCTCCCTGGCCACGACCCGGACGCGGCGGCGGTGATCCAGCGGGTGTTCGAGAGCTCGGGGATGACCGTGCTCAGCCGCTCCCGAGCGGTCAGCGCCGAGGTCCGCGGTGATCGGGTGATCGTCGGGCTGGAGGGCGGAGGGGAGGTCGTCGGCTCGCACTGCCTGATGGCCGTCGGCGCCATCCCGAACACCGCCGGTATCGGGCTGGAGGCGGCCGGGATCGAACTCACCCCGTCCGGGCACATCCGGGTCGACCGGGTGTCCCGGACGACGGCCAACGGTGTCTACGCAGCCGGCGACTGCACTCCCGTCCTGGCCCTGGCCAGCGTCGCGGCGATGCAGGGACGGATCTCGATGTGGCACGCGCTGGGCGACTCGGTCTCCCCGCTCGACCTGCGGATGGTGTCGGCCAACGTGTTCACGGCCCCGGAGATCGCGACCGTCGGCTTCACCCAGGCCGACCTGGACGCCGGCGCGCGGCCGGCGCAGGTCATCTCGCTCCCGCTGGCCGGCAACGCGCGGGCCAAGATGCAGGCGCTGGCCGACGGCTTCGTGAAGATCTTCGCCACGCCGAACTCCGGCATCGTGATCGGAGGGGTGGTGGTCGCCCCTTCCGCCTCCGAGCTGATCCACCCGTTGTCGATCGCCGTCCGGCACCGGCTGACCGTCGACCAGCTCGCGGAGGCGTTCACCGTCTACCCCTCGCTGTCGGGATCGCTCGCGGAGGCCGCGCGCCGGCTGCACGGGCAGTCGGGCGAGCAGGTGGTCACGTACTGAGAAGTGCCGCTTGATGCGACTCCGCGGTGCGCGGACGCTGGCGTGGTGACCACGATCTACGAGGCCGCGGGCGGGGCGGACGGAATGCTCGCCCTCGCCCGCGCGTGGCACGAACGCTGTCTCGCCGATCCGGTGGCCAGCCACCCGTTCAGCCATCCCGGCCAGAATCCGCTCCACCTCGAGCGCCTGGCAGCGTACTGGGGAGAGGCGCTCGGTGGGCCGCCCGCCTACACCGCCTCGATGGGGGACGAGACCCGGGTGCTGCGGATGCACGCCGGCATGGGGGAGCACGCCGAGCTCGACGCCCGCGCCGTTGCCTGCTTCGACGCAGCGCTCAGCGACGTCGGCATCACCGGCGAACTGTGGCGCACCCTGCACGACTACTTCGCCTGGGGAACCCGGCGGATGGCCGCCCACCCCGAGTCCCCCGACAGTGTCCCCGAAGGCGTCGCGCTGCCGTACTGGACCTGGGACGACTGACCGCACCAGGGCGACCGATGCTCGCCGGAGGGACGCCGCCGACCCGTCCCCGGCCGCCGTTGGTCAGCTGCTGGCGAGGGCGGGGTCCTCGAGCAGCGGACGGAAGGCGAGCCCGGCAGCGCCGATCATCAGGAGGTTCGCACCGAGCTCGGCCGGGACGATCCGCACCGCGTCGCTGGACGGGCCCAGGGCGGACGCGGAGACGGCGCTGAGGAGACCGTCCGGGTCGTAGGCGTGGAGAGCCGCGAGGAATCCTCCCAGCGCGATCACCTCCGGGTTGAACAGGTTGATCGCTGCGGCGAGGGCCGTCCCGAGGTGACCGAGCTGGCGTTCCACGATCGCACTCACTCCCGCAGAGCGGTCGGCCAGCAGGGCGGCTTCGAACTCGGCGGAGTCGGCTCTGGTCAGGCCGAGCGCTGCCATCAACTCGGCGCGGGAGACCTCGGCCTCGAGTGTCCCCGGGATGCCGGCGGAGTCGAGGATCGGCGAGCTCGAGACGCGGACGTGGCCCAGCTCGCCGGCGTAGCCCGACGCGCCGCCGAGGAGTGAACCGCCGGTGATCACCCCGCCGCCGATGCCCGAGGCGCCTCCGTTGACGTAGATCAGGTTGTCGTGGTCGCGTCCGGCCCCGAAGTCGTGCTCCGCCAGGGCACCCAGCGCCGCGTCGTTCGCGACCGCGACCCGGAACCCGGTCGCTTCGGCGAGGGGCTCCCCGAACCGTTCGTCGTGCCAGTCCAGGTGCGGGGCGTTGCGGACGAGGCCGTCGCCGGTGCGCACCTGGCCGGGGACCGCGACCCCGATCCCGGCCACCAGCAGTCCGTCCAGCTCGAGCTGCATGCCCGAGACGACGGCCGAGACGATGCTGATGACCTCTGCCGCAGTGGGGATGCGGTCGTACTCGTGCCGGATCACGCGCCGGACGGTGCAGTCCATGCCGACCAGCCCGATGGTGAGCGCGTCGATCTCCGGGTTCACTGCGATCGCGGTCACGTCGGGGCGGAGCTCGACGACCGGACTCGGCCGACCGACCTGCCCGAGCTGGTCGGGATCGCGTTCGGACACCAGGCCGAGCTCGACCAGGTCGGAGACGAGGCTCGCGACCGTGGACCGGTTGCGTCCGGTCAGCTTGCTGAGCGCCGCCCGAGAAGCCGGCCCCCCGCGATAGAGGATGCCCAGGATCGCCGCCAGGTTGGCGCGCCGAACGTCCTCGCTGGTGCCTGCCGAGATGGCCACCGATTACCCCCTGAGGTCCTGCGTCGGGCCGAGACTATCGCCCGCGCGGGCGACAGTGCTCAGCGGCCGCCGCGGCGCTTGTTGACCAGGTCGAACGCGACAGCGAGCAGCAGGACCAGACCCTTGATGGCCATCTGCCAGGCTGCGTCGACCGAGAGGATCGACAGGCCCATGTTCAGCACGCCCATGACGAGGGCGCCGATGACGGCCCCGACGACGGTACCCACGCCGCCCTGGACGGCCGCCCCGCCGATGAACACCGACGCGATCGCGTCCAGCTCATAGTTCTGGCCGGCGGAGGCGACGGCGCCGCCTGCACGGGACGTGTTGACGACACCGGCCAGCCCGGCCAGGACGCCCATGTTCACGAACAGGGCGAAGTTGACGCGCTTGGTCTTCACGCCGCTCATGACGGCGGAGAACAGGTTGCCGCCGATCGCATAGACGTGCCGGCCGAAGACGCTGCGGTTGAGGACGAAGGAGTAGCCGACGATCAGGGCCGCGAGGATGATCAGGATGATCGGGGTGCCGGAGTAGTTGGCGAGCTGCCAGCTGCCGGCCATGATGGCGACGACGGCGATGGCGAGCTTGCCCCACATGGCCGCGGCACCCTCGACCGGCAGGTCCAGCTTGCGACGTCCGTTCCTTGCCTGGATCTGGAAGGCGACGAGGGCGCCGCAGGACACGAGCCCGAGCACGAGGGTCAGGATGTCGGTCTTGCCCGCCGTGCCGAGCCAGCTCGGCAGCCAGCCGGCGCCGATGGCGACGAACTCGGCCGGCAGGCCGCCGATCGTGCCGCCGTAGAGCAGGACCAGGGTGAGGCCGCGGAACAGCAGCATGCCGGCCAGCGTCACGATGAAGGCCGGCACCCCGACGAAAGCGATCCAGAAGCCCTGCCAGGCACCGACGAGGGCGCCCACGAGGATCGACAGGATCACGGCGAGCCACCACGGCAGCCGCCACTCGTTCATCGCCAACGCTGCCACCGCGCCGACCATGGCGACCAGTGAGCCGACCGACAGGTCGATGTGCCCGCCGATGATGACCATCACCATGCCGATGGCCAGGATCAGCACATAGGCGTTCTGCTGGATGAGGTTGTTCACGTTGCCGGGCATCAGCAGCCGGCCGCCGGTGAGGACCTCGAACAGCAGGATGATGATCACGAGGGCGGCGAGGATGCCGTACTGGCGCAGGTCGACGGCCAGCCGGCGTGTGGACGCGGCCACGGGCTCGGTGGGGGTCTCGGTCGCGGTGCTCATCGGAGCTGTTCCTTTCCCATGGTCATGAGGTACATGAGGCTCTCCTGCGTTGCCTCCGCGCGGGGCACGTCACCGGTGACGGCGCCCTCGGAGATGGTGTAGATGCGATCGCACATGCCGAGCAGTTCGGGGAGCTCGGAGGAGATCATCACGATCGCCTTGCCCTGGTCGGCCAGGGCGTTGATCAGGCCGTAGATCTCGTACTTGGCGCCCACGTCGATCCCTCGGGTGGGCTCGTCGAGGATCAGCACGTCCGGGCCGGAGACCAGCCACTTGGACAGCACGACCTTCTGCTGGTTGCCGCCGGACAGGCGCCCGACCACCTCGGAGACGCTCGGCGTCTTGATGTTCATGCTGCGCCGGTACTCGTCGGCGGTCAGGTACTCCCGGTTGCGGTCGATGACCCCCCACCGGGCGAACTGCGCCAGCGCGACCGCCGAGATGTTGGTCGTGATCGTGCCGATCAGGTTCAACCCGTACCGCTTACGATCCTCGGTGACGTAGGCGACCCCGTGCGACACGGCCTCGTCGACGGTGGCCGTCGAGATCTCCTTGCCGTCCTTGAAGACCTTGCCGGAGATGTTCGTTCCCCACAGCCGGCCGAACAGGCTCATCGCCAGCTCGGTGCGTCCGGCCCCCATGAGGCCGGCGAAGCCGACGATCTCGCCCGCGCGCACGTTGAACGAGGCGTGATCGACGGCGAGCCGGGAAGTGTCGACCGGGTGGTAAGCCGTCCAGTCCTCGACCCGGAACCGCTCCTCGCCGATGTTGGGTTCGTGCGGGGGGAACAGGTTGTTCAGCTCGCGGCCGACCATGGCCTTGATGATTCGTCCCTCGGTGGCGTCGGGATCGGACATGTCGATGGTCTCGATGGTCTTGCCGTCGCGCAGCACCGTGACCCGGTCGGCGATGCGGCGCACCTCGCGGAGCTTGTGGGAGATCAGGATGCACGTGATGCCGTGGTCCCGCATGCCCGAGATCAGGTCGAGCAGGTGGTCGGAGTCCTCATCGTTGAGGGCTGCGGTGGGCTCGTCGAGGATGAGCAGGGAGACGTCCTTGGCCATGGCCTTGGCGATCTCGACCAGCTGCTGCTTGCCGACGCCGATCTCGAAGACCTTCGTCGACGGGTTCTCCTCCAGGCCGACCTTGGCCAGCAGGGCGTTGGCCTCGATGGTGGTCCTGTTCCAGTCGATCACGCCCCTGGTGGCGCGCTCGTTGCCGACGAAGATGTTCTCCGCGATCGACTGCAGGGGGTTGAGGGCGAGCTCCTGGTGGATGATGGCGATGCCGGCGGCCTCGCTGGACTTGATGTCGCGGAAGGTGGCCTCGGTGCCGTTGAGCTCGATGGTGCCGGAGTAGGTGCCGTGGGGGTACACACCACTGAGCACTTTCATGAGGGTGGACTTCCCGGCCCCGTTCTCTCCACAGATGCCGTGCACCTCGCCGCGGGCGACCTCGAGATTCACGTTGTCGAGGGCCCGGACGCCGCTGAAGTCCTTCGTGATGCCCTGCATCCGCAGGATGATGTCGGGGTCAGCCATGGTTGTCCCTGTCTGTTGTGCCTGATCGGACGGCCCGGTGGGACGGCGGGGTCGAACCCCTGCCGTCCCACCGGGATTATCGGTCAGATCACAGGCCGACGTCCGACGCCTTCAGGAAGCCGGAGTCGATCAGCTTGCTCTTCACGAGGTCCTTGGTGACGACCTCGGGCTCGATCAGGTAGGACGGGACGACCTTGACACCGTTGTTGTAGGTCTTGGTGTCGTTGACCTCGACGGTCGCGCCGCTGTTGATCTGCTGGATCATCTGGAACACGCGGTCACCCAGCTTGCGGGTGTCCTTCCACACGGTCATCGCCTGCTCGCCGGCGAGGATCGCCTTCACGTTGGCCTTGTCGCCGTCCTGGCCGGTGACCAGCGGCCAGTCGGTGCCGGCCTTGTAGCCGGCGCCCTTCAGGGACGCCTCGATGCCGATGGCCAGCGAGTCGTTCGGGGACAGCACGGCCTGGACCTTCTTGCCGCCGGTGTAGAACGAGGACAGCCGGTTGTCCATCTCGGCCTGGGCCTTCGCCGAGTCCCAGCCCTGGATGCCGATGGACGCCCACTCGGCATCAGACTTCGGAGCCTTGCCGCTGGGGACGACCAGCGTGCCCTTGGTGACGTAGGGGAGCAGCACGTCCCACGCGCCGGAGAAGAAGAACTTCGCGTTGTTGTCGTCGGGGCTGCCGGCGAACGGCTCGAAGTTGATCGGGGCGCTCGCCGAGTCCAGCTTGAGCTGGTCCTTCAGGAAGTTGCCCTGCAGCTGGCCGACCTTGTAGTTGTCGAAGGTGGCGTAGTAGTCCACGTTCGGGGTGCCGTTGATCAGGCGGTCGTAGGCGATCACCTTGATGCTCTGCTTGGCGGCGGAATCCAGGACCGGTCCCAGGGTGGTGCCGTCGATGGCCGCGATCACCAAGATCTTGGCGCCGCCGGCGATCTGGTTCTGGATCTGGCTGATCTGCTGGTCGGTCTTGTTGTCGGCGTACTGGAGGTCGACCTTGCAGCCGGCGTCGGTGAGGCTCTTCTGCAGCTGCGCACCGTCGTTGATCCAGCGCTCCAGCGTCCGGGTGGGCATCGAGATACCCACGTTGCAGTCCTTCATGCTTCCGGTGCCGCCGGCGCCCGTACTGGAGCAGGCTCCAAGGGAGAGCGTGAGGGCGCCTGCTGCGAGCAACGCAGCGAAGCGGAACTTATGCGACATCTGTACTTCCTCTCTGAATACTTGCCGCTGGCCCTGGACCGGCCGTCACTGGGCGGAACCAGGGCAGGCTGCTCGGGCAACCTTTTGTCGATACCCGCAACTTAAAGCCCGTCCCCACGTCCAACAAGATGCGCGGCCCACGATTCGGATAACGATCCTGTAACGACGTTCTGGATCGATTCAATCCGAGGAGGCGTTCTGGTAACCGTGCGCGCGCCCGAACGGCAACGCCAGGTCGGCGGAGGGAGACGGGGACCGCCGTCAGGGCTGGAGCGAAGCCGAAGCGCGCAGGATCCGCGGAATGGGACCGGAGGACCGTGTGACGAGCCGAATCGCGTCCCGGATCGCGTGGACACCGGAGGCAGGCTTGAGATAAGTTGGTGAAGGCAACATTTTTCACTGACGAGAGATTGGACTCTTCGTGACCCTCACTCCTGCGCCTAGCGATCAGTTCACGTTCGGTTTGTGGACGGTGGGCTACAACGGTGGGGACCCGTTCGGTGGTCCGACGCGCGCTCCGCTCGATGTGGTGCACGTGATCGAGAAGCTGGCTTCCTTCGGCGCCTACGGTCTCACCTTCCATGATGATGATCTGTTCGCGTTCGGCTCGACCGATGCCGAGCGTCGCAACCAGATCGACCGGTTGAAGGCGGCGTGTGAGGCGACCGGGCTGAAGGTCCCGATGATCACGACGAACCTGTTCAGCCAGCCGGTGTTCAAGGATGGTGGGTTCACCTCGAATGATCGTGCGGTGCGCCGCTTCGCGTTGCGGAAGGTGCTGCGCAACATCGACCTCGCCGCCGAGGTCGGGGCGAAGATCTTCGTGATGTGGGGTGGCCGTGAGGGGGCGGAGTACGACGCGGCGAAGGACATCCGTTCCGCGCTGGAGCGGTACCGGGAGGCTGTGAACCTGCTGGGCCAGTACGTGACCGACAAGGGCTACGACCTGCGGTTCGCGATCGAGCCGAAGCCGAACGAGCCCCGCGGCGACATCCTGCTGCCGACCGTCGGCCACGCGCTGGCGTTCATCAACAGCCTCGAGCGTCCCGAGATGGTCGGGTTGAACCCGGAGGTCGGGCACGAGCAGATGGCCGGGCTGAACTTCGCCGCCGGGATCGCGCAGGCGCTGTACCACGGCAAGCTGTTCCATATCGACCTGAACGGTCAGCGTGGCATCAAGTACGACCAGGACCTCGTCTTCGGCCATGGCGACCTGCACAACGCGTTCGCGCTGGTCGACCTGCTGGAGAACGGCGGCCCGAACGGCGGCCCGGCCTACACCGGCATGCGGCACTTCGACTACAAGCCGTCCCGCACAGAGGACGAGAACGGCGTGTGGGCCTCGGTCCAGGCGAACATGCACACCTACCTGCTGCTGAAGGAGCGCGCCAAGGCGTTCCGCGCCGACCCGGAGGTGCAGGCCGCGCTGGCTGCGTGCAAGGTTCCCGACCTCGCCGTCCCGACGCTGGGCGAGGGCGAGTCCTACGACGACCTGCTCGCCGACACCGCCTCCTACGAGGAGTTCGACGCCGGCGCGTACTACAACGGCAAGGGCTTCGGCTTCGTCCGGCTGCAGCAGCTGGCGACCGAGCACCTCCTGGGCGCCCGCTGAGAATCCCCCCGCCGACCTGCCAGAGCCAGGCTGAACCGGAAAGTCCTGGCTCTGGCAGCCCGGCATACCGGAAAGGTTGAGCTGTGCCGAAGGTCATCGGGGTCGACTCCTCGACCCAGTCCTGCAAGGTCGTCGTCCGCGACGCCGACACCGGTGACCTACTGGCCACCGGACGGTTCGCGCACCCGTCGGGGACCGAAGTCGACCCGGCCGCCTGGTGGACGGCCCTGCAGGCGGCCCTCGCCCAGGCCGGCGGACTGGACGGCGTCGCCGCGGTCAGCATCGCCGGCCAGCAGCACGGCATGGTCGTCCTCGACACCGACGGACGAGTGATCCGTCCGGCCCTGCTGTGGAACGACACCCGCTCAGCACAGGCGGCCGCCGACCTGGTCTCCGAGTTCGGCGCCGACGCGTTCGTCGGGCGCACCGGTGTCGTGCCGGTCGCCTCCTTCACCGCCACCAAACTCCGCTGGCTCCGCGACGCCGAGCCCGACAACGCCGCCCGCGTCGCGGCCGTCTGCCTGCCCCACGACTGGCTGACCTGGCGGCTACGAGGCTACGGACCCCAAGGGGAGTCCACCCTCGGCCCCGACCTGTCCCAACTCGTCACCGACCGTTCCGACGCGTCCGGCACCGCCTACTGGTCGCCGGCCACCGGCGACTACGACCGCGACCTGCTGGCCGCAGCGCTCGGCCACGACGCGATCCTGCCCCGCGTCCTCGGCGCAACCGAGTCCGTGCCCGGCCCCGGCTTCCTGATGGGCCCCGGAGCCGGCGACAACGCCGCAGCCGCCCTCGGCCTGGACGCCCACCCCGGAGACGTCGCCGTCTCCCTCGGCACCTCCGGGACCGTCTTCGCCGCCACACACAAACCCGTCGCGGACCCCACCGGAATCGTCGCCGGGTTCGCCGACGCCACCGGCGGCTACCTGCCCCTGGTCTGCACCCTCAACGCCGCCCGCGTCCTCGACACGATCGCCGGCCTCCTCGGCGTCGACCACGACGAACTCGCCCGGCTCGCCCTGGCCGCCGAACCCGGCGCCGGCGGCGCCACCCTCGTGCCCTACTTCGAAGGCGAACGCACCCCCAACCTGCCCGACGCCACCGCCACCCTGACCGGCCTCACCCTGACCTCCACCACCCGACCCAACCTCGCCCGGGCCGCCATCGAAGGCATGCTCTGCGGACTCGCCGCCGGCATCACCGCCATCCAACAACAAGGCGTCCAAACCCAACGCATCCTCCTCATCGGCGGCGCCGCCGCCAACCCCGCCGTCCAAACCATCGCCGCCCAAGTCTTCAACGCCCCCGTCCACGTCCCCCACCCCGGCGAATACGTCGCCGACGGCGCCGCCCGCCAAGCCGCCTGGACCCTCACCAGCACCCGACCCACCTGGCCCCTCAACCTGGTCGCCACACCCACGCCCGACCCCCACCCCGAAATCCTCGCCTCGTACGTCCAGGCCGCAGGTCGCTACTGACCGCGAGTCCCGTCCGCCGGTGACCGGTGTCGGGTCCGTCGCGCGGATAGGCTGGGCCCATGGACGAGCCGGCCGCCCGCTTGGGCGCACTGCAGCAGCGGATCGTGGACGCGCGCCTGCGGGCCATCGAGGCCAACAAGGTGCTGATCGCCGACCTTGAGGCGATCTGGCGTGAACTGAGCGACCTGAGCGCAGGCTACGACGACGCCCGACCGCTGTGCGACGAGGTTTCGGCGGACATCGCCAGGCTGGAGAAGCTCGACCTAACGCTCGACACCGAGTGGCTCGCGGACGCCAAGCGCGCCCGGCGGCAGGCGGGCACGCTGTAAGGGAACCGCCCGGTCACAGGCGCGTGCGCACCCATTCCACCTGGCGCTGCCAGTGGAACTGCTGACCGCCCTCGTGGCCGTTGAACTCGTACACCGCGATGTCGCGGTCGGAGCCGGCGTAGGAGTTGTAGGCGGCGAACACCGAGCTGGGCAGCACGATCTCGTCCATCAACCCGACGGAGAACAGGGCCGGTGCGCCGGCCCTGCGGGCGAAGTTCGCGCCGTCGAAGTAGCTGAGGGTTGCGAACACGTCGTCTGTCCGTCCGCGGTGCACCGACAGGTACTGGGTGACCTCGGTGAACGGGCGCCCCGGCGTCAGTGCGACCGAGCGTCGGAAGTGGCACAGGAACGGCACGTCGGGCATGGCGGCACGGACGCGGTCGCCGAGCAGTCCGGCCACCGCCAGCGTGATGCCCCCACCCTGGCTGCCGCCGGTGACGGCGAGCCGGTCACCGTCGACGAAGTCCAGCTCGGCCGCAGCCTCGACCAGCCGGACGGCGTCGGTGAAGACCCGCCGGTAGAAGTAGGTCTGCGGGGTCTCGATGCCGCGGGTCATGAAGCCCTCGAACGACGTCCCGGTGCCGTGGGGGTCGGGGGTGCTGCCCCCACCGCCCCAGCCACCGCCCTGGCCGCGGGTGTCCATCACGACGTGGACGAAGCCGGCAGCCGCCCACGCGAGGTGCTCCGACGGCAGTCCTCGGCCGCCGTTGTAGCCGACGAACTCCACGATCGCCGGGCGGGGTGCGTCGCCCTTCGGCCGCACCACCCAGGCCTTGACCGGATCGCCGCCGAAGCCGGAGAAGGTCAGGTCCTCGACGACGACCTCCGTGATCGCTCCTGGTGCCGGTGTGAGCGTCACCCGCTGCGGCAGCGCCCGGGCCTCCGCGAGCGTGTCGGCCCAGAACTCGTCGAAGTCGGCCGGCTCCTCGACGTCCGGACGGAAGTCGACCAGTTCGGCGAGCGGAAGGTCGGACAGCGGCATCGCACGCTCCTGTTCTCAGCGGCCCGAGGGCTCGATCGGGCGGTAGGTGACGTCCCTGACGTCCATCACGGTAGTGGTCGGGACGCCGTTGCTGGTGGCGTAGACCCCCAGCCACAGTCCGAGGAAGCCACCGGTCGCCACGCTGTCCAGTGTCCTGCCGTCCGCTGTCGCGACGACCACGTCCCGGTCGCCGACCCGGACGGTCAGGGCGTACTCGACCCCGCGGACCCGGACGCCGAGGCGCACCTCTTCGCTCGCTGCCACCGCCAGCTCACCCAGCAGGATGTCCGACCCGGCCCGCCGGTGGACGGCGCGGACCAGCGAGCCGTTCCTCCCGCCGACGAGCGCCAGCCGGACGTGGTCGCGCTCGGACTGGCGCACGGCGAGTCCGGCCTCCTCGCCGGTGCTGAGCGGGCCGGCGAGCGTAACGGCGAAGTCGAGGTCGCGGTGCTCCTGGCGGACGCCGAGGAAGGCCGGCGTCACGGGATCGGTGAGGTTCGCCGGCGTCAGGTGCAGACGCCAGCCCTCTCCGTCCGGCTCGGCGAAGGTGGACGCCGGTGCGCGCAGCGTCGTCCAGGCCGGACCGGTGGCGGGGGCCGGCCCGGGGCGCGCGAACGGCACGTCCACCTCCGCCGGCACCCGGCCGACGCCCGGCGCGAACACCGGCCAGCCGCCCTCCCATGCCACCGGTACGAGGAAGGTCTCGCGGCCGAGCGGGTAGTGGTAGCCCCCCTCGGTGCGCATGCCGAGCAGCACGGCCCACCAGGAGCCGTCGACGGCCTGGACGAGGTCGGCGTGCCCGGTGCCGACGACGTCCGCGCCGTGGCCGAGGTGGCGGTGGGTGAGGACGGGGTTGGCGGGATTGCCCACGTAGGGCCCGGTGACGGCATCCGACCTGGCGACGCACACGGCGTGGTGGAACTCGGTGCCGCCCTCGGCTGCGAGCAGGTAGTACGTGCCGTCCACCCGGTACAGGTGGGGGCCCTCCGCCCAGACCGCGCCGCGCACCGCGCCGGTCCACAGGATGTGCTCCGGTCCGGTCAGGCTCATCGTGGCGAGGTCCAGTTCCCGCAGCCACACCTCGGTCTGGTGGTGCCACTCCGGCTCGCGGGCCAGCCGGGTGCCGTGCAGCCACGCGCGGCCGTCGTCGTCGAAGAAGAGCGATGGGTCGATCCCGTCCGCGTCCAGCCAGACCGGGTCCGACCACGGGCCGGCAGGGTCGGTCGCGGTCATCACGAAGTGGCCGCCGCGGGTCTCGTCCTCCTGGTCGACCAGGGTGCAGACCACGAGGAAGCGCCCGTCGTGGTACCGGATCGTCGGAGCGTAGAGGCCACCCGAGGACGCGATCCCCGCGTAGTCGAGCTGGTCGGGACGGGTCACCACATGCCCGATGCACTCCCAGCGGGCCAGGTCGGTGCTGTGGAACACCGGCAGCCCGGGGAAGTACTCGAACGTGGACGTGACCAGGTAGTAGTCGGCACCGACCCGGACGATGGACGGGTCGGGATGACAGCCCGGCAGGATCGGGTTGGCGACCCGGCTCACAGGGTGCTCACGCCTGTTCGACCCGTGCGCACACCAGCCGGCGATCCGCTGTGGTGACGCGGTGGACACCACCGGTGATCGTCAGCAGCTTCCGCTGCGTCGCCGAACCCTCGACCGGTCCGGCGACGCGGAGGCTGGTGTTGTTGATCGCGCCGTTGGTCGCGCTCACGCTGGGCAGCTCGCCACCGGCCGCGGCCGCGTGCGAGCCGACCCAGACCTCGACATCGCCCGGCTCGACGACGCGCACGAGGTGCCGGTCGGAGAAGGCGAACCGGGTCGTCGGCACGTCGAAGTGGACGCGGCGGGACTCGCCCGGGGCCAGCGTGACGCGGACGTACCCGAGGAGTTGCGCAACAGGACGCACGACGGACGCCTGGACATCACGGCCGTACAGCTGGACGACATCGGTGCCGGCGACCGCGCCGGTGTTGGTCACGGTGACCGCTGCCGCGAAGCTGCCGGCGGCATCCACGGCGGTGTCCACGACCAGATCGGAGTAGCCGAAGGACGTGTAGGACAGTCCGAACCCGAACGGGCGAACCGGGGTCGGGTCGGCGGACGTCACCTCGGACGGTCCGCCGAGCACCGGCTGGAGGTAGGAGTACGGCTGTGCGCCCGCCGAGCGCGGCAGGCTCACGGGAAGGCGTCCGGACGGGTTCGCCGCACCGGTCAGCAGATCACCGATCGCCAGGCCCCCCGCCTCTCCGGGGAAGAAGGCCTGGAGGACGGCGGCGGGGCGCGGCCCCTCCCCGTCCAGCGCCCACCCGATGGCGTACGGACGCCCGGTGAGCAGCACCAGCACGACCGGCGTCCCGGTGGCGACAAGGGTCTCGACCAGCGCGCGCTGCACGCCCGGCAGCTCGAGGGACTCGGTGTCGTTGCCCTCGCCGACCGTCCCGCGCCCGAACAGGCCCGCCTGGTCGCCGACGACGACGACCGCGACGTCGCTGCCGCTGACAGCCTCGACGGCTGCGGCGAAGCCAGAGGTGTCGGTGCCGTCCACGGTGCAGCCGCGTGCCTCGACGATCTCAGGCGGGTTGTCCGTGGCGGCGAACGCGGCCGTCAAGCCTTCGGTGACCGTCGGCATGGGGATCCCGATGGGGTGGTCGGGGAAGTGCGCCAGCACGTGGTTGGCGAACGAGTAGCAGCCCTGCAGGGCCTCGGCGCGGTCGGCGTTCGGGCCGACCACGGCGACCCGGCGGACGGCACGGCTCGAGCCGAGCGGCAAGACGCCGTCGTTGGCGAGCAGCACGACCGACTCGGTGGCCAGGCGCAGGGCGATCTCCTGGTGGCCGGCCGGGTTCAGGTCGATCTGGCTCGGGGCTTCGCCGGCGAAGGCGTCCGGATCGAGGAGGCCGAGCTCCTCCTTCTGCGCGAGGACGCGCAGCAGCGCCCGGTCGACGTAGGCGACGTCGACCGCGCCGGAGCGGACCTTCTCCGCGAGCGGCCGGAGGTAGGCGTTGCCCGACGGCAGTTCGACGTCGATGCCGGCCGTCAGCGCCAGCGCGGCTGCCTCGCCCCGGTCGGCCGCCAGGCCCTGCATGACCTGGAGGAAGTCGACGGCGAAGTAGTCCGACACCACGACGCCGGTGAAGCCGAGCTGGTCGCGCAGCACGCCGGTCAGCAGTTCCGGGTCCGCTCCGACGGGGATGCCGTCGATGGCGCCGTAGGAGTTCATGACCGAGCGGGCGCCGCCGTCCAGCAGCGCCATCTCGAACGGCGGCAGGAACACGTCGGCGACCTCGCGCGGCCCGACGTGCACCGGCGCGTGGTTGCGTCCGGCAGCCGAGGCGGAGTAGCCGAGGAAGTGCTTCAGGGTGGCGTGCACGCCCTCCTCCTGGAGCCCCTGCACGTAGGCGGTGCCGACCGTCCCGACGAGGTACGGGTCCTCGCCGATGCACTCGTCCACGCGTCCCCAGCGAGGGTCGCGGATGACGTCCAGGACGGGGGCGAGGCCCTGGTGCGCGCCGAGGGTGCGCATCGACGTCCCGATCGCCGCGCCGACCTCCCGGACGAGCTCCGGGTCGAAGGACGCGCCCCAGGCGAGCGGGGTCGGGAAGGTGGCAGCCTTCCACGCCGCGAGGCCGGTGAGGCACTCCTCGTGCACGAGGGCGGGGATCCCGAGGCGGGTCTCGGTGCGGAGGCGGCGTTGCTCCGACCACAACCAGGCTGCCCGTTCGGCCGGCTCGACCGGACGGGTGCCGTACACGCGGGTGTAGTGACCGATGCCGTCGCGGGTCGCCTCGGCCAGTTCCGTCGGCTCGCCGGAGGCCATCTCGCCCTGCATGGGGGCGACGACGTTTCCGCCCTGGTCCAGCCAGTAGCCGACAAGCTGGGCGAGCTTCTCCTCCAGCGTCATCTGGGCGGCCAGTTCGGCCACGCGCGCTGACACCTCGGGCAGGTCCGGGGCGCCGGACGGGGTTGTGGACACGGGAGTTCCTTCGTTGGTGGTGGTGGCTCGGGCGGGGTCAGCCCTTGACCGCACCGGTGAGGCCGCCGACGATCCTGCGTTCGAACACGCTGAAGAACAGCAGCGCGGGGATCATCGACAGCGAGGTGAACGCGAGCACGGCGGCGGTGTCGACCGAGTGCTCGGACGAGAACGACTGGACGCCGAGCGGCAGGGTGTACATCTTGGAGTCGTTCAGGATGAACAGGGGGAGCAGGTAGCTGTTCCACGCGTTCACGAAGGCCAGGATGGACGTGGTGATCACACCGGGCAGCGACAGCGGCAGCACCATCCGGAAGAAGAAGCCGAGGCGGCTGGCGCCGTCGATGAAGGCCGCCTCCTCCAGTTCCTTCGGGATCGCCGCCAGGAACGGCACCAGGATGATCACGGTCACCGGGAGGGCGAAGGCGATCTGCGGCAGGATCACGCCGAGCAGGTTGTTGGTCAGGTTGAGGTTCTTGAGCAACAGGTACAGCGGTGTGATCGCGACGGTGAGCGGGAACATCAGACCGGCAGCGAACAGCGAGTAGGCGGCGTTGCGTCCCTTGAAGTCGTAGCGGGCCAGGACGAAGCTGGCCATCAGGCCGAGCGCGACCGTGCCGACGGTTGTGAACACCGCCGCAACGACCGAGTTGCCGAACTGCTGCCAGAACAGCTGGCTGGCCAGCACGTCGGCGTAGTTCTTGAGCACCCAGGGGTTCGGCCAGCCGGACGGGTCGACGGTGATCTGGGAGTTCGTCCGGAAGCCGCCGATGATGATGTAGAGCACCGGTGCGATGCAGACCGCGATCAGGACGGTGGCGATCAGGTACGTGCCCGGGCTGCCCCAGGTGGCCCCCGACTTCGAGGCGCGCCGTCGTGTGCTGCGGCGGCTGGCTGCGGTGAGTGCGACTTGGGACATCAGCGGGCCTTCCGATCCGGGCCTTCGGTGAGCGCACCTTCGGTGTCGCGGCGGAGCACGAACCGCTGGTAGGTCAGTGCGATGACGAGCGAGATCACGAAGATCGCGACCGCGACCGCGTTGCCGTAGCCGTAGTTGCCGGCGAGCCGACCCTCGCGAACCATGTAGGTCGCCATCGTCGACGTGCCGGCCGTGGAGGCGACGTACTGGCCCCAGATGATGTAGACGAGGTCGAACAGCTGAAGCGAGCCGATGATCGAGAGGAAGGCCCAGACCCTGATGGTGGGGCCGAGCAGGGGCAGCGTGATCCAGCGCTGGATCTTCCAGTAGGACGCGCCGTCGATGGCGGCCGCCTCGTAGAGCTCGTCAGGGATGCCCTGCATGCCGGCGAGCATCAGGATCACGGCGAAGCCGAGGTACTTCCAGGAGATGATCACCATCAGCGTCCAGATGGCGATGTTGGGGTCGGCGATCCAGTCGGTGGCCATCCAGCCGAGGCCCATGTTGGTGAGCAGGTCGTTGAGGGCGCCCTGGTACTGGAGCATGAGGCTCCAGCCGGTGCCGACGATGACCTCGCTGATGACGTACGGGACGAAGATCAGGACCCGGATCAGGGAGCGGCCCTTGATGTTCTGGTTGAGCAGGAGCGCGAAAGCGATCGCAGCGGGCCCCTGCATGATCAGCGACATCACCACGATGAAGCCGTTGTGCTTCAGCGCGTCCAGGAAGTTCTGGTCGGTGAAGATCGTGATGTAGTTCTGGAACCCGACGAAGTTCGTCGGCGCCCCGAAGCCCTTCCACTTGAAGAAGCCGTAGTACGCGGCCATGAAGACCGGGAGGATGACAAAGGTCAGGAACATCAGGATCGCGGGTCCGGCGAGGATCACGATCTCGAGGCGCTTGCGCCACGCTGCCCTGGCCCGGTCGGACCGGGGTGACGCCTTGGCGGCGCCACCCCGAGCCGACGAAGAACCTGACGAGCGTTGTGGCAGTGCGTTGACTGTTTCGCTCATGAGGTTGTGACTAGCCCTTCGCCGCCGCCGTCTTGACTGCGGAGACGATGTCGGCAGGACCACCCTTGCCGGCGAGCATGTTGACCACGCCACCGTTCAGCGCGTTGCCGACGTTCTGGCCGTACATGGTGTCCAGCCACAGGCTGACGTAGGCGGCCTTGTCGTAGGAGGCGAGCACGTCCTGCAGGGCGGGATCGGTCACGACACCCTTGGCGTCCTTGTTGGCGGGCAGGGTCTGGAACGCCTTGGCGTAGCCTTCCTGGTTGGTCTTGGTGGCCATGAAGTTCAGGAAGTCGACGCACTCGGCCGGAGCGCCCTGACGGCACGCGTAGCCGTCGGAGCCACCCATCATCGCGCTCGGGTCGCCGGCGCCACCGGTCACGGCCGGGAAGGGGAACCAACCCAGGTCGGGCAGGGACTTGCCGTTCGGGGTCAGGGATGCCACGACACCGGGCTCCCAGGCGCCCATGAGTTCCATGGCGGCCTTGTGGTTGGCCAGCTGGCCAGCGGAGCTGCCGGCACCCTGCTGAGCAGAGGTGGTCAGGTAGCCCTTGTTGAACGGATCGGTGTCAGCGAACTTCTTCAGGTCCTCGCCGGCCTTGAGCCAGCAGGGATCGGAGAAGTCCTTGTCGGCCGCAGCCTTGTCCATGACGTCCTTGGCGCAGTCGCGCAGGGCCATGAAGTAGTACCAGTGCGCTGCCGGCCAGGCGTCCTTGCCGCCCAGCGCGATCGGGGAGACGCCGACTGCCTTCAGCTTCGTGACGGCCGCGTTGAGCTCGTCGAACGTCGTCGGCGTGGCCGTGATGCCCGCCTTCTTGAAGAGGTCCTTGCTGTAGTAGATGCCGCCCGGGAGCACCGAGTTGGGCATGCCGTAGATCTTGCCGTCGACGGTGAAAGCGCTGAAGATGCCGTCGCCGTACGCGGTCTTGGTCTCCGCGCTGATCTTGTCCGTGATGTCCATCACCTGGCCGGCCGCGACAACGTCGGCCAGCTTGCCGCCGCCACGAGCCATGAAGACGGTGGGCTCGGAGCCGCTCGAGTTCAGGGCGGTCTGGAGCTTGCCGTCCATGTCCTCGTTCTGGATCGCCTGGATCTTGATCGTGACGTTCGGGTGTTCCTTCTCGAACGCTGCGACGGTGTCCTCCCAGTACTTCTTGCCGTCGCCTGTGGTGGAGTTGTGCCAGAACGTCATCGTGACCGGAGCCGCGCTGGCGCCGCCGCCGTCGCTCGGTGCGGTGCTGGGGGTTGAGCCGGCGCTGCAGCCGGTTGCAATGAGGGCGACACCCGCGCTGAGAGCGATCAGTGCCGAGCCCTTGATTGTCTTCTTCATCGAGACCTCTCAGTCCTCCTCGACTGTGACAGGGTTTCCTGCCACTTCGGATCCTGACATTCGCCGCGGAGCGGTGTCAAACGTTGTCGATAACGTTTTCGTTGCAAAGGTGCCGTCGGGCCTCCGATCGGCTAGCGTTACCGCCGTGACCCTCAGTGCCAGCAGTACCCGCCGCAATCGGCCGGCTGCGGGCGCGTCCCGGGTCACCATCACCGACGTCGCCGAGGCCGCCGGGGTCTCGGTCTCGACGGTCTCAAAGGTGATCAACGACCGCTACGGGGTTTCTCACGACACCTACGACAAGGTCATGGGCGTCGTGGCCGAGCTCGGCTACGAGTCGTCGCTGGTCGCCAGCAGTCTGAGGCGCCACAGCACCAACGTCATCGGCATCCTCGTGCCGGAGTTCGAACCGTTCTCGGCCGAGCTGCTGAAGGGCATCTCCGCAGCGGCGGAGGGGACGGGCTACGAGTTGCTGGCCTACTCGGGCAACCTCGACCACAACCAGGTCGGCTGGGAGCGCCGCTCGCTCTCCCGGCTCGCCGGCACGCTCATCGACGGCGCCGTCGTCGTCGCGCCGACCGCAACGGTCGTCGACGCCCCGATCCCGGTCGTCGCCGTCGACCCGCACACCGGCCGGTCCGGCACCAGCACCATCGAGGCCGACAACGTCGGGGGGGCCCGGGCTGCGACCGAGTACCTGATCGAGCTCGGCCACCGCCGGATCGCCCACGTCCGTGGCCGCGAGGACCTCGTCTCCGCCTCCCTGCGCGAGCAGGGCTATCGGGAGGCCCTGGACGCCGCCGGCATCCCGTTCGACCCGGCCCTCGTCCGCGTCGGCGGCTACCGGGCCGCCGAGACGACCGACGCCGCCCGCGAACTGCTCACGCTGCCCGACCGGCCGACGGCGATCTTCTCGGCGAACGACCTGTCCGCGATCCGGGTGATGGAGGTCGCCGAGCAGCTGGGCCTGCGCGTACCGCAGGACGTCTCCGTCGTCGGCTTCGACAACGTGCCCGAGGCGGCCAACGCGACCCCGCCGCTGACCACCGTGGCCCAGCCGCTGCACGAGATGGGCGCCGAAGCCGTGCGCCTGCTGCTGGGGCTGCTGTCCGGGGCCGTGACCGAAGAGCACCTGCGCGTCCCCGCGACGCTCGTCGTGCGGGGGAGCGCCGCTCCTCCCGCAGCCTGACCCGAAGGAGAACCGTGATGGTCGACCCCATCGACGTGCCGGGGCTGACCGGCCTGAAGGTGCTCGTGCTCGGTGGGACGGGCGTGATCAGTTCCGCCGTCGTCCGCCGTGCCGTCGAGGTGGGTCACGACGTCAGCGTCCTGAATCGCGGACGCAGCCGGTCCGAGACGCTGCACACCCCGCCCGCGGGCGTCCGGGCGCTGCAGGCCGACCTCCGCGACCCCGCCGCCGTCCGGGACGCGATCGGCGACGACAAGTTCGACGTCGTCGCGTCGTTCTTCGCGTTCACCCCCGATCACGTCAGCCAGGACCTCGACATCTTCACCGGGCGCACCGGGCAGTACATCTTCATCAGCTCGGCCTCGGCCTACCAGACCCCTCCCGCCCGCCTGCCGGTGACCGAGGCGACACCGCTGCGCAACCCGTACTGGCAGTACTCGCGGGACAAGATCGCCTGTGAGGACCTGCTCGTCGCCCGGTACCGCGCCGAGGGTCTTCCGATGACGATCGTGCGGCCGTCGCACACCTACGACGCCTCGTCCGTCCCGCTCGACGGAGGGTGGACGGTCGTGGAGCGGATGCGCCGCGGCGCGCCGGTCGTCGTGCCGGGCGACGGCACGTCGCTGTGGACGCTCACGAACTCCCGCGACTTCGCCCGCGCCTTCGTCGGCCTGTTCGGGATGGACGCGACCCTGGGATCGGCCTTCCACATCACGTCCGACGAAGCGCTGCCCTGGAACGAGATCTACACCCTGCTCGCGCACGCGGCCGGCGTCGAGCCGAAGCTGGTGCACGTACCGTCAGACGCCATCGCGGCCGCGGACGCGGAACTCGGCGCAGGGCTGCTCGGGGACAAGGCCCACTCGATGGTCTTCGACAACAGCGCGATCCGCTCGGTCGTGCCCGGCTGGGGCGCCCGCGTCCCGTTCGCGCAGGGTGCCAGGGAGATCGTCTCCTGGCACGACGCCGATGCCGCCCGCCGCCGGGTGGACGACCGGATGGACGCCCTGTTCGACCGGCTCGTCGAGCGCTACGCGATCTGAGGCGGGCGGTCAGCCAGCCGCAAGAACCCCGTCCAGCCCGTGTCCGGCAGGCTCGGCGGCACCCGGGACGGGGATCTCGGCGACGCCGAAGTTGACCTCCCAGTCGCGCGTGAAGCGGTCGACGGCAGCGCCGATGTGCGCACCGGCGACAGCGTTGCGCAGGAGGTTCGGCGCGAGGGTGACCGAGTGGGCTCCCGCCCGCAGGCACCGGGTGACCTGGGCGACGTTCTTGAAGCTGGCCGCGAGGATCCGCGTCGGTGCGTGGTCCGCCGCGATCGCGTCCGCGATGGTGCGGATCGTCTCGGGGGCGTCGATGTCGATGGCCTCCATGCGGTTGTAGTACGGGGCCAGATAGTCGACGCCTGCTGCGATGGCGAGCAGGGACTGGGTGATCGAGTAGATCGCCGTCCCGGTGACGCGGACGCCTTCGCCCTTCAGCCTCTTGATCGCCTGCAGGCCGGCCTCGTTCACGGGGATCTTGATGTACACGCCCGCGTCGACCCCCTCCAGGATGCGGTGGGCGTCGGTGACCATCCCGTCGGCCGTGCGCGCGACGACCTGGATGTGCAGGGAGCGTTCGGAGCCGATGACCCGGCGGATCGCGCGGAAGTGCGGGAAGAAGTCGATCTTGCCCGCGGCCTTCAGGATCGTCGGGTTGGAGGTCACCCCCGTGAACGGGTAGATCTGGGCCATCCGCTCGATCTCGGCCAGGTTGGCGGTATCGAACATGATCTCCATCGGACGACTCCTTCTCCTCGGTCCAGTTGCTGCGAACCCCGTCGTCCTGCCATGCCCGCGCGGGCCCGGCTCCGAGCCTAGTCCTCCGCCGCTGCGGGAAGGTCGCGGTCCCGTTTCACTCCGGGTCGACGATCTCGCACAGCTCCTGGCCCGAGCTGACCGCGTCCCCTGGCTTGGCCACGAGGCCCCGGATGACGCCCGAGCGGTGCGCGGTGATCGGCTGCTCCATCTTCATCGCCTCGAGCACCAGGACGGTGTCGCCCTCGGTGACGGAGTCGCCCTCGACGACGCTCACCTTCACGATGGTGCCCTGCATGGGGGCGGCCAGGGCGTTGGTCGACGGCGCCTTCGCCTTGGCCCCGCCGGTGCTGCGCCGGGTGGGGCGTCGCGCGGGGGCGGCCTTGGCCATCGGGGCGGAAAGGGACGCGGGCAGCTTCACCTCGATCCGCCGGCCGTTCACCTCGACGACGTAGGTCTCGTTCTCGTCCGGCTCGGAGTCGCCGAGCGTTCCGGTGTAGGGCTCGATGGTGTTGACGAACTCGGTCTCGATCCAGCGGGTGTGGACGCCGAAGTCGCCGTCCGCCGCGACGAAGGCGGGCTCGCCCAGCACGGCCTGGTGGAACGGGATGACGGTGGGCATGCCTTCCAGGACGGTCTCGGCCAGGGCCCGCTTGGCCCGTCCGATGGCCTGGGACCGGTCGGCCCCGGTGACCACGATCTTGGCCACCAGCGAGTCGAAGGACCCCGGGACGGCCATGCCGACGCGGTAGCCCGAATCGACCCGGACGCCCGGACCGGCCGGCTCCAGCCAGGCGGTCAGGGTGCCGGGCGCCGGCATGAAGTTGCGGCCCGCGTCCTCGGCGTTGATCCGGAACTCGATCGAGTGGCCGCGTGCGGGCGGGTCGTCGTAGCCGAGTTCCTCACCGTCGGCGATCCGGAACATCTCCCGGACGAGGTCCAGGCCGGTGACCTCCTCCGAGACGGGATGCTCGACCTGGAGCCGGGTGTTCACCTCGAGGAAGCTGATGGTGCCGTCCTGGCCGACGAGGAACTCGCACGTGCCGGCGCCGACGTAGCCGGCCTCACGCAGGATCGCCTTGCTGGACGTGTAGAGCCGGGCCTGCTGCTCAGCGGTCAGGAACGGCGCGGGCGCCTCCTCGACCAGCTTCTGGTGGCGCCGCTGCAGCGAGCAGTCGCGGGTGGAGACGACCACGACGTTTCCGTGGAGGTCGGCGAGGCACTGGGTCTCGACGTGCCGGGGGCGGTCGAGGTAGCGCTCCACGAAGCACTCGCCGCGGCCGAAGGCGGTCACAGCTTCGCGCGTCGCGGACTCGAACAGGTCCGGCACCTCCTCGAGCGTGCGGGCCACCTTCAGGCCGCGGCCGCCGCCGCCGTACGCGGCCTTGATGGCGATCGGCAGGCCGTGCTCGCGGGCGAACGCGACGACCTCGTCGGCGTCCTTGACGGGATCGGGGGTCCCCGGAACCAGCGGCGCGCCGACCTTCGCGGCGATGTGTCGGGCCTGGACCTTGTCCCCGAGCGCCTCGATGGCGGCCGGCGGCGGACCGATCCAGATCAGGCCGGCGTCGATCACGGCCTGCGCGAAGCCCGCGTTCTCCGCGAGGAAGCCGTAGCCCGGGTGGACGGCGTCGGCACCGGCCCTGCGGGCGACGTCGAGGATCTTGGCGATGTCGAGATACGTCTCGGCCGGGGTGAGCCCATTGAGGGCGAAGGCCTCGTCCGCGAGCCGTACGAACATCGAGTTGGCGTCCGGGTCGGCGTAGATCGCCACGCTGCCGATGCCGGCGTCCCGGGCGGCGCGGATCACCCTGACGGCGATCTCCCCACGGTTTGCGACCAGCACTTTGGTGATGGGCATGGGACGTCCTTCCCGTCGGAGCGGCGACCCAGCGGAGTCTAGTGACTGGGGCATCGCCACCCCGGCATGAGCGGACAATTGCGGGGAGTCGAGGCCCCGAAGGTGCATGCTGTCGACTGTGCAGAACTGCCGCAGCTGCGTCTGGCGCGACGGGGCCGAGGTGGCCCGCGACTTCCCTCTCGACGAGCTCGACCATTGGCTGGCCGACGAGGCCAATCTCGTCTGGCTCGACCTGCTGGGTCCGGACGCCGGGAGGTTGTCGGAACTGGCCACCGAGCTGAACCTCGACCCCCTGGCGGTCGAGGATGCGGTCGAGCCGCGGGAGCGCCCCAAGGCCAGCCGGCACGACACCCACACCTTCGTCACCTGCTACTCGACCTCCCTGAGCGGGGGCGACGCCGAGGTGGCGCAGCTCACCCTCGGACGGGTGTCGGCGTTCATCATGAAGAACGCGCTGATCACGGTCCGCCAGGACGACCTCGTCGACATGGAGGCGATCCTCGCCCGGTGGAACGAGGACGGCCTGCTCAGCCATGGAGTCGCCGCGCTGGTCCACGGCATGCTCGACGAGCTCGTCGACGGCTACTTCGACACGATCGAGCGCCTGGACGAGATCCTCGAGGGCCTCGAGGACCTGCTGTTCGATCCCACGATCAAGACCAGGACCATCCAGCAGCGCATCTTCGCGATCCGCAAGGCGCTGGTCCAGCTGCGGCGGGTGGTGCTGCCGATGCGGGAGGTGGTCACGTCGGTGATGCGGTTCCGGGCCGAGCGCGGCAACGCGCTGTCCTCCGAGCTGGACGGCAACTTCAACGACCTCTACGACCACGTGATCCGGGCGGCTGAGTGGACGGAGAGCCTCCGCGACATGGTCAGCAGCATCTTCGAGACCAACCTGAGCCTGCAGGACGCGCGGCTCAACGAGATCATGAAGAAGCTGGCGGCATGGGCCGCCATCATCGCCGTCCCCACCGCTGTCACCGGATGGTTCGGCCAGAACGTCCCCTACCCGGGCTTCAACGAGGTGACCGGCGTGGTCGCGAGCGTGCTGGCCATCATCCTCGGCACCGTCGGGCTGTACTTCACCTTCAAACGGTTCGACTGGCTGTAGGCGTTCGCCTGGACGATCAGGGACGGAACCCCCTCGCTCACGCGCGGAAGGCGGCCGGGCGGCCGGGCCGCCGACCGTACGATGTGCGCGTGACTCTCGCGCAGTCGCTGCTCAGCTTCGGGCTGTTGGCCACCGTCCTGGCGATCACGCCCGGCCTGGACACCGTCTTCGTCCTCCGCCAGGCCCTGCGCGACGGCCGGCCCGCGGCTTTCGCCGCTGCCGCGGGGGTCTGCGCAGGGACGCTCATCTGGGGCGTGGCTGCGGCTGCCGGAGTGGCCGCCTTGTTCGTGGCGTCCGAGTTCGCCTTCACCGCGCTGCGCTGGGCCGGCATCGCCTACCTGTGCTGGCTGGGCCTGACCTATCTCCGCTCCGCCTGGCGGGGGGACGCCGTGGGCGCCGGGATCGCGGTCGGGTCCGACTCGCCGCGGCGGGCCGCGGTGAAGGGCCTGCTCACCAACCTGACCAACCCCAAGGTCGCGGTGTTCTACCTGACGGTGCTGCCGCTGTTCCTGCCGGCCGGCTACCCGCCCGCCCTGGCCGGGGCGATGCTGGCCGGACTGCACGCCGCGGTCGGCATGGTCTGGTTCGTCGTGGTGATCCTCGCAGCGCGCGCCGTCCGCGGGTTCCTGTCGAGCCGCAGCGGTGCCCGGATCACCGACGGTGTCGCCGGCGCGGCGATGCTGGGCTTCGCCGCAGCGCTCGGCTTCGAGCGCTGAACCCTCGTCGACCTTGCGACTTGTCAGAGTTAGGCGTCGCTATAGCAGCGCCTCAGTCTGACAAGTCGGCACTGCCGGAGTCAGCGGACGACGCGCAGCGAGTCGACCCGCCCCTCCTCACCGAGGTCGACGGCGAGCCTGACGGTCCGGGCGACGGCGGACGGATCGAGGTACTTCGCGGGGTCGTAGGGCCGTCCCTCCAGCCGGTTGAGTTCGGCCTGCATGTCGGTCGCGACGCGTCCGGGGTGGATCGAGGTGACCCTGATCCCGCGCTCCTCAGCACGCAGCGAATCGGCCAGCGCGGTCAGCGCGAACTTGGAAGCCGCGTACACGCCCCAGTTGGCGGACGCGCTCAGGCCGGCTCCGGAGTTGATGAACACCACCAGCCCCGACGCCGCCCGCAGGGCCGGCAGCAGCAGCCGGGTCAGCGTCGCCGGCGCCACCACATTGGTCCGGAGCACGCTCTCCCACTGGGCCGTCGTCGTGGTGGCGAGCGGGCCGAGGGCGACCACGCCGGCGGAGTGCACGAGCACGTCCAGCCGGGTGATGCCGGCGACCGCGACGGCGACGGCCTCGGGGTCGTCGAGGTCGACCCGGAAGGGCTCCGCGGACTCGCACAGCGCGACCACGTCGGCGATCCGGGCCTCGTCCCGGCCGCCGACCAGGAGGTGGTGGGTGGGGGAGAGGGCCTCTGCGACCGCCCGGCCGATGCCCTTCGACGCGCCGGTCACCAGCGCGAGCGGGCGGCTCGTCCTGGGGCTGCTCACGGGGTGCTCACGTGGGGTGCTGCTCATGCGAACACCGCGATCGCGAGCGGGATCGCCCAGAGCACGGCGAAGGCCTGCAGCATCCGGTCCCCGAGGGCGACGTCCTCCGGCTCGCCCGCGACGCCGCGGTCCACCTGGAAGGCGTAGCGGAGGACGGCCAGGGTGAACGGTGCGATGGAGACCGCGGCCCACGGCACCCCCCACAGGTCGCCCTTCTGCTCGAAGGCCCACAGGCTGTAGGACAGGATCATGACGGCCGCGGCGAGCGACCAGACCTCGCGGAGGTAGGTGTCGGTGTAGCGGGCCAGCGACGAGCGGGTGCCGGCGGCGTCGCCGAGCTCGACGAGTTCGGAGTAGCGCTTCCCGGCGACCATGAACAGCGAGCCGAAGGACGCCACCAGAAGGAACCACTGGCTCAGGACAAGTCCGGAGGCGACGCCGCCGGCGACGGCCCGCAGCAGGAAGCCGGCGGCCACCATGGCGAGGTCGATGATCGGCTGGTTCTTCCAGAAGAACGAGTAGCCGACCTGGAGCGCCCAGTAGAAGGCGATCACCGCGCCGAGCATCGGGGACGTCCAGAAGGCGATCGCCATGGCCGCGACGAGCGTGACGGCGGCGAGTCCCCAGGCGATCGACGGCGACAGTTCACCGGCGGCGATGGGACGGAACTGCTTGGTCGGGTGCTGCCGGTCGGACTCGACGTCGCGGATGTCGTTGATGAGGTAGATGGACGCGCTGATCAGGCAGAACGCCACCAGCGCCCACAGCGTGGGCACCAGGACGACGGGCTGGAACAGCCGTCCCGCAGCCACCGGGGCGGCCAGCACCAGCACGTTCTTCACCCACTGGCGCGGGCGCATCGCCCGCACCCAGGCAGGGAGCAGTGACTTGCGGGGCACCGGGGTGGTCGTCGTCTCGATCTCGGCCATGTCCCCTCCAGCCTATCCGGCGGCCGGTCCCCACAGGCTGTGCCACGGAACGCCGAGGTCGGCCAACATCCGCCGCAGGAGCGGCAGGCTGATCCCGACGACGTTGTGCGGATCGCCGCTGATGCCGGTCACGTACGCCCCGCCGAGCCCGTCGATGGTGAAGGCCCCGGCGACCCGCAGGGGTTCGGACGTGGCGATGTAGGCGTCGACCTCCGCGTCGCTCAGGTCGGCGAACTCGACCTCGGTCGTTGCCACGGCCGTGGTCGCCGCCCGCGCGCCGGCCAGCCGGACGATCACCTGGTGGCCCGTATGGAGGTGGCCCGTCCGGCCCCGCATCCGCAGCCAGCGCTCGCGGGCCTGGGCGGCGTCGGCCGGCTTGCCCATGGGTTCGCCGTCGAGCTCGAGCAGGGAGTCACAGCCGATCACCACGAGGTCGCCGGTTCCGCCCGTCCGCTCGAAGACGGCGGACGCCTTCGCCAGCGCCAGTTGCGCGACGAGCCCGGGGACGTCGCTCGCGACGAACGCGTCCTCGTCGACGTCGGAGACGATCACCTCCGGGTCCACGCCGGCGCTGCGCAGGGTCGCCAGGCGGGCCGGAGAGGCGGACGCGAGGACGAGCCGGAGATCAGCGGCCAAGGATCTGTCCGAGGAGACCGCCGAGGTCGACGCCCTGGCCCTGCTGCTGCGTGCTCGCGGTCCCGCCACCCATGATCCCGCCGAGGATCTCGCCGAGGCCACCGTCCGCGCTCGTCGAGGTGCCGAGGAGACCGCCGAGCAGGTCACCCAGGCCGCCGGACGAGGCGGACGAGGTCTGCGTCCCTGCGCCGAGGAAGCGCTGGGCGAGGTACTGCATCACGATCGGCGCGAGGATCGGGAGCAGCTTGGCCAGCAGGTCGCCCCCCAGGCCGCTGACACCGGCGAGGCGCTGCGGGTCGTCGGCGACGGCGTGCTGGACGATCTTGCGCCCGTCCTCGGTGTCGATGGTCGACAGGTCGGCTGCGGAGACGGACGAGTCGGTGTGCTGGCCGAGCGCGCCGGTGAGCGCCGCGGCGCCGTCCGGGGTGGCCGCGTTCGCCTGCAGACCGCCGAGGAGGGTGGGGATCGCCGCAGCGGCTGCGCTCCGGGCCGTTGCGGTGTCCGTGCCCAGCATCTGGGCGAGCTGGTCGATGTTCAGGTTCGAGAGGATGTCGTCGACGGCGCTCATTTCGAGCTCCTTCCCGGGACCGGACGGCCCGAACGGGCCGCTCCGCTGCGTCCATCATTCACCGGCGGAAAGTGCTCCGCCAAGCCTCGCGTCCCGGCAGGACGGGGTTGCGCACGGTGTGCCAGTAGGAGCGCCACCCGCCGGCGACCGTCCCGGTGAACGGGGCGTGCGGTTGGGGACGGGCGCGCCGGACGGCGATCAGGATCGCGCCGAGCGCAGCGAGTTCCTCGTCGCTGGGCGAACCGGAGACGACCTGGAACAGCCCGTTGGGCTCCGCGCCGCTCACAGCGGGATGTTCCCGTGCTTCTTCGGCGGCAGCTGCTGCCGCTTGGTCCGCAGCAGCCGCAGCACCCGGATGACCTGGGCGCGGGTCTCGTGCGGATGGATCACCTTGTCGACGTACCCGCGCTCGGCCGCGATGTACGGGTTGGCGAGCGTGTCGTTGTACTCCGTGATCAGCTCGGTGCGCTTGGCCTCGGGGTCGTCCGCTCCGGCGAGTTCCTTGCGGTAGAGGATGTTCACCGCCCCCTCGGCGCCCATCACGGCGATCTGGGCGGTCGGCCAGGCCAGGTTCACGTCGGCCCCCAGAGGCTTGGAGCCCATCACGCAGTACGCGCCGCCGTACGCCTTGCGGGTGATCACCGTCAGCAGCGGGACGGTGGCCTCGGCGTAGGCGTAGATGAGCTTGGCGCCGCGCCGGATGATGCCGTCCCACTCCTGGTCGGTGCCGGGCAGGAACCCGGGCACGTCGACGAAGGTCAGGACGGGGATGTTGAACGCGTCGCAGGTGCGGACGAAGCGGGCGGCCTTCTCCGAGGCCTTGATGTCGAGGCAGCCGGCGTAGACCATCGGCTGGTTGGCGACGACGCCGATGGAGCGTCCCTCCACCCGGCCGAAGCCGCAGATGATGTTCGGCGCGTACAGGCCGTGGACCTCGAGGAAGTCGTCGTCGTCGAGGACGCGCCGGATCACCTCGTGCATGTCGTACGGCTGGTTGGCGCCGTCGGGGATCACGGTGTCGAGCGCGAGGTCGTGCTCGGTGATGGTCAGGTCGACCTCGTCCTCCTCGAAGACGGGCGGGTCCTCGAGGTTGTTCTGAGGCAGGAACGTGATCAGCTGACGGACGTACTCCAGCGCGTCGTTCTCGTCGGCGGCCAGGTAGTGCGAGTTGCCGGACTTCGTCGAGTGCGTGCGGCCACCGCCCAGCTCCTCCATCGTGACGTCCTCGCCCGTGACCGTCTTGATGACGGCGGGACCGGTGATGAACATCTGGGAGGTCTGGTCGACCATGACCACGAAGTCGGTCAGGGCGGGCGAGTAGACGTGGCCGCCGGCCGCCGCCCCCATGATCAGCGAGATCTGCGGGATCACGCCGGACGCGAGGGTGTTGCGGCGGAAGATCTGCGAGTACAGGTCGAGGGAGACGACGCCCTCCTGGATACGGGCGCCGCCACCCTCGTTGATGCCGATGATCGGGCAGCCGGTCTTGATCGCGAAGTCGAGGATCTTGACGATCTTCTCCCCGTACACCTCGCCGAGCGCGCCGCCGAACAGGGTCACGTCCTGGCTGAACACACAGACCGGGCGGCCGTGGATCGAGCCGACCCCTGTGATCACGCCGTCGGTGTAGGGACGCTTCTCGTCCATGCCGAAGTTGGTGGAGCGGTGCCGGGAGAACTCGTCGAACTCGGTGAAAGTACCCTCGTCCAGCAGGGCGACCACCCGCTCGCGGGCGGTCATCTTCCCCTGCGCGTGGACCTTCTCCACCGCGGCCGCGGCGGAGGGGTTGCGGGCCTGTTCGATACGCTCGGCGAGATCGGCGAGCTTGCCACGGGTGGTGTGGATATCCGGCTGCATGCGCCGAACCCTAGCGCCAGCCCAGAGGAATCGGGATAGTCGAAGACATGCAGACAACCTCACATTCGGACTGGTTCGCCGACCCCGAGGCGGGGCCGCTGACGCCGGATGTGACCCTCGGATGGCCGTGGCGGCGGGTCTCGGTCGTCCAGCGGACGGGCTCAACGAATGCTGACCTCGCAGCCGCGGCGCGTGAGGGTGCCGGCTCCGGGACGGTGCTGGTCTCCGGCCACCAGACGGCTGGACGCGGCCGGCTGGACCGTACCTGGACCGCCGCCCCTGGGGCGTCCCTTGCGATCTCGGTGCTCCTGCGTCCCCCCGCAGCGATCCCCACGAGCCGCTGGACGTGGCTGCCCCTGCTGGCCGGGCTGGCCGTGGCCGAGGCGGTCGCGGGCTCGGCCGGCGTCCCCACGGAGCTGAAGTGGCCCAACGACGTCCTGATCGGTGGGCGGAAGGTGTGCGGAATCCTCGCCGAGCGGGTCGGCGACGCAGCGGTGATCGGGATGGGGATCAACACCCGCCTGACGGCCGACCAGCTGCCGGTGCCCACCGCCACCTCGTTGGCCCTGGCCGGAGCCGCCGTCGCCGACCCCGACCTGGTTTCGGCGGTGCTCTCCTCCCTCGGTGGCTGGTACCGGCGCTGGCAGGACGGCGAGGACCTGGCCGCTGCACTGACCGCGCGCTGCGGCACCATCGGACGCGAGGTGCGGGTCGAGTTGCCGGCGGCGGAGGCGGTCACCGGGCTCGCGGTGGGGATCGACGCGGACGGCCGGCTGCTCGTGCGCTCGGGTGACGTCGTGCGTCCGTTCTCGGCAGGCGACGTGGTGCACCTGCGGTAGCAGGTGCCGCCGGTGTGGGACGATTTCGGGCATGGGAATCGACCCGCAACTGTTGGGCCAGGGTGAAGTCGAGGTCCTGAGCCTGCGTACCCATGCGAAAGCGCTGATCAGGCCCGCGCTGGTGCTCTTGCTGATCGCGGTGGTGGTCGGGGTGGCGTTCGCGCTGCTGCCGCCGGCGTGGGTCGCCGCGGCCTGGTGGGCGCTCGTCGTGCTCGCCCTGATCGCGGTGGCGCTGTGGGTGGTCGCGCCGTTCCTGCGCTGGTGGACGACGACCTACACCTTCACCAACCGGCGGATCATCACCCGGCGGGGGATCATCAACAAGAGCGGCCACGACCTGCCGCTGAGCAGGATCAACAACGTCGCCTACAACCGCTCGCTCACCGACCGGATGTTCGGCTGCGGCAGCCTCGAGCTGACCACGGCCGCCGACGAGCCCGTCGTGCTGGACGACATCCCGGACGTCGAGCACGTCCACGTGGTGATGACCGAGTTGCTCTTCTCCGGCACCGACCCGATCAAGCGCCCCGAGCAGCGGGACGACTGAGCGTTGGCCGAACCGATCGCCGAGCCGGGCGGACGCCTGGCGCTGCGCACCCAACTGTTCCGTTTCGTCGTCACCGGGGGCCTGTCGGCCGTCGTCGACTTCGGTCTGCTGAACGCGTTCATGGCGCTCGGGCTGAACTACACCTGGGCGAAGGTCTTCTCCTTCATCGCCGGCACCACCACTGCGTACCTGATCAACCGCCGCTGGACGTTCCAGGCCGAACCGTCCAAGCGCCGCTTCGCCGCCGTCGTCGCGCTCTACGCCCTCACCTTCGCCGTCCAGGTGGGCCTGTGGACGCTGTGCTACCCGTGGCTGCTGTCGGCGACCGGCAACGATCTGGTCGCCCGCATCGTCGGCTTCGTGATCGCGCAGGGTGTGGCCACGACCGTCAACTTCATCGTCCAGCGGACGCTGATCTTCCGCTGAGCTGTCGCCGGCCGCGCCGAGCGGCTCGGGCACGCTCCGTCGTCTACGCAGTTCCGTCCCTTTGTGGAGCGCCCCGACCTCTCGGTCACGAGCCCGATGCGGAGTTCGCCTGGTTATCGCGTGAGATTCGGGGCTGAGAACGGTCGAGAGTCGGTCCCGGGGCCGATCCTGCGGTGTCAGAGGACGGACATCTCCTGTGGCTCGACCAGGACGCCGCTCGAGGTCGGCAGGTCCGAGGGCAGGACGCGGTAGACCCGGCGTCCCCGGGTCTCGGTGATGAACTCGCTCGCCACCCCGTCGACGTAGTGGATGCCGGCGCCGTCGTCCGCGCCGTAGCCGGCGGGCAGCGCGCCGCTGGCGACCGCGTCGGTGTAGGTCGGGGCGCGCTCGGCCTCGCCGTCGAAGTGCGGACAGAAGCTGCCCTCGACCAGGCCGAGGCCGCCGCGCCACGGCCGGAAGTCTCCGAAGGAGTCGGTGATGCAGCCGGAGTACCAGCAGGAGCCGCCGGCGGACACCCCCGCCAGCACGACGTCGCCGGCAGCGGCTCGTGCCTTGATCGCGCGGTCGACACCGTGCGCCTGCCACAGCGCCATCAGGTTCACGGTGTGGCCGCCGCCGACGAGGATCACGTCGGCCGAGGCGATCCGGGCGACCGAGTTCGCCGAACCGCCGTCCCAGACCGAGAGGATCATCGTGCGGACGCCGAGCGTCCCGTACGCGAGCAGGAACTTGTTGATGTACTGCGGGTCGTCCGCCGAGGCCGTCGGCGCGAAGCAGACCAGAGGGGAACGCTTGCCGCTGAGTTCGACCAGGTAGCGGTCGAGGTTCGTCGGGGCGCCCTGCGCCGACATCGAGAAGCCGCCGCCGCCCATGGTCACGATGTGTACGGTCATGGCGCCAATACTGGCAGAATCCGGGCCGTGGACGATTCGGTGCGGACGATCGGTGTGGTGGGCGGCGGACAGCTCGCCCGGATGATGCAACCGGCGGCCGTCGGACTGGGGCTGCGACTGCGCCTGCTGGCCGAGACGGCCGGCTCGTCGGCGGCCCAGGTGATCCCTGAGGCCCTTGTCGGCGACTACACCGACCCCGAGACCGTCACCTGGTTCGCCGCGGGCTGCGACGTCGTCACCTTCGACCACGAGCACGTCCCCACGGCGATCCTGCGGGACCTGCAGGACGCCGGTGTCGCCGTCCGCCCCGGCCCGGACGCGCTGGTGCACGCCCAGGACAAGGCGGTCATGAGGGAGCGGCTCGGCGCCCTGGGCGTCCCCTGCCCCGTCTGGCAGGTGGTGCGGGACGCGGCCGCCCTGATCGCGTTCGGGGACGCGCACGGCTGGCCCGTGATCGCCAAGACCTCCCGCGGCGGGTATGACGGCAAGGGCGTGTGGAAGCTGGACGGACCGGAAGAGGCCGGCGTCCCCTTCGCTGGGCTGCAAGGGCTGATGGCCGGCGCGGTCGTGATCGCGGAGGAGTTCATCGACTTCCGCCGTGAGCTCAGCGCGCTGGTGGCGCGGCGTCCGGGCGGCCAGGCGGTGGCGTACCCGATCAGCGAGACCGAACAGACCGACGGCATCTGCACCGCGACGATCACCCCGGCTCCCGGCCTGCGCCCCGACCAGGTCCGCGACCTGAAGGCGATGGCGCTGCGGATCGCCTCCGAACTGGACGTCGTCGGGATCCTGGCCGTGGAGCTGATGGAGGCCCGCGACGGCCGGATCGTCGTCAACGAGCTCGCCATGCGTCCCCACAACACCGGGCACTGGAGCATCGACGGCTCGGTCACCAGCCAGTTCGAGAACCACCTCCGCGCCGTCGCCGACCTGCCGCTCGGGTCCACCGCCACCGTCGCGCCGGTCACGGTCATGGTCAACGTGCTGGGCGGGACGCTCACGGACCTGGTCTCCGGCCTGGAGGACGTGTTCGCCCACGACCCGGCGGTGAAGGTCCAGCTGTACGGGAAGGACGTCGTGCCCGGCCGGAAGGTGGGCCACGTGACGGCTTTGGGGGAGGATGTCGTGCAGGTGTCCGCTCGCGCCCGGCGAGCCGCCCGCTACCTGATGGGAGAGCGCGATGAGTGAGTCCCCGGTCGTCGGGATCGTGATGGGCTCGGACTCCGACTGGCCGGTGATGGCCGCCGCAGCCGAAGCCTGCGCCGAGTTCGGCGTGCCCTACGAGGCCGACGTCGTCTCCGCCCACCGAATGCCGGAGGACATGGTCGCCTACGGACGCAGCGCGCGCGGCCGTGGCCTGAAGGTGATCATCGCCGGGGCGGGAGGGGCTGCCCACCTGCCCGGCATGCTGGCCGCGCTCACCCCGCTGCCGGTGATCGGCGTCCCGGTGCCCCTGAAGCACCTGGACGGCATGGACTCGCTGCTGTCGATCGTCCAGATGCCGTCGGGCGTGCCCGTCGCGACCGTCGCCATCGGGAACGCCCGCAACGCCGGCCTGCTCGCGGTGCGGATCCTGGCCGCGTCCGACCTGAACCTGGCCAACCTGATGGAGGAGTTCCAGTCGGAGCTCCGAGCGCAGGCTCAGGCCAAGGGTGCGAAGGTCCGGGGCCACAACACCTAGCGGATAGCGGGCTCTCATCCGGCTCCGGCCGGCAGACCGGGCGATGGCGGACGGGCGCACCCTTGCCACGGCCCGGCGCGGCAGCCCCGACGCCTTGAGCGCTGCGGCAATACTGGAGCGAAGGCCGACTTCCCCACAGCCAGGAGCGCCATGACCACCACAGCGGATGCGCCGGGGCGTGTAGGGCTCACCACCCCACAGGTCCGCAGCCAGGGCATCGCCGTCCGGCGTTCCCTGGTCCTGATGGCGTTCTCGGCACTGGTTCCGGGCTCGGCCCAGCTCGCCGCCGGCAACCGGACGATCGGTCGCATCGCCCTGCGGATCTGGATCGGCGTGATCGCCCTCCTCGTGATCGCCGTCCTGCTGGCGCTGCCGTTCCGCTCGTTCATGATCGGCCTGTACGCCAACCCGATCACCCTGCGGGTGCTCCAGGTCGCCGTGCTGGTCTTCGGCATCGGCTGGTCGCTGCTCCTGCTGGACGCCTGGCGTCTCGGCAACCCGAAGGTGATGTCGCTGCCCGGCAAGCTGGTCTCCGGCGTCCTCGCCCTGGCCCTCGCGGTGACCGGGACGGGTGCCTCGTGGGCGGCGTCCAACCTGTTCGGCACCCAGGCGTCCCTTTTCGGCGCCGTGTTCGGCGGCGGAGGCGTGACCCAGGCCCAGAACGGACGCATCAACGTCCTCCTGCTCGGCGGGGACGCCGGCGCGGACCGCACCGGCCTACGTCCGGACTCCATGACCGTTGCCAGCATCGACGCCGCCACCGGACGGACGGTGCTGTTCAGCCTCCCGCGGAACCTGCAGCACGCCCCGTTCCCCGCCGACTCCCCGCTGCACAAGCTGTACCCGAACGGCTACTACTGCAAGGTCCAGAACCTTTCCGACGCCTGCCTCCTGAACGGCGTCTACACCCTCGCCATGGGTCACAAGAACCTGTTCCCCGGCGTCAAGTACCCGGGCGTGGAGGCCACGAGGGGCGTGATCGAGGAGATCCTCGGGCTGAAGATCAACTACTGGGCGATGATCGACCTGGTCGGCTTCGAGAAGCTGATCAACGCCGTCGGCGGCATCACGCTCGAGGTCGGCAAGAAGGTGCCGATCGGCTCCCTGCACGGCAAGAAGGGCGTCTACGGCTGGATCCTCCCGGGCAAGCAGCACATGGACGGCTTCCACGCCCTGTGGTTCGCCCGGTCGCGCGAGTACTCCACCGACTACGAGCGGATGATCCGGCAGAAGTGCGTGATGAACGCCATGCTCAAGCAGCTCGACCCGACGACGGTGCTGACCAAGTTCCAGGCGATCGCGGACGCGGGCAAGCAGATCGTCGCCACGAACCTCCCGAGTGACCAGGTCGGCACCGTGCTCGACCTGGCGATGAAGGGGAAGGCCCTGCCGATGGCCTCGGTCAGCTTCACCCCGCCGCTGATCGTCCCGATGGACCCGGACTTCCCCAAGATCCGGACGACGGTCGCCGACGCGATCGCGGCCTCGGAGGCCAAGGACGAGCCGTCCGCTCCGGCGTCGGCTTCGAGCTCGGCCAGCGCAGGGACGACCAAGAAGAAGACGGCCAACTCCACCGACGACGTCAGCAGCTACAGCATCTGCAAGGTCAGCTGACCGCTCACAAGGTCCCCGAGCCGAGGATGGAGAACACCCACTTCCCGACCTCGCTGACCGTGTCCCGGCCGGTCGGGAAGTCCGGCAGGCGGGTCATCACGCACATCCGGTAGTCGCGACCGCGGCCCTTGACCGAACCCATGGAGTTCACCGCCCACAGGTTGTCGGTGGACTTGAACTGCACCCAGCCGTTCTTCAGGTGCACGTCCACCTTCAGTTGTGGGTCGTCGCTGTCGAACTTCGGCTGACCGACCCCCCACGTCTGGTCGGCGATCACGTCGCCCATCTGGTCGTAGACGAACTTCGCCTCGGCGAAGGTCAGCGCGTCCGATTTCCGCTCCTGCAGGGCGCCCACGAGCTTCACCTGGTCGGCGGGCGTGGTCCACGTCCAGCTCCACTGGTCGGGCTTGGTGTCGTCGAGGTGGGTGTGCGCCATGCCGAGGGCCTTGGCCAGCTCGGTGTAGCCGGAGTACCCGGCGTACTGCCACAGGGCGGTCGCGGCGTCGTTGTTCGACTGGGTGATCGCAAGGACGGCGTCGGTGATGAGGTCGGCGCTCAGGTCGGCCGGCCGCGCCTTGCGCAGCGCCATCGAGACGATCATCGGCTTGGCCATGGACGCGCTCTGGCTGGTGTAGCCGTCGTTGAACGCCCAGGTGCCGCCGGTCCGGAGGTCCTCGACGAACACGCCGAACTCCTTGTTGCCTCCTCCGATGGTGGTCATCACCTGGTTCAGCTGGTCGCGGACGGCTCCGGTGGGGGAGGCGGACGGACGGGGGATCGACGTGCCCGAACAACCTGTCGCACCGAGCACGACGCCGGCGGCGGCCGCTCCGAGGAGGGATCGTCGGGACCAGTTCACGGCGCCCATCATGCCAGCACGGCCCGCTCCGACCGGCCCAGCGAGGCGAGCCGCTCCGCGTCCGCGGGCTCGTCCAGGAGCACGGCGGAACCTCCGCCCAGAAGCGGAGCGAGCACGGCGGCCTCGAGCGTGCCGAAGGCGTCCGACGTGCGCACCAGGCGGCGCTCGGCGCTGCCGGGGACGGCGGCGAGATCCGCGTGGCCGATGCCGCGTCCGGCCTCGACCCAGGCGGGCGCTGCTGCGGCCACCTCGCTCGCCCAGTGCGCGTCCGGCTGCGCGAGTGCCTCGGACGTGTAGTCGAGCACGCCGTCGGGAAGGTCGCGCAGGCCGAGGGCCAGCGGGTGGAGCGAGCACGCCAGCGTCGCGATGCTCCCGCGCGCTGTGCCGGGCTCCGGACCGGTGACCAGCAGGTCGGCCGGCCCGTCGGAGGGCGCGTAGGCGCAGCCCCGCTGCCAGGCTGCGAGCGGCCAGACCAGGCTCATCCAGCTCCCCGGGTGGTCGCGGCTGACCGAACCGGCGATCGTGCCGCCACCGGCGTCCAGGTCTTCGATGAGGTTGGCGGTCTTGTCCACCCAGTTCGCGAAGGTCCGCACGCTCAACTCGACGCGGGCGCCCCCTCCGTACCACGTGAGGAGCGGGTCGCTTCCGCGGGCGACGGCTGCGCGGCGCAGGGCGACGATGACGGGGTTCGGCACCCGGCCATCGTAGGCTCGGTGCCGTGCGCTACGTGGTGATCATGGCAGGCGGCTCCGGCACCCGCCTGTGGCCGCTCTCGGTGGCCGGCACGCCCAAGCAACTGCTTCCGCTCGTGGACGGCAAGAGCCTCCTGCGGCTCGCTTTCGAGCGATCGCTCGAAAGCGTCCCCGCCGATCGCGTGCTCGTCGTCACCGGAGCGGGCTACGCGGCGCAGGTGGCTGCGCAGCTGCCCGAACTCCCCGCCGCCAACATCCTCGGCGAGCCCGTCGGAAGGGACTCGCTCAACGCCGTTGCCTGGCCGGCTGCCGTCCTCGCCGCTGCCGACCCCGACGCGGTGATCGCCCAGGTGACGGCCGACCAGCTGATCCAGCCGGTCGATGTCTTCGCCGGCTGCCTGGAGACCGCGTTCGCCCTCGCCGAGGCCGACGCCGGCGTCCTGGTCACGCTCGGCGTGGTCCCGACCAGCCCGCACACCGGGTACGGCTACCTGCACCGCGGTGCGGCGATCCCCGGTTTCCCGGCGGCGCACCAGGTGCTCCGGTTCGTCGAGAAGCCGTCCCGCGAGGTGGCAGAGCGCTATCTGGCCGGCGGCGACTACTGGTGGAACTCGGGCATGTTCGTGTGGCGCGCGGCGACGCTGCTGGAGCAGGTCCGGCTGCTGCTCCCGGCGACCCACGCGGCCGTCGTCGAGCTCGCCGCCCACCCGGAGCGCCTCGAGGAGATCTTCCCCGCGCTGTTCAAGACGAGCGTCGACTACGCCGTCATGGAGCCGGTGTCGGCCGGCCAGGGCAGCGCCCGGGTGGTGGCGGTCGGCCTCCCGGTCGACTGGCGCGACGTCGGCGGGTTCGCGAGCCTGGCCGAGATCCTTCCCCGCGACGCGCACGGCAACGCCACGTCGGGCGCCGTCGTGGCGCTGGACGCGTCCGGCAACATCGCCGTGAACGCCGAGGACGGCACCATCGTCGCGCTGCTCGGGGTGGAGGGCCTCGTGGTCGTCCGGACGCCGACGGCCACCCTCGTCGCGAGCGTCGAGCAGGCCGAGAGGATCAAGCAGCTCGTCCAGCTCGTCCGGGACGCTGCGGGGGACACGTTCGCCTGAGCGTTAGCCTGTGGGTGGACCGACAGCGGGCGAGGCGAGGGCACAGACGATGATCGACAATCTCAGGCGGATCCGCGAGCCGTTGGCGTGGACGCTGATCGTGCTGGTCGTGCTGACCATGGGACTGACGGGCTGGAAGGTCGTCACCAGCCTCGCCGCGCCGGGCGAGGACACCGTTTTCTCGATCTTCTCCGATGCCGGGTTGTCATGGCTGAACATGTCGATCGCGATCCCGTTGGTGATTGTCGTGTTGCTGTGTTCGCTGTTCACGCCGGCGACACCGCGCGCCCCTCTGATCACCTGGGTGGCGGCGATCGTGCTGTCCGTAGGGGTCGTGCTGACCCTGGTCAGCACCCTGCTCGGCATGTGGGCCTCTGCCAACGGTGTCGGGGTGGTGCTGGACGTCCTCGGCGGCCTGTTCGACCTGGCGTTCAAGGCGGTCGTTGCGGGCTCCCTGTGGGTGCTCATCCGGGGCGTCCGGGGCGGTCACATCGAGACTCCGGCGCCTGCGGTGAGCGGTGACGTCCTCGGTCCGGCCGCGCATCCGCCGGCAGCGGAGACACCGAACCAGGCGTCCACGTGGACGCGGTCGTCGGCGTCCGGCAGCGCCTGGAGGACGGCCGCTGAGGCCGCCTCGGGTGCACCGGGACGCGACCGCATCGACGAGGAACCCGAGCAGGGCACGGAACAGGACTGAGAAACCGCGGACCGACCTGTACCCCGTCCGGGGGACAGCCGTGACCGGTGGTCGGATAGTTACCGCCCGGGGTTGACGTGAGGTGAATAACAAAGGTGTAATTCACCCCATAAGCGCGTCGGTTGCGGCGTGCGGGTCGAGGAGAATCACATGCAGGAGCTCTTCCTGATCGTGGAGTCTGAGGCCGAGGAGGGCGTCCTCGGCTGGCAGGATCGCGCCCTGTGCGCCCAGACCGACCCCGAGGCGTTCTTCCCCGAGAAGGGCGGCTCGACACGCGAGGCGAAGAAGGTCTGCCTCTCCTGCGATGTGCGTGGGGAGTGCCTGGAGTACGCGCTGTCCAACGACGAGCGCTTCGGGATCTGGGGCGGCCTGAGCGAGCGGGAGCGTCGCCGCCTCAAGAAGCACGCCGTCTGATCCTTGCCCGACGCCGGCGCCGGGCGCGTCTGCTCCTCGCAGTTCGTTCCTCACTGCTCGTCGAGACTCGTTCGCCTTCACCCGCTCTCGCGGCTGAAGGCTCCTCGTCTAGACTCCTCCCAAGCCCCGCGCCGTCGCAGTCGTCCCCTGATCCCTGACCGGCCCGCGCCGATCGCGACCGGACTCCCCGGGTAGGCTTGCGGATCGTCCGAGCAGCCGGGTCCGAGAGGGAGCGCGTGAGCCAAACCAGCGACGAGTTCGTGGTGGACCCGTGGGCCTGGCTGCGCGAGGTCGATGCGGAAGCAGTCCCCGACTTCGGTTCCTTCTCAGTCGTTGCGGCCGTCGTCGCGGCCGAAGGGGACGCGGAGCGCTGCCGGGCCGCGATCGACGCCCAGGACGTCGGTGTCGACCACATCGTCACAGGCCTCGACGCCGAGACCGCGGGCGACTGGATCTGGGTGGTCCCCGACGACACGGCTCCCGCGCCGAACGCCCTGAGCACCCTCCTGCGGCGCGTCCTGAAGCAGCCCGACGGAGCGGTCTTCGGCTGCCTGCTGATCGAGCCGAGGCGCCGCGGTGCCGGCCGCCTCGTCAGCGACTGGGCCCAGACGATCTCCGGCAGTGGCCGCGTCCGCCTGCTCACCGAGCCGGGCGAGCTCTATCAGGGTCAGCTCGTCGCCGGGCCCGTCCTCGGCGTCCCGGCCGCCGGGATGCTCGTCCGCGGGGACGTGTGGCGCTTCCTCGGCGGTTTCAACGAGAACCTTCCGCGGAACCTGTGGGGCCTCGACTTCGGCTGGCGCGCCAACCTCACCGGCTACGTGGTCGTCGCCGAGCCCGAGGCCCAGCTCACGAACTACGCCGGGTTCGGCGATCCCGTCGACGACCGGGCGTCGGGACTGGCACTGCGCCTGGCGCACACCCGTCGTCCGTTGCGGTGGCTGGTGGGGCTGCGGCTCGCGCTGGCGACACTGGGCGTCGGCCTGGGTTACCTCCTCGGCAAGGACCCCGACCGTGCGTCGGAGGAGTTCCGCGGCCTGTCGCGCTGGATCGGCGACCGACGGTCGCGGAAGTCCCTCAACGAGCAACTCTCGGCCCTGCCCATCAAGGCGTCCGGGCAGGAGAGGACGCGGTCGCTGCTGCCGGCCCGGGGCTCGGGCATCCAGCGGGCGATGGGACTGACCGCCGCGCGGTTCCTCGGCTGGCTGGAGACCTTCACCGACACCGGGGAGCGCGTCAGCATCGACGAGATGACCGGGGACGACTTCGCCGACCGCGGAACCGGGTCACGACGGATTCCGGTCGTCCTGATCGGAGTGGTCGCGCTCGTGCTCGGAGCACTGCTCGCGGCCCGCAACAGCTACGGGAGCGGGGAGTTGACCGGCGCCCAGCTCCTTGCGGCACCCGGGAACTGGCTGGACCTCGTCAACGCCTACCTGTCGCCCGTCCCGGGTTCGGAAGGAGCCGGGGCGCCCTGGGCCGCGCTCACCGGGGTGTTCTCCCTGATCACGCTGGGCAACCCCGACTGGCTGGTCACGGTCGTGCTGGTGCTGGCCGTCCCGCTGGCCTGGCTGACCTCGTACCGGCTGGCGCGCCAGCTCGTCAACGACCACATCCTCGCCGCCCTCGGCGCCCTGGGCTACGCGCTCACGCCCGCGCTGATCGGCGGGATCAACGCGGCCAGTTTCGGACTGGCCACCTTCGCGGTCCTGGCTCCAGTGCTCGGCTACAGCCTGCGAACCTGGCTGCGCGACGGACGGTGGAGTTGGCGCGCGGCCGGCGCCGTTGGGTTCTGGCTGCTGCTCGCCTGCTCGCTCGTCCCCCTCGTCTGGGTCGTTGCGCTCGTCGCAGCGGTCGTCTCCGCCGTGCGGGCCGGGCGGATCAAGGCCTGGCTGCAGTGGCTCCTCGTCCTCGCGTCACCCCTCCTCCTGTTCGCGTCGCCCTGGGGTGAGTCCGTGCTGCGGTTCCCCGGACGGCTGCTGACCGGCATCGAGCCCTCCCTCGCCCCGACCGACCCCGTCCCGGCCTGGACGCTCCTCGTCGGCCAGTCGGGGGCGGGAACCGCTCCCCTGTGGCTCGGCATCGGCTTCTTCGCCGTCTGCTGGCTGGCGGGCTTCGCCGGGGCGGTGCGCCGGCCGTCGAGTGCGCTGCCCGCGCTCGGGTTGGCGGTCGCAGCGGTGATCGCGGCCGTCGCCGTCACCCGCTTCGTCGTCCAGGTCCCGCCGGGCACCTGGGTCCGTCCTCAGGCGCAGGAGTGGCAGCTGCTCGTTGCGGGGGCACTGCTCCTGGCCGCCGTCCTGGGCCTGGACGGGATCCTGTCGGAACTCAGCGGTTCGGTGCTCGGCGTCCGTCACCTCGCCACCCTCGCGATCGCGATCCTCTCGGTCGCGGCCCTCGCGGTCGCCACCGGCTGGTGGGTGCTGGCCGGCCAGCTCGGCCTCGTCCGGGGCGAGGCCGGCGTCGTCCCTGCCTTCGTCCGGATCGCCCAGGTGGGCCCGACGCCCGGACGCACCCTTGCCCTGGTCTCTGAAGAAGGACGGATTCGCTGGGGGCTGCTCGAGGGCGACTTCGCCCGCCTCGGCGACACGGAGCGCGGCTCCGCCTTCGGCGGCAGCCAGGCCGCGCAGGCCCTGGCCGCGTCCGTCGCGACGCGGCTGCTCAGCGACAGCGCCGACGACGAGATCCTGCCCGACCTCGTCCGCCTCGGCGTGTCCTACGTCAGTCTCGCCGGTGGCGAACCCGCGCAGCGGATCTCCATCAACAACACGCCCGGCCTCGGCCTGGGCACCGGCAACGACCAGCAGTTCGTCTGGCCCGTCCCCGCTTCGGCCCGGGCGACCATCGTGGACGTTGACGGCCGGCGGACGGTGACCGGACCCGGCGAGCAGGTATCGGCGGGCGGTGCCGAGCGCGTGCTGCAACTCGCCGAACCGGCTGATCCGCGCTGGGTCGTGCGCGTCGGAGACACCACCCTCACCCCGACGGACGGGCCCGCCCCGGGGACCGCCTTCGGCCTCGGCTCGGCGAGCGGCACCCTGACCTACACCCTCGACGACGGGACGCGCTGGTGGGCCTGGGTGCAGCTGGCTGGGATCGCGCTGCTGGCACTCGTGGCCGCCCCGTCGGTGCGCAGGCGTCCCCAACTCGCCCCGCGCCGGATCGCCGGAGGTGACCGGTGAACCGCTGGCTCGCGCCGTCCGCCGGCGTCCTCATCACCGCGCTGGCCGTCGTAGCGGGCATCCTCGTGCCCGGCCAGTCCCTTCCGGTCGACACCGCCGGAGCCTCCAGCACCCGGGTCTCCATCGTGTGCCCGACGGTGACGTCCGCCACGGCCAGCGTCTCGGTCGCCACGGTCACCACCGGCCAGGCCCTGCGCACGTCCAAGCTGTCCGAGCCGCAGCGCACGACCGAGTCCGAGGGGCTCGCGGTGCTCACCGACCCGGTCGAGCCCGTCCGGGTGTCCGCGCCACGGGCGTCCGTGTTCGGCGCGGCCACGTGGATCGCCGCCTCCGAGGGGTCGGCCCGCGGGCTGTCTGGAGTGTCCTGCACGTCGCCGCAGGCCGACCACTGGTTCGCCGGCGTGGACGTGTCGGCCGACGCCCAGTCGAGCCTGGTGGTGGTGAACCTCGACTCGACGGAGGCCGTCGTCGACCTCACCGCGTACGGCCCCAAGGGACGCCTGCCCGCGTCCCGGGGGCTGCGGGTGCCGGGGAACTCGGCGTCCACGATCTCCCTGCAGGTGATCGCCCGCAACCCGGATCCGGTGACGGTGAGGGTGACCACCTCGCAGGGTCGGGTGGCCGCGTTCGTGCGCCAGTTCGACTGGGTCGACCAGGTGGTCGTCGGAGCCGACTGGGTGCCGGACGCGAGCGCAGCCGGTCAGGACCTCGTGCTGTCGGGGCTGGCAACGGGCAAGGGTTCACGCAAGCTGGTCGTCACGAACCCCGGCGACATGAACGCCTCCATCGCCGTGAACGTCCTCACGGCCAACGGCACGAGCGAGCTGGCTGGGCTGGACAACCTGCAGGTCCCGCCACAGACCACGCGGACGTTCGAACTGGCCGACGGGCTCGGTGGCCAGGCCGCCGGCCTGCACCTGTCCGCGAACCAGGACGTGATCGCTGCCGTGGTCGGCGACAACGGCGAGAGCGCTGCGGCCGCCGACTCGGTGATCGCGGGGGTCACCACCGCACTGCCGCCGGACGGGGTGTGGCCGGTCGCAGCCGGCAAGTCCGCGGCTTCGACCCTCCAGCTCGTCAACCCGGGCGAGCAGGACGCGACGGCGACCGTCACGACCACGACCGGCTCGGGCGCGGTGAAGACCATCGACGTGAGCGTGCCCGCGGGTTCGCTGGCCGCACTCGACCTGCCCAAGGCGTCACCGGTGTCGGTCCGCATCCAGACCGCATCAACCGTGCTGCGGGCGTCCGTCGTGACGACGAGGAAGCTGGGAAAGGTCAGCGGCGTCGCCGTCCTCGACCTGGTCGCCGACGAAACCAGGACGCGAGCCGTCCAGGTCGTCCACGACCCGCACCTGGGGTAGTGGCCCGTCAGTCCCAGTCGTCGGGATCGGCACCCGGGTCGAGCTCGTCCATCCCGATCCCGGTGAGGGCCGACAGCTGCTCGATCAGGGCCCGGTTCACCAGCCTCCGCAGCTCGGCGTGCGTCTGGGCCCGGTGCTCGAGCGGACGCCGGAACAGCACGACCTGCGCGTTGCGGCCGTTCTGCGCTGAGACCGCCGCCGCGAGCGGAACGCGGTCGCTCCACCAGTTCTCCAGGTTCCCGGGAACCTCCTCGAAGCCGATGTCGACTCCGACGAAAGCCCGCGGGCAGTTGGCGAGCCCCCGGGTCACCGCGGCCTGGAGGTATTCGGCGAACAAGGCCGCACCCCGGGCCTGCTGGCGGAGCGGCACGGCCGTCCCCGTGAACGGGTTGCTGGTCGCGAGGGGGCCCCGCATGCCGCGTCCGTGCCGTTCGCGTCGCTTCACGGCTCCCAGCCTATGCGGGGCTAGCCTGTGTCGGTGATCAATCGGCGCTGCTCGCGGACGGCCTGCTCGCAGGCGGCGGTGGCGACCCTCACCTTCGCGTACGCCGACTCGACGGCTGTCCTCGGCCCCCTCGCGCTGCGGGCGGAGCCGGGGAGCTACGACCTGTGCCTCGACCACTCCAGCCGGCTGAGCGTTCCGCGTGGCTGGGAGGTGATCCGGCTGCCCGGCGAACTCCAGACCCGGGCGAACGCCGACGACCTGATGTCGCTCGCGGACGCCGTCCGTCGTGCCGGGCTGGGCGAGGAGGCCACGCCGTCCGAGCTGCACGTGAGCCGACGCAAGGGCCACCTCGCCGTCCTCGCCGATCCCGACGACGATTAGGCTCGGCCTGTGATCAAACCCGGAGTGTTCAAGGCCAACGACATCAGGGGTCTGGTCGGCGGCGAGTCCGCTGAGTGGGATCTCGACGGGGCGCGTGCCGTCGGTGCCGCCTTCGCGTCCGCCTTCGGACTGGACGGCGGGGAGTTCGTGATCAGCCACGACATGCGCGCCAGCGGGCCGGAGCTGGCCGACGCGTTCATCGCCGGCGCGCTGACGCAGGGCGCGAGCGCCGTCGACATCGGGCTGGCCTCGACCGACGGCCTCTGGTTCGCCTCCGGTCACCTCCACCTGCCCGGGGTCCAGCTGACGGCCTCCCACAACCCGTCCGGCTACAACGGGGTCAAGTTCTGCCTGCCGGACGCCGCGCCGATCACGCCCGAGCTGATGGCGTCGATCAAGGAGCTCACCTACGCCGGCACCGAACCGGCCGCGGTCGCAGGGACGCGTCGCGAACTCGACCTCCTGGATGCCTACGCCGCCCACCTCCACGCCCTCGTGGACCTGTCGGGGATGCGGCGGCTGAAGGTCGTCGTCGACGCGGGCAACGGCATGGCCGGCTACACCACGCCGGCCGTTCTCGGTCCGTTGAACGTCGAGATCATCGGCCTGTTCACCGAGCTGGACGGCACCTTCCCGAATCATCCGCCGAACCCGCTCGAACCGGCCAACCTCGTGGACGCGCAGGCCGCCGTCCGCGCCACCGGCGCCGACCTGGCCCTCGTCTTCGACGGGGACGCCGACCGGTGCTTCATCATCGACGAGCGCGGCGAGGTGGTGAGCCCCTCGGTCGTCACCGCCCTGATCGCGCGTGCGGAGCTGGCCCGGGAACCCGGCGCGACGATCGTGGTCAACACCATCACGTCCCGCGCCGTCGCCGAGGTCGTCGAGGCAGCAGGAGGCCGAGTGGCGACCAGCGCCGTCGGGCACACCCGCATGAAAGCCGTCATGGCGGCCGAGAACGCGGTCTTCGGCGGCGAGCACTCGGCGCACTACTACTTCCGGGACTTCTGGCGGGCCGACACCGGCATGCTGGCGGCGCTCCACGTGCTCGCCCTGCTCGGCCGGGCACAGAGCATGTCGGCCCTGGTGGGGGAGCTTCCGGCCTACGCCGCCTCGGGCGAGCTGAACACCGCCGTCACCGACCCGTCCGCGGTGATGCACGACGTCGCGGTCGCGCTGTCCGGCAGGGGCAGCGAGTCGTGGGATGACGGCCTGCTCGTCAGCGGCGATGATTGGTGGGTGAGCGTGCGCGAATCCAACACCGAACCCCTGCTGCGGCTGAATGTCGAGGCGAGGGACGAGGCCACCATGGCCGACCTGCGCGACCAGGCGCTGACGATCATCCGGAAGGCCGCCTCGTGAGCGAGATCCCCGCCGAGCTCCTCGAGTTGCTCGCCTGCCCCTCCTGTCACGCCCGGTTGGCCCTCGACTACGAGGCGCACGAGCTGGTCTGCACGGGGTGCGGCCTCGCCTACCCGGTGCGTGGGGGGATCCCGATCCTGCTCGTCGATCAGGCCCGGCGGAGCTGACCGTGGACGCCTTCGAGGATTCCCGGCTGGAGGATCCGGAGCTGCTGCGCGCAGCGGACCCGTTGCTGCGGAACCTTGCCGAGGCGGGGTCCCGGGTCCGCCGGGAGGCCCTGCAGGCCGCGGACGCCCTGGCCGGGGTGAACTCGACCGACCCGATCCGCGCGATGATCACGTTCGGGGCGGAGGCCCGGTTGGTGCGGGCCGTGCTCGAGCCGACCTGTCCCGTCCCGCTGGTGGCCTGGCCACGGCTCGGCCTGCCCGGCTGGGTCGGCCCGCTGGACGTCGTCGTCGTCCTCGGCGGGGACGGGGGCGAAGGCCCGGGCGGGGCCGAGTTGCGCACCGGCGCGAGCGAGGCCGTCCGCCGTGGGTGCCGGCTGGTCGTTGCTGCGCCGCCGGACTCCGTCCTGGACCAGGTGTCGGCTTCGCGTTCGACGACCCTGCTGCCGACCTCCACCGGCGACCCGCTCGCCGCTGCGATCGTCACCCTGACCGCCCTGCACCGGCTCGGGCTCGGCCCCGAGGTCGACGTGGAGGCTGCGGCGGACGCGATGGACCTTGTCGCCGAGGCGTCCGCGGCCCGGCTGGACGCGTCGCAGAACCGGGCCAAGACGATCGCGATCGAACTCGCCGACGCCGACCCGCTGGTGTGGGGCGGCTCGATCCTCGCAGCCAGGGCCAGCCGTCGCGTGGCAGAAGCGCTGCGGGCAGCGACTGGACGGGTGGTGCTGTCGGCCGACGCCGGCGCGCTGGAGCCGCTGCTCACCCAGGTGCCGCCCCGCGACCCGTTCGCCGACCCGTTCGAGGACCAGCCGGCCACCCGCCGGCCCGGGCTCGTCCTGCTGGACGACGGGCGCGACGACGATCAGGCCGCCGTGGAGCGGCGCAGGCTGCGGTTCGCCGCCGAATCCCGTGAGGTGCTGGTGTCCGATCTGATCCATGACTCCGGCGACGAGGTCGAGCGCTACGTCACCGTGCTCCAGCAGGGGCTGTTCGCGGCGGCGTACCTGCAACTCGGACTGGGAAGGGCCTGAATGAGCACCCAGGGCGGAAACCGTGCCGTCATCGCTGCGCTGTCGGCCAACGCGTTCATCGCGGCCACCAAGTTCGTCGCGTGGGGTCTGACCGGGGCGGCGTCGATGCTGGCCGAGGCCGTCCATTCGGTCGCAGACACCGGCAACCAGATCCTGTTGCTGCGCGGCGGCGCGTCGGCCAAGAAGGAGGCGACCGACGAGCACCCCTTCGGCTTCGGCCGCGCCCGGTTCATCAGCGCCTTCCTGGTCTCGGTGATCCTGTTCAGCCTCGGCGGGTTGTTCGCGCTCTACGAGGCCTACCACAAGGTCGAGGAGGTCGTCGCCGGCCACCCCAACGAGCTCCTGGCGAGCCAGTGGTGGTGGGTGCCGGTGGTCGTGCTGGTGCTGGCGATCGTCGCAGAGGGCTTCAGTTTCCGCACGGCGATCCACGAGTCCGCCCAGAGCAAGGGCCGCCAGTCCTGGGTGCGGTTCATCCAGACCGCGAAGGCGCCGGAGCTCCCGGTGATCCTGCTGGAGGATTTCGCCGCCCTGCTCGGCCTCACGTTCGCCCTGCTCGGCGTCGGGATGACGCTGGTCACCCGTAACCCGATCTGGGACGCGGTGGGCACCGGCCTGATCGGCGTCCTGCTGATCGCGGTCGCGATCACGCTCGCGATGGAGACCCGCAGCCTGCTGCTGGGTGAGGCCGCGACGCCCGAGGCGTCCAGGCGGATCACCGGTGCGCTCGCCGGTGCGGACGGAGTGGGCCGCGTCATCCACCTCAAGACGCTCCATCTCGGCCCGGACGAGATCCTGGTGGCGGCGAAGATCGCGGTCGAACCCACCGACTCCGCCGCCCGCGTCGCGGAGATCATCGACAACGCCGAAGCGGCCATCCGCGCGGCCGAGCCCATGGTCACCGCGCTCTACCTGGAGCCCGACATCGACCGCGGCGTCGCTTCAGTCGAGGCCTGACAGCCAGCCCGCGCTGTCGCCGCGCCTGGCCGTGGGCGAGGGTCCAGCGCCCGGTTCGTGTCGTCCCGGGCTTGTCCCGGGATCCCCGGCGACCGGATGGGGCGTCCGGGTCACCCGGCGAGCGCGGCCTCCAGCGCAGCCAGCGTTGTGAGGATGTCGTCGTCGATCGAGTCGACGTAGCGCGCCTCGGGGAACGCCACCAGCATCTCCGTCATGGCCGCGTACAGGACCTCGATCGGCTCGGCGTCAGGTGCTTCCTGCAGGAACTCGGCATCGCGGTGCGTCGCGTCCGCGGAGCCGGCGCGCTCTGCGAACCGGACCGCGGCCCGGCTCGGGCTGCTGACCAGCGCGACGAGGGAGAACCGGCTCCCGCACTGCCCGGCGAGGTCGCGGAACCGTTCGATCAGGTCGGGACGGCGCACGAACTGGGGCACGATCACGTCGCCACCGGCCTCGAGTTGCGCCCTCGCGAGCTCCAGACCGATCCGCCTCGCCCGGACCCCGGCTGCGCCGGGATCGGAGCGCCACCCCCCGAGTTGGGCGCGCAGGACGTCCAGATCGAGGACGAGGGCGAGCGGGCGCGCTTCGGCGAGCAGATGCGCCAGTGTGGACTTCCCGCTCCCGGGAGCCCCGGTGAGGAACACGAGGTCGGGCATCGGGTCAGCCTAACCGGCTGGGTCCGTGCAGTCGGGTTCGCGTAGGCTGGGCCCTCGTGGATTACCGAGTCGCAGACCTGACCCTCGCCGACGCAGGACGCGAGCAGATCACGCTCGCCGAGCACGAGATGCCCGGCCTGATGGCCCTGCGGGAGCGCTACGGCACCTCCCGGCCGCTCACCGGGGCGCGGATCGCCGGCTCCCTGCACATGACGGTCCAGACCGCCGTGCTGATCGAGACCCTGGTCGCCCTGGGCGCACAGGTGCGCTGGGCGTCGTGCAACATCTTCTCCACCCAGGACGAGGCCGCTGCGGCCATCGTGGTCGGCGACGGCACCGCTGACGACCCCCACGGCGTCCCCGTGTTCGCCTGGAAAGGCGAGACGCTCGCGGACTACTGGGCCTGCACGGAGAAGATCTTCGACTTCGGCGACCAGCTGCCGAACATGATCCTCGACGACGGTGGGGACGCGACCCTTCTGGTGCACTCCGGCGTGCAGTTCGCGCGCGCCGGCGCGGTGCCCGAGGCCGCCGCGGACGACCCGGCCGAGTACGGCGTCCTGCTCGATCAGCTGCGCGGCTCGACGATGGACTGGCCGAGGCTGGCGCAGGCGATCTTCGGGGTGACGGAGGAGACGACCACCGGCGTCCACCGGCTGTACGAGATGGCGCGCGCGAACACGCTGCTGTTCCCTGCGATCAACGTCAACGACTCGGTGACCAAGAGCAAGTTCGACAACCGCTACGGCATCCGCCACTCGCTCATCGACGGCATCAACCGGGCCACCGACGTCCTGATCGGCGGGAAGACCGCCGTCGTCTGCGGCTACGGCGACGTCGGCAAGGGCTGTGCGGCGGCGCTGTCGGGCCAGGGCGCCCGGGTGGTCGTCACCGAGGTCGACCCGATCTGCGCACTCCAGGCCGCGATGGACGGCTACCAGGTTGCGCGCCTGGACGACGTCGTCGACCAGGCGGACATCTTCATCACGGCAACCGGCTGCGTGAACGTGATCAGCGCAGAGCAGATGGGCCGGATGAAGCACCTGGCCATCGTCGGCAACATCGGGCACTTCGACAACGAGATCGACATGGCCGGGCTGGAGAAGGTTCCCGGCATCACCCGGACACGGATCAAGCCGCAGGTGGATCGGTGGAACTTCACCGACGGCCACTCGGTGATCGTGCTCAGCGAGGGACGCCTGCTCAACCTGGGCAACGCCACCGGGCATCCGAGCTTCGTGATGAGCACATCCTTCGCGAATCAGGTACTCGCCCAGATCGAGCTGTTCACGAAGGCCGAGTCGTACCCGATCGGCGTCCACACCCTGCCGAAGGAACTGGACGAGTACGTCGCCCGGCTCCACCTGGACGCGCTCGGCGTGAAGCTCACCGAACTGACCGGCGAGCAGGCCGCCTACCTCGGCGTTCCCGAGTGCGGCCCCTTCAAGTCCGACCTGTACCGCTACTGAGCTCGAGCTGGCCCGAACTGCCTCCGACCAGGCTCAGCCGACCCCGAGGTAGCGCTCCAGCGTCCCGGACTTCGTCGCGTTGACGCCCTTGGCGACCTCGACCCCGACGTAGCGGAAGTGCCACGGCTCGTATGCGATGCCGGTGATCCTGGCCTCGCTGGTGGGGTAGCGCAGGATGAAGCCGTAGTCGGCGGCGTGTTTCAGGGCCCACGCGCCCGTCCGTGAGGAGCCGAGCAGGGTGCCGTGGACGAGGCGGCCGTGCTCCATGCCGGCGAGGTCGACGGCCAGCCCGGACTGGTGCTCACTGGCGCCCGGAGGTGCGGTCAGGGCATGGCTCATGGTCGCGTACCAGGTCTTCTGGGTGGCGTAGGAGCGCCAGGAGGAGCGCACCACGAGGGTGTAGCCCGCGGTCCTGGCTGCGGCGAAGAACCGCGTGAGCGCCTTCGCGGCCGCCGGCTGCAGCCGGACGGTGGAGACCCCGTACGCGCGGACGCGGACGGTGACGAGCTTGGGTGCGTAGGCCGCGGTGACACGGTGATCCTTGTTGATCAGTTCGACCCCGCAGACGGTGAAGGGGACCTTCTTCTGGGCTGCCGTCGTGCGCTCGTCCTCCACGCCCCTGCACTCGGCGACGGCGGTCGGCCGGGGTGTCGGCGCGGCGGACGGGGACGCGACGGGCACGCCGTCGGAAGCGGACGGCGGTGGCGGCCCGGTCGGGGCGGACGTTGCCGACAACGCCGAGACGATCACCGGACGGGCCGCGATGCCGGCCCCGGCCACCAGCACCACAGCGGCGAGCGCGGCGAGCAGCCGGAAGCGCAACCGTCCCGGCCTCGCTGGGAGTGCATGGCGAGGTGCTGTCGGCCCGGGCGCAGGCGCTATCGCGCGGCGGGGGTCACCCTCTCGGGACTTCAAACCGCTTCAACGTCGCCTTTCCCTCTGCCAGCGTCTTCCAGGCTCCGCGGTAGGTGAGCACGGCCAGGCCGCAGGTGGGGAACTTCTTCTGCACCAGTTCGGTCAGCTCGTTCGGCTTGGCGAGGGAGAGGATGAACTCACCGAGGGTCGGCTGGTGGCCGATGAGGACGACGGTCGTGTCCGACTCGTCGAGCTCGCCGACGAGGCCGAGCAGTTCGGCGGGCCACGCGTGGTAGATCGCCTCGGAGGAGCGGACGTCGGAGCACTCCGCACCGCCTTCGACGGCACCCTCCCAGGTCAGCTGGACGCGGGTCGCGGTCGAGGCGAGGACGACGTCGATGTCGTAGTCGGAGAGGACCTTGCCGGCGGCCACCGCGTCGCGCTCGCCGCGCTCGGAAAGCGGACGGTTCTGGTCGGACTCGGTCGTCTGCCAGGACGACTTCGCGTGGCGCAGCACGATCAGCGTCTTTGATGCCATGCCGTCATCCTAGGCGGCTTCGTCCATCGGGTGCCGCCCGCCCGGGCACGCGGGTATCAGATTCGCAGCGGCGGTCAGCGAACAGTGATCGCGATGCCAGTATTCGCTCATGACTCCGGCCGAGCGTCGTCGTGCCTTTGCCCTGCTCCTGGACGCCGAGAGGCGGACCCGGCATCTCTCCATCCGTGACCTCGCCCGCATCGCCAAGGTGCCGACGGCAACGATGCAGGGCTGGCTCAGCGGTCGACATCTCCCGATGCCGGCGCTGCGCCCGGCCTACCTCCACGTCGTCGAGCTGCTGGGCCTTACCAGCGAGCTCCCGGCCGACCTGTGGGACGACGGGGGAGGCTCGCTGGCGCACCAGCTGCGCGTCGGCAGGCCCCCGTACCTGGGTCTGCGCGCGTATCAACCTGCCGACACCGCGCTCTACTTCGGACGCCGGGAGGAGAGTCGGCGACTGGCAGACGCAGTCCGGGGTCTGCGCGAGGCCGAAGGTCACGGGCTGCTGGTCGTTGTGGGCGCATCGGGGAGCGGCAAGAGCTCCCTGCTGGGCGCGGGACTGATCGGGCGGGAGTGCACGGACGGACGACTCGCAGGCTGGGACGTCGAAAGCGTCCGGGCGACGGACCTGGTGACCGGCGTCCCGAGTGCCGAACTGGTGGTGGTCGACCAGTTCGAGGAGGCGTTCGGCCTGGAGGAGAGCCACCTCGAGGAGGCGATCGAGAACCTTGCGCAGGCTGCAGGGCGAGCTGTCGTCGTGATCGCGATCCGGGCCGACGCGTTCGCCGCCGCCAGCCTCCAGCCCGCGCTCGCCGGTGCTCTCTCCCGTCCGTTCCTCGTCGTCCCGCTGACGCGCGAGCAGGCGCGGGAGGTCGTGGTCGGGCCGGCTCAGCTGTCGGGTGTCGTCGTCGACGAGGACCTCGTACCTGCCCTTCTGGACGACCTGCTGATGGGCAATCGCTCGGGAGTGGTCGGAGCGGATGTCCTTCCACTGCTCTCGAGCGCCTTGCTGACCACTTGGGCGAGTGGATCGGGCGGACGGATGACGGTGTCCGACTATGTCCGCTCGGGCGGGGTCTGGGCCGCACTGGCCGGCCTCGCCGAGGAGGCATTCGCTTCTCTGTCGGCTTCGGAGCAGGCCGCGGCGCGACTGCTCTTCCTGCGGCTCGTTCGGGCGGACGGTGACCTGCTACAGCGCGAACCGGTCGCTCTGGACGATCTCGACGCGGAGGGCACGACGGCGATGAACGCGTTCCTCGACGCCCGGATGCTCACCGTCAGCGACGGTTCCGTCCGGGTGAGCCACGATGCCCTGATCGCCAACTGGCCGCGGCTTCAGGAGTGGCTGGCCGACCACCGGGCGGACGGCGAGGTCGTCGACCAACTCCGCCGCGCGGCGCGGGTGTGGGTCGACACGGGCCGGGCCACGGACGCGCTGATTCCGGTCGAGCGGCTCGAAGTGTTCGCCGAGTGGGTGACGGATCCCGCTCGGCAGGGGCTCCTCAGCCCCCGCGAGCAGGAGTTCGTCGAGGCGAGCCGGGAGCACTTCCACTCCGCGCTGGCAGCAGAGCAGGCCGTCGGGCGGCGACTGCGTCGCAGCAGGCGACTCGCGGTGGGTCTGACCGCCGTCACCTCGGCTCTCGCCCTGATCGCCGGGACGATGTACTGGCGTGGTCTGGGCCTGCAGCAGCAGGCGGACGACGCGCGTCTCGAGGCCCAGTCACGGCAGGTGGCGCTGGAGGCCCGCTCTGTCCGGACCGACGACCCGAACCTGATGGCGCAGATGTCCTTGGTGGCCTACCGCCAGGCGGTGACGAGGCAGAGCGAGTCCGCCCTGCTGGACGCGACCGCTGTGAACACGCCGCTGCGCTGGCTGGGCAAGCCGAACGCCGTCCTCGCCAAGTCCGCGGACGACCAGCTCGTTGCTCGAGCCGACGGGGCCGGTGAGGTCACCCTGTGGCGCGGGGGTGAGCTCGTCCGCGACGCGGGCTCCACCTTCCAGGTCGACCCCAAGGCGGGGCCGCTGTACGCGGTTGCGCTGGCGGCTCTCGGCACGCACACCCTCCTCGCTGTCGGGGGTGGAACGGCCGCCGGGCTGTGGGATGTCACCGGGGCGCCGCACCTGCTCACCGACCTGACCACGCCGGGCGTCACCGTCTACGGCGCCGCCTTCAGCGGCGACGGCCATCGCTTGGCGTTGGCCACGTCGACCGGAGACGTGAAGCTGTGGTCCGTTGCCGAGTCGGGCGCAACCCCTGCCGGATCGGTGAGCATCGGGGCGTCATCGCCGGCCAAGGCGGTCGCCATCAGCCCGACCAGCGGCGAGTTGTTCGTCGCCGGGCTGCCGGACGCCGTCGCCCGCTTCACCGCAGGCGCCTCCGTCCACCGTCTGGCCGATCTGACCTTCACCCATCCCGGGACGCCCGTGGTCAGTCAGTCGCTCGCGGTCAGTCCCAGCGGCGAGCAGTTGGTCGCGGGAATCGCGGGACGGCAGGTCCCACGGTGGAGTCTGACCGGAGCGCGGCCCGCGGCGCTCGCGCCTCTCACCGGATTCCTGAGCTGGACGAACGACCTGTCCTACAGCCGCGACGGCAGCAGGCTCATCGTGGCCAACTCGGACAAGAACAGCTACGTCTTCGACACCGCGAGCGGGCAGCTCCTGCAGACGTTGCCCGGCGCGACCGTCGACACCGGCGCCGAATTGGTCGGTGGTCGCCCTGTGACCAGCGGGGCGGACGGGGTGCTGCGGGTCTGGCAGGCACGCAATCCGGTGCTTCGCACGGGCTCGACGATCTACGCGCTGAGCACCGATCCGGGCGGGAGATTCCTCGCCGCATCCTCGATCTCTGATGGGCAGCAGCTGTGGAGCACGTCGGAGGCCGGCCCCGTGCGTCTGCCTGATCCGGCCACCGGGGGCCGCAGCATGTCGTCGGCCGTGGCGGTGGCGCCCAACGCGTCCTACCTTCTGGGTGGGACCACGGACGGGTCGGTGCTCAGCTGGCCGCTCGGGCCCTCCGGGGCCGGGAGCGCGTCGACGATCGCGGCGTTCCCCGGGTCCTACATCGGTGCAATCGCCGCGTCGCCCGACTCCTCGCTGGTGGCGGTGTTGCAGTACACGGGAACGCACGTGGCGTTGTACAGCGCGAAGACCTCCGGCGAGCTGAGCCTGCTTGCGAAGCTGGACACGCCTACCCCGCAGGGCATCAGCTTCAGCCCCGACGGCAGACTCCTCGCCGTGCCGATCGTCGGCGGCGTCGTCCAGCTCTGGGACGTCGGTACGCCGAGCGCACCCGTGTTGGCGGGGACGATCCGGGGCATCGGTGCCCTCCCCACGATCATCGCATTCGCCAACCACTCCCGGACGCTCGCTGTCGGCACGGACGCCGGGAACGTGGGGGTGTGGGATGTGAGCGATCCGGCAGCTCCCGTCGCGCACAAGATCTTCGGCGATCCGCATGCGGCGGTGTACGGCGTCGCCTTCAGTCCCGACGACGCCGCGTTGGCCGCGGTCGGGGGTGACGGGCTGGTCTGGGCCTGGCGCCTGGACGGCTCCGAGTCGGCCTACCTGTCGCTCAACGGCGACCTGGGTGCCGGAGCCTACGACGTCCGCTTCCTCGACGGTGGCCAGGAGTTGGTCGCCGGAGGCGACAACGGCGTCCTCCGGGTGTGGACGGCGCAGCCCGAGGCGGCCGTGGCGCAGTTGTGCGCGAACCGGGGCGACGTGCTGTCGGCCGACGAGTGGGCGAGGTTCCTCCCCGGGGTGGCTGTTCGAGACCCCTGCTGAGGCTCTCGCCCGCCCTGTACGAAGCCGTATGAACCTCGTCCGATGAGGACTTCCGTACGCAGTCTGCTGGAAGCATTCGCGCCAAGGGTGTGGCTTCCTGGGGAGGGGTCTGGCGATGAGTGTGTTCGTGCGCCGCTGTGCGGGTGTCCTGTTGGCGATGTTGGCGATGGTGGTCCTCGGGCTGCCGAGCGCGCCGGTTGCGCGCGCGGACGGCGGTGGGAGTGTGTCCGGCGTCGTCGTCGATGCCGACGGAAGTCCGGTCGCCGGCGCCACCGTCACGGCCTGCCGCTACTGGCAGCAGTGGGACGGGCAGTGGAGCGCATGCTACGGCAACTCCGGGGCTAGCTGGACGACAGACGAGCACGGTGCGTTCTCGATCCCGGCCGACCAGTTCACGTCCGGAGCCATCTACCAGGTGTCCGCATCGCTGGCTGGGTACTTCCGTGCGTGGATCGGCGGGCACGAGGGCCAGGACTCTCTCACCGATCGGAGCGACGGGTTCGTGTACGACGGGTCGGCGAAGGAACTCGCGAACCTCGTCATGCACAAGTCCTACAGCCTCAGCGGGTACGTCACCGACTCCAGATCGGACGCCGTCCCATCCCTCACCGTCGGGCTCTACCCGGACGCCGACCACCTCGCTGCCGCTGATGCGATCAGCACGACCCGCACCACCAGCGACGGCAGCTACGGGCTGCCCATCCCGTATGCCGCGCATGCCGAGGAGTACACGCTGGCCGTGACCGACTCCAGCGGCGTCCTGCCCACGTTCACCCGCTCGGTGACCGTGTCCCAGGAGAACGCTGTCCAGGACACCATCAGGTTGGACGGCATCGGCTCGTTCATCCGGGGTTGCGTCGTGGACAGCGGGGGCAACCCGCTCGAGGGTGTCGAGGTGCGGTCCCTGCGGTCGCACAGCGAGTTCGCGGGTGGAACCCCCTTCTGGGTCCTGGTGCACACGGTCACCACGCACTCGTCAGGCTGCTATGCGGTGGCGGTGGCTCCCGGCCAGCAGTACAGCATCGCCTGGAGCAAGGACGGCTACGAGACCCGGTCCATTGCCGGAAGCCAGCCCGGTGATGACGCCCCGGCCGACGCGCCGGTGGCCAATGGTGTCCCGGACGCAGGACCGTTCGTGCCGAACCCCGATCGGAGCGCCCCCACCGTCCTGCAGCGCGTGAGCACGGTCAGCATCAGGGTCGTGCGATCCGACACCGGGGGACCGGCCACCGACCTGATCCCCTCGTACGCGGTGTACCGCAGTGGCGAGGCCGAGACCGGTGTGCCGGTGCTCAGTGACTACGGTCTGCAGCCCGGAGGCAGGCAGACGCTCTCCCTCCCGAACGGCACCTACGACATCGTGTTCTCCGGTGATGCGGTCGTCCGCACCGTCGTGCGGGACAAGATCGTCGACGGAGTCAGCGACTGGGGAACGATGGAGGTGGAACCCGCCGGGAACAGCATCAGTGGAATCGTGAGCAGTGGCGGCGCGCCGGTGGGCGGCGCCGTCGTCACGGCCTACTACCGCGACGAGTACCAGCCAGAACCCGACTCGACGGTCGGCATCTGGGTCCGCTACGCCGAGGCGCGGGCCGACCTGTCCGGGCACTTCTCGATGATCCTCACCGACGGCAAGGACTTCACCTTCCGCGCCCAAGCCAGCGGCTACGCGCCGGTCTGGCTGGGTGGAGGCAGCATCCAGCCGGCCGGGCCTGGCGGGAGCGTCTCGGTGACCTCGGGGCCCGAACTCGCCCCGGTGGCGCTCGAGCTGCAGCCGTCCACCGGCAGACTCGGCTCGGTCGCAGGGCAGAACCTCTCCTATTGCCACGCCAACAGGCTCTCGCCAGAGGAACTCGACGAACCGATCGCCCTGCCGTTCACCGCGAACTTCTTCGGGAGCTCGTTCGACCACGCCGTCATCACGCCTTCCGGCACTCTTGAGTTCGACAACACGTCCTGGCTGGACTACGACCCGGCCAGCTTTGCCGAGGTGAACTGGCCGATCATCGCGCCGCTTCGGGCGGCAACGGACTGGGTCAACGGCCTCGGTGTGGCCGACGGGACCGGGCTGGTCAGCTACGGCAGTTCGGCGGACAACAAGACCTTCTGCGTCGTCTGGGAGGGGATGCGGAGCCGGGATGCCGCGGTGACCGGCCAGAACACCTTCCAGGTGCTGCTCACCGAGCAGTCCGGCGAGGACGGGCGCTCGTCTGGCGACTTCGACATCACGATCAACTACGACCAGGTGCAATGGGACCGATTCTGGAGCAGTGACGGGTCCGGCGCGCTCGCCGGGTTCTCGGCCGGATCCGGCACCCCCGGCACCTGGGTGGACCTCGGTTCGCCGGTCGCGTCTGGTGTGATCACGGACGCCGGCACGGCTCCATTGATCGAGGGCTCGGCCAACTCCGCCCAGCCGGGCCGCTACATCTACCCCGTCCGCAACGTTGACCTCGGCTCGGCGTTCGGGAAGGTGGTCACGACCAGCACCGGGGCGGGGGTCGCCGGCGTCCGGGTCAACGCCTGCAAGGTGGGCTCGCTGCGGTGCGACCTGACGACCACCTCCCAGAGCGGCGACTTCTCATTCCCGAGCTTGCCAGCGGGGCTGTACCGGTTCTACCTCTACCCTGACGCGCCGCTGAGTGCCCTGTCCTGGCAGGCACGGGTCGAGGTTGGTGCTTCGACGGACCTGGGGGCTACGCAACTGTCCAAGCTGACCCCGCTTCCGGACTCGGTGACGCTGCTGCACCACGCGGACGTGGACGGGGTACCGGTCGTCTTCGCAGGGGAGAACCTTCCCCTCACGGTCGCCAATCCCTGTTCGAGCGGCCTCGCCGCCGGCACCTGGAAGGTGGTCGGCGAGGATGGTGAGACGGTGAGTCAGGGAGACCTCGGCGTGAGCGGCGACAAGCTGACCGCGACGGTGCCCAAGCTGTATCCGTACCACGGCCAGGGGCAGGTCGAGACCGCCGTGACCTGTGATGGAGCGGCCGCGGACAGCCCGTCCTTCGACCTGTACGTCGACCCGAGCGGTACGGTCTACGACCGCTACGGGACGCCGGTCGACGGTGCCACCGTGATGCTCTCGCGCTCCGACACCGCCGATGGTGTGCAGGCGGTCCTGCCCTCCGGCTCGGAGATGATGTCGCCGAGCAACCGGGTCAACCCGGGCGTGACGTCCACCGACGGCAGCTTCCACTGGGATGTGCTCGGCGGCTACTACCAGCTGAGCGTCAGCAAGGCCGGGTGCACGGAGCAGACATCGCAGGTGATGGCGGTGCCGCCGAAGCAGGTCGGCCTCGCGTTCAAACTGGACTGCGGTTCTGCACCGGCGCCGACCGCTCCGGTGACGATCACCGGGGATCCGTCGCTGGGCACGACCCTGTCTGCTGGCGCTGCAGGCTTCGGCGACGGGTCAGTCTTCGCCTCGCAGGGACTCGCCTGGATGCGCGACGACGTCCAGATCGCGACCGGGGCTACGCATACGGTCACGGCCGACGACCTGGGGCACTCGCTGAGGGTGGTCGAGACAGTGGGGGCGCCCGCGGTTGACGACGGGCTGTCCGGAAGCCTCACGTTCGACACGTTCGAGTTGAGGTCGGCTCCACTCGCATTGGCGCGACTCTCGTTCAGCACGGTACCGAAGCCCGTCGTCGGCGGCGCAGTCGTCGAGGGCTCGGTGCTCTCGGCCTCGGTCGGCGCGTGGTCGCCGGCTCCGGACGGCTCCAGCCTGCAGTGGCTCCGGGACGGATCATCGATCCCTGGTGCCACCGGCGACCACTACACCCTGGGCACGGCGGATGTCGGTGCGACGGTTTCGGTGCGCCTGAGGGGTTGGCGGCTCGGGTACGAGGACGGGACCTCGACGTCCGACTCCACCGCGAAGGTCGCCCTCGCCACCGTGCCCGTGCAGGACTTCACGTCGCGTCCAGCACCGACGGTTACCGGGACCGTGAAGATCGGCTCGACCCTGACCGTGAAGCCGGGTGTCTGGGTGCCCACTCCGGATGACCTCGACTTCCAGTGGCTGAGAGCCGGTGCTTCCATTCCGGGTGCGACGTCAGCCTCCTACCAGGTCCAGCCGCTGGATGCCGGGACCGTGCTGTCCGTTCGGGTGACGGCGTTCCGGAACGGCTTCAACCAGGCGACCGCCACGTCCGCGGCGACCGTGAAGGTGCCGTTCCTGGGTGCGATCAAGGCGGCCACGCCCAAGGTCGCGGGGACGGCCAAGGTGGGCAGGGTGCTCAAGGCGAAGCCGGGGACATGGAAGCCGTCCGGGGTGGCGCTGAGCTACCAGTGGTTGCGCTCCGGTCATCCGATCGCTGGAGCCACCAGGACGACCTACAAGCTCCTCCCGGCGGACAAGGGCAGGAAGATCAGTGTCCGGGTGACCGGGTCCAAGGCGGGCTACCCGACCGTTACCGTGACCTCACGGAAGCCCGGAAAGGTGCGGTGAGGGCTACTCGCCGCCGTCCTTCATCGACTCCCAGATCTCCTTGCACTCCGGACAGACCGGGTAGCGGTCCGGGTTGCGGGACGGCACCCACACCTTCCCGCAGAGGGCGATCACCGGCGTCCCCATGACCATGGCCTCGGTGAGCTTGTTCTTCGGGACGTAGTGCGAGAACCGTTCGTGATCGCCCTCGTCGAGCCGGTACTCGTACGACTCCTCGGTGCGCTCCTTGACGATGGTGGTCGTCCGCGGCTGCTCAGTGGTCATGGGTCAACCGTACCCAGCCGGAGGCTGCCCGGCGGCCTCCGTCCCGACCCGGGCCGGACGTGCTGCCGGACGTCGGTCGCGCAATTCTGCCGACGCAGGGACGCCATTGTGGCCTTGACCTGGGCACTTGTTTTTTGCAAGTGTGGATCGCGCCAGATCAACCGACTCACAGGAGAGACCACCATGACGTCGATGTTCGTCAACCTGCCGGTGACCGACCTCGAGCGCGCGAAGGCGTTCTACACGGCCGTCGGCTTCACCATCAACCCGAAGTTCACCGACCACAACGCGGCCTGCGTCGTCGTCGAGGACGGCCACAGCTACTTCATGATCCTCGTGCGGGAGTTCTTCCAGACGTTCACCCAGAAGCCGATCGGCGACCCCGCGGTGAACCCGTCCGTCTCGACGGCGATCTTCCTCGACTCGCGCGAGGAGGTCGACAGGACCGTCGCAGACGGTCTTGCCGCCGGCGGTTCGGAGGAGCAGCCGCCCGCCGACTACGGCTTCATGTACCAACGCCAGATCACCGACCCCGACGGCAACGTCCTCGAGTTCGGCTGGATGGACCCCGTCGCGGTGGAGCAGGGTCCCGAGGCGTACGCGAGCCAGCAGCAGGCCTGAGGTCGATGGCAGCACGCGACTACGGGCAGTACTGCGGGGTCACCCGGGCCCTCGAACTGGTCGGTGAGCGATGGGCGCTGCTCATCGTCCGCGACCTGCTCGTCGGCCCGCGCCGCTACGGCGAGCTCGCCGCCGGCCTGCCGCGGATCCCGAGCAACATCTTGGCGACGCGGCTGAAGGAACTGCAGGCCGAGGGCATCATCAGGAGGGCTCCGCGTTCCCGCGTCATCGTCTACGAGCTGACGCCGTACGGCCGTGAGCTGGAGCCCGTCGTGCTCGCGCTGGGGGCGTGGGGCTTCAAGGCGATGGGCGAGCCGCGGGAGGAGCAGATCATCACCCCCGACTCGATGACGATCGCGCTGCGCACGGCGTTCCGCCCGCAGGTGGCTGCGAGCCTGCCGGCCACCGCCTACGCGGCCCGCTTCGGACCCACCGGCCTGCTGATCAACGTGGACGGCTCCGCCCTCGACGTCATCCCGGGAGAGGGGAGGGCCGACCTGGCCTTCGCCGCTGGGCCGGGCATCCGGCGCCTCATCGCCGGCCAGCTCACCCCCGACGACGCCATCGCCACCGGCGTCGTCGAGGTCCTCGGCGGCCGCAGCCAGTTGCTGGAGCGGTTCGCCAGCACGTTCCATCTCGCCGCCTGACCCCGGCGTCCGGCCGCGCTAGGCTGCGTCAGATGTCAGCCCAGGACGCACCCGTCGCGCCGTCGCGGCGTGGGCTGGTCGTGGGCCTGCTGCTGTGCGTGGTGGCCATCGCGTTCGAGGCCGTCGCCGTCGTCACCGCCATGCCCGCGGCCGAAGCCGATCTCGGCCAGGTCGAGCTCTACGCCTGGGCGTTCACCGCGTTCATGATCGCCCAGACCTTCGCCATCGTGGCCGCAGGGCAGGCGAGCGACCGTTTCGGACCCAAGGGGCCGCTGGTCGTCGGCTTCGTCGTCTTCGCCGTCGGCCTCATCATCGCCGGGACGGCCCAGAACATGCTCGTCCTCGTGGCCGGACGCTTCGTCCAGGGACTGGGCGGCGGCACCATGAACCTGGCCGTGATGGTCCTGGTCGCGCGAGTGTTCGACGCCCGCGAGCGGGCGGTCGTGATCACGTGGATGTCCTTCGCCTGGATGCTGCCGGCCTTCATCGGCCCCACGATCGCGGCCTGGCTGAGCACCACCTGGAGCTGGCACCTGGTCTTCTTCTCCGTCCTGCCCGTGATGGCCGTCGGCGGTGCGCTGATCTTCGGGCCGTTGCGGCGCCACGACCTCGGCCCGGTCGCCGACGCGGACGCGCCCCCGTCCCGGACGGGTCACCGGCTGCGATCCGCAGCACTGGTCGCGCTCGGGGCGACGGCCCTGCAGGTCGCGGGCCAACGGATCGAACCCTTGTCGCTCGCCTGGCTCGTGGCCGGCGTCGCCCTGCTGGCCTTCGGGCTGCCGCCCCTGCTGCCGCGCGGCTACCGTCCGACCGGGGCGGGGCTGGCGGCCAACGTCAACGTGCGGCTGCTCGCAGCGGGTGCCTTCTTCGGCACCGACACCTTCCTGACGCTGATGCTGGTGCGCGCCCACGGCCTCAGCCTGTTCTGGGCCGGGGTGGTGGTCACGATCGGCTCGGCCGGGTGGACGACCGGCTCGTGGCTGCAGTCCCGCGGCTGGCTGCGACTGCGCCGCGACACGATCGCGGGCCTCGGCGCCGGTCTCACCGCGGGCGGATTGACCCTGATCGCGGTCGGCGCCTGGCTCGCCGGGACCCTGCTGTGGCTGGTGATCGTCGGCTGGGTCGTGGCGGGACTGGGCATGGGTCTGCACATGTCGAGCACCTCGCTGGTGGTCATGCAGCTGTCGCCCGAGCCGGAGCTCGGCCGGAACTCGTCCTCCCTGCAGGTCGGGGAGGCGCTCGGCAACGCCCTGGCGGCCGGGGTGGCCGGCACGCTGTTCGCGCTCGCCATGCCCAACCAGACGCTGGCGTTCGGCCTGTTGTTCACGGCCATGGCCGTGGTGGCCGTCGGGGCGTTCGCCTCGGCCCTGCGGATCGGCCCGGTGACCAACCACTCGATCGTGTCCGCGGCCTGACAAGCATCACGGATATCGTTCTTCCCAGCCCGTCGACGAAGCGAAGGTCCCGCAATGCCACTGTCCAGTCCAGCCCTCAGCCAGCTCGCTGAGGCGTTCGGCATCGCCACGGAGTTCTGGGACTGGAAGGGACGCCTGACCGAGATCACCGACGAGACGGTGATCGCCCTGCTCGCCGGCATGGACGTGGACGCGTCCGACCCCGATCACGCCCAGCGTGCGCTGGAGGAGCTGCGGGAGCGGCCCTGGACCCGGATCCTGCCGCCGTTCACCATCACCGAGCAGGGCACCGAGCGGACCGTCCTGGTGCACGTTCCCCACGGCGCATGGGTCCGCGTGGCCGTCCACCTGGAGGACGACGGGTACGTCGACATCCCCCAGGTTGATCACCTCGTCGAGCCGCGGCTGGTGGACGGGGAACTGGTCGGCGAGGCCGCCTTCCTCCTGCCGGAATCGCTGCCGATCGGCTATCACCGGCTCCAGGCGACGACCGAGGCTGGCCAGGTGGAGACGACACTCGTGGTCAGCCCCCGCTTCCTCGGCTTCCCGGAGTGTATGGGTGAGGCCCGGGTATGGGGCTACTCGACGCAGCTCTACAGCCTTCAGTCGGCCGGCTCGTGGGGGATCGGCGACCTCGTCGACCTCGCCGACCTCGCCACCTGGTCGTCCACCCAGCAGTTCGCCGGCTTCGTCCTGGTCAACCCGCTGCACGCGGCCGAGCCCGCCCCGCCGATCGAGGCGTCGCCGTACCTGCCCTCTTCGCGGCGGTTCCTCAACCCGCTCTACGTGCGTCCGGAGGCCGTCGGTGAGTACGCGGAGCTCGGCAACGCCGACCGGGCCCGGATCGCCGCCCTGAAGAAGGCACTTCTCACCGAGCTCGCGGACTCCGGGCTGATCGACCGCGACCGGGTCTGGAGGGCGAAGATCGCCGCCCTGCGGATCATCTTCGACCACGGCATGCGTCCCGCCCGGCTGATGGCGTTCGACGAGTTCGTCCGCCGTGAGGGACGCGGGCTGAGCCAGTTCGCCGCCTGGTCGGTGCTCTTCTCCGTCCACGGGCCGGACTGGAGGCAGTGGCCCGAGGAGTTCCGACGCGCGTCCTCGCCCGAGGTGGCCGACTTCGCCTCCCGGCACGCAGACGACGTCCGGTTCCACGAGTGGCTGCAGTTCGTCGCGGACGAGCAGCTGCACACCGCGCACGGCACGGCCCGCAGCACCGGCATGCGCGTCGGCATGATGAACGACCTTGCCGTGGGCGTGAGCGGCAAGAGCGCCGAGGCCTGGACCTACTCCGACCTGTTCGCGAGCGGCGTCAGCGTCGGCGCGCCGCCCGACCACTTCAACCAGGCGGGCCAGGACTGGAGCCAGGCACCCTGGCGTCCGGACCGGCTCGAGGAGCTGTCGTACGCCCCGTACCGGGCGATGGTGGCCGGCATCCTGCGCAACTGCGGCGGCATCCGGGTCGACCACGTCATGGGCCTGTTCCGGCTCTGGTGGATCCCCGAGGGCCTGGGCCCGGGGCGAGGCAGCTACGTCCGCTACAACCACGAGGCGCTGGTGGGCATCCTGGCCCTCGAGGCGTACCGGGCGGGGGCGCTCGTGGTCGGGGAGGACCTCGGGGTCGTCGAGCCCTGGGTGCGCGACTACCTGCGCTCGCGGGGCATCCTCGGCACGTCCATCGCCTGGTTCGAGCGGGACGGCGCCGGCCAGCCGCTGCCACCGGACGCTTGGCGCGAGTACTGCCTGGCCTCGGTGACCACCCACGACCTGCCACCGACCGCGGGCTATCTCGCCGGCGACCACATCCGGCTCCAGCACCGGCTGGGACTGCTCACCGAGTCCCTGGAGTCCGAACTGGCCACAGCCGAGCGGGAGCAGGGCGCGTTCGTCGAGGCGCTCCGTGCCGGCGGCTTCCTCACCGGGGACGCAACCGACACCGAACAGGTCGTGCTGGCGCTGCACCGCTACCTGGTCGCGACGCCGTCGCGGGTGCTGTGCGCCGCGCTCACCGATGCGGTGGGGGAGCGGCGCATCCAGAACCAGCCGGGCACCCACCTCGAGTACCCCAACTGGCGGGTGCCGCTCGCCGGCCCGGATGCGCGTCCGCTGCCGCTGGAGGACGTGTTCACCGACGAGCGGACCTTCCGCCTCGCCGACGTCATGAACGACTTCGCCCCGCCCCGCCTCGCGGACTGAAGCCCGCTCAGGGCGCGTCGAGCTGGAGGACCCGGACGAACCGCACGGTGACGTCGGACTTCGACGCGTCGAGCCACAGGTCGGTGGACGCCGGCATCGAGTGGTCGGGACGCACGGCAAGCGCGAAGGTGGCGGTGCGCCAGCTCTTCGAGTTCTTCAGGATGACGGCGGGCGTCCGGCCGGCGGAATGCCGCAGCCGGAAACAGCCGTGGCCCTTGTCCAGGTAGGTGACCTTCACCAGCACGCGGTGGGCGGCGCCGGGGGAGAGGAACCGCTGGTCCACGCGGAACGCCAGCGAGCGGTTCCCCGACTTCCGGTCCCCCCAGACCGAGCGGGCCAGCGACCGAGCAGTCGTGGTGAGCGTTCAGCCGGCGTCGGTGACCGCCACGCCTGCGGCCCGCAGGTCCGCCAGCGTCCCGTCCAGGCGGGTGGGTGCGACGGCCGCGGTCAGGTCCAGCAGGACGCGGGTCGACAGGCCCTCGCCCGCGGCGTCGATGGCGGTCGCGCGGACGCAGTAGTCGGTCGCGATCCCGACCACGTCCACCTCGGTGACGTCGTGGGACGCGAGCCACTCCGTCAGGCCGACCCCGTCGGCCGTGCCCTCGAAGCCCGAGTACGCCGCGGCGTACTCGCCCTTGTCGAACACCGCGTCGAAGGCGTACCCGGCCAGCGCAGGATGGAGGTCCGCCCCCGGCGTGCCGGCGACGCAGTGCGGCGGCCAGGAGTCGACGAAGTCCGGCGTCGGCGAGAAGTGCGTTCCGGGGTCGATGTGGTGGTCGCGGGTGGCCACCACGACGTCGTAGCCGGCGGACGGCAGGTACTCCGCCAGCCGTCGCGCGACGCTGTTCCCGCCGGCCACGGCGAGCGACCCGCCCTCACAGAAGTCGTTCTGGACGTCGACGACGATCGCTGCCCGGGTCATGTGGTCGCCTTCTCCTTCTTCGCGCGGCGTGCGCCGGAGTACGGGACCTCAGCCTCGGCGCCCCGGTCGGTCAGCATGATCGTCGGCAGTGCCGGTTCGCCGCGGCTCATCTTCAGCGCCTCCAGCGGCAGTTCCGCGCGCGCCCGCTGGTGCCGCTCGCGGGCGGCGTCGAGCGACTCCCGGCCGACCGGCTTGCCCTTGCGCATCAACTCGACCAGGAGGGCACGGTCGTTGCCGTCGTCGGCGGGCTGGGCGCCGAGGCCGACCACCTCCGCCTCTGCCCTGCCCTTGGCGTTGAGCCTCCGCAGGGCGTACTTCCGGCCGCCGACGCTGACCTTGTCCTGGCTCTTCTTGGCCACGGGCAGCAGCGGGGCGTCCCTTCCCTCCCCGGTCGCCCGCGCGACGAGCTTGTAGACGAACCCACAGGTCGGGGCCCCCGAGCCGGTCACAAGGGAGGTGCCCACGCCGTATCCGTCCACCGGGGCGCCGCGCAGGGCTGCGATCTGGTGCTCGTCGAGGTCGGAGGTGACGATGATCTTCGTCTCGGTCGCGCCAAGGGAGTCGAGCAGAGCCCTGACCTGGACGGCCTGCTCGGCGAGGTCGCCGGAGTCCAGCCGGACGGCGCCCAGCTTGCCCTTGCTCAGCCGGACGCCGGTGCGCACGGCCTCCTCGATGTCGTAGGTGTCCACCAGCAGCGTGGTCGACCGGCCGAGGGTCTTCAGCTGGGCCTTGAAGGCCTCCTCCTCGGTGTCGTGCAGCAGGACGAACGAGTGCGCGGCCGTCCCGGTCGTCGGGACGCCGTAGCTGCGCCCGGCTTCGAGGTTGGAGGTCGCGGAGAACCCGGCGACGTAGGCCGCCCGGGCAGCCGCCACAGCCGCGTACTCGTTGGTGCGCCGCGATCCCATCTCGATGCACGGACGATCGCCGGCCATCGCCGTCATCCGGGAGGCTGCGGACGCGACCGCGCAGTCGTAGTTGTAGATGCTCAGCAGCACGGTCTCCAGCAGAACGGTTTCGGCGAACGTCCCCTCCACCACCAGGATCGGCGAGCCGGGGAAGTAGATCTCGCCCTCGGGGTAGCCCCATACGTTGCCACGGAACTTGTACCTGCTCAGCCAGTCGGCGAGGTCGGTGTCGATGACGTTCTCCTCGAGCAGGAAGTTGAGGGCCGCCTCGTCGAAGCGGAACGCCTGGATCGCCTCCAGTGCCCGTCCGACTCCGGCGACGACGCCGTAGCGGCGCCCTTCCGGCAGCCGCCGGGCGAACAACTCGAACACGCTGTGCCGGTTCGCGGCCTTCGACCGCAGCGCCGCCCGGATCATGGTCAGTTCGTACTGGTCGGTGAGCAGGGCCGTGCTCGGGGCAGCGGACGTGGGGGCCGTCAGGAACGTCATGGCCTCAGCGTAACCAGCCCGCTCCCCGCTGGTGCGGCACGAAGTCGGGCGGTTCTCGACGGGCCGAGCCGGGACGTCCGTGGACTCCTGCCAGAATGGACGGGTGACCACACCCCGCGTTCCCGATCAGCCGGCGGGCGGCACAGCCACCCGTGAGCGACCTGCAGAGGCCGAGGCAGGCGTCGCTGCCTGGGTGACCCTGGTCTGGGACGACCCGGTGAACCTGATGAGCTATGTGACCCATGTGTTCAGCACCTACTTCGGCTACCCGGAGAGTCGGGCGACGGAGCTGATGCTCACGGTTCACAACAGCGGCAAGGCCGTCGTCTCGACGGGAACAAGGGAACAGATGGAGATCGACGTGGACGCGATGCACTCCTACGGCCTGTGGGCCACGCTGGAGCAGGCGTGAAGCGGGAGTTCAAGCGCACGGGCTCGATGATCCGGATGCGCCTGTCGGACTACGAGGCCGGGCTACTGGCTTCGCTGGTCGAACAGCTCGTGGAGCTGATCGAGGCCGACGCGGCCGAGCCCGCGTCCAGCGACCCGTTCGAGCTGTGGCAGGCCGAATTGGAGACGTCCGAGCCGCTCGACCGGTCGGACCCGGTGATCACCCGGCTGTTCCCCGACGCGTATCCGGACGACCCGGCGGCTTCGGCGGAGTTCCGCCGGCTCACCCAGACCCGTCAGCGCAACGACCGTCGCGACCAGGCCGAGGTGGTGCTGCGGGCGCTGGAGGAGTGCGACGGCGGTGCGCGCCCGGTCCAGGTCCAGCTGGCCGACCTGGACGCCTGGCTGAAGACGCTGACCGCGCTGCGGCTGAGCCTCGCCTCCCGCCTGGGCATCCGGACGACGGACGACGTCGACGACCTCGAGGCGCTCGGCGACGACGACCCGCGCACGTTCGTCTTCCGGCTCTACGAGTGGCTGGCCTACATCACCGAGAGCCTGCTCTCGATGAGGCCGTAGCGATTTACGTGCGTCCTGCGTTCTGAAATGGTGCGGACGCCCCTCAGGTGAGGCTATCCTTACTTACATGTACGCAGGTGTCCCGCTCGGCTCGGCCCCGCTGGGGACGCCCCTCACCCTCACCGAAGCAGCCATCGAAGCCGGCTCGGCCCATCGCCTGGCCTCGTTCGGGCTGCGGGTCGGCGCACGGTTCTCGGTGCTGTCACGCACGGCCGGCGGTGGCCGGGTCGTGCTCGTGGCCGGCTCCCGCGTCGCGGTCGGCAAGCCGCTGCTGGCCGGCCTGCGGGCCGAGGTTCTCGCCTGATGACCGTCGCCGCCCGTCCGTCGGTCCCCACTCTTTCGGTCAAGCAGTGCTGCCACACCGGTGGCGGGGAGGGCGCCGGGCCTCAGAGTCCGGTCGTCGCCCTCGCCGGTGCGCCCAACACGGGCAAGTCCACCCTGTTCAACGCCCTCACCGGTGCCAGCGTCACCATGGGCAACTGGCCCGGAACGACCGTCGAGGTGTCGCGGGGCGTCTGGCGCGCCCCGGCGAGCTGTGGCTGCGAGGGCTGTGCCTGCCCTGACGGCGAGCCGGTCGACGTCACCCTGATCGACCTTCCCGGCGCCTACTCGCTCGACCCGCACTCTCCCGACGAGGCCCTGACCAGGGAACTGCTGGCCGGCGGTCCGGCTGACGAGCGTCCCGACCTCACGGTGGTCACGGCGGACGCGTCCCGGCTGACCGGCTGCCTGTACCTCGTCAGCCAGTTGCGCGAGCAGCGGCTGCCGATGGTCCTCGCCCTCACGATGGGCGACGTGGCGGCCAAGCGTGGTCTCGAGGTGGACGTGGATGCCCTCGCCGAGTACATCGGCGTCCCCGTGATCGCCATCGACCCGCGCCGTCGCAACGGACTGCAGGCCCTGTCCGACGCGGTCCGGGAGGGCTGGAGCGGGTCCGCGCCCGAGCCGCGTCCCGTCCCCGACGATCCCGACGACCTCGTCGTCGAGGACGACCGCTTCTCCTGGATCGCTGACGCCGTCAAGGTGTCCGTCGCTGCAACGGCCGAGGACGCCCGCAGCCGGTCGGACCGGATCGACCGCTGGGTCACGGCTCCTGTTCTCGGTCCCGTGATCTTCCTCGCAGTGATGTGGCTCGTGTTCCAGATCACCACCACGGTGGCAGCCCCGTTGCAGGGGCTCCTCGACAGCCTGTTCAGCGGCCCGGTGACGGACGGAGCCGTCGCGGCGCTGGGTGCGATCGGGCTCGGCGGCACCTGGGTGCAGGGCCTGGTCGTCGACGGGCTCATCGCCGGCGTCGGCATGCTGCTCACGTTCGTCCCGCTGATGACGCTGATGTTCGTGCTGCTGGCGCTCCTGGAGGACTCCGGCTACCTCGCCCGCGCCGCCGTCGTGACCGACCGCCTGATGCGACGCATCGGCCTGCCGGGGCGCGCGTTCCTGCCGCTCATCGTCGGCTACGGCTGCAACGTGCCCGCCATCAGCGGCACCCGCATCCTGCCGAACGCGCGACACCGCATCCTGACCGCGCTGCTGGTGCCGTTCACGGCGTGCTCGGCGCGGCTGACGGTGTTCGTGATGATGGGCGCGATCTTCTTCGGCCCGTACGCGGGGACGGCCGTGTTCGGGATGTACGTCACGTCCATCGTCATCATCGTGCTGGTCGGTCTCCTGCTGCGCGGCACGCTGTGGAAGGGTGAGCCCACCGAGCCGCTGGTGATCGACCTGCCGGCCTACCAGGTGCCGACCCTGCGCCTGACGGCGTCTGTTGCCTGGGTGAAGCTCAAGGGGTTCCTGCAGACGGCGTCCGGGATCATCGTGGTCACGGTGATCGGCGTCTGGCTGCTGCAGTCGATCCCGACCCAGCCCGGCGAGGCGTTCGGTGAGGTCCCCGTCCAGGACTCGGCCTACGGCGTCGCAGCCCAGGCGATCGCCCCGGCGTTCACGGCTGCCGGCTTCGGGAACTGGCAGAGTGCATCGACGCTCGTCGTCGGGTTCGTCGCCAAGGAGGCCGTGATCTCGTCCTGGGCCCAGACGTACGCCGTGGCCGAACCGGCCGGCAACGGCCGGCCGGGCGATCTCGGGACGGCGGTCCACGCCACGTTCACCGAGTCCTCCGGCGGGCACCCGATCCCGGCTGCGCTGGCGTTCATGGTGTTCCTGCTGGCCTACACACCGTGCGTGGCGACCGTGGCGACCCAGTGGCGCGAGATCGGCGGACGCTGGACCTTGTTCGGCGTCGCCATGCAACTTGTGGTCGCGTGGACGCTCGCCGTCGCCGTCTTCCAGGTGGGGAGGCTGTTCGCATGAGCGGGCCGCTGAGCGCCGTCCTGGAGCAGGTCGAGGCCGGGACCCCGACCGTCTCGGAGATCGCGCGGGTCACGGGGCTGTCGGAGGAAGTGGCGCGCGCCGCCGTCGACCACCTGCTGCGTAGTGGACGGCTGCAGGCCGGTCAGGTGCCGCTGGGCTGCCCTCCTGGCGGCTGCGGCGGGTGTGCGGTGGCGGCGTCCTGCTCCCAGCCGGTGATGCTCACGCTGTCCGTGCGCCGCTGAGCCTCACCACACCTCGGGCGGCTGGCGGCGGTCGTTGGACGCCTTGTGCGGGTCGGTCTGCAGCTGGCCGGTGAGCCGCTTCCATCCGTCGCGGGCGGCGCGTTGCCCGTCGTCGAGCGCGCGCAGGGCCTGCAGCGCGAGCTTCGCTGCGTCGATCGGTTCGGGCTTCACCCCTCCATTGTGCCGGTAGAGTCGAGGCTCGTGAGTTCGAACGATGCCCCGATCGGTGTCTTCGACTCCGGCTTCGGCGGACTGACGGTCGCGCGGGCTCTGCGCGACCAGCTGCCAGGGGAGGACATGGTCTACCTCGGCGACACCGCCCGGGCCCCGTACGGCACCAAGAGCATCGGCGAGGTGCGCGAGTACGCCCTCGAATGCCTGGACTACCTGGCAGCAACCGGGGTGAAAGCCCTGGTCATCGCCTGCAACTCCGCTTCCTCCGCCGTGCTCAGGGACGCGCGGGAACGCTACGACGTCCCGGTCGTGGACGTGATCCTTCCTGCGGCGAGGCGAGCCGTGAGGGCTTCGCGGACGGGACGGATCGGGCTGATCTGCACCACAGCGACCGCGACGTCCGGCAGCTACGACGACGCACTCGTCGCCGTCCCCGACATCGAACTGGTCACCATGCCCTGCCCGCTGTTCGTCGATTACGTCGAGGCCGGTGTCACCGGCGGCACGGAGTTGCTGGAGGTGGCGCGCGCATACCTTCTTCCGCTGCGGGCCAGTGGCATCGACACGCTCATCCTCGGCTGCACGCACTACCCGCTGCTCGCCGGGGTCATCTCCTACGTCATGGGCGACGAGGTCACCCTCGTCTCCTCCGCGGAGGAGTGCGCCAAGGAGGTCTTCGCGACGCTGACCGACCTGGACCTGCTGCACACGGCTCCGCGTGAGCCGCACCTGCGCTTCCTGACCACAGGGAGCCCCGAACTGTTCGCCGGCGTGGGCCGACGCCTGATGGGCGGCTTCGTCGACGCGGCAGAGCAGGTCTACACGATCTGAGCCATCGGGGGGCAGGCCGCCGCCGACGCGTGAGGCGACAAGTCCTGCGGTCGTGCCGGGGCGAGCCGACCCAGGTGGCCTCAGCGACCGAAGATGCTGCTGAACAGGCCCTTGGGCTTGGCGGCCGCGATCTGCTCGGCCGAGTGCTGACCGCCGCACCACTGGCCCTTGGGCACGGAAGCCTTCACCATCGCGATGTGCTGGCCGCAGCCGGCCCAGGTGGTCTTGCCGCAGACCCTGCAGGTGACGGGATGACACATGGTGGTTTCTCCTTCGTGATTGCGAGCAGCATACCCCGGGGGGTATGGGTACGCCAATCTCGCTCGACCGGCCCGTCAGTCGGCCCGGATAAGGTTGGACCCATGTCGACAAGCCGGGCCGATGGCCGCTCCCCGTCCGATCTCCGCGAGGTCAGGATCACCCGCAACTGGCTCGACCACGCGGAGGGCTCGGTGCTGGTGGAGTTCGGTTCCACCCGCGTCCTCGTGGCCGCCTCGGTGACCGAGGGGGTCCCGCGCTGGCGCAAGGGCAGCGGCCTCGGCTGGGTCACCGCCGAGTACGCCATGCTGCCCCGGGCCACGCACACGCGCAGCGAGCGCGAGGTGAAGCGCGGCCAGATCGGCGGGCGGACCCACGAGATCAGCCGCCTCATCGGTCGCAGCCTCCGGGCCGTGATCGACTACGCCGCGCTCGGCGAGAACACGATCGTCCTCGATTGCGACGTCCTGCAGGCCGACGGCGGCACCCGGACGGCGTCGGTCACCGGCGCCTACGTCGCGTTGGCGGACGCCGTGAGCTGGCTCCGCGACCGCAACCTGCTGGTCGGCGAGCCGCTGACCGGGTCGGTTGCCGCGGTCTCGGTCGGCGTCATCGGAGGGACGCCGATGCTCGACCTGTGCTACTCGGAGGACTCGACGGCGGAGGTCGACCTCAACGTGGTCGCAACCGGTGCGGGCGAGTTCGTCGAGGTGCAGGGGACGGCGGAGGGCAAGCCGTTCGACCGCGCGCGCCTGGACGAGCTCCTCGACCTGGGGCTGGCCGGCTGCGCGCGGCTCACCCGACTGCAGCAGGAGGCCCTGGCCCGGTGAGCGTGGTCGTGGTGGCGACCCACAACGCGAAGAAGGCCGCAGAACTCAAGCGCGTCCTCGCCGGCTCCGGCGTCGACGCCGACGTGCGCGGCCTGGACGACTTCCCGGCCTACCCCGAGCCGGCCGAGACCGAGCGCACCTTCGAGGGCAACGCCCTGCTGAAGGCCCGCGCCGCCGTCGCCGCCACCGGCCACCTGGCCGTCGCCGACGACTCGGGGCTGGAGGTCGACCTGCTCAACGGGATGCCCGGCGTCCGCTCGGCCCGCTGGTCCGGCCCGGACGCGACCGACCAGCGCAACCTCGACCTGCTGATCGCCCAGCTTGCCGACACCGCCGAGGCCGACCGCACCGCCCGCTTCGTCTGCGCCATGGCCCTGGTCACCCCCGACGGCACCGAGGAGGTCGTCCGCAGGGTGATGGAGGGCCGGCTCATCCTCGAACCGCGCGGCCGCAACGGCTTCGGCTACGATCCCATCTTCATCGCAGACGGCAACGAGGTCACCAACGCCGAGCTCAGCCCTGAGGCGAAGGATGCCATCAGCCACCGCGGCCAGGCCGTCCGCGCCACCGTCCCGCTCCTGACGAAACACCTGGTGAAGCCATGAAGCAGTACCTCGAACTCCTCGACCGGGTGCTCACCGACGGCGTGGAGAAGTCCGACCGGACCGGCACCGGCACCCTGAGCGTGTTCGGCCACCAGATGCGGTTCGACCTGACCGAGGGCTTCCCGCTGCTGACCACCAAGAAGCTGCACACCCGCAGCATCTTCGGCGAGCTGCTGTGGTTCCTGCGCGGTTCGACCAACGTCGGCTGGCTGCACGAGAACGGCATCACGATCTGGGACGAGTGGGCCGACGCCGACGGTGATCTCGGCCCGATCTACGGCTACCAGTGGCGCTCGTGGCCGACCCCGGACGGTGGTCACGTCGACCAGATCAAGGGCGTGATCGAGTCCATCCGCACCAACCCGGACAGTCGGCGGCACATCGTCAGCGCGTGGAACGTGGGCCAGTTGTCGGAGATGGCGCTGCCGCCCTGCCACGCGTTCTTCCAGTTCTACGTGGCCGAGGGAAAGCTCTCCTGCCAGCTGTACCAGCGCTCGGCGGACATCTTCCTCGGCGTCCCCTTCAACATCGCCTCCTACGCGTTGCTCACGCACCTCGTCGCTCAGGTGACGGGCCTGGGGGTCGGCGACTTCGTCCACACGCTCGGCGACGCACACCTGTACCTCAACCACCTCGACCAGGCGAAGCTCCAGCTGTCCCGGGCCCCGCGCCCGCTGCCACGGCTGGTGCTGAACCAGGACGTGACCAGCATCGACGCGTTCGAGCTGGGCGACATCGAGGTCGTCGACTACGACCCGCACCCGGGCATCAAGGCCCCCATCGCGGTCTAGGGAGGCTGCCATGCGGATCATCGCGATCGCCATCGTCTCCGCCAACGGCGTGATCGGGGACGGCGAACGGCAGCCGTTCGAGTTCGCGGAGGACTGGGCGCGCTACAAGCGGGTCACCCTCGGCCACCCGATGATCATGGGACGCAGGACGCACGAGGCGATCGGGCGCTGGCTCCCGGCCCGGCCCACGATCGTCGTCACCAGCCGGCCCGAGCTGGTGGACATGCCGCCCGCGGGCAGTACGGCGACCGGCTACGCGGTGCGGAGCGTCGAGGCGGCCCTCGATCTCGCCCGGACCCTCGACGACGAGGAGATCTACGTCGCCGGAGGCGGGCAGGTGTACCGCGCGGCGTGGGACCACCTCACCGACCTCGACCTGACCGAGGTGCACGCCGAAGCCGAGGGAGCGGTCCGCTTCCCCGAGATCGACCCGGCGCAGTGGGTCGAGGTGCGCCGCGAGCCGCGTGGCGAGTTCGACTTCGTGGGCTACCGGCGGCGCTGATGCTGCTCCCCAACCGGATCGCCCAGGGCGTGCGCGACGGCACGATCGCGCTGGCGTTCCGCCGCTGGGAGGCGCCTCGGGTGAAGGTGGGCGGCACGCAGCTCACCTCCGCCGGCATCGTCGGCTTCGACGCGGTCGAGGAGGTGATCGACCCGTCCGACCTGACCGGACAGGACGCGATCGCTGCGGGGTTCCCGAGCCTGGACGCGCTGCGCGGGCAGCTGTGGCCCTCCGTCCCCGTCCAGCCCCCGGCGTCCCGGGGCCCGCGAGCCGGCAAGGGCGGCGACCATGTGTACCGCGTCCGCCTGTCCTGGGTGGGGGAGGATCCGCGCATCGCCCTGCGCGCGGACGTCCCCGACGCCGCGGAACTGGCGCGCATCCGTGCCGCCGTGGCGAAGCTGGACGCGGGCAGGCACACCGGGCCGTGGACGCGTCCGATCCTGCAGTGGATCCGCGACAACCCCGGCGTGATCTCCACCGAACTCGCGTCGCTGCTCGGGCGTGAGGTACCACCGATGAAGGCCGACATCCGTCGGCTGAAGGCGCTCGGTCTGACCGAGAGCCTGCGGGTCGGGTACCGGCTCTCGCCCCGCGGCGTCGCCTACCTGGACTCGCTGGAGTAGCGGTGCGCCAGCAGGCCTCGATCATGCACCTCGACCTGGACGCGTTCTTCGCCGCCGTCGAGCAGCGCGACAAGCCGTCCCTGCGGGGCAAGCCCGTCATCGTCGGCGGCATCGGCCTGCGCGGGGTCGTCTCGACGGCCTCCTACGAGGCCCGCCTGTTCGGCGTCGGCTCGGCCATGCCCATGCACGAGGCGCGCCGCCGCTGCCCTCACGCGGCGTTCCTCACCGGTCGCTTCGGCGCCTACCGGCAGGCGAGCGCGATCGTGATGGGGCTGTTGGCCGAACTGTCGCCGCTGGTCGAGCCGCTGAGCCTGGACGAGGCGTTCGTCGACCTGGCCGCAGGGGACCAGCACGCGCTCGACGACGAATCCCTGCTCGCGTTGGCCGCGGATCTCCGGGCCAGGGTCACGGCGGCCACGGGAGGGCTCACCGCGTCCGTCGGGCTCGGGTCGAGCAAGTTCATGGCGAAGGTCGCCAGCGAGCTCGCGAAGCCGGACGGCGTCCGCCTGGTCAGCCCGGGGACGGAGGTCGACACGATCGCCGGCCTGCCCGCCCGGGCGATCCCCGGGGTGGGCCCGGCGACGATGGAGCGGTTGGCGAAACTCGGCGTGACGACCATCGCATCGCTGCGGGAGCTGTCGGAGGCCGAGTTGGTGCGCGAGCTCGGCAGGGCCGGCGGTGAGCACCTGCATGCGCTGGCCTGGGCACGGGACGAGCGCCCGGTGACGCCCGAGCGGGAGACGAAGTCCATCTCGGTCGAGGACACGTTCGAGCGCGACATCGCCGATCGCGACGTGCTCACCGCTGTGGCGGAGCGCCACGCCCGACTCGTCGCCCAGCGGCTGGCCGGCGCCGAGATGTTCGCCCGGACGGTGACCGTCAAGGTGCGCTGGCCGGACTTCTCGTCGATCAGCAGGTCGCGGACGCTGAACGGCGCGACCGATCGCCCGGAAGTGGTGGCCCAGGTGGCGCAGAGCCTCCTCGACGGCCTGGACGTCGGTGGTGGCGTCCGGCTGCTCGGAGTCGGGGTCTCGGGCCTGGTCGAGGTGGCCCAGGAGCCGCTGTTCGACCTGGAGACCGGCGCTCCCGAGCGGGTCGTCGAGGAGGCAGAGGCCCCGCTGACCAGGCGTCCGCTCTCCTGGCTGCCGGGGGCGGACGTCGCCCACGACGAGTACGGCCCGGGATGGATCTGGGGATCGGGGCTGGGGCGGGTCACCGTCCGATTCGAGACGGCCGGGACCGGGCCGGGGCCGGTGCGCACGTTCGCCGTCGACGACCCGGCGCTCAGGCTGGTGTAGGCCTCGGCAGAACGCCGGCCTCAGCTGGAGAGGGCGACGTGCGGGTAGTCGAGGTGGCGGCCCTGGAAGGACAGGATCGCGGGGTTCTGCACGACACCGTCGCGGACCTCGATGGCCCGCGCGATCGCGGGGTGGGTCTCCCAGGCGTCCGGGCCGCCGAGGACCACGGGAAGGAACGGGAGGATGGCCTCGCTGTTCTCCCACGTCGAGGCCGCCCACAGGTGGGACGGACTGTGGTCGACGGCGTAGTAGCGGACGCCCTGGATGGCGACCAGCGGCTCATCGAAGGAGGTCGGACGCGCCCAGCTGAAGCCCATGCCGGCGTCGCACGAGACGTCGATCACGAGGGTGTCGGACGCCAGCATGGGCAGGTGTTCCTCGCGGAGGAACACCCACGGCGCGTTCGGGTCCTGGAGGGCGCAGTTGACGATGATGTCGTGGGCGGCGAGGAAGGACGGCAGGGGAACGAGTTCCTCCTCCACGACGGCCTGGCCGGGATCGGTTTCGCCGATGCCGTTCTCGAAGTGCACGATCCGCGCGGAGTGGATCGGTGCCGCGACGGCGGCCACCTCGCGGTGCGTGACCACGTCCACGTCGTTGAAGCCGAGGCCGTTGAGGGCCGTGACGGCGCCGCGGGCGGTCGCGCCGAACCCGATCACGACCGCGGTCTTCCGGCGTCCGTAGTGTCCGTCCAGACCGCACAGCCCGAGGGCGTGGACGACGGAGGAGTATCCGGCGAGCTCGTTGTTCTTGTGGAAGACGTGGAGGGAGAAGGTCCCGTCCGCGGCCCAATGGTTCATGGCCTCGAACGCGATCACCGTGAGCCTGCGATCGATGGCGATCTGGGTCAGCTCACTGTCCTGGACGCAGTGCGGCCAGCCCCAGAACACCTGGTGGGGTCGCAGTTCGAGGAAGTCGTCGAGCACCGGCTTGGGCTGCAGGACGATGTCGCAGCATCGGATGAGCTCGTCGTGGGGTGCGAACCCGCCCACCCATCGGGCCAGGTGGTCGTCCGGGACGCCGAACTGGTCGGCGTAGCCGGTCTCGAGGAAGATCCGGGACCGGAGTTCGGGCGGGATGCGCTCGAGGTGTTTGGGGTGCAGCGCCAGTCGCCGCTCATTCTCCTTGCGCGAACGTCCCATGACCGCAAGCGTTGGCGCATTTTCATCCTGCGCTGACATCTTCTCAGGCTAGCCCGCGACCCGTTCCGTGGACAGCCTTGCCCCGCCCGTCCCCTCACCGACGGATAGACTCGCCGACGCCCCGGCCGGAGTGGTGAAACTGGCAGACACGCAGGATTTAGGTTCCTGTGCCCCATGGGTGTGAGGGTTCGAGTCCCTTCTCCGGCACCCTCAGGACAGGTCGTCGGCCAGCGTCACAACGCTCGTCTCGCCGTCGGCGTGCACGTAGACGGCGTCCGTCCCCTCGGGGAGCACCACCATCTCCAGGTTGCTCTGCCACGGCAGCCGCCACTGGGACAGCACCAGGCCGTCGGTCGCGACCGCCTCGACGGTGAGGTTCCAGCCGATGCCGTTGTGCCAGTCCCTCCACAGCATGCGTCGTCCGTTGTAGGCCGGGCCGACCCACAGCACCCGGTGGACCTGCTCGTCGAGGGTGGGCCCGGTCGCCGCCATCACGGTGGTGTTGTTCGCCGCGCCCGTCGTGGTCTGCAGGCTGATCGGGACGAGGATCAGGACGCCTGCGCCAACCGCGGCGAACAAGCGTCGAGGCAGCCTGCTCAGCGCGAGCCCGAGGACGGCCAGCAGGACGCCAACGCAGATCGTGAAGTCGGCGAGGTTGGCCGACCCCACCCCCGGGACGCTGATCCAGTCGACCACTCCGCGCTTGCTGCCCGGGGCGAGCCACACGTGACCGAACCACCGGTCGGTCGCGTTCGCGACGGCGCCGGCCCACACCATGACACAGCCGCACCAGATCATCGGCTGGTCCACAGCCGTCCGGGTGAGCCACAGCCCGGCGACGGCGAGCAGGACCAGCACCGCGGCGTCCACCAGGGAGCCGCCGACCGGTTGGGACACCAGGCCCGGGAGGATGGGCAGCGCACCACTGGTGTCCGCGTTGATGATGACCCGTCCCGGGAGCAGCCGCCACGCGATCGCCTTGCTGCCCCAGTCGACGGCCACGGTGACGACGGTCGCCCACAGCAGAGCCCAGGTGCGGTCCGCCCGCGGCGTCCGGGGCGTGCGGGGCGTTGCCTGCTCCACCGTGCCGACCTCTGGCACCGCCTCGGCTTCGACCGTCGTTGCGCCCACCTGTGTTCTCCTCTTCTGCCGGCGAAGTCCACCCAGTACCCGCTCGGTGCTCGAGGCAAGCGCCGGCGGTGGTGACAGTGTCGGCCCTGAATGCGAACATGTGTTCTTATGCGGATCGGGGACGGGGAGCGCGCGGAGGCGTCGATCCTCCACGCCGACCTCGACTCCTTCTACGCCTCCGTCGAGCAGCGGGACGACCCGTCGCTCCGGGGCCGACCGGTCATCGTGGGCGGCGGTGTCGTGCTGGCGGCCAGCTACGAGGCCAAGGCGTTCGGCGTCCGGACGCCGATGCCGGGCGGCCAGGCGAGGGTGCTGTGCCCTCAGGCGATCGTCGTGCGTCCACGCTTCGACGCCTACCTCGCCGCCAGCCGGGCCGTGTTCGACATCTTCAACCAGACCACCCCGATCGTCGAGGGCATCTCCGTGGACGAGGCCTTCCTGGACGTCGGCGGCCTTCGTCGCATCAGCGGGACGCCGGTCGAGATCGCCGCGGGGTTGCGCCGCCGCGTCGCCGTTGAGGTGGGCCTCCCGATCACCGTCGGTGTCGCGCGGAGCAAGTTCCTCGCCAAGGTGGCCAGTGCCGTCGGCAAGCCCGACGGCCTGCTGGAGGTCGTCCCCGGTCATGAGCTGGAGTTCCTGCACCCCCTGCCCGTCCGGCGGCTGTGGGGCGTGGGCACGGTCACCGAGGCCAAGCTGCTGGCCGCCGGCATCCGGACCGTCGGCGACCTGGCCGACCTCGGCGAGAACACCCTCACCCGGCTCGTCGGCCCCGCCGCGGGGCATCACCTCTACGCCTTGTCCCAGGCCCGCGATCCACGCCGCGTCGAGACCGGGCGGCGCCGGCACTCGGTCGGGTCCCAGCGCGCGATGGGACGCCGTCCGAAGACCGACGCGGACCTTGAGGCCACCCTGCTCGCCATCGTGGAGCGGCTCGGCAAGCGCCTGCGCGCGGCCGGACGCCGCTGCCGCACCGTCGTCCTCCGGCTCCGCCTGGACGACTTCGGGCGAGCCACCCGCTCCCGGTCACTGGCCTACGCCACCGACCGCACCGACCAGATCCTGGCCCTCGCCCGTGGGCTGTTCTCCGACGCGCTCCCCCTGATCCACGAGCGCGGCTGCACCCTGATCGGGCTGTCCCTGACCAACCTCGACGGCACCGACGACCAGCCGGCCCTTCCGTTCGAGCCCGACCACGGCGTGGACCTCGACGCCGCCATGGACAGCCTTCGCGACCGGTTCGGCCGCGACGCCCTCACTCGCGCCGTGCTGATCGGGCGCCACCACGGCGACGACGTCCCGATGCTGCCGGACTGAGCCCCGCCCGGCGAGACGGCTACCGCCCCAGCACAGTCTCGATCGGGTCGTCCTTGCTGGCGAAGGCCAGCAATTCCCAGGTCCCATCGGTCCAGCGGAGCAGGCTCCAGGCGCCCGTCCGCTGCGGGACGAGCTCCGAGGGGCTGTAGTCGGGGGTGAGGGAACCCAGGACGTAGCGGATCACGGCGTCGTGGGTGACGACCACGACGGGGCCGGCCTCGCCACGGCCCACGATCTCGTCGAGCACAGCGGACGCGCGGGCCACCAGGTCCTCGGTCGGCTCGACGCCCGGCGCGGCACTGGCGCGACCGTACGCCTGCGTCACCTCGACGACCAGCGCGCCGTCGAAGGCGCCGTAGCTGCGGTCGACGAGGCGCTCGTCCAGCTCGACTTCCGCCTCGGCGGCCTCCGCGATCACGTCCGCGGTCGCCACTGCGCGGCGCAGCGGGCTGGAGATCACCCGGGTGGGGGAGATCGGGCCGAGCAGGGCGGCCAGGTCCCGTGCCTCCGCCTGGCCGACGAGGTCGAGCTCGGGGTCGAGGCGCCCGCGGAGGCGTCCTTCGCGGTTCAGCTGGGTGCGCCCGTGCTGGCACAGGTAGATGTCGATGCTGGTCACGACGCGTCCAGCCCGAGTTCGCGCAGCAGCTTCGCGACGTGGCCGGTCGCCCGCACGTTGTACTGCGCCGCCTTCACCCTCCCGACGCCGTCGGCGTCGACGTCGATGATGAACGTCGAGCGGATCACGCCGGTGACGACCTTTCCGTAGAGGTTCTTGGAGCCGAAGGCTCCGTAGGCGTCCAGGACCGCCCGGTCGGGGTCGGCCAGGAGCGGGAAGCTGAGGTTCTCCTTCGCCTTGAACGCGGCGAGCTTCGTCGGCTGGTCGGGCGAGATGCCGACCACCTCGAACTCGGCGGCGGCCAGCTTGTCCAGCGCGGCGTTGAAGTCGACGGCCTCGATCGTGCAGCCCGGCGTCATCGCAGCGGGGAAGAAGTAGACGATCACGCGCTTGCCGGCGTACCCCGCCAGGCTCACCGGTGCGGAGTCGGTGTCGGGCAGTTCGAAGGCGGGTGCGGTGTCCCCGGGGCTGAGTTGAGGCATGCGCCAACCCTAGCGGCCGCGGGACGGGCATAGGCTGGCCCAAACGCGATGCCAGGAGGACCGATGACCCGAGCAGAGATCGAGGACGACATTGCGGCCGCGCGCGAGCGGCTCGCGGGCAACATCGCCGAGTTGATCAACCAGGTGCATCCGCGCTCGGTCGTGCACAACACGATCGCGGACGCGCGCCAGCTGGTGGCCGGGGAGATCCAGCAGGTCAAGGACCAGTTGGTCGACTCCGACGGGGTCCGGGTCGAGCGCGTCGCCCTGCTGGGCGGGGCGGCCGCCGGCATGGTGGCCTTCGTGCTGGTGATGCGCTCGATCTTCCGCGGCTGAGGGTCAGCCCGCGAGGCCCAGCCACACAGCCGTGTCGGTGGGCAGCGCGCCGTCCGCGGTCAGTTCGCCGCTGCACACGAGCACCTTCGCGTCCTTCGGCAGCGTCACCGCGTCCGCGCCGAGGTTGACCCAGCACGCGAACCCGGGCTCCCGCGAGAACGCCAGCACGTCGGCCGGAGCGTCGAGCCACTGCATGGTGCCGTCGCCGAGCGCGGGGTGGGTGTTCCGGATGGCCAGGGCCGCGCGGTACAGCTCGAGGGTCGAGCCCGGCACGCCGTCCTCGGCGCCGACCGCGTACTTCCCCCAGTCGGACGGCTGGGGAAGCCACGGCGCGTCCGCCCCGGCGGGGCTGAAGCCGAAGTTGCCGGCTGCGTCCGCCTCCCAGGGGATCGGTACCCGGCAGCCGTCGCGGCCCGGGTCGGCGCCCGCGGTCTGCTTCACCGTCGGGTCCTGCATCGCGTCGAGCGGGATGTCCTCGACCTCGGGCAGGCCGAGCTCCTCGCCCTCGTAGATGTAGGCGCTACCGGGTAGTGCGAGCATCAGCAGGGCGGCGGCGCGTGCGCGGCGCAGTCCCGCTTCCAGGTCGGCCGGGCGGTCGAGGAAGTGGATCAGGTTGCGATCCATCGGCTGGCCGAGGTGCTGGTCGCGGGCGTAGCGGGACACCGGACGGCAGACGTCGTGGTTGCCGAGTACCCAGGTGGCCGGCGCGCCGACGACGGAGTGGTTCGACAGGGTGTCGTCGATGACCGTGCGGAGTTCGCCGGGGAGCCAGCGCGCCATCAGGAAGTCGAAGTTGAACGCGGTGTGCAGCTCGTCGTCGCGCAGGTAGGCGGCCAGGCGGTGGGGTCGACCCACCCAGATCTCACCGCAGAACGCCCGGGGAGGGGTGTACTCGTCGGCGACGGCGCGCCACGTCCGGAAGATTTCGTGGATGCCGGGACGGTCCCAGTGGGGGTGGTCGACGTCGTCCGGGGTGCCCGCTGGCAGGGGGAACGGCAGGTCGCCGAGGTCGGGCAGGGAGCTGTCCTTGACCAGGCCGTGCGCGACGTCGATCCGGAAGCCGTCCACGCCGCGGTCGAACCAGAACCGCAGGGTGGTCAGGAACTCCTCGCGGATGTCCTCGTTGTCCCAGTTCACGTCCGGCTGCTCGGCGGCGAACAGGCGCAGGTACCAGTCCCCGGGCGTGCCATCGGCGTCGGTCGTGCGGGTCCAGGCGGTCCCGCCGAAGCAGCTCTGCCAGTCGTTGGGGGGCAGCTCGCCGTTCTCGCCGCGCCCGGGACGGAAGATGAACCGGTCCCGCTCCGGCGAGCCCGGCGCGGCCGCGAGCGCCTCGACGAAGAACCGGTGCTTGTCGGAGGTGTGGTTGGGGACGATGTCGATGATCACCTTGATGCCGAGGGCGTGCGCCTCCGCGACCATCGCGTCCGCCTCCTCGAGGGTGCCGAAGACGGGCTCGATGTCGCGGTAGTCGGAGACGTCGTAGCCGGCGTCCTTCATCGGGGACGGGTACCACGGGTTGATCCAGATGGCGTTCACGCCCAGGCCGGCGAGGTAGCCCAGCCGGCTGCGGATGCCGGCGATGTCACCCACGCCGTCCCCGTTCGCGTCGGCGAAGCTGCGCGGGTAGATCTGGTAGACCACCGCGTGCCGCCACCACGTCGGCAGCTCGTTGCGGGACGTCGCGGGGGTGCTGGGCTGGTTGAGGACCGTCATGGCGGTGGGCTTTCTGTACCGGTATAGTTCTGATCGGCAAAGATAGACCCCGAGCGCCGGCTCGGCAAGTGGGAGGTGTGATGGCGAAGGTCACGCTGCAGTCGATCGCCGATCGCGTCGGGGTCAGCCGGATGACTGTCTCGAACGCGTTCTCCCGGCCCGACCAGCTCTCGGCCGCGCTGCGCGAGCGGATCCTCGCCGAGGCCGAGGCGTTGGGCTACACCGGCCCCGATCCCTCCGCCCGATCGCTCGCCCGCGGCACGACCGGCACCATCGGCGTCCTGTGGTCCGGACGGCTGCGCCACACCCTCTCCGACGAGGTGTCCGCCGGCTTCCTCGGCGCCATCGCGGACGAACTCGCTCCCGACGGCCTCGCGCTCACGCTGCTACCCGCCGGAGTCGAGGGCGACGTCGTGCCCGTGCGCGACGTGGCGATGGACGGCGCCATCGCCTACTCCTGCCCGCCCGACCTGCCGGCGCTCGACTGGCTCGAACGCCGTGGGCTCCCGCTGGTCTACGTGGACATGCCGCCGCGCCGCGGCCGCACCGTGATCACGATCGACGACCGGGGCGGCGCTCGCGCAGCTGCCGAGCACCTGGTGGGCCTGGGCCACCGGCGGATCGCCATCGTGACCGCGGGCCTGGGGCCCGTCCCCGGGGTGGTGTCGATGGGGCTGGCCGAGGCATCGCGCTCGCGGCGCTCGCAGGTGGTCGACCAGCGGCTGCTCGGCTGGCGCGACGCGCTCGAGGCGGCCGGGGTGTCTCCCGTCCTCGTCTCCCAGCCCGACGTGTACGCCGACGCGCGGCCCGCCGTCCGCGAACTGCTCGGCCGACCCGACCGGCCCACCGCCGTGCTGTGCATGACCGACGTGGTCGCCCGGGACGTCGTTGGGGCGGCCCAGGAGCAGGGGCTGGAGGTCCCGGACGACCTGTCGGTCGTCGGCTTCGACGACGGACCCATCGCAACGCGGACGAACCCGCGCCTGACCACGGTCGCCCAGGACGTCGACCTGAAGGGGCGGGCGGCAGCGCGGGCCCTGCGTGAGGCGCTCCAGGCGCGGGACGCCGGCGCCCCGGGCCCGAGGAGCCGGCGGCTGCCGGTGAAACTCGTTGTCAGGCAGAGCACGACAGCCGCCCCCTCCGGCGCCTCTAGGTAGTTTGGCGATCAGGTGCACCGGGTAGTCCCTGCACGCCGTTCAGGGCAGCGGGTCAAACGATTTATCTCCGTTTGGTAACAATCCGGTAACCCGGGGTGTGCGGCGCGGCCGGAAGGTTCTAGCCTCAGCGATATGTCCCCATACCGGGGGACTGTCACAGTGAAGTGAGGACCTCATGCTTTTTGCACACAGGGCCGGACGGGCGCTGGGAGCCGCGATCTCAGTTGGCGCACTGATCGCTCTCGCCGCTTGTAGTTCGGGCGGTGCAGCTCCTACCACCGGCGGCAGCGCCGGCGGCGGCGGAACCGCAGCCGCTGAGGACTGGTCCGCCAAGGGCCCGATCAACTACGTCCAGGGCAAGGACACCTCGGGCTACATCCAGACCGTCATCGACAAGTGGAACGCCCAGTACCCCGACCAGAAGGTCACCCTGGTCGAGCTCAGCGACAACGCCGACCAGCAGCGCCAGTCGATGATCAACAACGCACAGACCAAGGGTGGCTCGAACTACGACGTGTTGAGCGTCGACGTCGTCTGGACCGCCGAGTTCGCCGCCAACGGCATGCTCGCCGAACTCCCGAAGGACCAGCTCAGCCTCGACGGCTACCTGCCGGCTGCGGTGGACGCCTCCACCTACTTCAACAAGCTGTACGCGATGCCCTCCACCTCCGACGGCGCGCTGCTCTACTACCGCAAGGACCTCCTGACCGCAGCCGGCATCGACAAGGCGCCGACCACGTGGGACGAGATGGTGAGCGACTGCAAGGCTGTCCAGGCGAAGAACTCCGGGATCAACTGCTACGGCGGCCAGTTCCAGAAGTACGAGGGCCTGACCTGCAACATCACCGAGTGGGTCAACTCCGCCGGAACGTCCTTCCTGAGCACGGACGGCAAGCCGCAGGTGAACACGCCTGACGCCATGAAGGGCGTCAACGCCCTGGTCGGGTACTTCAAGGACGGGACCATCCCGAAGGAAGCCCAGACCTGGCAGGAGGAGCAGAGCCGCCAGGCCTTCCAGGACGGCAAGCTCGTGTTCCTGCGCAACTGGCCCTACGTGTACTCCCTGGCCAGCAAGACCGACGGTTCGTCCAAGGTGGCCGGCAAGTTCGGCGTCGCCCCGATCCCCGGCCTGACCGGCCCGGGCGTCTCCACCCTCGGCGGCCACAACATGGGCATCTCCGAGTTCAGCAAGAACAAGGGCACCGCGCTCGCGTTCATCAAGTGGTGGAACTCGGCGGAGAACCAGAAGGCCAACCTGCAGAAGACGTCCAACGCTCCGACGGTCGTCTCGCTGTACTCCGACCCCGAGCTGATCAAGCAGTTCGGCTACCTGCCCACCCTGTACGACTCGATCAAGAACGCACAGGCCCGGCCGAAGGTCGTCAATTACGGTGACGCCACCCTCGCCATCCAGGATGCGGCCTACGCTGCCATCCAGTACGGCATCACTGGATCGGGTACGGCTCCGCAGGCTGCCTTCGACACCCTGCAGACCAAGCTGACCTCGATCATCAACAGCTGACGCACCCTTGAGTGCTCTCCGGTGGCGGCGCCCCCAACGGCTCCGCCACTGGAGAGCCTCACGTCTCAACGAGGAGGCAATTCGTGGCACAGATCGCGGTACCCGTCGCTGAAGGCAAGCGACGCAAGAACCTGCTGAGCGACGGTCAGGGAACCCTGGCCGCCATTCTGCTCTCACCGACCATGCTCGTCCTGCTGGTGGTCGTGGGCATTCCCATCATGATGTCGGTGCGCGAGTCCTTCTTCGCGATTCCGTCCGGTGTCGACGAGAACGGCCGACGCTTCACCGTGGAACAGTTCGTGGGCTTCAAGAACTTCACGAACATCTTCACGAACCCAGAGATGGTCAGTGCCGTCTGGGGGCCGATGAACCGGCTCATGAACGCGTTCATCAACACCAGCGTGTTCACCATCGTCTGCGTCTCCCTGGAAACCGTGCTCGGTGTTTCGATGGCGTTGATCATGGCCCGGGCCTTCCGAGGACGTGGCCTGGTCCGGGCAGCGATCCTCGTTCCCTGGGCGATCCCGACGATCGTGTCGGCCATGATGTGGAAGCTGATCTTCGACTCCGCCGGCGTGGCCAACAAGATCATCGGCCAGACCGTCCTGTGGCTCGGGGACGGGCCGCAGTCGCAGTGGGCCATCATCATCGCCGACGTGTGGAAGACCGCACCGTTCATCGGGCTGCTGGCCCTCGCCGGACTGCAGACGATCTCGTCGGACGTCTATGAAGCGGCCCGGGTCGACGGCGCGAACGCCTGGCAGCAGTTCACCAAGATCACGCTGCCGTTGATGAAGCCGGCGCTGGTCGTGGCGGTGCTCTTCCGCACCCTCGACACGCTGCGCATGTTCGACCTCCCCTACGGCATGATCGGCCCGAACAAGTACTCGGTCGAGACCATGTCGATGTTCGCCTACCAGGAGGCCAGGAACCTGCGCTACGGCCCAGCCGCGGCGTACTCCATCATCCTGTTCCTGTACCTGGTCGTCATCGCCTACCTGTTCGTCAGCGTCCTCGGCGCGGACGTCATCGGCGATGAGGAACTCAAGGCGGTCTCCGCGCAGCGCAAGCGCCAGAAGGCCCTGAACAAGGCGCAGCGGCGGGCCGGCGGCGGCAGCACGACCCCGAAGGCCCGAACCACCATCACGAGCGGGGAGTCGGCGACATGACCACGGAAGCTCTTCCTCACTACCGCACGACGGCGGCCGAGATCGCCACGCTCAACAAGCCGAAGCGTGACGGCAGGTGGTGGGCCGGCAAGATCGGCGTGATCGCGGGCATGGCGTTCATCGTCATCTACTGCCTGCTGCCGTTCTACTGGATGGTCATCTCGGCCTTCCGGTTGCCGACCATGGGCCAGAGCACCGACTTCTGGCCGAACCCCGCCTCGTTCGACAACTTCGTCGCGGTGTTCGACCCGGTCAACAACTTCGGGCGGGCGCTGCTGAACTCGGCGATCGTCAGCATCAGCACGACGGTCCTCACGTTGTTCTTCGGCATCATCGGTGCGTACGCCCTTGCGCGGCTCCGGTTCTGGGCCAAGGGACTCGTGCTGGCCATCATCATCGGCTGCTCGATGTTCCCCGGGATCACCCTCCTGGTGCCGCTGCTGAAGATGTTCAGCGGCTACTACCCGTGGTTCCCCAACTGGCTGAACACCTACCAGGCGCTGATCGTGCCGTCGCTCTCCTTCGGCCTGCCGCTCGCGGTGTGGAACCTGACGGCGTTCTTCCGGCAGCTGCCGGTCGAGCTCGAGCAGGCGGCGATGGTGGACGGGTGCACGCCCGGCCAGGCCTTCCAGAAGGTGATCCTGCCCCTGGCGGCCCCGGGTGTCTTCACGACCGCCATCCTGACCTTCATCGCGGTGTGGAACGAGTTCCTGTTCGCGTTGACGTTCAACCAGGCGACGGACATGAAGACCGCGACGGTGGCCATGTCGCAGTTCACGGGCAGCCTCGGCTTCAACACCCCGTACGGCACGATCATGGCCGCCGGTGTGCTGCTGACCATCCCGCTGCTGATCCTGGTGCTGTTCTTCCAGCGCAGGATCGTCGACGGACTGACCGCGGGTGGCGTGAAGTAGCACCTCCGCACGATCCGCCGCGAAGGCCCCGGGCAGTGCCCCGGGGCCTTCGCGCGTCCGGGGATAGGCTGGGCGCCACCGCGCGCGAAGGAGGCTGAGTGACCACGTCCCGACCCGGGCGGCGCCGTCCGCTCGTGTTCGCCGCGGTCGCGGTCGCAGCTGCGCTCGCGGCGGGCGGTTGCACGCAGCAGCAGCAACTCTCGCCGCAGCCCACGCCGTCCCCTTCGCCGAGCGGGTGGACGGAGCGCGGCCCCATCACCCTCGCCCTCGGGCCGGACAGCTCAGGGGTCTGGACCCAGCTGACGACCGAGTGGAACAAGACCCACCTCAACGAGCAGGTGACGCTGCGCGAGCTGCCCGAGGACGCCGCCCGGCGCCACGACACCATCGCCCAGATCGCCCGGGCTCGCAGCGGCGAGCTCACGGTGATCGCTGTCGACTCGACGTGGATCACCGAGTTCGCGCAGAACGGGTGGCTGTCGGACCTGCCGGACGGCAGCTTCCCGACAGCGGGCCTGCTGGCGTCCCGGGTCTCGGCGAACTCGTCGGCCGGCAAGCTGTACGCCTATCCCGTCACCGCCGACGTCGGCGTCCTGTACTACCGGGCCGACCTGCTGGCGACGGCGGGCGTGACGGCGCCGAGGACCTGGTCGGAGCTGTCGGCGGCCTGCACGAAGGCCCTCGGCCCGGCCTCGCAGGTGTCGTGCTACGGCGCCGCGCTCTCCCCGTCCGAGTCGCTGACGGTGAACGTCGCCGAGGCGGTCTCGTCCGCGGGCGGCGTCCTCGTGACCGGGGACGGGACGCCCGATGTGGACTCGACGAACGCAACGCTCGGCCTGCGCTGGCTGGCCGGCGGGCTGAAGGACTCCTCGATCCCCGCGGACGCGCTGAACTGGAACGAGGAGTCGGCGCGGCAGGCCTTCCTCGACGGCCGGATCCTCTTCCTGCGGGACTGGTCGGACGCGGAGGCGTCCCTGAGGGGGACGCCTGCGACGGGGGAGCGCCTGGGCGTGGCCCAGATCCCGGGTCGCTCGGGCACGGGGACGGCGGTGGCCGGCGGCATCGGGCTCGGGATCTCCTCCTTCGCCCGCAACCAGGCGACGGCCGCCGACTTCATTCGCTGGGTGGGCTCGGACTCCGTCCAGCGCGAACTGCTGGAGAAGGGCTCTGCCGCGCCGGCGCGGGAGGCCCTGTACGACGACGCAGGGCTGCAGCAGTCGGTGCCGCAGCTGGCGACCGTCGCCGCGGCCGTCCGTTCTGCCCGTCCGCTCCCGGCGACCGCGAAGTGGGGCGACGTCAGCAGCGCCATCCAGGCCGCAGCCCATCCGGTGCTGAAGGGCACCCAGGACGCCGGTGACGCGATGGAAGAACTCCAGACCCGGTTGACGGAATTGCTCAAGTGAACGCCGAAGCCCCCCGGTCATCGACCGGGGGGCTTTCGCTGTGCGCCGCCAGGGACTCGAACCCCGAACCCGCTAGTTAAGAGCCAGCTGCTCTGCCAGTTGAGCTAGCGGCGCGCGAGATGAGACTTTACCCCCTCGGGTGCGGCAGTGTGAAATCGGGCCATGACTTCGTTCGAAGAACCGAACCAGGGGACGACCGACTGGCTGCGGGTACGGCAGGCGTACGGCGACGCGGCGGCCTGGTTCCAGGGTGTCGTCGTCCGGATCGGGGATCGGTGGGAGGCTCCCGGCCTGGGTGAGTGGGACGTCCGTGCCCTTGTGGGGCACACGAGCCGGTCGTTCGTGACGGTCGAGACCTACCTCGCGCAGCCCGCACCCGCAGCGGTGATCGAATCGGCCGTCGACTACTACCGGGCGACCCGGTCGATGGTGGCCGGGCCCGGTGTGGCGCAGCGCGGGCGGGACGCGGGGGCGGCGCTCGGCGGCGACCCGGTGGCGGCCGTCCACGAACTGGCCACCCGCGTGCTGGCCCTCGTCGGGTCCTGCAGCGGGGACGAGGTGCCGACGACGATCGCCGGCGGCATGCTCCTGCGCGACTACCTCGTCACGCGGGTGTTCGAGCTCACCGTGCACACCGCCGATCTGGCGAACGCGCTGGGCCTGCCGGTCGAACCGCCGCCCCTTCCCGCAGCGGTGACCCTGAGGGCGGTGTGCGACCTCGCCGTCGCGGACGGTCACGCCGGACCCCTGCTCCTCGGTGCGACCGGCCGGGGCCTGCCCGAGGGGTTCACCGTCCTGTGAACGAGGGGGACGGACCCCTTTCGTTCAGCGCCTGCCGCCCGACTTCCGGATGGCCGTGATCCGCTGGCTGCGCAGCTCGTCCAGTTCCGGACGGGGGAGCGGGTCGAGCTCGTGCCCGAGTGCGAGTTCAAGCAGGTGGTCGGCAAGGGCGGGGTTGCGCGCGAGGATCGGCCCGTGCGGGTAGGTGCCGATGACCTTCCCCTGGACGGCACCCTCGGTGCCGTCGTTGGCGTTGCCGATCCCGATCTCGACACTGGCCAGCGGTTTCGCTGCGGGCCCGAGCGTTGTGAACCCGCCGTGGTTCTCGAAGCCGGTGATCAGGTACTCGCTGCCGTCGGGACGTCGCCAGTGGGTCAGGATCTCGCCGACGGCCCGGACCGGCCCGCGTCTGGTGTCGACGTCGAGCACGCCGAGGCCCTCGATGACCTCGTCCTGCTCGCCGACCGTGAAGGTGTTCCCGGCGATCTGGAAGCCGGCGCACACCGCGAACAGCACGGCCCCGCGCTCGAGCGCCCCGAACAGGTGGCCGTCGGCTCTCAGGCCCTTGACCGCGGAGACCTGCGCCGCGTCCTCGCCGCCTCCGAGCAGGTACACCGAGCCGGTGGACGGAACGACATCGCCGGGTTCGACCACGGTGAGCGTCGCGTCGATGCCGCGCCAGGCGAGGCGCTGCCGGAGCACCATCGCGTTGCCGCGGTCGCCGTAGATGCCCAGCAGCGACTGGTAGACCAGGACGATCTCGACCGGGCTCATCGCAACCCCACCATCTTCAGCAGCGCCTGGAACGGGGTGTAGGTGGCGATCACGTCGACCCGGGCGGCCGCGCCGGTGATCGCGGCCCTCAGGTCGGGCTCGATCCGGTGCTCGACGCCGGCGTAGCTCAGGCGGACGGCGAGGTCCTGCGCGCGCGGGCCGGTGCAGATCACGGTCCGGCCAGCGAGCTGTTCGTACTCCACGTCCCACAGCCAGGAGACATCACGTCCGTCGGCCGCGACCGAGTCGATCGCCAGCACGACCGGGTCGGACGTGGCCAGCGGCAGCGCTTCGGCCCAGCCGGCCGGGTTCTTGGCCAGCAGCAGTCGCGCCGACGTCGTCCCGAACCGGGCGGTCGCGAACCGGCCGGCGGGTGAGGTGACGGTGTGCATGCCGGCCAGCGCCGCGGAGACCGGGACGCCGAACTCGATCGCGGCAGCGAGCGCGCAGGCGGCGTTCGAGACGTTGAACGAGCCCGGCACCTGGAGGTCAGGGGTGACCGTCGTGCCGTCGGGAAGGGCGATGCTGCGGCCGTCCACACGGTAGTCGGAGTGGGGCTGGGTGAGCTCGCAGCCCGGGCAGTCCCAGCGGTCGCGCCCGGTGGCGGGGACGCGCACCAGCAGGCTTCCGCACGCCGGGCACAGCGCCCCGTCCGCGTGCCAGACGGTATCGGTCTCGACCCAGATGACCTTCGCGGCGGTTCCCGCGGACCACACCACGAGGGGGTCGCAGGCGTTGGCGACGATGGTCGGGCCGGTGGTGCCCGCGGCCTCCAGCGCGCGGCGCCACGACCGTCCCAGCGCCTTGATCTCGTGGTGGCGGTCGAGCTGGTCGCGGCTGAAGTTCAGCAGGACGAGCAGTTCGGGACGGGCGTGGGCGATCATGTCCGAGACGACCCGCTCGTCGGTCTCCAGGACGGCGATGTCGGCCTTCGGCTGCTGGCTGAGCGCAGAAGCGATCCCGTAGTGGAGGTTGGCCCCGTCCGCGTTGGTGACCAGGCGCGATGCGTGGGAGCCGAGGCCGGCCCGGACGGCGGCCGCGAGCAGGTGTGTCGTCGTCGTCTTGCCGTTCGTGCCGGAAACCGCCAGCACACGGTGGCCCTGGAGCAGTTCGGCGAACGCGTCCGGGTCGATGCGGGTGAGCACCTGGCCGCGGATCGACGCCCCCGAGCCCCTGCGGGTGAGCCGCGAGGCGAGCGCTGCGGCGTCGCCGACGCGGACGGCTGTCCACAGCCGGAGCCGCTCGGCCGGGGACAGGGACGCCGGCGCTGCGGGCGTGCTGAGGCTGGACGGCATGGCCCTATTGTGCCAACCCTGTGCGAACCCGCCGTCCCGGACACCGGGTCTTGACAACCTACAACCGAACGGTTGTACATTGGAACCGTGATCGAGCAGGACGAGGAAAGGGCGGACGCGTTCTTCCACGCCTTGTCCGACCGCACCCGGCGGGACATCCTTCGCCGGGTGCTGGCCGGGGAACACTCGGTCACCGCACTCGCGGCGTCGTACGACATGTCCTTCGCCGCCGTCCAGAAGCACGTCGCCGTCCTCGAGAGAGCGGGCCTGCTCACCAAGCGGCGCAAGGGCCGCGAGCAGTTGGCCAGCGGCGACGTGGAAGCGATCCGGTCGGTCGCCTCGCTGCTCACCGAGCTCGAGGACGTCTGGCGGGGCCGCGTCACCCGAATCGAAGACCTCATCAAGGAAGGCTGACCGCAACCATGCCTGTCACCGATGTCACCAAGGACCTGTCCGCCCGCTCACTCACCATCACCGCGGAGTTCGCCGCGCCGGTGGAACGCGTCTGGCAGGTCTACGCCGATCCCCGGCAGCTCGAACGGGTCTGGGGCCCGCCGACCCATCCCGCGACCGTGGTCGAGCACTCGCTGACCCCCGGCGGCCGCGTGCACTACTACATGACCGGTCCGGACGGCGAGAAGTACTTCGGGGGCTGGAACGTGACGGCGGTGGAGGAGCCTCATCGGTTCACCTTCGAGGACTTCTTCGCCGACGCCGACTTCGCCCCCGTCGCCGACCTCCCGGTGTCGTCGGCCGAGTTCCGCTTCGAGCCGTCCGGTTCGGGGACGCGGGCGACGTTCACCACCGTCTACGCGACGGCGGAGGCCCTCCAGCAGGTGCTCGACATGGGCATGGAGGAGGGCGCCACCCAGGCGACGAACCAGATCGACGCCCTGCTCGCCGAAGGCTGAGCCTGACAGAGTGGACCGGTCGCGCCGACTACGGCGCCACCGGTCCACTTCCGCGTTCGGGGTGCGGGAGGACGACGCGGTAGGTCCGCTGCTTCCCCGAGCGTCCCGCGCCGGAGCTCGTCCTGCGGAGCCGCCTGCCCAGCCACGGGGCGAGGTGCTCCCGGGTCCAGGCGAGGTTCCAGTCGAACGCCTCCCGGCGGCTCATCGGCGGCAGGGGGACGAGGGGCTCGTCCCAGGTCGGGGTGTCCGGCTCGAGTCCGAGCCCCACGAGCGCGGCCTGGGCGACGCGTGCGTGACCGTCGGCGTTGAGGTGCAGCCGGTCCGGGGCCCACATCCGCCAGTCGTGAAGGCAGTGCATGTTCCAGGCGTCGATGATGTGGGCGCCGTGGCGGCCGGCGACTCCGACGAGGTTCATGTTGTAGATCGCCGTCCGGTTGCGCGTCAGCTTGATGACGGGGGAGTCCTTCGCGTCCACTCCCAGTCCGATCAGGACGTCGGTGCCGGCCTCCCGGAAGCGGACGACCGCCGCCTCGACGGCCGCAGCCATGGCGTCGGGATCGGCATCCGGTCGGAGCATGTCGTTGCCGCCACCCCAGATGGAGACGAGGTCGGGCTGGAGGCCCAGGGCTGAGTCGACCTGCTCGTCGAGGATGGGACGGAGCAGTCGCCCGCGGATCGCCAGATTGGCGTACCGGACGGGTTCACCGGCGCGGTCGGCCAGGTGCTGGGCGAGGCGGTCGGCCCAGCCGATCGGCTCGCCTGCGGCGTCCCGGTCCTCCAGCCCCTCGGTGAGGGAGTCGCCGATCGCGACGTAGGAACGCCACCGCGCTGTCTGTGCCACCGGTGCACCCGCCTTTCCGTGCCGAGAGCCACGTTAGTGCCGCGGTTGCCGCACCAGGCGCGCGTCCGCCCTTCCGCGGTGTCGGCAACGGATGTCACAGTGGGCCCATGACGCAGGGCATCCCGGTCGAGGCGGCGGACTTCTTCGCCGAGCTGGAGTACAACAACGAGCGGTCCTGGTGGCTGGCGAACCAGGGGAGGTGGCGGACGCTGGTGCGTGAGCCGTTCGAGGCGCTGTGCGAGGCGCTGGCTGCCGAGTTCGGGCAGGCGAAGGTGTTCCGGCCGAACCGCGACGTCCGGTTCTCGGCGGACAAGTCGCCGTACAAGACCCATCAGGGCGGTGTCATCCGCACGTCCCCCGGCGTCGGGCTGTACCTGCAGGTGAGCGCGTCCGGCCTGATGACCGGGACGGGCTGGTGGTCGCCGGAGCCCGGCCAGCTGGAGGCCTACCGCGAGGCCGTACTCGACGACGACAGCGGCGAGGAGCTCGTCGCCATCGTGGGGCAGCTGGAGGCGGACGGCGTCGAGGTCGGTGGCGACACGCTCAAGACGGCGCCGAGGGGGATCGACCCAGCCCACGAGCGGATCGGGTTGCTGCGGCACAAGACGTTGCTCGCCTCCCGCGACCACGGGACGCCGGAGTGGCTGGAGACGCCCCAGGTGGTCGACCGCGTCCGGGACGACTGGAGGGCGTTCGGCTCGCTGAACGCCTGGCTGGCGAATCACCTGGAGCGGTAGCCCCGGGAGCCGGGGGCGACTCGCGAGGCGGCCGGCGCGAACCTGTCTCGTTCTTCGCGAGCCTGGGACGGAGTCGGCGAGGTGGTGGCCGACGTGATCCGTAGGTGAAGGGGGAGTGAAGCGACCTCGGCAAGAGCAGGCTCGCTGCCCTCGGCCTTCCTTGGGGTGAGTAACGGGACTCGAACCCGCGACCACCTGGACCACAACCAGGAGCTCTACCAACTGAGCTATACCCACCACGCGCGCGGACGGGTCCGCGGCCCGATCAGTTTAGCGGTTGCGCGACGGGGGCGAAAACTCAGTCGGCGGACTCGGGCGGACGGATGCCGGTGAGGATGCCCTGGTGCTTCAGCGCGATCTCGCGGACGGCGTCCTTCGACGGCCCGGGCTGCGGGACGAAGATCGCCTCGCGGTAGTAGCGCAGCTCCTCGATCGACTCCTGGATGTCGGCGAGCGCGCGGTGGTTGCCGTTCTTGGCAGGGGTGTTGTAGTAGACCCGCGGATACCAGCGGTGGGCCAGCTCCTTGATGCTGGAGACGTCCACGTTGCGGTAGTGGACGTGGGCCTCCAGCTCGGGCATGTCGCGGGCGAGGAACGTCCGGTCGGTGCCGACGCTGTTGCCGGCCAGCGGCGCCTTGCGGGGCTCGGGGACGTACTGGCGGATGTAGGCGAGGACCCGGGCCTCGGCTTCGGCCATCTCGACGCCGTCCTCGAGCAGCGGCAGCAGTCCCGAGTTCGCGTGCATGTCACGGACGAAGTCGCCCATCTGCGCGAGGGCCTCGGCCGGCGGCTTGATGACGACCTGGATGCCCTCACCCTTCACGTTGAGCTCGGCGTCGGTCACGAGGGCGGCGACTTCGACGAGGGCGTCGGACTTGAGGTCCAGACCGGTCATCTCACAGTCGATCCAGACCAGGTGCTCGTTCACAGGGACACTCTATTGGGTCCGAACAGCGGCGATGTCCCGAACCCGGGGGCTCGGGACATCGCCGCTGGGACGCCCGGTGGCTGCTCACCGCAGCTGGTGAAGCTGCCACTGGGACCAGACCAGTTCGCGCTGGCGTTCGAGCTGAGCGAGCTGGCACCGGTTCTCCCACGCGACGCGGACGCGTTCGCGTTCGCGCTCCAGCCGGGACGCGCGCTCTTCGGCCGCCCTGGTCGCCCAGCGGGCGAGGCTCAGGCCGAAACGGCGGACGTGCAGGAGGTGCGCGGGAGTGGGCGGATGGGAGTAATGGGTGATTTCAACGGACATGGTGGTATTCCTTTGGTGTTTTCGGGCATGACGGATTACCGGGACCACCGGATGTGAAAGAGCCGCACCGGTGCCGGAGAATGGTGTGATGGATGAACGTCCGAACGCGCTCGTTCGGTCAGGTGTTGCGGGAGGTGTGCCTCGTCGAGGCGCTCAGAGGGTCAGGCGAACTGACCGGCGCAGGCGTCGACAAGGCCGGCGTCATCGCGCTGCCGCAGCTCGGTGCGGATCGCTGTCTGGATCATCTTCACTGCGTGGCCTCCTTTCGTCGATTGCGTTGCCTCGAGAGAATCTAGACCCGGTGCGGCTGCAATTGCAAATCGTGACTATACGTAGCCGTGCCAGCCCGATTCGACACCCTTGGTGCGCTCGCGCAGCCCTTTCAGGTAGGCGGCCTGGCCGATGTGCTGGGCCGTCTCGACCATGATCGAAACGATGCGGACGCCGACAGTGACCGGCGGATCCCAGCGGGTGTCGATGACCCGGTCGAGATCGTCGTCGGTGAGCCCGTCCAGCACCCGTCCGGTCTGGTCGGCGACCGCTGCGGCGTAGCCGGCCAGCAGGTCGGCCGGCACGTCGAACTGGGCGACCTGGTCGCTGCTCTGGCCGAAGCCACCGGCCGTGCGCTCGTACGGCAGCCCGAATCGCTGCTGCCAGCCACCGGCAAGCCACACCTGCTCGGTGCCGCCGAGCCTGGCGAGGCTTCCGTCCTCGGCGCGGCACAGGTGCCAGACCAGCCAGCCGATCGGGTTGGACCCCTCGTCCGGCCGCCAGGTCAGGTCGTCGGCGTCCAGGCCGTCCAGGACGGCGGGGACCAGCTCGTGGACGCGTCCCAGGCTGTCGCGGATGATCTCGATGCTGCGCATGCCCCCATCCTGCCTCCGGCGCGGGGGACTCGGATAGCATCTGATGCGCGATCGCGCGGGCCCCCGTAGCTCAGTGGATAGAGCAGCAGCCTTCTAATCTGTCGGTCCCAGGTTCGAGTCCTGGCGGGGGCGCTCGTCGCCGGGGCTGTTCACCATGAAGTTGGCGGCCCGCACCAGGTAGTCGCGCAGTTCGGCGTCCTCGGGCTCGGCCAGCTCGAGCGAGTCGACCGCAGCGAGCATGTGGTGCAACCAGCGGTCGCGCTGGGTGGGGGTCACGGCGAACGGCGCGTGGCGGATCCGCAGGCGTGGGTGTCCGCGGGAGTCGGAGTAGGTGTGCGGGCCGCCCCAGTACTGCTCGAGGAACAGCTGCAGCCGCTCGGCAGCCGGCGCGAGGTCGTCCTCCGGGTAGAGGGCCCGGAGCGGTGGGTCCTGGGCGACCCCGGCGTAGAACCGCTCGACCAGCAGGCGGAAGGTGTCCGTCCCGCCGACCCGCTCGTGGAAGGACTGCGTCATCCCCCCATGGTGACAGGCCTGCCCAGGGCGATTAGGTCCAGCGCGGCAAAGGTGAGTCAATGACTCATGGACTACCTGTACACCAGAAGCGGCCGGCTGCTGCAGCGCTCCGGCAATCACCTCCACTCGCGATCGGGGCGCTATCTGGGCCACCTCCAGGACGGCAAGGTCTTCGACCCCGACGGGCGGTACTGCGGCACCGTCGTGGGGGACCGGGTGGTCTACCGAACGATCGACAGCGCGAGGCCGAGTGTCGCCAGCTCCGTGGGCGCGCTGGGTGCGAGTGTGCTGGCCAATCGCGGCGGCTGCTCCCTGTGGGGCGTCGAGCCGCCCTTTGCCGACTGACCCCTCCCGGGCATGATGGCCCGGTGAGCGGGGAGACCGACCTGTCGGCGCTGACCGACGAGCTGTACGCGCGACCTCCGGCGGAGTTCGTTGGACGCCGCGACGAGCTCGCGCGTCAGGCGCGCGCCTCCGGGGACCGGGCGCTGGCCGCCCGGATCAAGGCGCTGCGGAAGCCGAGCGTTGGGGCGTGGTACCTGAACTGCGGCGTCCGCGCGGGGCTCGCGGGTCTGGGCGACGTGCTCCAGCTCGGGCGAGAACTCCGGGAAGCGCAGGAGCGCGGCGACTTCGCCGGGCTGCGTGCACTCGGCTCGCGGCGGGGCGCATTGACCAGCGCGGCGTTGCGCGAGCTCGGCGTCCATCTGGCCGGAGTCGGCGTCGCGGCGACATCGGCCGGGCTGGAGGAGGCGCGCACGACCCTTGCCAGTGCCCTCGCCGACCCCGACGTCGCCGCGCAGCTGTCGCAGGGCCGGCTCGACAAGCCGCACGTCTACGCGGGCTTCGGCGACCTGTCGATGATGACGGTCGCGCCGCGTGCTGCGGCCGTCCCCAAGGCGGACGCCGGGAGTGCGTCCGGGGAGACCGCTGAGGCCGAGGAGGCGAAGGCTCGAGCAGCCGCCGAGGCCGCGGCCCGGCGGGAGGTCGCCGACGCGGAGGCGGAGCACGCTGCACGCGTCGCCGCGCGCGAGGCCGCCGAAGCCGACGTGGAGGCTGCGACAAGGAGGCTGGACGCGCTCAGCGAGGCCCTCGCCGACGCGCGTCTGGAGCTCCAGGTGGCCAAGCGAGAGGCCGCCCGGGCGGAGAAGGGCGAATCCTCGGCACGGAAGCGCGTGGAGCGGGCGCGGCGCGAACTGCCGAGGGGCGATTCCTGACTCAGGGCCGGGTGGTGAAGTCTGGCGTGGACGCGCGGGTGGTGTCGCGGGGGGGGCGACGCGGACGGGTGCGATGACTTCGGCCGTTCGGTTGTGGATGAGGGCTTTCCAGCGGTCGGCGTCGGGGTTGAGGCTGGGCCTCGGCACACGACCGGGGACGGCGGCCGCAACTCAGGTCAGATCCAGCGTCAGGGCCCGGGATGAGCAGCCTCGGCGAGCTCACGCCTGCGGTACTTCGGCAGCTTCGCGACGACGACCTCGTAGGCGAGATCGGCCAGCTCGAGGATCTCCTCGTCGGGGACGCCGTCCGCGAGGGGGAGCGTGTTGAAGTACGGCTGTTGGACGGGCGGGCAGTGGTAGCCGCGGACGACGACGCCGGGGTACACCGCCCGGTACTCCTCGGACGTGACGGGGTCACAACTCAGCGTCGCCGAGGGCACGCCGCGGAGCGTGAACACCTGCGCGAACACCCGTCCGGACGGCTGTGACGGCGCCTTCACCTTCACCACCGCCACGCCCGGGCCGAAGGGGAAGTCGAGGTAGGCGCCGGGCTTGGCCAGGCAGTGGTCGAGCAGGGCGTCGGCTTCCACGCCCAGCAATCTAGGCGCAAGTCCCCTTCCGAGCGCCCCCGAAAGTCACAGACACCCCGCGGAAGATCGCGGGCGTCTGTGAACTTCGGGGCGCTTGCGCCGGGGACGCGCCTGCGCCGGGCGGGCGCGAGAACGGGGCCGAGCGCGTGCACGCTACCGCGCGCGGGCCAGCTCCTCCTGCTCCAGCTGGGTGTAGGCGATCTTGCCGACGAGCGTGGTGGGCAGTTCGTCGCGGAACTCGATGCTGCGCGGGACCGCCCACCGCATCAGGTGCTTCCGGCAGTGCGCGAGCAGGTCGTCCCGGAGCCGGTCGTCCGCAGCGGCACCATCGACCGGGACGACGAACGCCTTGACCGACGACATCTGGTACTCGTCCGGCATCCCGATCACGCAGGCCCTGCGCACGCGCGGATGCGCCTCGAGCACCTGCTCCACCTGCGCCGGGTAGACCGAGACGCCGGAGACCTTGATGATCCGTTTGCTGCGGCCCTTGAAGTACAGGTAGCCGTCGGCGTCCATGGTGCCGATGTCGCCGGTGTGCAGCCACACCCGTCCGTCGGCGTGCTCCCGCAGCGTGGCCGCCGTCGCCTCCGGATCGTTGAGATAGCCCTGCATCAAGGTGGGGCCGGTCACGCAGATCTCCCCGTCCCTCCCGTACTCCACCTCGGCCCCGGTCGGATCGGCCACCACCACCCGCATCCCCGGGATCGGGATGCCGATCGAGTTCTCCCGGTACTGGTGGGCCGGGGAGACCGTGCAAGCGGTCACGCACTCGGTGAGGCCGTAGCCCTCCATCAACTCCACCCTGCTGCCCTGTGCGGCGATCGCCTCGTCGAAGCGCGTCTTCAGGCTGCTCGTGAGCGAGTCTCCTCCCGAGTACGCCCCGCGCAGGTGCTCGAACGACACCTTGGCGAACTTCTCGTCCGCCAGCAGCGCCTGGAACAGGGTCGGCACACCGGCGATGAAGGACGGGGCGTACTTGATCAGGTTGTCGATGTAGATCCGGGCGCTGAACTCGGGCACCAGGATCGCGAACGCGCCGGTCGTGAGGGGCGTGTGGATGCACAACCCCAGCCCGAAGCCGTGGAAGACCGGCAGGATCGCCAGCACGCTGTTGCCCGGCTGGAAGTCGGTGATCGCCGTCATCGCCACGGCGAGGGCGTTGAAGTTCGAGCTGGACAGCTCGATGCCCTTCGGCAGCGCCGATGTCCCGCCGCTGAACAGCACCACGCCGGTGGCGTCCGGATCTCCCTCCCGCTCGTACGGACGCGGCGAGCCCGCCTTGATGAACTGCTGCCACTCCAGGATTCGCGGGTCGCTCGTGGGGACCGGGTCGATCTTGCGTCCCTTGGTGAGGATGAAGCCCAGCTTCTTCGCCTGCGAGAGGTAGTCGGAGAACTGGCAGATCAGCAGCTTCTCCACGGCCGTCTCGGCGATGATGTCGCGGAACCGTCCATAGAACATGTCCATGGTGACCGCCCATCGGCTGCCGGTCTCGTTCAGGTAGTGCTTGAGCTCGTCGGGGGACGAGAGCGGGTGCGTCATCACGGCGCGCGCACCGATCCGGTTGAGGGCGTAGAACAGCACGATCGCGTTCGGAACGTTCGGCATCGACAAGGTGACCGAGTCGCCCGCGCGGACGCCGTGCGCCTGCAGCGCCGCCGCGCACCGGTCGATGTCGGCAAGGAGGCTGCGGTACGTGATCCGCCTGCCCACGTACACCAGCGCCGTGTTGTCGCCGAAGCGCTGCGCGGTCGAGGCCACGAGCTCGTACATCGTCGCGTCGGGCACAGTGACCTCGGCCGGCAGGTCGCCGTAGTGGGCGAGCCAGGGTCGGTCGGGCATCGTCGCCTCCCTTCGCTGCGTGGGACGAATCCTAGAGCCGCCTGAGCTGCGCCGGGTCGTTGAGGTACGCGTCGAACAGCTCCAGCGCCCGCGCGTCGTAGTACCCGTCGGCGATGCGCTCGTCGAGGGCGATCTTGAGCTCCATCGTCCGGCGGACGGCAGGGGCCCCGTCCGGGCCGACCACGACGGTGGGCTTCACCTGCCCGATCGTGACGAACAGGCTGCACGTGCCCCACTCGAACAGGTGGTGGTACGCCGCCCCCATGCCCACGCTGCCGAGGTTCGCGATGTAGGCGCTGCAGCGCAGCGGGTCGATGTCGCGCAGGAAGCCCGGGGTGTCGACGAAGAAGTCCCACGCGGAGAGTGCGCTCACGGCCAGGCGCAGCACACCTCGCGGCAACTTCAGGAACGTGCTGACCAGCGCGTCGTCGTCCTTGTGTTCGCCGGACTTCGCCACGGTGATCTCGCCGCGGATCTTCGCCAGGGCCGCTGCGGCGTCATCGTCCGGCTTCACCCGGACGAAGACGTTGGTCTCGGAACTGTCCAGGCTGTACCGGCGCCGTGCGACGAACGACAACTCGACGTTGTCGCGCTGGTACAGCCGGCGGCCGATGATGTACCGGTTGAGCGTAGGACGCTCCCGCAGGATCCGCACCAGGGCCAGCAGGACGGCCTCGAAGATCGAGATCTCCTCCGGAGTTCCCTTGACCTTCTCGATGTGGGCCAGCAGGTTCTCCGCGTCCACCACGACGGGGTAGTACGCGATCGACTCGTTGCGGCCCTTCATCAGGTAGGGGAACAGCGCGTTCATGCTGCTGCCCAGGTCGATCCTGGTGGAGTCCCGGCGTCCGCGTCGGCGCGGTGCGGCTTCGCTCATCTGGCTCTTGGTTCCTCGGTGACCGGCCGGCGCCGATCTCCCCTTGAGGTTAACCAATCGTCGAGCTGGGATCCCGGCGCGTCCCTCGGCGCGCCGCGGGGGACAACCCGCGCACCGTGATCGTGCTGCTCCGCGGCTTCCGGCCGGGGGTGGTGGCCCGAACGTGCGAGCGGTCGAAGGTGAGCGGACGGAGGCGACGACGTCCGCTCGGGCGCTCGGCGAGCCGCTCCACTCGTTGCGCCATCACCCGTAGCAGGGCGACCCGGGTCGCCACCGGTACGGGGTTCGTCGTGAAGACGGTCTGCAGGCCGATCAACGTCTGCATCTGGCGCAGGGTGGAGGAGTACGCGTCCCGCCACTCCTCCCAGCGCCCGCTCGCATGCAGGTCCTGGCGGAGGATGTCGAGGGCGGCGATCACGGAGAAGACGTTCTTGGCACCGAACTCCCCGGTGACGCTGTCCGATCGCAGGCAGTAGTGGTAGTGCGCGCGCCCCGTCAGCGCGACCGTGCCGGCCTTGGCGAGTACCCGGGGCGTGGTCGCCAGGTCCTCGTACAGGATGCTGGGGAAGGGCGGCTCGGCGGCGAACAGGTCGCGGCGGTAGAGCTTGTTCCACACGAACGACGGCATGCGGGCGGGACTGAGCGATCGGCGGGCGGCCTCCTCGCCGCTGATGACGCGTTCCTTCGGCCGGAACGGGAACGGCGCGCGCAGTACGCCGGAGTGGAACCACAACCCGGAGATGACGACGTCGGCCGCTGTGGATTGGGCGATGCCGACGAGATGGGAGACGAAGTCGGCGTCCACCCAGTCGTCGGCGTCGACGAAGAAGACGTACTCGCCCCGGGCGATGCTCAGGCCGGCGTTGCGCGCCGGACCGATGCCACGGTGCCGCTGGGTGACGACGTGCACCTCGGGGTGCTTCTCGTGGTAGGCGAGCATGACGTCCCCCGAGCCGTCGGTCGAGCCGTCGTCGACGACGATGACCTCCAGCGGCCGATGGCTCTGCCCGACCAACGAATCCAGACAGCGCGGCAGCAGCCGCGCAACGTTCCACACCGGCACGATCACACTCACCAGCGGCGTCATCCGTGTCCCACCTTCCCGCACAGCATTGTGGCTACCCACACCAGGCGTCGGCTACACCATCGGCCAGGGCACGCGGCGCCCCGTGTGGTCGGAAGGGAAGTGCCCCGACCGCACCAGCAGGCGCGCGCGAGCCTGGAGGGCGTCCCGTTCCTGCGGCTCGATCAGCTCGTCCAGCTCGGCGGGGACGTCGACGGACAACCGCGCCAGGCCTGCGAGGAGGTGGTCGGGGATCGGTTCCTCCGCGAAGTCCCAGATGACCGTCCGCAGCTTCACGGGGGCGGCGAAGCACAGGCCGTGGTCGATGCCCCAGATTCGGCCGGCCGGGTCGAGCAGCACATGGCCGGCCTTCCGGTCGGCGTTGTTGGTGACCACGTCGAACGCCGCCATCGCCCGCAGCGGGGCGGCCAGGCGCGGATGGTTCGGGTCGAGGGTGAAGTAGTGGACGGACTCGGCCGCGTCCACGTACAGCTGAAGCGAGCCGACGCCGAACGGGCCGTCCGTCCGCACCACCGTCGGCGGTACCAGTCCCCACTCGAGCCACTCGCTGAGCACGTACGCCGCCCGCTCCCTGCGGAACAGCCCGGCGTCGAAGTCCCACAGCTCACGCTCCCCGGATTGCGGCTTGTACACCGCGAACTCGGAACCGTCGCCGTCGGCGACCTCGACCAGCACGCACAGGTTGCTGGACGGGATGCGTCCGACCACCTCGATGGAGCCGGAGGCGAGCAGGGCCAGCGCCCGGTCGTCGCCGGCAGGAAGTTCTTCGGGGCGGGCGGACATCTCAGCCCGCAGCCAGGTCGAGGGGGCCGTGGAGGGAGTTCACCGCGAGCACCGTCGGGGCGGCGTCCTGGGGGAAGCGGACGATCGAGATCGAGCCCGTTCCGACGTTGACGCGGTGGAACGAGTCCAGCGGCGCGCCGAGCGCGAACGTGAGCGCCGCGCGGATCGGGTCGGCATGGCTGAAGCAGACGACGACCTGGCCGGAGTGCGCCGTCCGCAGGCGCTCCATCGTCGCGACCACCCGGGCGTCCAGCTCGGCGAGGCTCTCGCCACCGGGGAACCGGAAGGACGCCGGCGCCGTCATCAGCGAGCGCCACTGGGCGTGCCGGGAGACGCTGGAGAGGGACTCACCCGTCCACTCGCCGAAGTCGCACTCCAGCAGGCCCGGCTCCTCGACGGGGTCGAGCCCTGTGGCCTGGGCCGTGGGCGCCGCGGTCTCCATCGCCCGTTCCAGCGGCGAGGCGTACAGCGCCGACGGCTTGAGCGCCACCACCCGCTCGGCGACCCGTTCGGCCTGCGCCTTGCCGGCGTCCGAGAGGTGCAGGCCAGGGGTGCGGCCGGGCAGCACCCGACCGGTCGTCGGCGTCGCCCCGTGCCTGACAAGCAGGATCAGGGCGCCCGCCGGGACCTTCCGCGTCGCCATGGCGCGACTGTAGCCCGCGTTCGGGAACACAAAACCCGGCAATTGGGCTGTCTATCGGCGCCCGGCGCGGGCGATTAGCGTGAAGAGGTGAGCGAACCCCCAGCCATCGGTACCGTCGGCGAGTTGCGCGCGTCCGGGCACGTCCAGAAGCACCTGCGCCAGGAGTTGCGCGACAACCTGCTGGCCATGATCGCCACCGGGCAGGACCCGTGGCCCGGCATGCACGGGTTCGGCCGCACCGTCCTGCCGCAGCTCGAACGCGCCCTCATCGCCGGGCACGACGTCGTCCTGCTGGGCGAGCGGGGCCAGGGCAAGACGCGGCTGCTGCGGACGCTCGCCGGTCTGCTGGACGAGTGGACGCCGGTCATCGCGGGCGCCGAGCTGGGTGAGCACCCCTACGACCCGATCACACCGGAATCCCGCCGGCGGGCCGCGACGGAGGGCGATGCGCTGCCGGTCGCCTGGCGCCACCGCTCGGAACGCTATGTGGAGAAGCTCGCCACGCCCGACACGTCCGTGGCCGACCTCGTCGGCGACGTCGATCCGATGAAGGTCGCCGAGGGTCGTCAACTCGGCGACCCCGAGACGATCCACTACGGCCTGCTGCCGCGTTCGCACCGCGGCATCGTCGCCATCAACGAGCTGCCCGACCTCGCCGAACGCATCCAGGTGTCGATGCTGAACGTGATGGAGGAGCGCGACATCCAGATCCGTGGCTACGTGCTGCGGCTGCCGCTGGACGTCCTCGTTGTCGCGTCGGCGAACCCCGAGGACTACACCAACCGCGGCCGGATCATCACCCCGCTGAAGGACCGGTTCGGAGCCGAGATCCGAACCCACTACCCGATCGAACTCGACGACGAGATCGCCGTCATCGCCCAGGAGGCGCACCTGACCGCGGAGGTACCGGACGTCATCCTGGAGATCCTCGCCCGCTACACCCGGGCGTTGCGGGTCTCCCCGGCCATCAACCAGCGGTCCGGGGTGTCGGCCCGGTTCGCGATCGCAGGCGCCGAGACGGTCGCGGCGTCCGCCCTGCACCGCGCGACCGCCCGGGGCGAGGCCGAGCCGGTGGCGCGGCTGGTGGACCTCGAAGCAGCGGTCGAGGTGCTCGTCGGCAAGCTGGAGTTCGAGTCCGGCGAGGAGGGACGCGAGGACGACATCCTCGTCCACCTGCTGCGGACCGCAACGGCCGACACCGTCCGGCAGCGGTTCCGCGGCATCGACTTCGCGCCGCTCGTCGGGGCCCTCGACGGCCGTACGACCGTCGCGACGGGTGAGCAGGTCAGTGCCCGCGACTTCCTGGCCGGCCTGCCGTCCCTGGACGGTGCCGACCTCTACGACCAGATCGCCGAGCGCTTCGACGCCGACACCGATGGTCGCCGCGCCAGCGCGATCGAGTTGGCCCTGGAGGGCCTCTACCTCGCCCGCCGGATCTCCAAGGAGTCCGACGACGGCCAGACGATCTACGGCTGACCCGATGCCCCGTCCGCGCTCGTCGAAGTACGGCCGCTACGCCGGCGGCCCGGACCCGCTCGCGCCGCCGATCGACCTGTCCGAGGCACTGGCCGCGATCGCGGACGACGTGATGGAGGGCTACTCCGCCCAGAGGGCCCTGCAGGAGTTCCTGCGCCGCGGCGGACGGGGCCAGCTGGGGCTCGACGACCTCGCCGGACGTGTCCAGGCCCGCCGCAGGGAGCTGCTCAGCCGGCACCGGCTGGACGGGACGATGGCCGAGGTGAAGAAGCTGCTCGACGACGCCGTCCTCGCCGAGCGGAAGGAACTCGCCCGCGACATCACCCTCGACGACCTCGACCGGGACTTCCGGGAGATGCGGCTGGACAACCTGCCGTCCTCGACGCCGTCGGCCGTGCAGGAACTGGCCGGCTACGAGTGGCGCTCCGCCGAGGCGAAGGCGTCCTACGAGAAGATCAGGGACCTGCTCGGCCGCGAACTGCTCGACCAGCACTTCGCCGGCATGAAGCAGGCGCTCGAGGGGGCGACGGACGCCGACCGTGCGGCCGTCCGTGAGATGTTGGCCGACCTGAACGAACTGCTCGACAAGCATCGCCGCGGGGAGGACAGTGAGGCCGACTTCGACGCCTTCATGGCCAGGCACGGCCAGTTCTTCCCCGAGAACCCGCGCGACGTGGACGAGTTGATCGACGCCCTGTCCAAGCGGGCGGCGGCCGCCCAGCGGATGCTGAACTCGATGACTCCCGAGCAGCGGGAGGAGCTGATGCAGCTCTCGGCCCAGGCGTTCGGCTCGCCCGAGCTGATGGCCCAGCTCGGCCAGCTGGACGCGAACCTGCAGGCCCTGCGTCCCGGCGAGGACTGGTCGGGGTCGTCCCGTTTCGAGGGCCAGGAGGGCCTGGGGTTGGGCGATGGCACCGGGGTGCTGCAGGACCTCGCCGAGCTCGACTCCCTCGCCGACCAGTTGGGCCAGGGCTACGGCGGCGCGCGGATGGAGGACATCGACCTCGAGGCGCTCGGCCGCCAGCTCGGCGACGAGGCCGCCGTTTCTGCGCGCACGCTCACCGAGCTGGAACGGACGCTGCGCGAGGCCGGCTACCTCGAACGCGTCTCAGACGGCAGCCTCAAGCTGTCCCCGCGGGCCATGCGCCGGCTCGGCCGGACGTTCCTCGCCGACGTCGCCGACCGCCTGAGCGGCCGCACCGGCCAGCGGGACACCCGCACGGCCGGCGCGGCAGGAGAGCCCACCGGCGCGACGCGGCAGTGGTCCTTCGGCGACACCGAGCCGTGGGACGTGACCCGGACGATGCTCAACGCGATGCGCAGGGGAGAGGACCGTCCGGTCCGCCTCCGCCTGGACGACGTGGAGGTCACCGAGACCGAGAACCGCACCCAGGCGGCGGTCGCGCTGCTCGTCGATGTGTCGTTCTCGATGGCTGCTGAGGGGCGCTGGCTGCCGATGAAGCGGACGGCGCTCGCCCTGCACCACCTCGTCTCGACCCGGTGGCGGGGCGACCAGCTGCAGCTGATCACCTTCGGCCACTACGCGAAGAGCACCTCGGTGGAGGAGCTGACCGCACTCCCGGGCCTGCGGGTGCAGGGCACCAACCTGCACCACGGGCTGCTGCTGGCCGAGCAGCTGTTCCGGCGGAACCCCACGATGCAGCCCGTCCTGCTGGTCGTGACGGACGGGGAACCCACCGCGCACCTGACGCCGGAGGGCGAGGCGTGGTTCTCCTACCCTCCGAGCATGGAGACGATCCGGGCCACCGTCGCCCAGCTCGACCGGCTCGGCCGGACCGGAGCCCGGGTGACCTTCTTCAAGCTCGGGGACGACCCGGGCCTGGACCGGTTCGTCCACCAGATGGCCGACCGGGTGGATGGGCGCGTCGTCAGCCCCGAGCTGGACGAACTCGGTGCAGCCGTCGTCTCGGAGTACCTCGAGGCCAGGCGGAGATTCTGGGGATGAGCCCGCGGACGGGGTCGGAGACCGGGAGTTCGTGGCTGGTCCCGGTCGGGATGCTCTCGCTCGCACTTGTCGCCGCGATCTCCTGGCTCGTCGTCCGTCCCGGGCAACCGGAGGCCCCGGTGGCGGCGTCCGCGTCCGGCCCCATGGAGGGGGCAGCCGATTTAGTCTTCGACGCCAGTCACTCCCTGCCGTACGACCGGGCAAGGATCGACGTGCGGCGCACCGGCCAGACGTTCCGGATCACGGCCTGGGCCACCCGGGACGGACGCGCGGCGACCACACTGGGCGTGGTCTCGGCCGGCCGCGACCGCGTGTCGTGGGCGGGGAGCGACCCGAGCCTGGCGCTGGCGATCATCCCCGGCGATGCGCGCGACGTGAGCAGCCTCGACGCGGGCCGCGTCCACGCCCGGTACCTCTCCGACGTGGACCTCACCGCCGTCGCGGTGGAGCGGGTGCAGCGCGACCATCCCGAGAGGCTGATCTGGACGGGGGCGGACGGCCGGCCCGTCGACAGCGAGGACTCGAAGATCCAGTCGGTCGCCGTGTCCGCCGGAACCTACGCGATCACGGTGTTCCAGGACCTGCCGCTGCACCTGTGGGGCTACTTCGACCGTCGCAACGGTGTGTGGATCACCTCCCGCCTTCCCGAGGAGCCCGTCGACGTGCTGGGCATCGCCGGTCCGGGTTTCTACGACGGCCACCAGTTCACCGAGGCGAGCTGGGTCGGCCTCCTGCCCGCCGGGGCCACCGACCCGGAGCTGGTCACGCATCCGGGTGTCGTCTGGGACGCAGCCCCGCTCGGGGTCACCGGACGCCTGGCGGTGGTCGTCTTCACCGACGCCTCGCGGGCCGGGCACTCGGGCATACGGTCGATCAGCTACACCGATGAGTCCGGCGTTCGTCGGACCGAGAGGTCCTGACGGCAGTGGCCGGGGGCACCATGGATGGGCGAGGGCAGCGGCAGTCCTCGCCCGAGACGCCCGGCGCGAACGGGTGGCTGTTCCCTGCGATCGCGCTCGGCCTTGCCCTCGTCGTCGCGGTGACGTGGTCCGTCGTGAAGCCGAAGACGTCCGCGATGAGCATCCCCGCCCCGACCACCGTCGCCTCCGAACCCACGCCGAGCCCGCCGGCCTTCACCGGCACAGAGGGCATCACCTTCAACTTCGATCCGACCCGGTCCATGCCGTACGAGGCCGCGCGGGTGCAGGTGCGCCGCCACGACCACGACCTCGCGCTCGCGGTGTCGCTGACCCCGGACAACAAGGGCTCCGTCGCCCCGGTGCAGGGCCAGTCGACGGTCGGCCGCCCGTGGACGTTCACGATGCCGGACCGAAGCCTGGAGTTCGCCGTGATCCCCGGCTATGTGAAGAACGTGGCGAGCCTCAACCACGGCAAGATCCAGATCGTGTACCTCGCCAACGTCGGGGTGTCGGCGCTCGCCATCCAGCGCGACCCGAAGAACGCAGCGGACGGGTTCTTCTGGTCCGACTACGGCGGGGGCGTCCACAACAGCCGCAACGAGACGGTCCCTTCCGCGACGGTCGTGGCCGGCGAGTACGCGATCACCGTCTACGAGGACGCGAACCAGGGCCTGTGGGGGTACTTCGACGGTGTCGTCAACGTGCTCGAGCCGATCGCCCGCGAGCCCGTCGACACGATCAGGACCGTCATGTACGCGGAGAGTTCGGATCCCGCCGGGTTCGAGCGGCTGAGCTGGCTCGGGCTGCTGCCCGCCGGAGCAACCGACCCCGACGTGGCCGCCGACCGGTCCGTGACCTGGGGGGCCGCGCCTCTCGGGGGCAGCACCGGACGCCTGGTGATCGCCGGCTACACCGACGTCGTCCAGGAGCGGCGGACCGGCGTCCACGCCATCAGCTACCTGGATGCCTCCGGGGCACGCCGCACGCTCAGGCTCTGATCGGAGCCTTCCGGTGCGTGGGTACATTCCCGGTATGGGCGAGCGTCACGGGTCGGGCACTGCCTGGCTGGTGCCGGCGTCTGTGCTGCTGTTGACCGTGGTCGCAGCGGTGTCGTGGGGGGTCGTCCGTCCGGGCACTGAGCCGTTCACAGCACCCTCCGCTCGCGCTTCCGAGGTCGTCAGGGAGGCGTCGGCGACGTTCTTCTTCGACGATGGGACGTTCCCCTACGAGTCGGCACGGATCGACGTGCGGCGCGAAGGCGACACCCTCACCGGGACGGCCTTCGCGACCGAGCGCGGGAGAGCGGAGCGGCCACTCGGGTCCCACACCTGCCCGGCGGCAGCGGCCTGCGGGATCGTCGTCGACCAGGATCTGAGCCTGGCCCTGCTTCCCGAGCAGGCGCGTGACGTCGGCAGCCTCGCGAACGCCCGGGTCCATGTCCAGTACCTCGACGGTGTTGAGCTGACCGCGGTAGCCGCCGAACGCGAGAGGGGCACGCGTCCCGACACGCTCGTCTGGAGGGGGACGGACGGCATCCTGCGGGAGAGTGACGGCGCCCCGATCGCCGAGGTCCAGGTTTCCGCCGGTCCCTACGCGATCACGATCTTCGAGGCTCCCTCGCTCCACCTGTGGGGCTACTTCGATCGCCGCAACGGCGTGTGGGTCGCCCGAGCCCTCGGTGCGAAGCCGGTCGACCTGGTCGCGACGGCGGGCACCGGGACGTTCGACGGCCAGCGGTTCGCCGAGGCGAGCTGGGCCGGGTTGCTGCCCGTCGGGGCGCGGGACCCGAAGCTCGTCACCGGCCCCGGCGTCGTCTGGCAGGTCGCCCCGCTCGCGACGACCGGACGGCTGGCGCTTGCCGTCTTCGTCGACAGTGCCAGGGCGAGCGCCACCGGCATCCGCTCGATCACCTACACCGACGCCGCCGGTGCCCGCAGGACGGTGAGGCCCTGACGTCGACGGGGCAGGCCGTCGCCGTCCTCCGCGGCGTCGACCGCTGAGCAGCGGGCCGCCCTAGGCTGGCTCCGTCACGGAGCTGCGGAAGGCAGGGGCGACGATGGGGCTGCAGGAGTTCTGGCTCGGGGTCGGCGGGCACCAGCGGCGCGAACGCCTGCGCCGGATCCGGGACCGGATCTACACGACCGTCGCCGAACTGGACGCGACCATCCTGACCTCCGCCGAGCCGATCGCCTTCGCGGACCTCGACCGGTCCCGGTTCCGTCCGGTCAGGCCCGGGACGGCGTGGGGCGGCAAGCTCGACTGTGCCTGGCTGCACCTCACCGGCTCGGTGCCCGAAGGTGTAACCGACCCTCTCGTGATGCTCGGCATCCGGGGCGAGGGGTTGGTGTACTCCCCGCACGGTGAGGTCGTGGACGCGGTCAGCACCGTCTTCCTCCAGGGCGACCTGCCCCACGCCGGCCGCGGCTATCGGGTCGTCCGCGGGCTCGACCTGAGCGGCGGCCGGGTCGACCTCTACGCCGACGTCGCCTACAACGGTTTCCTCATGTACGACGTGGGACGCGGCGTCTACCGCGGTGCCCGCATCGCCGTCCGCGACGAGGTCGCCTTCGGGCTCTACTACGACTACCTCACCCTGGTCGTCCTGGCTGCGAACACCGAGGACAGGGCCCTCGCCGCCGACCTCGAAGCTGCGCTCGACCAGGCCTGGGAGGCATTCAGCGCCGGCGACCTGGCCGGAGCCCGCGGAGGCCTGGCCGAGCTGCTCGCCCAGCGGTCCACGTCCGACTTCCACTACGCAGCCGTGGGCCACGGGCACCTCGACATGGCGTGGCTGTGGCCGCTGCGGGAGACCCGTCGCAAGGCTGCGCGCACCTACGCCAACGCGCTGAACAACATCGCCGAGCGTCCCGGCCACGTCTACGGCACGTCCCAGATGCAGCAACTGTGGTGGATGAAGCAGGAGCAGCCCGCCCTCTTCGCGCGGCTGAAGGACGCCGTTGCCGCGGGCCGCATCGAGCTCCAGGGCGCCTTCTGGGTCGAACCCGACACCAACCTGCCCAGCGGGGAGTCGCTGGTCCGCCAGGCCCTGGTCGGGCGCCGGTTCCAGGAGGCCGAGTTCGGGCTCACCCCCGACCGGGTGAGCGTCTGCTGGCTGCCGGACACCTTCGGCTACAACGGCAACCTGCCGCAGATCCTGGCCAAGGCCGGCATGGACAAGTTCCTCACCATCAAGCTCTCGTGGAACCGCACCAACCTCTTCCCCTACCGCACGTTCACCTGGGAGGGCATCGACGGCTCGTCGGTGCTCGTCCACATGCCGCCGGAGGGCGACTACAACAGTCGCGCGGCGGCGGACGGGCTGCTCCGCGGCGTCCGGCAGTACCCGGAGCGGGACCTCGGCACGGCCCTGCTCGTCTACGGAGCGGGGGACGGCGGGGGCGGCCCCGGCGAGGTCCACCTCGAACTGCTCGCGCGCGAACACGACCTGCGCGGCCTGCCGACCGTCGAGTTCTCCACGGCCGAGGCGTTCTTCGCGGATCTGGCCACGCGCGACATCGAGCACCGCCACGCCGGCGAGCTGTACCTGGAGACCCACCAGGGCACGTACACCACCCAGGCGGCGATGAAGGCGGGCAACCGTCGCCTCGAACGGCTGCTCCACAACGCCGAGGCCCTGGCCGTGATCACCGGCGACGACAGCCGCGAACCTCTCGCCCAGCCGTGGCGGGACGTGCTGCTCCACCAGTTCCACGACATCCTGCCGGGCTCGTCCATCACCCGCGTCCACGCCGAGGCCAGGGACACCTACGTCCGGCTGGCCGGTCAGGTCGGCGGCTACATCGACCGACTGACCACACGGCTCGCCGGACCCGACGCGGTTCCGGCCGCCATCAACCTGACCGGCTTCCCGCGCGCGGAGTACGTCCGCCACGCGGACACCTGGTACCGCGCCGAGGTCGCGCCGTACGCCGCAGCTGCGCTGCGCCCGGCAGGCAAGCTGCCCGGCTTCGCGCAGAGCGACGACTCGATCGGCAACGGCCTGCTCACCCTGCGTTTCGACGAGGGAGGGGAGATCGTGTCCTGCCTCGATGCGGACGGAGGCGAGCACGCCGCCGGCGGGCTGAACCGGCTCGTGCTGCACTCCGATCCGTTCCAGTTCCCCTTCAACGCCTGGGACATCGACCCCGGCTACCACCGCAAACCCGGACGCACCCAGAGGGCGGACTCGGTCCGCACCATGGCCGACGGGCCGACGATCACCCGCCGGAGCATCTACCGCCTGCCTCACGGGCGACTCGAGCAGGACGTTGTCCTGGAGGCCGGCAGCCCGCTGGTGCGGATCGACACGCGTGTCGAGTGGGGCGAGCGGCTGCGGATGCTGAGGGCTGAGTTCCGTCCCGTCCACTACGCCGACCAGGTGCGCTGCGAGATCCAGTTCGGCCACATCAGCCGTCCGACGACCGAGCGCGACTCGGTCGAGACCGCCCAGTTCGAGGTCTGCGCCCACCGCTGGATCGCGACCGAGGACGCCGGTGGCGGCTTCGCCGTCGTCAACGACTCGAAGTACGGCCACCGCGCCAAGAACGGCCTGATCAGCCTCAACCTGCTGCGCTCGCCGGTCTTCCCCGACCGTACCGCCGACCGCGGCCACCATGAGTTCAGCTACGGCTTCCTCCCCTTCGCCGCGGGCGGGCTGACGGCCGCCATCCAGGCCGGGTACCGGCTCAACAACCCGTTGCTGGTCGGCGACGTCACGCCGTTCGCCTCGCTCGTCGCGGCCGACAACCCGGCCGTGGTCGTCGACACCGTCAAGATCAGCGAGGACGGTTCCGGCGTCGTCGTGCGCGCGTACGAGAGCCTCGGCAGCCCCGCACGGACGCGCCTGACGACGACGCTGCCGCACACCGTTGCCGTCGAGACCGACCTGCTGGAGCGTCCGATCGGCCCGGCCGACCTGGACGCGCTCGAGTTCGGCCGGTTCGAGGTCAAGACGATCGTGCTGGCGAAGTGACCCCGTCGCAGACCACCCAGCGGACGTCTGTGGTGGCGGCCGGGTTCGGTCAGAACATCATCCTGACCACGGTCACCACGTTCATCCTGGTCTACCTGCTCCAGTACGCCCGGATCAGCGTCGCGGGGATGGCGGTCGTCACGGCGATCGTGGCCGCGGCCAAGGTGTTCGACGCGATCTGCGACCCGCTGATGGGCAGCATCATCGACCGCACCAGCACGCGCTGGGGCAAGATGCGTCCCTACATCGCGCTCTCCGCGCTCCCGGTGGCGGTGCTCACCACGCTGCTCTTCGCCGTCCCCGATCTGCCGGAGCCGGCGAAGCTGGCCTTCTTCGGCGTCACCTTCTTCCTCTGGGGCGTGGCGTACACCGCCTGCGACGTGCCGTACTGGGGCCTGATCGGTGCCGCGTTCCCCGAGCCCGGCGAACGCACCGGCGTCATCGCGGGCGTCCGCGCGTTCGGCGGCATCTCGCTCGGACTGGCGACGCTCGGCATGCCATGGTTCGCCCGGCTGCTCAGCGGCGGCGTGAGCACCGGGCGCGGCTGGACGCTGGCGGTCGGCATCGCGTCCTTCGCCGGGATGGGCCTGTACTCCCTGGCCTTCTTCAACACGAGGGAGCGCCCACGTCCCGATGGGGGAGCGCCGCTCAGCTTCCGCGTCCTGTTCACCACGCTGGTGCGCAACCGCCCCCTGCTGCTCGTGCTCGCGGGCTCCGTCCTCGGCTTCGGGCGGTACATCGTCCAGGCCGGAGGTGCGGTGTTCGTCGTCGTCGCGTACGGCGACGAGGGCGTGTTCACCCTGGTCGGGGCCGCGATCATCGTGGGACTGGTGCTCGCGTCCTTGCTCAGCCCTGTGCTGCTGCGACATCTGGACAGCCGGCAGCTGATGATCTCCAGCACGCTGCTCGCCGTCGTCCTCTACGCCGGCATGTGGCTCGCCGGGTTCGCCAACCTGTGGGCGGTGGTCGGGTTCGTGTTCCTCACCGGCCTCACCCTGGGCGTGTTCGGCGTCGTCCAGACCACGATGATCGCCGACGCCGTCGATCATGTGGAGGCAGCCACCGGCGTCCGCAACGACGGGATCTCGTTCTCCATGCTGACGTTCACAGCGAAGATCATGAACGCCCTCGCTGTTGCGGTGTTCGGGGCATTCATCGTCCTCGCGGGCTACCAGGCGGGGACGGCCGTCACGCCGGCCATGCAGCAGACGACCTACGCAGCTATTACCCTCGTGCCCGCGCTCAGCTGCCTCATCTCGCTCGTCCCGTTCCTGCGATATCGGCTCACCCCCGTGGCTGCGGCCCTATCCTGACGCGCGAGTGCTCCAGGAAGGGCCAGAGATGTCTGCGAGCGACACGGCGAAGGCGGCGACGGGGAAGTCCGGGCTTCTGGACTGGATCGAGCGGGCCGGCAACAAGGTCCCGAACCCGACGATCATGTTCGTCTACCTGATCGGTGTCGTCGCCATCCTGTCGGCGGTCCTGTCGTGGGCCGGGGTCAGCGTCACCGACGAGGTGGTCACCCAGGTGCCCACGGACAAGCTCAGCCAGGTCGCCGAACACCTCGGCGGCACCTGGACGTTGTACGACTCGGTGACCGGCGAGCCGGCCGAGGTGCCGGACTTCATCGTCTCCACCCAGACCTTCCCCGTGCGGAACCTGATCTCCGTCGAGGGTGCCAGGTTCTTCTTCTCCTCCTTCGTCGACAACTTCGCCGGCTTCGGCGTGGTGGCGGTGGTGCTCGTCTCGATGGCGGGCGTCGGGGTCGCCGAGCACGCGGGGCTCATGGGCGCCCTCATCCGCAGGGTCGTGAAGGTGGCGCCGGCGAGATGGCTGACCTTCATCCTGATCTTCGTCGGAGTGCTCTCCTCGGTTGCGACGGACGCCGGCTACCTGATCCTCGTCCCGCTCGCGGCCGCGGCGTTCTACTCGGTGGGACGCCACCCGCTGGCCGGGCTGGCCGCTGCGTTCGCCGGGGTCGGAGCGGTGTTCGGCGTGAACCTGTTGATCACTCCGTCCGACTCGATGCTGACCGAGGTCACCAACTCCGTCCTCGCCCAGCTCAACATGGCCCCGCTCGAGGTCACCCAGAACTACTACTTCGCGATCGCGTCCTCGATCGTGCTGGCGATCGTCGCAACGGTCGTCACGGCGAAGGTCACCATTCCGCGGCTCGGCGCGTTCGAGGGTGCCGACGGCGGTTACCACGCGGACGAGGAGGTCGACGAGGCCGCCGAGGCCCGGGGCTTGACGTTCGCCGGCTGGTACCTGCTGGGCTTCGCCGTGGTGATCGCAGCGCTGACGCTGCCCCCGGGCGCGCCGCTGCGGGACCCGTCCACGGGGAACATCATCGGCAACACCCCGTTCATGGCCGCCCTGGTGTTCGTGATCTCGCTCGCCTTCCTGGTCTGCGGCCTTGGCTACGGCAAGGGGGCGGGCACGCTCCGGGGCGGCAACGAGGCGGTGGCGGCGATCAGCAAGACGTTCGGAAGCCTGGGCGGCCTGCTGCTGATGTTCCTGATGATCGCCCAGTTCATCGCGCTGTTCAACTGGTCGAACCTGCCGACCGTCGCCGCGGTCTCGGCAGCCGAACTGCTCACCCAGGCCAACGTTCCGGCCATCGTGCTGCTGCTCGGCTTCATCGTCGTGATCGTGATCCTGGACTTCATCCTGCCCGGGCTGGTGCCGAAGTGGGTGATCTTCGCTCCGGTCTTCATCCCGATCTTCGCCCACCTCGGGGTGGCTCCCCAGACCCTCCTGGCGGCCTACCGGGTGGGTGATTCGCCGGTGAACGTCCTCACGCCGCTGATGGTCTACCTGCCGTTCATGGTGACCGTCGCCCAGCGGTACAAGAAGGACGCGGGCATTGGCACGATCATCTCCTTGATGCTTCCGTACGCGATCGCCATTCTTGTGTCCTGGATCGTCCTCTACATGGTGTGGTTCGGCCTCGGCATCCCGTGGGGGCCCGGCGCACCGGTGAACCTTCCCTGAGCCGGCCGACCGACAACCGAACAAGGAGTTGTACCTGATGAACGCCCCTGATCCTGTGCCGTCCCGGAGACGCAGTGTCGCGGTCTCGGTCGTGACGGCGGGTAGCCCGATCGACGCCGAAGCGCTGGCCGTGCCGATGATGGCCGACGGTCCTGTTCCTGACGTCTTCGCGGGAGTGGATCGGGACTCGCTGGCCCGTGCAGGGTTCACGCCTGCCGTCGGGAAGGCGTTGGCGTTCCCCTCGGCGGAGCAGCCGGTGCGGGTCCTGGTCGGTGCCGGGACGGTCGCGGAGTTGTCGATCGCCCGGGTGCGGGACGTTGCGGCTGCGTTCGCGCGTGCTGTGCCGCAGGACGGACGGCTGGCGTGCGTGGTGCCGTCCGGGATCCTGGACGCGGGGGAGGTGGCGGCCGCGATCGTCGAGGGCATCCTCCTCGCCCGCTACGAGTTCTCGCTGAAGAGCGTCCCGTCGGCGGTGAAGCCGGTCGAGGCGATCGTGCTGGTGGCGTCCGCCGGAGCGGAGGAGGTCGTCAGGGCCGGGGCTGCCGGCGGGCTGGCGACGGCGCGCGCGGCGATGCTGGGTCGTGACCTGGCCGCAGCCCCGGTCGGGCTGTTGACGGCCTCGCGGATCGCCGAGGTTGCCGTCGAGGTCGGCGCCGAGACCGGGCTGGACGTGCAGGTGTACGACAAGGCAGCGCTGGTCGAACTCGGCTGCGGCGGGCTGCTCGGAGTGAACAGGGGTTCGGTCGAGGAGCCGCGGATGGTGGTGCTGACCTACACGCCGTCGGGTGAACCCACCGGCCACCTCGCGCTGGTCGGCAAGGGCATCATGTACGACTCCGGCGGTATCGCGCTGAAGCCCGGTGATCTGTCGCACTCGCAGATGAAGAACGACATGACCGGGGCGGGGAACATCCTGGCGGCGATGAGTGTGCTCGCCGAACTCGGCTGCGCGGCGAAGGTCACCGGCTACCTGATGTGCACCGACAACATGCCGTCGGGGTCGGCGTTGGCGCTGGGTGATGTGCTCACGATGTACGGCGGGAAGACCGTTGAAGTGCTGAACACCGACGCGGAGGGACGCCTGGTGATGGCGGACGCGCTGGTGCTGGCCGTCGAGGCCAAGGCGGACGCGATCGTGGACATCGCCACCCTGACCGGCGCGTGCCTGCGCACCTTCGGGGAGGAGGTCGCCGGGCTGATGGGCAACGACGACGGCCTCGTCGGGCAGGTCAGCGCTGCGGCGGAGGCGGTGGACGAGCCGGTGTGGCGGCTGCCGCTGGTCCCGTCCTACCGGGCCGAACTCGACTCCGACATCGCCGACCTGAAGAACCTCGGCGGCCCGAACGCCGGCTCGATCACGGCGGGCCTGTTCCTGCAGGAGTTCGTCAACGGCACACCGTGGGCGCACATCGACATCGCCGGCACCGGCCAGTCGTCGAAGGCGTACCGCTGGATCAACCGGGGGCCGACGGCTTTCGGCACCCGGTTGCTCGTCCAGCTGGCGCTGAGGTTCACGCCCCCGGCGGCCTGACGCCTCACCCGATCCTGTTGGCACGTGGGGACGGTTCTTACGTGCCTGGCACGAAGGAACCGTCCCCACGTGCCGGGTGGTCCCCACCTGCCGGGTGCGGGTGGGTCAGCCCTGGATCGCCTTGTTGGCCGCGGCGTCCGCCTCGGCCAACCCGGCTGCGACGTCCTTCCTGCCGAGGAAGATCTCCTGCAGGATCGGGTCGAAGGCGTTGTAGCCGGCCGCCCAGTTCTCGCCGGTCGGCGCGGGGATCGTCCCGTTGTCGAGGACGGAGAAGAACGGCGTCAGGTCCACCTTCTTCGAGTTCCAGTAGTCCTTGTAGCCCTGCTGCGCGGCGGTGACGCCGGGGAGGTTCGCCCCGGTGGTCCCGATCGCCGCGTTCCCGTCCGCCGTCCCGAGATAGGCCAGCAGCTTCGTGACCGCCGCCTGGTGCTTCGAGGACGCGCTGCCGACCGCGGCGACGCCGTTCGTGACCGAGATCGCCCCCGCCGGACCGGCGGGGAGGCTGACGACGCCCCAGTCGAACTTCGCGCCGGAGGCGATGTTGGCCAGGTTGTACAGGCCCGACTGGAACAGGCCCATCTTCCCCTGGATGAACTGGTCGCGGCTGAAGTCGCCATTGGTGTTGGTGTCGGCAGCACTCGGCGCCACGTGGAACTTGTTGATCAGGTCCACGACGTAGCTGAACGCCTCGACCGTCTTCGGGTTCGAGAACGTGAAGGTGTCGCCGTTCTGGAAGGTGCCCCCGTTCGAGCCGATGAACGGCAGGTAGATCGCCTGCAGGTCGTAGGCGGCGTTGTAGCCGTACTGCTTGATGTGCTTGGGATCGAAGCCGGCCTGGTCGGCGGTCTTGCCGTTCGCGTCCCTGGTGAGCTTCTGGGCGACGGTGAGCAGGCTGTCGTCCCCGCCGGACGGGCTCCAGGTGAGGTGGGAGATGTCGTCCTTGGTGAGCCCGGCGTCGGCGAGCAGCTTGGCGTTGTAGTAGACCGCGATCCCCCCGTCGGAGGTCTGCGGGACGCCCCACAGTTTGTCGTCGACGGTGAACTGCTTCACGACGCTCGGCACCCACGCGGCGGACGCCTCCGCCCCCAGGGTGGCGTTGATGTCGACCAGGTTGCCGTTGCGGGCGTACGCGGCGAGGTTGGAGTTGTTGAGCCAGAAGACGTCCGGTGCCGACCCGCCGGCGACGTCGGTGCGCAGCTTGGTGAAGTAGTCCGCCCAGGCGACCACCTCTGTCTTCACCGTGATGCCGGGGTTGGCGGCGGTGAACTTCGCGAACGTCTGCTGGTACGCCTTCGCCGCGTTCTCGTCCCAGGTGCGGAACACCAGTTCCGCGTTCTCCTGGGACGCGCCCGAGGACGGGCCCGCGGCCGGGGCGCCGCAGCCGGTCAGGGCCATGGTGGCTGCGGCGATGGCGATGACAAGGGCTCGCAGTCGGTTGGGGGTCTTCATTTCCTTCTCCTGGTTCGTTGTTCTGCTCAGCGGAAGCCGGTGATCTGGATGGAGTCGACGATCCGGCGGCTGAAGGCGAGGAACACGGCCATCAGCGGCAGGAGGGCGATCGTCGTGGCCGCGGTGACCAGCGTCCAGTTGGCGTTGAAACGCCCCTGGAGGCCCGCGGTAGCGGTGGTCAGCACCTGCAGTTCGTCACCGGAGGTGATGATCAGCGGCCACAGGAAGTTGTTGGCATGTGTCACCACGGTGATGATCGCCAGGGTCGCGATCACCGGGCGGGACAACGGGACGACGATGTGCACCAGCGTCCGCCACGTGCCGGCGCCGTCGATGCGGGCCGCGTCCGTCAGCTCGGACGGGATGCCGCGGAAGAACTCCCGCAGCAGGAACACCGCGTACGGAGACCCGAGCAGGTAGGGCACCACGAGGCCCGCGAACGTGTTGCGCAGCCCCAGCTGGACCATCATCAGGTACAGCGGGACGACGGTGACGACGGCGGGCACCATCAGCGTGGCGAGGTAGACCCAGAACAACGCGTCGCGGCCGGCGAACTCGAGGCGTGCGAACGCGTACGCGGCCATGATCGAGAACACCAGCTGCCCGACGAGGACGACCGTGACCACGGCCGCGGTGACCAGCAGGGCGCTCCCGAAATCGACCCGGGAACCGTCGAACAGCGTGGCGTAGTTCTCCAGGGTCGGCGGGCCTGGCAGGCTCAGCGGCGACGTGGACGCGAACTGGGCCGGCGACTTCAGCGAGGTCATCAGACTCAGGGCGAAGGGCGCCAACGTGAGTGCCGCGGCGGCCACGAGCACCACGTAGGTGCCCGCGTCGGCGAGCGGACGCCTGCGATCAGCTGAGGTCATAGGTGATCCTCCGCCGGAAGAACAGCTGCTGCGCGAGCGAGATCAGCACCAGCACGACGAACAGCGCCACAGCCAGCGCGGCGGCCCGACCCATGTCGAAGGTCTTGAACGCGGAGGTGTAGATCCGCATCGCCACGACATCGGTCGCGCCCGCCGGCCCGCCCTGGGTGAGCGCGTAGATCGAGTCAAACGCCTGGAAGGCCGTGATGGTCGAAGTGACCAGGACGAAGAACAGCGTCGAGCGCAGCAGGGGAAGGGTGACGTACCAGAACGTCCGCAGGCTTCCCGCGCCGTCGAGCTGCGCCGCTTCGAGCACGCTCGCGGGAATCGCAGCCAGACCGGCGAGGAAGAACAGCGCGACGTAACCGGCCTGCGACCACACCGCGACGAAGGCAACGGCCGGCAGGGCGAGGCCCGGATCGCTCAGCCAGGCGATCGACGTTCCCAGCAGGGCGTTCAGCGCTCCGTCGGTGGGTGCGAGGATCCACTTCCAGACAATGCCCAGAGCCAGCGGGGCACACACCCACGGCAGCACCAGAATCGCCCTCAGCGCAGCCGAGCCGGGCAGGCGCCGGTGCAGCAGGACGGCGAGCAGGATCCCGAGCACCGTCTGGAGCGGGATGACCAGCAGGACGTACGCGACGGTGACCGCGGCCGAGTTGAGCAGGGTCGGATCGGTCCCGATCGCGACCCAGTTGCCGAACCCGATGAAGCGCGGGCGGCTGATCAGGTCCCACCGGTAGAAGCTCAGCCCGATCGCGACGACGATCGGGACGACCAGGAAGGCGAGGATGCCCACCAGGCTCGGGGCGAGCAGCCCGTAGCCGGCGATCGTCTCGCGCAGGCGCGCGCGGCGGCGTCCGGGCCGTGTCGTGGCGCCGCTGGACGGCTCGCGCATGGAACTCCTGCTCTGATCCGGGTCGGGCTGACGCCCGTCCGCCGATGAAGGCACAACCCTCAACCGGTCTCGACGCATCGACATTCCGGCTGCCTCGCATCGGGCCGCGCGCGAGGATGCATCGAGGGCCGGGCACGGGCACGCCCTGGTCGCGGGGTGTGGTTGGCTGGACGCACTCGGCAGGGAAGGAGCGCGGTGAGCTTCATCGTTCCTGCCGAACAGGTGCTGGTCATGTTTGCGCTGATGGCGCTGGGCTGGATCGGCGTCCGCGCCCGCTGGATCACCGGGGACGCCGAGCGCGGCATGACGCACATCCTGCTGAACTTCGTCGCACCGGCCGTGATCATCCAGGCCTTCCAGCGCCCGTTCGAGGCGGCCCGCCTGCAACTCATCGGCGTTGTCTTCGGTCTCGACGTGGCGGTCTTCGCCCTCACGGTGGTGTTCGCAACGGTCGTCTTCAACACCCGCTCGGTCCGCGAGCCCGGACGCCGGACCGCGATGCGGTTCGGCACGGTCTACTCCAACGCCGGCTTCATCGCCATCCCGCTGACCCAGGCGATCCTCGGCCCGGACGGGGTGTTCTTCGCCGCGGTCTTCATCGGCGTCTACACCCTGTTCGTCTGGACGCACGGCGTGGCGCTGTTCGGCGCCGCGACCGAGTCGGTGGGCGTCCGCGTCCGCAAGATCGTGTTGAACCCGGGCATCCTGGCGATGGTCGTGGCGCTGGTCCTGTACACCGGCTCGATGAGCCTGCCCGGCCCGGTCGGCCAGGCCGTCGGCTACCTGGCCGCGCTCAACACGCCGCTGAGCATGATCGTCGTCGGTGCCAACCTTGCGACGATCAGCCTGGCCACCGTGTTCAGCGACCGGCTCGCCTGGATCGGCGCGCTGGCGCGGAACCTGGTGGTGCCGCTGGTCTTCCTCGGCCTGCTGGCCCTCGTGCCGATCGACCTCGTCGCGCGGCAGTCGATGCTGATCTCGATCAGCGCCCCGGTGGGCGCGATGCTGGTGATCTTCACCGTGAAGCACGGTCAGGACGCGCGGTTCGCCACCCGGATGCTGTGCCTGTCCACGCTGCTGTGCATCCTCACGATGCCGCTGCTGCTCACGCTCGCGAGCGTGGTCTGGTAGCTGGCCGTCCGCGGCCTTCCCCACCGCCCTCGCTACCGTGCGGCCGGACGGTAGCGAGGGACCGGCTCAGAAGCCGTGCCGGGCTCGGCTGGCCTGCTCCTGGGTGCGGAACAGCCCGAAGCGGGGCAGGAACTTGTCCCAGTCGATGGCGTGGCTGTCGATCTCGGGCCCGTCGATGCAGGCGTGCTTGCGCACGAGCTTGCCGTCCTCGGTGATCGGCACCATGCACGCGCCGCACATGCCGGTCGCGTCCACCATGATCGAGTTCAGGCTGGCCACCGTCGGCACCCCGTACGGCCTGGTGAGGTCGGAAACCGCACGCATCATCATCGGCGGACCGATGGTGACGACCTCCGCGATCTTACGGCCGGTGCCGGCCTGGTTGGCCTTCAGCATCTCCTCCAGCGGCGTCGTGACGAACCCCTGGACGCCGTACGAGCCGTCGTTGGTCGCGTAGATCACCTCGAGCTGGTCGCCGAACTCGGCCTTGATCGAGCCGATCCGCTCCTCAGCGGAGTCCCAGAACATCAGGTCGGCGTTGCGGAAGCCCGAGATGAGCGTGACGTGGTTCCCCAGGCGGAGGTGCTCCCGCATGATCGGGTAGACCGGGGGCAGCCCCAGGCCACCGGCCGTGAACACGACGGTCTCGTCGTCCCCGTGGCGATGCAGCACCGACGGACGCCCCAGCGGCCCGGCGACCCCGGCGAGGGCCTGGCCGACGTGCATGTTGTTGATCTTCAGCGTGGACGTCCCCATGCCCTGGATGACCAGGGTGATCGTGCCCGCCTTGGCGTCCCAGTCGGCCAGGGTGAGGGGGATCAGTTCGCCGTGCGGCTCCGGAAGCACCCGGACGAACTGGCCCGCCTTGGCGCTGCCCGCGATCACGGGTGCGCGGACGGTGAACTCCTCGATGCCCTCGCTCAGGTGGGTCTTCGCGACGATCACCGGCAGTTCGGCGGCGGTGTCGGTGTAGGCGAGTGCTTCGCGCACGCGGTCGCTGATCTCCGCCGCCGTCATTCCTCCCGTCGCTGCGGCGATCTCGCGCGCAGCTGCCTGGCCGTCGCCGGCGGCCCGGATGGCCGTCGACCCGCCGCGGGCCGCGTCCCCTCCGGTGTAGACGCCGTCCAGGGTCGTCTCCTTCGAGGTCTCGTCCTTCTGCAGGATGGTGCCCCACCGCGAGGTGCCGAGCCGGGGCTCGGAGTCCTTGATGATCGGGTTGGCGTCGTTGCCGAGCGCCATGATCACCAGGTCGGCCTCCAGCTCCTCGGTCTCGCCGCTGGGGACCGGGCGGCGCCGTCCGGACTCGTCGGGTTCGCCGAGGCTCATCACCTCGACGATCGCCTTGGTGACGAAGTGCGTCTTGTCGTCGCCGACGAACTCGCTGGGGGAGCGCAGCACGGCCAGCTCGATGCCCTCCTCGAGGGCGTGCTCGAGCTCCTCGACGCGAGCCGGCATCTCGGCCTGGGTCCTGCGGTAGACGATCGTCACGTTGCCGCCGAGCCGTCGGGCGGTCCGGGCGGCGTCCATGGCCGTGTTGCCGCCGCCGATCACCAGCACCTGCTTGTCGGCCACGGCGGGGAGGGGCGTCTCGTAGCCGTTCCGGTGGCCCTGCATCAGGTTCACCCTGGTCAGGAACTCGTTGGCGCTCATGACGTTCAGCAGGTGCTCGCCCGGGACGTTCATGAACCGCGGCAGGCCTGCGCCCGAGCCGACGAAGACCTTCACGAACCCGGCCTCGCGCAGCTCCTCCAGTGTCGCGGTCTTGCCGACCACGAAGTTGGTCACGAACCGCCCGCCCAGCAGCCTGATCTTGGTGACGACGTCGTCGATGAGCTGGTTGGGCAGCCGGAACTCGGGGATGCCGTAGCGGAGCACGCCACCCAGCTGGTGGAACGCCTCGAACACCGTGACCGGGTAGCCCTCGGCGGCCAGTAGGTTCGCCGTGATCAGGCCGGACGGCCCGGAGCCGACGATCGCCACCGGCGGCAGGGTGGCCTTCTTCCACGGATCGGGACGCCCGGCGTACCGCTGCTGCACCCCGCCGGGGTTCGCGAGCTTGTCCCACTCGGGCAGGAACCACTCGACCTGGCCGATGCTCATCGGATGGCCCTTGTGGATGCACTGCCCCTGGCACTGAAGCTCCTGGGGGCAGACCCGTCCGGTGACGTTGGGCAGCGGGTTGCAGGCGTCCAGCATGCGCAGCGCCTCGGCGAACTTGCCCTCGCCGATCAGCTCGAACATCGCCGGGATGTTGATCTGGACGGGGCAGCCGCCCTGGGGCTCGCGCTTGCCGACGATCAGCGTGCCGACCACGCACTCCTGCTTGACGCACTGTCGGTCGCGAAGCGCCTCCAGCCACACGAACAACTCGACCTCGCGCCGGGTGTAGCCCAGATCCAGGTAGCCGAGGTAGCCCTTGTTCACCAGCTCGAAGTCGGCCGAGCGGTCGTCCGCGCTGCGGATGTACGGCCCCATCCCGTTGTTCGCGGGCCAGCTCTGGCTCATGCCGGCGAACATCGGGTACCGGTCGGACAGGTGCTTGTCGAGCGCCTTCACGAACAGGCGCTTCCGGCCCAGCGGCACGTTCCACAGGAACCGCATCAGCACGGTGGACGCGTCGTCGCCGCGGAGCAGCGTCTCCCACATCGCCAGGGTGAACTCGCGGCTCAGCTCGGGCTGCTTGAACTCCCAGGCCACCGCCTCCATGCCGTCGGCGGTGAACAGCTCACGAAACGCCCGAGGGTCGGACGACAGCCGGCGCTCCAACAGCTCCAGCTGGTTGTGGTGCAGCAGCTCGGTCACTGGATGATCTCCGCGTCGCAACTGGCCTTGACCCGGGTGATCTTGGCCTTCAGGTCGGCCGTGACCTCGAGCCCGATCCAGGACTTGGGGCGCATCCGCGCCACCGTCTGGGGGGCTCCGTCGATCACGATGGTGGTCTTCTCGAACAGCTGGGGCAGCTCCTGGTAGCAGGTGGCGCAGTCGTTGCACTTCGGCTCGTCGGCAGCGTCGAGGAAGATCGGCGGAGGCGCATCCTCCGCGACCACCGGCGCGGCCGCGGGGGGACCGGACGGGGCCAGCCCGAGCCCGAGCTGGAGGGTGCCGGTCGGAGCCTTGGATGCGGTGGCGAGGTCGGCCATCGCCGCGGCGATGCTGTCCAGGGCCGCCTCGCGGGCGTCCACGGCCTGGGAGTGCCGGCCGATCCAGGCGTCCAGTTCGGCCTTGTGCTCGGCGCTCAGCCGCGCTTCGGTCTCCCCGGCGAGGAACTGCAGGGTCTGCCAGTACTGCTTGCGGTCCTCGACCAGGGCAACGATCGCAGGGGAGCACGCCATCCGGGCCAGGCGTCCGGCCCGATCGGTGGTGTAGACGAAGGGCACCTTGCCGACCCGTTCACGCGCGTCCAGTTCGACATAGGCCGCGATCGGCGTCGCGCCGTCCTCCTCGTAGGCGGCGAGCCAGCGGAACTGCTTGGCGAACCGGCCCTCGCCGACGGCGAAATCGGCCGGGGTGAGCTCGCGCTCCATGATCTGCACCTGGCCCTGTGCGTCGGTGTACGCGAGCGTCCCGGTGGTCCACAGCTGGTTGATCTCCGGGTTGCCCTCGAGGTCGAACCGGTCGGTGACCGACTCGCCACGACGGGGGTCGTGGATGAACAGCGGTGCCATCCGGGTCTCGACGGCGAGCCGGGAGCGGGCGTTGGCGAGATCCTCGGCCATGCCGTTCTCGGTGTCGCACGGGGTGGTGGCCACCATCAGGGCTGCTCCGGCGTTGAACTCGAGCATCTCGGCTGTCGCCCGGAGGAAGTGCCCGTGGTACGACGGCGCCGTTGCGCAGACGTAGACGTTCGGATGGAAGGCGGCGAGCAGGCCGAGTTCCTTGCGGGACTCGCCCTTTCCGGCGTGGGCGCTGCCGAACCGGGCGAGGTCGGCGTCCTGGCCGGTGTGGCTGGCCGTCGAGGCCTGGCCGCCGGTGTTGGAGTAGCCGCCCGAGTCGAGGACGAGAGCCTTGATCGGCGTGCCGCCGGCCAGCACCCGCGACATCGCGCCGAAGCCGATGTCGAAGGCCGCGCCGTCCCCGCTGATGGAGAACACCGCCGGGATGAGCGCGCGCTCCGCCGGGGTGAAGTCCCGCCACGACAACTTGGCCAGGGTCTTGTCGTCCACGCTCGGGTCGTAGTCGGACGCCAGTTCGAGGCGGGCGACGCGCAGTGCCTTCACCTCTTCGACGAGACCGGACACCAGGCCCTCGAAGATGCCGGCCGCGAGCGGCTGCGCGTCCTGGAACAGGCCGTTCACCCACGGGTCGAGGTAGGGGGAGTACGGCATCGTGGACGCGTACACACTGGAGCACCCGGTGGAGTTGGCGATGACCATCGAGGACGGGCCGTCCCCGGTGGGGCCGGACTCGTACAGGTAGAGCCGCCGCTCGAGGGTGCCGATCGTGGCGCTGACCCGGGCGTTGCGCGGGTCGCTGGGCGGCAGGCTCGCCCGGAGAGCCGTCAGCTCGTCGAGGAGCTTCTCGAGTTCGGCGACGTGGCCCAGCCGCTTGCTCTCGCCGATCCGGTGAGCGAGGGCGCTGACCAGGTGGGTCGCGGTGACCTCACCGCAGCCACGGCACGCGCCGTGACCGCCGGTGATCGCGTAGTAGTCGGAGCGGTTGAGGAGGATCCGCTTGATGTCGCCGCCGGGCAGCAGGGCGTCAGCCGTGACCTTCGCGGGGCTGTCGGGCAGTTGGGTGAGGCGCTCGAAGCGTGCTTCCAGCATGCTCAGCAGGGGAGCGTCCTGGTCGGTGGCGGCGAGCGCATCCGGGCCGCACACGTCCACGCACTCCAGGCATCCAGTGCACTTCCAGGGGTCGACGACGGCGGAGAACAGGACGCCTTCGCCGGCCGAGGCCCGCTCGATCACGTCGAAGAGGGGACGGGTCCGGGCAACGGGGAACGCCGCCAGAGCGGTGAGGACGGCCTCGGCCTGTTCGGCGGGGAGCTGCCGGTCCTCCGGCAGTGCCGCCAGCGTGTCCCGGGCGACAGCGGTGAGGTCGACGAGCTTGGAGTCGGCCACCAGGGCCGCCCGGATCGCCGCGGACCAGTCGGGGACGATCGCGTACGCGTCGGCCCGCTCGGCCCCGGTGAGACCGGCGGCCTCGAGCGCGGAAGCCAGCAGGTCGGTGATCTCGTGGGCTGTGTTCGGGATCGCGTTGTCGGGGCAGGCCAGCGCGCACTCCATGCAAGCGGTGCACGCGGTCGGGTCGAAGACGGGGACGGTGCGCCGGAAGATGCCCTTGTTCTTGCCGGCGCCGGTCCCGACCGGCATGAACATGCCGGAGCCGGGCAGGACGGGAGCTTCGCCGATGGTGCCGTCACGGAACGGCCTCGCGACGATCTCCTCGTAGTACCCGGGGTCGAACAGGCCGCTGGAGCCCTCGCGGGAGACGGCGGGCGTCATCAGGGCCGAAAGGGCCGCGCGGGCGCTGATCGCCGGCTCGGCGTCGATGGCCTCGAAGGACGGGTCGGCGTAGTCGACCGCGACCGCCTTCATCCCGTCGCGGATCACCGCCATGTTGGCGTCGATGACCTTGTCGCCGCGGCGTCCGAACTTCTTGGCCAGCTCGGCGCGCACCTCGGCCTCGAGCTGGGCGGGCGACTCCGAGCCGGAGCCGGTGACCTTCCCGAGGATCGCGCCGATGAACGCGATGCCCATCATCCGGGTCTGCAACTCGGGGTTCGGCGCATGAGTGCGGGCGATCGCGAAGGCGTCCAGGACGTAGAACCTGATGCCGCGCTCACGGATGTTCCGACGCGCGTAAGACGGGAGGCTGCGCCACACCTCGACCGGGGAGAGGTCGGACTGCATGATCAGCGTGCCGCCGGCCACGAGGCCCTTCAGCGGGTTGGTGTGGGCGAACACCTGGTGGTCGGGGGCGACGACGACCTCGACGTCCTCCAGTTCGGCGTTGGTGATCAGCACCGGCTCCGGCGAAAGGGTGATGTAGTAGTTGGTCGCCGCGCCGGACTTCTCCGAGCCGTACTTCGGGGCGGACTTGGAGTGCATCTTCAGCAGGCCGCTGAGCAGGTCGGTGAGCAGCTTGCCGGTGGCGACCGTCCCGTAGCCGCCGACCGAGTGGAACCGGATCCGCATCGCTGCGTCCGGCAGCACCTTCGGGTTGTTCTCGGTTGCCAGGGCCATCAGCTCGGTCTCGGGATACGCCGAGCGCATCTTCGCCTGGATCTCGGCCAGCGCCGGGGTCGGGTTGGCTGTGAAGAACTGCGAGCCGAGGTAGACCAGCGGGGGTGCGGTCGGGTCGGTCATGTTCTTCACCGCGGCGACCAGGTGACGGGGCTGCACGTCGTGGCCGCCCAGCCCGAAGATCGCGGTCGTCAGCCTCGGGATGGCGGCGATGGCCGGGACGTCGGGGTAGGGCTGCTGGCTCTTGCTCGCCTCGGCGTTGGCGCGAGCGTGCAGCAGCGCCTGGTTGACCAGGCGGGTGAGTGCGGTGTCGTCCGAACGCTCGAGGACGGTGATCGCGCGGGCCTTGCCGATGGCGGCGACGAGCTCGGCCTCCGGGAAGGGCTGCAGCAGCTTGACCGAGATCACGCCGACCTTCAGGCCGATGCTGCGCAGGTAGGGCTGCACGGCGCGGACGTCGTCGGTGATCGAGCCCAGCCCGATGACGACATAGTCGGCGTCCTCGCAGCCGTAGGACAGCACCGGCGCGTACTCGCGCCCCGTCAGCTCGGTGTACTCGGCCATCGCCTGCCGCACGAGGGCGGGGACGGCGTTGGCGAAGTGGGTGCGGTGGTCGGCGGACCCGGCCTGGAAGTCGGGTTGGTTCTGGACGGCACCGGTCAGGCCCGGGTTGTGCGGGTCGACCAGGGCAGGGACCAGTTGGCGGGTGCCCTTGGCCGGGGCGTTGAGCCACTGCCGGCGCCACTGGCCGCGGCGGGCCTCCGGCACCCAGGACAGCGTCTTGCCGATCAGCTTGCCGTCGGCGTCGGCCTCGACGGCGTCGGCGACCGATTCGAGGTGCTTGCGGAGCGCGGCCAGGTCGGAGGCGCCGAAGTCGTCGGCGTGCCGGTCGAGGTAGCGGTTGAGCTGGTGCACGCGGCCCTTGGCCCCGAACAGGACCTCCTGGGCGACGGTGGGGCACGGGATCCGTCCCGCCGGGTCGCCGAGGTAGGTGCGCAGCAGCTCGGGCTCCGGAAGCAGGGCCTCGCTCATCACGTGGCTGGTGGCGAAGCCGTCCATGGTGTTGGCGACCGGGATCAGCGACAGCGACGCGGTCCGGTAGGAGATCGCGGCCAGGTCGGCCGCCTCCTGGGGGTTGGACCCGAACAGGATGGTGTAGCCCGACGGGAGCAGCGCGTAGATGTCGTCGTGGCCGGCCATCACGTTGAGGGAGTGCTTGGTCACGACCCGCGCGGCGACCTGCAGGACGAAACCGCCGATCTTCTTGCCAACCGTGACGTAGTGGGACTCCAGGCCGTAGAGGATGCCCTGGCTGGAGGAGGCGTTGGAGATGAAGTCCCCGCCGGTCAGCGCCGCGCCGAGCGCACCGGACTGGGCGGAGTGCTCGCCCTCGGTCTCGACGAAGAAGGGGTGTTTGCCGAAGACGTTGATCTGGCCCTCGGCCCGGGCGGCCTCGAAGAGCTCCGAGATCTCCGTCGACGGGGTGATCGGATAGCCGATGACCCCTCCGCACACGTTCTTCATCACGTACGCAACGGCGCCGTTGCCGTTGATCACGTCGGGCATGCCTGGGAAAGCCGGCTGAACCGCCATCTGGATCCTCCTGGGGAGCGCCGCGGTCAGGGTGCCCAGCCGATTGCGGTGCTGGGTCTGCTCTGGCCCGGAGTCACTTCGTTGTGGATCCAAACTACGTCGTCATACGCAATTCTGCACATCGGCGGGTCGAAGGATGGATACCCCGGGCGGCATCCACGCTCAGAGGGCTGGTCGGGCGGACCTCCGCGCGGCCCGGAGGGCGAGTCCGGTGAGCGTGTCGGTCGTGTAGCCGGGCCAGCCGTGCACGCGCTCGCGCCAGGGCGCGGGCACCGACTCCAGCCCCCACAGGGCTCCGGCGAGGGAGCCGGCGATCGCGGCGACGGTGTCGGCGTCGTTGCCGCCGCGGACCGCCCGGTAGAGAGCGTCAGGGACGTCTTCTGCGCCCGCGACCGCGCACAACGCGGCCTGGAAGGCCCGCACGACCCAGCCGTTCCTCTGGCTGAAGTCCCGGGGGTGGCGCCCGTCGGCGAGCGCCTCCTCGATCAACTCCTCCCACCGGCTGCGGTGTCCGGGCGGCAGCCAGGGCAGGCCGATGGTGGGCACCAGCTCGCCGGTGCGGACGGCATGGCGCAGCATCAGCGTCCACAGGACGACGGCGTCGACGTTGTCTTCCTCCGCGTGCGTGAGCTGCGCGATCCGTCCGGCTGCCTCGGCGAGGTCGGCCTCACGTCCGTCGGCGAGGAAGGCGAGGGTGACGGGGTGCGTCCGCATCAGGGAGCCGTTGCCGGCGCTGTGCCCGGTCCGCTCGTGGACGTCGCGGGCGGCTTCGCGCGCGTCGGGCTCGGTGGGCCGTGGACCGAGACGGCCGAGGACGGCGGCAGTCTGAGCGCCGACGTCCTTGGCGTCGCGCGACCACTCGATCCAGCTGTGGAGGATCCCGGCGAGCACGTCGGCGTCCAGGAGCGAGTCGCCGCCGGCCACCGCCTGCAGGATCGGGACGGCCATGGCCGTGTCGTCGGTCCACTCAGCAGGCTCATGGCCCATCGGTCCGGGCCCGAACTCCGGCGTGACGCTGTCGGGGAGCGGTCCGCCGAACTCGTACGGGGCGCCCAGCGCGTCCCCGACCGCGGAGGCGACGACGCAGCCGACGGCGCGTCCGAGGGGCGTGCCCCAGCTGAGCCCGGGGTGCGGATAGGTGGCGAGGAAGGAGGCGGGCAGGGCGACGTTGTCGGGGGCCCGCTCGAAGAGCGGGGCGATCTCGTCGACGCGATAGCCTGCGATGCCGCAGCCGATCTCGGTGACGAGGAAGGTGAGCTCGGGGTGCTGCGCTGCGTCGGTGAGGAAGGCGGCCGCGTCGGCGGCAAGGGCCTCGAGGCCGCTCATCGAGTCGATGGCATAGGAGTGGCCCTGGAAGCCGTGGCCCTGGCCCCAGATCGCACCGAAGCGGTCCGCCGCGAACCGGGCAGCACCACCGCCGTGGTGGCCGGCGGCGTTGGAGCCGAAGACGAAGACCTCGCCGGGCGCGAGCGTCAAGATCCGGCGGGACGCCACCAGCCGTCCGGCGCTGTCGGTGTCGACGTTGGGGGACCGGCTCATGGCGACTCCTGGGTGTGATGGCTCGCTTCGATTGAATCACCGGCCGGAAGGAGGCGGCCCGGCGTCGAACGGGTCGAGACCGCCTGCTTCGCCACGGCGACGTTGTAGCGAGTTCTCCCCAGCGGGCACGGTGTCGTGAGCGTGTGGGTGCCCGTGGCAGGAAGTCGGGGACTTGCATTTCGCTCGCACGCGGATGTCATTGGTGCATCGTGCGACGGAGGGGGAGCCGATGAGCAGCGCCGGGACGCTCTCGGGCGGGGCCGCAGCAGGGCGGGTGGTCGCCCTCGGAGCCACCGGTCTCGCGGTGGTCTTCGTGGTCGGAGTGACGCTGTCCATCGTCGCGGACCGGCCCAGCACGTCGACCCTCGCGGTGATCGCGATCCAGGGGGTCGTCGCACTGGGCATCCAGGCCTACGTCATCTGGAGGGTCGCGACGTCCTGGGGGTCGATGTCGGTCTTGAGGAGGGTCGGCCTGACGCTGATCGGAGTGCTGCTGGCTCCGCTCGAACTCGCGCTGGGGATCGTCGCCGCGGGGGTCGCGGTCGTGGTCCTCGTGCTGGCGGCGCTGGGTGGCGGAGGCGGCGCCGGATCGGGTGCGGCGGATCCGGGGCCGACCGGCGGGGCGGCGGCTCCACCCGCGAGTTGGGTGCCGCCGGAGCCGAGGAGAAGCTGTCCGATGTGCACCGGCGGCCAGCAGCGGTGTCCCGCCTGTGGCGGCTCGGGGTACCGGCACGCGGACGGCAGCGTGGTCGGGCTGTGCTTCACCTGCGGTGGCACCCGGACCGTCACCTGCACCAATTGTCACGGCAGCGGCTTCTCGGCCTGAGGCTCGTGGTCGGACGGTGGGTGTGACTCGGTCCGCCGCCAGGGGGCGGGTGCCTGGGATGCCCAGGCACCCGCGACGCGACTACACCTGCTGAAGGCTCACCCTGCGACGATCGTCGTCGAGCTGGAGCACGCGGACACTGACCCGTTCCCCCGTGCTGAGCGAGCGCTTCGACTCGGCTGTGGGCAGCAGTCCGTCCACTCCCTCGCCGAACCGGACGAAAGCGCCGAACGGGACGATCGCGCTCACGACGCCGTCCAGGGTTCCCCCGCTGCGTGCGACGAACGCCTGCCAGGCCTGGTCCGTTGGTGGTTGGTGCGTTTGGTTCATCTTCACCTCCTCTCCCGCGCACGTGTCCTTGATGGGTCGTCTTGTGCGTGGGAGGCGGGCCCCGGGCCCGCGGGGAGGTCAACGCAGAGCCGGGGAACTCTCTGTGCAGCGGCTGGTGGCCGACCCGGCAGTCATGTCGCGAACGCTAACCCGCCTTGTGGGCCGCCGCAACATGCGTCCCTCGATTTCGACTTGGGGGTCGTGAGGGTGTAGTTGGTTGAGATGAACAACACAGATCAGCCACTGGACGACCTCGTCCGCCTCTTCGCCACCCGTTGGGAACGCCTCGGTGAACCCGAGGTCGGGGAGGGACTCCTCGCCGATCCCGTGCTCGTCCTCGGTCCGGAGGCCACGGTGCCCGTCCCGCGGACGGAGTTCCTGACCGCCGTCTCCGCCCGGGCCGACGCCGTCTCAGCGGTGTCCGCTCCACCGACCCGACTCGCGGGCGTGACCGCGCAGGCGCTGGGGGAGCGGATGGTCGTGGCGACGATCACGTGGAGCTTCGGCCCTCCGGACGGCGCCGTCACCCTGGTCAGCGACTTCCTCCTCCAGCGGGAAGAGCCGGGGTCGCTGCGCTGCGTGGCCTACCTGCCCCGCACCAACGTCATGGACCACCTGCCGCGGGCCGGTGATCGCTGAACCGGCAGCGGTCACCCCGCCGCGAGCGCGTCCAGGTCGCGAACCGCGTACCGGTGGTGCTCCCACTCCTCCTCGAGGATGGTCCGCAGGCACGACAGGACGGTCTCGTCGTGCTCGGGCGCGTGGGGGTTGGGTCGATGTGCCGCGAGTTCGTCGTCGGTGACCCCGGCGATGAACTCCCGCACCATCGCCGTGCGCTCGGCCCTGGCCGCCAGCACGTCGTCGAAAGTGGGCGCGGCGTCGGAGAAGACGGACGGGTCGTAGGCCGCGGAGTCGCCGCCGTCATTGGGCAGCCCGATCGGGTGGTACGGCTGCGGATGCCCCAGGATCGCCCTGCCCAGCCACGTGTCGGTCGCCATCACGAGGTGGCGCAGGGTCTGGGCCAGCGACCATTCGCCGGCTACGGACGCGTCGAGCGTGCCCTCCGGCATCGCGAGTGCGTGGGCCACGGTCGCGGCCCACGTCCGCTCGACCGCTGCCCAGGCGTCCCGGAGACCGGCCGGATCGCCGGCCGTCCGCGACGCGCGTCCCGGGAACCGCCGGTTCAGCTCGCCGTCGACGAACGGCGCGACATCGACGCCGTTGACCACCAGGGTGCCGTCGCCCTCGAACAGCCAGGGCGAGTCGAGTTCCATGCCGGCGATCTCGCTGCCGCGGATGACGACCTCTCTGAAGTCGCAGCCGATGAAGCGGGACGCGCGCAGCGTCCGGTCCATGAAGGTCCGATGGTCCAGCGGCTCCGGGACGGGCTGTGTCATGCGCCCACCTTCGCAGCCGGCTCCGACACCGGACCGGCAAGAATGCCGCCGTGCGAGATTCGATCCTGGAGCGCTTCCCCGTGGACGGCTCGGTCGTCATCGACGACGAGACCCTGACCACCCCGTACCGGGTCGAGGACGGGTCGATGCTCCTGATCGCCGGCACGGTCGATCCCGCTGCCGCTTCGGCGGCCCTCGCCGGCGTCGCGATGGCGCCGGTGCCGACGACGACCGGACGCGCTCTCGCCGCGGTGTGGGTCGCCGATTTCAGGCAGGCGAACCTCGGCCCTCACGGCGAGCTCCAGTTCTCCGTCTTCGCGACCCGCGAGGAGGAGCCCGCGGTCTCCCCGGGCCCGTGGGGGTTCTACGAGGCGCTCTCCCGTCCGATGCCGCCGCTGATGGTCTGTCACCGGCTGTGGAACACGACCCGGCGCGTCGCCCGGTACAACGACGTCCACCTCGGGCTCGACGCGCTCCCGGCAGCGGGAGGGCTGACCGACGGGCGGCGATGGCGATTCGCCTTCGACGACACACAAGGGCGGGCGCTGGTACGGGGGGACGTCGGCATCCCCACCCGGACCGCGATGGCTGAGGGCGCGGCCCTGACCCGGGCACTCGGGCTGCGCAGGGCCCTCCGGCTAGCCGATTCGCGGTCGACCTCGCTCACGGTCGTCAGCCCCCGCCGGGACCGTGACGGTCGCCTTCAGTTGTCCTCCACCTTCACCCAGGCTCGCCGCTCCGTGCTGCGCCGCTGGACCGACGAGGACGAACTCGAACTCCTCGACCCGCACCTGGGCGCCCTCGGCTTCGCGCCGGAGGTGATCGCGGCATTCACGGGACTGGCCTTCGTCTACCTCCGTCCCGAGCCGGGCGCCGGCGTCCATACTGGGTGACCATGTCCGAGGAAACCGCTGCAGCGCCGGCCGGCGAACGCCAGCGGATCCCGGGCGAGGTCTGGGTGCTGGTGGTCGCTGCGTTCGTGATCGCCATCGGCTTCGGGCTGATCACGCCCGTCCTGCCCGCGTTCGCCCAGACCTTCGGCGTGGGGGCGTTCGCCTCGAGCGTGGTCGTCAGCGCGTTCGCCTTCTTCCGGCTCGTGTTCGCCCCCGCCGGTGGGCGGCTCATCGCCCGGTTCGGCGAGCGGCCGGTCTACCTCGCCGGGCTGGTCATCGTCGCGATCTCGACGGGCGCGACCGCCTTCGCCCAGGACTACCTCCAGCTCGTCCTGTTCCGGGGGCTGGGCGGCATCGGCTCGACGATGTTCACCGTCTCGGCCGTCGCGCTGCTCGTCCGCCTCGCCCCGCCCGGCATCCGGGCCCGCGTCTCGTCGGCGTACGCGACCGCCTTCCTGCTGGGAGGGGTTGGCGGCCCCGTCGTCGGCGGACTGCTGGGCGGGCTGGGTCTCCGGGTTCCGTTCCTCGTGTACGCCGTCACCCTGGTGATCGCAGCCGGCGTCGTCGCCGTCTTCCTGCGGCACGCGTCCCTGCGGCCCGCGCCGGGCAGCCCGGAACTGCCCGTCCTCACCGTGCCGGTGGCTGTGCGGGACAGCGCCTACCGCGCCGCGCTCGGCTCCGCGTTCGCGAACGGTTGGGGCAACTTCGGCGTGCGCAACGCGATCCTGCCCCTCTTCGCGATCGCGGTCGTCGGCAACCAGCCGTGGGTCGCCGGGACGGCGCTGGCTGTCTTTGCGGCAGGGAACGCGGGGGGTCTCGCCGTCGCCGGCCGCTGGGCCGACCGGGCCGGACGCAAGCCGTTCATCATCGCCGGGCTGGTCGTCTCGGGAATCGCGACCGCCGCCACCGGGCTGGCCCACGACCTGCCGCTGCTGATGCTGGTGTCGCTGGTCGCAGGAGTCGGAGCCGGTGCCCTCAATCCCGCCCAGCAGGCCACCCTGGCCGACGTCGTCGGACGCGAGCGCAACGGTGGACCGGCGCTCGCCGCCTTCCAGATGTCCCAGGACTTCGGGTCCATCATCGGGCCGATCATCGCAGGGCTCCTGGTGGACCACGGCAGCTACTCCCTCGCCTTCGCCATCACCGGCGCGATCACGCTCGCGGCTGTGCTTCCCTGGCTGCGCGCCCGCGAGACGCACGCCCGGGGTTAGGCTGCCGGAACCCGAACAGGACGGATCCCGCATGATCGCCGTGGCCCTGGTCCTCGCCGCCATCGCGGCGCTGCTCCACGTCTTCATCTTCTTCCTGGAGTCGATCGCCTGGACCGGCGAGCGTGCCCGGCAGACCTTCGGGACGACGCCCGAGGAGGCGGCCGCGACCAGGGAACTGGCCTTCAACCAGGGCTTCTACAACCTCTTCCTCGCCGTGGTGACCATCGTCGGGATCATCCTGACGGCGGCGGGTCAGCGGGAGGCGGGGGCTGCCCTGGTGTTCGCGGGAGTGGGCTCGATGGCCGCTGCGGCGCTCGTGCTGCTCACGACGTCCCCCGACAAGCGCGCGGCGGCCCTGAAGCAGGGCACTGTCCCGCTGCTCGCGGTCATCGCCCTGGTCATCGGGTTGGCGCTGTAGCCGGACCTCGGGCGGTACATCGCCGGCCCGGTCTCCCCCTGAGAGCGGATGACGGGAATCGAACCCGCGTAGCCAGTTTGGAAGACTGGGGCTCTACCATTGAGCTACATCCGCGCGCCGCCAAGCGTAACGGACGGGCGAGCCACCTGTCGTACCGGCGCTGGCGCGGCCGCCTCCCCGGACCGCGTAAGATCTTCCCGGTCTGTTTACATCCACACAGGAGCCTGCATTGTCCAGCACTGTCGAGAAGCTCGGTCCGTCCCGGGTCAAGCTCACCGTTGAGATCCCCTTCGCCGACCTGAAGCCGCACCTGGACAAGGCGTACGCCGACATCGCGTCCCAGGTGACCATCCCGGGCTTCCGCAAGGGCAAGGTCCCGCCGCTCGTGATCGACCAGCGCTTCGGCCGGGGCGCGGTGCTCCAGGAGGCCATCAACGCAGCGCTGCCCAGCGCCTACGAGTCCGCCGTGCTGGAGTCCAAGGTGACGCCCATCGCCGACCCGGAGGTCGAGGTGACCAAGTTGGAGGACGGTGACGTCGTCGAGTTCACCGCCGAGGTGGACGTCCGTCCCGAGATCACCGTGCCCGACTTCGCCGGCCTGTCCGCGACCGTGGACGCGCTCAAGCCCGTCGAGGACGAGGTGGATGAGCGGGTCGAGTTGCTGCGCCAGCGCTTCGCCACCACCGTCGACGTCGACCGCGCAGCTGCAGCGGGCGACAAGGTCACCATCGACCTGCTCGCGACTCGCGACGGCGAGCCCGTTCCCGACGGCACAGCCGACGGCGTCGGCTACGTGATCGGCTCCGGCGGCATGATCGACGGCCTCGACGAGGCGGTCACCGGCCTGAAGGCCGGCGAGGAGGCGGAGTTCTCCTCCACCCTCGTCGGCGGCGTGCTCGAGGGCGAGCCGGCCGACATCAAGGTCACCGTGAAGAAGGTCTCCGAGCAGAAGCTGCCCGACGTGGACGACGAGTTCGCCCAGCTGATCTCCGAGTTCGACACCGTCGAGGAGATGCGCGCCGACCTCGCCAAGGCCGTGGAGACGTCCCTTGCGGCCGAGCAGGTCTCCACCGCCCGCGACCGCATCGTCGAGGAGCTCGTCGCCGCCACCGACTTCGAGGTCCCCGAGGGGGTCGTCGAGTCCGAGGTGAACGCGCGCAGGGAGCAGATCAACGGCCAGCTCGCCCAGGCGGGCCTGACCCTCGAGCGCTACCTCGAGTCCTCCGCCGAGGAGACCGCCAAGACGGCTGACGAGTTCTGGGACGACCTGCGCACCAGCACCGTGAAGGCCCTGAAGGCCCAGCTGATCCTCGACCAGATCGCCGATGACGCGCAGCTCTCCGTCGAGCAGGACGACCTCAGCCGGCTGATCGTGCAGAAGGCCATGGAGGCCGGCACGACGCCCGAGCAGGAGGCCCAGCACATGATGGAGCACAACCACCTCGGCGCCTGGATGCAGGAGGTGCGTCGCAACAAGGCGCTGGCCGAGGTCGTCGCCAAGGCCAAGGTCACCGATTCGGCGGGCAACCCGGTCGACATCACCGTCCGTCCCCTGACCGCGGACGCGGCGGCGGACGCCGACGAGGTGGCCGACGCGGCCGAGTAGTTCCGACTCCGAACCCCGGCGTCGCCCTCGGGCGGCGCCGGCGTTTGCGCGGTGAGCGAACAGCGCCCGGAACATGCCCGAAATGTCCGTCGCGACGGGTAGTTTCGCCTTCGTGAACGAACATCTGACGATCGAACGGGGCCTGCGAGCGGCCGCTGGACCGGGCCTGGCTGGCATGAGCGATTCGGTCTACCAGTCGCTGCTGATGAACCGGATCATCTTCCTCGGTTCCGAGGTCAAGGACGAGAATGCCAACGCGATCTGCGCGCAGATGCTGCTGCTGAACGCGGAGGACCCCGAGAAGGACATCTACCTCTACATCAACTCCCCGGGCGGCTCTGTCGACTCCGGCATGGCGATCTACGACACCATGCAGTGGATCTCCAACGACGTCGCGACCGTGGCCATGGGCCTGGCTGCCTCGATGGGCCAGTTCCTGCTGTCCGCCGGCGCCAAGGGCAAGCGCTTCGCCCTCCCGCACAGCCGGATCATGATGCACCAGCCGTCCGGCGGACTCGGGGGCACGGCCTCCGACATCCGGATCCAGGCCGAGCAGTCGCTGCACATCAAGCAGACGATGGCGCGGCTGATCGCCCAGCACACCGGCCAGACGCTCGAACAGATCGAGGCCGACTCCGATCGTGACCGTTGGTTCACCGCGGAGCAGGCTCTGGCCTACGGGTTCATCGACCACGTGTTCGAGCGCGCAGCCCAGATCCCGACCGAAGCCCCGAACAAGTAAGGACCGTGCACAGATGAACGTCGACATGCCGATGCTTCCCGGTGGGCTCGCTCCCGCCGGACCGCGCGCGGACTACTACATCCCCCAGTGGGAGGAGCGGACCAGCTACGGCGTCCGCCGGGTCGATCCGTACACCAAGCTCTTCGAGGACCGGATCATCTTCCTCGGCACCCCGATCAGCGACGACATCGCCAACGCGGTCATGGCCCAGCTGCTGTGCCTGCAGTCGATGGACCCCGAACGTCCGATCAGCATCTACCTGAACTCCCCGGGCGGCTCCTTCACGGCGCTGACGGCGATCTACGACACGATGCGCTACATCAAGCCCGACGTGCAGACGATCTGCCTGGGCCAGGCCGCCTCCGCCGCCGCCGTCATCCTTGCGGCGGGCACGAAGGGCAAGCGGCTGGCGCTGCCGAACAGCCGGATCCTGATCCACCAGCCCGCGACCGAGGGTGGCTACGGCCAGTCGTCCGACCTGGAGATCCAGGCGCGCGAGATCATGCGCATCCGTACGCTGATGGAGACGATGCTCGCCGAGAGCACCGGCCAGAGCGTGGAACAGGTGAGCAAGGACATCGAGCGCGACAAGTACCTCACGGCCGAGGAGGCCAAGGAGTACGGCATCGTGGACGACATCCTGACCTCTCTGAAGGACGTGTCCGCCTGACCCGGTGACGGGCTGGAGCGGGAGGAAGGCGACATGGCGAGAATCGGTGAGACCTCGGACCTGCTGAAGTGCTCCTTCTGCGGCAAGAGCCAGAAGCAGGTCAAGAAGCTGATCGCCGGGCCCGGCGTGTACATCTGCGACGAGTGCATCGACCTGTGCAACGAGATCATCGAGGAGGAGTTCGCGGAGACCTCCGACTCGGGCCTGCTCGAGGAGCTGCCCAAGCCGAAGGAGATCCGCACCTTCCTCGACTCGTACGTGATCGGGCAGGACACCGCCAAGAAGGCTCTCGCCGTCGCGGTCTACAACCACTACAAGCGGGTGCAGGCCCAGGCAGCCACCACGCCCGGACGGCGGGTCGCCGATGATGAGCTCGTCGAGCTCGGCAAGTCGAACATCCTGCTGATCGGGCCGACCGGCTGCGGCAAGACCTACCTCGCCCAGACCCTCGCCCGGATGTTGAACGTCCCCTTCGCCATGGCGGACGCGACCGCACTCACCGAGGCCGGATACGTCGGCGAGGACGTGGAGAACATCCTGCTCAAGCTGATCCAGGCCGCCGACTACGACGTGAAGAAGGCCGAGACCGGCATCATCTACATCGACGAGATCGACAAGGTCGCCCGCAAGAGCGAGAACCCGTCGATCACCAGGGATGTCTCCGGTGAGGGCGTGCAGCAGGCGCTGCTGAAGATCCTGGAGGGCACGACGGCGTCCGTCCCGCCGCAGGGGGGTCGCAAGCACCCGCACCAGGAGTTCATCCAGATCGACACCACGAACATCCTGTTCATCGTGGGCGGGGCCTTCGCGGGCCTGGAGGAGATCATCAACGCCCGCGTCGGCAAGCGTCCGCTGGGCTTCAACAACGACGCAGCGCTCCGCCAGCCGAAGGGACTCAACCCGTTCGCCGAGGTGCGCCCGGAGGACCTGCACACGTTCGGGCTCATCCCCGAGTTCATCGGCCGGCTGCCGATGATCTCCACGGTCGAGCAGCTGGACGGCGAGTCCCTCGTCCGCATCCTGGTCGAGCCGAAGAACGCGCTGCTCAAGCAGTTCCGCAAGCTCTTCGAGCTCGACGGCGTCGACCTGGAGTTCACGCCGGCCGCCGTTGAGGCCATCGCCGAGATGGCGCTGCGGCGTGGCATCGGCGCCCGCGGCCTGCGTTCGATCCTGGAGGAGATCCTGCTGAACGTGATGTACCACGTGCCCAGCGACGACCAGATCGCCCAGGTGATCGTCGACGCCGACGTGGTCACCGACGGAGCGTCTCCGCAGCTGATCAGCCGCGCAGCGCTCGCCCGGTCCGAGCGCAGGGAGCGCAGCGCCTGAGCGAACCCGCACGAACTCGGCCCGCGAGACGTCGCAGCCGACGTCGGGGGTATGCCAGAGTGGTGTCCTAGCTAATCGGCGTACGAAGGAGTCAGCCATGGCCACCCGGCAAGTCCAGATCGCATCCTCTGTGGGCCTGCACGCGCGTCCCGCGTCCCTGTTCGTCCAGGCCGCCACGGCGACCGGGCTGCCGGTGACGATCGCCAAGGAGGGTGGAAACCCGGTCGACGCCCGCAGCATCCTGATGGTCATGGCGATGGGTGCCAAGCACGGCGAGACCGTCACCCTTTCCGCCGACGGCGACGGGGCGGACGCGGCCCTGGACTCGCTGGTCGAACTGCTTTCACGCGACCTGGACGCGGAGTAGTCCGGTGAGCGGCGACGATTCGCTGCGCACCTTCCACGGCATCGGCGTGAGCGCCGGGACGGCCGTCGGGCCGCTCGTCGTCGTCACGCCGCCGCCCACGCCTCCCGCGGACGAACCCGCCACCACCGACGCAGCGGCGGCTTCGGCGACCGTGCATGCTGTGCTGGCGGAGGTGGCCGGCGGGCTGGAGGCCCGCGCCGCAGGGGCGGACGCCCATGCCAAGCCGATCCTGGAGGCCGGCGCCATGATGGCCCGCGACCCCGGACTGGCGATGGGCATCGACACGCAACTGGGCAACGGTCTCGGCATCACCAACGCGGTCAGCGCCGCGGTGGAGGAGTACTGCGCGATGTTCCTCTCGCTCGGCGGGTACATGGCCGAGCGCGTCACCGACCTGCGCGACGTCCGGGACCGTGCGGTGGCCCGGCTGCTCGGCCAGCCCGAGCCGGGCGTCCCCGCCCTGACGACGCCGTCCGTCCTCGCAGCGCACGACCTCGCCCCGGCCGAGACGGCGACCCTGACCGCCGCCACCTGCCTCGGGATCATCACCGAGGCGGGCGGGCCCACCAGCCACACCGCGATCCTGGCGTCCCAGCTCGGCATCCCCGCCATCGTGCAGGCCACCGGCATCCTCTCGGTCCCGGCCGGCGTCACTGTCGCGATCGACGGTGGTGTCGGTGAGATCACGGTCGACCCGACGCCCGCGGAGGTGCAGCTGCTCACCGAGCGCAGGCGCCGCCGCGAAGCCGCCCTGGCCGGCGGCACGGGCAAGGGGTCGACCAAGGACGGCTACCCGGTCGCGCTGCTGGCCAACATCGGCACGGCGAAGGACGCCCACGCCGCTGCGGCCCAGCCCGTCGAGGGTGTCGGCCTGTTCCGCACCGAGTTCCTGTTCCTCGACCGCGACACGATGCCGACCGTCGAGGAACAGACCGCGACCTACACCGAGGTGTTCACCGCGTTCGGCGACCGGCGCGTCGTCGTGCGGACGCTGGACGCCGGCGCCGACAAGCCGCTGAAGTTCGCCGACCTGGGGCCGGAGGAGAACCCCGCCCTCGGTCGCCGTGGTCTGCGTCTGGGCATGATCCGCACCGACGTGATGGACACGCAGCTGCAGGCGCTCGCGAATGCGTACCGGGCGACGAACGCCGACGTCCGGGTCATGGCCCCGATGGTCGCCACCCAGGCCGAGGCGACGTGGTTCGCCGAACGCGTCCGCGCCCTCGGGCTGCCGAAGGTCGGGGTGATGATCGAGGTCCCGGCCGCGGCGATCCGCAGCCGCGGGATCCTGTACCACGTGGACTTCGCGTCCCTGGGCACCAACGACCTGCAGCAGTACACGATGGCAGCCGACCGGATGCAGGGGGAACTCGCTGCCCTGCTCAACCCCTGGGAGCCCGCGCTGCTCGACGTCGTCGCACTCGCCTGCGAGGGTGGCCAGGCGATGGGCAAGCCGATCGGGGTGTGCGGGGAGGCCGGCGGAGATCCGGCGCTCGCCCTCGTGCTCGCCGGACTCGGCGTCAGCAGCCTGTCGATGGCTCCCGGCAAGGTCCCGGCCGTGCGGACCTCGCTCGGACTGCACACCATGGAGGAGTGCCAGCAGATGGCCGCGGCGGCTCGTGCTGCGGTCGACGCGCAGGGCGCTCGCGCGGCCGTCCTCTCGATGGCCGACCCGGTGCTGCTCGACCTCGTCTGAGTCCCATCGCCGCCGACCTGTCAGAGTTAGGCGTCGCCATGGCAGCTCCTGACTCTGACAAGTCGGGAGGAAGGCGGGCTACTTCTTGACGTCCTTCAGCGAGCCGGTGACGCCGCCGTCCTCGAGGCCGACGAAGCAGAGCACCTCGCGGTCGTTCGCGGACGTCCATGTCTGCTCGGTCGGATAGAAGTAGGTGTAGGTGTAGTCCGACTTGTCCGAGCCGACGCCGACGAACGCCTTGAAGGACCCGCTGCAGGCCTTGTCGGCTGCCTCGGTCACCTGCGTGACGCCGGGGTAGCTGTCCCCGGTCAGCTGGCTGGACGCGTACGCCTCCCAGAAGTGGGGCTCGCTGCAGGGCACCACCACCGCGTTCGACACCTCACCCTGGCCGAGGTCGCCGGTGCAGTCGCCCACCTTGATCGAGAACGCGTCGACGCTGGCGGGCGCGGTGACCTGGCCGGTGTCGTTGCGGACGGTGCCCGAACAGCCCGTGAGAGCCATCGTTGCCGCGACGAGCCAGACGGCAGGGGTGCGCGATCGCACGGCGGCGTCCTCAGGCCTCGACCAGGTCGATGCGGACCTGCAGCGGGCCCTCGGCGACCGTCCAGGCGAGCGTCCCCGTGATCCTCCCGACGGCGCGGAGGTCGGCCTCGACCGTCCGCAGGGCGCCCAGGACGTCGTCTGCGCCACTGACCTCGGCGTGGGCGACCTCGGCCTTCATCGAGGCCTTCGCGTTCGACTTCGCGCCGCGGATGCCGATCAGCGCGCCGGCGACCGCGTCCAGGAGGGCGGGATCGCCGCCCGTGGGCAGCTCACCGGCAACCGGCCAGGCCGCGTGGTGGATCGAACCCTCACGCCACCAGGACCAGACCTCCTCGGTGACGAAGGGGAGGGTGGGTGCGAACAGCCGCAGTTGCACGTCCAGAGCCAGCCGGAGCGCGGCCCTGGCCGAGTCGGCGTTCTGGGTGCCGTCGGCGTTGTAGGCGCGCTCCTTGACCAGCTCGAGGTAGTCGTCACAGAACTGCCAGAAGAACCTCTCCGCCGCTTCCAGGGCTGTCGTGTAGTCGAACGCGTCGTAGGCATCTGTGGCCTGAGTGACGACGTCCGCCAGCCCGGAAAGCATGGCGAGGTCGACCGGCTCGCTCGCCACCGCGCCCGGCGCGGGCTCGGGGATGCTGCCGAGGATGAACTTGCTCGCGTTGAGCAGCTTCATCGCCAGGCGGCGTCCGACCTTCATCTGGGTCTCGTCGAACGGGGAGTCCATGCCCGGCCGGGCCATCGCCGCCCTCCAGCGGACGGCGTCCGAGCCGAACCGCTCGAGGATGTCGGTCGGCACGATCACGTTGCCCTTGGACTTGCTCATCTTCTTGCGGTCGGGATCGACGACGAAGCCGGAGATGGCCGCCCGCTTCCACGGCAGGACGCCGTGCTCGAAGTGCGAACGCACCACCCGGGAGAACAGCCAGGTCCGGATGATGTCGTGCGCCTCCGGAGCCATGTCCATCGGGAACGTCAGCCGCCACAGCTCCTCGTCCCGCTCCCAGCCGCAGGCGATCTGCGGGGTGAGGGACGAGGTGGCCCAGGTGTCCATCACGTCGGGGTCACCGGCGAAGCCTCCCGGGACACCGCGCTGGTCCTCGGAGTACCCGGGCGGGCAGGTGCTCGACGGGTCGATCGGCAGGGTGTCCTCCGCTGCCGTGATCGGGTGGGCGTGGTCCGGCTGGCCGTCCGCGTCCAGGGGGTACCAGACCGGGAACGGGACGCCGAAGAACCGCTGTCGGCTGATCAGCCAGTCGCCGTTGAGCCCGTTGACCCAGTTGGCGTAGCGGTGCCGCATGTGGTCCGGCACCCAGGCGAGCTCCTCCCCGCGTGCGAGCAGGGCGCCCTTCAGGTCGTCGTCGCGTCCGCCGTTGCGGATGTACCACTGCCGGGTGGACACGATCTCGAGCGGCTTGTCGCCCTTCTCGTAGAAGTTCGCCATCCGCTGGGTGGGCTTCGGCGCGCCGTCCAGGTCGCCGGCCGCGCGGAGCAGCGCCACCATCGCCTCGCGCGCGCCGAACGCGGTCTTGCCGGCCAGTTCGGCGTACGGCTCGGCGTTCACCAGCCACTCGGGCGTTTCGGAGTGGAGCCGCCCGTCGCGTCCGATGACCGTGCGCGTGGGCAGCCGCAGCTCGCGCCACCACTGGACGTCGGTCAGGTCGCCGAACGTGCAGCACATCGCGATGCCCGCACCCTTGTCGGGCTCGGCGGCGGGGTGCGCCAGCACGGGGATCTCGACCCCGAAGATCGGTGACGTCACCGTCGTGCCGAACAGGGCGGAGTACCGCTCGTCGTCCGGGTGGGCGATCAGCGCGCAGACCGCCGGGATCAGCTCGGGACGGGTCGTCTCGATGAAGACCGGCTCGCCGTCGGGACGGTGGAAGGCGACGCGGTGGTAGTGGCCGGGGTAGTCGCGGGCCTCCAGCTCGGCCTGGGCGACGGCGGTCTGGAAGGTGATGTCCCACAGCGTCGGCGCCTCCGACAGGTACGCCTCACCGCGGGACAGGTTGCGCAGGAAGGCCCGCTGGGCGACCCGCTGGGACTCGGTGGAGATGGTGGCGTACAGCTGGCCCCAGTCGACGCTGAGCCCGAGCGTCCGCCACAGGTTCTCGAAGGCGGGCTCGTCGATCTCGGTGAGCCGGTGGCACAGGTCGACGAAGTTGCGCCGGCTGATCGGCACCTGCCGCTTGGGATCCGGGTTCTCCGGCGCAGTGAAGTCCGGGTCGTAGGGAAGGGACGGGTCGCAGCGCACGCCGAAGTAGTTCTGCACGCGGCGCTCGGTCGGCAAGCCGTTGTCGTCCCAGCCCATCGGGTAGAAGACCCGCATGCCCTGCATCCGCTGGTAGCGGGCGACCAGGTCGGTGTGGGTGTAGCTGAACACGTGGCCGACATGCAGCGACCCGGACACCGTCGGCGGCGGGGTGTCGATGCTGAACACCTGCTCGCGGCTCTCCGGCCGGACGAACGTGTAGGTGCCCCGCTCCTGCCAGCGCTCGCGCCAGGTCGCCTCCAGCCCCTCCAGCACCGGACGCTCCGGTACACCCGCGCCGGCTGGGGACGCAGCGGGCACGGCGGAGGTGAAGGGCTGTTCAGTCATGGGGGCGATTCTATTGAGGGGGGCCCGGGTTGGCAGAATCCGGCCGGGTTGCGTCCGGCCCTACGCTGGTGCGGTTATGACTGCATCGCACTCCGACATCGTCGCAGCCCTCTCCTCGCGCTGGCCCGAGCACCAGGTCGGTCGCAGCCAGGCCCGGATCCGGGCCCTGTGCGACCTTCTGGGCAACCCCGAGCACTCCTGCCCGGTCATCCTGATCACCGGCACCAACGGCAAGGGCAGCACGGCGATCATGGTCGACGCCCTGCTCCGCGGCCTCGGCCTGCGCGTCGGCCGCTACTCCAGCCCCCACCTCGTGCACCTCACCGAGCGGATCGTCATCGACGGCGAACCCATCGCGGACGAGGTGTTCGACGAGCTCGTCGAGCAGGTCATGCCGATGGTGCGGATCGTGGACGACCAGAAGATCGACGGCATCGCGATGACGTTCTTCGAGGTGATGACGGCTCTGGCGTACGCAGCCTTCGCCGATGCGCCGGTGGACGTCGCCGTCGTCGAGGTCGGCATGGGCGGGACCTGGGACGCCACCAACATCGTGGACGCGCAGGTCGCCGTCGTCGCACCGGTCGACCTCGATCACACCCAGCTCCTCGGCACCACCGTCGCCGAGATCGCCGCGGAGAAGGCCGGCATCATCAAGGCGGGTTCGCGCGCCGTCCTGGCCGCGCAGACCCCGGAAGCGGCCCGCGTCCTGCTCGCCCGGTGCGCCGAGGTCGGCGCAGAGGTGCGCCGCGAGGGCATCGAGTTCGGCCTGATCGACCGGACGCCGGGAATCGGCGGCCAGGTGCTCCGACTGGACACAGCCGACGGTCCGCTGGGCGACATCTTCCTGCCGCTGTTCGGCGAACACATGGCCCGCAACGCCGCCCTCGCCCTGGCCGCTGTCGAAGCCTTCCTCGGTGGAAGGGCCCTTCCGCCCGACGTGGTCGGGGAGGCGTTCTCCTCGGTCGTCGCGCCGGCGCGACTGGAGGTCGTGCGCCGCTCGCCCGTCGTGCTGATCGACACCTGCCACAATCCGCACGGTGCCCGGGCGACGGTCGCAGCTCTGAACGAAGCCTTCGACTTCCAGACCCTGATCGGCGTCGTCGCGATGATGTCCGACAAGGACGTCGAGGGTGTCCTGAAGGTCCTCGAGGACACGCTCACCTCGCTCGTGTGCACGGCGGTCGCGACGAGCCCTCGGGCGATGCCGGCCGCGCAGCTCGCCGAGGTGGCGTCCGGGGTCTTCGGAGCCGAGCGCGTCCAGGTCGCGTCCGACCTGGCGAGCGCGATCGACCAGGCCGTCATGCTGGCCGACGCCGCCGGGCCCGGCGCGGGCGTCCTGATCGCCGGGTCGGTCTACGCAGCGGGCGAGGCCCGGGCGCTCCTGGCCACCGAGGACGCCGAATGAGGCTTCATCCGGAGAACCCGATGGCGCGGGTCATGGTGAGCATCCTGGCGTTCGAGGCGATCGTGTGCGGACTCGCCGTCGCGGGCCTGATCCAGGTGGAGGCCATGCCGGTCGTCACGGCCGCCGTCCTCGGCGGTGGAGCGGCCCTGCTGGCCGTGGTGGCCGCCGCGCTGCTGCGCACCCCGGTGGGCTATCCGATGGGGTGGCTCACCCAGGTGGTCGTGATCGTGCTGGGTTTCGCCACGCCGATGATGTTCGTCGTCGGCGGCATGTTCGGCCTGCTGTGGGTGCTGGTGTTCGTCCTCGGCCGGCGCATCGAGCGGTCCCGGTTGTCCACAGGTGGTGGCGGGCCGGGGGAGGGCACCCGGTAGTCTCGCCGGCATGAGCGATGTTGAACGCACCCTTGTCCTGCTGAAGCCGGACGCGGTCCGCCGCGGCCTCGTCGGCACCGTCATCGGCCGCTACGAGGCGAAGGGTCTCGCGCTCGCGGCCCTCGAGCTGCGCACGATCGATGCAGCCATGGCGGACCGGCACTACGCGGCCCACGTCGAGCAGCCCTGGTACCCGACCCTGCGGGAGTTCATCACGTCCGGTCCGCTGGTGGCCCTGGTCATCGAAGGTCCCGGCGCCATCGAGGTCGTTCGTTCCATGAACGGCGCGACCAACGCGGCCGTCGCCGCGCCCGGCACGATCCGCGGCGACCTGGCCCTGTCGAACCGGGAGAACCTGGTGCACGCGTCCGATTCGCCCGAATCCGCCGCGAAGGAGCTGGGACTGTGGTTCCCGAACCTGGGGTGAACTCCCCGAGCGAGAGGGACGGCTCGCCGACTTCCCAGGGCGGCTATCCGCCCCCGGCCGAGTCCGGGCAGGGCTCGCCGCAGCTCTACCCGCCGCAGCAGGGCCATGCCTATCCGCCGCAGGCCGGGCAGGGGTACCCGCCGCAGCTCTACCCGCCGCAGCAGGGCTATGCCTATCCGCCGCAGGCCGGGCAGGGGTACCCGACGGGACCGTACCCGCCGCAGCAGGGCTATGCCTATCCGCCGCAGGCCGGGCAGGGGTACCCGACAGGACCGGGCGCCCCGCGCTACTTCACGGCGCCCCGCCCCGAACCCCTGCCCGTTGAGCCGCAGGAGTACCACCAGTTCTACCGGGCGCCGGCCTTCCGGTGGTGGCGGCCCCTGGTGGCGCTGGTCACCTTCGCGGTCGGCTGGCTGGTGGCAACCTTGATCGCGGTCACCGTCGCGCTGGCGTGGGACGTCACCTCCAGCGGCACCCGGCTCGATCCGGCGAACATGAACGTGAACCTGAACACTCCGGCGATGTTCGCGGCGAACAACATCTCGCTCGCCGCCTGCATCCCGATCGCCATGCTGTCGGGCTGGCTGGTCTACCGGCAGCGCCCGGGCTTCCTGTCCTCGATCACGGGACGGTTCCGCTGGGGGCTCTTCGGACACTTCCTCCTGATCGTCGCGCCCCTGATGCTCGCGTGGATGGCGCTCCAGACGGTCGTGGACGGAGGCCTCGGCAGCCTCGCCTGGGGTCCGGACTCCCTCTTCCTGCTGGTCACGATCCTGCTCACCACGCCCCTGCAGGCGGCCGGTGAGGAGTACGCGAACCGTGGCCTCATCGCGCGGAGCGTCGGCTCCTGGTTCGCCAACAGGTGGGTGGCCCTCGGGGTCGCGATCATCGTCAACGGGGTCATCTTCACGCTGCTGCACGGCGCGGGTGATCCGTGGCTCAACGCGTACTACTTCACCGTCGCGGTCACCTTCACCCTGCTGACCTGGCGCACCGGCGGCCTGGAGGCCGCGATCGTCATGCACATCGTGAACAACCTGCTGGGTGAGCTGACCCTGCCGTTCTCGACGGAGGAGTTCTCCCACCTCTTCGACCGCCAGGCGGGCGTGGCCGGCCCCGAGACGCTGATCCAGATCGCGGTCACCGTCCTGGTGGGAGCCGTGCTCTGGTGGAGGGCTTCGGCGCTCAAGCTGCCGCGCGCGACCGCGCCGGGGGCACCTCAGCCGCAGCCGTCCGCGGTTCCCGCCGCGCCCTGAGCCGGCCCGGGGAGCGTCTCGTTCCCGCGTCCCGTTGGGGCATGTGCGATACTGTCGGAACAGGGATCACAAGATCCCGGTCTCGGATACCCGGCTGAGGTGACAGCTCAGCAGCTGCTCGGACCTCACCGCGACGGAAACGACCGCGGGGGCGAGAGTTCTGGGTACTCGACCCGAAAGGCTTTGCTGTACGGCGAGGAGTCCCCTCCGGCTCCGCACAGCTTGATGCGGCGCACCCCGCCGCTTGAAGGAGAGCGCAATGCTCGATTCAGACGACGTTTTCGACACCTCGGCGCAGACCGCGGAGACGACTCCCGCCCCGAAGCGCCGCCGTTCGGCCAGCCGTCCGGCGGGTCCGCCCGCCCCGGTGGTGGCTCCCGAGCCCGAGCCGCAGCAGGACGTGCTGCTCGAGGTCACCGAAGAGGCCGTGGCCCCCACTGAGGAGATCGTCGAGGAGGCCGCTCCCGAGGACGTCGCCGAGGAGGTGGTCTCCGAGGAGGTGGTCTCCGAGGAGATCGTCCCCGAGACCGAAGCCGTCCCCCAGCCCGAGCCCGAGTCACGTCCCAAGCGCACCCGCCGCCCGCGGGTTGCCGCGTCCGAACCGCCCGCACCCATGGCCGACGTCGTGACCGAACCTGCTGCTGACGGCGCGGACGCCCCGGCGGCGGCAGAGCCCACCGCGCCGGCGCGCCGGACGCGCCGCCGCGCAGCACAGCCGGCCGAGGCCCCGGGAGACGAGGTGGCTGCGAGCCTCGCCGAGCTGGCCCGCGAGGCCGAGCGCCGGACACCTCGTGGAGGCGATCTCGCCCACTCGCTCGGCCTGGACGTCGAGGTCGATCCGGGAGCCGTGCTGGACTCGCTCGCTGCCGCCATCGGAGGCATGGCCGCTCCCGCGGAGGACGCGGAGGAGGACGAGGACACCGACGACGAAGCCCTGGTCGCAGAAGGCGAGGAGGGCATCGAGGGTGACGAGTCGCCCCGTCGTCGTCGCCGCCGCCGTGGCGGCCGTCGTCGCCGCAGGGGACCGGGCGAGGAGCGCGCCGAATCCGACGCAGAGGCTGACTCCGAAGACGCCGCCGAGGGCGACGAGCCGAGCTCCGGAGGCGAATCCGAGCCGGTGGCACCCGAGGCCGCCGAGACCAGTGCGACCCGTCGCCGTCGCCGTCGCCGCCGTCGCGGTGAGGACGCAGGGGACGCGGAGGACGAGACGGTCGACGTCGTCGTCCGGGTGCGCGAGCCGCGTCGCCGTGGCTCCGTCAGCGACGAGGTGACCGGCATCGAGGGCTCCACCCGCATGGAGGCCAAGAAGCAGCGCCGCCGTGAGGGCCGCGCCGCCGGTCGCCGCCGGACACCCATTCTCAGCGAGTCGGAGTTCCTGGCGCGCCGCGAGTCGGTCGACCGCAAGATGCTGATCCGGCAGACGGAGGACTACAGCCAGATCGCCGTCCTCGAGGACGGGATCCTCGTCGAGCACTACGTCGACCGCGATTCCGCGGCGTCCATGATCGGCAACATCTACCTGGGCCGCGTCCAGAACGTGCTGCCCAGCATGGAGGCGGCCTTCGTCGACATCGGACGCGGCCGCAACGCCGTCCTGTACGCCGGCGAGGTCGACTGGGACTCCTTCGGGGTCACCAGCGCGGACAAGAAGGTCGAGAAGGTCTTCAAGTCCGGGCAGAGCGTCCTCGTCCAGGTCAGCAAGGACCCGGTCGGCGCAAAGGGTGCGCGGCTGACGTCGCACCTGTCGATCCCGGGCCGCTACATCGTCTACTCCCCGGGGGGCCACCTCTCGGGCATCTCCCGCAAGCTGCCGGAGAACGAGCGCAAGCGCCTGAAGGGCATCCTCGACGAGCTGATCGAGCCCGAGGCGTCCGTGATCGTCCGTACGGCGGCCGAGGGTGCGAGCGAGGAGGAGCTCGTCCGCGACGTCAACCGGCTCAAGGCCCAGTGGGAGGTGCTGGACAAGAAGGCCAAGACGTCCACCGCGCCGCAGCTGCTGTACGCCGAGCCGGACCTCACCGTCCGCATCGTGCGTGACCTGTTCACCGAGGACTTCGGGTCGCTGGTCATCGACGGCAACGAGACCGGCGAGGACGCCTACGAGACGGTCGACGCCTACCTCAAGCACGTCGCCCCGCACCTGGCCGACCGCATCGAGCGCTGGGACCGGGCGGCGAACGGCGACATCTTCGACAGCTACCGCGTGCACGAGCAGGTCTCCAAGGCCCTCGAGCGCAAGGTGTTCCTGCCGTCCGGTGGATCGCTGATCATCGACCGCACCGAGGCCATGACCGTCATCGACGTGAACACCGGGAAGTTCACCGGCACGTCCGGCAACCTCGAGGCGACGGTCACGTCCAACAACCTGGAGGCCGCGGAGGAGATCGTCCGCCAGCTGCGGCTGCGTGACATCGGCGGCATCATCGTCATCGACTTCATCGACATGGTGCTGCCCGCCAACCGCGAGCTCCTGCTGCGCCGCCTGGTGGAGTGCCTGGGACGCGACCGCACCCGCCACCAGGTCGCGGAGGTCACCTCGCTGGGCCTGGTCCAGATGACCCGCAAGAAGATCGGCACCGGCCTGGCCGAGGCGTTCACGGTGGCGTGCGAGACCTGCCACGGGCGTGGCTACCACGTCCACGACGCGCCGGTCGCCTCGCAGGCGCCGGCCGACGGTGGGGACAGGGAGAGCCGTCGCGGTCGCGCGTCCGGCGCGGGCAGCACGCCTGCCCGACGGACGACGCGAAGCCGCAAGCCGGCCGAGCCCAAGCCCGAGGCGCCGGAGGCGAAGCCCGAGCCGGTGGCCGAGAGCGCTTCGGAGCCCGCTCCGGTCGGGTGAGGCGGTCGGGCTAGGTGCCCGGCACGTTCTCCAGTTCGGCCAGCCACAGCGCGGCCGAGGTGTCGGACGGCGCGCGCCAGTCGCCGCGCGGCGACAGCGAACCGCCGCGGACGACCTTGGGCCCGTTGGGCAGCGCCGAGCGCTTGAACTGGGCGAACCCGAAGAAGCGCTGGCAGAACACGCCCAGCCACTTCCGGATCGTGGCGAGGTCGTAGGCGACGCGCTCGTCGGAGGGGAACCCCTCCGGCCAGGCGCCGGCGTCCGCGTCGTGCCAGGCGTGCCAGGCCAGGAAGGCGACCTTCGAGGGCTTCATGCCGTGGCGCAGCACGTGGTACAGCGTGAAGTCCTGCAGCGCGTACGGCCCGATCTTGGCCTGGGTCGACTGGGGAGTCTCGCCCTCGCCGACCGGCACGAGCTCGGGCGTGATCTCCGTGTCGAGGATGGCCTGCAGGGTCGCCGAGACGTCCGCGCTGAACTGGCCGGAGCTGATCACCCAGCGGATCAGGTGCTGCATCAGCGTCTTGGGCACCCCGCCGTTGACGTTGTAGTGGCTCATCTGGTCGCCCACGCCGTAGGTGCACCAGCCCAGCGCCAGCTCCGACAGGTCACCCGTGCCCAACACGATGCCGCCGCGGGCGTTCGCCAGCCGGAACAGGTAGTCGGTGCGCAGCCCGGCCTGGACGTTCTCGAACGTGACGTCGAACACGTCCTTGCCCTCGCTGTAGGGGTGGTCGAGGTTGTCCAGCATCAGCCGGGCGGTCTCGGTGATGTCGAGTTCGGCGAAGGTGACGCCGAGCGCCCGGGCGAGCGCCGTTGCGTTGCCCTTGGTGTGTTCGGAGGTGGCGAAGCCCGGCATCGTGAATGCCAGGATGTCGCTGCGCGGGCGTCCCATCCGGTCCATGGCGCGGGCGGCGACGATCAGCGCATGGGTCGAGTCCAGACCGCCGGACACTCCGATCACGATCTTCGGCTGCCCGATCTCGCGCAGGCGCTGCTCCAGGCCGGACACCTGGATGTTGTACGCCTCGTAGCAGTCGAGGGCGAGCCGGTCGGGGTCGGCGGGGACGAAGGGGAACCGCGCGAGCGGGCGTAGCAGCCCGAGGTCGCCGGACGGGGGGTCGAGCTCGAACGTGACGCTCCGGTACTCCGCGACGCGCTCGGCATGGACGCGGCGGTTGTCGTCGAACGTGCCCTGCCTGATCCGGTCCTGCACGAGGGTGCCGAGGTCGACGTCGGCGATGCTCGCGCGCGGACCGGACGGGAACCGCTCGGACTCCGCCAGGAGGGTGCCCGCCTCGTACACGAACGTCTGTCCGTCCCAGGACAGGTCGGTGGACGACTCGCCCTCCCCGGCGGCGGCGAACACGTAGCCGGCCAGCAGCCGGGAGCTGCCCGACAGGCACAGGACCTTGCGCTCCTCGGCCTTGGCAACGGTGATCGGGCTGCCGGACAGGTTGGCGATCAGGGTCGCGCCGGCCAAGGCGGCCTCGGCTGAGGCGGGGATCGGAACCCACATGTCCTCGCAGATCTCGACGTTCAGCACGAAGCCCGGCACGTCATCGGCGACGAAGAGGAGGTCGGAGCCGAAGGGGACGTCCTCGCCTGCGACGCGGATCTCTCCCGTCACGTCGTCCCCTGCGCCCACCTGGCGACGTTCGTAGAACTCGCGGTAGTTCGGCAGGTAGGACTTGGGCACGACGCCGAGGACGCGGCCGCGGTGGATGACGACGGCGCAGTTGTAGATGCGGTGCAGGCTCACCAGCGGAGCTCCGACCACCACGACGCAACCGAGGTCGGCCGTCGCGGGGACGAGCCATTCGAGCGCGTCCAGCGTGGCCGCCAGCACGGTGTCCTGCATCAGCAGGTCCTCGATGGAGTAGCCGGTCAGGCACAACTCGGGGAACACGGCCAGGCACGCCCCCCGGCCGGCAACCTCGCGGGCTTGCGCGAGGACGGCCTCCGCGTTGGCCCGTGGGTCGACCAGCGTGATCGGCAGCGTGCAGGCCGCCACCCGGGCGAACCCGTGGGCGTAGGCGTTGAAGAAGTCCATGTCGGCTCCCGGCTCGGTTCGGTGCCAGCATGCCACGCCGTGCGCGTGTGGTGGGATGATCGCCGGATGGACGAACCCCTGGTGGTGGCCACGCCGGACGGGCCCGGCGAGCTGGTCTTCGACGAAGCGGACGCCCCTGCCGCCGTCCTGCTGCTCGGTCACGGCGCCGGCGGCGACATCGACGGCTGGGATCTCGACCTGCTCGCGTCCCGGCTGCCCGAGCTGGGCGTCGCCGTGGCGCGATTCCGCCAGCCCTACCGGGTGGCCGGACGGCGTGTGTTCTCCTCCGCACCGGCCCTCGACCGGGGCTGGGCGTGCGCCCTGGCCGCGGTGCGGGAGCGGTGGCCGGACCTGCCGATCTTCACCGGCGGGCGCAGCGCGGGGGCGCGGACGGCGTGTCGTGGCGTCGACGAGGCGCAGCGCGGTCTCGTCCTGCTCTCTTTCCCGCTGCACCAGCCCGGCCGGCCGGAGAAGTCGCGCGCGGGCGAACTGACCGCCGTCACCCGGCCGGTCCTGGTCGTCCAGGGCGGTGCGGACACGTTCGGGACGGCGGCCGATGTACGCGCGGCGGCTTCGGGATCACCCGTCGTCCAGGTGGTGGAGCTCCCGGGGGCGTCCCACACCCTGGCACCGACGGCGCGCACGGCCGCCGAGGCCGTCGAGCAGCGCGAGCGCCGGCTGGTGTGGGCCGTCGCCGGCTTCATCGACGACCAGTTGCGGCAGCCTCCCGGGCCAGCAGGGACGCCTTGACCGGGGTCCCCCAGGCGAAGCCGCCCAGGGTTCCGTCGCCGCGCAGCACCCGGTGGCAGGGGACGAACAGCGCCGGCGCGTTCGTCGCGCAGATCTTTCCCGCGGCGCGGGCAGCCGACGGCCGTCCGAGGACGGCAGCGAAGCCCGCGTAGGGCAGGGGAGAGCCGGGCGGGATCTCCCGCAGTCCCCGCCAGCCGAGCTCCTGCAGCGCCGATCCGGACTGCCGCACCGGCACCCGGTTCACCGACAGCAGGTCGCCCGCGTAGTACGCGACCACCGCGTCGACAGCGAAGGCGAGGTCGGGATCGTCCGGCGCGACGACGTCGACGTGCTCCGGGCGGTCAGCGGGACGCAGCCGCTCGATGATCGCCTCGGCGGAGCCGGTCCACCCGGACGCCAGGACGACGTGGTCGTCCGCGAGGACGGTGAACGGGCCGTCCGGGGTCTCGATCGTGGTCAGTTTCACGGGTTCGCCTTTCGGGTTCGTGCCGGGGTGCCGGCGGAGGCGGCCCACAGGTGCAGGCTCGCGTAGGAGCGCCAGGGGGAGACGGTACGTCCCCACTCGGCGAGGTCTCTGACGGTTGCGGGGAGCCCGAGCCGGGCGGCTCCGGTGCGCAGGGCGACGTCGCCGGTCGGCAGCACGTCCGGGTTGCCGAGGACGCGCATCGCCACGTAGTCGGCCGTCCAGCCGCCGATCCCGGGTTCGGCCATCAGCGTGCGGCGCTGCTCGTCCGGGTCGTCCCCGTAGCCCAGCGAGAGGTCGCCGGAGGCGAGCCGGGCAGCGATCCGCACGGTGTTGTGGATCCGGGCCGCCGGCCCGGTGAGGGTCGCGCCACCGTGCTCGGCGATCGCCTCGGGGGTGGGGAACAGCAGCCGGACCGGGGCGTCGGCGGGGTCGGGCAGCTCCTCGCCCGCGACGGCGGCCAGGCGACCGAGATGGGTGCGCGCCGCCGCGACGGAGATCTGCTGGCCGACCAGTGCACGGAAGAGCATCTCGACCGGATCGACGGTTCCGGGCAGCCGGATCCCGGGCGCCGCCCGGACAGCTGCCGCCAGGTGCGGGTGCGCCGCGAGGGCGGTGTCGATGCCAACGGGGTCGGCGTCGGCGTCGAACAGCCGCCGGACCCGGGAGACCAGCGTCCCGAGGTCGGAGAGGACGGAGAGGCTGGCGTCGAGCCGCAGGCCGCCGGCCGCGGGACGGACGGTGAAGATCGCCGGCCCTCGCGGGAGCCGCAGCGTCCGGGTGTAGTGGTCGGGACCGGCGTCCTCGACGCCCGGGATCGCTCGAGCCGCCAGCCAGGCGAACACGCCGGCGGCCGCGAACGGCTCCCGCACGGGCAGCCTGAGGCTGATCCGGACCCCCGTCCCCGCTCCTACTCCCGCCGACTTGTCAGAGGCAGGCGTCGCCAGGACGACTCCTAACTCTGACAAGTCGGTGGGGGAGGGGGCGGTGGAGGCGCGGCGGGCGCTGCGCACCTCGGACGGCGTCCTCGCGTACACCTCGGAGATGGTGTCGTTGAACTGGCGGATGCTGCCGAATCCGGCCGCGAACGCCACGTCGCTGATCGGCAGGTCGGTGCCCACGAGCAGGTACCGCGCGGTCTGGGCGCGCTGCGCGCGGGCGAGCGCCAATGGACCCGCGCCGAGCTCGGCGACGAGCAGTCGGTTCAGGTGCCGGGCCGTGTAGCCCAGTCGGCGGGCAAGACCCTCGACGCCTTCGCGTTCGACGATGCCGTCCGCGATCAGCCGCATCGCGCGTCCGGCGACGTCGGAGCGGACGTTCCACTCCGGTGAGCCGGCCACCGCGTCGGGGAGGCAGCGCTTGCACGCGCGGTAGCCGTGTTCGTGGGCTCCCGCCGCGGTCGGGAAGAACTCGACGTTGGCCGGCTTCGGCGTCCGGGCAGGGCAGGACGGACGGCAGTAGATCCCGGTCGTCCGGACCGCGGTGACGAACTGTCCGTCGAAGCGGGCATCCCGTCCGGAGGCCGCCCGGTAGCGCTGCTCGAAGTCCATGCCGACCAGCCTGACATGGGACGACGCGTTCGCACTAGCGGAAATCGGACGCGGCAGTCGGACGGCTCGCCGTCGACCCGTGCGCGGGCCGTTGGGCTCTGGTTGGATGAGGGCGTGCCAGACCTCGGACCCGGGACGACCGGATCAGCGCGCGAACAGCGGCTGCTGACCACCTCCATCGTGGTGGCGTCGGTCATCGCCGTCCTGGGCGTCGGCTGGGGGTGGTACGCCGGGTCCCAGGCGATCATCTTCGACGGCGCGTACACCGCGCTCGGCCTGTTGCTGAGTTGGCTGTCGCTGCGGGCGTCGCGGATCGTCGCGGCCGGCCCGACGGACGCCTACCCCTTCGGCCGTGAGGCACTCGCGCCGCTGGTGATCATGATTCAGGGCGTCGCCCTGCTCGGCACCCTCGGCTACGCAGCGATCGCCTCGGTCCTCTCGATCATCCACGGCGGCAGTGAGGTCGAGGCCGGCGCGGGCATGCTCTACGGCGCCGCCACGGGCGCTGCTGCGCTGGCCGTGTGGCTGTACCTGCGCCGGTACGCCCGCAGTTCGGAGCTGGTCGGTGCGGAGGCGGCGCAGTGGCTGGCGGGGACGGCGATGAGTGCAGGCATGCTCGTCGCGTTCGGCATCGCCGCAGCCGTCGGTGGCACACCCGCGGCGTGGGTCGCCGCGTACGTCGACCCCGCCCTCGTCGTGATCGCAGCCGTCGCGCTGTTCAGGATCCCGCTGCGCATGGTGCGCGACACCGGGCGCGAACTGCTCGAGGGCGCGCCTCCCGAGTCCATCCAGGCCCCGATCCGGGAACTCGTCGCGCGCGTGTCCGAAGAGCAGGGTCTGGACGCGCCGCTGGTGCGGATGGCCAAGCTCGGCGCCAAGCTCTACCTCGAGGTCGACTACGTGGTGCCCGCCGGACGCTACGACACGGCCTTCGCCGACCAGGTGCGGCACGCACTGCGGGACGCGCTCGCCCGCCAGCCGCTCGACGTCTGGCTGAACGTGGACCTCAGCACCGACCCGACCTGGCAGCTCTAGCCCCATCGGACCGCGGCCCCGTCCCGGTTTGACCCTCCCCGGGCGCGACCCGTAGTCTTGTCCATCGGTGTTCGCAGCGCCGGCTGTGCCGCGCGCGAGCAATACCTCAGGCGATTGCCAGCCCTGCCGGGGTGGCCGCCGAACATGGACGAAGCTTAGGAAGTAGGTCGGGCGTGTACGCGATCGTGCGCAGTGGTGGCCGCCAGCACAAGGTTGCGGTGGGCGACATCCTGGAGATCGACAAGGTCGAGGCGAAGGCCGGCGACTCCGTCGCGCTGACCCCGCTGCTGCTGGTGGACGGCGACAGCATCACCGCTGACGCCAAGGCGCTGGGCAAGGCCAGCGTCACCGCCGAGGTGATCGCGGAGACCAAGGGTCCCAAGATCAAGATCATCAAGTTCAAGAACAAGACCGGCTACAAGAAGCGCCAGGGTCACCGCCAGCGGTACACCCAGGTCAAGGTCACCGGGATCAAGGGCTGAGGGAGCGAAGATGGCACACAAGAAGGGCGCATCCAGCTCCCGTAACGGTCGCGACTCGAACTCGCAGCGCCTCGGCGTGAAGCGGTTCGGCGGCGAGGTCGTCAACGCGGGCGAGATCCTGGTCCGCCAGCGCGGCACCCACTTCCACCCCGGTGACGGCGTGGGACGCGGTGGCGACGACACGCTGTTCGCCCTGCGCGCCGGCACCGTCGAGTTCGGCACCAGCAGGGGCCGCCGCGTGGTGAACGTGGCACCGGCCGCGGCCGAGTAACCAGAACCACTGCGAAGGGACGGCCCTCGGGCCGTCCCTTCGTGCATTCTTGGGAACGATACAATCTGTTCCGATCGGTGCCGGCGCTCTTTCGCCGCCCTCCGACGCTCCGACTTCAAGGCAAATCCACGTGGCCATTCCCTCCTTCGTCGATGAGACGGTGCTGACCGTTGCCGCGGGCAACGGTGGGCACGGATGCGCCTCCGTGCGCCGTGAGAAGTTCAAGCCGCTCGGCGGACCGGACGGCGGCAACGGAGGCAACGGCGGCTCGGTGATCCTCCGGGTGGACCCGGGCCTGACCACGCTGGTCGAGTTCCACCGCCAGTCCGTTCGCCGCGCGGCCAACGGCCAGCCCGGACGCGGTGACTTCGCCAACGGCGCCAACGGTGAGGACGTCGTCCTCTCCGTCCCGGACGGCACGATCGTCAGCGATGCAGAGACCGGCGAGGAGCTCGCCGACCTGATCGGACCCGACGCAGAGGTCGTCATCGCCGCAGGTGGACGCGGTGGGCTCGGCAACGCGGCGCTGGCGTCGAGCGCGCGCAAGGCCCCCGGCTTCGCCCTGCTGGGCGAGGAGGGTGAGAGCCGAAAGATCACCCTCGAACTCAAGGTCGTCGCCGACATCGGCCTGGTCGGCTTCCCGAGCGCAGGCAAGTCGTCGCTGATCGCCGCCATCTCGCGGGCGCGGCCGAAGATCGCCGACTACCCGTTCACGACGCTCGTCCCGAACCTCGGGGTGGTGGTGGCCGGCGCGGTGACGTTCACGGTCGCCGACGTCCCCGGCCTGATCGAGGGCGCCAGCGAGGGTCGCGGGCTCGGCCACGACTTCCTTCGGCACATCGAACGCTGTCAGGCCATCGTCCACGTCATCGACTGCGCCACCTACGAGCCCGGACGCGACCCGCTCAGCGACCTGGACGTGATCGAGGCGGAGCTGGAGGCGCACGGAGGCCTGGAGGACCGGCCGCGGATGGTCGCCCTGAACAAGGTCGACATCCCGGACGCGGCCGAGCTGGCCGAGATCGTCCGGGCCGACATCGAGGCCCGCGGGCTGCCCGTCTTCCCCGTCTCCACCAAGACCGGGGCCGGCCTGCAGGCGCTCACCTTCGCGATGGCGGATCTGGTCGCGCGGCGTCGGGCCGAAGCGCCTCCGCGCGCACCCAAGCGGATCGTCATCCGTCCGGCACCCGTCTTGGGGGGTCCCGAGTTCCACATCGCGCGCCAGGGCGACGGTGAGGGCGGGTTCGTCTGGCGGGTGCGCGGCGACAAGCCCGAACGCTGGGTCAAGCAGACCGACTTCGCCAACCCCGAAGCCGTCGGCTACCTGGCCGACCGGTTCGCCCGGCTCGGCATCGAGGACGAGCTCCTCGCCCTCGGAGCGGTTGCGGGGGACGCCGTCGCGATCGGCGGCGGGGACGACCCGGTCGTGTTCGACTTCGCGCCTCAGGTCGAGGTCGGCGCGGAGATCCTGGCCCGGCGCGGCGAGGACCAGCGCCTGGTCACCGAGCGTCCTGCGGCCAAGCGCCGGCGTGCCCTCGACGCCGAGTATCACGCGGCGAAGGCGGCCGAGCGGGAAGCGGAGCACCACACGCGGCTCGCAACGGAAGGGCTCGAGAGCGACGACGATGACTGAGCTGCGCGAGCAGGTCACCGGCGCCGGACGGCTGCTGGTCAAGGTCGGCTCGTCCTCCCTGACCGACGCCAAGGGTGCGCTGGACCCGGCCCGGGTGGAGCGGCTTGTCGATGCGCTCGCCGCCGTCCGCGCCGGCGGCCGGGACGTCGTCCTCGTCTCCTCCGGCGCGATGGCCAGCGGGTTGGGCCCGCTCGGCATGAAGCGCCGGCCCCGCGACCTGGCGAGCAAGCAGGCGGCAGCCTCGGTGGGCCAGAGCCTGCTCGTCGGACGCTACGGGGCCCTCTTCGCACGCCACGGGCTCACCGTCGGCCAGGTGCTGCTCACGGTCGAGGACGTCGCCCGCCAGGACCACTACCGCAATGCGCTGCGCACCTTCACCCGACTCCTCGAGCTCGGGGTCGTCCCGATCGTCAACGAGAACGACACCGTCGCGACCCACGAGATCCGCTTCGGCGACAACGACCGGCTCGCCGCACTCGTCGCGCACCTCGTCGGCGCGGACGTCCTCGTCCTGCTCAGCGACGTGGACGCGCTGTACAGCGCCCACCCGTCGCTGGCGGACGCGCGGGCCATCCCGGTCGTGGACGACATCGACGACCTCGAGGTCGACACCGCCCGGGCCGGCACCGACATCGGCACCGGTGGCATGGAGACGAAGCTGCAGGCTGCGCGCATCGCGACGGCTTCGGGCATCCCGGTGGTGCTCGGCGCAGCGGACCAGGCCGCCCAGCTGCTCGCGGGCGAGCCCGTCGGCACGCTGTTCCTGCCGACCGGCAAGCGCAGGGCCCGACGGCTGATGTGGCTGGCGTACGCCTCGGTCACGAAGGGCGAGCTGGTCCTGGACGCGGGCGCGGTGCGCGCGGTGACCGAGCGCAAGGCGTCCCTGCTGCCCGCAGGGATCGTCGAGGTGCGCGGCGAGTTCGCTGCAGGCGACCCCGTCCGACTGGTCAGCGAGGCCGGCAGCGTGATCGCGCGCGGCCTGGTGAACTACGACTCCGAGGAACTCCCGGCCATGATCGGCCGGACCACGCACGAGCTGGCCGCGAACCTGGGCGCCGAATTCGACAGGGAGGTCGTGCACCGCGACGACCTGATCGTCCGCGCGAAGAAGAAGCAGTAGGGGCGCGGGGTGGGAACAGTCACGATTCTCGGCTGGGTGGCCGCCGTCGTCGGGGTGTCCATCGGCCTGCCGCAGACGGTGCGGCTCCTGCGCACCCGGGACGTGTCGGGCCTGTCGGTTCCCGGACTTCAGGCCGTTCTGGTGATCAACCTCGCGTGGGCGATCCACGGCTTCCGGGTGGCCCAGGTGAACATGGTCACGGTCAACATCATCTGCCTGGGCACCACCCTGCTGATCCTGGGGCTCGTGGCCCGCGAACTCGGCCTCAGCCTCGCCCGGCTGTCGGTTCCGAGCGTCGCGGGTGCTGCGGTGATGGTGGCCGTGGACGTCGCCTTCGGAGCAGCGGCGTTCGGGACGGTGGCCATCATCCCGGCCGCGATCGCGACCGCAGCCCAGAGCCTCGAGCTCGTCCGCGCGCCGCGGGTGGATGGCGTTTCGCCCGCCTCGCTCGTGCTGAACGCGCTCAACCAGCTGCTCTGGGCGACGTGGGGCTTCCTCGTGCCCGAGCCCGGCACGATCGTGAGCAGCTCCGTGACGCTGGCGATCGCCACCTTCAACCTCGCCTGGTGGTGCGCCCGCAGGCTCGGCCTGCGCTCGTTCTGGACGCCCACGCAGACCGAACTCGTGGCTGCGGCCGTCCCCGTCGCACCGGTGGAGTGATGGCCCCCGTCGAGCTCGTCGGCTGGGCGGCAGCCTTCGTCGGCACCGTGCTCGGGTTGCCCCAGGTCTTCCGGCTGGCGCGGACGCGTAATGTCGAGGGGCTCTCGCTCCCGTTCTGGCAGATCATCCTCGGCCTGAACATCGCCTGGACGTCGCACGGCATCATCCTGGGCAAGCTGAACCTGATCGTCCCGAACGTGCTCGGGCTCGCCTCCACCCTGCCCATCCTCATCATGATGGCCCGCGAGCTCGGCCGTCCGCTGACCAGGGTGTTCCTCCCCGGTCTGCTGATCGGGTCGGTGATGATCGTGGTCGACGTCGTCTTCGGAACGGCTGCCTACGGCGCGGTCGCGATGTGGCCGGCCCTGCTCGCCAACGTCGGCCAGACGATGGAGCTGATCCGGTCGCCGCGGGTGCGGGGAGTCTCCCCGTTCTTCCTCGCCGGCGGCGTGCTGAACCAGGCGCTGTGGCTCATCTGGGGCATTCTCGTGCCGGACGCCGGCACGCAGATCGCGGCCACCTCCACGCTGTCGATCGTCGGCTTCAACCTCCTGTGGTGGACGATGCGCACGCTGGGGCTCCGGTCGTTCGGCGTGCCCACCCGGGACGAGGTCAGGGCCCTCCTGCACGCCCGCCGGGCGGAGGCACGCGAGCGGCGCGCCCCGGTCGGCGGCCCGGACGCCCCCTGAGGGCAGCCGTGGCTGCGGGTAGCCTTCTCGCCATGACGTTCGCCCAGCAGGCCCTTGCTGCCCGCGAGGCCGGCAGGGTGCTGGCCACGCTCACCCGCGCCGACAAGGACGCAGCCCTGCTGGCGATGGCCGGCGCACTGCTCGCCGCCGGCGACTCCGTGCTGGACGCCAACGAGCTGGACGTCGCCGAGGCGCGCCAGTCGGGAACGGCCGAAGCGATGGTCGACCGGCTCAGCCTGAACCGAGCCCGGTTGCACGGCATGGCCACCGGCCTGCGCGACCTGGCGGCGTTGCCCGATCCCGTCGGCGATGTCGTCCGCGGCTGGACGGGCGCGAACGGCGTCCGGGTGCGACAGGTGCGCGTACCGTTCGGCGTCGTCGGGATCATCTACGAGGCTCGCCCCAACGTGACGGCCGACGCGGCCGGCATCTGCCTGAAGTCGGGCAACGCCGCGCTGCTGCGCGGGTCGTCGTCCGCCCTGAACTCCAACCTCGCGATCGTCGCGGCCCTGGGCGACGGACTGGCGGCGGCCGGCCTGCCGCGCGAGGCCGTCCAGCTCGTCACCGGTGGACGGGAGTCGACGGCGGAACTGATGGCGGCCCGCGGTCTGGTCGACGTCCTGATCCCGCGCGGGGGAGCCGGGCTGATCAACGCCGTCGTCGAGGGCTCCAAGGTGCCCGTGATCGAGACGGGGACAGGGAACTGCCACCTGTTCGTGGACGCTTCGGCCGATCTCGACACGGCGATCGCGATCATGCTCAACGCGAAGACGCAGCGCCCCAGCGTCTGCAACGCCCTGGAGACGCTGCTCGTGCACGCGGACATTGCGTCGGAGTTCCTGCCGAAGGCGCTGGCCGCCCTCGGCGAGGCCGGGGTCACCGTCCACGGCACGCCGGCGGTGGCTGCCTATTCCGGACAGGTCGTGCCGGCTGCGGAGGACGAGTTCGAGGCCGAGTACCTCTCCCTCGACCTGGCCTGCGACATCGTCGGTGACCTGGACGCGGCGCTGGCCCACATCCGGCGCTACACCACCGGGCACTCCGAGACGATCATCACCAACGACCGCCGGTCGGCCGACCGGTTCACCGCAGAGGTCGACGCGGCCGCCGTGCTTGTGAACGCCTCCTCCCGCTTCGTCGACGGCGGCGAGTTCGGGTTCGGGGCGGAGATCGGCATCTCGACGCAGAAGCTGCACGCGCGCGGGCCGATGGGCCTGGTCGAGATGACCTCGACGAAGTACATCGTCGACGGTGACGGCCAGGTGCGGTCCTGACCGGCTCCGGCCCGCTGCGGTAGGGTACGCCGCATGCTGACTGTCCTCGACGTGACGACCTACGAGATCGCCTCGACCGCCGTCTACGGCCTCGGCGCCTTCGCGATCCTCGGGCTCGGGCTGCTCTTCGTGCGACACACCGGGAAGTTCCGGCCGCACAGCTGATGAGCGAAACCCCGATCGCCTGGTCGTCCGGCGGGACCAGGCAGCTCCGCCTCGGCGTCATGGGCGGCACGTTCGATCCGATCCACCACGGTCACCTGGTCGCCGCGAGCGAGGTGCAGGCCCGCTTCGCGCTGGACGAGGTGGTGTTCGTGCCCACGGGGGAGCCGTGGCAGAAGGCGGGGACGCGGGTCTCGCAGGCGGAGGACCGCTACCTGATGACCACGATCGCGACGGCGTCCAATCCGCGCTTCTCGGTGAGCCGGGTCGACATCGAGCGCCCCGGGCCGACGTACACGGTGGACACGCTGAAGGACATCCGCGCCGTCCGGGGGCCCGAACTCGACCTGTACTTCATCACCGGAGCCGACGCCCTGAGCCAGATCCTCACGTGGAAGGGGATCGACGAGTTGTTCGACCTCGCCCACTTCGTCGGCGTGTCCCGGCCAGGTGTCGATCTGGGCGCGGCGGACATCGCCCACCTGCCGAAGGAGTCGGTGACCCTGCTCGAGGTTCCGGCGCTGACCATCAGTTCGACGGCGTGCCGGCAGCGCGTCGCAGAGGGCCTGCCGATCTGGTACCTGGTGCCCGACGGCATCGTGCAGTACATCGCAAAGCGCGGTCTTTACCGTAGTCAGGAGAAGTTGTGAGTGCATCGGCGGACGCGATCGAACTGGCGGGGCTGGCTGCCCGCGCCGCGGTCGCGAAGAAGGCCCTGGATCCCGTCGCCTTCGACGTGTCCGAGCGACTGGCGATCACCGACCTGTTCCTGATCATCACCGCAACCAACGAGCGTCAGGTCGGTGCGGTTGTCGACGGGGTCGAGGAGGCGCTGCTGAAGATCGGTCGCAAGCCGGTGCGGCGCGAGGGCGACCGTGAGAACCGCTGGGTGCTGCTGGACTACCTGGACCTGGTGGTCCACGTCCAGCACAGCGAGGAGCGCACCCTGTACGCGCTGGAGAAGCTCTGGAAGGACTGCCCCCGGGTGGACCTCGGCGATCTCGAAGCGCCCGCGGAGGGCTGAGTGGGAGCGGCGAAGGTGGTCGTGCTGCGGCACGGCCTCACCGACTGGAACGATGTCGGGCGCTTCCAGGGCCAGGCGGACGTCCCCCTGAACGCGCTCGGGCTGGGACAGGCGGAGATGGCGGCGTCCGCCCTCGTCGGGTCGGGCATCACCCGGATCGTCAGCTCGGACCTCGTCCGGGCCGCGACCACGGCGGACATCATCGGACGCCGGTTGGGGCTTCCGGTCACGGTCGACCCGCGGCTGCAGGAGGTGAACGTCGGCACGTGGTCCGGCCTGACCACGCAGGAGGTGGCGGCGTCGGACCCGGAGTTCTCCCTCGCGCTGGCGGAGGGCCGCGACTTCCCCCGCTCCCCGACCGGCGAGACGGCGACGCAGGCCGGTGCCCGGATGGCCGGGGCGCTGCTGGACCATGCGGAGGCCGCTGACGACGGGGAGATCGTGCTGGCCGTCGGCCACGGCCTGGCCAGCCGGATCGCGGCACTGTTGCTGATCGGCCTGGACTACTCCCACGCCCGGCTCTTCGTCGGCCTCGGCAACTGCCACTGGCTGTCGCTGCGTCCCCAGGAACCCGCCTGGCGGCTGGTCAGCTACAACGAGAGCGCCTGACCCCGGCCGGCAACAACGCTCCCGGTCCCTCCGACAATCAGCTGAAGACCATCGTCGTCGAGGCGACCACCTGGACGGTCAGCGTGGACTTCTTCGTGGTCCTCACCCGGATCCGGCCGTCATCACCGACCGGGACCTGCACCTGGACGGTTCCGGTGCCGCTGGGCAGCTTCACCTTCGTGCGTGCGGACGCGTCCGCGCCGCGCGCTCCCACGGAGGCGGCGTTGCCCTTCGCACCCTTCGTGACGGTGATGGTCACGGTGACGGTGTCGAGGGCGAACCGTGCCGAGGCCGGCAGTGGCGCGCCCGTGCCGAGGACCTTCGGGTAGCGGTACTTCCCGGCCTTGTAGGTGGCCTTGTCGACCTGGACCGGCGCGGCGAGCGGCGTTGTGACCGGCGTCGCAGTCCAGTCCAGCTGGGTCGTCCCGCTCTTCAGGGCGCTCGCCTGCCCCACCGGGTCGTCGGTGAGGAACCAGTAGGTCCTCGGACCGTAGAAGATCGACAGCGCCGTCCCCTGGCCGGCCGGGGCGCCGGACAGGTTCCAGGGCACGACCTCCAGCTTCCGGGCCTTGATGAACGTCGCCAGGTTCACCGACGTGTAGCGCGCCTCGACGCCGTAGCCGGACGCCTTGAGCTTCTTCGCCAGCCGCACGCGGGCGTAGCTGAAGTTCGAGTGGTCGTAGGCGAGCACGTAGGTCTTCGGCAGGTACTTCCGCAGGGTGGGCAGCATCGCGTCCCAGTTGTAGGTCAGGATGCGGGTGCGGCCGACCAGGCCGTTGGCGATGATCAGCTTGGACGCCCGCTTGGCGTAGTCGCGCTGTGCCTTGGCGGACGCTCCGGAGTACTTCTTCACGTCGAGGGTGAGCTGGAGCCTCGGGTAGGTCTGGAGCACTGTCGCGAGCCCGGCGAAGGTCGCCAGCGGCACGGTGTAGGTCTGCGTCCGGTGATCGATGCAGAGCACCTGCTGCAGCCGCGCCCAGGAGGTCTGGTGGATCCTGATCGTCCGGGTGGGGTCGCTCGGCAGCATGCAGTCGCTTCCACCGGCGTTGCCCGGTTTGAGCGAGTCGGAATGGCTCATCACCGGGACGTGGTCGGAACTGAACTGGATGTCGGTCTCGATGCCGTCGTAGCCGGCGACGCCGGCGGCCGTGTAGGCCTCGACGGAGTTCTCCGGCGCGTCCTTGCCGTCGCCCCGATGCGCGAGCACGTGGAACGTCCGTCCGGACGTCGTCGCCGATGCGGGCGCGGACGGCGCGATCGGGGTGACCAAGCCGGACACGAGAACCGCAGCGACACCGCAGCGGAGCAGGGGAAGCGCACGCATCCGGTCAGGCTACCCCGAGGGCAGCCCCCGGTGTGAAGCCCGGGAACACCTCGGAGAGCTTGTCGTTCTTGAGCCGCCTGCTCACGACCTCGCTCAAGGCCTGTCGGTAGTCGGTCGTGATCGGAACGTCGCCCTCGTCGAGGTTGCCCCTGCTGAGGGTCGGCATGTTCCCGTAGATGTGCCCACCGTTGATCGAGCCGCCCATGATGAACACGACGTTTCCGTGGCCGTGGTCGGTGCCGGCGTCGCCGTTGCGTGCGACCCGGCGTCCGAACTCGCTCATCGTCAGCACGGTGACGCTGTCCCACCGGCTGCCCAGGTCGCTGCGGAACGCCGCGATCGAGCGACTCAGGTCGCCCGCCATCGTCCCGAACGCCGCGCCCTTCTGGTAGGGCGTCCCCGAGTTCTGGTGCAGGTCCCAGCCGTCGTAGTCGATGCAGGCGACCTCCATCCCCACGCCGGCCTTGGCCAGCCGGGCGATGTCCTTCATCCCGTTGCCGAACGTCGTGTCCGGGTACTTCGCACCGTTCGCGGCGGTGTACTTCGTCTTGCGCAGGTCCGCCAGGCTGTTCACGGCGGAGATGGTGTCCTTCACCTGGGCCTCGATGTTGCCGCCCGCGCTGCCGTACAGCTTCGTCAGGTCGCTGATCAGGGCGTCGCGTCCGTTCCAGACCGAGTACAGGTCGAAGCTCTCCACGCTGGACATCGCCAGCGCCTGGTACGCGGTCGACGCCAGGGACAGCACCACCCTGTTGCCGAGGGTGATGGCCCGGAACGTGCCGGAGGCTGACGAGGAGGACGCGATGTGGCGGCCGATCCAACCCGAGCGGACGTTGGCGGCCGCGGCCTGCTCGCACATCACCTGGTCCTCGAAGTGGGAGCGGGAGACGTCCGGGTGCCCGGTGCCGAGCACGACGGCCAGCTGGCCCGCGGTCCAGATCGGCCCGAGGGAGGAGAAGTTCGGGTTCAGGACGTAGTCGTCGGTGAGCCGCGTCCCGGACTTGACCGCCATGTCGCCGCGGGCGCTGTAGTAGCTCGAGTCGTTCACCGGCGCGACCGCCGACAGGCCGTCGAAGCCGCCGCGCAGGAAGATGCAGACCAGCAGGTCGCGCCCGGTGTCGGCCGCGAACGAGTAGCGGGGGACCGCGGAGGCGGCCAAGAGCCCGCCGAGGCCGATCAGGGTTCCCTTGAACAGGCCGCGACGAGCCGTCCGGAAGCCGGTCGGCTGCTCGACCTCGTCGATCCCGCGGTTGGGCCGGACGGTCGTGACCAGCTCGTTCGCCTCGTCCGGGGTGACCACCCGGACGGCGCCGTCCACGTTCGCGAGAAGACGGTTGTGGGCGTCGTCGTGGTGGTGGAGCGGGGCGACGAGATCCTCGTGCAGCAGTGCCTCACCCCTGCGGAGGCCGGCCCGGTTCGCGATCGACACGGTCGTGGTTCCTCTCAGCGGAGCCCGTAGTAGGGGGAGCAGAACACCAGGTGGACGGCGACCGGCAGCCGCTCCTTGATCTGGCTCTTCGTGAGCACATGGGCGGGCGAGCCGAACTTGGCGACCAGGACCGCCAGGTCGGCCGGAGCCCAGGAGTAGCCGGTGAGCTTGTAGGCCGTCGTCGACGCAGCCTGCTGCGCGGTCATGCCGGCCTTGATCCCGAGCGCCTTCGGCCACGACTGCACCGGGAACTCCTTGTCGCGCCAGAACACGCGGGCGAAGGCCGCGTCGAAGTTGGCGAGCATGGCCTGGGTGGACGTCCACACCTTCGCCTGGTCCGGATAGCCGTTGACCGTGTCCCACATCCGTGGCTGGTGGCCGCAGGTGTAGAGCAGCCACTGGACGGTGCCGGTGATCGCCCACAGGTCCTTGCCCTGGGTGCTCTTCGGCTTGATGGCGGACGGCTTGGCCTGCTTGATCATGGTGGCCATGAGCTCCTGCGGACGCCGCCACTTCGCCCCGACGGATGTCGTGAACTCATCGCTGTGCAGCAGCGCCCGCATCACCGCCCGCAGGGAGGTGTCGTTGGCGAGGTACACCTGTGCGAGGGTCTCGACGAGGGCGTCGCTGGGGGAGTCGGAGACGAACCGGACAGCCAGCCGGCGGCACACGTGCCGGGCTGTCGCCGGGTGGTGCGCGAGGTACGACAGGTACTTGGCCAGGGCGTCCGGGCCGGCCTCGCGGGTCGCGTTCGGGTGGCTGAACCCCATGATCGTCAGCGGGCCGACGTAGTGGTCCCCCTTGTAGAAGCGGTACGTGTAGGTCTCCCAGTCCAGGCCGTGGCCGGTGAGCAGGAGCGCGGAGTTGCGGACGTCGGTCTCGGTGTAGTTGCCCACACCGACGGTGTGCAGCTCCAGGAGTTCGCGGCCGAGGTTCTCGTTCGGGTTGTCGGCCGAGTTGAGCTGGTTGTCCAGGTAGATCAGCAGTGCCGGGTGACGGACGGCGGCGGCGAGCATGGCGGAGTACTTGCCGAGCGCGTGCCTGCGGAGGACGCCAGCGTCGAACCAGCCCGCGAACGAGCCCGCCTTGCCGTCCGCCCCGACGTAGAGGTGGTCGCCCATCGTGTCGACCATCGACTCGAAGAGGTAGCGCCTGGTGTAGATCTGGCGCAACGTCCGGGCGATGCTCATGGCCTTGCCCGCCCGCCAGGACTCGCCCTTGCTCGCCTTGTCGACCTGCTTGGTGGTCTTGTACGACCAGCTGAGGTGTTTGCTGATGATCTTGTCGGCCCGGGAGTCGTCGATCTTCGATGGGTAGAGCTGGCGCTCGATCCATGCGCTGTAGCCGAGCTTGGTGATCTCGTTGGCGATGGCATTGGTCGGTGCCGGGCACACCCGGCGAGCGAGGTGCCAGGCGGCTGAGGACTTCAGGTCGAGGCTGCCCGCTAGCGGTGTCGTCGCGGCCGGCAGCCCGGTCGGTGCGAAGGCGAGTGCCGGAGCCGCGCCGGCGAGGCCGGCCAGCGCGAGGCCACTGCCGATGCCCAGACCGATCACGGCGCGGCGGGGAGGGAACTGCTCGGAGTGCTGCTCGGTGGTCGACATCGGAACCGCCTCGGGGGGAGCGAACAGGTGGCGCAACCTTAACGCCTCCCCCTGGCCAGGTACATGGCCAGGCCGCAGAGGTCGCTCACTCGTTGAAGCGGACCTCGATCGAGTTGTCGCCGAGGATCGCGCGCACCGATGCGATCGTGACGGTGGCCCAGTACCAGCGTCCGTTGGTCGCGTCGACGCGCAGGTACAGCCGCACCTTCGACTTGCCGGTGACGACCGTTGCGTCGTTCGGGCTGACCGTCAGCTTCAGGCTCTTCAGCGTGTTCGCCCCGCTGGTGATGTGCCAGCGCACCTTCCGGGGGGTGAACTTCTTGCCCTTCTGGTCCTCGGCCCGGATCCACATGCCGCAGCCGTCCGATGGATGCATCTTGTTCTCCTTGATGCAGGCGTTCAGGCGCTTCTGGGCGGCGCTGCGGACGGCGGCCACGCCGCTGCTGCTGAGTTTCGTTGTGACGTTCACGCTGACCGAGTCGGTCGGCGACTCCAGGACGAAGGAGCCCCCGGTGACCTGGTAGCGGTCGTCGGCCGAGCTGATCCGGTAGCTTCCGGGGAACAGGGTGAGCGAGTCCCCCGAGGGCACCGGGACGCCGTTGAGTGCCGCGACCGAGGGGAACTGGTCGACGCTCACCTGCGCGGCCACGTCCTGCAGTCTCCAGCCCGCCGCGGTCTCGACCGCGACGAAGGTCGCATCGATGGCGTCCTGCCCGATGCTGTAGTGGGCCTGGACGTCCGTCGAGCCGGCCGCCGTCGAAGGCTCAACGGTGATGTCGCTGATCGGGGCGTCGGCGTTGCCCGCCGCCAGCACCTCACCGGTCAGCAGGGCCGTGTCCCGGGGTGGGCTCGTCGCGTAGCCGAGGGCGGTGGCCGCGTCCCCGGCGGCGAGGGCCTCGAGGTAGCCCTTCACGGCGTCCGAGGCCGTCGCGGTGACGGTGGTGGCCGTTGCGGTCGGGCCGGGTGCGCTCCCACCGGTCGCTCCGCCCGTCCCGGTCGTGCCTGTGGTGCCGGTGCCCGGGCGCAGCAGGAGGGCGCCCACGACCAGCACGACGCAGAGGCCGAGGACGCCGAGCAGGATGAACAGGCCGGTGCGCCTGGGTCGCGGCGCGGGTGGCGGGGCGTACGTCCCGGCCGGGTACCCGGGCTGCTGTCCGGCCCAGGGCGGCCCGGGCGGATACTGCTGGCCCGCGTACTGCCGGCCCGCGTACTGCTGACCGGACGGATAGGGCTGGCCGGGGTACGGCTGCCCCGGGTAGGGCTGGCCGGGGTACGGCTGCCCTGCGTAGGGCTGGCCCGGGTAGGGCTGTGGCTGGTTCGACTGCCAGGCGCCGGGCTGGGCGGCGTACCCCTGGGCCGGGGGAGCAGGCTGGGGGTAGCTGCCCGCCTGGTAGGCGTCCGGGGACGCGTACCCGCCCGACGGCTGGGACGGCGGAGCCTGCGGAAGTTGCTGGGTGGGTTCACCCGGCGGGATCGGTGCCGCGGCGTCGCCCGCAGCGGCCCCGGCTTCGTCGTCCGGACCGTGCCAGCGATCCCAGAACGCGTCGCCTCCGCTCGGGGGAAGGTTGTCAGTCACGGCACTCCCAACGGGTCAGGACGGGGGCGTCGCGACCCCTCCGCGTGCGCGCCACCCGCCGAGGTCATGCTAGCGATCCGCACCCCGTGCGGCGATGGCCGGGAGGGTCAGACCGTTGCGTATCGTCCCTGGCGGCGGGCACGCTCGCGTGCCTTCTCAGCCTCCTCTTCGCGGTTCTTCGGTGGGGCCGTCGTGACCAAGTCCTCCAGGAGGTGCTGGGTGGCGTGGGCGACCGCGGCGACCGCCCGGTTGAAGGCCTCCTCGTTCGCACGGGACGGCTTGGTGCTGCCGGCGATCTTGCGGACGTACTGGAGGGCTGCGGCCTGAACCTCCTCCGACGTGGCGGCCGGCTCGAAGTTGTGCAGGGTGTGGATGTTGCGGCACATGCCCTCGACCCTAGGCGGCGACCGCGGCCGGCGACATCGGCACTACCAGCACCATCGCCCCGCTCGGCGCAGGGACGCTTGAGCGCGGGGACGGGCGGGTACGGGTCGGCACGACGGATCCCATGCCGTGCCCGTCCCCGTCCCCCGAAAGAGCCGCCATGACGCTTCCAGAGTCCAATCCGAACGCACAGACCGCGCACCGGGAGACCTTCGTGGACGACCGCCTCGTCCACCCGGTCGCCGCCCAGCCGGCGGAGCCGGAGGCAGACGCGGGGCTTCGTCGCGAGGACGTCGTTGCGTTGCAGCGTCGGCGTTTCGGAGGCGTGAAGGTCGGCTCCGCCTTCTTCGGGTGGCTGACGGCCACCGGGATGACCGTGATCCTGACCGCCCTGCTGGCCGGAGCCGGAGCGGCGGTGGGGGTGGCAACCGGCACCGATGTCGGGACGGCGACCTCGACCGCCACCGCCAACCCCGCCACCGTCGGGCTGGCCGGGGCGATCGCCCTGGGCGTGATCGTCCTGCTCGCCTACTTCTGCGGCGGGTACGTCGCGGGACGGATGGCGCGCTTCAGCGGAGCAACGCAGGGAGCGGCTGTGTGGGTGTGGGCGGTCATCGTCGCGATCGTCGTTGCCATCGTCGGCGCCGCGGCGGGCGGCGGTTACGACATCCTGTCGCGGGTGAACACCTTCCCCCGCATCCCTGTCGGCCAGGGCGACCTCACCACCGCCGGCATCACGGCCCTGGTCATCGCCGCACTGGTCAGCCTCATCGGCTCCCTGCTCGGCGGACTGGCCGGCATGCGCTACCACCGTGCGGTCGACCGGGCGGGCCTGGAGGCCTGATCCTTGGCCCAGGGCGTGCTGTCCCCACTCCACGCCCTAGGCTCGTCGCCATGGCCGTCACACGCGAGCAGATGATCCAGATCCTGGCGGAGGCCGACCCGGTGGGGCTGGTCGCGGACGGGGCCTCGCCACAGGAGTATGCCGCCGAGGCCGACGCGATCCTTGCCCTGCACGGCGTCCCCCGGCTGACGGAGATCACCGGCGTCTTCGCGGTCAGCTTCGCCGACCCCGGAGCCTGCACGAGGGAGACCGCGCGCTGGATCGTCGAGGAGATGGCCCGCCGCGACGGCTCGTAGCCGTCACAGGGCCAGGCCGTCGTAGCCGACCGACAGGACCCGGTCCGGCTCGTAGAACCTCACCGGGTACTGGTTGGCCGGGAGCGCGCGCAGGTAGAACCGCAGGGGCCCATTGCCGGCGGGCTCGATCATGAGGTACCGCTGGGGCCGCGACGGGCTCACCCGCGAACGCATGACCTCGTAGATGTCGTGGAGCAGTTCCGTGCCGTGGTGCGGCTGCTCGGTCCGGGCGAACAGCCGTCGCCGGTACCGGTAGCTCGGGTGGATCGCGATGTAGGCCAGGTAGTCGTACTGCTCCTCGGGGTACCCCATGACGATCGCACCGCCGATGACTCCCTGAGGGAGGTCGTGGGCCTCACTGCCGCCGCGGGCCCGGCGGAGGAAGGCGGTGGTGTCGGCGAATCCGCTCCACAGGGCGTGGGAGGACCCCCCGATCGGGAAGGCGGTCTTCAGCACATCCCGAAGGGCGTGCCGGTCGGGCCGGGTGAGGTCCGCGTACGCGAAATGCTCGTTCACGAACTGTGTCTGGGAAGCCAACAGATGCCCGATCGACGAGCGGTTCAACTGGTGGAGCATAGGGGATTCGAACCCCTGACCTCTTCCATGCCATGGAAGCGCGCTACCAACTGCGCCAATGCCCCGCACCGCGTGCGGCGGAGCACCACCTTACGGCAGCGCCGGTGGAGAACGGAAATCGGCGGGCACCGCGGGCGCCGATCGATGTTCCAGGACGTTGCGGCGGCGTTCCAGCATGGCCTGGTGGACGGTGATCACCAGCGCCAGCCAGGCCGCGCCGACAAGCCAGGCGAAGACAACGTCGCTCAGCCAGTGGTGTCCCAGGTACACGCGGCTGAGCCCCATCGCGATGCTCCAGGCGGTCGCAGCGAGCGCCGCGGCCACCCGCACCCACGTCCGGGACACGAGCACCACCGTGAGGTAGGCGAGCATCCCGGCGACCACCGTGCTGTTCAGGGTGTGCCCGGACGGCAGGGAGAAGCCCTGCTCGTAGGGCGGGACGGCGGAGGCCAGCGGCGGTCGGGCGCGTCCGAACGCCGGCTTGCCCACCAGCGTGAAGGTCACCGAGCCCGCCGCGGCGATGAGCATCAGGAACCAGACCGTCCGGGCACGGGTGGCGGCGAACAGCACCGTGGTCAGGAGAAGGCCGATGAGCACCATGGGCACCGTGCTGCCGAGGTTCGTGAAGGCGGTGACTGCCTGCGCGCCGAACGGGGTGCGGACAGCGACCATCCACGCCAGGACCGGCTCGTCGAGGGCTGCGAGGGCGCCGCTCTCGGCGATCGAGTCGTACACGATCGTGCCGCCCGCAACCAGCACGGCGAAGACCGCCCCTCCGACCAGTCCTGTGAGCAGCAGCGCCCGCCACCCAACGGGGCGTCCGGCCGTCTCCGCCGGGACGTGGGGCTGGCTCATCCCGCGAGAGTACCTGCCCCGAGGAATGTGCCGCCGGGGTTGTGGGTTGGACCGATCGGGTAACCACGACCCAACGACAGGAAGGAAACACCGATGACGGTTCGCTCTGCGCAGGCCCACTGGGAAGGTTCTCTGATGGAGGGGCAGGGTGAGGTCGAGTTCCTCAACTCCACCCTCGGCAGCGTCGAGGTCGACTGGCGCAACCGCTCCGGGGAGTCGACGGGCAAGACCAGCCCGGAGGAGCTCATCGCGGCCGCGCACTCCGCCTGCTACTCGATGGCCCTGTCCAACGCCCTGGCCGGCAACGGGACGCCGCCTGCCGCGATCGACACCCGCGCCGACGTCACCTTCGTCCCCGGCCAGGGCATCACCGGCATCGTGCTGACCGTCCGGGCGTCCGTCCCCGGTCTCGGCGCGGAGGACTTCGCCCGCTTCGCCCAGGACGCCAAGACCGGCTGCCCGGTCTCCGCCGCACTCACCGGCACGAAGATCGAGCTGGACGCCGCGCTGGCCTGATCGCCCCGGACGCGGCGGATCCGGCTCCCACGACCCGGGAGCCGGATTCGGCGCGCGAGGCTCAGACGGCCGACGCGTGCCAGATCCGCGACAGGTAGTCGCGCATCGACCGGTCGGAGGAGAAATACCCGGACCGGGCCACGTTCAGGATCGCCGCCCGCGACCAGCCCTCGGTGTCGGCGTAGGCCGCCTCCACCTCGGCCTGGGCGCCCAGGTAGGACTGGAAGTCGGCCAGCGCCATGAACCGGTCCTCGTAGAGCAGATTCGACACCACCGGCTCGAAGGTCTGCCGGTCGCCGCCGGAGAACGCACCGGACGCAATCAGGTCGATGGCGCTCTTCAGGGTCGGGTTGGACTCGTAGTAGCTCGACGGCTGGTACCCGGAAGCCTGGAGCGCCGCCACCTCCGGTTCGAGCATCCCGAACAGGAAGAAGTTCTGGTCGCCGACCATCCGGCGGATCTCGACGTTCGCCCCGTCGTCGGTCCCGATCGTCAGGGCCCCGTTGAGGGCGAACTTCATGTTGCCCGTCCCGGACGCCTCCATGCCCGCCAGCGAGATCTGCTCCGACAGGTCCGCCGCCGGGATCAGCTTCTCGGCCAGCGTGACGTTGTAGTTGGCGGGGAACGCGACGGCCAGCCGTCCGGCAACCCTCGGGTCGGCGTTCACGACGTCCGCAACCGAGTTGATCAGGAAGATGATCTCCTTGGCCATTCGGTAGCCGGGCGCGGCCTTCGCGCCGAAGACCACCGTCCGCGGCGTCACCGTCTTCGGGTCGACCTTCCCGGAGATGATCTGGTCGTAGAGCGTCACGACGTGCAGCAGCTTGAGCGTCTGCCGCTTGTACTCGTGCAGGCGCTTGACCATCACGTCGAGCAGGTGGTCATCGGGCAGCCGGATCCCGTCGCGCGCCTCGAGCAGGTTCACCAGGCGGGTCTTGTTCTTGGCCTTGGCCGCACGGAACGCCGCGCGGAAGTCCTCGTCCTCCGCGTACGGCTCCAGCTCCTCGAGCCGGTCGAGGTCGGTGACCCAGTTCGGCCCCAGCGTCTCGGTGATCAGCTCCGACAGCCACGGGTTGGCGAGCCGGACGAACCGGCGGGGGGTGACCCCGTTGGTGACGTTGGTGAACTTGCCCGGGAAGTAGGTGTTGAACGCGGGCAGCACCTTCTCGGCCAGCAGCTTGGAGTGCAGCTCGGCGACCCCGTTCACCTTGGTGGCTGCGATCGTGGCCAGGAACGCCATCCGGACGTGGCGGTCGGGGAAGTCGGTGACGATCGACATCGAGCGGACCAGCATCTCGTCACCCGGGTGCTGCTCGCGGACCTCCGCGAGGAACTCGTCGTTGATCCGGTAGATGATCTCCAGGTGGCGCGGCAGCAGCCGTCCCAGCAGGTCGACCGGCCACACCTCCAGGGCCTCGGGCAGCAGCGTGTGGCACGTGTAGGCGAAGCACTGCCGGGCGACGTCCCAGGCCTCGTCCCACTCGAACTTCTTCTCGTCGACCAGGATCCGCATCAGCTCCGGGATGGCGATGACGGGATGGGTGTCGTTGAGCTGGAAGATGATCCGCTCGGGCAGGTCGTGCAGGTCGAAGCCCGGCTCGAGGAGCTGCTCGATGAAGTCGCGGATCGAGCAGGCGACGAAGAAGTACTGCTGCTGCAGCCGCAGCTCCTTGCCCTGCGGCGTCGAGTCCTCGGGGTAGAGCACCTTGGTGATGTTCTCGGCGAAGGTCTGGGCCCGGACGGCTTCGGCGTAGTCGCCGGAGTTGAAGATCTGCAGGTCGAACGCCTTGGTCGCCTGGGCGCTCCAGAGCCGCAGTGTGTTGACCCGGCCGTTGTGGTAGCCGGGCACCATGTAGTTGTAGGGGACGCCCAGCACGTTCCAGTCCGGCACCCAGCGGGTGCGCTGCGTCCCGGCATCGTCGTAGGTCTCGGTGTGGCCGCCGAAGTCGACGCGGACGGCCGCCTCCGGGTGCGGGAACTCCCACGGGTTGCCCAGGGCGAGCCACGTGTCGGGCTGTTCCACCTGGCGCCCGTCGACGAAGGTCTGGCGGAAGATGCCGTACTCGTAGCGGATGCCGTAGCCGATGCACGGGACGCTCATCGTTGCCAGCGAGTCGATGAAGCACGCGGCGAGCCGGCCGAGGCCGCCGTTGCCGAGGCCCGGCTCGACCTCCTGCGCGCGCAGCGTGGCCAGGTCCAGGCCGCAGGCAGCCATCGCCTGGTCGGCGACCTCACCGAGCTGCGTCGCCATCAGGGCGTTGCCGAGCTGGCGGCCGAGCAGGAATTCTGCGGACAGGTAGCCGACGGTCTTGGCCTTGCTCTCGCGGTGCTTGCGGGACGTCTCCAGCCAGCGGGCCATCAGGTAGTTGCGGACCGTGCTGGCCAGCGCCAGGTACTGGTCGTTCACGGTCGAGCGGGAGAGTGCGACCCCCTGGTCGGTGTTGAGTTCGCGCAGGAATTCCTTGACGAAGCCGTCGACAGAGTGGGTCGGTGACGTCACCGGAGCCTGTGCCACCGGGTGGGTCGGCGGGAACATCGGGCCCAGCTGGTGGACGGCGGTCGACGGGGTCTCGTCGGCCGGGACGCCGCCGGGACCGGCAACCAGGGTGGCTTCGCTCATGGCCACAAACCTAGCCGGGGTTCGTTACGACGGGAAAACGGGTAGCTGTGCCCGTTTCAGCGCACGTGATCCAGTCCGATGTCGAGGACGCGGGCCGAATGGGTCAGCCAGCCCACCGAGATCAGGTCGACGCCGGCCTCGGCGAGCGGGACGGCCGTGGCGGGCGTGATGCGTCCGGACGCCTCGGTGATCATGCGTCCGGCGACCAGTGCGACAGCCTCGCCCACGAGGTCGGGTCCCATGTTGTCGAGCAGGACGGCGTCCGCGCCGACGTCGAGGAGTTCGCGCAGCTGGTCCAGGGAGTCCACCTCGACCTCGATCTTGACCAGGTGGCCGACGTGGGCCTTCGCCGCCGTGACCGCGGCGGTCACGCCGCCTGCGACGGCGATGTGGTTGTCCTTGATCAGCACCGCGTCGTCCAGGCCGAAGCGGTGGTTGGACCCTCCGCCTGCGACGACGGCGTGCTTCTGCACCGCCCGCAGCCCGGGGATCGTCTTCCGCGTGTCAGCGACCCGCGCCCTGGTGTGCGCGATCGCGTCGGCGATGGACGCCGTCCCCGTGGCCACCCCGGAGAGGTGGCCGAGGAAGTTCAGCGCCACCCGCTCACCGGACAGCAGGGCGCGCGCCGGGCCGGTGATGGTGCCGATCACGGTTCCGGGCTGCACCCGGGAGCCGTCGGGAAGCAGGTCGGCGACCTCGACGCGGTCGTCGAGCAGTTCCCACGCCAGGCGGGCGCAGTCGCCTCCGGCCAGCACGCCCGGCTCGCGGGAGACCAGCGCGACGGTGGCCGTCCGCCCGGCGTCGATGATGGCGTCGGTCGTGACGTCCCCCGCGCGTCCGAGGTCCTCCAGCAGCGCCGCCCGGACGAGCGGCTCGACCACGATCCGGGGCAGCGTCCTCACTTCACCACCGCCACCTTCGTCGTCCCTTCCGGCGACTTGTCAGAGTCAGGCGTCGCTCTGGCGACTCCTGCATCTGACAACTCGGGAGAGGAAGGGGCGGGGACGGTCAGGATGTGCTCGGCGACCGGAGCGGTGTCGGGGAAGTCGAGGCGGGTGTGGCCGCCACGGGACTCCTGACGGCGCAGGGCTGCCTCGACGACGAGGTGGCCGACCAGGCCGGTCTCGTGGCCGCGGTGGGGTTCGAGCTCTGCCAGAGCGGTGCGCAGCCCGTCCGCGTCGCGCAGGACGCCGGCGCAGCGGTCCATCAGCGCCCGCACGGCGTCCACGACCGGGTCGGGCTGCCAGGCGGGATCGAAGCTGTAGTGCAGCGGGGCCGGGGGCTTGCCGGAGGCGAGGCCGGCGTCCCGCCAGCCCTGGGCCACCCAACGACCACACACGACGGCCTCCAGCAGGGAGTTGCTGGCCAGCCGGTTCGCGCCGTGGAGGCCGGTCGAGGCCACCTCGCCGGCCGCGTAGAGCCCTTCGACGGTGCTGCGTCCGGCGAGGTCCACCAGCACACCCCCCATGTGGTAGTGGGCTGCGGGCCGGACGGGAAGCAGGTCCTTGGCCGGATCGAGGCCGGCCTCGCGGGCGGTGGCGTAGATCGAGCCGAACAGCTCCGCGAACCGCTCGCCGGGATCCGTTCGGGCGTCCAGGAACACGCGGTGGCCGGCCCGCAGTTGCGCCCACTCGGCGCGGGAGACGACGTCGCGCGCCGACAGGGGATTGCGGAGCACCCACTCGCCCAGCTCGTTGACCAGGATCGCGCCCTCGCCCCGGACCGCCTCGCTCACCAGCGGCATCGGGTCGATGCCGACCTCCATCGCGGTGGGGTGGAACTGGACCATCTCGATGTCGCGCAGTGTCGCGCCGGCGCCGTACGCCAGCGCCAGGCCCTGCCCCCGGGACGACAGCGGGTTGGTGGTGTGGCCGAACAGGCCGCCGATGCCCCCGGTGGCGAGCAGGACGGTGCTGGTGCGCAGCTCGACCGCGCCGTCCGGGGTGTCGACGAGGACGCCGGTCACGCGTCCGGCCTCGGTCAGGATGGCGCGGGCGGGGGAGTGGTCCCACAGGGAGATCGAACCCCGCCTGCGTGCTCCGGCGACGACGGTCTCCAGGAGCACGGCCCCGGTCCGGTCGCCCTGGGCGTGCACGATGCGCCGACGGCTGTGCGCACCCTCGAGGCCCAGGCGCAGCGTGCCGTCGGGGTTGCGGTCGAAGCCCGCACCCTCCGCGGCGAGCCAGGCGATCGCGTCCGGGGCCGCCGCGGTGATCGCCCGGGCGACGTCCGGCTCGCACAGCCCGGCACCGGCTGCGATGGTGTCCTCGTAGTGCAGTTCGGGATCGTCGTCCGGGCCGACCGCTGCGGCGACGCCGCCCTGGGCCCAGCCGGTGGAGGTGCCCGTGCTCACCGCGCCGGCGCTGAGGACGACGCTGGGCAGCGGGCTGAGTTCGATCGCGGCGCTGAGCCCGGCGAGGCCCGCACCGATGATGACGGGGCAGCCGGCCTCGACGACCCGGACCGGGGCGCTCACTTCGCCACCTTCACGGCCAGCATGCGCTCGACAGCCGCGCGGGCCCTCCCGGCGACGTCGTCCGGCACGGTGACCTCGTTGGTCATCGTCTCCAGTGCGTGGCGGATGGTCGCGAGCGTGTTGCGCTTCATGTGCGGGCACAGGTTGCACGGCCGCACGAACTCGACGTCGGGGAACCCCTGGGCGACGTTGTCGCTCATCGAGCACTCCGTGATCAGGGCGACCTTGGTCGGCTTCTCGGCGGCGACGAAGCGCACCATCTGGGCCGTCGAGCCGGCGTAGTCGGCCGCGTCCACCACGTCGGGCGGGCACTCCGGATGCGCGAGGACGGTGACGCCCGGGTTGGATTGGCGGATGTCGGCGATGTCCAGCGGGGTGAACCGCTCGTGCACCTCACACGCGCCGGGGTGGGTGATGACCTCGACACCGGTCCTGCGGGCGATGTTGGCCGCCAGGAAGCGGTCGGGGATCATGATCACCCGCGGGACGCCGAGGCTCTCGATCACCTCGACGGCGTTGCCCGAGGTGCAGCAGATGTCGGACTCGGCCTTCACCGCGGCCGACGTGTTCACGTAGGTGACGACGGGGACGCCGGGGTGGGCCGCCCGCAGCGCGCGGACGTCGTCGGCGGTGATCGACTCGGCCAGCGAGCATCCCGAGCGGAGGTCGGGGATGAGCACGGTCTTCGCGGGGTTCAGCAGCTTGGCGGTCTCGGCCATGAAGTGGACGCCGGCGAGCACGATGACGTCCGCGTCCACGCTCATCGCCTCGCGGGCCAGGGCCAGCGAGTCGCCGGTGATGTCGGAGACGGCGTGGAAGATCTCGGGCGTCATGTAGTTGTGGGCGAGGATCACGGCGTTGCGCTCGCGCTTGAGGCGCATGATCGCCTCGGCGTCCTCGGCCATCGTCGCCCACTCGATCGCGGGGATGACGTGGCTGACCTTGGCGTAGAGCTCATCCGCGGTGGCGGTCATGGGATCCTCCCTTGCTCGGCCTTATGCTATATCTGAGCAAAAGCCCTTCCGGAAGTATTCCACATCCTGAGCAAAAGCCCCAAGCCCACCGTCCGTAGATCGACCACCCCGCACGGATCGGCACCTGCCGACCGAGATGTGGATCGCGCCGGTGCGCGCAGGGGCTTCAGCGGACGCGGGTGGCGGGCACCTTCGTGCCTGCGACGCTCCGTTCGGCGAGGATCTGGCGGCGGAACCGGTAGAGCCGGGCCGGACGGCCGCCGGTACCGGCGAGCACCCCACCGGTTTCCTCGACGAGCTCCTGCTGCTCGATGACGCGGCGGAAGTTCTGGGTGTGCACCTGCTGGCCGGCCAGCGCCTCCACGCAGTCCTGGAGCTGGCGGAGGGTGAACTCGTCGGGCAGCAGTTCGAAGACGACCGGCCGGTAGCCGATCTTGGCCCGCAGTCGTGCGAGTCCTGTCGCGAGGACCCGGCGGTGATCGCCCAGCATCCGGCGTCCCGCGGGGAGCGCTTCCCGGGTCGCGCGCACCTCCTCGGGGGCCTCCGGCACGAGGCCGGCCTCGTACAGCAACTCGTAGCGCTGCAGGACGAGGTCCGGCTGCCAGGCGCGTCCGCCGAGCCCGAACGTGATGGCCACCCGGCGGCGACGCTCGGTGTCGGTCCCCGCCCAGGCGCCGAGGCCGTCCGCGATCGCCGCGGGGGAGTCCCCGCTGCGCCGGTCCTCCCAGGGAAGCAGGTCGTACCAGTCGGTCCAGACGCCGATGCCGGGCTGACCGGCTGTGGTCAGGCCCAGGTAGGAGACCGAGATCTCCCGTCCGGTGTGGGTGCGGTCGACGTCGGCGAACGTGTAGAGCTGCTCGAGGTAGCCGAGCCGGCGTCCCGTCTGCTCCTCCACCCAGGCGCGGGTCGCCTGCTGCAGCGATCGGTGACTGGGCAGCAGCGGTCCGGACGGGAGCCGCGGAGGCTCGCCGAGGGTGAGGACGCACGGTCGTCCGTCGACGAGGGCGACCACGACCGCCAGCACCTCGGCTGACACGGGTTCGCCTGCCATCAACCCTCCTCTCCTCGCGGGCAGGATATCCGCAGCGCGACTCCGGGCTGATGGCAAACAACCAACCCCGGCTCTAGGCTCGGCTCATGCGTCGTACGGTCACCGCGCTCGCTGCGCTGCTTCTCGCCCTCGGCTGGCTTCTGGCCGTCCCCGCAACGGCCCGGGCCGACGACAGCCACCCGGACTGGGCCATCACGAACTATGACGTGGTCACCGACGTCGACGGTGGTGGCAACGCGACCATCAGGCTGACGATCGACTTCGACTTCGCGAACGATCCCGGGCACGGGCCCTACCTGTACCTGCCCGAGCAGCAGGCCATCGCCGACGACCCCAACCAGTGGCGGATGATCGACTACACCCTCGGCTCGGTCACCAGCCCGAGCGGCGCCAACGCCGACGTCGTGACCAGCCACTCCGACGGCAACCTGGTGATCAGGATCGGCGCGGAGGGCCACACCTACACCGGCGTCCAGACCTACCAGATCACCTACACCGCCCACGGCCTGATCGCTCCGAAGCAGGCGCAATCGGGCCTGGACGAGTTCAACTGGAACGCGGTCGGCGAGGGCTGGCAGGTGCCGATCGCCAAGGCGACGGTGAAGGTCACCGGGCCGGCCGCGATCAGCCGGGTCGCGTGCTTCACGACCAGCGGCTACGTCAACACCGGGACGTGCACGAACGCGGTCTCCGGGACGTCGGCGACGTTCCAGGCATCCTCGATCGGCAACGGGGAGGGGATGCAGGTCGTGGCCGGCTTCCCCGGCGGCACGTTCGTGGGCGCCGAGCCGCGCTACACGCGCCGGCTCTCGATCGGGAACATGTTCCCGGTGAACGCGTGGACGGGAGCCGGGACGGCCGCACTGTCGGCGCTCGGCCTCGGCTGGCTGATCCGGCGGACGCGACGCTCGAACCGCGACCAGGTGTACCTCGGGCTGACGCCCGGCGTGAAACCCGTCCAGGGCCAGCCGGCCAACGTCGGCCACGACCGGGGCGACGCGCCCGTGGCCGTCCAGTTCACCCCTCCCCGGGACGCGCGACCCGGCGAGGTCGGGACACTGATGGACGCGACGGCGGACGACAGGGACGTCACCGCGACGCTCGTGGACCTCGCCGTCCGCGGGCACCTGAAGATCGCCCAGCCCGGCAAGCACGACTTCGAGTTCACCCTGCTCAGCGGCGGGGACCAGCTCATCGACTACGAGTCCAACCTGCTCTCCCGGCTGTTCGCCCACGGCAACCAGGTGACGACCGACGACCTGAAGGACGAGTCGTATGCGGGCCTGCTCAACGACACCCGGGGCGACCTGTACCGGAGGGTCAGCACGGAGCTGGGGTGGTTCACCCGCAACCCGGTGATGGTCCGTGGGCTGGCGATCGTCGGCGGCATCGGCCTGGTCATCGTCGGCGTCGGCCTCGGGCTGCTGCTCGGCCTCGTCGGCTGGGGCCTGCTCGGGCTCGCCGGGGTCGTCACCGGCCTCGGGGTGCTGATCATGAACAACCGGTTCGGCGCCCGGACCGCCGACGGATCCGCCGTGCTGGCCCAGGCGAAGGGCTTCGAGCTGTACCTGACCACGGCCGAGGCCGACCAGATCAAGTTCGAGGAGGGCATCGACGTGTTCTCCCGCTACCTGCCCTACGCGATGGTCTTCGGCGTAGCCGAGCGGTGGACGAAGGTCTTCCAGCAGCTGGCCGCGCAGGGGTCGTACGTTTTCCCGACCTACTGGTACGTCGGCTACTACCCCGGCGGCTTCGGCATGGGCGAGCTGAGCAGCTCGATGAACGCGCTGACCAGCTCGATCTCGTCCTCCCTCCAGGCGGCGACGGCCGCCTCGAACGCGTCCAGCGGCGGCTCCGGCTTCTCCGGTGGCGGCGGCTTCGGCGGCGGCGGGGGCGGCGGCTGGTGACCGGGGCCGCGCCGGCCACGTCCGCGGCCGGCCAGGCCCGGCTCCTGCCGCGCACCGTGCTGGTGCCCTCGGCGCTGATCGGTCTCACGCTGTTCCTGCCCCTTGTCGCGGGCTGGCTCATCGGAGGTCCGGGAGCTGCCCTCCTGGTCGGACTCGCCTATGGCGCGGCTGTGCCGCTGGCCCTCGGGCTCCCCACGACCCGCGGGCTCGCGCTGTGCGTCCCAGCGGCGATGGTGGCGGTCATCGCCGTTGCGGTCGGACCCGCCCCGCTCCCTTCGGCCTGCCTGGTCGCCCTGCTCGTGCTGTTCACGATCCCCGGTTCCCCGGTTGGCGGGACGGCGCTGGTCGGCATCGCCACCACCGCGGCCGTCCTGGTCGCCCTGCCCGTCCGGCTCGACCCCGTCCAGGTGGGGCTGTGGACGCTGTTCGGCGGAGCTGCGGTGGTGCTGTTGCTCGGGCTGTTCCGGCGCGGCCGACCCCGGCCCGCAGCGTCCGCCGCGCCCGGGAACCGGAGCCTGGGGCACGCCGTGGTCAGCGCGATCGTGGTCGGGCTCGTCGTCTGGGTGGTGCTGCAGTTCTCCGTCCCGCACGGCTACTGGGCGGCGATGACCCTCACCCTTGTCCTGCGCAGGGCACGGGACGAGACCACGACCACGGCGCGCCGGCGCGTGGCCGGCACCCTGCTCGGCGCGGTCCTCGCCGTCCCCCTCGCAGCCGTTCTGCCCACCTGGGCGGCTGCGGCGTTGCTCGTCGTCCTGCTGGTGGGGATGATCGGCTACGCGCTGGTCGGCAACTACACGCTGCAGGTCGCCTGCCTGACGCCGCTGATCATCCTGCTCGGCTCGGCCGGCGGCGGGGCGGCCCAACTGGCGACCGAGCGGGTGCTGGCGACGGTCGCCGGCGCGCTCGCGGCGGGGGTGGTCGGGGCGCTGGTGCTGTGGCTGGAGCAGCGGTTCGGCACGGCGCCGGCCGACGACTCCGCCGTGGCAGGCTGACCGGCGTGAGTGGTCGCCGCGCAGCTGCGCGCAGCCGTCCGCTTCTCCGAGGAGCGGTGATACCCCAGTCAGCAGGTAGGCTGGCGGCCGCATCGCCCCACACCGACAGGACGTCATGGTGCTCATCCCGCTCTCGGGTCTGCTCCACCTCGAGCAGAACGTCCCGCTGGCCATCGCCATCGTCGTGTTCGCGTCGTTCCTGTTCGCGAGCGGTGCGACGATCCAGCATCTCGCCATCGGCGGGACGGTGGACCACGGCGCCGAGAACCCCTCCATGAGCGTCCGCCAGGTGCTCAGCCTGCTGGCGAACCCGAAGTGGCTGCTGGGCCTGGGGACGGTGGTGGTGGGAGCGAGCCTGCATATCGTCGGTCTCGCGCTCGCCCCGGTCACCGTTGTGCAGCCGGTCGGGATCCTCGCCGTGCCGTGGTCGGTGCTGCTGGCCGCGAAGATCCACCACTTCCGGCCGACCCGGGCGATCTGGGGAGCGGTCGCGCTGACCATCCTCGGCATCGCCGGTTTCACGTTCTTCTCCGCGTCCACCGCTGCCCCGGACACGCGCCTCCCCGAGGTCCAGGTCGTGACGGCCGTCCTGCTGGTCTTCGCGATCGGGGCCACGCTCGGTCTCATCGGCCAGCGGGGGCCGGCGGCGGCCCGGTGCCTGATGTGGGCGTCGGGCGGCTCGTTCTTCTACGGGCTCAGTTCCGCGATGATCAAGAGCCTGTTCGAGATGTTGCGCCACCCTGACTACTGGACCAGGCCGCTGTTCTGGGCTGTGATCTGCTTCCTGCTCGTCTGCTACCTCGGCGGCGGCTTCATGATCCAGCAGGGGTACGCCAACGGTCCGGCCGAGATCGTCGTCGGGTCGATGACCACCACCGACCCCATCGTGGCCGTCGGCTTCGGCATCATCGTCCTCGGCGAAGGCGTCCGGCTGACGGCCGGGGACGGCGTGGGGATGGTGATCAGCGGCGCGGTGGCCATCGCCGGCGTGGTCATCCTGTCCCGGTTCCATCCCGACGCCCAGGCGCGCCGGGCGCCCGCCGTCGAGCCTGCGGCAGCGGCGGAGTTCTAGGCGGTCCCGGCTCAGCGCGCCAGCGCCCGGACGGTCGCGACGGTGTCGGCGTCCTCGGGCCGCTTGTCCTCGCGGTAGCGCACCACCCGCGCGAAGCGCAGCGCCATCCCTCCGGGATAGCGGCGGGAGCGCTGGACGCCGTCGAACGCGATCTCGACGACCTGCTCCGGCCGGACGTGCACGACGTGACCCTCCTGGGCGGTCTGCAGGGCGAGGAACCGCTCGGTCTGCCACGCGAGCATCTGGTCGGTCATGCCCTTGAACGTCTTGCCGAGCATGACGAACCCGCCCGTTTCGGGGTCGCGGGCGCCGAGATGGATGTTCGACAGCGTCCCGCGTCGCCTGCCGCTGCCCCATTCGACGGCGAGCACCACGAGGTCGAGGGTGTGCACCGGCTTCACCTTCACCCAGGCGGCGCCCCTGCGCCCGGCAGCGTACGGCGCGTCGAGGGCCTTGATCACCACGCCTTCGTGACCGGCCGCCAGCACCCGGCCGGCGAACTCCTCGGCCTGGTGAGCGTCGTCGGTGACCACACGGTCCACCCGCAGCGCGGCGGGCACAAGGGCGGCCAGCCGCTCGTGGCGAACGGCGGCCGCCTCGTCGACGAGGTCGGCGTCGTCGAGGTGCAGCAGGTCGAAGAAGAACGGGGTCAGCTGCGCCTGGGCGGAGGCTGTGTCCTGGAACAACAGCGGACGGGAGTCCGCGCCGAGGGCGAGGGCCTCACCATCCAGCACGAGCCGGCGGGCGGGGAGCGCGGCGACCGCTGCGACCACGCCCGGCAAGCGGGCGGTGATGTCGTCGAGACTGCGGCTGTAGACGGCGATCGCGTCCCCGTCCCGGTGCACCTGGATGCGGATGCCGTCCAGCTTGGCCTCGACGGCGACGCCGACGCCGGTCCCGAACCCCGCGAACGCGTCGGCGACGGTGGGCGCGCTGGACGCCAGCATCGGCAGCACCGGGCGCCCGACCTGCAGGGTGAGTGCTGACAGCGCGGTCTCGCCCCCCGCACGGGCGGTGACGGCCACCACCGGGATCGAGCCCGACAGCATCGCCGCCCGGCGGACGGCGTCCACGCCGACGGCGAACGCCGAAGCGATCGCCGGGATCAGCAATCCTTCCAGGGCCCCCTGCCGGGTCTCGCCGGTCACCAGGCCGACGAGGAACGCCTGCTCATCGGCGGTGGCCGCCGAAAGGAGTTCGCCGAGCAGGAGCGTCCGGGTGCCCTGGGAGCCCGTCCCCGACAGCAGCGCCAGTTCGGTGAACGCGGCGTCCACGGCGGTCAGCGTGAGCGAGGGCTCAGCCGCTGCCCCGGGTCGCACGGCGAGCGAGCGCCAGCCGACTCCCGTCCGCCGTTGCCGCAGGGAGCCGGACAGGTAGTGCGCCGCGATCAGGAGCTCTTCGCCCTCGGCGGCGGCCAACGCCTGCGCGAGCGCCGTGACCTTGGCCGTCCGCGAGGTCGTCGACGCCACCCGGGCCGAGGCCTGCACCACATCGTTCAGGAGCATGAGCCCACTATCGGTACCGGTGGCGGGGCGTGTCGAGCGCGGGACGGCCGGGCCTACTGCTGCACCAGCCTCCCCTCGACCACGGGGTTGACGGGGGAGTGGGCGGCCACGTAGTCGATGCTGACGGCCAGCAGGTCGTCACCGGGCTGCGCGACGTTCGTGCCCTGCGCGAAGACGGTGTAGCCGTCCCCGCCGGTGAACATGAAGTCGTTGGTCACCAGCCGGATCGTGTCGGCGTCGCCGATCGGGGTCTCGGGTCCACCGACGCCGTCCGGCGTCTTCCACATCCCGGTCACCACCGGAGTGCTCCCCGTGCAACGGAACGTGGCCCGGATCCCCGAGACCTGCGGGAAGCGTCCGGTCGCGATGTTGGAGTCGCAGACCGGCGAGAACCCGTTCTCGAACGCCTTCCGCAGCTGCGCGCCGGTCAGGCTGAGGATCACCGTGCGGTTGCCGAACGGCAGGACGGCGAACATCTCGCCCCAGGTGATCTCGCAGGGCTGTTCGCCCGCGCTGGGCGGCGAGCAGAGCAGGTCCTGCCGCAACCCGCCCGAGTTGGTGTACGCGGCGTCGACGCCGGGGTACTTCGCGCGCATCGCGTCCGCCACCATGTTGCCCATCGCCGACTCCTTCAGCCGCGACGGCTCGCGCCGGATGTCCGCGGCCTGGGTGCCGATCACCTGGTTGCGCAGGACGGCGGTCTGCGCGTTCGCGTCGTCCACGATCGCCTTCACGTCACTGCGTTCGGTCACGCCGAGGGTTTTGGCGACCCGGGTGGCTCCGCCGACCCACGCCACGTCACCGTTTCGGACCATCATCTGCAGGACGGAGTACGTCGCCCCCGCGTTGATGCCTTCGGTGACCAGGATCCTGCCCCGCATGAGGTTGGAGATCCGGTGCGTGTGCCCGACGATCATCGCGTCCACCGTCGTGGACTGCAGCTGGTCGGCGATGCTGAGGATCGGGCCGTCCCACGGCGCGGCAGCGGTGTTCCCGGCCGCGTTCTGCCCGGAGGCGGTGCCCTGGTGGATCACCACGACCTGGACCTTGACCCCGAGCCTGCGCAGCCTCTCGGACTCGGCCTTGATCCGGGGTCCCTCGTCGAGGAACGTCAACCCAGCCGTTGCACCGGCGGACACGAGCTCGGGGGTTCCCGCGAGCGCAGCCCCGATCACGCCCACCTTCACGCCGTTCACCCGGAACACGACCGAAGGCGTGACCCAGCTCGGTGTCCGGCCGGTTGCTGCGTCGACGATGTTGGTGGCGAGGAACGGGAAGTGGGCCCGCGCCTGCTGGGCCTGCAGCCGGGCCACGCCGTAGTCGAACTCGTGGTTGCCGTAGGACGTCGCGTCCAGCCCCCACGCGTTCTCGACGTCGATGGTCGGCATGTCCTCCAGCAGCGACGAGTTCGCCGGCGAGGCGCCGACGTTGTCGCCGCCGGCCAGGATGAGCTCCTGGCCCGGCAGCCGTGCCGCCTCCTCGCCGAACATCGTCGCGAGCCGCGCCGCGCCACCCACGGGTGCGGTCAGGCCGTTGTCATAGATGCGACTGGTCGCGTCGAGCTGGCCGTGGAAGTCGTTCAGACCGATGATCGAGACCGGCGTGTAGCTGCCGGAACCGGACACGATCTTCCGCAGCACGACGCCCTGGCTGTACTCGGGCTCGGGCACGCCGAGGAGGAACGCCAGGGTCGGTGCGAGGTCGATCGATCGTGCCGACACCGTTCCCCTTGAGATGCCGCGGCCGCCGGCGAGGAAGGTCGCGCGCATGTTCGTGTTGCCGCGGAGGTCCTTCACGTCCGGCACGTAGCCGTGCTGGCCGAAGAAGTGGGACTGCGCGACCAGGGTTCCCGGTGTCGCCGCGTCGAACTGGTACGGAACGGCGGAGAACACGACCAGATCACCGGTGCGGGTGGGGTGCGCCATGTCAGCCGTGGACCCCGGACCGTTCGGGATGGAGCGGGACTCGGCCTTCGTGTACGCCCGGTCGATGACCTTCCAGCCTTCCGGCCTCCCGTCGCCCGTCCAGTCGTGGGAGTCCTGCAGGCCGAGGAACGCGGCCTTGATCTGGGCGACGGTCGCGGCCGCCTCCGCCGCGGGGACCTGCTGGAGGCCCGCGCCGGCCGGGTCGCGCCCGGCCTGGTTGAGGTAGATCTGGACGGTCCCGCCGGCCCAGCAGGCCTTGGCCTTGCCGATCGTCTCCCCGGTGGCCGGACGGCAGTTGGAGGTCTGCGGCTTGCTCAGCAGGCCGAGGTCGACCAGCACCTTGGAGGCGTCCACCGCGAGGAACTGGGGTGCGAAGCCGTGGTCGGAGGCGACGAACGTGGTCGGGTCGTGACCGACCAGCGAGCGCGCCAGCTTCAAGGTGGCGTCCGCGCCGGCGTAGGCCGCGCGCAGGTAGCCCTCGCGGGCTGCCACGCGTCCGTCCTTCACGCCGTCGAGGTCGGCGTCGTCGTAGGCCGGGTTGCGGATGCCGCCGGGGAGGCGCTTGGTGACCAGGCCGAGGAACTGGTGGGAGAACTCGTCGGTCGTCGGGAAGCCGGCGAGCAGGAGGTCGGGACGGTAGTGCGTGCCGATGTAGGACAGGATCGGCCAGTGCGCGTTCGTCCAGGCGAGGCCCTGCTGGGCGTAGGTGTCCTCGGACACGATGCCGGCCTCACCGATCGCGAAGTCGGCTGCGGTGGCCGTCGGGAAGGTGGCGGCGATGAACTCGGCGAAGTCGGTGTAGCCGGAGTCGCCGGCCCAGTTCGGCCACGAGGCGATCGCCCTCGTCACCGACGTGTGGAACAGGCGAACCTTCGACAGGTCGGGGCTGAGCGTCTCGACCTTCACCAGCATGCCGGCGGTCCTGCCGTCGAGGCTGCCGCCGCTGATCTTCACCTTCACGTCCGCCCACTGGCCCTGCTTGAGGTCGCCCACGGCGCCCGCGCCGTCCTTGGCCTTCGCCAACAGCACGTGGTCGTAGTTGGTCGCACCGTCGTTCGTGCTGTCGTAGACGTAGGCGTTGAGGCCGTACTTGTCCGTGCCGGCGTCCAGGACGCGCATGCGCAGTTGCTGCGCAGGGCTGTACGAGGACGGAACGTTGGTCCAGCCGGACGCCGGCTCGGGTGCCGCGCCCGCGAACGGGTCCTGGCCCGCGTGGCCGTCGGGGTGGTCGAACTGGAGGCCGAGCGACCGGATCAGGGCGGCGTCGTCGAACAGCTGCGCGCCCTTGGTGCCGATGAAGTTGGTCGTCACGCCGCGTCCGGAGTGGAAGGTCTGATAGTCGACCGTGGGTCCCTTGATGCTGGCGTTGGCGCCGCCGGCCCACTCGACCTGGGCGACCTTGAGACCGCCGCGCTCGGCGGACTGGGCGATCGTCTCCACCTGCAGCGTCCCGGGGTCGAAGGCTGCGACGCGGCTGGAGAACGCCGCACCGTTGGTTGCGAAGGTGTTGTTCGTGGACCCCGCCACTCCGGGCCAGGCTCCGGTTGCGAGGGTGTACCAGCCGGCGCCCGTGTTGGGCGGAGCCTGCGTCAGCAGACCGTTGCCGGAAGCCTTGACGCCGCTGCGCAGCAGCGAGCGCATCGTGGGCATCGTCCCCTGCCCTGCGTATCGCTCAACGAGGTCCTGCCGCATCCCGTCCGCTGCGAAGAAGACCGCCTTGCCCGCAGGCCCGGACGGGTGTTTCGCGGGTGCCACGGCGGGGGCGGGAGCCGCGGCGACGGGGGTGGCGGGAAGGGTGAGGACGAGTCCGCTGCTTGTCAGCAGGGCTGTGGCAAAGGCGGCTGCATGCGTGAAAGACACTGGACCTCCCGGGGGTGAGGGGCCGACGGCCCCGCTGCCGAACCCTCCCCAAACTGGTGCCAGGGGTCGGGTGCTGGCAATGCTCACCTTCACGTAGCGGGGTCGCGACTACGGTTGGCGGGTGCCCGAATCCCTCGTCCTGCTCTGGGAGCCGGCGTGGCCGTGCCCGGTGGAGCAGGTGTGGGCGGCATCGAAGCGGGGGCTCGGCGACCCCACCTACCGCATCCAGGACGGACGCCACTGGCGGGCGCTCAACACGCCGTCCGGGCCCGCGACGCTCGCCGTCCGTCCGCTGGGGGCGGACGGGGTCGTCCGGGCCGAGGCGTGGGGCCCGGGGGCAGCCCGCGCGCTCGCCCTGCTGCCCGCGATGCTGGGGGCCTTGGACGACCCGTCCGGGTTCCGCCCCGCGCACCCGCTGGTCGCGGAACTCCATCGAAGGCGGCCGCACTGGCGACTGGCGCGGACGGCATCGGTCTGGGATGCGCTGGTGCCCGTCGTCCTGGAGCAGAAGGTCACCGGCCAGGAGGCCACCTTCGCGATCCGCTCGCTGCTCGCCCGGCACGGCTCCCCGGCACCCGGGCCGGGAGCTGGGCTGGGGTTGCGCACCTTCCCCGGGCCCGACGTCGTTCGGCTGATCCCTTCCTGGGAATGGCTGAGGATGCACGTCGACCCGGCCCGGTCGAGCACCCTGGTGCGGGCGGCTGCTGTGGCCGGAACGCTCGAACGCGTGTTGCCCGCCGACCCGGGACGCGCGGACGAGCGACTCCGCAGCATCGTCGGCGTCGGCGTCTGGACCAGCGCCGAGGTGCGTGGCAGGGCGCTCGGCGACGCCGACGCGGTCAGTTTCGGGGACTACCACGTCCCGGCCGACCTGGGCTGGGCCCTGGCGGGGGAGCCGGTCGACGACGCCGGCCTGGCCGAGTTGCTGGAGCCGTACCGTCCCCACCGGCTGCGGGTGCAACGGCTGGTGACCATGGCGGGCATCTCCCGGCCGCGGCGCGGGCCACGCCTCGAGTCCCGGGCCCACCTGCCGTGAGGGGCTACGCCCCCCGGGCCTCGATCGCCGAGCGGTAGACCCCGAGGTAGTGGCTCCGCATCGCCGCCACGCTCAGGGACGGAGCCAGTGCGGTCGAGGCGGCCGACATCCGCTCCAGCCGGGCCGGGTCGTCCATCAGCTCCCGCATGCCGGCGGCCAGCTCGGCCGCCGAGGGGCCTGTGAGCAGGGCGTTCTCCGGGCCGGTGCCGACGGTGAGGCGGTCGTCGCAGTACAGGATCGGCGTTCCGGTTGCCGCAGCCTCTGCGAGCACCATCCCCTGGGTGTCGAACCGGTGGGACGCGAGCACGAACACGTCGGCGTCGGCGAGTTCAGCCGCGAGCGCGTCCGTCTGGGTGAAGTGGCCCAGGAAGCGGACCTCGCCGTGCCCGATCCGGGCGGCCCGCTGGCGCAGCGTCCGCTCGGCGCCGGCGCTGCCGCTGCCGATGATGAACAGTTCGGCGTCGTCGCGTCCGAGCAGGTCGAACGCGTCCAGCAGCACGTGCACCCGTTTCTCCCGACTGAGCCGTCCCGCGCTGACGAACCGGGTCACCGGTCCGTGCGGACGCGTGCGTCGCGCCCGTCCGAACGCCTCCGCTACGCCGCTGGGAACGGGTGTGCCGCGGTCCGCGAGCGTGCCACCGGAGGCGGCGACGATGGAGTCCACGACGAACCGTGCCGGTGAGGTGAACGCGTCCACCGCCGACGCGAGCCGTGCCATGCTGCGCCAGTCGCGCGCGGCCATCCGGGGTTCGCCCTGTTCGGGCTCGAAACCGGAAGGTGACAGGCCCGCGCAGCGCTCGGAGGCGACGAGCGCCCGCAGCCAGCGTCCGGACCAGTCCAGGTAGGTCAGGCTGTTCAGCGTGGCCGAGCGGTAGGAGTGGTGGGTCCCCACGTAGTTGGAGTGGAACGTGTGCACGTGCGGCACGCCGAGGCGCTGGGCGACCTGGGCGGCGAGGAAGATCGAGCCGCGCTCGTTCTGGGAGTGGACGACGTCGAGCTCGGGATGATCGGCTGCGATCCGGGCCGCCAGGGTGGGCAGGGGCTGGAGCGTGCACAGCCAGCTCGTCGCCCCGGGAGGGCGCCAACACGGAACGCGCTCCCACGCGCCGTGCTCCGGTGGCGTGAAGTGCGACCTGGGTGCGAACAGCGTCACGTGGTGACCCGCCCCGGCCAGGGCCTGGACCTGCAGCTCGATCGACCGGGTGACGCCACCGGACTCGGGGTAGAAGTCGTCGGTGAAGATGCCGACCCGCATCGGCGCATCCGCGCTCACACGCCCACCATAGGGCACACACGCGCCGACGCCATGTCGGTCAGCCCGGCACCTCGATGCCGGAGATCTGGGGATCGTTGGCGTCCCCCAGGAAGATCAGGGTGGTCTCGCGGGACGTGCCGAAGAACAGCCACCCACCGCGGGTCGTGCCGGGCCGGATGGAGGCGTCCGGGAACCCGGGGGTGAGCGTGGACGCCTCACCCGTGACGTACCCCGTGCCGCTGTTCGGCATCGCGTCGAAGGTGGGGGTCAGCGCTCCGGTGTCGAGGGTGATCTCGATGTAGACGTCGAGGCCTCCGCTCGACCACCTGCTGTTGGTGATCTGCCAGGTCCCGGTGGCGCGGGAGCGATCCGCGGTGAACTGTTTGCCCGGCCGAGGGGTGGGCCTCGGCGTGGCCGAGTGCGTCGACGAAGGGGACGGGGACGGGGCCGGCTGCGGACGGTTCGTGGTGTAGAAGATCGCGGCTGCGGTGAGGACGGCCACGACGGCCACCAGGGCCGGGACGAACGAACGCTTCGCGGCGAAGGAGTCGATCGCGTCGCCCCGACGCGGGGGAACGCCCGTGGGATCCGATGCGGCCCGATTGGCGAACGTGGCCCTCTCCCCGCCCGGCAGCGGCGCGGGTGACCACCCCTGCCCGGGACGGTCCTGGCCCGGGCCGGGGGCCGGCCGGCCCGGCGGAGGTGGTTGCTCGCTCATCACCGCAAGGCTACCCGTCGGGCTGTCCTGGCACGTCGTAGGTCCTCGAACGGGGCTGTGGACAGTGACCCGTCGGGATCGCGCTTGCCGAAGATGGCAGGGCGTGAGCATCTTCGAGATCCCGGCCCGACTGGCCGTCCACACCGTCGACGACCTCGTCGGTCTCGTCCCGTACCTGATCGGCTTCCACCCCGCCGATTCGCTCGTGGTGGTCGTCCTGTGCGACGGCCGGGTCGAGGTGACCGCACGCGTGGACCTGGCGGATGTGGTCGACCCGGACGCGATGGCGTACCTGTTCGCGCGGCTGTTCGAGCGGTTCCCCTCCGCGGAGGCGTGGGTGCTGGCCTACACCGCCGACGAGGACCTGGCCTGGGACACGCTGGCGGCAGGGGCCGCCCTGTGCGGGGTGATGCGCCTCGGGCGCCTGATCCACGTCGGGGACACCTCCTGGCGCTGTGACACGCCCGACGGCGACACCGGGGGTCTCGGCATCAGTTCCGCCGCCGTCCAGGCCGCCGTCATCGGGCTGCCCCTGCGACGCTCCCGGGCGGAGCTGCGCGAACTGGTTGCCGGCCCCGACGACCGGGAGGTCGACGAGCTGTGCGAGCTGTTCGAGCGGTTGGCGACCCAGGTCGCCGAACTCGGCCCGCGACCGGCCCGCCGGCTGCTGCAGCGGCTGCTCCGCCCCGGGGGAGAGCGGGTGCGCGCCGACTGGGTCCGCCTGGCCGTCCTCGCGGCCGACCCGGAGGCGGTGGCCACGCTCCTCGGGTCGATGGACGCGGCCGACGCCGCGCACCTGGTGGCCCTGTGGACGCAGGTCGTGCGGCACTGCCTGGTGCCCTACCTGCCCAATCCGCTCGGACTGCTGGGCGTCGCATCCTGGCTGACCGGGGACGGCGCCATGGCCGTGATCTGCCTGGAGCGACTGCAGCTCGTGGCGCCGGCCAGCCCGATGGCGGCGCTGCTCGACGTGATCATCGCCCAGGTGCTGCCGCCGTCCTCGTGGCCAGAGCACCGTGCCGCTCTGGTGGGAGCCGTCCGAGACTGGTTCGACCGGGACGCCCAGCGGTGAGCGCTCGGCGGCCGGCGGCGGGGAGCCGGCCGCCGATCGGCTAACATCGTGTGGCGTGTACGGCACAACCCTGCTGCTTAGCTAGCCGCGGCTGATTCCAGTCGCGGTGTCCCCTGGCGAGCCTGACGGCCCGCGGGGGCTTTTTCATGTTGGGCAACGGCGGAGCCGACAAGACAGGAGAGCGACAGTGACGATCGAGCGGGAGGCCCGGGGCTACGACGCCGCGGCCGCGCAGGAGAAGTGGCAGCGGTTCTGGGAGGAGCACGGCACCTTCACCCCCCTCGACGACGGCAGCAGGGAACGGCGCTACATGCTGGACATGTTCCCCTACCCGTCCGGAGACCTCCACATGGGCCATGCCGAGGCTTTCGTCATGGGCGACATCGTCGCGCGCTACTGGCGCCTGCTGGGTTACGACGTCATGCACCCGATCGGCTGGGACTCCTTCGGCCTGCCGGCCGAGAACGCCGCCATCGCCCGTGACGCGCACCCCGCCGACTGGACGTACGCCAACATCGACACCCAGGCGCGCTCGTTCAAGCGGTACGGGCTGAGCCTGGACTGGTCACGGCGCCTGCACACCTCCGACCCGGAGTACTACCGCTGGACCCAGTGGCTGTTCCTACGGTTCTACGAGCGTGGGCTGGCTTACCGCAAGGACTCCTTCGTCAACTGGTGCCCCAACGACCAGACCGTGCTCGCCAACGAGCAGGTGGTCCAGGGGTTGTGCGAGCGCTGCGGCGCTGTCGTGACCAAGCGCAAGCTCACCCAGTGGTACTTCAAGATCACCGACTACGCCCAGCGGCTGCTGGACGACATGGAGCTGATCGAGGGCAAGTGGCCCGACCGGGTGCTGGCCATGCAGCGCAACTGGATCGGCCGCTCCGAGGGGGCGTGGGTCGACTTCGACATCGAGGGACGCCGGGCGCCGGTCCGGGTGTTCACGACCCGTCCCGACACCCTGTACGGAGCGACGTTCTTCGTCGTCGCGCCGGAAGCGGCGCTGGCGTCCGAGATCGTCACCGAGGCGCAGCGCCCCGCCTTCGAGGAGTACCTCGAGGTCACCAAGCGGGCCACCGAGATCGAGCGGCAGAGCTCCGAGCGTCCCAAGACCGGCGTGTTCCTCGGCGTGTACGCGACCAACCCGGTGAACGGCGAGAAGCTGCCGGTGTACGCCGCCGACTACGTGCTGGCCGAGTACGGCACCGGCGCGGTCATGGCCGTGCCCGCCCACGACCAGCGCGACCTGGACTTCGCGAAGGCGTTCGACCTGCCCGTCCGGGTCGTCGTCGAGACCGGCCTGCCTGATCCGGCAGAGACCTTCGTGGCAACCCCCGGCGACGGCGCCTACGTCAACTCGCCGTCCCTGGAGGGGCTGACCGACAAGGCGGCCGGCGTCGCAGCGATCACGGCCCAGCTCGCCGAGCAGGGCCGTGGCGAAGCCGCGGTCACCTTCCGGCTGCGTGACTGGCTGCTGAGCCGTCAGCGGTTCTGGGGCTGCCCCATCCCGATCGTGCACTGCCCGTCCTGTGGCGAGGTGCCCGTTCCCGACGACCAGCTGCCGGTGAGGCTGCCCGACCTGCGGGGCGCTGCGCTGCAGCCCAAGGGCACCTCCCCGCTGGCCTCGGCCACCGACTGGGTGAACGTCGAGTGCCCGAAGTGCGGCGGCGCCGCCCAGCGCGACACCGACACGATGGACACGTTCGTCGACTCGTCCTGGTACTACTTCCGGTACTGCTCGCCCACCTTCACCGACGGCCCGTTCGACCCGGCCGAGGTCGCCAAGTGGATGCCGGTCGCCCAGTACGTGGGTGGCGTCGAGCACGCGATCCTGCACCTGCTGTACAGCCGCTTCTTCACCAAGGTGCTGGCCGACCTGGGCATGGTCGACTTCCCGGAGCCGTTCACCCGGCTGATGAACCAGGGCCAGGTGATCAACCAGGGCAAGGCCATGAGCAAGTCGCTGGGCAACGGTGTCGACCTCGGCAAGCAGATCGACGCCTACGGTGTGGACGCGATCCGCACCACGGTCGTGTTCGCCGGGCCGCCCGAGGACGACATCGACTGGGCCGACGTTTCGCCGGGCTCCACCCTGAAGTTCCTGCAGCGCGCCCATCGGCTCGCCCAGGACGTCACGAGCGCTCCCGGGGTCGACGTCGCAGCCGGTGACGTCGCGCTGCGCCGGGTGGCGCACAAGGCGATCGCCGAGGTCACCGACTGCCTGGACGGCCACCGGTTCAACGTGGCGGTCGCCCGGATCATGGAGCTGGTGAACGCCACCCGCAAGGCCATCGACTCGGGTCCCGGCGCGGCCGATCCTGCCGTCCGCGAGGCCACCGAGGCCGTCGCCGTGATGCTCAGCACGATCGCGCCGTACGTGGCGGAGGAGATGTGGGAGCTGCTCGGCCAGCCGCCGTCGGTCGCGACCGCCGCCTGGCCGAAGGCCGACCCGTCCCTGCTGGTCTCCGAGCTGGTCACCTGCATCGTGCAGGTGCAGGGCAAGGTGCGCGCCCGGCTGGACGTCCCGCCCGACATCACCGAGGCCGACCTGCGCGACCGCGCGCTGGCCGACCCCGCCGTCGTCCGGGCCCTGGACGGACGCGAGGTGCGCCAGGTGATCATGCGGGCGCCGAAGCTGGTCTCGGTCGTCCCTGCCTGAGCGCGTCGGGTCCTGGGACGATCAGGACTGGGCGAGTTCGGCGATCACGCCCTTGTGGTCGCTCCCGTCCGCCGCGAAGGTACCGGTCGACACCGTGGTGAAGTCCGCGGACGCGAGGACGTGGTCGATCCGGATGAGCGGAACCAGCCGGTTCGCCGGATAGGTGGGCTGCCACCCGGTCAGCGCCTCGTGCAACCCGGTGGCCGTGAGCAGGTTCCGGGTCGTCACCTGCTCGGGAACGGAGTTCAGGTCTCCGGCGACCACGACGGGACCGGACGCGAACCGCCGGGTGAGCCCGATCACCTGCTCGCTCTCCCGCAGCCAGCCATCGACGCCCGAGGACAGCATGTTCGCCGGATGTGCGGCCACCAGGACGAAGTCGTGCCCGCCGGCGGTGGCCTTCACGGCGAGGCTCGTGGCCCGGGTGTCGCCCGTGCTCGCCAGTTCGGTGAGTGGCGTCCGCGACAGCACCTGTGTGCCGCTGGCGTCGTCCCAGTCCCGGCTGGGTCCGTTCTCCCGTCCCGTGGTCCCGACGTGGTACGGCAGGAGCTTGTTCCACTCCTTCGACTCCAGGAGGGGAGCGGCCTGTGCGGTGAACTCGGTCAGGACGAGGATGTCGGGTTTCACGCGGCGGACCTCGGCCAGGAGTTGGCTGAGGTCGGCCTGGCCGTAGTACATGTTCAGCGACATGAGGCGCAGGGTCGGCACCGTCCCCGATGGTGCGCGGGTGCCGATGCCGGTGTACGGGACCAGCACCAGCGAGTAGCCGAGCAGCCCGGCGACGAGAGGGAGCGCGAGCCATCGGCCGCGCCCGCGGGTGCCCAGGAGCATGATCACGACGGCGGCGAGCCACGCGAGGATGGCGTACGGGAGGAACGCCGACGCCAGGGCGAGCGACCGCCGGGCGGCCTGGAGTTCCGGGAAGAGGTACAGCGTCGCGGCGGCGAGGCCGGCCAGCGCCGGGAGTGCCGACAACACCACCGCGATCGGATGGACGCGACGCGGCTTCGGCACCCGGCCAGTGTGGCAGCAGCGACCAACCAGCCCCGTGGTCACGTCGCTCCCTGTGGACGCACGCCGGGTTGTCCACAGCCCGGCGATCCGCTGGCCCGGATCGGGCCGCGACGCCCATAGTCACCGGCGTGCTGGTCGAATCGGGCGGTGCCGGACCACCGGGTGAGGGGCCGGCGGCGAGCGAGGTCGTGCGCAGCCGGCTGCTGCAGCTCATCCGCGAACTCCAACCGAGCGTTCCGATGCCGGGCGGGGCGGTCGGCGCCCGCTACGCCGACCCGCTCCCCGAGCCACGCGAGACCGAGGACGAAGCGGCAGACGATTCGGACACCGACGCCTGGCTGGACCGGCTGCGGCACCCGGTCGAGTCGCCGGTCACGACGGGGGAGCGGGTCACACCGGCGCCCCTGCACCGTCGATCGGCCGCGGAGGCTCTGGCCTTCGGCCGCGAGCACCTCGCCGCTGTCGTCGTGGTGCTGCTCGTCGGGGTCGCGTGGACGGCGTACAGCCTGCTCCAGGCGCGGTCGTCGCCGGTGGCGGCGGCCGCTCCGGTGATCCAGGCGAGTCCGTCCGCCACGCCGCAGGCGGCGTCGTCCGCCCAGGCTCCTGCTCAGGTCGTGGTGCACGTCATCGGTGCGGTGCGCAGGCCCGGCGTGGTGCGGCTGGCCGAAGGCTCACGGGTGGCGGACGCCATCACCGCTGCGGGCGGACTGACCCCCGCGGCCGCGCCCGGAGAGCTGAACCTCGCCCAGGTACTCGCGGACGGCGTCCAGCTCAAGGTGGGCACCCGCGACCACCCCGGCGGCTGGATCCGCGGCACGGCTGAGGGCACCCCGTCGTCGTCCCAGGGGGCGTCGTCCGGCGACCCGGCGAAGGTCTCCCTCAATTCCGCGACGCTCGAGCAGCTGGACACCCTGCCCGGGATCGGGCCCGTCACAGCCCAGAAGATCCTCGACTGGCGGAAGGCGCACGGCCGGTTCACCGCCACGTCGGAACTGCAGGAGGTCGACGGGATCGGGCCCAAGACCTACGCCGATCTTGCCGACCACGTCCGGCTCTGACGACCGCGCGCCCGAGTGGCGGCTCCCCCTGCTGGCGGCGCTGGCGTGGGCCGGTTGCTCCCTCGGAACGGCAGGGCTCCCGGTGCTGCTGGCCGCAGGACTGGCGGTTGCTGCGGTCGCACTGATCGTCTCGCGTCACCTCAGGAGCTACATCCTGGCTGGTGCAGCCTTGATGCTGGTCGCAGCGGTTGTGATCTCGACAGCGCGCGTGTGGTTCGCGACCCAGGACGCCGTCGCGCAGCTCGCCGCTGAAGGCGCGGTCGCCGACGTGGAGGTGGTGACCTCGGACGGCCGGCTGGTGGACGCGGGACCCGGCGGGGCGATCTGGATGGCGACGGCGACCGTCGCCTCCCTCGATGCGCGCGGGGCGAGCTGGCACTCGGGCATGACCGTGATGGTGACCGCCTCGGGGGGACTCCGTCAGCCGTGGGGCGACGTGCCGCCCGGCGCACGGGTGCGGGCGACCGTCAAGCTGTCGCCGTCGACGGACGGCTCGTCCACGGCGTGGGCGTCGGCGCGATCCTCGCCGGTCGCCGTCGCGCCGCCCGGACCGCTCGACGCCGCCGTGAACGCCGTCCGGGCCGGGCTCAGGAGCGCCGTGGCCGGCTTGCCGGAGGCGCCCCGCGCACTGGTCCCCGCTCTTGTCGTCGGGGACACCAGCGGGGTCACCGACGAGCTCGGCCAGCAGTTCCGGACGACCGGCCTCACCCACCTCCTCGCGGTCTCGGGGGCGAACCTCACCCTGATGTTGGCCAGCCTGCTGTGGATCGCGTCGAGACTCGGCGTGCTCGGTTGGTGGCGGCGCGGGCTCGCGCTGACCGGAGTGGTGGCCTTCGTCCTACTCTGCCGGGCGGAGCCGAGCGTGCTGCGCGCCGCGGCGATGGGACTGGTCGGGCTCGCGGCCCTCGGCTGGTCCGGGCCGCGCCAGGGGCTGAGGTACCTCAGCACAGGCATCATCGCGTTGCTGCTGCTCGACCCGTGGCTGGCGCGCTCGGTCGGGTTCGTGCTGTCGGTGCTCGCCAGCGCAGGCATAATCGTGTTCGCGCACCCCTGGACGCGCCTGCTCGCGAGGTGGATGCCCGCGTGGCTGGCGGAGGCCGTCACCGTCCCGGTCGCCGCCCAGCTCGTCACGCAGCCGGTGGTGACGGTCATCTCCGGCCAGGTCAGCATGGTCGGGCTGTTCGCGAACCTGGTCGCGGCACCGCTGGTCGGGCCGGGTACCGTCCTGGGCTTCGCCGCCGCCTGGCTGTCGGTCGTGCTTCCCCCGGTCGCAGCCGTGCTCGGCTGGGCGGCGGGCGGCTTCGCGCAGGCCCTGTGCTGGATCGCCGCAGCGGGCAGTTCGCTCCCGGGCGCCAGCCTCGTCTGGCCCGTGAGCATCGCCAGTATCGCCGTCCTGACCGTTGCCTGCGGTCTGGCGGCGCTCGCCCTGCCCCTGCTGTGGCGGCGTCGATGGCTGTCCATCACCGTGGCGATCGCCCTGCTGGCCGTCTGCCTGCGCCCGCTCGCCCAGCCGGGATGGCCGCCGCCGGGATGGCTCGTCGTCAGCTGCGACGTCGGACAGGGCGACGCGACCCTGATCCGGGCCGGCCCGGACGCGGCCATCGTCATCGACACCGGCCCCGACACGCACCACGTCGACCGCTGTCTCGACGAGCTCGGCATCACCGTCGTGCCATGGCTCGTCCTGACCCACCCCCACGCCGACCACATCTCCGGCGTCGCCGGGGTGCTGGGCGGGCGCGAGGTCGACCGGCTGCTGCTCCCGGCCACCAACACCGGCGCACCCGGCTGGAGGGACGTGTCCGCCGCTGCGCCCGGGGTGATGCACGTACCTGCGGCGCCGGGAGTGGTCGTCTCGGCAGGTCGGGCGACGCTCGCCGTCCTGGCGATGCGCCCGTTCTCCGGGGTCAGCGGCATGTCTGCCGACTCCGCAGACGAGAACGACTCCTCGCTGGTCATGCGGGTGGAGGTCGGCGGGCTGAGGCTCCTCGTGGGCGGCGACGTCGAGGAGTCCGGCCAGACCGCTGCGGTCGCCACCGTCGCCGACCTGCGCGCCGACGTGCTGCTCGTGCCGCACCACGGCTCGGGGCACCAGTCGCCGGCGTTCCTCCAGGCCGTGGGGGAGCGGGTCGCGCTGTTCAGCGTCGGGCTCCACAACGACTACGGCCACCCGGCGGCCCGGACTGTTGGCGCCGTCGTCGCGACCGGCGCACGCGTGTTCCGCACCGACCAGAACGGCTCGGTGGCCGTGTCGCTGGATGCCGGCGGGATCGTCGTCACCACGCAGCGCTGACGGCCGGGCGGGGCCGTCCGCTGTCGCCGCGGACTGGCATGCTTGCGGTGTGGAGCAGCCCAGTCCGTTCGGTCGCGTCCTCCTGGTCACCGGACCGGAGGGCCTGCTGGCCGAGCGGGCGGTGACCGACTGGAGCAGGGCCGCCCTCGCGGAGCGTCCGGACGCGAGCGTGACCCGCCTCGAGGCAGGGGACGTGGACGCCGGGTCGCTGACCGCTGCTGCGGGCGGGTCGCTGTTCGCCGAGGCGTCCATCCTGGTCGTGAACGACCTCGCCGAACTGCCTCCCGAGCTGTCCGACCGGCTCCTGGCCATCGCGACCGACCCCGGGCCGGATCTCGCCCTCGCCGTCGTCCACGCCGGCGGGGTGAAGGGCAAGGGCGTTCTCGACAAGCTCAAGGCCCTGCGTCCGCAGATCGTCGACTGCCCGCCCATCAAGGCGTGGGAGCTGCCGCAGTTCGTGGTCGCGGAGGTCCGCCGCTCCGGCGGCCGGGTCGACCTGAACTCCGCCTCGGCGCTGGTGGACGCCATCGGCAGCGACACGCGTTCGCTGGCCGGTGCCGTCCGCCAGTTGCTGGACGACTCCGCCGACCGGGCGATCACCGAGGCGTCCGTCCGCCGCTACTTCGGGGGGCGGGCGGAGGTGACCAGCTTCGCCGTGGCCGAGGACGCCCTGGGCGGACGCGCGGACGGAGCCCTCGGCAAGCTGCGCTGGGCCCTGGTCACCGGGGTGGCACCGGTGCTGGTCACCAGCGCGTTCTCCAGCAACCTGCGCAGCCTCGGCCGCTACCTGGACGGCCGCGGCGCCCGGATGCGGGACGCGGACCTCGCCCGCAGCATCGGCGTGCCGCCCTGGAAGCTGAAGGACCTGTCGCGGCTGGCCCGCTCCTGGGAGCCGGCGGGCGTGGCGGGCGCGATCCAGGCGGTCGCCCTGGCCGACGCGCAGATCAAGGGCGCCGTCAGCGACCCGGGCTTCGCGCTGGAGCAGCTCGTGCTGAAGGTGATCGCCTGCCGCGGTCGCGGCACGAGCTGACGCAGCAGGGACCGCAGCCCCCGGAGACGCAGAAACGCCGCCCGAGCGATCGGACGGCGTTGCTGGGGTCTGTGGGTTACAGCGCGGCGGCCTTGCTGGCCACAGCGGACTTGCGGTTGGCTGCCTGGTTGGGGTGGATGACACCCTTGCTGGCCGCCTTGTCCAGCGACCGGGTGGCCACCTTGGCCAGCTCGGCTGCCTTCTCGGCGTCACCGGCGGCGGCAGCCTCGTTGAACTTGCGGATGTCCGTGCGCAGCGCCGACTTGACGGCCTTGTTGCGCAGCCTGGCCTTCTCGTTGGTCAGGATCCGCTTCTTCTGGGACTTGATGTTCGCCACGGGGCTTGCCTTTTCGCAGGTTGGGTGTGGTGGACGCCCACAACGGGCGCGACGTTGAACACTACCAAATCCGGCCGGAGACTCCCAAATCGCCCCGGTCGCCAGGCCGGCGACAACGGGGAGGGCCGCCGCGTCCGGTATCGTGAGTGGGCTGTCCCGCTGACCAGGAAACTGCATGCCCGTCCCCGCCCCAGGCGCAACTCCACCGGAGCTGATCCGGAACTTCTGCATCATCGCGCACATCGACCACGGCAAATCGACGCTGGCCGACCGCATGCTGCAGCTCACCGGCGTCGTCGACGCCCGGCAGATGCGCGCCCAGTACCTCGACCGGATGGACATCGAGCGCGAGCGCGGCATCACCATCAAGTCGCAGGCCGTCCGGATGCCGTGGCAGACCGACGGCGCCGACTACGTCCTCAACATGATCGACACCCCCGGCCACGTCGACTTCACCTACGAGGTGTCCCGGTCGCTGGCCGCCTGCGAGGGGGCGATCCTGCTGATCGACGCGGCGCAGGGCATCGAGGCCCAGACCCTTGCGAACCTGTACCTGGCCCTCGAGGCCGACCTCCACATCATCCCGGTGCTGAACAAGATCGACCTGCCCAGCGCGCAGCCGGACAAGTACGCGGCCGAGATCGCGCACCTGGTCGGGTGCGACCCGTCCGACATCTTCCGCGTGTCCGCCAAGACGGGCGAGGGGGTGCGCGAGCTGCTCGACCATGTCGTGGCGGACATCCCGCACCCCGTCGGCGACCCGAAGGCTCCGGCCCGCGCGCTGATCTTCGACTCGGTCTACGACACCTACCGCGGCGTGGTCACCTACGTCCGGGTCGTCGACGGAGAGCTCAGCCATCGCGAGCGCGTCCTGATGATGTCCACCAAGACAACCCACGAGACCCTCGAGGTCGGCGTCATCTCGCCGGAACCCGTGAAGGCGAACGCCCTGGGCGTCGGCGAGGTCGGGTACCTCATCACGGGCGTGAAGGAGGTGCGCCAGTCCCGCGTCGGCGACACCGTGACGGCTGCCTCCCGTCCGGCGACCAAGGACCTGGGCGGCTACCGTCCGCCGCACCCGATGGTCTACGCCGGGCTGTACCCGATCGACGGGGCCGACTTCCCCGAGCTGCGAGAGGCCCTGGAGAAGCTCCAGCTCAACGACGCCGCCCTGACCTACGAACCCGAGACGTCAGGCGCCCTGGGCTTCGGCTTCCGGGTCGGGTTCCTGGGCCTGCTGCACATGGAGATCGTCCGCGAGCGGCTGGAACGGGAGTTCAACCTCGACCTGATCTCGACGGCTCCGAACGTGGTCTACCGGGTGGTGATGGAGGACGGCACCGAGCACACCGTCACCAACCCCTCGGAGTACCCGGACGGCAAGATCGCGGAGGTGCACGAGCCCGTCGTGCGCGCAACGATCCTGGCCCCGTCGGACTACATCGGGACGATCATGGAGCTGTGCCAGGCCCGCCGCGGGGAGCAGCTCGGCATGGACTACCTCAGCGAGGACCGGGTCGAGATCCGCTACCTGCTGCCGCTCGCCGAGATCGTCTTCGACTTCTTCGACGCGCTCAAGTCGCGGACCAAGGGCTTCGCCTCGCTGGACTACGACGAGGCGGGCGAGCAGATCGCCAAGCTCGTCAAGGTCGACATCCTGCTCCACGGCGAACCGGTGGACGCGTTCAGCTCGATCGTGCACATCGACGCCGCCTACAACTACGGCGTCGCGATGGCCAAGAAGCTCAAGGAACTGATCCCGCGCCAGCAGTTCGAGGTGCCGATCCAGGCCGCGATCGGGTCGCGTGTGATCGCCCGGGAGAGCGTCCGCGCCGTCCGCAAGGACGTGCTCGCCAAGTGCTACGGCGGTGACATCACCCGCAAGCGCAAGCTGCTGGAGAAGCAGAAGGAAGGCAAGAAGCGGATGAAGATGGTCGGCCGGGTCGAGGTGCCGCAGGAGGCCTTCGTCGCCGCGCTGGCCACGGGCGAGACCGGCGACAAGAAGAAGTAGCGATGCCGTCCACACCGCCGGAGGGGATCGCGGCGCCGCCGGACGGCAGCCTTCCCGCCTCGGCGCTGGAGGGACAGGGGACGCGTGGCCTCAGCCTCTACGTGCACGTCCCGTTCTGCGCGACGCGGTGCGGCTACTGCGACTTCAACACCTACACCGCTGCCGAACTGGGTGCGGCGCCCGGCTCCAGCCAGGACGCCTACCTCGCCGCGGCCGTCGCCGAACTCGACCTGGCCGCACGGGTCCTCGGCGACTCCCGTCCGGTGCGGACGGTCTTCTTCGGCGGCGGCACCCCGACGATGCTGCCGGCTGCGTCCCTGACCGGTCTGCTGGACGCCGTTCGGGAGCGTTTCGAGCTGGCTCCGGACGCGGAGGTCACCACCGAGGCCAATCCCGAGTCGGTCGACGGCGCCTACCTCGACGCACTCGTGGCGTCCGGCTTCACCCGGCTCAGCCTGGGCATGCAGTCGGCACGCCCGTCGGTGCTCGCGGTGCTGGAGCGCCGGCACACGCCCGGGAAGGTCGCCGAGGTGGTGGCGGCGGCGCGGGCGGCCGGTTTCGGCTCGATCAACCTCGACCTGATCTACGGCAGCCCGACCGAGACCCTCGACGACTGGCGCGCCAGCCTGGCGACGGCGCTCGCGCTGGCGCCCGAGCACGTGTCCGCGTACTCCCTGATCGTCGAGGACGGGACGCGTCTGGCCAGGAGGATCCGCCGCCACGAACTGCCGGCCCCCGACGAGGACCTGCACGCGGACCTCTACCTCGCGGCAGAAGAATTGCTCACCGGGGCGGGCCTGGTGAACTACGAGATCAGCAACTGGGCGCTCCCGGGAGCAGAGTGCCGGCACAACCTGGCGTACTGGCTCGGCGACGACTGGTGGGGGATCGGGCCGGGTGCGCACTCGCACGTCGGAGGCGTGCGGTGGTGGAACGTCCGCCATCCACGCGACTACGCGGGTCGGCTCGACGAAGGGGCAAGTCCGGCACAGGCCCGTGAAGTCCTCACTCAATCGCAACACCACGCCGAACGGGTCCTGCTCGAGTTGCGCCTGGCATCCGGCCTTCCGCTGGCTGAGCTCTCGGCGGACGAACGGGGCCGGGCGGACGCTTTCGTCCGCGACGGGCTGGCGACCGTCGCCCGCGCGTCCCTGACGCTCACGACGCGCGGACGGCTCCTCGCAGACCGTGTCGTGGCGGACCTGGTCGACCTTTGACAACGATTCGGTAACGCGGTAGCCACTGTGGCGCGGTCGTAACCGGCCTGAGACAAATGGGTGCTGGAATATCGGCCACTCGCCCGAGTCCACCTGGCAGGACCCGGACGACGTTCGCTAACAGGAGGAAATGTGAACAAGCCTGCCTTCAAGCTGGTCGGAGTGGCGCTCGTCGTCTCTTCGCTGGCTCTCACCGGTTGCGGCACGCGCAACGACGCGGGAACCGGTGGTGGTGCATCCGGCGGCAAGACCGCCACCATCGGCGTCATCGCCCCGCTCTCGGGCGATCTCTCGGCCCTCGGCCTCGGCATCAAGAACTCGGTCGACCTCGCCATCCAGCAGGCCAACAAGAACGGGACCATCCCGGGCTGGACGCTGAAGCTGGACGCGCAGGACGACCAGGCGACTCCGGACGTCGGCAAGAACGCCGCGACCAAGCTCTCCAGCGACGACACCGTCGTCGGTGTTGTCGGGACCCTGAACTCCTCGGTCGCGCAGAGCGTGATCCCGGTGCTCAACTCGGCCAACATCGTCCAGGTCTCGCCGGCCAACACCAACCCGACGCTGACCCAGGGCACGAACCCGGCGTCGCCGGCACGTCCCTACGCGAACTACTTCCGCACCTGCACCACCGACTCGGTCCAGGGCCCGTTCGCGGCCCAGTACCTGCTCGGCGCGGGCATCAAGAAGGTCGCGACCATCCACGACAAGAAGGCCTACGGGCAGGGTCTTGTCGAGGCGTTCACGAAGGCCTTCACCGACGGCGGCGGCACGGTCACCGATGCCGAGACCATCAACCCGGACGACAAGGACTTCTCCGCGGTGATCTCCAAGGTCAAGCCGACCGGCCCGGAAGCCGTGTACTACGGCGGCGAGTACCCGCAGGCGGGCCCGTTGTCCAAGCAGCTGGGTGCTGCCGGGCTGAACGTGCCCCTGATGGGCGGCGACGGCATCTACGACGGCAACTTCATCAAGCTGGGCGGCCGTGACGCCGACCTGGCGACCTCCGTCGGCGCTCCTGTCGAGACGCTCGACTCGGCCAAGGCGTTCGTCGAGGCCTACAAGGCCGCCGGCTACAGCGAGCCCTACGCGGCCTACGGCGCCTACGCCTACGACGCGGCCAACGCGATCATCAACGCGCTCAAGGTGAGCCTCGCTTCGGCGACCGATGCCAAGTCGGCCCGGCAGGCGACGATCACCGCCATGGCCAGCGTCAGCTTCGACGGTGCCACCGGTAAGGTCGCGTTCGACAAGTTCGGCGACTCGGTTTCCCGCGTGCTGACCGTCTACAAGGTCGACGGCGGGGCCTGGAAGGCCGAGAAGACCGGCTCGTTGCAGTGACCTGAAGGCCCGCTGGTGCCCGTCCGAGGTGGACGGGCACCAGCGGGTCCCTGCCCAGGAGAGGCTTCCCGACAGTGGAACTGTTCTTTCAGCAACTGATCAACGGACTGTCGCTCGGCGCGCTCTACGCGCTGATCGCGGTCGGCTACACCGTGGTCTACGGCATCGTCCAGTTGATCAACTTCGCCCACGGCGAGATCTTCATGATCGGCGCTTTCGGTGCCTTCGCCACCTGGACGGTGATGGGCTCACCGACGGACTCGTCCGTCGTCATGTCCCTGCTCGTCATCCTCCCGGTCATGCTTATCGGCGGCATCGTCGCCTCGGTGGCCGTCGCGGTGGCGACCGAGCGTTTCGCCTACCGTCCGCTGCGCACGGCGCCGCGGCTCGCGCCCCTGATCTCGGCCATCGGCGTCTCGGTGTTCCTGCAGGAGTTCGTGCGGCTGTTCTTCGGCCGCATCCCCGGCATGCCGGACGCGAAGAGCGCGATCCCGTTCCCGTCCATCAGCGGCATCAGCGGCGTGTCGATGAACGTCGGCGGTGTGACCGTCCAGATGCCGGCCGTGTTCACGCTTGCGGCGCTCGCGGTCTGCACCGTGTTCCTGTGGTACTTCGTGAACCGCACCAGGACGGGCCGCGCGATGGTGGCGACCTCGCAGGACCCGGACACGGCCCGCCTGATGGGCATCAACGTCGACCGGGTGATCGTGTCCGCGTTCGCCGTCGGCGCGACCCTGGCTGCCGTTGCCGGGGTGGCCCACGGCCTGCGGTACGGGAACATCGACTTCCGGATGGGGTTCCTGGCCGGCCTGAAGGCGTTCACCGCCGCCGTCCTGGGCGGCATCGGCAACATCAACGGCGCCGTCGTCGGCGGCCTCGTCCTCGGTGTCGTCGAGGCGCTCGCCAGCAACTATCTCGGCACCACGGCCTGGAAGGACGTGTGGGCGTTCATCCTGCTCATCCTCGTGCTGGTCTTCCGGCCGCAGGGCCTGCTGGGCGCGAAGGTGGTGGACCGGGCATGAGAGTGGTCATCCCGGACGAACTCAAGATCCGTTTCCGCTACCCGGCCCGGGCTCTCGGCCTGGCCGGCGCGGTCCTGATGATCGCGTCCATCTTCATGCCGTGGGCCTACAGCAGCTCGGCGCTGGACGACATGACCTACTGGGGCGCTCCGTCGCCGCTGCAGTTGTTCTTCGTGATCCTCCCGGTGCTGCTCCTCGCACTCCTGGCGATCCCGCTGGTGGGGAAACAGCGACTCGGCTCGCTGGCCCGGATGATCGCGTGGAACACGACGGCCAAGACGGCCGCGATCGCGTCCCTGCTCGTCGTCGTGATCGCGATCATCTCCATCGCGCTCGAACTGCAGGGTCTGATCAACATCGACCCGGGTGCCTGGGTGGCGCTCCTCGGTGGTGTCGTCGCCGTCGGCTCGACCCTCTTCCTTCCCGACTCCCCGCCGCCGACCCTCCACCGGCTGAAGAGCCCGAAGTGGCTGCAGATCCTCGGCATCGTCGTCGTGATGGCCGGCGTGCTGTTCCTCGCCGCACAGGCGCTGAGCTACAACGACGCCGGCTCCTTCATCACCTTCGCGATGCTGCTGGTCGGGTTCGTCCTTGTGCTGAGGCAGGTGGGGGCCTTCGACTGGCTGCGGGTGGCCGCCCGGTCGAACAACCGGGTCCTGGTGCTGTCGGCGTTCGTCGTCGCGTTCGCTTTCCCGTTCACCCAGGACGGCAAGGACGCGAACATGTCGATCGCCGCCCAGGTGCTGATCTTCGCCGCGACCGCGCTCGGCCTGAACATCGTGGTCGGCCTCGCCGGCCTGCTCGACCTGGGCTACATCGCCTTCCTCGGGGCCGGCGCCTTCACCGCCGCCGTCCTGTCCGAGTCGGTGTACTCCCACGTCAACTGGCATCCGCCGTTCATCGTCACGGTGATCATCGCCGGCACGATCTCGTCGGTGCTCGGCCTGATCATCGGTGCCCCAACGCTGCGGGTCTCCGGCGACTACCTGGCGATCGTGACGCTCGGCTTCGGCGAGATCTTCCGGCTGACCATGATCAACCTGGACGGCAACGACGGCCCGTACGTCACCAACGGCTCCAACGGCATCTCCAACATCCCCGACCTGAGCTTCCTCGGCTTCGACTTCGGCAAGGCGCACACGATCCTCGGCATCGACATCGGCCGGTTCGCGAACTACTACTGGCTGATGCTGCTGGTGATCGGCCTGATCATCCTGGTGTTCACCAACCTCAACCACTCCCGCATCGGGCGTGGCTGGGTGGCGATCCGCGAGGACGAGCTCGCTGCGGAGGCGATGGGTGTGAACACCTTCGCCCTCAAGCTGCTCGCCTTCGCGGGCGGCGCCTTCCTCGCCGGCGTCGCTGGGGCGGTCAAGGCCCATCACGACGTCTCGGTCACCCCCGACCAGTACGTGTTCCTCGAGTCGGCCTTCCTGCTGGCCGCCGTCGTCCTCGGCGGCATGGGGACGGTGATGGGCGTCCTGATCGGCGCCACCATCCTGAAGCTGCTGCCCGAGAAGCTGCGCTTCTTCGCCGACTACCGGCTCCTGCTGTTCGGCCTGCTCTTGATCGTCATGATGCGGTTCCGCCCCGAGGGCATGATCGCCGAGGAGAGGCGCCAGCTGGAGTTCCACGACGAGGACGAGGAACTGGCGGAGGAGATCGAGGAGGACCTCGTCCTCTACCACGATCACCTGAATCCGGATCGGGGGGCCTTCGAACTATGAGCTTCGACACGTCGTCCGTCCGTACCGGTGAGGAGGTGGCCTGATGGCACTGCCTGCGCAAGCCCCGGTGAGTGACACCGTCACCGCCGATCCCGCGCTCCTGCTGGACGCCCGCAATGTCACGATGCAGTTCGGCGGCCTCCGGGCCGTCAACGACGTCAGCCTCCAGGTCCGTACCGGCGAGATCGTCGGCCTGATCGGCCCCAACGGTGCCGGGAAGACCACGTTCTTCAACTGCCTCACCGGCCTCTACCAGCCCACGTCGGGTGCGGTGTACTTCGACGGCCAGCCCCTGCCGCCCAAGCCGCGGCTCGCGGTGCGGGCTGGGATGGCGCGGACGTTCCAGAACATCCGGCTGTTCCACAACATGACCGCGATCGAGAACGTGATGGTCGGCATGTACTGCCGGACGAAGACCAACGCGATCGACGCGATCTTCCGGCTGCCGAGGCACCGGCGCGAGGAGATCGAGTCGACCCGCCGGGCGAAGGAACTGCTGGAGTTCGTCGGCCTGTCGGGCTCCGGGGACGCCCTCAGCCGCAACCTTCCCTACGGCGACCAGCGTCGGCTGGAGATCGCCCGGGCGCTGGCCACCGACCCGAAGCTGCTGCTCCTGGACGAGCCGACCGCCGGCATGAACCCGCAGGAGACCCGGCAGGCGGAGGAGCTGATCTTCAAGATCCGTGATCTGGGCCTGGCCGTGCTGGTGATCGAGCACGACATGCGGTTCATCTTCAACCTGTGCGACCGGGTCGCCTGTCTGGTGCGCGGCGAGGTGCTGGTGGAGGGCCCCGGCGCGGTCGTCCAGAACGACGCGCGGGTGATCGAGGCCTACATCGGGACGCCCACGACCGAGCCGGACCCGCCGGCCGAGCGCACATGGCAGCAGCCGGGCGCGAACGCAGGGGAGGGTGCATCCGATGCTTGAGGTCAAGCAGTTGGTCGTCGCGTACGGCCGGGTGAACGCGGTCAAGGGCATCGACTTCACGGTCGAGGCCGGCCAGGTCGTCACGCTGCTGGGCACGAACGGCGCAGGGAAGTCGACGACGCTGCGGACGATCTCGGGGCTGCTGAAGCCCGTCTCCGGTGAGGTCTGGTTCGAGGGTGAACGCATCGACGGCCTGGCGGCACACAAGATCGTGGAGCGCGGCATCGCGCAGTCCCCGGAGGGGCGGCGGCTGTTCCGGCAGATGTCGGTCGAGGACAACCTCAAGCTGGGTGCGTACTCACGCAAGGACACCACCGGGGTGCGCGCGGACATGGACCGGATCTACGACCTGTTCCCCGTCCTGGGGGAGCGGCGCGGTGAGGCGGCGGGCCTGTTCTCCGGCGGCGAGCAGCAGATGCTGGCGATCGGGCGGGCGATGATGAGCCGTCCCAAGCTGCTGATGCTGGACGAGCCGTCCATGGGCCTGAGCCCGATCATGACCCAGACGATCATGCGGACGATCCAGGAGCTGCAGGCGGACGGGGTGACGATCCTGCTCGTCGAGCAGAACGCGCAGGCGGCCCTCAGCCTCGCGGACAGGGGCTACGTGCTCGAGGTCGGCCGGATCATGTTCTCCGACACCGGCAGGGCGCTGCTGGGCGACGACCGCGTCAAGCGTGCGTACCTGGGCGCCGACTAGGGCCCGGGCGACCGGAGGAACACGCCCGTCGGTTTCGCCCGGCGTCCGCCGTGTCGCGGACCGGCGACGTCCGACCGGCGCCTTAGCCTGATCCGATGCGGTATTCGGACGACGTGCTGGCCCCCGGCTGGCGGACGGCGGGCAAACCGGTCAGCACCCCCGTCGAGGTGGCTCGCGGCATGGTGCTGGAGGATCCGACCTCCGGCTTCTGCGGCGCGGTCGTGCGGTGGGAGAACGGCCTGGTCGTGCTGGAGGACCGGGCCGGCGCCCGCAAGAGCTTCTCCTTCGGTCCCGGCTTCTGGCTGGACGGGGCGCCGGTCGACCTGCGTCCGCCCACGGTCGCCCGGACCCAGCGGCCCACGCACACCGCGTCCGGATCGCGGACGGGCGAGGTCGAGGCGGCGAAGGTGGCACTGCCGTCCCGGATCTACGTCGAGGGTCGCCACGACGCCGAACTCGTCGAGAAGATCTGGGGGGACGACCTGCGTCACGTCGGCGTCGTCGTCGAACTCCTCGGTGGCGTGGACGAGCTTCCCGCGATCGTGGAGGAGTTCGCCCCCGAGCCTGGACGACGCCTCGGCGTCCTGGTCGACCACCTGGTGGCCGGCAGCAAGGAGTCGCGCATCGTCGAGCGGATCAGCAGCGAGCACGTCCTGGTCACCGGGCACCCCTACGTCGACATCTGGCAGGCCGTCCGTCCCGAGCGCGTCGGCCTGGCGGCCTGGCCGGCCGTCCCCCGGGACGTCGAGTGGAAGGTCGGGATCAGCCGCGCGCTCAGCCGTCCGGCCAACCACCAGGCGGAGATCGCGGCCACCTGGGCGTGGATCCTCGGCCGCGTCCGCGACTGGCGCGACCTCGACCCGGCCCTGCCCCGCGAGGTGGAGCGGCTGATCGACTTCGTCACCTCCGGCTGAGCCCGGGGCGATCGGCTTCGGCCGGTCACCGACTATCACGGCCCGCGGGTCCGTCCACCGAAACGGACGCTGCGCGATCCGGCTCCGGCGGCTGGGTAGCCTGACTCGCCTACGAGCGATTCAGGAGCCGACCGTGCAGACCGACCAGGTGTCAGCCCTTCTCCGCGATGTGGCCGACCGACTGATCGTCCCGCGCTTCGGAGGGTTGCACAGCGGCGACATCATCGAGAAGGGCCCCGGCGACCTCGTCACCGTTGCCGACCGGGAGGCCGAGGTGGAACTCACCCGGCTGCTCAACCGGGCAGACCCGGGAGCTTTCGTCGTCGGCGAGGAGGGCGTCTTCACCGACCCCGGCCTGCTCGAGACGCTGCCCCGCGTCGAGCACGCCTGGGTCATCGACCCCATCGACGGCACCCGCAACTTCGCGAAGGGACGGCCGGACTTCGCAGTGATCCTCGCCGAGGTGCAGGGCGGCCGCACGGTGCGCGGGTGGATCTGGCAGCCGATGCACGAGCAGCTGTTCGTCGCGGAGTGCGGAGCAGGGGTCACCCGCAACGGCGAACGGCTCGAGCCGCCGGTGCGGAAGCGGACGGTGCCGCTGGGCGCGACCTACCTGCCCGTCCCCGGAGAGGACGGGGCGCCGGTCAAGGTGATCCGCTCGTGGGGTTCCTGCGGCATCGACTACCCCAAGCTCGTCACCGGCGAGGTCGACTTCCTGTCGTACCGGTCGATGTTCCCGTGGGACCACCTCGCCGGCGGCCTGATGGTGGCCGAGCTGGGTGGCCGGATCGCGACCGACACCGGCGGCGACTACGGAGTCGGCGTGATCGGGCGCCGACTGCTGTCTGCGATGACCCCCGAGGTGTGGAGCGAGGCCCACGACGCCCTGTTCGGAGCCTGAGACCTCAGCCTTTCGTACCGGCCGTCCCACGACTTTCGACGGATGGCGGAGTCCGACGGCGATGCTAGTTTGCCGCCATGACCCTGATGCTGAAGCGAGGCCTGACCGTCGCCTGCGTGACCGTGGCGGCCATGTCGATCCCCACGCCGGCTCTTGCCGCAGAAGGCGGGAGCGCGGCCGAGGCGAGCCAGGTGCAGGCCGCCGGGATCTGCGACGTCGTCCCGCTGTTCTGGTGGTGCAAGAAGTAGGGCCCCGGCACGAGGCGCACGAGACCCCGGGAAGCGCGCGAGAGGCGTCGGAGCATGGCTGACACGTCAGGTGGGGGTCGTGGTGCCGCGACGGATGGCCGCCTCCGCTCTGTGGGCAGGAGGGCGCTGCGCGAGGGGCTGGTGGAGGTCGTCCTCGCCGGGGCGATCTTCCTGCTGTCGAGGATCTCCGCAGCCGACGGTGCCCCGATCCCGCTCGCGCTCGACGTGGTGCTCGCGGCGGGCGCCGGATTGTCCGGACGCTGGCTGGTGCCCGGCTCCGTCGTCGCGGGGGTGGGGCTCACCGCCTGGCTCTTCGTTCCGTGGGAGCGACCGACCCTGGGCCTGATCGCGGTACTCGTGCCGGTGTTCACCGCTGCGACCCGGCGACGCTTCCGGCTGGGTCTCACCCTCACCTGTTGGTACCTGCCGGTGATGGTGCTGGTGATCAAGGACTGGTCCTCGGACACGCTGATCGAGATCGCGCTGAACATCGGGTTCCTCCTCCTGGTGTTCGGGATCACCTGGCTGACCGGCTCCCTCATCGGCAGGGAGCGCGCCCACCTCGAGGAGGCGACGCGGCAACACCGCGAGCGCCTGGCCGAGCAGCGCCGCGACCTGGCCAGGGACCTGCACGACACCCTCGCCCAGACGATCACCGGCATGGTGATCACGACGGAGGGCATCAAGCGGCGGCTCGGCGATTCGTGCTCCCCGGACGTCGCGGAGGATCTCGAGACCGTCCTGCGGCTCGGACGGCGCTCGATCACCGACCTGCGGGGCATCATGCACATCCTCCGCACGGACGCATCGGCGGACAGGGTCGTGTCCGCGTGGCGGGTGGCCTCGGTGCCCGCCGTCCTCGCCGAGCAGGCGGGTGAGCTGGAGCGACGCGGGTTCAGCGTGTCCACCTTCGTCGAGGGCGACCCCGAGTCCTTGCCGCCGTCGGTCAGGGTGTGCCTGGCCAAGCTGATCGTGGAGGCTGCTTCGAACATGTCCAAGCACGCGCTGCCCGGCGGCCACTGCTCGATGATGATCGAGGTCACCCCGGACGCCGTCGAAGGAGTCTTCTCGAACACGCCTCGCCCCAGCGCTCCCGGGGCAGCGCCGGGCGTGGGACTCGTCGGGGCGAGGGAGCGGATCGAGGCGCTCGCCGGTCAGCTCTCCGTCCTCGAATCGCCGAACCTGTGGACACTCAGCGCGCGCATCCCGGTTACGGGGTAGGTGGACTCCATGGAGACCAGGACGATCACGGTGGGAATCGTGGACGACGATGCCATCGTCCGCGCGGCGCTCTGCGCGCAACTCGGTGCCGAGGCCGACGTCGAGGTGGTGTTCGTCTGCGGGACCGGTGCCGAGGCCGTTGCGGAGGTACGGGCTCACGCGCCGGACGTGGTGCTGATGGACGTGCGGATGCCCGAACTGGACGGTATCGGGGCAGCGGCTGAGATCCGGCGAGTGTCCGAGCACACCCGGGTGCTCCTCATGACGGCCGTGGATCTCGACGGCGACGTGGCCGCCTCGCTGGCAGCCGGCGCCTCCGGGTTCCTGATCAAGTCCGGCGAACCGGGTGCGGTCGCGAACGCGGTCCGGGCGGTCCACCTCGGATCGACCGTGCTCTCGCCCGGACCCCTCGGCCGCTGGGCGGCTGCCGGGCCGTCCGTGGCGGCGCAGGCGACAGCCGTGCCGCCGAGGGGCCCACTCACCGCGCGCGAGCTCGAGATCCTTCGTCTCCTGTGCCAGGCGCATTCCAACGCGGAGATCGCGGAGGCCATCAGCGTGGCCGAGTCAACGGTCAAGACCCACGTGTCGGCCATCATGGCCAAGCTCGGCGTCTCCAGCCGACTCAAGGCGGTCGTCCGTGCGCACGAGTTGGGCCTGGTGAAGGACGTGGGCCGGTAGTCGACCCATGCCGGGGCTATCGGGGGGACGAGGCCCCGCCAGGCGTCCGGCCCGTTGCTCGCGCATGGCCCACGGCGCGCAGGGTGTACGCCCGCCCGCAGCGGTGGCAGAGTGGGACGGGAACCGCAGCCACACAGTGAGGAGCCGGAATGGCCGACAACGACCGCAACGACGATGTGAAGGCGCGGATGCGCGAGGCCCTCGACCGCAAGAAGGAGGGCGCCGACGGCGCCATCCAGGGCGCAGGGCACCACAAGGAGAAGGGCCCCGGTGAGCGGGGGCGCCAGGGCGGCGGCGGCATGTTCCGGCGTCGCGCCGGTGGCGGGGGCTAGGCCTACACGATCGGCAACTGGGTGCGGGGCACGATCCCCGCTGCGGCCAGTTCGGCGTAGGCCAACGGGAGCACGCCCCGGACGGTGGCCTCGTCGAACGGCCACTCGCCGCGCTCGTAGGCCTGCTCGATGCGGACGCCCTGCTTGACCAGGTACTCCGCCTGGCCGTACAGCGCCGAGATCTCGGCGCGCTGCTGGAAGCCGGCCAGCCTGTCCATCACCGGCCCGTGGCCGGGCACCAGCACGGTGTACTCGTCGACCAGGCCGAGGATGCCGTCCACTGCGCTCGGCCAGTCCCTGAGGTGGCTGTCGGGTCCGAAGGCCGGGGGGCCCGCGCTCTCCAACAGGTCTCCGGCGAAGACCAGGTTGGCGTCGGGGACGTAGGCGATCACGTCGGTGTCGGTGTGCGCGCGCCCGAAGTGCAGCGCCTCCACCCGGCGTCCCCCCGCGTCCAGGACGCGGGCCAGCGCGAACCCGTGGACGGGCGCGACCAGCTCGGCCGGGTCGACGCCGAGGTCGACCGCGGCCCCGTGCGCCTCGGGCCGGCCGAGCCGGGCCGCGAGCTCCTCGTGCCCCCAGCTCGGCACCCCGTCGAAGCCGGCAAGGCCGAAGAGATGGTCGTAGTGCCAGTGGGTGACCAGGACACCGGTGACCGGGACTCCGGCGAACGCCTCGGCCGCCTCCCGGATCGCCGCTCCCTGCGCGGGGCTGGAGCCAGTGTCGACGACCAGCGCTCCGGACGGGCCGACCACCAGCCCGATGTTGACGGCGGCCGGCTCGGCGACCGCGACGAAGACCCCGTCCGCAACGGGGGAGAAGGTGCCGACGCTGAACCCGGTCATGCCGTTCAGCCTAACCGGTGCGGTAAGCTGGCACTCGACTACGGAGAGTGCCAGTCGCAGGGGAGGGATCGCTCATGCTTGATGACCGCAAGGTAGCCATCCTGCGCGCGATCGTCACCGACTACGTGTCCATGCAGGAGCCGGTCGGATCGCGGGCGCTGGTGGAGCGCTACCGGCTCGACGTGTCGCCGGCGACCGTCCGCAACGACATGGCGGTGCTGGAGGAGGAGGGCTACATCGCCCAGCCCCACACCAGCGCCGGACGGATCCCGACCGACAAGGGCTACCGGTTGTTCGTCGACCGGCTCGGCCAGGTGAAACCGCTGTCCCCGGCGGAACGCCGCGCGATCGAGACGTTCATGACCGGCGCGCTGGACATCGACGACCTCGTCGCGCGCACCGTGCGGACGCTGGCGCAGATCACCCACCAGGTGGCCATCGTCCAGTACCCGGTGCTGACCGGCGCGAGCGTGCGGCATGTCGAACTCGTCCTGCTGACGCCCGGACGCGGGCTGCTGATCGTCGTGAACTCCAGCGGACAGGTGGACCAGCACCCGATCGAACTGGGGGACGCCGACTCCGAACAGGTCGCGGATCTGCGTGGACGCCTCAACGCCGCGCTCCTCGACTCGTCCGCCGCCTCGGTGGGCGCCCGCCTCGACGTCCTCGCCGCGCAGCTCCCCGAGTCCCTGGCCGATCTCGCCGCCCGGGTACTGCCGGTGGTGCGTACGCTGGTGACCGAACCGCACACGACCCGCGTCGTCGTCGGCGGCGTCCCCAACCTGACCCGTTTCGCCGACCAGTTCGAGACAGCCGTCCGCCCGGTGCTGGAGGCACTGGAGGAACAAGTCGTGCTGCTGAAACTGTTGGGAGAAGTGGCCAGCGCGGGCGACGTCGTCGTCCGGATCGGTCAGGAGAACAGCTACGAGCCGCTCCGGTCCACCTCTGTCGTGGCCAGCGGCTACGGAGTCGGTGCCGACCAGCGGGCCAACCTCGGGGTCGTCGGTCCCACGCGGATGGACTACCCCTCGACCATGGCCGCGGTGCGGGCGGTGGCCCGCTACCTCAGCCGCTACCTAGAGCAAGGATGATGTGTGAGCGCTGACTACTACGAGGTGCTCGGGGTGCCGCGGGACGCGACGCCGGAACAGATCAAGAAGGCCTATCGCAAGCTGGCCATGCAGTACCACCCGGACGTCGCGGACGCGCCGGACGCCGCCGAGAAGTTCAAGGAGATCGGCGAGGCGTACGAGGTGCTGCACGACCCGAACAAGCGGGCGATGTACGACCGGGGCGGCAACCCGATGGGGGGCGCCTCGGGCTTCGGGCCGGGCGGGTTCGGCGGATTCAGCGGTGCCGGCTTCGACTTCACCAACCTCGTCGACGCGATGTTCGGCGCCCAGGGCACGCGCGGCCCGCGGTCCCGCGTCCGCCGCGGCCAGGACGCGGTCGTCCGGCTGAACCTCACCCTCGCGGAGGCCGCCTTCGGGATCACCAAGCCCCTGAAGGTCGACACCGCCGTCGTCTGCAGCAAGTGCGGCGGCTCCGGGGCTGCCGAGGGGTCGCAGCCCGTCCAGTGCGGCACCTGCCACGGCCAGGGCGAGGTCACCGCCGTCCAGCGGTCGTTCCTCGGCGAGATCCGGACGTCGCAGCCGTGCCCGACCTGTCGCGGCTACGGGACGATCATCCCGAACCCCTGCGGTGAGTGCTCCGGCGAGGGCCGCGTCCGCAGCCACCGGACGATCAACGTGAAGATCCCGGCCGGTGTGGACAGCGGCAACCGCGTCCACCTGGCGTCCCAGGGCGAGGTCGGTCCCGGCGGCGGCCCGGCGGGGGACCTGTATGTCGAGCTCAAGGTCGCCCAGCACGAGGTGTTCAGCCGCAACGGCGACGACCTCGAGATGGTCGTGCACATCCCGATGACGGCCGCTGCACTGGGCACGCAGGTCAGCCTCGCCACCCTGGAGGCCGAGCGGGACGACCTGGACGCCGACCAGGCCAGCGTCGACCTGCAGATCCCGGCCGGCACCCAGTCCCGCGCGCGGATCGCGATCGCCGGCCGTGGCGTCCCCCGGCTGCGCGGCGGCGGCCGCGGCGACCTGGGCATCACGCTCGTCGTCGACACCCCCACCAAGCTGGACGCGAAGCAGCGAGAGCTGCTCACCCAGCTGGCCGAGGTCCGCGACGAGACCCGGCCCGAGGCGTCCGTCGCGAAGCAGGGCAAGGGGATGTTCGGCTGGCTGAAGGAGGCGTTCTCGTGACCGAACCCCTGTTCCTCGCCCCCCTGGACTCCCCGGCTGTGGGCGCCGAGGTCACCCTCACCGGCGAGGAGGGCCACCACGCCGCGCAGGTCCGGCGGATCAAGACCGGCGAGGTCATCTGGATCAGCGACGGCGCCGGGTCGGCGGTTCGCGGGCCGGTCGTCCGGGTCGAGAAGGGCGAGGTGTCCGTCCGGGTCGACGAGGTCGTCCGCGAGCCGGAGCGAGCCGTCCGCTACGTCGCCGTGCAGGCGCTGCCGAAGGGCGATCGGGCGGAGCTCGCCGTGGAGATGCTCACCGAGCTCGGCGTGGACGAGATCGTGCCCTGGCAGTCCGAGCGATCCATCGTCCGCTGGTCGTCCGACCGGGTCGAGCGCGGGCTGACGCGGTGGCGGTCCACCGCGCGGGAGGCCGCCAAGCAGTGCCGCCGGTTCCGCGTCCCCACCGTCTCGATGCCGATGACAACCGCAGAGCTCGCCCTGCGCATCCACCAGACCGCGCTCACCGCGGTCTGCCACGAGAGCGCGACCGGGCGGCTCGCGGAGCTCGAACTCCCCGCGACCGGTGAGGTGATGTTCATCATCGGCCCCGAAGGCGGTCTCACCGACGGCGAACTCGCCGCCTTCACCGCGGCCGGTGGGCATCCCGTCCTGATCGCGGACGCGGTGCTGCGCACCTCCACAGCGGGCGTGGTCGCCCTCGCCCAGCTGCAGGCACTGGCCGCGCGTGGCTGACGGCTTCGGCTTCGAGGTCGGCACTCGCCTGGACGGGGCCGCAGGACGCACCGGGACCATCCACACCCCGCACGGGGACATCCGGACGCCGGCGTTCGTCGCTGTCGGCACCAAGGCGACGGTGAAGTCCGTCCTGCCGGAATCGGTGGCGGCGCTGGGCGCGCAGGCCGTCCTCGCCAACGCCTACCACCTGTCCCTGCAGCCGGGCTCCGACATCGTGGATGCAGCCGGCGGGCTCGGTGCCTTCATGAACTGGCCCGGTCCCACCTTCACCGACTCCGGCGGCTTCCAGGTGATGAGCCTGGGGGCCGGGTTCAAGAAGGTGCTGGCGATGGACGTCACCGGGCTCGCGGACGACGACGTGATCGCGCCCGGCAAGCAGCGCCTCGCCCACGTCGACGACGACGGCGTCACGTTCCGGTCCCACCTCAACGGCGACGTCCTGAGGTTCACCCCGGAGGTGTCGATGCGGATCCAGCACGAGCTGGGTGCCGACATCATGTTCGCCTTCGACGAGCTGACCACCCTGATGAACACCCGTCCGTACCAGGAGGCCTCCGTCGAGCGCACGCACGCCTGGGCCCGCCGCTGCCTCGCCGAACACGGCCGGCTCACGGCAGAGCGGGCGCACAAGCCGTACCAGGCGCTGTTCGGGGTGGTCCAGGGCGCCCAGTACGAGGACCTGCGCCGTCGCGCGGCGAGCGGGCTGGCTGCGCTCGAGGTGGACGGCCGTTCGTTCGACGGCTACGGCATCGGCGGCGCCCTGGAGAAGGAGAACCTCGGCACGATCGTCGGCTGGGTCAGCTCCGAACTGCCCGAGGACAAGCCCAGGCACCTCCTCGGCATCTCCGAACCAGACGACTTCTTCGCGGCGATCGAGGCCGGCGCGGACACGTTCGACTGCGTGATGCCGTCCCGGGTGGCCAGGAACGCCGCCATCTACACCGCGGACGGCCGCTACAACGTCAACGTGGCGGCCAGCCGTCGCGACTTCCGTCCGCTGGAGGACGGCTGCGACTGCTACACGTGCGCCCACTACACCCGGGCCTACCTGCACCACCTGTTCAAGGCGAAGGAGATGCTGGCGGCGACGCTGGCGACCATCCACAACGAGCGGTTCACCGTCCGCCTCGTCGACGACATCCGCGCCAGCATCGAGGACGGCCGGTTCGCGGAGTTCCGCTCGGAGTTCCTCGGACGCTTCTACGACACCTCCCGCCGTCCCTAGCCGAGTTGTCAGAGGTAGGCGTCGCCCTGGCGACGCCTACCTCTGACAACTCAGTGGGACGGGGCGGATTGGGGCGCGGCTTCGTGGCGCTTGACGGCCGCGATCACCCGGTAGGTGACCGGCAGCATCACGGTCTCGACGCCGACCTTGTACAGCCACCCGACAGCGGTGTAGTTGATCAGCGCCGGCCAGGGGATCGACTCCCCGCCGAGGAAGTTGCCGAGCGGCCCGAAGGCGATCAGGCAGAAGGTCAGCGTGTCGGCGAACTCGCCCACGACGGTCGAGCCGAGGAGCCGCACCCACAGGTGGTCGGTGCCCCAGCGCTGCTTGATCTTCACCAGCACGAGGGCGTTGAGGAGTTGGCCGGCGAGGTAGCCCAGCAGGCTGGCCACGACGATCCGCGGCACGAAGCCGAGCACCGCGTGCCACGCGTCCTGGTTGCCCCAGTCGGCCGCTGGGGGAGCGGCGTCCACCACGAGGAAGGTCAGCGACATCAGCGCGGCCAGCACGAAACCGGTGATGATGGCCCGGTTCGCCCGGCGGAGCCCGTAGACCTCGGCGAGGACGTCGCCCAGGATGTAGGTGAGCGGGAACAGGATGGCGCCGCCGTCGGTGATGATCGGCAGGAGCTGGACGCCGCCGACGTCCACCTGGGGACCGAAGGCGATCAGCTTGGTCGCGCCGATGTTCGAGATCAGCAGCATGCCGACGAAAGCGGCCAGCACGAGGTCGTAGTTGCCGCGGACGCGGGGGACGGTGGCAGGGGCGGGCTCGGGCACGACAGCCGATTCTACGGGGATCCACCAGGTGACCCCTGCGCCCCGTCGAACGTGGCAGGCTAGGGGCATGAGCGACTATGACGAAGCCGTCCCGGACGAGCCCGAGCAACTCGACCAGCTGCAGTCGGACGAGACCCTGGTCGATCGCGGCGTCGACGATGTGCTCGACGAGGGCTACACCACGCCCGAGAACTGGTCCGCAGCGCAGGGGTTCGGGAACACTCCTGCGGAGATGCGGCGGGGTGAGACGTTCGATCAGCGCGAGGCGCAGGTGCAGCCGGAGCCGGTGAGGGACGACAGTCCCTGGAATCCCGATCCGTCCGAGGAGCGCGAGGTGGGTCACGCCCGCGCCGGAAGGCTCGTCGACGCCAACGACGGCTATCCCGGTGAGGACACCGAGAAGGAGAGCATCGGGCACGACGTCGGCATCGACGGCGGCGCGGCGACGGCCGAGGAGGCCGCGATGCACATCATCGACGACTTCGACGATGACGACGACTGACCGGTGAGCACGCTCGACGAGATCCTGTACCCGCCGATCGAGCCGTACGCCAGCGGCATGCTGGAGGTCGGCGACGGCCAGCTCGTGTACTGGGAGGAGTGCGGGAACCCCGACGGGAAGCCGGCAGTGTTCCTTCACGGCGGTCCCGGCGGCGGCATCATCGAGAACTACCGGCGCTACTTCGACCCGTCCTCCTACCGGGTGGTGCTGTTCGACCAGCGTGGGTGCGGGCGGAGCACTCCGCACGCCTCCGCCCCGGGTGCGGACCTCTCCGCCAACACCACCTGGCACCTGGTGGACGACATCGAGAAGCTCCGCGCCGACCGGGGCGTCGAGTCCTGGCTGGTGTTCGGAGGTTCCTGGGGCAGTTCTCTCGCGCTGGCGTACGCAGAGACCCATCCCGACCGCGTCACCGAACTTGTCCTGCGCGGGATCTTCACGCTGCGACGCAGTGAACTCGACTGGTACTACAACGGGGGAGCGGGCAACATCGTCCCGGAGTGGTGGCAGACGTTCGAGTCGGTCCTCCCCGAAGGGTTCACCGGCGACCGGATCGCGAAGTTCAACGAGCTGCTCTTCGACCCCGAGCCTTCGGTCCACCTTCCTGCCGGGCTGGCGTGGTCCACCTGGGAGGCGGCCACCTCGCACCTGGAGTTCTCCCCCGAGCACGTCGCCGAGTTCTCGGACCCGGAGTTCGCGCTGGCGTTCGCCCGGATCGAGAACCACTACTTCGTCAACGGCGGCTGGTTCGCCGAGGGGCAACTGCTCGCCGGGGCGGACCGGATCCGCCACATCCCGGGCGTGATCGTCCAGGGTCGTTACGACCTGCCCTGCCCGGTGACGACGGCGGACGCCCTGCACCGGGCCTGGCCGGAGGCCGACTACCACGTCGTCCTGGCGGGGCATGCGGCGGGCGAACCCGCCATCGCGACCGAGCTGGTGGCGGCCACCGACCGGTTCGCCGTCAGGGCGGCTGGGTAGGATGCTCAGGCAAGCTTCCAGGAGGAACAACTGAGCCAACCAGACAGCGTGGCCGCAGAGCGTCGGGTCGCCATCCCGGCCTCGATCAACATGGTCGCCGTGCTCGGGCCGAGGGACGAGTACCTGCACGTCCTGGAGAAGGCGCTCGCCGCCGACGTCCACGTGCGCGGCAACGAGATCACCCTGACCGGCACCCCGCAGGAGGTCGACGCGGCCGCCGACGTGCTCACCGAGCTGATCACCATCGTCCGCACCGGACAGGGCCTGACGCCCGACACCGTCGAGCGGGTGGTCGGCATGGCCGAGACGGACGTGAGCGCCGCGGAGGTGCTCACCCAGAACATCCTGTCCTCGCGCGGCAAGACCATCCGTCCCAAGACCCTGAACCAGAAGCGGTACGTCGACGCCATCGACGCGCACACGGTCGTCTTCGGCATCGGCCCGGCGGGGACGGGCAAGACCTACCTCGCGGTGGCGAAGGCGGTCCAGGCGCTCCAGGCGAAGCAGGTGAACCGGATCATCCTCACCCGCCCCGCCATCGAGGCCGGGGAGCGGCTCGGCTTCCTGCCGGGGACCCTCAGCGACAAGATCGACCCCTACCTGCGGCCGCTCTACGACGCTCTGCACGACATGATCGACCCCGACTCGGTGCCGAAGCTGCTGACGTCCGGCACGATCGAGGTCGCGCCGCTGGCCTACATGCGCGGACGCAGCCTCAACGACGCGTTCATCATCCTCGACGAGGCGCAGAACACCTCCGCCGAGCAGATGAAGATGTTCCTCACCCGGCTGGGCTTCAACTCCAAGATGGTCGTGACCGGGGACGTGACCCAGATCGACCTGCCGTCGGGCTCGATCAGCGGCCTGCGGATGGTCGAAGAGGTGCTGGCCGGCGTCGCCGACATCGCGTTCTGTCGCCTGACCAGTCATGATGTGGTGCGGCACCGTCTGGTCGGCCGGATCGTCGCCGCGTACGACAAGTACGAAGCCGCCAAGTCCCCCCAGCCGAGGAAGCACCGATGATCGACGTCAACAACGAGTCCGGCACGTCCGTCGACACCGAGCGGCTCGTGCAGCTGGCCACGTTCGCCCTCGACGCGCTGCGGATCCATCCGCAGGCCGAACTGTCGATCCTCCTCGTGGACACCGACACGATGAGCGCCTACCACGAGAAGTTCATGGGCGAGCCCGGGCCGACCGACGTCCTCAGCTTCCCGATGGACGAACTGCGTGCCCCCGACGAGGACGAGGAGCCGCCGGTGGGTCTCCTCGGCGACATCGTGCTCTGCCCGGAGGTCACCGCCGCCCAGGCGGCCGAGAACGGGCGGACCGCCGACCAGGAGTCCGACTACCTGCTGGTCCACGGGCTGTTGCACCTCCTCGGCCACGACCACGCCGAGCCGGCCGAGAAGAAGGTCATGTTCGACCTCAACGACAAGCTCATCGCGGCCTGGAACGCGTCCCGGGCCTGACTTCCGGCGACCTCAGGCGACGACGGGACGCGGGCGCGCCGCGACCGGACCGTCCGGCAGGTCCTGCTGGCGGCGCCACGCCCGGGCCAGGCGGCCCATCGCATCGCTCACCACCTCCGGCGGGTCCTTGTAGGGCAGCCGGACGTACCGCTGGAGTCCGTGGCTGGCCGCGAACTGCGGGCCGGGACTGACCAGCAGGCCCTCCTCCCGGGCCGCCGCGGCGAGCTGGTGGGCGCGCGGCCCGGGGAGTTCCACCCACAGGCACAGGCCCCCGGCCGGCCGCGTCCAGCGGCAGGAGGGCAGCGCGGACGGCAGGGCGGCCTCCATCACAGCCCGCGCTGCACGCAGCTCCTGCGCACGCTCCGGGTGGAGTCCGTGGCCCCGGGCCAGCAACTCCCGCAACGTGAGCTGCTCGAGGATCGGTGCGCCGAGGTCGTCCGCGAGGCGGGCCCGGGTCAGCTGCGGCAGCAGTCGGTGCGGGACGCGCAGCCACCCGACCCTCAGCCCGCCCCAGTGCGACTTGGACGCGCTGCCGACCAGCACAGTCCGCGACAGATGGGCAGCGAAGGGCAGCGGTCGCGGCGCCTCGTCGAGCCGCACCTCGAGCATCGTCTCGTCGACGACGGCCACCGTCCCGGCCCTGCGCAGGGATGCGGCGAGCCGGGCGCGTCCGTCGTCGTCCAGCAGGGCGCCGGTGGGGTTGTGGAAGTCGAGGATCAGGCAGGCCAACACGGGTCGCGCGGAGGCGATGGTGGCGGCGGCCAGCTCCAGGTCCCAGCCCTGGGGATCCACCGGCAGCGGCACCAGGTGGGCCCCGGCGCGCCGGACGGCGTCGAGGGCGTTCGGATACGAGGGGCTCTCGACCAGCACCTTCTCGGCGGGACGGGTGAGCGCGCGGACCGCGAGCCCGAAGCCGGCCAGCGCGCCCGAGACCACAAGGATCTGGTCGGGATCGGTCGGCAGGCCCCGCTCGGCGTAGCGGGCGGCGATCGCCTCCCGCAGTGCGGGTAGCCCCGCCGTCGCGTAGCCGGTCCCGCCGAGGAACGCCGGCAGGCTCGCCAGGGCGGCGGCGTAGGCCTCCGCTGTTCCTGCAGGAGCCCGGGACGCCGCGCAGGTGAGGTCGATCACCCCGTCGCTGTCGTCCGTGCCGGGGATGAGCGCACCGCCGACTCCGACCCGATGGCCGGCGGACGGCAGGGTCGCGAGGTGTCCGGACCCGTGTCGGGCCCGCAGGAAGCCGGCATCGACGAGCAGCGCGTACGCCCTTGTCACGGTCGTGCGGCTGACTCCCATGGCGTCGCTGAGCCGGCGTTCGCTCGGCAGCGTGTGACCCAGCGCGATCCGTCCATCCGCGATCAGCAGACGCAGGCCGTCGGCCAGCCATCGGTAGGCGGGGACGGAGCGGTCCCGCTCGCCGAGGAGCTGGACGACGCGGGTCGGGGTCATCACCGGTGTGCTCACCGGAGCCACTTTGCGCCAAGTGGCTCTTTTTTGCAATGCCACTTCTGCGGCAGGGTGGAGCCATGCCCACTCCCGAGCGAGCGCCCAGCGTGCTGGCGGACCTCGATCCGCTGGCACAGTTGCGCGCCGGACAGCTGTGGCGGCGCGTGCCGCAACTCCTCGTCGGGCTGTGGCTGTACGGGTTCGCCATGGCACTGTTCATCCGCAGCGGGTTGGGCCTCGACCCGTGGGACGTGTTCCACGCGGGACTGCAGCGGTGGCTCGGTTGGTCCTTCGGGACGGTGGTGATCGCGGTCGGCTTCGCCGTCCTGCTCCTGTGGATCCCGCTCCGGCAGTGGCCCGGCCTCGGCACGATCGCCAATGCGGTGGTGATCGGAATCGCGACCGACGCCACCCTCGCCGTGATCCCGGCTGCGACGAGCTGGCCGGTGGCGTGGGCACTCCTGATCGGGGGTCTGGCCGTGAACGGCCTTGCCGGAGGCCTGTACATCGGCTCCCAGCTCGGCCCCGGCCCCCGGGACGGGCTCATGACGGGCCTCGCCCGGCGCACGGGGTGGTCGCTGCGGCTGGTCCGTACAGGGCTCGAGCTCTCCGTCCTGGCGGTCGGCTGGCTCCTCGGCGGAACCGTCGGGGTGGGCACGGTGGTGTACGCCCTGGCGATCGGGCCCCTCGTGCAGTTCTTCCTCCCCCTCGTCACCGTGCGCCTGGGCGACCCCGACGATGGCGCGGCCGGGGAAGCAACCGCGGCCGCGGCGGGTTGACGAATACACTGAACCATCACCCGACCGAGGCAGGCGCGAACCGACATTGACCCAGACTGACTGGATTCTGTTGGCCATCGCCGTGGTCTGCGTCCTGCTGGCGGCCCTGGTGACCGCAGCGGAGGCCGCCCTGGCTGCGATCTCGAAGTCGCGTGCTGAGGGCCTGCTCGGAGAGGGACGCCGAGGCTCGGCGCGCCTGTTGGAGATCGCCCAGGACCCCGCGCCGTACGTGAACACCTCGTTCCTCCTGCGGGTCCTGCTCGAGGTCGTCGCGACGGTGATCACGGCCCTGCTGTTCTTCGAGCACTTCACCCAGACCTGGGAACGGTTGCTGTACCCCGGCCTGACCATGATCGCGGTCTCCTTCATCCTGCTGAGCGTCGCCCCCCGGACCCTGGGGCGCCAGCACGCGGATGCTGTCGCGCTGGCCGCTGCCGGCCCCGTTGGTGTGCTCGCCACGGTGTTCGCACCCGTCTCGCAGGTGCTGATCCTTATCGGCAACGCGCTCACCCCGGGCAGGGGCTTCACCGAGGGCCCGTTCACCTCCGAGGCCGAGTTGCGCGAGCTCGTCGACATGGCCGAGGCGCGCGAGCTGATCGAGGCCGGAGAACGGGAGATGATCCATTCGGTCTTCGAGCTGGGCGACACCATCGTCAAGGAAGTCATGGTGCCCCGGACCGAGATGGTCTACGTCGAGGCGTCCAAGACGCTGCGACAAGCCCTTTCGCTCGCCCTGAGGTCGGGCTTCAGCCGCATCCCGGTGATCGCGGACGACGTGGACGACGTCGTCGGCGTCCTCTACCTCAAGGACGTGATGCGCCGCCTCTACGACAACCCGCAGTCGCAGACCTCGGAGCGGGTCGCCTCGCTGATGCGTCCGCCGACGTTCTGCCCCGACTCGAAGCCGGTCGACGAACTGTTGCACGAGATGCAGGTGAACCGCAGCCACGTCGTGATCGTGATCGACGAGTTCGGAGGGACGGCCGGCCTGGCGACGATCGAGGACGTGCTGGAGGAGATCGTCGGCGAGATCGTGGACGAGTACGACCACGAGGTGGCGCCGGTCACCCTGCTGGCCGAGGGGCGCTACCGGCTGTCCGCCCGGCTCGGGGTGGACGACCTGGCCGAGCTGTTCGGCCTGAAGGTGGAGGAGGACGACGTCGACACCGTACTGGGCCTGATGGCCAAGGAGCTGGACAAGGTGCCGATCCCCGGCTCGGTCGTGACCTGGAACGGCATCGAGCTGACGGCGGAGCGCGGCGAGGGCCGACGCCACACCATCGCGACCGTCCTCGCCTCACGCGTCCCCGACAGTGCCGACGTCGCTGCGGAGGCCGCGGCGAAGCTGGCGGAGGAATCGGCTGCGAGGCGCACATGAGGTCCGGATTCGCGTGCTTCGTCGGCCGTCCCAACGCCGGCAAGTCCACGCTCACCAACGCCCTTGTCGGCACGAAGGTCGCCATCGCGTCCTCCAAGCCGCAGACCACCCGCCACGCCGTCCGGGGCATCGTCAACCGTCCCGACGCCCAGCTCGTCCTCATCGACACCCCCGGACTGCACCGACCGCGGACACTGCTGGGTGAGCGGCTGAACGACCTCGTCCGCGACACCTGGACCGAAGTCGACGTCGTCGGCGTCTGCCTCCCGGCCGACCAGCGGATCGGCCCGGGGGACACCTACCTCGTGGGTGAGCTCGCCAAGCTGGAGAACCGTCCCCAGCTGGTGGCGCTCGCCACGAAGTCAGATCTGGTGAAGCCGCAACGGATGGCGGAGCACCTGCTGAAGATCGCGTCGCTGGAGGAGGAGCTGGGAATCCGCTGGGCGAGCATCGTCCCGGTCTCGGCCCTCACCCGCGACCAGGTGGACGTCGTCGCCGACGAGCTGGTCAAGCTGCTGCCCGAGGGGCCGGCGCTCTACCTCGAGGGCGAGATCACCGACGAACCGACCGAGACCATGATCGCCGAGCTGATCCGGGAAGCCGCCCTGGAGGGCGTGCGCGACGAACTGCCGCACTCGCTGATGGTCGTCGTCGACGAAATGGGGGAGCGCGAAGGCCGGCCGGCCGACAAGCCCCTGCTCGACATCTACGCCTCGATGATCGTCGAGCGGGATTCGCAGAAGGGCATCATGATCGGCCACGCCGGCGAGCGGCTGAAGCAGATCGGTGCCGCGGCACGCCACCAGATCGTCGAGCTGGTGGGCATGCCCGTCCACCTCGACCTGCGGGTCAAGGTGCTCAAGGACTGGCAGCGCGATCCCAAGCACCTCAACCGGCTCGGGTTCTGAGGTGGATCCGACGCTGGCGTCCCGGCTCGCCGGCGCCCGCTCACGGGTGGACGCCGCCTGCAGCTCGGCCGGACGCCCCCCGCAGGACGTGCGCGTCCTGCTCGCGACCAAGACCCAGCCGGCCGCCCTGGTCCGCGAGGTGTTCGGGCTCCCGACGGCCGCCGGCATGCTGCGCGGGGAGAACCGCGTGCAGGAACTCGTGGCCAAAGGGCCGGGCCTCGCCGACCTCGACGTCGACACCCACCTCATCGGACCCCTCCAGTCGAACAAGATCCCAGCGGCCCTGCGCTGGGTGAGCTGCGTCGAGTCGGTCGACTCGATCGACCTCGGCCGTCGGCTGGCGTCCCGGCTGGAATCCGGACGTGTGCTGGACGTGATGGTCCAGGTGAACACCTCCGGCGAGGCGACCAAGCACGGCGTCGATCCGGCCGACGGACTCGCACTGGCTCGCGAACTGGCGTCCGTGCCTGGCCTGAGGCTGGCCGGTTTCATGACCGTCGGCGCCAACACCCCTGACCAGGCCCGGGTGCGGGCGAGCTACTCGAGGCTTCGTGAGCTTCGCGACGCGGCGATCCGTGAGGGGCTGGCCGAACGTCTCGAGCTGTCGATGGGCATGAGCGGCGACCTCGAGATCGCGATCGCCGAAGGCGCCACCATCGTCCGGCTGGGGACGGCGGTGTTCGGGCCGCGGCCGCCGGCCTGAGCCCCGACGAGGGCCGTGAGTCGCGACCGGAATGCGGTCACGGGGTTGGCGGGGGCCCCGTCGTGTGTCACCATGGCTGACATGTCGTGGGCGCGACTCCTGCTTGGTCGCCGCAGCGAGGCCTAGAAACAGATCAGGCCTCCTCGCTGCGGAGTTCTTCATGCGCCTGTCAGCCCGCACGCCAACCCAGCGAGGATCCCATGACAACCAACATTTTCGGCACGCGTCCCCAACCGGGCGCCCCCGTCCAGCAGCCCAGCCCGATGCCGTTCGGCCGCTACACCGCCTTCCAGCCGGTGGACGTCCCGGACCGGACCTGGCCCACCAGGAAGATCACCCACGCGCCGCGGTGGCTCTCCACCGATCTGCGGGACGGGAACCAGGCGCTGATCGACCCGATGACGCCGTCGCGGAAGCGGAAGATGTTCGACCTCCTGGTCCGGATGGGCTACAAGGAGATCGAGATCGGCTTCCCGTCCGCTTCACAGACCGACTTCGACTTCGTCCGCAGCCTGATCGAATCCGACGCGGTGCCCGACGACGTCCAGATCAGCGTCCTGACCCAAGCCCGTGAGGACCTGATCGATCGCACCGCCCAGTCCCTGATCGGGGCGAAGCGCGCGAACATCCACCTGTACAACGCGACCGCGGAACTGTTCAGGCGGGTGGTCTTCGGGATCGACGAGAAGCAGTGCATCGAGATGGCGACCCGGGGCACGCAATGGGTGATGGACTACGCCGCGAAGTACCTCGGCGACGTCGAGTTCGGCTACCAGTACAGCCCCGAGATCTTCACCCAGACCCCGACCGACTTCGCCGTGGAGATCTGCAACGCGGTGATGAAGGTCTGGCAGCCGGGGCCCGGACGGGAGATCATCCTGAACCTGCCGGCGACCGTCGAGATGTCGACCCCGAACACCTACGCCGACCAGATCGAGTACTTCGGGCGGCACATCGACAACCGCGAGTACGTCGCCATCTCTCTGCACCCGCACAACGACCGTGGCACGGCCGTCGCCGCGACCGAACTGGGCCTGATGGCCGGCGCCGACCGCGTCGAGGGCTGCCTGTTCGGGCACGGCGAGCGGACGGGCAACGTCGACCTGGTCACGCTGGGGCTGAACCTGTTCAGCCAGGGCGTCGACCCCAAGATCGACTTCTCCGATGTCGACGAGATCCGTCGCACGGTGGAGTACTGCACCAACCTGCCGGTCCACCCACGCCACCCGTACGTGGGGGACCTGGTGTTCACCGCCTTCTCGGGCTCCCACCAGGACGCCATCAAGAAGGGGCTGGAGGTGCTGGAATCCACGGCCGCCTCCCAGGGGGTGAACCTCCACGAGGTCCCCTGGGAGGCGCCGTACCTCCCGATCGATCCCCACGACGTGGGCAGGACCTACGAGGCCGTCATCCGGGTCAACAGCCAGTCCGGCAAGGGCGGCATGGCCTACATCATGAAGTCCGAGCACAACATGGACCTGCCGCGCCGCCTGCAGATCGAGTTCTCCCGCGTGGTCCAGGCGCACACCGACACCTCCGGCGGCGAGGTCACGGCCGACGAGATGTGGATCATCTTCTCCGCGGAGTACCTGGGTGCCCACGAGCCGCTCGAACTGGTCACGGTGAAGTCGGTGTCCAACGGGCACGGCTACACCGTCACGGCCACCGTGAAGGACCACGGCCACGAGAAGGAGATCACGGGGGAGGGCAACGGCCCGGTCTCGGCCTTCGTGGACGCTCTCGCGATCCTCGGCTACCACGTGCGGGTGCTGGACTACGCCGAGCACGCGTTGAGCTCCGGTGGGGACGCCATGGCCGCTGCCTATGTCGAGACCGAGGTGGGCGAGGGCGAGGACGCCCACGTCTACTGGGGTGTCGGCCTGAACGCGTCCATCGTGACCGCATCGCTCAGCGCGGTGGTCTCGGCGATCAACCGGGACGCCAGGGTCCAGGCATCGGAGATGGTGGACGCCGAAGCCCGTCCGTGAGAGCGGTTCCCGCCGGGGCGGTCAGGCGCTGAACCGCCACTGGATCGGCTGGCTGATCTGCAGCCCCTGGTAGCTGTTGTCCAGGGAGGGCGACAGGGTGATCGTGATGGTCACCCTGACGCTCTCCCCGGGCGCGACCGAACCGACGCCCGAGGAGGCGAGGACGTCGATGGCGCCGCTGCGGCCGAAGGCACGGGCTGTGCCTTCGAAGATCGTGACCCCACCCGATGCGATCAGCACCGAGACCTTGTCGCACAGGTCGGTCGCCGGCCCGGCGGTCCGGTCGATCGCGGTCTGGGCGCAGGGACTGCCCGTCCCCGTCAGCGCGGCGACAGGTGCGGTCCCGGTGTTGGTGAAGGTCAGCGTCTGGGTGTTCGAACCGCCCGTGGCCAGCGTCCGGCCGCCGTACGCGTTCACCCGCGAACTGGCCGCAGGGTTCCCGGCCTGGGCGTGGACGGAACTGTCGCCCAGCGACTCGGTCACGGCGAGCGCAGCGGCGGCGGCGTCCCCACTGCGGACGCTGTCCGCGAAGGCGACGACGGCGGGGTTGAAGCTGAGCAGGAGGGCGGCGGACGCGAGCACTCCGGCCGCTGCCACGGGCAGGGGCGAATACCGGTTCGGCCGACTGTCACCGGTTGACGTGAGGGGGTAGTTCACGACGGCCGCCTTTCGCAAGGCAAGTGAGCCGCGGCTGGAACTGAGGGGGTGTTCCTGAGGGGGTCAACGACTCGCTCCGAGCCTAGACCGACGCACCTGCGCGTGCCGGAGAACTGCGATTTTCCTGCCGCCGCGTGACGAACCGAAGAGGAGATTCGCAGGACTCAGGGCTTGCCGGCCCCGAAGTGCTCGCTGACCTGGGCCGCGGACAGGACCGAGGTGTAGACCGCTGCGAACTGGATCTGCCCCTTGAAGTAGTTCAGCGCACCCCAGGTCGCCGAACCCGCAGCGTTGGGCCAGCTGCCGCCGAGGTTCCCGCAGCCGGCCTTCCAGTAGCCGGTGGTCGATTCCGCGGAGGTGTAGCTGGTGTTCGAGGCGACCAGGTTGCCGTCGATGTACAGCTTCATGCCCGTGGTCGGGGACTGCGTCCCGATCACGTTGTGCCACTTGCTGTCGGCGTAGCTGGTGCCGGCGGGGGACGCGACCACCTGGAAGCCGCTGTCGTAGGACCCGAACACGACGCGGCCGGCGTCATCGACGTAGATGTGACGGTCGTAGGTGCTGTCGGTGCCGTTCTGGGCGTTGCCGAAGCCGATGATCTTCCCGTTCGGCTTGGTGGCCGTCCAGAACCACGCCTCGAGCGAGTAGGTCTGCGGCCCGGTGATCGTTGAGGCTGTGTACAGGCACTGGGACGTGCCGTTGAAGGACACCGACGCCTTGGGCGTGTCGCGGTTGCAGCCGACGGTCGTGGTGGAACCGTTCGTGGTCGTCGATGCAGCGAAGGTGCCCGCCCGGGTGCCGTTCCCGTTCAGGTCGGCCGCCGAGCGCGTCCCGGACGTCCCCATCGCCCAGGCGAGGTAGGGGCTGGCAGGGGCAGCCGTCGAACCGGTGCTCGTCACGGCATTGGTGCAGCTGAAGAACGTGCGGGTTCCCGCTGTGTCGGAGGAGTTCTGGATCCTCGCCGTGAGCGCGGACGCGGTGGCGGTGAAGGTGACCACCGCCACGCCGGTGATGATCGCCAGAGTCATCGCACCGGTGAGGATCAGTCGGCGGCGGCTCGGTCCCCTCGGGGCAGGACGGCTCTGCGGCGGTTCGGTGGATGAGCCCGCGGGCAGGGAGTCCTCGTCCTCTCCCGGGACGGGGAGGGCGCGGGCCGGCGCGAGCGCCGTGTCGTCCCTGATCAGGAAGGACAGGGCCAACGGGATCAGGCAGAGCAGGAAGAGGCCGATCTGCTCCCACCACTGGAAGGCCAGCCCCGGGGTGAGGGTGTAGTAGCCCTTGGCGTTCTTCTCGACGACGTGGACGACGGCGTCCTGGCCGCTGACCAGGCGATTGCCCAGCACATCCAGCGGGAAGAGCCCGGTGTTGACGACATGCATGTCCACGCCGTTGCCGGCGGGCACCCAGCTGAGCTGGGAGAGGCTGACCCAGGGGCGCAGCCAGAAGGCGACGGCGCAGAAGACCAGCGTCCACCCGCTGAAGCGGAGCACCCAGCGCCAGGTCAGGTCGAACCGGCGCAGCAGCGACACGGCGTAGACGGCCAGGCCGCCGAGGGCCAGCCACGGAAGACCCTGCCAGAGCCAACCCAGCCCGGGCCCGATCCAGATGACGCGGCCGACGATCTGGCTCTTCTCCACGGGTAGGGCGTCCGGGGCACCGTTCAGATCGCCCTTGGTGATGAACGTGCCGTCCGCGTTGGCTGTGACGATCCGGTGGGTGTAGCTGCGGTCCTTGCGTTCGTACGTGACGACGTCGCCGACCGCGTACTCCGCTGCGGGACGGGTGACCACCAGCGTCCCGACCGGGGCGACCCGACCCATCGAGGGGGTCATCACGGTGTAGAAGCGCATCCCGGAGGCCACCACGAGGCCGGCCAGGACGGCTGCCACGGCCACGATGGCGGCTACCCACAAGGCGGCGCGCTTCGTCATTCTGTACTACCTCACATCAGTTGCTGGAGAGGGACCAGTAACCAGCGGCGGTCCGTCCGATCGGGAGCCCCCGGGAGCGGGGACGCCACGATTCGGCCGAGGATCGCTGTCGTCCTCACGGTACCGGCTGCGCGCCGGCTGCGGGCGTGGAACGCCGGGACGCCTCAGCCGGAGGCCAGCGGCGGTTCGCGCTGACCTCCGGCTGGAGGCGTTCATCGGAGCTGCCTCGCTCAGGCGCCGAAGTTCCAGGTCATCGTCTGGCTGACCTTCAGGCCCTGGTAGGTGTTGCCCAGGTTCGGGTCCATGGTCGCCGTGATGACGAAGGGAACCGACTCGTTCGCAGCGACGCCGGACTTGCTCAGCAGGGTCAGGAGGTTGAGGCTCGTGCTCAGGCCGGCGGCTGTGCCGGTGTAGACGGTGGTCGAGCCCGACTTGATGACGACGCTGAGCTTGGAGCACAGGTCGGTCGCCGTGCCGTTCGCCGAACCGTTGTTGCTCTGGGCGCAGGTGCCGGGAGTGAGGCTGAAGCTGGAAGCAGCGACCGTCCCGGTGTTCTTGATGGTGATGTTGGTCGTCGCCACCTTGCCGGGCGTCATGGCCAGGTCGCCACCGTACTTGTTGATGCTCGAGCAGGTCGCCGAGTTGCTCGACACGTTGCCGCCGTCGGTGCTGTTGCAGGTGTTGGTCCCGTCGGACTCCTGCATGATCAGGGTGCCGATGCCAGCGGTGTTGGTCGAGTTCTGGATCGATGCGGTCAGCGCGGAGAAGGTCGGCGTCAGGCTGAAGGCCAGGAGCAGCGAGCTCACGCCACCGGCGATGACGACGGGAAGCGCCAGGCTGCGCTTCGCACGACGCGGTTTGTTCCCCATGATTTCGGACATTTTGTACCCCCAAAGTACGTCGGATGAGTTCCAGGGATTACTGTACCGGAGCTCAAGTAGTGGTTCAGGCCCTCGTCAGGGGGACTTCGAGGGTATGTTCCGGTTACTTGCAAATAGCCTGGGAATGCGTCCCCCGGAGGGTGACCAAGTCGGCGCAATGGAGTCCCCCGGTCAGGTGACAAAGCGGGCGCAAAGCCCCCGGACGGGGGACCATATACGCAAAATGACGTAGTCCGTCAAGGCGGCCGTGGGCATCCGCCGGCGGTCCGGACGCACCCCGGGGGCCCGGCGGGGGACCGATAGGATCGCCCCATGCCCAAGGTCCTCACCCAGTTGCCCGTCGGCGAGCGCGTCGGCCTCGCGTTCTCCGGTGGCCTCGACACCTCCGTCGCGGTCGCCTGGATGCGGGAGAAGGGCGCCGTGCCCTGCACCTACACCGCCGACATCGGCCAGCCCGACGAGCCCGACATCGCGTCCGTCCCCGGACGCGCAGCTGCGTACGGAGCCGAGCTGTCCCGGCTCGTCGACTGCACGACGGCCCTGGTCGAGGAGGGCCTGGCCGCCCTGACCTGCGGCGCCTTCCACATCCGGACGGCCGGGCGCACCTACTTCAACACCACACCGATCGGGCGGGCCGTGACCGGCACCATGTTGGTCCGCGCCATGGCGGACGACGATGTCTCGATCTGGGGCGACGGGTCGACCTACAAGGGGAACGACATCGAGCGGTTCTATCGCTACGGACTGCTGGCCAATCCGCAGTTGCGCATCTACAAGCCCTGGCTGGATGCGGATTTCGTCCGCGAACTGGGCGGACGTGCGGAGATGAGCCAGTGGCTGGCCGAGCGGAACCTTCCCTACCGCGACAGCAAGGAGAAGGCGTACTCCACCGATGCCAACATCTGGGGCGCGACGCACGAGGCCAAGGAGCTGGAGAACCTCGACGTCGGCATCGAGATCGTCGAGCCGATCATGGGCGTCCGCTCCTGGGACCCGGCGGTCGAGATCGCGGTTGAGGACGTCTCCGTCACCTTCGAGCAGGGACGACCGGTCGCGATCAACGGCCGGTCGTTCGCGAGCGCCGTCGACCTCGTCCGTGAGGCGAACGCCGTCGGTGGCCGCCACGGCCTGGGCATGAGCGACCAGATCGAGAACCGGATCATCGAGGCCAAGAGCCGCGGCATCTACGAGGCGCCGGGCATGGCCCTGCTGCACATCTGCTACGAGCGACTGGTCACCGCCATCCACAACGAGGACACGTTCGCCAACTACCAGCTCGAGGGACGCAAGCTCGGCCGGCTGATGTACGAGGGCCGCTGGCTGGACCCCCAGTCGCTGATGATCCGTGAGTCGCTGCAGCGGTGGGTCGGCTCCGCCATCACCGGGACGGTGACCCTGCGGCTGCGTCGTGGCGACGACTACTCGATCCTCGACACCCAGGGCCCGGCCTTCTCCTACCACCCGGAGAAGTTGTCGATGGAGCGGGTCGGCGACGCCGCGTTCGGGCCAACGGACCGGATCGGCCAGCTGACCATGCGCAACCTCGACATCGCCGACTCCCGAACCCGTCTCGAGCAGTACGCGAGTCTCGGGCTGGTCGGCGGGGAGGTGTCGAACCTCGTCGGCGCCCTCGAACAGGGCCAGGCGGGCGAGATCACCGCGGGCAACGCGACCGAGCCCGAGATCGAGGAAGCGCAGAACGCGTCCGGCATGGAGTCAGGCACCGACTGACGCCGGCTACCGCGACGCGGGCCTCAGTCCAGCGTGATCCGCAGGGCGGCGGCGGCCTCGCGAGCACGCTCCCGGGCCTGCTCCGGCGAGTCTCCCCGGGCGAGCGTGACCGCCACCCGGCGGCGTCCGTCCACCCTCGGCTTGCCGAAGAGCCGCACCTGACTGGTCGGGACGGCGAGGGCGGCGTCGACGCCGGAGAAGGCCGGCACGCCGGTTCCCGTGGCCAGGACGGCGCAGGACGCGGCCGCCGGCGCCAGCAGGAGCGGTTGGGGAACCGGGAGCCCCAGGATCGCCCGGGCGTGCAGGGCGAACTCCGACAGGTCCTGGGACGCGAGCGTCACCATGCCCGTGTCGTGCGGACGCGGCGAGACCTCGGAGAACACCACCCGGTCGCCCACCACGAACAACTCGACGCCGAACAGGCCCCACCCGCCCAGCGCGTCAGTGATCGTCCTGGCCACGTCGTGCGCGCGTTCCAGCACGCCGTCGGGAAGCGCGGCCGGCTGCCATGACTCGCGGTAGTCGCCGTCCACCTGGATGTGTCCGACGGGGGCACAGAACGTCGTCCCGGACGCGTGCCGGACGGTGAGCAGCGTGATCTCGGAGTCGAACGGCACGAAGGCCTCGACGATCACCCTGGTGCCCGACACCCTCCCGCCGGAGGCCGCGTACTCCCAGGACCGCTCGATGTCGGCCTCGGTGCGGATCACCGACTGGCCCTTGCCGGAGGAGGACATCACCGGCTTGACCACGCAGGGGAGGCCCACCTCGGCCACGCCGGCCCGGAGCTCGTCCAGGGAGTCGACGAAGCGGTACGCCGACGTCGGCAGGCCGAGGTCCTCCGCGGCGAGCCTCCGGATGCCTTCCCGGTCCATGGTGAGACGGGTCGCCCGGGCGGTGGGCACGATCCGGACCCCGTCGGCCTCGAACGCGGCCAGGGCACCGGTGGCGATGGCTTCGACCTCGGGGACGACGATGTCGGGGCGCTCGGCCGCCAGCACCGTCCGCAGGGCCTCGGCGTCGGTCATGTCGACGACGTGGCTGCGGTGCGCCACCTGCATCGCGGGTGCGCCCGCGTACCGGTCCACGGCGATCACCTCCACACCGAAGCGCTGCAGCTCGATCGCCACCTCCTTGCCGAGCTCGCCTGCGCCGAGCAGCATGACCTTCACCGCACCGGGCGTTCCCGGGGTACCGATGGTTCCCGCTCGCATGGTCCTCACCCGTTCTCGACGTCGTTGGGGACCGCGCCGCCGTAGCGACGGTCACGGGAGGCGTACAGCTCGATGGCGCGCCACAGGTCGCGACGGTCGAAGTCGGGCCACAGCCGGTCCAGGAACACCAGCTCGGCGTACGCCGACTGCCACAGCAGGAAGTTGGACGTTCGCTGCTCACCCGATGAGCGGACGAAGAGGTCGACGTCGGGGATCTCCGGCTCGTCCAGGTACTTGCGGAACCGCTCCTCGGTGAGCCGGGCCGGGTCGAGTTCGCCTCTCGCGGCGGCCTCGGCGATCGCCCGGGCCGCGTCCACGATCTCCGCGCGGCCGCCGTAGTTCACGCAGAACTGCAGGGTGAGGACGTCGTTGCCGCCGCTCTGGGCCTCGGCGCTCTCCAGCTCGGCGATGACGCTGCGCCACAGCCGCGGCCGGCGTCCGGCCCAGCGGATCCGGACGCCCATCGCATCCAGCTGGTCGCGCCGGCGGTGGATCACGTCCCGGTTGAACCCCATCAGCCAGCGGACCTCGTCGGGGGATCGGCGCCAGTTCTCGGTCGAGAAGGCGTAGGCCGACAGGTACTTGACGCCGATCTCGATGGCGCCCTCGATCACGTCGAACAGCGCGGCCTCGCCCTGCGCGTGCCCGGAGGTCCGGGGAAGGTTCCGGGCCTTGGCCCAGCGGCCGTTCCCGTCCATCACGATCGCGACGTGGCGGGGAAGGAGTTTCGGGTCGATCTCCGGGGGGCGTGCACCCGACGGATGGGGGACCGGTGGACGGAACTGCTTGCGCTGGGCCACGGCCGACAGCCTAGTGTCCGCTGAGCGCGAACAAGTTGAGTCTGGGGGACTCAAGTCAGTTGCGCGAGCGTTGGGACGGATGCACACTGGAGTTGGCACTCGGGCATCACGAGTGCTAACCAGACGAGAGGAGCAACTGAGATGGCACGAACTCTGGATCCGTTCCGCGAGATGGATCGCTGGTTCTCCGATGTCGCCCGGACGCCGGCCAGCACCGCCATGCCGATGGACCTGTACCGCGAGGGTGACGCGTTCGTCACCCGCATCGACCTCCCGGGCGTCGACCCGGCCTCGATCGACGTGGATGTCGACGACCGGACGCTGACCGTCCGCGCCGAACGCAAGGGCGCGACGAGCGAGGGGGTGAAGTGGCTGGTGCACGAGCGTCCCTCCGGCACGTTCGCCCGGCAGTTGACCCTCGGCTACGGCGTCGCGCTGGACAAGATCTCCGCCGACTACAGCGACGGGGTGCTGAGCCTGCGGATCCCGGTCGCCGAGGAAGCGAAGCCGCGCAAGATCGAGGTCCAGCACACCGCGGGGCAGACGCAGATCGAAGGCGCGGTCGCGAGCTGACCGAGCCGGAACGAAAGGGCCGCCCGCGCGATGCGGACGGCCCTTCGCTCGCTCTCATCACGTGAACGGAGTGGAGACCTTCTTCAGCCGGTTGAGCTGGGTGCGGGACAGCTTCAGCTCGGCGGCCGCCATCAGCGCGGGAACCTGCTCCGCCGAACTCGCGCTGGCGACCGGCGCCACCACCGCGGGCCGGGACGCCACCCAGGCGAGTGCGACCGAAGCCGGCTCAACACCCAGTTCGTCGGCGATCGCCACGACCTCGTCGACGACCGCGAATCCCTCCGGAGTCGCCCAGGTCTTCACGCGCGCGGCGCGAGGACCATGGATCGGCTCACCGGCGCGGTACTTGCCGGTCAGGAACCCCGCAGCGAGCCCGTAGTACGGCACCAGCGCCAGGCCGTGCTTCTCGGCCAGCTCACCCAGGCCGCCGGCCTCGACGTCCCTGCGATGGACCAGGTTGTACTGGGGCTGGAGTGCCACCGGCTTGGCGAGGCCCTCCGCCTCGGCCACGGCCAGGACCTCCTCGGTGCGGGCCGCGGTGAAGTTCGACAGGCCGTAGTGCCGGATGGCGCCGTCGGCCACCATCGCGTCGAACGCGCCGACCCACTCGGCGATCGGCACGTCCGGGTCGTCCTCGTGGGCGTAGTAGAGGTCGATCGTCTCCAGCCCGAGCCGGCGGCGCGATCCGTCCAGACAGATCTTGAGGTTGGACGGACGCAGCCCGCGGTGGGTGGGCCGCTTCGCGACCTTGGTCGCCACGACGAGGCCGTTGTGGTTCCCGCGCCTTGTGAGCCAGCCGCCGATCACCGTCTCGGACTCACCGCCGCGATGACCCGGTACCCAGGAGGAGTAGGCGTCGGCCGTGTCGACGAAGTTCCCGCCTGCGTCGACGAACGCGTCAAGGACCTGGAAGGACGCGTTCTGGTCTGCCGTCCAGCCGAACACATTTCCACCCAGGCACAAGGGCGAAACCCGCAACGTTGCCAGTTTCTTCATTGTCACAGCGTATCGGCGCGCGTCCGATTCGGAAGGTGGCGCGCACAAGGGGACGGATGGCGTTCTGGGCGTCCGCGCTCCGTACGTGCGGGCCGTGGGGCGGCCCGCCGGGAACGCTGCGCGCGGTCGGGTTCGATTTCACCGGGTCGAAGAGAGCAGGGTCGGGAAGGAATGCGTTGCTGCACCCCCCGACCACGGCCGACATGATCGAGATCGAGAACAACGACCGGTCGTCGGCGGAATTCACCAAAGCGCGCCCGCCGCGCTGACGAACCATCTTCGTCGTGTCGCGCCGGTCCCTCGTGGCGAATGGGCTGCCGGCGTACGACGCGCGAGCGCTGATCAGCTCCCGGCGCTGGCCGACGGCACGGCGCCGTCGATCTCGAAGTCCACGGTGAGGTGGATGCCGAGCGTCGTGGACGAGTTGACCTCGACGCCGAAATCCATGCCGTCGGAGGCCCCGCGCGCTGCGTAGGCCATCGGCGCGGCCAGCGCGACCTCGCGCATCGGCATCCGCCACGAGTCACTGACCTGCTTCACCCCCGTCACGGTCAGCCCCGCCGCCGCCGCGATCGCGTCCGCCTTGCGCCGGGCTTTGACCATCGCGTCGGCCACGGCGGGCAGGCTGGCCTCGAAGCCGTCGTAGACCCACTCGAGCCTCTCGACGACGACGCCGGCCTGCGAGCCGAGGATGCCGAGCACCTCGCCGGTTCGCTCGTTCGGGCTGGTCACCACGACCTGTACCCGGGCGGACTGGCCCAGCCTGAGCGTGCCCGATCCGGTCTCGATCCGAACGCCCTCGACCTCGACGGCGTCCTCACCGAGACCGATGGCGGCCAGTGCCGAGACCAGCTGGCGGACCTCCGAAGCCTGCCGCGCCGCCGTGCCGCCGAGGAGCCTGCTCGAGCCGGAGAAGGTGGCATGCACCCGGACGCGGACCGCGTCGATCCTGATCTCGTCGTCGATCGTGACGCTCAAGATGCCCATGGCGGCCCCCTCGGTCGGACTGGTCCTCACAGATTGTCCACGGCCGCACGCTCGACGGCCAGCCCTGTGGTGAACCGCTGCATGAATGCGTCGAAGCCCGCGACGTCCTCTGCGATCGGGTCGGCGGTCTCCAGTGCCGCTCCGGCGAAGATCTCGTCGGCGAGGTAGGCGTGCAGGGCCTGGCCGGGCTTGCGCTCGCTCGCGAAGGCGGCCAGCAGGGCGATGCCCCATGCGCCGCCCTCCCCGGCGATCTCGCCGACGGAGACCGGAGTGTTCAGGGCTGCGGCGAGGATCCGCTGGCCGACGCCACGGGTCTTGAAGAAGCCGCCATGGCCGAACATGGAGTCCAGTTCGACGCCGTCGCCGGTCAGGACGTCCATGCCGATCCGCAGCGTGCCGAGCATGCCGGAGAGCTGGGCGCGCATGAAGTTCGCGAGGCTCAGCGTGCTGTCGGGGGTCCGGACGAAGAGCGGGCGGCCCTCCTCGAGCCCGATGTTGTGTTCGCCGGAGAGGAAGTTGTACGCGAGCAGCCCGCCCGCGTCCGGCGCACCGGCGAGAGCGGCGTTGAACAGGACCTCGAAGACCGCGCCCGGGTCGGCCGGCGTGCCCAGTGCCGCGGCGAACTCGCCGAACAGGCCCGCCCAGGCGTTCAGCTCGCTCGCGCCGTTGTTGCAGTGCGCCATCGCGACGAGGTCACCGGCCGGGGTCGTGACCAGGTCGATCTCCTCGAACGGCTTGCTCAGCTCCCGCTCGAGCACCACCATCGCGAAGATCGAAGTCCCCGCACTCACGTTGCCCGTGCGCGGACGCACCGAGTTCGTGGCGACCATCCCGGTGCCGGCGTCGCCCTCGGGCGGGCACAGCGGAACCCCGGGCTGCAGTGTTCCGGAGGGGTCCAGCAGGCGCGCGCCGGCCTCGGTGAGGCGCCCGGCAGGTTCACCGGCCGCGAGCGGGACCGGCAGGAGGTCGCCCACCTTCCACGTGAGGCCGCGCTCGGCGACCCGGGCGTCGAAGGCGTCCAGCATCCGTGCGTGGTAGCCCCCGGTGGTCGGGTCGATCGGGAACATCCCGCTGGCATCGCCCACGCCGAGCACCCGTTCGCCGGTCAGCTCGTGGTGGACGTGCCCTGCGAGGGTGTTGATGCTGGCGATCCGGGCGACGTGCTCCTCGCCGTTCAGGACCGCCTGCCACAGGTGCGCGATGCTCCAGCGCTGGGGGATGTGGTAGCCGAACAGTCCGGTCAGCTCCTCGCTGGCCTGGGCCGTGATCGTGTTGCGCCACGTCCGGAAGGGCACGAGCAGGGAGCCGGCCGCGTCGAAGGCGAGGTAGCCGTGCATCATCGCCGAGATGCCGAGCGAGCCGACCGTGACGAGGTCGGTGCCGTAGCGCTGCCGGACGTCGGCCGCCAGGGTCGCGTAGCACTGCTGCAGGCCTGCGACGATCGCGTCGGCGGAGTACGTCCAGATGCGGTCGACGAACTGGTTCTCCCAGTCGTGGGCCCCCACGGCGAGCGGCTGGTGGTCAGGGCCGATGAGGACGGCCTTGATCCTGGTCGAGCCGAACTCGATGCCCAGGGCTGTCCTTCCCTCGGCCAGAGCTGCGGTTGCCTCGTCGTGCGTGATCATCGTCGATCCTCCTGTTCAAGCGTGGACGGTGGCGTCCTGCGCCAATCATGGCAGCCGACCCACCGCCGTGCTACCGGTAACATCCGGCCCCGCGGAGCGCCCGGCGGCTGCGAGCGCGGGCACCGGGGACAATGGACGGGTGCCGACCTACCGTGACGAGGCGATCGTGCTCCGCACCCACAAGCTGGGTGAGGCCGACCGCATCATCACCCTGCTCTCGCGCGACCACGGCAAGGTCCGGGCGGTGGCGCGGGGGGTGCGTCGCACGTCGTCGAAATTCGGCGGACGGCTGGAGCCGTGCACCCACGTCGATCTCCAGTTCGCCAGTGGGCGATCCCTGGACGTCATCACGCAGGCGGTCACCCTGCATCCCTACTCCGAACCGCTCGCGCACGACTACGAGCGCTACACCGTCGCGCAGGTGATGATCGAAACGGCCGACCGGCTGGTCGCGGAGGAGGGTGAACCGTCCCGGCGCCAGTACCAGCTGCTCGTCGGCGGCCTCCACGCCCTGACCGCCGGCACCGCGGACGGGCCGCGTCCGCCGACCATGGTCATGGACGCCTATCTTCTCCGTGCGATCGCGCTGGCCGGCTATGCGCCGACCCTCGCCGAATGCGCCCGGTGCGGCCGCGCGGGGCCACACCAGGCGTTCTCACCGCAGGCGGGCGGAATGGTCTGCGTCACCTGCCGTCCTCCGGGATCGACGCACCCCGAAGCCGGGACGGTCGCCTACCTCGCTGCGCTGCTCGCCGGCGACTGGCCCGCCACCCGGGGGACGGACCAGTCGTGCCAGCGACAGGCCAGCGGCCTGGTCGCTGCGTTCGTCAGCTGGCACCTGGATCGTGGCCTTCGCTCCCTTGAGTACGTCGAACGGACCGCACCCTCCTCCTGAGCGTCGGGATGTTACCGATATCAAATCGTTACCGTGGTGGTGGTTGCAGCCCGTCGTGGTATCGGTAACATCTGGCGAAACGGACAACAGAGTCCGCTGCGACAGGAGCACGAAGACGTGATGCGCTGCGAGGGCCCGCTCGGCCTCCGAACGTCCTGGGAGGTGCGTTCGTGAACGCCGGCATCCCCGAATCACTGCGTGAGACCGTCGAGGCACTCAAGACCGAGGTGGCCGCACTCCACGCCGAGTTGCCTCGCAACGGCCTGGTCGTCTGGACGGCGGGGAACGTCTCGGCGCGGGTTCCGGGTGCCGACCTGCTGGTGATCAAGCCGTCCGGGGTCTCCTACGACGAGCTGACCGCCGAGGCGATGGTGGTCTGCGACTTCGACGCCAACCTGGTGGAGGGAAGCAGGAACCCCTCGTCGGACACCGCGGCGCACGCCTACGTCTACGCCCACATGCCCGAGGTCGGCGGCGTCGTCCACACCCATTCCGACTACGCCACCGCTTGGGCGGCCCGGCGGGAGCCGATCCCCTGCGTGCTGACGATGATCGCCGACGAGTTCGGCGGGCCGATCCCGGTGGGACCGTTCGCGCTCATCGGTGACGACTCGATCGGACGGGGGATCGTCGAGACCCTTCAGGACAGCCGCTCGCGCGCCGTGCTGATGGCCAACCACGGGCCGTTCACGATCGGGAAGGACGCCCGCGACGCCGTCAAGGCCGCCGTGATGGTCGAGGACGTGGCGCGCACCGTCCACATCGCCCGGCAGTTGGGCGAGCCCATCGCCATCCCGCAGGCCGACATCGACCGGCTCTTCGACCGTTACCAGAACGTCTATGGACAAGGAAGTGCGAAGTGAGCAAGCAGATCTGGTTCCTGACCGGCAGCCAGGGCCTCTACGGCGCGGACGTCCTCGTCCAGGTGCGGGACCAGTCCGCGCAGATCTCCGGGGCGCTGGCGGGCTCCGAGCAGATCCCCGCAGAGATCGTCGCGAAGCCGGTGCTGACCGACGCGTCCGCGATCCGCCGTGTGATGCTGGACGCCAACTCCGATGACGACTGCGTCGGAGTGATCGCGTGGATGCACACCTTCAGCCCGGCGAAGATGTGGATCGCCGGCATGGAGGCTCTCGACAAGCCGTTCCTGCACCTGCACACGCAGGTGAACGTGGAGCTGCCGTGGGCCACCATCGACATGGACTTCATGAACCTGAACCAGGCCGCCCACGGCGACCGCGAGTTCGCATTCATCGCGACGCGTCTCGGCGTCCCCCGCAAGACGATCTCCGGCCACGTGTCCGATCCCCGGGTGGTCGCCCGGGTCGGGGTGTGGGCGCGGGCGGCGCTGGCGCGGGCCGAGGTGCGGACGCTGAAGCTGATCCGTTTCGGCGACAACATGCGCAACGTCGCCGTCACCGAGGGTGACAAGGTCGAGGCGGAGCGCCGCTTCGGCGTGTCGGTGAACACCTGGGGCGTGAACGACCTGGTCGAGGTCGTCGACAAGGTCACCGACGCCGAGATCGACGCCCTGATCGAGCAGTACCTCGACCTGTACGACGTCGCAGAGGAACTGCGTCCCGGCGCCGAGCGGCACGAGTCGCTGCGCTACGGGGCCCGCATCGAGGCCGGCCTGCGCAAGGTCGTCGTCGAGGGCGGTTTCGGGGCGTTCACCACGAACTTCGAGGACCTGGGTGGGCTGCGCCAGCTTCCGGGCCTCGGCGTCCAGCGGCTGATGGCCGAGGGGATCGGCTTCGCGGGCGAGGGCGACTGGAAGACGGCCGTCCTCGGGCGGACGCTGATGACGATGGCGGCGGGGCTGCCCGGTGGCACCTCCTTCATGGAGGACTACACCTACGACCTCACCCCTGGCGCGGAGCTGAGCCTCGGCGCGCACATGCTCGAGGTCTCGCCCCTGATCGCGGCGGGCAAGCCGCGGATCGAGGTCCACCCGCTCGGCATCGGCAACCGTGAGGACCCCGTCCGCATGGTGTTCGACGCCGCAGCGGGCGACGGGGTCACGCTCGGGTTGAGCGACCTGGGTGACCGGTTCCGGATGGTCGCGAACGAGATCACCGTCGTCGAGACCCCGCACCCGATGCCGAAGCTGCCGGTGGCACGCGCGGTCTGGAAGGCGCTGCCCGACTTCACGACCGCGACCGAGTGCTGGCTGTCGGCCGGCGGTCCCCACCACACCGTGCTCAGCACCGCCCTGACGGCTGAGCACCTCACTGACCTGGCCGAGATGCTCGCCACCGAATTGGTGCTGATCGGCAGGGGAACCTCCACGACGCAGTTCCTCAAGGAGCTGCGCTGGAACAACGCGTACCACCGGCTCGCCCTGGGCTTCTAGGACGGGCGGCCCGGACGCGCTGCGACCGGGCTGAGCGGGACGACCGATCGCGGACGCAAGACCGGGGTCGACAACTGAAAAGGAAAACCGAATACAGCTCTTCGAGCGATCCCGGCAACGGTTGCCGGGAAGGCCTGACGGCCGAACTCAACGATGAGAAGGAGAAATCCGGACATGCGACGCATTGGAATGGCGATCGTCGGTATCGCCACCGCACTTGCACTCGCCGCCTGTGGCGGCACCGGCGCCGGAGGCGGCGCCGCGACGGGAGGTGCCACCGGGGGCGCGAGCCAGGCAGCCGGCGACACCCTGATCGGTGTGGCGATGCCCACCCAGACCTCCGAGCGGTGGATCGCTGACGGCAACGCCGTCAAGGATGGCCTGACCAAGCTTGGCTACAAGGTCGACCTGCAGTACGCCAACGACGACATCCCGACCCAGACCCAGCAGATCGACGCCATGATCACCTCCGGCGCCAAGCTGCTGATCATCGCCGCGATCGACGGCACCGCGCTGACCTCTCAGCTGGAGAGCGCGGCGTCCAAGGGCATCAAGGTCATCTCGTACGACCGCCTGATCCGCGACAGCGCCAACGTGGACTTCTACGTGAGCTTCGACAACTACAAGGTCGGCGTCGCCCAGGCGAACGCGCTGCTCTACGGCATGAAGATCACCGACAAGGACGGCAAGGCCACCGGCAGCGCCGCCAAGGGGCAGGACATCGAGATGTTCGCCGGCTCCCTGGACGACAACAACGCCCACTTCTTCTGGAACGGTGCGCAGGACACCCTGAAGCCGTTCATCGATGATGGCACCCTGATCGTCAAGTCGAAGCAGACCACCATCGAGCAGGCTGCCACGCTGCGCTGGAAGCAGGAGACCGCTCAGGCCCGCATGGAGGACCTGCTGACCTCCACCTACGGCGGCAAGGGCACCGGCCTGAAGGGCGTTCTGTCCCCGTACGACGGCATCTCCCGTGGCATCATCACCGCCCTCCAGGGCGTTGGCATGGGCCCGACAATCGAGAAGGGCCTGCCGATCGTCACCGGCCAGGACGCCGAGATCGCGTCGGTCAAGCTCATCGCCGACGGCGTGCAGAGCTCGACCATCTTCAAGGACACCCGGAAGCTGGCGGCTGAGGCCGTGACCGCAGCGCAGGCCTTCCTGTCCGGCAAGACGCCCGAGGCGAACAACACCAAGGACTACGACAACGGCAAGAAGGTTGTCCCGTCCTACCTGCTGGAGGTCGACACCGTCTACGCCGACAACATCCAGTCCCTGCTGGTCGACTCCGGCTACTGGACGGCGGACGAGGTCAAGTCCGGCGTTGCCAAGTAACCAATCATGAGTCAGGGTGGGCCCGGTACCAACCGGGCCCACCCACCCATCCAGCATCCGTGTGAGGAAGTGCAATGAACGAGATCCTCGAGATGCGTTCGATCACCAAGGAGTTCCCCGGCGTACTCGCCCTCCAGGACGTGTCACTCACGGTGGAGCGCGGCGAGATCCACGCCATCTGCGGTGAGAACGGCGCCGGCAAGTCGACCCTGATGAAGGTGCTCTCGGGCGTCTACCCCCACGGCACCTACCGGGGCGAGATCGTCTACGACGGTGAAGAGGTGCGGTTCTCCTCGATCAACGACTCCGAGGAGCGCGGGATCGTCATCATCCACCAGGAGCTGGCGCTCGTGCCGTACCTGTCGGTCGCGGAGAACATCTTCCTCGGCAACGAGGTCCGCGGCAGGGCCGGGCTGATCGACTGGAACGCGGCCAACGCCCGCGCGACCGAGTTGATGGACCGGGTCGGGCTGCGCGAGAACCCCACCACGCCGGTCTCCCAGCTCGGCGTGGGCAAGCAGCAGCTGATCGAGATCGCCAAGGCCCTGAGCAAGGACGTCAAGCTGCTGATCCTCGACGAGCCCACCGCGGCACTCAACGACACCGACTCCGAGCACCTGCTCGGCCTGATCCGTCAGCTGAAGCAGCAGGGCATCACGTCGATCATGATCTCCCACAAGTTGAACGAGATCGCCGAGATCGCCGACAACACCACGATCATTCGCGACGGTCGCACCATCGAGACCATCGACATGCGTGATCCGTCCTCGACGCAGGAGCGGATCATCCGCGGCATGGTCGGCCGCGACCTGGAGCACCGCTTCCCCGAGCGGACGCCGGACATCGGCGACCCCGTCCTCGAGGTGAAGGACTGGACGGTCTACCACCCGACCCAGCCCGGACGGCTCATCATCGACCACGCGTCGTTCAGCGTCCGCGCCGGCGAGGTCGTCGGCATCGCGGGCCTGATGGGCGCCGGACGGACCGAGCTGGCGATGAGCCTGTTCGGCCACGCCTACGGCCGCGACATCAGCGGGGAGATCCGCATGCACGGACAGGTCGTGGGCACCCCGACCGTGCCGGACGCGATCCGTCACAAGATCGCCTACTGCACAGAGGACCGCAAGCGCTACGGGCTCAACCTGATCGCGGACATCCGCGAGAACATCTCCTCCGCCGGGCTGTTCAAGCTCGCCAGGGGCGGCTGGGTCAACGGGAACGAGGAACTCAAGGTCGCCGAGGAGTACCGGGCGAGCCTGAACATCAAGACGCCGACAGTGATGGCCCTTGCCGGGAAGCTCTCCGGCGGCAACCAGCAGAAGGTCGTGCTCAGCAAGTGGCTGTACACCGACCCCGACGTCCTGATCCTCGACGAGCCGACCCGGGGCATCGACGTCGGCGCCAAGTACGAGATCTACACGATCATCAACCGGATGGTCGCGGCGGGTAAGGCCGTCGTGGTCATCTCCTCGGAGTTGCCGGAGCTCCTCGGCATCTGCGACCGCATCTACACCCTCGCCTACGGACGGATCACCGGCGACCTGCCGACGAAGGAAGCGACCCAGGAGCGCCTGATGACGCTGATGACCCTGGAACGCGACCAGGAGATCCCCGCGGGCAGCTTCAGCACCTACTCCGCCGGCCGCATGGACTCCATGCAGACCGACGACGACACGAAGGGACTCCACCGATGACCGCCACCACAGCGCCCGAGACCGCAGGGGTCGGCGAGATGCTGACCAGGAACCTGCGCCAGAACGGCATCCTCATCGCGTTCGTGGTCGTCTTCGGCGCCGCGGCGATCCTGAACCCCAACTTCCTCTCCGGCGGCAACATCACCAACCTGGTGCTGCAGTACTCCTACATCCTGATCCTCGCGATGGGCATGCTGCTGGTGATCGTTGCCGCGCAGATCGACCTGTCGGTCGGATCGGTGGTCGCGCTCACGGGCGCCGTGGCGGCCGTGATCGTGATCAAGGGTGGTCAGCCCTGGTGGGTCGGTGTGGTCGCAGCCCTGGCGGTCGGGCTCGTCGTCGGTGCGTGGCAGGGCTTCTGGGTGGCGTTCGTCGGCATTCCGGGCTTCATCGTCACGCTCGCCGGCATGCTGCTCTTCCGCGGCCTGACCTACCTGGTCCTGAACAGCATCTCGCTGTCGCCCTTCGGCGGTACCTACTACAACATCGCCAACGGCTTCCTGAACGGCCTGTTCGGCGGCTACGGCTTCGACACCTTCACCCTCGTGGTCTTCGGTGTGGCGGGCCTGGCCTTCGTGTACATGCAGTGGCGGACCCGGCAGGGGCGCATCAGCTACAAGCAGACCGTCGAGACGCTCCCGATCTTCATCGTCAAGCAGGTCGTGATGCTGGCCGTCCTGATGTGGTTCGCGTACCAGCTCGCCTCCAGCCGCGGCCTCCCGATCGTTCTGATCCTCGTCGCCGTCCTGATCCTCGCCTACACCCTGCTCAGCCAGAAGAGCGTCTTCGGGCGTCACATCTTCGCCATCGGCGGCAACCTGAACGCCGCGAAGCTGTCCGGTGTCCGGGTCCGTCGGGTCAACTTCTGGGTGTTCGTGAACATGGGCTTCCTGGCTGCGGTCGCCGGCATCGTCTACTCCGCTCGGATGAACGCTGCTCAGCCGAACGCCGGTGACGGTGTCGAGCTGGACGCCATCGCTGCCTGCTTCATCGGCGGCGCCTCCACCACCGGCGGCATCGGCCGCATCGGCGGAGCGATGATCGGCGGCATGATCATGGCGGTGATGAGCAACATCATGCAGCTGATGGGCTGGCCCCAGCCGACCCAGAAGGTCGCGAGGGGCCTGGTGCTGCTGCTCGCCGTCGCCTTCGACCTGTGGAACCGCCGGCGCTCGGAGGCTGCGGCCTGAGGTCGACGAAATACCCGGACCGCGGCGGGTGCTGAGCCGCCGCAGGTCCGAACCGCGAGCGGGCCGGTCGGGATGGCGACCGGCCCGCTGCGCGTTCAGGAGCAGTCGGGGCAGCGCCCGAAGAGCTCCAGTTCGTGCTCGATCCGCGTGAACCCGAACTCGCGAGCCACCTGCTCGGCCCAGGCCTCCAGGTCAGGCGGGTTCACCTCGACAGCCCGGCCGCACTCCCGGCAGACGAGGTGGTGGTGGTGGCCGGCCGAGCAGCGCCGGTAGGCCGCGACGCCGTCGGGGGTGCGCAGCGCGTCCACCTCGCCGTCGGAGGCCATGCGGGCCAGCGTCCGGTACACGGTTGCGAGCCCGATCGACTCACCCCGCTCCCGCAGGCGGGCGTGCACCTCCTGGGCGGTCCGGAACTCGTCGAGAGTGGCCATGATCGAGCCGACGGCTGCGCGCTGGCGCGTGTGCCGCTGCTGGGCGTCAGTGTTCGTCATAGTGGCCCTCGTGCACGGCGTGTCGATGGCCGTCGTGGACGTAGTCGAGGTGGTCGCTGTGGACGACGACCTGGTGGCCGCAACCGGGGCCGTGGACATGGTCGGCGTGGGGCGGGGTCTGTTCGTGGGGGAGCGGCGCCGGATCGGTCACCTCGATCACCGGGACGGGACGCCGCCTGCGGCGCAGGACGCCGGCAAGGGGGAGGCTTGCAACGAAGCACGCGATCGTGATCACCACGATCAGGGACCCCGGCGGCGCGTTGAGGTAGAAGGAGCCGACGACCCCGGCGAGGGAGGCGAACACCCCGAAGCCGAGGGCGAGAGCGAACGACCTGCGGAAGCCGGTCACGAGGTTGTTGGCCGCGGCAACCGGCACCACCATCAGGGCGCTGACCATCAGCAGTCCGACGGTACGCATGGAGACGGTCACCGTGACGGCGGCGAGGACGACGATGAGCAGGTTGTAGGCGCGGACCTTGAGCCCGGTCGTGCGGGCGAAGTCCTCGTCGGTGCAGACGGCGAACAACTGGGGCATCAGCCCGATCGCTGCGGTCAGGATGACGACCGCGAGAACGCCGATCAACCACAGGTCAGCCTCGCTGATGGTGAGCAGCGAACCGAACAGGTAGTTGGACAGGATCCCGGTTCCCTGCCCGACCAGTCCGGCCAGCAGGACGCCGGTGGCCAGTCCGCCGTAGAACAGGACGGCCATCGCCACGTCCGCGCTCGCCCTGCCGGACTGGCGGAGCAGTTCGATCACCACCGAACCGGCGATGGCCACCACCACGGCCATCGGCAGGGGAGCGGTGCCGGTCGCCAGCGCCAGGCCGACGCCCGCGATCGCGACGTGGCCCAGCCCGTCCCCGAGGAGGCTGAGCCGCCGCTGCACGATGTAGGCACCGATGGCGGGCGACGTCACGCCGGCGAGCAGGGCTGCGATCAGCGCTCGCTGCATGAAAGCCAGTGCTAGCCACTCCATCAGCGTTCGTCCCCGATCGGGCCGGCCATCAGCGGCTGGCGGTGCGGGTGGGGCGGCTCGTGGTGCTCGTCGGTCTCGAGCGGCGGCGTGCCGGTGTACACCACCCGGCCCTCACGCAGGACGACCGAGTTCGTGAGCAGCCGCTCGAGGGCCCCGGTCTCGTGCAGGACGACGAGCACGGTGGTGCCGTCCGCGTTCAGTTCGCCGATGAGGGCGGCGAGGCTGGCCTGCACCTTCAGGTCGACCCCGGCGAAGGGTTCGTCGAGCACGAGGAGTTCGGCCTGCCCGGCCAGCGCCCGGGCGATCAGCACCCGCTGCTGCTGGCCCCCCGACAACTCCGTGAACGGCTGCCCGGTCCGATCGGTCAGACCGACGGCGTCCAGGGCGTCGCGCACACGCGAGCGGTCGCTCTCCCGCAACGGGACGAAAGGACGTCGGCGGCTCAGCCGGCCGGTGGTCACGATCTCGCCGACGGTCGCCTGCTTGATGTTCACGGCGCCGCGTTGCGGTACGTAGCCGATCCGGTGCCACTGTCTGAAGGCTGCGAGCTCCGTGCCGAACAGCTCGATCCGTCCGCCCTGATGGGGGGTCAGGCCGAGCAGTGCCCGCACCAGCGTCGTCTTGCCCGAGCCGTTGCCGCCCATCAACGCGGTCAGTTCGCCCGCGCGGACGTCGACGGAGACTTCGCGCAGGATCGGCAGGCCGCCGAGTTCGACCAACAGGTCGGTGGTGCGGATCACCGGCGCCGCATGTTTCACTTGCATCCGTTCGCCTCCTGCAGGGCGGAGAGGTTCGATTTCATCACCTCGAGGTAGTTGGTGCCGGCCGAGTTGGCCGTGATGCCTTCGATCGGATCCAGCACGGCGGTCTTGAGCCCGAGGTCTCCTGCGATCGACCTGGCGACCGTGTCGGAGACGAGGGTCTCGAAGAAGATCGTGGTGACACCGTACCGGGTGGCCAGTTCGTGCACGGCCGCGATGCGGGTCGCCGTGGGCTCCTCGCTCGGGTCGAGGCCGGCGATCGGGATCTGGACGAGGTGGTAGCGGTCGGCGAGGTAGGCGAACGCGGCGTGGCTGGTGACGAACCGGGTGCGCTGGCAGCTCGCCAGCCCGGTGCGGTACGACTCGTCCAGCGCGTTCAGGTCGCCGACCAGGGCGGACGTGTTGGTCGAGAAGGTCGAGGCGAGCTCGGGACGGGCCCGGCTGAGGCCGGCGCTGATCGTCCGGGCCATGGTCACCATGTCGGCGGGGGACTGCCACACGTGGGGGTCGTACCCTCCGGTCGCGCCGGTCCCGGCTCCGCCTCCCTGTTCCTCCGGGAGTGCCGGCAGGAGGGTGAGGCCGGTGTTGGCGTCGATCGTGACCTTCGGCTGCACGGTCTGTACTGCCTGGTCGACGGCAGCCTGGAAGCCGGAGAGGTAGACGACAGCATCCGCGCTCGCCACGTCCGCGACCTGCTTCGCCGTGAGTTCGACGTCGTGCGGCTCGGCCCCGGGGGCGGTCAGGTTCTGGATCGTCGCTGTGTTCCCTGCGATGCGCTCGGCGAGGAACTGCAGCGGATAGGCCGCCACGACGATCGACATCCGGCCGGTCCCGGCCCCCGACGAGGTCGCGGACGGGGCCACGGCGCAGCCCGAGAAGGCGACGACTGCGGCCATCAGGCCGACGGAGGTGCGAGCGGCGGTCGATAGCGTCATGAGAATCATTATCAACTAGCTCCCGGCGCCGGTCAACCCGACGGTCCTACGATGGCGCGGTGATCTCGATCAGCCGGTTCCGGGTGCCCGACGGGGACACCTCCTTCTCCCACGACGCCGCAGCGGCCGTCGCGCGTTTCGCCGCGTCCCCCGGGTGCGAGGGGGCCGAGCTCGTCCGTAACCTCGACGAGCCCGACCTGTGGGCGATCGTCAGCCGCTGGGCCGACGTGGGTTCCTACCGCCGCGCCTTCAACGGGACCGAGGCGAAGCTCGTCCTCATCCCGCTCCTGAGCCGGGCGGTGGACGAGCCCAGCGCCTACGCCGAGCCGTCGTCCGTTGGCGAGAACGAACCCCGCTCCCGGTAGGCTGGGGCGGCTGCCAGCCGGGCAGCATGTCGCGATGACAAGGAGCAGATGGTGGCCAGCCGCCTCGATGATGTGATCAGCCTGACCAAGCGTCGCGGGTTCGTGTACCCGTGCGGCGAGATCTACGGCGGCACCCGCGCCGCGTGGGACTACGGTCCCTACGGCGTCGAGCTCAAGGAGAACATCAAGCGGCAGTGGTGGCGTTCCGTCGTCCAGGGCCGCGATGACGTTGTGGGCCTGGACTCCTCGATCATCCTTCCCCGCCAGGTGTGGGTCGCGTCCGGCCACGTCGGAGTGTTCTCCGACCCGCTGACCGAGTGCCTGAAGTGCCACAAGCGGTTCCGCGCCGACCAGCTCGAGGAGAACTTCGAGCACAAGAAGGGACGGGCCCCGTCCGGCCTGGAGGAGATCAACTGCCCCGAGTGCGGCAACCTCGGCCAGTTCACGACCCCGCGCGACTTCAACATGATGCTGAAGACCTATCTCGGCGTGATCGAGGACGAGTCCGGGCTGCACTACCTGCGTCCGGAGACCGCGCAGGGCATCTTCATCAACTTCAAGAACGTCGAGGGCACGTCCCGGATGAAGATCCCCTTCGGGATCGGCCAGGTCGGCAAGAGTTTCCGCAACGAGATCACGCCGGGCAACTTCATCTTCCGGACCAGGGAGTTCGAGCAGATGGAGATGGAGTTCTTCGTCAAGCCCGGAACCGACGAGGAGTGGCACCAGCACTGGATCGACGCCCGAACCGACTGGTACACCGACCTGGGCATCAGTCGGGACAACCTGCGGCACTACGAACACCCGAAGGAGAAGCTGTCGCACTACTCCAAGCGGACCGTCGACATCGAGTACAACTTCGGCTTCACCGGAGGGGACGGCTGGGGCGAGCTCGAGGGCATCGCGAACCGGACCGACTTCGACCTCGGGACGCACTCGCAGCACTCCGGCGCCGACCTGCGCGTCTTCGAGCAGGCAACCGGCGAGCGGTACCTCCCGTACGTGATCGAGCCGGCCGCCGGCCTCACCCGGTCGCTGATGGCGTTCCTGGTCGAGGCCTACGCCACCGACGAGGCGCCGAACACGAAGGGCGGCGTGGACGTCCGGACCGTGCTGAAGCTCGACCCGCGCCTGTCGCCGGTGAAGGTCGCCGTGCTGCCGCTGAGCCGCAACGCCGACCTCACCCCGAAGGCGAAGGATCTCGCGCTGAGCCTGCGCCGGTTCTGGAACACCGAGTTCGACGACGCCCAGGCGATCGGTCGCCGCTACCGCCGCCAGGACGAGATCGGCACGCCGTTCTGCGTCACGGTCGACTTCGACACCCTGGAGGACCAGGCGGTCACCGTCCGCGAGCGCGACACGATGAGCCAGGAGCGGGTTGCGTTGGACCAGCTGCAGGGCTACCTCGCAGCACGGCTTCCGGGCTGCTGACCCCGTCCACACCAGACGCCCCCGAAGGAACAGGCGCCCGCGGAAGTTCGCGGGCTTCTGTGAACCTCGGGGGCGTTTGCCTGTCGGACGTACGTCAGACCAGCGGGACGAACGCGAACCGGTACCCCGCGACCGGCTCGCGGTGCCAGCCCTCGTGGTCCCGGTCGACGACCCACATCACGCCTGACGCGGGCACGACCATGCGGCCGCCGACGGCGAGCTGTCGCTCGAGGTCGTCCGGGACCTCGTGGGCGTCCGCGGAGACGAGAATGCGGTCGAACGGACCGGAAGCCGGCGCTCCGGGCGTGTCCGGGTCCGCCCGCTCGATCCGGGCCCACGGGAGCGGGAACCCGGCGAGATTCGCGCGACCGAACGAGGCGAGCTCGGGCACGATCTCCACTCCCAGCACCGACCCGGTCGGGCCGACGAGGTGGGCCAGCAGTGCGGTGGTCCAGCCCGAGCCGCTGCCGACGTCCAGCACCGTCGAGCCCTCCGTCACGTGGAGCAGCTCCAGCATGAACTGCACGGTCCACGGCTGGGAGTTCGTCGCCCCGTGGCCGATCGGCAGCGGGGCGTCGATCGCCGCCTTGTCGCGGACGGCGTCCGGCAGGAACGCGGCTCGTGGGATGGCGGCGAGCGCCGCCACCACCCGGCTGTGCTCGGTCATGCTCTCAGCGCACACCCGATGGGTGGGTCCCCGCAAGGGGTGGGTAGGCTGTTCCACCTTGCCGAGTTGTCAGAGTTTGGCGTTGCTGGAGCAACGCCTGACTCTGACAACTCGGACGACGACCAAGGGCGAGGAGACGCACGTGGGTGAGGCGGTGACGGAGTCGCTGCGTCTCACCGCGGCGTCCGGCGACGGCGTGCCCGTGGATCCGCCGGTCGTGCTCGCTCCGATGGCGGGCATCACCAACGCGGCGTTCCGCCAGCTGTGTCGCGAGCAGGGTGCCGGGCTGTACGTCGCCGAGATGATCACCTCCCGCGGGATCGTGGAGCGCATCCCCAAGACGTTCGACATGCTCCGCTTCGGGGCCCAGGAGACCATCCGCTCCGTCCAGCTCTACGGCGTCGAGGCAGACGTGATCGCCCGGGCCACGACCATCCTGTGCGCGGAATTCGGAGTGGCCCACGTCGACCTGAACTTCGGCTGCCCCGTGCCCAAGGTCACCCGGCGTGGCGGAGGGGGAGCGCTGCCGTGGAAGCGGGACCGGCTGGCCGAGATCGTGACCGCGACCGTGAAGGCGGCCGAGCCGTACGGCGTGCCCGTCACCATCAAGACCCGCATCGGCATCGACGACGACCACGAGACCTTCCTCGACGCCGGCCGGATCGCCGAGGACGCCGGCTGCGCGGCCATCGCGCTGCACGCCCGGACGGTGAAGCAGGCCTATGGCGGAGCGGCCGACTGGGAGCGGATCGCCGAACTCGTGGACGCCGTCGGCATCCCCGTCCTCGGGAACGGGGACATCTGGGAAGCAGGCGACGCTCTCGCGATGATGGACCGGACGGGGTGCGCCGGCGTGGTGATCGGCCGCGGCTGCCTGGGCCGACCGTGGCTCTTCCGCGACCTCGCCGACGCCTTCGCCGGCCGCGAACGGCGGACGCTGCCGACCCTGGGCGAGGTGGCGGCCATGGTGCGCCGGCACGGCGAGCTGCTGACCGACCTGTACGGCGAGCGGCACGGGCTGACCGACCTGCGCAAGCACATGGCCTGGTACTTCAAGGGGTTCCCGGTCGGCGGCGACCTCCGCCGGTCGCTGGCGACGGTCTCCTCCTTCGCCGACCTGGACGCGGCGCTCGCCCAGCTGGATCCGTCCGTCCCGTTCCCCGAGGGGGAACTCGGGACACCGCGTGGACGCCAGGGCACGCCGCGGGAGAAGGTCGTCCTGCCGTACGGCTGGCTCGACTCCACCGAGATCGGGGACGCCGACCTCACCGAAGCCGAGTCGGACGTCTCCGGGGGCTAGCGCAGGGGAGCGGGCCCGAGCGGCCGACGGTCCTTGTCAGGACCCGGTCGCGACTCCTGCCAGCAGCCGGATCAGCGCAACCGACGTCCCGCGCCCCGCGCCGTAGGTCTCGACGTCGGCCAGCCGTGGCTCCGGCCAGCCCAGCTCCACCAGCACCGCGTCCGGGCGTTCCCGCCGCACGAGAGCGACGGCTGCGGCGAGGAACGGCACCCGACCGAGATCCCGCCCCTGGACGACCAGGGGACGGCCGGCGCTGCGGGACATCGCCTTCCGCAGCTCCTCGGGATCGCCGACGGTGACGCACGAGGCGCCGGGGAGCCACCGGTCGAGGTCCGTCCGCAGGTGCTCACCGATGCCCCACGGCGTCCGGGCCAGAGCGGGATTGCCCTCCGAGTCGAGCCGCACGATCACCGGCGCGGTGATCACCGGCAGGCCGTCGCGGAGCCAGAAGGCGGCCTCATCGATCGCCGGGGCCGTGGCCTCGGAGGCGGGCTCGGCCCGCCGTTCGGCAACCCTCCTGGCGAGCTCCGCCACCCGCTCGGCCGCCTCGAAGACCCTCGCCTCCGCCAGTCGCCCGGACCGGACGGCGGCGGCGACGTGCGTCCTGATCTCGGCCAGCTGCTCCGCGGTGTTGTCCGCTCCGATGCACATCAGGTCGACGCCGGCGGCCAGGGCGAGGACGGCGGCCTCGGGGATGCCCCGCCCCGCGCTCGCCCCCGCCATGTCGAGCGCGTCGGACACGATCGCGCCGGGGAAGCCGAGGTCGCGCCGCAGGATGCCGAGGACGGCGGGCGAGAGCGTCGCGGGGAAGTGCGGATCGATCGACGGCACGAGGATGTGCGAGGTCATGACCGAGAGCGCGCCGGCCTGGACGGCCGCCACGAACGGGACCAGCTCCCGGGCCGCAAGGACGTCCGGCCCGACACCGACAACGGGGAGTTCGGCGTGGGAGTCGGTGGCGGTGTCGCCGTGCCCCGGGAAGTGCTTGGCGCACGCGGCGACACCGGCTGACTGCAGTCCGTCCACGTAGGCGGCGACGTGGCGCGCGACCCGGTACGGGTCGTCCCCGAAGCTGCGGACGCCGATGACCGGATTGCGCGGATCGCTGTTGACGTCCGCGTCGGGCGCCAGGTCGAGGTCGAAGCCCGCTTCGCGGAGCTGGACGCCGATGGAGGCGGCGGTGGCCCGCGTCGCTGCGAGGTCGTCCCGGCGTCCGAGGAAGGCTGGGCTGGCGTGCGGGGAGCCGTCCCGGTGGTGGAGCCGGGTGACGTCGCCACCCTCCTCGTCCGTGGCGACCAGGGCTTCGGGGCGCAGCTCGTGGATGGCGGACGTGAGCGCCGTCAGCTGCCCGGGATCGACGATGTTGCTGTCGAACAGGCACACCGACCCCAGGCCGGCCTCGAGTTCGCCTGCGACCCACGTCGGCAGGACGGGGCCGTCGAAGCCCGGCATGAGCGTGGCGTTGATCGCCCGGGTCAGCTCGTCGGCCATCATCCCAGCACCACCACGACCTGCTGCGTCGTGCCGTCGGGCGCCAGCGGGAGCCGGGCGACGGGACGTCCCGTCCGCGCGTCGGCGACCGGTGCCAGCGTCCGTCCGTCCACCTCGACCGAGGCGACGCCTGCGCTGACGTGGCCGGGGTTGCGCACCTCGATCTCGTAGGTGGCGCCGCGCCACTGCCTGCTCAGCGTGAAGCCGTCCCAGCCGACGGGGATGCAGGGGTCGACAACCAGCGCGTCGAAGTCGGGACGGACGCCGAGCACGTACTTGGTCGCCGCGGTGTACATCCAGCCGGCCGTCCCGGTCAGCCACGGGTTCTGCGCCTTGCCGAACCACGCGTGGTCGCGGCCGTAGCGGAACTGCGCGTACACGTACGGCTCGGCTCCGTGGACCTCGATCGCGTCGTTGGAGTTGGCCGGCGCCAGCGCGTCGTAGTACGCCATGGCCGCGTCGCCGCGTCCCAGGATCGTCTCGGCGATGATCGGCCAGGCGTTGGGGTGGCTGAAGATCGCGCCGTTCTCCTTCACGCCGGGGTAGACGCGGGTCACGTAGCCGATGGTGTCGTCGACCCGCGTGTAGCTCGGCCAGCACAGGTGCGTCCCGTAGTCGCTGGCCAGGTGGGTGCGGACGGCGTCCATCGCGCTGGTGCCGCGGTCGGACGGCGCCGCACCGGAGATGACCGCCCACGGCATGTGCTCGAGGAAGATCCTCCCCTCCGGGCTGTCGGCCGATCCGATCTTCACGCCGTCCCGGGTGTAGCCGCGCAGGTACCACTGGCCGTCCCACAGCTCCCGGTTGGCCGCCCCGGCCGCGCTCGCAGCGATGGTCGCGAGGCGCTCGCCCTCGGCTTCCCAGCCCGAGGACGCCGCCGGGTCGGAAGCGGTGCGGGCCAGGTGGGACACGGCCTCGGCGAGGGTGTTGGCCGCCCAGACGTGCAGGAAGGTGACCAGGGCGGTCTGGCCGCCGCCGAGGTTGAGGCAGTCGTTCCAGTCCGCTCGCAGGCCCTTGGCGATCCCGTTGGCCCCGACGTGCTCGGCGCTGAACTCGATCGCGCGGCGCAGGTGCTCGTAGACCGTGGCCGGCGCCGGGTCGAACCGCGAAGCAGCCTCGGCCCCCATGACGCCGGCACGCTCGTCGGTCGTCATGCCGGAGTCGGCGAACGGCACGACCTGGTCGAGGAAGCCGAGGTCCCCGGTCTCGCGGACGTACTCGACGACGGACGGGACCAGCCACAGGTGGTCGTCGGAGCAGGCGTCGGCCAGCCCGTGCACGAGGTCGGAGGCCGAACCCGGCACGACGGTGGGGAGCTTGACGCCGACCGGGATGTCGTCGCGCCGGTTCTCGCTGAACAGCAGCGGGTCGAACAGGTGCAGCCCGTAGCCCCACGACATCTGGCCGTGGAGGAGTTCGGTGATGCGCTGGCGAACCTTGCCCGGGTTCGTGTGCGCGACGCTCATGATGTCCTGGGCCGTGTCCCGGTAGCCCAGTCCCACCCGTCCGCCGACCTCGACGAAGGAGGCGAACCGGGACCACACGACGCAGGTCTCGGCCTGAAGCAGCGTCCAGGTGTTGAGGAGGGTGTTCATCGCGTCGGAGGGAGTCCGGAGAGCCAGCACCGACCGCTTGCGCTGCCAGTACGAGGCCAGGTCGGCGATCGCCGCGTCCACAGCGGCGGGATCGGAGTACGTCGCGCGCAGCCGTGATCCGACCTCGCGGCGTCCGTACCCCAGGATGTACGCCAGCCGGACGGTCTCGCCCGGCGCGAGCGTGACGCGGTGGTGGAGCGCGCCGCAGTGGTTGCCGGTCGTCGCCTGCGACCCGGAGCACTCGCCGCGCTCGACCGCCAGGGGATCGGTCTCGGTGCGGTAGGGCCCGAGGAAGGCGTCCCGCAGCGTGTCGAAGCCGACCGGATCAGCGGTGGCCGTGAAGTAGTGGTAGGTCCACGGCTCGTAGTAGAAGTCGTACTCCACGACCCCGTCGGCGTAGTCGGCTCCCGAGGCGTACAGCGACATCTGGAAGTTCTCGTTGTCGATCTGCACCGAGTGGAAGCTGAACTCGACGTACCCGAACAGCGACAGCGTGCGTGGCGCTTCGGTGGTGTTGGTCACCGTGACGTCCCAGACCTCGGCGTCCTCGCCGAGCGGGACGAAGATGCGCTGGCTGGCCTCGATGCCGCGGTGCCTCGACTCGAAGACCGAGTAGGACAGGCCGTGCCGGGTCCGATAGGCCTCGACCGGCGCGCCGACGGGCTGCCAGGACGCCGACCAGTACTCGCCGTCCGCTTCGTCGCGGAGGTAGAGGTAGTGGCCCGGACGGTCGAGCGGCACGCCGTTGGGACGGAACCGCGTCACCCGTCCGGACTGGCTGGATCGGTAGAAGCTGTAGCCGCCGGCGTTCTGGTTGATGACGGTGCACCAGTCCTCGACGCCGAGGTAGTTGATCCAGGACGCGGGCACGTCGACCCGGTCGATCACGTACTCCAGGGCCGCGTCGTCGAAGTGTCCGTAGCGCATCAGGGCTGCTCCTCAAAGGTGGTGGCTGGGGACGGTTCCGGCGGTTCGGGAGGTGGCACGTGGGAACCGTCCCCACGTGCCAGACCGCTCAGGCCGAGGCGAAGTCCTCGAGCCAGGCGATCAGTTCTTCGGCCATCGCAGGGCTCTCGGCCTCGACGAACATCCGGAGCACCGGCTCGGTGCCCGAGAAGCGCAGCAGGGCCCACGAGCCGCCCGCGAGGTGCAGCTTGATGCCGTCGTAGGTGTCGATCCGGACGACCGGGAGCCCCGCGACCTCCGTCGGGGCGGCGGACGCCATCCGGCGGGGCAGCTCGACCCGCATCTCCGGGGTCGCCGGGACGCCGCGCTCGAGCTGGTACAGCCGTCCGGTGATCGCATGGACGGTCTCCAGCAGCTGGCTCATCGTCCGTCCGGTCCGGGCGAGCATCTCCACGACCAGCGCGCAGGCGAACACGCCGTCCTTGCCCTTGATGTGGCCGCGGATCGTCAGGCCGCCGGAGCTCTCCCCGCCGAGGACGGCGTCGATCGCGTCCATGCCGGCCGTGATGTGCTTGAACCCGACGGGCACCTCGCGGTGCTCCTCGCCGAAGGCGTCTGCGAGCCGGTCGAGCAGGTGGGTGGTCGCGAGGTTGCGGACGACGCCGCCCCGCTCGCCGCGCACCTCGTGGAGGTACCAGTAGATGAGCAGCAGCAGGTCGTCGGTGGAGATGTAACGGCCCTGCTCGTCGATGATCGCGATGCGGTCGGCGTCCCCGTCGGTCGCCATGCCGAGGTCGATCCTGCGGCCACCGTTGCGGACGATGTCGATCAGGGTCGAGAGCCGTTCCGGGTCCGGAGCGGGCGAGCGCCCGCCGAACAGCGGATTGTGCCGGTCGTGGATGAACTCGGTGCGGACCCGGGCGTCGGACAGGATCGTGCCCAGCGTGAGCTGCGAGGTGCCGTACATGGCGTCCACGACGACCCTCAGGCCGGCGTCTCGGATCGCGTTCACGTCGACGATGCGCTCGATCGCGTCGATGTAGGGGTTGGTCAGGTCGACCTCCGCGACCAGGCCCACAGAGGTCGCGAGGGACAGCCCGATCGAGACGACGTCGGCCTGGGTGAGCGCGTTGGCCTCCTCGGTGAAGGCGCCCGTCTCGTCCTCCATCGGCAGGGATCCGTCGGCCCGGAACACCTTCAGCCCGTTCCACTGCGGCGGGTTGTGCGACGCGGTGAACACCAGCCCGTAGGCGGCGCTCAGGTACGGGGCTGCGAACGTGACCAGGGGTGTGGGCACGTCCTCGGTGAGCAGGTGGACGCGGATGCCGTTGCCGGCGAACACCTCGGCAGCAGCCGTGACCGACTCCCGGGAGAGGAAGCGACGGTCGCCGCCGACGACGACCCCCATGCGCTCCCTGCCGGTGCGGGTGACCTCGTTGGCGATCGCCTGGCACAGCCGCCGGACGTTGTGGATCGTGAAGCCCTCGCCGATCAGCGCCCGCCAGCCGCCGGTGCCGAAGGCGATCTCGCCGGTCTCGATCGCGTGCTGCGGGGCGAACAGGCGCTTCAGGACGATGTCCGCCGCTGCCTGGAGTTCGCAGTCGGTGTTGATGCCCTGGACCTCGCCGGGGTCGACGATGGCGTAGGACGCGAGCGTCCCGCCCTGGCCGATCAGCCGCTGGGCGAGTTCGGTGAGCCGGTGCTCCCCGCCTTCCGCCATGACGTCCAGCTCGGGGATCAGCAGGGCGTTGTCGACAACGTAGGCGCCGACGTTGACCTCGGTGATCTGCTCGCTGGAGGCGGACAGGTCGGTGGCGTCGACGATGCCGGTGATCCGGAGGTCCTGGTCGCGCTGGATCCGGCCGTAGTCGCCACCGTCGGGGAGGACGGCGGTGAGCAGGGAGAACTGCGCGCCCTTGAGGCGGTGCCGCCACAGCAGGCCGCGCAGCGAAGCGCTGCGCAGCAGGGGCGTGTCACCGTAGGCGATCAGCACGTCGCCTTCGAAGCCCTGCAGTTCGAACCGGGCGCAGCGGACGGCATCCCCTGTTCCGGCCTGGACGGTCTGGACCACGTAGGTCCAGCCCGGTCCGAGGTGTTCGCGGACGCCGGCGTCGTGTTCGGCCACGACGATGATCACGTCCCGGGCGGGCACAACGGCGGTGATGTTGGCCAGGGTCTGCTCGATGACCGTCGGCCCGATGGAGGCGGCGGCGGAGGAGCCCTGCTCGCCCGGCTGAGCGGATGGAGGGTCCTGACGGGCGGGGCGAGGAACAGAGCCCGCCAGCGGGCGCAGCAGCAGGTCACGGGTGGCCTCGTCGTGGCCCGCGGCCAGGACCACCGCCTTCACCGGACGGGATCCGGATGGGCTCGCCATGTCAGCCTCCAACGCCGGCCACGCCGACAGTGTGCCGGGACTTGAGTTCCTTCTTGCGTCCGACGACCGCAGCTCCGATCGCCGCGACGGGCGTGTCCGGCGGGAGCGCGACGAGCCGGTCGGCGACGGCGAGACCCGCGAGGAACGGAGAGCTCTCGGCGCGCCGGCGCAGGTCGGCCTCCACACGTCCGCGCAGCCAGTCGGCGCCGCGCAGCACGCCTCCGCCGAGCACGACCACGGCCGAGTCGTAGGCGATCACGACCAGCGTGAGCGCTGTGGCCAGGGCGGACACCATCCGCGCGGACTCGGCGACAGCCTCCGGCCGCGGGTCGGTGCCGACGCTGCCGAGGTCCAGGCCGAGCGGGGCGATCCTCCGGGTGATGTAGCTGCCCCCCAGGGCGGTTTCCAGGCACCCCCGCTGGCCACAACTGCACAGCTCGCCGGCCGGGTCGATCGCGAGGTGACCGACCTCCCCGGCGCCGTTGCGGGCGCCCCTGATCAGCCGTCCCCTGCTCACCGCTGCTGCAGCCACCCCCGTGCCGAGGTTGACGTAGGCCAGGTCGCCCGTCGTCTTGAGCACCGGCCCGGCACCGAGCGCCGTGGCCTTGACGTCGTTCTCGACGCGGACCCGTGCCGGGAAGTCCTCGGCGAGCAGAGCTGTGAGGTCCGTGCGGGCGATCTGCAGGTTGACCGCGGTCTCGACGATGCCCGTTGTGTGGTCGACCAGGCCGGGGATCCCCAGGCCGATCGTGCTGAAGTCCGCCGTCGTCACCCCGAGGTCGGAGGCCAGGATGCCCGCAACGGCCAGCACCGTCGCCCGGATGCCGGCCTCCTGGGGCTGGGTCGGCACCACCACCTCGGCGAGGAGCCGGTCGGAGGGGTCCAGAACCACTCCGTGCGCCTTGGTGCCACCGATGTCGACACCCAGGCTGAGCGGCCGACCCTGCGGGGTTCCAACGTTCATGGTTCAGCCTTTCACGGCACCGGCCACGAGGCCGGAGGTGAGGCGTCCCTGGACGAACAGGAAGAAGATGATCACCGGCACCGCGACGAGCGTGGACGCCGCCATCACCTGGCCCCAGTCGGTCTCGTGCGATGCGGACGCCTGGACGAAGCCCCGCAGCCACAGCGGCAGGGTGCGGTACTCCTCCTTCTGCAGGATCACCAGAGCGACGGTGAACTCGTTCCACGCCTGCAGGAACGCGTACACCCCGGAGGCCACCAGGCCGGGGGCGAGCAGCGGGAAGGTGATCCGGAAGAACGCCTGGGTGCGGCTGCAGCCGTCCACCATGGCGGCCTCCTCCAGGTCGGCGGGGACGCCGGCGACGAAGCCGCGCAGCATCCAGACCGTGAACGGGACGACCCCTGCGATGTAGATGGCAGACACCCCGACCACCGAGTTCAGCAGGTTCAGCGTGCTCATCATCTTGTACTGGGCGATGAACAGGCCTTCGGCGGGCAGCATCTGGATGAACAGCACGGCGAGCACGAAGGTCTTGCGTCCCCGGAACCGGAACCGGCTGATCGCGAGCGCGGCGAGGAAGGCGAACAGGAGGCAGAAGACGACCGTTGTCACGGTGATCGCGACGCTCATCCCGAGCGCGGGCAGGAACGTCCCGCCCGAGACGACCGCCGCGAAGTTGTCCAGCGAGCCCCCCAGCGGCAGGAACGTGGGCGTGGTGGACGTGAGCACGACATTGGGCAGCAGCGACGAGTTCAGCATCCAGTAGACGGGGAACATCCAGGCGAGGGCGACGAGGACGGCGATGAGGGTCATGAGGACCCGCCCTGCGCGGATGTGCCGGCGGGTCGCGATGGTGGAGGCGCTCATACCGTGTCCTCCTTCATCAGCTGCATGACGTAGAACCAGCTCAGCGCGATCGTCAGCAGCAGCACGAAGATCGAAAGGGCCGAGGCCATCGCGAAGTCCGACGAGCCGACGCCCAGCCGGTAGATGTAGGTGCCGAGCAGGTCGGTCTCGGCGAGCGGCGCACCGGCGTCCTGCAGCGTCCTGATCTGGGCGAAGACCCGCAGGTCCCAGATGACCTGGAGCAGCAGCACGATCATGAGGACGGGTCGCACCATCGGCAGGATGATCGAGAAGAACCGCTGGGTGGGGCTGGCCCCGTCGAGGGCTGCGGCCTCCATGACCTCCTCGGAGATCTGGGTGAGCCCCGCGTACACGGAGAACGCGACGAACGGGACGGACATCCACACCACGATGACGGTGGCGACGAAGTAGAAGCTGAGCGGCTGCTCGAGCCAGTTGTGGTTGGTGAAGTCGAGCCCGACGGCGGTCAGCAGCCAGTTCACGACGCCGCGGTGCCAGTGGAACAGCCAGATCCACACGGTCATGGCGGCGATCACCGGCATCGCCCACGCCAGGAGCATGGCGACCTGGAGCAGCAGCCGGGCGGCCTTGCCGACGGCGTTCATCAGCAGGGCGACGAGGACGCCGATGACGACCGTGACGGCGGCGTTGACCAGGCAGAACGCGATCGAGCGTCCGACGACGGCCCAGGTCTGGGGGTCGCTGAACAGCTTGGCGTAGTTGGCGAGCCCGACGAACTCGGGCGGCTTGCCGAACTGCTGGGACAGCCCGAACTTCTGCATGGAGGTCAGGAACTGCCAGTACAGCGGGTAGCCGAGGGCGAACAGCAGGATCGCGATGCTCGGAACGAGCATCAGGTACGGGGCGATCGGGGTCTTCCGGCGGCGCGGTGCCGGCGCCGCAGAACGCTTCTGTTCGACCACGGCGGGGGAGACGACAGTCATGCCGCTGCTCCTCTCGCTTCGTGGGGACGCGGGCCGCGACGGCTCGCGCGCACAGCAATTGTGGGGCTGGTGGCAACGGGCGGGGCCGGGGAATGGCCGGCCCCACCCGGCTTGTGGGGCCCGGGCCGGCGAGCGGGTCGCCGGCCCGGGCGGTCGATCACTTGGCGTTCAGCATCGGGGTGAGGAGGTCGTCGTACTGCTTGGCCAGCGCGGTGACGTCACCACCCTCCGCGATCTTCTGGAAGAACTCCTCGAGCTTGCCGGAGGCCTCGACCGTCGCCCAGCCCGGGGCGGCCGGGGTGAGCTTGGAGTTGGAGGCGGAGGCGATCAGCGTCTGCGCGAACTCGTCCGTCCCCAGGCTGGAGACGTAGTCGGAGTTGGCGGGGCCGAGGCCGTTCTTGCCGAGCATCTGCTGGTACTCGGGGGAGAAGATGATCTTCAGCAGCTCACGGGCACCGGCCTGGTTCTTGCTCTTGGCCGAGATGCCGATGTTGGAGCCACCGGCGAAGACCGGGGCGGGCTTGCCGTCGTTGCCGGGGAGGGCGAAGACGCCGAACGTCTTGTCGTTCCAGGTGCGGATCACCTTTCCGTCCTTCTTCGACGCGTCACCGATCGACCAGTGGGCCCAGCCCGGAGCCATCACGGTGGCCGCGGACAGGCTGGTCTTGGTGGTGCTCTTGTCGGCGCCGGTGAGGACGTCCGCGTCGTTCAGGTACAGGTACACCGAGGCGTCCGTCATGGTCTTCGGGGCGTGCGACGCGTTCTTCTGCAGGTCCTGCAGCTGGGTCAGGCCCTTGATGCTGTTGGGATCGGAGAGGGTCGAGGTCCACGAGCCGTTCGCGAACTTGGCGAGGTCGCCGCCGTTCGCGAAGATCCACGAGATCCCGTTGCGCCAGTCCTGGCCGCCGATGAAGAAGCCGGAGAAGTCCTTGATGTTCTTCGGGTTCTTGGCGGTGATGGTCTTCACGGCCGCGTTGAACTCGTCGAGGGTCTTGGGCACCTCGACGCCGGCGGCCTTCCAGATGTCCTTGCGGTAGAACATGTAGCGCGAGCCGAAGTAGTAGGGCAGCGCGTAGTTCTTGCCGTCCACCTTGCCGACGTCGACGAAGGACTGGAGCAGCTTGTCGCCACCCAGTTCGGCGTACATGTCGGACACGTCGGCGAAGGCGCCGACGTTGGTGAACGTCGGGGCCTGGGTGTTGCCGATCTCGGTGACGTCGGGGGTGTTGTTCTCGTCCGGGAGCGCCGTGGTCAGCTTGGTGACCAGGTCGCCCCAGTCCTGCTGCTCGATCGTCAGCGTGCCGCCGGTCTTGGCCTGGTAGGTGGTCTTCAGGTACTCCCGCAGGGTGTCCGGCGTGTCACCGCCGGCCAGCCACAGGGTGATGTTCTGTCCGGCTGCAGACGACGAAGCCGGGGCCGAGGTTGCGGTGCCGCCGCCGCTTGCGCAGCCGCTGAGCGCCACCACGGACGCGGTCGCCACTGCGAGTGCAGAGAGCAACTTGTTCATCGATTTCCTTTCGGGTTGGCGGGTCCGGGAACCACGGGTGCCGGGGATCAGCTGATCCCCAACTGCTTGAGCAGTACGAGCGCGGCGGCGCCGAGCAGGACTGCGTCGCGACCAAGGGAGCTCCCCCTGAGGTCGAGTTCTGGGCGGAAGTCCGAGCGGGTCCGCTCGGTGATCTCGGTGCGGGCCGCGTCCAGGAGCTCGGCGCGGACGAGGTCGTCCGGTCCGCCGATGACGACCTGCTGAAGGCCGAGCATGCCGACGACCGGAGCGAGTGCCCGGCCGAGCAGCCGCCCGGCTTCGGTGAGGACGGCGTCGGCCCCGTCCGGGTGCGCCTGGATGCGGGCGTTGAGGGCGGGGACGGAGACCTGGGTCTCGAGGCAGCCGGACTTGCCGCAGGTGCAGGCGGGGCCGTCCGGGTCGATCACGACGTGACCGATCTCGCCGGCGTCGCTGGCCGCGCCGTGGACGAGCCTGCCGCCGACGAGCAGGCCGGCACCGACGCCGCGGGAGAGGTGGATCCGGGCCAGGTCGCCGGACAGGCCCGCGAAACGACGCTCGGCCAGGACGGCGACGTTCGCATCGTTCTGGACGAGGGCGGGGATGCCGAGGGCATCGGCCAGCTCGCTCTGGAGGTGCAGGTCGTGCCAGGCCAGGTTGGGCGCGCTGAGCACCACGCCGTCGGCGCTCACCGTGCCGGGGGTGCCGACGCCGATGCCGAGGACGGGGCGGGTTGCGGCCTCGAGCAGGTCGCGGGCGAGTTCGTGGGCCGCGGTCAGTGCGGCCTGCCCGACGGCGCCGTCCAGCGGCCGCTCGATCGTGCGGACGGGGACTCCGGCGAGGTTGATCACGGCGCCCCGGAACCGGTCGCGCGCCGACAGGTCGATGGCGAGCACGTCGCGGGCGTCCGGGATGAACTCCAGCCGGGTGCTCGGCTTCCCCGGCCGGGCATCGGAGCTGGTGCCGGACTCGCACACCAGGCCGGCCTCGATGAGCTCGGCGACCAGGTCGGACACCGTCACCTTCGTCAGGCCCGTGGCCCGGGCGAGGTCGGCCCGGGCGTCGCCGGGGTGGTCGACGATCGCCTGCAGCACCAACGCGCGATTGCTCCTCCGGGCGTCCTCGGGACGGAGCTTGCTGCGTGGCACGTTGGTTAGTAAACCTTACTAACTGACTCCCGGCAAGACTCGTCCCCGGCCTTTATCGAAGCGTTATCGAGCGCCTGCTAGCCGACCAGGGACGCGACGGCCGGGTAGATCGTCACCATGAGGGCGACCATCCAGGCCACGGGGGCGAGGACGCCGACGACGGCCGCTGCGATGCCGGCGCCTCGTCCGCGGCCCGAGATCGCGGCGGCCAGCCCGGTGAGGGCGGAGGCGATCCCGACTGCCATGACCAGTCCGAAGACCGAACTCGGTCCGGCAGCCTGGCTCTGGAGTGCTGCCCGCATCGTCTCGTTGTCGATCTGGGTCGTGCCCGCCGAGAGCATGACCCGGGCCATCACCTGACCGATCGGGATGACCGCGAGCACCGCGGCCACAGCCGAGATCGACACCAGCAGCAGCGAGACCCGCCCGAGGAACGGGCTCCTGGGCGGTGCGGCCGGCCGGGTCGTTGCGGCCGGCGGCTGGGGTGCCTGCGTCTGGTACGGGTACGGGGGCTGTGGGTACCGCGGCTGCTGGTACGGCTGCTCCGGATAGGGGGGCTGGTAACCCTGTGGCACCTGATAGCCCTGCTGCGGCGGGTAGGGCTGGGGCGGGTACTGCCCCTGCGGCGGGTACGGCTGCGGCGGGTACTGCCCCTGCGGCGGGTAGGGCTGGGACGGGTACTGCCCCTGCGACGGGTACGGCTGCGAGTATGAAGCCGGCGGGTACGGCGTCGCGGAGGGCTGCGGCGCGTCTCCCGGCGCTCCCGCAGCCGGCTGGTCCCGGGCCGGATCGCCGGGGTTGTCGCTGCCGGAGGTCATGGGCCAAGCCTAGTCACGGCCGACCGGCGCCGGTGTCAGGAGATCGCCGCGATGGCCGGCAGGACCGCCGCCGTGACGACGGCCATCCACACGAACGGGGCGAGCACGCCGAGGATGATCGCGCCCACGCCCCAGCCGCGTCCGCGCTTCGACGCGGCCGCGACGATCCCGAGGATCAGGCCGACGAACCCCACGAACGACGCGATGCCGACCACCATCGACGGGACGATCGCCGGGGCGAGCATCGCGTCCGTGATCTGCGCGCGCTCGACCTGGAGCGTGCCGACGGTGAGGTAGATCGAGGCGTAGGCGGCTCCCAGCGACTGTGCCGCCGCGAGGCAGACCGCGAGCATTCCTGCGACCAGGGCTGCGGAGGTGATGCCGAGGGCCGCACTGGGCTTGCGGGGCGTCCGCAGCGTCGAGGAGGCCAGGTGGTACGGCTCGGCCGGCTCCGGGTCGCCGTAACCCTGGTCGCGGTAGTACTGGGCCGGGGTGACCTGGTACGGGTTGCGCTCGGGCTGCTGCTCGAAGGGGAACGGCCGGGTGTGTTGCTGCCCGTAGGCCTGTGCGGGGTCGCCGTGCTGCCCGTACGTCTGTGCCTGGGTGGACGGCTGGGGGTACGGCTGCACCCCGACGGGCTGCTGGCCGTACGGCTGGGGCTGGTACGGCTGCTCGCCGAAGAAATGAGGCTGTTCCAGCGGCGGCGGCTCGGTGTACCGCTGCGGGGCGTAGCCCTGCTCGCCGAACGCCCGCTGGCCGAACGAGTACCGCGACGGCGGGGCGGCGGGCTCGGGTGGGACCCGGTCCGTGGGAGGGAAGCCGCTCGGATTCTCGCTTCCAGGCGTCATGGTTTCAGACTAGTCAGGAAGCCCGGTCGATGCGCCCGATCCCGTGGACTACCGGTACTGCTGCACCATCGCGGCGAAGGACAGGGCGACGTAGCCCCAGATCAGGAGCGGCGCAGCCACCCCGATGACGATCGCCAGGATGCCGGCCACCCGTCCCCTGTTGGTCGCCGCTGCGATGATCCCGGCGACCCAACCGGCGAACCCGATCGTGGCCGCGGTGCCGATGCCGGTGATCGGCCCGGTGATCGCCTGCTGGAGCGCCTCGGAGTCCGTCGAGCCGGTGTACACCGAGCCGGCGAGGAAGGCCTGCATCTCCTGCAGCATCACCCAACCGCCGGCGAACGTGCCGATCGCGGCCAGGACGACGACGGTGAGCGCGATGAAGCCGAGCACCGGACTCCCGGGCCCGCTGCGCGCCGGTGTCGGCTGGTAGGGCACCGGCGCGTACTGCTGCGGCTGCTGGCCGTACGGCGGTCGGGGCGGGTACTGCTGCGGCTGAGGGGTGTACGCCGGCTGCGGGGCGCCGCCCCAGCTCTGCTGGCTTCCGTACCCGGGCTGGGTGCCGTAGCCGGGCTGGGTGCCGTAGCCCGGCTGGACGTACCCGGGCTGGGTGCCGTAACCGGGCTGGTACCCCTGGCCGCCGGGAGTGCCCTGTCCGGGTGAGAGCCGGGGGTCGGGCTGCGGGGCGCCGCCCCAGGGCTGCTGGCCGGGGTTCCCGCCGGGTGTCTGCGACATGGCTGCACCCTACCGGGGCCGCTGCGCCGCCGCAGCGGGCCGGACGCCTCGATGCCAAGATGGGCGCATGGCCGAATTGCACGCGCGGACCCGGGAGTGGGCCAGGACCATGGCCGGCTTCGCCGCAGGGGACGGCGTCCACGCGCACGCCGAGCCCGGCCGGAAGCTCGAGCCGGCCGAGCCGGTCCTGCGAGAGGAGCGCGAGGCCAGGGAGGCGGCGACGCTGGTGGCCGGCGCAGCGCTCGCCTCCGGCGCGGGGGAGCGGGCCCGTCCCGAGGAGCCGGACGCTGAGCGCACCTGCTTCGAGCGTGACCGCGACCGCGTGATCCACTCCACCGCCTTCCGTCGGCTCGCGGGCAAGACGCAGGTGGTCGTCTTCCCGACCGACCACCAGCGCACCCGGTTGACCCATGCGCTGGAGGTCTCCCAGGTGGCGACGTCCATCGCCCGCGGAGTGGGGGTGAACCTGGCTCTCGCCGAGGCGATCGCGCTCGGCCACGACTGCGGGCACGGGCCGGGCGGCCACGCGTCCGAGGACGCCTTCGACGCCTTCATCCCCGAGGGGTACGACCACGGACCCTGGGGCGCCGACGTGGTCCTGACCGGGCTGAACCTGTGCGAGCAGACCCTGGACGGCATCCGCAACCACTCGTGGTCCCGGCCGACGCCGGGGACGGTGGAGGGCGAGATCGTGTCCTGGGCGGACCGGATCGCCTACTGCGCCCACGACCTCGAGGACGCGGCCGGCGCCGGCATCGTCGACCTGAACGACCTGCCCTCCGACGTCGCCGACGTCTGCGGGCGCGGGCGGCGCCAGCAGCTGGGCACCTTCATCCGCGACGTCATCGCCACGACGTGCGCCACCGGCCGGGTCGGGATGGGCGCCGACGCGGCCGCGGCGCTGGCCGGCCTGCGCGCCTTCAACTACGAGCGGATCTACACCCGTCCGGACTCGGTGGCCCAGTCCCGTGCTGTGATCGAGGTGTTGCGGGCCCTGGTGGAGCACTTCGCCGAGCACCCGGACGTCATGCCGCAGGACTTCACCGAGCACCGGGCCGACCCGGTCCGGGCAGCCGTCGCCTACGTGGGCGGCATGACCGACCGGTTCGCGTTCGACACCGCGGTGGCCCTGCTCGACTGGGAGCCGGGGCGGCTGCCACGAGGGATCGGCCGTGACGCCTGAGCGGCCGGTGGGTGCGGCAGCCTAGAATCACCGCGTGGCCGGCCTGATCAACCCCGAGGACATCGAGACCGTCCGGGAGCGGTCCCGGATCGAGGACGTGGTCGGCTCCTCCGTCACCCTGCGTCGCGGCGGCGCCGGCTCCCTGACCGGGCTGTGCCCCTTCCACGACGAGAAGACGCCGTCTTTCCACGTGACGCCGGCGCGCGGCTACTTCCACTGCTTCGGCTGCGGGGAGGGTGGCGACGTCTTCGACTTCGTCCAGAAGATCAATCACGTCAGCTTCACCGAGGCCGTCGAGTTCCTCGCCGACCGCTGCGGCGTGCAGCTGCGGTATTCCGACGCCGGCGGTGGCCCCCGGGTCGAACCCGGTCTGCGACTGCGTGTCCTGGAGGCGAACAAGGCGGCTGCGGAGTTCTTCACGGCCACGCTGCTGGGCGCCGACGGGCTGCCCGGACGCCAGTTCCTGGACGGCCGCGGCTTCGACAAGGAGGCCGCCGGCCAGTTCGGCATCGGCTACGCGCCGCGCGGTGGGCACGACCTGCGCGACCACCTCCGGACGCGGGGTTTCAGCGACGCGGAGATGGTCAAGGCCGGGCTGATTCGCGAACAGGGCTGGGACTTCTTCCAGGGCCGCGTGCTGTGGCCGATCCGGGACGCCGGCGGCGCCGTCCTCGGCTTCGGGGCGCGGCGGATCTTCGACGACGACCGGATGCCGGCGAAGTACCTGAACACGCCCGAGACCGTGGTCTACAAGAAGTCGCAGGTGCTCTACGGACTCGACTTGGCGCGGGCCAACATCGCCCGCAAGAACCAGGTCGTCGTGGTCGAGGGCTACACCGACGTGATGGCCTGCCACCTGTCCGGGGTCGACACCGCCGTCGCGTCGTGCGGGACGGCGTTCGGTGACGAGCACGCCCGTATGCTCGCCCGCCTGCTGGGGACGGGCGAGGTCACCGCCGGCGAGGTGATCTTCACCTTCGACGGCGATGCCGCCGGGCAGTCGGCTGCCCTGAAGGTGTTCAAGGGCGACCAGGCCTTCGCGGGCCAGACCTACGTCGCGCTCGCCAAGGACGGGATGGACCCCTGCGACCTGCGGATGGCCGAGGGCGAGGCCGCCGTCCGCGAACTGGTGGCCGGGCGGGAGCCGCTGTACCGGTTCGTGATGCGCAACATGGTCGCCGGCTACGACCTGGACCGCGCGGACGGCCGGCTCGCCGCGGCGCGCGCTGCAGCCCCTCTGGTGAGCAGCATCCGCGACGACAGCCTGGTGCTCGGCTACGTCCGCGAGCTCGCCAAGCTGATCGGGATGGATCCGGACGAGGTCCGCGCCGAGGTGCGCGCAGCACGGGCACGCGCCGGCCAGCGGCGTCCGCCCGCTGAGGAGCACGTTGCCGTCCCTGCCGAGCCGACGCTGCCGGGGCTGAAGCTCCCGCACCCCGCCGACCGCCGCCTGGAGGCCGAGCGGGGCACGCTGCGGCTGATCGTTCGCGCGCCCGAGGCGTTCGCGGACGGCTGGAACGAGCTGAGCCCGGAGGACTTCACCGATCCGGCCTACCGGGCCCTCTTCGAGGCTGTGCTCTCGACGCAGGACGGCCCGGCGCCCTGGGCGCAGCGGATCCAGCAGGCGAACCCGGATCCCGTCCTCGGCCAGCTGGCGGTCACCCTGGCCGTCGAGCCGATCATGCGGGAGCCCACACCGGCCTACGCGGGGGAGTACGCGGCGCTGCTGCGGGTGCAGACGCTGGCCCGGCGGATCGCCGAGCTGAAGTCGAAACTGCAGCGCACCAACCCGATCGAGAACCAGGCCCACTACAACCGCATGTTCGCCGACCTCGTCGGGCTGGAGAAGGCCCGCAGGGAGCTGATCGCCGTCGTCACGGGTCCCTCGGAGTAGACCCGCCCGGAGGGTCGGGCTGTGAGCCCTTCCCCAGAACCGGTGTTGTCCCGGTGTTGCATCCACAGGCGGGAAGCCCGCCGGGTCAAACCGTCCGTGCGCGCCTCAGGGTGAACGCATGACGTCCCCAGGAGACCACCCCACCGAACTGCTCACCGCCGAAGCCGAACGCCGGCTGGCCCGCGCCATCGAGGCCGGCGTCCTCGCTGAACACCTCCTCGCCACCGGCGAACGTCCGCTCCCGGCGAGCGAGGCCGAACTGGCCGAGCTCGTCGCAGAAGGGCGCCGGTGCTGGCAGCACTTCCTGCTCGCGAACCTCCGCCTGGTGTGGAAGCTGGCCGGGCCCCAGGCGCGCCGGAGCGGCCTGCCGCGCGACGACCTGTTCCAGGAGGGTTTCGTCGCTCTGGCCGGCGCGCTGCAGCGCTTCGACCCAGCCCGTGGACGGTTCTCCACCTACGCGACCGGCCGGATCGAGCAGCACCTGGCTGAGGTGGTTTCGGCCCGGCTCGGCGAGCTGGCGCTGCCGAGGAGCCGCGCCCTGCAGCTGCGGCGCGCCCGTACCCTCGCGGCCACGCTCACCCAGGAGCAGGGACGGACGGTGTCGGTCGCCGAACTGGCCGCCGGCCTCGACCAGACCCCCGAATGGACGCGTCGCCTGGTCGCCCATCGCGCACCGCTGCCGCTGGAGGCCGTCGCCGCAGCGCTCGTCGACGAGAACCAGCCGGACCCCGAGCAGCGGGTGTTCGGCGAACAGGTGCGTCGGCTGCTGGCGCGGTTGCCGTCCGACCAGGCGGACCTCGTGCGGTTCCGGTACGGGCTGGCAGGTGAACCCCTGTCGCTGGCGCAGGCAGCCGAACGGCTCCGGGTCAGCCACAGCTCGGCGAAGCGGCTCGAACGCGCCGCGCTCGCCGCCCTGCGAGCGATGATCGAGCGCCCGGGCGCGGCCGGCGCGACCTGACTAGAACGCCTGCGGCGCCAGCTTGGCGAGGACGGCGGAAGGGTCCCGATCGAGCCGGCGACCGGCCGCCGAGATCGAGAGGGTCGCGAAGACGATCGAGACGGGGAGCATGACGGCCGCGGCGACGCCCTGGCTGAACCAGCGGGCGAGCGCGACCCAGATCCCCGCACCCACCGAGGCGGTGAGGAAGAACCCCATGAACCAGCCGAACACCTTGAGGAACATGCCCTGGCGGTGCCCGATGGTGGACTGGTCGTTGGGGTTGCGGATGCTGGACTGAGCCCCGATCCCGAGGCCCGTGGCAAACACCGACGCCCCGGCGGAGAACGCGAGCGGCGCCTGCGTGAGGGTGCCCTGCAGCAGCACCTCGACGATCACGTAGCCCGCCAGCAGCGGGACGAGGTAGACCAGCGGCGCCAGCACCTTGCCCCACAGCACCTTCGCCATCGACGTGGCCGACAGTGCGAGGTAACGGAAGCCGGGCCCGTCGTAGCCGAACACGTTGAAGCTGCCCACGACGACGGCGAGCGCGGAGAAGGCGGCCGCCTGGGCGGGGACGCCGAGCTGCCCGAACGTCGAGTGGGCGACCATCATGCCCATCACGGGCGGGATCAGCAGCGTCTGGATGGCCTTGGGGGAGCGGAAGAAGAAGTAGCGCAGTTGCTGGGCCGCCGCGGCGGAGGCCTCGCCCGCCGGCAGCCAGGCGATCGCCTTCGGCACGAGCGGCAGCGGGTCGGTGACACTGCGTCGGTAGCCGGCGCCCTGGCTGGAGATGTCGCCCCGGACGCGGCGCGAGAGCGACCAGGCCCAGACGAGGACCGCAACGACCAGCATCGCGATCATCACGGCCATGCGCGCGCCGAAGTCGGCCCAGTTGCCGTCCCTGGCGGCGATGATCGCCCGGGCGCCCGCGCCGGGAGGCAGCCAGCCCGCGACCGTACCCACCGGGCCGGTGAGCTGATCGCTCAGGGACTCGATCGTGCCCCGGACGTGCATCGCGAGTCCGTACACGACGAGGACGAGGATCGCGGCGCCCAGAGCTGCGATGTCGCGCCCCCGCCGCGACCGCAGCGACTCGGCCAGCACGGCCTGTGCCGACCGTGAGGTGGCGACGCACATCAGGGTGTACACCAGTGAGACGGCGAGCGCCGCGCCGCGCGCTTGCAGGCTCTCGCCGCCGAGGGCGACGACCGGACCGGAGGCGAACAGCATCGTGAAGGTCGCCGTCGGGGCGATCAGGGCTCCGAGCAGCAGGCCGCCGACCTGCTGCCACGTGGTCAGCGGGAACTGCTCGAGACGGCGGGGGTCGACGGTGCCGTCGGCAAGCGTCGGCTCCAGCAGGGGGCCCATGATCCACGGCAGGGACAGCGCGATGAACGACCCCAGCAGGAGGGCGTCGCCCAACCCGCCCGCGGACGCGAACACGGCCGTCCCCGTGCCGGCCACCAGCCCGCCGATGCCGCCGAGCACCCAGCTCGTCGCGTAGTACAGCTGTGCGTTGGGTGAGTTGCCGCGGAGGCGGGCCGCGATGCTGAGCCTCAGTCGGACCAGGACGAAAGCCATGCCAGCTCGCCTTCCTGGAGGTCGCGGCCGCCGACGAGGTGGACGAACGCGTCCTGGAGGTTTCCTCCGCCGGACACCTCGCTGACGGGGCCTTCGGCCAGCACGCGCCCGGACGCGATCACCACCACGCGGTCGCAGAGCCGCTGGACGACGTCCATGACGTGGCTGGCGAACACGACCGTGCCACCACCGCTGCGGAAGCGCTGCAGCAGGTCCTCGATCACCTGGGCGTTGACCGGGTCGAGCGCCCCGAACGGCTCGTCGAGGACGAGCACGCGCGGATTGTGCAGCAGGGCGACGCCCAGCCCGATCCGTTTGACCATGCCGAGGGAGAAGTCGGCGATGAGCCGGTTGCGCGAGTCCTCCAGGTCGAGGACGTGGAGCAGTTCGGCCGACCGCGAGACGATCTGCTCGGCGGTCATGTTGTGGAGCATGCCGGCGTACTGCAGCATCTCCGGCGCGGTGAGCCGGTCGAACAGCACGGGGTTGTCGGGGACGAAGCCCAGCACCGACTTCGCCTGCCGCGGGTTGGGCCACACGTCGACCCCTGCGACCTGCGCGCTGCCCGCGTCGGGGCGCAGCAGGCCGGTGAGCATCCTCAACGTGGTGGACTTGCCCGCACCGTTCGGGCCGGCGATGCCGTAGAAGCTGCCGCGCGGGATCTGCAGGTCGATCCCGTCGACGGCGCGGACGTCGCCGAACGCCTTCACCAGACCGGTCGCCCGGACCGCATCCGCCACTCTTCCTCCTGCGCTCAGCCCCGAGGAGTCAGCGTAACGGTCGGCGGTCGGGAGGAAACGGTGATCGCTGCGATTGGGTCGCGATCCCGCGTCGGCTCAGGCGAGCGAGGCCTCGTCGTCGACGGTGACCACGGGGTTCCGGTCCGCTCGAGCGGCGTACGCGACGGCGGCGAGGCAGGCCAGCGCGAGGCCGCCGGCGAGCGCCTCGACACCGCCCCAGCCGGAGTCCTGCCAGAGCCTCGTGGCGAGCGCCCCGGCGATCGTGCTGCCCAGGTAGTAGGCGATCAGGTAGGCGCTGGACGCCTGCGCGGTGCCGCGTCCCCGACGTTGGGCGCGGTCGACGACCCAGCCGCTGAGCATGGCATGCGTGCCCAGGAAGCCGAAGGTGAGGATCGAGAGGCCCGCCACGACCGCGACCAGCGGGTCCCCGGAGGCGACGAGGACGGCAGCACCGACCACCAGCGTCCCTGCCACGGTGGCGTAGCCGCGCCCGATGCGGTCGGACAGCCGGCGCATCAGCGTCGGCCCGGCGATCCCCAGCGGGTAGGCCAGATAGACAAGGGACGCTGCGTGCCCGAGGGAGAAGGGTGGCGCCTGCAGCCGGAACGCTGCGGCGTTGTAGACCGCGACGAAGGCTCCCATGGCGGTGAACCCGGCCACGCACAGCCCGGCGATGACTCGGTCCGAGGGTGCGGAGATCGTGCCGAGGACCACGTCCCGAAGGCTGACCGGCCGGGGCCGGAAGCCGGCTGACGGCGGGAGCAGAAGCCACAGCGCGATGCCCGCCGCCAGCGTGAGCAGGCTGATCACCGCTGCTGCGGCCGTCCAGCCGCCGAGCGCGGCCAACGGGCCGGGCAGGAGGCGTCCGGCGGCCCCGCCGACACCGGTGCCGGCGATGTAGGCGGCGTTGGCCTTGGTGTGGCTGGTCGGGTGGACCTCCTCGCGCAGGTAGGCCAGCGCAGCGGCGGGGAACCAGGCCAGCGTGATGCCCAGCAGGCCGCGCAGGATCAGCAGGGTGGTCCAGTCGGCCGCGAAGGCGGACGCGAGTCCGAACACCCCGGACGCGATCAGCGACCAGCGCATCAGGCGGACACGCCCGATCCGGTCCGAGAGCGGGCCGGCGGCCAGCAACCCCAGGATGATCGTCGCGGTCGTGATCGACAGCGCGTGGGCCGAGTCGGACGCGCTGACGCCGTACTCGGTGACGAGCAGCGGCAGCAGGGGCTGGACGAAGTACATGACCGCGAAGTTGGCGAGCCCTCCGGCCATCAGGGCGACGACGACGCGTCGGTAGCCCGCGCTGCCGGCGCGGTGGCCCGCGTCCAGGGCCTGCTCGCTCGCGATGGTCACAGCGTCAGTTTCGTCCCTCCTCCTCGATGCGAGAAATGACGATGAGACGATCCATGATGCAACACGCGCATTAGACTCAGCGCGTGAACGAGACCGATCTGCGGGTGTTCCTCGTCCTGGCCGACACCGAGAACACCCGCGACGCGGCCGCTCTGCTCGTGGTGAACCAGTCCAACGTGTCGCGCTCGCTGGCCCGCCTCGAGCGCGAGGTCGGTGCCGAGCTGTTCGCGCGACACGGCCGGCGCCTGGAACTGAACCGGGCGGGCGCGGCATTCCGCGAGGAGGCGGTGGCCATCGTGGCGGCGTACGAATCAGGTCGTCGACGCGTCCGCCGGCTCGCCGGTCCGGACGCGCCCGTCCGCCTGGGATTCCTCCAGTCGGTGGCGCGCCGCGTGGTGCCGAAGCTCATCGGGAGCTTCCGGGACGCCAACGGGCCGGTGCGCTTCGAGCTGCGCCAGGGCTTCGCCCGGGAGCTGTTCGGCTGGATCGGCACCGACGACCTGGACGTGGCCTTCGCGACGCCGCCAAGGGCGGGTTCGGGCTTGTCGTGGCACCTGATGGACTCCCAGCGCCTGGCGGTCGCGCTGCCGGCCGGGCATCGGCTCGCGGGAAGGGAGAGCCTGTCGTGGGCCGACCTGGACGGAGAGGACTTCATCGCGTTCGCCCGCTCGACGGAGTTGCGCCAGGTCATCGAGCCGATGCTGTCGGCGGCCGGAGCGGAGGTCAGGGTGGCGTTCGAGTCGAGCGAGATCGACACGATCAAAGGGCTGGTGGCCGCAGGCCTGGGCGTCTCGGTGCTGCCGGTGAGCGGCCAGACGGACCCGGGCGACCCGGAGTTCGTCCCGCTGCGCCCAGCCGCCACCAGAGAGCTGGGGATCAGTTGGACGACACGGCGTCCGCTCCCGTCGCACGTGGAGGATTTCGTTGAGCACTGCCGCGGGCTCGGCCTCGGCCCGGCACGCTGAAGGGTCTACGCCGCGACCGGTCTCGGGGGGTCGCTGGCCTCAGCGCTTGATCTTGTGCGAGGCCGAGTAGGCGTACGTGGTGTAGTAGCCGACGGCGGAGACGGTCACCTTGACCTTCACCGACTTGCCGCGGTCGGACTTCGTCAGCTTGTAGGTGGCCTTGGTGGCCTTCTTGATCTTCTTGCCGCTCCGGTACCACTGGTAGCTCACGGAGGTGGGGGTCACCGGCGACCAGCTGCCGACCTGCGCCTTCAGGGTCTTCTTGACCTTGTAGGTGCCGCTCGCGGCGGGCTTCGTCAGCGGCGCCAGGTAGCCGCGGGTCCACACCGACGCCCTGCCCACCGTCGTCGTCACCCCGCCCAGCGCTGTGCTGACCCGGACGGAGATGTACTTCCCGTAGTCGGCCCCTGTGATCCGGTACGACGAACTCGTCTCGCCCGGGATGGGGACATCGGTGTTCCCGTCGCCACGGAGCCACTGGTAGCTGCTGGGAGCGGTGTAGGCGGTGGCGCCGGGCAGCGGCGCGGCGGTGAGCACGGCACCGACCTGGCGGCTGCCGATGACGGCGACCGAAACCGCGGCGCTCACTCCGTCCGCGGACGTGACCGACGTCGCGTCTCCCGCCTTCGCCACGGCCGCCGCGGCGTCCACGATGCCGGAGCCGCAGACCGCTGTCGGACAGCCGTCGCTCATGGTCGTGGCGGTGCCCCGGATGATTCGCGCCACGGCAGCGGGGCTCAGGCCGGGGTTGACCGACTTCAGAAGGGCTGCGACGCCGGCCACGTGCGGCGCTGACATCGAGGTGCCCGCCTTGGCCTGCAGGCCGCCGGTGATCGTGGAGACGACACCACGGGTGCAGTCCAGCCCACAACTCGTCATGTTGTCGCCCGAGCCGCCCGGCGCCGCGACCAGCCAGGCTGAGGACGTCGCCGAGGTCCCCCAGTTGCTGTACGACGCCCGGGAACCGGTCGATGTGCTCGCCGTTGCCACGATCACGTTCGAGCAGTTGGCCGGAACGGTCGCGCTGATCGAGGAGTTCGCGTTGCCTGCGGCCACCACAACGACCACGCCGTTGTTCACGGCGGCATTGATCGCCGACTGAAGACCGGCCGGGCACGTCGTGCCGTCCGGTGCGGTCGCGGCCAGCGACAGGTTCAGCACGTCCACCGGGTGCGGGTTCACCGGGAGGTTGCCGACCTGGATGCCGGCGCCCCACTCGATGGCCTCGATCACGTTCTGCATGTTGTTCGGCGAGGAATCGCTGGCGTTGGAGTCCAGGGCGCGAAGTGCCTCGATCTGGACGGCGGGCGCCACACCGGAGGGGTTGTAGTAGCCGCCGACACCGCTCGCGGCGACGATTCCGGCAACATGGGTGCCGTGGGAGGTCGACGCGGAGTCGGCCGGATCGGGATCCCCGTCGACGAAGTCGTAGCCGGGCAGCACGGTGCCCACCAGGTTGGTGCCGTTGTCGACGGCCGTCTCGGGCGTCGCCGGGGAGGCCGTACTCTCGCCCGCAGGGGAGACGACCTGCCCACCGCTTCCAGCAGCGGCGGCCTCGGGGTCTGTCGATCCGGAGGGGGACGGGCTGGGAGAGGGCTCCTCGGGGATCGTCCCGGTTGCGGCCTCGGAGGTGTTGCCCACGGCGTCGGTCGCGGTGGCCCTGATCTCGCTCCCGGCCTTCGCGGAGGGGTCGAGGCTGACCGTCCAGGTGCCGTCGTCGGCGATGCCGGAGACCGTGTGCTCGGCGTCGCCCTCGTCCCGATACGTCACCTTCACCGACGCTCCGGCCTCGGCCGAGCCGGCGATCTGGCTGGAGGTCACGGCCCCGATGACCGGGGCGGACGGTGCGGTGGTGTCGATCGTGACCGGGACGGGGACGGACGAGTTGCCGGCCGTGTCGGTGACGATGACCGAGACGGAGGCGTCCTCGGTGAGCCGGACGTCCGGGGTGAAGGTCCAGGAGCCGCTGCCCGCTTCCGTCCAGGTGCCCGCAACGAGAGCCTCGGTTGGGTCGACAAGGGACGGGGTGGCGCCGCTCTCGACGCCGGAGACCGACACGATGCGTCCGTCGCTCGGAGCAACGGCCGGCGCGCTCGGCGGCGTGGCGTCCACGACCACCGTCGCGGGCGCGGAGGCGTTGCCGGCGGCGTCGGTGGCGACGACCGTGATCGTCCTGCCGTTGGACGCTGCGGGGCTGAGGTCGGATGTCCACACGCCGTGCTGATCGGTGGTCGTGGTGGCGACCACCTTCGTCCCGCGCCGGAAGTAGCTGATCGTGATCGTGCTACCGGCCTCGGCGGAGCCGCTGATCACCCGGCCACTGGTCGGGTTGATCACGGGCTTGTCGGGAGCGGTCGTGTCGACCAGGACCGGTGCGGGCTGCGACGCGTTGCCGGTCGCGTCCGTGAGCACGACGAACACGGTGTCGTGTTCGGTCAGCGGAACCGATGGGGTGAAGGTCCACTCGCCGCTGCCCTTGTCGGACCAGGTACCGTGCACCGCGGCTCCCGCAGCATCCACCATGGTCGGGGTCGCACCGGCCTCCACACCGGACACGCTCACCGTGACGCCGTTGCTCGGCGCGACGGTCGGTGCGGCCGGTGGGGTGCGGTCGGCCTTGACCGTGCCGGGGTCGGAGGTGTTTCCCGACGGGTCGGTCGCCGTTGCGCTGATGGTTGTGCCGTCCTTGGCCGACGGTTCGAGCTCGGCCTGCCAGCTGGTGGCGTCGTCCGCAGCGAGCGTCAACGACGTCGGATCACCGGCGTCGCTGGTCCAGGTGATCGTGATGGAGCTGCCGGCCTCCTTGGTGCCCTTCACGACGAGGCCCCGGGTCGGCTCGAGGACGGGCGCCTGCGGCGCGATCGTGTCGATCGTGAGCGTGCCGGGCGCGGAGACGTTGCCCGCCCGGTCGGTGGCGACGGCCGTCACGGTGTCGCCGTCGGCGAGCGTGATGGACGGAACCAGCGTCCAGGCGCCGTTGTCGCCGGCTGCGACCGCCTGGGGCTCGGTGACGTCGGCGCCGGCGTGGTGGTAGGTCAGTGCGATCGTTGCGCCGGGCTCCGCCGTGCCGTCGATCCTGCTGCCGTTGCTCGGCTTCATCGTCGGCGTCGGTGTCGAGGTGTCGCCGACCACCCACTTCGCGATCGACGTCCGCCCGACCGGGTCGGTGGCGGTCACGGTGAGCAGGTCGGAGTCGGCGGGCTTCGGGGCCAGGGGGCCGCAGGTGAACGCACCGGACGCCGACGACGTCGTCGCGCACAGTTGCTGGCCGCCGGCGTTGGTCACGACCACGGGCAGGTTCGCGCCTGTGGTACCGACGACCTTCGCGCCGTTGGCCGCGCTGACCTTAGTCTCGGACGTGGGCGGCAGTGCGGAGTTGCTCGCGATGCCCGTGTCGACGACCCCGACGACGACTCCCGAACCGGTGCTGGTCCGCCAGGCGTTCGCCGCGTCGACGCCGTACCTCGCAGCGGCTGCGAGGTTCCACTGGTAGTCCTCGATGGTGCTGGTGCCGGCCGGTGTGAAGGTGAGCGAGCGATCGGCGGTCGCCACCCCGGGCTCCCGGGCGACGGCCTTCGCCAGCCGCGTGGCGGCGTCCGCGGTCAGGCTCGCGTCGAGGGTCACCGAGACCAGGTCGGTGCCGATCTGGCGGGCGGACGTCACGGCCGCGACACCGTGGGCGGCGTGGCGCACCGCGTTGCGGGCGGTGGTGGTCGGGTTGGCGGTGCCGGCGTCGAGGCCGACGATGATCGTGTCGGAGCCGGTGGTCTTCGATGTGGTGCGCGCGGACGTCCGGGTGTGTTCGTCGGACCCGCCGGCGACGGGCGCGGCGGAGACGACCGAGGTCCCGGGGGAGACGGACCGGGCGGCGAGAATCGGGACTCCGGACATGATCAAGCACACTGGGAGCACGGCGACACCCAGCGTGACGGATCCGGCCAGAAGTGCGCGGTTCACCGCGTCCCTCTCTGGAGGTGGTCGCTGATGGTGAATATTGTCACACACGGCATCGATCGCCGCTTGTGGATGCGGGAATCCCGGCGCCCTGACCTCAGGGGCGGGATGAGAGAAACGAGCCTCAGAGCTTGATGACGATCCGGTTGAACATCGTGCTGAGGTTCCCGCCGAGGACGGTGACGGTGGAGATGATCACGACGGCGATCAGCGCGACCATGACGCCGTACTCGATGGCGGTGGCTCCGCGCTCGCGGGTGGCGACGACACTGCCGACGATTCGTGCTGGCAGGTTGCGCATGATGCTCCTCGGGGTGCTAAGGACTTCGACTCCGAAATCATTGCGGGCGCCCGACGTGCGTGTCAAAGCATTCTGGAAACAGATTGGATAATCACGGCGCATCGTCCCCCCGGCGGAGGACATGAATGCAGGTGACAGGTCACCCGAAAGGGGACGGAATGCGGCGGAGGCTTCATTCGCGTCCCTCATCCGGGGGACCTCCGCGGCCGCCCGGTCAGCCGGGCGCGTTCAAGACCTGCTTCAGGACGAGCGCATTCGCGGTCGATGCGCCGGTCCGCCCATCCGGGAGAGCGACTGTCCCCAATACGGGTAACACGCTCGTCCGCAATTCAGCTCACGTTGCCGGTGGCAATGCGCTCGGGGGAGGCGTGCATTCGCAGCGGCTACGTCGGGATATCTCCGGCGGCGGCGGCGACATTCATCTGGGCGTCGGTCGCGTGTCCGGCAATGGCGCCCGCATTGGCCGACCGCACGATCAGCCACACCCCTGCCACCAGCCCGGCGTAGAAGAGCGGCTCGCCGAGGTAGCTGTCGCCGACGAAGGCCCAGTCCGACGGGTCGGCCGTCGTCCCCGTCCCGCGGGTGAGCGCGACCCAGGCGATGCCCGCTGTGGCCAGCATGACGTTGGCCAGGAACAGCAGCACGCGGGTGGACTGGGGATAGCGCGCACTGTCTCCCCAGGTGAACCGGGCCTCGGTGAGCACGCGCCAGGCGATGCCGAAGACGAGCATGGCCGTCGGGGCGAGCTGGAGGGCCGTGCTGATCGGGTCGGAGAGTACGCCGCGCTGTGGATAGAGGACCGCCAGCAGCAGGACGGTCATCAACCCGACCGCCTGGCCGTGCCCGAGCCGTCGCCGGGCCAGCAGGACGGCGGCGATGACGACCGCTGCTCCGGCGACCAGGACGCCCGTGAGCTCCGCCGAGCGCTGCTGGATCCCGTCGAGCCCCGGGATCAGCCCCACGACGTCCAGCAGGGCGACGACGGCGAAGACTCCGAGGAGGACGGCCTCGGTCAGGCGCCGCCGTGCGCTGTACCGCCAGGCGAGCACCAGGGCGACGACACCGACCACACCGCGCCACCAGACCCCGGACTGGTTCTCCATGATGGTGTTCCAGACCACGGCCACCGCCGCGGCGAGCGGGACCACCCCGAAGACCGACGCCGCGGACTGCACGACGCCGAGCACGAAGAGCGCCACCATGACGATGCTCATGCCGACGGCCAGGGGGTACAGCCAGTCGCCCCACGCCGGCGGGTACTCCTCCGGTCTCGGTGGCGCGGACGCCGAGGCGCGCCGCACCAGGAGCGCCACGACGGCCACGACGGGCAGGAGCAGTGCGGCGGCGGCGACGAGCGCTGTCGGGGTGGCCTTCCCGCTCGCCACGGTGGAGGCGGCGGTGGCGACGAAGGCCACGACGGCGACAACGAGCCCTGCCCGGAACAGTGGGGGACCGACGGGTCGGTCGGCCGTCGCCTGGGCCGCGGTGACGACGATCTGGGCGGGCGCGCTGGCGGCAACGATGACAGCCGGGAGGATGAGCGGCTGCAGGCTGCCGATGGCTCCCTCGATCGCCGTCATCCGGACGTCGACGCCGAAGCCGAGCGAGTCGGGGGCGAGCCACGGCCCGAACATCGCGACCGTCAGTAGCGCCGTGACGGCCGCGAACTCCCACCAGGCGTACCTGCGGAATGAACGGACGACGGTGAAGACGACGAGCGCGATCGTGCCCCCGGCCGCGAGCAGCAGCGGCAGGGGCTCGGTGATCCTGAGCGCCGCGAAGAACAACACGCCCTGGGCGGTGAGCACCAGCAGGGACACTCGCAGCCACCACGCCGCGTGCAGGCCGGCGGTCGCCGCCAGGGCATAGGCGAGCACAACGGCGACCAGCAGCAGGGGAATCGACGTGGCGGGCAGCGACTCCCCTGTGGAGTGGCTCTGCACCAGGCTGTCGGCCTGCCGCAACCAGCCCGACCCCAGCGTCGCCAGCCCGAGCAGGCCGAGGACGACGGCGCAGGCCGACCCGATCGTGCCGAGCCCCACCGGCCAGGAGCGCGGCAGCGGTCGTCCGGCCCGGACGGGCTCGACGAACGTGACGTGCAGCATGTCCCGCAACGCGCGGCGGAGCTCGTCCATGGTCCGGTTCATCCGGCGACCCCCACCATCAGCCCGGTCGGCCCGAACAGCAGCACGTGGCCGGCGGATGTGCTCAACCACGTGTTGCCGGCGTCGACGGGGCCGACCGCGACCGGCCAGTCGCGCACCTGCCGGCCGCCCGCATCCAGCAGGACCAGCCGGTCCGCGGTCAGCAGCAGGACGCGGTCGCCACCACCGGTTCCGTTGTACGTGCGCTCGGCCTCCCACGTCCAGCGGGTCGCACCGCTGCCGGCGTCCAGCGACACCGTCCGGTTGCCGTCACGGACGACGACCTGTCCGTCCAGGCCGACGAGGCTGCGCGCGACGATCGGAGTCCGCACGTGCCAGGCATCGCTGCCGTCGGCGAGCGAGTAGGCGTTGATCCGGGCCGCGTTGTTGGCGGGCACGACGACGACCGGGTCGGCGCCGCCGGTGATGGCCACGACGTCGGCGGTGTTGGCGCTCGTCTGCCAGACACGGTCGCCGGCCGCGTCCAGGCAGGTCATGGTGCCGACCTGGTCGATGACGACCAGGCGGTCGTCGGAGGCGACCATCGGCACCCGGATCTCGATCCCGGCCTCGCGCCTCCACCGCTCGGCTCCCGTCGCCAGGTCGTAGCCGGTCACCGAGCCGTCGAGCCCGGCCACGACGACAACATCGCCCATCCCCAGCGGCGGGACGAGGGTGAGGTCCGACAGGCGCGCGTGCCAGCGCCAGTCGCCATCGGGTCCGTAGGCCACCAGCTCGCGCCCGGTCGTGGCCACCACCGTGAGGGCGCCCACCGTCGTGACCGCGGTCGGCCGGCCGCCGGGACGGGACCGCCAGCGGCTCGACGGCAGCGGGGGCGACGTGTCGATCGCCATCAGGTCGTCCGTCGTGTTCTGGATCGCGACGGCCGTGCCGTCGGGCTGGGTCGCGGGGGGTTGGGCGAGGCCGAGCAGGATGTTGTCGCCGATGTTGTTGACCCGGCGGGGCGCGAAGGTCAGCCGGTCCGCCGAGGCCCAGTCGAACCCTGAGGCGTTCCCCGGAACGGCGGCGGCCTGGTCGGATGTGGACGTCCAGGTCGTCCCCGAGTTGGTGAACGCGGTGATGCCGCGTCCTGGGCACCAGGTGTTGGTGAACGTCGTCGGCTCCTGCTCGTCCAGCTGCTGGCGGGCGGTGACGAGGATGCACCCGTCCATGCCGGCGCCGGTCGCGGCGGCGGTGGTGTAGTCGGTGCGATAGGTGTGGGTGCCGGCCTTGCCGGACGGGGTGACCACGGCCAGGACCCCGCTGGACGTCCACGCGCGCTCCTTGGGCGCGGCGGCCAGGTCGAGCCGCCCGGGGACGAAGATCTGCGTCGTGCCGTCCGCCGCGATCGTCACCTCGGCCCGGATCCCGTCGGAGGTGATGCTGTAGAAGTCGTCGGACCGGTCGGTGACCGTGCCGGACGGGTCGGCCTGCACTGAGCTCAACCGCGCGAGCACCGTGGTGGACCAGTCGAGTTTCGTCACGGCCAGCCAGGACTTCAGTTGGGCGGGTCCCTGGTTGAACAGTGTGGACGTCCTGTCCACGGCCCAGTCGCCGGTCAGCGTGCCCGACGCGGACGCGTACCTCACCCGGTAGCCGTCGACCGGGGCGAAGCGGGTCGCCGGGGTCTCCACGATTCCGGGTCGTTGCCCGGCGAAGGTGGCCAGCAGCACCACGGCCGAGAGGGTGGCGGTGAGGACGATGGCGACGCCGGGGCGGCGGCCGGCGGCGGCGCGGCGGTCGGGCACGTCGGCCGGGCTGGACACGGCGGTCAGCCTATTGGGCCGGCCGGGCGGCTCACAGGACGAAAAGATACTCCGTCGGGGATTGGACGAACCCCCGTCCACGAGGGACGATGTGACTCGGGAGGGCGTGGCGCATGTACTTCGGCAAGACCATGCAGGCGAGGGTCCGCGACGCGGAGCTGGCCGACGCGGCCAAGGTCGTGCAGATGCTCGATGCGCTGGACGAGGAGACCCGGTTCATGATGTTCGAGCCGGGCGAGCGCGGGCTCGACGTGGCCCGCTTCGCCGGCTGGCTCGCGAACCTCAGGCTCATGCAGGACTGCTATCTCGTGGCCTCCGACGGTGAGTGCATCCTCGGCTTCGCCCACGCCGAGCGCGGCCGCTACCTTCGCAACCAGCACAGTGCGAGCGTGGTGCTGGGCATGCTGCCCCGGGCCCGCGGGCGCGGGCTCGGCACCCGTTTCCTCGGCGCCATCGACGAGTGGGCCGACCGCGAGGGTGTCAGCCGGCTCGAGCTGACGGTGATGGCGCACAATGCCGCGGCCATCGGTCTCTACCGCAAGTGCGGCTACGTCCAGGAGGGCGTCCGGCGCAGGTCGGTGATCCTGGACGGAGTCGCGATCGACGAGCTCCTGATGGCCAAGCTGCTGCCCTGACCAGGGTCAGGGCTCCCGGTGTCCGGCGTCCTCAGCGGACGGCGAGCCGGGTGACGCGGTCCTCGTCCGGCACGGCCACGTACGCCGCCCCGGTTGGCGTGCTGGCCGAGATCGCAGCCGGGGCGCCCGTGATGGTCATGCTGCTGGCCGTGCCTGTCGACAGCTCCCAGCGCTTCATCGTCCCGGGCCCGGCGAGGTAGAGGAACCGGTTCCCGCTGTCCACGGTGATGCTGGTGCCGCCTGCGGCGGACCGGGCCTTGCCCGCGGCCTTCAGCGTGGTGCTGCTGTAGCTCCTGATCTTGCCTCCCGCCAGCACGTACAGGCGCTTCGTTGTGGTGTTCAAGGCGATGGAAACCGGCTTGGACGGGGTCTTCAGGGTGCCGGCCCGCGCGCCGCTGCCGGTCTTGTACGCCGAGACGCTGCCCGCCGTGCCGTCGGCGACGTACAGCCGCTTGCGCACCGGGTCGACGGCCACCGCCGTCGGGTCGGCGCCGGTGGTGAAGTGCATCGTGACGGCGCCCGTGACGGTGTCGACGGCCTGCACCATCCGGTTGGACCGGTCGACGAGGAAGGCGGTGTGATGGGCGGTGTCGACGGCGATCGCGGTGGGGTGCGTCCCCGGAATCGTGAAGCTGTTCACCAGCGAGAGGTCGTCGGCCTTCAGGACCAGCAGCTTGCCGCTCCCGGAATTGGCGACGTAGAGCTCACGGGCATCCGCGCTGATCGCGACGCCGGTCGGACGATCTCCTGCGACAACTGCCGGCGAGGAGAGGCCGTTGCTGGAGTCGGCAGCCGCCCACGGGTGAGTGGGCAGGAAGGTGAGGCCTGCGGCGACCACGAGCCCGAGCGCGACCGTGACCGTGAGGCTCGACACGGCCGTCCGGACCAGTTGCGGGTGGGTGCGCAGGGTGCGCGACATCGCATTCGTTCCCCGCGGTGGCGGCACGGGAGTGCGCACGTACTCCCGGCGCCAGTGGGTGGCGTCGATGTTCGTCACGGGGCTGAGGATCGTAGCCGGGCGTTCGGCGTCGTTCGGCAGCGCGTGAAGCGGGCGTTCCTGCAGTTGGGTCATCGTCAGCTCGGGGGGCTAGTTCTGATGGACAACGATGACGATAGAAGAGCGCGCGAAGTTGTATAAGTCCTCGTCCGGGGACGTTTCCCACGTCCCCATTCAGGGGACACACCGTTTCCGTTGCGATGTTCAGCTGTTCCAGCGAAGGATCGCCGGCGACTCCTTTTCCCTTCCGAGAACGGAAATCGTGGCCACGTCGAGCGGGAAACTCTGGCCGAAGATGATGGGGAAATCGAGCCAGCACAGGGCGAGCACCCGGCTGGCGTGGCCGTGCCCGAAGCAGATCGCCCGTTCGACCCCGGACGCCCGGACGCGGGCGACGACCCTGGTGAGTCGCGCCCGCACGTCCTCCGACGATTCGCCGCCCGGACACCCGTTGAACCAGATCCGCCAGCCGTGGTGGTCCTGCCGGATCTGGAGGCTGGTCATGCCCTCCAGGTCGCCGTAGTACCACTCGGCCAGGTCGGGCTCGATCTCGTAGTCGCCGAAACCGGCCAACTCGGCCGTCCGCCGGGCCCGCAGGCGGGGGCTGGCCAGCACGAGCCCGAAGTCGGCCGGGTCGAGTTTGGCGCGCAGCGCGGTCGCCTGCTCGACCCCCGTCTCGGTGAGGTCGAGGTCCGTGATCGAGGTGTGCCGTCCGTTCGCCGACCATTCGGTCTGGCCGTGGCGGACCAGCCACAGCTCGGTCATACGTTGTCCCCGCCGGTGTCGCCGGTGCCGACGTTCGCGCGGGCCTCGTCCCCGGCGTCCGGCCAGACCCAGTCCGCGATCTCGGGAAGGTCGATGCCCCACTGGTGGGCGTACGCCTGGGCTTCGATCCGGCGGTCGACCATGTTCTGCCGCAGGGTGGCGTAGCGGGCCCGGAGACCCTCCACCCGGTCGATGACGTCGATGACGAGGCGGAACCGGTCGATGTCGTTGCGCATGCACATGTCGAACGGGGTGGTCGTCGACCCCTTCTCCTTGAACCCGCGGACGTGCAGGTTGGCGTGGTTCGTCCGCCGGTACGCCAGCCGGTGCACAAGCCACGGGTAGCCGTGGAACGCGAAGATGATCGGCCGGTCGGTGGTGAAGATCGTGTCGAAGTCGCGCGCCGACAGCCCGTGCGGGTGCTCGGTGTCGTCCTGGAGCCGCATCAGGTCGACGACGTTGACCACGCGCACCTTCAGGTCGGGGATGTGCTGCCGCAGCAGGTCGGCAGCGGCGAGGGTCTCCAGGGTGGGGACGTCGCCTGCGCAGCCGAGGACGACGTCCGGCTCGGTGCCGGGAACCTCCGTCCCCGCCCACTCCCAGATGCCGATGCCGCGAGTGCAGTGGGCGATCGCCTGCTCCATGTTGAGGAAGACGGGCTCGGGCTGTTTGCCGGCGACGACGACGTTGACGTACTGCTTGGACCGCAGGCAGTGGTCGAAGGTCGACAGCAGCGTGTTCACGTCCGGTGGGAGGTAGACGCGGATCACCTCGGGGCTCTTGTTCATCACCACGTCGAGGAAGCCCGGGTCCTGGTGGCTGAAGCCGTTGTGGTCCTGGCGCCACACGTGCGAGCTCAGCAGGTAGTTCAGGGACGCGACGGGACGCCGCCAGCCGATGTCGTTGGTGGCCTCCATCCACTTCGCGTGCTGGTTGAACATCGAGTCGACCACGTGGATGAACGCCTCGTAGGAACTCATCACCCCGTGCCGGCCGGTGAGCAGGTAGCCCTCCAGCCAGCCCTGGCACTGGTGTTCACTGAGCACCTCGACGACCTGGCCGTGCCGGCCCATCGGATCCTCGGCGTCGCTGGGCAGGTAGTCGGCGACCCACTGCTTGTCGGTGGCCTGGTACACCTCCTGCAGCCGGTTGGACGCGGTCTCGTCCGGGCCGAACACCCGGAAGTTCTCGGGGTTGCGGCGGATGACCTCGGCCAGGAACTCGCCGAGCCGGCGGGTGGACTCGACCATCGGGCCGCCGTGGCCGTCGGTGTCCGGTTCGACGGCGTAGTCGCGGAAGTCGGGAAGGATCAGGTCCTTGAGCACCTGGCCGCCGTTGGCGACGGGGTTGGCCGACATCCGTCGGCTCCCGGACGGCTTGAGGGCGTCGAAGCGGGCCTCGAGGCGTCCGTCGGCGTCGAAGAGCTCGTCGATCCTGTACCCGGCGAGCCAGTCGGCCAGGACCTTGAGGTGCTCCTCGGAGTCCCGGGCGTTGGCGAGCGGCACCTGGTGGCTGCGCCAGTGGCCTTCGGTCTGCTTGCCGTCCACCGTCTTGGGGCCGGTCCAGCCCTTGGGCGTGCGGAAGACGATCATCGGCCAGTGGGGCCGCTCGGCGGCGTCGGCTCCCTGCTCGGCTGCGCGGGCCTTGATCTCGACGATCCGGTCCAGGGCGTCGTCCAGGAGCCGGGCGAAGCGCCTGTGGGCCTCGAGATGGTCGTCGTCGGCGGTCGCGGTGAAGAACAGCGGCTCGTAGCCGTAGCCGCGCATCAGGTCCGCCAGTTCCTCCTCCGGCACGCGCGCCAGGATCGTCGGGTTGGCGATCTTGTAGCCGTTGAGCTGCAGGACGGGCAGGACGACGCCGTCGGTGACCGGGTTGAGGAACTTGTTGCCGTGCCAGCCGGTGGCCAGCGGGCCGGTCTCGGCCTCGCCGTCCCCGACGACGGCGAAGGTGATCTGACCGGGGGCGTTGAACACCGAGCCGAACGCGTGCGACAACGAGTAGCCGAGCTCGCCGCCCTCGTGGATCGAGCCGGGGCACTCAGGCGACACATGAGACGGAATGCCGCCCGGGAACGAGAACTGCTTGAACAGCCGGGCCAGACCCGCCTCGTCCCTGCTGATTGAGGGGTAGATCTCGGTGTAGGTGTCCTCGAGGTAGGCGTTGGCGACCAGTCCCGGACCGCCGTGGCCGGGTCCGGCGATGTAGATCGCGTCGAGGTCACGTTCGATGATCGCGCGGTTGAAGTGGGCGTACAGGAAGTTCAGGCCGGGGGTCGTGCCCCAGTGGCCGAGCAGCCGGCGCTTGACGTCGTCGCGGGCCAGCGGACGCCGCAGTAGCGGGTTGTCCAGCAGGTAGATCTGGCCGACGGAGAGGTAGTTCGCCGCCCTCCACCAGCCTTCGAGGAGTTGCGCGGTTTCGTCGCTGATGACCTCGGGTGCATCGTCCGGACGCGGGCGCCACGCGTGGGTGGCGGGGGAGATCGTTGCCATGGTCCGACTCTAGGCCCCGCGTACAGGGGCCCGGCCAGAGCCAGCAGCGAAGTACTGCCCGCGGGTGGGTTGCCGTTCACCGGTTCGTCGTTGCCGGTTCCCGCTCGGAGGACGGGGATGTCGTCGCGCTCGGGATGCGGGTCTCGGCTTGGGCTGCCGGTCGTGTGGTTGTGTCGCGCTGGGCGTGCTCAGGGTCGGTTGGTCGGTTCGGTGTGGGGCCGTGGGTTGGGACGCCGTTCTCGGGCTCAGGTGGTTGCGTGCGTCGTGACGGTGCGGCGGTCGGTGGCTGGGGTCAAGGGATACGGCAGGTCGTGTTCAGCCTCGCCGGGAGCGAGTTCAGGCAGGCCGGACACCGATCCTGCCGACAAGTCCCTCGTGGCCGCGTCCAGCGCGCGGGACTTAGCCGGTCAGCGGCGAAGGGCAGGGGACGCGTCGAGGCCGTTCGGCGCGTCCCCTGCAGCTTGTGGGCCCTTCAGGCGGGAACCGAGGACGGGGTCTCGAGGCGGTGGGCCTTCGCTCGCCTGATGAGCTGGCGATAGTGTTCGGCGGCCGCCTTGGGAATGAGGCGACCGGTCGGGAAGTCGACGTAGAACAGGCCGTAGCGAAGCTGGTAGCCGTAGGACCACTCGAAGGTGTCCATAAGAGACCAGTGGTAGTACGCCTCGACCCGGGCGCCCTGGTCGATGGCGTCGGCCAGGGCGGCGATGTACCCGTCGAGGAAGGCGACCCGCTCCACGTCATTGCAGGCGCCGTCCGGGCCCAGGTAGTCCCACAGCCCGATCCCGTTCTCCGTCACCCAGATCGGCAGTTCGGGAGCGAGGGTGGCGACCCGGAGCAGCACGCGGGCGAAACCGTCGGGTCGGACGGCAACACCGTTGGCGCTGCGAGGATGGCCGATGGGCAGCTTCTCGACGCCACGCACGACGAGGTCATTGCCGACCGCGGCGGCACGCACGACGTTGTGCTCGTAGTAGTTGACACCGAGGAAGTCGAGCGGCTCGCCGGCCGCGCCCAGGTCGACCCCCTCCAGTGCGGCGGAGAGGACATCGGCTCCGAAGTAGTCCGCAGCATCCTCCGGCGTCCGACCACGCAGGATCGCGTCGAGGAACAACCGGTTCTCAACGAGGTCGACGCGCCGTGTCGCCGCGGCATCTGCTGCCGACGTGCTGGCCGGCTCCAGATCGGACAGGTTGATCGCCAGTCCCACCCGTGCGGACGGCGCCGCAGCCCTCAGCGTGCGCAGCGCGAGGCCGTGCGCGTGCAGCTGGACGTAGACCGCCCGCAATGCCGACGGCTCGTCCCGGATCCCGGGGGCATGCAGACCGGAGAGGTGACCGTGGAAGGCGGCGCAGAACGGCTCGTTGATCGTGATCCAGTCGTCGACCAGGTCTCCGAACTCGCGGACGGCGGTCCCAACGAAGTGGTCGAAGGCGTCCGCGGTGGCCAGCCTGGTCCATCCACCCCGGTCCTGCAGCCACTGCGGCAGGTCCCAGTGGTACAGCGTGACCACCGGCTTGATGCCACGGGCCACCAGGTTCTCGAGGAGCCGTCGGTAGTGGAGGATCCCGGCAGGGTTCGCCGCACCGTCCGGGCCGGTGATGATCCGGCACCACGGGACGGAGAGCCGGTAGGTCTCCAGCTCCAGCCACTCCACAGCGTCCAGCAGGGCTTGCGGGTTGCGATAGATGTCGGCGGCGATCTGGCCGGTGTCACCGTGGACGACGGCACCCGGCCTCGTGGTGAAGGTGTCCCAGATGCTCGGGCAGCGTCCGTCGCCGTCGACGGACCCTTCGATCTGGTACGCGGCGGTTGCGCTGCCCCAGCGGACGGCGTCGAGACCTGTCATGGTGTGGATCTCCTGGTGCGGGATGGGGGCTAGTAGCCGGTGCGGAGCCCGCGCAACAGGTAGCGCTGCAGCGCGAAGCAGAGGATGACGGCAGGAAGGGTGAGGACGACGCCACCGGCCATCAGCTCCCCCCAGTAGATCTTGTAGCCGGTCTGCATCTGCAGCAGGCTCGACGTCAGCGGCATCACCTCGTCGTCGGTGATGAACGTCATCGGGAAGAGCAGGTCGGTCCAGCCGGCGAGGAAGCTGTAGAGGACGGCCGTCATGATCCCCGGGCGGGCCAGCGGCAGCACGATCCGGAAGAACACCGCCACTGGCGACAATCCGTCCAGCTCGGCGGCCTCCTCGATCTCGCGCGGCACGGTCTCGAAGAACGGCTTGAGGATCCAGATCACGAACGGAAGGTTGAGCACGGTGACCCCGACGATCACGCCGGTGACGGAGTTGAGAAGCCCGAGCGTCTGCATGATCACGTAGAGCGGGACGACCAGTGCGGCGGGGGTCACCATCCGGGCGACCATCAACAACGCCAGAGCCAGCCCGCTGCCACGGAAGGGGTACCGCGCGAACCCGTAGGACGCGAGCCCGCCCACGACGACGCTCACCCCGACCGTCACCACCGCGATCACCGTCGAGTTCACGAACGAGGTGCCGAAGTGGAACTGGGTGAAGAGGTTGGCGTAGTGGTCGAGGGTCAGGCCGGCGGGCCATCGCAGGGGCGTCTTGCTGAAGATCGCCGAGTCGGGCTTGATCGAGGTGAAGGCCATCCACAGCATGGGCAGCAGCATCACCACGGCGACGACGGCCAGGGTGACGGCGGACGCGTTGACGCCGATCCGCTTCCTCGCGGAGTAGGAGATGCTCATGAGGCGTTCCTCCGCTGGGTGAAGAGCAGCGCGCCACCGAAAACGAGCGAGATGGCGAGCGCGGCGATCGCCTGCGCAGCGGCACTGCCGAAGTCGAGATGGGTGAAGGCGGTGCGCCAGATCAGCAACGGGAACACCCGCGTGGCCTCACCCGGGCCGCCGCCGGTGGTGGCGAAGACCGTGTCGAACACCTTGGTGAAGGCGTCAACGGCCCGGAAGGCCGCGGTGATGACCATCACCGGGAGCACGGACGGGAGCGTGATCGAGAGGAGCTGGCGCACCGGCCCTGCTCCGTCGAGTTCCGCTGCCTCGTACTGCGACGGCTCGATCGACATCACCGCCGCGAGCATCACGAACAGGACGAACGGCATCATCTTCCAGGAGTCGATGAGCACGATCGAGAGCATCGGGTAGTTGACGAGCCACGGCGTGTGAGTGCCGAGCACCGCGTTCACCGCGCCGAACTGGGCGTCCAGGACCATCCGCCAGGCGTAGGCGCCCGCGACCGCCGGCACGGCGAACGGAATGATGTACGCCGAACCGAGGAGCCTGGCCGCCACCCTGGACACCCGTCCGCGGGCACCCAGCATGACGTTGGCCAGCAGGACCGCGCAGGCCGTTCCGACGACGACCTCCACCAGGACGGAGGCGACGGTGAACTGCAGGGTGACCGAGAGCGAGTTGGCGACCGTGGAGTCCGTGAACAGCCGCACGTAGTTGTCCAGCCCGGCCCAGCCGACCTCGGCCGAGGCCAGCGGACGGTAGGTGCTGAACGACAGGTAGAGCAGGTAGAGGAGCGGATAGGCAAGGATCGCGCCGACCACGATCAGTGCCGGCAGGGTGAAGGCCAGGCCGATACGGCTCCGACGGGAGTCGGGCCGCGCGTCCCTCCGGCGAACCGGGGTGCCCCGGGACGGGGAGGCGACGCGCGCCTCCCCGTCGAGGGTGCTGGCGGGCACGGTCACTCGATGGCCTTGCGTCCGGCGAACTTCTCGTTCTGCAGCCAGGCGGCGGCCTCGGCGGCGCTCATCTTGCCCGCGTTCACCTTGGCGATCGCCTCCGAGACTCCCGAACTGAGCTCGCCGGCCCACGTCGTGTGGTTGTAGGTCAGCCGGCCGGCGACCGTCTTCAGCATGGGCAGTTCCGGCAGGGCCGCGGCGAAGTCGGCCGAGTCCTGTTGGGACTTCAGCACTGGGAGGTTCCCGGTCAGCTTGGCTTCGGGAAGCTGGAAGCTGTCGCTGACCATCCAGGCGACGAACGCGCCGGCTGCATCCGGGTTCGGTGCCTTCTCCGGGATCGTGGCGAGCATCGAGCCGAGGTGGGTCTTCACGCCGGCCGGCGGGGCAATGGCGAGGCGGTCACCCATTTCGGCTCCCAGAGTCCCCCAGGCGTAGAGCCAGTTCTGGTAGATGGCGACGGAGCCCGCCTTCATCTGGTTGTCGCAGTCGAAGAAGCTCAGCGACTCCCAGCCGGGTGCGCTCAGCGAGGTGAGCTTCTTGATGTACTCCAGCGACTTGACCTGCTGGGGCGTGTTCAGGGTGAGCTCGCCGGTGGTCAGGTCGCCGTAGTTGGAGTCCTGGCCGTAGGTGAAGTAGGTGTTGTCGAGGAAGATCGACCAGTCGACCCCGCCGACGCACGTGCCGTACATGCCCTTGTCCGGCCGGTTGAAGAAGGTGGCGATGTCGACGAGTTCGTCGAAGGTGGTCGGTGCCGCCAGGTCGCGTCCGTACTTGGCCTTGAAGGCTGCCTGCTCCTTGGGATCGGAGAACAGGTCCGCGCGGTAGAGCGTGACCGGGAAGTTGTAGTACTGCGGCGCTCCGACGAAGGCGCCGGACTTGGTGGTGAACAGCTCGTGGTTGACCACGTCGTCGACGACGTCCTTGCCGAGGTATGGCGTCAGGTCGCGGGCGTGGGCGTGGGTGAGCATCCACTCGGCGTCGTCGCCGCCGCCGAGGAACACGACGTCGTAGGTCCCGGCGTCCTGGGCGAGTTCAGCGACCTTGCGCTGTCCCCAGACGTCTCGGGCGACCTTGTCGACCTTGACCGTGATGCCGGTCTTGGTGGTGAAAGCGGTGGACTCACTGGCAAGGGCGTCGGTCTCGGGCCCCTCGACCGCGAGGACGCGGACCTGGCCGGAGGGCGCGGAGCCACTGGCCGCAGAGGAGGCACTGGGAGCGGTGCCGCTTGTGGAACAGGCCGCGAGCAGTACGAGCGACAGGCTCGCCGCGGCTGCACCCGTCATGACAGGCCGGGCATGAGGACGGTGGATCATTCTTCTCCTCGTTGAGTGGTGTGGTGCGGGATGGCGCTAGGCGCCGGCTGTTGCGGCGGGCGCGTGAAGGGCCCGGTTCGCGAACTGCGAATCCTCTCTGGGTCGGCTTGAGATCAAGCGGTGGTCGGGGACCAACCCGGACTCGATGAAGTGGTCAACGGGGAGGGTTGCCGCGCCGAGGGCGACGGCGTCCGCTCCGAGTCGGGACCGCTCCACCACGGCCTGTTCGCCGGGCTGCTTGAGGGAGAAGCGGCGCACGGCTGCGCTCAGCTCCTGCGGATGGTCCCGGATGATCAGGTCGCCGAACCAGCCGCCGACGATGATCTTCTCCGGGTTGTAGAGGTTCACCAGGTTGGCCAGGGCCAACCCGAGGTGCTCGATCGCAGCGGCCATCGCCCGCTGCGCTGCCTCGTCGCCGTCACGGTGAGCGGCCAGCAACGCGTCCACGCCCTCGGGCTCGCGTCCGGTGTACTCGTCGCGTCCGCGCCAGCTGCGCAGGACCGCGGACGCGCCGACGATGGCCTCGACGCACCCGGCCGACCCGCAGCGGCAGGCCGGACCGTCGAGGCTGATCTTCGTGTGGCCCCATTCGCCGGCGCCACTGCTGGCGCCGCGGTAGAGGCGTCCGTTGGTGATGATGCCGGCACCGGCGCCGTCGCCGACGAGGGCGACGATCGCGTGCTCGACGCCGATGGCCGAGCCGTACCAGGCCTCCGCCTGGGTGGTGGTCTTGGCGCCGTTGTCGACGAGGACCGGGAGTCCGAGCGTCCGCTCCAGCCAGGTGAAGGTGGCGGTGTCCCAGCCGATGACGTCCGCGTGCACGACCGCCTCCGGGGTGGCGGGATGCTCGACCACGCCCGGCACACCGAGCCCGAGGCCGATGACCCGGGAGGGGTCGATACCGGTCTCCGCCAGCAGTTCGGCGACATGGGTGGTGAGGATCTCGCCCACCCGGGAGGGGTTGATCCGGCGCCCGGGAAAGGGAGTCGCCCGCTGCGCGAGCCGGTTGAGGGTGAGCCCGAAGACGGCGGTGGTGACCTGGGTTTCGCTGACGTCCGCTCCAAGGACGAAGCTGCTCTCCTGGTCGACGCGAAGAAGGACGCGGCGGCGCCCGCCGGCGGAATCGAGGAAGCCGGTCTCGGTGACCGTGCCCTCGTCGATCAGCTCGCTGACCACGCTGGTGACGGTGGCGGGCGAGAGGCCGGTGTCGGCCCCGAGATCGCTGCGCGACGTCTCCCCGGCCAGCAGCAGCCGGCGTAGCAGCAACGCCCGGTTGCTGCGCCGCACGTCCCGCACTGATGCCTTCTTCGCCATCACCACCCCTTCGTTCGGAGTTTAGTTTATAATGCGAAGTAAGTTTGTCAAGGTCGGCGACGCGACCGTCGGTATCGCAGGTGGGTCAGCGATGAACCGCCTCGGCGACTCTCGCCCGCGGAGCCGGCGCACGTGGTTGCGCTGCGCTGACCGGTGAGGAGCTGGAGGCCCGGACGCCGCCGCCAGGTGCCGCGACGTGAGCCGTTCGAACACGATCCGGGCCACCCCCTGGGCGCATCTCGCGGCGTGAAGGGTCACGCGAGCGCCGGATCTGTCGCAACTGGAGGCGTGGTTGATCCTGCCGAGACCAGGGGAGGGCGATTGAGGGCGGGCGACCCCAGGCTGAGAGATCCCTGGTCGCGTCTTCCCCCGTTGGCAGGATTCAGTCGGTGCGGCCGACGAGGGTGCGGGGATCGAAGCCGACCTGCATGAGAAGTCCCAGCTGGTCGGCCACACCCCAGTGTTCGACCATGACGTCGTTGTCGAAGCGCCCCATATCGAACACGTCGACCGCGATCGGCCGATTGGTGGGCGCGAGGCCCATGACCGAGCCGGTGTTGACACCGCGTGCCCGGTTCCGCGTCCAGACGGTGTCGCCGGAGACGACCAGATCTTCGACGGTCAGCGAAAAGTCGCTCATCCAACGGTGCAGCACCCTGGCGACACCCTTCGCCCCCTCGAGGCCAGGATTGTTGCCGCGTTGGTGCTCGACCACGTCCGTGGCCACGAAGGCGTCCAGGACCGACTCGTCGCCCGCGCCGATGCCCTCCTCGACGATCTGGCGGAACCGGGCGGCGATGTCAACGGTGTTCATGCGTCGGACGTCCTTTCAATAGAGTCCACATCTATCGACTAGAGTGCTACTCTAACGAAATGGTTGTCAAGCCTTCCCGCGACCCGCAACGGCGCCCGACGCTCCGGCAGCAACAGGCAGCCGTCACTCGCAGCCGCATCCTCGACGCCGCGCGGCGCCTGTTCTTCCGCGACGGGTACGCAGCGACCACGCTGAAGTCGATCGCCGTCGAGGCTGGGGTGGCGGTTCAGACCGTGTACGCGGTGTTCGGGAGCAAGCCAGCCATCCTCACCGAGCTTCGCTGGATGGTCGTCGATCTTCCCGAGGCCGATGCCGCCCGACTCGAGGCCATGCACGCCCCCACCCCTGAGGACCGCCTGAGCCGGTTCGCGCACTCGCTCCGACGACGTTGGGAAATGGCCGGAGACATCGTCCAGGTCGACCAGGACGCCGCCCGGACCGATCCCTCCCTGGGGCTTGAGATCCAACCGGCCGAAGACCGCCGCCAGACCGGGATCGCTGCGTTCGTCCGAGCACTCGCAGACGACTTCGACCTTCCGATCGATGTCCCGCGGACGGCCGCAACGGTCGACGCGCTGACCATGTACCAGCTCTACGCCCAACTGACTCGAGTTCACGCGTGGACGCCCGAGGACTACGAAGCATGGCTCCACGGCCAACTGGTCGCCACCGTCCGCTAGGTCCGACGTCCGCTTCTGCGCTTGCGCGTGCGGTTCAGTGCGAATCGGGCGCGCCGGCGCCGACCACTGCTCTGAGCCGGGATCGCCTCGACCAGGTGGGGAGGACTGCGAGTCGTTCGCGGTGAGCCACGACGAGGAGCGAGACGCCCACGGCAGTGAGCAGGGCAACGGATACGGCCGACGCCTCGATCCCGAACGGCCCGCCGGTCAGCCATGCAGGACCCGAGAACTCGGCCTTGAGCCAGCCCGAGGCCGAACCCGAACCGGAGACAACCGAACCGAACACCGGCCCCTGCATCATGTTCCACGCGAAATGCAGGCCGATGCACCACCACAAGGAGCGAGTGACCACATAGACAGCCCCGAACAGCACGCCGGCTTCCAAGGCGATGGCCACAGCTCCCCATCCTGTCGCGTCCGGATTGGTCAGGTGCGCCACCCCGAAGACCGCAGCGGTCCCTGCGATCGCCGCCCACGTGCCCAGCAGGTCCTCGCCCAGCCGGAGCAGAAGCCCGCGAAACGCCAGTTCCTCAGCGATCCCGGCGGTCAGGCCCGTCGAGATGAGCGCCGGCAGCACCTGGTAGGAAGCGTTCACGCCGACCACCCGGTAGGCGCCGGCGATCCAGAGAACGAGAATGACGGCGCTGCAGAGTGCCGCGCCGAGGACCATCCCCCACAGCAGCCCGACCCATCGCCGTGGCGCCAGCTCGACCGGACGACGTTGCTCGACCCACAGCACGGCCGCGTACGCGGCGATAGCGGCGAGGAGTTGTGTGATCCTGACCAACCACGGGTGGCCGGCGACGTACTGGGCCACGGGTTCGATGCGGGCGAGCGCGTTCAGCCCGAGCAGCACCACCGCTCCAGCAGCGATGAAGGCGAGCAGGCGGACGCCCGGAGAGAAGCGCCACCGGTGCAGCGGCGGCTGCGGCTTCAGTGGCTGGTCCCCGGGCAGCAGATCCACGTCCCGCAGACGGGCAGGGTGGTGTTGTGGAAGAGCCGGAATCATGAGCCAATCCTCAGCCCCAGAGGCGGCTCACCGCAGGTCGAGCCGCGTACTCGGCTGATCCGCCCGTCGGTACATCGAGAAGTGCCGGCTCCCGGCGCTCGGGGACGGCATGCGGCGCGGCGGCGTCATGGCATGCCGTTCATCGTTCGGCCGGCCGCCGGTCCCGGTAGCGGGGGGTTACGACTTCGGGGGCCGCGTGAGAGCATCCCCTATGGCACAGACGGCGACACCAGCGTCCCAGGGCTGCATCTTCTGCGCGATCGTCGCCCGCCGGGCGCAGGCTCACGTGGTGCACGAGGATGAGGCCGTCGTCGTCTTCATGGACCTGCATCCGGTCGCTCCGGGGCACCTTCTCGTCGTCCCGCGCGAGCATGCTGCTGGGCTGGAGGACCTCGACGAGGCGGTGAGCGCCCACGTGTGGTCCGTGGGTCGTCGCATGGCTCACGCGCTGCGCCGGTCACGTCTGGCCTGCCAGGGGATCAACCTTCTCGTCTGCGACGGCGAAGTCGCCCTGCAGACGGTCTTCCACTTCCACCTCCACGTCATCCCCCGCTACACCGCAGGCGAGTGGGTGCTCCCCCCTGACCCGCCCCAGGCCGAGGCCGCCGTCCTCGAGAGCCACGCACGCGTGATCGCGGACGCGCTCGCCGTGATCGACTGATCGCCCACGCCGGCATCATTCGTCCCAGGGATCGCGCGTCCGGGCCTCCGGCGCCCGGCTTCTTGATATCGTTTCACCCGTACCCGTAGGCAGACCGCGCGCAGTTGAAGTGACCCGTCCGTCCGACACGGTAAGAACCCCAACGACGTCGCGAGTAAGTCCTGCATGACCAAGAACCTCACCCTCGGATCGCCGGTCCGGCTGATCGTCCTGTTCACCCTGCCCCTTCTCGTGGGCAACCTGTTCCAGCAGGCGTACGCGGTGACGGACGCGATCGTCGTCGGACGCCTGCTCGGCGTGGACGCGCTCGCCGCTGTGGGCGCATCCGGCAGCCTCCAGTTCCTGCTGATCGGCTTCGCGATCGGTGCGTCCACAGGCCTCGGCATCCCCGTCGCCCGGGCGTTCGGCGCCGGCGACCTGGCCGCGATGCGCCGGTCGGTGGCGGCCGGCATCATCGTCAGCGCCGTGATCACCGTCGGCATCGTGCTCGTCGGGACGCTCGGCTCCCGCTCCCTGCTCACCCTGATGGGCACCCCTCCCGAACTCCTGGACGGCGCGGCGATCTTCCTGCAGGTGTTCTTCAGCGGCGCTGCGGCCACCGTTGCCTTCAACTTCCTCAGCGCCGTGATCCGGGCCCTGGGGGACAGCCGCACCCCGCTGCTGTTCCTCGTGGTCGCCTGCCTGCTCAACGCCGGTCTGGTCGTGCTCTTCGTCGCCGTCTTCCACCTCGGCGTCGGAGGTGCTGCCGCGGCCACCGTGACCGCGCAGGCCGCCTCCGTCGTCCTGTGCCTCGGCCTGATCAGCCGCCGGATGCCGATCCTCCGGCTGACCAGGGCCGATTGGCACCTGCCCCGCGGGCTGTTGCGTGAGAACGCCGGCCTCGGCGTGACCATGGGCTTCCAGATGTCGGTGATCGCCATCGGCGCCACCGTGCTGCAGTACGGCATCAACCAGCTCGGCGCGGACGCCGTCGCGGCCTTCACCGCTGCCATGCGCGTCGACCAGGCCGCCGTCGCGCCGCTGGCCAGCATCGGCGTGGCCATGAGCACCTACGTCGCCCAGAACCGCGGCGCGGGCCAGTGGCACCGGATCCGCGTCGGCATGTTCAGGATCACCCTGCTGGCGATGGCGCTCGCCGTCGTCCTGGGCGGACTGATCCTGGTCTTCGGCACCAACCTCGCCCGGCTGTTCTTCAGCGACGGCAACGACGGGGTGGTCGCGATGACCCACAAGTACCTGATCATCAACGGGGCCCTCTATGCCGCACTCGCGGTGCTCTTCCTGTTCCGCAACGCCATCCAGGCGCTCGGCGCGACGACCGTCCCCACGATCGCGGGGATCGGCGAACTGGTGGCGCGCGCGTCGGTCGGGCTGTTCCTGATCGAACGCATCGGCTTCCTCGGCGCCTGCGTCGCCGCGCCGCTGGCCTGGCTGGCTGCGCTTGTGCCCCTCACCGCTGCGTGGTTCTTCGAACGCCGCAAGCTCATCGAGCGGGAAACCGGGGGCACCCTGGTGACGGGAGTCGAGGCGGTCGCCGCCCTGCCGGCCGGGGCGTAGTTCTCCGCCCGCCGCCTGCTCCGTCCGCCCGCCGCTGGCTAGGGTGTGGGCGGCACCGGGGGAGGGGCATGGAGCGCGTTCCGATCATCATCGACACCGACACGGCTCAGGACGACTGCGTCACGATCCTGCTGGGCCTGCTCGACCCCGTCGCCGACCTGCGGGCGATCACGATGGTCGCGGGCAACGTTTCCTTCGACCAGCAGGTCGCCAACGCCCACCTCACCCTGAACGTCGCCGGACGGCTGGGCGACGTCGGCGTCCACGTCGGCTGCCGGCAGCCGCTGCTGCGCGAATGGTCGTCAGCCGAGGACGTCCACGGCGACGGTTCCGGCGGGCTCTCGATGGACTTCGCGGGCGTCCACAACGCGTCCGAGCACGCCGTCGACGCGCTGCTGCGGCTCACCGCCGAGGCCCCGGGGGAGCTCAACATCGTCGCGATCGGGCCGCTGACCAACCTCGCGGTCGCGACCGTGATGGACCGCACCTTCCCGTCCCGGGTGAAGAGCCTGTCGATCATGGGAGGGTCCAACAACGGACGCGGCAACATCACCCCGAGCGCCGAGTTCAACTTCTACGTCGATCCCGAAGCCGCCCAGATCGTGCTGGACGCCGGCTTCGGCGACCTCCGGATCATCCCGTGGGACCCGGTGACGCTGCGCGACGCCACGTTCGCCCGTCCCGACTACGACCGGCTGTGCGCCATCGGGACCCCGCTGGCGCGCTTCTTCAAGCGGATGTGCGACACCACCCTCGACTACGACGAGTCGGTCGGGATCAACGGCTCGACCCACCCCGACTCGCTCACGCTGGCGCAACTCCTGCACCCTGAGCTCGTGCTGGCCAGTGCCCCGTACCGGGTGGACGTCGAGACCACGTCCGCGCTGACCCGGGGCATGTCCACGTTCGCATGGGACAAGTTCGGGATGGCCCCCAACGCAACGGTGGTGGAGCAGGTCGACTCGGCGGCGTTCTACGCCACGCTCGCGGCGATGCTCAGCCGGCAGACCACGCCGGTGCGTCCGATCGCTGGGATGAATTAGCCGGGTCTGTCGCCCGAACGGGCGTCGCCCGCGAGGGGTCTTTCGCCGGCCCCACCGGTTGGGGTTCGATCGGTCTTGGTGAATTCGGCTGCTCCGCAACAGCGGCCGAGCTCCTGGAGGAGCCATGTTGAGGATCGACTCATGGGAGGGCGCGGCGGCCGCGACGACCGCCCGGACCGCGCCGAGCCCCAGCTACTACTTCCGGCACGTGGGCGAGTCCGCGGCCTCGCTCGCCCGGCTGGTCAAGGACAACTCCGTCGAACACCGCTGTGTCGGCCACGTCACAGCCTGGACCCGTGAGCGTCGCGGTTCCGACGGCAGCCGGCTCGTCGGGGACGGCTACGTCGTGCTTGGCTGGACCAGTTCGGCGATCCTTCGGTCCAGCCTGTCCAGCCGGCTGGACGCCCTGAACCCGGTCGCGGCGAGTCGCTTGCTGGAGGCTCCCGAGATCCGCGAGCTCGAACGCCACTCGGGCGACTTCGTCGTGCTGCGCGCAGGATCCGGTCTTGGCAACGACTGGCCGGCTGAACTCACCGGGGCGATCTCCGCCCTCGACGTCGACCTGTGGATCGGCCCGGACGCCGCCGACCTGGACGGGGCCGTCGCGCTCGACTTCGACACGTTCCGCCGCCAGTTCGCCGCGACCGAGATCGCCGCCTGACGCCCTCGCTCCGGCTCAGTCCTCGTGTTCGGCACGGCCGGAGGTGTCGCCGATGTGGCCGGGCGCTGACGCCAGGACGCGCTCGACGAACGCCGCGTACTCGCCCATGTAGTGCGCCAGGAAGTCCCGGACCGTCGGGTTGGTGACCTCGTCGCCGTCCCAGTCGTCCGGCCGGAAGGTGATGTATGCCTCCGGCGAGGACAGCTGTGGCATGTTCAGGAAGCTCAGCACGTTGCGCATGGACGCCTGCATCACCGCGGTGCCGATCGCCCCTCCGGACGTCCCGAGCAGGGCGGTCGGCTTCCGGGCGAACGAGTTCTGTCCCCACGGTCGCGACCCCCAGTCGATGGCGTTCTTCAGCGCGCCCGGCATCGACCGGTTGTACTCCGGCGAGACGATCAACAGGCCGTCGGCGGAGGAGATCTCGTCCTTGAACCGCCGGGCGACGTCGGGGTAGTCCGGGTCGAGGTCACGGTTGTAGAGCGGCAGGTCGCCGATGCCGATCTCGAAGAACTCCAGCGACTCGGGTGCGAGCTTCACCAGTGCTCCCGCGAGCCGCCGGTTGATCGATGAGGCGGACAGGCTGCCGATGATGAGGCCGATTCGGTAGGTCATGGGACTCTCCCTTCCCGATCAGGTCTACCCGCGGTCGCGGGCCCACCGAGCACCGGCTCCGCAAGATTGCAGTCTGGACGCCTGGGCGACCGGGCGTGACCGTGAGTCCGTGGACCTGGCGGCCTTCTATTCGCTCATGTCGATCACCTGCTTCACCCTGGTGGGGCTGTGGTGGACCGTCCTCGAACGCCACCCGGAGTGGAAGGTCGACCGCGGCCGTCGACTCCTGGCCGGCGGGGTCTACCTGTCGTTCCTGCTCCCCGGGTTGATGAGCACCTTCGCCCAGGTCGACTCCGGGAACCCGATCGTGTGGCGGACCAGCTTCTCCCTCGCCGCGCTCATCGGCATGGTGGCCACGCTCCGGCTCGTGTCCGTCGAGCGGGGCAGGGGCCACCACGGGCTGTTCCGCCGGTTCCGCTGGGTGGTGGCGGTCATCTACGCCGTGATCCTTGCGCTGGCCGTCGTCCCGGCCACCGCCGCGCTCGTCGGCGGCACCGCCCTGCAGGCTGCGTCCGTCGCGCTGATCCTGCTCGTGGTGCTCGCCCACGGCCTGGCGTGGGAGTTCATGATGGAACCGGAAGACGACGTCGCCGTCACGGCGGGAGAGGACGTGTCATGAAGAGGACCTGGTTCGCACCGGCGGTGGTGGCCACGACGATGGCCCTCGCTCTCCCGGCCGCCTGTGCGTCGGCGACCTCCCAGCCGTCCCGCGAACTGCGTCCGGCAGCGACTCGTCCGGCGTACACCGTCCAGCCCGTGGCGTCCGGCCTGGACATCCCCTGGGACATGACCTGGATCGGCGGACTGATGCTGTTCGACGAGCGCCCGGGACGGGTGTGGTCCCAGCGCGACGGCCAAGCTCCGCAGCGCGTCACCCTGCCGCTGCCGCCGCTGCTGGTGAACAGCGAGGGCGGCCTGCTCGGGATCGTCGCCGATCCTCGTGCGACCGAGAACGGCTACTTCTACACCTGCCAGTCGGTTGCCGACTCCAGCGGTGCCGCCAAGGACATCGAGGTGTGGAAGTGGCGGCTGACCAGCGACACCACGGCCGACAAGGTCGCCGTCCTGGTGAAGGGGATCCCGATCGGCTACGGGCGGCACAACGGCTGCCGACTGGTGTTCCGCTCGGAGCGGATGCTCTACATCGGCACCGGGGACGCCGCCCAGGGCAAGAACCCGCAGAACCTCAAGTCGCTCGGCGGCAAGGTGCTCCGCGTCCGTAGCGACGGGACGATCCCGACCTCGAACCCGTTCTACCGCAAGGGCGGCAACGCCCGGTACGTGTGGAGCTACGGCCACCGCAACATCCAGGGCCTGGTGGTACGGCCGGGCACCAACCAGCTGTGGTCGGCCGAACACGGCCCCGACCGTGACGACGAGATCAACCTGGTCACCAAGGGTTCCAACGCCGGGTGGAACCCGGTGCCGGGTTACAACGAGGCCGTCCCGATGACCGACCTCAAGAAGTACCCGAAGGCGACGAAGGCCCGCTGGAAGTCCGGCAAGCCGACGGTGGCCACCAGCGGGGCGACCTTCCTGACCGGCAAGCGGTGGGGCGCCTGGGACGGGGCGATGGTGGTCGCCATGCTGAAGGGCCAGGGGATCCTGGTGTTCAGCGTCGACTCCCGCAGCCGCCTGAAGAAGGTGGCGACCATCGTCACCGACCACGGACGCATCCGCAGCGTCCACCCCGGACCGGACGGGTCGCTGTACTTCACGACCTCGAACGGCTCCACCGATGGCGTCTATCGCCTGGTCCCGCAGGGCTGAGGTCGCCTGAACGATCGGGACAGGTGATCCGGTTCAGCGGACGACGGGCGCGGTCCGCACCGGGTGCGAGGATGGGCCCATGAACCACGAGCTCACCCAGACCCTCCGCGAGGCCGTCGCGGCCGCCATGCCCACCGCTGTCGCCCAGCTCCGCGAGCTGGTGGCCATCCCTTCGGTGTCGTGGCCGGCCTTCGACCAGGCGCAGATGTGGCGCAGCGCCGAGGCGATCGCCGCCCTCGCGTCCGAAACCGGGGTGTTCGACGAGGTCAGCGTGCAGACCGCCGCGATCCCCGGCACCGATGCGCAGGGTCAGCCGGCCGTGTTGGCGACCCGCGCCGCGCAGCCGGGCGGCAAGCGGGTCGTCCTGTACGCCCACCACGACGTGCAACCGGCAGGAGACCCGGAGCTCTGGGTGTCGCCGCCCTTCGAGGCGCACGAACGGGCGGGACGCCTGTACGGTCGCGGCGCCGGGGACGACAAGGGCGGCGTCGTGACGCACCTGACGGCTCTGCGCGTGCTCTCCGACGTCCTGGGCGACCTCGGCGTCGGCGTCACGCTGTTCGTCGAGGGCGAGGAGGAGTACGGCTCGCGGTCGTTCGTCCAGTTCCTGTCAGACCACCACGACGTGCTCGACGCCGACCTGATCGTCGTCGCCGACTCCGACAACTGGGACAGCTCCACCCCCGGCGTGACGGTCTCGCTGCGGGGTGCCGTCCGGTTCACCCTCACGGTGCGGACGCTCGCGCACGCGCTCCACTCGGGCATGTTCGGTGGCGCGGTTCCCGACGCGATGCTCGCCACGATCAAGCTCCTCGCCACGCTCTGGGACGACGAGGGCTCGGTCGCCGTCGAGGGCCTCGCCACCCATGACGCCCCCACGCCCGACGCCTACGACGAGGCCCGGCTGCGGGCCGAGACGGACCTGCCCGACCACACCCGTCCGATCGGCTCGGGGACGGTGCTGGCGCGGATGTGGCACCAGCCGTCCATCACGGTCACCGGCATCGACTACGCCGCCGTCTCGGCGGCGTCCAACACGCTGCACCCGCAGGTGTCGGTGGTCGTCAGCGCCCGGGTCGCGCCCGGCCAGGATGCCCGCGAGGCGTACCAGGCCCTGCGCACCCACCTGCTGGCCCACGCGCCGTTCGGCGCCGAGCTCGAGTTCAGCGACGTCGACTGCGGCCAGCCGTTCCTGGCGACCGAGGGCTGGGGCCTTGAGTTGGGACGGCGGGCGCTCGCGGAGGGCTACGGCGTCGAGCCGGTGGACCAGGGTGTCGGCGGCTCCATCCCGTTCATCGCCGACCTCGCCCGGGAGTTCCCGGACGCGTCCGTGCTGCTGACGGCCGTCCTCGACCCGATGGGCGCGCCGCACGCACCGAACGAGTCGCTGCACCTGGAGACGTTCGAGCACGCGATCCTGTCCGAGGCGCTGCTGCTGGCGCGGCTCGCCGGGCGCGCGGACTGATTCGTCCGACGTCCGGGCCCGCCGAGCCGGTGAAGGTCTCGACGGGCCCGGTCATCGGTCGAGCCGGGGCTACCGGTGATGGTGGTGCTGGTGCCCACCCTTCGGGTGCGTCGACTGGGCTGCCATCCACTGCCACAGGTGCTGGCCCTGGTCGTTCTTCGGGTCGTTGCGTGCGACGTAGATCCACGACCAGTGGCCGTTGTAGGTCACGCCGTCCCAGGTGACGTTGTCGTAGGCGCTCAGGAGAGCTCCGGGGACCGTCTCGGCGACATGCTTGCCGTTGGCCTCGAAGGGCACGACCGGATCACTCTTCGCCTGCACGACCCAGGTGGGGGTCTTGATGCTGGCCAGTTCGGCGTCGGTCAGCATGGTCGTGCCGTTGAAGGTGACGACCGGGCAGGTCGGCACCTCTGCGGCGAAGAAGCCGGGGTTGTCCGCCACCAGCTGTGGGGTCATGTAGCCGCCGTTGGACGCCCCGACGACGTAGATCCGGCCGCGGTCGACGTGGTTGCGCTTCACGACGGAATCGATGAGCTTCTTCAGGCGCGCGGAGTAGTTCTGGGCTGCATCGTTGAGCCAGTAGTCGTTGGCCTGCGGAACCAGGACGTACGCGCCGCCGAAGATTCGCTGGGCCTCGCGGGTGCTGAAGCCGAGCGCGCCGCGGTTGGCGATCAGCGGTAGGTCGTTGTTGTAGGCCCGGGACCAGCCGCCCTCACCGCCGCCGTGCAGCCAGATGATGAGCGGACGGGCGCCGTGCGACCACGGCTTGTACAGCCGGTACTTCAGCCCGGCGGCCTTGCCGTAACCGTAGGCGTCCACCTCGGGATCGGACACGCGTCCCTGCTTGAGGGAGGAGAAGGTGATCGTGCTGCCGTCGCGGAGGGTCACCGGCTGGTTCTGGGTGATCGTGTAGGTCAGGTCGAGCATGATGTTGCGGCCCTCGCCGTTGGCCCACGCGAAGGTGGAGGCGCCTGCGACGCCGGTGCCGTCGGCCGCGTTGCCGTACTTCAGGTCGATCACGATGTTGCCGCGCTTGTCGAGGTGGACGCCGGTGACGACGCGGTCGACGTCGAACGTCCCGAACACCGTGGTGGGATCGAGTCCGTACGGGTCGGTGCCCTTGGCGTGCACGGTGAACGTGCTGGGGCTCAGGCTCGAGGCGACGATGCCCTTTCGGTGGGTGTTCAGGGTCACGGAGACGATCTGCTGGCCGCCGTCGAGGACCTTCGCGTTGAGCGTGTAGGTGACGGCGCCGCGTGCCCTGCTGGTGTGCCGCTGCTGGGCTTCGGCCTGGGTGGCGGAGAGGGTCGCAAGGGTGAGCGCCGCCACGAGCAATGTGACGAGGATGCGCAGCTTCTTCATGGAAGCTCCTTCGGGAGGGGGAGGGGTGTCGCCCGCCGGCCGGCAACGTCACCGGGACGGACGGGCTGTCTGTCGAACCTAACCCCGCCCACCGACGGGGGTCAACGACTTCCTGAAGATCGCCTGAGAGATTCGGCCTGGCCGGCGCTCAGGCCTCGGCCTCGAAGAAGGCGGGCTCCCGGGGCGTGCGGGCCGGTCGCCCGTGCAGGACGACGAGCACGACCAGCAGCGGGATCGGGATGAGGAACGCCAGCCGCAGGTCGATGAATCCCGACAGGGAAGCGAGGGCGATCGGGGCGACGACGATGGCCGTCCCGGAGGCGAGGGCGCCCAGCGACGCGCCATGGGACTGGGCCAGGCCCGGGACGGACATGAGCTGGGTGAGGGTGACCGGGTAGAGCGTTGCGACCCCGATGCCGGCGATGACCAGACCGGCCGCGACGGTCGGCCAGGTGTTGGTGAAGGCGACCAGCAGCGTCCCGGCTGCGGCAATGCTCGCGCCGAACGGGACGGCCGGCAGGTGGCGGATGATCCACGAGCCGGCGAAGCGGCCCGTGGTCATGCCCACGGAGAAAGTGATGCCGAGGATGGCGGCGAAGCTCGTCGGGATGCCGGTGGCCTGCAGCCGGGTCACGCCCCACACCACGTAGCAGAACTCGACGGAGACGGCCATCACGATGGCGACCCAGCGGCGGGCGACCGTTCCCGGACGGGCGCGATCGGCCCGGTCGGCGGGCTCGGCCGGCTCGGTCGCGGCGGGAGCCGCGACGGTCTCCGGCTCGGCGTGCGAGGAGCCCGGCGCAAGGATCATCCACAGCAGCCAGCCGAGGAGCGGGACGAGCACGAGCACGCCCAGGCGTCCGCTGATGCCCGTGGCGGCGATCACGCCGATGAACGGCGAAGCGGTGATGCCGACGAGGCTCGCGATCGCGTTCGCCCTGGTCAGCCGGACGTCGGTGTCGGTGGCGAGGATCACGGGAGCGAGCAGGATCATCACCGAGCCGGCGATGCTCTGCAGGGCGGTGCCCACGAAGATCAGGACGAGGTTCGCGGGCAGTGCCACCAGGAGGGTGCCGACGAGGAAGGCGATCGTGCTGCCGACCAGCGGCGGACGCGGGCCGCGGCGGAGCAGCCACGGCCCGGCGGCCGCGACCACGAGCAGGCCTGCCCCGTAGGTCGAGCCCACCCAGCTGAGCGACTCCGGCGGAACGGAGAACTCGTGGGCGAGGATCGCGACGACCGCCCCCATCGACGCCACGTAGTAGCCGACGGAGGCCATCATCACGCTGATCTCGAGGTCGGCCCTGCGATCGCTCATCGCTTCACCGCCCACGGACGGTCGTCGACGGGGGACAGGGGACGGACGAGATCGCTGCGCATGGCGATCTCGACCCTATCCCTGCAACCGGCCCGCCGCTGGCGGGGGCACGCTCGGCAGCTGATTCGGGGGAGACGCATGACGTCGGCTTCGGCAGGAACGGCCGGTAAGCACTGGTTGGCAGCACCCGGTCCTGGGCCCCGGAACCCCGAACTAGGGTGGCCGCATGCTGCGCATCACCACGCCGGACGGGATCGCCGAGGCGATCGTGGAGTCGTCCCCCGAGGGCGGTCCGGGCGTCCTGCTGTTCATGGACGCCTTCGGGTTGCGTCCCCGCATCCGCGAGATCGCCGCGCAGATAGCGAGCTGGGGCTACGTCGTCCTCGCCCCCAACGTCTTCCACCGCTCCGGGACGGTCGACGAGCTGGCTCCCACGGGAGACCTGACCACGCCCGACGGGATGGGCGCGTTCTTCGCCGTCGCGGGCCCGAGGATCGGCCGGCTCACCCCCGTGCTGGGCTCGCGCGACTTCCCGGCCTGGCTGGAGGCGCTCCGTGCGCAGCCGGGAGTCGCGCCGGGACCGATCGGCACCGTCGGCTTCTGCATGGGCGGCCGCCTGGCCGTCCGCCTGTCCGGGGAGTTCCCGGACGACGTCGCAGCGTGCGCCGCGATCCACACGGGCGGACTGGTCACCGACGGGGCCGACTCGCCCCACCTCGCCCTGGCCGGCGCCCGCGCCGAGTACCTGTTCGCGAACGCGGACAACGACCGCTCGATGACCCCGGACAACGTCGAGGCACTCGGGACGGCGCTGCGCGCTGCCGGGCGGGCAGGCATCAACGAGATCGTGCCGGGCGCCGCCCACGGCTTCACGATGTCGGACACCGCTGCGTGGAACGCCCAGGCGACCGAGCGAGCCCTCGGCCAACTGAAGGACCTGTTCGCCCGAGCACTCGGCTGAGCACCGCGAGGCGGGCCTCAGGCCGAGAGCTCGGCGATCTCCTCGGCCGTGAGCGTCAGCTCGACCGCGCGCGCCGAATCCTGGATGCTCTCCGGGCGGGAGGCGCCGGGGATCGGGATCACGATCGGGGCCAGGGCCAGTTCCCAGGCGAGCGCGACCTGCTGCGGACTCACCCCGTGGTCGGCCGCCACCCGGGCGAACGCCCCGTGCCGCTCGCCGAGGCCTCCGGCGTTGCGGATGCCTCCCAGCGGGCTCCAGGGCAGGAAGGCGATGCCGAGTTCGGCGCAGTGCTCGAGCTCGCGGAGGCTCGACCGGAAGGCCGGTGAGAACTGGTTCTGGACAGAGACCAGCCGGCCGCCCAGGATGTCGTTCGCCTCGTCGATCTGTGCGACGTTGGCGTTCGAGATGCCCGCCATCACGATCAGGCCCTCGTCGAGCAGGTCGCGGATCGCGCCGATCGAGTCGGCGTAGGGCACGTGCGGGTCGGGCCGGTGGAACTGGTACAACCCGATGGCCTCGACCCCCAGACGCCTCGCGGAAGCCTTGGCCGCCTCCTTGAGGTACTCCGGCCGTCCGTTCTGGGTCCAGCTCCCGTCGCCGGGACGCAGGTGGCCGCCCTTCGTCGCCACCAGCACCTCTGACGTGTCGCGGCCCCAGGACCGGAGGGCCGCGGCGATCAGCTCCTCGTTGTGCCCGACCTCGCCGGCGTGCAGGTGGTAGGCGTCGGCCGTGTCGATCAGGGTGACGCCGGCGTCCAGGGCTGCGTGGACGGTGGCGACCGACCGGTCGGCGTCCGGTCGTCCCTCGATGGACATCGGCATGCCGCCGAGTCCGACAGCGCCGACCGTACGGGAACCGAGAGTTCGCTGGATCATGAAACCTCACTTGTTGGGGACGCGGCCCGTCCGGCCGCTCCTGACGACGCTACCCGCACGCGGGGCTGCTCAACGGGTGGATGGCGGGCCGGGAGGGGCGGCGTCGGCCGGGTCCCCGAAATGCGCGACCCACGGCCGGTGGGCGTCGGCCGGCCGCCCGGATCACAGTAGGGTGTCGGAGGCGTTCGTACACCGCAGCGATCCGGGGCGGTGCGACAGAGGAGAGGCTTTGAACCCGTACACCGACCAGAAGACCATCACGTTCGCCGTGCCGTGCTACAACTCGGCCGACTACATGGATCACTGCATCGAATCGCTGCTGATCGGCTCCACCGACATCGAGATCATCATCGTCGACGACGGCTCCACCAAGGACAACACCGCAGAGAAGGCGGACGCCTGGCAGGCCGCGCATCCCGACCTGATCAAGGTGATCCACCAGGAGAACAAGGGCCACGGTGGCGCGGTGATGGCGGGGCTGCGGGCCGCGTCCGGGGTGTACTTCAAGGTCGTCGACTCCGACGACTGGCTGGACCGGGACGCCCTGAGCGTGATGCTCAGCCGGCTGCGGCACTTCATCGCCGGCGGCAGCCCGGTCGACCTGGCCATCGCCAACTACGTGTACGAGCACACCTACACCGGCACCCGGAAGGTGATCCGCTACAACGGCGCGCTGCCGAAGAACCGGGTGTTCACCTGGAACGAGACGGGCTTCTTCGGGTTCGGCCAGAACATCCTCATGCACTCGGCGATCTACCGCACCCAGGTCCTGCGCGACTGCGGCCTCGACCTGCCCGAGCACACGTTCTACGTCGACAACATCTTCGTGTACACCCCGCTGCCGCACGTCAGCACCCTGTACTACCTGCCGGTCGACCTGTACCGCTACTTCATCGGGCGCGAGGACCAGTCGGTCAACGAGCACATCCAGATCAAGCGCCTCGACCAGCAGATGCTGATCACCCGGGTGATGGTGGACGCCGTCAAGCTTCCCGAGGGTGCGGGCAACCTCAAGCTGGCCGCATACATGACCCGGTTCCTCGGGCTCATCGTCTCGGCGTCCTCGATCTTCGCGCTGCTCGCGGGCACGCCGGAGGCGCTGGAGCAGCGCCGCAAGATGTGGGAGCACCTGGACGCGACCGACAAGCGACTGAAGGTGCAGCTCGGCTTCTGGCAGCCGCTGGTGCTGGGGGCCAACCTCCCCGGCCCGGCCGGACGCAGGGCGTCCGTCGCGATGTACCGGCTCGCGCAGAAGCTGTACCGCTTCAGCTGAGGTGTCGGGCGGGTGCCTCGCCCCTGCCGGGCTCGGCGTTCGGCGGGAAGATCGTGCCCGGCTGCGGCGGCGTGATGTGGTACTCGGGATGGACGCGCGCGAGCGCGACGACGCCGGCGATCGCGGTTGCTCCCAGGACGACCATCGCCGCAGCCGGCAGTGCGTCCAGGTGCACGCCCTCGCCCAGGACGGCGATGCCGAACACGACCGCGACGACCGGGCTGGTCACTGTCATCGACGCGACGACGACCTCCGCCGGACCGGTCGCATAGCCCTGCTGGGCCATCAGCCCTGCCAGGATGCTGCCGATCACCAGTGCCGTCCCGATCAGCCACACCGTCGGGTCGCGCCACCAGGCGTGGTTGCTGGCGTACTCGATGATCGACTTCACAAGGGACGCCTCGAGCCCGTAGAACAGCGCGCCGCCGGACGCCCAGAACAGCGAGCGCCACTGCTTGGGCCCGCGTGAGCCCATCAGGGCGAACGATGCCGCGGTCGCGTACACGATGCCGGCCGCGATGATGATCGGGACGAGTTCGAGGTCCTCAGCGGACGAGGCGTGCGTGGCCACGACGACGACGAAGGCGAACGTGGCCAGCACGGTGATGACGGTCGGGGTGACGACCCGCCAGGGACGGGGGCCGAGCGACTTGCCGGCGAGCACGACCGACCACGGGAAGGCGAGGAGCCCGACGGGCTGGACGACCGAGACCGGCGCCATGGTGAGACCGATGACCTGGCAGACGAGCGAAGCGCCCATCAGGACCAGGCCCATCCACCAGTGAGGATCCTTGGCGAGCTGCCAGAACTGCTCGCGGTCCAGCCTTTGGCGGGCGTGCCGGTCGTCGACCTGCTCCCCGACGGCGGAGTGCTGCACCTTCGCGGCGAGCGCGAAGCAGAAGGACCCGAGGACGCCCAGTGCGATGGCGACGGGGATGTTCTGGCTCACGCGTTTCCTTGACTCTCGGCGAGGTCGGCAAGGCTTCGCATCCTACCGGCCCCCTCGCCGAGAGGTCGGACGGGCGTGCCGTGTGGTCGCTCAGTCGGACGTCGGTGAGGCGTACCAGTCGCGGACGGTCTGCTCGAAGCCGGTGAGGGCCGAGGCGATGGCCATGTGCATGTCGAGGTACTGGTAGGTGCCGAGCCGTCCGCCGAACAGGACCTTCGACTCGGCCTCGGCGAGCTTGCGGTAGCCGAGCAGCCGCGTGCGGTCGTCGGGGGTGTTGACCGGGTAGTAGGGCTCGTCGCCCTCGCCGGCGAAGCGGGAGTACTCGCGCATGATCACGGTCTTGGGGCTGGTGTAGTTGCGTTCGGGGTGGAAGTGGCGGAACTCGTGGATGCGGGTGAACGGCACGTCCAGGTCGGAGTAGTTCATCACCGGCGTCCCCTGGAAGTCGGGCACCGGCTCGACCGACAGGTCGAAGTCGAGCGTCCGCCAGGACAGGGCGCCGAGCTGGTCGGAGAAGTAGCGGTCCACCGGGCCGGTGAACACGACCGGGACGTTGCCGACGACGGCCTGCTTGTGCAGCGGCTGGGACGTGTCGAAGAAGTCGGTGGACAGCGAAACGGTGATGTTCGGGTGGTCGGCCATCCGCTCCAGCCACGGGGTGTAGCCGTCGACGGGCAGGCCCTCCCAGGTGTCGGAGAAGTAGCGGTTGTCGTAGGTGAACCGCACCGGCAGCCGGGAGATGATCTCCGGTCCGAGGTCCTCCGGCGCCGTCTGCCACTGCTTGGCCGTGTAGTTCATGAAGAACGCCTCGTACAGCGGCCTGCCGATCAGGGAGATGCCCTTCTCGACGAAGTTCGACGGCTCCTTGCCACCCAGCTCGGCCGCCTGCTCGGCGATCAGCGCGCGGGCCTGGTCAGGGGAGAGAGCGGCCCGGAAGAACTGGTTGATGGTGCCGAGGTTCACCGGCATGGGGAACACCTCGCCGCGGTGGGTCGCGTACACCCGGTGCACGTAGTCGGTGAACCTGGTGAACTGGTTCACGTAGTCCCACACCCGCTGGTTGGACGTGTGGAAAAGGTGCGCCCCGTAGCGGTGGTACTCGATCCCGGTCTCCGGCTCGACCTCGCTGTAGGCGTTCCCGCCGATGTGGTCCCGCCGGTCGATGATCGTCACCTTCAGGCCCAGCTCGGACGCCGCCCGCTCGGCCATCGTCAACCCGTACAGGCCCGAGCCCACCACCAGCAGATCCATCAGCTTCCACTCCTTCTCACGCGGCCCGGCGGAATGGGTGTTCGCGGCCGGCGGGCCCGGTTCAGCTTAAGGGCTGGGGGCGGCGCGTCCGGCCGGTGCGGGTCGGACGGAGAGGCTAGCCGGCCCTCATCAGCAGCCCGAGTCGCTCGGCACGATGGGGGACGGCCGCGAGGGCGACTGCCACACGGGCCACCAGTCCGAGGGCGACCGGGATCGCGGGCGTCCACCAGGGGATCACCAGGGCCGGCGCGTGGAGCCCGCCGGTCACCGAGGTGAGGCCCAGCGCGCGCACCAGCAGGCCTGCGAGTCCGAGCCCGATCGCGACCCCGACGGCGCCGGCCACCACGGTCGGCACAGCCGCCTCCAGCCACGCCACCCGGGCGGCGGCCGCGCGGGGCGTTCCGGCCGCCCTGAGCTGCGCCAGGGCGATGCTGCGCGCCCGTGACCCGGACGCCGCCAGGAGGGCGACCGCGAGCACCGCGAGCCCGAGCGCGACGGCTCCGGCGCCAACGAACAGGCCCGCCAGTGCCCTGGCCACGGGACGGGCGGCCTGGTCGGCCAGCCAGCCGGAGCGCGTCACCACCCGGGCGTCCGCGCCGGCCAGGGCTCCGACAAGGCGCGACTCGGCGTCCGGGCCCGCCACCCAGGCCTGGTCCGCCCCGATGTCGTGCCCGACGGCCTGCGCGAGCAGGCGGCGGTCCACCACGACCGCTGCCCCGTCCACGTCCAGGCTGGCCGGCAACACCGGGGTGTCTCCGGCGCTGCGGACGGTGAACGAGTCGTCACCCCAGCGGATCCTCGCGCCGTCCCAGCCGCCCTGGCCTCCCGGCACGAGGACGGGCACGGCGTCCGGCTCTCCTGCGGCCAGGGACCCGAGGGCGGGCAGGTCCACCGGAGGGGTGGCGGCGAGCAACCGGGCGAGGGCTTCGGCGTCGACGGCGACGATGGTCACGCTCCGGTCCAGCTGGGGCCCGATGGCCTGGGCGCCGGGGATGGTGGTCGCGGTGGCGACGGTGAGTCCGTCCGTGCCGTCCAGGGACGCGACGGCCGGCGGAAGGCTGTCGGTCCCGGTCGTGGTGACCGCTGCGTCGCCGCCCACCGCGTCCCACGCCGCGTCCACCTGGCCCTGCACGACGGTCGGGGCGATCGTCGCTGCGATCGCCGTGATCGCCGCAGCGGTCACCAGGGCGGCCGTTGCCAGCCCTCCGGCGCGGGTGCGGGCGGCGGCGAGCAGGAGTACCGCGCCCGGGTTGCGCACAGCCAGGTTCCGGGCCGCCGCCAGCAGGCGCGGCTGGACCCGGATCAGGCCCAGTGTCACAGCGAGGGCGACGAGCACGGGAGCTGCCAGGACGACGGTGTCCGACCACAGCGCGCCCGCGGACGCGGTCACGCCCCTCAGGACGAGCGTCGCCAGCGACGCGACGGCGGTGAGGGCCACCGCGACCTCGGCCCCGAGCCTGCGGACGCGGGCGGCCGTGAGGCGCTGGCGGGTGCCCGCCGGAGGGCGGGTGGTGCCGGAGGAGCGGGCGGCAGCACGCATCGCCAGGACCGGCTGGGGGAGCGCTGCGGCGACCAGGGTCGGTGTCACCCAGACCCACGGCGGGGCGCCACCCCCGGTCGCGGCGAACACGCCGGCCAGGCCCGCGAGCAGAGCCAGCGGGACGGCTTCGGCCGCGTTCGCGACGCCGATCGCCGGCAGTGTCGCGCCGCGCGCCCGCCACTGTGTGAGCACCACCGTCCTGCGCTCGACGACGAGCCCTGCGGCGAGCAACTGGACGAGCAGGGCCACGGACAGCAGGCCGATCAGCAGGACGGACGACTGCGCCGTCCCGGTGGCGACGCGGGCGAGCGCATCGTCGATGACCCGGTCAAGGCGTGTGGTGACGATCGGGGTGGCGCCGGGGACGCTGAACACCTTGCGTCCAGAGGCCAGTCCGCGGGCCTGGGTGGCCACCGCGGCGGCTCGCCGGGCATCCAGCGGGGACGGCAGGACGTCATAGGTGAACGTGCGGGTCATCGCGGTGGGGAAGACCGCGAACGCGGCGCACCTCAGCGACTCGGCGGAGGTCAGCAGGCCGACGGACGCGAGCGCCGCCGAGCCACCGATGAGCTGCGGCCTGAGCAGGGTCGGCGCGACGTTCCAGGCAGGGTCCTTCGGATCGTCGGCGTGGAAGACCCCACTCACCCGGACGTCGAGCCGCTGGGCGTTGGCGTCCTCGACGGGGAGCCGTGCGCCGGCGTGCACCTCCATGACCTGGGCCGCTGCGTCGGAGACCGCCACCTCCACGGTCATCTTCGTGACGTCGTCCGGAGGGAAGTGGGACGGGTTACCGGTCGCCTTCGGCGCCCTGCCCTCCGCCCAGGTCACCGCCGGCCCCGTCCCGTTCGACAGGTAGACGAAGCGGACCCGACCCGGCCGGTCGGCGATCACGCCGGCTTTCAGTTCGGGGCTGACCAGTGCGGTGACCGGCGGGGTGAGGACGTCCCGCAGATCGGCGGGAATGCCCGCGTCCACCTGGTCCCGCACCGTCGCAGCGGAGTCGGCCGGCTGGAGGTCGGGCCCGTAGTCGTTGGTGACCGGCACCGTGACGACCAGGCTGGCGTTCGCGCCGGTGGCGCCGAGGGCAGCGGTGACCTCGGCGGTCGCCGCTGCGTCCATCGCCTGCGGGACGGCTGCGGACAGGAAGGCTGCGACCGCGACCACGACCATGCCGACGGCCAGGGGCGCCGCGTCCCCGAGCGTCTGGCGCCACACGCCGGCCCACGGCAGGAGACCGGCTCGCTTCGGGCGGGGCTGGGCGTTCGGCGCGGTCACGGCGCGTCCCCGGCTCGCAGGGCCGCGACGGTCGAGCGTCCGACGACGGCGAGTGCAGCGGGGACGCCGACGAGCAGTCCTCCGAGGAGGAGCAGGACGATGATCGCGGACGTCGACAGGGTCGGCCAGACCAGGACAGCCGGCGGGACCGCCCGCTGGCCGTCGGCGGAGAGCACCAGCAGCGGCGCCAGCAGCCACGCCAGGGCGAAGCCGCTCGCCGCGCCGAGAGCCACCGCCAGCACGGTGACCGCCGCGTGCTGTCCGAGGTGGCCGGCCAGCACCTGCCGTCGGGACGCCCCGATGGCCCGCACCCTCGCGATCGTGGACGCCTGCCGCTGGGCCTGCGCGGCGGCGTGCGTTGCTGCGCCGGTCACGCCGAGACCCGCTGCGGCGGCGATGGCGAGCATCCAGGCACTCTGCAAGGGGGCGCCCAGAGGGCCGTCGCGCAACTCGGACGCAGCCTCCTCCCGGCTGGTGACCGCGGCCACCCCTGCCTGGCGCAGCGCCTGTGCAGCGCCCGGACGGGGTGAGCCCACCCACCAGGCGTCGGTGACCGGGTCCAGAACGTTCGCGCTGAGCAGCGCACGGTCGAGCGCCGTCCTGTCGGCCAGCAGGGCTGCCCCTCGCACCTGGGACGGCACGTAGGGGACCGTCCTGACCAGGATGGCTTCCAGCGGCGTGGTCTCCCAGTTGAGCGCGATCCGGTCACCCGGTGCGAGACCGAGCGAGCCCGCGAGTCCCTCGGTCATCGCCACCGGTACCCCTGTCGATGCGGGGAAGCTGAGCAGGATGACGTCCGCCGAGGTCCACGACAGTCCGAGGACGGAGTAGGTGAACCACCCTTCCAGCGTCCCGCCGTGAACGGACAACCGGCCCGGCTGGACGGCGGCGGAGTCCGAGTTCGATGCGGTGGTCCACCCGCCGCCGCTCGAGGAGGCGCCCTCGATCGCGATCCGGACGTTCATCCGTGCGCTGCTCGTCGACCAGCCGATGAGGTCGTCGGTCGTGTGGTCGACCAGGTGCAGGTTGATGCCGACGATGCGCCAGGTGCGCTTCGGGAGCTCCGGTTGGCCCGGCAGGGGCAGGCGTATGGCGTGGGGACGCCCGTCGAGGGTGAGTTCCGTGCCCTCCAGCGTTGTGCGGTAGCCGCTCTCGTCGACGAGGACCACGGTCGGCGCGGCGCCGACGACAGGAGTCGGTGTCCCCACGCCGACGGCGCTGGCCGGTACGCCTCCGGTGAGGGTGAGCCGGAACGGGCCGCCGGGAATCGTCAGGGGCGCGCCCCCGTCGCCCGGAGCGAGGCCGGCCATCGCGCCGGACCAGCCCCGCGGTTCGGGCAGGCGCCCGCGCACGATCGCATCGGCGTGGGCCGCGTCGATGGCGAGCAGCCCGACCCCTCCCGGACGGCTGCCCAGGACCACCGGCCGGTCGGCGACGGGCGTGACGATGCCGCCGGTCGCACCGGTGAGGGTGCGCGCGGTGTCCGGCCCGCCCGCGCCGGCGACGACGATGTCGGAGCCGACCGCTGCCGCAGCCTGGTCCTCCTGGGACAGCGCCCACGTGCCGAGGAAGGACACACCCAGCGTCCCGATCGCGGTCGCGAGCACCAGGAGGAACACACCGTGCGCCGCCCCTCCGCGGGCGAGGTGCCACCCGGCCATCGGGACGACGAAGCCACGTCCGCGCCGGGCGCCCGCCTCCGCGAGCCGGGCGATGAGGGGCACGACCCGGGTGACGAGCGCGGTCAACGCCACGGCACAGACCGCGGGCGCGGCCACGAGCAGCGGATCGACCGTCCCGGGTGTGACGACGTGCGCGCGCAGCTGGAGGTACGCCACGACCGCGATGAGCGCGAGCATGACGTCGATGCCCGAGCGGGCGATCGGGCCGGCGATGACCTGGCGCCCGCGGCGCGCGCGTTCGGGAAGCGCGGCGAGGACAGCCACCGCAGCGGGGAACAGCGCGCCGGCGAGGACGGCGGGGACCAGTGCGAGCCAGGCGGTTGCGCTCAGACCGTCCACCGGTGGCGCTGCGGCCGGGGGAGGTGCGGCGACGGCGTAGGCCAGCAGGGCGAGGGGCAGAGCGAGGACGGCGGACAGAGCCGCGATCACGGCCGCCTCGCCGACCGCGCTGCGCATCAGTTGCGCGGTGGAGCCGCCCCGGTCGCGCAGCAACGTGGTCTCGGCCGCCCGCCGTCCGACGAGGGCACGGGCCACCAGCGATGCCGTTGCGACACCGAGGGCGAACACCAGGAGGAAGACCGCCAGCACCAGGGAGGTCGACACGCTCAATTCGGTCTGCATGGTCTGGTACGCGTTGCCGAGGCGGGAGCGGACGCCGACGGTCCGGATGGACGCGCCCGCTGCGTCCTTGATCTGCTCGCCGAGGCCCTCGATGTGGCCCAGCAGGGTGGGCACCCCGCCGGCGCCGCCGGAGAGATCGGGGTCCAGAACCGCGGACACGCTCTCCACCGGAGCCGCGCGCGCTTCCAGCGTCCCGGGGGCGACCACGAAGGGGCCGAGGGCCGCGATCCGGAAGTAGTCGGGGTCGTAGCCCCGGCCGTTGAGCGTGTCCCGGTTCCATGCCCGGGTCGCCGACGGATCGAAGATCCCCGTCACAACGAGGTCGAAGGACGGCCCGACGCCGCCGTCGACGTGTTCCACCGCGAGCCGCAACCGGCTGCCGACGTGTGCCCTGAGGGCCGTCGCCGTGGTGGCGGGGATGGCGACGGGGACCGTGCCGTGGCTCGTCGGTGGCGAGGTCGGCCAGGCCCCGGAGCGGAGGGTCGCGTTCGCCGGGAGGGTGTCAGCGTCGAGCAGGTAGCCGGTCCGGACCTGCTCGCCCTCCAGGAAGAGCATGGTGGAGGTCGTCCAGATCGAGACCGCCGCCGGGTAGGGCTCCGCGGCCCGGCTCACCGCCGTCTGGACGAGGGGGACGAGGGTTGCGGCGTCCGGAGGCTTCGCGCCGCTGCTGTCGCTGAGGGCCCGGGTGACGTTCACCGTGGTGATGTCGGGGCTGTCGTCGTTCGCGGTGCCGTCCGCCTGGGCGACGGCGGCCGAGAGCGCGCGCTCGTTGCCGGCCGTGAGCAGGAGCGCGCACGTGCCGGCTGCTGTCGCCGACACCGTGAACACGGCCAGGAGTGCTGCGACGAGCCCGGCCTGGGAGGAGGCGCGACGCAGCCAGCGGGACCGCGTCAGCCGCGCCCGCGAGACCCGGGGAGCCGGGCCCGGCGCCGCATCAGTCATCGACGATCCGGCCGTCCTCGAGCCGCAGGACCGTGTCGGCGAGCGCGATCATCACCGGGTCGTGGGTCGAGACGATGGCCGTCATCCCCTCCGACTCCACCACGCCCCGGATGAGGGCCATCACGGCCAGGCCGGTCTCGGTGTCGAGTTGGCCGGTCGGCTCGTCGGCGATCAGCAGACGGGGTGAACCGGCGAGAGCGCGGGCGATGGCGACCCGCTGCATTTGGCCGCCGGACATCTCGTCGGGACGGTGCTGGCCGTGCTCGCCGAGCCCGACGAGGTCGAGCAGCAGGGCGGTGCGGCTCTCCCGCGCCTCCGCCGGTGTCCGCCGCAGGCGCAGCGGCAGCCCGACGTTCTCGGCGGCCGTGAGCTCGGGGACGAGGCCGAACCCCTGGAAGATGAACGCGACGGTCTCGCGGCGCACGCGCTCGAGCTCCGTCTCGTCGAGGGGGGTCAGGTCGACGCCGTCCACCAGGACCTGGCCGTCGTCGGGACGGTCGAGCCCCCCGACGATGTTCAGCAGCGTCGTCTTGCCCGAGCCGGACCGGCCCGCCAGCGCGACGAGCTGGCCCTCCGGCACCTGGAACGACACGTCGTGCAGGGCGGTCACCGACGCGTGCCCGGTGCCGTAGGTGCGCCGGACGGAACGAACGTCGACCATCAGGCGGTAGCGTCCGGGCGTCATCTGCGGCCGTCCGGCCATAGTCCGATGTGGTCGGCCTCGAGGGCGAGGCGCACGCGGCGCGTCAGCTCGAGGGCCTGCCGGAACTCGCGCGGCACCTGCACCCGCCCCGCACGGTCCATCACGGCGAACTCCTGGGCGACGACCCGGGACTGCCCGTCGTCGGAGTACTCGGTGTGCCGCAGCACCTCCGAGCTCGTCCGCCCGTCCCTGATCGCAACCATCCGTCCCACCTGGCCGCTGACCGTCGGGTCGTGGGTGACCACGACGATCGTCGTGCCGCCGTCCGCGCTCGCCGTCCTCAGCGTGTGGAAGATCTCGTGCGAGGTCGCGGTGTCGAGTTCGCCGGTGGGTTCGTCCGCGAGGAGCAGGGGAGGGTCGTTGGCGAGGGCGACGGCGATGGCGACGCGCTGCTGCTCGCCGCCCGACATCTCCCGCGGGAGGCGTCCCGCGCAGTACGCGACGCCGACGCGATCGAGGAGCTCGGACGCCCGCGCGGCCCGCTTGCTGCGCGGGTAGGCCGTCAGGCCCAGCGGGACCGTGACGTTGTCCGCAGCGGTGAGGTACGGGATGAGGTTGCGGGACGTCTGCTGCTGGACCAGGCCGATCACGCTGCGTCGATACGCCACCCGCTCCCTGGGCGGCATCCGGGCGAGGTCCCACCCGTCGACCCGCGCGGTCCCCGCCGTCGGGGCGTCGGCACCGGCCAGGACGGAGAGCAGCGTCGACTTGCCGGCACCGGACGGCCCGACGACGGCGATCATCTCGCCCCTGGCGACGTGGAGATCGAGGCCCTGCAGCGCCTGCACCTCGATCGGGCCGTGCTGGTAGATCCGCACGAGGCTCTCGCACACGATGAGGGGTTCTGCCGCCGGCTGGCCGGGAGGGGGCACGGGGGACGGGGCTCCCAACGTCGCCGTCGACATGCGGTCCACCTTCCCCACTGTGGGTGCTGTGGCTAGGTCAAGCTCCCCTCGTTCCCTCGCCGGAACCGAGGCTAACCCATCGATGCGTGGCGGGAAACGAGTCGGGCCGGGTTCGGTGGGCCGGATTTCGCGGCGGACGCAACTTTTCCGGTCGCAGCGAGTCGTCGGCAGCTCCACGCGAGAACCGGGGGGCATAACTCCCTCTTGTCGCCCGCGCACTGCAGCGGGATCCTCTGGCCAGGCGGTGTGGGTCACGGGGAGGGAGGCCACATGCCGCAGGTCACGGGTACTGCCCGACGCCACCCGGCGTCCACGGGCGTCGAGGTGTGCGACGCGGTCGTGGTCGGGTCGGGCTTCGGAGGCGCCGTCTCCGCCTATCGGCTCGCGGAGGCCGGCCGCTCGACGATCGTGCTCGAACGGGGGCAGGCGTATCCGCCGGGCAGCTTCGCCCGCAACCCCTATGAGATGAGCCGGGCGTTCTGGGAACCCAAGGACAAGCTGTTCGGCCTGTTCGATGTCCGCTCCTTCCGCAAGCTCGAGGCGATCGTCTCCAGCGGGCTGGGCGGAGGGTCGCTGATCTACGCCAACGTCCTGCTCCGCAAGGACGAGCGCTGGTTCGTGCACGACTCGCCCCTGCCGGGCGGCGGCTACGAGCACTGGCCGATCAGCCGGGATGAGCTCGAACCGCACTACGACGCCGTCGCGGCGATGATGACGCCGAGCCCGTCACCGTACCCCGACCTGCCGAAGGCCAAGGCGCTCAGGGACGCGGCCCAGGCGCTCGGGCTCGACGCCTTCCATCCTCCCCTGGCGATCTCGTTCGCGCCGCCCGGTGGACAACCCGCTCCCAAGCAGGTGATCCCCGAACCCGAGTACGGCAACCTGCACGGCCTGACGCGCTTGACGTGCCGACTGTGCGGCGAGTGCGACATCGGGTGCAACGAGGGCGCCAAGAACACCCTCGACCACAACTACCTCTCGGCGGCACGACACCACGGCGCGGACCTGCGCACCTCGTGCGAGGTCACCGGGGTCGCGGCCCTGGACGGGGGTGGCTTCGAGGTCACCTACACCCAGTACGGGACGGATCCGGACCGCACCGGCGACCGGTCGAGGACGGAGCGCCGCGTCCGCTGCGCGAACCTCTTCCTCGCGGCCGGGACGTTCGGGACGACAGCCCTCCTGCTGCGCAACCGGGTCAACCTTCCGGCCCTCGGACGGGCGGTCGGCAGCCGGTTCAGCGGGAACGGAGACCTGCTCACCTTCTGCATGGGCGCGAGGGCCGAGGGTCCTGGCGGCGGGATGCGTCTCATCGACGGCAGCTACGGTCCCGTGATCACGACCGCGATGCGCGTGCCAGACGGTCTCGACGAAGGTGGCCGTCGGCGCGGCTACTACGTCCAGGAGGCGGGTTTTCCCGACTTCGCGAACTGGCTCATCGAGACAGCGGCCGTCACCTCGTCCATGCGGCGGGCCGCGGTCGTTGCGCGCGACCTGGTCAGGTACCGGTACGGCAGGCGCTACGAGTCGACCATCTCGGCCGAGATCGCCCGGCTCGTGGGCCAGGGCAAGCTGGGCAGCAGCGCCCTGCCGTTGTTGGGCATGGGGAGGGACATCGCCGACGGGCGGATCGTGCTCCGCGACGGCGAGCTCGACGTGCGGTGGACGTCGGCGACGTCCATGGAGTACTTCGCCGCGATGCGCGAGACCATGCGCGACGTGGCGGACGCGCTGCACGCCGAGTACCACGACAGCCCGTTGTGGTGGACCAAGCGTGTGGTCACCGTCCACCCCCTCGGCGGCGCGCCGATGGGACGGCACGTGCACGAGGGCGTCGTGGATGCGTACGGGGAGTCGTTCGGGCACCCGGGGCTGTTCGTCGTCGACGGCTCCCAGATGCCGGGCCCGGTGGGACCCAACCCGGCGTTCACGATCGCCGCGCTGGCCGACCGGGCCGTCGAGCACCTCCTGGAGCGGCCCAGCACTCCCCGTCCGGCCGAAAGGGATGAGGTGACGGAGCCGGTGCCGGTGTTGGAGGACGACGCGTCGGGACGCAGCGTGCGCTTCACCGAGCAGATGAAGGGCTACCTGTCGCTCGGCGAGACAGACCCGCTGGTCGGCTGGCGGGAGGCCCGCCTGCTCGGGCACAGGTTCATGTTCGAGCTGACCATCGAGGTGCCCGACGTCGACACCTTCGTGGAGGACGGGGACCATCCCGGCACGGCGGAGGGGTTCGTGCACTGCGACCAGCTCGGCGGACGGCTGACGGTCGAGCGGGGGTGGTTCAACCTGTTCGTCGCGACGGCGGCGGAGGGTACGAGGGAGATGCGCTACCGGCTGTGGCTCAGGGACCTGGGCGGTGCCCCGGTGACGCTGTACGGGTTCAAGGAGGTGCGGGACGACCCCGGGATGGACCTGTGGAGGGACACCTCGACGCTCTACGTCACCCTCCTGAAGGGCCACGTCCCGCCGGGGGCGGACGGCGACGTGATCGGCGCAGGGCTGCTCCGGATCCTGCCGCGGGACTTCGCCCGGCAGCTCACCACCTTCCGCGCCGACGGTGCTGGACCGCTGACGTCGCTCTCGCGGTTCGGGGCCTTCTTCGGGAAGTCGCTCCGGGACGTCTACCTCGCTCCGGCCGCACCGAGGGGAGCCGGCCGTGGCTGAGGCGCCGGCCCGACGGGCCCACCGGGACGAGGCCCACTTCTTCCGTGCGGGGGACGGCCTGCCCCTGACCCTGATCCGGGTCAGGGGCCAGGCTGAGCCCTCCCGGGGGCCGGTGCTGCTGGTGCACGGTGCGGGGGTGCGTGCCGAGCTGTTCCGTCCCCCCGTCGAGCGGACCATCGTGGACGTCCTGGTCGCGGACGGCTGGGACGTGTGGCTGCTGAACTGGCGCGCGTCCATCGACCTCGACCCGGTGCCGTGGACGCTGGACGACGCAGCCGCGTACGACCATCCCGCTGCCGTCCGCTACATCGTCGATCGCACCGGTGCGACGTCGGTCAAGGCGATCGTGCACTGCCAGGGATCGACCTCGTTCTGCATGAGTGCGGTCGCGGGGCTGGTCCCCGAGGTCGACGTGATCGTCAGCAACGCGGTCTCGCTCCACCCGGTGATCCCCCCGTTCGCCCGGTTCAAGATCCAGACCCTCAGGCCGGTGATGCAGGGACTCACGCCCTACCTGAACCCCGCGTGGGGTGACGGCCCCACCTCCGCCTTCTCCTGGGCGGCGCGGACGGCCGTGCTCGCCACCCATCACGAGTGCGACAACCCCGTGTGCCGCATGGTGAGCTTCACCTACGGCTCGGGACGGCCGGCGCTGTGGTCGCACGAGCACCTCAACGAGGACACGCATGACTGGCTCCGCGGCGAGTTCGGTGTGGTCCCGATGAGCTTCTTCGCCCAGATGGCTGCGTGCGTGAGGGCCGGTGAGCTGGTGTCGGTGTCGAAGCGGCCGGGCGGCCTGGCCCGCTACGCCACCGAGCCGCCGCGCACGCAGGCGAGGTTCGCGCTGTTCGCCGGGGCCCGCAACAGGTGTTTCCTTCCCGAGAGCCAGCGGCTCACCTACGAGTACCTGCGCAAGCACCGCAGCGGTGACACGCTGCACCTCCTGCCTGACTACGGCCACCTGGACGTGTTCTTCGGCAAGCGCGCAGCCGATGACGTGTTTCCCGCGATGCTGGGGGAGTTGCGGGGGCCGGTCCTGGAGAACCGGCCCCCGTCCCGACTCATCCGCGAGTGATCGGCACCTTGACCGGTGCCGGAGCCACGGCCTCGGCCACGGGCACCCTGACCTCGAGGACGCCGTCGGTGTAGGTGGCGGTCACGTCGGTCTCGGTCGCGCCCGCCGGCAACGGGACGATCCGGGTGAACGAGCCGTACTGGAACTCCGAGCGGTAGGAGTCCTTGTCCTTGTGCTCGGCCTTGGCCTGCCGCTCGGCCTTGATGCGCAGCTCGCCGTCCACGATGGCGAGGTCGACATCCTTGTCCGGATCGATGTCGGGGAGTTCCGCGCGGACGACGAGTGTTTTGTCGTCCACGAATTCCTCGACCCGAAGCCAGGACTTCGCCTGTTCGCCCTCGAAGAGCCGCTGCATGAGGTCCTGCAGGTCGGGCCACTCGCGGCGTACCAGTGCCATGGCGAACTCCTCTCCCTTCCGCCGGGCGACCGGTGTCACCCGGCCACCTCCGCGCCGATCGCAGGAGGTCGTTCACAGCCAGCCTGCGTCCGGCGGCTGGGGTTGTCAACACTGCTGTGGGACGGGCCGTTGCCGCACAGTCGGAAACCCGGTATTGCCGGGTACCTTGCCAAACAAGGTAGCTGGCAATACCATGGAGTCATGCCGAACGAGAAGGACGCCTGGGCGTCCCAACTGCGCAAGGGGCTGGTGGAACTCGCCATCCTCGGACTCCTGAACGGCCACGAGCGCTACGGGTCACAGATCGTCGACGACCTGGCCGCGCATCCCGCGCTCGCGGTGACGGCGGGCACGGTCTATCCGCTGCTGGCCCGGCTCTCCGCCGCCGGCGCGGTGGCCACGACGTGGCAGGAGTCCCCGGTGGGCCCGCCGCGCAAGTACTACACGCTCACCGCTGCCGGACGGCAGCGCCTGGGCTCGATGGCGTCCGCGTTCGCTGCGATCAGCGCGGCCATGACGACGATTCTCGGGGAGGACCGATGATCCGTTCACTCGAAGAGCTCACTCCGCAGGCCCGCGAGGCGGCCGACCGGTGGCTGGGCGATGTGCTGGCCGGCGTGCGTCCGGACCTGCGCGAGGACCTGCGCGGCGACCTGGTCGCTCACCTGTGCGAACATCTGGACGCCTCCGCGACCGCGGACGACGTGGTGCGGGTGGCCGCGTCCCTCGGTGACGTCGCCGACGCGGCCGACGAGGGCGGGACCCACTTCTTCGCCCGCCTGGGCGCCGGCTTCAACCCGCGCGGGCTGGGCTCGCGACTGGCGCGGACGCTGTGGAACCCGGCCGACGAGCGGTTGTTCCTGCCGCGGGCGTTCGGCCTGGGCTGGGACCTGAACTTCGGAGCCGTGGCCGTCCGGCTCGGCCTGATCGAGCCCGACGCGGAGGCCGTCCCGTTCACGTCCACCCCTGACGAGGCGTTCCGCGTGGCCGCCGTGGTGCCGGTCGGGCTGGCGGCCGCGACCGTCCTGCACTACCTCGTGCGCGGACGCAGGCTGCCGGACCGGCTGCCCTCCCACTGGGCCCTGGACGGAACACCGGACCGCTGGGTGGGCAGGCCGACGGCCGTGGCCGTGGACGTTGGCACAGCGGTGGTGTCGGCGGGACTGGCGGCGTGGGCCGCCGGGTCGTCGCGTCCGTCCGGGAGCCGGGTGGGCGCGCTGGCGGCCGCGACCCTGGCGGGCGGCCTCGGGGCGACGACGACGCTGGCGCGCAGCGTGCGGCGTCCGGGACCGCTGCTGACGCCGCTCATGCTCACCGGGGCGACCGCCGGGGTGGGCGCTGTGCTGTTGTGGCTGGCCCGCGAGGGCCGCCGTGTTGAGATCGAGAAGGACGTGAGGGAAGAAGATGAATGAGACCGGTGTCGCCTGGCGACGGGTGGGGCTGTTCTACGGGATCGCGTTCGGCGGTGCCGTGCTGGTGGCGCTGCTGGTCTGGCTCTGCCGCGACCTGCTGGGCGGCGGCGCGCTGGCCGGCGTTGCGCTGACGGCCGTGCTGTACATGCCGCTGCCGATGGTGGCGGGCCTGGTCACCGAGCGGGTGGCGCGGCGGCGTCCGCTGATCGCCCGGGAGTGGCAGGAGGTGCGGCACCACTTCTGGCGCACCTACGGGCGCAACGCGCTGGTGGCCGTCATCGTCGTTGTGGCCATCGTCGCTCTTGGATTCGTGGCGGCCTGGCTCGCCGGGTTGATGGGCGTGCCCGGTGCGGGCCACATCGCGGCCGGCGACGCCGAGCTGCTGGAGCGTCTTCGCCAGCTCAACCCGGCGGTGTCGGCTGCCAACGTGCCGCCGCTCCCGGTGCTGCTGGGGATCACGATGGTGCAGGGCCTGATCGCCGGCGTGACGATCAACGGGTTGTTCGCCCTCGGCGAGGAGTACGGCTGGCGCGGCGTTCTGGCCGACGAGCTGCGTCCGCTCGGGCTGGTGCGGGCGTCCCTGGTCACGGGCGTGCTGTGGGGACTGTGGCACGCGCCGATCATCGTGCTCGGCCACAACTACGGCTCGGAGTGGGCGTGGGGCATCCCGGTCATGGTGACGTGGACGGTGCCGATGGCCTTCCTGCTCACGTGGGCGCGCGAACGCACCGGGTCGGTGCTGGCGCCGGCGTTGCTGCACGGCGCGTTCAACGGCGTCGTGGGCGTCTTCGCGATCGCCGTCGTGGGGGCGAACGTCCTGATCGGACTGCCCGTCGGCATCGTGCTCAGCGTCACCTTGGCCGTGCTCGCCCTTGTCGTGTGGCGAATCCCGACCGGCCGGAGTCGCGTCGAGGCGTCCGCGGTCGGGGAGCCGCTCGTGGAGGAGGCGGCCGTCCCGCCACGGGCGTCCGGGCACTGAGGCCAGCCGGCCGCGAGGGCTGCCGAAGCACCGTAGGCGGGTCCTGCGTTTCGCGCGTATCCGACGGGTCCGCGGAGCGCCGCATCGGCCCCTAACATCGTGTCGACACAAAGGTGGGACTGACCGTGAGGGAACCGGTGACAGCGCGATGGGGGCGCGGCGTGCTCGCAGTGGTCGGTTGGCTCCTCGGAGTCGTCGCCGCGATCGTCCTGCTGGCGCCGGTGGTGCTGCTGCCGATCACCACGGCCGTGCCGGCCTGGCTGTGGGGCTCGCTGCTCGTGGCCGACCTCGTTCTGGTGATCCTGATGCTGCGGCGCCGCGGGCGTGCCCCGGTGTGGGGCTTCGGCGGCATGGCCGTCGTCGTCGGGGTCGCCGTGGTCGCGTCCCAGCTTTTCGCCGCGACGCCGTCCATCCGGGACGCCGCCGGGCAACCGATGCCGAACAGCATCGCGACCCTGGAGAAGGTGACCCTCAACGGCAGCGAGCAGTGGATCACCGTCCGGGGCCGGGACCGCAGGAACCCGGTGCTGCTCAACCTCGGCATGGGTGGCCCCGGTGGCGGCGGATTCGCCACCCGCACCCTCTTCGAGCCACTCGAGGAGCACTTCACCGTCGTGAGCTGGGACGAGCCGGGCACCGGCAAGTCGATCGACGCACTCCCGGTCGCGCAACTCACCCGGCAGCGCTTCATCGACGACGGCCGGGCGCTCACCGAACTGCTGCGGAAGCGGTTCGGTCAGGACAAGATCTTCCTCTACGGGGTTTCCTGGACCAGCATCCTCGGCGTCTGGCTGGTGCAGGACTGCCCGGAGTGCTACCACGCGTTCATCAGCAGCGGTCAGATGGTCAACACGACAGCCAACGATCAGGCCGGATATCAACTCGCCCTCGACTACTCGTCGCGACGCGGCGACCGGGCGACCGTCGACCGGCTCCGGGCAAACGGCCCGCCGCCCTACGCCGGGCCGGGACTGGTCTTCCGCTACCTCGACTTCCTGGATGTGCTCAACGACTACATGGGCGCCCCCCGGTACTCCCTCGTCGTGCCGATCGTGCCGTTCCTCGCGCCCGAGTACGGGTTCGTGGACAAGGTGAACCACACCCGTGGCCTCATCGACTCGTTCAACGTCGTGTACCCCCAGCTCGCCGACCTCGACTTCAGCGCCCAGGCGAGCACGCTCGACGTGCCGGTGTTCTTCTTCGTGGGTCGTGACGACGTGAACGCCATGGCGAGCCTGGTCGAGGACTACTACAACACCCTTACGGCACCCCGGAAGCGGCTGATCTGGCTCCAGGGTGGACACGGCCTCAGCGGCGAAACCCGTGGGCAGTTCGTCGACGTGATGGTGAACGACGTCAGGCCGCTGGCCGGCTAGCCCTGGCCGGCCCGGCAGGCACGCCCGCGCACGGTGTACGCTACTTCTCAAAGTCATGAAGTCAAGGAGTCTGCGTGCCCGTTCCGCTGCACGAGGCCAAGGCGGCGCTCTTCCGCAACATCGGCCACCCGATCCGGATCCGCGTCCTTGAGCTGCTCTGCGAGCGGGAACACGCGGTCCACGAACTGCTGGCGATCATCGAGGTCGAGCCGAGCACGCTGTCGATGCAGCTCGGCGTCCTCCGTCGTGCCGGCATCGTCCGCCAGCGCCGCGTCGGGGGAGAGGTGCTGTACGCACTGATGATCCCCTCGGTCAGGGAACTGCTGGCCGCGGCCCGGACGACCCTCGGCCTGCTGCTGGCCGACCAGGCCCAGCTGCAGGCCGATCTGGACGAAGAGGCGGGCGCGGACGCCGAAGGCGTCGCGTGAGCACCACCGGCCTGCTGAGGCTGATCGCCCGCACCGGACGGGCGGCCGAACCACTCGAGCCCACGACCGACCACGGGCTCCAGGTCCGCGAAGGCTTCCAGCCGCCCCACGCGCTTCGCGGAAGCGTGCAGGTGCGTCACGTGGACGCCGGGTCCTGCAACGGGTGTGAGGTCGAGATCGGTGCGGCCTTCGGCCCGGTCTACGACGCCGAGCGGATCGGCGCCCGGCTGGTCGCCTCCCCCCGGCACGCCGACGTGGTCGCCGTCACGGGGGTGGTCACGCAGAACATGGCCGAGCCCCTGGCCAACACCATCGACGCCACCCCGAACCCGCGCGTGATCGTGTCCATCGGGGACTGCACCCGGGGGTGCGGGCTGTTCGCCGGCTCCTACGCGGTCGCCGGTTCGGTGGACGACGTCGTTCAGGTCGACGTCCACGTCCCGGGCTGTCCGCCCGCACCGGAGGCGATCATCGCCGCACTGCGCGCGGTGACCGGCCGATGACGCCCCTCGCGTCCGCGCTGAACCTCGTCGACGCCGGTGTGCTCGCCCAGCTGCTGCTCGGGGCGCTCGCCGTCGCTGCAACGACGGTCGTGCCGGCCCGGGTTCGCAACGCCCTGGCCGGGGGGCTGGTCGTCGCGGGCGGAGTCGCCGCTGCGATCACGGGGACGGCCGTGCTGCTCGGCGGTATCGGCACCGGCCTGCAGATCCCCGTCGCCCTCCCGCCGGCGACACCGTTCGAGCCGCTGCTGCTCGCCCCCGACAGTCTGGGCGGGTTGTTCATGGCACTCGCAGGCGTCGTCGTCGCCCTGACCGCCCTCTTCGGCATCGGGTACGCCCACGGCCCGGCAGCCTCCCGGACCGGCTGGACGGCTTTCGCCGTGTTCGCGGTCGGCCTGCAGCTGGTGCCGGCCGCGGCCGACGCCGTCACCTTCCTGCTGGCCTGGGAGCTGATGGCCGGTGGGTCGACGGTGCTCCTGCTCGCCGACCACGCGAGCCGGGGGCAGGTGCGGCGCGCGACGATCTGGTACGCCGTGATGACCCACCTGAGCTTCCTGTTCCTCCTCGCCGGATTCGGCGTCCTCGCCGCAGCGACGGGCGGCACCTCCTGGGCGACGATGGCCGGCGGAGGTGTCGCCGCGCCGACGGCGGCCCTGGCGTTCGTCCTGCTCTTCGCAGGGTTCGCCACCAAGGCGGGCCTCCTGCCGGTGCACGTCTGGCTGCCCCGGGCACACCCGGAGGCGCCCAGTCACATGTCCGCAGCGATGAGCGCCGCGATGGTGAAGATGGGCGTCTACGGCATCCTGCTGGTCACTCTCCGGCTGCTGCCCGACGGGCCGCGCTGGTGGTCGATCGTGCTGATCGCGCTGGGGGCCGGGTCGGCCCTGTACGGCATCCTGCAGGCCTCCGTCCAGGCCGACCTGAAGGAGCTGCTGGCCTACTCCACCACCGAGAACGTCGGCCTGATCACCACCGCGATCGGCGTGGGCCTGCTCCTGCGGAGCTCCGACCAGTTCGCCGTCGCCGACGTCGCGCTGGTCGCGGCACTCCTGCTTGCCGTCAGCCACGCCGCCTTCAAGTCCGTCCTGTTCCTCGGGGCCGGATCGGTGCTGCACGCGACCGGTGAGCGCGACCTCGACCTGCTCGGCGGGCTCGCCGCCCGGATGCCCTGGACGTCGGTGTCCTTCGGCGTCGGCGCCCTCGGCGCGGCAGCACTCCCGGTCACGTCGGGCTTCGTCGCGGAGTGGGCGCTGCTGCAGGCGTTGATCCACGTGGACGCGCGCGCCGACCGCCTGCTGGCCATCGTCATCCCGATCACCATGGGCGTCGTCGCTCTCACCGTCGGCCTCGGGCTGCTCACGTTCGTCAAGGCCTACGGCATCGGGTTCCTCGCCCGTCCCCGCACGCCTGCCGCAGCCGGGGCCCACGAGTCCGGGCCGGCGATGCGCGCGGCCATGGTGCTCGGAGCGGTTCTCGTCGTCGGGCTCGGGCTGGTTCCCGGCCCCTTGTCGCAGGCCCTCGCCAGGGCGGTCTCCGCCGGGGGAGTGTCCGCGAGCGGTGGAGCGGGGCTGCTGTTCGATGCGGTGGACGTGGTCCTCAACCCGGTCGCGCTGACGCTGCTCACCCTCGCGATCCTCGCCCCCTTGGTCGCGGTGAACCTCGTCCTCGCCCGCCGCCACCCGCGCAGGGACGTCGAGCTGGCGTGGGGCTGCGGCGGGGAACGGACCAGCCCGCGCATGGAGTACAACGCCACGAGCTACTCCGAGCCGTTGGTCCGCGTGTTCCGCTCGTCCCTCCAGGCCAGCCAGCTCGTCGACGTCGTCCACCACGAGGACGCGCCGCTGCTCGTCGAACAGACGACGTTCACCCAGGAGACCGGCGACGTGATCGAGGACCGCCTCTACCTGCCCGCAACCCGCTGGGCCGGACGGTTGGGCGACCTCGCCCGCACCGTCCAGAACGGCAGCATCCACCGCTACGTCGGCTTCTCGTTCGTCGCGCTCGTCCTCGTGCTCGTGCTGGTGGCGCTGTGATGATCGATTCCGTCGTGGTCGTCCTCGTCCAGCTGGTGCTCGCCGTCGCGGTGACGCCGGTGCTGATCGGCGTCATGCGCACCACCCGCGCCCGACTGGAGGGCCGGATCGGCGGCGGCATCTGGCAGCCCTGGCGCGACGTGCGCAAGCTCATGGCCAAGGAGCCCACCCGCGCGCCGGGTTCGACCCCTGTACTCACCGTCGCCCCGATCCTGCTGATGGCCTCGAGCCTCGTGCTGTGCGCACTGATCCCGCTGGCCAGCACGCTGGCGCTGGCGAGCGTGCCGGGCGACCTGTTCGTCGTGGTCTCCGTCCTCCTGCTCGGGACGGTTGCGCTCGCCCTCCTCGGCCTGGAATCGGGGACGGCCTTCGGCGGCATGGGCTCGAGCCGGCACATGGTGATCGCTGCCCTCGTCGAGCCGACCGTGCTGCTGAGCATCTACGCGCTGAGCGTCCCGGCCGGCACGTCCGCGTTGTCGGCGATCGTGCAGGCGCGGCGGGCCGACCCCGGATCGCTGCTGAACCCGGTGAGCCTGCTCGCGATCTTCGCCCTCGTCGTCGTGGTAATCGCCGAGACCGGACGGTTGCCGGTGGACAACCCGTCCACGCACCTGGAGCTGACGATGATCCACGAGGCGATGATCCTGGAGAGCGGCGGACGTGACCTCGGCTGGCTCGAGCTGGGCTCCTGGCTGCGGCTCACGGCTCTGCTGGGCCTGGTTGCCAACCTCGCCCTGCCGCTGGGGATCGGGCAGGACGCGGCACCGCTCACCCTGCTCGTCGGGGTCGCGGCGGTCACCGTGAAGGTGCTCATCCTCGGGGCGGCCCTCGCCGCTGCCGAGGTGTTCATCGCGAAGCTCAGGCTCTTCCGGGTGCCCGAGCTGCTGGCCGGCTCCTTCGTCCTGGCGTTCCTCTCCGTGAGCGCCTCCTACCTGGTGTTCTGAGAGGAGGCCGCTGATGTCGATCCAGACGTACCAACAACTGCTCGCGACGACGACCGGGTTGCTGCTGCTCACGGCCGTCCTCCAGGTCTGGGGGCGTTCGATCGTCCGCTCGATCGGATTGCTCGTGCTCCAGGGAATCGCGCTGGCCGGGCTCGTGCTCACCGTCGGCCTGTACGCGGGCGAGGATTCGGTGCTCCTCGTCGCCGGGCTGCTGCTCGTGGTGAAGGCGGTCGTCATGCCGTGGGCGATGCTGCGCTCCGCCCGGCTGATCGGAGTGACCCGTGAGCACTCGTCCCGGGTGAACGCAGCGGTCGAGCTCATCGGGGCGGCCGGGCTCACGCTGCTGGCGTACGCGGTCAGCGGACCGATCCTCGGCAACCGGACCGACCCGGCCTCGCAGGCCGTCCCCGTCGGGGTCTCGCTGGTGCTGCTCGGCTTCTGGCAGCTGCTCGTCCGAGGCTCTGCCATCACCCAGCTCGTCGGCTTCCTGATGCTCGACAACGGGATCGCGACCATCTCCTTCCTCACCTTCGGCGGGCTGCCGCTGGTGGTCGAGCTCGGGGCGACGCTCGACGTGCTGCTCGTCGTCCTGATCCTCGGTGTGCTGGTGGTGCGGATGCAGGCGGAGCAGGGCCACATCGACATCTCGGAGCTGAGGGAGTTGCGCGACTGATGGCCGTCCTGATCTGGGTTCCCCTCGTCCTGCCGCTGCTGCTCGCAGCGGTGAGCATCGTGCTGCGCAGCCGCGCCTGGACGCTGTGGCTGCCGGTCAGCGCGGCCGCCGTCCTGCTGGGCGTGGGCGTGGCGCTGGTGGTGGCCGTGAGCGGCGGCGGACCGCTGGTGACGGCGGGCGGCCTGATCCGGGTGGACGCGCTGAGCGCCTGGATGCTCACGGTGGTGGGCGCGGTGGCCGTGGTGGCCCTGTGGGGCGGGATCCCGCACCGGGCGCACCGGAACCGCAACATCGGCTCCTTCGCGAGCCTGCTGTGCCTGTTCCTGGCCGCGATGAGCCTGGCCGTCGTCGCGGACAACCTCGGCCTGATGTGGGTCGCGGTCGAGCTGACCACCATCACGACGGCGTTCCTGGTCGGATCCCGTGGCGGCCGGGGTGCTCTCGAGGCCGCGTGGAAATACGTGGTGCTGGGCTCGGTCGGGGTCGCGGTCGCGTTCCTCGGCCTCATCCTGCTGTCGGCGGCGAGCCGGACGACGGGGGATCCGTCGCTGTCCTGGGTGGTCCTGCTCGCCCACGCCGGTGGCCTCGACCCGACGCTCACCCGGGCCGGCGCCGCGCTCGCCGTCCTCGGCTTCGCGACCAAGGCGGGGCTGGCGCCGGTCCACTCCTGGCTCCCGGACGCGCACAGCCAGGCGCCCGCGACGGTGAGCGGACTGATGTCCGGCGTCCTGCTGTCGGTGGCCTTCTACGCCGTCCTGCGGGTCCAGGCCATCGCGGACGCCGCCCTCGGCCCCGAGCTGATGCGCGGCCTGCTCACGGCGGCCGGCCTGCTCTCCCTCGCCGTGACCGCGGGCCTGGTGATCACGCAGAAGGACTTCAAGAGGCTCCTGGCCTACAGCAGCATCGAACACATGGGCCTGCTGGCGCTCGGCGCCGCCGCCGGCGGCCCGCTGGCCATCGCGGCCGTCCTGCTGCACATGCTGGGCCACGGCCTGGTCAAGTCGTCGATGTTCGTGCTCGCCGGGCGCATCCTCGGCTACACCGGCAGTCACGACATCGCCGACGTGCGCAACCTGCTGCGGCGGCGTCCCGACCTCGGCGGCCCGTTCCTGCTCGGGGCTGCAGCCCTCCTCGGCTTCCCGCCGTTCGTGACGTTCTTCACCGAGGTCGCCATCATCGTCGCCGGCTTCCAGCGGGGCCTGGGCTGGCAGATGATCCTGGCCTGCGCGCTGCTGCTGGTTGTCTTCGCGGGGATCGCCCGCAACGTGCTGACCATGACCGTCGGCGCCGAACCGGACCCGGACGCCGCCCGCACCTCGCCCGCGCCGCCGGACGTGCCGGCGCGGTTCCGCCAGGTTCCGATCGGGATCGCCCTCGGCGCCACCGCCGTCATCGGCTTCGCAGCGTCGCCCTTGGCCGCCCCGCTGCTGGACGCCGTCACCGCCCTGGGCGGTGCGCGATGAGCCGCCGGAACCCGCCCGAGGTGTTGCACGTCACGCGCGAGACGCTCGCCGAGACCGTCGGCGCGCAGCTGGCCCGCGGCTTCAGGCTGGCCCTCGTCGCCGCGCACGAGGACGGACCCGCGGCGTCCGGGGCGGGTTTCCGGATCGTGTACGTCCTGCTCGGCACGGCCGGTGAGCGGGCGGAGGTCGTCGTCGAGGTCGGCAGGGACGACGCGTGGCTGCCCACCCTGGCGGGCCTCTCCTACCCGGCCGGCCGGTTCGAGCGCGAGCTGCGTGACCTGTACGGCATCGTCCCCCGCGATCACCCCCAGCCCTACCGCCTGGTGCGCCACGGTCACTGGCCGACCAGCTTCCACCCGATGCTCTCCGACGCCGACCCGAGCCCCGACTTCACGTCGAATGCGGGCTTCCCGTTCGCCGAGGTGACCGGCAAGGGTGTCTACGAGATCCCGGTCGGTCCGGTGCACGCGGGGTTGATCGAGCCGGGGCATTTCCGGTTCTCCGTCGTGGGCGAGACGATCGTGCGGATGTACCAGCGGCTCTACTTCGTCCATCGCGGCGTCGAGAAGCTGTTCGAGGGACGGCAGGTGGCCGACGGGATCGCCCTCGCCGAACGGATCAGCGGCGACACGGCGGTCGGACACGGCCTCGCGTACGTGATGGCTGTCGAGGACGCGCTCGGGATCGATGTGCCCGAACGGGACCGTCTGGTCCGGGCGCTGCTGCTCGAGTGCGAACGGCTGTACAACCACGTCAACGACCTGGGGGCGATCGTCAACGACGCCGGCTTCGGCATCGTCAACCAGCACGCCGGACGCCTGCGCGAGTCGCTGCTGCGTCACAACGCGAGGCTCACCGGCCACCGGCTGCTGCGTGGCGCGATCCGGCTCGGCGGCGCCGACCTGCTGGCCGCACCCGACCTCGACCTGATCGCCGGTGTCGGCGCGGAGGCCGCCGAACTGGCCACGATCTCGACCGGGCATCCGATGGTGGCGAACCGGTTGAACACGACCGCCGTCCTGCCGTCCGACCAGGCGCGGAGCCTCGGCGTGCTCGGCTACGTCGCCCGGGCGTCGGGGATCCCCGTGGACGCGCGGGCCGACCAGCCGTTCGTCGACTTCGGGGACGCGTTCCGGGTCGTCACGGCGGAGACCGGCGATGTCCGCGCGCGGTTCGACGTCCGGGTGGGGGAGATCGCGGTGGCCGCCGCCCTCGTCGCGGACCTGAGCGCGAGGATCGCTGCGCTCGACGCGTCCGCCGCGCCGACCGTACCCGGCGGGACGGGTGCCGGGCTCGGTGTCGTCGAGGCCTGGCGCGGCACGCTGGTGCACCGCGTCGAGATCGGGACGGGGGGAGTGCTCACCCGGGTGAAGGTGGTCGACCCGTCGTTCCACACCTGGCCAGCGCTCGGGATCGCGCTCGCGGACACGATCGTCCCCGACTTCCCGCTGGCCAACAAGAGCTTCAACTGCTCCTACGCCGGCAACGACCTCTGAGGCCGGGGCGTCCAGAGCGAGCCCGGGACTGTCGCCAACGGAGAGTGACCTTTCGTCCTGTGTTCGGGAGGGAAGTTCGCAGTCAAGCCCACCGCGCCGGCGGTAGTCAGGGAAGGGCCGCTTCGAACATCGTCAGGCGCTCGGCCGTGCTGTCTGTGACGGGGATTCGGAACCGGTCGCGGACAACTGAGCTCCTCACGGGCACCGCTGGGGCTGTATCTGTTGGCGCGGTCACGTAGGCGTCCAGATCGGGACCGAGGGAATTCCACCCGGACGCTTCAACTCAGGTTCGCGGAAGTCGCACCCCAGTCAACGTGGTCGGAGCCGTCTGGCCCGTTCCAGCGCGCAACCGGGTGCACGTGAACCTCCATGATGGTCAATCGCGAGGATGTACTTGGCCGCCCTGGACAATTCCCTCCACGTCATTGTCTGGAGAATGATGAATTGTGCTCGGGTCGGCGCCACCGGCGCGCTCGGCTCTTGTTCGAGGGCGGGTGTTGAGGTGGGTGGACTGATACCGGCCCACCCACCACCTGCGGGCTCAGTGGAGGTGCAGCAGGAAGTTGCTGGACCAGCCGGCGAGAACACCACCTATGATCGGGCCGAGAACCGGAACCCAGGAGTACGCCCAGTCCGAGGAACCCTTGCCCTTGATCGGCAGGAACGCGTGCGCAATGCGCGGGCCGAGGTCACGGTTGGGGTTGATGGCGTACCCGGTCGGGCCACCGAGGGAGGCGCCGATACCGACAACCAGCAGCGGCACCGGGAGAGCACCGAGCCAGCCGATCCCCGCCTTGGTGGCCCAGTCGCTCAGGGCCATGATGAAGAACACCAGCACGAAGGTGCCGATGGCCTCCGTGGCCAGGTTCCATCCGTAGCTGCGGATCTGCGGGCCGGTGGAGAAGACGCCGAGCTTGGTGGCCGGGTCCGGCTCGTCGTCGAAGTGCTGCTTGTAGGCAACCCAGCAGAGCACTGCGCCGATGATTGAGCCGACCATCTGCCCACCGAAGTAGGTCAGGATCGACACGATGTTGACCGGGACGCCCGGAACGAACTCCTTGGCGCCAGAGGCCACGACACCCATCGTTACCGCGAAGTTGAGCTGGGAACCCGAGGCCGCCGAGGCCACAACACCGGCGAGGACGGCGATACCCCATCCCCAGTTGACGAACAGGGTTCCCGCTGAGTTGCCCTTGGTTTTGGCCAATGCGACGTTGGCCACGACACCGCAGCCCAACAGCATCAGCAATGTGCTGCCGACGGCCTCAGACAGGAAGATTAGGGCGAGGCTCACGAGTTACTCTCTTTCCGGCACTTTTCAGTTCGGTGCCAGCTTGGGCGTCCAACGAGGACGCAGGTGATGATGATCGATGTCTTCTTGGAAGATGCGGATGGGAACAGACACCAGTTCGGGGTGCGGCGCCCGCTCGTCCATCGAGGGGCGTCGTGCACCGGATTGGTGTACTGGGAGACAGCCGAGCACTTCCGTGCGTGCGGCTGACCTGGCGGTGGTCCAACGGATTCACCCGAGCCTCTTCGGATAGTGCGTCCGCCGAGGCTCGTAGGCCGGACGCGCGGGGCGATCGTCTGGTTCCGGATCTGCGCATCGATCCGGCAGACGAAAGCGTCGACAAATGACTTCCCTCACCTGTGGTGTACACCGACCCGGCCGGAGAACACTGGTGGTGTTGCCTCTCCTCCGACCGGGTCGGTGCGCGGGCCGGTCAGGGGCGATCCGGGGAGCTGGTCGAATCGTCGGGTTTACACTGAGCGAGTGCGCGCTCAGGCCGTTCCGGCTCGCGTCCCGACGCCACGTCTGCCACATGGCGCCGGGACGTCTGTGCTTCATCGATCAGGCGCCGAGAGATGCGATGAGCATGGCGGGAACTCCATGATCCTCTTCCTTCACGGGTATGCGTTGCGCCAGCTTCGCGAGCAGGTGCCGGAGGGCCGCCGGCTCGGAGGTTCTCCCGGGCGGACCACCGAGCGAGGCGTTCTCTCAGGCAAGGCCGACGCGACGATGCGCGGCCCACAACTGAAGGAAAAACTACACTAAAAGTGAAGGATCACGCTAGCAGTTCGCACATCGGCCGCACTGAGTGCAGTCATAGTGAAGGAAGCTGAACGTTTGTGAAGTTCGAGTCGCAGACTGCCGGCGTCAGGTTGTGCCCCTGCCGCCGCGGATGATCGCGCGCAGCGGGGCGCGTTCCTCGCCGCTCAAGAAGAGCTGGCGACCCCCGGGTGCGGGATGAGCATCGCCGATGCGGACGGCTGGGTTCCCCCTCGGTAGCCGCGGATGATCGCGCCGCAGTGCGGGCAGACTGTCTTGGCGCCGCCGGTCAGGAAGAACTCACTGCCCTCGGTGGGGGTGAGCTCACCGCGCGGCGAATGTCCGTCGTCCTCGTAGGCCAAGCGCCACACGCCGTCCCGGTAGAGGCGGAACGAGAGGCCCGCACAGTACGGGCAGGCGGGGTGCTCGGCCACCGTGACCGTTGGGACGGCGTCCCGCAGGATGGCCAGCTGCTCGGCACTGGTATCGGGATCGACGACGGCCTCGGCGAAGTCCGAGAGGGAGCCGAACCGGTGCAGAGCGCTGACGCCCCAGTCGGTGTGGTCGACCAGGAGCACCGGGGTGATCGCCGAGGCGATCATGGCCTGTTTCACCTGGGCGACGGCCTCGACCGGATGGAAGCACCCGCTCGAACTGATACCGGTGACCCCGATCAGGCTGTAGTCGGCCCGCAGGCCCCTGACCATGTCGAGCGCGGCCTTGCCGACGAGGGACTCGCTGGCGGCCAGGTACTGCCCGCCGGTCAACAACAACCGGATGCTGGGCGCCCTCTTCAGCTCGCCGGCCACCGCCAGGGAGTTGGTGATCACCGTGAGCTCCTGGTCGGGCAGTTCGCGCGAGATCTCGACAGCCGCACTGGAGTCGTCCATGATCACGGTGCTTCCGGAAGGGATCCGCTTGATCACGGCGTCGGCGATGGCGGCCTTGTCGCGGGCGTACGGCGTGGGGTCCGACGAGGCCCTCGAGTCCTTGATCCGGTCTGGGGGCGCGAGGGACACAAGCCCGCGCTGGGAACGGGTCAGTTGCCCGGCCTTCTCCAGGGCCCACAGGTCGCGGTAGATCGTCACGCTGGACACGCCGGTCTTCGTCGCGATGTCCTCCACGCTGATGGCGCCGACAGCCGTCACGAGGTCGACCACCTGGCGGCGACGCGCGCGGACGGACTTCTCCGACGACCGTCCCACACCCGCTGCCATGGCTCGAACCTCCTCACCAGAGTGTAAGCCGCTCGCGCGGCTCGCCGGCTGGTGTGGGGCGGGCGTCGCCGTTGTCGACGGACGCGGAGGTCACGCCGATCACCGCCTGCGTCGCACTCGGTCAGTGTGCGCGCTCCCGCAGAGGCCTGCGCGTCATCGACCGCGTGGGCGCGCACGGGTCCGCCGGCTCGGACGGCGATCGGGTCAGAAGGTGGTCAGGCCCCGAGACCGGAACACCGTCCGGGCGTCCTCGACCTCGGCAGTGGTCGGGGTGCGGTTCCCCGCCAGGGCGTAGTCGAGGCCGAGTTCGGACCACTTGGCGGTGCCGAGCTGGTGGAACGGCAACACCTCGACGCGGGAGACGCCGCCCAGTGACGCGGCGTGGTCGGCGACCCGTGCGACGGTGGTCGGGTCGTCGGTGAGGCCGGGAACCAGGACGAAGCGGACCCAGATCTCGATGCCGAGGGCCGCGAGCCGGCGTCCGAACTCGAGCGTGGGCTCGAGCGACCGGCCGGTGACCCGGCGGTACGTGGTCTCGTCGCCGGCCTTCACGTCCAGCAGGACGAGGTCGACGTCGGCCAGCATCGCGTCGTCGGCGTTGCGTCCCAGGTAGCCGGAGGTGTCGATGGCGGTGTGGACGCCGAGCTGCTTGGCCCCGCGCAGGACGCGCCGGGCGAACGCCGGCTGCGCCAGCACCTCGCCACCCGAGAGCGTGATCCCACCGCCGGATGCGCGGAAGATGCCGCGGTAGCGGCTGATCCGCGTGAGCAGGTCGTCGGCGAACACGGGGACGCCGCCGCGGGCGCTCATCGTGTCCGGGTTGTGGCAGTACAGGCACCGCAACGGGCAGCCGGCGAGGAACGTGGTCATCCGCGTCCCGGGACCGTCGACGGCGGTCACCAGCTCCCAGGAGTGCACCGACCCGACCTCGCCGCTGCGCTGGGCTGCGAGCAGGTCGCTGCGTCCGAGGTGCTCTGCGGTTGGGATGCCTCCGAGCCTTCCCGCCCACCTCCCTGCTCCCGAGTTGTCAGAGGTAGGCGTCGCCCTGACGACTCCAGAATCTGACAAGTCGGGAGAAGGGGACAGGGGGCGGACGGCCGCCCCGGGCTCATACCCCGGGGCGACCTCCAACAGGGCAGAGGCCACGCTCAGACGGCCTCGTGGAACGTGCGGGACAGCACATCGAGCTGCTGCTCGCGGGTCAGCTTCGTGAAGTTCACCGCGTACCCGGAAACCCGGATGGTGAGCTGCGGGTACTTCTCCGGGTTCTCCATCGCGTCGACGAGCGTCTCCCGGTTCAGCACGTTGATGTTCGCGTGGTAGAGACCCTCGCCGAAGCCGGCGTCGAGGATCCCGACCAGGTTGCCGACCCGCTCGGCATCGGTGCGGCCGAGCGCGTCGGGGGTGATCGTGTTGGTCAGCGAGATGCCGTCCAGCGCGTCGTCGTAGGAGAGCTTGCCGACGCTGAGCATCGAGGCCAGCATGCCGTGGCTGTCGCGGCCGTTCTCCGGGTTGGCTCCCGGTGCGAACGGGGTGCCGGCCTCGTGCCCACAGGGGAATGCGCCGGTCGCCTTGCCGTAGACGACGTTGGACGTGATCGTCAGCACCGACTGGGTGGGGACGGCGTCGCGATACATCCGGATGCTGCGGATCTTGTCCATCACGGTCTTCACCACAAGGGACGCGAGCTCGTCGGCCCGGTCGTCGTCGTTGCCGTACACCGGGAACTCGCCCTCGGTGCGGTAGTCGACGACCAGTCCGGTCTCGTCGCGGACGGGGGTGACCCGCGCGTACTTGATGGCGGACAGGGAGTCGGCGACGATCGACAGCCCGGCGATGCCGCAGCCCATGGTGCGGACGATCTCGTCGTCGTGGAGGGCCATCTCCATGGCCTCGTAGGCGTACTTGTCGTGGCTGTAGTGGATGATGTTCAGCGCCTCGACGTAGGTCTCGACCGCCCAGGTGAGCATCCGGTCGTACTTCGCCCAGACGGTGTCGAAATCGAGCGGGCCGTCGCCGTCGATCGCGTCGTGGTCGGGCACGATCCGCTTGCCCGACACCTCGTCGCGTCCCCCGTTGATGGCGTAGAGCAGGGTCTTGGCGGCGTTCAGGCGGGCGCCGAAGAACTGCATCTGCTTGCCGATCGCCATCGGCGAGACGCAGCAGGCGATGCCGGTGTCGTCGCCCCAGTGGCCACGGATCTCCGCGTCGGCGGTGTACTGGATCGCCGAGGTCTCGATCGAGATCTGCGAGCAGAAGTCCTTGTAGCCGGCCGGCAGCTTCGCGTCCCAGTAGACCGTGATGTTGGGCTCGGGCGCCGGACCCAGGTTGCGCAGGGTCTGCAGGAGCCGGAAGGAGGTCTTCGTGACCAGGGTGCGGCCGTCGTCGGCGAAGCCGCCGTCGGACCAGGTCGCCCAGTACGGGTCGCCGGAGAAGATTTGGTCGTAGTCGATGGTGCGCAGGAACCGGACGATGCGCAGCTTGGTGACCAGCGCGTCGATGACCTCCTGGGCCTCCGACTCGGTGATCATGCCGGCCGCGAGGTCGCGCTCGGCGTAGATGTCGAAGAAGCCCGACAGCCGGCCGATGCTCATGGCCGCGCCGTCCTGGCTCTTCACCGAGCCCAGGTAGGCGAAGTACGTCCACTGGACGGCCTCGACGAAGGTGCTCGCGGGACGGCCGAGGTCGAAGCCGTACTCCTCGCCGAGGTTCTTCAGCTTGTGGAGGGCCTTGATCTGCTCGGCGTGCTCCTCGCGGTAGCGCGCCCAGTTCTCGCTGAACGGCTGGTCGACGACGGAGTCCATGTCGGCCTGCTTGGCCTCGATGAGGCGGTCGACGCCGTACAGCGCGACGCGGCGGTAGTCGCCGATGATCCGGCCGCGGCCGTACGCGTCCGGCAGGCCGGTGACCAGGTGGGCGCTGCGGGCGGCGCGGATGCGCGGCGTGTAGATCTCGAAGACCGCCTCGTTGTGCGTCTTGCGGTACTTGGTGAAGACCTCCTTGAGCCGCAGGTCGGGGCGCAGGCCCGCCTCCTTGATGGCGGTCTCGACCATCCGCCAGCCGCCGGCCGGCATCATCGGCCGCTTCAGCGGGACGTCGGTCTGAAGGCCGACGATGACAGTGTCGTCGTCGCAGATGTAGCCGGCGGGGAAGGCGTCGACGTCCGCCGGGATGTGGGTCTCGACGTCGTAGACGCGCCGGGCGCGCTCGACGGAGAGGTACTCGCTCTGGAGGGTGTCCCAGACCGCGAGCGTGCGCCTGGTGGGGCCGGCCAGGAAGGCGGCGTCCCCGGTGTACGGCGTGAAGTTCGTCAGGATGAAGTCGCGGACGTCGATGCGCTCGGTCCAGGGCCCGGTCGCGAACCCCTCCCACGCGTCGTCCCGGTACAGCAGGCGGGTGTCCACCTCGGCGGTCATGTCTCTCCTTCTGCGCAGGGGCGCGGGTCACGCGCGCCTGTGAGCTGGGGTTGGGGATGCCACCAGGTCGGCGGTTGGCCAACGGCGGCGAAGCAGGCGAGGCCTGCCGAGCACCAAGACTAGGGCAGATACGCCCATTGGTCGGACCACGGGCGCCCACGTGAGACGGTCGGTTCGGCCAGATCGTTCGACCGCCGGGCGCGCTTGCGGGACGGGTGCGCCCTCGTGGTCGCCGCGACGGAGCCCGCCGATGCGGGGGTTATCCCCCGCAGGGATCCGGGAGGCAGTCGGATGTCGGCCGGCCCTAGGGTGTTCCTAGGGTGAAGTCACCGCCGCAATCCGGTCCGATCAGGGCGCGGTGCGGGCGTCAGGACACCACTGCCGAAGGAACCCGAATGTCGATCGCCGATCCGCCTCCCGCCTCCTGGTTGGGCCGCTACCTCGCCTCGTGGGCGCGCGTCCCCGGCACGAGCGCGTACCTCCTGGTCAGCTTCGTGGTCTCGATGGTCGCGATCTCGGTGCTGAGCAGCGTGTTCTTCGCCGGACTGGGCATGGTGATCCTCCTGATCGGACTGCCGCTGATGACCGGCTCCCTGCTGCTGGCCAAGGGTCTCGGGCTCGCCGAGCTCGGCATGCTGGGCTGGACGGGCCTTCCCGAGGTCGAGACACCCGTGTGGCCGAAGCCCGCGGCCGACGCTCACTGGACGTCCCGCCTCCTCGCACCGCTGCGCTCGGGCCACCACTGGTCCTACCTGCTCCACCAGATGCTCATCAACCCGATCGTGAGCACGGTGACGTTCGGCCTGACCGTCACCTGGTGGGCTACCGCGCTCGGCGGACTGACCTACTGGATCTGGGACGGGTTCCTTCCCGAGCCCGACGTCGATCCGTGGGCGGAGTGGCTGCGGAGCCACGTGCCCTTGCTGTACGGGTTCACGGCCAACACGGCAGAAACCGTCGCCTACTCGGTCGCGGGGGTCGTCTTCGGGGTCACGCTGCCGTGGGTCACCGGCGGCCTCGGACGGCTGCGCCACGCGATCGCCGCAGCGATGCTCGGGCGCTGGCCGTCCGACGAGCTGGCTGCCCGGGCCGAGGCCGAGGCGCAGGCCCGGCAGTTCGCCGTCCAGGCCGAGGACAGTGCGATGCGCCGGCTGGAGCGCGACCTGCACGACGGCCCCCAGCAGCGGCTCGTCCGGCTGCAGATGGACTTGGCCGCGACCGAGCGGCGGGCCGCAGCCGGGGACACCGACCAGGCTGCCGCCTACGCCCGCGAAGCCCAGTTCCAGGCCAAGGCCGCGCTCGACGAGCTGCGCGCACTGTCGCGCGGGGTCGCGCCGCCCCTGCTGGCCGACCGCGGCCTGGTGGCTGCCCTGAGTGCGCTCGCGGAGGAGAGTCCTCTCCCGGTCGACACCGAGCTGGATCCGGCACTGGACGCGGCCGTGCCGCCCGAGGTGGCACGCGCGGTCTACTTCGTCGTCGCCGAGCTGCTGACCAACGCGGCCAAGCACTCCCGGGCGCAGCAGGCGAGCGTCAACGCCCGGGTGCTGCGGGACGATCCCGCGCGGCTGCGGGTCGTGGTGAGCGACGACGGACGGGGCGGCGCGCAGTTCGCGGACGGCCACGGCCTGAACGGCCTGCGGGAGCGGCTCAACGGGTTGCGGGGGACGCTGACGGTGGAGAGTCCTCCCGGTGGCCCGACCCGGGTCGACGTGGTCGTGCCGCTGCCGTCCGGGGTTCAGCCGGGGCAGCAGCCGTCCCTATCCTGAGCGGGTGACGTCCGACCAAGCCCAGACCGGGGACACCGGGGACGCGGCGATCCGCATCCTGCTCGTCGAGGACTCCGTGCTGCTGCGCGAGGGCCTGGCCCGGCTGTTCGACGAGGCGGGGTACGCCACCGTCGGGGCGTTCGCCGATGCGACCGACATCGTCGAGCGGGTGCGCTCGGCGCGTCCGGACGTGGTCGTGATGGACGTCCGGCTGCCGCCCGGGTTCCACGACGAGGGCATCCGGGCAGCGCTGGAGGTGCGCCGTGCGGTTCCCGAGGTGGCGGTGCTGGTGCTCAGCCAGTACGTCGAGACCGTCTACGCCCGGGAGTTGCTCGCCGACGCGCGTGGGGGAGTCGGCTACCTGCTCAAGGACCGGCTGACCTCCCTGGAGGAGTTCACCGAGGCCGTCCGCCGCGTCCGGGCCGGCGGCACGGTGCTCGACCCGCTGGTCGTGAAGCGCCTGATGGCGACCGCCCGAGACCCGCTGGCCGCCCTGACTCCGCGTGAGCTGGAGGTGCTCGAGCTCATCGCGGAGGGGCACAGCAACGTCAGCATCGCCGAGCGGCTCGTGGTCGGGACGGGAGCGGTCGAGAAGCACGTCAGCGCGATCTTCGCCAAGCTCGGCCTGGCCGAGTCCGGCTCGGGGAACCGCCGGGTCCTCGCCGTGCTGGCCTACCTGCAGCGCGGCTGAGCGTCGGCGTCCCACCCGGTCCCCTCGTCCACAAGGACGGCAGGCAACCACCCCCGCACTGCGTTCAGCAGGGCGAGGCCGGACGCTCGGCGCAGGTCCGCGAGCGTGACCTCGGCTTCGACCAGCCGTCCGCGGGCGAGCCAGTGGGCGCGCTCGACACCCGGGAGGAGGCCTGCCGCGACGGGCGGGCTGACCCACTGTCCGTCCAGTTCGAGGGCGAGGTTGCCGATCGTGGTCTCGGTGACGGCTCCGTCCGGGGTGTGGCAGATCACGTCGAAGACTCCGTCCGGGGCGAGGCCGCGCAGGCGGTCGTAGTGGACGCGCCACGTGGTCTTGTGCGCGATGACGGGACGCAGCGCGTCGACGTCGAGCGGCTCGGCCGCGATCGCGAGTCGGACGGGCAGGGTTGGCTCGACCGGCTCGGACACCTCGACCGAGACCTCGTTCTCCCGGGCGGTCAGCCGGACCCGCCGGCGTCCGGACGGGAACTCCCCGGCCACCTGCGCGAGACGCTGTTGCACGGCCGCCAGCTCGATGCCCAGCCCGAGTTCGGCGTCGGTCCGCTCGAGCCGGTCGAGGTGCCGCTCGAGGTGCGGGAACCGTCCGTCCGTCAGCAGCATGGTCTCCAGCGCGGCCAGCGGCCGCCCGTCGAGGAAGCGGGTCTTGGCGCGCCATTCGGCGAGCTCGGCGGCCGGCTCGGAGTCGGCGACGATGCCCGAGCCGACCCCGCAGGTCGCCCAGCCGTCGCGCTCCTCGACGGTGCGGATGGCCACGTTGAAGATCGCCTCGCCGCCGGGACGCAGGACGCCGAGCGCGCCGCAGTACCAGCCACGCGGCCGCTGTTCCAGGTCACGGATCACGCTCATCGCGCGGATCTTGGGGGCGCCGGTCACCGATCCGCAGGGGAAGAGCGCGGCGAAGACGTCGGCGAGGTGGGTCCCGGGATCCCGCACACCGCTGACGGTCGACACCAGCTGCCACAGGGTCGGCAGCCGCACGAGCTCGAACAGCGCGTCCACCGTGACGGTGCCGGGCCGGCACACCCGTCCGAGGTCGTTGCGCAGCAGGTCGACGATCATCAGGTTCTCGGCCCGGTCCTTCGGGCTGTTCCGCAGGTCCTCCGCCGGCGCCGTGACCGGCGCGGTGCCCTTCATCGGCTGGGTGACCAGCGCTCCGTCCGGCCGGGAGTGGAAGAACAGTTCCGGGGAGACGCTGGCGACCCCGGCGCCCCGGAGGAACACCGCGTACCCGCCGGGCTGGGCGTCGGCGAGGGTGGCGAACCGGTCGTACAGGTCGCCGCCGGCCGGCGCCGCCACACGGCTGGTGAGGTTCACCTGGTAGCAGTCGCCCGCGGTGATGTGGTGCTGGACGGCGGCGATCGCGTCCGCAGGGGTGAGCCGTCCGAAGCCACCCGTGGGGAACCAGTCGACCGAGGGTGTCGCTGTGGCCTCGGGCCAGGGTTCGGGCCCACCGTCGAAGACCTCGAAGCGGGCGAGCTCCCCGTCGGCGGCATGGGTGGGCTGAGCCGGATCCCAGGCCGAGCCGGCCTCGTACGTCAGTCCGCCGACCACCCAGCGTCCGGCGATCGCCGCGGCCTCGGCCGCCGCGACGACCTTCGGGACCGCGTCCAGCGTCGTTGCGGAGAGCACCGTGACCGGTGCTGTGGTGAACGCGCCCCGCAGCCGGCGCCCGGCCCGATCGCGCGGATCGAGAGGGAGGTCGAAGGCCGCCCGCACGAGTTGCGTCGAAGCCATGAGGGCAAGCATGGCAGCCCGGCTCCTGTGGGTGGATCGGGAAGTGTGCGCCCGCACCGGTGACGACGACCCTGCTGGGCGCCGATCAGGCCGGGCGCTCCACGGCCGGAGGCTCCGCTCAGGCGGCCGAGCGCTGGTCCAGTGGACGGCGCCGCAGATCGGCGTCCAGGATCGCCGGCGTGTTGTACTCCTGGTCCATACGGCCGACTCCGGTGCCGGGGGCGACGATGGCGTCGATCCGGTCGAGCACGTCGTCGGTGAGCGTCACCTCGGCGGCGGCGAGCAGGTCGTCCAGCTGCGCCATCGTGCGCGGGCCGATGAGCGCCGAGGTCACCCCTGGGTGGGCGATCACGAACGCGAGCGCCAGGTGGGTGAGCGAGAGCCCGGCCTCGTCGGCGAGGGTGATGAACTCCTCGACGGCGTCGATGCGGCGCTCATCGCGCAGGGCGGCGAACCGCTGGGCGCGACGCAGGTCGGTCTCCTGGCCGCGGCGCACGCGTCCAGTGAGCATCCCGCTGGCGAGCGGGCTCCAGATCAGGGTGCCCATGCCGTAGCGCTGGGCGACGGGCAGCACCTCGCGTTCGATGGAGCGGTCGAGCAGGGAGTAGTGCGGCTGCTCGGTGCGGAACCGCTCCAGGCCGCGCCGCTCGGCGGCCCACTGCGCCTCGACGATCTCCGACGCGGGCATGTCGGACGACCCGATCGCCCGCACCTTGCCGCTGCGGACGAGGTCGGTGAGCGTCGACAGCGTCTCCTCGATGTCGGTGTCCGGGTCGGGACGGTGCATCTGGTAGAGGTCGAGGTGGTCGGTCTGGAGCCGGCGCAGGGAGTTCTCGACGGTCGTCGTGATCCAGCGGCGCGAGCCGCCCCGGTGGTTGGGGTCGTCGTCGACGGGCCGGGCGAACTTGGACGCCAGCACGACGTCGTCGCGGCGTCCTTTCAGGGCGCGGCCGAGGATCTCCTCGGACTCGCCGTAGGCGTCGGCGGTGTCGATGATGTTGATGCCGGCGTCCAGGGCGCGCGCGACCATGGCGTCCACGTCGGCCTGGTCGGTGGTGCCGAAGGAGCTGAACATCATCGCGCCCAGGGCGAAGGGGGAGACGTGGATGCCGGTCCGACCGAGCGGGCGGTAGTGCATGGGGTGACCTCCATCATCGGGTGCTGTCCTGGCCGTAGACTGTGGTAACCGGAACAGTCGTCCAGAACTATACCGGAACATAGTTCCGTTTACTAGAGGAGTCATTGTGACCGCATCGGAAGAGCTGTCGGCCGCTCCTCGCCGCAAGCGCGCGGACGCCGTCCGCAACACCGGCGCGGTGTTGGAGGCGGCGAAGGCCGTCTTCGCCGAGTCGGGGGTGGACGCGCCGATGCGGGAGATCGCGGCCCGCGCGGGAGTCGGGGTGGGGACGATCTACCGCAACCATCCGCAGCGCTCGGACCTGATCATCGCGGTCTTCCGGCGGGAGCTGGACGCGACCGCGGCCGAGGCGGAGCGCCTGATCGGGGAGTACCCGCCGGCCGAGGCGCTGCGCCGCTGGGCGGAGGCGCTGGGACGGTTCGTCGCCACCAAGCGAGGCTTCTCCAGTGCTCTGCATTCGGGCGACCCGGCGTATCAGCCCTTGCCCGGCCAGTTCCTCGGAGTGCTTGCTCCGCGCGTCCAGCGCATCCTGGACGCGGGTGCGGCAGACGGCACGATCAGGGCGGACGTCCGTGCAGAAGACCTGATCAACGCTTTGGCGCGGCTCGCCGACAGTTCGGGTGACGGAACGTCCGGTCAGATGACCGGGGTGCTGTTGGACGGGCTGCTGGTGCGGTCGGCCGTGGAGGAGTGAGCGCGGGGCCGTGCGCTGGGCTTGACTCGTCTCCCGATCTGCGTCGCGTCACGTCGCGATGACTGTCGACCGGCATCGTCGGGCGGTCCGGCAGGTCGCTTCGGCCGCCTTGTCCGTGTCGAAGACACGTGGGCTCGGCGTCGTGGGACACGATCACGACGGGCTTATCCCTAGCGTGGGTGAGGTCTACGCCAGGTCAGGACGTAGCGAAAGAGGGGTAGCTGCTTCCACCGCGCTCCCGGCAACACACGCTCAGCGGTGCGACGCACGGTCGCGTAGTCGTGGGGTGGAGGCCACACCGTGGGCGCGGTGTGTTCCCAGTACCCGTGCCTGCGCGCCATCCACTGATGCTGGAGCGTTCCGACTCCATGGATCAGCGCGTCCTTGGGGCGGCTCGCCCTGGCAAGCCCGATGACCGCGAGCACGCCGCCGGGCGTTGTGAGTTCAGCCAGCCGGTTCAGCGCCGCTTCCAGATCGGGCAGATGGTGCAACGTGGCGACAGACGCGACCACATCGAACCGACGGTCGAACTCGTAGGTCATGGCATCGCCCATCACCCAGGTGATCGCGTCGCTGAGTTGTCGGGCACCGTCAAGCACTTCCGCATCCACGTCGACTCCGGTCACGTCCGGCACCTTGGTGAGCAACTCCGCGGTGAGTAACCCGTTGCCGCAGCCAACGTCCAATGCGGAAAGAGCGCCATCGGGGATCGCATCGAGAATCAGCCGGTGATAGTGGATGTTGTGGTTCCACCGCCTCGCCGGACTTCCCATCCCTCAACGGTACGACGCCCGCTCCGAGAAGATGGCCATGAGACGGCCGACACCGGTCGCGGGCCAGGCGGAGATGGCGGGGCTGTTGTCTCTGCTCAGCCACACTCATCTCGCGCACACGGAGTGTCAAGAATCAGCCGAAGTGGATGTCGGCCATCACCCGAACCACTGGAAGGCGTCGACCGAAACCCCAAACGTCTAGCCTCAGCCGAAGTGGCGCATCTACACGGTGGGGCGGGCGGGGCTCGAACCCGCGACCCAGGGATTATGAGTCCCCTGCTCTGACCTGCTGAGCTACCGCCCCGGCGGCACTCAAGCTAGCCGGTGCGCCGGGACGGTGTCCAAGCGGTCCGGACGCCTGTCATCCCGTGAGCTGGGCGAGCAGCGTCTGCGCGTTGCGGACGGCGTGGCCGTCCCAGTCGTTGTTGAAGTAGCCGTAGACGTCGCGTCCCTGAGCCAGCCACTCCCGGATCCGGTCCGCCCACCACCGCATGGACGCCTCGTCGTAGCTGCCGCCGTACAGGTGCTGCTCGTCCGGCCCGTGGAACCGGACGTACGCGGACCCCGCCGTCACCCGCAGGATGCACGGCAGCTTCGCCCCGCTCATCACCACGTACGCCGCGCCGTGCCGCTCCAGGATCGCGAACACCTCCTCCACGTGCCAGGACGCGTGGCGGAACTCGACGGCCACCTTCCAGTCCGACGGCAGCGCACCGAGGAAGTGGTCCAGCCGGGCGTCGTCGCGCTCCATGTCCGGCGGCAACTGGAACAACACCACCCCGAGCCGGTCGCCGAGGATGTCCAGCCGCTCCTTCATCCAGCCGATCCACTGCTCCGGGTCGTACAGACGCTTCGCGTGCGTCAGCGTCCTCGGTGCCTTCACCGTCAGCTCGAACCCCTCCGGCAGCCGGCGTCGCCACGACTGGAACGACTTGATGCTCGGCCACCGGTAGAAGCTCGCGTTCAGTTCGACCGTCTCGAACAGGTGCTCGGCGTAGAACTCCAGCCGCTTCGCATCTGGCACCTCAGGCGGGTACACCATCCCGCGCCAGCTGTCGTAGACCCAGCCCGACGTCCCGATCCGCGCTCGCGGTGTGCCCATGTCCGCCTCCTCGGGTGTGTCATACCCGAGCGCGTCCGACCTAGCGCACCACCATCGCGAGGCCACCGAAGCCCGGCAGCTCGACGGTGAAGCCGCCCAGGGCGTCCACGTCGTCCACCTTGCGACGGGTCGCCAGGTCCGTCACCCGGCCGGCCGGGATGTGCTCCGACTGAACCCGTCCGGTGATCTTGTCCGGGCCGAAGTTCAACGCCGTGATCTCGATCTGGCCGCTCTCCAGCTCGCTCACCAGCACGAGCATGCTCGGCCAGGGCACCTCCGGCACGTCCACCAGCTTCGCCGTCGCGATCCCCGAACGCTTGCGCAGCTTCAGGATCTCGCCCAGCCGGGACGCGAACGACGTCGGGCTCTCCAGCTGCTCGGGCAGCGACCCGTACAGCGCCCGGGCCACCGGCATCCCCGACGCCGACCGCTTCGCCTCCGGCGCAGCCCCCATCAGGTCGTACGCCCCGCGCTCGATCCAGCGCGTGTCGCCCGTCCCGATCAGGTCGGACACCTTCGACCGGTCCACCGGCAGCGCACCCACCAGGTCCCAGCCGCTCAGCGCGAACACCCCCGGCTGCCACGCGTTGTACATGCACAGCAGCAGGTGCGCGTTCACGATCCGGCGCACGTCGGCCTCGGTGATCGCGTCCAGCTCGCTGATGCCCAGCGAGGCGGCGATGACCGACGCCGTCGTGCACGCGATCCCGTTCTGCACGAACAGCGCGTTGTACGGTGCGGCGTCCCCGGTCAGCCTCAGCCGCATCGTCTCCCGCACGTACTCCGCCAGCTCGCCGCCGGTCGTCTCCCCACCGCCGAGGGTGTAGGGGTCGTCCCGGTGCGGCCCGGCGAAGTGGACGAGCTCGTAGGTCAGCTCGTCGTGGTTCTGCAGCGCGTGCACGAGGGACGCCTGGTCGATGCCGACCTTCTGCGCCTCCCGCAGCGTCAGCCGCAGGAACTCGGTGTCGGACGTCGCCATCGCGAACTGGTACGCCGGACGCGTCACGAAGTCGTAGCTCAGGTCCGGGCCCACGGCGGACGTGTGCACGATCGCGTCCATCGACAGGTTCAGCTCCTGGAACGTGAAGCCGCCCACCTTGCGCACCATCGAGCCGATCAGCTGGTTCGCAGCCTGGCTCAGCGGGTGTCCCTCCGACCAGCCCGGCCCCGCGTCGTTCGACTTCTCCACGCCGAGGAACCCGTTCGCGTCCAGCCGCAGCCCGCCGGAACCCAGGTCGAGCAGGGTGTGGAGCGCGTCCCCGATCACCAGCCGCATGCCGGCGAACGTGGGGTCCAGCCAGTTGATGGTCGGCTGGCCCTCCTTGAAGTAGTGCAGGTAGACCCAGCGGCGCTGCCGTCCCTTGTAGTCCCAGATCGGGGGAGTGACCGACCAGTTCGTCTCCTTGACCCCCGGCTCGTAGAAGATCACCCGCTGCAGCGCCCCGATGATGTAGCCGGCCTCGGCGAGCCTCTTCTCCGCCTCCGGGTCGAGGTTCACCGAGTCGCGCCCGGGCGGGACGTCGGGGAGCAGGCCCCAGGCATCCTCCGGGATGTCGATCATGTGGTAGATGCCGGGGTAGGACAGGTAGTTCAGCTCCGCCAGCCGGAAGTCCGCGCCCTTGCCGGTGTGGCCGGGGACGATGTCGTCGATGATCGTGCCGTGCCGCCGGGACGCGTTCGCGCACATCGCGCGGAACTCCTCCTCGGTGCCGAACACGGGGTCGATCTGCATGCTGATCCGGTCGAAATGCCCGTCCACGCTCGGCGTCTGCGACCAGCCCGAGATTCCTCCGGCCAGTTTCAGCGGACCGGTGTGGACGCCCTCGATGCCGATCTTCGCGAACGCGGCCCACAACTCCTCCGAGCCGAGTGCGGCGAGGAACGACTGCCCCGGGCCGGTGATGTGCGAGATCGGGTACGCGGTGAACCACACCGACGCCTGACGCACGGCCGCCCGTGGATCCGGGTTCGCGTACGGGTTCGCCCACATCGCCGCGTGACCAGCCAACTGGCGTCCCAGCATCGTCGCGTCGTGCAGCATCGACTGCTGCTCCAGCCACGCGACGTAGGCGGGGTTGCGCCCGTCCGGCTCGAACGGGGGGAGAGGGACGACGTCCGCCGCCATCCGCCGGTGCGCCTTGGGACGCAGTCGCGCGGGACGCGCCGCGTACGCGATCGGCTCGATGAACTCGGTCGCCCGCTCGCCCTCGACGACCTCGGGTTGCTCCTGCTCGGCGCTCATTCGGCAAACCTAGTCCGGCACGTCTGGTCTCTCCAGTGTCGGCGCCGCTACGCCGGACGCGGAGTTGAGGCCTGAGCGGCCGGCTGCCGAGTCCCAGGTGAGACAGCTCGCGCCATCCGAAGGCTCACCGGGACGGACGCGCCCGGCCACCGGGTCGAAGCAGGCCTCGTCGTCATGGTGGTCGCCCACGCCGGAGCTGGGTGCGCGCCGAGAGCCTGCACCGCGACGATCCCGTGGACGGGCGCGACTAGGCTGAACGCCCCGACCAGAGAGGCCCTCATGCCCCGAGCCATCGTCATCCGCACCGCTGAGTCCGTCGAAGGCGGCCCGCTCAACACCGCCGCCGTCGAGCAGATCGACCCGGCCACGCTGGGGGGCGACCCGGTGTTGGTCGAGGTTCACTATTCCGGGATCAACTACAAGGACGGCCTGGCGCTCACCGGCCGCCCCGGCATCGTCCGCAGCACTCCGCTGATCGGCGGTGCCGACCTGGTCGGCACCGTGCTGGAGTCGGCCGACCCTCGCTGGCGGCCCGGCGACGAGGTGATCCTCAACGGCACCGGGATGACCGAGACCCGTCACGGCGGCTTCAGCGAGCTCGCCCGGGTGCCCGGCGACTTCCTCGTCCGACTCCCCGGCGGGCTCTCGCAGGCCCGCGCCGCGGCCCTCGGCACCGCCGGCTACACCGCCGCACTGTGCGTGCTGCGACTGCAGGAGGCCGGGGTGACCACCGAAGCGCCCGTCGTCGTCACCGGCGCGACCGGCGGCGTGGGATCGATCGCGCTGCCCCTGCTGACGGCGAGCGGCCATCGCGTCGCTGCCGTCACCGGCCGCGTCGCCGAGCACGGCGACTACCTGCGCAGCCTCGGAGCGACCGAGGTGCTCGATCGGTCGGAGTTCACCGAGCACGGCCGTCCGCTGCAGAAGGCGCGCTTCGCCGGCGGCATCGACACCGTGGGCGGCGACGTGCTCGCCAACCTGCTGGCGCAGACCCTGTACGGCGGCACGATCGCCGCCTGTGGCCTCGCCGGCTCGTCCGCGTTGCCGGCGACCGTGATGCCGTTCATCCTGCGCAACGTGACGCTGGCCGGCGTCGACTCGGTCCAGACCCCGTTGCCGCGGCGCCAGGCCGCCTGGGACCTGATCGCCGCCACCCTCGACCTGGACCTGCTCGACTCGCTCACCGTCACCGTCGGACTGGACGACGCGGTCGCGGCTGCGGGGCGACTGATGGCCGGCCAGAGCCGCGGACGCATCGTCGTCGACGTTCGCGCCTGATCGCGCAACTCCGTCCGCGGCCGCCCGTCGGGGGTGCTGGCCACTCCGCTCCAGGACGCGCGCGGACGCCGGTCCGCAGACGTGGACGCGTCCGGCGTACCGCAGGTGATACGTTCGCAGCTGGCCCGCGAAGAAGTGCTTCCGGGGGCCAGAAAGTCAGCACCGTGGCCGACTCCGGTTTCATCGAACGTCATCCCTACGCCTTCGCCATCTCGGTGGAGATCCTCGTCATCGTCGTCTACCTGGCCGCGGGAGTGGTCGACCACTTCGTGCACTTCGGCGGGCTGGGCATGTACGCCCTCGCCAACGCCGCGCTGACCGTCATCCTCGCGGCGGCGCTCACGGCGCTGCGATGGTGGGGGAAGGTGGGCTTCCGGGCTGCGACGCCGAAGACGCTCCTGCTGGTCGTGCCGATGCTGCTTCCCGCCTTCGTCAACCTGATTCCCGGGCTGGTGGCGCCGGGCGTCCCGGAGGTCGTCGGCTTCCTCACCCTTGCGCTGATGGTCGGCTTCGTGGAGGAGACCGCGTTCCGTGGCCTCATGCTGCGTGCCCTCGAGCCCCGGGGGACGTGGCGAGCGGTGATCATCACGACCCTGCTGTTCAGCATCACGCACCTGATGAACATCATGGCGGGCGAGGGCGGACTCCAGGCGGTCATGCAGCTGCTCTACGCGGCCGCGATCGGCTTCGCGTTCGCTGCGCTCGTCCTGCGGACCTCCACGATCTGGCCGCTGATCATCGCCCACGCCGTGATCGACTTCGTCGCGTTCCTCCAGGACCCGGCCGCGGTGCTGCCGCCGGCCGTGGAGATCGGCATCGACCTCGCGATCACCGCGATCTTCACCGCCTACGGCATCTTCATCCTCACCCGCAGGTCCCGGACACGGGCTGATGCGCCTGGGTTGACGGTGGACGCCGGGGTCGGCCCGGCCGCTCCCGGGCCGGCCGACTAGAAGGCCAACGCCGCGAAGAACGGCAGGATCGGCACCAGCAGGCCGGTGCTCATCCAGAACATGCCGCCGTTCATCGCGAACGCCGCGAGCGACTCCAGCCGGAACTTCCTGCTGCCAACCGGACGCACCTCGTGGCACGTCCGCGTGCTCACCACCGGCGCCGCGACGACGTGCGCAGACGGGGCCGCACCGGCACCGGCGAGCACCAGTTCCTGGGCGGGGGCGGCCGCGTGCTGGTGCGTCCCGTAGCAGGAGCAGTCCGGGCCGCAGTCACAGCCCGGCCCGCACGGGCAGGTCGCGCTGGAAGCCAGCGGGTCGGCCCGCTGAGCCGCCAGCCACACCGAGCGGACGGCAGAGACGAGCAGGGAGGCCATCAGCGGCAGGCCGACCAGGGCGAACACCCACATCACACCGCCCGGTGCCATCGGGTCGGCGGTCGAGCCCATGCCCATGCCGCCCATGCCGCCGCCGGAGTCCATGCCGCCCAGGCCACCGGAGGCCATCCGAGCCTCCATCAGCCCCATCGCCGACAGGTGCCAGGTCATCGCCGCGAACATCGCGGCGTGCCCGACGAAGTGCAGCCAGGCCCGTCCCGCGGCCCGGCGGGCGTCGAAGGCGAGCCAGCCGAACCACGCCGTCGACGCGGCGAACACCGCAACCAGGCCGAACGTCGGCACGATGTCGGTCAGGAGCGTCCAGGTCATCGGCGCGACCATCAGCAACATGACGACGGCCATCACCAGGTGGAGCGAGTTCGAGACCCGCTGCCGTACGTCCTGCGGGCGGGTGAGCTCGTAGACGCACCACGCGGTGCACCACGCGAACAGGACCAGCAGCCCGATGAACTTCCCTGGTGTGTCGGCGAGACTGAACATCGATGCCCTCCAGATCGCGTCCGCGCTGTCGGGCTCAGTCTGCACTGCCGGTCGGTCATCGGGGGAGGCTTGTCGACGCGCGGAAGTCAGCCGCCTGCGCAGCAGTGCGCACCCGCGCGCTCCCTCGCCTCTCCTGAGTTGTCAGAGTTAGGCGTCGCCCCAGCAACTCCTCCCTCTGACAAGTCGGAGAGAGGTGGGGGAGAGGGGTGGTGGTCTCAGGCGCCGGCCCTGAACCTCCGCAGGCGCAGCGAGTTGGTGACGACGAACACGCTGGACAGCGACATCGCCAGGCCGGCGATCAGCGGGTTCAGGTGCCCGGACGCCGCCAGCGGGATCGCGGCCACGTTGTAGCCGAACGCCCAGACCAGGTTCCAGCGGATCGTCCGCAACGTGCGGCGAGACAGCTGGATGGCGTCCGGGACGACCTCGAGGTTGCGGCGCACCAGGATGATGTCGGCCGACTTCAGGGCCACGTCCGTCCCGCTGACCACGGCCATGCCGAGGTTCGCCGTCGCCAGCGCGGCCGCGTCGTTGATGCCGTCGCCGACCATCGCGACCCGGCGTCCATCCGCCTGGAGCCGCTCGACGACGGCCGCCTTGTCGGTCGGCAGCACCTCGGCCACGACCTCGTCCACGCCGACCTGCGCGCCGACCGCTTCCGCTGCGGCCTTCCGGTCGCCGGTGAGCAGCACCGTCCGCAGGCCCAGCTTGCGCAGCCGTGCCACCGCCGGTGCCGCCGAATCCTTGATCGTGTCGGCCACGACGAGGTGCCCGGCCAGCGTTCCATCGACCGCGACCAGTACCGCGGTCTGCCCGGACACCGCTGCGTCCTCCACGGCCGCCAGGGTCGCTGCCGGCACCTCCACGCCCCGCTCTGCCAGCAGGCTCGCGGTGCCGATCAGCACGTGCCGCCCGGCGTCCGCATCCACCACGACACCCTCGACGCCGAAGCCGGGCAGCGCCTGGACGTCTTGCGCCGCGCCCGGCTCGAGGCCCTCCGCCTGCGCCCCGGTGACCACGGCGCGTCCGATCGGATGCTCCGACAGCGCCTCCACCGCAGCGGCCAGCTCGAGCACCCGGGACGAGTCCATCCCCGGCGCAGGCGTGGACGACACCAGCGCCATCGTCCCGGTGGTGAGGGTGCCGGTCTTGTCCAGCACGACGGTGTCGATAGCTCCGGACGCCTCCAGCGCATCCGGGCCCTTGATCAGGATGCCGAGCTGCCCGCCGCGTCCGACACCCACCATGAGGGCTGTCGGGGTGGCCAGCCCGAGGGCGCACGGGCAGGCGATGATCAGCACCGACATGGCTGCGCTGAACGCGTTCCGCGGCCCGCCGCCGATCGCCAGCCAGACCACGAGCGTGACCAGTGAGATGCCGAGCACCGTCGGGACGAACACCGCGACGACCTTGTCCACCAGCGACTGGACGGACGCCTTGCGCGCCTGTGCCTGCTCGGCCAGGACGGCGAGCTGCGCCAGCTGCGTGTGAGCGCCGATCTGCTCGGCGGTCACCACGAGGGCTCCGTTGAGGTTCGTCGTGCCGGCCAGCACCCGGCTGCCGTGACTCACCTCGACCGGTTCGGCCTCCCCGGTCATCGCCGAGGTGTCGATCGACGAGCTGCCGGCAGCGACCGTCCCGTCGGTTGCCACCCGCTCGCCGGGACGGACGACGAACCGGTCGCCGACGCGCAGTTCGCCGATCGGCACGGTGTGCTCGACGCCGTCCCTCAGCACTCGGACGCTGGTCGGCGCCAGCCGTCCGATCGCGGTCAGGACGCCGCGGGCCGAGCGCTTCGAGCGGGCCTCCACGTAGCGACCGGCAAGCAGGAACGTCGTGACGGCCGCGGCCGCCTCGAGGTACAGCGCGTCGGCGCCCTCCGGGGTGGTGCCCCAGCCGAACCAGTACGACGGCTCCCCTCCGGAACCCAGGATCGTCGCGGCCACCGACCAGAAGAACGCGGCCAGCACGCCGAGCGAGACCAGGGTGTCCATGCTCGTGCCCCCGTGGCGGAGGTTCCGCCACGCCGCCCGGTGGAACGGCCAGGCGCACCAGAACACGACCGGGATCGCGGTGATGATCAGCGTCCACTGCCAGCCGGGGAACCGCAGCTGCGGCGCCAGCGCCAGCACGATGGCGGCGTCCCCGAGCGGGATGCTCAGCAGGGCGGCGACGATCAGCCGGTTGCGCAGCATCTTCACCCGGTCGCTGTAGCCGTCGGCTGCGCCCTCCTCGGTCACCGGACGGGCGTCGTAGCCGGCCGCCCGCACGGCCTGGACGAGCTCGGGGGAGCGCTCCGCGGAGACGCCCATCACGACGGCGCGCTCGGTGGCGTAGTTGACGGTGGCGCGGACCCCGTCCAGCTTGTTCAGCTTGCGCTCGATCCGGTTCGCGCACGCCGCGCAGGTCATGCCGGACACGTCCAGTTCGACGCGCTGGCCGAGCAGGTCGGGTGCGGTCTGCTCGGTCGTCTCGGTGGTCTCGACGCTCATCGGTCGCCCCCTCTCGTCCCGGTGGTCTCGTCGCGGCGGGCCAGCTCGGCGAGCATCTCGTTGTAGGCGGCGAACTCGTCGTCGCCCTCGGCCACCCCGGAGTCGACGCGCGCGTCGTAGGCGTTGGCCTCGGCATTGTCGCTGCGGAACCACTGCGCCGCCAGCATGATCACCGCGACGAAGGCCGGCACCTCACCGGTGAACCAGGTGATCTGGCCCGCGATGTTCTGCACGGCGAGCAGGTCGCCGACCCAGGCGATGTCGAGGCTGCGGTAGAAGCTCTCGCCGATGATCGACTTCGCCATCATGATGCCAACGGCGAAGATCGCGTGGAACGGCATGATCGAGATCAGCAGCGCGAACCTGACCAGGTACGGCAGCTTCCACGGGTGCCGGTCGGGCCCGACGAGCAGGGCGAAGAACGCGTAGCCGGCGATCATGAAGTGCAGCAGCATCAGCTGGTGGCCCCAGTGCGTCCGCATCAGCAGCGGGAACAGGTCGCTGAAGTACACGACGAACAGCGAGCCGACGTAGTTCAGCCACAGCACCGGCGGGCTGAGCAGGACGCGGACGACCCGGTTGGCGAACAGGCCGTCGATGAGCCGGGTTGCGCCGGGCAGGTCGTCGGCGCCCCGTGGCCGGGACGCCGCTTCGGCGAGCGTGAGCGGGGCGCCCAGAACGCACAGGACCGGGACCATCATGTTCACGGTCATGTGCACGAGCATGTGCCAGCTGAAGACGGCGGTGGAGTACATCCACAGCCCGCTGGTGGCCAGGTAGGCGGTGAGCAGCCAGCCGCCCAGCCAGAACAGGAGCCGTCCGACCGGCCACCGTCCGCCTCCGCGCCGGACGCGGACGACGCCCCAGACGTACAGCCCGATCGCGCTGACGGCCAGCGCCACCCAGAACAGGTTCGGACGGCCGAGGGACACCAGCCGCTCGAGGGTCGCCGGGTCGGTCATCTGGTAGCCGAGGTAGTTGATCTCGATGTTCTGCGGCGAGCCGTACACCGGGGGCGGCAGGTAGGCGGCCGCGGTCAGCGCAGCCGTCCCGATGGTCAGCAGGACGATGTCACGCGCCAGCGACGCGGCAGGGTGCCGCCAGGTGCCGTCCGGGGTGCGTTCGGAGACCTGCCGGACCACCCAGCTCGCCACCAGGAGCCCTCCGACGACGATGCCGGCGCCGACAGGCAGCCCGAACGCGGTCGTCCAGAACGGGACGCCGGCGAGCTGTTGCCAGGCCGCCACGCCGTAGCCGGCAGCGGCCACCGCGGCCAGCGGGAGCACCGAGCGGTGATAGCGGAGCACTGCGCTGCCGGCTGCGTCCGGGTGGCGCGAGACCGCTGCGAAGGCTCCGATCGCGCCGCTGCCGAGGACGACGGTCGCCAGCGTCGCCAGCAGGGTCGCGTCGGTCGCCCAGTCGTGGTCGGGGCCGACCGAGACGGCTCCGGTGACGGCGACGAAGATCACCGACACCGCACCCGCCAGCCAGGTCAGGGTGAACGCCGACCGGGTCTGCGCCCGCAGGCCGACAATGATCGTGACCAGGGCGACCAGTGCGGAGACCGCCCAGGCCAGCGACGTCGGCAGCGAGCTCACGAACAGCCACCACGCGTCCGCACGGAACGAGGCCAGGACGGGCAGGCCGGAGAGGAAGCTCGGGTTGGCGAAGCTCATCAGCAGGGCTGCGGCCAGCCACACCTGCGCCGAGCGGACCAGCCAACGCCGGACCTGAAGCGTGCTGGGGGAGAGCGAATCGGAGTCCCCGGCGGGGAGGAACGCCACCAGGGCCGCCAGCAGCCCGAGGGCCGCGGCGGACGCGAGCCGTCCGGTGAGGTCGCCGAGGAGGGCGACGAGCGTGGTGACGGCGTCGGGGGCCGGCCAGCCGGGCAGCGGCGGCAGGGCGGAGCTGACCACGGCCAGGCCGACGGTGAGCGCGACGGCGACGCCGATCCCCACCCAGACGGCGAGCGTGACCGCTGCGCTCACGCGCGGCGTCGGGTGCGCGTTCGCGGACGGGTCGGACATTCCTGCGTTCACTCCTGGCGGCGTCCCTGCGGGCCCGCGGACGGACGGCTCCGCGTCCGGGCTCGCAACAGCTGGTAGGGGCGGTTCCCCTGCCTGAACCTTAGGGTAGGCGTCCCGCGCTCAGGCGTCGGGTTCGGGCTGGGCCATTCTGCTGACCCGGCCGCGACCTCCCTCCCCGTTCCCTATCCGTACTGGAGCGTCCCGGAGTCCGCCAGGCCGAGGGTGAGCTGCTCGCCGGTGATCGCGAAGGACGCGGCGTTGCCGATCGCCGTGAGGTACAGATCCCCGTAGGACCCCTCCGCGCATGCCTTCACCGTCGTCGGGCCCGGCGTCAGGGTGAGGTCGCCGCTCGCAGCGGAGGTGTCGGCTGCCACGTAGGTGCCGCGGACGGTGTTGCAGTCGGCCTGGGCGGTGAAGGTGCCGTCGGCGCTGAGCTCGAGGGTGTACCTCGCCTGTTGGTCGGCGGGCACGGTGCCTTCGAACTGCGGCGCCTTGAGCGCGAACGCCGCGAGGTGCCAGCTCTTCCCGATGAGCGACGGGCCGGCCGGAGCGCTCGGTGTGGCGGACGGCTTCGGCGTCGGCTTCGGTGTGGCGGACGGCTTCGGCGTCGGCTTCGGTGTGGCGGACGGCTTCGGTGTGGGGGACGGCTTCGGCTTGGTCGTCGGTGTCGGCTGGGGCGTCGTGGACGGGGTCGCGCTCGCCGACGGCCGCGGCCGGGTGCTGGACGCGCTCGCCGTCGGGGACGCCGTGACGGTCGCCGTCGCGGTTGCCGTTGCGGTCGCTGTCGCCGTGACCGTCGTCGCCGGAGCCGGCTCCGGGCTCGGCGTCCCGTCGTCCACCGGTGACGGGCTCGGCGGTGCGACCGAGGTGTAGTCCAGGCGTCCGCCGTCCCCGAGGGTGAGGCTCAGGCCGGTCGAGGCGACCGTCCAGCCCCTGACCTGCCCCAGCAGGCCGGCGTAGAGGATGTCGAGCGACATCTCGCCGCAGAGGGCCATGGTCGTCGGGCCGGGGGTGATCGTGAGCCGGTCCGACCCGCGGGCCTCCCAGGTGCCGCTGACGCGGTTGCAGTCGGCCTGGGAGGCGAACGAGCTGTCCTTCTCGAAGTGGATGGTGTAGCGGGACTGCGCGTCCGCCGGCACCGTCCAGTGCCACGCCGGGCTGCTCTCGCTGCCGGAAACCAGGTACCAGGTGGTGCCGGTCAGGGCGTCCGCACCCGTGCTCGCGCACGCGGTGAGCAAGGAGCTGCCCAAGACGAGCAGCACGGCCGTCACGATTGCTTTGCGCACACCATCTCCCTCGGTCCTCCGGCGCCGGCGGACGGGTCGGTCACGTCGGCTCGGCGGCGAGCGCCGATTGCTCATACTCCCGGCACGAGGCCGTCCGGGGCATCACCCGGCGAGGGTGATCCCCGAGAGCGGCCGGGTGCGAGAGGGTGGACGGGTGCGCAACGTGGCGACCGAACCGGCCATCTACGGAGTCGTCCTCGTGGCCGGGCTCGTGCTGGTGGTCGGGGAGTCCGCGGAGGCGTCCTGGGACGTCTTCGCCAAGGTGTTCCTGACCCTGCTCGTGTTCTGGGCCGCGCACGTGTACGCGGGGACCGTCGCCCACCTCGGCGACGAGCCGGCCTCCACCCTCGGCCTGGGAGTGCGCGTGCTTCGGGCCGGCCGCGAGTCGGTCGTCCACTCCTGGGGGATGCTGCTCACCTCGATGATCCCCCTTGTCGTGCTGCTGCTCGGGCACAGCAGCCTGCTGAGCGACGAACAGGCCGTGTGGGGGTCGCTGTGGACGTCGGTTGTACTCCTGGGTGTGCTCGGCTACGCGAAGGTGTCGGCGTGGACCACCAGCCTGCCGGTGCGCCTGGGCAGCGCGGGGATCACGTCCGCGCTGGGTCTGCTGCTCGTCCTGATGAAGTCGTGGGTTCACTAGGGACGGCCGCCCGGCGCGACGCCGCGACCGCCTCTCGCCGGTTCGCGACGCCCAGCTTGCGGTAGACGGACTTCAGGTGGGTCTTGAGGGTGTTCGCGGTGATGTGCAGTGTCGCGGCGATCTCGTCGGTCGTCATCGTCGTGGACAGATGGCTCAGGATCTCCCGTTCCCTGCTGGTCAGTACCTGGCCGGCAGGCGCGCCGCCTCCGAAGGTGCGCCTGGTCAGGCAGGTCGCGACCAGGGCCTCGTGCCGCGTCCCCCAGGCCGGGTGTTCGACCAGGAGCGCGGTCAGATCCGGGTCGCGCAGGAGGAACGGACGGACGAGGGCGTCGGGTGCGCTGAGGGCGAGGGCGGACTCGAGCAGTTCGTGGGCGCGGTCCTGCTCCCCACGTCCCCGCGCGGCGAGCGCCTCGATGACGAGCGCTCCCGCCTGCAGGTAGCCCGGGACCGGGCCCAGCAACTGCGCGCTCAGGCCCAGGGCCTTGTCCCTGGCCCCGCAGGCCCAGTACAGCTGGGCGGCGAGCACGTTCGCCGCGGGCAGGTGCGGGTCTCCCGTGATGACTTCGTCGAGCAGGCGGACGGTCTCGGCCGGCCTGCCCTCCACCAGGGCGGAGCCGGCGCGGGCCACGCCCTTGTACACGTGCCACGGAAGTCCCTGGATGGTCTCGTCCGGGACCAGCTCGAGCCGTCCCAGGAACTGCTGGATTCGGCGAGGGTCGCCGGTGTCGACGGCCGCGTTCGTGAGCCAGCAGCGGGCGAGCTCGGTGTAGGAGACCAGGCCACCGCCCTGGTCGGACGCCGCGGTGAAGGCGTCCGTCGCAGCCTCCGCGTCCCCGCTCCAGAACTGGATCCAGCCGGCCGTGAACTGCTCGATCGCCCCGTCCACGCGCCGCCAGCGCGCGGTCGTCTGCTCGGGTGCGCGGACGGCGGCCCCCTCCCGGGCACGCCGGAAGTCCCCGCCGAAGGCAAGGGCGAAGCTCTCGTTCGCCTTCGCCCGGTCCGCGAGATCGTCCAGACCTTCCGCCCGGCAGGCTGCGACCGCCTCCCGGAGGAGGGGGACCGCCGCGCTGGGCGCGCGCAGGCGCAGGTGGGTCCAGCCGACCAACAGCAGTGCGCAGGCGCGCAGCGGCCCGCTCGCCACCGTCAGCTCGGTGAGCAGGTCCCGGACACGGGCGGACTCCGCGGCGAGTTCGGCCTCGCTGTCGATGACGAACAGCCGCGCGAGCGAAACGGTCAGCTCCAGCGTGCCGGTCGGGACGTCGGCGCTCAGGAGCGTGCGCGCGCGTCGGTCCAGGACCGCCGCGCGCTCGGCTTCGCCCGAGTTGCGCAGGCACGCCGCCCGGACGGCGAGGATCTCCGGGTCGTCCGACCAGGGGGCGGGGAGTTCCGCGCACAGCTCCTCGACGACCTCGGAATCGCCGCGGAGCAGGGCGGCCAGCCACTGGGTGCGGATCAGGCTGGACGCCAGCTCAGGATCCCGGGCGCGAAGGGCGTGGGTGGCGGCCTCCACCGGGTCGCGGGACGCCATGGCGTGGGCCGCGCGCCGCTCGAGGTCTTGGAGCAGGGCGGGGTCGCGGCGCCGCAGCAGCACCCGGGCCGACGCGGACATGAGGGGGTGCCACCCGTACACCGGTGGCGTGCCGACCGACTCCCGGCGTTCCATGGGCAGGCCTGCTGCCAGCGCCGCCTCCAACAGGGTGGCCGAGTCCGTGCGTCCCAGCAGCTCGTCCGCCATCGGCGCGGTGACCCAGTCGCAGACGCACGCCGCCTCGGCGACGAACGCCGACAACCGCTCGGGCAGTTCGGCCAGGACGTTCTCGAACAGGTACTCGGGCAGGTGCGGGATGGGCCCGGCGGCCGTCGCCTCGGAGGTCGGCCTGTCACCGCGATCGGCGGCGAGCAGGGCGAGCCGGGCCGCGACCGGCCAGCCACCGGTCACCTCCAGCAGGGCGGCAGCCTCGTCCTCGGTGAGTTCGGTGTCGTTGACCCGTCCAAGGGCGCGCAGTTCCTGCGTGGTGAAGACCAGCGCGGCGGCGTCGAAGACCGCGAGGTTGCCGGCCGCTCGCAGCCGCGCCAGCCCGAGGCCGGGATCGCTGCGCCCGGCCAGGAGCAGCCGGAGTCCGTTCGGGGGATGCTCCAGGAACGGCCGCAGCACAGCTTTCGCGGCGGTGCTCCCGGCGAGGTGGACGTCGTCGATGATCAGGACGCGCTGTGCCGGCCCTCCCGGTGTGACGAGCTCGAGGCCGGCGACGGCGGACGCCAGGCTGCGGGAGAGGTGCTCCACGTGGTGATCGGCGTCGGTCAGCGACAGCCAGGCCGCCGCGCCGTCCCGTTCGGCGAACGAGGTGAGGGCCCTGGTCTTGCCGTACCCCGCCGGGGCGAGCAGGAGGCACACGCGGTGCTCGTCGACGGCCGCGCGCAGTCGGGCCTGCAGGGCACCGCGGAGGACGTCGCGGCTCCCCAGGCTCGGACGGGTGACCAGATAGGCGGGGACACCCGGAGCAACCGCCGCGCGGGCAGACTGCATGCCGCGACCCTACTGCCCACCGACACCCGGCAGGCCGGGATTCGGAAGGGCGAGATCACCCGTCTCGGGTGATGCGCTGCGTACCGCGGCGCGGGAGGGTTGATCCGACGCTTGGCGTCACGGATCGGTCGCGCCCGCGGCCGCCTGAACGAGGGATGCGCATTATGAGTTTCTGGGATTTCTTCTGGCTGATGCTGTGGGGCTTCATCTTCATCAGCTACCTGATGGTGGTCTTCCAGGTGATCGTGGACATCTTCCGCGACCGCTCCCTCAAGGGTGGGGCCCGCGCGGTGTGGCTGATCGCCCTGTTCATCGCCCCGCCGCTGACCGCCCTGATCTACGTCATAGCGCGCGGACGCGGAATGTCGCAGCGCCAGGTGTCTGCGGCGGCGGATTCGAAGGCCGCGGCGGACGACTACATCCGCTCGGTGGCGGGTGAGCAGGACCCCGCCGGCCAGATCGCCCGGGCGAAGCAGCTGCTCGACTCCGGCGCGATCTCCGCCGAGGAGTACGCCCAGCTGAAGGCGAAGGCCCTGGCGTGAGCGGGGGCGCGTCGCATCCGGCGTCGGACGCCATCTCCGCCCAGCACCGGGCCCTGAGCGCCACGCTGCCGTTCGCCGACCGGCAGGACTTCGAGGACGCCCGGCACGGCTTCATCGCCGCGCTCGAACCCGGCGTCGTCCGGGCCGCCGACGGACGCGTGGTCTGGGACAACGACTCCTACGCCTTCCTCGAAGGGGACGCTCCCGACACCGTCAACCCGAGCCTGTGGCGGCAGTCCCAGCTGAACGCGATCCAGGGACTGTTCGAGGTCGTCCCCGGCCTGTACCAGGTGCGTGGCCTCGACCTGTCGGTGATCTCCTTCATCGAGGGCGAGCGTGGCGTGATCGTCGTCGATCCGCTGATCTCGGTGGAGACCGCCGCGGCGGCCCTCGGCCTGTACCGGGAGCACCGCGGTGATCGGCCGGTCACCGGCGTCCTGTACACCCACAGCCACGCCGACCACTTCGCCGGTGTCCGCGGCGTCGTCGACCAGGCCGACGTCGACTCCGGCGCGGTGCCGGTGATCGCCCCGGTCGGGTTCGCCCAGCATGCGGTCGCGGAGAACGTGTTCGCGGGGACGGCGATGGCACGCCGGGCCGGCTACATGTACGGCGCTGCGCTCGACCGCGGCCCGCGGGGCCAGGTGGGTGCGGGGCTGGGCCAGACGACCTCGGTCGGCTCGGTGACCCTCATCCCGCCGACGCTCGACGTGACCCACACGGGCCAGACGGAGGTGGTCGACGGCGTGCGGATGGTCTTCCAGCTCGCCCCCGGCTCGGAGGCCCCCGCGGAGCTGCACTTCCTGCTGCCGGACTTCCGCGCGCTGTGCATGGCCGAGAACGCCACGCACGTGCTGCACAACATCCTCACCATCCGGGGTGCGCTGGTGCGTGACCCGCACGCCTGGGCCCGCTACCTGACCGATGCGATCGAGATGTTCGGAGAGCAGACCGACGTCGTGTTCGCGTCCCATCACTGGCCGACGTGGGGCCACGAGCGTGCGATGAAGTTCCTCGTCGAGCAGCGCGACCTGTACGCGTACCTGCACGACCAGACGCTGCGGATGATGAACGCCGGCCTGACCGGAATCGAGATCGCCGAGACCATCCAGATGCCGCCGGCCCTGGAGAACGCCTGGCACGCCCGCGGCTACTACGGTTCGGTCAGCCACAACGTGAAGGCGATCTACCAGCGCTACATGGGCTGGTACGACGGCAACCCGGTCAACCTGTGGAAGCATCCGCCGGTCGAGGCGGGTCGGCGCTACGTCGAGTTCATGGGTGGAGCGGACGCCGTCGTGGAGAAGGCAGCGTCGTCCTTCGCCGCCGGCGACTACCGCTGGGTCGCGGAGGTGGTCAGCCACGTCGTCTTCGCCGAGCCCGACCACCAGGGAGCCCGCGACCTGCTCGCCGACACGTTCGAGCAGCTCGGCTACGGCGCGGAGAACGGGACGTGGCGTTGCGCCTACCTGTCGGCGGCCCACGAGTTGCGTCACGGCGCGTTCGGGACGCCGGTGACGGCCGCCGCGCCCGACCTGTTCGCGCAGCTGACGCCTGAGCAGTGGTTCGACGCCCTGGCGATCCGGGTCAACGGCCCGGCCGCGTGGCACGAGTCGCTGACGCTCGACATCGAGCTGGCCGACCTGGCGCAGACGCACCGGCTGAGCCTGAGCAACGGTGTCCTGTCGCACACGTCCTCACCCGGGCCGCTCAAGCCGGACCTCAGCCTGCGGCTCACGATGCCGGCCCTGACGGGCCTGCTGACCGGGCAGATCGGGCCGGAACAGCTGACCGCCTCGGGTGTGGCAATGGACGGTGACGCAGGTGTGCTGGGGCGGCTGTTGGTCGTGCTGGACGAACCCGATCCGGACTTCGCGATCGTCACGCCCTGACCAGCGCCGGGACATGATCCAGCGGTGGTTGGGCCGCCTGCCGGCCGACTACCGGACGGCGTCCGCCGGTGACGTGCGCGCAGGCCTGGTGCTGGGCCTGGTGAGCGTTCCGGACGGGCTCGCCGCTGGCCTGCTCGCCGGGCTCAGCCCGTTGGCGGGGCTGTACGGGTACCTGTTCGGAACGTTCGCCGGCGCGCTGAGCACCAGCTCCGTGGTGATGTCGGTCCAGGGGACGGGTGCGATGGCGGTGATCATCGCCGACGTCCCCGGGCTGACCGGGCCGGGGAGCGCGGGCACGCTGGCGACGCTCGGCGTCCTCACCGGAGCGTTCATGCTCGCGGCCGGGCTTGCCCGCCTCGGCACCCTGGTGCGCTACGTGCCCAACGCCGTCCTCACCGGCTTCGTCAACGCCGTGGCGATCAACATCGTGATCGGGCAACTCGCGGGGGCGACGGGTTACAGCTCGGCAGCCCCCAACCGCCTGCTGCGGGCCGCCGACACCCTGCTGCACGTGGGCGAGTTCCACTGGCCGACGGTGGCCGTCGCCGTCGCCACCGTCGTGATGATCTTCGTCCTGGAGCGGACGCGGCTGGGCTCGCTCGGCCTGGTGGTGGCGATCGTCGTCGGATCCGCTGCGCCCGCGCTCATCCCCGGCCTCGACGTGCCCGTGCTGGCCGGGCTCGCGGAGGTGCCGCAGGCCCTGCCGGTCCCGGTGTTGCCGTCCATCGCGGCCGTCGGCAGCCTGCTCGTCCCGGCAGCCTCGCTGGCGTTCGTCGGGCTGGTCCAGGGCGCGGCGATCAGCCAGTCGCTGCCCAACCCGGACGGGACCTACCCCGACGCCTCCCGGGACTTCACCGGGCAGGGCGTCGCGAACGTCGTCTCGGGCCTGTTCCAGGGCATGCCGGTCGGCGGCTCGATGTCGGCGACGTCGCTGGTCCACGCCGCCGGGGGCAGGGGACGCGCGGCGAACCTCGTCGCAGCCGCCGTCATGGTGGTGACGATCCTGCTGCTGGGCCGGGTGGCCGGCTTCATCGCGATGCCGGCGCTCGCGGCGCTGCTGATGGTGATCGGCATCAGGACCTTCAAGGTCGACCGGGCCCTGATGGTGTGGCGGACCGGTGCGACGCAGGCGGTGGTGATGGCCGTCACCTTCGTCCTCACCCTGCTGGTGCCGATGCAGTACGCGGTGCTGTCCGGCGTGGGCATCTCGGTGATCCTGTTCGTCGCGCACCAGTCGAACCGCGTCCGGGTCGTCCGCTGGGTGATGGACGGAGCTGCGCCCACCGAGACGGACCCGCCGGAGACCTTGCCGCCTCGCGAGGTCGTCGTCCTCACGCCCTACGGCAGCCTCTTCTTCGCCTCCGCCGCCACGTTCGCCGACCAGCTTCCCCGGCCGGCCGCGGACTCGCGCGGCGCCGTCGTCGTGCTCCGGCTCCGCGGCAAGGAGGACCTGGGGAGCACCTTCATCGGCACGATCGTCCGCTACCGCGACAGCCTCGCGGCCGTCGGCGCCCACGTCGTGCTCACGGGGGTGGGGGAGCGGGTGCTCGAGCAACTGGGCAACACGGGCGCGCTGGCCGAACTCGGCGAGGCCAACGTGTTCGCGGCCGAGCAGAGGGTGGGACAGTCGCTGCAGGCAGGGCTGGCCCGGGCGGCCGAACTGCGGCACCAGGAACAGTCTTGACCGGGAGGAGGCCGGGATGTCAGGAGTGAATCCAGCGGTGGCGGGTGACCTCGCGCCGGGATGGTGGCGGGCGCGACCGGCGGACGCCGAGCGCCTCATCGGCGGCCTCCTGGTGACCGAAGGCAGTCGCCGGCGCTGGAAGCTGTCCGCGTTCTGGGTGCTGATCGTGCTCGCGACCGTGATCGCCGGGGCAGGCATCATCGCCGACTCCACGGCGACGGTGATCGGGGCCATGATCGTCGCTCCGCTCATGACCCCCATCCTCGGGACGGCGCTGGCGATCGTGCTGTCGCAGCGCCGGCTGATGCTGGTGAACCTCGGCATGGTGGTCGCGGGTGCGGCGAGTGTGGTCGCGATCGCCTTCCTGCTCGGGCTGACCACCCACATCCGGCTGCTCGCCGAGACGAACAGCCAGATCGCAGCGCGGATCAGTCCCCGCCTGATCGACCTCGTGGCCGCACTCGCGACCGGGGCGGTCGGAGCATTCGCCGTCGTCCGCTCGGACGTGTCCGACACACTGCCGGGCGTCGCGATCGCGATCTCGCTGGTCCCACCGCTCGCGGTGGTGGGCCTGTCGCTGGAATCCGGCGCGCCGGAGCAGGCCGTCGGCGCGCTGCTGCTGTTCGGCACCAACGTGGGCGCGATCATCGCCATGGGCACGCTGGTGTTCCTCATCCACGGGGTCCGGCCCGCCGCCCGTGCGGCCGGAGCGGACGTCGGCAGGCTGAGCCCCGGCGTGCTGGCCTCGGTCATCGTCGCCGTCGCGCTCGTCGCCGTCCCCCTCGCCCTGGGCAGCTCGGTCGTGGTGCAGCAGGAGGTCGTCCTGACCCGGGCGAGCCCGGTCGCCACGGCATGGGCGGACGCGCAGGGCTGGCAGGTGAGCGAGATCAGTGTCCGGCAGGGCGTGCTGCGGATCGTGGCCCTGGGCCCACCCCCCACCATCCAGGAGAGCGGGCTGCGGGACGCGCTGGACCGGGCCGGGCTGGCGGACGTCGACGCGCGGGTCACGCTGGTCCTGGGCGGGAGCCGCGACCTTCCGGCGCACCGGTGAGCGTCCCTGCCCTCCCGGGCCTGCCCTAGAGTTGCCGCGTGCCCGACCAGCTGACCACCGTTGAGATGTGGACCGACGGAGCCTGCAAGGGTAATCCGGGCCCGGGCGGCTGGGGTGCCTGGATGCGCTCGGGTGAGCACGAGCGGGAGTTGTTCGGCGGCGAGGCACTCACCACGAACAACCGGATGGAGCTCACGGCCGTGATCGAGGGCATGCGGGCGTTGTCCCGGCCGTGCGAGGTCACCCTGCACGTGGACTCCGCCTACGTGATGAACGGCGTGCAGCGCTGGATCGCGGGCTGGAAGCGCAACGGCTGGCGCACGGCGGACAAGAAGCCGGTGAAGAACGTCGAGCTGTGGCAGGAGCTGGACGCGGAACTCGCCCGCCACCGCGTCCACTGGGTCTGGGTGAAGGGGCACGCCGGCGACCCGGGGAACGAGCGGGCGGACGCGCTCGCCAACCGCGGCGTCGACACGGTCAGGACCGCGGGGTAGCAGCCCGGGACGGCTGGGGCGGAGCGCGGCCGCGGGAACTCACTCGCGGGAGGACGACGTCGGACGGCTGTCGATCGCCTCGACCGTGACCAGGTCGAGGCCGAGGTCGCGGATCCTGGCGAGGAGCCCGTGGAGCTCCGCCTGGTCGGCGACGTCTCCGGTGAGCGTCGTTGTTCCGTCCTCCCCTGCGGACAGAGCGAAGCCGTCGAACCAGTCCGCCCAGCGCGCGTCGAGCCGCGACGCGACCCGTACCCGGTAGCGGACCGGCCGCGGGCGCGATCCGTTCATGAGGGGGTTCCGGTGGGGACGCCGACGCGATCACGGGGGCTGCGGCGTCGGCCGCGCCGGATCACGACCTCGGCGACGGCGAGGTTGATCGCCCAGGCGGCCGCCATGGTGAGGTCGTTGGCGAGCACGCTGGTCCCGACGAGGAGCGGACCGAAGGCTCCGGTGAGGACCTGGGTGCCGGCGCCGAGGGCGAGGGCGTACGTGCGGGTCATCCAGGCGCGGTGCCTCGCGACATCGCCCCGGCGGATCGCGGCGAACCCGAGCGCGACGCTCGCGGCCATGCCGACGCCGACCGCGATCCGGAACCCGAAGAGCAGCGCGCCCGCGCCCGGCTTGGTCGGATAAGCGAGCGTCATCCACAGTCCGGACCCGGCGACAGCGAGGGCGAGCGGGACGAGGACGCGTCCGACCGCGCGGTGCCAGCCGGGTCGGCTGCGGCGCAGTCCGGCGGAGAACTGGAAGGCCCCGAGGAGCGAATAGGGGACGACGCTGAGGATGTGCAGCACCACGGGCAGCGGGAACGCTGCGATCCGCGGGTCGGCCGGCATGATCTGGGGCCCGCCGAGGAGGCCGCCGAGGCGCAGCGACCCGCTGAGGACAGGGACCAGGCTGAGGGCGACCAGCGCGAACGGCACCCACCGGGCCGAGGCCCGGCGGGTGGGGGTGATCGCCGTCATCGCAGGACCGCGGCTTCGGCGTGCCGGATCGGCTCGGACGAGGTGGCCTCCTGGCTGCCGGCGTTGCGCCACAGCGACCAGCCCAGGACGACGAGGGCGACCCCGGTCGGGACGGCGAACAGGCGCTGGTTGACCATCGGGAGCAGCGGGATGGCTGCCGTGATCGTGGTGGCGACCGCGAGGAGGATCGACCCCCACCGCGCCAGCACGTTCGCGCGGAACAGGGCGATGCCGAACACCAGGCCACCGGCCATGTAGCCGATGCCCGCGATCAGGTTCAGCTGCGGCAGCAGGCCGAGGTTCCCGACGGGGGCGTGGTTCGTCGCGACCGCGATGAAGTCGCTGACGTAGCCCGGAGCGCTCGAGGCGATCGCAGGGATGATGACCAGGCCTGACACCTCGACGGTGAGCATCGCCAGGTAGCCGGCCGCGAACGCGACGTAGCCGATGAGCCCCAGGACGCCGGCCCTGCGCACCTGGGTCAGGTACATGCCGGTGATGCCGACAAGGGAAAGGACGGCCATGGCGATCTTCATGCCCTGCCGGACGGCGAACTCGGTCGTGGTGACGAACGCGACGTCGAGCGGCGGATGGTTGATCTGGACGCCGGCGAAGAGGAGGCCCGCCGCGACGGCGCTGAGGCCGGCGAAGCGGGTGAGCTGGCTGGTGGTGACGGACATCGGTGACTCCCTGGTTCGAGGTTTCCGCCGAGGTGCGGCGGCTGATGTCACGAACCTAGGAACGGGCCGGGTGAGGCCGCGTCACCCGATGATGTGACCTGCTGGGTGATCCGTCCCGCCTACAGGAGCCCCCGCTCGCGGGCGCGCGCGACGGCGGCCCTGCGGCTGGTGACGTCCAGCTTGGTGAAGATGTGCTTGGTGTGGGTGCGCAGCGTGTTCGGGGACACGAAGAGCCGCCGCGCGATCTCGGGCCCGCTCAGCTCCGACCCCAGCAGCCGGAGCACGTCGAGCTCCCGCTCGGTCAGGGGTTCGGCACCGTCGTTCCCGGCCGTGCGCTGCGCCGGGCCGGCGGGGCGCCGGGGCGGGCCCTCGGCCGCCGACAGCAGGGTGCGGATCTCGGTGACGCTGCCCTCGCGTCCCGAGGCTGCCGCTGCGGACTCCAGCCGGCCGAGCAGGCGGACGGCCTCGGGGCCCGCGTCCGGGCGGACGTCACGCTCGGCGAGCAGGAGTCGCACCAGGGTGAGGTGCTCGTACTCGCGCAGGTAGGTGGGATCGTCCGTTGCCGTCACGCCCGACTCGGCAGCCCAGGCCCGCGCCCGGTCGAGGGCGCCGTCGGCGATGTTCACCCGAGCCCTGATCGCCGGGATCGGCCGGACCTGCGGGTAGAAGCCCGGACGGTAGCGCGCGAGCGCCTCGTCGAGCAGGTCGAGGGCGTGGTCGTGTTCCCCCCGCGCCTCGGCGAGCAACGCAGTGGCCACGATGCGGCGGTGGTGGCTCTCGCTGTTCGGCTCCCGCTCGGCGAGGGGGCCCGCGAGGGCCAGATGGGCCTCGGCGGAGGCGAGGTCACCATCGGCCAGGTCGAGTTCGGCGAGGGCGACGTGCAGGTCGGCGCTCGCCCGGGCGGCCCGCAGGCCGAGGGACGTCGCTCTGGCCAGGGCGGCGCGACACAGCTCGCGAGCCTTCTGGGGTCGGCCTGCGACGGTCCACATCTCGGCGAGGAGGGCCGCGCTGTTCAGCTCGTCGACGTACGAGCCGGCGGCGTGGAGGTTCGTCAGGGCCGCCGTGAACGTCTCGATGGCCGTGCGGACGTCGCCGCTCGACCATGCGGCCAGGGCGAGGAAGCCGTTGGCGCCACCCCGCCAGAAGGGGTCCTCGGGCCCGGCGATCGAGAGCACCGTCTGGGCGTGCGCTGCCATCCCGGCCAGGTCGCCCCGGGCCTGGGCGAGCGACGCCCGGTAGAGCGCGATGGTGGCGGGCAGGGTGCGCAACTCCTCGGTGTCGGCCCACGGCTGCCTGCCCTCCCCGACGGTGGCGAGCAGCTCGTCGGCGTGGTCGAGCCGGCTCTCCAGCGTCGCGAGGTCGCCCGCGACGAGGGCGGTCCATCCCCGGAACACGGTCAGCACGGGGCCGGCGGTCACGACGTCGTCGGGCAGCTGGCCGAGCCAGGCGATGATCGCGGTGTCGCGTCGATCGCGGCGCGCCCGGGGGATCGCCGTCTCGACCAGTCCCGCGGCCCGTTCGAAGTCCCGGGCGGACAGCGCGTGCCGGATCGCGTCCTCGGCGTACCCGTTCGACTCGAACCAGCGGCTCGCGCGGCGGTGCAGCTCCGGCACGTCGGCCGGACGCTCGGCGCCCAGCCGTGCGCGGAGGACGTCGGCGAACAGGTGGTGGTACCGGAACCAGGCCTGCTGGTCGTCGAGGCTGACCAGGAACAGGTTCGCCCTGTCGATCGCGAGCAGCGTCGCCCGGCCGTCGACCGCGCCCGTCACGGCGTCACACAGCTCTCCGGTGAGGCGGTCGAGAACGGCGGTGAGCAGCAGGAACTCCCGAAGCTCCGCGCTCTGGTGGGCCAGCACCTCGTCCATCAGGTAGTCCACGACGAACCGGTCGTCACCGGCGAACCGCTCGACGAAGCCGTGGGGGTCGTCACGTCCCCGCAGCGACAGGGCGGCGAGCTGGAGGGCGGCGATCCACCCCTCGGTGCGTCCCTCGAGCACCTCGACGTCGCCTCCGGCGAGCTCCAGCCCGGCCGCGGCGTCCAGGTACTCGGCTACCTCTTCGTGCGTGAACCGAAGGTCGGCCGCGCGCACCTCCACCAGGTCCCCGCGGGCACGCAGTCCGGCGAGCGGAAGGTCAGGGTCCTGGCGCGTCGCGATGACGAGATGAGCGTTCGCCGGGAGGTTGTCCACCAGGAACCGGACCATGGCGTGGGCCTCCGGATCGGCGAGCAGGTGGAAGTCGTCGAGCACCAGCCAGACGTCGCCGGACTCGTCGGCGAGGATGTTCAGCAGGGACGCGACGGCGTCGGTGCCGACCCGGGGATCGTCCGAACCGGGTTCGCCGAGCTCCCTGACGGCTGGCACGACCGTCCCCAGGGCCGCCGCGACGTAGCTCCAGAACGTGGCGGCGTCGTCACCGGCGTCGGCGGCCACCCAGGCGACCCGGTCACCCTTCCCAAGGCCCCGGGCCCATTCCGCGAGCAGGGTCGTCTTGCCGAAGCCCGGGGGAGCGGACACCAGCGCCAGCTTCGCGACGCGGCTGTCCGCCAGGCGCGCGAGAAGCCGGGACCGCACGACCTGCCCCGGACGGGGCCTCGGGACGAACATCCTGGAGGCCAACAGTGGACGTGCCACGAACTCCCCGTTCACACCCTGTCACCCGCAGTGGCGGTGACGATCGTCCTCACGGTAGCGGCGCGGCCGCCGACCCGCCATGCGCACGTGCGTACCTCGGGCACGCGGCCCGATCGGGGCGATCGTCGCCGAGTCAGGGTGCAGGAGGCGTCCGGGACCGGGCGGGACGGCTTCTCTTTCGGCGGTCGGTGACGCAGACTCGGGGGAGGCGCCGGCATCCCGGACGGCTTGGCTGTATACCCCGGGGGGTATATGATGAGCAGCAACCCGACTCGTGAGGAGATCTCTGATGTGTAGCCCCGTGACCTGCAGGACCTGCGGCAAGACCACCTGGGCCGGCTGCGGCCAGCATGTCGCCCAGGTCAGGGCCATGGTCCCGGCCGACCAGTGGTGCGACGGACACGTCCAGGCCGGCGCTTCCCAGCCGAACATCCAGGCCAACTCCGGACTGTTCAAGATCTTCGGGCGGTGAAGCGGTCGGGCATGGCTGCCGCGCTGGTCACGGCAACCCTTCTCCTCGGCGGCTGTTCGGCGGGCGGTGCGATCAGCCTGACCAGCGGTCCTACGGCTGCGGCGGCTCCGGCCGCCGGGGCCGACCTCTCTCCGGCCGACTTCGCCGCGGCCGCCAAGCTTCCCTCCACCGTGCTCCTCGACGTCAGGACGCCGGCCGAGTTCGCTTCCGGACACCTGGTCGGCGCGGTGAACCTCGACCTGCAGTCGCCGGGCTTCGCGCAATCCCTGGCGAGCCTCGATCCGGCCAAGACGTACGCGGTCTACTGCCACAGCGGCAATCGCTCGAAGGTGGCGATGGGTGCCATGCAGCAGGTCGGCTTCACCCACGTGTACGACCTCGCGGGCGGCATCACCGCGTGGCAGTCCTCGGGTGGCCAGGTCGTCACCGGCTAGCACCTACTTCGCGCACACGCCCCCGAAGTTCACACACGCCCGCGGATATCCGCGGGCGTCTGTGACTTTCGGGGGCGTCCGGCGGGGACGGGTCGCCGTGACCTCAGATGCGGGCCCACGTCCGGTAGCCGCCGTCGAGGTTGCGCACCCGACGTCCGAGCTGGGCCAGCGTGCGGGCCGCGAGATAGCCGCGCAGCCCGACCTGGCAGTGGACGATCACGTCGTCGTCCACCTCGTCGATCCGCGACCGCAGGTCGTCGACGGGGATGTTGATCGCGCCGTCCACCGTGCCACGGGCGTACTCGGCAGGGGTGCGGACGTCGATGAGCTGCACACCCTTGTCGAGTTCTGCCTGGAGCTCGTGCCACTGGATGGTCCGGGTGAGCCCGTCCGCGATGTTCTCGGCGACGAAGCCCAGCATGTTGACCGGGTCCTTGGCCGAGCCGAACTGCGGCGCGTAGGACAACTCGAGGTCGGCCAGGTCGGAGGCGGTGAGCCCGCCGCGCATCGCGGTGGCGATCACATCGATCCGCTTGTCGACGCCCGCACCCCCGACGCCCTGGGCGCCGAGGATGGCGTCCGTCTCGGCGTCGACGACGAGCTTGAGGCTCATGCCCTCAGCCCCGGGGTAGTAGCCGGCGTGGTTGGCGGGGTGGGTGTGGATGACGCGGACGTCCCTTCCGGCCGCCCGGGCACGCTTCTCCGTCCAGCCGGTGGCGGCTGCGACCAGGCCGAACGCGCCGACGATCGCCGTGCCCAGCACCGGCCGGGAGCTCACCGGGCGTCCGGCGATCACGTCGGCCACGAGCCGACCGTGCCGGTTCGCCGGTCCGGCGAGCGGCACCAACGCCTGTGCGCCGGTGATGGCGTCCCGCTTCACGACCGCGTCGCCGACGGCGAAGATGGAGGCGTCCGACGTGCGCTGGTGCTCGTCGACGAGGATCCCGCCGCGCTCGCCCAGTTCGAGGCCGGCGGCCTCGGCGAGTCCGGTCTCCGGGCGGACGCCGATCGCGGCCACGACCAGGGACGCGGGCAGGGTGTCGCCGTTCGACAGCTCGACGCTGTCCGCGCAGACCCGGGTGACGGAGGCGCCCGTGACGACCGCCACGCCCTTTCGGACGAGATGCTTCTCGACGAGGGCTGCCATCTCGACGTCGAGGGGCGCGAGCAGCTGGTCGGCGAGCTCGACGATCGTGACCGAAACGCCGCGCTCGGTGAGGTTCTCCGCGAGTTCGACGCCGATGAACCCGCCGCCCATGATCACGGCGGTGGGGTGCGGCTCGGCGAGGACGGCCTCCACTGCGGCGGCCATGGCGTCGGTGTCGGCGACGTTGCGCAGGGTCAGCGCGCGCTCCGCACCGGGGATCGGCGGTACGAAGGGTGCCGCGCCCGGGGCCAGCACCAGGCTGTCGTAGTCCTCGGAGTACTCCTCCCCGGTGGCGACGTTTCGCACCCGGACGGACTTCGCCGCCCGATCGATCGCGAGGGCCTCGCTCTCGACGCGGACGTCGATGCCGAAGCGGGCCTTCAGGCTCGCGGGGGTCTGGAGCAGGAGCGCGTTGCGGTCGGTGATCACGTCCCCGATGTAGTAGGGCAGACCACAGTTGGCGAACGACACGTGGCCCGAGCGCTCGAGGACGACGATCTCGGCGCTCTCGTCGAGTCGCCGCAACCTCGTCGCTGCGGACATGCCGCCCGCGACTCCACCAATGATCACTGTCTTCATGAGCCCAGCATATACCCCTGGGGGTATTACGTCAGCCACTCCGATCGAACCGGGGATCTGGTCGCGGGGCCGGCTTTCGGGCGTCCAGCCGACTCGTGCGGCAGGCTGGACGCCAGGTGCTAGCCCATCGCCGTCCACAGTGCCCGATCGGCTGTACCGCGGGTACCCCTAGGGGTATGCTCGGCGTGCCGGCGGCGTAGCCGGCAGGAGGAGTAGCAATGGCTGACGTCGTCATTCTGGGAGCCGGGGTCTCGGGCCACACAGCGGCCCTCCACTTGCGGCGCCTCTTGGGCAGGAAGCACACCGTCACCGTGGTGTCTCCGAACTCGCAGTGGAACTGGATCCCTTCCAACATCTGGGTGGGCGTGGGTGAGATGGCGAAGAAGGACGTGGTGTTCCCGCTCGCCCCGGTCTACGCACGAAAGGGCATCGGGTTCCGCCAGGCGAAGGCCGTCGCGATCCGTCCCAAGGGCGACCGGAACGATTCCCGCGGGGCGGTCGACATCGAGTTCACCTCGCCGGAGCAGGCCGGTGCGACCGAGCGCCTCCGCTACGACTACCTGATCAATGCCACCGGGCCGCGGCTGCGGTTCGAGGCCACCGAGGGCATGGGCCCCTCCGGCTTCACCGAGAGCGTCTGCACCGCCGACCACGCCGTCGAGGCCAACCGCAAGCTCCGGGAAGTGATCGACGTGCTCAAGACCGGCAAGCCCCAGACCCTCGTGATCGGCATGGGGCACGGTACGTGCACCTGCGAAGGGGCGGCCTTCGAGTACGTCTTCAACGTCGACCACGAACTGCGGGAGGCCGGCGTCCGCGACCTGGCCCGGGTGGTGTACCTCACCAACGAGGCGCAGCTCGGCGACTTCGGTGTGGACGGCATGGTCTTCGACCAGCAGGGGTTCCAGACCACCAGCGAGCTGTGGACCGGGTCCCTGTTCCGCGAGCGCGGGGTGGATGCCATCCTCGGGGCCCACGTGTCGAAGGTCACCGACGGCCAGATCGAGTACGAGACCCTGGACGGCCTCACCCACACCCTCGGCTTCGACTTCGCGATGCTCATCCCACCCTTCGGCGGCGTTCCGCTGAAGGCGTTCGACGCCGACGACGTCGACATCACGGCGGAGATGTTCGCGCCGTCCGGCTTCATGAAGGTGGACGCGGACTACACGCCCAAGCCCTACGAGGAGTGGCGGGCCACCGACTGGCCCACCACCTACGCCGCGCCGGGCTACGACAACGTGTGGGCCGTCGGCATCGCCTTCGCCCCGCCGCACCAGATCTCGCGCCCGCGCAAGACCGCGAACGGGACCGTCGTGGCACCCTCCCCGCCGCGGACGGGCATGCCGTCCGGGGTCATGGGCAAGACCGTCGCGATGACGATCGCCGACCGGATCAAGCACGGCCCCACTGCGACGGCGCACACGGCGTCCATGGCCCGCATGGGGGCCGCGTGCGTCGCGTCCGCCGGTGCCGGCCTCACCCGCGGGTCGGCCGCGGCCATGACCATGCTGCCGGTCGTGCCGGACTACCAGCGCTACACCACGGGACGCGACGAGCGTGAAACCCGGGGCGAACTCGGCCTTCACGGCCACTGGGTGAAGCTGATGCTCCACTACCTGTTCATCTACAAGGCCAAGGCTCGCCTCGGCTGGCAACTGATCCCGGAGTGACCATGACCCACGCAACAACGCCCGCTCCGGCCAGCGGCGCCGATCCGCTCGTCGACCTCTCGAAGTCGCCGCTGCCGACGACCAAGACGCTCAAGATGCGCCGCAACGTGCCGTTCCAGTTCACCCGGTTCCTGTCGTTCAACAGCCGCATCATGCGGATGGTGATCAAGGGCCACCACTAGCAGCCCGACGACGAACGGGGACGCCGCCGTCGCCGGCGGCGTCCCCGAACCGGGGGGGCCGCTCAGGCCAGGGAGAGGAAGAGCTTCTCCAGCGAGGACGTGTCCATGGTCTCGTCCCCGGAGTCGCGGGTGAGGCACTGCTTGAGGCTGTTCGCGATGATCGCGAACCCGGCGCGGTCCAGCGCCTTGGACACCGCCGCCAGCTGGGTGACGATGTCGGTGCAGTCCCGGCCGTCCTCGATCATGCGGATGATCCCGCCGATCTGGCCCTGCGCCCGCCTGAGGCGCCGGAGCGTGGCACCCAGGGCGTCGGCGTCCAGCAGGAGGGGTCCGGACGGCGAACCGGCGGTGGAGCCGCCGGCAGGGTCCGGCGCGTGGGCCGCCTCCAGGTCGCTGCTCATCCCAACCTCCTCCGTATACCCCCGAGGGTATCACCGAGGGCAACCGGGCGCACCCTCCGAACGAAACCGCCCGATGGTGTACATACTCCTACCCCTATGGGTATAAGTTGTGATTGCTCGACGACGAGGTCGGGCCCGGCAACAGGAGTTTGGAACCCATGAGTGCACCGATCGAAGAACTGAAGTCCATCGCGTCCCCCGTCGTGGTCGACGCCAGGGGAGTGTCCTGCCCCGGACCGATCCTCGCGGCGAAGAAGCAGATCGGCGGCGTCACCGTCGGCAACGTCATGGAGGTGCTCGCCACCGACTCGGGCACCCTGAAGGACATCCCGGCCTGGTGCAAGAAGATGGGCCACGACTTCCTGGGCTCGTTCGAGGAAGCCGGATCGATCCACCTGTTCCTGCGCAAGGCCAAGTAGTCCCGCGATGTCGGACGCACCGACGGCGGACTCGCCGCGGATCCTGGTGTTCTCGACGATCAACATCTCTGACCCGGGCATCGACCTGGCGGGGAGCAGGCACCTGGAGTACTCCGCGACGGTCCAGACGATGCCCGTCCCCTGCAGCAGCGGCCTGAAGCCGTCCTGGCTCGTGCATGCGCTGGAGAGCGGCTTCGACGGCGTCTTCATCGCCTCCGACGGTGAGGAGTGCGCCTACCTTCCCGACTGCGCAGAACGCACGTCGCGGATCGTCACCGAGGCGCAGGCGCTGATGAGCGCACGCGGGATCCGTCCCGAACGACTCAAGATGGCGGCGGTCTGCTCGGTCTGCGCCGAGCCCTTCGCCAAGTACATGCGGGAGTTCTCAGAGGCACTGAAGCCCCTGCGCACCGACAACTCTGCGGCGTGACCGCCGCACAACGACACACAGAGAGCAAGGCAAGACATGGCAAAGAAGACGATCATTGTCTTCAGCGGTGACTACGACAAGGTGATGGCGGCATTCATCATCGCCAACGGCGCCGCGGCGATGGACGACGAAGTCACGATGTTCTTCACCTTCTGGGGGCTCGCCACGCTGCGCAAGCCTGCCACAGGGGCGGTCTCGGGCAAGCCCAAGAGCACCCTGCAGAAGGGCTTCTCGATGATGCTGCCCTCGAACCCCGAGAAGCTCGGGTTGTCGAAGTTCAACTTCGGCGGGCTGGGCCAGAAGATGATGAAGAAGGTCATGAAGTCCGAGAACGTCATGCCGATCTCGGAACTCCTCGCAACGGCGCAGGAGCAGGGGATCAAGCTGATCGCCTGCACGATGAGCATGGACGTGATGGGCATCCGAGCCGAGGAACTGATCGACGGCATCGAGTACGCCGGCGTCGCCACGTACCTGGGCGAGGCCGACGAGGCCAACGTCAACCTCTTCATCTGATCCACACCCCGCCGGCGATCCGGCGCGCAGCAAACGGGAGCAAGCGATGAACTACGACGTGATGGTCGTGGGCAGCGGCATCGGCGGCATGGAGTCGTCGATCAAGCTGGCGGACATGGGCTACAAGGTGCTGCTCGTGGAGAAGGAGGCGAGCGTCGGTGGCCGGATGATCCTGCTGTCCAAGGTCTTCCCGACCCTCGACTGCGCCTCCTGCATCTCGGGCCCGAAGATGTCCTCGACGATCAACCACCCCAACATCACGACCATGGCGTTCAGCCAGGTGGAGCACATCGCCAAGAACGCGGACGGACGATTCACCGCGACCGTCCGCGAGCGGGCCAAGTTCGTCGACTGGGCGGCCTGCACCGGCTGCGACGCCTGCCAGAAGGCGTGCACGGTCGCCGTGCCCGACCAGTTCAACGCCGACCTGGCCGCGCGCCGCGCCGCCTACATCGCGTTCCCGCAGGCCGTGCCGAAGAAGGCCGTCCTCCAGCGGGAGGGCACCTCGCCGTGCATCGGCGCCTGCCCGGCGGGGATCAAGGCCCACGGCTACGTCTCGCTGGTGCGCAGCGGGAAGGACGAGGAGGCGTTCCAGCTCGTCCTGGACGCCACCCCGCTCGTGGGGACGCTCGGGCGCGCCTGCTACGCGCCGTGCGAGTCGGAGTGCACGCGGATGAAGCTCGAGGGGCCCGTGCCGATCCGGCTCCTCAAGCGGTTCGCGGCCGACAAGCACTACGGCGCGTCGAGCGCCCCTTCCGGGCCTGTCGTCGAGGTCGCAGAGCCCAACGGCAAGCGGGTGGCCGTCGTCGGCTCGGGACCCGCCGGCCTCACTGCCGCCTGGCAGCTCGCCCGCAAGGGCTACGCCGTCACGATCCTGGAGAAGCGGTCCGCGCCGGGCGGCTACCTGCGCCACGCCATCCCGGCCTACCGTCTTCCCCACGACGTCGTGGACGCCGACATCGCCAACCTCACCTCCCTCGGGGTTGAGATCCGCTGTGACGCACAGGTCTGTGACCCCACCGCGCTGAAGGCCGACGGCTACGACGCCGTGATCGTGGCTACGGGCACCCAGGTCGCCACCCGCATGGACGTCCCGGGGGAGGACGCCGACGGCTCGGTCAACGGCCTGGACTTCCTCGCCGACGTCGCCAACGGGAAGGCTCCCGACCTGACCGGCAAGCGGGTCGTCGTGGTTGGCGGCGGCAATGTGGCCATGGATGCGGCCCGCGTTTCGCTGCGGCTCGGGGCTGCCGAGGCGCACGTCGCGTACCGCCGCACCCGCGCCGAGATGCCGGCCCACCACGTCGAGAGCAAGGACGCCGAGGCGGAGGGGGCCCTGTTCGACCTGCTCGTCGCCCCCACGGAGGTGGTCACCCGCGAGGGGCACGTCACGGGGATCCGGCTGCAGCGCATGCAGCTCGGCGCGCCGGACGCGTCCGGACGCCGCAGCCCGGAGCCGGTGCCCAACAGCGAGTACGTCCTGGACTGCGACCTGGTGATCTCCACGATCGGGATGAGCCCCGACCCCACCCCGTTCGCAGCGCTCGCGGACAAGCGCGGCAGGATCACGGTTGATCCCACCACCCTGCAGACCAGCGTCGAGTTCCTGTTCGCCGCAGGCGACGTGACGGCGGGAGCGACGGACATCACGCGCGCGATCGGCTCCGGCCGTCGCGTCGCGCACATGGTCGACCGCTGGCTCACCGGGCAGCCGCTGGACGGGTTCACCGCCCTGGACGACCGACTCGAGACGATCCCGGCGGAGAAGGTGCTCGCGCGGCAGACCGCGTTCGGCCACCGGCACCCGATCAGCGGCGACGTCAGCCTGGTGAAGGGTCCCCGCGACTTCTCCGAGATCGAGGCCCCGCTCACCGAGGCGCAGGCGCGCTCAGGCTCGGGATCCTGCCTCGACTGCGGGGTGTGCTCGGAGTGCCAGGAGTGCGTGAAGGCCTGCCCCGCGTTCGCGATCCGGATGGACCAGCGCGACCAGCTGCACGAGTTCGAGGTCGGTGCGGTGGTCGTCTCCACCGGACACAAGCTCTTCGCGGCCGACCTGAAGCCCGAGTACGGGTTCGGGAAGTTCCCGAACGTGATCACCGGCATGCAGATGGACCGCCTGCTCGCGCCCACCCGTCCGTTCAACACGGTGCTGCGCCCCGGGGACGGGAAGGTGCCCGACCGGATCGCGTACGTCTCGTGCACCGGGTCGCGCGACAAGACCGTCGGGAACCCGTTGTGCTCGAAGTTCTGCTGCATGTACTCGATCAAGCAGAACCAGCTGATCATGGGCGCGCTCCCGCTGGCCGACGTGACCATGCACTACATGGACATGCGCGCAGCGGGCAAGCGCTACGAGGAGTTCTACACGCAGGCCCAGGACATGGGCGCCCAGTACATCAAGGGCCGGGTCAGCAGGATCACCGAACAGGAGAACGGCGACCTGCTGCTGCGCTACGAGGACATCGAGAACGGGGGCGGCATCGTCGAGGCGTCCTACGACCTCGTGGTGCTGGCCGTCGGCATCCAGCCCAACCGGGACGTCGAGCGGCTCTTCGGTGACACGCAGCTCGGACTGGACGAGTACTACTACGTCGCCGAGCCGAGCGCCGAGCTGAATCCGGGCCAGACGACGATCCCCGGCGTCTTCGTCGCGGGCACTGCCGCGGGCGCCAAGGACATCGTCGACACCATCCTGCACTCCGGTGCCGCGGTCGCCCAGGTCGCCGCACACCTCGAGCACCACCACTTCACCGAGGAGGCCCTCGTATGAGCCACGCGGACAATCCCGAGACGGCGGGCGCCCCCGAGCCGGTGGCCGGCACGCCGGAGCGTCGGATCGGGGTCTACATCTGCCACTGCGGCGGCAACATCTCCGACTACGTCGACGTGGCCGCCGTCCGCGATGCGCTCGCCGACGAGCCGGGCGTCGTGGTCTCGGAGTCGCCGGTGTTCGCCTGCTCGGACGGCACCCAGCACGACATGATCGACGACATCCGCGGCCAGCACCTCGACGGGCTCGTGGTCGCGTCCTGTTCGCCGAAGCTGCACCAGGTCACGTTCCGCAACGTCGCCAAGCGTGCCGACCTCAACCAGTACGCCTACACCCAGGTCAACGTTCGCGAGCAGGACTCCTGGGCCCACCCGCACGACCGGGCGGGAGCGACGGCGAAGGCGATCGGCCTGGTCCGGGCCGGCGTGGCCAAGACCCGCCTGTCCGACCCGCTCGAGCCGCTGGTGATCCAGACGGTTCCGCGCGCCCTCGTGGTCGGTGGCGGCATCGCCGGCCTCCGGGCGGCGATCGGGCTCGCGGACGTCGGCATCGAGGCGGTGCTCATCGAGCGGGACGCGAAGCTCGGCGGTTGGGTCGGCACCTTCGGGCCGACCTTCCCCGACGACGCCTCGGGTGCCGACGAGGTCGCGGGGCTGCTGGACGAGATCCGCCGGCGCCGCGACATCACCACCTACACCAACGCGGAGCTGACGGCGAAGTCCGGCACGTTCGGCAACTACACCGTCGAACTCACCCTGCACCGGGACGGCGGAGACAAGGCGCTCAGCGTCACGGTCGGCTCGATCATCGTCGCCACCGGCTTCGACACGTACTCACCCGACGACGGGGAACTGGGCTACGGGATCGACGGGGTGGTCACGCTCCCCGAGTTCAAGGCGATCGTTGACGCGGCCCCCTCCCGCGGGCTGACCCACCAGGGACGACCCGTGCGTTCGATCGCGTACGTGTACTGCGTGGGTTCCCGGCAGGGGGCGGGCGGCAACGAGTACTGCTCGAAGTACTGCTGCACGGCGACGATCCACGCCTCGATGCAGGTCTCGGGGATCGACCCGTCGATCCGTCAGTTCCACCTGTACCGCGACATTCGCGCGTACGGCCGCAACGAGCTGCTGTACAACGCCTCCCGGGACGCCGGATCGACCTACCTGAAGTTCGCCGACGACCAGCTGCCTTCGGTCGAGAAGCTGCCGACCGGCGGCCTCGGTGTCACGGTCACCGACCTGCTCACCGAGAGCCGCGAGGTGACGATCCCGGTCGACCTCGTCGTCCTCGTGACGGGGATGGTGCCGCGCGAGAACAGCGGCCTGGTCGACGTGCTCAAGCTGCCGGTGGGAAGCGACGGGTTCTTCAACGAGATCCACCCGAAGCTGCGTCCGGTCGAGACGGTCGTCGACGGGGTGATGATCGCGGGCTGCTGCCAGAGTCCCCGGACGGTGGGGGAGAGCGTTTCGGCCGGGCTCGCGGCGGTCGCGCAGAGCGCTGCGCTGCTGAAGAAGGGCTTCGCCGAACTCGAACCCCTGGTCGCCCGCGTGAACCCGGAGAAGTGCACCGGCTCCGGCGAGTGCCTGAGCTCGTGCCCGTACGACGCGATCACCAGCATCGAGTGGGACGGCCGGAACATCGCCTCGGTCGACCCGGCCACCTGCAAGGGATGCGGAGGCTGCGTCCCGGTCTGTGGGCGGGACGCCATCGACCTGCTCGGCTACACCGACCAGCAGATGCGGGCCGCGATCGAGGAACTGATCTCCGCCCCCGAGCCGGTGAAGGAGCCCGTCGCATGACACAGACCCTGCGGGACCCGCGCGAAGTGATCCGCGAGGAGCCCCTGATGCACGCCCCGATCCTCGCCGCCGTCGCGGACGGGCCGGCCACGATCACCGAGATCGCCGAACGGATCGGCCACCCCGTCCACGAGGTCGTCTACTGGGTGATGGGAATGCGCAGGTACGGCCACCTCATCGAGAGCGTCGAGGCCGACGACGACGGGTTCTTCAGCTACGGCGCGGTGGGCCAGGGCCCGGCCGCGACCCTCGAGGAGTGTGAATACGAATGAGCACGCTGGTCAATCCGAATCTGATCACCGACCTGCAGAGGTTCGGCGCAGCGGATATCAACGCCTGCTTCAGCTGCGGCAACTGCACGGCGATCTGCCCGCTGGCGGACAACGACGCCATGTTCCCCCGGAAGCTGATCCGGCTCGCCCAGGTGGGGCTGGCCGACGAACTGGTCTCCAGCAAGGAGTTGTGGACCTGCTACGGCTGCGGCATGTGCACCGACCGCTGCCCGCAGCAGGCGGACCCGGGGGAGTTCATGGGCACGGCTCGCCGCTACGCCATCGCCCACTACGACAAGAGCGGCGTCGCCCGCGCCCTGTACACCAAACCGGTGATCGGCGGAGCCATCGTCATCGGGGCGGTCGCGTTCTTCGCCCTGTTCTTCGCCGCGATCAGGGGTGAGCAGAGCCACACCTCCCTGGCCCTGTTCGAGTTCATCCCGTACAGCGTCATCCACACCACCGGAATCGCCCTGATGGTCGTCGTCGCCCTGTTCAGCCTGCTCGGGATCGGCCTGCTCGCCCGCGACCTCGCCCGCAGGGACGGCGTGACCCGCTCCGACCTGTTCGGGGGCCGAGCGGCTTGGGCCCGGACGGGGCGCGCCCTGTGGTACGCCCTCGGCATCGAGTCGCTGGGCCAGAAGCGCTACCGCGAGGACTGCGCAGACGACCAGCCGGCCGAGCCGCTGTACCGCCGCCGCTGGCTGATCCACTCCCTCACCCTGTGGGGCTTCCTCGGGCTGCTCCTGGCGACCACCCTCGACTACGGCCTGGACCTGCTCGGCATCAAGGCCACCGGCACCCCGGTGCCGATCTGGTACCCGGTCCGCCTGCTCGGCACGGTCGCCGGTCTGGCCCTCATGTACGGCGTCACGTGGTTCATGATCCGTCGCTGGCAGCGGGCTCGCGCCTGCAACGACATCAGCAAGCCGTCGGACTGGCTCTTCCTCGTCCTGCTGTGGTTCACCGGACTGACGGGGTTCCTGATCGAGGCGGCCCTCTACGCCGAGCCGGTGCAGGCGTGGGGCTACTGGGTCTTCCTCGTCCACGTCGCGATCGCCATGGAACTGGTGCTGTTCCTGCCGTTCACGAAGTTCGCCCACGCCATGTACCGGCCGGTCTCGCTCTTCTTCTACGGACTGGCGAAGGACCGGACACCGGCCTGACTCGGAGGACGGCGGAAGTCGAGGAGCACGAGTCCCCAACGGCTTGCGAGGACCGCGATGAAGACCGTCCCGAAGACCCGTGCGGCTATGATCGCGCTCGTCCGCAACGCCCAGGGGGTAGTCACCATGCAGTTGGACACCGAAGAGCTGAGCGGTGTGGTCAAGCGGCTGCGCCGCGCCGAGGGCCAGATCGGCGGGGTGATCCGCATGATCGAGGACGGTCGCGACTGCCGCGACATCGTCACCCAGCTCGCGGCCGTGTCCAAGGCGCTCGATCGTGCGGGCTTCGCGGTGATCGCGACCGGGCTGCGTCAGTGCCTCACCGAGAACCCGGACGGCTCAGGCATGGACACTGCCGAACTGGAGAAGCTCTTCCTGTCCCTGGCGTGACCGGCCGCCCGGCACGACGCGCCCGGGGTCGCCGGATCCGGCCCCGGCGCGGGCGCCCCGCGGAAGCTTCGGACATGTGCAGCGTCGTGGCGAAACGTGAGGAGTGCGAGCGCTGATGGAGCCGGAGCGGCCCGACGGGCCCGCAGCCGCCAAGGCACGGCCGCAACTGCTGCGGATGCTTGGCCAGGTGTTCTACATCGGCGTGATCGGGTACGGCGGACCGACGACGCTCGACTACCTGCACCGGATCTTCGTTGTGGACCGCAAGTGGTACACCGAGAGGGACTTCCTGGACGCCGTCGGCTGGGCGCAGCTGCTGCCGGGCTCGACCGCAGAGAGTGCCATCAGCTATCTCGGACGCCGCCGGTACGGGTCGCCCGGCGCCCTTGCGTTCGCGGTGGTGTTCCTGGTCCCGTCCGTGCTGGCCATGCTGGTGCTGTCGTGGGCCTACTTCACCTATGGCCAGCTTCCTTTCGTCCAGCCGCTGTTCGTCGGCCTCGGCGCCCTGGTCGTCGCCCTCCTGCTGAACGCCACGATCTCCCTGGGCCGGGCCGTGGTTCGCGGCAACCCGGACCGGGTCTGGGGTGGGCTCGCGATCGCCGCAGCCACGTTCGCGGGCCTGGCGTTCTTCAGGCTCAACGTGGTTCTCCTCATCCTCGGTGCGGGGGTCCTGGGCATCGTCGTCACCCGGGTCGGCAGGCGGAGGGCCGCACCCGAGCCGGTGGTCGTGGAGCCTGAGGAGGAACCGCGTCCGGGCGGCCCGGTCTCGCGGTTCCTGCCCATCGTGCTCGTCGCAGCACTCGCAGCGATCCTGATGCTCGACCCCGTGACCCGTACGCTGTTCGCCTCCTTCTTCCAGATCGGTCTGCTCGCGTTCGGTGGAGGCTTCGCCTCGGTGGCGCTGCTGCAGCACGTGATCGTCGACCAGATGCAGTGGCTGACCTTCGCGCAGTTCCGGGACGGTATCGCCCTGGGTCAGATCACCCCGGGGCCGGTCCTCATCACGGCGACCTTCACCGGCTTCCGCGTCGGTGGGGTGGTGGGCTCGCTCGCGGCGACCGTTGGCATCTTCCTGCCTCCCATCATCCTGACGATGCTGCTCGCCGACCTGCATACCAGGCTCGCCCGGTTGCCGATCGTCCGGGCGATCGTGACGGGACTCCAGTACGGCTTCGTCGGCCTGGTCGCGGCGATCACCGTCCGGTTCGGGCTGGGGTCCCTCGGCAGCTGGCAGACCTGGGTGATCTTCGTCCTGGGTGCGGGCTACCTCACCTTCTCGAAGAGGAGCCCGGGATGGGCCATCCTCGGGACGATCGCGTTCTCACTGGCGTTCATCCATCCCTGATCCGGGCGTCCGCCGCCGCATGGCCTCCGCGCCGCGGGCCGCTATCTCCGGCCGGCGGCGTCCGGGAGGGTGCAGAACCCGGCCGGCGCGATGCCCAGCGCCTGAATGGTGCGCGCCCAGTAGTTCACCTGCGCCGCCGTTGTCGCGAGGATGACGATCTCGCGCGGAGTGAACAGGCGGGTCAGGTCCGCGCGGAGGTCCTCGTCGAACGACAGCGGGGTGGACGAGATCGCCCGGGTGTAGGCGATCGCTGCGCGCTCCCGCGGCGTGAACGTGGTCGCGCCGGACTCCTGGCCGCGCTGCAACAACCGGAGTTCGTCCTGGGTCACCCCTGCCTGCTCTGCCTCGTAGCTGTTCATGTCGAGGCAGAAGGGGCAGGACGCGGTCATCGACGCGGTGACGCGCACGAGCTTCAACAGGCGCTTCGACGGCTCGCGGTGTGCCACAAGCGACTCCAGCACGCCGGCGCCGAGGGCGGCCTTGGGGTACCAGGCGAGCAGGCGGGCCGGTTCCATCCGGCGACCCGTCGTCCGCTCCGAGATCCAGATCCCGAGCCGGAGCAGGGGGTTGGCTGTGTGGGCTTCCGCGATGATGGCCATGCGCCAATACTGCCGCGGATCACCCGCCTCCCGGCTGGACGGCGAGGAGCTAGTGCCCGGTCGGGCTCAGCGAATCGGACGGATCGGGACGGGCGGGCTCGACGACGTCCTCGCGTCCGGGACGGTACTTGCTCAGCCACACGAACAGGCCGACGCCGAGGACGCAGATGAGCATGGCCACCGCCTCGTTGAACCGGATCGGACCGAAGGTGTCGTAGGAGTAGTCGAGCCGGATGTGTTCGGTGAAGGTGCGTCCGAAGCCGTAGAGGGCGATGTAGAGGGCGAACGTCTTGCCGCGCCCGAGTCGGAACTTCCGGTCGGCCCACAGCAGGACGCCGGCGACGAGCAGGTTCCACACCGACTCGTAGAGGAAGGTCGGGTGGAAGGTGGCGTACTGCTCGTAGCCGGGCACGCGGTGGGCCGGGTCGATCTCCAGGCCCCAGGGCAGGGTGGTCGGCATCCCGTAGAGCTCCTGGTTGAACCAGTTCCCGAACCTGCCGAACGCCTGGCCGATGGCGATGCCGGGCGCGAGCGAGTCGGCCAGCGCGGCGAAGGCTACTCCGCGGCGTCTGGCGACGATCCAGGCGGTGAGTGCCCCGAACCCGATCGCGCCGTAGATGGCGATGCCGCCCTCCCAGATCGCCCACCAGTGTTGGGTGGCGGCGGGTCCGACGAAGTCGCCCAGGTGGGTCATCACGTGGTAGAACCGGGCGCCCACGATCCCGATCGGGATCGCCCACAGCAGGATCGTCTCGAAGCTCTCCGTCGTTCCGCCCCGGGCCCGCCACCGGCGGACGCCCAGCATCCACGCGGTGATGATGCCGGTGATCAGGCACAGGGCGTAGATGTGGACGGTCACCGGACCGATCTGGAAGGAACTGATCGAAGGGCTCGGGATGAACAGCAGCACCGCTCCATCATCAGCCATGCGTTGCTGCTTGTCGAAACCTCCTTGCGGGATCCGGTCGCGGGAGATGCCCAGGGGGGAGCGTGCACTTGGATACCCCCCCGGGTATGGCTACACTGGTGCCGAATGCAGCAGCACCGTCATGAGGAGAACGATGGCAACCAGGGCACTGACCGCCGACACCTTCGAATCGACCGTCACCGAGAACCCGGTGGTGTTCGTCGACTTCTGGGCCGCCTGGTGCGGACCCTGCCGTTCGTTCGCCCCGGTCTTCGAGGCCGCCTCGGACCAGCACGAGGACATCGTGTTCGGCAAGGTGGACACCGAGGCCGAACGTGCGCTGGCGAGCGCGGCGAACATCACCTCGATCCCGACCCTGATGGCTTTCCGCGACGGCATCCTCGTCTACAGCCAGCCCGGTGCCCTGCGCGCCGCCGACCTCGACCGGCTGATCACCGCCGTCCTCGAGCTCGACATGGACGCCGCCCGCGCGCAGCTGGCGACGCAGAGCGCCGCCGGCGTCTCATGACCGGGCCCGGCCAGGACCTGTCCGACCCGGGACTCGACGGCTTGTTCGATCGCATTCCCGCGGTCACCCCGCCGAGCCTCCAGCGCCGTGACGGCCTGGCCGAGCTGCGTGAGCGCTGGCGCGCCCGGCACACGGTCGCCCTCGTCCTGCTCGTCCCGGCGCTGTTCGCCGCCTACTGGGCGGCCGGCGGCAGCGGTGGCGTCCCGGCGGTGCTGCTGGTGGGTGCCATGGCGGTGGCCGGCGCGCTGATCCTGGTCACCTACGTGCCGACTCCCGACGTCAAGGCCCCGGATTCGTCGTGCGCGCTCGTCACGGCCCTCTTCGTTCCCCTGGCCGGCTTCCTGCTCCATCAGGCGGGGTCGTTCCTGGGGGCCGTCTCCGCGCTCGCTCTTCTCGTTCTGGGCCTGTGGCAGCGTGTCACCGGCTCTTCCGCGTGCAACTAGTGAAGGAGTTCCAATGAAGCAGAACATGGGTGGCGTCGACCGTGTGGTCCGCATCGGCATCGCAGTCGTCCTCGTCGTCGGCGCCGGGCTGGTGGGCTTCGGCTCCATCGCCGGCATCATCATGCTCGTCCTCGCCGTGGTGATGCTCGCCACGGCGGCGCTGGCGTTCTGCCCGCTGTACCTTCCGTTCGGCCTCAGCACCAAGCCCAAGCAGCCCACCGCCTGAGTCGAAGGACGTCACCGCGTCGGTGACGCCGCCACAGGGCCGGCCGCGAGCAACGTCCAACTGCTCCCGCAGGTCACTGGGGCGAACCCCGGCACGACGGCCTCGATGTCCGTGAAGGCCGTGGTCGGCGTCAGGCAGGCCCGGTCCCCCGGGTCGATGAGCTCCATGATCGCCGCGGCCGGGATGCCGAGTCCGTCCGCGGCCCGCCGGATGGTCAGCCAGCCCTTGACGTCGTCGACGGTCAGCCGTCCGGTCGCCACGACCTGCTCGCGACCGCCGGTGACCCAGGAGCCGCTGAGGCTCGCGACGCCCATGGAGCAGAAGAAGATGACCAGGGTCGCCACGGGCGCCACCCGCACTGCTGTCTTCATCGTGCCTTCACGGGCTTCTTGTCGGTACCGGACGTCGTTGGCGCGCAGAGAATGCCCAGCAGGACGGGACCGGTCACGATGGGTGCCCGCGGAACCGGGCAGTGGTGACGCAGTCCACGCAGTCGCCGCTGGAAGCGCGTGAGCCGGGGCCTGGTCGCCGCCCGTGCGTTGCTGCTCATTGACGTCCTTCCAACGGGGTCGTCGGGGCGAGCATTCCGCGCGGGTAGGGAAGCAACCGTGAAGGTCCGTGAGGATTCCGGTTTCACGGCCGGCGGCTTCACGGAAGCTTCATCGCCGACGCGCTGGATGCTTCACGAGCGGCTCCTAGGTTCGGATCGGAAGGTCGAACCACCAGCAGAAGGAGCACCATGAACACGACCTGGAAGACCCGGACGGCGTGGGGGATCGCGGCCGCTGCCCTCGCCACGATCGGCTGGAGCGCAACGGCGCAGGCCGCACCGCCGACGCCGGCCCCGACACCGGCTGCGACCGCGACCGCCACGGCCGACGCGGCACTCGTGAAGAACCTGACGTTCATGCGGGAGGAGGAGCAGCTCGCCCGCGACGTCTACACCGCACTGGCGGCGAAGTACTCCGCGGCCGCCCCGTTCGTGAACATCGCGAACAGCGAACAGCGCCACTTCGACACCGTTGGGTTGCTGCTGACCCGCTACGGCATCGCCGACCCCGCAGCCGGACACAGTGCCGGTTCCTATGCCGACCCCGACCTGCAGTCCCTGTACAAGACGTTGCTGGTCACGGGAAGTGAGTCGTTGGCCAAGGCCTACGAGGTGGGTCTCACGGTTGAGAACAAGGACATCGCCGACCTCAAGGCCGCGATCGGGGAGACCTCCCAGGCCGATGCCAGGGCGGCGCTGACCAACCTGCTCAACGGCTCCCAGCACCACCTGGCGGCCTTCACCGCAGCCAAGGACGGCAAGGTACTCGGCGCCCGCAACGGCCAGGGGATGCAGAACGGCCGCGCCGTCAACGCGCGGATGAGCGGAGCCGGCCAGGCGACCGGCCCCGGCGGGGGCCCGGCTGTCGGACGCGGCGCGGCCCAGGGCGCCGGACGGGCCGGAAGCGCCACCCGCCCCGCCACCTGCCCGGTTCGCTGAACCGTCCGCGAGCCGTCCGTCCGACGCGGGAGCGGCGCCGCTGATGCGACGCCGCTCCCGCCGTCCACCGGACCCCTTCGATCCCTAAGCTGACCGTGACGATCCAGGAGGTCACCATGCCGCGCCGGGTGCTCGTCGTCGACGACGAGCCGCAGATCCGTACCGTCCTTCGTGCCTACCTCGAGGCCGACGGGTTCACCGTCGCCGAAGCAGGCACGGGCGCCGAAGCCCTGCATGACCTCTCCGTCGGCCCGACGGCCGACCTGGTCCTGCTCGATGTCGGACTGCCGGACCTCGGCGGCCTCGAGGTCCTGCAGAAGATCCGCAGCACCTCGGACATCTCGGTGATCCTCGTGACCGCCCGATCCGAAGAGGTCGACAAGCTCGTCGGGCTCAGCGTGGGCGCCGACGACTACATCACCAAACCGTTCAGCCCGAGAGAGGTCGTCGCGCGAGTACGAACCGTCCTGCGCCGCACTCGGGCCGGCGAGCCCGCCCACGTCGAGGACGCGGCGCTCCGGTTCGACGGACTGATCATCGACCCCGACCGCCGCGAGGTGGCAACAGACGACGGACCGGTCGCGTTGTCCGCGCTCGACTTCGACCTGCTGGTGGCGATGGCCTCCTCGCCGGGACGCGTGTACTCGCGTGCCCAGCTGCTCGAGAAGGTCTGGGGCTTCGACTTCTACGGCGACGAACGCATCGTCGACGTCCACGTCCGGAGCATGCGCAGCGCGCTCGGCGACGACGCCAACGCACCGCGGGTCGTCGGGACCGTGCGGGGGGTCGGATACAAGTTCCTGCTCAAGCCGGCGCGGACCGAATCATGAACAAGCTCAGCGTCCGGCTGGTCCTTTCCCACCTCCTGGTCGCGCTCGCCGGCGGCATCGCCACGTATCTCGTCGTGCGGGCACTGGCTCCGGCGTTGTTCGACGCCAGCCTGCGGCGGAACCCGAATCCGGGCTCGGGTCGCTTCGGCGGTGGTCAGGGCGCGAACCAGGCGCTCCGCGACCAGTTCGCGGCTGCGGTGGACCAGTCCCTGCTGATCGGCGCGCTGGTCGGGGCGGCCGCCGCGGCCGTCCTCGGGGTCCTGCTGGCCTATCGCCTGATCCGCCCGTTGGCGCGGATGCGGGCTGCCACCAGAGCGATGGCACAGGGACGCTACGACCTCCCGGTGGAGCTTCCCCGCACAACCGAACTCGCCGAGCTGGCCGGTGACGTCAACACGCTCGGCCAGGCATTGGCCGAGACCGAGGCGCGGCGCGTCCGGCTCCTGGGCGAGGTCGCGCACGAGATGCGCACGCCGTTGACGGTGATCGACGGGTACGTCGAAGGCATGATCGACGGGGTCCTGCCGACGACGTCCTCCGAGCTCATGCAGGTCAGCGAGGAGGTCCGCCGCCTCCGTCGCCTGGGAGACGACCTCACCGCGCTGTCCCGGGCCGAGGAGGGCCGACTCACCCTCGCGCCGGTCGAGGTGGACGCCAGGGCCGTCGTCGCTGCCGCCGCCGAGCGGCTTCGCCCCCAGGCCGAGGACGCCGGGCTCACCCTCGTCGTGGCGGCCGGCGCCGACCTGCTGCCGGTGCATGCCGATCCGGACCGCATCGCACAGGTCGTCACCAACCTTGTCGGGAACGCCCTGCGGGCCACCCCGGCCGGCGGGACGATCACCCTCACCTGCAGTCGCGCCTCCGGCGAGGCGGTGATCGCAGTGACGGACACCGGCGTGGGGCTCGAGCCCGGCGATCTCGAGAGGGTCTTCGAGCGCTTCTACCGAGTCCCCGACCACGGCACGTCCGGCCACGACACGGGCTCGGGGATCGGGCTGACGATCGCGCGCAGGATCGTCCAGGCGCATGGCGGTGAACTGGCCGCGAGTTCCCCCGGGCCGGGTCGCGGCGCGACGTTCACCGTCCGGCTGCCCCTGCGGTGATCCGGATGGGAGGATGAACCGTGAGCTTTCCCGCGCCCACTGTCCCCGCCGGTTCCGGTGACGCCAAGCAGCCGCTCCTGGAGCGCATCCGGGCGGGTGTCATCGGCGACGACCAGGTCATGGATGGTCCGTACGGACCCCGACGCGTCACGTACGCCGACTACACCGCGTCGGGCCGGAGCCTGGACTTCATCGAGGACTTCATCCGCGAGGAGGTCCTGCCGCGCTACGCGAACACCCACACCGAGGCGAGTGGGACGGGGCTGCAGACCAGCCGTCTGCGCGAGGACGCCCGCAGGCTGATCCGGGACGCCGTCGGCGGCGACGACGACACAGCGGTCATCTTCACCGGAGCGGGGTCCACCGCAGCGATCAACAAGCTCGTCGGCATCCTCGGCCTACGCATCCCGTCCGCCCTCGAGGACCGCTACCACCTGAGCCGGGGCATCCCCGCCGACGAGCGGCCCGTCGTCTTCACCGGGCCCTTCGAGCACCACTCCAACGAGTTGCCGTGGCGGGAGTCGATCGCCGACGTCGTGACCATCCGCGAGGATGTGGACGGGCACATCGACCAGGCGCAACTGGCAGCCGAGCTCGTCGCCTACGCCGACCGACCCCTGAAGATCGGGTCGTTCTCCGCCGCCTCCAACGTCACGGGCATCCAGTCCGACGTCCATGGGCTCGCATCCCTCCTGCATCAGCACGGGTCGCTGAGCTTCTGGGACTTCGCCGCGTGCGCCCCGTACGTCGCGATCGACGTGTCCGCTCCGCCGGAGCGTCCCGACGCATACCTGGACGGCGTGTTCATCTCCCCGCACAAGTTCATCGGAGGCCCGGGCACCCCCGGGGTGCTGGTCGTGCGGCGTGAGCTGCTCACCAACCGCGTCCCGGACGCCCCGGGGGGCGGCACGGTGATATACGTCAACCCGACAGAGCACCGCTACCTCTCCGACCCGATCCATCGCGAGGAGGGCGGCACGCCCGCGATCGTGGAGTCGATCCGCGCTGGCCTGGTGTTCCAGCTCAAGGACGCGGTCGGCGTTCCGGTCATCGAGGAGCGCGAACAGGCGCTGCTGAGCCGGGCCATGGACGCGTGGCGCGCGGAGCCGTCCATGGAGGTCCTCGGCAATCCGTCGGCGAAACGGCTCTCGATCGCCTCGTTCGTGATCCGGGCGCCGAGCGGCCGCTACCTGCACCACAACTTCGTGGTCGCCCTGCTCAACGACCTGTTCGGAATCCAGACCCGGGGAGGCTGTTCGTGCGCGGGGCCGTACGGACACCGCCTGCTGGGCATCGACCTCGACCGGTCCCACCGCTTCGAAGCCCAGATCGCAACGGGCTGCGAGGGCATCAAGCCCGGCTGGGTCCGGGTGAACTTCAACTACTTCATCGCAGACGACGTCGCCGACTACCTGATCGAGGCGGTACGTCTGGTCGCCCGGGACGGCTGGAGACTCCTCGGCGACTACCGGTTCGACCCGGGCACGGGGCTGTGGCGTCACCGGGGTGGTGCGATCGAGCCGCCGCTCCACCTCACGGACGTCCGCTACGACTCCACTGGGGTCATGACCTTTCCGCACCACCACGTCACCGCACCGTCGTCGGCGTTGGCCGGATACCTCCAGGAGGCACACGTACGCTTCGCGGCCGCGCCCGTCGCCGCGGAGGGTGGCCCGGGTCACGTCTCGGAGGACTTCGACCAGCTGCTCTGGTTCGAGTTGCCGCAGATGTGCCTTGGCGCCTGATCGGGACGACTCGGTGCTGCCCCTGCAGGCAGTGTGCCGGGTGATGCGGCCCAACGGGCCGGGACAGGAGAAGCTCCCCCACCTGGACTCGAACCAGGAACCTGCGGATTAACAGTCCGACGCTCTGCCAATTGAGCTATGGGGGATCGCGCCGTGGCGCGAGGCAGTACGTTACCAGAGGTTCAGACCCCGTCGTACTCACTGTGCAACCGCTCGAGCTCCAGAAGCACCAGCGGATCGTTCGCCAGGCCGGCGGCCGTCGTGCCGTGGCCGGGCGTCACGTGCCACGCGACGCCGGTCGCACCGGGCGAGAGGTCCCGCCTGCCGGTGAGGACGCCCTTGCGGTGACGGCCCAGATCCAGCGTCCGGGTCGCGACGATCGTCGCCGTCACCCGCTCGTTGAACAGGTCGGGGACGCCGCGCGGCTCGGTCAACCGCACGGCGAACCGGCCCCCGGACGTCGTCGTCCAGGACAGCGTCCCCGACTCGCCGTCCCAACCGCCACGCTCCACCTCGTGCCACGGCTGCTCGGCCCAGCCGGTGCCGTCAGGGAAGAACAGCCGGTCGATCGTGCCGACCACCGTCCCGTCCTGGGCGGACGCGATGGCGAGCGGACGCCGTCCACCGAGCAGCGCGGTCAGGTCGGGGTCGAGTCGCGGAGCGCGCGAGAAGAGGGCCACCGCCTCATTCTCCCTGCTCGGTGGGGGCCTCGACCCGCACGTCCGACGGCGTGAGGTCGGCACGCCACCCGATCCACACCGGGTGCCGCAGGCTGCCCGCCCGGGTGCGCTCGGTGAAGAACACCTCCCCGACGAGCTCCGGCCGCACCCAGCGGGCGTCCCGTGCATCCGCAGCGGGCACGCTGACGAACGGGCTCTTCGCCGCAGCCAGCGGTTCCAGCATCCGGTCGGCCTCGGCCAGGCCCGCGTCGTTGAAACCCGATCCCACCCGTCCGACGTAGTCCAGGCCGTCCGCGCCGGGGATGCCGAGCAGCAGCGAGCCCAGCCCGCCGGAGCGACGTCCCTCGCCGGGACGCCAGCCGCCGACCACGACCGACTGGGTCTGCCGATGCTTGATCTTCAGCCAGTCGCCGCTGCGCTGCCCGGGGCGGTAGGCCGAGCCGAGCCGCTTCGCGACCACGCCCTCCAGGTGGAACGCCGCGGACGCGTCGAGGGCGGCGATCAGGTCGCCGTCGAACGCCGGTGGCACCTGCACCCGGCCACCGGAGCCGCCGGCGAGGTGCTCCAGCAGCTCGCGGCGCTGCTCGTAGCCCAGCCCGAGCAGCGGCGTCCCGTTCAGCGCCAGCAGGTCGAACAGCATCAGCCGGGCCGGCGCCTTGGCAGCGGCCGCCGCGATGTCCCCGGGTCGGCTGAGGTTGATCCGCGGCTGCAGCAGTTCGAACCGCGGTACGCCGTCGGCGTCGAGCACGACGATCTCGCCGTCCAGCACCGCCGAGTCCGCCGGCAGCGCCGCCAGGTCGGCCACCAGGTCGGGGTAGCGCTCAGTCTCGTCCCGTCCCCTGCGTCCCGTGATCCGTACCCGCCCGGCGTCGAGCAGGCAGATCGCCCGCACCCCGTCCCACTTCATCTCGAAGCCCCACCGGTCCTCGTCCAGTTCGCTGGACGCGCTCGCGAGCGTCGCCAGCATCGGCGAGACCACCTCGGGCAGCGTCTCCTGCCTCCGGGGCGAGGTCGCCACGACCGGCGGCGGCGCCTCGGCGGGGGCACGTTCCATCCGATGGATCAGCCAGTTGTCCTCGCCGGTGTGGATGAGCGCGAACTTGGCCGGGACGCCGCCCAGGCCGCCGTCGGGACGCCCGTACAGGGTGCAGATGACCTCCTTGCCCTCGCGCCACTTCTCGGCCTCGTAGGTGCCGGCGTCCCAGATGGTCACTGTGCCGGCGCCGTACTGGCCCTTCGGGATCGTGCCGGCGAAGCCGCCGTAGTCGAGCGGATGGTCCTCGACGTGCACGGCCAGGTTGTTGCGGCGCGGGTCGTCCGGTGGGCCCTTCGGGACGGCCCAACTCACCAGCACCCCGTCCCGCTCCAGCCGGAAGTCCCAGTGGAGCCGGCGTGCGTGGTGCTCCTGGATGACGAACGAGTTGCCCTCCGAGGGCGGGGGAGCGTCGGCCGGCACCGGCTCGGGGGTGAGCGACGCGTCGCGCATGCTGCGATAGGTGCTCAGGCGGTCCGACGCCGCACCCGCCGGCAGCAGCCCTGCGATCAGGTCGCCCTGCTCCCGGACGCGCTCCAGCACCTCAGCGAACTCCAGGTGCCGCACGTCCGGGTCGGCCAGTTCGTCCCAGGTGCGCGGGGCTGCGACCCACGGATGCTCGCGCCCGCGCAGCGAGTAGGGCGAGATCGTCGTCTTCGAGCCGTTGTTCTGGCTCCAGTCCAGGAACACCTTGCCGTCGCGGTCGGCCCGGCGCATGACGGCGGTGACCCGGTCGGGATGCGCCGACTGCAGGGCCCTGGCCAGCTCGCGGGCCACCTGCGAGGCGGCCTCGGTGTCCAGCGAGCCGTCCAACGGCGCGTACAGGTGGATGCCCTTGCTGCCGCTGGTCACGGGGAAGCACTCCAGCCCCGCGTCGCCGAGCGCGTCGCGCACCCAGGTCGCGACCTCGGCGCAGTCGGCGAGGGTGACGCCGGGGCCCGGGTCCAGGTCGAGGACGAGCCGGTCGGGCGCGAGCGCGTGCCCGCCCTGGCTGAACCGCCACTGCGGCACGTGCAGTTCCAGGGACGCCAGCTGCGCGAGCCACACCAGCGTCGCGGCGTCGTCGGCGACCGGGTACTCGTTCGTGCCCGAGTTGTGCTTGATGGCGTAGCGGCGCACCCACTCAGGCGTCCCCTTCGGCAGGTTCTTCGCGAAGAAGACGTTGGTCTGGTCTGCGTCCGCTCCGGCCGAGCCCACCCCGTCCGGCCAGCGCTTCCGCGTGATCGGACGCTGCCGCAGGTGCGGCAGGATCACGGGTGCGATCTCGGAGTAGTAGGCGATCACCTCGCCCTTGGTTGTGCCGGTCGCGGGGTAGAGCACCTTGTCGGTGTTGGTCACGGCGATGCGCCGCCCGTCGACCACCACCTGCTCGGCGCCCATCCGGCAATCCTGCCACCGGCCGCTCGCCGGGCGGGAATAGGGTGCGTGCATGTACCCCGGGTTGCCGCAACCGGCCGACTCCACGCCCGCCCGTCCCGGCATCGCCGAGCGCCTCTCCCGGCTGATCGGCGTACCCACCGTCTCCGCCGAACGCGACCAGTCCGGCCCCGAGCCGTTCGAGGACTTCGTCGCCCTCCTCGCCGAGCTCTACCCGCTCGTGCACACCCGGCTGGACCTCGAGCGCATCGGCGGCCTCGGCCTGGCCTACCGGTGGGGGCCGGTTCCCAGCACCACGGCGGCGCCGGTCGTCCTGATGGCGCACTTCGACGTCGTCCCCGTCACCGGCCAGGAGGACGCCTGGACCCACCCGCCGTTCGCCGGCGTGATCGCGGACGGCTGCGTCCACGGCCGCGGTGCCCTCGACGACAAGGGAGCGCTCTGCACGTTGCTGGAGGCCGTGGAGAACCTGCTCGCCGACGGCTTCAGCCCCTCGCGCGAGGTGTGGCTGTGCCTCGGCGGGGACGAGGAGACCTACGGCGAGGCGGCCCGCCGCATCGCCGAGGTCCTGTCCGGCCGCGGCGTCCGTCCCTGGCTGGTGCTCGACGAGGGCGGCGCGGTCACCGACCTGCCGATGCCCGGCCTCAGGGGCTGGTTCGCCATGATCGGCCTGGCCGAGAAGGGCGTGATGGCCGTCGAGCTGTCCGCCACGGCGGACGGAGGGCACGCGTCCGCTCCGACCGGGCTGACGGCCGTGGGGCGCATCTCGCGAGCGGTCGCGCGGCTGAACCGCAACCCGTTCCGCCCGAGGCTGCCGCGGACGGTGAGCGCGATGCTGGCCCGACTCGCCGAGCACGCAGGACCGGGCTACGCGCAGGCGTACCGGGCCGCCGCCGCCGCGCCGTGGCTGACGGGCCGGCTCCTGCAATTCGCAGGGCACGAGGCCGCCGTGCTGGCCCGCACCAGCGTGGCGCCGACGATGCTGGCCGGCGGCAGCGCCCCGAACGTGCTGCCGTCCCGGGCCACCGCGACGGTGAACATCCGGATCAACATCGGCGAGACAGCTGCCGGGGTCACGGCGCGGATCCGCCGCGCGATCGGAGACCCGGCCGTCGTCGTCCGGGCGATCGAGGCGTCCGAGCCGTCCGCGGAGTCGAGCCCCGACACCGCGCAGTTCGCCCTGCTGGCGCGAGCGGTGCAGGCCGCCTACCCCGGCGTGCCCGCGATCCCGTACCTCGTCACCGGCGCGACCGACGCACGCCACTGGCACCGGCTGGGTTCGAACGTGTACCGGTTCGCCCCGCTGCAGATGGACGCCGCCCAGCGGGCGAGCATCCACGGCGTGGATGAACGGGTCTCGATCGACGCCCTCGTCCGCGGCGAGCGCTGCTACCGTGCCCTGCTGCAGGGCCTGCCCGGAGGGGGAACCGATGATTGAGGGACGCGTGACGGATCCGGGACGGATCCGCTTCGGGGCGCTGACCGCAGTGGTCGGCTTCCTGGTCTTCGTCGAGCTCACCAGCGGCGTGATCCAGGGCTTCTACGTCCCCATGCTCACCGACATCGCCCGCTACCTCGGCGTCCCGGACGCCGACGTGAACTGGCTCGAGGGCGGCCAGGCGATGGTCGCCGCCATCGTCATCCCGGCGTTCGCCAAGCTCGGCGACCTCGTCGGCCATCGCCGGATGCTGTTGATCTCCACGGCACTCACCGCCCTGGCCAGCGCGGCGATGCCCTTGACCGGGAACTTCTGGGTCTTTCTGCTCGCCTGGTCGTTGCAGGGCTTCTACGTCGTCTGGTTGCCCCTGGAGACCGCCCTGATCTACCACCGCGCCCGCTCCACCGGACATCCGGCCGTGCTCACCCGTCGCGCGGCGGGCATCCTCGTCGCCTCGCTGGAGGTCGGCGTCATCGCGTCCGCCCTGGCCGCCGGACAGTTGATCGGCGTCTGGCCATTGCCGGGGCCACTGTGGCTGCCGGCGATCGCGGTGACCGCGTGCTTCTTCGCGATCCTGTTCGGGGTCAAGGAGTCACCCGACCTGCACCCGGGCACCTTCGACGGCCTGGGTATGGCCCTGGTCGCGGCGGCCCTGCTGGCCTTCACCGGAGGGCTCTTCCTGCTGCGCATGCAGGGAGTGGCCAGTCCGGCGGCGTGGCTGGTGCTGGTCCTGGGGCTGGCGCTGTTCGTCCCGTTCGTGTTGTGGGAACTCCGCCAGGACGACCCGCTCGTCGACGTGCGGATGTTCGCCTCGCCCGCGCTCGGCCCGGTGTTCCTGACCGCCGGACTGTTCGGGGTGAGCGTGCTCGGCGCACAGGCACCCCTCTCGACGTTCGCGCGGACGGACCCCGCCGTCTACGGCTACGGGCTCGGCGTGACCTCGGGGCTGACGTCGATCCTGATCGGGGCGTACGTGCTGAGCCTGGTGGTCGGGGCGCTGACCTTCCCGCTGGTCACGAAGTTCGTCGCGCCGCGCTGGGCCCTGGTGGGCGCCAGCGCTCTCGTCGGCGTGGGTTACCTGATGTTCCTGCCCCGGCACGGCAGCTACCCGGAGGTGCTGGTGAACATGATCGTTGCCGGCGTCGGCTCCGGCGCTCTGGTCGCGGCACTGCCGGCAGCGGCGGCGTCCGCCGCCCCCCTCGGTCAGACGGGCGTCGCAACGGGGCTCACGAACTCGGTGAAGACGGTGGGCGGCGCGATCGCGTCGGCGGTGTTCGGGATCGCGCTGGCGACCCACCCCGACGGCACGGCCGGGGGCACCGCCGGCTCGTTCAGCGGCTACCTCACGGTCTGGGTGGTGTGCGGCGTGACGGCGCTGGTCGCCGCCGTGGCGTTGCTGTTCGTGCCGCGGACGGCCTTCAGCGACCAGGCCCCGACGCCCGGCTGAGCGCGCTCGCCACGCGAGGGCCGGGTCAGCGGGCGGCGACGGCGGGGTCGGTGGGCCTTCCCCTCCCCGAGTTGTCAGCCTTAGGAGTTGCTATAGCGACGCCTAACTCTGACAAGTCGGAGGAAGGGAGGCGGGGGACGAGGGTTCAGCCGGCGTCGAGCAGGCCGCGGATGGTCCTGCCGACGCCGTCCTCGGCATTGGAGGGCACGACTCCGAACCGGCCGAGGAGGGACGGGTGGCCGTTCGCGACAACGAAGCCGCGTCCTGCCCAGTCGAGCATCTCCTGGTCGTTGGGCATGTCACCGAAGGCGACGACGTCGCCGGAGCCGATGCCGAGTTCGGCGCACAGCAGTTCCAGGGTGCTGGCCTTGGTCACACCGGGTGCGGTGAGCTCGATCATCCCGTACGGCGAACTCACCGACGCGTGGGTGAGGGTGAGCCGTTCGCCGACAGCCATCCGGCTGAGCGCGGTGAGCTGCTCGGAGTCGAACTCCTCGTGGAAGCCGAGCAGCTTGATCACCGGCCCGATCTGGGCCAGGAGGTCGTCCAGGTCGCCGCACGCGGCGTCGTCCAGCTCACGCTGCCGGGTCGGGCAGTCCGGCTCGTAGCCGAACCCGTTCGCGGCCTCGAGGGCGAAGGTCATCCCGGGCACGGCGGCGCGCAGGTCATCGGCGACCGCACGTGCGACGTCCCCGTTCAGCGGGAACGTCTGGACGATCGTCGTCGCCGCGAGGTCGAACACCGCGGCGCCGTTGCTGACGATCACCTTCGAGTGGGTGCCCGCCAGGTCGTCCAGCACGTCCAGCCACCGGAACGGGCGCCCGGTCGCCACGACGAACACGATGCCGCGGTCGGTTGCGGCACGGACGGCTGCCAGATTGGTGGCCGACACCGTCCCGTCCGGCCGAAGGAAGGTTCCGTCCAGATCGGTGGCGATCAGCCGGGGGAGGGTCACAGCCGCGAGTTCGGCGTGGGCGAACCGCCTGCCGACGGGGACGCCGATTGCGGGGACGGGGACGCCGACTGCGGGGACGGGGACGCCGACTGCGGGGACGGGGACGCCGACTGCGGGGACGGCGATGCCGACTGCGGCGACGGAGAGCCCGACTGCGGCGACGGCGAAGCGCTGGTGGGCACCGGGGGAGGGGGCTGTTCGGTCGAGGAGTTCTGGAAGATCAGGATCGCGATCAACACCGCGAGCGCGCACAGCAACAGCATCAGCAGCCACGACACGAGGATCGACAGCCAGCCCGACCGGTCGTGGCGCCCGGGCCACGGCAGCGGCCACACCCGGGCGATGCCGGGACGGCTGGCGTCGAGCCAGTGCAGCCGGTAGTCCGGGCCGGTCGGGGTGCCCTGCTCGGCGAGCATCGACAGGTCGACCTCGCTGAGGATCCGGTCCGCCTCTGCCGCCGACTCGGGCGAGGCGTCGTAGGCCAGCGCCACCCACGGGGTGGCCGGGGCATCCGCGCCGATACTGGGGTCGTCGCTCTCGTCGCGGAACCGGTGTCCGAGCCGGCCCGAGTCCTGGCCGGCTCCGCCGCGGGCGACGACGGTGTCGATGTGCAGCTTGTTGACGGTCCCGGCGAAGCGGTCCCGGGCCCCCGCGTCGGCCGCCGCGCCCTCCGAGAGCAGGATCAGCAGGGTCGAGGTGTTCGCTGCGTCGTGGCCGATGTAGGCGACCCCGGAGGGGGAGGCGGTCAGCCGGGCGTCCAGCCAGAAGTCGCCGACCTTCGGCGGGTCGGACGGCAGGAGCGGGAGCAGGCGAGGCGGCTCGCCTGCGCTCGGTTCGCTCATCTCGTCCCATCTGGAGCCGTCGGTCGGCACGGCGCAGTCTCACGACCGCGCTGCGATGCCCCATTCTGCCGTACCTGCCAAGCGTCTCCCCCTGACCGGCCGCGCGGTCGCCACCTTCCGGCCGGGACGCTACCGGGCGTCCCGTGGCGTCCCGGCCGGAGCGCAGCGGGCGAGGGCTGCCGGACGGGGTGCGCGGGTGCGCGACGGGGTGGGCGACTGCGCGAGCGCGCACAGTCTGCGGCTGGGGTCACCCGGTATCGTTGCGGGAGCAATCCCAGCGATGAACACACCACCAGGAGCGTCTTCGTGACCAATCCGAGCAACGAGGGCGGCACCCCGACCGACGGTCAGGCGCCCGCAGGCAAGACCGACGCCGCGGCGGCGGCGAAGCTCCTCGGGCAAGCCATCGAGCAGGTGCAGCGGGTCATCGTGGGCCAGGAGCACATGGTCGAACAGCTGATGGTCGCGCTCCTCGCCAAGGGACACTGCCTTCTGGAGGGCGTGCCCGGCGTCGCGAAGACCCTCGCGGTGCGCAGTTTCGCCACTGTGGTCGGTGGCAAGTTCGCCCGCATCCAGTTCACCCCCGACCTCGTCCCCTCCGACATCGTCGGCACCCGCATCTACTCCGCGCGGCAGGAGAAGTTCGACATCGCCCTCGGCCCGGTGTTCGTGAACTTCGTGCTGGCCGACGAGGTGAACCGTGCCCCCGCCAAGGTCCAGTCGGCGATGCTGGAGCTGATGGCCGAGCAGCAGGTCTCCATCGGCGGCCAGACCTACCCCGTCCCGCAGCCGTTCATCGTGATCGCGACGCAGAACCCGATCGAGTCCGAGGGCGTCTACCCGCTGCCCGAGGCACAGCGCGACCGCTTCCTGCTCAAGGTGGACGTGCCGTACCCGCGCGGCAACGAGGAGTTCGAGATCCTGCGTCGGATGAGCGTCTCGCCGCCGAAGGCCGAACCCGTCCTCAACCCGGACGTCGTGCTCCAACTGCAGGACATGGCCAGCAAGGTGTTCGTCCACAACCTCGTGGCGGAGTACGTCGTGCGCCTCGTCCTGGCGACACGGACGCCGGAGGAGTTCGGGATGCCCGACCTCGTCCCGGTGATCCAGATCGGCGCCAGTCCCCGGGCCACGCTCGGCCTCGTGGCCGCCGCCCGCGCGCTCGCCCTGATCCACGGCCGCGACTACGTGCTGCCGACCGACGTCCAGGCCGTCGCCCGGGACGTCATGAGCCACCGCATCGTGCTCGGCTTCGACGCTGTTGCCGACAACGTCACCCCCGCGCAGGTCGTCGAGCGGATCCTGGCGATGGTGCCGCCGCCCACCCCCGTGTGGAACAACCAGCAGCGCCAGACCTCCCACACCCAGCACCGCTACCAGCCGCAGGGCTGATCGGCGGTGACCCAGGCGCCAGCCTTCGCGCCGCCGCCCGACGACCTCGGCGCGGTGGCGTCGGTCATCGCCGCGCCGACGACGGCGACGCTCCCGCTGAGCAAGCTCGCGCCGGAGGCTGCGCTGCGGCGGCTCGAACTGACGATCGTCCGGCGTCTGGACGGCTTCCTGCACGGCGACCATCAGGGACTGCTGCCCGGCCCCGGCTCGGAGGCCAACGACGCCCGCGAGTACGTCCCTGGCCAGGACGACGTCCGCAAGATCGACTGGGCCGTCACGGCCCGCACCACCGTCCCGCACGTCCGCGACACGATCGCCGACCGTGAGCTGGAGACCTGGGCGCTGCTCGACGTCACCCCGTCCATGAACTGGGGGACGGCGGGGGTCACCAAACGCGACCTCGGCATCGCTGCGATCGCGACCATCGGCTTCCTCGGCCAGAAGATGGGTGACCGCTTCGGCGGCCTGGTGATGCGCCCGGACGCCATCAAGCGGCTGCCCGCGCGCTCGGGCCGCACGGCGCTGTACGGGCTGCTGCGCCGGATGCTCACCGAGCCGATCGTCCCCGACCACGCCACCGGGCCGTTCTCCCTGGCCATGGGCATCGAGCGGCTCGCCCGCAGCGAGCAACGCCGCGGCATGCGCATGATCGTGTCCGACTTCCTCACCCCCGGTGACTTCGAGCTCGACCCGGACGTCCCACCGGACTGGGAGCGTCCGATCCGCCAGCTGTCGGTGCGCAACCAGGTGCTCGCCGTCGAGGTCGTCGACCGCAACGAGATCGAGTTCCCCGACGTCGGCGACCTGCTGATCCGCGACCCGGAGACCGACTTCGCCCGCTACGTGAACACCTCCGACGGGGCCGCCCGCCAGCGCATGGACGCGGCGACGGCCGCTCAGCGCGAGCGGATCCGGATCTCGCTGCGCCGGGCCGGAGCCGCCCACATCCAGTTGCGCACCGATTCAGACTGGGTTCATGACATCGCCCGCTTCGTCCTGGCCTACCGGCGCACCGCCAGCGCGCTGCACCAGCCGCCGACCGGGGTGACGCGCTGATGCTCAACGTCTTCGACTTCGCCGACCCCGAGCGACTCTGGGTGCTCGTGCTGATCCCGCTGCTGGTCGCGGCCTACGTGTTCGCGCTGAGCCGCAAGAACAAGATCGGCATGCGGTTCACCAACACCACGATCCTGTCGCGGGTGGCGCCCCGGCAGTCGCAGTGGCGCCGGCACCTCGCGGTCGCGCTGAGCCTGCTCAGCATGGGTGCGCTGAGCATCGCCTGGGCGCGTCCGACGGGTATCGAGATGGTGCCGAGGGAGCGCGCAACCGTCGTCCTGGTGATGGACACCTCGCAGTCGATGCAGGCGACCGACGTGAAGCCCAACCGGCTGGACGCGGCCAAGGCCGCCGCCCTGCAGTTCGTTGCCGCGCTGCCGTCGCCGTACAACATCGCCGTCGTCAGCCTGTCCGGGAACCCGGCCGTCCGGCTGCCGCCGACCGTCGACCGGGCGCAGGCACGGCAGGCGATCAGCAGCCTGAAGCTGCAGGACTCGACGGCCATCGGGGAGTCCATCTACTCCTCGCTCGAAGCCCTCCAGATGGCACCGTCGGGCACCGGAGGGGACTCCGATCCTGCCCCCGGCGCGATCGTGCTGCTCTCGGACGGCCAGAACACGGCCGGCCGCTCGCCGGTGCAGGCTGCTGCGGCCGCCAAGAAGGCCGGCGTGCCCATCTACACGATCGCGTACGGCACCGACAACGGCTACGTCGACCTGGACGGCAAGCGCGAGAACGTCGCGCCCGACCGTGACCTGCTCAAGCAGCTGGCCGTCGATTCCGGCGGCGACACCTTCGATGCGGCCGACCAGGCGCAACTCGACCGGGTGTACACCAACATCCGCAGCGAGGTGGGCCAGGTCGCCACCCGCAAGGAGACCACCGCTGCCTGGGCCGGCTACGGCCTGGCGTTCGCCGTCGTCGCCGCTCTGGCCGCGGTCTCGCTCGGGGCGAGGTGGCCATGATCCCCGAAGGCTTCCTGCGTCCCGACCGCCTGTGGTGGCTGGCGATCGTCCCGGTCCTCGTGCTGCTCTACATCGGGTTGCTGCAGTGGCGGAAGTCCCGTGCGTCGGGCCACACGATCTCGGGGCTCGCCCGGGTGCTGCCCAAGCAGCAGGCGTGGAAGCGCCACATCGCCGTTGCCGGCGCCATCCTCGCCCTCGTCGCGCTCAACGTGGCGTTCGCGCAACCCAAGGCGGTTGTCGACGTGCCCCGTGACCGTGCGACGGTCGTGATCGCCCTGGACGTCTCCCGCTCGATGCTCGCCGAGGACGTGGCGCCGGACCGGCTGGACGCCGCCAAGTCCGCGGCCATCGACTTCGTCGGCATGCTGCCACCGGGCTTCAACGTCGCCCTGGTCAGGTTCGCGGGCTCGGCCGCGGTCGTGGTCCCGCCCACCACCGACCGGGCCGTGGTGACCGCCGCCATCAGCAACCTCGAGGTGGCGCCGTCCACCGCGATCGGGGACGGCGTCCTGTCCTCCCTGGACGCGATCGCGCAGGCACCGGCTGATCCTGCTCATCCCGACGACACCGCCCCTGCCGCCGTCGTCCTGCTCTCGGACGGGTCGACGAACGCGGGCACCCCGTCGGACAAGGCAGCGCAGCAGGCGAAGAAGCTGGGGGTGCCGGTCTACACGATCGCCTACGGCACGGACGAGGGCTACATCGAGATCGGCGGCCAGCGCCAACCCGTCCCCGTCGACCACTACGAGCTGGAGCAGATCGCCAAGATCACTGGCGGCAAGAAGTTCTCGGCCGGGTCGTCGGGCGAGTTGAAGCAGGTCTACCAGTCCATCGCGCACGCCGTCGGAACGGTGAAGGCCGACCAGGAGATCACCGAGTTCTGGGCGGGGATCGCCCTGCTGTTCGCGCTCGTCGCAGCGGTGGCGATGGTTTCGCTCGCCGCGCGCTGGCCCTGACCTCAGCCCACTGTGGCTTCGGTCAGGCCGAACGCCTCCGGCCTGCTCGCCGCGATCAGGGGGATCGCCTGCCCGAGCGAGTAGCTCGTGATGGTGTCGGTGGCGATGCTCCGCGCGCGGTCGGGGTCCACGAGCAGTTGAGCGAGCACGGCACCGGCCGCCAGCACGGAAGGCGGGTCGAGCCGGAGGGGAGTGATGCCCTCAACGCTGCCCCCGAACTCCCCGCGGCGAGCGATGACATCGCGCGTGGTGGCCAACACGCCGCGTCGACCCGTGCCGTCGACCGCGGCTCCGAGCATGGAGTGGATCAGGCCGTGGCTGCGGGCGCCCAGCGTCCCGTCGGGCACGGCGGACAACGGCTCGCCGAGCGCCAGGCGCACCTGGAGGTCGGCCAGGTTCACGCCGTTGACGAGGGAGTTCATCGGTTCGGTCAACCTCGGGTTGGCGTCGACGTAGGCGGGGATCTGGGCGGCGTCGTCCCAGAAGTAGTCCACCGAGAAGCCCCCGCGCCAGGACAGCTCGCGGCCCAGCAGCCGCAGGTGCTCGGACACGACGGGACGGGCAACGCCGACCTTGAGCGCAGGGCCGCCGTTCGTGCCTTCGACGAGCCGGCGGTCGGTCCGTACCGCGACCAGGCGTCCGGCGTCGAGGATGGCGTGGGCCTGCTCGAAGCTGCCGTCGGCCTGGGCCTGGACGATCAGGCCGTCCGGGACGTCGAGGGCGCGGACGATCGCCGGGACCCGGAACAGGTCTGAGAGCTCGGTGCGCGAGCGGGCGCACCACACGCCCATGCTCGCCGTTCCTTCGGGGGTCTTGATCCAGCAGGGGTACCCGAGATCGGTGGCCGCCCGATCGAGACCCGTCGCGTCGTGGACGATCCGCGTGGGCGGATGTGGCAGCCCGAGCTCGTCCAGGAGAACCGTGAAGGCGTTCTTGGTCTGGACGCGCGTGAACGACGCGAAGCCGGCAACCGCGAGTCCCGTCAGGGGCTCGAGCGCCTCGTGGGCCCACGCGAAGAGGTAGGCCTGCTCGTTCACCGGCAGCAGGACGTCGTAGTGGTGCCGGCGCAGCAGTTCGATCACGGCGTGCAGGTAGCCCACCGGATCCGCCCCCGAGGGTGGGCAGGGGTGGACGCGCCCGACGAACCGCGAGGCACGGCACAGGCAGACCGGGTTCGGATCGCACACGTCGGCGCGGTAGCCCGCGGCCCCGAGCGCCGTGAGCGTCTCCCGGGCATTGGTGCTCGAGCCCTCCGACAGGAGGATGGACGGGCGCTTCACGGCCGCCCGTCCCGGGACGGCAGGGCCAACAGGGACCCGACGGCGCGGAGCGAGCCTTCCTCCGGATCGAGGCCCGGGACGAGCCGGTGCAGCATCAGGCCGTCGGCGAGCGCCATCAGGTGGGACGCCGCCGCGCGGGCGTCCAGGCCCTTGTCGAGTCGGGACGCGTTCCCTTCGGCGGTGAGCACGTCCATCAGCAGGTCGCCGAAGCGGCGGTGGTAGGACGCCTTCATGCTCGCCAGCTCAGGGATCCGTCCGGCCACCAGGAAGCCTTCGACCCACAGCCGCAGGAACGCCGGCTGGGTGCCCACCAGCGACGTGGCGAACGCCTCGAGCAGCGCGTCCAGCTCCGTGTTGGCGGGCTGGTCGCGCCACGTCTGTTGCATCGCCGCGTAGCGCTGCTCGAAGACGTGCTCGGAGGCGGCGAGGAACAGCTCCTCCTTGGTGGCGAAGTAGGTGTAGACCGAGCCCTTGCTCAGTCCGCTCGCGCGGCAGACGGCGTCCACCGTCGTCGCGTCGTAGCCGTCCTTGGCGAAAGCGTCGATGGCGGCGGCGACCAGGCGCTGGCGTTGCGCAGCCGCTCGTTCAGCAGAGATCCTCGGCACGATCCGAATATAGAGACCGACTGGTCAGTTTGCAATGGACGAGGAGGGCGGTCCTTCCGCCGGGATGCTGCGCGACTTCCCCGGCTGGTGCACAATGGCAGCACACCTGCATGCGGGCGAGGTCGCTGGGGAAGGCTCATCTCGACCGAGGCAGGGAATATGGAAATCACGCGCGGGATCGTCCAGATCCATTCGGCGCCTGCTGCGCTGCGTCCCCACATCGAATGGGCTCTCGGCCGCGTCCTCGGCCGCCCCGTCGATCTGGACTGGATCGACCAGCCCGCCGAAGCGCGTGCACTGCGCGCCGAGTACTGCTGGCATGCCGCGGTGGGCACGGGTGCGGCGCTCACCAGCGCCCTGCGCGCCTGCGACCGGGCGCGCTTCGAAGTGACCGAGGACGCGGCCCCCGGGGGAGAGGGGACCCGCTGGGCCTACACGCCGCGCCTGGGGGTGTGGACGGCGACGATCGGGCCGCACGGCGACACGATGATCCACGAGGACCGGCTCCGTCAGGCGATCCTCACCGACGCCCTGGGACGGCGCCCCCTGGTCGAGACGGTCGCCGAACTGCTCGGTGCGGCGTGGGACGAGGAACTCGAACCCTTCCGTCACGCCGCCGAGGGCGCTCCTGTCCGCTGGCTCCACAAGGTCGGCTGAACCCGACCACCCCCGACCACCCCCGAGTTGTCAGAGTTAGGCGTCGTCCCAACAACGCCTAACTCTGACAACTCGGAGGAACGGGATGCTCAGCTCACAGCGGGATGTTGCCGTGGAGCCCGCGGATACCGGTGTCGGCGTTGCGGATCTCGGCCGCGAGCCGCGCGCGGGTGGCTGCCGGCTGCAGGATCTCGTCCACGACGCCGATCTCGACGGCCTTGTCCACGCCACCGGTGAGCAACTCGTGCTCGGCAGCGAGCTCGATCTCGACCTGGGCGAGCATGTCCTCGGGCACCTCGGCGAGCTTGCGGCGGTGCAGGATGCGGATGGCCGCCACCGGCCCCATCACGGCGATCTCAGCCGTCGGCCAGGCGAACACGCGCGTCGCGCCCAGCGAGCGCGCGTTCATGGCGATGTAGCCGCCGCCGTAGGCCTTGCGGGTCACCAGCGTCACCCGGGGCACGCTCGCCTCGCTGAACGCGTGCAGCAGCTTCGCGCCGCGCCGGACGACGCCGTCCCACTCCTGCCCGACGCCGGGCAGGTAGCCGGGGAGGTCGACCAGCACCAGCAGCGGGACGCCGAACGCGTCGCAGAACCGGACGAAACGGGCGGCCTTCTCCGCGCTGAGCGAGTCCAGGCAGCCGCCCAGCCGCAGGGGGTTGTTCGCGATCACGCCGACGGTGCGTCCGCCCAGCCGGCCGAGCGCGATCGTCACGTTCGGGGCCCAGCGGGCGTGCAGCTCGAACACGCTGCCCTCGTCCAGCACGCCCTCCACGAGGGGGTGGACGTCGTAGGCGCGCTTCGGGGACTCGGGCAGGAAGCTGCTCAGGTCGACGTCGGGGACGTCGCCGACCCGGCCCTGCGCGGCCAGCAGAGTGGTGACGTCGCGGCCGCGACGCAGCGCGTCCGCCTCGTTGTCCGCCACGACGTGCGCGACACCGGACTTGCGTCCGTGGGTGTCGGGGCCGCCGAGGCGCAGCATGTCGACGTCCTCGCCGGTGACCGAGCGGACGACGTCCGGCCCGGTCACGAAGATGCGTCCGGTCTGGGCGATGATGACCACGTCGGTGAGCGCGGGGCCGTAGGCTGCGCCGCCCGCCGCCGCTCCGAGCACGACGGAGATCTGCGGGATCTTCCCGGACGCCTGGGTCATGGCGTGGAAGATCCGGCCGACAGCGTGGAGGCTGAGGACGCCGTCACCGAGGCGGGCGCCGCCGGAGTGCCAGATCCCGATGATCGGGACGCGGTCGACCATCGCCTGGCGGTAGGCCTGCACGACGACCTCGCAGCCGGCCACGCCCATCGCGCCGCCCATCACGGTCGCGTCCGAGCAGAACGCCACCACCGGGTTGCCGTTGATCATGCCGGTCGCGGCGAGCATGCCGGAGTCGTCGTCCGGGCTGATCAGGCGGACGGTGTCCGGGTCGAGGAGTGCGGCGAGCCGGAAGTTCGGGTTGCGTGGATCCTCCGACCGCGGCAGGCGCGGCGGCTTGGCGGGGGCCTCGGTGGTCATGGACGGCCTCTCAATCGGTCTGGTTGGCGTTGGTGACCGCGACGGCGACGTTGGCGCCGCCGAAGCCGAACGAGTTGTTCAGTGCGGCGAGGTCACCCGCGGGGAGCGGACGGGACACGTTCGCTGCGATGTCGATGCCCAGGTCGGGCTCGGGATCCTCCAGGTTGATCGTCGGCGGGACGACCCGGTCGTGCAGGGCCATCACGGTCGCGATGGTCTCCAGGGCGCCGGCGCCGCCGAGAAGGTGGCCGGTCATCGACTTGGTGGAGGTGACCACCACGTGGTCGGTGTCTGCTCCGAACGCCGTCCGGATGGAGCCGGCCTCGGTGACGTCACCCTGCGGGGTGGACGTCCCGTGCGCGTTCAGGTGCACGATGTCGGACGCCGAAAGGCCCGCGTTGCGCAGGGCCTTGAGCATCGCCGTCGACTGGCCGCCACCGCTCGGGTCGGGCTGGACGATGTCGTGGCTGTCGGCGGAGATGCCCGAGCCCGCGAGCGTGCCGTAGATCTTCGCACCGCGCGCCTTGGCGTGCTCGAGGGTCTCGATGACCAGCACGGCCGCACCCTCGCCCATCACGAAGCCGTCGCGTCCCCTGTCCCACGGGCGGGACGCCTTTTCGGGCTCGTCGTTGCGGCGGCTGACCGCCTGCATCTGGCCGAACGCCGCGATGGGCAGCGGGTGGATCGTCGCCTCTGTGCCACCGACCAGGGCGATCTCCGCCCGGCCGAGCCGGAGCTGGTCGATCGCCAGCGAGATCGCCTCGTTGCTCGAGGCGCAGGCCGAGACCGGGGTGTGGACCCCCGCCTTGGCGTGGATCTGGATGCCGACGTTCGCGGCAGGGGCGTTGGCCATCAGCATCGGGATGGTGAACGGGCTGACGCGGCGATACCCCTTGTCGCGCTGCACGTCCCAGTTGTTCAGCAGGGAGTGCAGGCCGCCGATGCCGCTCGCGAGCGAGACCAGCAGTGATTCGGGATCGACCGGGGATTCCTCCTCGGGCACGTCCCAGGCGAAGCCGGCGTCCTGCCAGGCCTCCTGCGCCGCGATCAGGGCCAGTTGGGTGGAGCGGTCGAGGCGACGGGCCTTGACCCGGTCGATCACTTCCGACGGGTCGACGGCTACCTCGGCGGCGATCTTCACCGGGAGGTCCTCTGCCCACTCGTGCGTCAGCCTGCGCACGCCCGACCTGCCGGCGAGCAGGCCCGCCCAGGTGGACGCCAGGTCGCCGCCGAGCGGGGTGGTGGCGCCGAGGCCGGTGATCACGATCTCAGTCATGGGTGCTCCGAGCTGATGGGTTGAGCGTGGTTCGAGCGGACGGGCCGGGATGCGTGGAGGCATCCCGGCGCGCCCGGGTGTCCGTCCGGGGACGGAGACGGTGCCGGCGCCAGGGCCGGCGCGACGTCAGCTGTGCGACTCGATGTAGGCGACGGCGTCGCCAACGGTCTTGAGGTTCTTGGACTCCTCGTCGGGGATGGTGACGCCGAACTTCTCCTCGCAACCGACGAGGATCTCGACCATGGCGAGGCTGTCGACGTCGAGGTCGTCGACGAACGACTTGTCCAGCTGGACGTCCTCGACCGGGACGCCTGCGACCTCGTTCACGAGCTCGGCGAGCTGGGCGCGGATCTCCTCAGTGGTGGCCATGTCTTTCCTTCTTCCTTTATCTGGGTGGTTTCGACCGGTCGGGACCGGCGGTTCAGGGGAGGGTGATGACCTGGCCGGCGTAGACCAGCCCGGCGCCGAAGCCGATCACCAGGGCGGTCTGGCCGCTCCTGGCCTGACCGGAGGACAGCAGCGCGTCCATCGCCATCGGGACGGTGGCCGCGGAGTTGTTGCCGTACTGGCGGATCGTGCGGGCCACCACGATGTTCTCGGGCAGCTTCAGGTAGCGCAGCAGGGTGTCGGTGATCCGGTCGTTCGCCTGGTGCGGGATGAACACCTCGAGCTGGTCGGGGGTGAGCCCTGCGCCGTCCAGGCACTTCTGGGTGGCCCGGGCGATGAAGCTCGTGGCCCACTTGAAGACGGCGCGGCCGTCCATCGCCAGCTTGGGGAACTCGCCGGCTGCGATGGCGTCCTTCCAGTCCGGGGTTTCGATGGTCGCGGCCTGCGACCCGTCCGAGCCCCACACCACCGGCCCGATGCCGTTCGTCTCGCTCGGACCGACGATGACGGCACCCGCGCCGTCCCCGAACAGGAACGCGGTGCCCCGGTCGCTCATGTTCGTGATGTCGCTGAGGGTCTCGCCCGCGATCAGCAGGACGTACTTCGCCTGGCCGGCGCGCACGATCGCCTCGGCCTGGGCGAGGCCGTAGCAGAAGCCGGCGCAGGCAGCGGAGATGTCGTAGGCCGCGGCGTCCGTCAGGCCGAGCGAGCTGGCCAGCTGCGGGGCGAGCGCCGGCGTCTTGCGCCGGTGCGAGATCGTCGCGACGAGGACGGCGCCGATCTCGGCCCGGTCGATGCCGGCCCGCTCGATGGCCTGGCTGGCCGCGTCGAAGGCGAGGGTCTCGATGTTCTCGGACTCGTCGATCCAGCGGCGCTCCTTGATGCCGGTGCGCTGGGTGATCCACTCGTCGGAGGAATCGATGAACTGCAGCATGTAGGGGTTGTCGATGACCCGGGACGGGACGGCGGAGCCGACACTGTAGATGCGCGCGTACGGCGAACCGCTGCTGGCGAGGATCGGGGTCACTGGGCAACTCCTGCAGAGTCATGGGACGGGTAGAGACGGACGAGGGGCTGACCGGGGGAGACCGGGTCGCCGTCCTCGACGAGCCATTCGGTGATGGTGCCGGAGTGGGCCATGTTCACCTGCACGCGCTCGCGCAGGTTCGCCACGGTGCCCAGCGGGGTGCCCGCCTCGACACTGGTTCCCGCCTGGACGTCGGGCGCGAGGCGGAACTCGCCCTTGCCGGGGGAGACCACGAGCATCCACGCCGGCGTGGAGTTCTGCGGGCTGGCGCTGGCCGAGTCGCCGTGCTTGGCCACAAACTCCTGCGCCTCGGGAAGCTGGTCGGGGGTGTTGAGGCTGAAGAGCTCGACGCCCTTCAGGTTGCGCTTGGCGATACCGACCAGCGTGCCGGACGGGGGCAGTTCGAGCAGCCCGGTGACGCCGAGGTCGGCCATCGTCTGCAGGCACAGGTCCCAGCGGACGGGGTTGGCCACCTGGCGGACGAGGCGGTCGAGGTACTCGCGTCCGGACTGGACCACCTGGCCGTCGGCGTTGGACAGCAGCCGGGTGCGCGGGTCGTGGGTCGTGATCGCCTTCGCGAGCCGGGCCAGGTGGGCGACCGCCGGCTCCATGTGGACGGTGTGGAACGCACCGGCGACGCTGAGCTGGATCAGCCGGGCCTTCGCCGGGGGATCTGCCTGCAGGGCGGCCAGCTGCTCCACCGTGCCGGCGGCCACGATCTGGCCGGAACCGTTGTTGTTGGCCGGGGTGAGGCCGTGCTGCTCGAGCTTGGCCAACACCTCGGTTGCGTCGCCGCCGACAACGGCCATCATCGACGTGGGCCGGGCGGCGCTGGCCTCGGCCATCTGGCGGCCACGCTCGCGGACGAAGACCATCGCCTGCTCGGCACTCAGGACGCCGGTTGCGGCGGCGGCCGTGATCTCGCCGACGCTGTGTCCCGCCGCCACGCCGGTCCGGCGGAAGCCGTCCGTCGGCTGCGGGAAGAGTTCGAGGGCGACCAGCAGTCCCGCGGCCACGAGAAGGGGCTGTGCGACCGCGGTGTCGCGGATCGTCTCGGCGTCGGCCTGCGTCCCGTAGTGGGCGAGGTCGAGACCGGAGGTCACCGACAGCCAGTTGAGGCGGTCGGTGAAACGGGTCTCGCTCAGCCACGGGACGAGGAAGCCGGGAGTCTGGGCGCCCTGGCCCGGGGCGACGATTGCTAGCACAGCTCTACTGTGTCGAATCGGGCCCGCGCACTGCCCTGATGGACGCGACCAAATGCGATCCCGTCCGTTGTGGGAATCCCACAACCGGGAACGCGAATGACCCGGACCTGTCCCGAGTGTCGTTGTCGAATCTGCTAGCGGGACGGGTTCTCCCGCACGGATCCGGCCGCGGTCGGGACTAGTCGAGCAGTCTTCCGAACGTGAGCGCGAGACGCAGGGCGAAGGCGTCCCGCGCGTCGAAAGGGGAGTAGCCGACCAGTTCCTGGACCCGGCGGAGCCGGTAGCGGACCGTGTTCGGGTGGACGAACAGCGCCCGGGCGGTCGCCTCGACCGAACCGCCCTGGTCGAAGTAGCTGCCCAGGGTCTCCACGAGATCCCCGCCGGTCGCGAGAAGAGGCTGGTACAGCTCGCCGGCCAGGGTCCTGCGCGCGCTGCCCTCGCCGGCGACCGCGCGCTCGGGGAGCAGGTCCTGCGCGGTGACCGGCCGGGGCGCGTCAGGCCAGGCCCGCGCCACCCGCATCGCCGACAGTGCCGCCCGGGCGCTCTGGGTGGCTTCTGCCAGGTCGGCGACCGGGGGACCGACCACCACCGGTCCGGGGCCGAACCGGTCGACGAAGGCGGCGACGTGCCGGGCCAGGTTCTCGCTCGAGCCCAGCTCGCCGCCGACGACCAGCACCAGCCGCTCGCCCTGCGGGGCCGCCAGGAGGTCGAGAGCGAGCTTCGCCGTCGCAGCGCGGATGGCCTCGACGGCAAGCCCCGGGTCGGCCGGTGCCGTCCCGATCACGACGGCGACCTGCGCAGGGTTGCCGACCCAGCCGAGCGTCGAGGCGCGGGAGGCGACCGACTCGTCGGTGTCACCGCGGAGCACCGCGTCCACGACCATCGCCTCGAGCCGGGCGTCCCATGCGCCGCGCTGCTCGGCGGCGCGGGCGTAGATGTTCGCCGAGGCGAAGGCGATCTCGCGGGAGTAGCGCAGGATCGCGATCCGCAGCGGCAATTGCTCGTCCTCCGGCATGCTCGCGATCTTGTCCTCGACGGTCTCGATGGTCGTACGGACCAGGTCGACGGTCTGGTCCAGGGTGATCCTGCGGGCCAGCGCGCGGGGAGCAGCGGCGAAGATGTTGGCGGGGCTGCCCTCGCCGCCCCCGGCGAACCAGTCGACGAAGCCGTCGATGCCCGACCGGGCCACCAGGGTGATCGAGGAGCGCTGCGCAGGCTCGAGCTCGGCGAACCAGCTGTAGGACGCCGCGATGCGGGCCAGCGCCGCGGTGGTCAGCTCGGCGGCCGAGGCGGAGAAATCCCGGGCGATCGCCGCGCGCGCGTCCGGACCCGGCCACCAGGACTGGTCGGCTGCGGAGCGTTCGGCTGGAGCGGCCATGTCCGGATTCTAGGGGGAGGAAGTGCTGAGGCGGACCCCCGGTGGGCTGCCCGGTGGCCGCCCCACGGGGTCCGGGTGGAACGGGGACGCTAAGGTTCGTTTGAGCACGACGATCTCGCGCAAACCCATGGAAAGGCTCAACGTGGCTGTTCGCGAACCTGTCGGACCGATCCTGAACGGATTGCCGACGAACCTCCCCGACATCGACTCCGACGAGACCTCGGAGTGGCTCGACTCGCTCGACCTGATGATCGACACCGACGGCCGCAACCGCGCCCGCTACATCCTGCTGAAGCTCCTGGAGCGCGCACGCGACCAGCGCGTCGGGCTGCCGGCGCTGACCGCGACCGACTACGTCAACACGATCCCGCCGGAGCAGGAACCGTGGTACCCCGGTGACGTCGAACTCGAGCGCAAGTTCCGTCGGCTCGTCCGCTGGAACGCAGCGATGATGGTCCACCGCGCCCAGCGTCCCGGGGTCGGAGTCGGCGGCCACATCTCCACCTATGCGTCCGCCTCGACGCTGTACGAGGTGGGCTTCAACCACTTCTTCCGCGGCAAGGACCACATCGGGGGCGGCGACCAGGTCTTCTTCCAGGGCCACGCCAGCCCCGGCATGTACGCCCGGGCCTTCCTGGAGGGCCGCCTCACCGAGACCGACCTCGACGGGTTCCGGCAGGAGAAGAGCCACATCGTCGACGGCCAGATCCGGGCACTCCCGTCCTACCCGCACCCGCGGCAGATGCCGAGCTTCTGGGAGTTCCCGACCGTTTCGATGGGACTGGGGCCGCTGAACGCGATCTACCAGGCCCAGTTCAACAAGTACCTGACCAATCGCGGCCTCAAGGACGCCTCCGACCAGCACGTCTGGGCGTTCCTCGGCGACGGCGAGATGGACGAGGTGGAGAGCCGCGGCGCCCTCCAGTTGGCGTCCTACGAAGGCCTGGACAACCTCACCTTCGTCGTCAACTGCAACCTGCAGCGCCTGGACGGCCCGGTGCGCGGCAACGGCCAGATCATGCAGGAGCTGGAGAGCTTCTTCCGTGGCGCCGGCTGGAACGTGATCAAGGTCGTCTGGGGCAAGGGCTGGGATCCGCTGCTCGCCGCCGACTCCGACGGTGCGCTGCTGAACGTGATGAACACCACCACCGACGGCGATTACCAGACCTTCAAGGCCAACGACGGCGGCTACGTGCGCGAGCAGTTCTTCGGACGCGACCCCCGCACGGCCAAGATGGTCGCCGACTGGTCGGACGAGCGGATCTGGCAGCTGACCCGCGGCGGCCACGACTACACGAAGGTCTACGCCGCGTACAAGGCGGCCACCGAGTTCAAGGGCGCCCCGACGGTCGTGCTGGCGCACACCATCAAGGGCTACTTCCTCGGCTCCCACTTCGCCGGACGCAACGCCACGCACCAGATGAAGAAGCTGGCGCTGGACGACCTCAAGCAGTTCCGCGACCGGCTGGACATGCCGATCACCGACGCGGTGCTGGAGGAGAACCCCTACCAGCCGCCGTACATGAACCCCGGCCCGGACGACGAGCGCGTCCGCTACGCCATGGAGCGCCGGCGCGCCCTCGGCGGCTGGGTCCCGGAGCGGCGCAACCGGCCGAAGGCCCTGAAGCTGCCCGACGCCAAGGCCTACGAGGCCGTCCGCAAGGGCTCGGGCAACCAGCCGGTGGCCACGACGATGGCGTGGGTCCGGTTGCTCAAGGACCTCATGCGTGACAAGGAGTTCGCGCCGCACGTCGTGCCGATCATCCCGGACGAGGCGCGCACCTTCGGCATGGACTCGTTCTTCCCGACGATCAAGATCTACTCCCCGCACGGCCAGAACTACACCCCGGTCGACCACGAGCTGATGCTCGCCTACCGGGAGGCCCGCAACGGGCAGATCCTGCACATGGGCATCAACGAGGCCGGCTCGGTCGGGGCGTTCTCCGCGGTCGGCACGTCGTACGCCACGCACGGCATCCCCATGGTTCCGGTGTACGTCTTCTACTCGATGTTCGGCTTCCAGCGGACCGGTGACGGCCTGTGGGCCGCTGCCGACCAGCTCGCCCGCGGGTTCCTGATCGGCGCGACGGCCGGGCGCACCACGCTGACCGGCGAGGGCACCCAGCACATGGACGGCCACAGCCACCTGTTGGCGTCCACCAACCCGGCGGTGCGCGCGTACGACCCGGCCTACGGCTACGAGATCGCGCACATCATGGCCCACGGCCTGGACGTCATGTACGGGGCCGACCCCCAGGACGTGATCTTCTACCTCACCGTGTACAACGAGCCGGCGGCTCAGCCGGCCGAGCCGGAGGGCGTCGACGTCGAGGGCATCGTCAAGGGCATGTACCTGCTCCGTGAGGGCGACGCGAGCGGTGTCGGTGACGACGCCCGCCGCGCGCAGCTGCTCGCGTCGGGTGTGGGCGTGCCGTGGGCCCTGGAGGCGCAGGAGTTGCTCAAGCGCGACTTCGGTGTCGTCGCCGACGTGTGGAGCGTCACCAGCTGGAACGAGCTGCGCCGCGACGGGCTGGAGTCCGACGAGCATGCCTTCCTGCATCCCGAGGATCCGGTCCGCGTGCCGTGGGTGACCCAGAAGCTGGCCGGGCGACCCGGTCCGGTCCTCGCCGTGTCCGACTACATGCGCGGGGTCCAGGACCAGATCCAGAACTGGGTTCCGGGTCCGTTCGTCTCGCTGGGCGCCGATGGCTTCGGCTTCTCCGACACCCGGGCGGCGGCCCGGCGGTTCTTCCACATCGACGGACCGTCGATCGCGGTTCGCACGTTGCAGCAACTCGCCGCAGCCGGTGAACTCGACCCGTCCGTCCCGCGGGAGGCCGCGGAGCGCTACCGGCTCCTCGACATCAACGCCGGCACCTCGGGCGCCGTCGGTGGGGATTCCTGAGCCCGCTTTTCTGGCGGGCCAGGATCTGGCAGGCTGAATCCACCTTGGGAACTGCAGAAGGTGGAGGCAACAGCGTGACTACCGCGTCGGGAGCGGCGCCGGCCCCGTCCCCGGTGGCTGCGCTCGGCATCGTGTCCGGGCTTGCCGTCCAGGAGCTGGGTTGGGATTCCGATGTCGATGAGGACCTGCGATCCGCGGTGCTCGACGTTCTCGCCGACGATTTCGTCTACGAGGCGATCGAGGCGGTCGACGTCGTGCTGCTGTGGTGGCGCGGCGAGGACGGCGACCTCGGCGACGGACTCATGGACGCCCTGACCGACCTCAGCCCGACCGGCTGTGTCTGGCTGCTGACGCCGCGGGTGGGCCGAGCGGGCTACGTGGAGGCGTCGGAGCTGGACGAGGCGGCGCTCACCGCAGGACTCGCCCGTGCCAACACCGCGAGCGTCTCCCGCTCCTGGCAGGCTCAGAAGTTCGTGCGTCCCAAGCACGGCCGCCGATAGTGGCTCCATCGGGCGGGCTCCGCCGCCTGCTCGCGATCGTCCTCGTCGCCTGCGTGGTCGCCTGCGCCGGCCCGGAGCTGGCAACCCCGTCCCGCGCGGCAACCGTGTCCGCCGTCGAGGCACCCTTCGTGGGGGCCGCTGCGCTCACGATCGGCTCGGTCAGCAACTTCCGGGACGTCGCCGGCGACGGTCTCGCCCTGCCCGGCGGCCGGACGATGGCCACCGGTGTGGTCTACCGGTCGGCCAAGCTCTCGGGGTTGAGCGCCGCCGACACCGCACAGCTCGTCACCACGGGGCTGGTCGCAGTGATCGACCTGCGGACGCCCGGGGTGGCGAAGGCATCCCCGGACCCGGCGATCCCGGGCGCCACGTACCACCTGGTCAACCTGTACGCGGTCACCAAGGTGCCGAGGCCGAAGCTGCGGTCGGTGGCAGCGGCGAGGGCGTACATGAGGTCGATCAACGTCCACTTCGTCACGAGCTCGGCCCAGCGCGCCCGGGTGGCGAGGACGCTGAAGCTGATCGCCGGCGCGTCCGCGCCCGTGATCGTCCACTGCAGCGAGGGCAAGGACCGGACGGGCTGGATCTCGGCGATCCTGCAATTGGCGGTGGGAGCGACCACCTCGCAGGTCCACACCGAGTACCGGAAGTCGAACGCGTACCGCGCCGGCATCATCGCCGCGCACTTCACCGCGACGAGGGCCCGCTCGGGCCTGCACGCCGCCCAGATCGAACAGGCGCAACTCAAGGTCTCGACGAGCTACCTCGACGCAGGACTGAAGGAATTGAAACGCCGCTACGGCTCGGTCGCCGGCTACCTCACCCGCGGCCTGAAACTGTCGGCCTCGACGATCGCGACCCTGCGGGCGCGCCTCGTGCGCTGAGCCAGCCCTCTAGGATGTTCCCCCGGGGCGCATAGCTCAGTTGGTCAGAGCACCTCCCTTACAAGGAGGGGGTCGGCGGTTCGAGCCCGTCTGCGCCCACGCCGGTGTCCGTCGCCGGCGTCCGGACGGTCGCCACAGGGCGTCACGACCGCTCCCGGCGGTGGTCTACGCTCCCTTGCGAGCACACCGTCCAGAAAGAAACGCCATGAGCGACCACGAGGGGCAGCAGCCTCCCACGCCCCAGCCGTCCCGCCAGCCCCGGTCGAACTTCCGGCCGCGGCCCAAGGACCCACGGGCCGTCGCCACCCCGGCACCCCGGCCCCGGAAGCGGGCCCGCTGGAACATGATCGGCCTGGTCGTTGGGTTCGTCGGACTCCTGGCCGTCGCCGTCCTCCTCGGCAACGGTGGCAAGGGCGTGTCGATGTCCCAGGTACAGCTCAGCCCGCCGCCGGCGACCGTCAGCGCGACGGACAACCCAGGTGCGTACGTCCCGAGCGCGGGTGACTGGACGGTCGGCGTCGAGGTCCTCAACAGCGACTGTTCAGGCTCCTCGGGCTGCGTGGCCACCTTCCGGATCGCGCCGAAGTACGTCGGCACGGTGCCGCTCCCCAACGTCGGAGCGACCCAGCTGGCCTACACGGTGCAGGGTGCGGCCGAGCCCTTCAGCGGCACCGTCAGCGTCGACGCGCACGGGACGCCGTCGCCCGACGTGCACCAGCAGGTCCGGACGTCCTCGTCGTCGGCGAAGCTGACGGCCGTCGTCGCCGGCGTGACCTTCGACAAGAACCGCTAGACGCGCGACGGACGCGGGCCGCGCTCGACGCCGGTTCGATGGATCAGCCGCGAGTCTGGTTGATCCGGACGTGGTTGCCCGCCGGGTCCCGGAAGGCACAGTCGCGCGTGCCCCACGGCTGGGCCTTGGGCTCCTGCAACACCTCGGCGCCGGCCGCCTCGGCCCGCTCGAAGGTGGCGTCGAGGTCGTCGGTGAAGAACACGTACGGGCCGGGCCCCGAACCCTTGGCGACGAGGCGGTGCAGGGTGTCACCGTCGTCGGGGGAGCGGCCCGCCGCCGGGTCGGACAGCACGAGCGCCGGACCCGTCGCGTCGGCCGACCCGAGCGTCACCCAGCGGTGGCCGTCGGAGGAGACATCGCTGGTGACCTGCAGGCCGAGGGCGTCCCGGTAGAAGGTGATGGCCTCGTCCACGTCGTCGACGGTGATCGGGCAGTACAGGAGGGAGATGGCTGTCATGCGGCCCACGCTACGGCCGCGGGTGGCGTCCCGCTTCTCCGATCCTGCTCGATCCCGCTAGGCGAAGCGGGTGGGCCGGGTGAGGATGGCGGCCATGCAGGGCGGCATCGCCTCGACGGCCTCATGCGACCGTGAGCGGTAGGAGCTGGGAGTCTCGCCGGTGAGCCGGGTGAAACTCGAGCTGAACGAGCCCAGTGAGGTGGAGCCGACGGCGAAGCAGGCGTCGGTCACCGTCCAGCCCTCCCGCAGGAGGGCCATGGCCCGCTCGACCCGCCGCGCCATGAGGTAGGCGTAGGGAGTCTCGCCGTACGCCAGCTTGAACTCACGCGAGAAGTGCGCAGGCGACATGAAAGCCCGCTGCGCCATCGTGGGCACGTCCAGGGGTTCTGCGTAGGCACGATCCATCAGGTCGCGCGCTCGTCGCAGGTGCGCCAGCGTCGCCGGTGACTGCGGAGCGGTTCCCACGCCTCCCAGCGTACGGGCGCACCGCGTCGCCGACGGTGTCCGGGGACGCCCGTAGGCTTCGCGGGTGGACAACGACGGGATCGAGGCCGAGGCGCTGGGCGTGCTGCGACGGCTGGTGGGCCGGGCGGACGCCACCTTCCACGACGGGCAACTCGAGGCGATCACCGCCTTGGTGCGTGGACGCCGGCGCGCCCTCGTCGTGCAACGGACGGGGTGGGGCAAGTCCGCCGTGTACTTCGTCGCGACCGCGCTGCTCAGGCAGGCCGGCGCCGGCCCGACGGTGATCGTCTCCCCCCTGCTCGCACTGATGCGCGATCAGATCGCCGCAGCCGACCGTGCCGGCGTCCGGGCCGTGACCATCAACACGGCGAACGCCACGGAGTGGGGCGACGTCTACACGCAGCTGGAGGCCGACGACGTGGACCTGTTGCTGGTCAGCCCCGAGCGACTCAACAACCCGACCTTCCGGGACCAGCAGCTGCCCGACCTGGCGGCCCGCTGCGGCCTGCTCGTCGTCGACGAGGCGCACTGCATCAGCGACTGGGGTCACGACTTCCGTCCCGACTACCGCCGCATCCGCGACCTGCTGGCCACCCTGCGTCCCGACGTTCCGGTGCTGGCCACGACCGCGACCGCGAACGCCCGGGTGGTCGCGGACGTGGTCGAGCAGCTCGGCGCCGGTGGGCACGACGTGCTCACCATCCGTGGCACGCTCGCCCGGGCGTCGCTGCGCCTCGGGGTGCTGAAGCTGCCGTACGAGGAGACGAGGGTGGCGTGGCTCGCCGCGCACCTCGGCGATTTCACGGGCAGCGGCATCATCTACGCCCTCACGGTTGCCCAGGCCGAGGACCTCGCCGCTGTGCTGGCCCGGCGGGGTCACGCCGTCGCCGCCTACACCGGACGCACCGAGCCGGCCGAGCGTGAGGAGCTCGAGGCACGCCTGCGCGACAATCGGGTGAAGGCGCTGGTGGCCACGTCCGCCCTGGGCATGGGCTTCGACAAGCCGGATCTCGGCTTCGTCATCCACCTCGGCGCTCCGAGCTCGCCGGTGGCCTACTACCAGCAGGTCGGACGCGCCGGGCGTGCGGTCGACACTGCCGACGTGCTCCTCCTCCCGACCCCCGCCGACCGGGACATCTGGCACTACTTCGCGACGGCGTCCATGCCGGAGGAGGCGGTGGCGCGGGCCGTGATCGGGGCACTGGCCGACGCGGGCGGCCCTGTCTCGGTCGGCGCGCTGGAGGCCGCCGTGGATGTCCGCAGGACCCGCCTGGAGCTGCTGCTCAAGGTCCTGGACGTGGACGGTGCGGTCTCCCGCGTCCGGGGCGGCTGGCAGGCCACCGGCGTCCCCTGGGCCTACGACGCGGAGCGGTACGCGCGGGTGGCGGGAGCGCGCAGCCGCGAGCAGGACCTGATGCTGGGCTACCTGGACACCCCGGACTGCCGGATGGCCTTCCTCCAACGCACGCTGGACGATCCCGAGCCGACCCCGTGCGGCCGGTGCGACCGGTGCGCGGGCGCGTGGTACGCGGCCGGTGTGGCCGAGGGAGACCTCAGCACCACCCGCGCCGACCTCGACCGCGCGGGCGTGGAACTCCAGCCCCGCAGCCTGTGGCCGGCCGGCATGGGTCGGCTGGGCGTTCCGGTGTCGGGACGGATCGGTGCCGACGACGCCGCGTCGCCCGGCCGGGTGCTGGCCCGTTACACCGATCTGGGGATCGGCCAGCGGCTGCGGGAACTGGTCGCAGGCCCGGACGGGGCCGTCCCCGACTGGGCGCTTCCCTCCTGCTTCCGCGTCCTCAAGGAGTGGGACTGGGCCGACCGTCCTGTGGCGGTCGCGTCGGTGCCCTCGTTGCGCCACCCGGAACTGGTGGGCTCGCTGGCGGCGGCGATCGCCCGGGCGGGCCGCCTCGAGCAACTCGGCCCGCTGGCACTGTCCGCTTCGGCCGAGCCCACCGAGGCGGCGCGGAACAGCGCGTTCCGCCTCCGCCAGGTTTTCGGCCGGTTCCAGGTGACGCCTGCGCAGCAGGAGTGGCTGGCGGGCGCTGCCGGCCCGGTGCTCCTTGTCGATGATTCGGTGGATTCCCGCTGGACGATGACCGTGGCGTCGATGCTCTTGCGCAGCAACGGCGCCGGCGCAGTATTGCCGTTCGCGCTGGCGTCCGTCGGCTGACGAATACCGCAGCGAGAGGGCCGCACTATTGCGGAAACCGCTATTCCGCGTCAAGAAAGGGAAGGAGCCCGCCACGAACCGGGAGAGTTCTGCGGGCACTGCCGGGGGGCAGCTCGTCCGGCTCGGGGGGAACCGGATGACATTGAGGTTCGGCTCGGGGGGAACCGCTTGCCTCGATGAGTACTTTGCCGCGACGACTCAGAAGCGCGCAAGACACATTGAGTGTTGGTTGAGGGTTTGCGGGCGTTTTTCCCATTCTCTGAAGTGGTGGTCCCCCCGCGGGGGGACTTGCCGGTGGTTACTCCACGGCAATTCAGGACGGCGGGTCCTAATGCTGTCCCCCTTTCGGGGACGCTGCGGCCCCGACGGCCCCGTGCGGCAAGGGCGGTAGACTCCCCGGCTGTGACTGCCGCTGATCTCCAGGCCGACCTGGCCGCCCTCGACCGGACCCTGGGCTCGATCGAAACCGTCCTCGACCCTGCCGGCAAGCGCGCCGAGATCGCCGAGCTCGAGGTCGCGGCCGCCGCTCCCGGGTTGTGGGACGACCAGGACCGTGCCCAGGAGGTCACGTCGAAGCTGTCCCGTCTGCAGGCTGAGGTCGACCGTCTGGCCAACCTCCGAGGACGCGTGGACGACCTGGGCGTGCTGATCGAGCTCTCCGTGGAGGAGAACGACCCGGGCACGCTGGCCGAGGCGCAGCGGGAGTTCGCGACCCTGAAGGGCGAGATCGACGCCCTGGAGGTCAGGACGCTGCTCTCGGGCGAGTACGACCAGCGCGACGCGCTCGTCACCGTCCGTTCGGAGGCGGGCGGGGTCGACGCGGCCGACTTCGCGTCCATGCTGCTGCGGATGTACCTGCGCTGGGCCGAGCGGCACGGGTACGCGACCGAGGTCTACGACGTCTCCTACGCCGAGGAGGCCGGCATCAAGTCTGCGACCTTCACGGTGAAGGAGCCCTTCGCCTACGGCATGCTCTCGGTCGAACAGGGCACCCACCGGTTGGTGCGGATCAGCCCCTTCGACAACCAGGGACGCCGCCAGACGTCGTTCGCCGGCGTCGACGTCCTTCCGGTCACCGAGGAGACCGACCACATCGACATCCCCGAGGCGGACATCCGGGTGGACGTCTTCCGCTCGTCGGGTCCGGGTGGCCAGAGCGTCAACACCACCGACTCCGCGGTCCGGATCACCCACCTTCCGACCGGTCTGGTCGTCTCCTGCCAGAACGAGAAGTCCCAGCTCCAGAACAAGGCCGCAGCCCTGCGCGTCCTGCAGTCTCGGCTGCTCGAGCGTGCGCGGGCCGAGAAGGAGGCCGAGATGCGGGACCTCAAGGGCGATGCCGGCAACTCCTGGGGGTCCCAGATGCGCTCGTACGTCCTGCACCCGTACCAGATGGTGAAGGACCTGCGCACCAACCACGAGGTGGGCAACCCGGACGCGGTCTTCGACGGCGACATCGACGCCTTCATCGACGCGGGAGTCCGGTGGAGGCGTCAGACCGGACTGAGGTGAGGGGAGCGCGAACTCTGACACGCCGGTCGGCGTTGCGGGACTCCTTGCCAACCAGACCTAGACTTCACCGCAGGCCGTCCTTAGCTTGCGTTAAGGAAACTTCCCCAGTCCCTAGCCGGCCGGTCCTGCCATTGTGATCAGATTCGAAGACGTCACCAAGACCTACGACGGTCAGACGCGCCCTGCGCTGGACCGTGTCAGCGTGGAGATCGAGAAGGGCGAGTTCGCCTTCCTCGTCGGCACGTCGGGGTCGGGCAAGTCGACCTTCATGCGCCTGATCCTGCGGGAGTACCTGCCGACCGGCGGCCACATCCACGTTGCGGGCAAGGACCTGAGCCGCATGCACAGCTGGCAGGTGCCGGCCCTGCGCCGCCAGATCGGGACGGTCTTCCAGGACTTCCGCCTGCTGCCCGGCAAGACGGTCAACGAGAACGTCGCCTTCGCCCTTCAGGTGATCGGCAAACCCGCCTCGGTGATCCGCAAGGTCGTGCCCGAGACCCTCGAGCTCGTCGGGCTGGACGGCAAGGGCGAACGGCTTCCCGAAGAGCTCTCCGGCGGCGAGCAGCAGCGCGTGGCGATCGCCCGGGCGTTCGTGAACCGTCCGGCCATCCTCATCGCGGACGAGCCGACCGGAAACCTCGACCCCGCGACCAGCGTCGGCATCATGCGGCTGCTCGACCGGATCAACCGCTCCGACACCACGGTGCTGATGGCCACGCACGACGCGACGATCGTCGACCAGATGCGCAAGCGGGTGATCGAGCTCAGCGACGGCCAACTCGTCCGCGACCAGAGCAAGGGTGTCTATGGCTACCAGTGAGACGAGCCCGTCCGGAGCACGGGAGGTGACCCGGTGAGGCACACGCTGACCGAGACGCTGTCGGGCCTGCGCCGCAATGCCTCGATGAACTTCGCGGTCGTGGTGACCATGTGGGTCTCCCTCTCCCTGTTCGGCATCGGCCTGTTGGCGGCGCAGCAGGTGGACCTGATCAAGGGTCGCTGGTACGACAAGATCGAGATCAGCGTGTTCCTCTGCGCGCCGAAGTCGCAGGCGTCCACCTGCGAACCGGGCCAGAGCACCACTCCTGCGCAGCGGGACGCGATCGAGGCGACGCTCCGGGCGAACCCCGAAGTCGCCGACGTGTTCTACGAGAGCAAGGAAGAGGCCTTCGCCGAGTTCAAGGAGGTCTTCGCCGACTCGCCGGTCCTCGCCACCATGACGGTCGACCTGATGCAGGATTCGTTCCGCGTCCGGCTGAAGGATCCGACCCAGTACGCGGGCGTGGTCTCGGCCGTCTCGGGCATGACGGGGGTGGACTCCGTCCAGGACCTGCACAAGTACCTCGACCCACTGTTCGCCTGGCTGAACATGGCGCGATGGGCGACGATCGGCGCATCCGCCCTGTTGCTGCTGGCCGCAGCGCTGCAGATCGGTAACACGATCAGGATGGCGGCGCACTCACGACGCCGCGAGATCGGCATCATGCGCCTGGTCGGCGCCTCGAACTGGTACATCATGCTGCCGTTCCTTCTGGAGTCCCTGCTCGCCGCGATCGGGGGAGCCGTGCTGGCCTGCGGCACCCTGGCGGCACTGGAGCAGTTCGTCATCATCGACAAGGCCAGGCCGCAGATCACCACCGTCCGCTGGCTCGAGTGGAGCCACGTCGGCTGGACCTGCCTGATCATCACGGGAGTGGCCGTGGTGCTCTCGATCATTCCCACCCTGATCGCCACCCGGAGGTTCCTCCGGGTCTAGCAACTGATTGGAACCATCGTGCGAGTGTCTTCCCCCATCTCGAACGACTCCCCGGTCACCGGCCGGAAGCGGCGCCCGTCGTTGCCGATGCGCGCGGCGCTGTTCGCGCTGCTCGTCGGCCTGGTGGCGGGCGGGGCGGTTCCGGCGCGTGCGGACGACGACCTCAACGCGGCCAGGGACAAGGTCCGCAAGCAGATGGCGACCGCCAAGAAGCAGGTGGCTGCGGACTCGTCCGCGCTCGGGAAGGCGAAGGACGCCCTGAAGGCGTCCCAGGCCGCCCTGGCGAAGGCGCGCTCGGAACTCGCGGAGCTGGACGGCAGGGTCAGTGACGCGAAGGCCGCCGACGAGACCATCGCGGCCCAGCTGGCCGCAGCCGAGACGGCGACGCAGACCGCGGCCGCCGCAGAGACCAGGGCGGCGCAGGACGTCTCCGACCAGCGGGAGCTGATCGGGACGGTGGCCCGGGCGGCCTACCAGCAGCAGACCAACCTGCTTGGACTGTCGGTGGTGCTCGGCTCGGACACCCCTCGCGACCTGGCCACCCGGCTGCAGTGGAACACCATGATCTTCGACGTGACCGCCGCCGACTACAACCGGCTCGACCAGCTCGAGCAGCAACTCGAGCAGGCCCATCAGGCCCGGGTCGACGCCGAGGCGGTGGTCGCGGAGAAGCGCAAGGAGAGCGCCGACAACCTCGCAGCCTTGAGGTCGCTCGCGGCCAAGGCCGAGGCCAAGCGTGCTGCTGTGGCCGACCTGGTCGCGAAGAAGAAGAAGCTGGAGGCCTCCGCCCAGGACGAGTTGGAGGGCAGCAAGAAGCAGTACGCCAAGCTGCAGAAGGCCGAGAAGGCGATCACGGCGAAGATCCGGAACGCCTCCGGCAACTACTCGAACCCCAACGGCTTCATCAAGCCGGTGGACGCGGCGCCCGGCTCGGGCTTCGGGATGCGCTTCCACCCGATCCTGCACTACTGGCGGATGCACTGGGGAACCGACTTCGGGGCCTCGTGCGGCGCCCCCATCCGCGCGATGGCCAACGGCAAGGTGATCCAGGCGGGATGGACCACCTACGGCTTCGGCAACTTCACCCTGATCAGCTACGGCCACATGCTCGGCGCCAATCTGGTCAGCGGGTACGCCCACCAGTCGAGGATCATCGTGCACGCCGGCCAGCACGTGAAGCAGGGACAGATCGTCGGGTACGTCGGCACCACCGGGCTGTCGACCGGCTGCCACCTGCACCTCCAGATCTACCGCAACGGCACCCGAGTCAACCCCATGCACTACCTCTGAGGCTCCGCCGAGGGTCTGCCTCTGTCGCCGAGTTGTCAGACTCACGCGTCGCCAGAGCGACTCCAAACTCTGACAAGTCGGGGAGGGAGGAGAGGTCGGGGGAGTTGGTAGGGTTGGCGGACGTCCCGGCGGCGGAGAGGAGGAGCCATGCCACGACCCAAGGGCCGGATCATGGTCGCCCAGAACCGCAAGGCCCGGCACGACTACAACATCGGTGAACGCTTCGAGGCCGGCATGGTGCTGACCGGAACCGAGGTCAAGTCGTTGCGGGCCGGACGGGCTTCGCTCGCCGACGCGTTCGCGACCGTGGACGACGGCGAGGTGTGGCTGCGCAACGCGCACATCCCCGAGTACGCCTTCGGCACGTGGACGAACCATGCGACCCGGCGCAACCGCAAGCTGCTGCTGCACCGCAAGGAGATCGCCAAGCTCGACCGCGAGTCCTCGTCGTCGGGACGCACGATCGTCCCGCTGGCCATCTACTTCGAGGACGGCTACGCCAAGGTCGAGCTGGCGCTGGCCACCGGCAAGCGTGACTGGGACAAGCGTCAGACCATCGCCGCCCGCGACGCAGACCGCGATGCCCAGCGGGAACTCGCCGCACGGAACCGTGGGGAGAGATGACAAGGGCGTGGCGCTGGTTGTCCTGCCTCGCCGCGCTGTTCCTCGCCTGTGCGTCGCTGGCCTTCGCGACGCCTGCGCACGCCGCAGGCGGTGACACGTTCGACCGTTTCGAGGTGAACGCCGAGGTCGACGCCGACGGGTACGTCCACGTCACCGAGACCATCGAACTCCGCTTCGGCTCCGGTTCGGGCCGCCACGGCCTCGAACGCACCCTGTGGACACGGGAGCCCGACGGCGACAGCTACGACGTCGTGTACCCGATCGACCAGGTGAACGTCTCCAGCCCGTCCGGTGCCCCCGACAACCTGTCCACCACCGAGATCGGTGACGGACGCGAGCGCTACCTGCGGATCCGGGTCGGCGATCCCAACGAGACCGTCCAGTCGGCCACCGCGACCTACGTCCTGTCGTACCGCATCGGCGGGCTCCTTCGGTCCTCGGGCAGCTACGACGAGCTCTACTGGGACGTGACCGGCTCCTCGATGCCGCGCATCGTCGCCGCGAACGTGACGGTCGCCGTCCCCGGAGGTGGCCAGGGCACGTTCTGCTCGGTCGCGGCGCCCGGCTCGACGGGGGACTGCGCGCGTGCAGAACTCGACTCGACCGGGATTGCGCGGTTCGGCGCCGGCGACATCCCGGTCGGGCAGGTGCTCACGATCGGGGTGAAGATCGCCCCCGGTCTGGTCGCCAACAACACCCCGATCCGGGTGGAGAACGCCGATCAGGCGAACCAGGCGTCCGTTGAGGCAGCGGGCAGGATCGCCGCGTACACCTTCCTCGGATCGCTGGCAGCGGCGGCGATCGTGCCGTTCTTCGGATGGCGCTACCTGCGTCGCCACGTCGACGACCGGCGCTTCGCCGGGCTCCCCCCTGGCACGGTTCCGGCCGCAGGGCAGCCGGCGGCCGAGGTGCCCAACGACCGCAGGATCCAGATCCCGGTGGCCTTCACGCCGCCCGACGTGCCCGTCGGGCTGGCCGGCTACCTGCTCGACGGCGTCCTCGACGCCCGGGACACCACCGCCACCCTGATGAGCCTCGCGGTCAACGGGGCGGTGAGGCTGCGGAGCGACGGCAAGAGCCAGGTCGTCCTGGAGGACTCCTCCCGGGTGCCCGACCCGATCGCAGGAGTGCTGTTCACGCGGCTGTTCGGCCACCACGGCCGCCGCGGCAAGACCGTCGACCTCGGCGCGGCCGGCGACCTGGTCAGCGCCCACGCCGCGCTGCGGGCCGAGGTGGAGGAGACCGCGGACACGTCGGGCTGGTTCGCCCGCAAGCCGTCCGGGGGAGCGGGGTGCGGGGGGATCGCATCCGGGTTCTTCGGCCTGGTCGGGCTGTTCGTCGTCGGGGTGAACCTGATCGTCTTCCTGGGCAGCATCGGCGGGCTGATCATCGTGGGCGTCCTCGCCGCCGCGCCGTTGCTCCTCTCGATCGTGATCACGCTCGCCGTGGTCGGGTTCAAGAAGGCCAAGGGCCAGCGCAGCGCGTACGGCAGGGCTGTCACCGACCAGATCGAGGGATTCCGCACCTACCTCGGGACGGCGGAGGCCGAACAGCTCCGCTTCGAGGAGGGCGAGGACATCTTCAGCAAGTACCTGCCGTGGGCCATCGCGTTCGGGATGGCCGACCGATGGGCCCGGGTCTGCCAGCGGCTGATCGAACTCGGACGCCTGTCACCGGCCCCGCCCGCCTGGTACTACGGCTCATCCTGGAACATGAACAACGTCGGCTGGCAGGTGAGTTCGCTGGACTCCGCCGTGGCCGCGTCCGTGGTCAACCCGCCGTCCACCAGCGACACGGGCTTCGGCAGCAGCGGCTCGGCCTTCTCCGGTGGCGGTGGCTTCTCCGGTGGCGGCGGTGGTGGAGGCGGCGGCGGGAGCTGGTAGCCCGCTGGGACTAGCGGACGCCGACCAGGTCGCAGACGAAGATGAGCGTCTCGTTCGGGGCGATCGCCCCCCCGGCCCCACGGCTGCCGTAGGCCAGGTGCGGCGGGATCTCCAGGCGGCGACGTCCGCCGACCTTCATGCCGACCAGCCCGTTGTCCCAGCCGGAGATGACCCGGCCGGCACCCAGCGGGAACACCAGCGGCTCGCCCCGGCCGTAGCTGGAGTCGAACTCCTCGCCGGTGGAGTGGGCGACGCCGACGTAGTGCACGGCGACGGTGCGGCCTGCGGTGGCCTCCGGTCCCGTCCCCTCCTCCAGGTCGATGATGCGCAGGTCGGTCGGGGCAGGACCCTCGATGGGGTCGACGAACGGCTTGTCCATGGCCCGAACCCTACCCGGTCGCACCCGGGTGGACCGGTCCCGCACCGGGGAGTAAACTCATCCGGCTGGGCGTTGAGACGTCCAGAGACAACTCAACAGGGGGTGACTGGTTTCGACTCGGGACGGTAGTCCCAGGAGAAGCGGGCCGAGGATCCGGGGACATCTCGTTAACGACTCCCGGAAACCAATAAGTGCCGATTCCAATCGCACTGACTTCGCTCTGGCTGCCTGAGTAGCTAACGAAGGGTCAGCCCGGACGTGCCTTCCGTCCGGTTCCTGGCCTCATCTAGAAGGCTGAGCGCACCGACCTCGTTCCAGGGTCGGCGCGCGAGATTAATGGAACTGGGCTTGTTCACCACGTGCTGACGCGAGGGTGAGGGCCGAGCAGAACGCCTGGTCAGCTGCGCCCGGAGAAGTCCTGGTTCACCGCTTGAGGACGCGGGTTCAATTCCCGCCACCTCCACTCGTAGGCGCTGAGGTGTGCCCGCTTGCAGCGGGCCCTGCCTCCTCGCTCGACCTTATGTGGGGGCCAAGCCCCCACACCCCCCTACCGCGGCGCTTGGTTGCGGCGCGTGTCCGGGCCAAGCCCGCGGACCCCTTTCCGTGGCACTTCCTCGGCGCTGGTGCTGAGCCGAGGCCCGGACCCTGGGGCGAGTCGGTACGTGCGGATCCTTCGTCCCTGATGCCAGACTGGGGCCGGAGGTGGCTATGCCCGGCTACAAGGCCGGCGACCTGCTGGTCGCCGGGGTCTCGATCACCGACGGGGTGTTCGACGGAACCGTCGTCCTGCTCCTGGACGCGGACGAGGCCGGCACGGTCGGCGTCGTGCTCAACCGCATCAGCCCGGTCGAACTCGGCAGCGCCCTGCCGGCCTGGGCGGAGCTGGTGACCGAACCGCGAGCGCTGTTCGACGGCGGGCCGGTCTCCCAGCAGGGGGCGGTGTGCCTGGCCGAGACCTGGTCCGACGAGGACGAGCCGCCCGGCTGGCGTCGGGTGTTCGGGCGCGTCGGCCTGCTCAACCTGGACACCCCCGTCGAGATCGCGGACGGCGCGTACTGCAACCTGCGGATCTTCGCGGGCTACGCCGGGTGGGACGCCGGGCAGCTGGAGAACGAGCTGAACTTCAACATGTGGCACGTCGTCCCCGCCGACATCGGGGACGCCTTCGATCCCGACCCGGAGACGATGTGGCGACGTGTGCTGCGCCGCCAGGGCGGTGAGCTGGGCCTGTACTCCACCTGGACGTCGATGGTGGAGTTCAACTGACGCGTACGCCCCCGGCCCCGCTGCTCGGTGACAGCGCGAGGCGCTCCGCGGGGTCGAACGCCCGCGGGCACTTCGGGCCTGGCGTAGGCTTTCACCGACGCGAGCGAGGAGGGATGACGTGTCGGAGGGTCTCCGCAGCGCGCCTGCGAAGGTCCTGGTCGTCGACGATGACGAGGCTCTTTCCGAGATGCTGCACATCGTCCTCGGCCAGGAGGGGTTCGCAACCGCGGTCTGTCATTCGGGGCGCAACGCCCTGAAGTACTTCCGCGAGACCCGGCCCGATCTCGTCCTGCTCGACCTGATGCTTCCCGGACGCGACGGCGTCGACGTCTGTCGCGACATCCGCGCCGAGTCCGGCGTCCCGATCATCATGCTCACCGCCAAGAGCGACACCACCGACGTCGTGGACGGCCTCGAGGCCGGAGCCGACGACTACGTCGCCAAGCCGTTCAAGACCCAGGAACTCCTGGCTCGGATCAAGACCCGACTGCGCCGGCACGTCCTGCCCGACGAAGGCGTCGAGACGCTCGGGATCGGGGACCTGATGATCAACGTCACCGAGCACACCGTCCGCCGCGGGGAGGAGACGATCACCCTCACCCCGCTGGAGTTCGACCTGCTGCTCGCCCTCGCCCGCCGTCCCAAGCAGGCTTTCACCCGTGAGGTGCTGCTCGAGGAGGTCTGGGGCTACCGCCACGCCAGTGACACACGCCTGGTGAACGTCCACGTCCAGCGGCTCCGCTCGAAGGTCGAGAAGGACCCCGAGCGCCCGGAGATCGTCGTGACCGTCCGCGGCATCGGCTACCGGGCCGGAGAGCTGCAGTCGGCCTGATGAGACAGTGGCTCGGCCGGCTGAGCCTGATCCAGCTGTGGGCCAGATCGCTGCCGTTCCGGGTGGTCGGCTCCACCCTGGTCGCCGCCGTCGTCATCCTCGTGGCCACCGGCTGGTTCCTGCTGGACCAGTCCTCCCGCGGCATCATGGACGGCAAGACCCAGGCCAGCGTCGCGGAGGCGTCCGTCGTCGTCGCCAACATGCAGCGCGACCTGTCCACGACCGACCTGCGCACCACGTCCCTCGGGGAGCGGATCACCCGGCTGGGACGCGACGCAGCAAACCAAGGACAGACCGGGAACCAGTACTTCGTCGTCCTGGAGACCCCGATCGCCAACATCGGGACGGCAGGCGTCTCGGCGTCCAGCATCCCCGCCAACATCCGGGACGCGGTGGCCGCCGGCGACGCGCTGTGGAGCACGCCGACCCTGATCCAGTTCACCGACAACCGGGTGGCCGAGCCGGGAATCGTCGTCGCGGCGTCCCTCGTCGCGCCCGGCGAGGGCAGCTACCCCATCTTCTTCCTGTTCCCGACCACCCAGGAGCGCAACACCCTCGCCGTCGTCCAGCAGGCGACGCTGGGCACGGGGTCGCTGCTGTTGCTCGGCATCGGCGTGATCATGTACGTCACGTCGATGCAGGTGCTGCGACCCGTCCGCGCGGCCCGCCTTGCGGCCGAGCGCCTGGCCGCGGGGCACCTCGACGACCGGATGGCGGTCGTGGGCGCTGAGGACCTCGCCGGCCTGGCCCGCTCGATGAACCACATGGCGACCGAACTCGAACACAAGATCAGCGAGCTGGAGGACCTGTCCGCCCTGCAGCAGCGCTTCGTCTCCGACGTCTCCCACGAGCTGCGGACGCCGCTGACGACGATCCGGATGGCGGGCGAGGTGCTGTACGAGAATCGCCGGAAGTTCGACGCGACCTCGGCCAGGTCGGCCGAGCTGCTCTCGGCCGAGCTCGACCGCTTTGAGTCCCTGCTCGCCGACCTCCTGGAGATCTCCCGGTTCGACGCGGGCGCCGCCCAGCTCACGCTGGAGGTCGTCGACCTGGCGTCCCTCGTCGCCGAGGAGCTGGACGCCCTGCGTCCGCTCGCCGAACGGTCGGGGAGCGCGGTGACCATCGACGCGGACGGCAACGGCATGGCCGAGGTGGACCGGCGGCGGATCCAGCGCGTGCTGCGCAACCTGGTCACCAACGCGATCGAACACGGCGAGGGCAAGCCGATCACGGTCTACCTGCGCGGCAGCGCCGACGCCGTCGCGATCGCCGTCCGCGACCACGGCGTCGGGTTCAGCCAGCTGGAGGCCGAACAGGTGTTCAACCGCTTCTGGCGGGCCGATCCGTCCCGGGGCCGACAGGTGGGCGGAACGGGCCTGGGCCTGTCCATCTCCCAGGAGGACGCCAAGCTGCACGGGGGCTGGCTGACCGCATGGGGACGGCGGGGCGAGGGCGCCCAGTTCTGCCTCACCGTGCCGCGTTCGGCCGGCGTGCACCTGCAGGGATCGCCGTGGCCGGCAATCCCTCCGGATGCCAGGGAGGTCGCCGATGCGTCCGTCTAGGGCCGCCCTGGTCACCCTTCTCGTCCTCGCGCTGGCGGGATGCGCCTCCGTGCCGACGTCGGGGCCGGTGCAACGGCACAGCCCGCAGCCGGCAGCGGCGAGCACCGGCGTCCAGGTCGCGCCTCTGCCGCCCGCGCAGGACGCCACCCAACTGCTCGTCGTCGAGGGCTTCCTGCACGCCATGAGCGTCTACGAGGAGGGCTACCCGATCGCCCGGCAGTACCTGACCGACGACGCGGCCAAGTCGTGGCGCCCGGAGGCCGGCGTCCAGGTCTACGCGGACGGCTACCCGCCCACGGACACCGGCCAGACTGTCGTCCTCACCGCTCCGCTCGTCGGACAGATCGACTCCACCGGTGTCTACCAGCCGGCGACCGGCCAGCTCCGGGTCGGCTTCGACCTGCAGAAGAACGCGGACGGCCAGTGGCGGATCTCGCATCCGCCGGACGGTCTCATGGTCTCCCGCTACCTGTTCGGCACCGGCTTCGCCGAGGTCGACGTCAATTTCCTGGCCGCTTCGGGGGACGTCCTCGTCCCCGAACCTCGCTACTTCCCGATCGGCGACGCGGCGCTCCGGCAGGCGGCCACTGCGGTGGTCACCGGACCCTCGACGTGGCTCGCCCCCGCCGTGCGCAGGCCTGTGGACCGCGGGGTGACCGTCGTGTCGGCGTCCTCCGACGAGGACGGCCTGGTGCGGGTCGTGCTCGGCGGGACGGCGTCCGAGCTGTCCCCGGAGGTGCGACAGGCGTTGCTCGCCGAACTCACGTACACCCTTTCGGGCTTCGACCGTGTCGACAGTGTGGAGGTGTTCGCCGGCACCGAGCGTTGGTTCTCCGGTGACGGGGCCGGCGTGTTCACCGACTCCACGTTCGCCCAACTGAACCCTGCGGGCCAGGGGGTGCGCATGCTGTTCTGGGCCAGGGAGGGCAAGCTGCACCGGCAGCGCGACGGGGCGACCTGGACGGACTTCACCGAGGCGGCCTCGGGCCTGCCGAAGGTCGAGGCCCTCGCTGTGAACGCCCGGCAGGATGCGTGGGCCGCCGTCTCGGGGGCGGGTACGCAGCTGGTCACCGGCACGATGGACTCCCAGCGGCCAAAGCCTGTGCGGCAGGGGACCGGTCTGCTGACCCCGCTGTTCTCCCGGAGTGGGGAGTTGTGGTCGCTGGACGCCTCCGGGCTGGGCGGGCTGCGCGTCTACCGCGATGGCGCCGAGGTCAAGGTCAGCCTGAGCGGGCCGCCGAAGGGACGGGTCGTCGCGGCCGCGCTCGCCCCGGACGGTGTCCGCATCGCCCTGGTGGTGGAGTCCGCGGGGTCCACGCAGATCGGGCTGGCGCGCGTGGTGCGCACCGAGGCCCGCATCAGCGTCGACGGGTGGCACGTGATCGACCTCACCCCCCTGGGGGGAACGGGCTCGCGGGCGCTCGCGCTCGGGTGGAGCGGGGTGACGGAGCTGGCCGTCCTGCGCAACGACGGCAACGCCCAGACCAGCGTCGCGCTGGTGAGCCAGGACGGCGCGACGGTCACCGACATCGGTCCCAGCGACTCGACGTCCCTGACCGCTTTGGCGGCGGTCCCCGGTCGTCCGGCGCTCGTGCTCAATTCGGGCTCCGTGCTGTACCGGTTCAGCGGGGAGTTCGACTGGGAGGTCGTCTCGACCGGCGTGGAAGCCGCGGCCTACCCCGGCTGAGGGTGTGGACGCCGACCCGTCCGGCACCCCTCCTGCCCACAATCCCCGGTGTGTTCACGGACCGGGTCGCGGCGGCGGCGGCGAGCCTTTTCCTCGGCGCGATGTGTGCCGGGTGCGGGCGGGCCGGCCCCTCGCCGTGCGTCCAGTGCCGCCGGGCGATCATGTCCACCCTGCCCCGTGCTCCGTGGGTGGACCTCGGCGTCCCGGTGGTCGCAGCGGGGGAGTACGCCGGAGTGACCCGGGCCTTGCTGCTGTCGGCGAAGGAGCGGGGATCGCTCGGCACGGTCCCGCTGCTGGGGCAGAGGCTCGCGGTCGCCGTCGCCCTGCTGTGCGCTGCAGTCGCTGCGGACGGGCCGCTGGTTCTCGTTCCGGTCCCGTCGCCACGGGGACGCGTGGCGGAACGCGGGCTCGACTTCACCGGCTCGCTGGCGCGCGCCGCGGCTCGCAGGCTGGGGGCCTCGGGTGTGCCAGCCGGCGTCTGTGCGGGGCTCGGACTGCGCCGCCGTCCCGACGACCAGGCCGGGCTGGACCGGGCGGAGCGACACCGGAACCTCTCCGGTGCCTTCACCGCCCGGAGCCGACTCCCTCCCGGCACCCTGATCGTGGTCGACGACATCGTCACGACGGGGGCGACCCTCGCCGAGGCCGTACGCGCACTCGCCGAAGCGGGCCGGGCGCCGGTCGGCGCGGCCACCGTTGCCGCGACCACGCGGAACGGGGGCGCCCGATGGAATCGGACGCCCCCGCCTGCGTGAGGGATCAGATGGCCCCGGCACCGCTCTCGCCGGTGCGGACCCGGACGACGGTGTCGACCGGGACGACCCAGACCTTCCCGTCGCCGACCTGGCCGGTGCGGGCCGCCTGGACCAGGACTCCGACCAGGGCCTCGGCCTCCTCGGCCTCGACGAGCACCTCGAGCCGGACCTTGGTGATGAAGTCGATCGTGTACTCCTCACCGCGGTAGACCTCGACGTGTCCGCGCTGCCGGCCGTAGCCCGACACCTCGCTGATCGTCATGCCGCCGACGCCGTGGCGGACGAGGGCCTTCTGGACGGTCTCCAGCATCTCGGGCTGGATGATCGCGGTTACCAGCTTCACTTGGATGCTCCTGTCGTCACGGGTTCGGGCAGATCGTCCTTGGTGAGGACGAGGGTGCGCTGGACCTTGTTGGTGTAGTAGACCGGGCTGAGGTCGTAGCCGGCCTCGGAGTGCTCGGCGAGGTCGATGCCGGACAGCTCGTCAGCGGCGCTGATCCGCCAGCCGATGGTCTTCTTGATGACCCACGCGATTGCGTAGCTGAGGACGAAGGCGTACACGGTCACCGCGAGGGCCCCGAGGAACTGGCGTCCGAGCTGGTCGAAGCCTCCACCGTAGAACAGGCCTGCCGGGCGGGAGGCCGGGTCGAGGGCTGCGAACGTCGACACGCTCGGGTCGGCGAGGAAGCCGATCAGCAGGGTGCCGACCCAGCCACCGACGAAGTGGACGCCGACGACGTCGAGCGAGTCGTCGAAGCCGAACTTGTACTTGATGCCGACGGCGTAGGCGCAGGCCACACCGGCGAGGACGCCGACGATGATGGCGCCCACCGGGTTGACCGAGCCGGCGGCCGGAGTGATCGCGACCAGACCGGCCACGACACCGGACGCGGCACCCAGCGAGGTCGGGTGACCGTCGCGGAGCTTCTCAACCGCGAGCCAGCCGAGCATGGCGGCGGCGGTCGCCACCATGGTGTTCACCCACGCCAGGGAGGCGGTGGTGTTGGCGGCCACGGCCGAGCCGGCGTTGAAGCCGAACCAGCCGAACCACAGCAGGCCGGCGCCGAGCATCGTCAGGGTCATGTTGTGCGGACGCATCGGCTTGGTGCCGAACCCGATCCGCGGGCCGAGCACGAGTGCCAGGGCCAGGCCGGAGACGCCCGCGTTGATGTGGATGGCCGTCCCACCGGCGAAGTCCAGAACACCGAGCCAGTTGGCGATCCAGCCGCCGTGGGTGCCCGTGATGCCGTCGAAGGAGAACACCCAGCCGGCCACCGGGAAGTAGACCAGGATGCCCCACAGGATCGTGAACAGCGTCCAGCCGCCGAAGGAAGCCCTGTCCGCGATCGCGCCGGAGACCAGGGCCACCGCGATGATCGCGAAGCACGCCTGGAAGGCGACGAAGGCGAGAGCCGGAATGGTGCCGGCAGCCGCATCGGGGCTCAGGATCTGGGTCAGCCCGGCGTACTGCAGCGGGTTGCCGAGCAGGCCGACGAAGTCGGTGTGACCGTAACCCCCTTCCGCGACCGAGAAGCCCATGGAGTCACCGAACGCCATGCTGTAGCCGAACAGCACCCAGAGCACACCGATGGTGCCCATACTGATGAAGCTCATCATCATCATGTTGAGCACGCCTTTGGCGCGCACCATGCCACCGTAGAAAAAGGCGAGGCCGGGGGTCATCAACAGCACCAGTGCGGCGGCCGTCAGGACCCAGGCGGTGTCGCCTGCGCTGATATCCAACAACATGCGTCGAGCGTCCCCCACAGCTGTTACACACCGGCGCCGTCCGTGTTACGACGCCGTTAGGCCTTGTTACAGGCTCGTTGCGGGCGCCCGCCCTCGAGTGGGGCTCGGCCGGGTCCCGGCGGACCCGGGCTGGGTCGGGCCGCCCGCGGCCCCTCCGAGGGCGGCAATTGCGGCACGGGTGGATCACAGCGGTTTCCATGGCGAAGGCGGGCTGCCCGGGCTAGGTTGGGGTTATGGCACCACGAGCCGGCGCCCGATCCCCACGGATCGGCGAAGGGTCCGGTGCCTTTGCTGTCCGCGCTTGTCAGATGGCCAAGCGCATGCTTCTGGAGGAGGACTTTCATGGACGTCCTGGTTACCGGCCGGCACTGCCAGATCCCCGATGAGTTCCGTGCTCGGGTTGAGGAGAAGATCGGCGCGATCGAGAAGCTGAAAGACAGGGTGCTCAGGGTCGAGGTGCAGGTCTCCACCTACACGAGCAGGCGCCATCCGGATCAGTCGACCCAGGTCGAGATCACCCTGCGCGGACGGGGGCCCGTCGTCAGGGCCGAGGCGTTCGCCGATGACAAGACGGTCGCCTTCGACCACGCGATGGACCGGCTGAAGGCCCAGTTGCGGCGCGCGTCCGATCGTCGCAAGAACCACAGGGGGCTCCGGGATGCCTCCACCGAGGGTGGCGCCGAGGAGCTCGTCGCAGCGAACGCCGAGGAGTCGCGTCCCGAGATCCGCAAGATCGCCGGCCTCGAAGTGACCGGGGACGGCCCGCTGGTCGTGCGCGAGAAGTTCTTCGACGCGGTCCCGCTCACCCTCGCCCAGGCACTGGACGAGATGGAGCTGGTCGGCCATGACTTCTTCATCTACGTCGACGCCGAGACGGGCACGCCGAGCGCGGTCTACCGCCGCAAGGCCTACGACTACGGCGTCCTGCACCTGAACATGGAGGCGGACGCGCAGGCCACCGCCTGACCCTCGGGTTCACCAGCCCACAGCGCCGTTCCGGTCGGGCGCCATGGCAGGACGTCGTGGCGTCCGGCGGGAACGGGAGCAGCTTGCTGTCGGCGGTGGCCGTTAGGCTCCGGGCGTGACTGCGAAACTGACGTCCGGCCAGGCGCGACGGATCATGCTCGCCGCCCAGGGCTTCGGTCGGCCGGAGCCCGCGACGGTGAACGCGGGGCACCTGCAGCGGGTCGTCGAGCGGATCGGCCAGTTCCAGATCGACTCGGTGAACGTCGCCGTCCGCGCCCACTACGTGCCGTTGTACGCCCGGCTCGGCGGCTACGACCGCGAGCTGCTGCACCGGGCGGCCGGCCGCGCGCCGCGGCGGGTGTTCGAGTTCTGGGGGCACGCCGCGGCGCTGATCGACGTCGAACTGCAGCCGGCGTTCCGCTTCCGGATGGAGGCAGCCCGCCGACGCGAGGAGGGCTGGCACCAGCGGCAGCTCGCGCAGCATCCCGGGCTCGTCGAGAAGGTCTACGCGCAGGTGGCCGATCGCGGGCCGCTCACCGCGCGTCAGGTCGAGCACGATGAGCAGCGCACCCCCGGCAGCTGGTGGAACTGGTCGGCTGTGAAGCACGCCTGCGAGTACCTGTTCTCCATCGGTGAGTTGACCAGTGCGGGCCGCAACACCGCGTTCGAGCGGCTCTACGACGTCCCCGAGCGCGTGATTCCGGCACACATCCTGGAGCGGGCCACCCCGTCCGAGGAGGAGGCTCGGCTCATCCTCGGACGGCGGGCCGCGGCTGCGCTGGGGGTCTTCACGCCGAACTGGCTGGCGGAGTACTTCTACACCGACAAGAAGGCCGCTGCGGCGACCGTGGCGCATTTCGTCGCAACCGGCGAGGCCGAGCAGGTCGAGGTGGGGGGCTGGAAGCAGCCCGCCTTCCTGTGGACGCAGGCCGCCCGTCCGCGACGGCTGCACGTCGACGCGCTGGTTGCGCCGTTCGACTCGCTGGTCTTCGACCGCGACCGTCTGATCGACACCTTCGGCGTGCACTACCGGATCGGGCTGTACACGCCGGTCGAGCAGCGGGTGCACGGCTACTACGTCTACCTGTTCGTCGCCGACGACCGGATCGCGGCCCGGGTCGACCTGAAGGCCGACCGAAGGGCGGGGCGGCTGTTGGTCCAGTCCGCCTGGCTGGAGGACGGGTCGCCCGAGGGCGAGACCTCCGTCCGGCTGGCGGCGGAACTCCGCCGCATGGCCGACTGGCTCGGGCTGAGCGATGTGGAGGTCGTGGAACGGGGAGACCTCGCCTCGACGCTCTCTGCGGCCGTGGGTGGCGCTCGTCAGGGTGGAACTCATTCTGATCTGTAATCTGCCGGTCACATGGCGTTGGGTAAGCTGCGCGCGTTCCTGGCAGGTCACTCGACTTTCGTGAAGAGGCAGATCCAACGATGAGACTGAACAAGATCCATGCCCTGGCCGCCGGCATCGCGGCCGTGGCGCTCTCCCTGACCGGCTGTGCGGGCGCGCCCGCGGCGTCCCCTTCGGCGCCGGCGAGCAGCGGTGCGGCCAGCTCGGCCCCGGCCGTCGACTACAAGCTGGTCACCCCGGGCACCCTCACCGTGTGTTCCGACATCCCCTACAAGCCGTTCGAGTACGAAGACCCGAGCACCGACACCGGCTACACCGGTTTCGATATCGAGATCGTCGGTGCGATCGCCCAGAAGCTGGGCCTCCAGCTCAAGGTCATCAAGACCGATTTCGACGCCCTCCAGTCGGGCACCGCGCTCGTGGCCAACCAGTGCGACCTCGGTGCTTCGGCCATGACCATCACCGACGAGCGCAAGAAGAACCTGGACTTCGCCGATGCCTACTACGACTCGCTGCAGTCCCTGTTGGTGAAGGCCGACTCCGGCATCGCGAACCTCGCGGGGACCGCCGGCAAGAAGATCGCGCTGCAGAAGGGCAGCACCGGCAAGTCCTACGCGACGAAGAACGCCCCGCAGGGTGCCGAGCTCATCGACTTCCCCGACGACGGCAAGATGTTCGTCGCTCTCAAGGCCGGTCAGGTCGACGCCATCCTGCAGGACCAGCCGGTGAACCACCAGCATGAGGTGGACGACCCGACCTACAAGATCGTGGAGACCTACAACACCAACGAGCAGTACGGCTTCGCCCTGGCGAAGGACAAGAAGCCCGAACTGCTGGCCGCGATCAACGCGACGCTGAAGGCCCTGCGGGCCGACGGCACCTACGACACGATCTACAAGAAGTACTTCGGCTGAGCGGAGACAGGTGGGCCCGGCCGGAATCCGGGCCCACAACCAACGCCGTGTGACCATCGGAGAATCGCGTGAGCGCCATCCCGTACCTGAAACCGACAGCTCGTAGGAGGCTGGGCCGCGGCTCGTCCTACGCGGTGGGGGTGATCATCCTCCTGGCGATCGCGTTCTTCGCCGACTGGAAGACGATCGGCAAGGAGTTCTTCAACCTCGACGTCGCCGCCAAGATGTGGCCGACGATCATCACGATCGCCCTGAAGAACACCCTCATCTACACGATCTCGAGCTTCGTGCTCGGGTCGGCGCTCGCGATCCTGCTGGCGGTGCTCAAGGTGGCCGGCGGCCCGCTCGGCTGGTTCGCAACGGCGTTCATCGAGTTCTTCCGCGGCATTCCCGCACTGCTCACGATCTTCACCTTCGCCTTCGTCGTGCCGATCGCCTTCGGGTTCCAGATCCCCGGCGGCGGCCCGGGCGCGGGCATCATGGCACTGACCATCGTTACCGGCGCCTACGCGGCCGAGATCGTCCGCGCGGGTATCGAGGCAGTCCCACCGGGCCAGGCCGAGGCCGCCCGCTCGCTGGGGATGAGTTCGGGCCAGACGATGTTCTGGGTGGTGCTGCCCCAGGCGCTGCGCATCGTCATCCCGCCCATGACCAACGAGTTCGTGATGCTGCTCAAGGACACCTCACTGCTCTTCGTCGCAGGGTTCGCAGTGAAGGAGAAGGAGTTGACGAGCTTCGGCCAGGACGCCCTGAGCCTCACCGGCAGCCCGACGCCTCTCGTCATGGTGGCCCTGGCCTACCTGATTGTGACCTTGCCGCTGACCTACCTGGTCGGGCTGCTCGAGAAGAAGCTGGATCCCAAGCGATGACGAACCTGATCCCGGACGTCGAATCCAGCGAGCCGCCCATCCAGATCCGCGGACTGCACAAGAGCTTCGGCGACAACGAGGTACTCAAGGGCATCGATCTGACCGTCACCGAGGGCGAGGTCGTGTGCGTGATCGGCCCGTCCGGCTCGGGCAAGTCCACGCTGCTGCGCTGCGTGAACATGCTGGAGACGCCCACCAGCGGCTCCATCCGCCTGCTCGGCGCTGAGATGACCGATCCCGACGTCGAGGTGGACCAGGTGCGCACCCACGTGGGCATGGTGTTCCAGTCGTTCAACCTGTTCCCGAACATGACGGCGATCGGCAACTGTGTGATCGCGCAGCGCCAGGTGCTCAAGCGCTCGAAGGCCGAGGCCATCGAGATCGCGAAGAAGAACCTCGAGCTGGTGGGACTCGCGGACCGGATGAGCTACCACCCGGCGAAGCTGTCGGGTGGCCAGCAGCAACGCGTCGCGATCGCCCGCGCGCTGTCCATGGATCCCAAGATCATGCTCTTCGACGAGCCCACTGCTGCGCTCGACCCCGAACTGGTCGGCGACGTCCTCGCCGTCATGCGCGACCTGGCTGAGGCCGGCATGACCATGATGGTGGTGACCCACGAGATGCTGTTCGCCCGCGACGTGTCCGACCGGACGATCTTCATGGACGGGGGCGTCATCGTCGAGGAGGGTCCCTCGGCCGAGCTGATCGCGGCGCCGAAGGAGAAGAGGACGCAGATCTTCCTCAAGCGGGTGCTGGACCCGACCCACATCGAGGACTCCGAACTCGGCGAGACCGAGCCGGACGAGCCCGTCAGGCGGAAGTAACCGCCTCGACCGGCGCGCCGGTCAAGCTCACCAGCTCGTCGGGACTCAGCGGGAACACCGCGTGCGGGTGCCCGGCCGCGGCCCAGATCTCGTCGAAGCGGAAGAGCTCCCGATCGACGAGGATCACCGGCGCCGTTGTGTGCGCGACGGGGGAGACCCCACCGATCGAGAACCCCGTGGACGCCTTCACGAAGTCCGCGTCCGCCCGTCCCACCTTCCCGACCAGGGTCGAGACCAGCTTCTCGTCCACCCGCAGGTCGCCGGAGGTGACCACGAGCACGGCGGCGTCGTCGCTCAGCCGACGGAACACGATGCTCTTCGCGATCTGGCCGAGCTCGACGCCCAGGGCAGACGCAGCGTCCGCCGCGGTGCGTCCGGTCGCGGGCAGCATCACCACCTCGTGCGGGTGGCCGAGTTCGGCGAGCTTGTCGGCCACGCGGCGGACGCCGTCGGACATGGGGGCTTCAGTCACGCGGGCCATCCTGCCAGCCGCGCCGGTGGCGGGGAGGTTTCGCGGTCTCGACTGAGACTCACGGCGGGTGGGGCGTCCGCGCGTCATCGCGACGAATTCGTCAGACGCCGCACGGGCCGCGTCCCGGCTCCACGCTGGGCGCCCGGCCGGGACCGTTCCTCGCCTCCCGCTAGGATTCGCGGGTGATCACCCGCATGTCGCAGCTGTTCTTCCGCACGCTCCGAGAGGATCCCGCGGACGCGGAGGTGCCCAGCCACCGCTGGCTCGTCCGCGCCGGCTACATCCGTCGCGTCGCGCCCGGCATCTACTCGTGGCTGCCGCTGGGCCTGCGGGTGCTGGCGAACGTCGAGCAGATCGTCCGCGAGGAGATGGACGCGATCGGCGCGCAGGAGGTGCGCTTCCCCGCGCTGCTGCCCCGCGAGCCGTACGAGGCGACCGGCCGCTGGACGGAGTACGGGCCGAACCTGTTCCGCCTGCAGGACCGCAAGGGCGGCGACTACCTTCTCGGGCCGACGCACGAGGAGATGTTCACCCTTGTCGTGAAGGACCTGTACTCCTCCTACAAGGACCTCCCGCTGGCGCTGTACCAGATCCAGACCAAGTACCGCGACGAGGCCCGTCCCCGCGCCGGCCTGCTGCGCGGGCGCGAGTTCGTGATGAAGGACTCCTACTCCTTCGACGTCGACGACGCCGGGCTGGATGCCTCCTACGACGCCCATCGGCGGGCCTACATCAGGATCTTCGACCGGCTGGGCTTCGAGTACGTCATCGTCAAGGCCACGTCCGGGGCGATGGGAGGTTCGGCATCGGAGGAGTTCCTCGCGATCGCGCCGAACGGCGAGGACACCTTCGTCCGCTCACCGGGCGGGTACGCCGCGAACGTCGAGGCGGTCCGGATCGCGCCCCCGCCCGAGATGGACGCCAGTGCCGTTGGCCCGGCCCGGAACGTCGACACCCCCGGGACGGGCACCATCGCCGAGCTGGTGGAGGCGGCCAACGTCCGGTTCCCGCGACCCGATCGCGCCTGGACGGCCGCCGACACGCTGAAGAACGTCGTGTTCAAGCTTGCCAACCCCGACGGGACGTCCGAACTCCTGATCGTCGGCCTGCCGGGCGACCGGGATGTCGACCTCAAGCGCCTCGATGCCGCCGTGGCACCCGCGGAGGCCACGCCGGTCACCGATGAGGACTTCGCCGCCAACCCGGGCCTCGTGAAGGGCTACATCGGCCCCGTGAAGGTCACCGAGTCCGGCCCCGTGCAGTTCCTTGGTGCCGAGCACGAGGCGAAGGTGCGCTACCTCCTCGACCCGCGGGTCGTCTCCGGCACGTCCTGGATCACCGGGGCCAACATCGTCGACACCCACCAGATGGACGTCGTCGCGGGACGGGACTTCACCGCCGACGGCACCATCGACGTCGCCGAGATCCGCGCCGGCGATCCCGCCCCGGACGGTTCGGGTCCGCTGAGCCTCGCCCGGGGCATCGAGATGGGTCACATCTTCCAGCTCGGGCGCAAGTACGCCGAGGCCCTCGGGCTGAAGGTGCTCGACGAGAACGGCAAGCTGGTCACGGTCACGATGGGCTCCTACGGCATCGGGGTTTCCCGAGCCGTCGCGGCCGTGGCCGAGGGCACCTGCGACGAGCGCGGCCTGGCGTGGCCGCGCGAGCTGGCACCGTTCGACATCCAGGTGATCGCCACCGGCAAGGGCAGCGAGATCGAGGACGCCGCTGCCCAGCTCGCAGCCGACCTCGACGCTGCCGGACTCACCGTCCTGCTGGACGACCGCAAGGCAAGCCCCGGCGTGAAGTTCACCGACGCAGAGGTGATGGGAATGCCCACCTCCGTCGTGGTCGGGCGGGGCCTCGCGGACGGCCTCGTCGAGGTGCGTGACCGGGCGAGCGGCGAGCGGGTGGAAGTACCCCTCGCCGAGGTTGTGGCGCACCTTCTGGCGGTCGTCCACGGCCGATAGACGACCAGTGACGTCGGGGGTCAGCCGGGCGGAGCGAGGAGTCTCGACAACGGGCGCGCCAGCCCCCGAGGGAATAAGATTCGACGAAACGGGTGACGAGCCCGGACAACCGCACACCACAATCGGATCGGGGCAGTCATGGACGCCACACAGCTCGGCACGCTGGTCAGGCCGGCCGCGGCCGTCCACGGGCTTGAAGTCGACCGGTGCGAAGTGCAGTCCGCGGGCAAGCGTTCGATCCTGCGGGTGTTCCTGGACGGGGACGGCCCGGAGGGCCGCGGCCCGTCGCTGGACCAGATCGCCGAGGCCACGCGGAGCATCGCCGAGGTGCTCGACGCCGAGGACGTGACCAACGGTCGTCCGTACACGCTCGAGGTCTCCTCGCGCGGCGTCGGACGGCCGCTCACGGAGGCGAAGCACTTCCGCCGCAACATCGGACGCCTGGTGCGGATCGAGTCGGCCGACGGCACCGTCACCGGGCGGATCACCGGGCAGCGCGAGGACGAGGTCGACCTGGACGTCGACGGCACCGTGCGTACCGTGCCGCTCGCGGGCGTCCGCAAGGCGATGGTGCAGGTGGAGATGAACCGGCCCGTGGCCGGCGAGGACGAGGACGAGGAGGCCTGAGATGGACGTCGACCTGAGCGCACTGAAGGCGCTGGAGCGCGACAAGGAGATCAGCATGGAGGTGCTGCTCGGCGCGCTCAGCGACGCCCTCCTGAATGCGTACGAGAAGACGCCCGGTGCGGTCACCGGCGCGCGCGTCGAGATCGACCGCCGCAGTGGCAAGGTCAGCGTGCTGGCGCCCGAGCTCGATGAGGAGGGCAATCGCGTCGGCGAGTACGACGACACCCCCGAGGGCTTCGGACGGGTGGCGGCGGCCACCGCTCGCCAGGTGATCTTCCAGCGGCTCCGCGAGGCGGAGGACGAACAGAAGTACGGGCACTTCGCCGGTTCTGAGGGCGACATCCTCCTCGGCGTGGTCCAGCAGGACCGCGATCCGCGGGTGGTCCGGGTCGACCTGGGCTCGATCGAGGCGATCATGCCGGCCGCCGAGCAGGTTCCGGGCGAGGACTACAGCCACGGCAAGCGGCTGCGGGTCTTCGTCGTCAGCGTCAGGCGCGAGCTGCGCGGCCCCCAGGTCGTGGTCTCCCGGACGCACCCGAACCTCGTCGCCAAGCTCTTCGCGCTCGAGGTACCCGAGATCGAGCAGGGCGTCGTCGAGATCAAGGCCATCGCGCGGGAAGCGGGCCACCGGACGAAGATCGCGGTGGTCAGCCACAATCCCGACGTCTCGGCCAAGGGCGCCTGCATCGGGCCCATGGGTCAGCGGGTGCGTGCGGTCATGCACGAACTCAACGAGGAGAAGATCGACATCATCGACTACTCCGACTCGGCGGAGGAGTTCGTCGCCCAGGCCCTGAGCCCGGCCAAGGTCACCTCGGTCACCGTCGTCGACCCGGCTGCGCGGGCCGCCCGCGTCGTCGTCCCGGACTACCAGCTCTCGCTGGCGATCGGTCGCGAGGGGCAGAACGCCCGGCTGGCCGCCCGGCTCACCGGGTGGCGGATCGACATCCGTCCGGACACCGCGCCGGCCTGAGCGACGCCCGCGGAGGCTACCTCGTCGGGGCAGCGCTCGGCTGGCCGCCGCCCATGCTTCCCATCACTTCCTGAAGGGCTGCCAGCACCTTCGCCTGATCCAGGTTCAGCTCGGTTGCGATCGACGTCGCCATCGCCGTCAGCCGCTCGCTGTTGCCGCCGAAACCGCCGCTCGGTCGGCTGCCGCTGGGAAAGGAACCGCTCGGCCTCGAACCGGGTGTGAATGTGCCGGACGGGCGGTCGGACGGCCGGGCTGCGGCGAGCGCGTTGTCGAGGGCCGTCTTCATCTTCGCCTCGTCCACGCCGAGCTTCGAGGCGAGCTGGGTCGCCAGGGTTGTGGTGTCGAACTGCGCGCCGCCACGGTTGCCGTAGCCGCCGCCCTGCCGCTGGCCGTAACCCGGCGGCCCGCCCTGGTCGCCGGCGCCGCCGGCGAGATTGGCCGCGAAGGCGCCGACCCCGACCGCAGCGGCCAGGGCGATGACTCCGCCTCCGATCGCCAGCCCGATGCGCTGCTTGCTGTTCATCCGACTCCTCACACCGTGTTGCCCCGATCCCAGCGGAACGGGCTGTGCCTGACCGCTGCCGTTCCTGTCAGCCGGCTGTGGATGCTGGACGCCTCCGCCCGGCCGCCGCGGGCCAACCTCTGGCCGCTACAGTTGTCGGCCGTGGAACCCCAACGCACCTGCATCGGCTGTCGGGTGGTCCAGGACAAGACCGATCTGCTCCGGGTCACGTGGCAGGACGGTGTCGGGATCGTGCTCGACCGGGAACAACGGCTGGGTGGACGGGGTTGCTATGTGCATCCGGGCTGTGTCGACACGGCACTGCACCGCAAGGCGTTCGGACGGGCGTTGAGACGCGTGGTCGAGCCGGGCCAGGCGCTCGCCGCGCTGAGGGGCCCCGGCCGGACCGATTGAGCGATTGGCACCCCGGCGGGATATGCTTCACGCTGCGCGTTCGTCGTTCCGAGGCGAGCACAACCAGAAAGTGGGCTAGCGCTCATGACCACTCGATGAGTACCTCGAAATGAGCATCACAAACTAACTGGTCCGTTGCGCATCGCCGCGGACCGCACGAAGGAGAGTAGTGGCTGTCCGCGTCTACGAGCTCGCGAAGGAGCTCGGACTCGAGAGCAAGGAAGTCTTGCAGACCCTCAAAGACATGGGGGAGTTCGTCCGTTCGGCGTCGTCCACGATCGAGGCGCCGGTTGCGCGCAAGTTGCGCGAGCACGTCGCGTCCGAGAAGCCGGCCGCGCCCGCACCTGCCAAGCCCGCCGCCAAGCCGGCACCGGTGGCCTCCAAGCCCGCCGCCCGGCCCGAGCCGGCCGCCGCCGTCGTGACCGAGACCCCGGCCCCGGAGAAGGCCGTGGAGTCCCCGGCACCGGCCAAGCCCGTCGTCGCGGAAGCACCCGCGGCCGCGCAGCCGGTCGCAGAGGCTCCCGCGCCGACACCCGCGGCCGCCGCCCCTGCCGCTCCTGCGGCGCCGGAAGCGGTCGCGCCTCGCCCGGCGCCAACGCCGGGCGTCGTGCCGCGTCCCCCTGTGCCCCGTCCCGGCGGCAGCGCAGGGCTCCCCGGAGCCGGCGCCCGGCGTCCGGGTGCCCCGCGTCCCGGTAACAACCCGTTCGCGTCGCGGCAGGGCATGGGCGTGCAGCGTCCCCGGCCCGAGGGCGCCGGTCCGCGTCCCGGACCCGGCACGTTCGGCGACCGCCCCCAGGGCCAGCGACCCGACCGGCCGCCGCGTCCCGGCGGCGGCGTGCCCGGCATGCCGCGTCCCAACCCCGCGATGATGCCCAAGACCGCGGCCAACGGCCTCGGCGTTCGACCCGGCCAGGCCGGACGTCCCGGCACCGGTGTCGGTGGACGCGGGCGCCCCGGCGGCGTCGGTGCCCCCGGTCGCGGTGGCGTCGGCGGCCCGCCCGGACCCGGCGGGCCCGGCGGCGGTCGTGGTGGCCGCGGTGGCCGTGGCGGCTCGGGCACCCAGGGCGCCTTCGGGCGTCCCGGCGGCCCCAGCAAGCGCGGACGCAAGTCGAAGAAGCAGCGCAGGCAGGAATTCGACCAGATGGAGGCGCCGTCGATCGGTGGCGTGCGCGTCCGCCAGGGTGACGGACAGACCGTCCGGCTGCGCCGTGGGTCGTCCCTGACCGACCTCGCCGAGAAGATCGGTGTCGAGGCCGCGTCGCTGGTGCAGGTGCTGTTCCACCTGGGGGAGATGGTCAACGCCACCCAGTCGGTGGCAGACGACACGCTCCAGGTGCTGGGTGCCGAGCTCAACTACAACATCGAGGTCGTCTCGCCCGAGGACGAGGACCGCGAGCTGCTGGAGAGCTTCGACATCGAGTTCGGCGAGAACGAGGGCGGCGAGGAGGACCTCGCGCCGCGTCCGCCGGCCGTCACCGTCATGGGTCACGTCGACCACGGCAAGACGAAGCTGCTGGACGCCCTCCGCAACACCAACGTGGTCGCGGGCGAGGCCGGTGGCATCACGCAGGCGATCGGCGCCTACCAGGTCGCCACCGAGGTGGACGGCCAGGAGCGGAAGATCACCTTCATCGACACCCCTGGCCACGAGGCGTTCACCGCCATGCGTGCCCGTGGGGCGAAGTCGACCGACATCGCCGTGCTGGTGGTGGCGGCCGATGACGGTGTGATGCCGCAGACGATCGAGGCCCTGAACCACGCGAAGGCGGCCGACGTGCCGATCGTGGTGGCGGTCAACAAGATCGACAAGGAGGCGGCCGACCCGGTCAAGGTCCGCGGCCAGCTCACCGAGTACGGCCTGGTGCCCGAGGAGTACGGCGGGGACACGATGTTCGTCGACGTCTCCGCGACCGCGAGGCTGGGCCTGGACGAGCTGCTCGAGGCGATCGTCCTGACCGCCGATGCGGCCCTCGACCTTCGCGCCAACCCGGACATGCCCGCCCAGGGTGTCGCCATCGAGGCGCACCTGGACAAGGGTCGCGGTCCCGTGGCCACCGTCCTGGTGCACCGCGGAACGCTGCACACCGGCGACTCGATCGTTGCGGGGGCTGCCTACGGCCGCGTCCGCGCCCTGATCAACGACCAGGGCGAGACGGTCGACGAGGCGCCGCCGTCCATGCCCGTCCAGGTGCTGGGTCTCACGTCCGTCCCGGGTGCCGGCGACAACTTCCTGGTCGTCGAGGACGACCGGATGGCTCGCCAGATCGCCGAGAAGCGTGAATCCCGTCAGCGGGCGGCCCTGCTGGCCAAGACCACGCGCCGCAAGACCCTCGATCAGCTGTTCGAGCAGCTGGCCAAGGGCGAGACGCAGGAGCTGCGGCTCATCCTCAAGGGCGACTCGGCTGGTGCGGTCGAAGCCCTGGAGGACTCGCTGCTGCAGATCGACGTCGGCGACGAGGTCTCGCTGCGGGTCATCGACCGCGGTGTCGGTGCCATCACCGAGACCAACGTATCGCTGGCCGCAGCGTCCGACGCGGTCATCATCGGGTTCAACGTCCGGGCCCAGGGCAAGGCCACGCAGATGGCCGACGCCGAGGGTGTGGACATCCGCTACTACTCGGTGATCTACGCGGCCATCGACGAGGTGGAGGCAGCGCTGAAGGGCATGCTGAAGCCGATCTTCGAGGAGAGGGTGATGGGCCAGGCGGAGATCCGCGAGATCTTCCGCTCGTCCAAGTTCGGCATCATCGCCGGCTGCATGGTGCTGGACGGCATCATCCGCCGCAACGCCAAGGCCCGGTTGCTCCGGGACGGGGTGGTGGTCACCGAGACCTCCATCGCATCCCTGCGCCGGGAGCGCGATGACGTCACCGAGGTCCGCGAGGGCTACGAGTGCGGCACCACGCTGGCGGGGTACTCCGACATCCACACCGGCGACATCATCGAGACCTTCGAGATGGTGGAGAAGCCGCGGGACTGACACACACCGTCCGCCCGGTGCCGTGAGGGGCCGGGCGGACGGGTCGGTCCCGGCGCGTTGAAAGGAAGAACCGATGGCTGGCGTGTACTTCAGCAAGGTCGCCGAGCAGATCAAGTTCATCGTCGCGGAGATGCTGCAGCGCCGGATCAAGGATCCGCGGCTCGGCTTCGTCACGGTGACCGACGTCCGGCTCAGCGGGGACGGCCACGAGGCGACGGTGTTCTACACCGTCCTCGGGGACGCGGCGGCGCGGGCCGACACCGCGGTGGCACTGCAGTCCGCCAGCGGGCTGTTGCGCTCGACGGTCGGCAAGCAGCTCGGTATGAAGTTCACCCCCACGCTGGCGTTCGTGCTGGACGCCGTCGAGGAGGATGCCGCCCACCTGGAGGACGTGCTCGCCCGCGCCAAGGCGCTGGACGCAGCCGTCGCAGAGCGCGCCCAGGGTGCGACCTACGCCGGCGATCCGGACCCGTACCGCAAACCGGCCGACGAAGAAGACGACGACGACGTTGAGTGAGCCGGTTCCGGGTGCCACCCGGGATGAGAGCGGTCTTGTCGTCGTGGACAAACCCAGGGGCTGGACGTCGCACCAGGTGGTCGCCCGCTGCCGGCGCCTCTACGGCACCCGCCGGGTCGGGCATGCCGGCACCCTGGACCCGATGGCCACCGGCGTCCTGCTGGTGGGCGTGGGTCGTGCCACGCGGCTGCTGGGTCACCTGGCCGGCCACGACAAGACCTACGTCGCGACGATCCGCCTGGGCGAGGCCACCACGACCGATGACGCCGAGGGCGAGCGCATCTCGGCCCCCGGTGCCTCCGGGATCACCGACGAGCAGGTACGCGCCGCCGTCGCACCCCTGGTGGGCACGATCTCGCAGGTGCCGTCGGCCGTCTCCGCGATCAAGGTGGACGGCAAGCGTGCCTATGCGCGCGTCCGCGCCGGCGAGCAGGTCGAGCTCGCCGCCCGCACCGTGACCGTATCCCGGTTCGACGTCACCGCGATCACCCGGAGCCGCATCCTCGGGGCGGAGGGCGATGCCGCAGCCGGCACCGACGTGATCGACGTGGCCGTGGAGATCGACTGCTCCTCCGGCACCTACATCCGGGCGCTGGCGCGCGACCTCGGCGCGTCGCTCGGCACGGGAGGCCACCTGACCGCGCTGCGGCGCACCCGGGTCGGAGCGTTCGACCTCTCGATGGCTGCACTGGACGGCGCCGCGCTGGAAGCCGGTCAGTCCGTCCCGCTCCTGGGCCTGGCGGACGTCGCGCGGCGCGCATTCCCCTTCGTTGAGGTGACCACGGACGTGGCCACCGATGTCCGGTACGGTCGCAGCCTGGAGCTGGTGGTCCCGTCCGACGTCACGGCAGTGGTGCACGACGAGACCCTGCTGGCGTTGTATCGACCGGGTCCGACGGGTGGCTCGGTGCCGGTGGCCGTCCTGGTCAGCGGCTAGGGTCATGCACGGACGCAGCATGGCGCGCGCAGGGTGGAAAGGGTCGTCGTGGGTTCTTCGGTAGTAGTCATCGGCAACTTCGACGGCGTGCATCCGGGGCACCGGGAGGTTCTCGCGGAAGCCCGACGCAGGCGTCCGGAACTGCCGCTGATGGTGGTGACCTTCTGGCCGCACCCGCTGTCGGTGCTTCGGCCCGACGCCGCGCCGATGCTGCTGACGAGCTTGGAGGGCCGCATCGACCTGCTCACCCAGGCGGGCGCCGATCGTGTCGAGGTCATCCCGTTCACGCGGGAGTTCGCCACGTGGAGCCCGTCCGAGTTCGTCGAGAAGGTCGTCGTCCCCCTCGATCCGGCGCTGGTCGTTGTGGGGGAGAACTTCCGGTTCGGGCACCTGGCCGCCGGCAACGTGGACACGCTCCGCGAACTCGCAGCCGGGCGGTTCGAGGTGGAGGGCCTGCCGCTGGTGAGGTTCGGGGACGAGGAGACCTGCTCGACGCGGATCCGCGACGCGCTCGCCGCCGGCAACGTGGCCCACGCGGCCGAGCACCTCGGCCGACCGTTCCGGTTCCGCGGCGTCGTCGCGCACGGCGACCGGCGTGGCCGGCAGCTCGGTTTCCCGACCGCCAACCTGCCCGTCCCCGACAACCGGGCGTGCCCGGCGGACGGCGTCTACGCCGGTTGGGTGATCCGGAAGGACGGGCTGGACGCGCACGGTCGTCCGATCCCTGAGGGGCAGGAGCCGGAGCGCTGGCCGGCGGCGATCTCCGTTGGCACCAACCCCACCTTCGACGGCCCCGACCGCAGGGTGGAATCCTACGTACTCGACCGCACCGACCTGGAGCTCTACGGAGCCGAGTTGATCGTGGAGTTCACCGCGCGCATCCGTGGCCAGGTGAGGTTCGGCGACATCGACGCCCTAGTCGCCCAGATGCACGCCGACGTCGACGAGTGCCGCCGCATCCTCGCGACGTGACGGTCGCGCGCCACCGGAAGCCAGTACCGCTTCTGCCGTAGCGAGGCGCACAATGGAAGTGTGCTGCTGCCCGGTTGGTTGCGGCTCCGCCTGCGGCCGCGAAACGACTCTTCGTCGTCCGACGACGCGCTCGGCCTCGACCCTGCCGACGTCGCGGAGTTGGCCGAGATCGAGCGGCGCCTCTGGCTGGAGGAACGTTCCGCGAGCACCGCGCTGGTGGCGGCGGCCGTTCACCGGCTCGTCGTCCGCCGGGTGCCTGCCCGATCCGTCCAGCCGGGGCCCCTCGCGTCTCTGGCGGTGATGGGCTTCGCCGACGGGACGCGGCTGTTGGTGCGGTCGCTGCACGCCGGCGACCTCGGCAAGGTCGCGGTCGCCGTCCTGGGTGGCCACGTGACCGTCCACGACTGCCTGCGCTCTCCCGACGCGGTCCTCCTGGAACTGGACGGCTGTCGCACCGTGCGCATCGCGGCGGCCGGCCTCGCCCCTGCGCTGGACTAGGCGATCCGCAGGGACTTGCGGTAGACCGCGTCCAGGCGCTCGGCGTCGGGGAGTGAGCCGCCCGCAGCGAGGGCCGGAAGGTGGTCACCGGTCGGGGTGTAGTCCAGGCCGATGAACACGGGGATCGCGGTCTCGTTCTCGGGATCGACGCGAAGGAACACCTCGCTGAAGCCGGCCCGGGCGGCCAGGGACTCCAGATACTGGCTGATCTGGGTGGCAACACCGTGGCCGCGGGCCTCCGGGTAGACGAGCAGGTCCCGCAGTTCGGGGCACAGGCGTCCCGGGCGGCAGTCGATCGCGCCCAGGCCCAACGGGGTGTTCGAAGCGTCCACGGCGACGGCGAAGAAGTAGCTGCCGGCGTCCTGCCGGTCGAGGTGCGACTGCGCGAGCCGCGCATCGGGTTGCGGCTCGCGGGCGTGGAGCGCCGCGAGATCCGCCTGCTCGACAAGGCGAACCGTGATCGAGTCGAATGCCATGCTGTCTCCCATCCGTGGAGGTCACCCCGGCCCCCTGTTGCGTCCCGTCATCCCGGAGTCTGCCACAGGCAGGTGACCGCGCCGCAGGGTGGACGGACAAAAGGACCGTCCCCGACTCCGTCCACAGAACGGGGTCGGGGACGGTCCTATTCCGTCCGTTGGCTGCGAAGGATCGGCCCGGCGGCGCCGGGCCCGGATCAGCCGAGCGCCTTGATGATGTCCTCGACGCGGTCCTTCGCGTCGCCGAACAGCATCTGGGTGTTCTCCTTGAAGAACAACGGGTTCTGGACGCCGGCGTACCCGGTGGCCATCGACCGTTTGAACACGATGACGTTCTCGGCCTTCCAGACCTCCAGCACCGGCATGCCGGCGATGGGGGAGTTGGGGTCGTCGAGGGCCGCGGGGTTGACGGTGTCGTTCGCCCCGATGACGAGGACCACGTCGGTGTCGGCGAAGTCCTCGTTGATCTCGTCCATCTCGAGGACGATGTCGTAGGGGACGTGGGCCTCGGCCAGCAGCACGTTCATGTGGCCGGGGAGACGCCCGGCGACCGGGTGGACGCCGAAGCGGACGTTGACGCCGTGCGCGCGCAGCTTGGCGGTCAGGTCGGCGACCGGGTACTGGGCCTTGGCGACCGCCATGCCGTACCCGGGCGTGATGATGACGCTCTTGGCGGCCCACAGCATCTCGGCCGCACCGGCTGCGTCGATCTCGCGGTGTTCGCCCTGCTCGGCATCGGTGCTCGCCACCGTGCCGGTGTCGACGCCGAAGCCGCCGAGGATGACCGAGATGAACGAGCGGTTCATGGCCCGGCACATGATGTAGCTCAGGATCGCACCGGAGGAGCCGACGAGTGAGCCGGTGATGATCAGCAGGTTGTTGTTGAGCATGAAGCCCGCTGCCGCAGCGGCCCAGCCGGAGTAGGAGTTCAGCATCGACACGACGACGGGCATGTCGCCGCCGCCGATGGCCGCCACCATGTGGAGGCCGAGCAGGAAGCCGATCACGGCGATGGCGATGATCAGGATCCAGCCGAGGGTGGGGTTGGACTCGCCGGCGATGACGAACCAGATCATCAGGGCGAAGAACGCGACGAACCCGATCAGGTTGATCCAGTTCCGTCCGGGCAGCATGAGCGGCTTGGAGCCCATCTTGGCTGACAGCTTCAGGTACGCGATGACCGAGCCGGTGAAGGTGTAGGCGCCGATCAGGACGCCCAGGGCGACTTCGACCAGGTGGACGGCGCCCGATCCGCTCTCGGCGGGGACGGCGAAGGAGTTGAAGCCGACCAGCACCGCAGCCATGCCAACGAAGGAGTGGAAGGCGGCGATCAGCTCGGGCATCTGGGTCATCTCGACCCGGCGTGCGATCGGGGTGCCGATGAGGGCGCCGATGAGCAGGACGGCGACGATCAGGCCGAGAGTGATCGGCACCGAAAGGCGACTGCCGTCGCCCTGGCCCTCTGCGGACAGGAACACCGAGTGGACGATGGTCGCGATCAGCGCCAGGCCCATGCCGACCATGCCGGCGATGTTGCCCAGGCGGGCGGTCGTCTGCTTCGAGAGGCCGGCCAGCGACAGGATGAACAGCACCCCGGCGATGATGTACAGGCCCTGGATGAACTGGAGCAGCATGCTCATGCCTCCTTCTTGAACATGCCGAGCATCCGGTAGGAGACCAGGAACCCGCCGAAGATGTTGATCGATGCGATGGTCGCTGCGATGAAGCTCATCACCAGCACCGCGAGGTTGGTGGAGCCGAGTTGGAGCAGCGCGCCGACCAGGATGATGCCGGAGATGGCGTTGGTCTGGGCCATCAGCGGCGTGTGCAGCGAGTGCGACACCCCGCTGATCACGTAGAAGCCGACCACCACGGCCAGCGCGAACACCGTGAACGCGCCGACGAAGCTGGCCGGGGAGAACGCGACCGCTGCCACGACGAGGACGGCCGCGACCACCGACATGACCAGGTTCCGCTGTCCCTTGACCTTCGCCTCAGCTGCCAGCCGCAGCGCCTTCGCCGCGGGGTCCTCGGCCGGCACGACCTCGGCTGCGGCAGCGGCGGGCGCCGCCGAGACCTGCACCGGTGGTGGTGGCCACAACACCTCGCCCGCCCGGGTCACGGTCATGCCCCGGACGACGACGTCGTCGAGGTCGAACGTGACCTCGCCGTCGGCCTTCGGGGTGAGGAGCTTGAACAGGTTGACGACGTTCGTCCCGTACAGCTGGGACGCCTGCGTGGGCAGCCGCCCGGCCAGGTCGGTGTAGCCGATGATCTTCACGCCGTTCTCGGTGACGACGAGTTCGTCCGGCTTGGAGCCCTCGACGTTGCCGCCGTTGGAGGCGGCCATGTCGACGATCACCGAGCCGGGCTTCATGGTCGCGACCATCTCGGCCGTGATCAGCCGCGGGGCCGGGCGTCCCGGGATCAGCGCGGTGGTGATGATGATGTCGACGTCCTTGCACTGCTCGGCGTACATCTGGGCCGCTGCCTCGTTGTACGCCTCGGACGCCTCCTTGGCGTAGCCGTCGGTCGACTTCTGCTGCTCGGCCTGCACGGCAACGAACTCGCCGCCCATGGACTGCACCTGCTCCGCGACCTCCGCGCGGAGGTCGGTGGCGCGCACGATCGCGCCCAGCGACTTCGCCGTCCCGATCGCCGCCAGGCCGGCCACACCCGCACCGGACACGAACACCTTCGCCGGCGGCACCTTGCCCGCCGCGGTGACCTGGCCGGTGAAGAACGAGCCGAACTCGTTCGCCGCCTCGACCACCGCGCGGTAGCCGGCGATGTTGGCCATCGAGCTCAGGACGTCCAGCGCCTGTGCCCGCGAGATCCGCGGGACGGCGTCCATGGCGAGGGCGGTCAGGTTCCGCTTGGCCAGCTTGTCCACGAGTTCGGGGTTGCGTGCCGGAGCGATCAGGGAGATCAGCGTCCCGCCGACCGGCAGCTTCGTGATCTCCGCCCCCGACGGGGCGTTGATCTTCGCCACCACCGGCGACTTCCACACCGTCGCCCGGTCCGCGACCGTTGCGCCCGCCGCGACGTACTCGGCGTCCGGATAGGACGACTTCGCGCCCGCCCCGGCCTCCACCACGACGCTGTGACCCAGCTTGATCAGCTGGACGACGGTCTTCGGAGTGGCCGCGACGCGCGTCTCTCCCTTGGCTGTTTCGAGGGGAATCCCGATCTGCATGCCGTGAACGTCCTTCCATGGGTTGGGCGACGATGCCAACGCAGAGGTAGCGTAATGGGTAGTGATACGCACCTGTTATTCGCGCTCGGAGATGGCCGGGATGCGGTCCGCTAGGCGATTCGCCCGCTCACCGCTGAGCCGGTAGACTCGTCACGCCGTCAAGACGGCCGCGGATGCCCAAGGGCTCCCAGCGACTCTCGATTCAGTCAATCGTTGCCACCTGGCAGGGGAGCGCCGCGCAACGGGAAACCGAGAGGAGAGCAGCGAACGATGGACGCTGACACCAAGAAGAAGATCATCGAAGAGTACGCACAGACCCCTGGCGACACCGGTTCCCCGGATGTGCAGATCGCGCTGCTCACCAAGCGGATCGCCCACCTGACCGAGCACCTCAAGGAGCACAAGGGCGACCACCACAGCCGCCGGGGCCTCATGCTCATGGTCGGCCAGAGGCGCCGCCTGCTCAACTACGTGATGAAGAACGACGTTGAGCACTACCGCTCGCTGATCGCTCGCCTCGGCCTGCGTCGGTGACACCAGCTCCATGATCAGCCGGTGACGGGATTCCCGTCACCGGCTGGTCGTGCTCCAACCACAGAATCGCCCCACACCACCTGGTTTGGTCCTCGGTAGTGACTTTCGGGCAGCCGTGAACACGGCTCCCCGCGAGCCTCGATCGAAGACCGGGGCAGGCGAGGCGGGGCAGAACCGAAAGGAATCCGAATGGAAGGTCCTGACCTTCGCTACACCGAGGCCGTGATCGACAACGGCCCACTGGGCAAGCACGTCGTCCGCTTCGAGTCCGGGCTGCTGGCCCGCCAGGCCAACGGCTCCGCAGCCGTGTACCTCGACGGCGACACCATGCTGCTGTCGGCCACCACCGCCGCCAAGAACCCGCGCGACGCGGTCGACTTCTTCCCGCTCACCGTGGACGTGGAGGAGCGGATGTACGCCGCCGGCCGCATCCCCGGCTCCTTCTTCCGCCGTGAGGGCCGCCCGTCCGAGGGTGCGATCCTCGCCGCCCGCCTGACCGACCGTCCGCTGCGTCCCTGCTTCGTGAAGGGGCTGCGCAACGAGGTCCAGGTCGTCATCACCGTGATGGCGCTGAACCCGAACGTCCGCTACGACGTCCTGGCGATCAACGCCGGCTCGGCGTCCACCACGCTGGCCGGTCTGCCGTTCTCCGGCCCGGTCGGTGGCCTCCGCGTCGCCCTGATCGGCGACCAGTGGGTCGGCTTCCCGACCGTCGAGCAGTCCGAGCAGGCCACCTTCGAGATGGCGATCGCCGGCCGGGTCCTGCCCGACGGTGACGTCGCGATCATGATGGTCGAGGCCGAGTCGACCGCAGCCACCTGGGACCTGGTCCGCTCCGGCCGCACCGCCCCGACCGAAGAGGTCGTCGCGCAGGGTCTGGAAGCCGCCAAGCCGTTCATCAAGGCGCTGTGCGACGCGCAGGCCGAGCTGGCCGCCATGCTGCCCAAGCCGGTGCAGCAGTTCCCGGTGTTCCTCGAGTACCAGCCCGACGTGTTCGCAGCGGTCGAGGCCGCCGGCGCCGACCGGCTCAAGGCTGTCATGAGCATCGCGGGCAAGGCCGAGCGGGAGACCTCCACCGAGGAGTTGAAGGCTGCCCTGCACTCCGAGCTCGACGGCCAGTTCCCCGAGCGGGAGAAGGAGATCAGCGGGGCGTTCTACGCGCTGACCAAGAAGATCGTCCGCCGCAAGACGCTCACCGAGCAGGTGCGCATCGACGGCCGCGGCGTCCGCGACATCCGGACGCTGTCCGCAGAGGTCGGCGTCCTGCCCCGCGTCCACGGTTCGGCCCTGTTCCAGCGCGGCGAGACCCAGATCCTGGGCGTCTCCACGCTGAACATGCTCGACATGGAGCAGAAGCTCGACACGCTCTCCCCGGAGACGACCAAGCGCTACATGCACAACTACAACTTCCCGCCGTACTCGACCGGTGAGACCGGCAGGGTCGGCTCGCCGAAGCGGCGGGAGATCGGCCACGGCGCGCTCGCGGAGCGGGCCCTGCTGCCGGTGCTGCCCAAGCGGGACGAGTTCCCCTACGCCATCCGCCAGGTGTCCGAGGCCCTCGGGTCCAACGGCTCCACCTCGATGGGCTCGGTGTGCGCGTCGACCCTGGCACTGCTGAACGCAGGCGTGCCGCTGAAGGCACCGGTGGCGGGCATCGCGATGGGCCTGATGAGCGAGGACATCGACGGGGAGACCCGTTACGTCGCGCTCACCGACATCCTGGGCGCAGAGGACGCGCTGGGCGACATGGACTTCAAGGTCGCCGGGACGCGTGACTTCGTCACCGCCCTCCAGCTCGACACCAAGCTGGACGGGATCCCGTCCGAGGTTCTCGCCGGGGCGCTGCAGCAGGCCAAGGAGGCCCGCAACACGCTGCTCGACGTCATGGGCGAGGCCATCGACACCCCGGACGAGATGAGCCCGTACGCACCGCGGATCATCACCGTCCGCATCCCTGTCGACAAGATCGGCGAGGTCATCGGGCCCAAGGGCAAGATGATCAACCAGATCCAGGACGACACCGGCGCGAACATCTCGATCGAGGACGACGGCACCATCTACATCGGTGCCGACAACGGCGAGTCGGCCGAGGCCGCGCGGGCGCTGATCAACGCCATCGCCAACCCGACGATGCCGGAGAAGGGCGAGCGGTACCTGGGCACCGTGGTGAAGATCATGCCGTTCGGCGCCTTCATCTCCCTGCTGCCCGGCAAGGACGGCCTGCTGCACATCTCCAAGCTGCGGGCCCTGGCCGGCGGCGGTCGCGTGGAGAACGTGGAGGACGTCGTCAGCGTCGGCCAGAAGCTCCAGGTGGAGATCTCCGACATCGACGACAAGGGCAAGCTCTCCCTGATCCCCGTGGTCGAGGAGAAGGCGTCCGAGGTCGCCGAGGCCGCGGAGGCATCCGCCGAGGCCTGATTCAGTCAATCGCGAGCCGGCGTCCCCTCGGGGACGCCGGCTCGTGCCTTCTGTGCGCCCGCCCGCCGTCCGGGCGCGGCCGGTGCGCCTTCGTCGCCGGGTCGTCACCGAGGCACGGCACAGGGGACGCCGGACGGCTGAACCCTAGGATGGGGCGGACGAGGGAAGGGGACGCACATGTTGGTCGCGGTGTTCGGAGCCCGGGGGCGGATGGGAGCGGAGGTGTGCCGCGCGGTCGAGGCCGCGGACGACCTCGAGCTCGTCGCCGCCATCGATGCCGGAGATGACCGGGGTCCCGCCGAGGCGGCCGACGTCGTGGTGGACTTCACCGTCCCCGACGTCGTCATGGACAACCTCGCCTGGTGCGTCGACCACGGCGTTCACGCCGTCGTCGGCACGACGGGCTTCACCGACGAGCGGCTGGCCGGACTGCGCGACCTGCTGGCGGCCCGTCCCGGTGCGAACATCCTGATCGCCCCCAACTTCTCCATCGGAGCGGTGTTGATGATGCACTTCGCCGAGCAGGCAGCGCGCTTCTTCGAGTCGGCGGAGATCATCGAGTTGCACCACCCGAACAAGGTGGACGCGCCGTCGGGCACCGCCCAGGCGACCGCACGCCGGATCGCGGCCGCCCGGGACGCCGCCGGGCTCGGCGACGTTCCGGACGCCACCACGAGCGGGCTGGACGGCGCCCGCGGCGCCCAGGTCGACGGCATCCATGTGCACGGCGTCCGCCTGCGCGGACTCGTCGCTCACCAGGAGGTGCTGTTCGGGTCGGTGGGGGAGACGCTCACGATCCGCCACGACTCGCTGGACCGGGCCGGCTTCATGCCCGGCGTGCTCGCCGCCGTCCGCGCCGTCCCCGGGCTGCCGGGCCTGACGATCGGGATCGACGCGCTCCTGGGGCTGTAGGGCCCCACCCGGGCCAGCACCCCTGTGCCGGCTGTGGAGTCAGGCGAGCCCCGTGTGCAGCCGCACAAGCCTCACCCGCGGCCCGTCCTCGTCCATCGCGACCTCGGTGTGGGCGCCGTCCGCGGCCCAGCCGGCCTCGGTCAGGAAGCGCCGCAGGGCGTCGTCGTCGCTGCGTACCCACCAGGTCGCCCGGCTGAAACCGTCCGCCCGCAGCGTGTCGACGCTGGCGTTCAACAACCGGGAACCGTGGCCCATCCGTTGTGATTCAGGATCGATGCAGAACTCGGCGATCAGGGCGTCCGCGCCGGGATCCGCGTCCGGGTCGTCGCTGGGGCCGAGCGCGGCGAAGCCGACCGGAACCTCCTCGCCCAAGGCGACCAGCACCCGCAGCCGTGCCAGGGGAGGACGCGCGATGGCCGCCTCCCAGCTGGCCGCCATCTCCTCGGCGTCCACCGACGCCAGCGCCTGGGCCGCAGCGTCGGGCGGAAGTCCCTGCGCCCAGCACCTGCGCTGCACGGCGGCGATGGCGGACGCCTCCGCGGGGAGGGCGAGCCGGACGGAATCAGCGATCACGGCCGTCACCTTACCCAGCCCCCGCGAATCGGACCGGCGGTGGCGGTCCGCTCGACCGTGCGGGACGCAGGCTAAGTTAGGACGGTGCGAGAACCCCTTCGAACGCCCCCGAGGTTGAGTGCGGACACGTTGCGCGTGACTCCCCTGGGCGGCCACGGCGACATCGGCCGGAACATGAGCTCCTTCGAGATCAACGGTGAACTGATGTTCATCGACTGCGGCGTCCTGTTCCCGTCCGAGGACCACCCGGGCGTCGACCTGATCCTGCCCGGCCTCCACCTCGTCGAGGACCGCCTCGACCAGGCGAAGGCCCTGGTGCTGACGCACGGACACGAGGACCACATCGGCGCCGTCCCCTACCTGCTGCGCCGGCGCAGCGACCTGCCGGTTTTCGGGTCCCGGCTCACCCTCGCCCTGGTCAGGGAGAAGCTCCGCGAGCACCGCCTGCGCGACGTCGACCTGCGGGTCGTCGGAGAGGGCGACCGGGTCAAGGTCGGCGAGTTCGACCTGGAGTTCCTCGCCGTGAACCACTCCATCCCCGACGCGCTGGCCGTTGTCATCCGGACGAAGGCCGGCACGGTCCTGCACACCGGCGACTTCAAGATGGACCAGCTTCCGCTGGACCACCGGCTCACCGACCTGCGCGGTTTCGCCCGCCTCGGAGAGGAGGGCGTCGACCTGTTCATGCCCGACTCCACCAATGCCGAGACGCCGGGCTTCACACCCCACGAGCGCGACATCGAACCCGCCCTCGAGCGGGTGTTCGCCAGCGCCAGGCAGAAGCTGATCGTGGCCTGCTTCGCGTCCCACGTGCACCGGGTGCAGCAGGTCATGGACGCCGCCGTGCGGCACCGCCGCAAGGTGGTCTACGTCGGCCGGTCCATGCTGCGCAACATGACGGTTGCGCGGGAACTGGGCTACCTGAAGGTCCCGGAGGACACGCTCATCGACCTCAAGCAGATCGAGGACTACCCCGACAGCAAGGTCGTGATCATCTCCACCGGGTCCCAGGGTGAACCGCTGAGCGCCCTGTCGCGGATCTCGAACCACGAGCATCCGGTCATCAGCGCCGGTCCCGGCGACGTCGTCCTGCTCGCGTCCTCGCTGATCCCGGGCAACGAGAACTCGGTGTTCCGGGTGATCAACGGACTCTCCCGAAACGGGGTCACCGTCGTGCACAAGGGGACGGCCATGGTGCACGTCTCCGGCCACGCGAGCGCCGGTGAGCTGCTCTACTGCTACAACCTCCTCACCCCGCGTAACGTGTTGCCCGTCCACGGGGAGGTCAGGCACCTCATCGCCAACGCCGACCTGGCCGTCTCCACCGGCGTCCCCGCGGACAGCGTCTTCCCGGTCGAGGACGGCACCGTCATCGACCTCACCCCGGACGGCAGGGCGAAGGTCGTCGGCAAGCTCGAGTGCGGCTACATCTTCGTGGACGGCCTCACCGAGGGTGAGGTGTCCGACGCCGAGCTGACCGACCGCAAGATCCTCGGCGAGGAGGGCATCATCTCCGTCGTCACGGTGGTGAGCTTCCACGGTCGCACGCTCGTCTCGGGACCGGACATCCACGCCCGCGGCTTCACCGAGGACGACGCTGTGTTCAACCAGATCCGTCCGGAGCTGGTCGACGTGATCGAGAGGGCGCTCGCCGACGGCGTCGAGGACACCTTCCAGCTCCAGCAACTGGTGCGACGGACGATCGGACGCTGGGTGAACAACAACTTCCGTCGCCGTCCGATGATCCTGCCGATCGTCGTCGCGTCCTGATTCGCGCCCACCGGCCCGGGTCAGGTATCGTTGGCAGGTCCCTGTCGTGGGGGCCGAACTTCACGCGTCCGAGGGCGCGACGTCAAAATGAGGAGTACTCCAGTGGCTGCTGTCTGCGACATCTGCGCCAAGGGCCCGGGCTTCGGTCACAACGTGCCCTGGTCGAAGAAGAAGACCAACCGGCGCTGGAACCCGAACATCCAGCGCGTGCGCGCCGTCGTCAACGGCACGCCGACGCGTCTCAACGTGTGCACCTCCTGCCTGAAGGCCGGACGCGTCACTCGCTGAATCCCCGCCAGGAGACCCGCTCACGAGCGGGTCTCTTTGCATTTCCGCCATCAGTGAGAGAGGCGTGATGGACGACACCGGAACCGCAACGGGTCCCCGCTTCGCCGCGTTCGGCGTGATCATCGCCGTCGTCGCCGTCCCCGTCGGCCTGCTGTCCTGGCTGGCCGGTTACGGCTTCCTGGTGTGGGTCGCCGTCGCGGCCGTGATCGTCGCCGCGACGATGATCGGCCTGGGGTTCCGCCAGTGGAGGGCGGACGTCGAGCGTTGAGCGTGGTTGTCGCCGGCAACGTCTAGGCTCACGAACCATGGAGCCGAGGCTGGACGGGTGGCGCACCCGGATGTACTCGGAGCTCAACGCCCCGCTCGCTACCGTGCTGGGGGAGCGCACGGCGAAGGAGTTCGCAGCGCTGCGCATCCAGACCGTCGGCGACCTGCTCCGGCACGTCCCCCGGCACTACCTGTCCGGGACCGAGCTCACCGACCTCGCCACGCTCGTCCCGGGCGAGCTGGTGGCCGTGACCGCCCGCGTGGCCCACATCGACCGTCACGAGCCCCGTGCGCACCACGGAGCCCGACCCGGGCCGGGGAGACTCGAGGTTGCCCTCACCGACGGCAAGGGCCGGATCGTCGCCACCTTCTTCGGCAAGTCGCACCTGCTCGACTGGTGGTCGAGGCAGCTCAGTGCCGGGGTCGCCGGGTTGTTCGTCGGCAAGGTCGGCAGCTTCCGCGATCAGCTGCAGATGAGCCACCCGGTGTTCGTGATGATGGACGAACGTGGCCACATCGTCGCCACCTCGGAGGAGAAGGAGCGTGTCGCCGCCCTGTCCTCCGGAGGGCTGGTCGGCATGTACCCCGCGACGGCCAAGCTGCCCACGTGGAAGGTCGCCGAGTGCGCCCGGCTGGCGCTCGCGGCGTTGTCCGGCGCCGAGGATCCGTGGCCCGAGTGGTTGCGTGACCGTGCGGGAGTGCTGGAACTGACCGCGGCGTTCGCCGCCGTGCACCATCCCTCCAGCCTCTCCGAGGCCGAGCGTGGGTCGCAGCGGCTCGTCTTCGACGAGGCGATGGCGACCCAGCTCACCATGGCCTACCGCCGCGCCGACTCCGCCGCAGCCCCCGCCCGGCCGCGGCCACGGCGTCCGGACGGCCTGCTCGCGGCGTTCGACGCGCGCCTGCCCTTCACGCTGACGTCGGGCCAGACCGAGGTGTCCGATGCGATCTTCGCCGATCTCGAGCGCACCCGTCCCATGCAACGGCTGCTGCAGGGTGAGGTGGGCTCGGGGAAGACCGTCGTCGCGCTGCGCGCCATGCTCGCCGTTGTGGACGCCGGCGGGCAGGCCGCCCTGCTCGCGCCGACCGAGGTCCTCGCCACCCAGCACTACCAGACGATCGCCGGGCTGCTGGGCGACCTCGGCCAGGGCAGGATCCTCGGCGCCCCGGACAACGCGACCGACGTCGTCCTGCTCACCGGCTCGACGGCGTCCACCGGCCGGAGAGCAGCACTGCTCAAGGCCGCCAGCGGGGAGGCAGGGATCGTGATCGGCACCCACGCCCTGCTCGGCGAGCAGGTCCAGTTCGCCGACCTCGGCCTGGTCGTCATCGATGAGCAGCACCGGTTCGGGGTGGAGCAGCGCGCGGTCCTCAGCGGCAAGGCGACCGACCAGCCGCACGTGCTGGTGCTGACGGCGACCCCGATCCCGCGCTCGGTGGCCATGACGATCTTCGGCGACCTGGAGACCTCCACCCTGGCCGAGCTTCCCGCCGGACGTCCCGACGTGAGCACGGTCGTCGTGGACGCCGGGCTCCGGCCCGCCTGGGTGGACCGTGCCTGGCAGCGGGTCCGCGAGGAGGTCGCCTCGGGGCGGCAGGTGTTCATCGTTGCGCCGCGGATCGGGGGCACCCGCAACTCCGAGGGCAAGGGAGTCGTCGAGCTCGCGGCCGAACTCCGGGACGGGGCTCTGGCGGGCCTCGAGGTCGGCGTGCTGCACGGCCAGTTGGCAGCCGACGTCAAGGAGGAGGTGATGGCCGGGTTCGCGTCCGGACGCACGGACGTGCTCGTCGCCACCACGGTGATCGAGGTCGGAGTGGACGTTCCCAACGCCACCATGATGGTCGTCTGGGACGCCGACAGGTTCGGCATCTCCCAGCTCCACCAGCTCCGCGGCCGGATCGGCCGCGGCACCGAGCCCGGGGTCTGCCTGCTGATCACGACCGCCCCACCGGGTATGCCGGCTCGCGCCCGCCTGGACGCCGTCGCAGCGACCAGGGACGGCTTCGAGCTCGCCGAGCTGGACCTCGAGCAACGCCGGGAGGGTGACGTCCTTGGTGCCACCCAGGCGGGCAGCCGGTCGAGCCTGCGGTTGCTCCGGGTCACCGAGCACGCAGAGGTCATCGCCAAGGCGAGGGAGTTGGCCGCAGAGTGCGTCGCCCGCGACCCCGGACCGTCCACACCGGGGTTCGTCGACGCCGTCCGCGCGACCGAGTTGCTGGCTTCCGCCGACTGGCTCGAGCGAGGCTGAGGCGCCAACCGCGATAGCCTTCCCCGTTGTGACCAGGATCATCGCGGGCTCCCACGGTGGCAGGCGCCTGCGTACGCCCGGTCAGCAGACCACCCGTCCGACCACCGACCGGGTGCGCGAGGCCGCTTTCTCGGCGATCGCGGACTGGGCCGGAACCGGCGGCCTGCCCGCCGACCGCGCCTTGGCCGGACTCGGTTTCCTGGACCTGTTCGCCGGATCTGCCGCCATAGCGCTGGAAGCCGCCAGCCGCGGTGCGGCGCCGGTCGTGGCCGTCGAGGGTGATCACAGGGCGGCGGCCGTCGCCCGCGCGAACGCGGCGAGCCTGGGCCTCCCCGTCGAGGTCGCCGCGTCCACCGTCGAGCGGTGGCTCGCCGGACGAGCCGCCTCCGCGTTCGACATCGTGTGGGCCGACCCGCCCTACGACCTGTCCGGGGAGCGTCTCGGTGAAATCGTCAGTACCGTCGTCTCGGACGGCTGGCTGGTGCCGGGCGGACTGCTGGTCCTCGAGCGTTCCTCCAGAGATCCGGCCCCGCCGCTACCGGCGACGATGACGCTGAGTTGGCATCGGCGTTACGGTGAGACGATGCTGTATTTCGCCATGGAGGACAAGTGCTAGCGGTATGCCCGGGATCATTCGATCCCATCAGCAACGGGCACGTCGACGTGATCACGCGCGCCGCGGCGATTTTCGACGAGGTGATCGTCGCCGTCGGGCAGAACTCCACCAAGAACTACCTGTTCGATGCGGACGCCCGGCTCGGCCTGGTCCGCGAGTCCCTCGCCCACCTGCCGAACGTGAGCGCGGAGCACCTGGAAGGGCTCATCGTCGACTTCGTCAACGCGCGCGGGGGCGGGGTACTGGTGAAGGGCGTCCGGTTTGCGGCCGACTTCGAATTCGAACTGCAGATGGCGAACATGAACAAGCTGATGGCCGGAGTGGAGACCCTGATCCTCCCGGCCGCATCGCAATGGTCGACGTTGTCGTCGACCCTGATCAGGGAGATCGCGAACCACGGAGGCGATGTGTCCGAGTTCGTTCCCGAACCCGTAGCGCGGCGAATCCGCCAACGCTCGCTTGGAAAGGAGCCGTCCCGTGGTTGAGCGGACGCAGAAGGTGCTGTCGCAGCTGCACGACCTCGTTGCCGGGGCCAAGGGAGTGCCGATGTCGGCGTCCTGCATGATCAGCCGGGCCGATGCGCTGGCACTGATCGAGCGTGCCAACGCGGCCCTCGTGGAGGACCTGGCCGAAGCCCAGCGGGTCACCGCGACGTCGCTGGAGACTCTCGAGCGTGCCCAGGTCGAGGCCCGTCAGATCGTCGCGGCCGCCGAGGAGAAGGCCAGGTATCTGGCCACCCAGCAGCCCGTGCACGAGGAGGCGAGGCGGAAGGCGGCGATGGTCGAGGCGAAGGCGGTCGCCGACGCGGAGGCGCTGCGGCGGGAGGCCGACACCTACGTCGACTCCCGGATCGCCGCCTTCGAGGCCAGCCTGCAGAAGACCATCAGCCAGGTCCGGGTCATGCGCGAGCGGCTGGCCAGCCGGTCGGCCCTCGACGACGACACGGCCACCCACGCCCTGCCACGGCTGGACGTCTGAGTGCGCTTTTGCCGCTGCCGGGCCGCCTTGGTAGAGTTCTGCGTTGGTTATGACGCTGTTGAGCCATGCCGAAGGGAACCGTCGTGACTCCCCGCCTGCCTGACCCGCGTTCCGGGCTCGTCCTGGACACTCATGAACTGAGCCGCCGCGCTGGGCAGATGCGAGAAGTCGCACGGATCGCTGACGCCCCGGACAATCTCGGCATCGAAGTAATCGGAGTGCCACCCGGCTCACCCGTCGATCTCCAGCTCAGGCTGGAATCGGTGGTGGAGGGGGTGCTGGTCACCGGAACCGCCGAGGTTCGACTGCAGGGGTACTGCACACGGTGCCTGCGCGAGATCTCCTCCACACAGGAGTTCGAGCTGCAGGAACTGTTCTGCTATCCCGGCAAGGAATCCGACGACGAGGAGGCCAGGCACGTCGAGGGCGAGATGATCGACCTCGAACCCGTCCTTCGGGACGCGGTGGTGCTCGACCTGCCGTTCACGCCGCTGTGCCGTCCGGACTGTGCCGGGTTGTGCCCCATCTGTGGGGCAGACCTGAACGCAGATCCCGGTCACGGTCACGACGAGGCCATCGACCCCAGGTGGGCCGACCTCGGGACGTGGACGGACGCGAAGACATCTGACAAGAACGAGGAGTAACCGTGGCCGTCCCCAAGCGGAGAATGTCCCGAGCAAACACCCGGGCGCGCCGTTCGGCGTGGAAGACCACTGCCCCCAACCTGGTCACCTGCGCCAACCCGGCGTGCGGCGCTGCGCACCTGCCGCACACCGCCTGCCCGGAATGCGGCCAGTACGGCCCGCGCGCCGCGCGCCGCCAGGTCCTGGACTCCTGAGCGGAGTTCCGACGACAGTCGGACAGGGCGCGGCAGGCAGCCGCGCGCTCGAACTGCTCGAACAGCTGGGCATCACGCTGGATCCCCAGCTGTACCAGCTCGCCATGACCCACCGCTCGTACGCGTACGAGAACGGTGGGCTGCCCCACAACGAGCGCCTGGAGTTCCTCGGCGACGCCGTCCTCGGTGTCGTCGTGACCGAGCACCTGTACCGCAGCTATCCCGACCTGCCCGAGGGCAGGCTCGCCAAGCTTCGCGCCGCGGTGGTGAACTCCAACAGCCTGGCCGACGTTGCCCGCGGTCTCGACCTGGGGTCGCAGATCCTGCTGGGACGCGGCGAGCAGTCCACCGGCGGTGCGGACAAGTCCTCGATCCTCGCCGACTCGTTCGAGGCGTTCCTCGGAGCGGTCCTGATGTCCGCCGGGCGGGACGCGGCGGACCGGCTGGTCCGACACCTGTTCGACCCGCTGGTCGAGGCTGCCGCCGGCCTGGGCGCCGGCCTGGACTGGAAGACCAGCCTGCAGGAGCTCTCCGCCGACCGTGGCCTTGGCTCGGTCGCCTACCGGATCACCGAATCGGGACCCGACCACGACAAGCGCTTCGAGGCGATCGCGCTCGTCGACGGCCGGACGTTCGGCGCCGGCGCGGGCACCTCCAAGAAGCAGGCGGAACAGCGCGCCGCAGAGCACGCGTTCCGGGAGCTGGCCGCGGAGGCCGAGCCGGCCCTTGTCCCTCCGGGTGGCGATGCCTGAACTCCCTGAGGTCGAGGTGGTTCGCCGCGGCCTGGCTGCAGGGATCGGTGGGCGCCGGATCGCCGGTGTCGAGGTCCTGCACCCCCGTCCGGTGCGTCGCCATGTGGCGGGCCCCGACGACTTCGCAGCGAGCCTGGCCGGTCGCACCTTCGCCGAGCCGCGGCGCCGCGGCAAGTACCTGTGGCTGCCGTTCCTCGACGGGGACGCCCTGATGGCCCACCTGGGCATGAGCGGCCAGTTCCGCCTGGACGCGGCCGGGACCGCTCTGCCTCCGCAGTGCCGCGTGGTCGTCCGCTTCGTCGACGACGGCCCGGAGTTGCGGTTCGCCGACCAGCGCATGTTCGGAGGTCTGTGGCTGAGCCCACAGGGAGCCGAGCTTCCCGCGGAGATCCAGCACATCGCCCGCGACCTGTTCGATCCCGACCTCGACCGCAACGCGCTGGTCGCCGACATCCGCCGGCGCCAGAGCGGGATCAAGAGGGTGCTGCTGAACCAGACCGTTGTGTCCGGGATCGGCAACATCTACGCCGACGAGGCCCTGTGGCAGGCCCGGGTCCACTACGACACCCAGGCCGGACGGTTGAGCCCCTCGCGGGTGCGCGAGCTGCTCGACGCTGCCACGGCCGTGATGGCGGAGGCGCTCGCCCAGGGCGGTACGTCGTTCGACGCCCTCTACGTCAACGTGAACGGCTCGTCCGGCTACTTCGAGCGGTCCCTGAACGTGTACGGCCGCGCCGACCTGCCCTGCCCGCGCTGCGGGCGTCCCGTCGTCCGGGAGCCGTTCATGAACCGGTCGTCCTACCGGTGCCCGCGGTGCCAGCCGCGCCCTCGACGCGTTTCCGGCGACGGCCGGGACGGCACCGCCCGCTATCCTTCCCAGTTGTGAACTCCGGCGACTCGCGCACCCCTCTGGTCAGGCTGGTGCGCCAGTTCGTGAAATTCGGACTGGTCGGCGGAGCCGGCGTGGTGGTGAACATGCTGGTCGCCATCGTGATGAACAAGGCCAACGGGGGCACGATCAACGCCCAGCGGATCCTGTTCCCGATCCCGGGCACCGCGTTCAACTTCCGCTACAGCTCGCTGGTGTGGATCGTGGCCTTCCTCGTCGCGAACGTCTTCAACTTCCAGCTGAACCGCAGCTGGACCTTCCGCGGCACGCGCAAGGCGCCCTGGTTCGCGGAGTTCTGGCCGTTCCTCGCCGTCGGTGGGGCGGCCGCCGTCGTCGGGTTGTTCGTGAAGATCGCGTTCACCAACCCCACGTCCCCGCTCTACCTGCCCGAGCCGTGGTTCCACGAGAACGCGGGCCTGCGCTCGCGGGAGTACTGGTCCCAGCTCTTCACGATCGTGATCACGATGCCGATCAACTTCCTGGCGAACAAGCTGTGGACCTTCCGCCACGTGCGCCGCAAGCACGCCGTGAAGGCCGGCGAGGCGGTGGGCGAGTAGATGTACCTCAAGAGCCTCACCCTCCGGGGCTTCAAGTCCTTCGCCTCGAGCACGACGCTCGTCTTCGAGCCCGGCATCACCTGCGTGGTGGGGCCGAACGGCTCCGGCAAGTCGAACGTCGTCGACGCGCTCGCGTGGGTGATGGGCGAGCAGGGGGCCAAGAGCCTGCGCGGCGGCAAGATGGAGGACGTCATCTTCGCCGGCACGTCGGGGCGTTCCCCACTGGGCCGCGCGGAGGTCGAGTTGCGGATCGACAACTCCGACGGCGCCCTGCCGATCGATTACACCGAGGTGACGATCAGCCGGACCATGTTCCGTACGGGCGGGTCCGACTACGCGATCAACGGCACCCCCGCCCGGCTCCTCGACGTCCAGGAACTCCTCGCCGACTCCGGCATCGGCCGCGAGATGCACGTCATCGTCGGCCAGGGCCAGCTCGACTCGATCCTGCAGGCCACCCCGGAAACGCGGCGGGGCTTCATCGAGGAGGCCGCGGGGGTCCTCAAGCACCGGCGCCGCAAGGAGAAGGCCGAGCGCAAGCTTGAGGCCACCGCCGCGAACCTGAACCGGCTGAGCGACCTGATCGGCGAGATCCGGCGCCAGCTGAAGCCCCTCGGACGCCAGGCGGAGGTGGCACGCAAGGCCGCAGTGATCCAGGCGGAGGTCCGTGAGGCGCGCGCCCGGCTGCTCGCCGACGATCTCGTGACCGCCACCCGGGCGCTGGAGTCCGAACTCGCGGCCGAGGCCGAGGTGAAGCAGCGCCGGCAGCGGCTGGAGGAGGAGCTCGCGGCCGCCCGGCAGGCGGAGCAGGTGGCCGAAGCCGCTGCGCGTGACGCCATGCCGCGGCTGACGGCTGCGCAGGAGACCTGGTACGCCCTGGCAGGGCTCGCCGAGAGGCTCGCCAGCACGTCCACCATCGCGGCCGAGCGGCTCCGCAACGCCGCCGCCGTCGGCGACGAGCAGCACCCGGGACGCGACCCCGAGGCGATCGAGCGTGAGGCCGCCGAGGTACGGGCGGCAGAGAGCGCGCTGAAGACCGAGGCCGAGGGTCTCGCCGCCGCACTCGAGCAGGCCAGCGCGCACCGCGCCGCTGCGGAGGCCGCCCATGCCGAGGCCGAGCGTGCCTACGCGGCGCAGCAGCGCGCGATCGCCGACCGGCGGGAGGGTCTCGCCCGGCTCTCGGGAGAGGTCAACACGCTGCGCAGCAGGGTCGAGGCTGCCGCGGCCGAGATCGAGCGTCTCGCCCGAGCCCGCGCGGACGCCGAGGCACGCGGAGCGGACGCCCGGCACCAGTTCGCCTCTCTCGAGACCCGGCTGGCAGGGCTCAGCGCGGGGGAGTCGGGGCTGGACGAGGCGTACGAGTTCGCGGCAGAGGATGCGGCCGCGGCCGAGGCCAGCCTGGCCGCCCTGGAGGACGCACTGCGTGCCGCAACCGCCCAGAGGGGTGCGCTCGCCGCCCGCGCGGAGGCGCTCGCTGTGGGTCTGACCCAGCGAGACGGAGGAGCAGCGCTGCTCGCAGCGGGCGATCGCATCGACGGCCTCGTCGGGTCGGTCGCCGCACTGATCAAGGTTCGTCCGGCGGACCAGGTCGCCGTCGCGGCCGCTCTGGGCGCCGCGGCGGATGCCGTCGCCGTGACCGGTGTGGACGCAGCCGTGAAGGCCTTCGACCACCTCAAAGCAGAGGACCTCGGGCGCGCCGGCCTGCTCCTCGGGGGACCGGCGAATGACTCCGACGACTGGCCCGCGCTGCCGTCCGGGGCGGGCTGGGCGATCGATGCCGTCGAGTGCTCCACCCAGCTGCGTCCGGCCCTGCGGCGACTGTTGTTCAAGGTCGCCGTCGTCGACGACCTCGCCGGTGCCCGTGCGCTGGTCGACCGGCTGCCTGAGGTCACCGCCGTCACCCGCGACGGCGACCTCCTCAGCTCCTGGTTCGCGTCCGGCGGTTCCGCCGCCCAACCCTCGCTGATCGAGATCCGCGCAGCCATCGACGACGCCAACGACAAGCTCGCGACGGCACAGGCCGAGACGGAGCGGCTGAAGTTCGAGATCGCCGCAGCCACCCAGGCGGTGGCCGCAGCCCGGGACCGGGCCGAGGCTGCGCTCGCCCGGCTCCACGAGTCGGACGCCGAACACGCCGCCCTCGCCGAGGAGGCCGCCAGCCTGAACCAGACGGCCCGTTCCGCACACGACGAGTCCGGCAGGCTCGAGGCCGCAGCCGCCGCGGCCGAGCAGGCGCGGGACCAGGGCACCGCCACCCTCAACGAGCTCGAACGCCGCCTCGAACTCGCCGAGGCCCAGACGGAGCTGAGCGAGGCTGACCCCACCGAGCGGGACCGGACCGCTGATGTCGCCCGGCTCGCCCGCTCGGCCGAGATGGACGCCCGGCTGGCCCTGCGCACCGTCGAGGAGCGCGCACGGGCCCTCGGTGGACGGGCCGACAGCCTGAGCCGCGCCGCCCGGGCAGAACGGGACGCCCGCGCGCAGGCCGCTGCCCGGCGCGAGCAGTTGCGCAGGGAGGCCGAGATCGCTGCGGCCGTTCAGACCGCCGCCGAGTGGGTCGGCGGGCGGCTGGCGGCCTCCCGGGGGCTGGCCGAGGTCGAGCGGACGGCCGCACAACAGGCCCGGGCGGCTGCGGAGACCGAGCTGACGGCGGCCCGCAACCGCGGCCGTGAGCTCGCCCGGGCCTTCGAAGGCATGGTCGACAGCGTCCATCGCGATGAGCTCGCCCGCGCCCAGCAGCAGATGAAGATCGACGCACTCGCCGAGAAGGCGCTCGCGGAGCTCGGCCTGGAGCCGGAAGCGCTCGTGGCCGAGTACGGCCCGGATGTTCCCGTCCCGGTCGCTCCCGCGGACCCGGACGACCCCGCACCGGCGACAGTGCCGTTCGTTCGCGTCGAGCAGGAGCGTCGACTGCGCGCGGCCGAGCGTGACCTGGGCGTTCTCGGGCGGGTCAACCCGCTCGCCCTGGAGGAGTTCGAGGCGCTCAGCCAGCGCCACACCTTCCTCGCCGAGCAGCTGAACGACCTGCGCAAGACCCGGGAGGACCTGCTCGAGATCATCAACGACGTGGACGCCCGTGTGCAGGAGGTCTTCGCGGCCGCCTACGCCGACGTCGAGGTGGCGTTCGAGAACGCGTTCAACCGGCTGTTCCCCGGCGGCGAGGGACGGCTGGTCCTCACCGAGCCGGGGGAGTGGCTCACCACCGGGGTGGAGGTCGAGGCCCGTCCGGCCGGCAAGAAGGTCAAGCGGCTCTCGCTGCTCTCTGGCGGGGAGCGGTCGCTGGTGGCCGTCGCCTTCCTGGTGGCGCTGTTCAAGGCGCGGCCGAGTCCCTTCTACATCCTCGACGAGGTGGAGGCCGCGCTCGACGACACCAACCTGGGACGGCTGCTGGAGATCTACCAGGAATTGCGGACCGACAGCCAGCTGCTCGTGATCACGCACCAGAAGCGGACGATGGAGATAGCCGATGCCCTGTACGGCATCACCATGCGCTCGGACGGGGTGTCCGCGGTGATCAGCCAGAGGCTGAGGGAAGCCTGAGGGTTGTCTGGCAGTCAGCTGGGAGGCTGAATTCGTCGGGCATACTGGGAACGTTCCCGAATCCTGGAAGGCTCTCTCTGATGCTGATCACCTGGCTCATCACCGCGGCGACGCTGTTGGTGGCCGTGGTTGTGATCGCCATCGTCGCTTTCGGCAACACCTCCGAATCGGAGAAGCCGCACGGTGAGCTGACCCAGGTGATGGCCGAGGCCTCGAAGCACCTGAACGGTGAAGCCGAGCCGCCGAAGCCTCTCGTGGAGCTGTTCGGGGCGATCCCCGACCCCCGCCCGTCCGCCCGGAGCGCCGACTCCGCCAGCGTCTTCGCGCCGCGGTCGGCGAAGGAAGCGGTCCGCTGACGCAGGCCTGCCCGGGTCGCTGGTCGGGCGCCCTCTAGGATCTTCGCGTGGAGATCTTCTGGTACATCTTCGGCGCGTTCGTCCTCGTCCTCGTGATCGCGGGGGTGACGATCCTCGTCGGGCGCAGGCGCGAGCTGCCACCGGCGGAGGCCGCGCCCGAGATCACCACCGCGCAGGAGACGGTCACCACCGAAACGGTGGCGCCCACCGCGGAGGAAGCACCGCAGACTCCCACCCCCAGCACGGTCGAGCCCGCTCCGGAGCCGCCGGCGTCCCGCCTCGCTCGGCTGAGGCGACGGCTGTCGGCCAGCAACAACCCGTTCGCGCGGGGACTGTTGGCAGTGCTCTCGACCGATTCCCTGGACGCGGAGGCCTGGGAGGACCTCGAGGCCACCCTGATCACGTCCGACCTCGGCGTCATCCCGACCGACGAGCTCGTCAGCGCCCTGCGCAAGGAACTGGCGATCGACGGCGCGGGCGGCCGCGAGCACGCCCGGCAGGTGCTCCGCACCGAGATGATCAAGCTGGTCAGCATCGAGGGCAGTCGCGAACTCGACCTCGCCCACGACGCAGGGGTGCCTGCGGTCGTCCTCGTCGTCGGGGTGAACGGCACCGGCAAGACCACCACCGTCGGCAAGCTCGCCCGCGTGCTCGTCGCCGAGGGCCACACGGTCCTGCTCGCCGCAGCCGACACGTTCCGTGCCGCGGCGGCCGACCAGCTGCAGACCTGGGGCTCGCGGGTCGGCGCCGAGGTCGTGCGCGGGCCGGAGGGCGGCGATCCGGCTTCGGTCGCGTTCGACGCGGTCACCCGCGGCATCGAGGCGGGCGTGGACGTCGTCCTGGTCGACACCGCCGGACGGCTGCACACCAAGACCGGTCTGATGGACGAGCTCGGCAAGATCAAGCGCGTGATCGAGCGCAAGGCGCCGATCACCGAGGTCCTGCTGGTGCTGGACGCCACCACGGGCCAGAACGGCCTCACGCAGGCACGGGTGTTCGCCGAGGTGGTGGACGTCACCGGCATCGTCCTGACCAAGCTGGACGGCTCGGCCAAGGGCGGCATCGTCGTTCCCGTCCAGCGCGACCTCGGTGTCCCGGTGAAGCTGATCGGCCTGGGCGAGGGGCCGGACGACCTGGCGCCGTTCGACGCGGAGGGCTTCGTCGACGCCCTCCTGCAGGAGTGAGCGTGCTCGTCCGCGAGGCCGCCCCGGCCGACCTGCCGGCCCTGCTGGAGATCTACAACGAGGCTGTGGCCCACTCGACGGCGAGCTGGGACTACGAGCCGTGGACGCCCGTCCACCACGCGGACTGGTATGCCTACAAGGCCGAACGGGGCTACCCGATCCTCGTCGCCGACCAGGACGGCGACGTGCTCGGCTACGCGACGTACGGCGAGTTCAGCGACAAGGCCGGGTACTCCGCCACTCGCGAACACAACGTCTACCTGCGGACCGACGCCCGGGGACAGGGCATCGGGCGAAGCCTGATGGAGGCCCTCATCGGACAGGCGCGGGGCCGCGGCGTCCATACCCTGATCGGCCGGCTGAGCGCCGACAACGATGCGTCGCTGCGGCTGCACGCAGGGCTCGGCTTCGTCGAGGTCGGCCGCCTGAAGGAGGTCGGGCGGAAGTTCGACCGTTGGCTCGACCTGGTCTACGTGCAGCTGATGCTCTGAAGCCGCCTCCCGGGTGGGCGGCGGGCCTCGCGCACCGACCCGGCTGTGGCAACCCGGTTAGTGGGCGGCCCCCGGTAGGATGTGCCAGTTCCCGAGTGTGAGGTAGCTCCTTGTTCGACACGCTTTCCGATCGGCTCTCCACCGCCTTCCGCAGCCTGCGCGGCAAGGGACGGCTGACCGAGGCCGACATCGAGGCCACGACCCGCGAGATCCGGCTGGCCCTGCTCGAAGCCGACGTCAATCTCAGTGTGGTCAAGGAGTTCATCGCCGCCGTCCGCGAGCGCGCGGCGGGCGCCCAGATCCACGCCGCGCTGAACGCGCCGCAGCAGATCGTCAAGATCGTCAACGACGAGCTGGTCGAGATCCTGGGCGGCCAGGACCGTCCGCTCCGCTTCGCGAAGCGGCCCCCGACCGTGATCATGCTCGCTGGCCTCCAGGGCTCCGGCAAGACCACCCTGGCCGGCAAGCTCGGCCGCTGGCTGAAGGAGCAGGGCCACTCGCCCCTGCTGGTCGCAGCCGACCTGCAGCGCCCGAACGCCGTCACCCAGCTGCAGGTCGTCGGCGAGCGCGCCGGCGTCCACGTCTTCGCTCCCGAGCCCGGCAACGGCGTGGGCGACCCCGTCCAGGTCGCGCGGGCCTCCGTCGAGCATGCGGTCACCAAGCTCTATGACGTCGTCATCGTCGACACGGCCGGCCGGCTCGGTGTGGACGCCGAGCTCATGCGGCAGGCGGCCGACATCCGCGACGCGGTGAACCCGACCGAGGTGCTGTTCGTCGTCGACGCCATGATCGGCCAGGACGCCGTCAACACGGCCAACGCGTTCGCCGAGGGTGTCGGCTTCGACGGCGTCGTGCTGTCCAAGCTCGACGGTGACGCCCGCGGCGGCGCGGCCCTCTCGATCGCGCGGGTCACCGGCAAGCCGATCATGTTCGCGTCCAACGGCGAGGGGCTCGGCGACTTCGACGCGTTCCACCCCGACCGGATGGCGAGCCGCATCCTCGGCATGGGCGACGTCCTGACCCTCATCGAGCAGGCGCAGAAGACCTTCGACGCAGCGGAGAGCGCCAAGGCCGCGGAGAAGCTGCTCGGCGGACGCGGTGACTTCGGCCTGGATGACTTCCTGCAGCAGATGCAGGCCGTCCGCCGGATGGGCCCGATGTCGAAGATCCTCGGCATGATGCCGGGCATGGGCCAGATGAAGGACCAGATCGGGGCTATCGACGAGCGGGAGATCGACCGCATCGAGGCCATCATCTACTCGATGACGCCGGCGGAGCGCTCCGACCCGAAGATCCTGAACGGGTCCCGTCGGCTGAGGATCGCCAATGGCTCGGGCACGAAGGTTCAGGACGTGAACGCCCTGGTGAAGCGCTTCTTCGACGCGCGCAAGATGATGCAGAGCCTCGCGGGAGGCATGCCCGGGCTGCCCGGGATGCCCGGCATGGGCGCCATCGGGGGCGGCCGGAAGGCAAAGGCACGCAAGGGCAAGAAGCCCGTCCGGCACCCGTCCGGCCCGCCGACGAGCCCGCAGTCCCAGCCCGCGGCGCCGGCGCTGCCTTCGGCGTCCCCCTTCGGCGCCGCACCGGTGACGCAGGCCCAGCTCAACCAGGCGGCGGGGGAGTTCCAGCTACCGCCCGAGCTGCAGCAGCTGTTCAACCAGCAGAACAAGGGTCCGATCCGCTGACGACGGCCGCGGGCTACCCGGTGGTGTGGTGCACGTAGCACCAGCGCCAGTTCTCGCCCGGCTGGGCGGACTGGATGACCGGGTGCTGGGTGGCGTGGAAGTGCCCCGTGGCGTGCCGCGCGGGCGAGGAGTCGCAGCAGCCGATGTGGCCGCACTCCAGGCACCGCCGCAGCGCCACCCAGGTCAGGCCGAGCTCGACGCACTCAGGGCACACGCTCGCCGGTTCCTCCTCGACCGCGGTGTAGCGATCGAGCTCTGCGCAGCCCTCGCCGGTGGCATGGTGCCGCCGCGCTCCGGCGGACGTGGTACTCGCGGTGCCCGCCTCGTCGATCATGGACTCCTCCAGATCCAGGAGGGCCAGCACCTCGGCCACGACCGAGGACGGCACCCGACCGGTGCTGCGCACCTGGAGCACCCGGGCCCGCTCGGCAGCCAGCAGGTCCGCGCGGACGCGGGCATACAGCTCGCTCGGTGACACCAGGTCCTGGTTGGTCCCCAGGCGTTCCCACGCCGCGAAGTTGCGTTGGTCGCTGCGCTGGCGGATCAGTGCGGCCACGTCGTGCGGGTCGTCGAACTCCATCGCGGCGAGTCGCTCCTCGGCGGCCTGGGTCGCCTGCTGCAGCAGGGTGGCCCGCGAGAGCGCGTGCTCTGCGGGGTCGGGAGGAATCACCCGCAGCGCCCGCCGCAGCCACGGCAGCGTGAGGCCCTGGATCAGCAGTGTGCCCGCGACAACGGTGAACGCTATCAGCAGCAGGACCTCGCGATGGGGAACGCCGGCCGGGATCACGAACGCAGCGGCGAGGGTGACGACCCCGCGCATGCCGGCCCAGCCGAGAAGCAGGGTGTTCGCCATCGGGGGAGTCTTGCCGGTCACCGGGTCGTGCCGGATCAACAGGATCCGGACCGGGAACACCCAGACGAGGCGGAGCACGATCACCGCTGCCAGCGTCGCCAGGCACACTCCGATCACCAGCCCCAGCGGCACCGGCGAGGCCAGTACGTCGCCGATGATCCACTTGGCCTGCAGGCCGATCAGCAGGAAGACGGCGTTCTCCAGCAGGAAGGCGACGGTGCGCCAGTTCGTCCGCTCCGTCACCCGCGACTTCGCGGTCTGCAGGATGGGCGCCTTGTGGCCGAGCAGCAGCCCGGCGACGACGACGGCGAGGACGCCCGAACCGTGGATGACCTCCGCGCCGAGGTAGGCGAAGAAGGGCACCAGGAAGGACACGGCGGTGTCCAGCACCGGGTCCTTGATCCGCGGACGGAACCAGGCCACCACCAGGTAGACGACGAGACCGACGGCTGCGCCGCCACCGGCGCTGAGCAGGAACTCTCCCGCCACCTGGAGCACGGTCACGGTCGCGCCGATCGCCGCGATGGCCGTCCTCAGGGCGACGATTGCGGTGGCGTCGTTGAGCAGTGACTCGCCCTCCAGGATCGTGACGAGACGGTCGGGCAGGCCGATCCGCCGGGCGACGGCGGTGGCCGCGACGGCGTCCGGAGGGGCGACGACGGCACCGATCGCGAATGCAGCCGGCCAGCCGAGATCAGGCAGCAGGGCGTGCGCGACCACCGCGACGCCGGCGGTGGTGAAGATCACCAGGCCCACCGAGAGCAGCAGGATCGTGCGCCGGTTGATCCGGAAGTCGGTCAGCGAGGTCTGGACGGCCTCCGCGTACAGCAACGGAGGGAGCAGGCCGAGGAGCACGAGTTCGGGCTCCAGGTGCACCTCGGGGACGCCCGGCAGGTAGCTGGCGAGCACGCCGACCACGACCAGCGCCAGGGGCGGTGGCAGGCCGAGCCGGTTCGCCGTGGCGGTGACCAGCAGGATGGCGGTGGCCAGCGCGACCACGAACAGGACCGTCTCCATCGACGCATTGTCGCCACCGCGCACGGCTTCCGGCCCGCGTCCCAGGCCGGTGCAGTAGCTGTACGCAAAGCGGGAATGAGGACGTCGCGCCGTTCGTGTTACCTCGGGAGCCGCTGGATGCAGTTCTGGGTGACATGCTCGTCCTCAACCGGTCGCCGAAGCGGCCGGGACGGGCACCTCACGGAGGCCGTAGTGGAGCTCAGCGCGGAACGTGCCGCCGCCGACGTCGCGTCCGACGTCGCCTCGCCACCGGCGGACGAGCTGGACACCCACGCCGCGGTCCTCCGCTACCAGCGCATGGTCTACGGCATCGCCCTGAGCCACACCGGTTGCCGCGGGGACGCCGACGACGCCTTCCAGGACGTCTTCCTCGCCTACCACCGCCAACACCCCGAGTTCCGCAGCGAGGAGCACCGCAAGGCGTGGCTCATCCGCACCACCCTGAACTGCGCACGCCACATCGCGGGTAGCTCCTGGCGGACCCGCGTCGTCCCGTTCGCGGCCGATGCCCGGGAGGACGCCGCAGCAGGGCAGTTCGAGTTCGAGACCGCGGAGCAGAACCTCGTCTTCGCTGCCCTGCGGACCCTGTCCGACTCCTATCGCACCGTCCTCCACCTCTTCTACTTCGAGGACCTGACGACCGCGCGCATCGCCGAGGTCCTTGACCTCTCGGTCGCGACGGTGAAGATGCGGCTCTCGCGGGGCCGGGCCATGATGCGCGACCGACTCACCGGAGGTTTGTTCGATGAATGACCAGATGTTCGCCTCGATGGCCGAGCAGATGCACCCCGATGAGGAGGTGCTGAGCCGGCTCAGCAGCCGTCTCGATGAGCTGGACGCAGCGGAGCACGGGCCTGCCGGCCCGGTGCCGACCGCGCCGGCCCGGCGTCGGGTGCCGCCGGCTCGCGCGTGGATCGGGATCGCTGCAGCACTGCTGGTCTGTGTGCTGCTGGTGCCGACGTTCACCGAGCGTCTCGGTGCGACGCCCAGCTCCGGCACGATGGACCGGGCCGAGGCCGTGCCCGCCGCCGGTCCCGCGGACTACTCGCAGGTGTACCGGGCGGCGGCGCAGGCCGCGGCCCGGAACCCGGAGGGCTCGGGCGTCTGGTACGGAACGGACGCCCGAGCTCGTGCGGAGGACGGTTCCGGGGTCGTCCCGGGGGCCGCCACCGCGGGGGGCAAGGCCACCTCGAGCGCGGGCTACCAGACGAACGCCCAAATCGCCGGGATCGACGAGGGCGACATCGTCAAGAGCGACGGCCACACGATCTACGTCGCCTCCGGCAAGAAGGTCGCCGTGGTGCTCCCAGACGGTGCGGGGACGCGTCAGGTGGCCAGCATCGACACCTCGGCCGGTGAGGCCGGAAAGACCGGGAGCGCCGGGGTCACGATGCAGGGTCCGGTTCAGGACCTCGAACTGCACGGCACGATCCTGGTGGTCCTCGTCACCGACTACACGGCCAGGACGGACTCCCTTCCCGCGAGCCTTCCCGGTGGCGTGTCGACCACGATGGTGCCGTTCGACGCGTCCGTCACCAAGGCACTGCTCTATGACGTCGCAAACCCGGATTCCCCGAAGTACCTGACCACCCTCGGTCAGAGCGGCGCGCTGGTGACCACGCGGCTCAGCGGCGACCTCCTCTACGTCGTCACCAATTACGCCATCGCCGACACCAAGAGGATGAATCCCGACGACCCGCAGACCTTCGTTCCGATGACCGTTGACGGTGGCCGCGCGGTTCCGTTGCCGGCCGGCAAGTGCGGCTTCGTGCCCGAACCGTCGGGTCCCACCTACACCGTCGTCAGCAGCCTCGACCTCGGCACCCACAAGCGGACGGACACCGTCTCCGTCCTCGGCGGAACGGCGACCGTCTCCATGAGCGCGACCGACCTCTACCTCGCCGCGGCCGATTACCAGCCGTCCGCGAAGGAGAAGGCCCGCGCGGGCGTGCCGGTCGACCTGAAGAACGCCCAGACCACGCAGTTGGCCCGGGTCGCCATCGAGACCGGGCGCCTGAGCCTTGCGGCGCAGGGCGCCGTGCCGGGCAACGTCCTCAACCAGTTCGCGCTCGACGAGTACCAGGGCAACCTGCGCGTTGTGACCACGCTGGAGGGCGAGCAGAAGGGGAACTGGTCACAGCGGGCGGGCCTGTACGTCCTCGACGCCGACCTCAGGACGGTGGGCAAGATCCCCTCCCTGGTCAGCGGAGAGAGCGTCCGATCGGTGCGATTCGACGGCGCGACCGGGTACGTCGTCACCTTCCGGCAGATGGATCCGTTGTTCGCGCTCGACCTGAGTACCGCGACCGCCCCCCGCGTGCTCAGCGCACTGAAGATCCCCGGCTTCTCCAGCTACCTCCAGACCTGGGGACAGGGACGCCTTCTCGGCCTCGGCAGGGACGCGACGAGTGGCGGCGAGGACCGCGGGCTGAAGCTGAGCATGTTCGACGTCTCCGACCCCCGGGACGTCACCGAGACCACCACCCTGCGGATCGGTAAGGCCTACGACGATGCGGAAGCGCTGTACGACCACCGCGCCGTCCTGGTGGACGCCGAGGACGGGCTGATCGGTTTCGCCACCACCAACTGGTCGACCGGATCGCCCAGGGTGCGCTACCTGGTCTTCCGTTACGAGGAGGGCAAGGGGTTCTCGGAGCTGGGAGCGATCCAGCTGGCCGCCGCAAAGGACGGCTCGATCCCCAGCTTCCGCGGCCTGGCGATCGGCGAGTTCACCTATGTGGCCTCCTCACGAGGGGTCGGCGCGTACACGTCCGACTCGCTGAAGAAGGTCGCTGAGGTGAGCCTGAAGGCATGAGGCCGCACCCGACCCGCTAGCCTCGGCGGTCATGGGACACCACCATGCTCCGCCGGGACTCAGTCAGCCGGAGTTCCTCGCCCACACCCACGCCGCCGGCACCACGGGGCCCACGGCGGAAGCAGAGCGGTTGCACCTGACCGGCGTCCTCCTTCCCGACGGTGAGCCGGTCGACCTGTGGATCGTGGACGGTGTGATCCGCACCGAGCCGGTCGCCGATGCCGTCACCGTCCGCCGCGGCGCCTGGATCCTGCCCGGCCTCGTGGACGCCCACTGCCACATCGGGCTCGGGCCCGAGGGCGCCGTCCCCGCCGACGTGGCCGAGGCCCAGGCGCTCACCGACCGGGACGCCGGCACGCTGCTGATCAGGGACGCCGGCTCGCCCGTCGACACCCACTGGATCGACGAGCGCCCCGACCTGCCGCGGATCGTCCGGGCCGGCCGGCACATCGCCCGCCCGAAGCGGTACCTGCGCAACTACGCCGAGGAGGTGGACCCGCAGGCTCTCGTCGCCGAGGTCGCGCGCCAGGCCGTCCGCGGGGACGGCTGGGTGAAACTCGTCGGCGACTGGATCGACCGCGACGCCGGCGACCTGTCCCCGTTGTGGCCCGCCGACGTCGCAGCTGCGGCGATCGCGAAGGCGCACGGGCTCGGCGCGCGGGTGACCGCTCACTGCTTCGGCGAGGAGTCGGTCCGGCAGCTGGTGGCGGCCGGGATCGACGGCATCGAGCACGGCACCGGCCTGGACGCCGAGACGCTCGCCCTGATGGCCGAACGCGGGGTGGCACTCGTGCCCACGATGGTGAACCTGGAGAACTTCCCGGCCTTCGCTGAGGCGGGCGAGGCGAAGTTCCCCGCCTACGCCGCGCACATGCGCGCGCTTCACGCGCGACGGTTCGAGACCATCGGCGCCGCGGTGGAAGCCGGCGTCCCCGTCTTCGCCGGGACGGACGCGGGCGGCCAGGTCGCCCACGGCCTGATCGCAACGGAGGCGGGCCTCCTGGCCAGGGTCGGGGGTGCCCACTTCGCGCTCGGAGCCGCCTCCTGGCGAGCGCGCGAGTGGCTCGGGCAGCCCGGCCCGGTGGAGGGCGCGCCCGCCGACCTCGTGGTGTACGCAGCCGATCCGCGGACCGACATCGGCGTCCTGCGCCATCCCAGCCTGGTGCTGCTGCGCGGCGCCGCCTTCCGCCCCTGACGCCACCCGAGTTGTCAGACTCTCGCGTCGCTCTGGCGACGCCTGGCTCTGACAAGTCGGACGGGGAGTGGGGGGAGGAGGCTCGTCTGGCCCGGCCGGTTCGCGGCAGGTGGGCGGTGTCTGGCACACTGTTACGCGCATCCGTGTGCCAGGTGCCCTCTCACCCCCTGCGCGCACGCGATCCACCCGGGTTCGAACGACGTTGCCCCACAGCGGCGCGAGCGCCCACCCATCCGGGCCGGTGACGTCACCGGTCCCAGTTCCAACAGGAGATACCACACAAGTGGCTGTCAAGATTCGACTCAAGCGGCTCGGCAAGATCCGCTCCCCGCACTACCGCATCGTGGTCATGGACGCTCGCACCAAGCGCGACGGCCGGGCCATCGAGGAGATCGGGCTCTACCACCCGAAGAACTCGCCCTCCGTGATCAGGGTCAACTCCGAGCGCGCGCAGTACTGGCTCGGCGTCGGCGCACAGCCCACCGAGGCGGTCGTCGCGATCCTCAAGCGCACCGGCGACTGGCAGAAGTTCTCCGGCGACACCAGCCCGTCCGGTGTCGACCCGCAGCCTGAGCCCAAGGACAAGGTCGCGCTGTTCAACGCCGCCCTCGCCGCAGCCGACGCAGAGCCGGCCACCGAGGCCATCTCGAAGTCGTCGCGGAAGAAGGCGGAGAAGTCCGCCGACGCCGAGGCACCGGCAGCCGATGCCGAGGCCGAGGCCGCGACCGAAGAGGCGTGAGCATGCTGTCCGACGCCCTGGAGCACCTCGTCCGTGGACTCGTGCCCAATCCGGACGACGTCCGCGTGCGGGAGTACGACCGCGGCCGTGGCCGGACGCTCGAGGTGCGGGTGCACCCCGAGGACATCGGCAAGGTGATCGGACGCCAGGGCCGGACCGCCAGCGCGCTGCGCACGGTGATCGCCGCCCTGGCCGGGCGCGAGCAGGTCCGGGTCGACTTCGTCGACGTCGACCGTCCGCCGCGCCGCCGCGCCTGAGACCGCACCAACTCCACGACTCTCCGCCCCGTCGCAGCTGCGGCGGGGCGGAGGCGTTCACAGCCCAGGGAGGACGCGTTGACCGAGCAGGTGATCGTCGGGACGGTCGGGCGCCCACAGGGTGTCCGCGGTGAGGTGACGGTCCGCCCCAGGACCGACGCCGTGGCCGAGCGGTTCGCCGCCGGCGCGACGCTCCACGTGGACGCCCGCACCCTGCGCGTGACCGGGCACAGCTTCGTCCAGGGGCGGCTCGTCGTGGCCTTCGAGGGCGTGGCGGACCGGGACGCAGCTGAGGCGCTGCGGGGCCTCGAGTTGTGGGCCGAGGCGGGCGGGACGGTCCTCGACGAGGACGAGTACCACGACACCGACCTGATCGGGCTCGCCGCTGTGGACACTTTCGGCAATCCGCTCGGACAGGTCGTCGCCGTCGAGCACCCGCCCGCCCAGGACCTGCTGGTGGTGCGCACTCCTTCCGGCGATCGCCTGGTGCCCTTCGTCGCGGCGCTGGTGCCGCAGGTCGACGCCGCGGCCGGCAGGGTCGTGATCGACCCGATCCCCGGGCTGCTGAGCGAGGTCGACGATGAGGATTGACGCCGTCAGCATCTTCCCCGACTACTTCGAACCGCTGAGGCTCTCGCTGGTGGGCAAGGCCATCGAGGCGGGGACGGTGACCTTCGCCGCCCATGACCTGCGGAACTGGACGCACGACCGTCACCGGACCGTCGACGACACCCCCTACGGCGGCGGCGCGGGCATGGTGATGAAGCCCGAGCCCTGGGGCGAGGCGCTGGACGAGCTCGTGCCCGTGGGCGGTCCCGTCCCGGTCCTGGTGGTGCCGACCCCGTCCGGCGAGCCGTTCCGCCAGCGAGTCGCAGCTGACCTCGCCGGCGCTGAGTGGCTGCTGTTCGCCTGCGGACGCTACGAGGGCATCGACGCGCGGGTCATCGAGCACGCGCGCGGCCGGATGCCGGTCCGCGAGCTCAGCCTCGGCGACTACGTGCTCAACGGGGGAGAGGTGGCCTCGCTCGCGATCATCGAGGCGGTCGTCCGGCTGTTGCCCGGCGTCCTCGGGAACCCGGAGTCGCTGGTCGAGGAGTCCCACGGCGACGAACTGGGCGGGCTGCTGGAGTACCCGGTGTACACCAAACCCGCGAACTGGCGCGGTCTGGCCGTCCCCGACGTGCTGTTGTCAGGCCACCACGGGGCCGTCGGCGCCTGGCGGCGCGAGCAGGCGCTCCGGCTGACCGCGGAGCGGCGTCCGGACCTGCTTCCATAGCTCGATTTTGGCAACGGAATAGTTACCGAATAATGGTGTTTGGGCTTGTCGGATAGCACAAGTCCGGTGGCTGAGACCGCAACTCTCGCGGAAGCTCACCAAATGGAGATTGGTCCGCCATCTGACTATCCTCAGAGCGTGGCGACAACGACCTTGACCCCGCACCAACGGGCGGTCCGATCCTCAGTGGCGCTGAAGGCGCTGATGGCTGTTACGGGCCTGCTGCTGATCGCGTTCCTCCTGGTGCACATGTTTGGCAACTTGAAGATGTTCCTCGGTGAGGAGTCCTTCAACCACTACGCGGAGTGGCTGAAGGGCGACATCCTCTACCCCTTGATCCCCAAGGGTTGGTTCATCTGGGTGTTCCGCGCGGTACTCGTGGCAGCCGTCGCGCTGCACATCTACTCGGCCGTGAAGCTGTGGGCGCGGGCCAAGGCGGCCTCCCCGTCCACCTACGAGGCGAAGCGCAAGCTGGCCCAGACCTACTCCGCGCGCACGATGCGCTGGGGCGGGATCATCCTGGGCGGTCTGCTGATCTTCCACCTGGCCCAGTTCACGGTGCATGCGGCCCTGACCGCCGGTGACTACGCCGGGACCTACGCCGACTCGCCCTACAAGATGGTGATCGGCGAGTTCTCCCAGTGGTGGATGGTGCTGGTCTACCTGATCTGGATCGTGGCGGTGTGCATGCACATCCGGCACGGCTTCTGGAGCGCCTTCGCAACCCTCGGCGCGAACACCAGCCCGCGGGCCAAGGTCGTCCTGGACGCCTGCGCCTGGGCGGTCGCGCTCATCCTGTTCATCGGCTTCATGATCATGCCGGTGGCCGTTCTCTTCGGATGGATTCACTGATGGCAACGACGACCAAGACCCCGACGTCGAAGATCGCCGCGGCCGAGACCGCGCCGGTGACCGACTTCTTCACCCAGGGCGAGGGCATCGCCGACACGAAGGCGCCGGCCGGTCCGATCGAGGGCAAGTGGGCCAAGCGCAAGTTCGAGGCGAAGCTCGTCAACCCGGCCAACCGCCGCAAGCTGACGGTCATCATCGTCGGCACCGGCCTGGCCGGTGGCGCCGCTGCAGCCAGCCTCGGTGAGGCCGGCTACAACGTCCTCAACTTCTGCTACCAGGACAGCCCGCGCCGGGCCCACTCGATCGCGGCCCAGGGCGGCATCAACGCGGCCAAGAACTACCGCAACGACAACGACTCGACCTTCCGGCTGTTCTACGACACGGTCAAGGGCGGCGACTACCGCGCCCGCGAGACCAACGTGTACCGCCTGGCCGAGGTCAGCGCGAACATCATCGACCAGTGCGTCGCCCAGGGCGTCCCCTTCGCCCGCGAGTACGGCGGCCTCCTGGACAACCGCTCCTTCGGCGGCGTCCAGGTGCAGCGCACCTTCTACGCCCGCGGCCAGACCGGTCAGCAGCTGCTGATCGGCGCCTACCAGGCGCTGGAGCGCCAGGTGGACGCGGGGACGGTCAAGATGTACTCCCGCCACGAGATGCTCGAGCTGATCGTTGCCGAGGGGCGCGCCCGCGGCATCGTGACGCGCGACCTGGTCACCGGGGCCATCGAGACGTGGCTCGGCGACGCCGTCGTGCTGGCCACGGGTGGCTACGGCAACGTGTTCTTCCTGTCCACGAACGCCATGGGCTCCAACGTCACGGCCAGCTGGCGGGCACACCGCAAGGGCGCCTACTTCGCGAACCCGTGCTACACGCAGATCCACCCGACCTGCATCCCCGTCCACGGGGACACGCAGAGCAAGCTGACCCTGATGTCGGAGTCGTTGCGCAACGACGGCCGGATCTGGGTGCCGAAGCGCGCGGAGGACTGCGACAAGGATCCCCGCCAGATCGCCGAGGGGGATCGCGACTACTACCTGGAGCGGATCTACCCCTCGTTCGGCAACCTGGTGCCGCGTGACATCGCGTCCCGGCAGGCCAAGAACATGTGCGACGAAGGCCGCGGTGTCGGCCCGGCCGTCAAGGAGTACGACGACGCGGGCAACGAGAAGTTCGTCCGTCGCGGCGTGTACCTCGACTTCGCGGACGCCATCGCACGGCTGGGCAAGGACGGCGTGGCCGCGCGCTACGGCAACCTGTTCGACATGTACGCCCAGATCACCGGCGAGAACCCGTACGAGACCCCGATGCGGATCTACCCTGCGGTTCACTACACGATGGGCGGACTGTGGGTCGACTACGACCTGGAGAGCAACATCCCCGGCCTGTACGTCACCGGTGAGGCGAACTTCTCCGACCACGGCGCGAACCGCCTCGGTGCATCCGCACTGATGCAGGGGCTGGCCGACGGCTACTTCGTGCTGCCGAACACCGTCAACGACTACCTCGCCGACGCGGCGAAGTTCGAGAAGGTGGACGAGTCGCATCCGGCCGTCACCGAGGCGCTCGCCTCGGTGCAGGAGCGGGTCGACAAGCTGCTGTCCATCAACGGCAGTCGCACCGTCGACTCCATCCACAAGGAACTCGGCCACATCATGTGGGAATACTGCGGGATGGAGCGCAACGAGGAGGGCCTCAAGCTCGCGATCTCCAAGATCGACGCGCTGCGCGAGGAGTTCTGGACGAACGTCAAGGTCACCGGGGTGAACGAGGACTTCAACCAGACGCTCGAGCGGGCCGGACGGGTCGCCGACTTCATCGAACTCGGCCGGCTGATGTGCGTGGACGCGCTGCACCGGCGCGAGTCGTGTGGCGGTCACTTCCGGGCCGAGAGCCAGACCGAGGACGGCGAGGCGCTGCGGCACGACGACGAGTTCCTCTACGTCGGAGCCTGGGAGTACACCGGGGAGGGCGCGAAGCCGGTCCTGCACAAGGAACCACTGGTCTACGAGGCCATCGAGCTGAAGCAACGGAGTTACAAGTGAACATCACCCTGCGCGTGTGGCGCCAAGCGAATGCCGCCTCGGAGGGGCGGATGGTCACTTACCAGGTGGCGGACGTGTCGGAGGACATGTCCTTCCTGGAGATGCTCGACCTGCTGAACGAGAACCTCACGGTGTCCGGCGAGGAGCCGGTGGCGTTCGACCACGACTGCCGTGAGGGCATCTGCGGCTCCTGCGGCGTGGTCATCAACGGGGTTCCCCACGGACGCGGCAACTCGCCGGTCGCGACCACGACCTGCCAGCTGCACATGCGGTCCTTCGAGGACGGTGCGACGATCGACGTCGAGCCCTGGAGGGCCGGGCCCTTCCCGGTCATCAAGGACCTCGCCGTCGACCGGTCGGCCTTCGACCGGATCATCCAGGCCGGCGGCTACGTCTCGGTCAACACCGGTGCGGCTCCGGAGGCCCACGCGAACGCGGTCGGCAAGCTGAAGGCCGACCGGGCCTTCGATGCGGCGACCTGCATCGGCTGTGGCGCCTGTGTGGCGGCCTGCCCGAACCACTCGGGCATGTTGTTCACCGCGGCGAAGATCACCCACCTCGCGATGCTGCCGCAGGGCCAGCCCGAGCGGAAGCTGCGGGTCAAGACGATGCTCGCCAAGCACGACGAGGAGGGCTTCGGCGGCTGCACCAACGTCGGCGAGTGCGTCGCCGTCTGCCCGAAGGAGATCCCGTTCGACACGATCAGCCAGCTGAACCGGGACCTGATCGCGTCGCTGTTCTCCCGCGACGGCAAGTAGGCCGTCGCTGCAGCGACGAACCTGATCGCAACACCGGCCCCGGAGCGCCCGCTCCGGGGCCGGTCTGCGTTGAGGTCGCCGACGTTCGTCCCGCCCCGCTCCCTTCCGGGAGTGTGGTCGGCCCCGGAGTGGGGCGGCGTGGTCCCTGCGTGAGGCCCTTACGCTGTTTCCCATGGCCTACGACAGGCTCGAAGCCGACGCCGTCCTGGACACCGCGCGACGCCTCCAGCAGCGCATCCTCGCGCGCTTCCCCACCCGCAACCTCGGCAAGGTCGCCGACCAGCTCGTGGTCGTCTCCACCGACCTCGAGCAGGTCGCCGCCCGGAAGCCCGCGATCCGCGCCCTGCGGGTCGTCTCGCTGGCCCTGATCGGGATCCTCGTCGTGATCGCGGCCGTCTCACTCGTCGCCGTCATCGTGGAACTCATCGAGAACCCGGCGGACGCGATCAACCTGATGTCCACGATGAGCAACGTGATCAGCAACCTCGTCTACGCCGGGCTGGCGGTCATCTTCCTGTGGGTGCTGCCGTCCCACCTCGAGCGCAGCAGGCTGCTCGGCGAGCTGCACCGGCTGCGGTCGCTGGCGCACGTGATCGACATGCACCAGCTCACCAAGGATCCGGAGCGGTTCGCGGACGCCTACCACCCGACTCCGCACAGCGTGAACGTCGGGCTGACCGCGATCGACATGGCCACGTACCTCGACTACTGCTCCGAGCTCCTCTCGCTGGTGGCGAAGACCGCGGCCGTCTACGCCGAGCGGAGCACCGATCCGGCCGTTCTCGCAACGATCTCGGACATCGAGAACCTGACCAGCGGCATGGCCCGCAAGATCTGGCAGAAGCTCAGCCTGCTTCCCGGGATCGGCGTCGGGCCGGCGACCGCGGCCGGCTGACCCCGGCCGGGTGGCGCCGATTTCCGCGGCGCAGCCGGCATGTGGCAGACTTGGACGTCGTTGTGCCGACCGCTCCTGCCACAGGGGGAAGGCGGTCCGGCAACCTGAGAAATCGAGACGAAGTGTCCTGTGGCACTGGCGAGGGAACCATGAACAAGTTGGTCGAGCAGGTCGGCGCAGCAGGGCTGCGTGACGACGTCCCCGATTTCCGCCCCGGCGACCAGGTGAAGGTCCACGTGCGGGTCATCGAGGGCAACCGCTCCCGCATCCAGGTCTTCGCCGGTGCTGTGATCGCCCGCAACGGCTCCGGCATCGCCGAGGCGTTCACGGTTCGCAAGGTCAGCTTCGGCACCGGTGTCGAGCGGACGTTCCCGCTGCACAGCCCGATCATCGAGAAGATCGAGGTCGAGCGCTTCGGTGACGTGCGACGCGCCAAGCTGTACTACCTCCGCGGTCTGCGCGGCAAAGCTGCCAAGATCAAGGAGAAGCGCGACCGCTGACTGGTCTCGCGACCCGATACGTCCGCGGGCGTAGCCGAGAGGGAGTCCAGTGAGCAGAGCGAAGACCGAGGCGGCCGGGCCGTCGGTGCTCGGCGCGCTGGGATCCTGGTTGCGCGAGATCGCGATCGTCGTCGTCGGCGCCCTGGTGGCGTCCACCCTGTTGCGGCTGTTCGTCGCGCAGATGTTCGTGATCCCGTCCAGTTCGATGGAGAACACCCTCCTCATCGGGGACCGGGTGGCGGTGCAGAAGATCGTCGGCTACCAGCGCGGCGACATCGTGGTCTTCCGCGACTCGCTCGGCTGGCTCGGGGACGCACCACCCCAGGAGGACCTCGGCCAGCAGATCCTGATCTTCATCGGCCTGGCGCCCGACGAGAGTTCCAACCACCTGATCAAGCGGGTGATCGGGATCGCGGGTGACCACGTGACGTGCTGCGACGCCAAGGGCCGGCTCACCGTGAACGGGGTGGCCCTGAACGAACAGGACTACCTCTACGTCGACCAACTCACCGGCAAGCAGGTCGAGCCCTCCCGGATGGCCTTCGACGTCGTCGTCCCCGTGGGGACGGTCTTCGTGATGGGCGACCACCGCAACCAGTCCGAGGACTCCCGCTGCCACATGATCGAGGACGTCCCGGGCGAGCCGCGCGGGTACAAGGCGTTCGTGCCGGTGAGCGACATCGTCGGGACGGCCGTCGCGGTCGTGTACCCGTTCAGCCGCGTCCACGGGCTGGGCCGTCCGACGACCTTCGGCGACATCCCCGCCCCGGCGGCACCCCCCTCCGCGCCCGTGATCAAGGGCAACCCGACGGGCTGCTAGAGCGATGGCCGTCAGCGTCCGCCGCACAGCCGGCATCTACGCCTACGAGGCGACGCTGCGGCGTGGAGGCTTCGAGCTCATCGCGGGAGCCGACGAGGCCGGACGCGGCGCGTGCGCCGGTCCGCTGGTGGCGGCCGCTGTGATCCTGCGTCCCGGACGACCGGGGGAGATCCCCGGCCTGGCCGACTCCAAGCTGCTGACCCCGCTGGCCCGCGAACGCGTGTACGAGCAGGTCACGCAGCGAGCCCTGGCCTGGTCGGTGACCAGCGTCGAGGCGGACGAGTGCGACGCCCTCGGGATGCACCATGCCAATCTGAACGCCCTGCGCCGTGCGGTCGCACGGCTGCGCCCCGAGGCGGACTTCGCGCTCACCGACGGGTTCGCGGTCGGCGGGTTGAGCATGCCGAGCCTGGCCATCTGGAAGGGTGACCGGGTGGCCGCGTGCGTCGCTGCGGCGTCCGTGATCGCCAAGGTAACCCGGGACCGGATCATGGCCGGCTGGCACGCCGTGTACCCCGATTACGCGTTCGACATCCACAAGGGCTACTGCACCGGGCTCCACCAGGAGCGGCTCGACGCGTTCGGCCCGTCCCCCATCCACCGGTGGTGCTTCGACAACGTGCGTGTCGCCGGCAGGGTGGCGCTCACGGTGATCGCGTAGAGTTGGGCCGACATGAGCGCTGAAGATCTTGAGCAGTACGAGTCCGAACTCGAACTGGCTCTGTACAAGGAGTACAAGGACGTCGTCGGGATCTTCACCTATGCGGTCGAGACCGAACGTCGCTTCTACCTGTGCAACGCCGTCGACCTCAAGGTGCGCACCGAGGGTGGCGACGTGTACTACGAGGTCTCCATGGGCGACGCGTGGGTCTGGGACATGTACCGTCCGGCCCGGTTCGTGAAGAGTGCCAAGGTGCTGACTTTCCGCGACGTCTCCATCGAGGAGATCGCCCACAGCGATCTGAAGATCCCGGACGAACTCTAGTCAGACCCTGAACCAAAGCCTGAACGGTCGCTTGAGGGCCGCGATCAGCGAAACCCCTAGTCAACCTGCGAATGAGCTTGTCGTAGCGATGCGCAACCCTCGACTTGAGCCTTGCCACCACAGAAGCGCCGGGTTACCAAGACATGGTGAATGTCTTGCGGAGAACCCTTTCGGTGGCGGTCTCGGTTGCGTTGGGCCTTGGTCTCGCCCTCGTCCAGCCCCCGGTCGCCGAGGCCTCGTCCGCCGGCACGAGACAGAAGTTCATCGCCAGTCTGGTCAGCGTGGCCCAGACCACGCAGCGCAAGTTCGGGGTGCCCGCATCGGTGTCGATCGCTGAGGCCATCGAGGCGTCGAACTGGGGAACCTCCGCCCAGGTCTCGAAGGCGAAGAACTACTTCGGCACCCGGTGCAGCGCCTCGATGACCGCCGCCCAGTTCGCCAAGCTGGCCGAGACCCAGGTCGGCAAGCGGTACGTGCTCGGGGCTGTGGCGCTGTCCACGAATCCCAACCCGTCCAGGTACGACTGCTCGGAACTCGTGAAGTGGCTGTTCGCGCGTTCGGGCAACAAGATCACCGACCTGGCCGCGGCGCAGTACGACGCGACGAGGAAGGTCAAGGGTGCGCCGAGGATCGGCGACCTCGTCTTCCTGCGCAACAACCCTGCCCGCGCCAACGGCATCGGCCACGTCGCGGTCCTCACCAAGAAGAAGTCCAACGGCGACTGGGAGATCGTCGAGGCCCGCGGCCACGCGACCGGTGTGGTGACGACCACCCTGAGCTACTGGAAGAAGCGGCCCTACTACGCCGGCCTGCGCCGGTACTCGAAGTTCGCGCTGGTGGGCCGGGACGGCGTGACCGCCTCGGCGGCGAAGGCCTATCAGACCAGCTGCGTCACGATCGGTTCGACCAAGTACGCCAGCTTCGGGTCCCTGACCGACTCGTTCTTCGCCAATGCGACGGCGATCACCCAGGACTCCACCTACAAGAACGCCCGCGCGGCCATGGGCAGCGTGCCCAGGTTCGTCGACGCGCTCGCGAAGGTCGTGGAGCCGAAGAGCGCCGCTTCATATGCCCGCACTCTCAAGAGCCTGATCTCGACGTATCACCTCACCGACTACGACCTCGTCCCGGTCAAGCGCGTCCTCCTGCCCGGCGACAGCGGCTCAAAGGTCACGGCCCTGCAGTACCTGCTGAAGGCCTCGGGCCACGACACGGCCGTCACCGGCACCTACACGCCCGCAACCACGTCCGCGGTCAAGAAGCTCCAGAAGGCGAAGAAGCTCGAGGTCGACGGCCAGGCCGGCGAGAAGACCCTCGTGGCCCTGTTCGCAGGGCTGGCGCCCGGCGCGTCCGGCACGCGGACTCGGGCGCTCAACGCGCTCCTGGGCGGCCTCGGCTACGCCACCACGGCCGGCGACGGCTATGGAGCCGCGACCGCAGCCGCGGTCCGGGCCTTCCAGGAGACCGCCGGCCGTAGCGTGAGCGGAAGCGTGGCGCCGATGACCTGGGCCGCGCTGTTCGGGACGCTGGACCCCGGTGTGCCGAAGATCACCGGGACGGCCAAGGTCGGCACGTCACTCACGGCGGATCCCGGTTCGTGGGGACCGGGGAAGGTCGGTCTCTCCTACCAGTGGTACCGCGGCACGGTCGCCATCGCCGGCGCGACGTCGAGGAGCTACACCGCACAGCCGGCCGACGCCGGGGCCGTCCTGAGCGTCAGGGTGACCGGGCAGAGGGCCGGGTGGACCGTCACCGCCCGCAGTTCGGCCGCCACGGGGAAGGTTGCGAAGGCCAGGTTCTCAAGCACCCCTGCGCCTAAGGTCAGCGGCACGGCTCGCGTCGGCAAGACCCTCACGGCGAAGGTGACCGGCTGGACGCCAGCCCCGACCGCGATGGCGTACCAGTGGTACCGGGACGCGAAGGCGATCAAGGGCGCCACCAAGGCGACCTACCAGCTCGCCAAGGCTGACAAGGGCAAACGGATGACGGTTGCCGTGACCGCAACGAAGGTGGGCTACGAGCAGGTCGTCGTAGGGTCTGCGAAGACGCCGAAGGTGGCCTCCTGACGGTGGGCCGATCCGTCGGGGTGGCCGGGACTCAGCTCGCGGCGTCCTCGTCGAGGAACCAGCCCGAGGGCCCGAGCACCGCGCCCATCCGCGGCACGTACTGATCGAAGTAGACCCGCGCGATCAGCTCGCGACGGCTGCGCACGCCGGCCTTGTCGAACACCGCCTTGAGGTGATCCTGCACGGTGTAGGTCGAGAGGAACAGCCGCCCGGCGATCTCCTTGGTATCCAGGCCCTGCAGCACAAGGGAGATGATGTCCCGCTCCCTGGGCGTGAGCCCGAAAGCCGCCACCACGAGGGGCACGATCTCCGGCGGGCGGGCCTCCTCGATCGTCACGACCACCTCGCCGCACGAGCCGTCCCTCGAGCTGAGGGGGGTGGCGTGGAGCACGAGCCACATCCCGTCCGCCGCGCGAATCCGGCTGCGCGCGGGCACCTGCGACTCCCCGGTCGCATACCGGCGAGCAGCGCCGACCAACGAGCCGATCAGGCCGGCGACACCGTCGGCGCTTCCCTGGGAGAGGTTGGCGAGTCGCTCGTCCGCGCCGAGCGACATCCGGGTCACCTCGTCCGACGGATCGATGATCAGCACGATCGGGCCGTGCAGGGCGGGCCGACACTCCGCCAGGGTCGTCAGGAGGCCGGCGCGCATGCCGAGGGCGAAGCTGCCGGCCAGGGAGCCGAGATAGCTGACCTCGTCGCTGTCGAAGAAGCCCCGGGTTCCCTCGCGGAACAGCGCGATCCCGGCCCAGATGTTGCCCCGGTCGTCCCGGCACAGCGCTCGCAGTTCGTCCGCGAACCCGAAGTGGGGACGCATGAACTCCTCCAGGCGGGCCGAACGGCCGGCGCCCACCGTCCCGGCGTGCACGCCGGCGGCGGCCACCCCAGCGGCAGCCATCTGCAGGAACGCCGTTGGTTCGGTCGTGCCGTACTCGACCAGACCCCACTCGTGGTCGTGTGATTCGATGCCGTCCAGAGTTCCGAGCTTGTAGGTGCCCGTGAGCAGGCCGGTGCTGGGGTCGAGGGTGCCGAGGCAGACGGCGTCGAAGGAGACGGCCCGGTTCAGCGAGTCCATCGACTCGGAGACGAACGTGTCCACGTCGAGCCCCGCGCGGGCGAGCACTTCGATGTCCCTGCGGACCCGCTCCGCGGCCAGAGCTTTGGTCATCCCCTGAGTGTGCAGGCTCGAGCGATCCGGGTGCCATCCCACAAAGCTGGGGAGTCCTACCACCCACTTCGAGGGGTCCTGGATCACCCGGACCCGAGGGATCGCGTCCGGCCTGGCTCAGGCAGGAGGCTCGGAGTACCGACGAAGAGGAGTGAGTGATGATCGAGACCACGCTGGTGCCGGGCTCAGCGGCCGAGTCCCTGCGAGGACTGTGCGGCGGACGTGTCTTCCTGCCGGGTGACCCCGGCTACGACGCCGCCCGTACGCCCTGGAACGTTGCGGTCGACCAACGCCCGGCGGCCGTGGCGGTGCCGACGAGCGTCGACGAGATCGTGGACGTGGTGCGAGCGGCCGCCGCCGCCGGGCTGCGGGTCGTCCCGCAGAGCACCGGCCACAACGCCGGGCCCCTGGCGGGCCATCTGGACGGCGCCGTGCTGATGAGGTTGTCGGACTTCACGGGGGTGAGCGTCGACCCTGGAGCCGGGACCGCTCGGATCGTCGGAGCCACCCTGTGGCGGGACGTCGTCGCAGCCGCGGCCGCGCACGGGCGCGCCGTGATGCACGGCAGCTCACCCGACGTGGCCGCTGCCGGCTACCTCCTGGGCGGCGGGCTGTCCTGGTACGCCCGCAGCCATGGGCTGGCGTGCAACCAGCTGCTGGCGGCAGAGGTCGTGCTCGCGGACGGCAGCCTCGTCCGCGCCGACGCCGAGCACCACCCCGAGCTCTTCTGGGCCCTCCGGGGCGGCGGCGGCAACTTCGGAGTCGTGACGGCGCTGGAGATCCGGTTGCTTCCGTACGCGGATGTCTACGCCGGCCTGCTCGCGTGGGACGGCGCCCGGGCGGGCGAGGTGTGCCGTGCCTGGGCGGACTGGACGAGGGGCCTGGCCGAGGAGGTGACGACGTCGCTGCGGCTGTTGAGCGTGCCGCCGCTGCCCGAACTGCCCGAGTTCATTCGCGGACGCCAGCTGGTCGTCATCGACGGCGCGATCCTCGCCTCGGACGAGGACGCCCGCAACTTCCTCCTGCCGCTGCGCGCGCTGCAACCGGAGATCGACACCTTCTCCCGGATGCCCGTCGCGGCGCTCACCGGCATCCACATGGATCCCGAGGGCCCGACCCCTGCCGTGTCCGACCACCTGATGCTGAACACCTTCGACCATGCTGCGGTCGACGTGTTCGTGGCGAGCGCCGGTTCGGAGTCGGGCACGACCCTGCTGAGCGCGGAGATCCGGCACGCCGGAGGGGCGCTGGCTCGTCCGGCCGCGGGCGGTGGCGTCCTGGACCGTCTGGAGGCCGGCTACGCCGGATTCTTCGTGGCGGTCGCTGCGACGCCGGAGCTCGGAGCGCAGGGGCGGTCGGACGCAGCCCGCGTGGTCGCCGCCCTCCAGCCGTGGTCGTCTCCTCGGCGGTTCCCGAACTTCACCGAGGAGGAAGTGGAGCCGGACACCCTGTTCGGGCCGGAGGCTCTGGCGCGGTTGCGTGCCGTTCGCGCGGACGTGGACCCCAACGGCGTGTTCGTGGCGAACCACGCGCTGTGACTCAGCCGTCGAGGCGGGCGAAGTCCATGGTGTGCAGCACCAGTTCGCCCGCCTCGTCGCACTCGTCCAGGTCGACCCGGGCGGTGATCGACCAGTCGTGGTTGGACTCGGGGTCGTCGATGATCTGGCGGACGTCCCAGACCCTGCCCTGCTCGGTGATCACGATCAGCGCCGGCCCACGGGCGTCGGCGTCCGCAGGGAGGTCGTCGTGCTCGTCCCAGTAGTCGCCGAGCGCCTCGTCCCACCGCGACCGGGTCATCGCGCCGCCCGGCTCGAGGGCTGCAAGGGCGTCGACGTCGTCGGCGGCGGCCAGCTCCACCCGCCGGAACATGGCGTTGCGCACCAGCACCCGGAACGCCCGGACGTTGCTGGTCACCGTCTGCGGAGGACGGGGCTCGGCGGTCGCCGATCCGGAGGACAGCCCGGACAGCGACTCCCACTCGTCCAGGAGCGAGCTGTCCGTGATCCGGGTCACCTCCCCGAGCCATTCGACCAGGTCCTCAAGATCGGGGGTGCGGAGGCTCTCGGGGACGGTCTGGCGCAACGCGCGATAGGCGTCGGAGAGGTAGCGCAGGAGGAGTCCCTCGCTGCGTTGCAGCTTGTAGAAGCCCACGTACTCCCCGAAGGTCATCGCCCGCTCATACAGGTCGCGGACGACCGACTTGGGGCTGACCGGCGTCTCCGCCAGCCACGGGTGCGCGGTCAGTTCGGCGGCGTAGACGTGCTCGAGGAGTTCGGCCAGAGGGCGTGGCCAGGTCACCTCGTCGAGCAGTTCCTTGCGCTCGTCGTAGTCGTAGCCGTCAGCCTTGAGTTCGGCGACGGTCTCGCCGCGGGCCTTGAACTGCTGGGCGTAGAGGATGACGCCCGGATCCTCGAGCGTGGCCTCGATGACGCTCACGACGTCGAGCGCGTAGCCGGGTGCTTCGGGGTCGAGGCCGGCCATCGCGGCCAGTGCGAACGCGCTCAGCGGCTGGTTCAGCGCGAAGTTGTGCTGCAGGTCGACGGCCAGGGCGTAGCGGCGCCCGCCCGGGGTCGGCTCCGGGAGGCGAACGACGACGCCGGCGCGGAGCAGGGAACGGCCCATCGACGCCGCCCGGCGCAGCAGGCGCTGCCGTGCCGTCCGCTCGGGCGTGCAGGAGTCGACCAGCCTCGCCAGCGCCGTGCCCGTGTCCTCGTCGCGCTGCAGCAGGTTCAGCAGCACCGCGTGCGTCACGCGCATGCGGGCGTGCAGCGGCTCGGGTTCGGACTCGGTCAGCTTCGTGAACGTCGCCTCGGAGAAGTTCACGAATCCCTCCGGCGGCTTCTTCCTGCGGACGGAACGCAGCTTCTTCTCGTCACCTGCGAACTTCGCCAGGATCCGGGTGTTCTCGACCTCGTGGTCGGGGGCCTGCGCGACGACGTACCCGACGGTGTCGAACCCTGGACGCCCGGCGCGGCCGGCGACCTGGTGGAACTCGCGGCTGCGCAGGACGCGGGTGCGGCGGCCGTCGAACTTGGTGAGCGCGCCGAACAGCACTGTTCTGATCGGGACGTTGATGCCGACGCCGAGAGTGTCCGTGCCGCAGATCACGGTGAGCAGTCCGCGCTGGGCGAGGGTCTCGACCAGCCGACGGTAACGCGGCAGCATGCCGGCGTGGTGGACGGCGATGCCTGCGTGCAGAAGCGTCGACAGTGTCTTGCCGAAGCCGCCGGAGAACCGGAACCCGCGCAGGGCCTCGGTCAGTTCGCCGCGGTGGCTGCGGTCGACGATGCCCGAGCTGAGCAGTGCCTGGGCCCGGTCGACGGCGCTGCCCTGGGTCGAGTGGACGACGTAGACCGGCGCCTGCCGGTCGTCGATCAAGCCCTGGATCGTCTCGTGGATGGGAGTCGTCGCCCAGGAGTACACCAGCGGCACCGGGCGCACCGCTCCGCCAACGATCGTCGCGGGACGGCCCGTGCGCCGCTCCAGTTCGGTGGCCGTTGCGGTCATGTCGCCCAGGGTGGCCGACATGATCACGAACTGGGCCTGCGGCAGTTCGACGAGCGGCACCTGCCACGCCCAGCCCCGGTCCCGGTCGGCGAGGAAGTGGAACTCGTCCATCACGACCTGGTCGACCGCGGCCGTCCGGCCTTCCCTGAGGGCGATGTTGGCCAGGATCTCGGCGGTGCACGCGATGATCGGCGCCTCGGCGTTGACCGCGGCGTCGCCGGTCACCATGCCGACGTTGTGCGCCCCGAAGATCGCGCAGAGCGCGAAGAACTTCTCGCTCACCAGAGCCTTGATCGGGGCGGTGTAGTAGCTGCGACCCCCGGCTGCGAACGCGGCGAAGTGGGCGGCGGTGGCGATCAGGGACTTGCCCGAGCCCGTGGGCGTCGTGACGATCACGTTCGCCCCGGTGAGGATGTCAACGACCGCCTCGTCCTGATGCGGGTACAGGGTGATGCCGTCGGCTGCGGTCCAGGCGACGAACGCGTCGTAGAGCGCATCCGGGTCGACGGGATCGGACGGGATCAGCTCGGTGAGTCTCATGGCCCGGCCATCGTCCCATCTTCCGGGCGGGCGTGAGCTCCCGGGCGTGCCCGATCCGGGGGTGACGAGGTTGCTTAGCATCGCTAGGGATGCTTGTCTGGCATCTCTAGCGATGCTAAGCTCGGGTATCCGATCACACTCCGGGACAGGAAGGGAACGACATGGCTGCAGCAATCGGCGCACTCAAGGGCTTCCTCCACTTCTTCAGCAACGACTGGGCGGCCCGGCAGGGTGACCCGTCGGATCGCTTCGTCACGATCCTGGACGTTCTCGCATCCTCTCGTCCGGAACACTGAACCGACCCGGCTGGAGCCAGTAGTCTTCGCTCTGTGTTCTTGACGACCTCGCAGGCTGCCGAACTCGTCGGCCTGCCCAAGGAGCAGTTCCGGTCGGCCATGTCGAAGGAACGCAAGAACGGCAAGGAGTTCCACGCGCCCAAGGAGGAGTGGGCCGACAAGCGCACGCCCCTGTGGGACGAGAAGAAGGTCCTCGCCTGGGCCAAGGACCGCAAGAAGCGCAAGAAGCGCGAGAAGAAGGCCGACTGACGTTCGGCGGACTCCTGCCCCTGTGGACGACCGGTTGATCGTCCACAGGCCACGTCTTTTCCTGACCCCGTCCCTGCCTGTGCTGCCCATAGTGAGCGGCGGAGGTGGTGCGTCGTGGCCAGGGCGGACGTGTGGCACGCGGGCGAGGACCTCGCCGCGGCCCATCTGGAGCGGCTCGGCTGGCGGATCCTGGAGCGGAACTGGCGCTGTCCCGAGGGCGAGGTCGACATCATCGCCCTCCAGCCGGGGAGCCCGCCCGTGGTGGTGTTCTGCGAGGTGAAGTGCCGGCGGACGACCGCGTTCGGCCAGCCGATCGAGGCGATCACCGCGGCCAAACTGGACAAGCTCCGGCACCTCGTGCAGGCATGGCTCCTCCAGTTCGAACGGCCGGTGCCCCGTGTCCGGCTGGACGCGATCGGCGTCCTGCTCGCCCCGTCCGGACCCCGGATCAATCACCTGCGCGGGATCGGCTGATGCGGCAGGCACGCGCGCTGTCCGTCGCCCTGGTGGGCGTGGAAGGGACGGTCATCGAGGTGGAGGCCGCGATCGGCAGCGGGCTTCCCGCCACCGTCATGGTGGGCCTGCCCGATGCCGCCCTCAAGGAGGCGCGACAACGTTGTCGTGCCGCGATGAGTGCGGTGGGCGACGGGTGGCCGCTCGCGCCGGTGACCATCAACCTCTCGCCCGCCACATTGCCGAAGGCCGGCTCGCACTACGACCTGGCGATCGCCGCGGCGGTCGCCGCCGCCCGGGGACGGTGCGATCCCGAGTCGCTGAACGGGCTGGTGCTGTTCGGTGAGCTGAGCCTGGACGGTCGCGTCCGTGGGGTCAGGGGGCTGCTGCCGGCGCTGCTGGCCGCACGCGCCCGCGGCGTGAGCCGGGCGGTCGTTCCCGTCGTCCAGCTGCGCGAGGCGTCGCTGGTCGACGGACTCGTCGTCCACGGTGTCACCGACCTCGTCGAGCTGTTCGACGTGCTCGCGGGAGGGCCCGGAGCCGCTCCGTCCACGCCCGTTGCGGAGCCGGAGCCGCCGACCATCCCTCCCGACCTCGCCGACGTGGTCGGGCAGGAGGAGGCCAAGTGGGCGCTGGAGGTGGCAGCGGCCGGCCGGCACCACCTGTACCTCCACGGGCCGCCCGGCGTGGGCAAGACGCTGCTCGCCGAGCGGCTGCCGACCCTGCTGCCCCGGCTCGACGACGACGAGGCGCTCGAGGTCTCGGCGATCCACTCGCTGTGCGGGGTCAACCTGGACGGCGGCCTGATCCGACGTCCGCCCTATGCGGACCCGCACCACTCGGCCTCGGTCGCGAGCCTGGTCGGCGGGGGAGCGAGGATCGCGATGCCGGGAGCGATCTCCCGTGCCCACCGCGGCGTCCTGTTCCTCGACGAGGCACCCGAGTTCCCGCCACGCGTGATGGAGGCGCTACGGGTGCCGCTGGAGTCGGGACGGATCGTGCTCGCCCGGTCGGAGTCGACGGCGGTCTACCCGGCGAACTTCCAGCTCGTCCTGGCCGCCAACCCCTGCCCGTGCGGGCTGGCGGGCACTCCCGGAGCGGAGTGCCGGTGCGCCCCGATGGTCGTGCGACGGTACGCCGCGCGGGTCTCGGGACCCGTCCTTGACCGGATCGACATCACCCAGCAGCTTCGCCCGGTCCGCACGGCCCTGCTCACCAGGAGCGCTCTGCCGACGGAGCCGAGTGCCGTCGTGGCCGAACGTGTCCTGGCAGCGCGGGATCGGCAACTCCATCGCCTTGGCCCGATCGGGTGGAGGACGAACGCGGAGGTGCCGGGCGCCGTCCTCCGCAAGCAGTTGCCGGTTCCGGAGGGAGTCGATCTGCTGGCCCGGGCGATCGCGAGGGGGCAGCTGACCGCCAGAGGTTTCGACAAGGTGCTGAGGCTGGCGTGGACGATCGCCGACCTTGCGGGGGTACCGGCTCCGCAGCTCGACCACCTCCACGCGGCCCTGGCCATGCGCGGCGGCACGGACCTGGAGAGGGGAGCGGCGTGATCGACGAGCGTGCGGCAAGGATGTGCCTTGGGGCAACCATCGAGCCCGGGCATTCCAGTGTGGCCGAGGCGGTGTCGGAGTTCGGCGCAGGGGAAGTGTGGGCCGAGCTCGTCGGTCAGAACGCGGAGGGTCCGCTCACGTCCCGGGCGCGAGCCATCAACCCGGCGGAGCTCGCCGGGCGCGCAGCCAGGAGCGGGCAGAGGTTCGTCATCCCGGGCGACGAGGAGTGGCCGACCGGGCTTGCCGATCTCGCGGGCTGCGAGCCGGTGAACCAGCTGAGCGGCGAGCCGCTCGGGCTGTGGGTCAGCGGTGGCGGTCACCTCGGGGAGCTGGCTGCCCGCGCTGTGGCGGTCGTGGGGTCGAGGGCGTCCAGCGCCTATGGCGACAACGTCGCGGCCGAGTTGGCCTCGGACATCTCCGAGGCGGGACGGGCGGTGCTCTCCGGCGGTGCTTACGGCATCGACGCGGCCGCGCATCGCGGCTGCCTGGCGGGGAGGACGGCCACCATCGCGGTGCTGGCGTGCGGCCTCGATCAGCCGTATCCCACGGGTCACAGCTCCCTGTTCGAGCGGATCGCGACCACCGGCGTCCTCGTGAGCGAGCTGCCACCCGGCGAGCATCCGACACGGGTTCGGTTCCTGGCGCGGAACCGGTTGATCGCGGCGATCTCCGCGGGGACGGTCATCGTCGAGGCGGCTGCACGGTCCGGTGCCCGCAACACGGTCACGTGGGCGAATGCCCTGAACCGGGTGGTGATGGCCGTACCCGGTCCCGTCACCAGCGCCACGTCGGTCACACCGCACCGGCTGATCCGGGAGGCGGAGGCGGTGCTCGTGACGAACGCGGCCGAGGTCCTCGAACTCCTCTCCCCGCTCGGACGCCGGGTACCCCGCGTGGCAGGGGAGAGCAGGCCCACCGATGAACTCGCCCCTGAGGAGTTGCGGCTGTTCGAGCTGGTTCCGGGTCGCGGCAGCACGTCGGCCGGCGAGCTGGCGGTGCGGGCCGGACTGTCCATGCTGACCTGCCTGGCGCTGCTGGGACGCCTCGGGGACGCCGGCTTCGTCGTGCAGGACGAAGCGGGGCGCTGGCGGCTTCCGCCCCGGAGGGTGCGCACCGCGTGACCGCGCGCTGTGTCGCCCATCCGGGGACTTACCCCGGCGCGATCGCGCGACCTAGCATGCACCCAACAGGGGGGAGCAGCCGCAGCCCGGGCGAGCCGGAAACGGTGGGTTGCGACTGACCTGGGTTTTCATCGCATGACGAGGCGGACGGGAGCATTCCCGTCCGCCTCGTGCTTTCACGGCGGAGGCACTGTGCTAACAGCACATAGCTGTGATAGGAATCCTTAGCATGAGCCTGAGCCCGCAGGAACGCGAGATCCTCGCGCTTCTGCGGACCCGGCCGAGCCTCGACGCGTCCGGCCTCGCCCGGGCGCTCGGGACCACCAAGGGCGCGATCGCGGTCGCGCTGTCGCGACTGACTGCGAAGGGCGAGATCGTCGGACGCGGATACCTTCTGCGTGACCGACCCACAGCGGTGGTCTTCGGCGGCGCGAACTGGGACATCAAGGCCCGCAGTCTCCAGCCGGCCCGGGCCGGTACATCGAACCCCGCCGTGATCTCGCGAACCCCCGGCGGCGTCGGGCGCAACATCGCGGAGAACCTGGCACGGCTCGGGCATCGCGTCGAGTTCGTGGCGGCCGTGGGGGGCGACGCGGCCGGCGCCGAACTCGTCGCCCGGATGGTCGAGGCCGGCATCGAGGTGTCCTCCGTCGTGACCAGCGCGCACCCGACGGGCGCCTACCTGGCCGCGCTGGACGCCGACGGGGAACTCGTGATCGGCCTGTCCGACATGGCCGGAACGGACGCGCTGACGATCGGCGACCTCGCCCGCAGCCGCGACCTCCTCACTCGCTCCCAGGCCGTGGTGGTGGACGGGAACCTTCCCACCGACGTGATCGAGTGGGTGCTGGACGAGGCGCGCGCCGCAGGCGTCCGGGTCGTCCTGGACCCGGTGAGCGTCGCGAAGGCCGGGCGCCTGGCGCCGGCACTGCATTCCACCCGTCCCGTGTTCGTGGTGAAGCCCACCGTGGACGAGCTGGCCGCCCTCGTCGGCGTCGACGTGGAGGACTCGACCCGGGCGATCACCTCCGCGGCTGAGCTCCTGCACAGCCGCGGTGTCGCCAACGTGTGGGTGAGCAGGGGCTCTCGCGGAAGCCTGCTCGTCTGTGCCGACGGCGTGTTCGAGGCAGCGTCCGTCGCCACCCGGGTCGAGGACGTCACGGGCGCAGGCGATGCGATGACCGCCGGTTTCGTGCACGGGCTCCTTCTCGGAGAGCCTCTCGCCGAATGCGTCCGCTTCGGGCACGCAGCGGCCGCCCTGACGATCGCCAGCAGCAGCACGGTCCGCGCCGACCTCGGCGTCGCTTTCGCCCGAGCCGTCGCCCCCCGACCTCCATCCCAAGACCTACGACAAGGAGCCGTCCTGTGACCAGCCCGAATCCGATGCTCGCCATCAGTGCCGAAGTCGCCGACGCGCTCGCGTCCGCGAAGCCCGTCGTCGCGCTCGAGTCGACGATCATCAGCCACGGCATGCCGTATCCGAAGAACGTCGAGACCGCCCGCGAGGTCGAGCAGATCGTGCGCGATGGAGGCGCCGTACCGGCCACGATCGCCGTCCTGGACGGCATCCCGCGGATCGGTCTGGACGACGCGCAGCTCGACGTGCTCGGCTCGGACGAGACCGTTCGGAAGGTGAGCATCCGCGACCTGCCGTACGTGGTCGCGACGCACGCGCACGGCGCGACCACGGTGGCCTCGACGATGCGCCTGGCGTCTCTGGCCGGCATCCGGGTGTTCGTCACGGGCGGCATCGGCGGCGTCCACCGCGGCGGCGAGTCCAGCCTGGACATCTCCGCCGACCTCACCGAACTCAGCCTCACCGACGTCGCGGTGGTGAGCGCGGGGGTGAAGTCCCTGCTCGACATCGGGCGGACGCTGGAGGTGCTGGAGACCCTCGGCGTGCCTGTGATCACCGTCGGCTCGGACGACTTCCCGTCCTTCTACTCCCGCTCGAGCGGTTTCCCGTCCCCGCTGCGTCTGGACTCGGCCGTCGAGATCGCAGCCGCGATGCGGGCCAAGTGGGGTCTCGGCCTCGCCGGAGGGATGATCGTGGCGAATCCGATCCCTAAGATCGACGAGATCCCCGAGGCCGAGATCAGCATCCTCATCAGCCGGGCGGTGACCGAGGCCGAGCGCCAGGGGATCTCCGGCGCCGCGATCACGCCGTACCTGCTCGGACGGATCGTCGAACTGTCCGGGGGCGACTCCCTGCGCGCCAACATCGCCCTGGTGAAGAACAACGCCGCTTTCGGCGCGCAACTGGCGGTCGCCTACCAGGCGGGCTGAGCTCCCAGCCTTCCGTCAGGCCTCGGCGAGCCGCGCAGCGTAGGCGCGCACGGCCCCGGCCGTCCCCTCCGACCAGGGAGCGCCGTGCCCGGGCAGCACCCACCGCGCCTGCACGTCGGCCAGGCGCCTCATCGATTCCGCTGCCCGTTCGGGCTCGTCCGTGAAGGGTGCCGGGGCAGGGCCCACAGCACCGGTGAGCACGTTGCGGGTCGTCAGCGCGTCCCCGACGAAGACGGCGTCGACCACCGGGACGTGCACCGCGACGCTGCCGGGCGAATGGCCGGGCAGCCCGATGATCCTGGGGTGTCCCGGGAGGTTGAGGACGTCACCGTCCGCGAACGTGTTCACCTCCGTCAGGTACTGGGTCTTCAGGCCGCCGTGGCGCGCGGCGTACCACAGGAAGCCGAGCACCGCGCCGAGCCGTACCCGCCCCCACCCGGTGGAGGGCTTGCCCTCGCCGCGGGCGCGACCGGCGTCCGCCTCGTGCACCCAGACAGGGACGCCGGCGCCGGCGCGCAGCCTCTCGGCGAAGCCGATGTGGTCCTCATCGCCGTGGGTGAGCACGACGCCGCGCACATCGGAGACGGTGCGTCCCATCGCCGCGAGCTCGGCGAGCAGGTCGCGCCATTGGCCGGCGATCCCGGCGTCGACGAGCAGGACGCCGTCTTCGGTGTCGACGAGGTAGCACGCGACGATATCGGTGCCGACACGGTGCAGGCCGGGAGCGAGCTTCATCGGACAGCCTCCGCGACGTGCGCGCTCTCCGGCAACGCGAAGAGCAGGACGTTGTTGACCACGGTGAGGACCGCCAGGGCCAGTGCGGGCCTCGGCTGGCCGGACGCTGCCAGTGCCGCGGCGGATGCCAGCAGGGCGAGGGTGCCGATCACCTCTCGGGCGGGCAGGGGCATCGGGTTGACGGCCCGGGGCGCGACGATCAGCGCCCAGAACACGATCAGTGCCGCCGGGGCCGCCACCGCTGCGAGCCAGCGAAGGGGACTGGTCGTGCTCTGGAAGCCGGTGTAGGCGAGCGCCACGACGCCGGCGAGTTCGAGGACGAAGCGAGCCGCGAGGTTCACTGTCGCGATCATCTTTCTCCCTTGGTGTGATTGGCAGGATGCGATAGCTACGAGTATTAGCTATGATGGCTAATGAGTCTAGCCATGGAGGTAAGGGTGCCTACTCCGTCCCGCACGTCACTGGAGGAGATCGTCACGGCCGGTCGGACGGTGCTGCGCGCCGGCGGACTGGACGCCCTCACCATGCAGCGGGTCGGGGATCTGGTGGGCGTCCGGGCCTCGTCGCTGTACAAGCACGTCCCGAGCCGGGCGGGCCTGGTGCGCCTGGTGGTCGAGGACGTGTTCGCGGACCTGGGGGCGCGACTGGACGCCGCCGCCACGACCGGTGATCCGGCGACCGACCTGCGCGCGCTCGGGCGTGTCCTGCGCGAGTTCGCCCACGAGGACAGGTACGGCTTCGACCTGCTGTTCTCCCCGTTGTCGCAGGAGGCTTCCCCCGATTCCGGCAGTTTCGCCGCGGCTTCAGCGCCGATCCTGCGGGTGGCCGAGGCCATCGCGGGTCCGGACGACGCGCTGCCGGCCGCGCGGACGCTCACCGCCTGGGCTGCCGGCTTCCTGCGGATGGAGCTCGTCGGTGACTTCCACCTGGGCGGCGACGTGGGTGAGGCCTTCGACTTCGGCATCCGTGCGCTGGTGGCCGGGATCCGTGACGTCCGTGCGGTGCCGCGGGAGTAGACGTCCGTCCCCACGCCGGACGCACCGCGGGCCCGGACATGACTGTGGCTCTGACTATCAATGCTAGTCAGAGCCACTTTCACAAGGGTGTCCGAGAGAGGACTTGAACCTCCACGCCCTATACGGGCACTAGCACCTCAAGCTAGCGCGTCTGCCAATTCCGCCACCCGGACAGGTGGTGCCCGCACGGGTGCGGGCAGCCAGAGAACTATAGCAACGGCGCACCCGCTTTGCGATTCGGCGCCGCCGGATCGGTCGGACGACGGTGGCAGGATGGCCTCCATGGCCGAACTCCCCACTGCGCGCGACGAAGTCGCAACCCTCTGCAGCGAGCTGATCCGCTTCGACACGTCCAACTTCGGCCCCGACGGAGCCGAGGGTGAGCGGGACGCGGCCGAATACGTCGCGGCGAGACTGGACGAGGTCGGCATCTCCAGCCGCGTGCTCGAATCCGAGCCGCGGCGCACCACGCTCGTCGCGGACTGGGCCCCGGACGGCTGCGACACGTCCCTGCCGCCGCTGATGATCCACGGGCACACCGACGTCGTTCCTGCCGTGGCCGCCGACTGGCAGGTCGACCCGTTCGCTGGGGAGATCATCGACGGCTACGTCTGGGGCCGCGGCGCTGTGGACATGAAGGACTTCGACGCCATCGTCCTGGCCGTCGTCCGCGAACGCACCCGGGCGCATCGTGCACCCCGGCGTCCGATCCGGCTGGTGTTCACCGCGGACGAGGAGGCGGGCGGCGCCAAGGGATCGGGCTGGCTGGCCGAGCACCACCCCGACCTGGTCGCGGACTGCACCGAGGCGATCGGTGAGGTCGGCGGCTTCTCGCTGACCGTGAACCAGCGCCGCCTCTACCTGATCCAGACCGCCGAGAAGGGGCTCGCCTGGCTCAACCTGATCGCATCCGGCACCGCGGGGCACGGTTCGATGCGCGACGACGACAACGCCATCACCAACCTCGCCGCCGCCGTCACCCGGATCGGCGAGTACTCCTGGCCGGCCCGGATCCATCCGGCCCAGCGAGCCTTCCTCGATGCCGTCGAGGACGCGCTGGGCATCGAGATCGGCACCGACGACGCCGAGCAGACCCTCGCCCGGCTCGGGTCGATCGCCCGCATGGTCGGCGCCACGATGTCCAACACCGCCAACCCCACCCTGCTGAAGGCGGGCTACAAGCACAACGTGATCCCGGGCACGGCGACCGCAGGGGTGGACGGACGGTTCCTGCCCGGCTACGAGCAGGAGTTCTACGACACGATCACCGAACTCCTCGGTGACAAGGTGCGCTACGAGGCCCAGATCGCCGACGTGGCGGTCGAGACCACGTTCGACGGCGACCTCGCGGCCGCCATCACGGCCTCCTTGCAGCACGTCGATCCCGGTGCCGTGCCCGTGCCGTTCATCATGAGCGCCGGCACGGACGCGAAGGCGTGGTCGAAGCTCGGCATCCGGTGCTTCGGTTTCGCCCCGCTCCGGCTTCCGCCCGAACTCGACTTCGTCGCCCTCTTCCACGGCGTGGACGAACGGGTCCCCGTCGAATCGCTCGAGTTCGGCTGCCGCGTCCTCGACGAGTTCCTCGACCGGGCCTGAACGTCGTGCCGATCCTTCCCGCCGAGCGCGATCCGCGGTTCATCACCGCCCGCAGGGGTGGCACGCTCACCGACGACGACCATCGCCTGCTCGCCGTGTGGGCGGTGGAGTGCGCCGAGCACGTGTTGCCGCTGTTCGAGGCCGCACGCCCCGACGACGGTCGGCCGCGTCAGGCTCTCGAGGTCGCGCGGGGGTGGGTCCGCGGGGAGGTGCGGATGACCGAGGCGCACAACACGGCGTTCGTCGCCAACGCGGCAGCCCGGGACGCAACGGGGGCTGCGAGGTTCGCCGCGCTGGCGGCCGGCCAGGCGGTCGCGGTCGCCCACGTCGCGGCCCACGAACTCGGAGCGGCGGCGTACGCCATCCGTGCCGCCCGCGCCGCCGTCCCCGACGCCGACGGTGACCGCGCTGCGCTGGCGGAGCGGGACTGGCAGCGGGGACGACTCCCGGACGCCATCCGTGAGCTCGTCCTGGACGACCAGCACCTGCGCGACGACCTCTGCTGGAACGCATTCACCGACCACACGAAGAGGTAGGGGACCCATGGAGAGGGCGACATCCTTCGGGGCGGACGTGGCGGCCTACGAGCTCGGCCGTCCCGAGTACGTCGACGAGCACATCGCCTGGCTGACCGAGGGCGTGGCGGGACGGGTGCTGGACCTGGGGGCCGGCTCGGGCAAGCTCACCCGGGCCGTCCAGCGGCTGGGGTTCGACGTGGTCGCCGTCGACCCGGACGCGGCGATGCTCGCGCGCAACCCCGCCGCCGAGACCCTCGCCGGCACGGCGGACGCCATCCCGCTCCCGGACGCGAGCGTGGCTGCGGTCACCGTCGGCCAGGCCTGGCACTGGTTCGACCCCGCGACGGCGGGACCGGAGATCGTCCGGGTCCTCGTGCCGGGCGGGCGCCTCGGCCTGGTCTGGAACACCCGCGACGCCTCCCACCCGTTCGTCGCCGCTCTGGCGGAGATCGCGGGGGCGTCGCCGGCCGAGCAGATGGTGGCGGCGGACGCAGTCACGCAGGCGCCGGGCTTCGGGCCGTTCGAGCGGCGCCAGTGGCGCAGGACGCGGGTGATGACCCCGGCCGAGCTCGAGGCGATGGTCGCCTCCCGCAGCGCGTACCTGACCGCTCCCGAATCGGAGCAGCGGGCCATCCTCACCGCGCTCCACGAACTGATCGCGACCCACCCGCACAGCGCCGGGCGCGAGCGGATCGACTACCCGCTGACGACCACCTGCTACCGGGCGGCAGCGCTTTCCTGAGCCACGGCCCGAGTCAGTCGAGTGCCTCGACGTGCGCCCGCGTGTGCCGGTGCCCGATCAGCTCGTAGCCCACCACGACGATCGCCGGCGCGAGCGCGACGATCATCAGGCACGCCGCGAGGGCGACGCCCCCGGCCGCGAGCAGGCACGCGGCTGCCAGGGCGAGGACCACTCCTGCGAGCAGACACAGGTGGAGGGGATCGATCGTCCGCACCAGGAGCGCGTAGAGCGCCAGCAGCGTGACCATGAACACTCCGACGGGAATCGCGACCGCCGCCACGGCCTCGGCGTAGCCGACGTCCGCCGTCCCCTCCACCAGATAGGCGGCCAGATCGAGTCCGGCGCCCGCCGCAGCGACCGACGCGAACAGCGGGATGTGACCGTAGCCGAACAGGAAGGCCGCACCACGGCGGCGCTCGAGGATGGCTCCGAAGGGTACCGAGAAGTAGATCCACCACAGGCCGAAGGTGAGCAGGGTCCCGGCCGCGACGATGACGATGGCGTCGGTGGACCAGCCCTGCTCGGCGATCACGGGCTGCACGGCCGCGATCGTGCCGAGAACGCCCTCGCCGAGCGCGATGATCGTGAACAGGCCGTACCGCTCGGCGATGTGGTGCGGGTGCCAGGGCGTCCGGCCGAAGCGGGTCTCAGCGACCAGGGGGCCGGCCAGTTCGACGGCGTAGAGCACCACGGCGGCCGCCAGCATTGTGGCGAGGTCCAGGTGCAGCACCGCCGTCGCGACCCATCCGACCTGCGCGACGGCCGTGTAGGCGAGGTAGGCCACCGCCGTCCCGCGGTAGGCCGGCGCCTGGGCAGCGACCCGCGACCACTGGACGACGAGCGCGACCCGCATCACGACGTAGCCCGCGACCATGACACCGTTGTCGATGCCGTGGCCGCTGTCGAGGGAGTGGAAGACCGGCGCCAGCCCCAGGGCGAGGATCAGCACGCCGACCATCTGCACCATGGTGGTCATCCGGTACGCCCAGTCGTCGGTGTCGAAGGCCGAGGCCGACCAGGAGAAGTTGATCCAGGCCCAGATGATCGCGAACATGGCGAACCCGAAGGCACCGAGCGCGGCTCCGGTGTGGCCCTCGGCGAGCACGTGTGCGAACTGCGAGGCTGCGATCCCGATGGCCGCGACGAAGGCCAGGTCGACGAGGAGTTCCAGCGGGGTGGCCGCCCGATGCTCCTCCTCCGGACGCCGTCCGCTCATGCGCCGCAGGCCGCTGCGCAGGGTTGGTGGGTTCGGGTCGGGCATGCTCATTCGTCTCCTCACAACCGACGACTAGACCGGACGCTCACCCCTGGCCGTCCGGTCCACGATCGCGGTGATCCGCGACAGCTTCGTCTCCGCCCGCTTGGCCACCGCGATCCGGGCGAGCGCCATCTTCCGGACGCTGGGCGTGCAGGCGTCCCAGGTCCGGCGCGCGGCGGGAACCGCGTCGAGGGCCGCGGCGAGTTCGGGCGGTTCGATCAGGGCGTCGACCGAGTCGTAGAGCGCCCAGCGCCCGTCCGCCTTGGCCCTCTCGATCTCCGCCAACCCCTCGGGCTGGAGGCGTCCCTCGGCCTCCAGGTCGGCGACCCTGGCCTTGTTGGACGCCGCCCACGGGCTCGAAGGCTTGCGATGGGTGAACCAGAGCAGTGACCGGGCCTCGTCCCACGGGCGGGACTGCCCGTCGATCCAGCCCCAGCACAGGGCCTCCCGGATCAGCTCGTCATAGGTCAGGTGGGTGGCCCCACGGCGCGGGACGACCACCCACACGCCTTCGCCACGTCGGTGATGGGCGGCCAGCCAGTCGTGCCAGTCGGCGATGGAGGCCGGCTCGAAGCGTTCGGCGTCGTTCATCGGCACGGCGTCCTCCTGTTCCCGCGGGGTGCGCCCGGCGCACCCCGTTACAGCGCGGCCGTCTGCTCGTTCGGCTCCCGGCCAGCATTGGGGCCGCCGGAGACGTCGTCAAGGGCGGAGATGATCTCCTCCGGGAGGGTGAGGTCTTCGCAGGCGAGGTAGGTCTCCAGCTGCGCCACCGTTCGGGCGCCCAGCAGCGGAGCGGTCACCCCCGGTGCGTCCCTGACCCACAGCAGGGCCACCTGCGCCGGCTCGAGGTCGAGTCCGTCCGCTGCAGTGGCGACGGCCTCGACGACGGCGCGCGAGCGTGTCTCGAGGTAGGGCTCGACGAACCAGGAGAAGTGGTCGCTGGCCCCCCGCGACCCGCGCGGCGTCCCGGTGCGGTACTTGCCGGTGAGGACGCCGCGGCCGATCGGGGACCACGGCAGCAGTCCCAGCCCGAGCGCGCGGACGGCGGGGATGACCTCCACTTCGGCGCGTCGCGCCAGCAGCGAGTACTCCACCTGGGCGCTGCAGATCGGGGCCCGTCCCGGGAAGGCGGACTGCCAGGTGGCCGCCTGCGCCGTCTGCCAGCCGACGAAGTTGCTCACCCCGGCGTAGCGGACGTCGCCGGCGACGACCGCGGTGTCGATCGCGGCCAGGGACTCCTCGATCGGCGCCTGCCCCCAGGCGTGCAACTGCCACAGGTCGATGTGGTCGGTGCCGAGTCGGCGCAGGGACTCCCGCAGGTCGGCCAGCAGCGCGGCCCGGGAGGTGTCGACCGAGCGGCGACCGTCACGGATCCCGAAGCCGGCCTTGGTGGCGATCACGAGGTCCTCGCGGGACACGTCGCCGGCGCGGATCAGACGTCCGATGATGCGTTCGGCGTCCCCGCCTGCGTACGCGGCTGCGGTGTCCACCAGAGAACCGCCTGCGGCCACGAACCGCCGCAGCACGGCGCGGGCGTCCTCGGGGCGCGTCTCGCGTCCCCACGTCAGCGTGCCCAGACCCAGCCAGGAGACCTGGAGGCCGGACGCCCCGACGGACCGCCGTCTCATACCGCGGCGACCGTCCCGGTGAGCAGCAGGACGGCGATCGCGACCGCGAGCCCCACCCGGTAGATGATGAACGCGGTGAAGTCGTTGTGCGCGACGAACTTCAGCAGCCACGCGATGGACGCGTAGGCGACCACCCCGGACACGACGGTGCCGACGCCGGTTGCCACCCAGCCCGCGCCACCGGGGGCCGAGATGTTGTGGAACTGGCTGGCGGCCTCGAACAGGCCGGACGCGATCAGTGTCGGGATGCCGAGGAAGAAGCTCATCCGGGTGGCACTCACCCGGTCGATGCCACGGAGCAGGCCGCCTGCGATGGTCGCGCCGGAACGCGAAACCCCCGGCACGAGGGCGATCGCCTGCACCACGCCGAGGATCGCACCGTCCTTCCAGGTGATGGACGTCTCGTCGCGGGTGGCCCTGCCCAGCCGGTCGGCCAGGAACATGACCACACTCCAGCCGAGCAGCCCCGCCACGACCGCCCACAGGCTGCGCAGCGGCCCTTCGACGATGTCCTTCAGCACGAAGGCGATGCCGGCGGTGATGACGAAGCCGACGATGATCGCCCACCCCATGCGGTAGGCGGGGTCGTCGCGGCGGTCACGATGAAGCAGGCCGGCGAACCAGCCGGTCGCGAACCGGACGATGTCGGACCAGAAGTAGATGATCGCGGCGACCATCGCGCCGATCTGGATGATGGCGGTGAACGCCGTCACGCTGGGGTCGGCGACGCCGAGTCCGAGCAGCTTCTCCACCACCGTCAGGTGACCGGTGCTGGAGATCGGGAGGAACTCGGTCACGCCTTCGACGATTCCGAGCAGGATCGCCTGCCACCACGAGATCATGTCTGCCTTCCGGTCAGCGGCTTGTGCGGCGGCCAGCTTAGCCGTCGCAGGTGGCGCGCCGAGGGGGCGCGGGGCCCGGACGGACAGGATTGCGGGCGGGATCTATGCTCACAACGGACCGGACCATGTCGCCGGTGGTCGTGAGGAGGCAGGCCCGATGCGTTCGTGGGACAGCGGTCCGGTGCCGGTCGTGCCCGGCGGTGGTTCGGGGCGGGTGAGCATCCGCGACTCGGTCCGGGGGAGCATCGTTCCGGTCGGGCCGGAGGCAGGCGAGGCGCGGTTGTACGCCTGCGGGATCACGCCCTACGACGCCACCCACCTGGGACACGCCTTCACCTACGTCGCCATCGACCTCCTCGTCCGGGCCTGGCGGGACGCGGGGCTGGCCGTCCGCTACGCGCAGAACGTCACCGACGTCGACGACCCGTTGCTGGAGCGGGCTGCCGCGACCGGCCAGGACTGGACGCGGTTGGCCGCCGAGCAGGTCGAGCTGTACCGGACGGACATGGCCGCGCTGCACGTCCTGCCGCCCCGCGAGCTCACCGCTGTCAGCGAGGTGATACCCGACATCACCCGGACACTGCGTGAGTTGAGCGAGCGCGGTGCCGCCTACCAGCTCGGGGACCCCGAGTTCCCCGACTGGTACTTCGCCGTTGCTGACTCCGCGCGCCTCGTGTCGGGCTCGCCGGTCACGCTGGAGACCGCCGAGGCCGTCTTCGCCGAGCGCGGCGGCGACCCGGGACGTCCCGGCAAGCACAACCGGCTCGATTGCCTCGTCTGGCGCCAGCACCGCCCCGGCGAGCCGGCCTGGGACACCTGGCTCGGCAGCGGCCGTCCCGGCTGGCACATCGGCTGCACGACCATCGCGCTCTCTGCGCTCGGACCCCACTTCGACGTCCAGGCGGGCGGCAGCGACCTCGCGTTCCCCCACCACCCGATGTGCGCCGCGGAGGCCACCGCGCTCACCGGCGAGCCCTTCGCCGACGCGTTCCTGCACGTCGGCATGGTCGCCTACCAGGGCGAGAAGATGAGCAAGTCCCTGGGCAACCTGGTCTTCGTCAACAGGCTGCTCGCCGACGGCGTCGACCCGATGGCGATCCGGCTGGTACTGCTCGCGCACCACTACCGCTCCGACTGGGAGTACACCGCAGCCGAGTTGGGCGCAGCCGACGCGCGCCTGGCCGCCTGGCGCCGGGCCGTCGCATCCGGGACGGCGGCCGACGCCTCCGCGACGATCGCCGCCGTTCGCGCCGCGCTGCGCGACGACCTGGACGCGCCCACGGCCCTGGCAGCCGTCGACGCCTGGGCCGCGGCAGGTGGGGACAGCCCCTCCGCGCCCGGTGCGGTCGCGCAGGCCGTGGACGCCCTCCTCGGCGTCGCCCTGTGACCCTGGGATCCCTCGAGGCGCGGACGGCTGACGCCGGGCCGGCGCTGCCGGCTGGACCACCGCCGGTCACCCCGGCCGGGCGCAGGTAGGCTGCATGGCCGTGAGCAAGACCTTTGACGACCTGTTCGCCGAACTCAAGCAGCGCGCCGCCACCCGCCCGGAAGGGTCTGGGACGGTGCGCGAACTCGACGCCGGCGTCCACGCGATCGGCAAGAAGATCGTGGAGGAGGCCGCCGAGGTGTGGATGGCCGCCGAGTACCAGTCGAAGGCCGAGGCGGCCGAGGAGATCAGCCAGTTGCTCTACCACCTCCAGGTGATGATGCTCGCGCTCGGCCTGGAACTCGACGACGTCAACGCCTACCTGTGAGCCGCCCCATGACCGACCTGCTGAAGATCGCCGTCCCCAACAAGGGCTCGCTGGCCGAGGGCGCGGCCGAGATGCTGCGCGAGGCCGGTTACCGGCAGCGCCACGATCCCAAGGAGCTCGTCCTCATCGACGAGACGAACGGCGTCGAGTTCTACTACCTGCGTCCGCGCGACATCGCGGTCTACGTCGGTGAGGGCACCCTCGACCTCGGCATCACCGGCCGGGACATGCTCCTCGACTCCGGTGCGGAGGCCGACGAGGTCGTCTCGCTGGGCTTCGGCGGCACCCGGTTCCGGTTCGCGGCCCCGGACGGCGCAGGGCTGAGCGTCGATGCGCTCGAGGGCCGGCGGATCGCCACGTCCTACCCCGGGCTCGTCGGCGAGTACCTGACCCGATCCGGCATCCGCGCCCGGCTGATCCACCTCGACGGCGCCGTCGAGTCCTCGGTGCGCCTCGGGGTCGCGGACGTGATCGCAGACGTCGTCGAGACCGGCAGCACCCTGAAGAAGGCCGGGCTGGAGCTGTTCGGCGAGCCGATCCTGGAGTCGGAGGCGATCCTGATCCAGCGGCGTGGCGCCGAGGCTCCCGAGGGGCTCGGACTGCTCGTCAGACGGCTGAACGGGGTCATCACCGCCCGCGACTACCTGATGGTCGACTACAACGTCACGACCGAGAAGCTCGCCGCGGCAACCCTGGTCACGCCCGGCCTCGACGCCCCGACCGTGTCCCCGCTCGCCAAGGACGGCTGGGTCGCCGTGCGCGCGATGATCCCCGCGCGGCAGGCGCAGCAGATCATGGACGAACTGTGGGACGTCGGCGCCGAGGCGATCCTGGTCACCAGCATTCACGCCTGCCGGCTCTGACGTGGCCGCGACCGAGGCGCCGGATCGCGGCGAGGCCGACCCCGTCCTTCGCGCCCTGCTCGCGGAGGCTGGCAGCGGCGATGAGCACTACCTGCGCGCCGTTGCGGCCCTGTGCGGTGCCCGGCTCCTGATGCCCCTCGTCGCGGTCGGAGCAGACGGAACCGACTCCGGCGTCCCGGAGCAGATGCGGACGCTCCTGCTCAGCACCTCGTCGGGCCGCAGCGCCATCCCTGCGTTCACGGGCATGGACACCTTCTCCGCATGGAAGCCCGACGCCCGCCCGCTGCCGTGCCGGCTGGACGAGGTCGCCGCGACGGCGGTAGAGGCGGGTGCCGCCGCTGTCCTCGTCGACTTCCAGGGGCCGTCCGGAATGGTGATCGAGGCGGCCCTGTTCACCGAACTCGCCGCAGGCAAGCGCCTGGTGGCCCTCGACGACGGCGGTTGGGGCTGGCTGTACGCGGATTCGTCAGCGGCGGCATCCACCGGGTAGCATGGCCTGTGATCGGCTCCACCGCGAGGTGGCTGTCCGCGTGAAGTGGAGACCTGAGCTCCCACCTTGAGCGCCTCAGCGGCGCCGGGTCGGTACGGAGAAGGCGGTGCCTGTGCGCTGCCGGACCACAGGGCTTCCGCGTGCGCGGAGGCCCTTTCTGGTTGGCGCCGATCTGACCACACCAATCCCTTGGAGGACACATCAGCACTGAACCGCGGATCAACGATCGCATCAAGGTTCCCGAGGTGCGTCTGGTCGGGCCTGCCGGCGAACAGGTCGGCATCGTCCGGATCGACGACGCACTGCGGCTCGCCCGCGAGGCCGACCTCGACCTCGTCGAGGTGGCACCCATGGCCCGGCCTCCGGTCGCCAAGTTGATGGACTACGGCAAGTTCAAGTACGAGGCCGCCCAGAAGGCCCGCGAATCGCGCCGCAACCAGACCAACACGGTGATCAAGGAGATGAAGCTTCGTCCCAAGATCGACAGCCACGACTACGAGACCAAGAAGGGTCACGTGGTCCGCTTCCTCAAGGCCGGCGACAAGGTGAAGATCACCATCATGTTCCGCGGTCGTGAGCAGAGCCGTCCGGAGCTGGGCTTCAACCTGCTGAAGAAGCTGGCCGACGACGTCGCAGAGGACGGCACGATCGAGTCCGCACCGAAGCAGGACGGGCGCAACATGCTCATGGTGCTCACGCCGACGCGCAAGAAGACCGAGGCAAAGGTCGAGGTCGAGGCGGCCAAGGCCGCCCGCGCCGCCGACCGGGCAGCGGCAGCCGAGGCGGAGCGCCAGCAGGAAGCCGAACTCCGCGCCAGGGCTGCGGCCGCCGCCGCAGCGAAGACCGCATCGAAGAAGAGGGGGCCAGCCGACAACATGGACCCCGACATCGACCTGTAAGAAGAGAAAAGGACTCACCACATGCCGAAGATGAAGACCCATTCGGGTGCCAAGAAGCGCTTCCGCCTCACGGGCACGGGCAAGGTCATGCACCGCCAGGCCGGCAAGATGCACCTCAACGAGCACAAGCCGACCAGCCAGACGCGGCGCCTCGACGGCGACAAGGTCGTGGCCAAGGGCGACGCCAAGAAGGCGCGCAAGCTGCTCGGCAGCTTCAAGGCCAAGTGACGTCCCCCTAATCTCGAGAACTGAGGAGTAACTGCCATGGCACGCGTGAAGCGTTCCGTCAACGCCCAGAAGAAGCGTCGCGAGGTCCTGGAGGACGCGTCCGGCTACCGCGGCCAGCGGTCCCGGCTGTACCGCAAGGCCAAGGAGCAACTGCTCCACAGCTACACCTACGCCTACCGCGACCGTAAGGCCCGCAAGGGTGACTTCCGGTCCCTGTGGATCCAGCGGATCAACGCCGCCGCCCGTGCGGAGGGCATGACCTACAACCGCTTCATCAGCGGGCTGAAGGCCGCCGGGATCGAGGTCGACCGCAAGATGCTCGCCGACCTGGCGGTGACCGACGAGGCCACGTTCGCGAAGCTCGTGGCGATCGCCAAGGAGAACCAGCCGGCACAGGCCGCCTGACCGCGTCGCCCTCCTGCCCTGACCCGGACGTCGGGTCGGGGGAGGGGGACGTGACCTCAACAAGGACTCAGATGAGCGTCCCTTCGCTGGAACTGCCGGAGCCGTCGCAGTCGACGCTGCGCTCGGCGCGGGCTCTGCTGCGCCGCAAGGAGCGCAAGCAGGCCGGGCGCTTCCTCGTGGAGGGACGGCAGGCCGTGCGCGAGGCGCTCGGCGTGCCGGGGGTCGTCGAGGCGGTGTTCTTCCACTGGGCATCCGCGCATGACAACGTCGACCTGATCGAACTGGCCGCTGCGGGCTCCGTCCCGTACTTCGGGGTGAGCGAACAGAACCTCGGCACCATGACCGACACGGTCACGCCGCAGGGTGTGGTCGCCGTCGCCCGTGACATGGACGTGCCCCTCGACGAGGTGCTGGCCGACGACCTGTCGCTGGTCGTGGTCTGCGCGCAGGTCCGTGACCCGGGCAACGCCGGGACGGTGATCCGCTGCGCGGACGCCGCCGGCGCCGACGCGGTGATCCTCAGCTCGGACTCGGTCGAGGTGTACAACCCGAAGACCGTCCGGGCGAGCGTCGGGTCGATCTTCCACCTGCCCGTCGTCGTCGGGGTCGACCTGGCAGAGGCGATCTCCGCCTGTCGGGCCAGGGGCCTGCAGATCTTCGCCACGGACGGCGCGTCCGGAACCGACCTCACCGACCTCGGCGACGAGCTCGCCCGGCCCACCGCATGGGTGATGGGCAATGAGTCCTGGGGACTGCCCGTCGAACACCTCGAACTGGCCGACCGCACGGTCGCCGTCCCCATCTACGGCAAGGCCGAGAGCCTCAACCTGGCGACCGCCGCCGCGGTCTGTCTGTACGCCAGCGCCACGGCGCAGCGTGCGAAGTCCTGAATCACAAGGAGTGACGTCCATGACCGGCCCCGAGCAGCAGGCCGACCTCAGCCAGGCCTCCATCGAGGAGATCGTCGAGCGGGCCGTCCAGGCCTTCGCGGCGGCCGGCAGCCTCGCCGAACTCAAGGAAGCTCGTCTCGCCCACGCCGGCGACCGTTCGCCGATCGCGCTCGCCAACCGGGCCATCGGCACGCTGCCGGGCATCGAGCGAAAGGACGCCGGCCAGCGGATCGGCGCAGCACGGGCGGCCATCGCCGCCGCGCTGGCAGACCGCGAGGCGGAGATCGGGTCGGCCGAACTGCAGGCCCGGCTCGTCGCCGAGACCGTCGACGTCACGCTGCCGGTCGCGCTCGGTCCGGTCGGTGCGGCGCATCCGATCACGGCCCTGATGGACCTGATGGGCGACGTGTTCACCGCCATGGGCTGGGAGATCGCGGAAGGCCCCGAGGCGGAGGGGGAGTGGCTCAACTTCGACGCCCTCAACATCGGCCCGGACCACCCGGCGCGCGGGACGACGGACACGCTGTTCGTCGAGCCGCTGGACGCCCACGTCGTAATGCGGACGCACACCTCACCTGTGCAGATCCGGACGATGCTCGACCGGCCCCTTCCGATCTACGTCGTCTGCCCGGGCAAGGTCTACCGCGCCGACGAGTTCGACGCCACCCACGTCCCGGTGTTCCACCAGATCGAGGGACTGGTCGTCGACAAGGACATCTCCCTCGCGCACCTGAAGGGGACGCTGGACCACCTCGCCCGCTCGATGTTCGGCGACGGGATCGTCACCCGGATGCGCCCGCACTACTTCCCGTTCACCGAGCCGTCGGCGGAAGTCGACCTGAAGTGCTTCGTCTGCCACGGCGAGTCCGTGGGCAACCCGGACGCGCCGTGCCGCACGTGCAAGTCGCAGGGCTGGATCGAGTGGGGCGGCTGCGGCGTCGTGAACCCGCGCGTGCTCACCGCCTGCGGCATCGACACCGAGGTCTACTCGGGCTTCGCGTTCGGCATGGGCATCGAGCGGACCCTGATGTTCCGCAACAATGCCGCCGACATGCGCGACATGGTGGAGGGCGACGTGCGGTTCAGCCGCTCACTGAAGGGGATGGCACGATGAGGGCGCCGCTGAGCTGGCTCGCCGAGCACGTCGACCTGCCGCAGGGCATGACCGGCCGCGACCTGGGTGAGGTGCTGATCCGCGCCGGCCTCGAGGTCGAGAAGGTCGAGGCCGTGGGTGCCGACATCACCGGCCCGGTCGTCGTCGGGCGCATCCTCGCGACGATCGACGAGCCGCAGTCCAACGGCAAGACCATTCGCTGGGTCCAGGTGGACGTCGGTCCGGACCACAACCAGCCCCACCCCGACTTCCCGCAGGGCTGCCGCAGCGTTGTCTGCGGCGCCCACAACTTCGTCGTCGGCGATCTCGTTGTGGTGTCGCTGCCGGGGGCGGTCCTCGCCGGTGGTTTCGCCATCGCGGCGCGCAAGACCTACGGCCACGTCTCCGACGGCATGATCTGCGCAGAGGACGAGCTCGGCATCGGCCACGACCACTCCGGCATCATCGTGCTGCCCGCCGACGCGGGCCTGAAGCCCGGTGACGACCCGGCCGGCGTCCTGCACCTGCGCGACGACGTCCTCGACATCGACGTCAGCCCAGACATCGGCTACTGCCTGAGCATCCGCGGTCTGGCGCGTGAGGCGGGACAGAACCTCGGTGTGGCGTTCCGTGACGTCGTGACCCGGCCGACCCCTGCGTCGAAGGGGGACGGGTATCCGGTCCGGCTCGAGGACGCGGCGTGCCCGCTGTTCGTCGCCGTCCGCGTGACCGGCGTCGACCCGTCCCTTCCGACGCCGCGGTGGATGGCCCGACGCCTGGTGATGGCCGGCATGCGCTCGATCTCGCTGGTCGTCGACATCACCAACTACGTGATGCTCGAGACGGGTCAGCCGCTGCACGCGTATGACGCGTCCCTGCTGCAGGGGACGATCGTGGTCCGCAAGGCGCTTGCCGGAGAGACGCTGGTCACGCTCGACGACGCCACCCGAACCCTCGGGCCCGACGACCTGCTGATCACCGACGACTCCGGCCCGATCGGGCTCGCCGGTGTGATGGGCGGAGCGAGCACGGAGATCCGGGCGACCAGCACCGACATCCTGATCGAGGCGGCGAGCTTCGACGCCACGACGATCTCCCGGACGCTGCGCAGGCACAACCTGCCCTCGGAGGCTTCCAAGAGGTTCCACCGCGGCGTCGATCCGGACGCGGCCTACAGCGCCGCCCACCGGGCCGCATCGTTGCTCGTGGACCTGGCCGGTGGCACGCTCTCCCCGGCGGAGACGGTCGCAGGCTCTGTGCCGGCGATGCCACCCCAGAGCATCGCGGCCTCCCTCCCGTCCCGGATCCTCGGCGTCGGGGTGCCCACCGAGCACGTCGTCCGGATCCTGCGCGAGAGCGGCTGCGCTGTCGAACTCGACCCCGGGTCGGGCCCGGGGCAGGCTCGCTTGAGCCTGGTCCCGCCGACGTGGCGTCCCGACCTGCGCGACCCCTACGACTACGTCGAGGAGGTGGGCCGCAAGATCGGGTTCGACCAGATCCCGTCCGTTGTGCCGGCCGCGCCGGTCGGACGGGGCTTCACCCGTTCGCAGCGCGCCCGCCGCGCCGTCAACGCCGCGCTGGTCGACGCGGGCCTGGTGGAGGTGCTGACGTTCCCCTTCGCCTCCGTGGAGGACCTGGACCGGATGGGCGTGCCGGTCGACGACGCGCGGCGCAGCCTCGTGAGGCTCGCGAACCCGCTCGCCGAGACCCAGCCGTACCTGCGCACGTCGATCCTGCCCGGGCTGTTCGCCGCGGTGAATCGCAACAGCTCGCGCGGCAACGACGACCTCGCGCTGTTCGAGACCGGCCTGGTCTTCCTCCGCGCATCGGGCGGAGCCGCACCGATCCCCGGCGTGAGCGCCCGGCCGACGCAGGCCGAACTCGACGCCGTGGAGGCGGCGCTGCCCGTCCAGCCCCGGCACCTCGGGATCGTCCTCACCGGCCAGTGGCGGCCCGCAGGCTGGGACGGCCCTGCCGAGACCGCCGGTTGGTCGCAGGCTCTGGCCCTCGCGGACGTCGCCGCGGCGTCCATCGGCGCGACGATCGTGCGCCGCGCGGCAGCGCAGGCGCCGTGGCACCCCGGACGGTGCGCCGAACTCAGTGTCGACGGGGTCGTGATCGGGCACGCCGGCGAGCTGCACCCGCAGGCGGTGGCAGCGTTCGGACTCCCGGAGCGGGCGGCCGTCCTCGAACTCGACCTCGATGCGCTGATCGACCACGCCCCGGAGGTCGGGTCGGTCGCGTCCGTCTCAACGCAGCCCGTCGCCAAGGAGGACGTGGCGCTGGTCGTCGCCGACTCGGTGCCCGTCGCCGCCGTCCATGCGGCCCTCGTCGCCGGCGCCGGACCACTGCTGGAGTCGTTGGCACTCTTCGACGTCTACACCGGCGCGAAGGTGCCCGAGGGTCACCGGTCGCTCGCGTTCGCGATGCGCTTCCGGGCGCCCGACCGTACGCTCACCGACGCGGAGACAGCGGCGGCTCGGGAGTCGGCGGTGGCAGCGGCGGCCTCTGCGTGCGGGGCGGTCCTCCGCGACTTCTGAGTTTCTGAGCAGAGGCGTTTATCCGAGACATTCGGAGCTTTTCGGGGCCTGTGCGTCTCCTGTCCGGCGCCGTCCCCGCCCGGCCCGAATGCTTGAAACGTTTCTGGGGTCATCAGGAGCGTCGGCGGTCGCCCTCTTGCGGGTGACAAGGCCCGATGCGGATCAGAACAGCGTTAACTGGAGTCAATGCGGGGCCGCGAAGATCTGATCAGGATTGGGTCCGGTTTTGGCGCCTGCACATCGACTCAGTAGCCTGCTTTCGTACTCATCCGAGCGTGGCTCCGCAGGATCCAGCGGAGCCCGCGGCTTGGCAACACGGCCGCGGTTCGGGCGGGGAGTGGCGCAGTGCTGAGGGGTATGCGCTACTCCCCGGCCCGGCACCTCAGCGCTCGCACCCGTCCGGCGACGAAGTTTCCCTGCTCCCCGGCCCGCGTCGTGCCCGAGGCGTCCTAGGCTGGAAGTGGTCACAACTCGTCGGTGGCCGACGGCGGCCCCGACGGCACCTGCCAGGAGGAGCCATGGACGCCACCAAACTCACCCGAATCGCAACCGCACACGGATTCGTGGCTGCCCTCGACCAGTCCGGGGGGAGCACACCGGGCGCGCTCGCGCGGTACGGCATTCCTGCGGACGCGTACTCCGGCGACGCGGAGATGTTCGAGCTCATGCACGCGTTCCGCACCCGGATCATCACCAGCTCGGTGTTCACCGGTGAGAAGGTGCTGGCCACGATCCTGTTCGAGCAGACGATGGACCGCGACATCGACGACATCCCCGTCCCCGACTACCTCTGGGACTCCAAGGAGATCGTGCCGTTCGTGAAGGTCGACAAGGGACTCGCCGAGGCGAGCGACGGGGTCCGGCTGATGAAGCCGATGCCGGACCTGGACGCCCTGCTGGAACGCGCACGCGCCAGGCACGTGTTCGGCACCAAGATGCGTTCGGTTGTGCAGGCCGCTGACCGGGCAGGAATCGAGGCGGTCCTCGACCAGCAGTTCGAGGTCGCCGCCCGCATCCTCGCCGCGGACCTGATGCCGATCATCGAACCGGAGGTGGACATCAAGGCCCCCGACAAGGCGGAGGCCGAGGCCCTGGTGACCGAGGGGATCCTCAGCCGTCTCGAGGCACTGCCCGCCGGTGCGCGGGTGATGCTGAAGCTGACCATCCCCACCGAGGCGAACCTGTACGCGACGCTGATCGCGCATCCCTCGGTGCTGCGCGTGGTCGCGTTGTCGGGAGGCTACTCCCGAGAGGAGGCGACGCGTCTCCTCGCCGCCAACCACGGGCTGATCGCCAGCTTCAGCCGGGCGCTCACCGAGGGTCTGGACGTGCACATGTCCGACGCGGACTTCGACGCCGCCCTCGCCGCCGCCATTGGCTCGATCTACGAGGCCTCCATCCGGTGAACGGACTTGGGCATCGCCAGGGCCCTCGCCGCCGCGGTGGCAGCGGACGGTAGCGCTGCCACGACGCGCTCAAGCACGGAGCCGGTGTGCGTCGCGGACAGGAACCACGCCTCGAACGCGGACGGGGGCAGCGCGACGCCCGCGTCCAGCAGGGCATGGAAGAACGCGGCATAGGCGCCGGTGTCCTGGGTCTGGGCCGCCGCGTAGTCGCGGACGGGATCGGTGATCCCCAGGAACACCGAGAACAGGGAGCCCGCCTGTTGCAGCCGGTGCGGGACGCCGGCCGCGGCGAGAGCCGACGTGACCGCGGCAGCCAGCTCCGCAGCTGCCGAGTCCACGGCGTCGTAGACCTGTTGGTCGGCGAGCCTCAGGGTGGCGATGCCGGCGGCGGTGGCCAGCGGGTTCCCGGAGAGTGTTCCCGCCTGGTAGACGGGACCGAGCGGGGCGAGCAGGTCCATGACGTCCGCCCGTCCGCCCAGCGCGGCCAGCGGCATGCCACCGCCCACGACCTTCCCGAAGGTGAACAGGTCCGGCGCGACCGTTCGTCCCTCGAGGCCCCACCAGCCGGACGCGTGCACCCGGAAGCCGACGAGCACCTCGTCGTAGATCAGGAGAGCACCCGCCTGCGTCGTGAGTTCCCGAAGGAGTTCGTTGAAGCCCGGCTCGGGCGGCACCACGCCCATGTTCGCCGCCGCGGGTTCCGTGATCACGGCCGCGATCTCGTCCCCACGTTCCGCGAACACGGCGCGGACTGCGGCGGCATCGTTGTACGGGACCACGAGGGTGTGGGCGACGGTCGCCTCCGGGACGCCCGCCGACGCCGGCAGGCCGGCGGTGGCCAGGCCGGAGCCGGCGGCCACCAGCAGAGCGTCGGAGTGGCCGTGGTAACACCCGGCGAACTTCACCAGGAGGTCGCGCCCGGTGGCACCGCGAGCCAGTCTGATCGCCGTCATCGTGGCTTCCGTCCCCGTCGAGACGAAGCGCACCTTCTCCGCCAGGGGGACGCGCTCGCGGATCAGCTCGCCCAACTCCGCCTCGGCCAGTGTCGGCGCGCCGAACGAGAGGCCACGGCCGGCCGCGGCCTGCACAGCGGAGACGACCTGGGGGTGTGCGTGACCGAGAAGTGCCGGCCCCCAGGAGCCGACCAGGTCGACGTACTCCCTGCCGTCCACGTCGTAGACGTGCGGGCCGGAGGCCCGCGCGATGAACCGCGGGACGCCACCGACCGATCCGAACGCACGAACGGGGGAGTCGACGCCGCCGGGGATGACCTGCTGCGCCCGGGCGAACGCCGTGTCGTTGCCGCTCACCGCAGCCACCCGGCGAGATCGTGCGCCGCGTAGGTCAGGACGACGTCCGCCCCGGCCCGGACGATGCAGGTGATGGACTCGAGCAGGGCGGCGCGCCGGTCGATCCAGCCCCGTTCGGCCGCTGCCGCGATCATCGCGTACTCGCCGGAGACCTGGTAGGCGGCCACCGGGACCTCGCTCGTCGAGGCGATGTCGGCCAGCACGTCGAGGTAGTGGCTCGCGGGCTTCACCATCACGATGTCCGCTCCCTCGGCCTGGTCGAGGGCCGCCTCCAGCAGGCCCTCGCGCCGGTTCGCGGGATCCTGCTGGTATGCCTTGCGGTCGCCGCTGAGGGAGGAGCCGACCGCTTCCCGGAACGGGCCGAAGAACGCCGACGCGTACTTGGCCGAGTAGGCCAGGATGCCGACGTCGGTGAAGCCCGCGCTGTCGAGGGCTGCGCGGATGACGCCGACCTGGCCGTCCATCATTCCCGACGGCGCGACGAAGTGGGCGCCGGCCCGGGCCTGGGAGACGGCCTGGCGGGCGTACAGCTCGATGGTGGCGTCGTTGGCCACCAGCCCCCGAGCATCCAGGACGCCGCAGTGCCCGTGGTCGGTGAACTCGTCCAGGCAGGTGTCGGCGAAGATGGTCAGCTCGTCACCGGTCTCGGCCCGGACGGCCGCGACCGCCCGGTTGAGGATGCCGTCCTCGGCGTAGCCGGCGGTGCCCCCCGCGTCCTTGTCCGCCTCAGCTGGGACGCCGAACAGCGCGATGCCGCCCAGCCCCTGCCCCGCAGCGGACACCGCCTCGGCCCTCACCGAATCGAGGGTGTGCTGGACGACGCCGGGGAGCGAGCCGATCGGCCGGGGCGCGCCGAGGCCGTCGGCGACGAAGACCGGCAGGACGAGTTGTGACGGATGGACGCGGGTCTCGGCGACCAGCCGTCGGATCGCTGGGGTCGCACGCAGCCGCCTGGGCCGCCGGATGAGCTGGGGCATGCCGGGTCACTCCTGAGATCGGTGTCGTGTCATTGTCTCACCGGCCATCCGGGCGACCCTCCGCGCGCGGCGTGCTCCGTCCTGCAAGACTGGCGTCATGAAGCGAACGGCCCGCGACATCGAATGCTGGCTCACCGACATGGACGGCGTGCTGATCCACGACGAGGATCCGATTCCCGGCGCGATCGACCTGCTGAACCGCTGGGTCGACACCTCCCGGCGTTTCCTGGTTCTCACCAACAACTCCACGTTCACCCCGCGCGACCTCTCCGCGCGGCTGGCCCGGTCGGGTCTGAACGTCCCAGAGGAGAACCTCTGGACGTCCGCCCTCGCGACGGCTTCGTTCCTCGCCGGTCAGCCGGGCGAGAAGACCGCCTTCGTGATCGGGGAGGCCGGGCTCACCACGGCCCTGCACGAGGCCGACTTCGTCATGACCGAGACAGAACCGGCCTACGTCGTTGTGGGGGAGACCCGCAACTACAGCTTCGAGGCCATCACCAAGGCGATCCGGCTGATCAACGCGGGCTCGCGCTTCATCGCGACCAATCCGGACACGACCGGCCCCACGCCGCACGGGCTCGTCCCGGCCACCGGTGCGGTGGCCGCCATGATCACCGCTGCCACGAACCGGCAACCGTACGTCGTGGGAAAGCCGAACCCCATGATGTTCCGCTCGGCCATGAACCGGATCGAGGCGCACTCGGAGACGACCGCCATGATCGGCGACCGGATGGACACCGACATCGTCGCCGGGATCGAGGCGGGCCTGTTCACCGTCCTGGTGCTGTCCGGCGTGACCCACGCCGAGGAGGTCGAGACCTTCCCCTACCGGCCGTCGCAGGTGCTCGGCTCGGTCGCGGACCTGGTGCCGCTGATCTGAGGTCAGGGCAGCAGCGCGAAGGCCTCGGCGAGCCCCGGCGCGTCCGGCGTCGCGGCGACGGCGAGGACGCGGAGTCCGAGCTCCCGGCAGGCGGAGGCCGACGACTCGCCGATGGCGACCACGTCCGGGCCCGGCAGCCCGCAGGCCTGGACGGCCGCGCGAGCGATCGAGCCGGACGTGACGACGAACACGTCGAAACGGCCCGCGCGCCAGTCCGCGACGACGTCGGCCGGCGGCGCCACGGCGACGGTTTCGTAGACGGCGACCGCGCGCACCGTCCAGCCCTTCTGCGCCAGCCCTGCTCCGGGCTGCGCGGACGGCTGCGCCGCCCCCGGCAGCAGGACGGCGCCGGGGCCGGGCGGGAAGGCGGCGGCCAGGGCTGCGCCTCCACCGGGATGGGCGACCAGGTCGGGCGGCAGTCCAGCGCCTGCCAGGGCCCGGGCCGTGGCCGGGCCCACCGCGGCGATCCTGGCCGACGGCGGCTTCGAGCGCGACACCCCGGCCGCAGCCAGCGACGGGACGGTGGCAGCGGAGCTCACCACCAGCCAGTCGAACCCGGCGGCCACCGCGGCTCGCAGCTCGTCGAGCGGAAGGGGGCGCTGTTCGGTGAACAGCGCTTCGACCACGTCGGCGCCGCCGGAGGTCAGGAGCTCGCTGAGACCGGCCGGCGCCCGCGCGGGAAGCAGCACGCGGCGTCCGAGCAGTTGCGGCGCCTTGTCTGCGCCCAGATCGGTGAGGGCGCCCGCGCCGTCGGCGAGCAGGCTGCGGGCAGCAGCCGCGCCGATCGTGCGCGCGGCCTCCTCGTCCCCTGCCTCCTCCTCTGTGGCGAACTCGATACTCCCTGACCCGTCGGTCGCCAGAACCCGGGCGGCCAGCTGCAGGCGTCCATCGGTGATCCGGGCATGGGCCGCGACCGGCGCAGCGCAACCGGCGGCCAACCCGGCGAGCACTTCCCGCTCCGCGAGGGCCGCGAGCCGGGTGGCGCGGTGGTCGAGTTCCGTGAGCGCCGCGAGGACGTCCGTACGATCGGAGCGGCACTCGACGGCGAGAGCACCCTGGGCGGGTGCGGGGACGAACGTCGCCGGATCGAGCCGCTCGCTGATCCGGTCGCCGAGACCGAGCCTGTTCAGTCCCGCCGCGGCCAGGACGACGGCGTCGAGGTCGTTCTCGATCCGGGCGAGACGCGTCTCGACATTGCCCCGGACGTCGACCACCACGAGGTCGGGACGCAGGGCCAGCAGCTGGGCGGCCCGCCGCGGCGAGCCGGTGCCCACGCGGGCACCGGCGGCAAGGTCGGCGAGCCGGCTCCCGCACAGTGCGTCCGCGGGGTCCTCCCGCTCGGGGACGGCGGCCAGGACCAGTCCGTCCGCAGGCGCCGTCGGCAGGTCCTTGAACGAGTGGACGGCGAAGTCGGCCTCCCCGGCGAGCACCGCGGCGCGGACGGCGCCGACGAACACCCCGGAGCCGCCCAGGCTCGCCAGCGGTGCGGTGCTGACGTCACCGTGCGTGACGACGCGGACGAGCTCGACGTCGTGGCCGAGCGCTCGAAGCGTGTCGGCGACCTGGCTCGACTGACCCCAGGCGAGCCGGGAGCCTCGGGTGGCGAGCCGGAGTCTCACCCGACGTCCCGGGCGCAGCCGGGCACGACGGGAGCACTGCTGCGCGGGTTGAGGCAGCAGTCGCCGAAGCAGAACTGGCCGGGTCCCGGATCGCCGGCCGGCTCGCGCAGCTCGGCGACGATCCGTCCGACGAGCCCGCTGACGAAGCCGGGGTGGACGCCGACGGTGGGCGTCCGGATGAGTCGCACTCCCAGGCCGGCCGCGGTCTTGGCGGCTTCGGTGTCGAGGTCCCAGATGACCTCCACGTGATCGCTGAGGAACCCGATCGGAACCAGGACCACGTCGGTGATGCCCCGGTCGGCGAGCTGGGTGAGGGCGTCGTTGACGTCCGGCTCGAGCCACGGGACGTGCGGCGGGCCGGACCGGGACTGGAACACCAGGTCCCACTCGCAGGTCGTGCCGGTCTTCGCGGCGACCCGGGCGACGACGTCCGCCGCGACCCGTCGGTGCTGTTCGAGGTAGGCGCCCCCCTGCGGGCCGGCCGCGGCCTGCATCGACGCCGGGATCGAATGCGTCGTGAACACCAGGCGGGTTCCGGGAGCGCCGAGGTCGAGGTCTGCGGGGAGCGTCGTCAGCAGCAGGTCTGCGATGGCCGCGGCGAACTCGGGCAGGTCGAAGAAGGGGGGAAGCTTGCGGACGTACAGCTCGGGTCGTGTCGCGTCCACCGCCATGCCGAGGTCCTCGCGGTACTGACGGCAGGCCGAGTAGCCGGAGTAGGCGGCGGTCGCGACCCCGAGGATCCGGCCGTGGCCCCGTTGGGCCAGCCCGGCCAGCACATCGGCGACGAACGGTGCCGAGTTCCGGTTGGCAAGTTCCACGTCGATGCGCTCGCCCTGCCGGTCGAGCTCCGCACGGACGGCGGCCAGCAGCTCCCGGTTCTGCGCGTTGATGGGACTCACGCCGCCCAGGGTGAAGTAGTGCTGGCCGACTTCGACGAGGCGCTCGCGGGGGATGCCGCGTCCCGCTGTCACGCGCTCGAGGAAGGGTACGACCTCGTCCACGCCTTCGGGGCCGCCGAAACCCAGCAGCACGACCGCGTCGTAGCCGAGTGTCACCGCAACACCCGCAGGAGGTCGCCGGTCCCGATCCGGTGGCCGGTGAAGAACGGCACCTCCAGGCGGACGTGGCGGCGCGCACCGGTGGCGCGCAGGTCCCGCATGAGGTCGACCAGGTCGACCAGGTCGTCCGCCTCCAGCCCGAGGAGCCACTCGTAGTCGCCGAGCGCGAAGGCGGCCACGGTGTTCGCCAGCACCTGCGGGAACTCCCGCCCCGCCCGTCCGTGCTCGGCGAGGAGTTCGCGGCGCTCCTCCGCCGGCAACAGGTACCACTCGTACGACCGGACGAACGGATACACGGTCAGCCAGCGCTTCGGCTCCGCTCCGGAGAGGAACGCGGGGGCGTGCTCGCGGCTGAACTCGGCCTGTCGGTGGACGCCGACCGCGGACCAGGTCAGTTGTGCGGAGCCGCCGAACGCCTCGCGTTCGAAGCAGCGGACCGCCTCCTGAAGCCCCTCGGCCTGCGGACCGTGCAGCCACACCAGCACGTCGGCGCTGGCCGGCATCGCGGCCACGTCGTAGAGGCCGCGGACCACAACGCCTTTCGCCGCGAGCCGGCCGATCACGGCATCGGTGTTGGCGGCCACGAGATCCGAGATCGGCTCGGTCCGGGTGAACACCGCGTACGTCGTGAACCGGGTGACGACACCGGACGGGGTTTCGCTGCTCATTCCTGTGACCTTACGCCGGAGACCAGTGCCGCGTCCGCCTGTCTGCGCCCGTCTGCGATGCAGTCGGGGACGCCGACCCCCCGCAGGGGGGAACCGGCGACGCGCCAGGCGGGAAGGTGGGCGAGGCCGGACTCGACCTCGGCCACCCGGGAGAGGTGCCCGACCGTGTACTTGGGCATCACGTGGGGCCACCGCGAGACCGAGACGCTGCTCTGCGGGCGCCTCGCTGCCAGCACCCCTCCGACGTGCGCGGACACGGCAGCGATCAGCTCCTCGTCCGGGGCGTGCGCGATCGCGCCGAGCCGCCCGGGAACGAAAGCCCTGATCAGCACCACATCGGAAGGGGCTCGCCCCGACCACTTGGCCGACGAGATCGTGACGCCGCTGATCGGAGCAGACTCTGCCTCCAGCCACCCGTGGCTGGTCACAGGACCGGCGAAGGCGTCTGCCGGATACGCGAGGTTCACCACGGTGGACGAGGCCAGCGGGACGGCCGAGAGCGCGGCTGCGGCCGCGGGCGCGGCCTCGGTCAACAGGGCGGCCGATCCGGTCACTCCGGCAGCCAGCACGACGGAATCGAACCTTTCGGATGCCCCGTCGCCGAGGACGGCGTCCGCTCCGCCGCCGGGGGCCGGGCGGAGCGAGCGCACCACGACACCGGTCCGTAGCTGGACACCGGCCGCGGCGAGCTGGGTGGCCAGCGCCTCCACGAGCGAGCCCATGCCGCGGGCGAGCGTGCGGAAGGGGGAGTTCGCGCCCCGGGTGGAGAGGCGTGCCGCCCTGCCCTGGGCGAGGGAGGCGAGCATGAGCGAGCGATGACGCGCTTCGTCTGCCCGGAGCGACGGCAGCACGGCGTCCAGGCTGAGTTCGTCCACGCCGGCGCCGTAGATTCCGCCGACCATCGGGTCGGCGAAGCGCTGCACGATGCCCGAGCCGAGACGGGCACGCAGGAACCCACCGATCGAGACGTCCCGGCCCTCGCGCAACTGCCGGGGCAGCACGAGGTCGAGGCCGGCCCGAAGCTTGTCCCACGGAGTCAGGATCCCGGTGGCGACGAACGGCATCAGTCGTGTCGGAAGGACCATGCCCATGCCGGCGGGCAGCGGGTGCAGCCGGCCGCGAGAGCGCAGGTACACCGTCCGGACGCCGCTCACGGAGATGACCTGCTCGACCATGCCGAGTTCGTCGATGAGCGTCAGTGCGGCGGGACGGTAGGCGACGAACGAGTCCGGGCCGTGCTCGACGAGCAGTCCGTCGGAGGTGTCGGTGCGGAGCTTCCCGCCGAGCCGGTCGTCCGCCTCTACCAGGACGACCTCCGCGGGCGGGCGGGTGCCGTCGCCGCGGACGGCCTCCCAGGCTGCGGCGAGGCCGGTGATCCCTCCTCCGACGACGAGCAGTCTCACCGGAGCGTGGACGCCGGGCGCGGCTGGTACGGGCACAGCGGATCCGCTTCGAGCGGATCACCGGTCCAGGCGTAGGCACGGGCGCGCGACCCGCCGCACCACCTGCGGTACTCGCACATGCCGCAGCGGCCCTTGAACCGGTCCGGGTCGCGCAGCGCCTGCATCACGTCGGTGTTCCGGTACAGCTCGACCAGCGAGGTGTCCTTGACGTTGCCGACGCTGACGGGGAGGAAGCCGGAGGGGCTGACCTCGCCGAGGTTGGAGATGAACACGATGCCGTTGCCGTCGCGGATCCCGAACGCCCGGGACATCGGGTGGGCCTCCACCTCGGCCCAGGTCCTGCCCGCGCGCAGCAGTGCGGACGCGGTGAGCCGTCGGTAGTGCATCGCCTCGGTGGTCTTGACCCGGAACGGCGCCGTCCGTCCGGTCCGCTGCGCCCACAGCAGCCAGCGTTCGGCGTCGCCGGGGGAGAGCTCGGACAGCTCGCTTCCGCGTCCGATCGAGATGAGGAAGAACAGGCTCCACTGCATCAGGGTGTGCCGGCTGAGCAGCTCGAACACCGCTGGCAGGTCGGCGGCCGTCGTGTCGGTGACCAGCGTGTTCACCTGCACCGGGAGACCGGCCTCTGCAGCGGTGTCGAGGGCCTCCAGGGTGGCGTCGAACGTGCCCGGCACCATCCGGACGCCGTCGTGGTAGGCGGCCGTCGAGCCGTCCAGGGACAGCGAGATCGCCTGGATGCCGATCTCCTTCATCCAGAAGATCTTCTCCCGGGTCAGCAGGGGGGTGACGGCGGGGGCGAGTGAGACCCCCACCCCGCGCTGGGCGGCGGCCGCAACGAGTTCGGCCAGGTCGGCCCGTCGCAGTGGATCGCCGCCGGTCATCACCACGTGCGGCAGTGCCTCGCCGTCCGCGGCGAAGCCCAGCATGTCGTCGAGGACGGCGATCGCCTGCACGGTCGTCAGCTCACCAGGCGCTGGGTCCGGCATCGCGGTCGCCCGGCAGTGCCGACAGGCCAGTCCGCAGGCAGTGGTCAGCTCCCAGTAGACGATCATCGGTGCGCGGTCGTAGGCCCAGTCGGCGTTCGGCTTCACGGAGCCGATGCCGGCGGCATGCGTGGTCATGACTCATCTCCTGCGGGGTTCTTCGGGGGGATCGAGTGCACCAGCTCGACGAGCCGAGTGAGGACATCGGGGTCGGTGTCGGGGGGAACGCCGTGCCCGAGGTTGAACACGTGACCGGGCGCCGAGTCGCCGTCCGCGCACACGCGTCGTGCGGCGGCTGCGAGCACCGCGGGCTCGGCCCGCAGCAGGTCCGGGTCGAGGTTGCCCTGCAGGGGGACGCCTCCACCGAGCCGGGCGTTGGCGACAGCGAGAGAGACGTCCGACGCGACGCCCATCACGTCGGCGCCGGCGGCGTGCATGTCCACGAGGAGGTCACCGCTGCCCGTCCCGAAGTGGACCCGCGGGACGCCGAGGTCGGCCACCCCCGCGAGCACGGCAGCGGAGTGGGGCTGGACGAACCGCCGGTACTCGTCGCGGCTGAGCCGGCCCACCCAGGAGTCGAACAGCTGCAGCGCGGAGGCGCCGGCTTCGGCCTGCGCGCGCAGGAAGCTCGTCGTGATCCCGGCCACCCACGCCAGGAGGCGATTCCACACCTGAGGATCGTCGCGCATCAGTGCGCGGGTGGCGGGGAGCTCGCGATTGGGCCTGCCCTCGACGAGGTACGACGCCAGCGTGAACGGCGCTCCGGCGAACCCGATCAGCGGAACCTCGCCGAGCTCGTCCACGCTCAGCGCCACCCCGTTCCGGACCGGGTCGAGAGCCGCGGGGTCCAGGCGGGGGAGGCGATCCACATCGGCCGCCGTCCGCACCGGCTCGGCGAGGACAGGGCCGACGCCGGCGACGATCTCGACACCGACGCCGGCCAGGCGCAGCGGGACGACGATGTCGGAGAAGAAGATGCCCGCGTCCACGTCGTGGCGGCGAACGGGTTGGCAGGTGATCTCAGCGGCGAGTTCCGGCGTGAGGCACGCCTCGAGCATCGAGGTCCCCTCACGGAGCGCGCGGTACTCCGGCAGCGAGCGACCGGCCTGCCGCATGAACCACACCGGCCGCCGCGAAACCGGCCGGCCGGCGTACGCGTCGAGCAGCGGAGCCGTCACGCGTCCGCCTCCACGTCGATGCCGAACAGCGTGTGCAGGGCGTGCTGGTAGTCCTCCAGGCCGCCCGCCCGGGCGAGCTCTGCCGCCCGGAGGGACGGGGTGTGCAGCAGGGCGTTGGACACCCGGCGCAGGGACCGCGCCACGGCGTCGGCGGTCTGGGCGTCGTAGCGCCGCGCTGCGGTCTCGATCTCGCGTTCGATGAACTGGCTCACGTGGGAACGCATGGCGGTCACGGCAGGCGTCGCAGCGCGGCCGGACTCGAGGTGCAGGTAGGTGTCGACCCCGCGGCTCACCAGGTCGCGAGCCTCGACGACGGCCGCCACCTGCTCGGCCGGCGCGTGGGCACCGATCTCGTCGAGGTCGATCAGGTCGACGCCGACGAGGTTCGCCGCAGCCGGATCCACATCGCCAGCCAGCGACAGGTCGAGCACCGGCAGCAACGAGGCGCCGGCGGGGCGTCCGGCGAGCAGCGCGGCGGTCAGGACGGGTTCGCGACCCTTGTCGTTGCCGCTGCAGCTGACCACGAGGTCGGCGGCCGCGACCGCCTCGGCGAGCCCGTCCGCGGGGACGGCAGCCACCGGGTGGGTCTCGGCGAAACGCTCGGCGCGTCCGCTGCGGGAGTAGACCGCCAGGTCGGTGCAGCCGAGACGCTGCAGGGTGGCCGCCACCACTCGCGCGTAGCTCCCCGTGCCGACGAGGAGCGCGCGGCGTCCGGCGAGGGGAAAGTGACGGCGTTCGACGAGGTCGAGCCCGACCGCGGCGATCGAGCGCCCGGCCGAGCCGAGCTCCGTCTGGCTCGTCACCGCCTTGCCCGTGGTCAGCGCGGCATGGAACAGCCGACGAAGGGCAGGGGTGGTGTGGGTGTCGGCCGTGGCGAGGGCTTCGCGCACCTGGCCGAGGATCTCGTCCTCTCCGACCACCATGGCGTCCAGACCGGCGGCGACCTCCAGGAGATGCTGGACGGCGAGTTCGCCGGCGTGCACCTCGAACTGGCCGACGAGGTCCGCGCGATCGAGGGGCAGCGCGCCGCGGATCACGTCCACGACAGCCTCGACCGGCCCGTGGAAGGTGGGACCGTCCACGTAGAGCTCGAACCGGTTGCACGTCGCGAGCAGCACGAACCCGGAGAGCTCCGGACGGACGGCGAGCCCGTCGATGACCGTGTCAACGGTGCCCGCGAGCGCTGCCAGATCCTCGAAGGAGGAGAGGTGATGGCTTAGGCCCATTGCGGTGATCGGCACGATAGGCATGGTAGCTCGGGACGCCGAGGCGTCCGACACGAGCGTCGGGAGGCGGCGTTGGCTGGAATAGTCATGCCAGATGCGGCATAATCATGCCATGACGTTCACGGTCGCGATCGCCGGTGCCACCGGTTACGCCGGGGGAGAGCTGCTCCGCTTGCTGCTCGGGCACCCCGAGATCCACATCCGCGCGCTGACCGCGGGGGCCAGCGCGGGCACACCGCTCCTCAGCCACCACCCGCATCTCCTCCCGCTGGCCGACCGGGTCGTGGAGGACACGACCGCAGCGAACCTCGCCGGGCACGATGTGGTGTTCCTCGCCCTGCCGCACGGCACCTCGGCCGCGATCGCGGCCGAGCTCGGCGACGACGTCCTGGTCATCGACGCCGGAGCCGACCACCGGCTCGCCAGTGCAGAGCAGTGGCGACGGTTCTACGGCAGCGATCACGCCGGCACCTGGCCGTACGGGCTCCCCGAACTTCCCGGCCAGCGCGAGGTGCTGGCGTCCACCCGGCGCGTCGCCGTCCCCGGGTGCTACCCGACAGCGGTCACGCTTGCTCTGCTGCCCGCGCTCACGGCCGGCCTGGTGACGGGTCGGGACGTGGTCGCCGTGGCGGCCTCCGGGACGTCCGGGGCGGGCAAGTCGCTCAAGCCCAACCTCCTCGGCTCCGAGGTGATGGGCTCGGCCAGCGCCTACGGAGTCGGTGGGGTCCACCGGCACGTCCCGGAAATGCTGCAGAACTTCGCCCGGCTGGGAGCGGAAGCGCCCACGATCTCCTTCACACCCGTCCTCGCCCCGATGGCCCGCGGGATCCTGGCGACCGTGACGGCTCCGCTGGCCGACCCGTCCGCCGACGTCCGCGCCGCGTATGAGGCGGCCTACGCCGCCGAGCCGTTCGTCACGGTCCTGCCGCACGGGATGTGGCCGCAGACCCAGTCGATCGTCGGCTCGAACGCCGTCCAGGTGCAGGTGACGGTCGACGCGGACGCGGGCCGCCTGGTCGCGGTCTCGGCGCTGGACAACCTGACGAAGGGGACGGCCGGCGGCGCCGTCCAGTCGATGAACCTCGCCCTCGGCCTTCCCGAGGGGCTCGGCCTGACCACGATCGGAGTAGCACCATGAGCGTCACCGCAGCGAAGGGATTCGTGGCGGCGGGGGTCGCCGCCGGCATCAAGGCGTCGGGGAAGCCGGACCTCGCGCTCGTCGTGAACTCCGGCCCGGACGCGCACGCAGCCGGCGTCTTCACCACCAACAAGTTCACGGCTGCCCCCGTGAAGTGGACGAAGGCTGCGGTCGCCGACTCCCGGCTGGCCGCCGTCGTCCTCAACTCCGGGGGAGCCAACGCCTGCACAGGGGACGCCGGCTTCGCCGACGCCCGCCAGACCGCGGAGTGGGTCGGCGCAGAGGTCGGGTGCCCGGCCGGCGACGTCGCGGTGTGCTCGACCGGCCTGATCGGGCAGCGACTCCCGATGGACGCCGTCCTGACCGGTGTCGAGCTCGCGGCCCAGGACCTCTCGGCGGCGGGCGGACCGTCGGCAGCCGTCGCCATCATGACCACCGACACCGTCCCCAAGGAGGCGATCCACACCTCGCCGAACGGGTGGACGATCGGCGGCATGGCGAAGGGCGCGGGCATGCTCGCCCCAGCGCTCGCGACGATGCTCGTGGTGATCACCACCGATGCACGGCTCGACCCGACGTCGATGCCCGCCGCGCTGGCCACTGCGACCGGTTTCACCTTCGACCGCACCGACTCCGACGGCTGCATGTCCACCAACGATACGGTCCTGCTGCTGTCGTCCGGCGCCTCCGGCGTGGCAGCCGACCCAGCGGAGTTCACCGAGGCTCTCACCGGGGTCTGCGCCGACCTCGCCCGGCAACTTCTGGCCGACGCCGAGGGTTCGGCCCACGACATCGAGGTGCGGGTGGACGGCGCCGCGAGCGAGGCGGACGCTCTCGCCGTGGCCCGGGCGATCGCCCGCAGCAACCTCTTCAAGTGCGCCGTCTTCGGCAACGACCCCAACTGGGGACGCGTCCTGGCCGCAGCCGGGACGGTCGACGTCCCCTACGACCCGGAGCATGTCGACGTGGCCTTCAACGGCGTCGCGGTCTTCGTCGACGGCCAGCTCGGAGCCGACCGTTCGGAGGTCGACCTCGGAGCGGGACGCGACGTCCGCGTCGAGGTGAACCTGAAGGCGGGGCACGCCTCGGCGGCGATCTGGACCAACGACCTCACGTACGACTACGTCAAGGAGAACGCGGAGTACTCGTCATGACCGGGGCCCTGGACAAGGCGGCCATGCTCGTCGAGGCGCTGCCCTGGCTGGAGCGCTACGTCGGCAAGACGGTGGTCATCAAGTACGGCGGCAACGCCATGGTGGACGAGTCGCTGAAGGCCGCCTTCGCGACCGACGTCGTGTTCCTGCGCACGGTCGGCGTGAAGCCGGTCGTCGTCCACGGCGGCGGTCCCCAGATCTCGTCCATGCTCGGCCGGCTCGGCATCGCCAGCGAGTTCCGCGGCGGGCTGCGGGTGACGACGCCCGAGGCGATGGACGTCGTCCGGATGGTGCTGATGGGACAGGTCAACCGCGAACTCGTCGGCCTGCTGAACGCCCACGGGCCGCTGGCCATCGGTCTTTCCGGCGAGGACGCCGGACTGTTCACCGCGGAGCGCAAGGGCGTCGAGGTCGATGGCGAGGAGGTCGACCTCGGTCTGGTCGGGGAGGTCACCGAGGTGCGTCCCGAGGCCGTCGTCGACCTGATCAACGCCGGCCGGATCCCCGTTGTCGCGACCGTCGCCCCCGACGAGGAGGGCCAGGTGCACAACATCAACGCGGACACCGCAGCCGGTGCGCTGGCCGCTGCGCTCGGCGCCGAGCGGCTCGTCGTGCTCACCGACGTCGAGGGTCTGTACCGCGACTGGCCCGCCTCGACCGAGGTGATCCGCCAGATCGCCGTCGACGACCTGGCTGCGATGCTGCCGACCCTTGCGTCCGGAATGATCCCCAAGATGGAGGCGTGCGTCGCAGCCGTCCAGGCGGGGGTGCCCAAGGCCACGGTCATCGACGGACGGGTCCCGCACGCGCTGCTGCTGGAGATCTTCACCGACGAGGGCGTCGGCACGATGGTGCTCGGCCCCAACGCGGACGCGGGGGACCCGCAGTGAGTGTCCTGGCGGCGGCCGGCGGCCAGGCGGAGCTGGTCTCCCGCTACGGCGGCGCCCTCATGAACACGTTCGGCGCACCCAAGCGCGTCTTCGTCCGCGGCGAGGGCGTCCACCTGTGGGACGCGGACGGCAACCGGTATCTCGACCTGCTCGCCGGCCTGGCCGTCAACGCACTCGGCCACGCCCATCCGCAGGTGCTCGGCGCGATCTCGGCCCAGCTGTCCACCCTCGGCCACGTGTCGAACTTCTTCGCAACCCCCACCCAGATAGCCCTGGCCGAGAAGCTCGACGCGATGGTCACCGCCAACGTCCCCGGGACGCCGGCACGGGTGTTCTTCACCAACTCCGGTACCGAGGCCAACGAGGCTGGCTTCAAGATCAGCCGGATGACGGGACGGACCCGGCTGATCGCCATGGAGGGTTCGTTCCACGGCCGCAGCCTCGGGGCGCTCGCGCTCACCTCGAACCCGAAGTACCGCGAACCGTTCGAACCGCTTCCCGGCGAGGTCACGTTCGTCCCCTACGGAGACGCGGACGCCCTCGCCGCGGCCGTCGACGACACCGTCGCCGCCGTGGTCATCGAGCCGATCCAGGGAGAGAACGGCGTCGTCGAGCCTCCTGACGGCTTCCTCGCAGCGGCTCGCCGCATCACCGCCGACGCAGGAGCGCTGCTGTGGCTGGACGAGGTGCAGACCGGGATCGGACGCTGCGGCGAGTGGCTGGCCAGCGCACCGTCCGGAGTGACCGGCGACATCGTCACCTTCGCCAAGGGACTGGGCAACGGCTTCCCGGTCGGGGCCTGCGTCGCGACCGGTGCGGCGGCGTCCTTGCTCGGCCCGGGGTCGCACGGCACGACGTTCGGCGGCAACCCGGTGGCGGCCGCGGCGGGACTGGCCGTGCTCGGCATCATCGAGCGCGACGGTCTGCTCGAGCGCGTCCGCGCGGCGGGGGACCACCTGGCGTCCGCGATCACAGGGCTCGCGCACCCGCGCATCCTCACCGTCCGCGGTCGCGGGCTGCTGCGCGGTGTCGTCCTCGCCGAGGACATCGCCCCGGCCGTGGCCGACGCCGCGCTCGCCGCGGGGTTCGTGATCAACGCCCCGCGCCCGAACGTGCTCCGCCTCGCGCCACCCCTGATCATCACCGACGACCAGCTGGACTCCTTCGTCGAAGCGCTGCCCGCGTTGTTGGAGGCCGCGGGATGACCGAGACGCTGCGCGGCCCGCTGAGCAAGAGCGCACGGCACGCCCGGATCATCGAAGCGATCGAGCGCGGCCCGGTCGGGTCGCAGGCCGAGCTGGCCGCGCGGCTGGCCGAGTCCGGTATCGCCGTGTCCCAGGGCACGCTCAGCAAGGACCTGCTCGAACTCGGCGCCGTCCGCGTGCGCACCGCATCCGGTCAGTTCGCCTACGCCCTGGTGGCGGGGGAGCACGGCCCGGGAACCCCGGCAGCGCTGTCTCGGCTGAGCCGCCTGTGCGGGGAGCTTCTGCTCTCGGCGGAGGGCTCGGCCAACCTGGCCGTCCTGCACACGCCGCCGGGCGCCGCGCAGTTCTTCGCCTCGGCGATCGACAAGGTCGGCTGGGAGTCCATCCTCGGTACCATCGCCGGCGACGACACGATCGCGGTGATCAGCCGCGACCCGGATGGCGGAGCGGCCCTGGCCGAGTCCCTCCTGGCCCTCCACCAGAACTAGTCGGAAGGACCCCGATGAGCGAATCCAGCGGACGGCTGTGGGGCGGGCGCTTCTCCGGCGGACCGGCCGAGGCGATGTTCGCGCTGAGCCGGTCGACCCAGTTCGACTGGCGCCTGGCCCGCCACGACCTCGCCGGTTCGAAGGCCCACGCCCGCGCTCTGGCTGCTGCCGGCCTGCTCACGTCGGCAGAACTGGACGCGATGCTGGCGGGCCTCGACGCTCTCGACGCCGACGTCACCGCCGGACGGTTCACGCCGGCCGAGACCGACGAGGACGTCCACGGTGCGCTGGAACGCGGGCTGATCGAGCGCGTCGGCCCCGAACTCGGCGGACGGCTGCGAGCGGGACGCTCCCGCAACGACCAGATCGCCACGCTGATCAGGAGCTATCTCCGGGAGGCCAACACCGGGCTGGCGGACGACCTCCGGGCTCTGGTCGGCGCCCTCGCCGACCAGGCCGAGACGAACCTGGGTGCGATCATGCCGGGCCGCACCCACCTCCAGTCCGCCCAGCCGGTGCTGCTCAGCCACCACCTGCTGGCCCACGCGTGGCCGTTCGTCCGTGACCTGCAGCGGCTGCGTGACCTGGACGCGCGGCTCGCGGTCAGCCCGTACGGCTCGGGTGCCCTGGCCGGGACCTCGCTCGGCCTCGACCCGGAGCTGGTGGCGCGGGAGCTGGGCTTCACCGGCTCCGTGCCGAACAGCATCGACGGGACGGCCGCGCGCGACCTGGTCGCGGAGGAGGCGTACGTGCTCGCGCAGATCGGGGTGGACGCCTCCCGGCTGGCGGAGGACGTGATCCTGTGGTGCACCCACGAGTTCGGCTTCGCCTCGCTGGATGACGCCTGGTCCACCGGGTCGAGCATCATGCCGCAGAAGAAGAACCCCGACGTGGCCGAGCTGGCCCGCGGCAAGGCCGGCCGCCTGATCGGCAACCTGGCTGGGCTCCTGGCGACCCTGAAGGGTCTTCCGCTGGCGTACAACCGCGACCTGCAGGAGGACAAGGAGCCCGTCTTCGACGGCCTCGACCAGCTGCGGGTCCTTCTGCCGGCGGTGACCGGCATGATGTCGACCCTGACGTTCCACCGCGATCGGATGGCCGAGCTTGCTCCACGTGGCTTCTCCCTCGCCACCGACGTCGCCGACTGGCTCGTCCGGCAGCGGGTGCCGTTCGCACGCGCCCACGAGATCGCCGGCGCCTGCGTCCGGTTCTGCGAGAGGGCCGGCATCGAGCTCTCCGACCTGACCGTGGCTCAGCTGGCGGAGATCTCGCCGGACCTCGGCCCCGGCGTCCTCGCGGTGCTCACAGCCGAGGGGTCGGTCGCGTCGCGCAACGGGCGAGGCGGGACCGCCCCGGATCGCGTCCGGGAGCAGTTGGCCGAACTGCGGGGCACCCTGGGTGCCTGAGCCGGCTTCCGGGCTGGTCGACCTGACCGCCGCCCACGCGGCGGTGGTGGTCGGGTGGGTGCCCACCGCGGCGGACGTCGTCCTCTTCGCGGGCGACAGCCTCGTCCACCCCCTCACCGCCACCCAGCTGGTCACGGTCGCCTCCGTCCAGAACCGGGTCCCGAAGGTGCTGTTGGCCGATTCGCAGCCGGTGGCGTTCGGCGCTCTCACCTTCCGTGAGGACGGTGTCCGGCTCGGGTGGGTCGTCACCGACCCCGACCGGCGTGGCCGCGGCTACGGCCGCAGCCTGGTCACCGGCCTGCTGGAGGTCGCGCGCACCGCCAGACGGCCCGTACGGGTCTCGCTGGGCGTCTACGAGCACAACACGGTTGCTCGGGCGCTGTACGCCGACCTCGGGTTCGTCGAGGCCGGAGAGAGACAGCACCGGGTGGTCGACGGCAGGGACTGGGTGAGCATCACCCTCGAACGGACCCTCAGCCGGCGGTGACCCTACGGCGTGTGGGCGGGCCCGTCGAGTCTGACCCATCGCCCGCGGGAGCGGCGGTGCACCCGCAGGTCGGACCAGCTGGCGACCGTCCCCACCTTCGTGGCGAGGGCCCGCCCGGCCTGCCAGGCCGCGGCGTCCTCCTCCGCGTCGTTGGTCGCCGGCACGAGGAAGCGGATCGCCACCCGAGGCGGGCCCGCCCGCCGGCTGAGCGCGAGGACGTCGACGAACGCATCCTCCACGTGGCACTCGGTGGCCACGCCCGCGCGCGCTGCGTCCAGCACCGCCTCGGGTGGGAAGCCGGGACGGGTCGCGTCGATGGCGACGCTGGCTCGAAACGAAGGCATGGAGCCGAGCCTAGGAACCCCGTCCGACACTGGGCGCGGTGCCTCCCGGCTCTCGGGCACCGCTAACCTTGGGCCGCGTGAACGCCTTGCTCGAAGAACTGTCCTGGCGTGGGTTCATCGCCCACTCCACCGACCTGGACGCGCTCGGCGCTGCCCTGGACTCCGGGCAGGTCCGGTCGTACGTCGGGTTCGACCCGACCGCCCCCAGCATCCACATGGGAAACCTCGTCCAGCTGATGCTGTCCCGGCGCCTACAAGCGCACGGTCACCGGCCGTTCCTCCTGGTCGGCGGATCGACCGGCCTGATCGGCGATCCGAAGCAGTCGAGTGAGCGCAACCTCAACCCCAAGGACCTCGTCCACGAATGGGTGGAGAGGATCCGCTCCCAGGTCAGCCGGTTCGTCGACTTCGACGGACCGAACGCCGCGACCGTCGTCAACAACTACGACTGGACGGCCGAACTCAGCACCCTGGACTTCCTGCGGGACATCGGGAAGCACTTCAGTGTCAACCGGATGCTCGACCGCGAGGTGGTGAAGGCCCGGCTGGAATCGGGCATCTCCTACACCGAGTTCTCCTACATGCTGCTGCAGTCGCTGGACTTCCTGGAGCTCTACCGCCGCTACGGGGTCACGATGCAGACCGGCGGCTCCGACCAGTGGGGGAACCTCACCTCGGGGGTCGAGCTGATCAGGCGGGCGGATGCGGGCCGGGCGCACGCGCTGGCCACGCCGCTGCTGACGAAGGCGGACGGCACCAAGTTCGGCAAGACCGAGTCGGGGACCGTGTGGCTCGACCCGCAGATGACCAGCCCATACGCCTTCCACCAGTTCTTCCTGAACGCTGAGGACGCCATGGTCGGCACCTACCTGCGGATCTTCTCCGAGCGCAGCAGGGAGGAGATCGAGGACCTCGAGCGCCGGGGTCGCGAGGAGCCGCACCTCCGAGCGGCGCAGCGGGCGCTCGCGGATGACATCACCGACCTGGTGCATTCTCCTGCAGAGCGCAGGGCCGCGACCGAGGCGGCAGCCGCGCTCTTCGGGCGGGGTGAGCTGGCGGCGCTCGAGCCTCCCGTGCTGGCCGCGCTCACGCAGCAGCTCGGCGACGTCTCGATGGACTGCGGGGAGTCGCTCCCCAAGGTCGCGGACGTCATGGCGGCCGCCGGCGTGGTCCCGAGCAAGTCCGCAGCACGCCGGGCGATCGCCGACGGTGGGGCGTACCTCAACAACGCCAAGGTGGCCGACCCTGAACAAACGGTCACGCCGGCCGATCTTCTTGGGGGAAAGTTCGTGGTGGTCCGTCGCGGCAAGCGGACGGTCGGAGCCGTGCGGCTGGAGCATCAGGCCTAGTCAGAGGCCAGACACGCCCGGCATCCCCGTCGATTTGACCCGACCCGGCCAACCGCGTAATGTTCATCGAGCGCTGCCGGTGAGGCGGACGCAACAGACAGCAAGTCTGGAGCGGACGGACCGGGGCGCCGAACCCAACCAAGATGATCACGGGTCGGTGTGCGTTCAGGTACGAACCCACCAAGGATCCGGGACCTCGTCGCGGACGGGGGAGGGAGTCAAAACCCGGTTTGACAGCCGGGAACGGACTCCAGTAAAGTAAGTCGAGTTGCCCCAAGCCGACGCGAAAGCCGAGGCGCGGAGCGCACCCGAAACTTGAGAACTCAACAGCGTGCTATAAGTCAATGCACAATAATGCACTCAATGAGTGCGAACAAAACCCCGTCTCGGGGAGTGCGAGGCGCAAGCCGAACGCGAACCGGACGGATTCCTTTGATTATTGAGCAGAGTTCAGCAATGACTCTGCGTCAGTGTCAGACCGAAGTTGACGGTAATCGGGCCTTATAGCCCACACCGAAAGTTTTCAACGGAGAGTTTGATCCTGGCTCAGGACGAACGCTGGCGGCGTGCTTAACACATGCAAGTCGAACGGTGACGAGGAGCTTGCTCCTCTGATCAGTGGCGAACGGGTGAGTAACACGTGAGCAACCTACCCTTGACTCTGGGATAACAGTTGGAAACAGCTGCTAATACCGGATACGACCCTGGCGGGCATCTGCCGGGGTGGAAAGCTCCGACGGTCAGGGATGGGCTCGCGGCCTATCAGCTAGTTGGTGAGGTAACGGCCCACCAAGGCGACGACGGGTAGCCGGCCTGAGAGGGCGACCGGCCACACTGGGACTGAGANACGGCCCAGACTCCTACGGGAGGCAGCAGTGGGGAATATTGCGCAATGGGCGAAAGCCTGACGCAGCAACGCCGCGTGCGGGATGAAGGCCTTCGGGTTGTAAACCGCTTTCAGCAGGGACGAAGGGTTTCTGACGGTACCTGCAGAAGAAGCACCGGCTAACTACGTGCCAGCAGCCGCGGTGATACGTAGGGTGCGAGCGTTGTCCGGAATTATTGGGCGTAAAGAGCTTGTAGGCGGTCTGTCACGTCGGAAGTGAAAACTCAGGGCTCAACCCTGAGCCTGCTTTCGATACGGGCAGACTTGAGGAATGTAGGGGAGAACGGAATTCCTGGTGGAGCGGTGGAATGCGCAGATATCAGGAGGAACACCAGTGGCGAAGGCGGTTCTCTGGGCATTTCCTGACGCTGAGAAGCGAAAGCGTGGGGAGCAAACAGGCTTAGATACCCTGGTAGTCCACGCCGTAAACGGTGGGCACTAGGTGTGGGACCTATTCCATGGGTTCCGTGCCGCAGCTAACGCATTAAGTGCCCCGCCTGGGGAGTACGGCCGCAAGGCTAAAACTCAAAGGAATTGACGGGGGCCCGCACAAGCGGCGGAGCATGCGGATTAATTCGATGCAACGCGAAGAACCTTACCAAGGCTTGACATCCATAGAATCCTGGAGAGATCCGGGAGTGCCCTTCGGGGAGCTATGAGACAGGTGGTGCATGGTTGTCGTCAGCTCGTGTCGTGAGATGTTGGGTTAAGTCCCGCAACGAGCGCAACCCTCGTTCTATGTTGCCAGCGGTTCGGCCGGGAACTCATAGAAGACTGCCGGGGTCAACTCGGAGGAAGGTGGGGATGACGTCAAGTCATCATGCCCCTTATGTCCAGGGCTTCACGCATGCTACAATGGCTGGTACAAAGGGCTGCAATACCGCAAGGTGGAGCGAATCCCATAAAGCCAGTCTCAGTTCGGATTGGGGTCTGCAACTCGACCCCATGAAGTCGGAGTCGCTAGTAATCGCAGATCAGCAACGCTGCGGTGAATACGTTCCCGGGCCTTGTACACACCGCCCGTCAAGTCATGAAAGTCGGTAACACCCGAAGCCGGTGGCCTAACCCTTGTGGAGGGAGCCGTCGAAGGTGGGACCGGTAATTAGGACTAAGTCGTAACAAGGTAGCCGTANCGGAAGGTGCGGCTGGATCACCTCCTTTCTAAGGAGCTATTGGCAGGCCTAATCAACCTGTCCAGCGCCACGTTCCATCGCGTTCGTCGATGGCGTGGCAAGCGCCTAAATGGAACATTGACGATGAAGTTGAGCCACCAGGCTCGTCAGTACAACCGTCCGGTTCGCCGGCGGAGTGGAACCTCGAGGCCTGGAGCGCAACCTGAGCACGCTGTTGGGTCCTGAAGGGTCGGTTGCGAGAGCAACACCTCTTCAGAGCGGACCCGCATCGACCAGGCTGAGGCCCGGCCGGTTCTGGTACCGCCCGTTACTTGAGAACTGCACAGTGGACGCGAGCATCTTTGTAGTGAAATAACAAGCTACTAAGGGCAGTCGGTGGATGCCTAGGCATCAAGAGCCGATGAAGGACGTTGTAACCTGCGATAAGCCCCGGGGAGCTGGTAAACGAGCTTCGATCCGGGGATCTCCGAATAGGGAAACCTCGAAAGAAACCGGAGTAATGTCCGGCGACCTCTACCTGAACACATAGGGTAGTTGGAGGGAACGTGGGGAAGTGAAACATCTCAGTACCCACAGGAAAAGAAAACAACCGTGATTCCGTAAGTAGTGGCGAGCGAACGCGGAAGAGGCCAAACCTCGCATGTGTGATAGCTGACAGGCGTTGCATGCGGGGGGTAGTGGGGCCGCTCCGACCGGGCTGTTGACCGGTCAGGGAGTTACAAAAGATCAATGAAGTCGAAGGACTCTGGGAAGTTCTGGCAAAGAAGGTAACACCCCTGTAGACGTAAGTTGATCTCTCCCGAGCGTCACCCCAAGTAATGCGGAACCCCTGAAATTTCGCATGAATCTGGCGGGACCACCCGTTAAGCCTAAATACTCCTTGATGACCGATAGCGGACAAGTACCGTGAGGGAAAGGTGAAAAGNACCCCGGGAGGGGAGTGAAATAGTACCTGAAACCGATTGCCTACAATCCGTCGGAGCCTGCAAGGGTGACGGCGTGCCTTTTGAAGAATGAGCCTGCGAGTTAGTGGTACGTGGCGAGGTTAACCCGTGTGGGGAAGCCGTAGCGAAAGCAAGTCCGAACAGGGCGATTTAGTCGCGTGCTCTAGACCCGAAGCGTAGTGATCTATCCATGGCCAGGGTGAAGCGACGGTAAGACGTCGTGGAGGCCCGAACCCACTTGGGTTGAAAACCGAGGGGATGAGCTGTGGATAGGGGTGAAAGGCCAATCAAACTACGTGATAGCTGGTTCTCCCCGAAATGCATATAGGTGCAGCGTCGCGTGTTTCTTACCGGAGGTAGAGCACTGGATGGTCTAGGGGGCCCACAAGCTTACCGAAATCAGCCAAACTCCGAATGCCGGTAAGTGAGAGCGCGGCAGTGAGACTGTGGGGGATAAGCTTCATAGTCGAAAGGGAAACAGCCCAGATCATCAGCTAAGGCCCCTAAGAGATTGCTAAGTGGAAAAGGATGTGGAACCGCAGGGACAACCAGGATGTTGGCTTAGAAGCAGCCACCATTTAAAGAGTGCGTAATAGCTCACTGGTCAAGTGATTCTGCGCCGACAATTTAGCGGGGCTCAAGCAATCCGCCGAAGCTGTGGCATTCGCGTGATAACCAGGCCTTCGTGGTCCAGGTGCGCGGATGGGTAGGGGAGCGTCGTGTGCGCGGTGAAGCGGCGGGGTGACCCAGCCGTGGAGAGCACACGAGTGAGAATGCAGGCATGAGTAGCGAATGACGGGTGAGAAACCCGTCCGCCGAATATCCAAGGGTTCCAGGGTCAAGCTAATCTGCCCTGGGTAAGTCGGGACCTAAGGCGAGGCCGACAGGCGTAGTCGATGGACAACGGGTTGATATTCCCGTACCGGCGAAACAACGACCCTGCCGAGGCGAGTGATGCTAAGCGCGCAAGGTTGAGGGAGGACTTCGGTCCGAGTTCAACTGAGTCCGCGACCCGAACTTGTATTAGGCAAGCTGCGGAGGGACGCAGGAAGGTAGCCCAACCCGGGTAATGGTATACCGGGCTAAGCGTGTAGGGCGAGGTGTAGGCAAATCCGCACCTCATACAGCCTGAGACGTGATGGCGATAAAAAGTGGGTGATCCTATGCTGCCTAGAAAATCTTCGTGAGCGAGTTGTTAGCCGCCCGTACCCTAAACCGACACAGGTGGATAGGTAGAGAATACCAAGGCGATCGAGAGAATCGTGGTGAAGGAACTCGGCAAAATACCCCCGTAACTTCGGGATAAGGGGGACCTGACACGTGACGACACTTGCTGTCGAAAGCGTTGAGGGTCGCAGAGACCAGGCCCAAGCGACTGTTTACTAAAAACACAGGTCCGTGCCAAGTTGTAAGACGATGTATACGGACTGACTCCTGCCCGGTGCTGGAAGGTTAAGGGGAAGTGTCAGCGCAAGCGAAGCACCGAACTTAAGCCCCAGTAAACGGCGGTGGTAACTATAACCATCCTAAGGTAGCGAAATTCCTTGTCGGGTAAGTTCCGACCTGCACGAATGGAGTAACGATTTGGGCGCTGTCTCCACCACGAACTCGGCGAAATTGCACTACGAGTAAAGATGCTCGTTACGCGCAGCAGGACGGAAAGACCCCGGGACCTTTACTATAGTTTGGTATTGGTGATCGGTACAGCTTGTGTAGGATAGGTGGGAGACTTTGAAGCAGGGACGCCAGTTCTTGTGGAGTCATCGTTGAAATACCACTCTGGCTGTTCTGGTTATCTAACCTAGGTCCATTATCTGGATCAGGGACAGTGCCTGATGGGTAGTTTGACTGGGGCGGTCGCCTCCCAAAGAGTAACGGAGGCGCCCAAAGGTTCCCTCAGCCTGGTTGGCAATCAGGTGTTGAGTGTAAGTGCACAAGGGAGCTTGACTGTGAGAGGGACACCTCAAGCAGGGACGAAAGTCGGGACTAGTGATCTGACGGTGGCACGTGGAAGCGCCGTCACTCAACGGATAAAAGGTACCCCGGGGATAACAGGCTGATCTTGCCCGAGCGTCCATAGCGACGGCATGGTTTGGCACCTCGATGTCGGCTCGTCGCATCCTGGGGCTGGAGTCGGTCCCAAGGGTTGGGCTGTTCGCCCATTAAAGCGGCACGCGAGCTGGGTTTAGAACGTCGTGAGACAGTTCGGTCCCTATCCGCTGCGCGCGTAGGAATCTTGAGAGAGGCTGTCCTTAGTACGAGAGGACCGGGACGGACAAACCTCTGGTGTGCCAGTTGTTCTGCCAAGAGCACGGCTGGTTGGCTACGTTTGGAAGTGATAACCGCTGAAAGCATCTAAGCGGGAAGCACGTCTCAAGATGAGGGTTCCCACAGAGTTAATCTGGTAAGGCCCCCGGAAGACCACCGGGTTGATAGGTCGGATGTGGAAGTGCAGCAATGCATGGAGCTGACCGATACTAATAGGCCGAGGGCTTGTTTCCTACAAAGATGTTACGCGTCCACTGTGCAGCTCCCGAGTAACGGTCGGGAGCCTCCCCGCAAAGCGGGAGGCCCGCCCACAACTCCATAGAGTTTCGGTGATCATGGCGAGAGGGAAACGCCCGGCTCCATTCCGAACCCGGAAGCTAAGCCTCTCAGCGCCGATGGTACTGCAGGTGGGAACCTGTGGGAGAGTAGGACGTCGCCGGACATTCAAACACCCCCGTGGAGATTCGTCCCCACGGGGGTGTTTTCGTTGTGCGGCCTCCCCACCGGAACCACGCGGATCGAAGATCGAGGATGTGGCGCCCAGGTGCGCAGAAGGGCAGGATTGAGCGGTGAGCGAGTCAAGGCCAGAGGAAGAGGGCCGGGGCGGGTCGGGACGACCCGGACGGTCCGAGGGAGGTAGCGCCGGCCGGGCGTCCGGTGGCCCCCGGAAGGGACCGGGCCGCCCTGACGGTGGCTACGGTCGTACCGAGCGGTCGAGCGGTCGCTCCTCGGGTGGCTCCGGTAGTGGTGATCGTTCGCGGTCCGGATCCGGCGCGGGGGGCTGGAAGTCCGACCGCCCGTCGTCGAGCGGGCGCAGTGGGGGCGGTTCGCGAGCCGGGGGGACCGGGAGCGGCCGCGGCGACTCGAGCAAGCCTTACCGAGACGCAGGATCCAGCGGTGCTCGCAGTGGCGGCAGCTCGCGTGGCGGGTACGCATCGTCGTCCCCGGGCGATCGTGGCCCCCGAACCGGTGGTCAGAGCGGGTACACCTCCCGTTCCGAGCGGCCGAGTCGTGGTAGCTACGGTGACCGCCCGCAGGGCGGTGACCGTGGTGGCTATGGCGACCGTCCCCAGGGTGGAAGCCGTGGTGGGTACGGTGAGCGTTCCGAGCGGCCGAACCGTGGTAGCTACGGTGACCGTCCCCAGGGTGGCGACCGTGGTAGCTATGGCGACCGTGCCCAGGGCGCCAGCCGCGGTAGCTATGGCGACCGTACCCAGGGCGCCAGCCGTGGTGGCTACGGTGACCGTCCCCAGGGTGGAAGCCGTGGTGGCTACGGTGAACGTTCCGAGCGGCCGAACCGTGGCAGCTATGGTGACCGTCCCCAGGGCGCCAGCCGTGGTGGCTATGGCGAGCGTCCCCAGGGCAGCGGCCGCGGTAACTTTGGCGAGCGTCCCCAGGGCGGCGGCCGTGGTGGCTACGGTGAGCGCTCCGAGCGGCCGAACCGCGGCAGCTACGGCGACCGTCCCCAAGGCGGCGACCGTGGAGGCTATGGCGACCGTCCCCAAGGCGGCGGCCGCGGTGGGTATGGTGACCGTCCCCAGGGCGGAAGCCGCGGTGGCTACGGTGACCGTCCCCAGGGCGGAAGCCGCGGTGGCTACGGTGACCGTCCCCAGGGCGGAAGCCGCGGTGGCTACGGTGACCGTCCCCAGGGCGGAAGCCGCGGTGGCTACGGTGACCGTCCCCAGGGCGGAAGCCGCGGTGGCTACGGTGACCGTCCCCAGGGTGGAAGCCGTGGTGGCTATGGCGAGCGTCCCCAGGGCGGCGGCCGTGGTGGCTATGGCGAGCGTCCCCAGGGCGGCGGCCGTGGTGGGTATGGCGAGCGGTCCGAGCGCCCGAACCGGGGTGGCTACGGTGACCGTCCCCAGGGCGCCAGCCGTGGTGGGTACGGCGATCGCCCCCAGAACCCCAGCCGTGGCGGGTACTCCGACCGTCCCCAGCGCACGGACGACCGCGGCGGCTACGGGGATCGTCCTCGCAACGACCGCGGCGGACGCCCTTCCGGTGGCGGCCAGGCCTACGGTCGCGAGGACCGCGACGACGCCCGCAAGGGCCCCCGTCCGCCGTTCCTCCCGCGGGACCTCGACCTGAAGCTGTTGCCGCGCGGCGTCCGCGCGGAGCTCCGGGGACTTTCGCCCGAACGTGCGGACATCGTCGGTGGCCACCTTCTGATGGCGGGACAGCTGATCGACGACGACCCCCAGCTCGCGCACCGGCACGCTCTCGCGGCCAAACAGGGCGCACCCAGGCTCCCGATCGTGCGTGAAGCGGTCGGCGAGACCGCGTACGCCGCCGGTGAGTACGGCGAGGCGTTGAGTGAGTTCCGTGCCCTCCGCCGGATGACGGGCACGGACGAGTACCTCCCGGCGATGGCCGACTGCGAGCGCGCACTCGGACGCTACCCGGCGGCTCTGAAGCTCGTCCGGGAGGGCCTCGCTTCCGCCCCTGAGGCCCCCGCCCAGATCGAACTGCGCCTCGTCGAGGCCGGCATCCGTGCTGACAGCGGCAAGCTGGACGAGGCGGTGCGTCTCCTGCAGCGTGAGATCGAGGACATCGGAACCCGCGGCACCAAGCTGTCGCGAGCCCGGCTGCGCTACGCCTACGCCGATCTGCTCGAGCGTGCCGGTGACGACCAGCTGGCCGAGCAGTGGTTCGGCTCGGCCGCGGCGCTCGATGCGCAGGGTGTCACCGACGCCGCAGACCGCGTGGCCAGGTTGCGCGGAGTCGTGATCGAGTTCGACGAGTCCGAGGACGACCTCGATGACGACCTGGACGATCTCGCCGAGGACGCAGACGACTCCGACGACGCGTACGTGCCGGATGGTGCGGACGACCAAGGTGATGTCCGGCCCGACGACGACGCCACGGACGACGACGACGCAACGGACGAGGGCGCTACGGAGGACGAGTGACGGCACTGGTCGACGGCTATGACGCCGCATTCTTCGACCTGGACGGGGTGATCTACCTCGGTCCCCATCCGGTCGAGGGCGCGCCCGAGGCGCTCGCCCAGCTCGCTCGAGGCGGCACGAAGGTGATGTACGTCACCAACAACGCCGCCCGCCCCGCTCAGGTCGTGATCGACCAGCTGCGCGGTCTCGGCTTCGCCGCCGACCGCGACAACGTCCTCACGTCTGCCCAGGTCGCCGCGGTGATGTTGCCGCGCGAGCTCCCGGCCGGCGCGAAGGTGCTCGTCTGCGGAAGTGCCAACCTCGCCGACCTGCTGCAGGGTGCCGGCTTCGTGATCGTCACGTCGGCCGACGACCACCCGGACGCGGTGGTGCAGGGGTACGACCCGGACCTGACCTGGCGTCGACTGGACGAGGCGACGCTCGCCATCCAGGGGGGAGCCCGCTGGTTCGCGACCAACGACGACGCGTCCCGGCCGACCGAGCGCGGCCTCGTGCCCGGGGTGGGAGGCCAGATCGCGGTCGTCGCGACCGCTCTTGGTGGAGAGCCGACGACCTTCGGCAAGCCCTTCCGTCCCATGCTGGACGAGGCCGTCCGGCGCACCGGCGCGAGCCACCCGATCTTCGTCGGCGACCGTCTGGACACCGACATCGAGGGTGCCGTCAACGCCGGGATGGACTCCCTGCTCGTCCTGAGCGGAGCCCACGGCAAGCACGACCTCGTGACGGCGGCCGCCGAGGCGCATCCGACCTACATCGGACGTGATGTGGGCGCGTTGCTGGAGCCGGCCCGGGTCGCCACCCTCGACGCAGGGCGCTCGACCTGCGGCGAACAGGTGGCGTTCTCCCGAGCGGGACGCATCCACCTCGATGCGGTCCCGCGCGACGTGTCCCACCAGCTGGACGCACTGTGGGCCATCACCCGGCTCGCCTGGGCCGAACCCGGTCTCGACGCCGGTCCGGTTCTCGCGCAGCTGGATCAACTGCCGTGACCACTCGGCGGCGGGCTATCGTTGTCCGTCCCCGACGACAGGAGTGAAAGTGGCCAGCAATCGCCGGACGTCGGTGGCGACCGACGTCTCCCTGATCGCCGTGTTCGCTGCGCTGACAGCGGCGTTCTCCCTGACACCCGCCATTCCACTGCCCGCAGGGGTGCCCATCACCCTGCAGACGCTCGCGGTGATGCTGACCGGCGTCATCCTCGGGCCGTGGCGCGGCTTCCTCGCGATCCTGCTGTACCTCGTGGTCGGGTTCGCAGGCCTCCCGGTCTTCGCGGGAGGAGCGGCGGGACTCGGCGTCCTCGCCAAACCGTCCATCGGCTACCTGCTGGCCTTCCCGATCGGGGCGGCCGTGGCCGGCGCGGTCGCGAAGCTGGTGGTGAACCGGACCGGCTTCACCCGTGCCGCCGGCTTCTTCTTCGCCGGTGTGGCCGGATCGGTGGTCATCCACGCCGCCGGGATCGCCGGGTTGGTGATCGTCGCCCGGATGAGCTTCGTCGCCGCGCTGCTCACCGACCTCGCTTTCTGGCCGGGGGACTTCATCAAGGCTGGAGTCGCCTCGGCGATCGCCGTTGCGGTCCACAAGGCCTTCCCCGCACTGCTGGCCCCGCGGGTCGCCGCAGCCTGAGGTGATCAAGCTCGTCGGCGCCGGGGTCGCCGTCCACCTGCCGGTGGCCGGCTCCGCGCCGCGCATCCGCACGATCCTCGAACCGACGAGCCTGGAGCTGGTCGAGCGTCGCATCGCGCTCATCGGTGCGAACGGCTCCGGCAAGTCGACCCTGCTGAGGTTGCTCAACGGGCTGGTCCACCCCACGACCGGACGGGTCGAGCTGGACGGCCTCGACACGGTCCGCGACGGTGCGAAGGTGAGGCGGGAGGTCGGCTTCGTCTTCACCGACCCGCTGTCGCAGCTCGTGCTCGCCACTCCAGCCGACGATATCGAGCTGAGCCTCCGCAGGCGCATTCGCGACCGCGGGCAGAGGCGGACGGAGGCGCTCCGCCTGCTCGCCGAAGCGGGCCTCGCTGATCTGGCCGACCAGAGCGTGTACGACCTCTCCGGTGGCGAGCGCCAGCTCGTCGCGCTGACGTCGGTGCTGGCGACGGAACCGTCGGTCGTGATCGCGGACGAGCCGACCACGCTCCTCGACCTGCGGAACCGCAATCGAGTCCGCGCGGCCCTCGCCGGCCTGGACCAGCAGCTCATCCTCGCGACGCACGACCTCGAGCTGGCGGCGGACGCCGAACGCGTCCTCGTCGTCGATGGCGGACGCGTCGTCGTCGACGGCCCCCCCGCCGACGCGATCCCGGCCTACCTGGCGCTGGCGGACCGATGAGCGGGCTGTTCAGCCTCTACGTCCCGGGCGACTCCCCGTTCCACCGGATGGGAGTCGGCTGGAAGTACCTGGTCGTCCTGCTCCTGGTCGTGCCCGCTGTCGTGCTGGCGTCCCCCTGGCTGAGCCTGGCCGGCCTCGCGGCCGCCGCGCTCCTGCTCCTCGCAGCCAGGCTTCCGGCGCGCTACGCCCTCGGGATGCCATGGGGTGTCTGGCTGCTCGCCGCTCTTCTGGCCGGCTACCAGCTGGTCCTCGGCTCGCCCGGGGTCGCGGTGGCCGTCGCTGCGAACCTGGTCACAGCCATCTACGCGTCCCGGCTGCTGACGGCGACCACGGCGGCGACCGTGCTCGTGGATGCGCTCACCTCCGCCCTGCGTCCGCTGCGCGTGCTGAGGATCGACCCCGAACTCGTCGGGCTCGCGGTGGCTCTCATGCTGCGGTCGATCCCGGTCCTGCTGGACGCGTTCGGGCAGGTGCGGATGGCCGCTCGGGCCCGGGGACGGGAGCGCAACCCGTTCGCCCTGGTGACCCCGGTCGTCGTGCGCGCCGTCGGTCACGCGCAGGCCACCGGAGCTGCTCTCGCCGCGCGCGGCCTGGACGGCGAGGAGCGCGACCCCGCGCAGCCGGTGCCGCGCCTAGGATGGCGGGCGTGAGCGATACCGACGACGTCCCGCAGCCTCCGACGACCGGAGTGCCTGCGATCGACGAGGCACTCGCGGCTCTCGACCTCTCCGGTGACGCGAGCGAGCATCCGCAGGCGATCGCGCAGGTGACCGACGTGCTGCAGGCAGCACTGCGCGACCCAGCCTCGAGGTGAGCTCGCGCCTCGACCGGGAACTCGTCGAGCGAGGACTCGCGCGTTCCCGCCAGCAGGCCGCCGAGGCGATCCGCGCCGGCAATGTCCTGGTCGACGGGACCCCGGCCGTCCGTCCGGCGCAGGGCGTCGAGCCGGGACAGCGGCTCGAGGTGACCGTGGTCGACGCCTACGTGTCCCGTGCAGCCCACAAGCTCGCGAACGCCCTCGCAGCCAGCGGCGTCCCCGTCCCGGCGCGCGTGCTCGACGCCGGTGCGTCCACCGGCGGCTTCACGCAGGTCCTCCTGGAGGCGGGCGCGCAGACGGTCTACGCCGTCGACGTCGGGCACGGCCAGCTCGTCGCAGCACTGCGCAACGATCCGCGCGTCCGGGTGCGCGAACGGCTCAACCTGCGCGACCTCGCGCCCGAACACCTGGACGGAGCGCCGGTCGGGCTCGTGGTCGCCGACGTCTCCTTCATCTCCCTCACCCTGCTGCTGGCGCCTCTGCTCACCGTTCTGGAGCAGGACGGTGACGCGCTGCTGCTGGTCAAGCCCCAGTTCGAGGTGGGAAGGGCGGGGCTGGACGACCACGGCGTCGTCCGCGACGCCCGGCTCCGCGAACAGGCGGTCACGGGCGTCATCGACGCGGCCGAGCGGCTGGGCTGGACCCCGGTCTGGCGCGCGGAGAGCTCGCTCCCGGGCGAGTCCGGCAACGTCGAGTACTTCGTCCACCTCCGGCGCAGGCCCGCCGATGTCGGCGGTGACCGTTAGGGTTTGTGCGTGAGTTCCCAGCCCAGGCAGATCGCCCTCACCATCCATCCGGGGCGCCCGGCGGCGCTGGAACATGCCGCCCAGTTCGTCACCGGGATGGCCGAACGCGGCATCGGATGCCTGGCCACCCGTGACGACGCCGTGCTCCTCGCCCCCCTGATCGGGGGCGTCCCGCTCGGCGACCTGTCCGCGGAGCCGGTGACGGCCGAACTCGTTGTGGTGTTCGGCGGTGACGGGAACATCCTGCGGGCAGCCGAATGGGCCGTCCCGCGAGACGTGCCGGTGATGGGCGTGAACCTGGGTCACGTCGGCTTCCTGGCCGAGCTCGAGTCCTACGAGCTCCCCACCCTGATCGAGCACGTCGCGGGCGGCGACTACCACGTCGAGGAGCGGATGACGATCGACGTCATCGTCCGCACCGGGGCCGGCGGGGACGAGGTCTGGCGGTCGTTCGCCGTCAACGAGGTCTCGCTGGAGAAGCTCGCCCGCGAGCGCATGCTGGAGGTCCTGGTCCGGATCGACGGCCTGCCGCTGTCGCGCTGGGCGACCGACGGCGTCCTGGTCTCGACGCCGACCGGGTCGACGGCGTACGCGTTCTCCGCGCACGGCCCGGTCATCTGGCCAGAACTATCGGCCCTGCTGCTGGTGCCGATGAGCGCCCACGCCCTGTTCGCCCGTCCGCTGGTGCTGTCGGACTCCACCGTCGTCGACATCGAGGTGCTGCCCGGGACGACCCCGGGCGGCGTCGTGTGGTGCGACGGTCGCCGGTCGGTGGACGTCACGGCGGGGATGGAGATCGAGGCCCGACTGGGTCGTCACCGCCTCAAGCTGGCCCGGATCTCCGAACAGCCGTTCGTGCATCGCCTGGTGGCGAAGTTCGGGCTGCCGGTGAACGGATGGCGCGGCAGCGCGGAGCAGACCCGCGACAACGCGGGGGCGGGGACGAAGGCAGCGGGGTGAGCCGCGGTGCTGACTGAGATCCGCATCGCCGACCTCGGCGTCATCGGGGATGCCACCATCGAGCCGGGCCCAGGGTTCACGGCCGTCACCGGTGAGACCGGCGCGGGCAAGACACTCATCGTCACCGGTCTCGGGCTGCTCGCCGGCGCCAAGGCAGATCCACGGCTGATCCGTGCCGGCGCCGCTCGGGCCGTGATGGAGGCGCGCTGGCGCACCGGAGACGGCCAGGCCGCCGCGCTGGACGACCTCGGGGCCGAACTCGAGGACGGCGAGGTCCTGCTGTCCCGGCAGCTCGGCCCCAACCGCTCCCGGATGAGCATCGGTGGCGTCCAGGTCCCGCTCGGACAGGCGGCGTCGCTGGTCGGGGAGTGGGTGACCATCCACGGGCAGTCGGAGCAGCTGCGGCTGGGCACGCCCGAGCGGCAACTGGAGGTGCTCGACCGGTACGCGGGACCCGCGCTCACCGAGGTCCTCGCCGGCTACCGCCTCGACTACGCCGCCCGGCAGCACGCGGCCGCGGAACTCCACGAGCTGGTGACCCGTTCGCAGGCCCGCGCCCGCGAGCTCGACCTGCTCCGTTTCGGGCTGGACGAGATCGAGAAGGTCGCGCCGCAACCCGGCGAGGACGCCGCGCTGGCTGCGGAAACCCTCCGGCTGCAGGCCACCGACGACCTCCGGCAGGCCGCGCAGGCTGCCCTGATCGCGCTCGCGGGAGACGAGGACGCGTACACCGAGGCAGCGGACGCCCTCGGCCTGGCCTCCGCCGCCCGGAAGGCCCTCGCCGCCGGGGTGGCCAAGGACGCCGGCCTCGCACCGATCGCCGACGAGCTGGCCGGGGCTGCCGCAGCCCTCGCCGACGTCGCATCCGGGCTGGCCGGCTACCTCGCCGGGCTCGACGCAGACCCGCTGCGTCTGGAATGGATCGCGGGCCGCCGCGCGGAACTGGCCCACCTGACCCGCAAGTACGGCGAAACCGTGGACGAGGTGCTCGCCTGGTCGGCCGAGGCCGCCGTCCGCGTCACCGAACTGGACGCCGGCGACGCCCGGATCTCCGAGCTCCGCGCCGAGGTCGAGCGGCTCGACTCCCGGCTCGCCGCCGCTGCGTCGGAGCTGAGTCGCCTGCGCAGCGCGGCGGCGGACCGGCTGGCCGGGCTGGTCTCGGCGGAGCTCGCTGCCCTCGCCATGCCGAGTGCCCAGCTCGCCTTCGAGCTCACGCAGCGCGAACTCGGCCCCAACGGCGCCGACCAGGTGAACCTCGTGTTCTCGGCCAACCCCGGCAGCACGCCGGGGCCGCTCGGGAAGGTGGCCTCCGGCGGTGAGCTCAGCCGCGTCCGGCTGGCTCTCGAGGTGGTGCTCGCCACCGAGGCGACGGGGGAGACCTTCGTGTTCGACGAGGTGGACGCAGGCGTCGGCGGCGCGGTCGCGCTGGAGATCGGGCGGCGCCTGGCTCGACTGGCCGAGACCTGCCAGGTGATCGTGGTGACGCATCTGGCACAGGTCGCGGCCTTCGCCGATCGGCACTACCAGGTCACCAAGTCGGACGACGGCTCGGTGACGACCAGCGGTGTCGCCCGCGTCGAGGGTGAGGATCGGGTGGAGGTTCTCGCCCGGATGATGGGCGGCCTCGACTCCAGCGAATCCGCACTCGCCCACGCCCGCGAACTGCTCGCCGAGGTCCACTGAGCCTGGGCGCCGAACCACGCCGATCCCGTCGCCCGGCGGAAGATGGCAGTAGTGCGGGGTGTCCACCCCGAGCGTCGGATTGGTGGAGGCCCCCGTCGCGCCTATAGGCTGGAGGCCCGTGGGAACCCCGACTCAGACCAAGCACGTATTCGTCACTGGAGGGGTCGTCTCCTCCCTCGGCAAGGGCCTGACCGCCTCCAGCCTCGGCAGCCTCCTGGTTGCCCGCGGGCTCAAGGTCACAATGCAGAAGCTGGATCCGTACCTCAACGTCGATCCCGGCACGATGAACCCCTTCCAGCACGGCGAGGTCTTCGTCACGGAGGACGGGGCCGAGACCGACCTCGACATCGGCCACTACGAGCGCTTCCTGAACGTCAACCTGAGCGCAGAGGCGAACGTCACGACCGGCAAGATCTACTCCTCTGTGATCGCGAAGGAGCGTCGCGGCGACTTCCTGGGCGACACCGTCCAGGTCATCCCGCACATCACGAACGCCATCAAGGACGAGATGCTCGCCATGGCGACTCCCGGCGTCGACGTGGTCATCCATGAGATCGGCGGCACCGTCGGCGACATCGAGTCGCTGCCGTTCCTCGAGGCCGCCCGGCAGGTGCGCCGCGAGGTCGGCCGCGAGCATGTCTTCTTCCTGCACGTCTCGCTGGTGCCCTACATCGGTCCCAGCGGTGAGCTGAAGACGAAGCCCACCCAGCACTCGGTCGCGGCGTTGCGCCAGGTCGGCATCCAGCCGGACGCGATCGTCTGCCGCGCGAGCATGGACATTCCCCCGGGCGTGAAGCGCAAGATCGCGCTGATGTGTGACGTCGACGAGGAAGCCGTCATCTCCTGCCCGGACGCGCCGAGCATCTACGACATCCCGAAGGTGATCCACGCCGAGGGCCTGGACGCCTATGTCGTCCGCCGGCTCGGGGTGGCGTTCCGTGACGTCGACTGGCGCAAGTGGAACGACCTGCTGGAGCGCGTCCACAATCCGCGAGAGCAGATCACGATCGCCCTTGTCGGCAAGTACATCGACCTCCCCGACGCCTACCTGTCGGTCTGCGAGGCACTGCGTGCCGGCGGCTTCGCGAACTGGGCCAAGGTGAACATCCGTTGGGTCGCCTCCGACAGCTGCGAGACCCCGGCAGGGGCGGCAGCCGAACTCGGCGACGTGGACGGCATCTGCGTCCCCGGTGGCTTCGGTATCCGGGGGGTCGAGGGGAAGCTCGGCGCCCTCCGCTACGCCCGGGAGAACCAGGTGCCTGCGCTGGGGCTGTGCCTCGGACTGCAGTGCATGGTCATTGAGGCCGCGCGCAACCTCGTCGGGCTGGAGGACGCCGGCTCGACGGAGTTCGACCCGCAGACCGACCACCCGGTGATCGCGACCATGGCCGAGCAGATCGCGATCGTCGCCGGGCAGGGCGACATGGGTGCAACGATGCGGCTCGGTGCGTACCCGGCCGAGCTCGAGCCCGGCTCACTCGTCGCCCGCACCTACGGAGCGACCCGGGTCAGCGAGCGTCACCGCCACCGCTACGAGGTCAACAACACCTACCGCGAGCAGCTCGAGGCCGCCGGGATGAAGATCTCCGGCACGAGCCCCGACGGAACCCTCGTGGAGTTCGTCGAGCTCGACCAGGACCTGCACCCGTACTACGTGGCAACGCAGGCCCACCCCGAGCTGAAGTCGCGCCCCACCCAGCCGCACCCGCTGTTCGTCGGGCTGGTCGAGGCCGCCCTGTCCCGCAAGCTCTCCGCGCGGCTGCCCGTGACCGATGAGTGATCCCGTGCGGGTGTTGGGGCCGGACGAGTTGTCGGACTCACCCGAGCAGTGGCCGATCGCCGGGCACCGGCTCCTCGCCAGCGGCACCGTCACCGACTTCGTCGAGGATGATGTGGCCACCCCCCATGGGCAGTTGATGCGCCGCCAGTACACCCTGCACCCGGGTGCGGTCGGCGTGATCGCCGTCGACGACGAGGACCGGATCGCGGTCGTCGTGCAGTACCGGCACCCGGTCGCACACCGGCTCGTGGAGCCCCCGGCAGGCCTGCTCGACCTCGACGGGGAGGACTACCTCGTCGCCGTCCAGCGCGAGCTGGCCGAGGAGGCCGGTCTCGCCGCGTCCGACTGGCGGGTGCTCGTCGACGTGTTCACCACCCCGGGCGCGACCCAGGAGTCGGTGCGGGTCTACCTCGCCCGCGGCCTCTCCGAGGCCCTGCGGCCGGACGGGTTCGAGGCGGAAGCGGAGGAGGCGGTCATGGAGATCGCCTGGGCTGAGCGCGCCCACCTGGTCGACGCGATCCTCGCGGGCCGGTTGCAGAACCCGGTGATGGTGGCCGGCGTCCTGGCGCTCGAGGCCGCGACCGCGTCCGGGCGGCTCGACCGGCTGCGTCCCGCCGACGCGCCCTGGCCGTCCCGGGACGTCCGGGAGGCGCAGAACCACCGGCTGTCCCGTGGCGACGCCCGCTGAGCGCGCCGTCGCCGACTTCCTCGACCACCTCGTGGTCGAGCGCGGGGCCTCGCCCCACACCATCATCGGCTATCGCCGCGACCTCCGCCGCTACCTCGCCTTCCTCAGCGGGCGTGGGATCACCGGGCTCGACGGCGTCACGGAGCCGGACGTCGCCGCGTTCCTGGTCGCGCTCCAGACCGGCGCTCCCGGGCGCGCGCCGCTGTCGGTGTCCAGCGCGACCCGGGCTCTGGTCGCCGTCCGCTCGCTGCACGCGTTCGCGGCGGCGGAGGGCCTGACCGGCGACAGTCCCGCCGCAGGCGTCCACCCTCCCCGGGCGTTGCGACGCCTGCCCAAGGCGCTGAGCATCGACCAGGTCACCAGGCTGCTCGCTACCCCCGACGTGACCACCCCGGAAGGGCTCCGTGACGCGGCGCTGCTCGAGGTGTTGTACGCGACGGGGGCCCGGATCTCGGAGGTCCTCGACCTCGACGTCGACGACGTCACCGGCGTCCTCGCCGACCCGAACGCGGCGCTGCGCCTGTTCGGCAAGGGACGCAAGGAGCGGATGGTGCCGGTCGGGAGCTACGCCCGCAGGGCGGTCGAGGCGTGGCTGGTCCGGGGACGCCCGGCGTTCGCGCAGGCGTCCGTCCGCCCGGGCCCGGCGCTGCTGCTGAACAGCAGGGGCCAACGCCTGAGCAGGCAGAGCGCCTGGCAGGTCCTGCACCGCGCGGGCCTGGCCGCCGGGATCGAGGCGGAGGTGTCGCCCCACACGCTGCGGCACTCGTTCGCCACCCACCTGCTCGACGGGGGAGCGGACATCCGGGTGGTCCAGGAACTCCTGGGCCACTCCTCGGTCACCACGACGCAGATCTACACCCTCGTGACGGCCGAACACCTCCGCGAGGTGTTCCTGGCCGCACACCCGCGCGCCCGCTGACCCTTGTCGGCGCGGCCACCTTCCCGAGTTGTCAGAGTCTTGAGTCGCCATAGCGACTCAACACTCTGACAAGGTGGTGGGAGCCGGGGGGTCGGGATGGGTTGCGAGCCGCGCGTCGGGAGACTTGTCGACAAAATCGGCCGTAGGGTGTGGGACGTGACCACCACCAGCTCCCAGACCCTGCCGGACGACGAGGCCGCGCTCCCGGCCGGTGAGATCGGGCCGACCGGGCGCCCGATGCCCGACCTGCCCGAGCCGTCCCGCCCGGACCCGGACGGCCGCAAGCACGCCCTGATCATCGCGATGTGCAACCAGAAGGGCGGCGTCGGGAAGACGACGACCACGATCAACCTCGGCGCTGCGCTCGCGGAGACCGGACGCAAGGTGCTGCTGGTCGACTTCGACCCGCAGGGCTCGCTCTCGGTGGGCCTAGGCGTCAATCCCCACACGCTGGAGTTGAGCATCTACAATCTGCTCCTCAGCCGCGGGACGAGCATCGACGACGTCCTGATGCCCACCGTCGTGGAGGGTCTCGACCTGCTTCCGTCCAACATCGACCTGTCCGCGGCCGAGGTGCAACTGGTCTCGGAGGTCGCCCGGGAGCAGACCCTCGCCCGGGTGCTGGCGAAGGTGCGCGACCGCTACGACCTGATCCTCATCGACTGCGCACCCTCCCTCGGCCTGCTCACCGTCAACGCGCTGACCTGCGCCGACAAGGTGCTGATGCCGCTGGAGCTGGAGTTCTTCGCGCTGCGCGGCATCGCGCTCCTGACCGACACCATCGAGAAGGTGCAGGAGCGGCTCAACCCGCACCTGGACCGGCTCGGCATCCTCGGCACCATGTACGACGCCCGGACGCTGCACAGCCGCGAGGTCCTCGAGCGGGTCGTCGAGGCCTTCGGCGATGAGGTGTTCCACACCGTGATCCGGCGCACGATCAAGTTCCCCGAGACCACGGTGGCCGGGGAGCCGATCACCACGTACGCCCCGTCCTCTCCGGGTGCGGACGCGTACCGGATGCTGGCGCGGGAGGTGCTGGCCAGATGCCCCGGCGCGTAGACCTTCCCGGCGCGGACGCGCTGTTCCGTCGTACCGCAGCGGCCGATCCGGCCGCCGAGGCCCCGGCTCCCAGCGGGCGGGTGCGTCACGAGGAGAAGATCACCGTCTACGTCACCAGCGACGAGCTGATCGCGCTCGAGCAGGCCCGGCTACTCCTCCGGGCCCAGCACGGCGTCGTCGTCGATCGCGGCCGGATCGTGCGGGCCGCGGTGGGTCTCGCCATGGCCGACCTGGCCGAGCGGGGCGCCGAATCGGAGCTCGTGCGCCGGCTCGACGAGTCGTGACCGAGCCTCCCACCCCCGTCCCGGTCTCGCCGGCCGCCTCGTCCGGGCCGGTCGAACGCAGCGCCTTCACCGTCAACCTGGCGAACTTCACCGGGCCGTTCGACCTGCTGCTCCAGCTGATCAGCCGGCACAAGCTCGACGTCACCGAGGTGGCGCTGTCCCAGGTCACCGACGACTTCGTCGCCCACCTGAAGGCCGCCCGCGCCCAGCCGGCGGACGCGGCCGGAGCGTGGTGGGACCTGGACCAGTCGAGTTCGTTCATCGTCATCGCCGCCACCCTGCTCGATCTCAAGGCCGCCCGGTTGCTGCCGTCAGGAGAGGTCGACGACGCGGAGGACCTCGCCCTCCTGGAGGCCCGGGACCTGCTGTTCGCCCGGCTGCTGGCCTACCGCGCGTTCAAGCAGGTCAGCGCGTGGTTCGCCGAAACCCTCGGGACGCAGGCGCGCCGCCACCCGCGTCCCGGCGGCCTGGAGGAGCGGTTCGCCAAGCTGTTGCCCGAGGTCGAGCTCGGCGGCTTCGCCGACATCATCGCCGTCTACGCGGGCCGGGCGATGACACCGGCCGCGCCGGTGGCCCTGCCGATGGAGCACCTGCACCTGCCGCTGGTCAGCGTCCGCGAGCAGGCGGAGGAGATCGTCCGCAGGCTCCGCGAGCACACCTCGCTGACCTTCCGCGCCCTGGCCGGCGACGCCGACCGGCTCGTCGTGGTGGCCCGTTTCCTCGCGCTGCTGGAGCTGTTCCGCGAGCAGGCCGTGACGTTCGAACAGCTCACGCCGCTGGGGGAGCTCACGATCCGCTGGCTGGGGAACGCCGTCGACGCCGGGAACATCGGTGCCGAGTTCGACGAGCCCGACGCCGGCGGCACCCCGACCGAATCTGAGGAGAACGATGAGTGACACGCTGGCTCCGGCCCTGGAAGCGCTGCTGATGCTGGCCACCGAGCCCATGACGGCCGCCGAGCTGGCCCAGGCGACCGGCGAGCCCGAGGCCGACGTCGAGCAGGCGCTGGCCGGGTTGGCCCGCTTCTACGAGGAGACCGGTCGTGGCTTCGAACTGCGCCACCTGGGCGGGGGCTGGCGCTACTACACCCGCAGTGAGCACGCGGAGCTGATCGCGTCCTGGCTGCTGGAGGGCCAGCGCGGGACGCTCAGCCAGGCTGCCCTGGAGACCTTGGCCGTCGTCGCCTACCTGCAGCCCATCAGCCGCGGACGGGTGTCATCGGTCCGCGGAGTGAACGTGGACGGGGTCATGCGGACGCTGACGGCGCGTGATCTGGTCGCCGAGGTGGCCAGGGACGAGGAGACGGGGGCCCGGCTGTTCGGCACCACCGCCTACTTCCTGGAGCGGATGGGCCTGAACAGCCTCGACGAGCTGCCGCCGCTCGCGCCGCACCTGCCCGACGCCGGCGCGCTGGAGGCGGAGCTGGCCAACCTCGTCGCCGAGTCCGGTGCGGCGGCCGCTGCCGTCCCGCTGATCGGAGCAGAAGATGAGTGAGGAAGGCGTCCGGCTGCAGAAGGTGATCGCGGCCGCGGGAGTCGCGTCGCGCCGGGTCGCAGAGGACCTGATCGCCGCGAGGCGCGTGGAGGTGGACGGCGAGGTCGTCACCGAACAGGGCCTGCGGGTCGACCCCGCCACGGCCGTCATCCGCGTCGACGGGGTGCGGATCCCGCCGCAGCGCGCCACCGTGTACCTGGTGCTGAACAAGCCCCGGGGCGTGCTGTCGGCCATGGAGGACGATCGGGGCCGAGCGACGCTGGCGCCCTACGTGCCCGCGGGACAGCGCCTGTTCCATGTGGGCCGGCTCGACGCCGACACCGAGGGACTGCTGCTGCTGACCAACGACGGCGACTTCGCGCAGCGGATGACCCATCCGTCCTTCGAGGTGTCCAAGACCTACCTCGCCGAGGTCGACGGGGTGATCAGCGATGGCACCCTGAAGCGCCTGCGCAGCGGGATCGAGCTGGACGACGGCCCGATCCGTCCCGACGCGGTCAAGCTCGTCCAGCGCGGCAACGACCGGAGCCTTGTCCGGGTCGTCCTGCACTCGGGCCGCAACCGGATCGTGCGGCGGATGTTCGACGCGCTCGGTCACCCCGTCCGGAAGCTGTCCCGGCTCGCCATCGGGCCGGTGCGTCTCGGCAGCCTGCGTCCCGGCGAGACCCGGGAACTGACCCGCGACGAGCTGGGCTCGCTGCTGGACATCGTCGGACTGTAGCCGGACGGGCAGGTGTCCGGATCACTCAGGTTGGTTCGGTACCCTTGCCACCGTGCCGATTCGCCGCCTGCTTCCTGCCGTCGTCTGCCTGCTCGCCCTGACCGCGTGCGGCAGCCCCTCCGCAACCTCGACCCCGAGCGCCGCACCGACGACGGCGGCCTCCTCGCCGAGCGCGTCGCCGAGCGCGAGCCCCAGCGTCCCGGTGCAGACCAGCATCGACGCGATCAAGGTGACGGGCGAGATCGGGAAGACGCCCAAGGTCACCTTCACCAAGCCGTTCGTGATCGACAAGACCCGCACGCGCGTGCTGGTGGAGGGCAAGGGCAACGCGGCTCTGGCCGACGGCTATGTCACCATCAACTACCACGGCATCAACGGCCGCGACGCGGCCGTGTTCGACAGCTCGTTCTCCCGCGGCACGCCGGCAACCTTCCCGCTGGGCAACGTCATCGCCGGCTTCAAGACCGGCCTCACCGGCCAGAAGGTCGGCAGCCGCGTGCTGGTCGTGATCCCGTCGTCCGAGGGCTACGGGGACACCGGCAGCTCGGACGGCTCGATCAAGGCCGGCGACACGCTGATCTTCGTCGTCGACATCCTCGCGGCTTCCGCCGCGGATCCCTCGGGCAAGGCCGTGACGCCGCCCGCGGGCCTGCCGACCGTCGCGGGCGGCCCGTCCGACAAGCCGACGATCACGATCCCCGGCACGAGCGCTCCGACCTCGATGACCGCACAGACCCTGATCGAGGGGACGGGCGCGAAGGTCGCCAAGAACGACACGATCTACGCCCGCTTCGTCGGCTACTCGTGGAAGACCGGGAAGCTCATCCATGATCAGTGGACGCCGATCGCGGGCGCGCTGGCGAACACGATCCCGGGCTGGAAGTCGGGCCTGGTCGACAAGACCGTCGGCTCCCGGGTGCTGTTGGTCCTGCCGCCGGAGTACGGCTACCCGAACGGTGCCAACAACCCGCCTCTGGAGAAGGGCGACACCATCGTCTACGTGGTGGACATCCTCTTCGCCTACGCCGGCTGAGGCTCCACCACCCACGGCCCGCGCGGCAGCTCGGCCGGGTCGAACCGGTCGAGCAGCAGGGACGGGGTGACGCGCTCGTCGGACCCGGCCAGCCCCAGCGAGGCCGCCAGCCGGGTGAGCACCTGATCCGCCCCGACACCCTGCGCCGCCAGCGCGGACAGGCTGACGGCGCCGTCCCGCTTGGCCAGGCGCTTACCGTCCGGGTTCACCGCGAGGGGCACGTGCGCATAGCTCGGCGGCGTGCCGCCGAGCCGGGTCGCCAGCCACGCCTGCCGGGGGGCGGACGACAGCAGGTCGTCCCCGCGAACCACCTGGTCGATCCCCATCGCGAGATCGTCGACGACGACCGCGAGGTTGTAGGCGGGCGTCCCGTCGTTGCGGAGGAGAACGAAGTCGTCGACCGTTCCGCCCAGCCGGCCGTGCAGCACGTCGGTGATGGTCTTCTTCGCACCGTCGGCGCGGACCCGTAGGGCGGGCCGCCGCGTCGCGGCCAGCTCCGCGCGGCGCGCGGACGACAGGCGCAGGCAGGTACCCGGGTAGGGACGGTAGCCGTCGCCGTGGGGAGCGGACGCCGCCTCGGCGATCTCCCTGCGGGTGCAGTAGCACGGGTAGGTGTCCAGCCCGGCGAGCGCGTCGCGGTAGGCGTCCCTCCGCCCGGACTGCCGCACCAGCGGGCCGTCGAAGTCCAGTCCGATGGCCGCGAGGTCCCGGACCTGGCCGACCTCGACGCCGGAGGCCGCGTCGACCCTCGCCGAGTCGAGGTCCTCGATCCGCAGGCGGAAACCCCGACCGGTGCTCCGCGCGAACAGCCACGCCAGCAGCGCCGTCCGGAGGTTGCCCAGGTGCAGCTCCGATGTCGGGCTGGGGGCGAACCGTCCGGCTCCCGCCCCGCTCATTCGCGTCCCCTTCCCGCTGGTCCGGACCACCCTAGTGTCTGCCGCCCGCGCTGGTCCGGCGCTGCTAGCCTCGTGGAGGCCCCTGGAGAGCGGAACGATGACGCAGCAGAAGTCCGAACGGATCATGAACCTGGCTATCTGCCTGCTCATGTCCCGCCGGTTCGTCGACAAGGCGCGCATCCGCGAGGTCGTCGAGGGCTACCACGACCTGTCCGACGCGGCGTTCGAGCGTACCTTCGAGCGTGACAAGGACGAACTGCGGCGCATCGGCGTCCCCGTCGAGACCGGCAGCAACGATCCGTTGTTCCCGGACGAGGTGGGCTACCGCATCCTGCGGTCGGACTTCGAACTGCCTCCCATCGAGTTCACCCCGGCGGAGACCGCAGCGCTGGGGCTGGCGGCCAGCGTGTGGGAGTCGGCCACCCAGGCCGGACGGACGGCGTCCGCGCTCGCCAAGCTGCGGGCCGCTGGGGTCGATCCGGACCCGTCGCGCCTCGCGGCCCTCGCCCCGACGGTCGGGGCGAGGGAACCGGCCTTCGCCAGCATCTGGGCCGCGTACGCCGAGCGCGCACCGATCAGCTTCGGATACCGCGGCGACACCCGCCGGGTCGAACCGTGGGCGATGACCTACCGGCGCGGCGCCTGGTACCTGCTCGCCCACGACAGGGGACGGGAGGCGCCGCGCGTGTTCAAGGTCGCCCGCCTGGACGGCCCGGCCACCCGGATCGGCAAGCCCGGCAGCTACCGTCTGCCCCCCGACCTCGATGTCGCGGCCGCGTGGCGCACCCTCGAGCCGGCGAGCCGCGACGAGACCGCGCTGCTCGCGGTGAAGGACGGACGCGCCAACGACCTGCGCGCCACCGGCACGCCCGAGCCGGCCGCCGACGGCGTCCCTGCCGGCTACCGCGCCTACCGGGTGGCGTACTCCCGACCCGGCGACTTCGCCGCCGAGCTGTGCGCGCGGGGTGCGGACGTCCTGGTGCTGGCTCCCGACGCGCTCAGGGCTTCGGTGATCGCCCGGCTCGAGGCGGTCGCGTCCGCCACGGCACCAGCGGAAGGGGGTCGGCGTTGACCACCACCTCCGCCGACCAGGTCGTCCGCCTGTTGTCGCTGGTCCCGTTCCTGCAGCGTCATCCCGACGCCGACCTGGACGCGACGGCCGCCACCTACGGGATCACCAGCGAACAGCTCGTCGACGACCTCAAGGTGCTCTGGTACTGCGGGCTGCCCGGCGGCATGCCCGGGGACCTGATCGAGATCGACATGGACGCCCTGGAGGGCAGTGGTCGGATCCGGCTCACGAACGCCGACTACCTGGCCCGACCGATGCGGTTCACGCCGGACGAGGCCCTCAGCCTCCTGGTCGCACTGCGCGCCGTCCGGGAGCTGACCGGGCCCAGCGACACCGATGGTGTCGACACGGCGCTCGCGAAGCTGGAGGCGGCCACTCCCGCCGCAGAGGTGGCTCCGCGCGTCGCAGTCGTCAGCGGCGACGAGGGTGTCCGGGCGGCGCTGGCTGCGGCCATCGAGGCGGACGGCCTGGTGGAGCTCGACTACACCGACTCCGGCCTGGAGTCGTCGGTGCCGACGGTCGCGCCCGTGAAGCTCATCGTCCGCGACGGCTACGGCTACCTGCAGGCCTGGAGCCTGGACCGGCAGGACTGGCGCACCTACCGGCTCGACCGGATCGGCGCTGTGCGTCCCGCGAGCGGGAAGCGTCCCGCCCTGGGGACGGCACCCGACTTCGGGGCGGGCTGGCTCGAGGCGCGTCCCGAGGCTGCGACGGTCACGCTGCGGCTGGCGCCGGCTGCGACCTGGATCACCGAGTACTACCCGACCCTCGACGTCCGCCCGGGGGACGGGCACACCGACGTCGACCTGCTGGTCGCCGATCCCGCGTGGCTCCGTTCGCTGCTGCTGCGGCTCGGTTCGGGCGTGCAGGACGTGACCCCGCCCGAGGCGGCTGCCGACGCACGCCAGGCAGCGGCCGACGCCCTCGCGGCGTACCGCGCAGGGCAGTGATTGCGCCCACCGATGATCCGTGCCGGTCGTGACAGTAGGCTGCACCCATGATCTGGGTCCTGGTCTTCGGCGCGATCGCCCTCGCGGGCCTGATCACCGTGATCAGCTACGGCGTGTGGCTGTGGCACAAGGCCTCGGACCTGTTCAGCGAACTCGAGATGCTCGGCAAGCGGCTCGAGGAGCTGGGCGCGTTGCTGGAGCAGATCCAGCCCCCCGAACTCGACCCACGCGCGAGCTAGGGTTGCTCCTGCACTGACGAAGGAGACTGCGATGCCGTCTGGCTGGGAGTGGGCGATCCTCGTGCTGATCGCACTGCTGCTGATCGGCGGCTCCCGGTTGCCCGGGATCGGCCGCGACGCCGGCCGCGCGGTGCGGACGGCCCGTGAGCAGCTCAGCTCGCTCGGCGAGCGCGCCGGTGCCGATCAGCCGGCCGCCGAGCCGGTGCCCACGGCGTCCCCTGCCGAACCGGAGCGGAACTGACGTGACCGCCACCACCGTGAAGCCGAGGTCGCGTTTCGCCTGGCTCAAGCCGCCGAAGGCCGATTCCGAGGGGATGATGTCCTTGGCCGACCACCTGCGGGAGCTGCGCTACCGGGTGATCGTCTCGGTGCTCGGGTTGATCGTGACCAGCACCTTCGCGGCGTTCTTCTACAACCAGCTCTACCTGGTGCTGATGCGGCCCTACCTGCAGGCGGCCCAGATGCTGAAGGACAGCAACCCCGAGCTCACCACCACACCCGTGATCAGCGGTGTGACGACGCCCTTCACCCTCGCGATCCAGGTGTGCGTCGTGGCCGGGCTGGTGCTGTCCTCGCCGATCTGGCTGTACCAGCTCTGGGCGTACATCGCGCCGGCGCTGCTGGCGAAGGAGAAGAAGTACGCGCTGGGATTCCTGGGGGCCGCGATCCCGCTGTTCCTGCTCGGCGTGCTGATCGGCTACTACATCCTCCCGCAGGGCATCTCGGTGCTGTTGGCCTTCACCCCGTCCACGGTCCCGGTGACCAACCTGCTCGAGGTGGACGCCTTCCTGAAGCTCACCCTCCAGATGATGGTCATCTTCGGACTGGGCTTCCTGATGCCGGTCGTCGTCGTGGGCGCCAACATGATGGGCGTGCTGACAGCCGCCCAGCTGAAGAAGGCGCGCACCTACGTGATCTTCGGCCTGTTCGTGTTCGGGGCCGCCGCGACGCCGTCCACCGACCCGTTCTCCATGCTTGCCTTGTCCCTGCCGATGGTGGCGCTCTACCTGATCGCGGAAGTGATCTGCCGGATCCACGACCGCAGGAAAGCCGGAGCCGAGGCGGTGGCCTGACGTGGCGCTGCGCTACGACGGGGCGGCCCTTAGCCTGGTCGTCAACCCGTCGGCCGGTGGTGGTCGTGCTGGCCGGATGCTCCCCAGGGTCACCGGAGCCCTGCTCACCGGCATGCCGGGGGTGAGCCTTCGGGTCTTCCAGACCTCCACCTGGGCGGACGCCCGCCTGCGCTGCATCGAGGTCGTCCAGCGAGCCGAAGAGGCCCGCCCCGGGGGCGGTGCGGACTCGCTGCTGGTCATGGGCGGGGACGGCATGATGCACCTCGGCCTCAACGCCGCGGCCAACACCGGCGTACCGCTGGGGCTGATCCCCGCCGGACGGGGCAACGACTTCTGTCGGGGCGTGGGTGTGCCCACCCAGGCCGTCCCGGCCGTCGAGGCGATCGTCAGCGGCCACACCTCGCGGATCGACCTGATGTCGGCGACCGGCGACCTGGTGGACGGCGCCGAACACCGCTGGGTCGGTTCGATCGTCTCCACCGGCTTCGACGGACGCGTCAACTACCGCTCCAACCACAGCAAGGTGCGCCTCGGTGCCCTCACCTACGGCTTCTCCGCGCTCGCCGAGCTGAGCAGCTTCGAGCCCCTGAACTACCGGCTGCTGATCGACGGCGTCGCGCGTGTCCAGACGGCGATGTTCATCGCCGTCGGGAACGCCGGCTGGTTCGGCGGGGGCATGCACGGGTGCCCGCGGGCGTCGGTGACCGACGGCAAGCTCGACGTCACCGTGATCAACCCGGTGTCGCGGATGACGCTGCTGCGGCTCCTGCCGACGATGTACACCGGCGGGTTCGTGTCCGACCCCGCCGTCGAACTGCTGCGGGCGGAGGAGGTCGTCGTCGACGGCGACGGCCTGTACGCGATGGCGGACGGTGAGGAACTCGGCTCCGTCCCGGTCACGCTGCGCGCGGTGCCGGACGCGCTCACCCTGTACACCCCGGGGCCGTGATGGCGGGGGTGGCCGACTTCGCCGCCGGGTACTCCTTCGCGCTCGACGACTACCAGCTGGCCGCCTGCCAGCACGTCCGCGACGGAGCAGGAGTGCTCGTCGCGGCGCCGACCGGGGCCGGCAAGACGGTCGTGGGCGAGTACGCGGTGCACCTGGCCCTCGAGACCGGCCGGAAGTGCTTCTACACCACCCCCATCAAGGCGCTGAGCAACCAGAAGTACCACGACCTGTGCGACCGCTACGGCGCGGACCGGATCGGCCTGCTCACCGGTGACACCACCATCAACGGCGACGCCCCCGTGGTCGTGATGACCACCGAGGTGCTCCGCAACATGATCTACGCCGGCTCGCCCACGCTGGCCAACCTCGGCTTCGTCGTGATGGACGAGGTCCACTACCTCGCCGACCGGTTCCGCGGCCCGGTGTGGGAGGAGATCATCATCTCCCTCGCCGAGTCCGTGCAACTCGTCGCCCTGTCGGCGACGGTGAGCAACGCGGAGGAGTTCGGCGAGTGGCTGTCGGCGGTGCGGGGCGGCGTCGAGGTCGTGGTGGCCGAGCGGCGGCCCGTGCCGCTGTACCAGCACGTGATGGTCGGCAGGCGGCTCGTCGAGCTCTTCGCGGGCAACGAGGTCAACCCCGAGCTGCTGCGGATCGCGAAGGACGACTCGCGCAGTCAGCGGGACGACTCCCGCCGTCCACGTGGACGCTCGGGCAACGGCCGCAGCTCGGTGGGCTACGGCTCGGGTCGGTACGGCGGCGGAGCGGCCCACGCCCGCCAGGAGGCCGGCCGCCAGCTCGTCCCGCGCAGGGACGCAACGATCGAACGGCTCGAGGCGGAGGGGTTGCTGCCGGCGATCTACTTCATCTTCTCCCGGCAGGGCTGCGACACCGCCGTCGGCCAGCTGCTCGGCTCCGGGCTGCGGCTCACGAACGCCGCCCAGCGGGCCGACCTGCGCGAGATCGCGAGCCGGCACTCCGCAGGGCTCAGCCCGTCCGACCTCGCCGCGCTCGGCTACGACCGCTTCCTGGACGGCTTCACCAGCGGCATCGCCGCCCACCACGCCGGCCTGCTGCCGGCCTTCAAGGAGGCCGTGGAGGAGGCGTTCGCCGCCGGGCTGGTGAAGGTCGTGTTCGCCACCGAGACGCTTGCGCTGGGCATCAACATGCCGGCGAAGAGCGTCGTGCTGGAGAAGCTCGTCAAGTACAACGGCGAGACCCACGCCGACATCACGGCGGGGGAGTACACCCAGCTCACCGGACGGGCGGGCCGGCGCGGCATCGACGTGGAGGGGCACGCGGTCGTCTGCTGGCAGCCCGGGCTCGACCCGCGGGCGGTCGCCGGGCTGGCGTCCCGGCGTACCTACCCGCTCCGCTCGGCCTTCCAGCCGACCTACAACATGGCGGTGAACCTCGTCGCCACGGTCGGACGCGAGCGCGCCAGGGGCCTGCTGGAGCAGTCGTTCGCGCAGTTCCAGTCCGACCGCTCGGTTGTCGGCCTCGCGCGTACCGTCCAGGCGAGCACGGCGCAGGTCGCGTCGGAATGGGACCAGGCGGCCTGCGACCGGGGCGACGTCGTCGGGTACTTCCGGCTCCGGGCCGAGATCTCGGCCGCCGAGGCCGGCGCTGCCCGGCAACGCCGTGCGGACCGGCGCTCGGAGGCGATCGGCGTGCTGAGCGGGCTGGAGGCCGGCGACATCATCGACGTGCCGGCCAAGAGGCACCGTGGCTGGGCGGTGGTCATCGACCCGGGCAGCCAGACTCCGACGGTGCTGACCGTCGACCGGCAGGTGCGCCGCCTCAGCCCTGCCGACTTCACCTCCCCGCCGACCGTCGCCGGACGGCTGCGCATCCCGAAGCACTTCGACCGGCGCTCGCCGGCCTTCCGGCGCAACCTGGCCGCCGCCCTCGAGGCGCGGATCTCCCGCGGTGACCTCGTCCTCGCCCGCGCCGACGACGCCGCGGACGCCGACGCGATGGCCGAGGTCGCCGAGCTCCGCCGCCGCATGAAGGCCCATCCGGTGCACGGCTGCCCCGACCGCGAGGACCATGCCAGGCACGCCGAGGTGGCGCTGCGGCTCGAGCGGGAGGCGGAGGGCGCCCAACGGCAGGCCGACCGGCGGACGAACACGATCGCCGTTCGCTTCGACAAGATCTGCTCGGTGCTGGAGTCGCTGGGCTATCTCGACGAAGGCGGACGCCACGTGCTCCCGGCCGGCCGGATGCTGTCGCGCATCTACTCCGAACTCGACCTGGTGACCGCCGAGGCCGTCCGGGCGGGCGTGTTCGACGGCCTCGACGCCCCTCAACTGGCCGCGGTGGTGTCGTCGCTCGTCTTCGAGGCCCGCGGCGAGGGACGCGGCCCGTCCCGGATGCCCGACCGGGCCAGCGAGGACGCGCAGCAGCACCTGCGCCGGGTGTGGAGGGAGGTGTCGCTGACCGAGCGCGACCACCGGCTGCCGAGCCACGACCCGCCGGAGATCGGGTTCGCCGAGGCCATCCACGCCTGGACGGCGGGGGCCGAGCTGGCCGACGTCCTGGACGCGTCCGGACTCACGGCGGGCGACTTCGTCCGCTGGGCCCGAATGGTGATGGACGCGGCGGGCCAGCTCGCCGAGGCCGTCGGCCCAGGCGAACTGCGCAACACCGCCCGCGAGCTGATCCGCCGCGTCCGCCGCGGCGTGGTGGACGCAGCACCGCTGGAGGACGACTGACGGCCTGCCCGGTCGTCGCGCGGCCGGGGAGGGGTCCCCGGGGCGTCACCCTGCGGTTGGTGGCTGTCAGGCCCCGACTCCGACGAGGCGGGCGGACAACTCCCAGAGGGCGTCGACGACGGTGTCGTCCGCGGCCTGCCGGGGGAGCGCCAGCTTCTTCCAGTGGTCGTCGTAGAACTCGCCGCTGTCCCAGTCCACCCCGGGGGTGCCGGCGGCGAAGTGGGCGAGGTTCGCCCCACCCTCCTCCGCCGTGATCATCGAGCTGCGGCCGATGCCGCTGCCGTACCAGGCGGCCACCAGACCGCCGGACGTGCTGCCGAAGCTCGTCGCGACGACGCCGGGATGGATCGCGACGCTCCTCAGCCCGCGCGGGGAGTACCGCCGGTGGAGGCCCCGGGTGAAGATGATGTTCGACAGCTTCGCGTCCGAGTAGGCGAAGCCGGGCCGCCTGCGGCTGACCCCGTCGAGATCGCCGGGCAGGACGTGCCCGGCCCGCGCGGCCAGGGAAGAGGTGTTGACCACGGCAGCCCCACTGTCCAGGAGGACGTCCAGGAGTTCATGGGTCAGCAGGAACGGTGCGAGGTGGTTGATCTGCATCGTCAGGGGCAGCCCGTCGACGGAGTGCCGGCCGCGCGGGAACACTCCGCCCGCGTTGTTGGCCAGGACGTCGATCCGCGGGCAGGCCCCGCGCAGCTCGGCTCCGAGCCGGCGCACCTGCGCCAGGTCGGCGAAGTCGGCCGTGAAGCTCGCCACCGCACCGCAGGCCGCGGCGGCGGCTCGGGTCTTCTCGGGCGAGCGGCCGACCACGACCACGCGGTGTCCGGCCTTCGAGAGTCGGACGGCGGCCGCAGCGCCGATGCCGTCGCTGGCTCCGGTGATGACGATGGTTCTGGGTTCTGGTGTGAGCACGTCCCCATTGTGGCCCGCGTCGAAGGGGTCCGGACGACGGGTCAGGCGCGCACGCCCCGTCCCACTCGCGCAACCGCGTCCAGGGTGAAACCGCCGTCCGGGCGGTCGAGCCGGTCGAACAGCGCAGCGCGCAGGGACTCCCGGCGGTCCGGTGACAGCGAGACGCAGTAGGCGCCCGCCGGCGCGATTCCGGCGAGGAGCCCGGACCACAGCTCGTCGAAGTTGCGGTACGCCGAGCTCACCGAGATGGTCGACTCGACCACCTGCGTCAGGCCTGCGGTCGACAGCCAGCCCCGCAGCTCGCCCTCGCGGCCGTAGCGCAGATCCCTCAGCTCGTCGGGCGCGTCCGGGTCCAGCTGGACGGCTGCGTCCCAGAACGCGCGCAGCAGCTGCATCCCTTGTCCGAAGGCCCACACGCACACCGCGACCGTGCCGCCGGGACGGGTGACGCGCCGCATCTGCTGACCGGCACGATCGGTGTCGGAGACGAAGTGCAGCACCAGCTGTGCGGCGACGACGTCGAACTGGCCGTCGGCGTAGGGCAGGTCCTCCGCCGACCCGAGGCGGGTGTCCACCCCCGGATGGCGTTCTGCGCAGGCGGTGACGAACGAGGGCGACGGGTCGCAGGCGGACACGCCGTCCGCGCCCAGACGGCCCACCAGCTCTCCGGTGAGGGCGCCCGGGCCGCAGCCGACGTCCAGCGCGCGCTGACCGGGCCCGGCACCCGCGAAGTCGGCGAACGGTGCCGCGAGCGCACGGGAGTACCGGCCCATGAACCGGTCGTACGCGTCCCCGGAGGTCGCGAACATCGGTCCCTGCTGCGCCGGCGCCACCCTGGCCTCCTCCGCTCGATCGCGTTCACGCTAGCCCCGCGGGGCGCGTTGGAGGATGGGTGGATCTACCGACCGTCCGCGAACGGCCAGGCCGGGTGCGCCCGGAACTCCTCTAGCCTGAAGCCATGTCGCTCGCCATCCGGGTCATCCCGTGCCTCGACGTCCACGACGGACGCGTGGTGAAGGGGATCAACTTCCGCAACCTGCGGGACGCGGGCGATCCGGTCGAGCTGGCCACGGCGTACGGAGTGGACGGAGCCGACGAGCTGGTCTTCCTCGACGTGTCCGCTTCCTCTCAGGGGCGCGCTACCACCTACGACGTCGTCCGGCGGACGGCGGAGACGGTCTTCATCCCCCTCTGCGTCGGCGGGGGAGTGCGCGCGGTCGGCGACGTCGACACCCTGCTGCGGACCGGGGCCGACAAGGTCGGCATCAACACCGGCGCCATCTCCCGTCCCGCCGTCATCGACGAGATCGCGCAGCGCTTCGGCAACCAGGTGCTCGTCCTCTCCCTGGACGCCCGGCGCGAGGAAGGACGCCCGTCCGGCTTCGGGGTGACCACGCACGGCGGGCGTACCTCGGCCGGCCTGGACGCGATCGCGTGGGTGCGGGAGGCCGTGGAGCGGGGAGCAGGCGAGGTGCTCCTGAACTCGATGGACGCCGACGGCACCACGGACGGCTTCGACCTGGAGATGATCCGCGCGGTCAAGGAGGTCGTCGACGTGCCGGTGATCGCCTCCGGCGGCGCCGGGTCGGCCGACCACTTCGTCGAAGCCGCCCGCGCCGGCGCGGATGCCGTGCTGGCCGCCAGCGTCTTCCACTACGGGACGCTCCGTATCGCGGAGGTCAAGCAGGCGCTGGCCGCGGCAGGGTTCACCGTACGCTGAGCGCCATGCACAGTCCCACGCCCGAGCCCGGCGACGCTCCGACCGATTGCCTCTTCTGCGGGATCGTGGCGGGCGCCGTTCCGAGTCGGCAGGTGTACGCCGACGGCGCTGCGGTCGCGTTCCTCGACATCAACCCGTGGCACCGGGGGCACACCGTGCTCGTGCCGCGGCGTCACGTCGCCGACCTGCTGGAGCTTCCGGAGGGGCTCGGTGAGCTCACCCCCGCGATCAGTGCCACCGGCCGGCTCCTGATGGACCGGCTGGGCGCGGACGGACTGAACCTGCTCAGCAACGCGGGGGCGGTGGCCGGCCAGGAGATCTTCCACCTGCACGTCCACCTCATCCCGCGCTACGCCGACCGTCCGGGGATGGCCGGCCTGATGGAGCGCGAGACCGGCATCGACCTCGACGAGGTGCACCGGCAGGTCGTCGGCGACTGACCCGTCCCGGGCGGGCGGCGCTCAGGACTTCTTCGTGACCGCTGCAGGGTTCGGCGCCGGGGTCAGGCTGAGGCCGAACAGCGTCTCCTTGAGGGAGAACCTGCTCTTGAACGACGCCCCGGTGACGCTCACCGACCCCGCGCTGCCCGTCACGACGACCGTCGTCGCGCGCCCCTGGCCGGCGTACGGACCGACGCCGGTGCGGGCACTGACCTGGATCGAGGAGAACGTCCCGATCGCCGGGTAGGCGGCCTGGAGCTGGGCGGTGGTCAGCGTCTTGGTCCAGGTCGCGTACGGGTTGCCGGAGAAGGCCTCGTACGGGTCGGCGTGCGGGGCGAGGTAGGCCAGCTGGGGATTGCTCGCCGACCAGCCGCCGTTGGAGCTGGTGAACTCGGTCAGGGCGAGTTGGCCCTGGTACAGGACGACGGAGCCGGCGGTGGCCTTGATGGCCGCGTCGGAGAGGGAGCTGCGGTAGTTCAGCGGCTTGTAGACCTGGCAGCTCGAGCTGTCGCAGATGTCGTACGCAGCGCCGGCCGGCTTGCTGGCGCGAACGCGCGCAGCGTAGGTGCGGGCGGCGACGGACTGGGCCTTGACGGCCTCGAACCCGCCGTTGGCCGCCGAGCCCCAACTCGCCGGCATCTCCGCGGGGACGACCGAGCGGAGGTAGGTCTCGAGCTTGGTGTAGTTGACCGTGATCGCGGAGGTGCCCGAGAAGGTGAGCGCCAGCGTGCCCGGGTACGTCCGCGTCGAGAGGTCCGGCATCGCCAGCCGCACCGTCCCGGTCCTGGTGTTCTTCACCTGCCAGGCACGGGTTGCGCCGAGCTTGTTCTTGTAGGCGACGTACTTGCCCTTGGTGGTGCGGTAGGTCAGCACCCGCTTGCTGCCCGAGCGGGCGATCCGCCACTTGGTGTACTTCTTGGACGTCGGCAGCTTCACGGTCTTGCCCGCGGAGTCCGAGACGACCAGCCCGGCGTCCGGACGGAAGTGCAGCTTGCCGTCGGTGTCCCCGCTGATCCACACCCGCATGGTGTCGTTGGCGAGGGTGCCCAGGGTGGTGCCGGTGTAGTAGAACGCGAGGATCTGGGACGCCGTCAGTCCCTGCTTGGCGGCCCCGTACGCCCCGTACTGCGACATGCCACGGCCATGGCCCCAGCCGTGCCCGGTGATGATCACCTTCCCGTCCACCGGAGCCAGGGCGTCGTCGGCCCGAGCGGGGGTCGCCGACCCACCGGCGAGGGCGAGGACGCCCGCAGCGGCGAGCAGGGTGCGGGCGGCACGCGAGTAGGGCATTCGGGGGGCCTTCCTGCCAGATGGTTGGGCTTTCATCCTGCCATCGGCGTGTCGACTTGCCACGCGAACCCGGGAAACTCCGTAGTCGCGAGGCGTGAAGTCGCAGCCGCAGCTTGAGCCTTTCGGCCGCCCGGCATGTGGGACGCCGCCGTCCGGTGTTTGACAAGCCCGGGGTCGCGCCGCGACCCTTGACCCATGCGCAACCGCATCCTCGTAGTCACCAAGCGTGTCGGCTGAGTCAGCTCAACCCGACACGCTCCCTCGTCTGCTGCGGCAACGAGGGTTTTTTTCTGCGCAGGATCAACCGACAACGAATCGAGGCAGGTGGAGAGATGGCTGAAGACGAGACCACGGTGCTGACCGGGGCACAGGCTCTGGTGGAGTCCCTGGAGCGGATGGGGGTCGAGGTAGTCTTCGGCATTCCGGGCGGCGCCATCCTTCCGGCCTACGACCCGCTGTACGACTCGAAGATCCGCCACATCCTGGTGCGCCACGAGCAGGGCGCCGGGCACGCAGCAGAGGGCTACGCGCAGACGACGGGACGGGTGGGCGTCTGCATCGCGACGTCGGGCCCGGGTGCGACGAACCTGGTCACCGCCATCGCGGACGCGTACATGGACTCGATCCCGATCGTGGCGATCACCGGCCAGGTGGCGAGCCGTTCGATCGGGACGGACGCCTTCCAGGAGGCCGACATCCGGGGCATCACCTTCCCCATCACGAAACACAGCTTCCTCGTGACCGAGACGTCGGAGATCCCGCATGCGATCGCGGCGGCCTTCCACCTCGCCAGCACGGGGCGTCCCGGGCCGGTCCTGGTCGACATCGCCAAGGACGCGCTGTCCAACCCGGCCCCGTTCGTGTGGCCGGAGGAACTCGACCTCCCGGGCTACCGGCCGGTGACCCGTCCGCACGGCAAGCAGATCGCCCAGGCCGTCCGGCTGATCGCAGACGCGCGGCGCCCGGTGATCTACGCCGGCGGCGGTATCAACCGCTCCCGGGCCTGGGAGCAGCTCGCCGAGTTCGTCGAGCTGACCGGCATCCCGGTGGTGACCACGCTGATGGCCCGCGGTGCCGTCCCGGACAGCCACCCGCTGAACTACGGCATGCCCGGCATGCACGGGACGGTGGCCGCCGTCGGCGCCCTCCAGCAGTCCGACCTGCTGATCACTCTCGGCGCCCGCTTCGACGACCGCGTCACCGGCAAGCTGGACAGCTTCGCTCCCGGAGCCAAGGTCATCCACGCCGACATCGACCCGGCGGAGATCTCCAAGAACCGGGTCGCCGACGTGCCGATCGTGGGTGACCTCGCCGAGGTGCTCACCGAGCTGAACGCGTCGCTGAAGGGCGTCGAACTGGCCGACCACTCCGAGTGGATCCGCTACCTCGACGGCCTGCGGTCACGCTACGCGGTGACGGACTTCAGCCCGACGGAGGGCGAGGACGACCTGCTCAGCCCCGAGTACGTCATCAAGCGTCTCGGCGAGCTCGCGGGGCCGGACGCGGTCTACGTCGCCGGGGTCGGCCAGCACCAGATGTGGGCCGCGCACCTGCTGCCGCACGAGCGTCCGGGGAAGTTCCTCAACTCCGGAGGCGCAGGGACGATGGGCTACTGCGTCCCCGCCGCAATGGGGGCGAAGGTCGGAGCTCCCGAGTCGGTCGTGTGGGGAGTGGACGGCGACGGCTGCTTCCAGATGACCAACCAGGAGTTGGTGACCTGCGCACTGAACGACATCCCGATCAAGATCGCTGTGATCAACAACCGCAGCCTGGGCATGGTCCGGCAGTGGCAGACGCTCTTCTACGGCGAGCGCTACTCCAACACCAACCTCAAGACCCACCTCGTCCCCGACTTCCCGAAGCTGGCCGAGGCGATGGGGGCGGTCGGGATCCGGGTCGAGCGGCCCGAGGACATCGACGCCGCGATCATCAGGGCGAACGAGATCAACGACCGTCCGGTCGTGGTGGAGTTCGTCGTCCACAAGGATGCGATGGTGTGGCCGATGGTTCCGGCCGGCACCAGTAACGACGACATCAAGATCGCCCGGGACCTGGCGCCCGAGTGGAGCGGGGAGACGGAACTGTGAGAACCCACACCCTGAGCGTGCTGGTCGAGAACAAGCCCGGCGTGCTCGCCCGGATCGCGGGCCTGTTCGCCCGGCGGGGCTACAACATCGAGTCGCTCGCGGTCGGCCCGACCGAGAACGAGGAGTTCTCGCGGATCACCGTGCAGGTGGCGGTGAGCAGCGAGCTGGTGCTGGAGCAGATCGTCAAGCAGCTCAACAAGCTGGTCGAGGTGCTGAAGATCGTCGAGCTCGAGGACGCCGCGTCCGTCAGCCGCGAACTGATGCTGATCAAGGTCAAGGCCGATCCCGCGACCCGCAGCCAGATCATCGAGATCGTCCAGTTGTTCCGCGGGAAGACCGTCGACGTCCACAACGACTCGATGACGATCGAGGCCACCGGCTCGCCGGACAAGTTGTCCGCGCTGCTCCAGATGCTCGCCCCGTACGGGATCCGCGAGCTCGTTCAGTCCGGCCTGGTCGCCCTCGGGCGCGGTGGCCGGTCACTCTCCGATCGTGCCAAGATCGACAGGATTCGCCTGGTCGGCAGGCCGGGCAACGAGTAGCTGGGAAGAGGAAACCCAATGGCAGAGATGTTCTACGACTCCGACGCCGACCTTTCGGTCATCGCCGGACGCAACGTCGCGGTGATCGGCTACGGCAGTCAGGGCCACGCGCACGCGCTGAACCTTCGCGACTCGGGCGTGGACGTCCGTGTCGGCCTGCGTCCCGGCTCGAAGAGCTGGGCGAAGGCGGAGGCGGAGGGCCTGCGCGTCGTCACCCCGGCCGAGGCGGTCGAGGAGGCCGACCTGATCATGGTGCTCGCGCCCGACCAGGTGCAGCGCCACCTCTACAAGGAGGCGATCGAGCCGAACTTGGTGCCCGGCGACGCGCTGTTCTTCGCGCACGGTTTCAACATCCGCTTCGGCTACATCACCCCGCCGGAGGGGGTCGACGTGTGCATGGTGGCCCCGAAGGGCCCCGGCCACCTCGTCCGCCGCGAGTACAGCGAGGGCCGGGGCGTCCCGGTGATCGTCGCCGTCGAGACGGATGCGACCGGCAACGCCTGGCCGCTGGCCCTCAGCTATGCGAAGGCGATCGGCGGACTGCGCGCGGGTGGCATCAAGACGACCTTCACCGAGGAGACGGAGACCGACCTGTTCGGTGAGCAGTCGGTGCTCTGCGGTGGCATGTCCGCCCTGGTCACCGCCGGCTTCGAGACGCTGGTCGAGGCCGGCTACCAGCCCGAGGTGGCCTACTTCGAGTGCCTGCACGAGCTGAAGCTCATCGTGGACCTGATGTACGAGGGCGGCATCGCCAAGCAACGCTGGAGCGTCTCGGACACCGCCGAGTTCGGCGACTACGTGTCGGGCCCCCGGATCATCGACGCCTCGGTGAAGGCCCGGATGAAGGACGTCCTGGCCGACATCCAGTCCGGCGCGTTCGCCAAGCACTTCATCGACGACCAGGACGCGGGCGCGCCCGAGTTCAAGGCGCTGCGCGCCAAGGCCGAAGCCCATCCGATCGAGGCGACCGGCCGCCAGCTGCGTGGCCTGATGTCCTGGGTGAAGTCGCACGACGACGACTACGTGGAGGGCACAGCCGCTCGCTGAGCCGCTCGCTGTGAAACGCCCCCGAACGTCACAGGCGCCCGCGGAACTCCGCGGGCGCCTGTGACGTTCGGGGGCGTCCGCGTGGCCAGCAGTGGCAGGGGGTCGGGCTTTCCCGCTTCGCCAGCGGACGGGGGACGGCGAGGCTAGATTCCAACTGTGCTCACAGCTTCGGGTCGGTACGCCCGGGCGAGGTCCATCGGCGTGGCGGCGGTGATCGCGGCTGCCGCGGCGGGCTGCGGACTGCAGGCGCCGGTCGTCGCCGGCGTTCCTGGCGGCGCGCCCTTCTCCGCAGCCCCGGCGACCTCGGCACGGGCCCCGTCCACTCCGATTCCGACGCTCTCCGCTCCGACGCCGACCCAGGCGCCCTCGGCGCCGTCGACGCCGGACGCCACGCCGAGACGTGCCTGGCCGTCCTCCCCACCGGCCACCGAGCCTCCCTGCGCGATCCCCCACGGAGCGCCGACCGCGGTCACCGGCGCGGACGGCCCGACGCTCACCCTCAAGCAGGTGGTCAGGGCCTGGCGTCGCAGCCCGTCCGGCAAGAGTCTCGGCGTCAAGACGGGACGGGTCGCGGCCCGAACGTCCTGGCCGGGACGCGTGCTGCCGTCCTCGGTGCTCGACGAGCCCGGGCTGGAGTGGGCACAACTGAACACCATGGAATGGGTCGGGATCCGCACCTACGTGCTGCCGTCCGCGGCGAACGCGGCGGCGAAGCTCGCAACCGTCCGCCGCATGCTCGACCACCCGTGCAGTTTCCAGCCCGCCGGCGAACCGGCGGTCACCTTCTCGCTGACGGTGGACCAACCCGACCACCTCCTGGCGTCCGGCTCCTTCGGCGGCCTGCCCTTCAGTGAGTTGTTCGTCCGGGTCGGCACGACGGTGACCGTGGAGTCAGGGGTGCTGGGTGCTGAGAGCGTGCCCATCCTCGTCCCGAGGATCCGGAGCGCCCTGACGAAGGCCTGACCGGCACGATCGCCGCGCTTCCAGAGCCGTGGCGGGCCACCCTTCCTCCTCGGTGGCCACGAGCAAGCTCGCGCCACCTCGTCGTCGGGTCTGGCAGGCTTGCCGCATGACGACGTCCCTGCCGACGATCCCGGGTCTGACCAGCGCCGAGGTGGCCGCGCGGGTGGCCCGCGGCGAGATCAACGAGCTTCCCCCACGGTCGGGACGGACGACCTGGGACATCGTGAAGGCCAACGTGTTCACGCGCATCAACTTCCTGCTGATGCTCCTGTTCATCATGGTGCTGACCACGGGCTCGATCGTGAACGGCCTGTTCGGGTTCCTGATCATCATCAACTCCGGCATCGGCATCGTGCAGGAGTTGCGGGCCAAGCGGACGCTGGACAACCTCGCCGTTGTGGGGGAGGGCAAGCCAACCGTCCGCCGGGACGGGGTCGCGACCGAACTCCCGCGCGAGGAGGTCGTGCTCGACGACATCATCGAGATCGGCCCCGGCGACCAGATCATCGTCGACGGCGAGGTCGTGGAGGCCTCCTACCTCGAGGTGGACGAATCCCTGCTCACCGGTGAGTCCGACGCCCAGGAGAAGGAGCCGGGCAGTTCCGTGATGTCGGGAAGCTTCGTCGTCGCAGGCGTCGGCGCGTTCCGCGCCACCAAGGTCGGCCTCGAGTCCTATGCAGCGAAGCTGACGACGGAGGCCAGCAAGTTCTCCCTGGTGAAGTCGGAATTGCAGGGCGGGATCAACCAGATCCTCCGCCTCATCACCTGGCTGTTGATCCCGGTCGGGCTGGCCACGGTCTGGGTCCAGTGGAACCAGCCGGGTACGTGGCAGGACAAGGTGCTCTCGATGGCCGGAGCGCTCGTGCCGATGGTGCCCGAGGGTCTTGTCCTGCTCACCTCCCTCGCCTTCGCCGTGGGCGTGGTGCGCCTGGGTCAGCAGAACGTCCTGGTCCAGGAGTTGCCGGCCATCGAGGGCCTCGCCCGCGTCGATGTGGTCTGCGCGGACAAGACCGGCACCCTCACCGAGAACGGACTGCAGTTCGGAGAGCTGGTCCTCCTCGACGGCGACGAGGACGGCGTCCGCGGCGTCCTTGCTCAGCTTGCGGCCGCTGACCGCCGCCCCAACGCCTCCGTGCAGGCGCTGGCGCACGCGATCCCCCTGGAGGCGGAGAGCTGGACGGTGACGGGCCAGGCACCGTTCACGTCCGCCAAGAAGTGGTCGGGGATGTCGTTCGGGGACCGCGGCAACTGGGTGCTGGGGGCTCCGGACGTGCTCGCCGCCCACGGCAGCGTCGCAGCGGCCCGGGCAGAGGAGGTGGGTTCGACCGGTCGTCGCGTGCTCCTGCTCGCGGAGTCCGACCGCGCGGTCGACGCTCCGGACGCTCCCGGGACAGTGACCCCGCGCAGCCTGGTCGTCCTCGAGCAGAAGGTACGTCCCGAGGCCCGGCACACGCTCGCCTACTTCGCCGAGCAGGACGTGGCGGTCAAGGTCATCTCCGGCGACAACGCGACGTCGGTGGGCGCCGTGACCGGCTCGCTCGGCGTCCAGACCGGCGAAGTCGTGGACGCGCGACACCTTCCCGACGACCCCGAGGCCTTCGCGGACATGGTCGAACAGGCCGGCGTGTTCGGCCGGGTGACGCCCCAGCAGAAGCGGCAGATGGTCGCGGCCCTGCAGTCCCGCGGCCACAACGTCGCCATGACAGGGGACGGCGTCAACGACGTCCTCGCCATCAAGGACTCCGACCTCGGGGTCGCGATGGGCTCCGGCGCAGCCGCGACCCGCTCGGTCGCACAGCTCGTCCTGCTCGACGACAGCTTCGCGACCCTTCCGGGCGTCGTCGCGGAGGGCCGCCGGGTGATCGGCAACATCGAGCGGGTCGCCAACTTCTTCCTCACCAAGACGATGTACTCGATCCTGCTCGCCCTGTTCGTCGCGATCTGGCGGCTGCCGTTCCCGTTCGTGCCGATCCACATCTCGTTCGTCGGCTGGTTCACCATCGGCATCCCGGCCTCGATCCTGGCTCTCGCGCCGAACGCCGAGCGGGCCCGTCCCGGGTTCCTGCGGCGCGTGATGAGCTTCTCCATCCCGTCCGGGTTCGTGGTCGCGATCGCGACCTTCATCACCTACCTGCTCGTCCGCCCTGCCGGCACCGACCCCGTCGCAGCCACCCAGTCCAGCACCGCGACGCTGCTCACGCTGATGATCGGCGGCGTGTGGGTGATGGCGGCCACGGCCCGGCCGTACGAGTGGTGGAAGCTGCTGATGATCGGGCTGTGCACCCTGGCCGCCTACATGGCCATCTTCCAGCTCCCCGGCTGGATGGCGGGCTGGGCGCAGGCCGTTCCCATGCTGGCCCGGTTCGATCCGCAACTCGACCCGTCCAACGCGGCCATGATGACGACCGGGCTCTGGCTGGGCCTCGGAGCCGTCGTCCTCGTGGAGGCCATCTGGTGGCTGTCGGGCCGAGTCACCGGCGAGCACCGGCACCTGTTCGGCTCCCTGGCCACCGAGCGGTCGTCGTCAGGGACGGGCGCCTGAACCGGTCAGCGCAGGCGCGCCGCGATGTCGTCGCCGACGACCGACGTCGGCCGTTTCGATGCCCCGCGCTCGGCGATGTCGGCCTCGGCAGCGGCTTCGATGCGGCGCGCGTCGTCCGAGCGTCCCAGGTGGTCGAGCATCAGCGCCATCGACAGGATCGTCGCGGTCGGGTCGGCGATGCCCTTCCCCGCGATGTCCGGGGCGGAGCCGTGCACGGGCTCGAACATGGACGGGAAGGCGCCCGTCGGGTTGATGTTCGCCGAGGCGGCCAGTCCGATGCCACCGGTGATCGCTCCGGCGAGGTCGGTGAGGATGTCGCCGAACAGGTTGTCGGTGACCATGACGTCGAACCGCTGCGGGTCCTGGACGAAGGCGATCGTGGCGGCGTCCACGTGAAGGTAGTCGGTCTCGACACCGGGATGCTCGGCCGCCACCGCCTGGAAGAGCCGGTTCCACAGGCCGCCGGCGTTGACCAGCACGTTGTGCTTGTGCACCATCGTCACCTTCTTGCGCCGATTCTCGGCCCGCTCGAACGCGTCCCGGATCACCCGCTCGACGCCGTGCGCGGTGTTGATGCTGACCTCGGTGGCGACCTCGTACGGCGTCCCCGCGCGGAAGGCCCCGCCGTTGCCGCAGTACAGGCCTTCGGTGCCCTCGCGCACGACGACGAAGTCGATCGGCCCACGGCTCGTGACCGACTCCGCGAGGGGAGTGGGCACGCCCGGGTAGAGCTTCGACGGGCGCAGGTTCACGTAGTGGTCGAACGCGAACCGCAGCTTCAGCAGCAGGCCGCGTTCCAGCAGGCCGGACGGGATCGCCCTCGAGCCCGGGGCGGCCCCGACGGCGCCGAGGATGATCGCGTCGGTCTCTGCGAGCTGCTCCAGCTCGGTCTCCGGCAGGACCTCTCCGGTCCGCTGCCAGCGATCGGCCCCCAGGTCGTGGTGGACGAACTCGAACGTGTCGTCACCGACCGTGGCCCGGAGTACTTTGAGGCCCTCTGCGACGACCTCGGGACCGATGCCGTCCCCGGGGATGACGGAGATGACGGACTTGCCTGCACGCGGATTCACCCGCGCGAGGCTACTTGGCGCTCAGCTGGTGGACGATTCCGTCTCACGGGACGTGCATGATCCTCCGGCCCGCGGCGAGGGCCGAAGGGCTAACATGCGCTCATGCCTCTGGACTTCGTCTTCACGCCCAACCCTGCTCCCCGTCCCCAGGACGAGGTCGAGCAGGTACTGGCCGACCCCGGATTCGGAGCGCACTTCACCGACCACATGGCGGTCGCGACCTGGACGCGGGTGGACGGCTGGCGCGATGCGGCCATCAAGCCCTACGCGCCGTTCCAGATCGATCCGGCCGGCGCCGTCCTGCACTACGCGCAGGAGGTGTTCGAGGGGCTGAAGGCCTACCGGCACGCCGACGACTCGATCCACCTCTTCCGGCCCGAGGCGAACGCGCGACGGCTGCAGTCCTCGGCAGCGCGCATGGTGCTGCCGAAGCTCGAGGTGGAGGACTTCCTCTCCGCCGTGAACGGCCTGGTAAAGGCGGACGCCCGCTGGGTGCCCAGCTCGCAGGGTGAGCGCAGCCTCTACCTGCGCCCGTTCATGTTCGCCGACGAGGTGTTCCTCGGTGTGCGAGCGGCGGAGCGGGTCACGTTCTGCGTGATCGCGTCCCCGGCCGGCCCGTACTTCACCAGCGGCGTCAAGCCGGTTGACATCTGGGTGTCCGACACCTACGCCCGCGCCGGCGTCGGTGGCACCGGCTCGGCCAAGTGCGGCGGCAACTACGCCGCGTCCCTGATCGCCCAGTACGAGGGCTACGAGCACGGCTGCTCCCAGGTGCTGTTCATCGAGGCAGCGGGCAGGGACCGGCTCGAGGAACTGGGCGGGATGAACCTCTTCCTCGTGATGGCCGACGGACGGCTGGTCACCCCTGCGCTCACCGGCACGATCCTCGAAGGAGTCACCCGCTCCTCGATCCTCGCCATCGCGTCCGACCTCGGGCTCGAGCCGGAGGAGCGACGAATCGCTCCCGAGGAGTTCTTCGACGGTCTCTCCTCCGGCGAGATCGTCGAGGCGTTCTCCTGCGGGACGGCTGCGGTGGTCACTCCGATCGGCGGGTTCAAGTCCGAGCGGGGGGAGTGGCGGCTGCCGGCGAACGGATCTCAGAAGACCCTCGCCCTGCGCAACGCCGTCCTCGACATCCAGTACGGGCGCGTCCCAGACACCCACGGCTGGGTCACGCGCGTCCTCTGACCTCCCGCCCCTCCGACTTGTCAGACTCAGGCGTCGCCATAGCAACGCCTCCCTCTGACAAGTCGGAAGGGGCGAGGACGGAATCAAGCCAGTGCTGCGAGCGCGGCGTCGTAGTCGGGCTCCTGGCCGATCGAGGGCACCTGCTCGGTGTACAGGATCCTGCCGGAGGCGTCGGCGACGACGACGGCGCGCGACAACAGTCCGCGCATGCGTCCGGTCACAAGGGTGACGCCGTAGTCCGCACCGAACGAGGACCGGAACGACGACCCGGTGAGCACGTTCTGGATGCCTTCCGCTCCGCAGAACCGGGCCTGGGCGTACGGGAGGTCTGCGGACACGCAGAGCACGACGGTGTCGGTCAGTGCGGACGCGAGCTCGTTGAAGCGGCGCACGCTCATCGCGCAGGTCCGGGTGTCGATGCTGGGGAAGATGTTCAGCACCAGCCGGGCGCCGGCCGCCACCTCGGGACCGAATTCCTCGAGGTCGGGACCGGTCAGGGTGAAGGCGGGAAGCTGCGAGCCCACGGCGGGCAGGTCGCCGACGGTCTGCACCTGGGTCCCCCGATGATCAACGGTTGCCATGACTGATTTCTACCCGCGAATGACCGAATTGCAAGCGGTTTCGTCTCAGGGCTCGAAACCTGCCCGTAACACCCCGCTGGGAAGGCAGACTCCTCCGATGTTCGTCCAACCGCTGCGGAAGAGCTGATGACCACGATGTTGCCCGTCAAGCCCGACGTCTTCCACGTCTTCGACACCACCCTGCGAGACGGTGCCCAACAGGAGGGGCTCCAGCTCAACGTGAGCGACAAGCTGAAGATCGCCCGCTACCTCGACGAGCTCGCGATCGATTTCATCGAGGGTGGCTGGCCCGGCGCCAACCCCAACGACACGGCTTTCTTCGCCGCCGCAGCGGACGGTCAGCTGAGTCTCCGCAACGCCAAGCTCGTCGCCTTCGGCGCCACGCGGCGCGCGGGTGGGACGGCGGCGGACGACCCGCAGGTCCAGGCCCTCATCGACGCCCGGACCGAGGTCGTCTGCATCGTCGCCAAGAGCCACGACGAGCACGTCCGGCGGGCGCTGAAGACCACGCTGGAGGAGAACCTGGCGATGGTCACCGACACGGTGGCCCACCTGGTCGCCAACGGCCGGCGCGTCTTCGTCGACTGCGAGCACTTCTTCAACGGCTACCTGGACAATCCCGGCTACGCCCTGGACGTCGTCCGCGCAGCAGCGGACGCCGGCGCCGAGGTGGTCGTGCTGTGCGACACCAACGGCGGCATGCTCCCTTCCCAGATGGGCGACATCGTCTCCGCAGCGAGCGGGGTCGGCGTCGACCTCGGCATCCACTGCCACAACGACACCGGCTGCGCCGTGGCCAACACCCTCGCGGCCGTGGACGCCGGCGTCATGCACTTCCAGGGCACGCTCAACGGTCACGGAGAGCGCACCGGCAACGCCAACCTGCTCACCGTCCTGGCCAACCTCCAGCTCAAGTACGGCTGGTCGCTCGTGCCGCCGTCCGCGCTGGCCGAGTCGACCCGGATCGCCCATGCGATCGCCGGCGTCACGAACTTCCCGTTCGACGCCCGTCAGCCCTACGTCGGCGGCTCGGCGTTCGCCCACAAGGCCGGGTTGCACGCGTCCGCGATCAAGGTCGATGCCAACCTCTACCAGCACATCGACCCGACCCTGGTCGGCAACGACATGCGGATGCTCGTCTCGGACATGGCCGGCCGGGCGAACGTCCAGATCAAGGGGTCCGAGCTGGGCTACGACCTGTCCAACCGTGACCTGGCCGCGAGGGTGACCGACAAGGTGAAGGCCCGGGAGATGGACGGCTACTCCTACGAGTCGGCGGACGCGAGCTTCGAGCTGCTGCTGCGCGACGAGCTCGGCCTGCTCGAGCACTACTTCGACGTGCTCAGCTGGCGCGTGATCACCGGCCACGAGGTGAAGCCGGAGGGCGACTCCGAAGCTGTGGTCAAGGTCCGTGCCAACGGCGTCACCTACAGCCTCGCCGGGGAGGGGCACGGTCCCCTGAACGCGCTCGACGTCGCCCTGCGCTCCGCCCTGACCCAGGCGTACCCGCAGGTCGACTTCTTCGAGCTCACCGACTACAAGGTCCGCATCCTCGACCAGGGCCACGGCACGGATGCCATCGTGCGGACCCTGATCGACATGTCCGACGGCGAGCGGACGTGGACGACGGTCGGCGTCGGCACCAACGTGATCGAGGCGTCCTGGGAGGCCCTGCACGACGGCTATCTCTGGGGTCTCACCCACTCCGTGACGGCCGAGCCCATCCCCGCTCCGGAGCTCGCCCACCGCTGAGGATTCCCCCTAGGCTGGACGCGTGAGTGAACCTGGAATCAGCGACGCCGAGCGCGACGCCGTCCTGGCCGACCTGCGACGGGCGGCCGAAGACGGGCGGCTGGATCCCGCGGAGCTCGACCGTCGCTCCGAAGCGGTTCGCCGCGCCTCCAGTGCCACAGAGCTCGTGGCCCTCCGCGGCCTGCCGGTCACCCGCGCGACAGGCGTCCTGCCGGTCGGTTTCGTTCCGGCCGGCTACAGCCAGGCCGATCCGCTCTCGATCGGTGGTCGCACCCGCGCGAGGATCCGGGACGGCGAGTGGGCGCTTCCGCCCTTCGTCCGCATCCAGAACATCGTGGAGAGCGTACGGGTGAACTTCCTGCTCGCCCGTCCCCAGTCCGACCTGATCGATATCGAGATCGGTGGAGGAGTGGGCAGCATCCGGTTCGTCGTGCCGCAGGGCTGGGCGCTCAACGTCGATCGCCTGCGGCCGGGCCTCGGCTCGATCCGGGTCCGGGTCCCTTCGGTGCCCGCGCCCGGCTGCCCCCTGCTGGTGGTTCACGGCTCAGCCGGCGTCGGTTCCTTCCGCGTCCGTGGCCCGCACCAGTCGGAGCTGCGGCGCATCGCCAGGGGTCGCTGACCTCAGGCGATCCGTTCCCGGACCAGCGGGGACGGCTGCGACGGCTCGGTGCCGATGGTCACCGCGGTGGCCAGGGACTGCACGGCCCGTTCGATCCGCTCGGGGGTGTCGGTGTGCAGCTCGAACAGCGGCTGGCCAGCGGAAACGCGATCCCCGACGCCGGCCGTCCAGGTGACCCCGGCCGCAGCCTGGACGGGCTCGCCCTGCTTGGCGCGGCCCGCTCCCAGCCGCCAGGCGGCCAGGCCGACCGCCATCGCGTCGATCCCGGTCACGTAGCCGTCCGCCTCGGCCGTGACGACCTCCGTGTGGCGGGCGACGGGCAGGGGTGCGTCGGGATCGCCCCCCTGGGCGCGGATCATCGCCTTCCACGAGTCCATCGCCCTGCCGGAGGCCAGCACCTCGGCGGGGTCTGCGTCGATCCCGGCGCACGCGAGCATCTCCACCGCCAGGGCGATGGTGAGCTCGGCGACGTCGGCGGGACCTCCGCCTGCCAGCACCTCGACCGACTCGGCGACCTCGACGCCGTTGCCGGCGCTACGGCCGAGCGGGGCGTCCATGTCCGTGATCAGGGCCACGGTGTTGACGCCGGCCGCCTTCCCGATGCCGACCATGGTTTCGGCCAGCGCCTTCGATTGCTCGAAGGTCTTCATGAACGCCCCCGCGCCGGTCTTGACATCGAGCACGAGGGACGCCGTGCCCTCGGCGATCTTCTTGCTCATGATCGAGGCCGAGATCATCGGGATCGACTCGACGGTCGCGGTCACGTCGCGCAGTGCGTACAGCTTCTTGTCGGCCGGGGCAAGACCCGAGCCGGCCGCGCAGATCACAGCCCCGACCGACTCCAGCTGCGCCAGCATCTCCGAATTGCTCAGCGAGGCCCGCCAGCCGGGGATCGCCTCCAGCTTGTCGAGGGTGCCCCCCGTGTGGCCGAGGCCCCGCCCGCTCAACTGGGGGACCGCCGCCCCGCAGGCGGCGACCAGCGGCGCGAGGGGAAGGGTGATCTTGTCGCCGACGCCGCCGGTGGAGTGCTTGTCGACGGTCGGACGCGACAGGGAGGAGAAGTCCATCCGTTCCCCGGTCTCGATCATCGCGTTGGTCCAGCGGCTCAACTCCTCGGGGGCGAGGCCCCGGAAGAAGATGGCCATCGCCATCGCCGACATCTGCTCATCCGCGACCGTTCCGTCGGTGTAGGCGCGGATCAGCCAGTCGATGGCCTCGTCGCTCAGGCGTCCCCCGTCGCGCTTGGTGCGGATCAGTTCGACGGCATCGAAGGTGCTCATGAGCGCACCATAGGCTAGGCGCATGGCACGACGCATCTGGCTGCCCTATCCCGACGTCGCCACGGCGGAATCCGAACTCGGCCCCCTGCCGGACGGACTGGTCGCCGACGGCTTCCTCGCCGACGGGAACTGGCCCGATTCGGTCACGGAGGTGGAGCTGTTGGTCTCGCCGTACATGCACCCTGCGCCAGACGTGATGGCCCGGGTCGGCGAGATGACCAACCTGAAGGTCGTCCAGCTGCTCAGCGCAGGCTACGACAACTTCCTGCCCTATCTGAGGGACGGCGTGCAGCTCTGCAACGCAGCCGGGGTGCACGACGCCAGCACCGCCGAACTCGCCGTGGCGCTCGCCCTCGCCAACAACCGCCACCTGGACACCTACGCCCGGAACATGACCACCGGCACCTGGGGGAACGACTTCGCCACCTCGCTCGCCGACCGTCGCGTTCTGATCGTGGGCTACGGCCGCATCGGGGCCGCGATCGAACGGCGGTTGTCCGGCTTCGAGGTCGCATCGGTGACCCGGGTCGCCCGGCACGCCCGGACGGGGGAGCCCGCCGTCCGGGCGATCGCCGACCTGCCGTCCCTGCTGCCTGAGGCGGACGTGGTGTTCGTGATCACTCCGCTGACCATCGAGACCGAAGGGCTCATCGGGGCAGCGGAGCTGGCGGCGCTTCCTGACGACGCACTGCTCGTGAACGTGTCCCGCGGCAAGGTGGTCGACACCGACGCCCTCCTCGCGGCGACGGCCTCCGGGCGGATCCGGGCGTCGCTGGACGTGACCGACCCCGAACCGCTGCCGTCCGACCACCCGCTGTGGCGTGCCCCGGGCGTCCTGATCAGCCCCCACGTCGGCGGGCAGAGCAGCGCCTTCGGGCCGCGCATGCGCCGCCTCGTCCGCGAGCAGCTGGCGCGATTCGCAGCGGGGGAGCCGCTCGCCAACGTCGTGGCCTGAACGCCGACCCGCGCCCCGGCGGGCGTAGCCTGCGGACATGGCGTCGTTCCGCATCGAACCGCTGGACGTGTCGACCTGGCCCGCCTTCGCTGACCTCGTCGAACGCAACGGGGGCGTGTTCGGGGGCTGCTGGTGCATGGGCTTCCACCCGGCGCCGACGGCGGAGGAGGCCGCGGTCGGCAAGAAGGAGCGCAAGCTCGCCCGCGTCCGGGCGGGGGCGGCACACGCCGCCCTGGTCTTCGACGGCGACGACTGCGTCGGGTGGGCCCAGTTCGGCCGGCCTGACGAGGTGCCCCGGATCAAGAGCCTCGCCGAGTACCGGAAAGGCCTGGTGGACCTGCCGGACTGGCGCATCGCGTGCTGCTTCGTGGGGAGGGGCCACCGCCGCCGGGGCGTGTCCGCTGCGGCCATCGGCGGAACGCTCGAGCTGATCGCCGGCCTCGGCGGAGGCCTGGTGGAGGGCTACCCCGAGCCGGCGGACGCGGTGCCGGCCGGGTTCCTGTTCAACGGCTCGCTGTCCACCTACGACGCGCTGGGCTTCGACCGCGTCCGGATGATCGGCAAGCACCGCTGGGTCGTGAGCCGACAGGTTCCGGCTCGGTAGACTCCGCGGCATGCGCATTGCCCGATTCGTCGCCGACGGCGACCCCACCTACGGCGTGGTCGAGCTGGCCGAGGACTCCGGACCCAACCCCGACACGATCGCGGTGGTGTCCGGCGACCCGCTGGCCGGCCCCGTCCACTACACCGGGCAGCGGCTGGCCCTTGCCGACGTCAGGCTGGTGGCCCCCGTCCTTCCCCGGAGCAAGGTGGTCGGGATCGGCCGTAACTACGCCGAGCACGCAGCCGAGCAGGGCGTCGAGGCGCCGGCGGAACCCCTGATCTTCCTCAAGCCCAACACGTCGGTCATCGGCCCGGGCGAGCCGATCGTCTACCCCGAGGAGACCGGCAACCTGCACTACGAGGGCGAGCTGGCGGTCGTCATCGGACGGATCTGTCGGCGCGTCCCCGTCGAGCGGGCCGCCGACGTGATCTTCGGCTATACCGTCGCCAACGACGTCACCGCCCGCGACCTGCAGGCATCGGACGGCCAGTGGGCGCGCGCCAAGGGCTTCGACAGCTTCTGCCCACTCGGCCCGTGGATCGTCACTCACCTCGACCTGGACGAGGCGGGAGCGCTGGAGCTCACGACGACCCTCAACGGCGAACCGCGCCAGCAGGGGAACACCGCCCAGATGATCCACCCGATCGCGAAGCTGATCAGCCACGTCTCGGCGTTCACGACGCTGCTGCCGGGGGACGTGATCCTCACCGGGACCCCGTCGGGGATCGGGCCGATGGAGGTCGGGGACAACGTCTCGGTCAACATCACGGGCATCGGGACGCTCACCAATCCCGTCCTCGCCGAGGATGCCGAGTGAGCTGGATCGACCGGTTCGTCCGGTACGAACCGCGCGCAGGCGTCGAGTACACCGGCGTCCTCGTCGTCGACGACCCGAAGCGGACACCCCTGCGCGCCATGGCCCTCGGCATCGGCGGCAGCATGCTCGCCCTGATCAGCTTCATCTGGCTGGCTGCAGTGGTCACGACAGGCCTGGCGTGGACGTTCTGGACCGCGTCCGGGCAGCAGGGCGCCTTCCTCGACTACTACAACACCGCCGTGGTCACCTTCGCCTCCCCGCTGGGGATGGTGGCGGCCCACCTCGGGATCGCAGCCGCCATCCCCCTGACGCTCGCGTTGGTGCTGTTCGTGCACCGCTTCCACCCACGCTGGCTGCCCTCGGTCCAGCCGGGGTTCCGCTGGCGCTACGCGATGGTGGCGGCGCTCGCCGCGTTGGTCATCCTCGGCGGGCTGTGGGCGCTGTCGCGCATCGGCCAGCCGTGGACGTTCGCCCCGGAGAACCAGTTCGCGGGCTTCTGGGTGGCGATCCTTCTGACGGCCCCGCTGCAGGCGGCCGGCGAGGAGTACCTGTTCCGCGGCTACGTGCTGCAGGCGCTGTACTCGGCCGCGCCGAACCTCAACCGTCCGATCGTCACCTCCGGGGAAGCCGGGACGGGTGCCGCCAAGGTGACCTGGTCGATGGCCCGGGGCTACCAGCGGTGGTTCGGCATCATCGGCTCGGCGCTGCTGTTCGCCATCCTGCACGGGGGCCAGGACCTGCCGCTGTTCCTGCACCGGTTCGCCTTCGGGCTGATCGCGGGCTGGTTGGTGATGAAGACCGGAGGGCTGGAGGCCGGCATCGCCGCGCACGTCGTGAACAACGTGGTGGCGTTCAGCTACGCGAACATCTCCGGGACGATGGTCGCGACCCGGACGGTCACGACAGCCAGCTGGATCGAGCTGGCGTGGAACCTCGTCGGGTTCGCCGTCTTCGCGGTCGCAGCCATCTGGATCGCCCGTCGGATGAACCTTTCGGTGCGCACGCCGGCCGCCAGTTTGGCTGGCGGAACGCGCCTCTAGTAAGGTCTTCCCTTGCCGGCCTCACCGGGCCGGCGAGTCTGTGAATGGGTTGAGGCGACCGTGAACCGGTTCGTCCGAGACCCTCGCCGACGATGGGGTATGGGGTAATTGGCAGCCCGCCGGATTCTGGTTCCGTCAGTCTAGGTTCGAGTCCTAGTACCCCAGCGCAGCGAACTCGCTGCAGCTGGAAGGCTTCAGGTAGAGTTCGTTCTCGTGTGATTCGCACGAAGCTAGGGCCCCGTTGTGTAGCGGCCTAGCACGCCGCCCTCTCAAGGCGGTAGCGCGGGTTCGAATCCCGTCGGGGCTACCGAGTGAGACCCCTTGCCGGAGTGATTCCGGCAAGGGGTCTCTGTGTTTGCGGCACCCTCCGGTGCCAGGCACTGCGCGGCCGCGCTGCGGCTGCACGATCACGGACAGGTGCGAACCCCGGGCGGGGGAATACCGCAGCGCCGTCCGGCTGGACGTGACCCGGCCCAGGCCAGCAGGCTCGCAGCGCTGCCGCTGTTGACGACCTGGTCGGCGGTGACGCCGCATTCAGCCGCGCGGTCGCACCCGATGTACTGCCACTCCAGCTGGTCGGGCGCGTGGGCATCGGTGTCCACCGCGAACCGGCAGCCGGCCTCCACCGCCAGGCTCAGCAGGTCCATCGGAGGGTCCTTGCGCTCGGGGCGGCAGTTGATCTCGACGGCGACGTCGTGTTCGCGGCACGCGGCGAAGACGGCGGCCGCGTCGAACGCCGACTGCGGCCGCCCCCGTCCGACGACGATGCGTCCGGTGCAGTGCCCGAGGATGTCCAGCCGGGGATTCGAGACGGCGGTGAGCATGCGCCGGGTCATCACGTCGGCGGGTGAACGCAGCTTGGAGTGGACGCTGCCGACGACGATGTCCAGGGCGTCCAGCACGTCGTCGGCCTGGTCCAGGCTTCCGTCCTCGGTGATGTCGACCTCGATGCCGGTCAGGACGAGGAAGCCGGGGGCCCCCTCCCGCACCTCCTCCTCCAGGCGGGCGTTCACGTCCTCGATCTCGGCGAGCTGGGCGATCAGCCGTTCGGTCGACAGGCCGTGGGCGATGGTGAGCCTCGGCGAGTGGTCGGTCACAACGATGTAGCTGTGGCCGAGATCCCGCGCCGCGCGAGCCATGTCGATGATCGGGCTGCCGCCGTCGGACCACAGGGAGTGCGTGTGGCAGTCCCCCTTCAGCGCGGCCCGCAGCGCGTCGCCCGCGACGACGGAGGGCGGCCGATCGGCGGACTCGAGCTTCGCGAGGTAGTCGGGCACCTCGCCGGCCAGCGTGGCCAGGATGACGGCCTCCGTCGAGGCGCCGATCCCCTTCAGGGAGCGAAGCTGCCCCGTGGCGGCGAGAGCTTCCAGTTCGCCGGGAGCGAGTTCGGCGAGCGTCTGGGCGGCACGACGGAACGCGGCCGCCCGGTACTCGGGGGCTCGAGTGCGCTCCAGGAGCGAGCTGATGCGCCTCAGGGCCGCGATCGCGTCCATCCCCCAACCCTAGCCAGGACGAGGTTGCCCACCTCAAGGGGCCACCGTAGCCGTTCGCGCTCGGCGCCTGGCCCGGCGCGCTGTCGGGCCAGGGACAGGCGGTCCGGGACTATCCTGCAGGTCGGCCCTTCGACCGCTGTCGAAGGCAGGGACCCGGTCGGGTTCCGTCGAGAACCAAGGAGAACCCGGGCGCAATGAAGACCTTCACCCTCACCGGCACCGACATCACCGTCCCCGCCGTGGTCACCGGCGTGATGCGGATCGTCGACAAGTCGGACGCCGAGGTCCGCTCGCTCTACGACGCGTCCCTCGCCGCCGGCATCGACTTCTTCGACCACGCCGACATCTACGGCGAGGACCACGGGTGCGAGCGTCGGTTCGCCGAAGCGCTGAAGCTGACCCCGGCCCAGCGCTCGGAGATCACCCTGCAGACGAAGGCCGGCATCGTGCCGGCGCCTTCCGGTGGCTACTTCGACTTCTCCTACGAGCACATCGTCGAGAGCGTCGAGGGCTCGCTCAAGGCGCTGGAGACCGACTACATCGACATCCTGCTGCTGCACCGTCCCGACGCGCTGGTGGAGCCGGAGGAGGTCGCCAGGGCGTTCGACGCGCTCGAGGCTGCAGGCAAGGTGCGCGCCTTCGGGGTCTCGAACCACACCCCCGGTCAGATCGAACTGCTGAAGCGGTACGTCTCACAGCCGCTGGTCGCCAACCAGCTGCAGTTGTCGATCACCCACGCACCGATCATCGCGCAGGGAGTGGCCATGAACATGGCGGCCCTCGAGCAGTCCCTGAGCCGCGACCTCGGGATCGTCGACTACTGCCGGCTGCACGACATCACCGTCCAGGCGTGGTCACCGTTCCAGGCCGGGTTCTTCACCGGCGTCTTCCTCGGGAATCCCGATTACCCCGAGCTCAACGAGGTCATCGACCGCCTCGCTGCTGCCTACGGCGTCGCAGCCGAGGCGATCGCGACGGCGTGGATCACCCGGCACCCCGCGCGGATGCAGGTCGTGCTGGGCACCACAACGCCGGAGCGGGTGACCGCGGCCGCGAAGGGTGCGGACATCGAGCTCACCCGTCCGGAGTGGTACGAGCTGTACCGGGCCGCCGGGTACCTCGTCCCCTGAGCCGGGAGGCCGTCCTAGACTCCGGTCGTGGTGACCGACGAGGAACTGAGGACCGAGGCGGAGAGGCTGCGCAGCCAGGCGCTCGAACTGCTCGACGCGGGGGTGCTGCAGGCTTTGCGGTTCGGTGGTCGGGAGGTTTCCATAGCCGGGAGCGTCGCGCTGGACCTGATGGTCTGGCCGGACATCGACCTGTACCTGCGGTTGGACGCGGACGAGAGCCAGAGCCTCCTCGACGCCGTCCCGCCGGTCAGCCGGGCGTTGGCGGATGCGGGTCAGCGGGTGTGCCGGATCACCTTCCGTGACGAGCACCTCCAACCGGACCCTGCGTTTCCCGACGCCCCGGGCCTGTATCTCGGCCTCGTCACCGCCGGCGGGTGGAAGCTCGACGTGTGGGGCTGGGACGCGGAGCAGTACCCGCGCCAGCAGCGGCGTCACACCGAACTGGCCGCCGCTCTCAGCCGGGCCGACCGTGACCTGGTCCTCCGGCTGAAGGAAGCCTGCTGGCGTGAGCCCGGGTACCGGAGCATCCAGATCTATGCGTTCGCCCTCGCCGGCGCGGGGGGTTCCCTGGAGGACTTCCGGCGCTACTGCGGCGAGGGCGAGGCGGCGGTGCGCAGTCGGGACCCAGCCGTGGACGATCCCGACGACTAGGGTTGGGAGATGGATCACGCTTCAGCCCAGGACTGGCTCGATCGCTACATCGCGGCCTGGCTCTCCTACGACCCCGATCAGATCGCGGCGCTGTTCAGCGCTGACGTCGTGTACCGCTACCACCCGTCGGGCGTCCCGGTGGTGGGCCGGGACACTGTCGTCGCCTCCTGGCTCGGCGAGTCGTCCGGCGCCGACGACTCCTCCCGCGATGAACCGGGCACCTACCGCGCCGAGTACGCGCCGGTCGCGGTTGACGGGGACGTCGTCGTCGCCACCGGCTCCTCGGTGTACCTCTCATCGCCCGGCGGTGAGGTCGCCAGGGTGTACGACAACTGCTTCGTGATGCGTTTCGATGACGAGGGCCGCTGTCGCGAGTTCACGGAGTACTACCAGCAGCGCACCTGAGCGCTTTTCGCGTGCCATCCTGAGTCCGTCGATGCAGGCCGCCGCGCGCTTGCGAAAGAGAGGGCAGGGGATGAGCAATCCCGGGGCGGAGTTCCGCGCCGCGGGCCTCGGCGACCTGGACCTCCTCGTGGAGCTGAGGCTGGAGTACATCCGGGCCGACCTCGGCGAGCCGGGTCGCGACGAGGAGGACGTGATCGTCAGCCAGCTGCGGACGTGGATCCCGGCCAACCTCGGCGAGCGCTTCTTCGCGTGGCTGGCCTTCGTGGCGGGTCGGCCCGCCGGGGTGGCGATGCTCGCGGTGAACGAGTACCCGGCGAACCCCGGCTTCCCGAACGGGCGGGTCGGCACCGTCCTGAACGTGTGGACGCGCCCTGAGCACCGGGGCGTCGGCGTCGCCACCGCGCTGGTGGGCGAGCTGGTGGTGCTCGGCGGGCGACTGCAGTTGTCGCGCCTCGAACTGCGCGCCAGTGCGGCCGGCCGTGGGCTGTACGAGACACTCGGCTTCCGTCCGTCGGCAGCGGACCACCTGTCCATGGAGCGGTCCTACCTCCAGCGCTGAGTCGAGCCGCGGAGCTCAGCCGACGAGCAGCGACTGTGCCCCGTCGGCCCAGACCTCGGTGCTGGTGATGTGCGACGCCGCGTCCGACGCGAGGAACCTGATCCTGTGCGGTCACCTCGTCGAGCGGGGCGGGGTCGCCCGCGGAGGTGATCTCATCGGCGACCTGGTCCGCGCTGTCCCTGCTGTGCCCCACCCCGGCCACGGCAGCGCCGCGGGCAGCCAGTCGGACGTGTCGCTCGACGGATCCCCGAGCCGGCGCCGGTGACCAGTGCTGTCTTCCCGTTCATGTCCGTCACCCGCCCTTGTCCGGGACGTCGGCGCGTCACCGCGCCGACTCCCTTCGCGCGTCCCGGTGCCCACCTAACCTGTGGAGCAGGCGAGAGGAGCGGAATGGGCGAAGCGGACCTCAGACTGTCCACGAAGCCGGGGGAGCCCGACCAGCCCCGCGTGGAACGGGACGGCACCATCTGGAGGGTGCGCTCGCTGGTCGCAGCGCGGCAGGTGCTGCGCGCCCGGGACGCCACGACCCAGGCCGGGTTCACAGCGGAGGCCATCCCGAAGGGGTACCTCAAGCACCACCCGATCCTGATCTCCGACGGCCCCCTGCACGACGAGCAGCGCAGCAAGGTCGGACGCTTCTTCGCCCCGACCGTCGTGGCCGACCGGTACCTCGCGCCCATGGAAGCCACGGCGGACCGGCTCCTCGCGGGGGTTCGCGGGGCAGGCGGCCTGATGCTCGACGAGTTGGCTCTCGACTACGCCGTGGAGGTCACCGCAGCGGTCGTCGGGCTCACCGACTCTCCCGTGCCGGCGATGGCACGTCGCCTGGTCACCTTCTTCAATCAGCCGCCCTTCGACCTCGCCCGGCCGAACCTCGGACGGACGTCGGCGCAGTGGGCGCAGGCCGCGGTCAACGGGCTGGTGCCGATCGTCCGGTTCTATGCGGCCGATGTCCGCCCTGCGATCCGACGCAGGCGCAAGACTCCCGGTCAGGACGTGATCAGCCACCTGATCGCCGAGGGGTACACCAACACCGACATCCTCGTGGAGTGTGTCACCTACGGCACGGCCGGAATGGTGACCACGAGGGAGTTCATCGTGATGGCGTGCTGGCAGCTGCTGCGCAACGACCGGCTCCGTGCCCGGTATCTCGTCGCCGCGCAGGAGGAGCGGTTCGCCATCCTCAACGAGATCATCCGGCTCGAACCGGTCGTCGGGCACCTCTACCGTCGGGCCACAGCCGAGGTGGCGATCGGCGATCGGGGACAGAACTGGACGATCGCGCCCGGCGACCTGATCGACGTCTGTGTGCGCCAGGCCAACACCGACCCCGACGCGGTGGGGGAGCGACCCCTCGACCTGTGCCCCGCCCGTCCCCTGCCCGGAGGGGTGAACGCGGCGGTGCTCACCTTCGGCGATGGTGCGCACCGCTGCCCGGGACAGCCGATGGCCATGCTCGAGACCGACGTCCTGCTCACGCGGCTGCTGGCGCTCGAACCCGAACTCGTTCGGGAACCAGAGCTCGGCTGGGACAACCTGATCGAGGGTTACTGGCTGCGCGGGTTCGAGTTGCGACTGCCCGCGCGTGGCGCGGGAACCGCCTGACCGGCAGAGCGGGCCGGCGTCGTTTCGACGGTCCGAGGCCTGGGTACGCGGCGTCCACACGACGAAGGGAAACATCATGGCTGACCAGACCCAGTGCCCGGTGTGCGGGATGAGCGTCGATCCCCAGACGGCGCCGTCCGAGAGCTACGACGACCAGACCTACTACTTCTGCTCTGACGGCTGCCGCGAGCGGTTCATCGCCGACCCCGGGAGCTTCGTGGGCAACACCGGGAGCTGAGCGACCCCGCTGGCCCGCTGCCGCGGCACACCGCGGCCCCTGCTGGGCAGGCCCGCCGTGTGGCTTGTCGGCCTCAGGCCTCGTCGGGCTCGAGCCCGGTCTCGATCACCCGCCGGGCGACCTCACGCAGCTTGAGGTTCCGGTTCTGGCTGGCGCTTCGCAGCATCGTGAAGGCGGCCGCGGGCGTTGTCCGGTGGCGCTCGATCAGGATGCCGATCGCCTGCCCCACGAGCCTCTGGCTGTCGACGGCCTGTTCGAGGTTGGACTGACGGTCGGCGGCAGTGTCCGCGGCGACGACCCGGTCGACGGCGAGGGCGAAGGCCTGCGCCAGCAGGTCGGCGACGATCATCTCGTCCGGACCGATGCGTCGCGGCGCCGGGAACTGGATCCACGCCCGGCACTCGGTCGCGGCGCTCCGCGGCACCAGCAGGATCCCGGGTCGGAGGCTGGTCGCGTCGGCGCTGGGTTGGCCGGCCAGTCCGATGCGCACCTGCTCGGGCAGGTTCTCTGCGGTGACCTGCTGGCCGCCGGAGATCAGTCGCTGCTTCCCGTACAGGTTCAACTGGACGGTGCTGCCGCCGTCGAACAGCACGCTGAACCCGTGCTCGGCGACGCTGAGCAGGGTTTCCAGGTCCTCGGCCGTGCTGAAGTCGGCGCTGACCTGCGCCGCAGCGATCCGTCGGTCACGGGCAGCCCGCTCCCGGTCGATCGGTCGAAGCGTCCGGACGGCTGCGGTCAGCCCACTCGCCTGGTGATGGATGTTCCCCCCAGCGGCCCAGACCCACAGGGGGCGCCGGTCGCGGCTGTACAGCTGGAACTCACCGGCGGCCAGGACACCCTGCCCGATCTCCCGGAAGGCCGCCTGGAGCGCGGCAAGGCCCTCGGGATCCTCGTCCTCGGTCGGCCACCACGGATAGGGCGGACGCAGAGGGCCGTCGTCCATGCTGAAGCCGAAGATGTCGGTGAACGCCTGGTTCATCTCGATCACGAGGCCCTCGCCGTCGAAGACGATGACACCGTCCTGGATCGCCGAAAGGGCGGCACGTCGCCAGTCCGCGTCCAGGGTCCGCTCGCGCGCGCGGGTGAGGTTGGCGTCCAGCCGGGCGCGAACGTCCGAGATCGTGAACGGCTTGCCGATGTAGTCGTCCGCCCCGCCGCCGAGGCCGACTCCCGACGATTCGTCGTCGGCGCGCGCGGACAGCAGGACCACCGGCACATCCCGCAGCGCCGGATCTTCACGGATGATCCTCAGCAGGTCCAGCCCGTCCATGCCGGGCATCGCCACATCGGAGAGCACGATGTCGGCCCGCCGACGCCGTAGGGCGGCCAGGCCGTGCTCGCCGTCACCGGCGATCTCGACCTCGTAGACGTCGGACAGCGAGTCGGCCAGGAAGGCGGCGAGCTGCCCGTCGTCCTCGACGATCAGCAGCCGCGGCCGACCGTCGGGGCCGGCGGCGTCGGACGGGGCCGCCGGCTCCAGCTCGGCGAGGAACGACCCAACGCGCCTCGGTGTGACGGACTGGCCACGGACCCCGGACCGGGCCGAGGGGACGAACGGCAGGGTGACCCTGAACGTGCTGCCCGCGCCCGGCGCGGACTGCAACTCCACCGTCCCGCCCAGCAGGCCGGTGAGCTGACGCACCATGGCCAGGCCGATGCCCGCACCCCAGGGGGCCCGTGCGCCGGCGGGCGGGGCGATCCTCTCGAACCGCGAGAAGATCCGCTCCTGGTCGTCCGCGTCGATGCCGGGGCCGGTGTCGGTGACCTCGACCTCGTAGGAGTCCTCGTGCTCGCTGAGTCGCAGCCGGACCGTCCCCGCGGACGTGAACTTCACCGCGTTGGACAGCAGGTTCAGCACGATCCTCTCGAGGAAATCGGCGTCGACAAGGGCGTGCTGCGACAGCTCCGGGACGTCGACGACGAACTCCAGGCCCGCGCGTTCGACGGCCGGGGCGAACGCGGTGGCCATCTCACGGATGCTCGCCGCGACGTCGTCGGTCTCCAGGTCGGGGACCAGGCGTCCGGCCTCCATGCGGCTGAAGTCGAGCATCGCGTCGACCATGCGGGCGAGCCGGGCTGCGTTCGACTGCACGAGGCCGAGCTGGCGAACGGCGTCCTCCGGCAGTTCGTGCGGGCGCTCGAGCAGGCTCTCGATCGGGGCCGAGATCAGCGACAGCGGCGTACGCAGCTCGTGGTTGATGCCCGCGAAGAACGCGGACTTCGCCGCGTCCAGAGCCGCTGCGCGAGCCACCTGCCGACGTTCGGCCAACAGCTCTCCCTGGTCGAGCAGGGCCGAGCCGATCGTCGCCGCGACGAGCGTCAGATAGCTCTCAAGCTCGGCGTCCCAGTCGCGGGCGTCGTTGTGCCGCAGCAGGACGACATGGCTCGGTGAGCTCTGTTCGGGTGCCGTCACAGGGAAGGCGTGCAGGCTTCCGTCGTGGCGGATCTCACCGGACGCCAGGCTGGCACGGACCAGGGCGGCCACCCCGTCGGTGTCGGGCACCTGTCCGAACGCTGCCAGTTCGGCAGGGGCGGTCTCACCCGCCCGGGGACCGCGGTACAACGCTCCCGCGGGATGGTCGGCCGCGTTCTCGGCCAGCACGGGCAGAACCGCCTCGGCGAGCGCGTTGTCGGTGCCGGCCTGGAAGCCGGCGCGACCGAGTCGGGCAACAGTGCTCAGCCGGCGCTCGGCGAGGAGCTGGCGGGTCGTCTCGAAGAACGTCGCCAGGACGCCCAGCACCCTCCCTTCCTCCCCGGTCACAGGGGTCAGGCAGAAGGTGAAGTGGCACTCCTCGTTCGGCACGTTCCGGTTGAGGTAGACCGGGCGATCCGCGGCGAAGAACGGACGTCCGGTTGCGGCGACCTCGGTGAAGATGTCGCCGACCTGGGTGGTCACCTCCGGCCACACCTCGTCGGAGGGGCGCCCCAGCGCTTCGGCGAAGCGTTCCTCGCCGTAGACGTCGCGCGACGCATCGTTGAAGATCAGGCGCATCCGCTCGCCGATCCGCAGGGACGTGGGGAAGAGCGTCGCGAGACAGAAGTCGACGGAGACGCGCAGTGCCGGCGGCCAGGCGTCCAGCGGCCCGAGTTCGGTGGCAGCCCAGTCGAACGCGATGACCCGCCGGCCGATCTCCCCGTGGCGCTCGAGGGCGGCCCACCACGGCTGGGGTGAGCTGCGACCCGACTCGAACCTCGAGTCGCCGTCAGGGGCCGTCCTCGGCATGGGGCTCCGTGTGCTGGTCGGGGGCCGGCGTGTCCTGCCTCGGGGCGAGGAGCGCCGGACCGGCGTGAATACGTTCACACCCTAGGTGCTCGATGCCATCGGGCACATGCTCCGGTCGTGCGGCTTTTTCTTATGCGGACGCTGTGTTCCTGTGTGGACGGCGCGTGCGCGTCCCCGGAGCGGTGCGCCGGCTGTGGTTTCAACCGGCGCACCTCGCCCGCTGACTGCCCGGGCAGGCAGTGGGCGTCGCCCAGAGGGCAACAGCCCCTTACCCTGCGCGCCGCGAACGTATCGCGTGGATCCGGCATGGCGTGGGGGTATCTGGACAAAGTCGACCGCCGCCCCCGAGAGGACCCGTCATGACCTCGTTCTGGCTAGCCAGCCACCCCATCGCCGCCACCGGCACGCCGCTGCGCCCGGGAGAGTCCGCAGAGGTGTGCGTCGTGGGGGCCGGCCTGACCGGATTGGTCACCGCGGTGTTGCTGGCGCGGACAGGTCGGCGCGTCATCCTGGTCGAGGCCAGGACCGTCGGAGCGGTCACCTCGGGCAACACCACGGCGAAGCTCAGCCTGCTGCAGGGATCCGTCCTTTCGGAGCTTCGCGGGAAGCACTCGGCAGAGGTCGTGCGTGCCTACGTGGAGTCGAATCGCGCCGGGCAGCAGTGGCTGACGGCGTTCCTGGGTGCGGCTGGGGTCGCCGTCCAGGAGCGGACGGCCTGGTCGTACGCATCCGGCGCGGGCGGCGTGCGTCGGCTCGAGCAGGAACGGTCGGCCGCGACGGCAGCAGGCCTGGCGGTGACCCGGGACGACGCAACCGAGTTGCCGTTCCCGGTGGCGGGGGCGATCCGACTCGACGACCAGGTGCAGTTCCACGCGACTGCCGTCCTCGACGCGCTGCTGTCCGACTTCCTGGATCACGGCGGCGTGCTGCACACCGGCTGTCGGGTCCAGGGCGTCAGCATCGACGAGCGCGTCGAGGTGCGGACGCAGGGCGCCGGGCTCGTTGCCGACCACGTCGTGCTGGCGACCGGGACCCCGATCGTCGACAGGGGCGGGCACTTCGCCGTCCTGCAGCCGCAGCGGTCCTATGCCCTAGCCGCCCGCGTCCCGGGAGTGATCCCACAAGGGATGTACCTGTCGATCGACACCCCGACGAGGTCGTTGAGGACGGCGCCAGCAGGGGACGGCTCGGACGACGAGGTGCTGCTCGTGGGAGGCAACGGGCACCCGGTCGGGCGGGCGCGTGACACCCGTCGGCGCGTCCGGGACCTCGACGCGTGGACCGCGCGCTGGTTCCCCGGCGCTGAGGTGACGCATCGCTGGTCGGCGCAGGACTACGCGCCGGCGGCCGGACTCCCCGTGGTCGACGTCCTGGCCGGCAGCCGCGGCCGCGTCCTCCTGGCCACCGGCTATCACAAGTGGGGAATGACGAACGCGGTGGCCTCGGCGCTGCGGCTCGTGAGCAGGGTCGACGCCGGGCAACAGCCGGATTGGGCGCCGGTGCTGGATCATGCCTCGCGACTGACCGGCTGGCCGGCGGTCGCCACGTTCAATGCCGAGGTGGGGTTCGAGGCCACCCGCGGCTGGCTCGCCGCCGGCGTCAGGGCGCTTCCGCAGACACCCCCCGCGGAGGGCAGGGGAGAGGTCGGGAGGTACGGAGCCCGTCCGGCGGGGGTCTCGACCGTCGACGGAGTGACATGCATGGTCTCGGCCGTGTGCACGCACCTGGGCGGCGTCGTGACCTGGAACGAGGCCGAGCGCAGCTGGGACTGCCCGCTGCACGGCTCGCGGTTCGCAGCGGACGGGACGGTGCTCGAGGGCCCGGCGACCACCGCCCTCCCGCGGCTGGACTGAGGTTGGTCCGGGCCGCGAGAGGGTGAGACACCCCGGAAGCGCGGGCCGACGAGGAGAACGTGCGCCCGATCTGAGTGCCGGGGACGGTTGCTCGTGCAGCGCTCCGGCCCGAGGGGCGCCGGGTGGCACGGAAGAACCGTCCCCACGTGCCGACGTCCCCACGTGCCGACACGGAAGAACCGTCCCCACGTGCCCCGACAACGCCCCCAGCGTCGACGCGAGACTCGCCACCCGACGTCGAGCCAGGCCGCCGGCCATTGGTGCGCTGTCGCTACGGTGGCCCCGTGGAGACCGACCCGCGCCTGGCGCGCGCCTTCGACGCCGCGGCGTGGCGCTACGACCTTCTGACCGGCCTGAATCCCGGCTACCACCGGCACCTCGCGACGGCGGCCGCCGCCCTCGCCGAGCACCTGGACCGGTCGGACCCGACCCTGCTCGACCTGGGCTCCGGCTCCGGCTCCTCGACCGCCGCCCTGAAGACCGCGGTGCCCGGGGCGTCCATCGTCGGCGTGGACGCCTCCGCAGGCATGCTGGCCCAGGCGCAGGCCAAGGCATGGCCCCACGACGTGCGCTTCGTCCACGCCAAGGCCGAGCACCTGCCGGAACTCGAACTCGGCCCCGTCGATGGAGTCCTCGCCGCCTACCTCTTCCGGAACGTCCCGGCCGAGGACCGCGACCAGGTCGCCCGCGCCGTGCTCGAGCAACTGCGACCGGGCGGCTGGCTCGTGGTCCAGGAGTACTCGACCGCCGGCCGCCGGCCCGCCGGGCTGGTGTGGACGGCCGTGTGCTGGGCCTTCGTGATCCCGCTCGCCTGGCTCGTCCGCGGCAACCCGGGCCTGTGCGTGTACCTGTGGCGCAGCGTCCGCGCCTTCGACAGCGCCGACCGATTCGCCCGGCGACTGGCCGAGGCGGGGTTCACGGACATCGCGCGGCGTGACGTGACCGGATGGCAGCGCGGCATCCTGCACACCTTCCGGGCCCGCCGCCCCGAGGGGAGCTGACCCACCGCCGTTGCCGGCGGCCGGTTCGCGGGTACTCACCTACCCGCCGGCACACGGTGGAAGGGGGCCGGATGGACGAACAGGAATTCCCGCAGCCCGCCCGGGACGAGACGCCCGCCGAGCGGGATGACCGGAACTGGACCGAGCTCCTCCAGGAGGTCCGGGTCACGCAGACCGGCATCCAGATCCTTTCCGGCTTCCTGCTCACCATCCCGTTCCAGTCCCGGTTCACCGACCTCAGCCCGCGGATGGTCGGCCTCTTCGTCACGGCGGTCGGGTTCGCCGCGACCTCGACGCTGCTCGTGGTTGCCCCGGTAAGCCTCCACCGGGTGCTGTTCCGGCGGCACCTGAAGAGGTCGCTCGTCGACGTCTCCGACATCCTCGCCAAGACCGGTCTCGCCTTCCTGGCCGTCACAATCACCCTGGTCACGGGGCTTGTCTTCGGCTTCGTGCTGGGCGAGAGTGCCGCCATGGTGGCGATCGTTGTTGCGGCCTGTGCGTTCGTCGGGGTCTGGATCGTGCTCCCGCTGACCGTCCTCGCCCGGTCGGCGGGACCGCGCTGACGATGCGGAACCCTGTCGCGGAGGTGCGTGCCTTCCTGCGCGCCTCGCTGGTCGAGCCCGTGCCCTCGGCGGCGTCGGCCGAGACGCCGGGTCAGCTTCGCCGCCGCCGCTGGGTGGCTGGCGCGTTCGGCGTCGTCGGCGCAGCCGCGCTCGGGTGGACGCTCCAGTTGCAGCCTGGCGATCGGCTTTTCGAACCGGCCAGCTTCGCCGTCGCAGCCATCTGGACGATCGGCGCGCTCGCGTCCGGTCGCCTGCGGCTGGGCCGGGCCAACACCCGCACGGGCGTCGGCCAGAGTCGCGCCGTCGTGCAGTCCCTCGCCCTTGGCGCCCTCCTGCTGGCCATCTTCCTGGCCGGCGCGCTGGCTGTGGCCGGCGTGCCCGTGCTGCGCGACCCCGTCCAGAACCTGCTCGACCACGCCCGGTACGGGTCGCTCGCGCTCGTCGCCGTCGCGACGGCCGTGAACGGGATCGCCGAGGAGCTGTACTTCCGGGGCGCTCTGTTCGCCGCCCTTCCCCGTCGTCTCGCCGTCACCGGGACGGCCGCGCTCTACACCCTGACCGCGGTCCCGACCCTCATCCCGCTGCTGGTCTTCGCCGCCGCTGTCCTCGGCTCGGTGGTCGGCCTGCAGCGACGCGTCACCGGCGGGGTACTGGGCCCCATAGTGACCCACCTGACGTGGAGCCTGGGAATGCTCTTCCTGCTTCCCTACGCCCTCGGTATCGGGTGGGGCTGACCCGACAGACGACACGGAGGCACGATGAGCCAGACCGCAACCCCGAAGTCCGAGGTAGCCAGAACGGTGCTGGTGACCGGCGCGACGGGCTACATCGGGGGCCAGCTCGTGCCCGCCCTGCTCGCCCGGGGCTGGACGGTCCGGGTGCTGTCCCGCAGCGCGTCCCGCCTGCAGACCCACGCGTGGGCAGTGGGCGTTGACGTGGTCGAGGGCGACGCATCCGACCCGGCGGCGCTGGACCGCGCCCTGGCCGGGGTGGACGTGGCCTACTACCTGCTTCACTCCATGGACGGCGGGGGCGACTTCGTCCGCCGCGACCGCGAACTGGCGCGAGCGTTCTCGGACGCGGCAGGGCGGGCCGGCCTGCCGCGCCTGGTCTACCTGTCCGGACTGCACCCGGAGGGCCCCCTCTCCGACCACCTCGGTTCCCGGGTCGAGGTCGGCGAGGTCTTCCTCGACGGCCCCACCCCGGCGATCGTCCTGCAGACGGGGATCGTGATCGGCGCGGGTTCGGCCAGCTTCGACATGCTGCGCCACCTCACCGAACGGCTCCCGGTGATGGTCGCCCCGATCTGGCTGAAGAACCGGATCCAGCCGATCGCCGTGGACGACCTGGTCCACTACCTCGTCGCCCTCGCCGAGTTGCCGGGGGTCGTCAACCGGACGTTCGACCTCGGCGGTCCGGAGGTGTTCACCTACGCCGACCTGATCGAGCGCTACGCCCGCCTGGTGGGCCTGGGCCACCGCTGGATCCGCACCGTCCCGGTCCTCACCCCCGGCCTGGCGAGCCTGTGGGTCGGACTCGTCACCCCTGTGCGCGCCGGCATCGCCCGACCGCTGGTCGGCAGCCTCGTCCACGATGCCGTGGCCAGGGAGCACGACCTGTTGGGCCTCGTCGACGAGCCGGCGGGTGGACGCGCGTCCTTCACGGACGCCGTCCGTGCCGCGACCCGGACCCTCGACCCGCTGCGCTGGCGGCGGACCGTTGCGACGATCGGGGCCGCGACCGCAGCATGCGCCGTGGTCGGTGGGATCCTCACGACTCCCGGGTCGCGCTGGTACCGCGGGCTGCGCAGACCGGGCTTCCAGCCTCCGGCCGCGGCCTTCCCGGTGGTCTGGACGACGCTGTTCGCAGCCATCGCCGTCGCTGCCAGCGCGACCATCGCGGAACTCGAGGAGGCGGGCCGACGGACGGAGGCCGACCGCTTCCGGAACGCCTACCTGGCCAACCTCGCGATGAACACGGCCTGGAGTGCTGTCTTCTTCCGCTCCCATGCCCTGGGGCCGGCCTCGCTGCTCGCTGCCGCGCTCGCTGCGAGCGCTGCCGACCTCGCCCGGCGCGCAGAGCCGCTCGGCAAGGGCAGGGCTGCGGCGTTCGGCGCCTACTCGGCCTGGTGCACGTTCGCCACCCTGCTGACCTCGGCCGTCGCCCACCTCAACCCGTCAGGAGGGCGACGTGCCTGAGTGCCGGTGCGCGAGTCGCGCGGAGGCGGCCGCGATCGAGTGTCCGAGAGGACGGAACGGATGCGGCGCCTGCTGCTGGTGCCGTCCGCCGACCCACAACTCCACGTGAGGTGCCTCGGCGAGCGCCTCGGCGACGGGCACGAGCCGTGCCGCGTCGGCGCGGCGGTGCAGCGAGCTGACGACGGCCCGCGCCCGGACCTTGTCCACGGCCACGCGCCACGCCTCGGCGGGCACCTGGGCCCCGAGGTAGACCGTGTGCACCCCCGCCCGGCGGGCGGCGGTGGCGAACGCGAGAAGGCCGAGTTCGTGGTCGACGCCGGGAGGGGCTCCGATGAGGACCGGCTGCCCGCGGGTCGACCCCGCTTCCTGTTCGTACGCGCTCGCCAGCCGTGCCCGGACGATGCTGGTGACCAGGTGCTCGCCCGCGACCGAAACGGTACCGTCCGCCCAGGCCCGGCCGAGCAGCACCAGCGTCGGCATCAGCCACCGGTCGACGACAGTCTCGAAGGTGTCGCGGGCGAACTCCTCCTCGACCAGGCGGGCGACCCCGTCGGCGTCCAGGTCGGCGGCCGCGGTGAGGAGCCGGGCCTGGCCCTCGGCCGACTCCGCGAAGGAGCCGAGGCGGACGACTTCGGCGGCTGCGTCCCGCGGTGCCCATCCCGCCTCGACCAGATCGCGCATCCGCCGGATCCGGCCGAGGTCGGTGTCGTCGTAGTCGCGATAGCCGGAGGTCGTGCGCGCGGTGCTGACCAGCCCGTAGCGACGCTCCCATGCGCGGAGCGTGTGCTCGGACACCCCGGTGACCTCGGCGGCCTTCTTGATGCTGACCATGACCGTCGGATCATATGGCCGGGAGAAGCGCTGCGGTGGTTCTGTACGCATTTTGTCGAAGGTTTCTCGCTCACGAGGCGAGAGATGAGGTATCAATATCCCAGAAGTTGTCAAAGGTTGGGACGGGAGAGGCAGCATGCGCGACAGGACCAGGCAGGTCGTCGTCACCGCCGCAGCAGTGTTCATGATCGTCGGTACCCTCTTCGGAACAGGGGTGATCGGCACCCGGGTCGAGGAGAGCGCGGGGGGCAGCCTGTCGGCGACGGCGACCCTCATCGCGCCCGCCGTGCCGGCCTTCTCGATCTGGTCGGTGATCTACGCCGGCCTGATCGCCTACGTCGTGTGGCAGTGGCTGCCCGCGAACGCCGACTCCGCGCGGCTGCGGCGCATCGCCTGGCCCGCCGCGGCCTCCATGGTGCTGAACGCGGCTTGGCTGCTCGTCACGCAGGCGGGCTGGCTGTGGGTGAGCGTGGTCGTGATCCTCGCCCTGGCGGTCACCCTGGGCGAGCTGGTCCGCCGGCTCGGGTCCAGCCAGACCCAGCCGGTCGTCGAACGGCTGCTGGTCGACGGGACGTTCGGGCTCTACCTGGGCTGGACGTCCGTCGCGACGGCGGCCAACATCACCGCAACACTGGTGGCCTCCGGCGTCAACCCGCCCGCGCCGATCTCGGAGTGGCTGGCCGTCGCCGTTCTGGCCGTCGCGGCCGGGATCGGGATCATGTTGTCCCAGGTCCTGCACGCGCGCATCGCCATCGCACTCGCCATGAGCTGGGGTCTGGCCTGGATCGCCTACGGGCGTCTGGCCGTCGATCCGGTGTCCCTCCTTGTCGGAGTGGCTGCCGCGGTGGCCGCAGCAGTAGTGCTCAGCGTCACGGCCTTGCAGCGGTTCCGGCCCGGCCGCCAGCCTGTTTCGGTGACCGTCCAACGAGTGGGGGCGCACGGATGACGACCGACAGCACCGATGACTTCGTGGTCCTGCTCGATGAGCACGACCGTCCGGCGGGCCAAGCCCCGCGCCTGGGCGTGCACACGCACGAGACCCCGCGGCACCTGGCCTTCTCCTGCTACCTGTTCGATGACCGCGGGCAGGTACTCCTCACCCGACGGTCGCTCGCGAAGCTGACCTGGCCGGGCGTGTGGACGAACTCCTGCTGCGGCCACCCCCGTCCCGGCGAACGGGCGGAGGACGCGGTGCGTCGGCGGGTCGCCCACGAACTCGGCGCCGAGGTGACCGGACTGGAGCTGGTCCTGCCCGACTTCGGCTACCGCGCGGTCGACGCCTCCGGGATCGTCGAGAACGAGTTCTGCCCCGTGTGGGTGGGCCGTCCGGCCGGGCGGCTCCGTCCCGAACCGGCAGAGGTGGCCGAGGTGACCTGGGTGGCCTGGGACGACCTCGTCCACATCGCCGAGGCCGCACCTGAGCTGCTGAGCCCCTGGTGCGCTCTGCAGGTGCCCCTGATCGAAGCCCAGTTGAGGAAGGCGGGTGCCGCATGACCCTGCTCGATGCCCGGCACGACCTGGCCCGGTCCCACGACCGCGGCGACCTGGAGACCGTCGTAGAGGTCGAGGCACTGATCGCCGAGACCATCGCCGAGTTGCGCTCGTCGTGGGCCGACCTCGCCCGCTCCGTCGTCCCGCGCGAGGGAGTCCTGCACACCGACTCCGTGCTCGACCTCCTCGAGGACATGGTCGGCTCGGGCGGGAAGCGGTTCCGGCCGCGGATGGCCCACTGGGGTTGGGTCGCGGCCGGAGGCCGGCAGACCGGACGCGGCCACGAGGACCTCATCCGCGTCGGTGCGGCGCTGGAACTGCTGCACGTGTTCGCCCTCATCCACGACGACGTCATGGACGGCTCGGAGACCCGGCGCGGGCGCCCGTCCGTCCATGCCAGCGCCCGCGAGCAGCACCGGACGCTCCACGGGATCGGCGATGCCCAGCGGTACGGCGAGAACATCGCGATCCTCGCCGGTGACCTCGCTCACAGCGAGGCCGGGCTGCTGGTGGCCGGCCTCCCCCGTCCGCTCCGTGACCTGTGGCGGACGCTCTCCATCGAACTGATGATGGGCCAGGGCAGGGATCTCGTCGGCGCGGCCAACGGGCGACGCGACTTCGCCCACGCCCGCGAGGTCGCCCGGGCGAAGTCCGGCGCCTACACGGTGTGGCGACCCCTCCAGCTGGGAGCGGTCGCGGCGGGGGCCGGCCCCGAGACGCTGGCTGCCCTCGAGCGCTATGGGATCGCCGTGGGGGAGGCCTTCGCGCTCCGCGACGACGTCCTCGGCGTGACCGGCGACCCTGCCGCGACAGGCAAGCCCGTGGGCGATGACCTGGTCGCGGGTAAGCCGACCGTCCTCATGGCCCTCGCCCAGGAGCGGTTCTCGCCGCGCTGGCGCAAGGCCCTGACCCGGGCCGCGGCGGGTCGGGCTTCCCACGGAAGGATCGTCGAACTCCAGGCCGAGCTCGTCACCTCCGGGGTCATCGCCGACGTCGAGGCCATGATCAGGGACGCCGTTGCCGCTGCGTTCGTCGCCCTGGAGGAGCCCAGCATCGATCCCTTCGCGGCCGACGGCCTGCGGGCGCTCGCCCGCCGCGTGGCCTGGCGGGACGCATGAGCCGAGTGGCGGTCGTCGGGGCCGGCCTCGCCGGCCTCGCCGCCGCTGCCCAGCTGGTGGGCGATGGCCACGACGTGGTCGTCCTCGAGCGCGCCGCCGAGCCCGGCGGACGGGCGGCGACCCTCGCAGGGGGCGGGTTCACCTTCGACGCGGGTCCGACCGTGCTGACGATGCCGCACCTGCTGGACCGCGCCTTCGCCCGGCTGGGACGCGACCGCTCCGCCGTCCTGCCCCTGAAGAAGCTCGACCCGGCGTACCGGGCGGTTTACGCCGACGGCTCGGAACTCCTCGTGCGTTCTGGCGTCGCTGCTCAGGTCGCCGAACTCCGGCGCGCCGGGCTCGAGGCCGACGCGGACGCCTTCCCGGGGTTCGTCGACTGGCTCGAGGAGCTCTACCAGGTCGAGGTGCCCAACTTCATCGAACGGAACTTCGACTCACCGCTGGACCTCGTCAGCCGTCCTCTGACCGCGGCACGCCTGCTCCGTCTGGGCGGCTTCGGACGCCTGGAGAAGGCGGTCTCCCGCCACCTGCGCGACCCGCGCCTGCTGCGGCTGTTCACCTTCCAGGCGATGTACGCCGGCCTCGCCCCGGCCGAGGCCCTCGCCATCTACGCCGTGATCACCTACATGGACTGCGTCAGCGGGGTCTACTTCCCCGAGGGCGGCATGCACCAGGTGCCGCGGGCGCTCGCCGGCGCCCTCGTCGACGCCGGTGCCGACCTGCGCTACGCCAGTCCGGTGACCGGCATGCTCACCGACGCGACAGGCAAGCTGGCCGGTGTCGTCGCCGGGGGAGAGAAGCTTGCTGTGGATGCGGCCGTGATCACCCTCGACCTGCCCGTCGCCTACGCCGAACTGTTGCCGCAGCTGTCCCCGCCGAAGCGCCTGGCGCACGCGGACTGGTCGCCGTCCGCGTTGGTCTGGCACGTCGGCGTCCGCGGGACGCCGGCCCCGGGCCTGGCCCATCACAACATCCACTTCGGCGAAGCATGGGCGCACTCGTTCGAGCAGTTGATCAAGCGCAAGGAGCTGATGAGCGACCCCTCCCGCCTCGTCACCATCCCCAGCATCGACGCGCCCGGCATGGCCCCGGAGGGGCACACCGTCCTGTACGTCCTCGAGCCGGTGCCGCACCTGGGCTCCCGCATCGACTGGACCTCGGAGAGCCGCCCAGCCCGGGACCGCCTGGCCGGCTTCCTCGCCGCGAACGGCTACCCCGACGACATCGTCACCGAACGGCTCGTGACGCCCGCGGACTGGGCCTCCCAGGGGATGGCGATGGGCACGCCTTTCAGCCTCGCCCACACCTTCGCCCAGACCGGGCCGTTCCGTCCGTCCAACGTCGAGCCGCGCCTGCCCGGCGTCTTCTTCGCCGGCTCCGGAACCGTGCCCGGCGTCGGCGTGCCGATGGTACTGATCAGCGGGGAGCTGGCCGCCGAGCGCGTCCGGGACTACCTCGGGGGGTCGCGATGACCGCCGACCTGGCTGCCGGCTACGCCGAGTGCGCCCGGCTCACGCGCGCGTACGGGACCACGTACTACTGGGGTGCCGCCCTCCTGCCGAGCGCCCGGCGACGTCACGTGTATGCGGTCTACGCCCTGTGCCGGCTCGCCGACGACATCGTGGACGCCGACGGCGCCACCACCGGAGACGTTGCGGCCACCGGCCGGGCGCTGGCCGCGTTCCGGGAGTCCTTCTTCGCTGCGATCGCCGGTCGGCCGGCCGACGACACCCTGGCGGCCATCGCCCACACGGTTGCGGAGACGGGCATCGACACGGAGTGCTTCGAGAGGTTCTTCGCCGCGATGGCGATGGATCTCACCCGCACCTCGTACGCCACCTGGGACGACCTGTGCGGCTACATGGAAGGCTCGGCGGCCGTGATCGGGGAGATGATGCTGCCCGTCCTGCAGCCGCTCACGCCGGACGCCTTCGGCCCGGCCCGCGCCCTGGGGTTCGCCTTCCAGCTGACCAACTTCCTCCGCGACGTCGGCGAGGACCTCGATCGCGGCCGGGTCTACCTACCGGCCGACGACCTCGCCCTGTTCGGCGCAGATCCCTGGCGGCGGAAGGTCGACGACGCGTGGCGTGAGGTCATGGCGTTTGAGATCGAGCGCAACCGCGAGCTGTACGACATCGCCCGCACCGGCGTCCCCATGCTGCCGCCGGCGTCGGCCCGGTGCGTCGGGACCGCCCTCGAGCTGTACTCCCGCATCCTCACCCGGATCGAGGCGCGCGACTACGACGTCTTCTCCGGACGCGCCCGTGTGCCGGCCTGGCGCAAGGCGCTCACGGCGGCGGGCTCCCTGCTCGTCGCCCCGCGGACGGTGGCCGGATGAAGGCCGAATACCTGCTTCTGATGGCGGCCTGCCTGGCCGTGACGCTGCCCCTGGAGTTCTGGCTGAGAGCCCGCGTCTACCGGCGTCCGCTGAGGCTGCTGTTCGCTCTGCTGCCGTCGCTCGTCGTGTTCGTCGTGTGGGACGCGGTCGCGATCGCCCGCGGCCACTGGAGCTACAGCCCGGAGCACACCACCGGCGTCCTGCTGCCGGCCGCTGTTCCGCTGGAGGAGTTCGTGTTCTTCGTCGTCGTCCCGATCTGCGGCCTCCTCACCTACGAGGCGGTCGGCACGGTGCTGCGAGCCAGGCGTCCCTCCGCCGGGCGTCTGCCCGACCGGGCAGGGGTGCACCGTGGGTGAGTACACGCTGGCGACGCTCGTCGCCGTCGCTGTGGTGGTCATCATCGAGGTCGTGTGGGCACGGACGGGCATCTTCGCGACCGCGCAGTACTGGATCAGCATGGCGATCGTGTTCGCCTTCCAGATCCTCGTCGACGGATGGCTCACGAAGCTCTCCGACCCGATCGTGCTCTACGACCGCGCCCAGTTCTCCGGCATCCGGTTCCCGTTCGACATCCCGGTGGAGGACTTCGGGTTCGGGTTCGCCCTGGTCACATCGGTGATCATCACCTGGAAGCTCGCCGGACGCAGGGAGCAGGCCGCATGAACCCCTGGCGTCCGGGACGCGATCGTCACGCACTCCGCCACCCCGCCCCGTCCCCTTCCCGGACCGGGAACGGGGGAGGGGAACGGCCCACGGTCGTGGTCGTCGGCGGCGGAATCGCCGGTCTCGCGGCCGCCACCGGTCTGGTCGAGCGCGGTGTCGGCGTCGTGCTGGTCGAGGCGGCCGACACGCTGGGTGGGCGCGTCCGCTCGTGGCCGATCGAGCTGCCCGGTGGTGCGCCCGGCACGATGAGCCGCGGCTTCCACGCCTTCTTCCGCCAGTACTACAACCTGCGCGCACTGCTGCGCCGCACAGACCCCGAGTTGGCTCGTCTCGTACCCGTCGCGGACTATCCGCTCGAGCTGGCGCCGTCCGGCGGTCGTCCGGCCGTGCGCGACTCCTTCACCGGCATTCCCCGCACGCCGCCGTGGAACCTGGTGGGCTTCGTCGCGGCGAGTCCGTCCTTCCGGCTGACGGACCTCACGCGCGTGGACGTGCGCCGCGCGCTCGGCCTGTTGCAGGTGGCCTTCCCCCGCACCTACTCCGACCTGGACGGGGTCAGCGCGGCCGACGTCCTCGACCGGCTGCGCTTCCCGGGGTCCGCGCGCCACCTGGCCCTGGAGGTGTTCGCCCGCAGCTTCTTCGCCGACCCCCGCGACTTCTCCGCTGGCGAACTGGTCGGGATGTTCCACACCTACTTCGTCGGCTCCGCTGAGGGCCTGCTGTTCGACGTCCCCGATGACGACTACGACACAGCACTCTGGTCTCCGCTCGGACGCCACCTGTCCGGGCTGGGCGCAGAGCTCAGGACCGGGACGAGGGCGGAGGGACTCATCGAAGCCGGCGAACGGGTCGTGGTCGCCACCAGCGACGGCGACCTGGAGGCCGACGCCGTCGTGCTCGCGACCGACACCCGGCCCCTGCAGGACCTGGTGACAGCCAGCCCATGGCTGGACCCCGCGTGGGCGGAGCGGGTGGCGGCGCTGAGGGTCGCTCCGCCGTTCGGCGTGGGGCGCCGGTGGCTCGGCGCGCGGCTGGCCGACCTGCCGGCCTTCCTCGGCACGAGCGGCTACGGGCCGCTGGACAACCTGAGCCGGCTGGACGCCTTCGAAGCCGGTGCGGCCTCCTGGGTGGAGCGCTCCGGGGGCACTGTCGTGGAGGTCCACGGCTATGCGTTGTCGGACACCTCCGACCGCACGCGGGACGAGTTGTGGCGGCAGGCCGCGACGGTGCACCCCGCGCTGGCCGGCGCGGACGTGCTCGCCGAACAGTGGCTGGTGGCGCAGGACTGCGCGCTTGTCGACACGTCGCCGTGGCACCTGCGTCCGACGGTGACGACCCCGGACCCGCGGATCGTGTTGGCCGGCGACCTCGTCCGCAGCGACTGGCCGATCGCCCTGATGGAGCGCGCCGCGACGACCGGCTGGCAGGCCGCCAACGCCCTGCTGGCGAGCTGGGGCCGGCGGGGCCATGAGCTGTGGTCGCCCCCGCTCACGGGCCTGCTCGGACCGGGCGGTCGCTGACCGGGCGGTTTCGCAGCCCGCGGCGCGGGTACGGGACCGGTCTGCGAACCCGATGGGAGGAACCATGCCCAAACGCGATCCCGGTCCTTCGGTCAAGGACCCCGAGCTGTACGAGGCGCTCCGCGACGACGGTGCGAGCAAGGAGAAGGCGGCGCGGATCGCCAACGCCGCAGCGAACACGTCCCGTTCGGCCGTCGGCCACAAGGGGGCCACCGCAACGGACTACGACGAACGATCGAAGGCCGACCTGATGAAGCGCGCCAGGGACCTCGACATCAAGGGACGCTCGCGCATGTCGAAGTCGGAACTCATCGACGCGCTGCGCAACCACTGATCGATCCGGCGGGCGCCGGGCCGTCGGACACAACCGGGCGGACGCAAGGCCGCCGCCACCGGGGAGACTCCCCGATGGCGGCGGTGGCTTCGATGGGCCGGTCAGTGGAAGATGCTGACGCCGCCCGGCCCGACGAGCAGGCCGAGGACAATCAGAACAATGCCCCAAACCAGCTGACTCCTGATGATGGCGAAAATGCCGGAGATCACCAGGATCGCCGCAATGATCCACAAAATCGTGGCCATGCCCGACTCCTTTCCTTACGCCTTCTTGAAGGCGTCCTTGACGTTCTCGCCCGCCTGCTTGACGTTGGCGGCGGCCTGATCGGCCTTACCCTCAGCCTGGAGCTCGGGATCGTCGGTGGCCTTGCCCCAGCCTTCCTTCACCTTGCCCTTGGCGTCTTGAGCCGCGTTCTTGGCCTTGTCTTCGAGACCCATTTGCTTCCTCCTCGTGCATTGTGGAATCTGCATGGACTCCTACCCGCGGTTCGTGACCACCAAACACCCTTTTCATGATCGGGAGGGCTCAACGCCAAGGAGTTCCAGCACGGCCCGTTCCAGACCCGACTGCCTGGCCGCGGCGCTGGAGTAGCGGGCCCGCGCGGCCGCCTCGATCGTGTGGCCCGCGGCGTACGCGTCCAGGACGCGGGGGTCGACGTAGGACGATCGTGCGATCGCGGGTGTGTTGCCCAGGTAGCTCGCGACCTCGCCGACGGCGAGCCTCTCGGCGCGTCTGCGGGACGCCTGTGTCCGCCCGGGTTCGGTGGTCAGTGCCAGCACCTCTGCTGCAATGACGGTGGCGTGCCAGGTGCGGAAGTCCTTGGCCGTGAAGCCGCCGCCGAACAGTTCGGCGAGGTAGGCGTTCACGACACCGGAACCGAGGTCCACCCAGCCGCCGGCCTCCCGGTACGCGAGCAGCCGCCCTCCGCCCGAGCGCCGTCGCATCGACTCCAGCGCGGCGATCGCCTGCGCGTCCTCGATCATCACGTGGTGCTCGATGCCGGACTTGCCGACGAACTGGAAGGCCAGTCCCGTGCCGTGCCGCCGGACGTGCCGGCGTTCTAGCGTGGTCAGCCCGAACGAGCCGTTGGCGTCGGCGTAGTAGTCGTTGCCGATCCGGAAGTACCCCAGGTCGAGCAGGCGGACCGCGGTGGCCGCGGCCCGTTCCAGCGGCATGCCCGGACGCCGCAGGTCGGCCGAGACCCTGCGCCGGACCCTGGGGAGCAGCCGGGCGGCCTCCGCGACCCGCTGGAACTTCAACCGGTCGCGACGGGCGCGCCAGTCGGGATGGTAGAGATATTGGCGCCTCCCGGCCGCATCCACCCCTGTGGCCTGCAGGTGGCCGTTCGGGAGCGGGCAGATCCACACATCCCGCCACGCGGGCGGGATGGCCAGGGCCCTGATCCGCTCGACCTCGCCGGGCGGGACGGGATCACCCGCCGGGTCGAGGTACCGGAAACCGCGTCCGGAACGCCGGCGCGTCCACCCGGGCTGGGACGCCTGGACGTGGCGCAGGCGCGGCATCGCCGGGTGTGTCGGTCAGTCGGCTTCGACGAGGTCGCGCGCCTCGCGGGCCAGTTCGCCCACGATGCGCTCCTCCTCGGCCGCGAGCTCGACGAGCACGTCGCTGAACCCGGACGCCGGGTTGCCGGGCTCGCTGAACAGGGGGGCCTCGCTGATCGCCGCATCGACGCGGGTGAGCTCTTCGGCGAGGTGGCGCAGGTTTTCACTCATGCCCCCGGGAGTACCCACTTCGCGGCGCGGGATCGCTCGTCATGGTCGGCGTTGCTGCGCAGTTAGCCGCAGCACCGGACAGGGTATGGGCCGGGGCCAGCCACCCGGAACGGAGAAACCCATGGCAGGAGTGCACAAGCGCGACGACGTGAGCCCCAAGGAGGGGGAGCGGGAGTACGGCGATGTCGCGTTCGCCGACCCGACGAACAAGAAGTACCCGATCGACACCGCGGAGCATGTCCGCGCGGCCTGGGCCTACATCAACAAGTCCGGGAACGCCGAGAAGTACTCGCACGCCGACGCGGAGAAGATCCGCAATCGGATCAGGAAGGCCGCGCCCGGCTTCGGGGTGGACATCGACTCCGACTAGCCCTCAGGAGGGGAGGCGCAGGCCGTCCCCCTCCCGCTCGGCGAGGCCGTCGGCCAGCAGCGAGGTGATCGCGCGTTCGCGCTGGACCGCGTCCGGCCAGTCGGGCAGGATCCGGTCGAGCGACACGGTCCCTGCGGTGTCGCGGAGCGTGCGCAGGACGGCGCCGCGGGCCTGCCGATCGCTCCCCTCGTAGCGCGGCCGGCGGGTTCTCTCCTCGGGCGTGCCGGGGTGGCCGAGCGCCCGCCAGGCGCAGGCGCCTGCGATGGGACACGAGTCGCAGTTCGGCGTCCGGGCCGTGCAGACGGTTGCGCCGAGTTCCATGGTGGCCGCGTTGACGATCGCGGCCGCCGCCGGATCCGGCGGCAGCAGGGCCTCCATCACCACGAGGTCCCGACGCGACGGCGCACCCGGCTGCGCGCGTCCGTCCACCGCCCGGGCGAGGACCCTCCTCGTGTTGGTGTCGACGACGGGGTGCCGATCGGAGTACGCGAAAGCCGCGACCGCCCGTGCCGTGTACTCCCCGACCCCGGTCAGCGACAGCAGGTCGGGGACGTCCCGCGGGACGTCCCCTCCGAACCGCGTGGTGATCTCGACCGAAGCCCTGTGCAGCCAGAGCGCGCGGCGCGGATAGCCGAGGTTCGACCACTGCCGGACGGCTTCTGAAGGGGGATCGGCCGCCAGCGCGCCAGGGGTGGGCCAGCGCTCGAGCCAGGCCTCGAGGTGCGGAACGACGCGGTTCACCGGCGTCTGCTGGAGCATGAACTCGCTGACCAGGACGCCCCAGGCGCTGAAGCCGGGACGCCGCCAGGGGAGGTCGCGGGCCGAGTGCCGGTACCACTCGACCAGCCTCGCCGCGAGCTCCTCCACGCGGGCCAGCCTAGGAGGTCGCCGGTCCGGGCCGGCGGCGTCAGTAGCCGAGGTAGCGCCCCGGGCGGTGGTTGAGCGCGAGCACGAGGTTGAGCACGGCGGCGCCGGCCGCCGACAGCAGGACATTGCTCACGGGAACGACACTGAGCGCGGAGACGATGATCACGACGTCGAGGCCGAGTTGGGTGAATCCGGCCCTCCAGCCGACCTTCTCCTGCACGATCAGCGCGAGGGTGTTGAGCCCGCCCAGGCTGGACCGGTGCCGGAAGACCATCAGCATGCCGACCCCGGCCAGCAGGTTCCCCACCAGCGTCGCGTAGACGGGGTTCAGCAGCGTCTCGGGGAGCATCAAGGGGTGCAGGTAGGCGAAGCCGGAGACGAGCACGATGGAGACGAGCGTCCGCACCGAGAAGTCCCAGCCCTTGGTGCGGACGGCAAGGGCGAAGAACGGCAGGTTGGTCAGGAGGTAGAGCACGCCGAACGGCCAGCCGGACGCGTAGGTGAGGAGCAGCGACAAACCGGCCGTGCCGCCCGTCACCGCGTGGGCCGACTTGAGCAGATAAATCCCCAGCGACGCCACGAAGGTGCCCGTCACCAGGCCGAACACGTCCTCGACCACCGAGTGGCGCACTCCCGGCACGGCGCCGGCCTCGACCTGCTGCGCCGTCATGTCGCGTCCCTGACGAACGCGGAGAGCACGGCGAGAACCCGGTCGTTGCTCACGGGATCGGCGAGCGTCACCCGGACGCCGTCGGCGGCGTAGCCGCGGACGAGGATGCCCGCGGCGTCGAAGGCCGCCACGAGCCGTTCCCGCTCGGCGTCGGCGCAGCGCAGCCACACGAAGTTCGCATCGCCGCAGGGCACCGGCCAGCCCAGCGCCCGCGCCGTCTCCTCGACCCGGGGTCGCTCCGCGACGACCGTCGCGGCCCGGGCGTCCACCTCATCGGCCGAATCGAGCGCCGCGAGGGCGGCGGCCTCGGCGATGTTGCTCACCGAGAACGGCACCTGGGTGCGGCGCAGCCCCTCCGCGATGGTGGGACGGGCGATCGCGTACCCGACCCGCAGCCCGGCCAGCCCGTGAGCCTTGGAGAAGGTCCGCAGCAGGCACAGGTTCGAGGACCGGCGGTACGTGGCGACGCTGTCCGGCCGCTCGGTCATGAACTCCCGGTACGCCTCGTCGAGCACCACGAGGACGTGCGAGGGCACGTCGTCCAGGAACGCCGACAGGTCCTCGTCGGGGATGGTCGTGCCGGTCGGATTGTTCGGGGAGCACAGCAGGACGACCTTCGTCCGGGGCGTGATCGCCTCCCGCATTGCGGCGAGGTCGTGGCGCTCGTCTGCGCCCAACGGGACCCGGACGGCGGTCGCGCCGGCGATCTGGCACAGGATCGGGTAGGCCTCGAACGAGCGCCAGGCGAAGACCACCTCGTCGCCGGCATCGCACATCGCAGCCACCAGCTGGGCGAGCACGCCGACGCTCCCGGGCCCCACGGCGACCTCGTCGGACGTGACCCCGTTGACCTCGGCGATGCGCTGCCGCAGCGCTGCCGAGGCCATGTCGGGGTAGCGGGTGGTCCGGCCCGCCGCCGTCGAGATGGCGTCCAGCACCTTGGGCAGCGGCGGGTAGTGGCTCTCGTTGGAGGCGAGGGCGGCGATGTCCGCACCCTGCGCCTTCCGGCCCGCGACGTAGGCGGGCAGGGCGGAGACGGCTGCGCGAAGTGCGGGAACGGCGGACGGCTCCACGGGCGGACCTTTCCTCGATGGAGGTGCCATCGTCGCGAGCCTCGCCCACCGTGCGCAACTCGGTGTCCGAGGATTGCGCACTCTGCTTCCTGCACGGGCGACTGATGCAGCATGATGCTCACCATGAGTGTGATCGATGCCCTCGACGCCCGCATCCTGCTCGCCCTCGACGACGACCCGGACGCCACGACGCTGGCCATCGCCCGCGACCTGGGCGTGGCGCGCAACACCGTCCAGGCGCGGTTGCGGAGGCTCGACAGGGAGGGTGCGCTGCGCGGCTTCGGCCAGCGGGTCGCGCCGGCGTCGCTCGGGCATCCGCTGGTGGCGTTCATCGCGCTGGAGATCAGCCAGACCAGTGGGGACGTGGCGGCCGCGGGGCTGATGGCGCTGCCCGAGGTGATCGAGATCCACTCGACGACCGGCGATGCCGACATGCTGGTGAAGGTCGTGGCCCGCGACACCGCCCACCTCTACCGGGTCACCAACACGATGCTGACGATCCCCGGCGTGAAGCGGAGCAGCACCTCGATCTCGCTCGCCGAGCTCCTTCCCCTCCGGATGCGCTCGCTGCTGGAGGTCGCGGCCCGTGGCTGAATCCGTCGCGCCCCACTTCGCCCGGTTCGCGTCGACCACGCGACGCCGCGCTCCGCTGTACGCGCGCTTGAGCACCGCGCTCGCCGCGTGGCCGGGCCTGGACGCCCTGTACGCCGACACCCCTGGTCCGGTGCGGGTGCCGGTCAACCTCTTCGCCGCCGTCCACTACCTGCTGCTGGCGGACCCGGACCAGCCGCTGGCGCGGTTCTACCCCAACCTCGCCGGGCAGCGGACGGACGGGGGCGACCCGGTGCCGGACTTCCTCGCGTTCTGTGGCGAGCGCGCAGGGGAACTGCGCGCGTTGCTGGCCACCCGCGTGCCGCAGACCAACGAGATCGGACGGGCCGCTCTCCTCGTCGCCGGGTTCGGCACGGTGGCGCCAGGGCCGAGGGCCCATCTGGACGTCGGCGCCAGCGCGGGCCTGAACCTCATGCTCGACCGTCTCGCCTACTCCGACGGCGCCGGCACGATCGGGCGCTCCGACCTGGTCCTGGAGTGCTCGGTGCGTCCGGAGGGCCGCCGGCTCGCGGGCGGAGTGCCGGCCATCGCGTCCCGCCTCGGGCTGGACGCCAACCCGATCGACCTCACCGACGCGGCGGACGCCCGCTGGCTGGAGGCCTGCGTCTGGCCGGACCAGGCCGACCGCTTCGCCCGGCTCGAGCGTGCCATCGCCCTGTTCCGCGCCGACCCCGTCCCTGTCGTCCGGGGGGATGCGGTGGACGATCTCGAGGCCGCTCTTGTCGGACTCGGCCCGGAAGCGCCGGTCGTGACGACGAGCTGGGCCCTGTGCTACCTCGATCGCGGCGCGCAGGACGCCTGGATCCGCGCACTGGGGCGGATCGGCGCGACAACCGATCTGGACTGGTTGTGGGTGGAATCACCCGTCCAGGTCCCGGTGTTGCCGGTCGGGCAGGAGCTGGCCGGCTCCGACGCGACGCTCCTGGGTGTGAGCAGCTGGCGGGACGGAACGCGCACCGACCGGGTGCTGGCGCACTGCCACCCGCACGGCTACTGGCTGCGCTGGTTGTGAGGTTTGTCGTTCGTGTCGCACGGGTATCCGGGTGCTCGTACCCGAGCCACCAAGGAGTGACCATGACGACGACCACCGGTTCCGGCATCGCCCTGATCGTGATCGGCGCGATCCTCGCGTTCGCCGTACGCGACTCGGTTCCCGGCGTGAGCCTGGGCCTGATCGGCTACATCTGCATGGGGGCCGGCGTGCTCGCCGTCATCCTCGGCCTGGTGACGAACGCGCAGGCCACCCGGCGCACGAACATCGTCGAGCACCGCGACGAGACGAGCCTCTGAGGCGCGCTCAGCCCTCGCCGCCGGTGCGGCGCAACACCTCGCTGAGCCGTTCCGCGGCGGCGATCACGGCGGGCGCGTGCAGGCGTCCGGGCTGACGCGAGAGCCGTTCGATCGGCCCGGAGACGCTCACGGCGGCGATGACCTTGCCGCTGGGGGAGCGCACCGGCGCGGACACCGAAGCCACGCCCGCCTCGCGCTCGGCGACCGACTGGGCCCAGCCCCGTCGGCGCACGGTGGCGAGCGCCACGGCGGAGAAGGAAGAGTTCTGCAGGCCGCGCTGGATCCGGTCCGGATCCTCCCAGGCCAGCAGCACCTGCGCGGCCGAGCCCGCGCCCATGGTCAGCTGTGTGCCCACCGGCACGGTGTCCCTGAGTCCTGAGGGGCGCTCGGCAGCGGCCGCGCACACCCGGGAGTCGCCCTGTCGGCGGAACAGCTGCGCGGACTCGCCGGTGATGTCCCGCAGGCGCGCGAGCACAGGCCCTGCGGTCGCAAGGAGACGGTCCTCGCCTGCGGCTGACGCCAGTTCGGTGAGCCGGGGGCCCAGCACGAACCGTCCCTGCAGATCGCGGCTGACGAGTCGGTGGTGCTCGAGGGCGACAGCCAGTCGGTGCGCCGTGGGGCGGGCCAGGCCGGTCGCGGTGACGAGGCCCGCGAGGGTCGTGGGACCCTGCTCCAGTGCGGTGAGCACGAGGGCCGCCTTGTCGAGGACGCCCACGCCGCTTGAGTTGTCCATGTGCTAAGACTGCCGTCTCGGATCATGATATGCAAGCTGTACCCTTGGGACGGTTCGATGATCGGAGCCAGCAGCGATGGAGGTCGGCATGGGCAAGACGCTCAGTGACAAGGTGTGGGAGAACCACGTCGTACGCACGGCGGACGGTGAGCCCGACCTTCTCTACATCGACCTGCACCTCGTCCACGAGGTCACCAGCCCGCAGGCGTTCGACGGCCTGCGGCTCGCCGGACGCGCGGTGCGCCGTCCCGACCTCACGATCGCGACCGAGGACCACAACACCCCGACGGTGAACATCCTCGCACCCATCGCCGACCCGGTGAGCAAGCTGCAGGTGGACACCCTGCGGCGCAACACCGACGAGTTCGGCGTCCGGCGGCACTCGCTCGGTGACCTCGACCAGGGCGTCGTCCACATCATCGGCCCCCAGTTGGGCCTCACCCAGCCGGGACTGACCGTCGTCTGCGGCGACTCCCACACCTCGACCCACGGCGCCTTCGGCGCCCTCGCGTTCGGCATCGGGACGTCCGAGGTCGAGCACGTCCTGGCGACCCAGACCCTGCAACAGGCCCGGCCGAAGACCATGGCGGTGAACGTCGAGGGGGACCTGCCCGACGGGGTGACCGCCAAGGACATCGTGCTCGCGCTGATCGCGAAGGTCGGCACGGGCGGCGGCCAGGGTTACGTCGTGGAGTACCGCGGCTCGACCATCCGTTCGCTGTCCATGGAGGGCCGGATGACGATCTGCAACATGAGCATCGAGTGGGGTGCCAAAGCCGGCATGATGGCGCCCGACGAGACCACGTTCGCCTACCTCAAGGGACGCCCGCACGCGCCCGAGGGGGCCGACTGGGACGCCGCCGTCGCCTACTGGCGGACCCTCTACACCGACGCCGACGCCGCCTTCGACCGTGAGGTGGACATCGACGCGACCGAACTGACCCCGTTCGTCACCTGGGGCACCAACCCCGGTCAGGGCGTTCCGCTCGCCGGCTCGGTGCCCACGCCCGCCGACTTCACCGACCCGGTGGACCGGGCCGCTGCGGAGCGGGCACTGACCTACATGGACCTGCAGGCGGGGACGCCGATGCGCGACATCCGGGTCGACACCGTGTTCCTGGGCTCCTGCACCAACGGCCGGATCGAGGACCTGCGCCTGGCCGCTTCCGTTCTGGAGGGACGCAGGGTCGCCGACGGCGTCCGCATGCTCGTGGTGCCGGGCTCGGCCCGGGTCCGGCTGCAGGCGATGGCCGAGGGCCTGGACAAGGTGTTCACCGAAGCCGGGGCCGAGTGGCGCGAGGCGGGCTGCTCGATGTGCCTGGGCATGAACCCCGACCAGCTGGCGCCCGGGGAGCGCAGCGCGTCCACATCGAACCGGAACTTCGAGGGCCGCCAGGGCAAGGGCGGACGCACCCACCTGGTGTCGCCTGCCGTGGCAGCCGCCACCGCCGTCCGCGGCACCCTGAGCTCGCCGGCAGACCTGTAAGGAGCACGTGATGGAATCGTTCAGCACCCACACCGGCGTCGCCGTCCCGTTGCGCCGCAGCAACGTGGACACCGACCAGATCATCCCCGCCGTCTACCTCAAGCGGGTCACCCGCACCGGGTTCGAGGACGGCCTGTTCGCCGCGTGGCGCAACGACCCGGCCTTCGTGCTCAACGATCCGGCCTACGCCGCGGGTTCGGTCCTCGTCGCCGGTCCCGACTTCGGCACCGGCTCGTCGCGCGAGCACGCCGTTTGGGCGTTGCAGAACTACGGGTTCAAGGTCGTGATCGGCTCCCGGTTCGGCGACATCTTCCGCGGCAACTCCGGCAAGGCGGGCCTGCTGATCGCCACGGTCGAGCAGGACGTCGTCGAGAAGCTCTGGGAGATCGCAGAGAGCGAGCCGGGGACCAGCTTCACCGTCGACCTCAACCACCGCACGGTGGAGGCGGCCGACAACGTCTTCCCGTTCACGATCGACGACTACACCCGCCACCGCCTGCTCGAGGGGCTGGACGACATCGGCCTCACGCTCACCCACGCCGATGAGATCGCCGCGTACGAGGCCTCCCGTCCGTCCTGGCTGCCGAAGACCCTGCCCGCGAAGGTGGCGGGCTGACCGGCGTCCCACCTGTCGCCGGGCGCGGCAGGGCTCGGCCCGGTCATTGCGAAGGGTTGTTAGGCTCCGCCCATCATGACTGACCAGCCCACCGTCCGACTGCCGCTCCGGGTCGCCAACCCGAGCCCCGTGCAGCCCACCTACCGCCGACTGGCGAGGTTCGCGGGCTGGCTGCTGCGGCGGCTGGTCGACGTCGACTGGGACGACGCCGCGCAACTCCCGCGCACCGGTGGCGTCATCGTCGTCTCCAACCACATCTCCAACTTCGACCCGCCGGCCCTTGCCCACTACCTGATCTGGCACGGACGTTGGCCGCGAGCGCTGGGCAAGCTCGACCTGTGGAGCGTGCCGGTCGTCGGCTGGCTGGCCCGCCGCACGGGCCAGATCCCCGTGGAGCGCGGCACCGAACGCGCCAAGGACGCCCTCGTCCACGCCCGGGAGGCGCTGGACGCGGGGGAGTGCATCGTCATCTACCCCGAGGGCACCATCACCGCCGATCCCGACACGTGGCCGATGACGCCCCGCCCGGGGGCCGCCCGCCTGGCCCTGCAGACCGGCTATCCGGTCGTGCCGCTGGGGCAGTGGGGCGCCAACCAGGTGATGCCGGGCAAGAAGCCCGTGTGGCCGCGGTTCCGTCCCCGGCCGACGATGGTGTTCCGGATGGGTGATCCGGTCCGTCTCGACGACCTCGATGCCAGCGACGATGAGGCCGTCCGGATCGCCGGCGCGCGGATCATGGCCGCGATCACAGGACTCGTCGCGGGCATCCGCGGCATCGAGCCGCCCGACGACGTCTACGACATCCGGGTCGGTCGCCGGGTTCCCCGGCTGCACGGATGATCCGCACCGTCGTCTGATCCTTGACCGGCTGGCGCCGGCCGCGTCAAGACCCCTAGCAGTCCAGTCGCTGCGCGACTGGACGGCTTCGTCGTCTAGGGTTGGCGCGGAGTCGAAGGAGGGCGCCCATGATCGTCGAGCACGCCGAGTTCACCATCACCCCGGGCCGTGAGGACGAGTTCATCGCAGCGTTCCCGCAGGCGCGGGCCGTGATCAGCAGGGCGGACGGCTTCCGCTGGGTCGAACTGCACCGGGGCATCGAGCGGACCAACACCTTCCTCCTGCTCGTCGGCTGGGAATCGCTCGAGGCGCACGTCGACGGCTTCCGCTCCAGCGACCTGTTCACGGCATGGCGAGCGGTCATCGGACCCTTCTTCGCAGAGCAACCGCGCGTCGAGCACTACACCGCCGTCACCGCGGGCGTCGGTACGGTCGGGGCGTAGCCGTGGCACGCCAGGTCGTCGCCCTGTTCTTCGGCGGGGTCAGCTCCGAACACGCGATCAGCTGCCTGACAGCCGGAAGCGTCGCCCGGGCGATCGACTCGACCCGTTTCGACGTCGTCGGGGTGGGGATCACCCGCGATGGGCGCTGGGTCAGGATCGACAGGGACGAGCTGTCGGCCTACGAGGTCGTCGACGGCCGGCTGCCCGAGGTGGCCCCCGACCGTCCGCCCGCGATCCTCGTGCCGGCCCCCGGCGGAGCCGTGATCGCCACCGTCGACGGCGACCGGCTGGGCGAGCCCGTCGGCTTCGACGTCGCGTTCGCCCTCCTGCACGGGCCGTTCGGTGAGGACGGGACGATCCAGGGCCTGTTCGAGATGCACGGCGTCCGCTACGTCGGCGCGGGGGTGGCCGCGAGCGCGATCGGCATGGACAAGGACCTGATGAAGCGCGCGATGGCCGCCGCTGGGCTGCCCGTCGGACGCTGGGTGACCATCACGCCCGCCCGCTGGAGGGACGACAGGGACGGGGCCCTCGCCGAGGTGCGCGAGCTGTCCTACCCCCTGTTCGTGAAGCCGGCCCGCGGGGGGTCGAGCCTCGGCATCGTCAAGGTGACCGATCCGGACGGGTTGTGCGCCGCCATCGAGGAGGCGCGGACGTTCGACCCCAAGGTCGTCGTCGAGGAGGGGTTCACCGGCGTCCGCGAGATCGAGGTCGCTGTGCTGGAGGATCTCACCGGGCCGCCGCGCGTCTCCCTGCCCGGCGAGGTCCTGATGCACGATCCGGAGGCCTACTACGACTTCGATGCCAAGTACCTGCCGGAGGAGCAGGTCAGCCTCTCCGTCCCCGCCGACCTGGAGGCCGGGGAACTGGCCGCCGTCCGCGACCTGGCCGCACGGACCTTCACCGCGATGGCGGTCGAGGGCCTGGCCCGCGTCGACCTCTTCCTGGATGCCGACGGCAAGCCCTGGGTGAACGAGCTGAACACGATGCCCGGCTTCACCAGGTTGTCGATGTTCCCGATGATGTGGGCGGCGACCGACCTGGACTACACCGCGCTGATCTCCACCCTCGTCGACCTGGCCGCGACCCGTCCGCTCGGCCTGCGATGAGCCCGCAGACCGCAGGGGAGGTCGGCGAGTTCGGCCTGATCGAGCGGATCACGTCGGGGCTGGCGGCTTCCGGGCCCGTCCGGCTGGGGACCGGCGACGACGCGGCCGTCGTGCGTCCGGTCGGTGACGTGGTCGTCTCGACCGACACCATGGTCGAGGGCGTGCACTTCCGACCGGACTGGTCGTCGGCCGAGGACATCGGCCGCAAGCTCGTCGCGGCCTGTGTCTCGGACGCCGAGGCGATGGGCGCCGCTCCGATCGCCGTCGTGGTGAGCCTCGCCATGCCCCCGCAGACCACGGCCGAATGGGTGGACGGGTTCAGCGCAGGCGTGCGCGCAGAGTGCGAGCGCTGCGGCGCCCAGCTCGTGGGCGGCGATACGACGGCCGCGTCCGCGATCGTGCTCACCGCCACCGTCCTCGGCGATCTCGGTGGCGCGCCCCCGGTGACCCGCTCGGGTGCCCGCCCGGGCGACGTGGTGGCCTTCGCAGGACGCCTCGGCTGGGCTGCCGCGGGCCTGGCCGCCCTGACCAGGGGGTTCCGGTCGCCGCGCGCGGTCGTGGTGGCCCACCGGGTCCCGGAACCGCCGTACGGCCAGGGACGGGTCGCGGCCGAGGCGGGCGCGACCTCGATGATCGACGTGTCCGACGGGCTGCTGGCCGACCTCGGACACGTGGCCAGGAACTCGGGCGTCCGGGTCGAGCTCGACTCGGCGGCCTTCGAGACGACCGAGCCGCAGCAGGCCGTCGCCGCGGCCATCGGCGGAGCGAACCCGCTGGACTTCCAGCTGACGGGCGGCGATGACCACGCCCTGGCTGCGACCTTCCCGCCCGGTGCGGTCCCGTCCGGCTGGACGGTGGTCGGCCGCGTCACGGCCGGCGACCCCGGCGTGGTCGTCGACGGCCAGGAGTGGACCTCGTCGGCGCCGGGCTGGCGGCACTTTTCGGGCTAGCGGCGTGGGCACGGCGTAATGGGCCCCGGTACCGGTTAGCCTGCGTCCATGGCGACCCGCGCGTCTTCCCCTTCGCGGAGCCGCAGCAGCGCGTCCACGCGCCAGAGCGCCTCCAGGAGCCGAAGCAAGAAGCCCAGCACCCGCACACCCTCACGCCCGTCCGACGAGCCGTCAGGGCTGTCGAGGGCGCTCGGAGGCCTCGGCCACGGCATCGCGACGGTCTGGAGGGGCATCGCCACCGGCATCGGCTCGGCCATCCGTGCGATCGGTCCCGCTGTGAAGGACCTCCCGGCCGAGAGCCGCCACGACGGCACCGGCCTGACGCTCCTGCTGTTCGGGCTGCTGGTCGCGGCCGAGTTCTGGTTCGGGCTGCCCGGCGCTGCCGGCAACTGGCTCGCCGTTGGCATCACGACCCTCGTCGGCTCGTTCGCCTACGCCGTCCCCGTCCTGGCGCTGGCGGTGGCCTGGCGCACGTTCCGCCACCCGGAGCGTCACGGGTCGGCCGGACGCCAGCTGGTGGGCTGGACGGCGGGCCTGTTCGGTGTGCTCGGCCTGATCCACGTGGCCAAGGGCCTCCCGCGCGGTGGGCAGACCGCTGCCGTCCGCGACGCCGGAGGATTCCTCGGCTTCATCTCCTCCTCGATGCTCGTCGACCTGATGGGCGTCTGGCTCGCCGTCCCGCTGCTGGTCGTCCTGACCGTGCTGGGCGTGATGGTGATCCTGGGCATCCCGTTCAGCGACGTGCGCCGCCATGCGGCTGCGATCGTCCAGCGCTTCCGCCGTCCCAAGGGCGACATCGAGTACGGGACCAACCACCGCGCCTACGACACCCCGATCGTCGACGACGAGCCCGACCCCGACGAGCAGCTCACGGTCGCCCTGACCACGAAGCCCGGACGCCGGCCGGGTGCCAGGCCCGAGGTCGCCGCGCCGGAGCCGCTCGCGGTGCCGGAGATGTCGTCGGCGCCCCTGCGGGCCGAGCAGGCCCCGCTCAGCGGCGACATCGTCTACGAGCTTCCCGATCCCGCGATCCTGAAACCCGGATCGGTGCCCAAGGCGCGAACCGGCGCCAGCGACATGGTCGTGAGCAGTCTCACCGAGGTGCTGCAGCAGTTCGAGATCGACGCTGCCGTCACCGGCTACACCCGCGGTCCGACCGTGACCCGCTACGAGGTCGAGCTCGGCACCGGCGTCAAGGTCGAGAAGGTGACCGCGCTGGCGAAGAACATCGCCTACGCGGTGGCTTCGGCCGACGTCCGGATCCTCTCCCCGATCCCGGGGAAGTCGGCCATCGGCATCGAGATCCCCAACGCGGACAAGGAGATCGTCTCCCTCGGTGACGTGCTGCGCTCCAACCGGGCGCGCAACGACCACCACCCACTGACGGTCGGCCTCGGCAAGGACGTCGAGGGCGGCTACGTCGTGGCCAACCTGGCCAAGATGCCGCACCTGCTGGTCGCGGGGGCGACCGGCTCGGGCAAGTCGAGCTTCGTGAACTCGATGATCACCTCGATCCTGATGCGCTCGACGCCGGAGGAGGTGCGGATGATGCTCGTCGACCCCAAGCGGGTCGAGCTGACGCACTACGAGGGCATCCCGCACCTGGTCACCCCGATCATCACGAACGCGAAGAAGGCGGCCGAGGCCCTGCAGTGGGTCGTCCGCGAGATGGACGCCCGCTACGACGACCTGGCCGCGTTCGGGTTCCGTCACGTGGACGACTTCAACAAGGCGGTGCGGGCGGGGCAGGTGAAGCTGCCTCCCGGCTCGGAACGGGTGCTGGCGCCCTATCCGTACCTGCTCGTGATCGTGGACGAGCTGAGCGACCTGATGATGGTCGCCCCCCGGGACGTCGAGGACTCGGTCGTTCGGATCACCCAGCTCGCCCGGGCCGCAGGGATCCACCTGGTGCTCGCCACCCAGCGTCCCTCCACCGACGTGGTGACCGGCCTGATCAAGGCCAACGTGCCGTCCCGGCTGGCGTTCGCCACGAGCTCCATGATCGACTCCCGGGTCGTCCTCGACCAGCCCGGTGCGGAGAAGCTCGTCGGCCAGGGCGACGCCCTGTTCCTGCCGATGGGCCAGTCGAAGCCGCTGCGCGTCCAGGGCGCGTGGGTCACCGAGGCCGAGATCCGGGCTGTGGTGAAGAAGGTCACCGAACAGCTCAGCCCGGACTACCGCGAGGACGTGGCCGCACCGGTGGAGTCGAAGGCCGTTGCCGAGGACATCGGCGACGACCTCGAACTGGTGCTCGAAGCGGCTCAGCTCGTCGTGAACCTCCAGCTCGGCTCGACCTCGATGCTGCAGCGCAAGCTGCGCGTTGGCTTCGCCAAGGCCGGACGCCTGATGGACATCCTGGAGACGCGGGGGATCGTCGGTCCGTCCGAGGGCTCCAAGCCGCGTGAGGTGCTCGTCAAGCCGGACGACCTCGACGAGGTGCTGGCAGCCCTGCGCGAGGGCTGACGCGTGCCCGCCGACCCTTCCGGGCGGCCGGAGCCGTTCAGCTGCTACACCACCCCCGAGTTCTGGAACGACGACCACGTCTCGGCGCAGATGCTCGCGCTGCACCTCGACCCCCTGGCAGAGCCGGCGTCGCGTCCCCACGAGTTCGTCGGTCGGTCGGTCGAGTGGCTCGTTCCCACCCTCGGCCTGGAGCCGGGCTCGAAGCTCCTCGATCTCGGCTGCGGACCCGGGCTGTACGCGAACCGGATCGCCGCGAAGGGCATCGAGGTCGTCGGCCTCGACGTCTCCGTCCGCTCGCTCGCACATGCGCGGGCGGTCGCGGCGCAGGCGTCCCTGCCCGCGACGTTCCGGTCCGCCGATTACCTCACCGATGATCTGGGCGGCCCCCACGACGCGGCGATCATGATCTACGAGGACTACTGCGCGCTCAGCCCCGACCAGCGTGCGACGCTGCTGGCAAGGGTGGCGGCGGTCATGCGTCCGGGCGGCCTGTTCCTGTTCGACGTGACCGCCACGCCCCGCTTCCGGTCCTTCCGGGACGGCGTCGTCTCGGCCCCTGACTTCATGGACGGGTTCTGGGCACCCCGGCCGTATCACGGCACGGAGGAGACCTGGACGTACGCCGAGCTCCACCTGGTCCTGCACCGCTACACCGTCGTGGACGGCCGGGGCACGAGGCAGTTCTGGAACTGGATGCACTGCCTCTCCCCTGAGCAGGTCGAGGCGGAACTCACCGCCACCGGCTGGCAGCTGGACGGGCTGTTCGGCGACGTCGCCGGCGCCCCGTACGACGCCGGAGCCGACACCTTCGCCGTCGTCGCCCGCACGGCGTGAGGAGGCCGCCCGGCCGGCGGTGGGGTAGCGTGACCGGGTGACCGCGCCTGTCCCCGTGCACCTGATCAGCCTCGGGTGTGCCCGTAACGAGGTCGACTCCGAGGAGCTGGCCGGACGGCTCGCGGCCGACGGTTTCACCCTCGTCGACGATCCCGACGCCGCAACGGCGATCGTGGTCAACACCTGCGGGTTCATCGACGCGGCGAAGAAGGACTCCATCGACACGCTGCTGGCCGCGGCCGACCACAAGGCCTCCGGTGCGGCGAAGGCAGTCGTCGCCGTCGGCTGCCTGGCCGAGCGGTACGGGTCTGAGCTCGCCCAGGCACTGCCGGAGGCGGACGCCGTGCTGGGCTTCGACGACTATCCGGACATCGCCGCCCGGCTGCGCGGCATCATCAGCGGCGACCGCCCTGCCGCGCACGATCCGCGCGACCGCAGGACGCTGCTGCCGATCGCCCCGGCGCGCCGTGCCGCAGGGGCGACCGGGCTGTCCGTCCCCGGCCACGCCGAACTGCCGGACGGGCTCGCGCCGGCCAGCGGCCCCCGCGTCCTGCGCCGGCGCCTCGGCGGCGGTCCGTCCGCCCCGCTGAAGATCGCCTCCGGCTGCGACCGCCGGTGCGCCTTCTGTGCGATCCCGAGCTTCCGGGGTTCCTACCTGTCGCGGCCCGCGGCCGATGTCGTCGCCGAGGCCCGGTGGCTCGTGGAGCAGGGCGTCCGGGAGGTCGTGCTGGTCAGCGAGAACTCCACCGGCTACGGACGCGACCTCGGCACGAACCTCGAGACCCTGCTCGCCGAGCTCGGCACGGTGGACGGCCTGGACTGGGTGCGGGTGAGCTACCTGCAGCCGGCCGAGGTGCGCCCGTCCCTGCTGGAGGCGATGCTGCACATCGGCAACGTCGTGCCGTACTTCGACCTTCCGTTCCAGCACGCGGACCCCGTGGTGTTGCGCCGCATGCGACGCTTCGGCAATCCGGAGTCGTTCCTCGACCTCATCGAGCGGATCCGCTCCGTCCGTCCCGAGGCCGGCATCCGCAGCAACGTCATCCTCGGCTTTCCCGGCGAGACGGATGCGCAGGCGGAGGTCCTCGCGGACTTCCTCGCCGCAGCGCGCCTCGACGCGGTAGGGGTGTTCGGCTACTCCGACGAGGAGGGGACCGAAGGCGCCAGGCTGACGCCGAAGGTGCCCGAGGAGGTCATCGCCGAGCGGGTCGACCGCATCAGCGGGCTGGTCGACGAGGTCAGCGCGGACCGGGCGTCGGAGCGGATCGGCGAACGCGCGCAGTTCCTGGTCGAAGCGGCCTCCGGCCAGGGGTTCTGGACCGGACGTTGCGCACACCAGGGACCCGAGACCGACGGCTCGACGACGCTGGTCGGGGTGGCGCCCGGCGTCCGGGTCGGTGACCTGGTGTGGAGTAGGGTCACCGGTGCGGACGGGGTGGACCTGACCGCTGAGTGGGAGCCCGAATGAGCGAGCAGGCGGGGCAGCACGCCGCCAGGATCCCGGCACAGCTGCCGAACGCGCTGACCGTTCTCCGGCTCGTCCTCGTCCCCGTGTTCGTGGCGCTGATGTTCATCGAGCCGGCCACCGGGCTGGGCTGGCGCCTCGGCGGGACCGCCGCGTTCGGACTGGCCATCCTCACCGACTTCTTCGACGGGCGGCTGGCCCGGCAGTACGGCCTGGTCAGCGATTTCGGCAAGCTCTGGGACCCGATCGCGGACAAGGCGCTCACCGGCGCGGCCTTCATCGTGCTGAGCATCCTGGGCGAGCTGCCCTGGTGGGTCACCGTTCTCATCCTCGTCCGTGAGTGGGGCATCACGTGGATGCGGGTGGTGATGCTCAAGTACGCGGTCATGGCCGCTGCTCCGGGCGGCAAGCTGAAGACGCTGCTGCAGTCGTTCGCCCTGCTGATGTTCCTGCCGTACCCGATCCAGGCGACCCGGACGGTCGCGCCGGTCTGGTACTACGTGGGCTGGGCCCTGATGTGGGCCGCGTTCGCCCTCACCTTCATCACCGGTGTCATGTACGTGTTCGACGCGCTGCGGCTGAAGCGGGAAGCCGGTCGGGGGGACGCGGGTTCGGGCGGTACGGGCTCCGACGGTGCCGGCTCCGGCGATGCCCGCTGACCCGCTCGCGTCCTCGATCGTTGCGGCGCTCGTGGAGCGCGGTGAGACCCTGGCGACGGCCGAGTCCCTCACCGGCGGCCTCATCGGTGCGGCCCTGACGACCGTCCCGGGATCGTCCGCGGCGTACCGGGGCGGCCTGATCACCTACGCGACGGACCTGAAACACACCCTCGCCCGCGTGCCGGACCCGGTCCTCGCCGAGGCAGGGGTGATCTCGCCGCGAACCGCTGCCGCGATGGCAGCAGGCGTCCGCGACGCCACGGGCTCCGACTGGGGCCTCGCGGTCACCGGTGTCGCCGGGCCGGACCCCCAGGACGGGCACCCGGCCGGCGAGGTGTGGGTCGGGCTCGCCGGGCCGGGGGTCGCGGCCTCGGCACGTCGGCTCGATCTCGCCGGTGACCGGGACGCCATCAGGGCGGCGACCGTCGCGGGCGCGCTGGACTGGCTGCGCCTCGAACTCGGCACCGCGGACGCCTCAAGGACGGGTTGAGGAACAACCCGACACCCGCGTGGCGTTTGAATACTGAGAGCATCCCTACAACGCGGCAGGTAGAGTCGATACATGGTCCAGGAAGTGCAGCAGCGCCCCGTGCTGATGAGGGAACTCCTCGGTGAGTCCCTGCGCGAGCTCCGCACGACCTCGAGCCTGACCCTGCGCGAGGTCTCCGGTCGCGCACAGGTGAGCCTCGGCTACCTCTCCGAGATCGAACGCGGCCAGAAGGAAGCCTCCTCAGAGCTGCTCAACGCGATCTGCAGGGCGCTCGACGTCCCGCTCGCCGACGTCCTGCGGCTCGTGTCGGACCGGATCGACTCCCGCACCGGCGCGCAGGTCACGCAGCTCCGTCCGACACCCCGAGCAGCCGCGGCGTGATCCGCCCCGACGGACGGGCGCAGGCCCGTGCGTGAGGCCGAACTGCGGTCCCGTCTGGACGCCCATCTCGGCCGCGCGCCCGCGTTGATGTGGGCGCAGACCCATGTGCTCGGCAGCCTGGGGCACCGGACAGTCGACCAGGCGCTGTCCTCCGGCGTGCCGTGCAAGGAGATCTGGCGGGCCGCGTGGGCCGAGCTGGAGCTCTCCGACCTCCACCGCTGAGGACCGGCGGCGTGTCGTCGCATTTCGAACACCTGTTCGCCTAGAGTGTTCCCATCGTCGTTCCGCGCCGGTTGTGCACAGGAGCCGAACCCGCTGGCCCCGGTGTCCGTGGCGGTCCCTAAGGTGAGGGCGACGAATCAGAGCAACAGGTGAAAGGACGCCGATCATGGCGGTGGCAGATCGCGAGAAGGCGCTGGCTGCGGCGCTCGCCCAGATCGAGAAGGCCCATGGCAAGGGCTCGGTGATGCGGCTCGGAGAGGACGTCCGGCAGCCCATCGAGGTGATCCCCACGGGCTCGATCGCCCTCGACGTCGCCCTCGGCATCGGCGGCCTGCCGCGGGGACGGGTCGTGGAGATCTACGGGCCGGAGTCGTCGGGCAAGACCACGGTCGCGCTGCACGCGATCGCCAACGCGCAGGCAGCCGGCGGCATCTGCGCGTTCATCGACGCGGAGCACGCGCTCGACCCCGACTACGCGGCCAAGCTGGGCGTCGACACCGACGCGCTGCTGGTCAGCCAGCCCGACAACGGCGAGCAGGCGCTCGAGATCGCCGACACCCTCGTCCGGTCCGGGGCGCTCGCCCTGGTGGTGATCGACTCCGTCGCGGCGCTGACCCCACGGGCGGAGATCGAGGGCGAGATGGGTGACAGTCACGTCGGCCTCCAGGCCCGCCTGATGAGCCAGGCGCTGCGCAAGATGACCGGGGCCCTGTCCGGTGCCAACACGACGGCCATCTTCATCAACCAGCTGCGCGAGAAGATCGGGGTGATGTTCGGCTCACCGGAGACCACCACGGGTGGCCGCGCGCTGAAGTTCTACTCGTCGGTCCGGCTCGACGTGCGGCGGATCGAGACCCTCAAGGACGGCTCGGAGATGGTCGGCAACCGCACCCGGGTGAAGGTCGTCAAGAACAAGGTCGCGCCTCCGTTCAAGCAGGCCGAGTTCGACATCATCTACGGCCAGGGCATCAGCCGTGAGGGCTCCCTGATCGACCTCGGCGTCGACTGCGGCATCATCCGCAAGGCCGGCGCGTGGTTCACCTACGAGGCGGACCAGCTCGGGCAGGGCAAGGAGAACGCGCGGACGTTCCTGAAGAACAACCCGGAGGTCGCGCAGGAGATCGAGCGGCGGATCCTCGCCCAGCTCGGTGTCGGCGCGGCCGCCCCGGAGGTTCCGGCCGGGATCGACCCCGTGACGGGTGAAGTGGAGTTCTGATCCCCGTGGCCCGGCGAGAGCCGACCGACGACGGCGACGAGGACATCGACGCGGGCGACCCGGTCTCGGTCGCCCGTGAGATCGCACTCCGCCAGTTGACGGTCAGGGCTCGCAGCCGGGCGGAGCTCGCTCGGGCGCTGAAGCGCAAGGGCACTCCCGATGACGTGAGCACCGTCGTGCTGGATCGCCTGCAGGAGGTGGGACTGGTCGACGACGAGGCGTTCGCCCGGGACTGGCTCGCTGCGGGAGATCGACGCCGGCGGAGCAGGTCGGCCCTGCTGGCCGAGCTGGCGGAGAAGGGTGTCGCCCGCGAGGTGACCGACGTGGTTGTCGCCGAGTTGGACGCAGACCGCGACTATCTCGTCGCCCGCGGCTACGCCGAGTCCAAGGCCAAGGGGCTGGTGCGTGTGGACCCGTCGGCCCGGTACCGGAGGCTGGCCGGTGCTCTCGCCCGGCGCGGCTTCCCGGCCGGCGTGGTGGCCCAGGTGACGAAGGAGGTCCTCGCGGAGATGGACTCCGACGGGGTCGATGACCTTCCGCCGGCGGATTTCGACTGATCTCATTCTCCGCTCGGGGTTTGCGACGCGGGTCCATCCGCGCGAAGCTTGGGTCGGGCGAGCCGCCCACTGATGCTGCAAGAGACTGGGGACTGAACCCCGCGACAATCGAACTCCGCCGACGCCTGTCTTTGCGTCGGCGGGGAAGCACTGCCTCCCGACCTGGGCGGGAGCATGGTCGACGTCGCCCTCCGGCATCGGTGCAGCGGGCGCCACCGACGATGGAGGAGTCCGGGATGACGGTCGAGCTGGCGCTGCTGATCATGGTGACCCTGCTGATGCTGGTGGTGGCGGTGCTGGTGGCCGTCCTGCTCCGGCGTGGCGGCGGGGACCCGGTGGCCGAGCGCCACCACCTCGAACTCCTGGACGAGCGGGAGGAGCGGCTCAACCGTGCCGAGGCGGAGCTGGGCCGGCGGACGGAGGATCTCGCCGAGCGGGAAGCGGACCTGGGCAGGGCGGAGGCGAGGCGCGCAGAGGCGCTCGCCGAGGTGGCCGGCATGACCACCGAGCAGGCTCGCGCCGAGGTGATGGCCGCGGCCGAGGCCGCCGTCCGGCTCGAAGTGGCGCAGCTCAGCCGCGAGCTGGAGTCAGCCGCCCGCAGGGACGCCGACAAGCTCGCCCGGCACCTGATCGTCACGAGCATGCAGCGGCTGGCGGCCGAGCAGACCGGGGATTCGGCGGTCGCTGTCGTCACGTTGCCCGGCGAGGAGATGAAGGGCCGGATCATCGGACGGGAGGGCCGCAACATCAAGGCCTTCGAGCAGGTAACCGGTGTGAACCTGCTGATCGACGAGACCCCGGGAACCGTCGTCCTCAGCAGTTTCGACCCCCGCCGCCGGGAGGTGGCCCGGCTCACCCTCACTGAACTCGTCGAGGACGGGAGGATCCACCCCGCCCGCATCGAGGAGGTCTGGGAGCGCGTCGAAGGGCGGGTCGAGCACGATTCGGTCCGCGCTGCGGAGGACGCGATGATCGAGCTGGGGATCACCGACCTCGACCCCGGCCTGCTACCCACCCTGGGTGCCCTGCGGTTCCGCACGTCCTACGGACAGAACGTGCTGCGCCACTGCGTCGAGTCGGGACGCATCGCGGGGCTGCTGGCCGCCGAACTGGGGCTCGACGTCGCCACCTGCACCCGGGCCGCGTTCCTCCACGACATCGGCAAGGCCGTCCCGGGAGAGGCGTCCCACGCCAGCGCCGGGGCCGAACTGGCCCGGCGGTTCGGCGAGCACCCGGACATCGTCCACGCCATCGAGGCCCACCACAACGAGGTCGAGCCGCGCACCGTCGAGGCCGTCCTGGTCCAGGTCGCCGACGCGATCAGCGGATCGCGTCCCGGGGCCCGGGTGGAGAGCATCGAGTTGTACGCCCAGCGCCTTCAGCGACTGGAGGACATCGCGTCCGGGCATCCCGGTGTCGAGAAGGCGTTCGCCCTGCAGGCGGGACGCGAGGTGCGGGTGATGGTGGCCCCCGAGCAGGTCAGCGACGTCGAGGCCGCAGCACTCGCCCGCGACATCGCGTCCCAGATCCAGGCGGAGCTGAGCTACCCGGGCAGCATCAAGGTGCTGGTGGTCCGGGAGTCCCGCGCGACCGCGATGGCCCGCTGAGTCCGAACAGGTATCCTCGTCAGGCCATGAATACCCCTCAGCAGGCCCGCACCTTCCAAGTGGTCACGTACGGGTGCCAGATGAACGTCCACGACTCCGAGCGCATCGCGGGCGTCCTGCTGGACGCCGGGTACTCGGAGGCGGACCCGGCGGCCCAGGCCGACCTGGTGGTGTTCAACACCTGCGCCGTCCGCGAGAACGCCGACAACCGGCTGTACGGCAACCTCGGACACCTCGCCCCGACCAAGCAGGCCCATCCCGGCATGCAGATCGCCGTGGGCGGCTGCATGGCCCAGAAGGACCGCCAGGTGATCGTCGAGCGGGCGCCGTGGGTGGACGTGGTCTTCGGCACCAACAACCTCGGCCACCTGCCGGCCCTGCTCGAGCGGGCCCGCATCCAGTCCGAGGCCCAGGTGGAGATCCTGGAGTCCCTCGAGCGGTTCCCGTCCACCCTTCCGACGCGGCGCGACTCGGCGTACGCGGCATGGGTGTCGATCAGCGTCGGCTGCAACAACACGTGCACGTTCTGCATCGTGCCGTCGCTGCGCGGCAAGGAGACCGACCGCCGGCCCGGCGACATCCTCGCCGAGGTGAGGGCCCTGGTGGACGCAGGCGTCCAGGAGATCACCCTGCTCGGCCAGAACGTGAACACCTACGGCGTCGAGTTCGGCGATCGCGGCGCCTTCGCCAAGCTGCTTCGTGCCTGCGGTGATGTGGATGGCCTGGAACGCGTCCGATTCACCTCCCCGCACCCGGCGGCGTTCACCGACGACGTGATCGCCGCGATGGCCGAGACCTCCAACGTGATGCCCAGCCTGCACATGCCGCTCCAGTCCGGTTCCGACGTCGTGCTGAAGGCCATGCGCCGCTCGTACCGCTCCGAGAAGTACCTGGGCATCCTCGACCGCGTCCGCGCGGCGATGCCGGACGCCGCCATCACCACCGACCTCATCGTCGGCTTCCCCGGCGAGACCGAGGAGGACTTCCAGGCGACGCTGGACGTCGTCGCCGCCTCGCGGTTCGCGGCGGCCTTCACGTTCCAGTACTCGATCCGTCCGGGCACCCCGGCCGCCACCATGCCCGACCAGGTGCCCGCCGACGTGGTCTCCGAGCGCTACCAGCGCCTCGTCGACCTCGTCGGTGAGATCAGCTGGGCGGAGAACAGCCGCCTCGTCGGGAAGCAGGTCGAGGTCATGTTCGCGGACGGCGAGGGCCGCAAGGACGCCGACACCGGCCGGATGTCGGGCCGTGCCCGCGACAACCGGCTGGTGCACGTCCGGGTTCCGGAGGAGGAGTCGGATCGACCGCGTCCGGGCGACATCGCGCTGGTCGACGTCAGCTACGCGGCTCCGCACCACCTGAACGCGGACGGCGGCCTGCGCTCGCTGCGCCGCACCCCCGGCGGCGACGCGTGGGCCGCGCGCCGGGCCGGTTCGGCACCCGCGGGGGTCAGCCTCGGCATGCCCTCGCTGGCCAGGAAATAGGCCACCCGCGGCGTCCCACTGCCCGCCCAGAACAGGGCCGAGGGGCCGGCGCTCTCGCCGACCCCTCGGGTTCGTCGTTGTTGCGAGGATTCTCCCTCGCGCCAGATCAGTCGATCCGGTCTACCGGCTCACGCCGTCCAGTTGATCCTTGAGGAAGTCCTGGGCCTGATCGACCTGGGCTGCGTACTGGCCACCGGTCTTGTCATCGACACTGTCACCGACCTGGTCGATGGCGCTGTCGATCTCTGCCTCGTGGCCGGCCGCTAGGCCCTTGATCTGATCGACGATGTCCATACGACCTCCTCTCTGTCACTGGCGCCGGGAGCCTCCCGGCTGCGGCTTCCATTGTCACCCGTCGACCGGACGCCGCCAATGGGATGGGCCAGAAATGCTGCTGCGAATCCGCCGTGCGCTGAATCCGCTCCCTTGCCGGGTGCTGGTTGGTGGCCTGTCACACCCGCGCGGGAGAATGCCGTGGTGACCCGGGTACCCGTCCTCGCCCTGAACGGTCCCACCGCCAGCGGAAAGACGGCGGTCGCCGTGGCCGTGGCGCACGCGCTGGCGGCGGACGGCATGGCCGCGGAGATCGTCAACGCCGATTCCATGCTGGTCTACCGGGGCATGGACATCGGGACCGCGAAGCCGACCGCGGCTGAGCGCTCCGGCGTACCGCACCACCTCATCGACATCATGGACGTCACCCAGGACGCCTCCGTCGCCGACTTCCAGCAGCTGGCCAGGGCCGTGATCGCCGACTGCCGGGCTCGCGGAGTGGTGCCGATCATCGCGGGCGGGTCGGCTCTCTACGTGCACGCGATCCTCGACGACTTCCGCTTCCCCGGCACCGACCCCGACATCCGTGCGCGGCTGGAGGCGGAGCTCGCCGACCAGGGACCGGCCGCGTTGCACGAGCGGCTGTCCCGCCTCGACCGGCACGCCGCGGACGGCATCCTGCCGGGCAACGGCCGCCGGATCGTCCGCGCACTCGAGGTGATCGAACTCACCGGCGGATTCCGCTCCCAGCTACCGGAATGGACCTATGCCCTCGACGACGTGCTGCAGGTCGGGCTGGAGGTCCCGCGTGAGCTCCTTGACGCCCGGATCGAGGAGCGCGTCGAACGGATGTGGTCCGACGGCCTGGTGGAGGAGGTGGCCGGACTCGTCGAGCGTGGCCTGCGGGATGGTCGCACGGCGTCCCGGGCGATCGGCTACCGACAGGTTCTCGCCCAGCTGGACGGGGAGCTCACCGAAGCGGAGGCCAGGCAACAGACGGTCTTCGGCACCCGGCGCCTCGCCCGCAAGCAGCTCGGCTGGTTCCGCCGCGATCCGCGCATCCAGTGGCTCCCGGCCGGCCCCGAGGCGGTGCACGGGATCACGGACGCGGTGCGGGGTAGGGTTGAGCGGATCGGAGGTTGAGATGCGCACGGTGGAGTTCGCGAAGGGGCACGGCACCCGCAACGACTTCGTCCTGCTCCTCGACCGGGACGACCTGCTGGACCTGAGCGACGCCCAGGTCGCCGCGCTCTGCGACCGACGCTCCGGGATCGGCGCGGACGGAATCCTCCGGGCGGTCTCGGCCGGGCGCGTCGCCGAGTGGGACGGCGCAGGCGACATCTGGTTCATGGACTACCGCAACGCCGACGGCTCGGTCGCGGAGATGTGCGGCAACGGGTTGCGGGTGTTCCTGCGTTGGCTCGGCGAGTGCGGCCTCGTCGACGGCACCGCACCGGTGCAGGTCGCCACGCGCGCCGGCCTGCGCACCGGCCGGTTCCTGGCCGACGGCCGGATCTCGGTGACGATGGGCACGGTCACGGTCGGCGACACGGTCACGGTGTCGCTCCCGGGTCAGTCCTGGTCCGCGACGAGCGCCGACGTGGGCAACCCGCACGCGGTGGTCCGGCTGGGCTCGGAGGGCGAGTTGGCCCGGCTCGACCTCGACGTGCAGCCGTCCTGGACCCCGGCGTCCGCGTTCCCCGACGGAGTCAACGTCGAGTTCTACGTGCACAGGACCGCCGATCGACTGCAGATGCGCGTCCACGAGCGCGGGGTGGGGGAGACCCAGTCGTGCGGCACGGGCGTCGTCGCCGCAGCGGCGGTGGCCTGCCCGGGCCGGACCTGCGTGGTGCGGGTCCCGGGCGGCGAGCTCGAGGTGGACCTCACCGGACCGGAAGCCGTCCTGACCGGGCCGGCGGTGATCGTGGCGAGCGGGGAGTTCCGGCTGCCCGAGGAGGAGACCGCATGACGGGGCAGCCGTGGTGGGACGAGCCCGATCCCGACGGTGAGCAGTTCGACCTTGCCGAGCGGCGCTCGCTTCGCCGGGTCGCCGGGATGTCGACCCAGCTGGCCGACATCAGCGAGGTCGAGTACCGCGACCTGCAACTGGAGCGTGTCGTGCTCGTCAGCGTGTGGACGACCGGGACGGAGGCCGACGCGGACCTCGCGATGGCCGAACTCAAGCTTCTCGCCGAGACCGCCGGTTCGCAGGTGCTGGAGGGCCTCGTCCAGCGCCGTTCGCATCCCGACCCGGCCACGTTCATCGGTCGGGGCAAGGTGGACGAGCTGCGCGAGGTGGTGGTCGCAACCGGGGCCGACACGGTGATCTGCGACGGCGAACTCGAGCCGGCCCAGCTCCGCAACCTGGAGGACCGGGTCGGGGTGAAGGTGATCGACCGAACAGCGCTGATCCTGGACATCTTCGCCCAACACGCCAAGAGCGCGGAGGGCAAGGCGCAGGTGGAACTGGCCCAGCTGCAGTACCTCCGCCAGCGGCTGCGCGGCTGGGGCGGCAACCTGTCCCGCCAAGCGGGGGGACGGGCGGCGGCCGGAGCCGGCATCGGCGGCCGGGGCCCCGGTGAGACCAAGATCGAGACCGACCGGCGCCGGATCAAGACCCGCATCGCGATCCTGCGGCGCCGGCTGCGCGAACTCGACCAGGTCCGCGCGACCAAGCGCTCCCAGCGTGAACGCAACCAGGTGCCCAGCGTGGCGATCGTCGGCTACACCAACGCGGGCAAGAGTTCGCTGCTGAACCGCCTGACCGGCGCGGGCGTCCTCGTCGAGGACGCCCTGTTCGCCACCCTGGACGCGACCACCAGGCGTACCGAGGCCGCCGACGGGCGGGTGTACACGCTCACCGACACGGTCGGATTCATCCGCCACCTGCCGCACGACCTCGTGGAGGCCTTCCGGTCGACCCTTGAGGAGTCGGTGAACGCCGACCTCCTGCTGCACGTCGTGGACGCCGCCGACCCCGACCCCTACGGCCAGGTGGACGCCGTCCGCCAGGTCCTGTCCGAGATCGGCGCGCTGGGGGTCGCGGAGCAGCTGGTGATGAACAAGATCGACGCAGCCGCGCCCGACACCCTGCTTGCGCTCCGGGGTCGGTTCCCCGACGCCGTGTTCGTCTCGGCCCGCACCGGGGAGGGCATCGACGAGCTCCGCGACCGGATGGCCGAACGCCTCCCGCGTCCCGCCATCGAGGTGCGCGCGCTCGTCCCGTACGCCCGCGGTGACCTGATCGACAGGATCCACAACAACGGCGAGTTCGTGAGCAGCGAGCACACCGCCGCAGGGACGCGGCTCGTCGCCCGGGTGAACGCGGACCTCGCCGGTGAGCTGGCCGCCTACGCCGAGGCCGATGACTGACCCCTCCGGCGGCGACATCCTCGCTGCGGCCGTCGCAGCGATCGGGGGCGAACAGCGTCCCGGCCAGCTCGAGATGGCTGCCGCCGTCGCGACGACCTTCAGCTCGGGCGAGCACCTGCTCGTCCAGGCCGGGACGGGGACCGGCAAGTCCCTGGGCTACCTCGCGCCGGCACTCGCGATGCTGGCGGACGACCCGGAGTCCCGGGTCGTGATCGCGACGGCGACGCTGGCGCTCCAGGCCCAGCTCGCCACCAAGGACATCCCGGCCGCAGCTGCGGCGTGCGAACAGGTCACCGGCAAGGTCGTGCGGCACGCCGTCCTGAAGGGACGCAGCAACTACGCCTGCCTCCTCCGCGTCCGCGAGGGCACCGGGACGGAGCAGGAAGCCCTGGTCGCCGACCCCACGACCACCTCGGGCGTCGGGGCCGAGGTCGTCGCGCTGCGGGCGTGGGCGGAGGAGGAGGCGTCCTCCGGAGGCGTCGCCGACCGCGACGACGCCCCGCCACACACGCCGCAGGCCTGGGCCCAGATCTCGATCCCCGTCCGCGAGTGCCTCGGCGCCCAGAAGTGCCCCCAGGGTGCGGAGTGCCTGGTGGAGAAGTCCCGCCAGGTCGCGCGCGGCGCCCAACTGGTGGTCACCAACCACGCGCTGCTCGCCATCGACGCCCTCCACGGCGGGACGGCGCTGCCTGAGTACGACGTGGCCATCGTCGACGAGGCCCACGAGCTCGCGGCGAGGGTGACCGGGGCGGCGTCGGTGGAGCTCAGCCCGTCCCAGGTCGAGCGGGTGGCCAGGCGGGCGCTGGAGTGGCTGAGCGACGAGACCGGACTCGAGCTCCTGGACGCGGCGGACGCGCTCCAGCAGGGACTCGACGACGCCGACGTGGGTCGCGTCACCGACGCCGGCTCCGGGCTGGTCGCGAGCGTGGCCCTCGTCCGGGACGCCGCCCGAAAGGCCGTCTCGGGCCTGTCGGGCGGCTCCGACGAGGACACCGACCGCAAGCAGGCCGCCGGGGCCGTCCAGGAGGTCTTCGACATCGCCGAGCGGATGGCGAAGCTGAGCGAGTACGACGTGCTGTGGGTGTCGGAGTCCGAGCGGTTCGGACGGCAGGCCAACTGCGCCCCGCTGTCGGTCGCCGGGCTGCTGCGTGAGCTGGTCTTCGACGCGCACCCCGCCGTGCTGACGTCCGCGACGCTCAAGATCGGCGGCAGCTTCGACGCCGTCGCGGCCTCTCTGGGCCTGAACGGTGCCGAGGCGGGCTGGCACGGGATCGACGTCGGCTCGCCGTTCGACTACGGACGCCAGGGCATCCTGTACGTCGCCCGGCAGCTGCCTCCGCCGAGCAGGGACGGCATCAGCGACGCGGTGCTCGCCGAGATCGCCGAACTGCTGTGGGCGGCCGACGGACGCACCCTGGGACTGTTCGCGTCCCAGCGCGCCGCGGAAGCTGCGGCCCGGTACTGCCGCGAGGAGGTGCCCGACCGCCTCGTGCTGTGCCAGGGCGACGCCCACCTCGCCCGGCTGACATCGGAGTTCGTCGGCGATCCGGAGGCCTCCTTGTTCGGCACCCTGTCGCTGTGGCAGGGGATCGACGTGCCGGGCGACACCTGCCGGCTCGTGCTGATCGACAAGATCCCGTTCCCCCGCCCGGACGATCCGTTGATGCAGGCCCGGCAGCAGGCCGTGACCGAGGCCGGCGGGAACGGCTTCATGGCCGTGGCCGCCACCCACGCCGGGCTGCTGCTCGCCCAGGGCGCAGGACGCCTGATCCGGACGATGACCGATCGTGGGGTGGTCGCCGTCCTCGATCCGCGCCTGGTCACCGCCCGCTACGGCGCCTACCTGCGTGCCGGGATGCCGGGCTTCTGGATGACCACTGACCGCGAGACGGCGATCTCGGCGCTGCGGCGCCTTGCGACGCCCGCCTGAGCGACACCACCCGCAGAGCTCCCACCTGGTCGCCGACCCTGCTTGCGGCCGGTCATGCCCGGATGCGTCGGCGTCAGGTGTGGTGGCGGACGATGTTGAGCACGTTCCCGTCCGGCGCGCGCACGAAGAACCTGCGCACGCCCCACCGCTCGTCCGTCAGCGGGTGGACGATCTCGTAGCCGCGGCGGACGGCCTCCGCGTGGGCGGCGTCCACGTCGTCCACCCGCACCGAGATCACCGGAAGCTCGGGAGCGGTCTGATCGCGGGTCAGCACCTGGAGATGCGCGCCGGTCTCCGCAGACGTGAAGCGGGCGACCCAGCCGAGGTTCATCTCCTCGAACGAGAGGCCGAGGTACCCGGCGTAGAAGTCGCGGGCGCCGTCGATGTCGGGCACCCGGAGGTCGGCGATGATGTCGTGGACGCGCATCCCCAACCCGTACCCCGAGCCGGCGTGGGAGCCTCAGGTCCGGAGCAGGTCGCTCCAGCGCGCAGCGCACCCGTCTGGGACCTCGACCACCTTGGTGCGACTCGTGGCGCCGGAGACGAGCAGCACCTCCCGTGCCGGCACTCCGAGCGCGCTCGCGAGCGCCTTGAGTGCCGCCGCCGTGGCGCGTCCGTCGACGGCGGGGTCGCTCACCGCCACCACCAGGGCGTCGTCGCCGTAGCACCCACCGACCCGGGTGCGTCCCGCACCGGGCTTCACCCGGATCGCCGCGCGGATGGTCAGACCCTGCGCAGGACGGCGACCACCTTGCCGAGGATGGAGGCCTCGTTGCCGTCGATGGGGGAGTACGCCGGGTTGCGGGGCAGCAGCCACACCTGACCGGGCGTCCTCTTGAAGGTCTTCACCGTCGCCTCGTCCCCGAGGAGGGCGGCCACGATGTCGCCGTTGACGGCGTCCGGCTGCTGACGGACGACCACGTAGTCGCCGTCGCAGATCGCGGCCTCGATCATCGAGTCGCCCTTCACCTCGAGCAGGAAGAGGGTGCCCTCGCCGACGAGCTGCCTGGGAAGGGAGAACACGTCCTCCACGGCCTGCTCGGCGAGGATGGGGCCGCCCGCCGCGATCCGGCCGAGGATCGGCACCTCGACGGCCGGCGCGGTCGGCGGCGGCAGGTCGGGCTCGACCTGGCGGGGGGGACTCTGCTGGGACGCTGCCACCATCGAGTCGGGAAGACGCACTTCGAGGGCGCGTGGACGGTGGGGGTCGCGGAAGAGGAACCCCTTGGCCTGCAGCACCTTCAGCTGGTGGGCCGCGGACGACGACGACGCGAGCCCGACCCGGTCCGCGATCTCGCGGATGCTCGGCGGGTAGCCGCGCTCGGCCAGATCGTCGCGGATCACTTCCAGGACGCGGCGCTGACGGGGGGTGAGGCCCTCGGCGTCCACCGGCCCGTCCGGGAGCTCGCTCACGTTGGCGCCGAGCTGCGCGGCGACATCCTCCCTGCGCGGACGGCCGCGGCGGCGGGCGGCGGGTGCTGACTCTTGTGCCATACCGGCAAGCTAGCCCCGCTCCGGGACGGAATCAAACGTATGTTCGAGCGTGTCGCGAAATGCCCTCCCGACCCACTGTCAGACCCGACTGCCAGGCTCTGATCAGGCCGACACGCCGACGCGAACAGATGTTCGAATAGGTGGGGCCGACCGAGGTAGAGTATCGAACAGACGTTCGAGAGAGGCGGAGTCCGATGAGCGCAGCACTGGTCGACGAGTTCACCTTCGAGTACGCCGTGCCGGCGGCCAGGGCGCGGCGGGTTGGTCATCGTCCGCTGGCGGCGGTGAACGCGCCGGCACCGACGCGGCGGTCCGCGCCGTGTGACCACGGCGTGCCGATCCTCGGCCCGGCCCGGCCGTCCCTGCGGCTCACCGATCGCGGCATTGCGGTCGTCCTGGCGTTGTTCGTGGGGCTGTTCTTCGCCGGCCTTGCGGTGCTCGTGGGCGCGTTCCTGGCCGTCAGTGACGCCCCGGTGCACGCGGCCCCCGCGGTCGCCTCCGGCGTCGTGAGCGTGATCGGGGGGTAAGCACGCTCACGGGCACCCGGTCGGCTCCAGCCGGCCGGGTGTCGCAATTCTGCGGCTCGGCCGACACGCCGGAACACGCGTCTTGCGTCGTGCGTTACAACCTGCGTAACCTCTACATCTAGTAGTTACAGCCGTGTGTTTCGTCCACAAGTTGTGTCGGGCGTCCACACGTTATCCACAGCCTGATCCACCGCCGGAAGGGTGACCATGCACTGCCCGTTCTGCCGTAACACCGACACCAGGGTGCTGGATTCGCGTGTGGCCGAGGACGGCAAGAGCATCCGCAGGCGGCGTCAGTGCCCGGCGTGCGAGCGCCGGTTCACCACCCTGGAACAGATGCAGCTCGTGGTGGTCAAGCGTTCCGGCGTCGTCGAGCCCTTCTCCAGGGAGAAGGTCGTCACCGGCGTCGCGAAGGCGTGCAAGGGACGCCCGGTCTCCGAAGCCGACCTCGCCCGGCTGGGCCAGCAGGTGGAGGAGAAGCTGCGTGCCTCCGGGGTCTCCGAGATCCCGGCCGATGAGGTGGGCCTGGCCATCCTGGGCCCGCTCAGCGAGCTGGACGCCGTCGCGTACCTCCGCTTCGCGAGCGTCTACAAGCACTACGACAGCGTCGACGACTTCGCCGCTGAGATCGAGAACCTTCGCGGTCACTCGCTGGTCACAGCCGAGTAGTCCCCGAACCCGCCCCTCCAGAAACCGAAAGGCAATCCCATGACCGAGACCGTCAAGGCAGCCGCCCGCGGCGCCCGCAGGCCGGCTGGCCTGAAGATCCAGCGGGTCTTCACCACGCCGGGCCAGCACCCCTACGACGAGGTCACCTGGCAGCTGCGCGACGTCGTGCAGACCAACTGGAAGACGGGGGAGACCGTCTTCGAGCAGAAGGGTGTCGAGTTCCCCGACTTCTGGAGCGTGAACGCGTCCACGATCGTCACGACCAAGTACTTCCGGGGTGCCCTGGGCACGCCCCAGCGGGAGGCGAGCCTGCGCACGCTGATCGACCGGGTCGTGCACAAGTACCACGAGGCCGGTGTGGAGGAGGGCTACTTCGCCACCGAGGAGGACGCCCGGATCTTCGCCGACGAGCTCACCTGGATGCTGCTGCACCAGTACTTCAGCTTCAACTCCCCGGTCTGGTTCAACGTCGGGACGGAGAGCCCGCAGCAGGTCAGCGCGTGCTTCATCCTGTCCGTCGACGACTCGATGGACTCCATCCTGAACTGGTACAAGGAAGAGGGGTTCATCTTCAAGGGCGGCTCGGGCGCCGGGCTGAACCTGTCCAGGATCCGTTCGTCCAAGGAGTTGCTGTCCTCGGGCGGGACCGCGTCCGGGCCGGTCTCCTTCATGCGCGGAGCGGACGCGTCCGCGGGCACCATCAAGTCCGGCGGCGCCACCCGACGGGCCGCGAAGATGGTCGTCCTGGACGTCGACCACCCCGACATCGAGGAGTTCATCGAGACCAAGGCCCGCGAGGAGGACAAGATCCGGGCGCTGCGCGATGCCGGCTTCGACATGGACCTCGGTGGCAAGGACATCGTCTCCGTCCAGTACCAGAACGCCAACAACTCCGTCCGCGTGAGCGACGAGTTCATGCGCGCCGTGACCGACGGCACCGAGTTCGGCCTGCGGTCCCGCAAGACCGGAGAGGTCATCGAGACCGTCGACGCGCGCGAGCTGTTCGGCAAGATGGCCAAGGCCGCCTGGGAGTGCGCCGACCCCGGCATCCAGTACGACGACACGATCAACGCCTGGCACACCAACCCCGAGTCGGGCCGGATCACCGCGTCCAACCCGTGCAGCGAGTACATGAGCCTGGACAACAGCTCGTGCAACCTCGCCAGCCTCAACCTGATGAAGTTCCTCCGCGACGACAACACCTTCGACGTCGAGACCTTCACCAAGGCCGTCGAGCTCGTGATCACCGCGATGGACATCTCCATCTGCTTCGCCGACTTCCCGACCGAGCCGATCGGGGAGACCACCCGCAACTTCCGCCAGCTCGGGATCGGCTACGCCAACCTCGGCGCGCTGCTGATGGCCGTCGGCCGCGGCTACGACTCCGACGCCGGCCGCGCGCTGGCCGCGTCCATCACCTCGCTGATGACCGCGACCTCCTACCGGCGCTCGGCGGAACTCGCCGCGATCGTCGGCCCGTACAACGGCTACGCCCGCAACGCCGACGCGCACCAGCGGGTGATGCGCAAGCACCAGGCGGCCAACGACGACGTCCGCGGCTACGACGGCCTGGACAAGCCCGTCCTGGCCGCTGCCGGGGAGGAGTGGGCGAAGGTCGTCTCGCTCGGAAGCCGCAACGGCTTCCGGAACGCGCAGGCGTCCGTCCTCGCCCCGACCGGAACCATCGGCTTCATGATGGACTGCGACACCACGGGCATCGAGCCCGACTTCTCGCTGGTGAAGTTCAAGAAGCTGGTCGGCGGCGGCTCGATGCAGATCGTCAACCAGACGATCCCGCGGGCGCTGGCCAAGCTCGGCTACGCCGATGAGACGATCGAGGCGATCGTGGAGTACATCTCCACCCACGGTCACGTCATCAACGCTCCCGGCCTGAAGACCGAGCACTACGAGGTCTTCGACACCGCGATGGGTGCCCGCTCGATCAAGCCGATGGGCCACGTCCGGATGATGGCAGCGGTGCAGCCGTTCCTCTCGGGTGCGATCTCCAAGACCGTGAACCTGCCCGAGACCGCGACGGTGGAGGAGATCGCCGACGTCTACCTCGAGGGCTGGAAGCTCGGCCTCAAGGCGCTCGCGGTCTACCGCGACAACTGCAAGGTCGGGCAGCCGCTCAGCGACGCCAAGGCGAAGGACACCTCCGCCGAGGCCAAGGCGAAGGCGGAGCCGGAGGTGCGGGTGGAGTACCGTCCGCGCCGCAAGCGTCTGCCGAAGTCCCGGATCAGCCGCACCACGTCGTTCTCCGTCGCCGGCGCCGAGGGGTACATGACCTCGGGCCAGTACGACGACGGGAAGCTCGGCGAGGTGTTCCTGAAGCTCGGCAAGCAGGGGTCCACCCTGGCCGGCGTGATGGACGCGTTCAGCATCGCGGTCTCGATCGGCCTGCAGTACGGGGTGCCGCTGGAGCAGTTCGTGCAGAAGTTCACGAACCTCAAGTTCGAGCCGGCCGGCATGACCGACGATCCGGACGTCCGGATGGCACAGTCGATCATGGACTACATCTTCCGCAGGCTGGCGCTGGACTACCTGTCCTTCGACGAGCGGGCCGAGCTCGGCATCCACACCGCGGCTGAGCGGGCACGGTATGTCGAGACCGGCAAGTACCTCTCCGAGGAGGACGAGGCCGGCCTGATCGAGTCGGAGTCGCTGAAGAACGATGCAGCCGACGACGTCCGCGTCCACGAGGACGGGCCCAACCAGCCCGCCCTGGTGCCGGTGGACGCGCACTCGACCGCTGAGGTGCTGGAGAGGATCTCGGGTCTGAGCGTGGATGCCCCACTGTGCCTCACCTGCGGCACGAAGATGCGGCGCTCGGGCTCGTGCTACATCTGCGAGGGCTGCGGCTCCACCAGCGGCTGCAGCTGAGGTCCCGCACGTGCTGAACCGCCCCGGGCATGTTGGTCATGGCCGGGGCGGTTCGACGTCCGGTCGGCCGGCGCGACGCGCGGGACTCAGTCGTCCGTGTCCGCCTCGGCGGACGGCACGATCACGGCCTTCACGCTGAAGGTCACGACGGCGGGCGGCTCGGGTTCCACAGGCGTCGGGTGCACGGCCGGACCCGGACGGGCGCCGGCCTCCGCCGGGCGGACGGGCTCGCCCATTGCCGCCCTCAGCGCCTGGGCGATCGCGTTGCCCTGTTCGGGGTTGAACTTGCGGATCTCGGCCATGGCGGCATGCTAGCGCCGCGACCCTGTGAGGAGGCTATTCGCCGGCCAGGACTTCGGGACGGCGGCGGGACTGCACGACGACGTAGACGACGGTCGCGGCGACGACCATCCCCAGCACGGCGACGGTGAGCACGGGGGAGTAGGTCCACAGCCGTCCGAGCAGGTCGAAACCGACCGTGCCGAGGGTGGCGTACAGCAACGCCCATGCCGTCCCACCCACAGCGACGGCGGGCAGGTAGTGCCGCAGCTTCATCGAGGTGGCGCCGGCTGCGAGGTTGGCGATCGTCTGGAACCCGATCGTCAGGAACGACAGGGCGACGACGGGAGGTCCGAAGCGGTCGATCCGCTCGCAGGCCTTGACGTACGCGGGGGAGTCCAGCAGGCGGGCCAGCCGGGTGTGATGGGCGCCGGTGGCGGCGAGGCGGCCCAGCCAGTACGTGCCGTTGGCGCGAAGCTCGACGATGACGAACAGGGCCAGCACGACGACCCAGTACGGCGCCTGCCACTGGGTCGGGTCCATCAGCCCTCCGTGCGGTGAGTCGGGAGGGCCAGCCTACCCGTGCCTGCACCGAGTGTGGCTCGCCGCAGCAATCCGGCGCCGCCCGCGAACAGGAGAAGGGCGAGCGCCCCGGCCGGATCGCTCGGATGGAGCACCGCCCCCCACTGCCACAGCGCCCACACCCCGGCGGTGAACAGCCCGTAGCCGACGATCGCGGCGGCCTCGTTCGGCTGCTCGGGCGCCGCAGCAGGGATCAGTCTCAGCTCGATCCGGGCGAGTCCTGGGACGGCCACCCCGACCAGCGCGAGGACGGCGACGATCAGCAGCAGCGGGTTCATCAGGACGGACGCGGCCGCCGGCAGCAGGAGGCTCAGGCCGACGAGGATGCCCGCGCACACCACGATCGCCGGAATGTGCCACAGGTAGACCGACAGCAGCAACGCGTTCGCGACGCGCACCAGGCGGTCGGTTCGCTCGGACAGCCGGGCGGCGACCCCGGCCCGCTCCAGGAGCCCCAGGACGCACGTCTGGCAGAACCCGAGCACCGTGATCGCCAGCGTCGGCGGCAGCAGGTTCGCCACCAGGACGTCGGCCCAGGCCACGGCAGCCGGCGGATAGCCCAGCCCGGACACGAGGACGGCGATGACCGCGATCCCGGCGGCGAGGCCGCCGACGGTGAGTGCCGGGCGCCAGCGGCGGAACCACCCTCGGTGGTAGGCGATGCCCCACTGGTGCGCCAGCGGCCAGACGAAGGCGAGGTTCAGCCACTGCAGCTGCAGGTTTCCCCCGACGCGAACGGCGACGTCCACCGCGACGACCGCAGCGAGCAGCGGAACCATCACCCACGCGCCGAACCGGTCGTGGGCAGCGACGGCCAGCGGGGCGAACGCGAGCAGCAGGAGGTAGACGACCGCGAACCACAGCAGCTGAGCGAACTGGCGGCTCAGCGCGGCGGCAGCGGGACCGAATCCCGCCCAGGCCGCCACCGTCCCGACCGCAGCGAAGACCGCGACGAACAGGGTCAGGGGCCCGAGCAGCCGACTGCCCCGGACAGTCAGGAACCTGCCGTAGCTGTCGCCGCTCGCCCGCCAGGTGTCCACGACCACGGCGTTGGCGTATCCGGCCGCGACGAAGAACACGGGGATGATCGTCGCCACCCAGCTGATGCCCCAGAAGACAGGGCCGGGCGCCCACGGCACCACGACCACCTGCCCGTTGATCAGCAGCACCTGCCACAGCAACGTGTGGAAGACCACGACCACGAGCATCGAGCCGATCCTGGCCAGGTCGATCAGGTGGTTGCGGCGGACGGGCACCGGCCCATCGTAGGCGGTCCTGACGAGGGGAGGGACGGGATTGGGCACGTGTGAGCACGCGGCGGCGGCACGCCTAGGCTCGACGCGTGCAGGCGGCGCTGAGCGGGTACTTCACGATCGCGGTGGTGATCGGGTTGGGGTGGCTCGCGGCCCACGTCAGGCTCCTGGACGAGGCCGGCCGGAGGGTGCTCTCCCGGCTCGCCTTCACCGTCGCGTCCCCCGTCCTGCTGTTCACGCTGGTGTCGACGGCGAACCTGCAACACCTGTTCAGCGGCACCCTGCTGGTCTCGGCGCTGGCGATCGCCCTCGCCGGGTTGGCCTACCTCGCCCTCGCCCGGCTGCTCCTGGGACGCGGTGGGCTGGCCGGACGTGTCGTCGGGACGCTGTGCTCGGCCTACACCAACGCGGGGAACCTCGGCCTGCCCATCGCCGCGTACGTGCTGGGCGACATGACCTGGGTGGCGCCGATCCTGCTCATCCAGGTCGCCCTCCTCCAGCCGACCGCACTCGCCCTGCTCGACGCGTCTGCTGCGCGGGAGGCCGGGCGGTCGCTCCACGCGCTCACCTACCTCACCCTGCCCTTCCGCAACCCGATCACCCTCGGCACGCTCGCCGGGCTCGCGGTCAACCTCCTCGGCTGGACGGTCCCGCCGCTGGCGCTGCAGCCTCTCGGCATGGTCGCCGGCCTCGCCGTGCCGTGCATGCTCATCGCCTTCGGTGTCTCCCTGCGTCTCGATCCCCGCCCGGGCATCGGGCCGCACGCCCGCGAGTTGGTGCTGGTCTCGGTGGTCAAGGTCGTGCTCCATCCGGCCCTGGCCCTGGCGATCGGCGCCCTGCTCGGACTCAGCGTCCCCCAGCTCCTCGCGGTCACCGTCCTGGCTGCGCTCCCGACGGCACAGAACGTCTACCTCATCTCTGGCCGGTACCAGGTGCAGCACCGCCTGGCCCGGGACGCGGTGTTCGTCAGCACGCTGGCTTCGGTCCCCGTGATCATCGCGGCTTCCACCTGGCTGCGGTGAGAATCGCTGTGGCCTGTTCCCGACCGGCCCGTCCCCCCAGGCGATAGCATCGCCGCAATGGATTACGACGGTCACTTCACCCGACTCTCCGGCGACGAATGCCGCCAGCTGGTGCGGTCGCGCGCGGTCGGGCGGGTCGCATGGGCTTCGGGGTCCGGCGTCCAGGTGCTGCCGGTCAGCTACACGGTCACCGGCGAGCGCATCGCGTTCGCGACGAGCCCGGATTCGGTGATGCGGGCGTTCCTCGAACCGATCGACGTCGCGTTCGAGGTCGACGATGTCGAGGAGGCCACCGCAACCGGCTGGAGCGTGGTCGTCCGCGGACGGGCTTCGGGTCACCTCGACGCTGCCCCCGACGGCATCCAGCAGCCCCGGGCCTGGGTTCCCGGCGACCACCGGCTCACCGTGGTGATCGAGCCCGCGAGCTACACCGGACGCGCGGTGTCGGCCGAACTTGGACGGAGTTCCTGATGTCCCTTCAGCCCTATGGAGGTCCCGCCCGGGTGCTGGTCGGTTTCGACGGCTCCGAGGACTCGTACCGGGCGCTCGAGTACGGCATCGCCGAGGCGAAGTCGCGTGGCGCCGAGCTCGTGGTCGTGCACGCCGTCGACGACACCGTGCTGAACAGTGCCTGGGGCGTGGTGTTCGACCCGGAGGAGATCAAGCTCAACGCGGCCGAGATGGTGGCCCGGGGAGTCGAGGACGCGGTCGCAGCGGGTCTGCCCCGTGAACGCGTCCGGACAGAGGTGGTGCTGGGCAACCCGGCGGCCGCGCTCACCCGGATGAGCCACCACGCCTCTCTGGTGGTCGTCGGTCGCCGTGCCACCGAACCCGGGGAACGGCTGTTCGCCGGCTCGACAACGGTCGGCCTGGTCGGGGCGGCGCACTGCCCGGTCATCGTCGTGTCCGCGGTGGACACCCGCCACGAAGCGCGGACAGGACTGATCGGCGTCGCCGTCGACACCTCCGCCCGAGGCGCTGTGGCGCTGGAGTGGGCGCTGCAGGAGTGCGAGCGCAACGGCGGTCGGGTGGCCGTCCTCAGCGTCATCCGGTCTCCGCAGGGTCGCTGGTTCGCCGGCACGCCCACCCAGGAACAGCAGGACGCGGCGACCAGGGTCACCAGCGCCCGGATGGAGGAGATGGTCGGCGAGATCACCGAGGACTACCCCGACGTCGAGGTGGCCGTGGAGGTCTCCCACGGCACACCCGTCGACGTCCTGGTCGCCCGCAGCGAAGAACTCGATCTGCTGATGCTCGAGGTGCACGCGTCCTTCCCGACGTACTCCGTCGGCGGCCTGATCCGGGGCGTCATCACTCACGCGAAGTGCCCGGTGGGCATCATCCGGCCCAGGGACGCGCACGGGTCCTGAGCCGGTCGGACGCTACAGTCCGGGCTCCGATGCCACCCCTGCGCCGGGACGCCGAAGGGCGCCCGGCGTCCCGGCCGCGGTGTGGCGACGGACGTTTCCCGCGGTGGTCGCCCTCGTCGAGACTCCTCACCGCCGGCGGCTGACGCGCTGTCGGCTCCTCGTCTGTTCCTCGGCCGGCTGGCGCCGTCCTCATCGAGCCTCGTCTAGTCTTGGTCGGCTATGGAAACCCCGCTCCGGATCGAGTTCGACGAGGCGCTGCCGATCAGCGCCCACGCCGAACAGATCCGCCGCGCTCTGCTCGAGAACCAGGTGCTCGTCGTCGCGGGAGAGACCGGCTCCGGCAAGACCACCCAGCTGCCCAAGATCTGTCTGCTCGCCGGGCGCAGGCGTATCGGTCACACCCAGCCGCGTCGCATCGCGGCCCGCACCGTGGCCGCCCGGATGGCCGAGGAACTCGGAGAGGAACTCGGGCGGACGGTGGGCTTCCAGGTCCGGTTCTCCAGCCAACGCAGCCGCGAGACCCGCGTCAAGGTGATGACCGACGGGATCCTGCTGGCCGAGATCTCACACGACCGTGAGCTCCGGCGCTACGACACCATCATCATCGACGAGGCCCACGAGCGCAGTCTCAACATCGACTTCCTGCTCGGGTACCTGGCCCAGCTCCTGCCCCGGCGTCCCGACCTGAAGGTGATCATCACCTCCGCGACCATCGACACCGCGCGGTTCTCCGAGCACTTCGGCGGAGCGCCGATCATCGAGGTGTCGGGACGCGGCTACCCCGTCGAGATCCGCTACCGGCCGGTGCAGGACGATGCCGACGAGCGCGACCGCGACCAGAACGACGCCATCTGCGACGCCGTCACCGAGCTTGCCGCCGGGCCGGACGGTGACATCCTGGTCTTCCTCTCCGGCGAGCGGGAGATCCGGGACGCGGCCGAGGCGATCAACGCGCTCCAGTTGCAGTTCACCGAGGTCCTCCCGCTGTACGCGCGGCTGTCCTTCGCCGAGCAGCAGCGCGTCTTCACCCCGCACAACGGGCGCCGGATCGTCCTGGCCACCAACGTCGCCGAGACGTCCCTGACCGTCCCCGGCATCCGGTACGTCGTCGACCCCGGCACCGCCCGCATCTCGAGGTACTCGGCCCGCACCAAGGTGCAACGGCTGCCGATCGAGCCGATCTCGCAGGCGTCGGCCAATCAGCGCACCGGACGGTGCGGACGCCTGGGGCCGGGGGTCTGCATCCGGCTGTACAGCGAGGAGGACTTCTCCGGCCGCCCGGAGTTCACGACGCCCGAGATCCTCCGGACGAACCTCGCCTCGGTCATCCTGCAGATGGCCGACGCCGGGCTCGGCGACATCGCCGACTTCCCGTTCGTCGAGGCGCCCGACGCGAGCCAGGTCCGCGACGGGCTGCGGCTGCTCACCGAACTCGGGGCGGTGCACGCCGGCGCGAAGGAGCGCGGGAAGGGCGTCCGGCTGACCCGGGTGGGCCACAAGCTGGCGCGGCTGCCCGTCGACCCTCGCCTGGGCCGAATGCTGGTCGAGGCCGACCGCCTGGGCTGCCTGCGGGAGGTCCTGGCGATCACGGCCGGCATCGCCGTTCCCGACGTCCGCGACCGTCCCGAGGCTCACCAGGAGGCGGCTGACGCCGCCCACCGCCGCTTCTGGGCTCCGCTTCGCGGAGCCGGGACTTCCTCGTCCTCGGGAGATGCCTCGCACGCTCGGCTCTCCGCTCGGACTGCGTCGCCGGGGGCACCCATGGACGGCGCCGGGGAGCCCACCCCCGACGGTTCGGACATCGCTGCCCTCCTGCGGTTGTGGAACTACCTGCGGGATCGCCGCAGGGAGACCTCCGGCAACGCGTTCCGCCGCCTGTGCCGCGCGGAGTACCTGAACTTCCTCCGCGTGCGCGAGTGGCAGGATCTCCATGCCCAGCTCCGGGACGCCTGTGCCGAAGTCGGGCTGCACCGCAACGAGGTCCCCGCCGACCTGGATGCCGTGCACACCGCCGTGCTGTCGGGACTGCTCTCCCGCGTCGGGCTGCTCGACCAGGCCAGCGTCGCGAAGCCCGAACGCGGACGGCGGCGTGGTCCCGCCGAGTACCTGGGCGCCCGGGGTGCGCGGTTCGCGATCAACCCGGGGTCCTCCGCTGCGCGGACGAAGGCAGAACTCGTCATGGCCGTCGAGCTGGTGGAGACCACCCGGTTGTGGGCGCGGACGGTGGCGCCGATCACGGCAGAGCAGGTCGAGGAGGTCGGTGGCCACCTGCTGAAGCGGCACTACTCCGAGCCCCACTGGTCGGCCAAGGGCGGCCAGTGCGTGGCCTCCGAGCGGATCAGCCTGCTGGGCGTGCCCATCGTCGCAGGGCGTCTCGTCAGCTATGCGCGGATCGATCCGGTGGTCGCGCGCGAGGTCTTCATCCTTTCCGCGCTCGTCGAAGGCCAGTGGAACCCCCGCCACGAGTTCTGGCGGCACAACGAACGCATCCGCGCCGAGGCAGAGGCCATCGCCGACCGCAACCGTCGCCCCGACCTGGTCGTCGACGACGCCGCGCTGGCGGCCTGGTACGCCGAGCGCATCCCTACGGACGTGGCCACCGTGGCCGGCTTCGACCGGTGGTGGCGGGACGCTCGGCGCACGCAGCCGCACCTGCTCGACCTCGAACTGGTCGACGTCCTGGTCCCCGACGCGCAGGTCGACTCCTCCGAGTACCCACCCTCGTGGCGGGTCGGGGACCTCGAACTGCCCATCGACTACGCTTTCGACCCCGGCAGCGGGCACGACGGTGTCACCGTCAACGTTCCGGTCTCCGCCCTGAACCGGCTCGATCCGGCCACCTTCAGCTGGCAGGTCCCCGGCCTGCGTGCCGACGTCGCGACGGAGCTGATCCGGTCCCTGCCGAAGCAGTACAGGACCCGGCTGGTGCCGGCCCCGGACACCGCCGTCCGCGCCCTGGCCTGGCTCTCCGTCGACGCGGGTCGCGAGAGGGAGCCCTTGTGGCGGGCCCTCGGGCGGGCGGTGCTCGCCCTGAAGGGCGTCCAGGTACCCGACGACGCCTGGCAGCCCGCCGCCATCCCCGAGCACCTGCGCGTCCGGTTCCGCGTCACCGTCCCCGGCCGCGACCCGGTCGTGGGACGCGACCTGACCGCGCTGTCGGCAGAGCTGGCCCCCGCGTTGCGCAGAGCACTCAACGCCGGCGCCCGCCACCTGACCCACGCGGGTGCTACCCAGTGGGCGTTCGGGACCCTGCCGGAGGTCGTGGAGCGCCCCGTCCAGGGCCACCCCGCCCTCGTCGACCGGGGCGACAGGGTGGGTGTCGAGGTCCTCGCCGATCGTGAGGCCGCGGAGCGCTCGCATCGCGCGGGGTTGCGGCGCCTGGTGGTGCTGGTCACCGTCGACCCGACCCGATCGGTCGTGGGACGGATGAGCAACGCGACGAAGCTCGCCCTCGCGACGTCGCCCTATCCCGACGTGCCGGCACTGCTCGCCGACGCGCGGCTGCGTGCCGTCGGTGACCTCGTCGACGAGGTGGCGCCGGTGCCCGGTCCGTGGGCCGTCCGGGACGCCGCCGCATTCACAGCGCTCGCCGACGCCGTCCGCAGTGAGGCGGCCGCACGGATGCAACAGATCGTCGTCGCCGCGGGTGAGATCCTCCAGCTCGCCGGTGAGGTCCGCCGTCGGTTGCCCTCGGCGGCGCCGTCGACCCGCGCCGACGTCGCGGAGCAGCTGGACGGTTTGCTCTATCCCGGCTTCATCGCGGCCACGCCGGCCACCCACTGGCACCGGGTGCCGGTCTACCTGCGGGCGATGCTGCGGCGACTGGAGTCGGCCTCGACCAACCCGCGCAGGGAGCTGCAGAACCTGGAGTTGGTCGCCGAACTCGAGGACGAGTACGCCAGGGCGTGCGCGCGCGTCGCGTCCGGACGGCTGCCGGACCGGCTCGCCGACGTCGGCTGGCTGCTGGAGGAACTGAGGATCGGGCTGTTCGCCCAGTCTCTGGGCACAGCGGTACCGGTCTCGCCGAAGCGGTTCCGGCAAGCGCTGGAGAAGGCCGCGACTCCCGGTTAGGGGGTGCGGAAGCTCACATGGCGCCGGGTCCGCCCGGAGGCGGGTTCACCTGGCAGATCACCGCAGCCCGGCACGAGGCCGGGGGCGGACTCCGACGCCAGCAGGTCGAGTCGGTGCGACGTTCAGTGCACGCCGAGCGGGCTGGGACGCGTCGGGGAGTGCCGAGGGGTGGGCACTACCCGGAGGACGTTCCAGCGGACGCGGCGCGTGGGCTTGGCGACGGAGGTTGTCGACTCAGCCTGACGCACATAGCCGAGGTCGGCGGCAAGACGCTCACGGTCCCGGTCGACCACGGTGTAACTCAACATGGCTCCAGCTTGCGCCAGATCCTCGTTCGGAACAAGCTGACTTTGCCGAACGATCGTACGGTAGCGCCGTATGATTCTGGGGTGCTCGATGTCCACCGCCTCCGCATCCTCGCCGCCGTGGTCGCCAGCCGCTCGGTCAACGAAACCGCGCGCCGGCTGGGCTACACGCCCTCGACCGTGAGCCAGCACCTCCACACCCTCGAGGAGGAGGTCGGGTTCCGGCTCGTCGACCGGGTCGGACGGGGGATCGTCCCCACTCCCGCGGCGGTCGAGCTCGCTCGCGCGAGTGCCGAGGTGCTGGACGCGATGACGCGGTTGTCCGCGCAGGCCCGCGAACTCCGTGAAGGAGTGGGGGACAAGCTCACCCTGCGGACGTTCGCCTCCGCGGCCTACACGTGGATGCCGCCGGTCGCCCGCACCCTGCGCCAGGAGTTCCGCGGTCTGACCCTGGAGTTGTCGATCATCGAAGCGGACGAAGCGGGGCTGGCCGGGGAGGCCGACATCGAGCTGCACAGCGAGTTGCCGTTCATCGCACCGATCACGGTTCCGGGGTTCCGCCGCACCGAGCTCGGCGTGGACGACCTCGTCATGGTGATGCCGCCGGACCATCCGCTCGTCGGCGCCGGCGCAACCGACCTTGCCGAGTTCGAGGAGGACGACTGGGTCCAGTACGATTTCAGGGACGCGATCGCGACCCGGCTGGCGGAGCACGCCTGCAGCCAGGCGGGCTTCCGCCCCCACTACGTCGCCCGGGCGCAGGACCACGTCACGGGGCTGGCCTTCGTCGCCGCCGGGGTCGGGGTGGCGCTGGTGCCCGAGCTGGCTCTGGGCTGGTCGGCGTTCGACACGCCGACCGTGCGTCTGCGCAACCCGACACCGCAGCGCCGCATCGTCGCCCAGGTCCGCAACGCCGTCGCCACGTATCCGCCGGCGATGCGGACGCTGGAACTGCTCGGCAGGCTGGCCAGTCGCCTCGGTCACCCCTGATCGCCGGGGTACAGTGGCCGGGTGCTGGATCCGAGCCTGCTCTACAGCGTCGACCGTGACGTAGCCCAGAAAGTCCTGGGGACCGAGCCCGCCCTCGTCCACCTGTTCGAGGGCTACATCGACGCCGGCAACGTCACCCACGGACTCGCGTCCTACCTGCTCGCCGAGTGCGAGCACGAGGTGCTCGTCGAGTTCGACGTCGACCAGCTGCACGACTACCGGTCCCGGCGGCCGCAGATGGTCTTCGACACGAACCACTGGACCGACATGGCCGAGTACACCCTGCGCATCCACCGGTTGCAGGACGCCGACGGGCACACCCTCCTGCTGCTCACCGGGCCCGAGCCGGACACGCAGTGGCAGCGCGCGACAGCGGCGGTTTTGCAGCTGGCCGACTGGTTCGGGGTGTCCCGGCTCGTCACCTGCTCCGGTGTACCCATGGCCGTGCCCCACACGCGTCCCACGCTGGTCACGGCGCACGCGACGCAGCCCGAGCTGGCGACGGGCAATCCGATGTGGATCGACCGCGTCCAGCTTCCGGGCTCCTTCTCCCATGTTCTGGAGTTCAGCGCGGGCAAGGCCGGCCTGTTGGCGCAGGGTTTCGTCGCCCATGTTCCGCACTACCTCGCCCAGGCGAGCTTCCCGCAGGCAACGCTCGCGGTGCTGGAGCGACTCTCCACTGCGACGGGCCTGAGGGTGCCGATGGAGCCGCTGGCGGAGGCCAGCCGGGCGAACCTGGCGACCATCGAGGCCGAGACAGAGGGCGACTCCGACTTCCCCGCGATGGTGAACGCGCTGGAGGAGCAGTACGACCGGCTGGCGGCCAGCGGCGGCGCGTCCGTGCCCAGCGCGGACGAGATCGGCGCCGCGGTGGAACGCTTCCTCGCCGAGCAGGATCCGCCTCCGGACTTCGGCAGGTGAGATGGCCGGATCGGTAGCGGAACTGGTTTCGCTGCTCGACCTCGAGCCGCTCGGCGACGACACTTTCCTGGGGCCCGAGCGTTCCCTCGGTGAGCGGCTGTTCCAGCGGGTGTTCGGCGGACAGGTGCTCGCCCAGGCGTTGACGGCGGCGTACCGGACGGTGCCGCCCGGAAGGGTTGCCCACTCCCTGGGGGCCTACTTCCTGCGCGAGGGGCGTTCCGGCACGCCGATCACCTACACCGTCGAGCGGTCCCGGGACGGAGGAAGTTTCTCCTCCCGCCGGGTCAGCGCGAGCCAGGGCGATCGGCTGATCTTCACCATGGTCGGCTCGTTCCACGCCCTCGAGCCGGGCCTGAACCACTCGGACTCGCCGGCGGCCTGCGTCCCCGAACCCGGCGCCTGCCCGCCGCTGGCCGAGGTGCTCGGCGCGCGGTCGCAGCGGGCGATCGACGCCTGGCGCCGGGAGTGGGGCGCGCTGGACGTCCGGTTCGCCGGCGACACGTCAGCCCTGAGTTCGGAGGGACGGTCGGACGCGCAGATGACGGTCTGGGTGCGGACGGAGTCCGAACTGCCGGATGACCCGCAGGTCCACCAGGCCGTCCTCGCCTACGCCAGCGACCTGACCCTGCTGGCTGTCAGCACGGTCTCGCACCCCGTCGAGTTCGGCGGGCCGGGGATGCAGATCGCCTCCATCGACCATTCGATGTGGTTCCACCGTCCGGCACGCGCCGACGAGTGGCTGCTGTACGACCAGGTGTCCCCTTCGGCTTCGTCGGGGCTCGGCTTCAGCTTCGGGCGGATGTTCTCCGGCGGGACGTTGGCCGCCTCCTGCGCACAGGAGGGCCTGATCCGGCTGCTCGAGCCGCAGTGACCTGCCCGGTGGCCCGCAGGGTCGGGCCACCGGACGCTCGGGTCAGGCCGCTTCGGAGTCCGAACGCAGCTTGGAGATCGCGTGCCGTTCGATCTGGCGGACGCGCTCGGCTGTGATGCCCCACACGGCGGCGATGTCGGCAAGCTTGGCCTGGCGGCCGTCCAGCAGCCCGTAGCGGCGGCGGACGACGTCGGCGGAGCGCTCGTCGAGCGTCGACAGCATGCCTTCGAGCCGGGCGCGGTCCTCGGCGTCCAGCACCATCTCGTCCGGGCCCGGGGCGGTCTCGCGGGCGAGCAGGTCGCCGAGCGCCGTGTCGCCGTCCTGTTCGATCGGGGCATCGAGGCTGACGTGGTCGCGAGCCAGCCGCAGCAGGTCGACGATGTCGTCCACCGTCACGGCGAGCTCCTCCGCGATCTCGGCGATCTCCGGCTCGCGGCCGAGGCGGCGCTCGAGGGTCCGCCGGACGGCGGAGACCTGGTTGACCTGTTCGGCCACGTGGACGGGGAGGCGCACGATCCGTCCCTGCTGCGCGATGCCGCGGGAGATCGACTGCCGCACCCACCAGGTGGCGTACGTCGAGAACTTGAAGCCCTTGGTGTAGTCGAACTTCTCGACCGCGCGGATCAGCCCGGTGTTGCCCTCCTGCACGAGGTCGAGCAGGGGCATCTGCGAGCGGCCGTACTTGCGGGCCACAGACACCACCAGCCGCAGGTTGGCGGTGATGAACCGCTGCATGGCCGCGTCCCCCTCCTCGGCGAGCTGCTGGAGCTCGGCGGTGGTGGCCTTGACCTTGTGCAGCTTGGCGTCGGCGGGGTCGAGGTCGCCGTCGAGGATCGCGTGGGCGTAGCGGCCGGCCTCGATCAGCCGGGACAGCTCGACCTCTTCGGCTGCGGTGAGCAGCGCGGTCTTGGCGATCCCGTCGAGGTACAGGCCGACGGCATCCTTGCCGTCGATGCCGTCGTTGGTGCGGACGCGGTGTGCGGTAGCAATCACTGTGACTCCCTTTCGCTTGCCCTCAGTACAACGAACGAGCGCCCGCGAATTCTCCTGTTGGACCCTGTTGGATTACCCCAGGCCGACAGGGGGCAACCAAGTCAAGACCACGGTCTGATTTGCGAACCCACCCCGGGCCGTGGACGTGAGAGCCGGCTGAGTGCAGCCTGTGCGGCTCTCAGCGCCCGGGAGTGGTCGCGCGGATGAGCCAGGCGAGCTCGAAAGCGTCGTCGCGCCAGGACTGGTAGCGCCCCGACGCGCCGCCGTGGCCGGCGACGAGTTCGGTCTTCAGCAGGATCGGGCGCGACGAGCCGGTCGTGTGCCGGAGCTCGGCGACCCACTTGGCCGGCTCGGTGACCTCGACGCGGGTGTCGTTGAAGCTCGTCGTCACCAGGATCGCCGGGTACTCGCCGGGATGGACGTTCTCGTAGGGGGAGTAGGACCGCATCAGCCGGTACACCTCCGGGTCGTGCAGCGGGTCGCCCCATTCCTCCCACTCCGTGACGGTGAGCGGCAGGTCGGGATCGAGGATCGTCGTCAGCGGGTCGACGAAGGGGACGGCCGCGTGCACGGCGGCGAACGCGTCGGGGGCGAGGTTGACCGCGGCGCCGATGAGCAGCCCGCCCGCGCTGCCTCCCTCCGCTGCGAGTCGCTCGGGCGAGGTGTACCCCGCGTCGACGAGGTGGCGGGCACAGGCGACGAAGTCGGTGAACGTGTTGGTCTTGGCCGCCAGCCGGCCCTGCTCGTACCAGGCGCGACCGAGTTCACCCCCGCCGCGGACGTGGGCGATGGCGTACACGTAGCCGCGGTCGAGCAGGCTCAGCCGCGCGATCGAGAAGGTCGGAGGGATGCTGATCTCGTAGGCGCCGTAGCCGTACAGCAGGCAGCCGGCGGAGCCGTCGAGCGCGAGGTCGGCCCGGTGCACGATGGAGATCGGGACGCGGGTGCCGTCCGTGGCCGTCGCCCACTCCCGGCGCTGCACGTAGTCGGTGGGGGAGTAGGGGCCCCGCTCGGGATGGTCGAGCACGGGACGCGAGCGCAGGATCCGGCGCGATCCATCGTCCAGCCGGTACTCCAGCACCTGTCCCGGGGTGACCATCGACTGGTAGTGCAGCCGGATCCGGTCGGTGTCGGCCTCGTCCCCGTCGTCGGCGTCGGCTGTGAAGATCGGCTCGTCGAAGGAGAGCGGGACGGCCGGGCCGACGTCGCCGCTCGCGTCCCGCATCCGGAGCGCGACCTGCTGCAGCCCGTCGCGGCGTTCGCTGATCACGAGCACACGGTCGTACGCGCTGACGCCCAGCAGCCGGACTCCCGGCTCACCCGTCCAGATGGGCCGCCAGTCAGCGGTCGTGCTCGCGTCCAGGGGGGCCTCGGCGAGGGCGAAGTCCGGCGCGTCGTCGTTGTGGACGATGAACAGCCGGTCGCCTGCGACGTCGACGTCGTACTCGAGGCCCTCGCGGCGGCCCGCGACGCTGCGCAGGCGGAGGTCGTGCTGGGAGGTGTCGGCGAGCCAGGTCTCGGAGGTGTTCTTCGCCGCGGCCGAGACCACCAGCCAGCGGTCGTCCCGCGAGGTGTCGACGCCGAGCCAGAACCGCTCGTCCGGTTCGTGCAGCAGCTCCAGGTCGTGCGCGTGGCCGAGGCGGTGGAGCCAGAGGCGATCCGGGCGCCAGGCCTCGTCGATCGTCAGGTAGCAGATCGCGTCGTTCCCGGCCCAGGCGCCCCCGCTGGACACCTCGTCGACCTGGTCGGGCAGCAGTTCACCCGTGGTCAGGTCCTTGATGGAGAGGCGGTACCGCTCGTCACCCCGCTCGTCGACCGAGTAGGCCAGCCGGAGCCCGTCGGGTGACACCGCGAACAGGCCCAGTGCGAAGAACTCCGTGCCGTCGGCGAGCGCCTGGCCGTCCAGCAGCAGCTCCTCGCCGGCTGGACGCGGGCCGTCGGGGTCGGGCAGGTCGTCGCGTCCGGAGGCCGGGCAGCGGTGCAGGGTGGGGTAGTCATGCCCTTCGGTGGTGCGCGAGTAGTACCAGAACTCGCCGAGTCCCGGGTGCCGGGCGAACTCGGGAACGCTGAGGTCGGTCTGGCGGGTGCGGGCCTTGATGTCGGTGAAGATCTGCTCGGTCAGCTCGGCACAGTCCGCGGTCATCGCCTCGGTGTATGCGTTCTCCTCCCGCAGCCAGTCCACGAACTCCGCGGCGTCCTTCTCCCGCATCCACGCGTACGGGTCGGAGAAGGTGTCACCGTGGTGGGTGCGCGCCTCGGGGCGGCGCGGGGGAACCGGCGCGGTTCTGGGTACGGGCATGAGGTCAGAATATGGGCCACTCCGGGTTGGGTGATCCGGCTCGCCGTGGCACAATAGACCCACGAGGCATTGACAGTCCCCGGCTGGCGTATGCCCTGAGCACTCTGTTGAGAGGTTGCCTGTGTCCCCACGCTCCAGCGCCGCCGCTGCTTCCATCCCCGAAGAAGAGGCGGTGGCTCCCACCCGTTCGCGCCGTTCACGGCAGGCCGCGCCCGAGGCTCCGGCTCCCGTCGCGAAGCTCGTCGAGTCGTCGTCGCCGACGACCCCGGCGGAGGTCGACCCCACCGAGGACGTCCTTGTCGACGAGGACATCGAGGACCTCACGGAGGACGACGTCGAGGACGACTCCGAGGTCGAGGTCGTGACGGTCGAGGCGGCGGTGACCGACGTCACGGCGCGCGTGAGCAGGGAGGGTGACGCCGTCGTGCTCACCGTCGGCGGCAACAAGCGCACTCTGGACGACGTCGACGAGGCCGCCTTCGTCCCCGCGGAGGCCGCCCAGACCGAGGCCGAGCTGGCCGAGGACGAGGGCTTCAGCATCTCCGACAGCGACGAGGCCGACGAGCCCGAGCAGCAGGTGATGGTGGCCGGCGCGACCGCCGACCCCGTCAAGGACTACCTGAAGCAGATCGGCAAGGTCGCCCTGCTGAACGCCGAGCAGGAGGTGCAGCTCGCCAAGCGGATCGAGGCCGGGCTGTTCGCGGAGGAGAACCTCAACGAGGGCTCCGTCTCCGCAGGCGACCTCGAGGATCTCGAGTGGATCGCCGAGGACGGGCGCCGCGCCAAGAACCATCTGCTCGAGGCCAACCTGCGACTCGTCGTGTCCCTGGCCAAGCGCTACACCGGCCGCGGCATGCTCTTCCTCGACCTGATCCAGGAGGGCAACCTCGGCCTGATCCGCGCAGTCGAGAAGTTCGACTACACCAAGGGCTACAAGTTCTCCACGTACGCGACCTGGTGGATCAAGCAGGCGATCACCCGCGCCATGGCCGACCAGGCCCGCACGATCCGCATCCCCGTCCACATGGTCGAGGTCATCAACAAGCTCGCCCGTGTCCAGCGACAGATGCTGCAGGACCTGGGCCGGGAACCCACCCCGGAGGAGCTGGCCAAGGAACTCGACATGACGCCCGAGAAGGTCGTCGAGGTCCAGAAGTACGGCCGCGAGCCGATCTCCCTGCACACCCCGCTCGGCGAGGACGGCGACTCCGAGTTCGGTGACCTGATCGAGGACTCCGAGGCGGTCGTCCCGGCGGAGGCCGTGAACTTCACGCTGCTGCAGGAGCAGTTGCACGACGTGCTCGACACGCTGTCCGAGCGTGAGGCCGGCGTGGTCAGCATGCGGTTCGGGCTCACCGACGGCCAGCCCAAGACGCTGGACGAGATCGGCAAGGTGTACGGCGTGACACGCGAGCGGATCCGTCAGATCGAGTCCAAGACCATGAGCAAGCTGCGGCACCCTTCGCGTTCGCAGGTGCTCCGCGACTACCTGGACTGACCTGTGCGGCCGGTGATCCCGGTCCCGGTCAGTTCCGCAGGGCGGCCGCGGCGACCTCGCGCAGGTCGTCGATCACCGGCGCCCCGAGAGCGGCGAGGCGTGCGCGGGAATGGTGGCCACCGCTGAACAGCAGGCAGCCGGCCCCCAGCGCATCGGCGATCTCGAAGTCATGCTCGGAGTCGCCGACGAACAGGACGTCGGCTGCGTCCAGTCCCGATCCCGCCAGCCACCGCTCGGCCACCGCGTACTTTGAGGCGGCGTAGATGTCGGCGATGCCGAGTGCACCGTCGAGCCACGCGTCCAGGCCGAACGGTGCCAGCTGGGCGGTCAGGTAGTCCTGCTGTGACGCCGAGATCACGACCTGGCCCACGCCGGCGTCGTGCAGCGCCGCCAGCGCGTCACGTGCGCCGTCGTGGAGGGCACAGGCCTCGGCCGCCGGCAGGTACAACTCGTGGTAGCGGCGGGACGCCGTCGCGAAGCTGTGCTCGACGGTGTCGAAGCCGAGGTCCGCGTAGTACTCGACCACCGGGAACCGGAACCTGGCCTGGTAGTCGTCGACGCCGTCCAGCAGGGGCAGGCCGAACTCGGCCAGCATCTCGTTCGTGACCGAGATCGCGCAGGCGAGGTCGTCCAGCAGCGTCCCGTTCCAGTCCCAGACCACGTAGCGAGCCACGAGCGCCTACCGTGCCGAGCCGGAGGCGGGGGTGAAGCCGTGGACCTCGCCCAGGAACGAGAGCGCCTCCTGCGCCACAGCCTCGATGGTCTCGGCCCTGCGGAAGCCGTGGCCCTCGCCGGCGAAGACCCGCAGCCGCACCGCCAGCCCCTTTGCGCGGACGGCGTCGGCCATCGCCGTCGCCTGGTCGGGAGGAACCACCTTGTCGTCGGCACCCTGGAGGATGAGCATCGGGCAGCTGAGGCGGTCGAGGTGATGGATCGGCGAGCGGTCGACGTAGGTCTGCCGTCCGGCGGGGTACGGCGCGACGAGCGCGTCGGTGTAGTGCGACTCGAACTTGTGGGTGTCGGCCGCAAGGGTCTCCAGGTCGCCGATGCCGTACAGGCTGATGCCGGCCGCGAAGACGTCCGACGACGTCAGGGCGGCCAGGGTCGTGAAGCCGCCCGCAGACCCTCCGCGGATGCTCAGTCGAGCGGGGTCCGCGAGACCTTCCCGGACCAGCGCCAGCGCCGCGTCGACGCAGTCGCGGACATCGGCGAGGCCCCAGGCGCCCCTGAGCCGCTCCCGGTAGGCCCGGCCGTAGCCGGTCGAGCCCGAGTAGTTGACGTCGAGGATGCCGATGCCGCGGGACGTCCAGAACTGCACCCCGATCCGGAACCCGGGCGGCGAGTAGTCCGTCGGCCCGCCGTGGCTCCACACCTGAACGGGCGGGAGTTCGCCTGCGGGCGCGGTGCAGGTGGTGCTGGCCGGCGGGTAGTACCAGGCGTGCACCGGGCCGTCCGGGCTCTCCCAGGCGATCGCGGTTGCGATCGAGACACCGGCCGGATCGAGGTGCACCTCGGCGGAGCTGCGCAGCGCGATTGCTTCGCCGCTCGTCCAGTCGAGCTCGACGAGCTCATCGGGGCGGTCGGCATAGCCGAACAGGGCCAGGCAGGTCGAGCCGTTGCCGGCGACGCGGGCGGCCACCGCAGCGGTGTCGAGCCGGTGCAGCGCGCCGGGTCCCGAGTCGTCCGGATCGAACGTCAGCGCGCCCAGTCGCGCGACGCCGTCCACGAGCCACGAGCAGCCGATGACCCCGGGCCCGACCAGCGCGTAGGGGACGGGATCGTGCACCCACAGGGGGCCGCAGAACTCGTAGGGTGCTTCGAGGAGCACGCGGTCGCCGTCGGGCGCCCAGCGGTGGAAGTTCCAGAAGCCGCTCGCGTCGGACAGGTACACAAGGCCGCCGTCGGCGTCCCAGGACGGGTAGAGGGTGGAGGCGCCTTCCTGTCGTGTGACGAGGGTGGTCGATCCCGGGTCCACGAGGGGCGCGACGACGATCCGGGTGGAGTCCCACGGCATGTTGGGGTGGTCCCACTCGCACCAGGCGAGCCGTCCGTCGGTGCTGAGGCCCGGATGGGCGTAGAAGTCAGCACCCGAGGCCAGCACTCGGCCGCCCTCTGCGTCGGTGGCATCGAGGCTGAGCCCGACGACCGTCTGTTCCGGTTGCGCGTCCGAGACGCGATGGTCCTCGCGAACCGCGAGCAGGAGGCGTTCGGAGGGCGCGAGCCACAGGCCCGCGAACCGGAGACCGTCCACGGCCGTGAGGACGCGGTCGTGCCCGTCCTCGACCAGGTGCACGGCGCCATCAGGCCACGAGCAGTACGTCACCAGGCCCCCACGAGCGGTCCAGGCACCGCCGCCGTACTCGTTGACGGCGTTGCGGACGTAGGCGCCGGGGGCCACCTCGACCGGCTCGCAACCGGGGGACTGGCGCCACAGGCTCACCCGGCCCGCGTCGCTCGGCCGGCCCTCGGTCCAGTAGCGGACGCCACCGTCGACCAACCCGGGCGAGAGCCGGACGCCGGACGCGGCGAGGTCGGACGGCTGGATCGGGGACGGCCAGGACCCGTAGGGCAGTTCAGTGCTCACCTGTCCCAGTATCTCAATCGGGCAACGGTCAGACGACGACCGCCACGGCTGCGTCAGCGGCCGGGCAGGAAGGAGTCTTGACGCGTCCGGCGCTTGCGCCGGACAAGGATCACACGAAGATCGTCGTGTAGTCGGTCGCCCCCGCGAGGCGGGCCGATGCCTCGCCGAGGTCCATGCGGTCGGCCTCGGCCTCGATGGCCTTGCCGAGGAGGGTGGTCTCCCCGGCGGTGGCCAGCCCGGCGACACGCGGGAACGTGGCGAGCACCCAGGAGAGGGCGGCCCGGATGTCCTCGGGGTCGGTGAACGGCTCGTACCAGGTGGCGAGCTGGTGGTCGCCCGTCCACGGGCGTCGTGCGATCGCCTTGATCGTGCGGAGGGCGACGTCCCGCTCGCCGGCCAGTTCGTAGAGGATGTCGAAGTTGGCGCGGAACTCTTCGTCGGCGGTGTAGAGGTGATAGTTCACCGGAGTGAGCACGGAGTCGAAGTCGAAGCGTCGGAGCGCCTCGGCGTGCACCACCGGAGCCTGCTCGGTGTGCCCGGTGATGCCGATCCAGCTGACGATGCCCTCGTCCTTGGCGCGGACGAACGCCTCCAGGCAGCCCCCGGGGGCGAACACCTTGTCCAGCTCGGGAAGGTCGCACACGGCGTGCACCTGCCACAGGTCGATGTGATCGGTGTGGAGCAACTCCAGGGACCGCTGCAGCTCGCGCCAGGCGTCCTCAGCGCGGCGTTCGGTGGTCTTGGTGGCCAGGAACACCTGGTCGCGGACGCGCTCGACCGTCGGGCCCATCCGCAGCTCCGCGTGCCCGTAGGAGGCTGCGGTGTCGAGGTGGTTGATCCCCGCAGCCAGCGCCTGCGCGAGCGAGGCGTCCGCCACCTCCTGGGTGACCTCACCCAGGGCGGCGGCGCCGTACACCAGCACGCTGGTCTCGTGTCCGATCCGTCCCAGTCTGCGCTTCTCCATCGCTGGTGCTCCTCCCGACGCTGCGTCCGTGCCGATCCGTACGGACACGATACGACGCTTACCCGTCCGGGGAACGGCGCGACCCCCGGTCCTGGGGACCGGGGGTCGCGAGGTACTGGGGCTGTCGCCTCAGGCGAGCTTGTCCGTCTCGTCCTGGATCGACAGCGCGACCTGACTGAGCTTCGCGGAGTGGGCCTTGGCGTGGTGAGCGCAGAAGAGCAACTCTCCACCGGAGGTGAGGGTCACCCGAAGGTAGGCCTGTGCTCCGCAGCGATCGCATCGATCTGCTGTGGTCAGGGGTTCGGCAACTGTGCTGCTCATGGTGTCCTCGCTCTCTCACCCGTCGTCCGGCGCCCGGTACAACGCCTGCATCCGCCTGCTTTGTTCCCGGCCTTGCCAGTGTATGCACGCCGGGCCAACCGATCGGTTCACTCCCACGACACCGTCATCCGAATACGCACAACTGTTACGTGCCCGAGATAATCTCACCCGGTGACGACGACGAAGGCTGCCGAGGGGCGCGACTACGAGGCCCGGCACCTGCTCGTGCTGGAGGGCCTGGAGGCCGTCCGCAAGCGTCCCGCGATGTACATCGGCTCGACCGACACCCGCGGCCTGATGCACTGCCTGTGGGAGATCATCGACAACGCGGTCGACGAGGCGCTGGCCGGCTACGGCGAGCGCATCGCCGTCCGGCTCGAGGCGGACGGCTCGATCTGCGTCGACGACGTCGCTCGCGGCATCCCGGTGGACATCGAGCCGCGCACCAAGCTGACCGGTGTCGAGGTCGTCTTCACCAAGCTGCACGCGGGCGGCAAGTTCGGAGCCGGCTCCTACAACGCCACCGGCGGCCTGCACGGCGTCGGGGCGTCGGTCGTGAACGCGCTCAGTGCACGGCTGGACGTCGACGTCGACCGCAACGGCGCCACCTGGTCCATGAGCTTCCGTCGGGGCGTCCCTGGCACGTTCGCGGGGGACGGGCCCGACGCGCCGTTCGAGCCCGGCGGTGGGCTCCGCAAGACCGGGCGGGTGGCGAAGGGTGTCACCGGCACCCGGATCCGGTACTGGCCCGACCGCCAGATCTTCCTTCCGGGTGCGGAGCTGTCGATGACCCAGCTGCTGGCGCGTGCCCGGCAGACCAGCTTCCTGGTCCCGGGCCTCCAGCTGGACGTGACCGACTCCCGCGGCCCCGAGCCGGTCACCGAGGTGTTCAAGCACGACGGCGGCATCAGCGAGTTCTGCGACTTCCTTGCCTCCGACCCGCCGGTGACCGAGGTCATCCGGCTGCAGGGCACCGACAGCTTCACCGAGACCGTCCCGATGCTCGACGACGCCGGCGCGATGACGCCGACCGACGTCGAGCGCACGCTCGAGGTGGACATCGCCCTTCGCTGGGGGACGGGGTACGACTCGCAGGTCGCCTCGTTCGTCAACATCATCGCCACCCCGAAGGGCGGCACCCACGTCCAGGGCTTCGAACGCGGCCTGACCAGGGCTTTCGCCCGTGGGCTGGACGGTACGCGGCTGCTGCGGGCCGGCGAGGAGCTCACTAAGGACGACGTCCAGGAGGGGCTCACCGCCGTCGTGACGGTGCGGCTGGCCGAGCCGCAGTTCGAGGGGCAGACCAAGGAGGTCCTCGGCACGCCGCCGGTGACCCGGCTGGTCACGAAGGTCGTCGAAGCCGAGCTGGGCGACTTCCTCAGCTCGAACCGCGCCGCCATCCGTCCGCAGGCGCGAGCGGTGATGGAGAAGGTCGTCGCTGCGTCCCGGACACGGGTCCAGGCGCGGGCCCACAAGGAGGCGCAGCGCCGGAAGAACGCGCTGGAGTCGTCCACGCTGCCCGCCAAGCTCGCCGACTGCCGCAGCACGGACCTCGACCGCACCGAGCTGTTCATCGTGGAGGGCGACTCGGCGCTCGGTACAGCGAAGCTCGCCCGCGATTCGGAGTACCAGGCGCTCCTGCCGATCCGCGGCAAGATCCTCAACGTGCAGAAGGCGTCCATCGGCGACATGCTCAAGAACGCGGAGTGTGCCGCGATCATCCAGGTCGTCGGCGCGGGGTCGGGGCGCACGTTCGACCTGGACGCGGCGCGCTACTCCAAGGTGATCTTCATGGCCGACGCCGACTCCGACGGCGCCCACATCCGCACCCTGCTCGCGACGCTGTTCTTCAAGTACATGCGTCCGATGGTCGCCGCGGGCCGGGTCTACACCGCCGTCCCGCCGCTGCACCGGTTCGAGCTGATCAACCCTCGCAAGGGCCAGGACAAGTACGTCTACACCTACAACGAGGCCGAGTACCGGCGGAAGCTGGCCGAGCTGACGAAGCGGGGCCAGCCGTTCAAGGAGCCCCAGCGCTACAAGGGGCTGGGCGAGATGGACGCCCACGAGCTGGCCGAGACCACGATGAACCCGCGCCAGCGGACCCTCCGTCGGATCACCGTGGACGACGCGGCGAGCGCGGAGTCGACGTTCGAGAAGCTCATGGGCAACGACGTCGGTCCGCGGCGCGAGTTCATCATCGAGGGCGCCTACGCCCTGGACGCCGAGCGCATCGACGCCTGAGGTCCCCTCAGCAGATCTGCTCCAGCAGACCGGAGTCCACGTCGTAGTGGAAGCCGCCCACCAGCGCCCGTCCGGCGATGAGGGGGTGCTCCGCGAGGAGCCGGACATCGGCCCGCAGGTGGGTGAACTGATCAGGGTCGGCCCCGAACACGTGACCGGAGGCGTCGATCCCGCTGGCTTCGGTGACCCGGCGGGCGAGGTCGGCGTCGCTGCCGGAGGCCATCGCGCAGCGACTGTGGCTGACCACGAGGATGCGGTCGACCCGGAGCAGGTTCACGCCGAGGATGCAGCCCTCCAATGCGTCCGGGGTGACGTGGCCGCCGGGTGTCCGCAGGATCTTGGCCTCGCCGAGGAACAGCCCGATCATCTCCAGCGGCTGCAGGCGAGAATCCATGCACGTGACGACGGCGATGCCGGCGTGGGCGTACCCGTCGAAGTTGCGCGGCGCCGAGTTCGCGTAGCGGCGGTTGGCGTCCAGCAGGTCGTCGAAATTCTCATGCACGAAGGCCACCCTAACCAGCGGCCGAAGGGTCCGCACGCCGGCCCGGAGGTGACGTGGCCGGCTCGGCATAGGGTTCGTGACGTGCGTGAACCATCGTCGGACACGGGCACCGCTGGGTGGATCGCGGCCGCCCGGGCGCGCGAATCCTCCCGACGCGACCGACTCTTCGACGACCCGTGGGCCGGACTGTTGGCCGGCGAGTCCGGCCTCGCCCGCTTGCGGGCCAGTGAACAGGACGGGGGCGAGAACAGGTTCCTTCCGGTGCGCACGCGCTTCTTCGACGACGTGGTCGTGGAGGCGGGCACCTGGGCGCGCCAGCTGGTGATGCTGGGAGCGGGTTTCGACACCCGGGCGTACCGGTTGCCGCTGCCGGACCGCATGAGCGTGTACGAGATCGAGCTACCGGAGGTGATCGCCCTGAAGGAGACGGCCCTGGAGGCCGCCCGGGCCCGCGCGGTCTGTCGCCGTCACGTCGTGGCGGCCGACCTGCGGGACGACTGGCCGGGCGCCCTGCTCGCAGAGGGGTTCGACCCGGGCGTCCCGACCCTGTGGCTGGCCGAGGGACTCGTGTTCCACCTCGGGCGCCGGACGGTCCAACGTCTGCTGGCACAGGCGGCGACACTGTCCTCCGGCCGGGCAGCGATCGCCCTGGACGTGTTCGGCACCGGTCTGCTGCGGCTCCCGTCGATGCAGGCCACGGTGGAGCGTCGCGCGGCGGACGGCCGTGAAGCCCCGTTCTGCATCGATGACCCGGCGACCCTGCTGCGCCGGTGCGGCTGGCCGCACTGCGCGATCACGGAGCCCGGCCAGAGCAGGGCCAACTACGGTCGGCTCGCCCCGCTCCCCGACGACTGGTCCGGCGGAGCGGCCCCCGACCTGCGCACCTACCTGGTGGTCGCCGGCAGGGGAGTGCCGTCGCCGTGATTGCGAGCTCGTCGCCTCGGTGCCCCGAGGACGCGAGTCCCGTCCGCGCGGTTCAGAGCTTGTAGCCGAAGGTCCGCAGCAGGGCACGCCTCGCGCTGACGTCGGCCTCGGTCTCGACGCCGAGGGGCGGCTCACCGTCGATCACGCCCACGACGCCGCGGCCGCGGGCGGTGACGGCGACCAGCACCTCGACCGGGTTGGCCGTCGCGCAGAAGATCGTGCACACCTCGGGGACGGCCTTGAGCGGATTCAGCACGTTGAGGGGGAACCCGTCGCGGAGGAGGATGACGAAGCTGTGTCCGGCCGCGATCTCCAGTGCGTTCCGGGTGGCGATGTCCACGAGTTCCGAGTCGTTCCCGGAGTGCCGCACCAGGCGCGGCCCCGAGGCCTCGCAGAAGGCGACGCCGAACCGCAGCGACGGACTGACGCCGACCAGCATCTCGTGGAGGTCGTCCACGGTCTTGATGAAGTGGGCCTGCCCGATCACGACGTTGACGTCGTCCGGCTTGCTGACGGGCACGGTCTCGAAGGACACCGACTTCTCACTCACCGTCCCATGGTCCCACCGTTCCCGGCCCCGAGCATCGGGTGTGAGCGGAGCCCAGCAGACGGGCCGCCCACCAGCCGGTGAGACTCGGTCAGGCGTGGAAGCGGGAGCCGACGGCGGCGACCGGCTGGCCGATGGACACGCCGGACGCGTCCCGCCGGACATCCACGGCCGGGAGGTCGATCGGTGCGCCGCTGGCAGCGGCAGCGATGACGGGATCCGGTCCGGCCCAGGCGAGCAGCAGGGCGTCCTCCCCCTTCAGGAAGCGCTGGCAGCGAACCCCGCCCGTCGCGCGCCCCTTGCCCGGGTACTCCGCGAGCGGTGTGACCTTGACGCTGCCGGAGTCGGTTCCCGGAAGCGCTGCGGACGAGCCGGCGACGGTGACCACCGACGCGTCGGCGAGCGTGCTCGCGCCGAAGAAGACGGCCTGCGCGCCCGAGGACAGCTTGATGCCGGCCATGCCTCCGCCCGAGCGTCCCTGAGGCCTCACGGACGTGGCGGGGAAGTGCAAGAGCTGTGCATCCGAGGTGATGAAGACCAGCTGCACGAGATCGTGTTCGAGTTCGACGGCGCCGACCACCTCGTCGCCTTCGTCGAGGCGGATGATCTCCCACGCGTCCTTGCCGATGACCTCGGGCTGCACGCGCTTCACGACGCCGCGCCGGGTCCCCAGTGCCCAGCCGAAGGTCGACTGCCCCAGCGTGCCGAGGCCGAGGATGCGCTCTCCGGGCTCGAGGGGCATCAGCTCGACGGCCGGAGACCCGCCCTGGAGGTTGGGCGCTGACGCTGTCTGGGGGACGCTCGGCACCTCGATCGCGTGCCCGCGCAGCAGGCGTCCGGTGTTGGTGAACGCGCAGAACTCGCCTCGGGCGGTCGTGCGAACGGCGGACGTGATCACGTCGTGCACCGCGCGGGGACCCGAGCTGGGCAGGGGTTCGGCGTTGTCGGTTCGGGCGAGCAGCCCCGCAGAGCTGAGCAGCACCCAGCACGGCTCGTCGGCGATCTCCAGCGACGCGGCCGCCTTCGCGGCGGTCACCTGGGTGCCGGCGCTGGCGAGGAGCACCGTGCGGCGGGGCGTGCCGTGCGTGCGCGCGACCTCGTCCAGCTCGCCGGAGGTGACCTCGTGCAGCCGCTCCTCGGAGTTGAGGATGCCCTCGAGGTCGTTGATGGTGGCCCACAACCGGTCGCGTTCAGCCTCGAGGTCGATCCGGCTGAACTTGGTGAGGCGGCGCAGCTGCATGTCGAGGATGTAGTTCGTCTGGGTCTCGGTGAGCTCGAAGGCCTCCATCAGCCGCGTGCGGGCCTGGGCGACGTCGTCGGAACTGCGGATGATCGCGATCACGTCGTCTATGTCGACGATGGCGATGAGCAGGCCCTCGACCAGGTGCAGGCGGTCCCGGGCCTTGCCGAGCTGGAAGGCGGAACGCCGCCGGATCACGTCGAGGCGGTGGTCGAGGTACACCCGCAGCATCTGCTGCAGGTTCAGCGTGCTCGGCTGTCCGTCCACCAGCGCGACGTTGTTCGCCGCGAACGTGTCCTCGAGCTTGGTCAGCCGGTACAGCTCCTCCAGGACCGCTTCGGGGTTGAACCCGTTCTTGACCTCGATCACGAGCCGGGTGCCGTTGGCCAGGTCCGTGAGGTCCTTGATGTCGGCGATCCCGGTCAGCTTCTTCGCTGTGACCAGGGTCTTCACCTGCTCGATGATCCGCTCGGGACCGACCTGGTAGGGCAGCTCGGTGACCACGATCCCCTTGCGACGGGGATGGACCTGCTCGATCCGCGCGGTGGCCCGGACCTTGAAGGTGCCGCGTCCCGTCGTGGACGCGTCCGCGACCCCGTCCAGGCCGATGATCTTTCCGCCGGTCGGGAAGTCGGGTCCGGGGACGAACCTCATCAGGTCCGCGCTGTCGGCCTCGGGATGCTTCAGAAGGTGCTTGAGGGCCTGCACCACCTCGACGAGGTTGTGCGGCGCGATGTTCGTCGCCATGCCGACCGCGATGCCCTGGCTGCCGTTCACCAGCAGGTTCGGGAAGGCCGCGGGCAGGACGACCGGCTCGGTCTCCTTCCCGTCGTAGTTCGGGCGGAAGTCGACGGTGTCGGCCTCGATGTCCGCCGTCATCGCGACCGCAGCGGGCGCCATCCGGCACTCGGTGTAGCGCATGGCGGCCGGACCCGCGTCCAGCGACCCGAAGTTGCCGTGCCCGTCGACGGTGGGCAGCCGCATCGCCCACGGCTGGCCCAGGCGGACGAGGGCGTCGTAGATCGCCGAATCACCGTGGGGGTGGTAGAGGCCCATCACCTGGCCGACGACGCGGGAGCACTTGACGTGGGCCACGTCGGGACGGATCCGCATCTGGTCCATCGTGTAGAGGATCCGGCGCTGGACGGGCTTGAGGCCGTCCCGGGCGTCGGGGAGGGCGCGGGAGTAGATGACCGAGTAGGCGTACTCGAGATAGCTCGTCTCCATCTCGGCGGAGACGTCGATGTCGACGATCCGTTCGGCGATGTCGTCGGGTGGCGGTGGTTTGGCGACCATCTGGGGTCCTCGTGCTTCTCGTCAGTCGATCTGGGGCAGGCCGTCCACGGCCGTGAGCAGCCCGCGTCCGTCCGGCGCATGCACCCAGGGGATGCCGGTCGTGCCCTCGCCCTCGTCCGCGGGATCGGGGAAGATGCCGTGGGCGAGCACCTGCTCGGTGGGGGACAGCTGTCGGATCGCGACCGCCCGTACGCGGTCCGGTGCGACCCGGGAGAACTCGGTGTAGATGGCTGCGTCGTGCTGGCCGTCGTCTCCGACGAGGAGCCAGGAGATGTTCGGGAAGTCGCGGGTCAGCTGCAGCAGCGATTCGGCCTTGTGGGCCCAGCCGGAGCGGAACCAGCCCGTGTTGGTCGGCCCCCAGTCGGTGAGGAGCATCGGGCCGGGAGGGAAGCCGTGCCGCTTGAGGAAGCGGGACAGAAAGCCGTGCGTGTTCCAGGCACCGGTCGAGACGTAGACCAGGGGAGCCCCCGGGTGCCGGGCGATCAGCGAGCTGTACATCCTCGCCATCCCTGGGACGGCCTGACGGGCGGACTCGTCGCGGATGAACGAGTTCCACGCGGCGATCATCGGTCGCGGCAGGAACGTCGAGATCACCGTGTCGTCGATGTCGGAGACGATCCCGAAGTCGATGTCGTCGGCCACGACGTGGATGCGGGCCTGCTCGGGCTCGGACTCGGGGCTGCGGACCTCGACGGTCTGCCAGCCGGCCGGCAGACCGTGGTTGCGGACGCGCTGGTCGAAGTAGCCACCCCGGTCCGTGAGCAGCGGGATGACGTCGTCGCCGACCCGGATCTGCACGGGGACGCGGACGCAGGCAGCGCTGAAGAAGTTGCGGAAGCCCCTGCGCCGGATGAACTCCTCCGTGGCCCTGCCCAGCCCGCCGCGGGCACGCCGCGGGACCAGGACCACCCGTCCGAGCACCCGAAGGCTCTCCGAGGTCCCGTAGCCGGTGTAGCAGATCACCCGCTCGGTCCAGCCGAGCGCGCGCAGCAGGGCCTCGATCCGACGGTCGACGGCCTCCTCCACGCGTGCTGCGATGAAGGGCCGGGTGCTCACGGCTCCCAACCATAACGGCAGTGCACTCGGTTGGGGCTCAGCCGACGCGCGTGCGAAGATGAGCCAATGACGCCGTCCCACACGCACGGGCTGCCGGCGGCGCTGGCTTCGGAGATCCACGAGTGCGGCTATTTCCCCGAACTCGTGGCCGACACCGTCGCCCTCGCGCTCGGCGACGAGCCCGAGTTGGCCCACCTCGTCCACCACGAGGCGACGTTCAACCGGGACGAGATCCAGCGCCACCTGTCCGTCCTTGTGCTGACTCCGACGCGTCTGGTGGTGTCGCACACCGACGAGAACGACGAGCCGGACGCCCCCGGCCAGGCGCTGACGACCACCGAGGCCGTCTCCCTGCGTCGGGTGACCTCGGTCGCGCTGAGCCAGGTCGTTTCGCATCCCGAGCATCCCGGCGCCCGCCGCGAGATCGCCGAGGCATGGCTGGCGATCGGCTGGGGCACCATGCGCCGGCTCGACCTGGAACCGGCACAGTGCGCCGACCCCGAGTGCGAAGCGGACCACGGCTACACCGGGATGGCGACGGCTGAGGACCTCACCGTCCGGATCAGCCTTGCCGGGGACGGCGCGGCGAAGGTCCGCGAGCTCGTGGCCTTCGCCACGGCCCTGCAGCTGGTCACCGGCAAGGACTGATGAGCGGGCCCACGCTCCCGGCGTACGGCACCGGCTCGCTCGCCGACCTTCTTCCGAGTATCGGAGCCCATCTGGGTGTGTCCGGCGCGGTCGACCGCCTCGGACTGGCGGGCGCCGACGGCTACGTCGTGCTCCTCATCGACGGACTGGGCGTCGAGCAGCTGCGCGCGTTCGCCGATCACGCGCCGTTCCTGGCAGGACTTCCCGAGCGCACGATCACCAGCTCCGTGCCGAGCACGACGGCGACAGCCATCACCAGCCTCGGGACGGGGCTGCCGCCAGGGGCGCACGGACTGGCCGGCTACTCGTTCTGGTACCCACCGATCCGCGACGTCCTCACGACGCTGCGCTGGCCGACCGGGGTCTCCGGGGAGGATGTGCAGCCGCAGCTGACCTACCTCGAGCGATTGTCCGGAGCCGGGGTCGAGTGCGGCACGGTTGCGCCGGCCCCGTTCGCGCGGAGTGGGCTGACCACCGCAGCGCTGCGCGGGGCGCGGTTCTGGCCCGTCCTGAATGAGACCGACCTCGCTGCCCGCGTCCGATTGGTCGCCTCGGCGGTCGAAGTCGGCGACCGCACCGTGACGTACTGCTACGAGCGCGGCCTGGACCATGCCGGGCACCCGCACGGGGTCGGGTCCGGGCAGTGGCTCGCCGCGCTCGCCCGCGCCGACGACCTGGCCCGCCGGCTCCGGGAGGCGCTGGACGGGTCCGTCCGGCTGGTCGTGACCGGTGACCACGGAATGGTGAACGTGCCGCCCGACGCCAGGCTGATCGTCGAGGACCATCCCGTCCTTCTCCGCGACGTCACCGCCCTTGCCGGGGAGGGACGGCTGCGCCAGCTCATGGTCGCGGACGGCGCGGCGGACGCGGTGGCGTCCCGGTGGCGTGACGCGCTGGGGGAGCGGGCCTGGGTGCTCACCCGCGAAGAGGCGGTGGCCGAGGGCTGGTTCGGCGACCTCGCCCCCCGGTTCGCCGGACGGTTCGGCGACGTCCTGGTCGCCATGGCCGGTGACGGTGCGGTGATGACCCGACGGCTGCCGAGGGAGCTCGGCCTCGTCGGCATGCATGGCTCGCTCACGTCGGCCGAGATGCTGGTGCCGCTGCTCGTCTCCTGAATCCGCTCGGCCGAGAAGATCGAGGTGCCGGCGCCGGCTCCGGCAGGGGCGCCGGGACGGCCTGTCCGGGCGCCCGGCGACGACGCTCCTCGGGCACGGGGCCCCGAACGGCGCCTACGCTGCGGTGATGACGATCCGGGAGTACTACGAGGACGCCTTCGACGAGCACGCCAGACTCGGGGCGGACTCGCTGGAATGGATCCGCAGCCGCGAGCTGATCGGCCGCATCATCCCCGCTGCCCCGGCCCGGGTGGCCGACGTCGCAGGCGGCACGGGGCCCTACGCGGTCTGGCTCGCCGGGCAGGGTCACCGGGTGAGCCTGCTGGACCTGGTGCCGTCCCACGTCGACCGCGCCAGGGAGCGCGCTGCGGCCGTGGGGGTCGCGGTCGAGTGCGTGGTCGGGGACGCCAGGGCGCTCCCGTGGCCCGACGGGAGCTTCGACGTCGTCCTGATCATGGGCGCGCTGTACCACCTGCAGGAGCGCGCCGACCGGCTCGCCTGCCTGCGCGAGGCCCGCCGAGTGCTCGTGCCCGGTGGCGCCCTGGCCGCCGCGTACATCTCTCGCTGGGCGTCCCTCGTCGACTCCTACCGGTACGGCTTCGTCGCCGATGCCCGGTTCGCCTCGATCCTGGCCGACGACCTGGCGACGGGACGCCACGAGAACCCCGGGCGCCACCCCGACTGGTTCACGACGTCCTACTTCCACACCCCGGCGGAGATCGCGGGGGAACTGGCCGAGGTGGGCTTCACGGACGTCGAGGTGCTCGCGGTGGAGGGTTTCACCTCCGCGACCGGCGTCCCGGACGCGCTGCGCGGCGAGTCGCTGCCCGTCGTGCTGGACCACCTCAGGTCTACGGAGCGCGAGCCGGCGCTGCTGGGGATGTCATCGCACCTGATGTCGCTGTCGCGGCGCCCCTGACCGCGTCCGGGCGCGAGTAGGCCGGCGGGCGCCGAGTGGGTCAGAATGTCGCCCGTGGCTGAACTGACGTACTTCACCGGGCCGATGGACTGCGGCAAGTCCACCCTGGCGCTGCAGGTCGCCTACACCGAGTCACAGGCCGGGCGGGAGGGCCGGCTGTTCACCATGCTGGACCGCTCCGGACACGCCGCCATCACCTCCCGCATCGGGCTGGAGCGCTCGGCGCTGCAGGTGGCACCCGACTTCGACTTCTGGGGCTACGTCGTCGGCGAGCTCACGAGCGGCCGCCGGATCGACTTCCTCGTCTGCGACGAGGCCCAGTTCTACGGCCCGACGCAGATCGACCAGCTCGCGCGGATCGTCGACGAACTGCAGATCGACGCCTTCTGCTTCGGCATCCTCACCGACTTCCGCACCGAGCTGTTCCCCGCGTCCAAGCGACTGGTGGAGCTGTGCGACCGGATGGAGTTGCTGCAGGTCCGGCCCCGCTGCTGGTGCGGCGAGCCGGCGACCCACAACGCGCGGACCGTCGGGGGCGTGATGGTCACCGAGGGCACCCAGGTCGTGGTGGGTGACACCGACTCCTCTGCGGAGGTCGCCTACCAGGTGCTGTGCCGGCGGCATCATCGCCGGCGTCTCACGCGGCAGGTGGCCGCAGTGACGCTGAACCCCGAGCCGCTGCCGTTCGGTGAGGACTGACTCGGCCGCGCTCGGTGACGGGACCGCTACTTCTGGTTCTTCGGGGTCGGCGAGCCGAACATGATCTCGTCCCAGCTGGGTACTTCGGCCCGCTTGCGGCGCGGCTTGGGACGCGGAGCGGGCTCGTGGGCCGGCGCGGGCTCGGGCTCGTCGACGAGGCTGGGCTGCTCCGGTTCCTGCATGGTGGACGCGCGCGGCGTCGGCTTCACAACCGGTTCCGGCTCATCTGCAGCCTCGGGCTCAGGCTCGGGGGTGACGTCGTGCTCGGGGGTGCGCTCGGGCTCAGCGACGCTCCGCCCGCGGTCGCGGGCGATCTCCTCGCGGATCAGACCCGCATAGATCTGGACGGAGTCCTCGTCGAAGCCGGACAGCATGTCGTAGAGGACGTCCAGTTCGCCCGAGGCGTTGGGGATGATGTCGTAGATCCCGTCGACCTCGGCGAGCTCGCCCTCCGTGAACGCGTCGTCGACCTCGTCGTCACCGTCCGCGCGGGGCTGGACGATCCTGACCAGCGCCAGGTCGTCGTTGAGGTCGACCGTCTGCTCCTCCTCGTCGCGACGGCGGCGTCCGGGCTGCGGCCCGTGGGAGGGGGAGTGAAGGCCGACCAGCCAGCGGGAGTCGTCGTCATCGGCGACCGAGAAGCGGCCGCTGGCGTCGTAGACGAAGCGGGCCTCCCGATGGGCCTTGCCGGAGTCATAGGAGACCAGGACCTGCCAGCGCCGTCCCTCGATGCGCCACGCGTCCCAGCTGACGCTGTCGGTGTCCACGCCCCGAGAGGTGAGGCGGTCCTCGACCACCTGCCCGAGGGTGCGGTGGGCGATCGTCTCGCCGCTTCGGCGGACCTGCTGCGAGCGGGCCTGTTGGGCGATGAACTCGCGTTCGGCGATCACCGGCGCCGCGTAGGGCTCGACCCACTCCGGGATCACTCCGGCTGCGCGCGCCACGTCCTCGAGCGAGTCACCGGCGCGCACGCGCGCCTGGATCTCGCGGGGAGTGAGCGAGCTCTCCATGGGCACTCCGGGGGGTCTTGGGCTCCCGCCCTGGTCGTGGAAGTTGTTCTGTGCAGGTAACCTACCAACCCATCCCGAGTTCGGCGCGTCCGCCGGGCCGGTATCCCGCCCGGACGACACACCTTTCTCGGGAATACGAACAGTGCCGAGAGCGCTTCGCTTTGCTGGCACGATAGCCCCCGCACGACCGCCGCCCCGACTACAGATGGATCGAAAGACTGATGGCTACCGATTACGACGCACCTCGCAAGACCGACGAGGAGAGCGAAGACTCGATCGAGGAGCTGAAGACCAGGCGCAACGACAAGAACTCGGGCAAGGTCGACGAGGACGAGGTCGAGGCCGCCGAGACCTTCGAGCTGCCCGGGGCCGACCTTTCGCACGAGGAACTGACCGTCCGGGTGCTGCCCAGGCAGGCGGACGAGTTCACCTGTGGGTCGTGCTTCCTCGTCAAGCACCGCAGCCAGATCGCCATGACGAAGAACAACGTCAGCTACTGCGTGGACTGCGCCGGCTGAGGCTGCCTCAGAGCGTGAACGTGGTCCTGCGGAAGCTCGGCGCCGGCGTGCCCATGGCCTTCGTCCACTGATCGGCCGCGAGCCGGTTCATCAACAACTGGGCAAGGCCGATGCCGATCCCGCTGGCCACGGCCCAGGTCAGGGCACGGCGCAGCGGCACGTCGGGATCGTTCGGGTCCGGCGGAGCGTCCCCTGTCGCGGCCTGCCACACCCCGTTGACCACCTTCGCGGCCACCACGGCCGTGATCGCACCGATGCCACCGGCGTACAGGTTCCACAACAGCTTCTTCGACGTGTCCATCTGTCCTCCTGCTGCCATCATGCCAAGCCCGTCCCCGCCAGGCGAGGGTGGACGCTAGCGTGGGGGCCGTGCAGATCTACTACTCCGAGCGCCTGTCGGCACCGGCGTCCTGGTGGGTGATCGGCCTGTTCTTCGCGGTCAGCTTCGTCTCGGCCGTGGGCCTGTACGCCGGCCCGGCCGTGTCCTTGGTCGCGTCGCTGGTGACAGCCGGGTGCGTTGCAGCGGTGCTGGTCGCGTACGGGAACCGGCGCGTCCAGGTGGACACCGACGGGCTGCACGCGGGAGGCGCGGTCCTGAGGTGGTCCTGCGTGGGCGACGTTGCGGCCCTGGACCGCGCGGCGACCGACGTCCGGCTCGGACCCGGCGCCGACCCGGCCGGCTGGCTGATGACGCGCGGCTACGTCCACGAGGCCGTCGAGGTGACGCTGAGCGACCCGGCCGATCCCCACCCCTACTGGCTGGTCTCGACCCGACACCCGGACGACCTTGCCGCGGCGATCGAGCGTGCACGAGCCGCGTGGGCGACCGGCCCGGGGGTGTCCGCGGGTTGATGCGGCCTTTCGGACGCCTCGGTGGCATGCGGGCACGGCCCGGCCCTCGTAAGATTTCCCGGTGAGCAGCAACCCCGTGCGCGTACAGGTCGGCCTCCGCCGGCTGGATCCGGGAGTGCCCCTGCCGGCTTACGCCCATGCCGGGGACGCCGGCGCGGACCTGGCCACGGCCGAGGACTGCGCCCTGGCGCCGGGCGAGCGCAAGGTCGTCGGCACCGGTATCGCGATCGCGTTGCCCGAGGGCTGGGCGGCCTTCGTCCACCCGCGTTCGGGGCTGGCCGCGCGCAGCGGGCTCACCATCGTGAACGCTCCCGGGACGGTCGACGCCGGCTACCGGGGCGAGATCAAGGTCTGCCTGCTCAACACCGACGCGACCCGAACCGTCCGGCTCGTGCGCGGCGACCTCGTGGCGCAACTGGTCATCCAGCAGGTCGCCGTCGCCGAGTTCGTCGAGGCCGGCTCCCTGCCGGACAGCGCGCGGGGCGCCGGCGGCTATGGTTCAACAGGGGGTGTCGCCGAGTGGGCGGCGCCTCGAGACATCACCGAGGTGGACACGTGAACTTTGGACGCAAACGGACCGCAGTGGTCGAGAAGGTCGACGAGGCCGAGGGTCTCGAGATCGTCGGTGCCGACGCCGACCAGGACGTCGACGACCCCGAGGCCGAGCCCGTTGCGGCTGCGGTCGACGACGACGACACCGACGCCGAGGTGCAGGACTGGCGAGCCGACGGCCCCTTCGACGACGACGAGGTCGACCTCGCCGGAGACGGTGTCGCTCGGATCGACCTGGGCACCCTGATCGTGACGCCGTGGGACGGGCTGGGACTCCAGCTCCAGGTCGACGAGCAGAGCCGGCAGGTGCGCTCCGTCACAGGCATGTGGCACGACTCGGGCCTCGAGGTGTCCCTGTTCGCAGCACCCGCGTCCGGAGGTCTCGCCGACGAGTTGCGGACGGCCGCCGTGGAGGAGGCCCAGGCGGCCGGCGGCACGGCGGAGATCGTCACCGGCGACTTCGGCCCCGAACTGCGCCGAGTCCTGCCGCAGACCGGACCGGCGGGCGAGCAGCTGTTCCACGTCTCCCGGGTCTGGTACGCCGAAGGTCCCAAGTGGCTGCTGCGCGGCACCCTGCTCGGCGAGGCCGCGCTCGACGCGGGCGCCGGCGAGGCCGCGCCGTTCCGCGAGTTGTTCCGCAACCTCGTCGTGCGCCGCGGTACCACCCCCATGGTGCCCGGTGAGCTCATCGCAATGAAACTCCCGGAAGGAGCCGCCTGATGGGTGAGAACAAGTTCATGAAGGCGCTGAAGCGCCTGGGGGCGTCCAACGCCGAACTCGAGTCGGAGGAGCGCCAGCGCGTGGCCGAGTCCGCCGGCGCCAACAAGGTGTGCGACTGCGCCGACCGGGAGGCGGTGAAGCTGCGCGGGACGATCACCGTGCTGACGATGAAGCCGCGCGCGGGGATGCCGTGGTTGGAGGCCGAGTTCAACGACGGCTCCGGTGCGGTCACGCTGATCTGGATGGGTCGTCGCGAGATCCCCGGGGTCGCAGCGGGACGGGAACTCATCGTTTCCGGCCGGGTCTCCTACGTCGACGGCAAGCGCCGCCTGTTCAACCCGTACTACGAGCTGGTCGCCTGAGCGCTGCGAGCGCTCAGGCGCTGGCCTCCGCGCGCGGCATCAGGTAGCGCGCCAGCGGCGTCTCGCAGCTCGGCGGTGCCAGGAACAGCAGCTCGTCGTCGCCCTCGAGCGCGGCGTCCCGTTCCGGCGCCCTCGCCGCCCCGTCGCGGATGATCGCGACCAGCACGGCGTCACCCGGAAGGTTGAGGTCCGCCACCCGGACGCCCACCCGCGGGGACCCCTCGGGCAGGGTCATCTCGACGAGGTTCGTCGACCCGCCCCGGAAGCTGAACAGCCGGACCAGGTCGCCGACCGTCACGGCCTCCTCGACGAGCGCGCACATCAGCCGCGGCGTCGAGACGGCGACGTCGACGCCCCACAGCTCGTCGAACATCCACTCGTTGGACGGGTGGTTCACCCGGGCCACCGTCCGCGGCACCCCGAACTCGGTCTTCGCCAGCAGCGAGTGGACGAGGTTGGCCTTGTCGTCGCCGGTCGCCGCGATCGCGACGTCGCAGCTGTCCAGGCCCGCCTCGTCCAGGCTGCTGACCTCGCACGCGTCGGCGAGCAGCCATTCGGCCTCGGGGACGCTCTCCGGCTTGATCGCGTTCGGATCCCGATCGATCAGCAGGATCTGGTGGCCGTTGACGATGAGTTCGCGGGCGATCGAACGCCCGACGTTGCCGGCTCCGGCGATGACTACACGCATCGATTGGCTCCTCAGTGCTCCACGGGCGGTGCGCCGAGGATGTCCTCCACGGCATTCACCTGGCCGTTACCGACGGCGACGTAGACCAGGTCGCCGTCCTGGAAAACGGTGCTCGCAGTCGGCACCATGCCGGTGCCGAACCTGCTGATGAACGGGATCCTCGCGTGCGCGGCGGTCTCGATCTCGGACAACTTGGTACCCACCCAGCCCCGGTCCACATGCATCTCGAGCAGCTGGACGGCGCCGGTCGGGTCACGCCACTGGGGCTCGGAACCGCCGGGGAGCAGCTTGCGCAGGACCTGGTCGGCCGCCCACCGCACGGTGGCGACGCTGGGGATGCCCAGCCGTTCGTACACCTCCGCGCGCCCCTGGTCGTAGATCCGGGCCACGACGTTGCTGACCTGGAACGTCTCCCGGACGACGCGGGCGGCGAGGATGTTGGAGTTGTCTCCGCTGGAGACGGCCGCGAAGCCGTCCGCCTGCTCGATTCCCGCCCGGATGAGGACGTCCCGGTCGAAGCCGACGCCCTTGACGGTCTTGCCCTGGAACTCGGGGCCGAGGCGACGGAACGCGTCGGCGAGGATGTCGATCACGGCCACGGAGTGGCCACGCTTCTCGAGGGCCCGGGCGAGGGTGGAGCCGACCCGCCCACAGCCCATGATGACGATGTGCACCTAGCCTCCAGTCCAGGTCGGCGAACCGCTACCACCCGACCCTATCAACGGACGCGCCGACGGGGATCCCTCCAGGCCGGCCCGGGACGCAGGCCGCAGGCGGTGTCAGCGCGGCGGGACAGGCCCGGGGCTTTGGCATAGGCTTCCTGACCGTGGGAGCAGGCGACATCTTCAAGCGTGTGCTGGTCGGACGCAAGCTGGCCAGCGCCCAGTTGGGCGAGACCCTGCTGCCGAAGAGGATCGCCCTTCCGGTGTTCGCCTCCGACGCACTCAGCTCCGTCGCGTACGCCCCGGACGAGATCCTGCTCACCCTCTCCCTCGCCGGCATGGCCGGGATCGTCTTCTCCTGGCAGATCGCGCTGGCTGTCGCTGTGGTCATGCTCCTGGTGGTGCTGTCCTACCGCCAGACGGTCCACGCCTACCCGTCCGGCGGCGGCGACTACGAGGTGGCGACGGTCAACCTCGGGCCCACAGCCGGTCTCGTCGTCGCCAGCGCGCTGCTGGTCGACTACGTGCTCACCGTGGCCGTATCGGTCTCGTCCGGCATCCAGAACGCCAAGGCCATGCTCCCGTTCCTCGCCGGCAACGAGGGCCTGTGGGCCGCGGGAGTGATCGTCGTCCTGATGACGATGAACCTGCGCGGGGTGCGAGAGTCCGGGTCCTTCTTCGCGATCCCGACCTACGGCTTCATGCTGGGTGTGATCGGCATGACGATCTGGGGCCTGATGCGCATCTTCGGGCTCGGCCAGCACCTGCAGGCGCCGACGGCCGGCTACGAGATCGTCGGGTCGCCCGCCTACACCCCCTTCGTCGGGATCGCGATGATGGTGCTGTTCGCCCGGGCGTTCTCCTCCGGCTGTGCGGCCCTGACCGGTGTCGAAGCCATCTCCAACGGCGTCCCGGCCTTCCGCGAACCGAAGAGTCGCAACGCCGCCACGACCCTCGGACTGCTCGGTGGGGTCGCGATCACGATGCTCGCCGGCATCATCGCCCTGGCGAACCTGACCGGCCTGAAGATGGTCGACACGGACGGCAACTCCTACCTCGCCCTCAACGGCGTGAGGGTGGACGTCCCGCACGAGACCGTGATGGGCCAGCTCGCCCGCACGGTCTTCGACGGCTTCCCCGTCGGCTTCTACTTCGTGATCACCGTGACGATGATCATCCTGTTCCTCGCCGCCAACACGGCCTTCAACGGATTCCCGGTGCTCGGCTCGATCCTCGCGCGCGACGGGTTCCTTCCGAAGATGCTCCACAGCCGCGGCGACCGGCTCGCCTACTCCAACGGCATCCTGCTGCTCGCGACCGCAGCCGTCGGACTGGTGCTCGCCTTCAACGCCAGCGTGACCGCGCTGATCCAGCTCTACGTGGTGGGCGTGTTCGTCTCGTTCACCGTGAGCCAGTTCGGCATGACGCGGCACTGGACCCGGCACCTGAAGACCGAGCAGGATCCGGCCGTCCGTGCCCACATGCAGCGCTCCCGCGTGATCAACGTCGTCGGCCTGACCGGCACCGGCATCGTGCTGATCATCGTGCTGGCCTCCAAGTTCATCTACGGCGCCTACCTCGCCGTCCTGGCCATGGCCGTCCTGTTCGTGCTGATGCGGGCCATCCGCACCCACTACGACCGGGTCGCGAAGGAGGTCGCGGTCGGCCCGGTCGACGCGCGGCTGCTGCCGAGCCGGGTGCGCGCGGTGATCATGGTCCAGGAGATCAACAAGCCGACGATGCGCGCGGTCAACTTCGCCCGAGCGACGAGGGCCAGCACCATCGAGGCGGTCACGGTCGCGGTGGACGAGGCCGAGACCCGCCAGATCGCCGAGGCGTGGGACGCGCAGGCCCTCGACGTGCCACTGAAGGTCATCGCGTCGCCCTACCGCGAGGTCACCGGCCCGTTCCTGAACTACGTCCGCGGCATCCGGTCCGACAACCCGCGCGACGTGGTCTGCGTCTACATCCCCGAGTACGTGGTGGGTCACTGGTGGGAGCAGATCCTGCACAACCAGACCGGCCTGATCCTGCGGACCCGGCTGAACTTCATGCAGGGCGTCATGGTGACCTCCGTTCCGTACCAGCTCGCCTCGTCCAAGTACGCCTACGACCGGGCTGAGCGGGATTCGGCCGCCGCTTGGCGGCGTCCCGGCACCGGACGGGTGCGGATGGGTGACGGGCGCGACCCGTCCCTGCGCGAGTGAGCCACGAGGTCGGCGAGATCGTCTCGGGTGTGGAGGTCGGACCGGTCGCCCACGGGGGCCACTTCGTCGCGCGTCACGAAGGGTTCGTCCTGTTCGTGCGCGGCGCGCTCGAGGGGGAACTCGTCGACGTCCGGGTCACCGAGGTGGCCAAGCGCTTCGCCCGCGCAGACGTCGTGGCCGTCCACCGTCCCAGCCCGCACCGCGTGGTGCCGCCGTGCCCGATCGCCGGCTCGTGCGGGGGCTGCGACTTCCAGCACGTCGACCCGGCCTGGACCCGCGAACTGAAGCGGCAGGTGGTCACCGAGCTGCTGCAGCACTTCGGCGGTGTCGAGTTCGGTGGCCGGGTCGCCGACGTGCCTCCGTCCCCGTTCGGCTGGCGGACGCGGATGCGCTACCAGCACGACGCGGACGGACGCCCGGGCCTGCGGGCGCACCGGTCGGCCGAGGTGGTCCCGCTCCCTGCGGAGGGCTGCCGCCTGGCCGTGCCGGCGATCGCCTCCCCTCCGTCCGGCGGTGAGCAGGGGACGGAGCTGCTCGGCGTCGCCGCAACGAGCGGCGCGGTCTTCCTGCCTGCAGGCAAGGGCGCCGGCACCGTCGTCGAGGAGGTCGCCGTACGGGCCTACGAGGTGGCGGCCGACGGCTTCTGGCAGGCACACCGGGCCGCGCCCCAGGTCCTGGTCGACGCCGTGTTGGACGGGCTGCGTCCTCGCCAGGGAGACGTCGCCCTGGACCTCTACTGCGGCGTCGGACTGTTCGCCGGAGCCCTGGCAGCTGCGGGATGCCGCGTGACGGGGATCGAGGGAGACCGCGGCGCCGTCGAACTCGCGGCCCGCAACGTCCCCGAGGCCCGGTTCCTCGCAGGTGACGTCGCACGCAGGCTCGGCCAGGTTCGCAGCCCTGTGGACCTGGTGGTCCTCGATCCACCCCGTACGGGAGCCGGCGCGGCCGTCCTGCGGCAGGTCCTGGGCCTTGCGCCGCGGGCGGTGGCCTATGTCGCGTGCGACCCGGCGGCGCTGGGACGCGACCTGCGGACGGCGGGCGAGCTGGGCTACCGGCCCCGCTCGACGACGGCATGGGACCTGTTCCCGATGACCCACCATGTCGAGTGCCTTGCCCTCCTGGAGGCGGAGTGAGTGCCAAGGGCAGCGGGCGCCGTCCGGTCGACCCTCAGTGCCCGCTGCGTCCGGGTGAACCGTGCACGCTGTGCCAGCTGAACGTCACCGGGCCGCACGACTGCGGACTGGTCTACCTGATGATGGCCGACGAGGATCTGCGTGAGCTGAGGCGGGCCCGTCTGGCCCCGTCCCCGCTTGTGCGGAGGGACTGACAAAGCTGGTTGGCCCCGGTCGGGTGGTTTAGTCTCGACTCAGATCTATCGCGGTACGAACGGGAGTCTCCATGAGCATCGACAGCTACCAGGCGGCACGGGACCTGACGGTTTCCGGAACCACGTACCGCATCTTCGGCATCGACGCCGTCGAGGGGTCCGCGACGCTTCCGTTCAGCCTGAAGGTGCTGCTGGAGAACCTGCTGCGCACCGAGGACGGCGCCAACATCACGGCCGACGACATCGCGGCACTCGGGGCATGGGATCCGTCCGCCGAGCCCGACCGGGAGATCCAGTTCACCCCGGCGCGGGTGATCATGCAGGACTTCACCGGCGTCCCCTGCGTCGTCGACCTCGCCACGATGCGGGAGGCCATCGCCGACCTCGGCGGCGACCCGGCCAAGGTGAATCCGCTGTCCCCGGCCGAGATGGTGATCGACCACTCCGTCGTCGCCGACGTCTTCGGCACGCCGGACGCGTTCACCCGCAACGTCGAGCTGGAGTACCAGCGGAACCGCGAGCGCTACCAGTTCCTGCGCTGGGGCCAGACCGCCTTCGACGACTTCGTGGTGGTGCCGCCGGGCACCGGCATCGTCCACCAGGTCAACATCGAGCACCTCGCCCGCGTCGTGTTCCCGCGCGAGGTGGACGGCGTCCTGCAGGCCTACCCCGACACCTGCGTCGGCACCGACTCGCACACCACCATGGTCAACGGCCTCGGCGTCGTCGGCTGGGGAGTGGGCGGCATCGAGGCCGAGGCGGCCATGCTCGGCCAGCCGGTCAGCATGCTCATCCCGCGCGTCGTGGGCTTCAAGCTGAGCGGCAAGCTGCCGGAGGGCACCACCGCAACCGACCTGGTCCTGACCATCACCGAGATGCTGCGGCAGCGAAAGGTCGTCGGCAAGTTCGTCGAGTTCTACGGCCCGGGCGTCGCGGAGGTGCCGCTCGCCAACCGCGCCACCATCGGCAACATGAGCCCCGAGTACGGCTCGACCATCGCCATCTTCCCGATCGACGAGAAGACGATCGACTACCTCCGCCTGACGGGACGCCCGGAGGAGCAGCTCGCCCTCGTCGAGTCGTACGCCAGGGCCCAGGGCCTGTGGCACGACCCGGCCAGCGAGCCCCGCTACTCCGAGTACCTCGAACTCGACCTGTCGACCGTCGTTCCCAGCATCGCGGGCCCCAAGCGTCCCCAGGACCGGGTCGTTCTCGCCCACGCCCGTGAGGGCTTCGCCGAGGCGTTGCGCGACTACGTCGACGACGACGTCGCCGGCTACGACGAGCACGTCGCCGAGAGCTTCCCCGCCTCCGACTCGCCGACGCACAGCGGCACCAACGGCTCGGCCGCGCCGCACGCGTACGGCGAGGGGGTGCCGGTGACCGGCGCCCGTCCGTCGCACAAGGCGGACGTGACGCTCGCCGACGGCACGACGTTCACGATCGACCACGGCGCCGTCACGATCGCCGCGATCACGTCGTGCACGAACACGTCGAACCCGTCGGTCATGATCGGCGCGGCACTGGTGGCCAAGAAGGCCGTCGAGAAGGGCCTGACCCGCAAGCCGTGGGTGAAGACGTCGCTGGCCCCCGGCTCGAAGGTCGTCACCGACTACTACGCCGCCTCGGGCCTCGACGAGTACCTCAAGGCGCTCGACTTCGACCTGGTCGGCTACGGCTGCACCACCTGCATCGGCAACTCGGGGCCGCTCATCCCCGAGGTCTCGAAGGCCGTGAACGACAACGACCTGGCGGTCACCGCCGTGCTCAGCGGCAACCGCAACTTCGAGGGCCGGATCAACCCGGACGTGAAGATGAACTACCTGGCCAGCCCGCCCCTGGTGGTGGCCTACGCGCTTGCCGGGACGATGGACATCGACCTGACCACCGAGCCCCTGGGTACGGCGACGGACGGCAGCGACGTCTACCTGCGCGACATCTGGCCCAGCCAGGCCGAGGTGGACGAGGTCATCAGCTCGTCGATCTCCTCCGACATGTTCACCTCGCGCTACGCCGACGTGTTCGCCGGCGACGAGACGTGGCGGTCGCTGCCGACGCCGACCGGTGACACCTTCGCCTGGGACGCCGATTCGACCTACGTCCGCCGTCCGCCGTACTTCGAGAACATGCCGGCCCACCCTGTGCCCGTCACGGACGTCGCCGGCGCGCGCGTCCTGCTGAAGCTCGGCGACTCGGTGACCACCGACCACATCTCGCCCGCCGGGTCGATCAAGGCCGACAGCCCGGCCGGGAAGTACCTCACCGAGCACGGCGTCGAGCGCAGGGACTTCAACTCCTACGGCTCACGGCGCGGCAACCACGAGGTGATGATCCGCGGCACGTTCGCCAACATCCGGCTGCGCAACCAGCTGGCTCCAGGCACCGAGGGCGGCTTCACCCGCGACTTCACCCTGCCCGACGGGCCCGTGGCGACGGTCTTCGATGCGTCGGTGAACTACGCGGCCGCCGGCACCCCACTGGTCGTCCTGGCCGGCAAGGAGTACGGGTCGGGCTCGTCCCGCGACTGGGCGGCGAAGGGGACGGCGCTGCTCGGCGTCCGCGTCGTCATCGCCGAGAGCTATGAGCGCATCCACCGGTCGAACCTGATCGGCATGGGCGTGCTTCCCCTGCAGTTCCCCGACGGCCAGAACGCCGACTCGCTCGGGCTGACCGGCTCGGAGGTGTTCTCGATCGAGGGCGTCACGCAGCTCAACGAGGGCACGACACCGAAGACCGTGAAGGTCACGGCGAACGGGGACGCCGGGACCGTCACCTTCGACGCTGTCGTTCGCATCGACACCCCCGGAGAGGCCGACTACTTCCGGCACGGCGGCATCATGCAGTACGTGCTCCGGTCGCTCCTGGCTGCGTAGTGTCCTCGCGCAGGGCGCGCTCGTCGCACCTGGTGGCGAGCGCCGGGATCACCGACATGACGGTGCCGGCGCGCGTCGCCTGGAGCTACCTCGCCTGCCTGGGCTCCGCACTCGTGACGGGGCTGGTGGTCGTGATCAGCAATGCGGTCGTCGCCCCTGCGCTGTGCGGGCCGTCGACGGGGGACACCTTCGGGGACTGCAAGCTCGCCTGGCTCATCTGGGTCGGCATCATCGGCTTCGTCGTCTGCCTCCTGCCTGCCGTCCTCGTGCTGAGGCTGGGCGCGTGGGTGTGGGCCGCCGCCCTGGCGGGCTTCGCCTTCCTGGTCGCGGCCGGGGCGGTCGACCAGTGGTGGTGGTGGCTGCTCGCACTGATGGTCCCCGCGGTCGCCGCGCTGGTGAGCGCCGAGTGGCAGCGGGGCCCCGGGCTGCGGTGGGCCCAACGGGCGCTGATCCTCCTGCTGGACGCCGCCGCGGCCGTCACGCTGGTGGTCTGGTACCGCAACGGCTGACCGCACGGCCCGGGAAGCGGACGCCGCTCAGGCGCTCTGTGCCCGGGCGAGCGTCGCGGCCAGTTCCGCGTTGCGCCGTGCGAACTCCTGCCACTCCGGTGGCGTGCGGGCGGCCGCGCGCAGGCCGGGCGCCTCCTCGGTCGCTCGCACGACCCAGCGGTCGAGCCGCCCCTGTGTCGCGACGAGGGAGAACTGCACGCCGTCCGCCCAGCCGCACACCCGCACGTCCTCCGGCGCGCACCCCGTCACCCTCTGCTCGGCAGTGATCCACGCCAGCCCGCCCAGCTCGAGCTGGACGCGCTGCGCGGTCTCGAAGGCGAGCTGGGCGACGGCGCGGTCACGTGCGGCGACGAGCCCGGCCTCGGCGTCCGCAAGGGCGCCCGGGTCGCGACCGAGGACGGCCCTGAGCCGGTGGGCGAAGTCGGCCCGCTGGTCGGACGAAACGCCGCGGGCGTCCGCGAGGGCACGTTCGGAGGCGCCGGGACGCGAGCCGGTGAGCTGCAGCGGGTAGAGCCGGAGCAGCGCCTCCCGGGCCAGGACGGAGCGTTCGTAGCCCAGATAGGGCCCGAAGGCCTCCTGCGCCGACGTCGGTGCGTCGAAACTCAGGTGCAGGCCGGGGGAGTGCGGATCGTCGTCCACGACCAGCCAGTCGGGTGTCTCGGTTCCACCACGGATCCGGTTCCAGCGGGGCAGCGAGCGCTGGAGCAGGTTGCGTTCCAGCCAGGCAGCCTCGTGGGCGGACGCGCAGACGACCGCCTCGACGGTCGCGATCGTCGTGATCATCCTGCGCAGCTGGGGACGATCGGGGAGGTCTCCCCAGTAGGAGCGGACGCGGGTGCGCAGGTTCGTCGCGCGTCCGACGTACGCCACCCGTCCGCTCTCGTCGCGGAACCGGTAGACACCGGGCGCCTCCGGCAGCAGCCGGGCCGCCCCGCGGGCGTCGGTCATCCGGGCTCGCCGGCCTCCACCACGGTGGAGGGCCCCAGCAGCCGCCGCACGCCGGCGCGCGCGAGCATCAGGGCAAGGATGAGGCCGGTCACCGACCAGAATCCGCCCAGGCTCACCTGGGAGCCGAAGGCGAGGGCGACGAGCTCGAGCACCACGAACTTGCTCGTGATGAGCAGCAGCCACAGCAGGAGCGCGCTGCCGACCTTGCCCACCGGCGAGCTGGCGGCCTTGAAGCGTGCCTTGACCCGGTCCTTCACCGCGATCACGACCTCGAGCACGACCTTCAGCAGGACGGCGGTCAGCAGCGAGAGGGTGAAGTTCTCGGTGATGACCATCGGCAGGTACTCGACGGCGAGGTTGAGGACGACGACGTAGACGAACACGTCCACGATGTCGGCGGCCGAGACCCAGCGTCTGGGGAGGATCCGTCGGTCGGCCGGAGAGGTCACGGCCGAAGCTTAACCGAGCCTGTCCGGGGCCGCGGCTTCAGGCGGTGACATAGACTCCAGGAGTGTCGCTGCTCAGCCGAATCCACGATCCGGGGGACCTCAAGGGTCTCTCCGGCGACCAGCTGAAGCAACTCGCGAAGGAGATCCGCACCTTCCTGATCCGCAGCGTGAGCCGCACCGGCGGTCACCTGGGCCCGAACCTGGGCGTGGTCGAGCTGACGATCGCCGTCCACCGCGTCTTCGACTCGCCGCGGGATCCCATCATCTTCGACACCGGACACCAGAGCTACGTCCACAAGATCCTCACCGGACGTCAGGAGGGGTTCGCCACCCTGCGCAAACACGGCGGCCTCTCCGGGTACCCACAACGCTCCGAATCGGTGCACGACTGGGTGGAGAACTCCCACGCCTCGACCTCGCTGTCCTGGGCCGACGGGCTCGCGAAGGCGTACCGGCTCAGGGGTGAGGACCGCTGCGTCGTCGCGATCGTCGGGGACGGAGCCCTCACCGGGGGCATGGCCTGGGAGGCCCTGAACAACATCGCGGTGAGCTCCGACGAGCGCCTGGTCATCATCGTCAACGACAACGGGCGCTCCTACACCCCGACCGTCGGCGGTCTGGCTACCCAGCTGTCCGGCCTGGGCCAGCAGCTGTCGGCGATCCGGACGGACCGGCGTTACGAGCGGATGCTGCGCCGGATCAAGGACAAGGCGCGCGACGGCGGCCTGATCGGGCAGATGGTGTACGGCCTGTTGCACGGCTTCAAGACCGGCGTCAAGGACGTCCTGGTTCCCAACGGCATGTTCTCCGACCTCGGCCTGAAGTATGTCGGCCCCATCGACGGCCACGACATCCGGGCGATGGAGCTGGCCCTGCAGCAGGCGAAGAACTTCGGCGGGCCGGTCCTGGTGCACTGCATCACCGAGAAGGGCCGGGGCTTCCGCGCCGCGGAGGAGAACGAGCAGGACCGCTTCCACGCCGTCGGGGTGATCGATGAGGCGACCGGCGAAGCGTTGGTCAAAGGCGGACGGACCTGGACCGACGCGTTCGGCGAGGAGTTGGCCCGGATCGCGGCGACCGACGACCGGGTGGTGGCGATCACAGCGGCCATGCTGCATCCGACCGGGCTCGGCCGGTTCGCCAAGCTGTTCCCCGACCGGATCTTCGACGTGGGCATCGCCGAGCAGCACGCCGTGACCGCGGCAGCGGGGCTCGCCACCGGCGGCCTGCACCCGGTGGTCGCGCTGTACGCCACCTTCCTCAACCGGGCGTTCGACCAGGTCCTGATGGACGTGGGGCTGCACCGGCTGGGCGTCACCTTCGTGCTGGACCGGGCCGGCGTGACCGGGCCGGACGGTCCCAGCCACCACGGCATCTGGGACGCGTCCTTCCTGGGTCTTGTGCCGGGCCTCCAGCTCGCAGCGCCCCGCGACGAACAGCGGCTCGACGAGGCACTCCGCCTGGCGGTCGCGATCGACGACGCCCCGTCGGTCATCCGTTTCTCCAAGGACGGCCTCCCCGAACCGCTGCCCGCCGTCCGGCGCTGCGGGGATGTGGACGTCCTGCTGGAGTCGGCCCGTCCGCGGGTGCTCGTGATCGGATTCGGCGTGCTGTGCCCGGTCGCGGCCGAGGTCGGCCTGCGCCTGAACCAGCAGGGGATCGGCGCCACCGTTGTCGACCCGGTGTGGGCGCTGCCGGTGAGCCGCGACCTGCTCGACCTGGTCGCCGCGCACGAGCTCGTGCTCACCGTCGAGGACAACGGCGTCGTCGGGGGCCTCGGCGCCCGCGTGTCGCTGGAGGCCAAGCGGGCGGGGATCGACGCCCGCATCCACGAGTTCGGGATCTCGCCGGGTTACGTGCCGCAGGGCAACCGGCAGGAGCTGCTGGAGGAGCAGGGGCTGAGCGCGCAGAACCTGGCGCGGTTCGCGATCGAGCTGATCGCCCAGACCGAGGACGAGAGCCCGGTCACCAGTTCTGAACGATGACGGGGGTGACCAGCTCGCGCTGCCACGCCCTCGCCCCGAGCTCGGCCAGCCGTGCCTCCACGTCCGCCTCGTCGGTCTGGTCCGGCGAATCCCACAGCAGCCTGCGCAGGTGGTCGGGCGAGAGCAGGTTCTCCACCGGGACGTCCAGCTCCTCCGCGCGCGCGATCAGCAGCGGCCGGATCCGGTTGTAGCGCTCGAAGGACGACGGCCAGCGGCGCTCCCATGAACGCGGGGGCGGAGGCCCGTCCGCGGCCTGCGTGCGCGGCGGCAACTCGCTCTTGGGTAGCTCCACTGCCCGGTTCGCCGCGGCCAGCCACCCAGCCTCGTGGCGGATGGCGAGCCGGTTGGTGAACCCGGTCGCCCGGCGCAGGTCGGCGCGCGTGAACACGTGCGGCGCGCCCGTCTTCTCGAACTCGGCCGCGAGCTCGGTCATCGCGCGGTCCGGCAGTACCCGTCCGGGCGCCCGGTCCAGTTCGGCTGCGAGGAGCTCGCGCTCCGTCCACAGCTCGCGGACGATGGCCAGCCCGACGGGCGTCCTGATCACGTGCAGCCCCGACGTGCGGCGCCACGGGTCGCGGCGGGGGGTGACGGGGTCGGTCGCGTGCTCGGCGAGGTAGCGGAACTCCTGCTGGGCCCAGGTCAGCTTGTCCTTCTCCTCCAGCCGCTCGAGCAGCCACTCGCGCAGGTCGACGAGGCGCTCCACGTCGAGCGCCGCATAGGCCAGCCACTCCTGCGGCACCGGACGGCGGGACCAGTCGGCAGCGGAGTGCTCCTTCAGCAGGGTCAGCCCGAGCGCCTGTTCCATCAGCGCGCCGAGGTTGACCCGAGGGAGGTTGAGGAGCCGCGCGGCGAGTTCGGAGTCGAAGAGGTGCTGCGGGAGGAGGTGCACCTCGGCCAGGCACGGCAGGTCCTGGTTCGCGGCGTGCAGGATCCACTCGGTCTGAGCCAGGTCGTCGGCGAGGTCGTGGAAGTCGGCGCGCGCCTGGCCCTCCTCGAAGGCGACGGGGTCGATCAGGTGGGTGCCGGACCCTTGGCGTCGCAGCTGGATGAGGTAGGCCTTGGCCGTGTAGCGGTAGCCCTGGGCCCGCTCGGTGTCCACCGCCAGGGGGCCTGTGCCGGAGGCGAGTGCCGCCCGGGTGTTCGCCAGCGCCTCCGGGGTGTCAACCACAGGGGGGATGCCCTCAGCCGGGATGGCGAGGACGGGGTAGGTGGGGGCCTCGGCCGAGTCGGTGGTCACGGGCGCCTCGATCCCGAGCGGCGCGGCTGCAGCGGCACCACCCCGTCCGGGACGGGAGGCAGGCCGGCGGCGAGGCACAGCAGCTCCGCCCAGCCGAGCAGGTGGGCGGTCATGTCGGCGCGATCGGCGATCTGGGGCGTCCAGGAGACGCGCAGCTCCACCTCGGCCCGGGACGGCTCGTCGCCGATCCCGCCGAAGGAGCGGCTCGCCACGGCCGTGACCGTCCCGCTGGGGGCGTGGTAGAGGGCGTGGTTGTGGTCGAGCGATTCACCCAGCCACGACCAGCCGACCTCGGGCAGCAGCGGGTCGGTGACCATCTCCGGGTCGGCGGTCGCGCGGCAGAAGCTGACGCAGCGGAAGTCCCCGTCCCACGACGGGTTGCCCGCCGGGTCGTGGAGCAGGACGAGCCGGCCGCTGCCCAGTTCCTGGCCCGCGGAGGTGATGTCCGCACTGATGGCGGCGGCGAACGGCGCGATCTTCGCGGGGGCGGGAATCTCCTCCACGGTCAGCTCCGGTCGCCACGGCATGCCGGCGAGCGCCTCCAGCGCCATTTCGAACAGCGGCGGGACTTCGCGTTTCTGGCCGACGACCACCCCGTGAGCGTAACGGTCGGCGGCGTCGTCGAGAGGCTGGCTCGCCGTGTCGTCAGTCGCCGTCCGGGACGAAGTCGAGGCTGACGGAGTTGATGCACCAGCGCTCGTCGGTCGGCGTGTCGTAGCCCTCACCGGTGAAGACGTGTCCGAGGTGCGAGTCGCAGGTCGCGCACCGGACCTCGGTACGCGGGCTGCCCGGCAGGCTGCGATCCTCCAGCAGACGGATCGCGTCCCCGGCCGCAGCGGTGTAGAAGGACGGCCAACCGCAGTGGGATGCGAACTTGTGCTCACTGCGAAAGAGCTCCGCTCCACAGGCACGGCAGCGGTAGACCCCGGAGGCGGTGGTGTCGGTGTACCTGCCCGTGAACGGGGCCTCCGTGCCCGACTCGCGCAGCACGTGGTACTCGAGCGGGTTGAGCTGCGCTCGCCACTCCTCGGGCGTCTTGATCACCTTGAGTTCCATGAGGTCTCCCATCGCTCAGGCCTTCCAGCATAGGGAACTCCTCCGTACCCTCGACCCATGGCGAGCGCGAGGACCGAGCTGGACATCGACGGCAGGACGGTCACGATCTCGAGTCCCGACAAGCCGTACCTGGCCGAACTCGGCGTCGACAAGCTGGGGGTGGTCGAGTACTTCCGCGGTGTCGGCGCGGGGATCCTGGCCGCACTGCGGGACCGTCCCACGACGATGGAGCGGTGGCCGGGGGGAATCCGCGACGACGTCGTGATGGCCACCCGCGCCGACGGCAAGGGCGAGGCGTTCTACCAGAAGCGTGCGCCGGCGAACACCCCGGACTGGGTGCAGACGGTCGAGGTCACCTTCCCCTCCGGGCGCACGGCGACGGAGGTGGCACCGGCGGACCTCGCGACGATCATCTGGATGGTGAACCTGGGGACGGTGAGGTTCCACCCGTGGCCGGTCCGGGCGCCCGACACGGATGCCGTCGACCAGCTGCGGATCGACCTCGACCCGCAGGAGGGCGTCAGCTTCGACATGGCCGTGGCCGCGGCGCTGGAGCTCCGCCAGGTGCTCGGGGAGGCGGGCCTGACCGGCTTCTGCAAGACCAGCGGGGGACGGGGCGTGCACGTCTTCGCGCCCATCGTTCCCTCCGACTTCATCGACGCCCGGCACGCCGCGATCGCGGTCGGACGGGAGCTGGCACGACGCCTGCCGGACCTGGTCACCGTGAACTGGTGGAAGGAGGAGCGGGGCAGGCGGGTGTTCGTCGATTTCAACCAGATGGCGCGCGACCGGCTGATGACCTCCGCGTACTCGATCCGTCCGACCCCACGCGGGCTGGTGTCCGCTCCGCTGGAGTGGGACGAACTGGCCGAGGTCCGTCCCGATGACTTCACCGTCCTCGCGATGCCCGGACGGTTCGCCGCGCGGGGGGACGCCTGGGCCGGGCTGTACCGGACCGCACCGGGCCCGCTGGAGGCGCTCCTGGGCTGGTACGACCGGGACGCCGCGGCGGGCGAGGGGGAGATGCCGTATCCGCCGGAGTACCCCAAGATGCCCGGCGAGCCGCCCCGCGTGCAGCCGTCCAAGAAGAACCCCGCGAACTGGGAGTGAGCAGAGGAAACACATGCAGTTGCCCGTGATGCCGCCGGTCTCGCCCATGCTGGCGAAGGCCGTCCCCGCGATCCCGCAGGGCGCGTTCCTGTACGAGCCGAAGTGGGACGGCTTCCGTTCGATCATCTTCCGCGACGGCGACGAGGTGGAGATCGGGTCGCGCAACGAGCGTCCGATGACGCGCTACTTCCCCGAGGTCGCAGACGCGGTGCGTGCGAACCTGCCACCTCGCTGCGTCGTAGACGGCGAGCTGGTGGTCGTCGTCGGCGACAGGCTGGAGTTCGAGGTGTTGCAGCAACGGATCCACCCGGCGGAGAGCAGGATCCGGATGTTGTCGACCACCACTCCGGCCCGGTTCGTCGCGTTCGACCTGCTCGCACTGGGTGACCGCGACCTCACCTCCGAACCGTTCGAGACGCGTCGGGCCCTCCTGGAGGAGGCGCTCGCGGGCGCGGCGCAGCCCGTCCACCTCACGCCGGCCACCCGGGACGCCGACCTCGCGGCCGAGTGGTTCCACCAGTTCGAGGGCGCCGGGCTGGACGGTGTGGTCGCCAAGCCCCTGACAGGCACCTACCAGCCCGACAAGCGGGTCATGTTCAAGATCAAGCATGCGCGGACGGCCGACTGCGTCGTCGCCGGCTACCGCACCTACAAGGGGGACGAGCAGAGCATCGGCTCGCTGCTGTTGGGCCTGTACACGGCCGACGGGTCGCTGGCCTCGGTCGGCGTGATCGGGTCCTTCCCTGCGGCGCGGCGGCGGGAGCTGTTCACCGAGCTGCAGCCGCTGGTCACCACGTTCGAGGACCATCCCTGGGCCTGGGCCGAGCCGGCCGACGGCGTCCGCACCCCCCGCAGCTCGGAGTACAGCCGCTGGAACAACGGCAAGGACCTGTCGTTCACGCCCCTGCGTCCCGAACTCGTGGTCGAGGTGCGCTACGAGCACATGGAGGGCACCCGGTTCCGGCACACGGCCCAGTTCAACCGGTGGCGCGCCGACCGGAATCCGCTGTCGTGCACCTACGAACAGCTCGAGGAGCCGGTGCGCTACGACCTCGCCGAGATCCTCGCTCCCGGGCGCTGAGCGCGACAGACTGTGCCCATGACTTCGAAGAAGAACGATTCGCAGCCGTTCACGACGCCCCTGTCGCACCTGCTGCGCCTGCCCCTTGGCCCTGTCGACATGGCATCCCTCGACCCGTCCGCGACGCCGGGGTATCCGGGCAAGGGCAAGCAGGACGCCCCCGCCCTGACCGAGGCGCTCGGTCCGCAGCTGTCCGACCTGCAGGAGATGCTCTACGCGGCCGGACGCAGCGAGCCGGACAAGGCGCCGCGCGTCCTGGTCGTGCTGCAGGGCATGGACACCTCCGGCAAGGGCGGGGTCATCCGGCACGCGATCGGCCTGGTCGATCCGCAGGGCGTCGACCTGACCGCGTTCAAGGCTCCGACCCCCGAGGAGCGCAAGCACCACTACCTGTGGCGCATCCGCAACGCGCTGCCCGGAGCAGGGAAGATCGGCATCTTCGACCGCTCGCACTACGAGGACGTGCTGGTCGTGCGGGTCGAGAGCCTCGTGCCGCAGGAGGTGTGGAGCGCCCGCTACGACGAGATCAACGAGTTCGAGGCCGGGCTCGTGGCGGGCGGCACCAGGTTGATCAAGTGCATGCTCAACGTCTCCTTCGAGGAGCAGAAGCAGCGCCTGGCCGAGCGTCTGGCCGACCCGACCAAGTACTGGAAGTACAACCCGGGTGACGTGGACGCGCGCCAGAAGTGGCCGGCCTACATGGAGGCGTACGAGGCGGCGCTGGAGAACTGCAACACCGAGGCAGCCCCGTGGTACGTGATCCCCGCCGACCGGAAGTGGTACCGCAACTGGGCTGTCGCCGAGCTGCTGCGCGAGGCCCTCTCGGGAATGGGGCTGGCGTGGCCGCCCGCCGAGTTCGACATCGCGGCTGAGCAGCGCCGGGTTGCGGCGAGCTGAGGCATCGCTGGTGGCGCCGTCCCGGGGTGGGCGGCGCGGCGGCGGTCAGGCGCTGACGACCTCGAGGTGGGTGGACAGCTCGGACTCCTCGTCCTCCTCGGGAAGACCGAAGTCGAGCAGGTCCATCGCCGCGAACGCGTACCGGGCCAGGACGAGGTCGATGACCTCCTGCGCAGCACCGATGGGGTCGCTGACCGCGATCGCACCGAACCGGTACGCCAGGTCGGACTGTGCGTGGAAGGCCTCATCGCCGGCGAGGAAGAACGAGCCGACCGCGATGTGCCGGCGGCCCTGGGCGCGCAGGCCCATGATCGCCTGGGCGACGGACGGGCCGGCTTCGTCTCCGACGGCGGTCTGGCAGGGCAGCTTGTGGTGCGCGGACCACTGCCGGGCCCGGCGGGCGAGAAGAGCGGCGCCGCGGACGTCACCGGTGCACGGCGCCGACAGCACAAGGCCGTCGAGCTCGAGGCAGCGAGCCTGGCTGAGCGCCGTCCGCAGCCGCTGGTCCAGGATCGTGAGCAGGCTCAGTTCCGGGCCGAGGGGCCGGCCGAGCGTGAACCGTTGCGAGGGGTACCGCGTGCGTGCCCGCCGCAGCACCTCGTCGAGCTGCAGGGAGGTGTCCACCGCGTGGGTCAGCTCCATCGGCACCACGGCGATCTCGTCGATACCGGTGGCGGCCGCCTGGTCGATGATCTGGGGGAGCGAGGGCGGGTTCTGGTCGAGGAACGCGCAGTACGCCGGGATCTCGGGACGCATGTCGCGTACCCGCTGCCGCAGCTGGTGAGCAACTTGCGCGACGGAAGGGTCGGCGCTCCCACGAGCCACCATGACGAGTGCTGGAGCCGTCATCTGCTGCCTTCCTTTCGGAGCGGCGGCGGTGTTGCCGTGCTTGTACTAACAATGTTCGGGGCAGGAGGGTTGCCGACGCAATCCGAGCGCCCGTATGCTGAGATGCTCGTCCGAATGGTGGAATCATCGTTTCAGCGGCGTTACAGGTGCCCGATATCACCGCTCAACAGGATCGATCGTCCCGGAATGTGAGATTTTCGGCGCTGGCCGGATCCTGCAACGAGTTCCCGGCGGTGGGCGATACTGGGTTCGAACCAGTGACCTCTTCGGTGTGAACGAAGCGCGCTACCACTGCGCCAATCGCCCGGGATGCCTGCCGGGCGCGGGCCCGACTGCACGGTGAAGCGTATCCGCAGGCCTCCCGCCCGGGCAAACCGTGTCGACGGGGACCGCGGCGCGGCACGGTCCATCCATCCGGGGATCGGGTCTCCCATGCCTGCCGAGCGGGCCGGGAGGACGCGTCACGGTGGCGACGCACCCCGGTATGGAAAACGTTTGCGAACAGGGAGCAGGAGGTGCTTGGCTGGGGCCGTGCCACGCGCCCGTAACCCCCTGGTGGTCAGTCTCCTCGGCCTGCGCGGCAACGGCAGGGCCTGCGTCTACACCGAGCCGATGTGGGGCCTGTCGATGGCCCTCGTGCTGCCGTACGCGTCCGTCTTCATGCTCGCCCTCGGCGTGCACGACGAGCAGATCGGTCTGCTGGCCACCATCTCCATGCTCTCCCAGACGGTGTTCGGCCTGCTCAGCGGGGTGATCACCGACAAGCTGGGACGCCGCCTGACGACCGCCGTGTTCGACATCGTCGCCTGGCTGATCCCGTGCCTGCTGTGGGCCTTCTCGCAGAACTTCTGGTGGTTCCTGGTCGCCTCCGTCGTCAACGGCGCCTGGCAGGTGACCCAGAACTCCTGGGACTGCCTGCTCGTGGAGGACGTCGACCGGTCCGAGATCCCGAAGGTGTACTCGCTGATCAAGGTGGCCGCGGAGTTCTCCGCACTGTTCGCCCCAATCGCCGCGCTGCTGGTGTCGCGCCTGGGACTGGAGCCCGCCGTCCGGATCCTGTACCTGAACGCCTTCGTGATCATGGCCCTGAAGATCTGGATCCTGTACCACTGGTCCACCGAGACCGACACGGGACGGCTGCGCCGCGAGCAGACCAGGGGAGTGAGCATCTGGCGGTCGCTGGCGGGATACCGTCCCGTCCTCGGTCTGATCGTCCGCTCGAAGGGGACGCTCTTCTCGCTCACGATCCAGGCGATCGTCGGCGCGGTGACCCTGATCAACGGCACGTTCTGGCAGGTGGTGATCAGCCAGCACCTCGGTGTGCCCGACCCTCTCCTGCCGTTCTTCCCGATGGTCCGCTCACTGCTGTCGGTGCTGTTCTTCTTCACGGTCATCCCGATGCTGACCCATGGCAAGCACCTCAGACTGCCGACGCTGCTGGGCTTCGCGGGCTATCTCGCCGGTCAGGTCGTGCTGGTGCTCATCCCCGCCCAGGCCGGTGGGGCGGGGGCGTCCACGTACGCGCTGCTCGCCGTCTGCCTGGTGCTGGACGCGTTCGGAGCCGGCATCCTGTTCATGCTCGCCGAGTCGTTGGTCGCGCTGCACGTCGACCGTCACGAGCGGTCCCGCGTGATGGCCATCCAGCGAACCTGCGTGATGCTCGTCACCGCGCCGTTCGGGTGGATCTCCGGCTGGCTGTCCGGAATGGACAGGACCTGGCCGTTCATCCTCACTGCGGGCCTGCTCGCACTCGGCGTCCTCGTCACCGCCCGTTTGTGGGTGACGACCCACGAGGAGGCGGCCGAGAGTACGACAGAAGAGGTCTGAGACCCGCGTCGTGGGTGCAGTCCTCCCCCAGAGGGACGGCCGGGCGTCCATCTCGCGATCGCCGCGCCCTTCCGGTCGGTTCGGCCGTTCTCGGCCGCAGGGTCAGGCCAAGATTCGGTGACGAGTGACACGGAGGGGGAGTCATGGGGAGCGTGCCGGCGAGGATCGTGGGTGGAATCGTGGCGACGCGGGAGCGCGGCGCCACTGCAGTCGAGTACGGGATCATGATCGCGCTGATCGCCGCGGTGATCATCACTGTGGTGACATTGCTGGGGACCAACCTGAGCAGCATGTTCAACAGGGTGGCCGTCAAGGTCTAGCGCCCGAGCGGACGTGGGTCGAGCGAGTTCGTTGCCCGACCCATTGCCTTGTCGTGGGGAGAGACCGATCCTGACTTCGGGCACTCGGCAGATGGGAACACTCGGCCCGACAGGAGCGATGATGACGATACCCACGCTCTTCCTCACGGTGGGGTTGCCCGGCACCGGGAAGACCACGGCAGCGCGCCGCATCGAGGCGGAGGAGAACGCCCTGCGGCTCACGAAGGACGAGTGGGTGAAGGCGCTCTACGGGACGGCCAATCCGGAGGCGGCTTCGGACGTGATCGAGGGGCGGCTGATCGACATCGGCCTGCGGGCTCTCGAACTCGGCGTCAGCGTCGTGATCGATTTCGGGCTGTGGGCGCGCGACGAGCGCTCAGCGCTGCGGCAGGCGGCCGCCGATCTGGGCGTCGGCGTCGAGCTGCGCTACTTCGAACTCACCCTTGACGAGCAGCGCAGGAGGCTCGACCGTCGGCAGGCGGACGAACCTCACACGACCTGGCACATGTCGGACTCCGAACTCGCCACGTGGGCGGCCATCATCAGCGTCCCGACGCCGGGCGAACTGGACGGCACCGAAGCGGTCGACGACCCTCCGGCCGGGTTCGACACGTGGTCGCAGTGGCGCCGCCACCGATGGCCCGCGTCCCTCTCCTGACGGGCGGTCAGGGGACGCTTTCGCGGATCAGGCGCTCCATGGCCGACCGGACATCCGCGGTGCGGGGAACGTCCCGCAGGAGCTGTCCGGCAACAAGGACGGGACGGATCGACCGCTCGCGGGCGAACACCTGCAGGGTTGCGGCGGCGAGCTCCCGGCGCTCGGGCGTCGTCCGCCACCGGGCCAGCGGGTTGCGCAGCATTCGCCGCGAGATCACCCCCGACACCGCGACCGGCAGCACCGCCGAGGCCGGCACGAGCCGCGCCAGGAGTTCGACGCCGTTCCCCCAGGTGTCGAGGGAGGCGAGTGAGTCGGTCAGCCGCAGCGCCGGGTCGGGTTCGATCGTCCCGGCCGGGAAGGTGAGGAGCGACCCGCCGGAGCGCAGGTGATCGGCTGCGCGACGGACCAACCCGGTGCGTCCGTGGGTGTCGTCCTTCACGTACAGCAGCCGCGACGCCAGGTGGGGGACTGCGTGCAGGAAGGGCCTGTCGAGCGCGATGATCCGCAGGTCGTCGCGGACGGCGAGCAGGCGCCACAGCGCTGGGACGTCGACGGTTCCGACGTGGTTGGCGACGACGACGAGGGGGCCGACGGGAGGAACCCGCTCCGCGCCTCGGATGGTCACGGTTCCCGCGTAGCGCTGGAGCAGGACGTCCGCTGCGGCCGGCAGCCCGCCGCACCCGACGGCTGCGTCCATGTCGGCGATGTCCGTGACGAACCGCCCGACCGCCCTGCGGGCCGCGGGGCCGAGGACGGGGGAGGCCGGTTCGAGGCCGAGGCCGCGCAGGAGGTCGGCGGCGGAACTGTCGCGCAGGGAGTTCAGAACCTCCGACCGGCGCTGGTCCCCGCGTCCCAGGTCAGGCACCGCGGGTGTGGAGGACGGCTCGTGCGTACGCCCGTTCGGCGTCGGTGTCCGCGTGGTGCGAACCGTCCGCGAGCACGACGACGAAACCCTCACCCACCGCCTCGAGCCGGACGAAGCGTCCCGCCAGGAGGCCACGGAGCTGGTCCTCCCGGGGGAGCCACAGGGCGAGGTCGGCAGGAATGCTGTCCAGGGCCCACTCCGTGGTCCCGTTGAACCGGATGACGCGCCCGCCGGGGACGTCGTGCGACTCGATGACCATGTCGCTGACGACGAACACCTGGTCGTCCAGGTCGCGTCCGGGGACGACGAAACGGTCGCCGTTCGCCGGCGTCCAGGCGATGCCCGCGGCGCGGAGCCGCGAGGCCAGCTCGTTCGTGATCATCGGCCTTCTCTCAATCGCGGGTCAGTGGGCGAGCAGGCTCTCCGCCGAGGCGAGCAGGGCCTCCTCGCGCGGGCGCGGCGCCCAGCCGAGCAGCCTCTCGGCCTTGCGGCCCGAGGCGTTCTTGAGCTGGCCCAGTTCGGTGGCGAGCTGTGCCATGCCCTGGTCGAAGCGGCCGGCGAGCCGGATCAGGGAGTTGGGCAGGAGTTGGGTCGGCACCCTGCGGGCACGATCTCCGAGGCCGGCGCGCAGGACGCGGGCCATGTCCAGGGCGCTCATGAAGTCACCGCTCGTGGCGAGGAATCGCTCCCCGGGGGCTTCGGGGCGTGTCATGGCCAGGAGGTGCAGGTCGGCCACGTCACGCACATCGACGACGCCGAAGGAGAGGTCCGGGACGCCCGGTACACCTCCGAGAAGGCGCTTGACCATCTCCAGGGAGGTGCCGGTGTCGCGTCCCAGCGCGGGCCCGAGGATGCCCACCGGGTTGACGGTGGCGACTTCGAGGGCGGGGTGGCGTGCGGCGAAGTCCCAGACGGCCCGCTCTGCCAGGGTCTTGCTGGTGGGGTAGGCGGGCACCGGACGCGCGCCGGACAGGTCCGTCCAGTCCTCTTCGGTGAAGGGCAGGGCGCGCGGCGCATGACCGTACCCGACCGCGGCGAACGACGAGGTCTGGACGACCCGCCTCACTCCGGCGGCGGCCGCGGCACGAAGGACACGCAGCGCGCCATCGCGGGCGGGCACGATCAGCTCGGCGGGGTCGCTCGGGACGCCGACCGGGAACGGCGAGGCGACGTGCAGAACGGAGTCGACTCCCGCCACCGCGTCCGTCCACCCGGCGTCCGAGGTCAGGTCGGCGGTCACGACCTCGACCGCCGCGCCATCCTGCCCACCCGCCGTGACCATCGCGCGGACCTCGCCGGCGCGCGCCATCGAGCGCACCGTCGTGCGCACCTGGAAACCTTGTCGCAACGCCGCGACGATGCAGTGCGAACCGACGAAGCCGGAGCCACCGGTGATCAGCACCAAATCTGCACTCACCGCCACAACGGTACTCAGGCCCCTCGACGCTGCGCTGAGAGGTGGGCCTAGGCTCGTTCGCAGGGTTCGACAACTGTCCGGTCGGGCCACTTCAGTCCACGCGCGGACGACACGCGAACATGGAGGGCGACGCCGGCGACGAAGGCAGGTGCTGCTGTGACCGGTACGCAGATCGTCCTTGCTGGCCTCGCTTCGACCACGGTCTGGCAGGAGCAGTTGTACGTTCAGCTCCACCAGAATCCGGAACTGCCGCTCCAGGAGGTCGAGACCGCCGCGGAAGTCACAGGCAGGCTCGCATCCTTCGGGTACGACGTCCACCACATCGGTGGGGGCGTCGTCGGAGTCCTGGGCAACGGTGAAGGCCCAACTGTCCTGGTTCGAGCCGACATGGACGGGCTGCCGGTCGTGGAAGCGACGGGCCTGCCGTACGCCTCCACCAAGACGGTCGTCGACGCCACCGGCGCCACCGTGGGGGTCATGCACGCCTGCGGTCATGACGTCCATGTCACCGCTGCGCTGGGCGCGGCACAGCTGCTGGCGCAGGCCAGAGAGGCCTGGAGTGGCACCTACATCGCCTTGTTCCAGCCGGCCGAGGAAACCGCTGCCGGCGCGAGGGCCATGCTTGCCGACGGGTTGGTCGATCGTGTTCCCAGGCCGGACGTCGCTTTCGCTCAGCACGTCCTGACCGCCCCGGCGTCAGGGGAGGTCGCCACGGCGGCCGGGCCGGTGCTTTCGGCGGGCGACTCGATCAGGATCACCGTGTTCGGCAAGGGGTCTCACGGGTCGATGCCGCACCTTGGCGTGGATCCGGCTCGATCCAGAGGTACGCAAGCAACTCGTCGACACCAAGCGCGAATAGGGCGCCTAGGTGGGCGGAGCCGGGGTCTTCGGGGCTTCCAGCTTGAACCTGACCCCGAGCATTCGAATCAGGAAACAGATCGTCGCGGCCACGAGGGCCACAGGGATCCCGAGCACGGTCGATGGCGTGACCAGCACGTCGATGGCTGCCCCGACCAGCGCAGGAATCGCGTACAGACCGCTGGTGAGCACCGAGGGAACCTGTCTGATCATGATGTCGCGGATTGTGCCCCCGCCCACGGCAGCAATGGCGCCGACGACGATCGCGGCCGCGGGATCGAGCCCGTATTCCAGTGCCTTCTGCGCACCGGTGACGCAGAACAGGCTGAGCCCGATGGCGTCGAGAACGAGGATGGGGACCGTCAGCAGGCGCGATGGGCGACTGATGAAGAAGGCGATGAGCGCCCCGCCACCGGCCACGGCCAGGTAATACCAGTGCGTGAACGCGCTCGGCGGGACGGCGCCGATCAGCACGTCCCGCATGATTCCTCCCCCGATGGCGGTGATCACGCCGAGAACCAGCACCCCGACGATGTCGAGGCGTACCGTCCCCGTCGCGGTGAAGGCCCCATTCACGGCGAACGCGAACGTGCCCAGGATGTCGATGATCAGGACGAAGTCGGCTGCTGACATCGCAATCCTCTCGTGGCCACCCATCGGTCGCACAAGGGCGCGATGGCCTCGGTCAGTCCAAGGACAACAGCCCATCGAGCAGAGCCGCCGCGGCCGCCCGAGACTCCGGGGACAGGTCAAGGTCCTTGTGCGTCTCACCGTAGCCCGCGCCCTCCGTGTGCTGGTAGTCGACGGCGTCGAACGAGGCGGCGTGCCGAGGATCGAGGCGGATCTGCCGGGGACGCAGGACGAAGGCATCCCGACGCCGGTTCGGGGTACCTGAGAAGTCACCCGGCCCTCAGCCGGGTGAAGCCCGGTTGAGTGGTCCACCGCGATCCGGGACGCCCTGTCGACTCGCTTCCTGGTGTGCGGGGGGCGTCGGCCAGGGACCGTTCCGGCGAAAGGGTGCACTCCACGGGAAGGATGAGGGTTGCAGACGAACACGAGGCTCGGCGGACGGTACCTCCTGGAATGTCGGCTGGCTGCAGGCGGAATGGGCGAGGTGTGGCGCGCCTTCGACACGTCCCTGGAGCGCGACGTCGCCGTGAAACTCCTGCCGGTGGACTCGCTGGGTGATCTGGCTGCCGTCGAGCGGTTCCGCCGGGAAGCGAGGACGACCGCAGGGCTCCAACATCCCAACATCGTCTCGATCCTCGACGCAGGCGACCATGACGGTTCAGCCTTCATCGTGATGGAGTTGCTCGACGGACCCACGCTGGCGCAGTTGCTCGCCGACCGCGGCCCGCTTCCCGAACCCGAGGTTGTCGGCCTCGCGGCCCAGATCACGGCCGGCCTCAGCGCGGCGCACAGGGCCGGCGTGATCCACCGCGATCTCAAGCCGAGCAACCTGATGTTCGGCTCCACGGGCGGGCTGAAGATCCTCGACTTCGGGATAGCCCGGTTGGCCGAGGCGACGACCTCTCACCTCACCGCCACGAATGCGATCCTCGGAAGCCCCGCCTACCTCTCCCCGGAGCAAGCCACCGGGTCGCCCGCAGACGCACGCAGCGACCTCTACTCCCTCGGATGCATCCTCACTGCCATGGTCACCGGATCGCCGCCCTTCACCGGCGAGCACCCCGTCGCCATCCTGCACCAGCATGTCCACGAAGACCCGCCGCTGCTCCAGCACCGGCAGCCGGCGGTCAGTCCGGCGCTGGAGGCCCTGGTACAGCACCTCCTGCAGAAGAGTCCCGACGACCGTCCCCAATCGGCCGAGGCGGTTGAGCAGCAGCTCGCCGCGATCGCGAACGGCCGCCCGGCCGCCCTCACCACCACCGTTCTGGCGTCCACGCAGGCACGGCTCGCGACCACACCGCTGGTCGATGGGCGGCACACCGCGCCCGCACCCACCCTCGTCCAGGCGCCGGTGGCCGCGATGCAGCCCTCACCCGCGTCCCCGGACGCTCCCGCACGACGGGGACGCCCCACGGCGATCGCCGTTGCCGCCATCGCCGTCGTGGCCGCGCTGACCGGAGCGCTCCTGGCGACGGGTCATGAGCCGGCCGACACGCCGACCGCATCGCGAACGGCACCCCCCACCCCAAGCCGGCCGAGCAGCACCAACCCAACACCGAGTGCCGCCGCCACGACCGGCGGGCTGAGCACGACCAGCCCGTCGCCGAAGACCGAGCCCACCCGACCCAAGCCGAAGGAAGGCAAGTCCCATCCCCCCAAGAAACACCACGGCCCGAAGCGACCGAAAGGCTGAACAGCGCCCAACGGTCAGGGGTGGGGGTCCCTCCCGGCGATCATGTCGACGAGGGTGTCGGTGAGGTTCTCGGCGGAGACGCCTCCCCATTTCGGGTCGCTGAGTTGGCCGCTGGCTTCGAGCCCGGCGATCCCGTTCGCGGTGCTGATGAGCAGGGCTGCGTAGCGGCGCGCGTCCTGCTCGCCGACCATGTCGGCGACGACGGCGAGGAACTCGGTCTGGCTCCGCTGGGCGGCCCGGGCCAGTGCGGTGGGGTCGCCGGGCGGGTTGCTGAACATGAGCTTGTAGAGGTGTGGCTGGAGGCGGCCGATCTGGATCAGGGCGAGGAGGCCCTCTCGCACCTTCTGGGCGGACGCCACACCCGCCTCCGCGCGAAGTGCCTGCATGCGGTCTCCCAGCGCGTCCCAGGCGCGGGTCCCGACGGCGATCAGCAGGTCCTCCTTGTCGCGGAAGTGCCGGTAGGGCGCTCCGCGGCTCACTCCGGCGCGCGCGCCGACCGCACGCAACGTCACGGCATCCAGGCCGCCGGAGTCGAGCAACTCAGCGGCTGCGTCGAGGAGTGCGCGGCGCGTGGCTGCCGCGGATTCGGCACGGCTGATCACGAGGACGATGGTAGCGGTGCGTGATGACTAAGTCACTCGAATCAGTTGACAACGTCACCTGATCATCGGACACTCAATAGATGACAACGTCATCTGAAACTCGAGGACTCGCGGTCGTGACCGGGGCGTCGACGGGAATGGGCGCGGCCACCGCTCGGGAACTGGCGCGTCGCGGCTTCCACGTCCTCGCCGGCGTCCGGCGCGACAGCGACGGGGTGCCCCTGCGCGGCGACGGCGTCGAGCCGGTGATCCTCGACATCACCGACCCCGACCACGTCGCAGCGCTCGCCGCCCGCATCGAGCGGGATCCCCGGCGACTCGGCGCGCTCGTCAACAATGCCGGCATCCCCGGTCCCGGCCCGGTCGAAGCGACCCCGCTCGACCAGTGGCGTCGCATCTTCGAGGTGAACGTCCTCGGCCACGTCGCCGTCACCCAGGCCCTGCTCCCTGCGCTGGTCCGTGACAAGGGACGCATCGTGAACATCACGTCCCTCAACGGCAGGATCTCCATGGCCGGCTACGGCCCCTACGCCGCCAGCAAGTTCGCCATGGAGGCGGTCAGCGACGCGCTCCGCAACGAACTGGCACCCCACGGGGTGCAGGTGGTCGTGGTGGAGCCGGGCGGCGTCAAGACCGAGATGTCCCGCACCGGCCTGACCGCCCTCACCATCCTGGAAGCGGCGATGACGCCTGAGCAGGAAGCGCGCTACGGAGATCTGATACAGGCCATACCGGCCCACGTTGCTGCCTTCACCAGCGCCGGCGTGACCTCTGACGTCGCCGCGAAGACCATCGCCAGGGCCGTGATCGACCCCCGGCCCCGCACCCGCTACACGATCGGCGCTACGGCCGCCTTCCTCATCCGGGCGTCCCGCGTCCTTCCCGACCGGATGCTCGACCGGATGACGACCTCCGACCTCCGCAAGCACTACCCGGACCAGGGCCGGGGCCCTGTCTCGTCCGCGCGCACCGGGTGACCAGGACGGCTGGAACACAAGCTGCGAGGCCCTCGCGTCCGTTCAGTGGGGGGCCGACGTTCGAGTGACCGGTCCAAGCTCGTATCGTTGGATGCTCGTCCCGTGCCTCACGAGCGGGAACCGGCTCAGCCAGGTCGGGATGCCCATCCGGGGCTCGAGGTCGTCGAAATAGGAGAACGACTCGACGAGCCGGATACCCGGGCTCCAGGTCTCGACGTCCCTGGGATCGCGCAGTGCCCAGCGGACGCGCGCCGCCGCTCGGATGAGGAGCAGATGGAGGTTGTCCATCCGCGCGGCGAACGGACTGCACACGTCACAGACCAGTTCCGCTCCGGGGAACCGGCTCTGGAGCTCCAGGATCAGGTTCCTCACCTGGGTCTCCTCGAAGTACAGGAGCATCGCTTCGGCGACGAACAGCATCCGGCCGGGATCGCACTGTTCGAGTGCGGTCATCCAGCCGGTGTCGAAAGCTGAGGCCGCCAGGTACTGGTCGCGTTCGGGCTCCGGAAGCAACGTCCGGCGCAGCGCGATGACCTGCGGCAGGTCGAGGTCGAACCACCGGACCTGACCGTTGTCGACGCGCTGGAACCGGGTGTCCAGTCCACATCCGAGGTGAACCACCGTTCCGGCGGGGTCGCGCCGCAGGAAGTCACGAACGAATCGATCGAACTCCCGCAGACGCACGACACACTGCGCCAGGTCGCTGCGACCGAGGCCGATCCTGCGCCAGTCGTAGTCGAGCCGATCCACCAGGGTGGACGCCACCGGATCCAGCACCAGCGGCACAGGCTCACGCTGTTCCAGAGCCCGCGCCCACAGCGGAATCAGCAGCGTTCGGGATACCGGATCCGCCAAGTCGAAACGCAGCTTGTCCATGCCCCTCCAGTGCCGTACAGCCTGATTGTGCTCCCAAATGGGCGGGGACGGATCTGGCCGTCCCTGAAGGTGCGGCCGGATTCGCCGGCCGGGGGGCGACGGATGCACCGCGCCGGCTCGATTTCGTCCGACGCGCGGTCGGCGTCCGCGTGCCGGGACGTGTCCCGTGGGGGAGCGCGATGGGCTCAGGGTGCCGCTGTGGGGTCGGCTGGCAGGATCCCGCTCACGGCAATTCGATGGATCTGCGACGCGACCGCGTGCGGATCCTCGCCTCCGGACACCCGGCGCAGTCCCACACCGATGAGCGCCTGGACGTACGGGGCGGCGTCCGCGGGATCGACAACCCCGACCTCGCCCAGGATCGTGAGCAACGGCTCCTGCAGGGCGTTGTGGAGCGCGGCGACCTCCTCGGCGCGCTGCGGGCTGAGGTCGGTGAAGCGAAGGGTGGCCGCGAGGTTGTGGCGGCCGTCCGCTGCCATGGCCATCGTCGCGTCCAGGTAGCAGAGCAGCTGGGGCAGGCCGTGCTCCACGTCCTGCAGCGCGGCGGCCAGATCGCGATCCCACTCCTCGAACGCGTCCAGAGCCACCTGGACCAGCAGGTCCTCGCGGGAAGGGAAGTAGTCGTAGACGCTCGTGCGGGCGATCCCCGCCCGGTCGGCGACCGCCGTCGGGGTCACCGCTGCCGCTCCGCCAGCGACGACGAGCTCAGCCGCGGCTCGCAGGAGTGCGCCGCGTTGCGCGACCCGATGCTCCGCGACGGTCGCAGACGTGATACGTGGCACGCGAACAGTATGGTCCCTTGGTTTTCGACACAGTGTCGGTAACATGGCGACCAGGTCATCCCCGCCAACGAACCGGGGTCGCGAACACAGACGAAGGGTTCCCATGAGAAAGCTGTTCATCGCCGCCACCACCTACATGGCCGCCGGGCTCGCGTCCGGGCTGTTCTACCGCGAGTTCACCAAGCTCAACCACTTCCCGGACGGCGGCGTCACCCAGCTCGGCTTCGTCCACACCCACCTGCTCGCCCTCGGCACGCTCGTCATGCTCGTGGTGCTCGCGCTGGAGAGGACGATGAGTCTCTCCCTCGACCGTCGCTTCTCCTGGTTCTTCTGGACGTACAACGCGGGCGTAGTGCTCACCGCGGCGATGATGACCTGGCACGGCGTCCTCACCGTCCTCGGCCTGGCCTCCTCCCCGGCCATCGCCGGCATGGCTGGCCTCGGCCACATGCTCGTCACGGCGGGTTTCGTGCTGCTCTTCCTCACCCTCGGCGCGGCACTGCGGCGGGCGGACCGCCCGGCCGTCGACGCGGTGGCCTGACTCGCTGGGGATTCGTGCGACTTCAGCGGCTCGTCGGTGGGCCGTAGCGTGGACGAGCGTTGGCCATGAGGAGGATCGATGTCGTTCCAGGCTTACCTCGACACCATTGAGGACAAGACCGGGCTCACCCCGCGCCAGTTCATCGACAAGGCGCGCGAGCGGGGCTTCGGGCCCGGCTCGAAGTCGGGCGAGATCGTCTCCTGGCTGGCCGAGGACTACGGCCTCGGGCGCGGTCACGCGATGGCCCTGGTGCACGTGATCACGAAGGGTGCACAGATCAGCGACAAGCACGTCAACTCGGGTGGAAGCCACTCGGATCCGTCGGACACGCTGTGGCTGGACGGAAAGGCGACGAACCCGGCTCGCTGACGTGGACGGTGCCCAGCTTCGAGCGAAGCGGACGGGGGTCGACCACCGATGTGGGTCTGACGAGGGGTTTTGGTGGGCGACACTGGGATCGAACCAGTGACCTCTTCCGTGTCAGGAAAGTCTGAGGTGTTCAGATCCGCCCAAATCCACCCTTGTCGAAGCGAGATTCTAGGGCCTTTGCGCCTCTGTGCGGAACCTTGTAGGCAGGGCGTAGGCAGGGAACCCTGAGGGTGCTGTCTTGCCTGGTGGCGAAGTTACTCACAATGACGATCGTACCGTTGCCGCCGATCATCCATTGATTCTTCACACTTCAGCCCCACTATCTGAAACAGGGTGGGCCCGCTCTCCACGATCCGCTCACGGCGACCCATCAGATGACGTTGTTGCCTGGGTCGGCGTGCGGCTTCTCAGCCCACCTCCTGTCGTCGCGCCGAGGCTGCTACCCAGTGTCCGCCTGGCGGCCTGGGTGGCTGGTGGTCGCCGGCATCCCGTAGGAGGCCGCCGGGTTGAGGAACTGGGTGTGCCACAGCTGCTGACGTTGGGTCTTGGCGATTCGGGCTTTGTCGGCGGCCTCCGGCCAGTGCTCCTGGACGGTGCTGCGGATGTTGTCGATGACGTTGAGGGCCTGCCGGCGGGTGAGGTCGTAGACGGCGGCTTGCGCAGCCAGGTCAGCGAAGTTGCTGACGCGTTCCCCGTTCCGGCCGTATGCGATCGCCTGCGCGGCGGTGTCGCCACTGCGCGCTCCAGGACTGAGGTCGAACGCCGGCGTAAGGCCGAGTTGCTTTCCGTCCCAGAATGCGGCGTGGTTGCGCAGATGATCGTCGCTGTTGGAGATCGCGATGTTGAAAGCGATCCGTTCGAATAGCCTCTCGCCGAGGTCCGGCTTGCCGTCACCGTGAACGCGAAGGACGTCAAGGATTTCGGGGTAGGTTCCGTAGCGTGCGGACATTTCCCCGATGCCGAGCATGGTGAGCGCCGACACTGCCATTCGGCGGCCACCGCCAGCAGTACGGTCGAACCTTTCGATCAGCAGGACATCTTTGCCGAGGGAGCGTTCCATTCGGAACGCGGGCACGTCGATGCCGGCCAGCCTGGCCAGTTCGATGCTGGCCGCTTCTGCCCCGACCGCGGGGAACACGTCGGTGGAGGTGGTGAACTTCGCCAGGTAGTCGGTGTGTCCGGCACGAATGGTTGCCTTCGGTCGGGCTCCGCCCATCACAGTGCCGCTCAGCAAGGCGGCGTGCAGCGCGGGCGGCAGCGGTTCGCCAGCTTCGACGAGTTCGGCAGCTTGCTGTAGCTGGTCGAGGGTGGCGTCGCTCTCGCGGGCCGCGTATTCGGCCGGGCTGGCCTGGAAGTCCACAGCTCCGAACCGGTTGGATCCGGAGTTCATCAGGTAGGTGGCCTCTGCCAGGGTGTCGAGGTCCGCCTCACTGCCACGTTGGCCGGTGAGTTCGTTGAGGATGACTCGGCGTCCCCACGCGTCGGGTGCGGCGTCCCTGAGGGGTGCGGGCATGTGCAGGTCGGCGGTGGGCTCGATCGGTTCGCGTCCCAGGGGCATGAGCGGCCCGTAGAGGCTGATGGCGTCGGCCCGTTCGAGGTACCGGTTGCCGTAGCGGAACCACAGGTCGGTGCCGCGTGGTTCCAGGGCGCCGACGGGGACCGGCGTTGTGGCTTTGGGCAGCCATGCCCACACGTAGATGCGGCTAGAAGTCGTAGTCTGCATCGTTCACCTTGGGGTGCCGGACCCTCTTCGGGAGGAGGGCGAGGCGGTCTTGGCCGGCGCGGCGTGCCCTGGCGAGTTCATCGTCGGTCTGGGCGCCGAACAGGGGAACGCCGGCGATGACGGCGACGTTGAGGACGTTCCCGATGGACGGGGTCGGCTGGCCGGCTTCGATTGTGAGCACTGTGTTGACGGTGATTCCGGCTCGGGCCGCCAGCTCGGAGGCGGTCCAGTTGCGGTCCTGTCGGGCGAGCCGGATCTGCTGGCCGAGGATGAGTGCAGCATCTCGGGCTGCAGGGTGCAGGTCGATGCGTCGGCGTCCCATGACTCACCACCTCCAATAGTTTGGCACTAGGACTACTTTAGTCCTGATCTATTGGTGCCGCAAGAGCTTCAGGGTCGCTGTCCGTGGGTGCTGCGACTCACAGGAGGTCGTCCGGATCGCTGGCCCGCTGCGGACGGGCCGGCACGTCCGCCGGGTCACCTGGCCACCCGAGCGCCCACTGCTGCTCGGCAAGCTGTTCGAGCCTGCGCGTCGCTTGCTCGCTGTCCCGGATCTCCTTGCGGTTGGTGTCGATCCGGTCCTGGATGCGGCGGCGGGTCTCGGCCAGTTCGGCTGGGAACTTGGCCGCATCCTCAGCCGCCTTGTCTGCCTTCTGCTGGAAGTCGGTGCGCGGCTTGAAGGTGCGGGTGACGGTCCGTTTGCTGCGGCCGGTCCCTTCCGTCGTCCTGTACGTCTGCTCGGGCAGATCACCCACCAGATAGTCGCGCAGCTCGGCCAACAGAGCGCCGCTGTCGAGGTCGGCCTGGATCCGGGCGTATCTTGCGTTTCCGGCCTAGGCGTTCGCCTATCATCAGCGCATGGCCTGTGACCCGGCGCTCGTGAAGTTCGGCGCTCCACTTGAGTCGGGATTGCCTCTACCACGTCCCCTGTGCCGTGAGTGTGGGGAGGGACACATCAGTTTCGACCCTCCTGTTGAGTCCGAGCACGGCATGTCGGTGAAGGCGCACGGTCACTGGGCGTGGGAGCCAGACTGGATACGCGGCGCGTTCACGACAACGGGCACGTGCCAGAACAAAGACTGCGGCTACAAGGTCGCCGCTTCAGGTACCTACGAGGTCGACGCAGCACAGCTAGTAGTCGAGGAAGACATGGCCGGCGCTCCTTACTCGGACTACTTCACATTCCAGAGCTTCAGCCCGCCGCTGCAGCTGATGAAGCTACCGGTCGGAACTCCCGATCAGGTGCAAGAAGGGGTTGATCGTGCGGCGGCGGTACTGTTCGCCGATCCGGGACTGGCGGCCACCGCCTTGCGATTGGTTGTCGAGCAGTTCCTGACCACCGAGGGCGTTTCTAGTAGGCGTGCGAAAGGCGGCTTCGCGAGTGCCGACGAACGTATCAGGACCTGGAGGAGTGCGGCGGCAGGCCGCGAGCGGGTCGCCGACCTCCTGCTCGCGGCGAAGTGGATCGGAAACGCCGGTACACACAGCCTCGCGACCCTCACCGTGGCGGAGGTTCTCGAAGGGGCCGAGTTTCTCAGTGAGGCATTCCACGTCCTCTTCGAGGGCCCGACCATCGACGCGCGCGCCCAAGCTATCAACAAGGCGAGGGGACCGGTTCGGCCCCCCGGTTCGTGAGTGTTGGTGGCACATTGGGTCACGTCGGGTGAGGTGCGAGCTGTTCCTCCGGATCCTTGGCCCGAAGATCGGCCCGAGTGGTGCGATATGGAGTCGGTCGGTCGCCGGGATCAAGAGCGACCCGGTCTGACCGTCTGCGATCGTGGATTCGGCCGTGGGCCAACATCAGATCGCACCCTGCACCACGGCGCGCCCAGGATCAGGCGGGCGCATCGTGTAGGGGTCAAACACCCATGTCGTCGTGCTTTGGAGTTGGACATCCAGTACGGGGTTTCTCTGGATCCATCCGCGTTTGCGCGCTTCAAGCAGTGCCTCGGATAGCACTCGGAGGGCGTCGCTCTTCTCGTGGAGCGTGGGGACCCTGTTCAGGAGATCGGCGATGTCCGTCGCGGTGAAGTCGCAAAGGCGGCGTTCGTCCATCCCCGGTATCACGTATCTCTCGACCGGGGCGACGTGGTGAGGGAAGATGCCGGACGCCTTGCGCAGCCAGTACGAGCCCGTCCAGCACCAAAGCCACTCGGCCGCCGACGGTGGCTCAACGTCAGAGTGAAGGCCGTGCTTCCTGATGTAGAGCACTGAGCGTGTCCTGAGGAACAGGTGCATGGCTTCTTGGCGGTCCGCTCGGTGAATGTGCACGCGCTCGCGCTTCTTGGTGCGGGCGTCGACGCCCAGAGGGACGTAGCCGTGCCAGAGGCCGTCCTTCCCAAGTTCGAACGTACCAAGGCCCCGCGTGCCCCTCTGTTGCTCCATGTGTCCGCCTATCCGTTGTATCGATCGGTTCAACACGATCTATGCGCCAACCCCGGCGACCAGTGCGCCATCTCGGCGACGACCGTGCGCCTCGACCGGGCCGCGCTGCGGGAAGAGCAGACGAGGCTGAGGAGGAGCGGCGGCTTCGAGGTGGCTGACACCGACAGAGAGGACGAGGGACGCTCCGCGATCAGCTGGGCAGGTGGCGGCCATGTAGCACTAGTAGGACACTGGCTCCGTGTCCGAAGCATCGATGATTCTGCCGGATCCTGGTCGGATCCTGCTGTGCGGCGACCTGCACGGGAACACGGTCGCCACACTTGCCGTGATCGACCACGCGGGAGCGTTTGGTGCCGACCTGATCGTTCAGGTGGGTGACTTGGGGTACTGGCCGCGGGACCGCCAGGGGCGGTCGTTCTTGCAGAAGATCGGAAAGCGACTGGAGGCGAGAGGCGTCGAGCTGTGGTGGGTGGATGGGAACCATGAGGATCTAGAGCGGCTGAGCAGGCTTCCGATCCAGGTGGACGGGACCCGGTGGCTGCGCGATGTTCACGGCGAGCTGTCGCCGAGAATCCGGCATCTGCCTCGCGGTCACCGGTGGTGCTGGGGCGAGACGACGTGGCTGGCGGTCGGTGGTGCGGTGAGCGTGGATCGGGACCTGCGCACGCCGGGGGTCGACTGGTTCCCTCAGGAGGAGCTGACTGATGCCGAGGCTGATGCGATCATCGCGGGCGGGCCGGCTGACGTGGTGGTGGCGCACGATGCCCCGTTGGGGGTCCCGTTCTTGCGGCAGTGGCTGCGGCAGGATCTGCCGGCGTGGCGGCGGGAGTCGCCGTGGCCGGTGGGCCGGCTGATCCGATCCGATGAGCACCAACGGCGGATCCGCCGTGTGTTGGAGGGTGTGGAAGCGCGAATGGTGATTCACGGGCACCATCACGTTCGCTACGACGATGTGTTGAAGGCTGCACACGGTGAGGTGCAGGTCCACGGTTTGGGCATGGACACCGATCCGCTATCGGCGCGATGCCTGCTCGTCGACGCGAGCGGATCGCCGGTCCTCTTGTCCAGCTGACGTCGCGGCATCGCACTACACGGCCGCGCAGTCGATCGTTGCCCGGCGAGCCGTTCCCTGGGACCGCGATTTGCGAGGGCAGGTCCACTCGGCCCGCTGGGCGGATGCGGACGTGACCACCGGAGCGTGGCGGGTAGAACGCGTGTGCGATTAGGCTTCGACCCGCGGGGTGGCGCGACGAATTGGTGGTGCCGCGCCCGAGCGCCCTGTCGGCGTCGCCGGGGAAGGATGCGAAGGCATGGCCGTGAGGGGGCCGGTGCTTCGGTGTTGGCCCGCACGATGTGGCGGGATCGGGCGTCGATCGTGTCCGCGGTGGCGGTGTGGTTCAGCAACGACCGGATCTGCGTGGAGTGGCGCACTACGTCCGAGCACGGCATCGCCGTCATGCAGCAGCCGAGCTGGCCCTGAGATGACCGCAACGTCTCTTGGGCTCACCCTGTCTGGGCCCATGCGACCACGGCTGTGCGACGGAGTTCTCGCGACGGCCGCCCTACACCGGAAGCCGCGCTCATGCCGATGCCGAGCGCATCGTAAGCCAGTGCCGCGGTGGTCTGAGTGATTCGACTACGAGGTCGAGGCTTCATGACGAACCTAACCCGACATCGCGTAACAGAGACGTTGAGGGGGGCTAGCCGAGTCAACGAATCAGCCGTTCACCCTTGCAGATCTTGCCGAGGCACGTCTCGACCCCGCGATTCGGTAGGTTGTCGACGTCAGAGACCTTGTCTACGTGGAGTTGAGTAGTCGTGACCGAACGCACCAGCCGACTGGCCGTCAAGGCGGTCGAGGAGGCTTCTTTGCGCGCCGCTTGGTTCTTTCGGGAGCAGCCCATCACGGATCAGGGTATCGACGCACACATTGAGAAGTTCGAGCTTGTCGAGGGCCGTAGTGGGGTCGACGAGGTCGGCACCGGACGTCTGATTGCACTCCAGATCAAGGGTGGTCCGTCCTATTTCACGCGGCCGTCGCCCAACGGGTGGTGGTTCGCTTTCAAGGCTCGCAAGGCGAAACTCTGGCTTGGCCATGCACTTCCGGTTGTTGTCGTTCTCGTCGACCTGGAGTCTACGGTGATGTACTGGCAAAGGGTCTCTGCTGCGACCGTCGTCAGGACCGGGAAGAACTACAAGCTCGAAGTGCCCCGCAGCCAGACCGTTGCCAAAGCCGACGCGCAGTGGCGCGATATCGCTAGCGGGCTGGAGCAGCGTGCGGTCTCACGCTTCGCTTACTCGTTGCTCAGCGTACCGCCTACTGTCCGCAACCTTCTCGAGAATCGGGGCGCGAGCGAGCAAGCCGACGCTGCCCTGCTGGCAATGCACCTATCTGAGGGCCGCGAGAACGCGCTGGGTACGGTTCGTTCACTGCTTGCGGTATCGCCGGTTTGGATCACCCGCAACGGAGGTTGGGCCTGGCGTGCGATCGCTGCCTATGCTGCGGACCATGGTCTCGCCGGCGAGGCGGCGGCAGCATTCAGGCGCTCTGCCGCGGAGACTGTAGATGAGGCGCGCCGAAGTCGCGATCTGGTTTCTGCGGCCTTGCTAATGCAGCACCGTGACCCGGCGGAGGTGCTTTCGATTATGGCGCAAGTCGACACCCTGGCGAATCCGGACAAGGTCCACGTGGCGATTGCACGGACCGTGCTGTCGCGTGAGCCCTCCGACGGCCGGCCTTGGGCCCTCGATCCACTACTCACTCGGAGCCTGCCCGAAGTTGGGGAATCAGTGGCGGCCCAACGCCTCTTGGCGATGCAGGCCCGACGCTCGGGCGACCTAGACGCAGCTGTGCAGTACGGTCGCAATGCTGTCCGGCTTGATGGGATGAGTGACGAGTCCAAGCGGCAGCTCGCTGAGAGCCTATTGGCCCGCTGGAATGAGGCGGGCTCCTCGTCCGCCGACTTGCGTGAGGGTACAAGCCTCCTTCGGGCATTCATCGACCAACAGCGCAGCTGGTCCGGTCCCACTTCTGAGGCGGTCGAACTGCTCGCGCGGGCGTATGGCCTCAGCGGCCAGTATGAGGCGCTCCTGAAGCTGGCCCTGCCGCCGCCGTTTGGCGCCGCTGAGCTCGGGGAGTTGAACCCTGCAACCGTCCGAATGGCTGCCCACGCAGCGAGTTCCCTGGGGCGACCCGATGCCGTCGCTTCTGCCTGCGCCCTGTTGGGTGACGAGCCCGCCGATCAACTAACCCGAGCAGGCGTTGGGATGCTGGAGCTTTCCGGGCTAGACCTGACCGCGGTTCGGCTTCAGGTTTTCGAGAAGGCTCTCAGTGAGGGCGAGCACGAAGAGGCAGCGCGACACGCGGTTGCGCTGGCGGTCGAGGGTGTCGATGTCGGCGACCGCCTGGAAGACCTTATGCAGCGGGGGCTAATCCCCGGCCGAGTTGTCGCCCTGTCAACGGCGATCAGTGCTGCTCGCGAAGACCTAGAAGCTGCCCTGCCGGTGTTGCGTGAGCTCGCGAAGACAGATAGCTCAGCGGCCGAGTACCTAATCGGGGTTCTCCGTGAAGCCGATCGCCATCAGGATGCGGCGGAGGCTGCCGCGTCCTTGTTTGAGATCACTGGCTCCGAGTCCTACTTGATCGATCGCGCCGACTGTCTCATCGACGCTGGCGGGGGACCCACGGCAGAGAGAGCCGCGGAAGCTGCGATTGCGGTAAGCAGTATTCGGCCTGTGGCTCGAGGACGCTTGCTCACCTTCCTTGGGGCTAGCGCCGCGGACCGGGAAGACTGGCCAATGGCGGAGCGATATCTTGCCCAGGTCCTGGAGCTTTTCGACAGCCCTTCGGATTCCGCGGTCTGGCGGCTGGTTGTGGCGATGGTCAACCAGGGACGTGTCAGGAAGGCCGCAAAGGTCATTGCCCAGCATCACCCAGCCGTCCGCTCCCGCGAGGATGCTGAACTGTGGTTGGGTGCTCACTCCGCCTTGAGATGGAACGAGCGGATCGCGCTGGATGCGTACACACTAGCCGAGCGGTTCAATGATGATCCGCAACTGTCAACCGCCTTGCTTGGGCACATCGTTGCCAATACACACGGTGTCGATGACGGCGGGCACGAGTCGTTCAGCGACGAGAGCGAGATCGAGGAACTGGATAGCGCTGAGCTAGAGCAGCGTCGGGCTCTCGCGCAGGGCACTGTCCCGGGTGAGCTTCACCGTCGTGCCTTCGAACTGATGGGAAAGCTCGTTGAAAGGCACGGTGACAGCACTGGAATCAAGGTAATCACGGGTGCGGGAGATGAGGACCTCCTCAAGCAGGTGGCGGAGACGCTCAAGAGTGCAAGCCACGAGGATGGCGTACTCGCGGGGCTGGTAGAGCAGGTTCGCGCCTGCGAAGTTCCGTTGGGCTTCCTTGCTGGCATCCTGGGACGAGGCTACGCGACGTTGGTGATCCAGCGTGCTCTGGGTGTGCTTGTGGCGGGCTCGCCAAACGACGCCGAACACGAGATCGAAACAGCCGCCGCGCGAGACGTTTTCAACCGGGAGATCGTTGTCGACGCTGCTGCCGTCGTCACACTGGCTGGCCTCCGCGATCCTAGTCGCCTAACTGGTCGGTACTCGGCGGTTGTGACCCCGCCAGCAGCCATGCTGGGGCTTCACCGTGCAGCGTTCGACATACGTGGGTTGGCTGGCAGTCCTGGGTCCATTCGCTGGGATTCGGAGCGCGACGGCATCGTGATTAACGAACTGAGCGCGGAAGAGTTCAAACGACTCTACGAGCGAAGTGAGCGAGTCCAAGAGTATGCCGACCGGATCCAGGTCCGTTCTGTCACCGAGCGCACCGCTCTCGCCGAGCTCGCAGACGACCGGAAACACGCTGAGTGGGTCGATGTCCTCGAACTGGCGCTTGAACACCGGCTGCCACTTTGGAGCGACGACCTTGGACTCCGTCGGCTTGCCCGAGCGCTGGGCCTAACCGCGTTCGGGACGCCTTCAGTGGTGGACGCAATCCGCGACCAGGCCATTGAGAGCGCGACGGATGGGGTCATGATTGATGAAGCCATCGCGTCCGCCTTCGATGCCCAGGTGGAGCTCGCCGCCGACCTGGTCGTCGACCTCGCCTTGGGAACGGAAGGTCTGCTGCGAGTGGCCAAAGCGGACGACTGGAATGCGCGCGCAGGAGCCTTTGTGCTCACTCGGCCCGCGTGGTGGCTGGCTAACGCGGACGGAGTATCGGCCTTGCGGACGATCTACAAGACCGCCCGAGAGGTCGCACCTGACTCCCTACCGGCGTGGCAGCTTGCAGCCATGTATGGAGTGGCCCGTGCGCTCCAACCCAAACCGGCGTCGATGGTTCTCGCGCTCCTCGCCATGCTGGGCTACGACGAGGACGATCCCGGGGACGAGGTTCGTCTCGATGGCCTCCGCCGGGCACGACGGACCGCGGCCGACCTTGGCCTTCCAGATCCAGTGGGCGCTCTTCCGGCCGCCGCGGTCGCTTTGGCGCGGGCGGGAAAGAGCTTGGATCCGGAGAAGCTTGTCACTCGCATCTTGAAGGCGATCGACCATCCCGAAGGCTGAGCCGAGGGGTCGCGCGCTTTCGAACTCGTCGGCAGGCCGAGCCCGGAGGCTAGCGATGGGACGGATGTCTGAAACCTCGGCGCGGCAGTGCACCGCCGCGGTGAAGTCGCAGCCACGAGAGCCACTGTGGGCACCCCCAAGTGACGCTTCGAGCCCCCGATTGTTCGGCTGGCTGGCCGTCTGGGTACCGCGGGGAGCAACTCACGTTCATGCGGACGGTGCGGCAGCATCTGAACAGCGCCACCGACGCCAAGGACCTACGTCCGCTGGCCGGTGAAAGCTCCGGCTACAAGATCTGCTTCGCGAGCGTTTGGGCGGCATCAACGACCGCAGGATGGCTGGGCGTCAGCAGCTCGGCTGCTTTCAGGGTGAACGGCGGGGTGTCTCCGGGCGGCGCCCACAGACAGATCGGGTTCCACTGCGGCCACCGGGTCGACCACCAGCTGAGCCCGTCCCATTTCCTGGCTCCGCCGGACCTGGTCTCGTTGAACACCCGCAGGGCGATGTCCTGGGTGGCGGGACGGTTCCTGATCGCCACCTGGGTGGGCCGCAGATGCCGGTCGAGGAGATTCTGTGCGTCGTCCAGGTCGAGAACAGCGAGGGTGTCGGGGGCTTCGAAGATGCCGAGCGCGGATCTCGTCCCGCCGGGGAACACGTGGGTGAAGGTGGCATCCCGCCACACGTTCAGGTCGCCGAACGTCTCGCCGACGGCACATTCGGCGTTGCGTGAGAGGTACCAGGCGTCGAAGTGGGCGGTGTTGTCCCAGCGTCCGGTGGTCTGTGGCCGCACCAGGAAGAGGGGGTGCCCAGATGTGCCCGGCTTGGCGGTGTCGCTGTACCGGAAGACGCGGTACAGCAGCATCAGGCGTACGCCCCGGAAGTGGCCTCGTCCAGGGCCTCGATCACTTCGGTGACACCGCGGGTCCTGATGACGTCCAGTGGTGTCGCGCCGCCAAGGTAGGCGTTTGAGCCGGTCAGCCAGTCCAAGACGACCCGCTGGTCGCCCCAAAGCAGCTCGGCCCGGGCAAGCACATGGTCAAGGTCGAGGAGTTCCCGCGCCCGCTCCGGGGAGGGTGTTTCGTCCCCGGAGCGCCAACGTGACGGCTGGCTCTTGGAGACGCCGAGGAGCTTCGACGTCGCGGTTACTCCGCCCAGCTTCTCGATGACCCATCCCGCTCGGACTCCGATCGGAGTGCCGGCCGTCGGCAAGGTGTAGGAGTAGTGGAAGTGGAAGTTGCGGTTCCGCTTCGCCAGCTCGGCGGCAAGCTTGTCGGAAGGCTCCCCGGTACCGAAGAGGTGGATCTCTCCCAAGAACTTCCCGGAGGAATCCATCATCGTCAAGTTCCCCTGGCCGTCGTCGACGAGCTGCACGTCCTCCGTCGATGCGGTCTTCTCCATCGCCATGCTCTCCCTTTCGCCACCACCCACAGTACCCAACGATTGTGTTGGGCAGCAGGTCATAGGCATGATTGGCAGGTGCACAGGACGGAGGCGACCCCACCTCAGCCCAGACCGCTGCAGGGCACGATCGGGCTCAGCGAGGAGCGCACCCGACAGCTTGTGCGACTCACCCGTCGCGACATGTTCCGACACGAGCTGGGCCGCGGAGCCGCCGTGGCGATCGGGCTGGCGCCGTCGTAGGCGCGCTGTGGGCGTGGACTCTTGGCGGAGAGTTCGGTGTGTTTCTGCCGTCGGCGGCAGGCCGGCACTGGCACTCAGATGGTGCATCCCGCGGGCGGGCATGGGAGCCCACTGACCGCGTAGCCGAGCATCCCGGCAGGGGAGAGGCCGCCCCGTTCCGCCCGCGAGTGGATGAGAGAGTCGCCTGACCGAAGGAAGATCGCGACGGGCGATCGGTCCAATGCCGCGGCCGCGGACAAGCCAGCCTCGGCCGATTGACGCTCATCGAGTACGAGGCCATCATGACCAACACCGGCCACCTTGGCCGCCCAACCCGAACCTCTCCCGTGAAGGTGCACGAGTCCCAAGGGAAGGATCCGCTGTAATGACCGTGGAGGGATCAGCCGGGCCAACTGTCATCAGGGAGGTCTCGAAGGCCCGATTCGATGCGTTCGTTGGCTATTGTCGCGCGCCCGAAGTCGCCAAGTTGGCGCACGAAGTTGCGTGGTTGGGCGCGGATGACAACTCGGTCTTCGCGCTGATGATCGTGGACCTCGACTGGGAGTTCTCCGCCATCGTATTCCTACCCGACTTGCTCGGCCGGTTCCGGTGGGCCAATCAGACGGGCTTCTTCGCTACGGCACGAGAGGCCGGCGCGGCCCTGGAGGAACTCCTGACGAAAGTGCTCGCCGAGGTCGACGAGCAGCGCGTGCAAGGAGACGAGGCCGGAGCCACGGTCGACTTCTTTGTCCCGTTGGTCGCGGAGGAGAGGCTTCACGTCAACTTCAAGAGAGTCCGTGACGAAAGGGGGCACTCGTCCGCGCGTCAACTCATCAACGTGATGATGCGCTGGTATGCGGACCGTGACGGCAACTTCATCGAGCAGTTCCAGACGAACGGGTTTGATGCCAGGGTGTGGGAGTTGTACCTCTGGGCGACTCTGATCTCACTCGGCTATGAGGTGACGCAACCCGACCCGAGCCCGGACTTCGTGGCGCGCGGCCTCGCGGGCTCGTTTGCCATCGAGGCCACCACGGCAAACCCGCGCCGCGATCAATCAGGCGTCGTCGTGCCGTCCTACAAGCCCGAGTCCGAAGAGGACCTTCCTCGGTACGTTGATCACTACCTTCCGATCAGGTTCGCGGGTCCGCTCACAAGCAAGTTGGGAAAGCGCTACTGGGAGCGGCCCGGCATCAGCGAGATACCGTTGGTTTTCGCTGTCCAGGACTTCCACGCTGACTTCTCGATGATGCACAGCATCGGCGGGCTCATGGCCTACCTCTATGGCATTAGCGTCCACGACGTCGTCGATAACACCGGACGAACCGCCCGCATCGACACTCACGCCTGGGGTGAGAAGCAGGTTCCCTCGCGATTCTTCGAACTCCCCGACGCCGAGAACGTCAGCGCCGTCATCTTCAACAGCCAAGGCACTTTGGCGAAGTTCTCTCGCATGGGCATCGAAGCGGGCTTCCAGCGGGACGACGTGAGGATCCTGCACGGTGGGCTGCTGCTCGTTGCGTCAGACGAGGGTATCCAGCAGCGGGCCTTCTCTGGAGAGGTCAAGCCCGACTACTGGGAAGACTGGATCACGGGCATGGAGGTCTTCCATAACCCTCGCGCCCTGCGTCCTCTCGATCCGACGTGGCTACCAGGTGCTGTGCACCACATCCTGACCGAGGAGGGCAACGTGCAGTCGCTCTACCCGGAACGCCATGTCGTCCAGGCGCAGACGTTAGTCATTGAATCGACCTGAGCCTTGCCTCGCGGCTTGCAGCAAGGCTCGCCCAAGAGGCTCTCGTCCCAGAGTGCTGCTCTCCGTACACTCAGATGTGGGAGAGTATAGAGATTGGAGAATGGCGCATGTATCGGATCGAGATTGACGACGACGTGTACTCAGAGCTCGAGCGACAGGTTCAGGGCTTCGAGCAGCCGAACGACGTGCTTCGGCGACTGCTGCTGAAGGAGGCGCCACCTTCACCCAAGAAGCCCCTGGCCCCCGGCAAGTTGCTGCCACTGGTTGAAGCTGGCTTGATCGAGGAGGGCGACGTTCTCGTCCACGAACGACCACGAAAGGGCGACCGGTTCGAGGCCACGGTCACCGAGTCCGGGTGGCTTAACGCATGCGGCGTGCTCTATCAGTACCCCTCGGCAGCGCTCGGGAACTTAGTGCGCTCACAGATCAACGGTTGGCTCAACTGGACGCATCAGCCCTCCGGCAAGACGCTCCGAGAGTTGGAGTTGGAGTTGGAGGGGGTCAACAAGGGCGGGTCGAACCGAACCGACCTATGAACGCGAGTGGCGCACGGTCGGTGGGTGGACGCAGTCTCAATCGAGAGGCGGCGCGGCCGACTCCTGTTCGCCGAGTTCGGCCTGCTGGCGCGTGGAGGGGGGCCGAAAATCATGACGAGCGGCCGGGCTGGAGCCTCTCCAGGTCCTCAGGAGTGAGGGTCTGACTCCATTCGACCAGTCCGCGAGCCATGCGTAGGCCATCTTCCTCGCCGTGTTCGCGCACCCACGCTTCCAACGTCGGGAGTGATGCCTCGGCCAAGGTGAGCGCGTATTGGACCGCCTCCGTCGAGAGTCCGTGATAGATCCGTCCGAGCCAGTCGATGATCCTCTTGGATACGGTGATCTCCCGCTCAGCCTGGTCCCGAGTGATCGCGGTCGGGGAGGACACGGTCCCGTCACGTTCGTCGACATAGAGCGCGGCCAACTTCTGGCGGTTCGCGGCGCTCGAGTCGATCTGGCGCATCTGCGCTCCCAAGTCCGCCAGGTCTCCGAGGAAGGCAATATCCAGGAGCGCGGCCGTTGTGAGCTTGTCCTCGTGACGCGTGGACTTGAGATCGGAGAACTCGTCGTCAGGGAAGAGGGGTGAGGTGTTGAGGATCACCTTGGCGGCTTCCTCTCTTGCGAGGACGGCGAGAGCAAGTGCGCGTGCCCATCGCTCGTGGGAGAAGAGCAGCTCGGCATCGGCGAGTAGCGCTTCGGCGTTGCTTTGGAGCGCCTTAAGGTAAGCGACCCGTCGTTCGAGCCCTTCAAGGCCCTGTGCCCGGTCGTTGTCACTGGCCATGCGGACGTCTCCTTTCGCGCGTCTTCGCATCTGCAGCGTGATCCTGTCGTCCACCACAGACAGTGACCAGCTTCCGGATGGACGTGAGTCGCGGATTCGAAGTCAACCCCGGGCGGCGCCGGGTTCCCACGCGCGAGTTGCGGGGACCCACCCCATTGAGCCGGTCGGCTGAGTCAGCCAGTTGCCGATATCCGCGGAGGGTGCGGCTAGGGCTGCGGGGACTTGAGGAGCTGCCCGGCCTCCACGTTGAGCGCATCGGCGAGGTCGAATAGGCGCTCGAAGAGGAGACCGCTGCGTCCGTGCTCAAGCTCGATTAGCAGATTGCGCGACATTCCAGCCTCAAGGGCGAGTGCTTCCTGCGTCAAGCCGTTCTCAATCCGGATTGCCCGAACGTTTTCGCCTACCATTCTGCGCGACGAAGCCCAACGCTGCATCTGGTCGGGTGAGGTCTGGGACGGTCTTGTAGGCACCCCTTGATGCCACACTTGTAGAGCTTGAATGTCTGCCCTACTAGTGTGACATGGGCGTCCCGATGTGCTACAGGAGGTCCTGCTCGAGGTCTTCCAACGCCTTGCGCATCGAACCAGTGAGGGGGTGGCGGTAGTTGCTGATCATCCGGCTCGTTGACCATCCCATGAGTGCCATGAGCGTGGCGTCGTCAATGTCCTTTGCCCCCAGCAGTGAGGCGGCGGTGTGACGCAGTTCATGCGGCTTGTAGGACTGGTTCACGCCTGCCCGTTTCAGAAGTTGCTTCCAGAGGCGGTAGTCAGCGTCGTGTGAGAGCGGGGTGCCAGCGGGAGTTGTGAACATCCACTCGCGCTTGCCCTTCCACGGCACCGCTGACGAGGCCCGCTCATCGGCCTGTCGCTGCCGATGGTCGCGGAGGACGGCGAGGGCACCAGGTCCGAGGGGCAAGTCCCGCGCTGACGATGAGGTCTTGACGCCGACGATTTGCCCGATGGCCAGCCGGTCGGGGCATTGGCCGGGGGAGTGGCCGCAGGGTGTCTCGCTCGGGCACCCGTGCCGGTAGGTGGGCCGGACTCGGTTGCGCCGGAGCTGCAGGATTCCGTCGTGGGTGAGGTCCTGCCACACCAGCCCCAAGACCTCGGCGCGCCGGCATCCAAGGAGTCCGAGCATCCAGCGCGCGTGAAGTCGATCGTGCCTCATCTCGGCGAGCACTGCCGCGAGATCCTCTGGTGGGATTGCGCGGCGCCGGGAGCGACTGGTGTCGTGATCGCCTTCCCAGGCTTCGTCTTCGTAGAAGACCGCTGGAGCAACACGGATCTTCACACGCTCAGCGACGTTCTCGCGAACCAGTCGCCGCCGTTTGGCCTCTGTCAGGGCCGCCTTGACCGTCTTGAGCACCAGCTGTCTGCTCGAAGGTGTCGGGATGGTGTCGAGGAGCCTCTCGATGTCTTCCTCCTGGAGGCGCGCGAGGAACACCGGGCCGAGTGCGGGCATGACGCTTCGTCGCACGGCTCCCTCGTAGTTGGCCCAAGTCGAAGGCTTGGCGTACCCCGGCACGACTTCGGTGATCCAGACGTGAAGCCACCACCCGAAGGTGCCAGACGCGCCGCCGCTCCTGTACACCCGGGCGGGGCTTTGGCGGGGTCCTTGACCGTGGGCGCCACGGACCTCCTCCTCGACCTCCTCGCGAGTGGCTCCGCGGAGGTGTTGTCGGACTCTCTTCCCGTCCATGTCCGTCCCGAGAGAGACGTAGGCATGCCAGGTACCGTCGGGAGCTTGCTGGATCGACCCTGTGCCACGTGGTGCTCGCCTTCGGGCACCGGCCTGGCCCTCGGCGGCGCCAGGCCGCTCCTTCTCCGAGGTGATCTGTGGTTGCTTCGACTGGCTGTCCATGGGCGGGCATCGGGCGCTACTGGGACGGTGTGAGGCCGGCGCCTCCGAGCCGAATGTACTACTAGCGGGGCACTGCGTGCGAGGTCGCATCGGCGGTGGCTACGCATGGAGCAGACGTGTCCGGATGCCGCAATCGCGACGGGAGCGCTCCGCAGCTCGCGAGATCGCGGTGCCTAACTTGAGGCCGCGGTGCCTAACTTGGTGCCTCTCGGCATCCACATGTTGAGACGAGCCGAGCCCAATGTGGCTCTGACTAGGGGTTTTGGTGGGCGACACTGGGATCGAACCAGTGACCTCTTCCGTGTCAGGGAAGCGCGCTACCGCTGCGCCAGCCGCCCGAAGTAGTCCGCAGCTTGCGCTGCCTCGTACCACGTCCTCGTCTTGCTCAGAGGGGGAAGTCGCCTTCCGTCCTCCTCGCTCCACGAGAGGTGGAGACGGGATTTGAACCCGTGTGCACGGATTTGCAGTCCGTTGCCTCGCCTCTCGGCCACTCCACCGGCAAGAGCCGGTCCAAGTTCTTTGAGACCTTCTCCGAGCGGACGACGGGATTCGAACCCGCGACCCTCACCTTGGCAAGGTGATGCTCTACCAACTGAGCCACGTCCGCAGCGCGATCAGCGCGTCAGCGCCGAGTGCGTAGGCAACCTTAGCCCAGCCCGTCGACGGCTCGCAAAACCGGCGCTGCCCACGGCCCGCGGATACGGCTCAGCTGAGCCCCACAGGGCCTCCGCCCGTCCGCTGGGTAGCTTTGCCCACCACCCGATGCCCGCCCAGCCCACGAATGGCACGCTGAGGATTCAATCGGGCCACTTCGGGGGAGGCAGCTGTGGATCACAGCGAGAACGCCGCCACGGTCGTCGAGTTGATGGGCTCCGTGGCTGAGGCGCTCCGCGCCGACCGTTCGGTGGGAGCGGTGATCTGTACGGCCATGGCGTCGGCGACCAACTCCGAGGGTGCCGCCTGGATCGGGTTCCGCGACGCCGAGCAGCCCGAGCTGATCGCCGCGCAGGCCGAGCCGTCCCTGCTGCCGAAGCTGTTCGCGGCGACCGCGGTGTCCCAACTGCCCGCGCCTGCCGCAGAACCCAACCGTCGACCCGTGAGCGGGCTGGGGGAGTTGCTCCTGGTCGCACCCGGACGCCTGCCGCGGGCCTCGCTCACCGGCGCTCGCCAGGTGCTGGCGATGTCTCGCAGGCGCGGCTTCTCCGACGGCGACCTCGATCTGGCGCGGACGGCCATCCCTGCGCTGACGATCATGCTTCCGCAGGTCGTGGCGGCGAGCGAGCGTCAGCGTCGTGCGGCCGCACGGAGGACGGCGGCGGGCGCGCTGGGTCTGACGGATCGCGAGCTCGAGGTGTTGCAGCTGCTCGCCGAGGGGCTGCTCGCCACCTCGATCGCGTCCAAGCTCTCCCTCTCGCCCCGGACCGTGCACAAGCACCTCGGCAACATCTACGAGAAGATGGGCGTCCACGACCGGCTGGTCGCCGTCAGCATGGCCCACGACCTCGACCTGGTCGACTAGGGCTCAGCCCAGGCCGAGCAGCCGGGTGATCACCCGGTGGGCGGTTTCCGCGGACACGGCGACCGCCGATCCGTCCGCTGCCCGTCCCACGACGATCCCGACCATGCGGTTGTCGCACGTCACGACGGGCGCACCGACGTTCGCGTCCGGCGCAGGCAGGTCGGTCGTGACCGCCCCGTCGAGCCGCCGGGACGGCTGCGCCGCGACCTCGACGCTCGCACCCACCGCCTGGACGGTGCCGCTCAGCACCGCGCTGCCTGCGGCGTGCGGACTGCCGAGGGCGGTCACCGGCAGCCCGACGGGCACCGGCTCGTGGGGGGACGGCAGCAGGAACGGCATCTGCCGGCGATCGACCCTGAGCACCGCCAGCCCGGAAGGTGCGTCCGCACCGACGAAGGAGGCGCTGGCCGTCTCCCCGTCGCTGAGGGTCACAGGGACCGGGCCACCGGTCGAAGCCTGCCCGGTCGTGAGGATGATCCCGTTTCCGCGAACCACGATCCCCGTGCTGCGGTCCGCCTCCTCGGGGGCGCCCACGGCGACCAGGGACGGGAAGACCTCCGCTGCGGCGGTCCTCGCATCGCAGGTGGTCCCGCGGGCGGGCAGTCGGACCAGGGCCGTGACCCCGAGCGTGGCCCCCACAAGGGCGAGGACGGCGGCCACCGCGATCAGGATCGCGGCCGGGGTCGACGGACGCCTCGTCCACCACCTCGCCGAAGGCTCCACGCACCCTCCCGTCCCGTTGCGGCCGGTTTCCGGTGGGGCGCACCCACGACGCCGGCCCGGCAACAGGCTAGCGAACGACCTGGCCGGCTGGTCCGTCGCGGGAGGCGTGAACCGAGCGCACCACGGCGCGCTCGGCCCTGGCGACGCCCCGGGTGGATTCTGCGGCAGACTAGGAAGCCGCAAGTGAGAGGAACCAACCCGTGTCCGTGACCATCGTCGTGTCCGACCAGCAATCCGAGCCCCGGCAGCAGGAGGTCGCCACCGGCACCACCGCCGCCGACCTGTTCGGCACGGGGACGGCGGTCGTGGCGGCCCGCGTCAACGGCCGCCTGGTGGACCTGGCCACCGTGCTGTCCGAGGGCGACGAGGTGGAGCCGGTCGCCGCCACCAGCGAGGACGGTCTCGCGATCCTGCGGCACTCGTGCGCGCACGTCACCGCACAGGCCCTGCAGCGCCTGCACGCCGACGCGAAGCTCGGCATCGGCCCGCCCATCACCGACGGCTTCTACTACGACTTCGACATCGCCCAGCCGCTGACTCCCGAGGACCTGAAGGCCATCGAGAAGGAGATGGCCAGGATCGTCAAGGAACGGCAGCGGTTCGTCCGGCGCGTCGTGACCGACACCGAGGCCGCTGCCGAGCTGGCCGACGAGCCCTACAAGCTCGAGCTGATCGGCCTGAAGGGGTCTGCGGCGTCCACCGAGGGCGCCTCGGTCGAGGTGGGTGCCGGCGAGCTGACCATCTACGACAACGTCCGCCGCGACGACACCGTCGCCTGGAAGGACCTGTGCCGTGGCCCCCACGTGCCGCACACCGGCTACCTCGGCAACGGCTGGGCGCTGACCCGCAGTTCGGCCGCCTACTGGCGCGGCGACCAGCGCAACCAGCAGCTCCAGCGCGTGTACGGCACCGCGTGGGCGAGCAAGGAGGACCTCGTCGCCCACCAGAACCGGCTGGCCGAGGCTGCGCGCCGCGACCACCGCAAGATCGGCGCAGAGCTCGACCTGTTCAGCTTCCCCGAGGAACTCGGCGCGGGCCTGCCCGTGTTCCACCCCAAGGGTGGCGTGATCAAGCGGGTGATGGAGGACTACGTCCGCTCGGCCCACATCCGCAACGGGTTCTCCTACGTCGGCACCCCGCACATCTCCAAGGAGGGTCTGTTCCACACCTCGGGCCACCTGCCGTACTACGCGGACGGCATGTTCCCGCCCATGGACGACGACGGCCAGAACTACTACCTCAAGGCCATGAACTGCCCGATGCACAACCTGATCTTCGCCTCGCGCGGCAGGTCGTACCGGGAGCTGCCGCTGCGGCTGTTCGAGTTCGGGACCGTCTATCGCAACGAGAAGTCCGGCGTGCTGCAGGGGCTCACCCGGGTGCGGATGATCACCCAGGACGACTCGCACTCCTACGTGATGGCCGAGCACGCGGCCGACGAGGTGAAGCACCTGCTCACGTTCGTCACCAACCTGCTGGAGGACTTCGGTCTCGACGACTACTACCTCGAGCTGTCCACCCGCGACACCGAGGGTGCCAAGTCGACCAAGTTCATCGGGTCGGACGAGCAGTGGGAGGTGGCCACAGCCGTCCTCGAGCAGGTCGGTCGCGAGTCCGGCCTCACCCTGGTGCCCGACCCGGGCGGGGCGGCCTACTACGGGCCGAAGATCTCCGTCCAGGCCAAGGACGCGATCGGACGCACCTGGCAGATGTCCACCATCCAGTACGACTTCAACCAGCCCGCGCGCTTCGGCCTGACCTACACCGGCCCGGACGGCCATCCGGCAGAGCCGGTGATGATCCACTCGGCCAAGTTCGGCTCCATCGAGCGGTTCATCGGCGTGCTCACCGAGCACTACGCCGGTGCGTTCCCTGCCTGGCTGCACCCCGTCCAAGTCACCTGCATCCCGGTCGCGGAGGAGTACGAGGCGTACCTCGGCCAGGTCGCGGCCCGGTTGCTCGACGCCGACATCCGCGTCGAGGTCGACCGCAGCGACGACCGGTTCGGCAAGAAGATCCGCAACGCACAGACTCAGAAGGTGCCGTTCATGCTGATCGCGGGGGAGCAGGACGCGGCCGCGGGCGCGGTGTCGTTCCGGTACCGCGACGGCAGCCAGTCCAACGGCGTGCCGATCGACCAGGCGATCGAGGAGATCGTCGCGGCCTGCCGTCCGCCACGTCGATGAGCGACCAGGACGCCGCCGGCCTGCCGGGCGTCCCGGACGCCTTCCAGCGGTTGTGGACGCCACACCGGATGGTCTACATCGGTGGCGAGAACAAGCCGACCACCGCCGGTGAGGAGACGTGCCCGTTCTGCCTGGCTCCGGCACGCGATGACGCCGACGGCCTGATCGTCCACCGCGGCGCGCTGGCGTTCGCCGTGCTCAACCTCTACCCGTACTCGCCGGGACACCTGCTGGTCTGCCCGTACCGGCACGTCGCGGACTGGACGGATGCCACGGTGGCGGAGCGCGCCGAGATCGGCGAGCTCACCGCGGTGGCGATGGACGTCCTGCGGCGGGTCAGCTCGCCCGCGGGATTCAATCTCGGGATGAACCAGGGCGCGGTCGCCGGTGCGGGCATCGCGGCGCACCTCCATCAGCACGTCGTACCGCGCTGGCTGGGCGACGCGAACTTCCTTCCGGTCATCGGGCAGACCAAGGCTCTGCCACAACTGTTGGGCCAGACGCGCGACCTGCTCGTCGCGGCCTGGCCCGGGACGAACTCCTGACGGCTATGGTGGCCTCCGTGGCTGGAGAACCGTACGACACCGACCGGGTGTTCACGGTTCCGAACGTCCTCAGCTTCATCCGGCTCCTGGGCGTCCCGCTGTTCCTGTGGCTCCTGCTCGTCCGGGAGGCCGACGCGTGGGCTGTGCTGGTGCTGGCCATCGGCGGCGCGACCGACTGGCTGGACGGCCGGATCGCCCGTCGCTGGCACGTCCGCTCCCGCCTGGGCCAGGTGCTCGACCCGCTCGCGGATCGGCTGTACATCCTGGCCACGCTGATCGGCCTCGCGATCCGCGAGATCGTGCCGTGGTGGCTGGTCGTCCTGCTGGCAGCGCGCGACGTGCTGATGTTCACCGCCATCTGGCCCGCGTTGCGTCGACGCGGCTTCGTCAGCCTGCCCGTCCACTTCCTCGGCAAGGCGGCGACCTTCGCGCTGCTGTACGCGTTCCCGCTGGTGCTGCTGGGCAGCGGCGACGCGCCCTGGCAGGAGGTCGCGAAGGCGATCGGGTGGGCCTGCGTGATCTGGGGCTCGGGCCTGTACTGGTGGTCGGGCCTGCTGTACCTCGGGCAGGGGATCGAAGTGATCCGGCGATTCCCGCTTCCCGGCCGCGACGGCCAGTCGACGTTGAGTGGGACCGGTGGGGGATAGGGTGTCGTCGGACGCGCCGGGTCCGTGCGTCCCGCAGTCGAACAGGAGTTGAAGTGTTCCCAGCTGACCTGCTCTACACCAGCCAGCACGAGTGGGTGCGTCCGGGCGCCGACGGGGTGGCCCGGATCGGCATCACCGACTACGCGGCCTCCGAACTCGGCGACGTGGTCTTCGTCTCCCTTCCCCAGGTCGGCGAGACCGTCGCGGCCGAGGACTCGTGCGCAGAGGTCGAGTCCACCAAGAGCGTCTCACCGGTGTACGCCCCGGTCGCCGGCACCATCACGGCCATCAACGAGGCCCTGGCCGATACCCCCGAGGCCATCAACTCTGACCCTTATGGGGAGGGTTGGCTGTTCGAGGTCGAGGTTTCCCAACCCGCAAGTCTCGACGCACTTCTTTCCCCCGAGGCCTACGCAGAGCTCGTATCGGGCTAGGCTGAGGGTCAATCTCCGGTAGAGCCTGTCGACGAGAAGAAGGCAGGTGGGAAAGGTGACCCGAAATGACCCGGTGCCCGGCCTGCGGCCACGAGTTGGCCGAGCCTGCCAACTTCTGTCCGCACTGCGGCGCCAGCCTCGCCAAGATGTCCGGTGACACCACGCGGGTGATCACACCCGTCACCGAGGAGATCCGTCTCGAGGAGCTCGACGCGGCCGATGCTGCCGCAGTCGAGGCGTTGCCGCCCGATTCGGCGCTCCTGCTGATCCCGCGGGGGACGCACGCCGGCGCCCGCTACCTCATCGATTCCGACGTGATCACCGCCGGCCGGCATCCGCGGTGTGACATCTTCCTCGACGACATCACCGTCTCGCGTCACCATGCGCGGTTCACCCGCGCCGAGGGCGAGTTCTGGGTGAGCGACGAGAACAGCCTCAACGGCACCTACGTGAACGGCGACCTCATCGACGGCAAGGTCGCGCTGCGCCGGGGCGATGAGGTCCAGATCGGCAAGTTCCGAATGGTGTTCTTCTCCAGCCAGGCCTGAGTCGGTCGTCACGAATGGCACTCGGGCTCCGCAGCATCGGCCAGGTCCTGGCCGTGCTCAAACCGGACTTCGACGACATCTCCATCTCCAAGATCCGGTTCCTGGAGGCGGAGGGCCTGATCTCGCCCGAGCGTGCTCCGTCCGGATACCGCCGGTACGCCGAATCCGACATCGAGCGCCTGCGCTACATCCTCGACGTGCAGAAGAACCACTACCTGCCGCTGAAGGTCATCCGCGAACACCTGGACATGATGGACCGGGGTCAGCAACCGCCGGCGCTGGTCACCTCGCCTGCGGGGACGGCTGCCGCGGAGGCCGCCGACCCCGCGTCCGGGCTGACGCCCCAGCCCCACCCGCCGCGCCGCGCCATCCGGGTCACCCGACGCGAGTTGCTGGAGGTCAGCGGGCTCAACGAGGCCGCCTTGACCGAACTCGAGAAGCACCAGTTGGTCGTCCCGCGCCGGGGCACCATCTACTACGGGCGGGACGCCCTGACCGTCGCGGTCGTCGCCCGCAAGCTCGCCGCCTACGGCCTGGATGCGCGTCACCTCCGGGTCGTCAAGCAGGCGGCCGAGCGGGAGGTCGGCCTGATCGAGCAGGCCATCGCGCCCCACCTGCGCCGCAATCCCGCTGCCCGTTCGCTGCCGGCGGACGTGATGCAGCTGGTCCTGCACGCCCATGCAGCTATCATGCGATCCCAGCTGACCCAGTGAGGCGAACGTGGTCGAACTCAAGGTTGCCGAGATCAGGGTCACCGGGGCGGACAGCCCGCCGGTGGTGGTCCTGAGCGAGATCGAGGGCGCCGGCCGGCTGTTGCCGATCTGGATGAGCCACGGCGGAGCCGCCGCGATCCTCGCCGCCACGGAGGAGCCGGACGAGGTGCGCCCGTCCATCCACGACGTTGCGGGGGAGTTGCTCGGCGCCGGAAGCGATCTCAACCTCACGTCCGTCCGGCTCGGCGGAGGCGAGGACGGGCAGTTCTTCGCCGAACTCGTGCTGCCGGCCCGGGTCGTCCCCGCCCGGCCGAGCGACGCGATCGCGCTCGCGTTGCGGGTCCACTGCCCGATCACGTGCACCGAGGAGCTCCTCGCGGAGTTCGGGGTGGCGGCCGTGCCCACGCCGAGCGTGCCGGCCGAGGACGAGGTCGAACGCTTCATCGAGTTCCTCGACAAGGTGACACCGGAGGACTTCTCCGGCGACGATGGCCAACCCTGAGGCTCACCTTCAGACTCCGGGACGTCGCCGGCGCGCCCGCGGCGTGTCGTTGACCCCGGTCCTCGGCGCGGTTTACCGTCGTAATCGCAACGACGTGATTCCCGTCAACGGAAGGTCCTCCGATGGATGCTGCTGACCAGGTGCCGAGCGACGGCCGCCTGCAGGACCTGCTGTTCGACGGTGACTTCGCGCCGATGCCGGAGGACCTCGGCTTCCGTGGACCGGTGGCCTGCCGCGCAGCGGACATCACCTACCGCCAGCTCGACTACTGGGCACGCACCGGCCTCGTCGTTCCCGAGATCCGCACCGCGGGTGGGTCCGGCACGCAGCGGCTGTACAGCTTCCGGGACCTGCTCATCCTCAAGGTCATCAAGCGCCTCATCGACGCGGGCATCTCCCTGCAGCAGATCCGCACCGCGATCGAGCACCTGCGGGCCCGCGGGGTCGAGGACCTCAGCGAGGTGACACTGATGAGCGACGGCATCTCCGTCTACGAGTGCACCCGCGACGACGAGGTCGTCGATCTGCTCAAGGGCGGCCAGGGCATGTTCGGGATCGCCCTCGGGGGTGTGTGGCGCGACATCGAGGGCACGCTGGCCTCGCTGCCCGCCGAGCGCCCCGAGGGGGGCCATCCGGCTGCGGACGACGAGCTCTCCCGTCGGCGTCAGGCCCGCGCCGCCGGCTGAACGCCGCCCTTCGTCCAAGAGGCGTCCCGCCCGCACCCCGCTGGGAGCATCCAGCGTCGCCGGAGGGGCGGTCGGCGCAGGGCGCGCGTGGACCGGGGCGATAGGTTTGTCCCTGCCATGACTGATTTCTCCATTCGCCATGTCGGGCCCTCCTCGGCCGACGCCCAAGCCATGCTGGAGTCCCTGGGCTTCGGCACCATCGACGAACTGATCGAAGCCGTCGTCCCGCCCGCGATCAGGCTCAGCGAACCCCTCGACCTGCCCGCCCCGCTGAGCGAGGCGGAGGTGCAGGCCGAGCTCGCTCGGCTCGCGGCGTCGAACCGTCCGGGCGTCTCGATGATCGGGCTCGGCTACCACGCCACGGTGACCCCGCCGGCGATCCGGCGCCTGGTGCTGGAGAATCCCGCCTGGTACACGGCGTACACGCCGTACCAGCCCGAGATCAGCCAGGGACGGCTCGAGGTGCTCGCGACCTTCCAGACCCTGGTGACCGACCTCACCGGGCTGCCCGTCGCCGGCGCCAGCCTCCTCGACGAGGCGACAGCGGTGGCCGAGGCGGTCGCCATGGCCCACCGGGCGTCCCGCTCCGGTTCGACCGTCGTCGTGGACGCCGCGATCCTGCCGCAGAGCCTGGCCGTGCTGAGGACCCGCGCCCAGGCGGCCGGGCTCCAGGTCGAGGTCTGCGACGACCTGGCGGCAGGCATCTCGGACCACGCCCCGTTCGCCGTCGTCGCGCAGGTCCCGGGGAGCGACGGGGTGCTGCCGTCCGCGGACCGTCTGCGTGCGCTCGCCGACGCGGCGCACGCGGCCGGCGCGCAGTTCATCGTCGCCGTCGACCTGCTGGCGCTGACCCTGATCGGCTCGGTCGCCGCATGGGGCGCCGACATCGCCGTCGGGTCCGCGCAGCGCTTCGGCGTCCCCCTGTTCTACGGCGGGCCGCACGCCGGCTTCCTCGCCGCCCGTGCCGGACTCGAGCGTCAGTTGCCGGGACGCGTCGTCGGGCTCAGCAAGGACGCGGACGGCGTCCCGGCCTACCGGCTCGCCCTCCAGACCCGGGAGCAGCACATCCGTCGGGAGAGGGCGACCTCCAACATCTGCACCGCCCAGGTGCTGCTCGCCGTTGTGGCCGCGCTGTACGCCGTCCACCACGGGCCCGAGGGCCTGGCCGCCATCGCGACCGGCGTCCACACAGGTGCCAGGCGGCTCGCCGCCGCCCTGCGGGCCGGCGGCCACGACCTCGTCGGGGACGCCTTCTTCGACACCATCACCGTGAAGACACCGGGACGGGCGGGCGAACTCGTCGCCGCGGCCCGTGACAAGGGCATTCACCTGCGCCGGGTGGACGAGGACCGCGTCGGGATCTCGGTCGGTGAGGGCTGCGACGAGGCGACGCTCGTGGCCGTCGCCGCCGTCTTCGGTGCTCCCGCGCTGAGTGACGAAGTGTTCGGGGGGCTCGGCGACCACCGGCGGACGGGGGAGTACCTGACCCACCCGGTCTTCCGCAGCTACCGCAGCGAGACCGAGTTCATGCGCTACCTCCGCACCCTCGCCGACCGTGACTTCGCCCTCGACCGGGGCATGATCCCGCTCGGGTCGTGCACGATGAAGCTCAACCCGGCCGCCGTGATGGAGCCCATCAGCTACCCGGGCTTCGCCGACCTGCACCCGCTCGTCCCCGTCGAGGACGCCGCCGGCTACACCCGGCTGATCGGCCAGCTGTGCTCGTGGCTGGAGGAGATCACCGGCTACGACGAGGTCAGCCTGCAGCCCAACGCCGGCAGCCAGGGCGAGTTCGCCGGCCTGATGGCGATCCGGTCCTACCACCTGGCCAACTCCGACGCGCAGCGGACCGTGTGCCTGATCCCTGCCTCCGCGCACGGCACCAACGCGGCCTCCGCGGCCATGGCCGGCATGAAGGTGGTCGTCGTCGCGACGGCGTCCGATGGCTCGGTCGACCTCGACGACCTGCGGGCGAAGGTCGAGCGGCACGCGTCCGAATTGGCCGCGATCATGGTCACCTACCCGTCCACCCACGGGGTGTTCGAGGACACGATCACCGAGATCTGCGACCTCGTCCACGCGGCGGGGGGGCAGGTGTACGTGGACGGGGCCAACCTGAACGCGCTGCTGGGCCTCGCCCGTCCGGGACGTTTCGGCGCCGACGTCAGCCACCTCAACCTGCACAAGACGTTCGCCATCCCGCACGGCGGCGGAGGCCCGGGCGTCGGGCCGGTGGCCGTCCGTTCGCACCTGGCTCCGTTCCTGCCGAACCACCCGCTGGTCCCGGTCGGACCGGACACGTCCTACGGCCCGGTCAGCGCGGCGCCGTTCGGCTCGGCCGGCGTGCTGCCGATCTCGTGGGGGTTCATCGCCCTGATGGGGCCGGAAGGCCTGCGCGAGGCGTCCACGACCGCGATCCTTTCGGCGAACTACGTGGCCCGGCGCCTGTCGGGCGCTTTCCCGGTCCTGTTCACGGGGGCGAGCGGGCTGGTCGCCCACGAGTGCATCATCGACCTGCGCGAGCTGAGCAAGACGAGCGGCGTCACCGTGGACGACGTCGCGAAACGGCTCGTCGACTACGGGTTCCACGCACCGACGATGAGCTTCCCCGTGCCCGGGACCCTGATGATCGAGCCCACCGAATCGGAGTCGAAGGCCGAGTTGGACCGCTTCTGCGACGCAATGATCTCGATCAGGGCCGAGATCGACCAGGTCGCGGCAGGACGGTGGCCCGCCGACGACAACCCGCTGCACAACGCGCCGCACCCCGCCTCACGCGTGCTCGCCGACGAGTGGGTACACCCCTACTCGAGGCGCGTCGCCGCCGTGCCCGCGGGGGAGCGGCCCGGCCCGATCGGGTCCGGTGGACGCGACAAGTACTGGCCTCCCGTGGCCCGGATCGACGGCGCGTACGGCGACCGAAACCTGGTGTGCACCTGCGGTCCGGTCACCGACTACGAGGCGCTGCCGGACAAGGAGTAGTAGCCCTGATGCTGCAGTGGTGGGAGGAGTTCTCGCAGCGCCCGCTGGTGGCGCACGTCCTGCGCACGGTCGACCGGTTCAATGTCCGGGGCGGGGGACTGTTCGCCGCGGCCATCGCCTACTTCTCCGTCCTGTCACTCGTCCCCATCCTGATGCTGGCGTTCTCCGTGCTCGGACTCGTGCTGACTGTGATCGACCCGAGCCTGCTGGCGGTCATCGCCGCCCGGATCACCGAGGAGCTGGGTGGCTTCGGTGATCTCGGCGCGGGGGTGAACAAGGTGATCAGCGACACGCTGAACGGCTGGGCGGCGGCGTTGGGCGTCGGGCTGGTCCTCGGCTCCTGGACCGGCGCCAACTGGATCGGCAACCTGAAACGGGCGGCACGCGCGCTCATGCGCGAGGACTACGACAACCCACCCAAGCAACTCATCCTCCCGCTCGACCTGTTGGTGAACTTCGCTGCGTTGCTCGTCCTGTTCGTCGGGGTCGCCGTGTCCTGGGCTGCGAGCACGGCGGCCACCGTGCTCGGCCAGGAGGTCGGTGTGCTGCTCGGGGTCGGGGGGAACCTCGGCTGGTCGGTGTTGATCCGCGGGGTGGGGCTCCTGGTCTCCCTCGGGGTGGGCACGCTGCTGTTCTGGTGGATGTTCCACTGGTTCGCCCTGACGCCGGTGCCCAGCCGGTTGTTGTGGATCGGTGCCCTGGTCGGAGCCACGGCGCTGGTCGTGTTGCAGACGATTTCGGGTTACCTGATCGGAGCGTTCTCCCGGAACCCGGGACTCGCGGTCTTCGGCTCGACCATCGTCGTCATGATCTTCCTCAACCTCTTCGCGACGCTGGTCCTGTACGTCGCGGCCTGGCTCGCGACGGCGCACCCCGTCCCGGCGGCCGTGGCGATCGAGCCTCCGGCGGAGGAGCCGGGGCCGGTCGAGTCGCGTCCCGGCGAACTGTACGTCTCCAGCAGGGTCGCCGAGCGCTCGATGGGCGTCGGGCTGGCCACGGGCTACACGGTGGGTAGCGCGACCGGCCTGGGGCTGGGCGCGATCCTCGCAGTGCTCCTGGGCTGGGTCCTCGGACGGAAGGACTGAGGTGGCGGCGTCCCTCCGCTCGGCCGTCGACCCGTTCTACGTGATGGAGGTGGCCAAGGCCGCCGCCGCGCGTCAGGCGAGCCACGGCGACATGATCCCGCTGTTCGTCGGGCAGCCGGCCACGCCGGCGCCGGCGCCGGTCCGTGCGGCCGCCGCCCGCGCGGTCACCGAGGACGTGCTCGGCTACACCGTGACCAACGGCATCCCGGAGCTGCGCCGCACGATCGCGGCCGAGTACGCCCGTCGCTACGGGGTCGAGGTCGATCCAGCGGAGGTCGTCGTCACCACCGGGTCGTCGGCGGGCTTCCTGCTGGCCGCCCTGGCCGCTTTCGACGCCGGCGACGAGGTCGCCATGACCCGTCCGGGCTACCCGGCCTACCGCAACACACTCGGCAGCATCGGTCTCGACGTCGTCGCCCTGGACGCCGGCGTCGAGAGCCGTTACCAGCCCACCGTCGCCCTGCTGGAGGCGCTGCCCCGGACGCCGAAGGGGCTGGTGCTCGCGTCGCCGTCCAACCCGACCGGGACGATCATCGACGCGGCCGAGCTCGAAGCCATCGCGGGGTGGTGCCTGGCCAACGACTGCCGCCTGATCAGCGACGAGATCTACCACGGGATCAGCTACGGGCGTCCCTGCGCGTCCGCGCGCCAGTTCGGCCAGGACGCGATCGTGATCGGCTCGGTGAGCAAGTACCACTCGATGACCGGCTGGCGGCTCGGCTGGCTGCTGGTCCCGCCCGACCTCCGCACGCCGGTGGAGAACCTCCAGTCCAACCTGGCGATCTGTGCGCCGGCCGTGTCTCAGGTGGCTGCGCTGGCCGCCTTCACCGACGAGGCACGGGTGGAGCTGGACGGCCACGTCGCCCGCTACGCGCGGAACCGGGACCTGCTCCTGCGGCGCCTCCCCGACCTCGGCCTGGACAGCTTCGCCCCACCGGACGGAGCGTTCTACGCCTACCTGGAGATCGGACACCTCACCGACGACTCGCTGGCGTGGTGCGAGCAGGTGCTCGCCGCCACAGGCGTTGCTCTCGCGCCGGGGATCGACTTCGACACCCAGGCCGGCCGCCGGACGGCGCGGCTCAGCTTCTGCGGCCAGACCGAGGAACTCGACGAGGCGCTGGACCGGCTCGCGGCCTACCTGGCCTGAGCCGGTCGCGGAGCCCTCTGTCCTCCCGTGGCCACCACTCTGCGGAGGCGGCCACGGGAGCAGAGGCTTCGGATCAGTGACCCGCGGGCGGGGCTGCGACCGGGGCGGGCTGGCCGATGCCCTCGAGCAGGTCGAGGTACCACTGCTGGGTGATGTCGAACGGCTTGCCGCCCTTGATCCGGTCGAACGCGATCACGCTGAGGGCGTCCCCGTTCTCCTCGTCGTTGCCGATCACGCCGGGCGTGCCGGCAAGGGCCGAATCGACCGCCAGGTCGGTCATCTGCTTGATCAGGGCGAGGTCGTACTCGTTCGCCGCGGCCGAACGAGAGTAGTAGCCCGACTTCTGGACGAGCACCTTCTGCGCGTTGAGCATCGAGGAGAACTGCTTCGCGAACCACTCGCCGGGGTTGATCCGCTCCAGCCGGACGTGACCGAACGCGTCCCGGGCGACCTCCTGGCCGGCCTTCTCCATCTCCGCGACGATGTCGGCGACGCCCGCACCCTCGGACAGGAAGATGTTGACGCAGCCCACCTCGTCCATGACGCTCAGCAGGCGCTTCGCCTCGGCCTTGATGTCGATGACGGCTTCGGGCACGAAGATCGCGTGGATGTCCCAGGCGCGGGAGTCGAGCCCGATCTCCGGCAGCCACTCCGACTCGGTGACCCACTGGTGGTACTTCCGGGCGGTTGCGGCGGTGAGCCAGCCGCAGTTGCGTCCCATGACCTCGTGGACGAGCAGGATCCGGGTGCCGGCGTTGTGCTCGGCGAGGACGTTCTTCGCGTAGCGGGCACCCATCTCGGCTGCGGTGTCCGCCCCGAGCGACTGCCGGATCGGGACCACGTCGTTGTCGATCGTCTTCGGCAGGCCCACCACCGTGAGGCCGTAGTCGTGCTCGGCCAGGTAGGCGGCCAGGTCGGCGGCCGTGGTGTTCGTGTCGTCGCCACCGATGGTGTGCAGGACGTCGACGCCGTCAGCGACGAGCCGGTCAGCGGCCACCTTCAGCGGGTCGTCGCCGTCGGCCACCAGACCGCGCTTGACGAGGTCCTTGCGGTTGGTGAGCTTCACCCGCGAGTTGCCGATCGGGGAGCCCCCGTAACGGTGGAGCAGGGCCGCGTTGGCGCGGACGACCTCGGTGACCGGCAGGAAATCGCCGGTGAGCAGGCCCTGGTAACCGTTCTTGTAGGCGATGATCTCGATGTCGGGCGCCACCTCGGTGTAGCGCTCGATCAGGCCGCCGATGGCGGACGAGAGGCAGGGGGCGAATCCGCCCGCGGTGAGCAGGGCGACCTTGTGGACCATGTTGTGCTTCCCATCAGTGGCTTGCAGTGCCTGCTCAGCCTACCGAGCCCGCCCCGGACGACCCTGTGGACGGGCTGGTTTGGAACGGTCCGGTGTGCGCAGAATGGGCGTGCCCACCCTCACGAACCCAGGAGGCGAGATGCGCGGCCAGCGGGGCATGTCGCTGTCGCCCTTCGTCGTCGGCGTCCTGCCCGCCCTGCTGATCATGATCGGGCTCGTCGTGGACGGGGGAGCGCAGTCGGCCGCCCAGCGCCAGGTCGAGGGCCTCGCGGCGGCCGCTGCCCGAGCAGCGGCCGACGACACGGCAGCCGCCCGGCTGGCCGGCGGAACCGTCGACGTCGCTCACGCGATCGCCCGGGCGCAGGCCGTGGTCGCCACCCGTCCCGGCGTCACGGCGGAGATCACCGTCCACGACGGACGGGTGAGCGTGCACACCCGTGCCGGCGTCCCGACCGTGCTGCTCAGCCTGATCGGGGTGAACGAACTCCGGGCACAGGGCTCGGCCGAGGCCGACCTGGTCGGCGACCGCTGACAGCCGGGCTCACGCCAGGGTCGCGGCCATCCGGTCGACGGCCTCGGTGAGGACCTCAGGCGAGCACGCGAGGTTGATCCGCACCCACTGGGCGTGGGAGGCGGCGAACATCGTGCCGGGGGAGAAGGCGACCCGGCCACGCTCATGGAACTCCCTGGCCGGATCGGCCAGGCCCAGCCGGGAGCAGTCCACCCATGCCAGGTAGGTGCCCTCGCCGGGCAGGAAGCCCGCCTCGGGCAGCTTCTCGGCCAGCCGCTCGGCCAGCAGCACCCGGTTCGCTGCGATCTCGACGCGCAGTTCGTCCACCCAGCCCTGGCACTCCACCAGTGCGGTCGTGTGGGCGAGGTTCGCGAAGTGGCCGCTCGAGCCCTGCGCCAGTGGTGGGAGCTGTCCGAGCACACCGGTCGTCTCTGCGCCGGCGATGATCAGGCCGGCCTTGAAGGCGGCGAGGTTCCAGGCCTTTCCCGCAGACGTCACGCTGATCGCGCGCTCGCCTCCGGGGACGGTGAGCAGGGGGATGAACGGCGTCCCGGGATCGACGAGCGGCGCGTGGATCTCGTCGACGATGACCTGCACGCCGTTGTCGTTGGCGAGGCTCATGACCGCCTCGAGTTCCGCGGCGGTGTGCACCGTCCCGTGCGGGTTGTGCGGCGAGCAGAGCAAGTAGGCGGACGGCGACTCCGGCCCGGTGAAAGCGGCCTCGAGCGCGCCGAGGTCGAGGCGTCCGTCCGGGGTGAGGGGAGCCTCGACGACGCGCCGGCGGTAGCCGCTGACCACCGCGCGGAAGGGCGGATACACCGGTGGGTTGATGACGACGCCGTCGCCCTCGGCCGTGGTCGCCTGGAGGACGGCGAGGATGGAGTTCATCACGTCCCCGGCACGGCGGATCTGCCGAGGGGCGGCCAGCTCCCAGCCCCAACGGTTCGCGGCCATCGCGGCGTACGCCTCGGCGTAGGCCGTCCCCTGCGGGTAGCCGGTGTCCCCGCGTTCGCACGCCGCCGTGACGGTGGCTGCGACCTCCGGCTGCATTCGGGCGTCCATCTCGGCAACCCACAACGGGAGCACGTCGGCTTCGTACGTGCGCCATTTCAGGCTCGTGCGGGTACGAAGTTCTGCGAGCGGGACGGACAACAGCGCCATGGCCTCACCCTATCCAGCGGGACTTCGGGTCTCCGTCACCGGGACGCGGGCGGACGGTTGCCGTAGGGTGAGGATCCATGGCGCGCTACTTCGATGTGCATCCCGAGAACCCGCAGCCCCGGTCGTTGTCCCAGGTGGCGGAGGTGGTCACCGGAGGGGGCCTGTTGGCCTACCCGACGGATTCCGGCTACGCGCTGGGATGCCAGCTCGGGAACCGCGACGGGCTGGACCGGATCCGGGTCCTTCGCCAACTCGACGACCGCCACCACTTCACCCTCGTCTGCAGCGAGTTCGCGCAGCTCGGCCAGTACGTGCAGATGGACAACGACGTCTTCCGCGCGATCAAGGCCGCGACGCCGGGTGCCTACACCTTCATCCTGAAGGCGACCCGCGAGGCTCCCAAGGTGATGCTGCATCCCAAGAAGAAGACGGTCGGCGTCCGCGTCCCGCACCACACCACGACGCTGCAGCTGCTCAAGGCGCTCGGGGAGCCCCTGATGTCCTCGACCCTGATCCTGCCGGGGCACACCGAGCCGATGACCGACGGCTGGGAGGTGAACGACGAGCTGGGCAACCAGGTCGACGCGGTCCTCGACTCGGGTGACTGCGGCCTCGAGCCGACCACGATCGTCGACCTGTCCGAGGACGAGCCCGTCATCCTCCGGGTGGGCGCCGGCGACCCGTCGCCGTTCGAGCCCTGAGCCCGTCAGCCGACCTGGACGTCGATGACGTGGTAGCCGGTCGGCCCGTCGGGGAGCACACCCTGCACCGAAGCCGTCTGCAGGGCCCCGGAACCGTCGTACGCGCGGGCTGAGAGCCGGTGGCGACCCGACGCCGCGTCCCACGGCAGGTACCACTGCCGCCAGTAGTCGATCCCGACGTCGGGGCCGAGCCGGGCGTCCTGCCAGGGGCCGTCGTCCACCTGCACCTGCACCCGGCTGATCCCGCGATGGGTGGCCCAGGCGACCCCGGCCACGACCGTGGGTCCCGCGGCGATGGCGTTGCGCGGGACGTCGATCCGGGTGGCGGTCTTGACCGGCCCCCGCGCGGCCCAGCCCCGCGCGGTCCAGTACGCCTCGTCCGCTGCGAAGGTGGTGACCTTGAGCCGGGTGAGCCATTTCGTGGCACCGACGTAGCCGTACAGGCCCGGCGTGAGCAGCCGGGCGGGGAAGCCGTGTTCGGGGGTGAGCGGCTGGCCGTCCATGGCGACGGCGATCATCGCGTCGCGGCCGTCGAGGAGGACGGGCAGGGGAGTGCTCGCGGTGAACCCGTCGGCCGAGACGCTGAGCACCTGGTCGGCGTCCGCCGTCGGCTGCGCGCGGGTGAGCAGGTCCGCGACGCGCACGCCCGTCCACCGGGTGCTGCCGCAGTACGGGCCGCCGATCTCGTTGGAGACGCACGTGAGCGTCACGTCCCTCTCGATCAGCGGCATCGCCAGGAGTTCGTCCCAGGTCAGGGTGAAGGGGTTGGCCACCATGCCCGATACCTCCAGCTGCCAGGTCGCCGGGTCGACCCGCGGAACGAACAGGGCGGTGTCGACGCGGTAGAAGTCCTTCACCGGCGTCCTGAGCGGGCTGATGCCGGCGACGGTCTGGTCGAGGCCGGCCGGCAGCGGAGAGGCCGACGAACGCGGACGGGGGATCGTGATCCTCGTCGAGGGGGTTGCCGAGCCCGCCGAACCGGGAAGGCCCACCGTCGCAAGGGCGCCGATGACCCCCAGCCCTCCGGTGATCAGCAGGCGGCGGTCGAAACGGGAGCCGCCACCGGCGTCCGCCTCTGCCGATGCCCAGCGGAACTGCCAGCGGAGGACGGCGGCGGCCACGACGGCGGCGACGAGGCTGGGCAGGACGTAGCCGAGGCCGGCGGCGGGACGCGACATGGCCGCGACCATGCCGAGCACGCCGAGCCCGGCGAAGACGAGGTCACCAGCGAGTGGCCTGCGGGCGCCCCAGATCGCGGCGAGCCCTCCCAGGACGCACACGGCCACGAGCACGGTCGTGATCAGGAGCGGCTTGTCGGCTGTGCCGACGGTGGAGATCGCCCACTCCTTCAGTCCCGGCGGCGCGAGGTCGATGACAGCGGCGCCGACGGCCTGGACCGGAGCGGACGCCGGAGCCAGGACGGCGCCGAGCGCCTGGCCGGCGGCGGTGCCCACACCGGCGGCGGCCACCCCGGCGACGGCACGCCCGGTTCGGGTCACCGGGCCAGTATTGCTCGGCGGGTTCGGCGGGCGGCCGGTGCTCCGGTGGCAGAGTTGCGCACCGGTCGGTCGAGGTCAGGCGGCCGGCGCCGGTCCGGTGGAGGAGCGGACGATGAGCTCCGGCCGGAAGGTGAGCTCGAAGCGTGGGCTGGGGTTGCCGTCGATCTCGCCGAGCAGGGCCAGCACGACGGCCTCGCAGATCGCCCCCACCGGCTGGTGCACCGTGGTCAGCGGCGGGTCGACGAACGCGATCAGGGGAGAGTCGTCGAAGCCGATGACGGACACGTCCCTGGGGACGTCCAGGCCCAGGCTGCGTACTCCCTGGATCGCTCCGAGGGCCATCAGGTCGGAGCCGCACACCAGCGCGGTGTGACCGGAGGCCACCATCGCCTTGGCAGCCTCCTTGCCGCCTTCCAGGGTGTACAGGGTCCGGAAGATGTGCGGCTCGGCGTCAGTCACGCCGAGCTGGTCGGCCAGGGCGAGGGAGAAGGCTGCGATCTTGGCGCGGGCGGGGGAGAGCCGGTCGGGACCGATCAGAAGAGCGATCCTCCGGTGCCCCATCGCGATGAGGTGGCGGACGGACGCGTCCACGCCGGCGGCGTCGTCGGTGGCTGCGAAGAAGCCGTCCACGCCCGGCGCGTAGCCGTTGATGAAGGCCAGCGGTAGTCCCCGTGCGCGCAGGTCGCCGTACCTGCCGGTGTCGGCCGAGGTGTCGGCGTGCAGGCCTGAGACCAGGATCAGCCCGGAGACCCCCTGACCGAGCAGCACCTGGATCGAGTCGTCCTCCGTCGTCCCGCCCGGCGACTGGGTGCACAGCAGGGCGGTGTACCCGCGGTGGGACAGGCGCTGTTCGATGCCCTGCGCGAACGCGGGGAAGATCGGGTTGTTGAGCTCGGGCACGATCACGCCGATCAGGCCGGACGTCTTCGGCAGCAGCGCGGCCGGGCGTTTGTACCCGAGCATGTCGAGGGCCGCGATCACCGACGTGCGGACCTCCTCGCCGACGCCGGGCTTGCCGTTCAGCACCCGGGAGACGGTGGCGGTACTCACCCCCGACACCTCGGCGATGTCGAGCAGCCGGGGCTTGCGGGAGGCGCTGGAGACCTCATCAGGCATCAGATTCACCACTTCTTGTGCGACAGCATCGTCGTGGCGCCAGGTCGTCGTGGGGTTCGCATCCTTCGCCGGTCACACAGTATTCCAGCTTGATAACGACTGCGCAACGAGTTACGTAACCGTGCAACGACGTACTATACTCAGCGCAACGGCGCGTCTGGATGGACGTCCCGAACCATCAATGAAGAGGAGCATGATGCGAAGGAGCATCCGCACATTGGGAGTCGCCGCAGCGTTCGTGGCGCTCAGTGCATGTTCGACCGGCCCGGCCGCAACGACCACCGCGCCGAGCGCGCCCGCCTCGTCCGCTGCCGCGAACTACTCCGGCGTCACGCTGACCGTCTGGGTCGACGACACCCGGATGGCCGCGACGCAGGCCGCCGCGAAGGCCTTCGAGACCGCGACCGGCGCGAAGGTCCAGCTGGTCAAGAAGAACTTCGCCGACATCCAAGCGGACTTCACCTCCCAGGTGCCCACTGGCAAGGGCCCTGACGTCACCATCGGCGCACACGACTGGCTCGGCAACCTGATCCAGAACGGCGTCGTGGCCCCGATCGAGCTCGGCGACAAGGCAGCGGAGTTCGAGCCCGTCGCTATCCAGGCGTTCAGCCAGGACGGACAGGTGTACGGCGTGCCGTACGCCATCGAGAACATCGGCCTGATCCGCAACACCAAGCTCGCCTCGTCCGCTCCGGCGACGTGGGACGACGCTCTGGCCGCGGGCAAGGCCGCCGGCACCAAGTACAAGATCCTGCTGCAGGTGGGGGAGACCGGCGACCCGTACACCATGTACCCGCTGCAGACCTCCTTCTCGGCGCCGGTCTTCACCCAGAACACCGACGGCAGCTACACCAGCGAGCTGGCGATGAGCGGCGCCAACGGGGAGAAGTTCGCCGCATGGCTCGCCGCCCAGGGCAAGGCCGGGAACATCGACACGGCCATCACCTACGACATCGCCGTCGACGCGTTCTCGAAGGGCAAGTCCCCCTTCATCATCGGCGGCCCGTGGATGCTCGAGAAGTTCAAGAGCCTCGACCTGTCGATCGACCCCATCCCGTCCGCCGGTGGCCAGAAGGCCTCTCCGTTCGTGGGTGTGCAGGGCTTCTTCATCTCCTCGCAGTCGAAGAACCCGATCGTGGCCAACGACTTCCTGACCAACTACATCGCCACAACCGACGTCCAGTACGCGATGTACCAGGCCGGGCAGCGCACCCCTGCGCTGAAGTCCGCTGCGGAGAAGGCCGCCGGTGACACCCTCACCGCCGGCTTCGCGAAGGTCGCCGCCGACGCGGTTCCGATGCCGTCCATCCCCGAGATGGCCGCCGTGTGGACGTACTGGGGCGTGACCGAGGCCAACATCATCAGCGGCAAGCAGCAGCCCACCGCCGGTTGGCAGAAGATGATCGCCGACATCCAGGCGAAGATCAAGAAGTGACGTGACGGAGTGGGGACGCCTGTGTGGGCGTCCCCACTCCGCGCACCTGGATCAAGGGAGATTCATGGCTGAGGTGACAACGGTGCCGGACGTGGACAAGCGCCCGGGTTGGAACTCGCGGGAATTCGGCGTCGGCTTCGTGGTGAAGCTCGTCGCGATGGCCCTGGTGAACGCGCTCGGGGTCTACGTCCTGCTCGCGGCCTGGTCCGCGGCGTCCTGGTGGGTGTTCGGGGCGATGCTCGTCGTCGTGGTCGCGCTCGACTACATCTACTTCACGAAGAAGCACACGCTGCCGGCGAAGTACATCGCCCCTGGCGTCGTGTTCCTGCTCACGTTCCAGGTCTTCGTCATCCTCTACACCGCCTACATCTCCGTCACGAACTACGGCGACGGTCACAACCTGACCAAGGAGCAGGCCGTCGCAGCCGTCCTCGCCCAGAACGAGAAGCGGGTCGAGGGCTCGGCCGCCTATCCGCTGACCGTGCTGATGCGGGGGAGCGACTTCGGATTCGCCATCATCGAGAAGGGCAGGATCCTTGTCGGGACGGAGTCCGAGCCCCTGCACGAGGTCCCCGGGTCCACCTCGGCGGGCACCCGGGTCACCTCCGTCCCTGGCTTCACCGTCGCCGGCCAGCAGGACGTCTTCGCCCACCAACAGGAGGTCACCTCCCTCCGTGTGCCCTTCAGTTCCGATCCCGTCCAGGGATCGGTACGGACGCAGAACGGCACGATCGGCTACCTGTACAAGTCGACGTTCACCTACGACGCCGCCGCCGGGACGATGACCGACACCCTCACGGGCACGGTCTACACCGCCTCCGACCACGGCCAGTTCGTCTCCCCGGACGGGAAGGCGCTGGCGACCGGCTGGCGGGTGATGGTCGGGCTGGAGAACTTCACCAAGGCCTTCACCGACCAGCAGTACTCCGGTCCCTTCCTGCGCGTCCTCGTCTGGAACCTCGCGTTCGCGCTGATCTCGGTGCTGAGCACGTTCCTACTCGGGCTCGTGCTCGCCATCGTGCTGAACGAGGAGCGCGTACGGGGTCGCAAGATCTACCGGACGCTGCTCCTGCTCCCGTACGCCTTCCCGGGCTTCCTCTCCGCGCTGATCTGGTCGGGACTGCTGAACGAGAAGTTCGGCTTCCTCAACCAGGTGCTGCTCGGCGGGCTGGAGATCCCGTGGCTCACCGACCCCTGGCTGGCCCGGCTCTCGGTGCTGGGGGTGAACCTCTGGCTCGGCTTCCCGTACATGTTCCTGGTCGCGACCGGAGCGCTGCAGGCGCTGCCGAACGACATCAAGGAGGCCGCGAAGGTGGACGGCGCCGGCCCTCTGCGCACCTGGGCGTCCGTCACCGGCCCGCTGGTGCTGATCTCGACCGCGCCCCTGCTGATCGCCAGCTTCGCGTTCAACTTCAACAACTTCACGCTGATCTACATGCTCACCAAGGGCGGGCCGCGCTTCGGCGACACCTCCGCCCCGATCGGAGCCACCGACCTGCTGATCACGATGGTCTACTCCATCTCCGGCGTGGACGGGTCGGCGGCCAAGAACTACGGCCTGGCCAGCGCCTTGTCGATCGTGATCTTCATCGTGGTGGCCGTCATCGCGGGGCTCGGCTTCCGGCAGACCCGCAAGCTCGAGGAGGTGATCTGACATGGCCCAGACGATCCAGGCCCCCGTGCAGACACATGCGCCGTCCGTCCAGCCCCAGCGGCGGATGACGGCCGGCCGCTGGCTGAGCCGTCTCGGCTGGCGCCACCTCGTCGGTGTCGTCGCCGCGGTGTACGCCGCGTTCCCGATCGTCTACGTGCTCTCCGCCGCGCTGTCCACCGGTGGCACCCTGACCGGGTCCAACCAGCTGTTCTCCTCGATCGACCCGTCGAACTTCCAGGCGCTCACCGCCACCAGGTTCTGGTCGTGGATGGGCAACACGCTCGTCGTCGCCGTCGCGACCTCGATCGGGACCGTGCTGATGGGAGCGGCCGCTGCGTACGCCTTCTCGCGTTTCCGGTTCACCGGACGCCGCACGGGGCTGACCAGCCTGCTGATCATCCAGATGTTCCCTCAGGTCCTCGCGTTCGTCGCGATCTTCCTGCTGCTGCTGACCCTCGGTGAGGTCGTGCCCGCGCTCGGACTGGACTCACGACTCGCTCTGATCGCGGTCTACCTCGGTGGCGCCCTGGGTGCCAACACGTTCCTGATGTACGGCTTCTTCAACTCCGTGCCGCACGAGATCGACGAGGCGGCCAAGATCGACGGGGCCACGCACGCCCAGACCTACTGGACGATCATCCTGCCGCTCGTTGTGCCGATCCTCGCCGTGGTCGCCCTGCTGAGCTTCATCAGCACCTTCGGCGAGTTCGTCGTGGCCCGCGTGGTGCTGCAGAGCGAGGAGAACTGGACGCTGGCCGTGGGCCTGTACAGCATGGTCGCCTCGCAGAAGGACGCCAACTGGGGCCTGTTCGCCGCGGGAGCCTGCCTGGCCGCACTGCCCGTGCTGCTGCTGTTCCTGTTCCTCCAGCGCTACATCGTCTCGGGACTCACCGCCGGCGCGGTGAAGTAGCCGGCACGGGGCGGCTCACCACAGCGTGACGAGCCACCACGCCAGCCCGGCGCAGGCCGAGGCGAACAGGACGCTGACGAACGTGCCGATGATGAACCGCTCGGCTGCGCCCGGTGTGGTCGCCCGCAGCTCGGGGTAGCGCGCCAACCCCTTGACCGCGAGGACGACCGCGATGCCCTCGCCGAAGCCCGACAGGATGGCCGCGTAGACGGCGAGCCGTTCCAGCAGCCCGATCCAGTGGCCGCCTCGAAGGGTGGACGCGGCGGCCTGGATGCCGGGGGAGTGCGCCTCGTCGGCGTCGGGGGCGGCGGCCTTCGCCTTACCCCGTGGCGAGTCTGCGACCCGGAAGACCGTGCGCACCAGAGGGCTGCCCACGAAGGTCGCCAGGGCGCCCAATGCTGCGATGACAAGGGCTTTCAGGAACAGGGACACTCCGGGGGTCATGATGGGCCGCCCAGGTGTTGCACGCGTCCCAGGAGTCGTGCGACGAGGGCCGCCCCCCGCAGGCCCTCCTCGCGGGCGGACGCCCCGAGCCGCTGGCTCACCGCCGAGCGGGAGATCCCCAGGCGCGCGGCCGCCTCGGCTCCGGTGATGCCGGAATCGAGCAGGTCCATCAGCTCCCATCCTTCCCGGCTGCGGCGGGCGAGCGTGCCACGCAGAAGCCAGATCGCCGTCTCGGCGTCGGTCGCGGCGACTCCGAGATCACCGTAGCCGCCGCCGGGGACACCGTCCGGGAGCCGGAGCGCGAAGCCGGTGGGCTGTCGTCTGGCCTGGGTGATCGCGTCCCGGGCGGCCACGTACGCCGGTCCGCGCGCCTCACGGGTGGAGGAGGGGAGTGGCGCGTCCACGGCGCCGGCGCCCACCCCGACCCTCCAGCCGGCGAGCCGGGTCAGCCGGACGATCGCGTCCACGACGCTCTCCGGGCTGCTCAGCAGCCCCTGGACCTCGTCTCCCGCCGTCCGCTCGAAGGGAAGCGTGCAGTCGAGCTCGGCGAGAGCCTCCAGCGCAGCAGGGACGGCGTCGGCACCCGTCCGGCTGGAGACCTGATCGGCGATCAGGGCGAAAGTGAAGCCTGGTTCCTTCATTCCACAAAGTTAAGCCATGAAGCTGAATCAGGCAAGGGGAGCCGGGTCGCACAGGTTCGCCAGGATCGCGGAGGGCATCGCAGCGCGCAGCGCGGCTGGAGTGATCTCGATGGTCAACTCCGGACGTCCGCCGCCGCAGTACAGCACCGAGAGGCCGGTCAGCGACCCATCGAGGACCAGCCGGACGTCCAGCGCTGCGGTCACTGGCGAGACGCCACCCGGCGTCATGTCCAGCGGTGCGAGGTCCTCGGGTCCGGCGGGCCGCAGCGAGGAACGGGAGACGCCGAGCGCCGCAGCGAGCTGGCCGTAGCGCAGTCGGGCACGTCCGGGAATGGCTGCCAGCACGACGGAGCCGTCCGGCAGGACGAACGCCAGCGTCTTGGCGGAGGTGTCGATGTCGAGGCCGGTGAGGGGCAACTCGTCGAAGGACCGTGCCGGCGGATGTTCATGGACGCGGAACGGAACGCCGAGTGACTGGAGCGCCCGGATCGGGCCGGGGGTCTGGTCCACGAGAGCCATTGTGCAGCAGGCCCGGGGGGAGTCGTCGGGCGTCTCCGATCCCGGCGGAATGTCATAATGTCGCTTATCGGACAAGCTGATGGAGGGCTCGTCGGGAGCGGGGCGCGCTTCCGCGACGGAGTCCAGCAGGATCTCACCGGATCCGCCACCGCACCGGGATGCCGGGCCACGGGGCCGGTGGGATTCTCTCAGTGGTGCGTCTGGAAGAAGTTCGACACGGGCACGAACAGTGACGATGTCTGGGTGCCGAAATACACGACGGCCGTGATGATCACCGCGGCGATCATCGCCACGAGAATCGCGTACTCGACGGCGGTCGCGCCGCGGTCACGATCGACACTGCCCCTCATCACGCGGTCAATCTAGCGATCGCGCAGCACCGGCGCGGCGGTATTCGCCGGATTCGCACGGATCGGGACGGGTCTGTCACTCCGTCGGAGGACAGTGCCCGCGCAATTCCCTACAGATTGATCATGTGGCCGGAAATGCCCTCCACGGCCTCTTTCAGCGCTTCCGAAAGGCTCGGGTGTGCATGGATGTTTCGCGAGACCTCGTCGGTCGTCAGGTCCCACTGCTGGGCCAGCGTCAGCTCGGGCAGCAACTCGGTGACCTCCGGCCCCACCATGTGCGCACCGAGGATCTCGTTGTAGCGGGCGTCCGCGACGACCTTCACGAAGCCGACGCCCTGGCCCAGGCCGTTGGCCTTGGCGTTGGCGCTGAACGGGAACTTGGCGACCTTGACGTCGAAGCCCTTCCCCCTCGCCTGCTCCTCGGTGTAGCCGAAGGATGCGATCTGCGGCTGGCAGTAGGTCGCGCGCGGGATCATGTCGTAGTTGATCGGCATTGTCTCGACGCCGGCGATCGTCTCGGCGGCCACGACGCCCTGCGCCTCGGCCGTGTGGGCGAGCATCAACTTCGCGGTCACGTCCCCGATGGCGTAGATGCCCTCGACGTTGGTGCGCATGAAGTCGTCGATCGCGATCGCACCACGCTCGGTGAGCGCCACGCCGGTGTTCTCCAGGCCGTAGCCCTCCGTCCGCGGGGCGAAGCCGAGGGACTGCAGGACGCGCTCGGCCTCCAGCACTCTCCCCTCTCCCCCGCCGGCCGGGCTCACGTGGACGCGGACGCCGTCCGCATGCTCCTCGATCGAGTCGACCTTGGTGCCCGTGTGGACGGTCACACCGAGCTTGCGGTAGGCCTTGGCGATCTCCGCGGAGACCTCGGGATCCTCGTTCGGGACCATCCGGTCCAGGTACTCCACGATCGTCACCTGGACGCCGTAGTTGGCCAGCACGAACGCGAACTCGGTACCGATGGCCCCGGCGCCACAGATCACGATCGAGCCCGGCAGGGATTCGGCCATGATCTGCTCCTCATAGGTCACGACGCGATCGGTCCGCTGCGTGCCCGGGAGCATCTTCGTGACCGAACCGGTCGCGATGATGCAGTTGTCGAACGTCACCGTCTCCGTCCCGGCCGCGGTGGAGACGCTGAGCGTCTTCGCGTCGGTGAACGTGCCGGTGCCGTTGAATTCGGTGATCTTGTTCTTGCGCATCAGGAACCCGATGCCCTTCACCGAGCGCTCCGAGACCTTGCGGCTGCGGTCGAACGCGGCCTTGTAGTCGAAGCTGACATCGCCGGCGATGCCGAAGACGTCCTTCTCGTGGGTGAAGATGTGGGCGATCTCCGCGTTGCGCAGGAGCGACTTCGTCGGCACGCAGCCGACGTTCAGGCAGACCCCACCCCACCACTGCTTCTCGATGACGGCTACGCTCTTGCCCAGTTGGGCAGCGCGGATCGCGGCCACGTAGCCACCGGGGCCTGCACCGAGTACGACGACGTCGAAGTGTTGGGTCATGGCGGCCACTCTAGCGCCGCACTGTGCGCCCGGTCGCGCCCTGTTGGGTGCGTCTCATATCCCATGTGAGATAAGGTGATGAGCGTGACGGAACTCCTCCCCCGCAGCATCGGCACCCTCATTCGTGACGCCCGCAAGCAGCGCGGACTCACGCAGCAGGAGCTGGCCAAGGTCCTGGGCACGTCTCAGAGCGCCGTCCATCGGATCGAGTCCGGCGGCCAGAACCTCAGCCTGGAGATGATCAACCGGATCGCGGGCGCCCTGGAGAGTCCGCTGATCACGCCGGGAGCCGGCGGCCCGACCCACCTGCGGATCCACGGTCCGGTGACCTTGCACGGGGCCATCGACGTGCGCTCGTCGAAGAACGCGGCTGTGGCTCTGCTGTGCGCGTCCCTGATCAACCGCGGACGCACCGTCCTGCGCGGCATCGCCCAGATCGAGGAGGTCAACCGGCTGCTCGAGGTGCTCACCAGCATCGGGGTGCGGGCCACCTGGTCGGCCGACAAGAGCGAGCTGGAGCTCATCCGTCCCGAGCGGCTGAACCTCACGAACATGGATGTCAACGCCGCCCGCAGGACGCGCTCGATCATCATGTTCCTCGGTCCCCTGCTGCACTCGGAGTCCACGTTCGACCTGCCCTACGCCGGAGGCTGCAACCTCGGCGAGCGCACGATCACGCCCCACCTGCAGGCCCTGCGCCGCTTCGGGCTGACCGTGCACACGACCAAGGGCTACTACCACTCCGAGGTTCTGCCGATCGCGGAGGAGAGCCTGAGGATCACCCTCACCGAGCGTGGGGACACCGTCACGGAGAACGTGCTGATGGCCGCTGCGCTGTTCCCGGGTTGCACCGAGATCCGCAACGCGTCCAGCAACTACATGGTTCAGGACCTGTGCTTCTTCCTCAACGACCTCGGAATCCGGGTGGACGGGATCGGCACGACGACCTTGATCGTGCACGGCAGGGACCACATCGAGGCCGACGTCACCTATGCCCCCTCCGAGGACCCGATCGAAGCCATGAGCCTGCTCACCGCTGCGATCGTCACCGAGTCGGAACTCACCATCCAGCGCACACCGATCGAGTTCCTCGACATCGAGCTCGCGATCCTGTCCGAGATGGGGCTCGACTACAGCCTGAGCGAGGAGTATCCCTCCCAGAACGGCCGCACCCGGCTGGTCGACATCACCGTCCGCCCGTCCGTCCTGCACGCCGCGGCGGACAAGATCCACCCGATGCCGTTCCCGGGGCTGAACATCGACAACCTTCCGTTCTTCGCCGTCATCGCAGCCGCGGCAGAGGGCCGCACGATGATCCACGACTGGGTCTACGAGAACCGTGCGATCCACCTGCTCGACCTGACCAAGCTCGGGGCCGACGTCCAGCTGCTCGACCCGCACCGGATCGTGGTCACGGGCCCGACGCGGTGGCGCGGCCAGGAGATCGTGTGCCCGCAGGCCCTACGGCCGGCCGTGTGCCTCCTGCTGGCTGCCCTCGCGGCGAAGGGGACCAGCGTCCTGCGCGACGTGTACGTGATCAATCGCGGTTACGAGGACCTGCCCAACCGGCTCAATGCGCTCGGCGCCCGGGTCGAGGTCTTCCACGACTGAGGGAGCGAACGGGGGCAGGCCCCCAATGCCTCACGCGGGGCCGGGCCAGGCGGTGGCGAAGCGCGCGTAGGCGTGGTCGTCCAGCGGTTGGGACGGAGCCGGAAGGTCGTCGATCGGCGGCTCGCCCACGGGGACTGCTGCACGCGGTCAGCCAGAGGCGACGTTCGCGGCTGCTTCCGCTTGTCGGAGCGACAAGCCTGCTCGCAGCGGGGCGTGGAGCCGGCGTCGGGCGTTCAGTCGGGCGGCGGTGGGATGGAGGCGAGCCCGGGCACACGGCCGGGCCACACCAGCAGGACGCGACAAGGGGCGTGGTCCAGGACGAACCGGGTGTGACGGTCGAGGCTGTGCGGACCGAGCCGGGACAGATCGCCGTCCCGGGCGAGGACGAGGACATCGGCTTCCGCTGCGGCCGAGGTCACCTCGCGCTCGACGCGTCCCTCGCGGAGTTGGGTCGTCGCTGTGCCGCCGAGCCGTCCGGCTGCCGCGTCCAGCATCGCCCGGACGGACTCCCGCGCCACCTCGGTGACGCGCGCGCCGGGGTCGCGCCGGCTGCCCCGTCCCCACAAGCCGGTGCGGGCGCCGGACGCCTGCTCGGCGAGGTCGCCGGGAAGCGCAGCCAGGAGCGTCACCTCCGCGTCGGGGAAGAGGTCGTTGACGGCGTCCACACACGCTGGCCAGGTGGCCTCGGCGATCCACACCAGTACTTTCACAATGCACCTCCGAACAGTTGCACCGAGCCCCACAGGGCGAGCACGGCTGCGACGATGGCGACCGGCGTCGCCAGCAGCCCGAGCCAGGTGAATTCCATCAGCGGCGCCTCGTGGTCGTGCGCATGCACGATCCGGCGCCACAGCAGCGTGGCGAGTGATCCGACGTAGGTCAGGTTGGGCCCGACGTTCACCCCGATCAGGACCGCAAGGGCCGGCCCCGCTCCCCCACCGGCGGCGAGCGGCAGCAGGATCAGGACGGCCGGCAGGTTGTTCACCACGTTGGCCAGCACGGCGGCCAGCGCCGCCCAGCCGAGCAGCGCGAGGAGCGAATCCCCTTGTGGGACCACCTTTGACAGGAGGTCCGCCAAGCCGTTGTCCACCACGGCCTTCACCACGACACCGAGGGCGACCACGAACGCGAGGAAGGGCAGGTTGAGCGCGCCTGCGACGTCCCGGACGCCCGCCTGTCCCACCCTCACCGCACGCACGGCGAGCACGAGGGCGCCGGCCGCGGCCACCCAGGCGACCTCGACGTGGACGAAGGACGCCAGGACGAAGCCGACCAGGGTGAGGGCGAGCACGATCGCGCTGAACCGCGGCAGCGCAACGGGCTCGGCACCGGATTCACCGGCGCCGGCGGACAGCTTCAGGTCGCGGGCGAAGTACCACCGGAACGCGAGGTACTCCACGACCAGCACAGCCAGCCAGGGCAGCAGCATCACCAGGCCGAACTGGGCGAACCCGATCCCGAGGGCGGACATGGCCAGCAGGTTGGTGAGGTTCGAGACCGGCAGCAGCAGCGAGCCGCCGTTGGCGATGTGGGTGCACGCGTAGACGTGGGGCCGGGGACGGACCCCCACCCGTGCCGCCGTCGCGAACACGACCGGGGTGAGGAGGACGACGGTCGCATCCAGGCTGAGGACGGCGGTCGTCACGGCTGCGACCGCGAACACCAGCACCAGCAGACGCTGCGGCTCGCCGCGGCTGCGGCCGGCCATGAACTGGCCGGCCCACTCGAAGAGCCCGTCGCGCGCGCACAACTCGCTGAGGACGAGGACGGCGGCGAGGAAGCCGACGACCGGCAGGAGCTGCAACATCTCGGCTGCCGCTCCGGCCGGACTGATGCCGCCGGTGAGGAGGACGACGAGGGCGGCGGGCACGGCTGCGACCGCTTCGGGAAGGCCCCGGGGCCGGATGACGGCGAAGCCCAGGACGGCCAGCAGCAACACCGCCGACAGCACCTCCGCACCGGCCATCTGCTACCGGACCCTCTCCACCTCGAAGTGGTGGTCCGGGGTGACGAGCTGGTCCTGTGCGCCCACCAGCATCAGTTCGGCCGAACCGTTGCGCGCCGTGACCTCCAGGACGGAGTAGACGGCGTCGGCCGTGCGTCCCATGGCTGCGGCGGGGTCCTCCCCGTCGAGGTAATGGGCGAGGAACAGGGCGGCGGTCAGGTCACCGGAGCCGGTGAAGGTCTGCTCCAGCCGAGGCGTCGCGACCCGCCACGACCCGTCGGCCGTGTCGACCAGCATCTGGATCTCGTCCGGGTCGTCGCTGTCCAGGACGGTCGAGGTGACCAGCACGACGTCGGGCCCCGTGGCCCGCAGGGCTGCTGCGGCGTCGAGGACCTCGTCGACGGTCGTGGTTGCGCGGCCGGTGAGCAGGTCGAGTTCGAAGTGGTTCGGGGTGACGATCTGGGCGGCGGGCACGACCCTGTCGCGCATGAACTCGGGGATCCCCGCGCGGACGTACACGCCGCGGCCGACGTCCCCGATCACCGGGTCGCAGCAGTAGATCGCCCGCGGATTGCGTTGCTTCACCAGGTCGACCGCCTTCAGCACCTGGGCCCCCATCTCCTCCGCCCCCTGATACCCCGACAGGACCGCGTCCACGCGGCCGAGCACCCCGCGGTCGTCGATGCCGCGGATCACGTCGCCCACGTCGGCGGGAGACAGCAGCGGCCCGCGCCACGCGCCATAGCCGGTGTGGTTGGAGAAGTGGACGGTGACCACGGGCCACACCTCGACCCCGATCCGCATCAGCGGGAACGTCGCCGCGCTGTTGCCGACGTGGCCGTAGGCCACCGAGGACTGGATCGACAGCACGGTCGTCACCGCTGGTTGTCCTTTCGTCGCTGTCCGCTGCGACCGGCGAATGGCTCCGCCGGACCCCCGGACAGCCTAGAGTGCGGCGTGTGCACGCATCGGGTCACCCGTATCTCGGCCGCGACTTCGTTGCGATGGCCCATCGCGGCGGCTGGCTGAGCCTGGAGGACCGCTCGCGGGAGAACACCTGGTACGCCTTCGCGCAGGCGGTCGCGGAGGGGTACCGCTACCTCGAGACAGACGTCCGCACGACCGCGGACGGCGTGGTGGTGGCGTTCCACGACCCGGAACTCGGCGGGGTCACCGACTCCCCGGGCACCGTCGGGTCACTGACCTACGCAGAACTCGCCGACGTACGCGTCGGCGGCAGCGACCCCATCCCGCTGCTGTCGGAGCTGCTCGTCGAGTTCCCGTCCACCAACTTCAACATCGACCTCAAGGACGAGGCGTCGGTTGCGGCGCTCCCGCCGCTGCTGGCTGCGGCCGGCGCTCGGGACCGGGTGTGCGTCGCGTCCTTCTCGTCCTCGCGGCTGCGCCGTTTCCGCCGGCTCGCCCCGGACGTCCTCACGGCGACCACTCCCGGGGAGGTCGCGTGGTACGCCGCGGCCGTGGGGTTGCGGCGCCGGCTCGAGTTCGGCAGCGGACGGGTGCTCCAGGTGCCGGCCCGGATCCTCGGCGACCGGCTGGACCTCGTCCGAGCGGACGTGATCGCAGCCGCACACGCAGCCGGACGCGCCGTCCACGTCTGGACGGTCGACACCGAGCCGGAGATGAACCGCCTGATCGACCTGGGGGTCGACGGTCTCATCACCAACGAGATCGGCCTGCTGAAGCGCGTGCTGAGCGATCGAGGACTGTGGAAAGGGAACCAGTGAAGAGCACACAGGAGCAGCGGTCCTGGTACTGGTACGACTGGGCGAACTCCGCGTTCTACACGACCACGGCCACCGTCCTGATCAGCCCGTACCTGGTCAGCCTCGCGACGAAAGCGGCCTGTCCCGACATCGCGTCCGGCGAGTGTGCGCGATCGGTGATGCTGCTCGGGTTCGTCCCGGTCCTGCCCGGGGCGCTGCCGGCTCTGCTGGCGACGATCAGCACCCTGGTGTCGGCCGTGGTCCTGCTGTTCGTCGGAGCGGCAGCCGACCGGTCCAGGCATCCCCACCGGTGGCTCGGCACGACCGCCTGGATCGGGGCGACCGCCGGCTCGGCGATGTTCTTCCTGATGGGCTCGAACTGGGAGCTGGGTGCCTGGCTGATGGTGATCAGCCTGATCTCGTTCGGAGCCTCGATCGTCGTCTACGACTCCCTGCTCGTGCGGATCGCCGGTCCCGACGAACGCGACCGTGTCTCGAGCAGGGGCTGGGCCTGGGGCTACGTGGGCGGCGGCCTGCTGCTCGCGGCGAACTTCGCGGTCGTGAGCTTCTACTCGGCCCTCGGCATCGACAAGGCGATGGCGGTGCGGCTGTGCCTGCTCTCCGCCGGCCTGTGGTGGGCGGGCTTCACGATCATCCCCGTCCTCGGGCTGCGGCACCTGTCCCGCGACGTGCCGGCCGAGGTGGCCAGGCGCAACCCGTTCCGACAGCTGGCCAGCACGTTCGCAGAGATGCGGCACTACCCGCAGACGCTCGCGTTCCTGCTCGCCTTCCTGTTCTACAACGACGGCATCCAGACCGTGATCGTGTCCTCCAGCGTCTACGCGATCCGTGAGCTGCGCATCGACGAGAGCCTCGTCCTGGCCACGTTCCTGCTCACCCAGTTCGTGGCCATCGGAGGAGCGCTCGGGTTCGGTCGGATCGCGGCGCGGATCGGCGCGAAGAAGACGGTGCTGATGGGGATCGCGATCTGGCTGGTGGTCGTGCTGGTCGGTTTCGTCATCCCGTCCGGTTCGGTCGCGGCTCTGTTCGGCCTCGGCGCAGCCATCGGGGTGGTGATGGGCGGGACGCAGGCGCTCTCGCGGTCCATGTACAGCCAGCTGGTGCCGCTGGGACGCGAGTCGGAGTACTTCAGCTTCTACCAGGCCATGGAGCGAGGAACGAGTTGGCTGGGCACCCTGGCCTTCGCGCTGGTGTTCCAGTTCACGCTGTCGTACCGACTGGCGCTCGTCGCCCTGGCCGCATTCTTCGTCGTCGGAGGGGTACTTCTGACCCGGGTCGACATGCGCAGGGGAATCATCGAGGCCGGCAACGCGTTGCCAAAGGTGTTGTAGGGCTTCCCCACCTCGCTACGGTGGACCCGGATCGGAGGACGACATGCCTGAACGTGCGTTGAAGGGGTCGGGTCTCGGCGCCAAGAGCTACGCCGACCCGAACGCCGTCGAGCTGGCTCCGCGCCAGGAGATCGGCTTCGATTGCCCCAAGGGTCACCATTTCGAGCTGATGTTCGCCGAGGAGGCGGAGCTGCCGTTCGAGTGGGAGTGCCCCCGCTGCGGCGAGACCGCTGTTCGCTCCGACGGGGCGACCGGCGAGGAGAAGCAGGTCAAGCCCGCGCGGACCCACTGGGACATGCTGCGTGAGCGTCGCTCCATCTCGGAGCTGGAAGACCTGCTGGCCGAGCGTCTCGACGAGATCCGGGGAACCGACACCCCGTAGGTCGGAGTCGGACCGTGCGGCGGCGTGGAAGAGCTGGGCTCCTCAGCCCTCGATCTCGCCGCTGATCACGGTCGGGTCAGGCTTCGCCTTCGTGCGCTGCGGGTCCTCCACCACGGTGCCGGGAACGGTCCCCGGGGCGTAGCGGGCGCGGACCGCGCCCAGATTGAAGCCGGACTTCGACGCCTGCGTCGCGACCATCGAGCCGAGGGCCTTGCGAACGAGCGGACGCGTGGGTGGCAGCAGGAACGCGAGCCCGACCACGTCGGTGAAGAAGCCCGGCAGGATCAGCATGATGCCGCCGACGAGCACCAGAACCGCGTCGGCGAGCTGGCCCGTCGGGACGCGTCCCTCCTGGTAGGCAGCCACGAGCGCCGTCCAGGACTTACGCCCCTCCCTGCGGGTGAGGACGGCTCCGATGACGGCTTCGGCCACGAGGATCAGCAGAGTGGGGACGATCCCGATGGCACTCCCGACCACGGTCAGGAGCCACACCTCGAGGATCGAGACCAGAACGAATCCGCCGAGCAGCGCCGGGAGTACCCAGCGACTGAAGGACCACCGCGCGGTCATGCCGTGGTACCGCCTGTCTTGCGGCCGGTGAGCCGGCCGACGGTGTCCCGCAACTGGCCGGCCCGGTAGCGGAGCCCCCAGCGGGTCGTCAGCAGCATCGCTTCGGCCACGATCGCGCCGCTCATCTTGGAGTTGCCGCGCTCACGCTCGATGAAGGTGATCGGCACCTCGGCGACGACGAAGCCTGCGCGCAGCGCGCGCCAGACCAGGTCGACCTGGAAGCCGTAGCCGGCCGCCTCGACCTTGTCCAGGTCCATGCCACGCAGGGTGTTGGCCCGCCACGCGACGAAGCCACCGGTCGCGTCCTTGACGGGGATGCCGAGCATCAGCCGGGTCCACAGGTTGCCGCCGCGGCTGAGCAGCTCGCGGTGCACCGGCCAGCCCTCGGTCGCACCGCCGGGCACGTACCGCGAACCCTTGACGGCGTCCGCGGTCTGCAGGCGCGCGAGGATCTGCGGCAGGTGTTCAGGCTGGTGGGACCCGTCCGCGTCGTGCTCGACCAGGACGTCGTAGCCCGCGGCCAGGCCCCAGCGGAAGCCCGCGATGTAGGCGGCGCCCAGACCCTCCTTGCCGGCGCGGTGCAGGACGTGGATGTGGTCGTCCGCCGCGGCCAGCCCGTCGGCGAGCCTGCCGGTGCCGTCGGGCGAGTTGTCGTCCGCGACGAGGATGTGCGCCTCGGGGACGGCCGCACGGATCCGCTCCGTGATCGGGCCGATGTTCTCGGCCTCGTTGTAGGTGGGAATCACCACGAGGACACGCCCCAGGGGGGCCGCCGGGTCGGTCATGGATGCCGCCTTCCTTTCCTCAGCGCAGCCATTGTGCCCCAGATGGCAACGGCACCCAGACCCGCGAGCGTCGCCAGCACGAGCCCGGCCTCGACCGAGCCACCCCAGACGGCAGCGGGCGTCAGCCCCGAGCGCTCCGGCAGGGTGACGACTCCCGAGGCCGAGGTGTGGTCGGTCGTGCTGAACTCGACGCCGCCGTCGGGACGGATGAGGCCGGACACGCCGCTGGTGGTCACCACGAGGATCTCCCTGCGCAATTCCATCGCCCGCGCCCTGGTGATCGCGAACTGCTGGTCGATCTGGCCCGTCCCCTGGTACATCGCGTTGGACGACTGCACGACCAGGACCTGGGCTCCGTTGGTGACGGTGTCGGTCACGATCGGGTCGAAGGCGAGGTCGTAGCAGACGACGACCCCGACCCTCACGGACCGGCCGTCGGCCAGGGTCACGTTCAGCACGCCCGGTTCGGTACCCGCCACGGACTGCGCACCCACGTACGCGAGTTCGGGGATCAGCGGCAGCAACTGGTCGCGGAGCGGCACCCACTCCCCGAACGGGACGATGCCGCGCTTCACGTAGCGGGCCGAGACGGTGTTGTCGACGTTCCACCACAGGGAGACGGTCTGGCGCTCGTCGGGTCCGGGGCCCTCCAGGACGGCGCCGACAAGGATCGGGACGTTCGCCCTTGTCACCGCCGAGGTCACCAGCTGGCCGGTCTCCGTGTCCGTGAACGGATCGAGGTCGGTGGAGTTCTCCGGCCACACGACGAAGTCGGGCCGGTCCACCTCGCCGGCTTCGACGCGGTCGAACAGGCGGCCGGTCTCGGCGACCTGGTTCTTCGTGATGGTCCGTGCCGGGCCGAGCCCATAGACGCCTCCGCCCGGCGCGCCACCCTGCACCCAGCCCGTCGCAACAGTGCCGGTGCTGCCTCCAGCGGCCACGAGCAGCCCCGTGGCCGAGGCGCCGACCACCGCCGCGACACCGGCCGCGAGTACGGCCGTCCGCTTGGCCGAGGGTGCGGTCGCCAGCCAGGCGAGTCCCTGCGCGATCAGGGCAGCGGCGAAGCCGACCCCTGCCACGCCGACGACCGGCAGGCCCCAGGCCAGGGGCGAGTCGACCATGGCATAGCCGATCCGCATCCAGCCGAAGCCGCCGAACGGGAAGCGGGAGAAGACGAACTCGACGATCGTCCACGAGCCTGCGGCCAGCAGCGGCCACCACGACGAGCGCGCAGCGACGCGGATCAGGACGGCCAGGAGCGCGTACCACACCGCTTCGATGACGACCAGGGCCACCATGGCCTGGAGGAAGATCACCTGCATCCAGTTGACGCCGAGCCCCATGAAGCCGAGGCCGAACGCGTAGCCGATCCCAAGGGCGCCCCACCAGCGACGGGCGGCAAGGACGCACACGCTGAGGCCGGCGACACCGGCCAGGAGCAGCGGCCACCATCCGTACGGCTGGAACCCGAGGGCGACCAGAACGCCCGCGACGATGGCGACACCGGTGCGCAGGCCCCAGTGCCGGGTAGCGAGCCACTCGACCACGGGCCTCCCTTCGACAGCGTCGGCCAGCCTACCCAGCCGCCGGACCGACTCCATGCGCCGCTCCCGTCCCGCCGAGTTGTCAGAGTTTGGCGTCGCCAGGACGACGCCTGACTCTGACAACTCAGGTGAGGGGGGAGGAGGGTGGACGGCAGGGGTCGCTGGCATGATGAGGCGATGAGCGAGCCGAGACTGATGCTGTTCGACACGGCATCGATGTACTTCCGGGCGTTCCACGCGCTGCCGTCGAGCATGCGGTCGCAGGACGGACGCCCTGTCAACGCGGTGCGCGGACTGCTGGACTTCCTGGCCCGGTTCATCACCGAGTACTCCCCCACCCACGTCGCGTGCTGCTGGGACGTGTCCTGGCGTCCGGCGTGGCGGGTGGGGCTCATCCCGTCCTACAAGGCGCACCGGGTGGCGTACGGCGACGTGGAGACCGTCCCCGAGGAACTGGACGCCCAGGTGCCGCTGATCCGTGAGGTGCTCGCAGCGCTCGGTCTGCCGGTCCTCGGTGCAGCCGGCTATGAGGCCGACGACGTGATCGGGACGCTGGCCGCCCGCGCGGCCATGCCCTGTGACGTCGTCACCGGCGACCGGGACCTGTTCCAGGTCGTCGACGACGCCCGCGGCGTGCGCGTCCTGTACCTCGGCCGTGGAGTCGCCAACCACGACCGGGTGGACGCCGGCTGGGTGGCGGCCAGGTACGGTGTCGGGCCGGCCGGCTACGTCGACTTCGCCGTGCTGCGTGGCGACCCGTCCGACGGACTGCCGGGAGTGTCCGGGATCGGCGAAAAGACGGCTGCATCGCTGGTCGCCGCCTACGGCGACCTGGGCGGCATCGTCACGGCCGCGCAAGCGGGACGGCTGGCTCCCAAGGTCGCCCTCTCGCTGCGGTCGTCGATCGACTACCTGGCCGCTGCCGCCGAGGTTGTCGCCGTCGCGACCGACGTCGAACTGCCGGACGTGGCGCTGGACCGGCCGCGCTCGCCGATCGACCCGGGCGCCTTCGAGCGGCTGCGCACGGACCTCGCGCTGGGCGGCAGCGCCGACCGGATCATGGCCGCGCTCCGGTCCTGAACGGCCTGCCTTCTCCCCTCGGTCCGGCCAGAACAGCGGGACAGGGCCTTCGGTCCCAGTGCTCAGGCGCGCAGGACGTAGACCGCTGCGGCGCCGAGCAGATTGGCGAGGAGTTGGTTGGTCCGCGCGGGGCGTCCGTCCTGCCGCAGGACGATGCGCCGCTCGATCCGCAAGCCGATCGTGTCGAACAGGTCCTCCAGATCCGCCAGGGTCGTGAAGCGGAGGTTCGGGGTGTCGTACCAGGGGTGCGGCAGGTCCGGCGACATCGGCATGCGCCCCCGCAGCAGCCGGAGGCGGTTGCGCAGCTGGCCGAAGTTCGGCACCGACACGATCAGCGTCGAGCCGATCCGGCTCATGTGCTGCAGCACCTCCACCGGACGCCGGATCGTCTGGATCGTGCGGGAGAGCACCACCACGTCGTACGAGCCGTCGGCGAACTCGTCCAGCTCGTTGTCGATGTCGAGCTCGATCACGGGAACGCCGAGCCTGATCGCGCCCAGGACCGCCTCGTCGTCGATCTCGACGCCCGTGCCTGAGCACTCCGCCTCACTGCGCAGGTGGGCCAGCAACTCCCCCGGGCCGCAGCCGAGGTCGAGCACCCGGCTCGCGGACGGGATCAGGTCGGCGAGGAGCGCCAGGTCGGGTCGCAGGCTCATCGCGCGGCCTCCGACAGGGCCCGGTCGAGGAACGCCCTCAGCGTGGCATGGTAGGCCGGGACCGGCATCAGGAACGAGTCGTGGCCCGAGGGTGAGGAGATCTCCCGGAAGCTGACCGGCTGCCCCGCCCTCTCCAGGCGCCGCACGATCCGCCGGGAGTGCGCTGTGCCGAACCGCCAGTCGGTGTCGAAGCTCGCCACCAGCCAGTTCACGGGCCGCTCGCGGACGGCGGCGAGGGCGTCAGGCTCGGCGAACGGGTCGAAGTAGTCCATCACCCGCGACAGGTACAGGTAGCTCAGCGCGTCGAACCGCTCCAGGAAGACCTGTCCCTGGTGGTCGAGGTAGCTCTCGACGGCGAAGTCGATACCGAAGCCCGGACGGGTGCGGGTGGTGTGCGGTTCGCGTCCGAACTTCTCGGTGAGCGCGTCCTCGGACAGGTAGGTGATGTGGGCCATCATCCGGGCGATGGCCAGCCCGACGTCGGGGTTGGTGCCGCGCGAGGCGTAGTCGCCGCCGGAGAAGTGCGGGTCGGCCATGATCGCCCGCCGGGCGACAGCTGAGAACGCGATGTTCTGTGCGGTGAGACGGCTGGACGCGGCGATCACGATCGCGTTGGCGACCTCCTCGGGGTGGCGGAGCCCCCAGTGCAGCACCTGCATGCCGCCGAGGGAGCCGCCGATCGCCGCCAGCAGCCGGGTGATCCCGAGCTCGCGCAACAGGCCGCGATGCACCTCGACAAGGTCCGCGACGGTGAGCAGGGGGAACTCGAGGCCGTACGCCCGCCCCGTCCGCGAGTTCTTCGAGGACGGGCCGGTGGTTCCCTGGCAGCCACCGAGCAGGTTCGCGCAGACGACGAAGAAGCGGTCCGTGTCGAGCGGCTTGCCCGGCCCGATGAGGTTGTCCCACCAGCCGGGACGGGTCGCGCCCTCGTGCAGGCCTGCCGCGTGGGCGTCCCCGGTGAGCGCGTGGCAGACGAAAACGGCGTTGCTGCGATCGGCGTTGAGCGTCCCATAGGTCTCGAAGGCGACGTCGACCGGCGAGAGCCGCGTGCCGCCGGCGAGCTCCAGCGGACGGGACGGGTCGAACACGCGGAGCGTCCGGGTGCTGACGACACCGACCGAGCCGGAGGACGTCACCCCCACCGTCATCTGCGCACTCCCATCGGTCCTCGGCTCAGCATACCGGCGGGTCGCCGGCCCCCTGACGTGGGAGAATGGCGACCCACACCGAAGGGATCCGCCATGGCCGAACTGTCCGACCGCATCCATTCCGACATGGTCGCCGCGATGAAGTCCGGGGACGTGGTCACCCGCGACGCCCTGCGGATGGTGCTGACGGCGTTCGGCAACGAGCAGGTCGCCGGCAAGGAGAAGCAGGAGCTGGACGACGCCACCGAACTGAGGTTGCTGACCAAGGAGGTCGCCAAGCGTCGGGAGTCGTCCGAGATCTACTCCACGAACGGCCGTCCCGAACTCGCGGCCAAGGAGGACGCCGAGATCGCGGTGCTGCAGAAGTACCTCCCGGCCGGGCTCGGCGAAGAGGAACTCGACGGAATCGTGGCGGAGGCCGTCGCGGCGGTCGCCTCGGACCTCGGAGAGAAGCCGGGACCCAAGCAGATGGGCCTGGTGATGAAGATCGTCAGCCCCCGGGTGGCCGGGCGCGCCGACGGCGCAAAGGTCGCGGCAAAGGTGCGCGCGGCGCTGGCCTGACCGTCCGCGCCCGGGCTGCCCCACTTGTCAGAGGGAGGCGTCGCTCTGGCGACGCCTGGCTCTGACAGGTCGGCCAGGTGAGGGCGATCACTTCACGGCGCCGGGGTCGACCTCGTAGCGGTGGAACACGGGGACGAGCAGCGAGACGATCACGATCCCCACGATGACCAGCAGCCCGCCGCCGCCGATCGTCCACGCCGTGCCGATGCCGGTCGCGACGTAGCCGTGCAGGGCGTCGGCGATCCGCGGGCCGCCGGCGACCACGACGATGAAGACGCCCTGGAGGCGTCCCCGGACCGCGTCATCGGCAGCGCTGAGCAGGATCGTGTTCCGGAACGCGGCGGACGCCATGTCGGCCGCGCCGCCGATCGCCAGCATCGCGAACGCGACGCCCAGCCACGCGAGCGGCCGGCCGGGCGCAGCTGCAACGGCCAGGCCGAAGGCCGCCATCGACAGGCCCCAGACGCTGATCGCCCAGTTCACCGCGCGTCCCTGGCGGCGGACCCGCGCGACCCACCCCGAAAGGACGCCTCCGAGGACGGCACCGACCGGCATCGCCGCGTTCAGCAGGGCGAACTCGACTCCGCCGCTGATCGGGCCGCCGAAGCTCTCGTGGGCGACCTGCGGGAACAGCGCCCTGGGCATCCCGAAGATCATGGCGATCAGGTCGACGACGAACGACATCATCAGCACGGGGTGCCGGCTGAGGTAGGCGAAACCCTCGACCACCGACTTCAGGCCGGGTGAACCCTGCCGCGACTCGACGGGCAGGGACGGCAGGAGCCACACCGCCGACAGGGTCGCGAACAGGGTGAGGGTGTCGATGAGGTACAGCCAGGAGAAGCCCAGCACCGGGATCAACAGACCACCGACCATCGGTCCGGCGATCGATCCGGCCATGGTCACCGTCATGTTCAGCGAGAGGGCCGCGGGAAGCTGTGCCTCCGGCAGGATCCTCGGCAGCACGGCCGAGCGCGTGGGCTGGTTGATGCCGAAGAACGCCTGCTGCGCGGCGAAGATGCCCAGCAGCAGCCAGACGTTCGTCGAGCCGAGCTGGGCCTGCAGCCAGAACAGGCCGCTGGTCGCGATCAGCCCGACGGTGCTGATCTGCAGGAGCCTGCGCCGGTCGAAGTGGTCGGCGAGCGCCCCGCCCCACAGGCCGAAGACGACCAGGGGCACCAGCCCGAAGATGCCGGAGAGGCCGACGTAGGCAGAACTGCCGGTGTCGGCGTACAACTGGGCGGGGACGGCGATCACCGTGAGCTGCGCACCGATGACGGTGATGATGTTCGCCCGCCAGAGCCGACGGAAGTACGGGTTGGCCAGCGGTGCCGTGTCCGCCAGGAGTCCTCTGATGCCGCTCATGTCCTGGCCACCCTAATCGCAGCAACGGCCGACGGGAGGCCGGGTCGATTCCGGTCAGGAGGAGCCGGCGGTCTCCGCCAACGGGAACCGGGCGAGCGTGTCGTAGCCGGCACCGCCCGGCAGTGCCGAGGATCGGATCAGCTCGACCTCGTCGGCCTCCCACGAGACGGGCGGCAACGCTTCCAGAACCCGCAGCCAACGGATCACCGGGACGCCGTTGGCGCGCGCCAGCGTGAGATGCGGTCGGAAGCGGGCACCGTCCACCGTCAGGCCGCTGCGGACGGCCGCGCCCCGGCAGCGGGCCGCCAGGTGGCCGAGCTGCTCGGCTCCCCGCGCTGCGCCGAGCCACAGCACCTTCGCCTTGTCGGGGTTGGGGAAGGCACCGGCCCCGGCGAGTTCGACGGTGAAGGTCCCGAAGCCGGCGAGGGTCGCTGCGAGTGTCTCGACGAAGTCGTCCACCTCCGTCTCGAGGACGGACGGGAGGAACGCACAGGTCACGTGCCAGGAGGTGGGCAGGGTCCATCGCAGGGCCGGGTCGGCCTCGCGGCGGGGGTCGAGGAACCGGTCGAGCTCGTCAACCACACCGGAGGGCGGGACCACGGCCGCGAACAGCCTAATCGTCATCGGACCACCTCCCCTCGACCCGGGCTTCGTTACCGCAACCAGAAATCGTTATCGACCTAGCCACACGGGGTGCGCAACCACGGCGTCGAGGGTCTAGGCTAGCCCGAACGGGAGACGCCGACGCCGGGCCTTCCCATCACCCCAGAAGGCGCAAGGACGCAGCCCCGCGAAGATGCTGGCTGCTGACGTTCGAGGAGAGCGGATGAGCTTGCGGGGAATCCTCGCCTACGGTTGCTTCGCGGTGTTCTGGGCCCTGACCTTCATCGGCGCGGCGATCGGCGTCCGCGACCTGGGCGCCGGCATCGCGGGAGGCGTCCTCGCACTCGCCGCTGGGGTCGGCCTGCTCGTACTGGCCAGGTTGGCGGGCCGGAGGCTGGAGTGGCGACTCGAGTGGGGCAAGGTGGCAGCCGGCGCTCTGGTCGCGGCCGCGGCGGTCGCAGGGATGCTGCTCGCGCTGGACCGGGTCGGGGTCGCCATCACCGCCTTCGCCGTCAGCGCCATCCCGCTGTTCGGCAACGTCGGCGCCCAGCTGCGCGGGCGCGCCCGGATCACCGGACCAACGGCCGTCGGCCTCGGGCTGGGACTCCTGGGCCTCTACCTGGTCGCGGCGACCCCGGCGGGCGAGGCGAGCTGGCGGTTCATCGTCGGCATCCTGTACGCGGTCGCCGCTGCCCTCATCGCGGGGATGTCGGGCCGGTGGCTGGGTGAGCTGGTGGAACTCGAGCACGCCGTCGAGCACTCGGTGGTCAGCCTGCTGATCGCCGCCGGCGCACTGTTCTGCGTCGCTCCGTTCACCCCTCCGACCGGCAACCCGTGGACGATCGCCCTGGTGGCCGTGATCGGTCTGGGCTGCGGACTGCTGCTCCTGATCGCGATGTCGGAGGTGGCCAGCACGATCTCGCTACGGTCGGCGGTCACCCTGCCCGGCGCCGGTACGCTGCTCGCCGCGCTCGGCGGCGTCCTCGTCGTCGGCGAGCAGGTGTCGGTGCTGGAGTGGTTCGGCGCGATCCTCATCCTCTGCGGGACCGCGCTGCTGAGCGAGCCACTGTTGGCACTGCTGCCCAGCTCCTGGCGGCGCTGAACCCTCCGACAAGCGTGGGAGGATCCCGCTGGTGTGACGTCCCCGGGACCGGCCGCCCGGCACCCTAGGCTGACCGCCATGGAAAAGGTTGAGCCCGATGCCGCACCGGCCGACGACGAGTCCGTCGCCCGTTTTCCCCCGTCCGCGGAGGAGCGTCCCCAGCCCGTGGTCGAAGGGACGCCGACAGCGCCGGCCGTGGCCCGCGCCGCCGTTCACCCCGTCCACGTGTCGACCGACCTGCGTCGTCCGTTCGCGTGGGGGTTCATCGCCACTGTCGGCGCCCTGGTCGCCATCTCGCTCGGCGGCGCGCTCGCCTCGCTGTCCACCGTGCTGGTGTGGATCGGTGTCGCCCTGTTCATCGCCCTCGCCCTGGATCCGGTCGTGCACTGGCTCGAGGCCCGGAAGCTGTCCCGCGCCCTGAGCATCCTGGTCGTGTTCGTCGTCTTCCTGCTCGCCATCGGCGGCCTGCTGGCGTGGATCATCCCGACCGCCGTGACGCAGATCAGCCAGTTCGCTGCAGCAGTCCCCGGCTACATCACCAACATCCAGCGGGCCGACTGGTTCACCTCCGTGGTGGCGGCGACCGGTCAGAACGGCCTTGCCCAGACGGTGCTGGACCAGGCGCGCGGCTGGTTGTCCAATCCGGCGAACCTGCTCGCGATCGGCGGCGGCGCGTTCGCGGTCGGCGCGGGCGTGATCAACGGCATCTCGGGAACGCTGATCGTGATCACCCTCACCCTGTACTTCCTCGCCGCGCTGCGGACCATGAAGGTCGCCGCCGTGCGGATCGCGCCGGCCTACGCCCGTTCGCAGGTGCGCGAGTTCGTCGACGGCATCACCGAGGCCGTCGGCGGGTACGTCTCGGGCATGGGCATCCTGGCGATCTCCAACGCGGTGATGAGTTTCATCCTGCTGACCCTTCTGGGCCAGCCGTTCGCCGCCCTCCTGGCGGTCCTCGCCCTCGGCGTGACGATGATCCCGATGGTCGGCTCGGTGCTGTTCTGGCTGATCGCCGCGACGGTCACACTCTTCTCGTCCTGGTGGGCCGCCGTGATCTTCACCGTCGTGTACTTCATCTACATGCAGGTCGAGGCGTACGTGATGACGCCCCGAGTGATGAACAAGGCCGTCGACATCCCCGGCTCGCTGGTGCTGATCGGCGCCCTCGTCGGCGGCACGCTGCTCGGGCTGCTGGGAGCCCTCATCGCCGTTCCCGTGACGGCGTCGTTGCTGATGATCGTCCAGAAGGTGTTCCTGCCCCGTCAGGACGCCAAGACCGTACCCCTCGCCTAGGAGGCAGACAGATGAAGCTCGGAATGATCGGCCTGGGGCGCATGGGCGCGAACATGGCCAAACGACTGCGCGCGGCCGGGCACGAGGTTGTCGGGTACGACGCCAACCCCGCGGTCACGGAGGTGAAGAGCCTCGCCGAACTGGTCGGCAGTCTCGACGCCCCGCGCGTGGTGTGGGTGATGATCCCCGTGCAGTTCCTCGATGCGACCATCGACGAGCTCGCCGGCCTGCTCTCCGACGGTGACATCGTCGTGGACGGCGGCAACACCCGCTGGACCGAGGACGGCCCGCGCACCGAGAAGCTCGCGGCGCACGGCGTCCGGTTCGTCGACTGCGGCGTGTCCGGCGGCATCTGGGGACCGGAATACGGCTACGCGCTGATGGCCGGCGGGGACGCGGCCGACATCGAGCAGGTGCGTCCCGTCTTCGACGCCCTCAAGCCCGCGGGCGATGCCGGCTTCGTGCATGCCGGCGGACACGGGGCCGGGCACTTCGCGAAGATGGTCCACAACGGCATCGAGTACTCGATGATGCAGGCCTACGCGGAGGGCTGGGAACTGCTGGAGAAGACGCCGCTCGTGACCGACGTCCCCGCGGTGTTCGAGTCGTGGCGGGACGGCACCGTGATCCGCTCGTGGCTGCTCGACCTGATCGCGAAGGCGGTGGCCGAGGATCCCCACCTCGACAAGCTCAAGGGCTACGCGGACGACTCCGGCGAGGGTCGCTGGACGCTCGAGGCCGCCATCGAGGCCGGCGTGCCCGCGCCGGCACTGGCGGCGGCGCTCTTCGCCCGCTTCTCCTCGCGGGAGGACGACTCACCGGCCATGAAGCTGGTCGCGGCCATGCGCCAGCAGTTCGGTGGTCATCCGGTGCACCCCGCGAACGGCTAGGGTCGCGGGCCTCGCAGCACGTCGCGCGCCCCGCTCAGGCGGCTGCCGCGTCGGTCTGGGCCTCGACCTCGTCGAGGGCCGCTCCGACCTCGGCCGGCGAACGGAAGACCCGCACCCTGACCTGGGGCGCGTCGCGGGTGAAGGTCGCCAGGGCGTGGTCGAGGTACTCGCGGTGCCAGCGGAAGGCCCAGACGCGGAAGTCCCGACGCTCGCCGCGGTACCTCAGGACCCGGGAGACGATCGTGGGCAGGGGGAAGTCCAGCACCCAGATCTCGTCCGGGTGGCCGAGCAGCGGCTCTTTGACGTCGAACGGGCCGAGGTCGGCGTCCATCACCCAGCTGCCGTGATCCGCGAGGTCCTGCTGCACGCGCGCCCAATGCTGCGCCGGTTCCGGGCGCCGGTCCACGGGCCAGAAATGCTTGTCGATGCGGATCAGCTTGCGCCGCGTGATCTCCGCCAACCGCTGGGCCGCGGGGCGCTCGTCCGCTCCCCCGCGCCCGATGACCACGACCCGTTCCCCCAGCTGCACTCGATCAGGCATGCGCTGATTCTGGCACGCGCTCAGGGCTCGAAGCGGTACCCGAGGCCCGGCTCTGTGATGAAGTGCTGAGGGCTGCCCGGAGTCTGCTCCAGCTTGCGCCTGAGCTGCGCGAAGTACACGCGCAGGTAGTTGGTCTCGCGTTCGTAGCTCGGGCCCCACACCTCCGCGAGCAGTTGCCCGGCCGGTACCAGGACGCCCGGATGCCGCACCAGCGCCTCGACGAGGTGCCACTCGGTCGGCGTGAGACGCACCTCCACACCGGCGCGGGTGGCGCGCTTGGCCGCCAGATCGAGCGTGAAGGACGGCGTCGTGACGACGGCCTGGGTCGGCTCGGCCGGCTCGGCCCTGCGCAGCGCGGCGCGGATCCGGGCCAGGAACTCGTCCATCCCGAAGGGTTTGGTGACGTAGTCGTCCGCCCCGGCATCGAGCGCCCGCACCTTCTGGGCCTGGGCCTCCCTCGCGGACAGGACGATGATCGGCACCGCGCACCAGCCGCGCAGGCCTGCGATCACGTCGACCCCGTCCATGTCGGGCAGCCCCAGGTCGAGGATCACCAGGTCCAGGTCACCGGAGGCTGCGGCCTCCAGGGCCTCCGTCCCGGTGCCAACGGCCTCGACCTGGTAGTGGCGGGCCTTCAGGTTGATGGCGAGGGCTCGGCGCAGCGCCGGCTCGTCCTCAACGATCAGGACGCGTGGCATCGGCCACCTCCACGGTCACGGTCATCGTGAGCCCCCCGCCGGGGGTGGCGGACGCCTCGATGGTCCCGCCCATCGCCTCGGTGAAGCCCCGGGCGATGGCCAGGCCCAGCCCGACGCCGGTCGTCGACCGGTCGCCGAACTTCTGGAACGGACGGAAGACCTCGGCGAGCCGCTCCGGCGCGATTCCCGGGCCGTGGTCCACGACCTCCACGGTGACCCGGTCTCCGGCCCGCCGGGCGGCGATCCGGATGCGCTCGCCGGGTGGCAGGTGCCGGTCTGCATTGTCGACGAGGTTCGCCAGCACGCGTTCGAGAAGGCCCGCGTCCACCAGGACGAGCGGCAGGTCGTCGGGGACGTCGAGCTCGACCCGGCCGTCCCCGTAGTGCAGCAGGCCGGCGAGCACCTCCAGCAGGGACGCCGGCGCGAGCCGGACGGACAGCGCACCGGCCTGCAGCCGGCTCAGGTCCAGCAGGTTGGCGATGATCGCGTTCAGCCGTTCGGCGTGTTGGTCGATGGTGCCGAGCAGTTCGGTGCGCTCGTCGGGTTCCAGCTCGAGATCGGTCTCGCCGAGGGTCGCCGCTGCGGCGCGGATCGCTGCGATCGGGTTGCGCAGGTCGTGGCCGACGGCGGCGAGCAGGCTGGAGCGGAGCTCGTCGATCCGCGTCAGCTCCTCCGCCCTGCGGGCCTGTTCCGCGAGACGCTCGGTGCGCCACAGCCGTCCGCTGGTGGCCGCGAGGGAGGCGAGGAGCTCCTTGTCCTGGCCGATCCGCCGCGGCCCGCGCAGTTCGAGCTTCAGCCCGTCCCCCGCGTCGGCGAGCAGCGCCTCGTCACCCGGCTCGGCGGTTCCCACGGACGCCAGCTCGCTGCCGTCCCTGGTCAGGGCCGCCGCGTTCATGCCGTACAGCGTCCTGGTCTCCTCCAGGATGTTCTCCACCGACCGTGGCCCGCCCTCGAGGTTGCCGAGTTCGGCGACGAGGTCGGCGCGGAGGCGGTCGCGTTCGGCGCGTTCGCGTACGCGCGCCCCACCCTCGGTGATGACGCCCACGAGGACGGTGACGGCGAGGAACACGATCAGGTCGAGGAGTTCCTCGTTGTTGGCGACGAGCAGGCTGCCGTACGGGACCGTGAAGAAGAAGTTCGCCAGCCCGAAGCTGGCAAGGGACGCGACGACGGCCGGGGCCACTCCGCCGACGACGGAGGCTGCCACCGACGCGAGAACGAAGCACAGCAGAATGGCGTCCAGGCCCAGCCCGGCACGGATCGGCAGCAGGAGGGCCGTGAGCGCCACCGGTCCGATGACCGCGACCGCGAGCCCGTAGAGCCGACGACGGCCGGACAGGCCGCCCCGGACGCTCGCCTGGGCGAGTTCTTGGCTCACGCCCCCAGCTTGCCAGACTCCACGAGCGAGGGCGCGTCGGGCTGGTCGGTGCCCGGAGCGGGCTGCGCCTTGGTGTCCATGGGCCCGGCCGGTGCCTTCGGCCTGCCTCCCCTGGGTTCGGCGTGCGCGCCCGGGCGACCGAGCGAGTACGGCTCGGCGGACGACAGCTGGTACGGGACGCTGGTCACCATCACCCCTGGCATGTAGAGCAGCCGGGTCTTCAGCCGCAGCGCGCTCTGGTTGTGCAGCAACTGCTCCCACCAGTGACCGACGACGTACTCGGGGATGAACACCTCGACGAGGTCCCTCGGCCCGACCGGGATCTTGGACAGGTAGTCCAGCACCGGCTCGGTGAGGTCGCGGTAGGCGGACGGGATGATCGTCAGGGGGACGGCGACGTCGCGGCGTGACCAGTCCTCGATCAGCTGCCTCGTGCGTGCCGGGTGGGTGTCCACCCGCAGGCCCACCACGGTGCTGGGGTGGATCGCGCGGGCGAACGCGAGGGCCTTCAGCGCCGGCTCGTTGAGCTGGCTGACCAGGACGACCGCGTGGATGCGGCTCGGCAGGGTGATGCCTGCGGCTTTCGGTTTCAGCTGCCGCGAGACCTGCTCGTAGTGTCGGTGGATCCGCAGCATCACGATGAACAGCACCGGGATGGCGATCACGACGAGGTATGCCCCGTGCGTGAACTTCGTCGCCAGCACGATGACGAGCACGACGGCCGTCGCGACCGCCCCGACCCCGTTGACGAGCATGGAGCCGACCAGCTTGGGCGTCCAGCCGTTCTCGGCCGCGTGCCTGCGCCAGTAGACGACCATGCCGGTCTGGCTGAGGGTGAAGGAGACGAACACGCCCAGGATGTACAGCTGGATCAGGTTGGTGACGGATGCGTCGAACGCGACGATCAGGAGCGCGGCGATCGAGGCCAGGATGAGGATGCCGTTGCTGAAGACCAGCCGGTCGCCGCGGCGTCCGAGCTGCTTGGGCATGTAGCGGTCCTCGGCGAGGATGGATGCCAGGATCGGGAAGCCGTTGAACGCCGTGTTCGCGGCGAGGGCGAGGATCAGGGTCGTGAACCCCTGGACGGCGAAGAAGCCGATGCTGTTGTTGCCGAAGATGGCGGCGGACAGTTGCGCGAGGACGGTGCGTTGCTCGTAGCCGTGGGGCACGTTGGTGAGCTGGTCGAGGCCGTCGGCGATGTGCACACCGGACCAGGTGCTCAGCACCGAGATGCCGAGCATCATCGCGATGCTCATCCCGCCCATGGCCAGCAGGGTCAGCGAGGCGTTGCGGGCCTTCGGTTCGCGGAAGGTCGGCACACCGTTGCTGACGGCCTCGACGCCGGTCAGTGACGTACAGCCGGAGGCGAAGGCCCGCAGGACGAGCAGGATCAGGGCTGCTCCGGCGGGGCTGGTGCCGGCGAAGCCGAGGCTCGCGGACTCGGCGACCGGCACCTGTCCGTTCGCGGCGTTCCAGAAGCCCACCCCGAGCATGGTGAACACGCTGAGGATGAACCCGTAGGTGGGGATCGCGAAGAGGGTGCCGGACTCACGCACGCCGCGCAGGTTCATCACGGTGAGGATGAGGATGAACAGCAGCGAGAGCTCGACGCTGTACGGCCGCAGGCCCGGAAAGGCGGAGACGAAGTTCTCCACGCCTGAGGCGATGGACACGGCGACGGTCATCACGTAGTCGACCATCAGGGCGGCCGCGGCCACGAGGGAGGCGTTGCGGCCCAGGTTGGCCCGGCTGACCGCGTAGGCGCCGCCCCCGTTGGGATACGCGTGGCACGTCTGTCGGTAGCTGAGGGTGACCAGGGCCAGCAGTGCGACGACAGCCACCGCGACCCACGGCGTCAGGAGGACCAGCGACGCGCCGCCGAGGGCCAGCACGAGGATGATCTCCTGCGTGGCGTAGGCGTTCGACGAGATCGGGTCGGAGCAGTAGACGGGAAGGGCGAGCCGCTTGGGGAGCAGCGTCTCATGGAGTTGTCCCGACCGCATCGGGTTGCCGACGAGCAGGCGCTTGGGGACGCGCAGAGTGGTCACGGATCCAGCTAATCGCCCGCCGGAGGCCGATCTCGCCGCCTTCGCGCCATCTTGACGCCGCTGACACCGTCCTTGACGCGATCTTGACGCGGCCCTGCGGCACTCGGCATCCGGTATTCGGCTGCGTGGGTGGGCGAGGCGCTCGAACGCGACGCCGGCACCCTCCCGATCAGGGAGAGGGCCGGCGTCGTCGTACGTACGCCAGAAGGACGGCGGCCGCGCCGACGAGCACCGCGACGGCCGGGGCGAATGCGCCCGGGTCCTGCTGGACGGCCAGGCCGACCAGACCGGGGATGATCGCGCTGCCCAGGGAGGACGCGCCCGCCTGGAACCCGACGACCCGGTCGGCGGCCTCCGGGGAGGTCCGCTCGCCCGTCGTCAGCACCAGGAGGGGGTACACCGGCGCACAGGCGAGGCCGGCCCCCACGACCGCGACGACCGCGGCCGCAGGGGCCGGCACGTTCACCAGCACCGCCGCACCGACGAGCAGTGCCAGGGCGATCGACAGCACCGGCCACGCGCCGATCCGCTCGGCGAGTTGGCCGAATCCGATCCTGCCGATGACCAGCAGCAGCCAGTAGCCGGAGGCGAGGGTGCCCGCGAAGAGCGTCGGGACTCCGACGTGCAGGGTCAGGAAGGTGAACGCCCACAGCGCAACGGTCATCTCGATGCCCGTCTGCACGACGACGGTGAGCATCCCCGCCACGGAACTCACCGTCCAGACCCGGGCCTTCGGGAGTCGGCCCCGGGGTGCGGTGACGGCAGTTTCCGGCGTGGCCCGCCAGCGGTTCCTGGTGATCGCGAAGAACACACCCACGAGGGCGACGATCCCGGCGACGATCAGATACCCGGGGCGCCATCCGAGTCCGGCGGTGAGGGTGACGGTGACGATCAGCGGGGAGAGCGCTGCCCCCACGCCGTAGCAGGCGTGGAGCATGGTGATCCGCCCCGGCCCGAACCAGCGGGCTGCGTACGCGTTGAGACCGGCGTCGATGGCGCCCTCCGCGAAGCCGAGGACGGCGACCGTCGCCAGGAATTGCCACCAGGTGGCGCTGAGCGCGTTGCCGGTCAGTCCGGCTGCGGACAGCAGGGTGCCGGCGGCGAGCACGCGTCCCACTCCGAAGCGACGGGTCAGACCCGCAGCGATGCTGGTCGAGATCAGGCCCGTGCTGACGCCGACCGGAGCGATGAGTCCCGCCGCGCTGAGGGGGACGCCGAAGGAGAGCTGGATGGACGGCCAGGCGACCCCCAGCATGGACGGGGGCAGGGCGAGGGTGAAGAAGGCCAGGTAGGCCAGCGCGACGACGAACACGGAACTCCCGCAGTGGATGTGATGGGCTGGGCGTCAGGCGCCGGCCCGGCATGGCGTCGCCACCACTCGACCGTGGACGGGAGCAGGCACGCGCACACCGGGACGTTCAGCGCCGCGTGCCCCTGCGGCCGGGAGAACCCTTCACGCCGGAGATCCTAGCCAACCGGTGAGCCGATCCCTGAATCCGGCACCAGGCGCGCGCGCTCGGGTCGCAGACGGCCTCGGCTGTGGTCACACGCGGGTCCGGGTCTGCTTCCCCCTGCGGCCGCCCCGCGGCTGTCCTCCGGACGCCCGCGAGATCCAGTCGGCAGCCTGGACCAGCGCTAGGTGGCTGAGTGCCTGCGGCGTGTTGCCCACCTGCCGGTGTTCGACCGGGTCGTACTCCTCCGCGAGCATGCCCACGTCGTTGGCGTAGCCGACCAGCCGGTCCATGAGTTCCCGGGCGTCGTCGAGTCGTCCCGAACGCGCGTACTGCTCGGCCAGCCAGAACGAGCAGGCCAGGAAGGGGTGCTCCCCCGGAGGCAGCTTGTCGACCTCGGTGTCGTCGAAGCGGTAGCGCATGACCAGGCCGTCCCGCAGCAGGTCCTCCTCGATCGCGGCCACCGTGCCCAGCATCCGCGGGTCGTCCGACGCGCAGAAGCCGACCTGGGGCAGCTGCAGCAGCGAGGCGTCCAACGCGGTGCTCCCGTACGACTGGACGAAGGTGTTGCGCCCGGGATCGTAGCCGTGGGCCTCGACCTCCGCGCGGATCCGGTCCCGCAGGCGTTCCCACCGCTCCACCGGGCCGTCGAGGCCGTGCTCGGTGACCCCGCGGACGGCCCGGTCGAGCGCGGCCCACATCATCACCCGGGAGTGGGTGAAGGCACGCTTGGGGCCGCGCACCTCCCAGATGCCCTGGTCCTTCCGGCGCCAGTGCTTCTCGACGAAGCCGACGAGGGCGCGCTGGAGAGGCCAGGAGAAGGCGTCCTCGTCGATGCCCGCGTCCCTCGCCTCCGCAAGGGCGACCATCACCTCACCGATGACGTCCCCCTGGAACTGACGGTAGGCGGCGTTGCCGACACGGACGGGGGCCGAGCCCTGGTAGCCGGGAAGAGAGGTCAGCGTCCGCTCGGGCAGGTACCTCTCCCCCGCCAGCCCGTACATGATCTGGACATCGGCCGGGTCGCCGGCAACGGCCCGCAGCAGCCAGTTGCGCCAGGCCTCCGCCTCGCTGATGTAGGAGTGCGTCAGGAACGCGCTCAGGCTGAGGGACGCGTCCCTCAGCCACACGAAGCGGTAGTCCCAGTTCCGCGGACCGCCGAACTGCTCGGGGAGACTGGTGGTCGCGGCCGCCACGATGCCACCGGTCGCCTCATGGGTGAGCGCACGCAGGACGAGCAGGGAGCGGATCACCGGGTCGTGGTACGGACCCCGATGGCTGTAGCGCGACGCCCAGCCGCGCCAGTACTCGACCGTGTGGCCAAGGGCACGCTCCTCGTCGACGGGGCCGGGATCGGGCAGGTGCGACTCGTACCAGGTCAGCGAGAGGTGGATCGTGTCGCCGGACGCGAGGGTGTAGGTCTCGGAGTGGCTGTTGCCGTCCGCGCGGAGCCGCGGACCCCGCCGGACGACGGCGTCGGGGCCGGCGACCGCGATGAACGCAGGGCGCCCGTGCTCGCTCACCTGGCGCACCCACGGCACGACGGTGGCGTACCCGAACCGGACGCGCAGGTCCTCGCGGACCTCGACGCTGCCCGATGTGCAGCGGAGCCGACGCACGAGGTCGGAACGGTTGTCGCCGTGGGGCATGAAGTCGGTCACCTCGAGGGTGCCGGTCGCCGTCGTCCACTCGGTGACCAGCACGAACGTCCGGTCCAGGTAGTGCCGGGACGCGGTGGCGTCCGGGTCGGTCGGGGCGACGAGCCAGCGGCCGTGGTCGGGGTCGCCGAGGAGTGCGCCGAACGTGGAGGCCGAGTCGTAGCGGGGCAGGCACAACCAGTCGACGCTCCCGTCCTTGCCGATCAGCGCTCCCGTGCGGCAGTCGCTGACGAGCGCGTAGTCCTCGATCGGGCGGCTCACCGTGCCCGCCGACCGCGGGTGTGGCTGAACAGCGTCATGGGAACTGGTTTACCCCGTGGAGGGCCGCGGCAGCCAGGGAGGGCGCCGGACGGTACGAAGCGGGCCGAGGTGGGCCACGCGAGGCCGGGTCGATCCGTCCTCGGCTGGGTACATCGGGTGGGACGGCGCCAGGTCGGCGGCCGGAAGGAGTCCACCATGCCCGACTCGATAGCCACGCTGGTCGTCCTCGGCGCGAGCGGGGACCTGGCTTCGCGGCTGCTGCTGCCGGCTCTCGGGCAGCTGCTCACGGCTGAGCCCGATCGTCGGATCGGACTCCTCGGCGCAGGCGCGGAGGAGCTCTCCCCCGATGAGTGGCGCGACCGCGTCCGGAAGGCGTTCGGCGACGCGTCCGGCGACGCCGTGGAGGACCTGCTCTCCCGCACGCGCTACCAGCGCACCGACGTGACGTCCGACGACGGGATGCGGGGGTTGCTCGCGCAGTGCGAGGAGCCGGCGGCCCTCTACTTCGCCCTGCCGCCGGCTGTGGCGGCACAGGGCTGCCAGGCGCTGAAGCGGGTCGGCGTCGACCCGCGCACGGTCCTCGCGCTGGAGAAGCCGTTCGGAACCGACGAGGTGAGCGCCCACGAGCTGAACCTTCTGCTGGCCGGGATCGTGGGCGAGCACCAGGTCCATCGCGTCGACCACTTCCTCGGCCGCACCGCCGTGCTCAACCTGCTCGGCTGGAGGTTCGCCAACAGCATCATCGAACCCGTCTGGGACGCGCGGTCGGTGGAGAGCGTCGAGATCGTGTTCGACGAGCAGCTGGGGCTGGAGAACCGGGCCCGGTACTACGACCACGCCGGTGCCCTGGTCGACATGATCCAGAGCCACCTGCTGCAGGTGCTCGCACTGTTCGCGATGGAACCGCCGGCCACCCTGGGCGAACGCGACCTGCGCGACGCGAAGGGCGCCGCGCTGCGCGCGACCCGGGTCTGGGGCGGCGGCCCCGTCGCCTCGTCGCGTCGCGGCCGGTACACGGCCGGGCGGATCGGTGACCGGGACTACCCCGACTATGTGCGCGAGGACGGCGTCGATCCGGCCAACGACACCGAGACGCTCGCCGAGGTCGTGCTGGAGGTCGCGACCTGGCGATGGGCCGGGGTGCCCTTCCGGCTGCGGTCGGGCAAGGCCCTCGGCGAGCGGCGGCGGGAGATCCGGGTGGTGTTCCGTCCACCCTCGCGGGTGCCGGACGGGCTGACCGGGTCGGCCGCCGGCAACGTGCTGCACATCGAGCTCGGACCCGAACGGGTTGCCCTGGAGCTGAACCTGAACGGTCCAGGGGATCCGGACACCCTGACCCGGGAGGTCCTCGCAGCGGAGTTCGATCCCGGGCGCCTGCCCGCTTACGGGGAGGTCCTGCGGGGAATCCTGGACGGCGACCCCGCCCTCTCGATCCGCGGGGACACGGCCGAACAGTGCTGGCGGATCGTCCAGCCGGTGCTCGACGCCTGGCACGCCGGAAAGGTGCCGATGGACGAGTATCCGGCCGGGTCGGACGGAACCAGCGGGACCTCAGCGCACCGAGCGCACAATTGATAGCCGCCGGATCCCGCGGGGGGCGGTGCGCCTAGCGTGGAGCCATGAAGACCAGCGGCGGCGTGATCGTCCGGGTGCTCGGAGTCGTTCTCGTTGCTGTCGGCGTCCTGTGGACCCTGCAGGGGCTGGGGATCGTCGGGGGCAGCGTGATGTCGGGGTCGACGACCTGGGCCATCATCGGGCCGATCGTGGCCGTGGTCGGGATCCTGCTGGTCGTGTGGCGCCGGCCGAGAACCTGAGCGCGTGTGACGACGGTGCTGGCAGGGTAAGGCACGAGCGAAGCCGCATCGCACCGAGAAGGGACGGCGAATGAAGATCACCGACAACGGGCCGGAGCCGAACGTCTTCGACATCGAGACGGCGACCGTGGAGAACTCCAACTACCGCACCGTCGCGTGGACCGGGAAGTACCTGCAGGTCACGCTGATGTCGATCCCGCCGGGCAGCTCCATCGGGCTGGAGAAGCACCCCGAGACCGACCAGTTCCTCCGTCTGGACGCGGGCAAGGGCGTCGCGAAGCTGGGAACCAACAAGGCCAAGCTCGAGCACACGGACGTCAGTGACGGCTGGAGCGTCCAGGTGCCGGCCGGCACCTGGCACGACGTCGAGAACACCGGCGACGAGGACCTGAAGCTGTACGTGGTCTACGCCCCTGTCCACCACACCCCGGGGATCGTGCAGAAGACAGCGGAGAAGGCGGACGCCGACGAGGAGTCCGGCAGGGACGAGCCGCCGGAGTGGTCGGTCCAGCCGGCTCCGGACGTGGAGGATCAGAAGGCCTGACCCCGGGCGGCACGGGCGAAGGCGCGGGCGAGCAGCACCAGCCAGACCATCGTCGGGATCAGGGACACCAGCGACAGCACCAGTCCTGGTGTACCCGTGTTCGGCGGCACGAGCCTCGTCACGCCGGTCACCAGCCCCACGATCCCGGGCGCCGGCCCGAAGGTGCGATGACGCCACAGTGACCAGGAGAACAGCAGGGTGCTGACGGCGCCGAGCACGTAGCTGACGCCGAAGGTGCCGCCGTTGTAGGCGGTCAACAGCAGCTGGCCGGACGCGAGCAGCGCCGCCTGCTGCGCCGGATCGCTCGTGGCTGCGTACTGCGAGCTCAGCATCCACATCGAGAACGTCGCCTCGCGCGACACGAGGAACAGCACGACGCTGAACAGCCCGGAGACCAGCGCGAGCAGGCTCGGGGTGCGTGCCTGCCGTCGCAACGCCAGGAACAGGGCGAGGTACAGCGGGACCATCAGCAGGTAGTCGAGGCTGAGCAGCAGGTCCAGGTCGAGCAGGCCGAGGAACGGGTTGCGCTGGAACAGCGCGAAATAGCCCGGGACGGTGCCGGGCGGAGGACTCAGCAGGAACACGGCGGCCTGTACCGGAATGAGGCACGTCACCACGATCGCCGTGACCGACGCGACCCGGAACATCGGACGCCAGCCCACGTCGGCCGGGTCTGCTGCAACTCCGTCCATGACCGCCATCGGCAGCCTCTCCGCCCGCGCGACGGGCTCCGTCCCCATCGTCCCACTCGCCGGCACCCCGATCGAGACCGGTGGCCGGGCGGCCGAGGCGACCGGTCACGGGCCGGAGCATGACGGAAGTTGCCGATTGCCGCACACGAGCCACCCCGTCAGAGTTGCGGGGACACGAAGGAGGCACCCACCGTGGGCACCGAATCGATCTCAACGCACACCATCGACGTTCCGGGAGGGGTGCTGGTCTACGACGTGCGTCAACCGGACGCGCCCGCAGCGGGAACCCGTCCGCTGGTCATGGTCGGCCATCCCATGGGTGCGTCGGGGTTCGCCGACCTGGCCGCCCGCTTCGCCGACCGGACCGTCGTCACCTACGACCCGCGTGGCTGTGACCGCAGCCAGGTCGTCGACGCGGAGCACACGCCGAGCAGGAACGCCGAGGACGTGCACCGCGTGATCGAAGCGGTCGGTGGTGGGCCGGTGGACCTGTTCGGAAGTAGCGGCGGGGCCGTGACCGGGCTGGAACTCGCGGTCTCCCATCCGGACGACGTTGCAGTGCTGGTCGCCCACGAGCCGCCCCTGCTGGGCGTGCTTCCGGACGCCGAGGTCGCCGCTCGCGCCTACCGCCAGGTCACCGAGACCTATCAGGAGTCCGGCTTCGGCGCCGGAATGGCGAGGTTCATCGCGCTCACCTCGGTCGACGGCGAGTTCACCCCGGACTTCCTGCGGCAGTCCGCACCCGACCCGGCGGCCTTCGGGCTCCCGACCGGCGACGACGGCAGCCGCGACAACGTGCTCCTGTCCGGGGTCTCGGACGGCATCGTCGCCTACCAGGTCCGTCCCGATGCGCTGGCGCAGGCTCGCGCACGGGTCGTGATCGCGGCCGGCGAGGAGTCCCGTGCCCAGATGCCCGGTCGCGCGGCAGCCGAACTCGCCCGGCTCCTCGGCTCGGAGCTGGTGGTCTTCCCCAGCCACCACGGCGGCTTCGTCGGCGGGGACGGCCCCTACGCCGGTCAGCCGGACGCGTTCGCCGCCCGGCTGCGCGAGGTGCTGTCCGCCGAGGTCCCCGACCGGTAGGCGGCGGGCCGAAAGCTACCCACGCTGAATCGAGGCGCCGCGCCCGAACAGGTAGCGGAGCTGTGGCCGCAGCTGAGGCCCGCCGCACCGAGGTCCGCCAGCGTGGGCGTCACAGTCCGAGCAACTCGTTCTCCGTCGGCCCGCCGGGCCACGGAGGCCACACCCGCCTGAGATGGTCCCTGGTCAGGAAGCGCCGGCGCAGCGCGTCGGGCAGCCCGTCGTACGGGGAGGTCTGGGAGCGATGCTGCGAGATCGCCGCGAGCCGGGTGGCGTAGTGCTCGCCGGTGTCGATCACCGTGGTGATCTCGTGGTCGGGAGTACCGATCTCGGGTAGCTGCTGGTAGGCCGAGGCTGAGGAGTCCCCGTCTTGCGCGCGCAGCCATTCCCGCATCAGGGATCGGGGCAGGCAGTGCAGGTAGGTGGGCAGGCCCGGCTCGACGGCCGCCAGGACGGCGTCGCGAAGCCGGAGGTGGTCGCGGTGTCCGTCGCTGCCGTCCAGGGTGACCACGACCGACGGGTGGTGGCGGGTGATCGCATCGCCCACGATCGAGGTCAGGGTCGCCGCCGGAGTGGCGCAGCACGAGTCCGCGGGAGGGGGGCCGGCCATGCCGGAGTCCCCCAGGCCGAGGATCTCGACGTGTGCCACTCCCAGCACGGCGGCCGCGGCCCGAAGCTCGCCTTCCCGCGCCCGGCCGAGACCGCCCGTCGGCACGCCCATGCCGACCGGCACCTCTCCGCGCTCACCGCGGGTGGCGCAGACGACGACGGTCCGGCCAAGCCGAGCCGCGTGCGCCAGCAACGATCCGCACCCGAACGTTTCGTCGTCGGGGTGCGCGACCACCAGCAACAGGGTCACTCCAGTGTCCTCACGAAGTGCTCGATCCGATCCACCATGGTGCCCGCGACCTCGAACATCGGGAAGTGGCTGCGCGCGTCGAGCCTGTCGACGCGGAACCACGGGTGCTCGGCCGCGTAGGCCTGTTGCGCGCTGAACACGCTGTCGTCGGTCGGCTGGGCGTACAGGTGCAGGGCGGGGCAGGGCTGGAGGTCCGCGACGACGTCCAGCGGCACCGGGTGTTCGGCGAACCCGGCGGCGATCTCCCGTCCGGCCCGCGCCCAGAGGCCTCGACCGTGGCGCGCCATGGAGGCGACATAAGCGAGTAGGCGGGGATTGTCCAGGCCGCTGGTCCACAGGGCGGCGAGGCCTTCGCGCACCTGCGCCCAGGCTTCGGACTGCAGGCCGGCCAGGGCCTGGGTGAAGCCCGGGGGCGTGCCGAGCACCATCCAGTCGACGAAGACGAGGCCGGCAACCCGATCACCGAGGCGTTCGCGCAGCCCGATGCCGGTCCACCCGGCGTGCGACAGCAGCACGGGGACGACGCGCTCGATGCCGACGTCGTCGAGGACGGCCACTGCCGCGTCGATCACGTCCGTGGTGGTGTAGTCGAATCCCGGGGCTGGGGACTCACCGTGACCGGGCAGGTCGACCGACACACTTCTCCTGTGGGCGCCGAGGCCCTCGACGAGGTCGTCGAACACGGTTCGGTCGCCGCACCAGCCGGGGACGAACAGGACGGCCGGGTCGCCGGTCCCGCGGACCGTCGACGCGAGCGAGATGGTTGTGGTCTGCATGATTCCCTCCTCTGGATACTGCCGGTTGCAGTATGTGAACGAGGGTAGATGCTGCAACCGGCAGTATGTCAAGATGGGCCATGCACTTCTCGGGTGGCACCACTGCCTACGCACTCCTCGGTCTCCTGCGACTCCGGCCATGGACGACCTACGAGCTGGCCAAGCAGGTGCAGCGCAGCCTCCACTGGTTCTGGCCCCGTGCCGAGCGGAGGCTCTACGACGAGCCGAAGCTGCTCGTCGAGGCCGGCCTGGCCACAGCCAGCGTCGAGGCCACCGGTAGACGCCCGCGGACCGTGTACGCGATCACCCCGGCCGGTGAGCGCGCGCTGGCGCACTGGCTGTCCGAGCCGGCCGAGCCGCGGGTGGTGGAGTTCGCGGCGATGGTGAAGGTGTTCTTCGCCGACGCCGGGACACTGCCCCAGCTCAGCGAGACCCTCACCCGCATCGAGAGCGAGTCCGGTGAGCGCATCGATGCCCTGGCGACGATGGCGCGCGAGTCGCTGGAGGCGTTCGCCTTCCCCGAGCGACTGCACCTGAGTGCCGTCACCCTGCGGCTGCAGCTCGAGCAGGAACTCGCGATCCTGCGGTGGGTCCGCTGGGCCCGGGCACAGGTCGAACACTGGGACGCGGCCGACCGGCCGGGCGACTGGGATCCGGCGGAAAGCCTTCGCGACCTGGTCGGCATCCTGGAGCGCGAGCGACCCGGCCGAAGCATCCCGGACTGACTCGCCGGCCTCGCGCCGAGCTCCGGCCTACAGCTCGATCAGGCTGACGTCGATCACGGCCTCGTGGGCCTTGATCGCGTCCAGTAGCGACGGCTCCACCGTGCCCTCGACGTGGATCCGGGCGATCGCAGCCTCGGCGCCGTCGAAGACGATGTTCTCCATCTCCTGCACGTTGATCCCGGCCCTGCTGATGACGTCGAGGGTGTGCGCGAGGATCCCCGGACGGTCGATGTGGCGAACGACGATCGAGGAGGTCGCCGGGGTCTTGGTCGCGAGGTTCACCACGTTCGGCACGATCCCGGTCTCGGCGAAGACCTTCACGATCCGGACGGCCTCGGCCGCGATCGCCTCCTGGGCCTGGTCGGTGGAGGCACCGATGTGGTGCGTCCCGTAGACGCCGGGCAGGCCGGCGAGTTCCGTCACGAACTCCCCCGTGCCTCCCGACGGCTCGTTCGCGAACACGTCGAGGCCGGCCCGCAGGCCCTTCGTGCCGATGGCCACCGCCAGAGCCGCCTCGTCGACGACCTCGCCGCGCGAGGTGTTGATGAAGAACGCCCCGTCCTTCATCGCCGCGAAGAACGCCTCTCCGAGCAAGCCGCGGGTGCCCGCGTTGAGCGCCACATGGACGCTGACGACGTCGGCAGACGCAGCGACCTCCTCCGGGGAGGCGGCCATCCTGATGCCCAGGTCGGCGGCCTTCTCGGGGGTCAGGCTGCGGCTCCAGGCGACCACCGGCATGCCGAAGCCCTTCGCGCGGGGGATCATCTCCTTGCCGATCCCGCCGAGGCCGATGAGGCCGAGCGTGCGGCCGAACAGGCCCTTGGCCTTGCCGTAGCCGGCCTTGTCCCAGCGCCCCGCCCTCAGGTCGACGACGTTGTCGGCGATCCGGCGGTCGAGTGCACAGATGAGCCCGAACGCCAGCTCGGCGACGGCGACCGAGTTCTTGCCCGGGCAGTTCGACACGTAGATGCCCAGCCGGGACGCCGCGGCGACGTCGATGGTGTTGTAGCCGGCGCCCGCGCGGACGACGAGTTCCAGCGGTCCGGCGGCGAGGGCTGCCTCCGGCACCTTGGTGCCGCGGACGATGAGCACCTGTGGTGCGTGCGTTGCGACAGCATCCACCAGGGCCTGGTCGGCGAGGGACGGGTCGTGGACGACCTCGCAGCCGGCGGCCTTCAGGCCGTCGACGCCGGAGGCCTCGAACTTGTCAGCGATGAGAACGCGCATGCGCCCAACCTATTGCCGCCGGACGCCTCCCGGGCCGGATTGGCCCGGCGATCCGGGAGGAACGGCCGGACGGCGTCCAGCTCCCCTTCGATGTCGAGGGCCCGCTCCGGGCCGTCCGACCCGCGCTTCCCCGTCGCCTGGCGCCCACCTGCCGCGCACGGCGCCCCGGTGCCAAGATGGGCTCAGGCCACTGGTCGTGCAACGGAGCCGAGATGTCCGACGAGACGCGTCCCGAGGCCGCCGGGCGGCGGCCCGATCCGACGGCGCTGTCGGACACCTATCCGCAGCCGGTCCGCTGGATCGGACGCTGGCCGTGGACGGCGTGGACGCCGTGGCACCGCACCTCCGTGGTGGGCCACCTGGCCGGACGGCTCCTGCTGGGCGTTACGGGCCTGGTGAGCGCGCTGGTCCTGGTGCTCAGCCTCGGTCCCCAGGCCTGGCACGCCGTGTTCTGGCGGGAGCCCGAGTACGAGCTGCTGGCCAGCCTGCACGCCGGCAACAGCTACACCTACGTGGTCGGCCTGCTCGGGGAGCCGGCCTTCGTGAAGAACGCGGTCGTCGGGACAGAACTCGTCCAGCACATCTTCGTGCGCAGGGACCACCTCGTGACGGCGGTGACGCGCGGCGACGAGATCGTCGTGCTGTCGGTGCTCTCTTGCGATGCGGAGTTCGCACCCGAGTTCGTCACCCCGATCGGTAGCGTCGTCCACCTGCAGTCCCGGCCGGCCGCCCAGGCCGATGTCGCGCGGGCGGGGTTCATGGAGCCCGACGCCGATCCCGTTCTGTCGCTTGCTCCGCCGGTCACGGTCTCGAGTCTGGACCAGCTGGTCGTCGAAGGCGGCGCCGTCAGCAACGCCAGCCGCGGTCGGGCCTACTACTACGGCATCAACTCCGCTTGTGCGGACCTGAGCGAGTTCGGGTTGGGTCTCGAGGGGTGGTTCGGCCCGCGGACGCAGGCGCCGGCGGCGGTGGCCGGGGCTCTCGCCCACTCGGGCGCCAACTTCTACGCCGAGACGGTCGACCTGGAGGTCAGGCTGGGTGAGAACGCCCAGGCGGAGTTCCTGCAGGACGACGGCAGCTGGGTCGGCGGACTCTGCCTGTCGCCCTTCCACTTCGACCTGCCGATCGGCGTCGTCCGCCACGCGGGGACCCGGCACTTCTGAACCGCACGGCGACCTGGACGACAGCCTCCCAGTCGTCGCCCCGGAAACGGCTCGACGCCGCCCCCCACCCGGACTAGCGTTGGAGCGGGAATCGTGTTCGCGAGGAGCCTGACATGGCGGGAACCAACCCTCACTTTGAGAATCTCGACGCCTGGATCAGCGCAGGCGTCCGGGCGACCGTGCCCATGGCGCAGCTGCCTGCGGTCTTCGGGGCCACCTACGAGAAGGTCGCCGCCGCCGTCGCCGATGCAGGTGGACGGCTGGTGGGGCCGGCGTACGGCGAGTACTTCGGGATGCCGAGCGAAACGGTCGACGTGGAGATCGGTTTCGGGATCGAGCGGGCGCTCGAGGTCCCCGGCGTCACCGTGACCGAGCACCCGCCGACCCGGGCGGTCGTCGCCACGCACGTCGGACCGTACGACACGCTGAAGGATAGCTACGCCGAGCTGATGCCCTGGCTGGAACTGGAGAAGGCGGAACTCACCGACTCGATGTACGAGTGGTACCTCAGCGAGCCGGACGCCGACCCGGCCACCACCGTGACGAAGCTGGTCTTCCCGCTCGCCTGAGACGGCCAGGGCCCCCCAGAGCGTCGAGACGTCGCGACGATCGGCCTCAGCCGAGGTCCCAGCCCGGCTGGGGGTGGAACGGCGAGTTCTCGTCGCCGATGACCACCACGCTGGGCCAGCCACCCTCGGTAGCGACGAGCTCCGGCCGTCCGGACGCCGGGGCGGTCAGGGTGAGTGCGGGCAGCGCGACGGTGGTTCCCGCGGCTACCGGCCGCGCGAGGCCGGCGACGGTCACCTCGTCCCTGTGCCCGTCGTGGACGAGCCACACGTGAGGACTGTCGGGGGTCTGTTGACGGCGCCCACGGTTCTGGACGGCGAGCTGAACGGTCACCGAATCACCGGCGCGGGGGGCCGAGACCAGGGTCACGCACCAGTCGTCGAAGCACTTCCACTCCCCCGCGGCCAGGGTGCGGTCGGGCGTGCCGAGGCTGACCCCGACCAGGGCGAGCAGGTACAACACCACGACGACGAGGATCGCTGTCGCGGTGAGGGCGGCGTGCCGGCGCCGTCCCCGAGCCAGGAGCACGAGTGCGCCGGCTGCCAGGACGAGGACACCGAGGGCGGTGGCCAACAGCAGGATCGCCGTCACCCCGTCAGGGTCCCACACCGCCCTCCGGGGGTCGACGGGGCGGCGCCGCCACCCTCGCCGTCCAGCGATCCCCGGTGCGCACTTCGGACCATTGAGTGGTCCCGCCGCGCCCGGTTAGGGTCCGAAGGTCGGGCGGTAACCCCTCCGTCCGGCCCGCCTCGACGCAGAGGATGCCCCCGATGCCGCATTCCCGTACCCCCCGTCGTTCCCCGTTGATCCTGCCGGCTCTCGCCGTTCTCGGCCTGGTCGGCGGCCTGTTGTCGGTCGCGCCGGCCGTTGCCGCCCCGTCCCACCCGACCCCACCGGCGCCGGCGGTGAACCTCGGCCCGAACGTGACGATCTTCGGCCCGTCCACACCCCAGGCCATGATCCAGTCGACCCTCGACGCCCTCGCCACCCAGCAGGTGGACGCGGAGATGTCCAGCCGGCGCCGCGCCGTCTACTTCCTGCCCGGCACCTACGGGACAGCGGACGATCCGCTGCAGTTCCAGGTGGGCTACGACACGGAGGTCGCAGGGCTCGGCGCCAGCCCCGGCGACGTGACGATCAACGGCAAGATCGAGGTCTACAACCGGTGCCTCGACGGTGGGGGCACGTCCAACTGCATCGCCCTTGTGAACTTCTGGCGCACCCTGGCGAACCTCACCCTCCAGGTCAACGGGAAGGGCCAGGACGGCTGCCGGGCCAGCGCGAACTTCTGGGCGGTGTCCCAGGCGGTGTCGATGCGGCGCGTCCAGGTGACCGGCGGGAACCTCTCGCTGATGGACTACTGCACCGCCGGTCCGCAGTACGCCAGCGGCGGGTTCATCGCGGACTCCGCCCTCCCCAACGTGACCAACGGGTCGCAGCAGCAGTGGCTGACTCGCAACAGCACCGTCACGAGCTGGAGCAACGCCGTCTGGAACCAGGTGTTCTCCGGAGTGACCGGCGCCCCGAGCGAGGCCGGGTTCCCGAACCCGCAGTACACGACGGTGGCGAAGACGCCGGTCAGCCGCGAGAAGCCGTACCTGTACGTCGACGCATCCGGACGCTGGTTCGTGCGCGTCCCGGCGGCCCGGACGAACACGAGCGGGCTCTCGTGGGCCGACGGGATGACCCCGGGACGTAGCGTCCCGCTGTCCGACTTCTACATCGCGAAGCCGGGCGACCCGGTGAAGACGATCAACCGGGCGCTCGCGCAGGGGAAGAACCTGCTGCTGACCCCCGGTCTCTACGACGTCGGCAGGTCCATCCAGGTGAAGCGTCCGAACACGGTCGTGCTCGGGACGGGCCACGCGACCCTCACCGCGGTCGGAGGCGCCACGCCGATGGTCGTCTCCGATGCAGCCGGCATCATCGTCGCCGGGGTGAGCTTCGATGCCGGAACCCGCCGCTCGGACGCCCTGCTCCGGGTCGGGCGTGGCGGCCACGGTCGGCACGGCCACGGCTCGGCGGGGAACCCGATCACGCTCAGCGACGTGTACTTCCGCGTGGGCGGCCCGCACGTCGGCAAGGTCCGGACGGCGCTGGAGGTGAACGCCGACAACGTGCTGATCGACCACACCTGGGTGTGGCGAGCCGACCACGGCGTCGAGGGCTTCACCGGCCCCAACGACGGCGACACGCAGCGCTGGAACACCAACACCGGCACCAACGGTCTCGTCGTGAACGGCGACGACGTCACGGCGACCGGGTTGTTCGTCGAGCACTTCCAGACCTACAACGTGCTGTGGAAGGGCGAGCGCGGCCGGGTGATCTTCTACCAGGACGAACTGCCCTACGACCCGCCCACCCAGGCCGACTGGACGCAGCCCGACGGAACGCTCGGGTACCCCGGCTACAAGGTGGCCGACCGGGTGCGCACCCACAGCCTGTCGGGTGCCGGCGTGTACGTGTACAACCGGAACAACCCCTCGATCATCACCGCGAGCGGATTCGAGGTGCCGGAGCGGCCGGGCGTCCGGCTGCACCACGTGCTGACGGTCAACCTGGGCGCAGGCACGATCCAGCACGTCGTCAACGCCACCGGAGGGCAGGTCGACACCGGTGCGGTGGGGACGCCGCAGTACGTGACGGACTTCCCCGTTCCGTGAGTGCCACCGGGTCGGACCCGCGCCGAGCGTGCGGGTCCGGCCCGGGCTTCAGAAGCCGCTGTTCGCGATCGCGTGGGTGAGCATGAAGGCCGCGATGGCGAAGTGCTCGTCCGGCCACGCCCACGACCTGGCGTAGGGCTTTCCGCGTGCGGAGGCGAGCGAGAGTTCCCAGTCGTTCCTGCCCGCGACCAGCACGGTCCGGTTGCCGACCGAGGACGTCGCAAGTTGCGGTGAACTTGTCGGTACCGGGCTGATCAGGGGCTTCTGCTCCTTCATGGCACCGTGGTTGTAGAGGCGGATGACCGCCGCCCCGCCCGCCACCCCGCCTTCCCACGCGAGCAGGTGGGGCATGAGATCGGGAAGCACGAGGTTGTCGGGATCGAAGAGGTAGCACTCCTTGACCGATCCGGTCAGGAAGGGGTGGCCCTTGCCCTTCTCGAGCAGCTTGAGCAGGTGCCAGTGGCTGGAACTGAAGGCGCCGAGCGCGACGCGTCCCAGCGACGTCGGTGCTGGCTTACCCGCCAGCGCCGCTGCCAGCGCCTGGATCTCCAGCAGGATGCTCTGCATGAAGGTCGGGTCCGTCCAGTCGCCGAACTGGGTCGACTTGTTGTTCGGGAACACGGTCGGGCAGGCGGCGATCGTGACGACCTTCTTGCCGGCTGCTTCGATCTGATACGGCACACCCTGGCCGAACTCCGGCAGGCTGTCCGGCCAGTACGGGTACCACAGGCTGGTCAGGAGGCAGAAGAAGGCGTAGTCGAACGAGTACGGGTACGGGTCGAGGGACGTGTTGTACTTGCCGACCATCCGGTCGGTCTCCTGGGCGGGGGCGTGCCGGTAGTAGACGTACATCGGGGCCGGGGTGGCGCGGTCCAGATCGTCCGGCCAGCTCACCGCGATGGTCCGGGGAACGATCGAATCCCCGGCGACCTCGACGACGAAGGTGGTGTTCGAGGGCGCGACCGCCTTCCGCGCGAACTTCAGTCTGCCGCCCGAGACGGGAGTGGCGGGATCGATGGTCAGGAGCGACCCCAGCGGCGGCAGCCGCAGCTGCTGGCCGTCGAACGGCGGGGTCCCGTTCAGCAGGACCTTCAGCGCCAGCTGGCGGTCGTTGTTGGCGATGTCCGCGAACAGCCGGGTCCTCGCGTCCGTGCCGGCGGGGAGCGTGACGAGTGGAGGGAGCCGCTTGCAGGCCGCGATGATCTGGTCGCTGACGACCTTCACCCGGGACAGCCGCACCACGATCTTCGCGACGCGCGCCATGCCTGAGGACAGCGACTGGACGTCGACCCGGACCGCATCGCCGCGATCCTTGAGGGTGAGCGTGCCGTCGGGCGCGACGGCGAGGACGATGTCGGCGCGCCACCACTCGGACGGAACGGGCCGGACGATGAGCTTCAGTTCCTTGGCCCCGTCGGGGACCGTGAACACGTCCGGCGGACCAGGGTTGACCGGGAGGTCGACCCCGTCCGCGGCCGCGTCGATCATGGTCTGGATCGAGGTGGAGGCATCCCACGAGACCGTGGGAACGGCGACGGTGATCATGCGTGGGACGCCTCCTCGTCGGGGAACTGCTGCGGGGTCAGGACCTCGTCGTCCGAGAGCGGCGGCTCGGACCCGTCCTCGCCCCCAGCGGCGACGGCCGCGTCGGGAGGAGTCATGTCGGCGAGGAAAGCGTCGACGTCGGCCGCGAGCCCTCCGGCGGCGAGGTAGGCGTCCCTGAACTCCTGCAGCAGGTCGGGGACGGGGGCGTCCGGGTCCGCGGGTGGCGGCGACGGGGAGCCGTCCGCCGTGGGAGCGGGCGCGGGCCCCTTCGCGGGCGTCTTCTGGGACGCGAACGACACCGTCCGGTACTGCGCGGAGTTGGCGACCGACACGTCCACGTCGATCACGGACGCGAGCAGGGCGATGTTCATCGTCGGCCAGTTCGGGTCGCTCAGGTCGGTGTTGTCGGGGGTCATGTCCGCTGCGGTGATGACCAGCGGCACGGTCGTGTCGTCGTCATCGGTGGACGTGATCACCGCGCTCCGGGCGGGCAGCACGGTGCCGAACGCTGTCTTCGCAACCGAGAACACCTCGTCGAAGAAGAACGCGTCCTTCGTCGAGTCGGCGGTCGCGCCGCTCGCCGCGCTGCGGATGATCGAGCTCGAGGCGATGTCGGTGATGAACTTCAGGTCCGTCCGCCCGGTGAACGTGCTGCGCGCGGTGCCCCAGTCCGCCGGCTTGGTCGCCTCGATCGACGTCTTGCCCCACAGCACCGACCACGTGCGCGCGAGCCGGTGCTGCACGGTGCCGCCCTTCAGCCGGAAGACCGCGACCCGGATCGGCGCGGACACGTCCGCCGGCGTCCCGAACAGCTCACCGAGCGCGGTGAGGAACGGCAGGTCACGGCCGACGTCGCACCCGTAGAGCACGATCCGCGTCTTCGCGGTGATGGCGCCGCTCCCCGGCGGCTGCAGCGCACCGGGCGTCTTCGCCCGGGCGGCGAGGACGGCGTTGGCGAGGGTCCCGCGCATGGTGACCCCACCCTTGGCCTCGTCGGTCTTCCTCAGCGGCATGTCCATTCCGCCCATGCCCGTGGCGTGGCTGACGATGCTGATCGTGTCGAAGACCACCGGAGGGCTCGCCGCCGCGCGCCGGGTGAGCTCGGCGAACACGCTCTCCAGGCTGAGCGCGACGTTGCCCGTCGCCGGGCCGACGACGGGCATGGACGCGTCGCGCTGCAGGAAGAACTGCTTGGCCAGCCCGTAGTACTTGTTCGTCGCGGTGGCCGGCTCGGTGCCGGCGAGGAACAGGATCTCGCTCACCACGCGCCGCCTTCCTCGATCGCGACGTCGAACTCGAGACCGCTGGACGCCGGCCCGCGGCCCGTGCGGACGGCCCGGGCCGCCCAGGTGTGCCGTCCGCCGTCCGCCGAGCGGGCCAGGAACCACCGCCGGGTCACCACGACGCCGTCCGGGGGTACCTCCTCCTCGTGGACGGGGGCGCCCCGCAGTTCCTGCAGGACGCTGGAGCGCGGCTCGACCGTGAGCAGTTCGCCTGCGGAGTCGGGCCTCGGCAGCACCGCCTCGACGAGGACGACAGCGCGCAGCGAGCCCTCGTCGTGCACGGGGACGAACGGCACCCAGTGCACCGGGACGTCGGTCATCAGCCGGTAGAGCAGCTCCGCTCCCGCGGGCCAGGGGGCCGCGGTGCCGGCGCCGGCCGTGTACTCGGCGACGAGGTCGTGGGTGTCGCCGACCGGGTCGGTGACGACCTTCTCCAGACCCCAGACCAGGTTCGCGTTCTCGTCACGGACGAAGGCGACCTCCTCGACGACGGGGCCGACCAGCGCTGCCGGCGCGGTCGCGGGGAGCACCAGACGAGCCCGGTTCGTGCCCGGCCCGCTCGGGGTGAACATCGCCCAGGCGGACAGGTCGGCCGGGGCGATGAGCTGCTGCACCCCGAAGGTGTCCACCACCACCAGGTCGTCGACAGCTGCGATCGTCCCGCCCCTGACCGGCGTCGGGAAGACGAACCAGTCGTTGCCGTACACCGTGCTGAACTCGACCAGGGCGAGCCTCGACAGGTCGTGGGTGGACGCGTCGATCCGCGCCAGCGAGAGCCGGGCGTCCTCGAAGGTCCAGTAGCGGTCGTCGGGCATGCCGGGGAACCGGATGGCCGTCGGGATGCGATGGACAACCGACGCGTCGGCGGAGGGCTGGAGGGCCGCGCCGGCCTCGGTCAGGTCGAGATCGGGCACGTCGACGGTCTCGCTGGTGTGCTCGGGCGCAGTGAGCACAACGTCCGCTCCGCTGGCCAGGCCGAAGTGCCGCTCGAGACGCTTGGGGTCCCAGCAGGACGGGCCGATCCCGAAGGTGGTCTCGGCCCACCGGGCGACGGCCCCGAGGGCGTCGCCCGCCGTCCCCCACTCGCCCGCGGCGAGGCCGAGCACCTGCGCACCGCCCGCGGGTGGCGCGCCGAGAAGGGCGAGCGCGACCGCGAGGCCGTCGCAGAACCGGTCCCCCGCGCCGGCGAACAGGATGTCGTCGGTGGCCGAGGTGTCCAGGGGGAAGCGCGTCCGCAGCGCGTCGTTCACCGCAGCGCTCACCGCGGACGCGATCCGGCGGCCCGCGTCGATGCGGTCGCGCAGGCTGTGGGACGGCCCGGCGGACTCGCCCGCGACGACGGCCTCCAGCACCTGCGCCGTCGGGTCGTAGGGCAGGACGGTCGCTCCGTCGGGGCTCCAGCCGTCGATGGGGTGGGCGGTGATCCGGAAGTCGACGCGGATCGGACTGCCCGCGTCCTCTCCGGTCAGCTCGCCGTACTGCCGTTGCCGCGCGAGCATCCACAAGGGGTCGGCGACGACGGCGGCCAGCCCCTCCCCCGGGTCGCCCTGCCGGCTGATCGGCTCGACGCGGTGGAATGCGTACGTGGTCACGTCGCTGCCCCCGTCCACCGCCAGCGCGGGGTCTCGAACGCGCTGGCCGCGATGATGTCGCGCCACGGCCGCCCGTCTGCCTCGTCGTAGTCGGAGATGTAGATGGCGGGCAGCAGGCGCGGGACCCGCTTGGCTGCGTCGAGGTCGACGAGCCGGCAGTCCGCGAGCTCCAGCGCCTCGTCGACGAGACCGAACAGGGCACCCCGCGTCCACTCCCCCGTGCCAGGGACGCCGAGGAGGATCGTGTTCGGGGCACGTGAGTTGGGAGCATCCAGGTTGGCGCTCACCGCGCCGGAGGCGACCCGGTCGGGGACGACCTCCGACCAGGCGTCCAGCTCGATCCCGGTGACCTGGCCGTCGAGGGCTCCGGAGCCGACCGCGACCACACTGGTCACGGGAGCGCCGCCGAGCGGGAGCGGTTGGACAGCGCCGACCCAGGCGCGCGTCGATGCCACGGCCTCGCGGTACGGGAAGACCGGCTCCTGTGCCGCCGCGAGGGGCACGACCGACGCCCCGGTGAGATCGTCGAGCAGCAGAGCCTCGTCCAGCGCGCGGGCCGCGTCCCGGACGCGGCCCGAGTCCTGCAGCCAACCGGACAGGCTGCCCGGGTCGACGCCCAGCGCGGACTGGTCGGCAGCGCTCGTCCGGATGGAGTCGGGCACCGCCGCGCTCGCCTCGACGACCGGTGCGTCACCGAACAGGGCGGTCGCGGCCGCGACCGGGTCGGCGGCACCGTCGGCTGCAGCCTGCCGGCGCGCGACCTCTGCGTCCGCCTGGGCGCCTGGGGCCAGGATGCCGAACAGGCCGGCGTTGTCCGCGGTGAGAAGGGCACGCACCGAGGCCACCGCGCCGGCGAGGCCTTCGGGCACTGTCGGGACGGAGGAGGCGCCCTGCAGGCTGAAGCTCGTCGGCGAGAGCGGACGTCGGCCCGCGAGCGCGCGGTGCCAGGCGGCTGCCCGGCGCAGCAGCGTCAGCAGCTCGGGATCCCGGAGGGTGTCCAGTCCGATCGTCGTGGCAACGGGCGTGGCGTCCGCCGCCGACGTCGGCAACCCGGAGACCGCGATCGCCGTCGCGGTGAGCAGTGGGAACAGCGGGGTGCGGGTCTGGGCGGCATCGGCGGCGAGGTCGAGCGCCGACAGTCCGAGGGAGGCCACCGGGACCGAGCCCAGCTCGTAGCCGTGCCGATCGAGGACTCGCACCGCGATGCCGTCCAGTGGCCCCAGGCGGTTCGCGACGAAGGCGTCCGTCCGGGGTGCGAGCAGCGCACGCGGCGTGGAGTCGGCATAGCCCGCCGGCCGGGACCCGTCTCCGGGAACCAGCAGCAGGCGCTGCTCGATCCCGGTCCCCGACCGGGGCGTCGCGACCACGTCGTAGGCGTCCGGCGGCGGAGCGGCCCTGCCGATCGCGTCCGTCGCCGATGCGGCGCGCTCGAAGTTGGAGCCGCTCAGCTGGAACAGCGACTCGCCGAGGTTCAGGTCGGCGAAGGCGTCCAGCGCCCCGATCGCGACGGCGACCGCGTCGGCCAGCGCGCCGCTCGCGGCGCTGACCAGGGCCGCCCGGTCTCCGGCCGGTGCCGACGCGTAGGCATCCGTGATCGCCGGGGCGAGCTTCGACGCGACGGAGCCCGGAGCCACCAGCTCGTCGTCGGCGAGCGTCCAGCCGTTCACGACGAGCCGCTCGTCGGCGAGGTTCTCGCCCGCGTTCTCCAGCGTCCGCACGTGCAGCGGGTACTGCCGGCGAAGCTCGAAGACCAGCCAGTCGGCCTCCACGCCGCGTGCCGTGAAGGCCTCGTGCAGGGACCGCTCGACCCGGTAGCCCAGCAGCGCGCCGAGCTGCTGTCCCTGTCGCATGCCCTGCGCCAGGCCGAGAGCGAGCCGGACCCGGTCGGAGTGCAGGTCCACCGCGAACGGGGCGGTGCCGGAGCCGGCACCGTGCTCGCTCCACGCGGCGCGCAGCACGCCCGCTGTCGCAGCGTGCCGGACGGACGGGGCCAGCACCCACCCGCGGTTGCGCGGGTCGGCGAAGACGCCGGGACGGTCGGGCACCTCGGCCAGCGCCTGTGCGTCGAAGCCGCCGACGTGTCCCCACGCGCCGAGCTGGATGCCGGCCGGCCGCGCGCTGCGGAGCGCGGCCAGGCGTCGGGTCGCCAGCGACGTGACCCAGGCGTCGTAGCGGTGGGAGGCCGAGTCGATGACCTGCCCGGCGATGAGCCCTCGCATGCCGGGAGGGATCGCGGCCACCTCCGCGAGCGACGCCGAGAAGGCGCGGACGGCATCTGCAGCCAGGTAGCTGCCGAGGTCGATCGGGTGGCTCACCAGGTCGATGTCGGTGACGAGTTGCCCCACCCAGTCCGCGACGGAGCCGGTGCCGCCGTCGGCGAGGGTGACGGTCGCGGCGAACTTCTCCGCCATGGTCATCGGGGCGCTCACCGCCACCTCCGCCGTCGTGCTGACGGCGGCCCGCGCCAGCGTCGGGAACGACGCGGTCAGTGGCCGGACGATCTGTACCTCGTCGAAGCGGTGGGACTCGATCAGTTGCTCGTTGACCGCGTTCTCGACGACCTGGACGGCCGCGTTGCGCAGCAGGAGGCCGAGGATGCTGGTGGCGTCCTTCGGTCTGGGATCGCGGATGTCGAAACTCGTCTCGCCGTCGGCCGACATGGGCAGGCGCAGCGGCGCGGTCGCTGCCGCGAAGTAGTTGCGGGCCGCCATCGGCACGGCGGTCCCGGTCAGGCCGAGTTCGGCGACCAGGAGCAGGTCCGCTGCGTTCTGCGCGGCTCCCCCTCCCGGCAGGATCCCGGCAGCCTCCAGCGCGACGTGCGAGTACTGCGCGACGGCGCTGCGCACCCGGACGCGACTGGACGCGGGCTCGTAGCCCAGGATGTCCAGCCCGTGCGGTGCGGCCGGCCGGCCGGCCAGCCACAGCGGACGCAGCCGGGGCAGGAAGCCGGTGAGCCAGCCGACGAACGGGTCGGGGTCGGCGTTCCGGGCGCCGGGCGGCTGGATGGGCAGGATCCCGTACGGCTGGCGGCCCAGGCGCAGCACCGGCAGTGGGCCGCCGGGACGGAGGTGCTCGGTGACGTGTCGGTACACGGCGGGGACCTGGGACGGCTTGACCGCGGGCACAGCCTGCTGGCGCAGGTAGGGCCCCCACGTGGCCTCGAACAGGGCCCGCTGCAGGGCGGCCTGTCCGGCGACCGTGTGCGCCTCCGCTCCGGGCAGGACGGCAAGGGCGTCGATCGGCAGCCCCAGCGCCGCGGCGAGGACGGCGGCGTCGGACTGGGCGTCCGGAGCGGGGGCGGACGTCGGGTCGAGGGTCGCGGCCGGTGGGTGGAGGTCGACCCCGGACGGGCTGTCGGACAGGTTGTTCGTCGGCGTCCCTGGCGCGACGATGCCGGCGCCGTGACTGACGCGCTGGTCGGCGATGAGCCCCGAGAGCAGGGTCGCGGACTCCTCCGCCGTCAGCGAGACGGTGACGCCGACGACGGTAACGTCGAGGATCCGGGTCCCGCCCCGCAGGTCGATGTCGATCGCGAGCCCTGCGTTCACGGCGACGTCGAAGTCCGACAGCCAGGCCAGGCCGCCCTGCAGGGCGCCGTCGGAGTCGATCAGGCCGGACGTGGCACCGCCCCAGTCCACGCCGACATCGACCTCGTCCGCGACGGGCAGCCCCTGGGCGTGGAGCTCGCCGTTCTCGGTGCGCACCCGGGCAAGGAACAGGTCGGGCAGCCCCCGGGCGACCGCGGGCCTGGACGTCCCGGCCGGTCGCAGCTGCAGGGGCGGCGTCGCGCCGTCGGCGCCGGGACGAGTCTGCTCGCGCACCCACAGCGCCCGGTAGAGCCCGACCCGGCCGGCGAGGCGGTTCCACGCTCCGTCGGCGACCTCGCCGCCGGCGGCGACGTCCGTCCAGTACGTCGTGCCCGCGGAGTACTCACCGTCGTCCAGCAGCGGCTCGTGGTCGTCGACGTGCAGGTCGTCGGGGAAGATCCGCAGCAGCAGGTGTCCGTCCCGCAGGCGGGTTTCCAGCCGGACGGGCAGCAGGGCGATCGGGACGGCCTCGTCCACGCCCTCCAGAGGAGCCTCGGTCGCGGGCTGCCCGGCGGCGGGCCCGATGAAGATCGGCGTGTCGCGGATGCCGTCGGTGAACCGGTCGGACGCGGCCAGGACGGTTTCGCGAGCCCTGTCCAGGGCTGTGACAGCTTGGGCACGCGCCTCGGTGGCTCTGGCGATCGCATCGGCGTCGCCGACGCGACGGGCTTCCGCCAGCTGGACGTCGAGGACCGTGACGTCGCTTCGCCGGGTGTCGAGCGCCTCCCGCGCCGAAGCGAGGTGGGAGCGGAGCTGGCTGAAGTCGGTCATGCGTCCTCCCGCGGCGGAAGCAGGTCGACGGCGGGAATGCCGCGCCGGAACGGGAACTGCAGGGTGATCCACGCCTGCGTCGCCGCGTCGGAGCCCCAGGTGAACGACGGGCCACCTCCGGTGCCCTTGGGCAGCGACCGGGCGAAGCTGGACGCGCCGAGGAACCTGCCCCGCTCCAGGGTGGCCCCGGCCCAGGACGCGTCGTTCCAGGTGTTCCCGGTCCAGGCGGGACCGTCCGCGTCGTCGAGCCCGAAGCGGGGTTCGGAGACGTGCTCGGAGAAGAAGAACCACCAGGCGGCGTCCGGGTCGTCCGCGGCGGCGAGCACCATCGGCAGGGTCAGGTCGGTGAACCCGGCGACGAGGACGTCAGGTTCGAGCAGGCCGCGGAAGTCCGGGTCGGTTGCGGGCTCGACCATGTGTCGGGTGCCGTCGCCCGCAACCGTGTGGCCCGCCTGGATGATGACCGACGGATAGCGGTGGATGAGCTCGCCCTTGATCACCAGGACGAGCGGGTCGTCCCCTGCGGTGCCCGACGCCGTCTGCAGGCCCGCGAGGGTGAGGCCGGCCGCGCGGTGCAGCTCGTGCTTGAGGTCGTCGTGGTCGCCGGCCTCACCGGTGAGCCGGTGCGACCAGAACTGGCGGGCGTAGGTCGCCCGTTGGTCGGTCGGGTACTCACGCCACAGCAGTTCGCGCGCCAGCTCGTGGTTGACGCCGACGAGGAAGGCACTGATGAAGCTCCGGTTCGACGCCGTGAGCGTCGTGGTGTCGGGCGGCAGGGCGTCCAGCCCGGGAAGCAGCCAGTCGTGGGAGATCGCGGCGAGGTCGTCGTAGGTCGGCTCCGACAGGTCCGGGGCGGGCATGATGTCGTCGAACGAGCCCTCCAGCGCGCCGGGCAGCGCGGCGATCCGGCTGTTCACAGCTGCGCGCAGGGTCGTGCGCGGGTCGAGGGCGGACAGGACGGTCGCGCGCAGGCCGTCCAGGCCGCCGGCGAGCGGCTGCGGCCCGTCGCTGTCGGGGCGGGGCCGGACGAATCGGTCGGTGAGGTCCTTCAGCGCACCGACGATCTCCGTGCGGACGCCCGACTTCGTCGCGGCGCTCAGTCCGAACGACTCCACGGCCTGCTCCGCGGGGGTGAACGTGCCGGCGACGATCTCGTCGAGGACCTGCGCCTTGAGCGTGGTCGCAGCCATCCCGACGGAGGTGAGGTCGTCCAGTGCCGCGACGTCGATCACGACCCGGTCGCCCTGCGTCCGCACGATCGACGAGTTGTCCTGCAGGATGTCGATCGCGTCGGTGGCGCTGATGGTCTGCAGCTGTCGTTCGAACGGGATGGTGATCGCCACGCGCGCCTCGAGAGGGGACGGGACGGTGTGCGCGGGCTGGTCGACGTTCTCGAACGGCGTGACGTGTGGGATGCGCTCGACCGCGTCGCCGAGGTGCGGCGGATGGTGCACCACCGGGCCGTGCCCGACGACCGGGCCCGCCGGCGGTGCGGGTTGCGAGACGGCGCCGCGCACCAGGCTGGCCGGAAGCAGCCCGAAGTTCGTGGCCAGGGAGTCGGCGTCGAGGGCCGGGCTGGCGAGGGCAGACGTCACAGCCGCTTCGTCGGGAAGGGCGAAGCCCCGGGTGCCGCCGATCGCGTCGAGCTTCGTCCCCGCCTCGGCCGGGGTCACGGCGGCCGCGTCGAGATCGGGGACGAGGGTGCCCAGGAGCTGGGTCAGCTGGGTGCCCGTCCAGATCGTGCTGGGTTCGGCCAACTGCTGGATGCCGTCCAGTTCCAGCGTGGTCGTGAACGGCTGCAGCGCGGCCGCCTGCGCCTCGACCGCGGGGACGGAGACCGCACCGCCCCAGGCCGGGGCGGCGAAGGTGCCGCGGGTCCTGCTCTGGCGACGCAGCTCGACCGAAACGGCGGATGCGGTGAGGCTGGAGGCGGCGAGCGCGCCGAGGACGGTCTGGTCGGCGGAGACGGCGATCTTCGGCAGGACGGGCGCGGCGGTCGTCAGCAACGTGCCGGCGTCGAGGGTGGCTATCCACCTCGTGTACAGCCTCAGACTGGCGCCGAGGGACAACTCCGCGCGGCGTCGCAGCCTGTTCGCGGCCAGCACGTCGCCGACCTGCTTCCAGGCGGACTCCGCGTAGTGCTCCTGGTCGCGGCGGACGATCTCGGCACCCAGGCCGGCCGCGACCCTCAGCCGTGGGTCGACGTTGAGGTCCGCCAGCCACGGCGGGGCCGTGCCCGCGCCGACGGCGGTGGCGGAGCCGTCGGCACCGACGGCGAGCTGCCCGTAGGCGGGCGGTCCGACCCGGGGCGCCGGGGCGTCGGGACCGGTGACCAGCGACAGGTCGTAGCCGGCGTCCGCGAGTCGCGACAGCAGCGCGGTCACGTAGTCCGCACCGACCAGTGGCCGGATCGGCTGGTCCTCCTCCTCGGGCGGACGCAGGGCGACGTGCATGACCAGGTCACCGGCGTCCGCCGGATCGTCCGGAACCGGGGCCGGCAGGCCGCTGAGGGGATGGTCGATGCGCAGGTGACGGCGACCCATCCCGTCCGGGAGAGGGATGCCGTGCAGGCGGCGGACGAGGGCCTCGAAGTCCCCGTTGTCGCCGGTGGAGAAGCGGAACGAGTGGTACGCAGGCAGGACGACGCTGCCGGCACCGGGACTCCAGGCGTACTGCCGCGAGGTGCGGATGGCGTCCGCTGATTCGGTCTCGCCCACCCCGGCCAGCCGCGCGCTCTCCAGGATCGGCACGACGCAGGCCAGCCAGTCCCGGTCGGGGTCGAGCCGGCGCGGGCTGACGAGCCGGGCGAGCGATCGCGCCGGGTCTCCCGGGACGGCGTCGTCGCCCAGGAGCTGGACGTGGCCCCACAGCCAGGCCCCGGCCGGGTCGGGCAGCGCGTCGGTGTCGACGGTCAGCCGCATTCCTGTCGCGGACGGCTGCAGTGGCAGGTCCGCAGGAGCCGTGCCGGTGACGTCGACGACCACCAGCGCCAGCCACGGTTCTAGCCGTCCGTTCTGGGCGGGACGGCTGAACAGCCAGGGCACGTCCGGCGAGTCGAATTCCACCAGCGGCAGGTAGTTCGGTTCGACGCCGCGGGAGCCGTCCCGTGGCCAACTGCGGATCACCTGGGCTGCGGGGATGCCGACGACGTCCGCCGCGGTCAGCATGGCGAGCGAGCCCTTCGCCTGCGCGTCGGAGCCCGGAACCGTGACGACGAGCTCTGCGACCCCAGCGTCGGTGGGCTGGAAGCCGCGGGTGGCGTGCGGGGCGTAGGTGTAGCGGGCGAGGCTCATCGGTGCATCAACTCCGCTTCGTAGTCGGCGAACACGGCGACGTCGGCGTCACGGATGGTCGACAGGCCGAGCACGTCGGCCGCGGCGACGAACGACGCTCCCGCAGCCGGGCCGCTGCCCGAGGGCGCCGCAGCGAAGGACGACTCGCGCACGCCGATGCCCAGGGGGCTGGGCTCGTGCAGCTCGGACAGGTGGGCGACGCCTGCCGCGCCCACGTGGTTCCAGGCGAAGACGGCCGCGTCGATCGTCACGAACCACCGGGGATGCTCGGGCGCGGGGTCGCCCATCTGCTCCTCGTAGACGACGTCGACCGAGATCGTCGGGCCGACCCGCCAGGCCAGGTCCTGGACGATGACCCCCGAGGCCATCGGGACGAAAGCGGCGGTCGAGAGGCGCTCGTCGTCGCTGAGGTCGAAGTACTGGGCGCGGGCGAAGCTCTCGGTGACGGGGCTGGACGGCAGCCCTCCTGACGCGACCGAGAGGCTCACCGGGTTGGGGCCCGTGACCGGGTTGGTGCCGAAACGGTCGAGGGTCACGTCCAGCGGGGCGACCGTCTGGCTGAGCCGGACGGCGCCGAGCGGGTGGAGCCCGGTGGCCCGGTCCCGGACGCGAACGACCTCGGAGCCCTGCGCAGGAGCCAGCGCCGTCCAGCCTGCCTCGGCGTCGCCTGCGCCGGCGGCGGGGCCGGCCAGGCCGGCCAGCACCTTCTGGGCCACGTCGACAGGAGGGCCTGCCGTCAGCGGTGCGGTGGCGTCCCCCCACTCGAGGTCGAGGGTTCCCGAGACCGAGAAGAACAGGATGTCGATGCTGACGTGGGCTCGCGCGTGCCAGTGACCGGGGCCTTCGAGCAGCACGCTGATGTGGACGCCGAGGAGGTCGTCCCCGTCGTAGGTGAGGGCGAAGTCGCCGGTGAGCTCGGCGATGAAGGAGAACCGCGGCTCGGTGCGGATGAGGACGTCGGCGCTGAGCGCCCCGCGGGCCCCGAACGGGCCGAGCTTGGCTGTGATCGACAGCCCCCCGCCGAACTGGACGGTCGACGCGGTCAGCGCGAAGTACGCCTCGGCCCGGATGGAGAGGATCGGCGACGGCGCGAAGGACACCGAGAGCCGTCGCAGCTCGCCCTGCGGCCGGGGACCGTCGTAGCGGGGGTTGAAGCCGCCGGCGGAGAAGATGAAGCCCTGGGAGCCGGCCTGGAGCAGCAGGTCGCCCTGCACCTCGAACATCGCGATGTGCGACTTGACGAGGGACGCGGCGAAGAACAGGTCGCCGTTGGTGAAGTCGATGACCCCGACGAAGTCGGCCCGGATGTCGATGATCGCGACGTCAGGGGCCGGCAGGGCGACGCGCACGGTGCCGATGATCGCGCCGACGACCGGATCGGGGAACGTGAACACCACGCCGACGGAGATGGTCACGAACGGGGTGGGCCTCCCCCAGCCCAGCTGCAGGATCGGCCCGACGACGTACTGGTCGCGACGGGCGGGGAAGGCGCTCTTGACGCTGGCGATGATCTCGGTCGCGCGGGCGGCGAGGTCGTCGGGGAACATGATGTCCTCGAGCTTCCCTGCGCGGACGAGGTCGGTCAGGGCTTGTGGGTCGAGCGTCCTGTTGAAGCCGAAGATGCCGCCGACGCCGGTGAGCTGGAGGCCGAGGAACAGCTCGATGCCCGGCTGGAACGACATCGAGATGACGACGATGAACGAGATCTGGCCGTCGACCGTGCCGAAGACACCGACGGCGCGGACGGTCACCTGGACCGGCCCGAGCTTGAGCGCGAGTTCGAGCGCACCCTCCGCGCCGTCCGGTGTGATCGCGAGGAAGCCGCCGCCGGTGACCACAGGGGTGTCGATGGCGATGCCGATGCCGGTGGGCATCTTCAACGACGGTGCGGAGATGTCGAGCAGCCCGAGGTTGCCGCCGCCGTCCTCACGGGCGGTGATCGGCAGGGTGAGACCGAGCCCGGCGATGCTGACGTTCAACGGTCCCAGGGCGACGGCGATGGAGCCGGCCGTCCCGAGCTCGAGTCGCCCGGACGCCGTCGCGACCGTCGTCGTCAGCGACGTGATCGCCAACCCGGGCAGGCGCACGGTGCCGGGCCAGGTCACCGAGAAGCCGACCCCGCCCTCGAAGTGCAGGCCGTGCTCGTCGGCCACGACGACGAACGATCCCTTCAGCGTGATGCCACTGGAGGGCAGCACGACGCCCAGCACCGGGCCGAGGAAGGCCGTGGAGAGGCTCGCCTCGAGCGTGCCGAAGCCTGCGCGCATTCCCCAGGTGCCCGAACCGGCGTCGAGCGTGGCCTCGAGGACGGGCTTGCCGAACTCGATGCGCAGGGAGCCCGCGTCCCCGAAGGCCCACGAGGTGGTGGCGGCATCGATGCCGAGCCGGACCTTCGGGCTGAGTCCGAGCGGCTTGACCGTCCCCCAGCCGGTGATGGCGAGCCCGACGTCCTGCGAGCCGTCGACGGTCAGCGTGGCGAGGGAGCCGAGGTGGAGCGGCTGCGTGATCCCGGGGACCCGAACGACTGCTGCGGCGAAGGCGGGCGGGTCGGCCGCGGTCCCGTACACCTCGACGGTGACGGGGAACGGCTCGTCGTAGGTGTCGGCCGCGAACCGCAGGACGATGCGCTGCAGCAGGACCGCGGCGATCGGAGCTGCGCCGGTGACCTCTGCCGGCAGGGGTCCGTCGGTGACGGGGATCGTGACGATCGAGCTCGTCCGGGCGCCGGTGAGGATGCCGGCCACCGTGATGTCGATCGCGCGGCGCAGCGTCCGGACCCGCTCCCACAGGAACGCGGTCGGGTCGTCGATGACCGACTGGACGAACGCGATCAGCGGCAGGTCCGGTGCGGAGAGCCCGCTGCCGCGAAGGAAAGCCCAGGCGGACGGGGCGAGGCCACGGATGGTGTCGTCGAGAGCGCCGGCGAGGACGGTCTGGAGGAGCGCACCGACGTCGGTGAGGACGGCCACTCCCCCGATCCTCGCCAGTTGCGCGGGATCGGGAGCGTCCGGGACGGCCGGGAGCGCGGGCAGGGTCACGTGCTCGAGGGAGTCGATGAGGCCGCTGATGCCCTTCCAGGCCTGGGCGACCGGCCCGATGAGCTTCACCGCGTCCGGGTGGCCGGACTCGAGCTCGGTGACGGCCGACGCGATCGCGGTGCCGATGGCGGTGACGTCGGCCCGGCTGCCCGCCAGAGCTGTGGCCGCGGTCTCGGCCGCGTCGCCGACCAGGCCGAAGCGGGCGATGAGGTCGCCGATGCGGGCGTCGTCGGCGAGCGACCGGGTGAAGGAGTCGATCGTGCGCGTCAGCAGGGCGCCGGCGGCGCCGTCCAGTCGCTGGGCGTCACTCGCCATGACCGGCCGCCGGCGGTCGCATCAGGTGTCCGAGCGTGGCGCGGGTGGGCGCGTCGAGGGCGTCGGCGACGTGCGGCTCCTGCTGTTCACGACGCACCCCCTGGCCTGAGCACCAGCTCCCCGACCGTCCGGTCGGGCGCTGAATTCGTTGTGTCTGTCGCTAGGAACTCAAGCTACGCTCGACCGCGAACGGTGTGCTTGTGGAGAATTGCCCATCGCGCACGCTCTGCCCCCGGTCGCCGACCCCCCGGCATTTGTGCGGGCGGCCTGATTGCAGATGCCTCGCGAGGGGAACAGTCGAAGCCGTCGAGATCGTCGCGATCACGAGGGGGCCGGAATGACGGTTGAATCGCGTGGGCGCGGCCCGTCCGCGGGCGCGCAGGCGGACGCGGTGCTTGGGCGGGCCGTCGAGTCGGCCTTCCGGCTGCACCATCGGCGCCGGCTGACGCGGCTGGGGTGGCGGACGGCACTGGACTCCGGCGGTGATCTCCCGCACGACATCGTGACGTTCCCTCCGCGGCAGGGGAACCAGGTCGACGTCCTCGTCGACGGCAGCGAGACGTTCGCAGCGATGCTCGCCGCGATCAGCGGTGCCAGACGAGGCGTCCAGATCGCCGGCTGGCATGCCACGCCCTTGTTCATGCTCACCCGGGGCACGGATGGGACGAGCCTCGCCGACGTGCTCGCGCACGCCGCAGCACGGGCTACCGTGCGCGTCCTGCTGTGGCGGGGATCGGCCCTTCCGGTGATCCATCCAACCAGGTCGGACGCGCGTGTGGCCCGCGACGGCTTCGCCCGCATCCCGGGCGTGAGTGTCGCACTCGACGACCATGAGTACCCCTTGCACTGCCACCACGAGAAGGTCGTGATCGTGGATGACGAGATGGCGTTCGTCGGGGGTCTCGACCTGACCGACCTCAATGCCGACCGCTGGGACACCACCGCGCACGAGCCTCGGGACGCCCTGGGCTGGCACGACGTCGCCACGCGCCTCCAGGGGCCCGTCGTCGCAGACGTCGCCGCCCATTTCGCCGCACGCTGGACGGCGGTCACCGGCGAGTCGTTGCCTCCACCCCGCCCGTCGTCGCCGTCCGGGCCGCACACGGTCCAGCTCGTGCGGACGGTCCCGGAGAAGGTGTATCCGTTTCGCCCGGACGGCGACTTCACAATCCTCGCGAGCTACCGCAGGGCCCTCGCCTCGGCCGAGCACCTGATCTACCTCGAGAACCAGTTCCTGTGGGCACCGGAGATCGTCGACCTCCTGGAGGAGAAGCTCCTCCGCCCGCCGGCCGCGGACTTCCGGCTCGTGCTCCTGCTGCCCAGCCGTCCGTCGAGCGGCCGCGACACAACCCTCGGCCAGCTCAGTCGCCTCGTCGAGGCCGATGTGGACCGCCGTCTCCTCGCGGCCACGCTGCAGCCGATGGCGGCCGGCAGCCCGGGCACCTACGTCCACGCGAAGGTCGGGATCGTCGACGATCGATGGCTCACGATCGGCTCGGCGAACCTGAACGCGCACTCGCTGCTCAACGACACCGAGACCAACGTGGTGCTCACCGACCCGGAACTGATCGCCGACACCCGGCGGCGCCTTTGGGCGGAGCACCTCGGGGTTGCCGAGATGGACCCCGATCCCGTGCGGGTCATCGACGAGCTGTGGGTGCCGACCGCTCGGGAGCAACTCCGGCGAAGCAGGAACGGGTTGCCCCCGACGCACCGGCTGTGCGAACTGGCGGGAGTCGGGCCTCGGCGCGACCTCGTCCTGGGCGGTCTGGTCGGTCTCCTGGTGGACGGCTGAATGCCCCGACGCAGCCGGCTTGACCAGGGCCCCTCGTGGGTACGGCAACACTCGGTCGGACGAGAGGAACGCAGCGAATGACGTCGCTCGAGGGGCCCGTTGCGAGAGTGCTGCGGTCGGTCCGCAGCTATCTGGGCACGAACGCGGCCATGCTCGGCACTGCGGTCGTGGGGGTGGCTCTGTTCACGGCGCTGATCATCGGCAGCGCCGACGTGTACCAGGCCGTGATGGCCGCGAACGGCGTGAGCCTGCTCGACCAGCCCACCCTGGACTTCGCCATCTCTCTGCGGACACCCGCGGGCGACCGCGGGGTGACCGCCTTCACGGATCTCGGCGGCACCCCGTCCATGGTGTTCACCACACTGACGCTCGCAGCGGCCATGTACGCGGTGTGGCGGCGCCGCTCGATCCTGCTGCTCGTGGGCATCGCGGCGTCCGGCTCCCTGATCTTCACCAGCGTCGGCAAGACCGTCGTCGGCCGGGCCCGGCCGCCATTCGCCGACGCGGTGCCACCCTACGAGTACGCGCCGTCGTTCCCGTCGGGGCACACGCTCAACGCCACGGTCATCGCCCTGATGTTCGCCTACCTCGCCTGGTGGCTGGCGAAGACGTTCTGGGTGCACATCCTCGCTCCTGTCGTCGGCGCGCTGTGGGCGATCGCGATGGGGCTGAGCCGGGTGTACCTCGGCCACCACTGGCTCACTGACGTGATGTTCGGCTGGCTGTTCGGGCTGGCCTGGTTGGCGCTGATCATCACCGTCCACCGGGTCCTGCTCCGACTCGACCGTCGGGACCGGATCGTGGCACAGCGCGGCGGTGTTCCCGACCAGCCGCCTTCCGCGGCCATCGAACCGGACGCGCGCACCGAGGAGCCCGCAGCGGAGAAGCCCTCCGCGCGGGGGAAGGAGACCCAGTGACGACCCTTGCCCACTACCGGAACGGGGCCGCGGCGCCGTCCGTCCGCGAGGTCGCCCGGGACCTCGTCGTTCGGGCGCTGCCGCCGGCGCTCGTGCTGATCGTGATCGGGCTCGCGGTGGGCCACTTCCTGGTGCCCCCGGTCTCCGCCTGGACGGGCGAGGACCGGGTCAGCGTCGCTCTGCAGGCCGGCCGGACACCGTTCCTCGACGGGCTGGCCCTGACGGCCTCGGCGATCGGAGGGGTGATCGGGAACGGCGTCATCTGCGTGGTGTCGATCGCGATCGTGTGGGCGATGAGCCGTCAGTGGTGGCTCGCGACGCTGCCGCTTGTGGCGCTGAACCTGCACATCCTGGTCCACATCGTCACCTCCACCCTGATCGCGCGCGACCGTCCGGATGTGCAGCAACTGGATGTCGGGCAGCCGACGGCGAGCTTCCCGAGTGGGCACATGGGAGCAACCACGGCGCAGCTGCTCGTGATGGCGCTGTTCTTCTGGTACGTGCTCAGGAGCCTCGCCCTGCGCGCGGCGATCGCGGCCTGTTTCGTGGCGTACCTAGGGGTGCTGGCCTGGTCTCGGGTCTATCTCGGGATGCACCACCCGACCGATGTCGCGTGGGGCGCGGTGAACGGGGTGGCGTGCGGCCTGATCGCGTGGCTCTACCTGCGGCCGCGGTTCACCGAAGCCAGCTGACGAGCGCGGCGGTCAGACGCGGGCGTGCCGGGCCCGGCTGAAGGAGTACACACCGAACGCGGCGAAGCCGAGGGCGACGAGGGTCACGATCACCTGCCCCCAGGGCAGGCCGACCATGTCGCGGAGGGCACCGTCCAGACCGCGCGACTTCGACGGCTGGTGCGTCAGTCCGGCGGTGACGAACCCGGCGCCGATGACGATGAGGGCGACCCCGCGGGCGATGTAGCCGACCTTTCCGGCGATCATGCTGTACCGGTTCGGGGTGCCGGCGAGGTCCTCCCGGAACTTCTCGGTCCATCCGCGGTGGATCTGGTAGATGCCGACGCCCGCGACGGCGAGGCCGACGATCACGACCAGCGCCGGACCGAAGGGCAGGTCCATCAGGGTGGCGGACGCACCGCGTGCCTGGGACCGGCTGTCGCTGCCGGAACCGATGAGGAACGAGAGGGCGCCGAAGGCGAGGGCCAGGTACACGACGGCCTTGGCTGCGGCCTTCGCCCGATCGCCGGCCTCGCGGCGCCGGATGCACTCGCCGACCTGCCACACCGCCAGCAGGACGAAGGCCGCCACGACGGCGACCAGGACGACCTTGCCGAAGGGAGAGCCGGCGACGAGCGCCATCGCCCCGGACTGGTCGGCCCGCACCCCGCGCTGCCCGAAGGCGATCTGGAGTCCGAGCCAGGCGATGAGCAGGTGCAGCACGCCGGTGACGGCGTACCCGGCGCGGGCGCCCCACTCGACGACCCGGTTGTCGGTCGCCCTGCTCGCGGTGCGCGACAGGTCACCTGCCGTGCCGTGGTGATGTGATGTCTGGTCTGGCGTTGCCACAATGCCCTCCGTTCGTACGACGAAGAGCTGTACCCGCTCGGGGCGGCGCCGACGCGTGGTCGTCGCCCTCAAGCCCGGACCAGCGTCGGCGAACCTACGACCAGGGTGTCCGGGGACGGGGCTGGGGTTCGCCGTCGACGACCAGGTCGAGGCGCTCGGTGAAGAAGCTGATCAGGCCGCGCACAGGTGTGGCGTCGTGCAGCGGGTCGGGGTACGACCAGGCGATGTGCGGCAGAACGGCGTCCCCGATGCGCGCCGACCAGTAGGAGGCCCGGCCCTTGTAGGCGCACTGGGTGTGGGTGTCGGTGGGTTCCAGGAGGTCCATCGCGACGTCATCCCGGGGCAGGTAGTAGCGGGTCGGCAGGGGCGTCTCGAACAGCAGCACCGGACGGATGGTGTCGGCCAGCGTCGTGCCCTTGTGGAGGATCTGGATGTGGCGGCTGGAGTGGAGGCAGTCGATGCGGTCGAACGGGTCGTGGGGATGGGCCACGACGGGCTGCTCCTCCTCGAGCCACTGCGTGAACGCCGACCAGTCGAGGATGACGTGGCCGTGCAGGTCGGGGTCGTCGGGGACGAAGGCCGCGCCCGTCAGGTCGCCGCTCGGCGTGCGGATGGTGAGCGGCGTGCCAGGGGTCGAATGGACGGCGAACGGCGTGGTCGGGTCGAGCACGGGCGGCCCGTCCCCCACGTGGACGGGGTGCTCGTCCGCGTCCCCTGCGCGGTGCGGGACGAGCTCGCCGTGGATGTCCTCGGCGGGGACGGCGTACGAGCCGACGACTCGGCGCGGCTCCCAGACCAGCAGCACGTTCCGGCTGTCGACGACGGTCTCGTCGCCCACGCGTGCCCGCACCCACTTGCGCACGGGATGGACCCGGAGGTCCCCGATCGCGCTCCAGATCAGCTGACTCATCGCGATGGCCATGGTCCAGTCTCGGCCGTGCGACGGGCGCGGACGAGGGCCTCGGTGAGCGAGTTCTGCGTACGGAGGTGGCGGCGCCCGGGCCGGCTCAAGCGACGGGCAGCATTGCGGCGTCCGCGCGGCCGGCACCCAGGCGACCACGGGTGACTGCGGCGATCACGACCGCGACGGCACCGAACGCCACCAGGACGGCGAGGTCGAGACGGCCTTCGCCGCCTGCCGAGTTCTCGATCCCGACCGGGAGCAGCAGGGGCAGCCAGACGAGCTGAGGGGTGTCGATGGCGGTGTGCAGGACGGCCGCCGCGAAGACGCTCCCGCCGGTGCGGTTGTACACGAAGGAGAAGACGACCGACAGGGCCACGACCATCGCGGTGAACAGGGCGAAGTTCGTGGCGACGACCCCCACGTCGGCGCCGGGGCCGCCTCCGTGGTCCGGGGTGAGGAAGAAGGGCAGGTGCCAGCCCGCCCACAGGATCCCCAGCAGGAGGCTCGCCCGCAGTGGTCCGAAGCGGGCCTGGAGCCGCGGCAGGGCGAACCCTCGCCAGCCGAGCTCCTCGGGGAACCCGACCGCGATGAAGACGAGGACGAAGTAGCCCACGTACGCTCCGACCAGCGCCGGGCCGAGGGTGGGCGGGGCCGTCGGGAGGCCGAAGACGACCAGGACACCTGTGAGGACGAGGACGGGCGCGCCCACCAGCGTTGCGACGTACCAGCGCCAGCCGATCCGCCACTGCCGTCCCCACGCGCGGAGCCGGCGGACACCGTCGCGTCCGCCGGTGACGCCGGCCATCACGATCGCGGCCAGCGCCGGACCGATCCACTGCTTGAGCATGAATCCGGCGGTGAACGGGTTGGGCACGACGTGCCACAGGTCGAGCAGGTAGGGCAGGGTCACCAGCCAGGTGAGGCCGTATGCGAGGACGAAGAAGCCGACCAGCGGGTGGCGCTGGAGCCAGCCCCGCAGTGGGCCCAGCGTGCGCCCGGCGCTCGTCGCCGGGACGGTCACGATTCCGTCCGCCGGTGCCACCAGAGGGCGAGGCCCGCCTCCACCACCCCGATCACGGCGATCACGGGCTGCAGGAAGAAGTACACCTGCAAGATGGCGAGTTGCATGCCGATCCACACCAGGAGCGACCCTCCGGCGAGGTAACCGCCCAGGATCCCCAGTCGCGGGCGGGCGGGCATCAGCAGCGGCGGCACAGCGGCGAGCACGTGCGGGACCCCGACCAGGCCGATCAGCACCCAGCCCGGCCCCACCCAGGACGCGAACGGCGTCCGCACCAACCATTCGGTGGGCAGCTGCCAGGTGTCGGTGATGAGCCCGACTCCTCCGCTGACGGCCTGGTAGGCGACGAACAACTCCACAGCACCGAGCGCCCAGGCCTGCCAGGCGCGATGCTTGCGGGTGGTGGCGATGGCGACGGTGCTCATCGGGGCTCTCCCTCTCAAGTCCTCGGGACTCACAGGAATCCCACAGACCAAGCATTGTGCAATGCGCCGGTGGACGCGAGACGCCCTCGGCGTGTCGCCGACGATCGGGTTCTGTCGGTCTCGGCGACGTCGTCCCAGCCTGCGACGGCGGTCGGACCGGCGACGAAGAGCCGGACGAAGCTCTCGCCCCTCAGCGTGGAGGCGGGAGAGTGACGCCGAACCCGGTGATCGCGAGCCGGAGGAGGACCTGACCGGATGCGAGGAGGTCGCTGACCCTGGCGGCGGTGAGGACCTCCAGCTCATCGAGTCGGGCGCGGTAGTCGGCTTCGCTCCTGCTTCGGGCGCGCCACAGTTCGATGGTGTTGAGCCACACCCTCTCCCGGGACTCCCTGAGGAAGCGCCGGCTCGCCCAGCGGTTCACCGGACGCAGGGCACGGTCCAGAAGGGTGCGCGCGCTGTGGGTCGCGAGGTCCTCGTCCTCGGCCGCGACCCGACCGGACAGGATGGTGTCGATGCGTTGGTGGTCGCTGCGGCGGCGCGCGAGCAGCTCGGGGTCGTCGAACTCCGCGTCTGAGATCACGGCCAGGAGCGCCTGCGGAAGGTCGTAATTGATGTGGGCATTCACCCCGAGGAGCACGTTCAGCAGGGGCGCCAGCCTCGGCGAGGCGTCGAACGCGAGCCGCCACGGACGAGGTGGCACGGTCGGGCCGAGGTCGAGTTGCGCGTCCAGGGCATCGAGGTAGAACCCGGCGAAGGCCAGGTCCCAGCGTTCCACCCAGCCCGGGTCGGCGAACGAGCCGGCCGCGATCGCGTCGCCGACGGCCGCAGTCGTGCGCCGGTAGGTGGCCAGGAAGTCACGCAGCCCGGCATGCTCCGCCGGCAGGGAACTGAGGCGGGCGTCCATGGCGGCCAGCAGGTCGCCGATCCTCTCCGGGCGGGGCCGGTGCGCTGCGCTGGACACATTTGCTCCTGTCGGGCGTGTGCCCGTGGTTCTAGTGTCGCCACTGATGTGTCGGGCGTCGATGCGTGCGACTGCCTCCCGTCGAGGACGGCCACCGACCCCACACCGGGCGGGGGCGGGCATGGACGCAACGGCTCAGCCGGTCAGGGACGACCGTGTGCTGCGCTCGACTAGGTGGTTGTCCGGCTTCATCGCGCCGTTCCTGATCGTCGCGTTCGTCGTGCTGTACGGGTTCCCCGACCAGACCGGACTGCTGTTCGCCTGGACGATCACCCCCACCATGACTCCGATGGTGCTGGCCTCGGCGTATCTCGGCGGCTTCTTCTTCTTCGTGCGCGCGCTGCGGGAGCGGCGATGGGTGGGCCTGAAGCTGGGACTCGTCTCCGTCGGGCTGTTCGCCACCCTCCTCGGCGTCGCCACGATCGTTCACTGGGACAAGTTCAACCACCAGCACTTCGCGTTCTGGCTCTGGGCGGGGCTGTACTTCACGGCGCCGTTCCTTGTCGCGGCCGCGTACCTGGCCAACAGCCGGTTCGCCGCTCCCCCTGCGCCGTCGGAGCCACGACTGGGTCGTGCCGCACGGATCGTCCTGGCGGCCGTCGGCGCCGGAGCCCTGGGCACGGGGCTGACGATGTTCCTGGCACCGGTCGTGATGATCCCCCTCTGGCCGTGGACGCTCACGGTGCTGACCTGCAGGGTGATCGGATCGGTGCTCTGCCTGGGATGTGCAGGATTGGGGGCGGCGCGGGACGGACGGTGGAGCAGCCTCCGACTGATGATCCAGGTCGAGGCGGTGATGGTGGTGCTCATCCTGGTCGCGGCCGTCCGGGCCGCTGGGGAGTTCGCCACCGACCGGCCGATGACCTGGCTCCTGCTGATCGGCTTCGTCCTGGTGCTCGGCGGTTCGGCGTACCTCTGGGTCGCGTACGAGGCCCGTCCGCGACGGGTCACCGGCGGCGGGTGAGCCGCTCCGGGAGGATCGAGACGACTCCCCCGGGTGTCATCTAGGGCGGGCGCGTAAACTGGCGATGCGGGTTGAGCGGTGTTCCCGACGGCCCGTCCTGAGGCGTCGATCGGAATCGCGATGTGGGTCTACGTGGTTGTGGCCGTTGTGCTGGTGGTCCTCGTGGGCCTCTCGCTCCGGATCGTGAAGCAGTACGAGCAGGGCGTCCTGTTCCGCTTCGGCCGGGTGATCGCGGTGTTGCAGCCGGGACTGCGGATGATCATCCCGGTGGTGGACGTGCTGCACCGGATCTCCACGCGGATCGTGACGATGCCGATCCAGTCCCAGGGGATCATCACCAAGGACAACGTCAGCGTGGACATCTCCGCCGTGGCGTACTTCCGGGTCATCGACGCCAAGCGGTCCGTGCTCGCGATCGAGAACACCAAGGCCGCGATCGACCAGATCGCTCAGACGACGTTGCGGAAGGTCGTCGGCCAGCACACGCTGGACGAGACCCTCGCGGAGACGAACCGGATCAACCTCGACATCCGCGAGATCCTCGACACGACCACTCTGGAGTGGGGCATCGAGGTGACACTGGTGGAGCTGAAGGACATCCAGCTCCCCGACAGCATGAAGCGGGCCATGGCCAAGCAGGCCGAGGCCGAGCGGGAGAAGCGGGCCAAGATCATCAGCGCCGAGGGCGAGCTGATGGCGGCCGGGACGCTGGGCGAGGCGTCCGACATCATCATGGACCACCCGATCGCGCTCCAGCTCCGCAACCTCCAGAGCCTGGTCGAGATCGGCGTCGACAAGAACACCACCGTCGTCTTCCCGTCCCCGATCATGACGACGATCAACGAGTTGGGCGCCTTCATCGAGCAGGAGCGGGCGGCTGCACAGCGCGGACCTGGGCACGTCTCCGGCGCCGAGGCCCGTCCGCCGGCAGCGCCGCTCAGCCTGGAGCCGGCAGACCCCGTCGCGCTCGAGCCGTCCCCGGGACCGCAGCCGCTGGAACCCGGGCCTCTGAAGACAAGTACTGCCTCGGTCCCGACGATCTGACGGCTGACCGGTCCGGCTCAGACCTCGGCGCCGGGGTGGCCCAGTTGGCGCCAGGCTTCATAGACGGCGATGGCGGCGGCGTTGGCGAGGTTGAGCGACCGCATCCCCGGCACCATCGGGATCCGGACGCGGGCCGTGACGCGGGGGTCGGCCAGCACGGAGGCGTCGAGACCGGTGGGTTCGGGCCCGAACAGCAGGACGTCGCCCGGCTGGTAGGCGACGTCGGTGTGATGGGTCTCGGCGTGCGCAGTGAACGCGAACACCCGCGCCGGCAGGAGCGCGCGGTAGGCGTCCTCCAGCGACTCGTGGACGACCGTGACGGCCTGGTCGCGGTAGTCGACGCCGGCGCGACGCAGTTTGGCGTCGTCCATGTCGAACCCGAGCGGTCCGGCCAGGTGGAGTTCGGCTCCGGTCACCGCCGCCAGCCGCATCGTCGCACCCGTGTTGTTCGGGATCCGCGGCGAGCAGAACAGGATGCGCAGCGGACGGGTCACGGACGCCATCCTGTCACGATGGGTCTGGTGGCCAGTCGAGGGCGATCCGGCTGGTGAACTCGCGTGGGGTCCGGTCGACCGGGTCGATGAACCGGAGTCTGCGGGCCACCAGTTGCAGCGGTGTGGTGAAGTCGTCGGCCGCGACGTCGAGGACGGTCGGGTACAGCGGGTCGCCGAGGATCGGGAGCCCGAGCCCGGCCATCTGCACCCTGAGCTGGTGCGTCTTCCCGGTGGACGGCGTCAGTCGATACAGGCCGTAGCGGCCGCGGGTCTCGATGAGTTCGACGAGGGTCTCGGCGTTCGGCTCCCCCGCGACAACCCGGGCCTGCAGGCTGCCGCGGCGTTTCTCGATCCGGCCCACCACCTGTCGGGGGAACGCCAGGGACGGATCGATCGAGGCCAGCGCCTCGTAGGTCTTGTGGACCTCGCGGGACTGGAAGACCCCGGCGTACGCGGCACGGTGCTCGCGGCGGGTTGTGAGCACCAGCACCCCTGCCGTGAGCCGGTCGAGCCGGTGCGCCGGGACGAGGTCGGGCAGGTCCAGAGAGGTTCGCAGCCTGACGAGAACCGATTCCGTGACGTGCGTCCCACGCGGGGTGCTGGCGAGGAAATGGGGCTTGTCGACGACGACGACCCGGGCGTCGCGGTGCAGCACGTCGACGGCGAACGGCACGGCAGGCTCCGGCTCCAGCGGGCGATGGAACCACACGAACGTGTTGGGCCGGTACGGCTCCTCCCCCGTCCAGGCCCGGCCTGCCCGGTCGACGAACTCCCCGGAGGCAAGCATCTGCTCGACCGGCACGTCCGCGGGGAAGCGCTGCAGGAGGAAGTCCCGCATGGTGACCCGCGCAGGGAGCCGGTCGGGATCGCGGTCCGGCGTCCGCACCCAGGCGGCGTCCAACCCGCTCCGCTGGGGCAAGGGAGAACGCTCGGGCATCAGTCGTCCGTCCGGCTGCGGAGGCGCTTGGTCTCGCTGCGGCGGCGCTTGTTGGTCAGGCGTCGCTGGACGGCGCCGCGGGTGGGACGCGTGGCGCGACGGGGCGGTGGCGGTGGCGCGAGGGCGTCGCTGAGCAGGTCCGCCAGCCGCTGCCGGGCGGTGTTGCGGTTCAGCAGCTGCGATCGGAACTCGGCCGCAACGACGATGAGGACGGTCCCGGCGAGCCGCGGCCTGAGGCGTCGGAGCAGGCGCTCGCGCTGGGCCTCGTTGAGCGCCGTCGACGCGCCGATGTCGAACGACAACTGGACTCTGGAGTCAGCGGTGTTCACCCCCTGGCCACCCGGACCGGACGCGTGCGAGTACCGCTCGATCAGTTCACCGGCCGGGATCAGCAGGCCGGAGGGGGCCGCGGGCCCCGGCGCGATCCGCAACCCGTTCACCCGGCAACCGTAGACCGTCGGTTCCGGGGCGGTCGCACGAGCGGGCCGGGAATCATGGGCCTCGTGCTCCGCGACGCCGGCCGGTTCTCAGAACACAGGGACGAGGTGTTGGGATCAGGCGGACAGGCGGGACTGCAGGAACGCGGCCTCGACGGCGTTGTCGGTTCGCTCGATCGCCGCCCGGTACGCGGCATCCGCCTCGCTGCGACGGTCGAGCCTCCGAAGGAGCTCGGCGCGCACCGCGTGGAAGGCGTGGTAGTGGTCCAGCGGAAGCTCATCGACGATGGCGAGAGCGGCCTGCGGCCCTTCGACCTCAGCGACGGCCACCGCCCGGTTCAGGGCGACGACCGGCGTCGGGACAAGGGCGACGAGGTGGTCGTAGAGCTCGAGGATCTGGGCCCAGTCGGTCTGCGCGAACGACGCAGCGTCGCTGTGGACGGCGTTGATCGCTGCCTGGAGCTGGTACGGGCCGGGCCTGTTGATGGCCAGGCATCGCCGCACCAGCGCCTGGCCCTCCGTGATCAGGTCCCGGCGCCAGAGGCGGCGGTCCTGGTCGCCGAGAGGCACCAGGACACCGCCGGGCTCCCGCGCTGGGCTTCGCGCCGCTTCCAGGAGCATGAGCGCGAGCAGGCCGAGGGCCTCGGCGTCGTCGGGCAGGAGCTCGACCAGCAGCCGCCCGAGCCGGATGGCTTCTCCCACGAGATCGTCCCGGACCAGGCGGTCGCCGGAGCCGGCGGCGTAGCCCTCGTTGAAGATCAGGTACACCACGGCCAGCACGGCGGCTTTCCGCTGGGGCAGGTCGGCATCGGACGGGATGCGGTACGGGATGTGGGCGTCGCGGATCTTGCCCTTGGCCCGGACGAGGCGCTGCGCCATGGTCGGCTCCGGGACGAGGAACGCGCGGGCGATCTCCGGCGTCGTCAGGCCGCCGAGCAGCCGCAGGGTCAGCGCGATCTGCGCCGAGGGTGCGAGTGCCGGGTGGCAGCACGTGAAGAAGAGCCGGAGCCGGTCGTCGTCCACGGCGTCCTCCCGGGGTTGGTGCGGTGGGTGCAGCATCGCGGCCTGTGCGTACCGGTCGGGGCGCGATGCCTCGCGGCGCAGGCGGTCGATGGCCCGCCGCCTGGCTGTGGTGATGATCCAGCCGGCCGGAGCAGGAGGGACGCCACCGGCCGGCCAGGTCGTGACCGCGGCGGCAAACGCGTCCTGGACCGCGTCCTCGGCCAGACCGATGTCACCGAATGAGCGCACGAGGACGGCCACCGCGCGGCCGTACTCCTCGCGGAAGACCCGTTCGATCGCGGTGACGTCCAAGCTCAGTCGCTCGGCTCTTCGACGAAGGGCCGGACCTCGATCGGGAGGGTCGTCGCGCCGGCGACCTTTCGTCCCCAGGCGAGCGCCTCGTCGAGGTCGGCTGCGTCGATGATGGTGAGGCCGCCCAGGTACTCCTTGCTCTCGGCGAAAGGACCGTCGGTCATCACGAGTCCTTCGCCCGGCGGACGGATCACCGTCGCCGTGCTCGGAGCGTGCAGTCCCCCGGAGAAGACCCACACGCCGGCGGCCACCATCTCCTGGTTGACGGCGTCCACGTCGCGCATGATCTGTGCCAGTCGTTCGGGGGGTGGGGGTGTCCCCTCGGGCTGGTAGACGCTGAGCAGGTAGTGGCTCATCAGTTACCCCTCTCCTCGCGAGGCAGGCGGACATGCCGTGCAGGCTCAGTGTCGCTCACCGGAACACGTGTGGGCTCGTACTGCGCGATCAGCAGACCGCTGGGCGCCGGCGTGGACTCGACCAGGTGCAGGGGAATCCGCTGCCCGTCCGGGAACAGTCGCCTGCCGCTGCCGAGGACGAGTGGGTGGATCATCAACAGGTACTCATCGACGAGGTCGGCCGCGATGAGCGAGGCGAGAAGCACGCCGCTGCCCATGACGCCGAGAACGCCCTCGGTGTCCCCCTTCAGTTCGCGGACGGCGTCCACACCTCCCAGAGCCGTCGAGTTCGGCCACGGAAGCGGCCCGGGATCGCTGGTCACGACCCACTTGCGGGCGTCGTTGAGCATCCGCCCGAACGGGCTCTCCGGGGTCGCGTTCCAGCGGCTGAGCAGGTCGTCGTAGGTCCTCCTGCCGAACAGCCAGCCCGCCAGGCCACCTCCCGCGGCCATCCGCGCACCCATCGCACGCCCCGCCTCGTTGTCGGGCGTGGTCGAAAGCTCCGCCCAGCCGCCGTGCGCGAATCCGTCGCGCGTGTCCTCGTCCGGTCTCCCGGGCGCCTGAACAACCCCGTCCAGGGTGATGTGGTTCATGACGACGATCCGGCCCATCGCAGTGACTCCTTTCCCGGGGGTGGCCCGCGCCACCCGTGGCGAGGCCGGCTCCACGTCAACCTCTCACCCTCTACACGAACGGCTGTCCGCGAAATCGACAGGGCCCTGGGCGAGGAGGCCGTCTCCGGCGCGCCAGGCGAGGGTGGCACACCGGTCGACCGCAGACGTCCCGGCCCCCGATGTGACCTTCGCCCGGCACGCTCTCCCCGCGCCCGCAGCCTGCGTGGGGAACCTCGCCCGGACCCGTCCTGTCCACCGGCGGCTGCGTCCCGGTGAAGGCGTTCGGCCGGGGGCGTGCTCGTGGTGCTGCGGTCGTTCCCCGTTCAGCCGATCGCGACCGCGATCAGGAGCCGACCGCCATCCGTGACCGCACCGGGCGGGTCCCGGCAGCGTCCAGGATGTCGGCGAGGGTGATCTGGTCGCGACTCCGGACGCCGAGCTTCCGCAACACGGCGTGGACGTGGGACTTCACCGTGGCCTCCCCGACCACCAACTCCCGGGCGATCTGCCGGTTGGACATCCCGTGGGCGACGAGCTGGGCGACCATCAGCTCGCGGGGAGTCAGGTGCGTCGAGTCCAGGTCGGCCCGCGACAGTTCCCATCCCCCGATCAGCCGGGCTTCCGCTGGCGGCCCGGTCCGGCGCCGGAGGGCGTTCAGGAGTGTCGCAGCGATACGCGGGCTGCACGGCGACTCGCCGCGGGCCGACTGGTGGATGGCCACGACGACCTCGGCCAAGGGTTGCTCGGCGTCGATGAAACCGGTGACGCCGGTCTCGGCGGCGCGGACGACCGTCTCGGCGCCGAGACCTCCGGTGGGCACCCCGAGAGCGAGGACGGAGGCCGCGGGCACGCTGTGCCGCAGAGCCGCGAGCGCCGGCAGGAAGTGCTCCATGCCGAAGTCCAGCAGCGACACCGACGGGGTTCTGCCGCCGGCGCTCGCGAGCGCCTCGGCAGCTGATGCGGCATGGGCCACCACCGCGAGTTCTTCGTCCGCGCTGATCAGGCCGACCAGCGCCTCGCGGTATGCCCGAACCGGTGCCACCAGCATCACCTGGATCACGCACACCCCCTTCGGTCGCGCGCGCATCGCCCCGGTCATCTGACCGGCATCGACGCTCCCCCTCCGAAGCCCCCCTGCCCGATCAGGGTCCCACCGGTGTCCGGGGGTGTCGATACGCCATTCGCACATGCCCTGGCCGACTCCGGGCATCCGGCCCCGGCCGCGGCCAGGGCGGTGACACAACTACCTACACCTGTTCGGCGGACCCTGCGCGCCCCGCCCCGCGCCGACTCGGGCCCACCTCCACCCCGGTCGGCGGAGCAGGGGTGGAGCCTCCACCCCAGCCCCTCCACCCGGGTTCACCCGCGGTGATGGATGCGGGTGCCCGCCCGGCTCCGCAGGCTGTCGCCATGTCGAACAGCGCCGGGACAGGCGCCGGCGAGCCGGCCGCCCCGCTCGACGCGCTCGATCTCGAACCCCTCGCCCGCTGGTGCGGCGAGGTTCTCTCCCGAGGCTTCGACGCGCGGGAGCAGCAGCAAGCACCGCCCGCAGCCGACCTGCCGCCCCTGCCGGCGCAGGTCCTGCAGCCGCTCACCCGCCACGGGTTCGACGCGTTCGACCTCACGGTCGTCGCCCTCACCCTCGCCCCCGATCTCGACCCCGTGCTCGCCGACTCCATCGGGGCGCTGACCGACGGCGCCAGCAGGTATCCCACCCTTGGGCTCATCGCGGACCTGGTGGGTGCGCGGGGAGCCGAGCGCGCCGCGCTCGGAGCTCGCCTCAGCGGGGCGGGACCGCTGTCCCGGGTCGGGCTGATCGCCGTCGTGCCGCTGGACGCTCCCGTGGTTGCCGACCCCCCGCGGACGCCGAGCATGTTGGCCGCCTGCGCCGCGACGACGGCCCTGCTGCGCTGGACGTTCGGGATCACCAGGCTCGAGCCGACCCTGTTCCCCCTCGTGCGCGACGACCTGCCCGTCCCGTCCGCTCCCGACCACCCTGAGGTGATCCCGGCCCTGACCGACCTGCTCACCGACGCGCTCCCTTCCACCATCTCCCTTGTCGGCGACGCCGAGGCCGGCCTGCTGGCGACGGCGCTGGCCGCGGTCGCGGGCTGCGGCCTGGCCTGGCTGGTCGTCGACGCAGCTGCCCTGGTCCAGCCGTCCTCCGCCGCGCGGGTGGCGGCCGAGGCCCTGCTCCGGGAGGCCGTCGTGATCGTCACCGGGGACGTCCCGGCCGTGCCGCCGGCCCGGTGGGAGTCGCTCGCGTGGACCGTCTGCGTGGGCGCCCACCCGATCGGGGCAGAGGACGGACTGCGCCGGGTCGCGTCCCTGATCGTCCGCGAACGCCACCGGGGCGCGGGTGGGCACAACCTCGTCGCAACCCTGCAGGCACGCGGCCTCCACGTGCCGGACAAGGAGGCCGCCCGGATGCGCCGCTGGGAGCACCTGCCCCTCAGCCAGATCGGCGCGCTCGCCGACACCCTGACCGCCCGCAGCCGCGCCCACGCCGGGGTGGGGGGCGGCAACGTGACAGCAGAGGACGTCACCTCGGTCTCGATCGGCATGCTCGGAAACGAACTGGGCCACCTCGCGACGGCGCTGCGGACGTCCCGGGACTGGAGCGTCCTCGTGCTCCCCGACGAGCTGCGCCGCGAGCTCGGCGAGCTGGTCGACCAGGCGGAGCACAGGGGCTACGTCCTGGACACGCTCGGGTTCGGTGGGCTCCCGGGCCAGCCACGGGGAGTCACCGCCGTCTTCGCCGGCCCCAGCGGCACGGGCAAGACGCTGGCGTCGCGGCTGGTCGCCGGCGAACTGGGGCTGCCGCTGTACCGGGTCGACCTGGCCCGCGTGGTGTCGAAGTACATCGGTGAGACCGAGCGGAACCTGGACGCGGTGTTCGCCGCAGCCGAGCGCACCGACGCCGTCCTGCTGTTCGACGAGGCCGAGTCGCTGTTCGGGCGGCGCAGCGAGGTGCAGGATGCCCGCGACCGCTACGCCAACCTCGAGATCTCCTTCCTCCTGCAGCGGATGGAGGACTACGAAGGCGTGGCCATCCTCGGCACGAACCTGCTGAACCACCTCGACGACGCGTTCGCAAGGCGAATGTCCTTCTGCCTGCACTTCCCGTTCCCGGACGCGGCCCAGCGCCTGCTGATCTGGCGTGCGGTCTGGCCGTCCCGGGCCCACCTCGACGATGGGCTCGACTTCGACGAACTGGCGCGTACCCACGAACTGTCCGGCGGCCACATCCGCAACATCGCGGTCGCCGCAGCCCATCTGGCCCGGTCCCGCGGCACGTCGGTCGACCAGGCGTGCCTGACCCGAGCGGTGGAGCGGGAGTACTCCAAGCTCGGCTTCGTCCCCGACCTCCTCGTCGGAGTGGCGTCATGACCGTCGCGCGGACCCCGGGCCAAGCCGGCTCCGCCTTCCTCGAGCCCGTCGTCGCGGAGGGCCGACACCTGGAGGACGCCGTCCGCCGCCCCCTGGAGGCCAGCCTCGGCGCGGCCTTCGGTGACGTCGTGGTCCACAGCGGCACCGAGAGCACGAGGATGGCCGACCGGCTCGACGCAGCCGGGTTCACCGTCGGCCGCCACATCGTTCTCGGGCCGTCCGGGCAGGACCTCCGCGGCCTTCGCGGCCGGATGCTCCTTGGCCACGAACTGGCGCATGTGGTGCAGCAGCGGCGCAGCGGCGGCGACCAGGACCTCGGCGTGCGCGCGGGCCGGTCGGGGCTCCCCGCGACTGCTGGGGGCGGCGAGGCGGGCGCGGTCGACGCCGGCCCGGCCGCCGCGCTGGGAGCCTCGGCGAGCGTGTCGGGAGCCGCAGCGGTCGGGATCGCTCGGGAGGACAAGAAGGAGGAGCGCAGCTGGCGCGAGATCCTGAAGGAGAAGGTCCGGGAGAAGGCCAAGGAGACGCTCGGGACTGTCGAGGGCGTCGCCATGGAGGCCGGCCAGATCGTCGACACGGTGGTCTGGGCCCAGTCGAAGGCCACCGACCTGGGCGACGCGGCGATCGAGTGGGGCGGCAAGCAGGTTGGTGCCAGCAAGGAGTCCATCGAGGTCGCCAAGTCGTTCAACAACTCGTCGTTCAAGGCCGTCCGCGAGGAGGCCAAGAAGCGCGGGATGGTCGACCCCGACACCGGCGCACCCATCGTGTCGGGCAAGATCACCGAACTCGGTGACGCCGCGGAGAAGGCCCTCGACAAGCACGTCTTCACCGGGATGAAGAAGGACGACTCCTTCTTCACCACCCGTGAACTCGGCCAGCTGGAGGGCGCGATCGGCTCCCAGGTGGCGTTGTCGTTCGTCGGCGTCGAGGAGATCCAGCTCGGGCTGAAGGCGGTCTCGGCGGTCGGCGTGTTCAAGGCGATCCTGGACGCGATGGAGCACAACCCCAAGGGGTTCGCCCACGATCGCGGCTTCTGGACGGCCGTGGCCAACGCCGTCCTCCACGTGGTCGGGCTCAAGGCCGCCTCGGCGGGCAAGAAGATCGTCACGCTCGTCGTCGACGTGCTCTCGGTGACCATCGCCAGCGGAAACGAGATCGCCCAGCTGGCGGCCGACTACGCCAAGCCTGCCGGGGAGGAGCGCGACAAGGCGCTCAAGCGCGACTTCCAGGCGCTGGTCAAGGTGGTGGCCGGGGCCGTTCAGCAGGCGATCTCACACCACAAGTCCCTCAAGGCGGCCGGGGCAGGCGCCGAGCCAGAAGGCGCGCCCGCGAAGCCGCCGATCCAGGGCAGCACGACCGACGAGCCGTCCAGCACGGCTCCGCGCACGACGCCCGCCGTGGACGACGGTCCGGCCACCCCCTCGCGGCCACTGGCGGAGGCAGCCGACTCCCCCACCGTCGCCGCGCCCGCGGCAGCCCCGTCGCCGGCAGCGGATCTGACGCCCGCCGCCCCGGCCCCGGCCGCAGCCCCGGCGCCTGCTGCCGCAGCCTCGGTACCGGCGGCAACTCCGGCGCCGGCCGCGAAGAAGCCCGCACCAGCGCCTGCCCCGACGCAGCCGGCCGAGCCCACCGCCGCGGCCTCCGCCCCGGCCGGGCAGCCGGCTCCCTCGCCTGCCGCCGGTGGCGCGCCCGTACCCGATCATCCGAGCGCAGGAAGCACGACCTCGAGGGCGGCCGGGCAGCTCGAGACCACTCCGGTCGCCGCCAGCCGACCGGACGTCCCGTCCCCCACCGCGGGCGCCGCGCCCATTCCCGAGCGGGCCGATCCGGCGTCGCGACCGCCATCGGCAAGCACGCGCGAGAACGAGGCGGTCGCAGGACCCCGTCCCGCGGACCCACCCTCTGCCACCAGCTCGGGACCGAAACCGCCGGCCCCCGTGCCCGTGGAGGGAACAGCAGCCGCCCCCAAGCCCGCGACCCCCGGACCCGGCCCGGACGCGCCGGCGGGAACCGGCACGCCCGTGCCCCAGCCCGATGCCCTGTCGAAGCCACCCACCGTGTCAAGGGCCCGCGACCTCGCGGACGCCGGGGACCGGATGGCGCAGGCTGCCGCCCAGGCCAAGACCAAGGCCGACGACCGCGTCACCTCGGCGCGCGCCAGCCTGGACAAGGCGAAGGCGGAACTCGCCGACCTGCCGGCGGTGACCGAGGCGGTCCCGTCGGCCGCGTCCAAGCAGAAGCTGCCGGCGGCGGAGAAGAACCGCCGCCAGGCCGAGCGGACGGTGGCCAGCGCCGAGAAGGAGCTGCGGGCGGCCGAGGAGGCCGCGACCACCGCAGACCAGAAGCACCAGGAGGCCCAGCAGGAGGCCACCTCACGGCGCAAGGTCCTGGATGCGGCCGAGAAGGCGGCGGCGGACCGCAAGGCGGCAGCGGCCGCGCGAGCCGACCAGGACACCGAGGGCAAGCGCACCCGCGAAGCGTGGGAGAAGGAGGACCGCCCCGATCAGGCCAAGGCGCTGGGTGCCCGGACGGGCGAGAACCTCCACCACGCGATCGAGCTCCAGGTCCTCGACATCCCCGAGTTCGCCGGAGCGTTCAGCCCGGCCGAACTCCGCAACCCGGCCAACATCCGGCTCGTCCCCCGGGAGACCAACCCGGCAGACCAGGCGCTCCTGGACACCGCCCGGCGCACCCCGCAGGCCTCGTGGCCACCCGAGGTCGCCGACGCGGTCACGCTGGCGCCCTCCACCGGCGGGAGCGGCCAGCAGCTCCCGATCCTGAAGAGCTGGGCATCCGCGGGCCGGCCGGCGCAGCTGCACCAGAGCAAGGTCCGCGAGCTCTGGGACGGGCAGTACGCGAAGATCAAGGCCGACCTGGCCGTCGAGCAGGCGCACGGTCGCTGCCTGCCCGGCACGCCGGAGCATCGGGCGTTCGTCCGTTCGCGTCTGGAAGGGGCGCGCGACTACATCGACTGGGCACTGGGGTCCCTGTGGGGATCGGCCAAGGCAGAGGCGGGACTGCGATGATCGACGGACTCGACCTCGTGATCGCCCAGACGATCCTCTCCGCCGTCCCGGCGCTCACCGGACGGATCGGCTTCCAGCCACCCGATGAGGCCTGGCGCCAGCGGGTCGGGTCCGGCTCCGGTGTCTGGCTCAACTGCGCGCTGGTGGACCTGCGCGAGGACCGGCACCGGCGTTCCACCGAGATCCGGATCGAGCGTGACCCGCTGCGTCGGGTGTTCCCGCCGTTCCTGATGCGCTGCCACTACCTGATCTCGGCCTGGAACGCGGCCAAGGAGTCACCGGCCGTGCCGGCGGCCAGTCAGGAGCACGCCCTGCTCGGCCAGGTCGTCGCCGCGCTGCTGGATGCCTCGCCGCTCACGCCGGCGGCTGTGCTGCTGCCCGCAGACCTGGCGAAACTGCCCGAGTCGTGGCGCGAGGACACCTTCGACACCGAGCTGCTCCCGCAAGAGGGCTTCGGCAAGATCGCCGAGTTCTGGGGGACGATGGGCCGCGGCACCCCCTGGCGACCGGCGGCCTGGCTCGCCGTCACCGTGCCCGTCGAGCCGGAACCGAACGCCATCGACGGCGTCGTCACCACCATCCTGACCTCGGCAGCCGCCGGCGTGCCGGCCGACGGCGCCGGGGAGGACCAGCTCGCCGTCGGCGGCGTGGTCAGCGACCGCCGCAACCCCGCTGCCCCCGTCGCCGTCCCGGACGCCCTCGTGTCGCTCACCGACCCGGCGGGCCACCTGCGTGCCCGGGCGATCACGGCTGCCGACGGCAGCTTCGTCCTCGGCGGCCTGGTCGCCGGCGCCTATCTCGCCGCCGTCCGTGCCACCGGAATGCCGGCCCTCGGGCCCGTACCGCTCACCCTCCCCAGCCCCGCAGCGGGGCCCGTGGAGCTCACCTACACCTGACAACTGCCACCGAAAGGACCCACCATGGCGATCCAGGTCTCCTACCCCGGCGTCTACATCGAAGAGTTCGAGCCGGCCGCTCCGATCGAAGGCGTGTCCACGAGCATCGCTGCGTTCATCGGCCTCGCCGCGCGCGGACCGGTCTCCGCACCAACCCTGGTGACGAGCATCGACGCGTTCACGGCGACCTTCGGTGGCCCCAAGGCGGGAGCCACGCCGTACTACCTGCCCCTCGCGGTCGACGGCTTCTTCCGCAACGGCGGGACCACGGCGTTCATCGTCCGGGTGAGTGACGGGACCCCCGCCCACGTAGACCTGCAGACGCGCGAGGGCGCGCCCCGGAGCATGGCGAGCATCACCGCGCGGGCCGACGGCGCCGCCGGCGACGGCGGCAGTGTGAAGGTGGCCGACGCCAGCACCCTGGGCACGGCGCTCACCGCAGCCGGCGGCGGCGCCAGCGCCACCATCCACCGGGCCCAACAGGCGATCACCGCACTGGACGCCACCCGGCGGCAGGCCACCGTCGCCGACTCGAGCGGCTTCCAGGCCGGCGACCGGGTTGTGCTCTCCCGGGGAGGGACGACCGCGACGATCTCCGTCGCAGGAGTCGAGCCGGGCCTGGTCCGGTTTGCCAGTGCAGCCCCGCCCCGCCCGGCAGCCAGCGACTGGAACCAGCTCGCCACCGACGACCTCAAGGCCGGGGACACCGTCGTCCGACTCGACCTGCCCGCCGGCATGAGCCTTCGCGCGGCGCTGTCCTCCGGGGCGGCCGTCGAGCTCAGCGACGGCGCAGCGACCGCCTGGGCAACGGTGGCGTCGGTCCGCGCCGACAGCGTCACCCTGGAGGCACCGCTGACCGCGACCCTCGATCTCACCGGTCCGGCCACGCTCGCCAGCGCCGAGTTCGACCTCACGGTGACCGACCCGTCCGGGGTGGCCCGCACCTACGCCGGGCTGTCCACCGGCCCACTCCACCCCCGCTGGTGGGCCTCCGTGGTCGTTGACGACGAGTACGCGCAGCTGGCCGTCGACGCGACGGTGTTCCCCACCGGAGATCCCCGTCCCGCTGCCGCGACGACGCCGCTGCTCGCGTCAGCCCCCGAGAACCCGGCTGCGTCCTGGACGAACGTGACCGGCCAGATCGACGACCACCTCAAGCTCCTGGAACCCATCGACGAGGTGAGCATCGTCGCCGTCCCGGGCCTGATCGACAAGGACGCCCAGGCCGCCGTGATCAACCACTGCGAGCGGATGTTCGACCGGTTCGCCGTCATCGACAGCCCGCCCGGCATCGACCTGACCGCCGTGAAGGCCCGGCGCTCCCAGCTCACCGGATCACTCGACAAGGGCTTCGCAGCGCTGTACTACCCGTGGATCCTCGTCAGGGACCCGGCACGCAACCAGGTCGTGCTGCAACCACCCTCGGGGCACGTGGTCGGCATCTACGCCCAGACCGACAACCGCCGCGGCGTCCACAAGGCACCCGCCAACGTGGCGATCGCGGGCGCTGTCGGGCTCGAGCGCCGGCTCACCGACACCGACCAGGGCTTCATCAACCTGGACGGGGTCAACGCCCTGCGGATCCTGCCCGGCCGTGGCACCCCGATGGTGTGGGGCGCCCGCACGACGGCCAACGACCGCAACTGGCAATACATCAACATCCGCCGGCTGTTCCTGTTCGTCGAGGAGTCGATCCAGGAGGCCCTGGTCAACTACGTGTTCGAGCCCAACGACCTCGCGCTGTGGCAGAAGCTGAAGCGCACCATCACCGAGTTCCTCACCCGCGTCTGGCGGGACGGGGCCCTGTTCGGCGAGACCGCCAAGGAGGCCTTCTACGTCCGGATCGATGAGGCGCTGAACCCGCCGTCGACCCGCAAGCTGGGGCGGCTCTACATCGAGATCGGCCTGCAGCCGGTGTATCCGGCCGAGTTCATCGTCGTGCGCATCGGGATCTGGGACGGCGGCTCCGACGTCGCCGAGTCCTGACCGGCGTCCACACACAGAAAGGAAGCATCGTGCCTGTCGCCATCGTCGACCCGTTCGTCAACTTCAACTACCTCGTCGAGATCGACGGGATCACCCGAGCCGCGTTCCACGAGGTGTCCGGGCTCGATTCGACCATCGACGTGATCGAGCACCGTGAGGGAGGCTCCAACACCACGCCGCACAAGCTCGCCGGCCAGACCAAGCACGCCAACATCGTCCTGCGCTGGGGCATGACCACCGACGACGAGCTGTGGCAGTGGCACAAGACCGTCGTCGACGGCACCGTCGACCGCCGCAACGGCTCGGTCGTCCTCCTCGACCGCAAAGGCACGGAGGTCGCCCGCTGGAACTTCGTGCGGGCCTGGCCGAGCAAGTACACGGTGCCGTCCCTGTCCGCGGAGGCGGCCGACGTGGCCATCGAGAGCGTCGAACTCGTCCACGAGGGCATGGAGAGGGTGAGCTGAGATGCTGCAGATCGAGCACGACTTCCGCCTGCCAGTCGGCCTGCTGGGTGACGACGGCGCGCTCCACCACGAGGGCACGATGCGCCTGGCGACAGCAGCGGACGAGATCCTTCCGCTGCAGGACCCGCGGGTGCAGCGCAATCCCGCCTACCTCACCGTCATCCTGCTCTCGCGGGTCGTCGTCCGCCTGGACGGGTTCGAGCCGGTGACACCCAAGACCATCGAGTCCCTGTTCGCGGCCGACCTGGCGTTCCTCCAGGACCTGTACAACCGCATCAACGACCTGGACGGCGGCGACGCGTCCACCACCTGCCCCCACTGCGGCGAGGAGGTGGCCTCCGGCCGTGACCGCCTGGGGGAACCCGTGCCTATCCGGTCGGCGAGCTGAGGAACGAGATGGCCTTCCTCGCCTACCACCTGCACTGGCCGCTGGCCGAGCTGCTCGACCTCCCCCACGGTGAGCGGCGGGCCTGGGTCACGGAGGTGTCCGCCATCAACACAGCCCTCAACGCCGCCGTCGTCGCCTGACCACACCGTGGAGTTCCCATGACCCGACCACCCGCACCCGCTGACCGCTCCAGCAGCGGGCCGCCCGCCCGGCTGGGCCTCGCCCGCGCCCACGGCGTGCGACTGCGCGCCCGCCGCATCGGGCTGTTGCGAGCGGGGAGCAGCCGAACCCCGGCGCGGGCCGTGGACCGCATCTTCCGCTCCCCCCTCGCGTTGCCCCGTCCGTTGGTGGTCCACGTCCCGGGTCCGGCCGTCCGGCCCGTCGACCTCCACCTGAGCATCACCCTGCCGCCCGCCCAGCGGACGTTCCGGCAGCCGCCGGCGGTGGCCGCCTCATCGACGCAGGGCCGAGCCGCCGAGCCCCCGACCCTCGCGACGGTCGGGCCCGCCGCTCCGAGGCTCGTGCTGCTCGTCGAACGGGCCGCACGGGCATCCGCACCTCGGCTGCCGGCGGCGGCATCGTCGACAGCGCCAGCCCTCCCCGGGACGCCGGCCGTGGTGGCGTCGCCCGTTCGCACGCCCGCCCCGGCGCCGCGCCCCGTGCGCCTGGTGCACCGGACACAGCCGGCGGCGCCGTCCGCTCCCCCGGTGGGCGTGGCGCAGCCCGCGCCAACTGCGCCGGGACTGGCGGTCCGCTGGGCCGGCGCGGAGGGTGCCGCCGCGGCCGTCCCGCTGACCGGCCGGGACGTACCGGCGGTCGTCGACCGCGTCGTGCGCGAGATCGAGGGCCGGCTCACCGCCGACCGTGAGCGGAGGGGGTGGCCCGGATGAGCCTGGAGAAGGCCACCCTCACCAACACCGTGACGGGGCGGCGCGTGCAGGTTCAGTTCAACCCCGAGGAGTACACCCTCAACCGGGAGAGCAGCTTCGCCCAGCTCGCCGTCCCCGGGCTGTCCGCACCTGTCGTCCAGTTCCTCCACGGCAACGCCCAGACCATCGAGCTGGAACTCCTGGTCGACACAACCGAGGCCAGCCCCGCCGGGGGTCCGGGAGCCGACGTGCGGCGCCTCGTCGCCGACATCACCACCCTGATGGACATCGACCCGGGCCTGCACGCTCCCCCTCCGGTGATCTTCGCGTGGGGCCAGCTCACCTTCACCTGCGTCCTGACGCGCGCCCACCAGCGCTACGTGCTGTTCCGGCCCGACGGCACGCCGGTGCGGGCCCGGCTCACGGTCACGCTCAGCGAGTACCGCAACGTCGAGCTCGAGGCAAAGGAGATCAAGCGACAGACCGTCGACTACACCAAGGTGCACGTGGTGGGCCAGGGTGACACCCTTCCCCTGATCGCAGCCCAGGAGTACTCGGACGCGACCACGTGGCGTCCCATCGCCCTCCACAACGGGATCAGCGACCCCCGCAGGCTGGTTGTGGGCTCGAGCCTGTCCATTCCACGGTTGCCGTACACCGATCCGCGCACCGGCGTGGTCCACGCAGCCCGGCCCGACCGGGAGACATCATGACCACGGCCCCCCGGTATGCACCCGAGCTGAGGCTGCTGTTCGACGGCCGGCCGGCACCGACCACACTGCGGGCCTCGGTGACCTCGGTCAGCGCGACGTGCGGGTTCGGGGACGCCGACCGTCTGGAGGTCGGGCTGGCCAACGAGGCGCTCCGCTGGCTGGACGACGACCTGTTCCGGCTCGACACGCCCACCGAGCTGTGGCTCGGGTACGCGCCAGAACAGCCCCAGCGGGTGTTCGCAGGCGAGGTCGTGGGCACCCAGGCCTCCTTCCCCGAGTCGGGGATGCCGACGCTGACCGTGGTGGCCCAGGACCGGCGCACCCGGCTGGCCGAGGCGTCGCCGTCGCGATGGTTCGGCGTCCCGATCCCCAAGCTCGGTGTGATGCCGCTGCCCGACATCGCCGTCGCCCCGGTCCTGGCTCTCGAGCACGGCCTTCTGCCCACCCTCGACCCGCTCGGTGCCCTGCTCAGCGCCGCTCTCGGAGCTGTCGAGGCTGCGGCGTCCATCGACGATCCGACCATGCGCCAGCGCATCGTGCGCAAGCAGTCCGGCCAGTCGTCCCTGGACTTCCTGAAGAAGATTGCCGTCGAGAACGCGTGGGAACTGGTCATCGACCACTCGGCCAGTCCCGCGGGCCTCGTCCTGTCCCTCATGTCCCCCGGCGCCCACCTCGCCCCGGACACGACCCTCCGGTACGGGCACTCGCTGCTGGAGTTCTCGCCCCGCGTGAGCACCGTCGGCCAGGTCGCGCAGGTCAGCGCCCGCGTGTGGCTGCCCTCCATCAAGGTCGAGTTGACCGTGAGCGTCGGCTTCGACTGGGACCGCCAGTCACTGGACATCGACATCGCCCCGGGTTTCGGCCTGCCGGTCGGAGGCAAGAAGTCCACCGAGGTCCTGCTCGTCGACGAGCCGCTGTCCCCCGCCAATGCGCCTCGGGTCGTGCTGGGCAAGCTGCTGCCCCGGCTCAACCGGCGCATCACGGCGCGCGGAACCTGCGTCGGCGACCCCACCATCCGGGCCGGTCACGTGCTCCGCATCGAGGGTGTCGGGGAGACGTTCGGCGGGCTCTGGCGGGTCACCTCGGTGACCCAGACCGTCGACAGCGGCGGCTGGCGGACGTCCTTCGAGGCGCGCAAGGAGATCTGGTTCGGGTCGATCCCGCCGGCGTCACAGGGCGCCGTGCGGGTGCAGGGCGGGTTGCTGTCGCTGCCCGCAGGCGGATGAGGAGGGCGACATGGGACTTCTGGACATGCTCGAGGGCGAGCACGACCATGCCCCGGCGGAAGGGCGGATCTTCGGCGTCGTGCGGGCGGTCGTGACCGACAACCAGGACCTGACCACGCAGGGCCGCGTGCAACTCCGGATCCCCACGATCCCCGACATCGAGCCCTGGGCGCCGGTGTGCGCGCCGTTCGCCGGGGACGGCTACGGGTTGTGGTGCATCCCACAGGTGGACGACGTCGTGATCGTCGCCTTCGAGAACGGGGACGTGAACTTCCCCGTCGTCGTCGGCAGCGTGTGGGACCTCACCAACTCCCCGCCGGTCGACCTTCCCACCGACGCCCAGTTCAAGCGGGTCCTGAAGACCCCCCTCGGCCACGAACTCGTCCTCGACGACCTGGAGATGGAGATCACCCTGACCCACATGGCCGGCCACAAGATCACCCTCGGCGTCGACGGGATCACCCTCGAACTAGCCCAGGGGCTCGGCAAGCTCGAGCTGACTCTGCCCGGCGCGGCGACCCTGTCCGGAGCGGTCTCCGCAGAGGTGAGCGGGAAGACCACCTCGGTGAAGGGGGACGTCACGCTCGACCTGTCCGGGGCCGCGACCAACCTGACCGCGAACGCCACCTGCAAGGTGCAGGGCGCGCTCGTCACCATCAACTGAGAAGGGAAGGACCATGGCCTTCGCAGCACGGGTCACGGACCCCACCGGCCATCCCGGCCTGGTCACCGGGCCGGGTGTCGCCACGGTCCTCATCGGCGGCATGCCCGCTGCGGTGCTCGGCGACATGCACGCCTGCTCCTTCCCGCCGCCGGCGAGCCACCCGCCCACACCATTCACCATGGGCAGCACCAGCGTCCTCATCAGCGGACGGCCCGCGCTGCGGATGGGCGACGTCGCCGGCTGCGGCGCACCGATCATCGCTGGAGCGCCCACCGTGTCGGTGGGGGGCTGAGCCATGGCCGGCGGATCCCTGGGTGTCCCGGTTGACGCTCACGTGCTCGGACGGGGGTGGAGCGTGCCGAGCGGCGTCGGGGCGAGCGGTGAGCTGCGCGAGACGGCGGGGGCGGACAAGGTCCGCCAGTCGATCCTGCTCGTCCTCGCCACCCGCAGGGGCGAGCGGGTGATGCGGCCCGACTTCGGGGCCGGCCTCGAGGACTTCCTGCACGAGCCGATCACCACCACCACGACGGCCCTGATCCGTCACCGCGTCGAGACGGCCCTGGTGCAGTGGGAGCCACGGATCGACGTCATGGCCGTCAGGGTCGAGGCGGCCGATCGCCGCCTGGGGCGCCTCGACGTCACCATCGAGTACCGGATCCGCGCCACGAACACCTTCTACAACTTGGTGTACCCGTACTTCCTCCACGAGGCGAGTGCGACATGACCCTCCTCCCGCCGGGTAGTCCCGGACTCCTGCCGGCCCTGCCCGACCCGCCGCTCCCGGCTCCGCCCGGCTCGGACCTCCTCCTCGCCCGTGACCGGACGGCCCTCCTCGCCGCGATCCTCTCCGACCGCACCGCCTACGCCCCCGACTGGCTCCCGGCTGCCGGTGGACCCGGACGGGGCCTCGCCGACATCCTCGCCGGCGAGTTCGAACTGCTCGCCCAGCGCCTCGCCCGCATTCCCGAGCACCGCCAGTCCGTCCTGCTCGACCTGCTGGGGGTCTCGCTGCTCCCCGCGCAGGGAGCCCGCGCCTGCGTCCTGCTCGCCGCAGTTCCCGGCACCCGTTCTGCCCGGATCCCGGCCGGCACCAGGATCGGCGCGTCCGTGCCGGGCCGGGACCAGCCGGTCGTGTTCGAGACCCAGGACGACGTCGCGGTGTCCACCGCGACCGTGGTCGAGGTGCACAGCGTGCTGCCCGAGACGGACGCCGAGGTCGACCACAGCGCCGACGTGCTGGCAGGGCGGCCGTTCACGCTGTTCGCGGGTGCGACGGCGGTGGACCGCGAACTGTTCATCGGGCACGACGAACTGCTCGCCTTCGACGGGCGCGCCGAGGTGGAGGTCGAGCTCGGGCTGGCCGTTCCCGCTGCCGCCCCGCTGCCTCTGGAGTGGACCTGGTGGGACGGGAAGCACTGGCGTCAGTTCACGGCGTTCGTGCCGCCCACAGCTGCGGCCGACGACGACTCGGTGGACGGGACGGCCGGGCTGATCCGCTCGGGAACCGTCCGTCTGGTCGCACCCTGCGCACAGTCGGTCCCGCTGGAACTCGAAGGACGCACCACCCACTGGATCCGCGGTCGCCTCACCCGGCCGCTGGTTGCCGAGCCCGGCCAGGTGTCTCCGACCATCAGCCGGGTGCGCCTGCGGGTGGTGAACTCCCACCGCCGGCTCCTCGTGCGGCGGACGCCCGACGGCTCGGCGGGCGCTGTCCGCCTGTGGTGGCCCGGTGCTCCGGCCGGCGACCTGCTGTGGCACGTGCACGACCTCACCGCCGGCACCGCGGTCGACAAGACCCTCACCCAGGCCAAGCTCGGCCTCCCCCAGCCCTTGCCCGTCGGCTCCGGCCACAGCATGCGGCTGGGACTGAGCTCGGCCGCGTCCCGACCGCCCGGTCCGGTCGCGCCGCCGCCGGCACCCCAGCCGGCCCATCCGGGGCGGGTCGCGTTCTCCACCGACGACGAACTGACCGCCGCCCTGCCCGCCGATCCGGGCGCAACGGTCGACGTGAGCGTCGACGCCGGGCTGGCGCTGGACAAGGCCATCGCCGACCAGCGGGCGGTGGACCTGACCAGGACCTTCTCTCCGCTCGGGCCCTCCCCCGCCCGGGGCACGGCGTTCCTGTTCGCCTGCGCGACGGCGACGCGGCGAGCCGGCACTCGGGTCACGCTCGTCCTCGAGCGTCCGAAGACGGCAGCAGAGGAGGCCGACGAACTCAGCGTCGCCCAGGAGGGCAGCGTCGCAGCTGCCAAGGCCCTGCTGGACGGGATCATCGCCACCCTCGACACCGGCACGGTCGCCAGCTCGCTGGCCGCCGCCTTCACCACCCTCAACACGGCCCTGCCGACCCTGCTCTCCGGCGACCCGGCGGCCTGGTACGCCACAGCCCGAGCGGTGGTCGCGGCAGCACTCGCCCAGCTCGCGCAGGCCGCCGGCCCGGGCCACTCGGCCTGGTCCCAGGTCGACACCGCGCGCGGCCAGCTCGCCGCCGCGGTGGCTGCGGCCAACGCCAAGCCCGGAGCCCAGGCGGCACTGGGCACCCTCGGCCCCACCCCGCGCGACGTGGGCAGGGCCATCGCCCGGATCGCGGGAGCTGCCGAGCAGCTCGCCGCGGGCGGATCGGTGCTCGGCGTCCCGCGGCAGGCCCTGGAGCAGGCCATCAGCACCGGCTCCGACGCCGACGTGAAGGCGGCCGAGACGGCGCTCAACACCGTCCTGTCCGGGGTGCTCGCCGGCGCCGTCCCCTTCCTGCCCGCGGGACCGCTGCCGCCCATCTTCGCCACCGACCCCACCAGCTACACGGCCACCGTGACCGGTCGCATCACGACTGCCCGCACGCAGGTGCAGGCCGCCCAGACCGCTGTCGCAGCAGCAAGGGACAAGCTGAAGAGCTTCAGCCCCACCGACCTGATCAAGGCGGTCGCGCCGGACCCGGCCAACCAGCTCGCAGCACCCGAAGTGGCCTGGGAGTACTACGACGGGCAACGCTGGTCGGCGCTCGGTGTGGACGGCGATGCGCAGGTGGTCGCGCTGCAGGCGTCCGGCTCGCTGCGGTTCACGGTCCCGGACGACATCGCGGACGCCGACATCGACGGCGACGTCCGGAGGTGGCTGCGGGCGCGGCTGGCTGCCGGCTCCTACTCCCACCTGCGGCTGGTGAGCTGGACCGACAAGTCCGACGTGATCAACTTCCTGCCGGTCGTCGAGCCCCGCGCGCCGATGCTCGACCGGGTCGAGGTGTTCTACGAGCACACCTCCCCCGCCCGCGACGCGCAGGCCGTCGTGGTCAGCGACGACCACGACACCAGGGACCTCACGGCCGCGGTCACCTGGCCCGGGCCGGGCGCTGCGCCGTTCCGGCCGATGCCCGAGCGCGCTCCCTGCCTCTACCTCGGGCTGACCGGGGAGCTGCCGGCCGACCAGATCGGGATCTGGCTCCAGTTGCCGGACGCCTCCCCCTGGGACGCCCCGCACCGTCCGGTGTGGGAGGGCTACGACGGGCGTGAATGGGTGCGCCTGCCCACCACGGACGGCACCGACGGGCTCCGGCGCACCGGCATCGTGCAACTCGTCTGGCCGGGCACCGCCGGAACGGCCGGGGTCACGGTGGCGGGCGCCCGCGGGACGTCGATCACGCTCCTCGGGCAGGGCGCCGCCCTGCGGTTCACCCCGGGACAGCGGCTGGTCCTGTCCGACCTGCAGGGACAGGAGCCGGTGGTCGTCGCCGGCGTGGACGGCGAGACCGTGACCACCCGGGCGGCACTCCCCCGCACCTTCGCCGGTGGATCGCTGCGGCCGGCCCCCCCGGCGCGGTTCGGGCTGCCGCGGACCTGGCTCCGGGCGACGTTCGACGCCGCCGCGCCCGCCCCCGAACTGGTCGTGACGGGCCTGGCCGCGCACGCGGTCGAGGTCGCCCAGGTCGAGACGCTGAGCGACGAGCTCCTGGGTTCGGGGGACGGCTCCCCCGGCCAGCTCCTGGTGTCCCGCCGCTCCCCCGTGGCCGGCGACGTCAGGCTCGAGGTGCGGGAGCTCGACGGTGACCGCGCCGACCTTGACGCCGACGTCCTCACCCGGACGCTTGCCGCAGACGGGATCGATCCCGCGACCATTCGGACCGTTCGCGACGCGCGCACCGGCCGCGTGAGCGAGGTGTGGGTGCCGTGGGCGGTCGTCCCTTCCCTGGGCGCCGCCGGGCCCACGGACCGCGTGTTCGTCGTTGACCAGGCCGAGGGCCGCTTCCTGTTCGGCGGCGCCGGACACGGCCGACCGCTGCCCGAGGGCCGCGACAACGTGCGCCTGGGCCGGTACCGCACCTGCGGAGGCGCGGTCGGGAACGTCCCCGCCGGCTCCCTGACCCAGTTGCTGAGCGCGGTCGCCGTCACCGTCATCGGGAACCCGGAGCCTGCCTCGGGCGGTGCCGACGTGGAGCGGCTGCAGGACGCCCTGCTGCGGGGGCCGGGCCTGCTGCGCCACCGGCGGCTCGCGCTGACCGAGGCCGACGTGGCAGCGATCGCCGTCGAGGCATCCCCGGCCGTGGTGCGGGCCCGGGCCGTCGGAGCAATGGACGCGGCCGGACGGCCGGCCCCCGGTCAGGTCCGGGTGGTGATCATGCCGCGCGACGGTACCCCGCGTCCCGAACCAGGTCCCGCCCTGCTGGCGCTCGTGCACGACGCGGTGGCCGCAGCGTCCCCGGCCGTCGCCACCAGCATCACCGTGACCGGTGCGTCCTACGCCCCGGTCGGGGTGTCCGGCACCGTTCTCCCGCTGCGGGCCGGGGAGGCCGGTGTGGTCCGTGAACGCGTCCTCGCGGCCGTCGAGGAGTTCCTCCACCCCCTGCGCGGTGGTCCCGAAGGCGCCGGATGGGACTTCGGCAGGGGCGTCCACATCTCCGACCTGGCCCGCGTGCTGGAGGCGGTGCCGGGCGTCGACACCCTGACCGACCTGTGGCTCACCCGCGACGACGTCCCGGTGGGCGACACCGCTGCCGTCCGCGTCGATCAGGTCGTGTGCGCAGGACCCTGCGTGATCCGGCTCGGAGGAGGGACCTGACATGCCGTTGTTCCCACCGGTCACCGACACCCTGCGCTGGGACGATCTGGTGCGGCAGGGCCGTGCCCAGCTGCCGCTCGTCGCGTCGGAGTGGACCGACCAGAACACCAGCGACCCCGGCATCGCCGCGCTTGAGCTGCTGTCCTGGCTCGTGGAGGCGGACGCCTACCGCGCTGCGGCGGTCACCGACCGGGAGCGACGGCGACTGCTGGCCCTCACCGGCTGGGTGGCGGGCCCGGCCCGCGCCGCCCGCTGCCTGGTGGCCGTGGGGGGACCTCCGGGCACCGTCGTCCCGGCCGGCCTCGCCGGCTCGGCGCAACGCGACGCGACCACGATTCCCCTCGTGCTCGACGAGGACGTCGTCGCCAGCGGATGCGAACTCGTCGCCCTCGCGGCCGCCGGCCCGGAGGCCGACGGCGCCGGCTATCGCACCGACTGCTTCGACCTGTTGCGGAGCAGGACGGCGCGACGCCCGCTCCAGCCGTTCGGCACCGACCCGGCGCCCGGCTGCAGCCTGGTGATCGGGCTGCGGGGCGGCGGTGCAGGCACCCCGGCGGTCGGTGCCGGTCCGCTGGACCTGTGGCTCGACGCCGGTGACGGCCTGTGGCTGCCCGAGTCAGCCGCCGGAGGAACCCATCACAGCGTGCGCACCGCCTGGGACACCTGGGACGGGACCACCTGGGTGCCGTTGCCCGACACCTCCGTGGAGGACCGGACGGCGGCAGCGACCCGCAGCGGACGGGTGCGGCTGGTTCTGCCCAGCGTGCCGGCCACGACGCTCGGTGACCAGGCCGTCGGGCTGCTGGCCGGCACCACAGCCGCCTGGCTGCGGCTCCGGCTCGTCGGCGGCCGGCACGAGGTCGCCCCGGTGCTCGGCGGGCTGTGGCTGGATGCCGGCCCGGCGACCGCCGCCGCCCCGTTCAGCAGCAGCCTCGAGCTGCCGGCCGGCGCGATCACCAGCGGCGTTCCAATCCCCGCGTCGCCCCTGCCGCGGGCCGTGGTGCGCCTCGTCACGGCAGCGGACGGCACCGTCCTCGCGGCACACCTCGAACCGCCGTCGGCCGTTCCCGGCCCGGACGACCTCCCCGCTGTCGACGTGCTGGTCTGGCAGCAGCCGACCGCCGTCGCCCCGGGACGGCTGCACGCCGACCTGGCCGTGCTCGGGGTCGCTGCCGGTGTCCCGCTGGAGTCGTTCCGGCTGCCCGCTGCGTGGTGCGGTGCCGCGCCGCGGCTGTGGGCCGTCGACCGGTCCGGAACCGGCCTGCCGGTGCGGGTCGTCGACGACCTCGTCCTGCTCCGGGCCACCGAGCTCGGCGCCTGCCTCGACCCGGACGGCATCACGGTCCACTTCGGGGACGGCAGGCTGGGCCGCACCCTGCCCGCAGGGGCGACCATGCTCGCCGCGGGTACCTGGACGGTGACGGCCGGGGTCGGCGACCTGCGTCCGCCCCTACCGGTCGAGGTACCGGTCGACGACCGGACGCAGGCCCTGCTGGGCGGGGCGGCCGGAGCCGTTGCCCTCATGCCGGTCGCCGCGATCACGGCGGGCAGCCCTGCCGAGGACACCACCGAGGTGGCCGCCCGGGCCGAACGTGCGCTGTGGGTGCACGACCGGCTCGCCGGGGCGGCAGGCGGGGCCGGCGGCAGCCTGGACGGCCTCGGACTTGCCGCCATCAGAACACTCGACGTGCCGGAACGCGCGGTCACCGGCCCTGACGTGGAGCGGATCGCCCTCGCCACACCGGGCACCGCGCTGCGGCGGGCCCGCGCCCTCGTCGGGGTCGACCCGCGCCTGCCCGGCCTGCGCGCGTCCGGGTGCCTCACCGTCGTGGTTGTGCCGGGGCTTCCGGTGGCGCGGCCAGAGCCCACCGCCGCCGTCCTTGCCCGGGTGCGCAGCCACCTGGAAGAGACCCGCACCCTCGGCACCCGTGTCTTCGTCGTCGCGCCGCAGTACGCCGTGATCTCCGTCACGGCCGAACTCATCCTCCTCGACGGCGCCCAGTCCCCGGCGACGCTGGCAGCAGCCCGGGCTGCCCTGGCCGGCTTCCTGCACCCGGTGACCGGCGGCCCGTCGGGCCAGGGCTGGGCCTTCGGCCGGGCGGTACGGCGCAGCGAGATCCTCCAGCTCCTCGACCTCGTCCCCGGCGTCGACGACGTTGGATCGCTGACCCTGGCGAGGGAGCCGGGGTCGGCGGACTGCGGCGACGTGGCACTGTGCCCCACCGAGCTGGCCCTCGCGGGCACTCTCTCGCTCACCGCGACCCCACCCACATCAGGAGGTGCGCGATGACCGCAACGCCACGCAGCCGGCGCGACGCCCCCCGGTTGCAGCAGGTGTCCGGCGCCTGGGTCCTCGCGCAGGACTTCCGCGACGCGGCGGCTATCGGGACGCTCAGGCTGGCCCAGCACCACATCGCGGCCCACCACTCCTGGGGAGTGTCCGGAGGGCTCGTGGTGACGCTGTACCGGGGGCAGCTGTGGGTCGGTGCTGGCTGCGCCGTCGACCGCTGCGGCCGGACGGCGATCCTGCCCGCCGCTGTCCAGCTCACCTACGGGGAGAACACCGCGGGCCTGGTGGCGCTCACCCTGTGCGGGGACGGCCCGCAGGCGCGGGTCGTCGTCCGGGAGCCCGGGCGCGCCCAGGACCTGGACATCCCGCTGGCCCGGATCGACACCGACGGCACCGTCCACGACGGCGACGGTGACCGGCAGTGGCTTCGCCGGCCCGGACCCTGCCGCCGGCTCGGCGGCGTCGTGCCGCGGGGAGCGCCGGTCGTGGCCGGCAGCATGTCACACGCGTGGTCCGTGGAGGTCGACCTCGCGGCGTACCGGCTCGAGGTGCCACCGGCCGTCGTCGTCGTTCCCGCCGGGGCGCCCGTCGACCCGCTGGTCATGGTGACGACCGTCCAGGTGACGTCCCTCAGCGAGACCGGCTTCACCGCCCTGGTGCGGCACGCCGTCAACCTGATCGCCGGCATCGGCCCCACCCCCGTCCTGACTGCGCCCCACGCCGTCTCCTGGCTGGCGGTCGTGCCGGCCGCCCGTCCCGAATTCCCGCCAGAGGAGGCCTTGTGACCATCGCAACCGAACCCCTGCCCCGCGCCGAGCGTCCGGTGTTCTTCCCCGGGCAGCTTCTCGTCGCGGCGGACGTCAACGCCGGCGCGGATGTCGAGCGGGGGCTGCGCCTGCTTCATCACCGGATGCTCCACGGCTGGGGCATCGCCTCCGGTCTGGCGGTCGGCGGCTCGCGCGGTGACACGCAGGTGTTGCTGGCAGCCGGGTACGCGCTCGACGCCGCCGGGCGCGAGCTCGTGGTGCCCGAGCCCGTCAACGTGCCGATCCCGCCCGTGTCCGCTGCACCGGACGGCGGACCGCTGGCCTTCTGTCTGGTGTTGCGCTGGACCGACGATGAGGACGCACTGGTGCTCGACCGGCCCGGCGCGTGCGGTGCGGAGGGCGCGGTGCGCCGCAGCGACGCCCCGACGATCGCCTGGCTGGATCCGGGCGCCATCCGGGCCGGTGGGGACATCGTCCTGGCCGAGGTGGAGGTGCGCGGCTGCCGCCTGCAGGCCGCGCCGGACCCGTCCCTGCGCCGGCTGCTCAACCCGCCGCCCACACCGTACGTCGCGGCAGGTGCGACCGGTTCGGGCAGCACCGGCTGGCTGGTGCGGGCCGCGCTCGGCGGCGCCCCGATCGCCGTCTACACCGACGTGGACACGGCCGAGGCGGGGTTCGGCGACGTGCCGGTGTACGTCGCCCGGGTGCAGGGCGAGCGACTGCTCGACGCCGCCCTGTCCCCGACCGGCGCGCCGGCGCTGCTCGACGGGACCCCACTGGTCGAGGCGGCCGAACCCGGACGCTTCCGGCTTGTCGTCCCGCTGGTGACCGGCACGGCGCTCGCCGACGGTGCCGCCGTCGACCTCAACCCGTCGTCGATCATCACCGACGCGACCCTCCCCGACCTGCTGATGACCACCCTCGGATGGAGCGTGGAGTGGATCGGGGTGCAGTCATGACGGCGTTCCGGTGGCTCTCCGGCGGTGCGTGGGACGCCGCGACCCTGACGGGCACGACCGTGGAGGGCGGCGACCTGGTGCTCCCCGCGGCGGGTTCACCGACGGCCCGCCACGGCGTGGCCGTGATCGCTGCGGGGGCGCCGGCCCCGGCCCAGCGCGAGTCGTCCACCGACGACCGGTGGCGCCGGGTCGTGCTGCGTCTCGGCGCCCCGGTGCCCCCCGCGTGCTGGGTGAGGGTGTGGACGCTGGTCGCAGCACCTGGCGTGGTACCGGGCGTCCCCGACGCGCTCATCGACGCCGACGACCGCGCCCCGCTGCCCGCGGTGGCCGGCCGCTGGCGTGCGGCCGCCCTCGACGCGCTGGACGTCCGGGTGCTCTGCCCGGACGCCGGACAGCTGTGGGTGGCCGTCGAGCTCGGCGGGGACGGCACGGCGTCCCCGAGGGTGACCGATGTGCGGGTGGAGACCGGCGACGACGGCCCGGTCACCCAGCTGCCGGTGGCCTACCGCGGCGACGTGCTGGACAGGTCGGTTCCGGTGGACGACGGCGACGGCGTCCTGGGCCGCTACCTCGGCCTGCTGGGAGGCGAACTCGAGCAGCTGGCTTCGGTCGTCGACGAGCTGCCCGCCCTGTTCAGCGTCGAGGTGGCACCCGACCGGGCGGACAGCTCGTGGGTGGAGCGGCTCGCGACCTGGGTGGCGCTCGAGCCGGCCCGGCTGCCGTCCGGTGACGCTGGCCGTCGCGAGAGCGTCGCCACGGCGGTGGAGAGGCACGGCTGGCGCGGCACCCGGCGTGGGCTGGTCGACCAGGTCCGCAGGGAGACCGGGCTCACCGTCGAGGTGGTCGAACCGCTGGCCTCAGCCGCGGTCTGGCGGCTGGACGGGGTTGCCGCGACGAGCGCGCTGGGGATGTCGACCGGACTGGTGGCAGCAGATCCCGGCCCGCCCGCGCTGGACCGCACCGCCTATCTGGACGCGTCGATGCTGGTGTCGGCCACTGAGGCGGGGTTGCCAGTCCACGCCCATCTCGCCCACCGCATCTGCGTCCACGTGCCCGACGGCACCCCGGCGCAGGTGGCATCCGTGGACGTGGTCGTCCAGCGTGAGCGGCCGGCGCATGTGCTGGCGCGGACGTGCGCGGTCAGCCACACGACCGGCGTCCCGACGGTGGTCGGGATCGACGCCCTGCCGCCGGAGGGGCCGCCCGGCCTAGCCGGCGGCGAAGCCTTCAGCCCCGACGTGGACGGCCCCGGTGCCCGCATCGGCACCGTGCGGCTGCCGCCGGGGCTCCCCGAGGTCCACGACCACGACTCGTCACCGACCCCTGCCGCAGCGGGGGCGCCGTCCACCAAGCCCGACCCAGAACCGACAGGAGACCGGCCATGACCGCACCGACAACAGAGGTTCACCACACCTACGACCTCGCGACCGGCCCCGCCCCGGCCGGCACCCGGCACCACGGCCCGGGCTGCGGGTGCGGGGGCGCCGACTGCGACCCGCCGCGCGCTCTGGAGCGCAACCGGTTCTTCCCCCGGAAGCTGATGGAGGTCCGCCACTGGCAGGCGGAGCAGGCTTACCATCGCACGGCGCTGCAGCAGGTGACGCGCCTGGGCCTGGGCAGCGGCGTCCTGTGCGGGCTGGAGGTCGACCTCCTGGCAACCGGAGAGGTGGAGATCAGCGCCGGGATCGCCGTGGACGGGAGAGGCCGCCAGATCGTGGTGCCCCGCACGGTGGTGGTGGACCCGTCCCGCCTCACCGACTGCGCCGGAGTGTCCTCACCGGATCCGGTCGTCGACGGCGCGGTCACGGTGTGGGTCTGCTACCACGAGTGCGGCACCGACCTGGTCGCGTTGCCGGATGCCTGCGGGGACACCCGGTGCGTCCCCGGCATGGTGGCGGAGACCTTCGCCGTCGCGGTGACCGCGGGCGTTACCGAGCGCAACGGCCTTCCCGACGGGGTGTGCGACGAGCTGTTCGGGCACCCGTCCGCAGCCCCCGCCGGCGAGGCGGGCGGCACCGACACGCAGACCGATCCGCGGGCACTGCTCGACCGGCTGGTCCCCCGCGGCTGCGGGTGCGACGAGGGCTGCGTCCCCGTTGCGGTGGTGACGCTCGACGCCAAGAACGGAGACCGGCTCGACACGTCGGTGCGCACGGTCATCCGTTCGAACCGCGAGCTCCTCGACCTGATCCTGTGCCTGGCCGATCACGTGCGCGATTGCTGCGTGACCACGGTCGTGGCGCCGCCCCGGGTGGTCGGCCTGTGGCCGTGGCCTGATGACCAGGGATCGGGCTGGGAGGACCTGCGGCGCAGCCAGCGCCTCGAACTGGCCTTCGACCGGGACATGGCCGAGCAGGGACTCGACGACCCGGACGCCTGGCTGGGGGTCTGGCTGCTCGACCCCGAGGCGGGGGCGCGGCGGCTGCCGCTGGCCCGGTCGGCCGGGGCACTCACGAAGGTCGCGGTGCCCGCCGGAGGGGACGGCGCAGCGTACGGGGTGAAGCTGGACCCCGCCGAGGCCGGGCCGCGCTCGGTGCTGGTCGTGATGGCGCGATCGACCCAGCCGGGGCCGATCCGGGCCGCCGGAACGGACCAGCTGGGCCTCGACGCGGAGCTCGCCGCGACCGGACTCGACCAGGGCCAGCGGGACGCGTTGTGGAAGCTCGCGGCCGGAGGCGGGCCGGACGGCTCGCTGACCGCGCTCGCCGGTGCGGCGGCAGCCGGCATCCCGGCATGGCTGCCGACGGGGGACGGGACGGCAGGAGGGGAACTCCACGTCGCGCTCGTCCCGCCGCGGAAGGTTCTGCCCGCGCCACAGCTGCTCTCGGTGTGGCCGGCCGGTGCGCTGATGCTCGGCCCGAACGAGCCGGACGGTGCGGAGGCCTGGCGCATGTTCCTGGAGCAGCCGCGGATCGAGCTGCTGGTGTCGCGGGCACTGGCTGCGGATGCGCTGGCCAACCCGGACGACTGGCTGCGGATGTGGCATGGGACGCGGGACGGCGACCGGCTGTACGCAGTGGAGCGGGTCGGTCTGGAGCGCGGGACGGCCGAGCCGCAGGCCGACGGCACCGTCCGCTACCGGTTCGGGCTGCGCAAGATCGAGCAGCAGTGGGATCCGGACAACTTCCTCGTCCAGTTGCGCTCGACGCCGCCGCTGGTGGGCGGATCGCCGCTCGGGGAGGCGGACCCGCAGGTGCTGCTGGACGCGGACGTCGCCGGGACGTCGCTTGACTCCCAGACGCTGTTCACGCTCTGGAGCGGCGGTCCCGTGCCGAACGGCATCCCGTGGGCGCTCCAGCCGACGGACAGGATGACCCTGCACGACGGCGTCGAGGGCGGCCTGGCCTGCTGGGGCTTCGCCGTCCGACGGCCGTGAGCACACACACCAACAACGAGCGACGAGGTGAGAGCGATGACTGAGACGAGGACGCTGGAGCTGGGGCTCGGCACGACGGGCCTGGCGGTGAGCGACTGTTCGGAGTGCGGCGGCGGCGCGTCGACCGGCGGCTGCCGCGACTGCGGAGCCGGCGGTGGGGGGTGCAGCGGGGGGTGCGGCTGCTCGGCGGGTTGCTCCTGCGGTAGCGGAGTGAGCGAGCGTCCGCGGTGGTTCGCCGGGCAGCTGGTGAGCCCACCGGACCTCACCGCGGTGCAGGACTGGACGCTGGCGCGCCTGCGGCGCCACAACCGGATGCTGCACGGCTGGGGGATCTCGTGCGGGTTGGTGGTTGCAGCGACGATGTCGCAGCAGAGCGGAGAGCAGGTGCCGTGGTCGGTGACCCTGGGCTCCGGGTACGCCCTGTCGGGGTGTGGGGACGAGGTCTGCGTGCCGTGCCCGGTGACGATCGACATCCGGCAGCCACGCCCCGATCCGGCCGACGCCTGCCCGCCGCCGGTGGATCCGTGGTGTGCCCCGGTGCGCAGCCGCCGGGACCCGGAGCGGGTGTACTACCTGGCTGTCCGCTATGCCGAGCGGCTCGTCCGTCCGGTGCAGGCAAGCGCCTGCGGGTGCGGCTGCGACGGCGACCCGTGCGAGTACTCGCGGATCGAGGAGGGCTACGAGCTCGCGATCCTTGAGGAGCTGCCGGACTGCTACCAGCGGGAGACCTCCGTCCGCGGGCAGGACGTGGCAGAGGTCGCGCCGAACAGCCTGTGGGGAGGCTCGACCTCCGCTGACCTCCGCGAGGCGATCGCGTGCTCGCCGAGGATGGCCGAACAAGGCGGGAGGCCGTGTCCGGACTGCTGCTCGCCCTGGGTGGTGCTGGCGGACCTGCGGGTGGATGCGACCGGAACCGTCCGGGTCTCGACGGTGCACCGCCGCTACCTGGTCACGTTCGCGAACTACGGGTTCACCTGCGGCTACCAGCGGGTCGTCCAGGAGGAGCGGGTGCTGTCGGCGGCCGAGCGGGACGTGGTGGTCTCGTCCTTCGCCAACTCGGCAGGCGAGTTGGCGCGAAAGGGAGCGCCGGATGCGCTCGTCGCGGCGCCCGCGCTCTCCCTGCGAGGGGCGGCCCGAAGCCGGGTGCTGCGCGACCTGATCGGGCAGCGGACGGTCGCCGAGCTGGCGAAGTCCGACCTTGAGGGCCTGCGGGCGGCCGCGACCGGCATGGGTGCCGAGCCGGAGGCCGTGCAGCAACTCCACGACCTCGCGAGCCTGGTGGTGCGGTTGTCCAAGGGCTGAGGAACCCGGACGCTGTTCAGTCGCCGGCATCGTCGACGAACTTCGAGCCAACCGCAGCGCTCGTCACACACCGGCCTGCTGTTTGGTGCATGATCGTTGTTGGGAAGCCGGCGCCACCCATGCCGGATACCCGAACGGAGATCCGATGACCACCACCATCGCCACCGGACATCTGCAGGACACAATCCGCAGGATGTTCATCCCGTCCGACCGGAACGCCGAAGCGGCAGTCCGTCAGATGGAGGCACGCCGATACCGGGCCGCCGGAGAGGCCGAGCAGGCCCAGGCGCTGATCCGCACAGGAGCGATGGGCCGCCCGATGGTGTAGCCATCGCACCCATCACAGACGCGACCGGCCGGATCAACCGTGACACGCCACCCCTCCACCACGGTGCGAGCCGGCCATCACCTCTGGGGTGCTCACGCATTGCCCCAGGGCTGACCTGAACCCCGGTCCCACTGGAGCATCCGAACGCCAGGTTCGACCATTCGTCCTCCCCGCGCAGCGATGCACCCTGCCTGACCGGTGGGGTGCTGGGTGATGTCGATCAGCCATAGCGGTTCGGCCCCATCGCGGTGTCCGCTTCACCAGACCGTCGAACCCGCGGGCAGGTCCGCCCTCCGCTATGCCCGTGTTGCTTGCCGACCACCCAAGGTGTCCGTGGAGTACACAAGAGGCTGGCTGCGGGTTCTGCGGCCAGTCTCTGGAAGACTCACATCCATGGTCGGGCTGACAGGATTTGAATCGATAGGGAATGCGTTAGCCTAATCGCAGCAATAACGGCCAGTATGGGCCTATCGAGCGCCTTGACTAGGGTGTATGCTTTCTGGCGTGGAAGACGGACACGGACGCGTGAGCTCCGCTCCCGACAGGCCATAAAGTACGTGAAGTGCACGAAGAATACTGTCCGGAGATGACCGCAAATGACCGCAGAAATGCCTTTGAATAGCCGCTCGAACGTGGTCCCGCTGCGACGTCCGCAGCCCGAGCCGCGGCCAACCGTGCGCCGGCGTCCGCGGCGCGCCTTCGGAGCCGTTCGCGAGCTCGCGTCCGGTCGGTTCCAGGCGTACTACACCGTCGACGGAAAGCGGTTCCTCGCACCGACGACGTTCTTCACCCGCGGCGACGCCAGTGCGTGGTTGGCGATGCGTGAGGCGGAACTGGTCGAGCACCGGTGGAAGCCCGCTCCCCCGCCGGACCCGACAAGGGTGCTGTTGGGCGACTACTTCGGGACCTGGCTGGCTGGGCGGGACCTCTCTCCCAAGACGGCCTCCGCCTACCGCAGCCTGTTCTGGGGCCGGCTCGCCCCTTTCGCGGACTTCAGCCTCGACGAGTTCACGCCGATGATGATCAAGCGGTGGTGGGAAGAGACGGACAAGACCCACCCCTACGGGGCCCGTCGTGCCTACGAGCTTCTGCGCGCCATCCTGGCCACCGCCTCGCGGCCGGACGAGGACACTGACCACCCGCCGCTGATCCCGTTCAACCCGGCCCGCCTGAGCGCAAAGACCCTTAGGCGGGCCGCAGGGGCAGCTGGGCACTTCCGCCGGCCGCGCACGCGCGTCCAGCCTGCAACTCTGGAGGAGCTCGACATCATCGTCCGGGAGATGCCCGACCGCTACCGGGCGATGGTCCTGCTCGCCGCCTGGTGCGCGCCGCGGTTCGGTGAGCTCACCGAGCTGCGTCGCAAGGACCTGGCCATCCGCATGGACAAGGACGGCAACCCGGTCTCCGGCGTGGTGCACATCGTCAGGGCCGTGATCTGGCCGTCGGCTGACGAGCCGCTGATCAAGGAACCCAAGTCCGAGGCCGGCATCCGCGACGTGGCCATCCCGCCCCACATCCTGCCCGCCCTCGTCGAGCACCTCGACAACTGGGCCGCGCCGGGCCAGGAGGGGCTGCTGTTCCCCGCGGTGGAGTCCGGCGGTCACATGAAGAGCGGCGCGCTCTACAAGGTCTACCGCCGAGCCCGGGCTATTGCCGGGCGTCCGGACATGCGCTGGCATGACCTCCGCCATACCGGTGCCACCATGGCCGCCCAGGCCGGCGCCACCCTCGCCGAGCTGATGAACCGCCTCGGCCACGCCAACGCCGCTGCCGCGCTCATCTATCAGCACGCCGCTGCCGGACGCGACGAGGAGATCGCACGCAGGCTCTCTGAGATGGCGAGAAACACAGCTCGCGGTTGAGAAGCGGGACTTGACCGCTCCCAACTCCGCAACAGTGGATATCTCGCCAGACCAAGAGCGACCTGGCGCCTAGTGGCCCACAGCTTCCAGGAGAGCCTTCGGTGGGACCCCGTAGAGGCGCAGTAGCGCCGTTGTCACGGCGTAAGCGGCGGTGAAGAGGTCGCCTTCGTAGCCCTCGTCGATTCCGATCCACCAGTTGGGCATCGACGTAGTGGGCTGAGTGAATCCAAGGCGTACCAGCTCTGTCTCACTATCCGGCGGGAGTGGGCGATCCTGTGGCAGGAACTGGGCGGCGGGCACCTCGATTAGCACCTGGTCTGCGTCGTATGAGGCGGCTTGGTAGAACACGTCACCGACCTCGACAGTGAGCGACCGTCCCGTTCCCCGCAAGGCGAGCAGCTGTCGACTAATGCCGGCCGCAATCCTCAGGGGCACGTCCATGGTGCTGATTCTCCCTCTGGGCCGGGCTACCGACGGGTGGTCTAGCTCCGTAGAGCGCCCTCAGCCTGCAGCACGAGTCGCAACTCCGGGCTGGTCCGATTCATGCGCTACCCGGACCCTCATGGGATGGAGAATACTCCCGTCCGGTCCGTAGTGTTCGTGCCTAGTTCGCGACCAAGCCCGATGATCCCCAGCCGAGGAGATGCGCCAGCGCGCCGGAGTGCCTTTGACCGCTCGCTACGGTCGGGGCTCTAGCACGGCGTGATCTTGGGCGGCGCGTCGGAGTCCGGGCAGGGGTCGAGGTCTTCCAAGGATGGACGATTTGCGCCAAGGATCTCCACGGACACCCGCCCCGCCGGCGACTACCCTTTTCTCCGTCCGCCGGACCTTGCACGCTGGCACAACCCTGTTCTCCCACAAGCACTAGAGCCGCCTCGGCGCCCTGTTCGCCGACGACTCCAGGTCCAGGTCGAGGTTCACCTTGACCGCCTATCAGCGAGTGATGATCCCCAGCTGCACCCTCGATTGTGAAGGGACCCTTCGACCTCTCCGAGGCCGAGTTGGCGCGGCAAGTTGTCGAGGTCGAGCGTCAACGGCTGCTCGCGGCGTCCCATTGATGCTGGTTACCCGAGCCCGCCCTGAAGGATACCCATCCTGCCGATACGCTCGATGCGATCGCGACTGGCGGATCCAATGACGGAGGCATGCGCATGCGCACGATTCACGATGCCTGGGGCCCTGAGCAGCCTGAGCTCACGGGACTCCTGGGCGGAGACGTACCGTGGCGGTTCTGGACGCCGGAAGTCATCCGGGCGGTTGCGGGCGGTAGACATTGCGCGATGCCGCCGCTCCCCCACCGCGGCGCGAGTTTGTGGAGACGGGTGGAAGCATGGGGCCCGCTTCTGCCGTTGTTGCATTTTCACCTCGGTTGGCCGCGGGTCGACGTAGGGCTATCCCGGTGGGCCGCGACCGGCTTCGACCCAATGGACGACCCCACCCTCAAGTTCATCCGGAATCAGTGGGGGCAAGGCCTTGCCGGATTCGTCTTGTGGTCTGCTGAAACGTCTGGCGCTCCGAAGCCGACGCCGCTCGGTGCCGGTGTGCTGGCACAGCTCCGGGCCGCCGAGCGGGCCAGCGATGTCGCTGGCCCGTCGGGCCTTCACCTAGAGAACCATTGGAGCCTCGACGCTAGTGGACACTGGTCGGGGCCCAACGACCCACCCTCCGACGAGAGCCACGTGGATGATGCGGTCGAGCGTCGAGAGGGCGGAGAGGGCCAGTTGGGCATCATCGTGTCCGTCTACAACGGCTGGTATCGGCTTCTCACGGCCGTCGGCGACGAGCTGCCACCATTGGCCAGTGGTCGCTCTTGGCGCGTCCGCGTGACCATCGCACCCATTGGGTTCGTCGGCGAGTTCCGAAAGTCGCGCGACTCGGGGCGGTGGTTCACGGGAAGACATCGTGCCCACGCACTGGGAGTCGAGTGAAAGTACTCGAGATGGCACTCTGATTTGGCCCACCTGACGCTAGTCGACGTTGTCACCTATCGGTGCAGCAGACCCGGTGAAGTCGCCTGTGCGCTGTCAGTGCCGTGCGCGATGATGCCTGTGCTGGCCGATGTAGCGGGAGGCGTACTCGGAGATGAGTGACGGGCTGTTCCATCTGGTGGGGAAGCGTCTGGTAGCGATGCGCGTCGCGCCGTACGACGCCGAGGATGTGCTGCAGGAGTTGATCGAGCAGTACCCGGATCTGCTTGCTGGCGCGCAGATGTCTCCGGGTGACCCACGACGCTGGCTTCTCATCAAGCGGGAGCAGTCCGTTCCCGACAGTGACGTGTCCACTGGCCGATGGAGTGTCGACCACCTGTTCGTGGATCAGGACGCGGTGCCGACGTTGGTCGAAGTGAAGCGCTCGACAGACACGAGGATTCGCCGCGAGGTGGTCGGCCAGATGCTCGACTATGCCGCCAACGGCGTGCGCTACTGGCCCGCCGCCGGCCTCCAGGCTGCGTTTGAGGCGACCCAGACTGCCGCTGGCAACAACGCCGCAGAGGCGATCGCCGAGCTTCGAGATGACGCAACCCTGAGCATCGAGGACTTCTTCGCGCAGGTCGAGACCAACCTTCGCGCCGGACGTCTGCGGCTGGTGTTCGTCGCGGATGTCATTCCTGACGAACTGCTGCGAATCGTGGAGTTCCTCAACGGGCAGATGAGCCAGACCGAGGTCTACGCCGTGGAGGTCAAGCAGTACCGAGCCGACGAGGACGATGACCTGATCATTGCCCCGAGGCTCCTCGGACGCAGCGCAACCGTCACTGCGAAGCCCGGCCGCGGCGCCTCGGGCCGCACGCGCGAGGATGTGCTCGCGTCTTCCACAGCAGACACCCGCAGGATGCTGGAGCTTGTCACTGAGTTGGCCCAAGAGCAGGGGCTAGAGCTGCGCGAGACACCAGTCGGCCTCGTCCTCGCGTACCCCGAGCGGAAGTGGCTCGCGACGGTCTACCTCGATCCTTACAACTACCTGGAGGTCTACATCCAGGAACTCCGCAATCGCGGTTGGGATGGCGAGGCGGACAGTTCGATCGCAGCTCTCCAGAGGATCACCACCAAACGACTTCCGCCGAAGCACCCCGCCGTCCCGGCCATGGACGTGGTTGCACACTGGCAAGCGGTCAAGGAGGTTCTGGTCGGCATGGCCGCTCTCTACCGGACCTCCCAGGAATGACGGACCACAAGGCGGGGACTGACGACTGGGATCTCGACCGCGAAGGCCGGTGGGACCGCGACGGCGACGACGATCAGCCAGACCGAGGTCCTGACGTGTGGCTCGACCAGATCACAGGCCCCTTCGTTCGGGTTCAGCAGGCAAGAGTATCGGCCGCTTTCGGATCGCGAGGGGTGCTGGCGGCTAACCACCGACGGCGAGTAGTCGGCCCGCGCGACAGTCTTCAGGACGACCATGCTCGATGGTCACACCGACCGGCGTGTACCGACGCGGTCGATGGGCGTGTTGCTCCCTCAGCCGCCTGACCGCGACAGTCCCAAACGCCGTGGGTTGAACCCGTGGGCTCGTGAATGCGATTCGCGATATGGAGACCGCTCCAGTCAAAGTCGCCGTGGTAGCGGATACCGGCCGACGCGATGCTGAGCAATAGCGTCCGGCTCTCGACTGCTCAACCCAGGATGCGATGTGTAGCGGCCACCCGAATCGCCCGAGTCCTGCGGTTCGAAGGGCAGCCCGCGACGTCCGCAGGTGCGAGGGCTGGCTGCCGCCCGGCTTCCGGAGGAAGATCATCAACATGGTCGACGCTGGCTCAACAACCGTCGTTCCGGGGCCCCGAGTGTGGCGGATGGTCGGAGAGCCCGCATCCGGGACGGCCGGGTGTATAACCACCGACTGGAACGGAGTGATAGTCGCCCACGGGGTGACTGGTCCGTTCGGCGAGGATCTCGATCGGGCCGTTCGCGATGAGGTGCCTCTTGACGATCTCGTGTCGGCGCACCCCGACCTGTCTCTGACAGAGGTCGCGGACGATCTTCGGCACGAGTCCCGCTCGCCACTTGGGGCGCACGGCCTGGACGGGACGCCGTTCGAGACGGTCTTGGCGCTCGACGGATTCTCGCAGGGCTGCTGGCTGGTCGAGACCGCGTCGGGCTCACGTCACGCTTTCGACCTCGATCGCGGCACCTACCGGCGACTAGGCGGGCCGGAGGCGGCCGAACTCGCCATCGACGACGACTGGTACTACATCGCCTTCATGGCGGTCTGGCCGGCGGTGAACTCCACGTTCGGCGTCGCGCTCTTGGTTCCACCAGAGGATGGCAGCACGGCGCAGGACCAAGCCGTAGACATGATCCAGCTCACATCGACCTGGGTCACGCGGATCATCAAAGTGCCACAAGAGCTTCTCGAGGGAGCTCTTCCGGCACTCGCACCCGTGACCGAGGTGGAGGCGCTGACTCAAGCGCCTCCCCAGAATGCATGGATCCTCATGGGAAGCGAGCGCTCGCTCCTGGATCCCGACGACCTGGCTGACGAGGAAGGCTACACGTGGACGGTTCCCAAGCACGTCCAGCGTGGCGACCTGGCCTTGATGTACTACGTGGCGCCGATCAAGTCGGTGCTGTATGCCGCACGGATTCAGTCACCGCCGCTCTATGAGCCACCGCTTCTTGACGAGGAAGATCGCGCTACCTACCCGCACCAGTGGTGGGCTTCCATCAACGCCATCACCCCCACCGATCCGGTCGACTACTTGACCCTTAGGGACCTCTTTGACGGGCAGCTCGTCCTCAGGGGCAGAGCTGGAACCTACGTGCCGCCTGGTGCGGTCAGGGCGATCCGGGATGCCCAAGCTTCGGATCCGCGGCTCGACCTGGTTCTTCAGCTGCCCACCGGAGAGCCCGGGCTCCCGCCAGATCCCAAGGCCATGACGCTAGCTGAATGGTCACGCCTGGCGGCGGGGCGTTTCAAGGTCGAGCTACATGTTGAGGACTACGTGGTCAAGCCGCTACTGGAGATGATCGTCGACATGACGCCGGGCACGGCGTACCAATCGAAGGCGCACTTGGGCACGCTGGTCCCCGACTTCAGCCTGTACCTCGGAGCCGAGCTTGCTGCGCTTGTCGAGGTGAAGCTCGGCATTCGGGGACGGCAGGACGGCCGTGAGTGGGCGGGCCCCGACGTGGACCAACTGTTCCGATACTGCAGCCGGGCGAACGTTCCCGGCCTCCTCATCGACGCCAACCGCGTGATGCTGTTCGAACTGGCCACTCGCGAACCGGTAGCAGTCCTCGAGCGTTCACGGATGACGCAGGCCGAGGTGGGCATCATCGCCCGGCACGTGTTCCCCGGGCGTGCGGGCGCTGCCCCTGCCGACGCCATCTGGACCGACTCCTGAATCGCTGCGATCGCCCACCAGCTCACGGCCCACAACCCGGTCGGTGAACCATGAGGAAGCGTCCGCTGCAGTCGGGCCGCGTTGCGTGGGCCTACGTCGGGCCGAGGCGATCGAGAACCTCGGGTCCCCCGATGCTCCTGATGACATCTGGGTCCGCGACGACGACGAGCCGGTCCGTCGCTCGGGACATGCCGACGTATAGCCGCTCGCGGCTGCGGTCGCGAGTTCCGTCCTCGTTCACGCACAGTACGACTGCGCGTCGTTCCATGCCCTTGAAACCAAGGACGTGGCCGTAGAACACGTCTTCGTTCGACCAGAACTCGTCCCAGTAGGCGGCGAACCCGAGTGACTCCTGGCGTTCCTTCTGAACCGGGTGGCGAGCGCCCATGGTGAGCAGAGCGATGTCCTTGGGCTCCCAGCCCTCCTCGAGCAGGCGCTCGATCTGGTCGTCGGCGGCGCCGATCGCGTCAGCGGTGGCCACCTGCACGAACTCCACCCGCGGGCCGTCCCCGCCGCGCAGCACCATCGACGTCGGCGCGAGCGGGACGAAGCTCTGGGCGATCTGACGCGTGTTCCGTAGGTTGTGGTCCAAGACCAGCGGCACCATTGCCAGCGGCGGACGGCCGAACCGGGCGAAGACCCGCTGCCGCTCGTCGCTGTAGGCGAAGATGCCGCCGGACACCTCGTCGCGGAGCGCGCCGACCAACGGCGTCCACCAGTCGTCGGCGAAGTCCTGCGCCTCGTCGACGATGACGGAGTCGAACCGGTCCTGCGGAGTCAGTTCGGCCGCTCGAGCCGCCATCAACCGGGGCAGCTCAACCTCCCAGAAGTCGGACTCGTCCCGCGATCCGGTGATGTCGATCCCCCACTGGCGTGCCAAGTCTTCGAACGTTCCGACGAAGGCGGGCCGCTTGGCGCTAGACCCGGTCAGCAGGGAGCGCCGCAGGTGATGAGCCAAGCCGTAGCTGTAGCAGACGACCGCCAGTCGTTGGCGCTCTCCGGTGACCCGGCCGCTGGCGAGGTCGGACGCCTGCCGAATGGCGAGGACGGTCTTGCCGCTGCCCGCGCCGCCGCGGATCTCGACCCGGTTGAGTAGGCGGGTGACGCTAAGGAGTTGGGTCTGCTCCATCGTCAGCCGGTCGGCCAGCGACGCCCGATCTTCCGCGACGGCGACGACGTCCCGCGTCGGCAGGTTGCGGCCGACGAGGATGTCCCGGATCAGATCGATGTCGTCGCGGCTCGGGACTCGCGCGCCGGTGCGGTGCAACGAGGTGGTGTCCCACACGCGACGCCCCAGCTCCTCAAGATCACCCTTGCCGGACACTTGCCAGCGCGGGCACTCGGGAGTGGCGAAGTCGTCGGCGAGATTCGTCCGGGCCAGCACGACGTGGTGGCTCCAGCGGACCCTCGTCCGCGTCCACCGCGGATCGGCCTCGACGTAGTTGCGCAAGGCGTACGTCGCGTCGCGCGCCTGATCGACGGGATGGATCTGGGCGTCGCCGTCCTGCCGGGCGATCATCCACCGGCCGTCCGGTTCAACCCAGACGTGGCTGCCCTTGACCTCGACCACAACGATGCCGGCGTCAGGCATGAGGGCGACCAGGTCCGCCTCGTGATCCTTGTACCGATCGGAGAGCCGGTAGTTCGCCAACAGGACGCAGTCGTCGCCGAGTTGACGCTGGAGCCGCTGCCACACGTCTCTTTCGGACGTGGTGACGAAGGATGGCCGGGCGGGCGACGAGATGGCCAATGGAACCCCCGCGAGGTTGACGATCGAATGTGCTCCAACAATGGCACCACGAGTTCGCGCATGCGCGGGTTGGGTGCTTGCCTACAGACCCGCCGCAGTCGTGGGGCTCCCGGTCAACCTCGTCCCCATCGCTGAGTTGCGCGAACAGCTCCATCGAGACGCAGGATCCGGCGTCCGGCCACCGCGTCAGTCAGACCAAAGTGTCGGCGCCGCTGGACTCCATCATCCACGCCCGGATGTGCCCGGGAAACACTCGGCCGAAGTCGTCGGCGGTTTGGCCCTGCCAAGCAATGAGGTCAGCCTGCTGGGTGACGTCGCGGAAGTCTCCGTCCCGGACCCGAACGATTTTCGATGCCATGCGGTCGGGCTTGTCGTCCCACTTCACCGCGAACCCGAGTTCGGCCTCGATGGCTTCCCGGCGGTCGAATAGGTACCGGTAGAGCCCTTTGTTGTTGGTGATCCACAGGCGCGTGTAGATGCGCTGCTCAATCGAGTTCACCGCCAGTGAGACCTCGGTCCCACTCGTCCCGATCCCAATGTCGTACCAGGATTGAGGTCGTGGCGTTCTGCCCAGTGTGAGGTGCGGAGCGTTCTGCCCGCACCACTCCTTGAACAAGGCCCAGTATTGGATCTGGGCCGCGGCGTGGCCGCTGTCGGAGGAGTCACTCTTCGTGATTCGGTTGCGGCGGGCGGTGATCGTCGCATCGTCGATGTCTACGCCTGCCGCGTCGGCCAAGGCGCGGGCATCCATCAACTGGGTGCCAGAAGCGCGACCAGACGGATCGAAGACGACACCTTCGGCCGCCAGCACGTCCTGAGGTTCGTCCATGCGGTCGGGGTCACCCCAGCGGAACTGCGGAGACGGGCGACCGTCGTAGGTCAGGACGCGCCAGGCGCCGTCGATCGGGTTGTTCGCCACGGTCGTACCCACCGCAACCGGGTGGCTGCCGACTACGACCGCGACCTCGGTGTACGAGGTCCAGTTCCCCGGAGGGATCTGCTCGACAACCGGAGCCAGCCTGGCGAGCAGGCCCGCTCGTTCGACCTTGTCGACGAGGGATTCGTCCGGTCCAGGCCAGAGCGCGATGATCCGCTCAGCGAGCGTTCGCCCGCGGCTGAGGATCTCATCGGGACCCCACGCGTCGTGGGCAGCGATCGCCTTGTTCATCTCGAGCGGACTCTTGGCTAGCTGCACCCGCTTCCTCGCGAACGGGCTGTTCGACATCTCCGAGTTGTAGCCGGTCAGAGTCAGATTGCCGAGCGTGTGGACGAGGCGCTCATGCTCGACGGCGATGTCCGCCTCTGCGGCCAGCGCTTCAGCAAACTCATCGCGGGTGTCTTCCGAGAGCGTCTGAGGCAGGACGTGTTCGATCGTGAGACCTTTGAGGTCAGCCTTCTCCTTGCCCTCGTAGGACTCCTCCAGCCACCGCAGGATCAGGTTCTGCTGTTCCTTGCGCCCGTTGTGATAGAACGCGACAGCTTCCACGGCCTCGCGCACCTGTGCGTCAGTGGCGAAGTGCTTCCTTCCCTTCGACAAGTAGGCGCGCAGCGCGTGGTCGATGTCAGGTTGATCTCCGACCACCGCGACCGCCTGCAGCAGCGTCCTGTTCAGACCCGCGGTTGCGCGCCCAACCACGATTCGACGGACGAAGTACGAGATCAACGTCCGAAGCGCGTTCACGACCTGCTCTGTTGTTGCCGTGCCCGCCTCACGTCGGGCAAGCAGGCGCATCACGATCGGATAGGAGGTCGTTGATCCCCACGCCTTGACGCGGTCCAGCCAAATGCGGATCTCGGCATGAGATTCACGCGACGGCTCCAGAATCGAGGCCAGCACGTCGCCCAGCTTCGCGATGCGGCTGACCTCGTCCTCGATCTGCTTCGCCGTAGTCAGCTTGTCGAGCCGCTTCTGCTGGCCTGCGTAGGTATCGGTCTGCTTCGCGTTCTCATCGAATAGGACAAGGTCGAGCCAGAACAACAGCTCCAGGTTCTCCGGTGTCAGCTTGTCCTCCAACGGGTGCCACACCGACCGGTACACCGCGTTCGCGCGCTCCCCCAAACGCATGAACAGGTAGTTCTTCAGCAGGTCCGCCTGGGTCAACGGCAGGCCCGTGTTGTTCAGCGACTCGAAGATGCGATGCGCGTTGTCGCCGGGCTCGGCGACGACGGCCACCAGTGCAAGACCCCACAGCACGGCGTTCTCGAGTTCCTTGGGCGTGATCGAGTCATCGTCACCGGCCAGCTTGGAAACCTTCGCCTTCAGATGGCGGTACGTCTTCTCGACCCGGCTCTCGTCATCGACCTTGCCGAGGGACCGCACAATCGACTCGTAGACCTCGCGATCGTCCTGGGTCGGCAGGAGTTTTGTGGGCTGTTCCTTGACGAATCTGTTGATCAGGTACTGGGTGTCGATCGCCTCACGCGCTTCCTTCCCCTCGGTCTCACCGAGATGATCCCGCAGGGCGGCGAGCAGCAGGCTCAATGTAGTCAGGCGCTGCTGGCCGTCGACCACGAGCATGCGATTGAGACCAATCGCTCCGACGCCAGGAGTGGACGCGAGCACGAGCGATCCGATGAAGTGAGTCGCGTCGGGGCTTGTCCGCCGAAGGCGAGCGATGTCGATCAAGTCTGTCCAGAGCCGGTCGACATGCTCGCGCTTCCACGAATAGGTGCGCTGGAACAACGGGACGGCGTACTGCTTCTTCCCCTCGAGCACTTCCTCGAGGTTCGTCTCCTTGGCCTGAACCACTCCAGCCTCCATCGCCTGATCGTCTGGCCTCATCTTGCCGTGAGCCAACAAGATACGTCAGGCACTCCCGTGCTGCCCGATCGTGGGCGCTAAGCGAGCCCCAATCGGCCCGGTTCCTGCTGGACCGAGTGAGCCCCTCCACGGGCGTGACCTTCGTCTTGATGGACGCGATCTCGTTGTCATCGAGGTTGTACGTCACGCACAGCTGGGCGTCGATTCCAGGGATCCATACCTTTGTCGAGTTGTGCCGGCGCGACATTCGTGATGTCGAGCATGTTCGGGCGCGCTTGGTCGAGATGTACGTCACGCATGCTGGCGTCTCTGCCCCTGTCTCGAACGAGCGGGGATCCCCGTCGACGGTGAACAACACGGACAGGGCACCCGAGCCATGACGGTGTCACTGTTCGAGCCGCGTCAGAGCGCCGAACGCCGGCGGGTGCCTCTTCCATTTGGGCGTCGACGCGTGTGGCAAGTCCTCGGCCTGGAGAAGCGGCACCCGGCAGAGCGCAGCCAGAGCAGCGACCCGACCGCAACCCCCTTCTCCCGGAGGGCGGTTCCCCTCGCCATCGATGTTGACCAATCCCGTGAGTCCCGCCCCTTGTGTCCGTCACATCGGTTACGTTTCACCTAGAGGCTCGCATTGCCCGAGTCCCACCCTCCGTCACGCTGACACCCCTTGTCCTAAGGACCCTCGTTGAGCTTCGATCCCGAGCACGATCGGTTCGATCCCGGCTCGCGTATCTACCCAGTTGGACAGCACCCAATCGACTTCGTGCGCCTTGCCCGACCGCTGTCCCTGGGCACTCCTCCACACGCCGAACTCGCCGACCGCCCAGCAATTTCGTTGCCAGGGAGCGGCTGGACCCGCCCCCCGACCGAGTACTGTCGTCCGACCGAGGCGTTCGAACTGATCACGCTGGACGAGGCCGCCCAAACCGATCCCGGGTTCCAAGGCGACCTTGACCTGAGATCGGCGTTCTGGACCTCCGTACGCGGGCTGCCCTACCACTCAAAGGCGCTCAAGAACATCCGCAAGGGCGTCTGGGAGTGGTTCGAACTTGTTCCCGAGCCGGGTAACCCCTACGACTGCGACGCTGTCGCGGTCGACCTGAGAGGCGTCCGCATCGGGTACCTGAGCGAGAACATCGCGTACGGCATCCACGGTGGGATCCGATATCTGAACGGGGACAACAAGGCGTGCTACGTGCCAGGCATCGTCCGGAACCGCGAGGCGATCAATGTTGTTATCCCGACACGTTCCGCAATGAAGCGCCATGTGGACGAAGACACGATCGCCCGCGAACTCGACCTCGTGTGGGAGTCGCTGTCGCCTCAGGTTCGCGACCAGATCGCTGCGGACAAGTTCGAAACGACGCTCCGGACAGCGAAAGCAGCCATCGAATTCGCGAGTGTCGCACCACACCTCGGCTTTCCGTTGGTCCCGGACCCCGTCCGCATGCCGCGCGTGTGGGACAACCACCTTCGCGATAGGAAGCTCGCCCACAAGGCCGCTCTTGTTGCCGAGCGTGACGCGAATATCACGAAACTGTACGCGGAGGGACGGACGAGAAAGGACATCGCCGGCATCCTCTCGATCTCGACCACCACGGTCTCCAAGATCTTGGCAAAGGCGCAGACAGTCAGCAGCACCGTTCGTCCGCCATCGACGGCAGCTTCCCGTGCAACCACGCCGCCGCCCCCCGCCTCCAGCCGACCACAGACGCCCCCACAATCAACCGCCGCGACCCTGCCGAAGGAAGGAAGCTCGGTCATGAATCAACCCACCTCCGGGCCAACCCCACGCAAAACCCCGCCGCCTACGGGCGAGGAGCGGGACCGGTTCGAGGCACAGACCACTGAGGTGCTTGCGGCCCTGGAGATATGGAAGAAGGGACTGCTCACAGTTTCGGGAGCCAGCCGGCTGGTGAACTACAAGCCGACCAAGTCGCGATCGGTGACGATCGACTCACCCAACGCGGACGACATCCTCGGACGCCTCGACGCTGGTGGCGAGTGGACCTTTGAGGGTGCGAGGGACGACGATCCCGCCGAGCAGGGCACGACGGCGTTTGTTGCCGGGTCAGCCGCCCAGCCCGCCGTCTTGAAGTCGCCACTCCCGCACAAGGACCTGGGTCCGGTTCTCCGTTCGATCATGCGACAGGCGAACACCGAGTGGCTCGATCGCGGACTGCATGTCCTCTACCTCGCATTCGGCATGCTGGAGTGGCGAGATGTTGACGACTCTCGGTACGTCAGCCCTCTCGTCCTCGTGCCCGTCGATCTGGTTCCCCTCGGGCCTAGGGATGTGCCGCGGTTGACCGCCGCCGACGACGAGCCCGTCCTCAACCCGGCCCTCCGAGTGCAGCTAAGCAGGCTCGGAGTAGAGCTGCCGTCACCCGAGGACCTCGACGGACTGGACATCGAACTACAGCTGGTGGCCGTGCAGGAGGCGGTCGCCAAGAACGACGGCTGGCGCGTCAGCAGCCACGTGGTTCTGTCGATGTTCTCGTTCCACAAGGAGGCGATGTACAAGGACCTCGTCGAGAACGCAGACGCCATTCTGGCCCATCCCGTTGTCCGAATCCTCGGTACCTCCGACCCCCTCAAGCAGGCGGAGGGGCTGGGCTTCGATCCGATAGATCCTGACGACATCGACCGCGTTGCACCGCCTGAGCTGACGCCTCTCGTTCTGGACGCCGACTCATCCCAACGTGCCGCGATCGCGGCAGCAGGTGACGGGCGCAGCTTCGTGATGGACGGTCCACCGGGCACAGGCAAGTCCCAAACCATCGCGAACATGATCGGCGCGCTCATACACGCCGGCAAGTCAGTGCTGTTCGTCTCGGAGAAGGCGGCCGCCCTGGAAGTGGTCCGCAATCGCCTTGCCCACGTCGGTCTTGGGCCCTACCTCTTCGAGCTGCACAGCGCCAAGACCAGCCGCAAGGAGGTCGCGGTCGAGCTCCTCCGCTCCCTGGAGAGCAAGCCCATCCCCCCTGCCGGGATGACGGAGCACGACCGCAGTCTGGCAGCCACTCACCGCGAGAACCTGAACTCCTACGCGGCGGCCATGAACGAGAAACGTGAGCCGCTCAAACGCTCGCTGCACGAGGTCCTCGGCCGGATCTCACAACTCACGGCCGCGCCCCCCGTCCCGATTCCCACCACAGGCGCCGAGAAGCTCACCGATGAGGACTACTGGCAGTTTCGGGAATTGGCAAAGACGCTCCATCTCTCGTGGCGCCCCGCAGAACAGGGATCAAGCTTCCTGTGGCGCGGAGTTGCCGAGAAGGCGCCCCTCGAGGAACGGTTCTTCGCAGTTTGCAACTGCGTGGAGGAGTTGCACGCGGCCTTCTCCGTGAACCCCGACCTGCTGCACGCCTTCGACATCGTCGCGCCGCACGAGGCCGGCAAGTTGTCGAGACTGCTGGACCTGCAACACGAGACGCGACCGGTCGGTGTGCCCGACTTCTGGCTCACGGCCGGAACCCTTCACGAGGTCGAGTCAGTGGTCGACGACCTGCGTACCGCGTTGAACAACCTCGCCACCGCCGACGACGCGTGGCTGCAGGCTACAGACACGCCGTGGCGGGACCTGGCCGGGTTTGCGTCACAGGCGCCCCCGAAGCTTGTGGAGGGCCGTCAGGAGGTTGTCGTCGACGGACTCTCGGCCGACGGATGTCACGCACTGGCTTCGCGCCTCGGAGCGCTCGCCGCGGCGCTGGAGCGCAGCCTGGCGACATCACACCAACTGGCGCTCGCGCTTGGTCTACCCGACCCGACGACCCTCCGTGACATCGACAGGATCCTCGGGCTGGTGCAGCTCACCACAGCCGCCAACAAACCGCTGCCGGATTGGTTCGTGCGAGGAACTGCAGAAACGAGCCAGGCGTTCGGCGCGCTGGAGGCGTCTGTCGAGAAGCTGGGTCACCTCGAGAACGAAGCCAAGCCATACTTCACTGACGCGGCCCTGAACGCGCCCGTCGAGGAGCTCCTCAACCGCTTCCGCAACGAGCACAAGGGCTTGAAGAAGCTCGGGTCCGCCTACCGCAGCGACAAGAAGCACGTCTCCGAGATCCTCGCCGCAGACGTCGCGTTGACCGAAGGAATCAAGGGGCTCGAGAAGGCGGTGGCCTGGGCCAAGGCCAACTTCGAGTATCAGGCAGAAGCACAGGCCGACTCCCCGACGCTCGGGGCTTATTGGTCCGGACGCCAGACAAGCTTTGACCACGCGAAGCGCGCCCTTTCTGTCGTTGACCGGGCGTGGGAGGTCCTGGCCGGACTCCCAATGAATCCCGACCTGGTCGCTCACCTCACCACGGACGCCGGCGCGAACCTCCAGGGACCTGCCGCGGAGGTCGAGCGTGACCTCTCAGAATGGCGGAGCAGTTTCGCCGGCGGCGCTGTACTCGAAGCCCATCAGTCGCTCCTGGTGCAGCCCGTCGATGACGCCATCGGCTGGCTGCAAGCCCAGGCAGCGACGGCTTCCACCACCGCCGCCCGCGTCAGGGTCGTGGACCTTGCGCTGGATCGGGTCCACACCGCGCAAGGTGCCGACGACGTGATCCGTCGGTGGATCAACGCCAGAGAGGCACGGATCGCACTCGACACCAAGAACGACCTCTACCGCTCGACACTCGGCCCGCTCTTCAACGGCGCGAGCACTGACCTCGCCGCGTTGAGTTCGGCCGCCAGCTGGGCCCGTGAAGTGCGGGACGAGAGGCGAGGCGCCCTCAGTGCCGAACAGGCTGAGGCTCTCGCCACATCTCGCCCGAGCCTCCGCCTGGTTGAGGCGAGGCGGCGCTGGGACGCAGCGGTGGACTCTCTCCTGGATGCGTTCGAGGAGAGCCGCCGGCACGACCTGCGGCTGGAGCTGGATGACTTCGCAGGCGCCGTCGAACTCATTCGTGAGTTCGAGTCGGACGCTGGCGGCCAGGCCGAGTGGTTCCGCTACACCAGTCTGCGGGAGCAGCTGGCCCGCCTCGGTCTCGACGACACGACGGCAGCTTGCATTGAGCAGAAGCTGCCGACAGAGGAGGTGTCGAACGCGCTGGAGAAGGCCCTCCTGAGGGGCTGGGCCAATCACGTCATGGCGTCGGATCCGAGGATCGCTCCCCAGACAACCGCCGAGCGGCAGGCACTCGTCGACCGCTACCGCGGCCTGGACACCGAGCTCATCCACTCCGCGCACAGCCGGATCATTCACGCCGTGAACTCGCGCCGCCCTCAGTTCCTGGGAATCGGCGAACAGGGAGTGATCCAGCGGGAGGGGATGAAGAAGAAACGGCACATCCCGGTACGCGACCTGCTGGCCAAGACGAAGTCGACAGTGCTGACCTTGAAGCCCTGCTTCATGATGTCACCGCTGGCAGTGAGCCAATACCTGCCTCCGGACATCCGGTTCGACGTCGTCATCTTCGACGAGGCTTCGCAGGTCACGCCCAGCGACGCGATCAACTGCGTGTATCGGGGTCGCTCGTTGATCCTGGCCGGTGACGACAAGCAGCTGCCACCCACCTCCTTCTTCGAGAAGATGGACGAAGGCGACTTGGAGACGGAAGAGACGGACGTCAACGACTTCCAATCCATACTGGAACTCGCGAAGGCTTCCGGCGCGATGCGCAGCCTGCCGCTGCGCTGGCACTACCGCAGCACCGACGACGCACTCATCAACTACTCCAACTACAAGTTCTATGAGGGCAAGCTCGTCGTCTTCCCGGGTCCCGGCAGCAAACAGGGCGACCCGGCGGTTTCGTTCCACAAGGTCAATGGCGTCTATCGGCGCGGCGCAACGGCCGACAACCCCGTCGAGGCCGCCGCCGTGGCAAGCCGGGTCCTCGATCACTTCACGCTCAATCCGGGAGAAAGCCTCGGCGTGGTCACCTTCTCAGTGGCCCAAGCGTCTGCTGTGCTCGATGCAATCGACAAGGCACGTGAGGACCGCAGAGACCTGGACGAGTTCTTCGACAAGAGCGAGCGCCTCCACTCGTTCTTCGTGAAATCGCTCGAGTCGGTACAGGGCGACGAGCGCGACAAGATCATCTTCTCGATCGGCTACGGCCCGGACGAGAACGGCAAGACGACGACCAACTTCGGTGTGCTCAACCGTGACAAGGGATGGCGACGCCTTAACGTCGCCATCACACGAGCACGTAAGCGGGTTGAGGTCGTCTCATCGGTGCGCGCCGGCGACCTTCCGCCCTCGCCCAACGAGAACGTCGAATACCTCCGCTCCTACCTCGACTACGCGGAGCGGGGTATGCCAGCCCTCGCCGTCAACCTCGGCTCAAGCAACAAGAGCCCAGACAGCCCCTTCGAGGAGTCGGTACTCTCTGTGCTCACCCGCTGGGGATACACCGTCGAGCCGCAAGTCGGGTCGGCGGGCTACCGCATCGACATCGGTGTACGCCACCCATCCCACCCAGGCCTGTTCATGCTCGGCATCGAATGCGACGGATACCAGTACCATTCGGCTCCCGCTGCACGCGACCGCGACCGACTTCGTGAAGAAGTCCTACGAGGTCTGGGCTGGCGACTCCACCGGATCTGGGGCACCGCCTGGTACCGCGATCGCGACACTGAAGAGAGCCGACTCCGGAAGGCTCTGGAGGAGGCACTCGTCGGCAACAGCGATCAGACGACCCGCCAGCGACGTGTGGCTGTCGACATCGGGTTCGAGATCATTGAAGCCTCGGATAGGCCCGGTTGGGCTTTCGAATACTCCGAGGCCCGAGTGCCGCGCCTCCCCCGATGGATCGACGTGTCGGAGCCCGGAAGTGGATTCGACATGGCTGAGGGGGTGCTTGAAATCGTCCAGCACGAAGGTCCGGTACACATCGACGTGCTTCACCAACGCCTTCGCGACGCGTGGAACATCGGCCGCGTCGGGGCGAAGATCCGGGAGAACATCGACCAAGCCATCAAGCACGCCGGCGTGCACCGCTCCGGCGACTTCCTCACTATTCCCGGAACGACTGTCGAGCGCGTTCGAACACCCTCAGAGACGACAGCCAGACGGGCGGAACACATCCATGCCGGCGAGTTGAGCCTGGCGATGAGGCTGCTTCTCGCCGAGATGGGTTCCGCATCGTCGGAGCAACTGACGACCGCGACGGCGAGGCTCTTCGGCTGGGGACGGACCGGCGCCGAGATCCAGGTCCGTCTTGAAATCATCCTCGACCGGCTCCTCGACCAGGGCACCGTTCGTCGCGAAGGCGGGATGCTGACTGTCCGTGAGTAGCTGCACGCTCGCGCTGACTGAGATGCCGTTCTCGCCGAGGTAGCAGTCCCCGGGTCAGTGGCGAGCGCGATTCGACTCGAAGGCTCCGGCGTAGACGATCTTGACCTTGCCGCCGCCACCTGAGCAGCGAATGCAGAGTTCGAAGTCGGGGCTCTTTGAACGGTGGCAGGAAGGGCAGACCTGTCCAGTGGCGCAAAGGACACAGACCTGTTCCTTGCCCGGCTTCCTCAGTTTCTGGTCCACGCGGCGCTTCTGCTGACAACGGTCACAGACGAAGTGCGCCACCACCCGCGGCTTCTTTGCCGCACCCGGGACGGGCTTGGCGGCCTTCGCCTCCGCGGTCGCTTGTGGCTTTCGCTTCTTGGATGTGCCCGACTTCCGTGCCGCCTCGAACTTGGATGCACGATCCGTAAGGTCCCGTACCGCCGTTCGCAACGCGCGCACACCCAAGTCTGACTCGTTCAGCGGGGCGACCTCTTTCCGCAGCGCCTCAAGCGACTCCTGCGCCTCACTCAGCTGCCCCGTTCTCAGGAGGTAATCCACGTGACTCGCTCGCTTCGTCAGGCGTGACGCCGGCGAATTCCGGCTCGCCAGAGAAGCAGGCCCGCTGTGAATTGGGCCGAGCCGCCGGGAGCGCGGCATAGAAGCGATTGCTGCCTCTATGCGCCGCACCTCCTTGACCTTCGCCCGTACGTACGCCTCGTTGGAGTGCAGGGCGAGGATTGTCATCGCGCGCCGAAGATGACCCTGTGCCTCCGCCACCTCGCCCCGTGCAACGGCCACCCTGGCGACGTGCAGGTGCTCGTCAGCAGGGGTGCGTTCGTGGTTCGCTGCCACCTAAGCTGCCACTCCCGGGGCGAGCAGCTCCATCTGTTCGATGACCTGCTTGACCGCGCCTTCGGCCTGGTCGGGCGGGTACTTGTAGCGGCGCAGGAGCCGGCGGATCTTGGCTCGGAGCGAGGCGCGGACGTCGTCGCGGACGGTCCAGTCGGTCTTGACGTCGGCGCGCATCATCGTGACGAGTTGGCGGGCGATGTCGGCGAGCACGTCCTGGCCGAGGACGTCCAGCGCTGAGGCGTTGTCGGCGATCGCATCGTAGGTGGCCAGTTCGTCGCGGCCGAGCGGCGGGTCGAACTGCTCCCCGCGCCTGGCTTCCGCGGCGAGGTCCTTGGCCATCTCGAACAGCTCGAACAGCACCTCGGCCGCGGTGAGCTGGCTGTTGGTGTAGCGCAGCATCACGTCACTCAGCCGCTCGCTGAACGCCCGCTGACGTACCAGGCTCGCCCCGGCCGCCCGGGCGGCTTCGGTCAGGATCGCGTCCCTGAGCGCCTCGATCGCCAGGTGCGGGTTCGACGAGCGCTGCGCCTGCGCCAGCGCTGCGGGGGTCAGGTCGTTGAAGTCGGGCGGCGCGATCTCCGCCGCGGCATAGATGTCGACAACCTCGTCCGAGCCGGTCGCCTCGTAGGCGAGCTGGCGCAGCAGCCGGGCGACCTCATCGGGGACGGGTTCGCCGCGGGCGGCGCGTTCGGCCGCGTCGTACTTGGCCATCCACACGCGGACCTCTTCATAGAAGCGGACCTCATCACGCAGGTCGGCAAGATTGTCAGCCCCGGACGCGAGCGCCCAGGCCCGTCCCAACTGGCCGGCGAGCTGTCGGTACCGTCCGGCGAGACCGATCTGTCCCTCGGGAACCTGATTGCCGGGGTTCTGCGGGTTCCGCAGCCAGGCGGTGAGCCCGACCGCAGCCTTCACCCAGCCCTTCGGGAGAGCACGTTTGGCCTGCCAGTCGTAGCCGGCCACCAGCGCCCTCAGCTGCTCGACCAGTGCGCGGGCGAGTTCGGCTCCCTCGGCGGCGTTGCGGCCGACCGGACGGGTCTGCTGGTCGACCACCGTGTACTCCGCCAGGGCCGCCGCCAGGCTCTCCGCGAGCGGGGCGTAGGCGACGAGCAGGCCGGAGTCCTTGCCCCGGAAGGTGCGGTTGACCCGGGCCAGGGTCTGCATCAGCAGGGCGCCCTTCATCGGCCGGTCCAGGTAGAGGGTGTGGAGCGGCGGCGAGTCGTAGCCGGTGAGCATCATGTCCTTGACGATGACGATCTCCAGCTCGTCTTCCGGATCCTTGAGCCGCTTCTTCACCACCTGGTTCTCCGACTCGCGGCGGACGTGGCGCCGGATCGGATCCGGGTCGGACGCGGTGCCGGAGTACACCACCTTCACCACGCCGGCGTCCAGGCTGTCGGAGTGCCATGCCGGACGCAGCGCAACCAGCTGGTCGTACAGGTCGGCGCAGATCTGCCGGGTCGCGCACACGATCATGACCTTGCCCGGCCCGTCGATGAGCGGACGCATCCGCTCCCGCCGGGTCTCCCAGTGCGCCACGATGTCGGACGCGAGCGTCGCCAGCCGGGCCGGAGCCCCGTACACAGCGTTGATCACCGCGACGGACTTCTCCAGCCGTTCCCGCTCCACCTCGTCCAGACCGGTCGTAGCCTCGTCGGCGGCCCGGTCCAGGTCCTCAGCCGACACCTCGGCGGCGAAACCTACCTTCACGAGCCGAGGCTCGAAGTACACCGGCACCGTGGCGCCATCGTTGACCGCCCTGGTCAGGTCGTAGATGTCGATGTAGTTCCCGAACACCTCCCGGGTGTTGCGCTCCACCTCGCTGATCGGCGTACCGGTGAACGCGATCAGCGTCGCGTGCGGCAGCGCGTCCCGCAGGAACCGGGCATAGCCGTCCAGGTCGTCGTAGTGAGAGCGGTGGGCCTCGTCGACCACCACGACGATGTTGCGCCGATCGGACAGCAGCGGATGGTCGGCCCCCGACTCCCGCTCCTCCAGCGTCCGGTTGAACTTCTGCAGGGTCGTGAACAGGATGCCGCCCGACGACCGCTGGGTCAGTTCGGTCCGAAGCTGCGAGCGGGTGCGGATCTGGATCGGCTTCTCCGGCAGCAGCGTCGAGGCGGCGAACGCGCCGAACAGCTGCCCGTCCAGCTCCCTCCGATCGGTGATCACCACGATCGTCGGGTTCAGCAGATGGGTCGAGCGGAGCACCAGGTTGGCGTAAAGCTCCATCTCCATCGACTTGCCCGACCCCTGCGTGTGCCACACCACCCCGGCCTTGCCGTTGGACTTCACCGCCGTGATCGTCCGGCCCAGCGCCTTCTCCACCGCGAAGTACTGGTGCGGCTTCGCGATCCGCTTCGCCAGCCCGAAGTCGCCGGCGTCAAACGCGGTGAAGTTCCGCATCAGGTCTAGGAACCTCAACTGGTTGCCCAACCCGTTCAGGGTCACCTCCAGCGGGGTGTCGTAGTCGGTGTCGACAATGCTGTCGCCCAGCTTCAGCGGCAGGCCGTCGTCGTCGACGTTCCAGGACGCGTAGTGGTGCAGCGGCGTGAACGGCGTCCCATACGCCGCGGTCACGCCGTCGCTGATCACGGTCGCCACACAACACCGGAACGCCAGCGGGAACTCGGCCAGATAGGTGCCCAGCTGCGCGTGGGCGGACGCCAGCGTTGCGTTCGCCACCCCCGCCTGCTTCAACTCGCACACCACCACCGGCAGCCCGTTCAGGTACCAGACCACATCGAAACGACGGTGATGCTCGGCGTCGGCGAGCTTCACCTGCTGGACCGCCAGCCAGTCGTTCTCAGCCGGATCAGCACTCACCAGTCGGATGGTCGGATTCCGCTCCACGCCCTCGTTGTCGAGATACGTGACCCCGCGAAAGCCGTGCACCAGGAACTCGTGCAGCCGCCGGTTCTCACTGATCGCATCCTGCGACGCCGGGGTGAGGATCTCGGTCACCGCCTGCCGCACGTACAGCGCCGGGACCTCGGGGTTCAGCCGCCGGACCGCCTCCTGCACCCGCTCGACCAGCACCAGATCGGACGCGGAGGCCCGCTCGTGCGCCACCTCCGCCCCGGTCGTCGGCGCCCAGCCCAGCTCGGCCAACACCTCCAGAGCGGTCGATTCCCACTCCGCCTCACTGATCAGCGCCATCACAGCACCTCTTCTACAGCCTTCGCGGCTTCACGGACGGAGATTCGGCCCGACATCAGGTGAGGAAGCAGGGTGTCACGCATGTTCCTCAGCTGCCGCGACTCCAGAACTGCCTGATGCTCACGCTGGTGAAGGACCGCTAGTCGCTGCCCAAGGGGGCCTTGGGCCTCGGCCGCCGGCACGACAATCGCGAACTCCGACAGCGACTTTCGGCTCAGTTCCGTCTGGCCTGTGCTGCCTTCGCCCATCGCTTCAATCTGGGCCTCAGCCGCGATCACGGCTTCGGCGCCGACCCACGGGCTCAACCTTGTCGGATTGAAACGAAGAATCGTCAGGTGAGAGTCAGCGAAGGCTGTCGTATCCTCCCGCCAGACACCTACTCGACCCAGGGTGCCCTGCCCTGTCGAGTTGACCAATGTGTCCCCGGTGCGGAGAAGCGGCTCCCTGGTCACTTCCGAGAGTCGGGCGGGCTCGACCGACACCACCCCGTCTCGAACACACTTCTGATTGATGACCAGCACACCCGACTCACCCGTTGAGTACTTTGGGGCCTTGCCGCGCACGAGCAATATCGTGGATTCAGCGAGTGAGACCGACTCGCTCGCTTGGGCCAGCGAGCCCTTCAGCAATGCAGCCCGAAGGTCGCGGGAGGCGACTCTCAACCGTTCGTTCGCGGCGATCTTGTCGTCGAACGCGCCGAGGACTTCGGCGATCGCGCGTCGCTGGGTGGCCGCCGGGATGCGGATCTGGGCCTTGGCGATCTGGCTGCTCGAGAGGTTTGGGAATACCGATCCAGTCACGCCTGACAGGAGACCTGGGAGGGCATGAAGCAGTGCGAAGAAGACAAAGCTTGCGTCGGCCGTGTCCCACGCCCTTATGGCGGCGATTCCACGCCCGATGCAGTACCGCTGGTCTGCGATGTTCATGCGCCCGGTCGTTGACCCGCGAACACAGAAGAGCGTGTCACCCGACAAGGCAAGCTTAGTTGGTGACTCCGTCCACTGAACGGGGACCGGGTGATGCTCCGTGAATTCCGTCGGGCCGTTGAGGAGGGGTACCCCGTGTCCGCAGCGGTTCACCGACCCCCCCGGTGGGGACTGCCCCATCACGACCCGGGCGATTTCCGCCAATTCACCGATTCGAGTCACTTCAGCCTCGCCAACTGCTCGCGCAGCCTGGCGTCGAGCCCCGCTGACTCGTCGAGCGCGGCCAGCAGGTCCGCGGTGAGCGTCCTGATCTTCTCGTCGAGGTCTTGCCCGTCGTCCTCGGCTTCAGCCGTGCCGACGTAGCGTCCGGGGGTGAGGGCGTAGTCGGCGTCCTTGATGTCGGCGAGGGTGGCTGTCCTGCAGAAGCCTGGTTCGTCCTGGTAGTCGGCGTCCCGCCAGGCACGGTACGTCCCGGCGATCCGCTCGATGTCGTCGTCAGACAGGGCGCGTTCGGCACGGTCGATCATGTGGCCGAGGTTGCGGGCGTCGATGAACAGGACCTGGCCAGAGCGGTCGGTGGCCCAGTGCTTGTCTTTGGCGAAGATCCACAGGCAGACGGGGATGCCGGTGGAGCGGAACAGCTGGGTGGGCAGGGCGACCATGGCGCTGACGAGGTCGGCTTCGACGATGCGGGCGCGGATCTGGCCTTCTCCACCGCTGTTGGTGCTCATCGAGCCGTTGGCCATCACCACGCCGGCCTGGCCCTTGGGGGCGAGTTTGGACAGGATGTGCTGGATCCAGGCGTAGTTGGCGTTGCCGGTCGGGGGGACGCCGAAGCGCCAGCGGGCGTCGTCCTCACGGCGGGCCCAGTCCTTGATGTTGAACGGCGGGTTGGCCAGCACGTAGTCGGCTTGCAGGTCGGGGTGGAGGTCGCGGGCGAAGGTGTCGCCCCAGGTGGGTCCGAGGTTGCCGATCAGGCCGTGGATGGCGAGGTTCATCTTCGCCATCCGCCAGGTGCGTTCCATGTTCTCCTGGCCGTAGACGGACAGGTCGCCGTGATTGCGTTGGTGGGCTTCGAGGAACTTCTCGGCCTGGACGAACATGCCGCCCGATCCGCAGCACGGGTCGTAGATGCGTCCGGCCTGGGGTTCGAGCATCTCGACCAGCACCCGGACGACGCCGGGCGGGGTGTAGAACTCCCCGCCGCGCTTGCCCTCGGCAGAGGCGAACTTGCCGAGGAAATACTCGTACACCTCGCCCAGCAGGTCTCGGGCCTTGGTGGCCCCCTCGCCGGTGAACCGGGCGGAGTTGAACAGGTCGAGCAGCTCGCCGAGACGGCGCTGGTCGACGCCCTCCCGGTTGTAGATCCTCGGCAGAGTGCCGGCCAGGGCAGGGTTGGCCTCCATCAGCCAGCCCATCGCTTCGTTGATCAGCTCCCCGATGGTCTGGGTGGGGGTGCCCTTGGCGCGGTCGGCGAGGAACTGCCAGCGGGCGTTCGGCGGCACCCAGAACACGCCGGCGCCGGCGTACTCGTCCTTGTCCTCCAGGGTGACGTCGAGGTCGTCGTCGGTATACCCGCCCTCCTCTTCCAGCTCGGCGCGGATCTGCCCGCGGCGCTCGTCGAAGGAGTCCGAGACGTACTTGAGGAACACCAAGCCGAGGATCACGTCCTTGTAGTCGGAGGCTTCCAGCGAGCCGCGCAGCTTGTCCGCCGCCTTCCACAGGGTGTCCTTCAACTCCTTCATCGTGGTGGGGCGGGCGGGCTCAGCCTTGGGTCGGGCCATGGTTCTCCTTGGTGATACGCAACTGTCGGGACTCGACGGCGGTCGTGAGGTCAGCGGTCAGAGTGTCGAGCGCGGCGAGTTCCGCCACCAACCGTGCCCGGTCGCGGGCCAGGCCGGCGAGTGCCTCGCCGAGGGCGGCGCGATCCGGGTCGGGGACGACAGCCAGCGTCCAGTTCTGCCAGACGGGACTGGTGGCGGCGTTGATCCGGGCAACGACCGCGGCGGGCACCAGCGGCGCCTCAGCCCGCAGGCGCAGGATGCGGGACGGGAAGCGGACCAGCGCTCCACCCTCGGCGTCCTGCACGGCCCGCGGTGTCGGCCGGGGCGCGAACACGATGTCGCCCGGTTCGGTGAGATCGACCTCCGCGCGGGCCATGAGCGCGAGCCGATCGACCGTACGGGGCTCCTCCTGGGCCGGGTCGTCGATCACCCGGACGTTGCCGGCCGGCAGGCCGTTGAGATCCACCTTCCGGCCGGGCAGGATCCGCACCCAGCCACGGTCGTTCGCCCGGGCGAGGGTGACCTGCTCGGGCGTGTCGTGTCCGACGTCCAGCCGGTAGTCGGCCAGCCGTCCGCGGGTGTCGGCAGTCCGCAGGTCCACCACCCAGTCGGCACCGCCGCGGCCGGTCGCTCGCGCCCGGGCCGGACGCGCGGGCACCAGCGTCCCGTTCGCCGAGATCAGGTCAAGGGTGAGCACAGGGTGCAGGTGGGCCCAGGCACGACGGCGCGCTCCGTCAGTACCCTGCCAGGCAGCCAGCAGGTCGTCGGCGAGCCCTTCACTCTCCCGAAGCGTCAGCCCGCCCAGATCAGCGACCAGGGTTCGACGCTCGGCCGGCGGGGTGAGATCAGCAGCCCCGAGGAGCCACAAGGCTGAGTGCTCGCGCGCTTGGGCGGGCCGGAGCCCGGCGGGAAGTCGCACGATCGCACGCACCAGACCGTCGCGGAGCAGCTGGTCCCGGCGGGCCAGGCCCGCGCCCTCCAGCGGGTCAGCCAGGGTGGCGGCCGGCGCCACGCACAACACGAGCTGCTGGTCGTCGAGCTGGAGGGCGATCTCGTCGAGCAGGTCCAGGTGCTCGCCAGCGGTTGTGTTCGGTGAGGTCGCAGCCGGCAGAACGACCAGGTGCGCTGTCGGGCCGGTCACCGACCAGTCGCCACTCCCCCGCCGTACCTCCCGATGCGCAACATCAGCCAGGAGCAGCTGCCGGCGGAGAAGCCGATGAGCGGCCCGCTCTCCGTCCATGACCAGCACCGGCAGTTCCAGGGCGGCCGCGATGTCGGGGAGGACGTCAACCGCACAGCCCGTGGGGTCCATCACCGAGGGCTGTCCCAACTCTCTTGTGAGCGGGCCGAACAGGGCCAGCAAGGCTCGCCGGGCGGCCTCGGTCACGGCGACCTGGGACAGGGCGCTTCCCGGGGTTCGCAGTCGTGCGTCCACGAGCCGTCGGTGCGCCGGGTCGGTGTCCCAGGCGGCCTCCACAAGCTCGTCGGCCGTTCGAGCGAGCGCCTCGAGGTCATCGGCGCGTTCGAGTTCGCTGAACAGGCAGCGGTCGTCCGGGTCGTGCTGGTCAGCGGCATCGAGAAGGGCGTCGGCCGTCGCCGTCCCGAGCGGCTCGCCGATGAGGTGGCGAAGCGTCAGGAGCGCGCTGAGGGCCTTGGCGTCCCGGTTGCCGGCGGAGTCGAGAAGGGAATGCGCGGCGGCGTCGGCGCGGACGTCGGGATTGTTACCCCGCTGCGTGTCCTCCAGCCAGGAGACGACCTCCTCGCGCAGGAACAACTCCTGGCTACCGCGACGCACATGGGCGGCCGGGAACGGGTGCGCGCTCGCCCGCGAACGCCGCCGCCACACCGTCACGACGGGACGCTGCACGTGCGCGAGCCCAGCGATGTCCCGCATCGTCATCAGGTCCGGCACCACAGCCTCCTCTTCGAGGCGATTCCACCACTCGACGCCGACATCGCCCGCCACATCGTGGCGATAACACCCATTATCAGTTGCGCGCAGCCCGGAGACCAGGGCAAGGCGAGAACGTTGCTCTCAGCATGCACCCTCGAAAGGAACGACGATGACAAACCCGCAGTATCCGGCGAACAACCCTCAGGGCTACCCGCCGGCCGGCCAGCCCGTTCCCGGCCCGGCGTCGCCGCCGCAGGCCGGGTGGCAGCCGGCCAGTGAGGCCGGGCAGCCGCCCATCCCTCAGCCTCCCGCATCCAAACGCGGCAACATTCTGACCTCCAAGCCCGTCATCGGCATCGCTGCCCTGGTGGTCGGTCTGGTTGTAGGGGCAAGCACAGCCGGAGGTGGCAAGACGACGGCGGGCACGGCTGCGGCGGCGGCCACCGTCATGGTCACAGCCACGGCGACGGCCGGCAGCGAACCGAGGACGGCCGGCGAACCGGCCGACACAGCCGAACCGAGCGACCAGCCGTCTGACGATGCCAGCGCGCCGGCAGACACGTCTTACAAGTACGGGCAGACCGTCGGATTCTTGTACGAGGACGTGGAGATCAGCGTCAAGATCGAGTCGCCGAAGGCCTCCACGAACATGTTCGACAGGAACAACCTCGAGGCACGTACGACGGTGTGCAACAAGGGCAGCGAGACCATCGACGAGATGAGCGCCCAGGGGCTTGGGCTCTACGCCGAGGACAAGAGCGAGGGCGAGTACAGCCTGATCGGCGCCTATCGCAAGCCCGCCTTCCCGGTCTACGACTACGACAGCGCCAAGCTCAAGGCCGGCAAGTGCCGGACCGGCTGGATTTCGTTCGAGGACGCCAAGAAGGCCGTCCGGATCGCCACTGAGGTCGGCGACACTACCTACAGCTGGTCCAAGTCAGGCAGCTGAACCCAGGAGCCGGAGTGGGGTCGGGCACAGAGGGGACTCGGCCTCACTCCCCCACGCCGAACACACGGAAAGGAGGTGAACAATGCCCGACTACCACGTGACACCCCGCGAGGACGGATGGGCGGCCGAGAAGGCAGGCTTAGTCCGCGCCTCGTCCGTACACCCGACCCAGGCCGCTGCGATCGACGCCGCACGCAACTACGCCGCGCACCAAGGCGGCGGCGAACTCAACATCCACGGCCGCGACGGCGCCATCCGTGCCAAGGACACGATCGCGCCCGCGCACGACCCCAGGAACACTCCTGGCTGATCGGTGTGTCTGGCCGCGGGGCGAACCTCCGCGGTCAGATCCACCCCCTCAGCGCTGCAAGTCACCCAGCGCCACCGAGGCCTGCCGGGTTCCATCAGGTTCAGGCGTGAGCGGCGCGAGCGGCGCGGTCAAGCCAGCCGAGGGCACCGCCTCCAAGCGGCCCGGCACCGAACGCCGGCTCGCCTCCTGCCGATGGTCCTGGTCCTCGTCGCTGCGCCACCGGTAAAACGGCAGCATCGCTGACTGCCGCGGCGCGACGACGCTCAGTTGTAGCTGGGCCATCACGTACTCCAGATAGCTCAGTGAGATGTCCAGCCAATACGGGTCCGGCTCGGCGAGCGGATAGTCGCTCATGCGTGCGTCGACCGCGGCGAGGCAGACACCGCCGAAGTAGTTGCCGAGGGCCGCCCGAACCTCACGCCGCGCCCCACGCAAGCCCTTCGGCAGCGCAACGTCATGCTGCAGACACTGCGCCTCGAACTCGTCGATCAACGCTGCTACGTCAGCGGGGTCGGGGCGTTGGATGACGGATCGGTGGAGCAGCGACCTTAAGGCCGCCAGCGCCGGGAGAAGCCGCTCCACTGCGGCGACGTGAGCCCCCGAGGCGCGCTCAGCCCCCAACGTGCGCTTCGCAACCAACCACGACCCGGCCGCGGATGCGCCGATTGTGAAGAGTCCCCAAGCAACCTCAAACCAAGTCATGCACGAATTCTCTCGGAGAGCGCCGACACTGAAGCACACGAGGCAAGACGCCGGGTTGGCCGCGTCGCGGCACCCGCTCGGTCGGCGCATCAACCTTGACCTTGCGTTCGTGGGACTGACGCGTCAATGGCCATGAGCCGGAGCCTCGAGAGCGTGCTTCATGGCGTCGACCCCAACCCAGTCGCCGGCCCACTCAGAGAGTCACCGAGCGACCCCGCTCAAGAGGCGATTCGGCGAGCCGCAGTTCGTCGCGCTCGGGACGAACGATCGCCTCGACCTCCGGCGCCCAGCGCGGGCGGTCGCCGCGGCCTACCTCCCGGCCGCTCGCTCCACCGAGATCGATGAGCGCCCTGTGAAGCGACTCGTGACCGGTCTCGGCCGCCAGCAGAATCGGCTGGCCTTCGTGAGACCAACCGGGTTCTCGGATCCAACTGCGTTCGTACGGCACCCGCGGGACCAGGAACGGTGCATAGATCCACAACTCGTGTCTCTTCACCAAGGCGCTCATGCAGCGGGAATGCGCGACCGCGACAGGGACGACCAGCTCCAGCACCCGCCGAACTTGTTCGACGCTCGAGATCGGTCTGATCGTCACCATCTGCCTGACGTCCCGCGAGGCAAGGCGAAGGTCGGGGTTCTGGCCGCCGAGCCGAACGTGCGTGGGCCAGGCAGCCGCCTGCCGCCATGAGCGGGCGGCAACCCTGAGGTCCTCCGACACACCAGTCCGCGCGGCCCCCTCGACCGATCCGCTGACGTCCGCCAAGAACGGACGCCGGACCTCCATGGCGACGAGGGCGAGATCTGCCGCGACCGTCTGCAGGGCCCAGCCGCTCACCCGGTAGCGGTCGTGGAGGATTCCGATGGCGATCTCGGCCCAGGCGGCTACGGCCCCTTCCAAGCCAGGGCTGGACGGAACTACGAAAGCGAGGTCCTCGAGCCTGCTGCCGCGGCGCTCAGGCGGGATCAAGGCGTAGGGCTCGGTGACCACGATCAGGTCACCGAGGAATGCCCCGAGCGGTGGTCGTGGCGGATCCGGACACCGCATCTCGACGGCAGCGCGGGACCACCGGGCCGTGACGTGAATGGCGGAGAGGAGATCCGTTTCCAGCTCGAGCGCCGGCGTCCCGATCTGCTCCGGCCTCGGACCGAAGCGAAGGATGCCGGCCAGCGAGTCGGAGATCGCGCCCACCGTCGTCGCTAACTCGAGGAGCTGCGGAGCTGGGGACTCGCCAAGGTCCGAGTTCTCCACCCCATGCGCCAAGGGTGCGAGGACGTTGCGAATGCCCGCCTTCACCTGGTCGCTGCGCCCTCCCAGCGGCAGCCACGTAATGGCCTGGCCCGTGGCCCTGGCCAGCGGCACCCAGCTGGCCTCGTGGGCACCCACGGTGTCCTGCGGGGTCCAGCGCAGGTTGTGGACTTGGATCTCAAGTCGGTCAAGCAGCTCGCCGATGGTCGCCACCACTCAGCCCAGCTTCATCAGCAGGGCCTGCAACGAAGACCACGCGGCCGGTGACACCAGCTGTGGGACGCCTTCCAGAAGGTCGCGTGCCGCCAGGAGGGATGCTGCCGGTCCCGTCTCAGGCCGGACGACGTCCGGCTCCAGGTCTTCCTGGTTCAGCAGGGCTTCGAGTTCGAGGCCCTCGAGTCCGAGGACGAGTGCGCCCTCGTGTTCATCGTTCAGAAGCTGCCACACGGCGTTGCGCACTTGGCCGAGGGCCGTCGCAAGGTCGTTGGTCATCGTCCATTGCCGAGCGAGCGGCTCGGTTCAGGCGCGACGCCGAGCCGCTCGTGCTGCGCAACGGGGCTGGGCTCGAAGTGGACGGCTCCCCACCGGGGCCGCAAGGTGCTCAGTCCGCGATCGATGTCGGCCTCGAGTGCGACCAGCGCGCTGTCGACCGGCGAAGCGGTGGGTTGGGTGTGGGACAGGATCTGGTCGACGGCCGCGATGACCCGTTCGCCGGTCGCCTTGACGACCTGGTCGGTGGTGAGGGTCCCGCTGGCCTTGCTGGCCCAGCCGGTGACGTAGTTGAACGTGTACTGGGACGAGTCGAGTCCGTGCGCGCCGGTGACCATGAAGGCCACCGACTCGGCCTCCACCTCGCGAAGTCCTCGGCAGTCGACGAAGCCGATGACGTCCGAAGGATCGGTGAGCAGGACATGACCCAGTTCATGGGCGAGCGTCTTGACCGCCTGGGCGTCGTCGAGGTCGGCGCGGACGCGCACGAGCCGCTCGCCGAAGCTCGTTACGCCGTTCGCTCCCCCGCAGTCACCCCGCTCCAAGCGGAAGCCGTGGTCCGCGACGAGGCTCGCGAGGCTGTCCCAAAGCGCGGGCGGCGCCTCGCCGGTCAACAACGTCGGCGCGGGTGCCTCCGGGACGGGCGGGCCGTCGGTCTGCGAGACCTCGAACACGGACACCGGACGGACGCCGATGATCTCCTGGCGGTGCCGCTGCCGCGCATTCTCGTCGAGCACCGGATGACCTGCGGAGTCCATCAGAGGCACAGCTCGGGTCACCGGGCCGAGGATGCGGATCGCCTTCTCGCCACGTCTCACCTGGTAGCCCTTCGCCTGCCAGGCTCGATAGCCGGCCACGGCGGAGGCGTCCGGCTTGGCCAGCATGATCAGGAGCTGGTTGCCCATCGAGTACTGGGTGAAGCCGCGCGCGAAGCTCAAGTAGCGCTGCCAGGCGTCCTTGTCGAGGTTGGCGATGCCCTCCACGAGCTGCTGGTGGAGCTGCTCGACCGTTTCGCGACGGGCCAGATCTGCGGCGTCCCGCTCGGCCTGGCTGAGGTTGCGGCCGGCCATCACGCCCGTCCCATCAGTTCGTCGTACTGACGCCGAAGCTCGAGGAGATCGCCGCGGCTCGCGCCCTCGTGCCGTCGCTGCTCGATCTCGACGAGCAGTTGCTCACGGATCAGCGGCATGTCAGGAAGCGGCGGCTGGTAGGCGCGGGGCCGAGCGAGTTCAGCGGGCATGGGAGTCCTCCGTTCGGGACGGGTTGTCGGCTGGTTCCGGCCACGGGTGCAGGGAGGGCAGCCGGCCGTCCAGGACGGCGACGCCGCGGCCATGGTCGATGTGGATGTTCGGGTGTTCGTGGCTGCCGTTGGCATGAGCGATCGCGGCGAGCACGAGATCGGTCAACTCACGATCAAGACCGGGCACGTTGTCGGCGAGACTCACCGGCGCCCCGCCGGCCAGCGACGCGACGATGCGCAGCAGCCGCTGCTCGCCGCCGGAGAGCTGACCGATCTGGTCGTCGACCAGCTGGGTGACGTCCAGCCACCACCAGCCCGGCTGGTCCCAAGGCTGGATCCACGGACTACCGGGACGAGCGAAGCGTCCGTCGAAGGCGCGGACCAGGAGCCCAACAGCGGCCTCGAGCGGATACAGGCCCTTGGCCCACAGCCGCAGACCGGCGAAGGTGATGCTCACGGCCACACCTCCCGCTCGCGGCGACGCTCGGCCTCGTCCCCGTACAGGAACGCCCACGGGTCGGGTTCGGCCGGCGGCGTCGGGATGAGACCGCCGCGGCGAACCTCGCCCTCGGCGAGCTGCGCGAGGCGGACGGCCCAGGCGCGGTTGAAGCGTCCCGTGGTCACCGCGGCGATGCCGACCAAGATGACCATGACCAGCGAGACCCACAGCGCTCGCTGGTAGAGGTCGACCGCAGCGATCCCCAGCACGAGCCACGCGATCCATCGCTGAAGGCGGGGCATCCGCACCGACCCCGGAACCAGGTGGGCGAGCCAGCGTCCCACGCGCTGCAGCAGCGACCAGGGCAGGCAGAACAGCTCCACAGCCGCAACCACGCGAGACCGGTTCACCACCGCCACGCCGACCGACCGAGCGGCCAGGGTCGCGAACTGGAGCTCGGAGATCCGATGCGTGCGAAGCCCGTCCAAGAGCTTCTCGCCGATGGCCAACTCGCGCGAGCCGACCACCAGTCCGATGGACCGCCGGCTGCTCACCAGTCCGATGGACCGCCGGCTGCTCACCAGCACGTCGGGTTCACGTCGCCCGCGCAGGCACTGGATCGGTGCGACGGCCCTCAACACCATCTGTCGGTCGCTCGCGGAGACGCGCCGGCCGTCACAACGCAGGCGGAACACCAGACCGGACGGCCACGCCATCACCAGTGCAGCGCCGACGAGCCACACGAGCGCGACGAGGTTGGGCTGAAGCGCGGAGAATACGAGCCAGACCATGCCGCTGACCGTGATGCCGGTGAGCTGAGCCCGAAGCCAAGTCGCGCGCCAGGTCATGATCGCTGTCCCGCGTTCACGGAGACGGACGAGCTCGACAACGCTCGGTCGCCCGAGCTCGTGGGAGCGGGAGGCGTAGCAACCCCCTGGTCGTGGTAACACCGCTTGAGCCGCGTGACCTCCTTCAGCGGAAGCCCGCACCGCTCCCCCACCTCGGTCAGGGTCACGTCCAGCCCCAGCATGGCGGCGATCGAGTTGGCGGCCGCCCTCTCGGCACGGTCGCGAGCCGCGATGAAAGCCACGACGTCGACCGCGGCCTTGCCGAGCTGCTCCTCCCGCTCGACCCAGGACCTCTGCCGCGCGGCGGTCGCCTCCTTCACCTGTCGACGCGCCGCCTGCCGAATCGTCTCCGCCATGGCGCCCACACCTCCGAGCCTCGGGTACGTGCCTTCTCACCCTCCCTAAGCCCAGGAAGTCGGCGATCGGGACGCAAGCGAGCTGAGCACTTTCAAAAGCGAGAGTGCCCGCAGGCAGCTCTGCCCGCTTCGCGCAGCCTTGCGGTGGGGTCCAGTGCCTCGTGACTGGGTCGCGGCCCCTCGTCGGCGATGACTCGCTGTCATACAGCAGCCGTCTCGAGGTGCTGCTTGCCATGTTCGGCCCCGCTACGCACGGGCCGCCTCCGCCTGTGACAGACTCAGGACGGCCGCCGCGCCGCGCTTGATCAGGAAGGTCCCATCGGTGTCTGCGTTCGTTCTTTCGCCCTTTCAGGAAACCCTGCGGGAGCTCATTCGGGCGCGACACCCAGTTCTCTTGGTCGAGACGCAAGAGTCTGACCGTGTGGTCGACGCTGTGTATGACCTCGTTGCTAAGGGAGCAATCCCCCGCGGCCGAGCGGTCAGGATGTACTCCCTCACGAATGGACTTCACGAGCGCGGCGGCGCACCGGGCAGACGCGTCCTCCCAGAGGAAGCCCTACTCGAGGCGATCAAGTCCCCAGACCCGACGATTTTCGTCTTTCTCGACCTGCACCACCAGCTGGGAGCAGCTGGCCGACCGGCTGAGCCGGGCGTGGTCCGAGCCACGCTGGACGTCGCTGCGAGCTTCAAGAGCGGCCCGGTCCCTCACACCCTTCTCATCGTGGCGCCGGGCCTCGCCCTCCCTGCAGACCTCGAGAAGGTTGTCACGGTGGTCGATCTCCCTTTGCCATCTCCGGCGGAGATCTCCGCAGCGCTCGACCAGATCATCGACACAAACCGGGATGCCATCCAAGTGGACTTGAGCCCTGAGGATCGGCAGCGGATCATCCAGGCCGCGCGGGGCCTCACTCTGTGGGAAGCTGACAACGCGTTCGCGCGAGCAATCGTGACAGATCGAGTCCTGAATGGTGAGGATGTCACTCTCGTCCTCGAGGAAAAGCGGCAGACGATCAGGAAGTCCGGGCTGCTTGAGTTCATCCCGCCTGCCGGCGACCTGACCAGCGTTGGAGGCCTCGAGAATCTCAAGAAGTGGCTGCGGAAGCGTCAAGGCGCGTGGCTTCCCGAGGCCCAGCAGTGGGGGCTTCCCGCGCCCAAGGGACTTCTCATCACCGGAGTACCGGGCTGTGGCAAGAGCCTCACCGCCTCGGCAGTCTCCAGCCAGTGGGGACTACCACTCCTTCGACTCGATGTAGGCAGGGTGTTCGCTGGATTGGTCGGCTCCAGCGAACAGAACATGCGCAAGGCACTGAAGCTCGCGGAAGCTGTCGCGCCGTCCATCCTCTGGATCGACGAGATCGAGAAGGGCTTCGGATCAAGCGGCGGCGGCGGAGATTCGGGGACGAGTCAGCGGGTCTTCGGAACGTTCCTGACGTGGATGCAGGAGAAGAAGAATCCCGTCTTCGTGATCGCCACGGCGAACAACATCGACCACCTGCCGCCCGAGTTCCTGCGCAAGGGACGCTTCGACGAGATCTTCTTCGTCGATCTGCCCACCCACGCTGAGCGCGAGGAGATCTGGAATCTCCACCTAGCGGCGCGCCTTGCGCCACCCTCTCGAGCGGCCGGCGAACTACATCTCACACCGTCCACCCTCGGAGAACTGTCCGAGGCCAGCGAGGGGTTCTCGGGTGCAGAGATCGCGGAGGCGGCAATCAGCGCGTGCTTCGACGCCTTTGCCGAACGCCGTCCCGTCACCGTTGCCGACATCGTGCGGACCATCGCGAACACGGTGCCCTTGTCGATCACGCAGTCGGAGCAGATAACGCGAATTCGCGACTGGGCGGCCAGCCGCGCTGTCGCAGCCACGACCCTGAGTGATCGTGGTGACTATGAGAGCGCCAAGCCGACCGACCCCGCCGACGTCGCTTCCTGGCGCGGCGGCCGGACAATCGAGTTCTAGGGACACCTATGAGTATTGAAGTCCTCCTCATCCCGCTCGGCATAGCGGCGGCCGGTGCTGTCGGCTCCATGATCAGGGAGGGGCTCTCGAAAGACCTGTGCGAGAAGTGCAAGACCACTCGCATCGTCGACCCAGAGCTGCTGATCGAAGCCCTGGCGAGGATGGGAGCAACCATTCTGAACCACACCGGCACGCGGGTGCTCGCGGACGGCCCTTGGGGAGCCATGACCTTCCAGAAGATCGGCGATACGTTCCTGGGTCGTGTGGATGCGGACTACGAGGGTGCCACCGCCGAGATGCTCACCTCCCTTGACCAATACGCTGGGCTGGCTGTGCAAAGCCGTACGGCGGCCTTAGCCTTGGCGCGAGCCGAGGAGTTGGGCTTCCGCCTGATAGAGCAACGCGAAGAGGATGGAACCCTCAACTACGTTTTCGAGGAGATCAGGTGACCAGGCGTCTGTCGATCTCGATCGAACCCGACGGTCGCATCTCAGCCTTGGTGAGCGGCACGCCGGGCCCCACCTGCCTGGACGCGCTCGAGCAGCTGCGGCGCATGCTGGACGCCGAGATCACGGACTCTCGACCCACGCCGGAATTCGCCGGCTCAGCGGCGCTGATCAACATCGATGCGGATGCAACCAACGACGATCAGGACCTGGCATGAGCACACCCGAGGAACTCCTCTGCAGTCGCAAGTGGCGCCTCGTTCAGAGCCTGTGGATGGTTCTCGGGTGGGTGCCCCTCGCGCTCACCGCCTGGGTGGGCTACCTGATCATCGGGCTACGTGCCAGGAACTGGAAGTGGCTGCTCATCTCCGCCGGCTTGCTCGGGTGGCTCGTCGCCTGGATCGCGTGGGCGGGTACGTTCCCCGCAACGGCAAAGGGAGACCCCGTGCCGACCGAGTACGCCGGCAGCATGGCGTGGTGGACTGCCTTGTCGTTCATCGTTTGGCTCGGCAACGCGATTGGCCTCCAGTGGTGGGTCAACCGCAAGTGGCTCGTGTCCCACGCCCACCGGGCCAAACCCGGACCCTGGTATGCGACCGCCACCGCGGGAAGTCAGGCGACGGCGATCAGTCCTCCCGACGGTGCCACGGCGATCAACGTCGCACTCGGCTCACCGGCCGCCAGACCGGCCGATCCCGCCGTCGGCCTGGCCACGACGCCGACATCGGTTGGGAGCCAAGCGCAGAGCTCGCCACTGTCGTACGCCCCTCGCCACTCGGCTGCACCGATTGAACCTCCTGTTCTCGATCTCAACAGGGCAAGCCGCGAGCAACTCTCCGCGCTTCCCGGCCTCGACTCCGAGATGGCCGACCGAATCGTCGCTACCCGTCACCGACTCGGAGGGTTTAGGGATACGACAGAGGTGGTGACATTTGCAGGATTGAAGCCCCACCTCTTTGCGGCAGTGCAGGCTCGCCTTACAGTCTCGCCCCCCGCGACAGAGGGTTCCACCTCGCCACCCAGGAACCTCGAAGCGCCAACCGGACCAGACTCGGCACGCAGTGGGCGACGACTCGACTTCTGAGCCCAGCCTGCGGGTCGGGCGCGTCCTTCATGGAACCACCGCCGAGGGGCCGGGGCGAAGAACGGCAATCTGGGTGCAGGGTTGTTCCATCCGCTGCTCGGGTTGCATCAATCCGCATCTGTTCCCGCGAGACGGCGGGCGCACCGCTGTGCCAGCCCAGATCGTCGAGGATGCGGTACGCGCAAACGTGGAGGGCATCACAGTCCTTGGAGGCGAGCCGTTCGATCAGCCCCTCGCAATCGCGTCACTTGCCAGGGAGGCGGCCGCCGCGGGTCTGGGTGTTATCTGTTTCACCGGCTACACCATCGAATCCTTGCGATCGCGAGAGCCGTCGAACCTGCTCAGGCACGTTGACCTGCTGGTCGATGGGCCATTCCTGGCCGACGCGCCCGACACGAAGCGGGCGCTCGTCGGCTCAACGAACCAGAGGTTCATCCATCTCAGCGATCGGTACGCCGACTACAAGCCAGACGGCGCCCCCAATCGACTCGAACTCCGGATTCAGCCGTCCGGCCACACTGAGGTTGCAGGCTTCCTGTCGAGCGATGGTCTTGTGAGGCTCGCTGAGATCCTCATCGCACGTCGTCTCACCGGGCGGCACGCGTCGAGCCGAAGCGAGAACCAGTAGTCGCTGTGGTCTTCACCGCCACTCCGAGCCCAAGCCCCTGTCTCTGAGTTGTGGGTACACGACCTGCCAAGCTGGAGACGTCCCCTCGATAGCGCAACCTCAAGGTCGCGAGCCTTCCTCTCTCCGGGCCACCTCCTTGCGAGCAGGATGCCGATGAACTCGGCGGTCGACTGCTCGGGACGGTCGTGGGTGAGATGGACTCCTCGACGTCGACGGTTGTCTTGGCCGAGCCGCTCCTCGCGCTCGGCCCTCAGCCGAGTTCCCGTCACATGGTTCAGCTCGCCACGCGCCGCCTGCCGAACGCTCTCCGCCTTCCTCCTACCCACCTCGGGCCCTCGGGCACGTCCCTTGTCAGCCCCCCAGTAGCCAGGGTTCGACGATCACGACGCGTGACTCGGAGAAGGGGCGAGATGCGGACGCATCGCGGTCGAGAAACGGGTGCTCGCTCAGCCACAGCAACTCGACGGATTCCGATCGGCCGTGACATGCCTTGTCCGCTCGGCGAAACCGTTAGCATGCTGGCTTGTGACCCCCCAGACTGACACCCCGCCCGCGATCCAACCCAGGCGCCCGTTCGCCGCCAAGTACGAACACCGAGGCTGGGGGTTGGGCCTGACCCTCTTCGGTGGACTGGGGGTGCTTGGAGGGATCGGCTCGCTGGTCGCGCCGACGGCTTCGGCAAGCACCGGCTCCAACCCGATCGGTGGCCTGATCCTCTTCCTGGCGCTGCTTGCTCTGGGTGTCTACCTCCTCCGCGGCCGGGGCGTCGATCCGAAGAAGGCAGAAGCCGCTGCTCAGGCGGCTCAGCACCAAGCGGCTGTGGCCGCGCGGGGTGTGGAGCTGGCCATGAGCATCCTCGCCTCGTCTCGCGGGGCAGCCGCGGTGGTCGCCTACCGGAACCTCGAAGCGACGATCAGACGTTTCCATCCCGAGGACGCAGACGCACGGCTCCGCTGGGCGCTCGAGACCGTCCACTTCGATGGATCGAACCTGAACTCACCTCGGCTCGGCACGGTCTACTCCACCAACGGCGGAGCCGTCGAGATCTTTCGCGACTGGATCATCTACGGCCAGGAGGCCCACGACGTCGATGCAACCACGCGCGGCAGTGTGTATCTCGACGGTGCCGTTCAGGTGGCGACCGTCCCGGTGCACGCAGGGAGCAACAAGGTCGTGAACCAAGCACAAGACCTGCGGACCGCCCATCTGCAGTTCGTGTCTGCTTCGTGGTCTCTCAGCGTGCCCATCCATCCTGAGCAGGCCAGCGACGCGCGGCGCTTCGTCGAGCAACTGGCAGCAAACATCGAGCTGCTCAAGCCGAAGGGCGTCACCGCCGCCGACATCAAGTCCATGGTCGACACCATCCTCAACTCCACTGGCCAACCGCCGGCCGAGAAGCTGAAGCAACTCTCAAACCTGCGGTTCGAGCGACTGCTCACGGATGACGAGTTCGAGGCGGCCAAGACGAGGATTCTGGGGATCTAGGCATGGGACTCCTTCGCGCAGCCTCCGACGCCCTGGGCGGCGTCCTCGCCGACCAGTGGAAGGACTTCTACACCGTTCCCGCCGGCCTCAAGCCCACTGCAGCACTGTTCCCCGCCGTGAAGGAGGGCACAAACTTCGGCCGAGGCTCGAACGCCAACGGTTCGCCGGACGTGATCACTGAGGGCAGCAAGTTCGCTGTCCCGCAGGGCTACGGGCTGATCCTCATGCAGGACGGAGCCTTCACCGGCTTCGTTGCCGAGCCCGGAGCGTACGAGTGGAACTCTGAGGCGCTTGACTCGCAGTCGGTCTTCACGGGCGCCGAGGTGATCAGCCCGCTTGTGAACGCGGCATGGGAGCGCTTCAAGTTCGGCGGTCGGCCGACCGCGCAGCAACGCGCCTATTTCGTGTCGCTGAAGGAACTCCCGAACAACAAGTTCGGTACGACTTCCGAGATCTACTGGGATGACGCCTACCTGAACGCTCAGGTCGGCGCACTCACCCGAGGCACCTACACGCTTCGAATCAGAGACCCGCTGACCTTCGTCCACAACTTCGTGGCCGCGAAATACCTGCAAGACTGGGCCGTCTTCGACTTCACCGACCTCTACAACGACGCGGCTGCGCAGCTGTTCAACGAGGTGGTCGCAAGCCTGGCCGCCGCGCTCTCGGCCTACACGAACGACCCGAGCAAAGGCAATCGGATCAGTCGCATCCAGCAGGACGCGGTGGGCTTCGGGCGTGCCCTGTCTGAGACGGTCGAGCGCAACTACCGATGGATGTCCGAGCGCGGCCTGGAGATCGTGAGCACCTCGATCGTGTCGATCGACTACGACGATGCGTCCCGCGAACTCCTCAGGACGGTGCAGCGTGCGGACGCTCTCTCAGGCCCCCGCGGCAACTCGAATCTTCAGGCGTCCGTAGCCGCCGGCCTCCAGTCGGCCGGAGAGACCGCCGGAGCGGCCGGCATCGTCGGACTAGGGGTAGCGAGCGGGGCAATTGGCCTTGCCGCACTTCAGCAGCCAACTCAGCCGGTGGAAGCGCCTGTCGCTGAAGACGACGGAATGGCCAAGCTCGTGAGGTTCAAGCAGATGCTCGATGCCGGCCTGATTACCCAGGACGACTACGACGCCGCCAAGGCGAAGGTCCTCGGCCTTTAGGTTGCTGGCGCTGAGCAGCTCGACCCGTGCTCCGCAACTTCGCGCCGGACGCGGACGTCCTCGGGCGGCTCGTCGGCCGAGCTTCACCGTCGTCCTTCGGCGGATTCCCCGCGCGCCCGGCGGACTCTGGCTAGGTTGAGTTCGACGAGGCGAGCGCGGCGAAGGGAACCGGTTGTCACACACCGACACACTGACGACGTGGGGTCCTGGCGTCGAGTGGAGAATCGGCGGCTGGCGACTGGCCGAAACCTCGCAGGGGTTCATCTTGTCGACGGCTGCCGGCGACGAACGGTTCGACGGCGACGAAGTCAAACGCCTCTCGGTCAGCGGCCACTGGCTGAAGCTCGAGCTGATCGTCGCAGGCAACCCCGACCGCCGCTTCGACGGGCTTACCCGTCAGGACGCCCAGGCCATCCGGGCGGCCGCGGCGCGAATCCTTGCCCGGGCCGAACTCGCTCCGCTCTTGGCGCAGGCTCGCGCGTATCAGTCGGCCTTGAGCGGCCTCGTTGCGTCCCACCTCGCAGAAGGGCGATGGTTGCCTCACGACCGGGTGGCCGCAGTCCTGACACTGCGCCCCGCGGCCAGCCAGATCAGACGGCTCCAGTCCGTTCTCACCCTCGAGGAACAGGGCGAGTTCGGCCTCCTCGACCGAGATCCCTGGGAAGCGGTTCAGGCGGTGAACGCCCGCATCCTGTCGGACGAGGTCTCGAGCCGGAGGGACTTCTTCGCCAAGGTCGAGAAGAGCCCGCTGACCGCCGAGCAGATCCGGGCGGTAGTCACGTTCGACAACCGGGTACGGGTCGTCGCGGCCGCCGGCTCTGGCAAGACATCGGTGATGGTCGCCCGGGCCGCGTATGCGGTCGCTCAGGGTTTCGTCCGCCCAGAGCGGATTCTGATGCTCGCGTTCAACGCAGACGCAGCTGCCGAGCTTCAAGCACGTGTCACCGAGCGACTCGGTTTGCTCGGCCTGCCGAGCGAGAACCTGCGAGCAAGCACCTTCCATGCCTTCGGGCGCTCACTGATCGGCAGCGCCACTGGACGAAAGCCCAGCGTCGCTCCGTGGGTCGAGAACGGCCGTGACCTCGAGAAGATCAGCGAGATCGTCGATCAGCTGCGCTCGAGCTCTCCCGACTTCCGCCTGAAGTGGGACGTCTTTCGGCTCCTCTACGGACGCATGTCCGAGGCGCCCGACGGAGGCGACCACGACAGCTACGACCGATCCAAGCGGATCACCGGCTTCGGGACCTACCGTGGCGACACGGTCCGCAGCGAGGGCGAACGGGTCATCGCCGACTGGCTGTTCCTGAACGGCGTCGACTACCGGTACGAGCACCCTTACGCCCACGAGGTCTCCGATTCCTCCCACGCCCAATACCGGCCCGACTTCTACTACCCGCAGATCGACGTCTGGCACGAACACTGGGCCCTGGGCGCCGACGGCAAGCCGCCAGCCTCCTTCCAGGGCTACGAAGACTCGATCCGATGGAAAGAGTCGATTCACCGGCAGTACGGGACGCGGCTCATCGAGACGACCTGGAACGACATCCTGAGCCTGCAAGGCCTCAAGGGCCTCGCCGCCGACCTGCGCCACCACGGGCTGCAGCTCGACTGGAATCCGGACCGGCCGATCCCTGGCGCCAAGCCCCTCGAGCACGAACGACTAACAATCCTGATCCGCACCTTCATGTCGCACGTCAAGGCGAACTCACTCACCGAACTTGACCTTGCGGCGCGCCTGGCCACTCACCCAAGTCGAAGGACACGACTGTTCCTCGAGCTGTTCCGGCCCATCTACCAACGGTGGGAACAGGAACTGCACGCCTCCCGGATGGTCGACTTCGACGACATGCTCATCCAAGCCGCCGACCTGCTCGAAGGCGATCCGGCCCTGGGCACCTACGACCTCGTCCTCGTCGATGAGTTCCAAGACACCAGTCAGTCGCGCGCCCGACTCGTCCGAGCCCTGACGGCCGGCCCAGACAAGTACCTGCTCGCCGTCGGAGACGACTGGCAGGCTATCAACCGGTTCGCCGGCGCCGACATCAAGGCCATGACCGACTTCGACGAGTACTTCGGGCCGGCGCAGACCGTCCGTCTCCAGACCACGTTCCGCAACCCCCAACCGCTCGCCGACGTCGCCAGCCGATTCGTGAGCCGCAATCCCGCCCAGATTTCCAAGCAGGTCGTCGCCACCCGGTGGGACGACGGCCCCTTGGTCACCGTTGTCAGGGTCGGTCGCAACGAATCGCTCACCAAGGCCATCGAGAAGCAGCTCGGCGAACTGGCGGCCGACAAGCCCGGGAGCAGCGTCGACATCCTCGGACGGTACCGGCACGACGCCGAGCTCATGCCTCGGAGACGGTTCCGCGACCTCGACGTTCGGTTCCGCACCGTCCACAAGGCGAAGGGCCTTGAGGCCGACTACGTGCTCATTCCCAACCTCACCACCGGCACCTACGGATTCCCCAGCCAGATCGAGGACGACCCCGTCCTGCGACTGGTCGTGGCCGGCGACGACGGCTTCCCGCACTCCGAGGAACGCCGAGTTCTCTACGTCGCACTCACCCGCGCCCGCCGCGCCGTCACGATCTTCACCGCCGAGGGACTCGAGTCCCCCTTTGCCCTCGAGCTCCTGAACGACCCAGAAGTCCGAGTCGTCGACGCTGCCGGGTCCCCGTCAACCGCTCGCATCTGTCCAAGCTGCAAACAAGGGACGCTCACGGTGCGTCGAGGACCTTACGGTGAGTTCTTCGGCTGCAGCCAGTTCCCTGCCTGCGAGCACAAGGAGAGGGTCGAGCCGTCAGTCACTCGTCCGAGACAGTCTCCCAGTCGCGCGCGGAGCGCCGTCTGAGCACGGAGCCTGCCGGACTGGCACGCGCTCGGGCAGGCTGTTCCTGTGCGCCCATCACAGCTTCTTCATGCTGCGCGCACCAGGGTTCTCGACGAAGTTCGCGACGTGGGCGGAACCGACGTCCGCGTGTTCGGATCGATTGCCCGAGGGACCGATCAGCCCGGCTCAGATGTCGACCTGCTGGTCACCTTCCCGCCCGGCGCGGACATCGTCGACCTGCTCACCCTCGAGGAACAGCTGTCCGACCTACTCGGGTTGCCTGTGCAGGTGGTCTCTGCCCGCGGCTCAGGACCGATTCTCGAGCGCGTGATCGCCGAAGCCTTCCCCTGTCAGACCTGAGATCCGATCCTCCCAATCAGTGAATCCGAGCCACCGGCCCACCAGACGTCCCCCTGAACAGCCCAACCTTCAGGTCACAACCTTCCTCATGTGGCACACACCCTCGGCATTGCCGCCGGAGCCGGCAAGACCACCGCCATGAAAGCGCGATTCCGCGCCTGGACCAACGCCGGCGGCGCCCCGAGCGCCGAGCCAAGGCGCTCACCGCGGGAACGACTCCGGTCGGCCACCAGAGCAGGTCGAGGGTCTTGCCGGAGCCTTGCGGTCCGATGACTCCGAAGGAGCGTTCCCAGGGGCACCACGGATCGCCCGCGCGAGGCCCGGCTACGACACCGATCGGCCAGCCGAGCTGGGTGAGGTAATGGTCGGAGGGCGATCGCGCGTTCAGCGTGAAATCGATGTTCATGAGGCAGCCCGTCGGGGCATGGCCGGAGGAGCCACGTGCATCACGCCCATGGTCGGCCCGAGATCAGCTTCACCCCCGAAGTGACCGCAGTCGATGAGCACGCGGATGTTGTGCGTGCCGCCGACGAAGCCGCGGATCGACCGGACCCCGGTGACAATCCCCACCGCGTCGGCCTCGCGACTCGCTTCGCCAACCCGCCCGACAGCTGGGCCGCGACCAGCGCGTCGATGTCTGGCGAGATGCTGTGGAGGTCGTTGGCTACTTTGCGGGCCGCCGGCGCCATCAACCGGGCGACCAGCTTGGCGGCCTCGAAGTCGTTGCCGCCGTCCCCGGCGGACAGCCAGGCGAGAGCGTGCATGACCTCGCCGACCTTCTTGGCGTCGCCGTGGCGCACCCAGCGGCGCAGGTCGGACAGATCCACCGCCCGCAGGACAGCACGGATTGGCCCTGCCCGGCCACCGCCGCTCGACGATCTCTATCGCGCAATCGGCCGAGACACCCAATCGCTGTTCAACGCTCATCGGTGGCCTTCCGCTGGGAGTGGTGAAGCCACTCGAACGGATAACAAGCGGCCCCATAGGGCATCGGGATATCTGTGGACAACGGATTCTCTGTCCACAGGCCAGCGCGTCGCCGCTAGCGAGAGGCATGTCCCCTAACGTCCCCCCAGGTAGCGTGGCCCCCGTCTGCACAGCAGTCTCTCGGCACCGTCTTCGGCGCAGGTCGAGTGCTTCCCATAGGTGGGCGGGACTTGGCAGGGAGGTGCGACGTCTCTGCCAGGCGCAGTGCGTCCCAGCGGGATCCGCCAGCCTGAACCGCAGCGGCTCGCAGGTGTCGCCACCGAGCACGGTTCCGCGATTCGGAGCTTGGAGGCCCGCTGAGTGTGATATTCCCTACGTAGCCTTCACGATCCTTCGACTAGATGCATCGTCAATGCAGAAAGGACCAATCATGGCGACCACCAACCATGATGAGCGCAACCACGATCCTGCAGGGGTCCTAAGGATCGATCACCAACCCTTCGTCGAAGGCAGCTTTCGTGCGAAGGAGAGTTACGGGCGCTTCAACCTGGCGATCATCGGCGGAACTGGTGTGGGGAAGTCATCGCTTGTCAACGCCGTCTTCGGGCGTGACCGCGCCAAGGTTGGCAAGGGATTGCCCGTCACCGACGAGATCAGCTACTACCAGGACGCGGCTCTCGGCATCTGGGACTTCAAGGGTTTCGAGATCGGCTCGAAGGAATCCCCCGCCGACGCACTTCGAGACGGACTCAGGACCATCGCGACTGCGCCGCGCGAGCAGCAGATTGCTGTCGTTTGGTACTGCGTGCTGTCCACGGCCGACCGACTCACTAGCACTGACATCGAACTGATCCGTGAGCTTGATCAGGCCGGACTACCAGTGATTCTGGTCCTCACGAAGGTTCAGTGGACCAGGAACCCCGTTACCGGGAAGTTCAAGGCAACGAAAGACGTTGACGACTTCCGTGCGTGGATCGAGGAGCCCGTTGACGGGCTCGGAAACCCAATCCAGATCCCGATTCAGCGCGTCATCCTTACCGCATCGCACGGGAAGGGAGCGGGGCAAGGGCTCGGTGACCTCGTCGCAGAGACCCTCGCGCTCTCGCCTAAGGACGAGAGGGACGCCTTTCGGATCGCACAGAAGCTGAACCTGCCCTGGAAGCGCGACATGGCACGGCCAGTAGTGGTTGGCGCTGCGGCGGCAGCTGCAGCGGCAGCAGCCGTCCCAATCCCCGTCGCGGACGCGGTTGCGCTAGCACCCATACAGATGGCGATGATGGGACGCATCGCCGGCATCTACGAACTTGAGCTCAAGTCGATGCTTTCGGCCCAAGCTCTCGCCCAGCTGGGCGCGCAAATTGCTGGGAGAGCCCTAGCTCGGAGCCTGATCAAGCTGATTCCGGGGGCCGGGACTGTGGTGGGCTCGGCTGTGGCGGGCGCACTCACGGCGGCCGCTGGCGAGGGATGGATCCGGCTTTGCGAGCAGGTCAATCTCGGTGGGGTCGACCTTGCGCATGTCGCAGACATCTGGCAGGACTACAGCCCCGGTTTCATCGACGTCCTCAAGTCCATGACCGAGCAGTGGGCTACCCATCCGGCCAAGGGGTTCGAGAGCTAGACACTTGCACTAGACGGCAAGAGGAGTCGGCGTCAGGCGGCTTGGCGGTGGCAAATGACAAGCTCCCCCCTATCCCGACAAATGAAACTGGGTCGATGCTTCTGCGTCGAGGGCGGCTAGGCACTTCTTGAGATCAAAGCCGCACCGCGGGGCCAATCCGCCTTGGACGGGAAGCGTGGCCACCCGCCTGCGGATGTTTGAACCGTCCGTGGCGTGCTTGTCTGCTCAGCCGAAAGGCGTCCAGAGCGCTCGCTCATCGCAGCCCGATCGCTTGGACCGGGATATTCCGGTCCGTGGTTGAGCCGTCGCCGAGTTGTCCGGCCACGTTGTATCCCCAGCACTTGACCAGCCCGCTACTGAGGGCGCAGGTGTGAAGATTGCCGGAGGCCATCTTCGTCACACCGTCGAGACTGACGACGCGTGCGGGCGTGGGTCGGGTCGTCAGGTTTCCGTCGCCGAGTTGACCATATTGATCGGCACCCCAGCACTCGGCGTTGCCTGTCCTGGTCCAGGCGCAGGTGTGAACCCCGCCTGCGACCACGCCATCGGCATCCGTGACGCCTGCGACGACGACGGGCTCGGCGCGATTGACGGTGGTGCCATCTCCCAGTTCGCCTAGCTGGTTGTACCCCCAGCACTTCACGGTGCTCGCAGCGGTGAGCGCGCAGACGTGATAGCCGCCCGCGCTGATGGAGATGGCATCATCGAGCCCCCTCACGGTCCTGGCTGTTCCCCACGGGTCGGTCGTTCCGTCTCCCAGCTGACCGAGGTCGCCCTCTCCCCAGCACTTGACGGTGCCATCGCCTTCCCGGGCGCAGGTGAAGTAGGCGCCAGCCGTGAGCTGGACCACGTTGGACAAGCCAGGCACAGTCACGGGTGTGCTGCTGCTGTCCGTGGTGCCGTCGCCGAGCTGACCCAGCGTGTTGTCGCCCCAACACTCCACCGCCCCTGACGCCACAGCGCACGTGTGAAAGTGACCGGCGGCGATCGCTGTGACGTCGGTCAGTGCGGGCACAGTCGTGGGCGTACTGCGGTCTGTCTTGGTGCCGTCGCCGAGTTGTCCGTACGCGTTGTAGCCCCAGCAGCGCGCCAAACCTTCGCGCGTAATCGCGCAGACGTGCGTCCCGCCAGTGATCGCGGTTGCGTCCGTGAGGCCTGAGACCTGAACGGCGGTCGACTCGCTGGTTGTCGTCCCATCGCCCAACTGCCCGAAAGCGTTGTGGCCCCAGCACTTGACGGTGCCGACAGCCAACAGCGCACAAGAGTTCCAAGACTCGCCCGTGAGCGCGGCGACGCGGTAGGGCTCGTCTACCGGATGCACGGTGAGGTCGTAGGTGCGTGTCAGGGTCGTGCCTGCGCTGTCGGCGAGGGTGACGATTGGCGTGAACGCCCCGCCCGCAGTAGGTGCTCCGGTTAGCTCGCCTCCGGCAGAGACGGTGAGTCCGTCGGGGAGCCCGGTCGCTGTCCAGGTGTAGGGCGGGCTGCCGCCGCTTGCGGAGAGGGTGGCTGTGTACGTGGCGCCTTTGGTGGCCTCGGGCAGGCTGGTTGTGGCGATGCTCAGGTCGTTGCCACCACCGCCGGTCCCGCCGACGTCGCTCGGGCACAGGGGGACCTCGATGCTGGTGAAGTCAACCTTGGCGCTGGCCTTGGCTTCGACGCCGGTGAGCTTCTTGATGATGTCGCTGGTCTTGAGGCCGATTTCGGCGTGGGGGCCGTACTTGAGGGCGCATTTCCAGCCGTCGGTGGTGTTGAAGGCTAGTTCGGCTTGCGTTCGGGCGCCGAGCTTGCCGTAGAGCCCGCCGGCGCTGTAGACCATGATGTCGAGTTCGGGTCCCAAGAATGCGTCGATCGATCCGGCTGCACCCACCTTGATGAGCTTCGAGGTGGTGTTGGCGGAGGTGGTGTAGAACGCCGGCGTCAGGTCCCAGTCTCGGGTGCTCTGAACCCCGGAGCCCGTGGTCCCGGTCTGGCTCACCTCAGCTGTGACCGAGACGGTGCCGGTGACGTCGACGGTTGCGACCAAATTCAAGGTGATGTCGAGGTAGACGGGTAGACCGAGGAGGTGTCCAATCAACCCCTGATGGAGCACGCCGAGCTGTTGTTGTGCAGAGAAGAGGCTGCCAGTGCCGGTGATGCCGACCTCGGCGACCGTCGAGTTGCTGATCTGGACCCCCGCGCCGATCTTGTAGCTCTTGAGCCGGAACCAGTCGACGTTGAGGTCCAAGGTGTGAACTGGCGCGATGGAGAGGCCGCCTTTCAGCTTCATAAACAGCCCGTCCTTGGTCTGTGTCTTAGCGTCCAGGGTGAGCTTGAGTTCGCCCGTCGACGCGGGGCGCAGCCCCGTCCCGTGGATGGCCTGGGAAACGACGGGTTCGGAGTCAACGGTGACACCGTCCGCGGGCTCGAAGCTGCTGGTCGTCACCGCGAGCCCAATCGAGGTCTCGTCGTCGGGTATGTTCTCGACAGCCTGCGCCAGGCTGGTGTCCTGCGTGTCAATCGTCGTCGTGCTGGCCGAGGTGGTCAGCTTGGTGACCTTCCGCAAGGCCCCTGACGGTGCGCCGTTGCGGGGCGGAACCGCGATCACATCTCCCACATCGACGCTGCCGAGAGAGGCTGGAGCATTTGTGAACACCACGGTGCCGCTGTCGGGGGCGTAGCTCGTGATCGCGGCGGTCTCCTTGTCGCTGAGCGGTCGGGTGGTGTCGAGAAGGGTGATACGGCTCGGCGTGATGTTGAGCTGGCGCACCATGGAACTCACCGCCGGTGCCCCATTCCAGGCGGAAGCCGTCCCTCGGTAGCTGAACGTCCCCACCGTTGTCGCCGTGAGTTGGATTAGGGCGTTGCCCTCGGCCGTCTCAACACCGGCGCCGACGGGCGTCCAGGTATCCGACACCAGCGCCTCAAGTCGAACGGGGCGTCCCGCCCGTGCCGGGGTGAATGACAACATGGCGTTCACCGCTTCGGTTACCTGCGCCGTGCCCGGCATGGAGAGCATGGCTGTTTGCGACTTGACCGTCCGGATTGCGCGGGCCTTCGTTGTAAGCGCCTTGTACTTCTTGCCCTTGACCTTCACCTTGGGCGCCACCACCCGAACCGTGATCGAGGTGGCCTTGGTGGACGCTCTTAGCGAGTAGTCGCCGGCCTTGTCGGTCTTCCCTGAGGCGAGCTTCTTCCACTTCTTGCCAGACTTGACCTGCAACTGAACCGGACGCACGATCCTGGTGCTCAGCTGTCCTGCCACCAGAAATCGCTCACCGGTAACTGGCGCCGACGGGGTGGCGATCGGGGCTGGTGGCGCAGCGGCCGCGATCGTTGGGCTCGCTGAACCTGCGACCAAAACCCCGCCAAATAGCGCTCCAATCAACGTCGCGATCCACACCTTGCGCACGTCCGCACCCCCTCCCGGCAGCGAAAAGTATCGCAGCAAGGCGCGCCCCAAGGAGCGGGCTCGGTGAATCTTGAGCCCGCCGTGGAACGTGTGGACCAGTTCCACGTCGCCCGGCTCAAGCCCCATGGATGGGTCCGGTACAACCGGGGACCGGGGACACCGTGGGCGGCGAGCCAAGTGGTTGCGTCCGAGCGCAGGCGTCATCGATCCGGACAACGTGGGAACAGTTGAACCCCCTCGAGCTCTTTCGAACAGGCGTTCGGTTCTGCGTTGCGCTGGACCGGGCCGGAGAGGAGGCGGTCGTGGGCACGAACAAGCGATACGCCAACCACTACGACGGCCTCATGGATGCTCGGATCCTGGAGCGGACCGCGGCAACCGCCGGCCCGCTGCAGTCACTGACCGACGCCGAACTTGAACTCGGCAAGGAGCCGCTAACCATCGCTCCCCAACCACACCCGGTGAAGGCGTGGGTCCGGTTCGGGTCGACCGCGATCCGCGTCGACGCTGAGGCGTGCCGGTGGACCGAACGGGCAGTCGGGATCCGGTTCACCGCGGGCGGCCGCGAACTCAAGACCTGGGTGTGGTCCTCCGCGGTCACCCCGAAACAGTGAGCGCACCGGCACGGACCACATCGCGGCGACCCGGACCGGGGCTGGAAGCCGTCTGAGATGCCAATCCCCGGGCCCTGGCCCCCGATCCGTGGCGGAGTCATGGACTCGGCGCAGGAGCGCCTCATCTGCGCAGGAAACCCCCTGATCGACAAGCTAGCGCACCATCGCGTGGGCGCTTGCGAGAGGCGCTCGCGGACAGCCTCGCCCGAACGCTGACCATGCATCTCGCGGCGGTCCTGACGCACGGCTAATCGGTGTCCGAAACCCGCTCATCGACCAACCTGAGAGGAACCTTAAGTGCACGTGGAGTGCACGCCGCCCTGGTTACGGCTCCGTAACCGGCCTCTGACAAAGTCAAAGACCCCGTCGGGCTGACAGGATTTGAACCTGCGACCCCTTGACCCCCAGTCAAGTGCGCTACCAAGCTGCGCCACAGCCCGCGACCCGGACCGGGCGAACCGATCCGAGGGCAAACTGTACTACGTCGGACGGGGCTGTCCCGCCACCCCCTACCGAGCGTCGGACGCCGCCACTAGGCTCCCAAATGGCCGGAAGGGGTCCCATGCGTCGCCTGCGGAAGCTCGGTGTCCTGTTCGCCGTCGCGAGCCTGTTCCCACTCGCGCTCGCCGGCAGCGTCCCGACCCTCGCTGCGGCGCAGGTCACCAAGACCATCACCCTTCACGCTCCATCCGCCCTCAGCTCCTCCTGGGGACGCGTCTCGACCATCGGGTACGGCAGCGCCGCCGCCAAGCTCGGCACGTCCCTCGGCGGGGACGGCGCCGGCATCTCGTACGGCCCCAGCTACGGCACCCAGGCCCCCGACAAGACCTGGTGGTATCTCGACACCGCCAAGGCCCGCCTCGCCCACTACTCCCCCACCGGCGCCTACCTCGGCCAGGTCAAGATCCCCTCCGCCTATCTGACGGACGGCATCTACGTCCAGTACCAGAACCCGCAGGCCCTCAAGAACGGCTCCATCGTCCTGATGGGCACCGATCCCGCCGGGCCGACCCTTCTGCTCATGTCCCGGACGCACCACTTCACCAAGCTGAAGCTCAAGCAAGTGGTCACCGTCCACTCCAACGACGGCACCTACCTCTACGGCTTCTCCGAGGCCGGCAAGACCGTCCGCATCACCCCGACGACCGGCAAGATCATCACCGTCACCTGGATGCGCGGCCAAGGGGGACGTCGTTTCACCCTCGCCGTCGGCAACGGCACCGTCACCATCAAGCGGCCCGGCGTGAATCTCAAGCTCAAGCTCGTCTCCGCCGAGCACCCGACCAAGACCCCGCATCCCCAGCTCGAGGCCGCCATGGGCGCCGACGGACGGTTGTGGGTCCTCATCTCCGCCATCGTCGAGGTCTCCGCCAGCACCAGCGTCGACGCCGTCGGCCTGGTCAGCGTCAAGCCCTCCGGCGCCGTCTCCCCCGTCCAGCGCGTCCGGACGCTCACCAGCGTGTCCGACCCCGCCGACGGGCAGCACCTCGGCGTCCGCTACGGTGGCACCAAGCCCTGGCTGATGTTCATCGACACCGATGCAGCCCGGGTGTACCGACTCGAGTAGGAGCAAGCAATGAAGCTCGCCGACGCAGCCCACCAGTTCCTTTCCTGCAAGCGCATCGCCGTCACCGGTGTCTCCCGTACCCCCGGCAGCCACGGCAGCAATACCGTGTTCGACCGGCTCGTCGAGCGGGGCTACGAGGTCTTCCCGATCAACCCCAACGCCGACGAGGTGGGCGGCCACACCGCCTACCCCACCCTCGCCGCCGTCCCCGGAGGGGTTGAGGCCGTCGTCATCGGAACCCGGCCCGACCACGCCCTCGCCACCGTCAAGGAAGCCGCGGAGCTCGGCATCACCAACATCTGGATGCACCGCTCCATCGACGCCGGCAGCGTCTCGCCCGAGGCCGTCGCGTACGGACGCGCCCACGGCCAGCTCGTCATCGACGGCGGCTGCCCGCTGATGTTCGACCCCGCCGCGGACGGCGCCCACAAGTTCATGTGCGGCGTGCTGAAGTTCACCGGGAAGGTCCCCCGCCAGGTCTGAATCCTCGTTAGGCTCGACGCATGCTCGCTCCCACTCCGGCGCTGCGGCCGAGCCCGATGGACATCGGCGACCTGTTCTCCGCCAGCTTCGCTGCGCTCAGGCGGCGCTTCGGCCTGTTCGTCCTCCTCACCTTCCTGCCGGCCATCGTCACCATGATCGTGATCGGCGTCGGCGCCATGCTCATCGTCCTCGGAGCCGCCGCGGCACAGGCGACCGGCACCTCCGCGCCGTCGCTGATGCTGGTGATCGGCATCGTCGTCCTGGTCGCCGGCGCCATCATCGGTGCGCTCACCCAGGTCAAGGCCTACGGCATGATGTCGATCGCCTCCTACGAGATCGGGCAGGGCGGCCAGCCCACCCTGCGCGGCCTGCTCGACCGTTCCCGGGGCTTCCTGCCCCACATGGCCGTCGTCATCGTCATCGTCCTCGGTGCCGTCGTCCTGCTCTACGGCCTGTTCATCGCCCTCCTGGTCGGCACCATCGGCGCAGCCAGCAGCTCGTCGCGGTCCTCGGGCGCGATCGTCGCCGTCGTCGGCGTGATGCTGCTGGTCGGCATCGCGATCATCCCGCTGGCGCTGTTCTTCTCCACCAAGCTGCTCTACACGGTGCCCGCCGTCGCCATCGAGGGACGCGGCGGCATCGACGGACTGAAACGCTCCTGGAGCCTCACCCGCGGATCCTTCTGGCGGACGCTCGGCTACTACCTCGTGGCCGCCATCGCCGTCGGCGCCATCGGCTCGGCCGTCAGCGCGTTCAGCCAGTTGTTCATCACGTCGGAGACCACGAGGATCCCCGCCGACGCCTCCCCTGCCGAGATCATGGGACGGCTCGCCTACGTCCTGCCGGCCGTCCTGCTCAGCCTCGCCCTGCAACTCGTCGTCAGCCTGGTCACCGTGCCGTTCCTGCAGGCCTACATCACCTACATGTTCATCGACCAGGTCCACCGCTCCGAGCTGCCGTCGGCCCCCGCCTACGGCTACGGCGCCCCGCAGCCCCAGGGCTACCCGCCCGCGCCGGGGTATCCCCAACAGGGGTTCCCGCAGCAGGGCTACCCGCCGGCCTCCGGCTACCCGCAGCAGGGCGGCTCCCCACAACAGGGCTACACCCCCGGCGGCTACTACTCACCCCCCGGCCAGTACTACAACCCGCCGGCTTCCTCTCCGCAGCAGGGGCAGTATCCGCCGCAGCAGTATCCCGGCCAGCAGTACCCGCCCGCGCCGGGTGGCCAGCAGCCTCCCCAGCCGGGTTGGAACCCTCCCCAGGCGCCCGACGGCGGACAGCCCCACTGAGCGCTCGGGCTACTTCTTACGCTTCTCCCGGGCCCGTACCTCGACGTGCACCGGCGTGCCCGTGAAGCCGAAGTCCTCGCGCAGCCGTCGCTCGACGAAGCGGATGTACTGCGGGTCGAACGCCCCCGAGGTGAACAGCGCGAACGTGGGCGGGCAGTTGTGCGCCTGCGTCCCGAACAGGATCCGCGGCTGCTTCCCGCTGCGCACCGGGTGGGGATGCGCTGCGGCCAGCCGTCCCAGGAACGCGTTCAGCTTGCCGGTCGACACCCGGGTCTCCCAGCCCTCCAGAGCCTGCTCGATGGCCGCGGACAACTTCTCCACCCCTCGCCCGGTCAGCGCCGAGATGTTCACGCTCGGCGCCCACGCGAACGCGCGGACGTCCTGCTCGATCTCCCTGTTGAGGTAGTGGCGGCGCTCCTCGTCGGTCAGGTCCCACTTGTTGTACGCGATCACCAACGCCTTGCCGGCGTCCTCGACCATGCTCAGCACCTTCAGGTCCTGGTCGCTGATCGTCTCGGACGCGTCGATGACCACAACGCACACCTCGGCGCGTTCGATCGCACCGGCCGTCCGCAGGGACGCGTAGTACTCGTGCCCGGAGGCCTCCTTCACCCGGCGTCGCAGCCCGGCGGTGTCGATGAACCGGTAGACCGTCCCGGCCACCGCGACCAGTTCGTCGACCGGGTCCACGGTCGTACCGGCCACGTTGTCGACCACGGCGCGGCGCTGGCCGGCCACCCGGTTCAGCAGCGACGACTTGCCCACGTTCGGACGCCCGATGATGGCCACCCGCCGGGGCCCGACCTCGGCGGCCTCCCCCGGCTCCTTCGAGGCGGGCAGAACCTCGAGCAGTGCATCCAGCAGGTCGCCGGTGCCGCGTCCGTGCATCGCCGAGACCGGGTGCGGCTCCCCCAGCCCGAGGTTCCACATCGCGGCCGCGTCGGCCTCCGTGCGGACGTCGTCCACCTTGTTCGCGGCCAGCACCACCGGCTTGCGGCTGCGGCGGAGCACCTCGACGACCGCCTCGTCGATGTCCTGCGTCCCGACGGTCGCGTCGACGACGAACAGCACGACGTCCGCGGCCGCGATGGCCAGTTCGGCCTGCTCGGCGATCTGCGCCGCCATGCCCTTCGCGTCCGGTGCCCAGCCGCCGGTGTCCACGATCACGAAGTCGCGTCCGGCCCACTCCGCGTCGTAGCTGACCCGGTCGCGGGTCACCCCCGGCAGGTCCTGGACGACGGCTTCCCGCCGTCCGATGATGCGGTTGACCAGCATCGACTTGCCCACGTTGGGACGGCCGACGACAGCCACCACCGGCCGATCGGCCTCGGTCTGGCTCTCCGACATGGTCGCTCCTTCCGTGCTGCGACTTCCGCGCTGCGACCTGTCAGGCTACCTCAGGGACGCCTCAGCACCCTCTTCAGCCCCGGGCGTCCCGCACGAGACCCAGGACGGCTTCGATCACCTGGGGCAGGCTCAGGTAGGTGCAGTCGAGTTCGGTGACGCCGTCCGCTGCGGTGGTGAAGTTCACCAGCCTGGAGTCGTCGGAGTCCCGGCGGACCACCTGGTCGTGCAGCGCAGCGGCGTCCACCTTGTCGCCGAGTTCGGCCTTGCGGCGCGCCATCCGCACCTCCGCGTCCGCGGTCAGCAGCAGCCGGATGTCGGCGTCCGGGGCCACGACCGTGGTGATGTCGCGCCCCTCGGCGACGATGCCCCGCGGCGCCTGTTCGATGATCGCCCGCTGCCGCGCGACCAGGTTCTCCCGGCACTCCGGCACGGTGGAAACCGCGCTCACCTTCGCCGAGATCTCCGGCTCGCGGATCCGTGCGGTCACGTCCGCTCCGTTGACCACGACCTCCTCGTGGTCGGGGTCGGTGCTGATCACGACATCGGCCTTGAGCGTCTCGCGGATCACCCCGGCAACGTCCGACGGGTCCACCCCGGCGTCCAGGTAGGCACAGGCGATCGCCCGGTACATCGCACCGGTGTCGAGGTAGGCCAGGCCCAGCTCGCGGGCCACGGCCTTCGCCGTGCTGGACTTGCCCGAGCCGCTGGGGCCGTCGATGGCGATCACGAGACGATCAGTGCTCATGCATGCTCCGGTTCAGGGTTGGGGTTCGTGGTCGCGGACCGTCCAGCCGGCGGCCATCATCGCGGCGCCGAGCGATTCGGCCTTGTCGGGGGCCACCTGCACCGACAGCCAGCCGACCTCCCGGGCGACGTCGTGGTCGATGGAGACGTCCTCGACGTTGACGCCGGCCGTCTCGATGTCGCGGAACAGCCGGGCCAGCGCGCCGGGGGCGTCCGGGATCTCGACGACCACGTGGGCGTAGCTCGTGGCGGCCATGCCGTGCTTGCCGGGGATCGCGCGGGTGCCGTCCCGGCCCGCCTCAAGGATCGGCGCGAGGTCTGCGTCGGCGTCCAGGGCCCCGATCAGGGCGTCCAGGTTGTCGCGCAGGACGGCCAGTTCGGCGCGGACGGCGGAGGCGTTGGCGCCGATGATCTGGAGCCACAGCTGGGGGTCGGAGCCCGCGATGCGGGTGACGTCCCGCAGTCCCTGGCCGGCCAGCTGCAGGTGCTCCGGCGGCACGTCGTTGAGTCGCTCGGCGACCAGGACGGACGCCAGGTGCGGCAGGTGCGAGACCTGCGCGACGGCCTCGTCATGGTGCGCGGCGCCCATGGTGACGCGATGCGCGCCGCAGAGCGCGGCCACAGCCTGCACGTCGAGGACGGCGTGGGCGGCGGACGTGTCGTGCGGCGTGATCACCCAGGTGCGGTCGACGAACAGGTCCGCACTCGCCGTCATCGGCCCGACCCGTTGCGACCCGGCCATCGGGTGCGAACCGACGTAGCGGGACAGGTCGGCGCCGGAGGCGCGCAGCTCGGCGAGCACCGTCCCCTTCACCGAGCCGACGTCGGTCACGGTGGCGTGCGGGTAGGTGGCCAGCGCCTTGCCGATCACCTTCGCCAGCGAGCCGGGAGGGACGGCCACGACGACGAGCCGGACGGCGTCCGGATCAGGCGCTGCCGTCGTCCCCGCGCCCCGGGACGCGGCGACGCGGGCATGGCTGGAGACCTTGTCGGAGACGTGGACGACGAGCCCCGCGCGGGTGAGCGCCTGCGCGACCGATGCGCCGACAAGGCCGACGCCGATCACCAGCACCGGCGACAACTCGCGCTCGCTCACTCTTCCTCCACCTCAGGACCGACGCACAGCCTATCGGGCTGCGACCGCCGTGCCCTCGCCGTGTCGGCCGGCCTCAGACGTCGGTGCCGTCGGGATCGGGGGCGACATCGGCCCACGTCGGACGCGGCCCGACGTAGTCCGCCCCGTACGCGCCGGGCGCCGGACGGCGGCGACGCAGCGGAGCGGTCACCCCGGCGGCGAGCCGCCGGGTGAAGATCAGGAAGCCGGTGTGTCCGCTGGTGCTGTGCCCGGGACGGATGGCCAGGCCCTGGGCGTGCCAGTCGCGCGCTGAGTACTCGCGGGCCTCCGGCTCGGTGAAGCCGCCGTGGACGCGCAGCGTCTCGACCGTGCGCCCCAGCTGGGTCGTGGTCGCCACGTAGCAGCACAGCAGTCCGCCCGGGACGAGGACGTCGGCGACGGCGTCCACGCAGTCCCATGGCGCGAGCATGTCGAGGACGGCGCGGTCGATGGGCTCCGGCCCGATGGTCTCGACGAGGTCGCCGACGCGGAGCGTCCAGGCCGGGTGGGCTGCGCCGAAGAAGGTCTCCACGTTCTTGCGGGCGATCGCGGCGAAGTCGTCGCGGCGCTCGTAGGAGTAGACCCGTCCGGTCGGCCCCACGGCACGAAGCAGGAACATCGTCAGCGCCCCCGAGCCGGCGCCGGCCTCGAGCACCCGGGCGCCGGGGAAGATGTCGGTCTGGACGAGGATGTGGGCGGCGTCCTTCGGGTAGACGACGGCAGCCCCCCGCGGCATCGTCACCGTGAACTCCTCCAGCAACTGCCGGAACGCGAGGTAGGAGACACCGCCCGCGGAGCGGACGACCGACCCCTCGGGGGCACCGATGAGGTCGTCGTGGCTGATCCGTCCCTTGGTGGTGTGGAAGGAGCCGCCAGGGACGAGCACGACGGAGTGCCGCCGACCCTTGGGGTCCGACAGCGACACCCGCTCCCCCACCTGGAAGTCGCCGGTGCGCACGCCGCTCAGGACGCCCTGGCCTTCTGAATCAGCCACGGCTGAACCCCCACATTCCGAGTTGCTGGCCGGTGCCGTAGGCGCCGCCACCGATCTTGACGCCGCGGCCGAGCAGCAGCAGTCCCGGACCCTGGCTGACGGGCAGCACCGTGACGTCGGTGGCGGCCTGCTGCTGGATCTCGCTGAGGTCGGCCAGCCTGGCGTCGCCGGTGACGGTGCGCACGTGGCTGCTCAGCTCGGCCAGCTTCGCGCTGCTGGAGGCCAGCGGGGCGTCCAGGTAGAGCTGCAGCCAGCCCAGGGCGGTGTTCACCCATGCCGGGCGCGTGGTCAGCACGAGGTCGCCCTGCGTCCCTTCGACGACACGCACGCTGACGCCGTCCAGGTCCTCGATCCGGTCGCGGAGCATCCGGGCGACGTCCGCCTGGCCGGGGTCGGCCGGATCGTAGGCGAGGGTGAGGTTGATCCGGGGCGTCTGCAGGTTCGGCAGGGTGGGACGGCCACCGATCGGGAACGCCTTGACGTGCTCGGTCGCGCCCAGCGGCACGATCGAGTCCAGCGTCCGGTCGGCCTGCAGTGCCTTGGCGACCCCCTGCCGCAACGCCGCGTCCATCCGGTGGCTCGAAGACGTGCTCCAGTACAGCCGGGTCACCTTCACCCCCGGCAGCGGCACCCGGGTGAACCCCTTGGCCGTCGCTCCGCCGTTGCTGGCGATCTCGTCGTCGATCCGCTGCTGGCCGGCTGCGTCCAGGCAGTTCCAGGCGGCGTCGACCGTTCCCTCGGCGACGGCGGACTCAGCCGTGGCCGAGTCGCCGACGACCGACAGCGCGATCCGGTCGATCGCGCCGGCGTCGGTGCCGGTGTAGTTGGCGTACTTCGTGAGGGTCGCCCCGGTCTCCGTCGCCGTGCCGGCGAGCTGATAGGGCCCACTGCCGTTGGGGGTGGCCTCCAGAGGCAGCGCCGTGTCGGGGTCGAAGGTCTGGGAGTCGACGATGGACGCCGCCTGCCCGGCCAGTGCGAAGCCGAATTGGTTGTCGGGCCGGGACAACACGAAGCGGACGGTGTGGGCGTCGGGCGTCTCGATCCGGCTCAGCGAGCTGAGCAGCCCCACCGACGTGCCCGGCACGTTGAGCCGCAGCGCGCGCTGGATGGAGAACTTCACGTCGTCGGAGTCGAGCACGTCGCCGTTCGCGAAGGCCAGGCCGTCGGGAAGCGTGCACTCGTAGTCCAGCCGGGAGACGAAGACGCACTCGCTGGCCGCGTCCGGCTTGAGCTCACCGGGCCCGCCCGACGGCACCTTCATCAGCCGCTGGTACAGGTTCGTCACCAGGATCGAGTCGACCTGGGACGTGGCCACCGCCGGGTCGATGGTGCGGATCTTGCCGGTCACCACGACCGTGAACGGCCGGGCCGTCGGCGAGGCGGACGGGCCGGGCGAGGTGGGCGTCGTCGTGATCGTGCACCCGGCGAGGGCTGCGCCGAGAAGCAGGCCGCCGACGGCGCGCAGATGGCGGCGCGGCTCAGCGGGCATTGAAGTACTTCGCCTCGGGGTGGTGCAGGACGATGGCGTCCGTGGACTGCTCGGGGTGCAGCTGCAGCTCCTCGGAAAGGCTGACGCCGATCCGCTCCGGCTGCAGCAGCCGCACCAGGGTCGCGCGGTCGGCGAGATCGGGGCAGGCCGGGTAGCCGAAGGAGAACCGTCCGCCCCGGTAGGCCTGGTCGCGGATCATCGCCTCGACCGACCCGTCGTCGACCAGCCCGAGCTGGCCACGGATCCGGGAGTGCCACAGCTCGGCCAGGGCCTCGGCCAGCTGGACGGACAGGCCGTGGAGTTCGAGGTAGTCGCGGTAGGCGTCCGCAGCGAACAGTTCGGCCGTCGCCTCGCTGACCGGGCCCATCGTGACCAACTGGAACGCGACGACGTCGGGTCCGAGCTCGGCGGCCTCCTCGGCGTCCCGGAAGAAGTCGGCCAGGCACAGGTGGCGTCCGCGCTGCTGCCGCGGCCAGGTGAACCGGGCCACCTCCGTCCCGGGATCGGAGGGGTCGCCGACGATCAGCGTCTCGCCCTCCGAGTGGCAGGGCCAGTAGCCGTAGGTGACCGCGGGTTCGACGAGGTTCTCGGTGCGGAGCCGGTCGAGCCAGCGGCGCAGCCGGGGCAGGCCCTCGGTTGCGACCAGGTCGTCGTAGCTCGGGCCGCCGCGGACGCCCCGGAGCCCCCACTGCCCGGCGAAGGTGGCGCGCAGGTCGAGCCACTCCGCGATGTCGGCCAGCGCGATGCCCTTGACGACCCGGCTCCCCCAGAACGGCGGGACGGGAACGTCGATGCGGCGGGCGACGTCGGAGCGTCCGACGACCTCCCCTGGCACGGGGGGACGGTTCTCTCGTGCCACCTCTGGCACGGAAGAACCGTCCCCGCGTGCCACAGGGACGCGGCGCTTGCGCGGCGCGGGCAGCTCGGCGCCGGGGACGCCGCGCTTCACGGCGACGGCCTTCTCCATCAGCGCGAGGCCCTCGAACGCGTCCCGGGCGTAGCGGACCTCGCCCTGGTACAGGTCGTTCAGGTCCTCCTCGACGAACGCCCTCGTCAGAGCCGCCCCCCCGAGCAGGACGGGGAACTCGGTCAGGCCCCGGGCGTTGAGCTCGGCGAGGTTGTCCTTCATCACCATGGTCGACTTCACCAGCAGCCCGGACATGCCGATCGCGTCCGCGTTGTGGACCAGCGCCGCCTCGATGATCGCGCTCACCGGCTGCTTGATGCCCAGGTTGATCACGGTGTAGCCGTTGTTGGTCAGGATGATGTCGACCAGGTTCTTGCCGATGTCGTGGACGTCGCCCTTCACGGTGGCGATCACCAGCGTGCCCTTGCCCGCGGCCTCCGACTTGTCCAGGTGCGGCTCGAGGTGCGCGACGGCAGCCTTCATGACCTCCGCCGAGGCCAGCACGAACGGCAGCTGCATCTTGCCGGCGCCGAACAGCTCGCCGACGGTCTTCATGCCCGCCAGCAGGTCGTCGTTGATGATGGCCAGTCCCGGCTTCGTCAGCAGCGCCTCGTCGAGGTCCTCGGCGAGGCCCTTGGCCTCCCCGTCGATGATCCGGCGCTGCAGCCGCTCGGCCACCGGCAGCGCAGCCAGTTCGGCGGCCCGTGCCTCACGGGTGGACGCGGTCGAGACGCCCTCGAACAGCTCCAGGAACGTCGACAGCGGGTCGTAGTCCTCGGTGCGCCGGTCGTAGACGAGGTCCTCGGCGACCCGGCGCTGCTCCTCCGGGATCCTGGCCAGCGGCAGGATGCGGGCGGCCGGGACGATGCCGGAGTCGAGGCCCGCTGCGACGCACTCGGCCAGGAACACCGAGTTGAGCACCTGGCGGGCGGCCGGGTTGAGCCCGAACGACACGTTCGAGACGCCCAGCGTGGTGTGGATCCCCGGGTACTTCGCCGTCACCTGGCGGATCGCCTCGATCGTCTCCAGCGCGTCCCTGCGGGTCTCCTCCTGACCGGTCGCGATCGGGAAGGTGAGGCAGTCCACGAGGATGTCGGAGGTGCTCAGGCCCCACGTCCCCACGAGCTCTGAGACCAGCCGGTCCGCGACCCGCACCTTCCACTCCGCGGTGCGCGCCTGGCCCTCCTCGTCGATCGTCAGCGCGACCACCGCTGCGCCGTGCTCGACCACCAGCGGCATCACCCGGGCGAAGCGCGAGTCGGGCCCGTCGCCGTCCTCGAAGTTCACCGAGTTGACCGCGCTCCGTCCGCCGAGGCACTCCAGGCCGCTGCGCAGCACCTCCGGCTCGGTGGAGTCGAGCATCAGCGGCAGCGCCACCGACGTGCCGAGCCGGGACGCGAGCACAGCCATGTCGGCGGCGCCGTCGCGTCCGACGTAGTCGACGCAGACGTCGAGCAGGTGGGCGCCGTCCCGGCTCTGCTGCTTGCCGATGTCGACGCACTCGTCCCAGTTCCCGGCCAGCATCGCCTCGCGGAACGCCTTGGAACCGTTCGCGTTGGTGCGCTCCCCGATCGACAGGTAGCTCAGGTCCTGGCTGAGCGGGACGTCGGCGTACAGCGAGGAGAGTGCCGGGATCACCTCTGGCTCCCGGACGGGAGCCGGACGGCCGGAAACGGCCTCGGCCAGCAGCGCGATGTGCGCAGGAGTGGTGCCGCAGCAGCCGCCGACCAGGCTCAGCCCGAACTCCGAGGTGAACTGGCCCAGGTAGCTGACGAACTCCTCGGGTCCCATCGGGTAGCGGGCGCCGTCCGGGGTGAGCTCGGGGAGCCCGGCGTTCGGCATGCATACCACCGGCACCGGGGAGTGCCGCGACAGGTGCCGAAGGTGCTCACTCATCTCGGTCGGGCCGGTCCCGCAGTTCAGCCCGATGCCCTCGACCCCCAGATGGGCCAGCGCAGCCAGTGCCGCGCCGATCTCCGAGCCCAGCAGCATCGTCCCGGAGGTCTCCATGGTGACGTTGACGAAGATCGGCAGGTCGGCGCCGAGGGCAGCCAGTCCGCGCCGAGCCCCGTTGATCGCGGCCTTGGCCTGCAACAGGTCCTGGCAGGTCTCCACCTGGAAGCCGTCCACACCGCCGGCAACCATGGCCTCGGCCTGGAGCTGGTACGCGTCCCGCAAGGCGGAATACGGGACGTGGCCGAGACTGGGCAGTTTTGTCCCCGGCCCCATGCTGCCCAGGACGAAGCGGGGACGCCCGGGCGTCGCCGCGGCGTCCGCAGCAGCCCGGGCGAGACGGGCACCGGCCTGCGCGAGCTCCGCGATGCGGCCGGCGGCGTCGTACTCGCCCAGTGCTGCGAGGTTCGCCCCGAAGGTGTTCGTCTCCACGCAGTCGGCACCCGCGTCGAGGTAGGCGGCGTGGATGGCGGAGACGACGTCGGGGCGGGTCACGTTGAGGACCTCGTTGCAGCCCTCGAGCCCCTCGAAGTCGTCCAGTCCCAGGTCGAAGCCCTGAAGCATGGTGCCCATGCCGCCGTCGGCCACCAGTACGCGGGCAGCGAGCGCCGAGCGCAGATCCTGGGTCATGGCCAGCAGAATACGGGAGCCAGCCTAAGGTGGTGTCCATGGCAGAAGCTCGTGAGCTGCGGGGGTTGCGCAACCCGGCCGTCATCGCCGCCTTCGGAGGGTGGAACGATGCCGGCGGTGCGGCGAGTGGCGTGGTCGACCACCTGGTCGAGCGCTACGACGCCGGACTCGCCTTCGCGATCGATCCCGAGGACTACTACGACTTCCAGGTGAACCGCCCGCTGACCAAGCTCGTCGACGGGCGCCGCGAGCTGGAGTGGCCGACCACCGAGGTGCTGGTGGCGAACCTGCCCGAGCGTGATCTTGTGCTGATCGGCGGGCCCGAGCCGAACTACCACTGGCAGGACTACACCGCATCGATCGCCTCGATGCTGCGTTCCATCAAGCCCGAGCTCGTGGTGCTGCTGGGTGCACTCCTCACCGACGCCCCGCACAGTCGTCCGGTCCCCGTGTCGAGTTCGTCCGACTCCCCCGAGCTGTCGGAGGAGCTGGGCCTGGAGCTGTCGAACTACGAGGGCCCGACCGGAATCCTCGGGGTGATCGCGAACGAGTGCGGACGGCTCAAGATCCCCGCGGTCTCGCTGTGGGCCTCGGTGCCGCACTACGTCGCAGAACCCCCGAACCCGAAGGCGACGCTGGCCCTGCTCTCTGCGCTGGAGGACGTGCTGAATCTGCCGCTGGACAGTGGCGACCTCGCCGAGGCCGCCGGAGCCTGGGTGGAGCAGGTGAACGACCTCGTCGCGGACGACCCGGACATCGCCGGCTACGTCAGCTCGCTGGAGGAACGCAGGGACGAGGCGAGCCTCGACCCGAACGGGGAGTCCATCGCGGCCGAGTTCGAGCGCTACCTGCGCCGGCGCAATCGCCGCCGCGGCTGAGCCGGGTCAGTCCCGGCGCCGGAGCACGTCCCGCAGAAGTGCCAGCGTCCGGGCATAGGTTCCCGGTGCCTCGCTCTCGCGCGGACCGGCCACGTTCACGGTGAGCCCGCGGCCGACAGCGTCGAGGAAGTCCAGGACGGAGGCCACGTCCGTCCCGTCGGTCACCAGCAACGGCCGGGACAGGCCGCGGGCAGCGGCAACGGTCAGCTCGGTGCCCGCCGACGGTGACGCGGACGACAGGCTGATGACCAGCGTCGCGTCGGCGTCCCGGACGTTCCAGGCCGTCCGGACGGCCGGATCGGCGGACGGGGTCGGCCTCAGTCGCGGGTAGCGCGCCAGGAGGCCAGGCGGTTCGGGCAGATCCTCCGCCCAGCCCCCGGCAGGGCACCAGCCGGCGACCGCGACGCCGCACTCGACGCCCGCGTCCAGCGCGGCGCGATCGGCCCCGGTCTGGCCACCGCTGCGCAGGCAGGCGATGCGACCGGGTGTCATCTCACCCGTGAGTGGGCCCGGACGCCGCGGCGCGCGCCTGGTCTGCGAGCGCCCGCACCATCGCGTCCGGGTCGTCGGCGCGGAACACGGCCGAACCGGCGACGAACGTGTCGGCACCGGCATCGACGCAGCGCTCGATGGTTTCGGCGGAGATGCCGCCGTCCACCTGCAGCCAGATGTCGCCGCCGTGGGCGTCCAGCAGGGCCCGCGTCCGCCGGATCTTGGGCACAACGACGTCCAGGAACGCCTGACCGCCGAAGCCGGGCTCGACGGTCATCAGCAGCACCATGTCCAGCTCGCCGAGCAGGTCCTCGTACGGCTCGATCGGCGTCGCCGGACGCAGCCCCATGGACGCCCTCGCGCCGAGCGCGCGCAGCTCGCGGGCCAGCTTCACCGGGGCGTCCGATGCCTCGATGTGGAAGGTGACCGACTCCGCGCCCGCCTCGGCGTAGCCGGGGGCCCAGCGGTCGACCTCGGCGATCATCAGGTGCACGTCGAGCATCTTCGTCGTGGCGGCCCGGACACTCTCCACGACCGGCAGGCCGAAGGTGAGGTTCGGGACGAAGCGGTTGTCCATCACGTCCAGGTGGACGGCGTCGCAGCTGGGGATGCGGGCGATCTCGCCGGTGAGGTCGGCGAGATTCGCGTTCAGGATGCTCGGGGTGATTCGGATGCCCACGTTTCCGACCTTATCGGTCGTGCCGCCGCAGCAGCGCGAGGAACATGGCGTCGGTGCGATGGCGATGGGGCCACAGCTGGACGAAGTCGCCGTCGAGCGCGGCGTCCGGCACCTCCGGAAGGAAGTCGGCAGCCGTCAGGACGTCCACGCCCGCGGCGTCGGAAACCACCGCACGGGTCTCGTCGGGATGGGGCGAGCAGGTGACGTAGGCCACCACCCCGCCGGGGGCCGTCGCGTCGATCGCGGCAGCCAGCAGCCGGCGCTGCAGGGCCGCCAGTTCGGGAACGTCGGACGCCTGGTGCCGCCACCGGCTCTCCGGGCGCCTGCGGAGCGCCCCAAGCCCGGTGCACGGCACGTCGGCCATCACCCGTACGAACGTCCCCGCACGCCAGGGGCCGCGGGCGCCGTCCGCCGCGACGACGAGCGGACGCCCTTCGGCCGGGTAGGCGCGAAGGTTCTCCGCCACCAGACCGGCCCGGTGCGGGTGCAGCTCGGAGGCCACCATGCGGTCGCCGACACGCCCGGCCAGCCCGGCGAGCAGAGCGGACTTGCCCCCGGGCCCGGCGCACAGGTCGAGCCACCCCCCTGCGGCGGCATCCACCCGGGACAGGGCGAGCGCGACGAGCTGCGAGCCCTCGTCCTGGACGCCGGCGCGACCCTCGGCGACGGCCGGCAGTGCTGAGGGATCACCGTCGGCGTACGCGCCGAACGGCGAGTAGCGGGCGGGCTCGCCACCCAGTTCGGCCACCTCCGCCAGCCCGGGACGCACGACGAGGGTGGGCCGCGGCGGCTCGTTGTCGGCGGCCAGCGCGGGTTCCAGCTCCTCCGCGGGCAGGACGCGGGCGAACGCCTCGGCGATCCAGCGGGGGTGCTGTCGGGCCAGGGCCAGCCGGCCGAGCTCGTCCTCGCCGGAGGCCAGCAGGTCGACCCAGGCGTCCCAGTCGCGCTCGGCGACCCGGCGGAGCACCGCGTTGACGAGGCCGACGACCCGTTCGCCGATCTCGAGGGCCGCGAGGTCGACCGACGTCGAGATCGCCGCGTGGGCGGGTACCCGCATGCCCAGCAGCTGGTGCGTCCCGAGCCGCAGCACGTCCACTGCGGCGGGCTGCAGGGTGCGCAGCTCCCGTCCCGAGGCAGCGACGATGACCCGGTCGTAGCCGCCCAGGCCGCGGCAGGTGCCGCTGACCAGCTCGGTGGCGAAGGCCGCGTCGGCCGGCGACAGCCCGCCGCGCTGGCGCGCGAGCTCGATGTTGGCGTAGGCGCCGGAAGCGGTGACGGCCCGAAGCACCCGGTAGGCCGCCCGTCGGGCCGGATCGCTGCGGCGGGTCCTGCTCACGTCAGGACCACCGGTCCGTGCAGGCCGCGGCCCCAGTCGGCGCCGGCGAGGGCCTTCCGACCCGACGGCTGCACCTGCAGCAGTTCGAGGTCGCCGGACCCCGTGCCGACGACGACCCTGCGCTTCTCGGCCCGCACCTCGCCGGGACCGAGTCCCGAACCGTCCACCGGTCGTGCGAGGAGCACCCGGAAGCGTTCCCCGTCCAGTTCCGCCCAGGCCATCGGGGACGGGTTGTTCGCGCGGATCTGGCGACCCAGCTCGACCGCGGGATGCGTCCAGTCGATCCGGGCGTCCGCGACCGTCAGTTTGGGGGCGAGGGTGATGCCGTCGTCCGGCTGCGGCGTCGCCGCCGCCGTGCCCGCTGCGATGGCGTCCAGCGTGTCCACCAGCGCCTGCGCCCCAATCCCGGTGAGGGCGGCCAGTGCCTCGCCTGCGGTCTCCAGCTCACCCAGCCGGTACTCGGCCGTGGCGAGGACCGGGCCGGCGTCGAGCTCCTTCACGACCTCCTGGACCGTGACGCCTGTGGTCTCGTCGCCGGCGAGGATCGCGCGCTGCACCGGTGCGGCGCCGCGCCAGCGCGGCAGCAGGGAGTAGTGCACGTTCACCCAGCCGTGGGCGGGCAGTCGCAGCAGGCTGGACGGGAGCAGGGCACCGTACGCGACGACCGGGCAGCAGTCGGGGGCGAGCTGGGCGATGCGCTCGGCCAGCGCCGGGTCGGAGGCGCGCTCGGGACGCAGGACCTCGATGCCGTTGGCGAGCGCGAGGTGTGCCACCGGGCTGGGCACGAGCCGTGAGCTGCGGCCCTGCGGGGCGTCTGGCCGGGTGAGGACGGCGACGACCTCGTGCGCCGAATCGGAGATCAGGCGGGCGAGGGTGTCTGCGGCCACCTGTGGGGTGCCGGCGAAGACCAGGCGCATAACCGGTGAGCTTAGTGGCGCAGGGAGACCACGGGTCCGGCGCGGTGCCGGCCTGCGGTCAGTCGAGGACGGCGGGATCCACGCGCACGCGGATCGGCGGCTCCTTCCGCGCGGCCCTGGCCACCATCACGTCGCGGACGGCGGCCACCACGACGGCTCCGGCTGTGAGCGGCGCGCGCAGGGTCAGCCTGCTGCCCGCGTCCGGGTCGGCTGCCTTCACGGGGAACGGCCCGGTGACGACGACGGACGCGGGGACGTCCAGCGCCGAGCGGACGGCTGTGAGCTCGTGGTGGGCGCCGTCCAGCGCGACGAGCTTGGCCGCCGGGGGAAATCCGGCCTCCGCCCGCTGGGCGAGTTCGATCTCCGCATAGCCGACCGGGTCGAGCCGCAGCAGGGCCTGCACCTCCCGCAGCCCCGCCCGGCCAAGGACGAGCACGGTCCCGCCCTCCTCGGCCGGCCTGACCAGCGCGACCACCGCGAGCCAGCGGCGCATCGCCTCCTCCCCTGCCCGCAGGTCGGGGCGGGACAGCATCAGCTCCGCGTCCATCAGGACGGCCGCCGAGTAGCCGCCGTCGGCGACGGGAGCCGCACCCGGGGTGGCGAACACCAGGGCCGGGCGGTCGGACACCCGTTCCGTCCGGTGCGCGGCGCTCGCCTGCACCACCGGCGTCCCGGGGAAGGCCTTGCCGAGCTCCTCAGCCGTGCGCGAGACGCCGACCACCGGGCTGCGCAGGCGATGGTCGCCGCACTCGGGGCAGCGCCAGGGCGTTGTCAGCGGGCCGCACCAGCGGCACGTGGGACCACTGCCGTCCCCGGACAGGCCCTGGCCGCAGCGGGGACACCGCGCGACCGCCCGGCAGTTCGTGCAGAGCAGGACGGGCAGGTAGCCCGACCTCGGCACCTGGACGAGCACGGGTCCTGCCGCCAGCCCCGTCCGGATCAGGGCGAACGCATCCCTGGGCACGCGGCTGACCTCTGCCAACGGATCCCGTGCGGACGCCTCCCGGGCGGGACGCACGGCGGCCGCCAGCCGGCGTGTGGTGGCGGTCGGAAGCTGCAGCGGGGCCATCCAGCCCCGCTCCACGAGGTGCTGGACCTCCGCCGTGCGGGTGTGGCCGGCCAGCAGCAGGGCGCAGCCCTCACGATGCGCCCGCAGGGCGGCCACCTCGCGGGCGTGCCAGTACGGCGCGTGCGGCTCTGCCCAGGCGTCGTTGCCGTCGTCCCACAGCGCCACCAGCCCGAGCTCGGCGACCGGGGCGAAGACCGCAGCGCGGGTGCCGAGCACGAGCCGGACCTGGCCGCGGCTGACGGCGAGGAAGTTGCGGTACCGCGCCGAAGGGCCGGCATCAGCGGCGAGGGTGGCGAAGCTGCCGGCCCCGAACCGCGTTGTGCACTCACGCTCGAGCGCGGCGAGCTGACGCGCATCCGGAGCGAGGAGCAACGCTCCCCTTCCTTGCGCGAGGACGACGGCTGCGGCCTCGGCGAAGCCCGATGTCCAGCGGCCGGCCGCTGCCGGGGAAGGGAGCACCGTCCAGGCGGCCCGGGGCCGACCGGACGCCAGCGCTGCCAGGAACTGGTCTGCGCCGGGGTAGCTGCCCAGCACCGGCGCCGGTGTGGGACCGATGGAGGGCTCGGGCCGGGCGGAGACGGCCGCGAGCTCGGTCGCCCGGTGCCTCGGGGGGACCGCCGTCCGCACGACGTCGGCGAACGTCCCGGCGTAGTGGTCGGCGACCTCGCGGACGAGCCCGGCGACCTGGGCGGGAAGGACGGGTTCGGCTGAGACGACCTTGGTCAGAGGGGTGAGGGTCTCGCGCTCCGCGATCGCCGACCGCTCGAGGATGAAGCCGTCGCGCAGGCGTCCCGCGAAGCGCACCTTGACCCGGACACCCGGCTGCGCGTCGGCGTCCACGTCGGCGGGGACGGAGTAGTCGAAGGGTCGGTCGAGGTTCGCCGGTGGCAGGTCGACCGCGACCCTGGCCACCGGAAGTTCCATGACCGGCATCGTAGGCCGCCCGACCGACGCCGCACCGCCGGCCGGACAAGCCGGCACCGCGGGTCGGGCCGCCGAGGTTCCGGCGAGTCGACCCGCGGTGCTGTCGGTTCAGCGGGCGGGGTCAGGACCCCAGGCCGTGCTCCGGCGGCTGTGGCTCCTCGGGCACAGGGGCGGTGTCCTGGGTGTTCGCGGCCCCGAGGCCGAACCGCAGGTCGTTCTCGCCTGCGTCGCTCGGCACTGATTCCGGCTCGCGCGAGCCGAGGCCGTGGGCAAGGTCCTCCGGCTCCGGCGCGTCCACCGGCTGCGCCGTCTCCTGGGTGTTGTCCGCACCGAGGCCGTACTCGTCGACCGGGTCGGACGCCGTGGGGTCAAACACGGGTTCGGTCACTGCTCCTCCTTCGCATGTTGTCTGCGACGAAGGATTACCCCGGCACAGAGCGGGCCTAACCGGCTGTGCCCCGTGGTGCCCTCAGCCGCGGACGGCGGCCGCGAGGGCGTCGGCGCGGTCGGTGCGCTCCCAGGTCATGACGTCCAGCTCGCGGCCGAAGTGGCCGTAGTTGGTCACCTGCGAGTAGATCGGACGGATCAGGTCGAGGTCGCGGATGATCGCGGCCGGACGCAGGTCGAACGTGGCCAGCACGGCTTCGGTGATCTGCTCGACCGGCACCTTCTCGGTGCCGAAGCACTCGGTGTAGAAGCCGACGGGGTGGGCGCGGCCGATGGCGTAGGCCACCTGGACCTCGCAGCGATCCGCGAGCCCGGCCGCGACGACGTTCTTGGCAACCCACCGCATCGCGTAGGCGGCCGACCGGTCGACCTTGGACGGGTCCTTGCCCGAGAACGCGCCGCCCCCGTGACGGGCCATTCCGCCGTAGGTGTCGACGATGATCTTGCGGCCGGTCACGCCTGCGTCGCCCATCGGGCCACCGATGACGAACTTGCCGGTGGGGTTCACGTGCGTCTTGAGCCCGGCCGACGAGATCGCGTAGCTGGCCAGCACCGGCTCGATGACGCGGGCGCGGATCTCGTCCACGATCGTGGAGTGGCCCACGGCCTCGACGTGCTGGGTGGACACCACGACGGTGTCGACCCGGACAGGCGTGGCGCCGTCGTACTCGACGGTGACCTGGGTCTTGCCGTCGGGCAGGAGGAAGTCGATGTCGCCGCCGCGGCGGACGGCGGCGAGCCGTTCGGCCAGCCGGTGCGCGATGTCGATCGGCAGCGGCATCAGGGTGTCGGTCTCGGTGCAGGCGTAGCCGAACATGAGGCCCTGGTCGCCGGCGCCCTGCGCGTCCAGGCCGTCGGAGGAGCCCTCGTCGCGCTCCTCCTCCGCGTGGTCGACGCCCTGGGCGATGTCGGGCGACTGCTTGCCGATCGAGACCAGGACGCCGCACGAGGCGCCGTCGAAGCTCTTGTCGGAGGAGTCGTAGCCGATGTCGAGGATCCGCTGCCGGGCCAGCTGGGCGACCTCGGAGTAGGCGTTGGTCGTGACCTCGCCCGCGACCACCACCGTCCCGGTGGTGACCAGGGTCTCGACGGCGACCCGCGACGACGGGTCGTTGGCCAACAGGTCGTCCAGGACGACGTCGGAGATGGCGTCGGCGACCTTGTCCGGGTGGCCCTCGGTCACGGACTCGGACGTGAACAGCCTGCTCACCGGCATTCCCCTTCTCTCACGGACAGCGCGGCGTCCAGAATGGCATGGCCCACCGACGTCTTCGGTCCCTCCGCTGAGGCGGCGACGCCGTCCCCGCCGAGGATCACGACCGAATTCTCGTCGTCGCCGAACACGGCGCCGCCGCTGACGTCGTTCAGCACCAGCAGCTGGCAGCCCTTGCGGGCGAGCTTCGCCGCGCCGAGGGCCAGGAGGTCGTCGCGTCCGGACGCGGTCTCGGCGGCGAACCCGACGACGACCTGCCCCGGACGCCTCCGGGCGGCGAGCCCTGCGAGCACGTCGGTGGTCTGGGAGAACTCGACGACCAGACCGGAGTCGGAGGACTTCTTCAGCTTGGTCCCGCTCGGCCGCGACGGGGTGAAGTCGGCCGGCGCGGCCGCCATCACGACGATGTCGGCGTGGCCCGCGGCCTGCTGCATGGCCGCGTCCAGGTCGGCGGTGCTGCGCACCTCGACCAGCCGGACGCCTGCGGGGACGGGTGCGGCGAGGTTGGCTCCGACGAGGGTGACGTCAGCCCCGCGCTGGGCGGCGGCACGCGCAATCCCGATCCCCATCAGGCCGGACGAGGCGTTGCCGAGGAAGCGGACGGGATCCAGCGCTTCGTGGGTGCCGCCCGCGCTGACGGCGACGCTCAGCCCGGCGAGGTCCTGGGCCGCCAGGCGCGCGGCGAGGGTGGGCTCCCCCAGCAGCGCGGTCGCCGTGGCGAAGAGGTCCTCCGGCTCGGGCAGCCGTCCGGGTCCGCTGTCGGGTCCGGTCAGGCGTCCGACGCCGGGCGGGAGGACGGCGACGCCGCGCGAACGAAGGACGTCCACGTTGGCGCGGGTGGCGGGGTGCTGCCACATCTCGGTGTGCATGGCCGGCGCCAGCACGACCGGGCAACGTGCGGTGAGCAGGGTGGCGGTGAGCAGGTCGTCCGCCCGCCCAGCCGCAGCCCGCGCGAGCAGGTCCGCCGTGGCCGGGGCGACGATCACCAGGTCCGCCTCACGGCCGATGCGGACGTGATCGACCATCTCGGGGGCGTCGAAGACGCCGGAGTGGACGGCCCGCCCGGACAGCGCTGCCCACGTGGCCGCGCCGACGAACTCCAGGGAGTTGCGGGTCGGCACCACCTCCACCTCGTGGCCGGCCTCGGTGAGCAGCCGGAGCAGCGAGCATGCCTTGTAGGCAGCGATCCCGGCGCAGACTCCGAGAACGATGCGGCTCATGGGAGCCGGATCAGGCCAGGTCGTCGGTGCCGAACGGGTCCAGCGAGAAGTCGGGGTCGGCCAGCGCCTCGGCGCGTGCCGCGGCCTCGGCCTCGGGGTCGATCTGGGTGCACTCGAGCACGCCCGCGTTCACTTCGCGCAGGGCGATGGTGAGGGGCTTCTCCTGGATGCCGATCTCGACCAGCGGTCCGACGTTCTCCAGCAGGCCCTCGCCGAGCTGGGAGTAGTAGGCGTTGATCTGGCGCGCGCGCTTGGCGGCGAAGAGCACCAGGCGGTACTTCGAGTCGACCTTGGTCAGCAACTCGTCGATCGGCGGGTTGGTGATCCCCTCGGGAGTGTGAGTGCTCAAATTCGGCTTCCTGATCAGGTGGTGATGCGCCGCGGACGGATCGTGCGGCTCACAGACCCAACAAGTCTACCAACTCGTCCACCGCCCTGCCCAACTCGTCGTTGACGACGACGTGGTCGAACTCGCCGGCGGCGGCCAGTTCGGTCTGAGCGGTCTCCAGGCGCCGGCGCACCTGCGACTCGGTCTCCGTCCCCCGGCCGTGCAGCCGCTCCAGCAGCGTCTCCGGATCGGGCGGCGCGATGAACACGTAGCGGGCGCCCGGAAGGCGTCGCCGCACCTGGCGCGAGCCCTGCAGTTCGATCTCGAGAATCACCCGCCGGCCGTCCGCGACGGCGGCGAGCACCGGGGCCGCCGGTGTGCCGTAGCGGGCCGATCCGTGGACCTGCGCCCACTCCAGCAGCCCGTCGGTCGCGATCAGCTCGTCGAAGGCCGCCTCGCTGACGAAGAAGTAGTCGCGTCCCTCACGCTCACCGGGACGCGGAGGACGGGTCGTCGCCGAGACCGACACCCACACCTCCGGGTGCTCGGACGCCAGCGCACGCACGATCGTGCCTTTGCCAACCCCGGACGGACCCGAGATGACCGTTACGTCACCACTCACGCGGGAAGGCTACCGGTCAGGAGAACTCGGCCTTGAGTCCTGCCACCTGATGTCGGCCCAGCCCACGGATCCGCCGGTTCGGCGCGATCTCGAGGCGTTCCATGACCTGCGCTGCGCGCTTCTCGCCCACCCGCGGGAGGGCCTTCAGCAGGTCCACGACCTTCACGTGCGCGAGCACGTCGTCGGCCGCCGCGACGTCGAGAGCCGCGGCGAGGCCAATCTTGCCGGCGCGCAGTTCGCCCTTGAGCTCCGCCCGGCGCCGCCGAGCCTCTGTCGCTGCGGCGCGGGCAGCCTGGAGTTGTTCAGTGGTCAGTTGGGGAATCGTCACTTTGCTGCCTTCGTCGCAGTGTCAAGGGGGATTAATACGGCCTCAACTTAGCGCGAACGGTGTGTCCGCGTCACGCCTTTGGTGCCCGTTTCGGGTGTCGGCCCAGACCGGATTCATGCAATCGATGCCGCGAGCAACTCCGACACCTTGCCCCGGAGTGCGGACGGGTCGGGCCCCGCGCCCAGGACGCCACGTCCGACGACGGGGAGCACCTGGTCGTACGCGTCGCCGAACATGTCCGGCAGGTCGTCCATCCGCCCGCCCTGGAAGCCGATCCCGGGCACGAGGATGGAGCCGTTGAAGTCGGCGACGTCGCAGCCGAGGCTCGCGTGCGTTCCGCCGACGACCAGGCCGATCGCGCGCTGGCGCGAGAGGTGGTTGGCCTGGGTCGCGGCGTCGATGATGGCCTGCACGACGGAGTTGTCGTCGGTCAGCGCGAGCTGCACCTGGGCGCCCTCCGGGTTCGACGTCCGGGCCAGCACATAGACGCCGCGCTCGTAGCGGTGGGCCCTTTCGAAGGCCGGGGTCAGGGAGCCGAAGCCGAGGTAGGGCGAGACCGTGATGGCGTCCGCCGCCAGCGGCGAGCCGTCGGCGAGGTAGGCGTCGGCGTAGGCCTCCATGGTCGATCCGATGTCGCCTCGCTTGACGTCCAGGATGCTCAGCGCCCCGGCCGCGGAGATGTCGGCCAGCACCCGCTCCAGGGCGGCGACACCGGCCGAGCCGTACGCCTCGAAGAAGGCCGACTGTGGCTTGAAGACGGCGACCACATCGCCCAGTGCTGCGACCAGGTCGCGGCTCAGCCGCTCGAGCCCGGACGCGTCGCACGGCAGCCCCCAGTGGGTCAGCAAGGCCGGGTGCGGGTCGATTCCGACGCACAACGAGCCACGCTCGGACGCGATTTCCTGCAGGCGGCGCCAGTAAGTCGTCACGCCCGCAGCATAGCGAGATCGAGCTGATTGATGGCCGCGGCCAATGCGGGCCCGTGATAGATGAATCCGGTGTACAGCTGGACGAGCTGCGCGCCCGCGTCGAACATGGCCCGCGCGTCGTCCGGCGACATGATCCCGCCGGACGCGATCACCGGCAGCCGACTGGCGGCGGCCACCTGGGCGACGACCTCGCGGGCCCTCCTGGTGAGCGGCGCGCCGGACAGTCCGCCCGGCTCGGTGGAACGCTCGAGGTCGGCCGGTGCGATGCCGTCCCGAGCGAGCGTCGTGTTGGTCGCGATCAGGCCCGCCACGCCCGTCCGCTCGGCGACGCCGACGAGTTCGTCGAGCGCGTCCCGACTGAGGTCGGGCGCCACCTTGACGAAGATCGGGACGGGCACGCCCCCGGGCCCGGCGAGGGCGCCCGCCCCGGCGACCAGCGCGGTCAGCAGGCCGTCGAGCGCGTCCGCGTCCTGGAGTGCCCGCAGACCGGGGGTGTTCGGGCTGGACACGTTCACCGCGACGTAGTCCGCGTACGGGGCCAGCGTCCGAAGCGAGAAGAGGTAGTCGTCGACGGCGTCGCCGAGTTCGACGACCTTGGTCTTGCCGATCGAGATGCCCACCGGCAGGCCGGCGGCGTTGTTGCCGCGCCGGATCCCCCTCGCCTCCAGGGTGGCGGCCACCCGGGCCGCACCCGGGTTGTTGAAGCCCATCCGGTTGATCAGCGCCTGGGACTCGCGCAGCCGGAACACCCGGGGACGGGGGTTGCCGGGCTGTGGCCGGGCGGTCACCGTGCCCAGCTCGGCGAAGCCGAACCCAAGGCCGTGCCAGGCCAGGACAGCGGAAGCGTCCTTGTCGAGGCCGGCCGCCAACCCGACCCGGGAGCCGAACCCGATGCCTGCGACCCGCGTGGGCCGCCCGGCGCCGGCGGCCAGCAGCCTCATCGCCCCTCGCACGGGACCGGGCCAGGAGACCGCCGCGAGGGTCGCGATGAGCCGTTCGTGGATGGCCTCGGGGTCCCCGCCGTAGCTGGCGAACATGACCGGCCGCAGCAGGTCCTCGTAGCCGACCTTCAGCAGGACGCCCGGCAGGGCCACCTCAGTTCCGTCCGGCGATCTCGGCCCTCGTCGCGGCGCTCCACTCCTGGAGCGACTTCACTCCCACCGTGCCGCGCTGCAACGCCTCGATCCCCTGGACGCAGGCACTCAGCCCCTGCACCGTTGTCACGCACGGCACGTCGGCGAGGATGGCGGCGGACCGGATCTGCCAGCCGTCCTTGCGCGGGCTGCCGTCCTTGCTCTGGCCGTGGGGGGTGTTGAAGATCATGTCGACCTCGCCGTCCAGGATCGCCTGCACGACGGTCTTCTCGCCGTCCGGGCCCGGGCCCTGGCTGGCCTTGCGGATCGAGGTGACCTCGACGTCCTGGCGCCGCAGCACCTGCGCCGTCCCCTCGGTCGCCAGCACCTGGAAGCCGAAGTCGGCGAGCCTCTTCACCGGGAAGATCGCGTGCCGCTTGTCGCGATTGGCGACCGAGACGAAGACGGTCCCCGAGGTCGGCACGTTGCCGTAGGAGGCGGCCTGGCTCTTCGCGAACGCCGTCCCGAACGTCACGTCCAGGCCCATCACCTCGCCGGTCGACTTCATCTCCGGCCCCAGCAGGGTGTCGACCCAACTGCCGTCGGCGGTCCGGAACCGGTTGAACGGCATCACGGCCTCCTTGACCGCGACCGGAGCGGAATCCAGGATCGTCGTGCCGTCCATGCCGACCGGACGGAGCAGGCCGACCGCGCGCAGGTGGGCGATCGACTCCCCCATCGAGATCCGCGTCGCAGCCTTGGCCAGCTGGGTGTCGGTCGCCTTGGACACGAACGGGACGGTCCGCGAGGCCCGCGGGTTCGCCTCAAGGACGTACAGGACATCGCCGAGCAGCGCGAACTGGATGTTCAGCAGTCCGCGGACGCCGACGCCGGACGCGATCGCAGCCGTGGCGCTGCGGATCTGCTCGACCACCTCGTTGCCGAGCGTGATCGGCGGCAGCGAGCACGCGGAGTCGCCGGAGTGGATGCCGGCCTCCTCGATGTGCTCCATCACGCCGCCCAGGTACAGCTCGGAGCCGTCGAACAGCGCGTCCACGTCGATCTCGATCGCGTCGTCCAGGAATCGGTCGACGAGCACCGGACGGGACGGGGTGATGTCGGTCGCCCGCTCGATGTAGCCGACCAGCGAGTCGTCGTCGTAGACGATCTCCATGCCGCGCCCGCCGAGGACGTAGGACGGGCGGACCAGCACCGGGTAGCCGATGTCGTGCGCGATCCGCAGCGCGGCTTCGGCGGACTCGGCCATGCCGTACGGCGGGGCGGTCAGCTGCGCCTCGGCGAGGACCTGCCCGAAGGCACCACGCTCCTCCGCCAGGTTGATGGCCTCCGGCGGCGTGCCGACGATGGGGACGCCGGCGTCCTTCAGGGCCTGGGCGAGCTTCAGCGGGGTCTGCCCCCCGAGCTGCACGATCACGCCGGCAACCGGTCCGGCCTGCAGTTCGGCGTGGTAGACCTCCAGGACGTCCTCCAGGGTCAGCGGCTCGAAGTACAGCCGGTCGGAGGTGTCGTAGTCGGTGGACACGGTCTCGGGGTTGCAGTTGACCATGACGGCCTCGTAGCCCGACTCCCGCAGCGCCATGGCGGCGTGGACGCAGGAGTAGTCGAACTCGATGCCCTGGCCGATCCGGTTCGGGCCGGAACCGAGGATCAGGACCGCCGGCCGCGTCCGGGGCTCCACCTCGTTCTCCTCGTCGTAGGAGGAGTAGTGGTAGGGCGTCCTGGCGGCGAACTCGGCCGCGCACGTGTCGACGGTCTTGTAGACGGGCCGGACGCCGAGCGCCCACCGCACCCCACGGACGACCTCCTCGCTGAGGTTGCGGAGCTTCGCGATCTGGCTGTCGGCCAGGCCGTGGCGCTTGGCGGTCCGCAGCAGGGTTGCGGTCAGCTCGGGGGCTGCCCGCACCTCTTCGGCCACCTCGAAGATGAGCTGCAGCTGGTCGATGAACCAGGGGTCGATCTTCGTGGAGTGGTACACCTGCTGGGGTGTCGCGCCCAGCCGGAAGGCCTGCATCACCTCGCCGAGGCGTCCGTCGTGCGGACGGGCCATGCCGGCCAGCACCTCGTCCAGCGACGCGCTGATCGGGGTGGTGAAGTCGAAGCCGGCCTTCGCGTCCTCAAGGGAGCGCAGCGCCTTGCCGAGGGCCTCGGTGAAATTGCGGCCGATGGCCATCGCCTCCCCCACGCTCTTCATGTGGGTGGTCAGCGTGGAGTCGGCTGTCGGGAACTTCTCGAACGCGAACCGGGGCGCCTTCACCACGACGTAGTCCAGGGTCGGCTCGAAGGACGCCGGGGTCTCGGCCGTGATGTCGTTGGGGATCTCGTCAAGGGTGTAGCCGACGGCGACCTTGGCCGCGATCTTGGCGATCGGGAAGCCGGTGGCCTTGGACGCCAGCGCCGAGCTCCGCGACACCCGCGGGTTCATCTCGATCACGATCATCCGCCCGTTGTCGGGGTTGATCGCGAACTGGATGTTGCAGCCGCCGGTGTCCACGCCGACCGCCCGGATCACCGCGATCCCAACGTCGCGCATGGCCTGGTACTCGCGGTCGGTCAGGGTCATGGCCGGCGCGACGGTGATCGAGTCGCCGGTGTGCACGCCCATCGGGTCGAGGTTCTCGATCGAGCACACGATCACGACGTTGTCCGCCTTGTCGCGCATGACCTCGAGCTCGTACTCCTTCCAGCCGAGCACGGACTCCTCGATGAGCACCTCGGTCACCGGCGACGCGTTCAGGCCGATACCGGCGATCCGGCGCAGCTCACCCTCGTCGTGGGCGAAGCCCGAGCCGACCCCTCCCATCGTGAAGCTGGGACGGACGACGACCGGGTAGCCGAGATCGCCGGCGGCCGCCAGCACCTCGGTGATCGTGTGACAGATCGCCGAGCGGGCGACCTCGGGGAAGACACCGGGGACGTCGAGGGAGGCGACGATCTCCTTGAACTTCTCCCTGTCCTCGCCCTTCCGGATCGCGTCGACCGACGCGCCGATCAGCTCGACTCCGTAGCGCTCCAGCACGCCGGTCTCGTGCAGGGTGATGGCTGCGTTCAGGGCGGTCTGGCCGCCGAGGGTGGCCAGCAGGGCGTCCGGCCGCTCCCGGGCGATGACCTTCTCCAGGTACTCGGGCTGGATCGGCTCGATGTAGGTGGCGTCGGCGAACTCCGGATCGGTCATGATCGTGGCCGGGTTGGAGTTCACCAGGATGACCCGGAACCCCTCCTCGCGGAGCACCCGGCAGGCCTGGGTGCCGGAGTAGTCGAACTCGCAGGCCTGGCCGATCACGATCGGCCCGGAGCCGATCACGAGGATCGAGGAGATGTCGGTGCGGCGCGGCATCAGGCCACCCCCTCCTGGTCGGGACGGGCTGTTCGCCGGGCGTCCATCATGTCGACGAACCGGTCGAACAGGTACGCCGCGTCGTGCGGACCCGCGGCAGCCTCCGGGTGGTACTGGACGGAGAAGCCCAGCAGGTCTCCGGACGCCGAACGGAGCTCGAGTCCCTCCACCACGTCGTCGTTGAGGTCGACGTGGGACACCCGTGCAGGACCCCAGCGGGTCTCGATCGGGGCGTCCAGCGGGGCGTCGACGGCGAAGCCGTGGTTGTGCGCGGTGATCTCCACCTTGCCGGTGGTCAGGTCCTTGACCGGCTGGTTGATCCCGCGGTGGCCGAACTTCATCTTGAAGGTGCCCAGGCCCAGCGCCCTGCCGAAGATCTGGTTGCCGAAACAGATCCCGAAGAACGGCAGGCCGGCGTCCAGCACGTCGGTGAGGAGGGCGACCGCCTCGTGCGCAGCGGCCGGGTCGCCGGGCCCGTTGGAGAAGAAGACGCCGTCCGGGCCGAGCGCGCGCACCTGCTCGACCGTCGTGGACGCGGGCAGGACGTGCACCTCGATGCCCCGCTCGGCCATCCGCGCCGGCGTCATGTCCTTGATGCCGAGGTCGATCGCTGCGACGGTGAAGCGCCGCTCCCCCTCGGCCGGGACCACTTCCGGCTCGGTGACGGTGACGTCAGCGATCAGGTTCGCGCCGGCCATCTGGGGGGAGGAACGCACCTTGTCCAGCAGCGAGCCGGCGTCGAGATCGGTGGTGGAAATGCCCACCCGCATCGCGCCGTTGTCCCGCAGGTGGCGGGTGAGGGCGCGGGTGTCGACCTCGGCGATGCCGACGACGCCCTGGGCGCGCAGTTCGGAATCCAGCGAGCGCCGTGAGCGCCAGTTGGACCGCACCCGGGACAGGTCGCGGACGACGTAGCCGGCCACCCAGATCCGGTCGGACTCGTCGTCCTCGTCGTTCCAGCCGGTGTTGCCGATGTGCGGAGCGGTCGCGATCACCACCTGGCGGTGGTAGCTGGGGTCGGTGAGCGTCTCCTGGTAGCCCGACATGCCGGTAGCGAAAACTGCCTCCCCGAACGTCTCACCCTGTGCACCGAACGACACACCCCGAAAGCTGCGCCCGTCCTCGAGAACGAGAAGTGCTTCGATCTGGGGGGCTGCGTGGAGGCTGCTGGGCATGCAAATCCTTCGTTGCGTGGCGCGGTACTGACGAGGTTAGCAAACGCCCGGGGCGTCGGGGCTCGCCGTCGGTACCGCAGGACGGCGTCAGCCGGGCGTTCCGGCCAGCCGGAGCGTGTCGCCGACGCCTGTCGTGACCACGACCGCCTTCACGTCTCGCACCATCAACGCGGGCACCTCGAAGGCGACCGTGATCGGGGACGTCCCGCGGAGCCCGCAGGTCAGGCTCGCCGGGTGACCCGCCGCCGAGGTGTCCTCCCGGATCAGCAGTTCCTTGACCACGAGAGTGACAGAGCAGGTGGCGTGTGGGTCGGCCGCCCGGAGGTCCGCGTCGAGAGTGGCCACGATGAGAGTGGCACCCTTGACCGGCGTCACCGTGCCGTCCACCCCGGTGAAGCTGTCCGCCCGCTCGAGACTGCGCAGCTGCCAGGTGCCTCCGGCGGACGTGCCCCGGGACCCGAACGGCACGTCGATGGTGGACGGGGTGCCAGGTGGACGCGAGAGCGTGAGCCATGCGACGGCGGTCGCGACAGCCACCACGAGGCCCACGAGGAGCACTACCCAGCCGGCGGCGGGAACGCGCAGCCGGCCGGTCCTAGCCGGCAGCGTCGCTCCCCTGTGCGACAAGGGCTGAGAGCAGGCCGTTGAGGAAGGCCGGGGACTCGTCGGTGGACAGTTCGGCGGCCAGGCCGACGTACTCCGAGATCACCACAGAGGTATCGGTCTCGGCGCGACGGAGCTCGAGGAGGGCCAGGCGCGCCAGGTTCCGGTCCACCCGCGGCATCCGCTGCAGCGACCAGCCGGTCGGAAGCGCAGCCGAGATCGCGGCGTCCAGCTCGGACCGCTCGGCGACCACGCCGGTGACCAGCTCACTGGTGAACGGACGGACCGGTGGCTCGGCGCGCTCGGTGTGGTCGGCGAGTCCTTCCAGCACGTCGCGCTCGAGGAGGTCGGCCTCGAACAGGATGTCCAGGGCCCGCTTGCGGGCCTTCGTCCGGGTGGTGCCGCGCTTGGCTGCGACGTCCGGCACCCTCAGACCCGACCGAGGTAGCTGCCGTCCCGGGTGTCCACCTTGACCTTCTCGCCGTTGCTGATGAACAGCGGCACCTGGATCTGCAGGCCGGTCTCCACGGTGGCGGGCTTGGTGCCGCCGGTGGAACGGTCGCCCTGCAGGCCGGGCTCGGTGTAGGTGATCTCGAGCTCGACGGAGGCCGGAAGATCGATGTAGAGCGGGTTCCCGTCGTGGAGCGCCACGATCGCGGTGCCGTTCTCCAGCAGGTAGTTCTTCGCGTCGCCGACCACGTCCTCGCTCAGCGTGAGCTGGTCGTAGGTGTCGGTGTCCATGAACACGTACGCCTCGCCGTCGTGGTACAGGTACTGCATCTCGCGACGGTCGACGCTGGCCGACTCGACCTTGGTGTCGGAGTTGAACGTGCGATCGACGACCTTGCCGGTGAGCACGTGCTTGAGCTTGGTGCGCACCACGGTGTTGCCCTTGCCGGGCTTGTGGTGCTGGAACCAGATCACCGTCCACAGCTGGCCGTCGAGGTCGAGGACCACGCCGTTCTTCAGATCGTTGGTCGAGATGGTTGCCACTGACTGCCCGCTTTCGTTCGCACTCGGATCGCGACGGATCAGTCTAGCGGCCTCCTCCGGCCTCTCCGAATCGAGCGGTCTCGTCGTCCCGCCACGTCCAGGTCACCGGGTGACCGGCACACCTCCCGGCCGATGGGCGTGAGGGTTAGTCCGCTTCGACGGTGCGCCGACGGATGCCTGCCAGCAGGTCCGCCTTGGCCCGCGCGCGGGGCAGGGAGTTCTCGCGCATCCATTCGGCGGTCGCCGTCCCGCCGGACCGCTCCAGACCCGCGATGACCTGCTCGACCACGGCCGGGGTCTTGTTCTGGCTCATCTTGGCCTTGCCCACGATGCTCGTGATCCTCAGCTCCACCCCGACGATGGACCGCAGCAGACCGTCCACCTCCGCAGCGGTCAGGTCGTCGATGGAGTGGTCACCGCGCCCCGCGCTGAGCCGGCGGACGGCGTCCGCACACCAGTCGGTCTCGGGGTGCACGACCAGGTCACCCATCACCTGGACGGTCAGGTAGTTCCAGGTCGGCACCGAGGGAGCCTCCGGCCTGCTCAGCCACTCGGCAGCGATGAAGTCGCCGGCACCGTGGACGATGAAGAGTGCGCGGCCGGGACGGCGCCACTGGCCGTTGACGCGGGACAGGTGTCCGGTCAGGATCCCGAGCTCCCCTCCGGGCTCGTGAAGCATCGGGACGAACGTCGCCTCCGGCCCGTCCTCGCCGACGGTGACCAGGTCCCCGGCCACGACGCCGGCCAGCGCGGCCAGCGACTGCTCCCGGGTCAGCGCGAAGTGTTCGGTGACGTACATCAGCCCTGCTTCAGCGCCGCGAAGCTGGCGGCCAGCAGCTCCTCGTCCGGATCGGCGACGACCCGGGCCTTCGCCGGGCCGGTGAGCAGGACGAAACGCAGGCTGTGCCCGCGGGTCTTCTTGTCCAGGCTCATCGCCGTCCGCAGCTCCTGCCAGGTCCGCCCCGTGTAGCTGGTGGGGAGCCCGGCCATCCGAAGGACCGAGCGGTGCCGCTCCAGCAGGGCCTCGTCGATCAGCCCCGACCGGTGCGCGACTTCGGCTGCGAACACCATGCCGACGCTGACCGCCTCCCCGTGGCGCCAGCCGAAGTGCTCGGACTTCTCGATCGCGTGCCCGAGCGTGTGGCCGTAGTTGAGCAGCTCGCGTCCGACGGCGTCGCCCTCGGACGTCTCCTCCCGGAGGTCGGCTGCGACGACCCTGGCCTTCACGCAGACCGCGCGCCGGATCAGCAGGCGCTGCAGGTCGCTGGACGGCGTGAGTGCGGCTGGCGGGTCGGTCTCGAAGTCGTCGAGGATGCGGGGCTCGGCGATGAACCCGCATTTGAGCACCTCCGCCATGCCGGACCTGAGCTCGGCCGCAGGCAGCTCAGAGAGGAAGTCGAGGTCGCACAGGACGGCCTCGGGCTCGTAGAAGGCCCCGACGAGGTTCTTGCCCGCTTCGAGGTTGATGCCGGTCTTGCCGCCGACGGCGGCGTCCACCATGGCCAGGACGGTGGTGGGCAGGCCGACGAAGCGCACGCCGCGCAGCCAGCTCGAAGCGACGAACCCGGCCAGATCCGTCGTGCTTCCCCCGCCGAGCCCCACGATCATGTCCGACCGGGTGAAGCCGGCCTCGGCCAGGGTGTTCCAGCAGCCGACGAGCACCTGCGGTGTCTTGGCCGGCTCGCCGTCCGGCACCTCGATCAGCGTCACAGCCGCGTCCAGTCCGGACGCGACGTCACGGGCCTGGTCCGCCAGCGTCGCCGGGTGGATGATCGCGACTCGGTCGACCCCGGTGAGGAACTGGGGCAGCAGCAGGGACGCGCCCGGCCCGATCACCACCTGGTAGGGGTGCTGGGTGGCGACGTCAACGGGATCCCAGGTCACTGCTGCGCTCCTGTCTCGATCGCGGCCGCCACCTCGTCCGGACCGAGCCGGTCGGTGAGGATCACCTCGGTGGCCACCGCCTCGTACCAGCCTGCCCGCTGCGACAGCTGTGCGTCCATCGCGTCCCGGATGGCGGCCAGTGCCGGGATCCCGAGCCGGGTCATGCCCAGCCGCCGCGTGACCACCGGCACGCTCGCCTGCAGCCACACCACGCGGTGGCCCGCCAGGGCCGCGCGGACGGCTTCCGACTCCACAGCACCGCTGCCGAGGGCGATGACGCCGGACCCGCCCAGGGCGTCCAGGCAGGCCGCGTCCTGCGCGGCACGGAAGCGCTCCTCGCCCTGTGGGGTGGAGAACGCCTCGGCCGGTGTCTCCCCCGTCCGGGCGGTGACGAGCTGGTCGGTGTCGACCAGCGGCAGCGACCACGCCTGTGCCAGCAGTGCGGCAACGGTGGACTTCCCGGAGCCGGGGATCCCGACCAGGACGACCCCGGCAGGGCTCAACGGAGGTTCCGCTCTGCCAACCGGGCGAGGTAGCCCTCGTAGTTGCGCCGGGTCTCGGCCACCGAGTCGCCGCCGAACTTCTCGAGGGCGACTTCGGCCAGCACCAGTGCGACCATCGCCTCGGCGACGACACCGGCAGCGGGCACAGCACACACGTCCGAGCGCTGGTGATGGGCCTGGGCCGGCTCGCCGGTGTTGACGTCGATCGTGCGCAGCGCCCTGGGGACGGTGGCGATCGGCTTCATCGCCGCCCGCACGCGCACCAGCTCGCCGGTGCTCATGCCGCCCTCGGTGCCCCCGGAACGGTTGGACACCCGGACGATGCGGCCGTCGGCCGGCTGGATCTCGTCGTGGGCGAGGCTGCCCAGCGTTGCGGCGAGCGCGAAGCCGTCGCCGACCTCGACGCCCTTGATCGCCTGGATGCCCATCAGCGCGGCCGCGAGCCGTGCGTCCAGGCGCCGGTCCCACTGGATGTGCGAGCCCAGGCCCGGCGGGACGCCGTAGGCGAGCACTTCGACGACTCCGCCGAGAGTGTCCCCCGCGGTCTTCGCGGCGGCGATCGCCTGCTGCATCCGGGCACTGGCGTCGGGATCGAAGCAGCGGACGGGATCGGCGTCGACCGCGGGCAGGTCGTCGGGACCGGGCAGGACCTCGGCCGTCGTGACGGCGTCCCCGATGCTGAGCACGTGCGACAGCACGCGGATCCCGAAGGCCTGGGCCAGGAAGTTCGCGGCCACCCGTCCGATCGCGACGCGGGCCGCGGTCTCGCGCGCGGACGCCCTCTCCAGCAGCGGACGGGCCTCGTCCCAGTCGTACTTCTGCATGCCGGCCAGGTCGGCGTGGCCGGGGCGGGGACGGGTGAGCGGGGCGTTGCGGGCCTGGTCGTCCAGGTCGGCCGGGTCCACCGGATCAGGGGCCATGACGGTCTCCCACTTGGCCCATTCGGAGTTGCCGACCATGATCGCCACCGGGGACCCGAGGGTCTCGCCGTGGCGGACGCCGGCGAGGATCGTGACCTCGTCGGCCTCGAACTTCATCCGCGCCCCGCGTCCGGTGCCCAGCCGGCGCCGGGCGAGGGCGTCGGAGATGTCCCCCGACGTGACAGCGACGTGGGCCGGCAACCCTTCGATGGTCGCAACCAGGGCGCGCCCGTGGGACTCCCCCGCGGTCAGATAGCGCAGCATCGGTGCCCGGACTACTTGCCGTTGCACTTGTCGCGGTTGGCCTGGGAGGCGGTGCACCACGCCTGGAACCTCGCCGAGGCGGCCGCCTGGCCGGCTGCATCGTTCGAGAAGACGGTCTCGCCGGTGTCGAGGTTGACGACCATGAAGTACAGCCACTTTCCGTCGACGGGGTTGAGGGCGGCTTCCAGCGACTTCTTCGACGGCGACGTGATGGGCCCCTTGGGCAGCCCCTTCACGTAGTAGGTGTTCCAGGGGGACGCGAGTGCCCGCTGGGCGGGCGTCGTGAGCACGTGGCCGGTGATCTTGTTGGCGTATGCGACGGTCGCGTCTGACTGGAGCTTGCCGCCGGGCCACATCTTCGGATCGAGCCGGTTGTAGAACACCCGGGCGATCTTGGCGCGGTCCTCGTCGTTGGTGCCGGCCTCCTTCTCGATGATGCTGGCCAGCACGACGATCTGGTACGGACTCAGGCCCATCGCGTTGGCCTTCGCCTCCAGGTCCAGGTCCTGCGCGACCGTGGCGAACTGCGCCGTTGCGACCTTGATCACGGACTGCGCGGTCGGCTTGTCCGGGATCTCGTAGGTGTCGGGGAAGAGGAAGCCCTCCAGCCCGTTCTTCGACCACTTCGGCAGGCCGAGGTACTTGGAGTCCTTCTCACCGGCCTTGTACGCCGCCGTGAAGTCGGCGGCCTTGATGCCGGTCGCCTTCGACATGGTGGACACCTGCTGCGAGATCCACTTGCCGTCCTTGAGCGTCATCCGGTTGTGGGCGATGTTGTTCTTGTCGAGCAGCATCTCGAGCGCCGTCGCGGCCGGCAGTTGGGTGAGCAGGTTGTACTTGCCCGCCTGGATCGACTGCGCGTTCTCGTTGGCCTTGGCCACCTTCACGAAGGTGGCGGCCTTCTTGACCACGTCCGCCTGGACGAGGATCGTGCCGATCTCGGTCACCGTGGCCCCAGAGGGGATCGTCACCACGACCGGGGCGACACCGTTGCCGACGTAGTCGTCCGCTGTGCGGAAGTCCATCCAGGCCGCCTGGGCCTTCGAGAAGACGAACCAGCCACCGCCCACCAGGACCGCGAGGCTGAGCAGGACGGCGAAGGCCGACCGCATGCGGTACCAGATCTCCTTGCCGTTGACCTTCCCCGTCTCGGGGTTGCGCCACTCGCCCGGGTTCTGCTCACTCATGGCGTTCCGTCCTTCCCTCGCTCGGCTGCAACAGTTCGCCGGCAGGGCGACCGGCGAGCCGTTCGGAGTGCAATGCCGCCTCCAAGAGTGCCACAGCGGCCGCCTGGTCGATCACCTGCCGCTGCCTGCGGGTGTTCCGCCCGGCCCCGCTCAACTGCCTCGATGCGGTCACGGTGGTCATCCGCTCGTCGACCAGCCGGATCGGGCAGCCCGGGAGTGCGACGGCGAGGTCGGCGGCAACGACCCGCATCGCCTGTGCCGCGGGCCCCTCGGCCCCGGCGAGGTTGCGGGGAAGGCCCAGCAGCACCTCCACCGGCGAGTACTCCTCGACCAGTGCGGCGATGCGGGCGAGCGCGGACGGCCCGGCCGGCACGGTCTCGACAGGGAAGGCCAGGACCGCGTCGGGATCGCTCGCCGCGACCCCGATCCGGGCCTTCCCCCAGTCGAGCGCCAACCGGACTCCGGGACGCATGTCAGCCGGCCAGTGCGGCCCGGATCGCGGCGAGCGCGGCCGGAGCTGCGGAAGCGTCGGTCCCGCCGCCCTGCGCCAGGTCGTCCCTTCCGCCGCCGCGGCCGCCGAGGGCCGGGGCGCCGGCGCCGACGAGCGCGCCGGACTTCGCACCGAGCGCGCGGGCGGCGGCGGTGGCACCGACGATCAGCACGGGCTTCTCGGCCCCTCCGATCAGTGCGACGACGCCGGGACGGCTGCCGAACGCGTCCCTGACCTGAATCGCAAGGGTCCGCAGGTCGTCTCCCGAGGTCCCGGGCAGGGCCTTGCCGACGAACTCGTAGCCACCGACGGACTCGGCGGCGGCGACCAGGCTCGGCACCTCGCCGAGGAGCTGGCGGGCCCGCAGGTCCGCGATCTCCTTCTCGGCCGCCTTCACCTGCGCGACCAGCCGGGTCACACGGTCGGTCAACTGGTCGGGCTGGACCTTGAGCAGTTCGGCCAGCCCGGACACGAGCGCACGCTCGCGCGCCAGCTGGTCGAACGCGTCCGCCGAGACGAAAGCCTCGACCCGGCGCAGCCCGGAACCCACCGACGACTCACCGACGAGGCTGAGCAGCCCGATCTGGGACGTCCGGGCGACGTGGGTGCCGCCGCACAGCTCGCGTGACCACGGGCCCGCGAGCTCGACCATGCGCACGATGTCGCCGTACTTCTCGCCGAACATTGCCTGGGCGCCCAGCGCCCGTGCCTGTGCGATCGGCATCTCGGTCGCGGTCACCTCGTAGTCGGCGCGGATCGCCTCGTTGGAGATGCCCTCGAGCTCCTCCTGCAGGCCGCGGCTGAGCGCGCCGGACGCGTTGAAGTCGAACCGCAGGTAGCCGGGCTTGTTGTAGGAGCCGGCCTGGTGCGTCCCCTGGCCGAGCAACTGGCGCAGGGTGGCGTTGACGATGTGCGTCGCCGTGTGCGCCTGGCACGCTCCGGCCCGCGCCACGGCGTCCACCGCTGCCACGACCCGGGCCCCGGTGGCGAGCTCGCCGTCACCGACGCGTACCTTGTGCACCACAAGACCCTGGACGGGACGCTGGACGTCGAGCACCTCCAGGCTCAGCCCGTCCCCGGTGATCAGGCCGGAGTCGGCGTCCTGGCCGCCGGCCTCTGCATAGAACGGCGTCTCGTCGAGGACGACCTCGACGACGTCGCCGGGCACGGCGCGATCCACCAGCTTGCCGTCCGCGACGATGCCGCGGACGGAGGTCTCGGCCGTCAGGTCGGTGAAGCCGAGGAACGGGACCTCGCCTGCGGCGCGCAGCGTCCGGTAGGCCTCGCTGGACACCGCGGCGCCCTTCTTGGCCTTGGCGTCCGCCTTCGCCCGCTCACGCTGCTCGGTCATCAACCGGCGGAACCCGGCCTGGTCGACGGCCAGGCCCTGTTCCGCCGCCATCTCCAGGGTGATGTCGATCGGGAAGCCGTACGTGTCGTGCAGGGCGAACGCGTCCTCACCGCTGATCGTCTCGGCGTGCTCGGCCTTCGCCCTGGACGCCGCGAGGTCGAAGATCTGGCTGCCCGCGGTCAGGGTGCGCCGGAAGGACTCCTCCTCGGCGTAGGCGACCTGGGAGACCCGCTCCCACTGGGAATGGATCTCCGGGTAGGACGCCGTCATCACGTCCCGGCTGACCGGGAGGAGCTCGGGCAGGACCGGATCGTTCACGCCGAGCAACCGCATGGCGCGCACGGAGCGGCGCAGCAGCCGGCGCAGCACGTAGCCGCGCGCCTCGTTGCCGGGGGTCACCCCGTCGGTCATGAGCATGAGCGAGGAACGGATGTGGTCGGCCACAACGCGCATCCGGATGTCGTCGGACCCGTCCGCGCCGTACCGCTTGCCGGACAGCTCCGACGCGCGGTCGAGCACGGGACGGACCTCGTCGATCTCGTACATGTTGTCGACGCCCTGGAGCAGGCAGCTGACCCGCTCCAGACCCATGCCGGTGTCGATGTTCTGGCTCGGCAGCGGGCCTGCGACGTCGAAATCGTCCTTGGCGCGGACGGCGGACAGCATCTCCTGCTGGAAGACGAGGTTCCAGATCTCCAGGAAGCGGTCCTCATCGGCCTCCGGGCCGCCGTCGGGGCCGAACTCAGGTCCGCGGTCGATGTAGATCTCCGAGCACGGACCGCCGGGGCCGGGGACGCCCATGTGCCAGTAGTTGTCCTTCAGGCCGCGGCGCTGGATCCGCTCGGCGGGCACGCCGACCTCCTGCCAGAGCGCGGCCGTCTCGTCGTCGTCGTAGTAGGCGGTGACCCAGATCTTCTCCGGGTCGAAGCCGTACCCGCCGTCCGCGACCGAGCCGGTGACGAGCTGCCAGGCGAAGTCGATCGCCCCGGCCTTGAAGTAGTCGCCGAAGGAGAAGTTGCCGTTCATCTGGAAGAACGTGCCGTGGCGGGTGGTCTTCCCGACCTCCTCGATGTCGAGGGTACGGACGCACTTCTGGACGCTGACGGCGCGCTTGAACGGCGCGGCCTCCGCCCCGGTGAAGTACGGCTTGAACGGGACCATGCCGGCGTTCACGAACAGCAGGGTCGGGTCGTTGTAGAGCAGCGGCGCTGAGGGCACAACGACGTGTTCGCGCGCGGCGAAGAAGTCGAGGAACCGACGCCGGATCTCGGCAGTCTGCATGGGTGTTGAGTCTCCTGGTGTGATGGTTGGCTACGGCTGCAGTTCTCCTGGACGGGTGGGGTCACCCGTCCAGGCCGGTAGCCTCCCGGAGCTCGCCCTCGCGCTCGGCCATGGCTTCGCTCACGGTGGTGACGAAGTCGCTCAGCCAGCTGGACGCGGACGTCCGGGCGTTCTCGAGCTGACCCGCGACCCCCTTCGGGGTGAACTTCTCGTACAGCTCACGGCCCTTCAGGACGACGACGGCTGCGAGGCCGACGCCGACGGCGAACCAGAACAGGCGCTTGCCCATCACTTCGCCTTCTTCTTGGTGCTGCGGCCCGTGACGGCCTGGCGGACGCCGTAGGTGAACGCGGCGGTCTTGATCAGCGGGCCGCCCAGCGTGGACGAGAACACGGTCGAGAGCTGCGCCGCGTTCTCGCTGACGACGGACGCGTTCGCGCTCACCTTGGCGATGTCGTTGGTGACCAGGCTGAGCTTGCCGAGCTCGTCGTTGGTCGCGCTGACCGTCCCCTTCAGCTCGACGAGGATCGGCACCGTGTTGTGTCCGATGTCGCGGACGGCGAGCCGGGTCTCCTCCAGCACGCGGCCGAGCTTCAGGAGCGGAACGGCGCTGAACGCCACCAGGGCGACGGCCGCCACCGCTGCAATAAGGCCGGCCACCTCTCCAAGCGTCATCTCTGCACCTCGCTGTCTGCGCTCGCGTTACTGGCCTCCAACCCTAGTGCACCCTGGGTGGGCTCCGGCTGCGCCCGGTGCAGGTTGGCCGCCGTCCAGGGCGCGCGGGCCCTACGCTCGGCGAAGAAAGCAGTCACCAGCGCACCGAGCACCGCGACAGCTGCCGGCAGCAGCAGGCTGTTGGCCATGGCCGTGGCGAAGCCGTCCTGCAGGGCAGCCGGAAGCCGCCCCGCTGCTTCCGCCGCCTCACCGGAGGCTGAGCCGCCGGGCAGGTGGACGGCCAGTTGGGCCTGGATGAGCGCAGCCATCGCGGCGCTTCCCAGCACCGATCCGACCTGGCGGGTGGAGTTGTACACCCCCGAACCCGCGCCCGCCTGGTGGCCCGGCAGGTTGAACGTCGCCGTCGTCCCGATCGGGGAATAGGTGAACGCGCTGGCCAGGCCCATCAGTGCGCTCGGAATGAGCAACCGCCACCACAGCGCCTCGTCGGGCACGAGCCAGAAGTGGTACCAGACGAGGACGGCCGCCATCAGCAACAGCCCGAAGGAGGCGAGGTAGCGCGGGTGGACGCGGTCGACCAGTCGGCCGACCACCGGCGCGAGGCCACCGGAGACCAGCGCCATCGGCACGAGCTGGAGCGCGGCCCGTGTCGGAGTGAACCCGAGCACCAGCTGGTAGTAGAACACCAGAGGCAACGCGTTCGAGGTCACGGCGAAGCCGACGGTCGCGATCGCGGCGTTCGCGAGTGAGAAGTTCCGGTCGGCGAAGAGCTTCAGCGGAAGCAGGGGTTCGCCTTTCGTGACGGTCTGCCACCAGAGGAACGCGGCGAGGACGACCACGCCGAACGCGATCAACTCCGGGACCGTGAGCGGCCCCCACAACGGGCCCCAGTCGTGCCGCTCACCCTCCTGGATGCCGAAGACGATGCAGAACATCGCCGTGGCCCACAGGGCGACGCCGGGCAGGTCGAAGCGGTGGCGGTGCGTCTCGAGCGCCGGCACCAGCCGCATGGCCAGCACGAAGCCGATCACGCCGACGGGCACGTTGACGAAGAAGATCCACTCCCAGCCGAGGCTGTCCACCAGCAGGCCACCCAGGACGGGACCCACCAGCGTCGCGACGGCAGCCGTCGCGCCCCACAGGCTCATGGCCCGTCCGCGCTGCTCGGGAGCGAAGGTGCGGGTGATCACCGCCATCGTCTGCGGGGTCAGCAGGCTCGCGCCGAGGCCCTGGACGGCGCGGGCGGCGATCAGCATCCCGATCGAGGTCGACAGGCCGCACCACAGCGAGGCCAGCGTGAACACCGTCAGGCCGACCAGGTAGACGCGCCTCGGACCGAACCGGTCGCCCAGCCTGCCGGTGATCAGCAGGGGCACGGCGTAGGTGAGCAGGTACGCGCTGGTCACCCAGATCGCCTGGCTGATGTCGGCGTGCAGTCCCGCCATGATGGCCGGGTTGGCGATCGACACGATCGTGGTGTCCACCAGGATCATGAAGAACCCGATCACCAGCGCCCACAGCGCCGGCCAGGGGCGATACGTACTCACGACGGGTGAACCTCGACCTCCTCGACGACATTCCGGGTGCGACGCGCGAGCGGCAAAGCTACTACGACCGCCTCTCCGGACGGTCGTCCGCCCGACCCAGCAGTTCCTCCAGTACCCCGAGACGCTCCGCCATCGACGCCTCGTTGCCGTGGTCGGTGGGACGGTAGTAGCGAGCACCGACCAGATCGTCGGGAAGGTACTGCTGGGCCGCCACCCCGTGCTCGGCGTCGTGCGCGTAGACGTAGCCCTTCCCGTGGCCGTAGCCGGCGGCCCCCGGGTAGTGGGCGTCCCGCAGGTGGGCCGGGACGGTGCCGATGCGGCCGGCGCGCACGTCGACCTGCGCTGCGTCGATGGCCATCACGACGGCGTTCGACTTCGGCGCCATCGCGCAGGCGATCACGGCGTGCGCGAGGTTGATCCGTGCCTCCGGCAGCCCGATCAGCTGGACGGCCTGGGCCGCGGCGACGCAGGTCTGCAGGACCGACGGGGCGGCCATCCCGATGTCCTCGCTGGCGAGGATGATCAGCCGCCTGGCGATGAACCGCGGGTCCTCCCCCGCCTCCAGCATCCGGGCCAGGTAGTGCAGCCCGGCCTGCACGTCCGAGCCCCGCAGGCTCTTGATGAACGCGCTGATCACGTCGTAGTGCTGGTCGCCCCCACGGTCGTAGCGGACCGCGGCCCTGTCGACGGCTGCCGCGACGACCTCCGCGCCGATCTCGTCGCTGCCCAGCGCCTCCGCCCCGGCCGCTGACTCCTCGAGGTAGGTCAGGGCGCGCCGGGCGTCCCCTCCCGCGAACCGGAGCAGCGCCGTCCGGGCGTCTTCGGTGAGGGTGAACGCTCCGTCCAGGCCGCGCTCGTCGACCAGGGCCCGGTCGAGCAGGACCGCGACGTCGGCGTCCGACAGAGGCCTCAGGGTGAGCAGGAGGGACCGGCTGAGCAGGGGCGAGATCACCGAGAACGACGGGTTCTCCGTCGTCGCGGCGATCAGGGTGACCAGCCGGTTCTCCACAGCGGGCAGCAGCACGTCCTGCTGCGCCTTGGAGAAGCGGTGCACCTCGTCGACGAACAGGACGGTGCCCACTCCTCGGGCCAGCTGCCGCTCGGCCTCCGCCAGAGCTGCGCGCACCTCCTTGACGCCTGCGGTCACGGCGGACAATTCGACGAAGCGCCGCTTGCCGGAGGCGGAGACGACGGCGGCGATGGTCGTCTTGCCCACCCCTGGAGGTCCCCACAGGAACACCGACATCGCCTGGTCGCCCTGTGCCAGCCGGCGCAGGGGCGAGCCCGGACCGAGCAGGTGGTCCTGGCCGACGATCTCGTCGACCGTCCGTGGACGCAGGCGCACGGCCAGCGGTAACTGGTCGTGACCAGCCGAGCTCAGCGACCCGCGCGACCCAGCCGAGGCGGGCTCGTCCACGGGGTTGCCGAACAGGTCCGTACTCACCTCGCCGACGCTACACCGAGGCGCCGACCCGCCCGGCACTTGCATCGGGTTCGAGTGCGAGCTATTCTCGATATATCGGTGATACACCGAGGGCGCGGGTCGCACCACGACCCCCCGAAAACCACAATCGCAACCGCAAGGAGATCGACATGTTCCACCCGAATGATGTACCCGGCCCTGAATCCTTCGAGGAGCCCGGCCCCCGCGGCCGGCGCCGTCCTCACGGCCACCGCCGCCACCACGCCGCCGCCTTCGCGGCGATCGGCATGATGGGACCCGGCTTCGGCCCCGGCCAGTTCTCCGGCCCCATGGGGCCGTTCGGGCCGGGCGGGCCGTTCGGCCCGGGCGGCCCCATGCACGGCGGCCACGGTCGCGGCGCGGGACGGCGCGGCCACGTCCGCACGTCCATCCTGGCCCTGCTGACCGAGTCGCCGCTCAACGGCTACCAGATCATGCAGGCGCTCGCCGAGCGCACCGCGGGAGCCTGGAAACCCAGCCCCGGGACCGTCTACCCCACCCTCGCCCAGCTCGAGGACGAGGGCCTCATCGAGGCCTTCGACAACGGCGGCCAGAAGGCCTACCGCCTGACGGAGGCCGGCCAGCAGGCAGCCGACGGCATCGAGCAGAAGCCGTGGGAGATGCTCAACGAGCGTCTGGGCGGGTTCAATCCCACCCAGATCCGGGCCCTGTGGGCCGAGTGGGGTGCCACGGCGGGCGCGCTGAAGGAGTTCAGTCGCAGCGCCACTCCTGCACAGCTGGAGACCGCGACCAAGCTGGTCGCCGACACCCGGCGCAAGCTGTACGGACTGCTCGCAGCCGAGCCGGGCGAGAACGCGGACGACCGCAACGTCGACGACGTCCACAACGGGGACGACCTCCGCTAGGCGCCCCGACCGGTCCGAGGGGACGGTTCTGCCGTGCCACCTGGCACGTAAGAACCGTCCCCTCGTGCCACGTCAGACCGTTGCCTGCGCTTCCTGCTTCTTGACCGGCGCATCGACGCCGGCCTCCCTGCGCTGCTTGGCCGTGATCGGGGCCGGCGCACCGGTCAGTGGATCGAATCCGCCGCCGGACTTCGGGAAGGCGATCACGTCGCGGATCGTCTCGAACCCGCCGAGCAGCATCACGAGTCGGTCGAGACCGAAGGCGATGCCGCCGTGCGGCGGGGCGCCGAAGACGAAGGCGTCCAGAAGCCAGCCGAACTGGTGCTGCGCCTCCTCCGGCTCCAGCCCCATGACGTTGAAGACCCGCTCCTGCACGTCGCGACGATGGATGCGGATCGAGCCGCCGCCCACCTCGTTGCCGTTGCAGATGAAGTCGTAGCCGTAGCTGAGCGCTGAGGCGGGATCAGTGTCGAAGGTGTCCATCGACTCCGGCCTGGGCGAGGTGAAGGCGTGGTGGACGGCCGTGTACTTCCCACCCGCGACCGCCACGTCCCCGGACGCCTCGGCGTCCTCCCGCAGCTTGAACATCGGCGCGTCGACCACCCACAGGAACGACCAGGCGCCAGCCTCCCCTGAACTCGTTTCAGGGATCAGGCCGCAGCGCCGGGCGATCTCGAGCCGCGCGGCGCCCAGGAGCTCCTGGGTGGCCTCGCGGCGTCCGGCGCCGAAGAAGATGCAGTCGCCGGGCTGGGCGTCCATGGCTGCCGCCAGGCCGGCCCGCTCGGCCTCGGAGATGTTCTTGGCCACCGGGCCGCCGAGCTCGCCGTCCTCGCCGATCGTGACGTACGCCAGGCCGCGGGCGCCCCGCTGCTTGGCCCATTCCTGCCAGGCGTCGAACGTCCGCCGCGGCTGCGAGCCGCCGCCCGGCATCACGACGCCGCCCACGTACTCCGCCTGGAACACCCGGAACGGGGTGTCCGCGAAGAACGCGGTGAGCTCGCGGATCGGGTTCCCGAAGCGGAGATCGGGCTTGTCCGAGCCGTAGTTCGCCATCGCGTCGGCCCAGGTCATCCGCGGCAGCGGCACCGGCATCTCGACGCCGATCAGTGCCCAGCAGGCGGCCATCACCTTCTCGGCGACCGCGATGACGTCGTCCTGGTCCACGAAGCTCATCTCGATGTCGAGCTGGGTGAACTCGGGCTGCCGGTCGGCCCGGAAGTCCTCGTCCCGGTAGCAGCGGGCGATCTGGTAGTAGCGCTCCATGCCGGCCACCATCAGCAACTGCTTGAACAGCTGCGGGCTCTGCGGCAGCGCGTACCACGAGCCCGGATGCAGTCTGGCCGGCACGACGAAGTCGCGCGCGCCCTCCGGGGTCGAATGGGTCAGGGTGGGAGTTTCGATGTCGTAGAAGTCGAGGTTGTCGAGGACGTCTCGAATCGTCCGGGTCACGGCCGAGCGCAGCACGAGCGCGTCGTGCATCCGGCTCCGGCGAAGATCGAGGTAGCGGTACTTCAGGCGGGCGTCCTCGCCGACGCTGACCCGCTCGTCGATCTGGAACGGGAGCGGCGCGGACGGGTTGAGCACCTCGAGCGTGGCCGCCGCCACCTCGATCTCGCCAGTGGGCAGGTTCGGGTTCACCGTGTCGGCGTCGCGAGCCTCCACCACGCCGGTCACTGCGACGCAGTACTCGTTGCGCAGCGCGTGCGCGTTGCTGGAGGCCAGGACCTCGTCGCGGACGACCACCTGGACGATGCCGCTGGCGTCGCGCAGGTCGATGAAGGCCACCCCGCCCAGATCCCGACGCTTCGCCACCCATCCGGCCAACGTGACCGTCGTGCCGACGTTCTCGGGGCGCAGGGAGCCTGCCTTGTGACTGCGAATCACGGAATTGGTCCTTTCCTGGGCCTGGATTCAGGCCAGAGGCGATCTTACGACGGAAGGCCGCAGGTCGGCCTCCGGCGGCAGCCAGCCGTCCGGGTCCGCGGGCACCTGCTCGCCGCTGCGGACGTCCTTGACCTCGTCGGTGGAGAACCAGACGAAGGGGATGCCACGGCGGTCGGCGTAGCGGATCTGCTTGCCGAACCGGTCAGCCCTCGGCGCGACCTCGCAGGGGATGCCGCGGGCGCGCAGGCGGGCCGCCGTCGCATCGGCCCGGTCGCGGGTCTCCTCGGCGTCGACGGCCACCAGGACGCAGCTCGGAACCGGCCGGGACGCCGTCAGCACCCCCCTGCCGATCAAAGGGACGAGGATGCGGCTGACCCCGATGCTCAGCCCGACGCCGGGGTAGGTCATCCGTCCGTCGCTGGCCAGCGAGTCGTAGCGTCCGCCGGAGGAGATCGACCCCATGGTCTCGAAGCCGGTCATCGTCGTCTCGTAGACGGTGCCGGTGTAGTAGTCCAGGCCGCGGGCGATCTTTAGGTCGGCAACGATGCGGCCCCTGCCCTGCCGTCCGGCCGTCTCCACGACCGCCACCAGCAGTTCGAGTCCCTGGGTGAGCATCGGATCGCTGACGCCGAGGGCCTCCACCTGGTCGACGAAGCTCGTGTCGGTGGTGCGGATGGTGGCCAGCTGGAGGCACTTCGCCGCGGCTGTGCGCGACAGCCCCAGCTCGTCGACCAGGAGTTCCGCGACGGCGTCCGGGCCGATCTTGTCGAGCTTGTCGACCCTCTGCAGGACGGCGAGGTGGTCCTCCACTCCGAGGCCCCGGTAGAAGCCCTCGCTGAGCTGGCGGTTGTTGACGCTCATCACCGCCTCCGGCACCCCGAAGTCGACGTGCAGCCGCTCGAGGGCCTCAAGCGTCACCAGCGCGACTTCCACGTCGTGGTGCGCCGCGAGGTGCTCCGCGCCGACGATGTCGATGTCGGCCTGGTTGAACTCGCGGTAGCGCCCCTCCTGGGGCCGCTCTCCCCGCCACGCCTTCTGGATCTGGTAGCGGCGGAAGGGGAACTGCAGCTGGGCGGAGTTCTCCAGCACGTAGCGGGCGAATGGGACGGTGAGGTCGAAGTGCAGGCCGAGTTCGTCGGCGGCGTCAGCGCCGGCATGCAGGCGGCGGACGGAGAACACCTCCTTGGTGATCTCGCCCTTACGGGCCAGCTGGTCGAGCGGCTCGACGGCCCTGGTCTCGATCGACCCGAAGCCGTGCAGCTCGAACGTGGCCGCCAGGCTCGACAGCACCCTCTGCTCGACGATCCTGCCGGCAGGGGTGAACTCGGGGAATCCCGACAGCGGCTTGGGACGGTTGGCCATCAGTTCCTCAGGTAGCTGGCTTGGAGGTACGGGTTGCTGACCCGCTCGCGCGCCATGGTTGTCTGCTGCCCGTGGCCGGGCAGCAGGGCGGTCGTGTCGGGCAGGCCGAGGACGACGCGGGCCAGGGTCTGCCGCATGACGGAGGGATCGCCGCCCGGAAGGTCGCTGCGGCCCACGGAGTCGGCGAACACCACGTCGCCACAGAAGACGAGCCGCTTCACCTGGGCGTTGCCGACGTAGTCGATGCCGAGCAGCACGCTGCCCGCCGTGTGGCCTGGCGCTGCGGTGACCGTGAAGTCCAGGTGCGCGACGGAGAGCGGCTCCCCGATCCGATAGTGCTCGATCCTGGCCGGCGGCAGCATCGCGGCGCCGACCAGCTTCTGCACAAGGGCGGCCCCGTCCGGGCCCAGCCCCGCGGCGGGATCGCTCAGGAGGTGCTCGTCGGCCGCGTCGATGTAGACCGCAACCCCGTACTCGTCCGCCAGCGTCGCCGCATCGGCGACGTGGTCGAAGTGGCCGTGCGTGAGCAGGATTGCGCGGGGAACCAGCCGATTGTCGGCCACCACGCCACGCACCAGCTCAGCAGAGTCCTGGCCGGGATCGATGATCACGCACTGGTCGATGCCGGCAGGCGCGACGACGTAGCAGTTGGCCTGCCAGTAACCGCAGGCGAAGGACGCCAGGAACACGCCCCACAGCCTAGTGGGCCCACGGCGATGCACTTCCAGCCGCGGACGGGCCCGGCCACTGGCGGCCGCGTTGTCACAAACCTCACCGGATCGGGCAAGATGTGGCCATGACTTCCAGCGCAGGTCCGGCGGAGTTCGGTCGCGTCGATGCGGACGGCACGGTCTACGTGCGCACCGCCGACGGCGAACGCAGCGTCGGTCAGATCCCCGATGCCACCGCAGACGAAGCGTTGGCCTTCTACGTCCGCCGCTTCGAGGCGCTGGAAGTGGAGGTCGGGCTGCTGGACAGCCGCGTGCGATCCGGGGCTCTCAGCCCGGACGAGGCCCGGCAGAGCATCCGGACGGTGCGCACCGCCGTCTCCACGGCGAACGCCGTCGGCGACCTCGCCGCGCTGGAGGCCAAGCTGGACGGCCTGGCGCCCCTGCTCGAGGAGCAGTCCGCCGCCCGCAAGGCTGAGCGCGCGAAGCAGCACGACGTCACCAGGGCAGCCAAGGAGGCGATGGTCGCCGAGGCCGAGACCCTCGCGGCCGGCACCGACTGGCGCGGCGGCGTCAACCGCTTCCGCAGCCTGCTGGACGAGTGGAAGGCACTCCCCCGCATCGACCGGGCCACCGACGACGACCTGTGGCACCGGTTCTCCACGGCCCGGACGACCTACACCCGGCGCCGCAAGGCCCAGTTCGCCGAGCAGAGCGCCCGCAGGGAGACCGCGAAGCAGACGAAGGAGCAGCTGATCGCCGAGGCCCGGGAGTTGGCCAGCTCCACCGAGTGGGGCCCGACCGCCGGCGCGTTCCGCGACCTGATGACTCGCTGGAAGGCCGCCGGGCCGGCCCCGCGGGAGATCGACGACGCGCTGTGGGCGGAGTTCCGGGCGATCCAGGACGACTTCTTCAACGCGCGCACCGCCGTCCTGAGCGCCCAGGACGCCGAGTACTCCGGCAACCTGACGGCCAAGCAGGCCCTCCTGGAGGAGGCCGAGGCCACCGTGGTCCCGGTCACCGACGTGGCCGCATCCCGCGCCGCGTTCCGCACCTTCCTGGAGAAGTTCAACGCCCTCGGGCGCGTGCCGCGGGAGCAGATCCGCTCCCTGGACGCGCGGGTGAAGGCCCTGGAGAACGCGATCCGCTCGGCCGAGGAGGACGAGTGGCGGCGCACGGACCCGGAGGCGAAGGCCCGGGCGGAGGAGACTGTCGCGATGCTGTCGACCGAGATCGACAAGCTCACCGAGAAGATCGCCAAGGCCAACGCCCGCGGCGACGCCAAGGCCGCGGCCAAGGCCCAGGAGTCGATCGACACCTACGCCACCTGGCTCGCCCAGGCTCGGGAGACGCTCGCCGACTTCAACCGCTGACGTCGGGTCCACTCCCGGCCGGGCGCCCCCGTCCGGGCAGGGGTTGTGTGCGAGACTGCTGGACATGCGTCCCTTGACCCAGAGCCAGAAGCTGCGCGGCGTCCGCTACGACGTGCGGGGGCCGATCCTCACGGAGGCCCAGCGGTTGGAGCAGGAGGGTCACAAGATCCTCAAGCTGAACATCGGCAACACCGGTCCGTTCGGCTTCGACGCGCCCGAGGCCATTCTGGCCGACGTGATCCACAACCTGCCCGAGTCCGGCGGCTACTCCGACGCCCGCGGCATCTACTCGGCCCGGACGGCCGTCGCCCAGTACTACCAGTCCCGCGGCCTGATCGGCACGACCGTCGAGGACGTCCTGATCGGCAACGGGGTCTCCGAGCTGATCACGATGACCCTGCAGGCGTTCGTGGACGACGGCAACGAGATCCTCGTGCCTGCGCCGGACTATCCGCTGTGGACGGGTGCGGTGACCCTGGCCGGCGGCACAGCCGTCCACTACCGCTGCGACGAGGAGAACGGCTGGCTGCCGGACCTGGCCGACATCGAGGCCAAGATCACCCCGAACACCTACGGCCTCGTGGTCATCAACCCGAACAACCCCACCGGCGCGGTGTACAGCGAGGAGGTGCTGCGCGGCCTGGTCGACATCGCCGTGAAGCACCAGCTGACGATCTTCGCCGACGAGATCTACGAGAAGATCGTCTTCGACGGCGCCGTCCACCATCACGTCGCAACGCTGGCGGGCGACGACGCCATCGTGCTGACCTTCTCGGGGTTGTCGAAGGCGTACCGGGTCTGCGGCTACCGCGCCGGCTGGGTGATGGTCTCCGGACCGCGCCACATGGCTGCTGACTACCTCGAGGGCCTGAACCTGCTGGCGAACATGCGGATGTGTGCCAACGTCCCGGCGCAGCACGCCATCCAGACCGCGCTCGGCGGGTACCAGTCGATCAACGAGCTGATCGTGCCGGGCGGACGGTTCCACGACCAGGTGAAGCTGGCGTCGCGGCTGCTCAACGACATCCCCGGGGTCAGCTGCGTCGAACCGATGGGGGCGCTGTACTGCTTCCCGCGCCTCGACCCGGCGGTGTACCCGATCACCGATGACCAGCAGTTCGTGATCGACCTGCTGCACGCCAAGAAGATCCTGGTCACCCACGGCACCGGTTTCAACTGGTTCGAGCCCGACCACTTCCGCGTCGTCGCCCTGCCCGAGGAGGACGTCCTCACCGAGGCCATCGGGCGCATCGCGGAGTACCTCGAGACCATCCGCCAGGACTAGGGCCCGCCGGTCGACCCCGCCCGCCCACGGGTGGAGGACGCGCCGAGGGTCAGTTCTTCAGCCGGTAGACGTCGTAGACGCCGGGCACCTTCTTGATGCCGTTGATCAGGTGCTCCAGGTGAAGCAGGTCGGTGGTCTCGAACGTGAACCTGAACTTGAACTTGTGGTCTTTGGTGGTGTTGAGGTTCGCCGACTGGATCGAGATGTGGTGCTCCCCCATCACGTTGGTGACCTCCGACAGGATGCCCGGCCGGTCCAGGCCCTCGGCGTGCAGGGCGACCAGGAAGGAGCTGTCGGCCGTGGGCGCCCAGGCCACGTCGACGAGCCGCTCCGGCTGTGAGCGCAGGGCCTGCGCGTTCGTGCAGTCCTTGCGGTGCACCGAGACGCCGCTCTCCCTCGTGACGAAGCCGATGATGTCGTCCCCGGGTACGGGACGGCAGCAGCGCGCGAGCTTGACCCACACGTTCGGGTCGCCCTGGACGACCACGCCCGCCTCGTTCCCCGACCCGCGGCTGCGGCGGGCCCGGGTGATGACGGAGGTGTCCTCACCGCCGAGCTCTGCGACCTCCTCCGCGCCGCCCTCGGAGTCGATGAGGCGCTGCACGACCGACTGCGGGCTGATGTTGCCCTCGCCGATCGCCGCGTAGAGGGCGTTCACGTCGCGGAGCCGGAAGTGCTCGACGACCCCGGTCATGTGCTCGGGGGTGAGCAGGCGCTGCAGGGGGAGGCCGGCCCGGCGCAACTGCTTGGTGAGCAGGTCCTTGCCCTGGTCGATCGACTCCTCGAGGCGTTCCCGGGTGAAGTGCTGGCGGATCTTGCCGCGGGCACGAGGGCTGGCGACGAAGTTGAGCCAGTCGCGGCTCGGTCCCGCGTTCAGCGCCTTCGACGTGAGCACCTCGACCACGTCGCCGCTGGACAGCTTCGACTCCAGCGGCACCAGGCGTCCGTTCACCCGGGCGCCGATGGTGCGGTGCCCGACCTCGGTGTGGACGGCGTAGGCGAAGTCCACAGGAGTCGACTCGGCCGGCAGGCTGACCACGTCGCCCTTCGGCGTGAAGACGAACACCTCGTCGTTGGCGATCTCGAACCGCAGGGTGTCCAGGAACTCGCCCGGGTCCTCGGTCTCCCGCTGCCACTGGCTGATCTGCTGCACCCAGGCGAGGTCGGTGCCGTCCGCCTTGCCCTCCTTGTACTTCCAGTGGGCCGCGACACCGTACTCCGCCTGGCGGTGCATCTCGTGGGTGCGGATCTGCAGCTCGACGGGCTTGCCGCCGGGACCGAGCACCGTGGTGTGCAGCGACTGGTAGAGGTTGAACTTCGGCATCGCGATGTAGTCCTTGAACCGCCCGGGGAGCGGCTTCCAGCGCGAGTGCAGGGCGCCGAGCGCCGCGTAGCAGTCGCGCTGGGTCTCCACGAGGATCCGCAGTCCGACCAGGTCGTAGATGTCGGTGAAGTCGCGTCCGCGGACCACCATCTTCTGGTAGATGGAGTAGTAGTGCTTCGGCCGGCCGTAGACGGTGGCCTTGATCCCGGCCTCCCCCAGGTCGGCCCGCACCTGGTCGATGACGACGCGCAGGTAGTCCTCGCGGAGCGGTGCACGGGCCGCCACCAGCCGGACGATCTCGTCGTAGACCTTGGGCTGAAGGGTGGCGAACGCCAGGTCCTCCAGCTCCCACTTGATGGCGTTCATGCCCAGCCGGTGGGCCAGGGGCGCGAAGATCTCCAGCGTGTCGCGGGCGATGGCCGCCTGCTTGTCGGGACGCAGGTAGCCGATCGTGCGCATGTTGTGCAGACGGTCGGCGAGCTTGATCACCAGGACGCGGATGTCCTTGCTCATCGCCAGCACCATCTTGCGGATGGTCTCGGCCTTGGCGGACTCCCCGTACTGGATCTTGTCCAGCTTGGTCACGCCGTCGACCATGGCGGCGATCTCGGCGCCGAAGTCGGCCGTGAGCTGCTCCACGGTGTACGAGGTGTCCTCGACCGTGTCGTGCAGCAGCGCCGCGCACAGCGTGACCTCGTTCATCCCCAGCTCGGCGAGGATCGTCGCAACCGCGAGCGGGTGGGTGATGTAGGCGTCCCCGCTCTTGCGGAGCTGGCCGGTGTGGTAGTGCTCCGCTGTGCGGTAGGCCCGCTCGATCAGGCTGACGTCGGCCTTGGCGTTGTGGGCGTGGATCGTGCGGATCAGCGGCTCGAGGACGGCGTCCGGCTGGTTCCGCTGGGCACCCAGACGAGCCAGGACCTGGCGCATGCGGACGCGCGGCTGGTCGGTGGCGGCCACCCTCGAGCGCGGCTCTCCGGGCACGCCATCGCCCTTGCCGTAGGGCCCGTAGACGTCCTGGGTCACACCCGCCTCCGCCGGATCGAGAAGTGGAGGCTCACTCTACCCGCGGGGCCCGATCCTCCGGCGCGCGCCGGATCACCACGATCTCGTCACCGGTGTGCAGGACGTCCCCGGTCTCGTAGAAGCGGCGCAGCTGCCGGTTGCGGATCACCCCGATCACCTTCTCGCCCGCCAGGTCGCCGGGCGCCGTGCCGTCCTCGGCGGCGGTGACGAGGCGCTGGTGGATCTCCAGCCCGGCGCCGTTGGACAACAGGTCCTCGATGACCTCGCCGAGCTGCGGGCTGATCGTGCTCAACCCCATCACGCGGCCGACGGCGTCGGACGAGGTCACGACGGCGTCCGCTCCCGACTGACGCAGCAGCGGGACGTTGTCGGCGTCCCGGACGGCGACGACGACGTGGGCGCCGCGGTTCAGCTGACGGATCGTGAGGGTGGTCAGGATCGCGGTGTCGTCCCTGCCGACGGTGATGATCACCTCGCGCGCCTTGGGGACTTCGGCCCGGTGGAGCAGCTCGCGGCTGGTCGCGTCCCCCTCGAAGGCGGCGAGGCCGTGCCCGTTCGCAGCCCCGACGGCCAGCGAGTCCGGGTCGATGACGACGATCCGGTCGGCGGCGACGCCGGACCGCAGCAGGGTCGCGGTCGCGCTCTGCCCGGTCGTGCCGTAGCCGATGACGACGGTGTGGTTGCGCATGGTCTTCCTCCAGCGGGCGTCCAGCAGGGCACGGCGGCCCTCGTTCGCGAGTACCTCGACGGTGGTTCCGACCAACAGCACCAGGAAGGCGATCCGGATCGGGGTGACGAGCACGGTGTTGATCAGGCGTGCACCCTCGGTCACGGGGGTGATGTCGCCGTAGCCGGTCGTGGTCATGGTCACCGTGGCGTAGTACAGGGCGTCCACGAGCCCGATCGGCCGTCCGGTCGCGTGGTCGGCGTACGAACCTCGGTCGAGGTAGACAATCGCGGTCAGCGCCACCAGCAGGCCGACGGCCAGCAGCAGGCGGAAACCCAGCTCCCGCGCGGCCGTCCGCCGGCGTGCCGGAAGTCGGACCTGGGCCGGCCCCGACCGGTAATCGGTCCGCTGCAGCCGTCCGCCGAGCCCGGGCATCAGAGCGTCAACACCGCCGCGGCGTCCACGAGACCCTGCCGGGCCAGGAGCGCCCGACCTCCGAGGAAGCCGAGTTCCATCAGCACCGAGACCTGGACCACCTCACCGCCGAGCCTCTCGACCAGCGCGGCGGTCGCCGCCACCGTGCCGCCCGTGGCCAGCACGTCGTCGACGATCAGCACCTTGGTGCCGGGATGGATGGCGTCGGCGTGGACGGTCAGCGTTTCGTTGCCGTACTCGAGCGCAAAGGTCTCACTCAGGACGTCGCCGGGCAGCTTGCCGGGCTTGCGGACCGGGACGAATCCCGCACCGAGCCGGAGCGCGACCGGACCCGCGAAGATGAAGCCGCGCGCCTCCATGCCAACCACCACGTCGATGTCGCTCGACACCGTTGCGACGAGTTCGTCCACCGCGGCGCGATACCCGTCGGCGGAGGCCAGCAGCGGCGTGATGTCCTTGAAGACGACACCCGGCTTCGGGAAGTCCGGAACGTCCCTGATCAGGGACGCGACCAGCCGGCGGTTCGCCTCGCTGGGCGGCATCTCACTTCTTCCGCTGGCTGCGCGGCTTGCGGGCCGGCTGCTGCCGCAGCGCCGGATCCAGCTTGTCGGCCGCCACCAGGCCGGGGTCCACCGGGGAGGCGGCGTTCGGGTCGAGTGCCACGGTCACCGTCCGCGACCGGCCGACGTCCTTCTGCTGCGCGCGGGTCTGCCGGTGTGCGAGCTTCGCCCGGTGCTCCTTCATCTCCGGCTGCGCCTCGCGCATCTGCGCCAGGATCGGCGTGGCGATGAAGATCGAGGAGTAAGCACCGGCGATCATTCCGACGAACAGCGCCAGGCCGAGGTCCTCCAGTGGGCCGGTCCCCAGGATGAACACACCGGCGAACAGCAGCGCGGCGACCGGCAGGACACCGATCACCGTCGTGTTCAGCGACCGGACCAGCGTCTGGTTGACCGCGAGGTTCGCCTGCTCGGAGAACGTCTTGCGCCCGTTGAACAGGTCACGGGTGTTCTCGCGGATCTTGTCGAAGACCACGACGGTGTCGTACAGCGAGTAGCCCAGGATCGTCAGCACGCCGATCACCGTCGCCGGGGTGACCGTGAAGCCGATCAGCGCGTAGACCCCCACGGTGATGAGCACGTCGTGGGCGAGGGCGACGATGGCCGCGACACTCATCTGGAAGTTCCGGAAGTACGCCCAGATCAACAGCATCACCAGGGCGAGGAAGACCGCGAGGGCGATCAGGGCCTGGGTGGTGACCTGCTGGCCCCACGAGGCGTCGATCCGCGAGTACGTGACGTCGGTCGGGGCGATCCCCACGGTGGAGGCGATCGCGGCACGCACGGTCGTGACGTCGCTCGTGCTGAGCTGCAGCGTCTGGACGCTGACGGTGTTCGTGCCGATCGTCGTCACGTTCACCTCCTCCAGACCGGGGAGGGCGAGCGCCTTGACCGCGTTCTGCACGGTGTCGACGGTGGACGCACTGACGGTGACCGGCGCCCGGAAGTCGACGCCGCCCTTGAACTCGATGCCGAGGTTCAGGCCACGGAACAGCAGGGCCAGCAGGGCGATCGCGATGGCGATCGCCGAGACGATGTACCACTTGCGGCGATTCGCGATGAAGTCGTAGGAGATCTCGCCGGTGTACAGCCGGTGCGCGACGCTCGGCTTGCGCGCGGACGGTGCGGGCGCGATCGGGGCGTCCTCGACCTCGACGGCGTCGTCCTTGGTGTCGTTCGCCATCAGGCCCTCCCTCCAGCCGTTGCGGCGGTGCGCCGGCGTCCGTTGTGCAGCGGCGCCTTGCTGGCACCCATGTGTTCGGCCTCGAACCCGGAGAACCGGTGCCCCTGGCCGAAGAACTTCGTCCGGCCCAGCAGGGTCATCGCCGGCTTGGTGAAGAAGAACACCACGGCCAGGTCGATCAGCGTCGTCAGGCCCAGTGTGAACGCGAAGCCCTGGATGGCGCCGAACGACAGGACGAAGAGCACCACGGCGCTGAGCAGCGAGACCGAGTCGGCGGCCAGGATCGTCCGGCGGGATCGCACCCAGCCGGTCTCGATCGCCGTCCGCAGGCCGCGACCCTCTCGGACCTCGTCACGGATGCGTTCGAAGTAGACGATGAACGAGTCGGCTGTGATGCCGATGGCGACGATCGCGCCGGCGATGCCGGGAAGGTTGAGCGCGAAGCCCACCGCCTGGCCGAGCAGGACGATCGACGACCAGGTGAGCAGGCCGGCCACGACCAGCGACATCGTCACGACGATCGCGAGGCCGCGGTAGTACAGCAGGCAGTAGGCGACGACCAGCAGCAGGCCGATGATGCCGGCGATGATGCCGGCGTGGAGCTGCTCACCACCGAGCTTCGGGGAGATGCTCTCGACGTTCGAGGTCGTGAACGACAACGGCAGCGCGCCGTACGACAACACGTTGGCCAGCTCGGTCGCGCTCGCCTGCGTGAAGCTGCCGGAGATGCTCGCCCGGCCGCCCGGGATGGCGCCGTTGGTGACCTCCGGCGAGGAGATCACGACGCCGTCCAGCACGATGCCGAACTGGTTCTGGGGGCTGGTCTGCTCGTTCAGGTGGGTCGTGACGATCCGGAACTGCTCGGCGCCGGTCGCGTTGAACTCGAGCTCGACCTCCCAGGCGACGGAGTTCTGCGGGACGCCTGCGGTCGCCTTGGTGACCTGGTCACCCTTGATCAGCACCGGGCCGAGCAGGTACTTGGCCTTCTTGTCCTGGTCGCAGGTGATCAGCGGCTCCGTGCTCACGTCGGGGAAGTTGTCCCCGCAGGTGAACTTGTCGAAGTCGGCGTTGTCGCGCTCGCTCGGCGTCCAGGCGAGCAGCTTGTTCATCCGCTGCTCCTCCGGGGTGCCCGCCGGCGCGGTGCTGCTCGGCGTCGACCCCGCCGACGGCTTGGCCGACGCACTGGCGCCCTTCGTGGCCGACGGGCTCGCGTCGGCGGACGGCGAGGCGGTGTCGGACGCGGTCGAGGTCGGCTCGGTGCTCGGACGCGGGCTCGCGACCGGCTCGGGAAGGGTCGGGGTGACACTCGAGCTGGCCGCCGCCTCGGTCTTGTAGACCTTGCGGAAGCGGAGCTGGGCGGTCTGGCCGACCATGCTGACCAGTTCCTCGCTGGTCACGTTCGGCACGGAGACGACGATCTGGCGGTCGCCCGAGATGGTCACATCCGATTCGCCGACGCCGATGGAGTCGACGCGCTTCTGGATGATCTGCCGGGCGAGCTGCATGCTGTCGGCGCTGACCTGGCCGGTCGCGGAGTCGGCGGTCAGGGTGACCTGCATGCCGCCGCTCAGGTCGAGGCCGAGCTTCGGCGCCCAGACCCCCGCCACCGCCATGATGCTGAAGAGTCCGGCGATCACCGCGAACAGGATGATCAGGGTGCGCAGCGGGTGCGCGACGTTTCTGCTGGTTGCCACGATCTGCCTAGCGGGTCACTTGGTGGGGTCGTCCCAGACGGTCGGGTCGTCGGACGCGCCCTCCGGCGCCGAGGACGCGACCGTGCCGGTCGGCTCCGTGGTCGGGGGCTGCTCGAAGTCCGTGGCGTCCGTCGCGACGGCGGCGGCGGCGCCCGCCGTCGCAAGCGCGACGGTCCCGGCGGGCTCGTCGGCGTCGACGTCGGCGTCATCGGAGTACTCGAACTCGTCCTCGACGGGCTGCGTGCTGATGGCACCCTTCACCACGGTCATCTCCACTCCGGGAGAGATCTCGATGATGGCCTGCTTCTCGCCGAGGTGACGGATCGTTCCGACGATGCCGGAGATGGTCATCACCCGGTCACCGGGCTTGATCGCCTCGACCAGGTTCTTCTGCTCCTTCGCGCGCTTCTGCTGCGGCCGGATGAGCATGAAGTAGAAAAGGGCGATCACCGCCACGATCATCAAGATCGTGCCATAGTCCATCGTCGGTCCTCACGTTTGAGTTCGGGCGGCGTCACCGCCGACCCGCAAGCCTAGCGCCGAAGGCTGGGATCACCCATTCCGGCGCCCGGCCAACTCTACCGGTCGGAATCAGTGAAAAGGTCCGGCGCCACGTCGCCGCCGCCCGCGGTTCCCGGCGGCGGAGTGAGCCCGAGGTGCTCCCAGGCGCGTCGGGTGGCGATCCGTCCCCTGGGCGTCCTGGCCAGGAAGCCCTGGCGGATCAGGAACGGCTCGGCGACCTCCTCGACCGTCTCGGCCTCCTCCGCGACGGCGAGGGCGAGGGTGGTCAGGCCCACCGGTCCGCCGCCGAAGTTGCGGCACAGGGCGTCCAGGACGCCGCGGTCGAGCCGGTCCAGTCCGAGCCGGTCGACCTCGTACAACTCCAGGGCGGCCTGCGCCACTTCCGGGCTGAGCCTGCCGTCCGCGCGGACCTGGGCGTAGTCGCGGACGCGACGCAGCAGCCGGTTGGCGATCCGCGGGGTGCCGCGCGACCGCGACGCGATCTCCGCGGCGGCGTCCGGGCCCAGGTCGACGCCGAGCAGGCGCGCCGAGCGGGCCAGGATCCGTTCGAGGTCGTCGGTGGCGTAGAAGTCGAGCTGCCCGGTGAAGCCGAAACGGTCCCGCAACGGCCCCGGCAGCAGTCCGGCACGGGTGGTGGCGCCCACGAGGGTGAACCGGGGGATCTCCAGCGGAATCGCGGTCGCCCCCGGGCCCTTGCCGACCACGACGTCGACGCGGAAGTCCTCCATCGCGAGGTAGAGCATCTCCTCGGCCGGCCGGGACATCCGGTGGATCTCGTCGAGGAAGAACACCTCCCCCTCGGTCAGGCCCGACAGGATCGCGGCCAGATCGCCGGCGTGCTGGATGGCCGGGCCGGACGAGATCCGGATCGGTGCACCCATCTCCGAGGCGATGATCATCGCCAGAGTGGTCTTGCCCAGGCCCGGCGCCCCGGAGAGCAGGACGTGGTCGGGGACGGTCCCGCGGTGACGCGCTGCGGCGAGCACCAGCCCCAGCTGGTCGCTCACCCGCTGCTGGCCGCGGAAGTCGGCCAGGGTGGACGGGCGCAGCGCGGACTCGGCCGCCTGGTCGTCGAGGTGGACGTACGGGTCGAGCGGGTCGCCGTCGTCGCTGTTCGGCATGGATTCCCGGTTCGGCACGGTGCTCACTTTGCCAGCGTGCGCAGGGCCGCGCGCAGCAGTTCCGCCACCCGGAGGTCGGGCTGGTCACCGGCGAGCGGAGCGACCCGGTCGCAGGCCGTCTCCGCATCGCGCGTCGAGTACCCCAGGCCCTCCAGGCCGGCCACGACCTGCTCGCGCCACGACGACGGCGCCCCGGGCACCGCGCCGGCGCCGGACCCGGCCAACACGGCGACCTTGTCCTTCAACTCCAGCGCCAGCCGCTGGGCGCCCTTCGTGCCGATGCCGGGGACGCGGGTGAGGGCGGCGATGTTGCCGGCGGAGATCGCGATCCGGAAGTCGTCAGGGGTGAAGACCGAGACAACGGCGAGCGCGATCTTGGGGCCGATCCCCGACGCGGCCTGCGCGAGCTCGAAGCAGTCGCGCTCGGCGGGATCCGCGAACCCGTACAGCGTCAGGGAGTCCTCGCGCACGACCAGCGAGGTGTGGACCGTCCCCGGCTCCCCCGGCCGCAGCTTCGCCGCCGTCGCGGGTGTGCAGAGGACCTTGAGGCCGAGGCCGCCCGCCTGGATCACAGCCCAGTTCGCCCCGGCTGCCGCGACCGTGCCGCTGAGCAGGGCGATCATGCTGTGGCCCTCGCGGCCTGCTTCGCCACCGCTGCGGCGATCCGGTCCCCGGCGGCACCCCGCCACAGGTGGCAGATGGCGAGCGCGACGGCGTCCGCCGCGTCGGCCGGCCGGGGGGCCTCCTCCAGCTTGAGCAACCGGGCGACCATCCGTCCGACCTGCGCCTTGTCGGCCCGTCCCGAGCCGGTGATGGCCGCCTTCACCTCCGTGGGGGTGTGCGTGTGGACGGGCAAGCCTGCCCGGGCCGCCACGACCATCGCCAGTCCGGCAGCCTGCGCGGTCCCGATCACCGAGAGCACGTTCTGATCGGCGAACACGCGCTCGACGGCGACGACGTCGGGGGCGTACTCCGCGACCCACTCGCTCAGGCCGGTCTCGATCCGCAGCAACCGCTGGGCGTGATCCAGAGTGCTGGCCGTGGTCACGACGCCGACCGCGACCAGCTTCGGCGGACGGCCGGGCTCCCCCTCCACCACGCCGACACCACAGCGGGTCAGGCCCGGATCGACTCCGAGAACGCGCATCCCAGCCCTTCCGGTTCCGAACAGATGTTCGGATACTAACCCGCCCACCCCTGCGTCCCCGGCTTGCCACGCCCGGCGACGGCAATCAGGGCTCAGTCCTCGGCGAGCTGCTCGCTGATCGCGTCCGGGACGTCCTCGTTGCTGTACACGTTCTGGACGTCGTCGAGGTCCTCGATGGCGTCCAGCAACCGGAACAGCTTCTCCGCAGCCTCCGCAGTGTCGATCGCCTGGCTGTACTGGGGGACGAACACGACCTCGGCCGACTCGTAGTCCAGGCCGGCGGCCTGGACCGCCTTGCGCACCTCGACGACCTGGTTGGGGTCGCTCACGATGCGGAAGTTGTCGCCGTCATCGGCGACGTCCTCGGGGTCTGCGTCCAGTGTGGCCTCGAGCAGGTCATCTTCGGTCAGGGTGCGCGCGCCCTGGGACTTCGCCACCTCGACCACGCCCTTGCGGTCGAAGATCCGCGACACCGAGCCCGAGTCGGCCATGGTGCCGCCGTTGCGGGTGACGGCCACCTTCACGTCCGAGGCCGAGCGGTTGCGGTTGTCGGTGAGGCACTCGATCAGGATGGCCACCCCGGACGGCCCGTAGGCCTCATACATCAGCGAGATGTAGTCGACCGCGTCACCGCCGAGACCGCCTCCACGCTTGACCGCGCGGTCGATGTTGTCCACCGGGACGGAGGTCTTGCGCGCCTTCTGGATGGCGTCGTACAGGGTCGGGTTGCCACTCGGGTCGGGCCCACCGGTGCGCGCGGCGACCTCGATGTTCTTGATCAGCTTGGCGAAGAGCTTGCCACGCTTGGCATCGATGACCGCCTTCTTGTGCTTCGTGGTGGCCCACTTGGAGTGTCCGCTCATCTGTGTCCGTTCGTCGTCGCCGGTCTTTTGCGCGGCACAGTCTATTCCGACGGCCGCTGTCGCGCCCGTCGGGGCAGCTCCCCGCGGTCTCGTCGTTCGCGTGCCGGAACGCGGACTTCGCGGGTGCCACCTAGTCTGAACCGCATGAGTGAGGCCCTCCACGGGGAGTACAAGGTTCCCGGCGGCAAACTGGTGGCGGTGGACGCGTCGCTCACCGACGGACGGCTCGCAGCCGTGAGCGTCAGCGGCGACTTCTTCCTGGACCCGGACGAGGCGCTGGTCGTGATCGACCGCACCCTGACGGGGATGCTGGCCGACACCCCGGTCGCCGAGATCACGCGACAGCTCGACGAGAACCTCGCCCGCGCCCACTCCGACGGCCTGCTCGGCGTGTCGGTCACCATGGCCGGCTTCGACAGCCGGGCGGTGGCGATCGCGGTGCGCCGAGCGCTGGGTCGCTCGACCGGCTGGTCGGACCACACGTTCACCTACCTGGATCCCGGTCCGCTGGATCCTGCCGTGCACGCGGCGCTGGACGAGGTGCTCGGCCGCGAGCTGGCGGCCGGGCGCCGCGGGCCGACCTTCCGGTTCTGGCAGTGGGAGAACCCGGCTGTCGTGATCGGGTCGTTCCAGTCGCTGCGCAACGAGGTGGACGCCGAGGCGGCAGCGCGGTACGGCATCGAGGTCGTCCGTCGGGTCTCCGGGGGCGGCGCCATGTTCATGGAGGCCGGCAACTGCATCACCTTCTCCCTCGTCGTGCCCGAAACCCTGGTGGACGGCATGAGCTACGAGGCGTCGTACGCGTTCCTCGACGACTGGGTGCTCACCGCCCTTGCCGAGGTCGGCGTGCAGGCGCACTACGCGGGGCTGAACGACATCGCCTCCGCGGCGGGCAAGATCGCAGGCGCGGCCCAGAAGCGGTTCGCGGGCGGCGCCGTCCTGCACCACGTGACCATGGCGTACGACATCGACGCGGACAAGATGCTCCAGGTGCTCCGCATCGGCCGCGAGAAGCTCTCCGACAAGGGCACCAAGAGCGCCAACAAGCGCGTCGACCCTGTGCGGTCCCAGACCCACCTGCCCCGGGCCGAGGTCATGGCCTCGTTCCTGGCCACTTTCCGCAGGCTCTTCACCGTGGTCGACGGCGAGCTCACCGCGGACGAGATCGCCCGCGCCCAGCAGCTGGCAGAGGAGAAGTTCACCAACCCGGAGTGGACGTCGCGGGTGCCGTGAGCACCCGGGACGTCGCCCCGCCGGTTGCGCTCAGGCCGCCATCCTCACCGCGGACATCGCGGCCAGGATCCGGTCGAAGTCGGCTTCGGGGATCGGGAACAGGCCCCGCCGGAAGGGCATGCCCCAGTGTCTGGCGTCGGGCACGAAGCTCAGCTCCCCCAGCAGTTGACGGACGGGGACCGGCACGCACGGCTCGAAACGCATGGCCCGGCGCCACGGGTGGAAGTCGGGAGTCATCTCCACCTGGTAGGGCTCGCTCCCGGTGACCACACCCCAGGCGGTGAACTGCTGCAGCGGCTCCCCTTCGGGGTAGTCGGTGCGCGGCGAGTAGAACACCACCCGATCTCCGGCCTGGAGGCGCTGCAGGCGCGTGGCGCTGCCGTGATCAGCCTGGGTGAACCCACCCGCGATGCCGCGGTGCACGTGGGTGAGGCTGACCGTGTTGACCCAGTCGAGGCGCTCCCGCCCCGATCCCTGCTCTGTCATCGTCATGGCGCCAGTCTCGACCGCCCCTCCGACAGTCCGCGTCGGCGCGGGCCGCCGGCTCAGCCCAGCGGCGTCCAGGCGTCCGGCCGGGCCAGGTCGGCGTCGATCGCACCCGTCCGGCTTCCCGGGATCCGCAGGCTCGAGGTGTACTGCCACATCGACCACGTCGGCCACGGTCCGGTCTTCGGCAGCGCATCCGGCACCTGGCCGTTGTTGGTGCCCCACGAGGCGACCCACAGCCGGGTGCTGCTCGCCAGCGGTGCCCACAGGAAGCTGCCGTCGGCGGCCTTCTTCGATGCGGCGTTGGCGCTCATGTAGACGTACAGGTTCGCCGTCGGCAGGAGTCCCCTGACCGCTGCGACGAAGGCGGCGGCCTCGATCGGCGTCCACGCGCGCAGCGTCGCGGTGTACTTCCGTCCGGCGGACTTCGTGGTCCACGCCCGGCCCTTCTCGACGTCGAGGACGAGTGGGTCCGTGCTGGTGTCGGAGTAGTTGCCGTCCCGCTTCACCCACGCGACGAACTGGGTGGCGGAGTCCTGGACCGAGTAGCCGTTGGAGAACACCTTCGTCATCGTCGGGTCGGTCGAGCCGGTCCAGCCGTTGAACCAGTAGTGGCCGAGCTTCAGACCGGCGCTGGAGGCCTGGTCGGCGAGGCCAGCGTAGGCACAGTCCTCCACGACGGGCACGGCACCGGTGTTGCCCGTCGCCCCGGAGCACAGGCTGGTGTAGGCGGTCCGAACCGGACGCGCGCCGCTGGCGGTGCGCAACACCGTGAAGCCACCCGGGCCGGCCCAGGACGCCACCTTCGCCATGGTCACCCCGTACTGGTAGGCGGACAGGTCGACGCCCTGAGTGAGCCCGGTGAGGCCGAACTTCGCCTCCGCGTCGCGGGCCGGGGTGTTGGTCGGGGCCAGGACGGTCAGCACAGAGGTCTTCGAGGTGGCCGTGCCCTTCTTGCCCTTCACCACCACGCGGAAGCCCGTGCCGGTCGACCACTTCGCAGTCACGGTGAGTTTGGCCGACTTGCCCTTCTTGATCTTCGTCCACGTGGTCTTCCCGGGCGCCCGGTACTGCCACACGTAGCGCAGCTTCGTGCCCGTCGCGGTGACCTTCAGGCCGGCGCTCGTCCGCGTCCCGTACTTGCTGACGGTCACGGTCGAGGGCAGGTCCTTGGTGATCTTCGTCGCCTTGGGAGCCTTCGCCGGCAGGGCGGCTGCGAGGACAGCCGGCGCCCGGTCGGTCGGCGCAGCCACGGCGACAGGCGCCGAGCCGATGGCGGGCACGCAGACCGCGACAGCGAGCAGACCCGCGATGGTGAGGCGGACGCGTCGTCGCTGTCGTGTGGTCACGGTGCCTGCTCCCGGTCGGTGTGCGAAGGTTCGGCCAGCCTAACCCGGCGTGCCCGCGGGACTGGCCGCCTCGGCCCGCAGGTCACCGGATTGCTCCACCAGCACTCCAGCCCTGGAAGGCCCGCTCAGGCCCGGCGTCGCCAGGTCCACGGCGTCGTCGTGGTCACAGCGATGAGCCCGGACCGCTCAAGGATGGGCCGGCTGAAGGGGGTGCACTCCGCGTACACGAGGCCGGCGCCCATCGCGAGCGCGGAACGGGCCCTCGCGGAGGTCAGGGCCCGGTAGATCCCGCGATGCCGGGCTGCCGCAGACGTGGCCCCACCGAACAGCCCGGCGAACCGGGTCCGCGGGACCCGAGTCAGCCGGCCGGCGCACACGACCTCCCCGTCCTCCTCGGCGAGCCACAACTCCTCGGTGCCGTCGCCGGCGCCGAGCAGGCGCAGCAGTCGTTCGTCCATGTTCGGGGAGTCCGGGCCGAAGACCTCTCGGTGCAGCCGACCCACGGCCCTCACGTCGGCGACGAGGTCGCCTCCGTCGCCGGCCCGCCGCACCACCACGCCGCTCGGTGGGACGGCGTCGCCGGCCAGCGCGCGCGCCTCGCCGATCATCACCGTCTCCGGGTCTTCGGCGACCAGGCCGGCCGCGGCCAGGCGGACGTCCAGGTCGGCCGGCCGGTCGTGTCCGCGGGTCTTCCACTCGAAGCTGAGCATCCCCGGGTCGGAGGCGAACCGCTCGACGGCTGCGGCGATCAGTCCGTCGAGCGCCACCCCTTCGGCACCTCCGAGGTCGCGGTAGGTGACGAAGCCGCGGGCGCTGTACCAGCCGAGCCACAACGGCCCCAGCCTGTCGGTGCGGTCGGCTCCGGCGACCTCCGCCGCTGTGCGCAGGTCCTCGTCGTGGGCGCGCAGCAGGGCGGAGCGCGGGTCGGCCATCAGCCCTCCGCGACGACCAGGGCGTCGGCGAGGCTGAACCGGCCGACGTAGAGGGCCGTGCCCACGATCGCGCCCTCGACCCCCAGCGGAACCAGCTCGCGCAACGTGCGCAGGTCGTCGAGGGTGGAGATGCCGCCGCTGGCCACGACCGCTGCGTCGGTGCGGGCGCAGACCGCACGCAGCAGGTCCACGTTCGGGCCGGACAGCATCCCGTCGCTGGCCACGTCGGTGACCACGTACCGCGCGCAGCCCGCAGCGTTCAGCCGGTCGAGGGTCTCCCACACGTCCCCGCCCTCACGGGTCCACCCGCGTGCCGCCAGCCGGGTGCCGCGCACGTCGAGGCCGATGGCGATCCGGTCGCCGTACTCGCCGATCACCCGGTCGCACCAGTCCGGATCCTCCAGTGCGGCCGTGCCGATGTTCACCCGCCGGCAGCCCGTCGCCAGAGCCCGCTCGAGGCTCGCGTCGTCCCTGATACCGCCGGACAGCTCGACGTTGAGGTCCATGGCAGCGGTGATGCCCGCGATTACGTCCGCGTTGCTCCCCCGGCCGAAGGCTGCGTCCAGGTCGACCAGGTGCAGCCAGGACGCACCGCCGTCCTGCCACCGCTGCGCAGCAGCGAGCGGGTCCCCGAACACCTTCTCCGAGCCGGCCACCCCCTGCGTCAGCTGGACGGCCTGCCCGCCCTGCACGTCGACGGCGGGCAGCAGGACCAGTTCGTTCATCGAAACTCCAGAAAGGACTCGAGCCAATTGCGCAGCAGCCGGGCGCCGGCCTCGCCGGACTTCTCCGGGTGGAACTGGGTGCTCCACAGCGGTCCGCTCTCGACGGCTGCGACGAAGGTGTCCCCGCCGTGGGATGCGTGGGTGACCAGCGCCCCTTCGGGCCAGTCCGAGCGCGGGTGCACCGCGTACGAGTGCACGAAGTAGAACCTCTCCCCCTCGATGCCGGCGAACATCGCCGAGCCGGCTGCGGCCTCGATGGTGTTCCAGCCCATGTGCGGGAGGGGCAGGGCGTCGAGGCGCTCGACGACGCCCGGCAACAGCCCGAGTCCCGCCGTCTGGACACCGTGCTCCACGCCGGCGTCGAACAGCACCTGGTGACCGACACAGATCCCCAGCACTGGCCGGCGCGCCGCGAGGCGCTCGGCGACGATCCGACGGCCGTCCGCTGCGACCAGGCCCGCCATGCACGCTGCGAACGCTCCGACGCCGGGGACGACGAGCCCGTCGGCCTCGATGCAGGTGTCCGCGTCCGCGGTCAGGACGACATCTGCGCCGGCAGCCGCCAGTGCCCTCGTGGCCGAGTGGACGTTGCCCGAGCCGTAATCCAGCACCGCGACCCGGGGCTGCGTCACAGGCTGCCCTTGGTGGACGGCACGACGCCGGGGATGCGCGGGTCGAGGGCGACGGCGTCCCGCAGCGCACGGGCCAGAGCCTTGAACTGGGCCTCCACGATGTGGTGCGGGTCGCGCCCCGCGAGCACGCGCAGGTGGACGCAGATCTGGGCGTGGAGCGCGAAGGACTCCACGACGTGGCGGGTCATCGACCCGGCGTACGGGACGCCGGAGCCGCCGATCAGCGCGTACTGCTGGCCCTCCGGCTCGCCGCTGTGCACGACGTAGGGACGTCCGGCGAGGTCGACGACGCAGTGCGCCAGCGCCTCATCGAGCGGGACGGTTGCGTCGGCGAAGCGACGGATCCCCGCCTTGTCGCCGAGGGCCTGCGCGAACGCCTGGCCGAGCACGATCGCCGTGTCCTCGATCGAGTGGTGCCCGTCGATGTGCAGGTCGCCGGTGGTCGCGATGTCGAGGTCGATCAGGGAGTGCCGGGCCAGCGCCGTGAGCATGTGGTCGTAGAAGCCGACGCCGGTGCTGATGCTCGAGCGGCCGGTGCCGTCGAGGTTCACCTCGACGCGCACCTGCGACTCGCCGGTGCTGCGTTCGACCACGGCCACCCGGTCACTCATCGGATCTCCTCCAGGACTTCTGCCAGGGCGTGGTAGAACGCCTCGGTCTCCGCCGGCGTCCCCGCCGTCACCCGCAGCCACCCGGACGGCCCCGTCTCGCGCACGAGAACGCCACGGTCCAGCAACCGCTGCCAGACATCATGCCGGTCGGCGAACCGGCCGAAAAGGCAGAAGTTGGCATCCGAGTCGATCACCTCCACCCCGAGTCGAGGCAGCCGGACGAGCATCTCGTCGCGGGTGGCCCGCAGCTCGTCGACGCGCTCCAGCAGCTCGGTGGCGTGCCGGAGGGCGACCTCCGCGACCGCCTGGGTCTGTGCCGAGAGGTGGTACGGCAGGCGGACGATCCGGCAGGCGTCGACGATCGCCGGCGAGGCGGCCAGGTAGCCCACGCGTCCCCCGGCGAGGGCGAACGCCTTGCTCATGGTCCGGCTGACGACCAGGTTGCCGAACCGCGGAAGGAGGGTGACCGCCGTCTGGTCGGGATGCCGGGAGAACTCCTGGTAGGCCTCGTCGACGACCACGATCTTCTCGGTGCCGGCGAGCACGTCGGCGATGACCGGCAGCGGCGTTGTCGTCCCGGTCGGGTTGTTCGGGGTCGTGATGACGACGACGTCCGGGTCGTGGCGAGCGATCGCGTCCAGCACACGGGGGGCGTCGAGGCTGAAGTCCTCTGCGCGCGGGGCGGTGAGGTAGCCGGTGTGGGTGTTGCGGGCGTACTCGGGGTACATCGAGTACGTCGGGGGGAAGCTCAGCAGCGTGCGTCCCGGCCCGCCGAAGGCCTGCAGCAGATGCGTCATCACCTCGTTGGAACCGTTCGCCGCCCACACCTGCAGTGGGGTCAGCCCGTGACCGAGGTAGCCGGCGAGGGCCTCTCGCAGCGCCCACGCCTCCCGGTCGGGGTACCGGTTCAGGGTTGCCGCGGCCACGGCAGCGGCGATCTCCGCCCGGATCGCATCGCTCGGCGGGTAGGGGTTCTCGTTCACGTTCAGCCGGACGGGGACATCCAGCTGCGGTGCGCCGTACGGCTCCTCCCCGACCAGTTCCGGACGCAGCGGCAACTCATCCAGGCCGGCCCCCGGCCTCATCCGGGCCTCCGGACGGTCACGGCCGCGCCGTGCGCGGGCAGGTCCTCCGCTGCGGCGAACGTCTCGACGACGTCGGCGACCTCGAGCAGCGCGGCCCGCGAGTAGTCGATGTAGTGCACCTGCTTGCGGAAGGAGTGCACGTTGAGCCCCGAGGAGTGGCACGCACACCCCGCCGTGGGCAGGACGTGGGTCGAACCGGCGCTGTAGTCCCCGAGCGAGACCGGCGAGTAGGCGCCGATGAAGACTGCCCCGGCGTTGCGCACGCGCGCGGCCACCGCCGCTGCGTCCCGGGTCTGGATCTCCAGGTGCTCGGCCGCGTAGGCGTCCACGACGGCCAGCCCCTGCTCGAGGTCCTCGACGAGCACCACCGCGGACTGCTGCCCGCCGAGAGCGGTGCGGATGCGCTCCGCGTGACGGGTGACGGCGATCTGCGGCTCCAGCTCGGCGCGGACGGCGTCGGCGAGCGTCGGGGAGTCGGTGACGAGGACGGACGCGGCCATCGGGTCGTGCTCGGCCTGCGAGATCAGGTCGGCGGCGACGAACCGCGGGTCGGCCGAGTCGTCGGCGAGGATCGCGATCTCCGTCGGGCCGGCCTCTGAGTCGATGCCGATCCGGCCGCGGAGCAGCCGCTTGGCCGCGACAACGTAGATGTTGCCGGGCCCGGTGACCATGTCGACGCTCGCGCACAGCCCGTCCACGCCGTACGCGAACATGGCGATCGCCTGGGCGCCGCCGACGGCGTACACCTCGTCCACGCCGAGGAGTGCGCATACCGCGAGGATGTTGGGGTGCGGCAGTCCGCCGAACGCCGCCTGCGGCGGACTGGCGACGGCGATCGAGCCGACCCCTGCGACCTGCGCCGGCACGACGTTCATGAGCACGCTGGACGCCAGCGGGGCGAGCCCGCCGGGCACGTAGAGCCCCACGCGACGGACGGGGACGAGCCGCTGCTCCACGACTGCGCCCGGGCCGAACTCGACCCGCGCCTCGACGCTGGCAGCTTCGGCCTCGGCCACCAGACGTCGCCGCCGGATGGACTCGGTGAAGGCAGCCCTGATCGTCTCGTCCAGGCCGGCGAGGGCCTCGTCGATCGCGGCCTGCGGAACCCGGAAGCTCGCGGGAACCACCCGGTCGAAGCGCTCGGAGAACTCCGCGAGGGCCTCCACGCCGCGCGCAGCCACCGCGGCGACGATGGGACGCACGGTCTCGACCGCCGCGTCCACGTCCACAGCGGCGCGCGGCACCACCCGGGCGTAGTCGGACACGGCGGTGCCCCGCAGGTCGATGGTTCGCAGCACGGCAGGAAGTCTATCGGGGCCGCTCCGGCGCCCCCCGGCCACCGGCCTGCGGCGGACGCCGTGTCACCGGCGAGCACCCCGAGGGGCCGGCCGGCGCCCTGATGGTTGAATAGCGGCCATGTTCATCGGGGCAGGCACCGCCATCAACGTCGCAACGGTGGTGGCCGGCAGCCTCCTCGGCCTGGCCGTCGGCCACAAGCTGCCCGAGCGCACGCGGCTCGTGGTCACCCAGGCCCTCGGCCTGGTGTCGCTGACGATCGGCGGGCTCTCGATCGCGCAGGGCATGTCCGTGGCGTTCGCCGAAGCCGTCGGCTCGGGGACGCGGCTGCTGGTCGTCCTCGGTGCGCTCCTGATCGGTGGCATCCTCGGCGCCGGCGTCCGGCTGGAGGAGCGGCTGGACGGCGCAGCGGACTGGCTGCGGACCAAATTCGTCCGCAAGGCCGAGGCCGGCACGTTCATCGAGGCGACCGTCACCGCCACCCTCATCTTCTGCGTCGGGCCCCTGGCGATCATCGGGTCCCTCTCCGACGGACTCGGCCACGGCCCCGAGCAACTCGTCGTCAAGGCCGTCATGGACGGGTTCGCCGCGATGGCCTTCGCCTCCTCGCTGGGTATCGGGGTGCTGTTCTCCGCGATTCCGCTGGCGATCTACCAGGGCGGGCTGACCCTGCTCGGCCTGTGGCTGGGCAACTTCCTCCCCGCTGCGCACGTCGACGCGCTCACCGCGACCGGTGGCGTGATCCTGCTCGGCCTCGGGTTCCGGCTGATGGGCATCAAGCAGGTTCCGATCGGTGATCTCCTGCCAGCCCTGGTGGTGGCACCTCTGCTGGTGGCAGCCGTCGCCCCGTTCGTCCACAGCTGATGTCGGCGACGCCGGCCCTGGCCGTCCTCGACGCAGCCGGAGTGGAGTACCGACTGCATCCGTACGACCACGACCCCGCCAACTCCCACTACGGCGAGGAGGCGGCGGCCAAGCTCGGCGTGGACCCCCTGCGGCTCTACAAGACCCTCGTGGTCGACATCGGCCAGAACCGGCCGGAGTTGGCGGTCGCCGTCGTCCCGGTGTCGAGCCAACTGAGCCTGAAGCTGTTCGCGGCCGCGCTCGGCGCCAAGAAGGCGGCGATGGCCGACCGGGAGCTGGCCTCCCGCAGCACCGGCTATGTGCTCGGCGGGGTCTCCCCCCTGGGCCAGAAGCTGGCCCTCCCGACCGTCATCGAGGAGACCGCCCAGCTGTTCGACACGATCTTCGTCTCCGCCGGACGCCGCGGCCTGCAGGTCGAGCTCTCCCCCGCCGACCTCGCCACCCTGACCGGGGCGACGTTCGCCGACATCGCCGCCTGACCGGCTCAGGTGTCGGCGTCGTTGTCGCCGCGCACCCAGGAGATGTACCGCTGCGCGGAGCGCTCCACCGCGCCCCGGGCGTCGGCGGCGACGACACCGCCGAAGTTGTCGTACAGCCGGTCGAAGTCGAGCGCGGTGATGGCCGCCGAGACCCGCCCGACGACCGCGGCCGAGAGCGGGATGCGGTTCGGGTAGGAGCGCAGGAAGCTCACCCAGCCGTCCGCAGGGACGGCGGCGACCGTGTCCCCGCTCAGCAGCACGCCACGGCCGTCGGCTCCCGCGTCCCACACCGCGACTGCGCTGCCCGGGAAATGGCCGCCGGGCTGGGTGGCGCGGACGCCGGGGACCGGTTCGAACGGCTCGCTCCATCTGCGCAGTTCGGGGCCGTCGCGCCGGACCCACCGGGCATCCTTCGCCGAGATCCAGACGGTGGCCCCGAAGGCGCGGGCCCATTCCCGCTGGACGCCGTACATGTGGGGATGGCTCGCCATGATCGCCGTGATGCCGCCGAGGTCATCGACGGCGGCGACAGCCTCGGCGTCGATGTAGCCGGGCACGTCCCACAGCAGGTTGCCGGCGGGGGTCCGGACCAGCAGGGCGGTCTGGCCGATGTCGGCCTTCGGTCGGGCCGTCAGCCCGAACAGGTCGGGTTCGAGCTCGGCGACCTCGACCCGGCAACCCTCGGCCGCGCGCTCGGCGAGGTTCGTCCACCGCTGGCCGCCCGGGGGCAGGTACTGGCGCTCGTCGGCACAGATCGCGCACACCTCGTCGTCGACCGCGTTCTCGACACCGCAGGTCGCGCAACTCCTCCAGCTCTCCATCCGGTGAGTGTAGGAGCGGCCCGCGGCCCGGAGCCGGTCGGGTGCGGAGACTGCTAGGGGTGCGGGAACGCAGGAGCCGCGAGCTCGCGGGCTACGGCGTCCCGGCCCGTTGCGAGGGCCTCGTGCAGCGCCCTGTCCTGGCTGTGGCGCACCTCGTCGAGGGCGGCGGTCGGCAGGCCCGCGTCCTCCGCCTCGAGCCAGAGTTCGCTGACCAACTGGCCCGCGATGACGGCGTCCTGGACCTCGCCGAAGACGGTGGTCACATCGGACCAGGCTTCGGCGTGCCGCTCGGCCGCCGGTCCCAGAACGGGGACCAGGACCTCGGAGCCGTACCGGACGGCCTTGGCCGCCTTGCGGACGGCGTGCCAGCGGGTGAGGTCGTCGGGTCGGGCGGCCGCGTGGTCGGCGCGTCGCCGGACCCGGTGGACGGCATGGGTGAGCATGCCCGGCAGCACGACACTGGCCGGATCGCCGGCCCTGCGGTCCAGCGGTGGTTCGGCGATGAACTGCTCCAGTGCGGCCTGCAGCCGCCAGTAGCGCTCGGTGGCCAGCCCGTCGACCAGCGCGGCGTGCGCCGCCGCGTGGCGTTCCTCCAGCCGGGTCGTCACCAGCGAGACGATCCGATCGATGCCCGGCGCGGCGCACCCGGCCAGGTCGGCGGCGAGCCGGTCCCGCAGGACCTCCGCGTCCCGGGGGGCGCCGAGCTGCTCGCCGTGCCAGCGGAGTTCGTCGGCGAGCCCGCGGACGGCCTGCGCCCGGAACAGCCCGGCGTAGGTCTGCAGGCAGCTGCGCATCCTCCTGGTCGCAACCCGCGACCGGTGGACCGCGTCGAAGGCGTCGCTCACCACGTCCGCCTCGAGGGCCTGCAGCACGCCGACCTGCCTGCCGAGGTAGCGCATGACCACGGGGCCGGCCTGCAGCGGGTCGACGGGAAGCTCGAGGCGCGCGGCCTGTTCACCGACAGCCTGGGCGAACTTGGAGCTGATCGGAGCGCGTGGGACGCCTGCGCGCCGGAGGGTGCGTTCGACCTGGTCCAGGAAGCGCCGATCGCCTCCGGCGAGCTCCACCTCGACCTCGCTCCACTCCTGCAGGCGTCCCGCGACGGTGGCCTTCACGCGATCGACGAACAGGTGGGCGAGAAGCCGTCCGGACGGGTCGTGGAGCTCGCGCTGCTCCCGCGCAGTGTGCAGCTCCGCGACCGGCGCCAACGGCTCCTCGCCCACCAGTTCCGCGACGTGCTCGCGCAGCTCGAGGGGCAGACGGGACTCGACGAGCGGAAGGCGGACCTCGATCCGCTCGTCGGGATCGTCGGTCGGGAGCTTGAGCTGCCAGCCCGCGTCGTGGCCGCCGGTGCGCCGGCGCAACTCCAGGCCGCCGTGGTACAGCCGGTAGTCCGGGGTGTCGTAGTAGATCGCGACGAGCCCGAACCGCTCAGCGCGCCCGACCGTTGCGATCCGGCCGAGATCCGGGAGCTCCTCGCCCTTCGCCAGGACGAATTTGCGCTCGGTCTCGATCCCGGTCGGCATCAGGGCTCAGGTCTCCTCTTCGGTGAGGACGCCGCGGTCGTCGACCGTCGACACCCCCTGGGGCACGTCGGTGCGCGGTCGTCGGGGTGGGTCTTCCTCGTCCCTACCCAGAGACGAGATCAACAACACGGGGGTGACGGCCGCAAATGCCCAGATCGCGAGGGCGGACAGGGAGTGGAGCTGGAGCGACATCGGCACCAGGTCGCCCGGCTGGGCGTCCGCGAGCCGCGCGGCGAAGTCGCTCGGTCCGATCAGTTCTCCGAGGCGCCAGCACACCACGCCGGCGACAAGGGCTGCGCCGATCGCCAGCAGCGCGACGGGCCAACCCAGGGTCTTGAACCAGCGCCAGGTGACCAGCCCCAGGCCGGCTCCGACAAGGATGCCGGTGATCGCGAACCACACGTCGGAGGCCACCACCTGGGTGAGCTCGGTCTCGCTGATCACGGCGTGCCCGTCGTTCTGGATCGAGTAGCTGGGCAGGTCCACCACGCCCGACCAGAACACGGCCGACAGGGCCCCGACCACGACGGAGAGGCCGGCAAGGAGCGCGCCCCACGCTGCGACGCCCGAACGGCTCGGCGCGGGGGCCGGCAGGACGGTGGTCTCGGGGACGGCGGTGGTCACGCGGAAAGCCTAACGCGGTCGCGCACCGTCAGGCCGTCACGCAGGACGGGCCCAGCAGGGCCTTCAGGTCGGCCATCAGCGGCCGGGAGGGTGCCACTCGCAGCCCTTCGTCCAGCTTCCAGGTCTTGCTGCCGTTCGTCGCAGAGACCAGCTTGACCCGCACTTCCGTCGCACCGGGGTGGGCGCGGAGGACGGCGCGGAGCTGCTCGACGACGGCAGGGGTACAGCGGACGGCCGGCAGCTGGATCAGCAGCGGCCCGGAAGGACCCTCGGTGACGTCGGGGAACGTGACCTCCTGGCCGGTCATCTCCAGGGAGTCGTCCTTGGTGCGCACCCGTCCCTTGATCCGGACGACGGTGTCGCTGGCCAGCTGCAGCGCGACCGTCGAGTACACCTTCGGGAACAGGAGAACCTCGATGGCCGCCTCCAGGTCCTCGACGGTGACGATGGCCCACAGGTCGCCGTTCTTCGTCTGCTTGCGGACGACCTGCGTGATCATTCCGGCGATGGTGACCATGCCGTCGCGGGGGCCCTCGTCGGCCTTGAGCTCGCCGATGGACAGGTCACGCTGGCTGAGCAGGATGTGCTCAAGACCCAGCAGCGGGTGGTCGCTGACGTAGAGCCCGAGCATCTCGCGCTCGAAGGCCAGCCGGACCCGCTTGTCCCACTCCGGGACGTCGGGGACGGGGCTGACCGCGACCGCGCCGGTGCTGCCGACGTCGCCGAACAGGTCGTCCTGCCCGTTGGCCTGGTTCCGCTTGAGGTCGATCACCTCGTCGACCCGTCGCTCGAAGCACTCCATCAACGCGCGCCTGGTGTGGCCCATGGAGTCGAACGCGCCGGCCTTGATCAGCGACTCGATCACCCGCTTGTTGCACACGACCAGGGGCACCTGGTCGAGGAACGCGTTGAAGTCCGCGGCCTCTCCGACCTCGGTGCGGGCGTCCACGATGCCCTTCACGACGTTGTCGCCGACGTTGCGGACGGCGGCCAGCCCGTAGCGGATGTCCTGCCCGACAGGGGTGAACATGCCCTCGGACGCGTTCACGTCCGGCGGAAGCACCCTGATGCCCATGCGGCGGCACTCGCCCAGGTACAGCGCGGTCTTGTCCTTGTCGCTCTTCACCGACTCCAGCAACGCGGCCATGAACTCGGCCGGGTAGTTCGCCTTGAGGTAGGCCGTCCAGTAGGAGACGACCCCGTACGCGGCGGAGTGCGCCTTGTTGAAGGCGTACGCGGCGAAGGGGACCATGATCTCCCACAGCGTGTTGATCGCCTTCTCGGAGTAGCCCCGCTCGCGCATGCCCGCACTGAAGGGGGCGAACTCCGCGTCGAGGATCGACTGCTTCTTCTTGCCCATCGCCCGGCGGAGCAGGTCGGCCTGGCCGAGGCTGTAGCCGGCGACGCGCTGCGCGATCTGCTGGATCTGCTCCTGGTAGACGATCAGGCCGTACGTGGTGTCGAGGACGTCGGCGAGCGGCTCCGCGAGCTCGGGATGGATCGGCTCGACCTTCTGCCGACCGGTCTTGCGCAGCGCGTAGTTGGTGTGGCTGTCGGCGCCCATCGGCCCCGGACGGTAGAGGGCGATGGTCGCGGAGATGTCCTCGAAGTTGTCGGGGCGCATCAGTTTCAGCAGCGAGCGCAGGCCGCCGCCGTCCAGCTGGAACACCCCGAGGGTCTCCCCGGACGCGAGCAGCTCGTAGGTGGGACGGTCGGTCATGTCCCGCCGGAGCTGGTCCAGGTCCACGTCGATGCCGCGGTTGGCCTTCACGTTGCGGACGGCGTCGTCGAGGATCGTCAGGTTCCGCAACCCCAGGAAGTCCATCTTGACCAGGCCCAGGGCCTCGCAGCTCGGGTAGTCGAACTGGGTGATGATCTGGCCGTCCTGCTCGCGCTTCATCACCGGGATGACGTCCATCAGGGGCGCGCTCGACATGATGACACCGGCCGCGTGGACGCCCCACTGCCGCTTCAGGCCCTCGATCCCCCGGGCTGTGTCGACGACCTCCTTCGCGTCGGGGTCGTTCTCGTACAGGTCCCGGAATTCGGTCCCCTCCCCGTAGCGGTCGTGGGAGGAGTCGAACACGTCGGGCAGCGGCAGGTCCTTGCCCTGGACGGGGGCGGGGTAGGCCTTCGTGAGCTTCTCCCCCAGCGCGAACGGCTTGCCGAGCACCCGTCCGGCGTCCTTGATCGCCTGCTTGGCCTTGATGGTCCCGTAGGTGACGATCTGGCAGACGCGCTCGTCGCCGTACTTCTCGGTGACGTAGCGGATGACCTCGCCGCGACGACGATCGTCGAAGTCGACGTCGAAGTCTGGCATCGAGGGCCGCTCGGGGTTGAGGAAGCGCTCGAAGATCAGGCCGTGGGGAACCGGGTCGAGATCGGTGATGCCCATCGCGTACGCGCACATCGAGCCCGCACCCGAGCCGCGGCCGGGTCCGACCCTGATGCCGTTGCGCTTGGCCCAGTTGATGAAGTCGGCGACCACGAGGAAGTAGCCGGCGTAGCCCTTGCCGATGATCACCTCCTCCTCGTACGCGGCCTGCCGGGTCGCGTAGTCGGGGACGGCGCCGTAGAAGCGTCGCTCCAGGCCGGCGGCGACCTCCTTCGCGAACCAGGACGACTCGGTCTCCCCCGCAGGGACGGGGAACTGCGGCATGTAGGTGCCCGTCCCCTCCTCGAACGAGGTGCTGCAGCGCTCAGCGATCGCAAGGGTGTTGTCGCAGGCCTCGGGCAGGTTGCTGAACAGCGCCCGCATCTCCTCCGGCGACTTCAGGTAGTAGCCGTTCCCGTCGAACCGGAACCGGCCGGCCGTGTCCTTGTTCGCGCCCGCCGAAACGCACAGCAGCGTGTCGTGGTCCTCCGAGTCGCTCGCGTGGACGTAGTGCAGGTCGTTGGTCGCGACCAGGGGCAGGTCGAGGTCCTTCGCCAGCCGCAGCAGGTCGGAGCGCACCCGGTTCTCGATGTCGAGGCCGTGGTCCATCAGCTCCACGTAGAAGTTCCCGGCCCCGAAGATGTCGCGGAACTCCGCGGCCGACTCGACGGCCTGCCGGTACTGGCCGAGACGAAGGTAGGTCTGGACCTCGCCCGACGGGCACCCGGTGGTCGCGATGAGGTCGCCCGCGTACCGGTTCAGCAGCTCCCGGTCGGCGCGCGGCTTGTAGAAGAAGCCCTCCAGCGAGCTCAGCGAGCTCAACTTGAACAGGTTGTGCATGCCGGCGGAGTTCTGCGCCCAGATCGTCATGTGGGTGTAGGCGCCCTTGGAGGCCACGTCGTCACCCGTGCCGTCCCCGAACTGGACGCGCTTGCGCTCGCTGCGGTGCGTCCCCGGGGTGAGGTACGCCTCCAGGCCCACGATCGGCTTCACGGCCGAGCCCTTGGCCGCCTTGTAGAACTCGTAAGCGCCGAAGAGGTTGCCGTGATCGGTCACGGCAAGGGCTCGCATGCCGAGTTGCTCGGTGGTGGTGACGAGGTCCTTCAGGCGTGCCGCTCCGTCGAGCATCGAGTACTCGGAGTGGCAGTGGAGATGGACGAATTCGGCTGACACGCGCCTGGGGAACCCTTCGGGAACTGCTGATGGATTGTGAGCGACGCTGGGGGAAGGTCAGCGGGTCTTCACCCTAACTCCGACCGGTGACGAACTCGTGCCAGACTCACCCGCGAGTCCCCCAGTCGTCGTCGACGAGGCAGTCTGCGCTAGGTTCGAGCCCAGCATGTGGTCTGCCGAGCGAAGGATCGAGAACGTGGTCAACCGTGTCAGCCTCATCGGGGTCCCCACCGACGTCGGAGCGTCCCGCGCGGGCTGTCGGCTCGGCCCCCAGGCGCTCCGGGTGGCCGGCATCGGGCCGGCGCTGGAGGAGTTCGGCTGCGAGGTCCGCGACGTCGGTGACCTGGTCGGCCCGGTCAACCCGCAACGGCCTCCGGTGGATGGGTACCGGCACCTGACCGAGGTGATCAGCTGGAACCGCACGGTGTTCGAGGTCACCGCCGCCGAGCTCGCGGACGGACGCCTGCCGATCCTGCTGGGCGGCGACCACAGCGTCGCCATCGGCTCGATCAGCGCCGTCGCTGCGCACTGCCGCGCGACGGGCAAGAAGCTGCGGGTGCTGTGGGTGGACGCCCACGCCGACTTCAACACCGCCGAGCTCACCCCTTCCGGGAACATCCACGGGATGCCGGTCGCGTGCCTCGCAGGCCACGGCCCGCAGGAGCTGACCCACCTGGCCGGCTTCAGCCCTGCCGTCCCGACCGACGAGGTCCGCCAGGTCGGCCTGCGCAGTGTCGACCCCGGGGAGAAGGCGTTCCTGCGCTCGGAGGGCGTCGAGGTCTTCGACATGCGCTTCATCGACGAGATCGGCATGCGCCGGACGATGGTGCGGGCGCTCGCGGGCGTGGACGAGCACACCCATCTGCATCTCTCCCTCGACCTGGACTTCGTCGACCCGCTCGACGCGCCGGGAGTCGGCACGCCGGTTCGCGGCGGCGCGACGTACCGCGAGGCTCAGCTGTGCATGGAGATGATCGCCGACACCGGACGGCTGGGGTCCATCGACCTGGTCGAGCTCAACCCCGCCCTCGACGAGCACAACGCGACAGCGGAACTCGCCGTCGACCTGGCCGAGTCCCTCTTCGGGAAGTCGACCCTCGAGCGTGTCCACCCCGACCTGGGGTAGCGGTCAGCCGCGCGCGGGCAGGTACAGCTCGAACTGACCCTGCCGGACGGCGAGTCGCCAGTCCGGGGACGCCGCCATCGCCTTCGCCATCGGGAGCCCGTAGTCGTTCTGCAGCAGGACGCAGCTGGTTCCCGGGGGGACCAGAGCACTGTTGGTCGCCAGGTAGTAGGCGTAGGTGTCCTCGATGTGCGCGCGGCCGTAGAAGTCCGCGCGGCCGTCGATCCAGACCTTGACGTCCGGACGGCTGAGGATCACCGGCCCCGCCACCGTCTGGGAGTTCATCAGGCGGCACCCGGCGGGCAACTGGTCGACGAGCTCCTGCTCGGCCGGGACCGCGTGCTGCGACCCGAGCCACACGGCGCCGGGCAGAAGGAGCAGGGTCACGGCCGCCAGCACCGGACGCCAGAAGCGGCCCTCGGAGTACTCCGCCCAGCGCGTCGGGGGCCGGGACGCGAACCACCGGCGCGCCGCGACCACCCCTTCGGACGCGGCCAGCGCGACGACCGGGGCCGCGGTGAGCAGCCCGATGCCGAGGAAGCGCACCGCCCACAGGCTGGCGAGGGTGGCCGGGATGCCGAACAACGCCAGCGCGAGCAGCGCGGGCTCGGACGCGCACCTGCGGCCCGCGCGGAGGCGCGCCAGGAGCCACCACGCCATCACGAGGGCGAGCGCAACCCCGACGACGACCGCCGTCACCGCCTTGGGATCCATGCCCGGCTGGAACGGCGACGACCATTCCAGGATCAACCCGGCGCAGACCTCCTGGACGATCCTGGTCCGCTCCAGGCCGAGGGCCAGTCCGTACGGCGAGGCGAGCAGCCCACCCAGCCAGCCGATCGTTCCGCCGGCGATCAGCCCCGCGCGCCGGGCGACACCCAGCGGGGACAGCAGCCACAGGAAGGCCCACACGGCGGCCAGCACCGGCGACATCGTCAGGAACGACAGGTGCGCCCAGTTTCCGAGGGCCGACAACACTCCGGCGACGACGAGCGCGGCGAGGGCGTTCGCCCACACGGGGACGGTCATCGCCCACCGACCCGCCCACACGTCGGCCAGCGCGACGGCGGCGAGGATCAGCACCTGCACCACCAGCGTGGCCCGGGGGCTCAGCATGGACAGGGATCCTGCGATCAGGACCACCATCCCGGCCATGCCCGGGAGTGGACGTGCCCCGAACCGGCGGCCGAGGGAGGCGGCCAGGAGCAGGTAGCCGGCGATCAGGAGGGCGGTGAGGGCGAAGATGCCCCAGTAGCCGGCGATCCGGTAGCACGTCGCAAGGACGTCGTTCCAGCCCGCCGAGTTCTGGTACCAGTCGCCGGGGATGCCCGACCAGCTCCAGGTGTCGGGGCGGACCAGCGGAGCACCCGAGAGGTTCTCCGCGCCCGCGCGCACCTGCCAGTAGGGGTCGCGTTCCTCGAAGCGTCCGGCGCGCGCGATCGAGAACATGGCGATCCAGCCGAACAGCAGCACCCGGTCGAACCGTGGGTCGCGGACCCTGGCCACCAGCCCGGTCAGCGCGCCCATCGATCCCCTTCCCGGCCGAAGTCGCTCATCAGTGTGCCCACTCGGCGACCGGGTCCGGGGAAGCGCGCCGCGTGGAGGACGATCCGCGGCGCGGTTCAGCCGACGAGCGGCCGGTCCGTCGGCAGGATGGGCTTGGGCAGTCGGGACGGGCGGGCGTTGAGGTAGGAGTCGACGCCGTTGGCGCAGCCCCGTCCCTCGGCGATCGCCCACACGATCAGTGACTGCCCGCGTCCGGCGTCCCCTGCCACGAAGACCCGATCGACGCTCGTCGCGAAGTTCTCGTCCCGGGCGATGTTCCCGCGCGCGTCCAGTTCGACACCCAGCTGTTCGACAAGGCCCTCGCGCTGCGGGCCGGTGAAGCCCATCGCCAGCAGGACGAGCTGGGCCGGGATCCGGCGGGTCGTGCCCTCGACGGTCTCCATCCGTCCGCCGGCGAAGCGGACCTCGTTCACCTCGAGCTCTGCGACGTTGCCCGCGTCGTCGCCGGCGAAGTGGCTCGTGGACAGGGCGTAGAGCCGCTCGCCGCCCTCCTCGTGCGCGGACGCGATGCGGTAGATCATCGGGTAGGTCGGCCACGGTTGGGTGGCCGGACGCGCCTCCGGCGGCTGCGGGAGGATCTCCAGCTGCGTCACCGAGCGTGCCCCCTGGCGCAGGGCCGTGCCGAGGCAGTCGGCGCCGGTGTCACCGCCGCCGATGATCACCACGTCCTTGCCGGTCGCCACGATCTGGCCCTCGACGGCGTGTCCACGCGCGACGCGGTTGGCCTGCGGCAGGTACTCCATGGCCTGGTGGATGCCACCCAGCTCCCGACCGGGCACCGGCAGGTCGCGGGCTGCGGTGGCGCCGATGGCGAGCACGACGGCGTCGAACCGCTCCAGCAGCTGCTGACCGGTCAGGTCGACCCCGATGTTGACGCCGGTCTTGAAGGCGGTGCCCTCGAGCACCATCTGCTTCAGCCGCCGCTCCAGGACCGACTTCTCCATCTTGAACTCGGGGATCCCGTAGCGCAGCAGCCCACCGGCCGCGTCCGCACGCTCGTAGACCACGACGGTGTAGCCGGCGCGGGTGAGTTGCTGGGCCGCGGCCAGACCCGCCGGGCCGGAACCGACGACGGCGACCGTCTTGCCGGTGTGCCATGCGGCCGGCTGCGCGGTGACGCGACGGTCGTCCCACGCGCGGTCGATGATGGCCACCTCGATGTTCTTGATGGTGACCGGGTCGCGGTTGATGCCCACGACGCAGGCCGTCTCGCACGGAGCGGGGCACAGCCGCCCGGTGAACTCCGGGAAGTTGTTCGTGGCGTGCAGGCGCTCGAGCGCACCGGCCCAGTCGTCCCGCCAGATCATGTCGTTCCACTCGGGGATCAGGTTGCCCAGGGGGCACCCGGAGTGGCAGAACGGGATCCCGCAGTCCATGCAGCGCCCGGCCTGCTTGCCGATGATCGGCAGCACCGCACGTCCCGGGGTCCCGGGATACACCTCCTGCCAGTCACCGAGCCGCTCGTCGACCGGACGACGGTCCGCGACCTGCCGCGGCGTGGTCATGAAGCCTCTCGGATCAGCCATGGGACGCCTCCATCATCAGCTTGGTCGTCGTCTCCTCGTCCAGGCCAGCCTGCTCGGCCTCGTGCCGGGCGCGGAGCACCCGGGCGTAGTCACGCGGCATCAAGGTGGTGAACCGGGCGGCGATCTCCCCGTCCGGGACGTCGGCGAGGCACTGGGCGACCGGGGAGCCGGTCTCCTCGGCATGCCGGATGAGCAGCTGCCGGATCCGGCCGACCTCCGTGGCCGTGGGGACCTGCGCGTCCACCAGTTCGGTGTTGAGTCGGGCCTTGTTCAGGTCGAGCACCCAGGCGACGCCGCCGGACATGCCGGCGCCGATGTTGCGTCCCGTCGGGCCGAGGACGAGCACCTCGCCGCCGGTCATGTACTCGCAGGCGTGGTCGCCAACACCCTCGACGACAGCCGTCGCGCCGGAGTTGCGGACGCAGAAGCGCTCCCCCACCTGGCCACGGATGAACAGCTCGCCGCTCGTCGCACCGTAGGCGATGACGTTGCCGGCGATGATCTGCTCCTCGGCCTTGAACGGCGACTCCTCGTGCGGACGCAGGATCAGCCGTCCGCCGGACAGGCCCTTGCCGAAGTAGTCGTTCGAGTCCCCGACGAGCCGCAGCGTCACCCCGGCCGGGAGGAACGCGCCGAAGCTCTGCCCGGCCGTCCCCCTCAGCGTGAGGTCGATGGTGTTCTCGGGAAGGCCGGCTCCCCCGGTCGCCTTGGTCACGTGGTGGCCGAGGATCGTGCCGACCGTCCGGTCGACGTTGCGCACGGTGAGGTCGGCCCGGACGAGTTCGCCGTCGACCAGGGCCGGACGGGCGATCTGCAGCAGCTGGGTGTCCAGCTTGTCGGCCAGCCCGTGGTCCTGGGCCACCACCCGGTGGAGCGGGGCGTCGGGCGGCAGGTCGACCCGGTGCAGCACCGGGGCGAGGTCGAGCCCGCTCGCCTTCCAGTGGTCGATCGCCGTCTTGGTGCGCAGCACCTCGACGTGGCCAACGGCCTCCTCGATCGAGCGGAAGCCGAGTTCGGCCAGCAGTTCGCGCACCTCCTGGGCGATGAACTCGAAGAAGTTCACCACGTCCTCGGGGCGGCCCGTGTACTTCTCGCGCAGCTCCGGGTTCTGGGTGGCGACACCCACCGGGCAGGTGTCCAGGTGGCAGACGCGCATCATCACGCAGCCGGACACGACCAGCGGCGCTGTCGCGAAGCCGAACTCCTCCGCGCCGAGCAGCGCGCCGATGACGACGTCGCGGCCGGTCTTGAGCTGCCCGTCCACCTGGACGGTGATGCGGTCGCGCAGGCCGTTCAGCAGCAGGGTCTGCTGGGTCTCGGCCAGGCCGAGTTCCCACGGGCCGCCGGCGTGCTTGATGGACGTCAGGGGCGCAGCCCCGGTGCCGCCGTCATGGCCGGAAACCAGGACGACGTCCGCCTTCGCCTTGCAGACGCCGGCCGCGACCGTGCCCACCCCGACCTCGGCGACCAGCTTCACGTGGATCCGGGCGGACGGGTTGGCGCACTTGAGGTCGTGGATCAGCTGCTTGAGGTCCTCGATCGAGTAGATGTCGTGGTGGGGCGGGGGCGAGATCAGGCCGACGCCCGGCGTGGAGTGCCGGGTCTTCGCCACCCACGGGTACACCTTGGCACCCGGCAACTGGCCGCCCTCGCCGGGCTTGGCACCCTGGGCCATCTTGATCTGGATGTCGTCGGCGTTGGTCAGGTAGTCGCTGGTCACGCCGAACCGACCCGAGGCGACCTGCTTGATCGCGCTGCGCCGCTCGGGATCGTGCAGCCGGTCGGCGTCCTCGCCCCCCTCGCCCGTGTTGGACTTGCCGCCCAGCCGGTTCATCGCGATGGCGAGCGTCTGGTGGGCCTCAAGGGAGATCGAGCCGTAGCTCATGGCACCCGTCGAGAACCGCTTCACGATCTCGCTGACCGGCTCGACCTCCTCGATCGGCACGGGGGCGCGGTCGGAGGCGAACTCCAGCAGGCCGCGCAGCGTCATCAGGCGCCTGCTCTGGTCGTCGACCCGGCTGGTGTAGGCCTTGAAGATGTCGTAACGACCTTCACGCGTCGACTGCTGGAGCCGGAACACCGTGTCGGGGTCGAACAGGTGTGGCGGACCCTCGCGGCGCCACTTGTACTCCCCGCCGCCGGCGAGGGTGCGGTGCGGCAGGGGGATGCCGTCCGGCGGGTAGGCGCGGGCGTGCCGCTTGGCGACCTCCGCCGCGATCTCGTCCAGCCCGATGCCCTCGATGCGGCTGGTGGTGCCGGTGAAGTAGGTGTCCACGAGTTCGGAGGAGAGTCCGAGCGCCTCGAAGATCTGGGCGCCCGTGTAGGACGCGATCGTGGAGACGCCCATCTTGCTCATCACCTTGAGCACGCCCTTGCCGAGCGCCTTGCGGACGTTGTACAGGGCCTGGTCCGGGGTGACGCTGACCAGCCACTCGCGGCGGGCGAGGTCCTCGGCGGACTCGAAGGCGAGGTACGGGTTGACCGCAGCCGCGCCATAACCGATCAGCAGGGCGACGTGGTGCACTTCGCGGACGTCGCCTGCCTCGACGATCAGGCCGACCTGCGTCCGGGTCTTCTCCCGGACGAGGTGGTGGTGGATCGCGGCGGTGAGCAGCAGCGACGGGATCGGCGCCAGCTCGGCGTTGGAGTGCCGGTCGGACAGGATGATCGTCCGGCTCCCCCTGGCGATCGCCTCGCTGACCTGCCGGCACAGGTCGTCCAGCGCCTGGCGAAGGGCCTCTCCGCCTCCGTCGACCGGGTACAGCCCGCGGACGACGTGGGTGTCGTAGGCCGGCATGGACCCGTCGCGGTTGATCCGCACGAGCTTGGCCAGCTGGTCGGAGTCGAGGATCGGGTAGCCGATCACGATCTGGCGGCACGACTCGGGCCCGGGCTGGAGCAGGTTGCCCTCCGGCCCGAACGTCGAGGTCAGCGACGTGACGAGCTCTTCGCGGATCGAGTCCAGCGGAGGGTTGGTGACCTGCGCGAACAGCTGGGCGAAGTAGTCGAACAGCAGCCGCGCGCGGTCGGAAAGGACGGCGACAGGGGTGTCGGTGCCCATCGCCCCGATCGGCTCCGCGCCGGTGTTGGCCATCGGCGCGACCAGCATCCGCAGTTCCTCGTGCGTGTAGCCGAAGACCTGCTGCCGCCGGGTCACCGACGCGTGGCTGTGCACGACGTGGGCCTGCTCGGGCAGGTCGTCGAGGTCGACGCGACCCTCGTCGAGCCACTCGCCGTACGGGTGCTCGGCCGCGAGCTGCGCCTTGATCTCGTCGTCGTTGATCAGCCGGTGGCTCTCGAGGTCGACCAGCAGCATGCGTCCGGGCTTCATCCGGCCCTTCTCGATCACCGTTGCGGGGTCGAGGTCGAGCACGCCCGCTTCGGACGCGAAGACGACGAGGCCGTCGTCGGTGACCCAGTACCGGCCGGGACGCAGGCCGTTGCGGTCGAGGACGGCTCCGATCAGGCTGCCGTCGGTGAAGGTGACCGAAGCCGGGCCGTCCCAGGGCTCCATCATCGAGGAGTGGAACGAGTAGAACGCGCGCCGGGCCGCGTCCATCTCGGCGTGGTTCTCCCACGCTTCGGGGATCATCATCAGCACGGCGTGCGGGAGGGTGCGACCACCCAGGTGCAGGAGTTCCAGGACCTCGTCGAAGGACGCCGAGTCCGAGCCGCCCGGAGTGCAGACCGGGTACACGCGCGACAGGTCGCCCGGGATCAGGTCGGTGGCCAGCAGCGCCTCGCGGGCGCGCATCCAGTTGCGGTTGCCCTTGACGGTGTTGATCTCGCCGTTGTGGGCCATCAGGCGGTACGGGTGGGCGAGTTCCCACGCCGGGAAGGTGTTGGTGGAGAACCGCGAGTGGACCAGCGCCAGCGCACTTGTGACCCGCTCGTCCAGCAGGTCGGGGAACACCTCGGCGAGCTGCTGGGTGGTGAGCATGCCCTTGTAGACGGTGGTCCGAGAGGACAGGGATGCGAAGTACACACCGGTCTGGTTCCGCGCGAGCTGACGGAGCGGGTAGACGGCGCGGTCCAGCTCGATTCCGCTGACGCCGCTGGGTGCGGAGACGAAGAACTGCTCGAAGTGCGGCATGTTCGCCCGCGACACCGGGCTCAGGGAGGAGTCGTCGGTGGGGACGGGACGCCACCCGTGGACGATCAGCCCCTCCTCGGTCGCGAGGAACTCGATGGTGCGCTTGGCGGATGCCCGGGCGACCTGGTCGGTGGGGAGGAAGGCCATGCCCATCGCGTACGCCCCGCGGGGAGGCAGGTCGAAGTCGACCACCTGGCGCAGGAACGCGTCCGGGACCTGCATCAGCATCCCGGCCCCGTCACCCGCCGCCGGGTCGGCACCGGTGGCGCCGCGGTGGTCGAGGTTCTCCAGAGCGGTCAGTCCCTTGGCGATGATGTCGTGGTCGGCCTCGCCGGAAAGGTGCGCGACGAAGGCGACTCCGCAGGCGTCGTGCTCGAAGGCAGGGTCGTACAGGCCCTCAGCGGGCCTTCCGGACAAGGGCGTCAGCGCCATAGATAACTTCTCCCATCTGCGCTTCCGCGCCGGGGGCGGCGAGCGTACCCAGCCCACCGGCCGACGCTGCACGTTGAGCGGCGAGCCTACCTGACGAACCCCCGCGGAGTCCCTGGAGCGACTGCATCATGGACGGCGGCCCGATCCGGAGCGTGCCCGGATGGTGGTCGACGTAACTCAGGATACGAGACGAGGAGCCTTCCCCGGCGCTCGCCGGCCGACTCATCCGCCGGCCTGCACGGGGTCAGGGAGCTTCCGGCCCCGCTCGCGGGGCATCCGACTCCTCCGCCTGCGCCTGCGCCTCGCCGGGCACGACCACGTCGGCACCCGGCTCCGCCTCCTCGGACTCCGCGCCCGGCGCACCATCGGCGGCGGGCGCCACCGAGAACTCGACGACCTCCTCCCGTCCGGGACGGTAGCGACGCAGCCACAGCGACAGCACGATGCCGACCAGGCAGATCAGGATGGCGACCGCTGCGTTGAAGCGGACGGGTCCGAACACGTCGTAGGAGTAGTCCAGTCGCATGGACTCGGTGAAGGTGCGGCCGAAGCCGTACAGCGTGATGTAGAGGGCGAAGACCTTGCCCCTTCCGAGCCGGAACCGCTTGTCGGCCCACAGCAGCACACCGGCCGTTGCGAGGTCCCACAGCGACTCGTAGAGGAACGTCGGGTGGAACGTCGCGTAGCTCTCGTAGCCCGGGACGCGGTGGGCCGGGTCGATCTCCAGTCCCCAGGGGAGGGTCGTCGGCCAGCCGTACAACTCCTGGTTGAACCAGTTGCCCCATCGTCCGATGGCCTGCCCGATCGCGATCGCCGGAGCGAGCGAGTCGGCGAGAGCTGCGAAGGCGACCTTGTGCCGTCGCGCGACGATCCAGGCGGTCAGCGCCCCGAACCCGACGGCGCCGTAGATCGCGATGCCGCCCTCCCAGATCGCCCACCAGTGACCGGTGGCGCCCGCGCCGAAGTAGTCCCCGAGATGGGTCAGCACGTGGTAGATCCGGGCGCCGATCACGCCGATGGGGATCGCCCACAGCAGGATCGTCTCGAAGCTCTCCGTCGTTCCCCCGCGTGCCTGCCAGCGGCGGTTGCCGAGGATCCAGGCCGCGATGATGCCGGTGATCAGGCACAGCGCATAGATGTGGATCGTGAGCGGTCCGATCTGGAAGCTGCTGATCGACGGGCTCGGGATGAACAGGGTCACGGGGCTATCCAACTCCTGATCTGGTGCGGTCGTGCTGCGGGTCTGCTGCTCAGCCCCTGCGGACGCCGGCGGCGAGTTCGTCGACGACCGCCCGCAGGCCCGAGAAGTCGCCTGGCGTGCCGGCCTCCTCCGCTGCGAGGAGCGGCTTGATGAAGGCGGAGCCCACGATCACCCCGTCGGCGTAGCGGGCCACGTCCGCCGCCTGGTCGCCGGTGGAGACACCGAGGCCGACCCCGACGATCGTGTCCGGCGAGATGCGGCGGACGCGGGCGACCAGGTCGGGGGCTGCGGTCGGGCTCGCCGACCGCGTCCCGGTGACCCCCATGACGGAGGTGGCGTACAGCCAGCCGCGGGCGGCGGCGGTCGTCGAGGCCAGCCGTGCGTCGGTCGAGGACGGCGAGACGAGGAAGACCCGGTCGAGCCCGAAAGCCTCCGACGCGGCGATCCACGCCTCGGCCTCGTCCGGTACCAGGTCGGGGGTGATCAGGCCGGAACCGCCGGCAGCGGCGAGATCGCGGGCGAACGCGTCCACCCCGTACCGGTCGACGAGGTTCCAGTACGTCATGACCACAGCGGGACGCCCGGCTGCACGGACGGCCTCGACCGCGGCGAAAACGTCCTTCGTGCGCACGCCGCGCTCGAGCGCCCGGGTGCCGGCGCGCTGGATCACGGGCCCGTCCATCACGGGGTCCGAGTACGGCATGCCGATCTCGACCAGGTCGACGCCCGGGGTCTCCCCGTCCGCCCCGCAGAGGACACGCAGCGCGTCCAGCGAGCCGGCGACGTCGGGGTAGCCGACCGGGAGGTAGCCCACGAGCGCGCCACGACCTTCGGCCTTCGCTGCCCGGAACGCCGCAGCAGAGGACGGCACCGTCACCGAACCGTCGGGCTTCGGCCCCGTGGCGAGGGTGTTCATGCCACGCCTCCGGTGTAGATGTCGGGATGGCCGGGAAGCCCGAAGTACTTCACAGCGGTGTCGACGTCCTTGTCGCCGCGCCCGGACAGGCAGGCCACGATCAGGGGCCGGGCGTCCGGCTGCTCGTCGGCGAGCCGGCGGCCGAGCCGGATCACCCCGGCCAGCGCGTGTGCCGACTCGATGGCGGGCATGATCCCCTCGGTGCGGGTCAGGAGCTGGAAGGCCTCCATCGCCTCTGCGTCGGTCACGGCCTCGTAGTGGGCGCGGCCCGTGGCCGCGAGCCAGGAGTGCTCCGGCCCGACGCCGGGATAGTCCAGACCGGCCGAGATGGAGTGCGACTCCATGGTCTGGCCGTCGTCGTCCTGCAGGACGTAGGTGCGCATGCCGTGGAGCACGCCGACCGAGCCGCCCTGGATGGACGCCGCGTGCCGGCCGGTCTCGACACCGTCCCCGCCCGCCTCGAAGCCGTACAGCGCGACCTCGGGGTGTTCGATGAAGTCGGCGAAGCTGCCCAGCGCGTTCGAACCGCCGCCGACGCACGCCGCGACGACGTCCGGCAGGCGGCCGAAACGCTCGGTGGTCTGCGCCGCGATCTCGGTGCTGATCACGCGCTGGAACTCCCGCACCAGCTTCGGGAACGGGTGCGGGCCCGCGACCGTCCCGATCAGGTAGTGGGTGTCGTCGACACTGGCCACCCAGTCGCGCATGGCCTCGTTCATGGCGTCCTTGAGGGTCTGGCTGCCGGACTCGACGGCCACCACCTCTGCCCCGAGCAACTGCATCCTGGCCACGTTGAGGGCCTGACGGTCGGTGTCGACCCGGCCCATGTAGACGCGGCACTCCATGCCGAGCAGGGCGGCTGCCGTTGCGGTGGCGACACCGTGCTGACCGGCTCCGGTCTCGGCGATCACCCGCGTCTTGCCCATCCGGCGGGTCAGCAGCGCCTGGCCCAGCACGTTGTTGATCTTGTGCGACCCGGTGTGGTTGAGGTCCTCCCGCTTGAGCAGGACACGCGCGTTGCCGCAGTGCCGGGCGAACCGCGGGACGTCGGTGAGCGGGGTCGGGCGGCCGGAGTAGTTGCGGCGCAGGTCGTCGAGCTCGGCCCAGAACGCGGGGTCAGCCGACGCAGCGGTGAACTCGGCGTCGAGCTGGTCGAGGGCCGCGATCAACGCTTCCGGGACGTAGCGTCCCCCGAACACGTCGAAATGGCCGCGGGCGTCGGGCAGCTGGCTTGGGGTCACCCGCCTATTCACTCACACTCCGGGCGGCGAGTCATGCCAGGGATCGGAGTGCGGCCACTGCCGAGGCGGGGTCGCCGGTGCGGACGAGCAGCTCTCCGACGAGGATGGCGTCGGCGCCTGCCGTCCGCATCCGCTCGGCGTCGGCGACCGAGAGGATCCCCGACTCGGCCACCTTCACGGCCCGGTCGCCCACGGTCGCCGCCATCTGCTCGAAGTGGCTCAGGTCGACGGCGAGGGTCTTCAGGTCCCGGTTGTTGACGCCGATCAACTCAGCGCCGACGTCCAGGGCGCGGCGGACCTCGTCGGCGGTGTGGGTTTCCACCAGCACCGTCATGCCGAGCCGGGTCGCCAGGTCGAACAGCCGGACGAGTTCGGCCTGCGGCAGCGCCGCCACGATCAGGAGGATCAGGTCCGCACCGTTCGCACGCGCCTCCCAGACCTGGTACGGCGTGACGACGAAGTCCTTGCGCAGGACGGGGGTCGCGACGGCGGCCCTGACCGCGCGCAGGTCGTCCAGCGACCCGCCGAACCGGCGGCGCTCGGTCAGGACGGAGATGGCGGCCGCTCCCCCGGTCACGTACTGCGAAGCGAGCGCTGCCGGATCCTCGATGGCCGCGAGGGCGCCTTTGCTGGGGCTGGAACGCTTGACCTCGGCGATCACGGCGAGGCCGGGCGCCCGAAGCCCAGGGAGCGGGTCGAGTGCGGGCGGAACGGCCCGCGCCCGGGCCTGCACGTCCGCGAGGGGAAGTTCGGACCTGCGCTCGGCGAGGTCCTCGACGACCCCGGCGATGATCTCGTCGAGGACGGTCATCGTCAGGACTGCCCGTAACCCATCCGCCGCAGCAGAGCTCCGGCGACCAGGGCGAGCACCAGCAGGACGCCCGCGATCCAGATCAGGGTGAGGTTGGGACCGGTGACGAACGCTACGGCCCCAAGGGTGAAGGCGACAGCCGCGATGATGCTGCCGGTCCACGCGGCTGGGGTGCGCCCGTGGTGGTACTCCTTGGGGGCAGTTGCGGCGCGTTCAACGCCTTCTACCATCGACGACTCCTCGACTCGTTGCTGCCCTCTTGCAGTGCCCATACTGGCCGCTGGGCGATGGTTTGGCCAGCCCGGCTGCGCAGGTTTCCCACGGACGGTCTGGGCGAACGGCGTTCCCGTAGCCACTTACCGGGGTCAGCCGACGCCGTCCCCGAGGCGGACGAGCGTGCTCGCCTCTGCGACCGCGTCGAGCACAGCCTTCGCCTTGTTGGCCGCTTCGGCGTCCTCGTTGGCCGGGACGGAGTCGGCCACGACACCTGCGCCCGCCTGGACGTAGGCGACGCCGTCCGCGATCACGGCGGTCCGGATCGCGATGGCTGTGTCGGAGTCGCCTGCGAGGTCGAAGTAGCCGACGACACCGCCGTAGAGACCGCGCCGACTGGTCTCGACCTCGTCGATGATCTCCATCGCCCGGACCTTGGGGGCCCCGCTGAGGGTGCCGGCCGGGAAGCAGCTGAGGGTGGCGTCCAGGGCCGTCCGGCCGTCGGTGAGCTCACCGGTGACCGCAGCCTCCAGGTGCATCACCTGGCTGTAGCGGCGAACCTTCATGAACTCGACGACCGTCACGCTGCCCGGCCGGCACACCCGTCCCAGGTCGTTGCGGCCCAGGTCGACCAGCATGAGGTGCTCGGCCGCCTCCTTCGGGTCCGCAAGGAGTTCGGCCTCCATCGCGGCGTCGCTGGCTGCGTCCGCCCCCCGGGGACGGGTGCCCGCGATCGGGTGGGTGGTCGCCACTCCCCCGGTCACGGTCACCAGGGCCTCGGGGCTCGCGCCGACGATCGCGAAACCGTCCATCCGCAGCAGGTACAGGTACGGGCTCGGGTTGGACCGCCGCAGCACGCGGTACACGTCCAGCGCGTCGGCGGGACAGTCGATCTCGAACCGCTGGCTGGGCACGATCTGGAAGGCCTCGCCGGCCTTGATCGCCTCGATCGCCGCAGCCACGGCCGCCTGGTACTCCTCCGCCGTGCTCTGGCGTCGCACCTGTGGGGCCGGGACGCCGGTGCGCTGCGCGACCAGTGCCGGCTCGGGGGCCAGCAGGTCCTCAGCCAGCTTCTCCACCCGGGCGCGGGCGTCGGCGTAGGCGTCGGCGATCCTGTCCGGCGAGCCGTCGAAGTTGATCGCGTTGGCCACCAGCCACACCTCGCCCGTGTGGTGGTCGAGGACGGCAAGGTCGGTGACGAGCATCAGCGCGAGCTCGGGGAGGTGGAGGTCGTCCGGGTTGGCGTCCGGCAACTTCTCCAGTCGCCGCACGACGTCGTAGCCCAGATAGCCGACGAGCCCCGACGTCAGCGGCGGCAGGCCCTCGACGCGGGGGGTGTGCAGGGCCTCGAGGGTGCTCGCGAGGACCTCGAGGGGGTCGCCTCCGGACGGCAGTCCGCCGATCGGCCGGCCGGCCCACTGCCACGTCGCTGCGCCGTCCCTCTCCGTCAGGGTGGCGGCTGCGTTGACCCCGACGAAGGAGTAGCGACCCCACACACCACCGGCAGCCGACTCCAGCAGGAAGGTGCCCGGACGGCGTCCGCACAGGCGGTGGTACAGCCCGACTGCGGTCAGGTCGTCGGCGAGCAGGCGGGTGTGGACGGTGACGACGCGGCGCTCCGCCCCGGCGGCGAGGAAGCCGTCCAGGTCGGGCTGGATGTCGAGCTTCACTTCCCCTCCGCCAACAGGTCCGTCGCGTCGAAGCACGTGGTGGTGCCGGTGTGGCAGGCGGGACCGACCTGGTCGACCCGCAGCAGGACGGCGTCCCCGTCGCAGTCGAGCCGCACCTCGCGGACGGCCTGCGTGTGGCCGCTGGTCTCCCCCTTGACCCAGTAACGCTGGCGGCTCCGCGACCAGTAAGTGGCGTGGCGGGTCTCGATGGTGCGGGCCAGCGCCTCGTCGTCCATCCAGGCCAGCATCAGGACGGCACCCGTCGTGGCCTCCTGCACGATCGCCGGGAACAACCCGTCGGCGTTGCGCTTGAGCATCCCGGCGATCCGGGGAGCAAGGTTCGTCACCGGCTCATTCTGGCATCGACGCCAAGGGCGGCCGGGTGGCGGTCATTCGAGGTCGGACACCTCGTCGAGCCGGACGGCGGCGTCCGCGACCGCGGGTGTTGCCCCAGCGGCGAGCAGGACGACCGTCGTCCGACCCGTCGCAGCGTCGCGCTCAGCCCAGTCGACGGCCAGCGCGTCGATCAGGGAACGCCCCATCCCGGGCGACTTCGCGGGTGCAGCCGGCGGCGGACCGGGCCGGGCCTCCACGACCCGCAGGCACACCATCGAACCGTGGTCGAGTCCGACCACGGCCTCGGCCGTGGTCGCTCCTCCGTGCCGGACGGCGTTGAGCAGGATCTCGCGCAAGACGGCCGCGCAGGCGTCGGCTGCGTCCCGATTCGCCTCCAGCGCGTCGTCGGCCCGAGGGCGAAGCTCCAGGGTGACGTCGAGGACCCCAGCCCAGACCGCGGCGATCGACGCCAGGCGGTCGCGCGCCGGGCTCGGTGGAGCGTTGTCGATCCAGGCGGCCAGGACCAGGGTGTGGCGCACCTGGCCGATCACCCCCGAATCCAGCGGCTCGCCCGCCGCCAGCCCGTCCGCCGCGCGGGAGAGGACGAGCCCGGCCGCGGTGAGGTTCGCCTGGACGCGGCCGTGCAGCGCCATGGCCAGCCGGCGGCGCTGCGCCCACAACCGCTGCCGGGTCCGCCGCAGGTCCCACTGCGTGCGCTGGATCACGGCGCGGGCGGCGGCCGCCTCTTGGGACTGCGCGAGGCCGGCCGCGGCCACTCCGCCGCTGATCACGGTGATCGTCGCGGGGGCGAGAAAGGCCTCCAGCGGGCTGGCCGCATCGGTGCCGCCCACCAGGAGCAGCCCCCACGCCCCCGCCGCGTACAGCACGAGGTAGCTGCAGAGGACGGCTGCGACGGCCGCGCGTGGCCCGGTCCGCTGCAGTGCGGGCCGGAGCAGCCGCTTCGCCGCGACCAGTCCGACCAGCTGGATCCCGAGCCCGGCCAGTCCCAGGAGACCGGACGGTGTGAGCGCATGCGGAGGGGGGACGAGTCCCGCTGCGAGGACCATCGGCAGGCACAGCGTCGCCACCAGCAGGGGCTGGTAGGGCGCGGCCGCAGGCCAGGCCCTGATCACCGCGGGGACGACCTGGCGTCGGCGCATCCACAGCCGCGGGACGCCGGGCGGCGGGAACTCCGTCGGCATCCTGGCGAGGCTGTGGCTGGTCGGACGCACCAGCCGGGCGACGACGTCGTCGATCAGGGCGACGGTCCCCCTCAGGTCGGCCTCGGTCATCCGCGCGCCGAGTCGGGTGCGGATCCGGGCGAGGGCCGCCTGTGTCTCGGCGCGGACCATGGCGAGCTCCTCGTCGGCAGCGGCGAGGGCCGCGTCGTCGCGGGTCCGGGTGTGCGTCAGCCGGGCGAACTCGGTGCCGAGCTCAGCTCGCCTGGCCCGGACCTGACCCGTCCAGTGCACCATCAGGGCTGCCCCGGTGAACCAGATCAAGCTGGCCAGCACCCGCGACGGCGCCAGCCAGAGCCAGTCCGTCCAGAACCCGACCGACGGCGCGAGCGCCACCAGGACGCCGGCGCGGACCGCACCGGTGGCCGCGTAGAGCAGCAGGGAGTGCCAGGCGCGCGCCCGCACGGGACGGCGGAGGCGGCCCAGCACCGGGCCGGCGAGCCCGATCGTCACGACCTGCACGACGACCCCGGGCACGCCGGCCCAGCCGGCGATCCGGGACTCGACCCCGACCGGGGTCAGGACGTCGGTGAGGAGGAACCACGCGGCGGGAATCAGGGCGACCCACCAGCCCGTCCCGGATCGGCGCAGCGCCCTGACGACCCGCGTGGGCAGCCCGGACGGGGCCAGCAAGCCGGGCGACGCCGCGAGCGCGGGGGTCCTCACTGGGGATGCGGTCCGTGGGTGTAGTAGAGCTTCGCGAGCTGCACCCGCGGGTTGGTCTCCGGTCCCCGCTCGATACCGAGCCGCAGGATGAGCCGCTGGACGATCTGCTCCACGCCGTGGGCGGACGTCCCCCTGCGCGCCGCGATCTCCGCGTTGGTGCAGCCGGCCGCGATCAGCCGCAGGACGTCCAGCTGGTCGTGACTCAGCCCGCTCAGGGGATCTCTCGGTGCGGTGTCGTCCCGCCGCGGCTCCCGGTCCGCGAGCACCTCCTCGAGGGTGTCCAGGAGCAGCCGCGCCTCACCCAGCGAGCGCTTGTGCAGGTAGGCGGCCCGCGCCGGGATCTCCTGCGGGTCCACTCCGAGGACGGCGGGGGACGGCGCGTTCGTGAGCACGAGGAGAGCGGCGCCGGGCGCGCTGTGCTCGGCGTAGGCGAGCACCTCGACTCCTCCGGGGCCCTCCCCCAGGTCGAGGTCGACCAGGAGCGCATCCGGATCAAAGCCGGCCAGGGCCTCGATCGCCTCTGCCGCGCTGCCTGCTCCCATGGCGGCGAAGCCGCCGCTCTCGAGCAGCGAGAGGACGAGGATGCGGATGAGCGGCTCGTCCTCGACGACGAGGACGCGGCGGGCGGGCGGCGCGTCCGGCATCGAACTCCTGACGTCGTGGGGCCTGCATCCTCTCATCGGCGCCGGTTCGCCGGGAATCCCCGGCTCGGGCCCTCGCGGAGTCCAGCCCGCAGAAGGGGTACGCAATTGCCGTAAAGCCCCTGACAGAATGGACGACATGCGCGCATACAACTTCTCCGCAGGCCCGGCAATGCTCCCCCTCGACGCTCTGAAGATCGCCCAGTCCGAGCTCACCGACTGGCAGGGTTCCGGTATGTCCGTGCTCGAGGTCTCCCACCGCGGCAAGGACTTCGTCGCCTGCGCCGCGCAGACCGAGGCGCTGTTCCGGGAGATCGTCGGCGTCGGCGACGACTACAAGGTGCTGTTCCTCCAGGGCGGCGCCAGCGGCCAGTTCGACGCGATTCCGCTGAACCTCACCGCCCCCGGTGACGTCGTGAACTTCCTCAACACCGGCCAGTGGTCGGCCAAGGCGATCAAGGCGGCCAAGGCCCAGGGCCTGCGCGTCGACGTGCTGGCCGACCAGGCCGCCTCCAACTACACCGACACCCCGGCGGCCGGCAGCTTCACCGTCGACCCCGCGGCGAAGTACCTGCACTACACGCCCAACGAGACCATCGGGGGTGTCGAGTTCGGCTACGTCCCGGACGCAGGCGACGTGCCGCTGGTCGCCGACGTGAGCTCGACGATCCTCTCCCGGCCGCTGGACGTGTCCCGCTTCGGCCTGATCTACGGCGGCGCCCAGAAGAACATGGGCCCGTCCGGGCTCGCCGTCGTCGTCGTCCGCGAGGACCTGATCGGCCACGCCCGTCCCGGCACCCCGTCCATCTGGGACTACCGGCAGATGGCCGACTCCGACTCGATGCTGAACACCCCGCCGACCTTCGGCATCTACCTCCTCGGGCTGATCCTGGCCTGGGTCAAGGACCTGGGTGGCCTGGAGGCGATGGCCGAGCGGAACAGGGCGAAGGCCGACGCCCTCTACGGCTACATCGACGCCAGCGACTACTACTCCAACCCGGTGGCGCCCGACTCGCGCTCGTGGATGAACGTCCCGTTCCTGCAGCGCAACGCCGACCTCGACAAGACCTTCGTCGCCGAGGCAGCGGCGGCCGGACTGACCAACCTCGCCGGCCACCGGTCGGTCGGCGGCATGCGGGCCAGCATCTACAACGCCATGCCGATCGAGGGGGTCAACGCCCTCATCGACTTCATGACCGACTTCGAGCGCCGCAACGGCTGAGGTGGAACAGATGACTTTCCGGATCAAGACGCTCAACGCGATCAGCAAGGTCGGCCTCAACCGCCTCCCCGAGTCCGATTTCGAGGTCGGGAGCGACGTGGAGAACCCCGACGCGCTCCTGCTGCGTTCGGCCAGCCTGCACGGGGTCGAGATCCCGGCGTCCGTGCTCGCCGTCGCGCGGGCGGGAGCGGGGACCAACAACATCCCGATCCCCGAGTACTCCGCTCGCGGCATCCCGGTGTTCAACACTCCCGGCGCCAACGCGAACGCGGTCAAGGAACTGGTCGTCGCCGCGATCTTCCTCGCCGCGCGCAACATCGTCCCTGCCGCGGCGTTCGCGCACCGGCTGGACGGCGACGCCGCGAGCATGGACAAGGCCGTCGAGGCGGGCAAGAAGCAGTTCGTCGGCTTCGAGCTTCCCGGGCGCACCCTCGGCGTGATCGGACTGGGGGCGATCGGCGTGGAGGTCGCCAATGCCGCGCTCGGGCTCGGCATGAAGGTGCTCGGCTATGACCCCGCGATCACCGTCGAGCACGCGTGGAACCTGTCCAGCAAGGTCGAACGGGTCACGAACCTCGACGCGCTGCTGAAGCGGGCGGACATCGTCACCATCCACGTCCCGCTCGTGGACGGCACCCGCGGCCTGATCGGGGCCGACCAGCTGGCGTTGATGCGGAAGTCCGCGGTGCTGGTGAACTTCTCCCGCGGACCGATCGTGGTCCAGGAGGCCGTCATCGACGCGCTCGAGAGCGGGGCGCTCCGCGGCTATGTCTGCGACTTCCCCAGCCCTGAGCTGAACAAGCGCGACAAGGTGGTCACCCTCCCGCACCTGGGCGCCTCGACCAACGAGGCGGAGGAGAACTGCGCCTACATGGCAGCGGAGGAGCTCCGGGACTACCTCGAGCAGGGGACGATCCTGAACTCGGTGAACTTCCCGAACGCGGAGCTCCCCCGCGCGCAGGGGACGAGCCGGCTGGCGATCGCGAACTCCAACGTGCCGAACATGGTCGGCCAGATCTCCACGCTGCTCGCCGGGGCCGGACTGAACATCGCCGACCTGTTGAACAAGTCCCGTGGCGAACTGGCGTACACCCTCGTCGACGTCGAGGGGCAGGTCCCGGCCGCGCTCCTGGAGGAGATTCGCGGGATCTCCGGCGTGCTGTCCGCCCGGCTCATCTGATCAGCGCACCACGCCTGGGCCTCGTGCGGGGCGGCGCGGCGAGCGCCGCTCAGCGGACGCGGATCGTGCCGCCCGGCGCATGCTGGCCGGTGACGTCGCGGAGGCTGCCCGTCCCGTCGGCCGCTTGGGCGTCGTACTCCCAGGTGTAGGAGCCCGGCGTCACCCGGGTGCCCGCCGCATCGCGGCCGTCCCAGGAGAGCCCGCGCACCGAGCCGGACGCCGAGGCCGCCGCGCCGACGGACCGCACGACGCGCCCGTCACTCGAGCGAACGGTGAGCATGCCGGCCGCGATCGGTTTCGTCACGTCGAGCGCGACCGTCCATGGGCTCTTCGCCGAGGCTTCGCCGCCGGTCAGGGCGCCGAGGAGCCGGGGAGCGCTGGTGCCGGCGCCGGTGATGGACTGGACGACCAGGTCGGTTCGGTCGACGAACGCGACCCGGGACCCGTCGACGGCCACAACGGCCCCCGTGGTCGAGGGGCTCAGCACCGTTTCCAGGCCGGAGGTCAGATCGACCGCGACGAGCGAGTCCGCACCGTCCGGCTGCGCTCGTCCGACAACGGCGAAGCCGTCGCCCAGCGCCAGCAGGTCGCCTGGCGTCGTGCGAGCAGCGCCTGTTCGCCAGTTGCGCAGTTCGACAGCCCTGCCGCTGCTGGAGTCCGCTGAGGCGAAGGTGCCTCCGACCCAGTCGCCCCACAGCCTGGCGGGCGCGAGTTCCTCCTCGCCGGCCGACAGCTGCACCTCGACCGTGGCCTCCCTGCCCGCCAGGTCGCGCACGTCGATGCGGTAGCCGGCACCGGACGCTCGCGACCGCTCGACGACGAGGCTGCCGAACACCGCCTGCGGATGGGACGCGCGCAACGACTTCCCGGTCACGGTCAGGACCGCGTCGGCGACGGCGACGTAGGGTCCGCTGAGCGCTTCGGCACGCGCGCCGAGCACCGGACCGAGTTGATCGCCGTCCAGACACTGAGCTCCTGAGCCCCGGTCGACGAGGACCCGACCAGCGGAGGCGGCCAGCACCAGCCCGTCGACGCCGATCTCACCGCCCAGTCCCTGCGCACCGATCTCCCTCCGCCACGACACGGCGGCGGACGTGCCGAAGACGGTCGTCGGCGTCAGGGCCAGCAGGTCCAGCCCGACCTGGGTCCTGGCCTCGCTGAACGCAGGGACGACGGACCCGTCCGCCTCGATCCGGTCGTGACGGGGCACTCCGTCGACATCGACGACCCGGACGAGCGGACGGGTGGGATCGCCGGTCCCCTCCGCTTCCCACTCCCGAGTGCCCTGGGGCAGCGCGACGGGCCTGACCCACCCGGCCTCGATGAGGTAGCCCCTGCCGTCCGCCTTCACGACGCTGATCGCCCCCGCCTGGTGCAGGGAGGCGCCGCTGGCCGCGCTTGTGACGGGAATGCACGAACGGGCGCCTGCCGGCAGGGTGATCGCACACACCGAGAGGCCGTCCACGTCGCTGACGAGGGTCCGCAGCCCGATCTGGTCGGCGGCGTAGGACAGGGCGTGGGGCAGCCGGATGGGTGGGCCGCCAACGCCGGAGGCCACGGGTGCAACGCTCAGCTGGTCGATCCCCGCACCCTCGACGATCCGGGCCAACCAGACCGAGTCGGCACTGAAGAGGTAGATGCTCCGCCCGCTGGGCAGGGCCGGCCATCGAGTCCGGATCGTGCTGTCGCGCGTGCTCAACAGGCCGTTCGTCCACAACGCAGCAGCCGTGCCCATGGCCTGGAGCTTGCGGCCGTCGTCCTCCCACTGGAAGGTCTCGACCCTGCCGGGCTCCTCCGCGGCGAAGGTCATCGGGACGGCCATGCCGTCGTCACCGCCGGAGAAGGCGATCCGGCCGCGGGACGCGACGACGTTGCCGATCTCCGGGTACGGCACGCCCCGCTGCCACGTACGTCCGCCGTCGAGGGAGACCTGGTTGCCGGCGATGCCGTCGGGCCCTCGCGCGGGGAAGTCCGCCCAGATCGTGTCACCGGTCGCGGCGAGGACCTCGGCTCCGATCACCGTCGTCCTCAACGGGGCGCGGAAGGTGTCGGGCACAACGTCGGGGGCACGAAGCGGCCCGGTGCACCCGCCGGCGAGCAGGGCCGCCACCACGGCGGCCGAGAGTCCGCGCCCCGTCCGGCCTCGTTGCACCACTCGATGCTAGTCGTTGCTTACCCGACCGGGTCGAGTGTGGTGGGGCTCGGCTAGGGTCGCTGCCATGGAGCCCGTCATCGGAGTGTTCGTCGTCCTTCACCTTCTCGGCATGGCCGCCATCGTCGGGGGCTGGCTGGCCCTCCGGCTCGGCGCCGAGCGGGGCCTGCTCGCCCTGGTCTGGGGCGCCCGTGCCCAGGTCGTGATCGGGCTGGTCCTGGTCGCGTTGAACGAGCTCAACCACGAGGACCTCAACAACGTCAAGATCGCCGTCAAGCTGGTGGTCGCGCTCGTCGTGGTGGCCTGCGCCGAGATCGCCAACGCCCGGTCCCGGAAGGGCGCGGCGCAGCCCATGCTCGTGAACGCGGCCGCAGCCCTGGCGGTGGTCAACGTCCTGATCGCCGTCCTGTGGCAGACCGGATCCTGACGCCGACCAGCCGGCTCACGCCGGCGTAGGCGTCACGGGTCGATCGCCGAGCGCGCCTCCGAGAGCCGCGAACGCGGCCGGGCCGCCGGCGAACAGCACGGCGAACAGCCCCGCCTCGGCGGTCTCACCGCCGATGACGAGGCTGGCGACCACGATCGCGAGGGCGACCGCCGTCGCGGCGAGCCGCAACCAGTCCACGCGCTGCTGCGCCCGCCGTCCGACCAGGTCGCGCACGGCCGAGACCAGACCGGGCACGACGAACGCCAGCACCAGGACCACGACGCCGATGACCAGCCCCCACGGGCCGCTGTCCTCGGCGAACGGGGTCGGAATGAGCCGCAGGGCGAAGTAGCCGATGGCCAGCACCGCGACTCCGCCGACGAGGCCGAGCAGCATCCCCAACCAGGTCCGGCCCTTCCGGAGGCTTCGGCCGTGGACGAGCAGAGCACTCAGCGCCCCGATCAGGAACGACCCGAACAGAACGATCGGGCCGAGGATCTGCGTCCACTCGGGCAGTTGCTCCGGTGCGGTCCCGGAGAACAACGCACTGAGGGTGAGTTCGTCGACCGCCAGCAGCGCCAGCATCGCGGCGCAGCCGTAGAGGAAGGCGTCCACACTCACCTGATAGATCGGCGCCGCGTCCCGGTGGACCTTCGGCGCAGTTGTGGCAGACATTGCCACCAGCCCCTCTCGGCATCCAGGATCCCCGATTCCAGCCTAGACCGACGGCCGCCGCCCGAGGCTGCGGACGGCGGATTCTTCCGCTCGGCTCAGCTGTCTCTTCGTCGCGCCCTCGGCGGACCCGCGGGTTCCCGACCTGCTGTCGCGGTCACCGGCTCGCGACAGCGTCAGGACGCCGCCAGCCACTGGCGCGCGAGCCGGATCCGGGCCTGCACCTGCTCGGTGGTCGCCTTCGCCAGCGGCGGTCCCCCCGCCTCACGTCGAAGGCCGGCGTGGACGTGGCTGTGCGGGATCCCGCGCACGCGTGCGACCTGGGAGACCAGCGAGTTGAGTTCCTTCCGGCTGCCCTCAAGGGCCCGGAACAGGCTCTGCTCCGCCGTCTCGCGGTCCTGCCGGGCGACCCGGTCCCGCCGCGCCAGCTGGCGACGCTGCCGCTCGGCCAGCAACAGGCCGACCTGGTCGGCCTCGAGGAGGCCCGGCAGCCCGAGGTACTCGGCCTCCTCTGCGCTGTCCGGCTCGACCTGGAGTCCGTAGGCGTGCGCGTCGAACAGGACGTGGTCGAACGCCGCGATCGCTTCGAGGGTCTCCGGCTCACCTCCCTCGTCGGCCAGGGTGCGGGTGCGGTTGGCCTCGGCCATCAGTTCCTCGCTGGCCGCCCAGAGGTCGTCGGGATCGTGCTTGGGCTTGCCCAGGACGTGGTCGCGCTGCCTCTCCAGTGCGCTGGCGTGGGCGAGCAGGATCGGAACGGTCGGCACGAAGACGCTCGCCAGCTCGCCGCGCCGGCGGCTGCGAACGAAGCGACCGACGGCCTGGGCGAAGAACAACGGAGTCGACGTCGCCGTCGCGTACACCCCGACCACCAGGCGCGGGACGTCAACGCCCTCCGAGACCATCCGGACGGCGACCATCCAGCGGTCCTCGCCGTCAGCGAACTCCTCGATGCGACGACTCGCGCCGGCGTCGTCACTGAGGACGAGGATGGGACGCTGCCCGGTGAGCTGTTCGAGGGCCCGCGCATACGCGCGGGCCTGTCTTTGGTTGGTGGCGATCACCAGCCCCCCGGCGTCCGGGATGTGCCGGCGCACCTCGCTCAGGCGGCGGTCGGCGGACGCCAGCACGGAGCCGATCCACTCCCCCGCCGGGTCCAGCGCCGTCCGCCAGGCCTGCGCGGTCACGTCCTTGGTCAGCGGCTCGCCGAGGGTGGCGGCGAGTTCGTCGCCGGCCCGGGTGCGCCAGCGCATCCCGCCGCCGTAGGCAAGGAAGACCACCGGACGCACGACGTGGTCCCGAAGCGCCTCGGCGTAGCCGTACACGTAGTCGGCCTCCGAGCGCCGCGTGCCGTCGGCCTCCGTGGTGTAGCGGACGAACGGGATCGGCGTGGCGTCGCTCCGGAACGGCGTGCCGGTCAGCGCCAGTCTGCGGGTCGCCAGGCCGAAGGCCTGCTCGATCGCCTCGCCCCAGCTGAGCGCGTCCCCGGCGTGGTGGATCTCGTCAAAGATGACCAGCGTCCGCGCCGCCACCGTCCGCGACTCGTAGGTCATGGTTGCGGCTGCCACCCCCGCGTACGTCACGGCCTGCCCGTGGTACTGCCGCGACCGACCGCGCCGCGCGCCGCCGGCGAGCCCGGGATCGAGGTGCAGCCCCGCGCGCGCCGCCGCCTCGGCCCACTGGACCTTGAGGTGTTCGGTCGGGGTCACCACGATCAGCTGCTCGATCGTCCGGGACGCCAGCAGCTCGGACGCGACGCGCAGCGCGAAGGTCGTCTTGCCGGCCCCCGGGGTCGCGACGGCGAGGAAGTCGGTCTGGTCGAGCTCCCGGTAGCGGGCCAGGGCGTCGACCTGCCAGGCCCGCAGCTTGGCGGCCGTCCCCCAGGGAGCACGTCCGGGGAAGGCCGGCGACAGCTGGTCGACCGACGTCGGGTTGGGAACGCTCACGCGGCCTTCCGGCTCCAGTGCAGCGCGAGCAGGGCGATGCCGATGCCGACCACGTCGGCTGTGAAGTCGAAGACGTCGCCGTCCCGTCCGGGGATGAAGGCGTACTGGACGATCTCGCTGAGCGCGGCGTGCGCAACGAACACCCCGGCCCACAGCCACCGGCGGGTGGTGAGCCGTCCCAGGACGTAGAGCGGCAGGCCGAACATGGCGGCGTGGACCACCTTGTCGACGTAGATCGGCTCGGGGACACCGGGGGTGCCCGGGCTGTACAGCCCGACCAGCTGGACGACGATCAGGACGCCGAGCACCCACCACAGCGCCCTGCGGTCGCCGCGTTCCAGCGGCTCGGCAGGGCTCATGGTGGCGCCCGGGCTCAGGTCGACGTCCTCGGGGCCGTCCGCGCGCTGCTGGTCAGGCAAGGCGCTCCAGGAGGAGTTCGCGGACGCGGCCGGCGTCCGCCTGCCCGCGGAGGTCCTTCATCACCGCGCCGATCAGGGCACCGGCGGCCTGCACCTTGCCGTCGCGGATCTTCGCGGCCACGTCGGGGTTGGCAGCGATCGCGGCGTCGATCGCCGCGGTGAGTGCGCCGTCGTCGGACACCACGACCAGGCCGCGGGACGCGACCACCTCGGCCGGCTCGCCCTCGCCGGCGAGGACGCCGTCGATGACCTGGCGGGCGAGCTTGTCGTTGACCGTGCCGGCGTCGACGAGAGCCTGGACCCCGGCGACCTGCTCCGGCGTGATCGCGAGGGCGCCCAGCTCGACGCCGGACTCGTTGGCCCGGCGGGCCAGCTCGGTCAGCCACCACTTCCGGGCGGCTGCGGCGGACGCACCCGCGGCAACGGTCGCCTCGATCAGGCCCACCGCACCGGCGTTCGTGACGTCCTGGAGTTCGGCGTCGGTGAACCCCCACGCCTGCTGCAGCCGGGCGAGGCGGACGGCGGGAAGCTCGGGCAGGGTCGAGCGGAGCTGCTCGATCCACTCCGCCGACGGCGCGACCGGGACCAGGTCGGGCTCGGGGAAGTAGCGGTAGTCCTCGGCCTGCTCCTTCGAGCGGCCGGGGGTGGTGTAGCCCTCCTCGTGCCAGTGCCGGGTCTCCTGGTGGACGCGGCCGCCGGAGGCGAGCAGGGCTGCCTGGCGGCGGATCTCGTAGGTGAGGGCCGCCTCGATGCTGCGCAGGGAGTTGACGTTCTTCGTCTCGGTGCGCAGCCCGAAGGTGGTGGTCCCCTTCGGCATCAGCGAGATGTTCGCGTCGCAGCGCAGCGAGCCCTGCTCCATCCGGACGTCCGAGACGCCCAGGCTCAGCATGAGTTCCCGCAGAAACGCGACGTAGGCCTTCGCCACCTGGGGAGCGTTCGCGCCCGTCCCGGTGATGGGGCGGGTGACGATCTCGATCAACGGCGTCCCGGCCCGGTTGTAGTCCACCAGCGAGTAGTCGGCGTCGCCGATCCGCCCGGACGCGCCGGCGTGCGTGAGCTTGCCGGCGTCCTCCTCCATGTGAGCCCGCTCGATCTCGATCCGGTACGTCGTACCGTCCACGTCCAGGTCGACCCAGCCGTCGAAGGCGATCGGCTCGTCGTACTGGGAGGTCTGGAAGTCCTTGGTCATGTCGGGGTAGAAGTAGTTCTTCCGGGCGAACCGGCACCAGGGCGCGATGCTGCAGTTGAGCGCGAGGCCGACCCGGATCGCCGACTCGATGGCCTTCGCGTTGACCACGGGGAGCGACCCGGGCAGGCCCAGGCAGACCGGGCAGGTGCGGGTGTTCGGCTCGCCGCCGAACGTGTTCTCGCAGCCGCAGAACATCTTCGAAGCGGTGTTGAGCTCGACGTGCACCTCGAGTCCGAGGACGGGGTCGAACGCGGCCAGCGCGTCGTCGTAGTCGGCCAGCTCGACGGTCATCGTGCTCCCCCAACGTTCAGGTAGGCGCCGGCGGACGAGTCCGCCAGCTGGTCGAGCAGGCCGCCACCCCAGCGTCGCGCCAGCTCGGCCTCCAGGGCTGCCGCGACGCGGTACAGCCGGTCGTCTGCCATCACCGGGGCCATCACCTGGAAGCCGACCGGCAGGCCGTCGTCCGGGCTGAGCCCGCAGGGCACCGAGATGCCGCAGTTGCCGGCGAGGTTGCTGGGAATCGTGCACAGGTCGGCCTTGTACATGGCCAGCGGGTCGGCCGTCCGTTCCCCGATCGGGAACGCCGTGGTCGGCGTGGACGGCGACACCAGCACGTCGGCCGTGGCGAAGGCGGCGTCGAAGTCGCGCTTGATCAGGGTGCGCACCTTCTGCGCCGACCCGTAGTACGCGTCGTAGTAGCCGGACGAGAGGGCGTACGTGCCGAGGATGATCCGGCGCTTCGCCTCCGCCCCGAACCCGGCACCACGCGTGAGGTTCATCACGGTCTCGGTGCTGTTCGACCCGTCGTCGCCGACGCGCAGCCCGTAGCGCATGGCGTCGAAGCGGGCGAGGTTGGAGCTCACCTCGCTCGGCATGATCAGGTAGTACGCCGCGAGCGCGTAGTCGAAGCTCGGGCAGGAGACCTCGACGATCTCGGCGCCCAGCGACTCCAGGACGGCCAGTGCTTCGGAGAACCGCTGCTCGACGCCGGGCTGGTAGCCCTCCCCGCCGAGCTCCTTGACGACGCCGATCCGCATCCCGGCGACATCCGCTGCGCGCGCGGCCCCGACGACGTCGGGGACGGGGGCGTCGATGGAGGTCGAATCCCTGGGATCGTGTCCCGCGATGACCGAGTGCAGCAGGGCGGCGTCCAGGACGTTGCGCGCGCACGGGCCGGGGGTGTCGAGTGAGGATGCCATGGCGACCACCCCGTAGCGGGAGGTCGCGCCGTAGGTCGGCTTGACCCCGACCGTCCCGGTGACGGAGGCGGGCTGCCGGATCGAGCCGCCGGTGTCCGTCCCGATGGCGAGGGCGGCCTCGAACGCAGCCAGCGAGGCGGCCGAGCCGCCGCCCGAGCCCCCCGGGATCTTCGTGGTGTCCCACGGGTTGTGGGTGGTGAAGTAGCCGGAGTTCTCGGTGGACGAGCCCATCGCGAACTCGTCCATGTTCGTCTTGCCCAGCACCACCACGCCGGCGGCGAGCAGCTTGTCGGTGATCGTCGAGTTGTACGGCGGGCGCCAACCCTCCAGGATGCGCGAGCCGCAGGTGGTCGGCATGCCGGCGACGGTGAAGATGTCCTTCATGGCCAGCGGGACGCCGGCGAGCGGCCCCAGCTCGTCACCGGCGGCACGACGCGCGTCGACGGCGTCGGCCGCGGCGAGGGCGCCCTCGGCGTCGATGTGCAGGAAGGCCCGGACAGTGCCGTCGACGGCGGCGATCTGGTCGAGGTGGGTCTGGGTGACCTCGCGGGCGCTCACCTCGCCGGACGCGATGGACGCCGCCAGCTCGGCGGCTGTGCTGCGCAGCAGGCTCACTGTTCCTCCCCCAGGATCCGGGGGACGCGGAACCGCCCGTCCTCGGTTGCGGGCGCACCGGCCAGGACGGCCTCGGCGGGCAGGGACGGCTGGATGACGTCCGGGCGGAACACGTTGGTCAGGTCCAGCGCGTGCGAGGTGGGCGGCACGTCGTCCCCTGCGACCTCCGAGACGGTGGCGACCGCGCCGAGGATCACGTCCAGCTGGGGCGCCAGCGTCTCGGTCTCCTCAGCCGTGAGCCGGATCCGGGCCAGCTCTCCGAGCCTGGCCACGTCGGCAGCGGTGATCGCCACGGGCAACTCCTGTTCGGGCACGACGTGGAGCACCGCGCCCCACGACCAGGCCAACACTCTACCGATCGTCGACCCTCCGCCCGGCGGGCGGCACGGCGGCGGATCGGCGAATTGACGCCCCCGTAACAACCATGCGCAAGACTGTCGGCGTGTTCCTCGTACGCGTGGCCCTGCCCGACCGTCCCGGCTCGCTGGGCTCGGTGGCCTCGGCCATGGGCCAGCTCAATGCAGACATCAACGCGGTCGAGATCGTCGAACGCTACGAGGGCTTCGCCATCGACGACTTCATGGTGGAGCTTCCGGCAGGCTCGCCCGCCGACGCGCTGGTCACCGTGTGCGAGTCCGTCCCGGGCGTCCAGGTGATCTGGGTCTCGCACTACCCGGAGGCGTGGGGGCTCCAGGCCGACGTGGACGTCCTGAACGCCATGACCGAGGACCCCGAGCACGCCGAGGAGATCCTCACCCAGCAGGCGCCGGCGGTGTTCCGGGTCAGCTGGGCCGTTCTCGTGGACACCGCCACAGGGACCGTGGTGGCGAAGTCCGACCTCGCCCCGGACCTGGATTCGGCCGGGGTCGCCGCTCTCGGGCCGCTGGACACCGTGCACTCGGAGGAGTTGGCCGAGGAGTGGATCCCGGGCTGGCCGGAGACCCTGCTCGCGGTCGCGCCGATGCGGGGCACCGCCGCGATCGTGCTGGCCCGCCGCGGCGGGCCGGAGTTCATCAAGTCCGAGCTCGCCCGGCTGCGCCACCTCGCCGCGCTGGCGCTGTAGCCCCTCAACGATCCGGACACTCCCCTTCCGTTCAGCACGGGCCCGGCCGGCTGTCGATTCACGGCCTCCCCATCCGTCGTACGGGTGAAGGAGGTTCCCCATGATCCCCAACAGCGCCACATTCGTCGTCCTCGCCGAGCACGAGGCCGGGGTCGGCCCGTCCGGCCCGTCCCGCCCGGCCCGGACCGCGTCCGACCCGGGCCAGGGGCGGCTGCGCCGACTGGTCCGCCGGGTCACCGCGGCCCCGGGGTTCCTTCACGCGTGGAGCCCGCCTACCGTTTCCCCAGCGGCTGTCGATCCGCGGCCGGCCCATTCGTCGCAGGGGTGAGAGAAAGGAAGTTCCATGGAATATGCACTGCTCTACTCCGCAGGGACCGATCCCCAGCCGTACGACCCCGCGGACGACAACATCGGTGAGTGGGTCGACGACCTGATCACCCGTCGCATCTCCGAGTACGGGGAACGGCTGCGGCCGGGCCAGGACGCCACCACCGTTCGGGTGCGCGACGGCCGGGTGCTGGTCACCGAGGGTCCGTACACCGAGGCGAGGGAGTGGATCGGCGGCTTCGACATCATCGACTGCGCCGACCTGGACGAGGCCATCGAGATCGCCTCGCGGCACCCGGCCGCCCGTTCGGGGACCGCAGAGGTCCGTCCGTTCATGGTCTGGCCCGACGCGACGCCGGGCGCCCGGGTCGTCCCCGACGGGTTCCCCGAGCGCCCCACGAAGGGCCGTCGCTATCTGATGCTCGTCTGCGTGGACCCGTCCGGGCCGGAGGGCGAGCCGGACGACGACGTCCAGCCCTGGGTCGACGAGATGGACGCGCGCGGCGTCCGGCTCTTCGGAGAGGTGCTCCGACCGCCGGAGGATGCCGTCCTCGTGCGCTCGCGCGGTGGCCGCACCCTGGTCACCGACGCGCCCCTCAGCGAGGGCAAGGAGTGGATCGCGGGCTTCGACTTCCTCGAGGTGGCCGACCTGCAGGAGGCGGTCTCGGTCGCGGCGGCGCATCCGATGGCGAGCACCGGGGTCATCGTGCTCTCCCCCGCATGGCCGTTCGACCCGTACGGCGACCAGGTCGCCCGCGCCCAGCAGGACGCGTCCGACCAGGACGTGCGCACCGAACCGCCGGCCGGAGCCGTCGCCTGAGCACCGTCGGAACAGCGGCGACGGCCGGGCACGACCCGGCCGTCGCCGCGGCCCTGCAGTCGGCCTTCGAGGGCGAGTGGTCCCGGATCGTCGCGACGCTCATCCGTGTCACCGGGAACTGGGACGTGGCCGAGGAGGCCGCGGCCGGCGCACTCGAGCGGGCGCTGCTGACCTGGCCGGAGGCGGGGATCCCCCGGAGTCCGGGCGCCTGGCTGACGACCGCAGCCCGCAACCTCGCCCTCGACCGCCTCCGCCGCCGCGGGGTGGAGGCGACGAAACTCAAGGAGTGGGCAGCGATGGACGAAGCCGGGACGGCGGGGCCGCGCGATCCGGCGGACGTCGCCACCGGGCCCGAGTGGGACGACCGTCTGCGACTGATCTTCACCTGCGCGCACCCGGCGTTGCCGCTGGAGGCGCGGGTCGCGCTGACGCTGAGGGCGGTGGGCGGCCTGACGACGGCCGAGGTGGCCCACGCGTTCCTGGTCAGCGAGTCCACGATGGCCCAGCGGATCGTCCGGGCGAAGGCGAAGATCGCGAACGCCGGCATCCCCTACCGGGTGCCCGACCCGGAGGCGCTGCCCGATCGTCTCGACGGGGTGCTGGCCGTCCTCTACCTCGTCTACAACGAGGGCTACACCGCCAGCTCGGGCGACAGCCTGCAGCGGCTCGGCCTGGCGACGGAGGCGATCAGGCTGACGAGGCTGCTGGTCGACCTGCTCCCGGACGACGAAGCGAAGGGCCTCCTCGCGCTGATGCTCCTCCAGCACGCCCGTTCGGCGGCCCGGATCGACGCTTCGGGCGACCTGATCCCTCTCGAGGAGCAGGACCGCTCCCGCTGGGACGGCGACGAGGTGGCGGAGGGTCTCAGCCTGCTCCGGGGGCCCGCCACCGACGCCGCCGGGCCCTACCGCGTCCAGGCCGAGATCCAGGCCGTCCACGCGAGGGCGCGGACGGCGTCCGAGACCGACTGGCGGACGATCCTCGCCTGGTACGAGGAGTTGCCGCCGACGCCCGTCGTCGAACTCAACCGAGCCGTCGCCCTCGGCCTGGCCGCCGGTCCCGAGGCGGGGCTGCGGCTATTGGCCGCTCTTGAGGCTACCGGGCAGCTCGTGGGGCACCACCTGCTCCCCGCGGCGCAGGCGGACCTGTCGCGGCGCTGCGGCAGGACGCAGGACGCCGAACGGTTCTACCGCAGGGCTCTCCAACTGGTCCCCACCGAACCTGAGCGCCGCTACCTGGAACGACGGCTGGCGTCCCTGGCCTGAGGGCCGTTCAGCGCAGCAGCGTCCACATCCAGTAGCCGTACGCGAACAGAATCGCCAGTCCGAGCACGAGCGCGCCGATCGCGAACCAGCGGCCGCGCTTCTTCGAGCGCGTGTTCGGCACGTCGAGCGGCCCCCACTCCCCCATCACCGGACGCACCCGCGGCGGAGCGCCCTCGTTGAGGTTCAGGTTCGAGTTCAGGCCTTCTGGCACGGGACGATCCTACGTGGCCACCGCAGCGGGTCCGCCGGCCAGCAGCGTCTCGAAGGCGGCCGCGTCCAGGATCGGCAGGCCGAGGGCGACGGCCTTGTCGAACTTCGACCCGGCATTCTCCCCCGCAACGACGAAGTCGGTGCGGCTGGAGACCGAGCCGGACGCCTTCCCGCCGCGGGCGACGATGGCCTCCGTCGCTGCGTCGCGGGTGTATCCCGGGATCGAACCGGTCACGACGACGGTCAGCCCCGCGAGCGTCTGGGGCAGCTCGCTCGCGGCCGCCGGCTCGTCGGCCAGGCGGCAGCCCGCCGCCCGCCACTTCTCGACGATCGCCCGGTGCCAGTCGACCTCGAACCACTCCGCGATCGCCGCGGCCAGCGTCGGTCCGATCCGGGCGACGGCGCCGAGCTCCTCCGCCGAGGCGGCCGCCAGTGCGTCGATGCTGCCGAAGGCCGCCGCGACGTCGGGTGCGACTCCCTTGCCGATGTGCCGGATCGACAGGGCCACCAGGAACCGGGAGAACGGCCGGGTCTTGGCCACCTCCAGGTTCGCGAGCAGCTTGCGCCCGTTGACCGACAGCGCGCCGTCCTTGGTCGTGAACACGCCCGCCTCGACCAGCCGTTCCTCGGTGAGGTCGAACAGGTCACCCTCGTCGGTCAGCAGCCCGGCGCTCAGCAGGGCGTCTGCCGCCTGCCAGCCGAGCATCTCGATGTCGAGGGCCTGCCGTGAGGCCAGGTGGAACAGCCGCTCACGCAGCTGCGAGGGGCAGGAGCGCTGGTTGGGGCAGCGGATGTCGGCGTCCCCCTCCTTTTCGGGACGCAGCTCGGTGCCGCACGCCGGGCAGTGGGTGGGCATCACGAACTCGCGCTCGGTGCCGTCGCGGAGATCGGCGACCGGCCCGAGCACCTCGGGGATCACGTCGCCGGCCTTGCGGAGCACCACCTGGTCGCCGATCAGGACGCCCTTGCGCTTCACCTCCGACGCGTTGTGCAGGGTGGCCATCTCGACTGTCGAACCCGACACGAACACCGGCTCCATCACGGCGTACGGCGTGACCCGCCCCGTGCGTCCGACGTTCACGCGGATGTCGAGCAGTCTGGTCGTGACCTCCTCCGGTGGGTACTTGTACGCGATCGCCCAGCGGGGTGCCCGGGACGTGTTCCCCAGCCGGGCCTGAAGGCCGCGGTCGTCCACCTTGATCACGACGCCGTCGATGTCGTGCTCGACCGAGTGCCGGTTCTCGCCGTAGTAGGCGATGTAGTCGTGGACCTCGGCCACCGAGTGACAGACGCGGTAGCGCGTGGAGGTGGGCAGGCCCCAACCCTTCAGGAGCTCGTAGCCGTGCGACTGGCGGTCGAGCTCGGGGCCGGAGAACTCCCCCAGGCCGTGGACCAGGAAGTCGAGCCTGCGACGGGCCGTGACACGTGGATCCTTCTGGCGCAGCGATCCCGCTGCGGAGTTCCGCGGGTTGGCGAACGGCGGCTTGCCGGCAGCGACGAGGCCCTCGTTCAGCGCGGTGAAATCCTCCAGCCGCATGAACACCTCGCCGCGGACCTCGACCACGGCGGGCACGTCGTCACCGACCAGCCGCGACGGGATCGCAGCGATCGTCCGGACGTTGGCGGTGACGTCCTCCCCGACCGTCCCGTCGCCGCGGGTGGCGGCACTGGCCAGGCGCCCGTCGGAGTAGACGAGGTCGAGCGCGAGCCCGTCGATCTTCAGCTCGCACAACAAGCCCGACGCGGCGACGTCCTGGTCGGCCAGCGCGTCGGCCCGGGCGAGCCACTTGTCGAGGTCCTCGATCGAGAACACGTTGTCGAGGCTCATCAGCGGCACCAGGTGGGTCACCGGCGCGAAGGTCGCGCTCGCCGCACCGCCGACCTGCTGGGTCGGGCTGTCGGGCGTCCGCAGTTCCGGATGGGCCTCCTCCAGCGCGATCAGCTCTCGCATCAGGGCGTCGAAATCGGCATCGGAGATCACCGGTGCGTCGTGGAGGTAGTAGCGGGCGCGATGCTCGGTGATCTCGTCGCTCAGCTCGGCGTGCCTGATCCGGTCGGCGTCGTCGGTCATGCTCGAAAACCTATCGCGGACCTCCGACATCGCGGGTGGGGAATTGCCCACGGCCCTTCGCCCTCCCCGGCCGCGGAAGCTCGGGTGTTGACAGCGACCCGGTGTCGACGGATTGACTGGCTCGATGGCCCGCACCGTGTACTACACCGCCACCACCCTCGACGGCTTCATCGCCACAGAAGACCACGACCTGGGCTGGCTGCTCTCGCGCACGGCGGGAGAGGACGGCCCGCTGGACTACGCGGCGTTCATCGCCGACGTGGGTGCGCTCTGCATGGGAGCGAACACCTACCGCTGGCTGCACCGCCAGCTCCACGACGCGGACGGCGACCAGACCGAGCCCTGGCCGTACACGCAGCCGTGCTGGGTCTTCACCCATTCAGAGCTGCCCGGCTGGCCGGGGGCCGACGTCCGACCGACCTCCGCGGGGATCGAGTCGGTCCACGCCGAGCTGGCAGCGGCTGCCGGGGACGGTGTGGTCTGGGTGGTGGGCGGCGGCGAGTTGGCGGGCCAGTTCCTCGATCACGGCCTGCTGGACGAGGTCGTGGTGAACATCGCCCCCGTCACGCTGGGGTCAGGGCGTCCGCTCCTCCCGAGGCGCGCCGACCTGCGCCTGGTACAGACCGTCCCGAGCCGCGACTTCGTGGCCGCCCGGTTCGAGGTCGTCCGCTGACTCCGCCACCGCCACCTCCCCGGCTGAGTTGTCAGAGTCAGGCGTCGCCAGGACGACGCCAGGGTCTGACAACTCGGCGAAAGGCCGGGGCTCAGCCCAACTCGGCCGAGACCTGGTCGGCGACCTTGGCCAGCACCCTGAACGCCGCGCTCGCCTCGGGCGCCTGCCACGACGCGAGCCCGCAGGCCGGGGTGAGGACGAGCCGGTCGGAGGCGTCTCCACCCACCCCGATCCGGTCCAGCGCGGTGAGCACCCGGCGGCGGACCTCGTCCACACCGAGCGGGCGCTGCGTGCCTGTCGTCGGAAGGCAGCCGAGGGAGAGGGTGTGCCCCTCCTCCATCACCTCTGCCAGCGCATCGTGGTCCGGCCCGGCGAGCTGGTCGAGATCCAGGCTGATGCCGTCGAACCCGGCCGACGCGGCCGATCCCGACAGCAGGGACGCCAGCGGCCAGCCGCCGGGCCAGGGTGCGCAGCTGTGCAGCACCGTGGACGCCGCCAGGCCGCGCCGAGCCGGCTCACCCGTGACCCAGGCCAGGGCCTGGGCGATCTCGGGCAGGTCGACCGCATGGTGACGGAAGAACCCGCCCGGGGTCGGGACGGCGCCGGCGGCCACGGCGGGCAGCGACGGCTCGTCCACCTGCAGCACGAACGTCGCGCCCGGCAGGCGTCGGGCGAGGTCAGCGAGGAGCTCGCCGACCCCTTCGGCAAGCGCCTGCGCGAGGTCGCGTCGCGCCCCCTGGTCGGCGAGCACGCGGCCGGTATGGGCGACGCCGAGGCTCGCGGCGAGCGTCCACGGCCCCGCCACGGCCACCTTGAAGGCCCCGGCGTACTCGTTGGCCTCCTCCTCGAGCTGGTCGAGGTCGTCGCGCCAGGTCGCCCGGGCCCGTCGCTGGTCGGCCCCCGGGGCGTCGGCGAGCCGCCATTCGCCCGCGCTCAGTTCTGCCGGGAGCCCGGACGGGAGGCCGAGCCCGCGGCCGACCAGCGCTGCCCAGGGCCCGCGGGCGGGAAGCTCGGGCAGGTAGGCCAGCTCCGGCACGGCGTCCAGCGTCATCCGCAGCGCAGCGGGGAAGTCGGTGCCCGGCAGCGACCCCACGCCGGTGAAGGCGACCATCAGGCGGCCGTCGCGGAGATCGTTGCGCTCCCGACGACCCGGTCGCCGTCGTAGTGGACGGCGGCCTGCCCCGGTGCGATGCCGAACGCGGGGCGGTCGAGTTCGATCCCGACCGTGTCGCCGGCCGCTGTGATCGTCGCCGGCATGGCCTCGCCGTGGGCGCGGACCTGCACCAGCCCGTGCCACGATCCGGTCCGTGCCTCCTGCGTCCACGTCGGACGGATGCCGGTGATGACGCGCACGCGCAGGGCCTCCTTCGGCCCGACCGCGACGGTGTTGGCGACCGGGTCGATCCCCAGCACGTAGCGGGGACGACCGTCGCCGGCCGGCACGGAGAGGTGCAGGCCGTGCCTCTGCCCGACCGTGAACTGGTGGTGGCCGGCGTGCGCCCCGACCACGTCCCCTGCGGCGTCCACGATGTCGCCGGGACGCGTGCCGAGCCGGTCGTTGAGGAAGCCGGCGGTGTCGCCGGTCGGGATGAAGCAGATGTCGTGACTGTCCGGCTTGTCCGCCACCAGCAGTCCCCTGTCCGCCGCCTCCCGCCGCAGCATCGCCTTCGCGGTGACGTCTCCCAGCGGGAAGGCGCAGCGGCTCAGCTGCCCGGCGTCCAGGACGCCGAGGACGTAGGACTGGTCCTTGGCCGGCTCGGCCGCCCGGTGCAGCGACACCTGCTCGCCGGAGTGCTCGAGGCGCGCGTAGTGGCCGGTCGCGACAGCGTCGAAGCCGAGCGCGATCCCGCGCTCGAGGACGGCGGCGAACTTGATCTTCTCGTTGCAGCGCAGGCACGGGTTGGGAGTCCGGCCCGCCGCGTACTCGGCGACGAAGTCGGCCACAACGTCCTCGGCGAACCGCTCGGAGAAGTCCCAGACGTAGAACGGGATCCCGAGCACGTCGGCCGCCCGCCGGGCGTCGTGGGCGTCGGCGAGTGAACAGCAGCCCCGGGACCCGCTTCGGTACAGCTCGGGGTTGCGCGACAGCGCCAGGTGGACGCCGGTGACCTCGTGGCCGGCCTCGACCAGGCGTGCCGCGGCGACAGCCGAGTCGACGCCGCCGGAAAGGGCCGCCAGGATCTTCATCTGCGGCATCCTACGTCGCCGGACGCGACCGGCCCGAGCGCCGATGCCCGCTGCGGGCCTCAGGCGACGGCCGCGCGGGCGCGTGCGACGGCGTCCGGGAGGACGGCGAGCACGCGGTCGATGTCGTCGGCGGTGGTGTCCGGACCGAACGAGAACCGCAGGCTGGCACCGGCGTCGGCGAGCGTGCGTCCCATGGCCAGCAGGACCTCGCTCGGCTGGTGCACCCCGGCCGTGCACGCCGAACCCGTGGAGGCGTCGATGCCGGCGGTGTCCAGGAGCAGCAACAGGTCGTCGGCGCGCAGCCCCGGGAAGGTCAGGTTGACGATCGCCGGCCCGCACGGTGCGAGGGTGTTGGGGGTGCATGCCGTCGCGGTGATCGCGCCGGACACAAGCCGGTCGCGGAGGCCCGCGAGCCGGATGGCCTCGGCGTCCAGCGACGCGATCGCGAGCTGCGCCGCAGCGGCGAACCCGACCGCGAGCGCCACCGGCACCGTCCCCGACCGCAGCCGGGCCTCCTGTCCGCCGCCGAACCCGGTGGGAAGCACGGTGACGCCCTTGCGGACGACGAGCGCTCCGACACCGACGGGGCCGCCCACCTTGTGGGCCGACACCGTCATCAGGTCCAGACCGGACGCGGCGAAGTCCACGGGCACGTGTCCGAGTGCCTGGACCGCGTCACTGTGGACCCGCGCGCCGATGTCGCGACCGAGCCCCACGACTGCCTCGACCGGCTGGACGGCACCGGTCTCGTTGTTGACCCACTGCACCGACACCAGCCCGACGGCGTCGTCGAGCGCGGCCCGCGCCGCGTCCGCGTCGAGATGTCCCGACGCCGTCACCGGCAGCACGCGGACGCCGTCCCGCCGCTCGCGGACGCCGGAGACCGAAGGGTGTTCCACTGCGCTGATGGCGACGGCGGTCCCCGGCCGGGCCCCGCCGAGCAGGGCGAGGTTGTTGGCCTCGGTCCCTCCCGAGGTGAGGACGACCTCCGCGGGGGTGGCGCCGAGGGAAGCGGCGAGGGACTCTCGCGCCTCCTCGAGCAGTCGGCGCGCGGCGCGCCCGCTGCCGTGCAGGGAGCTCGGGTTCCCTGCCCGACCGAGAGCATCACCCATGGCGGACAGCACCTCGGGACGCAGCGGCGAACTCGCTGCGTGGTCGAGGTAGGCGCGCGTGGGCATTGGTGCAATCGCTTTCTGAACGGTGGACATCCGCGAGTCCGGGCCTCGCCGATTCGGCGATGCCGGTACCGTGAGTCCACACTAGTTGCCCGTGGTCCGCGATCGTTGGCCGACTCAGGGGGTTCCGCACGAACCGGCCGGAGTCCGATCCGGACGGGGACAACCATACGAACACCTGCAGCGAAGGCCCGCATGAACCCAGCTGTCCAACCGAGCCCGGCCGACGACCGGCAGCTCGGCGCACACGCAGACGGCGGTGGCACCAGCTTCGCGCTCTGGGCTCCGCGAGCGACCCGTGTGGAGCTCGCCCTGCTCGACGAGAAGCACCACCAGACCAACCATGACCTCGTCCGGGACGAGGAAGGGGTGTGGTCGATCTGCCTGGCCGGAGTGGGCCCGGGACAGCGCTACGGCTACCGGGTCGACGGGAACTGGAGCCCGCAGACCGGCGAGCGCTTCAACCCCGCGAAGTTGTTGCTCGACCCGTACGCCCGCGCGATCACCGGTGGGGTCGACTACGCCGGGCCCATCATGGACCACACGCCCGAGTCCAATTACCTGCCCGACACGCGCGACTCGTCCCGTTCGGTTCCGCTCAGCGTGGTGGTCGCCGACACCCCGGCGCCGACCCCGCTGGCGACCCCGGCCAAGCTCGACGAACTGGTGGTGTACGAGACCCACGTCCGCGGGTTCACGCTGCGACACCCGTCCGTGCCCGAGCACCTGCGCGGCACCTACGCGGGCCTGGCGTATCCGGCCGTCATCGAGTATCTGACCGGCCTCGGCATCAACGCCGTCGAACTGCTTCCGGTACACCAGTTCGTCTCCGAGCCGTTCGTCATCGGACGCGGGTTGACCAACTACTGGGGCTACAACAGTCTCGGCTTCTTCGCTCCGCACGCGCCGTACTCGTCCGCGGGCAGCCTGGGCGAGCAGGTGGCCGAGTTCAAGGCGATGGTCTCCGCGCTGCACGAGGCCGGGATCGCGGTGATCCTCGACGTCGTCTACAACCACACGGGCGAGGGTGGCCACGAGGGGCCGACGCTGTGCTTCCGGGGCATCGACCACGCCGGCTACTACCGGCTCACGTCCGACCAGCGGAACGACTACGACGTCACCGGGTGCGGCAACGCCGTCGACACATCCACGCCCGGGGTGCTGAAGCTGGTGCTCGACTCGCTGCGCTACTGGGCCACCGACATGGGCGTGGACGGATTCCGCTTCGACCTGCAGACGACCCTGATCCGGGACGCCGCGCACCACGTGGACCAGAACCACGCCTTCAAGCAGGCTGTCGCCGCGGACCCGGTGCTCGCGGGCAAGGTGATGATCTCCGAGCCGTGGGACGTGGGTCCGTACGGCTACCAGCTCGGCCGGTGGGGCCGCGGCTGGACCGAGTGGAACGACCGCTTCCGCGGCTTCAGCAGGGACTTCTGGCGCGGCGCGGCCGACGGCGTCCAGGAGCTCGCGACGAGGCTGTCGGGCTCGTCCGACATTTACGACCACGGTGAGCGCCCGGTCACCTCGTCGCTGAACTTCGTGACCGCGCACGACGGGTTCACCATGCGGGACACGGTCACCTACGACCTCAAGCACAACGAGGCCAACGCAGAGCGGAACCGGGACGGCGCCGACGACAACCGCTCGTGGAACCACGGCTACGAGGGCGAGACCGACGACCCGGACATCATCGCAGCGCGGCAGAGGACCGCCCGCAACCTGATGGCCACGATGCTGCTGTCGGCAGGCGTCCCGATGATCACCGCGGGCGACGAGTTCGGCCGCACGCAGGGCGGCAACAACAACGCCTACTGCCAGGACTCCCCGATCTCCTGGGTCGACTGGAACCCCGAGCACCAGTGGGCCGGCCAGCTGGAACTGACCCGGACACTGATCGAGCTCCGTGCCGAGCATCCGCTGCTCCGACCGCGGGCCTGGCGCCGCACCGCCGAGGTGCTGGACGCGAACGGGCACGGGCTGGGTCGTTCGTCGGTCGCGTGGTTCAACGAATCCGGCCTGGAGATGACGATCGCCAACTGGCACGACCCGGGTCGCCACACTCTGGGGCTGTACCTGAGCAACGTCGACGAGGCGCTCCTGGTGTACGTCCACTCGGGCGACCAGCCCGTGGAGGTCTCCCTGCCGGGCGCACCGTGGGCGACGAGCTACCAGGTGGTCGCGCACACCGGCGAAGCGCACGAACTGCCGCGCAAGGCGATCCCGGCCGCTTCGACCGTCAGCGTGCCCGGACGGACGGTCGTCGTCCTCACCGCGAAGGTGCGCACGAGCGCTCCGGCCCCGGTGCCGGTGTCCCCGGAGACTCCGGAGCCGGAGACCGACGAACTGTCGCGCTGACTTGGCGAGCCCTCTCCTGGCGGCCCGGTCCGACGTCGGAGTCGGGTGGTGAATCCGGCGTGGATGCGTGGATGTTGTCGGGGGTCGACGCGTTTGGGTGGAACGACCTGCGCGACCGCGTTCTGGATCGTGGCTCGCCATCGGTCGGCTGCGGGGTTGTGGCTGGTTCGATCTGCGCATGGCCGGGGTGACGTACTCGCTGTTGGGGTCGAGCCGCTCCGAGGCATGCTTCTCCTCCTGGGTACTCCGTGCGAATGACGCCCCCGCCACACACGCTGCCGACACCCCGTCCACTCGGCCGTCCGACCTCCCCCACCGCCGGCCGCCGGACGGACCGGACCCCGACCACCCCACCCGGGCAGCGACGGGACGGCACCCGGCCCCGGACGCTGAAGCCGAAACTGAGCCTCGCCCACGTCCACGAGCCGCGACCCTCTGAATCGGGCGCGATACCGGCTAGGTTGGCCCTGTGAGCGCGAATTCCCGTCCTCCCCGCAGGACGCCGGCCAAGGGCGACCGACGCAGCACCGCAAGCGGGGCCGCGGCAGCGTCCCGGGCGGCGTCGACGACACAGGACGCCCAGACCTCCCCCACCCCTGCACCGGCACCCGAGCCGCTGGACCTCCAGCCGCCGAGGGTCGTCGTCCGCGGCTTCGGGCGCATCCCCGTCACGGGCGTCAGTCCTGTGGTCGAGGGTGGGGCCTACCCGGCGAAGGCCGTTGTCGGTGAGCTGATCCCGATCCGGGCGAAGGTGTTCCGCGAGGGTCACGACGCGGTGAACGCTTCGGTGATCCTGACCGCACCGGACGGATCCACTCAGCGCGTCGACATGACCCCCCTCGAGCCTCGCGGCCTGGACCCGTGGGAGGCGTGGGTACGCCCCGACGCCGAGGGCGCCTGGACGTTCCGGGTGGAGGGCTGGTCCGACCCGTGGGCCACCTGGTTGCACAACGCCGAGGCCAAGCTGCCCGCGGGCGTCGACATCGAGCTCGTGTGCATGGAAGGGCGTGCCCTCCTCGAGCGCACCGCGGACGCCGCGGACGCAGCGGGCGACCCCGTGCAGGCGTCCATACTGCGCGCGACCGGAATGCTCCTGATCCCCCAACGGCCGGCAGCCGACCTGCTCGAGGTGGCGACGTCCCACGGCATCACGGACGCCATGAAGCGCTTCGGCCCGCGCGAACTCGTCTCCCCGACCGCGGAGTTCCCGCTGTTCGTCGACCGGAAGCGCGCGCTGTTCGCGAGCTGGTACGAGTTCTTCCCCCGCTCGCAGGGAGCCCGCTACGACGCCGAGAGCAAGAAGTGGATCTCCGGCACGTTCGATTCCTGCCACGACAGGCTCGCCGAGGTCGCGGCCATGGGCTTCGACGTGGTCTACCTCCCGCCGATCCACCCGATCGGCCGTTCCTTCCGAAAGGGACGCAACAACACCCTCGAGCCCGGCCCCACCGACCCCGGCTCTCCCTGGGCCATCGGCGGCCCAGAAGGCGGCCACGACGCCATCCACCCCGACCTCGGCGACTGGGACGCCTTCGACAGGTTCGTCGCCCGCGCGCGGGAACTCGGCATGGAGATCGCCCTCGACTTCGCCCTCCAGGCCTCCCCCGACCACCCGTGGGCGACCGAGCACCCCGAGTGGTTCACCACCCGCCTGGACGGCACCATCGCCTACGCGGAGAACCCGCCGAAGAAGTACCAGGACATCTATCCGATCAACTTCGACAACGACCCCGACGGGATCTACCACGAGGCGCTGCGCCTGGTGAAGCTGTGGATCTCGCACGGCATCAAGAGCTTCCGCGTCGACAATCCCCACACCAAGCCCGTCCAGTTCTGGGCGTGGCTGATGCGCGAGGTCCGCGAGTTCGACCCCGACGTGCTGTTCTTCGCCGAGGCGTTCACCACCCCGGAGATGATGCGGGCGCTCGGCAAGGTCGGCTTCCACTCCAGCTACACCTACTTCACGTGGCGGAACACCGCACGGGAGCTCACCGAGTACGTGACCGAGCTGAGCTCGGAGACCGACGCGTACTACCGGCCGAACTTCTTCGTGAACACCCCGGACATCAATCCGTTCTTCCTCCAGTCCGGCAACCCGGCGGCGTTCGCGATCCGGGCGATCCTGGCAGCGACGCTGTCGCCGGCGTGGGGTGTCTACTCCGGCTTCGAGCTGTTCGAGCACCAGGCGCTGGCTCCGGGACGCGAGGAGTACCTCAACTCCGAGAAGTTCGAGTACCGGCCGCGGGACTACAGCGCAGAGCCGAACCTGAACGTGCTCATCGGGCTGCTCAACCAGCTGCGCCGCCAGCACCCGGCCCTGCAGCAGCTGCGGCAGATCCGGTTCCTCCCCGTCCTCAGCGAGCAGGTGCTCGCCTTCTCCAAGACCGACGGCGACGACACCGTGATCGTGATCTGCAGCCTGAACCCCGACCAGACCGTCGAGGACGAGATCACGCTCGACCTCGCCGCGCTCGGCAGCGGCACCGGCACGATCGGCCTCCGCGACGAGCTCACGGGTGCGAGCTTCACCTGGGGCGCGCGCAACTTCGTCCGCCTCACGCCGGCCAGTCCCGCCCACATCCTGCACGTGCTCTGACCATGCACATCCAACAGGCCTGGGCCGACGTGCTGCCGCGCCAGCGGTGGTTCGCCGGCAAGGGACGCGAACTCGACGCCGTCGACGTGCGCCCCGGGGCCTGGTACGCGGGTTCGGACGAACGGCTCGCCGTTCGTCCGGAGACGGTCGTGGCCCGCTACACCGACGGCACGCAGGAGGCCTACCAGGCGCTGTCGGCCTACCGTCCGGTCACGGACGCGACACCGCCCGGTCCGGTCGTCGAGCTGGACGGACGCGCGCCGTCGGTGCTGATCGACGCGACCCTTGATCCGGAGGCCTTCGGCCTGGTGCTGGCGGCGCTGGAGCTGGGACCGGGCGTTCCCGGCGGCGAGATCACCCCCTTCGTCGCCGAGCAGAGCAACTCCAGCGTCCGCATCGGCACCGAAGCTCTGTTCAAGCTGTTCCGCCGACCGGACGGCCCCAACCGCGAGGCCGAGTTGCTCGCCGTCCTTGGCGACAGCGGGGTGACCCCGAAGCTCTACGCGGCCGCGACCGAGCCGGACGGCACCACCTCGGCCCTGGTGATGGAGTTCATCGACGCCGACGGGGACGGCTGGAAGCTCGCCACGCGGGCGTGCGCGAACGACCAGGACTTCACCGCCGAGGCCGCTGCGCTCGGCCGCGCCCTGCACGGCGTCCACACCCTCCTGGCGCAGGCTCTGGGCACCGGCACCCGTCAGGGCGCCGAGATCGCGGACGCCATGCTCGCCCGCCTCGACGCCGTCGCTGCGGAGGCACCCCAGGTCGCGAACCTCGCAGACCGGATCCGGCCGCTCTACGCGGCGCTGGCCGCCGCGCCGATCACCTGCCAGCAGATCCACGGCGACTTCCACCTCGCCCAGGTCCTGCACCGGCGCGAGCCCGCGGGCTGGGTGATCATCGACTTCGAGGGCGAGCCGCTGAAGACTCCCGCCGAGCGCCGCGAGCCCGACTCGATCTGGCGGGACGTCGCCGGCGCGCTGCGCAGCTTCGACTACGCCCGCAGCGCCCATGCCGATCCCACCGGTGAGGCTGCCCGGGCCTGGAGCACCTCCGCCAGGGCGGCGTTCCTCGACGGCTACCTCGCCGGCCGGGACGCACCTGCGGCGATCCTGGCGGCGTACGTGATCGACAAGGCGATCTATGAGGTGCGCTACGAGCTGCGCAACCGTCCCGACTGGGTGGGCATCCCGCTCGACTCCATCGAGGACGAACTGGCGGGCTTTCCCGACCGCACGGCGACCCAACCGAAGGAGCAGTCATGACACACGACCCAGCAGGCGGCCTCACGGGATGGGACCTCGAAGGTTTCCACAACGGTGGTGACACCGAGATCTGGCGGCGGCTCGGCGCCCATGAGATGACGATCTTCGACGACGAGCGGGGCGAGATCCGCGGCACCCGGTTCGCCGTGTGGGCGCCGAACGCCCGTGAGGTGCGGCTGAACGCCGACTTCAACTGGTGGACCGGCGACGCGATGCAACTGGTCCCGGGATCGGGCGTGTGGGCGCTGTTCGTCGAGAACGTCGGCGAGGGCACGCTGTACAAGTTCAACATCCTCTGCGCCGACGGCGTGTGGCGCGAGAAGGTCGACCCGGTTGCGGTTTTCGCCGAGCAGGCGCCCGCGAACTCGTCCATCGTCTACACCAGCAAGTTCGCCTGGGGCGACGCGGAGTGGATGGCACAGCGGGCGCAGGCCCAGCCCCACGCCGAGGCGATGAGCATCTACGAGGTGCACCTGGGCTCCTGGCGCAAGGGCAAGACCTACCTCGAATTGGCCGACGAGCTGGTCGAGTACGTCAGCTGGCAGGGCTTCACGCACGTCGAGTTCATGCCCGTGACCGAGCACCCGTTCGAGCCGAGCTGGGGATACCAGGTCACCAACTACTTCGCGCCGCAGTCCCGTCTCGGCCGTCCCGACGACTTCCGCTACCTCGTCGACCGGCTGCACCAGGCCGGGATCGGCGTGATCCTCGACTGGGTCCCCGGGCACTTCCCCAAGGACGAGTGGGCGCTGGGCCGCTTCGACGGGACGGCGCTGTACGAGCACGCCGATCCGCGCCAGGGCGAGCACAAGGACTGGGGCACCTACATCTTCAACTACGGCCGCAACGAGGTGAAGTCGTTCCTGGTCTCCAACGCCCTGTACTGGGTGACCGAGTTCCACATCGACGCGCTGCGGGTCGACGCCGTCGCATCCATGCTCTACCTCGACTACTCCCGCGAGCCCGGCGAGTGGGTGCCGAACATCTACGGCGGCAACGAGAACCTCGAAGCCATCGACTTCCTGCGCTACGTGAACAAGCACCTCTACGAGCGGGTGCCGGGAGTGGTGATGATCGCAGAGGAGTCGACGAGTTTCGGCGGCGTCACCAAGCCGGTGCACACCGGCGGGCTCGGCTTCGGCTTCAAGTGGAACATGGGCTGGATGAACGACTCCCTGCGCTACCTGGCCGAGGATCCGATCAACCGCCAGTACCACCACCACGAGATGACCTTCGCGATGGTCTACGCGTACAGCGAGAACTTCATCCTGCCGATCTCCCACGACGAGGTGGTGCACGGCAAGGGCTCGATGATCCACAAGGTGCCGCAGGACACCTGGCGCCAGTTCGCCACGATGCGCGCGTTCTACTCCTTCATGTGGGCCTTCCCGGGCAAGAAGCTGATCTTCGCCGGCTGCGAGTTCGCCCAGCGCAGCGAGTTCAACGAGGGCACCAGCCTGGAGTGGTGGGTCTCGGACGTCTGGGGCCACCACGGGCTGCAGCGCATGTTCGTCGACCTCAACCGGGTCTACCGCGAGCATCCGGCCCTGTGGCAGCTGGATTCCGACCCGCAGGGCTTCCGCTGGATCAACGCGGACGACGCCGGGGCCAACACCTTCTCGTGGGTGCGCTCGGACGCAACGGGCCAGCAGGTGGCCGCCGTGGTCAACTTCTCGGCCGAGCCGTGGACGTCGTACCGGATCGGACTGCCCTCCGAGGGTGTCTGGACGGAGATCTTCAACTCCGACTCCGGCGTCTACGACGGCACCGACAACTTCGGGAACCTCGGCCGCGTCATCGCCGGCCCGGAGCCGCTCAACGGCTTCCCGGCCAGCGCGACCGTCGTCGTGCCCCCGCTCGGGGCCGTCTACCTCCGCCACGATCCGGACGCGTCTTGATCCCCGACTCCCTGCCGTTCACCGTCTCCGACGGGACGGCCCGGGTGGACTTCACAGGTGAGCAGTCGCCGCAGCGCTACGACTTCCTGCTGGCCACGACCAGACGGCTCGGGTTCGCCGATCCGTCCGTGCGGCGGCTGGAGGTGGACGTCTGCGTCCTCGACACGCCGCGCCGCCGCGCGCTGCACCGTGCGGGCTTCCGGCTCGAGGGGGTGGCCCGGGCAGCGGCGATGGGGCCGGACGGGCCGGTCGACGTCGCGCGGTACGCGGTGCTCCGCGACGAGATCACCGAGGGCCGGCACGGCTTCACTGCGGTGATGAACACCGTGACCGCCCGCAAGCGCGTGATCGCGCACCTGCTGGTCACCGGGCCCGACGGACGGGTTTGCGTCCTGGAGACCACGTTCAAGCCAGACTTCGAGTTGCCGGGCGGCATCCTCGAAGTGGGCGAGAGCCCTCGCGTCGGCCTGGCCCGCGAGATCCAGGAGGAGCTGTCGGTGGACCTGACCATCGGCCGGCTGCTCGTCGTGGACTGGCTGGCCCCCTACCTCGGCTGGGAGGACGCCGTCGAGCTCATCTTCGACGGCGGAGAACTGAGGTCGCCCGATTCCCTGCGTCCCGACCTGAAGGAGATCCGCTCGGCCCACTGGCTCGAGCCCGAGGCCGCGATCGCCCGGATGGCTCCGTTCGCGCAGGGACGCCTGGGATCCGCCCTCGCGGCCAGGGCAGAGCGATCCTGCCACTACCTCGAGGCGGGCGTCCGGGTCAGCTGAGCCGGGGCGGGCCCGCAACGGTCAGGCGACCGGTTCCGGGTGGTCCGTGACGTACGCGACGAAGTCCGGCTCGCGCGAGCGCAGCCGGCCCATCCGCTCGCCGCCGTCGCAACTGATCAGGTCGACCTCGGCGACACCGGCGTCGAGGCTTCGCAGCGCCCAACTCGCCCCGGATCGCTCCCATCGGCGTAAGGCGTCGAGTGCGTCTTCCTCCACCCCGCAACGTTAGGCCACCACAGAACGGGTAGTCCTCTTTCGGCCGCATCACAGCGGTCGAGCCGAGAGGAGTCTCATGGACAACACCTGGATGTGGATCATCGGCGCCATCATTGTGGTCGCCATCGTGGTCGCCCTGGCGGTCACTTTCAGCAGGCGAGGGCAGGCCCGTCGGGCCGAGCAGGCGCGCGAACATGCCGAGGCCCTGAGGGCGCGGGGGCAGGAGGCCGAGCTCCACGCGAAGGAGCAGTCAGCGCAGGCTGCGCGGCAGCAGGCGGACGCCCAGCGGGCGCGGATGGAGGCCGAGCGGCTGGAGGCCGAGGCTCAGCAGCGTGCGGACGAAGCTGAGCGAGCGCGCCAGGAGGCGCAGTCCCACCTCGCGGACGCGTCGCGCATCGACCCCGGCGTGGGCCCGAGCACCGTCACCGACCCGCGTGCCACCGATCGTCCCGTCGGGGACCCGTACGCCGGGGAGCGCCGCACCGGCGCCGACACCCTCGACGCACCCCCGACGGAAGATCCCCGCGCAGCGCGGTTCGCCGACCGCGGCTTCGACCCGCGGACGGGCACGACGGGCTAGCCGGGTCCGGCCCAGCCCGACCGCAATCCCTCGCGGGACTGTGGTCGGGCGCGGCCGGCTTCACCGGTCTCTCGGGGGTCCCGGCTGCGGCCTACTGCCCCGGGGCGCCGAGGCCGTGCCGGAGCGGGTCGTGCGCTCCGCCGTCCTGGGCGAGGCTGTCGTCTCGGTAGCCCTCGCCGACGAGGCCGTGCTCGAGGCGATTGCGGCGACCGCCTTCGGGCAGGTCCTCCTGGTCGTGCTCGTGGGTGTCGCTGTCCCGGCCCCCGAGCCCGTGGGCCAGCGGATCCGACCGTCGCTCATGGAGCACGTCGTCGTTGGCCTGCGTGTTGGGTGATCCCAGGCCGTAATCGTTCACATCGTCGCCGGACATGGTCTTTCCTCCTGACAGCCGAGCCGAATCTCGGCAACCTTGGTCCATACCCACTCCCTGCGTCCGTAAACCTTCGCACGCGCAGGCACCCCGCGGCCTCGCCCCTCTTGCCCGCGCGCGCTATCGTTTGCCTCAAGCTAACTATCTGCCGACTCAGGGGGTTCCATGGCTCAGCCGGGCGCGGTCACTCCGCCGGTCCGCCGCCTCGGCGTGCTCATCGCGGTCTACCTGCTGGGCATCTTCATGGGCGCCATCGACACCGGCATCGTCACCCCTGCCCGAACGATCATCCAGAACGACCTCGGCGTCGACGACTCCACCGGCGTCTGGCTGCTGACGATCTACACCCTGTCCTACGCGGCCTCCATCCCCGTGATGGGCAAGCTGGCGGACCGGTACGGGCGCAAACCCATCTACCTGGTCAGCATCACTCTCTTCGGGCTCGGCTCACTGATGTGCGGGTTGAGCCAGGACGTCGGCAGCTTCGGCTTCCTGATCTTCGCCCGCGCCGTCCAGGCGATCGGAGGCGGAGGCATCGTCCCGATCGCAACCGCCGAGTTCGGGACGTCCGTGCCGCCGGAGAAGCGCGGGATGGCGCTGGGCCTGGTCGGCGGCGTCTACGGGGTTGCCAACATCTTCGGGGCGAGCGCCGGCAGCCTGATCCTCGACCTCTTCGGCACGCACAACTGGCAGTTCATCTTCTACGTCAACGTGCCGATCTCGGTCGTCATCATCGGCCTCGGCCTGGTCTTCCTGCCCAACCACAAGGCCGAGCAGGTCTCCAAGATCGACTTGTTCGGCATCACCGTCCTGGTGGCGATGATCCTCAGCCTGCTGTACGGGCTGCGCAATCTGGACTTCTTCGACTTCGGCAACAGCATCACCAGCGTCGACGTCTACCCCTTCCTCCTCGCCTTCGTCGTGCTGCTCCCTGTACTGATCATCGCCGAGCGACGGGCCCAGGACCCGGTGCTCAACCTGAGCTACTTCACCCGCCCGGCGATCCTCATCACCCTCGGGCTGGCGTTCTTCTCCGGCGTCATCCTGATGGGCGTCGTCTTCGTCCCCCAGTTCGCGGAGAACGCCCTGCGGATCCCCACGGGGGACGGCGGCTACTTCGTGATCGTCCTCGGCCTGGCCTCCGGCATCGGCGCTCCCCTCTCCGGTACCTTCACCGACCGGTTCGGTCCGCGTCTCGTGCTCGGCATCGGGGTGGTCGTCTCCGCGATCGCGGCTGCCGTCGGAGTCCTGTGGGCCATCCCGAGCCCCTCGTGGGCCAGCGTGCTCACCACCCTCGCACTGATGGGCCTCGGGCTCGGCTTCACGATCGGCTCGCCGCTGAACTACATGATGCTCGACCAGACGCCGGCAGAGGAGTCCAACTCCGCCCTCGCAACGTTGTCCCTCGTCCGGTCCATCGGCACGACGCTCGCACCGGCGCTGCTGGTCGGCTTCCTCGCCCACGCCGGGACCCAACTGCCCGACGCCCTCACGGCACAGCTGCCCACCCAGGTGAAGGCGCCCACGCTCCCCTATGCCGCTGAACTCGAGGCCAAGTTCGCCGAGCTGAAGTCGGACGACAAGCTGAAGGACAAGCTTGGCGACGTCACCTTCCCCGACCTGTCCAGCAAGACGACCATCACCATCGACACCGCCTCCGGCACCGGCGAGACCCTCCCCGACGACCTGCTCGACCTGCTGAAGACGGCGGACGTGACCACCATCGTCGAGCGGACGAAGCAGGTGGCGATCTACCAGTTCGGCAAGCAGACGCCGTCCGTGATCGCCGACATCACCACGGGGGTCGACACCGGGCTGGCGTCGCTGGACAGCGCCGGCAAGGACCTGGCGAAGTCGCACGACAAGCTCGCGAAGGCCGTCAAGGGGATCGACGCGGGCATCACGGGCATGACGAAGGCCGCCAAGGGGATGCGTTCCGGGATCGAGGGCATGACCAAGGCGATCACGGGCATGGACAAGGGCCTGGCCGGGACGGGCAAGGCGGTCGCGGGCATCCAGAAGGCGATCGCGGGCGTGGACAAGGGCATCTCGGGACTCGACCAGGCGATCGCGGGCCAGCAGGCCGGCCTCGACCAGCTCGAGGCCGCCCTTGCCGGAGCGCCCGCCGGGACCCCCGCCGCCGACCAACTGCAGGCCCAGATCGACACGCTGACGGCGAAGCTCACCGCCACGCGCACGCAGCGCGCGGGGCTCGCGGCCCAGCGGAGGGCCCTGACGACGAAGTTGGCCAACCTCGAGAAGTCGCGGTCGACGCTCGCTGCGCAGCGCCGGACGCTGGTGGCGAAGCGCGCAGCGCTTTCGGCACAGCTGCGGACGATCGAGACCAAGCTGGCCAAGGCGAAGTCCGACCGTGCCGACCTCGTCACCGCGCGCGACAAGCTGGCTTCCGCCCAGGTCGACCTGACCGAGACCGCCAGGAAGCTGATCGTGCTCCGCGACGCCGTCCCCGGAGCCTTCGAGACGGCCAAGAACGACTACCTCGCCGAGATCGACGCCCGCGCACCCCAGATCGAGCAGGTCTTCTCCGACACTCTCAACGGGGGGTTCCGCGGGATCTACCTGTCCACGATGGCGGCGTCCCTGCTGGCCGGAGTCCTCCTGCTCCTGTATCCGCGCCGCCGAAGGACGTCCCCAGGGGAAACGGAGCCGACAGAGCCGGAGCGTGAGACCATTCCAGCATGAGGCGAGCCGGGATCGTCCTGTTCGACGGCGTCGAGGAACTGGACGCGTTCGGCCCGTGGGAGGTGCTCTCCTTCTGGTGCCGGCAGTTCCCGCAGGACGGCTGGGAGGTCGCCCTGTGCGCCCTCTCAGGCGGTTTCGTGACCGCAGCCAAGGGAGCGGTCGTGATCCCGCACGAACTGTGGCGCGACGACCTCGACCTCGTGCTCGTCCCGGGTGGTGCCGGCACGCGTGACCTGCTGCGTCGCCCCGAGGTCCTGGAGATGCTGCGGGCCGCCCACGCCCGCGGCGCACTGGTGACGAGCGTGTGCACCGGTTCGCTGGTGCTCGCCGCAGCCGGACTCCTCGCCGGACGGCCTGCGACCACCTACCACGCCGCCTACGACGAGCTCCTGGCGCTCGCCCCGGACTGCCTCCCGGACCGGGAGTCACGCTGGGTCGACTCCGGCGAGATCGTCACGGCCGCCGGCGTCAGCGCGGGGATCGACATGGCCCTCCACCTGGTCGACCGTCTCGCCGGCACCGAGCGCGCCCGCGAGGTGCGCCGGGGCATCCAGTACGACCCCGAGCCGCCGGTCTGACGGACGGCGTCCCGGTGCAGGACGCACCGGACCCGGCCAGGTGATGCACCACCCGAACGGGTACAAGCAGCATGATCCAGGCGAGAGGAGAGCCTCATGACAGGCAGGATCGCGACAGCACAGGTGCACATCGACGCCCGCATCGAGCGCGTCTGGCGTGCGCTCACCGACCCGGCGGACGTGCGCGAGTGGATGTTCGGCACCACTCTGGAGACCGACTGGACACCCGGCAGCCCGATCAGCTGGAGCGGTGAGTACCAGGGCCGGCCGTACCGGGACAAGGGCCAGGTGATCGAGGTCGACGAGCCTCGCAGCCTGACGGTGACCCACTTCAGCCCGCTCACGGGCCTGCCGGACGAGCCCGGCAACTACCACACCGTCTCCTACGTGCTCACGGACGAGGGCGAGCGGACGCGGGTGGCGATCACCCAGGACAACAACACGACCCACGAGCAGGTCGACCACTCGCGCGCCAACTGGCAGCAGGCGCTGAAGGCCCTCAAGGCGCACGTCGAGGCCGGTCCAACGCCGGCCTGAGCGCTCAGAACAGGGCGCTCATCAGGTCTCGGCGGGCCTTGAGCACCGCGGGATCGTCGGGCGCAACCGTCTCGAACAGCTCCAGCAGCCGCAGTCGAGCGGCGTCCCGGACCTCGCCGGTGTTGTCGCGGACGATCCCGATGACGCGTGCGAACGCCTCGGCGAGCTGTCCGCGCGTCAGCAGGACGTCAGCCGCGGCCAACTGGGCGTCACGGTCCTCCGGACGGGCATCAGCCGCCCTCAGCACCGCCTCGGGATCGCCGAGCTTGGTCACCCGGGCCAGCAGCGCGGCCTGCGCGCGACCGGCCCGCGCTTCGGTGTCCCCCGGTGTCGTGTTCAGCAGCTTGTCGAACTCGGCGACGGCCCGGTCGAAGTCGCCGGCAGCCAGCGCCTCGTCCGCCGCCGCGTAGCGCGGGTCGGGGCCGGCGCTGGCGTCCACGCTCACCGGCTGGGCGCGCCCGGTGATCCCGTTCGCAGCCGCGACCTGCAGCAGTTGGTCGAGGAAGGCCCGAGCCTCCTCCTTGCTCCGCGTCCCCTGCCACAGCGGCGCCAGCTGTCCGGCGATCACGGCGATCACGGCCGGCACGGCCTGGATCCCGAACGCGGCGGCGATCTGCGGCTCGGCGTCCACGTTCACCCGGGCGAGCAGGTAGGCGCCGCCGGCCGCGTTCGCCAGTTCCTCGAGGGCGGTCGACAGCTCGGCCGCGTTGGCCCGCGGAGAGTTGAGCTCGAGCACGACGGGGAACTTCGCCGACTGCGCGAGCAGCGCCTCCAGGCCGGCAGCGTCCACGTCGGTGACGTAGGTTGCGCCGGGCGGGGGCGGCGGGGCCTTCGCGGCAGCGACGATCCCCGAGAGATCCATGGCGCGGGACGGGTTGAAGCCTGCAGGTGTCACGAGAGTGCATTCTGCCAGCGCTGTGGTAACCGGTCGAATGTCGCACTCCCGCCGCGGCCGGTCAGCGGGCATGATGACTCCATGGTTCACGAACGCGCCGGCCAGCTCGCCCAACCCTCCGACCTGATCGACGTCGATGCCGTCATCGGCGCCTACTACGACCTGGTCCCCGATCCGGACAACCCCGACCAGCAGGTCGTCTTCGGCACGTCCGGCCACCGCGGCTCGAGCCTGGACGTCGCCTTCAACGACGCCCACATCGCCGCCACGACCCAGGCGATCGTCGAGTACCGCGCCGCGCAGGGCGTGACCGGACCGTTGTACATCGGCAAGGACACCCACGCCCTGTCCGGCCCCGCGTGGCGGACGGCGATCGAGGTGCTGCACGCCCACGGCGTGGACATCCGGGCCGAGCGGGACGAGGACTACACCCCGACCCCGTCGGTGTCGCGGGCGATCATCGTCCACAACAAGACCCACGACGGGCCGCGCGCGGACGGCATCGTTGTCACGCCGTCCCACAACCCGCCCCGGGACGGCGGCTTCAAGTACAACCCGCCGCACGGCGGACCGGCCGACACCGACGCGACGGGCTGGATCGCGGCCCGGGCCAACGAGTTGCTGCGCACCCCCGGCGCGATCCCCCGCACGCCGTACGAGCGGGCCGCGTCCGACGTGACGCGCTTCGACTACCTCGGCGCCTACTGCGACGACCTGACCAACGCCATCGACCTGGCCGCCATCGCCGGCTCGGGCGTCCGGATCGGAGCCGATCCGCTGGGCGGCGCGTCCGTCCAGTACTGGGGCTACATCGGCGAGCGGCTCGGCATCGACCTGACGGTGATCAACCCCGAGGTGGATCCCGCGTGGCCCTTCATGACCCTGGACTGGGACGGCAAGATCCGCATGGACTGCTCCTCGCCCTACGCGATGGCCGGCCTGATCGCCAACCGTGACCGGTTCGACATCTCCACCGGCAACGACGCGGACTCCGACCGCCACGGCATCGTCACCCCCGACGCCGGGCTGATGAACCCCAACGCCTACCTCGCGGTCGCGATCGGGTACCTGTACGCCCACCGTCCCAACTGGCGCCCGGACGCCGGCGTCGGCAAGACCCTGGTGTCGTCCTCGCTGATCGACAAGGTGGCCGCCGACCTGGGCCGCAAGCTCGTCGAGGTGCCGGTCGGGTTCAAGTGGTTCGTCCCCGGGCTGGTCAGCGGCGACCTCGGCTTCGGCGGCGAGGAGTCCGCCGGGGCCTCCTTCCTCGCCCGCGACGGGTCGACCTGGACCACCGACAAGGACGGCATCCTGCTGGCCCTGCTCGCGTCCGAGATCACGGCCGTGACCGGCAAGAGCCCCTCGCAGCTGTATGCGGAACTCGAAGCACGCTTCGGAGCCTCCAGCTACGCCCGGGTGGACGCGCCGGCGAACCGCGAGCAGAAGGCCAAGCTGGCCCGGCTGAGCGCGTCCGACGTGACGGCGACCGAGCTGGCCGGCGAGCCGATCACCGCCATCCTCACCCACGCACCGGGCAACGGGGCCGCGATCGGAGGCCTCAAGGTCACCACCGAATCGGCGTGGTTCGCGGCCCGTCCCTCGGGCACGGAGAACGTCTACAAGATCTACGCCGAATCGCTCAAGGGTGCAGCACACCTGGCCCAGGTCCAGGACGAGGCCAAGCAGGTGGTCGACGCAGTCCTGGCATGAGCGGCGGGAATAGGGTATTGCCCATGAGTGACGACCTTTTCATCTGCATCGACCACGTCGGCTACGCCGTCCCCAACCTCGACGACGCCATCAAGCTGCACACCGAGGTGCTCGGCTGGCGCGTCCTGCACCGCGAGATCAACGCCGAGCAGGGCGTCGAGGAGGCGATGCTCGGCACGGGTGACCAGAAGCCCGAGAACGCCCAGGTCCAGCTGCTCGCCCCGCTGGACGAGAACAGCACCATCGCCAAGTGGATCGAGCGCAACGGCGGCAAGGGTGGCATCCAGCAGGTCTGCTACCGCGTCGCGGACCTGGACGCCGTCTGCGCGACCCTGCGCGAGCGCGGCATGCGGCTGCTCTACGACACCCCGAAGATCGGCACGGGCGGGTCGCGGATCAACTTCGCCCACCCGAAGGACGCCGGCGGGATCCTGCTGGAGATTGTACAGCCGGCCGCTCACTGAGCGGGCGGGATCCACGTCCGCGCGGGCGACCGGGCGGTAGCATTCTGCGCGAGGAAAGGGAGATGACGGTGACCTACGACGACACCTCGGGTCTGGACCTGTTCGACGAGAACGCGAGCGCTGTGGGGAACTTCCCGCAGGCGCTGCGCGGGTACGACAAGGGCGCGGTCGACGCGTACGTGCGTGACGTCGAGGCCCAGCTCTCGCGCGCCAAGGCCCAGCTGCGAGCCCAGCAGAAGCAGCTCGCGACCGCCGCGGCCAAGTCCGACGACACCGACCTCTCCAAGCTGGGAGCCCACGCGCGCGGAATGCTCCGCTCCGCCGAGGCCCAGGCCAACGAGTTGCTGATCTCGGCCCAGAACAAGGCCAAGGCGATCATCGCCGACGCCGAGTCCGAAGCCGCACGGAAGCACGAGGAGGCCCAGGCCGCGGTCGAGGCGAACCGGGTCGCGTCCGCCGACAACCTCGCCGAGCTGCGCAAGCAGCTGGCCGACCAGAACGCGGCCGACCTGCAGGGCGTGAAGGACCAGGCGGCGTTCGTCCGCGAGGCCGCAGCACGCGAGGCGTCCCAGATCGTCGAGGAGGCCAAGGCGCAGGCCCGGCTCATCGCCGAGCAGAACGCGACCGAGTGCCAGGCCAGGGTCGCCGAGGCCGAACGCGTTGCGGCCGAGCACAAGGCCGAGCTGTTGCGTCAGAAGGAGGCCGACCTGGCCGCGCTGAAGCAGTCCCAGGACGAGGCGGCCAGCACGCTGACCGCGTTGGTCGAGGAGTCGCGCAAGCGTGCCGAGGAGTTCCGTGCTCAGCTCGAGTCCGAGACCGAGACCTGGGAGCAGCGCCGCGCGGCCGTCCAGGCCGAGGCGGACGAGATCAGGGCGAGCGCGACCGCCGAGGCGGAAGCCGTGTTGAAGGGCGCCAGGGTCGAGGCCAAGAACATCCACGCCGAGGGCATCCGGGTGGCCGAGGAGCGCAAGGCGAAGCTCGAGGCGAAGGTCGACCTGCTCTCCGGCAGGCACAAGGCGATCCTCGCGCAGCTGAGCGAGCTGTCCAGCTTGGCCGGCAAGAGCGTCGCCGAGTACGCCGACGAGGACGAGCCGACCGCCGAAGCCGCCGAGGCCGCGTCACCGGCGTCCGCCCCCTCGCCCGCGTCGCCGAAGTCGCCCGATTCCGCGGAGCAGGCGGACACCCTGCCCACCGGTGAGGAGACCGTCGCCCTGACCGGCGCTCCGGTCGAAGGCCGCAAGAACTGAACGACATGGCCGGCAGCAACCCGGACGCGGTGGAGCCGCCGCGTCCGGTTTCGGCCACCCCGGACGCCGGCATCGATCCGGCGACCCAGGCCGCCGTCAGCCGCAACTGGTTGCGGCGGTGGCGCCGCATCACCCAGCCCACTCCCCCGGACGTCGACCAGGGACGCGGGCGCGGCGGGGACACGCGGGTGTCGCTGCTCGACCGGAATCCGCTCCAGATCGGCTTCTTCCTCACGATCGGGGCGATGGCTGCGTACGGGCTGGTCACCGCGGTGTTCACCCTGCGCAGCATCCTCGTGCTCGTGCTGTTGTCGATGGCCATCGCGCTCGGCCTGAACCCTGCGGTCTCCTGGTTGCATCACCGCGGTGTCCGCCGCGGCTTCGCCGTGCTGATGGTCGCCCTGGGGCTCATCCTTCTGCTGGTCCTCGGCGGGTGGGCCCTGGTCCCGGTGGTCAGCGAGCAGGTCAACAAGCTGATGCTGCAGGCGCCGGACTACCTGCAGAACCTGCGCAACAACCCGCAGATCGCCGCGCTGGACGCCCAGTTCGGCGTGATCGACAAGGCGGTCTCCTACCTGACCAGCGGCGACCTCATCAGCGGGCTGTTCGGCGGCCTGGTCGGCGCGGGCCAGGCGGTCGCCGGAGTGGTGTTCTCCGTCATCATCACGATCGTCCTGACGCTCTACTTCCTCACGACACTGCCGAGCATCAAGGAAGTGATCTACCAGCTGGCACCCGCCTCCCGCCGTCCCCGGGTGCGCTACCTAGCCAACGAGATGTTCAAGCGGGTCGGCGGCTACGTCTCCGGACTGTTCACGGTCGTGCTGATCGCGATGAGCGTCGCCTTCCTCTTCCTGAACCTGGTCGGGCTCGGCCAGTACTCCCTCGCCCTCGCCGTCGTCGTCGGCATGTTCGAGTTCGTTCCCGTGGTCGGGACGACGATCTCGATGGTCATCGTGTCGATCGTCGCCTTCGCGTTCTCGACGACGCAGGGCTTCGTGACCCTCGCGTTCTTCCTGGTCTACCAGCAGGTCGACGCCTACTTCATCCAGCCCCGCGTGTTCTCGCGCTCCGTCCAGATCCCGGCCGTCCTGGTGATGCTGGCTGCGACGTCCGGTGCGCTGCTCCTGGGCCTGATCGGCGCCATCCTGGCCATCCCGCTGACCGCGGCCTTGATGCTGCTCTACCGCGAGGTGCTCGTCCCGCACCTGGACCGCACCTGAGACACGCCTGCTGGATCCGCGCAACAACTAGAAGAGGCGGTCCTCGGCGTTGTCCAGCCCGCGCAGCAGGTCGTAGTCGACGAGCAGGCAGTCGATGCCCCGCGTCCCGGCGAGCGTGCGGGCCTGGGGCTTGATCTGCTGGGCGGCGAACACCCCGCGCACCGGACGCATCGCCGGGTCCGCGTTCATCAACGTCAGGTAGCGGGTGAGCTGTTCCACCCCGTCGATCTCGCCGCGACGCTTCACCTCCACGGCGACGTAGCCGCCGGTGTGGTCGCGGAACAGCAGGTCGACGGGCCCGATCGGGGTCAGGTACTCGCGCGTGACGAGCGTCCAGCCGTCCCCGAAGGTGGACGGGTTCTCTGCGAGGAGGACCTGCAGGTGGGCCTCCACCCCGTCCTTCTGCAGACCCGGGTCTAGTCCGAGTTCATGGGACGAGTCGTGGACGATCTCCTCGATCGCGATGGTGAGGGTGTCGCCGTCGTTGTTGCGGACCTCCCACACCTCGCTCAGTTCGGAGCCGTCCTCCGGCACGGTGACGCTGACCCGGCAGGGAGCGCTCATCCAGTTCAACGGTTTGTACGCCCGGTCGTCGGCGTGGACGGAGACCGACCCGTCCGCCTTCACCATGATCAGCCGGGACGCCATCGGGAGGTGGGCACTGAGCCGACCGGCGTAGTCGACCTGGCAGCGGGCGATCATCAGGCGCACCCGGACAACCTACGCCACGGGCGCGCCGGTTTGCCCACGCGCCCGTCCCTGGCGTAGGACAGACCCATGCCGAAACGTCCCTCGAAGCACCTGCGCGCGCCGCGTCCGCTCAGCGCGGGCGCGTTCGCCCACCTCGAGGTGAAGGCCGACGGCGAGTGGATGGTGCAGCCGATGACAGCCGACGCTGCGACGAAGACCTACGCCTGCCCTGGGTGCAACCGCACGTTCGGTCCCGCCGTCGCGCACGTCGTCGCCTGGCCGAGGGTGGCGGGCATCGGGTCCACCTCTGCCGTCGAGGACCGACGGCACTGGCACACGGCGTGCTGGGCACGGAGGTCATGATGGCTGCTGGGCTCAGCTTCGAGGTCATCGGTGAGGGACGTCCGGCCTTCGCCTTCCTGCACGGGCTGTTCGGGCGCGGGCGCAACTGGACGCAGGTGGCCAAGGGACTGGCTGCGCTCGGGTGGGCGAGCGTCCTTTTCGACCTGCCCAACCACGGCGCGAGCGCGTGGACCGAGCACTTCAGCTATCCGGAGGCCGCCGGGCTCGTGGCGGCCGAGATCGAAGCCCGCCTCGGCCCGGACGCCGGCATCACGCTCGCCGGCCACTCGATGGGCGGCAAGGTCGCGATGCTCACCGCGCTCGCCCACCCCCGGCTCGTGGCCGGGCTCGCGGTGATCGACATCTCGCCGACCCGGTCGGAGCAGGTCAGTGGGTTCGCGACCTACTTCGAGGCGATGGACGCCCTCGACCTGGCGTCCCTTGCCAACCGGGCGCAGGCCGATCAGGAGCTGGCGACCCGGATCCCCGATCGGGGTGTCCGCGGCTTCCTGCTCACCAACCTGCGCCCGGACGGCGGCTGGCACTGGCAGCCGAACCTCCGCCTCCTGGAGCACGAACTCGACCGGATCAGCGAGTGGCCCGACCCCGGGCAGGTCAGCTACCCCGGCCCCACCTCGTGGATCGTCGGGGAGAACTCCCCCTACTACCGGCCCGACGACCTTGAGCTCATGCGGCGGCTCTTCCCGCAGGTGCGCACGGTCGTTGTGCCGGATGCGGGCCACTGGGTCCACGCGGACAACCCCGCAGCAGTGGTGGAGGCCCTGGCTGACCTCCGGCGCACCGTCAGGACACCGTGACCGACGTGATCACCGCGGGCAGCCTGGGCTTGCCGACACCCTGGGCCTCGGAGTCGTCCGTCCCGCCGGCGGCGAGCGCCATCAGGACCTTCAGCCCTGCGGTGTCGATCGAACCGAACACGGTGTAGTTCGGATCCAGCGGGGTGTCCCCGAACACCAGGAAGAACTGGGATCCGTTCGTGCCCGTTCCCGGGCCACCGTTGGCCATCGCCAGCGTGCCGGCCGTGTACTTCTCTGCGCCGGTCACCTCGTCCGCGAACCGGTATCCGGGACCACCGCGCCCCGTCGCCGTCGGATCGCCGCACTGCAGCATCTGGAAGCCCTCCGCCGTACCCATGCGGTGGCAGGAGGTGCCGTCAAAAAACCCCTGGGTCGCCAGCGACACGAACGAGTTCACCGTGCACGGAGCCTTCGCGCGATCCAGCGTGAGGCCGATCGCCTTGCCGTTGAGCGAGAGGACCGCCGAGGCCGTGCCCGCGTTCGGGACACCGGACGACGGCGGGAGGTTCACCTTCCTGCTCGCCTCTCCGTCGGCCGTGTAGGTGCACCTGATTCCTGCGGCGGACGCGGCCGAGGACGACCCCGCCGCAGAGGAGGGTGCCTGCGCGCTGGTCGACGCGCCGGCCGAGCAGCTCGCGAGCAGGGGCAGGAGGATGGCGGCTGCGGCCGCGGCGAGCACCTTCTTCACGCTTCCACCCTCCCACACCCCGGCACCAGGAGACGCGCGCCCGCGCGTTTGACAGCGCGGTCCCCCCGGTGTTGATTGAGGGCCATGGTCAACCTCACCCGCATCTACACGCGCACCGGCGACGCCGGCACCACCCGGCTGTCCGACAACTCGGTCGCCGCGAAGACCGATGCCCGGGTGCAGGCCTACGGCCACATCGACGAGGCAAACTCGGTGCTGGGCCTGGTCACGACCCAGCCCGACCTCCGCGACGACATCGCCGACGTCCTGCGGCACATCCAGAACGAACTGTTCGACTGCGGCGCGGACCTGTCGAACCCGCTGAAGGAGACGTACGAGGTCGAGCCGTTGCGGATCATCGCCGACAACGTCGAGCGTCTCGAGGCCTGGTGTGACCAGTACTCCGAAGGGCTGCCGGCCCTGCGCTCCTTCGTCCTGCCCGGCGGGACGCAGACGGCAGCCTGGCTGCACCTGGCCCGCACCATCGTCCGTCGGGCCGAGCGGACGGCGTGGGCCGCTGCGGCGGTCTACGGGACCGGCCCGGCGACCGAGACGTCCCCCGGCGGCGTCAACGTCGAGGCCATCACCTACCTGAACCGCCTCTCGGACCTGCTGTTCATCCTCGCCCGGGTTGCCGGCCAGGAGGCCGGGGAGGTCCTGTGGGTGCCCGGCGCCGATCGGCAGCCCCCGGACGCCGCCGCTGCCCGCGAGCGGGCCAGGATCGAGGAGTCACAGGAGTCGCTCGACCGCACGGACGACGGCGCGACGGAGGAGGCCAGCGCAGAGGACGACGGCGCGGCAGAGCATGCCACAGCAGAGGGCGATGCCGCTGGGGACGACTCCGAGCAGGCTGACGCTCAGCGGTAGCGGGCCCCCGGAGGGGCCGACTCGAGCCAGCTCAACAGGCCGGTGAGCGACGCGACCGACATCGCCAGCTCCCACGAGTCCCCGTCGGTGAACTCCATCGCGAGGATCCGCTGATCGGCCAGCGTGAGGGCCTCGATCGGGTCCGGGTCGCGCTGCGCCCCCGCATGCGAGATCGAACGCGGGAAGATCACCTTGGGCCTCAGCGATGGGGAGAACACTCGGAACCATTCCAGGTTGTCCCCGGAGTAGCGCGCGACTCCCAGGGCCCACCCGGCGCCGGGAGTGGCTGTGGTGAGCCGGAGACTGCAGTCGAAGACGCCGCCGGCGCGGGAGAGCCAGCGTCGCCGTCCCGCCAGAAAGAGAACCGGCACCGCGACGACGACCAGCAGAGCCAGTGCGACCCATTCCGAGACTCCCAGGAGGTCCACCGGCGCTGACCCGTCCTACCCGGTCGTCAGTGGTTCTGGCCCTGGGCGAGCTGGGCCGCCCTCAGCTGGGCACGGGCCCGCAGGTAGTGGTGCCGCGTCTCCTCGTCGACGTCGCCGGCGTTGAGACGCTTCTGGGCGGCGGCCAGCTCGTGTTCGGCAGCCGTCACGTCGATCTCACTGGCGATCCGGGCCAGCGGGCTGAGCACGGAGACATGGTTGTCGGCAACCGAGATGAAGCCACCGTCGACGACGACGACCTCACGCTTCCCGTCGACGGTGAGGATCTCGGCCGCGCAGGGCACCAGCCCGGCGAGCAACGGCTCATGGTTGGGCAGGATGCCGATGTCGCCCTCGCTGGTGCGCGCGGTCACGCTCACCGCATTGCCCTGGAAGGCGATGCCGGCGGCTGCGACCACCTCGACCTGCAGTTGCGACACGTCAGCCCTCCTTCTGGATCCGGTCCCAGTTGGCCATCACCATATCCATGCCGCCGACGTTGAAGAATGCCTGCTCCGCCACGTGGTCGACCTCGCCGTCGCAGATCATCTTGAACGACTCGATGGTGTCGGCCAGCGGAACCGTCGAACCTTCGATGTTGGTGAACTTCGTCGCCATGTAGGTGTTCTGGCTGAGGAACTGCTGGATCCGCCGCGCGCGGGCGACGATGATCTTGTCCTCCTCGCTGAGTTCATCCACGCCGAGGATGGCGATGATGTCCTGCAGTTCCTTGTTGCGCTGCAGGATCTGCTTCACGCGGGTCGCCGTGTCGTAGTGCTCGCGTCCGATGAACTGCGGGTCCATGATCCGCGACGTGCTCGACAGCGGGTCGACCGCCGGGTAGAGACCGCGGGAGGCGATCTCACGGCTGAGTTCGGTGGTGGCGTCCAAGTGGGCGAACGTCGTGGCCGGAGCCGGGTCGGTGTAGTCGTCGGCCGGGACGTAGATGGCCTGCATCGAGGTGATCGAGTGACCACGGGTCGAGGTGATCCGCTCCTGGAGCTGGCCCATCTCGTCCGCCAGGTTCGGCTGGTAGCCCACGGCGGACGGCATCCGGCCGAGCAGCGTGGAGACCTCCGAGCCCGCCTGGGTGAACCGGAAGATGTTGTCGATGAACAGCAGCACGTCCTGGTTCTGCACGTCGCGGAAGTACTCGGCCATGGTCAGTGCGGACAGGGCGACACGCAGGCGCGTTCCCGGCGGCTCGTCCATCTGGCCGAAGACGAGGGCCGTGTCCTTCATGACGCCGGCCTCGATCATCTCCGCGATCAGGTCGTTGCCCTCACGGGTGCGCTCCCCCACGCCGGCGAACACCGAGGTGCCGCCGAAGTTGTGGGCGATGCGGTAGATCATCTCCTGGATCAGCACGGTCTTGCCGACGCCGGCGCCGCCGAACAGGCCGATCTTGCCGCCCTGGACGTACGGGGTGAGCAGGTCCAGCACCTTGATGCCGGTCTCCAGCATCTGGGTCTTGGGCTCGAGAGCGTCGAACTTCGGGGGCTCGCGGTGGATCGGCCAGCGCTCGGTGACCTCGAAGGTCGACGGGTCCTCGTTGAGGCAGTCGCCGGTGACGTTCCAGACCTTGCCCTTGGTCACGTCTCCGACGGGGACCGAGATCGGGTGGCCCGTGTCGGTCACCTTGGCGCCGCGGCGCATGCCGTCGGTGGGCTTCAGGGAGATCGCGCGGACGATGTTGTCGCCCACGTGCAGGGCGACCTCCGCGGTGATCGTCCGACGGTCGTCGCCCTCGCCGATCTCGACCAGGAGGGCGTTGTAGATGTTCGGCATCTGGTCGGCGGCGAACTCCACGTCCACGACGGGGCCGATCACCCGGGCGACGCGACCGACGCCGGTCGCGGTGCTCGCTTGCGCTGTAACGGTCATTCGAGGTCTGCCTTTGCCTAGTTCTCGTCTTTGGTGAGGTCGGCCAGTGCGCTCGCACCGCCGACGATTTCGCTGATCTCCTGGGTGATCTCGGACTGCCGGGCCTGGTTGGCCTCCCGGGTGAGCCGCTCGATCAGGGTCTGTGCGTTGTCGGTCGCGGACTTCATGGCCCGCTGCTGGCTCGCCAGCTGGGACGCGGCCGACTGCAGCAGGTAGAACCAGATCCGGCTTCGGACGTACAGCGGGAGCAGAGCGTCGAGCACGGCGTCCGGGCTCGGCTCGAACTCGTACAGCGGCAGCACCTCGTCCTCGCCGACCTGGTGGACGCCTTCGACGATCTCCAGGGGGAGCACCCGCCGCACCCGGGGCACCTGGGTCAGCATCGACTCCATCCGGGTGTAAACCGCCCAGATCTCGTCGACCCCGCCCTCGTCATAGGGCCGCAGGAAGTCCTCCACCAACTTCTCGGCGATCTCGACGGCCCGGTCGTAGGTGGGAGAGTCGGAGAAGCCCTCCCAAGCCGCGCTGGTCGACAGCCCGCGGTAGCCGTAGTACCCGATGCCCTTGCGTCCGACGACGTACCGGGTCACCTCGACGCCGGCCTCCTCGAACCGCTCGCGCACTTGCGACACGGTCTTGATGACGTTGGACGAGTAGGCCCCGTTCATGCCGCGATCGGACGTGATCAACAGGACGGCGACACGCCGCGGCTCGCCCGCAGGACTGGTGAGCGGGTGATCGGTGCGGGAGTAGGTCGCGACGGCGGAAACGGCCCGGTTCAGCTCGCGGGTGTACGGCAGCGCGCGGGCGGCCGCCTGCTGCGCCTTGATGATCCGCGAGGACGCGATCAGCTCCATCGCCCTCGTGATCTTCTTGGTCGCCATCACAGACTTGCGCCGCTGGCGCAGCTCCCGCAGGCTCGCTGGCATCGGTCAGCCCCGCTTCTTCTGGACCACGATCTGCTCGTGGTCGAGCTCGGACTCGTCGATGGCCTGGGTCTGGAGGTCCGCGGTCGCCAGCGGGTGCCCGTCGGTTGCGACGTACTGCTGCCGGAAGGCGTCCAGGGCGTCGGTGGCCGCCTTCGCGGTGTCGTCGTCGAACTTGCCGGTCTCCGCGATCGTCGTGAGCACCTTGGTGTTGTGACGCAGGTAGGCCAAGTACTCCTGCTCGAACCGCAGCACCTCCGAGACCGGGATCTCGTCGAACTTGCCGGTGGTGCCGGCCCAGACGCTGACGACCTGGTCCTCGACCGGGTAGGGGCTGTACTGGGGCTGGCGGAGCAGCTCCACCAGCCGCGCGCCACGGTCGAGCTGGCGCCGGGACGCGGCGTCCAGGTCGGAGGCGAACATGGCGAACGCCTCCATGTCGCGGTACTGGGCCAGGCCGATCTTCAGGGTGCCGGAGACGCTCTTCATCGCCTTCACCTGGGCTGCGCCGCCGACTCGGGACACGGAGATGCCCACGTCGATGGCCGGACGCTGGTTGGCGTTGAACAGGTCGGACTGCAGGAAGATCTGGCCGTCGGTGATCGAGATCACGTTGGTCGGGATGTACGCCGAGACGTCGTTGGCCTTGGTCTCGATGATCGGCAGACCGGTCATCGAACCCGCGCCGAGTTCGTCGGAGAGCTTCGCGCAGCGCTCCAGCAGGCGGGAGTGGAGGTAGAACACGTCGCCGGGGTAGGCCTCGCGGCCCGGCGGACGGCGCAGCAGCAGCGACATCGACCGGTAGGCCTCTGCCTGCTTGGTCAGGTCGTCGAACACGATCAGCACGTGCTTGCCGCCGTACATCCAGTGCTGGCCGATCGCCGATCCGGTGTAGGGGGCGATGTACTTGAAGCCGGCCGGGTCGGACGCGGGCGCGTGGACGATGGTCGTGTAGTCCATCGCCCCGGCCTCCTCCAGGGTGGTGTGCAGGGCCGCGATGGTTGAGCCCTTTTGGCCGATCGCGACGTAGATGCAGCGCACCTGCTTGGTCGGATCGCCGGTGGCCCAGGCCGCCTTCTGGTTGATGATCGTGTCGACGGCGATGGCGGTCTTGCCGGTCTTGCGGTCGCCGATGATCAGCTGCCGCTGGCCACGGCCGATCGGGGTCATCGAGTCGATGGCCTTGATTCCGGTCTGCAGCGGCTCGTTCACGCTCTGGCGGTCCATCACGCCCGCGGCCTGGAGTTCGAGCTCACGGCGCTCCGGAACGTCGGTCAACTCGCCGCGACCGTCGATCGGATTGCCCATGGCGTCCACGACCCGGCCCAGGTAGCCGTCCCCGACCGGGACGGACAGCACCTCGCCGGTGCGGCGGACGATCGAGCCCTCCTCGATGCCCTCGGAGTCACCGAGGACGACGACGCCGATCTCGCGGACGTCCAGGTTGAGCGCGATGCCCAGCGTGCCGTTCTCGAACTTCAGCAGCTCGTTCGCCATCGCGGACGGGAGTCCCTCCACCCGGGCGATGCCGTCGCCCGAGGTGGCGACGGTGCCGACCTCGTCGCGGCTCGCGCCGTCGGGGTTGAAGTTCTCGACGAACTTGTCCAGGGCTACCCGGATCTCCTCCGGGGTGATGGTCAGCTCGGCCATGCGTTCACCTTCTGCTTTCGGTCAATTCGTGGTCAGTTGTTGACGGGCTGCGGTGAGCCGGCCGGCAACGGTGCCCTCGATCACTTCGTCGCCGACACGTACCCGGGCACCTCCGAGGACGGACGGGTCCACCAGCACCTGGAGGGTGAGCTGGCGGTTGAGCTTCTCGCTCAGCACAGCCATCAGGCGGCTCTTCTGCTCCTCGTCCAGCGGCCGGGCGACGGTCACGACGGCCACCTGCCGCTGTCGGGTGGCCGCGGCGAGCCGCAGGTAGCCCTCGACGGTGAGCTCGAACGACCGGGACGTCGCCGACAGCGCGCGCCGGGCGAGCTGCACGGTGATCGGGTCGGCCCTGCCGTCCAGCAGGTCGTCGACCAGCTGCTGGCGTACCGCCACCGGGGCGTTGCGGTCGTCCAGGGCCTGCCGAAGCGCCTGGTCGGAGACGACCACCCGGGAGAACCGGAACAGCTCGTCCTCCACCGCGCCCAGCCGACCGGCCGCGTGGGCGGTCGCGAAGAGCGTCCGCAGGCCCTGCCGATCGAGCGCAGCGGCCATCCGGCCACCCGTACCCCAGCGCAGGGCGGCCGCCTCGCCGACCACCTTCACCGCCGGGGCGGAGATCCGGGGGCCGAACACGGCCTCGGCCATCCCGCGTCGGCGCGAATCCTGGCTGGTCGGGTCGGCCAGCGTGTTCCGCAGGACCGGCTGCTCACCGAGGAGGTCGGCCACGGCGAACAACTCCGCGGCCAGCTCGACGCTGGGTGCCGTGGAGTCGGTCACCGCGTCCAGTTCGGACTGCCGGGCCTCGGTGGCTGCGTTCATGCCGACTCCTCGCAGGGCTGTTCAGTGGAGCGCGGCCGGGGACCGGAAGCCTGTGCGGTGCTCATGCCTGCTCCACCGGCGCCGCCTCGAGTTCGGCGAGGAAGCGGTCGACGGTCCGCTTGGCGAAGTCGGCGTCGGCGAGCGACTCGCCCACGATCCGGCCGGCCAACTCGGTGGCCAGGCCGCCGATCTCCCCGCGGAGCTGCGCGACCACCTGCGCGCGCTCGGCCTCGAGCTGCGCCTTGGCGTTCGCGACGATCCGGTCGGCGTCGGCCTGCGCCTGGGCGCGGATCTCGGCAGCCGTTGTGGCCGCCTGCGCCTTCGCGTCCTCGCGGATCCGGGCCGCCTCGCCACGGGCGTCCGCGAGCTGTGCCTGGTACGTGGCCAGTGCCTGCGCCGCCTCGGCCTGAGCCGCCTCAGCCTTCTCGATACCGCCCGCGATCCGGGCCGTCCGCTCCTCGTAGGTCGCCTCGAAGGCCGGGACGACCTTCTTCCAGACGACCACGAAGATGATCACGAACAGGATGAAGCCGACGATCAGCTCTTCGGGATGCTCTGGCAGCAGCGGACCGAAGTCGATGCCGTCCAAAACGATCATGGATCAGGCCTCAGCTCAGGGCGAAGGCGAGGGCGATGCCGATGATGGCCAGCGCCTCGACGACGGCGAAGCCGATCCACGCGGTGCTGAGCATCGCGCCGCGGGCCTCGGGCTGGCGGGCCGTGCCCTGGATGACGGCGGCGAAGACCAGCGCGACGCCGATGCCGGGGCCGATGGTCGCCAGGCCGTAGCCGACCATGTTCAGCGAGCCGCTGATGTCAAGAATCGGAAGCATGTCGGTTCCTTTCGGGGATTACCTGTTCGGTCAGTGTTCCTCGGCCAGGGCCGAGGAGACATATTGGGCGGTGAGGACGGTGAAGATGTACGCCTGCAGGACGCCGACGAACAATTCCAGGGCGAAGATCGCGAAGCTGAACACCAACGACAGGCCACCGGCACCGTTCAGCAGCCAGACGGGCATGCCGTTGCCGGACTCGGTCGTGGTCAGCAGCAGTGTCCCGCCGACGACGAACACGAGCACCACCAGGTGGCCGGCGAAGAGGTTGGCGAACAGACGGAGGGCGAGCGTGACGGGGCGGACGATGAAGTTCGAAAGGAACTCGAGCGGGATGATGAGGATCCACATCGCCACCGGCACACCGGCGGGCAGGACGCTCTTCTTCAGGTAGGGGAAGAACCCGGACTTGGCGATGCCCACGCCGTTGTAGACGACGAACGTGAGGATGGCGAGGATCCAGGGGAATCCGATCTTGGAGAAGGTCGGGAACATGAACAGGAAGAACTCGCCGAAGAGGTTGTTGACCAGGATGAAGCTGAACAGGGCGACCAGGTAGGGCAGGAAGCGCCGGTAGTCGTGACCCAGCATGTCCCGGGCGATCCCGTTGCGGATGATGTTGTACATCCACTCACCGGCGAACTGTCGCTTGCCGGGCACCACCTTCTGCGCGTGCGCCACCCACAGCCAGAACGCGATGACGATGGCCGCGCCGATGATCGCCTGCAGGATCTGGTTGTTCGCCCAGCCGGGCGCGCCGTCCCACAGCGGACGGGAACAGAAGCTGAAGACCCCCGGAGGGAACGACTCATGCTCCGTGCTGCAGACCGCCGCCCAGTCCAGGGGGATCAACAGGCTGTTCAGGCCCGACATCTGACCTCCTTCATCGGACAGATCATGTCGTACGTCCGTAACGTGCGATGACCATGTAAACACCTGCCGCGGCGCCGACAACAATGCCGACCGGGAACATCCAGGAAGTGTGCAGCCACTGGTCGAGCAACCAGCCTCCACCACCGTAAAAGAGCGGCCCGGCGATCAGCATGCTCAGCACCCGGTAGCCGTCCCCGGGACCACTGTGCTCAGCCATCTTGGCGCCCACCCTAGCAGGCGCCCGCCGTGGGTGGCGCGGCGCTGTTGTGCTAGTCGAACACCGGTACCCGGAGCCTGGTGAAGGTCCAGATCTCGGCGGCGAGCCAACCCGCGACCACCACGATCATCGTCGGCACCAGCGCCGCGGACCCGGGCCCGGACGCGAACGGCTGGACGAGCAGGAGGATGGCGGCCAGGCCGGCAGCCCGGACCGCGTAGGACGCGAGCGAGGCCACCATCACCACGATCGCCTCCGCCTGCGCCGTCAGGACCTGGACGAGCTGCCCGAGGGCGAAGAACCCGACGACCGTCGCGCCTCCCGCTGCCGTCCAGGGCAGCGACGCAGGACCGAGCCCGACCCAGAATCCGATGAAGCACGCGAGCCACGCCCCTCCCCCGCCGACGGCGCCGCCCGCGAGGAGCCGGAGCGCCCGGGCGCGGTCGGGTGAGTCAGCCATGGCCGACCCCGCTGGTGTTCGGCCGGCGGCCCCAGGTGAGGATGGCGGCGACGACCAGGCCGCCCACGGTCGCCGAGACCGTCCATACCGACGGGGCGAAGCCGATCAGGACGAGACCGAACGCGATCACGGCCGACCACAGCCACAGCAGGGCCACCGCTCCGCTGTGCGAATGGCCGAGGTTCAGCATGCGGTGGTGCAGGTGCTGCTTGTCGGCCTCGAACCACAGCTTTCCGGCGAGCGTCCTGCGGACGTAGGCCAGGACCAGGTCGAACATCGGCAGCGCCATCGCGGCGATCGGCAGCAGCAGCGGCAGGTAGGCCCCGATCGCCCCCGCGCCGAGCCGGTCCAGCGTGGACGGGTCGATCTGGCCGGTGAGGCTGATCACGGACGTCGCCAGGAGGAAGCCCAGCAACATCGAGCCCGAGTCGCCCATGAACATCCGCGCCGGGTGGATGTTGTACGGCAGGAAGCCCAGGCAGATGCCGACGGTCGCGACCGTGATCAGGCTGGACGTGGTGGCCCGCACGAGCTCCTGCTCGTAGGACAGCCAGTAGGCGTAGATGAAGAACGCGCTGGCGCCGATCGCAACGACGCCGGCGGCGAGTCCATCCAGCCCGTCGATGAGGTTGATCGCGTTGACGGCGACGAAGATGCCGATCAGGGTGACCACGATCGAGCTGCCGTCGTCGAGGGAGATGATCCGGTCCGGCAGCGGGATCCAGTAGACCTTCACGCCGTTGAGGACGGCCACGCTCGCAGCCAGCAACTGGCCGGCGATCTTGGCGAGTGCGTTGAGCTCGAACATGTCGTCCAGGACGCCGACGGCGCAGATCAGGCCACCGGCGAGAAGGACGGCGCGGGCATCGTGGTTCACCAGGGGGAACCCGCCGAGCCACGGAAGGGTGCCGGCGAGCAGCAGGGCCGCGGTCAGGCCGCACCACATGGAGATCCCGCCGAAGTACGGGATCGGGCGGGTGTGCACGTCCCGGTCGCGGACCATCGCCACCGCGTTGTAGCGGAACGCGAGGCGCCGCGCGAGCCCGCTGAGCAGGTAGGTGACCGCTGCGGCCACCAGGAGCACCAGCAGGTAGACCCGCATGCTCAGCCCTCGGCCAGGGACGGCAGGTGCTCGGCGAGCTGGGCGCGGGTGAGCACACCCTCCCGCAGGATCCGGGGCTCGTTCCCGGTCAGGTCGACGATGGTGCTCGGCACGTTGGCGCCCGCCGGGCCGCCGTCGAGGTAGACCGACACCGACTTCTTCAGCTGGGCGGTCGCCTCCTCGATCGTGGTCGCGGCCGGCTCCCCGGAGACGTTGGCGCTGCTGACGGCGAGAGGACCGGTCGCACGCAGCAGCTCCCGGGTGAAGTCGTGGTCGGGGATCCGGACGGCGATGGTGCCGCCCCGCTCGCCCAGGTCGATCCGCAAGCTCGCCTGAGCGTTGACCACCACCGTCAGCGCCCCAGGCCAGAACGCGGCCGCAAGGGCTTCGAGATCGGGACCCACCTCGTCGGCGAGCGTGCGCAGGGCATAGGTGTCGGCGATCAGCACGGGCGGCGGCATGTCGCGTCCGCGCTGCTTGGCGTGCAGCAGCCGTTGCACCGCGTCGGCGTCGAAGGCGTCCGCAGCGATGCCGTAGACGGTGTCGGTCGGCAACACGATGCACTCGCCCGCACGGATCGCGGCGACCGCCGCGTCGATCGCGGCGTCCGGCTCGCTACGGGTGTCGATGGTGCGCGGCATGGGCTTCATCCTGCCAGCTTGCCCGCCCGGGTGGCGGTGACGTACCGCGGACGGTCGTTCAGGTCGCGCCGGTCGGCGACGGAGGCGAAGGCACCCGTGCCCACGAACACCTCCACGACGGCATCCGACTGCACCTCGGCGTGCTCCGCGCACACCCATCCGCCCGGACGCAGCAGGCGCGAAGCCACCCGCGCGACGACGCGAAGGGCGTCCAGGCCGTCGGGGCCGGAGAACAGCGCGAGGTCGGGCTCGTGCTCGCGGACGTCGGCCGCCACGTACTCCCACGCGTCCAGCGGGATGTACGGGGGGTTCGCGATGACGAGGTCGACGTGGCCGTCCAGCTCGGGAAATGAATCGGCCATGTCTCCCTCGACGAGCTGGACGCCCGTGCCGGCCAGATTGGCGCGCGCCGCGCGGCACGCCTCCGCGGACAGCTCGACCGCGTACTGCCGTCCGCCGGGCAGCTCGGCGGCGATGGCGGCCGAGATGGCCCCGCTGCCGGCGCACAGCTCGACGATCACCGGGCTCTCAAGGCTCCGGAGCCGGTCGATGGCCCAGCCGGTCATGACCTCCGTCTCGGGTCGAGGGATGAACACGCCGGGGCCGACCGCGACGGACACCGTCCGGAACCAGGCCCGTCCGGTGAGGTACTGGACGGGTACGCCGCCCGCCCGGCGTTCGACGAGGGCGCCGAAGGCGGCCGCCACGTCGTCGGGGACGTCGGAGAGGACGGCCAGTCCGGACGGCTCCACGCCCGCGGCGTGGGCGAGCAACGTCCGTGCCTCTGCGGCGGACCCCAGCGTCCCGGTTGCTCCGGCGAGCAGCGCTGCGGGGCTGGTCATCCGGCCGAGCCGCCCAGCCGCTCGGCGAGGTCGGCGGCCTGGAGTGCGGAGATCACAGCCGACAGGTCGCCGGCGAGGACCTGGTCGAGGTTGTAGGCCTTGAAGCCGATCCGGTGGTCGGCGATCCGGTTCTCGGGGAAGTTGTAGGTGCGGATCCGCTCCGACCGGTCGACCGTGCGCACCTGCGACCTGCGGGCGGCCGACGCTGCGCTGGCAGCCTCCTCTTCGGCGCGGGCCACCAGCCGGGCCCGCAGCATCCGCATGGCCGACTCCTTGTTCTGCAACTGCGAGCGCTCGTTCTGGCAGGAGACGACGATGCCGGTCGGCAGATGGGTGATCCGGACGGCGGAGTCGGTGGTGTTGACGCCCTGGCCGCCCGGCCCGGACGAACGGAACACGTCGACGCGCAGGTCGTCGTCGCGGATCTCCACCTCGGCCGCCTCCACGTCCGGCATCACCAGGACGCCGGCGGCCGAGGTGTGGATGCGTCCCTGGGTTTCGGTGACCGGCACGCGCTGGACGCGATGGACGCCGCCCTCGAACTTCAGCACGCCGTAGGGCGCGTTCTCGGGGTCGGGCGCGCCGGTCGCCTTCACAGCGAGGGTGATCGACTTGTAGCCCCCGAGGTCGGTCTCCTGGGAGTCGAGCACCTCGACCTTCCAGCCGCGGACCTCCGCGTACCGGCTGTACATCCGGAACAGGTCGCCGGCGAACAGGGCCGACTCCTCGCCGCCCTCGCCGGACTTGATCTCGATCAGGGCGTCGGCTGAGTCGTTGGGGTCCCGCGGGGCGAGCAGCTGGGCCAGCCGCTCCTCGATCTCGGCCAGTTGGGTCGTGAGCGCGTCCACCTCCTCGCCGAAGGAGGGGTCCTCCTCGGCCAGTTCGCGGGCCGCGCCGAGGTCGGAGGTGAGCTGCTCGTGCGCCGCGAGGTTCTTCACGATCGGGGTGAGCTCGGCGTAGCGCCTCCCGACGCGCCGGGAGGCGGCGATGTCGGCGTGGATGGCCGGGTCCGCCAACTGCTGCTCGAGCGCGGCGAACTCCTCACGCAGCCCGGCTGCGGCTTCGAACATCCCAATCCTTCCTGCCCGGACGACAAACGCCGGGTGCCAGGACTGGCCTGGCACCCGGCGTCGATCGAGCTACTTGGACTTCGCAGCCTGGGTCTTGGCGTAGCGCTTCTCGAAGCGGGCGACGCGGCCGCCGGTGTCGAGGATCTTCTGCTTGCCCGTGTAGAACGGGTGGCAGGCCGCACAGACCTCGGCGTGGATCACGCCGTTCTTCGCCGTGCTGCGAGTGGTGAACGTGTTGCCGCAGGTGCAGGTCACCTGGGTCTCCACGTACTCGGGGTGGATACCGGGCTTCATGGTTTCTCCTTAACGGGGGCCGGGTCGCCGGGATGGTGGGGCTGGATTGACCCCGTGGCGTGAACCGGAACCGACCCACCATTTTGCCCGATCACACCGCGGTAACCAAACCGGGGTGATCCGTGCCGTCGGGAGCGATGTCCGGCGCCAGCCAGTCCAGGGCGACCGCAGCCGTCCACGACTGGTTCCGCGAGCCCAGGGGCTCGGCGGTCATGGGGTCGTAGTACTCACCGAAGGAGGGGTCCTCCAGTTGGGCCAGCGCCTCCGCCCGGAGCCGGGCGAAAAGGTCGTGGTTGCCGCCGCGGTCGATCTGCACGGCCAGGAACCAGGTCAGCACGGGCCAGGTCGGGCCACGCCAGTACCGTCGCGGCTGGAAGGCGTCGGAGGTCGGCGACGTCGAGCAGGGGACGCGGAACGCGAGGCCGTCGGCCGCCAGCCAGTCCGGTCCGTCGAGCAGCGCCTCCTGCGCCCTGCGCACGGCGGGGTCGCTGCTGCTGAGCAGCGGAGCGAAGCCCGAGACACACGGGGAGCCGAGCCACTCCCCCGCGCGCAGGTCCCGGTCGCGCGCCAGGCCGGTGCCCGGATCGATCGTCGCGTCCACCGCCGCCCGGGTGCCGTCCGCCCAGGCGCGGAGCACGCGCGCGTCGTCGGTCCGGCCGAGCTCGTCTGCGATCGCGGCGAGGTCGTCGTCCGCAACGGCGAGGACGGCGGACGCGAACACGTCCTTGACCTGGAAGTCGCACGACGAGGCGGCCTCGTCGTCGCGGTAACCGACGTCGGCCAACTGCTGCACCAGCCAGAGGTAGCGGCGGTACTCCAGCTCCGTCGGGCGCTCGGACGGGTCGGCGACGCGGGTGTCCGTGCGGGTGAACGGAGCGAGCTCGCCGGGGTCGACCCGGGAGTAGGGGACGTCGAACCGCGGCGAGTTGTCCATCCCCGATTCCCAGCCGTGATGAATCGTGATCAGGCCCGATCCGTGCTCCGCACGGACCTCGTGCAGCCAGCGGTGCCAGGCGAACCAGGAGTCGAACGTCCGGCGTAGGTAGCCGGTCACCGACGCCTCGTCCGGCCCTCCGGCCGCGCGCTGCCGGATCCGCCGCAGGGCGATGGCGTGCACGGCCGGCTGGCAGATGCCAGAGGTCTCGATGCCGTCGGGGCTGAGCCCGCCCGTCCGCCAGCGGGCCGCGTCGGGGAAGTAGCCGACCCCCGCACCGAAGACGATGTGGGGGATCATCCCGGTGCGCCACTGGGCCCTGCGCAGGTGCTCCAGCTCAGCCAGAGCCCGCGGGATGTCGAACGTGGCGAGACCGATCGCGGTGAACGCTGCGTCCCAGCTCCACTGGTGGGGGTAGAGCGCGGGCGCCGCCTTGATCAGGGCGCCGGTGTCGTTGGCGCGCAGCACCGCCTGCGCCGCCGCAGCGATGGGCCCGCCTGGTCCGCCGTCCACGATCGGGAGCCTACGACCATCGGGTCTGCGCAGTTTGCCCCTCGCGGCGCCGTCCGCTGGCGTCGTCGCCGCAGCCTGCGCAAGAGTGGGGGCATGGTGCTTCCCGACGGTTTCGACCTCGTCCCCCTGACGTCCGCGCGGCTTCCGGACGTGCTGGCTCTCGACATGTGGGCGTTCCCCACGTCCGACTCCCTGGAGGACCTGCTCGCCGCGCCGAGTGGGCTCACCTGGGACCGCACCTTCGGGGTCGTCCGCACCGACCGGCCCGAGGAGCTCGTCGCCCTCCACGCGTCCTACCCGTTCTCGCGGACGCCGGTCCCCGGCGGCCACCTGCCGATTGCGGGCCTCACGTGGGTGGGTGTCCACCCGCAGTGGCGGCGCCGCGGACTGCTGCGGGCCATGATCGACGTCCACTTCCAGCACTGCCGCGATCGCGGCGAACCCGTCTCGTTGCTGTTCGCAGCGGAAGCCGGCATCTACGGACGGTTCGGCTACGGCCTGGCGTCCCGCCACGTCGGCCTGACCCTCAAGCGCCGCGCAGCCCTGCGTCCCGTGGCGGGCACCGAGGAGCTGGACGTCCGGATGGAGATCCTGTCGCTCGACCGCCACGGCGACCTGGTCGCCCGCCTGCACGGGGCCGTCGACCGTCCCGGGTGGGTGACGCGCGAGACGCAGGAGTTGGCGGCCACCAGGCTCAGCAACGCACCGCTGTTCCGCAACGGTCGCGAGGACGAGCGGATCCTCATCGTCGAGCGGGCCGGGGAACCGGTCGGCTACGCCCTGTTCCGGCGGAAGAGCGACTGGGGACCCGGAGGGCCCGAGGGCTCGGTCAGGGTGGCGGAGACGGTCGCCACCGACCCCGCCGTCGCCCACGTCCTCTGGTCGCGCCTGCTCGACCTCGACCTGACCAGCGAGATCACCAGCGGCATGCTCGCCCTCGATGACCCGCTGCTCAGCCTCGTCGAGGACGTCCGTGCGGCCCGGCCGGTCGAGCACGACAACCTCTGGGCGCGGATCATCGACCTGCCGACGGCCCTTGCCGGCCGCCAGTTCCAGGCGGAGGTGGACGTCGTGCTGGAGGTCAGCGACCGACTCATGCCGGACAACGCCGGGCGTTGGCGGCTGACCGCTCCGGCATTCGGCCCGGCAACCGTGGAGCGCACCGACACGTCCCCGGATCTCGCACTCGACATCCGCGAACTCGGTGCCGCCTACCTCGGCGGGACGTCGCTGGTCGAACTGGCCGCAGCCGGTTTCGTGGACGAGCGGACGCCGGGAACCCTCCGCGCGGCCTCGGTCGCGTTCGGCTGGCCGCAACTGCCGGTCTCGAGCTGGATCTTCTAGCCCCGGGAACAGCATCGCTCCCGCTCACACCGTCTGCTCCCGATCAACCGGGGAGCGACTGGTGCGGACGGGAGCGATGCGCTGTGGTGGTGCTCCGCCGGTGACTACTCCGGGTTGGGAGTGGTCTTCGAGATCACCGAGAGGAACTCCCGGTTGCTCTGCGTCTTGCGCATGCGGTTGAGCAGCATCTCCAGGCTCTGCTGGGGGTCCTGCGCGCTCAGGACGCGGCGGAGCTTCCAGATGATGGCGAGCTCCTCGCGCGGCAGCAGCAGCTCCTCGCGCCGGGTGCCGGAGGCGATCGGGTCGATGGCGGGGAAGATCCGCTTGTCCGCGAGCTCGCGACGCAGCCGGAGCTCCATGTTGCCGGTGCCCTTGAACTCCTCGAAGATCACCTCGTCCATCTTGGAGCCGGTCTCGATGAGCGCCGTGGCCAGAATGGTCAGCGAGCCGCCGTTCTCGATGTTGCGCGCCGCGCCGAAGAACTTCTTCGGCGGGTAGAGCGCAGCGGAGTCGACACCGCCGGACAGGATCCGGCCGGAGGCGGGCGCCGCCAGGTTGTAGGCGCGGCCGAGGCGCGTGATGCCGTCCAGCAGCACCACGACGTCGCGACCCATCTCGACCAGACGCTTGGCCCGCTCGATCGCGAGTTCCGCGATCGTGGTGTGGTCGTCGGCCGGCCGGTCGAAGGTGGACGCGATCACCTCGCCGGACGTCGTCCGCTGGAAGTCGGTGACCTCCTCGGGACGCTCGTCGACGAGGACCACCATCAGGTGGACCTCCGGGTTGTTGGCCGTGATCGCGTTGGCGATCGCCTGCATCACGAGCGTCTTGCCCGCCTTGGGCGGGGACACGATGAGGCCGCGCTGGCCCTTGCCGATGGGCGAGACCAGGTCGATGATCCGGCCGGTCATGTTCAGCGGCGTGGTCTCCAGACGGAACCGCTCGGACGGGTAGAGCGGGGTCAGCTTCTGGAACTCCGGACGGTCCTTGGCCTTGGCCGGGTCGTCCGCGTTGATGGTGTCGATCCGGACCAGAGGGTTGAACTTCTCGCGACGCTCGCCCTCCTTGGGCGTCTTGATCGCGCCGGTGACGATGTCGCCCTTGCGCAGCCCGTACTTGCGGACCATCGACAGCGAGACGTAGGCGTCGTTGGAGCCGGGCAGGTAGCCGCTGGTACGGACGAAGGCGTAGTTGTCGAGCACGTCCAGGATGCCCGAGATGTCGGTGACGACGTCGTCCTCGCCGACGACCGGCTCGGCCTCCATGCGCTCCAGGCCACTGGTGCCGCCGCCCCCGCCGGGCCGTCCCCGCCGGTTCTGGCGGTCACGGCTGCGACGGCGCCTGCTGCGGCGTCCGCCGCCGGCGTAGTCGTCGTCGTCGCGCGGCTGGGGCTGTTGCTGCTGGCGCTGCTGCGGTTCGGCGGGCGCCTGCTCAGCCCCGCCGTCGCCGTCGTTCGCGCCGCCGCGCCGTCCGCGGCTGCTCCTGGTCGGGTCCTGCGCCTTGAGGGCTTCCAGGCGGGAGGCGACGTCGTCGGTCCCGCGGGTGTCGGATCCGTCGGCCGGCGCCTGGGACGGCAGCGGCTGTTGCGTCGCCGCGGGCGAGTCGTTCGCCGGCTGCCGGGTCTTCCGGGGGCGCTCCTCGCGCTCGGGACGGCTGCCTGCCTGGGCGGACTTGATCGCGGCGATCAGGTCCCCCTTGCGCATCGCGCCGGTGCCCTTGAGTCCGAGGGAGGCGCCGAGCTGCTTGAGTTCACCCACGAGCATGCTGTCGAGCCCGGACTTCCGGGTGGCAGGGCTCGTGGCTTCGACAGTGTCGGTCACGTACTTCCTTTCGAATGGGGGTCTGCCAAGCGAGACGCCGGAGACTTACCCCGAGCTCATCAGAGCTGTGAGAAGGACATCCAGATCTGGGATTCAGTAGAGAGAAAAGAGATTCGCTGCTGGATTCCTCAACGAGACTTCAAGCTTCCTCGCGCTCGTTCTGCCCGACCTGGGGGGCAAGCGCGCTGCTCGCGCTCCTCCACTGTAGCACCGGGATGCCACGGGTCAGGAATTGCCGCCGAATCACCTGATCAGAGCCGTGTCGAACGCCTCGCGCAGGCCGTCGTAATCGGTGACGACGGGGAACTGTCCGAACTCCTCCACCACGTTGCGCGGCGGTCGGAAGAGGATGCCGGCGTCGGCTTCGGCGAGCATCCCCGTGTCGTTGTAGGAGTCACCGGTTGCCACCACCCGGAACTTGAGGTCGTGCAGCGCGCGGACGACCTGGCGCTTGCTGTCGGGCTGGCGGAGGTGATAGCCGACGATCCGGTCCTCGCTGACCTCGAGCCGGTGGCACAGCAGCGTGGGGTGGCCGAGCTGGGCCATCAGCGGCATGCCGAACTCGTAGAACGTGTCGGAGAGGATGAGGACCTGGAAGCGCTGCCGGAGCCAGTCGAGGAACTCGGCAGCGCCGGGCATCGGGCCCATCTGCGCGATCACCTCCTGGATCTGCGACAGCGTGATGCCGTGTTCGGCGAGCACCCTGAGGCGGTGCTGCATCAGCTCGTCGTAGTTCGCGACGTCCCGCGTGGTCAGGCGCAGGTCGCCGATGCCGGTCGCCTCGGCCACGCCGATCCAGATCTCGGGGACGAGGACCCCTTCCAGATCCAGGCAGGCGACGTCCACGTCAGGCCCCCTCGACCCGCATCAGCGAGATGCCCGGTCTGACCGCCGGCATCGCCTCGAGCTCGTCGACCGCAGCCGAGACCTGCTCCTGCCGGGCGAGGTGAGTGACGACGCCCAGGCGGGCCCGGTCGCCCAGGCTCTCCTGGCGCACGGCCTGCAGCGAGACCGACTGGTTCGCGAAGGCGGACGCGACGGCGGCCAGGACCCCGGGCTCGTCGGTGACCGACAGCGACGCGTAGTACCGGGACGTGACCCCTCCGGCAGGGGTGATGGCGCGTCCGGAGTAGGTCGACTCGGCCGGTCCCCTGGTTCCGCGGACGCGGTTGCGAGCCGCCGTGACGACATCGCCGAGGACGGCGGACGCCGTCGGCTGGCCGCCCGCGCCGGGCCCCATGAACATCAGCCGGCCGGCGTTGCGGGACTCGACGAGGATCGCGTTGTACGCGCCGGGGATGCTCGCCAGCGGATGCGACAGCGGCACCATCGTCGGGTGGACGCCGACGGCGATGCTCCCGTCCGCGGACAGCGAGCAGCGCGCCAGCAGCTTCACGACGCAGCCCATCTCGCGGGCGGCCTCGATGTCGGCGGTCGTTACGCCGTCGATGCCCTCGAAGTCGACGTCGGAGAGCCGGACCCGGCTGTGGAACGCGAGGCTGGCCAGGATCGACGCCTTGGCCGCCGCGTCGTAGCCCCCGACGTCCGCGGTCGGGTCGGCCTCGGCGTAGCCCAGCTGCTGGGCTTCGGCGAGCGCCGTGGCGAAGTCGGCGTCCAGGGTGTGCATGCGGTCGAGGATGAAGTTGGTCGTCCCGTTCACGATGCCGAGGACGGCCGTGATCTCGTCGCCGACCAGCGACTCGCGCAGCGGCCGGACGATCGGGATGGCGCCGGCGACGGCTGCCTCGTAATACACGTCCACGCCCGCGGCCTCGGCTGCGGCGAAGATCGTCCCGCCCTCGGTTGCGAGCAGTGCCTTATTGGCGGTGATGACGGCCGAACCGGCCTCGATCGCCGCCAGGATCAGGCTGCGGGCCGGCTCGATGCCGCCCAGGAGTTCGATCACCAGGTCCACGTCGGCCCGGGCTGCGAGCCCAGCCGCGTCGTCGGTGAGCAGCTCCGGGTCGATGCCCGGACGGGGCTTGGAGAGGTCGCGCACGGCGATGCCGACCAGCTCCAGGGGACGGCCCACCCGCGCGCGCAGGTCGTCGGCCTGCTGGATCAGCAGCCGGGCGACCTGGGACCCGACCACGCCGCAGCCGAGCAGCGCCACCTTCAACGGCGTCGACTTGCCCATCCGACGTCCTCTCAGCCCAGTCCGGCGTCGAGCGCCAGGATGTCGTCCAGGGACTCCCGCCGGATCATCGGCGTGATCCGACCGTCCCGGACGGCGACCACCGGTGGCCGCGGAGTGTGATTGTAGTTGCTGGCCATCGACCGGCTGTACGCCCCTGAGGCGGGGACGGCGAGCAGGTCGCCGATGGCCACGTCGGAGGGCAGGAACTCGTCGCGGACGAGGATGTCGCCGCCCTCGCAGTGCACCCCGACCACCCGGGAGACGACCGCCTCAGCGGAGGACGTCCGGTTGGCCAGCGCGGCCGAGTACTCCGCTGCGTACAGGGCTGGACGGATGTTGTCGCTCATGCCGCCGTCCACCGAGACGTAGCGCCGGGTCAGGTTCCCCCCGATGTCGACGGGCTTCACGGTGCCGACCCGGTACAGGGCCGTGCCCGCGGGACCGACGATCGCGCGTCCGGGCTCGATCGAGATGGCCGGCGCCGCGAGTCCGAACGCCCGACACTCGTGCTCGACGATCTCCCGCAGTCCCGAGGCCAGTTCCGCGGGCGAAGCCGGGTCGTCCTGACGGATGTACGCGATGCCGAATCCCCCGCCGAGGTCGAGCTCGGGCAACTCCGTCCCGGTCGCCTCGCGGAACTGGGCCAGCAGCTTCATCGTCCGCCGGGCTGCGACCTCGAAGCCGGAGGTCTCGAAGATCTGGGAGCCGATGTGGGAGTGCACGCCCAGCAGCTCGATGCGCGGGCTGTGGAAGCACCGGAACAGGCCCACCAGAGCCTGGCCGGACGTGATCGAGAGGCCGAACTTCTGGTCCTCGTGGGCGGTGGCGATGTACTCGTGGGTGTGAGCCTCGACGCCGGTCGTGACCCGGACGAGGACGCGGGCGGTCGTGTCGAGTTCCGCGCACAGAGCCTCGAGCCGGGTGATCTCGTCGGAGGAGTCGACGATGATCCGGCCCACCCCGCTGGTCAGCGCGAGCCGGAGTTCCTCGTCTGACTTGTTGTTGCCGTGGTGACCGATCCGGGACGGGTCGATGCCGGCGCGCAGGGCGGTGGTCAGTTCGCCGAGGGAGCAGACGTCCAGGCCCAGCCCCTCCTCGGAGATCCACCGCACGAGGGTCGCGCACAGGAACGCCTTTCCGGCGTAGAAGACGCCCCAGCCGGCGAAGGCCTCGCGCCACTCCCGCGCCCGGGCCCGGAAGTCGGCCTCGTCCATGACGTAGACCGGCGTCCCGACCTCGGCGGCGAGGTCGGTCAGCCGGACGCCACCGATCTCGATGACTCCGTCCTCCCCGCGGCGGGTCGTGCTGCTCCACAGCGACTCGGTGAGCGCGTTCACGTCGTCCGGCCGGGTCAGCCACACCGGTGCCGGTGAGCTGGCCTCGGCGTGGATCTCGCCGGCCACGTGCATGTGGGTCATGGTGGAAACTGTGCCAGAACCCCCGGCGGCCGGACGGACGGGACGCCGATTCGGGACGCCCGCCGCCCGCCCCCGGACACGAGGCCGGGGACGAGCGGCGCCGGATCTTTGCTACAGTTTCGTTCGGCCCATCGCCGGGTGGGCGCCGAAACGGCGCCATTCGGCCCCCGTAGCTCAGGGGATAGAGCACCGCCCTCCGGAGGCGGGTGCGCGCGTTCGAATCGCGCCGGGGGCGCCGGGATCTCCCACCACCGTCACGTCCGATTGTCAGGACATGGTGATGTCGCAACAATTACCTCGATTGGCTAGGCATTTCGCGACTTTGTCAGGTGTAGCGCCGGTTTGGTCCACCGGATATGTAGCATCGAGGGCGAACAATCTCCTACCTTCTGCCCAGGCGCAGGGAAGTAGACATCGTGGCTGACCCCCAGCAGGACCAGAAGTCGAACGTGAGCACCGAGTTCGGGGCCAACGACTGGCTGATCGACGAGATGCGCGAGCGGTACCAGGCCGACCCCGGCTCGGTCGACGCGAGCTGGGTGAGCTTCTTCGCCAAGCAGGACGGTGCGTCGCCGACGTCCATGACTCCCGCAACGACTGCGGTCCCCGCCCCGCAGGCCTCCCCCGCCGCTGCGTCCGCCCCCGTCGCCGCCCCGGCCCGCGCCGTGCCTGCGACTGCGTCCGGACAGCCCGTCGCCCCCGCGTCCGAGCCGAGCCCGGTGTCGCGGCTGGACGGCCCGCACGCCCCCGGCAGCGGTGGCGGAGTGTCCGCCGATCGGCCACGCACCCAACCCCAGGCCGCCCGTGAGGCCTCCGAGCCGACTCGGGTCCCCCTGCGCGGCGCCCCGGCCCGGACGGCGCAGAACATGGACGTCTCGCTGACGATGCCCACCGCGACCAGCGTCCGCGACGTCCCGATGAAGCTCGCGATCGACCAGCGGCAGATGATCAACCAGCATCTGGCGCGCAGCACCGGCGGGAAGGTGTCCTTCACCCACCTGATCGGCTGGGCGATGGTGCTGGCGCTGAAGGCGCATCCGGAGATGAACAACTCCTACGAGCTCGTCGACGGCAGGCCCAACCTCGTCGTGCCGCCCTCGATCAACCTCGGGCTGGCGATCGACTCCAAGAAGGCGGACGGGACCCGCCAGCTGCTCGTGCCCAACATCAAGGGCTGCGAGGACATGGACTTCGCGCGCTTCTGGCAGGCGTACGAGGGTGTGGTCGCGCGGGCCCGCCAGAACAAGCTCGAGGTCTCGGACTTCGCCGGGACGACCGCCTCGCTGACCAACCCGGGCGGTATCGGCACCAACCACTCGGTGCCCCGCCTGATGACCGGCCAGGGCGTCATCCTCGGGGTCGGGTCGATCGACTACCCCCCTGAGTTCCAGGGCGCGAGCTCCGCCCGGATCAACCAGCTCGGCGTCTCGAAAGTGACCACGCTGACGTCCACCTACGACCACAGGGTGATCCAGGGCGCGATGTCCGGGGAGTTCCTCAAGTACATCCACGAGTTGCTCATCGGCCAGCACGGCTTCTACGACGACATCTTCTCCTCGCTGCGCGTCCCGTACACGCCCATGCGCTGGGCCAACGACCTCAGCGACGAGAAGCTCGGCGCGATCCCCCGCAGTGCGCGGGTGTTCTCCCTGATCAGCGCGTACCGCCAGCTCGGCCACTACCTCGCCGACATCGACCCGCTGGAGTACCGGCAGCGCAACCATCCCGACCTGGAGCTGGAGAAGCACGGCCTGACGATCTGGGACCTCGACCGCGAGTTCCCGGTGGGCACCTTCGCCGGGCTCAGCGGCCAGGTCCTCCCGTTGCGCGACATCCTCGGCATGCTGCGCGACTCCTACTGCCGCACGGTCGGCGTCGAGTACATGCACATCACCGACGACGCCCAGCGCAGCTGGATCCAGGAACGGTTCGAGCGGCCGTTCGTCCCGTGGCCCCGGGAGGAGCACCTGCGGATCCTCGAGAAGCTGAACGAGGCGGAGGTCTTCGAGACGTTCCTGCAGACCAAGTTCGTCGGGCAGAAGCGGTTCTCTCTCGAGGGTGGCGAATCCACGATCGTGTTCCTCGACGAGGTCTGCGAACGCGCGGCCGAGGGCGACGTCGAGGAGGTCGTGATCGGCATGCCGCACCGCGGCCGGCTGAACGTCCTCGCCAACATCGTGGGCAAGTCGTACGCCCAGATCTTCCGCGAGTTCCAGGGCAGCTACGACCCCCGGGTGGCCCGCGGCAGCGGGGACGTCAAGTACCACCTCGGCTCGGAGGGCGAGTTCACCGCGGCCAGCGGACGGACGGTCAAGACCTCGGTCGCCGCGAACCCGTCCCACCTCGAGGCCGTCGACCCGGTCGTCGAAGGCATCGTGCGGGCGAAGATCGACCGGATCGGCAAGCGCCCCGACTGGCCGATCATGGCCGTCCTGATGCACGGCGACGCGGCCTTCTCCGGCCAGGGCGTCGTGTACGAGACCCTGCAGATGAGCCAGCTCCGCGCGTACAAGACCGGCGGCACGATCCACCTCGTCGTGAACAACCAGGTCGGCTTCACCACCGCCCCGGTCGAGTCGCGCTCGTCGGTGTACTGCACGGACGTCGCCAAGGCCGTCCAGGCGCCGGTCTTCCACGTGAACGGCGACGACCCTGAGGCCGTCGCGCGGGTGGCCAAGATCGCGTTCGACTTCCGCCAGCGGTTCAACAAGGACGTCGTCGTCGACCTCGTCTGCTACCGGCGACGCGGGCACAACGAGGGCGACGACCCGAGCTTCACCCAGCCGCTGATGTACGACCTGATCGAGCAGAAGCGCAGCACGCGCAAGCTGTACACCGAGGCCCTGATCGGGCGCGGCGACATCTCCACTGCGGACGCAGAGGACGTGCTGGCCCACTTCCGCGAACGGCTCGAGTCGGTCTTCAAGGAGGTCCGCGAAGCCGGGGAGGTGCCGGCCGACGAGCCGAAGACCGCCTACTACCCGGCCAAGCTCGGCGCCGACAAGGGCACCGCGATCACCGCGGAGCAGATGGAAGCGGTGGCCAGGGCCCACACGACGTTCCCCGAGGGCTTCACCGTGCACCCCAAGGTGCTCTCCCAACTGGAGCGGCGGGCCGAGAGCATCCGCACCGGGCCCATCGACTGGGCCACCGCCGAACTGCTGGCCTTCGGCTCACTGCTGCTGGAGGGTCGTCCGGTCCGCCTCGTCGGCCAGGACAGCCGCCGCGGAACGTTCAGCCAGCGCTTCGCCGCCGCGATCGACCGGACGAACAACCGCGCGTACGTCCCGCTGAAGCACATCGCACCGGAGCAGGGCGCGTTCCACGTGTTCGACTCCCTGCTCAGCGAGTACGCCGCGATGGGGTTCGAGTACGGCTACTCGGTGGCCGCTCCCGACGCCCTGGTGCTGTGGGAGGCGCAGTTCGGCGACTTCGCGAACGGCGCGCAGACGATCAGCGACGAGTTCATCGCCGCGGGCAACGCCAAGTGGACCCAGAAGTCGGGCGTGGTGCTGCTACTCCCCCACGGCTACGAGGGCCAGGGCCCGGACCACTCATCGGCCCGGATCGAGCGGTGGCTGACACTCTGCTCGGAGGGTGCGCTGGCGGTCTGCCAGCCCTCGAGTGCGGCCAGCTACTTCCACCTGCTGCGCACGCACGCCTACGTGAACTGGCACCGCCCGGTCGTGATCGCGACGCCGAAGTCGATGCTGCGCTCCAAGGCCGCGGCCTCACCGGTGGACGAGTTCGTCAACGGCAGCTGGCGTCCGGCCCAGGGCGACCCGACGATCACCGACGCGTCCGCCGTCAAGCGCGTGCTGCTCTGCTCGGGCAAGATCCGCTGGGAGCTCGTCGAGGCCAGGGCGAAGGCCGGCCTGGACGGCCAGGTCGCCATCCTTCCGCTGGAGCGGCTCTACCCGCTGCCGGCCGTCGAGCTGGCGGCCGAGCTGGCGAAGTACCCGCAGGTGAGTGACGTCCGGTGGGTGCAGGACGAGCCGGAGAACCAGGGCGCCTGGTGGTTCCTGCAGCTGCACCTGCCCGCCGCCATCGCAGCGCAACTGCCGGGATACAAGCTGGAGATGACCGGTATCACCCGGCCGGCTGCGTCCGCCCCGTCCGTGGGTTCGGTGAAGCTGCACCTGGCCCAGGAGGCCGAGCTGATGGACCGCGCCCTGGTCCAGTGACCGGGACCCGGCCGGTCATTCGGCGGGAGGCGTCCGCTTCAGGTCGGCGGTGCTGGACGGAAGTGCCGCCGCAACGGCGGTGACCGCGGCCAGCACCGCGGCCAGCCACGCGGCGGGAGCCGTCGGAGTGAAGCTCACCGCGGCAGCGAGGTTGAGCGCGGCGGTCGCCAGCACCGGCCCCCGGCCCAGGACGCTGCCCCGCCACAAGAGCACGGCCGCCGCGACCATGATCAGGCCGTAGCCGATCAGGGCGGCCGCAACGCCGCCGCTCAGGTCTCCGTGGCCCGCTCCGAGCGCCGCCAAGCCGAACCCGGCCAGGGCAAGGCCCATCACCGCGGCACCCGTGACCGCGATCACCCGGCTGAGCGCCCGGCCCGCCACTCGCACACCCACCTCGTCAGGCTATCGGAGGTGCCGGGACGAGTGCCGTGCGGGCGGGCACAGCCGTCCGGGAACCGGGCCTGTGGGTGGGCGAATGTCGAGCCGCGCGAGGAATATCGGCCCAGCCCTTGTGCTGACCGGCTAGAGTTGCGAGTCTGTACTGCGGACTTCAGACGCCGCCGCCGGTCAGCCGTCGCTGACCCACGTCTGATCCGGCCAACGACCTAGGAAGTGGTTTCTTCATGGATTGGCGCCATCGCGCTGCCTGCTTGACCGAGGACCCCGAGCTCTTCTTCCCGATCGGCAACACCGGCCCCGCGCTGCTGCAGATCCAGGAGGCCAAGAAGGTCTGCCGTCGCTGCGAGGTACGGGAAGCCTGCCTGCAGTGGGCCCTCGACGCCGGCCAGGACCATGGCGTCTGGGGTGGCCTGAGCGAGGACGAGCGTCGCGCCATGAAGCGCCGGGCCGCCCGCATGCGGGTCCGCGCCAACAAGGTCTGACGCGCCTTTCCCCTTCCCTGTGACCGTCCCTCGGTCCGCCGGGACGGCATCAGTCCAGCGGCACGCGGACGGTCGCGACCGTCGCCACCTCGTCCGAGTCGAGGGAGAAGGTGCCACCCAGGTCATCGACCAGGGTGCTGACGATCGACAGCCCGAGGCTCGTCGAGTTCGACAGCTCGAACCCCTCCGGCAGCGGCTCGCCGTGGTTCTCCACCTCGACCACCAGCTCACCGTCGCGTTGCTGCGGCTTGACCAGCACCTCCCCCGCCCCCTGGCCGAGGCCGTGCTCGACGGCGTTCTGGCAGAGCTCGGTCAGCACGAGCGACAGGCTCGTGGCGACGTCGGCCGGGACGGCGCCGAAGGAGCCCACCCGCCTGATCCGTACCTTGCCGGCCGTCGCGGCCACGTCCCCGACCATACGGAGCAGACGGTCGGCGACGTCGTCGAAGGCCACCTCGTCGTCGTAGGCCTGGCTGAGCATCTCGTGCACGACGGCGATGGCAGCGACCCGCTGCATCGCATCACCCAGGGCGGCCTTCGCCTCGGGTGAGGAAATCCGCCGGGCCTGCAGCCGCAGCAGTGCCGCGACCGTCTGCAGGTTGTTCTTGACCCGGTGGTGGATCTCCCGGATCGTCGCGTCCTTGGTCACCAACTGGCGCTCCCGCGAGCGCAACTCGGTTGTGTCGCGGCACAGCACGACGAGCCCCGCGGGCACGTCCAGGTCCAGCAGCGGCAGCACCCGCATCCGGACGTTGGCCCGCTCTGTCTCGAGATCCACCTCGGCGGCACGGTGGGACGCGAGCTGCTGCGCCATCGTCGAGTCGACCGGCGCCCTGCCCCTGACCAGCGAGCGGATCATCGTCTCGAAGTCGTCGCCGAACAGGTCACCGACGACTCCCAGGCGCCGGAACGCGCTCACCGCGTTCGGGCTGGCGTAGGTGATGACCCCGTTGCCGTCGACGCGCACCATGCCGTCCCCGACACGGGGGGAGACCCAGGGGACGCGGCTGTCGCCGGGCAGAGGGAACTGGTGCCGGTGCACCATCCCGACCAGGATCTCCGCGGCCTCGAGATAGGCGTCCTCGAGCGCACCGGGGGCGCGCAACCCCATTCGGTTGGAGTGCATCTCGACCACGGCGATCGGGATCCCGTGGTGCAGGAGCGGAATGGCCGTGACGTCGACCGGGACGCCGGCATAGACCGCGTTGTCGCTGGAGTGCGCGATCTGGCCGGAGAGGAAGGCCTCGGTGACCAGGTGCTCGGGGTCGTGGCTGATCTCCTCGCCGACAACGTCGTCCTCGAGCGCGGTCGGGCCCGTGTTGGGCCGCACCTGCGCGACGGCGTTGTACACCTCGGGGTCGGCCTCCGGCACCCACAGGACGAGGTCGGCGAAAGCCAGATCGGCGAGCATCGACCATTCGTCGACGAGTCGGTTGAGCCAGCCGCGATCCTCGTCGGTGAGGGCGGACCGGAGAACCGGAAACCTGTCCCGGTCATCCATGGGCCCCACCCTATCCGGGATGCGCGGCTCCGCCGCGCGCACCGTGACACGTGGCAACGGGCCTGCGCCGGGCGTCGAGTTGGACGTGGCCCCCTCCACTGGCAGAATGGTCCTTCGCGTCGACTGGCGCATCCAGAGCTACGAGGAGACCGAAATGGGCAAGGGTGGTCGCAAGCGCCGTTCCCGCAGGAAGAACAGCGCCAACCACGGCAAGCGACCCAACGCCTGAGGTTCGCCTGCCGGAACAGCAAGGCCCCCGCGATTCGCGGGGGCCTTCGTCGTTCCCGGGCTCAGTCGGCTTCTGTCTCCGCCGGTCCCGAGACGACCACGGTCTGGCTGTACGAGGTCGTCACGCGCACCCGGAGGGACTCCGGAGCCCGGGCCCGGCTGCAGCACTTGCGGATCAGCGTCCGCAGCGCGTCCTCGACCTGGAAGCGGTCCAGGCAGGGCTCGCAGGCCATCAGGTGCTCGCGGATCCGGTCCGCTTCCTCGAGGGTGAGTTCGGAGTCGTGGAATGCGTAGAGGTGCTCCAGCACGTCGCGGCAGTCGGTGGTCGTCGGCTCAGTCATCGACCGCTCCGCTCGGGATCAGGCCGTGCTCACGCGCGAAGTCGGCGAGCTTGGTGCGCAGCTGGTTGCGGCCCCGGTTCAGCCGCGACATCACCGTGCCGATCGGGGTGCCCATGATCTCGGCGATCTCCTTGTAGGAGAAGCCCTCGACGTCGGCGAGGTACACCGCGAGGCGGAAGTCGGGGGCGAGTTCGTTCATCGCGTCGGTGACCGCCGAATCGGGCATCCGGTCGAGCGCCTCCATCTCGGCCGACCTCAGGCCAGCGGACGTGTGCGATTCGGCCCGGGCGAGCTGCCAGTCCTCCACCTCGGCGCCGGAACTCTGCGGCTGGCGCTGCTTCTTGCGATAGGAGTTGATGAAGGTGTTGGTCAGAATCCGGTACAGCCAGGCCTTCAGGTTGGTGCCCGGCGTGAACTGGGCGAAGGACGCGTACGCCTTGGCGAACGTCTCCTGCACGAGGTCCTCGGCGTCGGACGGGTTGCGGGTCATCCGCAGGGCGGCGCCGTAGAGCTGGTCGAGGTAGCCCAGCGCGTCTCGCTCGAAGCGTGTGCTGCGCTCGGCCTCGGTCTCCTGGGCCTCGGAAAGGACGGGGTTCATCGACGGGTTCATCGCGAACGAGCCTAGTCGGTCGACCTGACAGCGTCCGCCGGATGGCCGTTCCACGAGGGTGTCGATCACACCATGCCCAACGACCTGCGCCGCCGCGCTATTCCACGCCGGCCAGCGGCTCGACCAGTTCGGGGCCCTCGTTGCCGACCTTGTTGACCGCGGTGGAGACCGGGTGGAAGTCGAGGTGGGCAGCCGGAACGCTGAGCAGTCCGCCGGCGTCGTGGCCGAACCCCGGGTCGAGCCAGGCGTCCCAGTTGGCTGCCTCGACCACCATCGGCATCCGGTCGTGCAGGCGTCCGACCGCGTCCCGGGCCGCGGTGGTGATGATCGTCACGCTGGTGAGCCAGCTCGCGTCCGGAGCCTTCCAGAACTCGTACAGCCCCGCCATCGTCATCACCGCACCGTCGGCGGGATGGATGAAGTAGGGCTGCTTGACCGGTTTGCGGTCGGTGGTCCGGGTGTACCACTCGTAGTAGCCGTCGGCCGGGATCAGGCACCGTCGGGACGCGAACGCCTTGCGGAAAGCCGGCTTGTCGGCCACCGTCTCCACGCGGGCGTTGATCATCCTCGCCCCGCCCGACGGGTCCTTCGACCAGGACGGAACCAGCCCCCAGCGGGCCGGGACGAGCAGCCGACGCAGGTGGCCGTCCCGGACGCGGGACAGCACGGTGGTGACGGGGTCGGTCGGGGCGATGTTGAAGCGAGCGCCCGGGAGCTCTTCGGGCACCTCGTCGATGCCGAACAGCTCCACGAGCCGGTCGGTGGTCTCCGAAGAGGCGAAGCGTCCGCACATGCCCTCGACCCTACGCCGCTCCCCCACTCCGAGGACCCGCTTGGCAGCGCGCGGGGATTTGGGTAGGAATGGGGCATGAGCTTCCTGCGATTCACCGCCAGGTCCATGCTGGCCAGCTACTTCGTGATCAACGGGCTGAAGGCGGTGCGCACCCCGGCGGCCTTCGCGGACGAGGCCGCGCCGGTCGTCGACAAGGTCCTGCCGGCCGCCCGCCGGCTGCTGCCGTCCGAGGCGGCGAGCTTCCTTCCCACCGACACGACCGGCGTCGCCCGGGTGCTGGGCATCGCCCAGATCGCCGGCGGCCTCAGCCTCGCCACCGGCATCGGTCGTCGCTGCGGCGCGGCCGTCCTGGCCCTGACGATGGTGCCGCGAGTCGTCACCAACAACCCCCTGAAGGCCGCGTCGGACGATCGCGCCCGCCTGGGCGCCGACGTCGCTCTCCTGGGCGGCGTCGCCCTGGCCGCCATGGACACCGAGGGCCAGCCCAACCTGGCCTGGCGGGTCAGCATGCACCGCCAGCTGGCGGCCAAGGATGTCGCGAAGCGCAAGGCCGAACTGGCCAGGGCCGGGCAAGCGGTCGCCGTCGACACCGGCCGGCGCGCCCGCAAGCTCCGCAAGCAGGTGGAGGAAGTCCTTTCTTGACCTCGTGGTCCGCTCCCGTCGCCGCGGCACCGGTGTCGGGAAGGGTGGTGCTCCCCGGGTCGAAATCGGCCTCCGCGCGCAGCCTCGTCCTCGCTGCCATCGCGGACGGAACCAGCCGGCTCACCGGCGTCCTCGGCTCCCGGGACACGGCCCTCATGCGGGCTGGGCTGGTCGCGCTCGGGGCGACCATCACCGAACTCCCAGACGGCACCCTCGCGGTCACCGGTGCGGACGCGATCCGCGGCGGCGAGACCATCGACTGCGGACTGGCGGGGACGGTGCTGAGATTCCTGCCGCCCCTGGCAGCGCTGTCGCCCGACCCCACCTCCTTCGTCGGGGACGCCGCCGCGTCCGCACGGCCCATCGAGCCGCTCCTCGGAGCCCTGGCCCGCCTGGGGGCGGAGGTCAGCGAGCCGCACCGGCTCCCCTTCACCATCAGTGGACGGCCCGACCTCGTCGGCGGGACGGTCGAGCTGGACGCCGGCGCCTCCAGCCAGTTCGTCTCGGCCCTGCTCCTGGCCGGGCCCCGCTTCGCCGAGGGCATCGAGGTCCGGCACACCGGCACGACGCTGCCGTCCGTCCCCCACATCGAGATGACGTGCACGCTGCTGCGTCGCCGCGGCGTGACCGTGACCCGGACGTCGCCGGCGACCTGGAGGGTGGAGCCGGGACCGGTCGCCGCCCTCGACGAACTCGTCGAGCCCGATCTCACCAACGCCGCGACGGTGCTGGCCGCAGCACTGGTCACCGGCGGACGCCTGACGACGGCGTGGCCGGACGGATCGGTGCAGCCTGCCGACCAGCTGGCCGGCGTCCTGGAGGCCTTCGGGGCCGGCCTGGACTACCGGGGCTCGGACGGGGGACGGGAGCTCACCGTGAGCGCCCGGGACGGCATCCGCGCCGCCGACGTCGACCTGGGTGAGGTCAGCGAGTTCACCCCCGTTGCCGCGGCTCTGGCCGCCCTCGCGGACGGCCCCAGCCGCATCCGGGGCGTCGCACATGTCCGTGGGCACGAGACCGACCGGCTCGCGGCGCTCGCGGCCGAGCTGGGTGGGCTCGGGGTCGGTGTCCGCGAGACCGGGGACGGGCTGCTGGTCACGCCGGGTCCGCGCGTCGGGGGCGTGTTCCACACCCACGCCGACCACCGGATGGCGCATGCCGGCGCCCTCGTCGGTCTGGTCACCCCGGGCGTGGAGCTGGACGACGTGGACTGCACGACCAAGACGCTGCCGGACTTCCCGGGACTGTGGGCCGGGATGCTGGGCGGCGCCCGGTGAGCCGCCGTCCCCGGGAAGGGATCACCGACGACCCGCACGCCGGCTTCGAGCGGGCCGGGCGGAGCAGCCGTCCGAGGACGAAGGAGCGCCCGACCTACGCCGAGGCCGTGGACGGGGTGGTGATCTCTGTCGACAGGGGACGCTTCCGCTGCCACCTCGCCGGGCTGGACGCGGTCGTCAGCGCCATCAAGGCCCGGAGCCTGCCGCGCGGCTCGGTGATCGTCGGGGACCAGGTCCGTCTGGTGGGCGACACCTCCGGCACGGACGGGACGCTGGCCCGCATCGTCGAGGTCGCCGAACGCGCCACCGTCCTGCGCCGCACCGCGGACGATGACGACCCCTACGAACGCCCGATCGTCGCCAATGCCGACCAGCTGGCGATCGTGGCTGCGCTGGCCGATCCGCCGCCGCGCGTCGGCATGATCGACCGGATCCTCGTGGCCGCCTACGACGCCGGCCTGGAGCCGCTGCTCGTGCTCACCAAGGCGGACCTGGCCGCGCCCGACGGCCTGATGGCCACCTACCGTCCGCTCGGAGTCGGCGTCGTCGCCGTCGAGCCCGGCACAGACCTCACCGAGCTGCGTTCGGCGCTCGCCGACCACACCACCGTCCTGGTCGGACACTCAGGAGTCGGGAAGTCCACCCTTGTCAACGCCCTGATCCCGGGCGTGGACCGGGCCATCGGCGAGGTCAATGAGGTGACCGGACGTGGCCGCCACACCTCCACCAGCGCCATCGCCCTGCCGCTCCCCGACGGCGCGGGCTGGGTCATCGACACCCCCGGCATCCGCTCCTTCGGGCTGAGCCACGTCACCCCCGACTCCTTCGTCGCCGCATTCCCCGACCTGGCCGAGCTGGTCGAGGACTGCCCCCGGGGTTGCCGTCACGATTCCACCTCTCCCGAGTGCGCCCTGGACGCCGCGGTCGTGGACGGCCGGCTCACCCGCGAACGGCTGGAGTCGTTCCGGAGGATGGAAGGCGCGTTCGGCTAGATTGGCAGCCATGCCCGACCAAGCACTGCTGGACGACCTCAGGCTGGCCCACGTGCTGGCCGACCAGGCCGACGCGATCACGATGGCCCGGTTCAAGGCGTCGGATCTGGTGGTGAGCACGAAGCCGGACATGACCCATGTCACCGACGCCGACACGGCGGTCGAGGACGCGGTCCGCACGATGCTGTCGCGGACCAGGCCGCGCGACGCCGTCCACGGCGAGGAGCGCGAGGATTCCGGCTGGGGGCCGCGGCGCTGGGTGATCGACCCGATCGACGGCACCGCGAACTTCGTCCGTGGCGTGCCGGTCTGGGCCACGCTCATCGGGCTCATGGTGGGCGACGAGGTCGTGGCGGGCGTCGTGTCCGCTCCCGCCCTCTCCCGGCGCTGGTGGGCCCACAAGGGCGGCGGCGCGTTCACCGGCCGCACCCTGCTGCAGGGCGTCCCGCTGCGCACGTCGGCCGTCGGTGACCTCGGCGACGCCTTCCTGTCCTACTCGTCGATCGCCGGCTGGGTGGAGTCGGGACGGGGGCAGCAGTTCGTCGACCTGATGCGGGACTGCTGGCGGACCAGGGCTTTCGGTGACTTCTGGAGCTACATGCTGGTGGCGGAGGGATCGGTGGACCTCGCGGCCGAGCCGGAGCTGGCGCTGCACGACATGGCGGCGGTCTCCGTGATCGTCACCGAAGCCGGTGGCCGGTTCACCAACCTCGACGGCAGGGACGGCCCGCACGGGCCCGGGGCGATCGCCACCAACGGACGGCTGCACGACGAGGCCGTGGAGAGGCTCGCCGCCGACGACTGATCGAGCCCGACCGGACCGTCCGGGTCAGCTCGCCCGAAGACCGGCCGACACGCGCTGCATCTCCGCGATCACGTCCGGGCGCTCCTTGGTGGCCTCCCCGAAGAAGAAGTACGGCCCCGTCGAGGTGGCGACGACGACCACCCGGATCTGTGAGCCCTTGCTCTTCAGGTCCGGGTAGTTCCAGGAGTAGGTGGCGTCGGCCTGGACGGCGTCGCGGCCGGAGATCTTCTCACTCGTCAGGCTCAGCGTCGCCGGCGCCTTGTATTTGCCCAGGGAGTCCATGGTGGCCAGGCAGGCGATGATGCTGCGCGCCTGCGTCTCCAGGTCGGTGGGACGGTCGAAGTTGGTCGGACCGATGATCAAGGTGTTGTACCAGTCGCCGGTGCTCGGGTGCTGCTCGATCACCTTGAGGTAGCCGAAGGCGTTGATGCCGTACTGGATGAGCGGCTGGGAGGACGGCCCGTCCCACCCGGCCGAGGCCGGCACGGGCATGGAGAGGGATCCCACACTCAGGCGCCGGGAGTCGATGCTCAACGACGCGTCGGGAGGCTCGCCGACCCGGTCGCAGCGCAGGTCCGTCCGGCGTGCGCTCGGGCTCGGCGATGGGGTCGGCGTGGGCGTCGGCGTCGGCGTCGGGCTCGGGGACGGCGAGGGCGACGGTGTGGGCGTGTCGGACTCGTTCCAGGCGGAGATCGTCGGTGAGTACGTCGGCACGGGCAGGACGTCGCCCTGGTCGGTGAAGCGCCAGACAGCCAGCGCCACCAGCCCGACCACGAGGACGCCGGCGAGGAGGACCAGCCACAACCTCCGTCCGCCGTCACCCGGGCCACCGCTGTCTCCGCCCCGACCACCGCCGGAAGAACCACCGTCCCCCGACGGTCGCCGCGCACCGGGAGCCGGGGTGACCCGCATGGTCCAGGCGGTGCCGTCCCAGTACCGCAGTTGGTCGGGCTGTCCGGAGGGATCCGGGTACCAGCCCGGCCGGCTGCTCACCGGACCTCCTCGCACTCGCTCCGGGTCATGCTCGCCAGCCTATGTCGCGCCGGGGCGCGCGCCGTCGGTGCGGATCCTGGGGACCGCAGCCAGCAGGGAGCGGGTGTAGTCGCTGTCCGGATCGGCGTACACGCGTCGGGTCGGACCCCGTTCGACGATGCGTCCGGTCTGCATCACGACCACGCTGTCGCACAGGTGCCGGATCACCTGCAGGTCGTGGCTGACCAGCACCAGCGTCAAGCCCTGGTCGCGGACGAGGTCGGTGAGGAGGTTCAGCACCTGGGCGCGGACCGAGACGTCGAGGGCGGACACCGGTTCGTCCGCGATCAGCACCTCCGGCTTGGGTGCGAGGGCGCGCGCGATCGCGATCCGCTGTCGCTGGCCACCGGAGAACTCGTGCGGGAACCGATCGGCGGAATCGCGCGGCAGGTCGACGGCCTCCAGCACCTCGGCCAGCCGCTGCCGGTGATCGATGCCCGCTCCGAGCTGCCGGCGCACGAGCCGGGAGCGGAGGGGCTCGGTGACGATGTCGCCGACCCGCATCCGGGGGTCGAGGGACGAGCGCGGGTCCTGGAAGACGAGCTGGACGGCCGCGCGCAGGAAGCCCAACTCGCGTTCGGGACGCCCGGAGACCCGCTGCCCGGCGAAGTCGACGGTGCCGCTGGTCGGCTGGTCGAGGCCTGTCATCAGCTTGACAAGGGTCGACTTCCCCGACCCGGACTCCCCCACGATGCCGAGCCGCTCTCCCGCGGCCACCTCGACGGTGACACCGGCGAGGGCGAGGACGTCGCGTCCGGCATCGGTGAAGCGGCGGGTGAGGTCCTCGACCCGGAACAGGGGCCCTGTCATGGCTGCGGCACCCGCTCGCGGTCGTAGAAGTCCTCCACCACGGGAAGGCGCTCCCCCGGCTCGACCAGGTCGAGCCGGGCGGTGGCGACGAGCCCGCGGGTGTAGGGGTGGGTGGGTCGGCTGAACAGCTCGGCGACCGAACCCGCCTCGACGATCCGTCCGTCGAGCATCACCGCGACCTGGTCGCACACCTGGGAGACGACCGCGAGGTCGTGGCTGATGAACAGGCAGGCGGCGCCGGACTCCGCGAGCACCTCGTCCAGCAGCCGGAGCACCCGGGCCTGCACGGTGACGTCGAGGGCCGTCGTCGGCTCGTCGCAGATCACCAGGTGCGGAGAGTTGATCACCGCCATCGCGAGGACGACCCGCTGCCGCTGGCCGCCCGAGAGCTGGTGCGGGAAGGCGTCCGCGATCCGCTCGGCGTCGTCGAGGCCGACCCGGGCCAGCATGGCCAGGACGCGCTCGCGGGCCCGTCCCGGCTCGGCGCCCTGGTGCAGACGCAACACCTCGGCGACCTGGCGTCCCACCCGCATGGTGGGGTCGAGGGCGGTCATCGGCTCCTGGAACACCATCGACACCACGTCGCCGCGCATCCCGGCCAGGTCCTGCTCGGCCATGCCGACGACCTCCCGGCCGTCGAGGACGACCGAACCCGACACGCGCGCGTTCTCCGGCAACAGGCCCATCACCGCCAGCGCGGTCACTGTCTTGCCCGAACCCGACTCGCCGATCAGCCCGAGCCGCTGGCCCGCGTCGAGGCTGAGGCTCACGTCGCGGACGGCCTCGATCCGGCGGCGGCCGAAGCGGACACCGAGCCCTGTGACCTCGAGGAGGCGCCCGCCGGGGGCGGTCATGCGGGGTCCCCGCGGAGTTGTTCGGAGGCGCGCAGCGCAGGAGGTGAACTCCGTGGGGTGCTCATGCGACCTCCCTCAGCCGGGGGTCGAGGTAGTCGCGCAGGCCGTCGCCGAGCAGGTTGAAGCCCAGCACGGCCAGGGCGATCGCCACGCCCGGCCACACGGCCTGCAGCGGAGCGGTGAAGAGCTGGTCCTGGGCCTGTCGCAGCATGTTGCCCCATGTGGGGACCGAGCGGGGGGTGCCGAGCCCGAGGTAGCTCAGGGCCGCCTCCGCGAGGATGGCGAGCGCGAAGACGACGGACGCCTGCACGCCGACGACGGGTGCGATGTTCGGCGCGACGTGGCGGCCTGCGATGCCAAGCCGGGAGGTGCCGGAGACCCGGGCGGCGAGGATGAAGTCGCTGGCCACCACCTGCAGGGTGCCGGCCCGCGCGACCCGGGCGAAGGCGGGGATGGTGGAGATCCCGATGGCGGCCATCGCGGTCACGGTGGACGCGCCCCAGACGGAGGCGAACAGCATCGCCAGGATCAGGGCCGGGAACGCGTAGACGATGTCGGAGGCACGCATGACGACCTCGTCCAGCCAGCCTCCGACCTGGCCGGCCAGCATGCCGAGCGGGACGCCGATGAGCGCGGACACCCCGACCGAGACGATGCCAACCAGCAGGGTGGCCCGGGCCCCGACGAGCAGCTGGCTGAGGATGTCGATCCCGAAGCCGTCCGTTCCGAGCACGTGCGGCCAGCCGGGTGGCTGGAGCCGGTTGACCCCGTCCACCCGGAGCGGGTCGAACGGCGTCCAGAAGAGCGAGACGAGCGCGGCCGCGACCACAAGGCCGACCAGGACGAGGCCGGCGACCAGCTGGAAGCGCTTCACGACCGCACCGCCGTCCGCTGGCGGGGGTCGATGAGCAGGTAGGAGAAGTCGACGAGGGCGCTGATCCCCAGCACGGTGAGCACCAGCAGCATCACGGTCCCCTGGACGACGAGGAGGTCGCGCTGGTTGACCGCGGTCAGCAGCAACGAGCCGAGCCCGGGAAGGGCGAACACCGACTCGACGACGATCGCCCCCACCAGCACGGAGCCGACCTGCAGCCCGAGCACGGTGACCAGCGAGATGGCGGCGTTGCGGACGCCGTGGCGCCACAGGGCGCGCATCGGCGTCCAGCCGACCGAACGGGCGGTGCGGTAGTAGTCCTCGTTGAGGACCTCGACGAACGCCGACCGGACGTAGCGGATCAGCACCGCCGCCTGGACGAGGGCGAGCGTGACGCAGGGCAGGACCAGGTGCCGGGCCCACTGGACGGGGTCCTGCGTGAGCGGCACGTAGCCGTTGGCGGGCAGGACGTGCAGCCAGACGGCGAAGACCACGACGGCGAGGATGCCGCCCCAGAACACCGGGATGGCCATGCCCACCTGGGCGGCTGCGCTCACCGCAGCACCCTGCCACGAGCGCCGCTTCAGGGCTGCGACCATGCCGGCGGGGAGCGCGATCACCAACGACAACACCATCGAGATGCCGACCAGCCACAGGGTCACGGCGAGCCGGGGGCCGACCAGCGACAGGACCGTCTGCCCCGACAGGTGCGAGACGCCGAAGTTGCCCACGAGCATGCCGCCCACCCAGTCGAAGTACTGGACGGCGAGGGGACGGTCCAGGCCGAGCTCGGCGCGGAGCCGGGCGACGGCTTCCGGGGTGGCGTCCGTGCCGAGGAGCACCTGGGCGACGTCGCCGGGCAGCGCCTTGGTGACCGCGAAGATCAGCAGCGACGCCCCGATGAGGCTGACCGCGAAGATCGCGATCCGGCGGCCGATCCGCAACGCGAGTCGCATGGTGAGGGTGTGACGCTCAGCCGCCCGCGATGGTGCTGAGGTCGAAGCTCAGTGTTGTCGCGTTCTGGGAGATGCCGGTGATCGTGCTCTTGCAGATGACCAGGTTGGGCAGCATGAACAGCCAGATCGCCGCTGCGTCGTCGGCCAGGTAGCGCGTGGCCTGCTTCATCAGCTCCACGGCCTCCGCCTCGGACTTCGCCTCGACGGCCGCGTTGTACAGCGCCGCGAACTTCGGGTCGCCGTAGTGCCAGTAGTAGTTGGGCAGCGCGAAGTTGCCGAGGTCGCGGGCCTCGACGTGGGCGACGATCGTCATGTCGTAGTCCCCGTTGGTGTAGACCTCCGACAGCCAGCGGCTGAAGTCGAGCTCCTCCACCTTCACGGTCACGCCGACGTCCCTGAGCTGGCTGGCGACGAACTGGGCCGACTTCTGCGCGTACGGGAACGTCGGCACCCGCAGCCGCAGGGTCAGTCCGGTGGCGTATCCGGCGTCCTTGAGGAGCTTCTTGGCCTGGTCGGGGTTGTACGGGTTGGTTCCGGTCAGGTCCTCGTACCACGGGTCGGTCGGGACGGACATCGACCCGATCAGGGCGCCCTGGCCGTTCCAGACGGTGTCGAGGAGCTGCTTGCGGTCGATCGCCATCGTCAGGGCCTGGCGCACCTGGAGCTTGGCCAGGGCCTTGGTCTTGTGGTTGAGACCGAGGACGACCTCGCCGTTGCTCGAGCCGCTGATGGTCGTGAACCGGCTGGTGTCGGAGAACTGGCTCAGGGCGTCCGGGGCCTGCAGGTTGGAGATGACGTCCAGGTCGCCCGACAGCATGGACGCGTTCATCGCGTTGGCGTCGGTGTAGTACCGGAACGTGACCTGGGTGAAGCGCGCCGGCGTCCCCCAGTAGCTCGCGCTGGGCACCAGCACGACGTTCTGGCCCTTGCTCTGGGACTTGAGGGCGTACGGCCCCGAGCCGGCCGTCGCGGTGGCCAGGTCGCCGGTGAAGGACGGGTCGACCATCATGCCCAGGGTCGAGGACATGTCGTAGAGCCACAGGATCGACGGATGGACGAGCTTGATCTGCACCTGGTGGGCGTCGACGGCGTTCGCAGAGGCGACGACGGCGAGCTGGGCCTGCAGGGAGGCGACGAGCTTGGTGTCCGCCTTCAGCCGGGCGATGTTGGCCACGACGGCCGCGGCGTCGACCGGAGCGCCGGACGCGAACTTCGCGGCCGGGTTCAGGTGGAAGGTGTAGGTGAGGCCGTCGCTGCTGAGCTCCCATGCCTGGGCGAGCAGCGGCTTGAGCTTGCCGTCGGAGTCGACCTTCACCAGCGTCTCGTAGACGTTGTAGAGGACAACCTGCGGGATGGCGGCTGCAGCGTTGTGCCAGGCGTCCATCGAGTCGGGCTCGCTCGTCGCGCCGATCGTCAGGGTGTGGGCGGGCTGGCCGGTGGTGTTCCCCGCAGACGTGCATCCGACCATCACCAGCATCGCCAGGACACTCACTGCGGCGGCGAGGCGCCTCGGCAACCGCGATCGCGGACGCGTGGACGGAGCGGGTTGAGTCATCAGCCCTCCAGATGATGAAGTGCCCGCCGTCCAGCGGGCGCCGCCCGAGTCTAGCGGAGGCGGCAGCGAATACACGCGCGTACGCACTGTGCGGCCACGGAACCGTCCCGGTGGGGCGTCCGATTTGGGCAAATCGCCCGGCTGACCTAAGCTGGGCGAGCCGACGCGGGGTGGAGCAGCTCGGTAGCTCGCTGGGCTCATAACCCAGAGGTCACAGGTTCAAATCCTGTCCCCGCTACGAACAGAAGGGCCCTGACGAGGTGAAATGCCGACGTCAGGGCCCTTTGTCATGCTCGACGCCTGAGCGGGCACGACTCCCGGACCGGCCGCACGAGGAGCTTCAGCGGGCGCCGTCGACGTCCATCGGGATGCCCGTCTCCCGCTCGGAGACCTGCCACAGGATCGCGATGGCCCCGTCCGCGCCCGGCCGGAACAACGGCAGGCGAACCGGCGGGCCGCTGTTGATGAACCGGGGACCGTACAGCTCCCCTCCGCGCGCATCCGGGTCGGTCGCGGCCCGTAGTTGCGGCAGCGCACCCTCCGCGGGCTCCATGCCCGTCCGGGCGGCCAGCCAGGTCCACACCGGGCCGCTGGCCCCGACCCCACCCTCGCGCTCGGTGCGCACCTGCAGGTCGGTGTGGGACAGTCCCGGGTGGGCCATCAGGCTCTGGGCGCGGACGCCTGCGCGCTCGAACTCCCGCTGCAGGCCGAGCGCGAAGTGGTAGTTCGCGAGCTTGGACTGTCCGTACGCCAGCCACGGCTGGTAGGTCCCGTGCAGGTGGGGATTGCGGGGGTTGAGCTGGCGCCCCATGTGGTGGGCGGTGCTCGTGACCGAGACCACGCGCGCCCGCGGCGGGGCCAGCAGGGAGGGCATCAGGTGGGCCGTGAGTGCCCAGTGCCCGAGGTGGTTGACGCCGAGCTGGAACTCGAAGCCGTCGGCGGTCGCCCTCTCCGGCGTCGCCATGACCCCGGCGTTGTTCACGAGGATGTCGATCGCGTCGTGGGTGGCCAGGATCGTGTCGGCCGCCGTCCGCACCGACGCCAGCGACCCGAGGTCGAGCACGACTCGTTCGAGGCGGGCGTCCGGCGTCCTGTGCCGGATGGCGTCGACGGCGTCGGCCGCCTTCTCCTGGTCGCGGACGGCCATCACCACCGTCGCGCCCTTGGCTGCGAATGCTGCGGCGGTCTCCAGCCCGAGGCCGCCGTTCGCCCCCGTGACGACAGCGACGCGTCCGTCCAGGTTCGGTATGTCTTTGGTGCCCCAGCTCATGGTGCCTCCTCTGCCCTTGTCCCGTCCGTCACCGACCCCCGGCTCTGAACCTACTCGCGGGCGCAGCAACGAGCGCCGATCAGGGGCGATCCGCGGGGACCGGCTGGTAGCGTGCACAGAGCTCCAGCCCGGGAGGCGAGCCGATGGACATGCCCGAACCGCACCGCCGGTTCCTCGACGACGCTCTGGAGCGGATCAGGCAGGACCCGCGAGTCGTCGGCGTCGCGGTCAGCGGCTCGATCGCGCACGGACGCCCGGACGAGTACTCCGACATCGACCTCGTGCTCGGCATCGAGGACGACGACTTCGCGGAGGTGATGGAGCGCCGGCTCGAGTTGATCGCCGCCTGGACGCCCCTGGTGGTCGGCTTCACCGGCGAACACGTCGGAGAGCCCCGGCTGATCATCAGCCTGGTCGACCCTCCCCTGCTCCACGTCGACCTGAAGTTCGTCCGGCTGTCCGACGTCGGCGTCCGCGTGGACGACCCCACCGTCCTGTGGGAGCGGGACGGACGGCTGTCCACCGCACTCGCGGCCGTGCCGGCCGATCGGCCGACGCTGGACCTGCAGTGGATCGAGGACCGCTTCTGGGTGTGGGTCCACTACGGGGCGACGAAGCTCGCCCGCGGCGAGTTGTACGAGGCCATCGGGTTCCTGGGCGACCTGCGCGGCCTGGTGCTCGGGCCGTTGGCCTGCCACCTGGCGGGAGTGCCTCCGCGCGGCGTCCGGCATCTCGAGGCGATCGCTCCGGCGGCCGCGCGAGAACTGGAGGCGACCGTGAGCGACTACGACGTGCAGCATGCCGCGTCGGCGACGCTCGCCTGCGTCGACCTCTACCGGCGCTGGCGGGACGCGACCGGGATCGCGATCACCCGCCGCGAGGAGGCGGAGCGCCTCAGCGTGGACTACCTGCAGGACGTCGTCCGGCGACTCTGAGCTGCTCACCGTCCGGCGGGCGTCCCGGGACCCTCCCTCACCGGGACCGCTTGTGGGCCTCGAGCCAGTCGATCAGCGCCACGCTGAACGCGGGGGTCAGGGTCGGCACGTGAGTACCGTCGGTGATCGTCCAGAGCGACACCTCCGCTCCGGCCGCGCAGCCCGCCCAGGTGGTCTGGCGCAGGTCCGACCCGGGCACGTCGGCGTCGGCATCCAACCGGTCACCGGGACGGGAGCCCCGGGAACAGTGGTCCGCCTGACGCCACACGCCGACCGTCTGCACAGCCGAGGTGTAGGGCTTTCCGGCGATCGTCCCGCCGTCGTAGGAGATCGTGGGATCGGCCGTGCCGTGCACCTGCAGGACGCTCACCGGCTCCGACGGTGCGCACTGGGGATCCGAGTCGAGCGCGCCGGCGAGGGACGCGATCGCCGCCACCTGGTCGGCGTGCTGGCACGCGAACGTGAGCGCCATGAAGCCGCCGTTCGAGTGGCCGACCATGTACACCCGGGCGGGATCCAGGCCCTGGCGCTCCACAGCAGCCGCGATCAGCCGGCTGAGGTACCCCGAGTCGTCCACGGTGGATCCGTCGAAGTTGCAGCAGGAGGCGGACGCATTCCAGAAGGTCTTGCCCTCAGCATCGGTCGTACCCTGGGGTGCGAGGATCGCGAAACCGCGCTGGTCGGCGAGCGCCCGCAACCCGAAGAAGTCGATCGCGTCCGCCGCGTGCGAGGTGTAGCCGTGCAGGACGACCACCAGGGCTGCGGGCTGCCCGGCCGGGCGGCTCGGCGGGGTGTACAGCGTCGCGGGCCGCCCATCGACGTCGACGGTTGCCGTGCCGGCCGACACCGTCCCCGTACTGCTGCAGCCCGCGAGCAGCAGCAGACAGCACCCAAGCAGGCTCGCGCCCCGCAACCTCGCCCTGACGACCCAGGCGTGACCGGCCATGGCTCCATTCTCGGCCTTGGGACGCGCGGGCCACCGGCCATTCCCGATGCGATCGTCCCGCGGGCCGAGGGGGTGCGCCACCGTCGCGTTCACGCCGCCTCCGGCCGGTAAGCCGCGATCCGGCGGAGCAGTGCGTCTGTGGCGTGACGGACACCCACCACGTCGGCCGGTTGCCGGATCTCACGGTCGGCGTCCGCGAGGATCAGGTCCGCCTCCTCGGCGATCTCGCTCAGCCGCGTCCAGTCCCCGCGAACGATGCCGGCGCAGGTGTCGAGCAGGCTCAACAGGGCCAGGTCGACGGTCGGTTCACCCGCCCCGTAGCGGCGCACAAGGCCACACATCGTGTGCAGGTACTCCCCGAACCGGCGGCTGGGGACGACGACAACGGTCTCCCCGGCCCAGACCACGCGCGGCCCGAGGTGATGCTGGGCCATCGCCGCGAAGATGACCGCCATGTGGTCGACCGCCTGCACCGCCGTGTAGGGGTCGTTGACGGCCGGCGACAGCGCCTTGCAGGCGGCATCGACGAGTTGCCGGATGCCCATAGCGGCATCCTGCTGGCGGGTGCGTTCGAACCCGATGCCGACCGCGTCGTCCAGGGCGTGGGCGAAGACGCTCGCGTCCGGTTGGGGGTCGTCGGGTCCGGGCGTCCAGATCTGTGCGAGCGGAACTCCTTGGACGACGTGCTCACCGACGCGCTTGGTCAGGGCGATCGAGACTCCGCACCGGGTGGCCAAGGGCACCAGGAGGTGGGGATGGGCCGTCACCACGTAGCCGGACTTGCGGGCCGGGATCGTGATCGCCCACGCGGGTGGATCGGGAGGGACGAAGTCGACGTCCTCATGCAGGCGGCTCACCACCGCGAGCGACTCGACCTCGACGCGTTGCATGATCGAGTCGACCTGGATCGCGTGCGACACGTGGTCGGCGTAGTACACGACGGCAGCGAGGCTGGCGAACAGGAACAGGATGGATCCGCTGACGGCCAGGCGAGGGTAGTTCTCAGGGTCGGGTCCGACGCCCACGGTGAACAGGGCCGCCGCGGAGTAGCAGAACGTGCCCATGAACACACTGAGCACCACCTGGTTCTGCCGGTCGCGCAGGAAGTTGCGCAGCAGCCGCGGCGAGAACTGCGTCGAGGACGTCTGCAGCGCCACCACCGACAGGCCCAGGACCAGCGCCATGACCGTCACCATCGTCCCGGCGATGGCCGTCAACACGTCGCGAGCCTGGGCCGACGAACCCTGGAATGCGAGGACCCCGAGCCAGCTTCCCGGTCCGGGATCGACCATCGACACGCCCCAGCCCACCAGGATCGAGATCGCACCCGAGCTGAATGGCAGCACGAAGAGTGATGCGTTCAGATACTCGACCAGAGCCTCACGACGCCGCATGAGATCAGAGTGCACCTCACCCACGTCCCATGCCGAGAATTGGCCGCCCGCGGTGGGACCACCAGGTGGGCTCCCGGCTCCGACGCCAACAGCTCTGTCAGGCCCGTACGCTCGCAGCCATGGGACTGAGGCGTTGGCTCGTACGCCTGGCCATTGTCGCGTGCTGCCTCCCGCGGTGGGTCGTCATCAGCCCGCTGGTGCTGGCGGTCTCCGAAAGTGCGGTCCCGTCTGTGGCGGATCTCGACGTCCCCGCTGGGGCTTCCATCCTGGGCGCGAAGAAGAACTGCGGCTCAGGGGGATGCTGGATCGAAGTAGGGTTGCAGCCCGCCGCCGGTCGTACGGACAGCGACCTTGAGAAGGATCTGGGCTTGCTCGGAGGCGAGAGGTGCCAGTCAAGCGGGTTGCCGATGTTCTGGACGATCTGCCGACTCCTGGGCGGCGACTATCCCCATCACGGCGTGGAGGTCTCGCTGTATTACCGCCGTTAGGTCAAGCGAAGCAACGCACGGCGCGGCAGATGCTGGATGCCGGGTCCTGCAATTCTCGTCTGACACAGCATCACCGACGTGAGCTGCACCCGGGCCGAGCCTGGCGCGAAATGCCCGCCCTTGTCTGCTGCCCTACCGTCACGTTAGCGTCTGCCCGGGTCGCAGAGTCCAGAGGGGGCCCCAGACATCGCGGCATCCGGACGCGGGCAGGTCGGCGCGCGGCAACTCGAGGACGTCTGTAGGCGGAAGGAGCGGGTGCGGATGCATGAGAGCGAAACCAGCGCGGACTCGCACGCCGGGGCAGCTTCCAGTCGCCCTGCGTGCATCCGACTACGGCGGGCCGCAGCTGGCGTGGGAATTGCCCTTCTTGTTGGAGGCGCGGCCGGCGTGGTGGCGCGGGTTCTCATGCGTGCTGTCGCGGTGGCCTTCGGTCATGAGCCGTCGCTCTCGATCCCGGCCACTGCGGCAATCGTGCTTTTGTTCGCTATCGGCCTGGTTCCCGGCGCAGTGCTCGCAGCACTGGGGTTGCGCAGGACCGGGATCATCGTGCTCACGGTGACGGCCCTGCTGCACCTGTCCCAGATCGTCGTGGTGGGCCTGGACGAAGGTGCCGCGGCGTTGATCGAAGATCCCTCTTTGATCAACTCGGGGCTCGCCGTCGCCTTCCTCCTCACGCCAGCGGCGGCCGCGGTGGGCGTGTGGCGCCTAACATCCGCGCTGGTCCATCCCTAACAACCGCAGAGCAGGAATCGAGTCGCTCCGGGGATCGCCGTGTGGGTGATGACAGCCCTCTGACCGCGGCAGAGGCGATCGGTTCCCGAGCGCCAAGTCGCAGATCGCGAATGCGAGGCGGCCTAACAAGGCGAACGGGTGCAGAATTGGAGTAGGTCCGCCAATGGAGGCGAGATGGGCACAATGTCCAAGGATCTGTGGGGCCGACTGGCCGACAACTATGACGTGGATCACACCCTGATCTCGGGTGCTGATCTGGTGGGCGCAATCCAATCCGAGGTGGCGGCGGCCGTTCCGGCTGGTGAGGTGGTTGAGTTGGGCTGCGGCACCGGTCTGTACACCCGCGCCTACGCAGGACGTTGCGCACGCGTGATTGCGACCGACAAGTCGGCACCTATGCTGCGGCAGGCCGAGCGGACTCTCACTGGTCTGCCCAACGTCACGGTCAGGTTCGCCGACGCCACGGCCACCGGCCTGCCCGCCGAGTCCGCCGACGCCGTCGTTGCGGTGAACCTCCTCCACATCGTGCCGGACGCCGCAGCGGTCCTGGCCGAGGCCCGCCGGTTGCTGCGACCGGGCGGGACGGCCATCCTCGTCGACGCCACCGGCGAGAAGCTGCCCGTCAGACACATGCTGATGAGCACGTGGCACATCATTCGGCGCTGGGGCCTGATCCGGGAGAAGGGTCAGCAGAACCTCACCCAGGCCGGGCTGGAGGCGCTGGTTCGAAAGGCCGGATTCGAGGGTCTCCAGGGACACCTCCTCACCGGAACGGCCATGAACGCGGCCTTCGTCCGCGCTGCCAAGCCCGGCCGGCGGGCTACGCCACCTGACGAGAACGACCCTCAGTGAGGCACTCGTTTCACGGAATGGCTCCATTGGGAGCGCGCACGGTTCAAGCCCCGATCGAGAGCTGCGATCGTCGAGACGCCCGCAACTCGGCAAGGTCGACCACGCGGACCGCGGCAGAAGCGGGCGTTCCGATTCGACGTCAGCATCTCGCTAGGGTGGCGAGCTGTGAGGGATGACGGGTCGGCCGCTCGGGATGGTCGCAGCCCTTCGCTACGCACGTGGTGGCCGCAGCACGCGCGCGCATCGTGGACGGCGGCGAGGATGCCGGTGCGATTGGCCGGCACGCTGCCGTGGGTGTCGCGGCTACACGTCGCGATCCTGGTGCTTGTCGGCGTCATGGGCATGCTGCTTGCCGCCGCGCCGGCGATGTCCGGCCATCAGTCCGATGTCGTGGGCTCCGTGGTGATGGGTGCCGCCGGGGCAACGTTCGTGGTTCTGGCCCTCACGATCGGGGTGCACATACGGCGGTCATTCTCAGCACTCGTCAGCCCGCAAGCACTGGTTCCATTGCCGCGCGCTTCAGGCGTCTGGCTCACCGACGTCGCTTTCGGCGAAGCCGCGGTGGTGCCCCCGCAGACCATGAGGAGCGTGAGGCTGATCGCCGCCACATACCGCTACGACCTCATCGGTGGCGGCATCAACGTCGCCGTGCCAGTGCGCCGCTGGGCCCTCGTCGTCGACGGAGCCGACACAGCCGACCTCACCGGCCTCACGTTCTCCTTCAACCGAGCGGGCCGCAGACAGGCCGAATCCGCAGCCGTATTCCTGTCGCGATGCTTCGGCGTCCCCTTCGACCCCCACGCCTGACGAACTCGGGGCCGCCGAGGGTCGGCGCGAGCCAATACGACCGCAGGACTTGCGGCAATTGAGGGCGGTCGTGCTCGGAAGGCCGAAGCCGGAGGCTACCCTCGCACACCGCGGCAGTAGCGGATGTTCTCGGACGGTTACGCGACGGGTGGCCGAGCAACGTCGTATGGATCCCAGTCCTTCATCCAGAAGGCGTCGAGCCCTTCCTCAGCGATTAAGCGCCGTTCGCTGGCATAGGTGGGGTACATCCCGGCGATGTTGATCGGTAGATCGTCGCCCACATCGACGCGTGCGTCCACCGGGTCCAGAGCGATCGAGGCGAACACGACGAACCCGTCCATGGCTGACTCGGACGAGATTGGCTCGCCGAAGTTGATGGTGTTTCCGTAGCTGAACGGGCAGTCGTGGCGGAGCCTCTCCGCGACACAGGCGATGGCCAGGGCCCAAGCCGGATCCTGGGACCTGACACAGATCGACAGCTCGGGACGACCGAAACGCCAGACTTGCTGCCTGGAGAGCGACAGCCCGTAGGTGATGCCGAGCAGCAGCCCCTTCTCGGGCAGGTCGTGGTATCCGATGGCTGTGATCCGGTGCTCGCCAGGCACGGTCGATTCGACGGGCCAGAAGTTCGGTTCGACTCCTCCGCTCAACGCGTCGAGATGGGCAAGGTAGCGCTCCACGCGAGTCGGATCAGGTACCACGACCGCCATCCTGTCGCACGCGCGTCGACAACACCGAAGAAACCGCTCCTCGGAGTGCGGCAGAAGCGGGCGTTCGAGGCGACTGGGCCTCGACTGCCGGGCGCGCGTCCGGTGTACTGGTTTGCGGAGGCGGAAGCGGATGCGTCTATTGGCGGCGTTGCTGGCTGGGTCGGGCGTTGCCTGGATGGTGGTGATGGTCGTCACGAACCCGTTCCTGCTGGATCCGCCGGCCCTGCCCTTGATGGTCGTGGCGCCCTGTTTCGTACTGATCGCCAGCGGAACGATGCTGGCCGTGCGGCAGACGAGCCAACTTCCCGGCCGTCTGCTGGGGTTGTGGGTGTTGGCAGTAGTCGCCTCGGTTGCAGTGATGACGCCACACGGGCTCGACCTGTATGTGCTCGCGTTCGCATCGATCTATGGAACGGTCGCCTTCCTGTTGTGGGCGGCGCCGCCTCTTGTCGTGTTCAGTTTCATTCGCCAGCTCCGACCTACCAAGGCGCATCCCGTCGCGCCCGCTTTCCGAGAGACCCGCGACGAGCAACTGCACTGAACGCGCCGTCCGCGGCAGAAGCGGATGTTGCTAGCGGCGTCTCCGGCGAGCCCACGGAAGGGCAGCGGTGCGGATCACCGTTGGCCCAAAGCCGGGCAGTCGTCGCGTGAATACGATCGATCCCGCCCGCGCGAGCCAGGCGGGGTCTAGTTTCCCGTGTATGGGTCTTCGTATTCGCAAGTCGTTCAAGATCGCGCCGGGGGTGCGCATGACTGTGACCCCACGCGGCGTCGGAGTTTCGGCCGGTGTTCGCGGTGCCCGGATCTCGGCGAACACTTCGGGACGTGTGACCAGGACCGTGGGAATCCCCGGCACTGGGATCTCGAGCGTCTCCACTGTCTCTTCAGGGCATAGACCGGCCACGCGGGCGGCGGCGCTGCCGGGACCGGTCGCGACGGCTCATTCGCAGCCCTCGAAGCCCGGAATGCTGGCTGCCCGTTGGGAGAAGGATCTGTACAAGGCGCTGCTTGCCGGCGACTTCGCCGATCTCGAGGGGATCGCTCGATCGGACGCGCGAGCGCGTTCCACCTGCATCTTCGCCGACGCGATCATGCGCTCCTACGCCGCCGGTGACGTCGGCCGGGCTCGGAGCCTCACCGAGATGTTGTGGCGAGAGGGATACGACCCGTCCGGCGACCCGTTCCTACGCAAGTACTTCCCTGGCGCTGTGATGCAGCTCGGCATTGTGGATGGCATCACGGTGACCCTGCCGTGCGACAAGGACATGCTCGGGCTGGCGCTGGCTGAACTCCGCCAGATGGGCGGCGACGTGGCCGGGGCGGTCGAGATCGTCGAGCAACTCACCCCTACAACCTTGATGGCGGTGTCGCTCGCTGAGCTCTACGGCGCACAGGGAAGGTGGGCCGACGTGATCGACCTTACCGACGGCGTGACGAACGAGGATGACTTCTCCACCTATCTCCTCATCCAGCGCGGTGTGGCGTTCCGCGAGCAGCAGTACTACGACGCGGCCCGCGAGGCGTTCAAAGCCGCGTACGCGGCGCGGTCCCGCGACGTCACGCTGCGCCGCATGGCGCTCATCGAACGCGGCCAGACCTACCTCGCCGAGGGCAAGAAGGCCATGGCCCGCAAAGACTTCGAGAAGGTCCTCTCCGAAGACGCCCACTATCCCGGCCTGCAGGAACACCTAGCATCGCTCGAGGGTTGACCTGGAAGTCCCGTCCCGCGGATGTGGCGACCGCTGCATCGCGGCAAATGAGTTAGTCCTCGGCTCTCGTCGGATCTCCGTCGTCCCATGACGCTGCGGCTTGCTGCTTCAGGTGTTCTTGGTAACCCGTCAGCACGCCAAGAAGCTCGTCGTTGTCGAGCCCGGCGGTGACCCGGGCGCACCACCCGAGCGATCCATCGGCCTCTTCGACCTGGACCAGGATGAACGCGTCGCGCGCTCTCGTCCCAGACGTCAGCGGCGGGGTTCGCAGTCCTGCCAGGATCTCAGCGATCGGCTCGGACTGGGCCGATGAGGGGGCGTTCTCCGTCACGCTGCAAGTCTCGCACCCAACCGATCCCCTCTACCTGGCAAACGCGACTCGGCACGATCGAACGCGCCGGCAGCGGCAGATCCGGATGTTCGGTATCTCCTCCAGGGACGTGTCTGCCGCTCGTCCTACCCTGACCTTGTGACCGCTTTCAGTTCGCTGCCCGTCCGTGAAGTGATCGGTGAACCTGGCGAGGACGACCGCGGCTGGCCGTTCACGATGGGGCCGATCGGCCAACTGCTGCGGGAGGGGCTGGAGCTTTCCGAACTGACCATCCTGGTTGGGGAGAACGGGGTCGGGAAGTCAACCATTATCGAAGCGATCGCGATGGCGTACGGGCTCAGTCCCGAGGGTGGCAGCACGTACGTCAGGCCGTCGGAGCGTCCCACCGAGTCCCCGCTTCACGAACGCATCCGTCTGGTCCGTGGCCTTTCCCGCTCCCGGTGGGGATACTTCCTGCGCGCCGAGACCATGCACGGGCTGTTGACCTTCCTTGAGCAGAACCCGGGAGCGGACGGCCCCTACCACGAGCGCTCCCACGGTCAGGCATTCAACGAACTCCTCGACACCAAGCTGGTGCACCTATCCCGCCAGGGCGGCTTCCTCGTGCTGGATGAGCCCGAAGCCGGGCTTTCGTTCCTGACCCAGGTCAAGCTGGCCAACCAGCTGGCGGAGCTCCGTGACGACGGCATCCAGGTGCTGATGGCAACCCACTCCCCGATCCTCACCGCCATCCCGGGCGCCCGGATCATCGAACTGGACGAGGACGGATTCCACACCCGTGCCTGGAACGAGTTGATGACCGTGGCGCTGTATCGACGCTTCCTCACCGACCCCGGCTACTTCGGCCTGGAATGAAGCCGGCGGCAGAGAGCGGCGAGAGTCATCCACTCCAGGCGCGACATGACCGGAAATGCGCTGCCAACGGCGCTTTCGAGGGTCCAGAGCCCAGGACTTGCGATCGTCAGGGCAAATCCCGTCGCCCGGCGCCGAGCCTGCACCCGGGAGGTGGGCTTCATCAGGCTCAGCCAACATCCTGCATTCGGCATGAGCGGACGCCGCCGAACCCAATCCGGCCGGCGAACCGGCCCGCTCCGCTCAGTGCAGCTGGATCGTCGGGATCGGCTTCCAGGAGTCCCGGCCGGGATCGTTCACAGCAGCGAGCACGGACGCCTTCGCATCACCCGGGGACGCCGGCAGGACGGGCAGCTTGGCGGACGTCAGCATCCGCGCCATCCCCTCGCCCATGTGCGGGGCCACGACGGCGTCGACTCCCTGCTCGCGCAGGAAGCTGATCACCCGCGCGTGGTGGGAACCGTGCGTCCCCGCGTCGTGAAGTCCGTCCCAATCGACCTCGTGGACGTCCCAGCGAACCAGGACGCCGTCGCTGACCTCGGCGATGGCGACGAAGTGCGCCCGTCCGAAGCGCGCGTCGGTGCGCCCGTCCTCGGTAACGGGGGTCATCAGGATCATTGCCACTCCTCCGGGTCGTCCGTCGTCGACTTCGGTGGCCGCCCCGTCGCCATTCCGCGTGCGGCAAGCACCGACACGCATCTTACGCAAGCATCCGGCCTTCGCAGCATTGCCCATTCCGCCGCTTCTCCGGGAGGACAAACATGGGACTCGCCAAGTGAACACCCCACCCAAGGTTCGCCGTCGATGGTGCCGCATCGACTGGCGAGCTATCCGGCCCGGTGATGGACGCGATGGAGCGTCCAGCCGGGCCGGAGTGGTGTCCGGGCCCCTTCGCCCGTGTGGTGAGATGGACAACGTGCGACCAGCGAACCTCTCCTACCCGATCCACGCCCACCGGCTGGACAACGGCCTGCAGGTGGTCGTCAGTCCCGACCACAGCGTCCCGGTCGTCGCGGTCAACCTCTGGTACGACGTCGGCTCCCGCGACGAGCGCCCCGGACAACTCGGCTGGGCCCACCTCTTCGAACACCTGATGTTCTCCGGCTCGGCCCATGTGGCCAGCGGCGAACACCTTCAGGTGCTGCAGTCCCTGGGCGGCTCGGTCAACGCCACCACCTGGTTCGACCGGACGAACTACTTCGAGACCGTTGGCCTGGGCGCCCTCGACCTCGCGCTGTGGCTCGAGGCCGACCGGCTCGCCACGCTGGCCGACCACCTCGACCAGAGCAGCGTCGAAACCCAGCGGGAGGTGGTCAAGGAGGAGAAGAGGCAGCGCTACGACAACGTGCCGTACGGCCAGGCGATGGCCGAGCTCGCCGCCCTCACCTTCGGCCCCGACCATCCGTACGGCCACACCACCATCGGCTCCATGGCCGACATCGACGCCGCCACCGCCTCCAGCGCCGCCGACTTCTTCCGGGCGCACTACCGTCCCGACAACGCCGTGATCAGCCTCGTCGGCGACGTCAACGTCAGGGACGCCATCAAGCGCGTCGACCGGGCCTTCGGCTGGATCCGGACCGGTGGCGGCCCCGAGCGCGAGCAGCCGGCCGGGCTGGCGCCGCTCACCGGCGTCCCACGGGCCGTCGTGGACTCCCCCGTCCCTGCCGCCGCGACGTATCTCGCCTGGCGCCTCCCCGCCCGGGACACGCCCGCCTTCGACGCGTGCGACCTCGCCATCAGCATCCTCGGCGCCGGCCAGACCGCCCGCCTGCACCAGCGGATCGTCCGCGAGGGCGGGCTGGCCGCTGCGGTCGGTGCGCAGGCCCTCGGACTGATCGGCGGCAACTCCCTCGGGCTCGCCCACGTGCGCGCCCTCCCGGGCCGCGGCGTCGAGGAGGCCACCGAGGCCACCCTGGCCGAGATCGACCGGATGGCCGCCGACGGCCCCACCGCCGACGAGCTCGGCCGGGCCAAGGCCCAGTACGCCCGCGAGTGGCTCACCGAGCTCGCCCGGTTCGACAGCCGCGCGGACGCCATCAGCGCCTACACCACGCTGCACTCCGACCCGGAGCGCATCAACCGGCGCCTCGCGGAGGTCGAGGCCATCGACGCCGCCGCGGTCCAGGCGGCCGCCGCCACCCACCTGCGGTCCGAGTCCAGGGCCCAGCTCGACTACACCGACGGGATGTCAGATGCGACGGCATGACCAGCGCCCCGAGGTCGGCAAGGCGCCCCGGTGGCGGTTCGCCGAACCCGACCAGTTCTGGCTCGACAACGGACTGCACGTCCTGCTGTGCCACCGTCCCGGCCAGCACGTTGCCGCGGCCTGCCTGAGCCTGGACCTCCCGCTCAACCTCGAACCCGAGCACATCGAGGGGGTTGCGACGATCGCCCAGCGGGTCCTCGACGAGGGCACGGAGCAGCATCCAGGAGCGACCTTCGCCGAGAGCATGGAGAACATCGGCGCGGCACTGGACGGCTCCGTGGGCCTCTCCGCCAGCCAACTGTTCCTCAGCGTCCCCGTCGGCCGGCTCCCCGAAGCGCTCGCGCTGCTGGCAGAGGCCGCGCGCAGTCCCCGGTTCGAGAACGCCGACATCGAACGGCATCAACAACTCCGGCTCGCCGAGATCGAGCAGACGCTCGCCCACTCCTCCTCACTGGCCCAGCTCACCTTCCGGGCCGCGTGCGTGCGGCGCCGCTGGCGCGCCTCGCGGGCACCGGGGGGCACCACGGCGACGGTCTCGGCCATCACGCCCGCCGCCGTCCGAGAGTTCCACGCGGCCTACTACCACCCCGAGGGCGCGACGCTGATCATCTCCGGCGACCTGGAGGGCGGCATCCGGACGGCGATCAACGCCGCCTTCGGCGACTGGGTCGTCCCGGGGACGGTCGACGCCATCCACCAGGTCCCGACCCCACGGCTGCCGCACCGCTGGCTCGTCGACCGCCCCGGAGCCGTGCAGGCCGACATCCGGCTGGGCGTGTTCGGCATCGACCGCGCCGACCCCCGCTGGCCGGACGTCCAGGTCGCCACCCGCGCCGTCGGCGGCGCGTTCCTCAGCAGGCTGAACAAGGTCCTGCGCGAGGAGCTGGGGTTCACCTACGGCGTGCACCTGGTCAACCTGCCGATGCGCGACGGCGGGCTGCTCGCCGTGCAGGGATCCTTCCGGACGGAGGTGGTCGCCGAGGCCGTCTCCCGCGCCGAGGGACTGCTGGACCTCACCGCGCGTCCGCTCACCGAGGCCGAGGTCACCGAAGCCGTCACCTTCACCCTGGGCAGCTCTCCCCTGCGCTACTCGACCGCCCACCAGGTGACGGAGAACCTCGCCGCGCTGGTCGCTGCCGGCCTCACCGCGCAGTTCATCAACGCCAACGCCCGCGCCCTCGCCCAGGTCACGCCCGCTTCGGCCACGACGACCCTGGCCGAGCTCCTGCCGCAGGACCGGCTCAGCCTCGTGGTCGTCGGGGACGCGGAGGCACTCGCCGAACCCCTGGCACAGGCCGGCTGGCCCACCACACGGGTCGTGCCCCAGGCCTGAGCCGGGCCGGACGACTCAGCGACCCAGCGCCTTCAGCGCCGCCTCGACGGCGGTCTTCGCGAGGCCGACCTGCTTCTGGTACTCGGCAAGGTCGCCCACGCGCAGAGCCGCCTCGGCCGCCGTGAACGCCGCCTCGGCCTTCTTCATCTGCGCGGCCGCAGCGGCCGGGTCCGAGGTGCTCGGAGTCGTGGGGGTCGTCGGGGTCGTCGGCTGGCCCGAGCCGCCCGTGGTGCCCTCGCCGGTGTCGGCTCCGGCGTCCCCGGAGAACACCGAGTCCAGCGCCGCCTGCAGCGTCTCCCCGATCCCCACGTGCTCACCGAAACGGACCGCGACCAGCTTCAGCGCCGGGTAGGACCCCGCACCGCCCCCCTGCCGGATGGTGTAGATCGGCATCACGTAGAGCAGGCCCGCACCCATGGGAAGGGTGAGGAGGTTGCCGTACTTGGCGTCCGCCGAGCCCTGGTTGAGGTAGGAGCGCAGCAGGTTGGCCACTGTCTGGTCCGTCGCGATCGCGCTGAACGTCTGCCCGGGCCCGTCCACCTGGTGCGTCCCCGACATGCGCAGCACCCGCAGCTTGCCGTAGTTGGGACTGGTCGCGTCCGAGACGACCGAGAGGTAGGCGGCCAGGTTCGAGCGTCCGTTGGGGACGAACACGGCCGTCTGGCTGAAAACGGCGTTCTTGTCGCCGGGCCACTTGATCGACAGGTAGTACGGCGGCTCGGCCGCCCCGGTCTGCGTGTTCGTGGACGTCGTCGACGAGCCGGTCGTCGTCGAGTTCTTGCTCGGGTCGGCCGGTACCTGCCAGAGGTCGGACTGGTTGTACCAGGCCCGGGCGTCGGTCATGTGGTAGCGCGCCAGCACCTGGCGCTGCACCTTGAACAGGTCCTCCGGGTAGCGCAGGTGCGCCATCAGGTCGGGGCTGATCTGGTCCTTCGCCTTCAGGGAACCAGGGAAGGCCTTCTCCCACGTCTGCAGGATCGGGTCGGTCGGATCCCACGCGTAGAGCGTCACGGTGCCGTTCGTCGCGTCCACGACGGCCTTGACCGAGTTGCGCATGTAGTTGACCTGCGTGTCGGCCTGGCTGCCGGTCAGCTGGCTCTTCGCGTCGTCGGTCGCCCCGCGCAGCGACTCGAGCTGGCTGTTGGGGTAGGTCGACGAGGTGGTGTAGCCGTCGACGATCCACACCAGGCGGGAGTCGACGACGGCCGGGTAGATGTTGGAGTCCAGCGTCAGCCACGGGGCCACCTCCTGGACGCGCTCCTTGGGGGTGCGGTCGTAGAGGATCCTCGACTGGCTGTTGACGCGGTCCGACAGCAGCAGGTTGAAGTCCATGAAGTGGGTGGCGTACAGCAGCCGGTTGACGGCGTTGCCGATCGGGACGCCGCCGGTCCCGGCGTAGGTGTTGTACGTCTCACCACCGGTCTGCGAGCCGCCGGGGGTGTCCAGCTCGATCGGGGCCTGGCCCTGCTCCCGGCCGACCACGGCGTAGGTGTCGCTCTGCTCGCCGAAGTAGACCCGCCCCTCGTAGGCGCCGAGGTCGCCGCTGGAGGGCAGGTCCTTCTCGATCCACACCGGGTCGCCGCTCGAGCTGCGCCGGTTGCCGTAGGAGGCGACCAGGCCGTAGCCGTGCGTGTAGACGGTGTGCAGGTTGTTCCAGCTCTGGTCCGGCAGCTTGCTCTGGTCGAGCTCGCGTGCCGCCACAACGGCGTCCGTCTTCGTGCCGTCGAGGGTGTACCGGTCGACGTCGAGGGCGTCCGGGAAGGAGTAGTAGCTCTTGACCTGCTGCAGCTGGTCGAACGTCGTCGAGACCAGGGCCGGGTCGATCAGCCGGATGCCCGGCAGAGCCTCGGCGTCCGCCTTCAACTGGCCCGGTTTCACCTGGGAGACCGCGTCGTAGTCGCTGGATTGCGTGTCGGCCACGCCGTACGCCGTCCGGGTCGCGTCGATGTGCTTCTGGATGTACGGCGCTTCCTTGTCCGGCTCGTTGGGGAGCACCTGGAACGAGCGCACGACCGCCGGGTAGATCATCCCGATGATCAGGCCGGAGATCAGCATCAGCACGAGCCCGGCGAACGGGACGGTGGAGCGTCGCAGGAACCCGTTGGCGAAGAACAGGGCCGCGCACAGGAAGGAGATGACCGCCATCACCAGCTTCGCGGTCACGCGGGCGTGGTCGTCGGTGTACTGCATGCCGGTGAACAGGGTGTCCTGCTCGACGAGGAGGGCATAGCGGCCGAGCAGCTGGTTGAGCCCGTACAGCACCAGCAGCAGTCCCGTGATCACCGAGAGGTGGAGCCGGGCCGGACGCGACTCGGGCCCCAGGCCGCCCCTGGCGATCCTCAGCCCGCCGACGGCGAAGTGCACCGCACCCGCGGCGACGAGCCCGAAGAACAGGGCACCCATGCCGAAGGAGAGCACGTCGGTGAGGACCGGGTAGGCGAACACGTAGAAGCCCGCGTCCATGCCGAAGTACGCGTCGGGCGTGCCGAACGGAGTCTGGTTCCACCAGGCGAGGTACTTCAGCGACTGGGCTGCGGCGCCCACGCCGGCCAGCAGGCCGAAGAACACGGCGGGGAGCAGGATGGCCAGCCACTTGTTCGCTTCGAGCAGGTCGCGGTAGCGGTCCAGCAGGGCGCTCTGGCTGCCCCTGCGGGTGGTGGGACGCAGGCGGAAGGCCAGCCACATGTTCCCCCCGACGGCCAGCGCCATCAACGAGAAGAAGACCACGAACAGGATCACCTGGGCGGCGAGCTGGGTGCCGAACACCTGGGGGAACGCCACCGAATCGAACCACAGCTTCTTCGTCCACAGCTCGGTGAAGACGACCCACACCAGAACGGCGGCGGCGATGATGAAAAGGGTCGGCACCAGCACACGGCGGCGACCTCCCATGGACGCTTCGTTCACTGGCATTCCTTGCTCCCCCACCCTCGGCTGGTCACTCCAATGTATGCGCCAGCGCCTCAGCGAGGGCCGGGACGAGGTCCGCTCCGCTCAGGAGCTCGCCGTCCTCTGCTCGCACGCGGGCGACTCCGTGGCTGCGGCCGTCCCTGGTGACCCCGACGACGACCCGCAGGTCCATCCGGTCGGGGTGGGCGGCGACGGCGCGCGCCGCTGCGGCCGAATCCTCGGGCAGACCGGCCTCGGCCGATGCGGGCAGGAAGGACCGCTCGAGCGCGAGGACGCAGCCGGCGACCGTCGGCGGCCACGCGATCCGGGCCAGCGCAGGGCCGAGGTCGTCCCCGGCGTGGAACTGCTCCTGCTCGACCGAACTGAAGCCGTCGGGGGCCGCAGCGCCGAGGTGCTCGGCGAGGTGCGGCTCCGCCGCGATCAGGTCGGCGGTGCGGACGAGCGCGAACAGGCGCGCCGGCTGGTCCCAGCCCAGGCGTCCCACGTGTCGCTCGACCTCGACCAGCGCGGCCACCAGTGCGTCGTCCATCAGCATCCCGGCACCCCGGCCTCCGTGGCCGGATCGTTCAGCGAGTGCAGGGCGGCGATGGCCTCGCTCACCGTCGCGACGGTGACCAGGCGCAGTCCCTGCGGCACCTCGCGCACCCCTGCGCAGTTGTCCTTCGGCAGCAGGAAGACGGTCGCCTGGTCGCGCGCTGCCGACGCGATCTTCTCCTGCACGCCGCCGATCGGGCCCACCGCGCCGTCCGAGGTGACCGTTCCGGTGCCCGCGACCACCCGTCCGGTCGCAAGATCGGCGTTGCTGAGTCGGTCGTAGATCGCCAGCGCGAACATCAGACCCGCGCTGGAGCCGCCGACCGCGTCGTCGATGCCGAACGTCACCTGGGGGTCGTAGTGGTAGCCGACGTCGACCGTGATCCCGACCGTGGGGTCGTCCGGCTTCGCGGCCGTCGAGCGGGTGGTCACCTGCACCTTGGAGGCCTTCCCGTCACGCAGGACCGTGAAGACCACCTTCGTGCCCACGTGCCGGTCGGCGACGGCCTTCGCGACGTCGTCCGGGGTCTTGACCGGGTCTCCGTCCACCTGCGTGATCAGGTCGCCGGGCTGCAGGATGCCGGCGGACGGCCCGGACTGCTGGACGGCCGTGACCATCGGCAGCTTCTCGACCGCGATGCCCGCGGCGCGGAGGCCGGCCACCGTCGCCGTGGACTGCGAGGCGAGCATCAGCTGGGACTCCTGCGACGTCACCTGCTCCGCGGAGTCGCCCGGCGCGTAGACGGCGTCCCGGGGGAGGACGGCCCGGGAGGTGATCCAGTAGGAGATCAGCACCTCGGGCAGGCTCAGCGAGGCCCCCGGTGCCGTCACCGACACGGTGGTCATCCGCAGCTGTCCCGTCGTCGGGAAGGTCTCGGCGCCGGTGATGGTGATGGCGTCCTTCGTCCCGATCTTGCCCAGCAGGTCGTAGGTGGAGCCCGGTGACTGGGTGACGTAGGGGACGGGCAGCAGCGCGATCACGGCGGCGAGCAGCACGAACAGCACCGCCGACACCGTCGCAGTCCAGGTCTGCCTGGTCACTCCGCCTCCCCCATCTTGTTCCCGCCAAACCCTACCGGCTCCCGCACGGCCAACGTCTTGGGCGATGCGGGACAATGGGCTTCCCGACCACAACAGGAGCGCCCATGTCCGGCAACGGCGACCCCGAAGACCTTCCCGAGCCCGGGGACGACGACGCCCTGCTGCGGTTCCTCGCCCAATTCGGCATCACCCCGGACGCCTCCGGCCAGATGGATCTCGGCCAGTTGATGGGCCGGATGCAGTCGATGCTCGCGGCCTTCAACACCCAGCTGGCCGGCTTCGGCAAGGCCGATCCCGAGAGCGGCATGAACTGGGGCTTCACCCTCGACCTCACCCGTCGCGCCATCGCCCAGGCCGGCTCCGACCCGCAGCCCGATCCGGCCACCACGGGACGGATCCGGGACGCGGTCGCGCTGGCAGACCTGTGGCTGGACGAGGAGATCGCCTTCGACCGGCTGACCGCCCCCGCCGTCGCCTGGCGCCGGGTGGACTGGGTGGAGCAGACCTTCGAAACGTGGCAGGGACTGGTCCGTCCGGTGATCAGCCAGCTCGCCCAGGCCCTGCGCGACCTCGTCGACCGCCCCGACGCCGCGACCGCCGAGCCCATGCTCCGGCTGGCGGTCGCGGGGATGTTCGCAGCCCAGATCAGCGAAACGCTCGGCGACGCGGCCACGACCGTTGTCAGCGGCACCGACATCGGGCTTCCCGTGACCCGCCCCGTGGTTGCGATCCTGCCGACGAACGTCGCCGCCTTCGCGGACGGCCTGGCGGCGTCCGCGGAAGACGTCCTGCTGTACCTCGCGGTCCGGGAGGCCGCGCGGCAGCGGCTGTTCGCCTCGGTCGGCTGGCTCGGGCCGCAGCTGATGGCGCTGATCGAGCACTACGCCCGCGAGATCACCATCGACCCCGACGGACTCGAGCGGGCCATCGAGAGCCAGCTCGGCCAGGCCATGACGGCCCGCGACCTGGAGGCGGCGGGGACGGCCGTTGCGCATTCCCTGTTCGCCCCGCAGCGGACGCCGGAGCAGGTTGAGGTGCTGCAGCGGCTGGAGATCCTGCTCGCCGTCGTCGAGGGCTGGGTGGACGAGGTCGTGTCGCGGGTCGTGGAGCCCCGGATGCCGGCCGCTGCCGGGCTCACCGAGACCCTGCGCCGTCGCCGCGCGATCGGCGGTCCGGCGGAGAACGCGCTCAAGACGCTCGTCGGGCTCGAGTTGCGTCCCCGCCGCACCCGGGACGCCGCAAACCTGTGGGCAGCGACGCGCGCCGCCCGCGGCCCGGAGGGCCGGGACGCCGTCTGGGCCCATCCCGACCTGATGCCGTCGTCAGCGGACCTGGACGATCCCCTGGGCTTCGCCGGCGCCGAACGCGCCCAGACGGCCCCCGACGACCTGGACGCCGCCCTGGCGCGCCTCCTCGAGGAGGAGGGTGGGGCGGCCGGCCGGGACGCCTGAGGCCGTTCAGTCGCCGCCGTCCCCGTCGCCGTCGCCGGTGAGCCAGTCTTCGCCGTCGTCGGCTGCGAGCGCGTGCTGGTATCCGCGCAGGTACGCCTTCGCCTCCGCCTGGCGGGGATAGGCGGCCATCAGCCGGTGGAATTCTGGTGAGTGGTCGGGCTGGTGCAGGTGGGTGAGTTCATGCAGCAGCACGTAGTCCACGACCCAGCCCGGCATGCTGCGCAGTCGTGACGACAGCCGGATCTCGCCCGTCGCGTGGTTGCACGAACCCCAGCGCCGGGTCTGGTTGTCGACCCATCGCACCCGGAACTCCGGTGGCTTCTGCCCGACCTGCGACTCCAGGTAGCGGCCGTGCAGGTGTGCCGAGCGCGCGGCCAGTTCGGCATCACCCAGGCGCGACCCGGCCCGGGCCTCGCGCCGCAGGAACCGCTCCACCAAGGGCCCGAGCAGCTCCGTCTCCTGGGCACGCGTCAACCGTTGGGGCACCAACGCCACGAGCCTGCCGCGCTCACGGAACACGGTCACCGTGCGGGTGCGGCGGGCGCTGCGACGCACCTCGAGAGGCTGTTCCGTGCTCATGCCTCGGCACCCTACGACACGCTGGGGACGGTGTCGGTTGACCGCGGCGCCGGGTGCCGTTAACTTTCATGGCAGAGGCCCCCGGTGCGGCTCGCCAGCAGGGGAAGGCGACGCGAGCTCAGCGCTGGGGGTTCTCCATGTCAGTCGCCTCGTTCGGCGGTGGCGAGCGCCACCTGTCATACACTGAACCAGGCATTCACTGCCGAGCCCGCGATGGGCTTAGCCGATCTACAGGAGGATTACGTGGCCAAGGACACCTACCAGGGCTCTTTCTACTGCGTGAAGTGCAAGGAGCGCCGCGACGCCACGGGCGACATCGAGGTCAACGCCAAGGGCACGCGGATGGCCAAGGCGAAGTGCCCCGTGTGCAGCACCAACCTCACCAAGTTCCTGCCCAAGGCCTGAACACAGCCTCAAGGACGCCGGCCGAGTAACGGCCGGCGTCCTGGTGTTTCCGGACAATTCGGCGCGATTCGGCTAGTCAGGTCCACCTCCAGGGCCACGGCCACGATGGTGGTCGCCGGCGCGGGTGTTGTCCGTTCCCCGCTCGATGTTGTCCGGTCCGATCCCCGGGTTGTGCGCCCGCCGCGGACGTGGACAGGCTCGCGGGTGTGAATGATCCGCCAGATGCCCGGCTCCGACTGACCCATCCCGTGCTCGCCGCGTGGCGCGAGCGCGGCGTCCTCCAGGTCGGCTCCGACGGCCGCTGGTTCGTGCTGGAGGGCGTTCCGGAGCGACTCCCCCACGTGATCGAGCTCCTCTCCCGCCCGCGAACGACCCGCGAACTGCACGCGCTCGTGCCCGATCTGGCCCCCGCCTGGATCGCGTGGCTCTGCCAACATCTGAGTAGCGCGGGGTTGTTGACGCGCACGCGTGCGGACGTGGCGCGACCCGTCCTCGTGTACGGCGGCGGCCCGCTCGCGGCGTCCTCGTTGTCGACGATGCGGCTGGCGGGGTTGCAGCCACGACAGGTTCACACACACGCCGACGTGCTCCCCCGGGACGCGATCCTCGTCGTCGCGACGGAGACCGCCGAGCCGGACCGGACCCTGCTGAACCGACTGACCAGCGCGCAGGTGGAGCACCTCGTCGTGCGGGCGGAGCCGTCCCGCGTCGTGGTCGGACCGCTCGTGGCGCCGTCCGCCGGCCCGTGCGTCCGCTGCGACGACCTCGCCCGCGCCCAGCAGGACCGACGCTGGCCCGTGCTGCTGGCGCAGCTGTGCACCACGAGGATCGAGCCGGACGCCGCCCTGGTGCGCTGGGCCGCGGCCACCGTGACGGCCACCGTCCGCGCACGACTGGCAGGCGTCGCGTCCGAGCTCGTCGGGCGCACGCTCGAGCTCGGGCTGACCGATTTCCGGCTCAGGTCACGCACCTGGCCGGTACAGCCCGAGTGCGGCTGCCACGGCGACGGCTTCACCGGGTCGGGCACACTGGCTGGGTGAGCACTCCCGATCCCGACGCCCGCACCACCGGATCCGTGCTGCCAGAGGGCACCTTCGCACGGTCGGCGCGACTGCTCAGCCTCCCCCTCGGTGCGGCCGCACGCGCAGGAGTGGGCGCGGGCCGCAAGCTGCTCGGCCACCCGGCCGACCAGGTCGAGGCCGAGATGCGAGCGGCCGGCGCGGATCAGCTGTTCGACGTGCTCGGCGAGCTCAAGGGTGGCGCGATGAAGTTCGGTCAGGCCTTGAGCCTGTTCGAGGCCATGCTGCCCGAGGACCTCGCCGGCCCCTTCCGTGAGCGGCTGCGCCAGCTGCAGGACGCCGCTCCGCCCATGCCCTCGTCGCGGGCCCAGGCCGTGCTGCGCTCCGAGCTCGGCGCCGACTGGCGGTCGAACTTCGCCGAGGTCGACCTGCGTCCGGCTGCGGCCGCGTCCATCGGCCAGGTGCACCGTGCCCGGCTCAGCGACGGCCGTCCGGTGGCCATCAAGATCCAGTACCCCGGCGCCGACGTCGCGCTGGCCAGTGACCTGCGCCAGATCCAGCGCCTCGCCGGGGCGATCTCGCCGCTCACGGGTGGGCTCGACGTGGTGGCGTTGACCAGGGAGTTCGCGGCCCGCATCGGTGAGGAGGTCGACTACACCCTGGAGGCCGCCTCGCAGCAGCAGGTCGCCCTCGCCCTGGAGGGTCACCCGCGGTTCACCGTGCCGAAGGTTCACCTGGCCACGCGTCGGGTCCTGGTCAGCGACTGGGTCGAGGGCCGCAAGCTCACCACCGTGATCGACGATCCGCCGGAGTTCCGCAACAAGGTGGCCCTCGACTACGTCACGTTCCTGTTCGCAGGGCCGAGCCTCGCGGGGATCCTGCACGGCGACCCGCACCCCGGCAACTATCTGGTCACGCCGGACGGGCGATTGGGCGTCGTCGACTTCGGGCTGGTCTCGCGGCTGCCCGACGGGCTGCCCGAGCCGATGGGACGACTGATCCGGCACGCGGTCGAATCGAAGGCCGACGACATGCTGGCCGGGCTGGTGGCCGAGGGCTTCATCAGCAAGCCGCTGGACGCGGCCGACCTGCTCGACTACCTGGCCCCGTTCGTCGAGCCGGCCCGGACGGAGCTGTTCTCGTTCAACCGGGCGTGGGCCCAGGACCAGTTCCGGCGCGTCCACACCAGCGTCGGACAGGACGCGGTCGCGACCAAGCTGAACATCCCCCCGGAGTACTCGCTCATCTACCGCGTCTGGATGGGCGGCATCGCCGTGCTGTCCCAGCTCGACGTCCAGGCGAACTTCGCCCAGGTGCTGCGCGACTACCTGCCCGGCTTCGCCGAGTAGCACGCGCCTGCAGGGGGCCTCAGCCCTGCGGATGGCCTGAGCTCAGCCGGCCAGGATGTCCAGCACGGCCTGGCCGTACTGCTCGAGCTTCGACCGGCCGACACCGGGGATGGCCAACAACCCGTCGGTGTCGGCTGGAGCGGTCTCCGCGATCGCCATCAGGGTGGCGTCGGTGAACACGCAGTAGGCGGGGAAGGAGCGCTCCTTCGCGACCGTCGAGCGCCACGCGACCAACGCGTCGTAGGTGGCTTCGTCGTAGCTGGCCGGGCAGTCGGCGTGCCGGCCGAGCTTGCGCTCCGCGCCGGTGGCGAGCGACTTCCCGCACACCCGGCAGCGCGCGGCCTGCTCCGTCGTCACCTTCCGGCGCGGACGCCTGCGCTGCGTCCGGTCCTCTCCTGAGGACGGCGCGACCGCATCGAGGAAGCGGGACGGCTGGCGCATGCCGGCTCCCCCGCGCCGCGACCTCGACCAGGTGATCAGCAGAGCCGTCTTCGCGCGGGTGATGCCGACGTAGGCCAGCCGAGCCTCCTCCGCAAGCTGCTCGGGACCCTTCGCCAGGGACAGCGGCAGCGTCCCCTCCTGGACGCCCACCAGCGCGACCGACGTCCACTCCAGGCCCTTGGCGGCGTGCAGTGTCGACAGCGTCACCCCGTCCGCAGCGAGCGGGTGCTCGGCCTGGGCGCGCTGGTCCAGCTCGGCGGCCAGCGCGGCGACGTCGGCGCCCGGCTGCGCGGCGACCAGGTCCTCCGCGAGCGCGAGGACGGCGGCGAGCGACTCCCAGCGCTCGCGCACCCGTCCCTGGGCGTTGGGGGCGGCCTGCTCCGACCAGCCCATCCGCTCCAGTACGGCACGACAGGCGTCCACGGCCGGGACGGAGGCGTCCCTCTCGGCGGCGCGAGCGAGCTCGGACAGCACCTGGCGCACCTCGGTACGGGAGAAGAAGCCCTCCCCTCCGCGGACGACGAACGGGATCTGCGCCTCCGCGAGCGCAGCCTCGAAGAGCGGCGACTGGGCGTGCACGCGGTACAGGACGGCCAGGTCGCGCCAGCGCACCCCCGCCTCATGCTGCTCGGCCAGCCAGCGGGCGACCATCGTCGCCTCGCTGAGCTCGTCCGCGCACGGCACGATCCGCGGCTCCGGCCCGTCGGCGCACTGCGACTGGAGCTGAACCGTGCCCAGCCTGGTGGACGCGGCCATGGCGTTGGCCAGCGCGACCACCTGCGGCGTTGAACGGTAGTCGCGCACCAGCCGGATCGTCCGCGCGTCTGGGAAGCGCACCCCGAACGTGTTGAGGTACACCGGGCTGGCCCCGGCGAACGAGTGGATGGTCTGGGCAGGGTCGCCGACGACACAGTGGTCGCGCCCGTCGCCCAGCCACCGCTCGAGAAGGGTCTGTTGCAGCGGGCTGACGTCCTGGTACTCGTCGACGAGAAGGTGCCGGTAGGTCGCCCGCACCTCCTCGGCCACGTCCCCGTTCTCGGACAGCAGGGCGACGGCGCACAGCAGGATGTCATCGAAGTCGATCACGCCGCGTTCAGCCTTGACGCGCTCGTAGATGCCGAGCAGCCGGCCCACCTGCGCTGCGTCCAGACCGGACACCTCCCGTCCGGACCGGGTCGCCAGCTCGGCGTAGTCGGACGCCTGGACGTTGCTGACCTTCGCCCACGACACCTCCGTGAGCAGGTCGCGGAGCTGGCCGGAGTCGGGCGACAGTCGCAGCTTGCGGGCGGCGGCCGCGACCATCCCGACACGGTCGTCGCTCACCGGAGGCAGGTCGGTGCCGTACGCCCGCGGCCAGAAGTACTGGGCCTGCCTCAGGGCTGCGGAGTGGAACGTGCGGCCCTGGACGCCGGGCAGGCCCAGCTCCCGCAGGCGCGTCCTGAGCTCGCCCGCAGCCCGTGTCGTGAACGTCAGGGCCAGGACCGACTGCGGACGGTACGCGCCCGTCGCGACGCCGTACGCGATCCGGTGGGTGAGCGCACGGGTCTTGCCGGTTCCTGCACCCGCGATGACGGCGACCGGCGCCCCGAAGGTGGTCGCGACCTCCCGCTGCTCCTCGTCCAGGCCGGCGAGCAGGCGTTCGTGGTCATCGGTCACGAACGAAACCTTAAGCGCGGACGGTGACATCCCCGCACCCGGACCGCCCACGTCTCCGGGCGGGCCGCCGAGTGTCGGCACTGGGTTCTAGGGTGAAGCCACCATGCAGATCCACCTCGCGGCCACAGCGGACGACCTCGCCGCCCGGCTGGTGTCGCTGTGGGCTCCCCGCCCGGCCGATCCGTTCGCTTTCGACCTCGCGGTCGTGCCCGGCGCAGGGTTCCAGCGGTGGCTCTCGCAGCGGCTCGCGACGGCCGACGCCGCCGGCATCTGCGCAGGGGTCGACTTCGTCTCCGTCGGTGCGTTGCTCGCCCGCCTCGGCGACGCCGAAAACCCGTGGCGTCCGCGAAGGCTGGCCCGTGCGATCCAGCACGTGGTGCTGGCCGACGACAGTCCCTCGGCCCTCGCGCCGCTGCGGGCGCACCTGGACGCGTCCCGGGAGACCTGGACCGCCACCGGAAGGATCGCCCGCCACTTCTCCGGCTACGCACGCAACCTCCCGCAGATGCTGGCGGCGTGGGCCGCCGGGCGCGACATCGGCCCTGACGGCCGGGAGCTCGGCGACCATGCGTGGCAGGCGAGCCTCTACCGCAGCCTCATCGCGCACATCGGGACCGACCCGCTGACGCTGCGCGCCGCGCTCCTGGGGCGCCTGGCCGACGGGCCGGTGGACGGGCTGCCGCACCGCATCGCCGTGGTCGACCCGCAACGCCTCGACCCGGCCGGCCTGGAGCTGTACGACGCCCTGTCCACACATCACCAGGTCGACCTGCTCCTGCTCTCCCACTCCCCCGTCCCGCATTCCGGCGGCCACCCCCTCAACGCCACCCTCGGCCGGCTCGCAGCCGAGAATGCCGGCCTGCTCGCCGGTCGCACGACGACTGCTGCGCCGGCGTCCCCCCAGCATCGCGACAACCTGCTGGGCTGGCTGCAGTCGGACCTGTTCGCCGATCGTCCGCCCGCCAGACGCGTCCTCGGCGCCACCGACGACTCGGTCCGCGTCCACCTGTCGCACGGGCCGTCGCGGCAGGTGGAGGTGCTCCGCGAGGTGCTCGCCGGCCTGTTCGCGTCCGACCCCACCCTGGAACCCCGGCACGTCGCGGTCCTCACCCCGGACGTCGACGCCTTCGGGCCGCTGCTGAGTGCCGCGTTCACACCTCAGCCCGGCGCAGAGGCGCATCCCGCCCACGGCTTCCGCCTGCAACTGGCCGACCGCACGATGGCGCAGGTAAACCCCCTGGTCGACCTGCTGCTGGGACTCCTGCGGCTGCCCGACTCGCGCATCGAGGCGTCCGCGCTGCTGGAGCTGTGCTCCACGGCGCCGGTGGCGGCCCGGTTCGGGTTCGCCGGCGATTCGGCCGACCGGCTCGCAGAGCTCGTCCGCGCGTCCGGCGTCCGCTGGGGCCTCAGCGCCTCCCAGAGGGCCGGATTCGGGCTCGGCGCCTTCTCCCAGAACACCTGGCTGGCCGGACTGCAGCGGATGCTCCTTGGCGTGACCATCCCCGACGACGACCTGGTCAGCGTCGGCACCGTCCTGCCACTAGACGACGTCGACTCCTCCGACGTGGAACTGCTCGGTGGGCTCGCCGAGTTCCTCGGCCGGCTCCGGCGCTGGCTCGCCAACATCACCGAGCCCGCGACCCTCGGCGGCTGGATCGAGCGCTGCCGGGCGGGCCTCGACACCCTCACCCGGGTTCCGGCGGACGCCGAGTGGCAGCTCGCTGCGCTCATGTCGGGTCTCGCCAGGCTGGCCGAGGACGAAGCTGACGACCCGGTCCCGCTCAGCCGGCACGCGGCGATCCGGGCCATCAACGACGAGTTCACCGAGTCCAGGGCCCGGGGCGCCTTCGGCAACGGCTCACTCGTCGTCGCAGGGCTCGAGTCCCTGCGGAACGTCCCCCACCGGGTGCTGGTCCTCCTGGGCTGGGACGCCGAGCGCTACCCGCGCAGCGGCCGACGCCACGGCGACGACCTGGTCGGGACGTGCGCCCTGCCCGGCGCAGGCTCGCCCGCCCTGGCGGACCGGCAGGCACTGCTGGACGCCGTCCACGCCGCCGGCGAGCACCTCGTCATCATCGCCCGCGGACGCAGCGAGGGTTCCAACCAGCCCGTGCCTCCTGCGACGCCGCTCGCCGAACTGCTGGACGCCCTGGACGCGACCGCTGCCACCCCGGACGGCGTGGCAGCAGGCCGCGCAGTCACCGTCCAGCACCCGCTCCAGCCGTTCGCCACGGCCTATTTCACGGCCGGCACCGGTGTGCACAGCTTCGACCCGCTCGCCTTCCGGGCCGCGGAGGCCACGCTGGCGGACCCGTTGCCGCCGCGACGTCGCTACCACCTCGAGCCGTTGCCGTCGCCGGACCTCGCCGAGGGCGTCAGCCTCGACGCGCTCACCGACTTCTTCCGGCATCCGGTCAGGGCCCTGCTCGGCCAGCGAGCCGGGCTGAGCCTCTTCGACGACCAGCCGCCGTCCGACGCGATCCCGCTGGAGCCCGACGGGCTCGCCCGCTGGCAGATCGGCAACCGGGTCTTGCACGAGCTGCAGGCCGGGCACTCGGTCGAGAGCGTCGACCGCGCCGAGAGGCTCCGCGGGCAGGTGCCGCCCGCGCGGCTCGGCACCCGGCTGATGGATCGCGTGCTCGGCGAGGCGATGGCCACCGTCGCCGTCCCGCCGCCGGAGGGGGAACGCGTCCACCACGACCTCAGCCTGCTCGTGCCCGTCCCCGGGCACGGGGAGGTGAGGCTCAGTGGACGTGTGGGGACGGTCGGCGGAGTGTTGTGGCAGGCGGAGTACTCCAGCATCGGTCCGCGCCACCGGCTCGCCGCGTGGCTTCGGGTCCTCGCCCTTGCCGCAGCCGGGGAGGGCGAGCGGGCCCAGCTGGTCGGCAGGGGAAGCCAGGTGCACTACCGGGCACCGGCCGCCGAGGTCGCCGGCGAGTTGCTCGGGCGCTACCTGGCGATCTACGCACTCGGACTCACCCGTCCGCTTCCTGCTCCTCCACGGCTGACGGAGTTCTGGGCCTCCTGCCGTTCGACGGGAAACGACCCCATGGATCCGTACCGGAAGAAACGGCGCGACCAGCTCTGGTCGTGGGACTCCGATCCCGCGTGGGGCACCTTCTTCCGCTACCCCGCCCTGCTCGAGCTCGAGCTGGGCGACATCACGGTGCCGGGCGCCGACCCGGCCGAACGCACGCTCTTCGGTGCGCTCGCGACCGCGATCTGGCTGCCCGCACTGGCTGCGGAGGTGGCCCCGTGATCCCGATCGATCCGGCCGGCCCGCTCCCGGAGGGCACGGTCCTGCTCCAGGCCAGCGCCGGCACCGGCAAGACGCACGCCATCGCAGCCCTGGCCACCCGCTTCCTCGCCGAAGGCCGGGTCCGGATCGAGAACCTGGCCGTGATCAGCTTCAGCCGGGTGGCGTCCGACGAGCTGCGCACCCGGGTGCGTTCGCGCCTGCGCGACTCCGCCGCCGTCCTCGCCGACGCCGCAGCCGGGCGTCCGGTGAACGACCTGGACGAAACCGACGCGTTCCTGTGCAGCGGGTCGCCGGCCGAGCTCACCGAGCGGGAACACCGCCTCCGCGACGCACTGTCGGGCCTCGACGGGGCGGGCATCATGACCATCCACCAGTTCTGCGAGGCCATGTTCGACGAGCTCGGGATCCTCGCGTCCGAGGATCCCGGCGCGCGGCTCGTCGAGGACCTCACCGTGGTTCGCGAGCAGGTGGTCGAGGACCTCTACCTCTCCCGCTACGCCGACGCGGGCGAGCCTCCGTTCGACCTGGCCACCGCGCATCGCCTCGGCGCGGACGCCGTGCGGTTCCCCGACCTCGGCCTGGTGCCCGCCGACGCAACCGGGGTCGCGGCGGAGCGGATGAGCTTCGCCGCGGGCGTGCGGGCAGAGCTCGCTGCCCGCAAGCGACTGCTCGGGGTCTACTCCTTCGACGACCAGCTGCTGCGCCTGCGCGACTCGTTGGCCGCTGCGGGCCCGGTGGGCGCGGAGCGGCTGAGAAGGCGCTGCCGGGTCGTCCTCGTCGACGAGTTCCAGGACACCGATCCCGTGCAGTGGGCGATCCTGCGCGACACGTTCGCGGGCGAGGTGCCCCTGGTGTTGATCGGCGACCCGAAGCAGGCCATCTACGGCTTCAGGGGAGCGGACGTCGCGGCGTACGTCGACGCCGTGCGCGCCTCCGGCGAGCAGTACTCGCTCACCGTGAACCACCGCGCCGACGCACCGGTCGTGGCCGGGGTCTCCGGGCTGTTCGGAACGGCGGCCCTCGGTCCCGATGTCGAGGTGGAACCGGTCACCGCGGCGCACACGACCCCGCGGCTGCTCCGCCGCGGCCTCGCCGACCCGGCTGTCCGGCTGCGCTGGGTCGCGTCGTCCAACCCGCTGTCACGCAACGACGCCCGCCGCCGCATCGACACCGACCTGGTCGCAGAGGTGGCGCGACTGCTCGGGTCCGGCCTGGAGTTCACCGATGCCGAGGGCACTCGTCGGCTGGCGGAGCACGACATCGCCGTCCTCGTCAGCACCAACGACAGGGGACGCGAGATCGCAGCGGAGCTCGCCGGGGCAGGGGTGCCGGTGGCGTTCTCGGGAGCCGACTCGGTGTTCGCCTCGCCGGCGGCGAAGGACTGGCTCGCCCTGCTGAGGGCGCTCGACCAGCCGCGCCGCTCCAACGTCCGCGCGGCCATCCTCACCGACTTCGTCGGTGCCGATCTCACCGAGCTCGCGCTGGCCGACGACGACCGTTTGTCGGCGTGGTCGGCGGTGCTGCAGGGGTGGGCACGTGTACTGGACGGCCAGGGCGTCGCTGCGCTGTTCACGGCCGTGCAGGCCAGCTCGCCCGAACTCGGTGGTGGGCTCGCCGAGCGCGAACTGAGGCGCCGCCGGGGCGAGCGGGAGCTGACCGATCACCGGCAGCTGGCCGAGCTGCTGCACGCGCAGTACACCGGGGGCGTGCGGGGTCCGGAGCTGGTCGGCTGGCTCGCCGAACAGCTCCGTCAGCCCGGGGACAGTGGCGACCGGACGCGACGGCTGGAGACCGATGCCCGGGCCGTTCAGGTGATGACCGTGCACAAGGCCAAGGGACTGCAGTTCCCTGTCGTTCTCCTCCCGCAGGCTGCGGAGACGTGGGTGGTCGACAAGGACGAGGGCGACAACTTCGACCTGCACGACGAGAACCGCGTCCGTGTGCTCGACCTCGCCGGCCCGGGGACGCCGGGCAGGGCGGAGCGGTTCGCGCTGTGGCGGGCCGAGCAGGCCGAGGACCGGCTGCGCGCGCTGTATGTCGCAGCGACCCGCGCCCAGAGCCGGCTGGTGCTGTGGTGGGCGCCCACCTGGAACCACACGGCCGCGTCCCCGCTGCACCGCCTGCTGTTCCGGGACCGGGCGCGTCCCGGAACCCCGGAGCCGTTCTACCCCGTCGACCGGACGCCGGACGAGCTGGCCTGGCTGCCGCAGGTGGGGATCGCGGTCGAGGAGTGTTCGGACGAGCCGCGGCCGCAGCCGGCGGGACGGACGGCAGCGCCGGTCCCCCTCATCGCGCCGAGCTGGCAGCGAAGCATCGACCCGTTGTGGCGGCGCACGTCGTACTCGGGCCTGACCGAGGCGGTGCACGCCCGTGCTCCGCTCGCCGCGCTCGCGGCCGAGCCGGTCATCGCCGATGAACCGGTCGAGGCCGATGAGCGCACCGTCGGGACGGACACGGGCGGCACACCGTCCCCGATGGCCGACCTGCCGGGAGGGGCTGCGTTCGGCAGCCTGGTCCACCAGGTGCTCGAACACCTCGACTGGCACGCCCCCGACACCGACACGCTCGACCGACGGCTGCTCGTCGCCACGACGGCGGCGTCCACGCGCTACCCCGTCGCAGGCGTCACGCCGAAGGCCCTCGCGGACGCCCTCCGGCCGAGCCTGCTGACCCCACTCGGGCCGCTCACCGGGGGCCGGGCGCTGGCCGAGATCGCCATCGCGGACCGCCTGTCCGAGCTCACCTTCGAGTTCCCGCTGGGCGTGGACGCGTCCCGCACCGAACTCGGCGACGTCGCCGCGCTCCTCCGGGCAGGTCTCCCCGCGGACGACCCGCTCGCCGACTACGCCGACGACCTCGCCGCACAGCCGTTGTCCACGCAGGTGCTGCGCGGGTTCCTCACCGGCAGCATCGATTCGGTGCTCCGCATCCCGTCCGGGGTCGGCTCCCGGTTCGTGGTCATCGACTACAAGACCAACCGCCTCGGGCCGGCCGACCTGCGGCTGGAGCACTACCGGCAGTCCGCGATGGTCGCCGAGATGCGCCGGACGCACTACCCCCTGCAGGCCCTCCTCTACTGCGTGGCGCTGCACCGGTTCCTCTCGGCCCGCCTGGACGACTACGCGCCCGCCCGCCACCTCGGCGGTGTCGGCTACCTGTTCGTCCGCGGCCTCGGCGGACCGGACGCGGGCGCCGAGACCGGCGTCTTCGCCTGGCACCCGCCGGCCGAGCTGGTCGTGGACCTCTCGAACCTGCTCGCGGATCGGGGGCGGTCGTGAACGATGCAGCGATCGGCCTGCCCGAGGGACTGCTCCGCGACGTCCACCTGGCCGGCGTGCTCGGCTGGGGCGACGTGCACGTCGCGCAGAAGGTGTCCCACCTGTTCGGGGTCACGGACCAGCGCGTGCAGCTGGCGCTCGCCCTGACCGTCCGTGCATTGCGGGACGGCTCCACCTGCCTGGAGCTGGACGAGGTCGCCTCCGCCCGGTACGTCACCGATTCCGAGTCGGTGGCCACGTTGCCCCAGGCGGCCTGGCCGGAGCCGGACGCGTGGGTGGACGCCCTCCTCGCGAGCCCGATGGTCAACGCTGGGCCCGACGCGGCGGGCGTGCGTCCCCTGAGGCTGGTCGGCAGGCGACTCCACCTCGAGCGCTACTGGGGCCAGGAGAGCACCGTCGCTGCGGAGCTGCTGGCTCGCAGGCCGGCCCCCGCCGGCGCCGTGGACGCCGACCGGCTGACGGCCGCAGCCCGTGACCTGCTGCGTGAGGCCGTCGACCCCGAGCAGGCAGCCGCGACCGTCGTCCCGCTGTTCACCGGGGTCAGCGTGATCGCGGGCGGGCCAGGGACCGGCAAGACCCATACCGTCGCCCGGGTGCTGGGGATGCTGCTGCGCACCTCGGACCGTCCCCTGCTGATCGGGCTGGCCGCGCCGACCGGCAAGGCCGCGGCCCGGATGGACGAGGCCCTCTCCCGGGCCGCCGCGGGGCTGCCCGACGACGTCGCCGCACAGCTGGGCGGGCTCCACGCCACCACGATCCACCGGCTGCTCGGATGGGTGCCGGAGTCGCGGAACCGGTTCCGGCACCACGGCGGCAACCCGCTCCCGCACGACGTTGTCGTCGTGGACGAGGCCTCCATGGTCTCGGTCACGCTGATGGCGCGGCTTCTGGAGGCCCTGCGCCCCAGCGCCCGGCTGGTGCTCGTCGGCGACCCCGACCAGCTCTCCCCCGTCGAGGCGGGGGCGGTCCTCGCCGACATCGTCGCCGCGCCGGTGCACCCCGTCCCCGGACTGGACGAGAGCCTCGCTGCGCTCGGCCTGCCCGCGACGGGCGCGGTGGCGCGGCTGCGTCACAACCACCGCTCCGAGCAGGACATCGCAACGCTCGCCGAGGCGGTGCTCGCCGGGGACACCGATCGCGTCGTGGAGCTGGCGACTGCGGGCTCGGCCGGCGTGCGGTTCGCTCCGACACCGGAGGAGTCGGGCCTGCGCGAGCGGGCAGTGAACACCGGCGTCGCGATGGTCGCAGCGGCTCGGCGCGGGGCGGTCGAGGAGGCTCTGGCCAGGCTCGACGCACACCGGCTGCTGTGCGCGCACCGGCACGGCCCCTACGGGGTGGCGCTGTGGTCGCGGCAGGTCGAGGACTGGCTCGCGGCCGAGCTCGGCGACCTGGACCCGACCCGCCAGTGGTACGCGGGCCGCCCGGTCCTGGTCACGCAGAACTCCAGCGAGTTGGGGCTCTTCAACGGAGACACCGGCGTGGCCGTCCTCGGCCACGGCCAGCTTCGGGTCCACTTCGCTCGCGGTCGGACCAGCCGCGCGGTCTCACCGTTCCTGCTCGACGCCGTCCAGACCGTCCACGCGATGACCGTGCACAAGGCACAGGGCAGCCAGTTCGGAGAGGTCAGCCTGATCCTGCCCGAGCCCGGTTCGCCCCTGCTGACCCGCGAACTGCTCTACACCGCGATCACCCGGGCGGAGCACCGCGTCAACCTGATCGGCAGTGTCGACGCGCTGGTCGAGGCGGTCCAGCGACCGGCGCGGCGTGCCTCCGGGCTCCGCGACCGGTTGTGACGGGCGGCGGGTCTGTGGCTCCCCGGCCTCCGCTCACTCGAGGACGGCGTAGTCGCAGGCCTCGAGGCGGACCTCCCGGCCCAACGCGTGGAGCACGGTGGGTGTGTCGGCGTAGTTCAGGGCGAGCGCGAGGCGGCCACCGTCCGCGGTGAACTCGATCGCGAGTCCCTGTTGGGTCACCTCTGCCACCTCCAGTGCGGCCGAGACCAGCCAGGGGTGCCTGCGCCGCAGCCCGAGCACGGCCTGGTAGTGCTCGAAGACCGGCCGCCCGAACCCGAGCAGTCCCGATGGGTCCTCCGGGAAGGGCGGACGCACCGCGTCGTCCCCGGTACTGTCCTCGGTCTTCTCCCCGGTGAACCCCTGCTCGTCCCCGGCGTACACCGACGGCACCCCGGGCAGGAGGGCGAGCAACGCGGTCGCGAGCCGCAGCCGGGCGGGGTCGGACAGCCGGGTGGCGATCCGGGTCACGTCGTGGTTGCCGAGGAAGGTCTGCGGCCGGAACCCGGCGCAGAACTCCGCGTGACGCTGCAGCGACCAGGCCAGCTCGTGCGGGTTCCGATCGGACAGCGAGCTCCAGATGGCCTTCCACAGCTCGTACTGCGTGACCGAGTCGACACCGGACGTCACCTGGAATCCGGTGTAGTCGCCGTGGATCACCTCGGCCAGCACCCAGGCGCCGGGATGCGCCTCCCGGACGCGCCCGATGATCGGAGCCCACGCATCGGCACCAGGCGCGTAGGCCGCGTCCAGCCGCCAGCCGTCGACGCCCCGGTCGAGCCAGTGGTTCATCACATGGACGACGTAGTCCTGGACGGCAGGGTTGGCCAGGTTCAGTTCGATCAGGTCGAGGTTGCCCTCGAACCCCCGCGGGTACTGCCCGACCCACCGGATCCAGTCGCCGTCCGGGGTTCCCGGGCCGGCTGCGGTGGCCCTGGTCACGATGTCGTGGTCGACCGAGACGTGGTTGAACACCCCGTCCAGCAGGACGCGGATGCCGCGGGACCTCGCCGCGGCGAGCAGCCGGTCGAGGTCGGCGTCGTCCCCGAGCCGCGAGTCGATGCGGAAATGGTCGAGGGTGTCGTAGCCGTGGCTGGTCGAGGCGAAGATCGGGCCCAGCAGGAGCCCGTTCGCCCCTAGTTCGATGAGGTAGTCCAGCCAGTTCGCGAGCCGCCCGAGTCGGTGCTCGACGTGGTCGATGCCGCGCCGCTCGGCGCCGACGAAGCCCAGCGGGTAGCAGTGCCACCAGATCACGGAGTCGGCCCATCTGACCTCGTCGCGAGCCATCGCGCCTCCTTAGTAAGTCATCCTCAATACCACTGTTGAGCCTAGCTCACTACGGGTAGGCTGTCCAGTGATGACCACAACACCACCCGGACGTCAGAGGCTTCGTCCCGCTGACCGGAGCGAAGCGATCCTGGCCGCCGCAACCGAGGCGTTCGCCGTCGCGCCCTACGACCAGGTATCGATGGCGGCCGTCGGCCGTGCCTGCGGCGCGTCCGAAGCCCTCGTCTTCCGGTACTTCGAGAGCAAGGCCGGCCTGTACGCGGCCGTGGTCGGGGCCGAACTGCGCCGCCTGGCCGAGCGCCAGGAGGCCGCGGTCGCGGCGCTGCCGACCAACGCCTCCGCCCGCGACCTGGTGCGCGTCCTGGTGGAGGCCACCCTCGACCAGATGGCGTCGGCCGACAACCCGTCGGCGTCCCCGTTCTTCTCCGCGCAGGTCGACCCGCCCGAGGTCGACCAGGTGCGGGCGGACTACCGCCGCGACCTCGCCGAGACGCTGCTCGGCAGGCTCCGCAATCCCGACTGGCAACGCGGACGGATCGGGGTCGTCGGGTTCCTGGGCTTCCTGGGAGCCGCAGCCCAGCAGTGGGTGGCAGCGGGCTGCCCGGCCGACCAGCGCGGACCGTTGGTGGAAGCGACCCTCGGTGCGCTCCAGGGCGCGATCGGCGACTGGGACTCCCTCGCGCCGCCGGGGCGGTGAGCCTCAGACGGAATCGAGGCGTCCGTCGAGCCAGCTGTTGATCATGCGGTTGGCGATGGAGGTCTTCATCGGCAGCAGGACCTGCTCCGCGGCGATCGCGGCACCCAGCTCGGCCCGGGTGAACCATCGTGCGTGCTCGATCTCGCCGTCGAGCAGCCGGACCTCCCCGCCGAGGGCTGTGGCCCGGAACCCGACCATCAGCGACTGTGGGAACGGCCACGGCTGGGATCCGAGGTACGTGATCCCGGCGACGTCGAGTCCGACCTCCTCGGCCATCTCGCGGTGCACGGCCTGCTCCAGCGACTCACCGGCCTCGGCGAACCCGGCGAACACCGAGTAGCGGCGGTCGGGCCACACCGGCTGGCGACCGAGCAGCAGTCGGTCGTCGGAGTCGGTGATCGCGACGATCACCGCAGGATCGGTGCGGGGGTGCAGCTCGATCCCGCACCGGGTGCACCGTCGCAGCAAGCCTCCCGACACGGCGAGGGTCTGCGCTCCGCAGGACGGGCAGAACCCGCTGCGGGCATGCCAGCCGATCAGGGCGACGGCGGTGAAGGCCAGTTCGACCTCCCCGTCGGGAAGTCCGTCCATGACCTCCCGCAGGGCGACTGGCGCGGCGTCGGTCTCGGCGGCGAACACGGGCTGGTCGCCGACCAGCCCGAGCAGATGGTGCCGCTGGTCGTCGTACTCGCCGTCAGCTTCCGTCCACTCCAGACCGTCCGGGGACGCGGTGAGCCGCCCGGTCGCGGTCACGGCCAGGACGCGGGCCGATGGCCACATCGACGCGATCCAGCCGGCGTCCGATCGACGGTCCTGACTGCGGTCGAGGGACTGTCGTCCGGTCCAGGTGCTCACGCGTTCAGGCTAACCGAGATCGCCTCGAGCCCGGCCCGGTCGGGAAGGTTCTCGGGACGGACCACCGTGGCGGTCGGCAGGTCGTAGAACACGGCGTCCACCTGCTCGGGCGCCAGGCCGTTCAGTTCGGCCCACGCCAGCCGGTAGCACGCCAGCTGTACGGGGTCGGAGCGTCGGGCGTCGCCGGTCTTCCAGTCCACCACCTGCGGTCGGCCGTCCTCCCCAGGGAAGACCGCATCGATCCGACCGCGCACCAGCCGTCCACCGAGGACGAGCGTGAACGGAGACTCGACCGCCAGCGGAACGAGCTGAGCGTACGGCCCGGCCTCGAAACCGGCCCGCAGCTTCTCGAACTCCGCGCCGGCCAGCTCGAGATCCGGCTCGTCGGCCAGGAGAGGCGCGGCGCCGCGGAACCGGTCCTCCAGCCAGGCGTGGAACCCGATCCCCCACCGCTGCGCCTCGCTCACCGGGCGCGGCATCGGACGCCGGACGTCGGCGAGGAAGCCCTCCCGATCGCGGCCCAGCCGGGCAAGACCGGTCACCGACAGGTAGTCCGGCCGCACGTCCTCGCGCACGCGGGCGTCCTCGGCGGCGGCCGCCATCAGGGCCTCGGCGCTGCGGTGCCACGCCGAGACGCGCGCGGCCGCGTCCGCGTCGAGCTCTGACGGCACGGGGTACGCGCCCGCCGCCGCGAGCTCCCGGCGAGCCGCCAGGACCGTCTCAGCGGCCCGGCTGCGCAGCTCGAAGTCGGCACCGGCCCCGACCGCCGGCCAGTCCGCCCGCGCATCCGGGGAAAGCAGCGGATTGGTCTCCGGCAACTCCTCGGGCAGGAGGACGACGTCCGCTCCGCCACACAGCGCGGTGAAGTAGTCCGACGGAGGGCGCGGCCGGGAGAGGGTTTCCGCCCACGTGTGGCTGCTCGCGAGGAGGAGCTGGCGCGCTCGGGTCACGGCCACATACGCCAGCCGGTCCTCGGCGAGCCGCTGCTGTTCGCGTAGCGAGTCGGCGAAGCCGGCGATCTCCTTGTGGTCGACGTGGGCCAGCTGCGGCAGGGCGTTCGCGTCCCCCCGCAGCGGGTACGGGAGCGCGGCCGCGGTGCGCAGCCAGTTGCCGGTGACCCTGTCGGCGGGGAACACCGTCGCCGCCAGCCCTGGCAGGAACACGACCTCCCACTCCAGTCCCTTCGCGCGGTGCACGGTGAGCACCTTGACCGAGTCGGACGCCGAGACGACGGCCTGCTCGAGGCCGGTGCCGTACTCGCGTTCTGCTTCGAGGTAGGCGAGAAGCCCGGCGAGGGAGGCCTCCGCGTCGATCCCGGTGTAGTCGGCGACGGCCTGGACGAACGCGGCCAGCGGTGCCGATCCGCCGGGCCGGGCCACCTCGGTCTCGACCTCGAGACCGAGCGTCGAAACGACCCGCGCCACGAGTTCGGTCACCGTGTCGCCGGCGTGGCGGCGCAGCGTCGCCATCTCGGCGGCGAACTCCGCGAACCGCTCCCGCGCAGCCCGGCTGTACTCGAGCGACCCGGGATCGGCGACGGCCTCCAGCAGGCTCGGCCGGGCCGTGGCCGGGCCGGGGACGAGCGCGTCGACCGGGCCTTCGCCGGCAGCAGGCTTCCGCGCCTCGGCGATCTGGACGGCACGGCGGCCGAGCCGGGCGAGATCGGGGACGCCGATGGCCCACCGGGCGGAGGCCAGCAGTCGGATCGCGGACGGGTTGGCCGTCGGGTCGGCGAGGAGCGTCAGGGTGGCCACCACGTCCGCAACCGGTGGCAGGTCGAGCAGGCCGCCGAGGCCCACGATCTCGGCGGGGACGTCGCGGCTGACCAGCGCCTGGTACACGGCGGCGACCTGCGAATTGCGCCGGCACAGCACCGCGACGTCGGACCAGGCCCGGACCCTGCCGGAGGCGTGCAGGTCGGCCGCCCGGTCGGCGAGGGCAGCGAGTTCCTCCGGCCAGGTCGCGTAGGCGGCCGCCTCCAGCCGTCCGACCGGGACCTCGGGCGGGGCCACCAGGTCGAGGTCGAGCCCGTGGACGGCCAGCGCCGGATCCGCGCGGACGCCGGATGCGAGCTCGTTGGCCGCGTCCAGGATGTGCTGCCCGCTGCGCCGGTTGACGGTCAGGGCGTACCCGGCGGCGGGGGTGCCGTCGGCCCGTGGGAAGTCCCGGGCGAAGTCGAGGATGTTGCTCGCGGCCGCGCCCCGCCAGCCGTAGATGGCCTGGCACGGGTCGCCGACCGCCGTGACGGGATGGCCGCGCCCGTGCTCGGCGTCGGGCCCGGAGAACAGCCCCCGCAGCAGGGACGCCTGGGCGGCCGACGTGTCCTGGTACTCGTCGAGCAGGACGACCGCGAACTCCCGGCGCAAGGTCGGCGGGATGCTCGGCACCTCCGTCGCGAGCCGGGCTGCGTCGGCCATCTGGTCGGCGAACTCGACGTAGCCGAGTTCGGCCTTGAGCTCCTCGTAGCGCACGACCAGGGCGGCCAACTCGAGTCGTTCCAGCTGGGCGATCCTCGCCTCGGCGACCGCCTTGTACTCCGCTCCGCCGCGACGCGGGGCCGCGGCGAGGGCGGCGGCGAACACCTCCGCCTGTCCGGCGAGCTGGATGGGGCCGACCAGGTGCGAGCGCATCTGCCCCGACAGCTCCACGACCCGTTCGGTGACGTACTGCGGCCGCAGCCGGGAAAGGTGCGTGAGCGGCCCCGGCGCGTCCGCGACCGCCCGAGCGGCGAGCCGGTAGCGCGCTGCGCCCGTGATCATCCGTCCGCCGGGTTCGATGCCGAGCATCAGCGCGTGCTCGGCGACCAGACGACCCGCGAACGCGTCGTAGGTGAGGATCAGCTCCTCGGCGCCCTCCTCGTCGAGGAGACCGGCTGCTCCCAGGGCGCGCCGCACCCGGGTGCCCAGTTCGCCCGCGGCCTTCCTCGTGAACGTGAGCCCCAGCACCTGGTCCGCCCGGACGGCTCCCGACCCGACCAGCCACACCACCCGCGCGGCCATCACCGTGGTCTTTCCGGAGCCGGCGCCCGCGATGATCACGGACGGCTCCAGCGGCGCGGTGATCGCCGCCAGTTGCTGGTCGGAGAAGGGGATGTGGAGCAGTTCCGACAGCTGCCCCGGATCGGTGAGCCTCATCCGACCACCTGTCGTCCCCGCTCGTCGGCCGGGCAACTGCTCGCGAACGGGCACCGGACGCACTGCGTCCCCGGGGTGGCCGGGTACCGTCCGTCCGCGACGATGCGGGCGGCGACGGCGAGGCGGTGATGCACCCAGGTCTCGTACTGGGCCGCCTCGGGATCGTCTCCGAGCTGGGGCCGTTTCAGCAGGGACTCCTGCCAGAACTCCTTCGGCGTGTCCTCGGGTCGACCCGGCTGGCGCAGATAGACGGCCGACGCTCCCGTCGGCACCAGTTCGGGGGCCGTATCGGCGAACCCGCCCGAGGCGATCGCGAGCTGGTAGAGCCCGAGCTGGTCCATCCCGGCGACCTGGTCCGCCGTCGGTTGCATCCGGGAGGTCTTGAAGTCGGCCACGAGCAGGCCGCCGTTGGCCCGTTCCAGCCAGTCGACCTGCCCCGCCAGCCTGATCGGCAACCCGTCGAGTTCGAGTTCCACGCTGAAGGGGGCCTCGACGGCGACCAGCTCCCCCCCGCGTCCGCTGCGCCAGTTCAGGAACCGGGTGAGTGCCAGTTCCACCTCGAGCCGCTCGCTGGCCGAGAACCAGGCGGCTTCGAACGGCAGCCGGTCCCAGACGAGGTCGAGCTGGGCCCGGAACTCCGCGACGCCCCATCCCTGCGCCACCGCGAGCTGGACGAGCCGGTGGATCAGCGAGCCGAGGGTCGCGGCCATCGCGACGCCGCCCTCTCCCCCGGCCTGGCGGGAGAGGAAGTAGTTGCGCGGGCAGGTGAGCACGGAGGTCACCTGGCTGGGACTGAGCCGGACGGGCAGCGGCGTCGGCTCGGGCAGGCTGGAGAGCGGGCGCACCCCCCACCAGCGGCGCGGGTCGGCGGAGGGCGCCAGCGGCATTCCGCGCTGGTCGGACGCGTCCGCCAACCGGGCCAACTCGATCGCTGCCGCCTCCCGCACCGCCTCCGGGGCGGACGGCGACGCCGACCACCGGCGGAGCTCGGCCACCAGCGCGGGCAGCGTCACCGGCGAGGCCGGCGCCGACGCGGCGACCAGCGGCACCCCGAGTTCGGCCAGGAACCGCGAGGGCGTGTCGTTCTCCCCCTGGGTGCCGGCGGTGGCCGTCACGACCAGCCGGCTGCGTGCCCGCGAACACGCCAGGTGGAACAACCGCCGCTCCGCGGCGAGAAGCTCGCGAGGGTCGGCGGCTTGGCCGAGCCCGTCCGAGGTGAGGGTGGACGCGTCGAGCAGCGTGCTGAGCCGGCGGCCGGCCGGCCAGCTGCCCTCCTGGACGCCGGCGACGACGACCAGGTCCCACTCGCGTCCACGTGCCCGGTGGGCCGTGAGGACCTCGACCCCGCGGCGCCGCTGGCCGGACTCCCGTTGCCGGTCGGCCGGGATCTGCTGGGCGGCGAGCTCGGCGACGAAGGCCCGCACTCCTGCCGGCCCGCCGCGCCGGTCGGCCTCCGCAGCGGTCTCGAAGAGGGCGCACAGGGCGTCCAGGTCGGCGTCCGCACGGCTGCCGAGCGCTCCCCCGCGGGCCGCCTCCGACGCCAGCCGCCTCGGCCAGTCCGTGCCCTGCCAGAGGCGCCAGGCCACCACGTCCACCGGCTTTCCAGCGCGAAGCAGCGCGCGGGCGGCCTCGAGCAGCCCAGCCAGCGCGGCGAGCATGCTGGTCTCGCGAGGGACGTCGTCGCCGTCCCCTGCCCAGGCCGACTCGTTGAGCAGCATCGCCAGCTGGGACGGGAGGGGAAGGTAGCGGCTCCCCTGGTGACCGGCGGCCCACCACTGCCGGCACAGTGCCCGCAGGCTGATCGCGTCGAACCCGCCGAGCGGACCGGTCAACAGGCGTTCGGCCTGGTCGGGAGAGACCTGGTCGGCTGCGGCGACCTCGAGCGCGAGCAGCAGGGGCCGGACGGCCGGCGCCTGCGCAAGCGGGATGTCCTCACCGGCCACCTCGACCGGGACGCCGGCCGCGAGCAGGGCACGGGTGATCGGATCGAGCTGCCGCCGTCCCGAGCGCACGAGGACGGCCATGCGGGAGTAGTCCAGGCCGAGATCGAGCCTGGCCCTGCGGATCTGCTCGGCGATCACGCGCGCCTGTTGCGCCTCGTCCGCGCAACCGAGGACGGCTACCTCGCCTGGCGCCCCCGGGGCCGGCAGCAGCTCCCCCGTGCCGCCGGCAGGTGGGCGCGGGAGCCGAGACCGGACACCTCCGAGCGCCGCCACCACCGCCGCACCGCAGCGGTGCCCCTCGGTCAGTCGGACGACATGCACCCCCGCGCCGGGCCGGGCGAGCAGCCGCTCGAAGTCGGCGATCGCGCGCGGGTCGGCTCCCCGGAACGAGGCCGACACGCTGTCCGGGTCGGCCGCTGCCAGCACCGGCGCCGGACCGGCCACGGCGGCGACGAGGGCGAGTTGCGCCGGGTCGAGCTCGGCGAAGTCGTCGACCAGCACGGCCCCCGTGTCCGCGTGGACGGCGGCCAGCACCTCGGGGTCGGTGAGCAGCAGCCGGACGCGGTGGACGAGCTCGGCGTAGTCGAGCACGCCCTCGGCGTCCAGCACGTCGAGGTATTCGGCGAAGAAGCGGCCGAGCGCGGCCCACTCGGCACGGCCCGCAGCCTGGCCGAAGTCCACCAGATCCTCGGGGTCGAGGCCGAGCTGGCGGGTGCGCGCGAGGGCGGCCCGCGCCTGAGCGGCGAATCCTCGGGTGCCGACGGCCTGGCCCAACTCTGCCGGCCAGCGCACCGCAGCCGTGGGTCCGGTCAGCAGCTCACGCACCCGGAACTCCTGCTCGGGTGCTGCGAGCAGCCGGACGTCGGCCCTGCCGGAGAACCTCTGCCACAGGGACCGGGCCAGCGCGTGGACGGTTGAGACCCGCGGCTGCCAGGTGCCCTCGCCGAGCTCCGCGACGAGGAGGTTCCGCAGGCGACTCGCCTCCAGCCGGCTGTTCGCCAGGAGGAGCGGCTGCGGACCGCCGGCGCGCACCCGGGCGAGCATGGCGTGGGTGAGCACAGTGGTCTTCCCCGTGCCCGGGCCGCCGAGCACCAGGGTCGGCGTGGACCAGTCGTCGACCACCGCGGCCTGGGCGGAGGACAGCTGTGCGAGCCGCCCACCGGAGGCAACGGAAACGGTCATCCCCCCATGCAACCACCCGGCACGGACACCGGGGCGAGCCACGCTCTGTCAGGGTTGCCCCGGGCGTAGCCCCGGCACCGACAAGGACCGCTCCCGGCACTCCCCGTAACGGTGTTTCCGACCGCTAGATTGGTAACCGTTGTCGATCGAGAGGGCCCCACATGACCACTCCAGCACAGCCCGCCGGCCAGGGTGTCGCCGCCCAGCTGGCGCCTCCGGACGTCCTCACGCTGACCCCGCCCGCCGCGCCCGCAGCGGTCACCGCCACCCAGGCTCCGGCGATGGCGCCACAGGTCGAGGCGGCCCAGGTGCCCGTGCTCGACGCCAAGGTCGACGAGTTCCTCAAGGGGATCAGCGCGGCCGAGGCCAACTCGCCGACCTTCTCCGCGCAGGCTGACGCCGTCCGCAGCATGGGCGACGCCGACATCCGCAAGGCCGCCGAGACCTCGAACCGCCTGCTCGAGACCCCGGTGCGGGCCGTCGAGACCGGCGGGCTGGCTGAGGCGTCCAAGGTCAGCAAGACGCTGCTCGAGCTGCGCCGCACCGTCGAGGACCTCGACCCCGCCCAGGCCCGCAAGAGCAAGGGACTGTGGAAGTCCCTGGGCGTCGGCCGGCAGGTCGGTGACTACTTCCGCAAGTACCAGAGCTCCCAGCAGCACCTCAACGGCATCCTGCACGCCCTCCGGTCGGGCCAGGACGAGCTGACGAAGGACAACGCCGCCCTCAACATGGAGAAGCAGAACCTGTGGACGGTGATGGGCCGGCTGAACCAGTACGTCTACATCGCCGAACGCCTGGACGCGAAGCTGGCCGCGCAGATCGCCGAACTGGAGATGAGCGACCAGGCCAAGGCGAAGACCCTGAACCAGGACGTGCTGTTCTACGTCCGGCAGAAGCACCAGGACCTGCTCACCCAGCTGGCCGTCTCGATCCAGAGCTACCTGGCCATCGACATCATCATCAAGAACAACATCGAGCTCATCAAGGGCGTCGACCGGGCGTCCACGACGACGGTCTCGGCCCTGCGGACGGCGGTCATCGTCGCCCAGGCCCTGGGCAACCAGAAGCTCGTCCTCGACCAGATCACCGCGCTCAACACCACGACGAGCCAGATGATCCAGCGCACGTCGGAGATGCTCAAGGAGAACTCCGCGCAGATCCAGGAACAGGCCGCGTCCTCCACGATCGGGCTGGAGCAGCTTCAGGCCGCGTTCGCGAACATCTACGCCACCATGGACTCGATCGACCAGTTCAAGCTGAAGGCGCTCGACACCATGTCGGCGACGATCGGCACGCTGGAGACCGAGGTCGCCAAGAGTAGGGCCTACCTGGACCGGGTGGCCCAGGCGGACACCCGCGCATCCACCATGCCGACGATCTCGATCGATCGCTGAGGACGGATGGGCATCTGGGACTGGCTGACCGGCTCGGGTCCGGACGCGTCCACAGCGCAGCCGGACGGCTCCGACGTGGCCAAGGCCCCGACCGCGGCCGACATCGACGCAGCGCTCGACGACGTCGAGAAGCTCGTGGCCGACCCGGCGGTGCCGGGAGTCGTGCGGGCGCGGGCGCTGCGGGTGACGCGGACCGTCCGCAACACGCTGCCGCGGCTCGGCCTGTTGGGGCTGGGCAGCTACGACGCCTACTCCGTCGTGGCGACGGCGACCGACTACCTGCCTGAGGCCATCGGCTCCTACCTGCGCCTGCCGCGGGACTGGGCAGACTCGCGTCCCGTGGACGGGGGGAAGACGCCGCTGCTGCTGCTGGTCGACCAGCTGGACCTCCTGGGCGTGACGATGGACTCGATCTACGACGCGGCCAATACGACCGACGCTGCCGCCCTGATCACGCAGGGCCGGTTCCTGCAGGAGAAGTTCGGGCACGCCCAGGCCCCCGAACTCAACCTCGGGCAGCCATCGATGGAGCAGCCGTCATGAGCGCTCCGGCCCTGAAGGCAGCTCTGGGACACCTCACGAAGGCGGCCGCGAAGGCGGGTCTCGACCCCGAAGCGGCGCTGGCCGAGGGGCGGATCCTGGCCGCCGCGGTCGCCGAGTCGAACCGTGGCGCCTACCTCGACTGGTGCTCCGCCCTGGACCAGCCCGCGAGTGCGCAGGCCTTCATGGACGCCGCCGTCGCCGGCCGGAGGTATCGCCGGACGGCGACTCCACTGGCCAGCCAGGCGTCGGCGACGTCCCGTGGGGCCGGGTACGCCAAGGCGCTCGCAGAGGTCTGCCAGTCCGCCGCGACGCTCGGCGAGCCGTCCCCGGCCGCCCTGGGTGCCGCGAGCCTCGCCGCGGCCGCCCAGCTCCCGGGAGCGCACCACACGGGACAGGCGGGCGTCGGTCCGCTGACGGCTCCCGTGCCCGTCCCGACGGCCGACCCGTCCACCGACCCCGCGCAGCAGGAGTTCCTCCGCCAGGCGCCCGCGATCCTGTCCCAGGTCCTCTCCCGCCTCGGCGAGAGCCAGTCCCGGCTGCTCGACATCAGCCGGCTCGACCCACAGGCCCCCGGCGCGTTCGCGGGGCTGGGCGGCGTCCCGATGCCGATCCCCGGGCGCCCCGGTGAGGTGGCGCCACCCGCGCCGGCCCAGCCCGTCGCGGGTCAGCCCGGGCCTGCGCCGTCCGGACAGCCCGAGGCCGAGGTCGAGGCCCAGGCCGCACAAGCAGCCGAGGCTGCGCCTGCGGAGCCCGCGAAGACCGTCGAGGAGTGGCTGGCCGAGCTCGACGAGCTCACCGGACTGGCCGGGGTCAAGTCCGAGATCCACCGGCAGACCGCCATCCTGCGCGTGGACGCGCTGCGCACCAAGGCTGGCCTGAAGAACGCCACCATCACCCGGCACCTCGTGTTCGTCGGCAACCCCGGCACGGGCAAGACGACCGTCGCCCGGATGGTCGCCGGCATCTACGCCTCGATCGGGCTCCTGAGCAAGGGGCAGCTGGTCGAGGTCGACCGCTCCGAGCTGGTGGCCGGCTACCTCGGCCAGACCGCGATCAAGACCTCCGAGGTCGCGGCCAAGGCGTACGGAGGCGTGCTGTTCATCGACGAGGCGTACGCCCTCAACGGCGACCAGTACGGCGAGGAGGCGGTGAACACCCTGGTCAAGGAGATGGAGGATCACCGCGACGACCTGGTCGTGATCGTCGCCGGCTACCCGGCGCCGATGGAGGAGTTCATCGCCAACAACCCGGGCCTGGCGAGCCGGTTCCGCACCACGATCACGTTCGAGGACTACACCGACGACGAACTGCGCAGCATCCTGTCCTCGATGGCCGCGCAGGCCGACTTCGACCTCGGCGACGGCTGCCTCGACGTGTTCAACCGGCAGCTCGCGCTGCAGCTGCGGGGTGAGACGTTCGGCAACGGCCGCTTCGTCCGCAACCTGCTCGAGGCGGCGATCGGCCGACACGCCTGGCGGCTGCGCGACGTGACCGAACCGACCGTCGAACAGCTCCGCACCCTGCTGGGCGTCGACTTCGACGACCCGGAGTCCGCAACCCTGAAGCCGCCGGCCGGCGCCGAGCCCGTCCCGCCGGTGGAGTTCGGGACGGCACCGGCGGCGTCCTCATGACCGTCACCCCCGCGCCGGACGTCGAGGAGCAGTTCCCCCGCCCGGAACCCAGTCGCAGCCCCGCCCGCCTGCGCAACCACCAGTTCGCGGCCGCGGCGGCCGTCGTGCTGTTCGCGCTCGTCGCGCTCGGACAGGTGCTGCAGTTGCGCACCGACCTGTCCGACCAGCCCCAGCTCACCACCCAGGCCGTCCGCGTCAGCCAACTCCAGGCCGAAGTCGTCCGTGCCGGCCGGATCGCCGCGACCGCGGCCGTGGCCGGTGCGTCGACCGAGCCGCTTGAGGCGTCGCTGAGGACGGCAACCGGCCTCGTCGTCCAGGCAGCGGCTGCCGGCGCGGACCCGGACAAGCTCGCCACCGTGAACGCTTCGCTCGGCCAGTACGCCTCGCTTCTGCGCCGGGCCGCGACCGGTTCGGACCCCGCCGGCACCGCGCAGCTCCTCACCCAGGCGGACGCCGTCCTGAAGACCTCCCTGCAACCCGGCCTCGCCGATCTGACCGCAACGATCGGCCAGGACGGATCCGCCTCGGCCTGGCTCGGCTGGGCCATCGGAGCCGGGGGCGCGCTCGTCCTGTTCGTGCTGGGCTGGGGCTGGCTCCGGTCGTCCCAGCTGAGCCACCGGGTGATCAACCCCGGTCTTGCGATCGCCGCCGTCCTCGTCGTGGGCATGACCGTCCTGGCCATCAACGCGGTCGCGATCGGCGGCGCCCGCGCCGACACCGACGCCCTGCGGACGGCGAGCAGCCTCGCCACCATCCAGTCCGGGGTGGAGACCTCGGCGAAGCTCCAGGCGCAGGCCGTCGTGGCCAAGCAGTTCCCGGCCGACCAGGCGAAGGCGGAGGAGGCCGCCCGGTCCGCCGCCAGCAGGGCGATCGACAACGACACGCCCACCGACGTCCGGCGCGCGTCCAGCATGGCCGTGGACAACCTGAAGGACTCCGCGGCCCTGCTGTCCAAGTCCTCCTGGACGCAGGTCGCCGGCGCTCTCGCCGGCACGTCGGGCTCGAGCCTGCCCAGCAACCTGACGGCACTGGACAAGGCCTGCACCACGGCCAGCAACGACCTCGTGACGGCAGCGGCCGCAGCCCCGGCCGGCACAGCGACGACCCTCGTGATCACCGCCGTCGGCATCGGTGCCCTGGGTGGGGCAGCGGCTGTGGCCGTGATCTGGGGCTTCGCCGCGCGACTGAAGGAGTACCAGTGAGCACCACCTCCCCGGCCGCTCCCGGCCAGCTCGGCGTCGCGGCCACGCCGCAGCAGATGCTGGAGTACCTGGGCCGGCTGGACGCCTGGCTCGCCGAGCGCCGCGCCGAACTGGACGCCCTCGACGCCCAGATCCTCGCCACCGGACGACAGGCCGAACTCACCGGGGACATGTCCCTCGCGCTCGCCCTGTGGCAGGCGGCGAAGACCCGCCAGGGCCTGCTGCTCGCCACCTGGGACTCCGGACGCGTCGCCCAGCAGGAGCTTCAGAAGCTGTCCTCGCTGATCTGGGGACGCCTGGACGCGGCCGGCGGCACGCTCCCGTCCGCTGGGGTGTCGCTGCCCGAGGCCGGACGGCTCTGCGACGCCCTGGTCGCGCAGCTCCGTGCCCGGCTCAACACCGACCCCAACGCGACAGCCGTCCAGATCCGGCTGCGGGACCTCCGGGCCCAGGCCGAACGCATCCGCGACCAGCTCAAGCTGGAGCCGCCCGCGCTCGCCCCGGCCGGCCAGGCCAGGCTGGACTCGCTCGTCGCGCGCACCGACGACATCGCAGCCAAGCAGTCCCGCGGCGGTGACGTCCTCGGCCTGCTCGGCGCGCTCGAGGCGGACGCCGCCATGCTCGAGCGGGACCTGATCGTGGGTGCCGCGCGACGCCGCGAGGGCCGTGACCTGCTCACGAGGGCCCGCGAGGAGACCGCGGAGCTCGCTGCACAACAGCACGCCGTTTCGGCCCTGTTGGGCCAGCTCGGCGAGGCGGTGTGGCCCCTCCCGGCCGTCACGGTCCCGGACACCGGCAGGCTCGGGCCCATGCCCAACACCGCAGCCGCGCTCACCGGATACCTCGCCCAGGTCGACCGCCTCGAGGCCGAGCTCTCGGCTGTCCAGACCAGCCTCAGTGGTGGTCTCGGCGCTCTGGACGCAGCCGCGTCCGGGCTGTCCGCCCTGCAGTCGCGCGCGGCCGCCGCGGGGCTCGCGGACGACGAGACGCTCGTCGCCGTGGGCCGCCTGGCGTCAGAACGACTGGCCGCCCGCCCGGTCGAGCTCCCGGTGGTCGACCACCTCCTGGCCGCCTACGCCGCCCACCTCGACTTCCTGAGCAAGCGGGCCCGGCCGTGAAGTGCCGTCAGCCCGGCTGCACGGGGACGATCGTCGATGGCTACTGCGACGTCTGCGGGATGCCCGGGCAGCTCATGCCGGTCGGCGCCGCCCAGCCCGGGAGCCGCCCGTCCACGCGCTCGTCGGGGCCCTGCACCCAGCCCGGCTGCACCGGGCGCATCGTGGACGGCTACTGCGACGTCTGCGGCTCTCCCGCCGCCGCCCCGGTCACCGAGCGCCCGGAGGCAACCCCCAGCCGCGCCGTCACCACGGCCAGCCTGGGTGTGACCGCCTTCGGCTCGGCCCGGGCCACCTCGTTCGGTGGCCGCCCGGTCCGCAGGACGCGCAAGGCCGCCCTCGCCGGCGGCCAGATCGGCGCCGGACTCACGACCGTCCCGCCCGCCCCGTCCATCGACCCGGCCAAGGCCGTGCTGCGCAACCCCGAGGTGCCGCTGAAGGACCGGGTGTGCCCCCGCTGCGGCGCCAAGGTCGGTCAGGGAGCCGCCGACGTCGCCAGTCGCTCGGAGGGCTTCTGCCCGGCCTGCGGCTCGCCCTACTCGTTCACCGTGAAGCTGGCGCCCGGCGCGCTGGTCGCCGGTCAGTACGAGGTGGTCGGGGCCCTCGCCCACGGCGGCATGGGCTGGGTCTACCTCGCCAAGGACCGCAACGTGTCCGGCCGCTGGGTCGTGCTGAAAGGCCTGCTGAACGCAGGGGACGCGGACGCGCTGGCCGCGACCATCGGCGAGCTGCGGTTCCTCGCCCGCGTCGAGCACCCGCTGATCGTGGAGATCTACAACTTCGTCACCCACGAGGACGCCGGCTACATCGTCATGGAGTACGTCGGCGGCCGGTCGCTGAAGCAGCTGCTGAAGCAGCGGATGCAGACCAACACCGGTGAGCCGGATCCCCTGCCCCTGGACCAGTCGCTCGCCTTCCTGATCGAGATCGTGCCCGCTCTGGGCTACCTGCACTCGCTCGGCCTGCTCTACTGCGACTTCAAGCCCGACAACGTCATCCAGGTCGGCGACTCGCTGAAGTTGATCGACCTCGGCGGCGTCCGCCACGCCGGCGACGAGGACTCCCCCATCTACGGGACGGTGGGCTTCCAGGCCCCCGAGGTGGCCACGCTGGGGCCGTCGGTCGCCTCGGACATCTTCACGATCGGGCGGACGCTGATGGTGCTGTCCGCCGACGTGCCCGGCTACCAGGGTGACTACGAGACCCTGATCCCGCCCGCAGGCGACCTGCCCGCGTTCGCGGAGCAGGACTCGGCCTACCGGCTCCTGCTCAAGTGCTGCGCGCCCGACCCGAACGACCGCTTCGTCTCCATCGACGAGCTGCGCGAGCAGATGCTCGGCGTCCTGCGCGAGGTGGTCGCGAGCGGCCGTCCCGGCGTCGCGTCCGCCTCGGTTTCGTCCCCCCTGTTCGAGGCTCCGACGGTCGCCAGCCCCACCTACCACCTGGGCTCGGTTCCCCGGCTGCGGGCGGATGCGACCGACCCGCAGGCCGACTTCCTCGACCGGATCGCAGCAGAGCCGGCAGCAGCCCGGCTGACGGCCCTCTCGAGCCCTCCCGCCACCTCGACGGGGGTGACGCTCGCCCGCGGGCTGGCGGCCCTCGAGGTCGGTCAGCCGCGGGTGGTCGACGAGTGCGTCACCCGTTTGCTGAACGACGACCCCTGGGAGTGGCGTGCGGTCTGGCTCGCCGGTCTCGGTGCGCTCGCCCGTGAGGACTTCCCGGCCGCCCAGACCGCCTTCAACGCCGTCTACGGGCAGTTGCCCGGCGAGCTGGCGCCCAAGCTGGCCCTGGCCATCGCCTGCGAATTGGGCGGCGAACTCGACCTCGCCGAAGCGCTGTACCGCACGTGCGTCGCCACGGATGCCGCCTACGTGACGCCGGCGGCCTTCGGGCTCGCCCGGGTCCGCGCTGCCCGCGACGACGTGTCCGGTTCGCTGGCCGCGCTCGCCCTGGTTCCGAGCACCTCGCGGGGATATCCGGAGTCACAGCGGATGCGCGCCCGCCAGCTCACCACCATCGCCGCCGATCCGGCCGGGATCGAGGCCGCGTTCGCCGCGCTCGGCGAGGCCCGCCTCGACGAGGCCACCGCGACCGCCTGCCGCACGGTGCTCTACCGGCGGGCCGCCGAGCTGCTCGGCCGGGGCGCCCGCGTCACCGAATCCGGCCAGGTCCTGTCCCCCGAGCTCGTCTCCGAGCGGCTTGCCGACTGCTACCGCCACCTCGGCCGTCTGGCCGACGACCCGGCACTGCGCGCGGGCTACGTCGACCTGGCCAACGATCTGCGTCCCTGGAGCCTGACATGACCGAACCAGCCGCCACCTCTCCGCGCTGCCCGTCCTGCGGCCAGCCGGTGGCCCCGTACGCGTCCTTCTGCGAGGCGTGCGGCCAGGCCGTCGTCCCCACGCAGCCGCCGCCGTCCGCCGACCCGGCGACGCCGTCGTCCGGCTCGCAGCAGACGCGCCGGCTCGGTGTCCGCAACAGCCAACTCGCGACCTGCCCTTCCTGCGGCGGCACGATCGACGCCGACGGCTACTGCCAGACCTGCGGGGCCAAGGCACCCAGCGAGGCCGACCACTACGCGGAGGCCCCCTCCGACTGGGTCGGCGGTGTCTGCGACCGTGGCGTGACCCACGCCCGCAACGAGGACGCCATGGCCCTGTGGGCCGACGAGACCCGCGCCGTCCTCGTGGTGTGCGACGGGGTCTCGACCAGCAACGACTCTGACGTCGCGGCGCGCGTCGCTGCGACGACCGCGCGCGATGTCCTGACCCGGGCGGTGAGCGCAGGGGAACCGATCGCGGAAGCGTTCGTCGACGCCGTGGCCGCAGCCAACGACCAGGTGGTCGCCACCACTGCCGCCGACTCCACCAACGCGGCGTCGGCGACGTTCGCCGCTGCCGTCGTCGCCGACGGACGCGTCCACTTCGCCAACCTCGGGGACTCCCGGGTCTACTTCATCGGCGAGGACTCCCGGATGCTGCTCAGCGTCGACGACTCGCTCGCCCAGGCGTTCATCGAGCAGGGCATGACCCGGGCAGACGCCGAGTCGCTCCCCCGTGCGCACGCGATAACGAAATGGCTCGGCCGTGACGCGGCCGAGATCGTGCCGCGGGTGGGCGAGCTGGACCTTCCCGGGCCCGGCTGGGTGGTGGTCTGCTCCGACGGTCTGTGGAACTACGCGTCCAGCCCCGAGGAACTCGGCGAGCAGCTCGCCGCCGCCGCAACCGACGCCGAACCCGCCACTGTCGCCGGACGGCTGGTCGCCTGGGCCAACTCCCGCGGCGGCAAGGACAACATCACCGTCGCCCTCGCCCGCTGCGTACCGCGGCCGCATAGTCTTGGGGACATCCCGGCAGCTGAAGAGGAGTCGCCCGAGCATGGCTGAGTTCGCATCGTCGGTCTACCAGAACGAGTTCCTGGCAGAAGGCGGCACCGACGTCAACGCGATCGTGACGATCCGCTGCTCCGGTGCCGGCGCGGCCGGCAGGACGGGTAGTGGCAGCGCCGGCGAGATCATCGCGGTGGACACGTCGGGCTCGATGGGACTGGCGAACATGGAGGCGGCCAAGCAGGCGGCCATGATCGCTCTGGACAACATCCTCGACGGCACGTATTTCGCCGTGGTCGCCGGCAACCACAAGGCGTACCTGGCCTACCCGATGGTGCAGACCGGTGCCGGCATGGTGGCGATGGACGCGCGCACCCGCGCCGAGGCGAAGCGGGCGATCAGCTTCTTCCGGGCCGAGGGCGGCACGGCCATGGGCACGTGGCTGAACCTGTGCAAGGCCCTGTTCGACTCGATCGGCAACCTCGCGAACCGGCACGTGATCCTGCTCACCGACGGTGAGAACCACAACGAGACCGCCGACCAGCTCGATGCCGCCCTGGCCAACTGCCAGGGCCACTTCCAGGTGGACGCACGCGGGGTCGGCGTCGACTGGAAGGTCTCGGAGATCCGCAAGATCGCCCAGACCATGTTGGGGACGGTCGACATCATCGGGAGCGCAGCGCAGATGGGTGCTGTCTTCGCCGAGCTGATGCGCAACTCGATGGCGCGCGGGGTCGCGAACGCCGAACTGCGGGTGTGGATCCCGCAGGGCGCACAGGTGCTGTTCATCCGCCAGGTCTCGCCGACCGTCGAGGACCTCACCCACCGGGGCGCCCCGGTGAACCAGCTCACGATGAGCTACCCGACCGGCTCGTGGGCGGACGAGGAGCGCGACTACCACGTCTCGATCCGCCTTCCCGCCAAGACGGTCGGCCAGGAACAGCTCGCCGCACGGGTGCAGCTGGCCGTCGGCACCGACCTGCTCACGCAGGGCCTCGTGAAGGCCAAATGGTCGGCCGACACCAACCTGACCGCCCAGATCAACCCGGAGGTCGCGCACTACACCGGGCAGGCCGAGCTGGCGCAGATGATCCAGGAGGGGCTGGCCGCCAAGGAGGCCGGCGACGAGGCTGCGGCGACAAGCAAGCTCGGCCGGGCCGTGCAACTCGCGACGGACACGGGTAATACGGAGGCGACGGCGAAACTGCGTAAGGTGGTCGACATCGCCGATGCCCGCACGGGCACCGTCCGGCTACGACAAGCGGTGGACAAGGCCGATGTGATGGCCCTGGACACCGCATCCACCAAGACCACACGAATCAGGGGCTGAGATGGCGACCTGTCCGGCAGGACACGAGACCAACCACACCGACTTCTGCGATGTCTGCGGCCTTCCGGTCGCCGGCGACGCCGGGGTGGCCACGCTCGCCCCGACTCCGGCCCAACCCCAGGCAGCACCCGTCGTGATGTGTCCCAACTGCAGGACTCCCAACGTCGCGGACGCGCTGTTCTGCGAGGCCTGCGGGTTCGACTTCACCACCGGCACCCTGCCCGCGCCCGTTGCCCCCTCGTGGCCGACCCTTGTCCAGCCGGAGCAGGAGGCGCCCGCGCCGCCCGTGGCCCAGGAGGCCGCCGCGTCCCAGCCGGGCCCCGCGTCCCAGACCACTCCGGAACAGGCGGTTCCGGACCAGGCGGACGCCGGTGTCGAGCAACCCGCCGACCTGTCCGGCGCCCCCGCCCCTGAGGGCGACACCCCAGCGGTTTCGGCACCGCAGCAGCTCAAGCCCCCGGCGGTCGACTGGATCGCCGAGCTGTGGATCGACCCGGATTGGTACGCCGCGCAGGGCTCGACCGACCCGATGCCGTCCGCCGGGCTGCCCGACATCGTCCCGCTGGTCAAGGAGAAGAACCTTGTCGGTCGGGTGTCGCAGAGCCGGGGGATCTTCCCCGACGTCGACTGCGAACTCGACAGCGGCGTCAGCCGGCGCCACGCCATGCTGACCACGGACGGCAACCGCTGGTGGATCGAGGACCTCAACTCCGCCAACGGCACCTTCGTCGGCGCAGCCGCCGGTCCCCTGCCTGCGATGCCGATCCCGCAGGGACGGGTGGAGCTCTCCCCCGGCCAGCGCATCTACGTCGGCGCCTGGACACGCATCGTGATCCGCAAGGCCACCGACGACGAGCGGACCGCCTTCGCCGGCTGATCCGCTCGCCTCCCGGCCCGCGAGAGTACGGTTTTCGTAGGCGTCGGGAGGAGGCGGCGATGAGGCTGTCCGGGAAGCTCGGCGCCTGCTGCGCGACCCTGGTGATGATCGTGTCGACTCTGGGGTGCACCCAGGGACCGCTCCGCGGCCCGACCCCGACGACGTCCGCGTCGCCGATCCCGACGGCCTCCAGCACGCCGTCACCACCGAGGACCGCGACGCCGACCGCTCCCATCGTCGTCCAGGCGAGGCTGGCGACCGAGTCGATGCCGGTGAGGATCCTCGCGATGTCCGGGGAGCACGTACTGGTGCAGGGCGACCTGATCGCGGGCCCCGCGATCTACCGCATCTCCCACGACTCGGGCAGGACCTGGGCGGACGCCTCCTTCCCCTGCGCCGACGTCGACGGGTGCGACGTGGTCCCACCCGGCAGCAACCGCGTCGGGAGGACGGTCGGGGGAGTCGTCACGGCCTACGCCCAGAAGGCGGGCCGCCTGGACGCCTACTCCCTGCCCGACAACGCTCCCGTCGGATCGCCGTACAGCCTCCGCTTCGGAGAGGACGTGTACGACATGGCGGGCGGACTGGCCCTGCTCCTGAACTCGGTCACCGGGGCGTACTCCGTCCACTCGCTCCTGGACGGCACCGACCGCGCCGTCGTTCTGCCACAGGGCTCTGCGCACCGCCTGTTCGACGACGGCTCGGTGCTGGTCTCCCAGACCGGTGCCGGCAAGACCTGGTTGCGCGTCGCTCCCGATGGCTCGACCGCCACCGTGTTCGCCTCCGCGCGCGGTACGGGGGACGTGTTCGTCAACGGGAACGTCGTGTGGCTCCAGTTCTCGGGGGGCCGCAAGCCTCAGGAGTACTGCACGGCGGACCTGGTCACCGGTGCGACGTCGTGCCGGACGGGTGTCACCGTGTTCGACCATGTGTACGGGATCGGCAGCACCGGAGCGGTGATCGCCGGCTTCGCGAACAAGCGTGTGGTGAGGTACTGGCTCCCCTACGACCGCCGCCTCGGCGCCCCCCGCACGCTGGCGTCGATGAACGCCTGGGACCCCGGCTGGCCGTACTCGGCGGAAGCCGCCACCCCGGTGGTGGCAGCCTGGACCCGGACCGCCAGCACGCTGGTGAGGCCGGCGGCCGCGGGGGTGCAGGTTCTGCCCCTGGCCTGGGCGATCCGGGCGGTGCTGCCGAACAGCCTTGGACTCGGCGCCGACGCTGTCGTGGGCAGCTTCGCCAGCCACAGTCGCTCACTGAGCTGGGCACGGTCGCTGTCGGCGACGGCCATCGGGAACCAGCGAAGGCTCGGCGGGACCGGGGACGTCGCCGCGTCCGGTGCACTGTGGGCGCTGCATCGACTGTCCGGAGGGCTGGAGGTCTGGAAGAACGGAAGGGTCGTGAACACCCTCAAGGGCTTCGACGAGACGTCCGGGCTGGCGTTCGCCGGGTCGGCGCTGCTGGGTCGGCCGTTGTGCCGGCAGGCGCCCCTGGATTCCGATGACGACTGCGAGGGGTCCGCCGTCCTGGCCGAGACCGGCACGGGACGGCCGATCAGCGTCCCGGCCTGGGCGGAGGATGCGCACGACAGCCTGCTCGTGTACCGCGGGGGCGACCACACGGTCTCCAGCACGACCTTCGTCGTGATCGACTACCGGGACGCGACGGTGGCCCCCATCACCCTCGACCTCCCCGACCCCGACACCGGCGGCTACTACACCGATGTGCGGATCCGGGGTGACTGGATCGGAGCGACCCAGCACCTGCCGGACGGCACCATGCACCCGGTCCTCGCCGACTTCCGGACGGCGAGGGTGCAGATCGGCGCGGAGAACGCCCGGCTGCTGGGGCTCGGCGACGGCATCGCCGTCAGCGCACTGACCCACACAACCACGGTGCAGGTGTGGGAGTTCACGACGGGCGCGACGCAGACCCTGGCAGCCGCGTCGACGGTCGTCGCCGTCGACGGCACCCGGCTGGCCTACACCAGCGACGGTGCCCTGGTGGTCGCCGACTTCGCCGGGTAGCCCTCAGTCGTGGCGCTTGTGCCGCGGCTTCCCCTCGGACTTGCCGGTGTGCTTGCCGGGCTTCCCGTACGGCTTGTCGCGGGCCTTGTCGTACGGCTTGTCGAACGACTTCCGGTACGGCTTCGCCCCGCCACCATGCGGGCCGCGGTCGAGCTCGATGTCGATCGGACGCCCACCGATCCGGATCGTGCGCAACGCGGCCCAGGTCTGCTGCGGGATGTCCGCCGGCAGCTCGACCAGGCTGAACGTCGGGCGGATCGTGATCCGGCCGAAGTCCTCCCGGCGCAGGCCGCCCTCGTTCGCCAGCGCGCCGACGATCTGGCGCGGCAGCACGCGGTCCTGCTTGCCGACGGCGAGCCGGTAGGCGACGAGATCGTTGCGTCCCCTGCTCGAACCGGCCGCGGACTCGGGCTCCACCTCTGCGTCCGCCTCCAGCAGGAGCGGCTCGGCACCCTTCAGCTGCAGCGCGAGGGCGGCGGCGACGTCCACCTCCGGCACGTCGTACTCGTTGACGTAGTGGCTGACCACGTCCCGGAAGAAGTCGAGCTGGTCGGACGACAGCGCCTCGGTGATCGCGGCGTCGAAGCGGGTCAGCCGGGTGGCGTTCACGTCCTCGGCCGACGGCATCTGCACCTGGCTCAGCCGCTGGCCGGTGGAGCGTTCGATCGAGACCAGCAGGCGACGCTCCCGCGGCGTGACCAGCGAGATGGCGTCCCCGCTGCGACCCGCGCGCCCCGTCCGTCCGACCCGGTGGACGTAGGACTCGACGTCGGTGGGGATGTCGAAGTTCACGACGTGGCTGACCCGGTCGACGTCCAGCCCGCGGGCGGCCACGTCGGTCGCGACCAGGATGTCGAGCTTGCCGTCCTTCAGGTGCCCGATCGTGCGCTCGCGCTGCGCCTGGACGATGTCGCCGCTGATCGCGGCGGCCGAGAACCCGCGGGCCCGGAGCTTCTCGGCCAGCGTCTCCGTCTCGTTCTTGGTGCGGACGAACACGATCATCGCCTCGAAGTTCTCGACCTCCAGCAGCCGGGTGAGCGCCTCGACCTTCTGCCCGTGGCCCAGCAGGACGTACCGGTGGGTGACGTTCGGCGCCGTCCGGGTCTTGCCCGCGACGACGACCTCGGCCGGGTCGTTCAGGTACCCCTTGGCGAGCCTGCGGATCTGGGGCGGCATCGTCGCGGAGAACAGCGCGACCTGCCGGTCCTGCGGCGTCTTCGCCAGGATCGTCTCCACGTCCTCCGCGAAGCCCATGTTCAGCATCTCGTCGGCCTCGTCCAGGACGACGAAGCGCAGGTCGTCGAGGTCAAGCGTCCCGCGCTCGAGGTGGTCGATGATGCGTCCCGGCGTCCCGACGACGATCTGGACGCCGCGGGCGAGGGCGCTGAGCTGGACGCCGTAGCCCTGTCCGCCGTAGACCGGCAGAACGTGGACGCCGCCGATGTGGGCCGCGTAGCTCTCGAACGCCTCGCACACCTGCAGGGCCAGTTCACGCGTCGGCGCGAGCACCAGCGCCTGCGGCTTCTTCGCCTTCGTGTTCAGCCGCTGCAGGATCGGGAGGGCGAACGCTGCGGTCTTGCCGGTGCCGGTCTGGGCCAGGCCGACCACGTCGCGTCCGGCGAGCAGGAGCGGGATCGTGGCCGACTGGATCCCCGTGGGGTCCTCATAGCCGAGTTCGCGGACGGTTCGCAGGAGGCGGGCGTCGAGGCCGAGCCCCTCGAACCCGAGGTCAGAGTTGTGTTCAGGCACGGGCGAACGGTACTCCAGGTGCCCGGCAAAGGTTGCGCTGTGAGCGTACGCGACGGTGTCCCGGACGGCCTCGCGGCTAGATTGGCCCTGCATCGCAAGGAGGATTCGTGGAGATCAAGATCGGCATCCAGAACGTCGCCCGCGAGGTCACGGTCGACACCGAGGAGAGCGCGGCCGACATCGAGAAGCGGCTCGCCGCAGCCCTCGGGGACGGCGGCGTGCTCGCCATCGCCGACTCCAAGGGCCGCAAGGTGATCGTTCCCGCGGCGGCCATCGCCTACCTCGACCTCGGCCAGGAAAAGACGCGTCCGGTCGGTTTCGGCTCCGTCTGATCAGCCCAGCTGGGCTCCGGCGCAAGCCGGAACTGGAGACGCGGAGTCACTCGCCGGATTCCGTACGGAACGGCGTTCACTGTGTGCAATGCTGAGCACTCCGAGGCGATGTCCTGCTGAAGAGCTGCCGAGTCACCGCCTTGGCGTAACCCCACCGGCACACAGGAGTGACCTCGAATGAAGCGCCTCCGCATCGCAGCCATCGGCATCGCAGCCCTGACCGCGTGCTCCCTGCTCGCCTCCCCCGCCGCACCGGCCCAGGCCAGGACGCTGCCGCGCAGCGTCGCGGTGCCCATGAAGGCCGTCAACGTGCTGCCGGTGGCGGTGTCCGGCCCGCACATCCTGGTCCAGGCAGGTGGCGGGACGTTCCGGATCTCCCACGACTCCGGCAAGACGTGGAAGACCGCGAGGGGCTACTGCCACGACCGCAGCAGCGAAGGATGCCTGTACTGGTCGGGTTCCGAGCCGTACGAACCGGTCGGACGCGTCTTGAACGGGGTGGTGGCGCATGTGCAGACCATCAGCTCGGATGTGCGGGAAGTGAGCGCCTACTCCCTGAGAACGGGCTCGGTAGTCGGCACGCCGTATCGCTGGACCGGTGACCAGCGAGTCCGCGACATGCTGGGAAGCCGCGTCGTGATCTGGGACGCGGGCGTTCTCACCGTCCGCTCACTCACCGACGGCTCCACCTGGACGATCCCGCAGTCCGACCGTTACGACGGCGGGTTCTGGCTGCTGGCCGACGGCTCCGTCATCGCCGGCATGCGCCTCGACGGCGGGTCGCTCTCGTGGCAACGGGTCACCCAGGACGGTGCCGTGTCCACCCTCGTGCCTGCCAGCTGGCAGACCGTCGTCGCCGGCTCCACCGTGGCGTACCGGCCCGCATCCGGGACACTGTGTGTGGTCAGCCCCGCGGCGCCCACGCCGTCGTGCCGGTCGGGGCTTGCGACCGGGACGGACACGATCGCCCAGCTCAGCCCCTTCGGCATCCTCACCGCGGGCACGCGGCCGCTGTGGTTGGCCATCTCCCACGGACGGCTCGGTGCGCCTGTTTCGGTGAACCTGAAGGCGCCCAAGTACCCCGAGGCCCACACGTTCCAGGCAGCCTTGAGCCTCGAGAACGCCTATCCGGTCATCGCCCGCAAGACCGCGTCCGGCACCCGCCTTCTGCAGCTGAAGGCGAACGGAAAGGTCACCGTCCGGCGACTCACCTGGGCGCGCGCCTGGGACCACGAGGACCTCACCAGCTGGATCGTGCTGGCTTCGAAGAAGGTCTTCCTCTCCGCCGACACCATCGCCAGTGGGACTCGTTGGGCGACCCTGCGCAACGCACGCCTGACCGTCTCCGACCACGGCACGACCACCGGACGCGTCAAGGCGAGCTACGATGCGACGCTGCTCGCCATGAGCGGCCCACAGGTGCTCCTCAACCAGAACCCGTGCGCGGGCCAGGGGCAGGACGACCCCAACCCCTGCGCGGCACCCAGCGAGGTCTACGGCAGCGATGGGAAGAAGCTCGCCACGATTGCGGCGGCCGACATCTTCGGCGACCTCGCGCTCGTGCCCGACGGCACCCGCGGTGCGATTCGCATTGTGCGTTATCGCGGGACGCAGTCCACAGTGGCCTCGTTCACCCTGCCTGAACCGGGCCAGTACGGCTACTACGGGGACCTGCACTTGTGGGGGGACTGGGTCGCTGGGACCTTCACGGACAAGGGCAGCGATTGGCGCGCCTTCGCCTACAACTACCGCACAGGGACACTCAAGCTGGCGCCCTCCTCGGCCTCCCGGACGACGCTAGCGGCCCTCGGCGACGGCTACGCCGTTCTCACCGCCGTGGACGCCGCATCGGGCCGGCAGTTGCGGTTGTGGAAGCTCGGTGACAACTCGACGAGGAACCTCTCCTCGGTGTCCTGGACGGTGACGGCCGACGGCTCCCGCTTCGCCTATCTCAAGGGTGATCCGTACGACTATCTCGCTCCCGCCAGGATCGTTGCGGTCGACCTGTCGTCGCTGTCCATGACCCACCCCCGGGTACTCGGCGCGGTCGCTCCGGTCACATGGAAGCAGGGCTGGAAGCTCGCCATCGACCTGACGAAGGCCGTGCGCGCCGGACACCTGGAGATCCGCGACGCCAACGGCAACCTGGTGCGCTCGCTGAAGGTGTCGGCCAGCCGCGATGGTGCGCTTCGCAACATCGGTTGGAACGGCAAGGACGCATCCGGTCACAAGGTTCCCGCCGGCACCTACAGCTATCGGCTGACCGCCCGCGCAAAGGACGGCAGCGGGATCACGCAGTCTGCCGATGGCAGCACCGCCGCGCTCGGCAGCGTCGTCGTCCGATAGGCAGATCCGTCTCTCCGGGCGGCTTGAGGCCCGAGGCGGTAGGCTTGTAGTGCTCAGCACAATGGTGAGCCCGCCCGGAGCGGCCACGTTTTCGCCGCCGGCGGTCCGTTCTGCGCTTGCTGCGCAGATGAAGACAGGCAAGACGCTGACCGAGAACGCCCTCGAAACCGTGACCGACACCCAGACCTTCGCCGACCTCGGCGTGGTCCCCGAGATCATCGAAGCCCTCTCCGAGAAGGGCATCGAGTACCCCTTCCCGATCCAGGCACTCGCGATTCCCATCGCCCTCGCCGGTACCGACATGATCGGCCAGGCCCGCACGGGCACCGGCAAGACCCTCGCGTTCGGGATCAGCCTGCTGCAGCGGATCACCGTCCCCAGCGACCCGAAGTTCGAGGACCTCGCGGCTCCCGGCAAGCCGCAGGCGCTGGTGATGTGCCCGACCCGCGAGCTGGCGCTGCAGGTCGCCGGTGACCTCCAGGTCGCCTCCGCCGTCCGCAAGGCGCGGGTGCTGACCGTGTACGGCGGTGTCGGCTACGAGACCCAACTGGAAGCCCTCACCACCGGCGTCGAGGTCGTCGTCGGGACGCCGGGACGCCTCCTCGACCTCGCCAACCGGCGTTCGCTGGACCTCTCCCACGTCCGCGTCCTCGTGCTCGACGAGGCCGACGAGATGCTCGACCTCGGCTTCCTGCCCGACGTCGAGCGGCTGATCTCGAAGACCCCCAAATCCCGGCAGACGCTGCTGTTCTCGGCGACCATGCCGGCCGCGGTCGTCGCGCTGGCCAGGATGCACCTCGAGCAGCCGGTCAATGTACGCGCCGAGACCAGGGACGCACAGCTGACCGTCCCGGACACCACCCAGTTCATCTACCAGGCCCACGACCTCGACAAGCCCGAGATCATCGGCAAGCTGCTGCAGGCGCCCACCTGCACGCGGACGATGATCTTCACCCGCACCAAGCGGTCGGCGCAGCGGCTCGCCGACGAGCTCGTGGACCGTGGCTTCAAGGCAGCGTCGATCCACGGCGACCTGAACCAGGCCGCTCGCGAGAAGGCACTGAAGAAGTTCAAGGACGGCAAGGTGGCGGTCCTGGTGGCCACCGACGTCGCCGCCCGAGGCATCGACATCACCGAGGTCAGCCACGTCGTCAACTACGAGTGCCCCGACTCCGAGATGACGTACGTCCACCGGATCGGCCGCACCGGCCGCGCGGGCGCCAAGGGCACGGCCGTCACCCTCGTCGACTGGGCGGACCTCACCCGCTGGAAGGTCATCAACAAGGCTCTCAACCTCGAGTTCCCCGACCCGCCGGAGACGTACTCGACCTCGGCGCACCTGTTGGCCGAGCTGGAGATCCCGCAGGGTACGAAGGGCCGCATCGCCGACCCGGCGCCCCGGGAGCCCCGCCACGACCGGTCCACGCCGTCGGGCGACCACAAGCCCCGCAGTGAACGCCCCCGCTCCGAGCGCACCCGGAGGCGGCTGCGCAACGGTGAACCGCTCGAGGGCGCCGCGGGCGCCACCCCGATCGCCGCCGAAGGATCGGCCGAAGCCTCCGGGGAGGGCGCGGCGTCCGACCAGCCGGCGCGCAAGCGCCGTCGTCGTCGTCACGGCGGCTCCGGTTCGGGCGACGCCCGTCCGACCGAGGGCTGAGAATCGGGAGAGACTTCGAGAACATCGTTCACGCTACGGTTCGGGGAGCGGTATCGTCCTCCCATGAAACCTAACGGAGCGCTGCAGACGATCTTCGCGTTCTTCCTCGGCCTGCTGGTCCTCGCCTTCGTTGCGGTGGCCCTGGGCACCTTCTACCCCCAGCCGGAGTGGACGGACGCGACCGCCAAGGACTACGACTCCTGGCGGCTCACCACGGGCATCCTGCTGCTCGTGTGCGCGACCGTCCTTCTCGCTGCGTCACTGCTGCTGCCGGAGGAACAGGTCGTGCTCTCCAACGGCATCCTGCTGGGCGGCGTGTTCACCATGATCTACGCCGTGGTCAGCGCGTTCATCAGCGATCCGGGCCTGCTGCGCTTCGGCGTGGTGACCGTTGCGCTCGCGGTCACGATCGTCATCGGCTACGCCCGGTTCGTCCGCGGACGCCGACGCGCCGGCGCGCCGGCGACGGGCAGCACCGAACTCCCCCGCGATCTCGCCGATCGTCTCGCGACCGTCGAGCGCAAGCTGGACGCCCTGGGCGCCGCGCTCCGCGGCTGAGCCGTCCCGGACGCTGCGTGAACCGAAGGGGGTCTGTCCCCGACGGTCCACCCGCCCGGCCGGGATCGCTCAGTAGACCATGTTCATGGCGGCGCGGACCTCGGCCAGCGTGGCGTCACCGACCTCGTTGGCGTGGGCGTTGCCGGCACGCAGCACGTCCATCAGGTAGCCGGGATCCTGCGCCAGCTCGGTGCGCCGGGCGCGGATGGGGGCGAAGAACTCGTTGACCGCCTCGGTGACGAGCTTCTTCAGGCCGCCGCCCCCGCCGTCCCCGATCTGCGCGGCGATGTCGGCGGGCTCTCCTCCGGTGCACAGCGCGACCAGCATCAGGAGGTTCGACACCTCCGGCCGGTTCTCCGGGTCGTAGGTGATGTGCCGGTCGGAGTCGGTGACCGCCTTCTTGATGAGCTTGGCCGTGGTGTCGGCGTCCATGCCGATCTCGATCACGTTGCCCTTGCTCTTGCTCATCTTCGTGCCGTCCAGCCCGAGGACGGTGGACGCCTTGCTCAGCAGCGCCTCAGCCTGCGGGAAGACCGGACGGTCGGGGTTCGCCCGTCCGTACCGCTCGTCGAAGCGACGGGCGACGACGCGCGTCTGCTCCAGGTGGGGCAGCTGGTCCTTGCCGACCGGGACCAGGTTCGCCTTGCAGAATAGGATGTCGGCGGCCTGGTGGACCGGATAGGTCAGCAGCAGCCCCGACATCGGACGGTCACCGGTCGCCTCCAGCTCCGCCTTCACCGTCGGGTTGCGGCGCAACTCGGCGTCGGTCACCAGCGAGAGGAACGGCAGCAGGAGCTGGTTCAGTGCCGGGACGGCCGAGTGGGCGTAGATGGTGGTGCGGGACGGGTCCAGGCCGATGGCGAGGTAATCGGCCATCATGCTCAGCACGCGCTCGTGGATCGGGCCGGTGCCGTCGCGGTCGGTGATCACCTGGTAGTCGGCGATGAGGATGAACGTGTCCACGCCGGCGTCCTGGATGCGGACGCGGTTCGCCAGCGAGCCGAAGTAGTGGCCGATGTGCAGGTTGCCGGTCGGCCGGTCACCGGTCATCACCCGGAAGCCCGACGGGTCCTTCGCGATCTGCGCCTCGATCTCGGCGCTGCGGGCCTCGGTGCGCCGCAGCGACGCGTCCGAGGTCGAGGCGGCGAGGTCGTCCCCCGCCGAATCGGCCACGCTCACGGTGGTCTGGTCGGACATGTCTCTCCTTGCGTCTGCCGAAGCGGCTCCGGACAGGCGAAACGGCCGCCGGATCCGGACGGCCGTGGGTCGTGATCTCAGGTTCTGCTGGCCGTCGCTACGGCCGCCACCACATCCCCGGGTTCACGGCCGACAATCTACCACCGGTGGCTCGCGGCACCCCGCACGACGGGTCAGAGCAGGCCGCCCCGGTCGGCGACCCGGCTGCGGATCGCGTCGAGGACCTCGTCCGGCGTGGTGTTGCACCCGAGGTCGTGATCGACCTTGCCGGTGCCGTGGTAGTCCGAGGAGCCGGTGGCGAGCAGGCCGAGCCGATCGGCCACCGCTCGCAGCTCCTCGCGGGTCGCCGGGTCGTGGTCCTGGTGGTCGACCTCGATCCCGTCCAGGCCGCGCAGGACGAGGGCGGCCAGGATCCTGGGGTCGAGGGTGTCGCGGCTGCCGCGACCCCACGGGTGGGCCAGCACGGCCACTCCCCCCGCTGCGCGAACCAGGTCGATCGCGACAGCCACCGGGACGGCGTAGCGGGGCACGAACACCGGCCGGTCGTCGGCGAGCCACGTGTCGAAGGCCTCGGTGCGGTCGGCGACATAGCCCAGTTCGACCATGGCGTCGGCGAAGTGTGGACGTCCCACGGATGGGCTGGCGCCGACGTGGCGCAGGAGGACCTCGTCGGGCACGGGCATCCCCAGCGCAGCGAGCCGGGCGAGCATCGCGCTCACCCGTCCCGAGCGTCCCTCGCGGACGCGGGCCAGTTCGGCACCCAGGGCGGCGTCATCGGCACGGCAGCCGTAGCCGAGCAGGTGGACGCTCCAGCCGGAGCGCTGGGTGGAGATCTCGATGCCGCGCAGCACCTCGACACCCAGCTCCTGTCCCGCCGAGACAGCCTCGTCCAGGCCGTCGAAGGTGTCGTGGTCGGTCAGCGCCACCACGTCGAGGCCGGAGGCGACGGCGTGCCTGACCAGCTCCGTCGGACTGTCCGTGCCGTCGGAGATGGCGCTGTGCGTGTGCAGGTCGATCCGCATGGGTTCATCCTGCCCCGTCCGACCTGCTCGTCAGGCTCGCCGATGCCCAGGGGCACCCAGATTCTGAGCCTCAGCCGGCCAGGATCCCCCGCAGCTGGCTCAGCCCGACATTCATCCGGGCGACGTCCGGCGTGCCGTCGCACACCTGCCGGATCATGCCGACCCGGGTGGCGACACCCGGGTTCGCGGCGACCCAGCCGGCCACGACGGTGCCGGCCCGGGCCCCGGCCGGAGCCGAGGCCAGCACCGTGGCGGTCAGCTCGGCGTGGGCGGTGAGCAACTCGTCCCGCAGCGCAGCGCGGGCCATCGCGTCCCACCGGACCTGTCGCGGCAACCGGTCGACGCCGTCGAAGAGCAGGTCGAGGGCCAGGGCGTCCGCGAGCCGGTAGTGCACCTGGGCGACCCGCAGCGGCTCCATCCCGAGTCGATGCGCCACCTCCACCACGCTGAGCAGCGTGTGCGCCTGCCCGGCGGTGCTGAGGTCCTCGGCGAGCTCCAGCCCGACGCCCTCCGCGATCCAGCCGCGTGCCTCCGCCACAGCGGCGTGGGCCTCCGAGCCGGCCAGCAGGCTGGCGAGCGTGGGACGCAGCTCCGCAACGGCCGGGGCGTAGTCGGCGACGACAGCGGCCACGTCCAGCGGACTGCGGACGTGGTGCAGCAGCCATCGGGTGCCCCGCTCGACCATCCGGAGCAGGACAACCCGCAGCTCGGTGGCCAGTTCGGCGGGCAGGGTCGCCCGGCGGAGCCGGACCTCGTCCAGGCCCGCGCTGAAGATGGCCCGGGAGGCCAGCTGGGCACGGATGATGTCGGCGACGCCGGCGCCGGTCTCGGTCGAGAGCCGGTGGTAGGCGGTGATGCCCTGGCTGTTCACGAACCGGTTGACGGCGACCGTCGTGATGATCTCCCTGCCGAGCCGGTGCCCGGGGATCTGCGCCGCGTACCGCTCGCGCAGCGGCTCGGGGAAGTACTGCACCAACCGGTCGGCCAGGTACGGGTCGTCGGGCAGGTCGGACGCCAGCACCCAGTTCTTCAGGGCGATCTTGGTCCACGCCAGCAGCGTCGACAGCTCGGGACGGGTGAAGCTCGTCCCCGCCGCGATCCGCGCGCTCACCTCCTCGGTGCTCGGGAGGAACTCCAGCCGACGATCGAGCAGTCCGGCGGTCTCCAGGGTGCGCATCCACGACTCGAGCTGGCCGGTCAGGCGCTGCGAGCGGAACTCGGAATTGGCGAGCGCGACGTTCTGGTCGACGTTGTGGGCCAGCACCAGGCGGGACACCTCGTCGGTCATGGACGCCAGCAACTCGTCGCGGTCCTCGCGCGCCAGGCGTCCGGCAGCCATCTCGGGCGCGAGCAGGATCTTGATGTTCACCTCGTGGTCGGAGGTGTCGACGCCGGCGGAATTGTCGATGAAGTCGGTGTTGATCCGGCCGCCGGCCTGGGCGTACTCGATCCGGCCGAGCTGCGTGCAGCCCAGGTTGCCGCCCTCGACGACGCAGCGGGCGCGGAGCTGCCGCCCATCGACCCGGACGCCGTCGTTGGCCTTGTCGCCCGCCGCCGCGTGCGTCTCCGACGACGCCTTGACGTAGGTGCCGATACCGCCGTTGAAGAGCAGGTCCACCGGCGCTGCGAGGATGGCGCTGACGAGTTCGTTCGGGCGCATCGACGTGACGGCCTCCCCCAGGCCCAGCGCCGCGCGCACCTCCGGGGAGACCGGGATGGACTTGGCGCTGCGCGGGTACACACCGCCTCCGGCCGAGACCCCCTGGTAGTCGGCCCAGGTCGATCCCGGCTGGAGGAACAACCGCTGCCGCTCGACGAACGAGGTCGCAGGATCCGGATCGGGGTCGAGGAAGATGTGCTGGTGATTGAACGCCGCGATCAGCTTCATCACCGGCGAGCAGAGCATGCCGTTGCCGAACACGTCGCCGGCCATGTCGCCGATGCCGACGCAGGTGAAGGTGTCGATGGCCGGGTCCATGCCCATCTCGGCGAAGTGCCGCTTCGTCGACTCCCAGGCACCCTTGGCGGTGATGCCCATCGCCTTGTGGTCGTAGCCCGATGATCCACCGGACGCGAAGGCGTCCCCGAGCCAGTAGCCGCGCCGGACGGAGATCTCGTTCGCGAGGTCGGAGAAGGTGGCCGTGCCCTTGTCAGCAGCCACGACGAGGTACGGGTCGTCACCGTCGTAGCGCAGGACGCGGTCCGGAGGGACGATCCGGCCGTCCACGATGTTGTCGGTGACGCTGAGCAGGGCATCCACGAACAGCCGGTAGCACGCCTTGCCCTCGGCCAGCCAGGCCGCCTTGTCGGAGGCAGGCGGCAGGTTCAGCGGCACGAAGCCGCCCTTCGCGCCCACGGGCACGATCACCGTGTTCTTGACCATCTGGGCCTTGACCAGGCCGAGCACCTCGGTGCGGAAGTCCTCGCGGCGGTCGGACCAGCGCAGCCCGCCGCGGGCCACGGCGCCGAAGCGGAGGTGGACGCCGGCGAGCCGGGCCGAGTAGGTGAACACCTCGAAGGCGGGTCGAGGCTGCGGCAGCAGTTCCAGCGAATCGGGTCGCAGCTTGATCGCCAGCACGTCGGCACCGGTGAACGCGTTCGTCCGGACACAGGCCTTGATCACGGCGAAGAAGGCCCGCAGGATCCGGTCGTGGTCGAGGCTCGCGACCGCCTCGAGCTGGGCGTCCAGGGTGGCGTAGTGGGCCGCGACGGCTGCGTCCCGATCCTCCGATCCGGCGTACGCGTCGGGGTCGAACCGGGCCTCGAACGTCGCGACGAGCTCTGCGGCGATGCCGGGGTTCGCGACCAGAGCAGCGGCGATGTAGGTCTGGCTGAACGACAGCCCGGCCTGCTGCAGGTAGCGCGAGATGCAGCGCAGGCAGTCCACCTGCCGCCAGGTGAGCTTCGCGGGGACGACGAGCTGGTTGAGGTTGCCCGACTCGCAGCGTCCGGTCCAGGACGCGGCGAACGCGTCGGCGAAGTTCTGCCGGTCGGTGGCGTCCCAGTTCGCGCCGGCCGGGAGCCGCAGGCCGAAGTCGTAGACGGCGACCCGGTCACCGCGGAGGTCCCAGGTGTAGGGACGTTCGTCGACGACCTCGGCGCCGAGCACAGACAGGTGCGGCATGACCCTGGTCAGCGACATCTCCTGGCCGGTGAACACCTTCAGCCTCAGGTCGGCCGGGTCGGCGGGATCGGTGACCTGGGTCATCACGAGCCGCAGGTCGTCCGGCCCGAGCAGGCGGTTGGCCTGGATCAGGTCGGCGACGGCGACAGCCGGAGAGTAGTCGGCCCGGTATGCCTCGCTGAACTCGACGCCACGCTGCTCGGCGGGCAGCGTCGCGGCCCGCTCGGCGAACTTGTCGGTCCAGCTCAGCGCGGCCTGCGCGACCTGGGCGTTCAAGGCGTCCAGGTCCGGCTCGACCGCGGCGTCCTCCGCGATCCGGATCACGAAGAACAGCCTGGTCAGCACGGACTCGCTGATCAGGGTGTTGTACTCCAGCTCCACGCCGCCGAGGCTCTGCATCAGGATTCCCTGGATCCGCAGCCGCGTCTCGGTGTTGTACCGGTCGCGGGGAATGAACACCAGCGCGCTCGCGAAGCCGCCGAAGCGACTGCGACGCACGAACACGCGCGCCTGGCGACGCTCCCGGATCTGGGAGATCGCGAAGACAACCGGGGCGAGTTCGTCCACGTCGGCCTCGAACAGCTCGTCACGCGGGTAGGTCGCGATCACTTGGCGGATGGTGTTCCAGCCGTAGGAGTTCGGTTCGAAGCCGGACAGGGCGAGAATGCGTCGGGCCTTCCCGGCCAGGATCGGGATGGCGTCCAGGGACTCCGTGTACGCGTCGGCCGCCAGCAGCCCGAGGAAGCGGTCCTCGGCCTCGAGGCTGCCGTCGTCGCGGTAGCGGCGCACGGCGATGTGGGTGAGGTAGCCCGGCCGGTGGACCGGCGAGCGGCGGCGGTCACGGACGAGCACGAGAGGGTCGGTCTCCCCGTCGACGGGGACGTAGACGCGGTCGGTCTCGGTCACCCCCCGCAGGATGCCCAGCTGGGTGCCGTCGACGGGAGTCACGCCGGACGCGTCCCCGGTGTAGCGGGCGTAGCCCAGGAAGACGAAGTGGCCGGCCTCCATCCACTTCAGCAGCCCGACGGCGTCGGCGAACGCGGGGGTCGGCGGCACACCGGCGAGTTCGCCGACGGCGTCGCGGCAGCGCTGCAGCATCGGCTGCCAGTCGGCGACGACGGCCTCGACGGTCTCCAGCGCGGAGCGCAGCCCGTCGGCCAGGGCCCCCGACAACTCGGCCGCGGGGTGACCGAGCGGCGGGTACAGCTCCAGGACGATCCACGACTCCGCCGTCCCGGCCCCGAACGCGACCAGTCGTCCGTCGGCGTCCCGCTGTGCCATCGGCTGGGGGTGGTAGATGCCGCGGAGGCTCCAGCCCTGGCGGGTGAGCTCCATGATCGAGGTGTCGACGATGAACGGACGGTCGTCGCTGACCAGCAGCGCGACCGTCGAGCCGCGCGCGTCCCACTTCTCCGGGGTGAACACCCTCAGCAGGGACTCCCCGGGCGCCCGGACGAGGCCGAGTTCCAGGTGGGCCGCCGCGGTCTCGGCCAGTGCTGCCGGATCGACCGTGTCGAGTTCGGAGTCGGCCACCGTCCCCAGATAGAGCTTGGCCAGTCCCGCCTGCAGCTCGGACGCCCCGGTGGACGCCTGGGCGAGCAGTGCGGAACGGCGGCCCTCGCGTCGCTGCGAGACGATCGTCACCTCAACTCCTTCGTCGATTAGGACTTTGTCAGCCTAGCCGGACACCATTGGCGCATGCGGATCCACGCCACCAACGACTTCGCCGCGGATGTACCCACGGTCTTCGCGATGCTCACCGACCCCGTGTTCCTGCGCGCGACGTGCCTCGCCAGCGATCCGCTGGACCATTCGGTCGCGGTCGAGGGGACGGTGACTCGCACCCGTCGGGTGATGCCGACGCCGTCCGTCGTGGCCCGGCTGGCGGGGCCGACCATGGCCGTTGTCGATCAGATCACCTGGCACCCTGCGAACGGGAACGGCAGCCGGACGGGGGACGCGTTGATCACCGTCGAAGGGCTGCCGGCGAGGCTCGTCGGCGCCGTCCGACTGGACGCGGGCGGGCGGGGCGCGGTCCTCGACTACGACGGTGAGCTGACGGTCGACGTACCGCTGCTCGGCCCCAGCCTGGCGAAGCAGGCCGCTCCCCTGCTGATCGAGGCTCTGGAGATCCAGCAACGGGTGGGCGACCAGATCCTGGCGCGCTGACCGGACGTCCGCTCAGCGGGCGAGGTGCTCGCGCAGCATCCGCACGACGAACTCGTGGTCGGCCAGTTGCGGCAGGCCGGAGACGCCCACTGCGCCGATCACCGTGCCGCTGACGAGCCGGATCGGCACCACGCCGCCGTGCGCGGCGAACACGGACGGGTCGCGGCGCGAGTTGGCGTCGAAGTCGGAGCCGCGCTCCCGGAAGCTCTCCCCCACCGACAGGGACGCGTCGCCGTAGCGCAGCGCGACGCGGGTCTTGCGCTCGAGCCAGTCGTCGTTGTCGGCGCTGGATCCGGGCAGGGCGGTGTGGAACACCCGTTGTTCACCCAGCCGGATGCCGATCACGATCGGCAGGCCCTCCTTCGCCGCTGCGGCGCGCATCCGCGAGCCGAGCGCCCAGGCGTCCTCGACGCCGAAGTCGGTGAAGCGGAGCTCGGCCGCCTCGCCGTTCAGCCGCTCCCGCAGTTCGCTCATGGGACTTCCTTTCGTGGACCAGTGTGAGGCTAGTACAGCTTCCTCCCGTCACGACCGGCCACTCCTCTGGATGTTCGATGTTACCTCGGTACTTTGGTACGCTACGGCCATGGAGAACATCAAGGTTGAGCGGGTCCAGACCGGGGTCCGCATCGAGAAGCGGCTGTTGAAGGTGCTCAAGGCGGTGGCCGACCTGCACGACATCACCCTGGGCGACCTGCTCGAGGGCATCGTCCTGCACTCGTTCGAGGGCAGGTCCCCGTTCGACGAGGCCGGCCTGGCCCGGATCGCGGAGCTGAAGGCCGTGTTCGGCCTGGAGCTCACCGCGGAGGCGAGCCACCACCTCGTCGAGGAGTCCTGAGGTGGCCGGCGTCGGACGGACGATCGTGCGCGAACACGTCCACCGGATCCACGGGAGGCAGGAGGAGGTCTTCCCGCTGCTCTGCCCGGTGCGGGAGGACGACTGGCTGGACGGCTGGGCCGAGCGCCGCGTCCTCGTGCGGACGGAGTCGGGCGTGGCCGAGCCGGGCTGCGTCTTCCTCACGACCGATCCGGGACGGCCCGACGCCACCTGGATCGCCACCCGGCACGAACCGGAGGCAGGACTCGTCGAGTACGTGTACGTCCGTCCCGAGGAGGAGGTGGTCAGGCTGACCATCACGGTGACGGCCGACGGTTCGGGCAGCAGGGTGGACATCCGGCACACCGTCGTCCCGCTGCCGCAGGCGGATCCCGCCGACGTCGACCGCCGGTGGGCACCGGAATCGTTCGATCCCGCCCTGGACCACTGGGAGCGTGCCATGAACCACTACCTGGACACCGGCGAACTCCTCCGACGCCGCTGAGCTCAGTGGAAGTCGCGGGAGCGGTGCCACACCGTGATCGGCAGGGCCTCGAAACGGTCGGCGAGCAGGTTGATCACGCCTTCCGGTGAACGCTCGAGCTTTCCCCTGACCACCACGGCCGGGGAGGAGCGCGCGACGACCCGGTAGCGCTGCCAGACCCCCGGCGAGCAGACCACGTTCAACAGGCCGAACTCGTCCTCCAGGCTGAAGAACGTGATCCCCGATGCGGTGCTGGGACGCTGCCGGTGGGTGACCAGACCGCCCACCTCGATCCGCCTCCCCGGCTCGGACGTGGCCAGAGCGGACGTCGGCAGCACCCCCCGGGCATCGAGGCCGGCCCGGACGTGGCGCATCGGGTGATCCGTCGTGCTCATCCCGGTGGCCCACAGGTCGTCGGCCAGTACCTCCAGTTCGGACGGGTCGTCGAACAGCGGCGGCTGGCTGGACGGCAGCGTCCCCGGCAGCGTCCCGGGACGGTCGAGCGCCGCCGAACCGGCCTGCCACAGGGCGCCACGCCTGCTCAGGCCGAGGCAGTCGAAGGCCCCCGCCGTCGCCAGGGCCTCCAGCTGGGCAGCCTCGAGCCCGGTGCGGCGGACGAGGTCCGCCTGCGAGCGGAAGGGGCCGTGCGCGGTGCGCTCGGCGACGATCCGTCCGGCCACCTCCCGGCCGATACCGCGGACGCCCGCCAGGCCCAGCCGGACGGCGAAGCTGCCGTCACGGCGGTGGGCGGCGGACTCGTCGGGCGCCGACGGGTCGAACTCCCCCACCGGCGGCTGGTGGCGGTCGGTACACGCCTCCAGGCCGGTGGGGACGGACGGCAGTGAGCCCGGGAGCGCCTCCAACACACCGTCCACGTCCGAGCGGTCGAGGTCGGGACGCAGCACCTCGACCCCGTGGTGGCGCGCGTCGGAGGTCAGCGTCGCCGGGGAGTAGAAGCCCATCGGCTGGGCGCGCAGCAGGCCGACCAGGAAGGCGGCCGGATAGTGCAGCTTCAGCCAGCTGGACGCGTAGACCAGCAGCGCGAAGCTCAGCGAGTGCGACTCGGCGAAGCCGAAGTGTGCGAAGGCCTGGATCTGGCCGTAGAGGTGCTCGGCCGTCTCGCCGACCAGGCCGTTGCGGGCCATGCCCTCGAACAGCTTCACCTTCAGCGAATCGATCCGCTCCAGGCCCCGCTTGGAGCCCATCGCCCGGCGCAGCAGGTCCGCGTCCTCCCCCGTGCAGTCGCCGATGGCCATCGCCATCTGCATCAGCTGCTCCTGGAACACCGGGATGCCGAGCGTCCGCGACAGCACCGGCTCCAGCTTCGGATGGGCGTAGGTGACCGGCTCCTGGCCGAGCTTGCGGCGGACGAACGGGTGCACAGCGCCGCCCTGGATCGGCCCGGGACGGATGAGCGCGATCTGGATCACCAGGTCGTAGAACCGGCGCGGCTGCAGCCGGGGCAACAACCCCATCTGGGCCCGGGACTCCACCTGGAACACGCCGATCGAATCGGCCCGGCAGAGCATGTCGTAGACGGCCTTCTCCTCCTTGGGGAGGGTGGCCAGCTCCCAGCGTTCGCCGGTGGCAGCCTCGATCTCGGTGAAGCTGTGCTGGAGTGCGGCCAGCATGCCGAGCCCGAGCAGGTCGAACTTCACCAGCCCCATCCAGGCCGCGTCGTCCTTGTCCCACTGGATCACCGTCCGGTTCTCCATCCGGGCGTGCTCGATGGGCACCACCTCGCCGACGGGACGCTCGGTGAGCACCATCCCGCCGGAGTGGATCCCCAGGTGCCGAGGCGCCAGCTGCAGCCGGGTGGCCAGCTCGACCAGCCGGGGTGGCAGGTCGCCGGCGGTCTCGATCCGGGACCACCCCTCCACCTGGCGCGCATACGCGTCCGCCTGCCCGGGGCTGTAACCCAGGGCGCGGGAGACGTCCCTGATCGCGCCACGCGGTCGGTACTGGATCACGTTGCACACCTGGGCGGCGCGGGTGCGTCCGTAGCGCTCGAAGACCCACTGGATGATCTCCTCGCGCCGGTCGGCGTCGAAGTCGACGTCGATGTCCGGCTCCTCGTCGCGCAGCGCGGACAGGAACCGCTCGAACGGCAGGTTGTAGCCGATGGAGTCCACAGCGGTGATGTTGAGCAGGTAGCAGACCGCCGAGTTGGCCGCCGAGCCGCGTCCCTGGCAGAGGATGCCGCGGCGGCGGGCCTCGGCGACGATGTCGTGGACGATCAGGAAGTAGCCGGGGAAGTCCTTGGCCTCGATGACGTCCAGCTCGTGTTCGATGCGTTCGGCGCCGGCCGCGGTCAGGTCCGGATAGCGCTCGGGCACCGCCTGCCAGACCAGGTGCCGCAGCCAGCTCATCGGGGTGTGGCCGTCCGGAACCTCCTGCTTGGGCAGGGCGGGCTTCGCGCGGCGCAGCGGGAAGGCCAGTTCGTCCGCCAGCGGGACGGTGCGCGCCACGGCTCCGGGGTAGCGGGCGAACCGGGCCGCCATCTCCGCTCCCGAGCGCAGGAAGGAGGCGCCCGACGCCGGGAGCCAGCCGTCCAGGGCGTCGAGGCTGGTCGCGGCGCGCACGGCTGCGACCGTCTGGGCCAGGTCGTGCTGGCGCGGGGTGGCGTAGTGGATGTTGCCGGTCGCCAGCGTCGGCAGGCGCAGCCCGGCGGCCACGTCGGCCAGCGCATCGTTGGCGTCGGTGTCGAGGGGACGGCCGTGGTCGGTGAGCTCGACGAAGACCCGGTCGGGGCCGAAATGGTGCACCAGCTCGACCAGCGCACGCCGGGCACCGGCACGACCGTCTGCCGCCAGGCCCTGCCGGACGGCACCTTTGCGGCAGCCGGTGAGCACCACCCAGTGGCCCTCGGCCCGGGCGGCCAGGTCGGCCACGTCGTAGACGGGCCGTCCCTTCTCGCCACCGGCCAACTGTCCTGCCGTGATCGCTGCGGCCAGCCGGTGGTAGCCCTCCTCCCCTGCCGCCAGCACCAGCAGGTGCTCACCGGCCGGGTCGGGTTGCCCGGTCTGCGGGGCGGGCAGCCCCAGGGACAGCTCCGCCCCGAACACCGTCCTGACGGCCAGCTTCTCCGCAGCCTCAGCGAACCGGACGATGCCGTACAGGCCGTCGTGGTCGGTGATGGCGAGGGCGTGCAGGCCGAGCCGTTCGGCCTCCTCGGCCAGTTCGGCCGGTCCGGACACCCCGTCCAGGAACGAGAAGGACGAATGCGCGTGCAGCTCGGCGTACGGGGTCGCGTCGGCCGGGCGCCGGATCGGTGGGGCCGCGTACGGCAGGCGTTTGCGGCTGGTCGGGACGTCCTGGGCCGGCACGTCCGGCTTCGGGTGGCGTCCGGGCGCGCTGAGCTTGCGTTCGAGTTCCCGCCAGGGCACGGGCGGGTTGTGGTAGCCCATCAGTCGTACCTGCCCTCTGCCCACCAGCCGTGCTCGTCGAGCAGCAGGAGCCAGGCGCTGCCGTCCCCTGTGACGACCTGGAAGCGGGCGGCCCTGCGGTGCCTGGCGTCGTCCCAGAACCGCTCGTCGACCGGCCAGGGACCGGCCCAGCCGATCACCGGCTGGGTGCGTCCGGAAGCGGAGAAACTGACCGGATCGCCGATGAGGGTGCCGCGCGGGTTGAGCACCAGCGGCGTCCCGGACGCGGTCAGCAACCCGACCGGATAGGGCTCGGTGAAGACCGTTGCGGGCAGCGGCTCGGGCACCATCCCCGGCCAGGGCGGACGGGACGGCACCGGCCGCTCCGGGCGCTCGCCCCAGGGGACGAGCTGCTGGCGTTCGGCCAGCCAGCGTCCGCCCCCGATACGGGAGGTGAGGACACCGTCCGGCCCGAGCATCGACTGCACCCGGGTGAGCACGTGGTGGACCCGTTCGTCGGGCCCGGTGCCGAACAGTCCGGGGACGTGATGGGCCTGTTCGTCCACGGTGGCGGGGATCAGCCGCAACCCGGTCACCCGGCTGCGCAGCCCCGAACCGGCGGACGCCTGGAGTTGCCAGCGCAGCCGGTCGAGCAGGCCGGCGGCGTCGAAGGTGAACGGGGTCTGCCAGGAGCGGACAACCACCTCGTCGAGCTCGCCGGTGATCTCGATGACGACCTCCGTGCAGACCAGCCCGGCCGTCGCCAGCCCGGCGATGAAGCCAGCGGCGGCCTGGCTGGCTGCGAAGGCCACCTGCTCGGCGAGCTCCAGCGGCGGCTCGAAGTCGAGCTGGGCGGTCAGTTCGGGGGGCGGCACCCGGCCGTTGACCCGGCTCGGATCGCCGCCGGCCGCCAGGGCCTGCAGCCGCAGCCCGGGCTGCCCGAACCGGTCGGTGACCGCAGCCGGCGGCAGGGCGGCGAATTCGCCCAGGGTGCGCACGCCCAGCCGGGGCAGCAGGTCGGCCAGTTGTTCGTCGCCCAGCCGGGAAACCGGCAAAGGGGCGAGGAACACCGCCGACTCCCCCGGCGGGACGATCAGGACTCCCCGCGCCCGCTGGGCAGCCTGGACGGCGGCGAACACCCCGTCGGCGACTCCGGCCCGCCCGGTGTCCACCCCTGCACCGGTGACAACGGCCTCGAGGAGGGTCTCGGCGGCCTCAGCCTCGCTGCCCAGGTAGCCCGACAGCCCGCGGGCGGCCAGGACGCAGCAGCCCGGGTGGAGCACCTGGACGCCGGGCGAGAGTCGCTCGACGCAGCCGACGATCCGCTCGAACTCCCGGGCGCTGGTCGCCTCGTCCTCTGCCACGATGACGAGGTCCGGGCAGCGCGACTGGGCCTCGCGGCGCCGCTGGCCGACGGTGACCCCCTCCGCCGCAGCGGACTCGGAGCAGGCCGTGACCCGGTTGGCGGCCACGACCGCGACCGGAGCGGCTGCGTCGGTTCCGGTGGCCTGGGCCCAGGCGGTGACCGGCCAGGAGTCGAACCACAGCGCGAGGGTGCGGGAGGTGCGGATGTCGGGGACGCCGGGGGCGTCCAGCAGGCTGGTCATCAGCCGACCGCCTTCAACCCGACCGGATCCTCGACCGGCCGGACCGCGGTCAGCCGTCCGGCGCCGTCGGGGAGCAACACCCGGGCCACCCTGTCGGTGCCCAGCTTGCGGGAGAAGCCACGGACCAGCACCTCGCGTCCGCCCAGGTGGCCGAAGCCGGTGCCGAGCCCGGACCAGTGGGGTTCGGCCAGTTCCAGCCGGGCGTCCGCCCGCGGCCAGTCGCCGTGCACCAGCAGGACACTGCCGCGATCCCGCAGCCGGGAGCCCAGCCGGGCGGCGTCGGACTCGCGCACCCGTCCGGGTGGACGGACGGCGAGGACGGGCAGCACCTCTGCCAGCGCGGCCACCACCCCGAGCCATTCCTGCGCCGGCTCGGGCACCAGCACCAGGCGGTCGAGGTTGACCCCGGCGAGCTGGGCGGCCTCGGCCCCGAACTCGGGGATGCCGACGACCCCGCACCAGTGGCCCTCAGCCGACGGCCCCGCCAGCAGGGCAAGGAGCAGTGCTCCCGCACTGTCCAGGGAGTAGGCGGAGCCGGGACGGAGACCGTGATCGGGCAGGAGAGTGGCCAGGGCGGGTGCCACCGGATAGGCACCGGGACGCACCCGAGCCTCGGCGGACGCCACCTGCGCCCGCAGCTTGGCGAGCATCTCCGCACTCGGCGCGACCGGCTGGACTCTCACCAACCGATTATCGAACGTCTGTGCTATTCAGTCAATGAGGGGCCCCTGCACCCGCCAGCAGAGTGACCGTGCCGGCGGCACCGTCCAGCAGTACCCGGTCGCCGGTGTGCAGCCGGGCCGTCGCGTCCCCGCAGCCGACGACGGCGGGGATCCCCAACTCGCGGGCGACGATCGCCGCATGGCTGAGCGGAGCGCCCAGATCGGTGACGATCCCACCCGCGATGGGGAACAGTGGGGTCCAGCCGATGTTGGTCAGCGACGTGACCAGGATCTCTCCCGGACGCAACTGCTCGGCAGACTCGAAGCCGTCCAGAACGCGCACGGTGCCCTCGATGCGGCCGAGCGCACCGGGATGGCCGGTCACAACACCCGAGCCCTCTGCCCGAGGTGCGGACGCCCGCGTCCCCGCGATCCAGACATCGCTTCGCCGGTCGGGGTCCTGCGCCCACGCGAACGGATCGAACGCGCCGCAGATGAGTCCCGGTAGCGGCGGAAGCTCCCGGGCACGCCGATACGCCTCGCGCCGCTCGGCGAACCACGCGAACGGCGTCACGTCGCCGGTCAACGCGGCCAGGAGTTCCTCGATGGTGAGCAGGAACACATCGTCGCCGATGCCGAGCAGCACCCCAGCCCGCAGGGCGAAGCGGCGTCCCACCCAGGTCGTCCGCACCCCTTCCGAGCGGACGGACTCGCGCAGCGCGGCGTGCCGGGCCGCGCGAACGAGCTTGCGGCGCAGTGGCCGGACAGCCCCCGGGTCCCGGTCGGCCACCCCGGCGAGCGCGGCGGAGAAGGCCGCAGACTGACGGGCCCGCAGGGTGGTGATGTCAGCCCCGGAGGCGGTCCGCGAGAGTTCGCGGTCCAGCCAGCCCGGGTCCTCGGCGGGACGCGGCCATGCCAGCTCGGTCTCGTTCACGCCTCGGTGCCCGAACCGGGCCAGGTAGTCCTCACGGGAGAGTTCGCCTGCGCGAACCTGTTGCAGACCGGACGCAGGGCCGAGGCTCTCCAGCCCATCCACCAGCCCGGACAGGTCCGACATCAGCGCGGCCGCGTCCTGGTCGCCCCATCGCTCGCGCAACTCCGCCTCCAGCCGCGCCGGGTACTCCGACCCGGACGCGATCACGGCCCAGAACGAGTCGACACCGAAGCCGAACAGCTCCTCGTCCCACAGCCTGCGCAGGTCGCCGGGAGTGGTGCAGGCCGCGATCCGGGCCGACAACGCCGCGCAGTGCTGTCGGTGCTCCCGAAGGAAGCGCGGCAGCCGTCGGCGCACGCGGACCAGCTTCGCCAGGGTGCCGAGCATGGGAAGCCCTGCCGCCGTCCAGTCGTCGGCTGTCATCGGGATGAGGGGAATCGGGACGCCGTCCGGCAGGCTCCCCCACCACCCCGCGAGCTTCTGGTACACCTCGCGCGGGTCTGTCCGGGCCGACTTCCCGCGCCGGGAGGTCACCTGCACGCTGAGATTGGCGTACGGCCGCCCACCGATGGAGCCGGCCATCTCCCGTCCACGCAGGGCCATGGACGGGCCACCATGGGCCTGCTGGTAGGCGGCCAGCGAGACCGTCAACGGCGTCTGCGCCTCGGGATTGGCCTCGCTGAGGTTGGTCGCGGACCACAGGCAGTTCCCGGCCAGCGAGTCGTTGCGTTGCGCCGTCCGCTGCTGCCAGGGGTTCAGGGTGGTGATCGGACGGGCCTGCAGGATCCACAACTTGCCGTCCGCAATGGCCCACTCGATGTCCTGCGGAACTCCGGCGAAAGTGGTCTCGATGCGGTGCGCGCTGCGGTGCAGCGCCGCCGCACGGCCGGCGAGCGCGTCCGGGCCCTCGAAGCGTCCAGAGGGACGGTGGAGCCGAAACTGCTCGCCGGTGTCGGACCCGGAGACGAGGCTCTCACCGAGCCCGTGGACGACGCTGCCCAGCATCAGGTCCAGGTCACGGGTCAGCGGATCGACGGTGAACACCACGCCGGCCAGCTCGGCCGGCACCATGGCCTGGACGACGACGGCGACCTCACCCGCCTCGGCGCCCGCCGCTTCGCTGTAGGCGACGACCCGCCCGGCGGAAGCCGAGCCTCGAACGGTGACCAGAGCCGCCTCGATGTCGGCGGCGGACACGTCCAGGACGGACTCGTATGCTCCGGCGAAGGACGCGGACGCGGAGTCCTCCGCCAGCGCAGAGGAGCGGACGGCGAACAGCTGTCCGGTCGGGAACCTCGCGAGCTCCCCGGCCAGGGCGCCGGCGGCCTGCGCGGTCAGCCGTCCGTCCTCGAAGGCTCGGGGCAGGACGACCAGGGCATTCGGAACCCGCTCTCCCGCCCGGACCAGACGGGCGAGCGAGAGTGCCTTGCCGCCGGCGGTCGTCTCGCCTCGCGGCAGTTCGGCGAGCCGGTACACGGCACCGCCGGGTGGGGCGAAGCCGAGCCCGGTCAGCCGTCCGCCGAGCCAGCCGCCGGCGAGCCACCCGAGGAGCCAGCCCACTGTGCCGGTGAGGGGCGCGGCCAGGATCGCCCACCAGCCGAACCCGACCAGCGCAGCCCCGCCGACACCCCCGCCCGCGGCCACGACGTTCGACGCGATCGTGCGCAGGCGGGCGGCGGCCAGGTCGGTGACCATCATGGTCAGCTCCCTTCCCCTTCACCCGCACCGAAGACTGCAGCGGCGCCCGGGTGCTGGGCGATGATGTCCTCCGCGCGACCGAGGGCGATGCCGTGACGCAGGTCGCCGAAGACGAGGAGCTTGTCGCCGATCTCGATCCCGAAATCGCGGCGGGCCTGGGCGGGGATCACGATCTGTCCGCGCTCGCTCACCGTGATGGCCCCGTAGAACCGCTTGTTCGGATCAGCCGGCTCCGGCATGTCGCCTCCAAGATACGTCTTGCTTACAAGACTTATCTTACTCCGAGCCCTTCCATGTGCACACCGTCCGGGACGGGGCCCTGGCGGGCTGCCGAGCGCGGCTACCGGACGGCGTGGGTCAGCCGGTCCAGGACCTCGGTGGTCCCCGAGACGATCAGGTGCTCCCCCGCGGCGACGACCCGGTCGTCGGCGGGGGTCGGCTCGTACTCGCCGGCGGCCCGCACGATCGCCATGGTCAGGATTCCCTGCGCGCGCAGGCTGCCGACCGTCCGGCCGGCCAGCGGGCCGTCGGGCTCGGCGACGACCTCCTCCATGCCGAAGGCGACGTGGTCGCGCGTGAGCGCGGCGTCGATGAACTCGACGACGGCGGGACGCAGGGTGAGGTTCGCGATCCTGCGGCCGGCCATCACGTAGGGAGAGACCGCCCGGTCGGCACCGGCGTGCAGCAACTTCTCGATCACGTTCTGTGCCCCCGCCCGGGCGACGATGAACAGGCTGGGGTTGAGGGCTCTGGCCGACAGGGTGACGTAGACGTTGTGGGCGTCGGAGTCGATGGCGCTCACCAGGCCCTTGGCACGCCGGACGCCTGCGGCCAGCAGCACGGCCTCCGACGCGCCGTCGCCGTGCACGACGGGGTAGCCGTCCGCCTCGGCCCGGCTCAGCGACTCCTCACCGACGTCGATCACCACGACGGTGTGGCCGTCGTCGACGAGTTCCCGGGCGACCATCGACCCCACCCGTCCGTAGCCGCACACCACGTAGTGTCCACTCAGCGCGTCGATCGTCCTGGTCATCCGCCTGGCCTTCCTCTCGCCACTGGCAACGCTGGTGATCACGGTCTCCGCGACGACGCCGACGGTGCCGAAGATCACCCCTATGGACGACAGCGCCATCACCATCGTCCAGACGCGCCCGGCCCAGTCCAGCTCGTGCACTTCGCGGAAGCCGACGGTGGTCATCGTGGTGACGGCCATGTACAGGCCGTCCAGGAAGCTCCAGCCCTCCAGCACCACGTAGCCGAGGGCTCCCACGACGGCCAGTCCGATCACGGCCAGAATCCAGCCGAGGACCGTCAGCCCGGTCCGCGCCCGTCGGCCGGGTCGCGCGTCCCGCCTCCTCAACGAGGCCTTCACGGCCGCAGCTTAGTGGCTCGCCGAGTCCGGACGTGGGGCAACTGCCTGCGCGCGAACAGGGTCACGGTGTCATCGCTGGTTCGCGCTGCGATTCCGTCGGTGTCAGTGCCTCAATCACCGCGAACGATCACGCATACCTCGAAACCGTCGATGTCGGGGTCCTGAGCGCCCCGGCGATCACTGTTCCGCAGCACACGGTCACGCGGTCTCGCCGCGGACTCTCAGCTGGCCTTCGCCGCCTTCTCCCGACGCGCCTTGGCCGCCTCAACGGACGCCCGCAGCGCAGCCACCAGGTCGACGACCTCGGCCTTCGGGGCCTCGGCCTCCCCGACCGGCACCTCGACACCCTCGAGCCTGGCCTCGATGACCTTCTCCAGTTCCTCGCGGTAGTTGTCGGTGTACTGCCCCGGGTCGAAGTCGCCCGAGAGCTGCTCGATCAGCATGTCGGCCATCTGCAGCTCCGCCTTGGTCACCTTCACCGTCTCCGGCGGCTCGGCGAAACTGCCGTCGCGCAGCTCGTCCGGCCACAGCATCGTGTGCAGCTGCAGCACCTCCCCGACCGGACGGATCAGCGCCAGGTTCTCCTTGCTGCGCAGCGCCACCTTCACCACGGCGGCCTTGCCCGCCTTGGCGAGCGCGTCCCGGAGCAGCACGTACGGCTTGGCACCGGCGGCGTCCGCCTCGAGGAAGTAGCTCCGGTCGAAGTACGTCGGGTCCACCTGCGCGACATCGACGAATTGGACGACGTCGACCGTCTTGCCGTCCGCGGACGGCAGGCCCGAGAAGTCGTCCGCGTCGAGGATCGCGACGCGTCCGTCGGCGGCCTCGTAGCCCTTTGCGATCTCGGCGAACGGCACCTCCTCGCCGCACACCTCGCAGACTCGCTTGTACTTGATCCGGCCGCCGTCCTCGCGATGGACCTGCCGGAACGAGATGTCCTTCTCCTCGGTCGCGCCGTAGACCTTCACCGGGATGTTCACCAACCCGAACGACACAGCGCCCTTCCAGATCGACCTGGGCATGTCACCTCCTCGCCGTCGGCCTCAACCCAGCCGCCATCCTCCCCCATCCCGGGGCGGCGGCCTTGTGCACACTTATACCCAGGCCCTACCCCGAGCGCCAGCCCACCAGGTGCGGCCATTCCGCGGGCCCGTACCAGAGCAGGTCCGCGTCGGCCAGCAGCGAACGCACGGCTGGCTCCTCCCATGCCCCGGCGAGCGCGCCGCCCGCTGCGGCCACAGCAGCACTCACGTCGAGCCCGACCTCATCGGCGAACAGGCTCGTCACGGCCGCGTACGGCAGCGGCCCGACCACGACCTCACCGAAGTCCTCGTCACCGCCCGGACGCGGTCGCGGGTCCGCCTCGGCCACGGCGACGAGTCGCCGACCGCAACGGGCCAGCGCCGCCACGGACGCGACCAGCAGCGCGATCCGCTCGGCCTCCTCCTCGTCGGACGGGGCGAAAGCCGCCTCCAGGCCGGGCGTGACCGCGTGCGCGTCGACGGCGGACGGCTGCCGCCCGGACGACGCCCAGTCCCGCAGCTGGCTGTCCGAGAGGGGGATGAACGCCAGGCTCATCGAGAGGCCCCCGTGAGCGCGGCGAGTTCGGCGCCGATGCTCGCGACCCAGCTGCCGGCCGGCTCCACGGCCGCGACGGACAGGGTGACCCGACCGCGGTAGCTGGTGATCGAGATGCTCAGGTCCTCCTCGTCGGTGGTGGCCGTGACCGCATACACCTGCCGCACGCGCGCGCGACCGAGGTACCGCGTCCCGTCCGGGCCGGGGACGTTGTTCACCACGACCGAGTGGGGGCGGCCGGCCACAACCGTCCCCGCAGCGACGGCGTGCAGGGTGGCCGGAGCGAAGCCCGCGAGGTCGATCAGGTCCCGCGCCGGGACGCTGACACCCGTGTCCCGACGGGCGCGCGTGATCGTGGCGATCGCCTCCAGGCGTCCGGGCGCGTCGGGACAGGAGACGGGCAACTGGTCGAACGCCGGCGCGATCCTGCAGCCGATGGCGGAGTCCAGGACGTCGGGCTCGGCGATCGCGAGCGGGATCAGCGCAACCGGGTCGAGCAGGGGACGGCCGTGCTCCGCCAGCCAGCCGCGCACGCCGGCCGTGGCGAGCGCCAGGAGCACGTCGTGGGTGCTGCAGCCGAACGCCTCCCGCACGGCTGCGACGTGGGCCAGGTCCACCTCCGCTGCGGCGAGGTGCTGCGGCCGTGGCTGGACGACCAGGGATCGCAGCCCGTTCTCCAGCACCCCGAACACCCCGGCGACGGCCTGCTTCGTCGCGCCGATCGGGTCGCCGAGGCCGTCGAGGAGGTCGGTGACCTCTGGCGGGGTGGTCTCGGTCGCGGTCCACTCCGGCGTGGAGCCGGCGACATCGTCCGGCTCGTCGTCCAGCACCTCCTGGAACAGGTGGATGTTGGCGTAGCCGTCCACCAGTGCGGGGTGGACGCGAACGACGACCGACTGCGATCCCCGTCCCGGGTCGTGCACGAGCGTCGCCGCCCACAACGGATGGCGCCGCGGGAGCGGAGTGGCCAGGTGCTGCTGGAGCCAGTCCTCGAGTCGCTCGTCGTGGCCGAGCGTGACCTCGGTGAGGTGCCCGGCGAGGTTGAAGTTCAGGTCGTCGACCCAGCCGGCGATGGGCCAGCCGGCGACGACACGCCGGAAGCGCGGCGCATAGCTGATCCGCTCGGCGATCCGGCCGGTCAACTCCTCCAGGCTCAATCCCTGGGCAAGGGTCAGCACCAGCGCCTGCTGCCAGGGACGACGTTCCTGGTCGCGGGCAAGCAGGGCGGCTTCGGCCACGGTCACCGGCTCACTCACACCGCCACCCTACTCACGCTCGCCGAAGGCGGTCAGCGCGGTTGCTCGGCGACCGCAGGCAGCCCCATGACCTCACGAAGCTGGCGCGGGACCAGGCTCAGCCACTCGTGCAGCGTGCGCTCGCACTCCCCGACCAGGACCGGGTCGTGGGACGGGACGTGGAACCGCACGCGATTCGAACGGACGGTCCAGCCGTAGGGACGGGTCGTCATCAGCCAGTCACGCACCCGGTCGTTGAAGAGCTGGTAGGCCTGCTGCGCGTCGGTCGAACGCAGGCTGAACGTCTCGATGAACCGTTGGTTCCCGAGGGTGACCGGCCCTCCCACCGGGTCGCCGTTCAGGGAGAGGTCCGGGATCCGCGCGCCGACGAGGTCGAACGCGCACACCGACTGCTGCTCCCGGTCGTCGTTGACGACGACCGTCCGCGGGATCAGCGTGCCGTTGAGCGCATCGCTGACCCAGGTGTGCCGGAACGCCACCATCCGGATCCCGCCGGAACGGGAGGTGATCACATCCTCGACCCGCGACAGGTGACGCGCACGCAGGCCGTAGGCGCGCAGGAGCGAGCGGTCGCCCTCCGCCGCGTACTTCCACGTGGGATGGCCGTAGAACCCGAACCCGCTGGACTGCCGGGGCATGTCCGTGGCGGCAGGCACGACGGCGGCCAGCTCGCCGACCAGGTCGTCCAGCACCTCGAGGTAGCGGTCGCGGTCCTCCTCGGGCGGGTCGACGACCACCAGCTGGTTGCCGTCGATGCCCAGATCGGCCGCCCCGAAGCTGACCATGGCCAGATGGTCGGTGGGTTCGGCGACGGCGGCGAACACCGTCTTGGCCAGGTCCTCGTCGGCGGACCACAGCCGCAGGTGGTCATCCTGCAGCATGCCCAGACCGACCCCGCCGATGCCGGCTCGTGGACGCCCGGACGTGGTCCAGTAGACGTCGTTGAGGGCGAACGGCAACTCGACCACGAGCATGGCCGAGTCGAACCGCGTCAGTCCCCCCGAGTAGCGGTAGCGGAACGTCCGGTACGGGCGTCCGCCGGGCGTGACGCCGTGGGCGAGACCGCTGATCTCGCGCTGGAAGCCCATCCCGAACGGTGGCGCTTGCAGGCCCTGCACGGCGGCCAGGTCCGCTTGGGCGGACATCCCCCGCGTGGCCGGCGCCTCAGGCCTCTTCTTGAGCATGAAAAGTCCCACGACAACCCCCCTCGAAGTCCGCAAGACCCCCCTTCGGACTTCACCGCCAGAGTAGGGCGTACGGCGCGCGAATGTGGCCGGACCGGGAAACTCGTCCTGACCAGCCGGTTATCCACAACCTGAGCGAGCGAGGTGAACCGCGCGGCGCCGATGGCGCAGAGTGGGTGGATGCACGATCGCCCCGCCGCCGTGGCCGCGGCCCGGTTCTGCGCCCTGGACTCCCCGAGCCTGATGGCGGAGCTCGTGCTGCCCACACTGCCGCCGGCGTCCGGGCAGCCGCCGCTGCCCCTGGGGACGGACGCGCCCGATCCCGACCCGGCCGGCGCCGGTGACAGCAACCCGATCGTGCGGCAGGTGGCCGCCTCCATCACGACGGCGGTCGTCGAGGTGATCGCCGGCCGACGCAGCCCCACCCAGCTGGACGGCTGGGTCGTCCCCGATGTGCAGCGGCTGGTCGAGCGGCTCCGGTTCCGGTACTCCGGCCGTGACCTGCGGTTGGGCTCGCTGCGGGCGCAGTTCCCCGCCCCGGACGTCGCCGAGGTGTGCGCCCGGCTGAGCCTCGACGGTTTCGGACGCGCCGCGGCGCTGCGGATCAGCCGCTACCAGGGTGGCTGGTGGGTCACCAGCCTGATGATCGCCCTCCCCGACAGGATGGTGTCCCGGGCCGGCCGCGGGTGAACTCAGGCCGTGCGCCCGTGGCAGAGCTTGAACTTCTTGCCCGAGCCGCACGGACACGGCGCGTTCCTGCCGACACCGGCGTACGGGTCGCCCTCCGAATCCTTGGTGGCCGTCGTCGAGCGCGTCTGCTGACCGGTCTCGTCGGGCGCGGAGTACGCGACCGGCCGCGCGGGCTGCTTGCGCTCCAGCCCGCTGGCCTTCAACGACGGACGCCGGGTGACCGACGACTGGCTGACCGGCGCGGCCTCGGCGGGCGCAGTTTCGCCCGCCGGGGCCGCCGGAGTACCGAGCAACGACTCGGCGGTGACCGCCGCACCGTCGGCGCCGGTGACGACGCCGACCTCCGGCGTGGGTTCGACGCGCACCTCGAGGTTGAACAGGTAGCCGACGACCTCCTCCATGAACGCTTCCATCATGGCGTTGAACATGTCGCCGCCCTCGCGCTGGTACTCCACCAGCGGGTCGCGCTGCGCCATCGCGCGCAGGCCGATGCCTTCGCGCAGGTAGTCCATCTCGTAGAGGTGTTCGCGCCACTTGCGATCCAGCACGGTCAGCAGGACCTGCCGCTCGAACTCACGCATCAGCTCCGCCCCGAGCTGCTCCGTGCGCCGCGTGTAGGCCTCCTGGGCGTCCGCCTGGACGTCCGCCACCAGCTCGTCGACGGTCAGGTCGGCGCGGTCGGCGTAGTCCGCGATCTTCAACCCGACCGGGTACAGCGTCTTCAGCTGGGTCCAGATCGCGTCGAAGTCCCAGTCCTCGACGAAGCCCTCCGCCGTCAGGCTGCGGACGTACTGCTCGACGACGGTGTCGACCGTCCCCCGCAGCTGCGCCTCGACGTCCGCGCCTTCCAGCACGCGGCGCCGGTCGCCGTAGATCGCGTGCCGCTGGCGGTTCATCACATCGTCGTACTTCAGGACGTTCTTGCGCATCTCGAAGTTCTGGCTCTCGACCTGCTCCTGGGCCTGCTGCACGCTCTTGCTGACCCGCGAGTTCTCGATCGGCACGTCCTCGGGGATCCGCAGGGTCTGCATCACCCAGGCGATCATGTCCGACTTGAACAGCCGCATCAGGTCGTCCTCGAGCGAGAGGTAGAAGCGGCTCTCACCGGGGTCGCCCTGGCGTCCGGAGCGTCCACGGAGCTGGTTGTCGATACGCCGGGACTCGTGCCGCTCCGAGCCGATCACGTACAGCCCGCCCAGCTTGACGACCTCGTCGTGCTCGTCGGCGACCTGCTGCTCGATCGCTGCCAGGGTCTCGGCCCAGGCCGCCTCGTACTCGTCGGGCGTGTCGACCGGATCCAGTCCCCGGGCCTGCAGGGCTGCGTCGGCGAGGAATTCGGCGTTCCCGCCGAGGATGATGTCAGTGCCTCGGCCGGCCATGTTGGTTGCGACGGTGACGGCGCCCTTGCGTCCGGCCAGGGCGACGATCGCGGCCTCACGCGCGTGGTTCTTCGCGTTGAGCACCTCGTGCTTGACGCCCGCCTTCTTCAGCAGCCGGCTGAGCACCTCGGACTTCGCGACGCTCGCGGTGCCCAGCAGCATCGGCTGGCCCTTCGCATGCCGTTCGGCGACGTCGGCGACGACCGCGTCGAACTTGGCGGCCTCGGTCTGGTAGATCAGGTCGGACTGGTCGATGCGGATCATCGGCTTGTTCGTCTCGATCGGCAGGACGCCGAGGCCGTAGATCTTCTGGAACTCCGACTCCTCGGTCTTCGCGGTGCCGGTCATGCCCGCGAGCTTGTCGTACATGCGGAAGTAGTTCTGCAGCGTGATCGTGGCGAGCGTCTGGTACTCGTCCTTGATCTCGACGCCCTCCTTGGCCTCCAACGCCTGGTGGAGTCCCTCGTTGTAGCGTCGGCCGATCAGCGTGCGTCCGGTGTGCTCGTCGACGATCAGGACCTCGCCGTCGGTGACGACGTAGTCCTTGTCGCGCTTGAACAGTTCCTTCGCCCGGATGGCGTTGTTCAGGTACGAGATCAGCGGGGTGTTCACGCTCTCGTACAGGTTCTCGATGCCGAGCCGGTCCTCCACTGCGGTGATGCCGGCCTCGAGGACGGCGACGGTGCGCTTCTTCTCGTCCACCTCGTAGTGGACGTCCTTGCGCAGGCCCTGGACGATGCGGGAGAACTCCGGGTACCACGCCGAGTTGTCCTCCGCGGGACCGGAGATGATCAGCGGGGTCCGGGCCTCGTCGACCAGGATGGAGTCGACCTCGTCGACGATGGCGTAGTGGTGGCCCCGCTGGACGCAGTCCTCCAGGCTGAGGGCCATGTTGTCGCGCAGGTAGTCGAAGCCGAACTCGTTGTTCGTGCCGTAGGTGATGTCGCAGGCGTACGCCTCCCGGCGCTCCGCCGGGGTCATCTCCGAGAGGATGGCGCCGACCTTGAGCCCCAGGAAGTGGTGGATGCGGCCCATCTGCTCGGACTGGAACTTGGCCAGATAGTCGTTCACGGTGACGACGTGGACGCCACCGCCGTCGAGGGCGTTGAGGTAGGAGGCCAGCACCGCGACCAGGGTCTTGCCCTCGCCGGTCTTCATCTCGGCGATGTTGCCCCAGTGCAGGGCGGCCGCGCCCTGGATCTGGACGTCGAAGTGGCGCTTGCCCAGCACGCGCTTCGTCGCCTCACGGACGGCGGCGAACGCCTCGGGCATGACGGAGTCGAGGCTCTCGCCGTCGGCGACGCGCTGCTTGAACTCATCGGTCTGCGCGCGGAGCTCTTCGTCGGACATGGCTTCGAAGTCGGGCTCGATCAGGTTCACCTGGTCGGCGACGACCTTCAGCTTCTTCAGCTGCCGGCCCTCGCCCATGTGCAGCATCCTGTCCATCAAACCCACGTCGAGACCGTGCTTTCGTCCAAGGCTGTTAGCGGTGACCCGTTCGGGACACCCGGCCCATCTTATTGGCTGGGCCCAACGGAACAGAACGCCGGCTCCCCGGCACTCGGACGACGACAGGGATCGCCGCACCGCGGGGCCTGGGCGGAGTCCTGACGCACCCGGCGCTCGCGAGGAGGTGGGGATCAGTACAGGACGGTGGCCAGCTCGCCGACCTGCTCGAACCCGACGCGGGCGTAGCACCGCATGGCCGGCACGTTGAAGTCGTTGACGTAGAGGCAGGCGGTCGGCCACGTCGCCTGCGCGTGCTCGACGACCGCGGCCATCGCCGGGACGGAGACGCCCCTCCCCCTCAGCCGGGGGTCCAGCCACACGCCCTGGATCTGCGCCACCGGCCCACTGGCGGCCCCGATGTCGGCCTTGAACACGACCCGTCCGTCCTCGACGATCCCGAAGGCCCTGCCGAGGTCGACGAGCCACTTGCAGTAGCTGCGGTAGCTGGAGTTCGGCCCGGTGCCGGGGTCGGCACCGACCTCTTCGGTGTACATGGCGACCGATGCGGCGTAGTAGGAGTCGAAGTCGCTCTCGCGGATGGGCCGGACCCGGGGGTCGGCCACCACCGCGGGCTCGGCACGGATCGACATCAGCGGTTGTCGCGGCCGCACCTCGCGGACCAGCGAGTAGCTGCGTCCCCACCTGCGCCCGAGCGCCTCCCACAGGGGCAGCGCGAGCCAGCTGGGGCCAACGATCGACTGGCAGGTGCGCCGACGCCCGGCCGCCTCCACGAAGGCGGGCACCGGGTCGAGGTTCGCCGCGATCGGAGCGAGGTTCGCCCCGATGTGCAGCAGCGCGACCGGCTCGGTCTCCGGCCACCCCCACAGCACTCCTGCGGAGGCCGGGTTCAGCACGCCTGCGTCCACGCGGGAGGCGACGAACACGTTCGCGACCGGGTCGGACGCCAGCAGGCGGCGGACAGCCGGGCCGTCGATCGGCGTCAGCAGGCGCGCGGGCACGCTAGCCCACCGACACCTCGACGGGGCCGGACGCGAGCTCCGGCATCTCCGAGGCCAGACGGTTGGCCTCCTCGATCAGGGTTGCGACGATCTCCGACTCGGGCACCGTCTTCACGACCTCGCCGCGGACGAAGATCTGGCCCTTGCCGTTGCCGGAGGCCACCCCGAGGTCGGCCTCACGGGCCTCGCCGGGACCGTTGACGACGCAGCCCATCACCGCGACCCGCAGGGGCACGGTGAGGCCGGCCAGGCCTTCGGTGACCTCGTCCGCGAGGGTGTACACGTCGACCTGGGCGCGGCCACAGGAGGGGCAGGAGACGATCTCGAGCTTGCGCGGACGCAGGTTGAGAGACTCGAGGATCTTGGTGCCGACCTTGACCTCCTCGACCGGCGGTGCGGACAGGGAGACCCGGATCGTGTCGCCGATGCCCTTCGCCAGCAGCGCGCCGAAGGCGACGGAGCTCTTGATCGTGCCCTGGAACGCGGGGCCCGCCTCGGTGACGCCCAGGTGCAGCGGGTAGTCGCAGGCCTCGGCGAGCTGCTCGTAGGCGCGGACCATCACGACCGGGTCGTGGTGCTTGACGGAGATCTTGAAGTCGCGGAAGCCGTGCTCCTCGAAAAGGGAGGCCTCCCACAGCGCCGACTCGACCAGGGCCTCCGGCGTCGGCGAGCCGTACTTGGCCAGGAGCCGCTTGTCGAGCGAACCGGCGTTCACGCCGATCCGGATGCTGACGCCGGCGTCGGACGCGGCCTGCGCGATCGCCTTGACCTGGTCGTCGAAGGCGCGAATGTTGCCGGGGTTCACGCGGACGGCCGCGCAGCCGGCCTCGATCGCTGTGAACACGTAGCGCGGCTGGAAGTGGATGTCGGCGATCACCGGGATCTGCGACTTCTTGGCGATGATGTGCAGCACGTCGGCGTCGTCCTGGCTGGGGACGGCCACCCGGACGATGTCGCAGCCGGCCGCGGTGAGCTCGGCGATCTGCTGCAGCGTGCCGTTGATGTCGGTGGTCTTGGTCGTGGTCATCGACTGCACCGAGATCGGTGCGCCGCCACCGACCAGCACCTTGCCGACCTTGATCTGGCGGGAGGCGCGGCGGGGGGCCAGGACCGGCGGGGGTACCGCCGGCATGCCGAGATTGATGCTCATCGGGTCCTGTCTGTGAGGTGGACGTGGGGATCTACCCGGGCCAAGCCTACCCAACCGGTTCACGGGCCAGTGCGGCGGAGGAGGCCCCCGGTCAGAACAGCCTGATCGGGCTGACGATGTCGGCGAGGATCAGGGCGACCCCGCTGGCCAGGAGGAACGCGCCGACCCCGTAGGCGACGGGCAGGAGCCGGGCGGTGTCGAAGAACCCCGGGTCGGGCCGACGGAACACCTTGGCTGCCCGGCGCCGAAGCCATTCCCACAGGGCGCCGGCGATGTGGCCGCCGTCCAGCGGTGGCAGAGGGACGAAGTTGAACAGCGCGAGGAACAGGTTGACCGATGCCAGCAGGGAAAGGAACGAGGCGATCTTCGCCTCCGGCGACACATCAGGGCTGGCGACGATCTCGCCAGCCACCTGGCTGGCTCCGACGATGCTGATGGGGCCGTTGACGTCGCGGGCCTGGCCGGTCGCCATGCCGACGACGACGTTCCAGACCTTCACCGGGAACTGCACGAGGGCGGTGAGGCTCTGCACGCTCATCGTCCACATGTCCGACAGCACGTCCGCCGGGCCGCCCTTCGTGAGCACCTGCTGGGGGCTGACGCCCATCCAGCCGGCGGACACCGTCGCGCCGGGATCGGTGGTGCTGGCGACCTTGTTGATGACCGTGTGCACAGTCGGCAGCGCGACCTGCCGGCCGTCGCGCTCGACCACGAGGTTCGCCTCGCCGTCCAGGTTGGCGCGGATCAGCGAACTCAGCTGCGCGTAGCTCGTGATCGCCGTCCCGTTGAAGCTGACGACCGTGTCCCCGGCCTGCAGCCCGGCCTGGGCGGCCGGCGTCCTCGGGTCGGAGGCCTCGCACTGCGTGCGTCCCGGGTCGGCGATGATGCACTGCTGCACGTAGGCGACGGTGGTCTGCGCGCGGTAGACGCCGTAGCCGGCCGTCACACCGAGGAGCAGGCAGAAGGCGATCAGGAGGTTCATGAAGGGGCCGCCGGCCATCACGATCAGCTTCTGCCAGGTCTTCTTCTGGTAGAACAGCCGGCCGTCGGCCACGTCACCGGCCGTGATGTCGGTCCACTCGCCCTGCCGAGCAGCATCGGCGAAGTCGGCCAGCCGGGTGCGACGGTACTTGCCGTCCTGGCGCGGCGGATACATCCCGAGCAGACGGACGAAGCCGCCGAGCGGGAAGGCCTTGATGCCGTACTCGGTCTCACCGCGGACGGTCGACCACAGCGTGGGTCCGAAGCCGACGAAGTACTGCGGGACCCGGACGCCGAAGAGCTTGGCGGGCACCATGTGGCCGATCTCGTGCAGCGCGACCGACGCCATGATGAGGGCGAAGAACGCGACGGCGAAGCCGATCACGACCAGGGTGTTCACTCAGTCCTCCTCCCGGCGCGCGATGCTCTCGGCGGCCGCGCTCCGTGCGGCTGCGTCCGCCGCCAGCACCGAGGCGACGGTGAAGGGCACCGCCGGCCGGGCGAGGTGTTCCTCGACGACGTCCGCAACCACGTCAACAATGCCGCTGAAGTCCAAATCCCCGCAGCAGAATGCGTCGACGCACACCTCGTTCGCCGCGTTGAAGACCGCGGGCGCCGTTCCTCCTGCGAGGCCGGCCCTGCGGGCGAGTTCGACGGCCGGGAAGACCGTTGCGTCCAGCGGCTCGAAGGTCCACCCCGATGCCTGCGTCCAGTCGCAGGGACGGGCGACGCCGGGCAGGCGTTCGGGCCAGGACAACCCCAGCGCGATCGGCAGCCGCATGTCGGGCGGCGACGCCTGCGCGATCGTCGAGCCGTCACAGAACTCCACCATCGAGTGGACCATCGACTGCGGGTGAACGACGACGGTGATGTCCTCCAGGGCGACGCCGAACAGCAGGCCGGCCTCTAGCAGTTCGAGCCCCTTGTTGACCAGGGTCGCCGAGTTGATGGTGACCACCCGCCCCATCGCCCACGTCGGGTGGGCCAGGGCCTGCGCGGGGGTCACTCCGCGCAACTGCTCGCGGCTCCACCCGCGGAACGGCCCGCCCGACGCGGTCAGGATCAGCCGCCTGACCTCCCCTGCGCGGCCCGAGCGCAGGGCCTGCGCGAATGCGGAGTGCTCCGAGTCGACCGGGACGATCTGGCCGGGCGCTGCTGCTTCTGTGACGAGGCGGCCGCCGATGACAAGGGATTCCTTGTTCGCCAGCGCCAGCGTCGTGCCGGCCGCCAGGGTGGCCAGGGTGGGCTCCAGGCCGGCTGCGCCCGTGATGCCGTTGAGGACGACGTCGCAGTCGAGCGCGGCGAGTCGCGTTGCGGCGTCCGGGCCAGCCCAGACCTCGACCCCGTCCAGCGCCGCGGCGACGCGGTCGGCTGCGTCCGCGTCGCTGACGGCGACGACGTCGGGACGAAGCGTCCGCGCCTGCTCGATGAGGAGGTCGGCGTTGGCGCCGCCCGCGGCCAGCCCTGCCACCCGGAAGCGTCCGGGGAACCGGGCGATCACGTCGATCGCCTGGGTGCCGATCGATCCGGTGCTGCCCAGAATGACGACCTGCCGCACGTGCGCTCCTCCTGTTGGACCGTCGCCCAGCCTAGGGCGTGTCTCCCAACCGGGTGCGCCCCGTGAGGATGTGTCCGGTGCGTGCGATCGCAAGGCGGAGGAATCGCCGATGCCGCAAGAGGAAGGGTGGCGCGGAGCGCCAACGCGCGCGCACCTGGGGACGCGTCCTGGCCATGGGTAGGCTGCCGGGAGTGAGCGACATCGCGGCCCACTCCGGTACCGGCGCCGAGTTGGAGACCCTGGCGCAGTTCGACACGCAGCTGGCGGCGCCGGGTGGCCTTGCCGAGTGCTACGTCCAGTCGCTGGACCTCACCGACCGCCGTGCCGCCCTGCTGGCGGCGGACGTGACCCGAGCGGTCTTCCTCGGGTGCACCTTTCCGCCGGGCGTCGAGGCTGTGCTGGAGGCCCGCGGCGCGCTGGTGTTCCCCACCCTGCCGGACCTGCCGTTCAACCCCTACCGTTCCGGGCTCTACACCGCCGCGGAGTTGTATGCGGGCCTCGAGCACGGCTACCGCTACACCCTCGACGCGCGGAACTACCGGTGGTGGAAGCACGTCGGCCGCCACCGCAGCCTGACCAGCGAGCTGGCGATGACGCTGCACGACCACGCCATCTCCGAGGCGCTCGCCGAGCTGGACCTCGAGGGCGCCGTCGGCGTCATGGGCGGCCATGCGCTGGTCCGCGGCTCGCAGGGGTACGCGGCCGCGGCCCTACTGGGCCGGGCGCTCGCGGCCTCCGGGCGGGCCGTCGTCACCGGAGGCGGCCCGGGTGCGATGGAGGCGGTCAACCTCGGCGCATCCCTGCAGGGTGGCGACACCGAACTCGAGGCGGCGCTCGCCCTGCTCGCGGAGCGTCCCCGGTTCGCCGAGGACGTCGCGAGCTGGGTGACGATCGGGCTGGAGGTGGCCGAGCGCTACCCGCTGGGCGGACGGTCGTACGGCGTCCCCACCTGGCTGTACGGGCACGAGCCGCCGAACGTGTTCACCTGCGGGATCGGCAAGCTGTTCTCCAACGCGGTCCGTGAGGACGTGCTGCTCCGGCTGGCCACCGGAGGTCTCGTCTGCCTCCCGGGAGCTGCGGGCACCGTCCAGGAGATCTTCCAGGGCCTCACGCCGCGCTACTACGCCCTCCCGGACGAGACCATCCCCCCACTCGTCCTGGTCGACGTCGCCTACTGGACGCGCGACGTTCCCGTCTGGCCGCTGCTGGAGGCGCTCGCCGACGACCGCCGGATGGCTTCGGCGATCCATCTCGTCGACGACATCGCCGACGTCGCCGCCCTGCTCGGCTGATCGCTGCCGACTTGTCAGAGTCTGGAGTCGCATAGCGACGCCTGCCTCTGACAAGTCGGCTGGAGACGGCTCAGCCGGCCGCGCGCTTGACCAGTTCGGCGATCCGCTTCTCTTCGGCTGGGCCGAGGGTCATCAACGCGTAGGACGTCGGCCACATCGCACCGTCGTCGAGGGCGGCGCCGTCGTTGAAGCCGAGCGTGGCGTAGCGGGCCTTGAACTTGCCCGCCGGCTGGAAGAACACGACGGCCCTGCCGTCGCGGTAGTAGGCGGGCATGCCGTACCAGGTCTTCGGGGCCAACTGGGGCGCCGCCTCTGTGATGATGGCGTGCACCTTCTCGGCCATGACCCGGTCCTCGCCGGCCAGCGACGCGATCTTGTCCAGCTGGTCAGCCAGATCGAGGGCCGCCTTGTCCGCGCTGCCCTGACGCCGCTTCTCGGCCTGGAGCTCGGCGGCGTACTCCTTCATCGCCGCGCGCTCCTCCGCGGTGAACTTGCCGGTCGTCGAAGCCTTCTTCGTCGGGCTCATCGGGGTGTCTCCTTCTCGCCTGTGGATGACTTTCAGCCTGCCATCGACGAGACGGAAGGGCTTCTCCGATCCTGCTCGATCGCGGTCGCACTACTGCCCGGTGCGGCCGTCGATGCACTCCCGCAGGAGGTCGGCGTGCCCCGCGTGACGGGCGTACTCCTCGATCAGGTGGACGATGATCTCGCGGGCGGTGGTGGCCTCGCCGTGGACGTCGAACGTCTGGTCCAGGTCGAGGGCGGCGTACACCTCGCGGGCGTGCTCCACCTCGGCGCGCCAGGTGGCCCATGCGTCCGCAACCACCTCCGGCGAACCGACGGCACCGGTGAAGTCGAGGTCGTGATCGGCCTCCGTCCGGTACAGCCGCGGCAGCTCGGGATGACCCTCGAGCACGCGCCGCGTCCAGCTGTGCTCGACGCGGGCCAGGTGACGGACGAGCCCGAGCAGCGACATCGTCGAGGGTGGCACCGACCGGGTCGCGAGCCGGCCCGCGTCGAGTCCCTCGCACTTGAGTTCGATCGTCAGCCGGTAGTGGTCGAGGTAGGCGCCGAGCACCGTGTGCTCGTCGCTGCCGAAGTCGATGGCCTCACGCGGGTCGGTGCCGGGTTCCGCCCACATCCCGTTGGAGTTCATGCCTCCAACCAATCACATCCCGGCGCGCTCCGACAGGCGCGCGGAACCAGCCCCGGTCTGTGGCCTAGCCGGAGGCCGCGAGCTGGCCGCAGGCCCCGTCGATCTCCCGTCCCCTGGTGTCGCGGACGGTGACCGCAACCCCTCTGGCCTCCAGGCGCCGGACGAACTCAGCCTCGTCCCGCTCGCGCGAGGCCGTCCACTTCGAGCCCGGCGTCGGGTTGAGCGGGATCAGGTTGACGTGCACCCAGCTGTAGCCGCCCGGGCCGAGCAGGACGTCGGCGAGCCGGTCCGCCCGCCAGCCCTGGTCGTTGATGTCGCGGATCAGGGCGTACTCGATCGACACCCGCCGGGAGGTGACCGTGAAGTAGTGCTTCGCCGCGTCGAGCACCTCCCGGACACCCCAGCGGGTGTTGATCGGGCAGAGTTCGTCGCGCAGTTCGTCGTCGGGAGCATGCAGGCTGACGGCCAGCGTCACCGGGAGTCCCTCGTCCGCGAGCTTGCGGATCTGCGGCACCAGCCCCACCGTGGAGACCGTGACGCCGCGGGCCGAGACGCCCAGTCCCTCGGGTGCCGGCGCGGTGATCAGCCGGACGGCACGGAGCACAGCGTTGTAGTTGGCCATCGGCTCGCCCATGCCCATGAACACGATGTTGTTCACCCGTCCCGAGCCGCCGGGCAGCTCGGCGTCGCGGAGCCGGCGGGCGGCGTCGATCACCTGGGAGATGATCTCGCCGGTCGACAGGTTGCGCTTGAGCCCGCCCTGGCCGGTCGCGCAGAACGGGCAGGCCATCCCGCAACCGGCCTGCGAAGAGATGCAGACCGTCGCCCGCTCGCGTCCCCTCCCGGACGAGCGGACGCCGGGGACGCCGTAGCGCATCAGGACGCTCTCGACCAGGGAGCCGTCCCCGAGGCGCCACAGCGACTTCACCGTCGTGCCGGAGTCGGCGACCTGGTCGCGGACCAGATCCAGCAGCGGCGGGGCGAACCGGGAGGCGAGGAGTTCGCGCTCGGCCTTGGGGATGTCCGTCCAGGACGCCGGGTCGGGGCTCAGCCGCTCGAAGAGGTGCCGCGTGAGCTGGGCGGCACGGAACTTGGGCAGCCCCAGCTCGGCGATCGCAGCGACGCGCGCGTCGGCGTCCAGGTCGGCCCAGTGCTGGGCGGCCTTCCCCCGTCGCGCCGCCAGGTTCAGCGGCACCGTCCGTCCGGCTTCGGCACGCGCGACGAGGCCGGCGTAGTCGGCCTCCTCCTCCGGCGTCAGGCCCGTCATCAGTTCGGCCCCAGGAGCACGAACACGATCCATGCGGCCGGCGCGGCGAACAGGGTGGAGTCGAGGCGATCCAGGACGCCACCGTGGCCGGGCAGGAACGAGCTCATGTCCTTGATGCCCACGTCCCGCTTGATCATCGACTCGATCAGGTCACCCGCCGTCCCTGCGATCACGACGACGACCGCGAGGACCAGCCCGTACCACCACGGCTGGCCGAGCCCGTAGATCGCCATCAGGATCGTCACGACGGAGGCGAGGCCGAACGACCCCGCCATGCCCTCCCAGGTCTTCTTCGGGCTGATCAGGGGCGCCATCGGATGCTTCCCGAGGGTGGCGCCGACCGCATACCCGCCGGTGTCCGCCCCGGAGATGGCCAGCAGCACCGCCACCACCTTCACCGCGCCGTGCGGCGAGGCGAGGATCAGCCCGATGAAGGACGCGAGCAGTGGCAGATACCCGATGATGAACACGCTGGCCGCGCTGTCGCGGACGTAGCTCTCGGTTCCGGAGAACATGCGCCAGATCAGCGCGACCATGACGGTGCCGCCGAGGAACCCGAGGAGCACGGCGTGCCAGGGCACGTTCGTGACCGGCTGGAGTTCGGCCGCGGCGTACGACCCGCCGATGATCGCGACGTTGCCGATGACCACCGGGATCACCACAGACGTCATCCCGACCTTCTGCAGGGCGTGGTGGAGCTCGATGGCGCCCAGGCTGGTCAGGACCACCAGGAGGGCGATGAAGCCCGGGTGGAACCAGACGAGGGTCACCACGACGAGTGCGAACAGGCCGAGGCCGACCGCGATCGCAGCAGGCAGGTCGCGGCCGGCCCGCGACGTGCGCGGCGCTTCGGCCTGTTGGGTCAAGCGGGTCAGACCTCCAGCAGTTCGGCTTCCTTGGCCTTCAGCAGCTCGTCGACCTCGTCGACGTGCTTCTTCGTTGCGGCATCCAGCTGCTTCTCGGCTCCGCGGGCGTCGTCCTCGCTGATCTCCTTGTCCTTGACCAGCTTGTTGACGCTCTCAATGGCGTGCCGGCGGACGTTGCGGACGGCCACGCGGCCCTCCTCCGCCTTGTGCCGGGCGAGCTTGATGTATTCGCGGCGCCGTTCCTCGGTCAGCTGCGGAAGAACCAGCCGGATCAGGGTGCCGTCGTTGGCGGGGTTCACGCCGAGGTCGGAGTCGCGGATCGCCCGCTCGATGCCGGCCATGGCGCCGCGATCGAAGGGCGTGATCAGGACGGTCCGGGCTTCGGGAACCTGGAAGGTGGCCAGCTGCTGCAGCGGCGTCGGCGCGCCGTAGTAGTCCACCAGGAGCTTGTTGAACATGGCGGGGTGCGCGCGGCCGGTCCGGATGGCCGCGAACTCCTCACTCGTGTGGTCGACGGTCCCGGCCATCTTGTGGTTGGCGTCGGCGATGATCTCAGCGAGCACGGCTGGCTCCCCTTCTGGTTGGCTGCACCCTCACGAGTGCAGGGTCGTTCCGATCTTCTCACCTGCGACCACCCGGGCGATATTGCCCTCCACCCCGAGGTCGAAGAAGACCAGCGGGAGGCTGTGCTCGCGGGCGAGGCTGATGGCGGTCGCGTCGGCGACCTTGAGGTCACGGGCCAGGAAGTCGTCGTAGGTCAGCTCGTCGAAGCGGACGGCGTCCGGGTTGGTCCGCGGGTCGCTGTCGTAGACGCCATCGGTCCCCTGCTTGGCCATCAGGAGCACCTCGGCACCGATCTCCAGCGCGCGCTGGGCCGCGACCGTGTCGGTGGAGAAGAAGGGCATGCCGGAGCCTGCCCCGAAGATCACGACCCGGCCCTTCTCCAGGTGCCGGATGGCGCGCAGCGGGATGTACGGCTCGGCGACCTGCCCCATGGCGATCGCGGTCTGCACCCTCGTCGGAACGCCCGCCTTCTCCAGGAAGTCCTGCAGCGCAAGGGAGTTCATGACCGTCCCGAGCATGCCCATGTAGTCGGCCCGACCCCGATCCATGCCTCGCGTCTGCAGCTGGGCGCCGCGGAAGAAGTTGCCGCCGCCGGTGACGATGGCGACCTGGACGCCGGTGCCGACCACGCCGGCGATCTGGGCGGCGATGGACGAGATGACGTCCGGGTCGACCCCGAGGTTCCCGCCACCGAACGCCTCACCCGAGAGCTTGAGCATGACGCGGCGGTACGGACTTGCCATCGAGACTCCTCGGTTCGCTGGTGGGCTGCGCCAACCCTAACCGAAACAGCGGGTCGGCAAACGCCAGCGGCCGCCCGCTCTCCAGAGCGGGCGGCCGCGGGAAACGGTCCGGGGCCTCAGGCACCCGTGGCGAAGCGGACGAACCGCTTCACCTCGACGCCCTTGTCCTTCAGGAGCTGACCGACGGTCTTCTTGTCCTCGGCGATGCTCGCCTGCTCGATCAGGCAGACCTGGCCGTAGAAGCTGCCCAGCCGTCCCTCGACGATGCGGGGGATGATGTGGTCGGGCTTGCCCTCCTCCTGCGCGGTCAGGGTCGCGATCTTGCGCTCGTTCTCCAGCACGTGCTCCGGCACCTCGTCGCGCGTGACGTACGACGGGGACATCGCCGCGATCTGCATCGCCAGGCCCTTGGCGAACTCCTCGTCGCCCCCCGCGTACTCGATCATCACGCCCACCTGCGGCGGCAGGTCCTGGGACCGCTTGTGCAGGTAGATCGTGGTGGTGCCGGCGTAGGTGGCGGCTGCCGCCAGTTCGAGCTTCTCGCCGATCTTGGCGCTCAGCTCGCTGATCGCCTCCGCGACGGTCTTGCCCGACGGGAGCGTGACCGCGAGAGCGGCCTCCACGCCGTCCGCCCCGGCCGCGTCGACGGCCTTCGCGATGTCGTCCGCCAGGGTCATGAACTCGGCGTTCTTCGCGACGAAGTCGGTCTCGGCGCCGAGCTGGATGACCGTGGCACCGGCGGCGGCCACCAGGCCGTTGCTGGCGCTGCGGTCCGAGCGGTTGGCCATCTTCGCCTGGCCGCTGACCCGCAGGATCTCGATGGCCGCATCGAAGTCGCCCTCAGACTCGGTGAGCGCCTTCTTGGCGTCCATCATGCCGGCGCCGGTTGCGTCGCGGAGCTTCTTGACGTCCGCGGCAGTGATCGTTGCCATGTTCTCCTGTTTCCTTACTTCGTCTTCTTGGCGGGCTTGGCTTCGGCCTCTTCGGCGGGAGCCTCCGCGACGGGGGCATCCTCGACGGCGGCCTCCTCGGCGACCGGGGCCGGGACCTCGACGATGGACTCCTCGACGGCGAGCTCCTCGGCGACAGCCTCGGAGACCGGCTCGACGACGGTGATGTCCTCGACGACCGGCTCGGCGACGGCCTCGGCAGCCGCGGCGCCACCCAGCAGGTCACGCTCCCAGTCGGGCATGGGCTCGGACTCCTCGCCGGTGGTCGCCGCGCTGGACCGTGCCAGCAGGCCTTCGGCGACCGCGTCCGCGAGGACCCGGGTCAGCAGGGCCACGGAGCGGATCGCGTCGTCGTTGCCCGGGATCGGGAAGTCGACCTGGTCGGGGTCGCAGTTGGTGTCCAGCACGCCGACCACGGGGATCTTCAGCTTGCGGGCCTCGTCGATGGCGAGGTGCTCCTTGTTGGTGTCGACGACCCACACGGCCTGGGGAAGGCGGTGCATGTCGCGGATGCCGCCGAGGGTCTTGGCCAGCTTCTCCTTCTTGCGCTTCTGCTGCAGGAGTTCCTTCTTGGTCAGGCCGGACGCGGCGACGTCGTCGAAGTTGAGGCTCTCCAGCTCCTTCATCTTCGCGATCCGCTTGCTGATCGTGCCGAAGTTGGTGAGCATGCCGCCCAGCCAGCGCTGGTTCACGTAGGGCATGCCGACGCGGGTCGCCTGCTCGGCGATCGCTTCCTGCGCCTGCTTCTTCGTGCCGATGAACAGGATCTGGCCGCCGCGGGCGACGGTCTCCTTGACGAAGGCGTACGCCTGGTCGATGTAGGTCAGCGACTGCTGGAGGTCGATGATGTAGATGCCGTTGCGCTCGGTGAAGATGAACCGCTTCATCTTGGGGTTCCACCGGCGGGTCTGGTGCCCGAAGTGGACGCCACTGTCGAGCAGCTGGCGCGTGGTGACGACGGCCATGGCCGTTCCTTTCCTGCCCGGCGCGGATTCACCCGCAACCCGGCTTGGGTTGTCCGGACCGAACCGTTCGGCCCGCCTGACGCTGTCGTCGGACACCCACCTGCGATGAGGACCTCGGGTTCCGACCCGCCCTCGGGCGGTGGGACTGCGTGCGAAGTCAGCCCGGATCTACCGGACCGCGTCGTCGATTGTACGGCCTGCGCGCCGATCCGCGCCAACTCCGGCTGTGCACGAGGACGCCCGTTGTCCACAGGTCGTCGATCGCCTGACCCGTCGGTCCGTCGGAACCCCATGATCCCCGGTATGAAGGTCCTGAGGTGGCTCGTCCGCGTCGCCTGCTGCGTTGCGCTGGTGCTCGGTGCGGCACCGACGCCCGCGCTCGCCGCGTCCGGGGTGCCGCCGGTCGGCGGCCCCATCGTCCGGGCCTTCGATCCTCCGGACCAGCCCTGGCTCGCCGGGCACAGGGGCATCGACCTGCTCGCCTCACCCGGGTCACCCGTTGTGGCGGTCCTGGCCGGAAGGGTGAGCTTCGCGGGACGGATCGCCGGGCAGGGTGTCGTCGTGGTGACCCACGGCGACACCCGCACGACCTACGAGCCGGTCCGCGCAGCCGTCCGTGTGGGCCAGCCGGTGGGCGCCGGCGACCTGCTCGGCGAACTCGAGCCCAACGATCACTGCGCGGTCGGCACCTGTCTCCACCTCGGTTGGCTGCGCGGACAGACGTATCTCGACCCGGCGGACCTGTTCGCCGCGGGCGGTCTGCGGCTGCTCCCGAAGGGTTCCGCAGAGGTGGCCGATCGGCTGGCGGCTGAGCGCGACGCCCTCCTCTCGTCGGGCACGGCGCCGGGCCTGTTGTCGCGGCCGGTTCCCGGCGGGATCGGCTCCGGCTTCGGCATGCGGTTCCACCCGATCCTGCACCGCTGGCGCATGCATGCCGGCGTCGACCTGCACGCCTCCTGCGGCGATCCGATCCATGCCGCCGCAGCCGGTGTCGTGATCGGCCGCTCGTTCGATCCCGCGAGCGGCAACCGGCTGACCATCGATCACGGCGACGTCGGTGGCCACCGGTTGGTGACGATCTACATGCACGCGTCGGGTTACTCGGTGCGGGTCGGCGACAGGGTCGGTCGCGGCCAGGTGGTCGGCCGCGTGGGCGACACGGGCTGGGCGACCGGTTGCCACGTGCACCTCGGCGTACAACTCGACGGGAGGCTCGTCGACCCGGAGAAGTTCCTGTGAGCCCGCGGGTCTCACGCGCGCGGGTGGGCCTGCTGGTAGGCGCGACGCATCCGCTCGCCGCTGACGTGGGTGTAGATCTGGGTGGTCGCCAGCGAGGCGTGTCCGAGGATCTCCTGCACCGAGCGGAGATCTGCACCGCCCTCGAGCAGGTGGGTAGCCATGGCGTGCCGCAGCCCGTGCGGCCCGAGGTCAGGCGTGTCGGGGACGAGGGCCAGCGCCCGGTGGACCTGGCGGCGCACCACCCTCGGGTCGATCCGACCGCCGCGGTCACCGACGAAGACCGCCTGCGCGGCGGCGGGGCCGGCGAGCAGCCCCCGAACGCCGAGCCATGCGGCCAGCGCACGGGAAGCGGGTCGCCCCAGCGGAACCGTCCGCTCCTTGCCGCCCTTGCCCAACACGCGGAGCAGCTCGCGGTCGGAGTCGACGTCGCCGAGGTCGAGCCCGCACAGTTCGGACACGCGCACTCCGCTGGCGTACAGCACCTCGAGGATGGCGAGGTCGCGCAGGGACGCCGCCCGCCGGGCCGGCTCCTCCGGCTCGGCCGCCCGGGCTGCGAGCGCATCCAGCACGGCCCTGGCCTGGTCGATCTCGACCGTGGCGGGCAGGCGCCGGTCCACCCGCGGAGATCGCAGCGTCGCCGCTGGGTCGGTGTCCACGAGCGCGGTGTGCCGCGCCCAGGCGAAGAAGCTGCGGGCGCACGCAGCCCGCCGCTGCAGGGTTGCCCGCTGCGCTCCGTCCGCGCTCATCGCGGCGAGCCAGGCACGCAGGTCCGCCAGCCGGACCTCGGAGAGGGTCTCCGCGCCGCGCTCCTGCAGGTGCTCGAACAACGAGAGCAGGTCACCCTGGTAGGCCCGGACGGTGTGCGCCGAGCGTCCCCTCTCGAGCTTGAGGTGTTGGGTGAAGGCGTCCAGGGCGTGTGCGAACGACGGCGCAAGCTCTCCCCCGCGCTCGTCCTGCCCCGCCCGGTCCACCACGGCTCAAGCGTCACCCGGGCCCCGCCACGGGCGCAAGGCGGCCCACCGGCACGCCCTAAGATGGCGACCGGTCGAGAACGAAAGGCGGACCGGTGGCAGTCGAGGAGTACCTGACCGGTGGCAAGGTGCTGAGGATCACGCGCTGGGGGGAACCCGTCATGCACGCGCCGACGCGTCCGGTGACCGAGTTCGGTGACGAACTGCACGAGCTGGTCCGCGACATGTTCGCCACCATGGAGGTCGCCCACGGGGTGGGCCTGGCCGCCACCCAGGTGGGCGTCGACCTCTCGATGTTCGTCTACGACTGCCCCGACGCCGACGAGGTGCAGCGACGCGGCGTCGTCTGCAACCCGGTCGTGACGCTTCCGGAGGGTCCCAGCCGCAATCTCGACTCGATCGAGGAGGGCTGTCTGTCCCTTCCCGGCGCGTACCAGCCGCTGGCCCGCGTCGACCACGCGGTGTGCACCGGCGTCGACGCGGACGGCGAGCCGGTCACGGTTGTCGGCACCGGTCTACTCGCCCGGTGCCTGCAGCATGAGACCGACCACCTCAACGGCACGGTCTTCGGGGACCGGCTGTCGGGCCGGCTGCGTCGCAAGCTGTACCAGCAGGCCGCCGAACTCGCGCACCTCTACCCCGACGACTGGCCGGTCTCTCCCCGGGAGAGCTCCGCAGCCGGCCGTCCCACCGACTCGGCCAGCGTGTAGCAGGCGACCGCCGCTGCCGCCGCGACGTTGAGGGAGTCGACGCCGGCCGCCATCGGGATGACGAGTGCGACATCCGCCGCCTGCGTCCAGCGGGCGCTGAGTCCATGTCCCTCCGTTCCGAGAAGGATCGCCAGCTTCCGCGGGTTGGTCCGCAGCTGTGACGCGAACGCGTCCATCTCGACCGCTCCCGGTGCGAGGCTCAGCGCCGCGACCGTGAACCCCGCGGCCTGCATCGCCGGGATCGCAGCGGACCAGTCGTCCAGCCGGGCCCAGGGCAGCGACAACACCGCACCCATCGAGGTCTTCACCGCCCGCCGGTAGAGCGGATCCGCGCACCGCGGGCTGAGCAACAGACCGTCCCAGCCCAGCGCCGCTGCGCTCCGCGCGATCGCGCCGAGGTTGGCGTGGTCCACGACGTCCTCTGTGACCACCAGCCGGCGGCTCGAAGCCAGGAGTTCCGCCACCGTGTGCCGCGTCTCCCGGTGCAGGGACGCCAGCGCGCCGCGGTGCACGTGGAAGCCGGTCACCGCCTCGGCCAGCTCCTCGCTGACCAGGTAGACCGGCACGTCCGGACGCGCGGCAATGAGGTCGGCCAGGTCGTCCAGCCAGCGCTCGGCGAGCAGGAACGAGCGCGGCCGGTACCCGGCCTCGACGGCCCGTCGGATGACCTTCGCGCCCTCGGCGATGAACAGGCCGCCCGCGACCTCGATGCTGCGTCGCAGGGTCGACTCCCGCAACCCGACGTAGTCGGCGAGCCGGGGGTCGGCGGCTTCCTGGATGGCGATCAGCACGCCGGTCCCCCCGTCTCGTTCAGGTTCAGGCCTCCGGCGCAGGCTCGGCCGGCGCGGGCTGGACCGGAGCGGGCTGGGCCGCAGGAGCCGCGGCATGCGCGGCACCGAAGCCCGTGGTCAGGGCGTTCTCGGACTGGGAGGCCTGCAGCCTCGCCACCCGGCGTCCCTCGAGGGCCTCGGCCTCGGCGATCGCCTGCTCGACCGAGGCTGCGGAGCTCTCCTCGTCGACCTTCTTCTGGGCCTCGATCTCGGCGAACACGTCCACCGGCTTCGGCGCGGAGAACTCGCTGGTGTCGGGTTCGTCCGCCCCCGCGATCGGCCTCGGGACGGCAGCGCCGGCCATCGCACCGAGCCCCCTGAGGGCGTCGTTCAGTTCGCTGGGCACGATCCACATCTTGTTCGACTCGCCCTTGGCGAGGTTGGGCAGCATCCGCAGGTACTGGTAGCTCAGCAGGGCCTGAGTCGGCTTGCCGGCGTGGATCGCGTTGAACGTGGTGGTGATCGCCTGCGCCTCGCCCTCTGCCCGCAGCATCGCTGCCTGCCGGTCGGCCTGCGCCCGCAGGACGGCGGACTCCCGTTCGCCCTGCGCCCGAAGGATCGACGCCTCACGGTCGCCGGAGGCGGACAGGATCTGCGACTGCCGCTGGCCGTCGGCCAGCAGGATCGCCGCGCGCTTGTCGCGCTCGGCGCGGGCGCCCTTCTCCATCGCGTCCCGGATCGTCGCCGGCGGCTCGATCGACCGCAGCTCCACGCGGTTCACCTTGATACCCCACTTGCCGGTGGCCTCGTCCAGCACCGAGCGGAGCTTCTGGTTGATCTCCTCGCGGCTGGTCAGGGTCTGCTCGAGGTCCAGGCCGCCGATGATGTTGCGCAGCGTGGTCATAGTGAGCTGCTCGATCGCCTGGATGTAGTTCTGCGCCTCGTAGGCCGCGCGTACCGGGTCGACGACCTGGTAGTAGATCACAGAGTCGATGTTCACCATCAGGTTGTCCTCGGTGATCACGCCCTGCGGCGGGAACGGCACGACGGCCTCGCGCATGTCCATCGTGTAGCGGACGGTGTCGAACAGCGGCACCAGGAGGTGCGGCCCGGGGTCGAGGGTGCGCTTGAACTTGCCGAGCCTCTCGACCACGCCCACCTGCTGCTGCCGGATCACGCGGACGGAGCGGAGCAGGATCCCGACGACCACCACGATGAGTACGAGCAGGACTATGGAACCGATGATTCCGGGCATTTCTCTCCTTGGGGTTTGTGTGCCGACATCCTGTGCTCAGGGCAATGCCTCGTGCCGCGGGTAGACCACGGCCACGGCTCCGTCCACCTGGTAGACCTCGACCTCTGTGCCGGCGGTGATCGTGCCCTCGACCGCACGCGCCGACCACACCTCGCCCGCGACCTTGACCTCACCGCCCGCAGCGGTCACGTCGCTGATCGCGGTCCCCGCCGAGCCCACCATCTTGTCGAGACTCGAGCGATAACCCGGGAGGGATCGGACGCGTTCCAGCAGCGTCGGGCGAAGGAGCAGCAACAGTGCCACCGCAGCCGCGAGCGCGAGCACCACCTGGAGCCAGAGCAGCCCGGGGACCAGCGCTGCGACGCCTGCGCCGACGAGGCAGCCGCCGGCCAGCATCAGGAGGGTGAAGTCGCCGGTGAGGCTCTCGGCGAGCGCGAGGAGTCCTGCGGCGACGAGCCAGACCGCCCAACCGTTGCCTGCGAGCCACTCCATCGTTCTCACCTCACTGCCAGCCGAGCGCCGGTCGGCTGGACGTGTTCCCATCATGCCAGCCGGGGAAAGCGTCACCGCCAGGCTGGACCGCGACTCACTCGAAGCTGTGCTGCTGGATCGCCCGCGCGGCCCAGCGGCCGTTCACCCGGCTGATCTCCAGCGGCAGGTCGAAGGTGTAGCTCATCAGGCCGGCCGTGATCGTCTGCTCGATCGGGCCGGACGCGACGACCCGTCCCTGCTTGAGCAGCAGGGCGTGGGTGATCCCGAGCGGGATCTCCTCCACGTGATGGGTGACCAGAACCGTCGCGGGCGCGTTCGGGTCCGAGCACAGTTCGCTCAGGGTGCCCACCAGGGCCTCCCGACCGGCCAGGTCGAGGCCTGCTGCGGGTTCGTCCAGCAGGAGCAGCTCGGGGTCGGTCATCAGCGCCCGCGCGATCTGGACGCGCTTGCGCTCGCCCTCGCTCAGCGTGCCGAAGGTCCGGTCCGCGAGGTGGTCGACCCGCAGGCGGTGCATCAGGTCGTCGGCCCGATCCTGGTCGAGTTCGTCGTACTCCTCGCGCCAGCGACCCATCACCGCGTACGCGGCGGAGATCACGACGTCCGTCACCCGCTCGGACTTGGGGATGCGGTCCGCGAGCGCGGCGGAAGCGACGCCGATCCGGGGACGCAACTCGAACACGTCCACCGCGCCCAGGGTCTCCCCCAGCAGGTGGGCGGTGCCCTCCGTCGGGTGCAACTGGGCGGCCAGCACCTGCAGCATCGTGGTCTTGCCGGCGCCGTTGGGACCGATCACGACCCAGCGGTCGGTCTCGCCGATCGACAGGTCGATCCAGTCGAGCAGGTGGGCGCCGGAGCGGACGATCGAGACTCCCTCGAGCTGCGCAACGGTCATACCTGCAAACCTAACGCGTGCGGGGCGACCCTACGCGCCCGTGGCGTGCAGCCCACCGTCCACGTGGACCATTTCGCCGGTCGTGGCCGGGAACCAGTCGCTGAGGAGGGCGACCACGGCCTTCGCAGTCGCGGTCGAGTCGGTGGCGTCCCAGCCGAGCGGGGCGCGGGACGCCCAGATCGTGTTGAACTCCTCGGCTCCGGGGATGGCCTTCTTCGCGATGGTCTCCACCGGCCCGGCCGCGACCAGGTTGCTGCGGATGCCGTCCGGGCCGAGGTAGCGCGCCAGGTAGCGCGAGGTGCTCTCCAGCGCGGCCTTGGCGACGCCCATCCAGTCGTACGTTGGCCACGCGACCGTTGCATCGAACGTCAGGCCGACGACCGCCGACCCCGCGCCCATCAGTGGCCGGCAGGCCATCGCGAGGCTGACCAGCGAGTACGCCGAGACCTCGACCGCCTTGGCCACATCGGCGGCGGGGGTGGTGAGGAACTTGCCGCCGAGGGCCGTCTCTGGGTTGGCGAACGCGATCGAGTGCACGACCCCGTCCAGGTGGTCGAAGTGCTCGCCCAGGCGCTCGGCAAGACTGGCCAGGTGGTCGGGATCGGTGACGTCCAGCTCGATCAGCGGCGGGACGGGGTCGAGCCGCTTCAGCACCCGCGCGGTGATGCCCATCGCGCGACCGAAGTTCGAGACCACGACCTTGGCACCCTGCTCCTGCGCGATCTCCGCGACCCGGTAGCCGATGGACGTGTTCATCGTCACGCCGGCGACGAGGATGTTCTTCCCTTCGAGGATTCCCATGGCCCGCTCCTCAGTGCCCCATGCCCAGGCCGCCGTCGACCGGCAGCACGGCGCCGGAGATGAACCCGGCCTCCTCGGACGCGAGGTAGGCCACGGCCGCGGCCACCTCCGAGACGTGCCCGAGCCGACCGGCGGGGATCGCCGCGAGGTACTTGGCGATGACGTCCTCGGGGAGGACGGCTGTCATGTCGGTCTCGATGAAACCCGGGGCGACCACGTTGGCCGTGACCCCCCGTCCGCCGATCTCGCGGGTCAGGGAGCGCGCCATGCCGACCAGCGCGGCCTTCGAGGACGAGTAGTTGACCTGGCCGGCCGAGCCGTAGAGGCCGACGACCGAGCCGGTGAAGACGATCCGTCCCCACCGTCCGCGGATCATGCTCTTGGCAGCACGCTTGGCCACGCGGAACGCTCCGGTGAGGTTGACGTTGATGACGGCGTCCCAGTCGGCGTCCGACATGCGCAGGATCAGGGTGTCCTTGGTGATGCCCGCGTTCGCGGCGAGGACCTCGACCGGGCCGTTCGCCTCCTCGGCCTGCTTGAAGGCCGCCTCGACCTGCTCGGCGTCGGTCACGTTGCAGTTCACGCCGAGGGCGCCCGGCGAAGGCTCGCCCCCCATGTCGAAGCTGGCCACCCGGTGCCCGGCGGCGAGGAAGCGGTCCACGATGGCCCGCCCGATCCCCCGGTTGCCACCGGTGACGATCACGCTGCGGGACGGAGTGTTGGTTGAGGTCTCAGTCACGGCGCACACGTTAGCGGACAGGCGCGGACGGGCCCGGTAGCGACCTACGCTGGTCGATATGAGTCCGGCGAGCGCGAACAAGCCGGTGCTGATCACCAGCGCCCGGTTCGGAAAGACGCTGGACAACGCCGCACGCCGTCGCCGCTACCTGTGGACGATGGCGGTGAGGGTGGTCTGCTTCCTTTGCGCAACGGTCACGCCGCTTCCCTGGAACCTGTTGCTGCTGTTGGCCGCCGCAGTTCTACCTACCATCGCCGTGATGCTCGCGAACGCCGTCGACCAGCGCACGGTGCCCGAACCTGAGACTGGGGTGGTGGCCCGTCCGGAGCTGTCCGGCTCGGGAGTCGTCGGGGGGATCGTCGAGCCGGAGGAGGATCAGCGGTGAAGCTGCTGGACGCTCCGATCGGCACCGCCCCGGCCGGACGGCCGTGGTTGCGCTGGCTCGCGCTGGCCGCCTTCGTGGTCGGGCTCGCGATCGCCTTCGTCAACCTGGGCTTCTGGCAACTGGACCGACTCGACCAGAGGCGCGCGGCCAATGCCTCGGTCACCGACCATGAGGACGCGGCCGTCGTCGACTTCAGCCAGGCCTTCGGCGGCACGATCACCGACGCGCAGGCCTGGCAGAGGGCCCGGGTCACCGGCACCTTCGACGGCGCCCACCAGCTGATCGTCCGGTTCCGCAACGACAACAACGGCACCGCCGGCTACGAGGTCCTCACCCCGCTGCAGACCACCAGCGGCCAGTGGCTGGTCGTCGACCGCGGCTGGGCACCCCGTCCCGCGGACGGCCAGTACCCGTCCGCTGCTCCGGATCCGCCCGCAGGCCAGGTCACCGTCGTCGGCTACGTCCGTCGAGACGAGGTGGCCGACGCGGCCGCGGTCACTCCCTACAGCGGAACGGTCCGGCTGGTGAACTCCCAAGCCATCGGCGCGTGGCTCGAGCGGACCGTCGTGAACGGCTACCTCTCGGCTCTCGAGGTGAGCCCTGGACAGTCCGGCGGGCTTAGCCCCGTGCAGCCTCCGGCGCTGAGCGAGGGCAACCACTTCTCCTATGCGCTTCAATGGTTCGCATTCGCCGGGCTCGCCGGCATTGGACTTGTCGTGCTGATCCGGTCCGACGTCCGCGCACTGCGGCGCGGCAAGGATGGGAGCCGGGCGGCGGAACCGGAGCAAGCATGAGGCTGTTCACCCTTCTCGCGGTGGGTTTGTTCGCCCTGACCGGGTGCGCGACCGGCGCGTCGAACGCGCTGGTGGGCACGTCGTGGAACGTCACCGCCATCAACGGAGCCGCGCCCGTGGCCGGCAGTCGTCCCACGATGGCGTTCACCGAGGCAATGGTGTCGGTCAGCACCGGCTGCAACTCGATGAGCGCCGGCTACACACTGAACGGGACGGCGATGACGATCTCGGACGGGGCGATGACCGCGATGGCCTGCGCCGACGACCTCATGAAACAGGAGTCGGCCTTCACCGCCGCGCTGGCGAAGGTCACCAGGATGACGGTGACCGGGGACGCCCTCGCCCTGCAGGACGCATCCGGCCAGAGCCTGGTGACGCTCACCAGAGCCGCCGAGCCCACCCCGAAACCCCTCGAGGGCACGACGTGGCAACTCGAGGCGATCCGCACCGGCCAGAGCACGTCGTCGGTCGTCGCGGGAAGCACCGTGACGATGCAGATCAGGGACGGCGTGCTGTCGGGCAAGGCGTGCAACACGTTCCGCGGTCAGGTCACCGTCGACGGCGACACGGTCAAGGTCGGCCCGCTGGCGTCCACCAAGATGGCCTGCCCGAGCGAGGACGAGAACCGGCAGGAGCAGACGGTGCTGGACATGCTCGCCAAGGCCACGACCTACAAGATCACCGGCGCCCGGCTGGAGCTGTCCGACGGAGCCGACACCGCCCTGGAGTTCGCGGCACAGTGAGCCTCGACCGCGTCCAGGACCTGCTCAGCTGCCCGACCTGCGCGGGCGGCATGACCCTGGATGCGGGGTCGCTGCGGTGCCCGCTGGGCCACAGCTTCGACGTGGCCCGGCAGGGCTATGTGAACCTGCTCGCCGGTGCCGAGCCGGCGAACGCCGACACGGCGGAGATGCTCGCTGCGCGCGAGCGCGTCCAGTCGTCCGGGGTGTTCGCCCCGGTCGCGGAGGTGGTCGCGCACCTCTGCCGGGGCCGCTCCCCCGTGCTGGAGGCCGGCTCGGGCACCGGCTACTACCTCTCCGCAGCCCTCGCCGCCGACCCCACGGTCGTCGGGGTGGGCCTCGACATCTCGAAGGCCGCCGCCCGGCATTGCGCCCGCTGCGACGTCCGGATCGGCGCGATCGTCGCGGACGTATGGGGACGGCTGCCGTTGCACGATCGTTCCGTCGAGGTCGCGCTGTCGGTGTTCGCGCCCCGGAACCTCGGCGAGTTCGCCCGCGTCCTGCAGCCGGACGGACGGCTGATCGCGGTCACTCCCCGCCCCGACCACCTCGCCGAACTGCGTGCCCGGCACGACCTCCTGGACGTGCCGGCCGGCAAGGCCGAGCAGTTGGCCGGAGCTGCCGCGGAGTTCTTCGACCTCGTCGACACGCGGGTCGTGAAGTACCGCGTCGACGCCGCCGCCGAGGTTGCCCGGGACCTGATCGCGATGGGCCCAAACGCCTTCCACACCCTGCCCGACTCGGTCGAGGCGACCAGCATCGGCATCGACGTCACCGTGCAGTCGTTCCGTCCCCTGGGAGCGTGAACCGCGCGTGAGGGAGAGAATGAACCATGCCCGCCTGGCCTGACCCCACCACCGTCGGGACGCTGGCCGCCCTGGGCGCCCACATCGACATCGAGGTGCCTGCCGCGCAGGCGCTCCGGCGCGAGTTGCACCGCCACCCGGACCTCAGCGGTACCGAGCGCCGCACCGCCGAGCGCCTGCGCCACGCCCTGCCGACGCTGCACCCCGTCCGGGTTGCCGAGACCGGCTTCCTGGTCCGCGTCGGCCCCCCCGGACCGGCCGTCGTCATCCGCAGTGAGCTCGACGCCCTTCCGCTGGAGGAGCAGACCGGAGTCGAGTGGGCAGCGACGGACGGCGCGATGCACGCCTGTGGTCACGACGTGCACATGGCCGCGCTGTGGGCCCTGCTGCAGGCCGCCCGCCGCGTGGAGTTGCCCGTCGGAATGGTCGGGCTGTTCCAGCCGCGCGAGGAGGTCCAGCCGTCCGGAGCCGAGACGGTCGTGACCTCGGGCCTGCTCACAGAGCAGGAGGTCGTGGCCGTGATCGGCGGGCACGTCCAGCCGCGCGTCTCCGCCGGGGTCGTCAGCACAGGAGTCGGCGCTGTCAACGCCTCCGCCGACGAGTTCGAGGTCGTCGTCCACGGCCAGCCGGGCCACGGTGCGTACCCGCACGTCACGATCGATCCGGTCCCCGCCCTGGCCGCGATCATCAACGGGCTTCAGGAACTCGTCGGGAGGACGATCGACCCGATCCATCCCGCCGTGGTCACCGTCGGACTGGTCGAGGCCGGAACCGCCGCCAACATCATCCCTGCATCAGCTCGGCTGCAAGGGGTGATCCGCACCATGTACGACGCCGACCGGACCCATCTGCACGCCGCCGTCCGCCGGTTGGCGGAGCACGCGGCCGCTGCGAGGGGTGCGACGGCGGAGGTCACGATCACCGTCGGCGACCCGATCCTCAGCAACGACCACCGGCTGGTCCAGTTCACCGACCCGCTGCTGACCCATCTGGGACTGCCCGTCGCCCACGAGCCCTTCCGCTCGTGCGGGGCGGACGACTTCTCGCACTACTCGCGGATCGCGCCGATCCTGATGATGTTCCTCGGGGTCCGACAGGACGCGGCGGTGCCGATCGCGGACGCGGCCTCCCACGGCGCGCGGCACGGCGTCGGACTGCACCATCCCCGCTTCCTGCCGGCGGACGAGTCCATCCGGCAGCTCGCGCTCGCGCTGGCCGCCGGCTACTTCGCCGGCGCCCAGCTCGCCAAGCACTGAGGCTTCACCCGTCCGTTCAGCCCGCGGCTTCGGCGAACGCCTCGGCCAGCACGTCCATCGCGTCCTCGACGAGGTCGAAGGCCGTCACCAGCGGAGGCAGCATCCGGATCACGTTGCCGTAGCTGCCGCAGCTGAGCATCACGACGCCGCGGCGTGCACAGCCGGCGACGACCGCCTTCGCCAGCGCCGCGTCCGGCTTCTTCGAACCGTCGGCCGCGACCAGCTCGATCGCCATCATCGCGCCACGGCCGCGGACCTCGCCCACCTGCGGGAACACGTCAGCCAGCTCGGCCAGGCGCCGGCCGAGGATGTCGCCGATCTGCCGGGCGCGCCCGGCCAGGTCCTCGGTTTCCATCACCTCGATCGCAGCCAGCGAGGCAGCACACGACAGCGGGTTCCCTCCGAAGGTCCCGCCCAGGCCGCCGGCGACCGGCGCGTCCATCATCTCCGCACGACCGGTCACGGCCGCGATCGGCAGGCCGCCACCCAACGCCTTCGCGCTGGTGACCAGGTCCGGGACGACGCCCTCGTGCTCGACGGCGAACCAGTCCCCTGTGCGGCAGAAGCCGGACTGCACCTCGTCGGCGACCAGGACCACGCCGTGCTCGTCGCACCACGCACGCAGCTGCGTCCAGAACCCGGGAGGAGGCACGATGAAGCCCCCCTCACCCTGGATCGGCTCCAGCACCACGGCCGCGACGTGCTCCTCCCCGACCTGCAGGTGCACCCGGGAGGCGAACTCCGCGAAGGCCTCCTCCGCGCAGAACTCCGGCCCAGACGGCCAGCGGTACGGGTAGGCCATCGGCACCCGGTAGATCTCCGGCGCGAACGGCCCGAAGCCGTCCTTGTAGGGCTGCACCTTGGCGGTCATGGCCATCGTGAGGTTCGTCCGCCCGTGGTAGGCGTGGTCGAACACGACGACCGCAGGACGTCCGGTGTGGGCCCGGGCGATCTTGACGGCGTTCTCGACGGCCTCTGCGCCGGTGTTGAGGAGCACCGAACGCTTCTCGAAGTCACCAGGGACCCGCGTGTTCAGCTCGCGGCACAGGTCGAGGTAGCCGTCGTAGGGGCTCACCATGAAGCACGTGTGGCCGTACCCGGACGCCTGGTTGGTGACGGCCTCGACGACCTTCGGGTGGCTGTGGCCGACCGATGCGACCCCGATGCCGGAGCCGAAGTCGATCAGCTGGTTGCCGTCCACGTCGACGAGGATCGCGCCTGCGGCCTCGCGGACGTAGATGTCGTTGCCGCCACTGACCGCTGACGAGACCTCGGCCCGCCGCCGTCCCGCCAGCCCGACCGAAGTCGGGCCGGGCAGTTCGGTGTGGACGATCCGGCGCTGCTCGATGCTCACTTCTCCACCATGCCCCAGGCGGAGCCGTAGCCGACGGGCGCCTCGCCGGCGAGGAGGTCCAGGAAGGGGACGGCGTCGAACGCCTCAGGCCCGAGGACGCCCGCGCCCTTCCAGGCGCCGGTCGCCAGCAGTTCGAGGGCCACGACGGGGTTGATGGCGGTCTGCCAGACCACGCACTGGGCCCCGAAGTCCCGCATCGAGTCCTCGTTGTCGACGACGTGGTACAGGTAGGTGCGACGCGGATTCCCGTCCTTGCCGGTGCCGGTGACGTACAGGCCCGCGCAGGTCTTGCCGGTCATCAGTGGGCCGATGGTCGCCGGGTCGGGCAGCACGGCTGCGACGACGTCCCGCGGGGACACCTCGACGCCCTTCACATTCACCCGCTCGGTGCGGTCGAGGCCGAGCGCGTGCAGAGTCTTCAGCACACCGATGAACTCCTCGCCCAGCCCGTACTTGAAGGTGACCCGCTTGGCGTCCACCCAGCGGGGCATCAGCAGCACTTCCTCGTGCTCGACGTTGACGCACTCCACCGGACCGATGCCTTCGGGGAAGTCGAACACCTCGGCCTCGCTGAACGGCGGGGTCGTGTACCACCCGCGGCCGGCCTCGTGGATCACCGGGGGGTTCAGGCACTCCTCGATGGTCGTCCAGATCGAGAAGCTCGGCGCGAAGATCTCCTCCCCCGCCTCGTTGCGCACGACGAGGTTGGCGCCGTCACGGGTGCCGAGTTCGTCGATCTCGCTGAACAGGTGGTCGGCCGCGTACCGGGCGAACACGTCCGACAACCCGGGCTCCACACCCATCCCGACCAGCGCGAGCCGTCCGGCTCTCTCCCAGGCCCCGGCCTGCGCGAACTGCTCGTCACCCAGCTTCACGCCGACCTCGGAGTACGGGTGGTCCGGGTGCGGGTGGGAGAGGCTCATCGCCATGTCGAGATAGTCCGCGCCGGCGTCGAACGCACCGGTGAACACGCCCATCACGAACCGCGGGTCGACCGCGTTCAGGACGTGCGTGATGCCGTGCTCACGCGCGAGAGCTGCGACCGAGCCCGCGTCCGAAGCGTCCACCCGCGCCGCGACGAACCGGTCGCCCCCTCCGGCCGCCCGCGCCGCGGCGACCGAGGCCTCGGCCCGCGAGAGGTCGTAGTCGGCCATCACCATCAGTTCGAAGAAGCTCCGTCGGGCAGCGATGCGTGCCACCGCATCCCCGACGCCGCCGGAACCCACCACCAGAATGCGCACCTTACTGCGCCACCTTTCTTCTTCTGGCACCGACGCCCTGCGCGATGCCGACGATGGCGATCGCGGACAGGAACATCACGGTGCCGACCACATTGATCTGGACCGGAGTGCCTCGCTGGGCAGCACCCCACACGAACATCGGGAAGGTGACCGTGTTGGCGCCGGCGTTGAAGTTCGTGACGATGTAGTCGTCGAAGCTCAGCGCGAAGGCGAGCAGGGCGCCGGCGCCGATTCCGGGCGCCACCAGCGGGAAGGTGACCTTCCAGAACGCCTGCGCAGGGGTGGCGTACAGGTCGGCCGCTGCCTGTTCCAGGGCCGGGTCGAGGGACGCGACCCGCGCCTTGACCGTCGTCACGACGAACGACAGCGTGAACAGGATGTGGGCGATCAGGATGGTGGTCTGGCCGCTCGGCACGCCCATCGCGACGAACAGCGTCAGCAGCGACGAGCCCATCACGACCTCGGGCGTGGCCATGGGGAAGAAGACGAGCAGGTTGGTGGCCGCGCGTCCCCGGAACCGGTAGCGGCCGAGCGCGAAGGCTGCCATCGTGCCGATGACCGTCGAGGTCAGGGCCGCGATCACGCCGATCGTCAGGCTCAGGCCCAGCGACTCGCACATCCCCGGGCTCGCGCACGGGTTGAGCCAGGCGTCGAGCGAGAACTCGTTCCACTGGTAGTTGAACCGGCCGCTCGGCCGGTTGAACGAGAAGATCATCACCACGACGTTGGGCAACAGCACGTACGCCAGCACCAGCGCGCCGAGGATCACGACCGCATTGCGTCGCAGCCAGGCCATCACACCAGCTCCTCTGTCCCGGCGATGCGGACGTAGATGCTCACCAGCACGATGATCGTCAGCATCAGGACGAACGAAAGAGCCGCCGCCAACGGATAGTCCAGGACCCGCAGGAACTGGGCGTCGATGACCTGTCCGATCATGACCGTCTGGGTGTTGCCCAGCAGCTTGGAGTTGATGTAGTCGCCGACCGCCGGGATGAAGGTCATCAGCGTGCCGGCGACGACGCCCGGAAGCGACAGGGGCCAGATCACCTTCCAGAAGGTCTGCCAGCCGTTGGCGTACAGGTCCCCTGCCGCCTCCACCAGGCGCAGGTCCATCCGCTCCACCGATGCGTACAGCGGCAGCACCATGAACGGCAGGAAGTTGTACGTCAGGCCACAGATCACGGCGAACGGCGAGTTCAGCAGCGAGTCGTTGTTGGTCAGCCCGACCGCCTGGAGCGCGGACGACAGCCCCGTGGCGCGGAAGAAGCCGGCGACGGGGCCCTGGTCGGTGAGGATGATCTGCCAGGCCAGGGTGCGGATCAGGAAGTTCGTGAAGAACGGGGCGACGACCAGCACCAGCAGGAACGTCTTCCAGCGACCGGACCGGTGCGCGATGAACCAGGACAGCGGGAAGGACAGCAGGAGGGTGCCGACGGTCGCGGTCGCGGCGTACAGGAACGAACGGGTCAGTTGCGACCAGTACTCACCCACGGCCTCGCCGAAGATCGAGAAGTTCCAGGTGAGGGTGTAGCCGTTGTCGATGTCACCGGTCTGCAGCGCCTGGGACGCAAGGGAAACCGTCGGGACGACGAAGAACATCACCAGCCAGGCCAGCGCGGGCGCCAGCAGCAGCAGCGCGGTCGTCCCCGCGCGTCGGCGGCCCCTCGTCCGTGTCCGCGGGGTGGTGCTGGCGAGGACGGATCCGAGGGCCATCAGCCGGCCTCCGGCGCGGGCACCAGGAAGGCCTGGTGCGGATCCCAGGCCAGCGTCACCCGGTCGTCGAGTGCGGCCCGCTTCGAACCGTCGTTGGGACGGGTCACGGTGAGTTCCTGGCCCCACTCCATCCGGACCAGGTAGGTGGTCGCGACGCCGTTGAACGAAGCATCGGTCACGACGCCGGGCAGCCGGTTCGCGCTCGGCGGGTCGTTCGGCCCGAGGATCCGGAGCTTCTCGGGCCTGATGCCGATCTGGAGCGATGTCCCCGAGGGCTCCCCTGCGGAGAGCACCGTGCCGGCGGGCAGTTGGGCGCGCTCGACGACGAGGCCGATCCCATGGGCGTGGGCGGTCACGTGATCGCCGCCGGGGTCGCTGAACCCCTCGAGCGGCAGGAGGTTCGACTGCCCGAGGAAGTTGGCGACGAACGTCGTCGCCGGGTGGTCGTACAGCTCGGCGGGAGCGCCGACCTGCTCGAGGTGGCCCGCGTTCATCACAGCGACCGTGTCGGCCATGGTCATGGCCTCCTCCTGGTCGTGGGTGACGTGGATGAAGGTGATGCCGACCTCCTGCTGGATCCGCTTCAGCTCGATCTGCATCTCGCGGCGCAGCTTCAGGTCGAGGGCGCCGAGCGGCTCGTCCAGCAGCAGGACGTCCGGTTCGTTCACGATCGCCCGGGCGAGCGCGACGCGCTGCTGCATGCCGCCCGAGAGCTGCCGGGGACGCTGGTGCGCGCGGTCCGCCAGCTTGACCATCTCGAGGGCGGCCATCGCCTTGGGCTTCCAGTCGCCGACCTTGCGCTGGCGCAGGCCGAACCCCACGTTGTCCAGCACGGACAGGTGCGGGAACAGCGCATAGTTCTGGAAGACCGTGTTCACCCGGCGCTGGTGCGCGCGCGTCGCGGTGATGTCGTCGTCGCCGAGCAGGATGCGCCCCGAGGTGGGCTGTTCGAGCCCCGCGATCATCCGCAGCGTCGTTGTCTTGCCGCAGCCGGACGGGCCGAGCAGGGCGAAGAAGGAGCGGGCGGGCACGACCAGGTTGATCGCGTCCACGGCGACGAAGTCGTCGAAATGGCGCGACAGGTCGGACAGGGTGAGGTCGCCGGACTCCCCCCGCGCACCGATGACCGGGGCCATCAGCCGGTCACCAGGGTCGAGAACTGCCGGTTGAAGTCGGTCTCCTCTGCCGCCGTGAACGAGCGCCACACCTGACCGCGGGCGAGGACCTCCTGGCTGGGGAAGATGAGTTCGTTGTTCGCGATGGAGGGGTCCTTGGACACCAGGACGTCCTTGGTGCCTGCGACCGGCGGGATGTAGTTGACGTACGCGGCGACCTGGGCCATCACCTTCGGGTCGTAGTAGTAGTTGATCAACTTCTCCGCGTTGGTCTTGTGCTGGGCCAGGTTGGGGATCACGAAGTTGTCGCTGGAGAGCGTGAACCCGGTGGACGGCAGGGTGTAGCCGAGGGACGGGTTGTCGGCGCGCAGCTGGACGACGTCGCCCGTCCACGCGACGCAGGCCGCCGTGTCGCCGGAGGCGAGCGGCTTGGTGTACTCGTTGCCGGTGAAGCCCTTGATCTGGCCGGCGTCCTTGGCGGCCTGCACGACAGCGAGGGCGGCGGCGAACTGGTCGGCTGTGACCTCGGCGAGTTTCACGCCCTGCTCGAGCAGCACCAGCCCGATGGTGTCGCGCATCTCGGTGAGGAGAGTGACCTTGCCCTTCAGCGCGGGGTCGTGCAGGAGCTGGTCCATGCTGGTGACGGACTTGCCGCCCGTGGCCTTGGGGTTGAAGGCGATGCCGGCCATGATCGACTGCCAGGGCATCGAGTGGACCCGTCCCGGGTCGAAGGCGACGTTGCTGAGGGTGGGCTCCAGGTTCGCCTTGTTCGGGATGTTGTCGTAGTTGAGGGGCTGGACGTAGCCCAGCCGGATCAGCCGCGCGACCATCCAGTCGGTGCTGACCCACACATCCCGTCCGGTGTCCTTCCCGGACTCCAGCAGCGGGCGGACCTTGGCGAAGAACTCGTCGTTGTCGTTGTAGTCCTCCGTGTAGTTGACCTTGATCCCGGTCTGCTTGGTGAACGCGTCGACGGTGGGCCGTTTGCCCTTGTCGTCGACGTCTATGTAGAGCGGCCAGTTCGACCAGTTGACGAGCTTGTCGACATCGGAGCGGTCCTCCGCTGCGACAGCGGAAGGGCTCGTGGTCGGGCCGGTTGTGGGGTTTCGTCCGGGCGAACCGCATGCCGCGAGGAACCCCGCGGCGGCCAGGCCCGCCATCCCGGTCAAGGCCCTCCGCCGCGTCAGCGCGCCGCGCACGAAGGACATGGTCAGGGCGTCGGGTTGGATCGGTTCAGGCATATCCCCTCCTCTGGAACGGGTGCGCTCCGCGTGGTCAGGTTCACGTGAGCGCTGGTCCAACTAGTACGGCACACTGTAATCCGCAAGTGTTTCACCGGCGTTACCACGAAATGCGCACTTTCGGAACTTGTAAACTGCGGTTTCGGCAGGCAGGATCGGGTCCGTGTCCAATGCCCACACCGGCGTCGAGCCCCTTGCCGACGGCAACTCGTCCCGTCCAGCGCTCCTGGACGACATCGGCAAGCAGATCATCGAACTGCTCCAGTCGGACGGCCGCATGCCGTACGTCTCGATCGCCTCGGCCGTCGGGCTGTCGGAGGGCGCCGTCCGACAGCGCGTGCAGCGGATGATCGATACCGGCGTGATCCAGATCGTCGCCGTCACCGACCCTCTCATGGTCGGCTTCAGCCGGCAGGCGATGATCGGGATCAAGACCCGCGGTGACGTCACGGCCGTCGCCGATGCGATCTGCGAGATCCCGCAGGTCGACTACGTGGTCACCACCGCGGGGGGCTACGACCTGCTCGTCGAACTCGTGTGCGAGAACGACTCCGAACTCCTCGACGTGCTGATGACGCGCATCCGGACCATCGAGAGCATCACCGAGACCGAGACCTTCGTCTATCTCAAGCTCAACAAGCAGCACTACGACTGGGGAACCAGATGACAGCCGACACCACGACCGCACCCGACGCAGCCACCGGCACGGCGGACGACGGGCTCGCCGCGCCCGCCCGTTCGACGTCGGCGACCACGCGGACGGGGACGCCGCTGGCTGAGGCTGCCCGGGAGCACCTGTGGGGACACTTCACCCGTCACTCGGTGTACGAACCGGCATCGGAAGGCGGCCTCGGCGGCCGCGTCCCGGTGATCGTCCGCGGCAAGGGCCACCGGATCTGGGACGACGCAGGACGGGAGTACATCGACGGCCTCGCGGGCCTGTTCACCGTCCAGGTGGGCCACGGTCGCACCGAGCTGGCCGAGGCCGCGGCCAGGCAGGCGTCTGAACTGGCGTTCTTCCCGCTGTGGAGCTACGCCCACCCCGCTGCGATCGAGCTCGCCGAGAGGCTGGCCGGCTACGCCCCTGGCGACCTCAACCGGGTGTTCTTCACCACCGGCGGCGGCGAGGCCGTCGAGTCGGCGTGGAAACTGACCAAGCAGTACTTCAAGCTGACCGGGAAGCCCACCAAGACCAAGGTGATCTCGCGCTCGATCGCCTACCACGGGACGCCCCACGGCGCCCTGTCGATCACGGGCATCCCCTCCGCGAAGACGCCGTACGAGCCTCTGGTTCCGGGTGCCCTCAAGGTGCCCAACACCAACTTCTACCGCGCCCCTGAGCACCTCCGCGACGACGAGTACGCCTTCGGCCAGTGGGCGGCCGAACGGATCGCCGAGGCCATCGAGTTCGAGGGCGCCGACACCGTCGCGGCGGTCTTCCTCGAACCGGTCCAGAACTCGGGAGGCTGCTTCCCCCCGCCGCCCGGCTACTTCGAACGCGTCCGGCAGATCTGCGACGAGCACGACGTGCTGCTGGTCTCCGACGAAACCATCTGCGCCTTCGGCCGGATCGGGTCGATGTTCGCCTGCAACGACTTCGGCTACGTCCCCGACATCATCACCTGCGCCAAGGGCATGAGCAGCGGCTACTCCCCCATCGGCGCCATGATCGCGTCCGATCGGCTGTTCGAGCCGTTCCGGCGCAGCACCACGAGCTTCTCCCACGGCTACACGTTCGGTGGCCACCCGGTCTCCTCGGCCGTCGCCCTGGCGAACCTGGACCTGATGGAGGCCGAGGGGTTGAACCAGCGGGTCGCCGAGAAGGCACCGGCGTTCCGGGCAGCACTCGAGGGTCTGCGCGACCTGCCGATCGTCGGGGACGTCCGGGGAGCCGGCTACTTCTACGGCATCGAACTCGTCAAGGACAAGGACACCCGCGAGACCTTCGACGAGGACGAGTCCGAGCGGCTGCTCCGCGGGTTCCTGTCCAAGGCGTTGTTCAACGCCGGCCTGTACTGCCGCGCGGACGACCGGGGAGACCCCGTGATCCAGCTCTCCCCGCCGCTGACGATCGGCGAGCAGGAGTTCGGCGAGATCGCCGGAATCCTGCGCGGCGTGCTGACGGAGGCCTCCGAGCTCCTCTGAGCACTCGCTATCCCGCCGGGCGCCGGACGGCGACCGCAGCCGCGACCAGGCCAGCCGCGAGGACGGCGCCGAGCACGAGTGCCACCGCCAGGTCGGGGCCGGGAGCGTGCTGTGGTTGGGGCAGGGCGGCCGAGACGGTCGAGACGGGCACCCATCCGGGAATCGCCTGGGACAGACCCGCCAGCACCAGAACCGTGCTGCCCCAGCCCGGGTGCCCGGGCAGCAGGCTGGCGACGAGGATGCCCAGTGCGGCGCCCGTCGCGGCCACCACGACAACCGCCAGCAGCGACGTCCACGCCTGGTCCACGCCGAGCATGGGGATCGACCCGGCGCTCACGCGCTGCACGCCGGCGGCGCACCCACCGACGACGAACAGCGCCGGAAAGGCTGCGGCAAGCGCCGCCGCGACCGTCCACTTCGCGACCACGGACAGCGCAGCAGAACCCAGGGAGCTCGTGCTCACCAATTCCTGGCCCGCCTCCTCCACCGAGCCCGTGGCGTGGCCGAGCCAGGCGGCGAGCGCGAACAGCACGAGCAGGCTGACGCGGACGGTGTCGATACCCAACGGCGGGGTGACCCACACCCAGGCCATCAGCCCGATCAGGACCAGCGACGGCGCCACCCACCGCTGGGTGCTGAACAACAGGGATCCCACGTAGCGCAGGGCGGCCGCCGGGCGGGTCATCGGCCACCGCTCCCGTCCACGCGCAGCACGCGGGACCCGGCTGCGAGCGCGATCGTGAGGAACCGCTCGACGTCGCGTTCCGCGACCCGGTAGCGGAAGCTGCCGTCGGCCAGCACCTCACCGCCGGGTGCCCCGTGAGGCTGGGGCCCGGCCAACTCGATCGTGACCGTCGGTGCATCGCCGACCCGGACGCCGTCCGCCCGGACCTCGCGGAGCCGTCCCCCCTCCAGCGCCAGGACGTGGCCGGCGTCACCGAGCTCGTCCCCGTGGAGGGCGACCAAGATCGCCGCGCCCTCGCTCAGACGTTCCTGCAGGAGACCGCCGAGCGACGCCGCGGCCCCGGCGTCCAGCGCGGTGAACGGCTCGTCGAGGACCACCAGCGGCGCGGGGCGCATCAGCGCCTGCGCGAGCAGCACCTTGCGCTGGTTGCCGCGGGACAGCTCGCCGAGCGGGGCCTGCAGCCCGGGAACGAGACCGAGCGCATCCGCGATCGACTCCGCGGCCCGAACGACGGCGGACGGTTCCATCCCGGCAAGCCCTCCGAGCCGGCGGAGGTAGGCCAGGGCACTCATCCGCGGGGGCGGGACGGCGCGGTCGGGCACGTAGGCCAGCGTCGCGGAGCCGCGCTGCACGCGCCCACGGGTGGGCCGGGCGAAGCCGCAGGCGATCCGCAGCAGGGTGGACTTGCCGGAGCCGTTGCCACCCCTCACCTGGGTGAGGGCAGCGGACTCGAGCGCGAACGAGACGCCGTCCAGCACGAGCGGTCCGCGCCGGTATCGCTTCGACACCTGCGAGAGTTCCAGCTGCGGCCCCACACCCGAAGACTAGGCCGTGACCGACCGGCCACGCGGCAGGACGGCGACGACGTCAGGCCAGGCTCACCAGGTCGGCGTAGTCGGGATTCCACAGGTCCTCCACGCCATCGGGCAGGAGCAGGACCCGGTCCGGCTCGAGCGCCTCGACGGCACCCTCGTCGTGGGTGACGAGGATCACCGCTCCGGCGTAGTCGCGGATCGCGTTGAGCACCTCGCCCCGGGACGCGGGATCGAGGTTGTTGGTCGGCTCGTCCAGCAGCAGGACGTTGGCTGCGCTGACCACGAGCATCGCCAGCGCGAGCCGGGTCTTCTCCCCGCCCGACAGCACCCGCGCCGGCTTCTCGACGTCATCACCGGTGAACAGGAACGAGCCGAGGATCTTGCGCATCTCGGTCTCGTTGAGGTCGGGCGAGGCCGTCATCATGTTCTCCAGGACGCTCGCCGCGACGTCCAGGGTCTCATGCTCCTGCGCGTAGTACCCGAGCTTCAGCCCGTGCCCCGGATGCACCTCGCCGGTGTCGGCAGGCTCCAGGCCCGCCAGGATCCTCAGCAGCGTGGTCTTCCCTGCCCCGTTCAGCCCCAGGACGACGACCTTCGAACCCCGGTCGATCGCCAGGTCGACGTCGGTGAACACCTCCAGCGAGCCGTAGCTCTTGCTCAGCTCGGACGCGGTCAGCGGCGTCTTGCCCGACGGCGCCGGCTTGGGGAGACGGATCTTCGCCACGCGATCGGACGCGCGCTGTTCCTCCAGCCCCGCCAGGAGCTTCTCGGCGCGCTTGGCCATGTTCTGGGCTGCGACGGCCTTGGTGGCCTTGGCCCGCATCTTGTCCGCCTGCAGCATCAGCGCCTCCGCCTTGCGCTCGGCGTTGGCACGCTCGCGCTTGCGACGCTTCTCGTCGGTCTCGCGCTGCAGCAGGTACCGCTTCCAGTCCATCGCGTACACGTCCAGCTCGGCGCGGTTCGCGTCCAGGTGGAACACCTTGTTGACCGTGGTCTCGAGCAGGCCGACGTCGTGGGAGATGACGAGCAGGCCGCCGGAGTAGCCCTGCAGGAAGCCGCGCAGCCAGACGATCGAGTCGGCGTCCAGGTGGTTCGTGGGCTCGTCCAGCAGCAAGGTGTCGGCACCGGAGAACAGGATCCGCGCCAGTTCGACCCGGCGGCGCTGACCACCGGAGAGCGTCCGCAGCTCCTGGCCCATGACCCGGTCGGGCAGCCCGAGGTTGGCCGCGATCCGGGCAGCCTCGGCCTCCGCGGCGTACCCGCCCGCCGCCGCCAGCTCGGCCTCCGCGCGGGCGTAGGAGGACATGGCCTTCTCCTGCGCCTCGCCGACCTCGGTCGACATGGCCATCGAATAGGTCGTCAGCCGCCGCAGGATCTGGTCCAGTCCACGCGCGGAGAGGATGCGGTCGCGTGCCAGCTGGCCGAGGTCGCCGGTGCGCGGGTCCTGCGGAAGGTAGCCGATCTGGCCGGTCCGGGTCACCGTCCCCGCGGCGGGAAGGGACTCCCCCGACAGGATCCGGGTCAACGTCGTCTTGCCGGCCCCGTTCCGTCCGACGAGCCCGATCTTGTCCCCGGCCGTGACCTGGAACGAGACCGGCGACAGCAGCAGCCGGGCCCCGGCCCGTACCTCGACATCCCTGACCACCAACATAGCCAGCCAAGCTTACCGGCGATCCGGCCGTGGTCCGGCCGCTCGCGGCCGGGCCCGGGTCAGTCCTTCACCGGACGCCCGCGCCGCGGCAGCGGGCCGGCGTCGCGAGGACTGCGTCCCGCCCTGGTCAGCGCCTGCCGCAGGAGCAGCTCGATGTGGGCGTTGAGGGAGCGCAGGTCGTCAGCCGCCCAGCGGGCGAGCGCCTCGTGGACGGCCGGGTCCAGGCGCAGCAGGACGGGCTTGCGCTCGCGTCCGCCCGCCGGGGCGCGGTCATCGGAAGCAGCCATGGGCTCAGCTGTACAAGGTCCCGGTGTTCACGACCGGCGTCGCCTGCGACGAACTGCACAGCACCACCAGCAGGTTGGAGACCATGGCGGCCTTGCGCTCCTCGTCCATCACCACGACGTCGTCGGCCTCCAGCTGCCGCAGCGCGCCCTGGACCATGCTCACGGCACCCTCCACGATCTTCTCCCTGGCCGCGATCACGGCGGCGGCCTGCTGCCGCTGCAGCATGGCGTGGGCGATCTCGGGAGCGTAGGCGAGGCTGGAGATCCGCGCCTCGACGACCTCCAGGCCGGCGATGGCGATCCGGGCGGCCACCTCGGCCGCCAGCTCGGCTGCGACCCGATCGGTCGAGCCGCGCAGTGACTCCTCGCCGGCCGCGGCGTTGTCGTAGGGGTGGATGGACGCGACGTGCCGCAGCGCCGATTCGGCCTGCACCTGCACGAACGCCCGGTAGTCGTCCACCGCGAAGACGGCCTTGGCCGTGTCGGCCACCTGCCAGACGATGATGGCCGCGATGTTCACCGGGTTGCCGTCGGCGTCGTTCACCTTCAGCTCGTTGGTCTCGAAGTTGCGCACCTTCACCGACACCTTGCTGCCCACCACCAACGGAACGGACCACTTCAGTCCCGGCCGGCGGATGGTGCCGATGTAGCGGCCGAACCACCGCAGCACCAGGGTGTCGCCGGGGCTGACGACGCGGATGCCCGAACCGATCAGCATGCCAACGCACGCGGCCAGCACGCCCGCCAGCCCCAACGGCAATCCGTTGCCGCCGGCGTCGTCGGTCGTCGCCGCGCCGATGATCAGCAGGACGGCCGCGACCGCGAGAACGGCGACCACGACGACTCCCACCAGTCCATCGACGACGCCGGCCGGACGCTCACTGATCTCGACGCGGGCACCGGAATGTCCCACGGGCACACCTGCCGGCTCACCTCCGGCGGCCGTCTGGTCGTCGAAACGGGACTCTTCGGACATCGAACTCACTCCTCCACGAGAAACTGATATCTAAGTGATATCACTTTTCGTCGAGGCGTTCAACCGGTCGAACAGGCCTCAGACGTTGTAGCCGATGGCGCGGAGCTGCTCACGCCCGTCCTCGGTGATCATCTCCAGAGACCACGGCGGCAGCCACACCCAGTTGAGCGTGACCGAGTTGACCAGACCGTCCAGTGCGTACTGCGTGCTGTACTCGAGCTGGTCGGTCAGGGGGCAGGTGGGCGAGGTGAGCGTCATGTCGATCGTCGCGTTGTTCTCGTCGTCGATCGTGACGCCGTAGACCAGGCCGAGGTCGACGACGTTCACCATCAGTTCGGGGTCGACGACGTCCTTCATCGCCTCCAGGACGTCGTCGGTCGACGGCTTGGCGTTCGGCACCTGACCGGGCAACTCGTCGTTGACGAGGTCGGACGGACGGACGGGCTGGCTCATCATGACTCCTTCTTCACTGTGCTGGCGACCAGCGCCTGGGCGGCAGCGTCCTTGAACGCTGACCAGCCGAGCAACGCGCACTTGACCCGCGCCGGGAACTGCGCGACACCGATGAAGGCCACGGCGTCCTCCAGCCGGTCCTCGTCGGGGGTGTAGCGGCCGGCGGAGTGCATCATCTCGGTGAACTCCGCCGCCAGTCCCATCGCTTCGTCGATGCTGCGGCCGATGACCAGATCCGTCATGACCGACGTCGAGGCCTGGGAGATGGAGCAACCGACGCCCGTATAGGAGACGTCGGAGATCACGTCGCCGTCCAGCGCCACCCGCAGCAGCACCTCATCACCGCAGGACGGGTTCACGTGGCTGACCTCGGCCTGGTACGGCTCGCGCAGCCCCGAGTGGTGCTTGGTCCGGTAGTGGTCGAGGATGATCTCGGCGTACATCTCCTCGACGCCGTTCATCGCCTGCCTCCGAAGAACTCCCGGACGTAGTCCAGCCCGTCGATGAGCGCGTCGATCTCCTCGGTCGTCGTGTACAGGTACAGCGAGGCCCGGTTCGACGCGGTCAGCCCGAGCCGCTCGTGCAGCGGACGGGCACAGTGGTGCCCACCCCGGATGGCGATGCCGTGGGAGTCCAGCAACTGCATCACGTCGTGCGGGTGCACATCCAGGCCGTCCGGCGTCGACAACGTGAAGGACAGGGCTCCACCCCGGGCGATCGGCTGCTGCGGCCCGAGGATCCGGACCCCTTGCGTGCGGGCCAGCCGGGCGAGCGCGTACGCCATGATCCGCTCCTCGTGCAGGGCGATCTGCTCGATCCCGATGCCGTCCAGGTACTCGACGGCCGCGCCGAGCCCGACGGCCTCCGCGATCGGAGGCGTGCCGGCCTCGAAGCGGTACGGGGGCTCGGCATAGGTCGAGCCGCTCATCCGGACCACGGCGATCATCTCGCCACCACCCAGGAACGGCGGCAGCGACTTCAACAGGTCGTACCGACCCCAGAGCACACCGATCCCGGTGGGCCCCAGCATCTTGTGGCCGGTGAACGCCACCAGGTCCGCGCCGAGTTCGGCGACGTCGAGGCGGCCGTGCGGGGCTGCCTGCGCCGCATCAACCACCATCGTCGCGCCGACGGCGTGAGCCTGCGCCGCGATGAGGGCCACCGGATTGACCGTCCCCAGCACGTTGGAGACGGCTGCGATCGACACGATCTTCGTGCGTTCGTTGATCAGCTGCTCGGCCTCGGCCTTCTCCAGGTCGAGACGGCCCTCCTCGGTGATGTCGAACCAGCGGAGGACGGCGCCCGTACGCTCGGCGACGAGCTGCCACGGCACGATGTTGGAGTGGTGCTCCATGATCGAGATCACGATCTCGTCCCCCGGGCGGAGGGACGCCCCCAGGGTGTGGGCGGCGAGGTTCAGCGCTTCGGACGCGTTCTTGGTGAACACGATCTCCTGGCCGCCGGCCGCTCCGATGAAGGTCGCGATCCTCGTCCGGGCACCCTCGTACGCGCTGGTCGCCTCCACCCCGAGGGTGTGCATCGCCCGGGCGACGTTGGCGTTGTGGTCCAGCAGGTGCTCGGCCATCGCGTCCACGACGGCCCGGGGCTTCTGGGACGTGTTCGCCGAGTCGAGGTAGACCAGCGGGAAGTCCCCGACCCGGCGCGCCAGGACGGGGAAGTCACCGCGGATCGCCGCCACGTCGTAGCCGATCGGCTCGGCCAACGCAGCGACGGCGCGTGCCAGATCAGGCATCCACCCTCGCAGCCCTGACGAACCGGTCGTAGCCCTCGGCCTCCAGGTGCTCGGCGAGCTCGGGGCCGCCCTCCTCGACGATCCGGCCGTCGACGAAGACGTGGACGAAGTCGGGCTTGATGTAGTTGAGGATCCGCACGTAATGCGTGATCAGCAGCACGCCGTGGTTGCCGTCGGCGATGTACCGGTTCACGCCCTCAGAGACGATGCGCAGGGCGTCGATGTCGAGCCCGGAGTCGGTCTCGTCGAGGATGGCGAACTTCGGGTCGAGCAGTTCGAGCTGCGCGATCTCGTTGCGCTTCTTCTCCCCACCGGAGAATCCCTCGTTGAGCGACCGGCCGGCGAACGTCCCGTCCAGCCCGACCCGCTCCAGCGCGGCGTTGACGTCCTTGACCCAGGTGCGGACCTTCGGCGCCTCGCCGGAGAGCGCGGTCTTCGCGGTGCGCAGGAAGTTGGCGACCGAGACCCCCGGCACCTCGATGGGGTACTGCATGGCGAGGAACAGCCCGGCGCGGGCCCGCTCGTCCACCTTCAGTTCGCTGAGCTCGACACCGTCGAGGGTCACCGACCCGGACGTGATCGTGTACTTGGGGTGCCCGGCGATGGAGTACGCGAGCGTGGACTTGCCGGAGCCGTTCGGCCCCATGATCGCGTGCACCTCGCCGGAACCGATGGTCAGGTCGACGCCCTTGAGGATCTCCTTGGCGCCGGCCTCGGTCTCGACGTTGACGTGCAGGTCGCGGATTCGAAGTTCACTCATTGCTGTGCTCCTGGGCTCGTTTCGGGTTGTCAGGGTCGATGAAGATGTCTTCCCCGTCCACCTTGACCGGGTAGACGGGGACGGGCGCACTCGCCGGCGGCTCCAGGGGCATCCCGGTCCGCAGGTCGAAGCGGGAGCCGTGCGCGATGCATTCGAGCGTGCACCCGTCGAGTTCGCCCTCCGAGAGCGGGTACTCGCCGTGGCTGCACACGTCGCGGATGGCGAACAGCCCGTCCGCGGTGTTGACCACCGCGATGTCGGCGTCACCGCCGAGGTCGACGGCCAGCAGGGAGCCCACGGGCACGTCGAGCAGCGCGCAGGCACGAACGTAGGTCACGAACGGTCTCCCGGGATGCCGACGATGACCTGGAGTTCCTTCTCGACGGCCGCCAGCAGCCGCTTCTCGACCTCGGGGACGCCGATCCGCCGGATGATCTCGGCGAAGAACCCCTGGACGACCAGGCGCCGGGCCTCATCCTCCGGGATGCCGCGGGAGCGCAGGTAGAACAGCTGCTCGTCGTCGAACCGTCCGGTGGTCGAGGAGTGGCCGGCGCCCTGGATCTCGCCGGTCTCGATCTCGAGGTTGGGGACGGAGTCCGCCCGGCACCCGTCGGTGAGCACGAGGTTCTTGTTGGTCTCGTAGGTGTTGATGCCCTCCGCGACCTTGCGGATCAGCACGTCGCCGACCCACACCGAGTGGGCTCCCTGCCCCTGCAGCGCACCCCTGTAGTCGACGTGGCTGGCCGTGTTGGGCGCGTTGTGGTCGACGAACATCCGGTGCTCGATGTGCTGGCCGGCGTTGACGAAGTACACGCCGAACTGCTCCAGCTGCCCGCCGGGGCCGTCGTACTCGGAGGTCTCGACCAGACGGACGAGGTCTCCCCCGAGGCTGGCGGTCACGGTACGCACCTGGGCGTCGCGACCGACCCGCAGTCCGACGTGGCCGGCGTGGACGGCGCCGTCCGCCCAGTCCTGCATCCCGACGAACGTGAGCTTCGCGCCGTCGCCGACGAGGACGGAGACGCTGGAGGCGTAGGTCGCGGTGCCGGTGTGGCGCAGCACGACCGTCGCGGACGCCTGGGCACCCACCCGGAGCACGATGTTGCCGTAGACCAGGCCGCCCACGCCGATCAGGTCGATGACGAACGGCTCGGGCAACTCGAGGGCGGCCGGGACGTCGATGAGGAGGGCGCCGGTGCTGTTCGCGACCGCGAGCGCGGACGGACGGTCGACCGGGGCCGGCACGCCGAGCGCCGCCACCTCGGCCGGGCTGAGCGTGCTCGTCGTGACGCCCTCAGGGAGGTCGGCCCGGAACTCGAGGCGGTCGCTGCTGGGCGTGCCTTCCATCAGGCCGCGCAGCCGGCGCAGCGGGGTGAACCGCCACACCTCCTCGCGTCCGCCGGGGACGGGGTGGTCGGCCAGGTCGAAGGACGCGACCGGGTGGAGGTGGGACGCGACGGTCTCGACCGCCTCTGCCACATTCGGTGCCGCGGGCATCAGCCGACCGCCCCTTCCATCTGCAGTTCGATCAACCGGTTGAGTTCGAGCGCGTACTCCATCGGGAGTTCGCGGGCGATCGGCTCGACGAAGCCACGGACGATCATCGCCATCGCCTCGTCCTCGCCCATCCCGCGGCTCATCAGGTAGAACAGCTGGTCCTCGCTCACCTTGGAGACGGTGGCCTCGTGGGCCATGGACACGTCGTCCTCGCGGACGTCCACGTAGGGGTAGGTATCCGAGCGGGAGATCGTGTCGACAAGGAGCGCGTCGCACTTCACCGAGCTCGCCGAGTGGTGCGCGCCCTCCTGCACCTGCACGAGACCCCGGTAGGAGGAGCGTCCACCGGAGCGGGCGACCGACTTGGAGATGATCGAACTGGACGTGTGCGGTGCGGCGTGAACCATCTTCGAGCCCGCATCCTGGTGCTGGCCCTCGCCTGCGAACGCGATCGACAGCGTCTCGCCGCGGGAGTGCTCACCCAGGAGGTAGACCGCCGGGTACTTCATCGTCACCTTCGAGCCGATGTTGCCGTCGATCCACTCCATGGTCGCGCCCTCCGCGCACGTGGCCCGCTTGGTGACGAGGTTGTACACGTTGGTCGACCAGTTCTGGATCGTGGTGTACCGCACCCGGGCGTTCTTCTTCACGATGATCTCGACGACGGCGGAGTGCAGCGAGTCCGAGGAGTAGATCGGCGCGGTGCACCCCTCGACGTAGTGGACGTAGGAGTCCTCGTCGGCGATGATCAGCGTCCGCTCGAACTGGCCCATGTTCTCGGTGTTGATCCGGAAGTAGGCCTGCAGCGGGATGGAGACGTGGACGCCCTTGGGGACGTACACGAACGACCCGCCCGACCACACGGCCGTGTTCAGGGCCGCGAACTTGTTGTCGCCCGCCGGGATCACCGAGGTGAAGTACTCCTCGAAGATCTCAGGGTGCTCACGCAGGGCGGTGTCGGTGTCGAGGAAGATGACGCCCTGGCGCTCCAGCTCCTCGTTGATCTTGTGGTAGACGACCTCGGACTCGTACTGGGCCGCGACGCCGGCGACCAGCCGGGCCTTCTCGGCCTCGGGGATCCCGAGCCGGTCGTAGGTGCGCTTGATGTCGTCGGGGAGGTCGTCCCAGGTCTGGGCCTGCTTCTCCGTCGAGCGCACGAAGTACTTGATGTTGTCGAAGTCGATGCCGGACAGGTCGGCGCCCCAGGTCGGCATCGGCTTGCGGTCGAACAGCGACAGGCCCTTGAGCCTGAGGTTGAGCATCCACTCCGGCTCGTTCTTCAGGGCCGAGATCCGGCGGACGACGTCGGCGTTGAGGCCGCGCTGCGCGTCGGTCCCGGCCGTGTCGGAGTCGTGCCAGCCGTACTGGTAGGCGCCGAGCGCCTCGAGATGCTCCTGCTGGGTGGCCCCCAGGCCCGGAGCTGCGGGTGTGGTCGCGGTCATTCGACCTTCCTTCCTGCCTCTGGCTTGATCACCGGACGCGGTACGTGGGTGGTGCACACTCCGTCGCCGTGCGCGATCGTCGCCAACCGTTGCACGTGGGAACCGAGGACCTGGGAGAACGCCCGGGTCTCGGCCTCGCAGAGTTCGGGGAACTCGGCCGCCACGTGGGCGACCGGGCAGTGGTACTGGCACAGCTGGACGCCGGAGGCGACGGGCTGCAACGAGGCCACGAACCCCTCGGCTGTCAACGCTTCGACCAACGCCTCCGCCGGGCTGTCGTATTCCCCGACAAGGGCGGCGAAGCGCTTCAGGACGCCATCTGTGACCCCGGCGGAGAACTCGGTCACCGCTTGTTCGCCCGCATGCTCGCGCAGGTAGTGGAGGGCGTTGATCGCCAGCTGGTCGTAGGCCTGGTAGAAGGTGCCCCTGCCGACGTCGGTCAGCTCGAACACCTTCGCCGGCCGGCCGCGTCCCCGCGGCCCGTAGATGCGCTGCTGGCGACTGCTGACCTGACCGGCCTCGAGGAGGACGGTGAGGTGCCTGCGGACGGCCGCAGGGGTCAGGCCCAGACGGTCGGCCAGATCGCTGGCCGTGGACGGTCCGTGTTGCAGGATCGACCGGGCCACCCTCGACCGGGTGGATGCGTCCGAGGCCAGTTGGGCTTCGGCACCCCCGATGTCGTCGACCTCAGTTTTCACAACACCATTCTCACCTAAATCATGAGCGGGTCAAACCGGCGGGCCACGCGGTGGACACCTCGGCACCGGCGACACCGGCCGCGTCCGCCCCGGCTGGGGAGCGGGACGCCGGTCGTGGGCTGAGACACCCTCGCTCACGTACTGGCCCGAGGTGCACTCTGGGTACTGATGCGGATACGCTGACCGAAGTATGTCCGATCAATACTTTGTCTTGTCAAAGCTGACGGATCACGACTTCTCCCGCTCAACAAGGAAGCAGAAGTGAGTAACTCCACGATCAAGCGGCGGGGCCACGCCCGCCTTCGTCCAGCGATGTTCGGTGCCCTCGCGGCGCTGGCCCTCGCACTGACCGGATGCAGCGGCTCCGGCGCCTCCGGCGGCGACCAGGGTGGCGGCGAAGCCAACCTGCGGCTGCCGGACGCGCTGCGGGACGGCAGCGTCACCATCCTCGGGGCCAATGGCCTGTGGCCGTTGTACGTCGGCCTGGTCATCTGCGTCTTCGGCCTCCTGTTCGGCGTCTGGACCTACTCGCGGCTCAAGTCGCTGCCGGTCCACGAGTCGATGAAGCAGATCTCCGAGCTCATCTACACCACCTGCAAGGCGTACCTGGTGAAGCAGGGCAAGTTCCTGCTGCTGCTGTGGGCGTTCATCGCGGTGGTGATCGTCCTGTACTTCGCCATCACCGGCGTTCCCGCCTGGCAGATCGGCATCATCCTGCTGTTCTCGCTGGTCGGCATGGCCGGCTCGTTCGGCGTGGCCTGGTTCGGCATCCGGATCAACACCTTCGCGAACTCCCGCACCTCGCACGCAGCACTCAAGGGCGAGAAGTGGGGCGTCCACGACATCCCCGCACGTTCGGGCATGAGCGTCGGCATGGTGCTGATCTCGCTCGAGCTGCTGCTGATGCTGATCATCCTGGTCTTCCTCCCGGTCGACCTGGCGGGCAAGAGCTTCATCGGCTTCGCGATCGGTGAGTCGCTCGGCGCGTCCGCCCTGCGCATCGCGGGCGGCATCTTCACCAAGATCGCCGACGTCGGCTCCGACCTGATGAAGATCGTCTTCAAGATCGACGAGGACGACCCCCGCAACCCGGGCACCATCGCCGACTGCACCGGCGACAACGCGGGTGACTCGGTCGGCCCCTCCGCCGACGGCTTCGAGACCTACGGCGTCACCGGCGTCGCGCTGATCACGTTCATCCTGCTGGGCGTCGCCCAGGCGTCGGGCGCGAGCCACACGCTGCAGGCCGTCCTGCTGATCTGGATCTTCGCGATCCGCGCGATCATGCTGGTCGCCTCCGCTGTCAGCTACTTCGTCAACGAGGCGATCGCCAAGCGGTCCTACGGCACCGAGAACTTCGACTTCGAGCGTCCGCTGACCTCGCTGGTCTGGATCACCTCGGTCGTGTCCATCGTGCTCACCTTCGCCTGCTCCGCGTTCCTGCTGGCGGGCAACGGCGTCAGCCCGAACCTGTGGTGGCAGCTGTCGATCATCATCTCCTGCGGCACGCTCGCAGGCGCCCTGATCCCCGAGCTGGTCAAGGCGTTCACCTCCACGAACTCCGCCCACGTCAAGGAGGTCGTGAAGTCCTCCGAGCAGGGTGGTCCGTCGCTGAACATCCTTTCCGGCTTCGTCGCGGGCAACTTCGCCGCCTACTGGCTGGGCATCGTGATCGTCGGCCTGATGGGCGTCGCCTACCTCGTCGCAACCGCGAGCGACCTCGACACCGCGCTCGGCACCCTGCCCCACGCGTCGGCGGTGTTCGCCTTCGGCCTCGTGGCCTTCGGCTTCCTGGGCATGGGCCCGGTCACGATCGCGGTCGACTCCTACGGACCGGTCACCGACAACGCCCAGTCCGTCTACGAGCTGAGCCGGATCGAGACCATCCCCAACATCGACGCGGACTTCGAGAAGGCGTACGGCTACAAGCCGGCCTGGAACCGTGCCAAGGCGATGCTGGAGGAGAACGACGGTGCGGGCAACACCTTCAAGGCGACAGCCAAGCCGGTGCTGATCGGTACCGCCGTCGTCGGTGCGACCACGATGATCTTCTCGATCATCCTGTTCCTCGCCCAGAACCTCGCCGGCGACAAGCCGCTGACCGACCTGGCCCAGGTGGCCGCGCTGCTCAGCCCGATCCACGCGCCCTTCCTGCTCGGCCTGATCACGGGCGGCGCGATGATCTTCTGGTTCACCGGTGCGTCCACGCAGGCCGTCACGACCGGCGCCTACCGGGCGGTGGAGTACATCAAGGCCCACATCAAGCTGGACGAGAACGCGGACGTGAAGGCGTCCACGAAGGACTCCACCGAGGTCGTCGAGATCTGCACCGACTACGCCCAGAAGGGCATGCTGGTGATCTTCCTCGCGATCTTCTTCGGGACCCTGGCCTTCGCCTTCGTCGAGCCGTACTTCTTCATCGGCTACCTCATCGCGATCGCGGTCGTCGGGCTGTTCCAGGCCATCTTCATGGCGAACGCCGGTGGCGCATGGGACAACGCCAAGAAGATCGTCGAGGTCGACCTGCACGCCAAGGGCACCGCGCTCCATGACGCCACCGTCGTCGGCGACACCGTCGGTGACCCGTTCAAGGACACCTCCTCCGTCGCCCTGAACCCGGTGATCAAGTTCACGACCCTGTTCGGCCTGCTGGCCGTCGAGCTCGCCGTCAGCCTGACCAACCAGGGCCTCGGCGTCCTCGTGCAGTCGCTCGCAGCGGTGTTCTTCCTGGTCTCGGCGTACTTCGTGTGGCGGTCGTTCTACCGGATGCGCATCCGGGGCGGCGTCGACGAGCCCAGCGGTCTCCCCCCGGAGCCGCCGGAGCCCGAGGACGCTCACAGGCCCACCGCGAGCACCGCGGGCGGCACGGCAACTTCCGAGAATCTGGTGAAGGCAGGAGAACAGCGATGAGGCGTCTCGCGATCAAGTGGGACCAGGTCAACATCGACGCCGACGGGCACATCGGCGGTCATGACGCCGGCGCGACCCTGGTGCGCCGCCTGGTCAAGCTGACCCACAACCCGATCGTCATCGGGCCGGCCACCCGGCGCTGCGACGGCTTCGACGAGATGCCGCTGGAGTTCGTCGACACCGACTCGGTCGTCGTCATCAACATGGACGTGCTGGACTCGACCAAGATCTGGCGGGTCCTGCGTGAGCACGGCCAGCGTCCCGCGGTCATGAACTTCCAGTGGGCGCCGACGACGACCTACGACGACCAGGTGCCGCAGCTGATCGAGGCCCTCAGCTTCGCGCTGTTCCCCACCTTCGCGAACTCCGAGCGCACCGCGTCCGCGGTGAAGGAGGTCGTGAAGCGCTGGACGGTCAGCGACGTCGCCGAGCACGCAAGGGTCGGCTGGTCGAATCTGGGCTTCCGGGTCGAGCACGTTCTGGAGCGCCGGAAGACCGAGGTCCCCGTCGTCCTCTACCCGGCGATCTACCTGTCGGAGCGCAAGCGTCCGAAGCTGTTCGTGGAGATCGTCGAGCGCGTGAACCGCAAGACCCCGATCCGGGTCGCGATGCGTCTCCACGAGTCGCACCTGGTCTCGGAGCTCGCGATGGAGCTGTCCGGCAAGGCCTGGTTCTGGGTCGGCCCGCTGACCGCCACCCGGGTGTCGTACTGGGAGGCGCTGGCTGCGACCACCGCGTTCCTGGCGACGGCAGAGGAGGAGTCCTACGGCCTGGAGTACGTCGAGGCCATGGCCGCGGGCGTGATCGGCATCCTGCCGGACACGACCTGGGCGAGGGCACTCGTCCCGCAGGGCTACCCGTTCTTCTGGCAGACAGCCGGCGAGGCCGAGGCCCTGCTCCAGCGGGCGGTCACCGAGCCGGACGCCTGCCGTGCGGAACTGGACGCGATCAGCGGCGGTGACTTCACCGGCTGGATGGCGTCCAAGCACAGCGACGACGACTTCGAACAGGCCATGCTCGCCCGGCTGCAGGAGTGGTTCGCCTGACACCGTAGACTGACCGGGTGCCGAAGCCGAACGCGCTGAGCGTCGCCGAGGTGCATCTGCGCCTCGGCGGGCGGACGGTACTGGACGGTCTGAGCCTGACCGCTGCTTTCGCGGCCGTCACCGCCGTCCTCGGCCCCAACGGGGCCGGGAAGACGACGCTCATCCGGTGCTGCACAGGACTGCTGGAACCGGACTCGGGCACCATTTCGGTGCTCGGGTCCGGGCCCGGCAGCCCGGAGGCCAACTCCCGGATCGGGCTGATGCCCCAGTCGGCGGGCGCCTGGTCGGGCGTCCGTCCCGGCGAGCTGCTGGCCTACCTCGGCTCGCTGTACACCTCTTCCGTCCCGGTCTCCGACCTGTGCGGCGCGCTCGGCATCGACGCCTTCGCGACCACGCCCTACCGCCGCCTTTCCGGCGGCCAGCAGCAGCTCGTGAACCTCGCCGGGGCGATCATCGGACGCCCGGAGCTGGTCTTCCTCGACGAGCCGACCGCGGGCCTCGACCCGCACATGCGCCACCGCGTCTGGGACCTCATCGGGACCCTCAGGGACGCGGGGGTCGCCGTCGTGCTGACCACCCACCTGCTCGACGAGGCCGAGCGCCTCGCCGACCACGTCGTGATGCTCGACGCCGGGCGCGGCGTCGCCAGCGGGACCGTCGCCGAACTGGCCGACGGCTCGAGCCTCGAGGCCCGATTCCTCGAGCTGACCAGCCCGGAGTCCCGCCCATGACGGCGCTCGACCTGCGTCCGGCCGCCGCACCCGCACCGCGCTCCCAGCGAGTCATCCGGCACGCGATGCTCGAGGCTCGCCTGGTCGTGCGGAACGGCGAGCAGCTGCTGCTTGCGCTGGTGATCCCCCTCGCGCTGATCGTCGGGCAGAGGTTCCTCGGCCCGCGGCTGGGGATCGACACCGACACGACGGTCGCCTCGGTGATCGCGCTCGGGCTGTGGTCGACGGGGTTCACGTCCCTGGCCATCACCACCGCGTTCGAGCGGCGCTACGGGGTGCTCGAACGGCTGGCCGCCACTCCCCTGCGTCCGCTCGATCTCCTCCTCGGAAAGGCCGCGGCCATGACCGCGCTCGCCACGGGACAGGCCGCCGTCCTGGTCGTCGCGGGCCTGGCGGCCGGCTGGGCTCCGCACCCGGACGGATGGCAGTCGCTGGTGGTGGTCGCCACCGTCCCGCTCGCCCTGGTCGCCTTCGCCTCGTTCGCCCTGGCCCTGTCCGGCCGCGGCTCCGCCGAGCTCACCCTCGGCCTGGCGAACCTGATCTACCTCCTCGGCGCAGCGGCCGGCCTGCTGGTGCCGCCCTCGTTGTTCCCCGAGTGGGCACAGCCCGTGCTGGCCTGCCTCCCGACGACCGCACTCGCTGAGGCACTGCGAGCGTGGGCCACCGGCGTCGTGCAGCCGTGGCCGGTCGTCGTCACCCTGGTGTGGTCGATCGCCGGCCTGCTCCTGGCAAGAAAGGCATTCCGATGGACATCCTGACCGCGCCGACGGCCCTGCGGAACTGGTCGCTCGCCTCGCTCGTCGCGAACATGGCCCTCATCTTCACCGGCGGTCTGGTGCGGGTCACCTCGTCAGGGCTGGGCTGCCCGACGTGGCCCCAGTGCACCGCCGGTTCGTACGTGCCGCACAGCGCCTCGGACGTGCACGCCGTGATCGAGTTCGGCAACCGCCTGCTGACCTTCGTGCTGGTGATCATCGCCGTCGGGACGCTGGTCGCGGCGTGGAAGGCCCGCGACGACAACGGCGCCCCGAAGCGGCGGGCCCGCGGGCTCGCGATCGCCGCGGCCGCGGGCATACCGGCCCAGGCCGTGATCGGCGGCGTGAGCGTGCTCACCGGCCTGAATCCGTGGGTCGTCGGCGCCCACCTCGTCCCGTCGATCGCGCTCGTGTTCGTCTGCGTCGTGCTCGTGCACGAGGCCATGGACGTCCGGCCGGCGCCGGTGCCCACCCTCGTGCGGCGGCTGGTGTGGACCCTTGCCGTCACCGGCGTCCTGGTGATGCTGGTCGGAGCCGTGGTCACGGGCGCCGGCCCGAACTCCGGGGACGGAGGAGCCGCCCGCAACGGCCTCGAGCTGGTGGACGTCGCCCGCATCCACTCGTTGCTGGTGTGGCTGACGGTCGGTCTCACCGCCGCAACGGCGTGGTTGGTCCGCAAGGCCGGGCGGGTGCGTCCTGCCGTCCACCTGCTGCTCGCCGTCGAAGTCCTTCAGGGGGCGATCGGCTACCTGCAGTACGCCCTCCACCTGCCCCCGGGCATGGTGGCCGGGCACATGCTGGGCACCGCGCTGTTCGCGGCGTCGTTGGCGAACCTGTGGTGGTTCACCCGTCCGGCGGTGGGGGTCACCCCGGCGATGCCGGGCGTCAACGGCACGACCGCGGCGACGTCCGTCTAGCGCCGCGCCCCGATCAGGTGAACAGCGGGTCGAGCGCCGCGGCGAGGAAGACGATCGCCAGGTAGCTGTTGGAGATGTGGAACAGCCGCATGGGCTTCAGCGCGGCGTCCAGAAGACCGCGCCGGGCCCGCCCCAGCAACTGCACGGCTTCGGTGATCATGACCGCTCCGGCGACCGCCGCGACCGCGGGATAGACCCAGCCGGTCGGCGCGACCGGCCACAGCGCGAGGCTGACGGCGACCGTGAGCACGGTGTACGCCAGGATCCTCCAGGCGACGGTCGTGGCCGGAGCGACGACCGGGAGCATGGGTACGTGAGCCTGTCGGTAGTCCTCGCGGTAACGCAGCGCGAGCGCCCACGTGTGCGGCGGCGTCCAGGCGAAGACGATGGCGAACAGCACGAGCGGGGCGGCCGCGATCTGGCCGGTCACCGCGGTCCAGCCGATCAGGGGAGGGAAGCAGCCGGCGATCCCGCCCCAGACGATGTTCTGCGAGGTGCGTCGCTTCAGCGCCATCGTGTAGACGAAGACGTAGTAGAGGTTGGCCGCGAGCGCGAGCGCAGCGGAGAGCCAGTTCGCCCCGAGCCCGAGGATGAGCAGCGAGAGCACTCCGAGCACGACGCCGAACGCGTACGCGCGCCCCGGACGCACCAGGTCGCGGGCCATGGGACGCCGCCGCGTCCGGCGCATGCGGGCGTCGATGTCGGCGTCGAGGATCGAGTTGAACACGTTGGCGCTCGCCGCGGCCGCCGTTCCGCCCACCAGTGTCCAGACGACGAGGTCCCAGCGCGGGAAGCCCCCTGCCGCCAGGAACATCGACGGCAGCGTCGTGACCAGGAGCAACTCGATGATCCGGGGCTTCGCCAGTGCCAGGTACGCCTTCGCGACCGCTCCGGGGCCGGTGGCGAGGTCGGCAGCGAGAACAGCTGCCTCGTCACGCATGTCGTGGATGGCTCTCCCCTTCCGCACAATCCTGGCGCCGACTGTATTACGCCGGTGACCACTGTCCAGCACGCTCCGGGGGGTCCTTGTAACCTCGGGGTGTGAACCTGCTAGCGGACCCCCGCGACCTGCGACTGCCGAGGATGGCCGGGCCGTCGGCGATCGTCCTGTTCGGCGCCACCGGCGACCTCGCGACCAAGAAGCTCATTCCAGCGATATACGACCTAGCCAACAGAGGTTTGCTGGCACCGGGATCCGGGCTCGTGGGCTTCGCGAGGCGGGACTGGGCGGCAGAGCACTTCCAGGAGCGCGTCGCCGACGCCGTGAAGGAGTATTCGCGGACGGGCTTCCGCGAGGACGTATGGAAACAATTGCTGGAGGGCATCCGCTTCGTCGGCGGTGACCTGTCCGACGACGAGGCCTTCACTCAGCTCGGCAGCGTCCTGGCCGAGCTCGACCGGACCAACGGGACGGGGGGCAACCACGCGTTCTACCTCTCGGTGCCACCGGCCGCGTTCGACGTCGCCGTCGCGCAACTCCGCAAGCACGGCCTGGCCAGCAAGAAGGACCACAGCAACGCCTGGCACCGCGTCGTCATCGAGAAGCCTTTCGGGCATGACCTCGAGAGCGCGAGGGAGCTGGAGCGCAAGCTCGCCCGGGCCTTCGACCCGTCCAGCATCTTCCGGATCGATCACTACCTGGGCAAGGAGACCGTGCAGAACCTGCTGGCCTTCCGCTTCGCCAACACGCTCTTCGAGCCGATCTGGAACCGGACCTACATCGACCACGTCCAGATCACCATGGCCGAGGACATCGGGATCGCGGGCCGGGCCGGCTACTACGACGGCATCGGCGCAGCACGGGACGTGATCCAGAACCACCTGCTGCAACTGCTCGCCCTCACCGCGATGGAGGAGCCGACCTCCTTCAACGGGGTCGACCTGAGCCTGGAGAAGCGGAAGGTGCTCGGCGCAGCCAGCGTCCCTGCCGACTTCAGCGCCCACACCGCCCGCGGCCAGTACGCCGGCGGCTGGGCGGGAGGAACCCAGGTGTCCGGGTACCTCGCTGAGCAGGGCATCCCCGCCGACTCGACGACCGAGACGTTCGCCGCCATCCGTGTGGACATCGACAACCGCCGCTGGGCCGGCGTCCCGTTCTACCTGCGGACGGGCAAGCGCCTGCCCCGCCGGGTCACGGAGGTCGCCCTCAACCTGCGCGGGGCACCGCACCTGCCCTTCCAGGGCACGGACGTCCGTAACCTGGGGACCAACTCCCTCGTCCTGCGGATCCAGCCCGACGAGGGCGTCACGCTCCGCTTCGGAGCGAAGGTGCCGGCCACAACCATGGAGCTCCGCGACGTCAACATGGACTTCGAGTACGGCACCTCGTTCACCGAGTCGAGCCCCGAGGCGTACGAGCGGCTGCTGCTCGACGTCCTGCTGGGATCGGAGCCACTGTTCCCGCGACCGGAGGAGGTCGAGCTGTCCTGGCAGATCCTCGACCCGGTGCTCGACTACTGGGCCGACCAGCGGACCGCGCCCGAGAGCTACCCGCCGGGCACGTGGGGCCCGGCGTCCGCGACCGCGATGCTGGCCCGGGACGGGTTCAGCTGGCGGCGTCCCTGAGGAGGCTGGCACATGATCAAGAAGTTCACCGGCACCAACACCGCCGAGATCCAGCGGGCGATCGACTCCGGCCGCCACGAACTGGGCACGACGTCGGGCATGGTGCTCACCCTCATCGTGGTGGCCGAACTGGACAAGTTCGACCAGGCCCTCGCTGCCTGCGTCCAGTCCGGACGGGAGCATCCGTCCCGGATCGTCCTGCTGACCGACGGGCTGGCGCGCGCCGACCGGCTGGACGCGTCCGTCCGGCTCGGCGAGGACGCCCCCGGCGAGATCGTCACCCTCCGCTTCCACGGTGCCCTGCGGCAGCATCGCGAGTCCGTCGTGCTGCCGCTGCTGCTCCCCGACCTCCCGGTCGTGGTGTGGTGGCCGGGAGCCTCGCCCGCGTCTCCGGGCCTCGACCCCATCGGACGGCTCGGCACCCGCCGGATCACCGACGCGATGGGCGCACCCGACCCGATCGAGGCCCTCGAGGTACGGGCCCGCAACTACTGCCCCGGCGACACCGACCTCACCTGGACACGGCTCACCCGCTGGCGCGGCCTGCTGGCCGCGTCCCTGGACGCCTTCCCGATGGAGATCGAATCCGTCGAGGTCCGCGCAGCGCCGGGCAACGCGGCGGGGCACCTGCTCGGGGCGTGGCTGAGCGATCGCCTGGGCCTGCCCGTCCGCGTCGACCACGGCGGCCTCGGCCGCGGCATCAACTTCGTCGTGCTCTCCGGGAGCGACGGCGAGATCCGCGTCGAGCGCACCGACGGGAACCTGGCCGTCTTCGCCGCCCCCGGCCTGCCGGAGCGCGTGGTCGCGCTCCCCCGGCGCGACCTGAACACGCTGCTCACCGAGGAACTCCGCCGACTGGACGATGACCTCATTTATGCAGAGAGCATGGCTGCTTTGGTGCGACGATTGGACGAGCGCGAGCATTGGGAGCGGAAAGCATGATGGTGAGCACTGGCCAGGTGGTCCGCCACGCAGACGCGGCCGAGCTCGCGTCCCTGACCGCGCGGCGGCTGCTCGACTCGCTTGTCGAACTCCAGGCTGACGGGAAGATCCCCCAGCTCTGCCTGGCGGGTGGGCGCAGCGCGATGGCGGTGTACGCACGGTTCGCGGACCTCGTCCCCTGCTCGGGGCTGGACCCGTCGCGGCTGGAGCTGTGGTGGTCCGACGAGCGCTTCCTGCCGGCGGACGATCCCGAACGCAACGCCGGTCCCGCCCTGGCCCTGCTGGCGCGCAGTTTCGCCGTCGACCCGGCCCGGACGCATTCCATGCCGAGCGCCGACGGCATCGTCGACGCGGACGCCTCGGCGAACACCTACGCCAAGGAACTCGGCGACACGGTGTTCGACCTGTGCCTGCTGGGCATGGGACCGGACGGGCACGTGGCGTCGATCTTCCCGCACCACCCGTCCAGCGAGCCGACGAGCCAGGCGGTGATCGGCGTCAGCGACGCGCCCAAGCCCCCACCCGAGCGGATCAGCCTCACGATCGAGCGGATCAACACCTCGGCGCAGGTGTGGCTGCTCGTCAGTGGATCGGACAAGGCCGACGCTGTCGCCCGGGCACTCGCGGGAGATCCGGAACTGCCCGCGTCGGGCGTCGCAGGACGGGAGCGCACGATCTGGTTCATCGACGAGGATGCCGCCCACGACCTGCCGTACTTCGAGTGCGCGGGCTGAGCCCCTCGCCGGTCAGTAAATGACTTCTCCGGCGGCCCTGCGGGCACGCAGGGCTTCCAGCGCCTCTGTCAGGATGGCCACAGCCTCGTCGTCGCTGCGGCGCTCCTTCACATAGGCGAGGTGCGTCTTGTAGGGCTGGATCCGCGGTGGAGGCGGCGGGTTCTCGGAGTCGAGATTGGCCGGCAGACCGCAGCGCGGGCAGTCCCAGCTGTCGGGAACCACGGCATCGACGGCGAAAGCCGGGCGCGTCTCATGCTGGTTCGCGCAGAAATACGAAACGTAAAGCCGGGGGGCGGCGTCGCCGCGTTCAGCCTCCCCCATGGGGCCGGCGCCGACGCGACTGCCCCGAATGGCGCTTCCACCAACCACCCAATCGCTCCTGAATCCTCAAGAGGCGTGAAGCCTCAGCCAAGTGCCCCGAAGTCCGGGAAGAACCGATACAGCGCCAGGAGGCCCACGATGGCCACCAACCAGATCACACCGATGATGATGGTCAGGCGGTCGAGGTTGCGCTCGGCAACGGAGGTGCCACCCATGCCGGTGCTCATGCCCCCACCGAACAGGTCGGACATGCCGCCCCCACGGCTCTTGTGCAACAGGATGAACAACGCCAGCACGATGCTGGTGAGGATCAGCACTATCGACAGCGACATGATCGGCCAGGTCATCGTCAGCGGAATCACCCCAGAATCCTAACCCACCGCGGGACCAACGATTGACCGGGTGCGGGCTGGACGCCGAGCGCGGGGAGGCGTCCGACCGGGACGGAGGCGAACCGGTGAATCAGGCGTCCGAGGACGGCGGGCCAGCCGGTCACGGAATGGACGAAGCCCCTCCCTCCGGCGTCAGCCGGTGGGAGGGGCCCCGAGTCTCCGTGAGCGGCGTCAGCCGTTCACGGAGTAGAACATCACGATCCGGGCGAACTCCTCGGCCTTCAGGCTGGCGCCGCCCACGAGGGCTCCGTCCACGTCGGGCTCGGCCATGATCTCCACGACGTTGTCGGCCTTCACCGAGCCGCCGTACTGGATCCGGACGGCCTCGGCTGCCTCCGCGCCGAACGCGTCGGCGACGTAGCCACGGATCGCGCCGCAGACCTCCTGCGCGTCGGCAGGGGTCGCCACCTCACCGGTACCGATGGCCCACACGGGCTCGTAGGCGATCACCGCGGCACCGACCTGCTCCGCGGTCAGCGGAGCGAGGCAGACCTTCACCTGGCCGAGCACGTGGGACACGTGAGTCCCGGCCTTGCGGATCTCCAGCACCTCGCCGCAGCAGATGATCGGCGTCATCCCGGATGCGAACACGACCTTGGCCTTCTCGCCGATCAGCTCGTCGGTCTCACCGTGGTACTCGCGACGCTCGGAGTGGCCGACCACCACGTACGCGCAGCCCAGCTTGGCGAGCATGTCCGCCGACACTTCACCGGTGTAGGCGCCGGACGTGTGCACGGACACGTCCTGTGCGCCCCACTTGAGCGGGAGCTTGTCGCCCTCGATCACGGTCTGCACCGAACGAAGGTCGGTGAAGGGCACGATCACGGCGGCCTCGGAGCGGGTCTCGTCGTAGTGGAAGTCCTTCAGCGTCCACGCCAGCTTCTGCACCAGGCCGGTGGCCTCGACGTGGTTCAGGTTCATCTTCCAGTTGCCGGCCATCAACGGCGTACGGGCCATGTCAGTTCTCCTCTTCCAGCACGGCCAGGCCCGGCAGGGTCTTGCCTTCCAGGTATTCCAGGGACGCACCGCCACCGGTCGAGATGTGACCGAAGGCCTCGTCGGCGAAGCCGAGGTTGCGGACCGCTGCGGCCGAGTCTCCGCCGCCGACGACCGAGAAGCCGGACGCACCGGCGAGCGTCCTCGCCACAGCCTCCGTGCCCTTGGCCAGCGACGGGATCTCGGCGACACCCATCGGGCCGTTCCAGAAGATCGTCGCCGCCCGGGAGATGGACTGGCTGAAGAGTTCCTCGGACCTGGGGCCGATGTCGGCACCCTCCTGGTCCGCGGGGATCTTGTCGGAGTCGACGATCGTGACCTCGCCCGCCGTGCGACCGGGGATGTCGAGGGTCGGGACGACCCGCACGTCCACCGGCAGCAGGATCTCCTTGCCGGCTGCGGCCGCCTGCTCCAGGTAGCCGGCGCACGTGTCGACCTTCTCGCTGTCGAGCAGCGAGATGCCCACCTCGTGGCCCTGTGCCTTGAGGAAGGTGTACGCCATGCCGCCACCGATGATCAGGGTGTCTGCGACCTTGAGGAGGTTGTCGATCACGCCGAGCTTGTCGGCGACCTTTGCGCCGCCGAGGACGACGACGTACGGGCTGGCGGGGTTCTCGGTGAGCTTCTTCAGCACCTCGACCTCCTTGGCCACGAGGTAGCCGGCCGCGCTGGGCAGCAGCTTGGCGACGTCGTAGACCGACGCCTGCTTGCGGTGGACGACCCCGAAGCCGTCGGACACGAACACGTCGCCCAGCGCGGCGTACTTCGCGGCGAGCTCCTCGCGTTCGGCGTCCACCTTGGACTCCTCCGCGGGCTCGTAGCGGACGTTCTCCAGCAGGGCGACGTCCCCGTCGGCCAGACCGGCGACGATCGCGTGGGCGCTGTCGCCGACGACGTCGGTGGCCAGCTTCACCTCGGCGCCGAGCAGCTCACCCAGGCGCTTGGCGACCGGAGCGAGCGAGTACTTGGGGTTCACCTCACCCTTGGGACGGCCGAGGTGGGCCATGATCACGATCCGGGCACCGTCGCCGCGGAGCTTGGTGAGGGTGGGCAGGGCGGCCTTGATCCGGCCATCGTCGGTGATGGTCTCGCCGTCCAGCGGGACGTTGAAATCGCAGCGGATGAGCACCCGCTTGCCACGGACCTCGCCGAGGTCGTCAACGGATTTCACGAGTCAGCCTTTCATGAGTTTCTGGTTGGAGAACGTCGGGCCGACCCGCAATGCTGCGAGCCGGCCCGACGATTCGTTTGTGTGCTGGGTCAGAGCTTGGAGCCGACCAGCGCGGTGAGGTCGACGAGCCGGTTGGAGTAGCCCCACTCGTTGTCGTACCAGGCGACGACCTTGACCTGGTTGCCGATGACCTTGGTCAGCGGCGCGTCGAAGATGCTGGACAGCGGGTAGGTCTCGATGTCCTTGCTGACGATCGGATCCTCGTTGTACTCCAGGATCCCCTTCAGCGGGCCCTCGGCCGCGGCCTTGACGATCGCGTTGATCTCCTCGACGGTGGTCTCGCGGCTGGCCTCGAAGGTGAGGTCGGTCACGGAACCGGTCGGCGTCGGGACGCGCAGGGCGTAGCCGTCCAGCTTGCCCTTCAGCTCCGGCAGCACCAGGGCGACGGCCTTGGCCGCACCGGTGGTGGTCGGGACGATGTTCAGGGCGGCGGCGCGGGCGCGACGCAGGTCCTTGTGCGGGGCGTCCTGCAGGTTCTGGTCCTGGGTGTAGGCGTGAATGGTGGTCATCAGGCCCTTGACGATGCCGATGCCGTCGTTCAGCGCCTTGGCCAAGGGGGCCAGGCAGTTGGTGGTGCAGGAAGCGTTGGAGATGATGTTGTGCGCCGCCGCGTCGTACTTGTCGTGGTTGACGCCCATGACGATGGTGATGTCCTCACCCTTCGCCGGAGCGGAGATGATGACCTTCTTGGCGCCGGCGTCCAGGTGCGCCTTCGCCTTCGCGGCGTCGGTGAAGAAGCCGGTCGACTCGATCACGATGTCGACACCGAGCTCGCCCCAGGGCAGGTTGGCGGGATCGCGCTCCGCGAACGCCTTGATCTCCTTGCCGTTGACGTAGAGGGCCTTCTCGTCGGCGGTGACCTCGCCGGGGAAGCGACCCAGGATCGAGTCGTACTTCAGCAGCTGGGCGAGAGTCTTGTTATCGGTGAGGTCGTTGACGGCAACCACATCGAGGTCGGCGCCGGCGGCGACCAATGCACGGAAGTAGTTGCGGCCAATCCGGCCGAAGCCGTTGATGCCAACCTTGACGGTCATGCTTGGGAGTCTCCTTATCGAACGGTTTCGCCTGTCCGGTGGCGCAAGCCCCCGCCAGGTCAGTACAAACCCTACCGGTTCCGGATGGGGCCCGTCCCCATCAGGAATTCGTCTCGAAGGTCAGTCGCGATCGTCCAACATGTCGGGACTGAGCACGGCCTCCGTGTTGGGGATCCCCAGTTCTCCTGCGCGCTTGTCGGCCGTCGCGAGCAGCCGGCGGATCCGCCCGGCCACCGCGTCCTTCGTCAGCGGGGGGACGTGCAACTGACCCAGCTCTTCGAGGCTGGCCTGCTTGTGCTCGAGCCGGAGTTGCCCGGCGATCAGAAGGTGCTCGGGGATGTCGTCGCCCAGGATCTCCAGCGCCCTGCGCACCCGGACGCCGGCCGCGACGGCCGCGCGGGCCGAGCGGCGCAGGTTGGCGTCGTCGAAGTTCGCCAGCCGGTTGGCCGACGCCCGCACCTCCCGGCGCATCCGACGGTCCTCCCAGGCGAGCACCGACTCGTGGGCCCCCATCCGGGTGAGCATCGCCGCGATCGCGTCCCCGTCCCGGATCACCACCCGATCGACGCCGCGGACGTCGCGGGCCTTCGAGACGATCCCGAGGCGACGAGCCGACCCGACAAGGGCGAGCGCGGCCTCGGAGCCCGGGCAGGTGACTTCCAGTGCCATCGAGCGGCCCGGCTCCGTCAGGGAGCCGTGCGCGAGGAACGCCCCGCGCCAGGCCGCGACGGACACCTCGATCCCGCCGCCGACGACCTGGGGGGGCAGGCCGCGCACCGGGCGGCCGCGCGAGTCGATCAGCCCGGTCTGGCGGGCGAGGGCTTCGCCGTCCTTGATCAGCCGGACGACGTAACGGGTCCCGCGACGCAGGCCGCTGCCGGTGATCACGACGAAGTCGGAACTGAATCCGAACAGCTCGGCGATCGCCGTCCGAAGTCGCCGCGCCGCTCCCCCGGTGTCCAGCTCGGCCTCGACGACGATCCGACCGCCGGCGATGTGCAGGCCGTTCGCGAAACGCAACAGCGACGCCACCTCGGCCTTGCGGAGCTCGGGCTTGAGCACCTCGAGGGTGGCGAGCTCGGACTTGACCTGTTGCGTCATCGCCATGACGGGCGCCACCTTTCCGGGCGTGGGGGCGGAAGAATCAGGCCTTAGCCTACAGACCCATGATCCCGGCATAGACCGAGGCGAGGAGGTGCGGATCGTGACGGGCCGAGCCGTCCCGCATCCGCACGGGCGCGACGACGAGCCGGGCGCCCATCGACGCGACGTACGCGGCCAGGTGGGGGTCGTCGTCGGCGAAGGTCGGGTCCGCAACGACCACGTCCAGCCGCAGCCCGGGCGCATGGTCGGCGAGCACCTCGATGTGGCGGGACGCTGTGTAGGCCGGCGTCTCGTCCTCGGTCGGGACGAGGTTGAGCGTGAGGACACGGGTGGCGCGGCTGCGCGTGATCGCTCCGAGCAGTTCGGGGACGAGGACGTGCGGGATCACCGACGAGTACCACGATCCGGGACCCAGGATGACGTAGTCGGCCTCCTCGACAGCCTCAACGACGGCGGGCACCGTCGGTGGGTCGGCCGGGACGAGCCGGACGTCCCGGATCTGCCCGGTCGCCAGCGCCACGGCCTCCTGGCCGACGACGGTGCTCACTTCGTCCGGCCGGGTCGGGTCGGCGCCGATCACGTCCGCCTCGATCACGAGCGGGACGGCGGCCATGGGCAGCACCCGCCCCTCGGTGTGCAGCAGGGAGCCGACCATGTCGAGCCCGGCGACGGGGTCGGCCAGCTCCTGCCACAACCCGGCGATGAGGAGGTTCCCGATCGAGTGGCCGCCGAGCGGACCCTCGCCCTCGAAGCGCGACTGCAGCACGGCGGCCCAGGAGCGGCCGACCTCGTCGTCGCCGCACAGGGCGGCCAACGCCATCCGCAGGTCTCCCGGCGGCAGGATGGGGAACTCGGCGCGCAGCCGTCCCGACGAACCGCCGTCGTCCGCGACGGTGACGACAGCGGTCAGGCGCGTGGTCAGCTGCCGCAGCGCGCTCAGGCTCGCCGCCAGGCCGTGGCCGCCGCCGAGGGCGACGACGGTGGGGAGCTCGCCGAAGACGGTCATTCGGCGTCCCCTCGGAGGTCTTCGGGGAATCGCAGCGCAGAAGCGGAGATCAGGGTTGTGTTCATTCCAGCCCCAGATCCCGGTGGACGACGCCCACGCTCAGGCCGGAGGAGGTGAGCCGCCGGCCGAGTTCCTCCGCGATCGCGGTCGAGCGGTGCTTCCCGCCCGTGCAGCCGATGGCGACGGTCAGGTGCCGCTTCCCCTCACGCAGGTAGCCCGGCCCCATGAGCTCGACCACTGCGGCCAGGTGCTCCAGGAACGGCTCGGCCTCCGGCTGGCCGAGGACGTAGGCCGATACGGGTTGGGACAGGCCGGTCTGGGGCCGCAGCGTCGGCACCCAGTGCGGATTGGGCAGGAACCGGACGTCGAGGACGAGGTCGGCGTCGATCGGTGCGCCGTGCTTGAACCCGAAGGACATCACGGTCACCCGGAGCCGGCCCTCGTCATCCGGCGCGAAGGCCCTCGTCACCCGCGCGGCCAGCTGGTGGACGTTGGTCGCGGTGGTGTCGATGACCACGTCCGCCGTCGCCCGGAGATCGGCGAGCATCCGGCGTTCCCGGTTGACCCCGTCCATCATCGGCCCGGTGCCCTGCAGCGGCAGCGGGCGCCGGACGGACTCCTGCCGCCGCACGATCACCTCGTCGCTCGCCTCCAGGAAGAGCACCTCCGGCACGACCCCGGCCGCGCCGGCCGCCTCGAACGCGTCCGGCAACTGGTCGAACTCGGACCGGGAACGGACGTCGAGCACGACGGCCACCCGCTCGAAGTCGCGCTCGCGGCAGATGTCGATGAGGTCGGGCAGCATGCTCGGCGGGAGGTTGTCGACGAGGAACCAGCCGAGGTCCTCCAGCGTGTGCCCGGCGGTTCGGCGTCCGGCTCCCGACATGCCCGTGATCACCAGCAGGCGGATCGGAGGGCCGTCGGTCCTCTGCGCAGCCCGGCGGGGTTCGCTCATGCGCCCATTATTCGCCCCGGTAACGCTCACGGGGCGTCAATCACTTCGCCGGTGGTGAGGTTGATCGCCGGCGCCGGCTCGTCGCCGGCCAGGGCGGCCTTGATCGCCTCAGCGGTCCGCGGACCGATCCCTGGCACCTCGGCGATCGCGTCCACATCGGCCGCACGGAGCTTGCGGAGCGAACCGAAGTGCTTGAGCACCGCCCTGCGGCGGATCTCCCCCAGGCCGGGGACGTCGTCGAGCACCGACTCGACCATGGCCGAACTCCGTCGGCTGCGGTGATGGGTGATCGCGAAGCGGTGGGCCTCGTCCCGGACGCGCTGGAGCAGGTAGAGCGCCTCGCTGGTGCGCGGGAGGATCAGCGGGTACTCCTGGCCGGGCAGCCAGACCTCCTCCAGCCGTTTGGCCAGCCCACACAGGGCGACGTCGGTGATGCCGAGCTCAGCCATCGCGGCCGCAGCCGCGGCGACCTGCGGTGCGCCGCCGTCCACGACGATCAGGGACGGCAGATAGGCGAACCGGCGCGGGACGCCGGTGTCCGGATCGATCAGCAACGGGCCGTCCGCGTCCTGCGGTGCCTTCGACCGCTCCTCCAGCAGCCGACGGAACCGGCGGGTGATCACCTCGTGCATGGCGCCGACGTCGTTGGAGCCCTCCACGGTCCGGATCACGAACCGGCGGTACTCTCCCTTTCGGGACAGCCCGTCCTCGAAGACGACCATGGACGCGACCACTTCGGTTCCCTGGGTGTGGGAGATGTCGAAGCACTCGATCCGCAAGGGCACCTCGGGCAGGTCGAGGGCAGCCTGCAGCTCCTCCAACGCGCGGTTGCGGGCGCTGAGGTCGCTGGCGCGACGGAGCTTGTGCAGGGCGAGCGCCTCGGCGGCGTTGCGACCAGCCGTCTCGAGCAGGGCGGCCTTGTCCCCGCGCTGCGGCACCTTGATCCGTACCCTGCCGCCCCGTTCCTCGGCGAGCAGCTGGGCGAGCACGTCCCCGCTCGCCGGCAGGGTGGGCGCCAGGATCAGACCGGGGACGCCGTCGGCCTCGCCCGCGTACAGCTGCAGCAGGAACAGCTCGAGCAGTTCGGCCTCGCCGCCGTCGTCGCTGCGCTCTGCGACCCAGGCACGCTCGCCGAGCACCCGCCCGTCACGCACGTGGAAGACCTGGACGGCGACCTCGAGCGGGTCTGTGGCCAGCGCGACGACGTCGGCGTCCGTGCCGTCGGAGAGCACGATCGCGTTGCGTTCGGACGCCTGCCGGAGCGCGCCCAGGCGGTCGCGCAGCACGGCGGCGCGCTCGAACTCCTGCCGGGCGGAGGCCGCGAACATCTCTGCCTCCAGCCCCCTCTCCAGGGCGCTCGTCCGCCCGGCGAGGAACTCGCAGACGTCCTCGACCAGCTCGCGGTGGTCTTCGGCGTCGATGCGTCCGACACAGGGCGCTGCGCACTTGCCGATGTAGCCGAACAGGCAGGGGCGCCCCGACGACTTCGCCGCATTGAAGACGCCCTGCGTGCAGGAACGCATCGGGAACACGTGCAACAACGAGTCGAGGGTGTCGCGGATCGCCCATGCCTGCGCGTACGGCCCGAAGTACCGGTTCGGCTTCCGCTTCGCACCCCGTCCGACGTACACCCGGGGGAACTCCTCGCCCCACGTCACCGCGACCCAGGGGTACGACTTGTCGTCCCGGTACTTGATGTTGAAACGCGGGTCGAATTGCTTGATCCAGGTGTACTCGAGCTGGAGCGCCTCGAGTTCGTTGCGCACGAGCGTCCACTCGACCTTGGCCGCGGTTCGGACCATCGTCTGCGTACGGAAGTGCAGGGAGGCGGGATCGGCGAAGTAGGAGTTGAGCCGTTGGCGCAGGTTGATGGCCTTGCCGACGTAGATCACCCGGCCCTCGGCGTCGCTGAACCGGTACACGCCCGGGCCGGTCGGGATCGTGCCCACGGCGGGACGGTAGCTGGCCGGATCAGCCACGGCGCATCCTCAACACGAGTGCCAGCATAGGCAGCGCCGGGGACGGTGCCGTCGCCGGGCCGCTCAGGCCCTGCCGAGAGCTGTCGTGGCCGCCTGCGCGCCCGGCGAGCGGTTGCCCGGTCGCCCGAGCAGGGGCAGCAGGGTCGCGCGATTGGCGTTCCAGCAGGCGACCTGCTGGTTCACACACCCCGATTCGCCGCCACACAATCCGCCCGTGCCCACATCGGCCGCGGTCGCGTTCCGGGCGGCCGCGAAGTAGAAGGTGCCGTTGTCGTCCAGGGCCGAACCGGCGTCGATCACCACCGGGACGGCGTCGGGCGCGCTGCCTGCGGCGTCCTGCTGCAGGCGGACGCTGCCGGCGTAGACATAGGACGCGATCGCGCCGAGGTCGTCACCGGGATGTTCGTGCGGCGCCTTCAGTCCGACCGTGAAGCGGTCCACCCCGCCGGGCTCGACCTGCTGGTGCAGGCTGACGGCGACGACTTCGGCCGGACCGGGGTTGTCCGGCAGGGTCGCGGCATACGTGCCGGTGACCTCCAGGTTGCTGCCGTACAGGCACGGCGGGAGATACCCGAACGCGTCGATGACGAGGTCGAGCTCGGTGAGCACGGCCGGGCGGTCGCCGTCGTTGCGCACGGTGACGTCGAGAGCGGCGACCGAACCAGCCCCGTCGGGTGCGATCACGTCCACCTTGCTGATGAGCAACCTGGGCCCCGGCGTGGGGCTCGGGGTCGGCGCCGGCTGCACCGGGTCCGGGGCCGCGATCAGGATCGCCAGAGATGCGACGACGAGCACCACAGCTGCCGAGGTCGTCACCCTCCGGTACCTGCGGACGACGATGGCCAGCACCCCGACACCCGCCGCGAGCAGCATCAGCGCCACGGCCCAGCCCCGGAAGAGGGGCTGCTTGTTCAGCCCGATCACCGACAGCAGGATCGCCAGCAAGGACCCGGCGACCCCGATCCAGTCCTTGTGCCCCAACGGCGCCGGGCCGCCCGGGCCCGACGGGCCGGCGCCGCCCGGGACGCCCTGGCCAGCATCCGTCATGCAGACCCCCTCCTCGGCTGCCACAGATGCTATGCCGCCCGTCCCGTCCTTGTCAGGGGACGGATGCGCCCGATCGGGAGGCGAACTCACAGATCGCTCACAGCCGCCGAACGGTTGACGGTTCTACCATCTAGCCAACACTCAGAGGAGGTCCTCATGACAGCGCCACTCACCTCACGCCGAACGGCATTGTTCACGATCGGCGGCACGACCGTCGCTGTCTGCCTGGCAGGGTGCGCCGCCGCCCCCGGAGGTGGTGGGGGTGCGTCCTCCGGGCCGACCACGATCAAGGCTTCGGACGTTCCGGTGGGCAGCGGCAGGATCGTCGGCACCTACGTCGTCACCCAGGCCACCGCAGGGAAGTTCGCGGCTTTCAGCTACCTGTGCACGCACCAGGGCTTCCCCGTCCGGGAGGTCACGACGGCCGCCATCGTCTGCGGGCACCACGGCTCGACCTTCGCCCTGGCGGACGGCTCGGTGATCACCGGCCCGGCGACAACCCCGCTGACGAGGGCGACCGTCACCGTCAGCGGCGACACCCTGACGATCAGCTGACCAGCAGGTCCTGCTCCGACTCCACCGGTGGGTGGGACGCGAGCACGGGCCGCAGGAACTGGCCGGTGAACGACGCGGGGTTCTCCGCCACCTGCTCCGGCGTGCCCTCGGCGATCACGAGGCCACCCCGCGAACCGCCTTCCGGTCCCAGGTCGATCACCCAGTCCGCCGCCTTGATCACGTCCAGGTTGTGCTCGATCACCACGACCGTGTTGCCCTTGTCGACGAGCGACTGGAGCACGGACAGCAGCTTGCGGATGTCTTCGAAGTGCAGCCCGGTGGTCGGCTCGTCCAGCACGTACAGCGTGCTCCCGGTCGAGCGGCGCTGCAGCTCGGCCGCCAGCTTCACCCGCTGTGCCTCGCCGCCCGACAGGGTGGTCGCCGGCTGGCCCAGCCGCACGTACCCCAGGCCCACCTCGACCAGCGTGGTGAGGTGCCGCGCGATGGCCGGGATCGCGGCGAAGAACTCCACCGCCTCCTCGATCGGCATGTCGAGCACCTCGGCGATCGTCCGTCCCTTGTAGTGCACCTCGAGCGTCTCCCGGTTGTACCGGGCGCCGTGGCAGACCTCGCAGGGGACGTAGACGTCGGGGAGGAAGTTCATCTCGATCTTGATCGTGCCGTCGCCGGCGCAGTTCTCGCAGCGTCCCCCCTTGACGTTGAAGGAGAACCGGCCCGGCTGGTAGCCGCGGACCTTCGCCTCGGGGGTCTCGGCGAACAGCTTGCGGATCCGGTCGAAGACCCCGGTGTAGGTGGCGGGGTTCGAGCGCGGGGTGCGACCGATCGGCGACTGGTCCACGTGGATGCTCTTGTCGATGTGCTCGACGCCGGTGATCCTTCGGTGCCGTCCGGGGACGGCATGCGCACCGTAGAGCTTCTTCGCCAGCGCCGTGTACAGGATGCTGTTGACCAGCGAGGACTTCCCCGAGCCGGAGACGCCGGTGACCGCGATGAACTGGCCCAGCGGGAACGAGACCGTCAGGTCGCGAAGGTTGTGCTCGGATGCGCCGACGATGGTGATCTCCTTGCCCGAGCCGGGGCGTCGCCGAGCGGGCATCGGGATACGCCGCCGCCCGGACAGGTACGCCCCCGTCAGGGAGGTGGGATGGGTCAGCAGGTCCTCGACGGTGCCGCTGACCAGCACCTTGCCGCCGTGCTCCCCCGCGGCCGGGCCGATGTCGACCACCCAGTCGGCGGTGCGGATGGTGTCCTCGTCGTGCTCGACGACGATCAGGGTGTTGCCGAGGTCGCGCAGTCGGACGAGAGTCTCGATCAGGCGGTGGTTGTCCCGCTGGTGGAGGCCGATCGAGGGCTCGTCCAGGACGTAGAGGACGCCCACAAGGCCGGAGCCGATCTGCGTGGCGAGCCTGATCCGCTGCGCCTCGCCCCCCGACAGCGAGCCGGACGGCCGCGAAAGGGACAGGTAGTCCAGACCCACGTCCAGCAGGAAGCGGAGGCGCTCGTTGATCTCCTTGACGAGGCGCTCGGCGATGGCGGACTCACGCTCGGTGAGTTCCAGGGACGCCATGAACTCGGCCAGGTCCGAGATCGGCAGCGCGGACACCTCTGCGATGTTCCGCTCACCGATCGTCACCGCCAGCGACGTCGGCTTCAGGCGGGTGCCCTTGCACGTCAGGCACGGCACCTCACGCATGTAGCCCGCGTAGCGTTCGCGCGCGTTGTCCGACTCGGCCTCGGCGTGGCGGCGCCGAATGTACGGCACGACGCCCTCGTACTTGGCGCGATAGGTGTGCTCGCGACCGTGGCGGGAACGGCTGTGGACGGTCAGCGTGCCGGGCTTGCCCATCAGCAGCAGGCCCTGGACGCGGCTGGGCAACTTCTCCCACGGGGTGTTGACCGAGAAGCCGTCCTCCTCCGCGAGCGCGCCGAACAGGTTCTGGAAGTAGCCGGCGAGGTACGGGGTCTGCCAGATCGGGAAGGCGCCCTCGGCGAGGCTTCGGCCGACGTCGGGGACGACGAGGTCCACGTCCACCTCCATCCGGGTGCCGAGACCGGAGCAGTCGGGGCACGCGCCCCACGGGGCGTTGAACGAGAACTGCCGGGGCTCCATCTCCTCCATCGACACGTCGTGCCCGTTCGGGCAGGCCATGTGCTCGGAGTAGCGGCGCTCCCGCTCGGGGTCGTTCGCGTCCCGGTCGACGAAGTCGATCGACACCACGCCTCCGGCCAGGCCGAGAGCCGTCTCGACCGAGTCGGTCAGCCGCTGCTTCATGCCGTCCTTGACGGCCAGCCGGTCGACGACGACCTCGATCGTGTGCTTCTTCTGCTTGTCGAGGGCCGGGACGTCGGTGAGCTGGTGCACCTCGCCGTCCACCCGGACTCGGGCGAGCCCCTGGCCGGCGAGCTGCCGGAAGAGGTCCGAATACTCGCCCTTGCGTCCCCTGATCACGGGGGCGAGCACCTGGAAGCGCGTGCCATCGGGCATCGCCAGCAGGCGATCGACGATCTGCTGGGGACTCTGCCTGCTGATCGGCTCACCGCACTCGGGACAGTGCGGGTGACCGATCCGCGCATAGAGAAGGCGGAGGTAGTCGTAGATCTCGGTGATCGTGCCGACCGTCGACCGAGGGTTGCGGCTGGTCGACTTCTGGTCGATCGACACAGCCGGGCTGAGGCCCTCGATGAAGTCGACGTCCGGCTTGTCCATCTGGCCCAGGAACTGGCGGGCGTACGCCGACAGGCTCTCCACGTAGCGGCGCTGGCCCTCGGCGAAGATGGTGTCGAAGGCGAGGCTGGACTTCCCCGAGCCGGAGAGCCCCGTGAACACGATCATCGCGTCCCGGGGCAGGTCGAGACTCACGTTGCGCAGGTTGTGTTCGCGCGCCCCGCGGATGATCAGCCGGTCATGCACGGAGTTCATGGTAGATGCTGCTTCTGACAGTCCCTCCGGACTGCTTTGCCCGGGACCGTCCGGGGCCCTAGGTTTGCTTCCATGAGCCCGTACCCCGGACCCGTTCCGGTCGCGGACGTGCACACGTGGAAGACCGAGGCGACCCAACGGCTGCTCGGCCTCACCATCGCACTGACCGAGGAAGCCTGGCACGAGCCCAGCCTGCTGCCGGGCTGGTCGCGCGCACACGTCGCGACCCATCTGGCCAGGGACGCGGAGTTCGTGCGCGGCATCATCGAGGCCGCGACGAGCGGCCGGCCCCAGCCGGCGCATCCCGGTCCCGAGCAGGTCAAGCAGGAGCTGGAGGCGGGAGCCGACCGCTCGGGCCTGGAGCTCCAGATCGACCTCGACTCCACCGCCGGCGCACTGCAGAACACGATCGAGGCCGTCACCGACTGGACGCCGTCCGTCCGCATCGACGGTGCCGAGCTGCCGCTGTCCGCCGTCCCGTTGATGCGGCTGCACGAGGTGTACGTCCACCAGCTCGATCTCGACTGCGGCTTCACCGCCGACGGGGTCGATCCGGCCGCGGCGGCCTGGTTGCTCCGCTGGGCCCTGTTCCGCCTGCGAGCGGCCCGGCTCCCGCGCATCGTGCTGAGGACCGACACGATCTCGGATGTGATCGGGCACGGCGAGCGACGGCTCAAGGTGTCGGGCTCCGATGCGCGGGTGTGGGCCTGGCTCACCGGCCGGGGCGACCCGGCGATCGTCGAGGGCGCCGACGGGGAGCGGCTCCCGCTGCTCGGTTGACGCTCACCGCGACGCCGGGCAGCCGCCCCGGTCAGGCCTTTTCGCTGTTGCCCTGCGCGCGATCCTCCCGCCGCGTCCTGGCGAGGCTGAGGACGGTCGTCACAGCCAGCGTCCCGATGATCACCAGCAGGGACACCCAGATCGGGATCTCGAGCGAGAACCCCAGTGCGGCGTCCACCCCGTACTCGTGCAGGGCGTGCAGCACCAGCTTCACCCCGATGAAGGCCAGGATCACCGACAGGCCGACCGAGAGGTAGACGAGCCGCTGCAGCAGCCCGCCGATCAGGAAGTAGAGCTGCCGGAGCCCCATCAGGGCGAACACGTTCGCCGTGAACACCAGGTAAGGCTCCTGGGTGAGGCCGTAGATGGCCGGGATCGAGTCGAGGGCGAACAGCAGGTCGGTGGTGCCGAGAGCGACGATGACGAAGAACATCGGCGTGATCAGGCGCCGCCCGTCCAGCTTCACGAACAGCTTGGTGCCGTGGAACTCGTCCGCAGCGGGGAACGTGCGCCGCACCCAGCGCATGACCGCGTTCTCCGTCACCTCCTCGTTGTCGTCGGAGGCGAGGAAGTCCAGGTAGAGCCTGATCGCCGTGTAGATGAGGAACCCGCCGAAGAGGAAGAACACCCAGCTGAACGCCTCGATGGCCGCCGCACCGAGCGCGATGAACACGCCGCGGAAGACCAGGGCGAGCAGGATGCCGGTCATCAGGGCGAACTGCTGCAGCTTCCGGGGCACGCGCAGCTTGGACATGATCAGGACGAAGATGAACAGGTTGTCCACGCTGAGGCTGTACTCGGTGAGCCAGCCTGCGAAGAACTCCCCCGCGTAGCGGGAGCCGGCCGCATACCAGATGCCCAGGCCGAACAGCACCGCGAGACCGGAGAACGCGGCGATCGCGATCCCGGCCTCCTTCATGGACGGCTCGTGCGGGCGCCTGCCGATCACCGCGAGGTCGATGCCGAGCACCAGCACCATGACGGCGATGGTGATCAGCCATACCTCGCTGGTCACGTGCATCGGTCGGCTCCCAGGGTGATTCTGCGGCGGGCGGTGCCCGTCACCGCCCGGCCATTGTCGCAGCCTCGCAGGGAACCCGACAAAGTCACCGGGTGGCGGCGAGCATCTGGCGCAGAGTCTTCTTCAGGTCGGCCACCTCGTCACGCAGTCGGGCGGCCAGCTCGAACTGGAGCTCGGCCGCCGCCGAGTGCATCTGCTCGGTGAGTTCGCTGATCAGGCCGGACAGCTCGCCGGCGGGCATGTCGCCCAGGTCGCGCGCCTTGTCCGCCGACAGGGGCACCGGCGTGGTCGGACGCCGCCCGCCGGCCCGCGTGACCAGCTCGGTGGTGTCGGCGTCCTCGCGGGAGAGGAGGTCGGTCAGGTCGGCGATCTTCTTACGCAGGGGCTGCGGGTCGATCCCGTGCTCGGTGTTGTAGGCGACCTGCTTCTCCCGGCGCCGGTTGGTCTCGTCGATCGCCGCCGCCATGGACGGCGTGATCTTGTCTGCGTACATGTGCACCTGACCGGCGACGTTGCGGGCTGCGCGCCCGATCGTCTGGATCAGCGAGCGCTCGGAGCGCAGGAAGCCCTCCTTGTCGGCGTCGAGGATCGCCACCAGGCTGACTTCGGGGAGGTCGAGCCCCTCCCTCAGCAGGTTGATGCCGACCAGGACGTCGTAGACGCCGAGCCGGAGTTCCCGCAGCAGCTCGATCCTGCGCAGGGTGTCGACCTCCGAGTGCAGGTAGCGCGTCCGGACGCCGTTCTCCATCAGGTAGTCGGTGAGGTCCTCGGCCATCTTCTTCGTCAGGGTCGTGACCAGCACCCGCTCGTTGGCCTCGGCGCGCGAGCGGATCTCCCCCATCAGGTCGTCGATCTGGCCGCGGGTCGGCTTCAGCACGATCTCCGGGTCCACCAGGCCGGTGGGCCGGATCAACTGCTCGACCACCCCGTCGGCCTTGGCCATCTCGTACGGTCCTGGCGTCGCCGACAGGTAGACCGTCTGACCGATCCGGTCGACGAACTCCTCCCAGCGCAGCGGGCGGTTGTCCATCGCGGACGGCAACCGGAAGCCGTGTTCGACCAGCGTCCGCTTGCGCGACATGTCGCCCTCGTACATGCCGCCGATCTGGGGCACCGTCACGTGGGACTCGTCGATGACGAGGACGAAGTCCTCGGGGAAGTAGTCGAGCAGGCAGTTCGGAGCGCTTCCCGGACCGCGACCGTCGATGTGGCGGGAGTAGTTCTCGATGCCGGAGCAGGTGCCGATCTGGCGCATCATCTCGATGTCGTAGCCGGTGCGCATCCTCAGCCGTTGGGCCTCGAGCAGCTTGCCCTCCGCTTCGAGGTCGGCGAGCCGGTCGCCCAGCTCGTCCTCGATCTCGGCGATCGCCCTCTCCATCCGCTCGGGGCCGGCGACGTAGTGGGAGGCAGGGAAGACATAGATCTCCCGGTCGTTGCTGAGCACGTTCCCGGTCAGCGCGTGCAGGGTGGACAACGCCTCGATCTCGTCACCGAAGAACTCCACGCGCACCGCGTTCTCCTCGTACATCGGGAACACCTCGACCGTGTCGCCGCGGACGCGGAAGGTGCCGCGGGTGCCGGCCAGGTCGTTGCGGACGTACTGGATGTCGACCAGACGGCGCAGCAGGTTGTCCCTACCCAACTCCTCGCCGACCCGCAGCCGGACCATGCGGTCGACGTACTCCTGCGGTGTCCCGAGCCCGTAGATGGCTGACACGGTCGCGACCACGATCACGTCACGCCTGGTCAGGAGCGAGTTGGTCGCCGAGTGACGCAGCCTCTCGACCTCCTCGTTGAGCGAGGAGTCCTTCTCGATGTAGGTGTCCGTCTGCGGGACGTAGGCCTCCGGCTGGTAGTAGTCGTAGTACGACACGAAGTACTCGACGGCGTTCTCCGGGAAGAACTGCCGCAACTCGTTCGCGAACTGGGCGGCCAGGGTCTTGTTGGGTTGCATCACCAGCATCGGTCGCTGCAGCCGCTCGGCGAGCCAGGCGACGGTTGCGGTCTTGCCGGTTCCGGTGGCGCCGAGCAGCACGACGTGCTGCTGGCCCGAGGTCAGCCGGCGTTCGAGGTCTTCGATCGCGGCGGGCTGGTCGCCGGCCGGGTCGAAGTCGGACACCACCCTGAAGGGGGCGAGCCGGCGCTGCACATCGGTTACTGGTCGCACGTGGACGAGCTTAGGTGGCGCCACTGACAGCCGGTGGTGCGGGGATTGCTGGCCCCGCCCACCGGCACGTCAGCGGATCAGCCGGCTGCCTGCGTCCCCAGGATCTGGTTCAGCATCTTGTCCGCGCCGGCGAACGAAGTGTCCGGCGTCTTCTTGGTGTACAGCACGGTGTTGATCGTCGCCAACCCGTCGGTCTTGCGGACGGAGGTGAAGGTCAGCGCGAACATCTGGGTGCTCTTCCCGCTGGAGTTGTCGACGTACGCGGCCGCACACTGGGCGACGGCGAGGTTGTCCAGGCCGGCGTCCACATCCTGCGGGTCGCCGAACTGCACGCCGGTCGCGTCCTTGAGCGTCTGCCGGTGGAAGGCGTCGCACAGCTGCGAGGAGTTGGTCGTCTTCTTCACCTGCGTGAGCCGGACGATCATGTACGCCTTGCCGTCGGTCACCGAAGCCGCGCCCTGCGCCTGTTCGGCGATCTGCCACCCGTCGGCGACGGTGAAGCTGACGCCCTTGCCCAGGTCGACCGAGTCGCCTCCCGGGCCAGGCTCGGTCGGCTGTTCCGTCGGCTGATCCGTGGGCTGTTCGGTCGGCTGGTCGGTCGGCTCGGTGCTCTGGGACGGCTCCGAGGTCGGCCCGGTCGTCGGCTCCGCGCTCTGGGTCGGCGTCACCGGGACGGTGGGATCGACGGTCGGCTGGGCCCTGTGGGTCATCAGCATGATCCCGCCGCCCAGGAGCACCAGGGCCACGACGGCGGCGATGACGATGAGCAGCACCCGGGACGACGATGGCCGTCCCCCACCCGGCGGCTGGGCCGCTCCGGGCTGCCCGTAGCCGGGCTGTTGGGGGTAGGCGCCCTGTGGCGCGTAGCCACCGCGGGGCGGATAGCCCTGCTGCGGCTGGCCGTAACCGCCCTGCGGCGGATAGCCCTGCTGCGGCTGGCCGTAACCCCCCTGCTGCGGGTAGCCCTGTTGGGGGTAGGGCTGCTGCGGGTACGCGCCCTGCTGGGGGTAGCCGGACTGCGGGTAGGCGCCCGGCGCCTGGTAGCCCTGCGCCGGCTGACCCTGCGCCGGCCGACCCTGCGCGGGCGGCATCGGCTGCGTCGGCTGGGGCTGTTGCACCCCGCCCGGGCCCGTGGGCTGGTTGGCGGGATTCGTCGGGTTCTCGGTCACTTCGCACCGCCTTCGGTGTCGGCCTCGACGTCCTCAGCGGGAACCGGATCGGGTGGAGGCCCGGCTGTCGCCGGCACCTTGCCGAGCGCACGGGTGGACTGGCCGCAGGCGCTGCAGAAAGCAGCGGACGGCAGCAACGGCATCTCGCACCGGGGGCAGAAGCCCATTTCGGTCGTCCCGGCGCCCTCCTCCGAGCGCGATGCCGATTCCAGGGCGGCCTCCAGCAGGCCGGCCTGCAGCACCGTGCGCAGCCGGAGGATGAGTCCGCCCAGCACCAGGAGCCCCCACACGACCTGCAGGACGAGGGAGAGGCTGGACGGGGCAACGAAGCCGAGCAGGTAGACGCCGCCGTTGAACAGCAGGTTCGCGACGATCGCCATCAGCACCCCACCGACGTACCGACCGCTGAAGCCGTCGTACCCCTTGCCGAGCCCGGAGAACTCGGCGACCGCGAGGCCGGTGGCCGAGCCCATCACCAGCGGCTTGATGAAGCCCTCGAGGAAGATCAGCGACCCGAGCTGGGCCGGCTGCGGGGCGACGAGCCCGCCGGTGAGCAGGTCCCAGTGGCGCACCAGGGTGTCGGCACAGGCGTAGGCGACTCCGCTGATCACGCCGAACGTCACGCCGTCCATCAGGTCGTCGAACTGCGGCCTGCTCGCGAGCACGACCGGTCCCACCTGCCGGATGATCTCGCCGACGATCGGCACGAGGACGGCGAAGATCACGAAGCCGAGCCAGCCGGGCGTCTGGGAGAGGCCGGTGTCCGCCCCGGGGAGCACGGGCTGCAGCGGCATCCAGCCCGTCCACAGCACCGTGAACACCGCGGCCAGGGCGGCGGTCAGGACGAAGGCGAGCGCCGTGACGGCGAGCGGTTCGTCCTCCCAGAGGTTCACGTCGTACAGATAGGTGATGTAGACGATCGGAATGGCGAACGCCGCGATCAACAATGCGATCGGCATCGCGCCGAACACCGCTGCGACAAGGGCAGCGACGACCGTGATCGTGAGTGCCGTTCGATAGGTCTGCGGGTGCCGTCCGGCTTCCCGCGGCATGATCGAACTGACCACCGCGAAGGAGGCCACCGGTTCGTTGGGCGCGAGCGCATAGCCTCGCCTGGTTTTCGATTCGGTCGGGACCAGGTCATTGCCGCACCGGTGGCAGAAATGGGCCACCTCGGGAACGGCTGACTGGCAGCGGGGACAATCCATTGCTCGCCTCCTGCATCAGGTTGGCCGCAGCCTAGGGCAGAACGGCAGGCGCGTCAGCAGGCAATCAAAGGACTCTTATCCCTATTGACCGGCAAACCACCGCGCCCACAGGAGATTGACAGCATCAGCCAGCTCTGCGGGCGTCCCGCTGTTGTCGATCACGTCGGTCGCCGCAGCGAGCCGGGCCTCCCGGGACGCCTGGGCTGCGACCCTCGCCTCCGCCTCCCGGGGGCTGAAGCCGTCCCGCTGACGCAGGCGTGCGAGCTGGACGGCGGGGTCGACGTCGACGACGAGGACCCGGTCGAAGGTGCCCTCCTGACCGGTCTCGACCAGAAGCGGGATGACTTGGACCACGACCGAGTCCGGGGGGGCGGCCGCGGTCAGTTCCTCGGCCCGGGCGCGCACCGCCGGGTGGATGATCGCCTCCAGGTCGGCACGGGCGGACGGGTCGGCGAAGACGATGCGACCGAGCGCGGCCCGGTCGAGGGCGCCGTCCGCGGTGAGGACACCGGCCCCGAAGCGGGCGACCACCGCGGCCAGCCCGGACGTGCCGGGCTCAACGACCTCCCGCGCGAGGACGTCGGAGTCGATGATGACGGCACCGTGCCCGGCGAGCAGGTTGGCGACCGACGTCTTTCCGGACGCGATCCCGCCGGTCAGCCCGATGTGCATTCTCATCGCAGTCCCGACGTCAGGTTCCAGGCGATGTCGGTCGCCTGGCGGGCGGTCGCGGACCCCTCCTCGGCGGTGAGCACGGTGACGATGAGGAGGTAGGTGTTCGTGTCGTCCAGCCAGAGTTCGGCGAACTCCCGGGCGGGGGCGCCCTGAAACGTGCCCTTGCCGGTCAGGGTCGCCATGGCTCGGGTCCCCGTGGACTGGTTGACGGGCTTCTCCAGGGTTCCCTTGAAACCCGTTGCGGCCCTGGTCACCGCCTCGGTGATGTCGTCCGCCGGCCAGAGCCGGTCCGCTTCCGGGGCCCAGGTCTGCACGGTCACCTGATTGGCGCCGCTCCTCAGCACGGCGACACCACCGCCCTCCTCCCCCAGCTCCCAGCCGCGCGGGACGGGCCCGCCGTAGTCGCCCGCCGAGAACTCGCTCGGCTCGTCCAGCGGCTCGGCCGGCGGCGTGTCCGTGGTCGCCTCGGAGGTGTCGGAGCCGAAAGCCCTCCAGCCCACCTGGGCGACCACGGGCCCGCCCACGACCAGCGCGATCAGGCCGACCGCCACGCCCCTGCGCGAGTGCATCGGCTCGGCTCGCGGTGCCGGAGCGGCGACGTGCAGCTCCGGAGGTGTCCCCGACGGCGGTTCGGAGGGCGCGGACGGGCCGACGGACGCCGGGGGCGGGTAGTTCTCGAACCGGGTCGGACGCTGGTCGGTCACGGTCGGCCTCCGGACGCGAGCCCGCCGGTCGGCCGGATCCTCCACGGCGCAGCGTTCAGGGCGGTCATCACTAGCCCAATCCTGTGATGGCGAGGTCGTACGCGAACTGCTTCGACGTGTCGTCTGCCTGGTTCGCCTCATCAGAGCCGGACACCGCGGTCACGACCTTCACGATCAGCAGAGCTTCCGACTCACTCCAGCCGAAGAATCCGTCGATCCACAGCACCGCCGAGTACTTCGCGGTGGTCCGGCCGAGCTTGCCGCGGCCCGCGACCGACACGTATTCCCCGACGTCCATCGCATACGAGTCGGTGACGTGGAGTTTTCCGACCACCCCGAATCGCCTCTGGTCGGTCAGGGGCCCGACCAGCTTGCTGGCACGATCCCCCGCCTCGGCCGTGAAGGCGTAGGCGTTCACCCAGTTGGACCCTCGCCTGAGCACGACCTCGTTGGCGTCGTTGCGCTCGATCGTCCAGCCCGCGGGGACCACCGCACTGTGGCTACCGACCGTTACCCGCTGATCCGTCGCTGTCGGGGGCCCGACTGTGGGCCAAGGGGTGGGAACCGAAGCGGCCGACGAGGATGCGGGAGTGGGTGCGGCCGAAACCGGAACGTCTTCCGGGGCCGGTGCCCCGCGTCCGATCATGAGACTCCCGACCACGCCACCGCCCACGGCGAGGCCGAGGAGCATGCCCAGCAATCCGCGTCGGTCCTTCCGCGGAGGAATCGGGTCGTTCGGTCCCGGAGGCTCGGGGACGGAGGGCAGCCAGGCGTGCCGCGGCTCGGACGTCGGGTAGTTGTCGTAGCGAACCGGGGCCTGATCGCTCATCGGTGCGCTCCGCCCCGTCGTCGGCCGAACGGGACGGCGCGGCGCCGCCACCCACGATCGGCTGTCCCCGACACGGCTCACCCCTTGCGCTCGGCTACTCCAAGCATGCCAGTCCGGAACACGAGAAGGCCGCCCCGGCGAACCGGGACGGCCTTCGCGTTTCTGACGGGACTCAGCGACCGCCGGTCAGCTTCTCGCGCAGGGCCTGCAGCGCCTCGTCGGAGGCGAGCGAGCCCTCGGAGGTGTCGCTGACACCACCGGCGGAGTAGGTGGCGGTGTTGACCTCGGCGATGTTGGCCTGCACGTCGGCGGCCTCCGCCTCCTCGGCCTGCTTCTTGTGGGCGACCCACCGGGCCTGCGCCTCGGCGTACTGCTGCTCCCACGCCCGCTGCTGCTCCTCGTAGCCGGGCTTCCACTCCTGGGTCTCCGGATCGAAGCCCTCGGGGTAGATGTAGTTGCCCTGCTCGTCGTAGGACGCGGTCATGCCGTACAGCGACGGGTCGAAGTCCTCGGCCGCGACGTCGACACCCTCGTTCGCCTGCTTCAGCGAGAGGCTGATCCGGCGACGCTCGAGGTCGATGTCGATGATCTTGACCATGACATCGTCGTTGACGCTGACGACCTGCTCGGGGATCTCGACGTGACGCTCGGCGAGCTCGGACACGTGGACCAGGCCCTCGATGCCCTCCTCGACGCGGACGAACGCACCGAACGGCACCAGCTTGGTGACCTTGCCGGGGACGATCTGCCCGATCTGGTGGGTCCGTGCGAAGGTCTGCCAGGGATCCTCCTGCGTCGCCTTCAGCGAGAGCGAGACGCGCTCGCGGTCGAGATCGACGTCCAGCACCTCGACCGTGACCTCGTCGCCGACCTCGACGACCTCGGACGGGTGGTCGATGTGCTTCCAACTCAGCTCGGAGACGTGCACCAGGCCGTCCACGCCGCCCAGGTCGACGAACGCGCCGAAGTTGACGATCGAGGAGACCACACCCTTGCGGATCTGGCCCTTGGCGAGCTGGTTGAGGAAGGTGTGGCGAACCTCGGACTGGGTCTGCTCCAGCCACGCGCGGCGAGACAGCACCACGTTGTTGCGGTTCTTGTCGAGCTCGATGATCTTCGCCTCGAGCTCGGCGCCAACGTAGGGCTGCAGGTCGCGGACGCGGCGCATCTCCACCAGGGAGGCCGGCAGGAAGCCCCGCAGGCCGATGTCGATGATCAGGCCGCCCTTGACGACCTCGATGACGCGGCCGGTGACGACGCCGTCCTCTTCCTTGATCTTCTCGATCTGGCCCCAGGCGCGCTCGTACTGGGCGCGCTTCTTGGACAGGATCAGCCGTCCCTCCTTGTCCTCCTTCTGCTGGACGAGGGCCTCGATCTCATCGCCCACGGAGACCACGTCGAACGGGTCCACGTCGTGCTTGATGGAGAGTTCCTTGGAGGGGATGACACCTTCGGTCTTGTAACCGATGTCGAGCAGGACCTCGTCCCGGTCGACCTTCACGACGATGCCGGTGACGATGTCACCGTCGTTGAAGTACTTGATGGTCGCGTCGACCGCTGCCAGGAATGCTTCGGGCGATCCGAAGTCGTCGACTGCGACGGTTGCTGCCTCGGAAGTTGAGGTCATGTAGTAGGGCTCCGATTGGTTGGGTTCTGCCGTTCCGTTCGCCCTCGACCACTGCCCACGATTGGATTGGGCCAGGATGGGCCTGGAACCTCCGTACGAAAGCGCGCCTGACCTGCTCCGTCCGAGGTCCGGCCGGTCGAGTGCGACCGACAGCCTATCCGCGCGCCCGCGGGAGGGTCAATCCGGCCCCCGCCGCAGGCGGTAGGGTGTTGCCGACAAGGAGGAATCTGAGCAATGAGCGGCACCGCTGAGATCATGGACGCGACCCTGACCCCCGGCAAGATCGACCTGCTGGCCGGCTGGCTCCCCCGCCAGTCCTGGTTCGCCGGCGACGCGGGCGACCTGGAGAAGGTGGCGAGCTACCGGTTCGTCGACCCCGACGGCGAAGTGGGCATCGAGACCCTCCTCGTGCGCTCCGGCGGCGTCGTCTACCAGGTTCCGCTCACCTACCGCTCCGAGCCGCTGGACGAGGCGAGCGACTCCCTGATCGGGACCATGGAGCACTCCGCGCTCGGCACCCGCTACACCTACGACGCCGTGGCCGACCCGGTCTACCTCGTCGAACTGCTGCGCGTGATCCACGAGGGCGACACCGAGGCCGACCTCTCCCGCGGCGAGAAGACCATGACCGTCCAGGGCTCCGGGATCGTGCCGGTCTCCAACGCGGCCAGCGAGTCGATGCGCGTGGTGCGCGTCCTCGACGGCAGCCACGTCCCCGGCACGCGGGTCCCGCTGGGCACCCTCACCGGCACCTGGACCGACGCCGACGGCGAGCACGAGCAGACGCTGGCAGTCCTGCGCTGAGCGCAGCCGTTCACCGCTCCCCGGCCCGGGCGAGCAGCCTCGCTTCGGCGTCCGGCCCGAACCCGGTGTCGGGACGCACGTCGGTCGGATAGCGCTCACGCTGGAGCCACGCCCAGGTGTCCGCGACCGTCTCGGGCATGGGACGGCAGCGCAGGCCCGCCTCGTGCGCCGCTGAGGTGTTGCCGTCGTGGAGCGCGGCCAGGTCACCGGTCGGCGGCACCCAGATCGGCAGCTCCGTCCACCCCGACACCCCGGCGGCCTCAACCTGTTCCGGTGTGAGCCAGACGAGCTCGGCGCGGCCGCCCGTCACCGCGACGGCCTCCTCGAGGAGGGACCCGATCGTCGTGTGCCCCGGCCGGGAGACGGCGTTGAAGATTCCGCCGAGCCCGCGGGCACCGGCATCCAGCATCCACGAGGCCAGATCGCGCGCGTCGATGTACTGCAGCGGACGGTCCCGCGGCCCGGGGGCGGGCACCGGACCTCCGTCCGCCAGGCGGCGCAGCCAGAACGGCAGCCGACCGACCCTCTCGTACGGCCCGAGGATCAGTCCGGGGCGGGCGAGCAGGGCCGGGTCGCCGAAGGTTTCGAGGACGGCCAGCTCGCAGCCGCGCTTCACCGTGGCGTAGTCCTGCTCGTCGTCGCTGCCGGGATCGCCGTCGACCACCGGAGCGGACTCGTCGGCTCCGGCAGGGATCGGCCAGGCGTACACCGACCGGGTCGACACGTAGCCGAAGTGCCGGGTGCGGCCGGCCAGCAGTCGCGCCGCCGTGCGCAGCACGCCCGGTGCACCGGACCAGGTGTCGACCACCAGGTCCCACTCGTCGCCGCCGAGCGCACCCGCCAGCGCCGCCGGGTCACGCCGGTCGGCGGTCCGGGCATCGACGCCCGGGGAGTCCGGCCCGGTCAGGCCGCGGTTGAGGGTGGTGACGTCCCAGCCACGGGCCAGGGCGTCCTCGACGACGCAGCGTCCGACGTGGTGGGTTCCTCCGAGCACGAGAAGTCGCATCCGGCGATCCTGCCCCGCCGATCCGCCGACGCCAAGGCGGATTCTCGCAGAGCCGAAAGTTCACACCTCGATGAAGCGGTAGCCGGCAACGGGCTCCGCCTCCCACTCGTCGAAGGGGTCGTCGGCGACCGCCTCGCGCGCGCGGCGGACGGAGGCGGTGAAGGCCTCCTCGGACTCCCAGATCGCCAGACCCATCAACACATCGTCGTCGGCGTCGTAGAGGGTCTTCACCGACACCAGGCCGGGCGCTCCGGTGATCGCCGCACCGTAGCGATGCATGGACGCGACCAGGTCGTCGCGCTTCCCGGGGAGCGGGTGATGGATCGAGACCTGGTAGTACATGGGTTCCTCCGCCCGGTGTGCAGCTTCGTGCCATCATCACCCGGCTCCGCCCGGTCATCAAGGTCCGATGCCCGGGCCGGGCCGAGCCGGACGCGCTGCAATGCTCAGTCGCGTCGGGCGCTCACGGCCTCCAGGAGCCGGCCGCGGCTGGCCTGCGTCCACTCCACGGTGAAGCCCGCCGCCGCCAGACGATCCGACGGACGCCGGCGCCAGTACTCCCCCGTCGCGGCTGTCGCACGGTCGGCCAGCGACTGGACCCACCGGACGGGCGCGACGGAGGACGCCACGTGGTCGAGCAGCAGCAATCGCCCGCCCGGCCGCAGGACGCGGGCGAATTCCGTCAGGCTCGTCGCCACGTCCGGGACCGAGCACAGCAGCAGGGTGGCCACGACCGTGTCCGCACTGGCGTCGGGCAGTTCGAGGTGGTCGGCGTCCCCGACGACAGCGGTCAGTTCGCGGCCCAGCCTCGAGGCGCGTTCCCGTGCCCGCGCCAGCATCGCGGGGCTCGCGTCCACTCCCGTCACCGCGATCCCGTCAGGGTAGTGGTCGAGGTTCGCGCCCGTGCCGATGCCCACTTCGACGACCGTGCCCTCGGCACGGACGAGGAGGCGGTGCCGGTAGCCGCCGATCCAGCGACGCTCCCACATCGCCATCGTGCGGTCGTACGTGGGCGCAGCGAGGTCCCACATCCGGCGCTGCGTGTCCTGGGAACCCATCCGACGCCCCGTGTCAGTGCGCGGCGTCGTGCCACGAGCGACCGACGCCGACCGAGACCTCGAGGGGGACGGTGAGATCGACGGCCTGGGCCATCTTGTCCCGCACAAGGGCCTCCAGCGGCTCCCGCTCTCCCGGAGCGACCTCGAAGATCAGCTCGTCGTGCACCTGCAGCAGCATCCGGCTGCGGAGCCCCTTCGCGGCGATGGCGGCCTCGACGTCCAGCATGGCGACCTTGATCACGTCCGCAGCCGACCCCTGGATCGGCGCGTTCAGCGCGGCCCGCTCGGCCATCTCGCGCCGCTGCCGGTTGGACGAGGTGAGGTCGGGCAGGTAGCGCCGGCGGCCCAGGACGGTCTCGGTGTAGCCCGTCCGCCGGGCGTCTGCGACGACCTGCTGCAGGTAGTCGCGGACGTGGCCGAACCGCTCGAAGTACTCCTCCATCAGGCCGCGGGCCTCGGATACCTCGATCTTGAGCTGCTGGCTCAGCCCGAACGCGGAAAGGCCGTACGCCAGGCCGTAGTTCATGGCCTTGATCTTCGCCCGCATGGCCGGCGTGACCTGCTCGGCTGGGACGGCGAACACGCGCGACGCCGTGATCGTGTGGAAGTCCAGCCCGGACGCGAACGCCTCCAGCAGCCCCGCGTCCTCCGACTGGTCGGCCATGATCCGCATCTCGATCTGGCTGTAGTCGGCCGTCAGCAGAGACTCGAAGCCCGGTCCGACGACGAAAGCCTCCCGGATCCGGCGCCCGTCCTCGGTGCGGATCGGGATGTTCTGCAGGTTGGGGTCGGTGGAGCTCAGCCGTCCGGTGGAGGCGATCGTCTGCAGGTAGGTCGTGTGCACCCGGCCATCGGCGGCGATGGACTTCTGGAGCCCCTCGACGGTCTGCCGCAGCCGGATCTGGTCGCGGTGTCGCAGCAGGTGCGCGAGGAACGGGTGCTCCGTCTTCGCGTACAGGCCCTCGAGCGACTCCGCGTCGGTGGTCCAGCCGGTCTGCGTCCGACGGGTCTTCGGCATCGCGAGCTCGTCGAACAGCACAGCCTGGAGCTGTTTGGGCGAGCCCAGGTTGACCGGGCGACCGAGGACGGCGAAGGCGTCCGACTCCGCCGCAGCGACGGAGGAGTCGAAGTCCGCGTGGAGCCGGTCGAGGTAGACCGCGTCGACCGCGACCCCGACGCGCTCCATCGTCGCGAGGGTTCGGGTCAGGGGCAGCTCCACCTCGCGCAGCAGCCGGGTGCCGCCCTGCCTGTCGAGCTCGGTCTCCAGTGCCGCGGCCAGCTCGACAACGGCTCGGGCGCGGATCATCGAATCCGTTGCGGCTGCGTCGTCCTCGAAGCTGAAGGCCGCCTGGTCGCCCGTTTCAGCGCCGGTGCCGGCGACAGCGAGCTCCCTGCGCAGGTGCCGGGCGACCAGGTCGGCCAGGTCGTAGACCCGTTGGTCGGGCCTCAGCAGGTACGCCGCGAGCTGGGTGTCGCTGGCCAGCCCGCGCAGGTCCCAGCCGCGCGACCAGGTGGCCAGCATCGGCCCCTTCGCGTCGTGGACGGCCTTGCCGACCGCCTCGTCCGCCAACCAGGCAGCCAGTGCCCGGTCGTCGTCCGGGGTCAGGTCTGCCGTGTCGAGCCAGGCTGCGGCGCCGTCCGGGGCCGCCAGCGCGATGCCCGTCACGTCGCCCGCCCCGGAACGCCAGTGTCCGGTGTAGTCGAGCCCGATGACCCCGGAGCCCGCGTGCGCCTCCAGCCAGGCCGCGACCGTCCCCGGCGCGAGCGTCTCGCCCGCCACGTCGAAGCCGCCCTCGCTGGTCAGGTCCTCGGCGGGCAGGGTCTCCATCAGTCGGTCGCGCAGGACGCGGAACTCCAGCCCGTCGAAGAGTTCGTGGACGGACTCGCGGTTCCAGTCGCGCCGGACGAGGTCGGCAGGCCCGACAGGGAGCTCGAGATCGCCGACGAGAGCATTCAGCTCCCGGTTGCGGATCACGTCCGCGAGGTGCTCGCGCAGGGACGCCCCCGCCTTGCCGGGCAGCTCGTCCGCGTGCCGCACGAGGTTCTCCAGCCCGTCGTAGGCCTCCAGCCACTTGGCTGCCGTCTTCGGCCCGACACCGGGGACGCCGGGGAGGTTGTCGCTGCTCTCGCCCACCAGCGCGGCGAGCTCGGGGTAGCGGGACGGTGCGACCAGGTAGCGCTCCATGACCGTCGGTGGGTCGAGCCGCGCGAGATCGGAGACGCCCTTGCGCGGATACAGCACGGTGACCTTCTCTGTGACGAGCTGGAGGGTGTCCCGGTCGCCGGTGCAGATCAGGACGTCGAGCCCCGACCCGGAGGCCTGCCGGGCGAGGGTGGCGATGATGTCGTCCGCCTCGAAGTCGTCGAGCTCGACGTGGACGATGTTCAGGGCGTCCAGCACTTCCTTGATGAGGGCGACCTGGCCCTGGAACTCCGCAGGGGACGCCGAGCGGTTCGCCTTGTAGTCGGCGTACTGCCGGCTGCGGAAGGTCTGCCGGGACACGTCGAACGCCACGGCCACGTGGGTCGGCTGCTCGTCGCGCAGCACATTGATCAGCATCGCCGTGAAGCCGTAGACGGCGTTGGTGTGCTGCCCGGTCGTGGTGGAGAAGTTCTCGACGGGGAGCGCGAAGAACGCCCGGTACGCGACCGAGTGCCCGTCGATCAGCAGGAGCTTCCCGGCCGGCTCCGGCACTTCAGCGGTTGGCGTGGTCACGCTTCCGCACTCTACCGGGGCCCACTGACCATCCGTCCGTCGGCCGACGCCGGATGTGCGAACCTTGACCGGTGACGCTACCCGACTGGATGGACGGCCTGAGGTCTCCCCTCGACGACAAGATGGGCACCGAGTGGATCGAGGTGACGCCGACCCGGGCCGAGGCGCGATGCCCGGTGGAGGGCAACACCCAGCCGTTCGGGCTGTGGCACGGCGGGGGGTCCTGCGTGATGGCCGAGGCGCTCGCCTCGCTCGCCGCGACGGCCGAGGTGGGTCCGAACGGCGCCGTCACCGGTGTGGACATCAACGCCACTCACCTGCGCGGGGCGCGGGACGGGTGGATCCGCGGGGTCGCGACGGCGATCCGGATCGGCGGGACGCTCGCGACGTACGACGTCGCGCTGTCCCAGGAGGGCGGCGAGCAGATCTGCGCCGCCCGGATCACGGTGTTCCTGCGGCGGTCCTCCCGCGGCTGAGCCCGGTGGGGACTAGCGGCGCGGCGGCTTCCCCGACTTGGAGTGCTCGATGACGCCTTCGGCGACCTCACGCATCGACTTGCGCAGGTCCATGGCCGTCTTCTGGATCCACCGGAACGCCTCCGGCTCACTGAGCCCGAGCCCTTCCTGCAGCAGGCCCTTCGCCTGGTCGACGGCCTTACGGGAGGCGAACCGCTCCTCCAGGTCGGCCACCTCGGCCTCGACGGCGCGGATCTCGGCGAACCGGCCGATCGCGATCTCGATGGCGGGCACGACGTCGGAGCTGTCGAACGGCTTCACCACATAGGCCATGGCGCCGGCGTCCCTGGCACGCTCGACGAGCTCGCGCTGGCTGAACGCTGTCAGCATCACGACGGGTGCGATGCGCTCCTCGGCGATCTGCGCGGCGGCCGTGATGCCGTCCATCTTGGGCATCTTGACGTCCATCACGACGAGGTCGGGGACCAGCTCGCGGGCCAACCGCAGCGCCTCCGCGCCGTCGCCGGCCTCGGCGATGACGTCGTAACCCTCCTCGGTGAGGAGCTCGACGAGGTCGAGCCGGATGACCGCCTCGTCCTCGGCAACCAGAACCTTCAGCTTCGGTCGCTGCTGCGCGGGCGATGTATCGGCCATGACCACTTCCTGACGTCTGTCGTTCGCCCTTGACCCTACCTTGGCCGAAGAGCGGTGCCCAAGTTGTGGCAGAATTCGCTGGACACCCGCCGGGGTGGCGGAATGGTATACGCGGACGGCTCAAACCCGTCTGCCCGAAAGGGCGTAGGGGTTCGAATCCCCTTCCCGGTACTCGTCGGAGCACGCATCGAGCCGGCCGCCACCGGTCGGCTCCGCTCGGCCCGTTCCGAACCGGGCGGTGCGCACGATCCGGAGCGACCGAGCGTTCGCCGCCCTCGTGGGTAGTCTTCGTCCAAGCGTTCTGCGCCGACCCGGGCGCGCGGCCCGCCAGGTGTGCCGGTTGAGATGACAGCCGGCACACCGTTCACGTTCACGGCGCCACTGGCTCCGCGGGCTCCCGCCGGGTACGCGTGGAGGCAAAATGGACGATGTGCGGGCCCGTCACACGGTGGGCCGCCGAATCGCACCTACAGCGATCTGGAGGTGATCATGGCTCGTCGGGAGGCAACCCGCGACTGGGAGGGCGACAAGCGGGACGCGGTCGCCGACCAGCGCGACGCGGCCGCGGACGTTCGGGACGCCGCTGCCGCACGGCGGGACGCGGTCGCCGACGTCCGTGAGGACCAGTTGCGGCTGTGGGAGCAGCAGCTCGAGACCCGGGCCCGCCATCTGGGGCTGGTGAGCGGCGATCCATGGTCGCCCGTCGCACTCAGCGAGGCCGCGACGGCTCGGGACGCCGCAGCGAACGAGCGCGCGACGCGTGCGGCTGAGCGGGAGGAGGCCGCGGTCGCCCGTGAAGCCTCCGCCGCACGGCGGACGGCGACGCGGCGTGACACGCTGCTCGCCGCCGCGTTCGCGGGCATCGCCGAGTACCTCCACGAGTCCGAGACCCCAGAACAGCTCCTCACGAGGGTTTCCGAGGTTGCGGTGACCATGATCGCCGGATCGACGCGAGCGCCCGTCACCCCGGACGCGCGGGATGAGTGCGCGGGGGTCGGCCCGGACCCGGAACCGGGCAGCTCGAACCAGTCGACGTGGTCGATGTCGTTCAGTCTGGACGCCCCCACCGATGCGGGAGCCGAACCGCGCGCCCTCGCCCTGAACGTCTTCTCCGACGACCCCGCGGCCGTGGACCGGGCGGCCGAGGACCTGGGCGTGATCCTGGCCGCCCACGCGTCGCTCGCTGCCCGCTCGCTCAGCGAGCGGGTCCGACTGGAACGTCTGGAGGAGGCGTTGTCGTCCCGAGACGTGATCGGCCGCGCCAAGGGCATCCTGGAGGAGAGGCTGAAGATCAGCTCCGAGGAGGCCTTCGAGTTGCTGAAGCGGTCGTCGCAGCTGCTCAACGTGAAGCTGCGCGAGGTGGCCCACACCCTCGCCGAGACCGGCGAGATTCCGGCGAGCCGGCCGCCGAAGCGCTGAGGGGCCGCGCCACGCCGCGGGCCGTACGGGCCCGCGCCTTCGAGCCTCGCGGACTCCTAGCCGCCGCACAGTCCCGTCGGGGTCCTGCCCGCGAACCGGTCGCCGATCCAGGCGAGCGTGCCGGCAACAGCTGCCGAGCCGGCGCGGATCACGCCGGCGTGGTCGACACCGGCCAGCTTGCGGTACTCCACCCCGATCCCGGCCGAACACTGTCCCTGCACCCAGTCGTCCTGCACTGACGCCGGAACCACGGTGTCAGCCGCTCCTTGGACGACGAGGACGTCGGCAGCGAACGGCTCGGACGGGGTGTTCTGGGCCAGTCGCTCCGCGAGCGCCGAACCGGCCGGCATCGTCCAGGCCTGGTCGAAGCCGCTCGCCTGTGCCCAGGCCTCCCCCACCGGGCCGCGGGCGCCGTCGCAGTGCGCGCCGATCTCGTCGACCAGCGCACGGCTCGCGCCGGTGTACTCGGCGAGCCGGATGTCGGAGTACCGGGCCGGGTAGGTGAGCAACAAGTCCGCGCCCAGCGTCCCGGCCGTCCGGGAGGAGATCGCAGCCGCGAACAGGGCGGGCAGGTCGGTCGCGGGCGCAACGGCCACCACCCCGGCGAGCCGGACGTCGGGCGCGTAGCGCGCGGCGATCTGGTCGGCCCACAGGACGGCGTGACCGCCCTGGTCGTAGCCCCACAGCACCGTCCTCCCCACACGGACGCCCGGCACCTGGGAGACGGCCCGAACCGCGTCCAGCACCGCCCTGCCCTCGTCGGTCCCGAGCAGGTAGCTGGACGGCCCGGACGTCCCCAGCCCCGGCAGGTCGACGGCCAGCACCGCGTACCCGGCCGCCAGCAGTCCGGACTCGGCCACCGGGCTGCCGATGCCCCCGCCGAGGAGCGACGGCGCACAGCTTCGAGCAACGCCGACGCTGCCGTGCACCCAGACGACCACCGGCAGTTCCGTGCCACCCGTCGCAGCCGGCACGGACAGGACGGCTGTCGCCGGACGGACGGCGTCGTCACCGCCGCCGGTGGTGGCGTACAGCAGCCGGAAGGTCACCGCCGCATCCACGCTCGGGACCTCGGCTGCGCGCAGCAGGGTCCCTGCGTGCGTGCCGTCAGTGGGGACCCCGTCGTAGAAGTCCGGGATGGTGCCGCGCTGGTCCGCGGCCACGGCCGCGACGGTCAGGACGACAGCTGCCGTGAGCGCACCGACGCGGGCGAAGACCCGACGGGCGCCGACGCCCACGCCGAGCAGGCCCGCGGGGTACCACAGGTCGACGAGCAGGCCCGAGCCGACGAGCACCAACCGCCAGCCGATGGCGACGACGATCGGCATCAGCACCGGGTCGGACCACAGGGTGGCGACCGCTCCCGTGACGAGGGTGAAGGCGCCGCTGCCGAGCGCCACCCATGATCCGCCGGATGCCAGTCCGGTCCAGAACTCGACGCCGCCTCCGGCGACCAGGACAACCCCCGCGACTGCGGCAGCCACCGGCAGCGGGATACCCGGCCACAGCGCGATCACCGATGCAGCGGCGACATGGATGAGCGCGAGGACCCTTCGGGACAGCACCGTCCCCGCACCGAACAGTTGGGCGAGCGCCGCGAGGAGGAGTCCGAGCGCGATCCCGACCGCTGCGACGCCGGCCGAGGCGAAGGGCACGACGGAGCAGAACACACCGAACAGAACGCAGACGAGTCCGGTGACCGCACGCGTGCCCGTGCGGTTCCCCCTCCGCGCCATGGCGCAAATCTAGCCCGCGCCCCCCGGCACCGGGCGCGGACCGGGAAATCGGCCGCTCAGGCCATCTCGTAGATGCGCAGCGAGTTCGTCTGGTAGATGGTCCGGCCGGGATTGCCGGCGACGATCACGACCCGGTCACCTCGCTGGAGGAAGCCCGACCCGGTGAGCAGCTCCTGTACCGAGGCGACCATCGAGTCGGTGTCGGTGTACTCCGGCGTGACGAACGACTGCACGCCCCAGCAGAGCGTGAGTTCCTGCGCCGTCTTGGGCAGCGGCGTGAACGCCACGATCGGCACCTCGGAGCGCAGCCGGGCGAGCCGGTGCGGCGTGTCGCCCGAGATGGTGAAGGCGGCCAGATACTTGGCGTTCACGCGCTCGGCGACCTCGACGGCGGCCTTGGAGATCACTCCGGAGACCGTGTGGGGGTTCCAGTCCAGGCGACGGACCTTGTCCAGGCCGCCCTCCTCGGTGCGGTTGATGATCCGCGACATCACATCCACCGCGTGGATCGAGTGTTCCCCGACCGCGGTCTCGCCGGACAGCATCAGCGCGTCAGCGCCGTCGAGGATCGCGTTGGCGACGTCGGACGCCTCGGCGCGGGTCGGGCGGGCGGCGGTGATCATCGACTCCAGCATCTGCGTGGCCACGATCACGGGCTTCGCCCAGATCCTGGCCGCGTCGATGATCTTCTTCTGGGCGGCCGGGACGTCCTCCAGCGGCAGTTCGACGCCGAGGTCGCCGCGGGCGACCATGAAGGCGTCGAAGGTGTCGATGATGGCGTCCAGGTTCTCCAGCGCCTGCGGCTTCTCAAGCTTCGCGATCACCGGGACGTGCCGGTCCTCCGAGTCCATCACCTTGTGGACGGGCTCGATGTCGGCCGCACTCCGTACGAACGAGAGGGCCACCAGGTCGACGCCGTGGCGGAGCGCCCAGCGCAGGTCCCGCTCGTCCTTCTCGCTGAGGGCCGGCACGCTGACCGGCACGCCGGGAAGGTTGATGCCCTTGTGGTCGGAGACCTCTCCACCCACGACGACCTCTGTGACGACGTCGGTTTCGGTCACGTCGACCGCCACCAACTCGATCGCGCCGTCGTTGATCAGGATCTGTGCTCCGGGGGTGACGTCCTGGGTGAGGGTCTTCAGGGTCGTGGAGGCGCGCTCGACCGTCCCCGGCACGTCGTCGGTCGTGATCACGAACCGGTCGCCGGCGGTGAGCGTCACCGGGCCGTCCTCGAAGGTGCCGAGTCGGATCTTCGGGCCCTGCAGGTCGGCGAGGATCCCGACGGGGCGTCCGGCGATCCTGGCCGCGTCGCGGATCCACTCCACCCGCTTCGCGTGCAGGACGTGGTCGCCGTGGCTCATGTTCAGGCGGGCGATGTTCATGCCCGCATTGACGAGGTTGACCAGTTGCTCGGCGGAGTCGGTCGCCGGGCCGATGGTGCAGATGATCTTCGCTCTACGCACGTCGTCAGGCTAGCTGACTTGTGTTACGAGCTCACACGTCCTTTTCGACGATGGCCAGGGCTGCCTGGAGGTCGTCGGGATAGGGCGAGGTGAACAGCATCTGCTCCCCGCTGCGCGGGTGCACGAAACCGAGCTGCACGGCGTGCAGCCACTGCCGCTCCAGGCCGAGCCGTGCGGCGAGGACCGGGTCGGCGCCGTACGTGGGGTCGCCGACGCACGGGTGCCGGATGGCCTGCATGTGGACGCGGATCTGGTGCGTCCTGCCGGTCTCCAGGTGCACCTCGAGCAGGCTGGTGGAGCGGAACGCCTCGATCATCGCGTAGTGGGTCACGCTGGCCCGTCCGGCCGCGACGACGGCCATCTTGTAGTCGGCCCCCGGGTGCCGGCCGATCGGGGCCTCGATGGTGCCCTCCAGCGGGTCCGGAAGCCCCTGGACGAGCGTGTGGTAAACCTTGTGGACCTCACGGGTCCGGAAGGCCTGCTTCAGCGCAGAGTAGGCCGGTTCACTCTTCGCGACCACCATCAGCCCGGACGTTCCCACGTCCAGCCGCTGGACGATGCCCTGCCGCTCCGCCGCGCCCGACGTCGAGATGCGGAACCCGGCCGCCGCCAGGTGCTCGACGACCGACGGCCCGTCCCAGCCCAGGCTCGGGTGCGCGGCCACTCCGGCGGGCTTGTCCACCACGACGATGTCGGCGTCGTCGTGGACGATCCGGATGCCGGCCACCACCTTCGGCACGACCTGCACGGTCGCCGGCTCGGACACCTCCACTTCGAGCATGTCGCCGGCGTGGACGCGGTGGGACTTGGCGACCGGGACGGAGTTGACCATGACCTGCCCCGCAGCCACGAGTTCCTCGACCCGGCTGCGCGAGATCCCCGTCATCCGGGCCGCGGCGGCGTCGACGCGGTCACCGTCGAGCCCGTCCGGCACGAGCCAGACGCTAGCCATTCGCCGCCCCGGCGTGGTCGACGGAACGCGAGCCGTCCAGGTTGACCTTGGCGATCATGGTCAGCCACACGACCAGAACGGCGGCTGCGGTGATGAAGATGTCCGCCACGTTGAAGATCGCGAAGTAGGGAACCTGGATGAAGTCGATGACGTGGCCCTGGAACGGCGCAGGCTCGCGGAACAGACGGTCGGTGAGGTTGCCGGCGATGCCCGCCAGGAGCAGGCCGGCGGTGACCGCCCAGCCGAGATGGCGCAGCCGTGGGAGCAGCCACACCAGGACGCCGGCCAGGGCGATGATCGCGAGGACGGTGAACACCGGGGTCAAGCCCTCGCCCATGCTGAAGGCTGCACCGGAGTTGCGGATGAGCTGGAGCGTGACGAGCCCACCCAGCAGCGGGATCGGGTCGGCAGGGTCGAGCGTGGCGATGACCACGGCCTTGACGACCTGGTCGAGCGCCAGCCCGAGCACCCCGACGACCAGGGCGATCAGCCAGTAGCGCCTGGCGGGCAGCGGTTCCGAGCTGGTTATCGCCGCTCCTCCCGCTGCTTGCACGTCACGCACAGCGTCGCGCGGGGGAACACCTGGAGCCGACCCTTGCCGATCGGCTGGCCGCAGATCTCGCAGCTGCCGTACTCCCCGGACTCGAACCGGCGGTAGGCCTGCTCGGCCTGTTCCAGCATCTCCCGGGCGTTCTGCGCCAGGGACATCTCCTGGTCCCGCTCGAAGTTCGAGGACCCCACGTCGGCCGGGTCGCGTCCGGCACCGTCGGCGCCCTCGTCGAAGAGGTCGGCCAGGCCGGCGGTCGCGACCTCGATCGCACGCTCCATGCGCGCGATGTCGGCGAGCAACTCCTCGCGAACCTCGGCTACTTCCTCCTCGGTCCAGGGCTCTTCGCCTTCGGCCACGGGAAACGCCGCGGCGGACGCCTTGGGGGTGGTCCCACGACTGCTCGTCGATGGCATTCAGATCCTCCTGGTGTGATCACTGAGGAGGGAGAGTACCACCAGCAAAACGCGCCCCGATCCATTGGATCGGGGCGCGTCGCTGCTGAGCGTGACCGGACGGGCCGGTCGGTGGCCGTCAGCCCTGGCTGTCGCCGAGCAGGGCGTCCAGCCGCGGGGTCGCGGATGCCGCCGCCGGCTCCTTCATCAGGTCGGGCACGTCGCCGGGCTCCAGCTGTGCGTCGCTGATCGCCTTCAGCTGGTTCTGCAGGTGGCCGGTGAGCTGGGTGCGGTAGTTCGACTCGAACGCGCGGAGGTGGTCGACCTTGGCGCGCAGGGTGTCCCGGTCAGCCTCGAGCTGGGTGAACAACTCGGCCCGCTTGTTCTCCACGTCGGTGTTGATCTGGTCGGCTCGCTGCTGCGCCTCCGCGGTGAGCTTCTCGGCGTTGACGCGGGCCTCCGACTCGACCCGGTCAGCCCGGGTGCGTGCGTCGGTGAGCGTTTCGTGGGCCTTGCGGTTGGCGTTGTCGATCAGGGTTTCGGCCTCGCCGCGGGCTGCGGTGAGGATGCGCTGCGACTCGGCCTGCGACTCGCCGACGAGCCGTTCGGCCTGCTCGGTCGCCATCTGCAGCAGCCGGGTGACCGCGGGGGACGCCTCGGCCGAGCTCGTGACGACGATGTTCTCCACGGTCCCGAACGCGACCGCCTCCGGCTGTGCCGCCGGGGCTGCGACCTGCTGTGCCGGCCGGTTGCGGAGCTCGTTCACCTGGCCGCGAAGGCCCTCGGACTCCCCACGCAGCCCGTTGGCCTCGTTGCGGGCCGCCTCCGCCTCGTTGCGGGCGGCCTCGGCCTCGGCGCGGGCGGCTTCGGCATCGTGCTGGGCCTGGGCGAGGGCCTCCTGCGCCGCGGCCAGCTCGTTGCGGACGTTGCCGAGCTCTTCGCTGGTGCGGGTGGCCTCCTCGGTCTTGGTCGCCAGTTCGCCCCGGACGCCCTCGAGCTCGGCCTCGCGGCGCTGCAGGTCGGCGCGGATCCGGTCGCTCTCGCCGTTGTCGGCGGGGACGAAGATGCTGGAGGGCTGGCTCGTGCCGACCGCCTCCAGCTGCTTCTTCAGCGACGAGTTCTCCTCGGTGAGTTGGGACAGCGTCGCCTCGACCTTGTCGACGAAGTTGTCGACGTCGACCGGTTCGTAGCCGTTCCGCCGCGCCAAGTGAAAGCGGGTCTGGCGGACCTGCTCCAGGGTCAGGGTCATTGCTCACCTCACGTGCTCGGGTTTCGAACCGCGGCGGACCACGGCCCGAAAGGTCGTCCACAGGCTAGTGCAGCCTGATTGGTCTATCCAGCAACCCACTGTATTGCGCGCGCTGGGGGTAAACCGCAGGTACAGAGAATTCCGCCGGTCGGGTGTGCCGCCGTCCGACCGGCTCCGACGTGCTGCCGGGCACCACGTTGAGGGCTCAGGACTGGTTGAAGAAGCCGCCGGCCAGGCGTTCCTTGTCCTCGGCCGCAACGGTCACGTTGTGGGGCGAGAGGAGGAACACCTTGCTCGTGATCCGCTCGATGCTGCCGCGCAGGCCGAAGATCAGTCCTGCGGAGAAGTCGACCAGGCGCTTCGCGTCGGTGTCCTCCATGTCGGACAGGTTCATGATGACGGGCACGCCGTCACGGAAGTTCTCTCCGATGGTGCGGGCCTCGTTGTAGGTGCGCGGGTGCACCGTGATGATGCGGCTCACATCGGCGACCCGGTGCTGCTCACGGGCCGGGCGCCGCGACTCAAGTTCCGTCACGGTCGCGGACGCGGGCGCGCCGGCAGGACGTGCCTTCTCCACCTCACGCGCGGACGGCACCGCCTCGGTGACCTCGTCGTTCGCCGGCTCGGTCTCGGCGTAGTCGTCGTCGGAGACGAGGCCGAGCCACACCGCCGCCTTCTTCAAGCTCCCAGCCATGTCAAGCCCCTTTGGTCGTTCGACACCGAGCCTAACCCGCCCGCCGGTCCGTCCCGGGGAACCCCGCGTCCGACACGCCTCAGGGCAGCCAGACCAGGCCGGCCTGTCGTCCGGCCGCCGCCGCGTCGCGACGGTAGGAGTGCAGGGACGGCGTCGTGAAGGTGCAGGGGTCGAGCCTGCGGACGGTGCACCCGAGGCCGACCAGTTGCGCCTCGGCCGCCGCCCCCAGGTCGAGGCTCGGGGTGCCCCACGTCGTCCGGGCAGCCGCGACGGGGAACGCCTGCGAGAAGTCGTCGCGCATCTGCTCGGGGACCTCGTAGCACTCACCGCAGATGTGCGGCCCCACCCATGCCGTCAGCCTCGCCGCACCCAGTGCGCGCAGCGTTCCGACCACCGCGGGCAGCACGCCTGCTGCCAGCCCGACCCGACCGGCGTGGGCCGCTCCGACCACACCGGCGTCGGGGTCGGCGAGGAGGACGGGCAGGCAGTCCGCCACCCGCACGGCGAGCGCCACGCCCCGCGAGGAGGTCGCCAGGGCGTCGGCCTCGGTCTGGGCGAGGGCCAGGGCGTCCGTCCCTTCGTCCACGATGAGCGCGCGGGGGCTGTGGACCTGCCGGACGGTGAGAACCCGAGCACCGAGGTCGCGCTCGATCAGGTCCCACGCCGGAGCGCGCACGTCATCCTGGGAGGTCCCGACATCGAGGCGACCCCCGTCCGGACCGACCGCGTCAACGAAAGCGATCCCGACGCCGTCGACGTCGGGATCGTTCCGATAGCTGTACAACGCGCCGGGCTCGCCGCTACTTCAGGAAGTCGGGGACGTCGAGGTCGTCGTCGGCGAAGGGCTCGGCCGGGCGCTGGTGTCCTGCGGGCGCCACCTCGGCCGTCTCGTCCTCAGCGACCGTGCCCGGAACCACGACGGGCTGGGGTGCCGGCGCCGGGGCACGCACGGGCTCGGGACGCGGGTTGCGCTTGGGCGGTGAGCCGCCGTCGAAGCCTGCGGCGATGACCGTCACCCGCACCTCGTCGCCGAGGGCGTCGTCGATGACCGTGCCGAAGATGATGTTGGCGTCCTCGTGAGCGGCAGCCTCGATCAGGTTGGCCGCGGCCGAGACCTCGAACAGCCCGAGGTCGGAACCGCCCGCGATCGACAGCAGGACGCCGTGGGCGCCCTCGATGCTCGCCTCGAGCAGCGGGGAGCTGACGGCCATCTCGGCCGCAGCCCGGGCCCTGTCCTCGCCACGGGCCGAGCCGATGCCCATCAGGGCGGAGCCTGCGTTGGACATGACCGCCTTGACGTCGGCGAAGTCGAGGTTGATCAGGCCGGGCGTTGTGATCAGGTCGGTGATGCCGGACACGCCCTGCATCAGCACCTGGTCGGCCTGGCGGAAGGCGTCGAGGATCGCGACGTGGTGGTCGGTCATCTCCAGCAGCTTGTCGTTGGGGATGACGATCAGCGTGTCGACCTCTTCGCGCAGGACGTCGATGCCGTCCTCCGCCTGGGTGGAGCGCCTGCGTCCCTCGAAGCTGAACGGACGGGTGACGACGCCGATCGTCAGCGCGCCGAGGGACCGGGCGATCCGGGCGACGACCGGGGCACCACCGGTGCCGGTCCCGCCGCCCTCACCCGCGGTCACGAAGACCATGTCGGCGCCCTTGAGCACTTCCTCGATCTCGTCCGAATGGTCCTCTGCGGCCTGCTTGCCCTTGGCCGGGTCGGCGCCGGCGCCGAGGCCACGGGTCAGATCACGACCGATGTCCAGCTTGACGTCCGCGTCGCTCATCAGCAGGGCCTGCGCGTCGGTGTTCACGGCGATGAACTCGACCCCGCGCAACCCGGCCTCGATCATCCGGTTCACGGCGTTGACCCCACCACCGCCGACGCCGACGACCTTGATGATTGCCAGGTAATTCTGCGAGGCAGTAGCCACGTCGTCCCGTCCCTTGTAGCGCTAGCGATCCGTGCACGTGCGACGAAGCAAAACGCGGGGAAGGGGCAGAGAGCTTCGGCGTGACCCCAAGGCTGCCAGAGCCGTTTTCGCATTGTCCACGAACCCCGGGGCCCACGGCGAGTCCCTCAAGTTGGACTTCAGGGTTCCGCTGCGTGCGCCCGCCCGGCTCAGCGCCGGGTCGGGAAGGCCGGCGCCGAGACATCGAACACCGTCCCACCGAGGGGGAGCAGGTCGTCCACCACCCGGCTCTTCAGTGCGGACTGTTCGGCGCTCCCCCAGATCACGCGGGACCCGTCGGAGAGCCGCAGCACGATCGAGTCCCTCGTGTCGGCCTGGACGCGGGAGACCCGCGCAGCCGTGTCCGCGCTCAGAGCGGAGAAGACCGTGCCGACGTCGACCAGGAGCGCCCGATCAGTGACCGGCGCGTCCACCAGCACAAGGCCGGACGGCGCATCAGCGACCGCCTCGAACACCACGCCTGAGGCGTCGGCGACCAGGTAACCGTTTGCTGCGGGGATGGCCAGCCGAGGCTTGCGCTCGGTCACGCTGATCTGGACGGTGTTGGGCCAGTTGCGCAGGACGGTGACCTCCGCGACGGCGGGCAGCCCGGCGACGCGGGCGGCGACGGCGGTCGTGTCGACCCTCGCCAGCGGCGTACCCACGTCCACGGCCGCCGCGGCGAGCACGTCCTGCTTGGTCAGCACCCTGGTGCCGGTCACAGCCACCGTCCGGGCCGCGAGCACCGGGGAGAAGGCGACGACGTAGACGGCCACCGCAACGACGACGGCGCCCAGCGCCCACCACAGCGCCCGGAGCACCCGGCTCCGTGTGTCCCTGCGGGCGCGCAGCTGCAGCCGCCCGGTTGCGTCGGTGACGCGGCCCGGACTCACCGGCCGCCTCCGGGGGCCCGGGACGCGAGCTCGCGGCCGATCCGGGTGACGTCGCCGGCGCCGATGGTCACCGCGAGGTCTCCCGGACGCAGCAGTCCGGCGAGGGCGTCCACCCCTTCGGCCAGGGTCTCGGCGTAGGTGACGCGCTCCGCGCCCGCTGCGCCGGCTGCCGCGTCTGCGACGAGTCGTCCGGTGACGCCGGGGATCGGGTCCTCCCTCGCCGGGTAGACACCCAGGACGAGGATCTCGTCGGCGAGCGCCAGCGCCCGGCCGAACTCGGCCGCGAAGTCGCGGGTGCGGGTGAAGAGGTGCGGCTGGAAGCAGGCCACCACCCGTCCCCCGCCGGCCAGCTGGCGCGCAGCCGTCAGCGTCGCGGCCACCTCGGTGGGATGGTGCGCGTAGTCGTCGTACACGCGGGCGCCGCCGATCTCCGCGACCAGCTCGAAGCGCCGGCTGGTGCCGGCGAAGGTGGCGGCCGCGGCCCGGAGGTCCTCACCCGGGACCCCGAGCAGGCGACACGCCGCGTACGCGGCGGCCGCGTTGAACAGGTTGTACTCCCCGGGAACGGCGAGCTGGAGCGGACCGGCGTCCCCGTCGGCGACGAGCGTCGCGAACGCGCCGGACGAGGCCGTGTGCAGGTCCTCCAGCCGGACGTCGGACCTCTCGTCCGCCCCGAACGTCACCACCTGCTTGCCGGCAGCCCGGATGACGTCCGCGACGCCCGCCGTCCCCGGATCGTCCGAACGGAGCACGACGGCCCGCACCCCCGGGGCGGTGGCGATCCGGACAAATCCCTCCGCGTAGGCCTGCGCCGTCCCCCAGTTGTCGAGGTGATCGGCCTCCACGTTCGTGATCACGACGATCTCGGCCGGGTACTGCAGGTACGACCCGTCGCTCTCGTCCGCCTCCACAACGAAGGCTTCGCCGGTGCCGAGGCGGTAGCTGCGCCCGGTCGAGGTCAGTGGCGAACCGATCACGTACCCCGGGTCCGCCCCGGTCGCCGTGAGCAGGGTGGCGACCATGGCGCTGGTCGTCGTCTTGCCGTGGGTCCCGGTGACGGCGACCCCTCGGCGTCCCAGCATCAGCGCGCCGAGTGCCGCGCTGCGGTGCCAGACCCGCAGGCCCCTGCGCCGGGCCTCGGAGAGTTCGGGATTGGACTCCCGCACAGCCGATGACACCACGACGGTGGCCGCGTCCCCCAGCTGGGCGGGGTCGTGTCCGACGAACGTCCGCACTCCGGCCTCCGCGAGTGCGGCGAGCGTGGCCGAATCCGCCTGGTCCGAACCGCTCGTCGGCACGCCGAGGGACGCGTACATGGCCGCGATGCCGCTCATGCCGGCCCCGCCGACCGCGATGAAGTGCACCGCCCCCAGCGACTCGGGGGGCAGCAGGGGCACCGGTTCGATCAGCGGCATGGTTTCAGTGTGGTCGACCGGCGACCCGGAGCACCAACTCGGCCAGCGCCCGGGCGGCTCCGGACGGTGCGAGCGAGCGGCACAGCTGCCCCATCCGCGCCAGCCCGGCAGGGTCACCCAGCAGACGGCCCACCTCGCGCCGGAGGCGGTCCGACGTCAGCTCGGAGTCGGCGACGAGGACGCCGGCGCCGGCGTTGATGAGGAAGTCGGCGTTGCGGGCCTGCTCACCGTTCCCGTGGGGAAGCGGGACGAAGATCGTGGGCAGCCCCGTCATCGCGGTCTCCATGACCGTGCCCGCGCCGGAGCGACCGAGCATCAGGTCCGCGGCCGCGTAGGCCAGGGCCATGTCGTCCACATAGCCGACCGGACGGTACGCAGCCCCCGTGGCCGGATCGTCGCGCGAGATGGTCTCCGCGGTCAGGTTGGCCGGCCCCAGGACGTGCAGGATGCTGATCCCCTCGCCGAGCAGGGTCTCGGCGGCCGCCAGCACGGCCTGGTTGATGCTGCGGGCTCCCTGCGAACCGCCGGAGACGAGCAGCACCCGTCCGTCCGCGGGCAGGCCGAAGGCCTCGCGGGCGCGCGGCCGGAGCGCTGCGCGATCGAGCCCCGCGATGGCGGCGCGCACGGGGAGCCCCAGCTGGGTGGCGTGCGGCAGCGCCGTCCCCGGAAAGGTCGTGACGACATTCGGCGTGAACCGTGCCGCGATCCGGTTCGCGAGCCCCGGGACGGCGTTCCCCTCGTGCAGCACGATCGGGACCCGCTCCCACCGGGCGGCGAGGTAGACCGGGAGCGACACGTAGCCGCCGTAGCCGACGGCCACCTGCGCGCGATGGTTCCGCAGCACGGCCCGGGCCTCGCGGACGGCCTCGGCCAGCCGCACCGGAACAGCGAACAGGGCGGGCTCGACCCGCCGGGGCAGCGGGACGGGCGGGATCAGGGCCAGCTCGAGGCCGGCCTCCGGGATCACCCGGGACTCCAGGCCCTTCGGCGTCCCGACGCAGAGGATGTCGACGTCACCGAGCGCACGGAGCTGCTCCGCGGTTGCGATCAGGGGCGAGGTGTGGCCCGCGGTGCCACCGCCCGCGAGCAGCACGCGAACCCGAGGGCTCATGCCCGCTCCGCCGTCGCGGTGGTGACCAGCGACTTCTTCGGACGGCGACGCCGACGCTGCCGCAGCGCGCGGGCGTCCGGCTCGTTACGGGCGCAGGCGAGCAGCACGCCGAGGGCCATCAGGTTGGCCATCAGTGCCGAGCCGCCGTACGACAGCAGCGGCAGCGGGACGCCGAACACCGGCACCATGCGCAGCACGACCGCGATGTTGAGCAGCGCCTGGATCATGAACCAGCTGGTGACTCCGGCCGCGGTGAAGCGGCAGAAGCGGTCGTCCGAGCGCATCGCGATCCGCAGCCCCGCGTAGCCGAGCACGAGGAAGAGGATCAGCACCACGAGGGTTCCGACCAGGCCGAGCTCCTCGCCGATCACAGCGAGCATGTAGTCGGTGTGGGACTCGACAAGACCGCCCCACTTCTGCCGGCTCGCACCCAGCCCGAGCCCCCACCATCCGCCGGAGGCCAGCGCGAAGATCGCCTTGATCGGCTGGTGGTTGACGCCGAGCGGGTCGACGTCCTGGTTGAGGAAGCCGAGGATGCGGGTCATCCGGTACGGGGTCGACACCACGAGGATCAGGACGGCGGCTGCGACGGCGCCGACGATCGAGCCGAGCACCTTCCAGGACGCGCCGACGTACCAGAGCGTCGCCAGCACCATCGCGCCCATGATCATGCCGGTGCCCAGGTCGTCCTGGAGGACCACCAGGCCGATGAGCACCAGGGAGACCGGGAGGAAGGGGATCAGCAGCTGCCGGGGGTCGCCGAGCAGCTTGTACTTGCGGGCGAGCACGTCGGCGCCCCACACCACGATCGCGAGCTTGGCCACCTCCGAGGGCTGGACCCCGAACCAGTCGACGCCGAAGCGGACCCAGTTGGTGTTGCCGTTCTTGGAGTGGCCGAGCGCTGTGAAGGTGAGCAACTCCAGCACGAGCGAGGCCATCACGAGGCCCCAACCCACGATCTGGAGGCGCCGTGGGGAGAAGCGGGCGAGCACCCACGCCGCAGCTCCGCCCGCCACCAGGAAGACGATCTGGCGCTTGACGAAGTAGTAGGCGTCGCCGAACTGCGTGTAGCCGTACACGCTGGACGCCGACAGCACCATCATCATGCCGAGGGTCAGGAGCAGGACGGCCGGCACGAGGACCAGGTAGAAGCTGGCCTGGGGATGTGCCAACCACGCGACCACGAGACTCCGGCGACGGGACGCCCTGGTCCTGTCTCCGGCACCGTCGCGATCCGCAATGGGGGAAGCCAGGATCGCCAACGTTGGACCCCCTATCCGGTCAACTCCGTCGCCACTGCCGCGAAGTCGTCCCCGCGGGCGGCGTAGTCGCTGTACATGTCCTTGCTGGCGCAGCCGGGCGCGAGCAGAACGACATCGCCCCTTGCGGCGATGCCCGCTGCCCAAACGACCGCCTCACGCATCGCTCCATGATCTCCGACCTCGATCACTTTGAGCGGCACCTGCGGTGCGTGTCGCCTGATCGCCGCGGCGATCACCTCACGGTCGACGCCGAGCACGGCGACGCCCCGGAGCCTGTCGGCGTAGCGGACGACGAGGTCGTCGAAGCTGGTCCCCTTGGCCTGGCCGCCCGCGATCCAGACGACCGAGTCGAACGCGGCGAGGGACGCCGCCGCGGCATGGGGGTTGGTGGCCTTGGAGTCGTCGACGAAGCGGACGCCGCCGGCCTCGGCGACGGTCTGGATGCGGTGGTCGCCGAACCGGAACCGGCGCAGGCCGTCCGCGACGGACTGCGGATGCACGCCGAACGACCGGGCGAGGGACGCCGCAGCGAGGGCGTTCGCGACGTTGTGCGGGGCGAACGGCACGACGTCGGTGACCTTCGCCAGTTCGATCGCGGAGTCGTGGCGCTGCGGGATGAACGCCCGGTCGACCAGGAGATCGTCCACCACCCCCAGCATCGACGGGCCCGGAATGCCGAGCGTGAACCCGATCGCGCGGGCGCCCTCGACCACCTCGGCCTCCTCGACCAGGTGCTCGGTGACGGGGTCGGCGACGTTGTAGACGCACGAGTGCTGGACGCGCGAGTAGATGATGCCCTTGTCCGCGACGTAGGCGGCCATCGGGTCACTGACCCCTGCCGGCCAACCCGCCCGGTCGGCGTACCACTCCAGGTGGTCCTCGGCGATGTTGAGGACCGCGGCCGAGTGCAGGCTGAGGCTGTTGGTCCAGTGCAGCTGGAAGCTGGACAGCTCGACGGCCAGCACGTCGTAGGACACCTCGTCGAGGACGGCCTCGACGATCGGACGGCCGACGTTACCGACCGCGCAGGTGCTCAGGCCGTCCGCCGCGAGCATGGCCTCCAGCATGCCGACGGTTGTGGTCTTGCCGTTCGTCCCGGTGACGGCGAGCCAGGGCACCTGGCGGTCGGGAAGGCTCATCCGCCAGGCCAGTTCGACCTCCCCCCAGATCGGGATGCCGCGCAGCCGCGCCTGGGCGAGCAGGGGTGCGGACGGTCTCCAGCCGGGCGAGGTGACCACCAGGTCGACGTCGTCGGGGAGCTGGGCCGTCGCCCCGGGCCCGAGCCGCACGGTCGCGTCCAGCATCTCCAGCAGCGTCGCCTTCTCGGTGTTCGCAGGGGACGCCGAGTCGTCCAGCACCACAACCTGGGCGCCGAGGTCCATCAGCCCGTCCGCTGCGGCGAAGCCGGAGGTGCCCAGTCCCGCCACCACCACCTTCGCCTGTTGCCAGGGTGAGAGCCGGTCGGCTCCGTCCATCCAGGCCTTCACTGACCGACCACCCACTCGGCGTAGAACAGGCCGAGGCCGACCGCTGCGAACAGGCCGCTGATGATCCAGAACCGGATCGTGATCGTTACTTCTTTCCAGCCCAGCAGCTCGAAGTGGTGTTGCAGCGGGGCCATCTTGAACAGGCGCTTGCCCTTGGAGATCTTGAACCATCCGACCTGGAGCACCACCGATGCGGTGATGATCACGAACAGGCCGGCCACCAGGGCCATCAGCATCTCGGTCCTGGTCAGGATGCTGAGGGCGGCCAGGCCGCCGCCGATGGCGAGAGAGCCCGTGTCGCCCATGAAGATCTTGGCCGGGCTGGCGTTCCACCACAGGAAGCCGAAGCACGCCCCGGCGAGCGCGATCGAGACGACCGCGAGGTCGTAGGGGTCCCGCACCTCGTAGCACTGCGGCGGGGCGCTGGCCAGCCCGCACCACTGGTTGTACTGCCAGATGTTCACGATCGCGTACGCGGCGAACACCATCGCCGCCGCTCCGGTCGCGAGGCCGTCCAGCCCGTCGGTGAGGTTCGCCGCGTTCGACCAGGAGAGGACGAGGAACACGATCCAGATCACAGCCAGCGGGGCGGGCAGCCAGAGCAGCGGAAGGTCCCGCAGGAAGGAGACGAACTGGCTGGCTGGAGTGACGAGCCGCTTGTCGGGGAAGTTGAACGCCAGGACGGCGAAGGTGACGGCGACGGCGGTCTGCAGCGCCAGCTTCACCCAGGCACGCAGCCCCAGCGAACGGGCGCGACTGATCTTGATCCAGTCGTCGGCCAGCCCGACGAGGCCGAGTCCTCCGAACAGCCCGATGGCGAGCAGTCCGGACGCCGTGGGCGGCGTCCAGGTGATCAGGTGGGCGATCGCGTAGGCGAGGACGACGCTGATGATGATCACCGTCCCGCCCATCGTCGGCGTGCCGCGCTTGGTGTGGTGGCTCGTTGGGCCGTCGTCGCGGATGAACTGGCCGTAGCCGCGGCGCACGAGGAACCGGATGGCGTACCGCGTTCCCAACAGGGTGCCGAGCAGCGCCAGGCCTCCCGCCAGCAGGATGCTCCTCATCGCTCGACCTCCGTCGCCGGTTCAGCGCCCAGTTGCTCCGCCACGTTCTCCAAAGCTAGCCCCCGCGAGGCCTTGACCAGCACAACGTCCGCTCCCGTCAGGGTCGTGGCGACCATCCGGACGGCCTCCTCACGGTCCGCGGCCCGCTGGACGGAGGCGACGCCGCCGCGGGCTCCTGCGGCCAGGTCGTCGGCGAAGTCACCCAGGACGACGAGCTGGTCGAAGCCGAGAGCGGCAGCCGTCTCCCCCACCGCCCGGTGCTCGGCGGCAGCGTCGGGGCCCAGCTCGAGCATGTCGCCGAGGACGGCGACCAGTCGGCCGCCGTCGCGCCGCATCCCCGCGACCGCGCGGAGGGCCGCCGCCATCGAGTCGGGGTTGGCGTTGTACGCGTCGTTCACGACCAGGAGCCCGTCGGTGCGCCGGGCCAGTTCCATGCGCCACCGGGAACGCGGCGTGGCCTCGTCCAGCGCCGCAGCGACGGCCTCGACCGTCATGCCCTGACCGAGCCCGACCGCCGCGGCGGCGAGGGCGTTCGCAACCTGGTGGGCGCCGCTGACCCGCAACCGGACCATCGCCTCGCCCGCGCAGGCCCCGGCGGCGTGCAGCCGGAACGTCGCCCGCTGGAGACCGTCCGTCGTGACGGCGTCCGCCCAGACCCGCAACTCCCCCGTGCTGGGCTCGCCCGCCGTCGAGAAGGACGCGATCCGCGCAGCCGTGCGGGCGGCCATGGCCGCCACGCGGTGGTCGTCGGCGTTCAGCACTGCCCATCCGGACGCCGGCAGCGCCTCGACCAGCTCTCCCTTGGCCTGCGCGATCGCCTCCACGGAGCCGAACTCGCCCAGGTGGGCGTGGCCGACGTTGAGGACGGCGCCGACGCTGGGCCGGACGATGCCGCACAGCCAGGCGACGTGGCCCTGCCCGCGGGCACCCAGCTCGCTGACGAGGAAGCGGGTGGAGGCGTCCACCCGACAGGCCGTGAGAGGCACACCGATCTCGTTGTTGGCCGATCCGGCAGGAGCAACGGTCGGACCCGCAGCGGCCAGCACCTGGGCGAGCAGGTCCTTGGTGCTGGTCTTGCCCGACGACCCGGTGACCCCGATCGAGGTCAGGCCGGCCCCGATGGCCCTCGCGACCAGCCCGGTGGCGAGCGTCGTCAACGCCGCGCCGGCATCGTCGGCCACCAGCTGGGGGGCGCCCAGCTCGATCCCCCGGGCACCCAGAACCGCAGCCGCGCCCGCCTCGACAGCCGCCGCGGCGAAGTCGAGGCCGTCCACCCGTTCGCCGGGCAGGGCGACGAACAGGCAGCCGGGCGTCACGCGGCGGGAATCGATGACCACGTCCGGGCCGACGACCACGTCCGGGTCCCCCACCAGACGCGCCGCGGCCAGACGGGCCAGTTCGCTGGTTGTTGTCGGCTGCATCACACGTCCTTCAGCCGGGCCCAGGCCCGGGTCAGCTCGACGGCGTCGTCGAAAGGGATGGTCCGGTCGGCGAGTTGCTGGCCGGTCTCGTGACCCTTACCCAGCACGGCGACCCAGTCGGCGGGGTCGGCGATGCGGAGCGCCAGCTCGATCGCGTCCGCCCGGTCGCCACCGTCGACGACCCGGGTGGAGCCGGACGCGGCGCCGCGCGCCCCGGCGAGAACAGCCGCCCTGATGTCGGCCGGCTCCTCGCTGCGGGGGTTGTCGTCGGTCACCACGACGACGTCTGCGTTGGTGGCGGCCGCGGCACCCATCGGGCCGCGCTTGGCCTGGTCACGGTCGCCGCCGCACCCGAGGACGGCGATGCGCCGGCCCTGCGGCAGGGCAGCGAGGGCTGCGGCGACGGACTCCGGGGTGTGGGCGAAGTCGACGACCGCGCGAGGAGCGCCCGCGCCGAGGTCGACGAGCTGCATCCGTCCGGGCACCGTCGCCGCGGCCAGCCCGCGGATCGCGGTGTCGAGGTCGAGCCCCGCCAGGTCCAGCATGGCGACGGCCGTGGCCGCGTTGCGCGCGTTGAACGCCCCGAGCAGGCCGATGGTGAACTCCCTTGGCCCGGACGGGGTCGCCAGCACCAGTCGGCTGCCACCGTCGGCGAGCGCCTCGGTCTCGACGATCCGGTAGTCGGCCTCCGGCGCGGACCCGGTGGTGACGACGGTCCCTCCGGAGGCCGTCACCTCCGCAGCCAGCCGCCGGCCGAAGTCGTCGTCGATGCCGATCGCAGCCGTCCGGCTGTGGCCGTCGCGGAACAGCCGCGCCTTGGCCTGGAAGTACTCCTCGACGCTGTGGTGGAAGTCGAGGTGGTCGCGGCCGAGGTTGGTGAAGCCGGCCACGTCGAAGACCACCCCGTCGGTGCGGTGCAGGGCGAGGGCGTGCGAGGAGACCTCCATCGCCACCGCGTCCGCTCCACGCTCGGCGAAGTACGCGAGCAACGCCTGCAGGTCGGGCGCCTCGGGGGTCGTCACGGTCGTCCGTGAGGAGGCCAGCACCTCGGAGTCGAGCCGGAAGCCGAGCGTCCCGATCGTGCCCACCCGGCGTCCTGCAGCGCCGAGGGCCGAAGCGAGCAGGAAGGTCGTCGACGTCTTTCCGGTCGTGCCGGTCACGCCGAACATCGTCATCCGCTCGGCCGGCTGACCGTACGCCTGCGCGGCCACCCGGGCCAGGTCGGCCCGGGGATCGGCCACCGTCAGGACGGGCACTCCGCAGCCCTCGGCCAGGGGAGCGCCCTCCGGGTCGGTCAGGACGGCGACGGCGCCGGCTGCGACGGCCTGGCCCGCGAACCGGGCACCGTGGGTGGCCGCCCCCGGCAGCCCGACGTACAGGTCGCCGGGCTGGACGGAGCGCGAGTCGAGGGTCACCCCGGTCACGGCGACGCCGGGCGCGTCAGCGACCAGTGACGACAGCGGCACCGGCTCGACGTGCTCGGGCCGGATTCGACGGGGCGTGGTGCTCATCGGTTCCACCCTAGAGGCAATGACGGGCGCGTCGTTACGGCGCGACGGTCAGCTTGGGGGCCTTGGAGGTGGACTGCGGGGCGGCGTAGCGCGGCAGGGCGATGGACATCAGCTGCTGGACGACGGGACCGGCGACCGAGGATCCGGCACTCCCCCGCTGGGGGTTGCTGACGACCACGTAGACGAGGATCTGGGGGTCCTCGATCGGGGCGACGCTGATCGCCGAGGTCACCAGGCCGGTCGTCCGGCCGGTCTTGTGGTCGAGGATCTTGGACGTGCCGGTCTTCGCACCCACCCGGTAGCCGGCGACGTCGAACCGGTGGACGGGGCTGTTCTGGGCCATCGCCTCCATCATCGACAACACCTTGCTCGCGGTGTCGGTCTGGATCACCCGGTGTGACGTACCCGGGGCTGTCTGCTGGACGGAGCCGTCGGCAAGCGTGCGGGACTTGATCAGCTGCAGCGGGACGTACACGCCGCCGTTGGCGATCGCCCCGACCGCCGCAGCCATCTGGGGCATGGTCACCGTGACGCCGGAACCGCCGAAGGCCAGCCCGTCACGGGTGTAGTCGGGCATGTTCGCCGACGGGATGCTGCCGGTCGCCTCGCCGGGCAGGCCGATCTTGGTGCGTGAGCCGAGGCCGAAACTGGTGACGTAGTTGTACAGCGACTGCTTGGTCGCCCGCCGGGCCACCTTGATGGTGCCGATGTTGGACGACTCCGCCACAATGCCGCGGGCGTACAGCTTGATCGTGCCGTGACTCCAGGCGTCCCGCACCCAGTTGTCCCCGGACTTGATCTTGCCGGGCACGCTGATGACCTCCTCCGGATCGACCAGGCCCTGGTCGATGAGGGCGGAGAAGGTCAGGGTCTTCTCGACGCTGCCCGGCGTGTAGGCGTCGGTGATTGCCCGGTTGCCGAGATCCTTCACCGCGACCCCGGAGTGGTCGTTGCTGTCGAAGCTCGGCGCGTTCGAGAGCGTCAACACCTCGCCGGTCTTGACGTTGGTGATGATCACCGCGCCCCAGTCGGCCCCGGTCTTGCGCACCTGGTCGGCGATCAGCTGGTCAGCCAGCCAGTTCAGGCCCGAGTCGAGCGTGGTCTGCAGTCCCTGCCCGTTGATGGCCGGCGTGGTCGCGTTGTCGCCGAGGGGGATCTTCTCCCCGCTGGGTGAGCTCTCGTACACCTCCTTGCCGGGGGTGCCGGACAGGGACCGGTTGAACGCGTACTCCAGGCCGCTCGCCCCGACGCCCTCGTCGTTGACCCAGCCGAGCACGTTGGAGGCGAGGGTGCCGTTCGGGTAGGTCCTCGTCGGCTTGCTGTCCTGGCTCAGCCCGACCAGCCCGGCAGCGGTCATGGCCTCGCTCAGCGCGCGATACGTGGCGGACGGGACGCCGCGGGCCACGATCTGGTAGCCGCTGTTGGGCACCGTGAGCTTGCCGAGGTAGTCGGCGGCCGTGCCGCCACAGAACTGGGCCAGCAGGTCGGCGATGCGCTGCGGAGCGGTGGCGGCGACCTGGCGGTCCTTGTCCGTCATGCTCGAGGTCTGCATGCGTCCGTTGGTCGCGATGGAGCGCGGGCTCGCGATCACCCAGACGGTGTCCTGCGTCATGGCGAGCACCTCGCCGTTGCGGTCGGTGATCTCGCCGCGGAAGGCGGGCAGGACGTGGCTCACCGTCATCTGCTCGGCCGCCTCGGCCGCAACGGTGTTGGCGTCGATGGCCTGCACCTGGACGGCGCGTCCGGCGGCGAGGGAGAAGATCACGGCGACGACGATGAGCAGGACGCGGAGCCTGGGCACCGACGGCGCGACCGGCAGCCTGTGCCTGCGCCGGGTGCGGCGCTTGCGGGGGCGGTCGGAGAACAGGAAGTCCAGCGGTCTGCTCATCCGTTCGTGCCCTTCTTCTTGCCTGCGTTCTTCGCCTTGGCTGCGGCGTCCGCCTCGGCCTTCGCCTTCGCCTGGGCCTTCGCCTTGGCCTCCGCCTTCTTCTTCTCCCGCTCCGCCTTCGCCTTGGCGATGCGCGCTTTCTCGGCGTTGTCGAGCGCCGTGACCTGGGCCGCAGCCTCCTCAGGGGTGAGGTAGCGGACGCCGGGAATCTCGTTGCCCACGACCGGGCGGTCCTTGCCCAGCACCTTCCCGTCGCTCAGCCGCAGGGGCACGGCGTAGGGGTTGGGCCGCATCCCGAGCTTGGCTGCAGCGATCGCGAGGCTCTTGACCGACCGGGCGTCCGCGACCTCAGCCTGCAGTTGCGACACCTGGCTGGCCAACACGTTGGCCTGGTGCTGCTGGCGCTGGACGGCGAAGGCCTGCTCCTGGAGAGCGGTGGTGAGAACGAGCATGCCGACCATCCCCAGCCCCAGCACGAGGGCGACGACCAGCACGAACGGGACCGTCGCGATCCTTCCGTCTCGCCGCGGTACCTCCCGCAGCTCGGGACGGCGGGACGGCTTCCCCGGGCGGGGGGCGATCTGGGCGCTCACGCGGCCTCCTGACGTCGTTCGACAGCTCGCAGCCGCGCGGATGCGGCCCTCGGATTGGCGGCCACCTCGGTGGCGTCCGGACGCTCCGCCCCTCGGGTCAGCAGCCGGAACCGGGCGGCGTAGCCGGCCGGGACGGCGGGGACACCAGCGGGCACGCGATCGGTGGTTGCGGCGGCGAACGCCCGCTTGACGAGGCGGTCCTCGCCGGAGTGGTAGGCCAGCACGGCCAGCCGCCCACCGGGCGCCAGCGCGTCCAGGGCTGCCGGCAGGACGCCGGCGAGGGAGGCGAGTTCGGCGTTGACCGCGATCCTCAGGGCCTGGAAGGTGCGCTTGGCGGGATGGCCGCCGCTGTTCCGGGCGGCCATGGGGATGGCTGCTGCGATCACCTCGACCAGCCGCGCGGAGGTGGTGAACGGCTCACCCGTCCGGGCCGCGACGATCGCTGCGGAGATCCGGGAGGCGAACCGCTCCTCCGCGTACTCCCGCAGGATCCGCGCCAGGTCGTGCTCGGGCCAGGTGTTGACGATGTCCGCGGCGGTGAGGTCCTGCTCGGGGTTCATCCGCATGTCCAGCGGGGCATCCACCGAGTACGCGAACCCGCGCTCGGTCCGGTCGATCTGCAGGGACGACAGCCCGAGATCGAGGCACACGGCCTGGACGTGGCGAACGCCCGCCTCCGCCAGGACTTCCGGCAGTTCGTGGTAGGTGGCGTGAAAGAGCTCGACGCGGTCACCGAACGGCGCCAACCGGGCGCGGGCGAGGTCGAGGGCCTCGGGGTCACGGTCGATGCCGATCAGGCGGGCAGCCGGGCACGCGGTGAGGATCGCCTCGGCGTGACCGGCGAGGCCGAGGGTGCCGTCCACGTAGTACGCGGGCTCAGCGACCAGCGCGGGACGCAGCAACTCGACGATGCGGTCGACCATCACCGGGACGTGGGTGGCTGCGGCATCGCTGTCGGTGGCACCCATCCATCCAGTCCGTTCGCTCGCCGGGTCGGCGCCCGTGCGATCCGGTTTCAATCCGCGTCCCGGGTCCTGGCACCGGGGAAGGTGCACCAGGCGACCGGTCGCGGATTGAAGCCGCACCGCACGGGTCGGGCCGTTGCCGGGTCATCCGACATCGGCAGTTCCTTCGTCGAGGGCCGCGAAGGCCTCCTCCTGGGCTGCCGAGTACTCGGCCCAGGCGGCTGCGTCCCAGACCTCCAGGCGGTTGAGGGCGCCGATCACGACGATCTGGCTGCCCAGCCCCGCGTAGGTCCGCAGCGGTGCCGGGATGCTCACCCGACCCTGGCTGTCCGGCTCCTCGTCCGAGGCGCCCGAGGCCACCATGCGCTGGTAGTCCCGCACTCCGCGGACGGTGGAGGGCCCGTTCGCAGCGTTCGCCACCTCGGTGAGGAAGGCCTCGGTCGGCCAGATCGCCAGGCAACGGTCCTGCTGTCGGGTGATGACGAGGCCGGCTGCGAGCTGCCCGCGGAACTTCGCGGGGAGGAAGAACCGTCCCTTGTCGTCGAGCTTGGGGGTGTAGGTGCCCAGGAACACGGCGCCAACTCCCTTCGCTCTCCTCCACTTGGCGCCACCATACTCCACTTTCCACCACCACGCGCCAATTCGGAGAAGAAAGCCGATGGCCGTGCGAACGCCCCGCCCCGACCGTGTCCGGGCACAAAAAAAGGACGGTGGATGTCCACCGTCCTGTGCGTGCCCCCGGGGGGCCGGGAAGTCCTAGATTGGGTCCTCGTCGCCGTGCCGGCGACGGTCGTCGGTCCTGCCGAGGAAGTTCTGCTGGGTCTGACCGGGGCGCTGACCGGACGCGGGATGCCCGTCGGCCGCGCCGGGCAGCGTCCAGGCCGAGACGGCCGACACCGCCGAGAACAGCATCACGACGAAGCCGCAGATGCTCACGACGGGATGGATGTCCATGCCCACGACGAGCGCGGTGACACCGACGGCGAACAGGACGACCGACAGGACCAGCCGCGGGCGATGCCAGTGCCGGCGTGGTCCGCGAAGCGCGCTGACGAACTTCGGATCCTCGGCCTCCAGTGCAGCTTCCATCTGGTCGAGGAGCCGCTGCTCCTGCTCAGAAAGCGCCATCACCCACCTCCAAGGTCCGGCCTCAACCGCCGAGGCTGACTCAAGTCTAGGCACTGGTAACGCCTTTCGGAACAACAACCGACTCAGTGCAGATGCGGACCCCGGCGGCACCTCCCGGGCCCGACGTGGAGGGCTGCCCTACGCTTTCGTCCATGGAACTGGTCGGACTCACCTTCGCCAGCGGGTGGGCGAGCGGCATCAACGCCTACGCCACGGTGCTGGTGCTGGGACTGCTCGGGCGTTTCGCCGGTGTCGCCGACGTGCCGGCGGGCTTCCAGCGAACCGACGTCCTCATCGTGATGGCCGTCCTGACTGTGCTGGAGTTCGTCGCCGACAAGATCCCCTACCTCGACTCCGCGTGGGACGCGATCTCCACCTTCATCCGTCCGGTCGCAGGGGCGGTGATCGGGGCGCTGGTCGCGGGTGCCAGCGGAGACCTGCCGGCCATCGTCCTCGCGTCGCTCGGTGGCATCACCGCCCTGGTCAGCCACGCCGTGAAAGCGGGGCTTCGGCTCGCGATCAACACCTCGCCCGAGCCGGTGACGAACATCGGTGCGTCCCTGACCGGTGACGTCGCCGTTGTGTCGGTCGCGACACTCGCCGCCCTGGCGCCCATCGTGGCGGCCATCGTCGCCGGGGTGCTGCTGATCATCACCCTCGTCCTCCTCGTCTTCGCCTTCTCCCGCCTGAGAAAGGGCTGGCAGGCGTTCCGCGCGTGGCTCACGCGGACCTGATCGGCGTCGTCGGCGGGGGTCTGGCCGGCCTCGCCGCGGCAGCCCGGCTGGCTCGCGTGGGTCATCAGGTCGTGGTCTGGGAGGCCGATCCCGTCCTCGGCGCGGGGGTGGAGGCTGCAACCGAACCCGGCGAGGAGGTGCTCGCCCTGCCGGCCGCCTGGCGCGACCTGTTCCGCAAGTCAGGACGCATCCTGGACGCCGAACTCGCCGGCCGCGGCCTGCGCCTCGTCCCCGCCCCGCCGCGACACTTCCGGTTCGCCGACGGCACCGAGCTCGACCTCCCCACCGAGCGCGGCGAGCAGTGGGACGTGCTGGTCGGGACGGGCACGCGAGCCGAGGCGATCGCCTGGCGGGACCTCGTGGACGGCCTGGGCGACGTCTGGCAGGTCATGCGCCGGACCGGTCTCGAGGCGGAGTTCGCCGGCAGGCCGGCCTTCGACAGGGAGATGCGCGCGACCCTGCGGCCACGACGGAGCATGACGCAACTGGCGGGGACGCTGCCGTCGGATCGCCTGGGAGAGCTCGTCCTGGACGTGGCCGCCCGCCTCGGCCAGGATCCGTCCCGGCTGCCGGGCTGGCACGCCCACCGCCTCTACGTCGAGCGAACGTTCGGGCGCTGGCACGTCGTCGACGCAGAGGACCGGCCCCGCCCTGCGTCGGTTCTCGTCGACCTGCTCGTCGAGCGGCTGCACCACCGCGGGGTCGACCTGCGTCCCGGGGTCGAGGTGCTCGCGATCCGCCGCGAGGCGGGCAGGGTGCTGGTCCGCACCACCGAAGGAGATGCACACCCCGATCGGGTGATCAGCACGGTCTCGCCGGCAACGCACGGCCTGCTGACCCGTGACCGTGCCGACCTGCGCCTCGCCAACCGGCTGCGTCCCGCGGCGGTCGAGGGCCCGCTGTGGGAGACCTGGCGGACCCTCCTGGAGCTGCCGCGGCTGTCGTCGGGCCTGCCGGACGTGCTGGTGGCCTCGGCCTGGTCGGTGGGCGGCTCCGATCCGTGGGCCCAGCTGCTGACCGGAGCTCTTGCGGCCTACCGCGTCCACTTCGAACTCACCGGCGAGGACATCCGGCCCGTGAACGACCCCCGCAAGCGGAGGGCCGGCCAGGACACGCCCTAGCTCAGGACGGTGATCTCGACCTCGACGAACATCTCCGAGGAGTGCGATCCGGAGTAGACGCCCTTCAGCGGCGGCACGTCGAAGTAGTCCCTGCCCACACCGACCTCCACGTGCAGGTCGCCGGGTGGGGTGTCGTTGGTCGGGTCGATGCCGACCCACGCGCCGTCCCAGTACTGGAGCCAGGCGTGCGACTCCCCCGTGCGCGGCTCCCCCGGTACCGGGTTCGCGGACGGCATCACGTAGCCGGAGACGTATCGCGCGGGCACTCCGATCGTGCGCAGGGCACCGAGGCTGAGGTGCACGAGGTCCTGGCAGACGCCGGCGCCCTTCTCCCACACCGCTGCCGCCCTCGTCCTGACCTCGGTCGAACCCGGGACGTAGGCCACCCGGTCCCGGATCCGGGCGATGATCGCGTCCACTGCCTCACCGGGCGTGGCCGCGAGCCGGGCGGCGTCCTGCGCGATCCCCCGCAGCTCGATGCCGGGATCGACATGCTCGCCCACGCCGAGCATCTCGACGTGACGATCGGCCAGGCCCGGATCGGCCAGGTCCTCCCAGGTCGCCCTCGCACGGGTTCGCGAGCGACCGGACACTTCCACGGTGCTGGTCGCGACCACGTCGAGCCGCGCGTGCGGCTCGGAGATCTCGAAGGCGGTCACCGGGGTACCCCAGTAGTCCTCGAACGTGTGCGTCCACGCCGTCGGGGTGATCTGCAGCCGGGTGGCCAGGACCGTCTGCTCGCGGGTGCTCCGCGGTGTCATCCGCGCCTCGTTGTGGGAGGCGTTGACCGCGTCCGGGTAGCGGTACCCGGTGCGGTGGACGATCCGTAACAGCCGGGCCATCAGGCTCCTCCGCTCCAGCTCGGTGCCATGGCCCTGCTGAAGTAGCGGGCCGTGACCGCGGCGCACACCTGGTTGCAGGTCGCCTGCAGTTGCGCCATGCGTTGTGGCAGGTCCTCGATGATTCGCTTCGGATCGCGATACTCCAGAGCCGCGCGGGCGGTCCCGAGCAGTCGGGTGGCCTCGTCCTCATCCCCGCCGCGGGCTCCCGACATGGAGTTGAGCTGCGCCAGCGCGTCCTCTGCCGCGCGGAGGTTGTGCACGACCGAGCGGGGGAACAACCGGTCGAGCAGGACGAATCGGGCCGCGTCCGCGTCCGTCGTGACGCCGCCGTAGGAGCGGATGAAGGCGTGGTGGGCCCCGCAGCCGCGCAGGACGTCGGCCCAGGCGCTGCGGCTTCCCGAGGTGACCTGGGCGGCCGCGACCAGCCGCGCGGTCATGTCGACCCGCTCGATGCTGCGTCCCAGCACGAGGAAGAGCCAGCCCTCGTCATGGCTCATGGTCTGGTCGGCCGTGCCCGAGATGACCGCGCAGCGTTCGCGCACCAGCCGGAAGGCCGACGCCGGACGCATCCGCTGCAGCCTGCCCGCGTTCACCGCGTTCCAGGTGGTGTTGATCGCCTCCCACATCTCACTGGAGACGGTCTCCCGCGCCCGGCGCGCGCCTTCCCGGGCACCGGCGAGCGCTGCCGCGACCGACGCGGGCGACGTGCGGTCGTAGCACAGGGCCTGCAGCAGCCCGGTGGTGTCGGACGAGTCAGGGACGGGGACGCCCATCACGGCCAGCAGGGCCAGGGCGGCCGCATCCTCGTCGACGGACGGGTCGTCCATCAGCAACTGCAGGTGCATCTCGACGATCCGGGTGGTGTCCTCGGCCCGTTCGAGGTAGCGCCCGATCCAGAACAGGGCCTCCGCGATGCGGCTCAGCACGGCGGCACTCCCTGCTGTTGCTGCTGGGCCTGTTGGGAGGCGATCGACTCGTCGTCGAACCCGCCGAGCGGGACCGAAGCGACACTGTGGTGTGGACGCCGCCGCCGATGCTTGCCGGACAGCCCGTCCCGGGACAGCACCCAGGTGTCCTTCGAGCCGCCTCCCTGGCTGGAGTTGACGATCAGCTCACCCTCCGGGAGCGCAACCCGCGTCAGGCCTCCGGGAAGCACGTAGATGTCGTCGCCGGAGTTGACGGCGAAAGGTCGCAGGTCGACGTGTCTCGGCGCCATCCGTCCGTCGATCATCGTCGGCACCGTGGACAGTTGCACGACGGGCTGGGCGATCCAGCCGCGGGGATCGGCGAGGATCGTGGAGCGGAGCGCGTCCAGTTCCCGTCGGCTCGCGCGCGGACCGATCACGATCCCCTTGCCGCCCGACCCGTCCACCGGCTTGACGACGAGCTCGTCGAGCCGGTCGAGCACCTCCTCCCGGTGGGCGGGGTCCTCCAGGCGCCAGGTGTCGACGCCGGCGAGCAGCGGTTCCTCGCCGAGGTAGTAACGGATCAGGTCGGGGATGTAGGTGTAGACGAGCTTGTCGTCGGCCACGCCGTTGCCGACGGCGTTCGCGACGGTCACGCTGCCGGCGCGGACGGCTGTGATCAGTCCGGCGCACCCCAGCAGCGAGTCGGCCCGGAACTGGGCGGGGTCGAGGAACTCGTCGTCGACGCGCCGGTAGATCACGTGGACGGGACGCAGCCCCTGCGTGGTTCGGACCGACACCCGCCCGTTGTGGCAGGTCAGGTCCCCGCCCTCAACCAGCTCGACCCCCATCGTGCGGGCCAGCAGCGAGTGCTCGAAGTAGGCGGAGTTGTGCACGCCGGGGGTGAGCACGACCACCGTGGGGTCCTGTACACCGGACGGCGCGGCCGCCCGCAGCGCGGCCAGCAGTTGCAGGGGGTACGCCTCGACCGGGCGGATCCGGTGACGGCTGGTCACCTCGGGCAGCGCGGAGAACATCGCGCGCCGGTTGGTCATCACGTACGACACCCCGGAAGGGACGCGCACGTTGTCCTCCAGCACGCGGAACCGTCCGACCTCGTCCCGGACCAGGTCGATGCCGGCGACGTGGCACCGCACGCCGTTCGGCGGCCGGACGCCGGCCATCACCCGGTGGTAGTGCGGCGAGGTGACGACGACGCGGCGAGGGATGACGCCGTCGGTGAACGCGCGACCTTCGCCGTAGACGTCGGCGAGAAAGGCTTCCAGGGCACGCACCCGCTGTGCGACCCCGGCCTCGACCTCTGCCCACTCGTCGGCGAGCAGCACCCTGGGCACGATGTCGAGCGGGAAGGGCCGCTCCTCACCCCCGATGTCGAACGTCACGCCCTGGTCGACGAAGCTCGACTTGAGGTAGTCGGCACGGGACCGGACCTCCTCGGGCTCGAGCTTGGCGAGCTGGCGGAGCACGGAGCTGTAGGCCACGCGCACGCCCTCGGCACCCATGACCTCGTCGAAAGCCCGGGGGGTGCCGGAGTAGTCGCGGAACAGGCTCACGCTTCGAAGGCTAGGTTCGCCGTGTTTCAGGAGGGTGTCAGCGCTGTTACCTGCTCAGATCGGACTACTCGCCCGCAGACTCGTCCTCGACGGGCGACGACGCGACCCGGCGTCCCGGGGCTGTCGCGATGACCTCGGTGCCGGTGAGCCAGTCGTACGGCGTCCTCCCGGACCCGACGAACAGCGAGACGACGAAGCTGGCGGGCACCACGACGGCGATCAGGGCGCCGGCAGCGGCGTCCGGCGCCGGAACCGTCACCAGTGCGAGCACCGCGAGGTGCGCCAGCGTCCAGGGCAGGCCGAGCTTCAGCAGGTTCCGGGCCAGCGACCGGACGTGGCCGATCCGGGCTCCCGTCCCTGCGACGCGGACGCGCAAGCCGACCCGCAGCTTGCCGGGGGTCGCCTCGTAGACACCCGCTTCAAGCGCGGTCAGCGCCAGGGTCACGGGCAGCACGACCAGGATGAGCGCGATCACGTTGTAGCCGAGCAGGCCGGTGCCAGGAGGGACGCCCGCGACCACGGCCAGCCACACCACGCCACCGGCGAACACTGCCCAGGCGGCCATCAGGGAGGCGTCGATGATCCCCGCCAGAAGGCGTTGCCGCGGGCTCGGGATCACGGCGCAAGCGTACTTCCGCGCGCTGTGCGTCGCGCACGCCCGACCGGACGGACGTCGCACGCCGCGGGAGCTACGCTGGCGCGATGCCGGAGTTCGCCGTGGTCGAGGGGGCGCCCGATTCGCCCTGGGCGGTCGATGCCTACCACGAGCTGGACCTCGCCCACTCCCTCGAGGTGTTCGGCGAGGACATGACCATCTCCGCAGAGCGAACGCGCGAGTTCCTCTCCTCGCAGGACTCGGGCCTCCATGTCCTGCTGCTGGCGATCGGGGCGACGGCTGCACCTTCGAGACCCGGCAGGTTCGGGCTGCCCCTGGCACCCGACTCCCCCGTCGAGGTGCACGGCGTGGCCCTGCTCACTCTCCCCACGGCCGACAACCAGCACCTGGTCGACGACCTGTTCGTCATGGTCGCGGCCGACGGCCGCCGCCGCGGCGTCGCCACCGCGCTGCTCGACCAGGTGCGCCGGATCGCCCGGGAGTCCGGGCGGGACACCATCCTCGCCTGGAGCGAGCACCGGACGACGCCGGCTTCTGCTGAGCTTCCTCAGCTCGCTCCGCCCACCGGGACGGGCAGTGTCCCCATCGACGGGAACGTGGGCTTCCTCCGGGCGGCCGGGTTCGAGCTCGTCCAGGTCGAGAGGATGTCCCGCCTCGAACTGCCGACTCCGGCGGGCCTGCTGGAGCGGCTGGCCGCACAGGCGGAGGAGGCGGCAGGCGCCAGCTACCGGGTGGTGTCCTGGCTCGGCGAGGTGCCGGAGCCGTACCTCGAGCCGGTGGCCGCACTGTACGCGGCGATGTCGACGGACGCCCCACAGGGCGGGATCGACTTCCGCGAGGAGAAGTGGGACGCCGAGCGCGTCCGACGGCACGACCGCGAACTGCTGCAGAGCGGGGAACTCGTGCAGACCCTCGCCCTGTCGCGCGACGACGGCCGGGCCGCCGGCCACACGGTGATGTTCGTTCCGGTGGCCTCCCCCCACCGTCCCGAGCAGCACAACACGGTGGTACTGGCCGCCCACCGGGGTCATCGCCTGGGCCTGTGGATCAAGGCGGCGAACCTTGCGCTGCTCGAAGAGGAGTTCCCCCGGGCTCGGCACATCGACACGTGGAACGCCGACGAGAACAGCCACATGCTCGCGATCAACACCGCGATCGGCTACCGACAGCTGGGGGTGACCGGCGCCTGGCAACTTCGACTCACCTGAGCCGCGCCCGCGGGTCGGCCGGACGAATCTCGAGGAGCACGGCGCAGCCGGGCGACGACAGATGAGGGTCGGCTGAGCCGCGTCAGGCCCGCTCGGCTGCCTTCAACAGCTGCCACAGCAGGCGATTCACCGGGGTCGCGATCCCGTGCCGCTCCCCCAGTTCGCACACACGTCCGGCGAAGATGTCGACCTCGGTCGGGCGTCCGGCGATCGCGTCCTGCGCCATCGAGGTGTAGGACGCCGGCCCGAGACCGTCCAGCACCGCAAGCCAGGCGTCCAGGTCGGCCTCGCCGAGCGCCACACCCTCGGCCTCTGCGACGGCGATCACCTCACGCTGCGCGGCGAGCATGGCTTCCCGCGCCGGCGACCCGGGCTCCTGGAAGAGTCGGTACGGCGCACGCAACACGGCCGACACCTGGTTCACGCCCACGTTGATCAGGAACTTCCACCACAGTTCGCGCGTCATGTCATCGGGGATCACACAGGCGATATCCGCCGCTGCGAACAGTTCCGCGACCCGGCGAACGGGCTCGCCGTGGGGTTCGGCGTTGGTGGGTTCGCCGAAGAAGATGCGCCCCAGCGAGGTGTAGGTGACGTCGCGGCCATCGCGGACGGCGTCGATGCCCAGGCTCACGGCGAGCAGCACGTACGCCTGCGGGAAGGCGTCGGCCAGCACCTGTTCGCTGTCGATCCCGTTGAGCAGGCTCAGCACGACCGTGCCCGGACCGACGGACGGACGGAGGAGTTCGATGGCCTCACCGAGGGCCCCAGCCTTCACCGCGACGAGGGCGACGTCGGCGGGCGTGTCGTCGTCGGCATCGGCCAGCGGGAAGACGTGGGCAGTCCCGTTGACGGTGGTGACGGCCGACCGGTAGCGCTCCCGGCGGACGCCGTCGACGAGGACGCGCAGGTCGAAGCCCGCCTGGAGCAGCTTCGCGCCGTACGCGGCACCGACGGCACCGAGGCCGACGAGGTGGATCCGCGGCGAACCGGTCATTCGCCGAGAGGTGCGAACCGGGCTCCGCGGGATGCCAGCTCGGCGGCACCGCCGTCCAGCGCCGTCAGCACCCACAGGCCGTCAGGCAGGATCGCGACCGTGTGCTCCCAGTGCGCCGCAGCGGAGCCGTCGCGGCTGACCACTGTCCAGTCGTCCTCGAGGACGGCGGTCGCGGCGGTGCCGAGCGTCACCATGGGTTCGATGGCGATGCACATCCCCTTGACGAGAAGCTCGCCACGCCCGGCGCGTCCGACGTTCGGCACGTCCGGCGGCTGGTGCATGGCCCGGCCGATGCCATGTCCGGTGTACTCGGAGATGATCCCGTACCGGGTCTGGCTGCGCCGGACGGAGGACTCGACGGCCGCCGAGATGTCCCCGACGCGGGCACCGACGCGGGCGGCCGCGATCCCGTCCCACATCGCGCGACGCGTGGTCTCGGACAGGGCGAACCGGTCCGGCGCCAGCTGGCCGACGCCGAACGTGATCGCCGAGTCGGCGTGCCAGCCGTTGACGGACACCCCGAAGTCGACGCTCACCAGGTCACCGGCGGCCAGGACGCGCGACCCGGGGATGCCGTGGACGATCTCCTCGTTCACCGAGATGCAGGTCACAGCGGGGAACGGCGGCATGCCGGGGTAGGGCTCGTAGTCCAGGAAGGACGACACCGCCCCGGCCTCGGCGATCATCGTTCGCGCGAGCTGGTCGAGTTCGGCAGTGGTGACGCCCGGGCGCGCGGCAGAGCGCAGGGCCTCGAGGATGTTCGCGACCACGAGCCCGGCCACGCGCATCGCGCGGACCTGCTCGGGTGACTTGATCTCGATGGCCGCCCTGCGGCGCATTCAGCCCAGCTTCGCGTCGAGCGCGGCTGTGATCCGCGCCGAGACTTCTTCGATGGTGCCGATGCCGTCGACCTCGACGAGCAGGCCGCGGTCGCGGTAGGTCGCCAGGAGGGGGTCGGTCGCCTCGGTGTAGACCTCCATGCGACGCCGGATGGTCTCGGCGTTGTCGTCGGCCCGACCCTCGAGCTCGGCCCGCTTCAGCAGTCGCTCGACCAGCAGGTCGGTGTCGGCCACCAGCGAGATGACGGCGTCGATCGCGACACCCTGGCCGGCCAGCGCCTCGTCGAGGGCGCCGACCTGTCCGACGGTGCGGGGGTAGCCGTCCAGCAGCCAGCCGGTGGCTGCGTCCGCCTCGGTGAGCCGGTTGGCCACGATCGCGTTGGTGATCTCGTCAGGGACGTAGCCCCCCGAGGCCATGATCTGCTCGACCTGCTGGCCGAGCTCCGTCCTGTTCTTGACGTTCGCGCGGAAGATGTCGCCCGTGGAGATCGCCGGGACCTGGTAGTGCGCCGCGATGCCGACGGCCTGGGTGCCCTTGCCCACTCCGGGAGGGCCCATGATCAAAAGCCTCATCTGAGGAATCCTTCATAGTTGCGTTGTTGTAGCTGGCTCTGGATCTGCTTGACCGTGTCCAGACCCACCCCGACGATGATCAGGATGGACGTGCCGCCGAACGGGAACTTGTTCTGCGTGTTGAACAGCACGAACGCCAGCGCAGGGATCAACGAGATGATGCCCAGGTAGAGCGATCCGGCTGCGGTCAGGCGGGAGAGGACGAAGGCCAGGTAGCGCTCGGTCGGCCCACCGGCGCGCAGGCCGGGGATGAAGCCGCCGTACTTCTTCATGTTGTCGCTGACCTCGACGGGGTCGAAGGTGATCGACACGTAGAAGTAGGCGAAGAAGATGATCAGCGCGAAGAAGATGACCTCGTAGATCCAGTGTCCATTGGTCAGGTACAGCGAGATCCAGTTGGACACCGGGTTGTTGGGCTGGAACTGCGCGTACAGCAGCGGCAGGTACAGCATCGAGGACGCGAAGATCACCGGGATGACGCCGGCCTGGTTGACCTTGATCGGGATGTAGGTTGTGCTGCCGCCGAGCAGCTTGCGTCCCACCATCCGCTTGGCGTACTGGACGGGGATGCGCCGCTGGGCCTGTTCCATGAACACGACGCCGAGCATGACGAGCAGGCCCACGCCGATGGTGGCGATGAAGATCAGCCAGCCCTGGGCGTTCGGCAGGTTCGGGTTGTTGGCATCGGTGCCGCGGGACAGCGCGATCGCCCACATCGATGCGGGGAACTGGGCGGCGATCTGGGTGAAGATCATGACCGACATGCCGTTGCCGACGCCGCGGTCGGTGATCAGCTCGCCCAGCCACATGATCACGCCGGTGCCGGCCGTCATGGTCAGGATCATGGTGATGATCGCGAACAGGCCTTTGTCGTAGACGAGCTGCTGGGTGCAGCCGCGGAACAGCTGGCCGTTCACCGCCAGCGTGACGTACGCGGTGGAGTTCAGCACGGCGAGCACGATGGTCAGGTAGCGGGTGTACTGCGTGATCTTGGCTGTACCCGAAGCGCCTTCCTTCTTCAGCGCCTCGAGCCGCGGGATCACCACGGTGAGCAGCTGGAGGATGATGCTGGCCGTGATGTACGGCATGATCCCGAGCGCGAAGATCGCCAGCTGCAGCAGCGCGCCGCCGGAGAACAGCTGGATCATCGAGTAGAGGCCGGCGGTGTCGTTCGAGGTCGCGATGGCGCGGCACTCGTTCACCGCCTGCATGTTCACGTTCGGGGTCGGGATGGTCGACCCGAGCCGGAAGACCGCGAGGATCAGCAGCGTGAACAGGATCTTCTTGCGCAGGTCGGGCGTCCGCAGCGCGTTGCCGAAGGCGGAAAGCATGTCCGAACCCAACTCCTAACAGTGAGTGTGCTGCCCGCACGCGTGCGTGCCGCACGGCGTCGGGGCAACCCGGGAAACTGTACCAAGGCCGGGAACGTTTACCGCACCCGACGAACGGACGAAGGGCCCCCGGCGATACCGGGGACCCTCCAGGCAGAGCCTCTCGTCCAAGAGCCGAGGTTCGCTACAGCTCGGTGACGCTGCCGCCGGCAGCCTCGATCTTCGCCTTGGCCGATGCGGAGAACGCGTGCGCGCTCACCTGCACCGCAACGCCGATCTCACCGTTGCCGAGCACCTTCACCGGGAAGCCGTCACGGACGGCGCCCACGGCGAGCAGCGTGACCGGGGTGACCTCGCCACCCTCGGGGAAGAGCGCCTCGAGCCGCGCCACGTTGACCACCTGGTACTCCACGCGGAACGGGTTGTTGAACCCGCGCAGCTTCGGCAGCCTCATGTGCAGCGGCATCTGGCCACCCTCGAAATTCTCCGGGGTGTTCTTCCGCGCGCCGGTGCCCTTGGTGCCGCGACCCGCGGTCTTGCCCTTGGAGCCCTCACCACGGCCCACGCGGGTCTTGGCGGTCTTTGCGCCCGGTGCCGGACGCAGGTGATGAACCTTCAATGCCATGTCACTCAACCTCCTCGACGGAGACGAGGTGCGGGATCGCCTTGACCATGCCCACCAGTTCGGGCCGGTCCTCGATCACCACCACGTCGCCGATGCGCTTCAGCCCGAGGCTTCGGAGCGTGTCGCGCTGGTTCTGCTTGCCACTGATCCCGGACTTGATCTGGGTCACCTTCAGCCGGCTCATGCGTGCGCCCCTTCCTGGCGGGCCCGCAGGATCGCGGCAGGGGTGACGTCGGCGACCGGGAGACCGCGGCGCTTGGCCACCGACTCCGGCTCCTCCAGGCTCTTCAGCGCCTCGACCGTGGCGTGAACCACGTTGATGGCGTTGTCAGAGCCCAGCGACTTGGCCAGGACGTCGTGGACGCCGGCGCACTCCAGCACCGCGCGGGCCGAGCCACCGGCGATGACGCCGGTACCCGGGGAGGCCGGACGCAGCATGACCACGCCGGCAGCCTTCTCACCCTGGACGGGGTGCGGAATCGTGCCCTGGATGCGCGGGACGCGGAAGAAGTGCTTCTTCGCCTCCTCGACGCCCTTGGCGATCGCCGCGGGAACTTCCTTCGCCTTGCCGTAGCCGACGCCGACGGTGCCGTCACCGTCGCCGACCACTACGAGCGCGGTGAAGCTGAAGCGCCGGCCGCCCTGGACGACCTTGGCGACGCGGTTGATCGCGACGACACGCTCCAGGTACTGGCTCTTTTCCTTCTCGGCGGCTGCATCGCGGCCACGACGGTCTTCACGGCCGCCGCGACGCTGCTGATCGCCGGTACCTGCACCGCCACCGCGGCGCTGGGTTCCATTCATCGCTTGCTTACCTTTCGATCCGTCAGAATCCGAGACCGGCCTCGCGGGCGCTGTCGGCCAGCGCCGCGATCCGTCCGTGGTACCGGTTGCCGGCGCGGTCGAACACGACCACCTCGACACCGGCCTGCTTGGCCCGCTCGGCGACCAGCTTGCCGACCTCCTTGGCCTTCGCCGACTTGTCGCCGGAGGCCTTGCGGAGTTCGAGCGAGGAGGCGGAGGCCAGCGTGACCCCGGCGACGTCGTCGATCACCTGCGCGGCGATGTGCCGGCTGGACCGGAACACCACCAGGCGCGGACGCTCGGCGTCGCCGGCGATCTTCTTGCGGCCACGAGCCTGACGGCGCAGCCGCGCCGCAGCCTTGTCCGCCATGCCCTTGTGGACATCCAGCGAAGTAGCCATCACTTACCAGCCTTTCCAACCTTGCGGCGAACACGCTCGCCGGCGTAGCGCACGCCCTTGCCCTTGTAGGGCTCCGGCTTGCGGATCTTGCGGATGTTCGCCGCGACTTCGCCGACAGCCTGCTTGTCGATGCCGAGCACGGTGAACTTGGTGTTCGACTCGACCGTGAAGCTGATGCCTGCCGGCGCGTTCACCACCACGGGGTGGGAGAAGCCGAGGTTGAACTCCAGCTGTTCCGGGCTCTTCAGCGTGACGCGGTAGCCGACACCGACGATCTCGAGCTTCTTCTCGTAACCGTCTGTGACGCCGGTGACCATGTTGGCCACCAGGGTGCGGGTCAGGCCGTGCAGCGACCGGCTGGTGCGCTCGTCGTCGGGACGGGTGACCTCGAGCTCGCCGGAGTCGTTGCGCGCAACCCGGATGGGTTCGGCCACAACGTGCTCCAGGCTGCCCTTGGGGCCCTTCACCGAGACCTTCTGCCCTTCCAGGGCAACGTCCACCCCGGCCGGGATGGCGATCGGAAGCCTACCGATTCGTGACATAAGTCCAGTTCCTCCTGCTCACCAGACGTAGGCGAGAACTTCGCCGCCGACGCTACGAGCCTTGGCCTCTTTGTCGGTCAACAGACCTTGGGAGGTGGAAATGATCGCGATCCCCATACCACCGAGAACCTTCGGCAGCGCCGTCGACTTGGCGTAAACGCGCAGGCCGGGCTTGGAGATCCGACGGACGCCCGCGATGGAGCGCTCGCGGCTGCCGCCGTACTTCAGGGTCAGCTTGAGGGTCTTGCCCACCTCGCCTGCGGCCGGCTCGAGCACCTCATAGCCGGCGATGTAGCCCTGCTTGGTCAGGATCTCAGCGATCCCCACCTTGATCTTGCTGTGCGGCATGCTCGTCGAGTCGTGGTACGCCTGGTTGGCGTTCCGCAGACGGGTGAGCATGTCCGCGATCGGATCGGTCATGGTCATGGTTGATGACTCTTTCTCGCCATGGTTTCCGCCATCGGGCGGACCTTCAGCGGGTTGTGGTTGGTCCCGGCTCGATCACCAGGAGGACTTGATCACGCCGGGAAGCTCGCCGGCATGGGCGAGTTCGCGGACGCAGATGCGGCACAGGCCGAACTTGCGGAACACGGCCTTGGGCCGGCCGCAGCGGTTGCAGCGCGTGTAGGCACGAACGGCGAACTTGGGCTTGCGAGCCTGCTTCACCTTCAGAGCGGTCTTGGCCATGGGTCAGCTCACTTCTTCTTCTTGCCGGCGAAGGCCGGACCCTTCTTCTTCTTGACGACCTTGGCCACCTCGTCGGCCGGGGCCTTGAACGGGAAGCCCAGCGCCTTCAGCAGCGCCCGGCCCTCGTCATCGGTGGTTGCGGTGGTCACGAAGGTGATGTCCATGCCCCGCAGCTTGTCGATCCTGTCCTGGTCGATCTCGTGGAACATGACCTGCTCGGTCAGACCGAAGGTGTAGTTCCCCTTGCCGTCGAACTGCCGGGCCGACAGGCCGCGGAAGTCACGGATCCGGGGCAGCGCCAGCGTCAGCAGCCGGTCGGCGAACTCCCACATCCGGTCACCGCGCAGGGTCACGTGGCAGCCGATCGGCATGCCCTCGCGCAGCTTGAACTGCGCGATCGACTTGCGGGCCTTCGTGATCGTCGGCTTCTGGCCGGTGATCGCGGTGAGATCGCGGACGGCGGAGTCGATGACCTTGGAGTCCCTGGCCGCCTCGCCGACGCCCATGTTCACCACGATCTTGGTCAGGCCGGGGATCTGCATCACGTTGTCGTAGCCGAACTCCTGGTGGAGCGCGGGCGCGATCTCGCTGCGGTACTTGTCCTTCAGGCGCGGCAGCTCTTTGGTCGCAGTGGCGGCCATCAGATCTCCTTCCCGGTCTTGCGTGCGATCCGCACGCTGCGCTCAGCTTCGTAGGTGGTGCCGTCCGGACGGGTCTTGGTGACGACCTGGCGGTCGTAACCGACCCTGGTCGGCACCTCCTTGCCGTCGACCTTCACCACCAACTGGACGTTGGACACGTCGATCGGTGCCTCGGTCGAGATGATGCCGGCGGCGTTGTTCTGGCGGGTGGAGTTGTTCTGGGTCTCACGCTTGTGCTTCTTCACAACGTTGACGCCCTGAACGAGCACCCGGTGCTCGGAGGGGTAGACGGCGATGACCTCGCCGATCCGGCCCTTGTCCTTGCCGGCGATGACCTTGACCCGGTCACCCTTCTTCACATGGAGCGAATTCGCCATGTCACAGCACCTCCGGCGCGAGCGAGATGATCCGCATGTACTTCTTCTCGCGCAGTTCCCGACCGACCGGCCCGAAGATGCGGGTGCCTCGCGGCTCCCCGTCGTTCTTCAGGATCACGGCGGCGTTCTCGTCGAACTTGATGTAGGAGCCGTCCGGACGACGGGTCTCCTTGACTGTACGGACGACGACCGCCTTCACGACCTCGCCCTTCTTCACGTTGCCACCGGGGATGGCGTCCTTGACCGTGGCGACGATGCGGTCGCCCAGGCCCGCGTAGCGACGCTTGGAGCCGCCCAGCACGCGGATGCAGAGGAGTTCCTTCGCACCGGTGTTGTCGGCGACCTTGAGTCGCGTCTCCTGCTGGATCATCTGATCTCTCCCCTGCTCACTTCGCCTTTTCGAGGATCTCGACCAGCCGCCAGCGCTTCGTGGCGCTGCTCGGACGGGTCTCCATCACCCGGACGCGGTCACCGACGCCGGCCTCGTTGGACTCGTCGTGGGCCTTGAGCCGTTCGGACTTCGTCATGACCTTGCCGTACAGCGGGTGCTTGACCCGCTCCTCGACGGCGACCACGACGGTCTTGTCCATCTTGTCCGACACGACGATGCCCTCGCGGACCTTACGGGCGCCGCGAACGGTCGTTTCCTGCTCGCTCATCAGTCTTGCTCCTCATCCGGATCGGGCTCGATGCCCAGGTTGCGCTCCTGCAGCACCGTGTAGATCCGCGCGATGTCCTTGCGGGCCTCGCGCAGCCGCCCGTGGGACTCCAGCTGGCCGGTGGCAGCGGCGAACCGCAGCCCGAACAGCTCTTCCTTCAGTTCGGTCACCTTGGCGTTGAGCTCGGTGCGGGTCATCCCGCGCAGCTCAGAGGCCGTGGCAGTCTTGGCCATCAGATCTCACCCACTTCCCGCTTGATGAAGCGAGCCTTGAACGGCAGCTTGTGGATAGCCAGGCGCATGGCCTCGCGGGCCACCGGCTCATCCACACCGGACAGTTCGAACAACACCCGTCCGGGCTTGATATTGGCGATCCACCACTCCGGCGAACCCTTGCCGGACCCCATCCGGGACTCCGCGGGGTGCTTCGTCATCGGACGGTCCGGGTAGACGTTGATCCACACCTTTCCGCCACGCTTGATGTGACGGGTCATGGCGATACGGGCGCTCTCGATCTGACGGTTCGTCAGGTACGAGGACTCCAGGGCCTGGATGCCGTAGTCGCCGAAGGCGAGCTTGGTGCCGCCCTTGGCCATGCCCGACCGCTTCGGGTGGTGCTGCTTGCGGTGCTTGACGCGCCGGGGAATCAACATGATCAGGCTCCTGCGGTTTCAGTGGACTCAGGCGCAGCGGCGCTCGGCGCAGCTGCCCCCTCGGCAACGGAATCGGCGCGACGGCGTCCGCCACGCTCGGGACGATCGCCCCGGCCGGCACCGGCCCCCGCGCCGTCACGACGCGGGCCGCGGGCGGGACGGGCACGGCCACCGGCGAGCTGCCGGGCGGCCTTCTGGGCGGCGCGCTCGGCGCGGTTGCCCGAAACGTCGCCCTTGTAGATCCACACCTTCACGCCGATCCGTCCGAACGTCGTGCGGGCCTCGTAGAACCCGTAGTCGATGTCGGCGCGCAGCGTGTGCAGCGGGACGCGGCCCTCACGGTAGAACTCCGAGCGGCTCATCTCGGCGCCGCCGAGACGGCCGGAGCACTGGATCCGGATGCCGAGGGCACCCGCGCGCATGGCGCTCTGCTGGGCCTTGCGCATCGCGCGGCGGAACGCCACGCGAGCGCCGAGCTGCTCGGCGATGCCCTGGGCCACCAGCTGCGCATCGGTCTCGGGGTTCTTCACCTCGAGGATGTTGAGCTGGACCTGCTTGCCGGTGAGCTTCTCCAGGTCGGCACGCACCCGCTCGGCCTCGGCGCCGTTGCGGCCGATGACGATGCCCGGACGCGCGGCGTACAGGAAGATCGTCACCCGCTCGCTGCGACGCTCGATCTCCACACTGGAGATGCCGGCGCGCTCGAGCGTCTTGGCGAGGTAGCGACGGATCTTCACGTCCTCCGCGACCAGGTCGGCGTAGTTCGCGTCCGCGTACCAGCGCGTCTTGTGGTCGGTGGTGATGCCCAGGCGGAAGCCGTTGGGGTTGATCTTCTGGCCCATGCTCAGGCTCCTTGCTTCGGCTCGACGACGACGGTGATGTGGCTGGCCCGCTTCAGGATCCGGCTGGCCGAACCCTTCGCCCGCGGACGGATCCGCCGCAGAGTCATTCCCTCGTCGACGAACGCCTGGGAGACGAACAGCTGCTCGGCTCGAAGGCCCTCGGTGTTCTCCGCGTTCGCGGTGGCACTGGCGACCACCTTGTAGACCGGCTCCGAAGCCGCCTGGGGGGCGAACTTCAGCACGTTCAGTGCGTCGGTGACGTCCAGCCCGCGGACCAGATCGACCACGCGCCGCACCTTCATCGGGCTCATCCGGACGTGCCGGGCGATCGCGTAGGAGCCGGGCCGATCGCCGAGCAGGGCTGCGCGACGGCTGGGTCGCTCGTTGTTGCTCATGATTGGTTGCGTTCCTCTTCCCCGCTCAGCGGCGGCGCGCCTTCTTGTCTTCCTTCACGTGCCCGCGGTAGGTGCGGGTGGGGGCGAACTCGCCCAGCTTGTGGCCGATCATCGAGTCGGTGACGAACACCGGCACGTGCTTGCGACCGTCGTGCACCGCGATCGTGAGCCCGATCATGTCGGGGGTGATCATCGACCGGCGCGACCAGGTCTTGATGACCTGCTTGCTCCCGGCCGCGATGGCGGCGTCCACCTTCTTGACCAGATGGTCGTCGACGAAGGGGCCCTTCTTCAGGCTGCGTGGCATTGGTTACCTCACCTGTCCTATCAGCGCTTCTTGCCGGACTTGCGGCGGCGGATGATCAGGCGAGTACTCGCCTTGTTCTTGTCCCGGGTGCGGCCCTCGGGCTTGCCCCACGGGGTGACCGGGTGACGGCCGCCGGAGGTCTTGCCCTCGCCACCGCCGTGCGGGTGGTCGATCGGGTTCATGGCGACACCGCGGACGGTCGGGCGGACGCCCTTCCAGCGGCTGCGGCCCGCCTTGCCCCAGTTGATGTTCGACTGCTCGGCGTTGCCGACCTCGCCGACCGTCGCGCGGCAGCGGACGTCGACCAGGCGCATCTCGCCGGACGGGAGCCGCAGCGTGGCCATCTTGCCCTCGCGGGCGACCAACTGGATGCGGGCCCCGGCCGAGCGTCCGAGCTTGGCGCCACCACCGGGACGCATCTCCACGGCGTGCACCGTGGTGCCGACCGGGATGTTGCGCAGCGGCAGGTTGTTGCCGGGCTTGATGTCGGCTGCCTCACCGGCCTCGACGTGGGCACCCTGCTCCAGGCCGAGCGGCGCGATGATGTAGCGCTTCTCGCCGTCGGCGTAGTGCAGCAACGCGATGCGCGCGGTGCGGTTCGGGTCGTACTCGATGTGAGCGACCTTGGCCGGCACGCCGTCCTTGTCGTAGCGACGGAAGTCGACCAGCCGGTAGGCCTGCTTGTGGCCGCCACCGATGTGCCGGGTCGTGATCCGGCCGGAGTTGTTCCGGCCGCCCGTCTTCGGCTTGGAGGTGACCAGCGACTTCTCCGGGGTGGAGCGCGTCAGTTCGACGAAGTCGGCCACGGAGGAGCCACGACGGCCCGGGGTGGTCGGCTTGTACTTTCGGATTCCCATGAATGATTCCTCGTCTGTGCTTTGAGGCCTAGACCTCGGCGCCGGAGAAGATGTCGATGCGCTGGCCCTCAGCGATGCTCACGATGGCGCGCTTGGTGTCCTTCTGCTTGCCCCAACCGGCCCGGGTACGGCGGCGCTTGCCCGCTCGGTTGGCGGTGTTGACGGCAGTGACCTTCACGCCGAACACCTGCTCGACCGCGATCTTGATCTCGGTCTTGTTGGCGTCCGTCGCGACCAGGAACGTGTACTTGTTCTGGTCGAGCAGGCCGTAGGCCTTCTCGCTGACCACGGGGGCCAGCAGGATGTCGCGGTGGTCGCGGATCTTGAAGTCGTTCACTTCGTCTCCTCCTTCGGCTGCACGGCGTTGACGAAGCCGGCCTTCTCGGCAGCCTTCTCGGACTTGAACCACACCTCGGCGATCGTCCGGCCGTACCAGGGCGACTCGGGCGTGTGGAACTTCATCGAGTCCTCGTTGCCCTTGATGTCGAACCCGGCCGGCGGCTCGGAGCCACGGTAGGAGTCCTTGCCGTAGTCCTTGACGTCACCCTCGGCTGCCTCCGCCTTGGGCTTGGCCGCCTTCTTGGCTGCGGGCTTGACCTCTTCGGTGACCTCCTCGGTCGCCTCGACCTTGGCCGGCTTGGCCGCCTTCGCGGGCTTGGCCTCGACGGGCTCCTCGACGAGGGCCAGCGGGCTGCCGACGAAAGTGGCGAGCGCGGCGGTGGTGAAGACCACCTCGTCGCTGACCAGGACGTCGTACGCGTTCAGCTGGTCGACGGCGAGGGCATGGACGGTCGGCACGTTGCGCAGGCTCAGCCAGGCGACGTCCTCGGTGCGGTCCAGGACCACCAGCAGCTTCGCGCCGGCGATCGTCGACAGCGCGGTGAGCGCGGCCTTGGTCGAGGGCGTCTCGCCGGAGACGATGCTCGCGATCACGTGGACGCGGCCGTCGCGGGCCCGATCGGACAGTGCGCCGCGGAGCGCGGCCGCGATCATCTTCTTCGGGGTCCGCTGGGCGTAGCTGCGCGGCTGCGGGCCGTGGACGACGCCACCGCCGGTCCACTGGGGCGCCCGACGCGAACCCTGGCGGGCGCGGCCGGTGCCCTTCTGGCGCCACGGCTTGGCGCCACCGCCCGCGACATCGCCGCGAGTCTTGGTGGCGTGCGTGCCCTGGCGGGCCGCGGCCTGCTGGGCAACGACCACCTGGTGGATCAGCGGGACGTTGGTCTGGACGTCGAACAGGTCGGCGGGCAGTTCCGCCTTGGCGGAGGTGCTGCCGACAACGGCGACGGTGCGGGTCTCGCTCATGCCTGAGCTCCCTTCTTGGCTGCGCTGCGAAGCACGACCAGGGTGCCCTTGGGTCCGGGCACGGAGCCCTTCACCAGGATCAGCCCGCGCTCCGCGTCGACGGCGTGGACGGTCAGGTTCTGCACGGTGACCTTCTCGACACCCATCCGGCCGGCCATCCGGGTGCCCTTGAAGACGTGGCCCGGGGTGGCGCAGGCGCCGATGGAGCCCGGGGACCGGTGCTTGCGGTGCACACCGTGGGTGGCGCGGAGGCCGTGGAAGCCGTGCCGCTTCATGACGCCGGCCGTGCCCTTGCCCTTGGTGACACCGGTCACGTCGATGACCTCGGCCGCGGCGAAGGTCTCGGCGGTCAGTTCCTGCCCGAGGGTGTAGGTGCTGGCGTCAGCGGTGCGCAGCTCGACGAGGTGCTTGCGGGGGGTGACCCCGGCCCGCTCGAAGTGCCCGCTCGCCGGCTTGGTGACGTTCTTGGCCTTGACCGCGCCGAACCCGAGCTGGACGGCCGAGTAGCCGTCGGCGTCGGGGGTGCGGACCTGGGTGACCACGCAGGGCCCGGCCTGGATGACGGTGACGGGGACGATCTTGTTGTCGGCGTCCCACACCTGGGTCATGCCGAGCTTGGTGCCCAGCAGTCCCTTCACGTTTCGTTCGCTCATTTGTCAGACCTCACGGAAGCTTGATCTCGATGTCGACACCGGCGGGCAGATCCAGCCGCATCAGGGAGTCGACGGTCTTCGGGGTGGGGTCAAGGATGTCGATCAGCCGCTTGTGGGTGCGCATCTCGAAGTGCTCACGGCTGTCCTTGTACTTGTGCGGAGAACGGATCACACAGAACACGTTCTTCTCGGTCGGCAGGGGCACGGGCCCCGCGACCTTGGCACCGGTACGGGTCACGGTGTCGACGATCTTCTTCGCCGAGGAGTCAATGACCTCGTGGTCGTAGGCCCGGAGTCGGATCCGGATCTTCTGTCCCGCCACTGGTTCGTCCTTCTTCTCTCGTTTTCCTCCGCCGGTGCATCTTCCGGTGGAGCGGTGTTGCACCGACCCCCGAGGTCGGGCGTGTCGGACCGTTCTGGGCCGCACACAACTCAAATTCTTGGGTCGTGGTAGGGCCCGGCACCCGCGCGCCAGACTTGCCGGCCGGCCGCCAGAACAGCGTCCGGTTCGGAGCAACCTGTCGATTCTGTCATGCCGGACAGCGTCCTGCCAAATCCCGCCCGCTGGGACAGGATGGGTCAGTGAGCAGCCAGGATCAGGCCCCGCAGCAGGGTGCCCAGCCTACCCGGACGGGCCTGGGCATCACCCTCGGCCTCGGAGCCTCGCTGGCCTTCGCCACCTCGGGCGTGTTCGCGCGTCCCTTGCTGGAGGTGGGGTGGACGCCCGGGGCCGCGGTGTTCTGGCGCGTCGCGCTCGCCTCCGTCCTCCTCCTGCCGGCTGGACTGTGGGCGATGCGGGGCCGGCTGCGCGAGCTGGTGTCCGAGTGGAGGCTCCTGGCCGGGTTCGGCGCGCTGGCCGTCGCGACGGCACAGCTGTTCTACTTCGCGGCCGTCTCCCGGCTGAGCGTCGGAGTCGCGCTGCTCATCGAGTACCTCGCTCCGGTCGCACTGGTGCTGCTCGCCGTCCTCAGGACGCGCCGGCTTCCCGGCCGCCTCGTCCTGACCGGGACGGCGGTCAGCGTCGTCGGCCTGGTGTGCGTGCTCGACCTGACCGGGGCACGCCTCGACGGGCTCGGCGTCCTGTTCGGCCTCCTCGCGATGTGCGGTGCGGCCGGCTACTTCGTCATGGGCGCGCACCCGACGCGGCTGCCGGCGATCGCGCTGCCCGCGTTCGGCCTGCCTGTGGGCGCCGCGGTCCTGGGGCTCGCCATCCTGGTCCGGCTCCTCCCCTACTCGGCGCCGCTGGTGGACGTGACCCTCATCGGAGCGACCCTGCCCTGGTGGGTGCCGCTGTCCGTCGTCGTCGTCGTGGCGACAGCGATCGCCTACGTCCTCGGCGTGGCCGGGATCCCGCTCATGGGCGAGCGGCTGGCCAGCTTCGTCAGCCTCTCCGAGGTGCTCTTCGCCGCCCTCCTGGCTGCGGCGCTTCTCGGGGAGACGCCGACCCCGATCCAGCTCGTCGGCGGCGTCCTCATCGTGCTCGGCGTCCTGGCGATCCGGCTCTCCAGCGGACGGTCCCCCGCCGGACTGCCCACCCTTCCCGACGAACTGGAGGCCGCGGAGGGCGATTGACGCCGACCGCTGCGCCGTGTCAGATGGGCGCCATGGAGCACGCCGAGCCCCCTGGAGCGCGTCCGGTTCCCGCCGGGGACGTCGACTACGAGGCCACCGGGCACGGCTACGCGTCCGGGCGGCGTCCCGACCCACGGATCGAGGCCCTCATCCACGCCGCGCTCGGGGAGGCGCGAACCGTGCTGAACGTGGGTGCGGGGGCAGGATCGTACGAGCCGGCCGACCGCGAGGTTGTGGCCGTCGAGCCGTCCGCGAGGATGCGCGCGCAGCGGCCCGCCGGCTCAGCGCCGGTGATCGACGCGACAGCCGAGGACCTCCCGTTCGCGGACTCCTGCTTCGACGCGGCGATGGCAGTGGTGACCGTCCACCAGTGGAAGGACGCCTCGCTGGGTCTGCGGGAGCTCCGCCGGGTCACGACCGGCCCTGTGGTCATCCTCACCTTCGACCCCGGTGCTGTTGCCGACTGGTGGGCCGCCGATTACCTTCCCGACCTGTTCCGGGCCGAGGCGGCGCGCTACCCGAGGATCGAAAGCATCCGGGACGCGCTGGGCGGGCAGGTCTCCGTCGCGGCCGTCCCGATCCCCATCGACTGCACCGACGGCTTCACCGAAGCCTTCTACGGGCGCCCCGAGGCCTTGCTGGACCCGGGCGTGCGCGCTGCCCAGTCCGCCTGGCAGTTCGCGGACCCGTCCGCGATAGCTGCCGGGCTCGACCGCCTGGCCGCCGACCTCTCCTCGGGCGCGTGGGACGCCCGCTTCGGCTTCCTGCGGACGCGGCCGACGTTCACCGGCGCCGTCCGCCTGGTCGTCGGGAAGCGCTGAGGAGACTCAGCGCGGCATCCGGCGCCACACCCAGCGCGGGGCGAACCGGGTGGCTGCCATGATCGGTCCGAGGTAGGCGGGAATCCACAGGTCGACACCCTTGCCCGCGCGGATCCGGGCGACGACCGCCTCGGCCACCTGGTCGGGGGTGGACGAGAACGGGGCCGGCTCCATACCCGCGGTCATCCGGCCGATCACGAAGCCGGGCCGGGCGATGACCAGATGCACTCCCGAGCCGTGCAGTGCGTCCGCCAGTCCGGACGCGAAGCCGTCCAGGCCCGCCTTGGCCGAGCCGTAGACGTAGTTGGCCCTCCGGACCCGGGCTCCTGCGACCGAGGAGAACGCGACCAGCGTGCCGCTCCCCCTCGGCCGCATTCGTTCGGCGAGAACGGTCAGGAGTGCGGCCTGCGCGACGAAGTCCGTGTGCAGCAGCGCAGCGGCCGCCTGCGCGTCCCGCTCGGCGACCGCCTGGTCGCCCAGCACGCCGAAGGCGAGCACGGCGATGTCGATGGGCCCGACAAGGCTTTCGATGTCGTCCACGACACTCGGCTGGGCCGCCACGTCGTCGGCGTCGAACTCGACGGTCTCGACCCGGGCCGAGCCGGCGTCACGACAAGCGGCCACCGCGGCATCCATGTTGCCCGGGCGCGCCGCCAGCACGACGGTGGCTCCGGGCGCGAGCCGGGTGGCCACGGCGAGTCCGATCTCGCTGCGGCCCCCGAAGATCGCGACGACGCTCACAACACCTCGCGCAACCGGTCCAGCCTGGCCAGGGACGACTCGCGTCCCAGCAGCTCCATCGACTCGAACAGCGGCGGCGAGACGGTCGACCCCGTGATCGCCAGGCGCACCGGCCCGAACGCGAACTTCGGCTTCAGCCCAAGCCCGTCGACCAGCGCCTCGCGCAGGGCGGTCTGGATGGCGTCGGTTGTCCACTCCCCCAGCCCGGCCAGCGCGGAGGTCGCAGCCTCCACGACGCCGGACGCGTCGGGCCCGGCCCTCGCGAGGGCGTCCGGGTCGATCACCAGCTCGGCGTCCGGAGTGAACAGGTAGGCCAGCTTCGGCACGGCCTCACTGAGCAGCACGAGCCGCTCCTGCACGAGTGGGACGGCCCTGCGCAACACCTCCGCGTGCTCGGCGGACGGATCCGTCCACTGGCCGGTTGCCACGGCGTGGGCGAGGATGCGGTCGGCCAGTTCGGCGGCGGGCAGCGCGCGGATGTAGTGGCCGTTGAGCGAGTTCAGCTTGGCCAGGTCGAAGATCGGGCCGGTGGTGTTCACCTTCGCCCAGTCGAACGCAGCGACGAAGTCGCCGAAGGAGGCGACGTCCTCCCCCTCGTGCACGGGCGGATACGCCAGGAGCTGAAGGAAGTTGCGCAGGGCGTCGGGCAGGTAGCCCTGCTCGACGAACCAGGTGAGCCGGGCCGCCGGATTCTTGCGCTTGGAGATCTTGGACTTGTCGGTGTTGCGGAGCAACGGCATGTGGGCGAAGGCGGGCGCGTCCCAGCCGAGCCACTTGTAGAGCAACAGGTGCTTGGGAGTGGACGAGATCCACTCCTCACCGCGCACCACGTGGGTGATCCCCATCAGGTGGTCGTCGACGACGACCGCGAGGTGATAGGTGGGGAAGCCGTCGGCCTTGAGGATCACCTGGTCGTCGGGACGAGGAGCGCTGACCTCGCCGCGGATCAGGTCGGAGAACGTCAACTCGACGTCGTCGGGGACGAGCATCCGCACGACCGGAGTCTCGCTGAACCCCGGCAGCGCGGCGCGCTCCTCACGGGTCTTGCCCAGGCAGAGGCGGTCGTAGCCGGTCACCGCGGCCTTGGACGCCTGCTGCTCGGCGCGCAGCTCGGCCAGGCGCTCGGTGGAGCACCAGCAGTAGTAGGCGTGCCCGGAGGCCACCAGCTCGTCGACCACCGGCCGGTAGGTATCCAGCCGCTCGGACTGCCGGTACGGCGCGTACGGACCACCGATGTCGGGACCCTCGCTCCAGTCGAGGCCGAGCCAGTGGAGCGTGTCGTAGATCTGCTGCTCGGAGGAGGCGACGTAGCGGGCGCGGTCCGTGTCCTCGATCCGCAGCACGAAGGCTCCCCCGGTCGCCCGGGCGTACGCGAGGTTGAACAAGGACATGTACGCCGTGCCGACGTGCGGGTCACCGGTGGGTGACGGGGCGACGCGGAGGCGGGCTGGGCTGGGTGTCATGGCCGGATCAGCCTACCGAAGCCGACGGCGACGCCTGAAGCAGCGTGGGCAGGGCGCCGTTCGCTCCCGGAACTACACCCGAACCGGCCCCTCCCGGGAGGGGACGGCCGCGTTGGCGCGGACACGGAACGGGTGCGCCGGGATGGTAACTTTTCGGCCATGACCCAGCCCATCACCAGCGACTTCATCCGCGACCGGGTCCGCAAGGACATCGAGATGGGCACCTACGGTGGACGCGTCCAGACCCGGTTCCCTCCCGAGCCCAACGGCTACCTGCACATCGGTCACGCGAAGGCGATCACGGTCGACTTCGGGACGGCGGAGGACTTCGGCGGCACCTGCAACCTGCGGCTGGACGACACCAACCCCGACACCGAGGAGACCGAGTACTTCGAGTCGATCCTGGCCGACATCGAATGGCTGGGCTTCCGTCCGGCTGCGGTGCTCCACGCGTCCGACTACTTCCCCCAGCTGTACGAGTGGGCCGAGTACCTGATCGGCAAGGGCCTGGCCTACGTCGACGACCAGGACACCGAGACGATCTCCGCGCAGCGCGGCGGCTTCGGCAAGCCCGGTGTCGACAGCCCGTTCCGCGACCGGAGCATCGAGGAGAACCTCGACCTCTTCCACCGGATGCGGGCCGGTGAGTTCCCCGACGGCGCCCGGGTGCTCCGGGCCCGGATCGACATGAACCACGAGAACATGGCCCTGCGGGACCCGGTCATGTACCGCGTCCGCCACTCGCACCACTTCCGCACAGGGGACGAGTGGTGCATCTACCCCACCTACGACTGGGCCCACGGCCAGAGCGACGCGATCGAGGGCGTCACGCACTCGCTGTGCTCGCTGGAGTTCGACACCCACCGTCCGCTCTACGACTGGTACCTGGAGCACCTGCCGCTGCCGAAGGAGAAGCCGCAGCAGATCGAGTTCGCCCGCCTCGAGCTGACCCACACGATCACCAGCAAGAGGCGTCTGGCCAAGCTGGTCGCCGACGGCATCGTGGACGGTTGGGACGACCCGCGCATGCCCACGCTGCGCGGCCTGCGCCGTCGTGGCTACCCGTCCCGGGCGATCCGCGCGTTCTGCCGCGAGGTCGGCACGACCCGAACCAACAGCCGGCAGAACATCGAGGCGCTCGAGAGCTACGTGCGTCGCGAGCTGAACGCGACCGCCCAGCGGCGCATGGCGGTACTGCGGCCGCTACGCCTGGTCATCGACAACTGGCCGGTGGCTGCGGACGGTTCGCCGGTCGTCGAGTACTTCGAGGTGTCCAACAACCCCGAGAACGAGGCCGACGGCACCCGCCAGGTGGCCTTCTCCGGCGAGCTGTGGATCGAGGCCGACGACTTCGCCGAGGTCCCACCCCCGAAGTTCTTCCGGCTCTCCCCCGGTCGCGAGGTGCGGCTCCGCGGAGCGTACCTGGTCACGGCGACAACGGTCGAGAAGGACGCGGACGGCACGGTCATCGCCGTCCACGCGACCTACGATCCGCAGACCCGCGGCGGCGATGCTCCGGACGGACGCAAGGTGAAGTCGACCATGCACTGGGTGTCCGCCGCACACGGCGTCCGCTTCTCAGCCGCCCTGTACGAGAGACTGTTCACCGCGCTGGTGCCCGGCGAGGCGACGGGCGAGCCGCTGGACGACGTGAACCCGGACTCCCGCGAACTGCTCACCGACTGCGTGGCGGAGGCGGCTCTCGCCGACACCGCACCGGGCCAGGTGGTCCAGTTCGAGCGTCTCGGCTACTTCGCGCACGACCCGGCGGAGCCGCTGCTGTTCCACCGGACGGTGGGGCTGCGCGACGAGTGGGCGGCCATCCAGCGGCGCCAGGGCTGATCGGCCGCCCGTGGGTCGACCACCTGCGTAAGCTGCGGCCATGACCGACTCACAAGACTGGTTCGCCGACCACATCGGCCCCGTCGAGATCATCGCCCTGACGCTGCCCGGAAACGACGACACCACTGCCTGGACGACGCTGCTCGCGGCGGTCGAGGCCCACGCGATCCGCGTCCTGGACCTGGAGTTCGTGCGCCGCAACGGTGCCGACGAGGCCGAGTTCCTCGCCCTGGAGGATCTGGTGAACCCGCCCGCGATCCTCGCCGAGTTCGAGGGTGCGGACAGCGGCCTGGTCGCCGACGAGGACGCCGCCGCGCTGCTCTCCGAGCTCGCCGATGGTGAGGTCGCAGCCGTTCTGCTGGTCGAGCACCTCGGCGTTCTTCCCGCCCTGCGCGCCTTCGAGAACTCCGGTTCGCGCCTCCTCCTCGACGGCACCCTCGACCTCGACGAGGTGGACGAGGCGCTCGCCGACAGCGAATCCGACGACTGAAAAGGACCCGATCATGAGCCTTCTCCGTACCGCCGGCCACATGGCCGTCGCCAGTTCCGTCCACGGCAGGGTCCAGCGGCGCCAGGCGCGCCGGTGGGCCGCTGCCGACCAGGCTGCGGCCGCCCAGCCGGCGGCGCCGGTCCAGCCCGAGCCCGTGGCTGCGTCCGCCCCCGCGCAGGCCGGGGCGGACGACATGGCACGCAAGCTGGACCAGCTCACCCAACTGGGCCAGCTGAAGGCGGCCGGCATCCTCACCGAGGCCGAGTTCGAGGCGAAGAAGGCGATCATCCTCGCCGGCTGAGAACACGGGCGACCGGCCCTAGACTCTGGCCGTGGAACAGACTGTCACCGTCGTCGGCGAAGCCCTGATCGACATCGTCGTCCCCCGCAGCGGTGAGGCGAAGGAGCACGTCGGAGGGAGCCCGGCCAACGTCGCCGTCGGCCTCGCCCGGCTCGCCCACCGGACGCAGCTCGCCACCCACATCGGCACCGACGAGCGGGGACGCCGCATCGCCGACCTGATGCGGGCCGAGGGTGTCGAGCTCGTGGACGGCAGCACATCGGCCCGCCGGACGCCGACGGCCATCGCCCGACTGGACCAGACCGGCGCGGCCACCTACGAGTTCGACCTCGATTGGCAGCTCGAGGCCCGCACCGTCGCAGCGCGGGTGGACGGCCACGTGCACACCGGCTCCATAGCCGCGACCCTCCCCCCGGGAGCGGACGCGGTCGAGGAACTCGTCCGCACGGCCCGGGAGCACTCCACCATCTCCTACGACCCGAACGCACGCCCGTCCCTGATGGGCAGCCCCCAGGATGCACGGCCGGTGATCGAACGGCTGATCCGGCTGGCAGACGTGGTCAAGGCCTCCGACGAGGACATCCGCTGGCTCTACCCGGGTCGACCGCTCACCGCCGTGCTGGCCGACTGGGCCGCGATGGGGCCGAGCGTCTGCGCGGTCACCCAGGGCGGCCAGGAGGCCGTCGTGCTGGCCGGAGGTCAGATCGAGCACTTCCCGACCCTGCCCACCGTGGTGGTCGACACCGTCGGCGCGGGCGACTCGTTCATGGCGGGCCTGATCTCCGGGCTGGTCGACGAGGGGCTGCTGGGCGGCGCCGACGCACGCGAGCGGCTGCGCTTCGCCGGCTGGCCACGGCTCACGACCGCCATCGGCCGGGCGCTGGCCTGCGCGGCGATCACCGTCTCCCGCGCCGGAGCCAATCCGCCGACGCGCGCGGAACTGGTCATCGAGGACTGAACCCGGACAACGCAACAGCGCCGGCCCCCCTGACGGGGACCGGCGCTGTGCTGTTGGCTCAGGCCAGGATCACTTGAGGATCTTGGTCACGCGGCCGGCGCCGACCGTGCGGCCACCCTCGCGGATGGCGAACTTCAGGCCGTCCTCCATGGCGATGGGCTTGTTCAGGTGGACGGTCATGTCGGTGGTGTCACCGGGCATCACCATCTCGGTGCCCTCGGGCAGCTGGACAACGCCGGTCACGTCCGTGGTGCGGAAGTAGAACTGCGGGCTGTAGTTGGAGAAGAACGGCTTGTGACGGCCACCCTCCTTCTCGGTCAGCACGTAGACGTTGCCCTCGAAGTCGGTGTGCGGGGTGGTCGAACCCGGCTTGATCACGACCATGCCGCGCTCGACGTCGTCCTTCTTGGTGCCGCGGAGCAGCAGGCCGACGTTCTCACCCGCGCGACCCTCGTCGAGGATCTTGCGGAACATCTCCACACCGGTGATGGTGGTGGACTGCTTGGCCTCGTGGATGCCGATGATGTCGACGACCTCGCCCGTGCGGACGATGCCGCGCTCGATACGACCGGTGACGACGGTGCCACGACCGGTGATCGTGAACACGTCCTCGATCGGCATCAGGAACGGCTTGTCGGTGTCACGCGCCGGCTGCGGGATGTACTCGTCGACCGCGTCCATCAGGTCCAGAACGGACTGGGACCACTTCGGGTCGCCGTTCATCGCCGGGAACGCGGCAACGCGCACGATCGGGCAGTTGTCGCCGTCGAACTCCTGCGAGCTCAGCAGCTCGCGGACCTCGAGCTCGACGAGCTCGATGAGTTCCTCGTCGTCGACCATGTCGCACTTGTTCAGCGCGACCACGATCGCCGGGACGCCGACCTGGCGGGCCAGCAGCACGTGCTCGTGGGTCTGGGGCATCGGACCGTCGGTTGCGGCCACGACCAGGATCGCGCCGTCCATCTGGGCGGCACCGGTGATCATGTTCTTCACGTAGTCAGCGTGACCAGGGCAGTCGACGTGGGCGTAGTGACGCTTCTCGGTCTGGTACTCGACGTGCGCGATCGAGATGGTGATACCGCGCTGGCGCTCTTCGGGCGCCTTGTCGATCTGATCGAACGCCGAAACCGCATTCAGCTCGGGGTACTTGTCGTGGAGCACCTTCGTAATCGCCGCGGTGAGCGTGGTCTTGCCGTGGTCGATGTGCCCGATGGTGCCGATGTTGCAGTGCGGCTTGGTCCGCTCGAACTTGGCCTTTGCCACTTGGGCTCCTCTTTCGGTTTGATCGCCACGCGGGGCTCGCGGGGCGAAGCGTGTTTGTTGACTGCCTGGTCACGGTCCACCCGGGAGCGGACCGTGACAAGTTTTCTCTACCGGCCGACCTGAGTCAAACTCAGGCCGCGCCGCCTCGGCCCTTCGCGATGATCTCCTCCGCGACGGACTTCGGGGTCTCGCCGTACGAGTCGAACTCCATCGAGTAGGACGCCTGACCGGACGTCTTGGACCGGAGGTCGCCGACGTATCCGAACATCTCACTCAGCGGCACCAGGGCGCGGACGACCTGGTTGCCGTGGGCCTCGTTCATGGACTGGACGTGGCCGCGGCGGCTGTTGATGTCGCCGATGACCGTGCCCAGGTAGTCCTCCGGGGTGGTCACCTCGACGGCCATCAGCGGCTCGAGGAGGGCGGGATCCGCCTTGCGGGCCGCCTCCTTGAACACCATCGAACCGGCGATCTTGAAGGCCAGTTCGGAGGAGTCCACGTCGTGGTAGGCGCCGTCCAGGAGCGTCACCTTCACGTCCTCGACCGGGTAGCCGGCCAGCGGACCGAAGGCCATGGCCTCCTTGATGCCCTGGTCGACCGCGGGGATGTACTCCTTGGGGATCCGGCCACCGGTGACGGCGTTGACGAACTCGTAGCCCTTGCCGGGTTCCTGCGGCTCGAGGGCGATGATGACCTTGCCGTACTGGCCCGAGCCACCCGACTGCTTCTTGTGGGTGTACTCGACCTTGTCGACGGCCCGACGAAGCGTCTCGCGGTAGGCGACCTGCGGCTTGCCGATGTTCGCCTCGACCTTGAACTCCCGCTTCATGCGGTCGATCATCACCTCGAGGTGGAGCTCGCCCATGCCGGCGATGATGGTCTGCCCGGTCTCCTCGTCGGTGTGGACGCGGAAGGTCGGATCCTCCTCGGCCAGCCGCTGGATGGCTGCGGACAGCTTCTCCTGGTCGGACTTGGTCTTGGGCTCGATCGCCTGCTCGATGACCGGGGCCGGGAAGTCCATCGACTCCAGCACGACCGGGTTGGCCGGATCGCACAGGGTCTCGCCGGTCGTGGTGTCCTTCAGGCCCATCACCGCGACGATCATGCCGGCGCCGATCTGGTCGATCTCCTCACGCTTGTTGGCGTGCATCTGGTAGATCTTGCCGATCCGCTCCTTGCGGCCCTTGGTCGAGTTCAGCACCTGCTGGCCCGCCTTGAGGACGCCGGAGTAGACGCGGATGAACGTGAGCTTGCCCAGGTGGGGGTCGGCTGCGATCTTGAACGCCAGGATCGACAGCGGCTCCTCGTTGGAGGTGTGACGCTCGATCACCTCGTCGGGGTGGCCCGGCTTGAAGCCCTGGATCGCCGGGATGTCCAGCGGGGAGGGCAGGTAGTCGATGACGGCGTCCAGCATCGGCTGCACGCCCTTGTTCTTGAAGGACGTGCCGCAGATGACGGCCGTGATCTTGTTCGCGATCACCGCGCGCCGGATGGCGGCCTTGATCTGCGGGACGGTGATGGTCTCGCCGGTCTCCTCGGCCTCCAGCCAGATCTCGGCGAACTCGTCGTCGTGGTCGGCCAACAGGTGGATGAGCTCCTCGCGCGCGGTCGCCGCCGCGTCCGCGAGATCGGCCGGGATCTCCTCGACGGTGTAGTCCTCACCGATCTTGGTCTCGCCGTGCCACATCAGTGCCCGCATGCCGACGAGGTCGACCACGCCGGTGAACTTGGCCTCGGCGCCGATCGGCAGCTGCAGGACGGCGGCGACGGCGTTGAGGCGCTCGCGGATCGTCTTGACGCAGTAGTCGAAGGACGCGCCGGTCCGGTCGAGCTTGTTCACGTAGCAGATCCGCGGCACGCCGTAGCGGGTGGCCTGGCGCCACACGGTCTGGGACTGCGGCTCGACACCGGCGACACCGTCGAACACCGCGACCGCGCCGTCGAGGACGCGCAGCGAGCGCTCGACCTCGATGGTGAAGTCGACGTGCCCGGGGGTGTCGATGATGTTGATCTGGTGGTCCTTCCAGAAGCACGTCGTCGCGGCGGACGTGATCGTGATGCCGCGCTCCTGCTCCTGCTCCATCCAGTCCATCGTCGCGGCGCCGTCGTGCACCTCGCCGATCTTGTAGTTGATGCCGGTGTAGAAGAGGACCCGCTCCGTTGTGGTGGTCTTGCCCGCGTCGATGTGGGCCATGATGCCGATGTTGCGCACCTTGGCCAGGTCCTGCTTTACGTCAATCGCCACTTGGCGCTCAACCTTCCAATCGTTGGGTTTGCCCTGCTCTCAGGGCACAGGGCACGGCGCCGGTTGGCCGTGCCCTGCTCTGGGTTCATGCGGAGGTGATGGTCACCAGCGGTAATGGGCGAACGCACGGTTCGCCTCGGCCATCTTGTGGGTGTCCTCGCGTCGCTTCACGGAGGCTCCCAGGCCGTTGGACGCGTCCAGCAGCTCGTTCATCAGGCGCTCGGTCATGGTCTTCTCGCGGCGCTGCCGGGAGAAGCTGACCAGCCACCGCAGGGCCAGGGTGTTCGCACGTCCCGGCTTCACCTCGACGGGCACCTGGTAGGTGGCGCCACCGACGCGGCGGCTCTTGACCTCCAGCGCGGGGCGGATGTTGTCCAGAGCCTTCTTCAGGGTCTGCACGGGATCGACGCCGGTCTTCGTCCGGGTGCCCTCGAGGGCGTCGTAGACGATGCTCTGGGCGGTGGTCTTCTTGCCGTCCAGCAGGATCTTGCTGACGAGCTGGGAGACCAGCGGCGAGCCGTAGACCGGGTCGACGACGACCGGACGCTTCGGGGCGGGACCCTTGCGAGGCATTACTTCTCCTTCTTCGCGCCGTAGCGGCTGCGGGCCTGCTTGCGGTTCTTGACGCCCTGGGTGTCGAGCGAACCACGGATGATCTTGTAGCGGACGCCCGGAAGGTCCTTCACGCGGCCACCACGAACGAGCACCATCGAGTGCTCCTGCAGGTTGTGGCCCACACCCGGGATGTACGCGGTCACCTCGACACCGGAGGACAGCCGGACGCGGGCGACCTTGCGCAGCGCGGAGTTTGGCTTCTTCGGGGTGGTGGTGTACACCCGAGTGCAGACGCCACGACGCTGCGGGGAACCCTTGAGCGCGGGCGTCTTGTTCTTGCTGACCTTGTCAGTGCGGCCCTTGCGGACCAACTGCTGGATGGTGGGCACCGGCTGGTATCTCTTTCCGTTCAGGTTTCTGGGGCGCGCGCCGCACGCCACCAGCCAGTGACAGGCCGGACGCGGCGCGCGCACGCATGGTTCGGTCGCCCGAACACAACGGTCAAGGCTACTTGAACCCCAACCGAGCGTCAAAATGCGCCCCTCGCGCGCGGCCCCCGGCAGCGCCATAATGTGAGTACAAAGGGCCCGCCGGGGGGCCGGCGCCGGTCCGACGTGAGGAGTCGGCGATGCGTGACCTGTCGTTGGATACCCGGATCACCGTCACCGTTGACGGTCGGGAGATGGACGTCTCCAGCGGGTTGACCGTCCTGACCGCCCTGCAGAACGAGGGCCTGGACCTCCCGTCGCTGTGCAATGACGTCCGGCTCGAACGGGCCAACGGCAACTGCGGGCTCTGCGTCGTCGAGGTCGGCCACGAGCGGCGCGAGGTGAAGGCGTGCATCACCCCGGTGACCGCAGGAATGATCATCCGGACCCGCTCGGACACGATCGAGGCCTACCGCAAGGTGCGCGTCGAGCAGCTCCTGTGCGACCACAACGCCGACTGCGAGCCGCCCTGCCAGCAGACGTGCCCTGCGCACATCGACATCCAGCGTTACCTCGCGCTGGTCACCGACGGGAACTTCGAGGCCGCCGTCCGCGTGATCAAGGACCAGAACCCGTTCCCCTCCGCCTGCGGCCGGGTCTGCCCGCACACCTGCGAGGCGCAGTGTCGGCGCAACCTCGTCGACACGGCCGTGGCGATCAACGACGTCAAGCGTTTCGCCGCCGACTGGGACCTCGCCCGGGAACACCCGTGGACGCCGACCCTCGCCCGACCGACCGGGAAGCGGATCGCGATCGTGGGAGCCGGGCCGTCCGGACTGAGCGCAGCCTTCTACGCAGCGGTCGCCGGGCACGACGTCACGGTCTTCGAATCGATGCCGCACCCCGGCGGCATGATGCGGTACGGCATCCCGGAGTACCGGCTGCCCAAGGCCGTCCTCGACGCCGAGATCGCGACCATCACGGCCGTGGGGGTGCGGATCGTCTGCAACAAGTCACTGGGCACCCACGTGCACCTGGAGGACCTCCAGCGCGACTTCGACGCGGTCTACCTGGCCATCGGCTCGTGGACGGCGACGCCGATGAACCTGCCCGGGGAGCACTCCGAGGGCGTGTGGACGGGCATCGGCTACCTGCGCGAGGTCACCAAGTCCACCGATCCGGCCCCGGGACACACCGTCGTGGTCGTGGGCGGCGGCAACACGGCGATCGACTGCGCGCGGACCGCCGCACGCCGCGGTGCGGGCCGGGTCGTGCTGCTCTACCGCCGCACGAGGGACGAGATGCCGGCACAGCCGCACGAAGTGGCCGACGCGGAGGCCGAGGGCATCGAACTCCGGTTCCTGGCCGCTCCCACTTCGATCACGCGCGGGCCGGAGGGCCTCGAGCTGCACTGCATGGAGATGACCCTGGGCGATCCCGACCGCTCCGGACGGCGTCGTCCCGTCCCCGTGGAAGGCAGCGACTTCACGATCGGCGCATCCATGATCATCGGCGCCATCGGGCAGAGCACCAACACCCAGTTCCTGTACAACGACCTGCCGGTCCGGCTGAACAAGTGGGGCGACATCGAGGTCGACGGGTCGAGCATGGAGTCGTCCGAGGCGAAGGTGTTCGCGGGGGGCGACTGCGTCACCGGACCCGCCACGGTGATCGAGGCCGTGGCGGCCGGCCGGCGCGCCGCCTGGGCCATGAACAAGTTCGTCACCCAGGGCTACGTCCCTCGTGAGCCCGCGGTCTACAACTGCAGCCGCGGGTCGCTGGAGGATCTGCCCCGCGACGAGTTCGAGAACCGCCCCCGGCTCCTGCGGCACCCGATGCCCACCGAACCGGTGCCCGACCGTCTCACCGACTTCCGGCAGGTCGAGCTCGGCCTCAGCGAGGCGGACGCTCGCGCAGAGGCCGCGCGGTGCATGCGGTGCGGCTGCAAGGCCCGCTTCGTCTGCGACCTGCGCAAGGTGGCGACGGAGTCCTCGGTGACCTACGTCGAGCCGCTCCACGTGCGGCCGCGTGTCCCGCTGGTCCGTGACCACCCCTTCATCGTCCGCGAGCACAACAAGTGCATCTCGTGCGGCCGCTGCGTCGCGGCGTGCGCCGAGATCGAGGGCCCGGGCGTGCTCGCGTTCCAGTTCCGCAACGGACAGCTGACGGTGGGGACGAACGACGGGCGTCCGCTGATCGACACCGATTGCGTGTCCTGTGGACAGTGCGTGACCGCCTGCCCGTGCGGCGCGCTCGACTACGTCCGGGAACGGCCGGCCGTGTTCGCTGCGATCAACGACCCGACGAAGGTGGTCGTCGGCTTCGTGGCCCCCGCCCCGCGCAGTGTGATCGCCGCCCAGTTCGGCAAGACACCCGAGGAGGCCTCGCCGTTCGTGGCAGGACTGATGCGGGCGATCGGCTTCGATCGCGTCTTCGACTTCTCCTTCGCAGCGGACCTCACGATCATGGAGGAGACGACGGAGTTCCTCGACCGCATCGCGCGAGGGGGCGTCATGCCGCAGTTCACCTCGTGCTGCCCCGGCTGGGTGAACCTGGTGGAGAAGCGCTACCCGGCGCTGATCCCCCATCTGTCGAGCTGCAAGTCGCCGCAGCAGATGATGGGCACCACGGTGAAGACGCACTTCGCGGAGGCGTACGGCATTTCCCTCGACGACCTCTACGTCGTCTCGATCGTGCCCTGCCTGGCCAAGAAGTACGAAGCCGCCCGTCCCGAGTTCGTCCGGGACGGGATCCGCGACGTCGACGCCGTCCTCACCACGACGGAGTTCATCGAGATGATGGAGATGGTGCGGCTCAACCCAGCAGAGGTGCGTCCCGACCGGTTCGACGAGCCCTACTCGCGCGTCACCGGCGCCGGCGTGATCTTCGGTGCGTCCGGAGGTGTGGCCGAGGCCGCCCTGCGGATGGCGGTCGAGAAGCTCACCGGCGAAAAGCAGCCCGAGCACCTCGACCTGCGACCCGCAACCGGCCGTCAGGGCATGAAGGAGGCCACCATCGAAGCCGGCGGACGGACGGTGCGCGTCGCCGTGATCTCGGGTCTGGGCAACGTCGCACCCCTTGTGGAGAAGGTGCTGGCCGGGGAGGACGTCGGCTACGACCTGGTCGAGATCATGGCGTGCCCCGGCGGCTGCATCGACGGCGCCGGGAATCCCGCGCCCGCCAAGGTGGGCGAGCTCCGCCAGCGCACCGAGGTCTTGTTCGACATCGACCGGTCGAGCAAGTACCGCAGTTCGCAGCAGAACCCCGACGTGCAGCGGCTCTACGAGGACTTCTACGGCGAACCCAACTCGGAAAGGGCCCACCGCCTGCTGCACACCAGCTACGAGCCGTACTCCGAGAAGGCTGCCGTCCCGGTCACGATGCCCGTCAACTGAGGGCGGCGGCGCCGTCGTCCAGCCGGCGACCGAGCGTCTCCGGCGTCACGCGCGCGGAAAGGGCTGCGACCACGAGACAGGTCGCCCCGAAGCCCGCGACCGGAAGCCATCCCGGCTCGGCTCGTCCTTCGAGACCGGTCATGATGGCCGGAGCGAAGCCGACCACGATCATGCCGAGCTGGCCGCCCAGCGCCGCTCCCGTGTGCCGGACGGCTGTGGGGAACAGCTCTGCGAACCAGGCGGCGCTCACGGCGTTGGCCGCGCTCCAGGGGAGCATCATCGCGACCGAGGCGAGTGCGACCAGCCACAGGTTCGCTGACGCGATGGCGGGCAGATAGGCGAAGTAGACGGCGGCCGCAGCGAGGCAGGACCAGAAGAAGACCGGCCGCCGGCCCAGCCGATCAGATACCCGGGCCCAGAAGGGCTGGAACGCCAGCCCGAGCGCTGTCACACCCGTGATGACGCCCAGGTAGGCCGCAGGGGACGTCCCGTGGGCCGTCGCGTAGCCGAGCCCGTAGACGTTCAGCACGGCCCCGCCCACGGCGAGCAGGGTGCCGGCCGCGACCGCGAGCACCGCCCGCCGGTGGTGCCTCAGCAACTCCCCGACAGGAACCCGGGCCAGCTGTCCGGCTTCGGCAAGGCTGGTGAACACCGGCGGTTCACTCACCGTCCGCCGAATCGCGACCGCGACGAGCATCAACGGGCCGGCGACGAGGAAGGGGAGCCGCCAGCCCCAGCTGAGCAGGCTCTCCTGCGGGAGAACGAACACCACGAGGAAGGCGAGCTTGCCCAGCATCGTGCCCAGTGAGGTCCCCTGCATCGTCCAGACGGTGTGGCGGTTGCGGGATCCCGGCGGGGCATGTTCGAGGGTGAGGGCGTTCGAGCCGGCCTGCTCTCCCCCGGCGGAGAATCCCTGGAGCAGTCTGAGCGCGAGCAGCGCCACCGGGGCGGCCGGGCCGATCGCGGCGTACGGGGGCAGCAGGCCGATCCCTGTGGTCGCGAGGCCCATCAGGGTCACCGACCAGATCAGCGCCCGCCTCCGGCCTGTCCGGTCGCCGAGGTGGCCCAACACGACCGCACCCAGCGGACGCGCGAGGAATGCGCTGCCGAAGGTCAGGAAGGCCGCGATCGTCGCCTGCCGGGGCCCCAGCGGCGCGAAGAACACCGGCCCGAGGAACAACGCGGACGCCGTCGTGAACAGGGTGAAGTCGTAGTACTCGACGGTGCTGCCCAGCAGGGCGGACACGGCCGCTCTTCGCGCCATCGCGAACTGGTCGGCAGCCGTCTGCACGCGGCCAGCCTAGGGCACGTCAGGACGGCAGGGAGGGGTGCTCCAGGTCCGTGATCAGGCCCACCCTGCGAGCGTGACGGCCGCCCTCGAACTCGGTGGTGAGCCAGGTCTGGACGATCAGCCGGGCCAGACCCGGGCCGACGACCCGGGAACCGAGCGCCAGCACGTTGGCGTCGTTGTGGGCGCGGGACATCTGCGCGGAGTACACATCGGAGCAGATCGCCGCACGGACGCCCGGGACCTTGTTGGCCGAGATCCCGATCCCGATGCCCGTCCCGCAGGCGAGCAGACCGAGGTCGTACTCCCCCGCAGCCACGAGCCTTCCGACCTTGGCTCCGTTGACCGGATAGTCGACGGCCTCGCCGGGAGCGGGCCCGAGGTCGGTGACCTCGTGACCCAGCTCCACGGCGACAGCGGCCATCTCCTGCCGGAGCTCGACCGCCGCGTGATCCGAAGCGACGACGATCCGCATGGTCAGCGGAGGTCGCCGGTGTCGTAGTCGTCCAGGCCGACCGACGCCCCGCCGACACTGAGGTCGTAGTCGTACGGGTCGTAGGTGAGGTCGTAGGCCGCCGCCCTTGCTTCCGCGGTGGGCTCCACCCGGATGTTGCGGTAGCGGTCCAGACCCGTCCCGGCCGGGATCAGCTTGCCCAGGATGACGTTCTCCTTCAGGCCGACAAGGGAGTCCGACTTGGCGTGGATCGCCGCATCGGTGAGCACCTTGGTCGTCTCCTGGAAGGACGCGGCCGACAGCCACGACTCGGTCGCAAGGGACGCCTTGGTGATACCCATGAGCACCGGACGGCCCTGTGCGGGGGTCCTGCCCTCGGTCACCATCTGCCGGTTCTCGGCCTCGAAGAGCTTCCGGTCCACCAGCTCGCCGGGCAACATCGAGGTGTCGCCGGACTCGATCACGGTGATCCGGCGGAGCATCTGCCGGATGATGATCTCGATGTGCTTGTCGTGGATCGGTGCGCCCTGCGTCCGATAGACGGCCTGGACCTCCTCCACCAGGTGCTCCTGCACCTTGCGGAGGCCGGAGACGCGCAGCACGTCCTGCGGATCGGGCGTGCCGGCGTAGAGCTGCTCGCCCGCCGCGACGTGGACGCCTTCGCCGATCAGGTGCTGCACACCAGCCTTGTCCTCCCACTCCAGGCGCACGCGCCGGGGCAGCAGGTACTCCAGGTCGGGCTCGCCGTCGTCGCGGACGATGACCAGCTTGCGCGTGCGGTCCCCGTCGTCGATGCGGATCCGGCCCGCGGCCTCGGCGATCGGAGCCTTGCCCTTGGGCTGGCGGGCCTCGAAGAGCTCCACCACGCGGGGAAGACCCTGCGTGATGTCGTCCCCGGCGACACCACCGGTGTGGAAGGTCCGCATCGTCAGCTGCGTACCCGGCTCGCCGATGGACTGCGCCGCGACGATGCCGACGGCCTCGCCGACATCGACGAGCTTGCCGGTGGCGAGCGAGCGGCCGTAGCACATCGCGCAGGTGCCGGTCGCGGCCTCACAGGTCAGGACCGAACGGACCTTGACCTCGGTGATGCCGTTCTTGAGCAGCTTCTTGATGTTGACGTCGCCGAGGTCGACCCCGGCCTCGAGCAGCACCTTCCCGTCCGCCGCGACCACGTCGGACGCCAAGGTACGGGCGTAGACGGCGGTCTCGACGTTGCGGGCTGCGACGAGCTTGCCGTTCTTGCCCTCGGCGGCGATCGTCTTGGTCAGGCCACGCTCGGTCTGGCAGTCCTCCTCGCGGATGATGACGTCCTGGGAGACGTCGACGAGGCGGCGGGTGAGGTACCCGGAGTCGGCCGTCCGCAGGGCGGTGTCGGCCTGGCCCTTGCGGCCACCGTGGGTGGAGATGAAGTACTCCAGAACGCTCAGGCCCTCACGGAAGTTGGACTTGATCGGCCGGGAGATGATCTCGCCCTTCGGGTTGGCCACCAGGCCTCGCATGGCGGCGATCTGGCGCATCTGGGTCATGTTCCCTCGGGCGCCGGAGTGAACCATCATGAAGATCGGGTTGTCCTTCGTGAAGTTCGCCTCCATCGCAGCGGTGAGCTCGGCGGTGGCGTCGTTCCACAGCTGGATCAACTCCTGGTGGCGTTCCTCGTCGGTCACCTTGCCGCGCTCGTACTGCTTCGTGATCTTGGCCGCGCGCGCCTCGTAGGAGGCGATGATCTCCGGCTTGTTCGGCGGGGTCTGGACGTCGGAGATCGACACGGTCACGCCGGACCGCGTCGCCCACTTGAAGCCCAGGGCCTTCAGCCGGTCGAGCGTGGCCGCCACTTCGACCTTCGGGTACCGCTCGGCCAGGTCGTTGACGACCTGGGAGAGCTTCTTGCGGTCGACCTCGACGTTGACGTACGGGTAGTCGACCGGCAGCGCCTCGTTGAACAGGGCGCGACCCAAGGTGGTCTCGAGCAGCAGGCTGCCGTCGGCGCGGAGCTCCGAGCCGGCGGGCGGGACGACACCGGTGAGCCGGATGGTGCACGCGGCACCGATCCCGAGCTCGCCGCGGTCGAACGCCATGTAGGCCTCGGCGACCGAGCTGAACGCCCGTCCCTCACCCACCAGGCCGGGGCGCTGCAGGGTGAGGAAGTAGTGACCGATCACCATGTCCTGCGTCGGCAGGGTCACGGGGCGACCGTCGGCCGGTTTGAGGATGTTGTTGGTGGACAGCATCAGGATCCGGGCCTCGGCCTGGGCCTCAGCGCTCAGCGGCAGGTGCACGGCCATCTGGTCGCCGTCGAAGTCGGCGTTGAAGGCGGTGCAGACCAGGGGGTGCAGCTGGATGGCCTTGCCCTCGATCAGCTGCGGCTCGAACGCCTGGATGCCCAGCCGGTGCAGGGTCGGTGCGCGGTTCAGCAGCACCGGGTGCTCGGCGATGACCTCCTCCAGCACGTCCCACACGACCGGACGCTGGCGCTCGACCATCCGCTTGGCGCTCTTGATGTTCTGCGCCAGGTTCAGGTCGTCCAGCCGCTTCATGACGAACGGCTTGAACAGCTCCAGAGCCATGTTCTTGGGCAGGCCGCACTGGTGCAGCTTGAGCTGCGGCCCGACGACGATGACCGAACGGCCGGAGTAGTCGACGCGCTTGCCCAGCAGGTTCTGGCGGAACCGGCCCTGCTTGCCCTTCAGCATGTCCGAGATCGACTTCAGCGGACGGTTGCCCGGTCCGGTGACCGGACGACCGCGACGACCGTTGTCGAACAGGGAGTCGACGGCCTCCTGGAGCATCCGCTTCTCGTTGTTGACGATGATCTCGGGCGCACCGAGGTCGAGCAGTCGCTTGAGCCGGTTGTTCCGGTTGATCACGCGGCGGTACAGGTCGTTGAGATCGGACGTCGCGAAGCGGCCGCCGTCCAGCTGCACCATCGGACGCAGGTCCGGCGGGATGACCGGGACGGCGTCGAGGACCATGCCGAGCGGGGAGTTGGTCGTGTTGATGAACGCAGCGACGACCTTCAGCCGCTTGAGCGCGCGGGTCTTCCGCTGGCCCTTGCCGGTCTGGATGATCTCCCGCAGGTTCTCCGACTCCGCCTCGAGGTCGAAGGTGGCCAGGCGCTTCTTGATCGCCTCGGCCCCCATGTAGCCCTCGAAGTACTTGCCGAAGCGGTTCTTCATCTCGCGGTAGAGGATCTCGTCGCCCTCGAGGTCCTGGACCTTGAGGCCCTTGAACCGGCTCCAGACGGCGTCCAGACGGTCGAGGTCACGCTGGGCCTGCAGCCGCAGCTGCTTCACCTCACGCTCGCCGGAGTCGCGGACGCGCTTCTTCACGTCCGCCTTGGCGCCCTCGGCCTCGAGCTGGGCGAGGTCCTCCTCGATCTTCTGCAGGCGCGACTCGGCGTCCACGTCACGACGGGTCTCGAGCTGCTTGCGCTCGACCTCGACCTTGGCCTCCAGCGACGGCAGGTCCCGGTGACGGGCCTCCTCGTCGACGGCGGTGATCATGTACGCGGCGAAGTAGATGACCTTCTCCAGGTCCTTCGGCGCGATGTCGAGGAGGTAGCCCAGCCGGCTCGGCACACCCTTGAAGTACCAGATGTGGGTGACCGGGGCGGCCAGCTCGATGTGACCCATCCGCTCGCGGCGGACGTTGGAGCGGGTCACCTCGACGCCACAGCGCTCGCAGATGATGCCCTTGAAGCGCACCCGCTTGTACTTGCCGCAGTTGCACTCCCAGTCGCGGGTGGGACCGAAGATCTTCTCGCAGAACAGGCCGTCACGCTCCGGCTTGAGCGTGCGGTAGTTGATGGTCTCCGGCTTCTTGACCTCTCCGTGCGACCACTCGCGGATCTGGTCAGCGGTGGCCAGGCCGATCCGGAGTTCGTCGTAGAAGTTCACGTCCAGCACGTTGATTCTCTTTCCCCTGCTACCAGGAAACGTGTGTTGTCTGAGTTGTCTGTGGACTGAGTTGGGTCAACTCAGACTTCGTCAACGGACCGGAATGAATCCGCGCCGGGACGCCGGGACAGGTCGATGCCGAACTCCTCGCTGGCGCGGTAGTCGTCCTCGGAGTCGCGGAGTTCGACCACGGTGCCGTCACTGGAGAGGACCTCCACGTTCAGGCACAGCGACTTCATCTCCTTGACCAGGACCTTGAACGACTCCGGGATGCCGGGCTCGGGGATGTTCTCGCCCTTGACGATGGCCTCGTAGACCTTCACGCGGCCGGGAACGTCGTCCGACTTGATCGTCAGCAGCTCCTGCAGTGCCCAGGCGGCGCCGTAGGCCTCCAGGGCCCACACCTCCATCTCACCGAAGCGCTGGCCGCCGAACTGGGCCTTACCGCCGAGCGGCTGCTGGGTGATCATCGAGTACGGGCCGGTGGACCGGGCGTGGATCTTGTCGTCGACCAGGTGGTGCAGCTTCAGCATGTAGATGTAGCCGACGCCCACGGGCTCCGGGTAGGGCTCGCCGGAACGACCGTCGAACAGCCGCGCCTTGCCACCGGAGTTCACCAGCTTCAGGCCGTCGCGCTGCGGAAGGCCGTGCGCCAGCAGACCCGCGATCTCGTCCTCGTTGGCGCCGTCGAACACCGGCGTGGCCAGACGGGAGTCCCCGGCCACCTTCTCCAGGCCGACACTGCGCAGGCGCTCGGCCCACGGCTCGTCGACGCCGTTGATGTCCCAGCCGGTCTTGGCGACCCACCCGAGGTGGGTCTCCAGCACCTGGCCGACGTTCATCCGGGACGGGACGCCCAGCGGGTTCAGCACGATGTCCACAGGCGTGCCGTCCTCCATGAACGGCATGTCCTCGACGGGCAGGATCTTGGAGATCACGCCCTTGTTCCCGTGCCGGCCGGCGAGCTTGTCACCGTTCGAGATCTTCCGCTTCTGGGCCACGTAGACGCGAACCATCTGGTTGACGCCCGGGGGCAGCTCGTCGTCCTCCTCGCGGTCGAACACGCGGACGCCGATCACCGTTCCGGACTCGCCGTGCGGGACCTTCATGGACGTGTCGCGGACCTCGCGGGCCTTCTCGCCGAAGATCGCACGCAGCAGCCGCTCCTCCGGGGTGAGCTCGGTCTCGCCCTTCGGCGTGACCTTGCCGACGAGGATGTCGCCGGTGTTCACCTCGGCACCGATCCGGATGATGCCCCGCTCATCGAGGTTGGCGAGCATGTCCTCGCCGATGTTCGGGATGTCGCGGGTGATCTCCTCGGCGCCCAGCTTGGTGTCGCGGGCGTCGATCTCGTGCTCCTCGATGTGGATCGAGGTCAGGACGTCGTCCTGCACGAGCCGCTGGGACAGGATGATCGCGTCCTCGTAGTTGTGGCCCTCCCACGGCATGAACGCCACCAGGAGGTTGCGGCCCAGGGCCATCTCGCCACCGTCGGTGCACGCGCCGTCGGCGAGCGGGGTGCCCACCTCGACCCGCTGGCCCGCCGCGACCAGCGGACGCTGGTTGATGCAGGTCGCCTGGTTCGAGCGGCGGAACTTGGCCAGCCGGTAGCTGGAGTAGGTGCCGTCGTCGTTGGTGATCTCGACGAGGTCGCCACTGACGCTGGACACGACGCCGGCCTTGGCGGCCACCGTCACGTCCCCTGCGTCCACCGCACCGCGGTACTCCATGCCGGTGCCCACCAGCGGAGCCTCATTACGGATCAGCGGGACGGCCTGGCGCTGCATGTTGGCGCCCATCAGGGCCCGGGACGCGTCGTCGTGCTCGAGGAACGGGATCAGGGCGGTCGCCACCGACACCATCTGGCGCGGCGAGACGTCCATGTACTGGACCTGCTCCGGGGGAACCTCGTCCGCGTCGCCGTGCTTCTTCCGCACGAGCACCCGGTCCTCCATGAAGTGACCGTCGCCGGACAGCACCGCGTTCGCCTGCGCGATCACGTAGCGATCCTCCTCGTCCGCGGTCAGGTAGTCGATCTGGTCGGTCACCCGGCCGTCGGTCACCTTGCGGTACGGGGTCTCGATGAACCCGAACGCGTTGATCCGTGCGAACGAGGCCAGCGAGCCGATCAGGCCGATGTTCGGACCTTCAGGGGTCTCGATCGGGCACATGCGGCCGTAGTGGCTGTGGTGGACGTCGCGGACCTCCATGCCGGCGCGGTCGCGGGACAGGCCGCCGGGGCCGAGCGCGTTCAGCCGGCGCTTGTGCGTCAGGCCCGCGATCGGGTTGGTCTGGTCCATGAACTGCGACAGCTGCGACGTGCCGAAGAACTCCTTCAGCGCGGCGGCGACCGGTCGGATGTTGATCAGGGTCTGCGGCGTGATCGCCTCGATGTCCTGAGTCGTCATCCGGTCACGGACGGTGCGCTCGAGGCGCCCCAGTCCGATGCGGAGCTGGTTCTGGATCAGCTCGCCCACGGTACGGATGCGACGGTTGCCGAAGTGGTCGATGTCGTCGGTCTCGACGGGACGGTCGCCCATCTCGGTGCGTCCCTCGTGGAGGACGACGAGGTAGCGGATCGCCGCGATGATGTCCTCGATCGTCAGGACCTGCGTGTCGAACGGAAGGGACAGCCCGAGCTTCTTGTTGATCTTGTACCGACCGACCTTCGCCAGGTCGTACCGCTTCGGGTTGAAGTAGTAGTTCTCCAGCATCTGCTGGGCGGCCTCGCGGGTCGGCGGCTCGCCTGGGCGCAGCTTGCGGTAGATGTCGAGCAGCGCCTCGTCGGTGTTGGCCGTGTGGTCCTTCTCCAGCGACATGCGCATGGACTCGAACTCGCCGAACTCCTCGAGGATCTGCTCGTTGGTCCAGCCGAGGGCCTTCAGCAGCACGGTGACGTTCTGCTTGCGCTTGCGGTCGACGCGGACGCCGACCATGTCGCGCTTGTCGATCTCGAACTCCAGCCACGCGCCGCGCGACGGGATCATCTTGCAGGTGAAGATGTCCTTGTCCGAGGTCTTGTCGGCGGTCTGCTCGAAGTACACGCCAGGAGACCGGACGAGCTGGCTGACGACGACGCGCTCGGTGCCGTTGATGATGAACGTGCCCTTGTCGGTCATGAGCGGGAAGTCGCCCATGAAGACCGTCTGGCTCTTGATCTCACCGGTCTCGTGGTTCATGAACTCCGCCGTGACGAACAGCGGAGCAGCGTAGGTGAAGTCCTGGTCCTTGCACTCCTCGACCGTGTGCTTGGGGTCGTCGAAGCGGTTGTCGCGGAACGAGAGCGACATGGTCTGGGAGAGGTCCTCGATCGGAGAGATCTCCTCGAAGATCTCCTCCAGTCCTGACTTCGGGTTGACGTCGGTGCGGCCGGCGGCCTTGGCCGTGGCCACCCGTTCCGCCCAAGCGTCGTTGCCGATCAGCCAGTCGAACGAGTCGACCTGGAGATCAAGCAGATTGGGAACCTCGAGCGGCTCGTGGATCTTCGCGAAAGAGATCCTGCCGCTGGCTGAGACAACATTGGTGTTCTTCGACGCAGTGCGCGAGACGGCCAACTTGGAGTCCTTCCAGAATCCCGGGCGTCGCCGGTATTGATGCACGCAGAACGGCCCGAGTCAAGACACGGGTCGACGGTGAGCTTGGGCAAAGCGTTAGCGTAGCGCACGCTCCCGCCTGCAGGCAAACGGCGGCGGGACTCCACCAGATCCCGGAGTCCGTGCGACTCCATGAAACCACAGAGCCGGCGACTGCAGCTAGCGGGAGGGGTTCCGTCCGCTGCAGCCACCGGCTCGGGTGGTGTACTCATCCGACGCATGTTTGGGGGGCGCCGATGAGTTAATCCTGTCAGGCTTGACTCGACTTGTCACGTCCGCGTCAAAGATTCGGTCAAAATCGGCTGACCGGCGCTGCACCGCCAGGCATCCACGGCCGCCCGGAGACGTCCCTCGACCTCGAGCTGCATCGCCGCGACCGCGAACTGGCGGCGTGCCTGGTCGGCCTCCCCCAGAGCCTGGTAGCACTGGGCGAGCAGGAGCTGGGACTGGCCCAGCGCCATCTCCGGCCCACCGGTCACGGGGTCGTCGAGGACGGCCTGGATCATCGAACGGGCGCGCTCCGCGTCGCCGTTGATCAGGGCCAGCTTGGCCTCCGCCTGACGAAGCTCCACCATGTCGTAGCTGTTGCCGACCATCTGCAGTCCGAAGGCCGCCGTCTGGAGCAACTCCGGGACCCCGTCGGTGATCCCCGCCCCGAGACGCCAGGACGCGGCGGTGCTGTGGAACCGAAGCCACAGACGCAGGTCCCGGCGCTGGTCGAGCAGCTTGGCGGCCTCGGCCTGGTACTTCAGGCCAGCCTCCGGGTCGCCGGCGACGAACGCAGCGGCACCCAGGGTCCAGGCGATCATCCCGCGGGAGTGGTCGGAGGTCAGGCGAGGGGCCAGCTGGGACAGCCGGTCCAGGAACGGCCGGCTCTCCGCCGGGGGATGCCCGGCCTCGGACATGGCGCTGACTAGGGCCATCAGTGCTTCACTGAGGATGATCGGAGGTGCGGCCGATGCTGCCTCGACCGCTCGCGCGCCGAACGCGATCGCCCAGCCGAGCCGGTCGGAGGCGCGATTCGCGATCGAGGCGAGGCTCAACGCCTGGGCCCGGGCCACGCTGAATCGGCGCGCCGTCTGGTGTTCGGCGAGCTGCTCGGCGAGCTCGGCGGCAGCCGCGTACTCGGCCGCGGCGAACCGTGCCTGCGCCATGACGTAGAGCGCTTCCCAGTGCCGCGTCGAATCGCCCGAGGCCGCTGCGGACTCGGCCGCCTGCTTGGAATGTGCGATCGCCGAGCCCCAGTCGCGATCCGACCAGGCGCGTTCCGCGACCAGCAAGTCCTCGACGGCATCGTCGTGCGCAGCCGATCTGGTATCTCCCGCAGGAGACGTGCCCCACTCCAGCGGGGAAACACCCAGCCGACGTGAGAGAAACTCGATGACCTCCGGCGATGCCAGTCGCCGGCCGCTCTCCAGATGGGAGATGTAGCTCCCGGAGTAGCGATCGCCGCCCAGCTCCACCTGCGACAGGCCGCGCTGTTTCCTGGCCTTTCGCAACAGAGAGCCGAACTGTACCGCGCCACCCGCGTCCACAGACCCTCCCATCCTTGACTGTCAAGTCATCGTGTCAAATGTTGACAGTACAGTCAAGTTTCGGGTAGCGTCCACGACAAGAGCAGTCCACTCATCCAACTTTTAGGGGAGCACACCATGAGCACCGTTCGCAAGGCAATCGCAGCAGTCGCAGTCGTCGGCACCCTCGCCATCGCGCCGCTGACCATCATCGCAGGGCAGTCCTCCGAGGCCGGCGTTCGCGGCACCGTCACCACCATGGGTGGTCAGGGCGGATGGCCGCTGAAGGGCTGACCTTCCCCGGCTGAGGGCCCGCCAGCCCTGTATCAGCCAACACGAAGACCTACCCACCCCCACACAACGCCAAGAGCGGCGCGGATCCGGCAACGATCCGCGCCGCTCTTGCGTTCAGGCTCCGGCCTCTCGACCAGGACACAAGAAAGGGCGGCGGCACCCGTGATGGGTGCCGCCGCCCTTCGCTGTGGTCAGACGGTCACTTGACGCTGACAGCGGCGCCGGCGGCCTCCAGGGCCTCCTTCGCCTTGGCCGCGACGTCGCGCGTGACCTTCTCCAGCACCGGCTTCGGCGCGGCCTCGACCAGGTCCTTGGCCTCCTTCAGGCCCAGGTTGGTGAGTGCACGCACCTCCTTGATGACCTGGATCTTCTTGTCGCCTGCGGAGTCGAGGATCACGTCGACCTCGTTGCTGACCTCTTCCTCCTCGGCAGCGCCGGCGTCGCCGCCGGCAGCCGGGGCGGCGGCCACGGCCACCGGAGCGGCGGCGGTGACACCGAAGGTGTCCTCGAACAGCTTCACGAACTCGGAGAGCTCGATCAGGGTCATCTCCTTGAATGCGTCAAGGAGCTCGTCAGTGGTGAGCTTCGCCATGTCTTGGCGTCCTTTCTACTTCTCTACTCTGATGCAGCGTCAGCCGCGTCGGTGGTGGCCTCAGCAGCGGGTGCTGCATCGGGTGCCGGGGACTCCCCGGCGGACTTCTGGTCGGCGAGCGCAGCCAGGACGCGGGCGGCCTGGGAGAGCGGAGCGGCGAACAGGCCAACTGCCTTGGCCAGGTTGCCGTTCATGGCGCCGGCCAGCTTGGCCAGCAGCACCTCGCGGGATTCAAGGTCGGCCAGCTTCCTGACCGCATCGGCGTCGAGGACACGGCCGTCCATGACACCACCCTTGATCACCAGAAGCGGGTTCGCCTTGGCGAAGTCACGCAACCCCTTCGCCGCGGCGGCGATGTCGCCACGGATGAAGGCGATGGCCGTCGGGCCCGAAAGGGACTCCTCCAGCCCCTCGATGCCCGCTTCACGGGCAGCAAGGATGGTCAACGTGTTCTTCGTCACGGCGTAGCTGGCGTCCTCACCAAGAGACCTGCGGAGTTCCTTCAGGTTCTTGACGGTGAGTCCGCGGTACTCGGTCAGCACAGCGGCCGCGGAGGTGCTGAACGCATCTGTCAGCTCCGCGACGGCGGCTGCCTTGTCCGGCCTCGCCATGGGTCTCCTTCCCAACTTCTTCTCGGTTCGCCGAGGATCGCTGGCAAAGGAAAAGCCCCGGTGCGCAGGCAACCGGGGCGAACAACTCAGGAACTGAGCGATTCAGGTCTCACCTGCGCGGGATTTGCCTGCCCTGGCGAACCAGGACCAGTACCAGCGGTCTTCGGCTGTGCCAGCTTACCGGCACGGCTGCGGGTCGACCAAATCAGAAGGGGCCCCGCATCCGCGGGGCCCCTCCGGAATCAACGTGTCACTCGGCGGACGGCTTGGTCCTGGTCGGGTCGACCGGGACGCCCGGGCCCATCGTGGAGGCGGCCGTGACCTTCTTCACGTAGCGGCCCTTGGAGACGCTGGGCTTGAGGCGCAGCACCTCGTCGAGCGCGGCGAAGTAGTTCTCCGTCAGCTGCTGCTCGGTGAAGGACGCCTTGCCGACGATGAAGTGCAGGTTGGCGTGGCGATCGACGCGGAACTCGATCTTGCCGCCCTTGATGTCGGAGACGGCCTTGGCGACGTCCATGGTGACCGTGCCGGTCTTCGGGTTCGGCATCAGGCCGCGGGGGCCGAGCACGCGCCCGAGCCGGCCGACCTTGCCCATCAGGTCGGGGGTCGCGACGACAGCGTCGAAGTCGAGGTAGCCCTTGGACACCTTGTCGATCAGGTCGTCGTCGCCGACCTCGTCGGCGCCGGCCGCGGTGGCCTCGTTCGCCTTCTCTCCGGTGGCGAAGACCAGGACCCGTGCGGTCTTGCCTGTGCCATTGGGAAGGTTCACGGTGCCACGCACCATCTGGTCGGCCTTGCGGGGGTCGACACCGAGGCGCATCGCGACCTCGACGGTCTCGTCGAACTTGGCCGATGCGCCCTTCTTCACCAGCGCCAGAGCCGCCTCGGGGCTGTAGAGCTGGGTTTCGTCGACGCTCTCGGCTGCGGCGCGGTATGCCTTGCTTCGCTTCATTCTGGTCTCCTTGCTTGCGGGGCCCTCGCGTGGGCCCGGTGCCAGTTGTGGTGCGGGCGGTCGCCCTCCCACGGGTTGGTTGGTTGGGTCAGCCCTCGACCTTGACGCCCATGGAGCGGGCGGTCCCGGCGACGATCTTCATCGCGGCCTCGACGTCGTTGGCGTTCAGGTCGGGCATCTTCGTGTTGGCGATCTCACGCACCTGGTCGGCGGTGAGCGTGGCCACGAAGTCCTTGTGCGGACGGGCGGAGCCGCTCTTCAGGCCGGCGGCCTTCTTGATCAGCTCGGCGGCCGGCGGGGTCTTGGTGATGAACGTGAACGTGCGGTCCTCGTAGATCGTGATCTCGACCGGGATCACGTTCCCACGCATGGGCTCGGTCTCGGCGTTGTACCGCTTGCAGAACTCCATGATGTTCACGCCGTGCGGGCCGAGAGCGGTACCGACCGGCGGGGCGGGCGTGGCCGCACCGGCGTTCAGCGCGACCTTGACGATCGCCGCTACCTTCTTCTTGGGAGGCATTCGAGTTGGGTCCTTCTTCTTCGGTGTGTTCGATGTCCCGGCGGGTGGCCGGGGACGCGATCGGCTAGACCCGCTGGATCTGGCCGAGGGTGAGGTCGACCGGGGTCTCCCGGCCGAGGATCTCCACCAGCGCCTTCAGGCGCTGGCTGTTCGCGTTGATCTCGGTGATGGTCGCATGCACCCCTGCGAAGGGGCCCTGCACCACCATGACGGAGTCCCCGACGTTGAAGTCGGCGATCTCGATCTTCTTCGCGCGGCTCTTGACGCCGCCGGTCGCAGCAGCGGAGGCCTTCGCCAGCGCAGCCGGAGCGAGCATCTTCTCGACCTCGTCCAGGCTCAGCGGGACGGGGGCGTTGGCATGGGCGACGAAGCCCGTGACCGACGGGGTGTGCCGAACGGCGGCCCACGACGCGTCGGTGAGTTCCATCCGGACGAGAACGTAGCCGGGGAGCACGGTGCGCGTGACCGGCTTGCGGGCGCCGTTGCGGGTCTCGATGACCTCCTCCGTGGGCACGACCGCCTCGTAGATGTAGTCCTCCATGCCCAGGGTGCGCACCCGGTTGTCCAGGTTCTGCTTCACCCGGTTCTCCATGCCGGAGTAGGTGTGGATGACGTACCAGTCCCCGACCTGGCTGCGCAGGTGCTCGTGCAGTTCGGCGAGGACGGCCTCCTCGTCCGCGTCGAGCGCGGCGGGCTCCTCCTCGGGCTCCGGCTCAACGGCCGTCAGGTTGGCCAGCAGGTCGGCGTCGGAGGTCTCCTCAGCCCCCTCACCGAAATCGAGGTTGAGGCCGAGCTCTTCGGCGTCGTCGGACGTCTCGGGCAGCCCGAGATCGATCTCGATCTCGGCCGGCTCCTCGAAGCCTTCGCCGAATCCGGTGTTTTCGCTCACAGTTCTCGCTTTCCTGGCTTGTCAGCCGAGCCACTTCAGGATCGCCGCACCGAATCCGAGATCCAGGAAGAAGACGATCGCGATCATGATCAGTACGAAGACCAGCACGACGAGGAAGTACTGCCGCAGCTGGTCCCAGGTGGGCCAGACCACCTTCTTGAGCTCGCCGGCCACCTCGCGGACGAACTGGGCGGGCGTGGCCCGCTTGTGCTCGTGCTCGCCGGGGGTCGTGCGCTTCGGGGTGGCGTGACCCTTGCCGCCGACGGCCGCAGCGGTCTCGGCCGTGCTCTTGCGCTTGGGACGGGCGTCAGCAGCCGCGACCGCGACCTGCTCGGTTTCGCTGACGACCTCGACGTCTCCGATCACGGGGTCGGCAGAGGCATCGGCAGTCGCCTGGTCCTTCTTCTCCGCCACTACGGCCGTCCTTTTCCACTCATCGCGTTCATCGGTGCTGGCCGGCCGTCGACGGACGTCCCACCCAGCAGGGCAAGAGGGACTTGAACCCCCAACCTGCGGTTTTGGAGACCGCTGCTCTGCCAATTGAGCTATTGCCCTCAGCGGCGACCGCGCCTCGCCGACCTGCGGGCAGGCCGGAGCAGGTGCTGATCACCAAGTACAGGATTGTACGGGTTTTGCCGAACCGAGTCGAACCGGCCGGACCGATCACGCGACGGCAGCGATGGCCCGGGCGACGGCGTCCACGTTACCCGGGTTGAGCGCCGCGACGCAGATCCGGCCGGCGTCCGTGCCGTACACGGCGAACTCGTCGCGGAGCCGGTGCATCTGGTCAGCGTCGAGCCCCGAGTAGCTGAACATGCCGATCTGGTCGGTGATGAAGCTGAAGTCGCCGGCCGCCCCGGCTGCGGCGAGCGCCTCCACCAGCGCCGAACGCATCTGCTTGATGCGGTCCCGCATGCCGGCCAGTTCCTGCTCCCAGCCCGCGCGGAGCTCGGGATCGGCCAGCACCTTCGCGACCACTGCGGCGCCGTGGGTGGGCGGGTTGGAGTAGATCGTGCGCACCGTCACCTTGAGCTGGGACAGGACGCGGGCGGCCTCGGCCGCGTCCGCAGCGACCACGCTCAGGGCACCCACCCGCTCGCCGTAGAGGCTGAAGCTCTTGCTGAACGAGGACGCGACCAGCACCGGGACGCCGAGCTCGGCGAACCGCACGACCGCGGCACGGTCGGGTTCGAGCCCCGCCGAGAAGCCCTGGTACGCCAGGTCGAGGAAGGGGACGAGGCCGCCCGCGACCACAGCCGCGGCAACCCGCTCCCAGTCCGCGGCCGTCAGGTCGTAGCCGGTCGGGTTGTGGCAGCAGGCGTGCAGCACGACGATCGTGCCCGGCTCGGCCGCTGCGAGGTCGGCCAGCATGCCGTCGAGGTCGATCCCGCGACGCTCCGCGTCGTAGTAGCGGTAGTAGCCGACCTCGAAGCCGGCACGCGTGAACAGGGCGAGGTGGTTCTCCCAGGACGGGGTCGAGATCAGGACCTTCGGCAGGGCAGAGGTGGTTCGCAGGAACTCGGCCCCGAGCTTGAGCGCACCGGTGCCGCCGAGGGCCTGCACGGTGACCACCCGCCCGGCCGCGACAGCCGGGGAGTCGGAGCCGAAGACCAGTTCCCGCACGAGGGTGTCGTAGGCGGCCAGGCCGTCGATCGGGAGGTAGCCGCGGGCGGTGGGGGCGGCCGCGAGGGCGGTCTCGGCCGCGCGGACGCACTGCAGGAGCGGAACCTTGCCGTCCTCGCCGAGGTACACGCCCACGCCGAGGTTCACCTTGTCCGGGCGCGGATCGGCCACGAAGGCCTCGGTCAGCCCGAGGATCGGGTCGCGCGGTGCCAGGGGGACATCGGCCAGGATGCTCATGAGTTCTCCCACTCGTCGGTCGGCTCGCACCAGCTTAGGGCGTCCTTCCCGCCCCGCCCGGTCAGGAGTCGAGCGAGACGCCGACCAGGACCGGTTCCGGCGCGAGCGTGATGCCGTAGGCGCCCTGGACGCCGTCGCGGATCTCGCGGGCCAGCTGGACGACCTCAGCGGTCCGGGCTCCCCCTCGATTGGTGAGGGCGAGCGTGTGCCGGGTGGAGACCCGCGCCAGGCCGTTGCCGTAGCCACGGTTGAATCCCGCGTGCTCGATCAGCCAGGCGGCGCTGGTCTTCACCCCCCCGCCGGGCTGGGGGAAGGCCGGGGCGCCGGGCGGCAGCAGGGACGGGTCCGCCAGCACCGGGTTGGTGAAGAAGCTGCCTGCGCTCCACGTGTCATGGTCGTCCGGGTCCAGGACCATTCCCTTGCCGCGCCGCAGCGCCAGGACGGCGTCGCGGACCTCGGCGAGGGGGGCACGCTCCCCCGGCTCGATCCCGAGGGACGCGGCGAGCTCGCCGTACCGGACCGGCCCCGAGGCCTCCCCCAGCCGGAACTGGAAGCTCACCGAGAGCACCACCCAGCGTCCGGCTTCGCTCTTGAACCGCGAGCTGCGGTAGCCGAACCCGCAATCGACAGCGCTGAACGTGTGCACGGCCTGTTCCCGGCGGTCCCAGCAGCGCACCCGCGCGATCGTCTGGGCGACCTCCTGGCCATAGGCCCCGACGTTCTGGATCGGGGTGGCCCCGACCAGGCCCGGGATACCCGAGAGGGCCTCGATCCCCGCCTGTCCCGCGTCGACCCTGGACGCGACGAAAGCGTCCCAGGGCTCCCCGCAGGCCACCTCGATGAACGCGCCGGAGCACGCCGCGACGTCCTCGCTGCGGACACCTCGGACCCCTCCGGTGTGGATCACCGTTCCGGCGAAGCCATCGTCGGCCACCAGGAGGTTCGAGCCGCCCCCTAGCACGAGCACCGGTTCGCCGGCCACATCGGCAGCCGCGACGGCTGCGATCAGGTCGGCCTCGCTCTCCGGCTCGACCCAGCGCGCCGCGGGACCCCCCAGCCGGAAGGTCGTGTGGTTCGCGAGCAGTTCAGCCAAGGCGTACCTCCGCGGTCGCGGAACCGAGCACCTTGACCTCGTCGCACACCGCTTCGATGCTGATCGTCGCGACGCCGTCCGCGACGGCGGTGACGGTGCCGGCGAAGCGGACGTCCACGCCGCCCTCGGCGGGCACGACGACGGGGCGGGTGAAGCGGACGGAGTAGCCGACCACGCGGCCCGGGTCCCCGCACCAGTCGGTGACGACCCGCAGCGCGGTCCCCATCGTCAGCATCCCGTGCGCGATCACGCCCGGGAGTCCGAGCGACGCGGCGGCGGCATCGTTGTAGTGGATCGGGTTGACGTCGGTCGATGCCCCGGCATAGCGCACCAGGTCGACCCGGGTCAGCGTGCGGGTGAAGGACGGCAACTGCTGGCCGACCTCTGCGGTGAGCCCGGTCATGCCGCCTCCTCGTTCGTGTGGACCAGCGTGGACGATGCGACGCACAACTCCTCGCCGTCCACGGTCGACAGCACCACGGCGATGGTCACGAAGGCCGCGGCGCCGCGCACCCTGACCTTCTCGATGGTCAGGGTCGCGCTGACCAGGTCCCCCGCGCGCAGCGGACGCCGCCACGCGAAACGCTGATCCGCGTGGACGGTCCTCGCGAGGCTCAGCCCCAGCTCGGGATCGCCGAACAGCCCGTCCCACGCCGCTGCCGCGAGGACGGCGGCGAAGGTCGGGGGGGCGATCGGGTGTTCGCCGACGTACGCCGGGTTCGCCCCGTCGCCGAGGGCTGCGGCGAATTCGGCGATCTTCGCGCGGCTCACCTCGTAGGGGGCCGTCGCCGGGTAGCTGCGCCCGACGTGGGCATCACTGATTGGCATGCCGACAGGCTATCCGGAGCTCGTCAGCAGGCGGCTGATGGCGTAGTGGTCAGCCTGTGGCGCGCCGAAGACGCGGGCGTTGTGGCCGTCCCAGGCGGTCCAGCCCGGCTCACCGGTCCGGATGAACCGCACCCAGGCCGCATGCATCTCGGTGGCGAGGTCCTGCGGCGGGTTCGGCCCTGTGGACGCGGCGACGGCGTCGGCGGCTAGCACGTCCCAGGTGAACGGCAGCTCGAGGCAGTGCGCGGCGAGCCCGAGCACGGGAGAGACCCAGCGGAAGTCGTACACCCAGGTCCGCGGCGGACGGCTGTCCGCGCAGGCCAGCGTGGGCAGGCGGAAGCTGACGTCGGTCCCGACCTGGCCGCAGACGGCGGCCGTCGAGCTCAGCTCCGGCTGCCCGGCGACGTAGGCGGCGGCGACATCGGGCGCCAACCCGCCCTCGGTGAGCGCCGCGACCGCGTCGGTGCCGGCCCATGCCTGGACGAAACCGAAGGTCGTCATCGTGAACTCGTGCGCGACCGTCCCGATGAGAAGGTCCTTGTCCGAGCCGACGCCCGCGGCCAGCGCGTCCACGGTCGCCAGCGGCAGGACGTCGTCACCGATCAGCGGAACGAACGGCAACGGGATGCCGCCGGACGCCAGCGTCGCCCGCACCGCTCCGGCCGGGGTCGGCACGTCGGTGGAGGAGAAGCTCATCGCGGCGGCCTGGAGGTCGAGCACGGTCTCCTCGTCCAGGGCCGACCAGCCGTCGCGGGTCGGCTCGACGCCGGCGCGGGCCGCGAGGTCCCGGCCGGCCTGCTCCGCCTCCGCGAGGGTGCGGCTCAGTCCCGCGGCCGAGTGCGCGATCACCCGAGAGAACAGGGGTTGGGCGCGGGGGCACGACAGCAGGCCCAGCACGGCGGTACCGCCGGCCGACTGCCCGGCGATGGTCACCGCAGCGGGGTCACCGCCGAAGGCCGCGATGTTGGCCCGCACCCACTCCAGGCCGGCGATCATGTCGAGCACGCCGCGGTTGGTGGGGGCGTCGGCGATCCAGCCGAAGCCGTCGAAGCCCAGCCGATAGGACAACGAGACGGTCACCACCCCGTCCCGGTTGTACGCGGCACCGTCGTACCACGGACTGGACGGAGAGCCGGCGAAGAAACCGCCGCCATGGATCCAAACCAGCACAGGGAGCTTCGCGGAGGGCTGCCCCGGGACGGGCGTGAACACGTTGAGGTTCAGGGTCGCGTCCCCGGGGAAGGACGGTTCGGGAATCGTCGTGACAGCCCCGAACGGGCGTCGTTGCGGCGTCGGGCCGGGCTGCGATGCGTCCAGGACGCCGTCCCACGGCTCCGAAGGGACAGGAGCGGCGAAGCGCAGGGCGCCGACCGGTGCCTGGGCGAACGGGATGCCGAGGAAGGCGGCGGACGCGCCCCGCCACAGGCCAGCGATGGCGCCGTTCGGCGTCCGCGCCACGGGGCGACCATCGGTCATGACCAGCCTTCTTCCCGTCGGCTCCTGTGCCGGCGCGAACAGTCTAGGAGGGCGCCCCGGGTGCGGCCCCGCCCGGACCGGGACGCAGTTCGATGCCCAGTCCGGAGAGGAACTCACGCAGTTGTGGCACCAGGTCCGCGGGCACCTGGACGGCCGTCTCCGTGCGTCCGAGCTTCCAGAAGAGCTTGTCGGACGGGCTCCACGCGACGGCGTCGGTCGTGCGGAGCACGAGCTGGTCGGTGCCCAGCAGCCGGGTCAGGTGCGCGGCGGTGACGTGCTCCCAGGCCAGGCGCCAGGTGCGGGCACCGACGGACTTGGAGATGCCCCTGTCGTCCACGCCGACAACGGCCTCGCGTGCGATCGCCAGCCTCCACGCCTGGTACACGAGAACGAGCACCAGCACCATCAGGGGGATCGACGGGTCCCCCGCCAGGACGGGGACGAGGGCGAGTGCCGCCAGCGCCAGGCAGCCGTAGAAGCTGAGCCGGGTCGCGCGGTCCGTCACCGTCCAGGTCAGCACGGCCTGCGCGACTTCCACGCGAACACAACAAAGCCGCCCGCTGACGCGGACGGCTCGTCGGGGACCAGCGTCAGCGGGTCTCGCGGTGCGCGGTGTGTGCGTGACACTTCGGGCAGAACTTCTTCAGCTCCATCCGGTCAGGGTCGTTGCGGCGGTTCTTCTTGGTGATGTAGTTGCGCTCTTTGCACACCGTGCACGCCAAGGTGATCTTGGGCCGAACGTCGGCTACCTTCTTGGCCATCGCTTCCTCTTCTCGTGCGTCTGCATGGTGGTAGCGGGAGCGGGACTCGAACCCGCGACACAGCGATTATGAGCCGCTTGCTCTACCGCCTGAGCTATCCCGCCCCGGTTCGGACCCATTGTGACTGACGGGCGGTAACTCCGTCGATCCGAACACAGAGCCCCCATGCGGAATCGAACCGCAGACCTTCTCCTTACCATGGAGACGCTCTGCCGACTGAGCTATAGGGGCCGGACAGCGGATGACTGTACCCCACGGCGGGGGTGGTGCCCAAATCAGCCCTGTTCAGCCCGATACCGGCCGAGGTCCACCCGTCCTCCGGGAGCAGGGACGCCCTCCCGCGCGAGCTTCGCGGAGCCCTCGGCCACCAGGTGGGCCGCGATGGTTCCGTCCGCCCGCACGACGCGCCACCAGCACACGTCCCCACCCGCTGTGGCGAGGACGCGGGCGACGAGGCGTGGGCCGCACCCCACGATGCGCGCGATGTCGCCGTAGGTGCTGACGCTTCCGGACGGGATCATGTCCGCAGCCAGCAGGATGCTGTCGGCCAGCTCGGCCATGGTCGCCATAGCACCAACCTAACGAGGGTCCCGACCAGCTTTCCAGCGCCCCGGCGGGTCTCCCGCGACGGTCCCGGACCACTAATCTGTTGCTGGTCGAAACGCAGAGGAGTCACCGATGACCGAGTACCGAATCGAACACGACACCATGGGTGAGGTCCGCGTCCCCGCCGACGCGTTGTACGCGGCGCAGACCCAGCGGGCCGTGGAGAACTTCCCCATCTCCGGACGCGGGCTGTCGAGCCACCACATCGCAGCCCTCGGCCAGATCAAGCGGGCGGCAGCGATCGCCAACGCGGAACTCGGGGTGCTGAGCCGGGACATCTCCGACGCGATCGTCTCCGCGGCCGACGAGGTGATCGCCGGGCAGCACGACGACCAGTTCCCCATCGACGTCTTCCAGACCGGTTCGGGCACCTCCTCCAACATGAACACGAACGAGGTCGTTGCGACGCTCGCCTCGCAGCGGCTGGGCAGCAAGGTGCACCCCAACGACCACGTGAACGCCTCCCAGTCCTCGAACGACGTGTTCCCGTCCTCGATCCACATCGCGGCCGTCCAGGCCGTCCACGACACCCTGCTGCCCGGCCTGGAGGTGCTGGCGGCCTCCCTGGAGGCCAAGGCGGTCGAGTTCGCCGACGTGTACAAGTCCGGACGCACCCACCTGATGGACGCCACCCCGATCACGCTGGGCCAGGAGTTCTCCGGCTACGCCACCCAGATCCGCTACGGCATCGACCGCGTCAAGGCGGCGCTGCCCCGGCTGTGTGAGCTGCCGCTCGGTGGCACGGCGGTGGGCACCGGCATCAACACCCCGAAGGGCTTCTCCGCACGCGTGATCGAGTTGATCGCCGAGCACACCGGCACCCCGCTGGTCGAGGCCCACAACCACTTCGAGGCACAGGCGGCCCAGGACTCGCTCGTGGAGACGTCCGGCGCGCTCCGCACGATCGCGGTCTCCCTGGTGAAGGTCGCCAACGACCTGCGCTGGATGGGCTCCGGCCCGCGCACCGGCATCGGCGAGATCTCGCTGCCCGACCTGCAGCCCGGCTCCTCGATCATGCCGGGCAAGGTGAACCCCGTCCTTCCCGAGGCGACGGTGATGGTGGCGGCGCAGGTGATCGGCAACGACGCGGCGATCGCCTTCGCCGGCGCGCAGGGCAACTTCGACCTGCTGGTCATGCTCCCCGTGATGGCCCGCAACCTGCTGGAGTCCATCACGCTGGTCGGAAACGTCTCGAAGTCGCTGGCCGAGCGCTGCGTGGACGGCATCGTCGCGAACGTGGACCGCTGCCGCCAGCTGGCGGAGTCGTCCCCGTCGATCGTGACCCCGCTGAACCGGATCATCGGCTACGAGGCCGCTGCGAAGATCGCCAAGCACTCGGTGAAGAAGAACCTCACCGTCGCCGATGCCGTGCGCGACCTCGGCTACGTCGAGCGGGGCGAGATCAGCGAGGAGCAGCTGGCCAAGGCGCTGGACGTGACCACGATGGTCGGCCGCTGAGGCTCACTCACTGAGCGCGATCCCCGCGCCCAGGGCGATCATCACCCCGCCGCCGGTTGCACTGAGTCCGTGCAGCCGGCGGGGGTGGGTCGCGAACCAGTGACGCGCCGTGCCCGCGAGCAGGCCCCAACAGGAATCGCAGATCGCCGCGAGGGCGACGAAGATCGTGCCGAGGACGAGCAGTTGCGGCGTTGCGGGACGGGTGGTGTCCACGAACTGCGGCAGGACGGCCGCGAAGAACACCGCCGTCTTGGGGTTGGTTACCCCGACCAGGAGGCCCTCCAGCCACACCCGGTGCGCGGGGCGGTCCGAGGCGCGCAGTGCGAAATCGCGGCGATGGCGGATCGCCTGGATGCCGAGGTAGACCAGGTACGCCGCCCCCGCGTAGCGCACCACCTCGTAGCCGACGCTGGCCACCGAGAACAGGGCGCCCAGCCCGACGGAGACGCCCACAACGAGGACCAGCGCTCCGACCGCATTGCCGAGGGCGGTCCGCACGGCTGCGCCGCGTCCCATGGCGACCGCGCGGCTCACGATGAACAGCACGCTCGGCCCCGGGATGAGGATCAGCACGATGGAGATCGTGAGGAAGGCGAGCAGTTGCGTGGCCGACGGCATGGCGGGAGCCTATGCCAGCCCCGGGTGCACCGCGCCGGCGTCCGCGGAACCGCGGCTCGCCCAGCCGTGCGATCGGGTCGTCGCTACCGGCCGCGATCTACCCCTGACTAGGGTAGATACGCGATCGGCACCGGTGGTGGCAGGTGTAGGATTCGAACCTACGTAGGCATCGCCGACGGTTTTACAGACCGCTCCCATTGGCCGCTCGGGCAACCTGCCGTGCCGGGAAAGCGTAGCCGAATCGCGAGCGTGCGACCAAACTGGGACCAGCGAAACAAGGAGGGGCACGAGTGCCAGCAGAGAACTCGTTCGACATCGTCAGCAAGGTGGACCGCCAGGAGGTCGACAACGCGCTGAACATGGCCGCGAAGGAAGTCCGCAACCGCTTCGACTTCAAGGGGACGGACGCGTCGATCCGCTGGTCCGGAGAGGCCATCGAGATGGAGGCCAACGGCGAGGAACGGGTGAAGGCGATCCTGGACGTCCTGCAGACCATGCTCGTGCGACGGAAGGTCGACCTGAAGTCCCTCGACGCCGGCGAGCCCCGACTCTCCGGGAAGGCCTGGAAGCTCACCGCCTCGCTGAAGCAGGGCATCGGCCGGGACGACGCGGCCAAGATCACCAAGCTGATCCGCGACGAAGGACCCAAGGGCGTCCGGACCCAGGTGCAGGGCGACGAGCTGCGGGTCTTCTCGAAGAAGAGGGACGACCTGCAGACGGTGCAGCGGCTGGTGCGCGAGGCCGACTACGACTTCGCCGTGCAGTTCGACAACTATCGGTGAGGGTCGCCACCGTCAACGTCAACGGCATCCGGGCGTCGGTCAGGCGCGGGTTCGCCGGTTGGCTCGAGGAGCGGCGTCCCGACCTGGTCGCGCTCCAGGAGGTGCGCTGTGCCGCCGAACTGGTGCCGCTGTCGGCGACCGAGGGATACCACTTCGCCTACCACCCGGGTGACCGGGCCGGGCGCAACGGCGTCGCGATCCTCAGCCGCGTTCCGCCCGTGGCGGTCCGGGAGGGTTTCGGTCACGCGGGGTTCGATCCGGAGGGACGCTACCTGGAGGCCGACTACGACCTGCCCGGCTGGCGGCTGACCGTGGCATCGCTGTACCTGCCCAAGGGCGGCCGCGCCGACGACAGCCCGGCCGAGCTGGCCCGGTACCGTCACAAGAAGCGGTTCATGCGGTCGTTCCGCCCCTACCTCACCCGTGCGCGACTCGCCGCGTCTGCGAAGGGGCGGGAGTTCCTCGTCATGGGCGACTTCAACATCGCCCACACCCGTTCGGACCTGCGGAACTGGCGGAGCAACGCCGCGGCGATCGGGTTCCTTCCGGAGGAGCGTGAATGGATGGGCAGCTTGCTCGGCCCGCGCACGCTCATCGACGTCGTCCGTCGCCTCCACCCGGGCGCGGACGGGCCGTACTCGTGGTGGAGCTGGCTCGGCAACGCGTTCGCCAACGACGTCGGCTGGCGGATCGACTACCACCTGGCCACGCCGGCTCTCGCGCGGGCCGCCGTCCGCGGCGGCACGGACCGGGCCGACAGCTCCGAAGCGCGGATGAGCGATCACGCCCCGGTGGTCGTCGACTACGAGGACCGCTGAGGGCTTCCCGTCCTCCAGCCGGACGGGGTCTGGACGACAGGGGTCCTTCCCCTGCGGTTCAGAGCGGCCGGAAGTAGTCCAGCACCTCGCTGCGGCCGACGTCGGCCAGGCCGGCGTGGGCCCAGCGCGGTTCGCGGTCGCGGTCGACCAGCTGCGCCCGGACGCCTTCTGCGAAGTCCGGCCCGGTCGCCATCCGGACGGCCAGGGCGACCTCGTGCTCGTACTGGTCGGCGATCGTCGCGAACCCGGTCGCCCGGTCGAGCGCCTCCAGCGACACCGCCACGGCCAGCGGGCTGCGCCGCGAGATCTCGGCTGCGGCCGCACGAGCGGACGGATCGGCGTGCTGGGCGAGGCGGCCGACGATCTCGACGGGCTCGGTCGCCGAGTAGCACTCCTCGATCCACTCCCCCGCCAGCGCCCGGTCGGGTTCGGGCCGCGGGCCCACGCACCGGTCGGCCAGGCCGAGACGGATCGCGTCCGCCGCGTTCACCGACGCGCCGGTCAGGGCGAGGTGGTAACCCACCCGCCCGGGCATGCGCGCCAGGATGCGGGAGACGAACACGTCGGGGAACAGGCCGATCTGCGTCTCCGGCATCGCGAGCACGCTGGACGCGTCCACGACGCGGTCAGCACAATGGGCGCTCAGCCCCAGTCCCCCGCCCATCGTGATGCCGGTCATGTGGGCGGTGAACGACCCGCTGAACGACGCGATCGCGAGGTCGACGGCGTACTCCGTCTCGAAGAAGCCGCGGACGTCGCCTCCGGACAGGACGATCCCGCGCAGCTCGCGGACGTCGGCGCCGGCGCACAGACCGCGGGTCCCTGCGCCCCGGAGCTCGAAGCCGGTGTAGCCGTCCCCTTCCTCCGCGGAGCGCAGGCCGGATCGCAGCAACTGGAGCATTCGCAGGCTGAGTGCGTTGATCGCCCGGGGACGGTTCAGCAGGATCGTGGCGACCGGTCCCGGCCCGATGAACGCGACCGGGGACTCCGCGCCGTCAGCGGCCACTCGCGTCCTCCGCCAGCTGCGCCCTGTGGGCCTGTTGGTGCCGGTAGACCAGGACGATCACCAGCGCCATCCCCGCCAGGCCCATCGCGACGAACGAGGCGGACCCGTTGTCGTTGCGCCAGGCCAGGTTGCCGGCCTCGTAGGCGAGCAGCACCGCTGTGACGGTGACCGCCGTCCCGATGATGCGCGGGTTGGGCCGGGTGAGGGGCAACAGCACGCCTCCCCAGGTGAGGTACCAGCTGTTCAGCGCGATGCCGCCGAACGCGAAGCTCAGGTACGACCAGCTGAGGAACGTGACCGGGCGCGTCCGCCCCACGCCCAGGGCCAGCCAGCCGATCACACCGGCCGTCAGCACCAGGCCGAGGGACCGGACGACCTCCATCACGATCGCGCCGGCAACGGGCGCCCCGAGGCTGGTCAGCAGGAGGTCCAGACCGGAGCCGACGAGCGTGAAGGGCGCGAGCGTGATGATCTTCCCGGGCACGTCCATCGCCGAGATCCAGCCGAAACCGAGGCCCGTCGCAAGCGTGATCGCAACGAAGGCGGCCACGGAGACGATGAAGCTCAGGGCCAGTCGCCGCAGGGCGGGCCAGGTGTCGGCCCACTTCAGGCTCGGCCACGGGTGGCGGATGAGCGCGACCGGATAGAACGCCAGGATCGCCGGCTGCTTGATGCAGGCCGCGATGCCGACGAGCACGGCCGCCCACCAGAAGTGGTTGCGGAAGGACAGCCACAGCGCCACCACGACCAGCCCGAGCATCAGAGCGTCGTTGTGCGCGCCGCCGACGAGGTCGATGATCACCAGGGGGTTGATCGCGGAGAACCACGCCGTGAGCTGGATGTCCGCACGCATCTGTCGGGCCACCCGCGGCAGGAAGTACACGATCAGCCCGACCCCGATGACGGCAGGGATCCGCATCGCCAGCGCGGAGAGGTACGGGTTGTTGCCGGCCAGCACGACCAGGCCGTGGAACATCTCCAGGCTCAACGGCGGGTACATGGCCGTGTTGTACCGCCACACCCACGCGAACTGGTCTGCGAACGGACCCGGCAGCGCAGCGATCGGCGTCTCGTAGGGGTTGAGCCCCGACCGCAGGAGCCAGCCCAGGGCGGCATAGCCGTACGCGTCGTGGCTGAAGACGAGCGGCGCAGGCAGCAGCGGCAGGCTCCAGATCAGGGTGATGGGCCAGTGCTTGATCTCGTGGTAGACGCTCGGGCGCAGCCGGAACCACGCGTCCACCATGAGCGCGACGCCGGCGATCACCAGGACCGTCGCCAACACGCGTCCGGGCCAGGTGTCCAGCCCGATCGCGCGCATCGGCTCCCACAACGGGGTGTTCTGGGGGAGGTAGGCGGGGCTCAGCGAACCCAACGCGATCAGGAGGGAGCCCAGGAAACCTCGCCGGACGGGTCGCTGCCCCCAGGCGTGGACCACGTCGGATGGCCACCCGGCCACACGGGCACGGAGGCGATCGCCGCGGCGGGCGGCCAGCTCGTTCCGGGTCACGATCATGACACGTGTGGGGCGGACGGCGGCACGTCGCTCAGCCTAGCCGCGGTTTCGTACGGTTGTTCCGCGAGGTATCGTCGAGACGTTTGCCCCGCAAGGAGGATCGCACCCGTCCACATGACCGAAGTCAACATCATCGACCATGTCGTGATCCGCTTCGCCGGCGACTCGGGCGACGGCATGCAGCTCACCGGCGACCGCTTCACGTCCGACACCGCCCTGGCCGGAAACGACTTCGTGACGCTGCCCAGCTACCCGGCCGAGATCCGGGCGCCAGCAGGCACGGTCGCGGGCGTGTCCAGCTTCCAGTTGCACTTCGCCGACTTCGACATCCACACACCCGGGGACGCTCCGGAGGTGCTCGTCGCGATGAATCCCGCCGCGCTGCGGGCCAACATCGGCGACCTCTCGATCGGCGGACTGCTGATCCTCGACGCGGCCGAGTTCACCCCGAGGAACGTGACCAAGGCCGGGTACGCGACGAACCCGCTCACCGACGGCAGCCTCGCGCGCTACCAGGTGCACTCGATCGACCTTTCCGGGCAGGCCACCGCCGCGGTCGCCGAGCTCGGCCTGGGACGCAAGGACGCCTCCCGCACCAAGAACATGTACGCACTCGGTCTCCTGGACTGGCTGTACGGGCGTCCGCTCGAGCCGACCATCGACTTCCTGGAGGAGAAGTTCGCTTCGAAGCCGCAGATCCGCGACGCGAACATCACGGCGCTGCGTGCCGGCTACAACTTCGGTGAGACCAGCGAGGGCTTCGTTTCGCGGTTCCGGATCGAGGCAGCTCCCACCCGCACCGGCACCTACCGCCAGATCACCGGCAACAGGGCGACCGCCCTCGGCCTGGTCGCAGGGGCCGCACGCGCCGGCCTGCAGTTGTTCCTCGGCGCCTACCCGATCACTCCGGCCTCCGACATCCTCCACTACCTCGCCGGCACCAAGCACGCGGGGGTCGTCACCTTCCAGGCGGAGGACGAGATCGCGGCCGTCGGCGCGGCGATCGGCGCCTCCTTCGCCGGGCAGCTGGGCGCGACGAGCACGTCGGGCCCCGGGCTCTCGCTGAAGACGGAGACGCTCGGGCTCGCGGTGATGCTGGAGCTGCCGCTCGTCGTGGTCGACGTGCAGCGCGGAGGCCCGTCCACGGGCCTGCCGACCAAGACCGAGCAGTCGGACCTCAACATGGCCCTGTTCGGACGCCACGGAGAGGCTCCGCTGCCCGTGATCGCAGCACAGTCCCCCTCCGACTGCTTCACCGCGGCCTACGAGGCCGTGAAGCTCGCCGTCGAGTACCGGACGCCGGTCCTGCTGCTGTCGGACGGCTACCTGGGCAACGGTGCCGAGCCGTGGCCCGTCCCCGACCTGTCGACCCTTCCTGCGATCGAGACGACGCTCACCACCGAGCCGAACCAGCCCGATGGCACCTACGCCCCGTACGTCCGCGATGCCAAGCTGGCGCGGAGCTGGGCGGCCCCCGGCACGCCCGGGCTCGAGCACCGGATCGGCGGCCTGGAGAAGGCCGACGGGTCCGGCGCCGTCTCCTACGATGCCGAGAACCACGAGCGCATGGTCCGCCTGCGCCAGGCGAAGGTGGACGGCATCGCCGACACCCTCCCCCCGCTTGCGGTCGACGACCCGTCCGGGAAGGCCAGGGTCCTGGTGCTCGGCTGGGGCTCCACCTTCGGCGCCATCCAGGCAGCCGCCCGCGCCGTCCGCAACTCCGGACGCGACCTCGCGACCGCCCACCTGCGCCACCTCAACCCGCTGCCTCGCAACGTGGGCGACGTCCTGCGCTCCTACGACCGGGTGGTCGTGCCCGAGATGAACCTCGGCCAGCTGGCGATGTGGCTCCGGGCGACCTACCTGGTGCCGGTCGAGGGCTTCAACCAGGTGCGGGGGCTCCCGCTTCGTCAGTCCGAGCTGGCCGAGCACCTCTCCGCCGTCGTCGATGAGGAGGCCGCGAAGTGACCACCGTCCCGAACCTGCCGGCCGGCCTCTCGCGGGTGCCGCTCGCGCTCACGCCGCTGAACCGCAAGGACTTCGTCTCCGGGGACGAGGTTCGCTGGTGCCCCGGCTGCGGCGACTACTCCGTGCTCGCGGCCTTCCAGGGCATGCTGCCGGGCCTCGGCATCCGCCGGGAGAACATCGTGATCATCTCGGGCATCGGGTGCTCGTCCCGGTTCCCGTACTACGTCGACGCCTACGGCATGCACTCGATCCACGGGCGTGCGCCGGCGATCGCGACCGGCGTCGCCATGGCCCGTCCCGACCTCTCGGTCTGGGTCGTGACCGGCGACGGGGACGCGCTGAGCATCGGCGGCAACCACCTCATCCACGCGCTGCGACGCAACGTCAACGTCAACATCCTGCTGTTCAACAACCGCATCTACGGGCTGACCAAGGGCCAGTACTCCCCAACGTCCGAGCAGGGGAAGGTCACCAAGTCCTCCCCGGTGGGGTCGGTGGACCGCCCCTTCAACCCGGTGTCGCTCGCCCTGGGGGCCGAGGCGACGTTCGTCGCCAGGACCGTGGACAACAACAGGGCCCACCTGACCGATGTGCTCACGGCTGCAGCGGCTCACCGCGGCGCTTCGCTCGTGGAGATCTACCAGAACTGCGTGATCTTCAACGACGGTGCCTTCGACCCGCTGAAGGAGTACGGCTTCATCGAACTGCGGCACGGGGAGCCGATCACCTTCGGGCCGGACGGATCGCTGGGAGTCGTCGCGGACGCGTCCGGCGGGATCCGGATCGCCCGGGTCGCCGAGGTCGGGATGGAGTCGGTCCTGCGGCACGACGCCCATGCGGAGAATCCTGAGCTCGCCTTCGCGCTCTCCCGGCTGACCGACAGCCAGGGCATGGCCACCTCGCCCATCGGGATCTTCCGCGATGTCGAGCACCAGGCCTACGACGACCTCGCCCGCGCGCAGGTGCACGTGCCGGTTGATGCGGACGAACAGCTCCGGCTCGCCCAGGAGCTCGTCACGGGCAAGGACACCTGGACGGTCTGAGCCCGGCCCCCACAGCAACGCAGAACGGCCCGCGGAGGCACCCAGGGGTGCCTCCGCGGGCCGTTCGTCGTGCGGGTTCAGGCCGCCTGGCAGGCGGGGTCGATCCGGTCGGCGAGTCGCAGGCCGGAACGGGCGCTGGAACGGATCGCCCGGGCGAACGACTCGCGCAACGAGATGCGCTCGTCGGGAACGAACCGGGGGTCGGTCGTGGCGAGCTCGGTGAGCCCGAGGTCGTCGAGCCCGAGTTCCGCGAGCTCGATCTGGTGGATCAGTGACATGGTCATGTGCTTACCTCTTCTTCTACTTCGTCGTGCGGGGTGCCGGACCGGTGCTCGACCGGACGACAAGTTCAATGGGGAGCGTGATCTGGCGCTGGGGGTAGTCGGGGTCCATCGCCAGCCGACCGGCGAGGCGGCCCTTGTCCCAGGTGGGCTGCCGGACGGTGGTGAGACCGACGAAGCCCGCGTCGGGGATGTCGTCGAAGCCGGCGATCGAGACGTCGCGACCGGGCTTCAGGGCACGTTCGGCGACGGCCTCCCACACGCCCATCGCGAGCACGTCGCTCATGGCGACGACCGCCGTCGGCCGGGCCTGGACGTCGAGGGCGAGTGCCGCGGCCGCGCGACCGGCTGCCCGGGTGGCCATGCCGCTGCACACGATTCGGATCGCGGCTCCGGGCAGCTTCTCCGTCAGGCCCTGAAGCCGCTCGACCACGAAGTGGTTGCACGTGGCGGCCACGTCCTTCGCGGCCAGTTCGAACGGTGCGTTGTCGGGCGTCTTGCCCGGGACGACCACGACGACACGCTCGTGGCCGAGCTTCGCCAGGTGCTTGCCGACCAGTCGTCCGGCCTTCACGTCGTTGACGGCGACCCAGTCACCGGTCTGGGAGCGTTGCGCACCGACGACGCGAACGCCGCGCTGGCTCAACAGGTCCGTCGCCGGGTGCTCACTGATGGCCGAGCACACCACGATGGCGTCGATGGGCGCCCTCTGCAGCAGTTGGCTCTCGGAGTCCTCCTCATGACCGGGTGAGCGCAGCAGCAGCACCGAGGCGCCGAACCGCTCCACCGACTCGCTCAGGCCGGAAAGGAAGGTCACGGTGTACGGGTCGGCGAAGGCCTCGGACAGGTCGCCACCGAACAGGAAGCCGCACACGTCGGTCTTGCCCGAGCGGAGCGCGCGTCCGGCGGCGCTGGGCCCGCAGTACCCGAGCTCCTTCGCCGTCGCCAGGATCTGGTCGCGGAGTTCGGGAGAGAGCCGGTCCGGCTTGCTGTACGCGTTGGAGACGGTGGTGACCGAGACGCCGAGCCGTTCCGCCAGCGTCCGCATGGTCACAGGCGTTGCCGCGTGTCCCATGACAGCCTCCGTGTTGATCGTTTACGTTAACGATACACTTTATCGATACACAAAGCAACACCGCGGCCTGACCTTCCCCCACGGAGCGAGCGGATACCCTGTGCTCGTGACTGCATTCGACATCGACCCGAACGTCCGTCCGCAGGACGACCTCTTCCGCCACGTCAACGGCCGCTGGCTGGACACCGTGCAGATCGACCCCGACAAGCAGGCGGCCGGTGCGTTCATCACGCTGCGCGATGCCTCCGAGGCGGCGATCAGGGAGATCGTCACCGGCCTGGCCGGGTCGACGCCGGGGAGCGAGGCGTCCCTGGTCGAGAACCTGTTCGGCAGCTTCATGGACGAGGAGCGCATCGCCTCGCTCGGGCTGCAGCCGTTGCAGCCCCTGCTCGCCGAGATCGACGCCATCGCCTCGGTCGACGACCTGCTCGACTACTTCGGCCGCAGCCTCCGGCGTGGTACCGGCGCTCCCATCGGCCTCGACGTGGACTCCGACCCCGGGGATCCGACACGGTATGCGCTGTTCGTCGGCCAGTCCGGGATCGGGTTGCCCGACGAGGAGTACTACCGCCTCGAGCAGCACGCGAAGATCCTCTCCGCCTACGGCGTGCACGTCGACCGCACGCTCTCCCTCGCCGATCTCACGGCGAGCGGCGCCGGCACGGTCGTCGCGCTGGAGACCGAGGTCGCGGCGTTGCACTGGGACAAGGTCCGAACCCGTGACCTGCGCGCCATGTACAACCCCACCTCGCCCGCCGATCTGGACGCCACCGGGGTCGAATGGACGCGGGTGCTGGCGGCAGCGGGCGTGCCCGCGGTCGAGTCCGTGGTCGTCGCCCAGCCGTCCTTCTTCTCGTCGATGGCCGACCTGCTGGTCGCGTCCCGGCTGGAGGACTGGAAGCTGTGGTGCCGCTGGAGCCTGGTCTCGGCCCTCTCCCCGTACCTTCCCGAACCGCTCGTCCGGGCTCGGTTCGACTTCTACGGAACCGTCCTCCAGGGCATCCCGCAACTGAAGGAGCGCTGGAAGCGCGGGGTCGACCTGGTCGAACGCATGCTCGGCGAGGCTGTCGGCAAGCTCTATGTCGAGCAGCACTTCCCGCCGCAGGCCAAGGAGCGGATGGACGCCCTGGTCGCCAACCTGCTCGAGGCGTACCGCAGGTCGATCTCCACCCTGGACTGGATGAGCGAGCCGACCCGGGCGGAGGCCCTGACCAAGCTCGCCAACTTCACCCCCAAGATCGGCTACCCCGCACGCTGGCAGGACTACTCCGGCCTGACGATGGACCCGGCCGACCTCATCGGCAACGTGCTGAGGGCAGCGGACTTCCACACCAGCGACGAGTTGAGCAAGCTCGGCGGCCCGATCCGCGACTGGGAGTGGCTGATGACGCCCCAGACCGTGAACGCGTACTACCACCCCCTCCGCAACGAGATCGTGTTCCCGGCAGCGATCCTGCAGCCGCCGTTCTTCGATGCCGAGGCCGACGACGCGGTCAACTACGGCGCGATCGGTGGCGTGATCGGCCACGAGATCGGACACGGTTTCGACGACCAGGGATCCACCTGTGACGGCGAGGGACGCCTCCGCGACTGGTGGACGCCGGAGGACCGCGAGGCGTTCACCGAGCACACGCTGGCCCTGATCGGGCAGTACTCCGCCCTCGCGCCACGCCAGCTTCCCGACGTCCATGTCAACGGCGAGCTGACCATCGGCGAGAACATCGGTGACCTCGGCGGGGCGGGCATCGCCTACGAGGCCTGGAGACTGACCCTCGACGGGCAGCCGGAGCCGATCGACGGCATCCCTGCCGAGCAGAGGTTCTTCCTCTCCTGGGCACGGGCGTGGCAGACGAAGCGGCGCGAGGAGGCACTGCGCCAGCAGATCGCCACCGATCCGCACTCCCCCGAGGAGTTCCGCTGCAACCAGGTCGTGCGCAACCTCGACGCGTTCTACGACGCGTTCGGGGTCACGGAGTCGGACGCCGCGTGGCTACCGCCCGCCGAACGGGTGAAGATCTGGTGAGCCGGACCGCGCCGGTCCCGGTCACCCTCGCCCGCGGTGCCCACCGGGAGTTCCTGCGCGTCCAGCAGGTGCTGCGTTCGGAATCGGTCGGCGGCTTCCTGCTGCTGGCCGGGGCCGTGGCGGCCATGGTCTGCGCCAACGTCCTCCCGGAGTTCTACTTCGGACTGCGCGACCTCCACCTCGGTGGCACGGTGCTCGGCCTCGACCTGGACCTCTCCCTCGGCCACTGGGCGGCCGACGCCCTGCTGGCGGTGTTCTTCTTCCTGGTCGGGCTGGAGTTGAAGCACGAGTTCGTCGCCGGCGACCTGCGGGAGCCGAGGACCGCACTCGTTCCGGTCGTCGCCGCGGCCGGCGGAGTCGCCGTCCCCGCACTGATCTACGTCGCGTTCACGTTCACCGACGCGCAGGCGAGGCAGGGTTGGGCCATCCCGGCGGCGACCGACATCGCCTTCGCCCTCGCCGTCCTGGCGGTGATCAGCTCGCACCTGCCCGCCGCCCTGCGGACGTTCCTGCTCACCCTCGCCGTCGCCGACGACCTGATCGCGATCGCGATCATCGCGATCTTCTACGCCCGCGACCTGCAGCCCGGCTATCTGCTGGCGGCGCTCGTGCCGCTGGCCCTGGTGGCGGTGGTGGCCCACCGCGCGCAGGCCTTCCTGCTCGCGCATGCGTGGGCGCCCTGGGTGCTCGTGCTGCCGCTCGGCGTCATCACCTGGGTGCTGGTGTTCGCCTCCGGCGTCCACGCGACGGTCGCGGGGGTCCTGCTTGCCTTCTGCATCCCCGTCCGGGCCTCGCGAACCGGCGACGGGAGCCACGGACTCGCGTCGGTCCTGGAGCACCGGATCCGTCCGTTCTCGGCCGGCGTCGCCGTCCCCGTGTTCGCCTTCTTCTCCGCCGGGGTGGCCCTGAGCGGCTGGGACGGCTTCGTCGAGACGGTCACGCACCCCGTCGGCCTCGGGGTGATCGTCGGGCTGGTGGCGGGCAAGGCCGTCGGGATCACCGGGGCGACGTGGCTGGTCACCCGGCTCAGGCACGCGAGCCTCGATCCGGACCTGGCCTGGATCGACGTGTTCGGCCTCGCCGTCCTCGGAGGCATCGGATTCACGGTCTCACTTCTGGTCAGCGAGCTCAGCTTCGGCCAGGGCAGCCCGCACGACGACACCGGCAAGGTGGCGATCCTGACGGCGTCCGTGACCGCCGCGTTGCTGGCCTCGATCATCCTCAGCGCCCGCAACCGTCACTACCGCAGCGTCGAGGCGGCCGAGTCGGTCGACGCCGACGCCGACGGCACACCAGACAAGTTCGGCTCCTGACGCGCTTGCGCGGCGGGAGCCGGACGCGTCTCGAGGAGGACGGCGTGAGCCGGCCGAGGAACAGACAAGTTCGGCTCCTGACGCGCTTGCGCGGCGGGAGCCGGACGCGTCTCGACGAGGACGGCGTGAGCCGGCCGAGGAACAGACCGGTTCACGAGCTGACGCGTCCGGGACTACGGCTTCGGATGGGCGGAGAAGAACGCCCAGATGAGATCGGTCGCGGAGAACGCGTCTGAGGGCGGGTCCGCCCCCGGATACGTCGAGACCTCCGACCCGGGCCACTGGTGTCCGGCGCCGTCGACCGTGACCAGCTCGACCGCGCGTCCCTTCGGACAGCTCGCCGTCGTCGTGGTCACCCCGTCCGCGCTGGTGCGGGCGAAGGCTCCGCAGCCGTCCGCCTCGCGCCAGCCGTCCACCACCTGCTCAACGGGCGGGCCGTCGACCTTCCCGATCCCCGAGCCGGGACTGCCGTCCACGGGGACGCGGGTGTCCGCTGTGCCGTGGATGTGCAGCAAGGACGTCGGCGACGGGTGACGGCACTCGATCATCTGGTCGCCGGCCACGGGCGCGACGGCGGCGAACAGGCTGGTCTCGCAGGCGAGCCGGTAGGCCATCATCGCCCCGTTCGACATGCCGGTCACGTAGACGCGACGAGGGTCGACGCGGATCATGCCGACGACGTCGGCGACGACCGCTGTCACGAAGGCGACGTCGTCCACTCCGGACCGGGCGGCGACGCCGCAACAGGACCCCGCGTTCCAGGTGCGGTCCAGCCCGTCCGGGTAGACCACGACGAATCCGTCGGACGCCGCGAGGTCGTCCCAGCCGTAGGAGCGCTCAGCTGCTGTGCGCTGCCCAGGCCACCGTGGAGCATCACCACGAGGGCATAGCCGTCGGACGGGAGGGCGCCGGGTGGGCGGTGGACGACGAACTCGCGGCTCGTGCCGTCCACGTCGAGGGTGTGCCGGGAAGAGCCCACCTGCAGGCCGCCGGTATCCGGCGGCGGGGCGGACGGCGTGCAGGCCGCGAGCGCGAACAACAGCGAGAGGACGAGGCCGATGGGTCGTGCGCGCACGTCGCGAGCCTAGGGCCGCTCCCTCCAGGCTTGCTGTGGCCCTGCTGGAGATCGGCTGGAGGGGATCAAGCCGGCGCGCTCACGAACGGGTGTCGCCAACCGACCTCGGCTTCGAGTTGGGCAGCCAGAGCCAGCAGGAGGGCGTCCTCGCCGAACCGGCCGAAGAACATGACCCCGATCGGCAGGATGCTGCCGTCGACAGCGGCGCTGTGCAGCGGGAGCGAGATCGCCGGGCGTCCGGTGAGGTTCGCCACGCTCGTCCACGGCGTGAAGCGGGTCTGGGCTGCGAAGTCCCCTGCGGGGTCGTCGTCGTCCCGGAGTGCTCCCACAGGGAGCGGCGGCTGCGCCAGCGTCGGGGTGAGGACGGCATCGAACCCGTCCCAGGCGAGCGCAACTTCGCGGGTCAGCCGCTGGATCGTACCCAGCGCCTGCGCGTACTCGACGCCGCTCACGCGGCGGCCGGTCTCCCGCAGCCAGCGGGTCAGCGGACGCAGCGCGAGCTCGGCCTCGGCTGGAATGGGGATCGTGGCGGCACCGACTGCCCACACGGACCGGAACGCGAGCCAGTGGTCCGCCGGGAAGGGAACCGGCGCTTGCACGACGTCGTGGCCGGCCCGGGTGAGGGCTGCGACGGTCGCGTCGACGGCGTCGGCGCAGACGGGATGGACGTCCGCTTCTGCGATGACCGGAGTGGTCAGCACCCCGATCCGGAGTCGTCCCGGATCGCGTCGCGAGGCTTCCAGGAAGGTCGGCGGCACGATCGGCGCGGTGTAGGTCTCCCCCACCCCGCGGCCGGAGAGGGCATCCAGCGCGGCTGCGGTGTCACCCACGGTCCGGCTGAGGACGCCGTCCGTCGTGAGGCCGGGGCCCGGCTGGCGGAGCCGTCCCGTGCCGACGCGGCCGCGGGAGGCCTTGAGGCCGACCAGACCACAGCACGACGCCGGGATGCGGATCGACCCGCCCCCGTCGGACGCGTGGGCGATCGGTGCCATCCCCGCCGCAACGGCCACGGCGGCACCGCCGCTGGAGCCGCCGGCCATACGGGACGGGTCCCACGGGGTCACGGCCGGGCGGCCGCCCTCGGGCTCGGTGTAGCAGGGCAGCCCGAACTCGGGAGTGGATGTCTTGCCGGTGGAGATCGTGCCGGCGGCGGCGAACCAGCCGACGACGTCGTCGTCGACGTCGGCGATCGTGCCAGCCATCGCCGCGCTGCCGCCCTCCCAGCCGACGCCGGCCACCGGGGACAGGTCCTTGATCGGGCACGGGACGCCCGCCAGCGGCGGCGCCGGTTCGCCGCGATCGAGGCCTGCATCGAGATCGGCGGCGCGAGCCAGGGCGGCGTCCGGCGTCAGCCGCGCGAAGGCGCCGAGCCGGGCGCCCAGGTCCACGCTGCGCGCGAGGTGTTCTGCGACCACGTCGACGGCACGGACGTCCCGTGCGGCGACGAGGTGCGCGAGTTCGAGTGCCGACCGCTCAGTGAGCGCCATCCGTGTTCGACTCCTCCGTCGTGTTCCCGGACTCCATGGTGCCTGAGATCGTCGGGGCGAAACTGTCACCGAGATGCTGGACGGCGAGTCGGGCGACGAGCTGCTGCTGGGTGGTGACCCGCTCGGCCCTCGACTGACCGATGAACGTGATCGCCCAGTGCAGCAGGGTCAGGACCCGGTTCTTGAACCCGACGATGTAGAGCAGGTGGACGAACAACCAGGCCAGCCAGGCGATGAACCCGGTGAGTTCGATGCTGCCGATCTTCGCGATGGCGCCGAAGCGGCTGGTCACAGCCATCGACCCCTTGTCGTGGTAGGCGAAGTCGCCGCCGGGATCGCTCCCGTCCACGGTGGCGATGATGCGCCGCGCGGCGTACCGTCCGCCCTGGATCGCAACCTGGGCGACGCCCGGCAGGTTGTCCAGCGCAGCGAGGTCTCCGACGACGAAGACCTCGGGGTGGCCGGGTAACGTCAGGTCGGGACGGACCTTCACCCGGCCGGCGCGGTCGGTCTCGGCCCCGCTCTGTCGGGCGAGTTCAGCGCCCAGGGGGCTGGCCTGGACGCCCGCGGCCCACACCTTGCACGCCGCCTCGATGCGCTCGGTGCGGCCGTCGCTGTAGCGGACGTCGAGGCCGTCGGCGTCCACGTCGGTGACCAGCGCACCGAGTCGCACGTCCACCCCGTTGCGCTCGAGCTGGGCCTTCGCCGAAGCCGAGAGCCTGGGCCCGAACGAGCCGAGCACGGCGTCCACACCGTCGAAGAGCAGGACCTTCGCCGAAGTGGTGTCGATCCGGCGGTAGTCCTCTCGCAGGGTGTGCCCGGTGAGCTCGGCGATCTGGCCGGCCATCTCGACCCCCGTCGGCCCGGCACCCACGATGACGAACGTCATCAGCCGCCGACGCTGCTCGGGATCGGACGTCAGCTCGGCCATCTCCAGCGAACCGAAGATCCGCGCCCGCAACTCCAGGGCGTCGTCGATGGACTTCATGCCCGGTGCGAACGTCGCGAACCGGTCGTTGCCGAAGTAGGACTGCCCGGTGCCGGCGGCGACGATGAGGTGGTCGTAGCCGATGCTCACCTCCTCACCCAGCTTCACGGCGTGGACGCTGCGCTCGGCAAGGTCGATGCTGGTGACCTCGGCGAGCAGGACGGTCGCGTTGCGCTGGTGTCTGAGCACGTCCCGGGTGGCGGGCGCCACCTCACCGGTGGACAGGATGCCGGTCGCCACCTGGTAGAGCAGCGGCTGGAACAGGTGGCTGACAGTCTTGGACACGATCGTCACGTCGACGTCTGCATGGGCCAGGGCCTTGGCTGCGAACAGCCCGCCGAAGCCGGACCCGACGATCACGACACGGGGCTTGGACACGGAGAACTCCGATCCGCTTGGAGTTCCCACAGTAGGCGGCTCAGGACGATCGGCTGATCACAGCGTCACAGAGTGCGGAAAGTGCCTCCTTGGCCTCCCCCTCCGGGAGCGGCGCCAGGTAGCTGCGCGCGATCTCGGCGCGCCGGGTGATCTCGGCCCGGGCGTCCCCCATCGCCGGGTGCGCCCGCATCAGGCGCAGCGCCTCGGCCAGATCCGCGTCCGAGCTGAGGTCGGAGTCGAGCAGCGCGAGCAGCCGCTGGTCCGCCGGGTTCTGGGACGCGCGCGCCAGCAGGGTCGGCAGGGTCGGGACGCCGGCGCGCAGGTCGGTGCCCGGGGTCTTGCCCGAGGTGTCGGAGGCGATGTCGATGATGTCGTCGCTGAGCTGGAAGACCACTCCGATCTCCTCGCCGTATGCGGCGAGGGCCTTCAGCACGGGCTCCCCGACGCCTGCGACCATGCCGCCGAAGATCGCGGACGCGGCGATCAGCGACCCGGTCTTGTCCGCCAGCACGCGCAGGTAGTGGTCGAGGAGTTCCTCGCCGTCGAGCGGGCCGCGGGTCTCGGCGATCTGGCCCTGGACCAGCCGCGCGAACGTGGCCGCCTGCAGCCGCACGTACTCGGTGCCGAGGGAGGCGACGATCGAGGAGGCGCGCGAGAACAGGAAGTCCCCGACGAGGATGGCCACCGTGTTGTCCCAGCGCACGTTCGCCGTCGGAGCGCCGCGGCGGATGTCCGCCTCGTCCATCACGTCGTCGTGGTAGAGGCTCGCGACGTGGGTGAGTTCCATCACCAGCGCGGCGCGGACCAGGGCGTCCTCGTCGACGTCGCGGCCGAGCAGCGCGGCCAGCACGACCAGGAGCGGACGGAAGCGCTTGCCCCCGGCACGGATGGTGTGCTGCGCGGCCTCGGTGACGAAGCTGGTGTCGGCCCGGGCAGCCTCGGCGAGTTCCTGCTCGACGTTCTCGAGCAGCCCGGCGACGCGTTCCAGGAAGTCGGGATCGAGCTCACCCACCAGGTCCGCGGTCTGGTTGGAGGTCACGGCGGCCAGCATATCCTCAGCGCAGGAAGGTACTGGCAGCGGTCATCAGGTCCAGAAGCGGGCCGGGGAACAACCCGAGGTAGACCGTCGCGAGCGCCCCGATTCCGATCGGGACGAGGGTGAGTCCGCTCGCCTTGGCGACCGCCACGCCCTTCGCCTCGTCGGCGAAGAACATCGCGACGACGACCTTGAGGTAGATGTAGGCGGCGACGAGGCTCGCGATCACGGCGACGACGACGAGCCAGCCGTAGCCGCCCTGCCACGCCGCGGCGAACACCTCCCACTTCCCGATGAAGCCACCGGTGAGCGGGATACCGGCGAAGCTGAGCATCAGCACGGCGAACACGGCAGCCAGCAGCGGGTTCTTCCGTCCCAGACCGGCCCAGCCGGAGATCTCGTGCACCTCGCCGGCCGCGTCCCTGACCATGGTCAGGATCGCGAAGGCCGCGATGGTCGCGAAGCCGTAGGCGGCGAGGTAGAACAGGATGGAGGCGACGCTGCTGGCCGGGTTCGACTGCGTGGCCACCGTTGCGCCGACGACGGCGACCAGGATGAAGCCTGCGTGGGAGACCGACGAGTAGGCCAGCAGGCGCTTGATGTCGGTCTGCGTGACCGCCATCAGCACGCCGACGACCATCGTCGCGACCGCGACGGCTGCGAGCAGCGGCTGCCAGCTCCAGCGCTCGGCACCGAGGGCGACGAAGAAGAACCGGACGGTGGCCATGACCGCGGCCAGCTTGGTGCAGATCGCCATGAACCCGGTCACGGGGGTCGGCGAGCCGACGTACACGTCCGGCACCCAGTTGTGGAACGGGACGGCACCGATCTTGAACAGCAGGCCGACCGCCATCAGGGTCATGCCGGTGAACAGCAGCCCACGACCGTAGAGCGGGGCCTGGATCGACGCGTCGATCGCACTGAACGTGAACGAGCCCGCATAGCCGTAGATCAGGCCCATGCCGAACAGGAAGAATGCGCTCGACAGCGACCCGAGCAGGAAGTACTTCAATGCAGCTTCCTGGCTGAGCAGGCGGCGGCGCCTCGACATTCCGGCGAGCAGATACAACGGCAGCGACATCACCTCGAGGGCGACGAAGGCGGTGATCAGGTCGTTCGCGGAGACGAACACCATCATCCCGGACAGGGACAGCAGCGCGAGCGGGAAGACTTCGGTGTGCTCGTGCCGGGCCGCGTCCGCCTCAGCCTCGGCGGGGCTGCCGGGAACGCTGGCCGCCGACGCCGCGAATGCGGAGGCCCCATTGGTGAGGGTGCGCTCGGCGAAGACCATCATCGACAGCAGGCCGAAGACCAGCAGGGCGGCCCAGCCGAGGTAGCTGGGTCCGTCGAGGCTGACAGCGCCCATGGCCATCAGTCCGGCCCGGCCGGCGATGAGGTTCGTCACCAGCAGGCCGCTCGCGACGACGATGCCGAGGACGGTCGCCAGGATCTGGGACGTGAAGCGATAGGCCCGCGGGACCAGTGCCTCGACCACGACGCCAACGCAGGCTGCGGCGAGGATCGCCAGGACCGGGGAGAGCTCCAGCCACTCGAAGGTGGGAGCGGTGATGTTCACTTGCCTTCCTCTCCGAGCGGTGCGACCGGGTCGGCTGCGCCCACACGGGTCACGGTTGCGACGGCGACCGGCTCGGCCACGCTCAACGCAAGGTTGGGGACGAAGCCGAGCAGCAGGATCACGGCGATCACCGGTGCTGCCACCCACTTCTCACGCGCGGTGGCGTCCTGGGTGAAGTGGGCGGCGACCTCCGCGCTGAGCGGGCCGGTCATCGTGCGCTGGTACATCAGCAGGATGTAGACCGCAGCGAGGACGGTGCCGAGTGCTGCGACAGCGGCGACCCACGGGATCCGGGACCACGTGCCGGCCATGACCTGGAACTCCGAGACGAAGCTCGACATGCCGGGCAGTGCCAGCCCCGACAGGCCGGCGAGCAGGAACAGCCCGGACAGCACCGGTACGGCCTTCTGGACGCCGCCGAAGTCGGCGATCTTCGCCGAGCCGCGACGGTTGATCAGCATGCCGACCACCAGGAACAGCGCCGCCGTGGAGAAGCCGTGGTTCAGCATGTAGAAGATCGAGCCCGAGGTTCCGGCCGTGGTGAAGGTGTAGATGCCGAGCACCATGAAGCCGAAGTGGCTGACCGAGGTGTACGCGATGAGCCGCAGGAGGTCGCTGCTGCCGATCGCTGCGATCGCTCCGTAGATGATGCTGACCAGGGCGAGCCCGATCATCACCGGGGCGATCCAGGTGCTGGCCTCCGGGAAGAGCCCGAGGCAGAAGCGGATCATGCCGAACGTGCCGATCTTGTCGAGCACGCCGACCAGCAGGACGGACGTCCCGGGGGTGGCCTGCTCGGTCGCCGTCGGCAGCCAGGTGTGCACGGGCACCATCGGGGCCTTGACGATGAAGGCGAACAGGAAGCCGAGCATCAGCCAGCGGCCGACGTCGGTGGGCATGGTCACCTTGACCAGGTCGGAGAGCAGGTAGGACGGGCTGCCCAGCGACTGCGCGGAGACCACGTAGATGCCGACGACGCTGGCCAGCATCACCAGCCCACCGGCGAGGCTGAACAGCAGGAACTTCAGCGCGGCCTTCGCCCGCTCGGGCCCGCCGAAGCCACCGATCAGGAAGTACATCGGGATCAGCGTCGCCTCGAAGAACAGGTAGAACAGCAGCACGTCGCCGGCGAGGAAGGTGTAGATCGACAGGCTCTCCAGCAGCAGCACGAGGGCGACGAAGACCTGCGGCCGCCACCGCGCCGGGGTCGTGAGCTTCCACTCGGCCAGCAGGACGACGGGGACGAGCGCGACGGTCAGGATCACCATCAGCAGGCCCATGCCGTCCAGGCTCAGCGACCACCAGGTGCCGAAGTGCGGGATCCACGGGACCTGCTCGGCCAGCCGCGTCCCGCCCACGTAGAGCGAGGTGACGACGGCGCCGAGGATCAGGGTCACCAGCGAGAAAGCCATGCCCACCCAGCGGGCGAGCTCCTTCACCGGCAGCATCAGGACGCCGGCGCCGACGAGCGGCACCAGGCCCAGCAGGGTCAGCAGGGGAACGGTCACTGTGATCTCCTCCCTCAGCCCAGCTGGACCAGGACGACGACCAGGCCGACCAGCACGACGCCGGTGGTCATGGTCAGGGCGTACGAGCGGACCTGGCCGTTCTGCAACCTTCGCAAGCGGTCGGAGACCCCTGCGGTGATGACGGCCAGCCCGTTGGCCGCGCCGTCCCACAGACCGCGGTCGGCTGCGACGAGCCCGCGGGAGGCCGCCATGGTGGGCGCCACCACGAGGGTGTCGTTCACCGTGTCGCCGAACAGGTCGTTGCGACCCATCACCGTGAAGAAGTTGTGGGACTCGGGTGCGGTGGCCGGCACCTTCCTGCCGAAGACGAACCAGGCGATCGCGATGCCGGCAGCGACGACCAGGAGGGTGATCCAGCCGATCAGGGACGGCACGAGCGAGGTCTCCTGCACGTGCGCGCCGGTCGCGGGCTCGAGCCACTCCTGGATCCAGAAGTTCATCAGCGCACCGCCGATGACCGAGAAGAAGGCGAGGATGATCAGGGGAACGGTCATCACCCAGGGCGACTCGTGGGGGTGCACGCCCGGCTGCCAGCGCTTCTCGCCGAAGAACGTCATCAGCATCAGCCGCGTCATGTAGAAGGCGGTGATTCCCGCGCCGATCAGGGCGCACAGTCCGATCCACACGTTGGTCTCGAAGGCCGCCTCGATGATGTGGTCCTTGGAGAAGTAGCCGGCGAAGCCGGGGAACCCGATGATGGCCAGGTAGCCCATCCCGAAGGTGAGGAAGGTCACCCGCATCACCTTCGACAGCGCCCCGTAGTTGCGCATGTTCACGTCGTCGTCCATCGCGTGCATCACCGACCCGGCGCCGAGGAACATGTTGGCCTTGAAGAAGCCGTGGGTGAGCAGGTGGAAGATCGCGAACGCGTACCCGGCCGGCCCGATCCCCGCGGCCAGCATCATGTAGCCGATCTGGCTCATGGTTGAGCCGGCGAGCACCTTCTTGATGTCGTCCTTGCTGGTGCCGATCCAGGCGCCGACCAGGAGCGTCACCGTCCCGACGATGACGACCGCCGTGGCAGCGACCGGCGCGGCCTCGAAAATCGCGTGGCTGCGCACGACGAGGTAGACGCCCGCGGTGACCATGGTGGCCGCGTGGATCAGCGCCGACACGGGGGTCGGGCCCTCCATCGCGTCCAGGAGCCAGGCCTGCAGCGGCACCTGCGCGGACTTGCCGCACGCGCCGAGCAGCAGGAACAGCCCGATCGCGGTCGCCCAGAAGGGGTCGAGCCTGCCCGCTCCGGCGTTGACGGCGGCGAACGACGAGTTGCCGAACAGGGCCAGCATGGTCATCACCGCGAAGGTCATGCCGAGGTCACCGACGCGGTTCATCACGAAGGCCTTCTTGGCCGCGGCTGCAGCGGACGGCTTGTGCTGCCAGAACCCGATCAGCAGGTAGGACGCGAGACCGACGCCCTCCCAGCCGACGAACAGGACCAGGTAGTTGTCGGCGAGGACCAGGGTGAGCATCGCCGCGACAAAGAGGTTGAGGTAGGCGAAGAAGCGGCGCCTGCGCTCGTCGTGGGCCATGTAGCCGACCGAGTAGATGTGGATCAGGCCGCCGACACCGGTGATCAGCAGGGCGAACAGGATCGACAACTGGTCGATCTGGAGGCCGGCCGCGATCGTCCAGGCGGGCGTGTGGATCCACTCGTAGAGGGGTACCGACACCGAACGGGCGTCCGGTGCCGCGCTGAGCAGCTGGATGAACAGGACGAGGGAGATGCCGAAGCTGGCGACCACGGCCGCGACAGCCAGCCAGTGACCGCTGGCGTCGAGGATCCTTCCGGAGAGCAGCAGGATCGCCGCGGCAACGGCGGGCAGGGCGATCATCAGCCACGCATAGCTGAACAGCCCGGTCGCCGCGGCGGTGGTGAGTGTGATCATTCGCCTGTGCCCCTCACAGCTTCAGCAGGCTCGCCGCGTCCATGGACGTGGAGCGACGAGTGCGGTAGATGACGATGATGATGGAGAGGCCGATGACGACCTCCGCGGCCGCGACCACCATCACGAAGAAGGTGGCGACCTGTCCGTCGAGCCCGCCCCGTGCCAGGGCGAAGGCGACCATCAGCAGGTTCGCGGCGTTCAGCATGAGCTCGACCGACATGAACGCGACCAGCGCGTTGCGGCGCACCATGACACCGATCGCCCCGATCGTGAACAGGATCGCGGCCAGGTAGACGTAGTTGTCCGGGCTCATTCGTCCGCCTCCTCGTTGGCAGTGGCCTCGATCGAGTCGAACACCTTCGCCGTCGCGGCGCTGAGTGCGGGCGAATCGACGATCTGGCTGCGGGCGGCCAGGACGGCCGAGACCGACTCGGGGCTGATCGAGCCGTCGGGCAGCAGAGCCGGCGTCGCGATCGAGTTGTGCTGGGCGAGGACGCCGGAGTTGGGAAGCGCGCCCGGGTGCGTCCCCGCGGTCGCGTACTCCCGCATCCTGCGGTCTGCGAGCTCCCGCTGGGTGGGACGGTGGTGGATCCGGGAACGCTGGCCGAGGATCATCGCGCCGACGGCTGCGGTGATCAGCAGGGCGGACGTCAGCTCGAAGGCGAACACGTAGCGCCCGAAGATCAGCGCGGCCAGACCCTGCACGTTGCCGCCGTAGGTTGCATTCGCGGTGTCCAGGCCGATCACCGGGGCGCCGGTCAGGGCACCGCCGATCCCGAACACGATCAGGGCGAACATGCCGATACCGGCGAGCGTTGCGGCGACGCGCTGCCCGCGCAACGTCTCGACGACCGAGTCGGGGGTGTCGACGCCGACCAGCATCAGGACGAACAGGAACAGCATCATGATCGCGCCGGTGTAGACGATGATCTGCACGAAGGTGAGGAACATCGCGTCCAGCGAGGCGTAGAGGACCGCCAGGTTGACCATGGTGAAGGCCATGCACAGCGCCGCATGGACCGCCTTGCGGAACAGGACCAGGCCGAGGGCACCCAGGACGGCCAGCGGACCGGCGATCCAGAAGGCGACATCGCCCGCGGTCACGAGTGGGATCATCGGGACCCTCCAGCAGCGTCGGTGGCCGCGGTTCGGTTGTCCGGCTTCCCCGTTGCGGGAAGGCCGAGGAAGTAGGACCGCTCGTCGGGGCCGAGGCGGCGGGGATGCGGCGGCTCCTCCATGCCCGGCAGGAGCGGGGCCAGCAACCGGTCCTTGGTGTAGATCATCTTCTCCCTGGTGGTGTCGGCCAGCTTGAAGTCGTTGGTCATCGTGAGTGCCCGGGTCGGGCAGGCCTCGATGCACAGGCCGCACAGGATGCAACGCAGGTAGTTGATCTGGTAGACGCGGCCGTACCGCTCGCCAGGGGAGAAGCGGGCGTCCTCGGTGTTGTCCGCGCCCTCGACGTAGATCGCGTCCGCCGGGCAGGCCCAGGCGCACAGCTCACAGCCGACGCACTTCTCCAGGCCGTCCGGCCAGCGGTTGAGCTGGTGGCGGCCGTGGAAGCGCGGCGCGGTGACCTTCTCCTTGCCCTTCTCCGGGTAACCCTGGGTGAAGGTCTTGCGGAAGATCGTCCGGAACGTGACGCCGAAGCCGGCCCACGGGTCGAAGATGCCCATCACTGCTCCTCAGGGGTGGTGGCCGGTTCTGCGACGGACGGGACCACCGTGCTCAGCTCGGGCAGCACCTGCCCCGGCATCGGCGGCACCGGATAACCGCCGGCGAACGCGTCGAACTCGCCGTGGGGAAGACCGGGCGGCTCGGGCGCGGGACGGTCGAACAGGATGATCGCCCCGAAGACGACCAACGCCAGGACGCCGATGGCGACGTAGATCCCCGGGCCGCTGGTGACCAGCGTCCGCAGGCTCTGCAGCGTGGCGAACGCGATGATCCACACCAGGGCGACCGGGATCAGCACCTTCCAGCCCAGCTTCATGAACTGGTCGTAGCGGAACCGCGGCAGCGTGCCGCGCAGCCACACGAACAGCGAGATGAACAGCTGGACCTTGATGACGAACCAGATCGGCCCGAGCCACGGGTTGTTCAGCGGCTCGATGAGGTTCAGCGGCCAGATCGGCAGGTAACCGCCCATGAACAGGGTCGTCGCGATGGCCGAGACCGTGGCCATGTTGATGTACTCCGCCAGGAAGTAGATGGCGTACTTGAAGCCGGAGTACTCGGTGATGTAGCCGCTGACGAGCTCCGACTCGGCCTCCGGGAGGTCGAACGGCGCCCGGTTGGTCTCGCCCACCATCGAGATGACGTAGATCACGAAGCTGGGCAGGAGGACGAACCAGTTCCAGTTCTGGAAGCCGATGTTCAGCCCGAACGGCATCAGCGAGCCTCGCTGGGCCTCCACGATCTGGTGGGTGGACATCGAACCGGTGTAGAGGAACACGGCGACGAGTGCCAGGCCCATGGCGACCTCGTAGGAGATCATCTGGGCGCTCGATCGCAGTGCTCCGAGCAGGGAGTACGGGGAGTTGGACGACCAGCCGGCGAGCACGAACCCGTAGATCCCGACCGACGTCACAGCCAGCAGCACCAGAACGCCGACCGGGAGGTCGGCGAGCTGGAGGTAGGTGCGGATGCCGAACATGTCGACCTCGCCGCCGAACGGGATCACCGCCCACGCGGTGAACGCCGCGGTTCCGGCGATCATGGGCGCCAGCACGAACAGAACCTTGTCGACCATCGACGGGATGAAGTCCTCCTTGATCAGGAGCTTCATGCCGTCCGCCAGCGCCTGGCCGAGGCCGAGCGGGCCGTTCATGATCGGGCCGAGCCGGTGCTGCATCTTGCCGACGAGCCGGCGCTCGTACCAGACGTTGAAGATCGTCCAGACCAGCAGGACGACGAACAGGACGACGACCTTGATCAGGATCAGCCACCACGGATCGTTCATTCTCCACCTCCCAGGCGCACCGAGACCTCGTCGCCGTGGACGACCGCCAGTTCGCCCAGCGGCATGCCGGGCGCCTTGGTCGGTATCCACACCGTGCCGTCGACCATGTCGGGGGTGACCACGACGGGCAGCGCGTAGCTGCCGCCGACTCCGGCCACCGTGAGCGTGGCGCCGTCGCTCGCGCCGAGCTTGGCCGCGAGTTCCGTGCCGAGACGGGCGACGGGCTTGCGGGCGGTCGCTGCCAGCGCGGTCTCGTTGTCCTGGCCGCGGCCGGCGTCGAGCAGCTCGCGCCACGTGGCCAGCCGGACACGCTCGCCCTTGGGCAGTTGCGCCTTCGCCGCGCGGCGCGCCCTGGCTGCCGCCTTCGCCGGCACCGGGCGGTCCCACGTGCCGAGCTCGACCAGTTCCGCGAGGGCCTGGGACGGCGTCCGGACGCCGAGCGGCCGGCCGAGCGCGTCGGCGAGGGCCGCCAGCACCCGGAGGTCGGTCATCGGGGTCCTCGGCTGCTTGACAACGGTGTTCACCCGTCCCGGACGATGCTCCCAGTCCAGGAAGGTGCCGCTGCGCTCTTCGATCACGGCGACCGGGAACACCACGTCGGCACGCTCGGTGACCTCGGAGAGGCGATTCTCCAGCGACACGACGAAGCCGGCCTTCTCGACCGCGTCCCGGGCTGCCGGGGCGTCGGCGAAGTCGGCGAGCTCGACGCCACCGATCACCAGCGCCTCCAGCTGGCCGGAGGCGGCGGCCGCCAGCATGGCCGGTGCTTCGAGGCCTTCGGTCACGGGCAGTGTCCCGGTTCCCCACGCGGCGCCGACGTCGACGCGTGCCGGTCCGTCCGACACGAGACGACCGCCGGGCAGCAGCCCGGGCAGGCAGCCGGCCTCGACGGCCCCGCGGTCGCCCGCGCGGCGCGGGATCCAGGCGAACCGGACGCCGGAGGCCGCGACAGCGGACAGGGCGCCGGCGGCGAGAGCAGCACGCTCCCCCACCAGCACGATGTCGCCGTCGGTCAGGCCGAGGGCGCCGATCGCATCGGCTTCGGCGCCGGGTGCGGTGGCGACGAGGGTGGCGTTCAGCTTGCGGCTGCCGTTCGTCAGGTACGGCGCGACCGTGGTCACCTGCAGGCCCTTCTTGCGGACGGCCTTGCGCAGGCGCAGGAAGATCAGCGGTGACTCGTCCTCGGGCTCGAAGGCGACCAGGAAGACCCGCTTCGCGGACTCCAGGTCGGAGTAGGTGACCCCGCTCCCCAGCGTCCGGCCCGCAACCTCTGCCGCGAGGAAGGCGGCCTCGCCCGCACCGATGGGACGGGAGCGGAAGTCGATGTTGTTGGTGCCGAGCACCGTCCGGGCGAACTTGGAGTAGCCGTAGGCGTCCTCCAGCGTCGTCCGGCCCCCGACCAGGACACCCACGGAGGCACCGGCTGCTGCGAGCCCGGCCACGGCCGCATCGATGGCCTCCCGCCAGGATGCGACCCGCAGTTCACCGTCCTCGCGGATCAGGGGCTGGGTGAGCCGGTCCTCGCCGCGAGCACTGACGAAGGCGAAGCGGCCCTTGTCGCAGTTCCACTCCTCGTTCACCTCGGGGGCGTCGCCGGCGAGGCGGCGGCGAACCGAGCCGTGCCGGGAGTCCACCCGGAGCTGGCAGCCGCCGGCGCAGTGCTCGCACGTCGAGTCGGTGCTGACCAGGTCGAACGGACGGCTGGTGAAGCGGTAGGACGCCGAGGTCAGAGCGCCGACCGGGCAGATCTGGACGACGTTGCCGGAGAAGTACGAGTCGTACGGGTGCTCCGCGTACTGCCCAACCTGCTGGAGCGCGCCCCGCTCGACGAGCGCGATGAAGGGGTCACCGGAGATCTGCTCGGAGAACCGGGTGCAGCGTGCGCACAGGACGCACCGCTCGCGGTCCAGCAGGATCTGGGCCGAGATCGGGACGGGCTTCGGGAAGGTCCGCTTGACGCCGCCATACCGCGACTCGCCGTAGCCGTTGGACAACGCCTGGTTCTGCAGCGGGCACTCGCCGCCCTTGTCGCAGATCGGGCAGTCGAGCGGATGGTTGATCAGGAGGAACTCCAGCATCCCCTTCTGGGCCTTGTCGGCCACCGCCGAGGTGCGCTGGGTCTTGATCTGCATGCCGGGCGCGCACTCGAGGGTGCAGGACGCCTGCGGCTTGGGCATGCCGCGGCCGTTGCCCATGTCGGGCACCTCGACCATGCACTGCCGACACGCGCCGACCGGGTCCAGCAACGGGTGGTCGCAGAACCGCGGGATCGCGATCCCGATCATCTCCGCCGCCCGGATCGCCAGTGTCCCCTTGGGCACCTCGACCTCGATGCCGTCGATGGTGACCGTGATGGTCTCCACCGGCGCCGGAGCCTGCTCGGCCTTCGTCACCACGCTCATGCGTGCACGCCTTCCTTCTCGGGCACCTCGAACAGCGCGCTGCGTCCGTACGGGAACAGTTCCCAGGCGGGCGTGGTGTAGCCGGCCTCGAACTCGGAGCGGAAGTGCCGCACCGCGCTCGTCAGGCAGGCGACCGCCCCGTCCGCGAGCGCGCAGAAGGACTTGCCGCCCATGTTGTCGGCCACGTCCAGCATCTTCTCGATGTCGCCCTCGACGGCCTGCCCGGCCTCGAACTTCTTCAGCATCTGGACCAGCCACCAGTTGCCCTCGCGACACGGGGTGCACTTGCCGCAGGACTCGTGCTTGTAGAACTCGATCCAGCGCAGCGTCGTGCGCACGACCGACGTGGTCTCGTCGAAGATCTGCAGCGCCTTGGTGCCGAGCATGGTGCCCGCCGCTGCCATGCCCTCGTAGTCGAGGGGGATGTCGAGGTGCTCGCCGGTCAGGATCGGGGTGGACGAGCCGCCCGGCGTCCAGAACTTCAGGGTGTGGCCCGCGCGAACGCCACCGGACAGGTCCAGCAACTGCCGCAGCGTGATGCCCATCGGGGCCTCGAACTGGCCGGGCCGCTCGACGTGCCCGCTGAGGGAGTAGATCGTCATGCCCTGGGACTTCTCGGTGCCCATGCCGGCGAACCAGGCCGCGCCGTTCTTCACGATGGACGGGACGCTGGCGATCGACTCGACGTTGTTGATCACCGTCGGCGAAGCGTACAGGCCGGCGACGGCGGGGAAGGGAGGACGCAGCCTGGGCTGACCCCTTCGACCCTCCAGCGAGTCGAGCAGCGCCGTCTCCTCACCGCAGATGTAGGCGCCCGCACCCGCGTGCACGACGATGTCGAGGTCGTAGCCGGAGCCCAGGATGTTCTTGCCCAACAGGCCGGCCGCGTAGGCCTCGGCCACCGCCTGCTGCATCCGGCGGTGCACATGCAGCACCTCTCCACGGATGTAGACGAACGCGGTGTGGCAGTTGATCGCGTACGAGGAGATGATCACGCCCTCGACGAGGGTGTGCGGGCTGGCCAGCAGCAGCGGGATGTCCTTGCAGGTGCCCGGCTCCGACTCGTCCGCGTTCACAACGAGGTACTTGGGGTTGGGGTTGTCCTGCGGGACGAAGCTCCACTTCATGCCCGTCGGGAAGCCGGCACCGCCGCGTCCCCGCAGCCCGGAGTCCTTCACGATCGCGGTGATCTCGGCCGGCGTCTGCTTCAGCGCGGTCGCGACGGCCTCGTAGCCCCCGCCGGCGCGGTAGGCGTCCAGGGTCCAGGACTTGTCGGTCCCCCAGTTGGCGGTCAGGACGGGGGTCAGCGTGTCGGTCACTTCTTCTCCTCAGCTGCCGGAGCCTTCCAGCCCTCGCCATCGGCGATCGACTTGCCGAGCAACGATGCGGCGCCGGCACTGGGGCCCTCGTTCGCGCGGCCGTCCGGGAAGCCCGCCAGCACGCGCTCGGCCTCCCGCCAGCTGGTGATCGTCGCCCCGCGGGTGGAGGCCACCTCGCGGCCGGCCGCGAGGTCGTCGAGGAGCTGGTCCGCCTTGGCCGGCGTCATGTTGTCCATGAACTCCCAGTTGACCGTCATCACCGGAGCGAAGTCGCAGGCGGCGTTGCACTCGACCCTCTCGAGGCTGAACGTGCCGTCGGCCGTGGTCTCGTCCGGTCCGATGCCGAGCTTCTCGCTCACCGAGTCCATCAGGGCGTCCCCACCCATCACCGCGCACAGGGCGGTCGTGCAGACACCGATGTGGTGCCGCCCGCCCGGGCGGCGCCGGTACATCGTGTAGAACGTCGCCACTCCGGACACCTGGGCGGTGGTGATGCCGAGGATCTCGGCGCACGCCTCGACACCGGCCGGGGAGACGCGTCCGTCCACGCTCTGCACCAGGTGCAGCATCGGCAGCAGCGCCGAGCGCGGCTGCGGGTAGCGGGACGCGAGCTCGCGCAGCTCGGCCATCGTCGTGGCGTCGATGTTCGTCGACGTGTCGGCCATGTCGACCTGGCCCGAGTCGGGGAACCAGGACTGGAACTCGTGACCGCTCATCGGTCGACTCCTCCCATCACGGGGTCAATCGAGCCGATCGCGACGACGATGTCGGCGATCATGCCGCCCTCGCACAGGATCGGCACGGACTGCAGGTGGTTGAACCCTGGGTCGCGCATGTGGGCCCGGAACGGCTTGGTGCCGCCGTCGGAGACCACGTGGCAGGCGAGTTCGCCCTTCGGGCTCTCGATCGGAACGTAGGCCTGGCCGGCCGGCACCCGGAACCCCTCGGTCACCAGCTTGAAGTGGTGGATCAGGGCCTCCATGGAGTCACCCATGATGTGCTTGATGTGCTCGTGGCTGTTGCCCTGGCCGTCCGGGCCGAGGGCCAGCTGCGCGGGCCAGGCGATCTTCGGGTCGTCGACCATCACGGGCTGCCCGGTGGACGCCTCCAGCCGGTCGGCGCACTGCCGGACGATCTTCAGGCTCTCCCACATCTCGTCCAGGCGCACCCGGAACCTGCCGTAGGAGTCGGAGGTGTCCCAGGTGGGCACGTCGAAGTCATAGGTCTCGTAGCCGCAGTACGGCTGCTGCTTGCGCAGGTCCCAGGCGTACCCGGTCGAGCGGAGCATCGGGCCGGTCACCCCGAGAGCGAAGCAGGCGGTCAGGTCCTGGTAGCCGATCCCGCACATCCGTCCCTTGAAGATCGGGTTCTCGTTGCAGAAGGCTGCGTACTCGGGCAGGTGCTTCTCCAGCCAGGTGATCAGGTCGCGCAGCTGGGCGATGGCGTTCTCCGGCAGGTCGTTCGCGACGCCACCGGGACGGATGTAGGCGTGGTTCATCCGCAGGCCCGTGACAGCCTCGAAGAAGTCGAGGATCACCTCGCGCTCGCGGAAGCCGATGGTCATCACCGTCAGCGCCCCGATCTCCATGCCGCCGGTGCCGATGGCGACCAGGTGGGAGGCGATCCGGTTGAGTTCCATCATCAGCACGCGGATGTCGGAGGCCCGTTGCGGGATCTTGTCCTCGATGCCGAGCAACCGCTCGACGGACAGGCAGTAGGCCACCTCGTTGAAGATCGGCGCCACGTAGTCCATCCGGGTCACGAAGGTGGTGCCCTGCGTCCAGGACCGGTACTCCATGTTCTTCTCGATACCGGTGTGCAGGAAGCCGATCCCGGGACGGATGCTGACGACGTTCTCGCCGTCACACTCGACCATCAGCCGGAGCACCCCGTGGGTGGACGGGTGCTGCGGGCCCATGTTGATGACGAGGGTCTCGTCCTGGCGCGCCGCCTGCTCCGCCGCGATGTTGGTGAAGTCGCCGCCGCCCATGGCGGTGTAGACAGCACCCTCCGCCGCCTCGCCGCTGCCGGCGTAGAAGTCCGTGGTGTCGCTCATCAGTAGCTCCTGCGCTCGTCCACCGGGGGCACTTCCGCGCCCTTGTACTCGATCGGGATCCCGCCGAGCGGATAGTCCTTGCGCTGCGGATGGCCGACCCAGTCGTCGGGCATCAGGATCCGGGTGAGGTGGGGATGCCCGTCGAAGATGACCCCGAACATGTCCCAGGTCTCCCGCTCGTGCCAGTCGGTCGCCGGGTAGATGGCCACCAGGCTCGGCACGTGCGGGTCGGCGTCCGGGCAGGACGTCTCCACCCGCAGCCGGCGGTTGTGGGTCATCGAGGCCAGGTGGTACACGACGTGCAGTTCGCCGCCGAAGTCGGCCGGGTAGTTCACGCCGGAGACGGACGCGCAGAACTCGAACCGCAGCAGGGCGTCGTCGCGCAGCGTCCGCATCACGGCGGTCAGGTTCTCCCGGGCCACGTGGAAGGTGAGCTCGCCGCGATCGACCACGACCTTCACGAGAACGCCCGGGTGCAGCGCAACGAGCCGGTCGTGGACCGCGTCGAAGTACGAACCGAACGGTTGCTGTGCTGCGACCGGGGTCGGGACCTCACGGACGATCCGGCCGTAGCCGGACGTGTCGCCGGTGCCCTGGCTCCACATGCCCTTGCGCACGGCCACCGGACGGGCTCCGGCGTCGCCGACGGGGGTCAGTTCGGGGTCGGGCTGCGCGTCCTCGCGCTCCACGCCGGCCTTCGGTGAGGCCTCTGCCGCCACCACAGGGGTGTCGACGGTCTTCTCCTCGCCGGGGACCTTCTCGCTCATCGCATGAGCCCCTTCATCTCCAGGGTCGTGGGCGCAACCAGGGCGGCCTGCTCGCTGTCGACCTCGAGGGCCTCGGCGTGCGCCCCGATCGGGCGCTTGGCCACGATCTGCTTGCGGAGCTTCCACATCGCGTCGATCAGCATGTCGGGCCGCGGCGGGCAGCCGGGGACGTAGATGTCGACGGGCACGATGTGGTCGCCGCCCTGGATGATCGCGTAGTTGTTGAACATGCCGCCGCTGGACGCGCACACTCCCATCGCCATCACCCACTTGGGCTCGGGCATCTGGTCGTACACCTGGCGCAGCACGGGCGCCATCTTCTGGCTGACCCGGCCGGAGATGATCATCAGGTCCGCCTGTCGCGGTGAGGCCCGGAAGACCTCCTGGCCCCAGCGTCCTGCGTCGAAGCGGGGCGTGCCGTAGGCCATCATCTCGATCGCGCAGCAGGCCAGTCCGAAGGTGGCCGGCCAGAAGGACGCCTGGCGCATCCAGCCGAAGATGCCTTCGACGGTGGTCAGCACCACGCCCTGGGGGATCTTGTCCTCAATACCCATGTCTCGCGCCAGCCTCTGCTCTCAGTCCCAGTCCAGTCCGCCGCGGCGCCACACATAGGCGTACGCGATGAACACCGTCACCATGAACAGCACCATCTCCACCAGGGCGAACAGGCCCAGCTGGTTGAAGGTGACAGCCCACGGGTAGAGGAAGATGGTTTCGATGTCGAAGATGATGAACAGCATCGCCACCAGGTAGTACTTGACCGGGAACCGGCCGCCGCCAGCCGGCTGCGGGGTCGGGTCGATGCCGCACTCGTAGGAGTCGTACTTGCGCCGGTTCCACCGCCGGGGACCGACCACGGCGGACAGCCCGACGGAGATGGCGAGGAAGCCACCAGCCAGGAGCATGATCCCGAGGATCGGCAGGTAAGGGCTCATCTGGGGTCGAATCCCTTCGTGAACAGCGGTCGCGTGGGTGTCCTCATGCTGAGGGTGCCATCTTTGTCAGGCTGTGGATCACCATGTCCATCCAATCACCGCGCCGGGTGTCGTACAGATGCGCGAGGAGCTTCATGGTGAATCGCATCAGCGTGGGTCTTGGTAGACCGTATCGGGTGCACAGGTGCATCACCTGCGGGTGCTCGATCAGCGACACGAACACCTGTCCGAGTCTGAAGTACCCACCCAGTTCGGAGCGCAGCCGGCTGACGTAACCCTCGAGCGCGTGCTCGGCGCTTCGGCTGCCGAAGCCCCGGAAGTGGGCGTCCGCGATGGCGTCCGCCGCCATCTCCGCAGCCTCCATGGCGTACGAGATACCCTCCCCGTTGAACGGGGACACCATGCCGCCCGCGTCGCCGACGAGCAGCAGGCCGCGGCTGTAGGCCGGCTGGCGGTTGAAGCACATCGGCAGCGCTGCGCCGAGCGTCGGCCCGACCCGGTTGGCCTCGGTGAACCCCCACTCCGGCGGGGTCGCGGCCAGCCAGCGGTGGAACAGGTCGCGGTAGTTCTGCTTCGTCGGTTCGGCCGAGGAGGAGACCGTCCCGAGGCCGACGTTGACGGTGCCGTCCCCCATGCCGAAGACCCAGCCGTAGCCGGGGAGGAGGTTCGACTCCCCCGGCTTGCCGTCCCACAGCTCCAGCCAGGACTCCATGTAGTCGTCGTTGGTGCGCGGGGACGTGAAGTAGGCCCGCACCGCGACTCCCATGGGTCGGTCCGTGCGCTTGGCGAGGCCCATGCCGAGGGCGAGCCGGGAGGAGTTGCCGTCGGCAGCGACGACCACGGGGGCACGGAACGTGCGTCCGTCGCGCGTGGTGACACCGATGATGCGGCCGTCGTCGTCGAGGACGGGGGCGTCGACGTTGGTCTGCTCGTGGAGCTTCGCGCCCACTGCGACCGCGTGGTCGGCGAGCAGCTTGTCGAATTCGGAGCGGGCGCGGACGAGACCGTAGGGCGGGAACTCGGCCAACTCGGGCCACGGCAGTTCGAACGGCTCGCTGCGTCCGCCGTAGACCCGCAGGCCCTTGTTGCGCACCCAGCCGGCCTCGGGGCTGACGTCGATGCCGAGCTTGATCAGCTGCTTGACCGCCCGCGGGGTGAGCCCGTCACCACAGACCTTCTCCCGCGGGAACGTCGCCTTCTCCAGCAGGGCCACGTCGAGACCGCGGGCCGCAAGATAGGCGGCCGCGGTCGATCCGCCCGGGCCTGCCCCGACCACCACAACATCGGCGTCGGTTGTCAGGCTTGGCACTCGGCCAAGTCTAGGCCCGCAAGCCCGTCTGGGCCATTTGGGGCACGGCGTGCGGCTGCATGCCGGACCGGCGGCTAACCTTGCGCCCGTGATTCGTCCCTCCGGGCGTCCGCGCTGGCGGGCCCGCACCATCGAGCTGGCCGAACCTCCCCACCTGGCGAACCATTTCCGTTCGGACGGGACGGCGTGGCTGCGAAACGGCCAGGGAATGGTCGGCATCGGCGAGGTCGCACGGTTCACCGGGCTCGACTTCGCGCAGGCCGAACAGAGCTGGCACGAGTTCGCGGAGACGGTGCGGTGCGAGAGCGAACTCGGCGATCATCCCGGCAGCGGGCCGATCGCGTTCGGGTCCTTCGTGTTCGACCGCGGACACACCGCCGAGGAGTCCGTGCTCATTGTGCCGCGCCTGGTGCTGGGCCACCGGCGCGGACGGGCGTGGCTGACCGTGCTCAGCCCCGAGGGGGCCCCCCTGCCGGAGCTGCCCGCGCCGTTGCCGCCGCCGAGCGCACCGGTCGGCTCGGAGGTCGTGGCCAGGAGCCTGTCGCGCGCGAGCTGGCAGGACGCCGTCGCGTCGGCTGTGCTGCGCATCGGATCCGACGGCCTGGAGAAGGTCGTGCTCGCCCGGGCGGAGGAGGTGCGGGCGACCGAGCCCCTGAACGCCCGCTGGCTCGTCGGTGAGCTCGCGCGACGCTATCCGTCCTGCTGGACGTTCCACGTCGGCGGCCTGCTGGGAGCCTCGCCGGAGATGCTGTTGCGGCGCGAGGGCGGCCTGGCCACGTCCCGCGTGCTTGCCGGCACGATCCGCCGCGGCGGGACGGAGGAACTCGACCTGAAGCTCGCCCACGCCCTCGCCCGTGACGGCAAGAACCTCATCGAGCACGAGCTGGCCGTCGCCTCCGTCGCGGACGCCCTAGCGCCGTTCTGTTCGGGAATGAACGTCCCGGACGCGCCGTACGTCCTCGAACTGCCCAACGTGCTGCACCTGGCGTCCGACATCACCGGGGTGTCGGCTCCCGGCGTCTCGGCGCTGAGGCTGGCCGGCGAACTCCACCCGACAGCAGCGGTCTGCGGGACGCCGACCGAGCTGGCGCGGGAGACGATCGCCGAGCTGGAGAACCTCGATCGAGGCCGGTACTCGGCGCCGGTCGGTTGGCTGGACACCCGCGGCGACGGCGAGTTCGCGATCGCGCTGCGGTCCGGCCTGCTGCACGCAGACGATCCGGCGACGATGACGATCTACGCCGGCTGCGGGATCGTCGCGGAGTCCGACCCGGCCGAGGAGTACGCGGAGACGGAGGCCAAGCTGCTGCCGCTGCGCCAGGCGCTCGGACTGGACCCGACCTGCCCCTGACTCAGGCGGCCTTGGGCGAGAAGATGTAGACCTTCGCGCCGATCGGGGTGTGCTTGAAGATCCAGACGGCGTCGGCGAGCTTGCCGATGTTCACGCAGCCGTGGCTGGACTCGCGGTAGCCCACCGCGTGGAAGCCCGGGGAGTAGTGGACGTACATGTCCGGGTAGAACATCGTCGAGTAGGGCATGGCGCCCGAGCCGTAGTTGTCGCTCGGCGGGTCGACCAGCTTGTTGTAGACCTTCCAGGTGCCGTTGGCGGTCGCGTACACCTTCCACTTGCCCTGCTTGGCGTCCTTCTTCTTCAGGTAGTTCCAGCCACCGAGGCGGACCTTGAAGGTCTTGACGACCTTGCCGTTCCTCAGCCAGGAGAGCTTGCGGTGCGCCTGGTCGACACACAGCACGATGCCCTTGGTGAGGCACTTCGCCGGAAGCACCTCGGGCACAGCCTTGGCCTTTGTGGCCAGGGCCATCCAGGTCGACTTCTTCACGATGGCGTCACCGACGAGGCCGCGGGAGCGCTGATAGTTCAGGATGGCGTTGGCCGCGGAGACGTTGATCGTGCGCGTCGAGCCCCACGGGTAGAAGCCGGCGGCCTTCAGCCGGCTGACGACGAGCGCTGCGCAGGTACCGGAGGAGTTGGGCCGCACCGTCTTGGTGATGCAGGGCTTGAACAGCTTCTGCGTCTTGGCGTCCAGCAGCGTGAACGGGTCGACGGGCTTGGTCGGCGTGGGCGAGGCGCTCGGGCTCGGCGAGGGGGAAGGCGTCGTGGGCGCAGCAGTTGGTGTCGAGCTCGGCGACGGCTCGGGCACGCCCAGCGCTGCACCGTTCACTCCGGGGGTCGCACCCGCCCAGCTTCCTCCCGGAACGGCCGTCGCGCAGCCGGCGAGGACGGTGGCGAGCGCCGTCACGGCGAGCGCGCACCACCAGCGGCGGCGAGCGTGCGTCGTAGTCATCAGGTCCTCCAGCGGGGAGCGGCCAGGTGGCCTTTGCGGGGCCCGGGTCCCATAAAGAGTAACTGCCGATCTTGAACGCGACCTGAACGACCGGCCCCGATTTCTACCCCTTCTCGGGCTCAACGTCCCGCACGGGCTTCACCGGAAGCAGCCACAGCAGGGCTGCGACCACGCCGATCACCGCTGCCCCGATGATGCCGACCGGGGCGGCGAGCAGCGGGTTCGGATCCACCAGCACCAGCGTGAAGAAGCCTGCGAAGGCGTTGAAGGCCCCATGGACGGCGGCCGGTGCGTAGAGGGTGCCGGTGACCTCGCGGGCCCTCCACAGGACGAAGGCAAGGGGGACGCACAGCACCACCATGAGTGCCACCCCGAGTCGCGAGCCGCCGTAGTTGAAGCCCAGCACGATGATCGGGGCGTGCCACAGTCCCCACAGCACGCCGGTGAGCAGGTTGGCCCACACCGGGCCGAGGGGACGCAGCTCGTCGGCGAGCCAGCCGCGCCAGCCGAACTCCTCCCCGAACGCGAACAGGGCGTTGACCGTGAGCGCCGCGACCACCGCCTCCACGCCCGTTATGCCCGCGAGCCCCCACATGGGAGGAGTCGACGCCGCCAGCCGGGCCACAGCGGTCGTGTCCATGCTGGGCGAGTTGACCAGGATGTTGGCGACCACGTCGTCGGCACTGAACACGAGTTTTCCCGCCCCACCGATGGCGAGCACGTTGCCCGCCAGCCAGCTCGCGACGATCATGCCGAACATCGTCAGGACGACGAAGCCGATGACCAGCGGGACGACCCGAACGAGCTTGGCGCCGATGCCGGTGAACGCCGCCCGGATGTGGAGGGGTCTGCGGTCGAACCGTCGCATCAGCACCGCCGCGGCCGCGGGAGCCGGCATGTACAGCAGGGCGATCACCAGCTGGCCCATGACCGGCGCCCCGGCCGAGCTCAGGTCGCGCTGGCCCAGGAGGTAGAGAGCGGCCGCGATCAGGCAGGCCCAGGCGAACGCCATCCCGTAGAACAACCCCACCCGCAGCCAGCGGACCGACTTCAGCCTCTCGCGCACCGCGCCAGCCTACGGCGTGGCCGTGCCGGCACCCGTGATCCGGCCGTTCAGCGCGTGGGGCGGGGCACCTTGATCTTGTCGCGGTCCTGTTTGGCGGCCGCCAGCTCCTTCTGGGCCTGCTCCTGCTGGGCGCGCATGTCGTCCATGTTGAAGGTGCCACGGAGCGCGACGAACACGATCGCCGCGAGCGCGGCCGACCAGATGGGCGCGGCACCCAGGATCAGCGGCGCGGTGATGAGGGCGACCATGTCCAGCCCGGCGAAGAGGTTGAAGATCAGGGTCGGGGGCAGCGCTCCGGACTGCGTCGCCATCATGGGCGCGGAGTAGTCGGGCTTCTTGGCCGTCACCCACCGCACCGCGCCGAGCACGCCGGCGATCGCCGTGATGCCCGCTGCGGTGAGCCCGTCGAGAAGGCTGCGGTCGGCGCCCGTGTCCGAGATGCCGACGAACGCGGGCGTCGCGGCGAGCGCCCACAGCACGGCCAGCGCGGTGGGGACGACCATGGCGGCCGTCCGCAGTTGGGTCGTCCGGAACGGCATCGAGCGGGCGAGCCCGCCGGTGCGGGTGAGCACCCGCAGGCCGCCGAGGAACGGCACCAGCGCCATCACGAGCCCCAGCCCGCTGAGCAGCGGGTTGAGCTGGCTCATCCGCAGGGCGTCGGCGGCGTAGGGAACCACCAGGCTGAGCGCCAGCGGGACGAGGGCGCCCGGCGAACGGAACACCCGCTGGACGTCGCGCCAGATCAGCGCCGTCAGCCCGAGCCCGCGTCCCCGTGTCGGACGGACGTGGCCCTTCTCGATCGCCCGGCGCTCGACGAGGATGTCGCGGATCAGGCCGAGGTCGAGCGCGAACATCGCGCCCTGCATGCCGGCGACGAGCGAGCCGCCCGACATCAGCCGGGCGCGACGGATCAGCTCCAGACGCCGCAGCGTCGCCGCGACGAACCAGGCCGTGACCAGGAGTGCAGCGGCTGCGACGGCGAGCACGAGGATGCGCAGCGTCGCTGCGCCGGCGATGAGGCCGGCCGGCAGCCACCCTGCCGCGACCGAGACGACCAGGACGAGGATCGCGACCGCGAGCGCAGCCCAGACCGCCTCCAGCGTCCGGAGGACCCAGGTGCGTTCGTGGGTCTGCTCGCTGGCCGCAAGGGCCACCTGGGCGAGGCTGCCGGCGGCGGCGGCCAGCGACCACGCCAGCACCGAGAACCAGTCCATGCCCGAGAGGGCTGCGACCAGTGCCGTCAGCAGCCCGGGGACGAGGAAGCCGAGCACCAGCGGGGGCACCAGCCGTCCACGGAGCAGCCGGCGGCGGCTGATCGGCGCGTCCATTAGCCACGAGCCCTCCGCAGCGGACGCGAGCACCGGGCCGAACAGCCGCGCCAGTCCAAGGCCGAGCCCCCACGACCCGAACACCATCGCGGTCGGCACCAACAGCCGTCCCGAGTCGCAGGCCTGCGTGCTGCAGCCGGTCATCCCGTGCTGGGCGTTGATCACGGTGCTGATCACCATCGCCCCGACCAGCACGACGCTGAAGATCGTCACGTAGCTGTCGGAGATCACCTGGCCGATCGAACGCGTCGCCCGGCCGTGGCGCCACAGCTTCATCAGCTCGTGGAGCTCGGCCTCCTCCACCTCCACCGGTTCGGTCTCGGGCAGGAAGTAGAACGTCCGCTCGGGCGTCGCCGGAACGACGGACGTCTCCTCGGGCACCGCCTCGGCCTCGGGGACCCCCGAACGGATCAACCGGCGCGACTTCTTACTCACCGGCCGCCTCGACCCGTCCACGCTCGCCCAGCCGGACGACGCGCGTCGCGACCTTTTCGACCAGTGCGGGCTCGTGGCTCGCCATCACGATCGCGAGACCGCGCTGACGCTCGGCGAGCAGGCGCTCGGCCAGCCACGCGACGCCCTCGGTGTCGAGCCGCTGTTCGGGTTCGTCGAGGATGAGCAGGGCGCGGGGGCGCACGAACGCGGTCGCAAGGGCCAGCCGTCGGCGCTGGCCGCTGGAAAGGGTGCCCGGGAGCTGGCCCGACTGCGGCACCAGCTGCACCTCGGCGAGAACCTCGTCGACGGCCGCGTCGGGGTCGGCGACGCCGTGGGCCCTGGCCAGCAGGTCGAGGTGCTCGACGACGCTGAGGTCGGGGAAGAAGTCGAGGTCGTCGATCACCGTCGCGACGTCACGCCGGATCCGCGGATCGGTCTCGGTGACCTTGATGCCGTTCACCTCGACCGACCCGTCGTCGGGACGGTCGGCGCCGATGAGGCAGCGCAGCACGGTGGACTTGCCCGCTCCGTTCCGTCCGGTGAGGGCGACCGCCTCTCCGGCGGCAACCTCGAGGTTGAAGCCGTCGACGATCACCACAGGCCCGAAGGCCTTCTTCAAACCGGTCGCCTTGAGTACCGGGGTCCTTCGCGCCATGCTCAGATTCTCCCCTATCGCGCCAACACCGGCGAACGGGGCCGATCGAGGGCTGCATGGGCCAATGTCGGCGCTCCGTGGCAGGCTAGGCGCGTGCACCAAGCCAGCCAGCGCGCCAACCTCGACCGCCGCCGCGAAGAGGTGTCGGAGATGTTCGACGAAGTCGCACCACGGTACGACCTCGTCAACGACCTGCTCTCCCTTGGGCAGGACCGGCGCTGGCGCGGACAGACGGTTTCGGCGGTGGCGCCGCGCCGCGGCGAGCGGATCCTCGACCTGGCGGCCGGCACCGGCACCTCCAGTCGTCCGTTCGCGGACGCGGGCGCGTTCGTCGTGCCGGCCGACCTGTCCGCCGGGATGCTCGCGGTGGGCAAGCAGCGCGAGCCCGAACTGGCGTTCGTCAACGCCGATGCGCTCGCGTTGCCGTTCGCCGACGGCGCGTTCGACGCCGTGACCATCAGCTTCGGCCTGCGCAACGTCGAGGACGTCGCCGGCGCGCTGGCCGAACTCCGCCGGGTCACCCGCCCCGGCGGACGGATCGTCGTGTGTGAGTTCTCCACTCCGACGTGGAAGCCGTTCCGCGCGGTCTACCGCGACTACCTGGTCCAGGCCCTGCCGAAGATCGCCGGCCTGAGCTCGTCGAACCCGGTCGCCTACGACTACCTGGCCGAATCGATCCTCGCGTGGCCCGACCAGCACGGGCTCGCGGTGCGCATGGCCGAGGCGGGCTGGCGCAGCGTCGCCTGGAAGAACCTGAGCGGCGGAATCGTTGCGCTCCATCGCGGCTACCGATGATGTTCACGCTCGACCCGTACGCCGCGAGGAGCTGCCCGCTCAAGACGGTGTACGCGTTCCGACCCGACGTCGCCCGTCCCCGTGCGGACGGCTCGCGAGGCCTGCCCGGCAGCGGAGAGTTCATCCACGACGTCCTCGACCGGATCTCGTCCGTGGACGGCGCCCTCGACCTCCGCGGTCTGGTGACCGCCTCCCACGAGGAGCAGGAGACGGCGTGCCTTGCGGCGATGGCCGCGGGTGCGCCGGTGATCGTCGGCGGCTTGCTGCCGCGCGACTGGGCGCTGCACCGCCAGGGTCGTCCCGACCTGCTGGTCCGCCATCCCCACGGCGGCTACGTGCCCGGCGTCGCCAAGTTCCAGCGGGCGCTCGACCCCCGCAAGGACGATCTGCCGTTCCGCTTCTCCCGACTGGCCAGCCCCGGAGTGCCGATCGAGGCCACGGGCTGGCGCTACCGCTGGCACTGGCGCTGGCCGAACGCCCTCCAGTTGGCGCACCTGTGGCACCTGCTGGGCCCGACCGGCTTCCGCTCCGAAGAACCGGTCGGCCTTGTCGTCGGCACCGACCGTGTCGATTCGCCCGACCCGGTCGCCACCTGGGTCTCGCTGGCCGAGGCCGCCGTCCCGGTCGCGCCGCAGCAGGACGAGGCGGGTGACGGCACCCGCGCGGTCACGGCCCTCGAGCGCTACGACCACGAGTTCGCCATCCGCGTCCAGCTCGCGGAGGAGGCCGCTGCGGACGCAGTCAGCACAGCACCGCACCCGATCGCCAGCCACGAGTGCAGCTACTGCGACTGGTGGCAGACCTGTCGTCCCCAGCTGGACGACGACGACCTGAGCCTGCGGATCCACAAGTCCCCCCTCGACCGCTACGAGATCGCGGGCCTGCGCAGGGCCGGGGTGCACACCGTCGCCGACCTCGCCGCCGCCGACCTGGACGCCCTCCTGCCGGTGTACCTGCCCACGGTCGCGCACCGCGACGGCGCAGAGGACCGGTTGCGCGTCGTGCAGCGGCGATCCCGCCTGCTGTCGACCGGGAGCCAGCTCGACCGGCTCCGTCCAGGCCCGATCGGCCTGCCCCGGGCCGGCCTCGAGATCGACATCGACATCGAGACGTCGCGGTCGGACAGGGTCTACCTGTGGGGGTTCTGGGTCGCCGGTGCCGGCGAGGGCCACTACCGCCACTTCAGCGACTTCTCCGACCTCGACGACGCCGGGGAGGTCGCGCTCGCCCGACGTGCCATGGCCTGGCTTCGTGACGTGGTCTCCGGGACCGACGCGCTCGTCTTCCACTACTCCGACTACGAGGTCATCCGCCTGAACCGGCTGGCCCTGGCCGGCGACGAGACGCTCGACTGGGCTCGGACGTTCGCCGAGACCCGGTTCTTCGACCTCTTCGGAGTGGTCAGGACGAACTTCTTCGGCGCCAACGGCCTCGGCCTGAAGGCCGTCGCGAACGCGGGGCCCGGGTTCTCGTGGCGGGACGAGGAGCCCGGCGGGCTGAACAGCATGGCCTGGTTCGACGACGCGGTCGGTGCGGCCGACCCCGCCGTCCGCGAAGCCGCCCGGCAGCGCGTCCTGCGCTACAACGAGGACGACGTGCGTGCGACAGCCGCGCTGCGCGCCTGGCTCCGCACTCTGGACTGATCACCATCGGCCCGTCTCAGGGGATGGGACCGGGGCCGACTTTGTCAGGTATTTAGGGCAAAGCAGACATGAAACGGTCTTGCGGTGCGCGAAGGCACGGCCGCGTGCGCTATGTTGCCCTGCATGGCACAGCAGCTCCCGGTGCAGATCGACCGCAACAGCCCGGTACCGCTCTACCACCAACTGGCTGAGCAACTCGCAGAAGCCATCGACACCGGCGTGCTCAAGCCCGGCGACGCGTTCGAGAACGAGCTGTCGATGGCGGAGCGGCTCAACCTCTCGCGACCGACCGTCCGCCGGGCGATCATCGAACTCGTCTCCCGCGGCCTTCTGGTCCGTCGGCGCGGCATCGGGACGACGGTGGCCAACGAGGTCGTCCACCGGCGTTACGGCCTGCCGAGCCTCTATGACGACCTGAAGCGCGAGGGCCAGAACCCTCACACCGAGGTGCTGGACTTCCGCACCGACTACCTCGACACGGACGTCGCCAAGCTGCTGGGGCTCGAGGCCGACGCTCCCCTGGTCTACGTCGAGCGCCTGCGGACGGTCGATGAGGGGCCCGTCGCGGTCCTGCGGAACTGGATGGGCCCGGACTGGGCCGACCTGGAGACCGACGAGCTCGCCGTGTACGGCCTGTACACCCTCATCAGGGCCCGCAACATCGTGCCGGCCGTGGGATACCAGCACATCGCGGCCCGGCATCCGAGCCTGGATGAGCAGCGGCTGCTGCACCTGGAGCCGACCGACCCGGTGCTGACCATGTCCAGGCGCGCCTACGACCCGTCCGGCCACCCGGTGGAGTACGGCGACCACTGCTACCGGTGGGACCGCTACGCGATCGACATCACGGCCTACTCCAGCTAGTCCGCCTCCGCGTCCCCCTCGGTCGCGAGGGCGGACGCCAGTTCGGAGCGACCGGCCCGGTCCACGTCAACAACGAGGACCTCGAAGCCGGTGACCGGCTCCGCCAGTGCCGCGGCCACCTCCGCCGACGTCCGCAATCGCCGGGCCGGCACGCCGAGTGCGGCCACCATGGCGACGAGCTCGACCCCGGTCGGCGTCGCGAACACCCGCTCGAACGCCTTCGCGAACTCCGGACGGCCGTACTCCAGCGTCGCGAAGATGCTCCCGCCGGCGTCGTCCGCCACGACGACCCGCAGCTCGGGGCGGGGCTCGCCCGGTGGGATGGCGAGCGCTCCCGCGTCGTGCACGAGGGCGAGGTCTCCGCACAGCAGCGTGGTCGGCCGGCCGCTCCCCAGTGCGACGCCGATCGCGGTCGAGACCGTCCCGTCGATGCCCGACAACCCACGGTTGGCGTGCACGATCGCCGGCGCGGCTCCGATCGGCGCGAGGTCGGCGTCCCTGATGGGGTTCGAGTTGCCCACACACAGGACCTGGTCAGCGGGGACCGAGGCGACGACCAGCCGGGCCAGCTCCGGTCCGGTCGGAACCGGTGTGCCTGAGGTCAGCGCCAGCACCCGTGCCGAGCGGTCGGCGTCCGCCGCACGCCAGGCGGCGAGCCACTCGGCCGGCCCCGGCTCGACCTCGACGGCCGAGCACACCGTCCGGGCGCGCCAGCCGGGGTCGGGGTAGTCGGGTCGGTCGGTGACGACGACGATCTCGACGTCCTCCCGCGACAACAGGGCCGTCACCGGCCGCGACAGCCCGGGTCTGCCGAACACGATGACCCTCTGGACCCGGTCGCCGAGGGCGCCGGCCAGCACCAGGCGTCCACAGGCGAGCGCTGTCGAGCCCACGCGAGCGTTGCTGGACGCCTCGGCGAGCAGGGGAAGGCCGGCCGCCTCGGCGAAGGCGGCGGCCCGCCTGCCGGCCTCGAAGCCGGCGTCGCCGCAGATCACCAGGGTGCGCGGGGTCCCGGTCAGGACGACGGGCACGGGCACCGGAGGTGGACCGGCGACGACCGCCGTCCCGGGCACCGGGCGGGCGTCGCCCCCGGGGGTCACCAGGGGCGAGGGAAGCTCGAGGTTCAGCTGGACGGGCCCGGCAGGGGCGCCGGTCGCGCCGGAGGCCGTCAGCACGGCGCGCGCTGCGTGGGCGCGCCAGGCGGCCGCCGGAGCCGCAGGACTGAGCCGCGCGCGGTAGCGCAGGAAGCCGGAGAACAGCTCGCCCTGCTCGGTGGTCTGGTTGGCGCCGACGCCGACCAGTTCGGACGGCCGGTCCGCGGAGACGACCACCAGCGGGACAGCCGCGTGATGGGCCTCCAGGACGGCAGGAGCGAGGTTGGCCACCGCCGTCCCCGACGTGGTGACGACGGCCGCAGGACGCCCGGTGGCCCGTCCGAGGCCCAGGGCCGTGAATCCCGCCACCCGCTCGTCCACGCGGACGTGCAGCCGCAGGACTCCGGCACGGGCCGCCTCGTCCAGGCACAGTGCGAGCGCCGCGCTCCGGGATCCGGGGCACAGCACGACGTCGGTCACGCCCTGGGCGACGAGCTGCCCGACCACCGCGCGGGCGCACAGCTGGGAGTCACTCACCGGTCCTCCTGAGGTCAGCGGGCAGCCCGTCCAGCCGAGCGAGCCAGCGCCGGGTTGTCCCCGGCTCAGCCTGCCACCCGTCGCCGTCCACCGTCACCGCCCGAACGGGGATCGTGCCGTGCACGGCGACCAGCGGTTCGGTCGTGACGTCGGACGTGAACATGGTCGCCGTGTTGAGGCCACAGGCGTACGGCAAGTCGGGCAGGGCTGCGGCGAGGGCTACTCCCGCCGCCAGCCCGACGGAGCTCTCCAGGGCGGAGGAGACCACGACGGGGAGTCCCAGGCGTTCGGCGAGCTCAAGGCACCTCCGGACGCCGCCCAGCGGCTGCACCTTCAGGACGGCGACGTCGGCCGCGCCGAGCTCGACCACCCGCTCCGGATCACCCTGGCGGCGAATGCTCTCGTCGGCGGCGACCAGCACGTCCACCCCTGCGCGAGCCAGCCGGACGCGGAGCTCGGCGAGTTCCTCGGTCGTGGCACAGGGCTGCTCGACGTACTCCAGGCCGAAGCCGACCAGCCGGCGGAGATTCGACATCGCGTCCTCGACCGTCCAGCCGCCGTTGACGTCGATCCGGAGCCGGCCGGACGGGCCGAGGGCGTCCCGGACCGCCTCGAGGCGGGCCAGGTCCTCCGCGAGCCCCTGGCCGCGCTCGGCCACCTTGACCTTCGCCGTGGCGCAGGACGACGTCGCAACGATCCGGTACGCCGTCCCGGCGTCCACGGCGGGAACGGTGACGTTGACCGGGACGCGGTCGCGCAGCGGAGCCGGGAATCCGAGGTTCGCGGCCTCCCACGCAGCCCGCCACCAGGCCCCTGTTTCGGGATACTCGTACTCCGCGAACGGGCTCCACTCCGCCCAGCCGGCCGGCCCGCGGAACAGGAGGCCCTCACGGAGGGTGATCCCGCGGAAGCGGTTCCGCAGGGGCAGGGCGTAGGCGAGGGCGTCCACCGTCAGTGGGCGATCAGCAGGCCGACGAAGATGCCCGCCGCGCACATCAGCTCCGCCAGGCCGGTGCGCTTCAGGACGGGGATGAGCTTCGGCCCGGTGACACCGCGCAGCACTTCCCGTGCCGGCCCGACGAGCGCGACGCCCATGATCAGCCCCAGCAGCGCCCACCAGGAGCTGGTGGCGGCCACGACGACGACGCCGACGGCTGCGACGACGAGCAGGCCGAGGAAGAACCAGCGCGTGCCGCGGTCGCCGAGCCGGGTCGCGAGCGTCCGTTTGCCGCTGGCGCGGTCGCCCTCGAGGTCGCGCAGGTTGTTGGCGACGAGGATGGCGCAGGCCAGGGCGCCGATCGCAATCGCCGTCCACCAGGTGGTTGGCGAGACGATCCCGGTCTGGATGTAGACGGTTCCGGTGACCGCGACCAGGCCGAAGAAGATGAAGACGAACAGCTCGCCCAGGCCCAGGTAGCCGTACGGGTGCTCCCCACCGGTGTAGAACCACGCGGCTGCGATGGCCGCGGCGCCGACGACGAGCAGCCACCAGTGACCGGTGAGCACGACGATGGCCAGCCCCGCGACGGCTGACAGCGTGAAGCACGCGATGGCGGCGGTCAGGACGCTGCGTGGCTCGGCTGCGCCGGAGCCGACCAGCCGCATCGGCCCGACCCGCGCCGCGTCGGTGCCACGGACACCGTCGGAGTAGTCGTTGGCGTAGTTGACGCCGACCTGGAGGGCCAGCGTGACGACGAGGGCCAGAACGGCCAGCACGGGCGCGGCCCCGCCCTCGAACCAGGCGATGGCCGTGCCTGCGATCACCGGGGCGACCGCCGCCGGGAGGGTCCGGGGACGGGCTCCCTCGACCCACTGCCCGACACTCGCCATGCTCACCTCTCGTTTTCCCAGGCCCGCCGCAGCGCGACCCGGTTGATCTTGCCCAAGGATGTGTACGCCATCGCGGTCACCGACCGCAATTCCTTGGGGACGGCGGCCCGCCCCACCACCGGCTGGAGTCTGGCCTGCACCTCGGCGAGGTCCAGATGTCCGGAGGTGAGCGCGACGATCCGGTTGCCCCACCGCTCGTCAGCGACGGCCAGGACCGCGAGGCCGCCCTCCGCCGGCGCCCCGAAGGCCTCGTCGCAGGCTCGCTGCAGCGCGGCCAGGTCGATCTTCTCCCCGCCGGAGATGACGACGTCGTCGAGGCGCCCGAGGACCTGCAGTCGCCCATCGGGCAGGATCGTCCCGCGGTCGCTGGTGCGGACGAGGTCGCCGTCCAGGACCTCGGCGGTCAGGTCGGGGCGCAGCCGGTAGCCGGAGAAGGCCATCGGGCCGCCGAGGCCGATCCGCTCGCCGTCCAGTTCCACGCGGACGCCGTCGAGCGGATGGCCGTCATAGACACAGCCTCCGCACGTCTCCGACGACCCGTACGTCGTCACCACCCGGACGCCGCGGTCGGCGGCCCGCCGCACCAGTCCGGACGGGATCGCACTGCCGCCGAGCAGCACCGCGGCGTAGTCGACGAGGCGCGCCACCCGGGCCGGGTCGTCCAGAGCACGGTCGAGCTGGGCGGCGACGAGCGAGAGGTAGGTGCACTCGACCGGTCGGGGCAGGTCGGCCAGGTCGCCCCGGGCGAACCGGACGGCTGTGCCCGCGACAACCGACCGGGCGACCGTCATCAGGCCCGCGATGTGCTGGGTGGGCAGCGCGCACACCCAGTCCCCCGCCCCGCCGAGCCGGTCGTGGGTCGCGTTGGCCGCGAAGGTGATCGCCGCAGCGCTGAGGACCACCGCGCGGGGCTGGCTGGTGGTGCCGGAGGTCGGGACCACAACGGCTGCACCGGGTTCGGTGACCGGCCGGCCCATGCCGAGGGCCTCGGCCAGTCGCGGCTCGCACGCCGGCGCGACGGGACCGGCCCCCGACAGTGCTGCTGCGAGACCCCCGGCGAGATCCCGGGTCTCCAGCTGCCGCAACTGCACCCGTCCAGCGTACTGGGCACTCCTGCGGGTCCTTTCGTCACGATCTGGACGATCGGGTGAAACCTGAAGGAAAGATATGAAACACTTGAGAGGTGGGGATCCTGAGGGTGGTCAAGTTCGGCGTGATCGCGGCGTTCGCCGCTGCTGCGCTGGTGCCGTCAACGCCCCAGGCGTCCGCCGTTGAGGGAGGTGCGAACGGCGCGGACGCCAGCGTCCTCGCCGAGATGCGCGCCAACCTCCTGTACGACCAGGGCCAGGCCATCGAGTTGCAGAACGCGATCATCGCGGCGCGCCATGCGCTCGAGGTCAAGGAGCTCGGCTACGAGCCCGGCACCACCGATCCCCGCGACATCGCCCGCCAGATGATGCTCAACAAGTACGGGTGGGGCGATGCCCAGTTCACCTGCTACGACAACATCATCATGCGCGAGAGCAAGTGGAACGTGTCCGCGGACAACCCGCACTCCACCGCCTACGGCATTCCGCAGGCGCTGCCCGGAAGCAAGATGGCCGCGTTCGGGTCCGACTGGCGGACCAACCCGGCCACCCAGATCGCCTGGGGCCTCGACTACGTCCACGACCGCTACGGCACCCCGTGCGGCGCCTGGGGTTTCAAGCGCTCACACGGCTGGTACTGACCACTCCTACTGGTGGGGCTCCACCGGCGGCACGATGCCGTCCTCGATGGCCCGCCGGAACAGGTCGAGCTTGCTGGCGGCCGGACGGTTCACGTTCGTGTACTTCACCCGGATGCGCTTGAGGTACTCCTTGACGCTGTTCTCGGTGATCGTCAGCCGCTCGGCGACCTCCGGGACCTCGAAGCCGCCGGCGTACAGGGCCAACACCTCGCGCTCGCGGGGACCGAGGTTGGCCGCGACGTAGGAGGCGTCGCCCTCGATCGCGGCGAGGATCTCCTGGCTGATCACGACCTGTCCGTCCGCCACTGCTTCGATGGACGCGATCGTCACCGAGATTGGCTCGGCCTTGCGGCAGACACCAGCCGCCCCTCCGGCGAGTGCGCGGCGCAGCAGGCGGACGTTGTCGGCGATCGAGTAGACCAGCACCTTGTAGCCGGCGTCGATGAGCCGTTCGGTGTTCACCAACGGGTCTGAGCTGTCGTCGAGTTGGAGGTCGAGGAGGACGACGTCGGCCGGCAGCCGGTTCTCCAGGAACTCGTCCACCGTCGCGGCGCCGCCGACCAGCGTGACCTCGTGACCGGGGTGCGCGGCGAGGGCCGCGGACATGCCGATGCGGATGGCCTCGTGGTCGTCGATTACCGCAGTGTTGATCATGGCGTCACCCTAACGTGTGTTCATCTGGCCGTGAGCGTCCAGTCCCACCAATTCGCTCGTCCCGTCCTCCTTCACCGCGAGCACGGTAACGACGTCGTCGTAGCCCTCCGGAGCCGCCCGCGCCACCACCCGTTTGGTGTTGGTGTCGGTGAGCAGCCGGCTCAAGTGCTGGGTCAGGGCGACGCGGACGTCCTCGGGCAGCCGGGTGCCGCGGCTGTCGACCAGCCGGACGTCGACGCCACGCCCGCGCGCGACCTCGATCGCGTCCGAGGTGAGCTCGGTGACGAGGTTGCCCGCCCGCATGGCGTCCCGCAGCCGGCTCTCCTGCGCGAGGCAGGCCTCCTTCTCGGCGGCGGTGAGTTCGTAGTTCGGGTCGGCGATGCGCGACAGGAGCGGCCCCACCTGGGCACGCAGCTGCGTCAGCCACACGTCCCGCAGCACCATCTTGGAGAAGCTCTGGGCGATCGCCTTGTTGGCCGCGGCCGACGAGCGCCGGGACGCGGCCATCCGGTCGGCCATCTCGATCAGCCACGTCTGCAGCAGCTGGGCCACCAGCATCCAGGAGAACGGCCCGAACCCCACCCGTAGCACGTCGCCGGCGCTGAGCCCCTGAGTCACAGCCCAGACCGCCGAGACGATGGCGTAGATCCCCACACCGATCCAGGCGACCTGTTCCTGGCCCCGGACCAGGATCGCGACGAGGAGCACCATGACCACCGTGCTGTGCCAGGTGGCGTAGCCGGGCCAGTCACCGTGCGGCAGCACGGACTGAACGAGCAGCGTGACGCCGATCAACAGCGCAACGGCGATGATCGCGGCGCTGCGCCTCATCGGGTTCCGGTCGGAGCGCCACAGGGTGACCATGGTCGCGAGCACGGCCAGTGCCTGCGCAGCGAACACCGGCCAGCTCGCAGTGACCCGGTCGAGGCTCGTCCAACCCAGGAGGAACTGGAGGACGACCAGGATCCAGACCAGCCGGACCAGCGACGGGCGGCTGAGTTCTGGGATGTCGGGCATCCGCCGCGGCCGCTCCGCCCGCTCCTGGGGATCCATCTTGATCCGCTGGGTCGGCTCCCCGTGGGAGCCCCAGCTGAGGTTCACGGTGGTGCCGTCGCCGGGACGGGACAGGATCTCGGCGTGCCCTCCGATGGCCCACATGCGGTACACGACGGAGACCTGGAGCCCGAGGCGCCGCTTGGGCACCTGCTCCGGGTCGAAGCCGACGCCGTCGTCGGAGATGGAGATCAGCACGTCGCCGGGATTGGGGCTGGTCAGCCTGACCTCGACGTGGTCGGCCTTGGAGTGCTTGGCGACGTTCAGGGCGACCTCGCGCACGACCATGCCGAGGGTGCTGGCGACGTGCTGGGGCACCGCCAGTTCGTCCAGCTCGGACACCAGGCGCGCCTGCGGGACCAGGGCGGACACGACGTCGTTGACGAGCCACGCGAGCTGGTCCCCTGTCACCGGGAGCCGGGTCTCCGCCGGCGCCTCGGCCTGCGCCAGCCGGTCGACGGCGCGCTGGGCCTGGGCGGAGATGTGGGAGTCGTTCGGGTTCTGGGCTGCGGCGACGAGCGTCGTCATGACCTCGTCGTGGACGATGCCGTCCAGGCGGTGCCGCTCCTCCACCAGCGCGTCGTCGATCGCGGCAGCTGTCGCTTCCCTTCGCGAGGCGTACTCCAGCTCGTCGAGGCTCGTGAAGGCATGCCCGACGATGCCGAGGGCGACGATCACCACCGAGGAGTTCATGACCAGGACGATCATGTCCTGCACAGCTCCGAGCAGCGTCGTGCTCTGCCCGGACGGGGTCATCCGGACCACGGCGAACAGCAGTCCGGCGACCAGCGCGTAGCCCAGGCCCCACGCGGTGCCACTGGTCACCGCGAGGCAGACCGCCGCCACTCCCAGACACATCCACAGCCACGGGCTGCTGGTGGCCGGCTCAGGGGACTGCCACCCCACCGGCCAGGTGATCAGGCCGATGGTGACGAGCGCCACGTAGACCAGTGCCCAGCCCCGCAGCCGCCTGCCGAGGAAGCTGAAGACCATCATCCCGATCGATGCAATGACGATGCCGCCGCCGACGGTGAGCGTCCACCACGGAGCCATGTACGGGATCTGCGCCGCGGCTCCGAAGGCGGCGGGGATCAGGGTGCCGAGGCAGAACAGCGCGACGCCCCGCTCGACCCATGCCGTGAGCTGACCGGTCTGGAGGTTGAGTCTCACGGGACCTCCACCCAGTCGACCAGCTCGTCGCCGACGTGCTCGCCGTCGGGCCACACCGCCCGGACGATGCCCGCCGCGGCCAGCGCCTTGCGGCAGCCCGGACAGGGCGGGTCGGTGATGTACGCCGTGCCGCCCTTGGTGTCCCGCGTCGCGAACAACAGCGCGTTCACCTCGGCATGGATGGCGATGCAGAACCCCGGCGTCCCGGGACGGTCGTAGTCGCCCAGGCCGGGCACCTCTTCGTAACCGAGCCGGCCGCGCGGGCAGGCGCCCTCCAGGCAGTCGGGGCGCCCCGGCGCGGCACCGTTGTAGCCGGTCGCGATGATGCGGCGGTCGAGCACGATGACAGCACCGACGCGGCGGCGGGTGCACTTCGCACGCGTCGCGACCGCGCCGGCGATGGTGAGGAAGTAGTCATCCCAACCCGGCACCTGGTAGTCGCTCATCCGTCTTCCTGCTGCAAGGTTCGTCAGGGCGGGACAAGGTTATCGCCGTGGAGTCCTCACCGTGCGGGGATATAGGCATTGCTCATAGCGGCGACCGGATCCTGTCGATTCGCGGTGATCCCCGCTGCCGTCAGGAAGTCGGCCATCTTCGCCCACCCTGCGGCGTTCAGGGACGGGTCGACGGTACCATCAGCCGTAGTCCAGAGCTGTTTGGTGGCGGCAAGCGTAGCCGCGGCCGAGGTCTTTCCCGAGGTTGTCTTGAGGTCCGGAACATAGGCTGCGGAAACCTCAAGTGCGCGGTCAGGCTTCGCGACGGCCTCGGCGATTCCAGCCGCTGTTGCGGCCACGACCGCCTTGACCACATCGGGATGTGCGGACGCGTACGCCGGTGTCGTGATCAGGCAGGCGCCGACCAGAGGGATGTCACCGGAGGCGATCGGGAGCGCCCGGGTGGCGAAGCCGGCGAGCTGGAACTGGACGGCGTCGTTGTTGCTGAAGCCGACAACGGCGTCCACCTTGCCGGTCGTCAGGGCCGCCTGCTGGGTGTAGCCGATCTCCGCGATCTTCACGTCCGCCTGGGTCAGGCCGGCGGACTTCAGCGCGACCAGCAGCCCGAACCAGCTCTCCCCGTACTTGCCGGGGATGCCGATCGTCCGTCCCTTGAGGTCCGCCAGCGAAGCGATCGGTGAGCTCTGCGGGACGAGGATCTCGACCGGGTAGCTGCGGTAGTAGGACGCGACCGCGACGAGGTCCACGCCCTGGGAGCGGGCCTGCATCAGCTCGTCGCCGCCGGCGATCACGAACTGCTCCTGGCCTGCGGCGATCGCCGTGAACAGGGCCTCGGACGTCCCGTGGTGGCGCAGGACCGGTTGCACGCCCGCGCCGGTGTACAGCCCGTCGGTCTCGGCGACGTAGAACGGACTGAACTGGATGTTCGGGATGTAGGTGAGGCCGATCGTCGGCGTCGGCAGGCCGCCGGACGCGGACTGCCCCGGCGAGCCCGCACACCCGGTCAGGGCGAACAGGGCTGCCACGAGGGCGACCAGGACTTTGCGAGACATCAGGAACTCTCCGATCTGTTGGGACGTAGCGAGTTGACGATCCGGGAATTGCGTTCGGCGTACAGCACGACGGCGTAGGCGCTGGACGCGATGGCGGCGAGGACGACGATCGTGGCGAGCATCCCCGCGGTGTCGACGTTGCCGCGCTGCACCGTCAGGACGGTGCCGAGGCCGTTGCCGCCCATCACCATCTCGCCGACGATGGCACCGGTCACCGCGAGGCTCACCCCGTTGCGGAGCCCGCCGAGAACGCTGGGCAGGGCCATCGGCAGCTCGATGTGGATCAGGAGTTGCCATGCCGTCGCCCCGTCCATGCGTCCGGCGTCGACAACGGCGGCGTCGACGTGGCGCAGGCCCACAACGGCCGAGATCAGGATCGGGAAGAACACGATCAGGGCGCAGAGCAGGATCACCGGGAACAGTCCGTAGCCGATCCACAGCACGAGCAGGGGTGCCAGCGCGATGGCCGGGATGGCCTGGGTCGCACCGAGGAACGGGTTGACGGCGGCCGAGAACCACTCCGACCAGTGGATCATGACGGCCAGCGGCAGCGCGACGGCTACGCCGAGGACGACGCCGCCGAGCGCCTCGAGGACGGTGACGCCGGCGTAGCTCCAGAAGCCGGGATCGACGAGGCTGGACGCCAGGCTGGCGAGGACCTGTGCGGGCGTCGGCAGGAGCACCGTCCCGCCCCCGGCGAGCGCGGTCCAGATCGCCAGGAGCAGCGCGCCCAGCGCGATCGGTGCGACGACCGCCCGCTTCATCCTCAACCTCCGCCTCGATTCCGAGGCGGTGGGAAGACGACGGGCCAGCCGCTGCGCGGGTGCGCGCAGCGGTTCGGCCGTGCTGCCTCCCATCCGGACTTTCACCGTCGGTCCTGGAGTTCCACCAGGTCAACCGGAACCAGACGGTGTGGCCACCGCTGGTGCCGGGTCGCGGACTGTCACCGCCGGTTCGGAATTACACCGACCCCGGAGCACGTACGGCCCAATGGTACGCCCCGGGCGACCAGTCCCGGCGACGTGACCAGTGCTGCAGGTCAGCCCATGCCACACTGTTGCCAGCGATCCGGCCAGAGGAAGGACGAGCATGCGAATCGCAGTCCCCGCCGAAGTCAAGAACCACGAGTACCGGGTGGCGATCACCCCGGTCGGCGTTGCCGAGCTCGCCAGTCACGGCCATGAGGTGTTCGTCCAGTCCGGTGCTGGCATCGGCTCCGGGATCAGCGACTCCGACTACGTCGCACAGGGCGCACGGATCCTCGAATCGGCTGCCGAGACCTGGGAAACCGGCGAGATGGTGCTGAAGGTCAAGGAGCCCGTCGAGTCCGAGTACGGCTACCTCCGCGACGACCTCCTCCTGTTCACCTACCTGCACCTGGCGGCCGACCGGCCGCTGACCGAGGCGCTGCTGGACGCGGGGACGACCGGCATCGCGTACGAGACCGTCCAGCTGCCGAACGGGCTGCTGCCGCTGCTCTACCCGATGTCCGAGGTCGCCGGATGCCTCGCGCCGCAGGTCGGTGCGCACGCCCTGATGAAGGCACAGGGTGGCCGGGGTGTGCTGATGGGCTGCGTCGGCGGCGTCGACAACGCCAAGGTCGTAGTGCTGGGCGGCGGAGTCGCCGGGCAGAACGCCGCCAACGTCGCGCTCGGCATGGGTGCCGACGTGACGATCCTCGACACCGACCTCGACAAGCTGCGGATGAGCTTCTGGCGCTACGAGAACCGGGTCCACGGCGTGGTCTCCACGCGGCTGAGCGTGCGCGAGCACGTCCTCGGTGCCGACCTGGTCATCGGCACCGTCCTGATCCCGGGCGCGAAGGCTCCCAAGCTGGTCACCAACGAGATGGTCGCGGCGATGAAGCCCGGCTCGGTGCTGGTGGACGTCGCCATCGACCAGGGCGGCTGCTTCGAGGACAGCCATCCGACGACGCACGACGACCCGACGTTCACCGTCCACGGCTCCACGTTCTACTGCGTGGCCAACATGCCGGGGGCCGTGCCGAACACCTCGACCTGGGCCCTGACGAACGCCACCCTCTCCTACGCCGTCCAACTCGCCGACAAGGGCTGGAAGCGCGCCTGCCGCGAGCAGCACCCGCTCGCACTCGGCCTCAACACGACCGGCGGCCACGTGACCTACCGCGGTGTGGCCGACGCGTTCGGGATGGACTGCGTCCGGGTGGACGAGGTCCTGGACTGACCCCGTCCGAGCTCCCGACGGGTCGCTGAGGTGCTGCTCCGCCACGTCCGGCTGGTGCCGGTCAGCGCGTCCGCTCCTGCGGAACCGGTGGACGTCCGCATCGCGGGCGGCCGGGTGGTCGAGGTCGCGCCGGGGCTCGAACGCCCACCCGGCGAGGACGTGCTGGAGACCGACGGCCGCTGGCTCGTGCCGGGACTGTGGGACGCGCACGTCCACCTCGGCCAGTGGGCACGCAGGGGCCTGCGTCTCGACGTTGCGGGGACCGGCTCGGTCGCGGAGGTCTGCGAACGCGTGCGGACGGCTCCCGGCGATGGACTGCTCGTCGGGATCGGCTACCGGCCGGCGGGCTGGCCGGACCAACCGAGTGTCGCCGCGCTGGACGCGGCCGCCGGATCGCGTCCCGTCGTCCTGATCAGCGGGGACGCGCACGCCGGCTGGCTCTCCTCTGCCGCCCTGGGCCGGTTCGGCCTCGCTGCCCGTAACGACCCCCTGCGCGAGGCCGAGTGGTTCGCGCTGGTCCCCCGCGTCCTCGCCTCGGAGGACGCGGCGGCGGGCCCGCTCGCATACCGACGGGCACTGGAGGAGGCGGCCGCCAAGGGCGTGGTGGGCGTCGTCGACTATGAGTTCGAGGCCGGCTTCGAGCGCTGGCCCGAGCGCTACGCGATGGCGGGCGCCGGCCTGCGGGTGCGGACGTCGACGTATCCGGTGGACCTGGACCGCGCCCTGGCCGCAGGACTGCGCTCGGGAGACCCGCTGGGAGACCCGCGGCTGGTGATGGGGTCGCTGAAGATCATCTCCGACGGCTCGCTCAACACCCGCACCGCCCACACCTGCGAGCCGTATCCCGCAGGCGGCCACGGCGTCCAGAACGTGCCGGCCGACGAACTGGACGATCTCCTCGCCGTCGCGACCGGCAACGGACTGACGGTCGCCGTGCACGCGATCGGGGACGCGGCCGTCGACCTCGCCATGGACGCCTTCGCAACGACCGGCACACGGGGCACCATCGAACACGCCCAGCTGATGCGGCCCGACCAGGTGGGCCGGCTGGCGACCCTCGGCGTGGTCGCGAGCGTGCAGCCCGCCCACCTCCTGGACGACCGTCGGGTCACCGGGCGCATCTGGGGCGAGGAGCGCGCCGGCCGGAGCTTCCCGTTGCGCGAACTGGTGGACTCCGGCGTCACCCTCGCGCTCGGCTCGGACGCCCCCGTGGCTCGGCTGGATCCGTGGCTGGCGATGGCGGCCGCCGTGCACCGCGGGGAGCCGTCGGAACCGGCGTGGCACGGTGAGCACGCGATCACAGCGGCCGAAGCCCTGGCGGCCAGCACCGACGGCGCGGGCACGGTTGCGCCCGGATCGGTCGCGGACCTGGCTGTGCTGGACGCGGACCCGCTGGCTGCGGGCGAGCCGTCCGCGGTCGCCGCGGGCCTGCGGTCGATGACGGTCTGGGTCACCATGGTCGGTGGCGAGATCGTCCACCGGAGCTGAGGCTCAGCCGACCGGGCGGGCGACCACTCCCCCGAGGAAGACGTCCAGCAGGTCGTCGACGTCCCGCCCGGACACCTCCGCCGCGTCCGGGGCCGGCGGAGTGAACAGCGGGTACAGGATCCCGAGCAGCAGGCGGACGAGCAGTTCCGGGTCCTTCGCGACGAACTCGCCCGCCGCCGTCCCGGCCGCGAAGAGCGCGGCGAGACGGTCGAGGAACTGCTCGTGGTAGGCGGCGCCGAAGCGCGCACGGTGGGCCTCGTCGAGCTGGCCGACGTCGTGCATCGCGAGCCGGATGATGGCGCGCCGCTCCGCGGGCACGTCGAACAACCCGTGGACGAGGCTGCGGAGCCGGTCGGCGTGGCCGGGCACCTGCTGGCTGGCGTCCACGACGGCCGCGAGTTCATCGAGGTAACCGGAGAAGACCTCCGCGAGCAGGTCCGCCTTCCCGGCGAAGTGGTAGTACAGCGCGGCCTTGGTGATCTGCAGTTCGGCTGCGATGTCGCTCATCGAGGTGCCTGCGTACCCCCGGCGGACGAACTGGGCGGTCGCGACGGACAGGATGCGCTCACGCATGGCTGGCCGCGTCCTCACGCTGCGAGGTCTCGTGCTCACGGGACTTCAGCCCGAGCGCGACGAGCAGCAGGACGACACCGACCACGCCGAGCAGGCCGAACGCGGCCTGGTAGCCGGAGGCACCCGGCAGCGATGCGGCCACGGCTCCCACCACGGCCGCGCCGAGCAGCTGACCGATGCTGGTGAACGTGTTCACCATCCCCTGTGCGGCGGAACGCTCGGTCGCCGTGGTCTCGTTGAGGGTGACGTAACGCACCGGGGCACCGAGCAGCGCCGACAACCCGAGGCCGATCAGCACGCCGGAGAGGATGAACACCACCAGCGAGGAGGCCGCGGCGCCGAGGATGGACATCCCCACGGTGAAGATCGCGACGCCGGACAGGATCACCGACCGGGAGCCGAAGCGGTCGAGCAGCCGGCCCGCGACCGGGGACCCGACGCCCATGGCCAGCACGACCGGCATCAGCAGGTAACTGCCCACACCGGCACTGACTCCGAGCGCGGCGACCGCGAGGGACGGCAGGAAGACAAGGCTCGCCTCGCCCAGGCCCGCTCCGGCCGTCAGGACGTAGCCGAGGGTGAGCTGGCGGCGGGAGAACAGCTCGATCGGGAAGACCGGGTTGGCTGCGCGTCGCTCGATCGGGACGAGCACGACCCAGGCGACGAGGGACGCGACGAGCCAGCCGGCGACAGCGGGCTCGGCCAGCGAGGACCAGAACCGGCTGGTGTCGACCTGGCCGAGACCGTAGGCGAGCGTGGCGAGGGCGATCGCCAGCACGACCATGCCGGCGACGTCGAAGCGAGCCGCGCCCGCGACCGGCCGGTGCGGGAGGAGGCGCCACCCCCACACGGCCACGACCAGCGCGACCGGCAGGTTGATCAGGAACAGCCACTGCCACCCGAAGGTGAGCAGCACACCGCCGAGGATCGGCCCGATCACGAAAGCGATGCCGAACACGGCTCCGATCAGGCCGAGGGCCTGTCCGCGCTGCTCGGCGGGGAAGGTGTCCCCGATCACGGCGCTCGCGACCGGGAACACCCCGCCCGCGCCGAGTCCCTGGATGATCCGGCCGGCCAGCAGGACGGCGAACAGGCCCGTCCCGTGGGATCCGGCGACGACCAGGGACCCGACGGCGAACAGGGCGATGTCGGCTGTGTAGATCGCGCGGCGCCCGAACCGGTCGCTGAGCCTGGCCATCAGCGGAGTGCCGATCAGGTTGGCCAGGACGTAGGCGGAGAAGATCCATGCGCCCGCCCGCGCGTCGAGCCCGAACTCCGACCGGATGGACGGCAGCGCCGGCCCCACGATCGCGATGTCGAGCGCAGCCATCAGCACCCCCGCGAACAACAGTCCCAGGAGTTGGTTGCGTTGTTTGGTCTCCATACCGTCCGTCCTACTTACTGACCGATCGGTAAGGAGTGTACAACGCGGTTGTTCAGCTCCCGAACAGGGCCATTCCGTACTTGCCGAAGACCAGCCCGACGACCACGGCCAGCCACACCACCACGACCAGCAGGTCGAGACCCATCCGCAACGCGGCCTGCAGTGCCGACTGGAGGCGTTCGGGCAGGAACAGGTTGTTGTCGCGGATGTTCAGGTGGGTCAGGGTGGCGAAGACCAGGGTGGTCGACAGCGTCACCAACGTGCACCAGGGGCAGAGCGCCCCGATCACCCACATGGCCTGGGCGAACATCCAGTAGGCGAAGATGAAGCCGAGGGTGTAGACGATCTGCGCTGCGAACATGAAGCCCCGGGGGAACTTCACCTTGCACAGGCTGGCGACCGCGATCGTGATCACCACGGGCTCGGCGACCAGTCCCAGGAACGCGTTCGGAAAACCGAACAGATGGGCCTGCGGGCTGTTCCCCACGGTCCCGCAGCTGATCACCTGGTTGATGTTGCACGACAGGTGGGCGTTGGGATTTCGGGCGAGCTCGATGGCGTCGATGCTCAGGACGAATGCGGCGGTGAGGCTGATGCAGGCCGACAACAGCATGGTGGAGAAGATCCACACATCGGTCTGCCGGAACCTGTGGAAGCGTTCGAGGACGTCCATCACTTGCCGGTCGCGGCCTGCTGGATCGCAGCGGTCAACGGACCCGTCGTGAACAGGTCACCGCTGAACTTGGTGCCGTTGATGAACACCGTCGGGGTGCCGGTCACGTTCTGGGCGTAGGCCTCGTTGGTCGCGTTGGTCGGGAAGTCCGCGTTCGTCAGCTGGGCGAAGGTGTCGATGACGGACTGGCTCACTCCGGCCTGGGCGGCGAGTTCCGCGATCTTGGCGTCGGTGAGGCCGGTGGTCTTCTCGGCGGGCTGGTTGTCGTACAGCAGCTTGTTGAAGGCCAGGGCCTTGTCGGGCTCGGCCTTCCACACCGTGATGAACGCGTTCGCGGCCCGGGTCGAGTACTTGCTGCCCAGCGAGGAGTCGTCGAGGAAGTTCATCGCGTGGATCCGCAGCTTGACGGTGCCGGCGTCGACGAGCTTGGACACCTCGGCACCGTTGGCCTTCTCGAACTCGCCGCAGACCGGGCACATGAAGTCCTGGAAGACGTCGAGGGTGACCGGGGCGGAGTCCTTCCCGATCACCGCCGCGTAGGTGGCCTTCACGCCGTTGCTCGTCTGCTTCGCCGCGTTGCTCGCACTCACGATGCCCCAGACGACGAGGCCGATCACGGCGAGCGCGACCACGCCGAGGCCGCTGAACGTGATGATCCGGCGGACCTTCGCCTCCCGGGCGGTCTTCTCCTGTTCGGCGCGCAGGCGCTGGCGGCGGCTGTTCGGGTCGGCGGCCTGCTGGGACGGGCTCTTCTGCTTGTCGTTGCCACTGGACGTGGGCTTGTTACTGGTGGTCATGGTTCTTCTCCTGATGGTGGTTGCTGGGAACGCGCGCGCACGAGCCGGCGGACGCGGCGCGTCCGGGTGTGCGACTCAGCAGGAGAAGGGAGGTCCGCGAAGCTGCCGCGGCGTGGGTGTGCGCTGCGCGCGGCGTCCGGGAACCCGGACGGGAACGGGGACGGGCTCGGGACGGGTGAGGCCACCGAGCAGGACCGGCAGCAGCCGACGCCGCCACCACCCACGAGCCCGCCGCACCGCGCGCCGCAGGGCGACGCCGAGGCCGACGGTGAGCCCGATGCTGATCAGTCCGGCCAGCAGCACCGACAAGGACACGACGATGGAGAAGCCGACGGCGGTGGCCAGTGCGGAGCCGGGCGCGTAACTGCCCTGAGGGCAGTTGGTGCTCAGCGCGAGCAGATGGAAGCGGAGCCCGATCCAGCTCTGGGCCGGGTTGACCTGGAGGCAGACACCCGAGCCCGCACCCAGGACCGAGAGGCCTGGCCAGGCCGCCGACAGGCCGACCAGCCCCAGACCAGCAGCGATCGCGCCCCTGATGAGGCGGCTCGGCTGGAATGTGGTCATCGATTCCTCGGTCGTGTGGTGAGGACATGGTACCGACCCGACCGCAAATCCGCAGGCGGGCGTGGTGAATTTCACACCAGCATGAGCAGCGTGCCGGCCACGATCAGCGCCAGGCCCACACCCGCACGGCGGGTGAGCCGCTCGTGGAGCACGAAGGTCGCGAAGGCGACGGTGACGACGATGCTGAGCTTGTCGACGGGGACGACGACGCTGGCCGGACCGTCCTGCAGCGCGCGGAAGTAGCACAGCCAGGAGGCGCCGGTCGCGAACCCCGACGCGACGATGAAGCCCAGGTCCCGGCGCGGGACGGACCCCAGCAGGCGGTGCTCGCCCGCGACGAGCACGACGACCCACGCCATGACGAGCACGACTCCGGTGCGGACGGCCGTGCCCAGGTTGGACTCCACGTCGGCGATGCCCACCTTGCCGAGGATCGTCGTGAGGGCGGCGAACACCGCAGAGGCGATGGCATAGACCAGCCAGGTCCGCGGTCGCGCACCGGAGGACTCAGTCGGCGGCCGCCGCTCGATCATCAGCCACGTCCCCAGGCCGATCACCGCCATGCCCGTGAGCCGGGTGGCGAGGTTCTGGGTCTCCCCCAGCAGCACGATGGCGAAGCCGACTGTCAGGATGATGCTCGACTTGTCGATGGGAGCGACCTGGTTGACGTCCGCGAGCCTGAGAGCAGCGAAGTAGCACAGCCAGGAGGCGCCCGTTGCGAGCCCCGAGAGGACGAGGAACAGGATGGTCCTGGCGCTGACCGCCGTGATCGTCGACTGGGAGCCGACCAGCAGTACCACGAGCCAGGCGAACACCAGCACCACGGCCGTGCGGATCGCCGTGGCGAGATTTGCTGGGGTGTGCCGAACGCCGACCTTCGCCAGTATGGCCGTCAGACCGGCGAAGAACGCCGAGCCGAGCGCGAATACGAGCCACACGCCTGAACCCTACGTCCAGCAGAGGAAGCGACCGTTGACATCCCCATCGTCCACGAGCCGGAGGGTCGCCTCGGTACTGGCCCTTCAGGTCGTCATCGCCGCCCTCACCGTGGGCGGCGCGCTGTTCCTGGGCGCGCTGGCCCCGTCCCTTCCGGGCTACAGCACGACGGGGGTGAGCCAGAGCCTCGTCCTCGTGCTCGTCCTGGCCGTCCTCGCGCTGGTGCTCGTCGGCGTCCTCCGGTGGTGGGAGCCGGTCGGCTACACGCCGGTGTCGCGCTGGCGGAACCTTGGGCTCTACTGGTTGCCCGTCGTGTTGCTGGCTGCGCCGCTGGTCGCCGGCGTCCGGCTGCCGGAGACCGCGACCACGGTCGCGATCCTCATCGTGGCCTACACCGCGACCGCCGTCTTCGAGGAGACGATCTGGCGGGGAGTGATGCTGCACACGCTGCGCCCGCTTGGGGTGTGGCCGGCCGTCCTGATCTCGTCACTGCTGTTCGGGCTCGGACACCTCTCGAACTCGGCGCTGCGCGGGTTCTCGTTCCTCATCGTGCTCCAGGCGTTCGGAGCGGCCGTCCAGGGCATCGGCCTCGCGGCGCTGCGACTCCGGACGAACACGATCTGGCCGCTGATCGCCATCCACGCGCTCCACGACATCACGCTCCAGCTCGGGACCCTTCCGATCGCAGCCATCGAAGCGCCGGTCGACACGATCATCGCCGCGTACGGCATCTACCTGCTGCGCGGCGGACGGGCGGAGCCGGCCGACACGGTCGGGAGGTGGTGAGTGAGCCGGTCAGCGAACCCTGGCGGTCTTCGACACAACGGTCTTCAGCCGGGCACTGACGACCACGACCCGCACGGTGCGACCCTTCTTGGCCCGCGACCAGGTGACGTTGGCCTGCGTCCCGGGCGCGCCGACCACGAAGGTGGCCGACTTCGCGTACGCCACCCAGGAATGTCCTGCCTTGCGCTGCAGGATGGCGCGGACACTCATCACCGCGGAGGTCCCCTCGACGGTCACCACGACCCGTGCCGTCACCGATCGCTTCCGGCTCGTCGAGATCCCCACCTTGGCCGACATCGCGACCGGGGCCGCCTCGGGAGCCGGTGACGCCGCGGGAGTCGGGGCGGCCCGGGACGCGCCCACGGCGTCCGTCGCGTTCACGACGCCGGAACCGCACCGCACGGGCGCGCAGCCGGAGACGGCAGCCGCCGTCGACTTGAGCCTTGCCAGCACCTGCGCAGGGGCGAGGTCCTTGTCGGTGGCCTTCAGCATCGCGGCGACGGCCGCAACCTGCGGGGTGGAGGCCGAGGTCCCGCTGAAGCTCTTCCAGGAGGCCTGCCCGACGGCGGTCGTCCCCGAGTTCGAGGCAGCCGGCACCGACTGGCCCGGGGCGGCGACCGTCGCCGGGGCGTCGTCCGTCCCGTAGTCGGAGAAGCCCGCCAAGGCACCACTGCTGGTGCTCGCGGTGACCCGGATCACGTTCTGGCAGTTCGCGGGAGTCACCTCGGCGAGTTCGTCGGCATTGTTCCCGGCCGCTACGACGACCGGGATGCCGGCCGCGACGATCTGGTCGATCGTGGTCTGGTAGGCGTCCGGGCACGGAGCCGCTCCGGAGAGGCTCATGCTGAGCACGTCGACCGGATGCGGGTTCGTCGGGTAGCCAGGTACCGAGAGGCCCGCGGCCCACCGCATGGCGGTCAGGACGTCCGCGCCGGTGCCGTTCCCGCAGACGCCGAGGGCTCGCAGCATCTCGATCCTGGCACCCGGGGCGACACCGACGACACCGACGCCGTTGCGGGCGCCGACGGCGAGGCTCGCGACCGCTGTGCCGTGCCAGGACGTGTCGCCCCCCGGGCACGGCTCGTCGCTGAAGTCGGCGTCGGCCCCGTCGCCGTCCCCGGACATGGAGGGGGAGGTGACGAAGTCGTAGCCGCCGAGGACGTTGGGGTCGACGTCCGGGTGCCGGGTCAGACCGGTGTCGATGATGCCGATGACCGAACCGGTGCCGTCGCTGACCGTCCAGNCCGCCTCGGCGTCGACGCCGTGGGGGCCGTTGAGGTTCCACTGCTGGGTCCAGTAGGCGTCGTCGACCGACGAGCTGGGCCGCATCACGAGGTCGGGTTCAGCCGCCGCGATCTGCGACCGTTCGGCGACCTCGTCGGGATCGGTGGCACCGTCGCTGGTCACCGCGACGACGGTCGGCGACACCTGCCGGGCGTCGACAACGGTCGCCCCGGTCGCCACGACCGCCTGGGTCGCAGCGCGCACGGGATTGGCGGTGCCTGGGTCCACGGTGACGAGGAGTCGGCTGTCGGGTTCGTCGGCGTGGGCACAGGGCGCACTGACGATCGCACTCAGCAGGGCGAGGGCGAAAAACGGTATGGCAAAGCGTCGCGAGGGGGTGGCGCACATGAGGTGAGGGAACCTTTCTGTACTGCTACCCCGATTGTTGTCATCTGTCGGGGGCTCGCGTGCGGAAACCGCGAAGATTGCGTCAATGCAAACTCCTACGCAGTCGCCGGACGCCCGTGGGCAGCGCGTTCCGGGAGTCTTGCGAAAGCCGCGGAGCCACCGGACGCTCGTCCGGGTCGTCCGACCTACTTGAGCGTCACGCCTTGCCAGGCCCCCATTCGCACGGGTCGGACGGAGAGCGAACGCGCGAGGAATCCGGCCAGAAATCCTTGTCGGTGAACCGGGTTTGGGATAGAATCGAACACGTGAGCGATTCTTCTCGGCGGGCGGTGGAGCGATTGCGTGCCGCAGTCGAGGCGCGCACCCGCGCGGAGATAGAAGAGGCGCTCGCGATCTCCGATCTTGCGGCCGATCACGAATGGCCGGTCGACGCGCCCGTTGACGTCATCGGCACCCGTGCCGTCCGGCTCGGCGGGGACGGCACGCCCCTGCACGACGAGTTCGTCGCCCTCGAGGTCGCCGCGGCGATGGGTATTTCGGTGTCGAGCGCGACCTGGCTGATCCGGGATTTGGTGAACCTGAAGTTCCGGTTCCCGCTGGTGTGGTCGCAGGCGAGATGGGGTGCCATTCCGATGTTCCGAGCTCGTCAACTCGTGGCGGAGGTGGGCGTGCTCGATCTCTCCCCCGCCGAAGCCGAGGAACTGGACGCCAAGCTCGCACCGAAGCTGGCCGGCCTGCCGTGGCGGCGGGTGCTGCAGCTGGCCCGCGGCCTGGCCGCGACGATCGCGCCGGCGAAGGCCGCTGCGCTGTCGCGGCGGGCGAGGGCGGAGCGCTTCGTGCGCAAGCTGCCGAGCGAGGATCCGGCCGTCGCGTACCTGTCGGCACGGGTGGACACGTCCGATGCGATCTTCTTCGACGCGATGGTCGACCGGATCGCCGACATCCTGGGCGAACGCGGCGACGCCGACGACAAGGACGCGCGTCGTGCGCGGGCCGTCGGCGTGCTGGCCACCCCGGCCCGCGCGCAGCTGTTGTTGGCGGAGGCCCAGGGAACCTTCGGCGAGATCTCTGCCGACGACCCGCGGCTCCTGCCCGAGACCCAGGTGTACGTGCACGTGGCCGAGGAGACGCTGCTCGGCGGGGGCGGCACCGGACGGGTCGAGGGGGTGGGGCCGCTGGCGGCCACGATGCTCGGCTTCCTGGTCGGGCACTCCCGGATCCGGGTGGCGCCGGTGGTCCGGCCGTACGCGGACGTCGCCGTGGACAGCTACGAGATCCCCGACCGGATCCGCCAGCAGGTGTTGCTGCGCGACACGTTCGAGGTGTTCCCGTCCTCCAGCCGTCCCGCCCGCAACAAGGATCTCGACCACACCCAGCCGTTCCGTTCGGGCGGCCGAAGGCAGACCCGGGCGGGCAACCTCGGCCCGCTGTCGCGCAAGGTGCACCGGGCCAAGACCCACGGCGGCTGGAAGCTGGAGCAACCCCGTCCGGGCGTCTTCTGGTGGACGGCGCCGTCCGGCTGTCGCTACCGGATCGGGCCGAACGGCACCACCCGGCTCGGGGACCCCGTCCTCGATCGGCTGCTGTGGCGGATCGACCACGGCGAGGACCCACCCGAATAGCATCGCTTCGTGCCCTCGAACCGACGTCGCCCTGCTGCGGGCTGGCTCCCCCGCCAGCACGGCGCGTGGTTCATGCTGGCGTTACCCGTGGTGGTGGGCTGGATCCTTCGCGTCCGCGACGCCGCACCCGCCGCCCCGGAACTCGTACCGGTCGTCGCGTGCTGGGTCGTGGGCTACCTCGCCTTCAACGCCGCAACCATCTGGCTCAAGGCACCCTCGCAGCGACGCAGTGCAGCCCGGATGCCGTTGCTCATGTACGCGCTGATCAGTGCGGCGTTCGGGGTGGTGTCGCTCCTGCTCGCCGGAGCCGGGCTGCTCGGCTGGCTCGTGGGGTTCACGCCGCTGATCGGGACCGCCCTGGCGTTGGCGGCCACAGGCAGGGAACGCAGCCTGACCAGCGGTGCCGTGACCGTGGCCGCGGCCGGCCTGATGGTGCTGGTGACCCGGTTCATCACTCCGGACGCGCTCCTCCGCAGCCTGGGCACCGGGCCTGGGACGACCGCGCTCATCCATGCCGGCTTGGTGTTCGCCTACCTGTTCGGGACCGTCCTCCACGTCAAGGGCATGATCCGCGAGCGGGGACGGATCGGCTGGCTGGCCGCGTCGGTCGCGTGGCACGTGGCGGCCACCGTGGTCACGGGGATCGCCGCCGCGCTCGGCTCACTGAGCCCGGGGTGGTCGATCCTGTTCGCACTCACCGCGGTGCGGGCGTGGGTCCTGCCCAGGCTCGCGACGCGTCGACGCGTCCGTCCGCTCGTCGTCGGGTTGGTCGAGATCGGCCTGACCGCAGCCTTCGTTGTGGTGACGCTGATCGGAGCGGACCCGCTCTGACGAGGGGTTTCCCCGGTCGGGGCGACAGGACTCGAACCGGAGGGGTGAGCGCGCAGACGTGGCGTCTGACTAGGTGTGATAGTACCGATGCGGCGATCTCGGCGACCAGTTGGGGCTTATCTGGGGCAGAGCGTTCAGCATATGAGCCTGTCGCCCATCGACAGATGCGCTGTTGGGTTTGCAGGCTCGCAATCATGCGAATGCTGAACTCTCCCGAGGAGTGGGTGGTGCACCTTCGGGGGATCAGTCGTCCGTGTCTGGGCCATTGCCGCGGGGAGGGCGGCCGCCCCGTGCGCTAGACTCGTAGACGCGCTGATAGGAGCAATCATGACGACTGCAGTTGGCTCACGTTCCGCTTCGTCGTCCTTCGTTCTTCTGATTCCCGCTGCCATCGTGAGTTGGTTGGTAATGGGCGTCTTCCCGCTGATCATGACGCCGATTGGTGTGGCAGCGATCCTCGCGGCCGTGGTGATCCTCTGGCGTACGGGCCACTCGAGTTGGCTGGTTTGGGTTCTGGTCGGCCTCGGTCTTGGCGTCGCGGGCTATTTCGTTTCGGCCTGGCTTAACGTGTTGAATCCGGGCCCGGCAACCGGAGGTTCAGGCGCGAGCGCGGGCAAGTGAGACGCTGCTCACTTGCCCGCGGGATGCCCTAGTTGTGCGTCATCGACACATGGTACGAAAGCCAGTCGGCCTTCTCACCCCACTTGTCCATCGCGTACGACCAAGTGAAGCTGCCGCTGCTCGTGCTGGTCACCAGCTTGGTCTTGGAATGGCTCGCGTACGTCCAAAGAGTGGGATCCCAGAACGTCAGATTGGAGTAGGTCGCCCTGGTGTCGCACGTTGTCGAGTTGTTCGTCACTCCGGAACTCGTCCGACCCCAGCCGGAGTCTGAGAACCAGTACCACGAGTGCTGGTTGTACCAGGTCCCGTTCGCCGACCAGGAGCGAATGCCCGTTGTCGAGGTGGTGACCAGGAAGACTGGGTCGGCGATGTAGGCATAGACGGATGCCCAGTATGAGTACGAGGCGGCCGCCGCGGGCTGCGCGGATGGGGGGTTGTCCCCGGCTGACGCCGTCGCACCGCCTGCACTCTGCAGGCTGCCTTCGAGTTGCAGGGTCTCGCTGGACTCCGTGATGGCCACTGTCGACTGGCAGGTCGCCGGATTGTAGGTCAACTCATCGATTGCGGTACCGCCGGCCGTCCCGGCAGAATCCGTGATCTCGCCTGAGAGGAAGCATGTGCCGTCCGCGCCCTTGACACCCGTGATGGTCCGCGTTGCCGCGCCTGATCGCAGGGACGGGTCGAAGGCGTAGTGGAAGACGCCTTCCCCGTCCACGTAGGTCTTGCTGACCGCCTGAATACCGTCGTCCGGCGGGGCCGCCGACGCGGAAGGTGCGGTGCTGCCGACAACGAACGCGGCCGTGAATACGAGGACGCCAATACGAATCCACTTCATTTCGGAACTCCTGACAGTAGAGACTGACTGAGAGGCCCCGTGCGGCGGAAAATCTCAGCCGCGGACGCGGGGTAAGTATGCCCTCGGCGCCATAGGGAAACACCAGAGAGAGCTTTGTGTGCGCCGAGAGCGAGGTATGCGCACCTGTGGGCAAGATTACGTATCCTGGTGTTGCGGCGTCAAGATCCCCGGCATTGAAGCTCACGAAATCAGGTATCGACGGCCATGCACCTCGGCCGAATCAAATCTCTGCCAATCAAGGGGCTATGTTCCTTCGACGCCCAAGATCAACTGCGCCTGGGTGCCGCGGCTGGTGACCGTGTCGACACTCCCGTACTCGGCGCAGTCACACCTCTACGCCGGGCAACCGTCGACCCAGGACGCCCGAGCGGCCAATAAGGTGTTCCTGAAAGGCGCCGCACTGCCCGGCCGAAAGCTCGGTTGACGTCCTGCTCTAGACGCAATCGCTGCGCACGATCTCCGAGTTGCACGCGGGCAGTCGACGCTTTCTTCGCGTCGCTGCCATGCCTGAACCGACTGTCGACGAACTCCTCACCCGAACGCTCTCATCGCTTCAGGACAGCAGCGCCCGTGCTTGCAGCCGATCAGCGACCCACGAACCAGTGTTCTGACGTAACCAGAAGCATCACACACCTCTGGCATGCACTTCGACATTTCGTTAGTATGAAATGCAACACTCCTCCCACTAGGAGCTTCGCATGCGAGAGGTGATCCGCGATCCGGCGAAGACGTTCAAGTGCCCGCGGTGCGGCGCTCCGGTGACGTACAAGGGACGCGGCCGGCGTCCGGTCTGGTGCTCTGCGCGATGCCGGGTCGAGGCGTCCATCGAGCGCCGCGGGAACGAGATCGTCGGGGTCAAACCCGAGGTCGTGAAGGTCGTCTCGCCGACCGCTCGGCTCAGCGATTGGGAGAGGGAACGGCGCCAAGAGATCGAACGGGACCTCGATCATGACACCGTCACTGCAGCGGTCGCGAGCCGACCCGAGCTACTCGTGCGCGTGCTCGCCCGCATCGAAGAACAGGGGTTGAGAGCCCCCGCTGCAGACCGCCAGACCCTCGCCGACGCCATGGTCCGGACGGCGCGCTCCGTCTCCCCCGAGACCGTCGACCAGGCCAGCACGTCGCCCCGACGCTCGCACAAACCGGACGTCTCCGAGTGGGCTACCCTCCTCGACGAGCTGACCATGCAGCTCGCCACCGGGTTGCTCTACAACCGCGATCTGCCAGCCCTCGACGACCCCATGCGCAACCTCGTCGAGCACTACCTCCGGCGCGTGGACAGCTCGAACCGCTGAACAAACTCCCCCACCCGGGTCGGTCAGGTCGCCTCGGCGCTTGCGACGCGCTCGGCGACATTCAGTGATCCCAAAGGCTCCGCATCGGCAGCACGTGCAGCCAGCCGTGAAGGTGTGCGACCTGAGTACCCCCGTGAAGGACGACCCCTGTGGTCTTCCGGTCTGGGTATCGGTTGCGGAAGCGCTCCAGCGCCGACCAGGACTGCTCCGTGACCGTTCGCGTGCTCTTCACCTCAATAGCTAGCAGTTGACCGTCCGGGAGCTCGGCGACGATGTCGACTTCCAAGCCGTCGAGATCACGGTAGTGGTACAGCTGGAACGGCTGCTGAGTCCAGGCGGACTGCTTTCGCAACTCCAGCGCGACGCACTGCTCGGCGAGGGCTCCGAAGTACTCGCGTCCCCCCACAGTGCCGGCTGCGGCGCTGGTGAAGCCCGCGAGATGGGCGGACAAGCCAGTGTCGTTCAGGGCGACCTTGGGACGGCGCGCGATGCGACCGCGCGACGACCTCGTCCATGGAGGAAGGAGGACCAGAAGCCGCATCGTCGAGGCGAGCCGAAGGTACGCCTCCACGCTGTTCTCGGAGACGCCGAGCGTGCGAGCGAGCTTGGCCTTGACGGTCTCCGCCTGCCCGCCAGCGGCGATCAGACGCAGCAGGGTTCGCATGTGGTCGGCGTAGCCCCCTTGCTGGAGGTCACGAGCGTCGTGGTCGGCCAACCGCTCGATGTAGGCGTCGAACCATCGTGCGGCCCGGTTCGGGGTGCGCTGGACTGCTTCGGGGTAGCCCCCGCGCACGATCGTGTCCGGCTCAATGGCGGAGAACGTGCCCGAGGCCGTCCCCGCCATGATCCAGGCGACGAAGTCCTCCGGTGTCGCACGACGGGAAAGCTCCCCCTTGCTCAACGGCAGCAGTTCGATGGTCTCTGCGCGTCCGGCGAGGGAATCGCCAACTCCTTTGACCTGGAGGAGATCGGCGGACCCAGTCAGAAGGAAGCGGCCGGGTCTCCGGTCCCGATCAACGCTGGCCTTCAACGGCAGGATCAGGCCCGGCGCCCGCTGGGCTTCGTCGATCACCAGCAAGCCCTTACCGGCCTGCTCCACGAAGAACACCGGATCGGACTCGGCAACGGCAAGCACGGCGGGGTCGTCCAGGGTCACCGAGACCACCTCAGGCGCTTCGGCGGCCACCATCGCAGCCAGCGTGCTCTTTCCCACCTGACGGGCGCCCTGGATGATCGTGATCGGCGTGTCACCCATCGCCTCGCGGACTGTGACGGCGGCGTGCCTGGGGTACGGCTCCGGTGGGTTCATGGCTCAACGCTACCCGAGAACTTGCAGATTTGAGCAGTGAAACTTGCGGATTTGAGGTGCCGAACCTGAAGGTTCGCCCGACCTGTCAGGAGATCCAGGCGGTGCCGCAGCGGATCACCAGTGCTCGACTCAGCCGAGCCAGAACGGCTGCAGCATCGCGTCGACGTCCTCGGGACGGACGCGCAGGATGCGCCGTCCGCTGGAGAAGACCGGCAGCTGGCCGGACGCGATCCGGCGTCGCAGGGTCTTCCGGCTGATCCCGGTCCGCTCCGCCGCCTGGGCCAGGGACTCGTAGCGCTGCAGTTCCATGGTGATCTCCTTCCGCAGCCTTAAGCCTCAGAAGGGGCCCGATCCGGACACCGGAGGACCAAGCGATGTGAAGATCTGCCACCTCGTACTGCCCGCCCGGCCTGCCGACCTGGGATCGGGAGCGTCCTATCCTCGATCTCATGAGCGCGAACGTGGACCTGACGGAATTGCGCCAGAACACCTCTGAACTGGTGCGCCGCGCTCACGCGGGGGAGGAAATCACGATCACGGTCTCGGGACATCCGAGTGCCCGTCTGACTCCCGCGAAACCCACCCGCTGGAGGCGCTGGGACGAGATCGCCCCGCTGTTTGACGGGCCCGACGATCCAGACCGGGAGCAAGACCGGGGACGAGTCACGGACGACCTGCGCGACCCGTGGGACGAGCGCTGACCGACGGCATCACAGCTCGGCGAGCTTGCTCATGTTCTCGGCCAGCCGCGACCGGGACGCCCGCGTCGCGTGTTGGTAGCGCTCGACCATTCCGGCGGTGGCGTGGCCCATCATCGCCTTCAGCTCGGCGGTTGTCGCGCCGGTCATGCCAGCCAGTGACGCGGCCGAGTGGCGCATGTCGTGGAAGGTCAGGTCCTCCCGGCCGATGACCTTGCGCGCCTTGCCGTAGGCGTAGCGCAGCGCCTTCTCCGACATCGGCGAGACGCCGTCTCCGCCCGGGAAGAGGTAGCCGTCGCGTCCGGTCACCGGGAGGGCCGCCACGTACTTCGTCAGGTACGGGATCAGGTGCGGCGGGATGCCCACGTCGCGGACGCCGGCCGCCGTCTTTGGCGCCCCGACGTGAACCTGGCCCTTCGTCCGCGTCACCGCCTGCCGGACGCGCACCACGCCCTCGGTCAGATCCAGGTCGCGCCGACGTAGCCCACGCACCTCCCCCGACCTCAGACCGCACCAGCCGGCCAGCACGACCGGTAGCCCCTGCTTCGCCGGCAGGTCCAGCAGCTTGTTGAGTTCGGCGGGGGTGGCCGGCTCGATGTCGCGCGTCCGGCGCACCTTGCCTGCGTTGCGGACGCGGCACGGATTGCGGTCGATCAGGCCCTCGTCCTCAGCCTCGCGCAGGATCGAGCGCAGCAGCGAGTAGGCGTGCTTGCGCTGCACGGGACGGTCGGCCGAGAGCACCGTGGAGTACCAACGCCGGATGCGATCCGGTTCGAGGTGCTTCAGCTGGATCATCCCGAGCGTCGGCGCGATCAGCTTCTCCAGCAGCCGGCCGTACTCCTCGCGCGTCCGCGGCGTCAGCTCGCGCTCGGCCAGACAGTGCCGCGCGTAGCCGGCCAGGGTGTCCAGATCGTCCGGCCTACCCTTCACCTTCACCGGCGGACGCCACTCCTGCCGCTCGATCGAACGGTGCACCTCACCCAGCCAGAACTCGGCGTCGATCCGCTCGGAGAACAGGTGCGGGGCGTCGTAGCGCTGCCGATCCGGGCCGACATAACGCGCACGGAAGTACCCACTCCGGCGTTCGATGCTGCCGAAGGACCGGCGCTCCTGACCCATGGGAACCTCCTGATCGGCAGGAAACCCGAAATCCAGTATATCGCTCTGACTAGGGGTTTCGCTTGCCCCAAGTTTGCCCCAATTGGGGCTTAACTGGGGCACCAGAGGTCTTGACATGGCCTCTTCTGGGTGCAGGTCGCCTGTCGCCCCTGCGACGTTTTGCCTAGTCAGCCAGGCATAATGCCTAGTCCGGGTTGGGGGGCAAAAATGGTCGGGGCGACAGGACTCGAACCTGCGATCTCCTGCTCCCAAAGCAGGCGCGCTAGCCACTACGCTACGCCCCGGTGACCGGCGGCAACTCTACAGTGCCGGGCTCAGTTCGGGACTCAGCAGGAGCCAGGCCAGCGGCTCGGCGGAGGTGACCCTGCCGTCCACGTAGGCGCAGAGCAGGTGCCCCCTGGCCTTGCTCGCCACCAACGCGTAATGGTTCGCCTCGGGCCATTCCGGAGGGCACAGCTCGAGCAGCCCGACCAGTTGCGCGAACTCCGTCCGGTCCAGAAGCGGAGCCTCCCCCGGCAGCAGCCCGCCCAGGCGGTTCGCCACCCCGGCGAGCTCCGCCTGGCCGAAGTCGGCGCTGCGGTAGTGCAGCAGGGAGCTCTCCAGGGACGCCGTCCGTCCCACCGCCGGACGGGCGAGCAGCTCAAGACACCGGTCGTGCGCGTCGAGCCCGACTCCGAGGGACGCGAGGAAGCCGGCCATCACCACCCGACCGAAACCGACTCCCGCCGGCTGCCGCGCGAGCAGGCGCAGTCCGTCCGACACCATCGCGGCTTCACCGAGTGAGCGGCCCCTGGCCAGCGCGAACGCAGCAGCCAGCAGCGATCCGTCCGCCTCCCAGGCCACCAGGTCAAGCACGTCCTGCGCCGCCGGGTCCAGCCAGACCGCCTTCCGGTCCGCCGCGAACTGCAGGCAGAGCGCCTCGGCGATCGTCGGCTCGCGACCGGCGTCCAGGATGTCGGTCGCCAGCGGATGCAGAACCGCCTCCAACTGCGGCACCCACTCCAGGTCCAGCCGGCTCAGCCCCCGCGGCGTGTGCACCTCGATCGTCCGCAGCCCGATCGGCCCGTCGACCGACACCGCCCCACCCTGGTAGCCGACCTCGACACCCTCGGGCGCACTGATGCCAAAGTCGGCCACGTCACCCCACCACGTCCCGCCGTCGTCGAGCTGGGTTTCGGTGACCCAGCCGGGAAGCCGGGCCTCGAACGCGGCCAGCGTCGGGTACCACTGCCCGCCGATCATCGTCACCAGCCGCTCGCCGTTGCCGAGGACGGCGTCGTCCGGCGTCACCGCGTACTCCGCCGACGCCGATCCGGCCCCCGGCCGGCCGGCGAGCGCAAGGAAGCCCTGCTCCAGCCGGAGCCCCAGCACGGGCCCGGCTGCATGCGCCGGGCAGAGGGCCAGCATCGCGGTCACCCCGCTCCCCCAGCTCCACAGCGTGTACTCCGGCCCAGGCGTGACCCGGAGCCTCTCGGCGAGCGGGACGGGCCCTCCGGACTCCCGCACGAGCACCCAGCGGCCCCGCCAGCCGTCGTTCACGGCGTGCCGCTGCAGCAGCCTCCCGACCGGGGTCCGCAGCTCGTGCTCGATCTCGTCATCGGCGATCAGGGACGCCGCCGCGCCGCTCGCCCCCACCCAGCCCAGCTCGACGACCAGGTGCTCACCGCGGACGAGGCGGGCCGCCAGCCCGTCCTCCTGGACGCGGATCTCGGCCGCGCCCCAGGAGATCATCGCCCCGCCTGACACGTCTCGCACCAGTACAGCTTGCGCCCCGCCAGTTCCTCCTGGCTGATCCCACGCCCACAGACGAAGCACCGCTCGCCCGCCCTGCGGTAGACGTAGACCTCGCCTCCGTGCCGGTCGACGCGCGGGGGCCGTCCCATCACATCAGGGGTGTGCTCGCTGCGCACAGTGTCTATCCGCCCGTCGCTGACCCCGAACGGCATCAACTCGACGAGGTCCTCCCACAGCTCCTCCCACTCCGACCGGCTCACCCGGTCACCGGGACGGAAGGGGCTGAGCCGGGCGCGGAACAGCACCTCGCAGCGGTAGATGTTGCCGACGCCCGCCGCGATCCGCTGGTCCATCAGCAGCGCAGCCACCGGACGGGACGAGCGGTGCAGCCGCGTCCATCCCCGCTCGGGATCGGCGTCCGCACGCAGCGGGTCGGGTCCCAGCCCGGCCACGACCGTCGACCGCTCGGCCGGAGTGACCAGCTCGCAGGTCTGAGGGCCGCGCAGCTCCAGCGATACCTCTCCCCGTTGGAGCCGGAGCCGCAGGGTCCCCGGCGCGGCCGCCGGCCCGGGGCCGGTCCAGCGCAGCTTCCCGATCAGCCCGAGGTGGATGTGCACCACGCGTCCGCCCTCGAACTCGAGGAACAGGTGCTTTCCGAACGCTTCGGCGTCGAGCAGCCGGGCCCCGTCGACCAGTTCTGCGGCGAAGCGGCCCTGCGGGCTCGAGGCCGAAACGGGCGCGCCGGCGAACGCCTCGTTGATCTCCCCGGCGAGGCGGTGGATCACGTGACCTTCGGGCATGGAACCTCCGTGCAGGACGCGCTGACGAGCGGCCAGCCTACGGCGTGACAAGATGGTCCAGCCGTACGGCGGCGCACCACCCCGGAATCTTGCGAGGTCACATGTCTGGAGCCAACATCACCCGTAGCGAGGCGGCAGCCCGCTCGGCGGTCCTGAGCGCGGGTTCGGCCCGGGTCACCGTCGACCTGTCCGGCGGCTTCGCCGGCCTCAGCTACGACCCGGCCCTCCTGTTCGGGTCGAGCTCCACGCTGAAGTTCCACAGCAGCGCCAAGACCGACACCTGGGTGAACCTGATCGCGGACCGGCTGATCAGCGCCACCCTGGACGGTCGCCCGCTGCGTCCCGACGCCTTCCGGGACAACAAGGTCCACTTCCGCGCCCGCACCGGCGAGCACACCCTCGTCGTGACGGCCCTGTGCCGTTTCAGCCGCACCGGCGAGGGACTGCACCGCTTCGTCGACCCGGTCGACGGGCAGGTGTACTGCTACAGCCAGTTCGAGACGGCGGACGCCCGGCGCATGTACGCCTGCTTCGAGCAGCCCGACCTCAAGGCGGTCTTCGACCTCACCGTCCTCGCTCCGTCGGGCTGGACGGTGCTGTCGAACTCGCCGGCCGTGGCGCCGGTCCCGGTCTCCGAGGGCGTCTCGAAGTGGGACTTCGCGCCCACTCCCCCGATCTCCAGCTACATCACCGCCCTCGTCGCCGGCGCCTTCCACACCGTCTCCGACACCTACACCGGCCCCAACGGGACGCTCCCGCTCACCCTCGCCTGCCGCCAGTCGCTCGCGCAGTACCTCGACGCCGACCGGATCTTCGCGACCACCAAGGGTGGATTCGACGTCTTCGAGCCCGCCTTCGGCCGGGCGTACCCCTTCTCGGACTACCTGCAGGTGTTCGTCCCCGAGTTCAACGCCGGGGCGATGGAGAACGCCGGCTGCGTGACGATCCGCGACGAGTACCTGTACCGCTCCCGCGTCACCAACGCCGCCTACGAGACCCGCGACAACACGATCCTGCACGAGCTGGCGCACATGTGGTTCGGCGACCTCGTCACGATGAAGTGGTGGGACGACCTGTGGCTGAACGAGTCGTTCGCCGAGTGGGCCTCCCACTTCTGCCAGGCCGAACTCCGCGCCCGCACCGGCGTCGGGGACGACCCGTGGGCGACCTTCTGCAACGCCAGGAAGAACTGGGCCTACCGGGCCGACCAGCTACCGTCCACCCACCCGGTCGCTGCGGACATGGTCGACCTGGAGGCCGTCGAGCTGAACTTCGACGGCATCACCTACGCCAAGGGCGCATCGGTCCTGCGCCAGCTCGTCGCGTTCGTCGGCCAGGACGCGTTCCTCGCCGGCGTCCGGGCCTACTTCGCCAGGCACGCCTGGGGCAACACGAGCTTCGACGACCTGCTCGCGGCGCTGACCGAAGCCTCGGGGCGCGACCTGTCCAACTTCGCGTCCGACTGGCTGCGGACGGCGGGGGTGAACACGCTGCGCGCCGAGTTCGAGACCGGCGAGGACGGCCGCTTCACGCGCTTCGCGATCCGCCAGACCGCGACCGAACAGTGGCCGACGTTGCGCCGTCACCGGCTGGCGATCGGCAGCTACGACATCGTGGACGGCCACCTCACCCGCACCGGACGCGTCGAGATCGACATCGCCGGCGAGCTCACCGAGGTGCCGGAGCTGGTCGGCCTGCCTCGCCCCGCCCTCCTGCTGCCCAACGACGACGACCTGACCTACGCCAAGATCCGGCTGGACGCCGCGTCGCTGCAGACCCTTGTCACCGGCATCGGGGCCCTCGACTCCGCCCTGGCCCGCGCGCTGTGCTGGGGAGCGGCATGGGACATGTGCCGCGACGCGGAGTTCGGCGGCGCCGACTTCGTCCAGCTGGCGCTGGCCGGCATCGACACCGAGACCGACTCCACCGCCGTCCAGGCAGTGCTCGGCCAGTGCCGGATGGCCATCGACTTCTACGTCCCGCCCGCACGTCGGGCCGCGGTGAACGAGCACTTCGTCGCCGGGCTCGCCCGACTCCTGAAGGGTGCCGAGCCGGGCTCCGACCACCAGCTGAACTACGCCCGGGCGCTGGCGTCCGCCGCCACAACGGACGCGGAGACCGCCGTCGTGGCCGCCTGGCTGGCCGGCGAGGAAAGCCCCGAGGGCCTCGCGATCGACACCGACCTCCGCTGGCACCTGCTCACCCAGCTGGCCCGCACCGGAGCCGTCGGCGTGGCCGACATCGCTGCCGAGCTGGAGCGCGACAACACCGCCCGGGGAGCAGAGCGTGCCGCCGGGGCCCGCGCGGCGCTGCCCGATCCGGAGCTCAAGGCGGAGGCCTGGCGACTCGCCACCGTCGACGACACGCCGAACGAGACCCAGTACCAGATCTGCGCGAACTTCTGGCAGGTGGGCCAGGACGACGTGCTGCTGGGCTACATCACCGCCTACGCCGAGCTGGCCGAGAAAGTCTCCGCAGGGACGGACGGGTGGGCTGAGCGAAGCTCCGCGATCCGGCAGAACGCGCTGGGCCTGCTGTTCCCGAAGACCGTGCTGGACAGGTCACGGCTCGAGGGATTCGACAGCTGGCTGGCCTCAGCGGGGCTCGCCGCCCCTGTCGCCCGTCAGGTCATCGAGCGCCGCGACGACGCCGAACGAGCACTGCGTTGCCAGGAGGCCGCTACTGCTTCGACTGCCAGCCAGGACCCATCACCAGCACCGTGACCACGGCGGCGATCGCCAGCGGGATCAGCAGGGTGACGCTCAGGATCTCCAGCGCCGAGACGTCGGGCGCGACGGGCCAACTGGGCAGTTGCAGCACGTTGAGTCCTGAGAGCATGGCCAAACGGTAGTGCAGTTCGGCTAGTCTGGCCGCTCGAAGCCCGGGCGCATACGTGCAAATACCGGGCGGAGAGCGAGGAGCCTGCATGGCTTGGACCGTGGTCGATGAGCGCGAGTTCTCCCGGACGTTGAGCCGGATCGCTCACGAGATCCTGGAAGCCAATCGCGGGCCCGGCGGGCTGGTGCTCCTCGGCATCCCCACCCGCGGCGTCCAGCTGGCGCGGCGGCTCGGCGACCTGATGGCACAGATCGAGGGCACCGCCGTCCGGGTCGGGACGCTGGACATCACCATGTACCGCGACGACCTGCGCGCCAACCCCACCCGTCGGGTCGGACGGACGTCCGTGCCCGGCAGCATCGACGACGCGGTCGTGGTGCTGGTGGACGACGTCCTGGCCTCCGGGCGCACGATCGGTGCCGCCTTCGACGCCCTGCGCGACCTCGGCCGTCCCCGGGCCGTGAGGCTGGCGGTGATGGCCGACCGCGGCGGGCGGGAGCTTCCCATCGCGGCGGACCAGGTCGGACGCCTGATCCAGGCGGGGCCCGGCGAGCGCGTCCGGGTCGAGGTCAGCGAGCTCGACGGACACGACGCGATCACCGTCGTCGGCGCGAAGGACGAATGATGCGGCACCTGCTGAGCTGCGCCGACCTCGACGAGGCCCAGGCGCTGTCCATCCTGGACCTGGCCGTCGAGATGCAGCAGGTGCAGTCGCGGCCGGTGAAGAAGCTGCCGGCCCTGCGCGGGCGCACCATCGTCAACATCTTCTTCGAGGACTCGACCCGCACCCGGACGTCGTTCGAGATCGCAGGCAAGTGGCTCAGCGCCGACACGATCAACGTGTCGGCGAAGGGGTCCTCGGTCTCGAAGGGCGAGTCCCTGCGCGACACGATGCTCACCCTGGACGCCATGGGCACCGACGCGTTCGTGATCCGTCACTCCTCCTCGGGCGCGGCGCAACAGGTGGCGAGCTGGGTGCGGGCGCAGGTGATCAACGCCGGCGACGGCCAGCACGAGCACCCCACCCAGGCGCTGCTGGACGCGTACACGATGCGCCGGCACTTCGGCCGGGTGGGCACGGGCGAGTCGTTCGCGGGCAAGCGGATCGCGATCGTCGGCGATCTCCTGCACTCCCGCGTCGTGCGGAGCAACGTCCTGCTCCAGCGCGTCCTCGGTGGCGACGTCGTCCTGGTCGCCCCGCCGACGCTGCTGCCGACCGGGGTCGAGGACTGGGGCTGCGAGGTCACCGACGACTTCGACTCCGTCGTGGGCGACGTGGACATCGTGATGATGCTGCGGGTGCAGCGCGAGCGGATGGCCGGCGGCTTCTTCCCCACCGAGCGGGAGTACACCGAGGGCTTCGGGCTCACCCCCGAGCGGCTGGCGAGGCTCGCGCCCACCGCTGCCATCTGCCACCCCGGCCCGATGAACCGCGGCGTGGAGATCTCCTCCGCAGCGGCGGACGCCGCCAACTCCCTCGTCCTCGACCAGGTCGCCGCGGGCGTCGCGGTCCGGATGAGCGTGCTGTACCACCTGCTCGCCACCGACGAAGGAGCCCAACGGTGACCACCGGACCCGCCACCCTGCTGATCGCCGGGGCCCGCCTCGCCGACGGCACCACCGGCGACCTGTTCATCGCGGACGGCCGTCTCGCCGACCCCGCCGACGCCCCGCACGGCACCGAGCGCATCGACGCCGACGGGCTTCTCGCCCTCCCCGGCCTTGTCGACCTGCACACCCACCTGCGCCAACCCGGACGCGAGGACGCCGAGACCGTCGCAACCGGCACCGCTGCCGCCGCCAGGGGCGGCTTCACCTGCGTGCATGCCATGGCCAACCTCACCCCCGTCACCGACACGGCCGAGGCGGCCGAGTACGTCCAGTCCCTCGGCGAGCGGGAGGGGCACTGCGAGGTCCGCGTCGTGGGCGCCGTCACCAAGGGCCTGGACGGCGCCGAGCTGGCCGAGCTCGGCCGGATGGCGGCCTCGGCCGCATCCGTCCGCCTGTTCTCCGACGACGGGCGCTGCGTGTCCGACTCGCTGTTGATGCGCCGCGCACTCACTTACGTGAAGCCGTTCGGCGGCGTGATCGCGCAGCACTCGCAGGACGTCCGGCTGGCCGGCCCCGACGCCTGCTGCCATGAGTCGGAGTGGTCCGGACGCCTGGGCCTGCCCGGCTGGCCGTCCCAGGCCGAGAGCGTGATCGTCGCCCGCGACGTCCAGCTGGCCGAACTCACCGGCTCGCGCCTGCATGTCTGCCACGTCTCGACAGCGGAGAGCGTGGACGTCATCCGTTGGGCGAAGCGTCGCGGCATCGGCGTGACGGCGGAGGTCACCCCCCACCACCTCCTCCTCGACACCAGCGAGGTGGCGGGCTACGACACGACCTTCAAGGTGAACCCGCCACTGCGGACCTCCGAACACCTGGAGGCGGTGCGCGAAGCCCTCGCCGACGGCACCATCGACAGCGTGGGCACCGACCACGCACCGCACGCCCGGCAGGACAAGGACCACCCCTTCGACGTCGCGCTGCCCGGGATGCTCGGGCTCGAGCAGGCGCTCGCCGTCGTGATGGACGTGATGGTGAACACCGGACGGATGGACTGGCCGACCCTCGTCGATCGCATGTCGGTCACGCCGGCGAGGATCGGACAGGTACGCAACCAGGGCGGACGGCTGGCGCCCGGCGAGGTGGCCAATCTGGTCCTGGTGGATCCGTCCGCGCGGGCCGGTGTCGACGCCGAAGCCTCCGCGTCCCGGGCGCGCAACAATCCCTACCACGGTCGTGACCTGCCCGACCCGGTCGTTGCGACCGTCTGTCGCGGCCGGATCAGCTACCGTCGCGACTGAGGAAGGAGGCGGCGATGGGGCAGCGAGCGAGCATCAAGGATGTCGCCAGGCTGGCGGGCGTGTCGGTCGGCACGGTTTCCAACGTCCTCAACCGTCCCGAGGTGGTCAGTTCACGGACGCAGCAGGCCGTCGAGACCGCCATGGCGCAGCTGAACTTCCACCGTAACGCCACAGCGAGAAACCTGCGCTCCGGGGCGACCACCATCGTCGGCGCCGTCGTCTCGGACGTGAGCAACCCGTTCTACACCGAGCTGTTGCGCGGCATCGAGGACCGCCTCGACGCCGACGGCCTGTCGCTGATCATCTGCAGCTCCGACGGCGACCCGGACCGGGAGGCACGGCTGCTGCGCATGCTGGCCGAGCAGGGCGTCCGGGGCGTCCTGGTCACGCCGATGGACGGCACCGTGGCGAGGCTGTCCGACCTGCAACGGATCGACGTGCCGTCGGTGCTGATGGACGCCCGCCCGGGCGAGCTGCCATCCGTCGGCGTCGACAGCGTCCGGGGCGGACGGCTGGCGATCGACCACCTGCTGGCGCAGGGCCACCGGCGGATCGCCTTCCTCGCGGCGGAGAACATGGAACCGAGCGAGCAGCGTCTCGAGGGTGCGCTCGAAGCCGTCCGGGCGGCGGGGCTGGATCCGGACGACGTGCTCGAGGTCGTCCATCTCGAGCACCCCAACGCCAGTGCGGGCGAGGCCGCGACCGGGCGACTGCTCGACTCAGGGCGTCCGCCCACGGCGGTCTTCGGCGTGAACGACATCGTCGCCCTCGGCGCCCTCCGCGCCCTGCGGGAGCGTGGCGTCCGGGTGCCCGACGACGTGTCGGTCGTCGGCTACGACGACCTCTTCCTCGACACCGAACTCGCCGTGCCGCTGACGTCGGTGCGCCAGCCCATGCGCGAGCTCGGCTGGGCCGCCGCCGACCTGCTGCTCACCGGCCGGCCGCACGAGCTGTTCATCCCCGAACTGGTGGTACGCGAGTCCTCGCAGAGCCGGCGGGACTGACCTCGGCCGGCCAGCGCTGTGCCGCGGCCAGCATCTCGGCCGGCAGCGGGACGGGGCGCCCCTGCGCGTCCCCACTGACGAGGACGGTGCTGGTCGCCGCGAGCACCGAGCCGGCCAGGGGGTCGACGACCTCAGCCACGATCGTCACCGACGTCCGGCCCACCCGCCCGATCGCCGACCGGACCCGGTACGGCTCGACCCGGTGGGTGATCTGGCCGAGGTAGTCCACGTCCTGGCGTGCGACCATCCAGGTCAACCCCTGGCGCGCGGCCAGGTGCATCCGGGTGTCGGTCCCGTCCGGCCCCATCCGGATCCGCGCCTCGGCGACGAAGTCGAAGACGCGCACGTTGTTGACATGGCCGTACGGGTCCAGGTCCGACCAGCGGACCACGAAGTCGTAGCCGTGGGCCCGGTCCCCGACCGTCCAGCTCCCGAGGGGCGGGAACGGTTCCAGCGGCTCGGACTGGCCGGAGAACCACTCACGCTCGGCGTGCGTCATCCGCCGGGGGCGGCCGGTCCCGTAGTCGAACAGGCACAGGACCGATCGGGCGCGGGCGAGTTCACGTCCGTCCTGGACGACGGTGTAGCCGAGGCTGAAGCGGGCGGCGCCCACCCCACCGACGCTCAGCCGGACCTCGACGGGACGGGTGTCGAACACCACGGGCGCGAGGTAGGTGACCTGGTGGGACACCACCATCGTCGCCGTGCCCAGCAGGTGCGCGTTGGGGCCCGACAGGAGCCACCCGACCCGGGCCTCCTGCAGGTAGTCCGCGACGACGGCGTTGTTGACGTGGCCCTGCGCGTCCAGGTCGACCCAGCGCAGCGGGACGCTGCAGGCGTAGCTCACTCGACGGGTTCTTCGTCGTCGTAGAGGGACGCCACGACGTCGGCGAAGCGCTCGGCGACCACCTTGCGCCGGATCTTCATGTTGGGCGTGACCCCACCGTCGTCGACGCTGAACTCGGCGGGCAGGACCGCGAACCGTTTCACCGTCTCCCACCGCTCGAGCTTCGCGTTGGCGGACTTCATGAACCGGTCCAGCGTGGTGCGGAGCTCGGGCCGCTGGGTGAGCTCCTCGTAGCTCAGGTGGCCCAGCTGGTGGCGCGCGGCCCACTTGTTGAGGTTGTCCCGGTCCATGGTCAGCAGAGCCGAGATGTACTTGCGGCCGTCGCCGACGGCGACCACCTGAGACACGTACGGGACGCTGGCCGCGACCACGCTCTCCACCTTCGCGGGGGCGACGTACTTGCCGCCCGAGGTCTTCATCAGGTCCTTCTTGCGGTCGGTGATCGACAGGAAGCCGTCCTGGTCGAGGTGGCCGATGTCGCCGGTGTGGAACCAGCCGTCCACGAGGACCTCCGCGGTGCGCTCCGGGTCGTTGTGGTAGCCCCGCATCACTCCGGGCCCCTTCAGCAGCACCTCTCCGTCCTCGGCGATCTTGATCTCGGTCCCCGGGAGGACCGGCCCCACCGTTCCGAACCGCGGCGCCCAGGGGACGTTGAAGCAACTGATGGCGCTGGTCTCGGTCATGCCGTAGCCCTCGACGACGAGCAGCCCGGCCGAGTAGAACCAGGCCTGGACCTGCTCGCTCAGCTTGGCCGAGCCGGAGACGAAGAAGTCGACGTTGCCGCCGACGCGCTCCTTCAGCTTGCTGAACACGAGACGGTCGGCGATCGCGTACGCCAGCCGCATCGACACCGGCATCGCACGCCCGGCCAGGCGGTACTCCCGCGACGCCCGGCCGACGGCGAACGCCCAGCGGGCGATCCGCCCCTTGACGCCCCGGCTCGGGGACGCCAGCATGACGGCCGCGCGGACCTTCTCGAAGATCCGTGGCGCACCGCACATGAACTCGGGGCTGACCTCCCCCAGGCCCGCGACGATCTTGTCGACCCGGCCGTCGACGGCGCTGGCGAAGCCGATCGCCACCTGCGTCGCGATGAGGGCCTTGCCGAAGACGTGCGACAGCGGAAGCCACAGGTACTGGGTGTAGCCCTGCGGGATGATCTCCATCTTCTTCAGCGTGAGGCCCTCGTAGAGCCAGCAGCTGTGCAGGAGTTCCACCCCCTTGGCTTGGCCGGTGGTGCCGGAGGTGTAGATCAGCGTTGCGAGGTGCTCCGGCCGGATCTCGGCGATCACGGCGTCCACCGCGCCGGGGTCGGACGCCAGCAGCCGCTCCCCCGCCTCCTCGAACTGGGCCCAGGACAGGAGGCGGTCCCCGTCGCCCTCTCCGTCCATCACGATGACGTGCCGGAGGCCGGCGGCAGCGGAGGGGTCGGCGTCGAGCTTGGCCACCTGCTCTGCGTTCTCGGCGATCATCATCACCGACTCCGAATCGGTGAGGATGTGGTGGAAGTCGCTCCCCGTCGTGTTCGGGTAGATCGTCGTCGTGGCCCCGCCCGCGCAGTTGATCGCGAGATCGGCGAGGATCCACTCGATCCGCGTGCCAGCGACGATCGAGACCCGCTGCTCGTGCTCGAGACCCAGGGCGAGAAGGGCGGCGGCGAGCGTCTGGACGCGGTGCCAGGTCTGGTCCCAGGTGAGGCTCACCCAGCTCTCGTCGGCATCGCGGTACCGGAACGCCTCCCGGTCAGGGCTCTGGGCCACCCGCCAGGCCAACAGTTGGCCGACGTTGGCCAGGCCGAGTCCTGTCTGGTCGTCGCTCGTCATCGCGCACTCTCCCTCGTTGGAGCTGGAACCTGCCCGGTTCAACCGTCCACGCAGTCTAGGCTGGGGGCTGCGGGTCGGGAAGCGACGGCGCCGGACCCGCCGAGCCAGAAGTCATTGAACCGTCAACTTTTCTTCGATAAGCTGTGGACATGCCCGACTACCCTGAGCCCCGTTGGCTCGACGACGACCAGCAGCGGAACTGGCGGGCCTTCCTCTCCGGCACCACCCGGATCAACGAACACCTGGAGACCGCCCTACGGCCTTTCGGCCTGGACCTGGCCGAGTACGAGATCCTCGTCCAGCTGTCCGAGGCTGAGCGCAGGAGCATGCGGATGTCCGACCTCGCGCAGAACGCGCGGCAGTCCCGCTCCCGGCTGACCCACACCGTCTCCCGCATGGAGGCGAAGGGGCTGGTGAGCCGGCGCGCATGCCCGTCCGATCGGCGCGGGGTGATCGCGACACTGACCGAGGCGGGCTGGAACCTGATCGTCGCAGCAGCGCCGGCCCACGTGCAGTCCGTGCGAGAAGTGCTGGTGGACCGGGTCACGCCGGACGACTTCGAAGCGCTCGGACGCGTCATGCGGGCCGTCGTCGACGGCGAGCCGGCTCTGGTCGGCTGACCCGTCCGCGCCGCTCGCGGCACGTTTGCGCGATGGCATACTGGACGCCGCCTCCCGAACGCTAAGGAAACCCCGCATGCCCGAGTTCGTCTACACCATGCACAACGTCCGCAAGAAGCTGGGCGAGAAGGTCGTGCTCGACAACGTCACGCTGTCGTTCTTCGAGGGCGCCAAGATCGGCGTCGTCGGCCCGAACGGGGCAGGGAAGTCGACGATGCTCGGGGTCATGGCCGGGCTGATCCGCCCCGACAACGGCGACGCCCTGCTGGCGAAGGACAAGACCGTCGGAATCCTGCTGCAGGAGCCGCCGCTCACCGAGGGCAAGACCGTCCTGGAGAACATCGAGGAGGGCGTGGCCGAAACCAAGGCCCTGCTGCAGCGCTACGACGAGGTCGCCCTGGCGATGGGCGAGCCGGACGCCGACTACGACGCCCTGGGCGCGGAGATGGAGCGGCTGCAGAACGAGATCGACCACCGCGACGCGTGGAACCTCGACTCCCAGCTCGAGCAGGCGATGGACGCCCTGCAGTGCCCGCCGGCGGACGCGATCGTCGATGTGCTCTCCGGAGGGGAGAGGCGCCGCGTCGCGCTGTGCAAGCTGCTGCTCGAACAGCCCGACCTGCTGCTGCTGGACGAGCCGACCAACCACCTCGACGCCGAGAGCGTGAACTGGCTGGAGGGCCACCTCAAGACCTACCCCGGTGCCGTCCTCGCGGTGACGCACGACCGGTACTTCCTCGACAACGTGGCGCAGTGGATCTGCGAGATCGACCGCGGGCAGCTCCACCCCTACGAGGGCAACTACTCCACCTACCTGGAGACGAAGCGCTCGCGTCTGTCCATCGAGGGCAAGAAGGACGCCAAGCGCGCCAAGATCCTCGAGCGTGAGCTGGACTGGGTCCGGTCGAGCCCGAAGGCCCGTCAGGCGAAGAACCGTGCGCGCCTGGCCCGCTACGAGGAGCTCGCGGCCGAGGCCGAGCGCAACCGCGCCGTCGACCTCGCCGAGATCAACATCCCGGCGGGCCCGCGGCTGGGTTCGGACGTCCTCGAGGCGACCAAGCTCACCAAGGGTTTCGGGAACCGCATCCTGATCGAGGACCTGTCCTTCACCCTTCCCCGCGCCGGCATCGTCGGCATCATCGGGCCGAACGGCGTCGGCAAGACCACGTTGTTCAAGATGATCATCGGCGAGGAGCAGCCGGACTCCGGCCAGCTCAAGGTCGGAAGCACCGTCAGCTTCTCCTACGTCGACCAGAGCCGCGCAGGCATCGATCCGAAGAAGAACGTCTGGGAGGTCGTCTCCGACGGCCTGGACCACATCAAGGTCGCCAGCTTCGAGATGCCGTCGCGCGCGTACGTGGCCTCGTTCGGCTTCAAGGGTCCCGACCAGCAGAAGCTCGCCGGCGTGCTGTCCGGAGGAGAACGAAACCGGCTGAACCTGGCCCTGACCCTGAAGATGGGCGGCAACGTGCTGCTCCTCGACGAGCCCACCAACGACCTCGACGTGGAGACCCTCCAGTCCCTGGAGGACGCCCTCCTCGAGTTCCCGGGCTGCGCCGTCGTCATCTCCCACGACCGCTGGTTCCTCGACCGCGTCGCCACGCACATCCTGGCCTGGGAGGGCACGGACGAGGATGACGCGGTCTGGTTCTGGTACGAGGGCAACTTCGCCGACTACGAGCAGAACAAGGTCTCCCGACTGGGCATCGACGCAGCCCGTCCGCACCGGACGGCGCACCGCAAGCTGACCCGCGGCTGACCTCCGGCTCAGGCGGCCGTCGGCTCCGCCGCGGACTCGCTGGTCCCGGCCGGATCGGCGGCCTCGGCGGAATCGGACCGCTCGGGCGCCTGGGTGCGGCTCGTGCGCTGGAACCGCGTGACGCCGCGGCCCAGGTCGTGGCCGACGATGCTCGCTTCGATCTGGATCCGTTCGTGCGGCGCACCGTCGGTGTCGGTCCAGCGCGATGTCCGCAGCTGGCCCACCACGACGACGGCGTCGCCCTTGCGGATGCTCGCCCGCACGTTCTCTGCCAGCGCCTGGTTGCAGTTGACGGTGATCCACGTCGTTGCGGCGTCCACCCACTCCCCGTCGCGCCAGTACCGCGGCGTGCAGCCCAGCCGGAAGTCGGCGTAGACCAGGCCCTCGCGCACGGTTCGGAGCTCGACCTCACCGCCGACGTTGCCGCTCATCCAGATCATGGAGTCCATCCGCTGTCCCTTCTCTCGCACTCGCCGCCCACTATGGGGACGGGCGGGGGCGAGGGGGTCAACGAATCCGGAAGCTGTGGACGAGGCGACCGCTGTCCACAGCTCAGCGCTCCTTGAGCGCCTTCCGCACCGCGTCACGCGCGGCGTGGTAGCGGTCGAGCTCCACCTGGACGGGCCCGAAGACCCGCTCGGTCACGACGGCAGCGACCGCAGCGTCCAGCTGCTTGCGGGCGCGACGGGCCCGCGCCGAAGCACCGGCACGCACCAGGAGCCGTCCGACCCCTGCCAGGACGAGCCCGGCGACGACGGCGGCGACGGCCACCGATAGGCCGGCCGGGACGCCGTACCAGGTCATGATCGGGACGCCGAAGCCCGATGTGGCCAGGAACGGCCCGGCCAGCCACCACACCAGCCCCCCGACGACGGCGATGATCAGCACCCACTGCAACAGCGTGAACACGAGCCACCACCACGAGGGCGCCCTGACCTTCAGGTCGGTGTCGGCGATCGCCCGATCCAGGTCGTCGGCGAGCAGCGGGTCGTTGGCGTGAGCCGCGTCGTGGACCGCCTTCGCCCAGCCCGACGGCATCCCCTCGGAGGCCTGGTCGACCAGCCGCCTCAGTCCCTGGTCGACTCGCGCCCTCTGCACGCTCGACGGCTTCGGCAACGACGTCCGGCTGACCTCGGTCGGGCTGAGCTCGGCCTTCGCCGCGGGGCCGAGACGCAGCAGCTTCAGCGGGTCGGGGCGCAGGCGTCCGATCCAGCTGACGAGCGGCCAGCCGGTCGCGATGCTGCCCCTACGCTGCCAGGCCCTCCGCAACCCCTCGGTGACGACGGGGACGCCTGCCGCATCCCCCAACGTCTCGCTCACGGCGTCGCACAGGCTCGGGTTCAGCCGGGCCGGCACCTTCGGGCCGAGGTCATCGGAAAGGGCCCGCGCGGCAGCGGTGACGTCCAGTCCGAACCGGCTGGCCATCGCACGCTTCTTGTCCACGGTGCCGAGGAGCGCCTCACGCAGCTCGTAGATGCCGTCGCCGCGAGTGGCGGACGTCGCCATCAGCGGCGTCGCCTTGAGCCCTTCGGCGTCGAGCAGGGTGCGCAGGTCCTTCATGCAGCGCTCGACCTCGGGCTTGGCCAGGCGGTCCACCTGGTTGAGCACCACCATCATCACGTCGGCGTGGCTGGCCAGTGGCCTGAGATAGCCGTCGTGCAGGGCTGCGTCGGCGTACTTCTGGGGGTCGACGACCCAGACCAGCGCGTCCACCATCTCCACGAGCCGGTCGACGGTGACGCGGTGCACCTCCTCGGTCGAGTCGTGGTCGGGCAGGTCGAGCAGGACGAGATTCGCCAGCCTCGGGTCCGGGGACGCGATCAGGTGCCGCTGGCCGGCGTCCAGCCAGTCCAGGAGCTCGTTGGGGAGCCGTGTGCCCCAACCGACCGCCATCGCCCGCGCGGTCGTGGGACGCCGCAGTGCCACCTCGGCGAGTTCGGTCCCCGTGAGCCGGTTGAACAGGCTGGACTTGCCCGAGCCGGTCGAGCCGGCCAGGGCGATCACGGTCAGCTCTCCGCTGAAGGCCATCCGCTGCCCGGCCCGGGTGAGCACGCCCCGCGCCCGCTCCACGACGTCCGGGTCGCCGCGCCCGTCGCACGCCTCGACCGCCGCCGAGAGCGCGGCGAGCCTCTCCGCGAGCCGCGCCGACTGCTTCACGACAGCTCCTGTTCCGGCTCCGGCTCGAACTGCGGCCCGGGCTGCGGGTCGGGCTGCGCAGGTGCCGCCAGCTCGGGGCGCCTCGTCGCCTGCGCGGCCAGTTCCGGCAGCTCGGCGGGGACGGGGATCCGGCGCTCGCTGAACCGGTCCTCCGCTGCGCGGGCACCGTCCAGCTCGGCCAGGGCTGCGGCGAGGTCGTCGCCGTGTTCGGGGTCGAAACCGACGTCGTCGACGAGCTTCTCGAACCGGGCGAGCTCGGTGGCCATCAGTCCTTCGACCCGGGTGTCCAGCTGCTGCTTGGCGACCTTCGCGAGCCGACGCACGGCGTCCTCCCCGAAGACGGCCTCCAGCACGCGCTGGGCGAGGATGGCGGTGCCGCCGGCCACCCCGACCTCTGCGCCCACGAGCCCGCCGGTCTGGGAGAAGACGAAGATCATCAGGGCGACACCGGCTCCGTTCACGCCGAGGGCGAGGTAGCGTGCCGTCGCCTTCTTCGAGGCCCCCTCGGTCGCGACGAGTTCGAGCACGTCGCCCTGCCACTGCCGGATCAGCCGGGAAGCCGATGCGCCGAAGTCACCGCCCAGCTTGCCGAGCGCGCCGTCGCGGGCCAGCAGCTGCCGTCCGGCGGGATGCGCCTCCCAGGCCGAGAGGGCGCGCCGCGCGGCGGCCTCGCCCTCCTCGCGGATCAGCACCTCCAGGCCCGACTCCACGGCCAGCTTCACCTGTTCGGCCTGCTTCGGCTCACCCTTCAGCAGCTGGACGAAGCGATCACGGAACAGGCTGATCTTCTTCTCCACCGCGCGGAAGAACTCGCCGGTGCCGACGAAGTCCTGCCAGCGGGCCAGCACCTCGCCGCGCAAGAGGGAGCCGTCGGCCGTCTGCGCGGCCACCGACCGGGCGGCCTCGGCGAACGACTTCTCGGCGTCGCTGCGCAGGGTGGCCAGCGCTTCGGCCTGGTCGGACGCGGCCGCGACCAGCGTCGGAGTGCGTGCCGAGAGGGACGCCAGCGCGCCGTCCATGGTCTGCACGACGACCTGGTTGCGACGGACGGCGTCCTCGGCGAGATCGGCGAGCCAGGACCGGATGGGCGCGACCGCGGACTCGGGCAGCAGCCCCGCCGCGTCCACCTCGGTCTCGGGGACGGCGAACAGCGGCGAGTTCGCCAGGCCACGCTGGCTCATCATCTGGCCCAGGTGGGTCGGCACCTCGTCCATCGCGGCGGGCGGGACGCGGTCGAGCACGACGGCGACGACGGCGTTGCGCCGTGCCGCCTCCCGCAGGTACTGCCACGGGACGGCGTCGGCGTAGCGGGCGGCGGAGGTGACGAACATCCACAGGTCGGCCGCAGCGAGCAGCTGGGCGGCCAGGACGCGGTTCTCGGCGACGACGGAGTCGACGTCGGGGGCGTCCAGGATGGCCAGGCCTGCCGGCAGGCTGGGCTCGGCGACGAGCTGGAGGACCCGGGGGTCGGCGACGGTGTCCTTGCTGCGGGCCAGTCCGGGCAGGATCTCGCCCGATGCGAACCAGCGGGCGTCACCTGGGTGGTGGATCAGGACCGACGACCGGGTGGTCGGCCGGATCACCCCGGACGCGCTCACCTCGCGGCCGATCAGCGAATTGACGAGGGTGGACTTGCCGGCACCGGTTGAGCCGCCGACGACGGCGAGCAACGGTGCGTCGAGCCGGCCGAGCCTCGGCAGCAGGTAGTCACCGATCTGGTTGCGCTGGTCCTGCGCGAGCCGGCGAGCGGCGTCGGCCCCGGGGACGTCGAGAGGAAGGCGGACGTCCGCCAGGGCTGCCTGTAGTCGGGTGAGCGAAGCGGCGAGCCGCTCAACGCTCATGACTACCTCCTGGGAACACCGACCTGCACCGGCGGCTGATCCGCGGGCGGTGCCGGCCAGTTACCGCCGATCCCGGCCGGCCCGGGGTAACTCGGCACCGGGTAGGTTACCGGCTTGGAGCGCCGCCAGCGAGGCAGGTTGAGCTTCTGCCCGCGGGGGTCACTGATGGCAGAGGTGCGCAGGGTGTTCGCCTGCTCCACCAGTTCGCGCTCCCGGTCGATCGCCGAGCGGCCGTCGATACCGCGGACCTCGGCGTCGCGGAGGTAGGCGAGCTCGGTCAGGGTCCGCTGGAGAGCCAGCGTGGCGAGCAGGCATCGCCAGCCGCGCGTGATCGCGACGATCGGGGCCCAGGCCCGCCAGCGGATGCGCGAGAACACGATCACGTCGGACGGGGGCAGCCAGCCCAGCTGGACGTAGTCGTTCAACCGGGCCTGCAGCCGGCGGCCCTCGGCCAGAACCTGCCGGATGACGTAGATCACGGCGGTCAGCACCATCGGGAGCGCGACCGCGAAGTACAGGATCAGCTGCGCGTTGCCGTCGGTGAGGCTCGCCTGGGAGTTGTAGAGCATGTGCAGGAAGGCGGCGGCGCAGTAGCCGGCGAGCGGCGCGAGTACGCGGACGACCTTGCTGTGGGTACGCAGGGCGACCGCGATGCCGATGCCGGTCATCATCGTGAACAGCGGATGGCCGAAGGCCGTGTAGACGCCTCGGAGCATGACGATGGAGGCCAGGGCCTGGTCGGCGTCCCCCGCCTCGATGGTCGTGGAGGCGAACACGATCACCCGGGCGTAGTAGACGATGTTCTCGGTGAAGGCGAAGCCGGCTGCGCTGAGCCCAGCCAGCACGATCGCGGACACCTTCGACGTGATCCGGTGACGGGCGAAGATCGCGATCAGGAAGATGACCGTCGCCTTGCACGCCTCCTCGATGAACGGCGCGACGAACACCGCTGCGCGGGTTCCGCTCGCCGGGTCGTCCCCGGAGATGGCGAGGTGCTGCGAGGCCCAGGTGTTGAGGTGGTAGGCGAGGAAGACGGCGACCGCTGCGCCCCACCCCAGCGTCACGAACCAGACGATGAAGCGTTGGGGACGGTACCGGTCGGTCAGGACGAACACGACGGTCCAGAACAGGACGGTCGGGACGGCGAGCGCCGCCGCCTGCCTGATGGACGCCGGGTTCACGTGGGTGTCGGCACCGACCTTCAGGCTGGTGACCACGTCCGCGTAGAGCCAGGTGAGCGCGCCGGCGTAGACGACGAGCGCTGCGATGAACAGCCACGTCCACCCGGACTTCAGCACCCGCTCGACCATGGCGGAAAGACTACCGTGCTTGACTCAATCAAACTGAACGGTACAGTTTGATTCATGGTCAAGGAGTTGAGTGAGCGCCAGGCCGCCAAGCGTGAACAGATCGCGATGGCTGCCCGCAAGCTGTTCCTGACCTCCGGCTTCACCGGCACCTCGATGGACGCCGTCACGGCCGAGGCCGGCGTCAGCAAGCAGACGCTGTACACGTACTTCCCCACGAAGGTGGACCTGCTCACCACGATCGTCGCCGACCAGCTGGCGCAGCTCAGCCTCGACCGCGCACCCAACGCGACGGTGGGAAGCCTCGAGGAGTTGCGCGAGCTGATGGTCGGCTTCTCCATCGCCCTGACCGAACGGATGACCGCTCCGGAAGCGATCGCGCTGCTGCGGCTGCTGCTGGGCGAGGCCTTCCAAGTGGCCGAGTTGCGCCTCCTCGTCCGCGAGGCGCTGCCCGGGCAGCTGCTGGCCCGGACCGTGCGCCTGCTCCAGCAGGCGGAGGCCGCCGGGCTGATCGCGTTGCCGTTCCCCGACCTGAGCGCCCGGATGTTCATCGGCCCGCTGATGAGCTACGTGATCCTGGACGGCGTCATCGGCGACCAGCGTGTGCCGCAGCCCGACCGCTCGACCCTGGAGTACCTGGTCGACGCCTTCCTGAAGACGGTGGCGCGATGAGCGCCCGCACGTCGGTCGCGCTCGCGACGATCCTGGTGCTGGCGGCCGGCTGCTCGGCCCCGCCGACCTCGGTCACGGCCGTGGGCACGGTCGTCGACGACCCGACGATCGTCGCCGTCCCGGTCCTGTCCGACTCGTCCGTCACGAAGCGGGTTGAGAAGGTGCTGCTCAGCGAGGGCGACCCCGTCCGCGCCGGACAGGAGGTCGCCCGCATCGACGACGCCGTCCTGGAGGCGCAGGTCGAGGTGGCCAGGGCCGACCAGGAGGTCGCCCACGCCCAGGTCGACGTCCTCACCGCCGCCATCGCGACGACCTACGACTCGGCGGCCGACGTCGCGGACGCGCGCGCGAAGGTCAAGGACGCGATCAGAAAGGTCACGGCCACCAAGGCGAAGCTGATCAGCACTCGATCCCAACTGAGGAAGACCAGGGCCCAGCTCGTCGCCAAGCTCGAGGCTGCCAGGAAGCTGCTCGCCAACTACCCGCCCGTTCCGGTTCCCGGCGTCCCGAGCAAGAGCGAGCTGATGGCCGGCATCGCCCAGCTCACGGCGGGCATCGCCAAGATCGATGCCGGGCTGAAGACCATCGCGGCGGCCCTGCCGAAGCTGGCCACCGGCCTGAAGAAGGCCACCGACGGCCTGAAGAAGCTCGCGGACGCGGACGCCAAGATCGCCGACGCCCGCGCGCAGCTGGTCGGCGCCCGCGAACTGGCGCGGATCGGGGCCAAGGCGTCCGCCATCCCGGTGTCGCTGGCGGAGCTGCAGACCAAGCTCGCGACCGTCACCTCCCCTGTCGACGGAACGGTGCTCAGCGTCGCCTCGACGGGCGACGAGCTGGCCCCCGGGGCGACGCTCGCCCGCATCCGCACCGACGAGCCGTCGACGGTGACCGCGTGGCTGGCCGCCGACCAGCTGGCCCGGGTCTGCCAGGGCGGGGCGGCCACCCTGACCGGCGACTGGATGCCCCCCGGAACCACGATGGGCGCGACCCTCACCCGGATCGGCACGGAGTTCACCTACCCGCCGACCAACACCAGCACCGACGAAGTCCACCTCACCCGAGCGGTCGAGGTCGAACTCACCGCCACCGGAACCCTGCCCGCAGGCGTCCCGGTGGAGATATCCATCACCAACTGCAGATCCTGAGGAACCCTCATGGCAGAGAAGAAGCGAAAGCACCCCCCGATCCCGGTCATCGTGCTGCTGGTCGTGCTCCTCCTGGGCGGCGGCATCTGGTGGTGGTGGAGCACGACCGCGGCCGGTCACACGGCGAGCAGTGCGTTCACCGGCTCGGTCGAGGCCAACTCCTACCAGGTCGGGTCCGCGCTCAGCGGCCGGATCACGAAGGTGGCCGTCGCCGAGGGCGACCACGTCGCTGCCGGCCAGTTGCTCGTCCAGCTGGACGACTCGGCGATGAAACTGCAGCTCGAGCAGGCCCGGCAGGGCGTCACCGTCGCGAACGCCGCACTGACCAACGTCAAGGACGACAGCGGCTCGAGCAAGGCCGACATCACCTCCGCCCGGGCGAAGGTGAAGAAGGCGGAGGCTGCCGTGAAACTGGTGGAGGTCCAACTCGGCTACACCAGGGTGACCGCGCCACGGGCCGGAACGGTCGTGTCGCTGGTCGCGAACGCCGGCCAGAACGCGGCCCCGGGAAAGACCCTGCTGACCATCTCCGACCCGACCGACCTGTTCGTCCGGATCTTCGTGCCGGAGACCGAGATCGGCAACGTCAAGGTCGGCCAGGCCGGGCGGGTGACCACCGACTCGCTGGCCCAGACGTTCCCCGCGACGGTCAGCTACGTCTCCAGCGTCTCGGAGTTCACGCCGAACAGCGTCCAGACCAAGGACCAGCGCACGAAGCTCGTCTACGAGGTCCGGCTGAAGCTGACCGACACGACCGGCGACCTGAAGGCCGGCATGCCCGTGGACGCGACGCTCTCCTGACCATGATCGTCGAGACCAGGGCCCTGGAGCGCAGCTTCGGGGACGTGACCGCCGTCGACGGTGTCGACCTCGTGATCGAGGACGGCGCGGTGTTCGGCCTGCTCGGCCCGGACGGGGCGGGCAAGTCGACGCTGATCCGCATGCTGGCCACAGTGCTGCGCCCCAGCGCCGGGTCCGCGACCGTGTTCGGCCACGACGTCGTCGACGGTGCACGGGACATCACGGGCCGGATCGGCTACATGTCCCAGAGGTTCTCGATGTACCCGGACCTCACGATCGCGGAGAACCTGGAGTTCTTCGCCACCGTCAGGGGTGTGCCCAAGCCCGTGCGCCGTTCGCGGGCGTCCGAACTGCTGGAGGGGATGGGGCTGGCGGAGTTCCGCGACCGTCAGGCCGGGAAGCTCTCGGGCGGGATGAAGCAGAAGCTGATGCTCGCCACGACGCTCATGCACGCCCCCGACCTGCTCCTTCTCGACGAGCCGACGACCGGCGTCGACCCGGTGTCCCGGCGGGAGTTCTGGCGGATCCTCGCCGGTCTCCACCGCGAGGGCAGGACGGTGCTGGTGGCGACGCCCTACATGGACGAAGCCGAGCGGTGCACCCACATCGCCTTCCTGAAGGCCGGACGCGTGCAACAGTCCGGCACGCCCGACGAGGTGAAGGCGCTGGTCCCCGGTCGGCTGGTCGAGGTCTCGGCACCCGATCCGCGCGCCGCGCTCGCCGCTGTGGCCGACGTGCCCGGCGTGATCTCCGCACACCTGCTGGGGAACCTCGTCCGGGTGCTGTGGGACTCCCCTTCCGACCCCGGGCGGGCCCTCGGCCTTCCCTGTCGGGTGGTGCCGATCGACATGGAGACCGTGTTCGCACACCTCGCCGAGAGGGGTGCCGCATGAGGGGGTCGGCCGAGCGCATCCGCGCGATCGTGGTCAAGGAGTTCCGGCACCTCGGTCGCGACCCGCGCGCGCTGATCATGGTGGTCCTGACCCCCGTGATCCAGCTGTTGCTGTTCGCGTACGCCGTCAGCTTCGACGTCGACCACGTGCCGACGATCGTGGTCGACCTCGACCGGACGATCGACAGCAGGGCCTACGCGGAACAGTACGACGCGTCCAGCTTCTTCGACGTGGTCGCGCACGGCAGCACTCTCGGCGACGTGGACGCGGCCTTCGACGCCGGCACGGCCAAGGTGGCGGTGGTGATCCCGGCCGGCTTCGCCCGCACGATCGCAGCCGGGGCGAAGGCGCAGGTGGCCGTGCTCGTGGACGGCAGCGAGCCGACGTCCGCGAAGATCGCGCGGGCCTACTCGGTCGCCCTCAACCAGCTCTACAACCAGTCCATGACCCGGGAGTGGGCGGACAGCCAGGGCCTGGACATCTCCGGGTTCGGCCAGCTCGAGCCGCGAATCCGCACCTGGTACAACCCCGAGCACCGGAGCTCCGACTTCCTGATCCCCGGGCTGATGGTCGTGATCATCGCCATCGTCACCGTCCAGCAGACCGCGGTGACGCTCGTCCGGGAGCGCGACCTCGGGACGCAGGAGCAGCTCGCGGTCAGCCCGCTGCGGCAACTCGAGCTCATGCTCGGCAAGCTGCTCCCCTGGACGCTGATCGCCTTCCTCGAGGTCGCCATGATCATCGGGCTCGGGCGGGTGCTGTTCGACGTCCCGCTGCGCGGTGACTTCTGGACGCTGGCCGTCGGTGCCGCGCTGTTCGTCTTCGCCGCGCTCGGGATGGGACTGCTCATCTCGGCGCTCGCACCGAGCTCGGACACCGCGAACATCCTCGCGCTGTTGCTGGCGTTCCTGCCGTCGTTCCTGCTCTCGGGGCTCGCCTTCGCCCTCGACCAGATCCCGCTGGTGCTGCAGTGGATCAGCTACGCGTTCCCCGCGCGCTACATGGTCTCGATCTCCCGTGGGGTGTTCCTGAAAGGTGCCGGCTTCGCCGAGCTGTGGCCGGAACTGGTCGCACTCGCCGCGTACGGCCTGGTCGTGATGGTGGTCTCGGCCGCCATCTACGGACGGAAGGCGCGCTCATGAACGCCCGCCGCGTCCGGCTGCTGATCTGGAAGGAGTTCGTCCAGCTGCGCCGCGATCCCCTCCTCATCCGCCTGCTGCTGCTGATGCCCGTGCTCCAGCTCATCCTCTTCGGGTACGTGGTCGCCGTCGACGTGCGCGACCTGCGGACGGCGGTGGTCGACCTCGACCACACCACCACGTCACGCACGCTGGAGGCGGCCTTCGCCGGGTCGGGCTACTTCACGATCACCAGCCACCCGGCCGGCGAGGAGGACCTGCGTCCGCTGCTGGACAGGGGCACGATCACGATCGCGCTGGTGATCCCCGCGGGGACCGAACAACGGCTCACCCGCGGCGAGACCGCCCCGATCGGGGTGATCGTGGACGGCTCGGACTCCCAGGTCTCCTCGGTGGGCTCGGGCTACGCGTCCCAGATCATCGCCCAGTTCAACACCGACCGGATCGCGGCCCAGGGCGTCACCGTGACCGCCCCAGGTGTCGACCCCCAGATCCGGGTGATGTTCAACCCGACGATGGACCCGGTGAACACGATGATCCCCGGCCTCATCGCGGTGATCATGATGATCTCTCTGCTCGCGATCCTGTCCCAGGCCGTGGTGAAGGAGCGGGAGTCCGGGACGCTGGAGCAGATGTTCGTCACGCCGATCCGGGCCGGTGAGTACCTGATCGGGAAGATCACCCCCTATGCGGCGCTCGCGACGGCGCAGATGCTCGTCGTCGCGATCGCGGGCACCTTGTGGTTCCGGGTGCCGTTCAACGGGCACCTCGCCGTCGTTGTGGTGGGGCTGCTGCTGTTCATGCTGGTCAACATCGGGATGGGGCTGCTGGTCTCGCTCGTCTCGCGCACCCGCCAGCAGGCCCAGCAGGCGATGGCGTTCCTGATGATCCCGACGATGGTCCTGTCCGGATTCATCTTCCCGATCGACTCCATGCCGGCTGTGATCCAGCCGTTCACCAGACTCATCCCGATGACCTGGGCGCTCGAGGTGATGCGGGGCTCCTTCGTCAAGGGCAGCGACTTCGCCGCGCTCACCGTGCCCCTGCTCGTGCTGGCCGGCTTCGCAGCCGTGATCTTCACCGCCGCCCTGATCGCGACCAGGAGGAGGATCACCGAATGAGCGACCACGCCATCGAGATCGCCGGACTGCGGAAGACCTTCGGCACTTTCACGGCCGTCGACGGGATCGACGTGACCGTCGAGAAGGGCCAGATCTTCGGTTTCCTCGGGCCGAACGGGTCGGGCAAGACGACCACGATCCGGATGCTGTGCGGCACCATGCGTCCGGACTCGGGCACGGCGCTGGTGCTCGGTGAGGACGTCGTCCGCCATCCCGACCGGGTGCAGCGCCGGATCGGCTACATGAGCCAGAAGTTCTCCCTGTTCGAGGACATGACGGTGGCGGAGAACCTGCGATTCTACGCCGGGGTGTACGACCTGCCGGAAGAGGAGTTCGCCGCACAGCGGGAGTACGTGCTGACGATGGCCGACCTGGTCGGACGCGAGGACGAGCTCACGCGGAACCTCTCGGTCGGCTGGCGCCAGCGGCTGGCCCTGGGTGCGGCCACGATCCACTCCCCCGAGCTGTTGTTCCTTGACGAGCCCACTTCGGGAGTCGACCCGGTGGCGCGCCGCCAGTTCTGGGACCTCCTCTACGACCTCGCGGGTCGAGGGGTGACCCTGTTCGTCACCACCCACTACATGGACGAGGCAGCGCACTGTAACCAGCTGGCGTTCATCTACCGCGGGCGCATCGTGGCCGAGGGGACGCCCAGCGACCTGCGCGCCGAACGGGTCGACCAGCGGATCTTCGACATCTCCGTCGCCGATTCCGACCTGGCGATGGCGAAGCTCGAGGCCGACCCCGACATCACCGAGGCCTACCTGTCCGGGGCGTCCCTGCACGCGGTCGTGCCCTCCGGCTCGCCGCTCACCGCTCCCGGGCTGGCTGCGCGCCTGGCCTCGTCCGGTTTCGCAGGGGCGGAGGTGACAGTCGTCGAGCCCACGATCGAGGATGTCTTCGTGAACCTGGTCTCCCGGCAGCGCTGATGACCAGCGGCTCGGCGCTGCGTTGGGCGAAGGACTATGCGCTGATCGCCCTGCTGTGGGCTGCGACCGCGGCGGCCCCCGAGGATCCCGGCGCCTTCGCGACCGGCCCGCTGCGCCCGGTGCTGCTGGTCCCGGGGGTGAGCGAGAACTGGCAGTTCCTGCGCCCGCTGATCAACCAGGTGCACGAGGCGGGACATCCCGTCCACGTGTTGCCGCAGCTGGAGTTCACCCGGGGTTCGATCGAGGCGGCGGCCGCGCTCGTGCTGGACCACCTCGAGCGCACCGGCCTCGACGGCGTCGCGATCCTCGCCCACAGCAAGGGCGGACTCGTCGGCAAGCTGGCCATGGCCCGGGACGTTGCCGGTCGGATCGACCGGATGGTCGCCCTCGCCACTCCCTGGATCGGCTCGACCCGGGCGGACCTGCTCCCGCTGCGCCACCTGCGGGCGCTCGGCCCGAACGCGCCGCTGATCGCGACGCTCGCCGCGCAGGGGGACCCGAACGCCGCGATCACGTCCATTTACGGCACGTGGGACGAGCACGTTCCCCTCGGCAGCGAGTTGCCGGGCGCAACCAACGTCGTTGTGCCCGTCGAGGGCCACGCCCGGATCACCACCCACGCGGCCGCTGTCGCAGCCGTCCTGGCGGCGCTCAGAGCAGCGTGACGGCCTGGTCGAAGCCGAGTCGAGGGTTGCGCGGGAACGTGCCGTCCTCTGCGGCGTGCCCGATGTTGACGATGAGGATGGACGTCAGCGGAGTGCCCGCGAAGAACTCCGCGTCGACCCCGGCCGCGTCGAAGCCACCCATCGGGCCGGCGTCCAGGCCGGCTGCGCGGACGGCCAGGATGAACCCGCCCGCCTGCAGCCAGGCGTTGTTCCTCGCCATCTGGACGCGGCGTTCCCGGTTCGCCGCCAGGGCGTCCTGCGCGCCGGCGCTCTGCGGGTTGACCACCGGCAGGTTGTGGTGGAAGTCCGTGTCAGCGGCGAGGATCGCCACGACGGGCGCGGAGGCCGACTTCTCCCGGTTGTTCCCCCCGAGCAGCGGGAGCAGACGCTCCTTGGCCTCAGCCGTCCGCAGGTACGTGATCCGCAGCGGCTGGGCGTTCATGGCCGACGGCGTGAACTTCGCCAGGTCGTAGATCTCGGCCAGCTCCGAGTCGGTGACCGGCGCGTCGGTGAACCGGTAGGCCGTGTGGGCGTCGGTGAAGATCGAGGTGGCGGGGGCGGATGTGCTCAAGGCGGTGTTCATGGCAGCTCTCTGTGCAAGGTTGTTGACGCTTCAACCATCTTACCTCGCCCTCCATTCCCCCGGGAAACGATCTCGACGTGGACCCGTAACACGGGCGTGAGAAACGCTGTTTACGCTCGTCCCCATGCCGAGAGGAGTTCAGGCCACCATCCTGCAGCCCGATCCGCACGTGCCGGTCGACCGCTTCGGCCCGTGGCTCGCCAGCAACCGGGTGCTGGTGCGCGCCCGCACCCTGTGGAACAGCCCCATGCCGACGGCTGACGAGGTCGGGCACGGCGTCATCGTGCTCGGCGGCCGGATGAGCGCCCACGACCAGGCCGAGCACCCGTGGATCGACCCGCTCAAGGGACTGCTCGTCGACCTCGTGGAGGCAGATGTACCCGTGCTCGCGATCTGCCTGGGACACCAGGTCCTCGCCGAGGCGTTCGGCGGTGCCGTGCGCGTGGCGGACCCCGGGGGCGGCGAGCACGGCGCGTACGAGGTGTACTGGACGGGCATGGGCCGCCAGGACCCCCTGACCGAGCGGATCGCCGTCAACGCCACCTCCCTGATGGCCGAGTCCCACTCCGACGTCGTGACGCACCTTCCTCCGGACGCGACGCTGCTTGCCAGCAGCGACCGTTACGCCAACCAGGCCTTCCGGGTCGGCTCCGCCGTCGGCGTCCAGTTCCACCCAGAGGCATCCCCCGAACTCATGGGACGCTGGGCGGAGCTCGGCGACGGGAGCGCGCGGGACATGCGCCGGGCCATGCAGCGCCACGACACGGAGGTCTCCCGGAACGGGCGACTGCTGGCTCAGGCTTTCGGTGCGGCACTGCGGGCACGCGCCGCGGCGGAGTGAATCGCCGCGGGTACGGTGTTGGCCGACCGGCCTAAGGTTGGCAGTAGGTCGACAGGAGTCCGACATGATCCGCTCGCTGCCTTTCATCATCGAGGTGGTGCTGCTCGTCGCGTGCCTGGTCGACGCCGTCCAGTCACCCCCGGATCAGGTGCGCAGCCTTCCTCGCTGGACCTGGATGCTGCTGATCGTGCTCGTACCCTTCGCGGGCCCCATCGCCTGGCTCTTCGCCGGACGGCCGCGCCGCGGAGCCGCGCCGCAGCAGGTGGCCTGGCCGCTGCGCGACTTCTCCGCCCAGCCCCGGACGATCGCGCCGGACGACGACCCCGAGTTCCTGCGCACCCTGAAGAAGCAGAACGAGAACGAGGCGAAGCTCCGCGAGTGGGAGGAGAACCTCCGTCGCCGCGAGGAGGACCTCGGCAAGGGATCCGACGACCCGGAAGAAACGGCCTGAGCGCGGTGTTGTAGCCTTGGGTACGAGTTGAATCCACTTGCATACGCCCAGAACCGAGGTTTCCCGTGAGCGCCGAGACCCGCGACGAGATCTGGTCGTGCATCCGCAACGAGGTCACAGCGGAGGTCCACACCGAGCCCGCGCTGGCGAGCTTCCTGCACACGACCGTCCTGTCCCACACGCGGCTCGAGGACGCCTTGTCCTTCATCCTCGCCGCGAAGCTGGGCAGTGAGACCATCACCTCGCTCACGCTGCGCGAGCTGATCCGCGATGCACTGGACGAGGACCCGACGATCGCTACGGCCGTCCGGGAGGACCTGCGGGCGGTTCTCAGCCGCGATCCGGCCACCCGCGGCTACTCCCAGCCGTTGCTGTACTTCAAGGGTTTCCATGCCCTCCAGGCCTACCGCGTCGCCCACTACTACTGGACGCACGGACGCACCTCGCTCGCCCTCTTCCTGCAGAGCCGGATCTCGGAGGTGTTCGCCGTGGACATCCATCCGGGCGCACAGATCGGCAAGGGCATCATGTTCGACCACGCGACCTCGGTGGTGATCGGCGAGACCGCCGTCGTCGAGGACGACTTCTCGATGCTGCACGAGGTGACGCTCGGTGGTACGGGCAAGGTCGGCGGCGACCGGCACCCGAAGATCGGGCGCGGAGTCATGATCGGAGCCGGCGCGAAGGTGCTCGGCAACATTCGCGTGGGCGAGGGTGCCAAGATCGGCGCGGGCTCGGTGGTCCTGGAGGACGTCGCCCCGTTCACAACCGTCGCCGGCATCCCGGCCCGCCCCGTCACCTACCCCGTCCACGGCCTCCCGGCCCTCGACCTCGACGAGGAATCGGCCTGAAACCCTGAACGACACCTTTACCTGTCTTTCCGGCGTTTCCCCTAGTCAGAGGCGACTCGAAACCATCACCTGAGGTCGAAACACCCGCGGGGGGACTTGTTGGCCGCGGGGTTGCTATTGGTAAATCGTTGGCGTGAAGCCCCTCGTTCGCGCGCTCTCGACCGTTCTCGGGATCGCCCTCGTCAGCGGTCTCGGCCTTGCCAGCGCGCCGGATGCGACCGCTGCGACCGATGCAGCCAAGAAGAGCTTCATCGCGTCGCTCGTCACCCCCGCGCAGTCCGCCCAGCGTCAGTACGGCGTCCCGGCCTCCGTCACGATCGCACAGGCCGCCGTCAACACCGACTGGGGCACCTCGAAGCTCGCCGACAGCGCCGACAACTACTTCAACATCCGCTGCTCGGCCACCATGACCGCAGCCGACTTCGCCAAGCTCGCCGAGGCCCAGGTCGGCAAGAAGTACGTCCTGGGTGCCGAGGCCGCCCTCACGAACTCCAATCCGAAGGCGTTCGACTGCTCCGAACTCGTCCAGTGGCTGTACGGCCGCTCCGGGAACCCGTTCACCGATCTCGCCGCTTCCCAGTACAACGCGACCTCTGCGGTCTCCACCTCCTCCCCGAAGACCGGCGACCTGGTCTTCCTGCGCAACAACCCCGCCCGGGCCAACGGCATCGGCCACGTCGCCGTGGTCACGAAGAAGCTCTCGAGCGGCGACTGGGAGGTCATCGAAGCCCGCGGACACCTGTACGGAGTTGTGAAGACGACCCTGTCGTACTGGAAGAAGCGCGCCTACTTCGCCGGCATGCGGCGCTACTCCAAGCTGACGTTCGCCGGTCAGGACGGGGTCGTCAAGACCGACGCGATGAGCACCTACCAGTCCGGCTGCGTCTCGATCACCAGCGGCAGCACCACCGTGAAGTACCGCTCCTACAGCTCCGTCGCCAACTCGGTGCTCGACCACGCCGACTATGTCGCGAACGAGTCCGGCTATGCCGCAGCCCGTAAGGCGATGAACAGCGTCAACGCGTACATCGACGCCATCGCGGGCCTCGAAGGCGGCTCGGACGCTGCCGGCTACGCGAAGAAGCTGCACCAGGCGATCGACGCCTACGACCTCACCCAGTACGACGTCGCTCCCCTGAGCATCGTGCTGCTCTCCAAGGCGTCGGGCGCCAAGGTGACCGCGCTGCAGAACCTGCTCACCGCCGCCGGCAAGACCGTCAAGGTGACCGGGACGTTCGACTCCGCCACCGCCACCGCGGTGAAGGCCTTCCAGAAGGCGAAGGGGCTGACCGCGGACGGCGAGGCCGGCCCCGACACCCTGACCGCCCTGATGGGCTCGATCAGCAAGGGTGACGACGGCGCCCGCGCCGCCGCGCTCAACGCCCTGCTCGTCCAGGCCGGCTACCCCGCCGACCCGGGAGCCACCTTCGGCGCGACGACGCTCGACTCGCTCAAGGCCTTCCAGAGTGCGACGGGCCTGGAGGCGACCGGGAGTGCGAACGCAAAGACCTGGTCGCGGCTGTTCATGCTGCTCGAGACCGCGCCCGCACCCACGCTCAGCGGCACGACGACCGTGGGCAAGGTGCTCACCGCCGCCTCCGGCGTCTGGGGCCCCGGCAAGGTGGACGTCGCCTTCCAGTGGTACCGCGGCACGACCCCGATCCCTTCGGCGACCGCTCCGACCTACACCCTGCAGCCCGAGGATGCGGGACAGGCGGTGGCCGTGGTCACGACCGGCAGCCGCGCCAGCTACACGTCGGTCTCGCGGGTGTCCGCCCCGACCGCGGCCATCACCCCGGCCACGCTCACCAAGACGTCGAAGCCCGTGATCTCCGGCTCGGCGACCGCAGGCAAGACCCTGACCGCCTCTGCCGGCGCGTGGGCGCCCGGACCGGTCTCGATCGCCTTCCAGTGGTACCGCTCGGGCAAGCCCATCGCCGGCGCCACCGCACAGACCTACACGCTGACCGCAGCCGACTACAAGGCGACGATCTCGGTCCGTACGGTCGGTTCGCGGCTCGGCTACTACAGCGTGAGCACGTTCTCCGCGGCGACCCCAGCTGTGAAGAAGGGCACCCTCACCGCGGTGGGGACCCCCACGATCGCCGGCACGGCCACGGTCGGCAGCACCCTGACCGCCAACCCGGGTACCTGGGGACCCGGCGCGATCTCGGTTGCCTACCAGTGGTACCGCGGCTCCACGGCGATCAAGGGGGCGACGTCGGCCACCTACAAGGTCGCCACAGCCGATGTCGGCAAGACCCTCTCGGTGAAGGTGACCAGCACCACCTCGGCGTTCGCCTCCCGCTCCGCCACGTCCCAGGCGAGCGCGAAGGTCGCCAGGCTCGCGTGGACGGCGGCGCCGCAGCCGACGCTCTCCGGCACGCCGAAGGTCGGCAAGGTGCTCACCGGGAAGGTGGGGGCCTGGAGCCCCTCGCCGAAGCTCAGCTACCAGTGGTACCGCGACGCCAAGGCGATCAAGGGCGCGACCAAGGCCAGCCACAAGGTGGTCGCGGCCGATCGCAAGCACACCGTGTCCCTGGTCGTCACGGCGACCCGCTCGGGCTACCAGACGGTGACCCAGAAGGTCAGCGTCCGCATCCCGTGACGCTTCGGGGTCAGGAGCCGGTGCAGGTCAGGTCGAGCGAGTACGGGATCAGACGGGTGGAGTCCTTGCCGTTGCGGGTCTCGGTGGCGAGCCCGCTGCCGGAGATCTGGTAGCGCTGCCCCGCTGCCACCAGCTTGGCTGAGGTTCCCTTGACCGGTGCGTCCCCGTTGTACGCGATCCTGCGCGCGATCCCCTCGCTGTCCTCACCGAAGACGGCCAGCATCGAGTTCACCGTGCTCGCCCCGGAATCCAGGACGACGGTGACGTCGACGGTGCCGTAGAAGTCGTTCGCGTGGTCGCCCACCGCGATCTTGATGGTGTCGGCGATGGTGCAGGTGCCGCTGAACCGGCTGGAGACCTCGTTGGCGTACAGCTTCATCGAGCCGGACGCCTTCGCCGTCACCGCACTGGCCGAGGGTGACGCGCTGGGCGTCTGCGAGGTGGGCACCTGCGTCGGCACGCCTGAGGTGGCGGGCGCGCTGCTCACCGACGGACGGGGCGTGTCGGTGCCGGGCGTCGGCGCGAACACCGAGCCCCAGTTGAGCGGGTCGACACAGCCGGACAGCAGCAGAGTGCCTGCCACAGCACCGGCCGCGAGCGCATACTTGAGCGGCTTCACGGGGTCCATGGTGGTCCCGAGACCCAAACCGTCGGGCGCGACTCGCCAGCGATGGGCCAAAGTTCAGCTGATCCTGATGCCGTAGAGCTTCTTGGCGTAGGTCCCGACGACCAGCATGTTCCCGTACACGGCGGGCGAGGCCTCGATGTTCTGGGACAGCTGGAGGGTCGAGTAGTCGACGCCGGTGTTCGGGTTGAACAGGTGCAGGACGCCGTCCGAGTCACCGAAGATGCCGTAGGTGTGCCCGTCGGTGCCGGTGAGCATCAGGGGTGAGCTCCAGCCGAAGTTCGGCAGGCTGCGACTCCAGGCGACAGCGCCCGTCCTGCGGTCCAGCGCGAGCAGCGTGCCGGTCTTGTTGGAGCCGGTCTTGGCGATGTTGAAGAACACCAGGTCGGACACCTCCCCCGTGCCCAGGACCGGGGTGGCCATCAGCCCTCCGTTGACCGCCAGGTTGTAGACGGCGTCGGTCTGGTACTGCCAGACCGTCGCTCCGGTGAGGGCGTTGATCTTCTGGATGGTGATGGGCCCCGATGCCGCGCCGGCCTCGCCACGCTTGTCCATCTCGTTGCCCGTGTAGAGGAAGGGCCCGTCCGTCGTGTCCTCCAGGACGATGGACGCGTCGGTGTCGTCACCCGTCGGGTGCACCCAGACCACCTGGAGCGTGGTGGCGTCCCAGCAGACGATGTTGCCGTCGTTGTCGCCGGCGTACATCAGGTTCCGGTAGGCGGCGGCCGAGCCCTCGATCCCGTGGCGGGAGGACACCGGCGTGTTGTAGTTCAGCTTGGTGTACTGCGGGGAGACGGACACTTTCTTGGCTGCGGCGTCGAACGTCGCGTTCAGCTTCACCTTGTACACCAGGCCGTTCTCGGCGGGCTCGATGAGGGTGTCGGTGGCGGCGTTGACCAGGGCGGAGGAGTCGAAGGCTCCCCAGTCCCGCGGGGCACCTGCGTCCGACCCGTCCCAGCCGTTCACCTCCTTGTTCTGGATCAGGTCGAAGATGCGGTAGCGCCAGCGGCCGTCGGTGATGGTGCCGTTCTCGTTCAGGCCCATCCCGGAGTAGAGCAGCGGGTACCCGCGGGGATCGATCGAGCCTGTGCCCTTGAAGGCGAAGCCCGTGTTGATCGGCGGCTTCGTCTGCTGTCCGGTGGCGAGATCCAGCCGGTAGACGTGCCCGTCCACGACCGGGTAGACCACCTCGACGAAGTTGGGATCGTCGATCTGCGCCTGGGTCAGGCCCATCGCCTGCTTGGTCTCCTTCGGCCAGTTCACCAGGAGCGGCTGGCCCGTCCAGCCGGCCCCGGCCCAGTGGGAACCCTCGGCGTACACGTCGCCGGTGGTCTGCGTCCACACCACCTGGAGCCGCTTGTCCTTGATGTCGGTGCTGCCGTACACCGGGGCGTCGCGGTAGTTGTTGCCGCGGAAGGTGAGCACGCCGGGCACGTGGGTGTACGTCGAACTGGTGCCGAAGGCGACCGGGCCCGATCCCGTGTAGTCCTTCAGCACCTTGTTGTCGCCGTCCAGGACCTTCCACGTGACGGTGCCGCCGTCGTTCAGGATCGAGCGGCTGAACACTCCCTTGCCGTCGTCGGTCGGCGCCGTCCAGCCGGGCAGCCGGGACAGCGGGAGGGCCAGCTTCGAGGGGTCCGTCTCGGTGCTGGTGTTCGCGACCGGCGGCGTGGACGCGTTCGGACGGGAGCCGGTCGTGATCGCCGGGCTCGCCGAGCAGGCCGCGAGGCCGGTGGCCAGCGCGGTGGCCGCCAGCAGGCGCGGCAGACGGCGAGGACGACGGGAACGGGGCGACGCGGATGTCGGGTTGGGGACCACGCGCCGAGTCTAGGAGGCCCGCGGGACAATCCGCGGGCCCGACCCGCTGCCGTCCCCGTTCACACAGCCGCCCTCAGCGTCTCCACGATCGGAGTCGTCGGGTGCCCGATCAGCGTGGAGAGCTCGCCCGTCACCCGGCCCAGCTCCCCGGCCGCGATCGCGGCATCGACGCCGGTCACGAAGGCGGCGGCTCCGGCGTCCATCCCGGCGGCCGCCAGCAGGCTCGCCTCCTCGCTTCCGCTCACGCGGTGCACCACGATGTCGCGCCCCAGAAGACCGGCGAGGTCGGCAGCGAGTTCGTCGAACGACCAGGCGACGTCGCCGCTGAGCTCGTAGACACGTCCGACCTCCCCACTCAGCAGGACGACGGCGGCGGCTTCGGCGTAGTCGGCGCGGGCTGCGCTGGCCACGCGTCCGTCCCCGGCCGCAGTGAGCACCTCCCCTGCCCGGGCGGCGGCCTGGACGGTGGGCACGTAGTTCTCGTGGTACCAGCCGTTGCGGAGCACGACGTGGGCAATCCCCGACGCGGCGAGGTACTCCTCGGTGGCCTTGTGGTCCGGCGCGACCGGATTGATGGAGTCGTCGGCCTGCGGCGAGCTGGTGTAGATCACCCGGGCGACGCCGGACTGGTTGGCGGCATCGATAACAGCCCTGTGCTGGGCGACGCGGCGCCCGGGAGCGCTGCCGGAGACCAGGAGCAGCGACTCGACCCCGGACAGGGCGGCCGCCAGAGCGGCCGGCTCGTCGTAGTCGAACGCGCGGACGGTCACTCCCGCAGCGGCCAGCGCGCCCGCCCGTCCGGGATCGCGCACGAGGGCGACGATCTCGCCGGGTGCGGTTCCGCGCGCGAGGAGGTGTTCGATCACGAGTTGGCCGAAGTGGCCGGTCGCTCCGGTGACGCCGAGGGTCATGGGTGGTTCCTTCCGGTTGTCCTGCTCAGGACAACCGCCGGGTACCCCGACCGATTCCCGACAGCCGGGTCGGTGATCAGGAGCGCCGGCTCCTGGCGTCCTTGACGAACCGCTTCAGGACCCACCCGAGGAGCAGCCAGCCGCCGAGTGCCATCACGATCCAGATGATCAGCGCTGCGACCACCCAGGTCGAGAAGCTGCCCACGGTGACTCCGCCGGGGAACAGCGAGGCGACGAACAGCGCCAGCATGGTCGAGACGATGCCGATGCCGCCCAGCAGCGCCGAGGCGTACTGCCTGGCCATGTTGAACACGAACGGCGCAAGGATCGCCTGGGCGATGGTGAGCACGAGCACGGCGACCAGGAAGCCGCCCCACTCCAGGTGCAGGTCGGCCAGCAACAGCTTGGCGATCAGGAGGCCGGCTGCCGCCGAGACCAGGTTGACGGCGAAGCTCCACAGGAAACGCACCATCGCGACCTCCTAGCGTCCGATGCCCGAAGCGATGATGCTCGTCACGATAACGGAGGTGATCGTCACTGTGGAGAAGCCCGCGACGATCATCTTCGGCAAGATCTCGCCCTCGATGGCCGCGACCTCCTCGGGCGTCTCCCCCGCGCCCTTGGCGGCCTCCTGCGGCAGGATCATCGTGCCCGGGAAACCGTAGAGGGCGGTCAGACCGATCGCGATCGACATCGGGACGCTGTAGCCCAGGAGCTTGCCGACAACCAGGGAGAACACGGCGATGCCGACCAGTCCGAAGGCGAAGGCGATGGCCAGCGGCCCGGCGAGTGCGGCCAGATCGGCGGGACGCAGGGTGGCGAGCGGGCCGAACACCATGATCATGATGGCCAGCATCATCAGGCCGAACGCGTCGATGCCGCTCAGGATCGACGGCTTGAACACGCCGAAGGTGCGCAGGCCGATGCCGAAGATCAGGGCCACGACGAATGTGTTCAGCGCGCCGTTGGTGAGGTTGTTGACGCCGATGCTCAGCAGGACGACGACACCCACGCAGAACAGCGTCCCTGGGGTGGTGCGCAGGAACGCGGGCAGCATTCCCTCGCTCGCTGCACCGGCCTCCTCGACGACCGGCGCGGCAAGCCGACCCGCCCGGTACTCCTCCTTCAGGCGCGCTGCCTCACGACGCAGCAGCAGCGAGGTGAGCGGGAAGCCGAACAGGCCCTGCAGCGCGGCGATGAGCACGGGGAACGCGGCCACGGTGGTCAGGCCGACGCCGAGGGCGGCCTCCTGGACGATGAGCACCGAGATGGTGCCACCCGACAGCGCGCCGATACCGGCGATCGCGTAGTCGCGGGCAACCGAGACGCCGGACGTGATCAGGTCGCCGTAGTCTCCGGGGTTGCGCGGGCCGCCGCCGAAGATGGCCGCTGCCGCGAGCAGCAGGACACCGATGCCGAGCACGGTTGCGATACCGATCAGCAGTGTCCTCCACTGCTTCTTGAAGTCGTCGAGGCTGATCATCGTGCCCAGGTGGACGATGATGAAGCCGACCACCACCCCGGCGAGCCCCAGCAGCGAGGACGCCTGGAGCAGGTCGGGCGGGAAGACCCCGGTCATGAAGCCGATCAGGAAGATGATCGACGCCACGAACAGGCTCGACAGCAAGGACCCGGTCTTCTTCGCGACCCAGTCACTCACCGTCCACACCAGCATGACGACCACGAAGGCCACCACCGCGTTCATTTCTCCCCCATCTTCTCGAGTGTTCCCAGTGTCGGCTGTGCCGACTCACGAGGCCTTGACCGGTGCACCGGAGTGGTGCCGGGACAGCATCACGACTCCGCTCAGCGCCACCGCTGCGAAGACCAGCATCATCACGATCGCGGTCGGGTCCTGGCGCAGCACGACGCCTTCGCCGAGCACCGCGATCCCGAACGCCACGCCCGCGATCGGTGCGCCCGCGTTGAGGCCGCCGACAACGATCTCCGGGGCGCCCGCCGCATAGCCCTGCTGGATCCAGACGCCCGCGAGGGCGACGCCGACGACGATGGCTGCGACCATGAACCAGAAGATGCCGGAGCCGAGCCAGTCGCGCGTCGCGATGTAGGCGCCCAGCGCCTTGACCAGGCCGGACTCCATGCCGTAGATCACCGACGCAGCGAGCGCCCAGGCGAGGCACCGCCAGCCCACGGGGCCGCGGGTCCCGACGAGGGTGAACAGCAGCGCGATGACGAAGCACACGATCGTGCCGGCGACCAGCCGCTCGTCCCGCAACTCCGGCGCGTCCGTCGCGTGGGTGATGGCCACCCAGGCGACGGCAGCGGTGCCGAGCAGGGTCATGGCGGTTCCGGCCCACATGCCCGGGGTGATCTGGTGCTTGTGCACCCGGGCCGACAACAGGATCGACCACGGGACGGCCAGCGCGCCCAGCGGCTGGACCACGGTCACCGGGGCCAGTTGGAGCGCCGCGACCTGGCCGGCGGCGCTCAGCCCGAGGAGGCCCAGTCCCGCCAACCAGACGGGGTTCTTGGCCACGGCCAGCAGCTGGCGTCCGCCGAGCGCGGCGGCATCGTCGGACGACTCGTCGGAAACCGCCAGGTGCTGAACGACCGAGGACCCGGCGAAGGCCATCGATGCCAGCACGGCGAGGATGACGGCCAAGGTGATGTTGGAGTGCATACCAGTCCTTCTAGAACGGCCAGATGAGGGGCACCCACAGCACCCCGACGACGACGAACAACAGCAGCAGCGGAAGCCCCAGCTTCCAGTAGTCGGTGAACCGGTACGCGCCGGGCTCCATGACCATGGTGTTGGCCGCCGTGGCCACGGGGGTGAGGAACGACGCGGCGCCGGAAACCGTCAGCGCCATCAGGAAGGGCAGCACCGAGGTGTGCAGGTCGGCGGCCAGCACGGTGGCGATCGGCACCATGATCAGGACCGTCGCGGTGTTGGAGATGAGCTGTCCGAGGACGACGGTGAGCACGCACATCACCAGGAGGGCGAGGTACGGCGTCGAGTCCCCGACCACGTTGAGGACACCCTGGGCGATCAGTTGGGCCGTCCCCGTGGACGTGAACGCGGTCGAGAGCGGGATCATGCCGCCGACGAGGACGACGGTCGTCCACGAGACCGAACGGTAGGCCTGGGCAGGGGTCAGGACTCCGGTCAGGACGACAGCACTCGCCGCCAACAGGCCCGCAACGGCCGGCGGGACGATCCCCGTGGCGAGCAGGAGCACCATGGCGGCCAGGATGCCGATGGCGCGCTTGGCGCCGACCCCGAGCGGGACCGTGCGGCGCAGGGCCGCCGGGTCGTCGACGACCAGCACCTCGGGGCCGGCCGTGTGCTGCTCGAGGTCGTCCCATGTGCCGCGCAGCAGGAGGGTGTCCCCGACCTGGAGGCGGGCGTCCTGTCCCGCGACGTCCTCCCCCGCACGCTGCACACCCAGCACGACGAGACTGCCGCTCGGCGTCGTCATGCCGGGGAAGAAGTGCTCGCCGATCAGCTCCGAACGCGGCGGGATCACCACCTCGGTGATGCCGTTCCGGGCGCCCACGAGCTTGGTCTCGGCGGGCAATTGGTACTGCAGCCGCAGCACCTGCGCGAGCGCCGAGACGTCGGAGGACAGCACGGTGGGCTCCCGGGTCGGGAGCACCCGGCCGCCGAGGGCGACGATGATCAGCAGGGTCCCGGCGAGCAGCGGCAGGCCGACGAGCGCGAACTCGAAGAAGCCGAAGGGGCGCGCGCCCGCGTCCGCAGCGGCCTCGCTGACGATGATGTTCACCGGCGTGCCGGTGAGGGCGAGCATCGAGCCGGCGTGGGCGCTGAACGCGAGCGGCATCAGCATCTGGCTCGGCGCGATCCGCGAGCGGACGGCGACGACAACGACCACCGGGATCAGCGCGGCGACGGCACCGTTGACGCTGATCAGGGCGGTCAGGACGGCGACCAGCACGCCGATCACGACCAGCAGCACCGTCCGCTTCGTGCCGCCACGGCTGATCACCTGTTGCCCGGCCCAGGCCGTCACACCGGTCGCGTCCAGGGACTCGCTGACGATGAACAGGGCGGCGATGAAGATGACGGTCGGGTCACCGAAGCCGGCCAGCGCCTGGTTGAGGGTGAGGACCCCACTGGCCCAGAGCAGCACGGCGACGCCTAGCGCGACGATGCCCATCGGGATCCGGTTGGAGACGAAGGCGATCACGGCCAGCGCAAGGACCGAGAGGGTGATCGCTACGGGGGTCACCGGGTCAGCGTAGCGGTGGCTAAGGCAATAGGCTGCCGCCATGAGTGAACCCGCCTCGTGGTGGCGACGGCCCGCGTCGCTGACCTGGTCCACCCTGATCGCGATCGCGGCGGCCGTAACGGTCGTCGCGGGCGGCCTGGGCGCGGTTGCTGCGGTCACGCTCACGGCCGGTCCGGGGTCGTGCAACACCGAGCGGGTCGCGTCCCAGGCGCTTCCGGCCGTTGTCACCGTGCTGGTGAGCGCGAGCGGTTCGTCCGGCTCGGGCTCGGGCTCGATCATCACCTCCGACGGCATGGTGCTGACCAATGACCACGTCATCGCGCCCGCTGCGACCAGCGGGACGATCGAGGTGCTGCTCAACGACGGGACGAAGCTCCCGTCCCGGCTCGTCGGCACGGATCCGCTGACCGATCTGGCCGTGCTGAAGGTCGAGCGGACGGGGCTGCCGACCCTGCAGCTGGCCCCGAACGAGAACCTGCGCGTCGGTCAGCCAGTCGTCGCCCTCGGTGCCCCGCTGGGCCTCTCCGGCACCGTGACCAGCGGCATCATCAGCGCGCTGAACCGGAACGTCCCCGCCCCGAAGGCCGGCGGCGGCACGACCGTCCTGGTCGGCTCGGTGCAGACCGACGCTGCCATCAACCCCGGCAACTCGGGCGGCCCGCTCGTCACCTGCTCCGGGACGCAGATCGGGGTCAACACCGCGATCTCCACCGTCCCGAACTCCGACGGCACCGCCGGTGGCGGCAGCGTCGGCATCGGCTGGGCCGTCCCCGCCGCCACTGCTCAACGGATCAGCTCCGAGCTCATCGCGGACGGACGGGCGAGCCACCCCTGGCTCGGCCTCTCGGCCAGCGAGATCTCCGCCGACGTGGCCGCCCGGTTCAAGGCCGCGTCGGGCCTGTTCGTGCAGGCCGTCGATGCCGGGGGCCCGGCTGCGACCGCCGGCCTCAGGGCCGGCGACGTGATCATCCGGCTCAACGGCGGCTCGGCCACCAGCATGGCGCTCTCGGCGCTGCGGCTGTCGGCGGCGGTGGGCGACCAGGTCGGAGTCGACTACGTCCGCGACGGAGCCACGGCCTCGGCGACGATCACGCTGGCCGAGCAGCCCTGATCAGGCCCGGACCGCGCCGAAACGCAGGGCGCGGATGATCTGGACGACGCCCATCACGACCAGCCAGATGCCCAGGATCCAGAACAGCAGCGCTGCTCCCCACAGCGGGGAGGAGACGAGCGCGATGCCACCGAGGATGCTGATCACGGCGTAGATGATCGTCCAGACCTTCGACGCCGAGTCGGGCAGCAGCGTGATCGCGACGATGCCCTCCACGATCCAGGTGATGCCGATCATGATCCCGAACAGCAGCGCGAGGACAGCGACGGCGTCCCCCAGGTTGGCGAAGGTGATGACACCGGCGACGAGGAACAGCACACCGAGGACGAGGTGGCCGATGCGCGGCCAGGTTCCCAGCGCACGGGAGAAGATCCCGATGCCGAGGTAGGCCAGGCCCGCGATGACGGTGTAGGCGGCCAGGAAGCCGGCGAACACCATGCCGACGGCCCGCGGCTGGACGAGGATCAGCACGCCGATCACCACCGAGACGAGACCGGCGATGCCGAGGGCTGCCCGGATGGAACTGACGATGCGGCCCTCGGGGGCGGCGTCGAACGTGAGGTTGGTCATGGGGGCTCCTTTCGCTCCGACTGCGACGGTAGCGGTCACGCGGCGATCGGAGGCCCTGGGCAGCCACGTTCTGGGGGAATTCTTCTCCTCCCCTGAGACTAGGACGCACCGCCGATCTGCCCACGCTCGGCCAGGTCGTCGAGGATCTGCGCGTAGAGCTTGTCGTCGATCCGGTACTTGGCGCGATAGATCAGGTAGCTCACCACGATCAGGATCGGCGGCAGCACGAGCATCCCGAGACGGATCGTCAACAGCCCGGTCGGGCTCGTGGCCTCGGGGTGGTCGGCGTCCAGGGCCGCGACGACGACCAGCACCGCGACGATCTGGGTGCTGAGCGCCGCACCGACCTTGTTGATGAATGGCTGCAGGGAGAAGGTGACGGCCGTGTTCCGCCTGCCGAGCTTCCACTGGCCGTACTCGATGGTGTCGGTGAGGAAGACGAGCATCAGCATGGTGACGAACGCGTCGCCGATGAACAGCAGCAGCCCGGCAACGCCGATGAAGACGATGTTGGTCGGGCTGAGGAAGAACACCACGTAGCCGAGGAGGATCAGCCCGATGGACGCCGTGAACAGCGTCCGGCGGGAGAAGCGCTTGGCCAGAGCGGGGAAGATCGCGAAGCCGATCAGCTGGCTGGCCACCAGGACCGCACCGAACGGGGAGTACATGCCCTCGTCGCCGTAGACGTACTTGAAGTAGTACGTGCCGAAGGTGGTCGTGGTCAGGTAGCCGGTCATGAACAGCACCATCGAGATCGCGGTCCACAGCAACTGGTCGTTGCCGAACACCACCTTGGCCAGTTCACGAATGCTGGTGCGCTCCTGCTCGACGACGAGCCTGGGTTCCCGGACGCCGAACAGCGTCACGGCCTGGCCGACCAGCATGATCGCGACGACGGCGATCGCGAACACCGTCCAGGCCCGGGTCGCGCCGAAGACCGGAGTCAGCGCTGCCGTGACCGGCAGCACGGCGACGACCACCACGAACAGGCCCACCGTCGCGAAGATCTTCGCGACGGCTCCGATGCTCTCGCGCTGGCGCTGGTCGAGGCTGAGCGCGGGCAGCAGCGACCAGTAGGGGATGTCGTTCGCCGTCCAGGACAGGCTCCACAGGAGGTAGACGCCGGCGAAGGCCGCGATGAAGGCCGCGCCGCTGAGTCCCGAGTCGTTGAAGAGCAGGACGGTGAACACGGCCGAAGCGACCACTCCCCCTGCGATCCACGGCTTGTACGGACCCCAGCGGCTCTTGGTGTTGTCGACGATCGCGCCCATCACGATGTCGGCCACGGCGTCGAACAGCCGGGCGGCGAGGATGAGCGAACTGGCCCACAGGAAGTCCGAAGCCGAGGGCCGCAGGATGTCGGACAGGAAGTACACCAGGTAGATGCTGACCAGGGTGTAGACCATGTCCCGGCCGACGGTGCCGATCCCGAACGTCCACTTGTTCCGCCGTGTGTCGTCGGTGACCACAGTGCTCATTCCGCCTCCACGAGATAGAGGGTGGACCCGTACTCTCCGAGAATCCGGGTGTGGTCGTCGATGCCCGACCCGTCGAACTGGGGCTGCAGCTGCAGCCGGGACAGAGCCGCCCCGGTGCCGCGGTAGGACTCGGCCGCGGCCGGCATCCGGTAGTGCCGGTCGACCAGCCGCTGCAGGGTGCCGCCGTCGGAGATGCGGACCGGGCTGACGTGGTTCACCAGCCGTCCGAAGTCGCGGATGGAGTGACCCTGGGGCCGGGCGGTCACCCGGTACCGCCGGGCGGGGTCCAGGCCGGGGATCGGGAGCCACTCGGGCGGACCGGCCGCGGTCAACCGCGTCTGGTAGTGCCCGACGAGCCGCGGGCCGCCGTCGGCGCCGTGCAGGCTCACCGTTGTCTGGCCGGGACGGACGGGCTCGGCCCTGCGCAGCCGTCCGAACTGGCAGGTCGTGCGGTTCGCCTTGTAGAACGCGATCTGGGCCCGCACCTCCCGGCGCTCGGACGGGGTCAGCGTGCGCGGGTCGAGCTCGTAGCCGAGGACGCCGAGCGCGGCCACATTGAACCGGGTCGACAGCGGGGTGGCCCGCAGGGTCTGCTCGGAGGGCGAGGCCGTGACGTGCGCACCCATCGTCGAGGGCGGGTAGAGGTAGCTGAGGCCGAGCTGGATGTGCAGGCGCTCGATCGGGTCGGTGCAGTCGGAGGCCCAGATCTGCGGCGAGAAGCAGAGCATGCCCAGGTCGAACCGGTTGCCGCCGGAGGCACAGCTCTCCAGCAGGATCTGCGGCCGCGGCCCGAACACACGTCCCAGCACGTCGTAGAGACCGAGCACGTAGCGGTGCGGAAGCTCCCCCGCAGGACAGGTGGGCGAGTACAGGTCGGACAGCGTGCGGTTGGAGTCCCACTTCACGTAGCTGATCGGGGCGGAATCGAGCACCGACCCCACCTGCTCGACGATGTGGTCGCGCACCTCGGCCCTGGTCAGGTCGAGGACCAGCTGGTGGCGTCCCATCGACGGGTCGCGTCCCGGCAACCTGATCGCCCAGTCGGGGTGCTCGCGGAAGAGGCGGGAGTCGGGGTTGACCATCTCCGGTTCGAACCACAGACCGAACTCCAGGCCCAGCGCGAGCACCTTCGCGGCGAGGCCGCCCAGCCCGTCGGGCAGCTTGCGGGGGTTGACGTCGTAGTCGCCGAGCCCGGCGTGGTCGTTGTTGCGGTCGCCGAACCAGCCGTCGTCGAGGACGAACAGCTCCACGCCGAGCTTCTTGCCCTGCCGCGCCATCGCCAGCAGGCTGCGCTCGGTGAAGTCGAAGCCGGAGGCCTCCCAGCTGTTCAGCAGCACCGGACGCGGTCGGTCGGCCCACTCGCCGCGGACGATGTGGTCGCTGACGAACGCGCTCATGTTCGCGCTCAGCCCGTTGAACCCGTCGCCGGAGTACGACAGGACGGCCTCGGGGGTCTCGAAACGCTCGCCGGGCTCGAGCGTCCACTCGAAGCCGACCGGGTTGATGCCCGACATCACCCGGATCTGCTCGCGGTGGCTCAACTCGACGGCGGTGTAGTGGTTGCCGGAGTAGACCAGATTGAACCCGTAGACCTCGCCGTGGTCCTCCCCCGCGCCGCGGCGCGCGAGCAGGACGCCGGGGTTGTGCCGGTTGCTGGAGAAGCCGGTGGCGGAACTGTTCACGTAGATGCCGCGTCCGACCGGACGGACGTGGCGGTGCGCCTCGGCAGCCCACGCGCCGTCGAAGGTGACCAGGTCGAAGCCGCGGTCTGGCAGGTCGACCTGCTCGCTCATCAGCCTCCTGATGCTGACCGGCGCCGAGCCGTTGTTCCTCAGCACGCTGCGCCGGGTGACCGTGTTGGCTGCGCCGAACACCGTGTAGAACAGAGTCAGCTCCAGTTCGCCGTCGGCGAGCCTGACCTCGAGCGTCGCGGCCTGTTCCGGTCGAGCCGTCGCGGTGGGCAGTCCGTCCCCGCACGGGACGACGCCCGCGTGGAGCTCGTGGCCCACGTAGCGGAAGTCGGTCGTCGTGCCGCCGTCGGAGCGCCGCAGCTCGATGGCGGGCAGGCGGTAGTCGCCCTTGCCCAGGCCCGACACCTCCTGGGGAAGGTAGTCCAGGCAGTAGCCCGGGTCGGATTCGGTGTAGGCGATCCCCGAGTGACCGGACGCCTGCTTCACCTGCAGTGCGGCGTAGTCGTCCGGACTGGTGAGCCGGCCCAGAGCGGGTCCGAAATGGACGTGTTCGAGGTGTCCGTGCCGGGTCACACGGAACAGGTAGCTGACGCCGTCGGCCCTCAGGTGGAAGGCCGGATCGCCACCAACCACTTCGATGAGGCCGGGCTCGCTGGACACGGCTCGACGCTAGCGCACCAGCACCCCGTCGCGGCGGATCGTGGGGGTGCTTCGTGGAACAATGGTTCGATGCGCGCGTACCGGGAGATCCTGTCTGTTCCGGGCGCGCTGAAGTTCTGCGCCGCAGGGCTGTTGGCGCGCTCCGGCGGGGCGATGATGGGCCTCGGCATCGTGCTGATGGTCTCTGCGCTGTACGGCTCCTACGGGCTGGCCGGAGCGCTGGCAGCGGCCAACGGCCTGGCCTGGGCGATCGGGACGGCGGTGCTGTCGAACCTGGTCGACCGGTACGGCCAGCGCCGGGTGATGTACCCGGCCGTGGTGGTGTCCGCCACCATGCTGGCCGTCGTCGTCGTGTTCGCCCTGCTGCGGTTGCCCGCCTGGACCCTCTTCGCGCCGATCGTCATCAGCGGTGCGACCGGCGGCGCACCGGGAGCGCTGGTGCGCACCCGGTGGAACCACGTGCTGGACGACCCGGACCGCCTCCACACCGCCTTCGCCCTGGAGTCGACGCTCGACGAGCTCACGTTCGTCATCGGCCCGGTCGCGGCGACCGCCCTGTCGGTGGGCGTCCATCCCGTCGCAGGGTTGGTCGCTCCGATCGTGTTGTCTCTCGTCGGTGCCAAGCTGTTCTACGACCAGCGCGAAACCGAGCCGCCCCCGCACCCGCGCGAGCCGGCGGACGGCGCGGTCGCGATCTGGCGGCGCCTGATCCTGCTCGTCCCCGGGGTCGCGGCGGTCGTCGCAGTGAACGTGCTGATCGGCAGCATGTTCGGCGCGATCGACGTCAGCGTTGTCGCTGCGGCGACCTCGTGGGACGCCCGAGCCGCCTCCGGCGTGATCCTCGGCCTGTTCTCGACAGCGTCCGGCCTGGCCGGCTTCTGGTTCGGCTCACGCACCTGGGCAGGAGTCGCCTCGAAGCGGTTCCTCGTGGGCGTGCTGGCGATGTTCGCCGCCGCTGCCCTGCTGCCCCTCGCGAGCACGGTGGTACTGCTCGGCGCCATCGGCATGCTGTTCGGCGCGACCGTTGCCCCGACCCTGATCACGGCCAACACGGTCCTGGAGAAGCTCGTGCCCACCGGCCGGCTCACCGAGGGTCTCAGCTGGATGGGCACAGGGCTCGGCATCGGGGTGTCGATCGGCTCCAGCGTTTCGGGGAACCTGATCGACGCGTCCGGCTACCACTCAGGCCTGCTCGCGGTCGCGGTGTTCGGCGCAGTGGCGGCCCTTGTCGCCGCCCTGTCGTACAAGACGGTCCGCCGCCACGCGCATCCGGAGCCGAGCGAGTTCGCATCCCCGCGGTCTGCGGAGACGGCCTAGAAGGCGAGCGTCGCAGCGCGGGCGAGGACGGAGTCCAGCATCTGCGGCGTGAGCCGTCCGGTGAAGGTGTTCTGCTGCGAGACGTGGAAACAGCCCAGCAACGTGACCGCCCGACCGTCCGGGCTGGCCAGGGTCACTTCGGCTCCGTGGCCGAAGGCCGGTCGCGGCCGTGGCACCGTCCAGCCGACGTCGGAGAGGGTGTCCAGCAGGGCGTTCCAGCCGAAGGCGCCCAGCGCGACGAACACGGCGACGCCGGGGCCGAGCAACTGGAGTTCGCGGGCCAGCCACGGGGCGCAGGTTCGTCGCTCGTCGGGGGTCGGCTTGTTCGCGGGCGGTGCGCACTTCACCGGAGCAACCAACCGGACGCCGTCCAGCCGGAGACCGTCGTGCCGGGAGACCGCGGTGGGCTGGTTGGCCATCCCTGCGCGGTGCAGCGCGGCGAACAGGAAGTCCCCCGAGCGATCGCCGGTGAACATCCGTCCAGTGCGGTTGGCGCCGTGGGCGGCCGGCGCCAGCCCGACGATGAGGATGCGGGCAGCGTCGTCGCCGAAGCCGGGGACGGGGCGTCCCCAGTAGACCTCCTCCCGGAACGCCGCCCGCTTCTCCAGCGCAACCGCCTCGCGCCAGGCGACCAGCCGTGGGCACGCGCGGCACTGCACGACGAGCTTCTCCAGGTCGGCGAGGGTTCCGGCTGTGGCTGCGAGGACCGGGAGATCGGCTTCTGCGGGCATGCCACCATCCTCGCCCCGCGCCGGGGATCAGCCGTACCGGTATTCCACTCCCATCGTCGGGCCGGGGTACTCCCAACGGGCGACGATGCCGTCTCCGCAGGCGATCCTGCAGGTGCCGCACTCGAGGCATCCGGCGTAGTCGAAGGTCGCCTCCCCGGTGTCCTTGCGCTTGTAGAGCGCGGCAGGGCAGACCCGGATCAGCTTGGCGAACTCGGTGGGGTCGGGCTGGTCGACCAGGGCGATGTGGGGGTGCTCCTCGTCGACCTCGTACTTGTTGAGGCCGAGGAACTCGTCGACGTTGACGGTGATCGGTTCGATGTCGCTCACAGCGCCTTCACTCCCCTGCCGAGGTCCTTGACCAGATTGAGGTAGCCGACGCGCTTCGCCAGCGGGAACATCGCCTTGCGCAGGGGCTTCATCGGGCTGCCGTCCACCAGGAAGAGCGACCGCATCGCGTCCCTGGCGAGCTCCGGGTACGTGCCGAACATCCGCGGCGTCGTCTCCATGAAGTGCGGGAACTTCCGCAGGGTGCGCAGATCCCGGAGCACGAAGCTGTCCTCGAGAGCCGTCCGGTAGCCGGAGAGCCCGGCCGCCGACGTGTCGCCCGCAGCCAGCGCGGCGGCGGCACTGCGCCCGGCCTGCTGGCCCGCCGCGATGGCCAGGTCCATGCCGCGGACGGTGTAGCCGGCGTTGATGCACATCAGCGCGGACTCCCCCGCCAGCAGGACGCCGTCGCCGACGATCGGCGGCATCGCGTCGTAGCCCGCCTCGGCGACCAGGTGGCCGGAATGTTCGACGACCGTGCCGCCCGCGATGATCGGAGCGACGCTCGGGTGGTGCATGAAGTCGTCCAGCAGCTGGTAGATCGGCGCCTCGGACTCGAACAGGTCGGAGACGGTCGCCACCAGCCCGATCGAGATCGTGTCGCGGTTGGTGTACAGGAACCCGCCCCCGACCCGACCCCGGGTGGCGTCGCCGACGAACAGCCAGGCCATGCCCTCTCCTTCCGGGCACAGCGAGCGGTCGGAGATCACCTTCTCCGGCAAGGAGACCACCTGCTTGATGCCGACCGCCACCTGGTCGGGCTGCAGCCGGTCGCCGCCGACGGCCTGCGGCACGAGCAGCGAGTTCACCCCGTCGCACAGCAGGACGACGTCCGCGGTGATCTCGTCCCCGCCCGCGCGAACGCCGGTCACCCGTCCGCCGTCCTTCAGCAGGGCTTCGACGGCGATGCCGTTGATGTACTCGGCGCCGGCTGCTTCCGCCTGGCCCGCGAGCCACGGGTCGAAGCGGGCGCGCAGCACCGAGTACGACTCGTACCGCGGGTCGCGCAGGTCCGTGTCGGTGAAGTCGACCGTCGTGGCCGCATCCGGCGCGAGCATCGAGATGCGCTCCCGCGTGATCCGCCGTTCGAGCGGCGCGGAGTCGGCGAAGTCGGGGAAGACGGCGCGAAGGGCGTGGGTGTACAACCGTCCGCCGGAGACGTTCTTGGCTCCGCAGGTGTTGCCGCGCTCGACGACGAGCACGCTGCGGCCCGCCTTCGCGAGTTCGTACGCGGCCACCGGCCCGGCGCAGCCGGACCCGACCACGATGGCGTCGAAATCAGCCATGGGTTTCCTTTCTGGGTGATCGGTTGGGACTCAGGGAGCTGGCCTCGGCGAGGGTCAGGCCCCGGGTCTCCGGCGCCATGAAGATCGAGAGCACCACAGCCACGACGAGCAGCCCTGCACCGGCGAGCATCGTCGGGCCGATGCCGTAGGCGTCGAGGAACAGCGGCATGCCGTAGGTGGAGACCACCACCCCGATCCGACTGATCGCGATGGCGACCCCGACGGCGGTCGCACGGACCTCAGTCGGGAACATCTCGTTCGGGTACAGCCACTGCAGGATGCCCGGACCGCCGGAGAAGAACGCGTAGACCGCGAAAGCTGCGATGATCACGATGAGGCCGGCCCCCGGCCAGACGCCGGGGATGAGCAGGCCCAGCGTCATCAGCCCGAGCGAGCCGATCAGCAGCGGACGCCGTCCCATCGAGTTGAGCCAGTACATCGCCGGTACGGTGCCGATCAGGAAGAACAGGCTGATCAGTGCCTCGCCGAGGACGCCGAGGCTGCCCTCCCCCAGTCCGAAGGCGGTGAGGATCCGCGGGCCGAAGGTGTACATGGCGTACATCGGGACGACCTGGCAGAGGATCATCAGACCGAGGTAGATGATCCGGCCGAGATAGCCCGCGCGGAACACCGCCGCGAACCCCGCGCTCGCCGGCTCCGGCTCGTCCAGGTCGACGTCACCGCCGAAGACCTTGTCCATCACCACCCGCGCCTCGTCCGTCCGTCCCCTACGGGCGAGCCAGCGCGGCGACTCGGGGATGTCGTGGCGTCCGATGAGCAGGACGATGCACGGCAGCACGGCGCTGCCGAGCATGATCCGCCACCCGCCGTCCACGAAGTAGAGACCGAAGCCGACGAACGCGGCGGCCGTCGCTCCGAGGTACCAGGCACCCGAGACGATGCCCATGCCGATCGCTCGTTCCTTGCGGGGGGTGAACTCGGCGATCAGCGACGTGGCGATCGGGTAGTCGGCCCCGATGAAGAACCCGAGGAGCAGGCGCAGCGCGATCAGCTGCCAGCCCGCCTGGACGAAGCAGGCGGCCAGGGAGGCGACGCCGATCGCGCTCACGTCGAGGATGAACATCGTCCGTCGGCCGAGCGCGTCGGTGAGCCGCCCTCCGGCCAGCGAGCCGAAGAAGATGCCCGCGAGCGCCGCCGCTCCGGTGGCGGCCACCTGCACGTCGCTGAGGCCAAGGGCGGTGGTCAGCTGGACGAGCGCGACGCCGATGATCGACAACACGTAGCCGTCCAGGAACGAACCTCCGCTGGAGAAGAAGATGATCTTCTTCAGGAAGCGGTTCATCCCCGCGTCGTCGATCAGACGACGCGTCCCGGCCGCCGGCTGGCCTACTTCCATTCGATGACGCCCCAGTTGAGGTGCGGCTTGGCCGCAGGGTCCTCGGTGTCAACCAGCATGAAGCGGGCCTCGTTGTCCCCCACCTTCCACAGCTTGGTGGTGAGCGTGTCGCCGGGGTGCACCGGAGAGGTGATCCGCGTCTTGAAGCGGGTCAGCCGCTCGGGCTCGCCGGGGATGAAGGTGCTGATGAAGTGGCGCATCACGACACCGGCGTAGCTGATCGCGTGCAGGATCGGACGCGGTTCGCCGTTCTCGGCCGCGTAGTCCCAGTCGATGTGCTGGGGGTGGAAGTCCCCGGAGAGCCGGTAGATCAGGGCCTGGTTGAACGGGATGGTCTCGACCACCTCGGCGTCCGGTGCGCGGTCGGGCATCTCGACGACGTCCTTCGGCGCAGCCGGGCCGCCCCAGCCACCGTCGTAGATCAGGCAGTCCCACGACTCGTTGGTGAACAGCAGCGTGCCCTCGGAGTCGTAGGTGTCGCCGATGTGCTGGGCGAGCAGGCCCTTGCCCTCTCCGCGGTCGTACAGCCCGGCCAGCTTCACCCGGGTCTCGACGTGGTCGGCGAGCTTCGTGATCGGCTGGTGGAACCGGATGTCGAAGCCCCAGTGCAGCGAACCGGCGTAGTTGTAGCCGTAGTCGATGACCCGCGTCACCTCGGAGTCGACGATGAGCATGGCCCCGAACATCGGCAGCACCTTCAGCCTGGGCTCGCGCTCGTCGTGCTCGTTGAGGTAGATAAGGTCCTGCTTGCCGTCGATGCCGGCGCCGCAGCCGAGCGCGAACAGCTCCAGGTCGCGGAACGTGTAGTCGCGGACGAACGGGCCGAAGGTCTGGCCCACCATCTCGGTCTTGATCTTGCCCATGTGTTGTTCCCTTTCGTTGTGTCCGCGGCGGTGCGGATGCGTTCAGTGGAGGAGGCGTTTCTCGATCTTCATCGAGGCGGTGCGCGGGAAGTCCTCGACCATCTCGAAGAGCTCCGGCACCTTGTAGGCGGCGAGCCGGGTCCGGCAGAACGCGTCGATGTCGGACGCGGCGAGGCGGGCGTCGGGGACGAGCCGGATGAACGCCTTGACCGCCTTGTCCCGTACCGGGTCGGGGACGCCGATGACGGCGGCCTCCGCGATCAGCGGGTGCGAGGTGAGGACGCATTCCACCTCGCTGGTCGAGATGTTCTCCCCGGCCCGCTTCACCACGTTCACCGACCGGTCGACGAAGTAGAACCAGCCCTCGGAGTCGGCGTAGCCGGTGTCGTGGGTGCGCAGCCAGCCGTCCCGGCTCAGCGCGGCCGCTGTCGCGGCCGGGTCGTTGTGATAGCCGAGCATCAGCGTCCGGCCCGGGACGCCCTTGATCCGGAACTCCCCGACCTCGCCCGGCGGCAGCTCGTGGCCGTCGCGGTCGAAGATCCCGACCTCGTAGCCCAGACCGGCCCGTCCGACGGACGGCCAGCGACGCTCGCCCTGCGGAGGGTCGGTGACCGCCCAGCCGATGGACTCCGTCGAGCCGTACGAGTTGAGCAGCCGGACGCGGAAGCGGCGCTCGAACTCCGCCTTCTCGGCGTCGCTGAGCGGCATGAAGTAGAGCACGTCACGCAGGTGGTGGTCGCCGTCCTGGTCCGAGGGCGGCTGCAGCAGCAGCGTGCGCGCCATCATCGCGATGAGCTGGACGACGGTGGCCCGCTCCTGGCGGACCTGCTCCCAGAACCGGGAAGCCGAGTAGCGCTCGGCCATCACCAGCGTGGCCCCCGCGACCAGCACGGGGGTCAGGGCGGCGAGCTGGAAGTTGGAGTGGCAGGCGGGCATCGTGGTGAACACCCGGTCGTCGGGTCGCAGCGAGGTCTGCCAGACGCCGTAGTGGCCGGAGAACGCGAAGTTGGCGTGGGTGACCATCACCCCTTTCGGGGCGGCCGTCGTGCCGGAGGTGTACAGGAGTTCCGCGACCGAATCGCAGGTCACCGGGACTCCGGTCACCGGCGATTCGGACTGCACCTGGCACAGGGCTTCGAAGCACCCCGGGTCCCCCGCAGCACCGTGCACGCCGATCAGGCCGCGGTCGGCGATGCCGTCCCGGTCGCGCAGCGCGAGGTGATCGCCGAGCCGGGAGTGCTCGACCACGGCCCACCGCGCGCCGCTGGCCCGGCAGGCCCGAAGGAGTTCCGCGGACGTCGCGGTCAGCCCGAGCGGCACGGCGACAGCACCGATCTCGGCCAGCCCGAAGAGCGCGGTGAGCATCTCCGGGCTGTTGCCGATCTGCAGCGCGACGGTGTCGCCGACCCCGACGCCCAGCCCGGCGAAGGCGTGGGCGGCGCGGTGGATGAGCTTCGCGAACGCGGTGTAGGTGAACTCCCTGCGCCCGCCCACCGCGTCCAGCTGGACCAGGAAGGGACGATCGCCGAACTCGCGGCACGCCGAGCGCCACAGCGTCGCTGTGGTCTGGCTCGTCGCGATGTCGGCCATCGTCGGATCCGTTCCGTCCGGCGTTACAGCGCGGCCGCGAGCGCGGGCAGCACCTGGTAGAGGTCACCGACCACCCCGAAGTCGGCGTGGGCGAAGATCGGCGCGTTCTTGTCCTTGTTGATCGCGACGATCACCTTCGAGTGATTCACGCCGACCAGGTGCTGGACCTGGCCGGAGATGCCCACCGCCAGGTACAGGTCGGGCTTGATCGTCGCCCCGGACACCCCCAGGTATCGCTCGGCGGGCATCCAGTTGACCCCTTCCGCGATCGGACGGCTGCACGCCACCTCGGCGCCGAGCTTGGCCGCGAGGGCTCGCGCGAGCTCGAGGTCCGGTTCGGCCGCGAAGCCGCGTCCGACGCCGACGACCCGCCTGGCTGCGGTCAGGTCGACCGACTCCCCGCCCTTGGGACGGGTCTCGACCAGGCTCACGCCCGGACGGGGCGTCAGCGCGACCGGCTCCGAAACACCCTCACCGATTCGGTCGCCCGCGACGACCGCGCCGGGTGCGAGGACGAGCACGGCGACCGCAGCACTGACCTGCTCGGTCGCGACGGCGAGGCCGCCGTAGGCGACCCGGTTGACGACCAGCGGGTCGACCGAGACGATCCCGGAGACGTTCACCGGGCTGACGCCCAGGCCGGCGGCGAGCTGGCCGGCCAGCAGCCGGCTCTCCACACGGGCGTCCAGGACGACAAGGGAGGCCCCGCGGTCGCTCAGCAGCCCGGCGAGCGCCGGCGCATAGGCCTCCACCGGCACCGAGGCGTCCACGTCGACCACCAGGGTCAGGTCGGCGCCGTTCAGGGCACCCGCGCCGAGGCTGACGGCGCACACCCGCTCCCCCAGGGCCCGCGCGGCGGCAGCAAGGGCGTTGCCCGCTGCCTGGTCGTTGGCGACCATCCACACATCAGTCATCTGTCTGCTCCTTACAGGGTCTTGAGGAACTCGGCGAGCTGGTGGGCGGCCTCGACGGGATCGCCGTCGACGACCTGCCGCCGGCGGTCGACCTGCTCGGCACCCAGCAGGGAGACCCGGCGGGTCGTGGCGGCCGGAAGCTCGGCCGTCGTCTCGGTGACAGGCTTCTTGCCGGCCGCGAGGATGTCCTTCATGCCGGCGATCCGGGGGGTGTTGATCCCGGAGGTGACGCTGAGGACGGCTGGCAACTCGACGGCGAGCACCTGCTCGGCGTCCTCGAGGACGCGGCGGACGCGCAGCCCGGTCCCGTCGGGGGTGATGTCGTCCACCTGGTTGAGGGTCGGCACGCCGAGGACGGCGCCCAACTGGTTGCCGACCTGCTGGGCGTACCGGTCCGAGCTGCCGGCGCCGAGCAGGACGAGGTCCACCCCGCCGATCGCGGTGATGGCCGACGCGAGCGCGGTAGCGGTCTGGAAGCTGTCGGAGTCCGGGTCGCCGGCCACCGTGATCAGGCTGTCCAGGCCGCGCGAGAGCACGTCCTTGCGGAGCTTGGTGTTCGTCAGGGCCTCGGCGCCCAGGCTGAGCCCGATCACCTCGCCACCGGTGGAGTCCGCGAGCCGACGGGCGGCCTCGACGGCGTTGAGGTCGTAGCTACCGACCTTGGGTTGCGCGTGGGAGAAGTCCAGCGCGCGGTCCGCCCCGACGACGATGTCGGCGTCGTCGGGAGCGGCCTTGATGCAGGCGACGATACGCATGCGGAGTCCTTTCTCAGTGTGACTGCTTGACGACGCCGGCCTCGACAAGGCGGGCGATCTCCTCGGCCGTGTAGCCGAGCCGGGTGAGCACGTCCGAGCTGTCGTAACCGTGCTCGGGCATGGGACGCCACGTGCGTCCGGGATGCTCGCTGAACCGGGGGAAGACCCCGAGCCCCTTGAACGTCGATTCGTCGGTGGTCTGCCACTCCTGCCAGACCCCGCGGGCCGCTAGGTGCTCCTCCGCGACCAGGTCGGGGAACTCCATCACTTTCTGGGCCGCGATCCGGTGGGCGGAGAAGTCGGCCTCGACGTCGGCGACGTTGCGCGTGGCGAGGAACTCCTCGAGCCTCGTCTCGATGAGGTGCGCCTTCGGGCTCGACAGCCACAGCGCACTGCAGTCCTCCGGGTAGTCCGGGGTGCCCCACAGCTCGCCCAGCCCGATCGTCTCGAGCAGGTACTTGTTCTGCGGGACCCCGTACACGCACAGCCCGACGAAGCCGTCGGCGCACTTGTACTCGCCGATCGCGCAGAGGTTCTGGTTGCGCGCTCCGGGACGGGGCCAGATCACGCCGGCGTTCAGGTAGTCGACGAGGTAGTACTGGCCGATCGCGAGCAGCGTCTCGTACATGGCGACGTCGATCGCCTCGCCGCGTCCGGTCTGGGCCACCTTGTGCAGGGCGCCCAGCGTCGAGCTGAGGATCATCAGCGAGTTGAAGTAGTCCCCGGCGTAGGGCCCGGGATTCATCGGCTGCTCGGGGGTGCCGTTCTGCGCCATGTAGCCGGAGTAGGCCATCACGGTCAGGTCGTAGGCGGCCCGGGTGACCATCTCGGGGACGCCGGTCTGGCCGAAGCCGGAGACGTGGACGATGACCAGCTTCGGGTTCACCGACCACAGCACCTCGTCGGTGAGCCCCTTCTTGGCCCAGGTGCCGCCCTTGCTCGACTCGACGAAGACGTCGGCTCCGGCGAGCATCCGCAGCAGCACCTCCTTGCCCTCCGCGGAGAAGTAGTCCAGAGCGACGGAACGCTGGTTGCGCCGCTCGGCCTGCTTGAGCCAGGCCGTGTCACGGACGGTGTCGCCCGCTCCGGTGTTCTCCAGCCAGGTGACGTCGGCCCCCCACTCGGCCATCAGCCCGCACGCCCGGGGGACGGCCAGCTCCATGGCCGCGTAGACGACCTTCACGTCGTCGAGGACGCCGAAGCTCGGCTTCTCGGTTGCGATCACCATGGCGCGGCCTCAGTTCGCGTAGGCGCGCAGGACGCCCTTGGCCACGGTGAGGATCATCATCTCGTCGGTTCCGCCGCTGATGCGGTCGACCCTCAGATCGCGCCAGATCCGCTGGATGCGGTGATCGCCGGCGACGGAAACCCCGCCCATCACCTGCATCGCGTCGTCGACGACGGAGAAGGCGGCGTTCACGCAGTAGTACTTGACCATGGCCGCCTGGGTGGAGGTCATCTCGTCGTGGTCGTGGTGCCAGGCAGCCTCGTAGACCATGTTCTTCATCGCGTTGAGCTTGATGGCCATCTCGGTGAACTTGAGCTGGTTGAGCTGGAAGCGGCCGATCGGCTTGCCGAACTGCACCCGGACGTTCGCGTAGCGGGCGGCGTCCTCGAAGGCGGAGAGGGCGACGCCGTAGTCGCTGACCCCGACGAGGAACCGCTCGAAGTCGAAGTCCTTGATGCCGCGGCTGAAGCCGTTGCCCTCGCGTCCGAAGATGTCGTCCTCGTCGAGTTCGACGTCCTCGAGGTACACATCCGAGCAGCTGTCCATGCGCAGCCCCAGCTTGTCCAGGGGCTCGACCCGGACGCCGGGCAGGCTCATGTCGAGGAAGAACTCGGTGAAGGTGGACGGCTCGTCGGCGTTCCGGGCCATCACCACCAGGTACGGGACATGGGCCGAGGAGGTGATGAACGTCTTGTGCCCGTTGAGGTAGATCCTGCCGTCACGGCGGGTGTAGGTGGTCTGGAGGCTGCCGACGTCCGAGCCGGCGCCGGGCTCCGTGCACGCCGAGTTCCAGATCTGTTTGCCGGTGCCGACGTAGGCGAGCACCTTGTCGATCTGGGCCTGGTTGCCCTCGCGCAGGATCGTGTCGAAGCACGGCAGCTGGTACAGCACGTACGTGGGCGCGCCCCAGCGTCCCAGCTCTTCATAGACAGCGGTCAGCGTGACCAGCCCGAGGTCGAGGCCCCCGTGCTCCTCAGGCAGCATGATCAGGTCGAAACCGAGGTCGCACAGGGCCTTGGCCCACCGCTCGGGGTAGGTGTGGGTCCGGTCGCACTCGGCGAAGTAGGCGTCCCAGTTCTCGCGCTGCATCAGTTCGCGGACGTTGTCGACCAGCAGCTGCTGCTCGTCGTTGAGCGTGAAGTCCATGTCGATTTCTCCTTGCTATTGGGTGAGGTCGAGGGCGCGCCGCAGGAAGGCGCCGCCGTGTGCCAGCGCGGTCCCAGCCGCGTCGAGCATCCGGGAGTTGTGCAGGAAGGCGTGCAGGACGCCGGGGAACACCTCGTGGCTGCACGGCACTCGCACCTGCGTGAGCAGCGCGGCGAGAGTGGCGGTGTCGTCGCGGAGGGGGTCGAGTTCTGCAGCCACGAGGTACGTCGGAGGGATGCCGCGGCTCAGGTCGGCGCCGAGGCAGTCCAGATAGGGGCTGCGCGCGTCCGCCGGGTCGGCGAGGTGGCAGTCCAGGTAGTAGGCGAGGTCATCCTCGGTCAGGCCGTCCCACGGTCCGCCGAGGAGCCGGCGCGACATCGAGTCGCGCAGGCCGTAGAGGCCGTAGTAGAGCGCGAGGGCCGAGACGGCGACGGCGGGCGCTCCGGCGTCGGCCTGGTCGCGGACGAGGAGCGTCGTGGCCAGGCTCATGGTGGCCCCGCCGCTGTCGCCGGCGAAGGCCAGTCGGGTGCCGTCGACGTGGTAGTCGGCGCCGTGGTCGTGCAGGTGCCGGGCGAGGGCCGCGCACTGCTCGATCCCGACCGGGAACTTCGCCTCGGGGGAGAGTGCGTAGTCGATGCCCACGACCGCGGCCCCGGACTCCGCGGCCAGCACCCGCATGATGCGGTCGTGGGTGTCGAGGTTGCCCACAACGAAGCCGCCGCCGTGGACGTAGACCACCGCCGGCAGGTCGGTTCCCGTCACGGGCAGGTGGCAGCGGATGGCCACCTCACCGTGGGGGGTCTCGACCCGGTCGTCGATCGTCCCTGCCATGACAGGACCGCCCTCGTTCCAGAAGCGACGCTCCTCCACGTAGGCCTGCCGCATCTCGTCCAGGCCCACGTCGGTGGCGTAGGCGTCGGGGGCGAGTTCGGCGGACTTGTCGAGAACGGCGCGCATCTGGTCGGTGATCAGGTCCAGGACGGGCAGCTTGTTGTGGGCAACCATCGGTTCGTCCTAGACCGCCGCGATCTCGACGGGACGCTCAGCCTCGACCCGCGGGTGGGCCTTGAGGTAGAGGAACAGTCCGATCGAAGCCAGCACCGCGAGCAGGGCCGCACCGTTCAGGATCCAGAAGATCTGCTGGTAGGCGCTCGCCGCCACGTTCCCGGCCGCGTCGGTCTGGGCATCCATGATGGAGCCGAACCATGTGCTGGAGAACGTGTCGGGCAGGAAGCCGATGATCGAGAGGATGCCGGTCGCCGCACCGAAGTGCGTCAGCGGCACCTTCCCCTCGGTCAGCTGCGCGGAGACGACGCCGAACGCGCCGTTGGCGATGAAGCCGAGCAGGACGACCAGGATGCAGGCGATCACCATCACGGATGCGCCGGACGGCAGGTACATCATCACCAACAGGGCACCGATGAACACCGCAGAGCCGACCGCGATCACGATGGACGGCCGGAACTTGTTGGCGATCCAACCGAACGCCGGGCCCGAAAGGAGCGTGATGCCGTAGTTGCGGATGTTCGCGACGATCGTGGCAGCGGCCAGCGAGACGCCGAGCACACCGGTCATGTACGGCGTCGTGTAGGTGACGCCGGTGTAGTAGAAGTACACGAAGAACAGCGAGATGGCTGCGATCCAGACGACCGGGTCGCGGAACGCCTTGGTGAACTCGTCGAGGTTGAACCCTCCACCGGTCTTGATCTCGCCGGCGAACTTCGGGATGAAGATCAGCGACAGGATGCCCAGGATGAGGATCACGGCCGACAGGAAGTACAGGTAGATCGAGACGCCCAGGCCGAGGTTCTCTCCGACGGCGGCGACGATGGCGGTCGACACGAGGCCGATCAGCAGGCCCGCGATGCCGTAGAAGCCGTAGGACAGGCCGATCCGCTTCGGGTACTCGTCCTCCTTGGAGACCAGGCGGACGAGCTTGTAGCGCACGCCCCACCAGATCAGGATCGTGGTGACGCCCATCAGGATGAACACGACGTAGAGCACGGCCAGCGACGGCAGCATCGCGTAGATGAACGTCAGCACGGCGGTGGAGATGAACCCGACCGACGACAGCGTCCGCATCCGCACCTTGTCGGCGAGGATCCCCGACGGCAGGTAGCAGATCAGCGCCGTGATCGCGTACGCACCGAAGACGGCGCCCAGTTCGGTGTTGGAGACGCCCAGCGCCTTCTGCAACGGGTCGTAGAAGACAGCCTTCAGGTACGCCGGCGCGTAGATGATCGAGCTGCCGATACTGGCGAGGATGAGGAGGAACCAGCGCCGACCGGAACTGAGGTCGGAATAGCTCTTCTCGTCGCTCGGTGAGTTCGCCATTGAGACTCCTTCGAGATGATTGCGGCCACCCCGCGATGGCGTCGGTGTGGCGTGGACCGCTTGGCCCGGCGGTAACTCTCGCCCGCCCGCCGCGTCCTCTGCACGCACGGAGCATCCCCAGATCGGCGTGAAGACCAAGTGCATGAGTTTCTGCGGCCCGGCTCATCAACTTCTAGTGATGCCGCTAGTGATCGTGAGGTCCTGGGCGGTGGGAAACTGATCGCGGCCCCCCGTACACAGCAGTGCGGCCACCGGTCGGCACCCGGGCGGAGGCGTCCACCACGCCCGGCGATCCGAAGGAGAGGACACATGAGCGAGGGATCGTCGGCGAGCGGGATCCTGACCCGGGTCGTCCGGGACTCGCACCTGAAGTACCTCGGCCTCACTCTGGTCCTCGCCTGGCACTACTGCCTGTGGTTCGTGCCCAGCGCGTTCCCGACGACGTTCCTGCTCGATGACCGGATCACCTTCTCGTGGCTCATCGCGCTCGCCGCTGCGGGCGTCGTCCCGCTGGCCCTGGCGTGGGGCCTGGGACGCCGGACGCACCTGGAGGCGCGGCCGTCCCTGGTGTGGCCGGTCGCGGGGCTGGGCTCCGCCGCCTCCGCGATGCTCTGCACCGTCGGGATGATCGTCGCGACACCGTGGGTGGCGTACGCGTCCGCCTTCGTCGTCGGGGCGTGTGCCGGCGTCCTGTGGGTGATGTGGGGTGAACGGCTGGCCTGCCAGAAGGCCCGGTTCACGCTGAGCCGAGTCGCTCCGACCTACGGCGGCTTCCTGATCGCGCTCGTCGGGGTCACCTGGATCCTCCCGGGCTGGTTCGCTCCCGCCTTCGTCGCCGTCCTGCCCCTGTTGTCGGGGTTGCTGCTCCTCGTCCACGCCCGCGACTTCACCGACTGCCCGCCCCGGCTGCTGCCGATGAAGGCCGCAACCGAGGGCAACCGGACGATGCTCACGGTGACGGTCATCTCGTTCGCGGCCGCCTACGTCTGCTACTACACCGTTGCGATCGCGGACCGTCCCCTCGTGCCGTGGGACGCGGTGGGCGTAGTCCTGGAGAACAGCTTCACGCTCGGAATCATGATCGGTGCAGCACTGATCCTCATGTTCGCGGTCCTCCAGCGGGTCTCCCACCGGCCGCACTCCACGTTCCGGGTGTACCCGTGGCTGCTGTGGATGATCGTGATCGCGTGCGTGCTGTTCCTCGCCGACGACCGGCTGGACGTCGCGTCCTTCATGCTCGCCGTGGCGATCTCCTCGATGTTCGAGATCCTGCTCACGATGTACATGGGCGTGCTGACGCAGCGGGGCTACGCCCCGCCGGCCCTGGCGTTCGCCCTCTCGGGCAGTGCCATCCGGCTCGGGATCTGCGCCGGGAACGGGACCGCACTGATCCTCGTCCGGGTTCCCGGGCTGCGTGAGCTCCTGGTCCGTCCGACGTTCGTCGTGCTGATCGCGGTGGTGGCGGGCCTGCTGATCACGATGGTCCGCCAGGAGTACGCGATCGAGGAGCTCACCCGCAGCCCGCAGGCGGAGTCCGAGCTCGCCGCGATCGTGAACTCGGTCGCGGAGGAGTTCCGGCTGTCCGACCGCGAGCGGGAGATCATGGCGCTGGTCAGCCAGGGCTATACGGCTTCGGTCGTGGCGGAGAAGCTGGTGATCTCGCCGTACACCGTGAACACCCACATCCAGCACATCTACGGCAAGCTCGGCATCCACAAGCGCTCCGAGCTGATCAGCTACCTGCGCAGGGGCAACTGACCCCGCGGGTCGGGCTCTGGCACAGTTGCGCCATGCGTGCACTGGTGACCGGAGCGACCGCCGGCCTCGGGGCGGAGTTCGCCCGCCAACTCGCCGCGGACGGCAGTCACCTCGTCCTCGTCGCCCGGGACGCGACCCGGCTCGAACAGACGGCTGCTGAGCTGCGGACCCTCGGCGTCGACGTCGAGGTGCTCCGCGCCGACCTGGCCGACGAGGCCGACCTCGCCCGGGTAGCGGAGCGCCTGACGGCGGCCGAGGCGCCGATCGACCTCCTGGTCAACAACGCCGGCTTCGGCCTGCACTCCAAGCTGGTGGACCCCGACCTCCGCGTCCACCGCAACGCGATCGACGTCATGTGCTGGGCGGTGCTCGTCCTCGGCGGCGCAGCGGCCGCCGCGATGCGCCGACGCGGCAGGGGACGCATCATCAACCTCTCCTCGCTCGCGAGCTGGACCGACCAGGGTCACTACTCCGCCATCAAGGCCTGGGTGCGCAGCTACTCCGAGGGCCTGTCCAACGAGCTGCGCGGGACCGGGGTCACCGTCACCGTGGCCTGTCCGGGATGGGTCCGCACCGAGTTCCACGAACGCGCCGGCATCCGCACCTCGGCGCTGCCGGACTGGGCGTGGGACGAGCCGGGCCCCGTCGTCCGTGAGGTGCTCGCCGACGCCCGGCGCGGCAAGGTGATCAGCATCCCGGGCAAGGCCGGCTGGAGAGTGGTCCAGGCGGCCCTCAAGTTCGCCCCGAGCGCGGCCGTCAGGGCCGTATCCCGGGCGATCTCCAGCAGCCGCGACTGAGGCCGTCTCCGGCCTCCGTCCGAGTTGTCAGATTCTGGAGTTGCCAGGGCGACGCCAGACTCTGACAACTCGGAGATCAGCGGGCTGCCGCAAGCGTGGGCCGGGTACTTTTGCCCGCCGGGAGCGCTCGGGGCGTCCGCTACGCTGCCTGAGCCCGCTCTGGTGCTGTAACCAGTTCATCAGGACTCCCGACGCAAGGACCGCACACATGGCAGACAAGTCGCTCAACCGCGACATCTCGGCGCTCGATCCGACGACGTGGGACCACCGCTGGGGCTTCCGCGACACGCAGTTGGTCCTGCACCCCGACCAGTCGGTTGAGATGACCGGCACCCGGTACAACCTGTGCGGGTACCGGATGCCCTACCTGGTGCCGTTCATCAGCAGCGAGCTCGACGTCACCATCGACTTCACCTCGCCCCGTCCGCTCACCGAACAGCCCCGGGTCACCCCAGCCCAACGCAACGACGCGTTCCTGGCCGCCCTCGGCGAGGCCCTGCGCCCCGACCAGGTCAGCACGGACGACCGCGATCGGCTCCTGCACAGCCACGGACAGACCACGACCGAAGAGGTCTCCCGCGTGCTGTACGAGAACCTCGACCGCTGCGTCGACCTCGTCGTGTGGCCCGAGACGGACGCCGACTGCCAGACCGTCGTGAACCTGGCGAACGACCACGGCGTCTGCCTGATCCCCTACGGCGGCGGCACGAACGTGTCCAGCGCGCTCCTCGTCCCGTTGGGCGAGTCCCGGATGGTGGTGTCGGTCGACACCCGCCGGATGGCCCGCATCCTGTCGATCGACCGGTCGAACCTGACGGCGACCGTGCAGGCCGGCATCACCGGTTCGGCGCTCGAGGCGGAGCTGGAGAAGGAGGGCCTGACCTGCGGCCACGAGCCCGACAGCGTCGAGCTGTCCACGCTCGGCGGCTGGATCGCGACCAACGCCAGCGGCATGAAGAAGAACAGGTACGGCAACATCGAGGACCTCGTCGAGAACGTGACCCTCGTCACCCCGTCCGGCACCATCGAGCAGCGCTACTCCAGCCCCCGGCAGTCGCCCGGCATCCAGCTGCAGAAGGCCCTGTTCGGCAGCGAGGGCAACCTCGGCCTGATCACCAAGGCCGTCATCCACGTCCACCCCCTGCCGGAGGTCAAGAAGTACGGCTCGGTGATCTTCTCCGACTGGCGCACCGGGGTGCTGTTCATGGAGGCCCTGAACCGCACCGGCCTGAAGCCCGCGAGCATCCGGCTGGTCGACAACCTCCAGTTCCGGCTCGGCCAGTCGCTCAAGTCCGCCCCGTCCGGGACGCAGGTGCTCAAGAGCACGATCGAGCGGGTCTTCGTCACGAAGATCAAGGGGTTCGACCACCACACGATGGTGGCTGCGACCATCGTGTACGAGGGGACGGCAGCCGAGGTCGACCTGCAGGAGAAGGTCGTGGCCGCCGCGGCCAGGAAGTACGGCGGCGTGCAGGGCGGCTCCGGCAACGGGGAACGCGGCTACATGCTCACCTACGCCATCGCCTACCTCCGGGACTTCCTCGCCGACTACTACATCATCGGCGAGACCTACGAGACGACGGTGCCCTGGGACAAGATCCACGACGTCTGCGCGGCCGTCGACAGGGTGGCGAAGTCGGAGCACACCCGGCTGGGCTTCCCCGGTCGCCCCTTCACCTCGCCGCGGGTCACGCAGATGTACCACAGCGGTGTCTGCATCTACTTCACCCACGGCCTCTACCACCGCGGCATCACCGACGGGGATGCCAAGTTCGCCGAGATGGAGCGCAACATCCGCGCGGCGATCATGGACGCGGGGGGCTCGATCTCCCACCACCACGGGGTCGGCAAGCTCCGCAAGTACTTCGTCGACCGGGTCGCCTCCGCCGAGACCACCGAGGCGGTGAAGGCGCTGAAGAAGGCCGTCGACCCGGGCAACGTGTTCGCAGTCGGCAACAACATCTTCGCCTCATGAGCGGACCCGACGTCGACCGCTTCAGTGTCCGCGAGTTCGCCCGGACGGCCCGGGGCAGCCACCGCGCCGAGCTCGACCTGGGCGCGTACGCGGACACACCCCTGGCTCCCGAGATCGTGGACGTCGTCGACCTGCTCGCCCGGCTCGAGCGCGGCGCGATGGCCTACCTGCGCAGCGTTCTGGTCACGCCGACCCACAACGACGCCCGGGTCACGGGCTTCCTGGTCACCTGGGCGTATGAGAAGTATTGGGTGGCCGACGCGCTCGAACTCGTCGCCGCAGCGCACCCGGACCACCGCGCCGGGCAGACTGCCGGCGTCCCGGTGGTGCGGCGGGCCCGGCACGCGCTGGCCGAGCGGTTCGAGCCGATCCTCCAGTCGGTTGTGGCGAACCTGATCGGGGACGACGTGGTCGCCGTCCACACCGCAGCCGGGGCGATCGACGAGTGGATCACGCAGGCCGCCTACGAGCGTCTGGCCGCGACGGCGACGAACCCCGAGTTCACCCGGACGCTCACGCGGCTGCTGGACGTCAAGCGTCGCCACGGCGACTTCTTCGCCGTCGAGGCGCGGGACCGGCTCCAGGCGTCCGCCGGCGCGCGACGCCTCTCGCGGCGCAGGCTCGGTCGCACGACCTGGCCGCTCGGCGCCGAAACGGAACCGCCGGCGCTGGTCGCCCGGCTGCTGGGCGACGTCGTCCCGGCGTCCGACCTGGCCGCGATCGACGCACGGGTCGCCACCCTGCCCGGCCTCGCCGACCTCAACCCTGCGGCCCGATCGGCCGCCCGAACCCGGAAGGCGGCCACCCGGTGAGCGTCGAACTCGGCAACGCCAGGATCCTGCTGACCGGGGGCACGGGTTTCGTGGGTCAGGCCATCCTCGAGCGCCTGCTCAGCAGCCACCCGGGAACGACCGTCCTGGTGCTGGCCCGTCCCAAAGGTGCCCTGAGCGCGCAACAGCGCGTCGAGGGCCTGCTGCGCAAGCCGGCCTTCTCCCGCTGGCTGGAGGCCGTCGGCGAGGAGGAGGCGCTGCACCAGTTCGAGGAGCGCGTGCAGGTCGTGGAAGGCGACCTCGGTGCGGTCGGCCCCGACCCCGAGCGGCTCGACCTCGTGCTGCACAGCGCATCCTCGGTGAACTTCGACGACCCGATCGACGCGGCCTTCGCCACGAACGTCACCGGGGTCTCCCGGCTCTACCAGGGTCTGCTCGCCGCCGGGGCGGACCCCCATGTCGTGCACGTGTCGACGGCCTACGTCAACGCAGCCCGCAAGGGCCACGTCACCGAGGGACCCGTCGAGCACGACGTCGACTGGCGGGTCGAGGAACGGGCCGCCCAGTCCGCCCGGATCCGGGTCGACGAACGCTCACGCACCCCCGAGGAGTTGCGCCGGTTCCTGAGGAAGGCGCATCAGGAGGTCGGCAAGGTCGGCCCCCAGGCGGTGGCGGAGGCCGCGGAGGCTGCCCGCCGCGCCTGGGTCGACGAGGAGCTGGTCGAGTACGGCCGCGCCCGGGCGCAGAGCCTGGGCTGGACCGACGCCTACACGCTGACCAAGGCGCTGGCCGAGCGGCTCGCCGAAGAGCTGTGGGTGGGCGGTGGCCACCGGCTCTCCATCGTGCGTCCGTCCATCATCGAGAGCGCCTTCCGGCACCCCTACCCCGGCTGGATCGACGGCTTCAAGGTCGCCGACCCGCTGATCGTCGCCTATGGCCGGGGATACCTGCCCGAGTTCCCCGGCCTGCCCGACAGCGTGCTCGATGTCGTCCCCGTCGACTTCGTGGTGAACGCGGTGCTGGCCGCTGCGGCGACGCCGTCGCCCCGGGATCGGGCGCGGTACTTCCACATGGTCTCGGGCACGAGCAACCCTCTGCCGTTCCACCAGATGTACGAGAACATCCGCACGTTCTTCGTCGCCCACCCGATCCCGGGAGCCGACGGCCCGACCAGCGTCCCGGCCTGGCAGTTCCCAGGCGGCATCCGGTTTGAAGCAGGCCTGAAGCGAAAGGAGGTGGGCGTGAAGGCGTCCGCGCTCCTGTTGTCGCGGGTGCCGGCGACCTCCCGTTCGCGCACGCTCGCCGACTCCCTGCAGTCGGCCCAGCGCAAGCTCGCCTCGCTGCGGAAGTTCTCCGAGCTGTACCAGGCCTACGTCCAGTCCGAGGTCGTGTTCGACGACCTGGCGACCCGGGACCTGGATCGCCAGGTCTCCGACGGACCCGACGATGACGCCGGCTTCGACATCACCGCCATCGACTGGGGCCACTACCTGCAGGACATCCACCTGCCGTCCATCACCTCTCTGCCGCGGACGCGTTCGTCCCGCGTCCGCGGCGAGCGGACGGCGAAGCCGCTGGTCGAAGGATCGGACGTGGTCGCGGTCTTCGACATGGAGGGCACGGTGCTGCGGGCGAATCTCGTCCAGCAGTACCTGTGGCTGCGCGACGCCGAGCGCGACCTGACGGCGGGCCCGCGAGAAGTCACGAAGATCGTGGCGCTCCTCCCCCGCTATCTGGCCGCGGAACGGCGCGACCGCAGCGAATTCATCCGCAGCTTCCTCCGGTTGCACAAGGGCATGAAGGTGGCCGACATCGAGCGCTACGTCGCGGGCAGCGTCGGCCGCAAGCTGCGCGCGCACCTGCTCGCCGATGCCCTGACCCGGGTCGCGGAGCATCGAGCCGCAGGGCACCACACGGTGCTCGTCACCGGCGGGGTGGATCTGCTGGCAGACGTGGTCGCGTCCGAGTTCGACGAGGTGGTGGCCAGCGGGCTGCACGCCCGCGACGGGGTGCTGACCGGCTACCTGGCGGCGCCACCCATCGTGGGAGAGGCCCGGGCGGCGTGGTTGCGCGGCTACGCGGCGGCGAACGGATTCGACCTGTCCAGGTCGTACGGTTATGGCGACAGCCAGGCCGACACCTCGTGGCTGCGGCTGGTGGGCAACCCGGTGGCGGTCAACCCCGACCAGCGGCTGTACAGCTTCGCGCGCAGCCGCGGGTGGGACGTCGTGGAATGGAAGCGGACGGGCTCGGTCCGTCCCTGACCCTGGGGAATCGCAATGGCCTTCGACATCGACCAGTACGCGGAAGCCTCGGCAGGGGTGAGCTGGCAGGACCTCGACTTCGAGGCTTTCACGACCGACCCCCTGGGTGAGGACACGCTGCGGACGATCCGCTACATGTGCAACGTCGAGTACCACACGGTCTGCTACCTGCGTGACCTGCTGATGACCCCGTCCCACAAGGAACGCGACGTGAACGCGTTCATGACGATGTGGAACCGCGAGGAGTACTGGCACGGGGAGGCGCTGGCTGCCGTCCTGGCCCGGCACGGAATCACCGTGGACTACGACGAGCTGAAGGCCGCCCGGGTGAAGCTCGAGTGGCGGGACAAGCTCGCTCCCCTGCGGCAGTCGATCCTCGGCAATCTGGTCGGGGAGGACTTCATCGCCGTCCACATGAGCTGGGGAGCCGCCAACGAGTGGAGCGCGACGGCGGCGTACCGGCGGCTCGCCAACCTGGAGTCACACCCGGCGTTGTCGCCCCTCCTTCAGCGGATCGGGCAGCAGGAGACGCGACACACGGCGTTCTATGCCACCCAGGCGCGCAAGCGGCTCGAGTCGTCGAAGGTCGCACGGACGCTGACCCGGCTGGTGCTGAGCAAGGCGTGGCGCCCGGTGGGCTCGTCGATCTCCGAGCCGGCCGACCTCGAGCACGTGATGAGACACCTGTTCGGCGGCCCGGAGGGCCTGGCCGAGATCCGCCGGATCGACGCCAACATCGCGAAGCTGCCCGGGATGGAGGGGCTGACGATCTTCGAGACGGCCGTCCGCCGGCACGACATGGACTGGCCCGCCTGAGCCCGAACCGGCTCCTGGCTGCCCGGCCGTGCCCTATCCTCCGTCCGTGCAGCACACCATGCCTGTCGGCGCGATCCTGGTGGCGACGGCTCTGCTCGTCGGCGTCCTGGCCGTCGGGTGGACGCCGTCCGCGGCGGCCGACTCCAGCGAGCCGTCGACCAGTCCCTCGGCGTCGGCGACGTCGACCGTCTCCGAATCCCCCAGCCCCGAACCGAGCCCCACACCCACTCCCGAACCGACTCCCAGCCCTGAGCCCTCACCCACACCGACCCCCACGCCGGACTGTCGGGGCGCGAAGGACGCACGCAAGGGTGCGGCGCGGAGAGATCCGTTCCTCGTGTGCTCGCTCCCCGTGATCTCGAAGAAGCATCGCGTGACCGCGTCGTACCGGCCTGCGCTGGTTTCGGTGAAGGTCAGGCGATCAGGCGTCGGGTCGGTGCGACTGCAGGCGGCGCCGGCTGGAGCACTGAAAGCCCTGATGGCGGCCGCGAGGAAGAGCGGCTACACGCTCGTTGTTCGCTCGTCGTACCGGTCGTGGTCCAGCCAGAAGCGGGCCTACCGGCGGGACAAGGTGCTGACGGCACCGCCCGGCGCGAGCGAACACCAATCGGGCCTCACCGTCGATCTCGCGGCTGTGAGGCGCGGGCGCCTGATCCGTGGCTACGGCTTCGGCAGCTCCGCAGCGGGATCATGGACCCGCCGAAACGCCGCTGACTTCGGCTTCATCGTGCGCTATCCGAAGCACCAGAAGGGGGTCACCGGGATCCCGTACGAGCCGTGGCACCTCCGGTATGTCGGAGTGGAGGCAGCCCGCGCGGTCGTCCGGACACCGACCCAGACACTCGAGAAGTACCTCCGGATCTCCTGACCCGCTCTTACCGACCCCGCGAGCTAGGGTCGGGACATGGACACCTTCGCTCTTGGCCAGTTCACCGTGCGCCGGATCGGGTTCGGTGCGATGCAGCTCCCGGGCTCGGGGGTGATGGGACCGCCGCGCGATCACGACGAGGCGATCCGCGTGCTGCGGCGCGCGGTCGAGCTGGGGGTGAACCACATCGACACGGCCCAGTACTACGGGCCGGACGTGTCCAACCAGCTGATCCGTGAGGCCCTGCACCCCTACCCGGAAGACCTGGTCATCGTGTCGAAGATCGGCGCGGTGCGGGACGCCGAGGGCGGCTGGCCGGCCGCACAGAGGCCCGAACAGCTGCGGTCGGCCGTCGAGGACAATCTGCGGACGCTGGACATCGAGCGCCTGGGCGCGGTGAACCTGCGGCTGATGGACCACCCGCCGACCGACCCCGACCAGGTGGTCCCGCTGGCCGACCAGCTGGCCGAGCTCGTGAGGCTGCGCGACGAGGGCAAGATCGCCGGGATCGGCATCTCGACCGCGACCACCGAACAGGTCCAGCAGGCGATCGACCTCGCCGGCATCGTGTGCGTCCAGAACGCGTTCAGCCTGCTGGACCAGCGCGACGACGACGTGCTCGAGCTGTGCCACGACCAGGGCATCGCCTACGTCCCGTACTTCCCGCTGGGCTCGGCGTTCCCGGGGATGCCGAAGGTTCCCGACGATCCGGACGTGCGCGCGGTCGCAGAGCGGCTCGGCGCGACCCCCGCACAGGTGGGTCTGGCGTGGCTGCTCGCGTACCGGGACAACATCCTGCTGATCCCTGGGACGTCGAGCGTGGCGCACCTCGAGCAGAACCTCGCCGCCGGCGACCTGGTCCTGAGCCCGGCCGACCTCGCCCTGCTGGGGGCTGCCGGGCGCCACTGAGGGCGGACGGGGACGGGACTCAGCGAGTCACGACTGAGCCAGTGGTGGCTCTGGCTTGGGCGAATTGTCTGCGACTGTGGCCAAGGCTCGGTTGCGTCTTGGCGTGAACACTGTTCTCAGGAGTCCCGCATCAGGCCATGATCAAGGGCAACGCGAGCAGTCACATCCACCACGTGCCCGCCAGCGGTTCTACACGCGGACCAGGCCCGAGCTGTGCTTCACCACCCAGTCGGTCGCGAGGTCCAACGGCTACCGGACGTCCGAGGTCGAGCCGAGGCTGAGGCCGTCCGGGCTCACTGCACGCAGAAGAGGTTCCCCTCCGGGTCGGCCATGGTGGTGTGGAACGCACCGGGTTCGTCGACCTTGTACTGCTCGACCGCACCGAGCATGGTGAGCCGGGCGACCTCGGCGTCGATACGTTCGGGTCCGACGTTCAGGTCGAGGTGGACCTTGTTCTTGCCCGGCTCGCGGTCGGGCACGGCCTGGAACAGGATCCTGCGCCCGGTCCCCCGCGGTGCGTCCACGTCGGCCGGGTGCCGGATGCCCATCCCCATCCGGAAGGCCAGCCGCCCGTCGACCTCGACCGTGTCGCGGTCGCGATCGGCGAACCCGGCCGCGAGGACGGCCTCGACGAGGTCGTGGGAGTCCTCGATCACCCACCCGAGCGCCGCGGCCCAGAACGCCGCCTGGGCGTGGGGGTCGTCGCAGTCGACCACCACCTGGGTGTTGATCGGCGCGTCCGGTCCGTTGCCGACCGCCCGGAAGGCGGGGGCCGGCCACGTGGGCTGTGTCATGTTCGTCTCCTTGTCGCTCGGGCAGGTGCAACCATTCCTCCCCGTGCGAGTACCCGCAAGAGGCCGCCCGTGACGCGGGCGCGCGGGGCATTGCGGCTGGTAGCTTCGCGGTGAGCTGAAGGAGTTGTCATGGCAGAACCGCTGCGAATCGGGATCCTCGGGGCAGCGCGCATCGCCGAGCGCGCCGTCGTGGAACCGGCACGGGCGATCGGCGCGCAGATCGTTGCGGTCGGTGCACGCGACCTCGGACGCGCCCAGGAGTACGCCGGGACGCACGGCATCGCGAAGGCGTACGGCAGCTACGACGAACTGCTGGCCGACCCCGACGTGGAGGTGGTCTACAACCCGAGCCCGAACAGCGAGCACGTCCGCTGGACGTTGGCGGCGCTGCGGGCGGGCAAGCACGTCCTTTCGGAGAAGCCGTTCGGCAGCAACGCGGCAGAGGCCCGCCTGGTCGCCACCGAGCCCAACCCGTCCGGCCTCGTCATCTTCGAGGGGTTCCACCACCTGTACCACCCGACGTACCGGCGGATGCTGCAGTTGGTCGCGGACGGAGCCATCGGCGAGGTGGTCGAGCTGCGGGCGAGCATGAAGTTCCACTGCTCCAACCTGGACGACATCCGCTGGAGCTGGCCCCTGTCGGGCGGGTCACTGATGGACCTCGGCTGCTACACGATCCACGTCGGCAGGGACGTGTCCCGCGTCCTCGGCGGCGAACTCGAGCTCCGTTCTGCGACAGCAACGACCAACGACCGCGCCGACGAGAGGATCGACGCGACCGCGAGCGTCGAGGGCGTCCTCCCGAACGGAGCCCGAGCGATCATGGAGTCGAGCCTGGAGGGCCCATCGGACACGGCGGTGCTGGTCACCGGCACCCGCGGCACGATCCTGCAGCCGCGGCTCACCGACCTGGCCGACGACGACCGGCTCATCGTCACGGTGGACGGCGTCGAGACGATCGAGCGGCCGGGCAACGCCACCACGTACACCTACCAGCTGCGGGTGGTCGAGGCCGCCGTCCGCGAAGGTGCTTTCTTCCCCACCGGCCTCGACAACGCCATCACGAACATGGAGTTCGTCGACGAGGCCTACAGGCTGGCCGGATTCCCGCTGAGGGGCGAGTGACCGGTGCGGATCGCGGTGGTGGGGAGTTACGGCGTCGGGCTGACGATGCGCGTGCGGCGCGCCCCCGACGCCGGCGAAACCGTGGCCGGCGGCGTGTTCTCCTCCGGCCACGGCGGGAAAGGCTCGAACCAGGCCGTCGCAGCTGCCCGTCTGGGCGCGACGGTCTCGCTCCTGACAGCGGTCGGACCGGACTCGTTCGGCAGGGCGGCCCGCGATCTGTGGGCGGCCGAGGGCGTCTCGAGCGAGCGGGTCGTGACCGCCGAAGCCGCCACCATGGTGGGAGTGATTCTCGTCGACGAGGCCGGTGAGAACCGGATCGCGATCGCCCCCGGGGCGCTCGATCAGCTCTCCGCGGCGGACGTCGACGGCTTCGAGGACGAGATCGCGGCGGCGGACCTCCTGGTCACCGGATTCGAGATCCCCCTCGACGTGGCCCGCCGTGCCCTGACGGTCGCTCGGCGCCACGGCGTGCCGACGCTGGTCAACCCCGCTCCCGCCCCCTCCGAGCCGCTGGACGCCGAACTGTGGGGCCTCGTCGACGTCCTCACCCCGAACCTCACCGAGGCCCGGCAACTCACCGGCGAGTACGGTGCCGCCTCCGCCGAGGACTGCGCTGCCGCGATCCGGCGCCGGTACGCCGGGGTCACGGTCATCACCCTCGGCGCGGACGGCTGTCTCGTCGACCCTCCGGTCGGCGACCGGCTCCGCGTCGCGGCGGTGCGGCCGCGGCAGGTGGTGGACACCACGGGCGCAGGCGACGCCTTCACCGGGGCACTGGCTGTCGCGCTGGCACGGGGCGACGGTGTTGCGGACGCCGTCCGGTTCGCCTCGGCGGCTGGCTCATGCTCCGTCGCCATCGCGGAAGTCGTCCCGAGCCTTCCCCGTCCGGGCGACATCACAGCGCTGCTCGCCGAGCAGGCGACCCCCTGACCCGGGAACGACACGAAGGAGGAGATCGATCACATGGCACTCGACAGCAACACCCTCGCCACGCTCAGCCCTGAGCGCATCGCGCCGTTCATCCAGCACACCCTGATCGCGACGGGGCTCACCCGGGAGCGGATCATCCAGCACGCCGAAGAGGCGGTCACCCACGGGTTCAACGCCGCGATGGTGCCCGGCTCCTGGGTGCCCGAGGTGGTCGAGGTCCTGCGTGGGACGGGGGTCATTGTCGCCTCCGCCCTCGACTTCCCGACCTGCGGCGTGATGTCGTCGCGGGGAAAGGCCGCCGAGGCACAGAGCCTGGTCGACCTGGGCGCCCAGCAGATCGACATCGGGGTCCAGGTGGGCTGGCTGAAGAGCGGGCTCTACGACCGGTTCCGCGACGACATCGCCGGGGTGGTTGCGGCCGGGGTCCCCGTCAAGGTGATGTTGGAACTGCCGTTGTTGACCTCGGACGAGCGGGACGCCGCCGTCGAGCTCTCCATGGAGGCGGGTGCCGCCTACCTGAAGAACGCGAGCTCGGGTGCCGTCGAAGTGGCCAACCCCGCCTCCATCGCCTACCTCGCGGCCAGGGTGCGCGGCGGCGTCCAGGTCAAGGCGTCCGGGTCGATCACGTCCTACGACCAGGCCGCGTCGCTGCTGCGGGCCGGTGCCGTTCTGTTGGGAACCAGCGCCGGCGTCGCGATCGTGGACGGGACAGGCTCCGACCGCGCCGGCTACTAGCCACCGCCCGTCTTCAAAGCCGGGTGAGTACTACTTACCGCACCGTAACCAGTCTGCGGCCAGCACAACCTACGCTGGAGTAACCAGCTTCTGGAGTCGCCACCGAGGTTTCTTTGTAGAGAGCCGGTAGAGACGGCGACGCCATGACGGCCACAGAAGTCCTGACCCACCCGCCCTCGCGTCCGCGGAGAGAGGCGATCCGCGCGGAGCTCGCGAACCGCACCCGGAGCTTCACCGAGCTCGCCGCGTCCGTCCGCGACGCCGGACTGAATGGCCGGACGCGCTGGTTCTACGTGGCGCTCTTCGCCGGGCTGGTTCTGGCCCTCGGTGGCGCCATCGCCGGATTCGTCCTGCTCCAGGACTCCTGGTTCCAGCTCCTGATCGCGGCAGCGCTGGGCATCCTGTTCACGCAGTTCGCGTTCCTCGGCCACGAGGCGTCGCACCGCCAGGTCCTCGCGTCCGGGCCGGCGAACGACCGTCTCGGACGCCTGCTCGCGAACGTCTTCGTCGGAATCAGCTACTCGTGGTGGATGAACAAGCACACCCGGCACCACGGCAACCCCAACCGCGTCGGCAAAGACCCGGACATCGCCCTGGGCAACGTCGCCTTCACCACCGAGGACGCAGCCGGCAGCCGCGGCTTCCGCGCCTGGATGATCCGACGGCAGGGCTGGCTGTTCTACCCGCTCCTGATCCTCGTCGGCCTCGACCTCCACCAGGCCTCCATCCGCAGCCTGTTCGAGCGCCGTCAGATCCGGGGGCGCGCGCTGGAGATCGGCATGATCTTCGCCCGCTTCGCTGTCTACCTCGGCGTGCTGTTCTGGCTGCTCCCCCTCGGCATGGCGTTCGCCTTCATCGGCGTCCAGCTGGCTGTGTTCGGCGTCTACATGGGCGCCAGCTTCGCCCCCAACCACATCGGCATGCCGATCGTGCCCGCCGAGACCCGTCTCGACTTCCTCGACAAACAGGTCCTCACCTCGCGCAACGTGTCGGGCGGTTGGTGGATGACCGCTCTCATGGGCGGCCTCAACTACCAGATCGAGCACCACCTGTTCCCGAGCATGCCCCGGCCGCACCTGCACCGCGCCCGCGCGCTCGTCCGCCAGCACTGCCGCGAGCATGACGTGCGCTACACCGAGACCTCGCTTCGTGAGGCCCTCACGATCGTGGTGCGCTACATGAACGATGTCGGCCTGGCCGCGTCCCGGACCTTCCGGTGCCCGACCGCGGCGACCATGGGCCGGCCCTGACCCGGCGTCTGCTGTGAGCCGGCGGGCCGTGCCCTGACGTAGAAGTACTGACAAGAACACTGATCTCTGAGTCTGGCCGTTCCTGCTGCGCAGATGGACGCTGTGAGAAGGGCAAACAGCGGAGACCGGAGTGCGCACTTCACAACTGATACGTCGGGCAGTCGGCCTGCTGGCCATCGCGGGCGCCGTCCTGATCGGGATCGTGGCCGTTGCCTCACCCGCTTCTGCCGGGGACGGCGTGTCCCGGGCTGTCGCGGTGGCGGTCGTCAGCGGGGCCGCGCGCTGACCACGACGGGCGCAGCGAGGCGCTGGGCTCACGAGGACGACGACGGCCCCGGCGACGACACCACCGCGACCTCACTCAGGCCGGTCGCGGTGGTTGGGCCCCGCTAGAGCCCGTCGCCCAGCCAGGGCCGCGTCCCTCACACCTGGCCGCGGCGGCCCAGGTCGTCCGCGCCCGGAGCGAGCCCGGGCTCCTGGAACAGACGCGGGTCCGCCTCGGAGTCGGTGCCCTCCGACTCCGGACGGCCGAAGCCGGCCGCGGCGTCCGTCGCGTTGAGGCCCCGGTCCCCCGGCTCGGGCGGCATGCCGACCTCGGTCGTGCCGATGAGGCCGGGACGGTCCGCGTCCTCCCCTTCAGCCGGGTCGAGCAGGCCCAGACCGGCGTCCGCACCGTCGTCGACGGCAGGCTCCCAGCCGGAGTCCCCGACCTTGCCGGAGTCGCCGTAGGACGAGGCTGCATCCTCAACGCCCGGCGTCTGGGTGGTCACCCCCTGGTTGATGGGTTCCCGCCAGCCGCCGGTCGCGCGGGGGTGCGACTCGACGAAATCCTTGAAGCGGTCGAGATCGCCCTCGGCCTGCCTCTCCACGATGCCCAGCTTGTCGCCCAGGTTCTCAAGGAAGCCCTCCGGCTCGTACTCCAGTTCCAGGTGCACGACCGTCTGCGACGGGCCGGATTCGTCGAAGGTGACGGCGCCCGCGTTCGTCGCGCCTTCGACGGCCGCCCACGCCACCTTGCGGTCCGGGACCTGCTCGAGGATCTTGGCGATCCACTGCCGCCGAACGCCGCCGATCTCGGCCACCCACTCCAGCCGGTCGTCGGCCAGCTGGGTCACGCTCTGGACGCCGTCCATGAAGCGCGGGAACTCCTCGAACTGCGTCCACTGGTTGTAGGCGGTGCTCAGCGGCACATCCACTACAACGGACTTCTCAACCTTGGTCGTCATCGTCTTCCTCCAGGTTCGCCGGGACGGGCCGCTCGCCCGCCAGCGCCACGCTCTCCGACGGCGGCGCGTCCCGAATCCCTACCCACTCGGGGGCGGATCACCCAGGCGGAGGAGGAGGGCCGCGGTCGGTGGCAGTTTGACCCATTGGGTTGTCCGGGCATTGACCGTTGCTGAGAGTCGGCTGAGGATGAGGGCGTTCCGGCCGGATTCGCCGACGAATTCCGGCCCGAAAAGAGTGGACCGTCATCGGCCCACTCCCCTGTGCCCGGGACCGGGCCCGTTCGCCTTTTCGCCAACACTTTGAGGGAATTCAATGAAGACACTCAAGAGATTCACGACATTGGCAGTATCCGGCGTGGTCGGAACCGGCCTGCTCCTGGTTCCGCCCGCCACGTCCTCTGCCAAGACGATCACGCCGAACCCGATCGTGAAGTCCACGGCCCTGGCCACCCCGTTCAACCTCGCGTTCACCCGGCACAGCGTCCTGGTCGCGGACGGCACCCAGAACCTGGTCGGCAGGCTCGCCGCCGACGGCTCGATCACCCCGATCGCCACCAACCAGCCGGGAGCCTCCGGGCTGGCCGTCGGACGGGACGGTCGGACGCTCGCCTTCACGACGACGGTCACCGACCCGGCGACCTTCGAGAACAGCGCCAGCGGCCTGAACATCTGGGGCGTCCGGGGCAAGCGCTCCTTCGTCGACACGCTGGCCTACGAGACCGCGAACAACCCCGACAGCGTCAATTCCTACGGCGTGACGAATCCCAGCCAGTGCGTCACCGACGCGCTGACCGCGGCCCATTTCCCGGTTTCGTACACCGGCCAGGTCGATTCGCACGCCTATTCCGTTGCGGCGTACGGCCGTGGCTGGGTGGTCGCTGATGCGGGCGCCAACGCCCTGCTGAGCATCGGGCCGCGGGGGGCAATCCGCACCCTCGCCGTCCTGCCGCCCCAGCCGGCCCAGATCACCGCCGAGGCTGCTGCAGCCCTCGGCCTTCCCGACTGTGTGGTCGGCGTCACCTATGCCTTCGAGCCGGTTCCCACCGACGTCGAGGTCGGCCGCGACGGCTGGCTCTACGTGACAACCCTCCCGGGCGGCCCCGAGAGCGCCGCCCTCGGTGCGCGCGGCAAGCTGTGGCGCGTGAACCCGTGGTCGGGAAAGGCGACCGAGCTCGCCGGCGGCTTCCTGGGCGCGACCAACCTGGCGCTGGGGACCCACGGCCGGATCTACGTCGCCGAACTGTTCGGCGGGAAGATCTCGGTGGTCAAGGGCTCGACCAAGAAGGACTTCCTCGCGCTTCCCGGCGTCGTCGGGGTCGAGACCGACCAGCGCGGGCAGCTGTGGGCCACGACACTCGGCAATGAGAACCCGCCCGCACCGGGCACCATCGTCAAGGTCGACACCAGGCACACCTGGAAGGGGAAGGTCGTCAGCACCCTGAGGTACAAGGCCGCGAAGTCGCACCACCGCTGACGGCGATGTGACGCATCCGCCGCGGGCAACGGGGAGCCGCTGCCCGCGGCGGACGTCTGTGCGGGCGGCGCTACCGGTTGACCCCGCTCATGTCGGCGTACCGGTCACCGACCGGGGCGCCGACGGTGTCGAGGGCGGACAGCTGCTCAGGCGAGAGCTCGAGGGCGTCGGCCGCAACGTTCTCCTCCAGAAAGGCGACCCGCTTCGTGCCCGGGATGGGGACGATGTCGCCGCCCTTCGCGAGCAGCCACGCGAGGGCCACCTGGCCCGGCTTGGCGCCGAGTTCGGACGCCACCGCCTCCACTTTCTCGACGATGGCCAGGTTGCGGCCCAGGTTGTCGCCCTCGAAGCGCGGGTTGTGCCGGCGGAAGTCGGACGCGTCCAGCTGGTCGGTCGACCGGATCGTGCCGGTGAGGAACCCGCGGCCGAGCGGTGAGTACGCCACGAAGCCGATCCCGAGTTCGCGGACGGTCGGGAGCAGCTCGGCCTCCGGGTCGCGCGACCACAGCGAGTACTCGGTCTGGAGCGCCGTGACCGGATGGACGGCGTGGGCCCGCCGGATCGTCGCCGGAGCGGCCTCCGACAAGCCGTAATGGCGGATCTTGCCCTCGGTGATGAGCTCGGCCAGCGCGCCGGCGGTCTCTTCGACGGGCGTGTTCGGATCCATCCGGTGCTGGTAGTACAGGTCGATGTAGTCCGTCCCGAGGCGCTTCAGCGAACCCTCGACGGCGATCCGGACGTTCTCCGGGCTGCCGTCCAGACCTCGCGTCCCGTCACCCCGGTGCAGGATCGTGCCGAACTTGGTGGCGATCACGACCCGGTCGCGCCGTCCGGCCAGCGCCCGACCGAGCAACTCCTCGTTGAGGTAGGGCCCGTACATCTCCGCGGTGTCGAAGAGCGTGACGCCGAGGTCGATGGCCCGGTGGATGGTCGCGATCGAAGCGGCGTCGTCGCTTCCGGCACCGGTGTAGAACGCCGACATCCCCATGCAGCCCAGGCCGATCCGTCCGACCTCCAGGTCCGCGAGCTTCGCTGTCTTCATCCTGACTCCTCCTGTGACGACTACCTCCCGTCAACACGTCGCGGTCCGGGGTTCTTCCGACCATCGGGGCCCCGGGCCCGGGCGCTATGGTCGATCCATGAGCTCCCGCGTGACCACGTGCCCGTCGTGCGGCGCGAAGAACCGCGTCCCGGTCGGGGGGAAGGGACGCCCGCAGTGCGCCTCCTGCCATGCCGCGTTGCCGTGGCTGGTCGACGCAACCGACGCCGACTTCGCGGCAGCCACCCAGACCGGCCAGCTCGTGCTTGTCGACCTGTGGGCTCCGTGGTGCGGCCCCTGCCGCATGGTCGCGCCGGTCCTCGAACGCCTCTCCGTCGCGTACGCCGGACGGGTGAAGGTGGTCAAAGTGAACGTCGACGACAACCGCCGCACCGCCGTCCGCTTCGACGCCCGGAGCATCCCGACCCTGGTGATCATGAAGGACGGCCGGACCGTCGACCGGGTCGTCGGAGCCCAACCCGAACCGGCGCTGCGCACGCGCATCGACCGGCTGCTCGCCGACTCCTAGCGGGACAGGAAGGCGACCGCTCCGGCCAGCAGCACGATCACGACGGTGGACGCTGCGGCGAGCACAACGGGTCGTCCGCCCGTCCGGCGGAGCACCTGCCAGTGCACCGTCGTGCCGAGAGCGAACATGGCGGCTGCGAGCAGCCACTGCTGGGCCTGCTGTGCGACGCCCAGGACGGGCGAGGGCAGGACGCCGAGGCTGCGGACGACGACCATCGCGATGAAGCCGGCCACGAACAGCGGCACCAGCGGCGGCAGCTTCTGGCCTTCCCGGGCGCTGTGCTCGCGCTCGCGCCAAGACAGCACGAGCATCACCGGCGCCAGCATGAGCACCCGGGCGAGCTTGACCACGACAGCGACGGTGAGCGCGGCCGGCCCGATGATCCCGGCGGCAGCGACGACCTGGGCGACCTCGTGGACGGAACCGCCCGTCCATACGCCCGCCGTCCGCGGGTCCAGACCGAGGATGCCGGTGAGCGCCGGCATCACCGCGATCATGATCGTGCCGAAGACCACCACCAGGGTGACGGCCGTTGCGGCCTCGCCGTCCTTCGCGCGCTTCCCCAGAACGCCCTCCGCTCCGGCGACGGCCGCAGCGCCGCAGATCGAGAACCCGGTGGCGATCAGCAGCGCCTGCGTCTCGTTGATCCGCAGCAGGCGGCCGATGCCGATACTCGCGAGCATGGTCAGCCCGACGATCGCGACCACGCCGACGACGACCGTCCAGCCGAGCGAGAGGATGTCACCCAGCACCAGCTGGAGCCCGAGGAGGACCACGCCCAGCCTCAGCACCCGCCGGGACGAGAACGCCAGGCCGGCTGCGAACCGGGACGGCAGAGCTCCCGAGGCACCACCCGCGACGTTCACCAGCAGCGCGCCCAGCAGGATCGCGACGAGCATCGCGCTCAGGCCGGGCAGGAAGTGGTTGACGACCAGCGCGATCGCGGCCCCCGCTGCGCTCAGCAGCAGGCCGGGCCAGATCGCCGCGCGAGTGTCAGCAGAGGTGGACGGGGTGGAGGTGGCGGTCACCGGACAAGGCTAGGTGCTCTGCGGTCGTGCTCAGGCCGCGCGGCGGGAGCCCCCGCGGCGCACGCCCTGGCGGGAGAACGCAGCGACACCCTGGGTGCCGGCGGACGCCGTCCGCGACGACGACCGGGGCTGGCCCTGCCGCGCCCGGGGGCGGGACGGCTGCGGCGCGGAATCGCGACGCGGTGCGCCCTGGTTGCGCCCCTTCTGCGGCTTGCGGCCGGACGGCGCCGGGGCCGGCTCACCCTTGCGGGCGGCGGCCTTCGGCGCGTCCTCCGGAGCGACCAGCGCGGCGGTCGGGCCGGCGAGGTCGCCCAGCAGCTGCTCACCCGGGCGAACCGGGGTCGGAGCAACCGTGATCTTGGCGGCCCGAGCAAGCGCGTGGAAGTCCTTGCGCTGCTCGGGAAGGACGAGCGTCACCACGTCACCGGCGTTGCCGGCGCGGGCGGTGCGCCCGGAGCGGTGCAGGTAGGCCTTGTGCTCGGCCGGCGGGTCGACGTGCACGACGAGTTCGACCCCGTCCACGTGGATGCCCCGCGCGGCGATGTCGGTGGCCACCATGACGCGCACCGAGCCGTCGGCGAACGCGGTCAGCCCGCGCTCACGGGCGTTCTGGGAGAGGTTCCCGTGCAGCTCGACGGCGGGCACGCCGTCCGCGGTGAGGTCACGGGCGAGCTTGCGGGCCTGGTGTTTGGTCCGCGTGAACAGCAGCCGCCGTCCCGTGCCGGCGGCCAGCTCGCGGACGACCTCCCGCTTCTGGCCGGCGTCCGACACGAGCAGGACGTGGTGGGACATCGCGACGACAGGGGACGACGCGGCGTCCACGCTGTGCACCAGCGGATGGTCGAGGAACCGCTTGACCAGCTTGTCGACCGCTGCGTCGAGGGTGGCCGAGAACAGCATCCGCTGTCCCCCGGCCGGTGTCGCGGCCATGATCCGGGTCACCCCGGGCAGGAAGCCGAGGTCGGCCATGTGGTCGGCCTCGTCCAGCACCGTGATCGCCACAGCGTCCAGCCGGAGCTGGTCCTGGCGCATGAGGTCCTCGAGGCGTCCGGGAGTGGCCACGACGATGTCGACGCCCTGACGCAGCCGGCGCACCTGGCCGGACTGGCTGACGCCGCCGAAGATCGTCATGACGCTGAGGCCCGCAGCCGCTGCGAGCGGCTCGACCGTGGCGACGATCTGGTTGGCGAGTTCCCGGGTCGGGGCGAGGACGAGCCCACGAGGAGCCCCGGGGCGGGTGCGCTTCGAGACCTGCTGGTCGGAGTCGGTCAGGCCGGCGAGGCGCGCGACGAGCGGAAGGGCGAACGCGAGCGTCTTGCCGGAGCCGGTGCGGCCGCGCCCGAGGACGTCCCGCCCGGCGAGGGTGTCGGGGAGGGTCGCGACCTGGATCGGGAACGCGGTGGTGATCCCGCCGCGGAACAGCGGGTCGATGAGCTTGGTGGGGACACCCAGGGACGCGAACGACGTCTGGGCAGGATCGGTTTGGGACAAGGGAAGACTGCTTTCAAAGATGGTCACCACGGTCCAAGTCGGCTGGCGTCCTCGACGGCTGGGGCCATCTGATCCGAGTGCCGCTGTCGCGGCGCCTCGTGTGCGCGGTGCTCGAATGTGGTGCGATGTAGGGACGCGACGGCCGCGTCCTGGACTCCAGTGTCTCACAGGTCTGCCCCGACCCCCGAATCGGTACGCTTGGCCCGCGATCCACAAGGAGTGAGGCGATGGCTTCCCGCGATGCCGGCGAGCGACTGACAGCCGCCGATGCCTCCAACGTCGTCCTCGACGCAGCCGACCAGGTGAACGTGTTCCTGCTGGCGGGCCTGCTCGGGACCGGGGGCTTCGTCGGCGCCGACGGCAGCGCCGACCTCGACCGGGTCAGGGCCGACATCGGGACGCGCCTTCGTGACCCCGAGCTGCGCGAATTGGCCCGGTTCTCGCAGCGCGTCGTCGAGCGTTCGGGACGGCTGGTGTGGGAGCGCGTCGAGCCGGACCTGCGCTGGCACGTCCGGCCGGCTGACCCCGTCGAGGGACTCGCCGGACTCGGAGACCTCGCTGCGTCGCTGATGGTGCGGCCGCTGCCGGCCGACCGTCCCGGGTGGGAACTGCTCGTCGTTCCGGGCGCGGCGGACACGTCGCCCGGGATCGTCCTCCGCGCCCACCACGCGATCGCGGACGGCGTCGCGGGCGTCCGGCTCGCCGAACTGCTGTTCGGGGACGGGGTCGGGTCTGTTCCGTCGCCGGCCGGGCCAACGGCCGACCGGCCGCCCCGGCGGCCGCGCCCCTGGTGGCGAAGGGCGGCCACCGGTGCGGTCCGGATCGCGGCGATGCTCCGCCACGCCGTTCCTCCGACCGTCCTGCTCGGGCCGATCAGCCCCCATCGCGGCGTCGCCTTCGCCGAGACCGACCTGGCCACGCTCGCGAGCGCCGCTCGGGCAGCGGGCGGGACGATCAACGACGCCCTGCTCGCCGCTGTGGCCGCAGCCACCGTCGAAGGCCTGCGGACGGGTGGGCACCCGATCCCGACCCTTCTCCCCGTGAGCGTCCCCGTCGCGCTGCCCGATCGGGCGGGCTCCGGCAACGCCGTCGGGGTGATGATGGTCGAACTCCCCACCGACGTCTCCGACACCGCCGTCAGGACCTCCCGGATCGCCACGGCCACGCGAGCCGCCAAGGCGGAGGCGCGAGCAGCCGGCACCTACGAACTGACCCGGAGCCGCTGGGGCTCGCGGGCGTTCGCCTGGCTGGCCAGGCGGCAGCGGTTCATCGCACTGTTCGTGACCAACGTGCGCGGCCCGGCGACCGGTCTCGCGATCAGCGGCGCCCCCGTGACGCACGCGTGGCCGGTCACGCCGATCCAGGGCAATGTGCGCCTGGGGGTCGCCGCCCTGTCCTACGCCGGACGGCTGGCGTGCGCCGTCCACGTGGATGCGGACGCCCTCGACGCCCGCATCGTCGCCCGCGCCCTGGCAGCCGAGTTCACAAGCCTGGGACGCGAGGGCGGGATGAGCGTCCGCGCGTGATAGCGTTGCAGACTGCACCCTCGGGTGCTGATGTCCTTTCGTGTCCGCGCGGGTTCTCGAGCCGGCGGACCTGCTGTCCAGGGGCGCACCAGCGACGCACGCTGAAGCCCGATCCGCCCACCCGATTCCCACGACCCCGTTCTGGGTACTCGGCATACACCACAATCTCCGCGCCGGCGCCGTCGGCACGGTCAACAGGACCGCAGAGCGCGATCCAAGAACACGTAAGGAAAGACGACATGGCCACTGGCACTGTCAAATGGTTCAACTCCGAAAAGGGCTTCGGCTTCATCGCTCCTTCGGACGGTTCGGCGGACGTCTTCGCCCACTTCTCCGCGATCGCCGGCAGCGGCCGTCGTGATCTCTACGAAGGCCAGCAGGTCGAGTTCGACGTCGAGCGGGGCCAGAAGGGTCTCCAGGCCGCGAACATCCGCGCCCTCTGACGCTGACGCGAACGGCGCCGTCCCGGTTGGGACGGCGCCGTTCGTGCGTTCCCGGCCTGTGCGATTCCGGGCCTCGTCGGCCCTCAGCGACGTCCCCCGACCCGCCAGGCGTGAGCCTCGCGGACGTGGGCCACCCCCTGCAGCGCACCGACGACGTCGTCCGGATGCCCGCCCCGGACCACCAGGATCGTCCCGGCACGCTCACCGTCGTCCCCTGTGAACAGACGTGCCCACCAAGCGATCCGCCCGCCGAGCGCGCGGGAGACACCGCCCTCGTCCGACCCGTCCACGATCACCAGGACGAGCCCATCGGCGGGCAGTGGCTCGGCCGCCGCTGTCGACAACTCCTCCACACGCCAGATGTCGACGCCGACGAAGCAGCCGGCGCGGTGGTAGGGATCCCCGTCCGCGAACGCTCGCGCTGCGGCCAGGTCGGGCACATCCACGACGTGCACGCTGCCGGCCCAGCCGCGCCGGTCAGGTGTCAGCAGCGGCCCTCGGAGGCTGAACGAGAAGCGGTCCATGTAGGCCCAGTGCTCCTCGTCGAGCGCGGTGGCGTCTGCGTCGTCGCGGGCCGGCACACCCCGGCCGAGAACGAGGAAGTCCATGGACGTTCAGGCTAGCCGCGCCGTCAACGGCGGCCGGAGGGGGCGGTGCCCTCCCCGGGGCGACGGCGGGCGCTGGCGGAGCGTCGGAACGAGCGTCAGTCGGCCAGCCGCGGGTGCAGGCGGTGCCGCCTGACCGCATCCAGGGGCAGTTCCTCGCCGGCCTCCGCCTGGCCGAGCCACCAGCGTCCCGCGCGCAGGGTGAGCCGGGACGGATGCACGACTCGTCCACCGTCGCTCAGGGTGAGCACGAGGTCCAGACCCTCCCGGCAGGCCCGTGCGGCATCGCGGAGCAGGGCCCCGGGCACGTGCGCTCCGGAGGAGGGTTCGGGGTCGATGACGAGCCAACCGAGCGGGGCGGCCTCCCCCGCCGTGGCGAGGCCGAGAGCCCGTGCCAGGAGGGGTTGTCCGGCGAGCCACTGCCCGCCGGCGTCCTCGGCGGTGAGGGCGCCGACGGCCGTCCGCCAGCCGCCGAGGAGCTCGACGCCGCCGCCGGGACCCGGCCAGGTGACGATCGGGACGCCTGCGCTTCCGAGCGCGGTGATGTCGCGCAGCACCGTCCGCCGGGAGACCTCGAGCCGCGCGGCGAGTCCGGCCGTCGTCGTGCGTCCGCGCTCCTCGAGGAGGATCAACAGGGACAACAACCGGCTGGCGCGCATGGCGCCCAGCGTCGTGGCGCGCAACCGGTGACACAAGGTGTCACTGATGCGGTGACAGGATGGCCGCCAGCCGTCGGGCGGACCGGCGGGCGAGGAGGCAGGCATGACCGGGGCTGAGGGGACGCGGGAGAACCCGTGGCGGTTGCGGACGCCGCCGCTGACCAGCCAGTACCAGGCGTGGTTCGCCGAGACGGGCGGGACGGACGTGCTCGTCGTGGCCGTCGGCAGCACGATCCTGCACTACGACCGGCGATGCCTCGACGATGTGTGCGCGATGCTTGCAGAGAGGGGCGACTGGGTCGAACTCGGGTCGGCCGACGAGCAGAAGGAGGCCCGACCGGGGACGCTCGAGGCGTGGGCCCGGTCGCCGGACAACCCGGTTGGTGGCTGGTACGGCCTGAAGAAGGGTCTGCGCGGCCGGTTCGCCCTGTACGTCCCGCCGCTCCTGGAGCACCTCGGCCGAGTCGAGCTGGAACACAACCCGCGGAACAACCGGGTGCGGGCACTCTGAGCAAGCGCGCCACGCGAAAGGTCGGAGGCCGGCTCTGGCCGTCCGCGGGAGCCGCTGGTAGCGTTGTGCCCTGCGCAGACCGCGCCGAGCCTCGTGGAAGGAGGTCGTGAGATGTCACCCACTGTTGTTGGGCTGTCCTCGACCGCCCGTCCACTTGAGGCTCCCGCCGCCTGACCGATCACTGGCAGGGGCCTCCTCCCAGGAGAAAACACCCTTGTCAAACACTTCTTCGTCCTTCGAATGGGACGAGCTGACCTTCACCGAACACGACGAAAACCTGCGCGAGAACCAACGCTGGTCCAGCTGGAGCAGCGTCGAACGGCTGTGCCGTGGGCCCGAGCCCTGGCCCGACTGGCTGGTCACGAGCGACGCCGTCGACACCGACCTCGGCGTCCTCAAGACCGGCAAGGAGGCGGACGTGTTCCTCGTCGAGCGCACCGCCCTCGACGACCCCGCCCTGAGCAGCCTGCTGGCCGCCAAACGCTACCGGTCGACGACCCATCGGCTCTTCCACCGCGACACCGGCTACACGGAGGGACGGCGGATCCGCAACACCCGCGACACCCGGGCGATGGCCCGCAAGTCCGGACACGGCCGCCAGATCGAGGCCGGCCTGTGGGCGAACGCGGAGTGGGTCGCGCTGAAGCGGCTGTGGCTGGCCGGCGTCCCCGTCCCCTACCCCGTCCAGATCGACGGCGGCGAGATCCTGATGGAGTACATCCACGACGGCGAGGGGGCCGCGCCCCGGCTGCACCAGACCCGCCCGTCGCCGGACGAACTGGACGCACTGTTCGCCCAGCTGCTCGCCGCGCTGGTGACGATGGCAGGGCTCGGGGTCGTCCACGGCGACCTCAGCCCGTTCAACACCCTGGTCACGGGAGTCGGCAGCGGCGATCCGAGGCTGGTGGTCATCGACGTCCCGCAGCTGGTCGACCTGTTCGCCAACCCGAACGCCGACGAGTTCCTGCAGCGCGACTGCACCAACATGGCGGCCTGGTTCACGGCCAAGGGGCACCCCGTGGACGCCGACGAGCTGTTCGCCGAGGTGATCAGCCAGGCCTGGTGAGGGACGCGGACGGGCCATAGTGCTCCCCCGCAAGATTGCGACCGATTGTCGACGCGACGGTGGTGGTTGCTGAGAATCAGCCCATGGCTCAGCCCGACCCCGGGCCTGCGATCCGCACGCCCGACCAGCTGTTGCGCGTCTTCGTCTCCTCGACGCTCGGCGAGCTGGCGGACGAGCGGCGCGCAGCCAGGGCCGCGATCGAGCAGTTGCACCTGGCCCCGGTGATGTTCGAGCTCGGCGCCCGTCCGCATCCGCCGCGCAAGCTGTACCGCTCCTACCTCGAGCAGAGCGACGTGTTCGTCGGCATCTACTGGGAGAAGTACGGGTGGGTCGCCCCCGGCGAGCAGATCTCCGGCCTGGAGGACGAGTACCGGCTGTGCGACCCGCACATGCCGAAGCTGATCTACCTCAAGGACAGCTCGGCACGGGAGGAGCGGCTGCAGGGGCTGATCGCGGCGATCCAGGCCGACGACACGGCCAGCTACCTCCACTTCGCGACCGAGGCCGAGCTGCACGACCACCTCGTCAGGGACCTGGCCACCCTCCTGGCCGAGAGGTTCCAGGCCGCCGGCGAGCCGCCGGCCGCTCCGCGCGAGGTCGAACCGGAAGCCAGCCCGGTGTACGAGCAGGTGCCGCCGCCGTACACCCCCATCGTCGGTCGCGCGAAGGAGATCGACGAGGTGAGCGCACTCCTCGACGGTGGCAGGGCGCGCGTGGTGTCGATCGTGGGAACCGGCGGGATCGGCAAGAGCCGCCTGGCCATCGAGGTCGCCCTGCGCGCCGGGCCCCGCTTCGCCGACGGGGTCGTCTTCGTCCACCTGGAGAACGTGGTCGACCCGAAGCTGCTACTGCCGTCCATCGCACAGGCCCTCGGAATCGGCGAGAGCGGCGAGCGCCCGATCGAGGAGCGCCTGCCGCTCGCCCTGGCGCAACGTCGGGTCCTGCTCGTCCTCGACAACTTCGAGCAGCTGGTCGAGGCGGCCCCCGAGCTGGTCCAGCTGTACGCGGGTGCGCCCAACGCCGTCTTCCTCGTGACGAGCCGGGCGGTGCTCAGGATCCGGGGCGAGTACGTCTATGAGCTCGGCGGACTCGCGACCCCGACGTCGGAGGAGCCGACCACGCCGGCCGATGCGTCCCGGGCCGAAGCCGTCCAGCTGTTCACCGAACGCGCGACGGCTGCGCGCAGCGACTTCGAGTTGACCGACGCGAACGTGGACGCCGTCGTGCGGATCTGCCAGCAACTGGAGGGTTCGCCCTTGGCGATCGAGCTCGCGGCTGCCCGGGTGCGGGCGCTGACCCCGCAGGCGATCGTGAAGCGGCTCGACGATCCGCTGACTCTCCTCGCGTCGGCGTCCCGCGACGTGCCGGCTCGGCAGCGGACGCTGGAGGCGACGATCGAGTGGAGCGCGAACCTGCTCGAACTCCAGGAGAGGGACCTGCTCGCCGACCTGTCGGTCTTCGCGCCGGGATTCACCTACGAAGCCGTCGAGGTCGTGGGGGCGAAGTGTGCGTGGTCGGGCCGCGAACTCGACGGCCTGACCACCCTCATCGACAACTCGTTGCTGCGCCAGCTGAGCCCGTCGGGTCGCTACAAGGTTCCCGTCACCGTCCGGGAGTACGCGGAGGAACTGCTGGAGCGCCGCGGCGGAAGGGACGGCCTGCGTGCCTCCCACCTGGCCTTCTACAGCACGCTGGCGACGAGTGCCCGGCAGACCCTGCGCGGCCCCGGACAGGTGGAGACGGCCGCACAGCTGGAGCAGGAGCTGCCGAACCTGCGGATGGCCGTCCGCAACGCCATCGCACTCGGACGGCCGGACGCGGCGGCCGACCTGACCTGGTCACTGTTGGTCTTCTGGTGGTTCGGGGGCTACTTCGGCGAGGTTCGGGTCTGGATGCAGGAACTGCTCGCGGAGCAGGCGGACGCGGCGAGCGTCCACACCCGCGCCGTCGCGAACTTCCTGATCAGCTGGATCGACATGTGGCATCACCCCTCCCTGGCGGTGGCAGAGGTGTTCCACGAGGTGCGGGGCCAGTTCGCCGAAACCGGCGACGTGAGCGGCGAGGCGCTGGCCACGCTGTGTGAGGCGTTCACCCGGATGGCACTGCCGGACGCGGATCCGGACGCCTGTCGTGCGGACCTGGCGCGGGCGATCGACGCCTTCGAAGGTGCGGACGACGCCTGGGGCGAGACCCTCGCCCTGGTCGGCCTGGGCCGGGTCGAGGCCGTGCTCGGTCACGAGGCGGAGGCGGCGGAGGCCTACCTCAAGGCGGGACGCGTCGCACGGGCGCACTCCGACACCCTCGCGACGCTCATCTCCGATCACCACATCGGGCGGGTCCAGCTCGCCGCCGGCGACCTGGACGCCGCGGAGGCGACCTTCCGCTCCAGCGTCCACCTGCCCGACAGCCTGGGTCTCAAGGGCGGGGTGTCGGACGGGCTGGAGGGCCTGTCCGCGATCGCGGCGGTGCGCGGCGAGGTGGAGCGCGCCGGGTTGCTGTCAGGGGCAGCGGCGGCGCTGCGACAGCGGCTCGGGTTCTTCGAAGTTGCGGCGTTCGTGTTCCACGAGCGGTACCTCGACATCGTGCGTCGGCAGCAGCCGGAGCGGTTCGAGCGGGCGCAGGCCCGCGGCCGTGAGTTGACGACAGCCGAGGCGCTTGCTGTGGCGCTGGAGGAGCCCGACCCGTCCACGGTGTCGGCGTCCGCTGCGGCCGAGGTGGATGGCGACGGCCCCGACGCAAGGCGGGCCGACCCCGACGTCGCGATGGCGGTGTGAGGCTCGGAAGCCTTCAGAGAGGGCCCGGTCTCCACGATCATCGACCCCTCTGTCGGGGCTGCTGGCCTTCGCTGATCACCGGTTCGGGCCGGTGGTGTCGCCCGCACGGGGTCTAGGCGTCCGCTGCCGCCTTCGGCAGGCTGGCAGCTGTGTCAGCCTCCACCCCCGTGACATCTGCCTCGCCCGCGTCCCTGGACGTCTCCGGACCCGAACCCTGCGCTCCGCGTCGCGGGATCCAGGGCTGGACGACCGAGGACCCCCACTACGCGCCGCGCCACACTCTCGTTGGCCCGGCCGCCCTGTCGGGCGACCTTCGAACCGCGGGCTTCTCCGGCCGGCGCGCCTACCCGGGCTGGGAAGGGGAACTCGTCGCCGCACAGATCGCAGTCGACGGGTCGACCGGCACAATGGACGGCGTGACGAGGTCTGACGACTCCTCCTGGCCGACGACGGCCGAGGAGCTCATGCGCTCCCGCTTCGAGGCGTTCCGCGCGGGGGACGCCGACTGGCTGCTCGCGTCCTGGCACCCGTCGACCCGGCCGGACGTGATCGACCTCAGCGGCAACCCGACATGGCGGGGACTGCAGATCGTCGAGACGGTCGAGGGCGGGACGGCCGACGACACCGGCATCGTTGAGTTCCGCGCCACCTACCTGCGTCCCGGCGGTGGTGTGGACGCCCAGCACGAGCGCTCGCGTTTCGTCCGCGAGGGTGGCCGCTGGTACTACGTGGACGCCGTCTGATCGCCGGCGGTCAGTCGATCAGCCGGTCGAGCAGGTCGAACGTCGGATAGGGCTGGTCGTAGTCGCCGAAGTGGCCCTCGTTGCGGATGATCAGGGTGCCGCCGAGCCGGTCGAACATGGCCCGTCCCTGCGCTGCGTCGCAGCCGTACGGGTCGACGGCGGAGTTCACGAAGGTGAGGTCGCGCGCGTGCGCCCGGATCGCGTCCCAGTCGTAGTGCTCCTGGAGCACCGGCTCGTCGGAGTCGTTCGGGAGTGTCGCGTAACCGGCGACGAGCACGGCCTGGGCGACGGTCACGTCGATGTGCTCCAGCACAGCCAGCAGCAGCGCAGCGCCCCCGGAGTGACCGACGAGCACCGTTTCCGCGTCGAAGTGGTGGCCGGCCAGCACCCGCGGCAGGAACGTCGCGATCGGCTCGACGTTCAGGTCGGGATAGTGCGGGATCTCGACCGCATAGCCGCGGGCGGCAAGCCGGTCACCCAGCCAGGAGTACCAGACGGCGCTCGGATGTCCGCCTGTGCCATGAATGATGATCGCTGACTTGGGCATGGAAGCCACCGTAGGCGTCCCCGGCTTGCGGGTAGCCGCCGTGCGGGGTCGCTGCGCAGTGTTACGTGGTTCCGGCACCGTCGCGGAGGGAGCCGATCATGCTGTGCAGGATCCGCGACGCCTCCGCCCGGTCGGTCTCGCTCAGCCCGGCGAGCATCCTCAGCTCGACCGAGCGCACGGCAGCACTCGCCTTCTCCAGGTTGCGCCGGCCGCGCGACGTGAGCCTGGTGGGGAGCGCCCTCCCAACGGACGCCTCCGCCGGCCTGGTCACCTGACCCTCGCGTTCCAGCGCCTGCAACAGGACGTTCATGGACTGCCGGGTCACGAAGGTTCCGCGCGCCAACTCCGAGTTGGAGAGCCCGGGCCGCTGTGCGAGCAGCTCGAGGCACGCGTAGTGCGTCACGGTCATGCCGAGCGGCCGCAACACCTCCTCCATGGCGGTGCGCAGGACACTCGACGCTTCCTTGAGCAGGTATCCGATGGACGTCTCGAGGTGCACATGGGTGCCGTCTTGACTCATGTCAGCATTCTGACATACCGTGCTGGATGTCAGGAACCTGACACGAAAGGACTCCCCTCCCATGCCCGCAACCGGCCCAGACTTCCTCTCCCTCCAGGTGCGCGACCTCGACGCGTCGCAGGCGTTCTACGAGCGCTACCTCGGCCTCGTCCGGTCGCCGGCCGGCCCGCCCCACGCTGTCGTCTTCGACACACGGCCCATCGCCTTCGCCGTGCGCGACGTCCTGCCGGGCACCGAGTTCGGCTCCGTCCCCCAGCCCGGGATCGGCGTGGCGATCTGGCTGCACGCGACGGACGTCCAGGCGATTCACGACGCACTCGCCGCCGACGGACACCCGATCATCCAGGGACCGGTCGACGGCCCGTTCGGCCGCACGTTCACCTTCGCCGACCCGGACGGCTACCACGTCACGCTGCACGACCGCGGGTAGGCCCGACGGACGCGGCTGTCCCCCGCCTCAGCCCTCGCGGTACGCGATCCCGAAACCTCCCCGGGGGTAGTGCCAGGTCAGTGCGCCGGGCGCTGCGACCGCCAGGCAGGTGCCGCACTCCAGGCAGCCCGCGTAGGCGACCGTGATGGTGCCGTCCGCTGCCTCGCCGTAGACCTTCGCCGGACAGATCCGGACGAGGAGCTTGCCGGTGCCGGTTCGCCGGGCGACCTCCTGGTTCACCTCGATGTGGCACTCCGCCTCGTCGAGGGTGTACGTGTTGCGCGCGAGTCGTTCCGCGACGGTTCCGAAGCCGCTCATGTCCTGTCCTCCTAGAGCGCCCGGACGGCCGCCAGGCCGTCGCGCACCAACGTCGTCAACGGGATCCCCGATCCCTTGAGGGACGACATCGCGGTGGGGACGAGGTGCCGCCGCGGTGCCAGGTCGTGGTCGTAGACGCCGTGGAAGACCTCGGCCAGCATCGCTGCGTAGCCGTCGTAGAGGCGCGGGTTCTCCAGGAAGCCGGGCGCGCGCGAGTACGTCCTGAGGTCCGCACCGACGAAGCCGTCGTCGAGCGCGGTCCGGTAGGCGTCCATCGCGGACTGCGAGAAGTCGCCGACCGCGAGCGCGGCGGAGATGGCCCGAGCCGCTGCGAGGCCGCTTCCGGCGGCCAAGTCCATGCCCCGGATCGTGAGGCCGGTGTTGAGCGTCAGGCCCGCGGCGTCCCCGATCACGACGAGACCGGGACGGGTGAGGTCGTGCGCCGCCATCGCGGGACCGTCCTCGATGGTGAGGTGGCACCCGTACTCCAGCGGCTCGCCGCCGCGGAGCAGGGGTTCGATCGCCGGGTGCGACAGGAAACGGTCGTGGACGTCGCTGGAGGCGAGCCCCTTGGCCTCGAGGTCGTCGAGCCGCAGCACGACGCCGACCGAAACCGAGTCGAGGTTCGTGTACAGGAAGCCGCCACCGGCGACCCCCTGGGTGCAATCGCCCACGAGCGCGTAGGCGACCCCGTCGTCCGCGCCGACCCGGAAGCGGTCCTCGATCACCTGCCGCGGCAGGCCGATCACCGACTTCACCCCGACCGCGAGGTGCTTCGCCGGCTCCTTGGCCCGCACTCCCGCCTGTTGGGCGATGAACGAGTTCACGCCGTCGGCGGCCACCACGACGTGCGCACGCACCTCGTCCTCACCCGCCCGGACGCCGACCACCTGATCGCCCTCGCGGATCAGCGCGTCGACCCGGACGCCGGACATCACCATGACGCCGGCCTCCTCGCACTGGGAGGCGAGCCACGGGTCGAGCCGCGCCCGGAGGACCGTCACCGCGTTCACCGGGTCGCCCAGCCGGGCGTCCCAGTAGTCGAGGTTCACGTGCGAGGTCCCGTTGAGGAAGCTGAGGACGTTGCGCGTGATGCGCCGCTCGACGGGCGCGGCCGTCACGAAGCCGGGGAACTCCTGCTCCATGACGCGGCAGTAGAACACCCCGCCGGAGAGGTTCTTCGATCCCGGTTCGGTACCGCGCTCGATGAGCAGCACCTGGTGCCCGTCGCGGGCCAGGCGGTGGGCGCACACCGTGCCGGCGACGCCGCCGCCGATCACGATCACGTCGAAGTCGACGTCGTCGGTCATTGAGGTTCCCTTCCGCGGTCGAGTGCCGGGGTGGCGGCGGTGGCGGCGCCGCCACCCCGGAGATCGGCTACAGCGCGCCGACCTTGATCGCGTCGGCGATGTCGTCGGCCGCCAGCCACCCGGAGGTCAGGGCGAACCCGTTCGCGGAGCCCGGAATGGGTAGCGCGTACGACTCGCCGAACAGGCCGCCCGCGTCGCAGCCGACCGAGTACAGGCCGGTCACCGGCTCGCCGGACTTGTCGAGGCAGCGCATGTGCTCGTCGATCTTGAGGGCGCCCATCGAGATCATGATCCCGGTCTCCATCTTGATCGCGTAGAACGGGCCCTCGGCCACCTCGCGGAGGAACTTCGCCGGCTTGTGGAACTTCGTGTCGATCCCGGCCCGGCAGAGCTCGTTGTACGCGTCGACCTCGGCACGCAGGACGTCGGGACGGACCTTCATGTTCCTGGCCAGCTCCTCGATCGTCGCTCCCCCGACGACGTTGGTCCGGTTCGGGTCGGCAGCGTCCGCCTCGATCTCGGTCGGCAGGTTGACCAGCTTCTCGCCGTTTCGGACGTAGATGCCCAGCCCGATCTCGTTGCCGTCCTCGACCAGGTGGCGGATCGTGGCCTGGTCGACGATGCACCAGTAGAACGATCCGGGCAGCGTCACCACGACGTCGCCTGCGTTGCCGAAGCTCATCCCGACCACCTCATCGGTGAACCGCTCTCCGTCCGCGTTCACCCAGAAGTAGGGCTGCATGCCGGTGCAGTTCGTGTGGCTGGTGATCGTCTTGTCCCTCATGAACGGGAACAGCAGCAGGGTGCCGATCGAGTTGTGCTCGGTTCCGCCGGCGGCGAGCACCATGTTGATGCCGTCACCGGTGTTGCCGAGGCCGCCGACGTTGATCAGGCGCGAGCCGGCCCCGTACTTGGTGTACTTGTCGAGCATCTCGGGGTTGGCCGCGAAGCCACCGGTGCCGATCACGACGGCCTTCGCGCCGAGGCGCACCTCCTGGCCGTCCTTGTCCTTCGCGACCAGGCCGATCACCGTGCCGGCCTCGTCCTTGAGGATCTGGGTGGCCGCCGTGGACAGGAACACGTCCACACCGCGGCGGCGGGCGTCCGCCTCGAGGAGTTCGATCAGGCGGGCAACCTCACCCTCGGGCAGGTGCCAGGTGGTGAGCTCACCCGGCTGGTCGAGGGCGGTGACGGTCACGTCCTCGTAGACCGCCCCGACCTCGTCGCGCATCTTGACGATCGTGGTGGCTGCGTTCTCCACGAAGCGGCTCACCAGTGGCGGGTCGGCCCGCCAGTGCGAGTAGTCGAGGTAGGTGTTGAACGCCAGGTCCTTGCTGACGTGGATGCCGCGCTTGATCTGCTCGTCGGATTCGAACGCGGCGTGGCCCTCTGCGAACGCAGAGCTGCCCCCGGTGTGCTCCTCCTTCTCCAGGATCGCGCAGGTCAGGCCGTCCTTGGCCGCCTGCACCGCGCAGGACAGCCCTGAGGCGCCCGCGCCCACGACGACGACGTCGTAGGTCGCGTCGAACTGTTCACTCATGTACTCCCACTCCTTCGATTAGTTGCTGACCGCTGTGATGAGTGCGGGGACGACCTCGTAGAGGTCCCCGACGATGCCGTAGTCGGCGCTGAGGAAGATCCGGGCGTCCGGGTCGTTGTTGACCGCTGCGACCACCCGGGCACCGCGCACACCCTCGAGGTGCTGGGGCGCTCCGGCGATGCCGATCGCGAGGTAGAGGTTGGGGCTGATGTGGTTCCCCGACCGGCCGACGTAGCGCTCCTTCTCCAGCCAGCCGAGGTCGTCGGCCACCGGCATCGAGCAGGCGAGTTCGGCGTCCAGGGCGTCGGCGAGCTGCCGGATTAGGCCGACGTCGTCCCGGGCACGGACGCCGCGACCGAAGGACACCACCCGCGGCGCGTGGGCGAGGCCGGTCGCGACGGCGATCGGGTCGCTCGACAGGACGGCCATCTGCAGCGGGGTGACTCCGACCGCGGTGACCGGCGTCGGCCCGGACGCCGGGAGGGCCACGTCCTCACCGGCGTAGACCGCTGCGACGGGCCCGTCGGTCGCCAGCGTCTCGATGGTCTCCCCGCCGATCGCGGCCCGACGCAGCAGCAGGGTGGGTCCGTCGGTGACGACGCCGATCAGTCCCGGCACCACGGCAGCGCCGAGCCGAGCAGCTGCCGCCCCGAGCAGGACGCGGGACGCGGGCTCCGACGTCGCGATCACCATCCGCGGTGCGGCCCCGGCGACCAGATCGGCCACGCCGTCCGCGTACGCCTCCGCCGGCGTCCCGTGCGGTGCCTCGACCCAGCGGACGTCGTCCGGTCCGGCGGCGGCGACCTGGTCGGCGAGCTCCCGCGAGCCGACCACCGCGGCCGTCACCCGCCCGACCTGTCGGGCGAGCGCGAGCGCTCCGCCCCAGCCCTCCGAGGTGACCAGCAGCCAGCTGTCGATGCTCATTCGTCGTCCTTCCGGTTCGATCGGGTGGTCACAGGACGCCCTCGGCTCGCAGCGCGGCCACCAGTTGGGCCGCGGCTTCCGCGGGTGCCCCGCCGAAGACGCGGGTGGGTGTGGTCGCGGGACGCTCGCACCCGCGGGCGCCCAGGTCATGGGGAGCCAGCCCGAGGTCGGCCAGTCCGACCGGCGTCAGCGGACGCTTGCGCGCCGCGAGGAGCTCCTTCATGCCGGGGACGCGGTCGACGTCCGACTCGGCTGCGATCCCGATCAGGGCCGGCGTCGGCACCACGACGGTCTGCAGCTCTCCGCCGACCCGCCGGGTCACCAGGAGGCGTCCGGCCTCGACCGACGCCGACTCCGCGCCGACCAGGGCAGCCCAGCCGAGTGCGCCGGCGAGAGCGACGGCGACGCCCGGGTCCTGGCGGGAGTCACCGATCACGACCACGTCGACGTCCCCCACGTGCCGCACGGCGGCGGCGAGGATGCCGGCGGTGGCCGCGTTGTCCGCGAGGCTCGGCGCGTCGGCGACCGAGTAGGCCCGCTCGACGCCCCGGGCCAGCGCCCAGCTGGCGTCGCCGTCGCCGATGGTCAGCCCGATCAACTCACCGGCCGAGTCCTGCACGATCCGGGTGGCGGCCGCGAGCGCAGCCGGGTCGTCCTCCCCCGCGGTCATCCTGGCGTTGCGCCAGTCGATCGAACCGTCCGAACGGACGAGGGCGTCCGCCTCGTTGCGTGCCCATTTGTAGACCAGGACTGCCCTCACCAGGGTCCTCCTCAGCGGTGCCGGGCCGGCGGCCGCGTCGCCACCGACGGCGAGTCGGGCCACAAAGCGCCGCGGTCCCGCCCTCACCGTCTTCGATTCTTCCGATGAGGCCCGGGTGGGCACATCACCCGAGCAGCTACAGTCGGGTAGCCGATCGGCTACCCCACGATGCCGCTGCGTACGCCGAAGACGGCGACCTGCACCCGGTTGCGGAGGTGCAGCTTGGCCATGATGCTGCCCAGGTGCTTCTTCACCGTCGCCTCGCTGAGGTGGAGGGTGTGGGCGATCTCGTCGTTGGACAGCCCCTCGACGAGGAGGCCGAGCACGTCCCGCTCCCGCCGGCTGAGCCGCTCGGTGCCGTCGGCGCCGGCGGTCTCGGGACGGTCGGGCTGCGCGAACTCGGCCAGCACCCTGGCCGCCGTGAACGACGACATCGCGGTCTCGCCGCGCATGATGCCGAGCAGGGATTCCCGGAGCCTCTCGGCCGGCTCGTTCTTGCTGAGGTAGCCGTGGGCGCCGTTGCGCAACGCCTCGAACACGTCCTCACCGAGGTTGGAGACGGTGAGCATCGCGATCTTCGGGTGGTCGGGCGCTGCCGTGATGTGACGGGTGGCCTCCGCCCCGCCCATGCCGTCCATGCGGACGTCCATGAGGACGAGGTCGGGCTTCAGCTTCCGGACCAGCCGGATGGCCTCGCGCCCGTCCGATGCGGAGCCGACGACCTCGAACTCGCTCCACCTGCCGATGAGCGAGGTCAGGCCGTCCCGGAACAGCGCGTGGTCGTCGACAACGAGGACCCTGATCGGAGCGCCGTCCATCACGACCGTCCGATCTCCGCCGTCAGCCCCACGAGGTCGGTGCGACGGACGGGCGCCTCGGCGACCAGCACGGTGCCGCCCACGCGTCCCCGGACGAACCGGACGCTGCCGTCGAGCTGGTGGAGCCGCTCGGACATGATCTTGATGCCGATCCGCGAGTCGAGCACTGCCGCCGGGTCGAAGCCCGTCCCGTCGTCCTCGACCTCGAGGCGGACGCGGGTGCGCGACGAGCGCAGCCTGACGATGACGCACGTGGCACGGGCGTGCTGCTGGACGTTCGCCAGTGCCTCGCGCAGCACCCGCACCAGCTGGGCTGCGATGGTGTGCGGGACGACCGCGTCGCAGCCCCGCGTGTCGACGGTCGCGACGATCCCGGCCTGCTGGGAGAAGCGCTCGACGAGGTTGCTGACCTGGTCGATGAAGGCGCCGTCGAGGATGTCGGCGTCCGAGCGGAGCCCGAGCATCTGGTTGCGCAGGGTCCGCTTGAGGGTCTCGACCTTGTCGTCCAGGTTCGCGACGTCCTTCGCCAGCTGGCCGAGGTCCTTCTCACCGACGTCCAGCTTGGTCAGGCCGACGTGCAGGCCCAGCGCGGCCACCTGCTGGGAGAGGTCGACGTGGAGTTCGTCGCTGAGCCGGCGGCGCTCCTCCAGCGCGCCGAGTTCGCGTTCCCGTCCGACGAGCTGCCAGCGGCACACCGCACTGCCGAGGATGCGTCCGGCGGCTGCGAGGAAGTCGCGCTGCTCGTCGGTGAGGGTGAAGGGTCCGTCGAAGCAGAGCAGGACGGCGCCGAGGTGGCGTCCGTCCGCGTGGAGGGAGGCCACGATGCCCGACTCGCCGAACCACTCCTTGAAGTCGTCGGGGAGCAGTGCCCAGGCCTCGTCGTCGAGGTGGTCGGCCGCCGAGACGGGCCACTCCTCCGGGTTCACCCACGGGGCGCGGACGTGCTCGTGGGCCGGCATGCTCGCGAACGACTCACCCAGCAGGGCGCGCTGTTCGTCGTCGCTGACGAGCACCAGGAGGTCCTCAGCGGCGTTGAGCAGGTAGCACGGGGCGATCTTGGCGCCCATCACGTCGCGGACGATCGCGATCGCGTCTACGAAGGTGGCGGCCCCCTCCGGGGACCACGAGAGCGCGTCGTTGATCCTCACCAGATCAGCCAGGTAGGACCGTTGTTGGGTCACGGTACTGACGATAGCGGGAGTCCGGCCGTCCTCAGCAGCCGCCCCGGGCGCTCGTTCCCTTGCCCGCTGGGGACCGGACCGACGCGCGTCAGAGGATCGAGCCGTACACCCCCGCCTTGCGCACGAGTTCTGCGCGGGTCGGGGCCTGGAACTTCTCCCGCAGCGTTGCGACCTGCTTGCGGACGGTGTGCACCGACACGTGGAGCTGCTTGGCGATCTCGGTCACGCTCATGTCGGTCGCCAGGAGCGGCAGCAGCACCGTCTCCCGCTCCGTGAGGTGGAACAGGCGTGCGGCGGGAGCCGTGTTGTCGACGTCGGTCCCCAACCGCTCCTTGAGAAGCGCGAGGGCCGCGCTGGTGTCGGGCTCGTCGGCCAGCGCCTCGCCCATGTCGAGGACGGCGTCCCTTGCCGCGCCGGGCAGCAGCGCCATCGGGAGGAAGTCCCTGGCCAGCAACATGGTGCGGAGCGCGCTGAGGGTGCGCTTCCGGATCTCGCTCGTGATGCTTCCGTCCAGGGTGGTCGCGGCACCTCTGATGATCAGCAGTTGCAGGCGGTCGGCATGGAGGAGTTCCGGATCGGGCAGGGCTCTCTCGACGAGCTGGACGGCGGCGCCCAGCTGCCCCGACCACAGTCGCGTCCTCGCCTGCGGCAGGACCCGGAACCGCTCGTCGAGCGAGTCGGCGCACTGCGCGGCTGCGCCGAAGTGACCGATCTTGTCGAGCAGGAGTTCGCGGGCCCGACCGGTCAGCAGACCGCCGAGGGGCTCGTCCTGCTCGCGGACGCCCATGGGCTGGGTCGCCAGGTCGGCGAAGAGCTTGTGGAGTCCCAGCGCCGGGTCTCCCCAGATCGCCGACTGGAACGCGGCGAGCGCCACGCGGACGGCCCAGACGCCCGAGATCATCGTCGTCTCCGGTGCGGTCGCGGCGAGGGCACGCTCGACTCCGGCCCGGTCCAGAGCCTGCAGCGCCCGCCGTCCGGAGGCGAGCTGCGCGAGCACGGCGGCGATCTGACGCAGGCCCCCGAACTGGTACCGGTCGGGCGTCGGAGGGACCGGCACGTCTCCGGGTGTGTAGGGCTCCAGCTCTCCGGCCAGGCTCGAGGCGAACGTCTCGATGGCAGCCGCGAGGGTCGAGATCGAGGCGCTCTCGGCGAAGATGGCCGCCCATCGCGCTTCCTCCACCGCTCCGGGCAGGTCGGCGCGGAACAGGCAGACCCAGGCGGACATGACCCGGAAGAACGAGCTGGTGACCCGCCCTGGCGGTCTGCCGACCCGCGACCGCTCGTCGATGAACCGGTCGATGTCGGCCTTCGTCCGCCACGCCGCCTCGAGCGGACGGCCCGATTGCGGCAATCCCCGCTGGCCGACCATCCGGACGGTGCCGGCCGCGACCGCAGCGTTCGTGTCCTCGCGCTGGGCCCAGTCGGCATGGACCAACGCCGAGTCCAGGCGCAGACGGTTGAGCAGCATCCGGACCTGCTGCGAGGCCGGCTGGATGCCGTGCGCTTCCGCGACGGCTGCGGCCCAGCTGAGGATCGGGTAGTCCCTGCGCGCGGCGTCAGGGAGGTCGAGGAAGTCCCCGAGCGCCTCGCTCGGAATGTCACCCTCGTCCTCGGAGAGGACCAGCCACACGTCCTCGAGCACGTCCCACCGCGACCTCAGACGGGCCCACTTCCCCGCTCGGACCCATCGGCTGGGGCCGAGGTGGGGGTCGGCGGGCGCCAGGAGCCGGGACCGCGTCTCGTCGGAGTCCAGGAGGCGGTCGAGCAGTGCGTCCAGGACCGGGAACGGCTCGGGCCGGACGACGAGTGAGGTCGGCTGGACGCCGGGCTCGACCTCGGCGAGGCCCGCGTCGGTGATCCAGGACGCGAAGTCGTCCCAGGTCTCGAGGCCGGGGGTCGCAACGCCCCTGGTGAGCCACGCGAAGGAGGACTCGGTGAGGGAGGGGACCAGACAGATCGTCGGCAGCCACCAGGGCGAGCCGGAAGGGAGTTCGGGGCCCTCCGGCGGCGTCGACGGATCAGATCGATGCTGCCCGATGCCCTCCGACCACCCGGCACCCGGCCGTGGCTGGTCGCTCCCGGCTCGGGTGCTCACACGAGCATTCTCCACCCGGAACGACCGGAATGGGTGCGGGAACGGTCAATCGACGGGCGTCGAGGTCGGGCCCTCCGACCGGCCGGGATCACAGTGCCTGCTGACCCCGGCCGTGGGGGCCCGTGCCGTGGCGGCGGCGTCGGTGCCGGCCCCCTGGATCGGCCCCGCGCCCGAGGGGTGTGTGAGCCGGCCGCCCTCGGGGGTGGGTGGCGGGCCGACGGCGCGTGGACCGATCCCGAGACGGCACCACCAAGAGGGGTGAGGTGGTCCCGTGTCGCAGGAAGATCTTCTCGTGGCCGGCCCGGCCGTGTGCCCAACAGAGACCAGGCACCCCACGAATGGCTCACCCTTTAGCCCCGGTTCTGGTCAGGTGGGGTAGCGGGCGCGAAGGGGAGGCGCGTCCATGGAGATGACCACAAGCTGTAGTAACTCCGGGACGAACCAGATGACATCGGCTTCAGTGGGCCCCGTGCTGGTGAAACGCTGGACAGGTGGCCCTCGGCATCGAGCTGGCCGGCAGGGGACGCAACGATGGACGCAGACGCGAGCTCACTCGCCACCGACGAGCAGGACGCACAGCCTGAGGCGACCGGCTTGTCCGCGGCGTCGGCGCGAAGCCGCCTCGACGAGTGGCTGGCCGCACCCCAGTCGAAGTTGACTCTCGACGCGCTGCGCTGGGCTGCCCTCGCCGAGGACTGGGACGCCCTCACCCAGATCTGGTTCACCCGTGCACGGCTGGTCGGGCTCGACGACGAGCCGGGTCTCGCCGAGGTCATGGCACGGCTGCCCCGCGAAGCACGTGAGGCGAGCCCGCTCCTGAGCCTGCCGTGGGCTGTGGCCCGCGCCGAGACGACCGCGTCCGACCCGTCGACGCGTGAGGCGCTGGCGATCAAGCTCCTTCTCTCCGACGCCGTGACGCTGCACAGCAACTGGCAAGCGGCGAGCAGCACGGACGCGGCTCTCGCCGCCGCGACCTTCTGGATGTTGGCGCAGCGCATGATGCCCGGAACTCCGCAGGTCGGCGGCCTCGACCAGGCATGGGCGACGCAGGCCGAGATCGTCGCGTACACCGGCGAGCAGCGCCGGGCGGGCCGGCCGCCACGGAACCTCACGGCAGCGATCTTCCGTGCCGCGGCCGCCCAGATCGCGTTGGCCCGGGCCGAGTTCGACCAGGCGCTGGCCGAATCGTTGTATGCGTTGGCCCTGGATCCGCGGGGGGCCAAGCATCTTGTCGGCGGCACCCGCAAGCTCGCGCTCGTTCTCGCTGGCTCCCCGGGCGACGGCGAACCTGAGCCGCCCCGCGGCGTCCGGTGGGAGCACGACGAGCCGAGCTGGTTCCACACGGGGCTCGCGGCACAGGACGCGCTGTCGGGCACGCTCGCCGACGGGCTGGAAGCGCTCCGCAGGCTCGACCGGGACGCCTGCCGCTCGACGCTGGACTCGGTGGGTCCCCTCCCGCGGGGGTCGGCCCAGTGGACGACGGTCGCCTTCCTTCGCGGGCTCCACGCCGCTTTGTGGGAGGACGCCGCCGCGGGCCTCAGCGAGCTGGACGCCGCGATCGCCTGGCACGGGACGGCGTCGGTGGAGCAGCACGAGCCGCTGGGGGACGCCCTGCTGCGGCGGGCCCGCGTCGCCCTCCTCGACCGGCTCGGAGCACGCGAGGCCGCACTCGCCGGAAGCGCGGGGCTGCCCGACTCCTGGCTGTGGGTCGCGCGTGCGCGGTCGCTGATGTGGGCGCAGGACTTCGCGGCGGCGGCCCAGGCCGCCGACGAGGGCATCTTCGAGCCGACGACGCCGATGCCGGACCGTTACTCGCTCCAGGCTGTCAGGGCGGCGTCGGCTGCGCTGATGCTGCCGCCGGAGATGGCCGCCGCGGGCGTCGTCCGGGCTGTGGGCGACTGCCTGGCCCGTTCGGACTACCTCCCGATCGGGATGCTTCCGGCCGGTGCCCGGGATGCGCTCCTCGCGCTCTACGCGTCCGAGGGTGCCACGGTGGGCGCGCCACCGCTGCCCGCCGCGGTGATCGCGTCGCTCGACAGCGTCGTCCGGCGCGGCGGGCCGGCGCGGCCTGCCGTTGCGCTCACCCAGAGGGAGAGGGCTCTGCTGCCGTTGCTCGGGGCGGACGGAACCCTGGCCGAGATCGCCGCCGAGTTGCAGGTGTCGCCGAGCACCGTCCGTACACAGGTCGCGGTCCTCCGCGCCAAGTTCGATGCCGAGAGTCGCTCCGAGCTCGTGCGGAAGGCGCGGGACGCGGGTCTTGTGTAGTTGGTGAGGCTGTCGCTCCCGGGTGGCGGGTGCCCGGTGCTCACTCAGTCGGTGCGCGCGTGGGTCTCGATGAGCTTCTCGAAGAGGAGGCCGTCGTCGCCCTCTCGTCCGATCACCCGGTATCCGCACTGCGCGTAGAAGTGGTGGTTCCGCGTGTTCCAGGTCGGGGTGTCCAGGGTCCAGCGGGCGACCGCCGAGAACCGCGACTCCAGGGCTGTCATGGCCTCTCGTCCCACGCCCTTGTTCTGGGCCTCGGGGACGAGCCAGATGCGGGCCAGGCGAGCCTGCGTCGGTGACTGCAGGAAGACGATGGCGCCACCGACGTCCTCCCCGGCGTCGATGATCCTGAACACCTGCCCCCACCCCAGCGCGGCCCGGTGCCACTCAGCGGAGTCGTAGCCGGGCGGCCCGCCCGGGCCCGGAGCACCGACACTCGTGTCGGCGTCGAACGCACGCTTCGAGGTGCGCGCAAGCGCACCGCAGTCGGCAACACCCGCCTCCACAATGATCATGCCCGGGACGCTAGCGCTCGCGTCCGACAGTGCGCCCATTTCGCCGCGACGGCGTCACCCCTCGGTGATGCTGGCCGCCCAGGTGTCCTCGGCGGATGCGCCGGTGACGATCAGGAAGTAGGTGCCGGGCTTGGGCCTGGTGTTGCCGTCGGAGTCCTCGGTCTTGGCCTTGTTCACGTACTTGGGGACGTTCAGCATCGAGTCTCCGGTGACCGCGTCGTAGATCTGTGCGGTGGCGAGCATCGCGCCGCTGGGCGCGTCCTCGTTCGGCGTCCCGAGGTACTTCAAGCTCAGCATGACGTACGTGCCCTTCGTCCTGACGACGGGCGTCACGACGGTTCCGGCCGCGCCTTTGAAGGTCTGCGGGGCGGCCACGGCGCCGGAGGTGGACGGCGGATTGGCGAGCTTCAGGACGTATCCGCCGGTCGCCTCGATCGTGAACGTCACCGAGGAGCCCTGGGGCTGGAAGACGGAGGTGTTCTCCGCGGCCATGCTCATGATGACCGGGATCTCCTGACCTTTGACCGTCACCACCACCGTGCCGTAGTCGGACGCGGCCGCGTTCGTGGTCGTGACGATGTAGTAGGGCTTGTCGAGCGGGATGGCGGCGGTCTCGCCGTTGCCTGAACCGGTGATGGTGATCGCGTCCGCGCCCGTGCTGACCTGCGGCGCTGAGGCCGGCTGGGCGGCGGTCGTCTCCTCCGCTGCGTCCGAGCTCTGGGCGCCGTCCGCTGCCGTGGCGGCGCTCGTGGTCTGCTCGCCGGCGGCGGGCGGCGCGGACGTCGCGGACGTCGCGCAGGCCGCGAAGAGGAACATTGAGAGGGCGATCCCGGCGGCTGTGACCGGGGCACTGTGCTTCATTGCACTTCCCTTCATGAGAGATAGCGCGAATTCTCCGCCTGCTGAAGTCGTGTCCGCAAGCACCGAAAGCACTCGCCCGGCACAGACAGCGACCGGCCGATGTGCACTTCATGAAGCGACCGCCGAGCTTACGGGGCACCGCGTGCGGCGTGAGTGTCGCAGGCTCCTCGACCCAGGCACTCCCAGGTCTGTAACCGCATGATTCGCCAGAGTCCCTGGCGGGCCCACTGAGAGTCGAACCCAGAAGCCGCGGATTAAAAGTCAGTCTCGGAAAACCTTTTCACTAGGTAACTTACGGTTGCGTAACCAGTTTCGTGCACGCCAAATGTTCACGATTCAACTTTTGAAATCCGCGGATTGGTGCTCTCGATCGACCTCGCCCAGGCTTGCCCCAAGCCGAAGCGATGCGTACTCATCCAATCGCCAGGGCTGTCTCTGAGTAGAGGTCGGGAGGCATCGGGCTGGCTAGCTTCCAGGTGATTGCGATGGGACGGTCGCCGGTGTGCGCGACGTGGGTCGCTGCTCCGAGGTAGGTGTACGGGGCCGTGCCGAACTCGTTCTTGCGCTCCCGCCGGACGAAGAGCAACACCGTGCTGCCTCCGTTGAGGTATCGCTGTCCGGTCTCTGATGCGACAGAGGTGGTGGACTGGGATTCCCAATGAAACAACGTGGGGCTGATCGGGTAGTCGCGGTACATCGTGCTTGGTGAGTACTCGGCCTCGGACTTGTTGAGCGTGACGAAGAACGCGTCGACTGCCCGTCCGTTCACGTCGACCTTGAGCACACCCTCCCGGAACTGGCTGGGCGGCCGCGTCAAGTTCGCATGTCCAAGCGCAGCCAGTATCTCCTCGCGCTGGTAGCTCCCGTGCAGAGCCAGCGGCAGTTGCGCCGCTCCGTCCTCGGTTCGAGTGAGCCGGCGGCTGCTCCCGAAGGCCATCTCGATGACGAGCTGCATCTCCTCCCGAGCCACGCCGTGGTCAACGAGCGCAGTCCAGCCCTGGTTGAAGTCAACGAATCCCCCGCCGCTGGGCCAGAGGGTGAAGTAGAGCATTCGAGCGAAGGGGTCTGCTGGGTCGAACGGCCGAGTCCCCGAGAGCAGTTCGCGATAGGCGTCGACCCGGCGGGGATCGTCCACGTGGGCGAGCGCGCGTACCCGCTTCAGGAGGGGCTCCTCCCCCGCCGGAGCGTCTCCAAGCGTCCCAGCCTGACGCCGAAGGCTCGTCCAGGACCGATCGCTTCGGACGACCTGCCACAACTCGACCCCGCTGTTGTCCAGGAACTGCGGCAGGCTGTTCGTGGGGTGTGCCCGAAGTTCGCGGACGAGCATGTTCCACCGCAGCGCGAGGTGTTGGCGCACGCTAGCGAGGACATTCGCCTGGGTGACTTCGTCGAGGACGATCTGGCACCCGGACGGCAGAAATGGGAACCCGCGGTCGACGTCACGTTCGAGGCCTTTGCGAGTCGCTCCGGTCAAGGCGCGGTAGCGGAGGTCGAGCCTGAACTCGGCGCGGTTGTTGCCGACGAAGTCCAGCACAGTCAGTACGTCCTTGTCGGGAGCGAGCCTCAGTCCTCGGCCCAACTGCTGCAGGAACAGGGTCGGGCTTTCTGTTGGGCGCAGGAACAGGACCGTGTCGACGACGGGGATATCGACGCCCTCGTTGAGCAGGTCGGCCGCGAAGACAACATTGATGGCTCCGGCTCGCAGATCTGCCAAAGCCTGCGCACGCTCGGCGCTGGGGGTCTGACCACTGATGGCGACCGACAGGATGCCAGCACCGTTGAATCGGTCGGCCATGAAATGCGCATGATCCACGCTGACGCAGAACCCCAAAGCACGCATCCGATGTGGCGCGCTGATCTTGTCGCGCACTTCCTCGACGACGATCGCAGCTCGGGCGTCATTGCCGGTGTAGAGGCTGGAAAGTGCCCGTTCGTCGTACCTGCCTCTCATCCAGGGGATCTGGCTGAGGTCGGTGTTGTCACTGATCCCGAAGTAGTGGAAAGGGCTGAGCAGGCCCTGGTTGATGGCGTCCCAGATCCGGAGCTCCGCTGCGGTCCGACCATCGAACAGTGCGCGGACGTCCGTGCCGTCGCCGCGCTCAGGGGTGGCAGTCAGGCCGAGCAGCTCGCGTGGCTGAAGGTGGTCGAGGATACGCCGGTAGGTAGGCGCCTCAGCGTGATGGAACTCGTCGACCACGACGACATCGAAGTGGTCGGCCGGTATGTTCTCGACGCCGTACTGGCTGAGCGCCTGGACGCTCGCGAACACGTGATGCCACCGCTCGGGTCGGCTGCCATCGACGTAGAGCTCGCCGAAGTTGGCGTCCACCAAAGCTTCGCGATACGTGCGCAGCGACTGCTGGAGGATCTCTCGCCGGTGTGCGATGAACAAGAGATTGGGCTGTGTCCCGGCCGCGCGAGCGAGATTGCGGTAGTCGAGTGCCGCCATCACCGTCTTGCCGGTGCCTGTGGCAGCGATCACGAGGTTGCGGTGCCGGTCATGATTCGTGCGCTCCGACTCCAGCGATTCGAGAATGGCCTGCTGGTAGGGGTAGGGACGGAGCTCAAGACCTGACAGGCTGATAGCCGCACCGCCCGCACGCTCCCCACGCGCATCCGCGAGGGCATCGTCTAGCTTGTCGCGATCGGTCTCGGGGTCGTAGGAGCCGAAAGAGTCTGAGTTCCAGTAGGTCTCGAAGGTTGCCAAGAACTTGTCGAGCAGAGTCGGCGTTCCGACGCGCGAGAGTCGGACGTTCCACTCGATGCCGTCAAGCAGAGCGGCTCGGGAAAGGTTGGACGAGCCGATGTAGGCGGTGTCGAACCCACTGTGGCGTCGGAAGAGCCAGGCCTTCGCGTGGAGCCTCGTGCGCCGCGCGTCGTACTGGACCTTGACCTCCGCGCCGTAGTCGCGCACGAGTCGGTCGAGCGCGGCGCGCTCGGTTCCACCCAGGTAGGTCGTGGTGACGACGCGAAAAGGAACACCCCGATCTCGGGCGTCGCGGAGTTCTGCCTCGAGTAGGCGCAGCCCGGGCCACATCACGAAGGCGCAGAGCAGATCGACTTCGTCGCAGGTTGCGAGCTCGTGCCGCAGCTCGGAACCAACGGTCGGCTCGCCGGGCGCGTTGGTCAGGAGTGCTGCTTCCGCGAGCGGCGTTGACGGCCGACGGCTGACGTCGATGAGGTGTTTGCCGGGGGCCGGCGGCGAGGTGAGGCTGAGCAACTGCCGTACGCCATCGACGGGCGCCTCCTCCGGGGCTTCGAGAAGCCCGAGCAACTCGTTCGCAAGCGCGAGGCGTTCCTCGGGCCGGCGCCCTGCGAAGGCGCGCAACATCGCATCGGAAACGTGATTCCCCAGCACATGCGGCTGGTCTGCCTCGTCCACGTGCGCGATTCGCTGCTGAAGCTCGGTGCGACGTTCGAGCTCGCGCAGCAGCCGATGGCTCACGACCGATTCGTACAATCCCTCGGGATATTCACTATCGGTCGGCACCTGGACAGCATCGCATCTCAGTCAGCATTGCATCGGTCATCACGGCCGGCGACAGGCGAAGTCATCAGCCAATGGTCTCAGCGAGCCAGAAGGAGGATCGAAGGCAGACACGTTACGATCCGGAGGAAGCCCCAAGCAGATACAGCGAGACCGCCAGTGACCTCTTTGCCCACCCCGAGCGAGGCGATTCGTGGTCGCTGGTGATTCCGCCGGAGCCGAGTCTCGGCGACAGCTCGCACTCGCGGACGCCCACGAGAAAGCGGCGGCTGAGGCGCGCGCCGCCGCTGGTCGATTCGGAATTGCCGAGATCACCGAGAAGCAGACCGCGCGAACGCTGGCACCACTCTCTCCGCTCGGATACTCGTTCCTTGCGGATCGCTGTTGGCCGGGGACCCGACGTGCGCAGGTCGACCTGATCGTGATCGGTCCAGGAGGAGTGTTCATCGTCGACACCAAGGCGTGGGCCGAGGTTGCCATCGACAGGGACAGGATCTTCCGCGGCGACGCCGATGTCACCGACGAGCTACTCGGACTCGCTGATCTGGCAGACGTCACACAGGCCGATCTCGCCGAGATTGGACTTGCGCCCGGCGAGGTACGTCCGATCATCGCGTTGGCTGGACGACGAGGCATTGACGCCACCCTCAACGGCGTCCGCATCGTCGGTGAACGGGATCTGCTGCGCTGCATTGCGAGTCATGGCAGCCGGCTCACAGGCCCTCAGGTTGACGTCGTGCTGGCTCGCGCACTGGCCCTTTTCCCGCTCGCCACCGCCCCGGCGCCGATCGTCGCGACGGTTCCCGAACCCGTCCTGCCAGGACCGACTCGTGAAGTCGAACAGGATGCCCTGCTCAGCCCTGAGGAGGTGAACGACGCTCTTCTCCAAGGCGTGCTGGCTCAGCCGATCGAAGAGTGGATGTCCTTCCTCCACCCGCAGCAGGCCAAGCTCGTCCGTCGATCGTTCGCCGGCCCGTCGCGCGTCCGGGGTCCGGCCGGCACTGGCAAGACTGTCGTCGGGCTGCATCGGGCCGCGCACCTTGCCCGAATCAAGCCTGGGCGCATCCTGGTGACGACCTACGTACGAACCCTGCCGGAGGTGCTCCGCGAGTTGCTGCGCCGGCTCGCCCCCGAAACCGTCGATCGCGTCGACTTCACGGGAACCCACGCGTTCGCTCGTCGGATCCTTCAGGAGCGTGGAGTCGTCTTCAAGCTGGACCCCGCCCAGACCAAGGATGCGTTCAACGTTGCCTGGCGTCAGGTTGGCGCAACCTCGGTCCTTGGCAACGGCACGAAGGATCACGACTATTGGTCCGACGAGATCGAGCACGTGATCAAGGGCCGGGGGATTTCCCGGTTTGAGCACTACGCCGACCTCACCAGGACCGGGCGTCGACATCCGCTCAACCTCAGTGGCCGCCAAGCGGTCTGGGAGCTGTACTGCGCCTACGACGCCGAACTGCGGCGCCGCGGGGTCAATGACTTCGCGGATCTGGTGCTCCTCGCGGAAGCCGAACTTCGGCGCAAGCCAATGCAAGGTGTCTACTCCGCGGTGATTGTCGATGAAGCTCAAGACCTCTCGTGCGCGATGATCCGCCTGCTTCATTCCCTGGTCGGCGACGAGCCGGACGGCTTCACTCTCATTGGAGATGGTCAGCAGTCGATCTACCCGGGCGGCTACACCCTCGCGGAGGCCGGCATCTCCGTCCACAATCGCGGCGTCGTGCTCGACATCAACTACCGCAACACCGCCCAGATCGTGAACTTCGCACAACGCCTCGTTGCCGGCGACGAGTACGCCGACATCGAAGGCGTTCTTGCGCGAGGAGATGTGCCGTCCAGCGTGCCGAGAGCCGGGGCGGATCCGGTGATAGCGCGCTGCGCAAGTCGGCGCGAGCTGAAAGAGACGATGGTGCGTCACGTACGCAGCGTCATTAGGGACGTCGGAACCGGCATTGGCGATGTTGCAGTCCTCTGCATCACCCGGCGCGCATCGATGGACGCCACAGCGGCGCTCCTGGCCGCCGGGCTCCCTGTCGTGAACCTCGAGGAATACAGCGGCGTACCGATCGACGCGATCAAGGTCGGCACGATCAAGCGCGCCAAGGGCCTTGAGTTCAAGCAGGTACTCATCCCCGACATCCGGCGCGAGCACACGATCACCAAGCCTCCGACTGACGAAACCGATCGCGAACGCTGGGAACTCACCCGGCGCGAGCTCTACGTCGCCATGACCAGGGCACGAGACGGACTCTGGGTCGGCATCTCGAACTGAGACGACCCAGATCGGAGAAGTAGCAAGGTGCCAATCGTCACAGACATCCGAAGCAGGTCGACCCTTGACCTGCTGGCCGCATACGTCGAGATTCTCGATGAACTTGTACGACGGAACGTCATCCGGACTCGGAACGCTCCTGCCGGCGACTTGGCGGAGCGGGTGGTCGCCGCGGCGTACTCCGGTGAGCTCGCCGCCAACTCGTCGAAGAGCTGGGACGTCCGGGCTTCGGATGATCGACTCCTCCAGGTGAAGAGCCGTGTGATCGGCCCCGACACCCGCCGATCGCAGGTGTTCTCGCCGTTCAGAACCTTTGACTTCGACGCCTGCGTCTTCGTGATCTTCGACGCGCGCGACTACTCGATCAGCAATGCGATTGAACTTCCTGCAGAGTCCGTGCGCGGCCTCTCCCGTCGATCGGAGTGGGTAGCTGGGAACCGGGTCAGAGTGTTCGCCGATTTGCTGAACGCCCCCGGCGCCGTCGACGTGACCACTCTGCTCCAGGACTCTCTCGCTGCGCTTTGACCGACCCTGTTGGCCGCCCCGCCTCCAGGATGCATGAGGTCTGTGGCACTTGGGGATGATGGGACCTGGGGACTTGGTTGCATCAGGGGGACGTGCCTTGATCGTCTGGGGAACGCGTTCACCCCCGACGGGCTAGGCGGGGTTCGGTGATCCTGACGAGTGGTTGGCGGACGTTGAGGGCTCGTAGCCTCGCGAAAGGCGATCGTCGAGCTGGTCGATCGCGGCGTCCAGTGCAAGTGCCACCAGCCGGGCTGCTCTCGCAGCAACGACGCGGACCTGATTCTGTCCGAGGGCAGCCGGGTATGCGGCTGCTGCCTTGCGGACTGCCCCGGGTCCACGGGCAGCTTGGTGCCAACGCGACGTCCGGCCTCAGGTCGGCTCCGACTACCCCCTACAAGATCCGTCCTGCCGTGCCAACTCGATTGCCTCCGGCTCAATCCTGAACTGAGCCCAGTACGAGCACTTGTGGCGCCCGGACGAGGCCGCATCCGTCCAGATACTCTGCCAGTCGACCCAGATCCCGTACTCGGCCTTGCATCGGGCGCTGAAGTCGTCCATGAACTCGGAGGCACTGGGCTCCACCCACTTGTCGGCACGGGTCGTCTTGGCCGCGGCACTCAACAAGTCCGTGCAAGACTCGGCCGCTGGCTGCTGTGCCGGCGAGGACGAGCGTCCACCGTTGTTGAAGAACCAGAGAGCGCCAAGAATGCCCGCGGCCACCAGTACCCAGACCAGTGGGTTGCGCTTGGATTCCGACGACGTCGCGACGGGCACTCGGCTCGACGCATTCTGGCGCGACTGCGACGCCTCCTGAAGGCGGCGATCGACCGCTGCGTCAAGAGCTGCAATCTGGCGTTGGTGGTCGCGGTGCGGGCTCCACCCGTCACCCGACACTCCCCCGTCCTCACCGAGCAGGTTTGCCCACTTGGTGCTCGCAACGATGTTCTTCTCAAGCGAAAAGGCCTCGGCCGCAGCGCGGAGCTCCATCGAGTCCGTGTACGTGCCGACCACCTTCGTGGACACGTCGTTGCCGTACTTCGCTAGGTGTCTTGTCCAGTAGGCACCGGAGCCCTGATACATGTAAGGGTTCTCTGTAGTCCTGCCGAAGTACTTCAGACCGGTTAGGTTGTGCGTCTTGACGTACAGATGGACAGGCTTGTCCAGATCCCTCATGCCCGTCATCGTATTCGTGCGATGGTTGACTCGCCGGTGAATCAGCGTCCTCGGGAAGTGAGTCTCTCGCGGGAGCTCGACCCTGCCTCGGATGGTCCGCTGACTAACATCCGGACGACGTTCTACCTGACACCTGGACGGACGCCCAGCGCCCTCGCACCAACCGGCTGCGGTTCACTCCAAAGGCTCCAGGACGTCGCGACGCCGGTCGGCTTGGTAGTCGTAGGCATCGTCCCAATCGAGCGTGCCGAAGGACTCGACGATCCTGGCGCGTTGGCGCCGCTCGATGAACTCCTCGAGCGCGAGCGCCACCGCCTCCTCGCGTGTTCGCGCACCGCTCAGCGCCAGTGCGCGATCGAGCAGCTCGGGTTCGATGTCCAGGTCCGGCACCTTGTCCGCCTCCACGCCCACGAGTCTCAGTCGCCAAAGCTCGAGCCGCAACCGGCGAGCGGGCATGCCGCCAGCAACCCGGCGGAGAAATCTCGGCCGAGCGTGTCCGGAACGGCCCCTTTCGAAGGCTTATGGAAGTGAACGGGTCTGCGGCCGTCGTCGCCGCGTCGCCGACCCGAGCGCAGGGAGGAGGGCTGAGAGATGCCGAAGATGTCGGCGCTCGAGCGTCCCGATCGCCGCGGTCCTGGGCTTAGGGAAGTTGTCAGGGGTTCGATCTGGACTTCGTCCGAAGGAAGTTGCCGCGATCTGTCCGGATCGGGGGTCGGTTTTCGGCTTAGTGGCGTGACGGGATCTTCCACCGCAGCGCGAGAGGAGGTGTGGCCATCGTGATGACCCTGCACAAACTGACCGCCGGCACGGGCTACGAGTACTTCACCCGGAACGTCGCGGCCATGGACTCCACCGAGAAGGGCCACACCAGCCTGGCCGACTACTACAGCCTGAAGGGCGAGAAGCCCGGGCACTGGGTCGGCTCCGGCCTCGCCGGCATCGACGGGCTGGCGGCCGGCGACGTCGTGACCGCCGACCAGATGCTGTCGCTGTTCGGGCTCGGTGATCACCCGCTGGCCACGGAGCGGCTGGCCGCCCTCACCCGCGTCACCGACCGCGACATCAGGGACGCGATGCAGCTCGGCCAGCGCTACGGGGTCTACCCGGGCATGACCGACTTCAGCGTGGAGCTCACCCAGCGCATCGACGACTGGAACCTTGCCCACGGACGCGTCGCGTCCGATCCGGCGCCGGCCGAGGTTCGGGCCGAGTTGCGCACCGAGGTCGGACGCGAGGCGTTCCGCAAGCGCTTCGGACGCGATCCCCTCGACGCCCGCGAACTGTCCGGGTTCATCGTGCGGGCGCAGCGTCCGGTGCGCAGCGGCGTGTCCGGCTACGACGCGACCTTCTCGCCGGTGAAGTCGGTGTCGGCGCTGTGGGCGCTGGCCGACCCCGAGACCTCCGCGGTCGTGGAACGCTGCCACGACCGCGCCGTCGCGGACAGCCTGCGCTACCTCGAGGAGCGGGCGATCTACACCCGGCGCGGACGCAACGGCGTCCGCCAGGTCAAGACGCTCGGGATCGTCGCGGCGTCCTTCACCCACCGCGACTCCCGCGCCGGCGATCCGGACCTGCACACCCACGTCGCGATCGCGAACAAGGTGCAGGCCGCGGACGACGGCGCCTGGCTGGCGATCGACGGCCGGATCATGTTCAAGGCCAACGTCACGGTCTCGGAGTTCTACAACACCGCCCTGGAGAAGCACCTCACCCACGAGCTGGGCGTGCGGTTCGCAAACCGTCCGGGATCCGACCCCGAGCGCCCGGTACGCGAGATCGTCGGCGTCGACCTCGCCCTGCTGGAGCGGTGGTCGCAGCGGGACAGGATGATCACCCGGGCGCAGGGCGACCTCGTCGCCGACTTCCAGCAGCGGCACGGACGCACCCCGACCCCGACCGAGCTCTACGACCTCGCGCAGCGGGCCACTCTCGAGACGCGGGAGGCCAAGCACGAGCCTCGCTCCCTCGCCGAGCAGCGCTGGGTCTGGGCGGCGCAGGCCGAGGATGTATTGGGACGCGGCGGGACGGCCCGCATGCTGGCCCGCGCCCTCACCCGGAGGTCACTCCCCTCCCGGACGATCGACGAGGCGTGGCTGCAGAGGCTGGCCGACAACGTCGTTTCGGTCGTGCAGCGGAATCGGTCCTGGTGGCAGCCCTGGCACATCCGGGCCGAGGCGCTGCGCCAGGTGCGCCGGTTCGAACTGCCCGAGCTCGCGTCCATTCTTGAGCGGGTTGTCGACCTGGCCTTGGAGCGGTCCTCGGTGCGGCTCACCCCGGCTGGGGACGGAACCAACGAGCCCGCCGAGTTGCGGCGTCCGGACGGCAGCTCGGTGTACACGGTGGCTGACTCCGCGATCTACACGTCGCAGCAGATCCTGGACGCCGAGACACGGCTGCTCGCGTTCGCCGGTCAGCGGGACGGCATGGTGGTCGGTGAGCGGTCGATCAGCCTGGCGCTGCTGGCAGCGATGGCCAACGGCGTCGAGCTCAACACCGGCCAGGTGAATCTGGTGCGGTCGATGGCGAGTTCCGGCGATCGCCTGCAGTTGGCGCTCGCGCCGGCCGGTGCCGGCAAGACGACGGCGATGAGCGTGCTGGCGGCGGCGTGGCGCGAGGCTGGTGGCGAGGTGCTGGGGATGGCACCGTCCGCGGCCGCGGCCGCCGCGCTCGGCGAACAGCTCGGCGCGCATGCCGACACCCTGCACATCCTCACCCACGGTCTGGCGAAGCGCCGACTGCCGGCGTGGGCCGAGCAGATCGGGCCGCGCACTCTGGTGGTCATCGACGAGGCCGGCATGGCCGACACGCTCACCCTCGAGGCGGCGGTTTCGTTCATCATCGGACGCGGCGGCAGCGTCCGGCTGGTCGGGGACGACCACCAGCTCGCCGCGGTCCAGGCCGGCGGGGCGCTGAAGGATCTCGCCGCCGAATACGGCGCGGTCCGACTCACCGAGGTGGTGCGGTTCTCCGACCCGGCCGAGGCTGCGGCCTCGCTGGCGCTGCGGGAGGGACGTCCGGACGCGCTCGGCTTCTACCTCGACCAGGGGCGCGTTCACGTCGGGGATGCCGGCTCGACGCTGGACCAGGCGTTCATCGCCTGGGCGGTCGACCGGGCGTCTGGGCTGGATAGTCTGATGCTCGCGCCCACGCGCGAGCTGGTGGCCGAGCTGAACCGGCGCGCGCGGGACTACCGGCTCGGCGGTGCGGCACCCGTCGCCGAGGTCTCACTGTCCGACGGGAACCGGGCGTCCGTCGGCGACAACGTGGTGACGCGGCGCAACGAGCGACGCCTGCAGTACTCGCGCACCGGCTGGGTGCACAACGGTGACCGGTGGACGGTGACCGCGGTCGGCCACGATCAGAGCCTGGTCGTGGCGAACGAGCGTGGGTCCCGAATCACCCTGCCGGCCGACTACGTCCGCGACGACGTGGAGCTGGGCTACGCGACCACGATCCACGGCGCGCAGGGTGCGACCGTCGACACCATGCACGGGGTGCTCACCGGCACGGAGAGCCGCCAGCAGCTGTACACGATGATGACCCGCGGACGGCTCGCGAACCACGCCTACGTCCAGGTCGTCGGTGACGGCGCACCGGACAGCATCCCGCGGTGGGAGACCTCCAGGCCGCCCACCCCGACCGAGGTGCTCGAGTCGGTGCTCGCGCGGGACGACGCTGCCCTGTCGGCGACCGGCCTGCGGCGCATTGAGACCGATCCGGCGACCCAGTTGAAGCCGGCCGTCGACCGCTACGTCGACGCCCTCGGCTTCGCCGCCGAGCAGGTGCTCGGACCCGAGCGGACCGCACAGATCGAAGCCGAGGCCGAGCGGTTTGTGCCGGAACTGACGGACGCTCCGGCGTGGCCGGTGCTCCGGTCGCAGCTCATGCTCCTCGCCGCGTCCGGCGCCGACCCTGGACAGGTGCTGCGCAATGCCGTCCGGGATGGCGGCCTCGATGACGCACGCGACCCGGCGGCCGTCCTGTCCTACCGGCTCAACTGGGTGGACCGCAACGGACCCCTCCCCTGGCTCAGCACCGTTCCTGATCGGTTGGCCGAGCACCCGCAATGGGGTCCGTACCTGGCGTCCCGCTCGGAGTTGGTGCGTGACCTGGCCGCCCAGGTGCGCGAGGCGTCGGCGACCAGCGAGCACCGATGGCAGGAGGCTCTGTCGACCGACCTGTTCCCCGAGCTGGTCGCACAGATCTCGGTGTGGCGGGCGGCGATGGGAGTGCCGACGGACGACCTGAGCCCGACCGGCCCGACCCAGGTGCCGGGTTCGGCCTCCCGCTGGCAGCGCGTCCTCGACGACCACGTCGGGCTGTCCAGCCCGACCCTGCGGCACTGGACGGCGGTGGCACGCCGGCTCGCTCCGCAGCTTCGCGACGACCCGCAAACTCCCGTCCTCGCGGCGAAGCTCGCCTCGCTGGCGCACGAGGGCGAGGACATGCCTGAGCTGGTTGCCAGGGCGATGCAACGGGGACCGTTGCCGGACGACCACGCCGCGGCCGCCCTGCTGTACCGCCTCGAGCGCCGCCCACGCCAAGAGCCGATTCGCGAGGTCTGGGAGACCGTCGAGTTCACCGAGAGCATGGGCCAGCGCCACGAGCGCATGCGTCCACCCGGACTCGATCGGCCACACGGCTACGGAATCGGCATCTGACCCCACCGACACGAGGAGGACCACCTATGACCGCACAGCCCAGGCCTAGCGATCGGCCGTCCGAGTTCCTGACGATCGCGGAGGCCGCGGCGCGCTACCACGTGTCGCGCGACTACATCCGCCACCGCATCATCGACGGGGCACTGCCCGCCGTGCGCTCGGGCAAGCGGATCATCCGGGTGAACTCGATGGATCTCGATCGTCTGTTCCGTCCCGTTCAGTCGATGCGCTCGCTGGGAGTTGTCGGCGGTCGCGAGTAGCGTTGCTCGGCTCAGCTCGATCGAGGAGGAAACCGTGCCCGATCCGCAGCGCATCCTGCTGGTGGGCGACCTGCACATGAACACGCTGGCTGCACTCCAGGTGATCGACCACGCCCAAGCGCTCGCTGCAGACCTGATCCTCCAGCTGGGCGACTTCGGGTTCTGGCCGCGTGCAACCGCCGGCCAGAGGTACCTGAACGAGGTTGAGTCGAAGTTGTCCACGTTCGGGCTCGACCTGTGGTTCATCCCCGGCAACCACGAGGACTGGACCTCTCTCGCCGAACGACCGATCGGGGACGACGGACTGCGGATGATCGCCGAGCACATCCGCGAGATCCCGGTCGGCCATCGCTGGACGTGGGGAACGAGTCGCTGGCTCGGGATCGGAGGCGCACCGTCGGTCGACCAGCACCTCCGAACCGAGGGCGTCGACTGGTTCCCCGAGGAAGAAGTCACCGAGAAGCAAGTGGCCGCAATCATCGCCGCCGGCCCCGCTGATGTCGTCGTGGCACACGACGTCCCCATGGGCACCGAGTTCCTCGGGCGGCGCTATCAGCAGCACCTCGATCCGTGGGAACGCAACAGCTGGTGGCCGGTGTCGGCGCAACGCCGGGCGGACGCACATCAGGAGCGAGTCCGCCGCGTCCTCGATGGAGTTGAAGCCACTTGCTGGTTCCACGGGCATCACCACGTCCGCTACTCCTCATCGATCACCACAGCGCGCGGCGATGTTCAGATCGAAGGGCTCGCGTTGGACGGCGAACCACTCAAGAAGCTGGCTCTGCTTGTGGACGCCGAGGGCGCCCCGATCATCGATCTCGATTGACTCCGCGGCAGCCATAGCACTTGCTATACTGGTCGCGTGCCGACGAGTCTCGCCGAGGTTGCGCACCGCACCGATGATGCGGTCGCTCAGGCGCGGGCCGAACTCGTCCGCGCGGTCCGGCAGGCTGCGGCCAGCGGCATGAGCCAAACCCAGATCGCGTCCGAGATCGGACGCAGCCAACCCGAGGTGTCCCGGCTGCTGCACTTCCACGGCACCAGCCCGCTGGCCAAACGGCTCCGCAAACACACCAGTGAGATCCGGCAGATCCTCGCCAAGGCCGGCGGCAGCAACGTCCGAGTGTTCGGATCGGTGGCGACGGGCCAGGACCACGAAGGCTCCGACATCGACCTGCTGTTCACCATGGGAACTCCGCTCAGCCTGATGCAGATCGGCGAACTCGAGCAGCAACTCAGGGACGTGCTCGGTACCGATGTCGACCTGGTACCCGACAGCGCCCTGCGTCCGCAGTTCCGCGACCGCGCACTGGCTGAAGCGGTGTCACTGTGATCCGGAAGCCCGACGGGATCCTGCGCGCCGCGCTCGCCCACTTCGAGACCATGCTGGCCTACGCCGAACACGATCTCGACGACCAACTCGTGATCGATGCCATCTGCATGCGCATGTCTGCCGGCATCGAATCCCTCGCTACCCTCGAACTGAACGTGCGCGATCGCCTGTTCGGCGCCGACTGGCCCCTCGTGTGGGCATGCGTAACCGCATCACCCACGGCTACCTACTCGTCGACACGTCACCTCTCCCAGGAGCGGCATAGCCTCCAACTGGTGAAGGACGTTGACGGGTCGCCCGGTACGCGTCGTTCAGAGTCAGCGTCGGTTCTCTCGGGTCCGTCACGCTTCCATCAGACACCGGCGCCAACAGCCTGATACACCACCGATAGCGTGCGCGGCATGAGCGCTAGTTCGGCGCGTCGGCGCCTTCCGCGATTCAATGAACAGGTGAGTAACGAACTCGAGCCGCAACGGCGTCCCCGCCTGCCGCTCAAGGAGCTGAAGAAGTGGCCAACGGCCCATCGCATGGACCAAGAGTGCGAGATATCTGGTGTCACCTACCCGGCGCCAGACGCCTTGCGAGCTGAAGAGGTCGAGTGGTGGCTGGACTTCGTCCAGTTGCGAATCTCCGCGTCGCGGAGTCTCGCGAGCAACGTTGCCGCGGGGCTCATCGGCGCAACGTTCGCTGTTGTAGTCGCCTCAGTCACAGTCGGGGTCACAACCTCCTTGTGGCAGGCATGGCTGTCCGCCGCTGTCAGTGCCTGCCTCGTCGCCGCCATGGGCTACTACTTCGCCAACGACTCTGACCACAGCGCCCTCGAACAACGCTGGATCCTCTACAGGCAGCGTGCCCGAGAGTTGGCTCAAGAGGGGAGAACCGGGCTGGGGTAGATGTGGCCGACTCGGCCAGCATTTCCAGTGCCCGCCGGCCAGGCCATGGAGCCCGGCCCGGTCGGCCAAGCCCGTTACCGCCGGCAACCGCCCAGACTGATCAGGTTCGGATCATCGAAAACCGGGGTGAAAGTACGGGAAACTCGCACTCAGAGTGCTCCCGTCCAACGGCCGAATGGAACCACCGCGAGTCCCATTCGCTCTTGTCTCAGGTGCATTCGCCATCACGCCACACCCACCCGGACGGCGAATCGAGGCTCAGCTCACCAACCCCAACCTCACCGGCGTGTCCCGCTCACCCCCACCGCAGATCCGAAGAGCCCGATAACCACTGGCCGGGCCGACGCGGGGCCGATTCCGGATTCTCATGATTCCGGCGGCCGGGAGCCGTCCGAGAAGGGTTACCTAAATCTGGAGCGCCAAGCGCTGAAGTCGATCGTACGACGCGCTGACCCCCAGAGGGGTCGCACTCTGAGATCGAATTTCTTGAGCAATCGCAACAGAATCCGCCTCAGCATACTCTTTGCCACTTCGCCGAGTGAGGCGCATGAGTTCGACCTTTGGGGCATTGATTCGCTCGACATCGACAGCCCGTCGCGGCATGGTGTTTCGCCAAGCACCGGGGCGAATCGCCTCGACGGCATCGGGGAAGAGGAACCACCACGCCTCGATCATCTGCACCGGCACCACAGGATGGCCCGCGACAGCCGTCAGCTGGACAGCCAACCTCTGATGCTCAGAGCCATTCGCGTCATAGCAGTCAGCGTCTCTGTGCACGACAACGGCACGCACTTGCTCGCCTGTGGCCTTCACTCCTTCAACTGCGTCGGCAATCTGTTTGACCCACCCCCCAACTGCAGTGCGGCCAGCTTGCGCCGTCAAGGACGGCGGAGTAAGCATGGGCTTCACTTGCCCCTGCAGACTGGCGTTCGCCGCGACCAGTAACTCGCGGATGCTATCCACATCATTCTTGCTCTCGCCGAACACCAAGATTTTTGGCGATCGCCCGGCCCGGGTACGAGATCTCTGGGCGTTCAACTCGGAACACCACCCAGCGCCCCGCTAAACCAGAGTTCACCGGCACGCAGATCGGTATTCTGGAGCGCGGCACTGATTTCACTCGCATCAATTGCCGGGATTATCGATGCGCCAGTTTGCGGATCCCTGTCACAAATAATGACTTCGGCCGGGGCTAGCCGATTTACGAGGGTGGGCGAGTGAGAGGCCACCAAGAGCTGAGTGTGCCTTGAGGCGGCCCGCATTCGGTCGACCAGGACGTCCAAAGCGTGCGGATGCAAGCCATGGTCAACTTCTTCGATGATCGTCAACTTTGGCGGGGCGGGATCATGGAGCGCCGTCAGGAGGGCCAACAGGCGCACCGTGCCAAATGAAGCGTCCGCCAAGTCGATCGGAGCCGAGACGCCAGACTCCCTCAACTGCACGACAATCGAGAGGGCGGATCCGCCGATTGGAGTGAGGTCAACTCGCTCCAAGCCGGGGAGGCAACGCGCCAGATCTCGTTGAAGAAGGCCAAATGAATCGGGATCGTCGTGGGACAGCGCATAAAGCGCGCCCGCCAAGTTGCTGGCGTCGTCAGCCAGGGGCGATGCGAGTAGTCGAGATGGCTCGCGTGCCGCATTGACGTCTGGATCGAGATAGCGGATAGAGGTGAGGAAGTCCACGAATTCCCGTGGCCCAGGACCGAATTCGTCAGCAGAGACTTTCGCGAGCGTGCCCAAACCCGACGTTCTTGAAGTCGCTAAGCGCATCTGGGACGTTGCCCCGATACGAACGCGCGTGTCCTGCACCAGGATGCGCCGGCCGGGCCCCGCCATCCGCTTGAAGTTCAACTCTTCGGTGCGTGTGACCCCTGTCGTCGCACGGTTTAGTCTGAGTCGGTACGAGTCGGGTGCGCCTTCGCTGGCATGAGTCGTTACCTGGCCCTCGACCTGAAGGACTACTGCACCAGCCCCTCGTGCCTGTCGATGTATGTGGTCATACCCCCCTGCGAGCCTAAGAGTGTTGTCGATGTCGAAACGCGCTGTATCTCGGATGAAGGACAGTACTCGCAGCAGGTTCGACTTTCCCGATCCGTTCGGTCCGACCAACACCGAGAAGGGGCCCAACGGGACGTCCACCTCGTCGAGGGATCTGAAGTTCTCCGCTTTGATTCGAGAGACCGGAAGGCGCATGTCCTCATTGTGACGTGCACGCTCGCCAGGCGCACGACCAAGGGACCCGCCACGCCGGGGCCGACCGTCAGCGCTGCGGTGGGCCCTCCCGCCCGAGCAGTCTGGAGAGACGGTCGGCGATCTCGCGATCACGATCCTTGGCAGCATGCTGATAGAGCTGTGCGGCCACCGAAGTCGAGTGGCCCAGCCGCGCTTGGAGTTCCGCCGTCGTGGCACCAACCTGAGCAGCGAGCGTCGCCCCGGTGTGGCGGAGGTCGTGCCACTTGAGGTCGTCGCGACCGGCGGCGGCTCTCGCCTTGGTGAAGTGGCTGCCCATCACCGAATGCCACATGTGGCCTCGAGCCTCTCCGGGGAACAGCAGCGAGTTGGGTCCGGGTCGGACGTAGGTCTCGAGGTGCTCCTCGATGATCGGCCAGACGTGTGGAGGAACTGAGACGTCGCGGACGCCGGCGTCGGACTTCGGCGGCCCGACCACGGCGCCCCCAGGCGGGAAGGTGACTGCGCGCCTGACTTTGATCTGGTGGTTTGCGACGTCGATGTCCTTGCGGCGCAGTTCGGCGATCTCTCCGTAGCGGAGGGCGCACCAGGCGGCGATCATCAGCGCAGCGCTCAGCCGCGGCGGCATGTTGTCGGCCATGATCTGGATCTCGGCGGGTGTCGCCGGCTCCACGGGACGCCTGACCGCCGCCGCGCCGGCACCGCGGATGTGGACCGGGGAGGCCGCGATCAGCTCGTCGTCGACAGCACTGTTCATGATCGCCCGCAGGAGGGCGTAGGCCTTGGTCCGCGCCCTCGGCGTCGCCTTGTTCAGGCTGGCGTGCCAGGCCCGCACGTCAGGACGGGTGATCCGATCGACGGGCTTCTTGCCGAACGTCGGCATCAGGTAGGCGCCGAGAACCTGGCGGTAGTCCTTCTGGGTCAGGGCCCGCAGCGGTTCTCCCTTGGAGTTGCGTCGCTCGTCGATCCAGCGCGTCGCATAGTCACCGAAGAGCTCCTTGGGCGCAGCCGCGAGCCTCGCCTCCTCGGCCCGCTCGCCCGGCGAGCTCCAGCGTTCGTCGTCGACCGTCGCCTGGTCGATCCGCTTCTTCTCGTTGTAAAGCCAGACGACCGCCAGGTCCTTGTTCTCGAAGGTCACCGGGGCGTTGTGCCGTGTCAGGTCGGGGCCGATGAAGCTAGCCTGATACCTGCCCGATGGCAGCCTGCGGATGGTGCCGAAGTCCCGTCTGTCGACCATCGAGGCCTCCAAAATGGCTCAGATCCGTGCACTCTACGTGCACTAAGAGAGCATACGAGCATCGACATCTGCCCACCAGAGCGCTTCCGTATGGCTTGCGTTTGCCCTAGTCAGAGGCCTGAAATTCGCTTGTGGGCCCACTGGGAATCGAACCCAGAACCCGCGGATTAAAAGTCCGCTGCTCTGCCAATTGAGCTATAGGCCCCGACGCCTGGCCAGCGCCCCGAGACGAGCGCCAGCGCCCTCGTAGCGTACCCGCGCCGCTCCCCGGCGTGCACACTGGGAGCATGCAGCAGTGGCTGGGCATCGTGGCCGTCCTCGTGGTCGGCATCGGCCTGGTCGTGTACGGCTACCTGTGGGACCGCACCAGCAACAAGCTGCGCCGTGAGCAGCTCACCTCCGTCCCCGATCGCCCCATCCCCGGGCACACCCCGGACGCCGGGGCACCGGACTACGTGCAGGCCTCCGACCTCGCCGCGAAGCGCTCCCCCGCGGTCAGCGACCCGGACGCCCTCGCCGCCGTCCAGACCCGCACCGACACTGCACCCACGCTCCCATACGGGCACCTCGCCGAGACCTTCACCACCCACGCCGGTGGCCTGTGCGTCCTCGACGACCCCGTCATCCTCGTCGTGGACGGCGAACTCACCACCATCCGCGAGCTCCTGCCCGTCGCCGAGTACGCCAAGTCGTCGCACCGCCCCCTGGCCGTCGTCGCGTCCGCCGTGACCGACGAGGTCCTGCAGACCCTTGAGGCGAACGCCCTCGCCGGCACCCTCCCCGGTGCCGGCGTCGCCATCCCCGAGGCCGGGCAGCGCCGCCAGCTCGCCTCCCTCGTCGGCGCCGTCCCGATCACGCCCGCCGACCTGAAGTCGGGCTGGGTTCCCACCCAACACCTCGGCACCTGCGCCACCTGGGTGAGCAGCCCGTCCCAGCTGTGGGTCGTCGCGGACCAGTCGTAGTTCGGGTTCAGGGATCCCGGGGCAAGCCCGGGATGACGCGGCGCGCCGCTGCAGGGATCCCGGACGACGGGGACGCGGAAGCAAGCGACATCGCCACCGATCAGGCGTAGCCCAGGTCGTCCAGCTCGTCGTCGTCGATCCCGAAGTAGTGCGCGACCTCGTGCCACACCGTGACCCGGATCTCCTCGGCGAGATCCTCCTCGTCCTCGCACATCCGGCACAGCGGTCCCGAGAAGATCAGGATCCGGTCCGGGAGCGCGCCCGCGTACTGCGTCGTCCGCTCCGACAGCGGGATCCCGTCGTAGTAGCCCAGCAGGTCGCCCAGCTCCGGATCGGGCTCCTCCTGGACGAGCACGACGCAGTTCTCGATCTGCTCCAGCATGCGCTCCGGGATCTCGCCCAGCGCGGCGTCCACCAATTCGTCGAACCGCTCGGCTGACACGTTGACGGGCATGCCCCAAGGCTAGCCGCGACCCGATCCGCCCGGACCGGCCGAACCTCTCAACCCGCCGTTCAGGTTTCCCGGCGTGTCCCCTTGCAATTCCTCAGAAACAGCTGCGGCAAGCCTGAACGCAGGCTTACAGTCAACCCACGCTGAGGCAGCACGGACGGGTGTGGCGCGAGTCACGGGGAAGACCCAGAAGCTGCCTCGGCTACCCCCGCGCGGCCTCGCTTTCCCGGGCCCAGAGAGCAGTAGGACACCGCATGCATCCCCCCCGCGGCGTTCGGGCCTTGCTGGCTTGGGCGATCATCACCGCCGCTACGGCCACGTTGGCGCTCGTCTCCGCCCCGCAGGCCTCAGCGGCAACCACCAAGACCACCACCTACACCGTCACCAGCGCCGTGTGGGTCCGCTCCAGCAAGAGCACCTCCGGCAAGATCCTCGGCCAGCTCGCCACCGGCAAGCACGTCCTCGGCGCCGGCAGGGCGACCTCCAGCTGGGTCCCGGTCACGTACGCCGGCAAGACCGCCTACGTCTCCGCGTCCTACCTGAAGAAGGACGCCAAGGCCGCCTCCGTCGTCGTCACCGGCCCGGCCGGCACCAAGAAGGCCACCATGCAGGTCCCGATCCGGGTGAAGGCGAAGGTGACCGCGCAGGCCCTCGAGGTCGCGGCAAAGGGCACCGTCATGGACGTCACCGGCGAGACCTCCGGCATCTACACCAAGGTCACCGTCGGCCAGGTGAAGGGCTGGGCCTCCACCCGCCGCCTCACCACGTCCACCAGCGTCCCCCTGCCCGCCACCGTCGCCGGCTACACCACCACCGACTCCCTCGCGTTGCGGACGGACGCCTCCGTCGGCTCCACCAACCAGGGCACCATCCCCACCGGCTCGACCGTCGCCGGCACCGGCGTCCACTCCGGCGCCTACAGCCAGGTGGTCTACAAGGCCAAGCTCGGCTGGGTCATCACCGGCTACCTCAGGGCCGTCGACGGGACGGACCCCAAGTACGTCCTTCCCCTGCGCGTCTCCACCCTGTACGTGACCGCGGCCGTCCCCGTCCTCGCGAAGGCGGACGCGGGCGCCGACGTCCTCGCCTCCGTCCCCACCGGGACCGCGCTGCGCGGAACCACCAGCGACGGCAAGGCCACCTCCGGGGCGTTCACCGCGGTCGTCTGGAACGGCACCGTCGCCTGGGTCGAGTCCGCGAAGGCCACCGTGAGCCTCGGCTCGTCCAGCCTCGACAAGCTCGAACCCAACGGCAAGGCCGCCGTCATGGAGGTCCGGGCGCTCTTCCCCCAGATCGTGACGATCTACGGCTGGCGCGCCTCCTCGGACTACTCCTCCGACCACCCCAACGGCCGCGCCGTCGACTTCATGATCCCCGACTACAAGAACAACAAGGCGCTCGGCGACACCCTCGCCCAGTACTTCATCGACAACCTGTCACGCCTGAACGGCACCTACGTCATCTGGCGGCAGCGGATCTGGACGCCCTACAACGGCAAGTGGAAGGCCATGGAGGACCGCGGCAGTGACACCGCGAACCACATGAACCACGTCCACGTGTCGTTCAAGCCCAGCTGAGCCCGCCGGTTCGACCCGACCTCCGGCGCGCCCGTATGATTGCGCCTCAGGTCCCCATCGTCTAGCGGCCTAGGACACCGCCCTTTCAAGGCGGCAGCGCGGGTTCGAATCCCGTTGGGGATGCTCGTCAGCGGATCCGGCGCCGCCTCCAACTCCTCGTGGCAAGAGTCTCCAGCCGGACGTCCGCGCTCTGCAACAGATCCGGGACTGCACACACCTGCCGCGCTCTTCCCTGGACGCCGGACGCGTGGAAGGATCCGCTGAAGGCTTCACCGGGGAGGTTGTGATGCGCATCGGACGTGGCGCTCTGGCCTGCGGCCTGCTCGCCGCGGCGTACGGGGTCTGGTACTACCTCGGACTGGTGTCAGGGTCGACCTCGGCCGAGCGCCGACGCCAGCTCGAGGGGGACGACCTGATCGACCACCCGTCCCTGGTGACCAATCACGCCGGTGACCTCCCGGCCCCGCCGGACCAGGTGTGGCCCTGGCTGACCCAGGTCGGCTGGCACCGGGCCGGCTGGTACACCCCGCGCTGGGTCGACCGGCTGCTCTTCCCGGACAACTGGGCCAGCGCCACCCGGCTCGACCCGGAACTCGTCCGCGATCTCGTGGCCGGTGACACCATTCCGGACGGTCCTCCGGGCACCGCGGAGTTCGTGGTCGAGCGAGCACAAGCGCCGCACCTTCTGGTGCTGCACTCACACACCCACCTGCCGCCGGGGTGGGCGGAACGCTTCCACGCGAAGCTCGACTGGGTGTGGATCTTCAGCCTGGAGCCGTCCCGCGACGGCGGCACGCGGCTGCTGATCCGCAACCGCGGCTCGGTGGCGCCCCGGTGGCTCGACGTCGCCTATCGCGCGGCGATCGTCCCGGCCGACCACATCATGGCCACCGGCATGATCCGGGGCCTCGCCGAACGCCTCGGGCGGGCGGAACGGGTCTGAGCGCGGGTTGTCAGCGGATCCCGAACACCCGGCGATCCGCGTCCCCCAGCAGCCACATCGCGTGCGTCGCCAGTGTCGAGCGCTCCGGCTGCCAGCGCAGCGCCTTCAGGAACGGCCGGGACAGCTCCACCCGGCGCATCCCCGGTGAGGCCCCCACCGCCTCCAGCTCGGCGTCGCTCGCCAGCGCGACCGAATGTCCGGACTCGAGGTCGTACACCGTCCGCAGGCCCGGCTCCGCCGAGGCTGCGACCACCTCACCCTCGCCACTGAACGCCTTCTGGATCAGGAGCTGCGCGTCCCGGCTGATGCCGAGCAGCGGCAAAGCCCACTCCGTCGCGACCTCGGTGATCGTCGCGGCGGCGTCCGGGTGCCCGATCCGGCGGGCGTTCGCGGCCATCGCCGCCAGCCGTCCCGGATCCGCCAGCAGCTGGCCGATCTTGTAGCCCACCGTCGTCGCGTAGTTGCAGCGGACGGCCGCGCCCTCCTCCAGCAGGAAGTCGGCGTTGCGCTCCTCCTGGCCGGGGATCGGGTCGACGATGACCATCGGCAGGCCGGCGGCCATGCACTCCGAGGACGACAGCCCACCCGGCTTGCCCACGAACAGCGACGAGACCCGCATCAACGCCGGCATCTCCTCGGTGAAGCCGAGCACCGTGAACCGGTCGCTGCCGGCCACGAGCTCCTCAACCTGTGCCTTCAGCTCCGCGTTGCGTCCACACACCACGACCGCCTGGAACGGCGTCTCGACCGCCAGGCACTGCCGCACCACCTGCAGCGTCCTGGGCCCGCCGGACGCGCCGGCCGAGATCAGGAGCACCGGCACCTCCCCGCGCAGCCCGTAGCGGGCCCGGACGGCCTCCTCGTCGAGCGTCCCGCTGAACTCGGGCCGCACCGGGATGCCGGACGTCACCACGCGCTCCTCGGGCAGGCCGAGGCTCAGCAGGTGCTGGCGGGTCTCCTCGCGCGCGACGTACATCCTCGTCAGCGGCGTGCTCAGCCACAGTCCCTGGAAGTCGAAGTCGGTGGTGACCACCTCGAGCGCCGCGCTGACCTGCCTGCGCACGAGCATCAGCGACACCAGCCGCGCGGGCATGAAGTGCGTGGCGATCACCAGGTCGGGCTGGTAGTCGCGGATCTCCCGCACCAGAGAGGTCGTGTTGACCTCCTCGAACCATCGCATCAGGGGTGCGATCCGGAACGGCGCGTCCTGCTGGTCGTAGCCCCAGCTGACCAGCCACGGCGCCTCGGACGCCAGCGCGAAGTAGGCGTCGTCATAGAGCCGGTTGAACAGCGGGTTGGTCGTCTCCAGCGCGTCGACGCGCCGCACCTCACCCGCGGCCCCGGACGCCTCCAGCGCGTCCTGGACGGCCCGCGCGGCACTGTTGTGGCCCGAGCCGACACCGGCTGCGAGGATGAGGGTGCGCTCTGCCATGGCGTCATTGTGACGGACGCGGCGCTCCCGGGCAGGGACGCACGCCCGCCCGATTTCCGCCCCCCGTCGGGGTTACGTTATAGTTTCCGGGCTGGCCCCGAGAGGGCCAGCGGGCCTGTAGAGGCCCCGTAGCGCAGTTGGTTAGCGCGCCGCCCTGTCACGGCGGAGGTCGCGGGTTCGAGTCCCGTCGGGGTCGCTGGAAGAAGTACGTTCCTTGGCCAGGTAGCTCAGTCGGTAGAGCGTTCGCCTGAAAAGTGAGAGGTCACCAGTTCGATCCTGGTCCTGGCCACCAGACTTTTCCGTCCCCACCACCGCACCGCTTTGGACGTGGCGTCGTGACGCGGCTGCCGCCGGGGTGAGGGTGCGTCCCCGCTCTTCGCCGAGTTGTCAGACTCAGGCGTCGCCAGAGCGACTCAAGACTCTGACAACTCGGGGGCGGCGTGCCCAGGCATGCAGAAGGGGGCCGGACCCGAAGGTCCGGCCCCCTCATGCACTCGGGGTGTCAGCTCACTTGGTGAAGCCGACGTTCTCCCACTTCGGAACCCGCGCCATGCCGAGGGCGCCGATGTTGGCGGCCTTGGCCCGGACGCCGATCAGCATCGGACGCTGGTACAGCGGCAGGGTGTGCACGGACTCCCAGATCGCCTGCGCGACCTGGTTGCCCATCTCGGCACGCTTGGCCTTGTCCATCTCGGTGTCGATGTGCGGCTTGAGCTCGGTCACCTTCGGGATCTCCAACTGGGCGAAGTTGGAATCGCTCGGCAGGAACTTGCCGTCCTTCATGGACCCGCCGTAGATCTGCCCGATGTTGAGCAGCGGGTACGGCGTGCCGATCCAGAAGAAGGCGACGATGTCGAAGTTGTGGCTGGTGAGGACACCGGGCCAGTCCTTCGAGATGTCGACGCTCTTGAGCTTCAGGTTGACCCCGATCTCCTTGAGCTGCTTCTGGGCCTGCAGGCCCTCGNTCTCCGAAGCCGCAACGCCGGTCAGCACGGCGAAGTTCACGTCGAGCTCCTTGCCGTCCTTCTCGCGGAAGCCGGTGGAGGAGTTCAGCGTCCAGCCTGCCGCGTCCAGCGTGGACTTGGCCTTGTCGACGTTGTAGTCGATGCCGGTGGCCTTGCCCTGGTCGACGTAGCCGTCCTGGTTCGCGACGTACAGGTTGTTGTTCAACGGAACCGGGTTGCCCGGCAGACCGGCCAGGTCGGACTTGGCGATGGTCGCCCGGTCCAGACCCATCACGATCGCCTGGCGGACGTTCTGGTCCGACAGCACCGGTGACTTGGAGTTGAACGTGAACTGCCGGTAGTTCGGGCCGGCTGCGACCCGCACGACCGAGTTCTGCGCACCCTTGGCCTGGGCGTAGCCGTCAGCGTCGGCGCCGATGTCGTAGTAGTCCACTTCCTGGTTGGCGAACGCCGCAGCCAGGCCGTCAGCCTTGATCTGCTTCCAGGTGATCTTGGTCAGCAGCGGCTTGGCGCCCCACCACTTGTCGTTCGGGACCATCACGACGGTGCCGCTGGTCTTGTCCCAGCTCTGGACCTTGAACGGGCCGGTGAACCAGGCGTCCTTGTACTCGCCCCAACCCTTGTTGAACACGTTCGGGTTGGCCGCACCCTCGGCGCGGAGCGGGCCGCCGGCGACGATCGCCGTCCAGTCCGGGTAGGTGGACTTGAAGGAGATGATCACTTCCTGCTGGCTCGCGCCGGCCTTCACGTCGGTGATCTGGTCCCAGCCGTCGCTCGAGGCGACCTGGAAGGACCGGTTGGTGCCGTTCAGGGCCTTCCACGTGGCGATCCAGTCGTCGGCACCGATGACCTTGCCGTCGTTCCAGACGGCCTTGGGGTTGAGCTCGAGGGTCAGGGTCAGCTTGCCGCCGTCGACCTTCTCGTTCGCGGACGTCAGGTAGTCCGGGTTGATGATGGCGTTGCCCTTGCCGTCGTAGTCGTAGTACGTCGGGTTGATCGGGGCCTCGAGGAACGTGAGCTCCTGGTCGTTGCCGGTGACCGAGAGCGTGTTCCACGTGGTGATCGGGTAGCTGATCGAGCCGGTGAACTCACCGCCGGTCAGCTGGTCCCGCGCCGTCTCGTTGATGTCCCAGCCCGTAGCCGCAGCGGGCGCGGAGCCGCCGCCGCCCGCAGGCGCCGAGCCCGTGGACACGGCGGACGGGCCACCGCAGGCCGCCATGGTGAGGGCGATGCCCCCGGCGAGCAGCGGCATCAGGATGCGTGTTGCTTTCAATTTCCCTCCAGACAATGTCGGACCCAGCCGTAGGGGGGACGCGTGGAAGCGTCTCGGCGGCCGGACCCCCCCGACGATACCTGCAGTCAGGCCCACAATGCCCACCCTGCACGTAACGACCTGTTAACGAATGCGCTCAGGCGTAGTGGCAGGCGGCCTCGTGGTCGGGCCCGTGGCTCTCCAGCGGAGGCACGACCTCACGGCACTTGACCCGGTCGGATTCGTCCAGCGCGGCATAGCGGAAGCACCGGGTACGGAACTTGCAGCCGGACGGCGGGTCCGCGGGGCTGGGCAGGTCGCCCGAGAGCACGATCCGGTTCCGGGTGCGCTCGGTCTCCGGATCGGGGATCGGGATCGCCGACAGCAGCGCCTGGGTGTACGGGTGCGTCGGGCGGGAGTAGACCTCGTCCACGTCCCCGATCTCGACGATCGAGCCCAGGTACATGACCGCGACCCGGTCGGCGATGTGCCGGATGACCGCGAGGTCGTGGGCGACGAACAGGTAGCTCAGCCCGAGCTTGGCCTGGAGGTCCTCCAGCAGGTTGATGACGCCGGCCTGGATCGACACGTCCAGCGCCGAGACCGGCTCGTCCAGCATCATCACCTTCGGCTCCAGCGACAGCGCGCGGGCGATGCCGATGCGCTGGCGCTGACCGCCGGAGAAGTGCTGCGGGTAGCGGTCGGCGTGGCTCGGCTCGAGGCCGACCAGCTTCAGCAGGTCCGCCACCCGGGTCTCGATCTGGGCCTTGGAGTAGCCGTGCACTCCCATCGGCTCGGCGATGATGTCGAAGATCGGCATCCTCGGGTCGAGCGAGGCCATCGGGTCCTGGAAGACCACCTGCAGGTTGCGGCGCAGCTCCTTGCGCTGCCGCCGGCCCAGCTTGCTGGTGTCGGTGCCCAGGACGGACACCGTGCCGGCCGTCGGCTTGCCGAGGTTGAGGATCTCCAGAAGGGTCGTGGACTTGCCACAGCCGGACTCCCCCACCAGGCCGAGCGTCTCGCCCTCGCGCAGGTCGAGGTCGATGCCGTCCACCGCGTGCACGGTGCCGATCCGCCGCCGGTAGATGGCGCCCTTCATCAACGGGTAGTGGCGCTTGAGCCCGTCCAGCTCCAGGACGACCGGACGCTGCTCGCGCGGGATCTCCGCCAGCTCGGACGTGGCCAGCACCGGCGCCGGGTACAGGTCGGCGTGGGTCGCCTGCTTGGCGACCAGCTCCGGGAGCCGGATGCAGGCGGCCTCGTGGCCCGGTTCCCCGGCGTACTCCAGGGGCGGCTCGACGGTGCGGCAGGCGTCCACCGCCATGGGGCAGCGGGGGACGAACGGGCAGCCGGGCGGCAGGTCCACCACCGACGGCGGGTTGCCCTCGAGCACCGGCAACGCGCCTTCGTTGGCCTGGTCGAGCCGCGGGACGGTGCCCAGCAGCCCGATGGTGTAGGGCATCCGCGGCCGGTAGAAGATGTCGTCGACGGTGCCGGTCTCCACCGGACGGCCGGCGTACATCACGATGACGCGGTCGGACATGTTGGCGACGACCCCGAGGTCGTGGGTGATCATGATGATCGCGGCACCGGTCTCCCGCTGCGCCGTCTTCAGCACCTCGAGCACCTGCGCCTGGATCGTCACGTCCAGGGCCGTCGTGGGCTCGTCGGCGATGATCACGTCCGGGTCGTTCGCGATCGCCATGGCGATCATCACCCGTTGCCGCATGCCGCCGGAGAACTCGAACGGGAACGCCTTGACCCGCGTCTGCGGGTTGGGGATGCCGACGAGGTCGAGCAGCTCGATCGCGCGGTTCCAGGCCTTCGCCTTCGGCAGGTCGTAGTGCGCCTGGATGGCCTCGACGATCTGGTCGCCGACCGTGTACACGGGGGTGAGCGCCGACAGCGGATCCTGGAAGACCATCGCCATGTCGCGTCCGCGGATCTTCGACAGCTCGTCGTCGGTGTTGCCGAGCAACTCCTCGCCGTGCAGCTTGATCGACCCGCTGATCCGGGTGGTCGGCGGGTGCAGGCCCATCACGGCCAGCGAGGTGACCGACTTGCCGGATCCGGACTCACCGACGATGCCGAGGGTCTCCCCCGCCGCGAGGTCGAAGCTGAGTCCGCGGACGGCCTTGACCAGCCCCGCCTCGCTGGGGAAGGTGACGTGGAGGTCCGAGACGCTCAGGACGGTCTGGCCGGCCTTGGTGCGCCGATCCCGGACCTGAGTGGTGATGGTCACTGCAGGCCCCCCTCGGAGCTCGGTCGGGGTCCCCGCGAAGTTGTCCGGGGGAGCGCAGCGGAGGAGATGAACTTCGTGGGGTGACTCATGCCTGGCCTCCCGACGCCGAGCTGGGATCGAGGGCGTCGCGCATGCCGTCGCCGACGGCGTTCACGCACAGCACGAGGAACACCAGCACGGTGGCCGGCCCGAGGAAGATCCATGGATAGGTGGTGGCCATCCGGGCACCTTCACCGATCAGCGTGCCCAAGGACGTGTCCGGCGCATGGACGCCGAAGCCGAAGTAGGAAAGGCCGGTCTCGGACAGGATGGCGTAGCCGACATTCAGGGTCGCGTCGATGATCAGCAGCGACGAGGCGTTCGGCAGGATGTGGCGCAGGATGATCCGCAGGGCACCCAGGCCCATGAAGCGGGCGGCGAGCACGTACTCGCGTTCCCGGATCGACAACGTCAGCGACCGTACGACGCGGGCCGAGAGCGGCCAGGCGAACGCTGCCAGCAGCACCACCAGGATCAGCCAGGACGCGTCGCCCTCCGGGGCGCTGCGGGAGGCGATGGCGATCAGGAAGAAGCTCGGCACGACCAGCAGAAGGTCGATGACCCACAGCGCCGCCTTCTCGTACCAGCCGCCGAGGTAGGCCGCCGACGCGCCGACGAGGGCAGCGACCGACGTCGAGATCATGGCCACCAGCAGGCCGATCAGCAGCGACTTCCCCAGGCCCCGGACGGTGAGCGCGAGCACGTCGCGTCCGGCCTGCGTCGTGCCGAGGAGGTGCGCGGAGTCCGGCGGGTTGAGGAAGGCGTTGGTGTCGATGTCGTCGAACTTCCAGTACAGCAAGTACGGGCCGAGGAGGGCGAGCACGAGCAGGAACAGGATGCCGGCGGCCCCCACGACGGCCGTCTTGTTGCGCAGGAAGCGGCGGATGGTGAGCTGGCCGCGGGTGAGCCGCTTGGCGGGCTTCGCCGAGATCATCTCGGTGACCACAGGGTCGACGGCGGTACTCACTGCAGCCTCACCCTCGGGTCCAGGATCGCGACCATGATGTCGGAGAGCACGGCACCCACGAGCACGCAGACGCCGGCGAAGGCCGTCACCGCGACGACGCCGTTGACGTCCCGGTTGGTGATCGTGTCGACGCCGTACTGCCCGATGCCGGGGAAGCTGAAGATGCGCTCGGTGTAGGTCGCCCCGACGAACATCGTGGCCACGCTGAACGCGACGTAGGTGCCGGTCGGGATCAGGGCCGTGCGCAGCGCGTGCTTCATCACGGCCTTGCCCATCGGCAGGCCCTTGGCACGGGCCGTGCGGACGTAGTCGGCGCCGAGCGAGTCGAGCATCAGGTTGCGCTGGATACGGCTCATCGAGGCAGCGCCGATCACGATCAGCACGACCGTCGGCAGGAACAGGTGCTGCAGGCGATCGACCAGCCAGGCGCCCGGGTAGTCGCCGACGTCGCCGTACTCACCGATGAACTCGAAGATCCGCGTCCCGGTCGCGTTGTTGAACATCGTGGCGCCGATCTGGGTCAGGTGCCCGATCACGAACGCGGGCGTGGAGATGATCAGCAGCGAGATGAAGGTGATCGTCCGGTCGCTCACCCGGTACTGCCGGGTGGCCGTCCATGCGCCCGCGGCCACACCGATGATGAGGCCGAGCAGGGTGCCGATGACCAGCAGCCGCAGGCTGACCCACATCCGGGTACCGATCTGCTCGGCGACGTTCGCCCCGACCGGCGAGTATCCCCAGTCACCGTGGAGGACGCCGGTGAACCAGATCCAGTAGCGCTGCAGCAGGGGCACGGAGTCGCTGAGGTTGTACTGCAGCAACTGCGCCTCGATGATGTCCGGGGCCACCGGAGGCTGGCGAAGCTCGAACAGGGCCCGGGGGTTCAGCTGGGTCGCGGCCAGGAAGAAAGTCAGCGAAACCGCGACGTACAGCAGAATCACATAGTTCAGCAGGCGCTTCAGGATGTAGCGAAGCATGGTGATGAAGGTAGCAAACCGGGGGAAGTGCCCCAAACCCGGCTAGCGACCGACCTCCCGCAGGCTGCCGACGAACGTGCCCAGCAGAAGGTCGTTGAGGGCCCTCCGATCGGGCCCGATGACGATCGTCGGGATGACAAGGGAGATCAGGGCTGCGCGCAGCGCAGCGCGTCCCCAGCCCAGCCGGAGGCCGTCCAGCCGGAAGACGCCGATGCGGGCAACGTACTGCCCGAAACTGCTTCCGATGAGGGCGGTCAGCACCGTGGATTCGACGAAGAACACCGCCAGCACCATCCAGGCCTTCCAGCCGGACTCGCGCAGCACACCGGTGCCGAAGAACGCCACCGCGACGATCATGCAGGCCGCCCAGTCCAGCACCAGGGCCGCGATCCGGGCGAACCAGGAAGCCAGCGAGCCGCGTCCGGTCGCGGGCAGGCCGAGGCGCTGGCCCGGGTAGGACTCGTCACTCTGGTCTGCCACGGGCGCAGCCTACGACGGGACGTGTAACGGCGCTGAAACATGGACGCAACCACCCGGTTACGGTCCATCCCTAGCGTTGGACCGTCATCTCATACCTGACCGACGGAGGAAACATGTTCCAAGGCGCCGACGACCTGTTGGCCTACATCAAGGACGAGGGGGTCGAGACCGTCGACGTCCGGTTCTGTGATCTTCCCGGTGTCATGCAGCACTTCACGGTGCCTGCCCAGTTCTTCGGCGCCGACGTCTTCGAGGACGGGCTGTCGTTCGACGGTTCCTCGATCCGGGGCTTCCAGAAGATCCACGAGTCCGACATGACCCTCATGCCCGACCCGACGACCGCCTTCATCGACCCGTTCCGCAAGTCCAAGACGCTGGCGCTGAGCTTCTTCGTCCACGACCCGCTGACCAAGGAGCCCTACAGCCGCGACCCGCGCAACATCGCGCGCAAGGCTGAGAACTACCTCGCGTCCACCGGCATCGGCGACACCGCCTTCATGGGCCCGGAGGCCGAGTTCTACGTGTTCGACTCCGTCCGCTTCGAGACCAAGCAGAACGCCGGCTACTACTACATCGACTCCGAGGCCGGCGCCTGGAACACCGGAGCAGAGGACGACGGCAGCGGCCGCGGGAACCGTGGCTACAAGGTCAAGTACAAGGGCGGGTACTTCCCCGTCGCGCCGGTCGACCACTTCGGCGACCTCCGCGACGACATGGTGCGCAACCTGATCAGCGCCGGCCTGGAGATCGAGCGGGCCCACCACGAGGTCGGCACCGCCGGCCAGGGCGAGATCGCCACCAAGTTCGATTCCATGCTCGCCGCAGGCGACAACCTGATGAAGTACAAGTACATCATCAAGAACACGGCGTGGCAGGCGGGCAAGACCGCCACCTTCATGCCGAAGCCGATCTTCGGCGACAACGGCTCGGGCATGCACGTGCACCAGTCGATCTGGAAGGACGGCGCGCCGCTGTTCTACGACGAGGCCGGCTACGCCAACCTGTCCGACCTCGCCCGCTGGTACATCGGCGGCCTGCTCAAGCACGCCCCTTCGGTGCTGGCGTTCACCAACCCGACCGTGAACAGCTACCACCGCCTGGTGCCGGGCTTCGAGGCTCCGGTCAACCTGGTCTACTCCAGCCGCAACCGTTCGGCGTCCATCCGGATCCCGATCACCGGCTCGAACCCCAAGGCCAAGCGCATCGAGTTCCGCTGCCCCGACCCGTCGTCCAACCCGTTCCTCGCGTTCCCGGCCATGCTGCTCGCCGGTCTGGACGGAATCCAGAACAAGATCGAGCCGCCGGCCCCGATCGACAAGGACCTCTACGAGCTGCCTCCGGAGGAGCACACCCAGGTGCCCACCGTCCCCGGTTCGCTCGACGCGGTCCTGGACGCCCTGCAGGAGGATCACGACTACCTGCTCGCGGGCGACGTGTTCACCCCGGATCTCATCGAGACCTGGATCGAGATGAAGCGCACGGACATCGACGCCATCCGACTCCGTCCGCACCCGCACGAGTTCGAGATGTACTACGACATGTGATCGCTGGCACGACCACATCTTCACGGCAAGGGCCCGGGGCTTCGGCTCCGGGCCCTTCGCCGTTCCCGCCGTCCCTCGGCAGACGCGCGGAGTGTGGCGGACGGGTGGGTCGGTCAGGCCGTGAAGCGCACCTTGGCGTCGATCTGGGGCAGCTCGATGAACGTCCGTCCGGGCGCGATCCTGAGCGGGGTGCCGTCGTCGAGCGTGAACTGGAACAGCTCGTTGACCGCGCCCTTGCTCCAGTGGCCCTTCACGTAGGTGCCCCCATGGGCGTAGAAGAACGTGCCGGCGGCGTTGATGATGTTCACCACCGGGTCGACCTCCCCCCCGCCGTGGAAGATCTTGTCCATCCTCCACTTCGCCCGCACGACGAGGACGTTGTCGGTGACCACGCGCTTGCCGTCCGTCAGCACGTGTGGGCCCCACGGTTCGCTGCGCAGGTATTTCCCCGTGTCGGCGTCGTAGTGGTAGCTGGTGTCCCAGGTGTCCTCCGGTCCCCACGGCACCGAGACGGTCTTCGCAGTGTGGGTCGACGATGCGGTTGACGGCTCCTGGTCGCCGGTGGCGAAGGGCAGGTAGGGCTCGGCCGGCGGCGCGGTGTTGCGCCTGGCCAGCTTGCGCAGTTCGTCGGGGCGGCAGAACACCGAGTGCACCCGGAACCGGTGGGGCATCGTGTAGTACGCCTTAGTGCCGTGGACGCCGGCCTTGAACGAGTAGAGGTTCTCGATGTAGCGGCTGAACGAGGCGACGTAGTTCATCACCCAGAGGGCGGCGGCCGTGTTGCCGAAGACCGGCTTGAGCGGGCTCAGCAGCGGCACGTCCACCGGACGGATGGAACGGACCGGCCCGACCAGTTCGGGGAGGGAGCTGTGGAACACGGCGCACAGGCGGATGTAGCTGACTCCGTTCGGCTCGGCGAACACGATGTCGGCTGAGTTGAGCCCTGCCTGCGGGTGCGCCGACTGGACGTCCGAGACCTTCACGGCAACCGCGGCGTGCGTCAGAGCCTCGGCCACCGGCTTCCCGGTCAGCGGGGCGACCGGCGTCGGCGTCGCGGACGGGCTGGCCGAGGGAGCCGCGGGCTGCGTCGGGCTCGGCGTCCCCGACGAAGCTGCCGCCACCGCAGGCACCACGGAGCCCTGCGGGTGAAGCGCACAGCCCGACACCGTCGCCCCCGCCACCCCGGCGGCGGCCAGCACAGCGCTGCGCCGATTCAGCATCACGAGATCCTTCTCGGCGACCCCGCCGCCGATCCGGATTCAGGCTAGGGCCGGGACCGGCCCAGCGAGCGCGAAACGCGCGGTTTCATCGAAGATGCACAGCTCGCGCGGCCGCGAGACTCCCAGGATCTGCACAGCCGACGGTTCCGGTCGTCACAGGATGCGGGCCTGGAATGGACGTCAAGAGCACGACGACAACCCCACAGGAGGTCGATGATCCGAGCAGCCAGCACATTTCCCTCTTGGAGTGGCCCCGCGGCGGTATCCGCGGGGCCACTGCCGGGTCCGGGACGGACGTCGGGGGCATAGCCTGACCGGACGGACGCGAACCGGGGAGGCCGGAATGGAAGTGCTCTTGCTCGGCACCGGATCCTCCGACGGGATCCCCAACACCTTCTGCCGGTGCGCGACCTGCGCCGACTACCGCAGCCGCGGCGAGGTGCGGACCAACACCTCCGTCCTCGTGGACTCCCGGCTGCTCATCGACCCGGGGCCGGAAGCCCCCCGGCAGGTCACCCGCTACGGGCGCGACCTCGCCGACCTGCCGGTGATCCTCGCGGGCCACGCGCACGACGACCACCTGGCCCCGTCCCTGCTCATGCACCGGTCCTGGGTCACCGACGCACCCCTGGTCGTGGCCGGGCCGGCCCCCGTCGTCGCGTCCAGCAGGCCGTGGCTCGATCCCCACCAGACCACGGTGGCGTTCACCACCCTGACCGCCGGCGACGAGGTCCGACTGGACCGCTACCGGGTGCTGGCGATCCCGGCGAACCACCACGCCCTGCGCGAGGCGCTGTGCTACCTCATCGACGACGGGACGGACGCGCTGCTCTACCTCACCGACACCGGCCCGTTGCCGGAGGCCGCGTGGGCCGCGCTGGCCGGTCGGCGGGTGGGCCTCGTCCTGTTGGAGGAGACCTTCGGAGCCGCCGAGGGGAAGGGCGACCACCACCACAACCTGCGGACGTTCTCGGCCACCGTCGCACGCCTGCGCGAGCTCGGGGTCGCGGACGCGCACACCAGGGTGGTCGCCATCCATCTCGGCCACGACAATCCCCCGCTGGACGGGTTGCGGGCCGAACTCGCCGGGATCGGCGCCGAAGCGCTGCCCGACGGTTCGCTCGTCGTCATCTGAGAGCGGCTCAGGCCGCGACGGGGTGGCGCACCTCACGGCGGTCCAGCCGCGCCGCGACGGCCAGTTCGAAGGCCGCCACCCGGCGCAGGACGGCGGCGGTGGCCAGCCGGGTGCGGGTCGGACGGGTGACCTCGACGAGCTGGGGCGCGTCGGGCAACGCGGACGCGTTCTCGGCGGCCTGCCGCTCGATCGTCGGCACGAAGCTCAGGTACATGGACATGGTTGTCTCCTTGCAGGGGGTGGTACGGAACGGCCCGGTGGGCCGCCTGGTTGGGTTGTCGCGCCGCGGCTCAGGCCACGGGGCGGGTGCTGCTCCGCACGATCAGCTCGTGCGGGAGGACGATCCGGCGGTCTTTCCGCTCGGGGTCCAGCAGCAGTTCGGCGGCAAGGCGTCCCTTGTCCCGGACGGGTTGGCGGACAGTGGTGAGCCCGGCTTCGGTGGCTTCGAGCAGGTCGTCGAAGCCCACGACCGAGATGTCCTCGCCGGGCGTGACGCCGCGCTGGCGACACGCGTCCATGAAGCCGAGAGCCATCACGTCGCTGACGGCCACCACAGCCGTGGGACGATCGCGGCGGTCCAGCACGACGGTTCCGGCGGCCTGACCGGCACGGAACGAGTTCGTGCCGATCGGGACGAAGGTGATGTCCGCGTCGCCGAGACCGGCCAGCAGACCGGAGATCCGCAGACGGTCGAACAGCGCGTCGGAGTCGTACTCACGGGTCAGGGGGCCCGGCCGTGGCGAGCCGGCCAGGATGTACACCGACCGGTGGCCGAGCCGGCGCAGGTACTGGCCGACCTCCAGGCCGGCGGCATGGTCGTCGATCACGACGTAGTCGCCCGCCTGGTCCTCGGGAGCCGTTCCGCTCGTCATGGTGCAGTACACCGTGGGCAGGCCACGCTCCCTGGCCCGGGCCATGGCCGGCTGGTCTCCGCACAGCCCGGCCACCCCGTCCACCGCGGCGTCCTGGATCGCGGCGAGGGACTCGGCGTCCGCTGCGGGCACGCTCAGCAGCGTGATGGCGGCGCGCTTGCGCTCCATCACCTCACTGAAAGCGGCCAGCCAGGCGACCGAGAACGGGTCGGAGAAGGCGTAGGAGAGCTTCTCCTCGAAAACGACGGCGAAGCTGTTGGTGCGCCCGGATCGCAACTGCCGGGCCACCGCGTCGGGGCCGGTGTAGCCCATCTTGGCCGCGCGTGCGAGCACCCGCTCGCGCAGGTCGGGCGAGAGCTGGTCGGGACGGTTGAAGGCGTTCGAGACCGTCATCACCGACACGCCCATCACCTGGGCGATGTCCTTCTGCGTGACCCTGACCATCTCCGCACCTCCTTCCGTCCGGCTGTATCTCCATGGTGTTCTTTATCGTTACAGAGATCAACCGGAGCGTCCTCTGTATCGTTAAAGAGGCGTCCGCAGGATTGCCGCCCGACGGCGCCGTTGGCATACTCGCGCGATGACCAGCCGGATAGCGCACACCACGATCGACTGCACCCAGCCCTACGCCCTCTCGCGCTGGTGGGAGCAGGTCCTCGGCTACGCGGAGGATCCGGAGGACCCCAATCTCCCCGACCACGAACAGTGCCTCATCCAGCCCACGGGCGGAGGTCCGGGGGTGCTGTTCATCGAGGTTCCCGAGGCGAAGTCGGTCAAGAACCGCGTCCACTTCGACCTGCGCCCCACGGATCGCACCAGGGACGAGGAGGTCGAGCGTGTCCTCGCGCTCGGCGCGACGTTCGTCGCCGATCGACGCGGGATCCACGGCCCGGGCACCGGCTGGATCGTGCTCGCCGATCCGGAGGGCAACGAGTTCTGCATCCTCCGCTCGGACGCCGAACTGGTGGCCTGACCGCCACCTCCGGTTCCCCGCAGGGCTCCGGACGCATCGGCCCGGGTGACCGGCTCCCGGAACCGATGTCCCTGTCCCCGATCGTTCAGGTGGCGTTCCAGAGCCGGGTGTAGAAGTCGAGCCTCGTCGCGTCGCGGGCGATGCCGTAGCCGGCGAGGAAGACCTCTTCCCAGCCGTCCCCGAAGTTCCAGCCGAGGCTGAGCAGGGCCGCGGCCAGGTCGGCCCAACGGTCCGCGACCCCGAGGGTGCCGAGGTCGACGTAGCCGACGCAGCGGCCCTCCTCGTCCAGCTGGAAGTTCGGGTTGCAGGCATCGCCGTGGCACACCACGAGATCCGGTTCCGGAACGTCGTCGAAGCCCGCGGCGTCGCGGGTGGCGAGGCGATCGGCGACCGACCAGGTCCATGGGCACCCGGCGACCGGGACCTGGTCGTGAAAGCGCCGCAGCGCGCGCCCGAGTTCGGGGACGGCGACCCCAGGGCGCCGGCGCCACGATTCGGCGACCGCCGTCGTGCCCGGCAGACCAGCCGTGCGTGACCAGCGGAGGCCCTCGTCCCAGCCGTGGTCGATCGGCTCGGGCGCCGGCACATAGCGGCGCACCCACCGCAACCGCTCGAACTCAGCCTCGGGGTCGAACTCCGCGTGCGGCGGGCCGTACTTGACGTACTCTGCGCCGTCCCCGATGGCGAAGGTGACGCCGCCGATCTGGTTGCGCCACACCGGCTCGACCGCTCGGCCGGACGCGAGCCGGAGGACGACGGGCGGCGCCGTCACGCCGTCGAGCTGGAGGTTGGCGAGCTCCGTCGTCATCGGGAGGCGGCGCGCACCGCGGCGAGGAACTCCGCGACGTCGGCCTCGGTCGTGTCGAAGCTGCACACCCAGCGGACCTCTCCCGACGAGGCGTCCCAGTCGTAGAAGTGGAACCGCTCGCGCAGGCGCTCGGCGACCACGGCCGGGATCGAGGCGAACACCGCGTTCGCCTGTGTCGGCTGGGTGAACGAGATCCCGCTCAGGGTCCCGTCCGCCAGCCCGGCCTCGATGCCGCTGCGCAGGAGCAGCGCCATGCCGTTCGCCTGCCGGGCGTTGCGCAGGTGCAGGTCGCCGTCCAGGAGAGCGAGGAGCTGAGCGGAGACGAAACGCATCTTCGAGGCGAGCTGCATCTGGAGCTTGCGCAGGTAGACCAACCCGCCGGCTGCGTCCGGGTTCAGCACGACGAGCATCTCGGCTGCCAGCGCGCCGTTCTTGGTGCCGCCGTAGCTCACCACGTCCACGCCCGCGTCGGTGGTGAAGGCCCGCAACGGCAGGTCGAGGGAGGCCGCAGCGTTCGACAGCCGCGCTCCGTCCATGTAGACCCTCATGCCGTTCGCGTGGGCGTGCGCGGTGATCGCGCGCACCTCGTCCGGGGCGTACACGGTGCCGAGCTCGCTGGACTGGGTGAGGTAGACGACCAGCGGCTGGGCCCGGTGCTCGTCGCCCCACCCCCACGCCTCGGTGGCGATGAGTTCGGGTGTGAGCTTGCCGTCCGGGGTCGGGACGACCAGGAGCTTGATGCCTCCGACCTTCTCCGGCGCGCCACCCTCGTCGGCGTGGATGTGCGCGGTCCGGGCACAGATGACGGCGCCCCAGCGCGGCAGCATCGACGTCAGCCCGACCACGTTCGCACCCGTCCCGTTGAACACGGGCCACGCCGTCACGCCGTCACCGAAATGGCTCGCTGCCACCTCCTGCAGCCGGGCGGTGTACTCGTCGTCTCCATAGGAGACCTGGTGGCCGCCGTTCGCCGCGGCGATCGCCTCGAGAACCTCGGCGTGGACGCCGGAGTAGTTGTCGGACGCGAAATCGCGATGGGCCGGGTCGTGCAGGGTCGTCACGGCAGGCAGCCTAGGGCGTGGCCCCCAACTCCGCGCTACCCGGGAGCTCGATCGTGCGATCGTTGAGCTCGGCCGCTTCCCTGTCCCACAGGCCGACGCAGGCCTCGGCGAGTGCCTCCTCGCGCCCCTCCAGGGACGTCACCCGGAAGATCACAGCGGCCCCGCAGAGCGGCTCGCCTGCGTCCCGGGACGCCTTGGCGAAGCCCTGGGCCACGGCACGCAGCCACGCCTCCGCCGCGGCCTTGACCGCGGCGTAGTTCGCTCCGCCGGCGAGGGGACGGGCAACAGCGGTGGACGACACGATCGCGGTGCGCGCCGCGTCCGATGCCCGCAGGTCGTCGTCGAACGCGCGGCTGACGTGCCGCAGGGCGGTGAGGGACCGCTCCAGGAAGCGGAAGTCGGACTCGGTCTGTCCGGCGAGCCCACCACCCCCGCGCCAGCCACCGACCAGGTGCAGGACGCCGTCCACGCGTCCCGGGCCGGCGTGGACGCGGTCGACGAGTTCGAGCACCGCGGCCTCGTCGGTCAGGTCGCAGGTCTCGACGCCGGCTCCGAGAGCGGCCACCGCGGCGAGCTTGTCCGGGTCGTGCCCCACCGCGACCACGCGCGCACCGGCTTCGACCAGTGCGCGCGTCACGGCATGCCCGCTCGCGCTCGTCGCCCCTGCGACCAGCACCAGCCGTCCGCGGGCACCGGCTTCACTCATCGGAGCCACGGATGCCCGACGTGGAGGCGATCACCGGGTGCATCTTCTTGTCCAGCGCCTCGTAGAACATCGACAGCGGGAACTCGTCGTCCAGGACGGCGTCGGTGTAGCCCTTCGGCGGTCCGGCCAGCACCTCGTCGGGTAGCCCACGGGCCCACGCGGACGCGGGGTGCGGGGCCAGCACCGAGCGGACCAGGTCGTACGCGGCCAGCCAGTGCGCCACCTTGGGCCGGTCGATCGAGCGCCAGTACAGGTCGTTGATCGCGTCGCTGAGCGCGACCACCGCGGCGGGGACGTCTTCCCAGTCGAAGGCGAGGGCCGTGTCGGTCCAGTGCAGGACGTCGCGCTGGTGCAGCCAGGCGAACAGCAGTTGGCCGCCGAGGCCGTCATAGTTGCGGACCCGCGTCCCGGTGATGGCGAACCGGAAGATGCGGTCGAAGATCACCGCGTACTGCACGAGCGTCGCGTGCCGGAGCGTCTCCTGTTCGACGGCGGACAGCGCGTCCCCCTCGGCCTGCTTGTCGCGCAGCCGGCGCTCGATCTTCACGCACTCGCGGAAGGCGACGAGGTCGCAGCGGAGCTCCTCGAGGGAGTACAGGAAGTAGGGCATGCGCTGCTTGATCATGAACGGGTCGAACGGGAGGTCGCCGCGCATGTGCGTCCGGTCGTGGATGAGGTCCCACATCACGAACGTGTCCTCGGCCAATCCCTGGTCGCCGAGCAGGTGCGCCGCCTCCGCGGGCAACTCGAGCTTCGTGACGTCCGCCGCCGCGCGGACGACCCGGCGGTAGCGGGCCGCTTCACGGTCCTGGAAGATCGCACCCCACGTGAACGTGGGGATCTCGCGCATCGCGACCGTCTCGGGGAAGAGCACAGCCGAGTTCGTGTCGTAGCCCGGCGTGAAGTCGACGAGGCGCAGCGAGACGAAGAGCTTGTTCGCGTAGCCGCCCGCCTCCAGCTGCGCGACGAACTCGGGCCAGATCACCTCCGTGATCAGCGCCTCGACGTGGCGGTCGCGGGACCCGTTCTGCGTGTACATGGGGAAGACGACGAGGTGGCGCAGGCCGTCGATCCGGTGCAGCTGCGGCTGGAAGGCCACCAGTGAGTCGAGGAAATCAGGGACGCCCAAGCCGCTGTCCGCCCAGCGCTCGAAGTCGGCGACCGACGCCTGGAGGTAGTCCGCGTCGTGGGGGAACAGCGGCGCGAGTTCGCGGATGCAGGAGACGATCGCGGCGACGTGGGCCCTGGCGTCGCCGTGGTCGGCTTCGGCGGGGACGGAGCCGTCCTGGGCCTGGATGCCCTGCAGGGATGTGGCCGCCGCCTTCAGGCGGAGCCAGGCCGGATGGTGTTCGACGCTGCGGGCGTCATCGACCGTCCGGGGATCGGCGAGGCGGGCTGGTGCGGTGGTTTCGGGTGCGGTGCTGGCCGTGGTTGACACGATGAGGACCTCCGGTTCGCGGGCTTGGGAGGGTTGGCCTCCGGTGCCGTGGTCCACCGATCTTCTCCCACGGCGACGATCCTGTCGATGCTCCCGACTGGTCGGGTGGCGCGCGCGTCGCCTGAACGACCGGGACGGTCCCCAACGTTCAGACGGACGTGACCTCGACGAGGTTCCCCCACGGATCGTCGACCTCGAGCCGACCGGGGTCACGGCGGACGGCCACACCGCGTGCCGACAGCCGCTGGGCGGCCGCGTCGACGGCGTCGGCGTCCGGGACCTCGATGCTCACCTTGCCGAGGCCCAGTGCCGGCGCGCGGAGTCCGACGCCCTTGCTGGTCCAGGTGTTCATGGCCATGTGGTGGTGGTAGCCGCCTGCGGAGACGAACAGGGCGCCGGGCAGCTCGGCGGTCACCTCGAAGCCGAGGGTGTCGGCGTAGAACTGCTTGGCGACGTCCGCCTGCCCGACCTTGAGGTGGACGTGTCCGACCACGGCGGCGCCGTCCAGGGCGGGACGCCGTCCGGGATCGGTGGCCAGGTAGTTGCGGGCTGCGTCGGTCAGGTGCTCGGCGAGGAACGCGTTGGGGTCGAGCCACAGCGTGTCCATCTCGACCCGTCCGTCCCGCCACTGCCAGGCCGATCGCGGACGGTCGACGTACAGTTCGACACCGTTGCCCTCGGGGTCATCGAGGTAGAAAGCCTGGGAGACCAGGTGGTCGCCGCTGCCGGTGTACAGCTCCGGCGTCCGGGACGCGACGGACGCGAGCGCGGTCGCAAGGCTCTCCTGATCCGGATGGAGCAGCGCGGTGTGGAACAGTCCGGCCGTGCGGCGCTCGCCACGAGGGAGGTCGGGACGGTGGCGGAGCCGGACGAGTTCGCGTCCGTCCCGCCCGAGGGCGACCTCGCCCGTCCCTTCGGCGAGTACCTCGAGCAGCAGGACGTCGCGGTAGAAGCCGGTCATCGCGTCGAGGTCGGCGACGTCGAGCCCCACCTCGGACATCCGGGTCTCGGACGGAAGGAGGTCGGTGGTCATCGCTGCGTTCCTCTCGCTTTAGTTGACGCTTCAACTATACCGGAGGTCTATCTATTCCACGCAAGGGTGCGGCGCCACTCCGGGCGCCGGAGCGAGTCCGGGCTGAACAGCAGGGTCTGTCCCCGACTGTTCAGGCAGGACCCGAGCACCCGAGGCCCCCGGTGAGCCGAAGGAGTCTGAACCGAAGGGGTCTGTCCCCGATTGTTCCGCGGGCAGGCGTCAGAGCGGAAGCAGCTTGAAGATCGGGTCGGGGATGTGCTTGAGCACCCACATGACCGCCTGGAAGGGCGCGGGCACCCAGATCAGGCGCTTGCCGCGGCGGGCCGCCTCGGTGACCTCGGCGGCCAGCTGGGCACGGTCGACGGTGAGCGGCGCCTCCTTCACCCCGGCCGACATCCGCGTCCGGACCTGCCCCGGACGGACGACCAGCACCCGCGGGCCGAACGGCTCCAGCGCCTCCCCGAGCAGCCGGTAGAAGCCGTCCAGACCGGCCTTGGACGACCCGTACACGAAGTTCGAGCGGCGGACCTTCTCCCCCGCCACCGAGCTCATCGCGATGATCTGCCCGTAGCCCTGCGCCTTCATCCTCTGGCCCAGCAGGACGCCGACGCTGACGGCTCCGGTGTAGTTCACCTGGGCCAGCTGGACGGCCTTGGCCTGGTCCTGCCACAGCTCCTCCGCGTCGCCGAGCAGCCCGAAGGCCACGATCGCGACGTCGACGTCCGCGATCTGCCAGGCTGCCTCGATCACGCCCGGGTGCGTGTCGAAGGCGGTCGCGTCGAAGTCCAGCACGTCCACCTCGGTCGCGCCGGCTGCCCTCAGCGAAGCCTCGGTCGCCTCCGTCCGGTCGTCGCCCGGCTGCATGCCGAGGATCACCCGCAGCGGCTGGCGCGCGAGGTAGTCGGTGGTGATCGCCAGCCCGATCTCGCTCGACCCGCCCAGCAGCAGGATGGTCTGGGGGTTACCGGTCGCGTCGATCATGGTGTCGGTTCTCCTCGGGGCTCCCGGGTCGGCCCGGGATGGCGGTGGGTGGATTCAGAGCAGCTCGAGCCGGCGGGCCAGGTCCGAGGCGAACACGCCGTTCGGGTCGACCCGGCGCCGGGTCGCGATCCACTCGTCGATCCGGGGGTACATCGCGTGGAAGGTCTCCGCCGTCGTCCGGGAATCCTTGGCGGTGTACAGCCGTCCGCCGAAGGAGAGGATGCGGGCGTCGAGGCCGTGCAGGAACTCGTGCAAGCCCGACCGGATCGGGAAGTCGACGCAGACGTTCCAGCCGGCCATCGGGTAGCTCAGAGGAGCGTCGTTGCCCGGCCCGAACAGCTTGAAGACGTTCAGGAACGAGTAATGCCCGGACGCCTGGATGTCGGCGATGATCCGCTTGAACTCGTCGACGGCGGACGGCGGGACGACGAACTGGTACTGCAGGAAGCCGTCCGAGCCGTAGGCACGGTTCCACTCGCTGAACATGTCCAGCGGGTGGTAGAAGCCGGTGAGGGTCTGCACCTTGTTGGTGTAGTTGCCGCTCTTGGCGTACCAGACGTTCCCCAGCAGGGTGAACGTGTACTTGTTGGCCAGCCCGTTGGGGAAGACGTCGGGCAGTTCGAACAGGGGCTTGGCGTTGAACGCCAGCGGCTCGGCCGCCAGCTTCGGGGCGTACTCACGCAGCTCGTCCAGGGTGGCCAGGGATCCACGCGACAACGCCGCCCGCCCGAGCTTGGGGGCCGGGGAGATCGCGTCGAACCAGGCGCTGGAGTAGTCGTAGCGCGACTCCGACCCGTCGGAATGGACGGCGATCGTCTCGTCCAGGGTGTGCGTGACCACGCCGTCGGCCAGGAAGTAGGCCGTCTCCGTCCTGGTCATGGTCAGCCTGACCCGCAGGATGATGCCGGTCAGCCCCACCCCGCCCACTGTCGCCCAGAAGATGCTGGCATCCGGGTCGTCGGCCGTGCCGTCCGGGGTGAGGGTGAGGACGCGACCGTCGGCCACCAGGAGGTCCATCGAGGCGACGTGGTTGCCGAACGAGCCGGCGCTGTGGTGGTTCTTGCCGTGGACATCGCAGCCGATCGCGCCACCGACCGTGACCTGGCGCGTCCCGGGCAGCACCGGCACCCACAGCCCGTACGGCAGGGCGGCCCGCATCAGCGCGTCGAGGCTGACGCCCGCGTCCACGTCCACCGTCGCAGCCCGCGGGTCGATGGAGTGGATGCGGTTCAGCGCGGTCATGTCGACCACGAGCCCGCCGGCGTTCTGGGCGACGTCGCCGTAGGAGCGACCGAGGCCGCGGGCGATGATGCCCCGCTTGAGGTGGGACGGAGCGTCGGCGTCGTGGTCGGCGACGGCGGCCACGGCCTTGGCGATCAGTTCGGGATCGGGCGTTGCGAGCAACTGCGCAGTTGTGGCGGCGGTACGGCCCCAGCCGGACAGGCTGGCGGTCGTCGTCGGCAGGTCATCGAGGACGTTGGCGCTCATCGGCGCCCAGCCTATCGTGCGGGATCCGGAACATCCTCTGCCGGGAGAGCGGCTCGGTCGGCGGCTGAGTCGCCGCGCGGGTGCAGGGATACCGGCGTCCGCCGGGATGACCGACCTCGAGACCCGTCATCCCCGGCTCGACCCGGGATCTCCGGCGGCCCACTTCCCGGCCGTGCGAGGGCCCGCCGCTCAGTCGGCCTTCCAGAAGGTCCGGTCCATGACCTGGCGGGCCAGCCGGGCACAGCGGTGCTGGTCCTCCACGAGCAGGGTCGACTCGCCCTTGGCGTAGCCGAGGATCTGGGCAACGGCCGACAGGTCGCGGGCGTCGGTGGGCAGCGAGTCGCTGGCGCGTCCGCGGAACAGCATGACGGCGTTTCGGATCCGGCTCGCCAGCACCCAGGCGTCCCGCAGGGCGTCCGCGTCGCCGGGCTCCAGCAGCCCGGCCTCGTCCGCGGCAGCGAGGGCGTCCAGGGTGGAGGTCGTCCGCAGGCCGGGCACATGGTGGGCGTCCTGCAGCTGGAAGAGCTGCACCACCCACTCCACGTCGCTCAGGCCGCCCGGGCCGAGCTTGGTGTTGCGTCCGGGGACGCCGCCGCGAGGCGCCCGCTCCGCCTCCATCCGCGCCTTCAGCCGGCGGATCTCGTGGACCTGGGCCTGGGTGAGGCCCGCCTCCGGGTAGCGGACCGCATCGACGTCGGCCAGCAGCGCCGCGGCGAGATCGGCATCGCCTGCTCCGGGCGCCGCGCGCAGCAACGCCTGCGCCTCCCACGTCGAGGACCACTTGCGGTAGTAGGCGCGGTAGGACTCCAGGCTGCGGACGATGGCGCCCTGCTTGCCCTCCGGGCGAAGGTCGACGTCCACCTGGAGGGCCGGATCGGGACCCGGCTGGGCGAGCATCGCGCGCAGCCGGCTGATCGCCGTCGTCGCAGCGGAGGTGTCGGCCGGCTCGTCGGAGGCGAGCACGAACATCGCGTCCGCGTCGGAGGCGTAGGACAGTTCCCGCCCTCCCCACCGGCCCATCGCGATCACGGCAAGCGGCGGCAGGCGCAACCCGCGGGCGGCGACGTCCAGCGCCGCGTTGACCGTCGCGGCCGTCACTTCCGAGAGCGCGGCCCCCAGTGCGGAGAGGTCGAGCTGGCCGAGCAGGTCCGCCATGGCCAGCCGCAGCAGCTCGTTGCGCCGGGAGGCACGGATGGCCGCGATCGCCTCCTCGGAGGACTCGTGACGGCCGGCCGCCGACCGCATCTCGGCCAGGATGTCGGCACCCGAGCGCGGCGCCAGCCCTTCGGCGTCGCCGAGCAGCGCGGCGTTCTGCGGCGAGCGCAGCAGCAGGTTCACCGCGTACCGCGAGGACGCCAGGATCCGGGCCAGGTGCTCGGCCATGACGTCGCCGTCGCGGAGCGTCCGCAGGTACCAGGGAGTTGCCCCGAGCGCCTCGGAGACCTGCCGGAACGCGAGCAGTGCGTGGTCGGGGTTGGGGCCCGCGGTGAACCAGGTCAGCATCGCGGGGAGGAGTTGCCGCTGGATCTCGGCCGAGCGGCTCATCCCCGAGCTGAGGGCCTCCATGTGGCGCAGCGCAGCGCGGGGATCGGCGTAGCCGAGCGCTCGCAGCCGGGTCTCGGCAGCCTCGCTGGTCAGGCCGACCTCGGCGGACGGGATCCGCGCCACGGCCGCGAGCAACGGCGAGTAGAACAGGCGCTGGTGCAGGCGCAGGACCTGCCGGGTCGTGGAGCGCCACAGGTGCATCAGCTCGTCCGGCGCGGCCAGTCCGATGCTGCGGGCCAGCCATCGCTGGTTCACCTCGTCCGCCGGCATCAGGTGGGTGCGACGCAGCCGGTACAGCTGGATGCGGTGCTCGAGCAGCCGCTGCAGCCGGTACGCCGTGGCGAGGTCGAAGCCGTCGGAGCGGCCGACGTAACCGTGGTCGACCAGGGCCGTGAGCGCCTCGAAGGTGCCGCGGAGCCGGAGCCGTTCGTCCGCCCTGCCGTGGACGAGCTGGAGCAACTGGACGCTGAACTCGACGTCGCGCAGGCCACCGGCGCCGAGCTTGATCTCGTGGTTGGCGTCCCGGCTCGGCAGGAGCTCCACCACCCGCAGGCGCATCGCCTGGGTCTCGGCCACGAACTGGTCGTCGTCGGCGACGCGCCACACCATCGGCCAGACCATGTCGACGAAGTCCTGCGCGAGGGCGAGGTCGCCGGCCATGGGTCTGGCCTTGAGCATCGCCTGGAACTCCCAGTTCTTGGCCCACCGCTCGTAGTACGCGCGGTGCGAGGCCAGGGTGCGCGCGAGTGGCCCGGCCTTTCCCTCCGGGCGCAGCGCCGCGTCGACCGCCCAGATCGTTCCCGAAGCCGTGTGCGCCGAGCAGACCCGGGTCAGGGCACTCGCCAGCCGGCTCGCGAGGCCGAGCGCCCGCTCGGTGTCGCACAGAGCCTCGCCGTCGTCGCCGACGGCCGGCTCGGCGACGAACAGGACGTCCACGTCGCTGACGTAGTTGAGTTCGCGGGCGCCCGTCTTGCCCAGCGCCACCACTCCGAGCCGGCACAGCTCCGCGTCGGGAACCTCGCCGCGGGCCAGGGCGAGCGCAGCCTCGACCGTCGCGTCGGCGAGGTCGGCGAGCTCACCGGCCACGTCCGGCAACACGGCGAGCGCGTCGGTCGAGGTCAGGTCCCGGGCCGCGATCCGGAGCAGTTCACGGCGGTAGCCGCGGCGCAGGTCGTCCGATCGTCGGGGATCGGCCGTCGGTCGGTCCGACCCGGGGTCGGCGCCGACGGCCGTCAGCAGCCGGGTGCGCAGCTCGGACGGCTCGAGCCGGTCGACCGGTCCGCCCAGGACGTCCAGGTCGCCCGGGTGGGCCCCGAGGTGCTGGTTCAGTGCGACGCTCGCTCCGAGAACCGCCGCAAGGCGCGGCAGCACCTCGTCCCCGCTGCGAAGGAACTCGAAGAGGTCGTCGCGCTGCAGCACGAGGGTGTTCAGCCCGGCGAGGGCCAGGTCGGGGTCGGCCGTGCCCTGCAGCTCGTTCAGCACGGAGTCGACCTGCCCGGGCGCTGCCACCTGCGACCAGCGGGTGACCATGTCGGCGGCCGCCGCCGCGTCGGAGAACCCGAGCCGGGCCAGTCGGGCCGGCTGGGTGCCAATCCTGGTCACCCGGCGATGCTAGCGTGCGGGCCGTGGCCAAGAGAGTCTCCGAGGCCCGGATCGGGCAGCTGGCGCGGGTTGTGGCGGCGCTGGCGACCGACGCCGAGCCGGCCGCGGCCGAACTCGCGGACGCCGCCCGCACGGCCTGCGCGCTCCTGGCCCTGCACCACCCCGGCGGCTTCGTCGAGCTGCGGGTGCCTCCCTACGCCGCCGTCCAGGTCGGCGTCGGTGACCGCGGACGGCACACCCGGGGGACGCCGCCGAACGTCGTCCAGACCGACGCCCCCACGCTGCTGAGGCTCGCCGGCGGCACGCTCACCTGGGCCGATGCCCTCTCCCTGCGCCTCGTCCAGGCCTCCGGGATCCATTCCGATCTCGCCGAACTCTGGCCGCTCCCCGAGCTGAGCTGACGCCCCAGCCACCTGCAAGCCGGCGCACAGCCCAACCACAGGTTCACCCAGCATCGCCCACAGGTCGCAGCCCTAGGTTTCGGGTCGTGGACAGCGCCCAGAGGAGATTGACACGCCATGGCAACCGATGAGGCGGGCTTCCCCGCCGACAGCGACGACCTTCCGACCAAGGTGAAGGGACGGATGACCTGGAAGAAGTGGCTCGCCATCGGACTCGGCGCGGCGGTCGTGCTCGCCGGCGTCGGCGTCGGCACCTTCCTTTTGCTGCGCCCCTCGACCAGCACCAACCGGTCCTTCAGCCAGGACGTACAGGCGACGCTCGGCGACCAGACCCAGACGGTCAGCTTCGACGGCACCCTCGCCCCCCAGAAGGAATCGGACGTCAACTTCACCGTCAGCGGCACCGTCACCAAGGTCTACGTCACCTCCGGCCAGAAGGTCGCCAAGGGCCAGAAGCTGGCCCGGATCGATGATGCCGACCTGAAGAACGCGGTCGACCTCGCGAAGGCCAACGTGACGACCGCCGAGGCCAACCTCACCGAGGTGTACGACAACAACGGCAGCAGCGCGGCGGTCACCTCCGCGAAGGCGCAGGTGAACTCGTCGAAGGCCTCGCTCACCTCCGCGAAGGAGGACCTCGCCAACGCCGTCCTGCGCTCCCCCGTCGACGGCACCGTCGCGAGCGTCTCGCTGGAGGTCGGCGACAGCGTCGGGTCCGGCTCCAGCTCCAGCTCGGGGACGGGTTCCGGTGGTTCGGGTGCCTCGTCCAGCAGTTCGTCGTCCGGTTCCGCCCAGGTCGTGGTGATCTCCGCGTCGAAGTGGAAGGTCGCCGGCAGCGTCGGCGCCTCCGACCTGCCGAGCCTCAAGACCGGCCAGAGCGTCAGCGTCACCACCGACGCCACCACCGACAAGCTGACCGGCAAGGTGAGCTCGGTCGGCATCGTGGCGTCGTCGACGAGCAGCAACGGCACCGCCACCTTCCCCGTAGAGGTGACGCTCTCCGGAACGCACACGGGCCTCTACTCGGGAACGACCGCGACGGCCGTGATCACCACGGGGAGCTACGCCAACGTCCTCACCGTGCCGACGGCCGCCATCACGTCCAGCAACGGCACGACCACCGTCATCAAGGTGACCGGCACGACGACCAGCACGGTGGACGTGACCGTCGGCAGGGTGTTCGGCAGCTACACCGAGATCACCAAGGGGCTGTCCGACGGTGACACCGTGCGGATCACGTTCACCCGTCCCAGCACGACCTCGACCTCCAGCAGCCAGGGCGGCGGGTTCGGCGGCGGGTTCGGCGGTCTCGGCGGCGGTCTCGGCGGTGGTGGCGGTGCTCCGCCCGCCGGTAGCGGCCAGGGTGGGCGGTGAGCTCGTGACCCATCAGTTGAAGATGGTCGGCGTGCGCAAGACGTACGCGACCGGTGCCGTGAAGGTCGAGGCCCTGCGCGGCATCGACCTGGAGGTCGACCCAGGGGAGTACCTGGCGATCATGGGGCCATCGGGCTCGGGCAAGTCCACCCTCATGCACATCATCGGTTGCCTGGACGTCCCCACGGCCGGCACTTACGAACTCGACGGCACGGACGTCGGCCGGATGAGCGAGAAGGATCTCGCCGAGATCCGCAACCGGAAGATCGGCTTCGTGTTCCAGCAGTTCAACCTGCTCGCGAGCCTTTCCGCCCTCCGCAACGTCGAGCTGCCGCTGGTCTACGCCGGCGTCCCCGCTGCCGAGCGCAAGGAGCGCGCCGAGGTGGCCCTGGAGCGGGTCGGCCTCGCGAAGCGGATGCTGCACCGTCCCGGCGAGCTGTCCGGTGGCCAGCAGCAGCGGGTCTCGGTCGCCCGGGCGTTGGTGACCGACCCCGCCGTCCTGCTCGCGGACGAGCCGACCGGCGCACTCGACTCGCACTCCACCGGCGAGATCCTGCAGCTGTTCGAGGAGCTGAACGACACGGGACGCACCATCGTGGTGATCACCCACGAACCTGACGTCGGCGCGCGGGCCCGGCGCCTGGTGCACATCTACGACGGACTGCTGCGCGAGAGCGTCCCGGCGGCCGGAGCGACCCGATGATGGGCTGGATGGAGACCGTCCGGACGGCCATCGCCGCGCTCAACGCGCGCCGGATGCGCTCGGCGCTGACCATGCTCGGGATCCTGATCGGCATCGCGGCGGTCATGCTGACCGTCGGCCTCGGCCAGGGCGCCTCGGCGTCGATCACGAACCAGATCAACTCGCTCGGCTCGAACCTGATCGTCGTCAGCCCGAGCCAGACCACCACGTCCGGAGGTTTCCGGGGAGGCGGCGGAGCGGCGTCCACCCTGACCACGCAGGACGCGGCGATGCTGGCGGACCGGGACGTCGCCCCCGACGTTGCGGCTGTCGCCCCCATCTCGCAGACCTCCGGGTCGTTGCAGTCCTCGGAGACGACCTGGACGTCGACCGTCGTCGGCACGGTGCCGGAATGGACGACCGTCCGTGCCCGCACCCTGGACACCGGCCGGTTCTTCAGCCAGGCGGAGGTCGACTCCTCGGCCAGCGTCGCCGTGCTGGGCTCCGACACGGCGACCGAACTGTTCACAACGGGCAACGCTGTGGGCAGGACGATCAGCATCAACGGCGAGTCGTTCACCATCATCGGGGTGCTGAAGTCCCAGGGTTCCTCGGGGAGCACCAACAACGACGACACCGTCCTGGTGCCGCTGACGACCTTCGCCGCCCGGCTCTCGAGCTCGAGCAGCGCGAACACCGTCTCGTCGATCTACCTGTCCGGCAAGGACGCCGACACCCTCTCGGCCGCCTACCAGCAGGTGAAGACGGCGCTTCTCGCCTCGCACCAGGTGACAGCCGACAACGCGGACTTCACCGTGACGACCCAGGCTTCGTTGGTCGAGACCGTTGCGTCCGTCACCGGCATCCTGACGGTGCTGCTGGGCGGCATCGCCGCGATCTCGTTGCTGGTCGGCGGCATCGGTGTGATGAACATCATGCTGGTGAGCGTCAGCGAGCGCGTCCGTGAGATCGGCCTCCGCAAGGCGTTGGGAGCCACGCCGGGGGTCATCCGGCAGCAGTTCCTGGTCGAGGCCGGCATCCTCGGCATCCTCGGTGGCCTGATCGGCATCGCCCTCGGCGTGATCGTGGCCGCGGTGCTCAGCCCCATCATCGGGATCGCCGTCACGATCTCCGTCCCCGCCACCCTGCTCGCCCTGGCGGTGTCGCTGGGCATCGGACTCGTCGCCGGCGTGTACCCGGCCTCCCGGGCGGCCAAGCTCGCCCCCATCGACGCTTTGAGGAGCGAATGATGAACCCCCTGAAGACGCGGCGCATCCGCACGGTCGTGATCGTCGGCGTTGCCCTCGCAGCTGTGGCGGCGACGGGCCTCGTGGTCGCGAACACATCGCGTGCCGCGGAGAGTCGCTGGGTCACCGCGACGGCGACCACCGGTGACGTCACCCAGACCTACACAGCCACCGGCTCGATCACGCGCACGAACACCGAGAAGGTGACGTTCGGCGTCTCAGGAACCGTCAGCTCCATCAAGGTGGGCGTCGGGGACCAGGTGACGGCGGGCCAGGTCCTGGCAACCATCGACACCCGGGCCCTGAAGCTGGCCCTGCTGCAGGCCGAGACCACGGTCGCCCAGGCCGAGCTCAACCTGTACAACGCCCGGCACCCGTCGAGCTCCTCCTCGGCGAAGCGGACGTCCTCGAGCAACGCGACGTCGGCCAGTTCCCGGTCGGGCAGCGGCACGAGCGGTTCGCGGACGACGACCGGCCTGACCACGGTCACGCTGGACCTGACCAAGCTCAACCAAGCCGTCGCAGCGGTGAATCTCGCGGTCGTGGACGAGGCGAAGCAGTGCGACGCGATCATGGCCTGGGTCAACGAGGAGGTCACCACGCCGACCACCACCGCGTCGGGTGGCTCGTCGACCTCACCCGGCACCGCATCGGTCCCACCCGGCGCCACCCCGACCGCCTCGGCTTCCTCATCCGCCTCGCCGAGCGCGCGGGACTCCGCCGCTGCGGAGGCGTCGGCGACGCCGTCGGCTTCGGCATCGGCATCGGCATCAGCATCGGCCACGCAGTACGCCTCCGTGCCCGACCCGACCGCCGACGAACTCAAGGCGTGCGCCACCGCCCGCGCCCAGCTGAACACCGCGAACGCCACCCTGCAGACCCTGATGGCCGCCATCAACGCGGCCGCGAACCCGAGCGACGACAACTCCTCACCGAGCGGCAGCGGCAGTTCGGGAGGCTCCGGCTCCGGCTCCAGCTCGGCGACCGTGAGCGCGTCAGCCGTTGACTCGGCGAAGGCCTCGCTGCTGCAGGCCAACCAGAAGCTGCAGGCCGCCCAGGACAACCTTGACGCCGCCGACCTGGTGGCGCCGATCTCCGGCACGGTCGGCACGATCACCCTCAGTGAAGGCAGCAGCGCCGGCTCGGGGTCGATCACGATCGTGGGCGCAGGCGACGCCGTGGTCACCATCGAGGTGCCGCTCAAGACCCGCAGTTCGATGAAGGTCGGCCAGGCCGTCCAGGTGACCCCTGCCGGATCGACCAGGGCGATGGCGGGGACGGTGACGAACATCAGCCTGGTGGAGACGTCCGGCACGGAGGGCGACTCGCCCACCTACGCCACCACCGTCGGCGTGCCGGACCCGGACGCGGTGCTGGCCAGCGGGGCCAGGGCATCGGTCACGGTGCCGGTCACCTCGGTGAGCGGCGTTGTCACCGTCCCGGCGTCCGCCGTGACCCCGACCGGTACTGGGACGGCGACCGTGCTCGTGCTGTCCGCGGACGGCACGACGACGACCACCACCAAGGTCACGACCGGCGCGGTCGGGGGCGGACGGGTCCAGGTCACCGGCGGGATCAGTGCCGGCCAAGTGGTCGTCCTCGCGGACAACACCGCAGCGATCCCGTCCAACCAGTCGAACCGGAGGACGACGACGACGTCGGGCTCGACGTCCCGCAGCTCGTCGTCGACGCCCACGTCCAGCGCGACACGACAGGCGACGACCCAGCCGAGTTCGGCGCCAACGCGGTAGGGCGAAGGAAAGGCCCGTCGGGGTGCACCCCTGCTACCTCGACGGGCCTTCGCACGGCGTGGCCGACCGGCTTCGTCCGCCCCCCGACAGACTCCGGATGGTCGCGCCCACGCGCCGCCAGCAGCTCCATTGAACCGCAAAGCCCGCCATCTTGACCGGGCGCGCAGCTTAGTTTTTGCTGAGGACGCCGGCCTCGTGCGGGCCGGTCACAGGGACGGCAGTGAGTGGGTCAGCTCCCACTCGGTGACCTCGCTGCGGTACGACTCGTACTCGGCCTTCTTGTTGCGCAGGAAGAACTCGAAGACGTGCTCGCCGAGGGTGTCGGCGACCAGCTGGGAGTTCTCCATCAGGTCGATCGCATTCCCCAGGCTGCGCGGCAACGGGTCGATGCCGAGCGACTGCCGCTGCCGGTCGGTGAGCGACCACACGTCGTCCTCTGCGCCCTCGGGCAGTTCGTACTCGTTCTCGATGCCGGCGAGGCCGGCCGCGAGAACCATCGCGTACGCGAGGTAGGGGTTGGCCGCGGAGTCGATCGAGCGCAACTCGACGCGGGCCGAGGCACCCTTGTTCGGCTTGTACATCGGCACCCGGACCAGGGCGGACCGGTTGTTGCGGCCCCAGCAGATGTAGCTCGGCGCCTCGGCACCGGCGACCAGCCGCTTGTAGGAGTTCACCCACGGGTTGGTGATGGCGGTGATCTCGCCTGCGTGCCGGAGCAGGCCGGCGATGAACTGCCGTCCCGTCTTCGAGAGGTGGTACTCGGCGCTGGCGTCGTAGAAGGCGTTCTGGTCGCCCTCGAAGAGGGAGACGTGGGTGTGCATTCCCGAGCCCGGGTGGTTGGTCAGCGGTTTCGGCATGAAGGACGCGAACAGGTTCTGCATGACCGCGACCTCCTTGATCACGACCCGGAAGGTCATGATCGCGTCGGCCATGGTGAGCGCGTCGGCATACCGCAGGTCGATCTCCTGCTGCCCGGGCCCACCCTCGTGGTGGCTGAACTCGACGGAGATCCCCATCTGCTCCAGCAGCGTGATGGCCTGGCGACGGAAGTCGGCGCCGGGCGAGGTGGTGGTGTGGTCGAAGTACCCCGACTGGTCGGCGGGCTCGGGGATCCGACCGGGGACCAGCGGCTGCTTGAAGAGGTAGAACTCGATCTCGGGGTGGGTGTAGAAGGTGAACCCCATGTCGGAGGCCTTCTTCAGCGCGCGCTTCAGCACGTACCTGGGGTCGGCGAAGGACGGGGCGCCGTCGGGCAGCCGGATGTCGCAGAACATGCGTGCCGTGCCCTGGCTGGCGCCGCGCCACGGCAGCAGCTGGAAGGTGGACGGGTCGGGGTGGGCCACCATGTCCGACTCGTAGACGCGGGCGAAGCCCTCGATCGCAGAGCCGTCGAACCCGATGCCCTCGCTGAGCGCTCCCTCGAGCTCCGCAGGGGCGATGGCGACCGACTTCAGGAAGCCGAGCACATCCGTGAACCACAGCCGGACGAAACGGACATCCCGCTCCTCCATCGTGCGCAGCACGAATTCGGTCTGCTTATCCATGCGATCAGTATGGGTGGGCCAGTGTTTCAGTCGGGTTACGGACGCCCAGCGACGGGCCTCGGTAGCCTTCTGCCATGTCCGCCGCAGACGCGCCCTCCGCGCCGACCGGGCGCCGGCGAGCGTGGCCCTGGCTGGCGGCGTGGGCGGGCGTCGTGCCGTTGGCGATCTACCGGGCGGGCGACCTCACCGAGTCCGACACGTTCTGGCAGATCCGCGCGGGGCTGTTGATGCTGTCGACCGGGTCGATCCCGCGCACCGACTCGTGGTCGTGGACGGCCGCCGGCGAGGCGTGGACGATGAACTCCTGGGGCTTCAACATCGTGCTCGGCCTCGCCCACGGTGCCGGCGGGTTGGCCATGGTCGCACTCGTGTGCGCCGGTCTCGCCGCGGCCGCCATCGCGGCGGTGCTGTGGTTGGCGGCCCGGCTAGGGTCCTCCCCCGCCCTCGGTGCAGTGCTCGCGATCGTGGCCTTCTCCCTCCTTCTCGGCTGGTTCTCGGCCCGTCCCCAGCTCATCGACTACATCGCCCTTCCCGTCCTGGTCATGATGCTCCGCGCGCTCGTCGGCTCAACCCGTCCGTTGCCGTGGGCGCTCGCCTGCATCGTCCTCACAGCTGTCTGGATGAACCTCCATGCCGCGGCCCTGCTGGCAGTGGTCGTGGCCGGTGCGCTCGGCGTCCTCCTCCTGTTCCGGCGCGCGACGCGAGGACGCGGCTGGTGGGTGCTGGCCACAGCGGCCGGGATGGCGGTGGCGACGGTCGCGACGCCGTATGGCTCGCAGGGCTACGGCCAGGCCGGGTCCGTCCACGGCGCCTCCGCCGGGGTGATCGCGGAATGGGCGCCGCTGAACCCCACCGACCCCGTCCAGCTCGCGGCGGTCCTGATCGGGCTCGGCGGACTGGTCTGTGCGGGCCGACTCCGCGAGACGGCGGTGGCGGTGGCGCTCGCGATCACGTCTGCCGGCGGGCTGTTCGCGATCCGGCTCCTTCCCCTCGCCGTCCTGCTGGCCGTCGCGCCGCTCGCAGCGACCGTCAGCTCACCGACCCTCCTGGCGCGACTGCGGGGCCTCCGTGCGGTCACCGTCCCCGCCGTGGTCGTCTGGTTCGTGCTGGCCGGCTGGTTCGGCGGGACGGCCCTGACGCACCCCGGCCGTCCGGACGCCAGCCTCTACTCCCCGGACGCGATCGCCGCGATCCCGCCGGGCTGCCCCACGGTGAACACCTACGCGGTCGGTGGCTACCTCGGCCTCGTCCGTCCCGACGTGCTGGTGTCGATCGACTCCCGCAACGACCTGTTCGGGGCCCAGCGGGTGCTGGCGGCCACCGAGCTCGTCGCCGGCACCGGCGACACGGCGACCGGCCTGGCCGGGGCCGGCTGCGTCATCGTCCCCACGGGATCGGGCCTGGCCGCGCAGCTCGCGGCCGATCCGGCCTGGGAGAAGGCTGCGCAGGACTCGATCCAGGTCCTCTACGAGCGGCGCGTCTGAGCTGCAGGGATCAGGCGTCCCGCTCGTCCTCCGCGTCCCAGGCCTCGTTCCGCTCGGCGAGGTGTTCCAGGGCGCGTTCCGCGTCCTCGCGCGTCGGGTACGGGCCGAGCCGGTCCATCGCCTTGCAGCCCTCGAGGGGCTCCACCGCGTGGTGGGTCAGGCAGTAGTACCAACCGTCTTCGGGCATTCCCGCTCCTCTCCTGCCGGTCGTCGCGGCGCAACTAAGATCGCTGCCGTGACGCGTGTCGAGCCATACCCAGTCTCCCCCGAACGAGCCGTCCCCGACCACATCGGTCGGCCGCACTACGTGGGCAGGCGGGGGCCGGAACGCTACGACGGCTCCCACGTGCAGTCGCCCGAGACCATCGAGAAGATGCGGACGGCCGGGCGCATCGCCGCCCAGGCGATGGCCGCCGGCGCGGCGGTGATCGCTCCGGGTGTCACCACCGACGAGATCGACCAGGTCGTGCACGACTTCATCGTCGACCACGACGCCTACCCGTCCACCCTCGGCTACCGGGGCTTTCCGAAGGCCTGCTGCACGTCGGTCAACGAGGTGATCTGCCACGGCATCCCCGACGCCCGTCCCCTGGAGGACGGCGACCTGGTGAAGATCGACGTGACCGCGTTCCACGACGGAGTCCACGGCGACAACTGCGCGACCTATGCGTGCGGCGAGATCGACGAGCAGTCGCGGCTGCTGGCCGAGCGCACCGAGGAGGCCATGAACCGCGGCATCCGCGCAGTGCGCCCGGGGCGGCAGATCAACGTGATCGGCCGCGTGATCGAGGCGTACGCGAAGCGGTTCGGGTACGGCGTCGTCCGCGACTACACCGGGCACGGCGTGCACAGCGCCTTCCACTCCGGACTGGTGGTGCCCCACTTCGACACCGACGCCTACGACCTGGAGATGGAGGTCGGCATGACCTTCACGATCGAGCCGATGCTCGCGCTGGGCGACTACCGCTCGCACGTCTGGGAGGACGGCTGGACGGTCGTCACCAACGACGGCAGCCGGGTCGCGCAGTTCGAGCAGACCCTCGTGGTGACCCCCGACGGCGCAGAAGTCCTCACCAGAGCTTGAGACTTCGGCGCGGACGCGAGGCGGTGGCAGCCGCCGGGCGACCGCGAAAGCGGAACTGAGTTATCGTTCAAACACGTCGCGACTACTCGGATCCCCCTCTTCGAGCCGCGACCAGGCCCCGCCAGGCACCCAACCCCCCGGACTGTCTGGCCGGGCCGCCCCTATCCACCGGGGGCGGGGAGCGCCGGAGGGACGAGTCGGCCTGACGTTCGTCCCGGCGGAATCATCCCGAGCGTTCGCGGTGTCGATGTCAACGTGGTCGCACGCCTCACCCCTCGCCAAGGGCGCGCCAACATCCTCGAGCCGACGGCGTCGCGCGAGTCCAGGACCGGGCCGATCTCGAGGACCGCGGGCGGGATCGTTGGGTCTGCTCGATGGTGGCGGCGATGGAGTCGCCGGGTGCGGCGGCTGGAACTCCAGGTCGGGCCGCACTGGACCGCCGGTCGGATCTGGTGAGGTCCGCCCTCCGGCCAGCATCGTCGAGAGCTGACCTCGGACGCGAACGCTACGCCGATCCGGCCGGAACCGGGACCGGCGGGAGAGTGACCCGGGCGTGGGTGCCGTGGGGGAATCTGGTCGTGGGGAGCAGGGTGAGTTGTCCGTGGAGGTGGTGGGCCTGTTCGGTGACGACGGCGAGCCCGAGGCCGCTGCCCGGGGTGTCGGCGCCCGCTTCGCGCGCGAAGGGCAACACGACGTTGTCCGGGGACGCGATACCGGGACCGTCGTCATCGACGCTGAGGGTGAGCCGGTCGGCGTCCATCCGGGCGGTCAGGTGGACGGTCCCTGCCGGCGCGCTGTAGCGGATCGCATTGTCGAGCAGGTTCCGCAGGATCAGGGTGGTTGCAGCGATCGGCAGGAGCGCCTGGCCGGCGTTGCCGAGGTCGACATCGAGTTCGGTTCCCGCTGCGTCGGCGACCTCGACCAGGTCAGAGGTCAGGTCCCGCACGATCGCTTCCAGCGGCTGTGGCGGCGCCGGGTCATCGGCGCCGGCTTGTGCCTGGGCGAGGTCGAGGAGCTGGCTGATCAGGTGCCGGGAGCGGTCGACTCCGAGGCGCAGTTCTCCGAGGCGTTCCCGCAGCGTTTCGCTGTCGGGGGCGATTGCCGCGCGCTCGAGTTGGAGGGACATGGCCGTCAGCGGGGTGCGCAGCTCGTGAGCAGCTTTGGCGATGAACAGCCGCTCCCGCTCGAGCGCCGCGGCGACGCGGGTGAATTGGGCGTTCAGGGCGTCCAGGAGGCTGCGGAGTTCGTCGGGGGAGTGTTCGACGTCCAGGGGGCTGAGGTCGGTCGCCGCCCGGGAGTGGACCTGGCCGGCGAGCCGATTCACGGGCTGGAGCACGCTGCGGACCACCAGCAGGACCGCCAGCAGCAGTGCGGGAACCAGCAGCAGCAGCGGGGTGACGGCGGCCACGGCGGTGGCGCGGGCGGTCTGGTCGCGGACCTCGATGGACTGCGAGACGACCAGTTCGGCGCGAGCCGGGGTGCGGATGACGAAGATGCGCCGCGACTCGCCGTCGAGCTGTGCGGTGCCGATCCCCTCGGGGGTGGTGGGCGGCAGGCCGGATCGTTCGAGGCTGGTGACGTCGATGTCGGAGGCGGTGTCGCGCAGCGGGATCTCGTCAACCGGGACGGTGCGCTTCGTGGTCGCCGAAGCGATCGAGGCGACTTGGGCGAGGACGTCGTCTTGGAGGTTGCGGGCCTCCTGGAGGGCGCGGAGGTAGGACCAGGCGCCGGCAGCACCGGCCATCACGATGGTGGTGACGGCGATCAGGGCGCTGAGCCGGCGGGTGAGGGAGCGGCGCTTCATGATTCGGTCCCTCTCCGCACCATCCAGCCGACCCCGCGGACGTTGCGAACCGCGTCGGCGCCCAGCTTCGAGCGCACCCGGTGGATGAGGTATTCGATGGCGTTGCTCTCGACCTCGTCGCCCCACCCGTAGACGCGGTGTTCGAGGTCCTCTCGGGACATGATCACGCCAGGTCGGGTGAGCAGGGCGCGGAGGACCGCGAACTCGCGACGGGTCAACGCAACCTCCGTCCCGTCGGCGAGCCAGGCGCGGTGGGTGGCCACGTCGAGGCTGAGTCGGCCGTTGCTGAGGACCGTGTCGGCGTGGTCGGCGTTGCGGCGGCGCAGGACGGCGCGGATGCGGGCCATGAGTTCCCCTGCGGCGAAGGGCTTGACGAGGTAGTCGTCCGCGCCGAGGTCGAGAGCGTTGATCCGGGAGTCGACCTCCGAGCGGGCGGTGACGACGATGACCGGGGTGCCGGCGCCGCGGGCACGGAGCCTGGTGAGGAAGCCGGCACCGTCGAGTTCGGGCAGGCCCAGATCGAGCAGGACGACGTCGTAGTCGTGGGTGAGCATGCTGTCCAGGCCCGGCTCGGCGCGGCGGACCCAGTCGACGGCGTAGGCGTCGTCCTCCAGCCGTCCCACGAGTGCGGCACCGACCATGGGGTCGTCCTCGACGAGGAGAACCCTCATGATCGGTGCCGCATCGGGTGTTCCTTGGTCTGGATGGCTACTGCTTCCTCTCCAGTGTGCCAATCACACCCTGAAGGTCGGCCAGTGCGGCGGTCACGTCCGAGGTGGACGGCTGGCCGGCGCGGATGGCGGTGAGTGCCTTGTCGATCGCGCCGTCCACGGTGTGCCAGTCATCGGGTGAGGCGGGCTTGATGGCTGCCTCGGCGTTGTCCCAGGCGACCTCGAGGTCCTTGATCCGCCTGGTCCCCCCGGCCATGTCGCCGGCCTTCACCTTGGCGGCGACGTCGTCGACGATCACCGCGAACGGACGCAGGTCACCGAGCGGCGACGTGGCGTCCGACTCGATGGCCGGGACTTTCGCGGCTCCGGAGGCAGTCCCGGACGCCGTTCCGACCCGAGCGGGCGCCGCGGCTGCCGCCGCGTTGAGGACGGGGCCGAGCGCGACAGCGGCCACGGCGACGACCACGGCCCCCGCGCCGGCCCAGGCGTAGTCGCGGGCGGGGGCGACCGCCGGCGCCTCGCCCTTGGCGCGGACGCCATGCCGGTTGGCATTGAGCTGCTCCCGCGTCACCAGGGCGACGATCACCGCCAGGAACAGCACGCTGGTCGCTCCGGCGCCCAGGCCGATGCCGCCGTAGGCCGGGTCCTGGGTGAGCAGGTCGCCCAGCGAAGCACCGAGCGGGCGGGTGAGGACGTAGGCGATCCAGAACGTGATGACGCTGCTCGCGCCGAGCTTGCGTGCACCCCACACGGCCAGGATCAGGCCGCCGAAGATGAGCACGCCGAGGCGGAAGCCCAGCGACAGCGCCTCGGTGGCCAGGTCGCCGCCGGCGGTGCCGAGGGCGAAGGTGGTCAGGATGGCCGCCCAGTAGAACCTCTCCCGCTTGGGGGTGTCGATGGCGGTGATCGCCAGGGTGCGTTCCTGCTGCCACCACACCGCGAACATGATCGCCAGCGTCACGGCGAAGACCGCCGTGCTGACGTACAGGCTGACACCGAGGGTGTCGGTGAAGAAGTCAGTGATCTGGGTGCCCACGATGCTGACCAGCACGACGGTCAGCCAGTACAGCCAGGGCACATGTCTGCGGGTCCGCAGCTGGGCGACCAGCGTGATCGCCAGCACCGCCATCATCGCCGCATCCGTCACCGCGGTGCCCAGGCCCACGTCGACAGCGAGGAAGTCCGCGAACGTCTCACCGATCGTGGTGGACAGGATCTTGATCAGCCAGAACGTGGCGGTCACAGCTGGAACCTTGTTCAGGAACTCCGCCGCCCCGAAGGAGCGCAGGGGTGCTTGTTGTGTCGTTGCCATGCCGACCAGCCAAGGGCACCTTCCTTAGCTGGACGTTAGGCCGGCAAGAGCCTGGACCCGGCCTCACCCGGACGTGGGCCCGGCTGGTACACATGGCCCGGTGAGCACGTTCGACATCGAATCCGAAGGGACGGGGACGCGCCCAACCGACCCGGCCATGGTCGCAGGGGCGGCGTCCCCCGTCCGCGTCCCAGACCCCAGCGTGGTCTTCTGGGTGACGAAGGCGGCCTCTACCGCGCTGGGTGAGGCGGCGTCGGACTTCTCGATCCGGGTGATGCCGCCGGTGGCCGCTGTGCTGCTTGGGTTCGTCCTGTTCGTCGCCTCGCTCGCCTGGCAGGTCCGCAGGCGCCGCTACGTCCCTGAAACCTACTGGCTGGCGGTGGCCATGGTCGGCGTGTTCGGGACGATGGCCGCCGACGTCGTCCACGTCGTGATCGGCCTTCCTTACATCGCCTCGGCCGCGGTGTACGGCCTGGCGCTCGCTGCCGTGTTCCTCGCCTGGTGGCGGGCCGAACGCACCCTGTCGGTCCACGCGGTCACCACCACCCGACGGGAGCTGTTCTACTGGGCCGCGGTGGTCACCACGTTCGCCCTCGGCACCGCCCTCGGCGACCTCACCGCGGTCACCCTCCGCCTCGGCTACCTGCCCTCGGTCGCGCTGTTCGCCGCGCTCATCCTGGTCCCCGTCCTCGGCTACCGCCTCGTCGGCTGGAACCCCGTGTTCGCGTTCTGGTTCGCCTACGTCCTCACCAGGCCCGTCGGCGCCTCGATCGCCGACTGGCTCGGCAAGCCCGTCACCGAAGGCGGCGTCGGGATCGGGTCGGGCTGGGTCGCTCTCAGCTTCGCCCTGGCCATGGTCGCCCTCGTCGCCCACATGCGCAGTGCCCGGCGCGGACCGTCCGTCTGAGCGGCCCGTCCTGTGTCAACCCGTCCCGGACTCGACGGGTTGGCGCACGACGGTATCGCGGGCCCGGCCCACAATCGGCCTCGTACGGAGGCAGACCGAATATAGTGAGGCGCAAGTTGCGAAATAGCCGACGGGCAGGCGATAGTTAGGACAGGCTCACCTAACCCAAGGAGACTGAGGTGCTCGGCAACTTCCTGATCGGCCTGCGCGAAGGCCTCGAAGCGGGCCTGGTGGTGAGCATCCTCCTCGCCTACGTGGTCAAGACCGGACGCCGGCACCTTCTCGGCAGGGTCTGGTTGGGGGTCGCTCTCGCGGTCACGATCTCCCTGGCGTTCGGCGCCCTCCTGACCTTCGGACCGCGAGGCTTGAGCTTCGCCGCGCAAGAGCTGCTCGGCGGAACGCTGTCGATCCTCGCGGTCGGACTGGTGACCTGGATGATCTTCTGGATGGCGGGCGCGTCCCGCACCATCGCCGGCGACCTCCGCCGACAGGTGGACGCGGCCGAGGGCAACTCGTGGTCCCTGACACTCATCGCCGCCCTGGCGGTGGGACGCGAGGGCCTCGAAACCGCCCTGTTCCTGTGGGCCGCCAGCAAGGCCGCAGCCGCCGAAACCGGCAGCAGCACCGGCCCGCTCCTGGCAGCGATCGCGGGCCTGCTGGTCTCGGCGGCCCTGGCTTACGCGCTGTATGCCGGTGCGGTTCGCATCAACCTGGGACGGTTCTTCGCCGCCACCGGGTTCTTCCTCATCGTTGTCGCGGCCGGCGTCCTGTCCTACGGCCTCCACGACCTGCAGGAGGCCGGCGTGATCCCCGGCCTGAACAGGGTGGCTTTCGACATCTCGGCCGCCGTCCCACCGGGCAGTGTGGCGGGCGCCGTGCTCAAGGGCGTCTTCAACTTCTCCCCCACGCCCTCGATCCTCGAGTGCGTCGCGTGGGTCGCGTATGTCGGCGTTGTCGGCACCCTGTTCATCCGCAAGGTGCGGCACAAGACCCACGCCGGCACCAAGCCAGCCGGCGAACCGGTCGCGGCCACCTCCTGAACCAGCCCATCCGCGACCGAAAGGCCCCATGACGTACCGCGTCCTTGCCATGCTGCTGCTCGCGATCGCCGCGGCGGGCTGCACCGACAATGCAGCGTCCCCGGCGAAGCAGTCGAGCGCCCCGGACACCCGCGCGGTGAGCGTGCAGGCCTCCGACACCGCCTGCACCCTCAGCGCGGTGACCGCACCGGCGGGCACCATTTCCTTCACGGTGACCAACACCGGCGCGAAGACGAACGAGTTCTACCTGGTCTCCGCCGACGGAGCGAAGGTCATCGGCGAGGTCGAGGACATCGGCCCGGGTCTCAGCCGGAACCTCGTGGTCGACGTGTCGGCCGGTGACTACCTGTCGGTCTGCAAGCCCGGCATGGCCGGCGATGGCATCCGTGCAGCGTTCACGGTGACCGGGCCGAGCCGGTAGGCGCCCGCTCGGTCCGCCTTTCGCCTGAACGGGCGGCTCGGTCTGCGCCGCAGCCGGTGTGGCCTCAGTGCTGGTGCGCCATCCGGTAGCCGAGCAGGGACGGGTCCAGCATGCCGAAGATCATGGCTACGTGTGCGACAACGAGGAACCCGGCGATGAAGGTCGCGTGCCACTTCAGTGAGCTGGCGGCGTCGGTGCCGATGATGCCGAGTTCGACCAGGGTCAGCCCGACGAGTGGGATGGTGCCGGAGAGGTAGAACAGGACGGCGGTCACGTCAGCAGGGCCCCGCCAGCCACCGGTCATGGTGAGCGGGAGGACGGCGTGGACGAGCAGGTGCAGGAAGATCGCCAGCATCACCGGCCCGGCCACCAGCCCGGCGATCCTGCTCGTGATGCGCACCCACTGCGGGGTGGCGTCCCGGCCGAACAGGAGTGCCAACTCGGTGATGGCGAGGGTCTCGGCGAGGATGACCGGGATCGCCATGAAGATGATCAGGTTGCGCGGCTGGTGGACCGCCAGCAGTTCCATGTAGTGGGTCATGCCCATGCTCATGGTCATGACGAGGTCGTTCTCGACCAGGTTGGGCCCGAACATCGCCGCCGCGGTCAGCACCAGGGTCAGTGCCGCCACCCCGGCCGCTGCGCCCGGGCTGGCCGGCTTGCCTCCCTCGAGTTCGGTGAACGGTGCTGCCTGAGTCGTGGTCACGATGCCTGCCTTCTGTGCCGAGCGGTGGGTACCGCTCAAGGTTGAGGGACTCGTCCGCCGTGGACGGGCCGGTCTCGATGAAGTTTCGCTGAAGTTCGGCCCGGACGGACGCGGTCGGGGATGGGCCGGGCCACGACAGAGTTCCGGCTGACACCAGGTGGACGGAGGCTGAGATGACTCCTCACGAACGACGTCCCGCACGGCGACCGGTCACGAAGAGCAACGGGAGCGGTGCACCTCGGTGCAGGCGATCCCCAGGTTTGCCGGAGCGGTGAGCGGGCTCCGCTCTCGGCGTCCGGAAATGATGCCGCTGATCTTCTCCGTCCGCTGGGCCCGCGGGCGTCCCGGCGCCCATCGGGATCCCCTTGCCCATGGAGTGGACGCGGTGCAGATGTCGCTGTCCGCGGTCGTGGTCGCGCCCAAAGCCCAGCGGCTGCGGCGGCTCGATCTGCGGGGGACGGGCGGAGGCGCCGGCGGTCAGTACTGGAGGGTCGTCATCATGCCGACCTCGGCGTGGTAGGTGCTGTGGCAGTGGTAGGCCCAGCGTCCGGGGTTGTCGGCCTGCAGGTCGGCGACCAGGGTCTGCATCGGCAGCACCAGGATGGTGTCCTTGCGGAGGCCGCCGCGCTCGGGCAGCGACCAGGTGTGTCCGTGCAGGTGCATCGGGTGGGCCATCATCGTCTCGTTCGTCATCTGCAGCCGTAGCCGCCTGCCGGCGCTGGTGCGGATCGGGGTGTCGGAGCCGAATGTGGCGCCGTTCATGCCCCACGCGAACGGCTTCATCTGACCGTTGAGCGTGACCTGCTCGACCTGGTCGGGTTCGCGCTGCGGCAACCGGGCCGCCTCCGACGGGACCAGATCACTCAGCAGCAGCGGGTCGGCGTCCAGCTCGACCGGCCAGGCCTCCGCCGAGGGCGCCGTGCCCGAGCCGGTGCGGACCAGGATCAGCCCCTGGCCCTGCTTGCCCTCCGCTGCGGCGACCAGCGGGAACACGCCGTCGGCGAGGGTGACGAGCAGGTCGACCCGCTCTCCCTGGGCGACGTACACCGCCCGGGTGTTCATCGGCCGGACTGGGTAGCCGTCCGTGTGGGTGACGGTCAGGCCGTGGCCGCCGACGGCGACCCGGAACAGGGTGTCGGCTGCGGCGTTGATGATCCTGATCCTGGCCCGCTGCCCGGGCTTCGCGGTCAGGGTCAGGGGAGCCGCGGGGACGCGTCCGTTGATCAGGTAGTGAGGGTAGACGATGTCGCCGACGTCGCCGAGCGGCGAGCGCCCCATTCCGCCCATGCCGCCCATGTCGTGGTTCATGGCCTGGCCGACGGTGCCGCCTTCGGCCCTGAACGCGGCCAGGATGTCGTCGGGACTACGTCCGACGCCGTCGGTCCAGTCGTCGAGCACCAGCACCCACTCGATGTCGTAGCCGCCCGGATCGGCCGGATCCTCGACGATCAGCGGCGCATACAGGCCGCGGTCGATCTGCACCCCGCTGTGGGGATGGAAGAAGTAGGTGCCCGGATCCGGCGCGATGAAGGTGTAGGTGTAGTCCGCTCCGGCCGCAATCGGATCCTGCGTGATCCCGGGGACACCGTCGGCGGCGTTGTGCAGCCGGATGCCGTGCCAGTGGACGCTGGTCTCGACCGGCAGTCCGTTCCGCACCCGGACCTGGACGACGTCGCCGGCCTTCGCCCGCAGTTCGGCACCGGGAACCTGTCCGTCGTAGCACCAGGTACGGGCCGTCACCCCGCCGAGGTCCACCGTCGAGACCCCGGGCCGGAGCGTCGCTTGGACATCCGGCGGGCCGAAGGTGGGCGGAGCGGGGACGGGAACCGGCCCGGCCGGCCGGCCGCCGGCGCTCGCGGTGCAGCCGCCGAGCAGGGCGGACGCGCCCAGGCCGAGGCCGCCGGCCACCAGCTGGCGCCGGGTGAGGCCACGGATCGGGTTCGGTGTGCTCATCATCTCCAGCTTGGGCGGGCGCGCGGGCGGATCCCAGCGGGTTCGATGTCGTTTCGATGAAGCTTCAGCTCGATCTGGGCAGGCGCAGGGTGAGCGTGGCGCCGCGGCCGGGAGCGTCGCTGGCCGCGGTGAGCTGCCCGCCGTGGGCCCGGGCGATCGCCCGGCTGATGGCCAACCCGACGCCGGTGCCACCGCTGTCCCGGTCGCGGGCTGACTCGGCCCGATAGAAACGCTCGAAGATGTGCGGCAGGTGCTCGGCCGCGATCCCGTCGCCGGTGTCGGCCACCTCGATCTCGACCGCGCGCCCGCTCGGGCGGACCGTGACGCACACCCGTCCGCCCGCCGGGGTGTGCCGCAACGCGTTGGACAGCAGGTTGCCCAGCACCTGCTCGATCCGGTCACCGTCGGCGTCAACCCGCAGGGGCGCTGTCGGGGCGGGAACCAGGTCGAGGGTCACCTGCTTGCGCTCGTATCCCTCCCTGGCGGCGAGGACGGCGTTGCGCGCCAGATCGTTCGGGTCGGACGGCTCGACGGCGAGGTCCAGCCGTCCCTCCTCTGCGGCCGATACCTGGCCGAGGTCGTCGGCCAGCCGGGAGATGCGCCCGATCTGGCCGGACAGGATCTGCCACGCCTCCGGGCCGGGATCGATGGCTCCGTCCTCGAGGCTCTCCACGCAGATCTCCATGCTGGCCAGCGGCGTGCGGATCTCGTGAGCGAGGTCGGTCAGCAGCCGTCGGCGGCTGGCCTCGATGGCGTCCAGCCGGGCGGCCATCGCGTTGAAGCTGGCGGCGAAGGTGTCCAGCTCGCGGGAGTCCGCACGCTCGACCCGCTGGCCGTAGTCACCGTCGGCGATCCGCGCCGCCGCGTCCCCGAGACCGGTCAGCGAGCGCCGCAACCGGCGGCTCACCAGCACGCTCACCACGATCGCGCCCGTGGCCGCGATCGCGAGCCCGATCAGCAGCGCCAGGGTCCCGGCGGTGTTGAACGCCTCCTCCGAGTGCTGCAACACCTCGGGGTTGTCGTGACCTGCCGCCCGCATGTGCGCCTCGAACAGCGGCGGCCCGGCGATCACGGCCACCACGATCATCGTCAGCGCCATCGCCACCGACACCGCGATCTGGAGGACCAGCAGCCGCGTGGTCAGGCTGCCCGGCCGGGGAGCGGTCACTGCGCCGCGCCCATCCGGTACCCGACGCCGCGGACGGTGTCGACGAACGGCAGGTCTGCCACCGCGGCCAGTTTGCGTCGCAGGTGCCCGATGTGGACGTCGACGAGGTGCTCGTCCCCCACCCAGTCCTCGCCCCAGACCGCGTCGACCAGCTGCCTTCGGGAGAAGGCGACCTTCGGCCGGGCCGAGAGGACGTCGAGCACGTCGAACTCGGTGCGGGTCAGCTCGACCTCCACCTGGTTCACCCACACCCGGCGTCCGGCCGGGTCGAGCCGCAGAGCCCCAACCGCGCGGGGCGGCTCGTCCACGGCGCGGTCGGCGCGGGGCCGCCGTAGCAGCACCTGGACGCGGGCGACCAGCTCGCGGGCGCTGAACGGCTTGGTCATGTAGTCGTCCGCACCGGTGGACAGGCCGACCAGCTTGTCGATCTCCTCGTTGCGGGCGGTGAGCATCAGGATGTAGCAGTCGGAGCTTCGCCGGATCTCCTGGCAGACCTGGAGCCCGTCCTTGCCGGGTAGCCCCAGGTCGAGCACCACGACGTCGGGACCCTCGGCCAGCGCCATCTCGACCGCCCGGAGGCCGTCGTGGGCGACGCTGGTGCGGAAGCCCGCCCGTTGCAGGTAGTTCGCCACCATGCCGGCCAGCACGGTCTCGTCGTCCACCACCAGCACGTGCGCCGCGGTCGCGGTATCGGTCATGGCCGCCATCATGCGCCCCGGGCGGCGACGATCCCAACGCCGGCGGCCATCTACATCGATTCTTCATCGTCACTTCGGGGTTTCCACCCGGGTCGCGGCGTTGGCTGGAGGCATCGACTACCCAGGAGGTCTCCATGATGGGATTCGGCGGGATGGGCATGACGCTGCCGTGGCTGTTCGGTGGAATCACCGTCGCCGTGATCTGGGCCGGCGTGTTCTGGATCCTCGCCTCCCTCGGAGGCGCACGCAACCGCACGGAGCCCGGTACCCCGGCACCCCCGACGGCACAGCTGACGCAGGCGACCTGGCAACAGCCGATCTTCACCGCAGACGCCGACGCCGCCGCATCCGATTCGGAGCCCGCCGGGGTCCGGGGAGAGAGAGGTGCCCGATGAGCCCCGACACCGCCACCGTGACCCTGGTCACCGCGCCGGGGTGCCACTTCTGCGACGACGCCCGGCAGGTGTTGGACGCCATGGCCGACGCCGGTGCACCTCTCCGGATCGATGTCGTCGAAGCCACCTCCCCCGCCGGTCGCGACCTCCTGGCCACGCACCGTCCGGCCATGAACCCGCTCGTCCTCGTGGACGACGCCTGGTTCTCCGCCGGACGCCTGCCCCGACGCAAGCTCGAGGCCCTCCTCGCCCGCCGCGGGGCAACCAGCACCGAAGAGGTTCGCCGTGGGTGACCTGCTGACCACCGGGGGGGTCCTGGCCGCCTTCTTCGCCGGTGGTGTCGCCCTGTTCGCTCCGTGCTGCATCGTGTTCCTCGCCCCCAGCTACCTCGCCGCAGCGGTCAAGAACCGGCGCTGGCGGCTGCTGCCGCTCACCTTCCTCTTCGCGGCAGGACTCGCCTCGATCCTCGTACCGATCACCGTCGGGATCAGCCTCATCGCCGCTGCCATCGCCAGGTACCACACCGCCCTCTACTGGGCCGGAGGAATCCTGATGCTCGTCCTCGGCGCGTTCACCCTGTCCGGGCGGATGTGGAGCCTGCCGAGCTTCCTGCGCACTCCCGACACAAGCCGCGGCGACGGTGCCAGCTTCTTCGCCCTCGGCGTGTTCAGCGGCATCGCGTCCAGCTGCTGCGCGCCCGTCCTGGTCGGCGTCATGACTCTGTCCGCCCTCGCCGGCAGTCCCGTCGGTGGCGTCGGTCTCGGCCTGGCCTACGTGTTCGGAATGGTGTTCCCCCTGTTCGTGATGGCCCTGATCTGGGACGCCACCGGGCTCCGCGACAGACCCCTCATCGCCAAACCCGTCCGGCTCCGGATCGGTCCCTGGACGCTGGCCACCAACACCATCAACCTGTCGGTCTCCGTCGGCTTCGCCGTCATGGGCGCCTTCATCATCTACTTGGCCAACACCGGCCAGATGACCAGCGGCCCAGAGATCCAGGTTGCCACCGGACGGGCGCTGGCCGGCTGGTTCGCCTCGCTGGAGACCTGGCTGCAACCCGTCCCCGAACCCGTCCTCGGCCTGGGCCTGCTGGCCATCGCCGGTGTCTTCGTCTGGGGCACCATCGTCGGCCGACGCGACCGCCCACCGGCCGACGACGGCTCCGCTGCCGCGGAGGAAGGCGCAGCCTCGACGCCGGAGCCCTCCGCCCCCTGTCACTGACCATCCAGAAGGATCACCCATGAGCAACGCCACAGCCCGCCAGGAACTCCACGCCCGCCAGAAGGCGGCCGCCGCAGCCGACCGGCGTCGTCACAGCTGGAGGCGCTGGCTCGGTTGGAGTACAGCCCTCGCGGTCGTGGCCGTGGTCGCCGGCATGCTGGTGACCTCGCAGACCACCTCGGCGACCACCAGCCGCCCCGCGCCCGACTTCACTCTCACCACCACCGCCGATACCACCATCACCCTGTCCGGACTGCGCGGCAAGCCCGTCCTCCTCTACTTCAACGAGGGCGCCGGCTGCGGGGCCTGCATCATGCAGATGGCCGAAATCGAGAAGCACAAGGCCGCGTTCGACGCCGCCGGCCTCACCGTCCTCCCCATCGTCATGAACAGCAAGGCCGACATCAGCGCCGACATGGCCCGCTACGGCGTCACCACCCCATTCCTGCTCGACGACGGCACAGCCTCCAAGGCCTACGGCACCCTCGGCAAGGGCATGCACGCGGACCTGCCCGGCCACAGCTTCGTCCTCATCGATGCCAACGGGGTGCAGCGCTGGTACGGCGAGTACCCGTCCATGTGGCTCGATCCCGCCGAGCTGCTCACACAGATCACGTCACGGCTCGTCGGCTAGGCCGACCCCGACGGCTGCTTCCCCGCAGGCGTGACCCGTGGCGCGAGCGCTGCTAGCGCACCTCGTCAGATGGATTCGGAGGGACGAGCCGGCCTGTAAGCCGGATTCTGTGCCCCGAGGGGCGGTGATCATCCATCTGCGACGGCTGTTGCCAGCCGCCTTCGCCGTTGCCGGCGTGCGACCTACCCGGACGCCTCGCGCGAGCAGCGCTGGTGACGGCGTCCGCGGATCCGGAGATCCTTCTTGGTCTTGCTCCAGGTGGGGTTTGCCGTGCCGTCCCAGTCACCTGGGACGCGGTGGTCTCTTACACGCACCGTTTCACCCTTGCCCCGTCTCGCGACGTGGCGGTCTGTTCTCTGTGGCACTTTCCCGCGGGTCACCCCGGGTGGGCGTTACCCACCACCTTGCTCTGTGGAGTCCGGACTTTCCTCTGCGTGAGCAGCGATCACCCGGCCGACTCGTCCGCGTCCAGCGTACCGGACCTCCCTCGCTCCGACTTGTCAGAGTTAGGCGTCGCTATAGCAGCGCCTAACTCTGACAACTCGGGAGGGGGCGCGGACGGGCGCGGCATCCCGGTCACAACACGCGGAACTCGACGTCCCCGTCCAGGAGGTCGGCGGCGACCAGCGTCGCGCTGACCTCGGAGCCGAGGACCAGTCCGGAGCCCTTGATGCGCGCCTCGACCGCGGGAGCGCTCAGTTGCAGGACGCCGTCGTCGTCGTCCGGCTCCACCTCGATGAGTGTCCCGGTGTAGTCCTGGCCGAGGTGGGGCGAGAGCACCAGCGCCTCGACCAGGTTGACGGTGCCGCGCTCGAACTTGTTGGCCCTGCGACCCGATTCGGCCATCAGGTCGGGGAGCTGTGCCAGCCCGCCAGCGGCCCACTCCGGCACGGGCGCTCCGGCGCTGATCGCGACGCAGACCTCGCCACCGAAGCGGTCGACGAGCCGGCGCAGCGGTGCCGTGACATGGGCGTACGGAGCCGCGATCGCGGCGTGGACGGGAACCTCGGCCGGGGCCGTGGTGAACGCTGTGTAGGCGGCGCCCCGGAACAGCGTGGTGCAGGAGTTCAGCATGGCCGCCTGCGCGGGGACGGAGGCGTCCAGGCTGCGCACGAAGTCGGGATAGGCCAGCGACCGCGGCCACTCCAGACGCAGCGCCTTCGCGATCCGGCGGAGCCGCTCGACGGCACCGTCCTTGGCGGGCGGCAGGGTGCGCAGGATGCCGACTCCGGCGTCGAGCATCAGCTTCGCCGCCGCCATCCCGGTGGCCAGCGACAGCTGCGCGTTCCAGTCCTCGATCGGCAGGGTGGCCCGGTAGGCCAGGCTCCAGTCGGCCCCCTTGGCCACGATCTCCTGCTCGGGCACCGAGAGGCTCACCCCACCCCTTGCCACCTCGATCCGGCGCCTCAGCGTGCCGATCTCGCGCAGCAGCTGGAGCTGCTCGGACCCCCTCCCCGCGTCGAGGTCGGCCTGCGCGGCGACGTAGTCGAGCTTCGCCCGGCTGCGGACGAGCCCCCGCTCGACCCGTGCACCGGTCGTTGCGCCGGACGCGTCCAGGTCCAGTTCCCAGACCAGGGCGGGGCGGACCTCGCCCGGCAACAGGCTCGCCGCGCCCTCGCTCAGCACCGGTGGGTGCAGCCCGATCCGGTGGTTGGGGGCGTACAGAGTCTCGCCGCGGGCGTGCGCCTCGGCGTCCAGGCGTCCGCCGGGGGCAACGAACGCGGCCACGTCGGCGATCGCGTAGCGGAACAGGTAGCCGTCCGGAGTGCGGGAGAGGTGGAAGGCCTGGTCGAGGTCCATCGAGCCGGCCGGGTCGAGGGTGACGAACTCGATGTCGGTGCGGTCACGGGTGGGCAGGCGGGGTGCCTGCGCGGCAGCCTCCGCCTCGGCGAGCACGTCGGGCGGGAAGCCGGCCGGCACGCCGAGGGTGTCGCGGAGCCTGCGGAGGCCGGCGGACAGGGCTCGCGGCTCGTCGGGGACGCGGAGCCTCGGGCTGGGCATCAGGAGGCGGTGTCGGGGAGCCGGACGAGGATGCGCTCGCACTCCTCACAGCGCAGCACCTCGTCAGCGGGCGCGTCGTGGTAGCCGGCGAGCGCGCTCGGGGTGGCCTCGATCTGACAGCCGCCGCAGCGGCGTCCCTTGAGTTCGACGGCGGCCAGCCCGCCGTTGCGGGACCGGATCCGGTCGTACAGGGCCAGCAGGTCGGCCGGGAGGTCGGCCGCGATGCCGTCCCGTGCTCCCTGCCGGGCGCCCACCTCTGCGTCCAGCTGCGCGAGCTGCTCATCGCGGGACGCGATCAGTGCGCGCACCGAAGACTCCAGCTCGGCGACCCGCCCGGCCAATTCCCGCTCGGTCGCCGTGGCCGCGTCGAGTTCCTCCATGGCCTGGAGTTCGACGTCCTCCAGGTCACTGATCCGGCGGTCGAGGTGCGCGATCTCCTCGGTCAGGACGCCGATGCCCTTGGCGTCGTTGACCACGCCGTCGTCGAGCCGCTGCTGGTCGCGGACGCGGCGCTCACGGACGGGGACCAGATCGGCCTCGGCCTTCTCGGCCTCCTGCTGGAGGTCCGAGATGCGGGTGCGGGCGGCCACGAGGTCGGACACCAACTTGGCACGCTCTGTCCTCCCGTCGGCGATCGCGGCATGCTCTGGGAGGGCCTGCTTGCGGTGGGTCAACTGGGCGACGGCCGTGTCGGCCGCCTGCAGGTCGAGAAGCCGCACTTGCGCAGCGTGGGCAGCCTTCATCCGAACCTCCTGTTGTGGTGCCCTGAGCCTACCGAACGAGGCCGGGTCCGATCAGCGGGCGGCCGCGGGCGTTCGGGTGCGTCCTGCGCGAGGGGACCGGCGCGGGCCGCGGGATACCATCGCAGGCATGAACCAGGCCGCCACCAGCGAAGAACAGCCCCAGCTCCCGAACCGCCAGACCCCCTTCTCGAAGGCGTTCACCGAGTTCATCCCGACCGGCTGGGCTCCGTACCCTGACGAGCTCCCCGCCGCCCTGCCTGCGACGGGACCCGCGGCCGCGCGCAGGCAGCGTGTCGTCGATGCGTTCCCCGGGACGCGCCTGGTGATCCCCGCCGGCGGGCTCAAGGTGCGCTCCAACGACACCGACTTCCGGTTCCGTCCGCACTCGGCCTTCGCCTGGCTCACCGGGCTGGGTTCGGACCGCGAGCCGGACGCGGTCCTGGTGATCGAGCCGGACGCCGCCGCGACGCTGTACTTCAAGCCGCGCGCTCCCCGCACCGATCCCGAGTTCTACGCCGACTCCCGCTACGGCGAGATGTGGGTCGGGCAGCGCGAGTCGGTCGAGGAGATGGCCGCCCTCACCGGCCTTGCCTGCGCCCAGGTCTCCGACCTGGACGGGGCGCTCGTCCGCGGGCTCGACACGGTCACCGTGCACGTCGTCCGCGACGCGGATCCCGTCATCACCGAGCAGCTCGACGCGGCCCGGCGCAGCATGGGCGTCGACGTCGAAGCGGCGACGGCCTCGGACGAGGCGTTCTCGGTGTGGCTGTCCGAGGCCCGCCTGATCAAGGACGCGTTCGAGCTGGCCGAGCTTCGCCAGGCGTGCGCCGACACCGCCGTCGGCTTCGAGGCCGTTGTCGCCGACCTTCCCGAGGCGGTTCGCCGCGGGCGCGGCGAGCGCTGGGTCGAGGGCGTCTTCGGCCTTCACGCCCGGCACGCCGGCAACGCGGTCGGCTACGACACGATCGCGGCCGGCGGCGACCATGCCAACACCCTCCACTGGATCCGCAACGACGGGGAGCTGCGGCCCGGCGACCTCCTCCTGATGGACGCCGGTGTCGAAGCCGAGTCGCTGTACACCGCCGACATCACCCGCACCCTGCCGGTTTCGGGAACGTTCTCTCCCGCACAGCGGAAGGTCTACACCGCCGTCCTGGAGGCACAGGCCGCCGGCTTCGCCGCAGCGAAGCCGGGCGCCCGGTTCTCCGACGTCCACGCCGCGGCGATCGCGGTCGTGGCGAAGCACCTCGCCGAGTGGGGCCTGCTGCCGGTGACCGCAGAGGAGTCGCTGGACAAGGAGACCGGCGGCCAGCACCGCCGCTGGATGGTGCACGGCACGTCCCACCACCTCGGCATCGACGTCCACGACTGCGCCCAGGCCCGCACGGAGAACTACCGGGACGGGGTCCTGCAGCCGGGCATGGTGATCACGGTCGAGCCGGGGATCTACCTCAAGGCGACCGACCTGCTGGTGCCGGAGGAGCTGCGCGGCATCGGGGTGCGGATCGAGGACGACATCGCCATCACGGAGGACGGGTGCGAGATCCTCTCCTCCCACCTCCCCCGTGATCCGGACGAGGTCGAGGCCTGGATGGCCGGCATCTGGGCCCGCTGATCAGCCGGGGGCCACCACCAGCAGGTCGCCCACCGAGCAGTCGAGCGCGTCGCAGATCGCGGTGAGCGTCGAGAACCGGACGGCCCGCGCCCGGTCGTTCTTCAGCACGGACAGGTTCACCAGGCTCACGCCGACGAGTTCCGACAGCCGGGTGAGGGTCATCCCGCGGTCGGCGAGCAGCTCGTCGAGCCGGCAGTGCACGCGTCCGGCGTCCTCCTCGGACGGCATCAGACGAGCCCGTCGGTGTCGGCGCGCAGCCGCGCACCGTGGCGGAAGACGGCGGCGAGCAGGGCGAGGACGAGCCCGATGGCCAGCGGGCCGATCGGCACGTCGAGGCGCAGGGGTGACGCCGCCGGCCAGCCGAGCTGGCTGAGCTCGACGTCCGGGTCGACGTCCACGGCGGACCAGCCGTGCAACCAGAACAGGTCCATCGACGCGAACCAGTCACCGACGTTGCCGACCCAGGTGGCCAGGGTGCCGCCGACCAGCGCGATCCAGCCGGTGGTGACCAGGGCCCGGGAGCCCAGCGCGAACGGGTCGCCCTCTGCGGTGGAGCGGACGAGCCGCAGCACGACCAGCGCCACGACGATCGTGGTGGCGGCCCCCAGCAGGGTCGAAGCCGTCAGCACGAGCCTGGTCAGTGCAGGCAGTCCGGTCGCGCTGACCGTCACCTGGTCGAAGCCGCCGCCGACGATGGTCGCCGTCGGCCCCTCGAACGTGTAGCCGGCCGGTACGCGAACCGGGGTCGTCGAGACGGGGACGGTGACCGTTGTGACACTGCTGCCGAGCGCGACCAGAGCGAGGACAGCCCACACCGCCGCACCGAGGATCACCACTCTCGCCACGACCCGCACGATCCGCGCGAGGTTCGGCCCTCCGCGGGTCGCCGCCCTCATCACGAGCAGCGGCACGGCGAGCGCTGCCAGCGCGAGCATCATCGCGACCATCATCACCGGGGCTGCGGACATCGGGCTCCTCTGATTATCGATTGTCGATAAGGATAACGATCATCGATAACCTGTCAAGGCTCGATCGGCGGGTGCGCCCGGCCCAACCCGTGGCCGGGAGCTGCCGCCGCCCCGGAGGCCCCTATATTTCTGACGTCCCGCCCGTCCGGCTGGGGCGAACCCGGAAACAGAGGAGTTGCGGTGTCTGACGCGAAGCAGGCGAAGGTCGTTCTCGACGAGAGCGAGATGCCGACGCACTGGTACAACATCGTTGCCGACCTGCCCACTCCCCCGGCTCCGCACCTGCACCCGGGCACGCGGCAGCCGCTGAACCCCGAAGATCTCGCCCCGCTGTTCCCGATGGGCCTGATCGAGCAGGAGGCGTCGACCGAGCGCTGGATCGAGATCCCCGCCGAGGTCCACGACATCTACCGGCTGTGGCGGCCGTCCCCGTTCTACCGGGCGCACCGGCTGGAGGCCGCGCTGGGGACGACCGCGCGCATCTACTACAAGTACGAGGGCGCATCGCCGGTCGGCAGCCACAAGACGAACTCGGCGATCGCCCAGGCGTACTACAACAAGATCGCCGGCCGGACCCGCCTGACCACCGAGACCGGAGCCGGCCAGTGGGGCTCCGCCCTCGCCTTCGCGTCACAGATCTTCGGCCTGGAGTGCGAGATCTGGCAGGTCCGCAGCTCGTATGAGGGCAAGCCCTACCGCCACGTGCTGATGGAGACCTTCGGCGCGACCGTCCACTCCAGCCCGTCCGAGCTCACCGAGGCGGGACGGGCGTTGCGCGAGCAGTTCCCGGACACCACCGGCAGCCTCGGCATGGCGATCTCCGAGGCCGTCGAGGCGGCAGCGAAGGACCCGAACGCGTCCTACTCGCTGGGCTCGGTGCTCAACCACGTCGCCCTGCACCAGACCGTGATCGGCCAGGAGGCGCTGAAGCAGCTCGCGCTCTTCGGCGAGGAGAAGGCCGACTTCCTCTTCGCGTGCGCGGGCGGCGGCTCGAACCTGTCCGGCATCGCCTTCCCGTTCCTGAAGGAGAACCTCGACGGACGCGCGGCCACCAGGATCGTCGCCTGCGAGCCGAAGGCGGCCCCGTCCCTGACCGAGGGCGAGTTCGGGTACGACTTCGGCGACACCGCGCACCTGACGCCGCTGCTGAAGATGTACTCCCTCGGCCCAGACTTCGTGCCCGCGGCCGTCCACGCCGGCGGCCTGCGCTACCACGGCATGGCGCCGCTGGTGAGCCACTGCTACCACGAGGGCCTGATGGAGGCCATCGCCATCAAGCAGCGTGAGGCGTTCGAGGCCGGTGTGATCTTCGCCCGCGCCGAGGGCATCGTCCCGGCGTCGGAGTCGAACCACGCCATCGCCGGCGCGATCCGGCAGGCCCGGTCGGCGACCGAGGCCGGTGAGTCCCCCGTGATCGTGATCGGCGTCTCCGGATCAGGTCAGCTCGACCTGCCGGCCTACGCCGACTTCCTGTCGGGCAACATGGCCGACAGCTGACGCCTCAGCCCCGGGTCGCGTCCGGACGTGACTCGGGGTCCTCGCCCGGCTTCGGCTGCTCGCTCTCCTGGTCGACTGGGGGCGGCGAGGGCTGGAAGCTCGGCGGGTAGGGCTGTTGTCCGTAGCCGGGCGGCGCCTCGCCCGGGGCGTACCCCTGCTGTCCGTAGGGCTGTTGTCCGTAGGGCTGCCCGTACGGCGGCTGGCCGTAGCCAGGCTGCCCGTACGGCTGCTGCCCGTAGCCGGTGGGCGGGTACGGCTGCTGCCCGTAGCCGGCCGGAGGGTACGGCTGCTGTCCCGCGCCCGCCTGCGGAGCGAACATGGCGGCCCGGGCGCCGGGCATCGTGGCGACCAGTTCGCGGGCCTGTTGGGCCACCTTGTGCTCGGCGAGGAGCTCGTACTTGGTCGCGACGGTCTGGCTGACCGAGTTGAAGTCGCGCCTGCCCCGTGCCAGGGCGTAGCCGACGACCGCGAACACCACCCCGATGAACAGGCCCATGCTCAGGCCCGCGACGAACAGTTCGAGGACGTTGACGCCCGGCTGCAGGATCCACAGCAACAGGGAGACCATGATGCCCGTGCTCAGCCCGTTCTGCAGGCCGGAGCCGAGCACCGTCCCCCACGTCCGCCGACCGAGGACGCGCTCGACCGAGCGGAGCTCCGTCCCGACGATGCACAGGTTCTGGACGGGGAAGTGCGAGTCGGCGAGGAAGTCGACCGCCTGCTGGGCCGCGGCATAGGTGTCGTACACGCCCACCGACTGCGGGTACTCCAGCTTGAACAGGTCGGTCATCGTCGGGTGGGGCTGAGTCATCGCTGCTCCTCCATTCCGGCGGCCCTTCCGCGGGCCAGGATCGCCGCCGCGAGCTTCACGCCGGCCTCGTCCACCATCTCGGAGTCGACGACGATCGCGCCGACGGCGCCACCGGCGACGTGGGTCGCCTCGGCGTAGGCGGCCATGATGCGCTGCGCCCGCTCGAAGTCCGCCGGACGCGGTGAGAACACCTCGTTGCCGACGTCGACCTGGGCGGGATGCAGCACCCATTTCCCGTCGTACCCCAAGGCGGCCGAGAGCTGCGCCGAACGACGGAAGCCGTCGACGTCCCTGATCGAGACGTACGGCCCGTCGATGGCCTGAAGGCCGTGGGCCCTGGCGGCCACCAGGATCGAGGCCAGCACGTGGTGGAAGGCGTCGGCCGGGTAGCCCTCGGGCTGCGTCCCGACGCTGAGGCCGCCCATGCCCAGGCTGGCCATGAAGTCACCGGGTCCGAACACAAGGGACGCCAGCCGCGGGCTGGCGGCTGCGATCTCGGCGACGTGCAGCAGGCCGACCGCATCCTCGATCTGCACCTCGAGGCTGATCCGGCCGACCGGCAGCCCTGCGTTGTGTTCGACCTGGGTGAGCAGCAGGTCGAGCGCCTTGACCTGGGCGGCGGAGGCCGCCTTCGGGAGGACGACCGCGTCGATCCGCGATCCGGCGCCGGTGACGACCTCGATGACGTCCGCGTAGGTCCAGGGACTGTCCCAGCCGTTCACCCGGACGGTCACCAGACCGGCGGCGAACCCTGCGGACGCGTTGAGAGCCTCCACGATCCGCGTGCGCGACTCCACCTTCACGGCGGGCGCGACGGCGTCCTCGAGGTCGAGGAAGAGGCCGTCGACGGGCAGCGTCCGGGCCTTCTCGATGAAGCGGTCGGACGAGCCGGGCACGGCAAGGATCGTGCGGCGCGGGACGGCCCGGTTGAACTCGGTCACCGGCCCAGCCTATTGCAGCCCGCTGTGCGGCAACTGTGGGTCTGGACCCGTCGTCTCCACCGGTGCAACGCTTCACCGGTGGAGACGATCGACCTGCGTGCCGACCTGCGGCACCTGTACCACCCGCGCGCCGGGCGCTTCGAACTCGTGGACGTGCCCGCGCTGAGCTACCTGACGATCTCGGGCGTGATCGAGCCCGGCCACGGCCCGTCCGACTCGCCCGGCTTCGAGGCCAACCTCGGCGCCCTGTACGGACTGGCGTACACGCTCCGGTTCGGCCTGAAGAAGCGCGCCGATGCCCCGGTCGAGTTCCCGGTGATGCCCCTGGAGGGCCAGTGGTCCCTCACCGGCGGCGAGTTCGACCTCGCCCGTCCGGACAACTGGGACTACCGGTTGCTGATCCTCGTCCCCGACCGGATCACCGGCGACGACGTGGCGTGGGCGCTGGACGCCCTGCGCTCCAAGCGGGGCGATCTCCCCGAGTTCACCGGACTGCAGCTGGAGCGCTTCGCGGAAGGGCTGTGCGCGCAGGTGATGCACGTCGGCCCCTACGCGACCGAGCCCGAGACGATGGCCGCCCTGCCGGCCTTCCTCGACGAGCACGGACTGGTCGACCTCGTCGGACCGCGCGGTGGACGGCACCACGAGATCTACCTGGGCGACCCACGGCGCGCGGCGACGGACAAGCTGCGCACGATCGTGCGGCACCCGGTCGGGAAGCCGGCCTGAGCCGGACCCGTTCGACGCCGGGCGTCAGCAATCGGGGACGGACCCCGACCGTTCAGACGATTCCGTGCGCGTCAGGACTGGACGGGCGTGACGCCCAGCTTCCGTCCCGCCAGCGACGGCTTGCGCGCGGAGAGGAAGCGCGCCAGCCCGATCACGGCTGCGGCCGCCGGACGCTCCGGAGCGGTGGCGACCAGCGGCACTCCCAGGTCGCCGCCCGCGGCCAGGTCCGGGTCGATCGGCACCTCGGCGAGCAGCGGCACGTCGTAGCCGAGCCGACTGGTCAGGGTGCGGGCCACCTCGGCTCCGCCGCCCGTTCCGAAGACGTCGACCCGGTGGGACTCGCCGCAGTGCGGGCACTCCGACTCGAGGAAGGCCATGTTCTCGACCACGCCGATGACCTTCTGCTCGAGCATGGACGCCATCGTCCCCGCGCGCTCGGCGACCTCGGCCGCCGCCTGCTGCGGAGTCGTGACGACCACAACCTCTGCGTTGGGCAGCTTGTGGCCGAGCGAGAGGGCGACGTCCCCTGTGCCCGGCGGCAGGTCGACGATGAGGAAGTCCAGGTCGCCCCAGTACACGTCGGCGAGGAACTGCTGCAACGCCCGGTCGAGGATCGGACCGCGCCAGGCGATCACCTGCTCGCGGCTCTCCTTCATCATGCCGATGCTGATCACCTTCATGCCCATGCTCGGCACCGGCAGGATCATGCCGTCGACCGAGGTGGGGTACGCGTCCATCAGCCCGAGCATCTGCGGGATGGAGTGGCCGTAGATGTCGGCGTCCAGGACGCCGACGGTGCGCCCGAGGCCGGCCAGCGCCATCGCGAGGTTGGCTGTGACCGAGCTCTTCCCGACCCCGCCCTTGCCGGAGGCGACGAGCAGCACCTGGGTGCGGGAGTCGGCCTGGGCGAAGGGGATCTCGCGCTCGTCGCGCCCGCCCCGCAGCTTGCGCTTCAGGGCGTCCCGCTGCTGGTCGTCCATGGCGGACATGGTCAAGTCCAGGCTCGTGATGCCGGGGACGGAGGTGACCGCCTGCCGCACCGACGACTCGATGGTGTCGGCCATCGGGCAGCCGGTGATCGTCAGCAGCACCGTCACCGATGCTGCGCCCGAGTCGTCCACCGCGACGGATGAGACCATGTCCAGATCGGTGATGGGACGATGGATCTCCGGGTCGATGACGGTTGCCAGGGCGGCGTTGACGGCGGACACAAGTTCAGGCATGCCGTCAACCCTAACCGCTCAGACCGCCTTCTCGTCCTCACCCGGTTCGGCCTGGAGCTCCTCGAGCAGTTCACGCAGCTCGGAGCGGATGAAGTCGCGCGTGGCAACGTCGTTCATGCGCATCCGCAGCGAGGCGATCTCGCGGGCGAGGAAGTCCATGTCCGCACGGGCCTGGGCCGCGACCTCCCGGTCGTGCTCGAGGCTGACCCGGTCGCGGGCCTCCTGCCGGTTCTGGGCGAGCAGGATCAGCGGCGCGGCGTAGGACGCCTGCAAGGACAGCGCGAGGGTGAGGAACAGGAAGGGGAACGGGTCGGGCGCGCCCGGCACGAGGACGTTGTAGAGGACCCAGGCGATGATGACGACCGACATCCACAGCAGGAAGTTCGCGGTGCCCATGAAGCGCGCGAAGCCCTCGGCGAAGGTCCCGAAGGCGTCCTCCTGCCACTTGACCCGGGGGACCCATGATGGCCGGCGTCGCGGGGTGTCGAGCCGGTCCTGCTCAGGCATCGGTCACCTCCGCGTCCAGGCGGTCGAGCAGCACACCCCGCCAGTCGTTGGGCAGGATGTGGTCGAGCACGTCGTCGACGGTGACCGCGCCCAGCAGGCGGCGTTCGGCGTCCACGACCGGCGCGCACACCAGGTCGTAGGTGGCGAAGTACCGGCTGACCTGGGCGATGTTGCTCTGCGGGGTCAGCGGCGTGATGTCCGGATCGATCAGGCCGGCGACCAGCACGGACGGGGGTTCGCGCAGCAGCCGCTGGATGTGCACCGCGCCCACGTAGCGTCCGGTCGGGGTGTCCAGCGGTGAGCGGCAGATGAACGCGAGGGCCGCCATCGCGGGCGTGACCTCCTCGCGCCGGACGCCGGCGAGGGCGTCGGCGACCGTCGCGTCGATGCCCAGCACGACCGGCTCGGGGTTCATCAGGCCGCCGGCGGTCGCGGCGTCGTAGCTCAGCAGGGTTCGGACGTCCTTGGCCTCGTCGGGTTCCATCCGCTGCAGGATGTTCTCGGCGAGGGCGGGCTCGAGCTCGGCGATCAGGTCGGCTGCGTCGTCGGGGTCCATCTCTTCGAGGATGTCCGCGACCCGGTCGGTGTCGAGGGCGTTGATGACCGCGACCTGCTCGTCCTCCGGCAGTTCCTCCAGCGCCTCCGCCAGGCGCTCGTCGTCCATCGCCTCGACGACGGCCGCGCGCAGCACGTCGTCCATGTCGTGGAGTTCGCGCGCCACGTCGGCCGGCTTGAGTTCGCTGAGCCGCATCACCTGCTGCTCGGCGTCCTGCAGGCCGGGGTTGTCGATGAAGTCGGGCACCTCCGACCAGTCGACGATCGTCACGTGGCTGCGCTGGAAGGGCCGGCGTCCCGCCTCGCGCAGGGCCACCTCCGAGAGCTCCCACTCCCGGGCCCGGTTGTTGCGGATGGCCACGTCGTAGATGGTCTCGGGCACCGAGGAGTCGGCCCGCTGCACGGTGCGGTCGAACAGCTGGGCCGTCACCAGCACCTCGCGCTCGCGGGCCTCGAACCGGCGGGTGTTGACCAGACCGGCGATGATCACCTGGTTGGGGTCGATCGAACGCACGCGCTCCATCGGGAAGAAGATCCTGCGGTGCGCGAACAAGTCGACGACAAGGCCCTTCACCTTCGGCGACCGTCCCGAGCTCCGGTTCTGGATGACGACGTCGCGAACCTTGCCCACCTGGTCGCCGTTGGCGTCGAGCATGGGCAGCCCTTTGATCCGGGACACGAAGATCGAGGAGGAGGCGCTCACGCCATGAGGCTACCGCCTCCCGCCAGCAGGAACTCCGAACAGGCGATCAGGTCGCCTCGGTGTCGAACGGGACGGACGGGCGCGCGGCCGCCAGCGCAGGCTCGGCCTCTCCGGCCGGATGGTCGGCGGTCGCGGCCGAGAGCTCGGCCGCGGTCTGGGTCAGGCTGTCGCGCACCTCGGTGACGGTGCCGGAGATCCCTGCCACCTCGGACTTCACCGGGTCCAGCACGGACGCGGCCAGGGCCTTCGGGTTGAGGCTGGCCAGGTTCAGGTCGGAGAACTCCGGCCCGAGTTCGTCGCGCAGCCTGGTCTGGGCGTCGTTGGCGATGCCTCGCAGGTAGTTGAAGACCCGGGCTGCCTTGCGGGCGAGCTCCGGCAGCTTCTCCGGGCCGAAGATGATCACGGCCAGGACGAGCAGGATGAGAACTTCAGGCCCGTTGATGTCCACTAGAGAGCGCCTCCGGCTCTCACAGTCCGGCGGCGTCGAGGGTCGCGACGAACGCGGCGGCCTGCTCAGGGGTCGCGCGGAGCAGCGGCTTGCGCACCCCTCCGGGGGCGAAGCCGCGGGCCTCCAGGCCGGCCTTGACCAGCATGCAGCCCTGGGTCGCGAACACCCCCGTGTAGACACCGAGCAGTTCACGGTACTGCGCCAGGGCACCGGCGATGTCGCCGGAGACGAACGCGTCGATGACCTCCTTCGTCCGCCTCCCGGTGAAGTGGGTGGAGGTGCCCACGACCCCGACACCCCCGACCGCGAGCAGGGGCAGCACCATGCCGTCGTCGCCGGCGTAGTAGGCGAGGCCGGTCGCAGCGATCACCTGCGCGGACGCGACCGGCAGTCCCTTGGCGTCCTTGACCGCGACGATGTTGGGATGGGCCCCGACCTTGATCAGCGTGGAGGTCTCAGCCGGCGTCCCGGTGCGGTGCGGGATGTCGTAGATGATGATCGGCACGTCCGTGGCGTCGGCGACGGTGAGGAAGTGGTCGACCACCGCGTCCTGCGGCGGACGGCTGTAGTAGGGCGTGACGACGAGCAGGCCGTGGGCGCCGGCCTGCTCGGCCTGCTTGGCGAGCTCGATCGTGTGCGCGGTGTTGAACGTCCCGACGCCGGCGATCACCGTTGCCCGATCCCCGACCTCGGCGATGACGGCCTCGAGCAGGGCGAGCTTCTCCTCGTCGGTCGTCGTGGGCGACTCGCCCGTCGTGCCGTTGATCACCAGGGCGTCGTTGTCCTGGTCGTCGACGAGGTGGGCCGCGAGGCGGCGGGCTTCGGCGAGGTTCAGCGAACCGTCCTCGTGGAACGGCGTGACCATGGCCGTCACGAGCCGGCCGAAGGGGAGCTTCGTCATGACGCCAAGCCTAGGCGTTGTCGATGATCACGAGGGGATCGCCCTCGCGCACCACGTCCCCGGGCGCGGCGACGATCTCGGCCACCGTCCCGGTCACGTCGGCGAGCACGGGGATCTCCATCTTCATCGATTCCAGCACAACGACCGTGTCCAGGGGTCCGACCTTCTGACCGGGCTCGACCTCGACGGACAACACGTTCGCGACGAGTTCGGCGACAACGACATGACTCATGGGACCAAATGGTAGAGGCACGTTAAGCTGACCCCCGTGAACACTGGTGCCCGAAAGGCCGATCACGGCTCACTGACGAGCGAATTCGCCGAGGCCTTCGTGACCGAGTCCGAGGGCGGGCTGCAGGCCCGGCACCGGGCGGCCGAACTCGGACTGGAGTCGATCAGCGGCGGCGTCGCCGCTGTGCTGACCCTCCTGGCCCGCGCGGTCTGGGCCCGGACCGTCGTCGAGGTCGGCACAGGGACGGGGGTGTCGGCCAGCGCCCTGCTCGCCGGCATGGCCTCCGACGGCATCCTGACGAGCATCGACTCCGAGGCCGACAACCAGATCGTCGCCCGCGAGGTGCTGACCGCGCAGGGCGTTCCCCAGCGTCGCGTTCGGCTGATCGCCGGCCAGGCGCTGGTCGTGCTGCCGAAGCTCACCGACGGCGCCTACGATCTCGCCTTCATCGACGGCGACCCGCTGGAGTACCCCGAGTACATCGCGCAGGCGGAGCGGCTGTTGCGTCCGGGCGGGATCCTGGCCGTGCACCACGCGCTGTGGCGTGGCCAGGTCGCCGACGAGCGGAACACCGACGACGAGCCCTTGATCATCCGCGAGGCGCTGGACGCCGTCCTCGCTCACGACGGCTTCACCCCCGCCCTGATCCCGCTCGGCGACGGCCTGCTGGTGGCCGTCAGGAGTTGACCGCCGCTGGGGCCTCGGCGACGGCCTCCGGTCGAACGCTGTACACGATGTAGGCGCAGGCCGCCAGCGAGAGGGCGACCGCGCCGATGAACGTCACCGGCAGCCCGGCGCGCTCCCCGACCAGTCCGCCGACAACGGCGCCGAGCGGCATCAGCCCGAACCCGAGCGTCCGGCTGGCCCCACCCACCCGGCCGAGCAGGTGGCCAGGCACCAGTCGCTGTCGCCACGACTGGGTGATCACGTTGCCGATCGTGTTGATGACGCCGACGGCCGCGAGTGTCCCGGCGACCACCCAGGGGTTCGGCACGAGCACCGGCACCAGCAGCAGCAGCGCGCTGCCGATCAGGGTGACGTTGACGACCACGAGCTCGCCGAACCGGCGTTGCACACGCTCGACCAGCACCGAACCCAGCACAGCGCCGGCCGCGAACCCCAGCATCAACAGGGGGTACTGCGCCTCGGTGAGCCGCAGGGCCGAGTCGGGCCCGACCGCCCACAGCACGAACACCGCGAAGTAGCCGGTGAAGGCGAAGTTCAGCACACTGCCCGCGATCACGAGCGGCCGCATCACCGGGTGGCCGAAGAGGAAGGACAGGCCGTCCCGGAGCTCCCGTCCCGCATGCGGCCGGGCGCCCTGGTCGCCCTGGCGCACCTTGCGGAAGTCACCCCGCAGCCCGACGGCGAGCACGACGGCTGCGAGCGCTGCCAGAGCGGACGAGGTTCCGAAGCCGATCCCGACCCCCACCACGACGAGCACGCCGGCGAGGGGCGCGCCGAGGAACGAGTTCGTGACCTGCTGGACGGCGACCACGCGTCCGTTCGCAGCCGAGAGCCGGTGCGCCGGCACCACGTCGGGGATGATCGAGGTCGCCCCCAGGTCCGCGAACACCTCCGTCACCCCGTACGCGAGCACGAGCAGGACGAGCCAGACCATGCTCAGGCGTCCGGTCGCACCGAGGACGGCGCCGAGCGCGAGTACCGCCGCCCGCGCCGTGAGCGCTGTGACCTGCACCGTCCGGCGGTCGACCCGGTCGACGACCACTCCCGCGACGAGCCCCAGAACCAGCCAGGGCAGCCAGGTGGCCGCTGACAGCAGCGAGATCTGCAGCGGCGATGAGGTCAGCGACAACGCCACCAGGGGCGCCATTGTGCCCAGGATGCCGTCCCCGAGGTTGGCCAGGCCGGTCGAGGTGAGCTGGGCCGTGAAGCCACGACCGAGCGAGGCACGGGACGCGACCGCGGGGCCGGCCGTCGAGGTGTCTGCTGACATTCGGGTCTCCTCTGACTACAGTGGGGCTTGCAGAGACTTCTCTGCAAAGGTTTCTATGCAAAGGTAGCTCTGCATAATGGCGGATGGCAAGCCCCACGCGAAGGCAGATGTGCGCACGCCGAGCCCGGCTGCTCTCAAGGCATTCACGCATCCCCTGCGGATGGCGATGTTCGGCGAACTGGAGCGGCGCGGTTCGGCCACCGCGAGCCAGCTCGCCCGGGCGCTCGGCGAGAGCAGCGGGCAGACCAGCTATCACCTGCGCCAACTCGAGCGGCACGGCTTCGTCGAGGACGACCCGACCCACACCGGAGGACGCGAGCGCTGGTGGCGCCCGGTCGGGTTCGCTCTCGGCGACGATGCGCTCGTCGAACACCCCGAGACGCGGGAGTACTACGACCTGCTGATCCGGCACTCCATCGCCGAACGGGCCGCCGCCCTGACGTCCTGGGTGGAGCAGATGGACCCGTCCACGACCGAGGAGGCCGGCCTGCTCAGCCAGGTCAACCTCGCTCTCACCGACACCGAGGCGGTCACGCTGGGCGAGGAACTGTCAGCGGTGCTGGAGCAGTACCGGGCGATGGCCCGTGACCGGGAGGATCCGCCGGGCGTGCGCCGCTTCCGGGTGCACGTCGACGTCTTCCCTCTCGGGGCTGCGATCGCCGACTGATCCGCTCGGGTCAGGTGTTGCTCGGCACCACGACGTTCTTGGCGACCACGGTGATGCCGCCTTCGACGTGGAAGCCGCGTGCCCGGTCGTGGTCGTGGTCGACACCGACCTCGACGCCGTCCGGGACCACGACGTTCTTGTCGAGGATCGCACGCCGGACCACCGCGTTGCGTCCGATCCGGCAGCCGCTGAACATCACAGACTCCTCGATGCGTGCCCACTTGTCGACCTTGACGTCCGGGGACAGCACCGATCGGTCGACGTCACCGCCGGAGATGATGCAGCCCGAACTCACGATGGAGTCCTCGGCGGTGCCGCGCAGGGTGAACTTCGCGCCCGGCAGTTGCGCCTGGGACGTCCAGATCGGCCACTTGCGGTTGTACAGGTTGAACTCCGGGTCGACCGAGACCAGGTCCATGTGGGCGGAGTGGTACGCCTCGATGGTGCCAACGTCGCGCCAGTAGTTGCGGTCCTTCTCGGTGGCGCCCGGGACGTTGTTGCTGGTGAAGTCGTACACCTGTGCGCGCCCGGCGTTCACGAAGTTCGGGATGATGTTGCCGCCCATGTCGTGCCGGGACTCCGCGTCCGCCGCGTCCTCGTTCAGGGCATCGACGAACGCCCTCCGGGTGAACACGTAGTTGCCCATGGACGCGAACGACTCGTCCGGGCTGTCGGGCAGACCCGGCGGGTCGTCCGGCTTCTCGAGGAACTGGGCGATCTTTCCGCTGGCGTCAGCGTCGATGATGCCGAAGGCGCTCGCCTCCCGCCGCGGCACTCGGATGCCGGCGATGGTCGCGTCCATGCCGGAGGCGATGTGGGTGTTGACCATGTCCTCGACGTTCATCCGGTAGATGTTGTCGGCGCCGAAGACGACCACGTAGTCGGGGTCCTCGTCGTTGATCAGGTTCATCGACTGGTAGATCGCGTCGGCGCTGCCCTGGAACCAGAGCTTGCCGGTGCGCTGCTGCGCGGGGACGGAGGTGACGTAGCTGCCCAGCAGCTGGGACATGCGCCACGTGGTCGTGATGTGCCGGTCGAGCGAGTGCGACTTGTACTGGGTGAGCACGCAGATCTTGGTCAGGTCCGAGTTCGCCAGGTTGGACAGTACGAAGTCGATCAGCCGGTAGGTGCCTCCGAACGGGACGGCGGGCTTGGCGCGGTCGGCAGTCAGCGGCATCAGGCGTTTGCCCTCACCACCCGCCAGAACGATGGACAGGACGTTCGGTCCGCTGGTCATGTCCTGAACCTAGGCCACCTGCGGTTCGCGCCACAAGCGCCATGCCGGGACTGATGCAACCCGGTCCGGTTGTGACACGATCTCGACATGACCATGCGCGTCTCGATCCTGACCCGGGAGTATCCGCCCCACATCTACGGGGGCGCCGGCGTCCACGTGGGCCAACTGGTGCCGCAGCTGCGCAAGTTCTGCGACTCGGTCGACGTGCAGTGCATGGGCGAGCCCCGTGACGGCGCAACAGCGCACGCGGAGGACTTCCCTCCGGGTGCGAACGCCGCGCTGAGAACGCTGGGCGCCGACATCGCGATGGCGGCCGCCGTTCCCGAGGTGGACGTGATCCACGCCCACACCTGGTACGCCCAGTTCGCCGGCATCGTGGCAGGCCGCTTCCAGGACGCCGCCACCGTTGTCACCGCCCACTCCCTGGAGCCCGACCGGCCGTGGAAGGTGGAGCAGCTGGGCGGTGGCTACCGGGTCAGCTCCTGGATCGAGCGGACCGCCTACGCCGAGGCGGATGCGGTGATCGCCGTCTCCGCCGCGATGATCGCCAATATCAAGAAGGCCTACCCCTTCGTTCCCGACGAGAAGATCCACGTGGTCAAGAACGGGATCGATCCGGAGGAGTTCAAGCCGGACCCGGCCACCGACGTCGTCGACGGCCTCGGCGTCGACCGGGACCGTCCGATCGTGACGTTCGTTGGACGCATCACCCGCCAGAAGGGGCTCATCCACCTCGTCCGGGCGGCGCGCGCCTTCGACCCCGACACCCAGGTCCTCCTGCTGGCCGGGGCACCGGACACCCCCGAGATCGCCGCCGAGTTCGACGACGCGTTCGCCGAACTGAACGCGTCCCGCAGCGGGGTGAAGTGGGTGCAGGAGATGCTGCCGCGCGCCTCCGTGAGGCAGGTGCTGACCCACTCGACCCTGTTCGCCTGCCCGTCCATCTACGAGCCGCTGGGCATCGTGAACCTCGAGGCGATGGCCTGCGAGATCCCGGTCGTCGCCTCGGCCGTCGGCGGGATCCCCGAGGTCGTCGTGGACGGCGAGACCGGCCTGCTGGTGCCGTACGACCCCGAGCGCGCCGGCGACCCGGCGTTCGTCGCGCAGTTCGAGGCCTCCTTCGCCGAGAGCGTCAATGCACTCACCCGCGACCCCGAACGGGCCCGCCGGATGGGCCTGGCCGGACGACAGCGCTGCATCGACGAGTTCAGCTGGGAGAAGATCGCAGCCGAGACCGTCGAGGTGTACCGGCGCGCGATCGAGGCCCACGCCTCGCGGTAGCGCGGCGGCCGGCGCGGCCCACGTACGCGAAAGCGGCCCCGGGTCTGCCCGGGGCCGCTTCGACGCTCGTTCGGTTCAGCCGACGACAACGCCCTCCAGGGCGGCCTTCAGCTCGGCAGCCTCGCTGGCGTTCATCTCGATGACGAGACGTCCACCACCCTCGGCCGGAATGCGCATCGCGATCACGCGACCTTCCTTGGCCACCTCGATCGGCCCATCTCCGGTTCGCGGTTTCATCGCTGCCATCGCATACCTCTGTCCCTGTTCGTCGTTTCGGGCCTGGCCCAGAACCATTATTCCACCCTGGACTGGCCGGGTGTCTCGTCCAACTGTCCGGCGAGCCGATCGAGCAGTTCGTCGACCTGCTGCATGGAATAACCGCGGGGCACCACGGCGAAACGCAGGCCGCGCAGGTCTGCCCCGTCGAGCGTGCCGTCGGGGACGTGGGGCTGGGGGGTGTCGGTGACCGTCCCCGGCAGTTCGCCGAGTCGTCCGGTCGCAGCCACGGCTGCGAGGCCGAGGATCACCACCGCGACGATCGAGATCACCCACTCCATGGGGAACACTCTAGGACCGACGGGCGACACCCTGCGTCCGAACGGGTCCGCGCCCGCGGGGACGTCAGGACATCGAGCCGCGCGCAGGGGGCTCGACCGGATGGCCGGCCGTCGCCAGGGCCACGGCCTCGTCGGGATCGTCGGTGAGTTCCACGAGCTTCAGGTCGGCGGCGCCGACGTAGCCGTCGGCGAGCACGTGGTCGGAGGCCCAGTCCAGCAACGGCGTCCAGAAATCCCGGCCGAACAGCACGATGGGGAAGGAACGCACCTTGTGGGTCTGGACAAGGGTGAGAGCCTCGAACACTTCGTCGAAGGTGCCGAATCCGCCGGGCATGACGACGAAACCGCGTGAGTATTTCAGGAACATCACCTTGCGGGCGAAGAAGTAGCGGAAGTTGATCCCCAGCGAGACGTACTTGTTCAGTGCCTGCTCGAAGGGCAGTTCGATGCCGAGCCCCACCGACACGCCGCCCGCCTCCAAGGCGCCCCTGTTGGCCGCCTCCATGATTCCGGGACCGCCGCCGGTGATCGTGGCGAAGCCGGCCTGGGCGAGACCTCGGCCGATCCGCTCGGCTGCGGCGTACATCGGATGCTTGCGGGGTGTCCGCGCAGAGCCGAAGACACCGATGGCCGGGCCGAGTTCGGCCAGCGTGCCGAAACCCTCGACGAACTCCGACTGGATGCGCAGCACCCGCCACGGGTCGGAGTGCACCCATTCGCCGTCGCCGCCGCCGGTGAGGAGGCGCTCGTCGGCGGTGGTCGGCAGGACCTGGTCGTGCCGTCGGACGACGGGGCCCTGGGTGCGGTCGCGTTTGCTCACGGTCCGCATTATCCGCCACCCGGCGTCCGTGGAGGGGAGGAGTGCCTGCGCCGCCCCGAGGGGTGAGCGCCTCAGAGCAGCGCGGCGAGGGCCGCGTCCACGTCGGCCTCGGTGTTCCACACGTGGAAGGCCACCCGGATCAGGCCGAGGGGCCCCGACGCGCGGACGCCGGCGGCGGTCAGCCGGGCCAGCTGGTCGTGGTCGGGATCGGGCCAGCTCACGATGGCCCGGTGCGCCTCAGCCAGGCCCAGCCCCCGGCACAGCCGGTCCGCCAGGCCGCAGGCATGCGTCCACAGGGCTTCGGCGTCGGCGGACGCGAACAGCGCGATCGCGGGCCGCGCGCCCACGAACGCCTCCCAGGCAGGAGCCGTGTCGAACATCCGCGCGGTCCGGCTGTCCGGCCGCTCGGGCCAGTAGCAGTTGCGCCACGGGTCGTCCGCGGAGTACCAGCCGGCTGCGATCGGCACCATCCGGTCGAAGGCTTCGGGACGGACGGTCAGGAAGGCCGCCCCGCGGGGGGCGCACAGCCACTTGTAGGTGTGGCAGACGGTCACGTCGTAGTCGCCGGCCCGGACGGGAAGGGCACCGGCGGCCTGGGTGAGGTCCACGAGCGTGAGCGCCCCGTGCGCTCTCGCGGACGCGGCGATCGCCCTTGCGGGGAGGACCTCCCCTGTTGCCGACTGGACGAGGGAGAAGGCAACCAGGGCTGTGTCCTCGGTGATCGATTCGGCCAGGGTGCTCAGCGGCACGGTTCGGATGCGCAGCCGTCCGCCGGCGGCGAAGGGCAGCACCACCGAGGCGAACTCCTCCGCCCCGACCAGCACCTCGGCGCCGTCGGGCAGCCCCGCTGCGACGGTGGCCACGAGGGTGGACGTCTGGGAACCGGCCGCGACCCAGGAGTCGGGGACCCCCACCAGCCCCGCGTAGTGGCGTCGGGTGTCCGCGACGACCTCGTCGTAGTCCCCCGCCGCGACCAACCCGCGGGAGGAGCGCTCCAGGTCGGCGACCATCGCGGCAAGGGCCCGTCTCGGCAGGATGCCCCTGCTCGCGGCGGCGAGATAGCCGGGTGGGGCGTCGAACTCACGGGCGAGTTCCGCGACGCCGGCCCTGCGGACGGCTCCGAGTGTGGTCATGCACGACAGCCTGCCGGTCGAGCGTCGATCACGCCACAACAGGGCGCGGCGGAGCGCCGGCTCTCTCAGCGGCTGCGTCCCACGCGGCCCTCGTCCCAGACTGCGCGGTCGGAGGCGTACACCGTGCCGTCGGCCCCGAAGACCAGGAACCGGTCGAAACCGCGCGCGAACCATCGGTCGTGGGTGACGGCGACCACCGTGCCCGAGAACGCTGCCAGTCCGTCCTCCAGTGCCTCGGCCGATTGCACGTCGAGGTTGTCGGTCGGTTCGTCGAGGAGCAGCAGCGTGGCGCCCGACAGCTCCAGCAGCAGGATCTGGAACCGCGCCTGCTGGCCGCCCGAGAGCGACTCGAACCGCTGCTCGGCCGCACCGGCCAGCTCGTAGCGGTCGAGCACCCGGCTGGCCTCCTCGCGTCCCATGCCCGCCCGGCCGCGGCCGTCCGGCGTCCGGTCGCCCCGGTGCAGGATCTCCAGCAGCGTGCGGCCGATCAGCTCCGGATGCTCGTGCGTCTGGACGAACCAGCCGGGACGGACCCGAGCGCCGAGCCGCGCCCGGCCGGTGTGCTCGACGGGCGCGATGGCCGCGTGCTCCCCCACCGGCTCGTGCTCCAGGTCGGGGAGCGAGCCACCGCGGGCCAGCAGGCGCAGGAAGTGCGACTTCCCCGAGCCGTTCGACCCCAGCACAGCGAGCCGTTCGCCGTACCAGACCTCGAGGTCGAAGGGTCGCATCAGCACAGCGGAAGCCGCGTCGACGCCGTCCGACTCCGCCGGGGGCGGAAGCCTCAGTTCGAGCTGCTCGCAGACGACGGCGCGCTTGGCCGTGCGCCCGCCCGTGAGCCGGATCCGGACGTGCTGCTCGCGCGGGTGTTCGATCGGCGGACCGGCCTCCTCGAACTTCCGCAGCCGCGTCTGGGCCGCCTGGTAGCGGCTGGCCATGCCGTCGTTGTAGGTGGCCTTGACCTTCAGCGTCGCGACGAGGGTCTTCAGCTTCTGGTGCTCCTCGTCCCACCGGCGACGCAGCTCGTCGAACCGCTCGAAGCGTTCGCGCCGGGCCTCGTGATAGGTGGCGAAGCCGCCGGGATGCGTCCACGCACGGTTGCCCGCGGCGCCCAGCTCGACGGTGACGATGCGCGTTGCGGTGTTGGCGAGCAGTTCGCGGTCGTGGGAGACGAACAGGATGGTCTTGGGCGAGGTGGAGATCCGCTCCTCGAGCCAGGTCTTGGCCGGCACGTCGAGATAGTTGTCGGGCTCGTCGAGGAGCAGTACCTCGTCCGGTCCCGCCAGCAGGTACTCCAGGACGAGGCGCTTCTGTTCGCCTCCGGACAGGGTGCGCAGCGAGCGGTACTTCGCGCGGTCGTAGGGCATGCCGAGCGCCGCCGTCGTGCAGACGTCCCACACGACCTCGAGGTCGTAGCCGCCCGCGTCGCCGAACTCGGACAGGGCCTCGGCGTACCGGAGCTGGGTGTCCAGGTCGTCGGCCTCCATCAGTGACAGCTCGCACCGATGGACGTCCTGGGCGGCCGTCCGCACCCGTTCCGGGGCAACCGAGAGCAACAGGTCGCCGACCGTCGGGTCGTCATCGTCCCCGCCCTCGACGACGCCCTGACCCACGAACTGCCGCATGACGCCCAGTCCGCCCGACCGGGTCACCACGCCGGCGTGCGGCGCGAGGTCACCGGTGACGATCCGCAGCAGGGTCGTCTTGCCCGCGCCGTTCGCGCCGACAAGGGCGACCTTGGCCCCTTCCCCGATCCGGAACGAGACGTCGTCCAGGAGGACACGCCCGTCGGGCAGCTCGAAGCGCACTCCGGCGACGTCCACATGGCCCACGGCGCCACCGTAGCGAAGCTCCGGCGACGCGTCGCACTCCCGGGCTCCGGGTCGAGCTCAGGAGAGCCAGCGCAGCAACGCGTCCCGGCAGGTGTACAGGTCACCGACGGGGCAGAACTCGTCATCGGCGTGGGCCTTGCCCGGGTCCCCGGGGCCGAAGTTGACCGCCGGGACGCCGAGGGGGGCGAAGCGGGCCACATCCGTCCAGCCGAACTTGGCGGTGGGCACGACACCGACGGCCGCGACGAACTCGGCTGCGATCGGACGGTCGAGCCCCGGACGGGCGCCTGCCGCGAAGTCGGTGAACTCGACCTCGTAGCCGTCGAAGAGCTCGCGGCAGTGGGCCTTGGCGTCGGCCTCGTCACGATCGGGAGCGAACCGGAAGTTCACGGTGAGCAGGCACGAGTCGGGGATCACGTTGCCGGCGATGCCGCCGCTGATCGCGACGGCGTTCATGCCCTCGCGATACGTGAGCCCGTCCACGGTCACCTCGCGCGCCCGGTACCCGACCAGCCTGCCGAGCGGCTCGGCCGCGTCGTGGATCGCGTTGTGCCCCAGCCACGAGCGGGCCGAGTGCGCGGCCAGACCGCGGGTGCGCACGGTGAACCGGGTCGTCCCCTGGCAGCCGCCCTCCACGCCCGCAGCTGTCGGCTCCATCAGGACGGCGAAGTCGCCGTCCAGCCACTCGGGGTGCTCGGCGCCGATCCGGGTCAGCGAGTTCAGCTCGGCCGCGACCTCCTCGTGGTCGTAGAAGATCCAGGTCACGTCGCGGTTGGGACGCTCCAGGAGCGCAGCGCACGCCAGGGCGACGGCGACGCCGCCCTTCATGTCCGCTGTCCCCCGGCCGTACACCCGCTCGCCGTCGAGCCGGGACGGAAGGTTGCCCGCGACCGGGACGGTGTCGAGGTGCCCCGCGATCACGACCCGCTCGGCCCGGCCCAGCCGGGTCCGCGCCACGACCGTGTCGCCGTCCCGGACGACGTCCAGGTGCGGGAGCGCCGCCAGCGCCTGCTCGACGAGCCCGGCGAGTTCGGACTCGTTGCCGCTGACCGATTCGACATCGACGACCGAACGGAACAGGGCCACCAGGTCGCCGGTCAGGTCAAGGCTCACAGGCGCCAGCGTAACGGGCTCCCTCACCCCGGACGTGGACTTTGACGTCGCCGAGCTCGGGTGGCCGACCGTGGCGCGAACCGGGCGAACTTCACCGGTCGGTGGACGTGGCTCCGATCGGGCCCTCGCACCCGCCTCGTACACTGGCGCGCATGACGCGACCCGCGCACGGCTGGGGCCTGGCCACCGTTCACGACTCCGGACAGGTGCTGGACGCCTGGTTCCCCCGCCCGTCGCTCGGCGCACCGTCCGAGGACCAGACGCCGAAGGACCTGATCGCCGCCCCCGACCGGGACGACGAGCGTTGCGTCCGGATCGAACCCGTCCTTGTCGAGATCGACCTCGACGCGCCACCGGCCAGCGTGCCGGACGCCTACCTGCGCCTCCACCTCCTCAGTGCACGGTTGTGCCGACCGCGGACGGTGGACCTGACCGGCATCTTCGGCGTCCTGCCGAACGTGGTGTGGACCAACTTCGGTCCGTGCTCGCCCGACGGGTTCGAGTCCGTCCGCCTGGCACTGCGGTCCGCGCGCGGCCAGGTCACCGTCTACGGGGTCGACAAGTTCCCGCGGATGGTCGACTACGTCCTGCCGTCCGGCGTGCGGATCGCCGACGCCGACCGCGTCCGCCTCGGGGCCCACCTGGCCGAGGGCACGACCGTCATGCACGAGGGCTTCGTGAACTACAACGCCGGCACGCTCGGCACCTCGATGGTGGAGGGCCGCATCTCGGCAGGTGTCGTCGTCGGTGACGGCACCGACATCGGCGGAGGCGCCTCGATCATGGGGACGCTGTCCGGTGGCGGCACCGAGCAGATCACGATCGGACGGCGGTGCCTGCTCGGCGCGGAGTCCGGGATCGGGATCTCCCTGGGCGACGACTGCGTCGTCGAGGCCGGCCTGTACGTCACCGCGGGCACCAAGGTGACCATGCCGGACGGATCCCTCTCGAAGGCCGTCGAGTTGAGTGGACGCAGCGGTCTGCTGTTCCTGCGCGACTCCGTCTCGGGCGCGGTGGTGGCGAGGTTCCGCACGGGTGCCGCCGTCGAGCTGAACTCCGACCTGCACGCCAACTGAGGTGCGCGCGACCAGGGCGGTGATCTGGACGATCGTCGGCGCGGCCGTCGTGGTTGCCCTGATCGTCGGTGCCGTCGTGATCTGGTCGGGCGTCACGAAGACCCCGCTGCCCACCGCGGACCGCTGTGAGGCCACCGTCAAGGGTCACACCACGTCCATCGACCCCGAGCAGGCGCGCAACGCCGCGATCATCGCAGGCGTCTCGGTACGGATGGGGCTCAAGCCACGGGCCGGCAGCATCGCGCTCGCGACCGCCTACCAGGAGTCGGGCATCCGCGACCTCGACTACGGGCACGCCGACTCACTGGGGCTGTTCCAGCAGCGGCCGAGCAAGGGGTGGGGCACGAAGGAGCAGGTGATGGATCCCTGGTACTCCTCTGCCACGTTCTACAAGGCCATGGTGAAGGTCAAGAACTGGGAGACCAGGAACATCGGCGACGTGGCCCAGGCCGTCCAGCGCAGCGCCTTCCCCGACGCCTACGACAAGCATGTCGACAACGCCCGGGCCCTGGCGAGCGCCCTGACCGGCCAGACGCCCGCGTCCTTCAGCTGCGTGGTCGCCTCCCCCGGCGCCGGCAACCCGTCCGCGATGAGCGACTTCCTGGTCAAGACGCTGGGGAACAAGGTGGCGCAGGTCACCGTGACCGACACCGGCCTGAGCGTCCAGACGAAGACCGCAGGACAGGCCTGGGCGGTGGCGGAGCTCGCCATCGCCAACATCGGCGTCTACGGGCTCACGTCGGTGGAGCTGGGCACGTCCACCTGGACGCGGAGCACGACGGGGCTGGCGACGTGGCAGGGCACGGGACCCACCGAGACGACGGAAGTGAAGCTGGTCTTCGAGACCCCCAGCGCCAGTCCCCGATGACTCAGACCCGTCCGTCCCACAGTCGGGACGCCGCGGCTGCGACCCGCCCGTCCGTCGCGGTGAGCGCGACCCGCACGTACCGGCGTCCGGCCTCGCCGTAGAAGTCCCCGGGTGCCACCAGGATGCCCCGTTCGGCGAGCCACTCGACACTGACGCGACAGTCCTCGTCCCGGGTGCACCACAGGTACAGGGAGCCCTCGGAGTGCTCGATCCGGAAGCCGGCCGCCTCCAGTGCCGGCGCGAGCAGGGCGCGCCGGGCGCGGTAGCGGCTGCGCTGGTCCTCGACGTGGACGGAGTCCGCCAGCGCGGCTGCCATCGCGGCCTGCACCGGGGCCGGCAGCATCAGGCCGGTGTGCTTGCGCACCTCCAGCAACGGCTGGACGAGGGTGGCGTCACCGGCGACGAAGCCGGCCCGATAGCCGGCCATGTTCGAGCGCTTCGACAGGGAGTGGACGGCCAGCAGCCCGTCCAGCGAGCCGCCGTTCACGGCCGGGTCCAGGACCGAGACCGGCTCGGCGTCCCACCCGAACTCGCCGTAGCACTCGTCCGCGGCGAGGACGGCGTCCGCGGCCCGGGCGGCCCGGATCCAGGCCCGGGTCTGGGTCGCCGACAGCGTCGCACCGTGCGGGTTGGCCGGGGAGTTGATCCAGACCAGCGCGGCGCCGATGCGCGCCAGGTCCTCCGGGTCGTCGGTCGCGACGACCGCCGTACCGGCGAGCCGTCCACCGACGTCGTAGGTCGGGTACGCCGTCGTCGGGATGACGACGACGTCGCCCTGCCCCAGACCGAGCTGGGACGGCAGCAGAGCGACCAGCTCCTTGGTCCCGACGACGGGAAGAACGTTCGCCCCGCTCAGGCCGCGCGCGTTCCAGCGCAGTGCGAGGTAGTCGATGATCGCCGCCCGCAGGGCCGGCGTCCCCCAGGTCAGGGGGTAGCCGTGAGCATCGGCCGCTCCGGCCAGGGCGCGCTGGACGAACTCCGGAGTGGGATCGACGGGGGTGCCGACCGACAGGTCGACGATGCCGTCCGGGTGCGCCTCAGCCGTCGCCCGGGCGGCCTTCAGTGTGTCCCAGGGGAAGTCGGGCAGCCGGACGCCCGGCGTGCTCACTCCTTGGGAGGGAAGGCCGCAACCACGGGGTGGTCGTCGTCGACGGGCCCGAGGGCTGCGGCCCCGCCCGGCGAGCCGATCTCGGCGAAGAACTCGGTGTTGACCGCGATGAACTGCGCCTGGTCGGCGGGCACGTCATCCTCGTAGTAGATGGCCTCGACCGGGCACACCGGCTCGCAGGCGCCGCAGTCGACGCACTCGTCGGGCTGGATGTACAGGGTGCGGTTGCCCTCGTAGATGCAGTCGACCGGGCATTCCTCCACGCACGCCTTGTCCTTCACATCGATGCACGCGGACGTGATCACGTAGGTCATCCCGGAGTCTCCTTCACCACTTGGTTGCTACGCGACCACCTTACGACCCGGCACCCGGCTCCACGCAGCGACTCTCGGCTGCCGGCACCGCCTCAGTTTTCCCCATCCGGACGGACGGCCGGGCCTCGGAGTACACAACGGCGCCGACGATCAGGGCGCAGGCGGCCACCTGCAGCCACGACATGGTTTCGCCGAGCGCCAGCCAGCCGGCGACCAGCGCCACAGCGGGGACCAGGTTGATGGTGAGCGCCGCCCGTGCGGCGGGCAGGATCCGGAGGGCGGAGTTGTACAGCGCGAACGCCGCCAACCCGCAGGCGGCGCCGAGGTACGCGACCGCGACCCAGGCGGACGGGGGGACCGCCGCCCAGTCGACCGGCCCGGACGCGAGGGCGAGCGGCGCGAAGAACACACTCCCGACGGCCATCTGGAACCCGGTGATCAGAAGCGGGTCGTAGCGCGAACTCAGCCTGCTGATCGTCAGCGTCGCGCCGGCCGCGGCGAACATCGCTCCGAGCTCGAGCAGATTGCCGAGCACGGGGTTCGGCGCACCGGCCTGGGTCGATCCGCCGAGGGAGAGGCCGGCGACTCCGAGGATCGAGACGACGACGGCGACGGCCGTCCGCGGTGCGGGACGCTCCCGCAGGACCACCCAGCCGCTGACGGCCACGATCAGGGGCATCACGGCGGCGACGACGCCGGCCTGGCTGGAGGTGGTGAAACGGATCGCGAAGCCCTCGAGGAGGAAGTACAGGCACGGGAGGAACAGCCCGACCAGGGCGAGGAACTTGGCGTCCCCGGGCCGACGGTCGGGTCGCTTCACCCTCGGGAGGAGCGGAAGGAAGACGAGGAACGCCACCACCATGCGCAGCCAGACCACCATCATGGGCGGCAGCGCGGCGTACGCGCTCTTGGTCACGGCGAAGCTCGTCCCCCAGAACAGCACTGCTCCGCCGAGGTAGGCCAACGCGCGGGAGTTGGCCCTCACGTCAGGACCTCCGCGGTATCGGGTGCCGCCCGGGATGCTGCCGCGACGGCACCCCATTGGGACACGACGATGCCGATCACCATCAGCACCGCCCCGACGTAGCCGCGCGGCCCCATGTCCTCGCCCAGCAGCAGCGCGCCGCCGATGGCGCCGAACACCGACTCCATCGCCATGATCAGGGCGGCGTGCGTCGCCAGCGCGTCCCGCTGCCCGACGACCTGCAGGGTGAACGCGACGCCCACGCTGAGGACGCCGCCGTACAGGATCGGGACGATGGCCGCAGCGATCCCCGAGAACGGCGCCGGCTCGAACATGGGGGCCGCCACGGCGCTGAGGACCGCGCAGGTGGCGAACTGGACGGCGGCGAACCGCAGCGAGGACACCCGCGGGGCGAAGTGGTCGATGACGAGGATCTGGCCCGCCCACACGAGGGTGGAGACGATCAGCAGCACTTCGCCCGTCCCGATGGTGAGCGCGTCGGTGACCGCGATGAGGTACAGCCCGACGACGGACGACGCCACCCCGAGGATCGTGGTCCAGGTGCTGCGGTGGCCGCGGAATGCTGCGATCACAGGGACGAACACCATGTACAGCCCGGTGATGAACGCCGCGTTCCCGGCAGGGACCGTGGCCATGGCCGCCTGCTGCAGGTTGCTCGCGACGGTCAGCAGGACACCGGCGACGAGCCCCGGGACCAGCGCCGGCCGCCAGGCCCTGCGGCGGCGTTCCCAGGACACCCCGCGCCGTCGCCCCAGCCACCACGCGATCGCGACGACCACGAGCGCGCCGAGGGCGAACCGGACGGCGTTGAACGTGAACGGGCCGACGACGTTCGCGCCGATGCGCTGGGCGACGAACGCGAAGCCCCAGATCGCCGAGGCGAGCAGGAGCAGCGCGTTCGCCCGCGCCCTGCGTCCGGTGAATCCGGCCAAGCTCAGCCGAGCCGCGAGAGGGCGAGTTTCGCCTTGGCGGCGACGTTCTCGGCCGTGAAGCCGTACTTGGTGAACAGCAGGCCGCCGGCGGCGGACTCGCCGAAGTGGTCGATGGCGACGATCTCGCCCGCGTCACCGACGTAGGTGCGCCAGCCCATCGGCGAACCGGCCTCGATGGAGACCCTGGCCACCCCTGCCGGCAGGACGGAGGCGCGGTAGTCGGCGCCCTGGGCGTCGAACCACTCGGTGCAGGTCATGGACACCACCCGCGTGCCGATGCCCTCGGCCTGGAGCACATCCCTGGCCTCGAGCGCCACGCTCACCTCCGAACCGGTGGCGATCAGGACGACCTTCAGCTCGCCGTCGGCGTCGACCAGGGTGTAGCCGCCTTTCGCGATCTCGGACGCCGCAGCGACGCCGGGTGCGTCCCGGTCGATGACGGGCAGGTCCTGACGGGTCAGGATCAGGGCGCTCGGACGGTCGGTGTGGGCCAGCGCGAGGGCCCAGGCCTGCGCGGTCTCGTTGGCGTCGGCCGGACGGATCACGTCGATGCCCGGCATCGCACGCAGGCCGGCCAGGTGCTCGATCGGCTGGTGAGTGGGGCCGTCCTCACCCACGCCGATCGAGTCGTGCGTCCACACGAAGATGCTGGGGGCCTTCTGCAGGGCCGCGAGCCGGACGCCGCCACGCATGTAGTCGGCGAAGACCAGGAAGGTGCCGCCGTACGCCCTGGTCAGGCCGGAGATCGTGATGGCGTTGACGATGTTGGCCATCGCGTGCTCGCGGATGCCGAAGTGCAGCGTCCGCCCGGTGAAGTCACCGGCGAACTCGGCGCTGGACTGCTCCGGCGGCAGGAACGACTTCACACCCTTCATCGTGGTGTTGTTGCTGCCGGCGAGGTCGGCCGAACCGCCCCACAACTCGGGGACCACGTCGGCCAGCGCACTCAACACCTCGCCGGATGCTGCGCGGGTCGCCTTCTTGGTCCCGGCTGCGAACACCGGCAGGGCGGCCGTCAGGTCGGGCAGTTCACGGGCGACCACCCGGTCGTACAACGCCGCCTGGTCGGGGTTGGCCGCGCGCCAGGCGTCGTAGCGGGGCTGCCACTCGGCTTTCGCCGCTGCTGCCCGATCAGCCGCGTTGGCGCGGGTGTGGGCGAGGACGGCGTCCTCGACCGGGAAGTTCACGGCCGGGTCGAAGCCCAGCTCGGACTTCAGCGCCGCGATCTCCTCGCCGCCGAGCTTCGCGCCGTGGACGGAGTGGCTACCCGCCTTGGTCGGCAGCGGCCAACCGATGACGGTGGTAAGGCGGATGAAGCTCGGCCTGTCGGTGACCGCCTTGGCGGCCTCGATCGCGTCCCACAGCCCCTGCAGGTTCTCGGTGTAGCCGGTGCCGCCGTTGGTCCAGTCGACGTGCTGGACGTGCCAGCCGTACGCGGCGTAGCGGGCGGCCACGTCCTCGGTGAAGGCGATCTTGGTGTCACCCTCGATCGAGATCCGGTTGTCGTCGTAGAACAGGATCAGGTTGCCGAGCTCCTGCGCCCCGGCCAGCGACGAGGCCTCCGACGCGACGCCCTCCTGCATGCAGCCGTCGCCTGCGATGGCGTAGACGTGGCGGTCGAACACGCTCGGCTGGTCGAGCGGGGTGTTCGGGTCGAGCATCGCGCGCTCACGGCGCGCGGCCATCGCGAAGCCGACGGCGTCGGCGACGCCAGCGCCCAGCGGCCCTGTGGTCACCTCGACACCGGCCGTGTGGCCGAACTCGGGGTGGCCGGGCGTGCGCGAGCCCTCGGTCCGCAGGGACTCGAGGTCGGACTTCTCCAGCCCGTAGCCGGCGAGGAACAGCTGGCAGTACTGGGTCAGCGAGGAGTGCCCCGCCGACAGGACGAACCGGTCACGGCCGAGCCACTTCGGGTCGGCCGGATCGCCGGTCATCACCTTCTGGTACAGCAGGTACGCCAGCGGAGCCAGCGAGATCGCCGTGCCCGGGTGGCCGTTGCCGACCTTCTCCACCGCGTCCGCAGCGAGCACCCTGGCGGTGTCCACCGCCCGCTGATCCAGCTCCGTCCAGGTGAACCCGGTCATTCCCACGCCTTTCGTCATCATTTTGAAACGTAACAATAGCCACTGTGCTTAGCGGCCCAAGCTTTTCACACTCCGCTGGACGCACCGAGCCCCGGCCACCTGTTGCCCTCGTACCCATCGGCCGACGAGACTCCCGCACCGGTGTCGGAGAGTTCGCCTGTCGTCGCCGACCTCGCCTCGGCCGGTCCCCCCAATCGGGAGCGCAACCCGGGCTGCCCTGGCGCCGCTCACCGAGGACGGACGAAGACGGCCACCGTCCGCGCGGGAACGGTCGCCCAGTCCGCGCCGATGGCGGCCTGCTGCACGACCGCGTCCGAACCCTGGGCCTGGACCGGGTGCAGCCGGAAGCCGGACGCGTCGAAGGGAAGGGACTGGCGCACGGTGAACGGCGTGGTGTTGAACACCGTGACGAGGCCCGAGAAGGCGGGGTCCACGGGGTCGACCTCGTCGTCGATCCGCATCACGATGACGCCGGCCTGGTGCTGCCACGTCCCGGCGACTGGGAAGCTGACCTTCGCCCGGATCGCTCCCGCCGTGCCCAACCGGAACAGCCGGGACGACGCCCGCAGCCGGAGGAGGTCCAGCGCGACGGCGTGGGCGGCCCGGATCTGGGCCGGCTTGGGCTTCAGGCGCGGGTTGGCGAGCAGCGGGCCCAGGATCTGCCAGCGCGCCGCATTGTCGGGCTCGGGTGGCAGGCCTGCGCCGAAGCCGTTGTCGCGCATCGAGAAGTCGAGGAAGTTGAACCAGTCGCCGGACGCGTAGGAGTTGGCGTCCAGGCTCTTGCTCCGCAGGATGTCCACCCCGGCGTGCCACAGCACCTGGCTCTGGCCGAGGGTCGCCAACGCCAGGCACACCGTGTTCTGACGCACCCGGTCGGGCATCGACGTCGCCGGGTGGAGCTTGAGGGTGAGCGCGTCGAAGAGGGTCTCGTTGTCGTGGGCGTCCACGTAGTTGACGATCTCGTCCGGGGACTCGGCGTATCCGGCCGGCCGGCCGCCGTAGTCGACCTCGGCCCCGGTCAGCCAGCGGTTCGCCGACAGGGAGAAGAGCCCGAAGCTGCGCAGCCCGCCTGCCAGCCCGATCGTGACGAGATCGGTGTAGCGGGCGAGCCGTTCGCCCTGGAGCTGGGCCTCCCCGCTGGCCCCGGTGCCGTTGTCGGCCAGCAGCAGTCCCGTGCCCAGGCCCTGGCCGCGGGGGTCGGCGTCCCACACCGAACCACCGCGGACGGCGTCGCGCAGCCGGTCGTTGAAGGTCGCGATCCCGGTTCCGGCGAGCTGACCCTGGCTCGCCTGCACGAATCGGGCGTTGTCGGCAACCTCCCCGAAGTTCCAGCCCTCCCCGTACAGGGTCACCGCGCGGCCGTCCACACCGTCGCGTTCGACGGTGAGCGCGTCGAGCGCGGCCCGCACCGCGAGCATGTTGGCCCGAGTGTGGTGTCCCATGAGGTCGAAGCGGAACCCGTCCACGCGGTAGTGCCGCGCCCAGAGCACGCACGCGTCGGCCATGAGCTTGCCGGCCATCAGGTGCTCGGTCGCCACGTTGGCACAGCAGGTCGAGTTCTCCACCGCTCCTGCGGCGTCCAGCCGGTGGTAGTAGCCGGGCACGATCCGGTCGAGCACGCTCTTGGAGTCCTGCCCCGAACTGGCGGTGTGGTTGAACACCTGGTCGAGGACGACGCGCAGGCCCGCGGCGTGGAAGGCGCCGATCATGGCCCGCGCTTCGCTGACCCGACCCGCTCCGTCCGCTGCTTCGAGGGTGGAGGCGAACGAGCCTTCGGGGACGAAGAAGTGCCACGGGTCGTAGCCCCAGTTGAAATCCGCGGAGCCGCGCGACTGCTCGACGAGCCGCTGCTGCTCGGGACTGTCGGGCGGAAGCTGGAGGAGCAGGTCCTTCGGCGGGTGCTGCTGGAGGGCGGGGTGCTCCTGGACGGTTGCGTTGTCGAACAGCGGCAGCAGCTGCACGGTGTTCAGACCGGCCGCGGCGAGCCTGCCGAGGTGCCTCATACCTGCGCTGTCGCACGTCGCGGCGAGGAAGGTGCCGCGCAAGGGTTCGGGAACCGTGGAGTCGTGGACGGAGAAGTCGCGCAGGTGCAGTTCGTACACGACCTGGTCGACGTGCTGTTCCAGCTCGGGGGACGGGGTGGTGCGCCACTGCTCGGGGACGAGGTCGGCTGCGGCCAGGTCGACCAGCACCGAATGGGTGGAGTTGACGGTCAGGGCCGTCGAGTACGGGTCGGTGACCTCGTTGGCCACGACGCGGTGGTGGTGGCCGGTGTAGACGAGCACCCGGTAGCGATAGCGGCACCCGAGCCAGCCGGGCTCCCCCGCGACCGACCAGGTGCCGTCGGGCGCGGCCAGCATGGTGGTCGGCTCGGGGTCGGTGTGCAGGTCGGTGCCGGCCGGCCAGCGGAGCAGCGTCACCTCGCGTGCGGTGGGCGCCCACACCCTCAGCGTCGGCGTCCCGTCCTCGTCCCAGGTCGGCCCGAGGACGGCGTCCGCCGCGGCGGAGTACACCTCGTCCAGGACGCCCGGCAGCTGGAGCGCGCTGGCGCGCAACGGCCGTCCGGACGGCGCATGGACGCTGACGACGACCTGACAGCGCAGGATGTCGGTCACGGCCGCGGCCGCACGCGGCGGCACCCGTAGCGCCAGGTAGCCACGCAAGTGGGGGAAGAGGGCGAGGACGTCCTCACCCAGGCCGGCGGGGTCGAGCTGGAGGATCGCCGTCGGCCACGGCAGGGGCTCCCTCGCCGCAGGGTCGATGGCCTCGTCCATCGACCAGTGCAGCCACCATTCGAGCGTCGACGGATCGGTTCCCGGCGGGATGGTCCACGCCGGCCACGCGATCAGGTCGCGGCACACCCAGTGGCCGAGTGCCTGATCGAGGCCCTGCACGTGGTCGACCGGACGGAACACTCGCACGATTCTGCCACTGCAGCCCTTGTCCGCGCTCAGTCATCGCGAGCCGGCCGACACCGACGGAGTACAGCGGCTCCGCGGGAGCCGACGGGGTCGTCAGCCGTTCAGGCCCGCGTACCGTCCGCCTGCTGCGAGCAGGGAGGCGTGGGTCCCGCGCTCGACGATCCGCCCGGCGTCGAGCACGACGATCTGGTCGGCCCCGCGGACGGTGGAGAGCCGGTGGGCGATGGTCAGCGTCGTCCGTCCGGCCATCAGACGGTCGAGCGCGGCCTGGAGTTCGCGTTCGGTGTCCGTGTCGAGCGCGGAGGTGGCCTCGTCCAGCACCAGCACCGGTGGGTTCTTCAGCAGTGTCCGGGCGATCGCCAGCCGCTGGCGCTCACCGCCGCTGAACCGGTGCCCGCGCGCACCCACGACCGTTTCCAGGCCCTCGGGCAGCGCCCGGATCACGGCGTCCACCTGGGCGGCCTCCAGTGCGGCCCACAGCTCCGCCTCCGTCGCCGACGGCGCCGCGCGGCGGAGGTTGTCCGCGATGGTCGCGTGGGTGAGGTAGGTCTCCTGGGTCACCATGCCGATGATCCGCGCGCGGTCGCGCCCCGGCAGCTCACGCAGGTCCACCCCGTCGATCGTGATCCGGCCCGCGGTCGGGTCCGCCAGCCGCACGAGCAGCGACGCAAGGGTGGACTTCCCCGAACCGGTCTCCCCCACAACGGCGAGCGAGTGCCCGGCGGGAATCACGACGTCGATGCCCGACACGGCGTCGACGTCCGAGTCCGGGAAGCGGTAGGACACGTCCTCGAAGCGCACCTCGCCGCGCACGGTCGCAGCGTCGAGGTGGACGCCGGGGCTCGGCTCGGGCACCTCCACCGGCAGGTCGAGGTAGCCGAAGATGCGGCTGAGCAGAGCCATCGAGCTGATCCACTGGGCGCCGATGTTCAGCAGCCCCATGATCGGCCGGAAGATCGAGGTCTGGAGGCTCGCGAAGGCGATCAGGGTGCCGATCGAGATCGGGCCGATCAGCCGGGGGAACCCGGCCGCGAGGTACAGCAGCGCCGGGATCGTGGCGAAGACGATGCTCATGGTGGCCATGCGCCACCGTCCGGCGAGCTGGGAGCGCACCTCGAGGTCGATCAGCGACGACGAGGTCTCAGAGAAGCGGGCATGGTCGGCTCCGGCACTCCCGAGGGTCTTCGCGAGTTGGGCCCCGTTGATGCTCAGCGCCTCTTCCACCTGGGTGTGCAGGTCGGCGAGCGCGCGCTGCATCGACATCGTGATGTCGCGGCGGACGAGCGCCACCCGGCGGGTCATCCAGATGGCCGGCGGCAGGACCAGCAGCGAGAGCAGCGACAGCCGCCAGTCGAGGACGACCATGGCGATCGCCGTTGCGACGGCGGTGGTCAGGTTGGAGGCGATCGAGGTCGCCGTCGAGGTCACGACCGACTGCAGGCCGGAGGTGTCCTGGATCAGGCGGGACTGGATCTCGCCCCCGCGGGTGCGCTTGAAGAACGCGATCGACTGGTCCTGCAGGTGGCTGAACACGCTCGTGCGCAGCCTGTGCATGACCCGCTGCCCCATGGTCGTGGCCAGCCACGTCTGCCACACGCCGAGGACGCCCGTCACCGCGGCCACCCCGACCATCCCGACCACCAGCCACACGAGCAGGACGGTGTCCTGACCGGGCAGGGCGACGTCGATGATCTCCCGCAGCAGGAACGGTTGGGCGAGCCCCACGACGGAGGAGACCACGATGATGGCGACGACGGCGGCGAGGATCCAGCCGTGCCCTGCGAACAGCCCCGCCACCCGACGGATGCTCACCGGCGACTCGGCGAGCTGCGCCCGGTCGGCGGGATTGACGCGGACGGGACCCCGGCTGAAGACCCCAGGGCCGACCTCGCTCATCTCGTCCTCCTCGTTGTGCACCCTACCCAGCGGGCATCACTGGCCGTTCCGAGGCGATCGCCGTCGACCCGGCGGGGATCCGTCCCACTAGGGTGAGCTCATCCAAAGGAGGTGGCCGTGCTCAGCGCGATCGGGCCGGACGTCGTTGTCGGCGTCGTGACCGGGTTCTGGTTCCTCGTCTTCGGCCTCGGCAAGATGCGTGCCGCCCCGAGCGGGGGACGGCGGGCCGTGCCCGTCTCCGGCGTCGGGAAAGCCTTGCGGCGGCTGCGCGGAGTGCTGGAGGTCCTGGGCGGTCTCGGTGCCTTCGCGCTCGTGGCCTTCGCGTTCGTCGACCTGCGCACACCCCTGCCCAGCGCGTCGGTCATGGGTCTGTGGCTCGGGCTTGCGCTCGCGACCCTGGCCGGCTGGACGGTCGTGGAGGCCTTCCTGCATCCGCGGAAGTGGGTGCAGTTGATTCTCGCGCTGGCGGGTTTCGCGCTCGCCGTCTTCTACGCCGGTTTCCGCTGAGCCGTCCCGGACGGCACCATTTCGCGGTGTAACACAATCGGTACCTTTGCGACCTGCTGCCGCCCTAGAGTGCGTCCAGAAGACGAGAGCCTCCAGCGAGGGAGCATTCGCATGAGCCAGCAGCACTCGGACATCGCACCGCTCGGATACCCGGACGCGTCGGAGAAGGGCCTCAAGAGCGGGGCGCTCGGGCTGCTGTCGAGCGTTGTGGTCGGGACGGCGTCCACGGCGCCGGCGTACTCGCTGGCCGCCTCCCTCGGCTTCGTCGTCGCGTCGGGCGGCGCCCTGCTGGCGGGCGTCAAGGCACCGGCGATCATGATCCTGGCGTTCATCCCGATGTACTTCATCGCGATCGCCTACCAGGAACTGAACAAGGCCGAGCCCGACTGCGGCACCACGTTCACCTGGGCCACCCGGACGTTCGGCCCGACGATCGGCTGGCTCGGCGGCTGGGGCATCATCGCCGCCGACGTGATCGTGATGGCGAACCTCGCGCAGGTGGCCGGGTCGTACACGTTCACGCTGTTCGGGCTGACGGACCTGGGCAGCAACGTGTGGGCGAGCACGGCTGCCGGGCTGGCCTGGATCGGGATCATGACCTGGATCTGCTACCGGGGCATCGAGGTGAGCGCCCGCCTGCAGTACGTCCTGCTGAGCATCGAGGTCATCGTGCTGGTGCTGGTCGCCGTGGTGGCCCTCGTCCGCGTGTACGGCGGGACGGCCATGGAGTACTCGCTCATCCCGCAGTGGGACTGGCTGTGGCCGGGAGGACTCGATTTCGGCGACGTGATCGCGCCCGGACTGCTGACGGCGTTCTTCATCTACTGGGGGTGGGACACCGCCCTGTCCTGCAACGAGGAGAGCGACGACCCGCGAAGCACGCCCGGCCGGGCCGCGGTGATCTCCACGGTGCTGCTGCTCGGCACCTACGCCATCGTGACGATCGCGGCGGTCGCCTTCGCAGGGGTGGGGACGGACGGGATCGGCCTGGGCAACCCCGACAACGCGGTCGACGTGTTCAACGCGATCGGGCCGGCGCTGTTCGGTGACAGCATCCTCGGGAAGATCGGCATGGCGCTGCTGGCCGCGTCCATCCTGACGTCGGCGTCGGCGTCCACCCAGACCACGATCCTGCCGACGGCGCGCACCGCCCTTTCGATGGGCGTGTACAAGGCGCTGCCGAAGAGCTTCGCCAAGGTGCACCCGAAGTACCTGACCCCCTCGACGGCGACGATCGCGATGGGTGTTGTGTCGGCCGTCTTCTTCCTCGGCTTCACCGCGATGGGCAGCCAGATGCTCACGGCCGTGATCGGCTCGATCGGCCTGATGATCGCGTTCTACTACGGGCTGACCGGCTTCGCCTGCACCTGGTTCTACCGGAAGAGCATCTTCGCCGACGCGCGCAGCTTCCTGATGCGTGGCCTGATCCCCCTCGCCGGCGGGGTAACGATGCTCGCGACGTTCTTCTACGGACTCGGGCAGTTCCTCTCCCCGGACTGGCTCCAGGACGAGAACGGCGAGAACATCACCCTTTTCGGCTACGGGGCGGTGGGCGTCACCGGCCTGCTGGCGATGGCGATCGGCCTTGTGCTCATGTTCGTGTGGTGGGCCGTCGACGAGGACTTCTTCCACGGCAGGACGCTGCCGATGCGCGGCGGGCACGACCTCGTGCTGGCCGGGCCGCACGTCAACCCCGAAGGTGGGGTGGCCCTGCCCGACTCGGGCCTCCCGGAGATCGTGATCGCACCGGACCTCTCGAACCTGCCGGAGGACGCGCTGGTGGTGGACCTGGCCACGGGCAAGGTCGTCCACGACACAGCGGGGGCGCCGGATCCCGGCGAGGGCTGACCGTCGTGGTTTGTCGAGGACCTCACGCCCAGTCGGGAGCGCCCTCGGTCACGGTGGCCGTCGGCGTGGAGGTGTCGTAGACCCGGAGCCAGTGCGGGCGTGCCCTCAACACGATGAACTCGGGGTCGAAGGCACGGGACCGGGGGAAGTGACGGGCGAAGTCCGCGCTCCAGCCGGGCCGTTCAGCGTCGGTCGGAAGCGTCGCGACGCCCTCAACCTGGACCGACAGCGGCCCGGTGCAGCCGACCACGAGGGCCACTCGGCCGTCCCGTCCGAGGTTGGCGACCTTGCGGGAGTCGGCGCGGGCGTTGAACAGGACCGAGCCGTCCGCGGTGACGGCGAAGGAGACGAGGGCCGCTTCCGGCCCGCGCTCGGGATCGAAGGTGGATACGACGCCGAGCGGGTTGGCGGCCGTGAAGGCGGCGAATTCGGCGAGGGACATCGGCATGGCCCACACGCTAGCGGCGCCGAGGTCGTCGTCCGCTCAGGACCCGGACGAGTCGGCCGCGCCGGGCTCGGCCCCAACGATGATGGCGGCGATCACTTCGTCTACCGCTGATTCGTCCGGCAGCCCGCCGAGTTCGCCGGCGAAGAGCAGGTGGGCGGTGCCGACCAGCGTCCGGGCGAGGATGGCGGGTGCCGCGTCGGGAACGATGCGGCCGAGGCGCTGCTCGGTGACCAGGTAGTCGGTGAGTGCGTCGACAGCCTCGGAGAGTGTCGGAATGCCCTGGCCGGCGCCGGCCTGGAGGCGGGCCCGGAGTTCGTCGCGGGAGAGAACGAGCCGGACGACCGCCAACCCGAGGGTGTCGAACAGCCCGATGAGGGCCGCCCGGAGGTTCCCGACGACGGTGCCGCTCCCGGCCCGATCAGCGAGGTCGCCTGCGATGGCGTCGATGGCTGCGATCCGCTCGGCGACGACGGATGCGAGGAAGTCGTCGAAGTCGGCGAAGTGGCGGTGCAGGACACCCTTGGCCACGCCCGCCTCGTCCGTGACTGCGCGGCTGGTGAGACCCGCCGGGCCGTCGCGAAGCAGCAGTCGCTCTCCCGCGGCGAGGAGCCGGCTGCGCGGGTCGCGCAAGGCCACTCCGGTGGGCATCCGCCTTCTCCTCGGCTTGTGGGTGGGCAACCGCCCACTTAAAGTGGGCACATGGTCACTCTACCTTCTCCGGCGTCTGCAGGACCGGACGCCCCGCACCTCCATCCCGAGATCGCGCAGGGGTTCGGAGCGGACGCGGAGAAGTATGACCGGGCCCGCCCCCGCTACCCGTCCCCGCTCATCGACGCCATCGTCGACGGACTGCCGGGCGACCGGATCCTCGACGTCGGGATCGGTACCGGGATCGCGGCCGAGCCGTTCCGGGACCGCGGCCTCACCGTTGTGGGCGTCGAGCCGGATCCACAGATGGCGGCGGTCGCGCGGGCGAAGGGCTTGGTGGTCGAGGCCGGGCGATTCGAGGAATGGGATCCCGCAGGGCGGACCTTCGACGCCCTGGTCTCGGGGCAGACGTGGCACTGGATCGATCCGATCGCCGGTGCAGAGAAGGCCGCGAGAGTGCTGCACGCCGGAGCCCGGTTCGCGATCTTCTGGAACGCGCTCGTCCCCGCACCGGACGTGGCTGCCGAGTTCGCCAAGGTGTTCGAGTCGCTGAACACGGGTCTGCCCTTCAACCCCTGGGCCGCCCCGCCACAGGCGGACCCGTACGGCGCGATCATCGACCGGGCGGTGGACGGTCTCCGGCGGACCGGCGCCTTCGGGAGTGTGCAGCGACGGGCGTTGGAGTGGCAGGCGATCGTCGGGCGGGACGCCTGGCTCGAGCAGGCCTCGACCGCGGGCGGCATCAACCGGCTCCCGAAGGACCAGCTCGAGCTCCTTCTCCACGGGATGGGCGAGGCGATCGACGCCGTCGGCGGCACGCTCGTCATCGACTACACGACGGTCGCAGCGATCACGGACCGGTTGCCCGGCTAGGTTCGCGACCGGCCGTCGAGACTCACGAGCGGCCCTGAGTGCTCGCGACCGACGTCGCCGGAGCGCAGCTTGACCTTGACCCTACGGCAGGGTTTTGACTGGACGCGGAGGTGAGCGGGATGACCGATGAGGGACTCGACGATGTGGTGAGCAGGCTGAGGGCCGCGCTCGAGGCGGATTCGTCGTCCGCACGTCTGCAGACGGCGATGGCGGCAGGGCTGCGTCCCCGGGACGACTACATCGATGCTCTCGTCGACCGCTTCGCTGTCGAGCCGGACTTCTTCGTCCGCGACATGCTGACCTGGGCACTGATCCAGCACGACCGCACCCTCACGCTGGAACGGGTGCTGCCGGAACTCCGATCGCCCTTCCCGCAGGCACGCAGCCAGGGGCTGCACACACTGTCCAAGCTCGGCGACGGGCGCGCCTGGCCGGCGATCACGACCGACCTGCTGCTGGACGCAGAGGACGAGGTGGCGCGGACCGCGTGGCGGGCGGCAGCGGGTCTCGTGCCGCAGGCGGAGGCCTCTGCGCTCGCCGAGGTCCTCTCGACCCAGTTCGGCCGCGGGGACGCGACCACCCAGCGAAGCCTCAGCCGTGCCCTCGCCGTGCTCGGGGACGCCGCCACACCGGTGATCGAACGCGGGAAGCTGCACAGCAACCCCGCGATCCGCACCCATGCGATCGCAACCGAGAAGCTGATCAGGAACCCGGAGGCAGGATTCGACGTCGCGGTCGCGGCCGCGAAGCGGATCGTGGCGCTCCGCGGTGCGCCGCTCGTGGAGAACGTCGAGGACTGACCGTCGCTCCGTCCCGCGGTGCGGTGCCGTCACGACAGGTCTGGCAGCCACCAGGATTCTCGCCAGGAGCGGCAAGCCTGACTAGGCGAGTTCCCAGTAGAGCCGCTTGTTGTTGCGTCCCTTGTTGTCGAAGCGGGTGATCCGGGCGGTACCGATCTCGGCTGTGGTGTGGACGTGGGTGCCGCCGCAGGCCTGGGTGTCGAACCCGACCATCTCGACGACGCGCACCTGCCCGCCGATGACCGGCGGCTCCACGGCGAGGGTCCGGACGAGCTCGGGACGGACGCGGTAGTCGGCTTCGGGGATCATGTGCGACCGGATCGGCAGGGCGCGCGCGATGACGGCGTTCACGCCGTCCTCAAGGTCGGGCAACTGCTCGCGGCTGAACCCATCGAGGCGAAGGTCGATGCGGGAATGGTCGACACCGAGTTGAACACCGGTGATGGCGGCGGCGAAGCGGGTCCGAGCAATGCTGTTCACCACATGCATCAGCCCATGGGCGCGCATCAGGGCATGCCTGCGCGGCCAGTCGATCCTGGCCTCGACAGACGTCCCCGCGGCCAGCTCGGCGTCCACCCAGTGCCACACGTGGCCTGCTTCGACGCTGATCGCTGCCACGCTCAGCTCCCTGCCGACAACGGTGAGGCTGCCCCGGTCAGCGGGCTGACCGCCACCGCCGGGGTAGAACGCGCTCCGGTCAAGACTCACCCAGCCGTCGCGACTTCCCGTGACGACGGCTTCGAACGCAGCTACGTACGGGTCCGCGAGGTACAGGCGGTCGGTCACCACGGCATCGTAGGGCGTTGCCACCCCCGACCCATCGCCCGCTTCGGCCACAGCGCCGAGCGTGCCTCGACCCGTGGCCTCGGAGGCTCAGTGATCGTGGCGATGGTCGGTGTCGGGATAGTGCTCGTGGGTGTGCTCGACGGCCCGATGGGTGTGGGGGTGGCTGTGCCGGGTTCCCGAAGGTACCGGCCGGTCGTGGTCGTGTTGGTGATGCTCATCATGGAGGTGCTCGTGCTCGTGGGTGACCGCGGGATGCGTGTGGGGATGCTCGTGGCGCTCGGTCAGGTGCAGCCAGACCCCGACCGCCATCAGGGCGGTCGCGACGATCAGTTGCCAGGTGAGGGGGTCACCGAGGCCCACGGCGAGGACCGCCCCGAAGAACGGGGCGATCGAATAGTAGGCGCCGGCGCGGGCGGTGCCGAGATGCCGCATCGCGACGATGAAGAGCACGAGGCTCACCCCGTAGGCGAAGAAGCCGACCGTCAACGCTGCGGCGACGTTCGTGGCCGCGGGGAGTGCGGCGCCGAGGCTGAAGCCCAACGCAAGGTTGATCGGTCCGGCCACGACCCCCTTCAGCGCGGCCAGCCAGGTGGCGTCGGTGAGGGCGACCTTACGGGTGAGGTTGTTGTCCAGCGCCCAGGCGAGGCATGCGCCCACGATCGCCAGCGCCGGCCACGGCGTCCCCAGCTCAGCGCCGCTCGGCACAGTCAGCACCACGGCTCCGACCAGGATGGCGAGCATCCCCGCCGCGATCCTGCGGTCGACGTTCTCCCGGAACACGAACCACGCCAGGAGCGCCGTCAACAGACCCTCGGAGTTCAGCAGCAGCGATGCTCCGGAGGCAGGCATGCGCGACAACCCCAGCATCAGCAACACCGGAGCCGCCACCCCACCCGCCAGGATCGCTCCCGCGAGCGGAACCACCTCGCGCCGGCGAAGCCGGACGCTCGGTGCCCGGCGCACCAGCCTCACCACGAGCAATCCGGCCCCCGACCCGCAGTACAGGAGCCCTGCCAACAGCCACGGGCTCACCTGGCCCAACAACAGCTTCGCGACCGGCGTCCCCGCACCGAACAGCACAGCGGACAGCAGCGCCACCTGGACCCCACGATTCCTCAGACTGCTCCGCATCGGACTCCTTCACGCAACTGACCAGGCACAGGCCCTCCTCCAGATGATGCCAGCCAGCGAGCGGACGCCGAGCAGCACAGGACTGCAGACGCCGACCGGCGGTCACCCAGCAGCGCCCCAACACACCGAGGAGACCGTCAAGGAGGGTGGGGTTCGGTCAGGCAGCCGGTCGGAGAACAGGTTCACCAGGTTCCCGTCGGGGTCGCGGAACAGCGTGGACCTGTTGCCCCACGGCATCGTGGTCGGCTCGAGCACGATCGCGTCGAGGTAGTCACGAAGACGCGCGAACTCGGCATCGACGTCGTCCACGAGGAACTCGATGACCAGGGAGCTGTTCCGGCCCGGCTTCGGTGCGTCCTCCCCGAGCATCGCGACCGTCGCCGTGCTCCCGATCGCCAGCACGCCGAGCCCGGTGCGGACCTCGGCGAAGACCGGGGCGGGCCGACCCGCGGATGTCCCCGTGACGAGCTCATAGAAGCGCGCGAGCCGGTCGACGTCGTCGGTGATGATCCGAATCGAAGCGAAGTCCATGACGATCCTCTCCGTCGGGCCGCTCGGCCCGACAGGACCATCGTGCGGTGGTTGCGCGACAGCGTCCTGTCGGCATTCACCCGCTGGTCGTCCGCTCCGAGACGGTTCGGAGCGCGCCGTAGGCGATGTCGAGATCCTCGACGCGCAGTTCCCGCCGCTCTGCCCGCTCGCCCGTCGGCTCCGCGCGCACGATGCGGTCGCTGCGAAAGGCGCGAACACCGTCCCGCAGCCGGCACCACCCGATGAGGTACCAGTCGAGACCGCGTCCGATGTACGCGAGCGGTTCGACCTCGCGTACGGTCTCCACACCGTTGCGGTCGCGGTAGCCCACCTCCAGCACGCTCCCGGTTCGCAGGGCGGACGCCAGCTCGGGGGGAGCCTGCTCCGTCCGTCCGTCGTCGAGGAGGTGCACCTGAGCGGCGAGGTGCACGGTCTCCTTGAGGCTGCGCTCCTCCATCACGGCGAGCACCTTCCCCATGGCCGAGCGTGCTGCCGTGCGGAACGGACTCGTCGACAGCATTCCGAGCCCGATCGTGGCCGCGAGTGCCTCGTCGACGGTGAACCCCAGCGGGGCGAGCGTGTGGGACCGGTCGAGGCAGTATCCGCCGGCGCGACCCGGCTCGGCCCAGATGGGCACGCCGGCCTGCTGGAGCGCCGACACGTCACGCTCGATGGTGCGAGGACTCACCTCGAACCGGGCGGCGAGCCACCTGGCGCTCCGCGGCCGGGGAGCAACAGCGCGAAGCTCCTCGACGAGTGCGTACAGCCGGTCCGTGCGGTTCATCCGCCGCGAACCTGATCGGGCGCCGTCGCCGCACCGGCGACACCCGGGACGGCCAACTCCGCTCCTCGGATCATCGAACGCGCGCTCCGTCGCATTCGCAGATCCTGACACAGGGTCCGGGGCCGCGTCCGCGCGTCCGGGTCTGCCCGGCGAGCCGTCAGCGAAACGCACGCCCCCGGCCGAGGAACGGCTCAGTTGTTGAAGCGGAACTCCACGACGTCGCCGTCGGCCATCACGTAGTCCTTGCCCTCCATGCGCGCCTTGCCCGCTGCGCGGGCGGCCGCAACCGAGCCGAGTTCGACCAGGTCGTCGTAGCTGACGATCTCGGCCTTGATGAAGCCCTTCTGGAAGTCGGTGTGGATGACGCCCGCCGCCTCCGGCGCCGTGGCGCCCTTGCGGATCGTCCACGCCCGCGACTCCTTCGGACCCGCGGTCAGGAAGCTCTGCAGGCCGAGCGTCTCGTACCCGACGCGCGCCAGGGTGTCGAGGCCCGGCTCGGCGATGCCCATCTCGACGAGGAACTCGCGGGCCTCCTCCGGGTCCATCTCGACGAGCTCGGACTCGATCTTCGCGTCCAGGAAGATGGCCTCTGCCGGCGCAACCAGCGCCCTCATCCGCTCGACCAGCGCAGTGTCGGTCAGCTCGTCGGAGTCGCAGTTGAACACGTAGAGGTAGGGCTTGGCCGTGAGGAGGAACAGCTCGCGCAGCGGCTCGAGGTCCAGACCGGCCGCATGGACGCCGACACCGGAGTTCAGCACCTCCGCCGCCCTCTGGATGGCGGCCAGCGCGGGCTGCTTCTCCTTGCGGATCCGCGCCTCCTTCTCCAGCCGCGGCAGCGCCTTCTCGATGGTCTGAAGGTCGGCGAGGATCAGCTCGGTCCTGATCGTCTCGATGTCACTGGACGGGTTCACCTCGCCGTCGACGTGGGTCACGTCCGGGTCGCGGAACACGCGTGTCACCTGGCAGATCGCGTCCGCCTCGCGGATGTTCGCCAGGAAGGCGTTGCCCATCCCTTCACCCTGGGACGCGCCCTTCACGATGCCCGCGATGTCGACGAAGCTCACCGTCGCGGGCACGATCCGCTCGGAGTGGAACAGGTCTGACAGCACAGCGAGCCGGGGGTCGGGGACACCCACGACACCCACGTTCGGCTCGATCGTCGCGAACGGGTAGTTCGCGGCGAGCACGTTGTTGCGGGTGAGTGCGTTGAAGAGGGTGGACTTGCCGGCGTTGGGCAGCCCGACGATGCCGATGGTGAGAGCCACGGGCGACTACCCTACTAGCGCGCGTCCGCCAGCACGGCCTCCACCCCTGCCAGGTTGGCCCAGCGCACCACTGCAGCCTCCAACTCTGGCCACCGCCTCCGTGCGACGTCGGCGAACAGGTCCGGCACCACCTGGACGACACCCTTCACCACCCGCTTGCTCCACGTCCCCACGACCACCCCGTCGACGACCACCACCGGCAGGAACATCCCGTTCAGCCCCGGCACCACCCGATCCAGCGGCTCGCCGCCGAGCTGGGCGCTCCGGTCGGCGTAGCCGATCAGGTACTCGTCGAACATCGGCAGCAGCCACACCCCGCCGGGCGCGGGCTCCAGGCCGGGCGGGGCGAAGTAGGCGACACCGTCCACCTCGATCACGTCGAGCTGGTCGCGGACGGCGGCGAGGGCACCCCGGATCTCGGTCAGGGTCAGGCCGGCCCACCACGCCAGGTCACGATCGGTGACCGGGCCGTGCCCGGTGACGTAGCGCAGCGCGAGGCGGGCCAGAGCCTCGTCGCGGCCGATCCCCGTCTCCGGCACCAGCGACTCGAAACGGGCGTAGGTGTCCTTGGTGGTCTGGACGACAACGCCACCGCGGGCGAGTGCTCCCAGCAGGTGGATCCCCCGCTGCCCCTCGACACTGACCCCGGCGTCCCGGATCGCCGCGAACAGGTCGGCCCGGGTGGCCCGGACCCCGTCGAGCCGATCGCGCACCGCGTCTCCCGCGCGGGCGAAGTCCTCTGCGGCCAGTCCGAGCTGGCGGTGCCGTCCGGCCGCCGAGCGGTGCACCCGGTCGCGCGTCAAGGGCAGCAGGAACGCCAGGTCGGCGGGTCTGATCAGGTGCAGCGTCCCCCGCATCGGCCAGGTCCGCACCAGCCGGCCCGCGTCCAGCGCAGCCGCCACGTCGGACGCAGCGCCCGACGTCCGCCACGCCGTGGCCTGCAGGCCTGCGACATAGTCCTGCGCCTGGAGCGCGAGCAGGTGCTGGACGGCCCCGAGTGCGTCGGGCCCTGGCTCGGCCAAGCCCTGGGCGCTCAGCCGCAGGGCGGTGAGACGCCGATACCCCGCTTCCACCTCAGAACGCCGAGACGTCGATCTTCTTCATGCCCATCAGCTTGGCGTACGCACCGGGGGAGGCCATGAGTTCTGGCAGGTTGTCCGGCACGACCTGCCACGACACGCCGAACCTGTCGACGCACCAGCCGCACTGCTCGGCCTCGGGGACGGTGCTCAGCGCGTCCCAGAACCGGTCGAGTTCAGCCCGGCCGGCGGCGTTGACCTGCAGCGAGACGCCCGGGTCGAAGGTGAAGGCGTGCTCGACAGGGGAATCCATCACCGCGAACCACTGGCCGAACAGATTCATGTCGCCGTACGTCACCGAACCGGCGTTCGCCAGCTGCGTCTGCTCGGCGTAGCGCGCAGCGACGTTCGCCCTCCCGCCGAACAGGTCTGTGTAGAAGCCCATCGCCTCCTCGGCCCGGTTGCGGACCGCGCCGGTGAACATCAGGCTGGGGACCACGAAGGGACGCGGCTCGCCGGCCGGGTTGGTGAGCATCAGCTGCCAGCTCACCCCGTACCGGTCCTGCACCCAGGCGTAGTGCTCACTGAAGTCGTATGAGCCGAGCGGCATCAACTCCGTGCCGCCGTCGACCAGCCCGGACCACGTCGCGTCCAGGTGTTCGCGGGCGTCCGGATCGCGGGACGGGTCGAAGTTCAGGAAGAACGAGATGGAGGGGTTGGGTCGGAACTCCGATCCTGCGTTGATCCCGACGAAGGCGAACCCGTCCACCTCGAAGTTCGTCAGCAGGACGTCCCCTGCGAACTCCTTCTGGAACTCCGGCAGGCCCTCGGTCGGGTACCGCTCGGTCGCGGTGACCCGGGTGTTCGGCAGCACCCGCGCGTAGAACTCGGCAGCCTCGGCCGCGGTGTGGTCGAACCACAGGTTGGGGATGATCTTCTGCACGGCTCCTCCGATCTGTCAGGTCTGTCAGGCTAGGCGTGACCGCCGACAGCCGCGAGGGCCGGTACTGCTGATGGCCGGGTTGAAGGGTTCGAACCCGGTGCGATCTACTGAGGCCGTGGCTATCTCGGCAGTGATCTTCGACCTCGGCGGCGTCGTCCTGGACTGGGTGCCCGAACGGGCCTTCGAGCAGGTCCTCCCTGCTTCGGACGTCCCGGTCGTGATGGAGCGGATTGGCTTCCGCGAGTGGAACACGGCCAATGACGCAGCGAACAGCCTTGCCGAGGCCGAGGCCGAACTCACAGCCCGTTTCCCCGAGGACGCCGAGGCGATCCGGGGCTACCGGCGCCACTTCCTGCACTCGGTCGTCGGGACCGTGGCCGGCACGCCGGGAGTGATCGCCGAACTCCAGCGGGCGGGCGTGACCGTCGCCGCGCTGACGAACTGGTCGGGCGAGCTGTACGACCTGACCCGCCCGCGGTTCGACATCCTCGACCGGTTCGCAGACGTCGTCGTCTCGGGCAAGGAAGGGGTGGCCAAGCCCGACCCACGGATCTTCGCGATCGCGTGCGAGCGAAACGGCCTCGACCCGGTCGGCACCGTGTTCGTCGACGACTCACCCGTGAACGTGGCTGCGGCGAACGCGTTCGGCCTGACCGGCGTCCTCTTCACCGGCGCCGAGCAGCTGCGCGACGACCTCGCGGACCTCGGCCTGCCCGTCCGCCGTCCCGACGCGGGGGCTCAGGCACCGGCCCCGGAGTAGAAGGCCCTCAGCGCCTCGGCCAGCCAGGACGCGTCCTGGACGCCGACGAGCTCCCGGGCGGAATGCATGCTGAGCAACGGGACGCCGACGTCGACGGTTGTGATGCCCAGCCGGGTCGCGGTGATCGGGCCGATCGTGGACCCGCACGGGACGGCGTTGTTCGACACGAACGGCTGGGTCGGGACGCCGGCCGCGCGGCAGACCCGCAGCCAGCGGGCCGCCGAAGGGCCCTCGGTGGTGTAGCGCTGGTTGGCGTTGACCTTGAGCAGCGGGCCGGCGTTGACGATCGGGCGGTGGTCGGGATCGTGCAACTGCGGGTAGTTGGGGTGGATCGAGTGCCCCGCGTCGGCGGAGACCACGAACGAGGACGCGAGCGCGCGCGCCAGCCCGTCCGCACCCCAGCCGAGCGCGTCCGCCGTCCGCGTCAGGACGGTCTCCAGGAACGGCCCGGCCGCCCCGTTGCGGGTGTCGGAGCCGATCTCCTCGTGGTCGAAGCAGGCCAGCACCTGGATCTGCGCGGATCCCCCGGCCGCCAGCAGGCCGGCAAGACCGGCGTGGACGCTGGAGAGGTTGTCCAGGCGGCCCGAGGCGAGGAACTCGTTGCCGAGCCCGATCACGGCCGGCGGCTCGGTGGCCGCGGCGAACAGGTCGTGGCCGTCGATCTCGTCGACGTGCGCGTCGACGAGGGCGGCGACGGCGGCGAGCAGGTCGACCGAGCCCGTCCCGTACACCGGCTTGAGGTGGACCTGGCGGTCGAGGTGGAGGTTGTCGTTGACGCTCCGGTCGAGGTGGGGCGCCACCTGCGGGATCCGCAGCCAGGGGCCCGTACGCACCAGCTTCACCTCGCCCGACCGGGTCACCACCCGCCCGGCCAGCCCGAACTCGCGATCGAGCCAGGAGTTCAGCAGCGGGCCGCCGTACACCTCCATCGCGGCCTGCGACCACCCGTAGCCGAAGGCGGACGGCTGCGGCTTGAGCTTGAATCCCGGCGAGTCGGTGTGGGCCCCCACCACGGCGAAGCCGACCGGCCCGTCGACCTGCTCCGGGGTGCGCCACGCGATCACGGCGCCGTCCCGGACGACGAAGCGTGCGCCGCCGGGCTCCCAGGGATCCGCCTCCGACTGCTCCGTGAAGCCTGCGGCGACCAGCCGACGCGCGACCTCGGCCGCTGCGTGGTAGCTGGACGGCGAGGCTGTGACGAAGTCGGCGAGATCGGCGATGTGGGTCGTGGCGCTCATGCCGCCATCCTGCACCCTCGTCGGGTTCAGGCGCGTCCGCGGACCACCCTGGCCCGCTCGCCGATGACCTTGGCGAGTTCGGCGCGGTCGACGGCGAACGAACGGATGTTGTTGATCACGGCACGCTTGGCGCGACTCGGCCGCTCGCCGTTGCGGACGCCGCCCGGGGCGAGCACGATCAGGTCGCGGGACAGCAGGGTCACGTCGCGGACGGCCGCCAGCTCGACGCTGAAGCGGTTGAACGGGACGAGCACCTCGAGCGTGCTCGCGGTGATGACGAGGGCGGGACGGACCCGTCCGTGGCTGGCGATGCGGTGGTAGTTCACCGCACTGAGGCCGAGCAGCCCGGCCAGGACCACGGCGATCACGAGCGCACCGATCGACGCGCTGTAGGCCGACGCGAACACCACCAGGGTTCCCATCGCGAGCAGGCCCAGCACGATGGACAGGATCCGGTAGAAGGTGAGCGCGCCGTCCCGGAACCGGGTGCCGATCGCGCCCGGCCCCCAGTCAGGGAAGTCCTCGAGACCCTCGGGCAACGGGGAGGCCTCGGCGGGGCCGGGTGCAGGAACCGTCGGGACGTCGTGGCTGTCGGGCACCGGTCAAGCTTCGCACCAACACCCGACACGCTCCGAATTCGGGCGGACCCGCCGGAGCCCGGCCAGCCTGCCGGGCGCTGTCGGTGGGGACTGGAATCATCGTGGCCATGGAGTTCCTGGCATGGCTGGTGGTCGGAATCGCCGTCGGCGCTGTGGCTGTCGCGCTGGTGCTGCGCGCCCGGAACGGGGCGGACGGCTCGGCGCTCGCCGCTGAATCCGAGCGGGCCCGCGCCGACGCCGCGTCCGCTCGCGCAGAAGCCGCCGAGGCTCGGGCCGAGGCCACCCGGGTGCAGTTGGCGGTCGCGATCGCCCAAGGGGAGGCGTCCGACGCCCGCACCGAGCGCGCCGAGGCCCTCGCCGCACTGGCGGACGCCAGGGCTGCGGTCGCCGGAGCGCTGGCCGAGCGGGACGCTGCCGTGCATCGCGCCGAGGAGATGGCTGCCGACCGCGAACAGCTGCTGACCCAGTTCAAGGTGATGTCGGCCGAGACCATCGAGAAGCAGGCGCGCCGGCTGGACGAGTCGGCGCAGGCGAGGCAGCAGGCCACCGACCAGCTGCTGACGCCCGTCCGGGAGAGCCTGCAGCGGTTCAACGACCGGCTGACCGAGGTGGAGAAGGAGCGGGTGGCGATGTCCACCGAGCTGCGCAGCCAGGTCAGCGAGGTGCGGCTGACCGGCGAGAGCCTGCGCCGCGAGACCGCCGCCCTGGTCACCGCGCTGCGCAAGCCCCAGGTGCGCGGCGCGTGGGGCGAGTTGCAGCTCAAGCGGGTCGTTGAGCTGGCGGGAATGCGCGAGTACTGCGACTTCGTCCTGCAGGAGACGACGCACACCACCTCTGGCGCGACCATCCGTCCCGACCTGAAGGTGACGCTGACCGAGGGCCGGTTCGTCTACGTGGACTCGAAGGTGCCGCTCAGCGCGTTCCTCGACGCCCATGAGGCGAGCGACGACGCGGAGCGTGAACGCCTGCTGGGCCTGTTCGCGAAGAACGTCCAGACCCACGTCGACCAGCTCTCCCGCAAGGACTACTACAAGGCCGACGGCGGTGGCACCCCCGAGTTCGTCGTACTGTTCCTCGCCAGCGAGGCGCTCGCGTCCGAGGCGTTCAACCGGATGCCCTCGCTGCTGGAGTACGCGGCGGAGCGCGCGGTCATGGTGGCCACGCCGAGCTCGCTGATCGCGATGCTGAAGACCATCGCCTACTCGTGGAGGCAGGCCGCGCTGGCGGAGTCCGCGCAGGAGGTGTTCGCCCTGGGCCGTGAGCTGTACGACCGGCTGGGCACCCTCGGCAAGCACTTCGACAAGGTGGGACGCTCGCTGACGTCGGCGGTGGGCGCGTACAACGACGCCGTCGGATCGATCGAGGGCCGGGTGTTCCCTGCCGCCCGCAAGCTCCGGGACCTGAAGGTCACCGAGAAGGAGCTGTCCCCGGTGAACGCATCGGAGGCGGCGGTGCGGCCGCTGACCAGCGTCGAACTCGTCGAGGATGCGGCCGGCGTCGCCCCCATGATCGGACGGGCCCGAACCGCGGACGAACTCCTCCTCCGGCCCCAGCCGGAGCTGACCGACCTGCTCGCCGCCGAGACGCCCGCACGCCGGGACGGGGCACAGACGGCCTAGCGAGCCAGGGCCGGCGATCGGCGTCCTTGTGGGTGGAGGCGCCAGCTCCCGCTAGGCCTCCGGGCCGAGGTACTCCAGGTAGATCCGGTCCCTGCCACCCGGCCACGACAGGTCCAGCCTCCAACACCCCTGCCCGGGAAGGTCGACGGTCGACGGACCAGGGCCGTCGGGCAACTCGCGGTGCACCGGCCCCGGGTCGGACTCCCGCCGCGCGTCGATGGTCATCGGGCCGCCCTCGTCCCGGTCGGCGACCCAGAGCACCTTGTTGCTCCGGCCTTCGGGCTGCTTCGAACGCAGCGGCCAGCCGAACGGCACCGCGACGATGTGACCCTCGGCGGAGAGGACGTGCGCGACGGGCTGGTCGGGCGGGGTGAAGCCTGTCCTGGCCCACACGGGCAGTGGGCTGACGATCGGCTGGGAGCACACGAACGCGGTCTCCGCTCCCCCGGCGCCGGGCAGCGGAGCCACCGGTGGAGGAGAAGCGGCGCAGCCTGCCAGGAGGCCGACGGTGGCGCCCAGGGCTCCTGCGGTCGCGAACCTACGCACGCGGCCTCCTTCCTCGGGACACTCCCAGTCTCCGCAGCCGGCGGCGGCGAGGACAAGGCGGAACTGTTGCCGGCGGCGCACCCCGCCGACGGCGTCGCCGGCCGGGGCGGGTGCCAGAATGTGCCGGTGACGATCGATGCCCTGGCGGTCGAGGCCGCTGCCGCGCGGCTCGCGGGAGTGGTCAGCCGTACCCCACTGCAGCCGAACGAGCGGCTCAGCGCCGCAACGGGCGCGCAGGTCTGGCTGAAGCGCGAGGACCTGCAGCCCGTCCGGTCGTACAAGATCCGGGGCGCCTACAACCTCATCTCCCAGCTCGACGAGGCGACCCGCGCGGCGGGTGTCGTGTGCGCGTCCGCCGGGAACCACGCGCAGGGCGTCGCGTTCGCGTGCGCCCGCCTCGGGATCCACGGACGCATCTTCGTCCCGGCCACGACGCCCCGCCAGAAGCGTGACCGGATCCGAGCCCTCGGCGAAGGCATGATCGACCTGGTGGTCACCGGCGACACCTATGACGAGGCCGCCGCGGCTGCACTGGCCGACGCCGCTGTCACCGGCGCCACCCTGGTGCCGGCCTTCGACCACGCGGACACGGTCGCGGGGCAGGGCACCGTCGCCCCCGAGATCGTCGAGCAGCTCGGCCGGGCCCCTGACGTCCTCGTCGTGCCCGTTGGCGGCGGGGGCATGATCGCCGGCTGCCTGGCCTGGCTGTCGGAGCGTCACCCCGGAACCCGGGTGGTCGGGGCGGAACCGGCGGAGGCCGCCTCGATGACCGCGGCGCTCGCTGCAGGCGGGCCGGTGGACCTGCCCACGATGGACACCTTCGTCGACGGCGCCGCCGTCCGCAGGGTCGGCGAGCTCACCTACGCGACGATCGCCGCCCACCCGGCCGAGTTGAATCCCGTCCCCACCGGGCGGATCTGCTCGGAGATGCTCGCGCTGTACCAGACCGAGGGAATCGTCAGTGAGCCGGCCGGCGCCCTGGCCGCAGCGTCCCTCGGCCTGTTCGAGATCGCGCCCGGTGCGACCGTCGTCGTCATCGTCTCCGGCGGCAACAACGACATCTCCCGCTACTCGGAGATCATCGAACGCTCGCTGGTCTACGAGGGCCGCAAGCACTACTTCCTGGTCAACTTCCCGCAGGAGCCGGGCGCCCTGCGGCGCTTCCTCGACGAGGTGCTCGGCCCGGACGACGACATCACCCACTTCGAGTACGTCAAGCGCAGCAACCGGGAGACCGGTCCCGCGCTCGTCGGGATCGAGCTCGGCGACCCCGCCAGCCTCCCGGACTTCATCCTGCGGCTGGAGGCCAGCCCGATCACCTTCGAGATCGTGTCGGCCGACAGCCCGTTCTACCGGTTCATCGTCTGATCCGGGGCCGGCTGACGCCGACCCCGTCAAGACTCGATCACCGGCACCGGCTGACGCCGCTGCCGACTCCTCGTCTGATCCATCGGGCCGGCTGACGCCGACCCCGTCAAGACTCGATCACCTCGTCTGGTCCGACGTACGCCCGCCACACGTCGGCCGGGACGCTCCTGGGCGCCCAGTAGCGTCCCGGCCGGACTGTGGCCAGACGGTGACGAAGTGAGGCGGGTCAGCCGAGCGAGACCGACTTCAGCCAGTCGCCGGCCACCTGGTCGGCGTCCTCCTTGTCGGTGACCACCTTGGAGACCAGCGTCGCCAGGGTGTCGGTGTCGAGCTTGGCCGAGACCGCGTTCAGCGCCGCGCTGACCTCAGGGGTCGCCTTGTCCTTGCTGATCACCGGGATCACGTTCTGCGAGCCGAAGAAGCTCTTGGTGTCGGTGAGGGCCACGAAGTCGTTGGCCTTGATCGCCGGGTCGGTCGTGAACAGGTTCGCGGCCTGCACCTGGCCGTTCTTGAGCGCCTGGACGGTGAGCGGGCCGGCCGTGTCGAGCGCCTTGAACGACTTGAAGTTCAGGCCGTAGGTCTTCTGCAGGCCCGGCACGCCGTAGCTGCGGGTCTTCCACTCCGGCGGCCCGCCCAGGACCATGTCACCGGCGTGCGGGACGAGGTCCTCGATGGTCTTCAAGCCGTACTGGTCGGCCGTCGCCTTCGTGACCGTGATCGAGTCATTGTCCTGCGCGGGAGCCGGATCGAGGACGGTCAGCGTGTCGGGCAGCGCGGCCTTCAGGGCGGTCAGCGCCGCGTCGGTCGTGCTGATGTCGGCGTCCTTGTTCAGGTACCGGGCGAACGCACCGGTGTACTCCGGCAGCAGGTTGATCTCGCCGCTCTTGAGCGCCGGGACGTAGGTCTCACGCGAGCCGATGTTCAGCTTCGTGCTGACGTCGACGCCCTTGGCCTTCAGCGCCTGGGCGTAGATCTGGGCGAGGAGTTCGTTCTCGGGGAAGTTCGCCGAGCCGACGACGATCGAGACCGAGGCGCCCGAGCCGCTGGACGCCACCGTCGACGGGGCTGAGCTCGCCAGAGGGTTGCCGGAGGAGCAGGCAGCCAGCGTCAGGGACGCCGCCGCCGCGGCGACGAGCGCGAGGTGTTTCTTCATCTCTTCCTTCTTTCGTTGTTCCTGCGTGGTCAGGCGGGTTCGGGGACGGGTGAATCGAGGGGTACTGCTGCCGGCCGGCGCCGGTCGCGCCGGGACGTGCGGACGGGTGCGAGCCCGGGCGAGACGACCAGGCGCTGGACGCCGGCGAAGACGAGGTCGACGAGCATCGCGAGGACAGCGACCAGGAGCGCACCGCCGGCCATCTGGCCGTAGTCCCGGTAGGCCTGGCCGTCGATGAGGAACCGGCCCAGGCCGCCGAGGCTCACCGAGGCGGCCAGCGTCGCGGTGGCCACGACCTGCAGGGCCGCTGACCGCAGCCCACTGAAGATCAGGGGCATCGCGCACGGCACCTCGACCTTGGCCAACACCTCCGTCGAGCTCATGCCCATGCCCCGGGCGGCGTCCTTGGCGCCCGGGTCGACGCCCTCCACCCCGGCGTACGCGCCGGCGAGGATCGGAGGGATGGCGAGCACCACCAGCACGAAGATCGACGGGGCGAGGAAGGCGATGTCCCCGCTGAGCAGAGGTCCGACGACCAGCACCCCGATGAACAGCAGCCCGAGGGTGGGCACGGAACGCATGCCGTTGACGATGTTGACCACGGCGACACGGCCACGGCCGGTGTGCCCGATCCACAACCCGAGCGGGATGCCGATGAGGGCTGCGAGCACGAGGGTGACGGCCGAGTAGCCCAGGTGCTCGACGATCCTCGCCGGGATGCCGTCATCGCCGTCCCAGTTGGCCGGGTCGCTGAGCCACGTCCAGAGGAGGTTCATGCCGCAGCCCCTGCCGCCACGGGACGGACGGTGCGGCGCCACGGGGTCAGGCCGCGGCTGATCGCCAGGATCGCCAGGTCGAGCACCAGCGCGAGCACCATGCAGGCGAGGATGCCGACCACGATCGGGTCGAGGAAGTTCCGGGCGAAGCCGTCGGTGAACAGGGACCCCAGCTGCGGGATGCCGAGCAGTGCGGCGACCGAGACGATCGAGACGTTGCTCACGGCAGCGACCCGCAGCCCGGCCGCGATCACCGGGACGGCGAGGGGCAGCTCCACGCCGAAGAACCGGCGCACCGGGCCGATGCCCATGGCTGTCGCGGCCTGGATGACCTCGTCCGGCACCGAGCCGAGGCCGTCCGCCACCGTCCGCACGAGCAGAGCGACGGTGTAGACGGTCAGCGCGATCACGACGTTCAGCGGGTCGAGGATGCCCGTGCCCAGGATCAGCGGCATGAGGATGAACAGGGCGAGGGACGGGATGGTGTACAGCAGCCCGGTACCCGCGATCAGTGGCGTGTACAGGACGCGGTAACGCCGGGCCAGCCAGCCGAGCGGGATCGCCAGCACCAGGCCGAGGATCAGCGGGATCAGCGCCAGCACCGCGTGGTTGACCATGAGCGCCGTGATGTCGTCCAGGTGTCCCAGGAACCACTTCATGACGGCTCACCCCCTCCGTCGCGTTCGATCGCGACCAGCACGTCCTGGGCGCGGACGGTGCCGACGAGCCTGCCGTCGTCGTCGACCAGGACGCCGCGCCTGCTCGGGGACGACAGGGCCGCGTCCAGCGCCGCCCGGAGGGTGCCGCCGACCCGCGCGACGGTGCCGCCGCGGTGCAGGTGGTTGCGGTCGATCACTCCGGACAGGCGGCAGGGTGCCGCCCAGCCCATGGGGGCGCGGTTCTCGTCCACGACGAGGAGCCACTCCTGACCGGCCGCCACGCCCAGGGCGTCCTCGACGCTGGTGCCGAGCAGGACGGTCGGCTCAGCACTGATCGGCAGCGCCGGCGCGGCCTGGAAGGCCAGCCCGCGGTAGCCGCGATCACGGCCGAGGAAGTCGGCGACGAAGTCGTCGGCCGGGTCGGAGAGCAGTTCCGCCGGGGACGCCAGCTGCGCGAGCGTCCCGCCGACGCGGAGGACGGCGACCTGGTCGCCCAGCTTGATGGCCTCGTCGATGTCGTGGGTGACGAACACGATCGTCTTGCCCAGCTCGGCCTGGAGGCGCAGGAACTCGTCCTGCAGCTGGTCGCGCACCACCGGGTCCACGGCGCTGAACGGCTCGTCCATGAGCATCACGGGTGGGTCGGCGGCCAGCGCCCTGGCCACGCCGACGCGCTGCTGCTGGCCTCCGGAGAGCTGGTTGGGGTAGCGGCGGCCGAGCTCGGGGGCGAGGCCGACCCGCTCCAGCAGCTCGGACGCGACCGAGCGCGCTCGTCTGCGGTCCCAGCCGAGGAGGAGCGGGACGGTGGCGATGTTGTCCAGGATCGTGCGGTGCGGGAACAGTCCCCCGCTCTGGATCACGTAACCGATGCCACGGCGCAGTTCGTTGGGGTTCAGGCTCGCGGTGTCCCGCCCGTCGATCTCGATCGTGCCCGAAGTCGGCTCGATCATCCGGTTGATCATCCGCAGCGAGGTCGTCTTGCCGCAGCCGGACGGCCCGACCAGCACGGTGGTCTTCCCGGTGGGTGCGGTCAGGCTGAGCCCACCCACGGCGGTGGTGCCGCCGGGGTAGACCTTGACGACGTCAGTGAAGCTGATCATGCCGGGCCACCTCCTGGTCGTGGACGCTCACCGGTGGCGCGACCCGCGGCGCTCGCATCTCGGCCAGGTCATCACCCCTCCGCTCACGCCTCAGGGCCTCGATTACCCAGTCGATCACCTCGGCAGTCACCTGGGTGCGCCCGGTCGCCTCGATGATCGCGGCGCGCAACCGCTCCACCGGGGCCCCGAGGACGTCGTCGCGTCCGTGGTGCACCGAGATGACCGTCGCTGCCAGCAGTGCTTCGACCGCCAGGAGCTGTTCGACCACGTCCAGCGCCTGCTCGGTCACCCGCACCGACGGATAGGCCATCGATGAATGATCTTCCACCCCGTCACCGACAGTCGTCCCGGTCAGCGAGATCTGGGAAGCCAGATGCTTGATCCGGGCGACCAGCGCCGAGGCGGTCTGGGCGAGGATCACCGGGGTCACGTAGCCGGTGGCCGTCGTCGCGGCCTGCACCTGGTCGGTGAGCGTCAGCCCTTGCCGCAACTGCTTCACCAGGAGAGCGACCCGGCGCTCGCCGAGCTTGGCGACGTGCGCGAGCCCGATCCTCAGGGCGTCGAAGGCGATCGCGAGATTCGTGATCGAGAAATTCCCGTTGGAGACAAATACGCCCCGCTCGACGTCGAGGAACGGGTTGTCCGGCGCGCAGGTCAGTTCGACCACCAGCATCTGCTCGAGCTGGTCGAGTTGGTCGAACAGTGCCCCGTGCACCTGCGGGACCGTGCGCAGCGACACCGCGTCCTGCAGCGAGGCGAAGGGACGTCGCCCCTCGGCGAGGTCGCCCCCGGCCACAGCCGCGCGGATCCGTCGGCCGCTGGCCTGCTGGCCCGGGTGCGGACGGGCGGCGAGCGCGGCCTCGTCGAACGGGCTCAGGTTCGCGCCCAGTGCCTCGATGGTCAGGGCAGCGACGAGGTCGGCCCGTTCAGCGACCAGCCTGGCGCGCCGCTGGGTCAGCGAGGCGGTGCCGACCGACAGCGCGTTCGAGCCCACCAGCGCGAGGCTGTCCTTGGCCTCGAGGCGCAGCGGCTCCAGCCCGGCGGCCTCCAGCGCCTCCGCACCGGACGCCATCCGGTCGCGTCCGGGGAGCCAGGCACGGCCGGCGCCGAGCAGCACCTGGCCGATGGAGGCGAGCTGGGAGAGGTCGCCGGCCCCGACGGAGCCCTCGTCGGGGATGGCCGGGATGACGTCGTGCTGCAGCAGGGCGAGCAGCCCGTCGAAGAGGGTCACGGAGGCCCCGGACGCGCCCGCTGCGAGGGTGTTCAGGCGCGCGAGGAGCGCGGCCCTCCCCTCGATCCGGGACAGTGGCGCCCCGATGGCCGCTGCGTGGCTCACGATGACATAACGCTGGAACTCCTCGATTAGTTCCGGAGGGATCTCGCTGTCGCGCAGCGGCCCGAGACCTCTGTTGAGCCCGTAGGTGGGCACCCCGGAGTCGAGCGCGTCCTGGACGACAGCCCTCGCGGCCGCCAGGCGCGCGTCCACGGCCAGGCGGTCGACCTCGACCACCGCGTGCCCGATCGCGACGGCAGCGACATCGGAGGGGGTCAGCCCCGGCCCCAGCCGGACGACGCGCAGCGGGGACGTCATGCGTCCACCGGTGGTCGGGCAGGCGGTGAACGCGGCGTCAACGGGCTCGGAGGCCGCGGGCGGCGTCGGGAACGCGGGGTCGCCGGGGACCGTCGTCGCCGCGGGCGCGGTCGGGACGAGCGAGGTCATCGCGCGCGTGCGGGGTAGGCGGCGGTCCCCGGTCGCAGGCCGGCGTCGAGATGCTCGAGGAAGCCGATCCCCATGATCTGCTCGCACTCGGCCAGCCCGGACCGGTCGATGCTGGAGCCGGAGACCGGGAGCGTCCCCGCCTTCGCGACGAGGAGGACGACGTCCTGGCCGCCGCGGGCCGCGTCCTTGACGGCGAGCCCCTCGCCGGTCGCCCTGTCGATGATCACGATGGTGTCGGGGTAGGTCGCGACCCGTCCCGACGGTCCGTCCACGGCCATGAACTCGTTCAGGTAGGGGACGGTGGCCTCGCCGATCCGGAACATGCCCCTGTCCCAGCCACCCAGGGTCTTCGTGCGCTTCTCGATCCGCAACCGGCCGGCGTCGACGATCTCGGCCCCCAGACGGACCCGGACCGCCTCGACCGCGTCGTCCCCGCGTCCGGCGGCCTCCAGGTCGGCGCCGAGATCGAGGGCGAGCGAGATCGAGCCGTGGGCGCCGGTGGCCTTCACCCAGTCGAGTTCGACCGGGTTGCGGGCGGAGGCGATGAAGCCTCCGGTGCGCACCGAGATGTCGCGCAGCACGTCGTCGACGGTGTTGAGGTTGCCCCGGTTGATGCTGACGAAGTGCCCGTGCAGCGCCCGGTTGCCACCGCTGACGACCTGGATCGACTCGTAGCCGGCCCGCTCCCCCAGCCCGAGCCCGCCGAGCTTGCCGGTCGGGTGGGCGCGGACGTCTCCTGCGGTGTCGAGCACCCTCACCCCCAGCACGGAGGACTGGATCCACCCGTTCAGGGTCGTCGAGTAGCCGTTCTGGGCGGTCATCACCGCACCGATCGGGACGTCGGCGGCCTTGATCAGCTCCTGCAGCGCGTGCACGTAGTCGACCGGGCGGATCTCCCAGTCCTTCGCCGCGGGGGCTCCGATGGCGGTCACGGTCGCCACCCAGGTGTCGTCCGGCAGCTCGTCGACGCCGGCCAGGACGGGCCGCTCGAGGCTGGTGGCCAGGGATCCCATCAGTTCGCCGTGGTGCTTCCAGCCACCGCCGCCGCAGGCGAGGACGCCTCCACCCCGCACGGCGTGACGGGCGTCATCGGGGGTCAGTTCCCTCATCGTGTCTCCTCCGGTCGGGGCGTGATCCAGGTCAGGGGTGCGTCGCCGGTCTCGCCGGACCGGGCGACGCTGGCGACCGCGTCCTCGTAGCCCGCGGACGCGTGCCGCAGGACGCCCAGGCCCGAATCGGCGTCCAGGGCGCGACGCAGCCGCACGGCGGTGGAGGCCCGCCCGTCCGCGACGATCGAGACGCCTGCGGACTGCATCCACCCCGAATAGCCGCCCCCGCCGGAGTGGATCGCGACCAGGTCGGCGCCCGTCGCGGACAGCAGGAGGCCGTCGAGCAGCGGGAAGTCGGTGACCCCGTCCGAGCCGTCCCGCATCCCCTCGGTGCCGATCCGGGGATGGGTCATCGCAGCGGAGTCGAGGTGGTCGCGGCTGAACAGCACCGGCGCGGACAGCGTCCCCTCGGCGACCAGGTCGTTGGCCGCGACGGCGAACGCGGACCGCTCGCCGTGGCCGAGCCAGCACGAGCGGGCCGGCAGCCCCTGCTGCGGCACGTGGTCGCGAGCCAGCCCGATCCAGCGGGCGACCTCCGGGCGCGCAGGGAACAGCCGGACGGCCAGGTCGTCGAGGACAGCCTGGTCGTCGACCGAACCCGAGAGGGCCACCCAGCGGAACGGCCCGATGCCCCGAGCGAACAGGGGACGCAGGTAGGCCTCCATGAAGCCAGGGATGCGGTTGACCTCCGCGGCGGACGCCTCGCCCAGGTGATGGATCGCCTGCACACGCAGGTTGTTTCCGTTCTCGAAGACCACGGATCCCGCCTCCGCCAGCGCCAGCATGGCCCGCACCTGGGCTGCGATCGACGCCCGGGCGTCCCGTTCGACGGTCTCCGGCTCGGTCTCGCGCAGGGTCCGCCAGCCGTCCAGGCCGTAGCCCTGCGGCAGGTAGCCGTAGCGGGCGTCGTGGGCTGCGGTCTGGTCGGTGACGATGTCGGGGACGATGCCACGGCGGGCGACGTCGGCGAAGACGTCCGCGGCGTTGCCGATCACCCCGATCGCGACCGTCCGACCCGCCTCGAGTGCTGCGCGCAGGGCGGACAGGGCCTCGGCCGGATCGGTCACCACGACGTCCAGGCCGCCGGCGCGCAGCAGCCGCTCCGCCTTGGCCGGGTCCACCTCGACGGTCACCGACGACAGCCCGAGCATCCGGGCACTGATGGGTTGGGACGAGCCCATGCCTCCCATCCCTGCGGTGAGGACCCAGCGTCCGGCGAGGGCGGCTGGCTCCTGGCCCGGCTCGGCCCCGAAGTCGGCACGCGCGATCGCCCCGAACAGCTCGTAGGTGCCGGCGAGCACGCCCTGGCGTCCGATGTACTGCCAGGCGCCTGCGGTCAGCCCGCCCCAGACCGTGCGGCCGGCCGCGGCGCGGTCGTAGAAGCGCTCGGGGTCCGACCAGCGTCCGACCGTGTTGTTCACAGCAGACACGACCAGCGGCGCCTGCTCGCCGGTCCGGATCACCCCGACGGGTGCGCCGGATGCCAGCACGAGCGTCCCGTCCTCCTCCAGGTCGAGCAGTGCCCGGGCGATCGCGCGCGCCGACGGCCAGTCGCGGGCAGCCTTGCCGAGGGAGGCGTAGACGATCAGCTCGTCGGGGTCCTCACCGACCTCGAGGACGTTCTCGAACATGCGCAGCAGGCCCTCGGCCCGCCAGTTGCGGGCGCGCAGCGTCGTGCCGCGGCCGGCCCGATAGGTGGTGCCTGGCCCGATGAGGACGGGACTGGTCGCCCCGGGGATCGGCGTGTCGACGATGGCCTCCGTGGGTGGGCCTCCTGCGCGGGGACGCGCCGGCCGGAGGCGGTGTGGAGCACCACCTTAACAGAGTGCGGACACTCGTGTATACGCAGGTGTTCAGGCGTCGCCGCGGACGCTGAGGATGCCCGTCCCTCCGCTGAACGTCACGCCAGGGATCGTGAAGTCCCTTGTCACCTCGTGGAACCCGAGCTTGCGGTGCAGTTCGAGGGTCGGCCGGTTGAGCGCACTGGCGAAGTACCAGACCTTGTTCGTACGCCCGTCCAGCCACTGGAGGCGGCGCTGCGTCAGGCGCCGTCCGATGCCGCCGCGACGATGGAGAGGATCGACGACCAACCCGGTGAGGTACCACCCGTCGGGCGCGTTGCGTCCACCCGTGCGGACGTAGGACTGGCGGCCGGCGCTCGCGTAGCCAACGGGGCGGCCGGCAGCCACCGCGACGAGCAGGAGCCGGTCAGACGCCATCAGGTCGGCCCGTAGGGCGCGCTCCCACGCGGCCAGGTCGCCCCCGTTGCGGTTCTGGGCCAGGATCGCGCATCCGGGGAGATCCGCGTCGTGGGCCTCGCGGACGACAGCCTCGACCGGTCGCCCGTGACCCATCGGGTCGTAGGCAGCGAAGGGCTGCGGCACTCAGCCCTCCACCCGCTCGGCGCGCCTCAGGTCACGCCGCAGTTCGGGCGGAAGGGCGAACGTCAGGTTCTCCTCGATCAGGCGCTCCTCGACAGCGGGCGGGAAACCGTTGGCCTCCAGCAGGTCGAGAACGCCCTGCACCAGCGAGTCCGGCACGGACGCACCGGAGGTCACGCCGACGCTGTCGACGCCGTCCAGCCACTCCGGCCGGATCTCCGACGCGTTGTCGACGCGATGGGCCGCCCTGGCGCCGGCCTCGAGGGCGACCTCGACGAGGCGGACGGAGTTCGACGAGTTCTGCGAGCCCACGACGATCATGAGGTCGGAGTGGGCGGCGATCTGCTTCACCGCGCCCTGCCGGTTCTGGGTGGCGTAACAGATGTCGTCACTCGGCGGGTCCAGCAGCGCCGGGAACTTGGCCCGGAGCCGGGAGACGGTCTCCGACGTCTCGTCCACGCTCAACGTGGTCTGGGTGAGCCACGCGAGCCGGCTGGGGTCTTCCACCTCGAGGGCGTCGACGTCGTCGGGGTGCTCGATCAGGGTGATGGACTCCGGCGCCTCACCGGTGGTGCCCTCGACCTCCTCGTGGCCGGCGTGGCCGATCAGCAGGATCTGCAGGCCCTGGCCGGCGAACCGCTTGGCCTCGTTGTGCACCTTGGTGACCAGCGGGCACGTGGCGTCGATCGTCTTCAGACCGCGGACCTGCGCCTCGGCATGGACCGCGGGCGAGACGCCGTGGGCGGAGAACACGACGGTGGAGCCGGACGGCACCTCCGACAGCTCCTCCACGAAGATCGCCCCGCGGGCCTCCAGATCCTCCACCACGTGCCGGTTGTGCACGATCTGCTTGCGGACGTAGACCGGCGGTCCGTACACGTCCAGCGCACGCTCGACCGTGACCACTGCCCGGTCGACTCCGGCGCAGTAGCCCCTGGGCGCGGCGACAACGACTCTCTTTGCTGGCACCCCGTCAGTCTACGTGGCCGCTGTGGACGGGCCGTGGGCGGTGACCGGCGGCGGGCGGCCTTCGACAGCCGTCCGGCCTCGACGCCGCTGTCAGCAGGACGTCCGTGCCCGTACAGTCGGGGGATGACCTGGTCGCCGAGGACGGTCACCACCTGGGGGGTGGCGGCACTGACGCTGGCCGCGATCTCCGGCTGTGGCGCCGGTGCGGGCGCATGTGCTGCTGTCCGGGCGGAGCTGCCGGCGGCCGCCGTCGCCGGAACGACGGTGACCGTTCACCTGTCGGAACTGTGGGCCTCGTGCAACGACACCGGACAGGGGCCCGCAGCGCCGCTGAAGACCGCCCGGGTCGACGCGGTGTGGGCGGCCGACCGCGGAGTCGTCGTCGCCAGTGCATCCGCGCCGGTCACCGGTGAGGCCACAGCCGAGCTGCAGCTGCCGGTGCCGTCCGGGGCGTCGGGTGAACTGGAGATCATGTTCGGCGAGCAGACCGTCGGGCACATCGCTGTCCGCCAGGACTGAGGTCGGCGGCGTCTCCGAGCCGCCCATGGGGGAGGTGACCACTACGGTGTGACCGTGCCGTTGCCCAGTTCGCCCGAACACCCGCAGCCGCTGCGGGCCGTCGTCGGCGCGACGAAGGACTGGGTGGAACGGCTCAGCCCGATCTGGGTCGAGGGCCAGCTGATCGAGATCAAGCGTCGCTCCGGCCCGACGCAGTTCCTCGTGATGCGCGACACGCTTGCCGAGGTCTCGGTCTCGCTGTCCACCTCGCAGGCCGTGCTGGACGCCGCGGGCCCGCTCACCGAGGGGACCGTCGTCGCGGCCTGGGTGAAGCCGACCGTGTGGACCAAGAACGGTGCCCTGACCTTCGAGTGCCGCGAGTTGCGTCCGTCGGGCGAGGGACGCCTGCTGGCCGCCGTCGAGCAGCGCAAACGGATGCTGCAGGCCGAGGGCCTGTTCGACCCGGCGCGCAAGCGCCGGCTGCCGTTCGTGCCCCGGCGGATCGGCCTGATCACCGGAGCCGGCAGCGCGGCCGAACGCGACGTCGTCACGAACATCGCCAACCGGTGGCCGGCCGCCGTGATCGAGACCCGGCACGCCCTCGTCCAGGGCCCACTGGCCGTCGAGCAGGTGATCGACGCCCTGCGCTCGCTGGACGCCCTCTACGACGTGGACGTCATCATCGTCGCGCGCGGCGGCGGCTCCCTGGAGGACCTGCTGCCGTTCAGCGACGAGGCCCTCGCCCGCGCGGTCTTCGCGTGCCGGACGCCGGTCGTCAGCGCCATCGGGCACGAGACCGACACCCCGATCATCGATCTCGTCGCGGACGTCCGCGCCTCAACCCCGACGGACGCGGCCAAGCGGGTGGTGCCGGACGCGGCGGAGGAGGCCCGCCAGGTCGGTCTCGCGCTGGCGCGCGTCCGTCGCGCGGTCGTGACCCGGGTCGAGATCGAGCAGCGCCGCCTCGACGAGCTGCGCAGCCGTCCGGTGCTGCGCGACCCGTCCGCCTCCCTGGACGGGCACGTGGAGCGCCTGTCTCTGGCCCGGCAGCGCCTCACTCGGGCCGTCGACTCCCGGCTGCGGGAGGAGGCGATCGACCTCGGGCACACGATCGAGCGCGTCCGGGCCCTGTCCCCGCAGGCGACGCTGGCCCGCGGCTACGCGATCCTCGCGGACGCCGACGGCCACACCGTGGACACCGTGTTCGCAACCGAGCCGGGAGCCGCGATCACCGCCCGGCTCACGGACGGCAGCATCGACCTCACCGTCACAGCAGTGGAACCACAGGAGGCCTCATGAGCAAGGCAGCAGAACCGGCCCAGCCCGACCTGAGCTACGAGCAGGCCCGGGACCAGCTCGTCGAGATCGTCCGCCAACTCGAGGCGGGCAGCGTGCCGCTCTCGGAGTCGATGGCCCTGTGGGAACGTGGCGAGCAACTCGCCGCCATCTGCCAGCGGTGGCTCGACGGCGCGAAGGCGAAGATCGAGGCCGCCCGTCCCAGGCCCGAGTAGGCCGACGACTCAGCCCTGGGCGGCAGGTCCCGAGCCGGAGATGTTGACCATCCAGCTGGTGCCGAACCTGTCGACGAGTTGTCCGAAGGCGTCGCCCCACGGCGCCTGCTCCAGCGGCATGGTGACCTCGCCCCCGTCCGCGAGGGCGTCCCAGTACCCGCGGAGCTCGTCGGTCTCGTTGCCGCTGAGCGAGATCGTGACGCTGCTGCCGTCCGGCTGCGGCATCGAGGACGGCGTGTCCGAACCCATCAACGTGAAGCCGGACGGCGTGCTCAGCTGGCCGTGCATGATCAGGTCGGCGTCGGCCTCGTCGATGCCCGGCATCTGGAACTCGCGGAAGGTGGACATCGTCAGGTCGCCGCCGAAGACCGACTTGTAGAACTCCATCGCCTCGCGGGCGTTCCCGGAGAACGAGAGGTACGGGTTGAGCACAGCCATGGCTTCTCCTCGGATCGATCGACGACACTCCCGTCGCCGGCGCACGAGTTCCAGTCAAGCCGCGGCACCGACCGGGCGCACTGGGCAGTATTCGGCCCGGCGCCTGGTCAGTTCCGCAGGGGCGACCCGACGATGTCGAACCGGAACCCGCCGAACTCCCCCGACAACCACGGACGGGCCTCGGCGATCGCGGCCTGCACCTCGGGCAGTTCCAGCGACGCCCGGTGCGCCTCGGCGCTGGTCCACAGCTCCATCACGAACACCACGTCCGGCCGGGTGTCGTCCACGCCGACCTCGTAGAGCAGGCAGCCGGCTTCGGCCAGCGCAGCCCCCGGACGCGTCAGGTGGGCCACGACGTCGTCCCGCCTGCCGGGAACGGTGCCCAGGGTGCCGACGTTCGCGAACGTCATCGGATCACTCCTCCAAGGTGGTGAGATCGCCCTCGTCCTGGCCCAGGGCACGGGCCTTCAGAACCCGCCGCATGATCTTGCCGGAGCGGGTCTTGGGGAGCTTCTCGGTGAAGTCGATCCAGTCCGGCTTGGCGATCGGCGACAGGTGGACGGAGATGTGCCGGCGGATGTCCTCTGCCAGCTGCTGGCTGGGCTCGTAGCCCATCCGCAGCACGACGTAGGCGTGGATCGCGTTGCCCTTGACCTCGTGCGGAAGCCCGATGGCCGCCGCCTCGGCCACGGCCGGGTGGGACACGAGCGCCGACTCGACCTCCGCCGTCCCCAGCCGGTGGCCGGAGACCTTGATGACGTCGTCGGTGCGTCCGATCACCCACAGGTAGCCGTCGGAGTCCCTGCGCGCGGAGTCGCCGGCCAGGTACTTGCCGGGATACTTCGACCAGTAGGTGTTCACGTAGCGCTCGTCGTCCTTGTAGAGCGTGCGCAGCATCGCCGGCTGCGGGTTCTTGAGCACCAGGAAGCCCTCCTCGCCGTCGGCGACCGGCTCGCCCGCCTCGTTGAGGATCTCGGCCTCCTGGCCGAAGAACGGCTTGCCGGCCGAGCCCGGCTTGAGCGGCATGGACGGGGTGGGACAGATCTGGAACATGCCGGTCTCCGTCTGCCACCAGGTGTCCATGATGGGGCAGCGGGACTTGCCCACCACCCGGTGGAACCACTGCCAGGCTTCGGGGTTGATCGGCTCCCCCACCGAACCCAGCAACCGCAGGGAGCTCAGGTCGTGCCGGTTCGGCCAGGCGTCCCCGAACCGCATCAGCGAACGGATCGCGGTCGGCGCGGTGTAGAAGATCGTGATGCCGTAGTACTCGATCAGCTGCCACCAGCGGTTGGGATACGGGTAGGTGGGGCCGCCCTCGAACATGAACACCGTCGCGCCGTTCAGCAGCGGTCCGTAGACCAGGTAGGAGTGGCCGGTGATCCAGCCGGGGTCGGCTGTGCACCACCAGCGGTCCTCGTCGCGGATGTCGAAGGTGTACTTCAGGGTCGTGTAGGTGCCGACCATGTAGCCGCCGTGGGTGTGCAGGATCGCCTTCGGCTTCCCGGTCGAACCCGAGGTGTACAGGATGAACAACGGGTCCTCCGCGTCCACCTGCTCGGTCGCGCACTTGCCCTTGGCGATCGGCAGCGCGGTCAGGTCGTGGTACCAGTGGTCGCGCAGCGCGTCCATGTGCACGTCCTGGCCGGTGCGCTTCACGACGATCACGTTCTCCACGGACGGGGAGAACCGGATGCCCTCGTCCACGATGTTCTTCAGCGGGAAGATCTCCCCGTTCACCCACGAGCCGTCCGCGGTGATCACGAGCTTCGACTCGGAGTCGTCGATGCGGTCGGTCAGGGCGTCGGCGGAGAACCCGGCGAAGATCACCGAGTGCACCGCCCCGAGCTTGGCGCAGGCGAGCATCGCGAACATCACCTCGGGAATCCGCGGCAGGTAGATCGTCACCTTGTCGCCCTTGCCGACGCCCATCGCCTTGAAGACGTTGGCCATCGCGTTCACCTCACGGTCGAGGCTGAAGTAGCTGAACGTGCGGTAGTCCGTCCCGTTCTCCCCCACCCAGATGAGGGCGAGCTTGTTCTTGTACGGCCCCGACAGGTGCCGGTCGATGCAGTTGTGGACGATGTTGGTCTTCGCCCCGGTGAACCACTTGTAGAACGGCGGATTGGAGTCGTCGAGAACCCTGTCCCAAGGCTCGAACCACTCCAGTTCGGAGGCCCGCTCGGCCCAGAACCCGACCGGGTCGGCTGCGGCCGCGGCGCGCAGGGCCTCGGTCTCCTCGGCGGATCCGAAGCTCGGATCGGGATAAACGGCGTCGTCCATGGGTCCTCCGAGTGCGGGTCGGTGTGGTGGGCTGGAGCATAGGCGGAAAGCCCGGACGCGAACAGACCCGCTACGCCGGAATTCCAGGGTGAATCCTTTGTCCTTCGGGCGTCCGTCCCGCCCCCCCCGCCTGCCTCAGCCGATGTGGTACGGGTCGCCGTACACCGTCCAGTCCAGCGGCGGAAGGAGCTCCAGGTTTCCGGCGGCGAGGAAGACCGACTGGGCGTCATCGATCCGGGACGTGTCGGCGTGCGCCTCCTCCTGTCGCATCGCCTCCTTCCTCACCGCGAGGAAGGCCGTCAGGTACGCGGCCTCGTCCCCGCCGCGCGTCGGCGGCAGCGCCGTCGCGATCGCCGCCGCCCGGATGCCGCCGAAGCTGGACGGGTCGTCACCGGGCCCGTGCATCACCATCGCGTCGTAGTAGACGAACTGGCCGAGCGGGCCGAGGCCGTCCGCCACCGCCTGGGCGACCGCAGGGTTGAAGTACACCCGGTCCCGCTCGTCGTCCTGCGCCCTCTGGAAGGCCGGGTCCTTCGCCGCCGTCCGCCAGGCCTTCACGAAGGCGCCGCCCAGGCCGGCGTGGGAGGCCGTCCCGTTGACCGCGCGCAGGGCGGGGAGGAACCCCGCCAGCAGGTTGTCCGGTTGGGCAGCCGTGTACGCCTGGACGACCTCGAGCATGTCGCCGGTACCCGAGCAGAACCCGATGATGCCGCCGGTGTAGCCCCTGCCGTCCTTGATGTCCTCGATGTAGCGGTACTGCGCGCGCCAGTCCAGAGAAGAGTTCTCCGCACTGGAGACGAGCTCCATCGCGATCTCCTTCTCCGCCGGGTCGGCGAGGCCGCTCGCCGCGGGCGTCGTCGTGGCGGGGGACGACGAGGCGGGCGGAGTGGCCACGGGTGCCGAGGTCACGGCCGGCGCCGGGACGGCCGCGCACCCGCTGAGCACGACCGCAGCGACCGCCACCCCGACGGCCGCGCCGGGGAGCCGTCCCGTCCCGCCTGCCGCACCCAGGGTCACGTTTGGCACGATAGCCCGATGAGCATCGACGACGACATCGTCCTGCGGACCCGCGACGGGGTGAGCGAGCTGATCGTCAACGGTGTCTTCGCGATGGACTCGGCGGAGGTCAGCTCCGAACTGGCGCTCGCCGACGCATGCCTGCCGGCCGAGCGCGTCCTCGTCGGCGGCCTCGGGCTCGGCTACACGGCCGCCCGCCTGCTGGACCGCGGCGTCAGCCACGTCCGCGTCGTGGAGCTGTCCGCAGCCCTGGTCCGGGCCGCGCGGGAGGGCGCGACCGAACAGCTGGGACGCCTCGCGGCCGACCCGCGCGTCGAACTCGTCGTGGCGGACATCGCCGAGGCCGTCACGGCCGGTTGGGACGCGATCCTCCTGGATGTCGACAACGGTCCGAGCTTCCTGATCCACGAGGAGAACGCCGCGCTCTACGCGGAGGACTTCCTGCGACGCTGCCTCGACGCGCTCGCGCCGGGCGGCCGCCTGCTGGTGTGGTGCGAGTCGGCCAGCCCGGATCTGGAGATCACCCTGCGCCGGCTCGGAGAGGTCGTGCCGATCACGGTCCCGGTGACCCGCCAGGGCCGGAGCTTCGACTACGTGATCTATCGGGCGCAGGCTCGACCCGCCCACTGACTTCCGGCCGTCACGGGCCCTGCCCGGATCCTGTTTCTCCGCCGGTACCGACTTCCCGCCGTTGTGGACGCGCCACGGGGCCTCAGAAGGGCAGGAACCCGGCATCGGGCGGGAGTGCCGTCACCAGAGGTGCGCCAGAGCGGAGCAAACGCGGTACTCAGCCGACGGCGACCCGGTTCTCCAGCTCCTCACCGGCCAGCAGGTGCTCCAGCTGGCGCCGGACCAGAGCGGCCCAGCGGGTAGCCGTCGCGTCGGAGTTGCCGCCCTGGTGGGCGGTGATCAGGGTGTTCGGCGCGTGCCACAGCGGATGATCGGCGGGCAGCGGCTCGGGATCGGTGACGTCGAGGGCAGCCCGCAACCGGCCCGAGGCCACCTCGGCCAGCAGTGCCGGGGTGTCGACGACCTTGCCGCGGGCGATGTTCACCAGCAGGGCGCCGTCCGGCATGAGCGCGAGCTCCGAGGCTCCGATGAGTCCTGTCGTGGACGGGTCGAGCGGCACGGTCAGCACGACGACGTCGGCGGCGGGCAGCAACTCCCGCAGCTCGGCGATGCCGCGCACGCCGTCGCGCGCGGTGCGGCCGACGACCGTGAGTTCGACCTCGAACGGCCGCAGCCGCTCGGCCAGCGCGGACGCCAGCGATCCGGCACCCACGACGAGCACCCTGCGATCGGCCAGCGAGGGAAGCACGGGGCTCGACCACGTCCCCTGCTGCTGGGCGGTGAACGCGTCGGCGAGCCCTCGTTGCGAAGCCAGGATCAGCGCGACCCCCAACTCGGCGGTGCCGGCCGAGTGCACGCCGCGTCCGTTGAGCAGGACGACGCCGGGCGGGAGGAAGCGCAGCGCGTGGTCGAACCCGGCCGACGGCAACTGGACGTAGCGCAGCCCCGGCAGCTGGGCGAGCCTCGGCCACCGGTCCTGCTGGCTGGCGTAGTGGTGGACGCAGACCATGTCGACGCGCTCGGCAACGTCGGAGGGCAGGTCGAAGCTCAGGTCCCACTCGACGAAGTCGACCCGGTCGGAGAACTCAGCGAGCCGCTCGCGCAGGCCGGCGTCCGGCACGGTGACGGTCAGCACGTCGGCCAGTCTGCCTGCAGCCGCGCCCGACAGTCACCCGGTCTCAGCCGTCCGTGCGGCGCGCGACCGGTCAGAAGGCCTCGCGCGGCACAGCCAGCACGGGAACCCGCACGAGTGCGACCCTCACCGACTGCCCGGGCGCCACCGCATCCCTCACCGGGTGCTGGACCCGCAGCAGGCTGCCGTCGGTGGTCTGCACGAGGGTGCGCCGGTAGCTGCCCAGGAAGCTGGTCTCGACCACCTCTGCGTCCACGCCGGGCGATCCCGCGGCGACGAGACTCAGGTTCTCCGGCCGGAGATAGACCTCCACCGGCCCGTCGGCAACGGCGTCCTGCGGCTCGAGCTCGGCGCCGAGCACGGTCACGTGGCCGCCTCGGGCGACGCCCGGAAGCAGGCTGGACAGACCGATGAAGGCGGCCACCCGCGGTGTCGCAGGGTGCAGGTACAGCTCCTCCGGGGTGCCGATCTGCTCGATCACTCCATCGTTCATCACCGCGACGCGATCGGAGATCGCCAGAGCTTCCTCCTGGTCGTGGGTGACGAAGACCGTCGTGATGCCCAGCCGGAGCTGGATGCGCCGGATCTCGTCCCGCAGCTGCACCCGGACCTTGGCGTCGAGCGCGGAGAGCGGCTCGTCGAGCAGCAGGACGCGGGGCTCGGTGACCAGCGCCCGTGCCAGCGCGACCCGCTGCTGCTGGCCGCCGGAGAGCTGATGGGGGTACCGGTCGACGTAGTCGGCCAGTCCGACGAGAGACAACGCCTCGACGGCCCGGGCAGCCGCCTCCTGCTTGCCGACCCCCCGGCGCCGCAGGCCGAAGGCGGTGTTGTCGGCGACCCGAAGGTGCGGGAACAGCGAGTAGGACTGGAACACCATGCCGGTGTCGCGGCGGTTCACGGGGACGTCGGACACGTCCTGGCCGGCGAACACGACGCTGCCGGCGTCCGCGTTCTCGAGGCCTGAGAGGATGCGCAGCGCCGTGGTCTTGCCGCAGCCGGACGGGCCCAGCAGGGAGACGAACTCCCCCGGCCGGATGTCCAGGTCGACGGCGCGCAGCACCTGCTGGGGGCCGAACGCCTTGGTGATCCCGCGCAACTCGACGCGGGTGCCGCCCTGGGCCGTCGACGGCTCGGGGCTGGACGCAGCCACCATCACGATCTCCTTCCGGCTGAGCGGCCGAGCCGCCCGATGACGATGAGCAGCCCGAACGCGAACGCGAGCGAGAGCAACGTGAAGATGGCCGGGGCGAAGCCGTCCGACCTGCTCACGACGAGCATGGCGGTCTGCAGCACCTGCCGGTTGAGCAGCGAGGCGATCGTGAACTCCCCCAGGACGACCGCTGTCGTGATCAGGGACGCAGCCAGCAGCCCCGTCCGGAGGTTCGGCACGAGGACCCGGACCAGCACGTCGAACCAGCTCGCCCCCAGCGAACGGGCCGCCTCGGCCAGCGTCCGCGCGTCGATGGCGTCCAGGGACGCCTGGATCGAGCGGAAAGCGAACGGCAGGACCGTGATGCCGTACGCGAAGACCAGCGTCCAGGCTCCGGTGCCGAGCGTGCGACCGATCGTCCGGTAAATCGGCGCGAAGCCGACCACGAGGACGATGGCGGGGATCGAGATCGGCAGCAGGACGAGGAACTCGAACGACCGGCGGAGGTTCGGGAACCGGAGGGTCACCAGCACCATGGTCGGCGCGAGCAGGACGAGGACCAGCACGACCGTGAGCACCGCGAGCAGCAGGGAGTTGCCCAGGCCGGTCCAGATGGGCTTGTAGAGGTAGGCGCGGGCCGGATCGAACAGCGCGAGCCAGTGGACGGCCGACATGCCGCCGGCGTCCCCGTCCCGCAGCGTGTAGACGAAGGTGGAGGCCAGTGGCAGCAGGGCACCCCCGCCGACGAGGACGGCCATCACCCAGCGGAAGGCGCGCGAGGAGCCGAGGCTGGTCACGACTGCCACCTCGCCGCCACCCGCTGGACGGCGGCGTAGGCCGCCATCACGACCGCGATCACCACGATCATGCCCAGCGCAAGGACGCCGGCCAGGTTCTGCCGGCCCAGCACGGTCTCGCTGGTCAGCGCCGTCCGGATCTGCAGGGTGACGATCTGTGAACCCTGGCTGATCAGCGCAGCCGCCGTGGCATAGGAGGAGAAGGCGTTGGCGAACAGCAGGAGGGCGCTGGCAAGGAAGGACGGGGCGAGCACCGGCAGCCCGATGCGGGCCCAGAAGGTGCGGCGGGTGCCGCCGAGGGTGAGGTTCGCCTCGGCCCAGGCGGGCTTGAGCGCGGCCATCGCCGGGCTGAAGGTGATCACCATCAGGGGCACCTGGAAGTAGAGGTAGGGCAGGACGAGGCCAGGCATGTCGTAGATCCAGACGCCGCTGGCGAAGATGTCCACTCCGGCGGAGCTGAGGAACAAGGTGAGGACCCCCTTCTGCCCGATGGTCGCGATGAACGCGAAGGCGAGCATGACGCCGCCGACCTGGGCCAGCACCCCGGACGCGGCATCGGTCACGGTCCGGACGGCCCCGGTCTCCGGCAGCCCGAGCAGCGCGTAGCAGACCAGCGCCCCGATCGCCGCGCCGAGCCCGGCCGTGAGCAGCGAGAGCCAGGTCGCGTTCCAGAAGGTCGTCGCGATCACCGGGTCGGCGAGGGCGGACAGGTTGTCCAGCCGCACCTGGCCGTCGACCAGGACGCCCGACGTCAGCGACAGCACCGTCGGCAGGGCGAGGAAGAGCACCAGGTAGGCGAGGAAGGGAACCAGCCCCGCCCCGGCCACCAAGCGCCGGGGGGAGCGGCGCCGCCGGGCCGGAGCACCCTGCCCCGACCCGGCGACGGAACCGGGCTGCGTCACTGGATCGCCGCGGCCCATTTCGTCCCGAGCAGCTTGCCGGCCGCATCGCTCTGTGCCCCGGTCGGCACGACGGACTTCTCCGGCGCGGCGGGCAGCTTGGCCGCCAGGGCCGCGTCGACCGTCCCTGCGTTGGTCATCGCAACCATCCGCGCGGGACGGGCGCCGCCGGCCAGCCACAGGTTCTGGCCCTGGTCGGAGTACAGGAACTCCTCCCACAGCCGGGCAGCGGCCGGATGCGGGGCTGCCACGTTGATGGCCTGGTTGTAGTAGCCCGCGTACCCGGTGCCGGGCAGGACGGTGACCTTCCAGCTCGGCTTGCTCGCGGTCACCGAGGCGTTCAGGTAGTCCCAGTCGAAGACGACCGGGGTCTCACCGCTGGTGATGGTGGCGGTGGTCGGGTCGACCTTGAGGAAGTTGCCCGCGGCCTTCAGCTTCTTGAAGTACTCGATGCCGGGGGTGAAGTCGTCCAGGGTCCCGCCGTTCAGGACGGTGGCCAGCCCGACCGCGGCGAAGGCGGAGCCGGCCTGCGTCGGGTCGCCGTTGATGGCGACAGCGCCCTTGTACTTGGCGCCGAGCAGGTCGTCCAGGCTGGTCGGGGCGGGGTACTTGGACGAGTCGTAGCCGATCGACATGAAGCCGCCGTAGTCGCCGGTGTACAGCCCGCTCGACTCCTTGAGGTTCTCCGGGACATCGTCCCACTTCGCCACCTTGTACGCGGCGAACTGGTCGGTGCTCTGCAGCGCGACGGTCAGCCCGAGGTCGAAGACATCGGGTGCCGTGTCGAGCCCGGCGTTGGTCTTCGCGGCCTGGATCTCGTCGGCGCTGGAACCGTCCGGGTTCGCCTCGTTGATCGTGATCTCGGGGTAGGTCTTCTGGAACTGGGCGATGATCGCTCCGTAGTTGGCCCAGTCGTGGGGCAACGCGATCACGTTCAGTGCCCCCTCGGCCTTCGCCGCGGCCTCCAGGTCGGCCATGGTGCCGAAGGCGGACAGGCTGGTGGCCTTGGCGGCGTCCACCTTCGGTGCCGACCCCGTCGTCGTGGGGGTCGGGGTCGCGGCACACGCGGAAAGTGCCAGGGCGACGCTCGCGACGATTGCGATCCCGGCGATGCCGCGCCGCGCAATGGACAACGAATGCATTCAGATTCCCTTCGCTCGTCTGCCGCCCGGCTCGCAGGGAGCGAGCGCACACCGGCGGCGGTTTCACGTTAGGAATCACCGGTTGCCGAATCACCCGGCGTTGGTGAACGCCGGGTGAAAGCTCGGCATCGCGCCAGGGAGAACCCCCTAGATGCCGACGTCCTCCAGCATCTCGGTGACGAGGGCCGCGATCGGCGAGCGCTCCGAGCGGGTGAGGGTGACGTGCGCGAACAACGGGTCACCCTTCAGCCGCTCGACCACTGCGACGATGCCGTCGTGGCGCCCCACCCGGAGGTTGTCGCGCTGGCCGACGTCGTGGGTGAGCACGACCCGGGAGTTCTGGCCGATCCGGCTGAGCACGGTGAGCAGCACGTTGCGCTCCAGGGACTGCGCCTCGTCGACGATCACGAACGCGTCGTGCAGCGAGCGGCCGCGGATGTGCGTCAGCGGCAGCACCTCGAGCATCTCCTGCGCGAGGACCTCGTCGATCACGTTCTTGCTGGCGACCGAGCCGAGCGTGTCGAACACCGCCTGGCCCCACGGCGACATCTTCTCGTTCTCGCTGCCCGGCAGGTAGCCGAGTTCCTGCCCGCCGACGGCGTACAGGGGACGGAAGACGATCACCTTGTTGTAGAGCCGGCGCTCGAGGACGGCCTCCAGGCCCGCGCACAGCGCCAGCGCCGACTTGCCGGTCCCCGCCCGCCCGCCGAGGGAGACGATGCCGACCGACTGGTCGAGGAGGAGGTCGAGCGCGACCCGCTGCTCGGCCGAGCGGCCGTGGATGCCGAACGCCTCGCGGTCCTTGATCAGCTTCACCATGCCGTCCGGCTGCACCCGGCCGAGCGCGGACGACCCGCTGCCGTGCAGCACGACGCCGGTGTGGCAGGGCAGGTCGACGGTCTCGGGGACGAGCGACTCGCCCGTGCCGTAGAGAGCCTCGATGCTGGCGTCGGTGACGTCCAGTTCGGCCATCCCCGTCCAGCCGGTGTCGACGGTGAGCTCGTTGCGGTATTCCTCGGCCGGCAGGCCGACGGCGGACGCCTTCACGCGCATCGGGAGGTCCTTGCTGACCAGGACGACGTCGTTGCCCTCCGCGCGGTAGTTCAGCGCGACGGCGAGGATGCGGGAGTCGTTGTCGCCCAGACGGAACCCGGGGGGCAGCACCTCGGGATCGGTGTGGTTCAGCTCGACCCGGACCGACCCCTCCGACTCGTTGACCGGCACCGGGGCGTCCAGGCGTCCGTAGGTCACGCGCAGGTCGTCGAGGAACCTCAGCGCTGTGCGGGCGAAGTAGCCCAGCTCGGGATGGTGGCGCTTGGCCTCCAGTTCGGTGATCACCACGATCGGCACCACGACCGAGTGCTCCGCGAACTTGCGCAACGCGTACGGATCGCTGAGCAGCACCGAGGTGTCGAGGACGTAGGTCTTCAATGCCAGGGCGGAGTCGCGCGTCCCGGTGAACGCGGTGCGGGTGGAGGTACGTGGCATGTCTGTCCTTGTCCGCCACGGACCGGCAGACCCAGTCCGTCGCCTGTCGTAAGGGACGAGGTGTTTCTCCCTGCCAAGAGCCTATGCAGCCTCCCGATCCGGGTGGGCAGACACGCCCGAGCGAAATCGGCCCGCAATACTGCTGCTTCTGGCAGGTCGCCGCAGTCGGCTCGAAGTTGACGACTTCGCAGCGGCACACAGCCGGTCGTGTCAAGCTTGACCGGACAGAACCCCTTCGAAGGACCGTTGCATGCCTTCCGCCCGGCTGACCGCCATCACTCTGGCCGCGTGCGTCGTCACCCTCGCCCTCCCGGCGACGACGAGCCGCGCCGACGACACCGGCACCGGGTCCTCGACCGTCATCGTGACCTTCGACGCGAGCCAGGCCGACCCGTCCGCCGCTGCCCGGGCTGCGGTCACCGCCGCAGGCGGGACGGGCATCACCCGCGTCCACACGATCACGGCGAAGACCGTCGCGGTCACCCTCGGCGACACCAGCGCGAGCGAGGCCGCCGCCGTCAACGACCGGCTCGAGGCGCAGCCCGCTGTCCGTGCGGCCGACACCTCGGTGAGGTTCCACGCGACCAGCACGGACGACACCTACTACAACAACCAGTGGGACCTGAACAACGCCGCCGGCTCCACCTACGGCGTCGACGCCGAGGACGCCTGGCCCATCAGCACAGGTTCGGGCGCTGTCGTGGCCGTCCTCGACACCGGCATCACCGTGCACTCCGACCTGACCGGGCCGAGTTCCATCGTCGGGGGCAACACCGTCGCGGGCTACGACTTCATCAGTCAGGCCGCATACTCCAACGACGGGGACGGTTACGACGCCGACCCGACCGACGTCGTCCCCGCCGACGACTACCACGGCACGCACGTGGCCGGGACGGTCGCGGCCATCACCAACAACGGCAAGGGTGTCGCGGGGGTCGCGCCGGGCGCGAAGGTCGAGCCGGTTCGCGTCCTCGGGGTCGACGGCGGCTCCGAGGAGGACATCGTCGCGGCGATCCGTTGGTCGGCGGGACTGAGCGTTTCCGGCGCTCCGGACAACCCGACGAAGGCGGACGTGATCAACCTGTCGCTCGGCGGGAAGGGCACGTGCAGCTTCGCAATGCAGTCCGCGATCAACGCGGCCGTCGCGGCGGGCACGGCCGTGGTCGTAGCGGTCGGCAACGGCGACGAGAACGGCAATCCGCTTCCCCTGTACAGCTTCATGCCCGCCAACTGCGCGAACGTCATCCGGGTCACGGCCTCGACGAGGGCCGGCGGACTCGCCCCCTACAGCAACTACGGCACGAGCAGCACACCCGCGACGATCTCGGCTCCCGGGAGCTCCGGCGACCAGGCCGTGGGCGACTGGATCGTCTCGACCTGGCACAGCGGTGGCGCGGAGGCGTACGCAGGCATGGCCGGCACCTCGATGGCGGCCCCGCACGTCTCCGGAACCCTGGCCCTGATGAAGGCCGCGAGCCCGTCCCTGACCGTCGCGCAGCTCACCACTCTTCTCACCGCAACTGCGAAGCCGCTGTCGACCGCCTGCCCCTCCTACCGCTGCGGTGCCGGCATCGCGGACGCCGCCGGCGCGGTCGCGGCCACGACCGGTCCCTACCTCGGCGAGCTCGGCTGGACGGGAACCACCCGGGTCGGGAACAGGCTGAGCGCATCCGTTGTCGCGATCCCGAGTTCGACGTCGCTCGCCTGGCAGTGGATCGTCGCGGGCACCCCGGTCGCCGGGGAGACCTCCTCCAGCTACACCCCGAGCGTGGCCGACCTGGGCAAGAGCGTCGCCGTCAGCGTCACCGCAACCTACAGCGGCAAGACATCGACGAGGACGAGCGCGCCGGTCAAGGTCGCGCTCGGCGTCTTCACGAGGTCGTCCTCCCCATCGGTCACGGGCACCTTCAAGGTTGGCCGCAAGCTCAGGGCGTCGGCAGGACTGTGGCTGCCGACGAGCGCGAAGACCACGTTCCAGTGGCTGCGCAACGGCAAGAAGATCTCTGGGGCGACCGGGAGCCACCACAAGGTCAGCCGCAAGGACAAGCGCAAGAAGATCTCGGTGAAGGTGACCGTCCACGCCGTCGGGTACGCGACCTACAGCACGACGTCAGCCTCTCACAAGGTGAAATAGGGCCGTCCGAGTGCGGGCTCAGTGGCCGTAGCGGCGCTCTCGCTGAGCGTAGGACCGTAGCGCCCGCACGAAGTCGACCTTGCGGAAGTCCGGCCACAACGCCTCACAGAAGTAGTACTCGCTGTGCGCGGACTGCCAGATCAGGAAGCCCGACATGCGCTGCTCGCCCGAGGTCCGGATGATCAGGTCGGGATCGGGCTGGCCGGCGGTGTAGAGGTGGTCGGAGATGTTGTCGATCTCGAGGGTGTTGGAGAGCTCGTCGAGCGTGTTCCCCTTCGCCGCCTCGCTGGCGAGCAGGGAGCGGACGGCGTCGCGCAGTTCGTGGCGTCCGCCGTACGCGATCGCGACGTTCACGTGCAGGCCGGGGTTGGCCGCCGTCGCAGCCTCGGCGTCCCGGAGAGCCTTGGCCATCGCAGGAGGCAGGAGGTTCGGGTCGCCGACGACCTGCACGCGGTAACGATCCGTCGCGGCCAGGTCGGTGACCAGGTGCTCGATCACTCCGAGCAGCGGCTCGATGCCCTCCTCCTCGGAGCGGGAGAGGTTGTCGGTGGACAGGACCCAGAGCGTGACCAGGGGGATCCCCAACTCCGCGCACCAGCCGACGAACTCCTTCAGCTTGTCCGCGCCCGCCTGGTAGCCGACGACGAGCGGTGCCTCGGGCGCGTTGGTCCGGGCCCAGCGCCGGTTCCCGTCCGCGAGGACCGCGACGTGACCCGGCAGCGCGTCGGCGTCCAGCTGCGCCAGGACACGCTTCTCGTAGTAGGAGTACAGGAATCCCGCCGACTGCGCGCGGTCGACGAGGTCCCGCGCCCAAAGGGGGAGCGCCATGCCGTCACCCTACCGCCGGGGGTCGGCGCGCCGGGGCCGCGACCCCACCACGGGTTCAACCTACGGTAAGGTAACTTACGCAAGCGTAGGTACACAGTCTGAGGAGGCGGGATGACCGCGACAGCACCCGCGTCCGGGCTCGGGCCGGAGGACCGGCCCCTCCTCAGGGGCTGGCTCCACCTGGCGGTGACCCCGCTGGCGATCATCGGCGGGATCCTGCTGATCGTCTTCGCCCCGACCCCGGCGGGCAAGGCCGGCGCCGCCATCTGGCTGGCCGGCGCTGTCCTGTTGTTCGGGACCAGCGCCGCGTACCACACCGTCGGCTGGTCACCCCCCGTGAAGGCCGCCCTGCGCCGGTGGGACCACGCCAACATCTTCGTCTTCATCGCCGCGACCTACACCCCCCTGGCACTGTGCCTTCTCGACCCGATGCAGGCGACGGTGCTGCTGGCGGTCATCTGGTCAGTGGCCGTTGTCGCTCTGCTCGTGCGGGTGTTCTGGCCGAGCTCCCCGCGCTGGCTGGACGTCGTCTGCTACCTGCTGCTCGGATGGGCAGGAGTGTGGTGGATGCCCACGTTCTGGGCGGTCGGCGGACCGGCCGTGGTGATCCTCATCCTGCTCGGCGGCCTCGTCTACAGCCTCGGCGCCCTGGTGTACGCCCGGCGCCGGCCCAACCCGTCCCCGAAGTGGTTCGGCTTCCACGAGGTGTTCCACGCCTGCACCGTCGTGGCCGCGATGTGCCACTTCGCCGCGATCACCGTGTCGATCTTCGGCTGAGGCCCGTCCCTCGCTACACCGGGCTGCCCTCGCTTCAGCTGCGCCGCGACACTCCTGGGCGCCCGGTGGCGTCCCGGCCGGAGGGTAGCGAGCGCCCCCGACGGGAGGACGGCGCCGCGTCGCGGTCCGGGAAGGGGCGGGCTAGTTGACGCGGCTCCACAGTGCCGCCCGGAGGTCCTTCAGATCGGACGTCGGGGGGAAGCAGACCGTCCCTCGGCAGACGTAGACGCCGGCCTCGTGGCGATCGTCGAAGTGGTGCGCGAAGCCCGTCGTGCCCGGCCGTCCGGTGACAACGGCTGTGCCCGCGGGAGCCATCCTCCAGGTCGCACGCGTGAGCTGGTCGAGCGGGTCGCCGTCCTCGCTCACGACGACGGCGACCGCAGGCTTCAGCCCCGTGCGGGCCTCGTCGGCCACCAGCAGGTCGGCCAGTGCCGCGCCCGCGAAGCGCGGCGAGGCCTGCAGCGTGCCCCGCAGCGTCAGCGCGGCTGCGTCCGCCCGCTCACTGTAGGCGGGGACATCGGCGAGCAGGCCCACCAGCCGAAGCGCCGCGACCAGCGCGGACGTTCCGGACGGGGCGGGGTTGTCGCCGAGTTCACGGGGACGGACGAACAGCGTCTCCGCGTCGACGGCGCTGTCGTAGAACCCGCCGTCCGGAGCCCCGAACAGGGTCAACGCCGTGTCGAGAAGCGTTCGCGCGCGCTCCAGCCACGCGCTCTCCCCCACGGCTCCCGCCAGCCGGGCGAAGCCGAGCGCCACCGCGCCGTAGTCGTCGGCGAACCCGTCGACGGATGCAGCCACGCCGTCGAGCGAGCTCCGCCGCAGGCGCTCCCCCGTCCAGTGCGTCCGCCACAGGTGCTCGGCCGCACCCCGGGCGAGGTCGAGCCACTCCGGCTCGTTGAACACGGCCGCCGCCTGCACCAGCGCGTCGATCGCCCACCCGTTCCAGGCCGCGATCACCTTGTCGTCGCGCGCGGGAGCGAACCGCGCCGCGCGCTCGGCGAGGAGCTTGGCGGACACCGACGCCAGGCGCTCGGGATCGGGGTTGCCGCGCAGCTGGAGCGTCGACAGCCCGTGCTCGAACGTGCCGGACCGCGTGACGTGGAAGACGTCCGCGGCCCATTCGCCGTCCCCGACACCGAGGGCGTCGGTCAGCAGCTCGGGGTTCCAGCAGTAGTAGATGCCCTCGTGCTGCATGCCGCGGGCGTCGAGGCTGTCGGCGTCCAAGCTGGACGCGAACCCTCCACCGTCGGCGCGCAACTCACGGCTCAGCCAGCCGACGATCCCGCGCACGACGCGCTCGTGGTGCCCGCGCAGGATGGGCTCGTGATCGGCCGTCCGCCGCCATCCGCGGACGTAGCTGCCGAGCAGCAGGGCGTTGTCGTAGAGCATCTTCTCGAAGTGCGGGACGGCCCAGCCCGCGTCGACGCTGTAGCGGTGGAAGCCGCCGCCCAGCTGGTCGTGGATGCCACCCCGGGCCATCGCCTCGAGGCTGCGCTGCGCGACGTCGAGCGTCCCGGGGTCGCCCTTCACCAGCAGCGCGTCGATCAGCAGCGCCGCGGGGAACTTCGGCGCGGTCCCGAAGCCCCCGTGGACGGGGTCGAAGTCCTCGGCTGCGCGCTTCAGCAGCGGCCACACCTCGACCGGGCCGTCCGACGGCGTGACCGCGAAGGTGCCGGCGAGCGCAGCCACGATCGCGTCCGCGCTGTGCCTGGCCTCGTCCCCGCGCTGCTGCCAGGCCTCGGCGATCGCCTCGACGACCTCGGTGAACGAGGGCATCCCCCCCGAGCGGACCGGCGGGAAGTAGGTGCCGGCGAACAGCGGACGCCCGTCCGGCGTGAGGAAGACCGTCATCGGCCAGCCGCCGGAACCGGTGAGGGCCTGGGTGACCTTCATGTAGACGGCGTCGACGTCCGGGCGCTCCTCCCGGTCGACCTTCACCGCGACGAAGTCCCGGTTCACCAGCGCCGCGACGTCCGGATCGGAGAATGACTCCTCCGCCATCACGTGGCACCAGTGGCAGGACGAGTAGCCCACCGACAGCAGGATCGGACGGTTGGTCGCCTGGGCTTCCGCGAAGGCCTCGGGCCCCCATTCCCGCCAGTCGACGGGATTGTCGGCGTGCAGCCGCAGGTACGGCGAGGACGCGCTCGCGAGACGGTTCGCCACGATCACTCCGCCGACGGAGAGGACTCCGGGGCCGACGGCTCCCCCGGCTCCGGCGGATCGGTGACACGGATCTTCTTCAGGTGGGCGGACATGCTCCAGTACAGACCGCCGAGAAGCGCCAGCAGGACGATGACCATGGCCAGGGGCAGCCAGGGCGGGGTCGCCGGGCCGGCGGTCAGATCGAGGAGTCCCATGGCCCAAAACTATCGTCCTCGCGTCCGCGGATGCCCGCGAACAGATCGTCCTCCGGCAGCTCGACCGGCACCAGCGAACGCACCAGCTGGTAGTCCTCCGTCGGGTGCGCCGACTGCTGGATCTCCAGCGGCACGGCGAACCACCGTCCGTCCGGGTCGATCTGGGTGGCGTGGGCGCGCAGCGCTTCCTCCCGCACGCCGAAGTAGGCCGCACACGGCACCCGGGTGGTGATCCGCGCGGTGTCGGCGGGATCCTCGGTCCAATCCGAGAGCCACTCGCTGTAGGGGCTCTCCAGCCCGGCGGCGTGCATGGCCCGGTCGAGCGCGGCGAAGCGTCCGCGGTGCAGGGTCGTGTCGTAGTAGAGCTTCGGCGTCGCCCAGGCGGGACCGTGCTCGGGCCAGGCGTCCGGGTCGGCCGCGGCCTCGACGGCTGCCATCGTCACCTTGTGCGTCATGATGTGGTCCGGATGCGGGTAGCCGCCGTTCTCGTCGTAGGTCGTGACCACCTGCGGGCGGAACTCGCGGATCACCTTGACCAGAGGACCGGCAGCCCGGTCAACATCCTGCGCGGCGAAGGTGTCGGGCTCCACGTCCGGGCCCATCCCGGAGTCGACATAGCCGAGCCAGACCTGCTCGATGCCCAGGATCTTCGCGGCGGCGGCCATCTCCTCGCGGCGGAGTTCGGGGAGCCGCGCCTCGTTCTCCGGGCTCTCCATCCGCGGGTTGAGGATCTCCCCCCGCTCGCCCCCTGTGCACGTCGCGACGAGCACTCGGACACCCTGCGCGACGTAGTAGGCGCTCGTGGCGGCGCCCTTGCTCGACTCGTCGTCGGGATGGGCGTGGACGTGCAACAGCCGCAAAGGGCTCTGGGCAGGCATGGTCATCATTGTGTCAACCTCTGCGACCGGCTTCGGATTCCCGCGCACAATGTACCCATGACGGACACGGCGACCGCTGCGCTGCAGGAGCGCTATCCGCCGGCCCGGCGGCGCAGGCTCTGGATCCCGCTCGCGATCGTCCTGGCCGTCGCCGGGCTGGTCTGGCTGGTGTGGGCCGGCTGGTACGGCGCGACGGGGACGGTGACCGCCCGGGTCGACGCGTTCAGCGTCACCTCGGACACCCGGATGCAGGTGACCGTCAGCGTCGATCGGCCCGACGCCGCGGTGGCGGCGACGTGCCGGCTGTTCGCCCAGGCCGCCACCTATGAGCGGGTGGCCGAGCTTCCGATCACCATCGAGGCGGGCGGCCCGGCCCTGGCCACGCGCACCTACACCCTCAACACCGTCGGCCGGGCGACCACCGCCGACGTGGAGGACTGTCACACCGTTGGCTGAGCGCACGATCGGGTAGATTCGGTGATCATGACTGACTCGACCACGTGGCTGACCCAGGAGGCCTTCGACCGGCTCACCGCGGAACTCGCCCACCTCAAGGGTGAGGGACGCAGGGCGATCGCGGCCAAGATCGCGCACGCCCGGGAGGAGGGTGACCTGTCGGAGAACGCCGGCTACCACGCCGCCCGTGAGGAGCAGGGCCACCAGGAGGCCCGCATCCGGCAGTTGTCGGCGATGCTGGAGAACGCCCAGGTCGGCCAGGCCCCCGCGGACAGCGACGAGGTCATCCCCGGCGCGAAGGTCACGATCTACTACGACGGCGACGCCGATGACGAGGACAGCTTCGTGCTCGGCTCGCGGGAGATGCTCGGCATCGACGACCACCTCGACCTGGAGGTCTTCTCGCCGCAGTCCCCGCTGGGCGCTGCCGTGCTCGGCGCGAGGATCGGCCAGACCGTCGCCTACACCGCGCCGACCGGCAAGCGGATCGAGGTCACCGTCGTGGCCACCGAGCCTCTGGGCTGAACCCTCAGGACAGCTCAGCGAGCAGGGCAGCGGCCTCCTCGGGCGCCAGCGCACCCGAGGCCACCTCACTGAGCACCTGGTCGCGGGTCATCGTGACCGGAGCGGTGTCGGCGCCCGCGAGTCCCAGCTTGGCGAGCAGCTGGGTGAACCGGGCCCGCGCCGTCGGGTACGAGACGCCGAGGTGCTTCTCGACCTCCCGGAGGTTCCCCCGCGAAGCCAGGAAGACCCTCAACAGCTCGGTGTCGCGCTCGTCCAGGGCGCAGAAGTCGCAGTGCGCGAACTCGCCGACCAGCTCGGAGCCGCAGCTGCGGCAGCCGACCCGGGTGGTGATGAGCTCGCCCCCACAGACGGGGCACTCGGCCGGGGCCCGGTAGGCCGGCGGCTTCACTTCGCGGTCTCCGGCCCGGCCACGACGTTCGCCCAGCCCATGACCACGCCGATGTCCATGCGGGCGGTGCCGTTGCCGAGCACGACCTCGTCCGCCGCGCCGGTGTGGGCGCCGCTCCAGGAGATCTTCCCGAGCTGCGCCTCGCCACGGACGGTGACGCTGGACGCGGCAGACAGCTCGACGGTCAGCTGTCCGGACTCGACGCGCAGCCGCGACCGTCCGGAGGTGACCGTCCCCTTCAGGCTGGCCGAGCCGGCCTGGACCAGTACGTCGCTGGCCTCGGTGAAGCCGCTCACCTCGGCCGCCCCCGCCGTCACCCGGACCTTGCCGAGGTAGGGCACGTCGGTACAGCTCAGGTGGCCGGCTGTGACCTCCACGTCCAGGCCGATCGCCGGGTTCACCCGGAGCACGAGCTCCTTGCCCAGGCCGAGTGCGCGGATGTCGTCGAAGCTGCGCGGTGGGCGGAGCATCGAGAAGTCACCCAGGTTGGGCCCGAACTCGCCGTCGCTGGAGACCTCGAGCACCGAGCCGTTGCGGCGCAGGACGTGCGGACCCTCCGCGGAAGCGGTGGCGACGGCGGCGTCCCCGATGATCCGGACGCGGCGGCCGACGGCGCGGACGGAGATGCGGTCGACTCCGCGCGTCCCCGACGGACGGCGGCGCGCGTTGCCCGACTCCTCACCGGCGTTCTCGCTCTGGCCGAACACCTCCCGGGCGTGCGGCGAGTACTGGCGGCGGCCGGCATCGTTCTCCTCGCCCAGTTCCTCGTTGGTGGGCTCGGCCCCTCGGGGCTCGGGGGCGGCCTGCGCCTCTGCCTTCAGCGCGTCGATTCTGCGCGACGCCTCGGCTGCGTCGATCCGGCCGGCCGCGAGGTCGTCGAGGATCGGAGTCAGATCAGGATTGCTCATGCATCCAGCGTAGCCCTGCTTCCCATTAAGGAAAACCAGGGTTTCCACTATGGAAACCCTGCGATCCTCAGGGTGCGCGCAGAGGCTCGGTGAAGCGCCCCGGGTCCAGTCCACGGATGAACGCGGTGAAGAACGCGAGGACGGGCACGACGAGCAGGGCCCCGACGATCCCGGCCAGCGTGGCCCCGACCGCGAGTCCCAGCAGCACGGCGAGCGGATGGAGTTGCACCGCCCGTCCCAGGAGGATCGGCTGCAGGAAATGGCCCTCGGCCTCCATCACGGCGACCGTGATCGCGAGCATGATCAGCGCGCTCACCGGGCCGTGGGTGACCAGCGCGAGGGCGCACGCCACCGTCCCGGCGAGGACGGCGCCGACGACCGGGATGAACGCGGTCACGAACGTCAGAGCGAACAGCGCCCACGCCATCGGGAGTCCCAGGACGAGCGCGCCGATGAGGATGCCGATGGCGTCCACCAGCGCCACGAGCATCTGCGCGCGCATGTACGCCACCAGGGACGCCCAGCCGCTGGCGGACGCGCGGTCGGTCGCGACCTGGTAGTGCCTCGGCACGACCTTGAGGACCGAGGTCCAGATCCGGTCCCCGGAGGCGAGGAAGAAGAACGTCGCGATCAGTGCGATCGCCAGCCCGGCGAAGAAGTGCCCGACGCCGACGCCCGCCTTCGCGAGTGCGGAGGCCAGCTCGGCACGGGAACTGTTCACCCAGTCGGTGAACTGGGTCAGGTACGCGTCGAGCTGGGCGGAGTCGATCTGCAGGGGGCCGGTCGCGAGCCAGCTCACGAGCGACTGGATGCCGGCGGCGGCCTGGACCCACAGCTCCGGCCACTCCCTCGCGATCTGGGTGCCGATGGCGGCGAAGACGCCGAACACGACGAGTGCCAGGGCGACCAGGCAGCCTGCGGCGGCAAGGGCCGACGGCCACTTCCAGCCGCGGAGCAGACGGTTGAGGGGGGTCAGGAGCGCGGTGAGGAGGAAGGCCACCCCGATCGGCACGCTGACCGTGGAGAAGTAGGTGAGCAGCCACCACAGCAGGCCGGCGACGGCGGCCAAGGCGAGCACACGCCAGCTCCACGCGGCCGCCGTCACGAGACCCTGGGGCACCCGGGACGCGGTCGGCGTGCCGACTCGATTGCGAGGGATCACCATGGCCGCACCCTACCCAAGCCCCGCGAGGAGCCGCTCGGCCCTCGATGCCGGACGTGAACCACAGGGACCGTGCGGATACTCCGGTCGTGCCGGGACTCCCCTCGGTAGGGTGGGCGGGTGCGCACCCCCCTCCCCGAATTGCTCGCCCCGGACTGGGCGGACGCGCTGAGCCCGGTCGCCGACCGGATCGCCGCGATGGGCGACTTCCTGCGCGGTGAGATCGCCGCGGGGCGCGGGTACCTCCCCAGCGGTCCGAACGTGCTGCGCGCCTTCACCCGTCCCCTGGCGGACGTGCGGGTACTGGTGGTCGGCCAGGACCCCTACCCCACGCCGGGACACCCGGTCGGCCTGTCGTTCTCGGTCGCTCCCGACGTCCGGCCGCTGCCGCCGAGCCTGGTCAACATCTACACCGAGCTGGAGACCGACCTGGGGATCCCCCGTGCGGCGTCCGGCGACCTGACCCGCTGGTTCGAGCAGGGCGTCCTGCTGCTCAACCGGGTGCTGACCGTGCGGCCGGGAGCGCCGGCGTCCCACCGGGGCAAGGGCTGGGAACAGGTCACCGAGTGCGCCATCGACGCGCTCGCCGCCCGCGGTGGGCCGCTGGTTGCGATCCTCTGGGGCAAGGACGCGCAGACGCTGTCACCCCGGCTGGACGGGGTGGCACAGATCGCGTCGCCCCACCCGTCCCCGATGGCGGCCCGCTACGGGTTCTTCGGGTCGAAACCCTTCAGCAGGGCGAACGCCGCGCTGGTGGCCCAGGGCGGCGACCCGATCGACTGGCGGCTGGAATGACGCCGCCCGGGCGGGCGTTGAGGCAGCATGTTCGGATTCACGAAGTCGGAGATGATCGCCCCTGAGCGGGCGCTGGCCGGTCGCGACCACGCGATCATGACCCCGGGCTTCCACGAGGTCCTCGGGACGCGGATCGACGCCGAACCCGCCGGCACCGAGGTCGCCTACTTCGCGCTGGGGTGCTTCTGGGGGGCGGAGAAGCTGTTCTGGCAGCTGCCCGGTGTGGTGACGACCGCTGTCGGTTACGCCGGGGGCTTCACACCGAACCCCACCTACGAGGAGGTGTGCTCGGGACGGACGGGGCAGGCCGAGACGGTCAAGGTCGTGTACGACCCGCAGCAGACCAGCTACGAGGCGCTGCTGCGCGCCTTCTGGGAGAACCACGACCCGACGCAGGGCATGCGCCAGGGCAACGACCACGGCACGCAGTACCGCTCCGCCATCTACACCACCTCGCCGGAGCAGGACGCCGCGGCCAGGGCGTCCCTGCAGGACTTCGCCGCCCGGCTCGGTGACGCCGGCTACGGCAGCATCACCACCCGGATCGAGCCCGCCGGCCCGTTCTTCTACGCCGAGGACTACCACCAGCAGTACCTCGACAAGAACCCGAACGGGTACTGCCCGATCCACGCCACCGGCGTGACCTGCGGTCCGGCCGCCTGACCGGACCGGTCGGCACGCACAGGTCCCACCTCGACAGGCGGGACCCACCACATCGCCCCTCCAGGGGAGGCTGCTGCGTGGCATAGTGGCTGGTACCGAGGTGATGGAAGTGACTGCCACCCAGTCGCAGCTCCCACCGGACGGGACCTGGGAGCCGACGACGATCCCGGCGGACGCCGTGGCCGAACACCTGCGCACATCTCCGGAAGCGGGGCTGACGAGCGCGGACGCAGCCGGCCGACTCCGTGAGAACGGCCCCAATGAACTGCTTCCGCGGCCTCGGACGGCCTGGTGGCTGCGCGTGCTTCGTCAGTTCTCCGACCCGCTCGTCTACCTCCTGATCGCTGCCGTCGCGATCTCCTTGGGGGCCTGGGTGGTCGAGGGGGCCCAGGGCTGGCCGGTCGACGTCATCGTGATCCTGGCCGTGCTCGTGGCGAACGCGGCGATCGGGCTGGTCCAGGAGGGCCGCGCGGAGGGCGCGGTCGCAGCCCTCGCGCGGATCACGGCAGCGTCAGCGCGTGTGGTCCGGGACGGCCGGGTCCAGCAGGTGCCCGCCGCCGACCTGGTCATCGGCGACGTCCTGGATCTGTCCGAGGGCGACGCCGTGGGTGCCGACGCCCGCCTGCTCAGCGCGTCGGGCCTGCGTGTGCTGGAGTCCGCCCTGACCGGCGAGAGCGAGGCGGTGGCGAGGGATCCCGCACCTCTGGCTGCGTCGGCTCCGGTGGGCGACAGGACGTGCATGGTCCACCACGGCACAGCCGTGGTGCAGGGGACGGGTCGCGCCGTCGTGACCGCGACGGGAATGGCGACCGAGGTCGGTGCCATCGCGCGGTTGCTCGAATCCGCCGGAGCGGAGCCCAGCCCGCTGCAACGCGACATCGCCCGGATCTCCCGGCTGCTTGGGATCACGGTCGTGGCGATCGCCATCCTCGTGATGATCGCGATCGGTCTGGCGAGTGGCATCCACAACGCGACCGAACTCGTGGCCGTGCTGTTGATGGGGGTGTCGCTGGCCGTGGCCGCCGTTCCCGAGGGGCTGCCGGCGATCCTCTCGGTCGTCCTGGCCATCGGCATGCAGCGCATGGCGTCCCATGGCGCCATCGTCCGGCGCCTGTACTCGGTCGAGACGCTCGGCTGCGCCACCGTCATCGCCTCGGACAAGACCGGGACACTGACCCGGAACGAGATGACCGTGGAGCGGGTGTGCACGGCCTCGGGCGAGGTCAGCCTCACGGGCGAGGGCCCCGAGGCCGAACTCGTGACCCTGGGCGGCGAGCCCGCCGGCCCGGGACTGCTCGCAGAGGTCGAACTCGTCCTGCTCGGGGGCGCACTCGCGAATGACGCCGTGCTCACCGTCACCCCCACCGGGATCGAGACGCACGGCGACCCCACGGAAGTTGCGTTCCTGGTGGCGGCCCAGCGGGTCGAGCGGGTGCGCGGCCGGATGGCGGCGTTCGAGCGTCGCGGGTCCATTCCCTTCACGCCCGAGCGCCGCCTGATGTCGTCCATCGGCTGGCACACCCCGCTGGCGCGGCTGGGAATCGTCACCAAGGGCGCGGCCGACGTGCTGCTGGCCCGCTGCGCGGACGTCCAGCACGGGGACGAGGTGGTCCCCCTGACCGCGGCCGAGCGGCTGCGGATCCTCTCCGACATCGAGCGGCTCTCCGGGCAGGCGTACCGGACGCTGGGCGTCGCCTACGCCTGGTACAAGCCGCACCAGCATGACGCCGTCCTCGACCGGCTCGAAGGCGATGAACCGGGACGACTCGAGCAGGACCTCGTGTACGTCGGCGCCGTCGGGATCATCGACCCACCCAGGCCAGAGGTGCTGACGGCGATCGCCGACGCGCAGAGGGCCGGCATCCGCGTGCTGATGATCACCGGCGATCATCCCGCCACCGCAGCGCGCATCGCCCGCGACCTGGGAATCGCCGCGGCCGGGGACTCCGTCGTCACGGGCGCCGAACTCGACTCCAGCTCTCCCGACGGCTTCGCCCGTCGCGTCGCCGACACTCCCGTGTACGCCAGGGTCGCGCCGGCCCACAAGCTCGCCCTCGTGAAAGCCCTGCAGGCAACCGGTGAAGTCGTCGCCATGACGGGGGACGGCGTCAACGACGCCCCGGCGCTGAAGGCCGCGGACATCGGGGTGGCGATGGGCAGGGGAGGCACGGAGGTGAGTCGCCAGGCCGCCGACATGGTGCTCGCGGACGACAACTTCGCCACGATCGTGACCGCGGTCCGCGAGGGTCGACGCATCTTCGACAACATCCGCAAGTTCCTCCGCTACCTGCTGTCCTCCAACCTCGGCGAGGTCGGCACGGTGTTCGGCGGAGTGCTGTTCGCCGACGCCCTGGGCCTTTCGGCGGCCACCCCGGACGGAATCGTCGTCCCCCTGCTGGCGACCCAGATCCTGTGGATCAACCTCGTCACGGACGCGGCGCCCGCCCTGGCGATGGGCGTCGATCCCGAAGTGGACGACGTGATGGCGAGCCCGCCGCGCCGCCCGGGGGCACCCGTGATCGACGCCCCGATGTGGGCGTGGACGATCTGGATCGGTGTGCTGACTGCTGCGACGACGCTCACAGCGATCGACGTGTTCCTCCCCGGCGGCTTCTTCCCGGGCACCGAGAGCTTGGCCGTGGCCAGGTCCGCCGGCTTCACGACCCTCGTCGTGGCCCAGCTGTTCAACGCGTTCAACTCCCGGTCCCTGGTCGCCTCCGCGTTCTCGGGCGTCTTCGCCAACCGCTGGCTGTGGGGCTCGACGCTGCTCGCGGTGGCACTGCAGGTCGCGGTCACCGAGGTGCCCTGGCTCCAGACGGCGTTCGGCACCGCCCACCTGGACCTCGTCCAGTGGGCCTGGTGCGTGGGACTGGCTTCGGTCGTCCTGTGGGCCGAGGAGGCGCGCAAGCTGATCGTTGACGTCGCCCGCGGACGGGCCTAACGTCGGTAGTGGGGGCGATGTCCATGAGGATCGTTCGTCAGCCCGCCGTGGCGGGTCGCTTCTACCCCGGACGTGCGCCCGATCTCGAGCGCACCGTTGATTCCCTGCTGGACGATGCGCGCGAACAGACCGCGTCCCCGAGCCGTGCCCCGAAGGCCCTGATCGTGCCGCACGCCGGCTACGTCTACTCCGGGCCGACCGCCGCCCGGGGCTACGCGCTCCTGACGACCGCCCGGCACAGCATCGAGCGGGTCGTCCTCCTGGGTCCGGCGCACTACGTCGCCTTCACGGGCCTTGCCCTGCCCGAGGCGGACGCGTTCGCGACGCCGCTGGGGGAAGTGCGGCTCGACCCTCGTGGCCCCGGCCTGCTGGAGGGCCTGCCGCAGGTCATCGGCTACGGCGAGGCCCACGCGCCCGAACACTCGCTCGAGGTCCAACTGCCGTTCATCCAGCGGACCCTCGGCGACGTCGACGTCCTGCCCGTTCTGGTGGGGGACGCCACCCCCGAACAGGTCGCGCAGGTGGTCGAGGCCTGCTGGGGCGGCCCCGAGACGCTCGTGCTGATCAGTTCCGACCTGTCGCACTACCTGCCCTACGACCTCGCCCGTGAGCGCGACGCGGAGACCGTGCGGCACATCCTCGACTTCGACTGGCCGCTGCCCGACCGCAGTGCCTGCGGTGCCCGCGCCGTCAACGGCCTGCTCGCCGCCGCACCCGCCCACGGGCTGCGCGCGCGGCTGGTCGACGCCCGCAACTCCGGCGACACGGCCGGAGACCGCGCCCGCGTGGTGGGCTACGCGAGCGTCTCCTTCACCATCCCGTCCGGGATGGGTACCGGTGAGTGAGGTGACTGACATGACTGACCTCGATACGCGCACGACCGTCAAGGCGCCGCTGCGTCCGGAGGACGACCCGAACGCCGGCCCCATCCTGCTCCGCCTGGCCCGGTCGGCCATCGCCTCCCGCGGCAGCGTCCCTGCGCCCGAAGGGGACGAGCCCGCCTGGCTCGCGGCGCCGGGCGCAAGCTTCGTGACCATCACGCAGGACGGGGCGCTGCGCGGCTGCATCGGATCCGTCGAACCACTCCGGCCCCTGCGCCAGGACGTCCTCCACAACGCCTGCGCAGCCGCCTTCCACGATCCCCGGTTCCGGCCGCTGCGCTCGCAGGAGGTGCCCGCCGTCCGTATCGAGGTGTCCCTGCTGTCGGCCACGTCACCGCTGCCGGCGTCGACCCGCGAGGTTCTGCTCAAGCACCTGCATCCGCACGTCGACGGCCTGATCCTGAACTGGTTCGGCCATCGCGCGACCTTCCTGCCCCAGGTGTGGGAGCAGCTGCCCGACCCCGGGGAGTTCGTCGAACACCTGCTGCACAAGGCGGGCCTGCCCGTCTCCTTCTGGTCACCGGACATGTGTGCGCGCCGCTTCGGCGTCACGGCATGGCACGAGCCCCACGACCTCCAACTCGCCCGAATGCCATGACCGGTCACGTCCTCGTCCCGCACCCGGCCCGCTGGTGGCACCGGCTGGACGACGGACGCATCCAGTGCGACCTGTGCCCGCAGGAGTGCAAGCTCCGCGACGGCCAGCGTGGTGCGTGCTTCGTCCGCCGACGTGACGGCGGCCAGATGGTGCTCACCACCTACGGGCTCGCGTCCGGGTTCTGCATCGACCCGATCGAGAAGAAGCCGCTCGCCCACTTCTATCCCGGCAGCAGCGCCCTTTCGTTCGGCACGGTCGGGTGCAACCTGGCCTGCCGGTTCTGCCAGAACTGGGACATCAGCACCTCGCGAGACATCGAACGCCTGCAGGACGCCGCCTCGCCGGAAGCCATCGCGTCGGCAGCCGTGGCCCACGGGTGCCGCAGCGTCGCCTTCACCTACAACGACCCGGTCGTGTTCACCGAGTACGCCATCGACGTCGCGGACGCCTGCCGCGCCGTCGGCGTCCGGACGGTGGCGGTGACCGCTGGGTACGTCCACGACGAGCCCCGGCGCGAGCTCTTCGCCCACATGGACGCGGCCAACGTCGACCTGAAGGCGTTCACCGACGAGTTCTACGCCTCCATCACCCGCTCGCACCTGCAGCCGGTGCTGGACACCCTCACCTACCTGCGACACGAGACGGACGTGTGGTTCGAGATCACCACCCTGCTCATCCCCGGCCACAACGACTCCGACTCCGAACTCGGCCGGATGGCCGGGTGGATCGCCGCAGAACTGGGGACGGACGTGCCGCTCCACTTCTCCGCCTTCCACCCCGACCACCACATGCGGGACGTTCCTCCGACTCCTCCCGAGACCCTGCGCCGTGCCCGACGGATCGCGCTGGAGGCCGGGTTGCACTACGTGTACACGGGGAACGTCCACGACATCGACGGCGACACCACGTGGTGCCCGGGCTGCGGCCGCGGCCTGATCGTCCGCGACTGGTACCGGATCCTGGACTACCGGCTCACCCCGGACGGGCGCTGTCCCGACTGCGGCTTCGCCGTCGCCGGGCGGTTCGCCGAGGGTGCCGAGGACTTCGGCCCGCGGCGGATCAGCGTGCGCATCGATTGACCCGCATCCGGGCGAAGGATTTACTGATCCGGTCACGACCATCGGAGGTTCGATGCCCGGTTCGCAGGCCGCGACGCGGCCCACCATGACCGACGTCGGGCGCACGGCGGGCGTGTCCGCGACCACCGTCTCGCTGATCCTCAACGGCCGGGACGCCAAGATCAGCGCCGAGACCCGCGCCCGCGTCCTGGAGGCGATCGACACCCTCGGCTACCGGCCCAACCGGGCGGCACAGGGACTTCGGCTCGGCAAGACCAGCACGATCGGCTTCCTCACCGACGAGATCGCCATCCAGCCCTACTCCGGACCGATGATCGCCGGCATCCACGACCTCACCTGGGAACAGCGCTCGCTGCTGCTCATGGTGAACACCACCCGCAACCCGACCCGGCTCAAGGCAGCCGTCGAGGACCTGATCGACCGCCAGGTCGATGGGCTGATCTTCGCTGCGATGGGTACCCGGCAGGTCGACTTCCCGACCGTCCCCAAACACGTCCCCGCCCTGCTGGTGAACGCGTTCACCCCGGACGACAGCCTGCCGTCCATCCTGCCCGACGAGCTCACCGGCGGTCGCGCAGCGATCGAGCATGTCTTGTCGATGGGGCACCGCAGGGTCACCTTCATCGCGGGGCGGGCGGCGGCCTGGGCGACGAAGAAGCGCGAGCAGGGCTACCTGGAAGGGCTGGAAGCCGCCGGTCTCGACCCGGCGAAGAACCCGGTCCTGCACGGGAACTACCGCATCGACACGGGCTACGAACTCACCATGCAGGTGATGCAGCGGCGACACCGTCCCACGGCGCTCCTGCTGGGCAACGACCAGATGGCGGCCGGCGCCTACCTCGCGCTGGCGCGGCTGGGGCTCAGCATTCCCGACGACGTCTCCGTTGTCGGCTACGACGACGAGGCGCTCGCGGCGGACCTCGCGCCCGCGCTGACGACCGTCCGCATCCCGTTCTACGAGATGGGCCGGCTCGCCGCCCAGCACACCCTGGGCGGAACGGTGGGCAGCCTTCCGGCCCGGACGTACGAGCCGTGCACCATCGTGCACCGCTCCTCGACCAACCCGCCGCCCGGCGAGTGACGCCGGGGGCGAGTGGTCCTGGCTGACCGCCCTAGTTCGCCGCGGAGGCGATGCGCTCGAGCGCGGCCTCCCAGCGCCGCGTCAGCGCGGCCGCGTCGAAGTAGGTGGGGATGTGCTGCTGGGTGATCTCGAGCCGGGTTCCGGCATCGTCGGCGGACAGGTCCACCTCGACGATCGTGGTCGGCGTGTCCTCGGCGGGATGCCAGGTGAAACGGATCTGTTCGAGCGGGTGGTAGGAGCGCACCACGCCGAAGGTGCCATCGGCGGCATGCCAGCTGTCGCCCTTGTCACCGAGTTCTCCGCCGGCCCCGAGCAATGCCTCGGCGCCCTCTCGGGTGACCAGGAGCTTCCAGACTTCCTTGACGGGTTGGGACACCGACCGGCTCACAGTCACGGTGGTGTCCACAGGGTTCACGAGCGTGTCACCCTCGACCTGATCCAACATAGATCACCTCGTTGCCTCAGTGGTTCGAATCCGTCCGACGCTGGACGGGATATGGCCACCATACTCACTCCTCCCCCCAATGGAAGGCCGTCCAGCAACCTCGCCGAGATCCCGTCCGACCCGCCGATTTCCCGGCCGCGGGCGTGTCGCTACCCGGGGTTCGCGGCCGCACCCGATTGACTTGGGTCAAGGCCGGACCAGGTATGAGTTGGTCCGGCTTCACCCTTCCCCGGACCCCCGATCGCGATGCTGGCGGGACGTCTGTGACGGTTCGTCACTCGTGGGACGACGCCGTGGAGAAGTCCTCGAGAAAGCTCCACCAACCCTCTTGCGCACCTGCCCCGGGCACCGCTAGAACTTACCTACGCGATCGCGGAGACGGGCCCGAAAGGGAGACCGGACCGGGGTGGCGGACGGAGGTCGGCGAGATCCCCTCGGCCGGTGGAGCGATCCAGCGGCGTCACCGGGACGGGTGGCGGGACGGAGCGGACAACCGGGTTCGGGAGCGTCCAGTCCTGAACGAACGAAGGCCGGACCAACTCATACTTGGTCCGGCCTTCACCTTTCTCGGCCGCCTCCGCGCCCCCGGTAGGCTTCGGGGATGACGCTCCCCTCCTGGCTGCACTGGACGATCTCGCTCCCGGTGATCGCCGTGGTCGCGCTCGCCGCGACCTGGGGCCGGGAGCCCGCCCCCGTCGTTCTCGTCCTCGAGGGCGTCCTGCTGATCGCGTCCGTCCTCGCCGCCGTCCATCACGCCGAGGTGGTCGCGCACAAGGTCGGCGAGCCGTTCGGATCGCTGGTGCTCGCCGTCGCCGTCACCGTCATCGAGGTCGCGCTCATCGTGACCTTGATGCTCGCGGGAAAGGGTCAGGTCGCCTCCCTCGCCCGCGACACCGTGTTCTCAGCCGTGATGCTGACCATGAACGGCATCGTCGGGCTGTCCCTGCTGCTGGGTGCGGCGCGGCACCAACTCCCCCGCTTCAATCCGGAGGGCACCGGGTCGGCACTCGGCACGGTGATCACGCTCGCGACGCTCACCATGGTGGTTCCGACGTTCACCATCAGCCATCCCGGACCGGTCTTCACCGCCGGCCAGCTCGCCTTCGTCGCCGTCGCGTCGCTTGCGCTCTACGGAGCCTTCGTCTTCACCCAGACCATCCGGCATCGTGACTTCTTCCTTCCGACCGGGGCCGTCGCCGGCGAAGCGGACGAGGACGTCCATGCCGACCCGCCGACCACCGCGAAGGCGCTGACCAGTCTCGGCCTCCTGCTGGTCTCCCTCGTCGCCGTCGTTGGGCTGACGAAGATCGAGTCGCCGGCGATCGAGGCCGGCGTCGCCTGGCTCGGCTTCCCCGCGTCCTTCGTCGGCGTGGTGATCGCGACGCTGGTACTGCTGCCGGAGTCGATCGCCGCGATCAAGGCCGCCAAGGCCGACCGGATGCAGATCAGCATGAACCTGGCCTACGGCTCCGCGATGGCCTCGATCGGCCTGACGATCCCGACGATCGCGGTGGCCTCCGCCTGGCTGCCCTACGGCCTGGAGCTCGGCCTGGCCCCGATCCAGATCGTCCTGCTCGTGCTGTCCGGCGCCGTGGCTGTGCTCACCGTCGTGCCGGGACGGGCGAAGACCCTCCAGGGCTGGCTGCACCTGTCCATCCTCGCCGCCTTCGTCTTCCTCTCGGTCAGCCCCTGAGCCTCACCAGTCGTGCCGGCCGGGCACGATCCGCGGGCTGCGCCGATAGGCGGACACGGTGTCGTCGGAGGGGTCCCAGAACCGCCAGGGCCGCGTCCACGCGACGCTGACACCGGTACGGGGACCCGACGCAACGGTTCCCGGCCGCTCCCCCGGCTCCAGTCCCAACCCGCCGGTGCCGAACGTCCGTCCGGAGTCGGCCAGCGCCCACCCCATCGCGCTGCCCAGGTTCCCCGGGCCGCTCGCGAGCCGGCGCTCGGGAACCGTCCCCCGCCGGGAGCGGACGGCGTCCCACCCGGCCACCACCCGTCCGGCCCGGAACAGGATCGCCGAGCCGCCGCCCGACGGCCCGCAGACGATGTTGCCGCAGGTGTGCAGGCCGTGCGAGCGGTAGCAGTACAGGGTGCCGGGCGGCCCGAACAGGTCCAGGGTGTGGGGACGCGGTCCGCGCCAGGCGTGGGCGGCCGGATCGCCCGTCCCGCCGTAGGCCTCGACCTCCGTCAGGCGCAGGACGACCCCGCCGTCGCTGAGCAGCGCGCCCACCAGCAGGGGGGCCAGGTCCTCTGCGGGCAGGCTCAGGTCGAACACCGGTCCAGTGTGCACGCCGCGATACGCTCGAATGGTGACACGACAGCACCTGGCCTCCGCGGGAGTCGCGCTGGCGCTGCTGTTCGCCGGATGCGCGCCGGCCACGCCCACCCCGTCCTCGGCGCCGTCCAGCTCGGCCGGGGCCGACTTCACCGGCCCGGGAGTCGCCCGGTCGATGGTGCGGCAGTTGATGGCCAAGACCGGCAGCGACAAGGCCCTGATGGTCGAGATCAGCGCCGGCACCGTCCAGGTCACCGTCCCCGGCAAGACGGCGCCGGTCAGCTGGGCCTACCGCGACGGCGAGATCGCCCAGGTCCCGAGCGACCTGCAGGACGTCGGGCAGTCACAGTTCACCGTGTCCGACTTCAACATCAGCGACGTCGGGGCCCTCTTCCGGGCAGCCGCGGGGCAGTCCGGCTCCAGCCAGGACCAGTCGCTGACCATCGTGGGGACGGAGGCGTCCACCACCGGTGACGTGCAGATGTCGGTCTCGACGGTGCCCGAGTCGCGAACGGTCTTCTTCAGCCCAACCGGCGCACTGCTGGAGGTGCTGGACTTCGACACCCCGGGAGGGGTCAGGCGCGGCATCACCGACGCCATCGGCGGGAGGGGCCTGATCTACTCGCTGACCGTGATCTCCACCCAGGGCGCTTCGTGCGACTTCCCCGGCACGAACAACACGACCGTGCGCAGGACCCGTTCGGCGAAGGTGCCGGCGATCACGGCGGTGCGCTCGGCCGCGTCCAGCCCGCCGCTGTTCTCCAGTTCCCGGGTGGACGCCGCTGCCATCTGGCGGGTGGTCGAGCGCGTCCGCAGCAGCGGAGACGTCGCAGCCGGCTCATCGTGGAGCGTCACCGTCGACAGCCGCGACCAGGCACAGGGACCCCGGCTGTACTTCACCTTCGGCTTCAAGCAGGTCGTGGCAGATCTCGCCGGCACCATCATCTCCGGCTGACCTCGCCCCGCGTCCCCTCCCCCCGTTCCCTCCGAGTTGTCAGAGTGAGGAGTTGCTATAGCGACGCCTAACTCTGTTCCAACAGCCGCTGGCGCGCCCGTTGTCGAGACTCCTCGCCATCCCGTCGCTGACGCGCCGGGACAGCCTTCGTCGTCTAGCAAGTCGGGAACGCGAGGAGGGCGGGGACGAGGTCAGGCGATCGCCTCGAGGACCTCGCCGGGAGCGCTGACCAGCAGGTACTCGACGTTCCGGTCGGGTCCGGGAAGCCCCACCCGGCGTCCGTCCGGGCCGAACACGCCGAGCTGGTGGCCGATGTAGCGCCGGGCGTCGTAGGCGAGAACCCGCACGTCGGATCCCCGCTGCTCGCACATCTCGACGAGCCCCTCCAGCGGCACGAAACCCTCGTTGCTGAACGAAACGACCACCACGTCCGCCCGGACGCCGGCGATGAGCCCTGCGAGCGCCTCCGGCATCCGTCGGCGCGAGTTGAACGGGCTCCGGGTGGCCTCCTCGCGCGCGTCCGCCCGCTTGCAGGCGACGCCGTAGTGGTCGGGCGCGTCCCAGCGGACGAGGGTCTCCCAGACGTGGTAGTTCGTGAAGTAGCGGTGCTGGTTGTAGGGCGGGTCGAGGTACGCGAAGTCGACCGGCTCGAGCGCGGCGTGCACCTCGAGCGCGTCGCCTCGGACGGCCCGGCCGGTGCCCGGCGTCAGCACCGGCGCCTCCAGCCTCAGCGGACGCAGCGCGCGCGGCGCCCACTGCTTCAGGTACGCCATCTGCATGCCGACGGTCGAGTCGACGCGGTCGGCGGCCTCGAGCAGCGAGGTCAGCAGCACGGGACGCAGCCAGTGGTCGCCGTAGAGCCGGTCGATCCCGTCACGGATCGCGTCGATCCGGCGTCCGTTGTCGGGATGGAAGTAGCGGGCCCGCTCGCAGAACACCTCCGTGACGTAGCCGCGGCGGTCGGGAAGGGCCTCCAGGCGGGCCAGCGCGTCCGCCACCTCCGCCGGGTCGACCTCCGCTGCGTCGAGGACCACGTAGCACTGGGCGAGGACCTCGGAGTAGGCCGCCGTGTCGACGCAGGTGGTCGTCCCTCCCCTGCGGCAGAACTCCTGCGCCACCCGGGTCGTGCCGGTGAACAGGTCGAGCGCCGTGCGGGCACCGGAAGCGGCGAACAGGCGGCCGAGTTCGGGGACCAGCCTGCGCTTCGACCCGAGGTACTTGATCATGGCAGCCCGAGCTTAGGCGCTGCGGGTCCCGGCCGACCGTGGGCGCGCGCCCTGGTTTGTGAGGGGTTGCGCGGGCGGTCATCATGGGTTGGTGCGGATTGTGGCGGTGCAGGTGCCCGGGGGTCCCCCGGTCTTCACCGCGACCCTCCCCCACGGCATCGACCCGCAGCGCCTCGCCGGCGAGCGCGGGTTCCGGATCGTCCGTCCGTTGTCGACGACCGGCGCCGCGCCCGCGCTGACGGTGACCGTCCAGGTGGTTCGGCACAACGGCGAGGGCAAGCTGCCGCCCGTGGGACCGCGCGCCATCGACCGCGGCCTCGACCTGAACTCCTCACCCCAACCGGTCGTCCGGCAACGCCTCGCGGCCTACGGCATCGTCCTGTCCTCGCGCGGGATCCTGGCGACCCAGTTCTCGGGCCTCACCGCCGTGCCCGGCATGTGGGGACTGCCGGGCGGCGGGATCGACCCCGGCGAGAGTCCCAGCCAGGCACTGGTCCGCGAGGTGGCGGAGGAGACCGGGCAGGTGCTGGAGATCTCCCAGTTGCTCGACGTGCAGACCGACCACTGGATCGGACGCGCGCCCAGCGGGGTGGTCGAGGACTTCCACGCCGTCCGCATCATCTACGCAGGGCGCTGCGCCGACCCGGGCGATCCCGTCGTCCACGACGTCGGCGGGACGACGGAGGACGCGGCGTGGATGAGCATCGCGGACTGGGCGTCCACACCGTGGACGGCGAGCGCGCGGATGCTGCTCGAACGCCACCTCGCCGACGTGGTCGCCACAGCGGCCGCCGGCTGAGCGGACCGGAAACCTGAAGCGCCCCGCACGGAGAACCGTGCGGGGCGCTTCGGTGAGGCGTCAGTTGCGGAAGTAGGACAGCAGCCGCAGCAGCTCGACGTAGAGCCAGACCAGGGTCACCGTGAGCCCGAAGGCGCCACGCCACGACTCCGAGGCCGGGGCGCCCATGGCGATCCCCTGCTCGATGTAGTCGAAGTCCATGATCAGGTTGAACACCGCAAGGCCGATGCCGATCGCGGAGAACAGAAGCGCCCAGACGGTCATGGTGCCCGCGGTGATGAACGCGGCCCCGAAGAACGAGAGGACGAAGTTCACCAGCAGCAGGGCCGCGTAGGCCATGGTGCCGATGATCACCATCTTGCGGAACTTGCTGGTGACCTTGATCCGGAAGAACTTGTACGCGCCGAGCGTCGCCGCCGCAGCGAAAACGGTGCCGGCCAGTGCCGCGGGGACGATCCCGTTCCACATGCCCTCGTACAGCGCGGACACCGCGCCGATGAACACGCCCTCGATCGCCGCGTAGGCCAGCACGAAGGCAGGGTTGACCCTGCGCCGGAAGCTGACCAGCAGCACCGGGACGAACGAGCCGAGCGCGCCGATGACCATGGCGGGGAGCAGCCAGGCCGGGGGCAGGAACAGGAAGGTGAGGACGGCGACCGCTGCCAGTGTGCCGAGCGTCACTGCGCTCTTGGTCAGCACGTCGTCGATCGTCATCCGGTCGTTGGCGACGGGAGCCGGCGCGAACTGTGCCGCGTTCGGGTCTCCGTATCCGGGCGGCGGGTACGCACCCGGCTGCTGGAAGGTCTGGGTCTGTGCTGTTCCGGGCACCTGCCACGCATCGGGCCTGGAAAGAACCGGGTTCCTTGTGGGCATCTTCTTCTCCTCCTCGGGGGCGGCGGTCCTGCCGTCGTCGAACTCCCATGCTAGAGAACGTCCCTGTGGATCAGTTGTGTTCCCGTCTGGTTCGACCCTGACCCGTCCCCTACTCCCAGGGTCGTACGCGACGGCCGGCTACTCCTGGTGGAGGGCGGCGACGACGTCCAGCCGCGAGGCCGAGCGGGCCGGGCCGATCGCCGCGAGGACGCCGAACACGATCCCGACGACGACCGTCGCGAGCAGCCCGGCCCACGGGAAGGCGTACGGCATCTGCCAGCCGATGGCGGCCATGGCAGCGACCAGGGCGTAGCCCAGCCACAAGCCGGCCAGCGCCCCGAAGACCGTGCCGATCACGGACAGCAGGAGCGACTCGGCCATCACCATCCGGCGGACCTGGCGCCTGGTGGCTCCGACCGCGCGCAGCATCCCGATCTCGCGCGTGCGCGCCAACACGCTGATGGCGAGGGTGTTCACGAGTGCGAGCAGGGACGGCAGCGCCAGCGCTGCGACGAGGACGTTGAAGATGATCGTGGTGGCGTTGAAGGTGTTCAGCTGCTCGGCACGCCACGACCAGGACTCGTACAGCCGGAACGCCGGGTAGTCGGCGACCACCTTGTCCAGCAGGGCCTTGGTCGAGTCCGGGTCCGCCCCGGCCGTGCGGTTGGCCATCAGCAGCAGGTCGGCCGTGGTGTTGAAGTCCCGTTCGAGGTTGGCCTGCGAGGTGTAGAGGGTGGACAGCTTCGCGTTCAGGTAGTCGTTCCCGATGCCGGCCAGGTGGTAGGTCCGCGGCCCGTTGGGGGTGTCGAGCTGCACGGCCTGTCCGACCACGAGGTTGTGCTGGGAGGCGTAGATGCCGTTCGCGATCAGCCAGCGGCCGGTACGCAATTGCGCGACGGCGGCGTCCGACGAGCCGGAGTTCCAGTCGAAGGCCGCCACCTGGAGGTAGGTGTCCGGGTCGATCCCCAGGACCTGGACGTCGCCGCCGTCCGAGGTGGCCTGGGCGACGCGGAGGGTCGAGACCGGCCCGATGCCGGGGACGGCCTTGACCGCCTCCGCGAGCCGCGGCCCGGCTGCGACGTTGCCCTGGCCGAGGACGATCGACTGGGGGATGAGCAGGTAGTCCGCGGACAGCGACTTGTCGAGGTAGCTGATGAACCCGGCGAAGATCGAGCTGACCATCGTGATCACCGCGACGATCGAGGCCAGGCCGAGCATGACCGCTGTGACCGTGATCGCGCTGCGGCCGGGGTTGCGCTGGAGGTTGCTGCGGGCGATCGCGCCCTCCCGGGAGAAGAACACCTCCAGCGGACGGGACGCCCACCCGGCGATCGGGTTCACCACAGCGGGAGCGACGAGGGCGAACCCGACCAGGAACATCACCGCGCCCAGTCCGATCAGCCCGGAGTTGCCTGTGGTCAGGCCGAACAGGGACGCCACGACCATCGCGACGCCGACCCACGCCCGCCGTCCGACGCGGCGCTCGAACACCTCGCCCAGCTGGGGCCGCATCGCCTCGAGCGGCGTCACGCGTCCCGCTGCCCGGGCGGGGACGATGGCCGCGACGACGGTCACCCCGACGCCGAGCGCGATGGACGTCGCCCACGTGGACGGCGTGAACAGCGGCCCTCCGATCCGGAAGTGCATGACGGACTCGGCGATCGGAGCCATCGCCGACATCATCCCGGCCGCCATGGCCCACCCGGCGACGAGCCCGAGCGCTGTGCCGATGATGCCCTGGAGCAGGGACTCGACCAGGAACATCCCCATGATCGTCCGGCGCCGGGTGCCGACGGCACGCAGCATCCCGATGTCGCGGCGGCGTTCGGCGACGACGGTGCGGAACGAGTTGGCGATGATGAACCCCGCGGTGGCGAGGGCGAAGATCCCGAACATGTTGAAGGAGAGTTCGGCCACCTGCAGGGAGGCGAGCAGGCTCGACTCGGTGGACAACCCGCCCACCTGGTAGTCGGGGCCCAGCGCGGCGGTGATCGCCTGCTCGGTTGCCGTCCGGTCGGCGCCGGGGACGAAGGACGCCTCCACGACGGTGATCCGCTCCCCCAGCCCGAACAGCTGCTGGGCAGAGGGCAGGGTCAGGTAGACCTGTTCCTGCCCGGGGACGGTCACGCTGCTCAGGAGCCCGATCACCTGGAACCGGGCCGTGCCGCCCGCGGCCGGGAGGACGAGGTCGTCGCCGACCCCCAGATCCAGCTCGGCGGCCAGGTCGGAGTTCATCACGACGGAGGAGTTGTCGCCGACCGACAGCATGCGTCCCGAGGCCAGCGGGAAGTCGTGCAGCTTGGACGCTGTGGCCAGGTCGACGCCGACGACCGTGACCTGGGCGAGGGCGCCCGTCGGTGCGTCGGCCGCCCGCGGCAGTGGGGCCGTCCGCTGGACGCCGGGGCTGGCTGCTGCGACCTGCGGGACCTTGAGCAGCTTGTCGATCACGTCCTGCTTGAAGGGCTGGTTGTAGGCGCTGGTGACGGTGAGGTCGACCTTGCCGGCGGCCGAGAGCAGGTTGTGGGTGAAGGCTTCGACCACGGCCGGCAGGATGCCGTTCAGCCCGAAGGTGAGCATCACCCCGAGCACGACGGCGAGCGTGGTCAGCAGCGACCGGGCGCCGCGTCCGCGCAAGTACCGCCAGGCGAGGGTGAGGGTCACAGCAGGCCGGCCCTCTCCAGGGCGAGCCGTGGGCCCTCGTGGGTGCCGTCCAGGGTGACGTCGTCGACGACACGCCCGTCGCGCATGAGCACCAGCCGTGAGGCGTAGCTCGCGATCCGCGGGTCGTGGGTGACCATGAGGACGCTGCGTCCCCACTCGGCGCTGACCTGGCGCAGCAGCTCGCCGATCTCGCCCGCCGACTTCGAGTCGAGGTTGCCGGTGGGTTCGTCGGCCAGCACCAGCGCGGGCTCGGTGGACAGGGCGCGGGCGATCGCGACCCGCTGCTGCTGACCGCCCGAGAGCTGGTCGGGACGGTTGTGCAGCCGGTCGCCGAGACCGATCCGCTCCAGCCACTGCGTCGCGCGCTCGTCGGCGTCCTTCACACCGTCGAGGCGCAGCGGAAGGGAGGCGTTCTCGACGGCGTCCAGGACGGGGATGAGGTTGAAGAACTGGAACACGAAGCCGATCCGGCGGCGGCGCAGCTCGGTGAGCTGGTCGTCGGGCAGGTCCGCCAGCGTCCGGGACTCGATGCTGATCGATCCCGCTGTCGGGGTGTCGAGGCCGCCCAGGAGGTTGAGCAGGGTCGACTTGCCGCAGCCGGAGGGGCCCATCACGGTCACGAACTGGCCCTCGGGCACGACGAGGTCGACGGCGTCGAGGGCCGTCACCTGGGTGGCGCCCGCGCCGTAGACCTTGGTCAGGCCGGAGATCTCGACGATCGCCGGTGTCTGGGTGGTGGTCACTGGTGCCTCACTTCGTGCGGACATGCGCGCCGTCGGCGATCGTGGACGCGCCGGTTGTCACGACGTTCTCGCCGGCGGTGAGGCCGGACAGGATCTGGGCGGAGGTGTCGGTCGATGCGCCGACCGAGACCCTGCGGGAGTGCACGACGTCGTCCGCGCCGAGGACGAGGACGGACTTCGCGTCGCCCGAGGTGAGGACGGCCTCGATCGGCACGACGAGGGCGTCGGGGATGGACTTCTCCTCGATGTCGGCCGAGCCGGTCATGCCCTGGAAGAGCCGGGCGTCACCGGCGTCCACCGAGACGCGGACGGGGAAGGCGACGGTGCCGGTGCCGGTGGTCACAGGGCTGGCCTGCACCCGGGTGACCTTGCCGGAGAAGGTGTTCGTGAACGCGTCCAGGCTGACGGTGGCGGCCTGCGCCTTCTCGACCGCCGCGATGTCGGACTCGAACACCTGGGCCTCGAACTCCATGCGTCCGGGGTCGACGACGGTGAGCACGGGGACGCCCGGGGTGACGCCTGAGCCCGGCTCGACGGTGCCGTGGAAGACAACGGTGCCGGCGAAGGGAGCGGTCAGTTCGGCCGCGGCGAGGTTGGCCTGTGCCTTGGCCAGGGCCATCGACGTGGCGGTGACCGACTGGGCCGCAGCCGTCCGGGCCAGCCCGACCCGTCCGGCGACCGAGAGCTTGGACAGCGATGACTCAGCGGCCTTCAGGGCGGCGTTGGCCGTCGCCTTGGCGGTCTTCAGGGTGCGCAGGGTGGAGGCCATGGCGTCCTTCTGGTCGGCGGCTGCGTTGTTGTAGTCGTCGAGGTAGGCCGCGTAGTTGCGGCTGGCCGTGGAGACCTGGGACCGGGCGGCCGAGAGGGCAGCGCCGGCCGCTGACCTGTCGATGGCGGTGGGCACGCCGTTGGTGACCGCCGCCTGCTGCGCGAGCGCCGTCGAATGCGCTGCCCTGGCCTGGGCGACCGCGAGCTTCAGCGTCCCCGTGTCCATCACGGCGAGGAGGTCGCCGGCCTCGACGGAGTCGCCGTCGTGGACCTTGACCGACGCCAGGGTGCCGGCGGCCTGGGCGTACACGCCGGCGGAGTGGGCGGGAACCAGGGAACCGGAGGCGCTCACGGTCACGGTCAGAGGGGCGACCGCGGCCTGCGCGACGCCGACAAGGGGCCGGTTGGTGGCGACGGACCAGGCGTACCCGCCGCCGAGCGCCAGCACGACGGCTGCGGCGATGCCGGACGCGACGATGGTCTTGGTCTTCATGACTGCTTTCCTTCGAAGGTGGTTGCGTAGAGCTGGCGGGTCATCTCGACGATGTTCGGCCCGATGGGGATGGCGAAGGTGCCCGCCGGCACGCCGAGGACGCGCTCCTGGGCCTGGTAGATGGATTCAGCGCCGGCGAGCATGATCTCGACGAAGTCGTCGACGTTCGTCGCCGCGAGGGCGCGCTCCCACAGACGGTCGGCGGCTTCGAACCACAGGAGCAGCACGATGTCGGTTGCAGCGTCCGGATGGGCGACGGACAGCGAGCCGTCGGCTGCGCCTTCGCGGATGACCGGCAACAGCACCTCGCGCGCGCGATCGCGCCAGGCACCGTACAGCCGGTGGCGCAGGGCGAGGTTGCCGTCGGCATACAGGAAGGTGGCGTAGGCGATGTCGGCCTGCTGGACCTTGTAGGAGCCGGCGGCCTGCATGAGGGCCTTGATCCGGTCGGCCCCGGTGCCGACGGTGCTGGTCGCGGCCGACAGGTGGTCGAAGAGGGTCTCACCGAAGCGGCTGACCAGCTGCTCCAGCATCTCGTCCTTGGACGCGAAGTAGTGGTAGAAGGTGCCCTTCGCCACGCCGGCCGCCTGGGTCACCTGCTCGACGTTCATGGCGTCGAAGCCGTGCTCACGGCACAGGTCGAGCGCGATGTTCAGCAGCTCGTCCCGGCGGACCTCCGGGTCCTTCGTCACGCGTCGCTGCGGTGCCCGCTGCCGGGTGCTCCCCGTCCTCGCTGCCACGTCGGCTCCTTGTCTGCGGTCGTTCGTGGATCTTTCCGATCCTCACTGACTGACCGTCGGTCAGTGTAGCGCGGAATCGGGCGACATCCACAACTCCGGCCTCGAGTGGGCACCACGTCTCCACCCTTGCGGCTTGAGCGACTTGGCAGCACGCAGGCACTTCGGTCGACGAGGATGCTCACATGGCGGTGGGCGTTGGATCTGGCGAAACTGAAGCGGCAGCGCTCGGAGTTCGGTGACGGGGTGATCGTGCTGCTGGCCGGGTGCGCGAACCCGGACGCGGTCGAGATCATCTCGCAGGAGGCCGACTTCGGGTTCGCTTCGGGCCAGTTCAAAAGCGAGTCGCCGACCGCGACACCCTGATCCAGGCCCGCCGAGACTTCGGCGCCATGATCGCCACCGCAGAACGCATCAAGGAACTCAGCCAGAGCAGCACCTAATCCCGCGGTGCGACTCAGCGCCGCGTGGTGAAGCGTGCGTTGACGCGTGGTCTCTGCTTCGGGTCGACGCGGCGGGGTGGGATGACTTCGGGGGTTCCGTTGCGGAGTCGGGCTGTCCATCGGTCGGCGTCGGGGTCGTGGCTGGGTTCGATGATGCCGTGGTGGTGTGGGCAGGCGAGGACCAGGTTCTCAAGGGAAGTTCGGCCGCCTTTCCACCAGGGCACGATGTGGTGGGCGTGGCAGGCTTCGGGTGGCTTGTCGCATCCGGGGAAGATGCAGCCTCCGTCGCGGAGTTCGAGGGCTGCCCGTATCGGTGGGGTGACCAGGCGTTGGGCTCGTCCGACGTCGAGCGGTTCGGAGCGGCCGTTGAGGACGGCGGGGAGCAGGTCGGCGTCGCACAGCAGCTGCCGCACGAGCGAGGCGGGCAGCTGCTCGCCGCTGCGGGTCAACTGGGCTCCGAGGCCGGCGTCGCTGCACTGTTTGACCAGTTTGTCGTAGGACAGGGTGATCACGATGCGGGGCCGGTCTCCGCCCTTGGCCGGGGCCAACGCCTGCTGGGTGTGGGCCTGAACCATGGCCAGCAGTCCGTCGGCACGCCGCATGGCCGGGGTGACGTACTCGCTGTTCGGGTCGAGCCGCTCCAGTCCGTGCTTCTCGGCGGCGGCGTAGGCGTCGACGATCCGGATGAACGGCTCGGCACTGGCGACGGGCAGGCTGCCGCGGATCAGGACCGATCCGTCGCCGTCGTTCGTGAACTCGAGGAATCGGTGGGTCTGGGCGCGACGCTCGTGCCGTTCGAGCCTTGTGGCTTCGATTTCGTCTGCGGACTCAGGCGAAAGCACCTCAACCAAATGGGCCGTGAGCCGGCGCAACTCGGCTGAATTGTGCGTCTCGGCGAAATCGACCATCATTTCCTGACCCTTTCGGATCGCGTCCTCGTCGAACTCGCGCGGCAGGTCAGCCAGGACTTGTGTGATCGCCCCAGCCTGCGGCGGCAGCACCGTCCCAGCGGCGGCGGCTTCGCCAACGACGGTGAACCGCTCGAGCTCCTGTCCGGCCGTGATCATCCGCTTCGCTTCCCGGGGTGTGAGGTTCATCGACTCGGCAAGCCACGTCGTCGTCGACGTCTTGCGTTCGTTCCAGGCGGCTTCGGACTTCTCGATCCGGGCCGCAAGCCGTTCCTGCCAGACCTGCAGCCGGCCGCCCAGCCGGACCGCCTCCTGCAACAGCCCGAGCTGCTCGGCGTTGGTGGGTAGCCGCAGGCGATCGTCGAAAAGGGCATCCAGGCCGGAGCTGATGACCGCGAGAATCTCGCGATCACTCAAGTGCTCGAATGTCCTTTCCATGTTCCAACACTAAACGCCGCCTCTGACAGTTCCCGTTCCCAATAGGCCTATTCACACGCCTGGCCCAACATTCTCATGAATGGTTTAGGAAAAGCGCCGCAGCCACGCCAGTTCCACAATGTGGTGGACGCAAGATCCCGGGTCGGAGCCCGGGATGACTGGCACGTGGGGACGGTTCTTACGTGCCACCAGGTGCCACTCCGGGGGCGGGCCCGGGATGACAGGCCCTGACCGACGCAAGATCGCGGGTCGGAGCCCGGGATGACTGGCACGTGGGGACGGTTCTCTCGTGCCACCTGGCCCCACTCGGGGTCGGAGCCCGGGATGACAAGAGCCCGGCTCCCCGTCCGGTTCCCGAACCGCTCGGCGCGGCAGCCCGACAGGACGTGGTCGGGGGTGCCGCTCGAACACCCTGTCCCTTCCTCGACCGACCCACAACCGACCGCACCCAAAGGGCAGCCCACCCGGAGCGGGTCGAGAGCGGCACCCCCGACCACGACCCCAGAGACGACGAGCAGACGAACCCGCAGGCTCCTCTCCAACCGCCCCCGAGAGTCGCAGACGCCCGCGATCTTCTGCGGGGCGTCTGTGACTATCGGCGGCGTCTGGGAAGGGAAGGGACGGTAGAGGCGACTACGAGATCCGCCGGCGGTACGCACCCACGGCGAGGACGCACGCGAGCACGAGCAGCCCGACGCACCAGGCCAGCGCGATCCAGAGCTCACCGCCGACCGGCTGGCCGGCCAGCAGGGCGCGGATCGAGTTCACGATCGAGGTGACCGGCTGGTTCTCGGCGAACCAGCGGACGGGTCCCGGCATGGTGTCGGTCGGCACGAAGGCCGAGCTGATGAACGGCAGGAAGATCAGCGGGTAGGAGAACGCGCTGGCCCCGTCCACGCTCTTCGCGGTCAGGCCCGGGATCACCGCCAGCCAGGTCAGGGCCAGCGTGAACAGCAGCAGGATGCCCGCCACGCCCAACCAGGCCAGGACGCCCGCGCCCGACCGGAACCCCATGATCAGCGCGACCGCCACCACGAGCACGAGCGAGATCACGTTCGCCACGATGGACGTCAGGACGTGCGCCCACAGCACCGACGACCGCGCGATCGGCATCGAACCGAACCGCTCGAAGATCCCGCTCTGCAGGTCCATGAACAGCCGGAACGCCGTGTACGCGACACCCGAGGCGATCGTGATCAGCAGGATGCCGGGCAGCAGGTAGTTCACGTAGTTGTCGGTGCCCGAACGGATCGCCCCGCCGAACACGTAGACGAACAGCAGCATCATCGCGATCGGCGTCACCGCCGTGGTGATGATCGTGTCGAAGCTGCGCGTCACGTGCTTCAGCGATCGTCCGGTGAGGACGGCGGTGTCGCCGACGAAGCCGGTGGTCATGACTCCTCCTTCGGGGTGCGGCTGCCACCGTCGCCGACGAGCGTGAGGAACACGTCCTCCAGCGTCGGCTGCTTCTCCACATAGGTGACCTCGGCCGGCGGCAGCAGCTGCTTGAGTTCGGCGAGGGTGCCGTTGGTGATGATCCGGCCCTCGTGCAGGATCGCGATCCGGTCGGCCAGCTGCTCGGCCTCATCCAGGTACTGCGTGGTGAGCAGCACCGTCGTCCCTTGTCGGGCGAGGTTCCGGACGTCGTCCCACACGTCCAGACGCGCCTGCGGGTCCAGCCCGGTCGTCGGCTCGTCGAGGAACACGACCGGCGGATTCCCGATCAGGCTCATCGCGATGTCGAGCCGCCGGCGCATGCCGCCGGAGTATGTCGACACCCGGCGGTCGGCCGCGTCCGTGAGCGCGAACCGCTCCAGCAGGCCGTCCGCGACCGCCCCGGGATCGGCCAGGTGACGCAGCCGGGCCACCAGGACGAGGTTCTCCCGTCCGGTGAGGATCTCGTCGACCGCGGCGAACTGGCCGGTCAGGCTGATCGACTCCCGCACCTCGGCGGCCTGCGCGGCCACGTCGAAACCGCGGACGGACGCGCTGCCGCCATCGGCGTCCAGCAGCGTGGACAGGATCCGGACGACCGTCGTCTTGCCGGCCCCGTTGGAGCCGAGCAGAGCGAAGATCGAGCCGACCGCGACCTCGAAATCGACGCCGCGCAGCACGCTGAGCCCTCCGTACGACTTCTCCAGGCCCTGGACCTGGATGGCTGGGGCGCTCATCGCTCCCCCTTCTCCGCTTCCTCGATCGCCCGGTTCAGCCGGGCGCGCTCCTTGCTGATCCACGACCCGTCGGAGTAGTTCGCGACGAACGCCTCAACGAACTCGACCGGGTCGTCCCCGACGATCTCGCGGATCGGCGTCCCGTTCGCGGCGCTCTCCTCGAACAGGTCGACGAGGTCGGAGTACATGCGGACGAGCACGTCGCCTTTCGCGATCCCTCCCGCGTACATCAGGTACCGCTCGACGGCCTCCGCCGCAGCCCGATAGGTCGGCGGCAGCGCCTTGATCCGCGCCTTGTCGCGCTTGTACTGCTTCTTCTCCTCGAGCGATCCGGTGACCATCTCGATCCACTTGGGTGCCATGTCAGTTGTCTCCTTGCTTGAGTTGTCCGAGCCGTTCGGCGAGGAAGCCCCAGTTCTGCCAGAACTCCTCGAGGTCGAGCCGGCCCCGGTCGTTGAGGGAGTAGACCTTGCGCGGCGGGCCCTTCTCGGACGGGACCTTGGTGACGTCGACGAGCCCGCGCTGTTCGATCCGGATCAGGACCGCGTAGACCGTGCCCTCGACGATGTCGGTGAAGCCCCGCTCCCGCAGCCGCGCCGTGATCTCGTAGCCGTACGCCGGCTGGATGGACAGGATCGCCAGGACGATGCCCTCGAGGATGCCCTTGAGCATCTCCGTCATCTGCTTGCCCACAACGTCCTCCTGCTATTCAGTGTTGCTGACTACCAGTAGATAGTAACACTGAATACCGGGGACGCAAGTGCCCTTGACGAGGGCGGGGACTCAGCGCGCGGGGCTCGGGTGCCTCGGGACGGGGCGCAGCGACCACTGGCTCGCCAGCAGCGCCGCCACCCGCAGCTGCTCGCGGCTGGGCCGGACGGTCCGGGGAGGACACGTCACGCGGAAGTAGCCGATCTGGGCACCGTTGTGCGCGATCGGAATCGCCGTGTAGGTGTGATCGCCGCCGGGCAGGCCGTCGACCCCCACCGCGAGGTCCTTCCCGCGCCGGCGCACTGTGCCGTCCTGATGGAGCACGGCAACGCCCGCATCGTGCTCGCCGTAGATGAAGCTGACCGCCTGGGCGCCGAGCACCTTGCGGATCCCGTCGGACGCGCGCGCGAGCCCGTCCGCCGTGTCGATGCTTCCGCTGGCCAACAGGGCCGACTCCAGTGCCCCCTGGACGAACCCCGCCTGCTCATCGGCCGACCGGCTCTGCCGGATCCCCCATGACGCCAGCTCGCTGACCGCCAGCCCCACGAGGAGCAGCAGGACCGCCAGCTCGATGTCCTCGACGCTGTTGATGCGCAGCTGCAGGTACGGCTGGGTCAGGAACACGTCGAAGCCGAGGGCCGCTGCCAGTGCGGCCAGGATCCCGGCGATCCGGTCACCGGTCGCCGCAGCGCCCACCACGACCAGGACGAGGACCAGCGCAGCGGCGCTGTTGGTCACGATGTCGACGAATACCTCCAGGGCCGCGGCCACCGCGAGCGGCACCACGACCGCGAGGACCCTGAGCAGGGCTGGGTGCCTGCGGAACCAGGCCATCTCCATACGTCAAGGCAACCACCGCCCGGGCCGGGACGGTAGGCCGCGCTCGTCAAGGTTCCATAAAGACGCACGCCCTCAGCGGACGTCGAGCCGGTAGCCGAGCCCAGGCTCGGTGATGAGGTGGCGGGGACGGGCCGGATCGGCCTCCAGCTTGCGCCGGATCTGGTTGGCGAAGACCCGCAGGTACTGGCGCTCCCGGCCGTAGTGCGGACCCCAGACGGCGCGCAGCAACTCCTCGTGCGACACCACCCGACCCTCGTGACGGGCGAGTTCGGCCAGCATGCGCCACTCGGTCGGCGTCAGGTGGACGCGAACGCCGTCGCGCTCGGCACGGTTGGCTGCGAAGTCCAGGACGAGGCCGTCCACCTCGATGGTGGGCGGGGCCACCTGCTCCGCCGTCGTGCGCCGGACGGCCGCGCGGACGCGGGCGAGCAGTTCGTCGATGCTGAACGGCTTGCTGACGTAGTCGTCGGCACCCTCGTCGAGCGCTTCGACCTTGTCGTCGGCCTCCTGACGCGCCGAGAGGACGATGACCGGAACGGCCGAACGCCGCCGCAGCCGGCGCAGCACCTCGACGCCGTCCAGGTCGGGAAGGCCGAGGTCCAGGACCACGAGTTCGGGCTGTTCGGCGAAGAACAGCTCGAGGGCTTCCGCGCCCGTGCCGGCGAGCAGGACCTCGTCGCCGCGGGCGCGGAGGTTGATCCGGAGCGTCCGCTGCAGGACGGAGTCGTCGTCGACGACGAGGATGCGAGTCATCGTGTGCCCTCCCCCGGTTCGGGACCGCGTCCGTCGGCCGTCAGCGAGATGACCATGGTGAGCCCGCCGCCGGGCGTGGGCTCGGCCCCGACACTCCCGCCCATGGCTTCGGTGAGCCCCCGCGCAACCGCGAGCCCCAGCCCGAGGCCATTGCCCGCGGGGGCGTCGCCGCGACGCTGGAACGGCTGGAAGATCCGCTCCTGATCCTCCTCGGGGACGCCGACGCCGTGGTCGCTCACGCGGATCTCGACGCGGTCCGCCACCCGGCTCGCTCGGACGGTGATGGGCCGGCCCGCCGGCTGGTACCGCAGGGCGTTCTCGGTGATGTTGGCCAGGACCCGGTCCAGCAGGCCTGCGTCCGCGACGGCGGTGCGGGCGTCGGGGTCGATCTGCCAGGTCACCCGATCCGGAGCGGAGAGTCCCGCGATGGTCGCGGGGATGACCTCGCCGAGGTCCGTCGGGCAGGGGTGCGCGACCAGCGCGCCGGTCTGGAGCCGGGACATCTCCAGCAGGTTGCCCACCAGGGCCTCCAGCCGGTCCGCGGACTCCTCGATGGCCGCCTTCAGCTCGTCCTCGTCCTCGCGGGACCAGGTGACGTCCGTCGAGCGGAGGCTGCCGATCGCTGCCTTGATCCCGGCCAGCGGGGTGCGCAGGTCGTGCGAGACAGCCGAGAGCAGGGCGGTGCGCGCCTCGTTCTCGCGCGCGAGCGCTACGGCCGACGTGGCCGAGCGCCGCAACTCCTGGCGCTGCAGGATCGCGCCGGCATGGGCGGCGAAGGCCGCGAACAGCCGCCGCTGTTCCGCCGCGAGTCCCTGCGGCTGGAGTTCGAGCTGGTAGGTGCCGTCCGCATCCTCGTGGTCGGCGGGCGCGAGGGGGTCGAACGGGCCGAAGGAGGCGACCACCTCCGGCTGCCCGACGGGCGGTCGGTTCAGGATCGCGGCCGCGCGGACACCGAACATGTCCACGGCCCGCTCCAGCAGCAACGGCAGCTGATCGGTGGATCCGAGCAGAGAGTGGGACAGCTCGGCCAGGGCGGCGGACTCGCGCTGGGCGGCCTGCGCCTCCTCCGAACGGCGGGCGTTGCGATGGACGATCAGGGCCACCAACACCCCGACGAGCACGAACACGACCAGCGCGAGGGTGTTGTGGGGATCCGCAACGGTGAGCGTGCCGACCGGCTGGACGAAGAACCAGTTCAGGAGCAGGGACGAAACCACGGCGGCCACCACGGCCGGGATCACCCCTCCGATCACGGCGACCACGACGGTGGCCAGCAGGAAGATCGGGATGTCGAGGGGCAGGTCGGAGGTGAACGGGTCCATCAGGAGGACGGCGGTGAGCGCAGGTGGCAGCAGAACAGCCGCGCCCAGTCCGGCCAGCACCCGCCGGGGGGAGAGGCCGCGGCGACGTCGGTGACGGAAGCCTTTGCCCGCGGCCGCATGCGTGACCACGTGGACGTCGATGTCGCCCGCCGCAGCGATGATCCGCTCGGCCATGGTGTGGCTGAAGGTGCGCTGCCACGGGGTCCGCCGTGACGCGCCGACCAGGATCTGGGTGGCGTTGACCCCGCGTGCGAAGGTGAGCACCGCCTCGACGGCGTCGTCGCCGGAGACCGTGTGGAACTCGCCCCCGAGCTCCGCGGTGAGGCGGCGCAGCTCGGCCACCTGGTTGAGCGGAGCCGTGGTCAGCCCGTCCGTCCTGGTCACCAGGACGCCGAGCATGAGACCCCCGGCGAAGCGCGACGCGATCCGGGCGCCACGACGCAGCAGGGTCTCCCCCTCCGCGCCGCCGGAGAGCGCCACCACCACGCGCTCGCGGGTGGGCCAGGTCTGGGTGATGCCGTGCTCGGCGCGGTAGCCCTCGAGGCCGGCGTCCACCTTGTCGGCGAGCCACAGCAGTGCCAGTTCGCGCAGCGCCGACAGGTTCCCGGCGCGGAAGTAGTTGGCCAGGGCCGCGTCGACCTTCTCCGGGCGGTAGATGTTGCCGTGCGCCATCCGGCGCCGCAGGGCCTCCGGGGCCATGTCGACGAGCTCGATCTGGTCGGCCGCGCGGACAACCTCGTCCGGGACGGTCTCCCGCTGCACGATCCCGGTGATCGCGGTGACGGCGTCGTTGAGGGACTCCAGGTGCTGGATGTTGACCGTCGAGATGACGTCGATGCCGGCGTCCAGCATCTCGTCGATGTCCTGCCAACGCTTCTCGTTGCGGGATCCCGGGACGTTGGTGTGGGCGAGCTCGTCGACCAGCGCGACCTGCGGGTGGCGGGCGAGGACGGCATCGAGGTCGAGCTCGGCCAGCACGCTGCCCTTGTAGTCGACCTTCCGCCTGGGCACGACCTCCAGTCCCGACAGCAGGCCGGCCGTGTGCGGTCGACCGTGCGTCTCGCACAGCGCAACCACGACCTCCGTGCCGCGTTCGGCCCTGCGGTGACCCTCCTCGAGCATGGCGACGGTCTTGCCCACCCCGGGGGCGGCCCCGAGGTAGATCCGCAGCCGGCCGCGCACCATGGCGCCTACTCTCTCACCGCTGCGCCAGCGCAAGGTTGAGCGTGGTCACGTTCACCCCGTCCTGGCCGAGGTAGCCCAGCGGAGCGTGGTCGGTGTTGGCGGCGATCAACTGCTCCAGGACGGTCGCGTCGACGCCACGCGCCTTCGCCACCCGCGGCACCTGCCACAGGGCGTAGGCGACCGAGATGTGCGGGTCCAGCCCCGATGCCGACGCCGTCAGCGCGTCGCCGGGGATCGGGCCCACGGCGTCCGGATTGGCGGCGCGGAGGTCGGCCGCCCGCTTCGCGATGGCGTCCGCCTGCGCGCTGGACGCCGGGGACAGGTTGCTGCCCCCGGACGTCTGCCCCGAGTAGTCGGAGCTCGAGGGACGCGGCTGGAACCACTGGTCGCCGTCGATCTGCTGGCCGAGCAGGGACGAGCCGACGACCCGTCCGTCCAGGCTGACCAGCGACCCGTTGGTCTGGGCGGGGAACACCTGGGCTGCAAGGGTGACCACGGCGGGATAGCCGAGACCCAGCAGCACGGTCATCACCACCAGCAGCCGGAGACCGGCGAGGGCCTGACGAAGGAAGGCCATGGCTTACCCCAATCCCGGGACGAGACCGACGACAAGGTCGATGAGCTTGATGCCGATGAACGGCGCGACGATGCCGCCCAGCCCGTAGATGAGCAGGTTGCGGTTGAGCATCGCCGACGCACTCATCGGGCGGTACTTCACCCCCCGCAGCGCCAGCGGCACCAGCGCCAGGATGATCAGGGCGTTGAAGATCACGGCGGAGAGGATCGCCGAGGAGGGCGAACGCAGGCCCATGATGTTCAGCGCCTGCAACCCCGGGAACACGGCGATGAAAAGCGCGGGGATGATCGCGAAGTACTTTGCGACGTCGTTCGCGATGGAAAAGGTCGTCAACGCACCCCGGGTGATCAGTAACTGCTTGCCGATGGCGACGATGTCGATGAGCTTGGTCGGGTCCGAGTCGAGGTCGACCATGTTGCCGGCCTCCTTCGCCGCGGAGGTGCCGGTGTTCATCGCCACCCCGACGTCGGCCTGCGCGAGCGCGGGGGCGTCGTTGGTTCCGTCCCCGGTCATCGCGACGAGCCGTCCGCCCGACTGTTCGGCCCGGATGAGCGCCATCTTGTCCTCCGGGGTCGCCTCGGCGAGGAAGTCGTCGACGCCGGCCTCGGCTGCGATCGCCTTGGCCGTCAGGGGGTTGTCGCCGGTGATCATCACCGTGCGGATGCCCATCGCCCGCAGTTGGGCGAAACGTTCGGCCATGCCGGGCTTCACCACGTCCTTCAGCTGGACGACACCGAGCGTCCGGGGAACCCCGCCCGGCGGACGGGTGGCGACGACCAGTGGGGTGGCCCCGGCCGCGGACACGCCGTCCACGATGGCGTCCAGGCCGTGGACGGTCGAGCCGCCCTCCGCAGCCACCCACGCGGCGACAGCGGACCCGGCGCCCTTGCGCACCTGGGTGCCGTCGGCGAGATCCAGCCCCGACATGCGTGTCTGCGCGGTGAACGGGACGAGGGTGACCCCTGCACGGACCAGCTCATGCTCTTCGGGGACGGCCTCGGTGATGCCTTCGGTCGCGGCGAACTCGACGATCGAGCGTCCCTCGGGGGTGAGGTCGGCGAGCGACGCGAGCCGCGCGGCCGCGACCAGGTCGGACCGCGGGACCCCTTCGGCCGGGAAGACGTCGGAGGCGCGCCGGTTGCCGTAGGTGATGGTCCCGGTCTTGTCCAGCAGCAGCGTGTTCACGTCACCGGCAGCCTCGACGGCCCGCCCCGACATCGCCAGGACGTTGTGCTGCACCAGGCGGTCCATCCCGGCGATCCCGATCGCCGACAGCAGCGCGCCGATCGTCGTCGGGATCAGGCAGACCAGCAGTGCGACCAGGACGACGAGCGAGAGCCGGTCGCCGGAGTAGATGGCCTGCGGCTGCAGCGCGATCACCGCGAGCAGGAAGATGATCGTGAGGGTCACCAGCAGGACGCCGAGCGCGATCTCGTTCGGCGTCTTCTGCCGCGAGGCCCCCTCGACCAGCGCGATCATCCGGTCGATGAACGTCTCACCCGGCTTCGATGTGATCTGGACGACGATCCGGTCGCTGAGGACGGTTGTGCCGCCGGTCACAGCACACCGGTCGCCCCCGGCCTCGCGGATGACCGGGGCGGATTCGCCGGTGATGGCCGACTCGTCCACGGTGGCGAGGCCTTCGACGATGTCTCCGTCGCCCGGGATCACCTGGCCGGCCTCCACCACCACCCGATCACCGAGCCGCAGGTCGGTGCCGGCCACCTGTTCCTCGGTGCCGTCGGAGGCGAGCCGGCGGGCCATGGTCTGCGTCCGCGTCCTGCGGAGACTGTCCGCCTGGGCCTTTCCGCGGCCCTCGGCGATGGCCTCCGCGAGGTTGGCGAACACGATCGTCAGCCACAGCCACACTGTCACCGAGACGGAGAAGACGCTCGGGTTCAGCACGGACAGGACGGTGGTCAGCACCGAGCCGACCCAGACCACGAAGATCACCGGGCTGCGGAACACGTGGCGTGGGTCGAGCTTGGCCAGTGCCTGAGGCAGCGACCGCCAGGCCGTGACGGCCAGGGACGGGTGCGCCGGACGGGGGTGCTTGCTCATGACAGTGCCTCCGCGATCGAACCGAGGGCCAGGGAAGGGAAGTACGTCAACGCGGACAGGATCAGGATGATCACCACGAGGAACGCCGCGAACCCGGGGGTGTGGGTGGGCATCGTGCCCGAGGTCACAGGACGGCGCCCCTGCCGGGCCGTCCCTCCCGCGAAGGCGAGCATCGCCACGATCGGGACGAAGCGTCCGAGGAACATGACGATCGCCAGCGTGACGTTGAGGAACGGCTGGTCGGCCGAAAGGCCGGCGAACGCGGAACCGTTGTTGTTGGCGGCAGAGGTGAACGCGTACAGCATCTCGGAGAGGCCGTGGGGCCCCGTCGTCGAAAGGGCCCCGAGCGAGCTGGGGACGACCAGGCCCGCTCCGGTGCCGAGCAGCACGAGGGTCGGCGTGATCAGCATCGACAACGCGACGAGGGCGATCTCGCGGCGCCCGATCTGCTTGCCCAGCAGTTCCGGGGTCCGTCCCACCATCAGGCCGGCGATGAAGACCGTGATCACGACCATCACCAGCATGGAGTACAGGCCGGTACCGACGCCGCCGGGAGACAGTTCGCCCAGCATCATGTTGAGCAGCGCGATACCGCCACCGAGCGGCTGCAGGGAGGAGTGCATGGCGTCCACCGCTCCCGTGGAGGTGCCCGTCGTCGCCGAGGCGAACATGGCGGACCAGACCGGCCCGAAGCGCTGCTCCTTGCCCTCCATACTGGCGCCGGTCGCCTCGATCCAGGCCAGGAGCGACATCGCACCGAAGCACAGCACGCCCATGGCACCGGCGAGCGCGAAGCCCTGGCGGCGGTCCTTGACCATCAGGCCGTACGTGTAGGGCAGCGCGGTGGGGATCGCCAGCAGCAGCACGATCTCGAACAGGTTCGTCCACCCGTTCGGGTTCTCGAACGGGTGCGCGGAGTTCGCGTTGAAGAAGCCGCCTCCGTTGGTGCCCAGTTCCTTGATCGCCTCCTGGGACGCGACCAGGCCGCCCTGCACAACCTGGTGCCCACCGGTCAGGGTGGTGACCGTCACGGGATCGGTGAGGTTCTGGACGACACCGCCCGCGACGAGCACGACGGCCACGACCGCGGAGAGCGGGAGGAGGACGCGCAGCGTCCCGCGGGTGAGGTCGACCCAGAAGTTGCCGAGCCGGTCGGTGCCCTCGCGGGCCAGTCCGCGCACGACCGCGATGGCGACGGCCAGGCCGACGCCGGCCGACAGGAAGTTCTGGACGGCCAGCCCGGCCGCCTGGACGAGGTAGCCGGTGCCCGCCTCGCCCGCGTAGGACTGCCAGTTGGTGTTGGTGACGAACGACACGGCTGTGTTCAGGGCGGTGTCGACGTTCATCGTCCGTCCCTGGGACAAGGGCAGGAAGTCCTGGCTCACGATCAGCACCCACAGCAGCAGGACCGAGACCACCGAGAACGCCAGCACCGAGACCGCGTAGACGCCCCACCGCTGTTCGGTGTCCGGGTCCACGCCGACGAGCCGGTACACGAACCGCTCGACGCGGGTGTGCCGCGGCGAGGTGAAGACCCGGTGGAGCCAGGTCCCAAGGGGAACATGGATGGCGGCCAATACGACGATCACGGTCGCGATGGAGAGCACAGCGGCGAGGGTGGGGTTCACGGCGGCCTCAGAACCGTTCGGGATGGGCCAGGGCGTACGCCAGGTACACCAGCAGGGCGAGCCCGACCACGACGGCCACAAGATCTTCGATCACGCACCCAGCTTGGGTCGCCGCCGACCGGGACGGGTCTCCGCTGACGGGTTCCTAACCGGTCTTGATCATTCCCTTATCCCTCGCGCGGGGGTGCCAGAGTCGTGCTCTGGATGCACCGGGCGGCCTGCCGGGCACCGGCTGCCAGGCAGGCGTCGACGGGGCGTCCGGCGAGGTGGGCGGCGAGGTAGCCGGCGAAGAACGCGTCGCCTGCGCCGTTGGTGTCGACGACCTCCTCGACCGGCTCAGCCCCGACCCGGCGCGGCACCCCGTCGGCAGCCATGGCGAAGGCGCCGGCCGCGCCGCGGGTGACGACGACGAGTTCCGCACCGGCCTCGATCCGGGTGCGGGCGAAGCCTTCGGGGTCGCCGATCTTGTCGTCGTTGCAGAACAGGTAGGTGGCCGCGTCCACGAAGTCCTGGTGGAACGCCGATTCCCCGTCGTAGTCGTGGAGGTCGCACCACACCGGCCGTCCCGCGGCCAGCGCCTCCGCGAGCAGCGGACGCGACGGCTCACTCAGGTCGATCACGACCGCAGCGGCGGACGCGATGGCAGCCGAGGTCGCGGCCCGGAAGCGGACGTCGGCCTCCACCAACTCCGGCAGCTCCAGGTAGAGCGACAGCCGGCCGCCGTTGGGATCCATGAGGTTGAGGTGCTGTTCGGTGCGCCCGCGGGAGGCCGTCTCGACGACCAGGTCCACGCCGGCGTCCCGCAGGGCCCGCAGCACGGTCGCGGCGACGTCGTCGGCGCCGACCACCGTGCGCAGCGTCACCGGGACGCCGAGCGAGGCCAGGTTCAGCGCCTTCCCTGCGGACGTGCCGCCGACGGTCCAGTGGTGCCGGCGAGCGAACTCCATGTGCGGGACAGGGGCGGGGAGGGCGTTCAGGCCGACGATGTGGTTCCAGGAGGCCGGCCCGGCGACGAGGACGTGGGACTGCATGACGAAACCCTACGGACCACCGGGGTGGCGGTGAAGGCGGGCGCGTCAGGCCGCTGGCGCTGAGCCGGTCTCGCTCCACATGTCGGGGCCACCAACGTACCGGTGCCGACCATGGGCGACCGGCGTACCATCGCCGGGCAGGTGGCCGTCGGCGAGCACGTCCAGGGCGAGGTCGAGCAGCGGCCGCCCGGACTGCCGGGACGCGTCGCGCAGCCGCCCGAAGGCCTGTGCGGCCCCCAGCCGCTGGTCGGCCATGACGATGGCGACGGCCACCGCGATCCTGCTGAAGTCGACCTCGGATGCGGACCGCAGGGCGGTGCGATGGTGATGCAGCGCCGCGCGGACCGCCGAGCTGACGATCGGGACGAGCTTGAGCGCCGCGTCCACGTCGATGCCGTCGAGGGCTTCCGGCCGGCGGGCGTAGAAGGTGAGCACCGCCCGTCCCCTGCCGTGCAGCGGGACTTCGACGGCGAGCAGGCTGCGGATGTCCAGCGCCGCGACGCAGAGCCGCCCGAAGTCGCGCCAGCGCGGGTCCTCGGCGAGGTCGGTGCTGGTGACCACCACCTCGCGCGCCGGGCCGACGACAGGGCCCTGGTGCTGCTGGTTCTGCAGCCAGTCGGCCTGCACCGGGATGTGGTCGGTGGCCGCGAGCGTCTGGGCTGCGCCGCCGGGTGGGACGACGGTCAGCCCGCAGTGGATCTGGCCGTCGCCGTGGCAGACGGCGAGGGAGACGAAGCTCACGACGATCTGGGGGTCGAGGGCCGCATCGGGCCGCACGTCCACCCCCGGCACTCGCGGCGGGGTGCCGTTCCGGGGGGTCGGTCGGTGTGGGGACGCGACCGATCGGGTCTTCTTGCTCGGCATGGGGGAGATCGCCTGGCGTCAGGGCCTGGAGGAGGCCGGCTCTCGGAAACCTCCACGGTCCTTCTTCGACGGTACACCCGTGGCGGCCATCGTCACAGGGGGAGAAGCGTCCCCCGAGGGAGGATCGGCAGGGAGTCAGGATCGCCTGTCGGCCGATCGTCCGCCCGGCGCCGGAGGCACCGAGTCGGCCTTCACGGCGTTGCGCTCGCCCAGGGGACGGGGCGCGCCGCGCGTGGTGTCCTGCACCGTCTGCTCCTCGGACTCGGCGTTGATCTCCGCGCCCAGCAGGACGGCGTAGCTCGTGATCCACAGCCACAGCAGCATCACCACAACGCCGGCGAGCGCGCCGTAGGTCTTGGCGTAGTTGCCGAAGAGCGACACATAGACCGAGAAGCCGACGCTCGCCAGCAGCCACAGCACCGTCCCAACGGCAGCACCGACCGAGGTCCAGCGGAACTTCGGGGCGTCCCGGTCGGGCGCGACGCGGTACAGGACGGCCAGGGCGAGCATCACCAGGACCACCACCAGCAGCCAGCGGACGACCTCCGCCACCCAGCGCCAGCCGCCGGAGAGCCCGACGAGCTGGAACGCGACAGGGACGCCGGCCACCAGGCCGATCAGCACCACCATGAACACGACAGCCCCGACCGTCAGCCCGAGGACCAGCAGCTTCTCCTTCACGAAGCCGCGGCTGCGCTCCTCGTCGTAGGCGATGTTCACGGCGGTGACCAGGTTGCCGACGCCGCCAGAGGCACTCCACAGCGCGACGACCAGGCTGACGACCAGTCCCCATCCCAGCCCCTGCGCCGGCGCCGACGTCAGCTGCTGGAGCTGGCCCTCGATCAGCGACCGGGCGTCCCCGGGCAGCGACGCCAGCAGGGGCCCGAGCTGGGCGGACATGGTGGCCGGGTCGGCGACCAGCCCGTACACCAGGGTCAGCGCGATCAGCGCTGGGAACAGGGCCAGGAACCCGAAGAAGGCGACGCCGGCAGCCAGCAACGGCACCTGGTCGGCGGACGCCTCCTTCCACCCGCGGACGACGACCTGTCGCCAGCCGGCCGGCGGGATCTGGGTCGGGGACTCGGCCCGGGATCCGGGGACCCGGGTGTCCTGCGGTGTGCCTGCTCGTGTCATGCGCTCCCGGTACCCACCGCTCGCGACGATCGACGCCCGGTCTCAGCCCGTCTCGCTGTGTGGAGCTCCGACGTCCTTCGACTCCGGTGACCCCCGCTGCCGCAGGAAGACGGCGAAGACCGCCATCGAGCCGACCGCGAGCAGTTCGGACTGCCAGTTCTGCAGCGTTCGGTCCCAGAAGTCGGGACTCAGCAGGTACGCGCTGAGCGGCAGCGGGTCGAGCAGGTCTCGCAGCCGCCCCTCGTTGAACGCCACCCGTCCGGCAACGCCCTGGGCAGCCCACGAGAGCAGGAAGATCGTCCCCATGACCAGCGTCAGCGATGCCGAGTACACCTGCGTCCGCCACCCGCCAGTTCGGGCAGCAGCCGGCGAGTCGGGCTGCGCGTGGGCCCCGACCCGCTCGTCGGCGTCCGAGCCCAACCCGGACTCCTCAGGTTGCTTCGACTCCGACGACCCCCGCTGCACGAGCCAGACCGTCAATAGGATGTACAGGGTGAACTGCAGGTACTCCGACTGCCAGTTCTCGGCGACGTCGACGCCGAACGACGACGACGTCACGTACCGCAGCCAGCCGATCTCGGCGACTCCGTCGGTGCGCGCCTGCTCGTTGTAGCCCGCCAGACCGACGAAGGACTGCCCGGCGAGGGTCGCCAGCAGCATCAGGCCGAACACGATGGACAGCGAGTTGTCCCGCAGCGCGCGCTTCATCGCCCCGCCAATCCGATGGCGAACACTGCGGCCAGGACCAGCCCGATGAAGATCAGGTAGACCGCGAACACGACCGTCGTGGCCCTCACGGCTCGACCTCGCATTCATAGGGGACGGCGGGATCAGGGTCCGAGCGGACGCAGCCGGCTGCGGTCACTCGCCACCCGTCCGGGAAGCGGGCGAGGAAGAGGACCTGCCCGTCCATCCGCACCTGGGCGCTCTCGGCCTCGACGTCGACCGCCCGCACCTCGGCCGCCGTGGGCAGGTGGAGGTCCGCGAGGGCCTGGGCGCACGGCGTTCCCTTGTTCCTGGCGAGCGCGTCCTCGGTGTCCGGGGCGAGCAGACCGCACGCCCGGGACGGCTCGGCCTGCACGAAGGCGACGGCCGCAGCCGACGCCTGGGCGCCGGCAGGGTCACTGCCACAGCCGGCGAGGACGATCATCCCCAGCGCGAACGCGACCGGTGCTCGCACCCGTCCCCCTCTCCTCGGATCGATGCAGCAGGGATACCCGCCCACGGCCAGGTTTCACGCCTCGGGACAGCGCGTTGAGCAGGGAGGGCAGCTCGTCCAGCACCTCGCGCGCCAGGCAGCCGACCCGTCCGACCTGGGACGCGAGGCGCTGCCCCGCCGCTGCGTGCAGGTTCGTGGCCCAGCACGCCGCCCGGGCCCCGGATGGCGTGTCGACCAGGTCGTGGCAGGCTATGGCCGCGTCGTACCGGGAGTCGATCGCACGGAGGTCGGCGACCAGGTCGTCCCCGAGTGGCCGGACGAGGAGCAGTTCGGCCTCGGAGTCGTTGGGAGTCCGCACCGTCCGGGCGAGGCCCGGCTTCAGCGGCGGGCGGACGTCCGGATCGCGCTGCTCCATCACGATCACGTCGGCGCCGGCCGCTTGCGCAGCTGACGCCGCCACGTTCCCCTCGCTCTCGCCGTGCCTCACCAGCACCGGTTCCTCGACCACGGGCACCGAAGTGCCCCTGTCGACCCTGTGCCAAACAGGGTTTGGGCCGCACCGCCGGGGGTTACGGGGCGGGAACACCGAGGAGGAACAATGCGCGCAGTCACGTGGCAGGGTCGCGGCGAAGTCGAGGTCACCGACGTCCCGGACCCGAAGATCCAGGAGCCGACGGACATCGTCGTGAAGGTCACATCCACAGCCATCTGCGGCTCGGACCTTCACCTGATCGGCCCCCTCACCCCGTTCATGACACCGGGCGACGTGCTGGGCCACGAGGCCATGGGCATCGTCGAGGAGGTCGGCTCCGAGGTGGGACGGCTGCGGCCGGGCGATCGGGTGGTGGTGCCGTTCAACATCTCGTGCGGCCACTGCTTCATGTGCACCCACGGCCTCCAGAGCCAGTGCGAGACCACCCAGGTCCGCGAGCACGGCTGCGGTGCTGCCCTGTTCGGCTACACCAAGCTGTACGGGCAGGTTCCCGGCGGCCAGGCCGAGTACGTCCGCGTGCCGCAGGCGCAGTACGGCCCGGTCAAGCTGCCGGAGACCGCGACGGACGACCGCTGGCTGTTCCTCTCCGACATCCTGCCGACGGCGTGGCAGGCCGTGAAGTACGCCGACCTCGCCGAGGGCGAGACCATCGCGGTGTTCGGGCTCGGGCCGGTCGGACAGCTCGCGACGCGGTCCGCCCTGAAGCAGGGGGCTGCGCGCGTCATCGGTGTCGACCTTGTCCCAGAGCGGCTGGCCGAGGCCGCCCGGCACGGCGTCGAGGTGATCGACGCGTCGGCGACCGACGACGTCCCCGCGGCGATCAGGGACGCGACGAACGGTCGCGGTGCCGACCGGGTGGTGGACGCAGTGGGCATGGAGGCGCACGGATCACCGGTCGCGGAAGCCGCAGCCGCCACCATCACCACCCTGCCCCGTCCGGTGGCCGCCGCGATGGAACAGACCATCGGCGTCGACCGGCTGGCCGCCCTGCGGGACGCGCTCGCGTCCGTCCGGCGGGGAGGGACGGTCTCGATCGCCGGTGTGTACGGCGGCGCCGCCGACCCGTTCAACATGATGAGGCTGTTCGACCGCCAGGTCACGATCCGGATGGGCCAGGCCAACGTCCGTCGCTGGACCGACGAGCTGTTCGGGATGCTCTACGACAACGAGGACGTGTTCGGCGTCGAGACCCTCGCGAGTCACCACCTGCCGCTGGAGGATGCGCCGGACGCCTACCGCAAGTTCCAGGCCAAGCAGGACGGCTACATGAAGGTCGTGCTGCGTCCGTGAGGGGCGCGGGCCGCATGGAACAACGTGTTGCCGAGGCTCGCCATCACCTCCGGGTCTTCGAGCAGCAGCCGGTAGCTGCCGAACCCGCCAGGCTGGGCGGTGTTGGTGCTGAGGTCGCAGTCGCTGAGGCTCGGCACAGCCGATGAAACTCATCGAGATCAGCGTGAACACCAGGAACCGCAGCACCCACCGAAGGATGACGGCGTAGCCGGGGCACTCCTCTTCACCTCGCCCCGGGCCCGCTGGGCCGCGCCTGGGCGTCCGCCAGGGTCTGTTGTGAAGCTGGAGAACTGCCCCCTTCTCCGGTTCCCGATCGCGAGCGCGGCGAAGTTTTGCCGAGTTACCTCTCCCCCGAGCGCTGGGCACGGGGGAGGCCTATGACGACGAACGAGGAGAAGCGATGACGAACGACAACCTGAACCCGTTCACCCAGTCGGGCGTCGGCGGGGAACACCCCTTCGCCGAGACGGGCGGAGCGGATCCCGCGATCACGGACAACCGGGTCACCCACGACCGGGGGTACACGCTGGACGACACGGCTCCCGTGCCCGCGAGCGGCGCACGACCGGGCTCGGAGCACGACCTCGGTGCTCCCGCCGGCATCACCGGCACCAACCTGGGCGGTGACGACGGCACCGGTTCCGGCCACCCGGGCGCCGGCACGTACGGTTCCACGGGGACCGGCTATTCCGAGGCCACCGGCGGCAACGCCTACGGCGCCGACGACACGTCGGGGGTCGCCGGGACTGCGCGCCACGTGGCCGGCACGGCCAAGGACGAGGCGGCCGGCGTGGTGAGCACTGCAGCGGCGAAGGCGGGCGACGTGAAGGACGTTGCGCTCGATCGGGGCGGGGACGTCGCCGAGGTGGCGCGCGACGAGCTGAGCCGACTCGCTGCCGAGGCCCGCGAGCAGTTCCAGGGCCTGTGGGACCAGGCCAGCGGGCAGCTGCGTGAGCAGGCGACCGCCGGCCGGCAGCAGCTCGCCGGCGTCCTGCACGACCTGGCGGACGAACTGGGCCAGATGGCGTCGAAGTCCGACCAGAACGGCCCCGTGACCGCTTTCGCCAAACAGGCGTCCCGCCGCGGCGGCGAGCTGTCTCACTGGCTGTCGAACGCCGATTCGACCGACGTCCTCTCCGAGATCCGCCGGTTCGCGCGCAGGCGTCCGTTCGCCTTCCTGGCGGGGGCGACGGTCGCCGGTGTCGTGGTCGGACGGCTCAGCCGGGGCCTGATGGCCGGACGCAGCACCGTCGGTTCCAGCGGAGCCACCCGGGCAGTGGGGGCCACCGGCGTGCCGGCTCCTCGCCCGAGCGCAGCAGTGCCGGCGTACGGCGGGGGCGCGGCCGGGCAGACCTACGGGTACGACCGCGCGGTCCCGGGTGGTGAAGGGCTGTGACGACCTCGCGCGAACCGGCGCTGCCCACGGCACAGAGTCCTGCCCGCGTGGCCCCGGAGAGGTCGATCGGCGAACTGCTCGGCGACGTCACCCGCGACCTGTCCACCCTGATGCGGCAGGAGGTCGAGCTGGCGAAGGCCGAACTGCGCCAGACCGGCAGTCAGGCGGGCAAGGGTGCCGGACTGTTGGCAGGCGGGGCCGTGGGCGGCTTCCTGGCCGTCCTGTTCGTCTCGATCGCCGTCTGGTGGGGACTCGGGCTCGCGGTCGGGAACGCGTGGTCGGCGGTCATCGTGGCCGTCGTGTGGGCGATCGTCGCGGTCGTCCTCGTCCAGGCCGGACGCAAGGAGATGGCCCGCGTGAAGGGCCTGCCGATGACCGCAGAGACGGTCAGCAAGATCCCCAATGCAGTGAAGGGCAACGAGGAGGACAACCGATGACCAGCAACCCGTCCGAGATCCGGGCACAGATCGAACAGACCCGGGCGAGCCTGTCCGACAACGTCGACGAGCTCGCCGACCAGGCGACCCCTGCCCACATCGCGCAGCGCCAGGTGACCAAGGCGAAGCGTGCCGGCGGCCGATTCCTGGACCGCGTGCTCGGGACCGTCGAGGATGTGCGGGACACCGCGCTGGACAAGGCGCACGAGGTTGCGTCCGGTGTCCGCGAGGCCGGCGCGGGTGTCGCCGGGCAGGCGTCCGAGGTGGGCCACGGCGTGAGCAACCTGCCTCGCGAGGCGGGACGGCAGGCGCAGGGCAACCCCGTCGCGGCGGGAGTCGTGGCGTTCGGGATCGGCCTGCTGATCGCGGCCGCCTTCCCGGCGTCCCGCAAGGAGCAGGAGCTGGCGCAGGCGGTGAAGGAGAAGGCCCAGCCGCTCACCGACCAGGTGACCGCTGCGGCCCACGACATCGCCGACAACCTCGCCGAGCCGGCGGGACAGGCGGTGGACGCGCTGAGGAACTCGGCAGCGGAGGCCGTCGACGCCGTCCGCGAGGAGGGCGCCGCCGCGGTGAACGACGTCCAGGGTGTTGCGGGTGACTCGGCCCAACAGGTCGTGGACGGCGCCCGCGACTCCGCGGAGCACGTCGCGTCCGAGGCCAGGGACGCCGCCCAGGGCTGAACCGACAGCCACGAGGACCCCGCCCCGCCGCTCGGCGGGACGGGGTCCTGCCCTGTCCGAGGCGGCCCGGGGCCACAGGAGCTGCAGGGTCTCGGTCCACGAACCTCGCAGGCGGCGGGCTCGGGTCGTCAGTCGTGGTGCGGCTCCGGCTCCGTCCGCCCGGCACCGCGGCCGGTTTGACTGCGCGCGCCGACAAGGCGATCGGCAAGATCCGTGAGCCGTACGAGGAGCTGGCCCGGGGAGCGCGAAGCGATCAAGGACGGTGGCAGCGGCCGAGGCACGGGCCCGTCCCGAGTTCGTGACGGTCGGCCCTGCATGATGGGGACATGCACATCGTCGTCGTCGGAGCCGGCTCGGGCACCGGCCGCCTGCTCGCCGAGCAGGGAGCCCACCGTGGCCACCACGTCGTCGCCGTGTCCCGGCGCGGGTCGGACCTCCCCGGGGTGACCGACATCCGGGGGGATGCCACCGATCCCGGGGTCCTGGCGAGGGCGTTCGCGGACGGGGCCGACGCGGTCGTGCTCGCGATCGGTGGAACCAGGGGAACCGACCACAACCGGGCCCTGGTCACGAAGGCGGTGCTGGCCGCGCTGCCGGAGTCGGTCGGACGGGTGGTAGTCCACTCCTCGCTCGGTGTGGGCGACTCGACCCGGTTCCTGCCGAGAGGATTCGGGCTGGTCACGTCGTTGGTGCTCGGGAAGGCGCTGGCCGACCACGCGGAGCAGGAGGACCTCGTGCGGGCGTCGGGACGGCCCTGGACGATCGTCCGGCCGGGTGGACTGACCGACAAGCCGGCCTCGGGGCGGCTCGTCGCGCTGGAAGAGCCGGCCCCGCTGGCCGCGGTGATCCCGCGCGCCGACGTTGCGAGGTTCATCCTGGACTGCCTCGAGGACCCCGCGACCATCGGACGCACGTACGCGCTCGGGACACGCGCCTGACCCGTTGACCGCGTGGCGCGGCGTGGCAGGCTGGACGCAAGACCAGAGGAGGAAGCATGGCTCGCACTCCCACCGCCGCCCCCGACACGGCCTTCCCGGACCGGGAGCCGACTCCACGTACGGGGCGCAACGTGCTCACGTCCGCATCCCTGGTGGCGGGCGCAGCGGTCACGGGCTCGTTGGCCACCGATCCGAACGAGCGGTGGTACACGAGCCTGAACAAGCCGTCCTGGCAGCCGCCGCCGGAGGCGTTCCCCGTCGTGTGGTCGACCCTGTACGCCACCACGGCAGCGACGTCGGTCGCCGTCCTGAACGAGCTCGACCGCCGGGGCGATGAGGAGGAGGCCGCCGCGTACCGCAAGGCCCTCGCGGCGAACATGGCGTTGAACGGCGCCTGGAGCTGGCTCTTCTTCCGCGCCCACAATCTGGCGGCGTCCACCCTCGGCGCCGGCGTGCTCGCCGCGAACACGATCGCCCTCGCCCGCAGGGCCGGACGCGTGGCTCCCCGGTTCGGTCGCCTGCTCGCGCCCTACGCGCTGTGGACGTCGTTCGCCACCGTCCTCGCCGGCGTGGTGTGGCGGCTCAACCGCGACTGATCCCACCGCTCGACCCCGGGGGTGTTGCCGCGGTGAGGGCGAAGCTGCTTTCCTGAGAGCCCCGAGCCGATGCGGGCACGGGACGACGTCTCAGGGAGAGAACATGGCTGAGTCCAGCCGGCCGGGACGCCCGACCGTCGCCGCGCTCCGGGCCCGGATCACCGAACTCGAAGCCGCCAACGCCGAGCTGACCACCCGACTCGACGCCGCGCTGGAGGCGGAGCCCACCGCCCGCCTCGACACGGCGATCCTCGACCCGTCGGCGGCGTCCGCGCGTCGACCGGCCCGCTGGCGTGGGCCGGTCGCGGCCGTCCTGATCGTGCTCGGAGCGCTGCTCACACCGGTCTCGATCGCGTCGGGCTGGGCTCGGGCGGCGCTCACCGATCCCGATGCGTTCGTCGCGACCTACGCGCCCCTGGTCGACGACCCACGGGTGCAGGCCTACATCACAGACGAGATCGCCGCAGCGATCGATGCCCGGCTCGACATCGACGCCACGGTCGGCGACATCGTCAGCGGGCTGTCGCAGGGCATCCAGCGTCCCGGGCTCCAGACCGCGCTTCAGATGCTCCAGCAGCCGGCCGCCGAGGGGATCCGCTCCACCATCCGCGGCGTCGCCGCGCGGCTCGTCGCCTCGGACGCCTTCGCGCAGGTGTGGCGGGGGGGCCTCCGACTCTCCCACGTCCAGGCCACCGGTGCCCTCTCCGGGGATCCGGGCAGCGTGGCGACGATCACCGACGACGGATTGGGCCTGCGCCTCGCCCCGCTGATCGCCGCGGTGAAGGGCGCCCTCGTCGACCAGGGATTCGCGCTGGCCTCGCGGATCCCGTCCGTCGACCGCACGATCGTTGTCGTGCCGTCGAGCTCCCTGGTCCAGGCTCAGCTGGGCTACCGGCTCGTGCTCGCCACCGGGTACTGGCTCGGGATCCTCGTGCTCGTGCTCCTCGTCGCCGGCGTCCTGATCAGCGTCCGGCGGTGGCTCGCCGCGATCTGGGCAGCGGTCGGACTCGGACTCGGCGCGGCCGTCGTGCTGGGCGCCGTCGGGATCGCCCGGGTGATCGCCCAGACCGCGGTGCCGTCGTCGGTCATGCCGAACGACGTGTTGCTCGTCCTCTTCGACACCACCACGCAGGCGATCGACGACCTGGCCGTCGCCAGCGTCCTGCTCGCCATCGTCGTCGCCGTTTCGGCCTGGCTGGCCGCGCCCTTCCGGGTGTCGACGGCGATCCGCCGCGCGTGGGAGGACGTCCGCGGAGCGCTCCGCTTCCGCGCTGAGGCCCGAGGACTGTCGAGCGGGTCTGTCGGCGAGTGGCTGTACGCCCAGCGGGTCGTCCTTCGGATCCTCGTCGCCGTGCTCGCCGCGGTCGTGCTGGGGTTCAACCGTCCCCTGTCGGCCGGTGTCGTCATCGGCACCACTGCCGCAGGGGTGGCCGCGCTTCTCGTCCTGAGCCTGCTCCAGCGCCCTCCGGTGAGCGCACCGCCACCGCAGCTGCCCGAGCCCGCATGAGCCGACCCGGGCCCGAGTGCATCGAGGCCCGGGCGTGCCGCACGCGGGGTCCGAAGTCCGTCCCTTGCCAGAGCCCGTTCCACCGGTGCCCCCAATGGGACTCGAACCCATACTCGGGCGGGTTTAAGCCGCCTGCCTCTACCGGTTGGGCTATGGGGGCCGCGCCCCGGAGTCTATCCAGCAGCCCTGGTCAGTTCGTCCGTCGCGCGGTGACTGCCCGCTGCAGGAGCACGAAGACGAGCAGGATCCCGCCGGTGATGATGGCGGTCGCCGCAGGCGGGATCGAGCCGTCCCTGGTGATCAGAACCGTGATCATGCCGAGCACGAGCGCGCCCACGAGCGTCCCCAGGACCGCGCCGGCGCCACCGGTCAGCAACGTTCCTCCGATGACCGCTGAAGCGATGGCGTCCAGTTCCCAGCCGATGCCGGTGATGTTCTGGGCGCTTCCGAGCCGGGCGGTGTACACGACCGCGGCCAGCCCGGCCAGGGTGCCGCTGATGGCGTAGACCATGAGCTTCGTCCGGCGGACAGGAAGCCCCATCAGCAGTGCGGACGGCTCCGAACCACCGATGGCGTAGATCGTCCGTCCGGTGCGTGTTCGGGTGAGGAAGAGGTGGGCCGCGAGCACCACGAGCAACGCGATGATCACGCCGGAGGTGACCTTCAGGTCGTTGGGGATGCGCCCGTTCACCGGCGGCCCGACGAGGATCGTGATCGAGGAGTTGATCGCTCGTAGGGGTGAGTCGTCCGGCAGCGACTGCGGCTGGGTGCTCAGCATGGACGCGAGCCCTCGGGCCAGGAACATCATCGACAGGGTGGCGATGAAGGGCTGCACCCCGAAGAACTCGATCAGTGATCCGGACGCGAGCCCGACCGCTGTCCCGATGCCGATCATGACTACCACGACCACGACCGGGTGCCAGCCGGCGTTGGCGAGCATCACGCCGCTCACGCCCGAGAGCGCGACGACAGCGCCGACGGACAGGTCGATCCCTCCGGTGATGATGACCATGGTCAGGCCCACAGCGATCAGGATCAGCTGCGCGTTGTTGATGAACAGGCTGGAGATGGTGGAGTACTGCAGGATCCGGCCGTAGGCCACCTCGCCGTAGACCAGCATGGCCACGAAGATCCCCAGCGCGGCGAGCGCCGCGAGATTGAGGTTGGCGAGCCGCTTCAGCCAGGCGCGCGTGGTGGGGCCGTCGGCGCGAGTGGTCATGGTCGTCATGCCGCAGCCGCTTCCTTGTGAGCCGAGGGGATCGCCGTCGAGGTGGTCGCCCGGCGGCGTCGCTGGAAGAGCGCCCGGATCCGGGCCGACTGCAGCAGGCAGATAACGACGATGATGGTGGCCTTGAAGACCGGCGTCGCCTCCGCAGGGACGCCCAGGAAGAGCACGGTCTTGTTCAGCGTCGCGATCAGCAGACCGCCGACGATCGTCCCGCTGATGGAGAACTTGCCCCCTGCCAGGGAGGTCCCTCCGACCACCACCGCGAGAATGGCGTCCATCTCCATCGAGTAGCCGGTCTTCGCGACGTCGATCGTGTTGACGGTCGAGGTGGCCATGATGCCGGCGACGGCGGCCAGCAGTCCGGACAGCGCGTAGACGGTGATCAACAGTCCCCGCGGCTGGATGCCGGCCATCCGGCTGGCCCGCGGATTGATGCCGACCGATTCGATCATCATGCCCAGGGCAGAGCGTCTGACGACGACCGCGACCACGGCGAGGATCGCCAGGGCGATCAGGAAGACAACCGGAAGTCCGAGCACATACCCGTTGGCGATCCAGTGGTAGCCGCCACTGGCCTGCACCGAGGTGTTCTGGCCACCCGTGATGACCTTGGCCAACCCGCGGCCGGCCATCATCATCACCAGCGTGCTCACGAACGGCTGCAGCCCGACGACGGAGACCAGCACCGCGTTCACCAGGCCGATGGCCAACCCCGCAACCAGGCCGAGCGCGACCGAGGACATCACCGAGCCGGCCGACGAAGGGTCTGGGGACTGGGAGAGGGTCTGCAGGGCGATCGCGCCCGCAACAGCCATCACGGAGCCGACCGACAGGTCGATGCCGGCGGTGGCGATGACGAAGACCATCCCGAGGGAGATCATCAGGATCGGCGCCGACAGCTTGATGATGTCGATGACGTTTCCGACCAGGCCGCCGACCTCGGGGCCGTAGGTGATCGACAGATAGCCCGGGTCCTTGGCCAGGTCGAGCAGCAACAGGAGCACGATGACCAGCACCCCCCAGAAGAACTGGGTGCGGGCCAGCCGCGAGCCGAGCGCCTTGAGGCGATCGAGTGAGTCGCTCACGCCGCGCTCTCCTTCTGCACAGTCACAACGTCGGCGTTGTGGTTCGCGATGATCTCGACGATGGACGAAGCCGTGACGTCGGGTCCGTTCACGATCTCCGCGATCTTCCGGTGATCCTTGAGCACGATGATGCGATCGCAGATGCGGACCACCTCGTCCAACTCTGAGGAGATGAATACCACCGAGACGCCCTCTGCGGCCAGCTTGGCGACGGCCTCCTGGATCTCGGCCTTCGCGCCGACGTCGATACCGCGGGTCGGCTCGTCGAGGATCAGGATCTCCGGGTTGGCCGCGAGCCAGCGCCCCAGCAGCACCTTCTGCTGGTTGCCGCCGGAGAGGTTGCTGATCAACCGGTCGGGATCAGGAGGCCGTACGTTCAAGGTGTTGATGTAGCGCAGGACGATCTCGTCGGACTCGCGCCGGGACAGCGGCCGAGCCCAGCCGCGCTCGGCCTGCACCGCCAGCACGATGTTCTCCCGCACCGTGAGATCGCCGATGATGCCCTCGTCGCGACGGTTCTCCGTCGAGTATGCGATCCGGTGCCGGATGCCTTCGGCCGGCGTCCGGAGGGCGACCTGCCGGCCGCCGAGTTCGACGACACCGGCGTCACGCCGATCCGCGCCGTAGAGAAGCCGGGCCAGCTCGGTCCGGCCGGAGCCGAGCAGTCCCGCGAACCCGACCACTTCGCCGCGATGGAGTTCGACGTCGACGGGCTGGATGGACCCGCTCCGGGCGAGACCCGTCGCCACCAGCACCTTCTCGCCCGAGGCGTGGACCGCGTCCCGCCTGGATGCGAGCGATTCGAGAGCGCCCAGGTCCTTGCCGATCATCTTGGAGATCAGGCTCGCTCGGTCGAGGTCGCCGGTGAGGTACTCCCCGACGTACTGGCCGTTGCGGAGAATGGTCAGGCGATCGCTGATCTCGTAGACCTGGTCGAGGAAGTGCGAGACGAAGAGGATGGCGACGCCCTCGTCCCGCAGTTGCCGGATCACGTGGAAGAGGCCCGCAACCTCGTGGGCGTCGAGGCTGGACGTGGGCTCGTCGAGGATGAGCACCTTCGCCTCAGTCACCATCGACCGGCTGATGGCGACCATCTGCTGCAGAGCCAGGGAGATGCCCGAGAGCTTGCGGCGCGGGTCGAGCCGCTCCAGACCCAGCTTCGCGAGCGCGCGGGTCGCGGCCTGATTCGTGGCCCTCCAGTTGATCCCGATCGGGGAGCGGACCTCGTGGCCCAGCATCGCATTCTCACCGATCGTGAGGTTCGCACACAGGTTGACCTCCTGGTAGACCGTGGAGATGCCCGCGGCCTGCGCGTCGGCCGCTCCGGAGAACCGCGTCTGCGTCCCGCCCACCAGGATCTGGCCCGCATCGATCCGGTAGATGCCGGTGAGCGCCTTGATCAGCGTGGACTTGCCCGCTCCGTTCTCCCCCATCAACGAGTGCACCTCGCCGGGGAAGAGTCGGAAATCGACGTTGTCGAGCGCCTTGACCGGCGGGAACTCGATGGAGATCCCCCGCATCTCGACGATCGGCTCCGGATGATTCACGATCACTCCCTCCTGGCTGGCGCAGGAATCGAAGGCAGCCGGACGGCCGGCTCGGTGCAGGGCTGGACGGGCCCCGCACCGAGCCCGGCCGGACGGGCGGCCCGATCAGTACTTACGGTCGGGCAGCGCCTTCTTGGCCGCCTCGGGGGAATCGAAGGTCGTGCTCGGGACCTCGATGTAGGCGTCCACCTTCTGGCCGGCCAGGGTCTTCTTGACCGCGTCGAGTGCGGTCTGGCCGAACAGCGGGTTGTACTCGGCCACGAAGCTGAGCTTGGCGTCGGCGAGTGCCTGGATCGCGTTCTTGGTGCCGTCGATCGTGGCGATCTTGACGTCCTTGCCCGGGGTGAGGCCGGCTTCCTGCACGGCCTGGATCGCGCCGAGCCCCATCTCGTCGTTCTGGGCGAAGATGAACTGGATGTTGTTCTTGTTCGCCTTGAGGAGAGTCTCGGTGACGCTCTTGCCCTCGTCGGTCTTCCAGTTGGCGGTCTGAGCCCCGACCTTCTTCCACTGGGACTGGCTGGAGAACACGGAGTCGAAGCCCTTGTTGCGCTCGTTGACGACGCCGACACCGGCGGGGCCCTCGAGAACGATGTAGTTCCCGCCGTTCGGCATCGCCTTGACCGCCCAGTCGGCGACTCCCTTGGCGACGTTGACGTTGTTCGGGGCGATACGGGTCACGTAGAGACTGGTCGTGTCGGGCTCGATGCCGCGGTCGATCAGGATGACCGGGATCTTCGCCTCCTGTGCCTTCTTCAGCGAGGCCTCCCAGCCGGAGCCCTCCGTTGCGGACAACAGGATCACATCGACGCCCGAGTCGACGAAGGACGAGAAGGCATCGATCTGCGACTTCTGGTCGAGGTTCGTCGCCGGGGCGTACTTCAGGTCGAACCCGGCCTCCTTGGTGAAAGTGTCCTGCATGTTCTGCTCGTTGGCCTTGCGCCAGTCCCCTTCGGGGCCGACCGCAACGAAGCCGATCGTGGTGAGTTTTGCTGCGCCGTTCGAGCCGGCGCCGGACGCCGAGCCTCCACACGCCGTCAGGGAGAGCGCCATGAGTCCCGCACTGGCGATCGCCAGCAGCCCTCGCGCCGTCTTGCTTACCGTCATTGAAATGGCCTCCTCCTCGAGACTCCTCGGCTCGTGGATCGGTCGTCCGACGTGCCGCTGTTGTTAGCGCTCACTATGTTAACGATCACATGCGCCCACCACAAGCATCAGTTTCGAGGAGTTGTGGGCCCGGAGCGGTCCCCGGCACACCGGGAAGCGCCCGGTCGAGGGGTGCGCTCAGCGCCGCGGCGGAGCCGTGCTGGCCCGCACGACGAGCTCGGGGACGCGCAGAAGCGGGTTCGGCGCCGCCTCATCGGCGAGAACCGCCAGGATCAGCGCGAGGGCGTCGCGGCCGAGCTGGGCGAAGTCCTGGTGCATGGTCGTCAGGGGTGGTGAGAAGTGTGCCGCCTCGGGGATGTCGTCGAATCCGAGCACGCTCACATCACGGGGGACAGCCCTGCCGGCTTCCGTCAGCGCGTGGATCATGCCGAGGGCCATCTGGTCGTTGCCGCAGAACACGGCGGTGAACTCCTCGCCCGCGATGCGCCGCCCAGCGGCGAAGCCGCTGTCGGCCGACCAGTCGCCGAACATCGGCTCATGCGCGACCAACCCGCTCTCGCCGAGCGCATCGCGCCAGCCGCGGACCCGCTCAAGAGCGTCCATCGACTCGAGCGGCCCGGCGAGGTGGCGGATCTCGGTGTGCCCCAGGTCGATGAGGTGCCGCACCGCGCGGCGGGCCCCGGCGTACTGGTCCAGCGAGACCCGGTGCAGCCCGCTGCCGCGGGAGACCACGGCGAGGAACGGAACGCCGAGGTCCATGCTCTGCAGCAGGCTCAGAGTGGCACCGTTGGAGGTGATCAGGACGATGGCTTCGACGTTCTGCCGGACGAGCGTCTCCGCGGCCTGGCGCAGCGTGGACGCGTTGACCTCGAGGAGGCTGGCCATGATCACCGCGTACCGCTCGTCGCGTGCCGCCTCGTTGAAGTAGACGGCGGTGGTCGACGAACCGAACTCGGCCACGCCCGTCGTGATCAACCCGATGGTCCGTGACCTCCGGGTCACCAGCGCACGGGCCGCCGGCGAGGGCACGTAGCGCAGCTGCCGGATGGCCTTCTCCACCCGCTCCCGGGTGGCCGGACGGACATTGGGGAGGTCGTTCAGCACGCGGGAGACCGTCTGATGGGAGACGCCCGCCAGTCGAGCCACGTCGAAGATGGTGGCGGCCTTGATTCGTTCGTCTTCTGTGGTCACTGTGCCTGCTGTCCTGGGCCGCGCCGACCCGGCAGTGCCCCGCCCGATGCTACTTGCACGGCTAGGCGCGCCGCTCCGCGTCGGCGACCACGTCCGGTGCGTCCACGGAGGTCGGGGCCCCTTCGGCGATCAGCGCCAGCAGGTCGTCCAGGCCGAGGTCGTCGTTGACGAGATCGGCGACCTTCCTGCGGTCGCGGAGCACCAGGATCCGATGGCTGAGCCGCAATACCTCCTCCAACTCCGCCGAGATGTAGATCACGCTCATCCCGTTCTCCGACAGGCTGTAGACCAGGTTCTGGACCTCGGCCTTCGCGCCGACGTCGATCCCCCTCGTCGGCTCGTCCAGGATCAGCAGGCGCGGCGCAACGGCGAGCCAGCGGGCGAGCAGCACCTTCTGCTGGTTCCCTCCCGAGAGGTCCCGCACCGGCGCGTCGGGACTGGGCGTCCTGATGTTCAGGGCGTCGATGTAGCTGGCGGCCAGCTCGTCGCTGCGCTTGCGGGAGAGCGGACGGAACCACCCGCGATCGGCCTGGAGAGCCAGCACGATGTTCTCCCGCACCGTGAACTCGTCGACGATGCCGTCCGCCCGACGATTCTCCGACGAGTAGACGATCCTGTTGCGGATCGCCTGCCGGGGGCTGCGCAGGCGCAGCGGCTCTCCGCTCATCGTCAGCCGACCCGAGTCGAGGCGGTCCACGCCCCCGACCAGGCGGGCGAGCTCAGTCCGTCCCGAACCGAGGAGGCCGGCCAGGCCGACCACCTCGCCGGCCCCGATGGTGAGGTCGAGCGGCTCGATCGCACCGCGCCGGGCTATCCCCCGCGCGACGACCAGGTCGTCGGCTGCGGCCTCGGTCTCGGCGTCCTCCAGGGAGGACCGCACCCGGTTCTGCAGGTCGTCCAGGCTGCCGAGCTCCCGGCCGATCATGGCCTGGACCAGGTCGATCCGCAGGACCTCGTCCGTCCGGTACTCCCCCACGAGCGCTCCGTTGCGCAGCACCGTGATCCGGTCGCTGATCTCGTAGACCTGATCGAGGAAGTGGCTGACGAAGAGGATCGCGACGCCACGGTCCTTGAGCCCCCGGATCACCCGGAACAGCTCGGCGACCTCGTCGGCGTCGAGGCTGGACGTCGGTTCGTCGAGGACCAGCACCTTGGCCTGGACATCGATGGCCCGGGCGATCGCGACGAGCTGCTGGACGGCCAGGGAATGGGTACTCAGGAGCGAACCGGTGTCGAGGTCGAGGTGCAGCGCGGCGAGCGCCTCGGCCGCACGGCGCCGCATGGCCCGGCGGTCGATGAACCCGAACCGGCGGGGTTCGCGGCCCAGCAGGACGTTCTCGGCCACCGTGAGGTTCGGCAGCAGGTTGACCTCCTGGTACACGGTGCTGATCCCCGCCGCCTGCGCCTGGGCGGTCCCGACGAAGGCGACCTGGTGCCCCGATAGCCGGATGACACCGCTGTCCGTGGCGTACACGCCGGTGAGAGCCTTGATGAGGGTGGACTTCCCGGCACCGTTCTCCCCCATCAGCGAGTGCACCTCGCCCGCGAACATCCGGAAGTCGACGTTGTCGAGGGCCTTCACCCCGGGAAAGGTGATGGTGATGCCGGTCATCTCGACGACCGGGTCGGCGTCCGGGTCGCGACGGAGCACGTCGGTCGTCGCGATCACGCAGCCCTCCTTCTCACGCTGAAGTGCCGACCTGTACCGACCAGCGTCCACGCAGTCGCGGCGACGCCGCCGGATCCGCGCTCAAGTGTCCACCAAACCAGGGTCGAGCCGCTAGATGTGATCGATCACAGGGCCCTCGGGGCGAAACGCTCACAACGCCAGGTCCTGTCCCTTCGTCAGAGCAGGCCCGCGACCATGCCGTCCAGGATGTCGGCCTCGCTGACGATCAGGTCGCCGGCCACGCGGCGCCCGACCCGCTCGCACACGAGCGCTCCGGCGCAGATCACGTCCGCCCGGCCGGGCACCATCGTCGGGAACTCGTTGACCCGGGCCACCGGCATCGCCAGCAGGTCCGCCGCGAAGGCGAACAACTCGTCGCGTCCCAGCCGGGACCGGTGCACCGCTGCCCGGTCGTAGACGGCCAGCCCCTGCACCAGCGCCGAGAGGCTGGTCACCGTCCCCCCGACACCGACCCAGGTCGTCGGGGCGGAGAAGTCGATGCCACAGCCGTCCAGCAGCTCGTCGATGTACGCCGCCGCCTCGGCCACCTCGCCTGCGACCGGCGGGTCGGAGTGAAGGAACCGTTCGCGGACGCGGACGGAGCCGATGTCGAGCGAGACGGCGTGCTCAAGGCGTCCCTCGCTGCCGAGGATCAGCTCTGTGGAGCCACCGCCGATGTCCATCACGAGCACGGGTGGCACCAGGTCGGGCAGGGCCGCCGTCGCCCCCGTGAACGAGAGCAGCGCCTCCTGCTCGCCGGAGATGATCTCCGCCTCGACCCCCAGCCGCAGGCGCACCCCCGCGAAGAACTCCTCCGAGTTGGCCGCGTCACGGGCAGCGGAGGTCGCCACCACCCGACGCTTTCCGACACCGAGGGAGTCCAGTTCGGCCCCGAAGTCGGCCATGGCGTCCATCGTGCGCGCGAGGGCGTCCGGCGCGAACGCGCCGGACGCGTCCACTCCCTGCCCGAGCCGGGTCAGGTAGAGCCGCCGGTCGACCTCGTCGAGCCGGCCGTCCGCGTGGGCCCGGCACACCAGCAGCCGTACGGAGTTCGTGCCGCAGTCGACCGCGGCGACCAGCTCAGGCATGTCGTCCGTCGCAATCCGGGGTGAGGCAGGAGTCGAGTTCGGCAAGAGCGATGTCTCCGATCGGGTTGACGCCGGGTCCGGCGGCCAGGGCGTGCCCGACGAGCGCGTGCAGGCACTTCACGCGGTTGGGCATCCCACCGGCGCTGACCCCGGCGATCTCCGGGACGTCACCGAGTTCCCTCCGGTCCGCCAGGTAGCTGAGGTGGGCGGCGGCGTAGGCATCGGCGAGTTCGGCATCTTCGGCCAGCCGCGCGTTCAGGTCGTTCATCAGGCCGCCGGCCTCCAGCCGGGAGCAGCCGGCGACGAGCCGCGGGTCGGTCAGGTAGTACGTCGTGGGGAAGGGGGTGCCGTCGGGCAGCCTCGGCAGGGTCGCCAGCACGCCGGGCCGTCCGCAGGCGCACCGCCAGGCGACCCCGGCCACACCGCGGACGGGGCGGCCGAGCTGGGCCTCGACGATCGCCTCGTCGGCTGCTGTCATGGGGGTGAGTGATGGCATCAGGGCCCCAGTTTGCGCACCGGGTGGTCGGCGGTCGCCAGCGATCCCAGCATCCGGTCCCACCAGTGCTGGTTGACCGTGTCCGGATCGGTCCCCGTGCCCGAGGAGAGCACGACGCCCCCGCCCAGCGGGTTCCCGTTGTCGTCCACCACCCGGTAGCCGGTCTCCCCCGGCAACACCCAGCCGAGCCGCTCGCGCGCCTGCGCCTTCACATACATCGGGTCGTCCCAGCGGGCGAGCTCGGCCTGGAGGTCGGAGATCTGCGCCTGACGATCACGGATCTCCTGGTTCGCGACGGCCAGGTCACCGGCCCCGGAGAAGTAGATCCGCAGCGAACCCGCGTACGAGATCGCCAGCACCACGAGCACGAGGGCCAGCACCAGGGCCCGCCGGGTGAACCGCAGCCCCAGCTGCCAGACCGGACGCGCCGGCTCGGCCTGCACGCCGGACGTCGGCGGCGCTGCGGGCGCGGAAGAACGCGCACCGGCCCGGGAGCGCCTGGTGGGGGCGCGTCCCGGGCCGGTGTGTCGACTACGTGGGCTACGCGGTGCGTTCGCCATGATCCCCGACCCTCATCGGGTCAAGGATAAGTGGCTCAGGCCTTGAACCTCGGGAAGGCGGACGCCCCGGCGTAGCGGGCCGCGTCGTCCAGGTCCTCCTCGATGCGCAGGAGCTGGTTGTACTTGGCCACCCGCTCGCTGCGGGCCGGTGCCCCGGACTTGATCTGGCCACAGCCGAGCGCGACCACCAGGTCGGCGATCGTGGTGTCCTCGGTCTCGCCGGAACGGTGGCTCATCATGGTGGAGTAGCCGCTGCGGTGGGCCAGCGTCACGGCGTCGATGGTCTCGGTCAGCGAGCCGATCTGGTTCACCTTCACCAGCAGCGCGTTGGCGGAGTTCTCCTTGATGCCGCGGGCGAGCCGCACCGGGTTGGTCACGAAGAGGTCGTCGCCGACGACCTGGATCTTGTGGCCGACCTGGGCCGTGAACTTGGCCCAGCCCTCCCAGTCCTCCTCGTCCAGCGGGTCCTCGATCGAGACCAGCGGGTAGGAGTCGATGAGCTCCTCGTAGTAGGCGATCATCTCGTCGGCGGTCTTGGTGCCGCCCTCGAAGGTGTAGCCGCCCTCGGTGACGAAAGCGGACGCGGCCACGTCGAGCGCCAGCGCGACGTCCTTGCCCGGCTCGAAGCCGGCCTTCTTGATGGCCTCGATGATGAGGTCGAGCGCTGCCCGGTTGCTCTCCAGGTTCGGGGCGAAGCCACCCTCGTCGCCCAGGCCGGTGGACAGTCCGCGGCTCTTCAGCACCGACTTCAGGGCGTGGTAGACACCGGCGCCCATCTCGAGGGCGTCGGCGAACGTCGCCGCGCCGATCGGGGCGATCATGAACTCCTGGATGTCGACGTTGGAGTCGGCGTGGGTGCCACCGTTGAGGATGTTCATCATCGGCACCGGGAGCAGGTTGGCGGTCGGGCCGCCCAGGTAGCGGTACAGCGGCAGCCCGGCGGACTCCGCAGCGGCGTGCGCGACGGCCATCGAGACACCGAGGATCGCGTTGGCGCCGAGCTTGTTCTTGTTGTCGGTGCCGTCCAGCTCGATCATGGCCTGGTCGAGCAGGCGCTGCTCGTCGGCCTCCATGCCCAGCACCTCGGGGGCGATCTGCTCGATCACGTTCTCGACGGCCTTCAGGACGCCCTTGCCGCCGTAGTGCGCGGCATCGCCGTCACGCAGTTCGACGGCCTCGAACGCACCGGTCGAGGCGCCGGACGGAACTCCTGCACGGCCCTCGGAGCCGTCATCGAGAACGACCTGGACCTCGACGGTCGGGTTGCCGCGGGAGTCCAGGATCTGCCGCGCGTCAACGAATTCGATACTTGCCACGGTGTGCGCCTTTCAGCTGGTTGAAGTCGTCGCAGAACACCCTACCGGCCTGCGACGGGCCGGGCAGCACGGGAGCCTGCAAATGTGCTGTCAAAGTCAGGACTCGGCCGCACGGACGCGCAGCTCGAGCTCGCGGAGCGTGGCGCGGGCCGCCTGTTCGGGGTCGACGCCGAGCTCCCGCGCGCGGGCGACCAGGGCGACCAGTTCGGGCCCGATGCGCTCGGCTGGGACGTCTCGCGCGGGCTCGGCGAGGGCGTCCGGGTCGAGCCCGTGGCTCGCGGCCCGGGAGAGCACCTTCGCTGCGCGGGTGAGCGCCGACATCCGGTCCGGGATGCCGTCGAGGACGGACTCGCGTGCCTTCTCCGCCGCCTTCGCCCGCTCCCAGGACGAGATGAGGTCGTCGGGCACGTCGGCCCCGCCGAACACGTAGGGGTGCCGGGCGACCAGCTTGTCCGAGATCCGGGCCGCCACGTCGTCCACCGTGAACCGGCCGGTCTCGGCGGCGATCTCGGAGTGGAAGAAGACCTGCAGCAGCAGGTCGCCGAGTTCCTCGACGAGGTCGTCGTCGGTGCCGTCCTCGATGGCCTCGACCGTCTCGAGGGCCTCCTCGACGAGGTACCCGACCAGCGAGGCGTGGGTCTGTTCCGCGTCCCAGGGACAGCCGGTGCGCAGCCGGTGCATCACGTCGGCCAGCCGGTACAGCTCGGCCGGGCGGCCGCCGTCCATTACTTCTCGGCGGACGTCGAGGTGGAGGTGGAGAGCGAGCCGGTGCCGGCCGGAGCGATCTTCGTGGGATCCCAGGTGCCGTAGCGGGGGTTGAGGTTGACGACCGCGGCGGCGGCGGCCTGCTTCCCCGCGGCGAGCCCGGAGGCGTCACTGAAGATGACCTGGGCGTCCGCCAGGCCGTTGATGAAGTCCGCTGTGGCGGGGTTCGCGGCAAGCGCCGCGATGCCCGGGTCGGTGCCGAGGGCCTCCTTGCGCTGAGCGTCGGTGACGTTCATGTTGATCTTCTTGGCGGTCTCGTGCGCGATCTGCGCCTCGATGCTGACCGCGACGACGGCGACCCGGTACTTGCCGGGGGACAGGTCCGCCTGCTGCTTGGCCAGAGCCGCCTCGTAGGTCGCCTGCTGCTCGGGCGTCCGGGACGCCGCCGGCTGGCTGGCCTCCTGGGACGCCTTCCACGAGGCGAGGTAGATGTCGGAGATGGCCTGCGACAGCTGCGTCACGCGGGCCTCGGTGAGGTCCTGGCCGTTGACCGTCACCGCCAGGTTCGGGTCGCCGACGGTCGCGCAGCCGCTCAGCACGAGCAGTCCGCCGCTGATCGCGGCCGCCAGCTTCACCAGGGTTGATCTCATCGCACTCGCCTTCACGTCCTCGTTCGCCGCGGCGATCCTACCCGCTGGAGCTGGGCCTCAGCGCGTCACGAACACGTCGTCCAGCACCTTGGACGCCCATGCCAGCAGCTCGGCGTCCACCACAGGGGCGCCGCCGATCGGCCGGGTCATCGGCCGCGGCACCAGGACCTGGCCGGCCGCCTTGCGCAGCTGGGCGCCCGGGTACAGCCTGGCCAGCCTCATCTGCGCCGAGTCGGGCAGGTCGGCGGGCGAGAACCGGATCATGTTGCCTGCGACGATCACCTCAGCGACGCCGTGCGTCCGCGCCTTCAGCCGGAACCGCGCCACCGCGAGCAGCGCCTCGGCCTGGGGCGGCAGCGGGCCGTACCGGTCGGCCAACTCGTCCCGGACGCCCGTGATGCCGGCTTCGTCGGTGACCCCGGCCAGCCGCTTGTACATCTCCAGCCGCAGCCGTTCCGATTCGACGTAGTCACTCGGGAGATGCGCGTCCACCGGAAGCTCGATCTTCATCTCCGGCTCGGGTTCGGTCTCCTCGCCGCGGTAGTCGGCGACGGCCTCGCCGACCAGCCGCAGGTACAGGTCGAAGCCGACGTCGGCGATGTGCCCCGACTGCTCGCCGCCGAGCAGGTTGCCCGCTCCCCGGATCTCCAGGTCCTTCAGCGCGATCGCCATGCCGGCCCCCAGGTCGGTGTGGGCCGCCATCGTCGCCAGCCGGTCGTGCGCCGTCTCCGTGAGCGGCTTCTCCGGCGGGTAGAGGAAGTAGGCGTACCCGCGCTCCCGGCTGCGTCCCACCCGCCCGCGGAGCTGGTGCAGCTGGGACAGTCCCAGCAGATCCGCCCGCTCGATGAGCAGGGTGTTGGCCGTTGCGATGTCCAGACCGGCCTCCACGATCGTCGTGCACACCAGGACGTCGGCGCGCCGCTCCCAGAAGTCGACCATCACGCTCTCCAGCCGGTGCTCCCCCATCTGGCCGTGCGCCACGGCCACCCGGGCTTCGGGGACGAGCTCGGCCAGCTGCTGGGCGGCCTTCTCGATGGTGTTCGTGCGGTTGTGGATGTAGAACACCTGGCCCTCGCGCGCCAGCTCGCGACGGATCGCTGCCCGCACCTGCGCGGTGTCGTACGGCCCGGCGAAGGTGAGGACCGGGTGTCGCTCCTCGGGAGGGGTGGCGATCACGCTCATCTCGCGGATCCCCGTGATGGCCATCTCCAGCGTCCGGGGGATCGGGGTGGCCGACATGCTCAGCACGTCGACGTTGAGCCGCAGCTTCTTCAGCTGCTCCTTGTGCTCGACGCCGAACCTCTGCTCCTCGTCGATGATCACCAGTCCGAGGTCGTGGAACGCCACGTCGGACGCCAGCAGGCCATGGGTGCCGACGACGACGTCCACGGCTCCGTCGGCGAGGCCGGCGATGACCTTCTTCTTGTCGGCGTCGGAGGAGAACCGGCTCAGCGCGGCGACCGTGACCGGGAAGCCGGCGTACCGGTCGGCGAAGGTGGCGTGGTGCTGCTGAACCAGCAGTGTGGTCGGGACGAGGACCGCGACCTGCTTGCCGTCCATCACCGCCTTGAACGCCGCCCGCACGGCGATCTCGGTCTTGCCGTAGCCCACGTCGCCGCAGATCAGCCGGTCCATCGGGACGACCTGCTCCATGTCCTGCTTGACCTCTGTGATCGCGGACAGCTGGTCGGGCGTCTCGACGTAGGCGAAGGCGTCCTCGAGCTCCTGCTGCCAGACGGTGTCCTTGCTGAACGCGAACCCCTTCGACGCCTGCCGGGCCGCGTACAGCTTGATCAGCTCCGCCGCGATCTGACGGACGGCCTTGCGGGCGCGCGACTTGCGCTTGGCCCAGTCGGCCCCGCCCAGCTTGTCGAGCGTCGGCGCCTCCCCACCGACGTAGCGGGTGATCAGGTGCAGTTGGTCCATGGGCACGTAGAGCCGGTCCCCCGGCTGACCGCGCTTGCTCGGGGCGTAGTCGAGCACGAGGTACTCGCGGGTCGCCCCGCTGACGGTGCGCTGCACCATCTCGACGTAACGCCCGACCCCGTGCGTCTCGTGGACGACCGGGTCGCCCGGCGTCAGTTCGAGCGGGTCGATCTGGTTCTTGCGCCGCGCCGGCATCTTCCGGGACGCCTTGTCGGGCTCCCGCTGACCGGACAGGTCGCCGGCGGTGAACAGGTCGAGGCCGATGCCGGGCATGCTGAACCCGTGGCGCAGGTCGGCCCGAGCGAGTGTGACGACGCCGGGCGTGGGCGGTGCGCTGAGCGCGTCCGGCCTGGCCACGGGGACGTCCGCGCTCCCGAGCACCTCGGCCATCCGGGCGACGAGGCCGGCCGATTCGGCCACGAGCACGACGCGGTGACCGGCCGCGGCCGCGTCGCGGATGGCTGCGATGGCCGCCTCCGTGTCGGCCCGCCACACCGGCGCCTCGGTCGCATCGACCACGCGGCTCGGCACGCCCGTCTCGACGTGGACGGGGCGCTCGTCCTCGTCCTCGTCCTCGAAGCGGGAGGGGACGGCGTCGACCGGCGCGGCGGCGAACGGAGACAGGCTCCACCACGCCTGCCCGCGCGCCAGCGCGTGGGCCCGCACGTCGCCGAGGCCGCGGTAGGCGGCCGCCCCCAGGTCGATCGGCGCCTTGCCGCCCTCCGCCGCAGCCGCCCAGGAGGCTGCGAGGAACTCCACGCTGGTGGCCACCAGCTCGTGGGCCCGGGTACGGACCCGCTCGGGGTCCGAAACCAGCACCTGGGTGTTCGCCGGTAACACGTCGACGAGGAGTTCCAGGCCGTCCACCAGGGCGGGGGCGAGGGCCTCCATGCCGTCGACGGCGTGGCCGGCCGCGATCCGCTCGAACAGCTCGCCGAGGTTGCCGGGCTCGTTGGCGTAGGTGGCCGCGAGGGCTCCCGCACGGGCCCGCACGTCGTCGGTGATCAGCAGCTCGCGGCACGGGGACGCCACCACCTCGGCCAGCGGCTCGCCGAACGAGCGCTGGTCGGCGACGGCGAACGGGCGGATCTCCTCGACCGAGTCGCCGAAGAAGTCGACGCGCACCGGGTGCTCCAGTGTCGGCGGGAACACGTCCACCAGGCCGCCGCGGACGCAGAACTCGCCGCGACGCTCGACCAGGTCGACACGGACGTACGCGGCGCCCACCAGGTCGCGGGCGAGCTGCTCGATGTCGTAGTCGGTGCCCGCGACGATCCGCACGGGCAGCAGGTCCGCCAGTCCGCGGACCTGGGGCTGCAGGACCGATCGGACGGGCGCGACCACGACCTTCGGAGGCGGCAGCTGGTCGTTGCCGGCCACGCGACGCAGCACGGCGAGGCGGCGTCCGACGGTGTCGGAGCGCGGGCTGAGCCGCTCGTGCGGAAGCGTCTCCCAGGCCGGGTAGTAGGCCACCTCGTCGTCGCCGAGCAGGGAGGATAGGGCGGAACTGACCGCCTCGGCTTCACGGTAGGTGGACGTGACCAGCAGCACCATGCGGTCGGACGCAGCGGCCAGGGCTGCGGTGAAAAGGGGGCGGGCGGCGTCGGGAAGGGTGAGGTCGAGGCCTGCCAGACGGCCGCTGCGGCAATCACTGATCGCGTCGGCGATGACCGGTTCGGTGCCGACGAAATCGATCAGGCCGCTCAGATTCACCGGACAACCCTACTCGCCGTGATGGACGCCGATCCTCGGCTCGACGGGCCGCGCACGCAATCCCCCGCGCGGTCGCGGCCCGCCGTCCGACCGTTCGGGCGAGCACTCCCGACGGTCAGGCCGATGTGGCAGCGGGGTAAGGCCGGGCGGGCCGGACGGCCACCGGGGCGACCTTCGTCCGGCTGCCGGAGTGCGCACCTCCGGACGACCGGCACACGCTCGGCGCTCCCCCACAGCGGTTCCTCGTGTTCGAGTTGCCAGCGGGCGCCGACCGGCCGGCGTGGTCGGTGACCGTGGGAATGGTCCGTTCCTCACCAGCGTGATCGTCGCGTCCGCGGGCACCCCTCCTCGAGCGCACGAACAACCTCATTCATGCTAAACGGGAATGGCGCGGCAAATAAGTCACCTAATGGGTGACTTTCATTTGTCACCCCCAAGGGTGACTAACACATAAATGCACGGTGCCGGCGGGATCCGCGACTCCCGTCGGCGGCGGCATCATGCGTAGCGGCGCCCGCGCCGGCGGCCGCGCACGGCCAGGAGCAGGACACACCGGTGCAGGCCAGCCAATCGCCACTGGACCGCGGCACCCAGACCCGGGCGCGCGCCTGGGCGGAGTGACCGCAGCTGTCGGAGACCCGGTAGGTCACCCGGCTCGTCCAGTGCCGACCGTTTCGGTCAGCTGGGCGGACGCGTTTGCCCACCGCTGTCGGGACCACGTCTGTCGGAAAGTGGACTGAAATGCGTCCCCGGACCAGGGACAGGCGCAGCCGTCAGGAGTTGAAGCGGCTCTGCGCCTCGTCCAGACCCACCGCGATGAGGGCCTCGACGGCGTCCGCGCACCGGTCGACCTCGAGACGGAGTTCCTCCCCGAGGGACGCGGGGAACGGGCTGAGCACGTAGTCCGCGGGTTCCTGGCGGCCGGGCGGACGACCGACGCCGAACCGCGCACGGTAGAAGTCGCCGGTGCCGAGGCTCGCGCGGATCGACTTGAGCCCGTTGTGGCCGTTGTCGCCGCCGCCGAACTTGAGCCGCAGCCGGCCGAAGTCGAGATCCAGCTCGTCGTGCGCGACCACGAGGTGCTTCGGGTCGGCCTTGTAGTACTTCGCTGCGCGGGAGACGGCCAGGCCGGACTCGTTCATGAACGTGCGCGACTTGAGCAGCACGACCTGCTCGGCGTCCGCTCCGATGCCACCGATGCGCCCACCCGCGAACCGGGTCTGGGCGACGTCGGCCCGCAGGGTGAGTGCCCGGGAGAACCGGACGCCCCCGCGCCGGGCGAGCTCGTCGACGACCAGGTAGCCCGCGTTGTGCCGATGCGCGGCATAGGTCGGGCCCGGATTGCCGAGCCCGACCACCAGCCAGGTCGCCATGACCGGGCTCAGGCCTCTTCGGCCGCTTCCGGCTCGGCTGCAGCCTCGCCCTCGCCGGCACCGGCCAGCTCGGCGTCCAGCGCCTCCTGCGACGGGGTGGCCGCGATCGAAAGGATCAGGTCGTTCGCCTCGCCCGGGAACACCGCGCCGGTGGGCAGCTTCAGGTCGCCGGCGGTGATGGTGTCGCCGATCTCGAGCCCGGCGATGCTGACCTCGACGTCGGCGGGGATGTGGGTCGCCTCGACCTCGAGGGTGATCGTCTGCTGGTCCATGATCACCATGCGGTCGCTCGGGTGCTCGCCGACGACCAGCAGCGGCACCTCAACGGTGACCTTCTCGCCCTTGCGGACGATCACGAGGTCGAGGTGCTCGATGTAGTTGCGGACGGGGTGGCGCTGCACCTGCTTGGCCAGTGCGAGCTGGCTCTTGCCGCCGTCGATGCTGATCTGCAGCACCGCGTTGGCGACGCGCAGCGCGAGGCCGAGCTCGTGCTCGGGCAGGGCCACGTGGACCGGATCGGTGCCGTGCCCGTACAGCACGGCGGGCACCAGGCCAGCGCGACGGCTGCGGCGCGCCGCACCCTTGCCGAACTCGCTGCGGGACACCGCGGAAATCTGATTCTCAGCCATCTACTACTCCTCAACCTCGTCAAGACTGTGAGCCCTGGAGGGACGGCACGCGGATGGCTTCCGCCATGTCGATCACGGGCGTAGCCCCTCGCCTAGGCAACCTGCGAGATTCTAGCGCCCGCGGCCGTGGTGCCTGAAATCGGGGGCGGGCGCCTCAGGGCCGGGGACGCTTGTGGACGGGCAGCGTCCCCACGTCCCTGCTGCCGAAGGCGCCGATGTCGATCGTCTTCTTGAACTGGGCCGGCGTCCCGACGTACAGCGAATCCGACTGCGTCAGGCCCTTCGCGACCACCGAGCCCATCCCGACGACGCAGCGGGCGGGCACCCGGGCACCCGGGACGAGGCTGCAACTCCCCCCGACCATCGAGTACTCGCCGATGTCGATCGCGGAGGTGACCAGCCCGCCGACGCTCACGTCCACGCCGTGGCTCATGAACGTGGAGCGGACGCCCGCGCAGATCGCGAACCGGGCGACGTGCAGGCCGCCGGACACATCCACGTAGTGACGGCTGGTGATCGCGCCGTGCTCGTCGATGATCAGGCTGCCCGGGTTGGGTTCGAGCGACTCACGCACGAGTTCGGGCGCGGCGGTGACCCAGTTGAGCTGACCGATCTCCGCAGCCTCGGCGAGGACGACCCGGACGCCGCGGAAGCTCGAGAGCGTTCCGATGATGGCCCGCTCACCGACGTCGAGGGTGGTGCCCGGCAGCAGGAGGACGGGCCGGATGTCGGCCGTGGCCGCGACCTTGTGCCCCAGCAGGACCAGCAGGCGGTTCTTCGCCCGTCCGGCCGGAAGAAGGCCCACCACAGACGTCAGGAAGGTCCGCATGTGCCGCGCCTCAGTGCCCGTGGAAGAGGGAGGCGACCGAGCCCTCCTCGAAGACCGCCTGGATCGCCTGGGCGAGCAGCGGGGCCAGCGACAACACGGTGAGCTTCGGGATGTTCACGTCGTCACGGATCGGCAGGGTGTTGGTCACGATGACCTCTTCGAACGCCGACTCGTTCAGCCGCTGGACGGCGGGCCCCGACAGGACGGGGTGCGTGGCCGCTGCGATGACGGCCTTCGCTCCGTACTGCTTGAGGGCGGTGGCCGCCTGGCAGATCGTCCCGGCCGTGTCGATCATGTCGTCGACGAGCAGGCAGACCCGTCCGCGAACGTCGCCGACGACCTCGCCGACCGCCACCTCGTTGGCCTTGTTCGGGTCGCGGCGCTTGTGGATGATCGCCAGCGGGGAGCCGAGTTCGTCGGCCCACATGTCGGCCAGGCGCACGCGTCCGGCGTCCGGGGAGACGACGGTCATGTCGGAGGTGTCGTAGTTCGCCTTGACGTGGTCGACGAGCACGGGCAGCGCCAGCAGGTGGTCGACCGGGCCGTCGAAGAAGCCCTGGATCTGCGCGGCATGCAGGTCGATGGACATCAGGCGGTCGGCTCCGGCCGTCTTGTACAGGTCGGCGACCAGCCGGGCGGAGATGGGCTCGCGGCCGGCGTGCTTCTTGTCCTGACGGCCGTACGGGTAGAACGGGGACACAACGGTGATGCGTTTGGCCGATGCCCGCTTCAGGGCGTCGATCATGATCAGCTGTTCCATCAGCCACTCGTTCACCGGGGCCGGATGGGACTGGATCACGAACGCGTCCGCGCCGCGAACGGACTCCTCGAAGCGGACGTAGATCTCGGAGTTCGCGTAGGTCAGCGAGCGGGTGGGCACGAGGTCGACCCCGAGCAGGGTGGCGACTTCTTCGGCCAGTTCCGGGAACGCGCGTCCGGTGCACACCATCAGGTGCTTCTCGGTTGGCCGTTTCAGTCCACTCACTGCGGATTGCCCTCCCCGGCCTGGGGGGCCTGCTCTGCGGCTTCGATGGCGGCCCTGGCTGCCGCCTCGGTCTTCGTGCCGGAGCGCTTGCGGAACACCCAGCCGGCGATGTTGCGCTGCTGGCCCCGCGCGACGGCGAGTTCCCCGGGGCCGACGGGCCCGGTGATGGTGGAGCCGGCCGCGACGTACGCCCCGTCCCCGATGTGGACGGGGGCGACGAGCACCGAGTCGCTGCCGACGAAGCTGTGGTTCCCGACGGTCGTCGTCGACTTCGTCACCCCGTCGTAGTTGGCGAAGATCGTGCCGGCGCCGATGTTCACGCCCTCGCCGAGGACCGCATCGCCGCAGTAGCTCAGGTGGGGCACCTTTGTGCCCGCCCCGATCACGGCCTTCTTGGTCTCGACGAAGGCGCCGATCTTGCCGGCCGTACCGAGCTCGGTGCCGGGTCGCAGGTAGCTGAAGGGCCCGACGACCGCGTCCGCTCCGATCACCGCGAGTTCGGCGTGGGTTCGGGTCACGGTTGCATTCTCGCCCACTTCGACGTCGACGAGAGTGGTGTCCGGCCCGATGGTCGCGCCGGACGCGACCGACGTCGCGCCTTCCAGGGAGGTGCCCGGCAGCAGGGTGACGTCGGAGGCGAGGTCGACCCCCGCGTGCACCCACGTGGTGGCCGGATCGATCACGGTGACGCCCTCGCGCATCCAGCGGTTCAGAATGCGCCGGTTGAGCTCGGCGTTCAGCTCGGCGAGCTGGACGCGGTCGTTCACCCCCTCCGCCTGGATCCAGTCCGCCAGCAGGAGCGCGCCCACGCGTCCGCCCGCGGACCGCGCGTGGGCGACGACGTCGGTGAGGTACAGCTCGCCGGCGGCGTTCGCGGTCTCCAGTGCCGAGATCCCCGCGCGGAGGGCGTCCGCGTCGAACACGTACACCCCGGAGTTGATCTCGTCGATCGCCAGTTCGTCGGGCGTCCCGTCCGCCTGCTCGACGATCCGCGCGATCTGGTCGCCCTCGCGGACGATGCGTCCGTACCCGCTGGCGTCCGGGACGCGGGCGGTCAGGACGGTGACCGCGTTGCCCTCGCGGCGGTGGCTGGCCACCAGTTCGACGAGGGTCTCTCCAGCCATCAGCGGGTTGTCCCCGGAGGTGACGACGATCTCGCCGGAGACGTCCCCCAGCACGGTCAGGCCGGAGCGGACGGCGTCGCCGGTGCCCCGCGGCTGCTCCTGGACGGCGACCGTCACGTGGGGCGCGACCTCGGCGAGATGGGCGGTGACCTGCTCGCGTCCGTGGCCGACGACGACGACGAGGCTGTCCGGCTCGAGCGCATCGGCCGTGTCGACGGCCAGCGAGATCATCGTCTGCCCTGCGAGCTTGTGCAGCACCTTGGGAATCGCGGACTTCATCCTCGTGCCCGCGCCGGCCGCCATGATCACGACGGCGGCGACGGATGGGGTCGGTGACGGCTGCTCAGTCATGGGTCTCCCAGCGTTGTCGAGTCCGCTCCCCGGGCAGGAGTCGAACCTGCGTCGCTGGTCCTGATTCAAAGTCAGGCGGGCCCTGCCGGCAGACCAACCGGGGAACGATCGTCCTGCGACGACCAGCGCCAACTCTACGGGATTAGCAGTCCCCTGCCGGGCGGGACAGAATAGGGGTCATGTCTGTGATCCCGGCGACCGCGCGGGCCCGCCGCAGCCGGGTACGGATGACCCGCAGCGAGCGCCGCGAGCAGCTGATCGACGTCGCCCGTGCCCTGTTCGCCGAGCGTGGGCTGGAGGGGACGTCGGTCGAGGAGATCGCAGCCCACGCCGGGGTGAGCAAGCCGGTCATCTACGAGCACTTCGGGGGCAAGGAGGGCCTGTACGCCGTCGTCGTCGACCGCGAGGTGCGCACGCTGCACGACGCGATCAGGGCCGCGATCACGACTCCGGACGCGAGCCCGCGGGCCCTCATCGAGCTCGGGACGCTGGCGCTGCTGGACTACATCGACGACCGTCCCAACGGCTTCCGGATCATCTCCCGCGACTCCTCCGGCACATCCCCGGAGGGCTCCTTCCAGACGATCCTGTCGGACATCGCCTCCCGCGTGGAGGACCTGCTCGCCGAGGAGTTCGGCAAGCGTGACCTCGAGTCCGACGTCGCACCGCTGTATGCGCAGATGCTCGTCGGCCTGGTCGCCCTGGCCGGCCAGTGGTGGATGGACACCCGCGACGAGCAGGGCCTGTCCAAGCCGGCCGTCGCAGCGCACCTGGTCAACCTCGCCTGGAACGGAATGCGGAACCTGAGCCCGCACCCCCGCCTGGTCGGGACGCGCCGGATTCCGCCGTCCGACTGATCCGCCGCGTTCAGGCGACCTTTTCCGAAGGCGGAGCCCGCCGTCCGAAAGCGCTCTCAGCCCGGGTTAGGCTGAACCGGTGACTTCGACGAAGCCGTCCACCGCGATCGCGGGCGTCATCGCCCTGTTCAGCTACAACGGACTGGTGATCGGCGTATGGGCGGCTTCCATCCCGTCCCTGCAGACGCGGTTCGGGCTCGCGGCCTGGCAGCTCTCGGTCCTGTTCGTCGTGATGGGCCTCGCCGCGATCGCGTCCATGCAGATCTGCGGACGGGTCGTCGACCGGCACGGCGCGCGCCGGATCGCGCTGGCGATGATTCCCGTCCTCTGCTTCGGCATCGTCGTCGCCGGGACGTCCGCGGGCCTGGTAGCCCTGTACGCCGGCGCGATCGCGCTCGGGATCGGCAACGGTGGCATCGACGTGGCCATGAACGCCATCGGCGTCCAGGTCGAGAGGAAGCGCGTCAAGCCGATCATGAGCTTCTTCCACGGCACCTGGTCGATCGGGAACATGGCTGGTGCCCTGCTCCTGGTGCTGGTCGCGCCTGCGTTCGCCCACCGGGCCGACCCCACTGTCGCGACGGTCGCCGTCGTCGTCGCCGTCGCCGGCCTCGCCGTGTTCGCCGCAGGGTTCGCGATCGTGCCGGAGACCGACCCGGTCGGGCACACCGACGAGGCGGGCGAGAAGGTGCCGATCCCGCGCGCGGCGTACCTGCTCGGCCTGATGGCCATCGCGTTCGGCCTCGGCGAGGGGACGGCCAACGACTGGTCGGGGCTGCACGCCGCGAGCGTCGCGGACGTCGAGCCCACCACGGCGGCCCTCACCGTCACCTTCTTCGCAGCCTTCATGGTCGTCATCCGGCTGCTCGGCGACTTCCTCGTCGTCCGGTTCGGCCGCAGGGCCGTGACCATGTTCGGCGGCGCCTGCTCGGCCGTGGGCTACCTCATCGTCGCGATCTTCACCCCGCTCCCGGTGCTCCTGGTCGGCTGGTCGCTCGTGGGTCTCGGCATCGGCATGATCGCGCCGCAGGTGTACGCGGTCGCCGGCCACACCGCCGGTGGACGCGGCCTCGCCGTCGTCGTCACCTTCGGCTACGCGACATTCCTGATCTCACCGGCCGTGATCGGCTTCCTGATCGGCCAGGTGGGCATCCAGCACACGATGTTCGTGCCCGCCGTGCTGCTGCTGGGGCTGCTGTTCATCGCCCGGGTCATGCCCGCCAAGGACCAGCCCTCCGCCGTGCTCAGCTGATCAGCCGCGCGCCGGGCACCGGCCCGGTCACCCGCTTCACCGAGCGGCACAACCCCGAGCAGGACAGGTCGACCGACAGGTCGACGGCCTGCGCCTCGTTCGCTGCGAGGAACGCGACGGTCGGCCCCGACCCGGAGACGATCGCGCCGATCGCGCCCAGCTCCGTCCCGTGCTGGATCAACGTCTGGAGCTCCGGGCGCAGCGCCCACGAGACGGCCTGCAGGTCGTTGACCAGGTTCTCGCCCAGCGCGTGCGCATCTCCGGCCACCAGCGCGTTCAGCAGCCCGGCCGGCACCTCGAGGTCGCCCGAGGTGCCCATGCCGTTGCGATCGAACACGTCGAAGACCTCGGGCGTGGACAGCTCGCCCTCGCTGAACGCCAGCACCCAGTGGTACGTCCCGCGACTGAGGACGGGGGCGAGCCGGTCGCCGCGCCCGGTACCCAGCGCCGTCCCGCCGGTCAGGCAGAACGGGACGTCGGCGCCGAGCCGCGCGCCGAACTCACCGAGCTCCTCGGGAGACACGTCGAGGTCCCACAGGACCGCGCAGGCGAGCAGGGCGCCGGCGGCGTCCGCTGACCCGCCCGCCATGCCACCCGCGACGGGGATGGCCTTGCGGATCACCAGGTCGACCCCGACCGGGCTGGACGCGACCAGGTCACGCAGCAGCCGCGCGGCGCGGACGGCGAGATTGGTCTCGTCGGTGGGCACCTGGGCGGCCTGCTCCCCGATCACCCGGACGCCGAACGTCCCCGGGGGTGCCCAGTGGGCCTCGATCTCGTCGTAGACCGAGACGGCCTGGAACACGGTCGCCAGCGAGTGGTAGCCGTCGGAGCGGCGTTTGCTCGCGCGCAGGGCGAGGTTGATCTTGCCGGCGACCCTGACCCGGACCGCCTCGGCAACGCTCGCCTCGGACGACATGCGGGCCACGCTATCTCACCGAGCCGCAGGCACCGCCTCCGCGATCCGCGCGAAGTCGGCGATGCCGAGCACCTCTCCCCTCGCCTGCGGGTCGACGCCGACGCTGATCATCGCCTCCGAGGCGGCCGCCGCCGAGCCGAACAGGCCCGAGAGCGCCTGCCGGAGCATCTTGCGGCGCTGCGAGAAGGCGGCATCCACAACGGCGAAGACCTGATCGCGCTTCGCCGTGGTCTCCGGCGGGTCCCGACGGACCAGCTCAACCAGTCCGGAGTCGACGTTCGGAACCGGCCAGAACACCGTCGGCGGGACGCTTCCGACCCGCCGCGCCGAGCAGTACCAGGCGAGCTTGGCCGACGGGACGCCGTACGTCCGCGAGCCGGGCGGGGCGACGAGCCGGTCGGCCACCTCGGCCTGCACCATCACCAGTCCCCGTCCGATCGTGGCGAAGTGCGCCAGGACGTGCAGCAGGACGGGCACGCTCACGTTGTACGGCAGGTTCGCGACGACGGCGGTGGGCTGCGGGTCCGGCAGGGAGTCGACGGCGAGGGCGTCCGCCTCGACCACTCGGAGCCGTCCGGCGCGCTCCGGAAGCCGCTCGGCCGCCGTCCGCGGGAGCCGCTCGGCCAGGCTGGACTCGATCTCGACCGCGACGACCGCGTCCGCGACCTCCAGCAGGCCGAGCGTGAGCGAGCCGAGCCCCGGCCCGATCTCGAGGACGACGTCCTCGGGCCCGATTCCCGAGGCGGCCACGATCCGCCGGACGGTGTTGGCGTCGTGGACGAAGTTCTGACCACGCTGCTTGGTCGGCCGCAGGTCGAGTTCGGCGGCGAGCGCGCGGATGGTCCGCGGGTCGAGCAGGGAGTCGGCCATCACGCCCCCCACTCGCCGAACAGGGCACTGGCGTTGGCCTCGAGCCCGGTGCACAGACCGGCCAGGTCCCGGCCGAGGAACTCGGCGACGAAGCGGACGGTGTGGGGCAGCAGGTAGCTCGAGTTCGGCTTGCCGCGGTGCGGCAGCGGGGTGAGGTAGGGCGCGTCGGTCTCCAGGAGCAGCCGGTCGGCGGGGGTAACCAGCAGGGCCTCCCGCAGTTCGGTGTTGGCCTTGAACGTGACCGGGCCGGCGAACGACAGCCAGCAGCCGCGGTCGAGGCAGGCCTTCGCGAAGTCCGGGCCGCCGGAGAAGCAGTGCATCTGCACCCGGTCCGGGACGCCCTCCGCGTCCAGCACGTCGAGGAGTTCCCACCCGGCGTCACGGCAGTGGATGACCAGCGCGAGGTCGTGCTGCTTCGCCCAGGCGATGTGGGCGGCGAACGCGTCCCGCTGGACGGCCTGCCCCTCCGGCTCGCGGGTGCGGAAGAAGTCCAGTCCCGTCTCCCCCACGCCGCGGATGCCCGGGGACGTGCCGAACAGCGCGCCCAGCTCGTCCAGCGCGGACGGCAGGGCCGAACCGAGCCGAGCCGCGTCGTTGGGGTGGATCGCGAGCGCAGCCACCACCTGCGGACGGGCCTCGGCGAGGGCGATCGCGTCCCGCGACGAGGCGACGTCGGTGCCGACCTCCACGACTCGGGTGACGTTGACGGCCGCAGCGAGCGCGAGCGCGTCCGCCGGGTCCAGACCCGAGAACTCGGCCGTGCTGACCAGATGCGTGTGGGCGTCGGTCGTGGACGCCGGCAGCGGCTCGGGCGCCTCGGGAAGGCCGGGGCGGGTCATCGCGATTCCTTCCGTGCGGCCAGCGCGGCCGCGTACAGGGGCTTGCGGGCCACACCCAGCGCCTCGGCGACGTCCGTGACGACCGCCGCGAACTTCTCGCCGCCCGCGACCCGCTCGAGGACCGCGGCGACCGCGTCCTGCACGGGCGGAGCGGTCGCCGAAGCGCCCGCGACCACGACGGTGATCTCGCCCCGGACGCCGGACGCCGCCCAGTCGGCCAGCTCGGCGAGGCTGCCCCGCCGGGTCTCCTCGTAGGTCTTCGTCAGTTCGCGGCTGACGGCGGCGGCGCGGTCGTCGCCGAAGGCGGCGCGGGCGTCGGCGAGGAACGCTTCCAGCCGGTGCGGGGCTTCGAAGAACACCATCGTCCGCGGCTCGGAGCCCAGTTCGGCGAGCCGTCTGCGCCGCTGCTCGGTCTTTCGCGGCAGGAAGCCCTCGAAGCAGAACCGGTCGGTGGGCAGACCCGACAGCGCGAGCGCGACGAGCACAGCCGACGGCCCCGGAACCACCCGGGTCCTCACCCCTGCCGCCACCGCGGCCGTGACGAGCCGGAACCCCGGATCGGAGACCGTCGGCATGCCGGCGTCGGTGACGACCACGACCGTCGCGCCGCCGAGGAGTTCCCCGAGGAGCTCGTCCGCGCGTCCCGCCTCGTTCCCGTCGAAGTACGACACCACGCGTGCCGGCCGCTCCCAGCCGAGCCTCGACAGCAGCAGGCCGAACCGGCGGGTGTCCTCAGCCGCGACGATGTCGGCCGCGGCGATCGCAGCCCTCAAGGCAGGCGACGCGTCGTCCGTGTTGCCGATGGGTGTGCCTGCCAGCACCAACTCTCCGGCAGCAGGGGTCGTCTCCACGCCGCCAGTATCGCCGATCCGCGTCGGCGCACGTGGCGGCCACTACCATTGCGGGGTGACGTCACCGGACCCGCAGCCCAGCGAGGTTGCCGAGCCGCTGATCGACTTTCCCGAGCCGGCGCCACAGACGAGGGTCTCGCCTCTGGCGCGGCTGCGGAGCACGGCGCACGCCGAGAAGCTGACCACCGTCGAGCGCCTCCGCGACGGCCGGGGGGCGCTGCGGGACGGGCTGAACAGCTGGGTGATCACCGGGGTCATCACCCTGATCGCCTTCGTGCTGCGCCTGGTGAACCTGGGCTACCCGAACAAGCTGGTGTTCGACGAGACGTACTACGCCAAGGACGCCTGGACGCTGTGGCTGTTCGGCTACGAGCGGGCCTGGCCGGACACTGCCAACGACCAGATCACCAGCGGCAACGTGGACGTCTACAAGGACACCCCCGCGTTCATCGTCCACCCGCCGGTCGGGAAGTGGCTGATCGGCTTCGGCGAGCAGTTGTTCGGCATGAACTCCTTCGGCTGGCGGTTCATGCCGCTGGTGTTCGGCACGCTGCTGGTGCTGATGACGATCCGGATGGCCCGGCGGTTGTCGCGGTCGACCCTGATCGGGGCGATCGCGGGGATCCTGTTGACCTTCGACGGGCTGTCGTTCGCGATGTCGCGGATCGCCCTGCTGGACGTCTTCCAGGCGTTCTTCCTGGTCGCGGCGGTTGCCTGTGTGGTCGCCGACCGCGACCACTACCGCGGCTGGCTCGCCGACCGGCTGGAGGCCATGGGCGTCCCCGACCTGGGCGGACGGTTCGGGCCGGTGCTGTGGTGGCGTCCCTGGCGGCTGCTGGCCGGGGTGATGTTCGGCCTGGCCATCGGCACCAAGTGGAACTCGATGTACGTGCTCGCGACCATGGGCATCCTCTCGGTGATCTGGGACGTGGGCGCCCGGCGCCTCGCCGGGGCCGACTTCAAGGCGTGGCTGGCGCTGGTCATCGACGGCATCCCCGCGCTGATCCGGCTGGTCGTGGTCGCGGCGGTCGTCTACGTCGCGACCTGGGCGGGCTGGCTGTCCACGGCCGGAGGCTGGGACCGCGACTGGGGCGCGAACCATCCCGACGACCCGCTGACCAAGGCCCTCGGCCCGATGTGGGCGTCCTTCATCCAGTACCACAAGGACATCTACAACTTCCACACCGGCGAATACATCAACACCCTCCCGCTGCACGCCTACGCAGCCAATCCGTGGGGCTGGCTGTTCATGGTCCGCCCGATCGGCATCGACGCCGTCAACGGCATCGCTCCGGGGACGGACGGCTGCGCGACGGGAGCGGACGGGTGCCTAAGGGTGATCTCGGGAGCCGGCACGCCGGTGCTGTGGTGGATGGCCGCGATCGCGCTCGTCGTCGGCCTGATCTGGTGGATCGGCGGACGCGACTGGCGCTTCGGCGTCCCGATCATCGCGGCCATGTCGACCTACATCCCGTGGTTGGCGCCGACCGGACGCTCGCTGTTCTTCTTCTACGCGATCACGATCATCCCGTTCACCGTCACCCTGCTGGCCATGGTGATGGGGCTCATCCTCGGACCGGCCGATGGCCCCAAACGCTTCCGCGGCGCCGTCATCGTCGGGTCACTGGTCGCGCTGGTGGTGTTGAACTTCGCGTACATCTACCCCGTCCTGACAGACGGGCTGCTCACCAAGGCCGAGTACTACGCCCGGATGTGGTTCCAGAGCTGGATCTGATCCTCACCCGGCGCGAGCGCCGGGTTCGTCAAGACTCCGCCGTTGCCCGCGCTGACGCGCGGTCGCCGTTGTCGTCTGATCCTCATCGATCACTTGTCAGACTCAGGAGTCGTCCTGGCGACGCCTGGCTCTGACAAGTGGGCGGGACACGACCGGGTTCCCGGCGGCCGCCGCTGTCGGCTCCTCGTCGAGATCCTTGCCAGGGAACAGTCGTCCCATTCTTGCCCCACACGATGCGGCGTTGGGAAGGGTCTCACGGAGCCGCGGTGGCCGGGCGACGACCGCCGGCCGGACATTACAGTTCGCGTCGGCTGGCTCGATCAAGGGAGAACTCATGGCCTTGTGGACGCTTCACGGCGACGGAACCATCAAACCGGGCGCAGTTGTCGCCCCTGACGAACGCCTCGGTTGGGGCAAGATGTTCGGGCTCGGAGCCCAGCACGTTGTGGCCATGTTCGGCGCCACGTTCCTCGTCCCCCTGATCACGCATTTCCCGGTGACGACGACGCTGTTCTTCTCCGGGCTCGGGACGATCATCTTCCTGCTGATCACCGGCAACCGGCTCCCGAGCTACCTCGGCTCGTCGTTCGCGTTCATCTCACCGGTCCTGGCGTCCACGGTCGGCGGCGACTTCAGCCGGGCCACGTTCGGCATCATGCTCACCGGCATGCTGCTCGCAATCGTCGGCGCGGTCGTCCATATCGCCGGGTCGACCTGGATCGACGCGCTCATGCCGCCCGTGATGACCGGCTCGATCGTGATGATCATCGGGTTCAACCTCGCCAGCGCCGCGTGGGGCGGGGACGACAAGTCCGGCTTCCGCGCCGCGCCCCTGACGGCGTGGATCACGATCCTCGCGATCGTGCTCATCGCGGTGCTGTTCCGCGGGCTCATTGGACGCCTCTCGATCCTGCTCGGTGTCCTCGTCGGCTACGTCGCCGCGGTCGCCCAGGGCCAGGTCAACTACGAGGCGCTGAACTCGGCCGCCTGGTTCGGCCTGCCCACCTTCACGCTGCCGACCGCCGACTTCAGCGTCGTCGCGCTCTTCCTCCCGGTCGTCCTCGTGCTGATCGCAGAGAACGTCGGCCACGTGAAGTCGGTCGCCCTGATGACCGGCAAGAACTACGACAAAACCATGGGACGGGCACTGCTCGCGGACGGCGTGGCGACCACGCTCGCCGGCTTCGGCGGCGGCTCGGGCACCACGACCTACGCGGAGAACATCGGCGTCATGGCGGCCACGAAGGTCTACTCGACCGCGCTGTACTGGATCGCCGGCTTCATCGCGATCGTCCTGGCCTTCATCCCCAAGTTCGGCGCGGCCATCAACACGATCCCCGCGGGCGTCATCGGCGCGGCCGGCACCGTCCTGTACGGCATGATCGGCCTGCTCGGTGCCCGCATCTGGATCGAGAACAAGGTGAACTTCACCAACCCGATCAACCTGATCCCGGCCGCCATCGGCCTGATCATGGGCATCGCGAACTTCACCTTCAGCTTCGGCAACGTCAGCTTCGGCGGCGTCACCGTCGGCACCGTCACCGTCCTGGTGCTCTACCACCTCATGCGGGCGATCGGACGGGCGCGCGGCACCGACCTCGAGGCGCCCGCGATCACCGCGGACTTCGAGCCGCAGCACGAACCGGACGGGGTTCGCTGAGCTGACGGTCGCGCTCCCTGGTCACCGTCCCCGGCGATCAGGGAGCGCGACGACCGATGCCGGCACCGGGATGCCGTCGCGAAGGTCCGGGTTGGCGATGGGCTCGCCGTAGCTGGTCGCCAGCGGGACGACGCCCGCCCAGGCGTCCCCCGCACGGTCGGACGGCGCGTCCTCTGCGAAGCCGTCCGCCGTCTTGAGGGACCACTCGGCGATCGGGAGCGCGAGCACGAGGGTCGCGGCGAGTTCCTTGGGAGTGGACGGACGCACCTCCGCGCTGCGGCCGGGCAGGACCGCGTCGATGAACACGTCCAGCGCCCGCACGGCGTCCGCTCCGTCCAGAACGGTGCAGGTGCCGAACAGGCAGGCGCTGCGGTAGCGCATCCCCGACTCGAACCCGGTGCGGGCGACCTTGATCCCGTCCAGAGCCGTGACCGTGACGCAGACCGGGACGCCTGCGGCGAGCGCCCGCATCCAGCGCGAGCCCGTGGAGCCGTGGAACAGCAGCCGGTCGCCGTCCCTGGCGAAGCCGGTCGGGATCACCAGAGGACCCTCGTCGAGGCTCAGCCCGACGTGCGCGACGAGGAGCTCGTCAAGGAGCGCGTCGAGGACGGCACGGTCAGTTGTGGTCTGGTCGGCCATGCGCGCCGGTGTCAGAGTCCTGCTCATGGGACAGATCCTGCCGTGTCCGGCTCCCTTTCCGCCGAGTTGTCAGAGTCTGGCGTCGCCCTGGCGGCGTGAGACTCTGACAACTCGGCAGCAGGCACGTTGCTAGGTTGAGTCGATGCGCGAACGCCTGACCCCGGCCGTGCGGATGGGCCTGTCCATCGCGGCGGCCGTCGGCGTCTACGGGGTGTCGTTCGGCGCACTGTCGGTGGCTGCGGGGCTCAGCGTCTGGCAGACGGTGGCGCTCAGTGCACTGATGTTCACCGGCGGCTCGCAGTTCGCGTTCATCGGCGTCATCGGCGGCGGTGGAACGGGGGCGGCTGCGTGGGCGGCTGCGACCCTGCTCGGCATCCGCAACGGCATCTACGGCATGCAACTGAAGGCACTGATCCGACCGCCAGGACGGCTGATCCCGGTGATGGCGCAGCTGACGATCGACGAGTCCACCGCGACCGCAGTAGCCCAGGAGGAGCACGACGAGCGTGTCCGGGGGTTCTGGACGGCCGGCGTCGGTGTGTGGCTGCTCTGGAACACCTTCACCCTCGTCGGAGCACTCGCGGGCAATGCCATCGGCGACCCGAAGCTGTGGGGCCTGGACGGGGCCGCGGTCGCCGCCTTCCTCGGGCTGCTCTGGCCGCGGCTGACCGACAAGGACCCGATCGCCGTTGCGGTGGCCGCCGCCGTCGTGACGATCGTCGCCGTGCCGTTCGTGCCGCCGGGCATTCCGGTGCTGATCGCGGCGGCCGTGACCGCAGGCATCTGGGCGTGGCGCCACCTCCGCCGCAGGGGGGCCGCCGCATGACCCTTGCCCTGTGGGTGGTGCTCGCCGCCGTCACGGCGTACGCGATCAAGGTATCGGGCTACCTGCTTCCGCAGGCGGTCCTCGACCGTCCCGCCGTCCATGAGCTGGCCGGGACGCTCACCGTCGGACTGCTCGCGTCCCTGACGACCATGAACACCGTCGCGTCCGGTCAGGCGCTTGTCCCGGACTCCCGCCTGCTCGCGCTCGCCGCAGGCGCGCTCGCCCTGAAGCTCCGGGCTCCCTACATCGTTGTCGTGATCGCCGGTGCGGTCGCGTCCGCGGTCGGGCGGCGGCTCGGGCTGCCCTGAACGCGCCACAAGAGGACTGTGGCGACGGCGGTCGCCAGCAGCGCCACAGCGGTGAACAGCCCTGACCCCGGAGGCGTGTCCCAGGTCGCGCCGCTCAGGCTGAGCGAGACGATGTAGTCGGCCATCTGGTGCACCAGCCCGACCGACGTGCTCGCGAGCGCCACCAGCACGTAGCGGACCAGCAACAGCCCTTCGACGCCGCCGTTCGCGAGCACGAACACCGCTGGCAGCAGGGCGAGGTCCACCGCGAGGTACAGCCAGCCCGGGAGCCACTCACCCGCAGGATCGAGGGTCGACCCGACCGCGCCGACCACCACCGCCACGACCGCGACCGCCGGAAGGGCGACCACCACGCGTCCCAGCCATGAGAGCGGCATCGTCGGCAGGAGCACCAGCCAGGCGGCGGTGACGATCACGGTCGCGATGAGCCCAAGCATCCCGACAGTTGTCCAGGTGTCGACGGGGAGCGGGAAGCCGACTGAGTCGTCCATGGCCGCAAGGCAGGCCTGGCTGAACTCGGGCCCGCTGGCAAAGCATGGTTGCCAGTAGGATGCCGCCACGGCGCCCACGAGGCCGGCGGCCACCGCGAGCAGGCCGGCGGAGAGCAGCCAGAGCTTCGAGCGCGTCCCCATCCAAGGAATGGTAGGAGTGGGCCGACACCGTTGGAAGGGGACGCTGACGCCGGGCGCGGCGTGCTCGTACCAGCAGCCGCACTCCACCGGAGAGCAGGAGCGCTGTCGACAGGCCGCTGGTGGCCATGTTCACCCACTCGGAGGCCCGAAGAGTGGTCACATAGTCGGGGTCGGGCGGGTCGACGCCCGTGAAGCGCTCAAGATGCCAGACGTTGACGTGGTGACTCACCGCCCACCAACCCCAGAGCACCATCAGGCCGAGCGCGAGCCAGTCCTCAGGAGCCGAGGAACTCCGCTCCCAGCCAGGACGCCGGGATGCCGAACCCCTCGACCAGGGCGAGGGCGTCGGGACGGAGCTCGGCGCACAGCCGGTCGATCTGCTCGCCGAGCGCCTTCGAGCGTCCCGCAGAGATCCTGGAGTGCTCGGAGAACCAGCCGCGGTCCTCGTTGATGCTGCTGAGCGCGTACAGGCTGCACAGGCGCTCCAGCACCGGACGCACCTCTGGGTCATCGGAGGCCTCGATCGCGGCGATGAACGCCTCCAGCGCGATCCGCTCCAGGTGCGCCCTGGCGACGAACACCATGTGCGGGGTCAGCCGGTTCACGCTCTCGAAGCGCTTGCCCGCCCGGCGCATCCGGCGGGCGAGCGAGTCCAGCGAGTGCCGCTCCCGCTCGGTGAAGGCCCACGCCTGCCACGCCCGATCGGTCAGGGTCGTGCTCTCCGGCTGGCGACTCACCGTGGAGACCAGCCTCTCGACCAGCACGGACGCAGAGGTGCGCTCGATGACCGTGTCCCCGAACACCCGGGCGGCCGCCTGGACCATCCCGGCCCGATCCAGCTCCCCCCAGAGCTTTGAGTAGTCGCCCAGTAGCGCCTTGGCCACCTGCTGCAGCAAGACGGTGTTGTCGCCCTCGAAGGTCGCGAACACGTCCGCGTCGGCCCGGAGCTGGACCAGACGGTTCTCGGCGAGATAGCCCGCGCCACCGCACGCCTCCCGGCACTCCTGCAGCGTCTCGTTGGCGAACCGCGTGGTGATGGCCTTGATGCCGTCCGCCCGCGTCTCGAGCTGACGCATCTCCGCCTCGGTGTACGGCTCGCCACGCTGGATCCGGACGAGGGTCGCGGTGACGTCGTTCTGGGCGAAGCCGAGCGCGTACGCCTTGGCGATGCGCGGGAACAGTCGCCGCTGGTGGAGCAGGTAGTCCGCCAAGAGCACCGGCTCGCTGCGCCCGGGGACGCTGAACTGGCGGCGCTGCAGCGCGTACCGCGTGGCGATCGAGAGGCCCCGCCTCGCGGCGATCCCGGCGCCCGCGCTGACGCAGATGCGGCCACGGACGAGCGTGCTCAGCATCGTGAAGAACCGCCGCCCCTGGCTCTCGATCGGCGAGTGGTAGGTGCCGGAGGCGTCCACGCCGCCGTACCGGTCGAGCAGCATTCGCCGCGGGACCCGGACGCGGGAGAACCGGATCGTGCCGTTGTCGACGCCGTCCAGGCCGCCCTTGAAGCCCTGGTCGGCTGTGACGATGCCGGGCAGGTCGTGGCCGTCCGCGTCCCGGAACGGCACGAGGATCGCGTGGACGCCGTAGTTGCGGCCGCGGACGAGCAGCTGCCCGAAGACAACGGCCATCGTGCCGTGCTGGGCCGCGTTGCCGATGTAGGCCTTGGTTGCGCCGTCGGTCTCGGAGTGCACCTCGAACTCGTCGGTCTCGGCGATGTAGGTGATCGTCGTCTCCAGCCCGGCGACGTCCGAGCCGTGGCCGAGCTCGGTCATCCCGTACGACCCGAGCAGCTTCAGGTCGATGACGTCGGGGAGGAAGGTGTCGTGGTGCCACGCCGTGCCGAGGTTGGTCAGGGCGCCGCCGAACAGGCCGAACTGGACGCCGGACTTGATCGTGACCGACAGGTCGCCGTGGGCGAGCGTCTCGAACGCGATGACCGCTGCTTGCGGGTCACCGGGGTGGTCGGCGGCCGAGCGCGGGATCCCCGCGGAGACCGCGCCCGACTCGTTGAGCTCGCGGATCCGGTCGAGCACCCACGCGCGGGCCGTCGGGAGGTCCTGGCCGGGGTCTCGGTGCAGGCGCTCGGTCGGCATGGCGGCCCGAGCCTCCGCACGGGCGTCGGCGAAGGGGCCGTCCAGCGTCCGGCTGAGGCCGGCACCGAGCGCGGTGATCGAGTCCACGTTTTCGGAAAGCAGGGTCATCGTTGCTCCTGGAGTTGCGATTGGGTGTCGAGGCCGGCGAGTGCGGGACCCACGAAGGAGTCGACGTAGGCGACCAGTTGCTGCTTGGGTTCGCGCTGGCCGGTGGCCATCCAGCGGTCCGCGACGGCGCGGACGAAGCCCACGATGCCGTGGCCCCACGTCGCGGCGCAGTCCGTGTTCAGGCCGAGGGCGGCCAGGTGCGCGGCCACCGCGTCGGCGACGTGGTCGCCGATCACCTCGGGCAGCCCTCCGAGCGGGTCGAGCCGACCGGCGGACGTCGGCGGCGGGCTCATCACGAACCGGTAGATCTCGGGGTCGCGCTCGACGAGGGAGAGATAGGCGTCCGCGAGGTCGTGGGCCAGCGTCGCCAACCCTCCTGGGGCGGCGAGGGTGAGCGCAGCCTTCAGGTCGGCGTGGATGTAGTCGTGCACCTTGGCGACGACCGCCGCGTACAGCCCGGCGCGGTCGCCGAAGTGTCGGTAGAAGACGGTCTTCGACGTGCCGGCCCGCGCGGCGATGTCGTCCATGCCGACGCCGGCGCCGTGGGCGCGGATCGCGCGCAGCGTGTCCTCGACCAGGGCGACCCTGCGCTGGGTTCGATGATCCTCCCAGCGGGTATCACGTCCGTCAGTACTGCTTGGCATACGGCAAGGGTACCCGGTACCGGACGTACCTGCTACCGTCGGTATCTAGTAAAAGTGACCCCTTCTACGGAGACACGATGACCCGATCAGCAGTGATCGTCGGCGGCAACCGGACACCGTTCGTCAAGGCAGGAACGGCCTACGCCGCCGCGAGCAACTCGGACCTCCTGACCGCGGCGCTCGACGGCCTCGCCGCCCGCTTCGGCCTGGCCGGCAAGCGCGTCGACGAGGTCGCGGGCGGCGCCGTCCTGAAGCACAGCCGCGACTTCAACCTCACCCGAGAGGCCGTGCTCGGCTCGGCGCTCGACCCGCTGACGCCGGCCGTCGACCTGCAGCAGGCCTGCGCGACCGGCCTGGAGACGGTGGTCTACCTCGCCAACAAGATCGCCCTGGGACAGGCCGACGTCGGTATCGGCGCAGGAGTCGACTCGGCCACCGATGCACCGATCACCGTCAGCGAACCGCTGCGCCGCGCCCTGCTGAAGGCCAACCGGGCCACGTCGGTTCCCGAGCGGCTGAAGGCCTTCGCCAGCCTCCGCCCGCACCACCTGGCGCCCATCGCGCCAAAGGTCGTCGAGCCGCGGACGGGGCTCAGCATGGGCGAGCACCAGGCCGTCACCACCGCGAAGTGGGGCATCACCCGACAGGCTCAGGACGAGCTCGCCCTGGCGTCGCACCAGCACCTCGCCGCGGCATGGGACGCGGGGTTCTTCGACGACCTCGTCACCGGCTACCTCGGCGTGAGCAGGGACGGCCTGCTCCGCCCGGACACCTCCTTGGAGAAGCTGGCCGCCCTCAAGGCCGTCTTCGGCGGCCCCGAGGGCACCATGACGGCCGGCAACTCGACCGCACTGTCGGACGGCGCGGCGACCGTCCTGATCGCCGAGGACGGCTGGGCGCAGGCGAACGGCCTGCCCCGACTGGCGCGGTTCGTCGACGCTCAGGTCGCAGCGGTCGACCACCCCGGCGGCGACGACCTGCTGCTGGCCCCCGTCGCGGCCACCGCGCGATTGCTGGAACGCCAGCAGATGAGCCTGGCCGACTTCGAACTGTTCGAAGTGCACGAGGCCTTCGCGTCCACGGTGCTGGCGACGCTGGCGAGGTGGGAGCAGACCGGGCTCGGCGCGATCGATCGGGACCGGCTCAACGTGAACGGCTCCTCCCTGGCAGCGGGCCACCCGTTCGCCGCGACCGGTGGACGCATCGTCACGACCCTGGCCAAGCTGCTTCACTCCCGCGGCAGCGGGGCCCGAGGCCTCGTCTCGATCTGCGCGGCCGGCGGTCTCGGCGTCGTCGCCGTCCTGGAGGCCGTGTGATGGCCGGCCCGCTCGAGAGGATCTTCTACTCCTCCCCAGGCCAGGCGATCGCAGCGAAGCTCGGCCTGCCGGAGCCGGCGGAACTGCGGCGGGGCAGGACGCTGCCCGCAGAGCCGGTCGTGACGGCCTCGCTCGCCGGCTCGACCCTGGCCGCCGACACGCTCGCGCTGCTCGGCGTCCCGACCGCCCCCGCGCTCACCGACGACGGCCCCGAGCCCCCGGCCTACCCCTCTCGAGTCGGTGGCATCGTGGTTGATGCATGCGGGCTGCGGACGATCGCCGAGCTGGAGGGCGTCCGCGCCGTCCTGCGCCCGGCCGTGAAGGCCCTGGCCCCGTCGGGGCGGGTCGTCCTGGTCGCCGACGCCGAGGTGGAAGGCCTGGAGGCGAGCGCCGTCCACCAGGCCCTCGACGGCATCGACCGCACGGTCGGCAAGGAGCTCCGGGCGGGGGCAACCAGCAACCTCGTCCGGGTCGCCCCCGGCACCACCGCCGCCGACCTGGCCTCCACGTTCAGCTTCCTGCTCGAGGGGCGTTCCGCTTTCGTGGATGGCCAGACCTGGACGGTGGGGCCGGCCGCCACCGGCCCCACTCCTCCCGGGACCGGGCGGCCCCTGCTCGACCGCATCGTCGTCGTCACCGGGGCCGCGCGCGGCATCGGCGCGCAGATCGCGACCGTCGCGGCACGGGACGGCGCGAAGGTCGTCTGCATCGACGTCCCCGCAGGCGGGGAAGCGCTGGCCGACCTCGCCAACCAGCTGCACGGAACGGCCCTGCAGCTCGACATCACCGCTCCGGAGGCCGGCGAGCGCATCGCGGCCCACGTGGCATCGCGCTACGGGGCCGACGCCCGCATCCACGGCATGGTCCACAACGCGGGGATCACCCGCGACAAGCTCCTGGTGAACACCGACGCCGCACGCTGGGCCGCGGTGCTCGGGGTGAACCTCGCCGCCCAGCTGCGGATCAACCCCGTCCTGCTGGACGGCCGGGCGGGCGGACTCGCGGACGCGGGCAGGATCGTGTCGATCGCGTCCACGTCCGGCATCGCCGGGAACCGTGGGCAGGCGAACTACGCCGCGTCCAAGGCCGGCGTCGTCGGCCTGGTGAGGGCACTCGCCCCCGAACTGGCGTCCCGTGCGATCACGGTCAACGCGGTCGCCCCCGGCTTCATCGAGACCGACATGACCGCACGGATCCCGTTCGTCCAGCGGGAGGTCTTCCGGCGCACGAACAGCCTCGGCCAGGGCGGACGTCCGGTCGACGTGGCCGAGACCATCGCCTACTTCCTCGACCCGGCCTCAGCGGGAGTGACCGGTCAGGTCATCCGCGTCTGCGGCCAGAACCTGGTGGGCCAGTGAGCGTCAGGGAACTACCGGAACTGCCCCGTCTCGCCCCGCTGTTCGCGAAGGCGGTGCTGCCGAGCCTGGACCGCGGTCCGGCGCGCATCGCGGACGACGTGGCCCTCGTCCGCGGCGTCGGCCAGGACCTGGCGCGACTCGCCGACTACGACCGCGTCTGCGGGTTCGGCCTCGGCGAGGTCGTCCCTGCCACCTGGCTGCACGTCCTCACGTTCCCGCTGCACATCGAGCTGCTGTCGGGCAAGGGATCGACGATCCGGCTGATGGGCGTCGTGCACGTGTCCAACCGGATGCGCCTCCACCGTCCCGTCACGGTCAGCGAAAGCCTGGACGTGTCCGCGCGCACCGCCAACCTGCGTCCCCACCAGCGCGGGGCGCTGCTCGACCTCGTCGGCGAGGTGCGGGTCCGCGACGAGCTCGTGTGGGACGGCGTCAGCACCTACCTCGCTCCCGGCGCGAAGGTGGACGGGCCGCCCGAGCAGATCGCCCGCGAGGAGTACACGCCCACCCGACCCATCGCCTCCTGGCGCCTCCCTGCCGACCTGGGTCGGCAGTACCGCCGCGTTTCGGGCGACCCGAACCCGATCCACACCAGCCGGCTGGCTGCCCGGGCCTTCGGCTTCGCCCGCCCGATCATCCACGGCATGTGGACCCACGCACGGTTCCTCGCCGCGCTGGCACCCAGGCTGCCGGACGCCTACTCCGTCGAGGTCGGCTTCGCCCGCCCCATCCTGCTCCCGGGTAAGGTCGGCGCGTGGTGGCGGCCGGACGACGGCGGCTGGGTGGGCGCGGTCACGGACCCGGGAGGGGCGAGACCGCACCTGGTGGCCAGAATCAGCCCGTCCACCGGGCCGTGACGTCGTAACGACAGGAGAACACGTGGGAACCGAGCGCTGGGCCGTCGTCGTCAACCCGTCCAAGTTCGACGACCTGGACGAGCTGCGTGAGCGCGTCCTGGCCAGCTGTACCGCGAACGGGTGGCCCGAGCCCCTGTGGTACGAGACGACCGTCGAGGATCCCGGCACCGGGCAGGCACGGGAGGCCCTGGACGCCGGGGCGAGGGTGGTCTGCCCGCTGGGCGGGGACGGCACCGTCCGGGCGGTCGCGAGCGGTCTGGTCGACTCGGACGTGCCGATGGGCCTGCTGCCGGGCGGCACCGGGAACCTCCTCGCGCGCAACCTGAAGCTGTCGGTCGACGACCTGGAGGCGGCGCTGGCCGTTGCCCTGGACGGACGCGACGCCACGATCGACGTCGGCGAGGTTGCCTGGGACGACGGCACGCCGGATGTCTTCCTGGTGATGTGCGGCATGGGGATGGACGCCGAGATCATGGCGGGAGTCGACGAGGGGCTGAAGAAGCGCGTCGGCTGGTGGGCGTACGTCGTGTCGGGGCTGGGGGCCGCGTTCCGGCTCGGCTTCGCCGTCCGGGTCAAGGCGGGTGGAGACCGGCTGGTCACCCAGCACGCGCGCACCGTCCTGGTGGCCAACTGCGGCGAGCTCACCGGCGGCCTGCAGCTCGTTCCGGAGGCCGAGGTGGACGACGGGGTGCTCGACGTCGTGCTGGCCTCGCCGCGGTCCCTGTGGGGCTGGCTGGCCATCGGCCTGCACGTCATCTCAGGGTCGCGGCGCGGGCACGGGCCCATGGTGCACCTCCAGGACAGCGAGATCATCGTGCGCACCGCGGATCCGGTGACCGCCCAACTGGACGGGGACGCCGTCGGAGAGAGGCGCCTGATGACCTGCCGGGTACGGCCCGGAGCCCTCACCGTCCGCCTTCCGAACGCCGCCGAGGCGGGCTCTGAGTGAACTCATCAATCGATGACGAAACGTGTTCCCGTTCGGGTGACCGGACGCTATCGTTTTGCCGGTAGCCGCCGCGTCGACCTTCAGCCCCGAGGGGGGGATTGTGGGTTATCTCCGCAAGCGGAAGCGCGACGGCGACTGCGGTCCGGGCGTCGGTACCGCGCCCAGAAGAAGGAGATAGTTGCATGGCCACTGGAACCGTGAAGTGGTTCAACGCAGAAAAGGGTTGGGGATTCATCGCGCCCGATGGCGGCGGGCCCGATGTATTCGCTCACTACAGCGCAATCACGAGCTCCGGGTTCCGAACGCTGGAAGAGGATCAGAAGGTCGAGTTCGAAATCGTGCAGGGTCCGAAGGGCCCCCAGGCGTCGAACATCAGCCCGATCTGACCCGGTTCTGAAACCAACGACGGCCTCCCCGATCATCGGGGGGGCCGTTCGCGTTGTCCGGGCGGTGTCGGCGTCGGCGGCGATAATGCCGGGATGACCGATCTGTTCTGCCAGGTGGCCGCGGGCGAGCTGGACGTGGTGGAGGTCCACCGCGATCCGCTCGTTGTGGCCTTCCTCGACCACCGTCCGGTGTTCAAGGGCCACGTGCTGGTCATCCCCGTCCGCCACGTCGACACGATCGTCGACCTCCCCTCCGAGCTGACGGAGCCGCTGTTCACCACGGCGCGGCGGCTCGCTGCGGCGATGGTGACGGCGCTGGGAGCCGAGGGGAGCTTCGTCGCGGTGAACAACGTGGTCAGCCAGTCCGTGCCCCACCTGCACGTGCACGTCGTCCCGCGGTCGAAGGGGGACGGGCTGCGCGGGTTCTTCTGGCCCCGGACGACCTACGCACCGGGCGAGGGGGAGGATTACGCAGCGCGGCTACGGGAAGCGCTGAACGGGAATACTCCGGCCACGGGCTCGTTTGAACACTCGTGAGCAACTCCACCGACCTCGGCCTGCGTTCCGAGCGAGGCAAGGTGCTGGGAGCGCTGATGCTCACCACCGGCCTGATCGCGATCGACGCGACGATCCTGGCGACCGCGGTCCCCTCGGTGGTGAAGGAACTCGGCGAGTACGACCAGTTCCCCTGGCTCTTCTCCGTCTACCTGCTCGCCCAGGCGGTGTCCGTCCCGATCTACTCCAAGGTGGCAGACACGATCGGGCGCAAGCCGGTGATCATGGTCGGCGTCGGTCTGTTCCTCCTCGGCTCCGTGTTGTGCGGCTTCGGCTGGAACATGAGCTCCCTGATCGTGTTCCGGGTGATCCAGGGACTGGGCGCCGGCGCGGTCGCGCCCATGTCGATGACCATCGTCGGCGACATCTACACCGTCGCCGAACGGGCGGTCGTCCAGGGCTACATCGCCAGCGTGTGGGCCATCGCCTCTGTGGTCGGCCCCGCCCTGGGCGGGGTGTTCAGCCAGTTCACGAGTTGGCGGTGGATCTTCTGGGTGAACATCCCCCTGAGCCTCGTGGCGGGGTGGTCGATCTGGCGCCACTACCACGAGGACGTCGAGCGCCACCGACACCGGATCGACTACGCCGGCGCGGCCGTGCTGACCCTCGGCCTCACCACGCTGATCCTCGCCCTGCTGGAGGGCGGTAACGCCTGGCCGTGGCTGAGCTGGCAGAGCCTGACCAGCTTCGGCGTCGGCATCGTGGCCCTCGCATCCTTCCCGCTCATCGAGCGCCGGGCGGCCGAGCCGGTGCTCGACCTGGCGATCCTCGCCCGTCCGCTGATCGCGACGACGACCCTGATCTCGCTGGGTGTGGGCGCCATCCTCACCGGCGTCACGAGCTTCGTGCCGACCTACCTGGAGAACTCACTCCGCGTTCCGCCGCTCGTCTCGGGCGCAGCGGTGGCGGCGATGACCCTGGGGTGGCCCGTGGCCGCGTCCCAGGCCGGGAAGCTGTACCTGCGGTACGGCTTCCGGTTCACGGTGCTGGTGGGCAGCGGCATCGCGACGCTGGGAGCGATCGGCCTGGCCGCGATCGGGCCGTGGCCGAACCCCTGGTCGGTCGGCGCGGTGACCTTCGTGCTGGGCTTCGGCCTCGGCTGGACGGCTGCGCCCTCGCTGATCGCCGCGCAGAACTCCGTACCCTGGACCGAACGCGGGGTGGTGACGGGCCTGAACGTGTTCGCCCGCTCAGCCGGTGCAGCGGTCGGAGTGGCCGTTTTCGGGGCGATCGCCAACAACCTGGTGGCCGCAGGGGCGGGCGAACAGGACTACTCGACGATCGTCCGGGCGTCCACGGCTGTGTTCATCGCTGCCGCCGTCGCAGCGCTGCTGACGTGGATCGCGGCCTGGCGGATGCCTCGCGGAGGGGTCGATGCCGCGGTCTACAACCAGCCGGAGGCGATGCTAGAGTAGGCGGGCCGAAAGGCAGTCGGGGCATTGGCGCAGCTGGTAGCGCGTCTCGTTCGCAATGAGAAGGTCAGGGGTTCGAATCCCCTATGCTCCACCACCACGAGCCCGGGCCATGGCCCGGGCTTCGCTGTTTGCGATGCCGCCCGCAACCCACACAACGCCACCAGCCGTCGGCATGCATGACCGTGGGGTCGTCGCGTGCCCCGAGTCATCCCGGCGAACGCCGGGCCCCTGCACCAAACCAGCGGGCAAGACCGCAGGAGGTCCCGGGTCAAGCCCGGGAGGACATGGCGACGGCCAATCGCTGTGCCCCGGCGTCGGCGACGCGTCAGCTCTCGATCCCCACCGTCGCGCGGAGGGCCGAATCGGCCGCCCCGCGACCGTAGACGACCCTTTCGAGCGGTTCGAGGGCCCCAGCGAGCAGGGCGAGCTGCTCGTCATCGAGCCCGGCGAGCAGCCGGGCGACCGCCTCGGCCTGCTCGGCCCTCGTGCCGGCGAGGAGCTGCCGTCCGTCGGCCGTGATCTCGACGATGCTCGAGCGGGCGTCCTCGGGGCTGGGTCGGCGCACGACGAGCCCGCGCTCCTCGAGGGCGGCGACGACACGGGTCACCGCCGATTGGCTGAACCGCTCGATGCGGGACAGGTCGATCGGTCGCTGCGGACCGAACCGCTCGAGCGTGGCCAGGACGGAGAAGTGACCGAGGGCCAGTTCTCCGCTCGCCGGCCGCAGGCGCCGGGACAGCCGGAGCACAGCGGGCGTCAGCCGCCGGGCCACGTCGGTCCGCAGCCGGTCGGGACGATCCGCGTCCGTCACGCGCCGCCTCCCCCTCCTGCGCGCACTCGCGCCGTCTCCGCGCCCACTCCGACGGGTGCGTCCTGCCGGCCTTCATCGTCCAGCCTGGACCCGGCGAGGGCAACCTCCTCGTCGTGGACGAAGCGCTTGCCGCGGGTGAGGGAGGCGAGCGCCCCGATGAACGACATCACCGCCGCCGCGAGGAACACCACGACGAGGCCGTCGTGGAACGGCCCGGAGATCAGGGACGGGAAGAACTCCTTGCCCGTCAGCGTGGCCGCGTCCGCAGGCGACAGCGAAGCCAGGACGGACGGGCCCAGGAGCGACTGGATCGGGTTGTAGCCGAGGAACGCGGCGAACAGGCTGCTGACCGGCGGCAGGGCGGCCACTTGGCCGGCGGTCGCCGCGGGGACGCCGTGGGCGAGCAGACCGTCGCGCAGGGTCGTCGGCAGCGTGCTGGCCAGCCCGACGACCATCAGTGAGAAGAACACCCCGATCGACAGGGACGAGCCCGCGTTCTGAACCGTCGCCGACACCCCGGAAGCCGCTCCGCGCTCGGAGGCCGGCACGCTGTTCATGATCGCGGTCCGGTTCGGTGCACCGAACATTCCCGAGCCGATGCCCGAGGCGAGCGAGACCAGCGCGAACTGCCAGTAGGAGAAGTTCACCGGCATGAGGAGGTAGAGGACGAAGGTCGCGGTGACGACCAGCAGCCCGACAGAGGCGAAGCCGCGGGCGCCGAACCGGTCGGACAGGGTGCCCGAGATGGGGCCGGCGACGAGGAACCCGATGGTGATGGGCAGCAGGTAGATGCCGGCCCACAAGGGCGTGTCCTCGTACGCGAAGCCGTGCAACGGGAGCCAGATGCCCTGCAACCAGATGATCAGCATGAACTGCAGGCCTCCCCGTCCGATCGAGGCGAGCAGTGACGCCAGGTTGCCGGCGCTGAAGGCCCGGATGCGGAACAGCCGCAGGTCGAGCATCGGGGCCGGGGTCCGCAACTCGACGAGGACGAAGAGTCCCAGGACGGCCAGACCGCCGAACAGGCCGGCCAGCACCCAGGGGTTGGTCCAGCCGGTGGCCTGCCCCCCGTACGGCTGGATCCCGTAGGTGACCGCAGCGAGCAGGCTGGTCAGCCCGACGGAGAAGGTGAGGTTGCCGGGCCAGTCGAGCTTCGCGGGCGAGCGCTGACCCGTCTCGTGCAGGGACTTGTACGCCCACACGGTCCCGATCAGGCCCACCGGCACGCTGACGATGAAGACCGCCCTCCAGTGGACGACGGCGAGCAGGCCGCCGAGGACGAGCCCGAGGAAGCTGCCGGCGATGGCAGCCACCTGGTTGATCCCCATCGCCAGGCCGCGCCGGTCGGCCGGGAAGGCGTCGGTGAGGATGGCCGTGGAGTTCGCGAACAGCATCGCGCCTCCCACCGCCTGGATCAGCCGCCAGACGATCAGCCACAGCGCGCCCGCGCCGCCCTGGAACGGGACCAGCGCACACCCCACCGCAGCGATCGTGAAGACGAGGAACCCCAGGTTGTAGATGCGGACCCGGCCGTACATGTCGCCGAGCCGGCCGAAGGTCACGACCAGGACGGCGGTGACCAGCAGGTAGCCCATGATCATCCACAGCAGGTAGCTCACGTTGCCGGCCTGCAGCGGATCGAGCTGGATGCCGGAGAAGATCGCCGGCAGCGAGATCAGCACGATCGATCCACTGATCGTGGCCATGAGGGTGCCCAGGGTGGTGTTGCTCAGCGCCACCCACTTGTAGCGAGGGTGGTCGGACGCGAGGAACGGTTGGCGCATGCCGGAGCTGCCTCCTTGAAGAGGTCCGTCGTTGGGTTACTTCACACATGATAAGTACCCGGTCGGAGAACGGACCGGATGGGCGCACGTTTGCCACCTCTGCGGGGCGGCGCGGGTCCGGGCACGCCGGGCCACCCGCGCCCCGTCCCGCCCGAGGCCCTCGTGGTCGCACGCAGGCGGGGCAGGCGGACGCCGAGGGCGATCAGGACGACTGCCGCCGGGCCCAGCCGGCTGAGCCCGCGTCCGAGGACTCCCCCACGGAGCCCGAGGCTGACCAGGATCGTCCAGGTCGCCGTGAGCGGGTAGCCGAACGTCTCGTGATCGCGCAGGTCATCGGGGCGGTGGCCGGGGAGGCGGCCGAGACCGACGGCGTCCCCCCGCTCCCCAGGGAGTCGGACCGGATCGACGCGCGGCGGGCCGGCTCAGCCTGCTTCCGGCGGACGCCTGGCCGATGGCAGCGGCCACCGTCGCGGTTGCGGCGCGCTGGAACTCCTCGGAGCAGTTCCGCCGGTCGCTGGAAGCGTTGCTGGACGGGATCGCCGCCCGCGCGAAGCCCGGGCCGGGAAGCGCGTCCTCACGGCGGGCTTCATTCCGGCGGGAACGGGATCCTGGGAGCGGGTCGGCTCAGCCGACGTCCTCGGTGCGCTCGGCGTCGATCTCGACTTCTGCCGGCGTGATCGGGTCGGCCGTCACCGGGACGGACGCGCGCGCCGGCACGGGTGCGGACAGGTCGATGGTGCGCACCGTGCGGGGAGCCAGCGGCGTCGAGACGTACGTGGGTCGGGTGATCGGGATGGGGTCCCACAAGGACCCGGTGCCGCCGACGGGGACGCTCAGCTCGATCGAGTGCTCGTGGGCGGCGGCGTCGACATCGCTGAGCGAGAGCGCGACGGTCTCCTCCTCCGGCACCGACCGGATCTCCTCGGCCGCTCGGTCGAACTGCGCGCGCATCGCCCGGACGCTGAACCGCGCCACGACGACGAAGGCGAGGATCAGGCCGAACGGGACCAGCGCCGTCCACCACTGCGTGACGCCGAAGAAGACCAGCGCGGCCACGATCATCTGTGCGGCGAGCAGCACGGCGAGCACCCTGCGGCGGCGCTGGGCGGCTTCGGACTGGCGGAGCTTCAACTCGCGCAGCCGTGCCCGACGCGTGAGCGGTGTCGACACCTCCGCCGTCCCCGGATCGGACTCGGCCAGCGACGAGCCGCTGCGCACGATGGTCACCGCAGGGGTGAACGGCACGGCCGCGTCCATGTCCTCGTCGAGGTCGTCGCCGCGGTGGCGCAGGAAGAACGGAACCAGGTACACCAGCCAGAAGACGGCGATGGCGCCGAAGATCAGCCCGGTGAAACCCATGCCTGCAACGCTAAAGGGCGCAGGGGGCCAGCCAGCCGACCCCGGGCGGAGTGTCGCCGGACCGCTCGAAGATCGCTCAGCCGTCGAGCCGGTCGACGACCCGGCCGACCACCTCTTCGGAGGTGAGGACGAACATGTCGTGGTCACGCCAGTCGCCGTTGACGTGCATGTAGCGCTCCCGGAGCCCTTCCCGGCGGAAGCCCAGCTTGCGGACGACGGCGAGGCTGTTGGTGTTCTCGGGACGGATGGCGATCTCGATGCGGTGCAGCCCGATGGAGAAGCAGTGGTCGCAGGCCATCGCCACCGCGGTCGGGATGATCCGGCGTCCGGCGTAGTCCTGGTTGATCCAGTAGCCGATCTGCGCCCAGCACGCCGAACCCCACGTGATGCCGGACACGGTCACCTGCCCGACGAAACGGGGACGGGCACCGGCCTCGGTGTAGTCGACGGCCCACGGGAGCACCTGGCCCTGCCGCGCCCTGCGGTTCAGGCGCGTGACCAGCTGGCTGAAGGTGATGGGCGACTCCCCCGAGGTCGCCGGACTGGTCGAGTCCCACATCCGGAACCAGCCCGGCTGGGCGTTGCGGATCCGGGCCCATTCGACCTCGTCGGCGCGACGCAGCGGACGCAGCGCGACGGGCCCGTGCTCCAGTCGGACCGGCCAGGTCCTCGCCGCGCGTCCCGGGTCCACGCGGGGCCTATTCGAACATCCAGCAGACGACTCCACTGCCCGGCCCCAGATGCCCGACGCCGGCAGGGACGAACGCGACCGCGTTGGCGTCCGACAGCTCCGCCGCGCCTTGGTCGCCGACGACCGGGAGCGGGCGGACGCCCGCGGACGTGCAGTGCGCCAGCACGAGCCGGGTCCGGACGGGGTCGCTGTCGAGGGGGGTGGTGAGCTGGCCGTCGACGAGCTCGGGCTCGCTGATCTCCTGGCCCGCCAGCCGCTCCACCAGCGGACGGGCGAACAGCTCGTAGGCCAGGTAGGCCGGCACGGGCCGGACGGGCAGGACGACCATCGGCACGCCTTCGGGGCCGACGAGACCGAACACGAGCGGCGCGGCGAAGCCGTCGACCTCAGCGACGTCGAACGCACCCAGCCCGGCCATGGCCTGGAGGGTCTCTCCGTCGAGGTCCGCGATCAGGAGCAGCAGGTCGGCGCGGACCAGCTGCTCGCTCACGGCGTTCGCGACCAGCCGCGGATCGGGAGGGACGATCGGCGAGGCGAAGACGTGGGCTCCGTCCTCCCGTGCCGCAGCCACGAGCAGCGGCGTGGTCGAGTCGTAGCGCTGGACCAGGGAGGTGAGCGGCAGGCCGGGCTCGACCAGGTCGTGTGCCGTGGTGACGATTGCGACGCGGGGATGCGGCCGCGCGAGGACCTTGTCGTGGCCCACCTCGGCGATCAGTCCGATCGCGCGCGGGCTGAGCCGTGCCCCGCTGCCGAGCAGCCGGTCGCCGTCCGCCACCCGGGACCCGGCCAGCAGGAGGTTCTGCTGGAACGTCGCTTCCTGGCGGAACTCGACCTCACGCCCGGCGACGGCCGTGTGCTCGAACGGGACGACGGCGTCCGCGCCGTCGGGCAGGGGCGCCCCGGCCTCGATGTAGACGACGGTGCCCGGGGTCAGCGGCGCAGCGCGACGGCCGTCCACGCGCACCTCGCCCGCCATCGGCATGATGATCGGGCGCAGGTCGCTGGCACCGACCAGGTTCGAGGCCCGCACCGCCCAGCCGCTGACCGTTGCCGCGGTGTAGATCGGCAGGTCCAGGTCGGAGGTCAGGGACTCGCACAGCGTCAGGCCGCCGGCATCCATCAGACCGATCCCGAACGGGCGCATCTCGGGGACGAGCGAGAGCAGGTAGTCGCGGTGCTCGTCGATGCTGCGCAGTCCGTGCGTGCCGCTGGCCGGCGCGTTGGGGAGATGGCGCAGCGGGGCGGGCGGGGGTGCCGGCTCGGTCACGGACGGTTGCGGAACCTCGACGCTCTCGACGCCCTTGGCGCCCTTCGAACGCGAGAAGAGTGGCATGCCGTTACGATAAGCCCATGCGTCCGCAAGGCGCCGAAGGCGAGCCGCACGACGCAGCACCGGTGCGTGCCAAGGCCGAACTCAGGGAGACACTGAGCGCCGCGCGGGCCGCCCGCGTCCCCGATCCAGCTGCAGATCTGGCCCGCGCCGTCCGCAGCCTCGCCGCGTGCGCCGGCGTCGCAACGGTCGCCGCTTACGCCGCCCGTCCGGGGGAACCCGGCACCCGGCCCCTGATCGACGCCCTGTTCGCAGCCGATGTGCGCGTCCTGCTGCCGCTGCTGGGCTCCGAGCCCGACTGGGCCTGGTACACCGGCGCGGACCACCTCGTCGCGGGACGGCGCGGCATCCTGCAGCCGGACGGCCCGAGCCTCGGAGCGGGCGCGCTGGGGGCGGCCGGGTTCATCTGGCTGCCCGGGCTGGCGGGGACGCCGGACGGGCGGCGACTGGGCACCGGCGGCGGCTGGTACGACCGTGCGCTCGAGTGGGGACGTCCCGACGCGATCCGGGGCCTCCTGCTCTTCGACGACGAGGTGCTCGACGACGTCCCGACGCAGAGCTGGGACCAGCCGGTGGACCTCATCGTCACCGAGCGCAGGCGGATCGACTGCGGGAATACGGGGGACGCGATTCCGGGTTGAGTTGGCTGCTCGACTACCATTCCCCGCGAACCGACTTTCCGCAGGAAGTGACCATGCCCACCTATCAGTACCGCTGCACCGAGTGTGACGCCGAACTCGAAGTCGTCCAGAAGTTCAGTGACGACCCGCTCACGGTGTGTCCCGAGTGCGACGGACGGCTGCGCAAGGTGTTCAACGCCGTCGGCGTTGTGTTCAAGGGCTCCGGCTTCTACGCCACCGACAACCGGGCCAAGAAGCACGGGACGGGCAAGCCCAAGTCCGAGTCCGCAGAATCCTCGGCGAAGCCCGAGAAGAAGACCCCGGCCAAGGCGTCCACCGAGAAGACCTCAGCCGCCTGAGCCTGTGGATCGTGGCCCTCGCCGGCCACGTCCACCCCATAGTCAGGTCGTGCGTCCCGCTCACCTGATCGACTCCGTCGTCCGCGCCTTCCGCTGGCACCGGCGCTGGTTCGCCGCCATCCTCGCCTCCGTCGCGGTCCTCGCCGCCCTCGACGCGCTCTCCCCCGACGTGTCCGGGACGGTACCCGTCGTCGTGGCTGCGCACGAGATCCCCGGAGGATCCACGCTCGCGGCGACCGACCTGATGGTGGTGGAGGTTCCCGCCGCGCTGGTCGCCGACGGCGCGTTCAGCGATCTGTCGGCACTCACCGGAGGGCAGGTGGTGGCGACGGTGCCGGCACGACGCCAGCTCACCGCAGCAGACCTCCTCGACGCCCATTCCCTCGTCGGTGCCGGGAAGGTCGCCGTCCCGGCTCGGTTCGGTGACGCCGACGCGGTGGCGATCCTGAAGGTGGGCAGCGAGCTCGACGTCCTCGGTCAGCGATCGTCGGGGGCGACGGTCTCCGTCGTGGCAGCCGGGGTCCGGGTGGTCGCAATGCCCGGGGCCGACGGTGGCGGGGTCCTCGGCTCGGCATCCGGAGCCGGGTTGGTCCTGGTCGAGGCCGACCAGGCACAGGCCGAGGCGATCCTGACCGCCGCCTCCGTTGGGGCTCTCGGGTACGTACTCCGCTGAAGCGTTCCCAGCGCACGGAAAGGCCAGCCATTGTCCGGTTTCAAGGAGTTCCTCCTGCGAGGCAACCTCATCGAGGTGGCGGTCGCCTTCATCATCGGAGCGGTGTTCGGCGACGTGACCAAGTCGTTCACCACGCTGGTGATGGACGTCATCGCGAAGGTCATCGGCGGCAACCCGGACTTCAGTTCGGTGACCGCCGGCGGAGTCAACGTCGGGGTGTTCCTCACGTCCGTGATCAGCTTCGTGATCACGGCGGCCGTCGTCTATTTCGGCATCGTGCTGCCCTACAACACGATCCGCACCAGGTTCGCCAAACCGACCAACGACCAGCCGGCGGCACCGACGTCCGAAGAGCTGCTGGCCGAGATCCGCGACCTGCTCGCGGCGCAGGCGAAGTAGCTCGAGCGGCTCACCCGACGTGGTGCGGCGGCACCTCGGCGAGCAGGCGTCTCTCGTCAGCGGTCAGGACGGTGCGTCGCGAGGGCGTCCGCACCTCCAGGGTCGTCAGGTCGAGCAGTTGCCGTGCCCGGGCCACCGCGGCGTGGAACTGTGCGGGCCCGCAGTCGGAGCGCAGAGCCTGCGGCACGGGGTGCGGCCAGGGCTGCTCGGTCGCGACGACCTCGCGGGCGTGCGTCCCGATCCGGTCCGCCGTCCAGCCGAGACCTGCCAGGGCGGCGACCGTCGCTTCCGGGTCGGCCCGGCCCGTCTCCTCGACCGGCAATTCGACGCCGACAAGGGCGTACGCAACGGCCGCCTGCCAGCGAGCTGTCGCCGGCCCTGAGGGGGTTGGGCCGGTCACGCGAAGCGCTCGGGCTTGCCGGTGTCGGGCAGCTCCACCCGCCCGACGACCTCGGCTGGGGCGTCGAAGTGCCACTCGCCGTTCACGACCAGCGCCTCGGCGCGGCGCATCGACGGGACGACGGTGACCAGCCGGTCGAAGTCGTCGACGAGCCTGTAGGCGCCGCCGAGCGAGATCTCGGGGATCGCTGCGGTCGCGGTGAGCCGCCCGTCGTCGCCGAGGTCGAAGACGTCCGAGCGGAGCAGGAGCAGCTCGTTGGTGGTCTTCACCGGCAGGAAGCGGTCGCGCGGGACGGCGATCGCTGTGGCTCCGGCGAAGACCTCGATCGCCGCGCCCATGGCGCTCTCCAGCTGGACGACCTTCGGGCTGGTCGGGTCGGACGGGTCGAGGGTCTTCTCGTTACGGATCAGGGGGAGCCCGAGGACGCCGTCCCGTTCGGCCAGCACGTCGCGCAGCTGGACGAGGTTGAGCCAAAGGTTGTTGGTGTGGAAGTAGGGGTGGCGGTGCTCGTCGGTGAAGAAGTCCATCTCGTCCGGTGCGGTCTGGGCCGTGTCGCGAAGGATGAGCTGGCCGTCGGAGATGCGGACGGCCAGGTGGCCGCCCTTGCGGTCGTTGATCGTCCGCGGGCAGAGCTCGGCCGCGTACGGAGCACCGGTGGACGCGAACCAGCCGGCCAGCTTGGCGTCCGGTCCCGAGCCGAGGTTGTCGCCGTTGGCGACGGACGCGTACCGGAAGCCCGCCTCGATCAGCGCGTCCAGGACGCCGCTGGAGAGCAGCGCGGGATACAGGTCGCCGTGGCCGGGCGGGCACCACTCGAGGTCCGGGTCGGCGGGCCAGGTGGCCGGGGTGAGGTCCGCGGCGAGGATCTTCGGCTCAGCGCTCTGGAGGAAGTCCAGCGGGAGGCCGTCCACGGCCAGGTCGGGGTAGGCGGCGAGGTGGCCGAGGGTGTCCTCGCGGGTACGGAAGCTGTTCATGAACAGCAGCGGCAGGCGCGCGCCGTAGGCGGTGCGGGCGTGCTGCACCTGGGCGACGATGAGGTCGAGGAAGCTCCGCCCGTCCCTGACCTCGAGGAGGGTCTTGGCACGGTCGAGCCCCATCGAGGTGCCGAGCCCCCCGTTGAGCTTGATCAGGACGGTCTGCTGCAGGGCGGTGCGGGCTTCGTCCTCGCTGATGTCGACCTCGTCGAGGCTGGGCACGTCGAGCAGGGGCCGGATGGTGTCCTCTCCGATGACACCGGTCGCTCCGGAGGCGCACAGCTGCCAGTAGCGCACGAAGTTGTCGATCGCGGGACGGCTGATCTGCGCGGCTTCCATCTTGTCGATGCAGGCCTGGAGGGCGGCTTCAGTCATGCCTCGATGCTAGGCCACGGACCGCGGACGTCCGCAGACGCGACGAGAGTGACGCACCACGAAGGGCTTGAAGCCGTCTACCCACCCCCAGGAGACAACATCGAGTGCGTCACTCTCGAGGTGAGGCTAGCGCACCCGTAACCGTTTTCCAAGATCCGCGCTAGTCGCATACCGTTTCCACAGGTTGGCGGCACCGCGGCGCCGTCGCTGCTCGCTCCGGTACGCTGGAATGGCCCCGGGGGACACCCGCGGGACGCCGAAGGCCCCATAGCTCAGGGGATAGAGCAGAGGTTTCCTAAACCTTGTGTCGCAAGTTCGAATCTTGCTGGGGTCGCCCTGATCCGTGCCTGTCCTGCGCAGTGGGAGGCTCGACCGATCGGCAGTCCCACCGCCGCCCCCGACGTGGGGGCGGCCCACCGGGCACCGCACGTTCCCCGTCCCAGCAGGCCGCGTCAGTCGTAGGCTCGCCCTGGTGCCCTGACGGCGCCGGAACCAAAGGGGGTTGGGGTGTCCTTGCGCGAGATCGAGTTCGTTTCGGCGAATGGTCGCGACCACATTCAGGCATGGGTGTACGTGCCGGTCGGAGTACCCAGGGCGGTGGTGCAGGTTGTGCACGGGCTCGGTGAGCACTCACGGCGCTACCTTCACTTGACGTCCGCCCTTGTGGACGCAGGTTTTGTGGTGGTGGCGGACGACCACGCCGGCCACGGACGCACCGCGATGCAGCAGGGCGTCTGGGGCGACGCGGGCGACGGGTCGGCCCACGTCGTGGTGGCCGACGAGCTGACCCTCCAGGCCGCGGCACGCGAGCTGTTCCCTGGCCTGCCGTACGTCGTGTTCGGGCACAGCTGGGGGTCGATGATTGCACGGGCCGTGGCGTCGGATCCCCGCGCGCACCTGTCGGGGCTGGCGCTGGGCGGCGTCGCCGCCCAGATGCGCGGCATCGAGCAGGTGCTCGATCGCCCCGCGCTCGCAGGACTGGCCTCCGGCGACGCGGCAGCCGCGCCGGCGCCGCAGGAGCTGGTCGGCCAGCTGTTCGACGGATTCCTCGACCGTTGCGGCGAGGGCGCCGGGCCCACCGACTGGGTCGCGCTCGACTCCGACGTCGTCGCCGACCACGGACGGGACGTCTTCAACAACTTCGGCGCACCGCTGAGCGCGCGCTTCCTGCAGGGCTTCGTCGACCTGTACGACCAGGTCAACGCCGACTCGTGGTACGCCGGTCTGCCGTCGGACCTTCCGGCACTGATCCTCGCCGGTGGCGACGACCCCGTGGCCAACTACGGCGAGGGCGCGTACCACGTGGCCAACCGGCTGGTCGAGAGCGGGCACAGCGATGTGCGCACGCGGGTCTTCCCGGGCGTGCGGCACGAGGTGCACAACGAGCCCACGACCAGGGCGGAGGCCGAGCGGGAACTCATCGACTTCGTCGGACGGGTCACGCAGGCGAACTGACCGAGAGACCGCCGTCGACCCCTCCCCGACGACCAGGGGCTCAGAGTCTTCCGCCGAGCCCCTGTCGATCCGGGCTCAGGGCGACGGCGGCGAGGAGGGTGGAGGATCCGCCGGCGCGCACCTGGCCGGCGAGCTCCTCCCGAAGCTCCGTCAGCGGAGTCCTCTGCTCATCGGAGACATCAGGGTCCAGGTCGTCGAACAGCGCCACGAGGCGGCGGCTCACCTGTGGGGCGTCGGCTCCGCAGGTGATCGTCTCGAGCAACCCCAGGTAGACCACGTCCCGCCACGTCGGCGCCCTCCCCTCGACCTGGGCAGCACCGGAGGTGAGCCGCCACGGGCCCAGCCGAGCACCGGCGGCCACCCGCAGGACACCCTCGATCTCGTCGAGCGCCCGCACCGAGGTGGTCGGGTCGTTGACCCCGGGCGAGAGCGCACGGACCGAGATGTCGGCCAACAGGCGCAGCGCGTAGAACGGGTCGTACTGCAGCGACCGCTCGACGTCGATGACGACACCGCGACGCAACGCCGACTCGACGCCACCGGGCAGCGAGGTTCCGCCACCCTCGACCCTCAGGATCGGCGTGCCCACGCTCACCGCGTCCCCGACCTGGATCATGACCGCGACGTTCAGCCCGTGCCGGCTCGCGACCCGCAGCAGGCGCTCCGGATCGATCCCGATGGTCTGGCCGCTGCGGACGCTGCGGACGAGCGCGTGTTCCGCCGCCTGCGGGTCGGGGTGGCCCTGTGGTGCCGCGGCGCTCGTCGCCGCGTCCAGTCGCTCGGTGAGCAGGCCCCGGGCGTGGCGTCCCATCGCGCTCAGCACGGCGTCCACGCGGACCCGGCTGCCGACCGAGTGGAGCAGCACGATGAAGGCGACCAGGCTCGCGAACAACAGCCCGATCGCGACCAGGACGACGGCGTCGGGGGCGAAATCCTCCCGGCCTAGGGAGCTCACGTCGAGGAGGCCGACGAACGTGAAGGTGATGGTGCCCAGGAAGATCGCGAGGATGTAGCGGGTCGACCTGGCCCGCAGGAAGTACGACACCGTGCGTGGGGAGTACTGGCTGGAGCCGAACTGGAGGATTAGCACGACGAAGGAGAAGACGAACCCGACGAACGTGATCATGCCGCCGCCGATGGCCCCCAGCAGCTGGGACGCCGAGGACGCGGCGACCAGCCGCGGGGTCAGGCCCCGCGCGGCGATCAGGTCGTCGACGCCCGCGACCACCTCGTGGAGCACCACGCCGGCGATGACGCCCACGAGCGGTATCACCCAGAACGCCCGCTCCCACGAGAGCCGAAGCCGCACCACCCGGAACCTGCGCATGGCCGCCTCCCGACCCGCAGCGCGCACCGGTGTGTGCGCGGTCGGCTCATTGTGGCACCCCGGTCCAGAGTGCGCGCCCAGGCCGTGCGCCCGTCGTCCGCGACGCCCTCGCGCCCCGGCGCGGACCGGTCAGCTGGGGACGGACTCCACGTTCAGGATGTTCCCGTCCGGATCCGCGAACCAGACCGAGCGGAAGGCCCCCTCGAACGTGGCGACGCCGTCCTCCCAGGCGATGCCCTCCATCTCGAACGTCTGGAACGAGATCCCCTTGTCCCGCAGCGCGCCCACCTCCGCGTCGAAGGCCCCCTCGGGGACCTGGAAGGACACGGCGGTGGCCTTGTTCGTCCCGGCATAGCCGGACGGGTAGACGAAGAACGAACCGGACCCGGCGGCGTAGAACACGCCATCGGCGACCTCGGATCCCGGCGTGAACCCCAGGACCCCCTCGTAGAACTCCCGGGCGCGCTTCAGGTCCGTGACCGCAAGCGTGGGGACGGGGGCGTAGTCGGCGAGCATGACACCTCCCACGCAGACCGGACGACCGTCGTCCGGTCGGCACTTCAGGCTAGGTTCACCGGCTGCGGCGTCCAAGGAGCCCTCTTGCGTAGCGCTGTCAGCGTGGGCCGCCGTCCGGCGAGGCACGTGAGTACGGTTGTGTCGTGTCCGACAATCGACGCCGAGCCGTGCTGGGTGCAGCCGTCCTCGCACTGAGTCTCATCACCACCGCCTGCACGGGCGCGACGGCTCCACGGGCCCCGGCCGCCTCCATGTCGACCTCCCCGGCCACTCCCCCGGCGCCGACTCCGAGCAGCGCGACGCCGACCGCCGCCACCACCACCCGGTTCGCCATCATCGGCGACTTCGGCCGCGCCGACGGGAACGAGAAGGCCGTCGCCAACCTGGTGAAGTCGTGGAAGCCCGGCTTCATCATCACCGTCGGCGACAACTACTACGCCCCGGCCGGCGGCAGCGCCGCCACCCGCTACGACCGTGTCATCGGCGCCTACTACTGCGCCTGGCTCGCCGACGTGAAGACCGGCGGCACGAAGTGCCCGGTCGGGAAGGCGAAGAAGAACGCCTTCTTCCCCGCCCTGGGCAACCACGACTACAGCGACGCGAGGCCGTCCCTCTCGACGTACCTGGACTACTTCACCCTGCCCGGCGCCGGCTTCACCAACAGCTCCGGCAACGAGCGCTACTACGACTTCGTCGAGGGCTCCGTCCACTTCTTCGTCGTGAACTCCAACCCGCAGGAACCGGACGGGACCAGCGCCACCTCGAAGCAGGCCGCCTGGCTGAAGAAGCAGCTCGCGGCGTCGACGTCGACGTGGAACATCGTCTACGACCACCACCCGCCGTACTCGTCGGACTCCACCCACGGGTCCACGAGGGCCCTTCGCTGGCCCTACGCCACCTGGGGGGCGGACGCCGTCATCTCCGGTCATTCGCACACCTACGAACGGGTGAAGAAGAACGGCATCGTCTATTTCGTCAACGGGCTGGGCGGTGCGCCGCGCTACAGCTTCGGCACCCCCGTCAGCGGGAGCAAGGTGCGCTATCGCGCGAACTGGGGAGCTCAGTACGTCACCGCGACGTCCACCACGCTGACCTTCACCTTCCGCTCGGTGAAGGGCAAGGTCGTCGACACGTACACGATCAGGCACTGACGCCGGAGGCGAACTCCCGGGCCGGCTTGCTGGACAGCGCGAGCAGCACCAGGACGCTGATGGCGACGGTGGCCAGGCTGGAGTCGAGCCCGATCCGCGCCGAGCCGGTGGCGTTGCCGGAGTAGGCCAGCACGATCGTCCCGACGCTGGTGGCACACAGCCAGATCCGGGCCCAGTTGCGACGCGCCAGCACCGCCACCGCGATCACCAGGTCAAACAGCGCTGCGACCGTGATCACCGCCCCTGCTGCGCTGGAGACCATGCCAGGGGCCAGCGCGAGGGAGCCTGCCAGGAACAGCCCCCGCAGCCCCGCCGATGCGGCACCGAACACCGTCTGCGGCGGACGTCGCGGGACGACCCGCACGGGCGGCGGAGGCTCGGATGCCGGCGGACGGGTGCCGGACAGCCGGGTGAGGTCCAGGACGGGGAGGTTCCCGTCGGTCTCGATGAGGTCGCCACCGCCGTTGCGCGAGTGGTAGCCGCTGGCGAAGTTCGTCAGCACCTCCACCTCCAGGTCGGCTGTCACACCGGCCACGCTGTCGACGATATGGTCGCGCTCGACGTCGACGTCCTTGGCGATCTTGTGCGTGACCTGCCCGGTGAACAGTGACAACCCGACGCTGCGGTCGTAGGTGCCGGCGGCCAGCCAGTCGACCTGGAACCCACCGGGCAACAGCCAGCCGTCGGGGCACCTCCAGAACCGGACGTGGTGTCGCCTGGACGGGCTGCCGGCCACCTCCTGCTGGTAGGCGAAGTCCTGCTGGCGCCCGAACAGCAGCAACGGGCTGACCGGTGCGGCCGGATAGCTCCGGCGGGTCAGGGTCGAGCTGACGATCCGCCAGCCGGTGGCCAGGGTCAGGTCGTCGGCCCGGGTCCAGCCGGCGCGCTGCATCACCTCGTGGACGCGGGCCTCGGGCCCTCGCACCGCCAGGTTGACCGGGTCACCGAGCAGGCCGTCGGCCGTACGCGTCCGTCCGATGAAGTAGTCGGGGAGGTAGATCGCGGTCAAGATGCGGTGCACCCGCGGCAGGGCGAGGTAGGCGACGAGGAGCCAGAAGACCAGCACCAGCAGCGAGCGCCAGCCCGGCTCGACGCCCTCACGCAGCACGAGCCAGGCGAGCCAGAGCGAGGCCACGCCCGCGAAGACGAAGAAGAACAGGTCGAGAACCCGCTCGACCGGCCTCCACCGACGTCCGGTCCTCCTCGCCACATCACCTCCAGTGCCGGGTTGAGCCTCGAACTCTGACACAGCCCACACCGTCCTGCCAGAGCGACCCCTCCGGGCAGCGCGTGCGTCGCTCACGTCCTCCGGGCGGCGGCCACCAGGCAGACGACCACGACGAGCGCCGCGCCGCCCGCGACCAGTCCCCATGCGGACGGACGCCCGGCGAGCGCGAACGCCACGGTCGCCAGGCCCAGGGTGCCGACCGTGGCCGCCACCCAGCGCCCGAGCCCGCGGGCGAGCGCGGCGAGCTCGACCCGGGCCACCAGCGAGACACGGTCCGCCCACCACCCCAGCCGGACGGCGGCGTACCCGAGGGGGATCACCGCGAACACGACCGGGTCGAACGGGCCCCGGCCGTCCAGCGCGATCACGAACCCGCTGATCACGAGCACGATGCTCGCCACCCCGGTTCCGGGCCAGAAGGCCATCACCGCCGTCGCGACCACGGTCAGCGTCCACCCGAAGGCGGGATCCATGCCCGCACGCCGGGTCGCGATCGCGGGGAGAGCCCCGGTCGCGACCGCTGCGGCCGCGCGCAACAGCCAGCCCCGGACACTCCAGCCGAGGTGGACCCCGACCCGCGGAAGCGGCCGCTCCCCCAGCTCCAGGGTGCGCAGGACGGGGAGCTCGGCGACGAGCATCCGGAGCCAGGTGCTCATCGCCAGTCCCTCTTCCGGGCCGCGATCCGGGCGAGCGAGTCCAAGGTCGCGGCCGCGCCGGCCTGCGACGGCCGGGCCCAGCGGATGATGGGGACGCCCTCGCGGGCCAGCGCGTCGATGCGAACCTGCCGCTCCATCGACACGATCCGCCACGCGATCGCCAGGTGCGCTGCGCCCACCGGGTGCACCTGGGGCAGCGTGTCGATCACCACGACCGGGTGGCCGAGGGTGCGCCACGTCCGGACCAGGTGGGCCGCGGCGTCGTCGAGGAGGGTGCTGAACAGGTACACCAGCGCGTCGGCAGGGACCTGCGGTGGCCGGACCCGCGCGCTGGGGTCTCCCACAGGGTGCACCAGCGCGAGCCCGTGGACGATGCGCCGCAGGTGCCGGCGTCCCGTCGCCGGCGGCACCGGCCTGGCTTCGAGGGCGAGATCGACCAGGCCGACCCGGTCGCCGCGCTCGACCAGGGCGCGGGCGACGCTCGCCGCCGCGTGCCGGGCCACGTCCAGCGACGTCGCCTCGTCGACACGCTGCTCGGCGTAGCCACGCCAGCTCCGCACGTCCGGGCCGACGTCGTCGCGGGAGTCGACAACGAGCATCACGGCAGCCTCGGCGTCGGCGAATGTGCGGCGGACGTAGAGCGTCGTCAGGTCTGGCGACCGCCGGGCCGTCGTGCGCCAGTCGATGCGCCTGAGCCTGTCGCCCGGCGTGAACGGGTGGATGTCGCGGAGTTCGCCGCCGTCCCCGAACCGTCTCGAGACCCGGGGCCCCGACAGCCCCCGCAGGGTACGCGGGACGGGGACCCTCCCGAGCCGCATGGACGTCGGCAGCACCAGGCGACCGGTGCCGCCCACCGAGCGCGCGTCGACCTCCCAGGTGCCGTCGTAGCCGCGGACGTCGGCCGTCGCCGTCTCCTGCGGGCCGGTCCGCACCGAGGCCAGCCGGAGTTCGAGGTCGCGCACGCCTCGCTTCGGGACGGCCGCGACGAACTCGGTGGTGCGATGCCCGGCGGCGGAGGCACGCACGTGGGCGGCCTCGCCGCCCTCGACCCGGACGACCGAAGCGACGCCGCTGCCGCCGTCCGGCGCCGGTGCCTCCTCGACGGACTGGATCCGGGGAGTCGCCCTGGTCAGCCCGAACACGGCCGCCAGGAGAGCCGGCACCCCGATCAGCGCGACGTCGGGGCGGCCCGCGGCCAGGCCGCCCGCCAGCAGCAGGACACCGGCGATCACCGCGTCCTGCACGCCTCCGGGGCGCCAGCCCGCCGTCGGGTTCCGCATCAGCCCTGCCGCACCGTCGCGGGCCCGGGGACGGAGGCGAGGAGTTCGTGCACCACGTCCTCGGGCCGGCGCCCCGACGCCCAGGACGTGGCGGTGAGGGTGAGCCGGTGCGCCAGGACGGGGACGGCGACGCGCTTGACGTCCTCGGGCAGCACGAAGTCACGCCCCTCCAGCACGGCGACGGCCCGTCCGAGCAGGACGAGGTTCTGTGAGCCGCGCGGCGACGCGCCCACCTCGAGGGCGGGGTGCCCGCGGGTCGCGTCCACGAGGTCGACGCAGTAGGCGACGACGTCCGGGTCGACCGCGACGGCCTCGACACCGGCCTGCATCGCGACCACCGTGCCGGCATCCACCACCTGCGAGACGGGAGCGGCCTCCTGACGGCGCGCGATGCGTCGGGTGACGACCTCGCGCTCGCCGTCCCGGGTCGGGTAGCCGACCGCCAGCCGCACCATGAACCGGTCCAGCTGCGCCTCCGGCAGCGGATAGGTGCCCTCGTACTCGACCGGGTTCGACGTGGCGACGACGTGGAAGGGGAGGTCGAGCGGCCGGCTGGCGCCCTCGACCGTCACCTGCCGCTCCGCCATCGCCTCGAGCAGGGCCGACTGGGTCTTGGGCGCGGTCCGGTTGATCTCGTCGGCGAGGAACAGCCCGGTGAACACCGGCCCGGGACGGAACGTGAAGTCGCCGGCCTGCGGGTCCCAGACGCTGGAGCCGGTGATGTCGCTGGGCAACAGGTCCGGCGTGCACTGCAGCCGCGCGAACCGCAGGCCGAGGGCCGTCGCGAGGCTGCGCGCGGCCAGCGTCTTGCCCGTCCCCGGAACGTCCTCGAACAGGACGTGCCCCCCGGCGAGGATCGTGCCCAGTGCGATCTGCAGGGGGTCGCGCATGCCCACCACGACCGTGCCGACCTCGCCGAGGATCTGCCTCCCGAGCGCGGCGATCTGTTCGACCTGCATCGTGTCGTCGGTCATGGGGTGGTCCTTTCACCGCTGAGTCGGTCGATGGCGTCCAGCCAGGTCTGGAGGGTGCGTGCCGTGGGTGGGCGTCGGGAAGCGATGCCCTCGCTGACCGCCGCGCCGAGCAGGCGGTCTACCTCCGCGCTCTGGGTGGGGTCGGCGGCGTCCACCCCGAGGAGGGCGAGCCGGGCGGCGGCCAGCGTGGCGACCCGCTCGACGATGTTGTCGCGGACGCGCCGGTCCCTGCCGAACACCTGCCACGAGAGGTCGCTGACGCCGCTGCGCCCACCCGCCCGGCTGGTGAACGGACGGCCGGGCCACTCGGCGTCCACCTCCTCGACGGAGACGGCGTTGAGCACGACGGCTGCGACGCCGAGGAGGCCCAGGAGCACCGCGTGCGCGGGATCGAGGACGCCGGCCGCCCCGAGCAGCCCGCAGGCGCCCGTCACGAGGACGAGGCGCACGACAAGGGTGCGGACCGGGATCCTCATGGCCGCGCCCAGGGGGAGGCGTCGATGGCGTCCGCAATGCGGGCGATCGCGTCGCGGGCTGCCCGCACGTCCTCGGCCGTGACCGGACGGGTCGTGAAACGGGCGCGCTGGTACAACCCACGCAGCGTCGCGACGGCGTCCGCAGGGGCGGGGGTGTGCTCGAGCAGGACGGCGGTGAACTCCGTCGGGGTCTGGGCCGGGTGCCGCGCGGCGCCCTGCAGGGCGGCCTCGTCCTCCAGGGCGACCCAGGCGGTGATGACCGCGTCACCCGGCTCGGCGTGTCCCTCCAGGTGCGCCCGGGCCCGGGCGACGGCTGTGGCCAGGGAGGCGAGGTCGACGGTGATGGACTCACCGGGAACGTCGGCGTCCAGGAGGTCGGGCTCGACCTCGGAGTCGTCGGGTCGCCACGCCGCCCGCAGCCGCACCACGAGTCGGTGGACGGCGAACGCGACGAGCGCGGCGACGAGGACGGTGAACAGGACGGCGCCCACCGTCGCGAGCGTCCGGCCGAGGGCCTGGTCGTCCGCCGTCTGCTCCTGCGGTGCGATCGTCACCTCCGGCATGGACGGAAGGGGCCTGCTCACGCGTCCCCACGACGGCAGGTTGAACGTCACGATCCAGGGCGTAGCGGACGCGGCTCCGAGCACGGCCAGCGCGATGGCGGCGATGACACCGCCCCGGACCAGCATCGCGCGGGGACTCACCCCGCCATTCTTGCCCACCGGCGCGATTCCGCAGCCGGCGGACCGTTGGGACCCTGTGCCCCGGGGTACGAACGGTTGCACACTGGAACCGGATCTCTCCTCGACCGGGTTGTCCGCACGGCGGCCGATTCGCGAAACGGCTGGGGTTCCGAGAAGTCGGGAGGGCTGGGCGCGTGAGGAGCTTCGGGGTGGAGGAGGAACTCCTCCTCGTGGACGCCCGGACGACACGGCCGGTGGCCAAGGGCGAGGCCGTCGTCGCCTCGGCCGGCGCTCCGGCGTCGGGACACGAACTGACGACCGAGTTCAAGGGGGAGCAACTCGAGGTCGTCAGCCCGCCGCAGCTCACCCTGGAGGGGCAGCTGGAGGCCATCCGGACCGGCCGGGCGATCGCCGAGGCGGCTGCGCGGGCCTTCGGAGCCCGCGTCGCGGCCCTGTCGACGTGTCCGTGGCCTCTCGCGTCCACCCGGGTCGGCTGCACCCGGTACGAGCGGATGGCCACCCGTTTCGGCATCACAGCGGCCGAGCAGCTGACCTGCGGCTTCCACGTCCACGTCGAGATCGACTCCGACGAGGAGGGCGTCGCCGTCCTCGACCGGTTGCGGGTGTGGCTCCCGGTCGTCCTCGCGCTCGCGGCGAACTCGCCGTTCTGGATGGGGGCCGACACAGGCTACGCCAGCTACCGGCACCAGGTGTGGGGCCGATGGCCGACGTCGGGGCCGTGCCAGGAGTTCGGCACCGTCGAGAACTACCGGCGGCACTGCGGCGAGCTGCTCGACTCGGGTGCTGCCCTCGACGTCGGCATGCTGTACTTCGACGCCCGCCTGTCCGCGCGGTTCCCCACCGTCGAGGTGCGGGTCGCCGACCTCTGCCTCACCCCGGAGCACGCCGCCGTCCTCGCCGAGCTGATCCGGGCCCTGGTGGAGACGGCGGCCCGGCAGTGGCGCGACGGGGTGCCGCCGTCCGGGGTGTCGGCTCCCCTGCTGCGGGCGTGGAACTGGCACGCCAGCAGGTTCGGCCTCGAAGCCGACCTGCCCAATCCGCTCACCCGTGACTTCGAACCCGCCTGGGCGGTGGTCGGGCACCTCCTGGACGCCGTCCGTCCCGTGCTGGCCGACCACCAGACGACCGCGGCGGTCACGTCCGTCCTCGATGACCTGATGCACAACGGGACGGGCGCCGCCCGGCAGCGGCGCGCCCACCGGGACGCCGGCGGCACCCCCAGCGCGCTGCGAGCGGTGGTCGAGACCGGCCTCGCGAGCCACAGCGATCCCACAGGGCAGGAGGGGGACGGCACACAGCCGGCTGCGCTTCGATGAAGAGGTGCCAACCTCCCCACGCCGCAGTGATTGCCGGCCCCCCACTACGGGTAATGACGGATTCGTGATCGACTTCCCGACCTCGGCCGGTGCCGCAGGGCCACCTGTCGTCTCACGGTCGCGCACCTGACCCAAAGACCCGGCCACGGCACCCGATCACCCCTCGGCCGCCCGGCTGCGCCAACGACGGCGAGCCGGAGCGACGCGGGCGCCGGCCGTCCACCTCGGAGTGGGCCGATCCTCCCGCGAGGATCGGCCCCCTCCCCCTGTGCTCGTGCTCCGGTTCGCGTCGACCTCCCGCCCGCGCGTCCGCGCCTCCTGTTCAGCAGACGAGTGCCGTCCCCAGATCACTGGGACGGGATCGCCCCCACGCCGCCGGGAAACCGTCCTCCCTCGCCGTCCGGGATTGCGACCACAGCGCCCGTTCGGCGATCGTAGGCCCTGCCGCACGGCCTGCCGATGGCCCGGCGGCGCGAACCCGACCCGACAGAAAGAGCATCCCGTGGACTGGCTCCCCGACGACTTCACCCACCCACTCCTGGTCCCGGTCGGACCAGAACACCACCTGCGTCCCATCCGCGCCGAGGACGCCGAGCTCGACCTGCCTGCGGTGATGGGCTCGCGGGAGCGATTGTGGTCGATCTACGGCCAGGCGTGGGGGTGGCCACCCGCGACGATGACGCTGGAGCAGGACCGGGAGGACCTGCTCCACCACGAGACCGAGGCTGAGGCGCACCAGTCGTTCAACTACGCCCTGTTCGATGACGCGGAGAGCCGGCTGATCGGGTGTGTCTACATCGATCCTGCGGAGAAGGTCGGGGCCGACGCCGAGGTGTCGTGGTGGGTGCGTGAGGAGTACCTCCACGATCCGCTCGCGGGCCGGCTCGACGCGTTCGTCCCCGCCTGGCTCGAGGCATCCTGGCCGTTCCGCGCCGTCCGGATCATCGGGCGCGACCTCACCTGGCAGGAGTGGCTCGCGCTGCCCGACCTCCCGACCGGGGAGGCCTGAGCCCTCCGGTCGGGAACTGCCGGGCACCCGGCGACAGCTCAGCTGCGCCAGGTGCGCCAGAGCCGGGCGTACTCGCCGTTCGCGGCCATCAGCTCGGCGTGGGAGCCCAGTTCGGCGATGCGCCCGTCGATCACGACCGCGATCCGGTCCGCGTCGTGCGCGGTGTGCAGCCGGTGGGCGATCGCGATCACCGTCCGGTCGGCCAGGAGGGCGGCCATCGAGCCCTCCAGGTGGCGCGCCGTCCGCGGGTCGATCAGCGAGGTGGCCTCGTCCAGCACCAGGGTGTGGGGGTCGGCCACCATCAGCCGCGCGAGCGCAATCTGCTGCGCCTGCGCCGGCGTCAGATGGGCACGCCCGTGGCCGAGCACCGTGTCCAGGCCGTTCGGCAGCCGTTCCACCCAGTCCAGGGCGTCGACGGCGCGCAGGGCCTCCGTCACCGCCCGGTCGACCTCGTCGCCGGACAGCTGCTGGTCGCGGGCCAGCACGATGTTGTCCCGCACCGTCCCGACGAACACGTGGTGCTCCTGGGTGACCAGGGCGACTTCGGTGCGCAGGACGTCCAGCGGCAGGGTCATGACGTCGACGCCGCCGATGTCGACCTCGCCGGTGCGCGGGCCGTTGATGCCTGCCAGCAGGCGGCCGAGGGTCGACTTGCCCGATCCGGACGGGCCCACGATCGCCAGCCGCTCGCCGGGCCGGAGCTCCAGCTCGATGCCGTGCAGCACGTCGACCCCGGGACGGTAGGCGAAGCGCAGGTCGTGGCCCTCCACGTCCGTGCCGTCCGGGCGTTCGTCCCCGGCCACCCGGTCGTCGGGAAGCTGTGCGACCCCGAGCAGCCGGGTGGTGCCGGCCAGCCCGACCTGGAGCGTGTCGAACACCTGGATGAGCCGGTCCATCGGGTCGACGAGCCCCTGCACGTAGATCGCGGCGGTGGTGATCTGTCCGAGCGTCACCCAGCCCTGGCTGTAGCCGGCGAAGCCCAGCAGGACGACCCCGACCAGCGGCAGGTTGTACGAGACGTCGAGGAAGATGAAGTACAGGTTTCGCAGCGTCATCGTGTACCGCTCGGCCTGCGCACTGCCGTCCACCTCGGCGTCGCTGATCGCGATCCGCCGATGGCCGATCCGCAGCGCCTCGGTCGTCCGCGCACCCTCGACCGTCTCGGTCGTGACCGAGTTGATGCGGGAGTAGGTCGTCGACTCGGTGATGTAGCCCGCCGCTGCGTAGCGCAGGTAGTAGCGGGTCGCGAACCACAGCACGACCAGGGAACCGGCCACCGCGAGGGCGAGGAACGCCGAGTTCACGGTCAGCGCGACCAGCGTCGCGACGACGAGGACCGACGACATCACCAGCTGGGGCAGCGCCCAGCGCACCGACTGGCTCATCTTGCGGACGTCGGAGGTGATCCGGGTGAGCAGGTCACCGCTGGACGCCTGCTCCACCCGCCCCAGCGGCAGCCGCAGGACGGTGTCCACGACCTCCTCGCGGGCTGCGGCGAGCAGGTCGTAGCCGAGGACGGCGGACGCCCTGCGGGCCAGCAGCACCAGCACCGACTGGACGAGGACAACCGCGACCACCCCCGCGACGATCGCGTTGATGCCGTCGACGGTCGCCGTCCCCCCGGTCACCTTGTCGATGAGGTCTCCGAGGATCTTCGGGACGATCAGGCCTGCGACCGCGGCGGCGATGTTGGTGGCCACCACGATCGCGACCCTCGCCCTGCGCACGCTCAGCAGCCGGGCCAGGAACGTGAGCGCGACCTCACTGCTGGCCACGGGCAGGCCCTGGCTGGGGTGCCGGGACTCCTCGTAGGTGACCCGGGCGCGCTCGCGGCGCAGCAGGTATCTCCGCCGCAGCGCCGCCAGCCGTTCGGCTGGCCCGAGTCCGGGCGTCACCCGGAGCTCGGGCGGGACCGAGGCGACGGCCCGCTGCTCCCGCCAGGTGTCCTGGCCGACCTCGATGCTCATTCGTCCTCCTCCATGCCGCGGCCGACCACCTGGCGGTAGGCGGGCACGGCGAGCAGGTCAGCGTGGGTTCCGCGGGCGACCTCGCGTCCGTCGACCAGGAGGCTGACGACGTCGGCGTGGTGCAGGATCAGCGGGGACGCGGTCATCACGACCGTCGTCCGGCCGGTGCGGTGCTCGACGAGCCTCTCCGCGATTGCGGCTTCGGTGTGCGCGTCGACGGCGGACGTCGGCTCGACGAGCACCAGCACCTCGGGGTCGAGCAGGAGCGCCCTGGCGAGCACCACCCGCTGCCGCTGGCCCCCGGACAGGCCCCGGCCGAGCTCGTCCACCCGGCTCTGCCACCCGTCCGGCATGGCCGCGAACACGTCCTCGGCCGCCGCGGCGTGCAGGGCCTCCTCCGCCTGTGCGCGGGTGTGGGTGCCCCAGGGGTCGACGACGTCCTGCAGCGTGCCCGCGAACAGCTGGCTGCCGGTGTCGCTGACCACCACGCGCTCGCGCAGGGACGCCAGCCGCAGCCGCCGGTAGTCGACCCCGTCCGCCGTCACTCCCCAGTCGCCGGCGCCGAAGGCGGAGTCGGCGCGGGCAGCCGCTGCGCGCTCGGCGTCCCGGATCTCGCGGCGGCGGCGTGCCTCGCGGCGGCTCAGTCGCTCCTCGTCGTCGGAGTCGGTCTCCTCGTGCTGCTCGGTCGGCAGGTAGCGGCCGAGCCGGTCGGCGAGGGCGGCGGAGTCGTCGGGGACGGCGCTGACCACGGCCAGGAACCGGCCCGGCTCGACGGTGACACCACTGGCGGCGTCCACCAGGCGCGGGCGCGGCGAGATGACGTGCTCCCCTTCCGCCAGCGGGCTGCTCGCCGACAGCAGGGCGATGGTCTTGCGGGCCGAGACCAGGCCCTGCACCCACTTCTGGGCGAACTCGAAGAACGTCTGCAGCGGCACCACCATGAACAGCGCGTAGCCGAAGAAGGAGATCAGTTGGCCGACAGTCAGCTCGCCGGCGAGCAGTTCCAGCGAGCCGAGCCACACCAGGACCACGAGCAGCAGCCCGGAGAGCAGGACGCCGATCGTCTCGGTGACCGCCTGCCAGGTTCCCGTTGCCACGCCGAGCCAGCGCACCTTCTGGGACTGGACGGCGTAGTTGCGTCCGAACGTCCGCTCGCCGCCGATGCCGCGCAGGATCCGGAGGCCGGCGACGATGTCGGTGGCCATCGAGGTGAGCTCGGAGTTCTGCGTCCGCTCGGCGGTCTGGGCCGTGTTGAGCGGCCGCAGCACCGGGGAGGCCGCGCCCACCAGCAGCGGGGCTGCGATCAGCACGACCAGGCCGAGGGTCGGCGACGTCGCGAACATCAGCGCGCAGACGAGCACGAACGAGCCGAGCGCTCCGATCATCCGGGAGAACACCTCGATGGTCTGGCCGAAGACGTCGGAGTCCGAGGAGGAAATGCTGAGCACCTCCCCGGTCGGGGCCCTGCGCGGGAGCACGTGGCCCAGCTGGACGGCCTTGCGGACGACCAGCTTGTTCGTGCCGTACATCGCGATCAGCCAGCCACGCACGACGAAGGTGTGCTGCGCGATGCCGGCGGCCGCCCCGACGAGGATGACCAGTGTCAGCAGCCCGGACCAGGACAGGACGGCACCCAGGTCGCCGGCGAGGATGCCGGAGTCGATCGCCTTGCCGAACAGCAGCGGGCTGACCGCCCCCGGCAGCATCCACAGCACGCCCGTCACCGACATCGCCACGACCACGTCCGATTGCACCCGCAGCGTCCAGAACAGGAATCTGCTCGGGCTGCGGGTGTCGGGACGGGAGGTCTCGGCCGGGGTGTAGGCGTCGACCAGAGGCGGGAAATCGTGCATAGCCGGCTAACATTACGCCGATCGGCGCAGCGCGTCAGCCCAGAAGATTGCGCAAGATCGACGCGACCGCGGGGTGGACCGGGCGGCCTCAGCCCAGCAGGCTCCGCAGGGTCGCCGCCAGCTGGACCGGGTTGTCCTCCTGCAGGTTGTGGCTCCCCGGAAGACGGACCGCGGTGGCGTCCGGGCGGAGGGTGGTGAACCGGTCCCAACTCGCCTCGTCGACGAGGGAAACGGTGGCCGCGACGAGGTCGACCGGGCACGTCGCGTGCGCGACGACGTCCCACAGGTGCTGGGTCTCCAGGTGCTCCAGGGCCCGCGGACCGAGGGCGCCGAGGTGGTGCTTCCAGACGATCCGCCCGTCGTCGCCGCGGCGGGTGTTGAGGAAGACGCCCCGCTCGACGGAGGCGCCACCGAGCCCGAAGGCCCGGGCCCGCTCCACGATCTCCTCGCGCGACGCGAACGACGTGGGACCGTCCAGGAACGAGGCGACCAGACCGGCGGCCTCGGGCTTCAGGGGGAGGACGTCGACCAGGACCAGGTGGTCGAACCCGGCCCGGCCCGCCAGGATCATCTCGAGGCCAACCAGGCCTCCCAGGGACTGTCCGACGAGGGCGAACCGATCGGCCAGCAGGCCCGAGCCCGCGGCCGCAGCGAGCGCGTCGGCGACGTCGGGTGCGAGGCGGGCCGGAGCGTAGTCCCCGTCCTCGCGCCAGGCCGAGTCGCCGTGCCCGGGAAGGTCGAGGGCGAGGAACCCCGCCGCTGGCGAACCGAGGTACCTCTCCCCGCCGTTCACGGCGGCCGTCCAGGCGAGGAGGGTCGAGTCCCAGGTGTGCGCGTTCAGGGCGGCACCGTGGGCGAGGACGACGCCCGCCGGTTCCGTGCCCCAGGCCAGTGCGCTGACCCCATCGGTGAGCTGGACGCGGCGCACGACCGGGAGCTCGGCTGCACCGACCGTCGCCGCGTCGGCGGCGAGGAAGTCGAACTCGCCGGGCTCTGGCTGGGTCACACCATCACGCTACCCGGGCGACGCCGGCCACCGAGGAGAGCAGCGCCCGGTGGAAGGTCGCATCGCCGGTGAGTTCCGGGTGGAACGAGATGCCGGTCACCGTGCCCTGCCGGACGGCGACCACCCGTCCCTGCCACGTCGCGAGCTTCTCCACGCCGGCGCCCAGCCGGGTGACGATGGGGGCACGGATGAACGCCACCCGCACCGGACCCAACGCCGTCTCCAGGGCGGTCTCCGCGGAGTCGACCTGGGGCCCGAACGCGTTGCGCTGGACCGTGACGTCCAGCACGCCGAGCGAGCGCTGCCCCGGAGCGGGGTCGACGATGTCGGTCGCGAGCAGCACCAGGCCCGCGCACGTGCCCAGTGTCGGCAGGCCGGACGCCACCAGGTCCCGCAGCGGCTCGGCCAGGTCGAACAGGCGCAGCAGCTTGTCGATCGTCGACGACTCCCCGCCGGGCAGGACGAGCGCGTCGACCCGCGGCCCGTCCACCCCGACGAGGTCGGACGCCGCACGCACCCCGACGACCTCGGCGCCGAGTCCCTCCAGCAGACGTACCTGCTCGCGCACCCCGCCCTGGAGGGCCAGCACCCCGACCCGTGCGGTCACCAGCCGCGCTCCGCCAGGCGGTGCGGCGCGGGAAGGTCGGCGACGTTGATGCCGACCATCGCCTCGCCGAGCCCGCGGGACGCGTCCGCGATCACCGCGGCGTCGTCGAAACGGGCGGTCGCCTTCACGATCGCAGCGGCGCGCGCCGCGGGATTGCCCGACTTGAAGATGCCCGAGCCGACGAAGACCCCGTCGGCGCCGAGCTGCATCATCAGCGCGGCGTCGGCCGGCGTGGCCACGCCACCGGCGGTGAACAGGACGACGGGCAGGGAGCCGGTCTCGGCCACCTCGCGCACGAGGTCGTACGGCGCCTGCAGGTTCTTGGCGGCGAGGTACAGCTCGTCGGGGGCGACCTCGGCGAGGGCCTTGAGCTCGGCGATCTCCCTCCGGATCGTGCGGATGTGCTTGGTGGCCTCCGACACGTCCCCGGTGCCGGCCTCGCCCTTGGACCGGATCATCGCCGCACCCTCCGCGATGCGGCGCAGCGCCTCTCCGAGGTTCGTCGCCCCGCACACGAACGGGACGGTGAACGCGTGCTTGTCGATGTGGTGGCTGTAGTCCGCGGGCGAGAGCACCTCGGACTCGTCGATGTAGTCGACCTTGAGGTGCTCCAGCACCTGCGCCTCGACGAAGTGGCCGATCCGCGCCTTGGCCATCACGGGGATCGAGACGGCGTCGATGATGGCGGTGATCAGGTCGGGGTCGCTCATCCGCGCGACGCCGCCCTGGGCGCGGATGTCGGCGGGGACGCGCTCGAGCGCCATCACCGCGACCGCACCGGCGTCTTCGGCGATCCGGGCCTGCTCGGCGGTGACGACGTCCATGATGACGCCGCCCTTCAGCATGTCCGCGAGCCCGCGCTTGACCAGAGGAGAACCTGTCGTGGAAGTCATGTGTCCATCGTCGGGGTCTTACTGGTACATCTCCAGATCCAGAATCGACAGCTTCGACTGAACCAGTAAGCTTGGGACGTGCGGACGAGCGCCGAAGTCACCCTGCCGCTCCGGCTGGACCGGGACGGCCCGGCACCCCTGTCCGAGCAGCTCGCCGACCAGCTCCGCGGCCTCGTCGGCACCACCGTCCTCGCGCCAGGGGACGCCCTGCCGTCCACCCGGGCGCTGGCCGCCCACCTCGGCGTCTCCCGCGGGACGGTGGTGGTCGCCTACGACCAGCTGCTCGCCGAGGGCTACGTCAGCGCCACCGCCGGACGCTCCACGATCGTCAACCCGCACCTGCGCCAGCTCCACCCCCAGCGGACCCGGCGTCCGGTCCTCGACCCGGGCCGACGGACGTCCGATCCCACGCTCGACCTGCTTCCCGGGCGTCCCTGGCCGGACGAGGTCGTCGGCCCGGCGTGGAAGGCGGCCTGGCGGACGGCGGCGTCGGCTCCCGTCGGCCTCCCCACCCCCGTCCTGGGCCTGCCCGAGCTGCGAACGGCCTGGTCGGAGCACCTGCGACGGATGCGGTCGGTCGTCCGCGGACCCGGGCAGATCGCCGTCACGGCCGGTGGGCGGGAAGGCCTGGCCCTGCTGTTGCTGGCGCTCGGGCGAGGGCGTCCGCTGCGTGTCGGGGTGGAGAACCCCGGCTACCCGTCCCTGCGCCGGGTGCCCGGACGTCTCGGCGCGGGCATCCTGCCGCTCCCTGTGGACGAGCACGGGCTGCGTGTCGACGACCTGCCCACCGGGGTGGACGCGCCCGAGCTGCTCCTGGTCACGCCGAGCCACCAGTACCCCCTGGGCGGGTCGCTGCCGGTCGACCGGCGCCAGGCGCTGCTGGAGTGGGCGCGCCACAACGGGGTGATCGTCGTCGAGGACGACTACGACTCCGAGCTGCGCTACACATCCGCCCCCCTGCCGGCGATGGCAGCCCTGGACGATCCCGACGACGGCCACGTCGTGTTGCTGGGGACGCTGTCGAAGATGCTCACGCCCGACCTCGCCGTCGGCTTCCTCGCGCTGCCCTCCCGGCTGGTCACCGACGTCGAGGAGATCCGCGCCGACCTCGGGCAGCCCGTCGGCCTCGTCGCCCAGCGTGCCCTCGCGGCCTATCTGGACGCGGGGGCGCTGCGGCTGCACACCCAGCGGATGCGCAACCGCTACCGCCGCCGCAGGGCACAGGTGGTCGCGGCGCTGGCCGGACTGCCCGGCACCCGCTTCCATCCCATGGACGGCGGCCTGCACGCCGTCGTCGAGACCGAACGCGCCGAGGACGAGGTCGTGACGGGCCTGGCAGCCGCCGGCGTCCGGGTGAGCCCGTTGTCGCAGTACTGGTCGGGCCGCGGCACCCGTCCGGGCATCGTGTTCGGCTTCGGCGCGGTCAGCGACGCGGACCTTGCCCGCGCACTGCGGGTGATCGCCGCCGAGGTGGCCACCCCTCTCGACGGGCCCCCTCGCTAGGCGAGCGGGTAGGCGACGAACGCGAAGCGGGTCGAGTCCGGAGCCCAGCTGTTCACGTTGAGCGTTCCCTGGCCCCCGAACACCGGCCAGCGGTGGACAACCCGGTCCCAGCCGTCGGTGCGGACCAGCTTGACCTCGACCTCCACGTTCTCGGGATGGCCGACGGTGTCCGGCGGGAAGCTGACGTAGCTGGCGAGGGCGCCGTCCGGGGAGAGGTGCGGGAACCAGTCCACGGTGCCGGACGTGACCAGCCTCTCCGGCTCACCCCCTTCCACCGGGACGCGGGCCAGCTGGGCATGTCCCGGGCGGTCGGCCCAGTGCTCGGTGTTGAGGTAGATCCACGCTCCGTCCGGGGAGTACTCCGGACCGTCGATGTGTCCGTGGCCGGACTCGGGGTGCCGGGTCGGCCCACCGTCGGACGGGAGCGCCGCCAGGCGCCCGGGACCCCACTCGCGCGCGATCTCGACGAACGCCAGCTCGGACCCGTCCGGGGAGATGCCGTGCAGGAAGTGGTAGTGGTCCTCGTCGCTGCTGACTCGGACCGCCGTCCCTCCGGCGAGCGGCGCTCGGTAGATGTGCCCGTCCCTCGCGGACAGGTAGACCAGCCCCCGGACGGCGTCCAGGACGTGGTCGTTGTTGATCGGGGGCAGGCCCGTGATCAGCACCTGGGCCAGCGCCGACGACCCGAGGTCGAGCCGCCACAGCAGCCCGTTCCCGTTCATCACGAGGGACTCTCCGTCGGGCGCCCAGTTCGGGGCCTCCAGCAGAATCCCGGGGGTCTCGTACACGACCTCCGCCGCACCGGTGGACGCGTCGGCGACCCACACCTCGCAGCGCTGCCCGGGAAGCAACGTCCGTCCCGGGGCCGGAACCTCTTCAGTCACGGTTCCAGCTTCTCAGATTCAGACGCGGTCGAGCCCCGCCCGGAGGTCCTCGACCAGGTCGGCCGGGTCCTCGATCCCGATGCTCAGCCGGAGCATGCCGTCGGTGATGCCGGCCTGGGCCTGGGCTGCGTCCGACAGGGCGGCGTGGGTCATGGTCGCCGGATGCGAAACCAGCGACTCGACGCCACCCAGGCTCTCGGCCAGGCAGAACAGGGCCAGTCCGTCGAGGATCCGCTCGACCGCTGCGCGGTCGGCCACCTCGAACGTGACCATCGCGCCGAAGCCGGGATAGTGCACCGCCTGCACGGCCGGGTGGGATGTCAGCAGGTCGACGACGGCGGCCGCGCCCTCCTGGGCGGCAGCGACCCTCAGGTGCAGCGTCCGCAGGCCGCGCAGGGCGAGGTAGGAATCGAACGCGCCGGCTGTCGCGCCGAGCGTGTTGGCCCACCAGCCCAGGTGGGCGCCGCGCTCCGCGTCCGCTGCCACGATGACGCCGGCCACGACGTCGGAATGCCCGGACAGGAACTTGGTCGCCGAGTGCACGACCACGTCGACCCCGGACTCGAGGGGTCGTTGGAGCAGCGGCGTCGCGAAGGTGTTGTCGGCAACGACGAGGGCTCCGACCGCGTGCGCCGCGCGGGCGACCGCGGCGATGTCCGTGATCCGCAGGAGCGGGTTGGACGGCGTCTCCAGCCAGACCAGGTCGGCGCCCTCGGCGACGGCGGCCGCTGCGGCTCCGGCCTCGCTGAAGTCGACCAGCCGCAGCTTCAGGCGTCCGGTGCGCTCAAGGGCGTCGAACAGCCGCCACGAGCCGCCGTAGCAGTCGGACGGGGCCAGCAGCGTCCCGCCCGCCGGCAGCAGCGCCTGCACGGTGGTGCTGATCGCGCTCATGCCGGACGACGTCACCCAGCCCGCCGCGCCTCCCTCGAGGGCGGAGACGGCCTCGCCGAACAGGTCCCGGGTGGGATTGCCCGAGCGGCTGTAGTCGTAGCGCCCCCGCTCGGTGAGGGAGTCGAAGGAGTAGGTCGTCGACAGGTAGATCGGCGGGGTGACGGCGTTGTGCGTCGCGTCGGTGCCGATCCCGGCTCGCACCGCGCGGGTGCGGGCCGCGGGGGTACAGGCGGGGTCCCCCGCGGGTCGTGGAGTGGTCATGGTTTCCTCGGTCTGTCGTGGGGAGGTCAGGTGTGGAACCCGCGCCGGAGGCAATCGTGCCTCGCCGGAGCCTCCGGCGCGGGTCGTCTTCGGATTCAGCCGCTCGGCGCGCCGGTCGGGCCCGCGGGGCGACAGCGCCGCCCGCGGCCCGGCGTTCCCGCCGGATCAGCCGCTCAGCGGCTGGACATTCGCGCGCGCATCATCGTCGGCGCTGCGGCGAGCAGGCGGACGGAGCGGCGCGCGATCGTGGTCACGGGCGCAAAGGTAGCCCGAATACCTACCGCGGGCAAGTTCAGGGGTACCCGTGCATACACTGTCATGCATGAGTATTGACCTTGTCGGAGTTGATCACCGCCTGCGCACGTACGACTCCATCCTGGGGTTGTTGCCGAGCGAGGAGAACCCGACGCCGCTCGTGCGCCTGCGCCACACCGGCTTCGTCAACGCGCGGGTGTACGCCAAGCTCGAGTGGTACAACCCCTTCGGCGCGGTCAAGGACCGGGTCGCGGCCAACCTCATCGCCGACGCAGAGGATCGGGGCGAGGAGTTGGAGAACCTGGTCGAACCAACCTCCGGCAACACCGGGATCGGGTTGGCCATGGTCGCCAACGCCCGGGGCTACGGGTTCGCGGCGACGCTGTCGCGCGCCATCCCCCTGGAGAAGCGGACGGCGCTGCGGCTGTTCGGGACGGACCTGGTCGAACTCGACGACGCGCTGTGCCCGATGCCGGGCCAGCCCGAGGGTGCGATGGCCAAGGCGGACGAGCTCGGCACCCGTCCCGGCTGGCGGCAGCTGAACCAGTACGCCAACCCGGCCAACCCCGAGGCCCACTACCGGACGACAGGGCCGGAGATCTGGCGCCAGACCGACGGCCTGGTCACGCACTTCGTTGCCGCGCTGGGCACCTGCGGGACCATCACCGGCACCGGTCGCTTCCTCAAGGAGCGCAACCCGGCCGTGACGGTGATCGGTGTCCATCCGACCGACGGCCACGACATCCCCGGGGTACGCAGCCGGCGCGCGCTGGCCGTGACCGAGTTCTTCAGGCCCGACGAGTACGACGCCGTCCTGGAGGTCGGCGACGCCGAGGCGTACGGGTTGTGCCGCGTCCTGCACCAGCGCGAGAGCATCATCGCCGGACCGAGCTGCGGACTGGCCCTCGCGGGTGCGCTGCGGGCGATCCCGGACGAGCCGGGCGTCGTCGCGGTCGTGGTCTTCCCCGACAGCGCGTACAAGTACCTCTCCTCGTTCCGGCGCCACCTGCCGGACCTGTTCCCCCCAGAGGAGCCGGCGCGTCCGGCGAACCCCTTCGCACAGCACCTCGAGAACGCGTTCGCCCTGGCCCAGCACGGCCCGGACGTGGTGGACGTCGACGAGGCCAACCGACTGCTCGGGCAGGGCGTCACGCTGGTCGACGTCCGCAACCCCGACGAGATCGACAGGGTGCGGATCGGCGGTGCCGTCGCGCTCCCCATGCCGGAGCTGTCGTCGGGCAGCCTCGCGGGGCTCCCGGAGGACCGGGACGCGCCACTGGTGACCATCTGCGCCGCGGGGACGCGGTCGCTGTACGCGCTGCTGCTGCTGAAAGCCCAGGGCTACCGGGACGTCAGGAGCGTCGCCGGCGGCATGGGCGCCTGGATCGAGGCCGGCCTGCCGACCGCCGAGCGCCACGCCTGACCGCAGACGCCCCCGAAGGTCACAGACGCCCGCGAGGCTTCGCGGGCACTTGTGAACTTCGGGGGCGTTTGCGAAGGAAGGGCGGTGCCGCAGGTCAGGCGGCGAGATCCTCCAGAGCGCCCAGCACCTCGTCCTTGTGCGCCGCGCCGACGATCCGGTGCCGCACCGCCCCGCCGGCATCCAGCAGGAGGACGGTGGGAGTGCGGGTGATCCCGAACTCCTCGACGAGGTCGAGACGCGTCTCGGCATTCAGGTCGATGTGGGCAACACCCGGACGCTGCGCGCTCACCTCGGACAGGACCCGGTGCGTCGTCCGGCACGGCGCGCAGACGGTGGCCGAGAACTGGACGAACGTGGCCTGCGGGCCGAGCTCCTCGCCGAGCCGGACGGCGTCGAGCCGTTGCCGGCCCGCGGAGACCTTTCGCGCGCGGCCGTCCGTCAGCCTGCGGTAGCCGCCGAAGCCGAGGGCCAGCGCGAGGGCGGCCAGCAGGACCCACAGCCCGGTCATCAGCTCAGCCCGTCCGCGCCGACGGTGCGCTGGCGCAGGCGCTTGCCGAGCAGGTACAGCTCGCAGCCGAGGCAGAAGTCGAACACGGCGTTCAGGACGGCCGCGACCAGCGCGAACCCGACGGCGACGTAGAACAGGACCGGGGAGGCGAGGAACCAGCCGAGGAGTGCTGCCACGGCGAACACCAGGCCGACACCCTGGGCGAACCGCGGCGGGGCGGCATCCTCGAGCTCGGCCGGCGCCTCCAGGCGCGGGCGGACGAACCGCCGGTACACGATCCCCCACGGCTGGGCCCGGAGCCCGAGCAGGGAGCCGGCCGCGAACGCAGCGGTCTGCACCAGCAGCAGAACCAGGGAGACCAGAGGGCTCGCCGGGTAGAGCACCAGGGCCAGGGCCAGGACGACGGACGTGATCGCCGCCCCGAAGCGGGGGCTGCGCGGGTCGACCTTCTCGGTCGGGGTGACTGCGGGCACGAGGAATCCTCTGGTCGGTGGTCGTCTGCATAACAGTGTATACACCTGGCCACAGGTCCGTCGACGGAGCGGATGCGCACACTTTCCACCCATCACGGGCGTTCCCTGTCCTGAACGACCGGGACAGACGACAACCGCCACGCCGCGCCGGCGGCGGGAACGGCGGAGTCTTGACGCGATCGGCGCCAGCCGATCAAGGAGCAGGTACCCCGCTCAGGCAGCTATCGCAGCGCGCTCAGCCGGCGCTGCCGCGAGTGCTCCAGGTGGGCGGTCATCGCAGCGCGGGCCGCGTCGGCATCCCCCGCCTCGATCGCGGCCAGGACGGCCCCGTGCTCGCTCTGCGTCGTGGCGAGGTCGTCGGCCGGTCCGGGCGGCCCCTGATCGTAGATCCGCAACTGGGCGAACCACCGGGTCAGCGCGCCGCTGATCGTGGCGTTGTGGGCGGCCTGCCACAGGGCGTCATGCCAAGCGGCGTCGGCCTCGTGGGCCGCCCGTTCGTCCCCCGTCCCGGCCAGCGCGGACGCCTCCGCGTGCGTCGCATGCAGCCGCGCCAGGTCCAGGTCCGTGTGCCGCCTGGCCGCGGCGGCGGCCGCAACCGACTCCAGTGCGATCCGGGCCTCGTAGATCTCCATCACGTCTTCTGGCGTCCCCGTGCGCACCCGGAAACCGTTGTCCACCCGCTCGATCAGGCCGTCGGCCTGCAGGGCGACGAGAGCCTCGCGCACCGGCGTCCGCGAGACGCCGTACCGGGCCGCGAGGGTGGTCTCGAGGAGCCGCTGGCCGTTCGGAAACTCGCCGGCGAAGATGTCGTCGCGAATCCGCAGGTACTGGTCGCTCGTCAGCGATCCAGACTGTGACCGATCCGGCATTTCGCTCCAATCAGGGGACTTCCGGCATTCTTCCACAGCCGTCCCTGCCCGCAGCAGAGGTTCACCCCTCCTCTGCTCAGGTGCTCCCGCATAGTGTTGGGTGGCAGGAGGGGGCGGCAATGGAGACGAGCAGTCCTGGCGAAGTCGCTGAGGTCGTGGAGGTGGCGAAGGCCATTCACGACACGGTGTCGAACGTCATCGAGGGAAAGCCCGACGCCGTCGACCTCGCGATCACGGCGTTGTTCGCCGAGAGCCACCTGCTCATCGAGGACGTGCCCGGCGTCGGAAAGACGATGCTCGCCAAGTCGATGGCCAGGGCGATCGACTGCACGGTCCGACGCATCCAGTTCACCCCCGACCTCCTGCCCAGCGACATCACCGGAGTGGCGGTCTGGAACGGCTCCGGGTTCGAGTTCAAGCCGGGCGGCATCTTCGCCAACATCGTGATCGGCGACGAGATCAACCGCGCCTCGCCCAAGACGCAGTCCGCCCTGCTCGAGGCGATGGAGGAGCGCCGGGTCTCGGTGGACGGCACCTCGCACGAGCTGCCCCGCCCGTTCATGGTGATCGCCACGCAGAACCCCATCGAGATGGAGGGGACCTATCCCCTGCCCGAGGCGCAGCGCGACCGCTTCGGCCTGAGGATCTCCATGGGGTACCCCAGCACCGAGTCGGAGGTCGCCATGCTCGACCGGCACGGGGAGGTGGAGCCGCTGGACAGCCTCGTGCCCGTCACCGACGCCGCCACCGTGCTGCGCTGCATCTCCATCGCCCGGCACGTGTTCGTCCACCAGAGGCTGAAGTCGTACCTGGTGTCGATCGTGGACGCGACCAGGACCCGCGCCGAGAGCCGGCTCGGAGCATCCCCCCGCGCCGGACTCCAGCTCCTGCGCGCGGCCAAGGCCCGCGCGGCGATGGCCGGACGCACGTACGTGATCCCCGAGGACATCTCCTCCCTTGCCGTGCCCTCCCTCGCCCACCGCGTCCTGCTCACCACCCAGGCACACCTGAACGGAAGCACCAGCAGCGACCTGATCGAGGCAGCCGTCGACTCGATCCCGGTCGCGACGGGACGCCGGTGAGATGAAGGCGGGCACCGGGCTCACCCGGCGCGGCTGGCGGATGCTGGTCGCGGGTGTGGTCTGGTGCGCGGTCGCCTGGCTGATCGGCCAGCGCGACCTGTGGTGGCCCGGAATGTTCCTGGTCGGCCTCCCCGCCCTGAGCTGGCTGATCCTGTTGCCGGGCTCCGCACGGCTCGAGGTCGTCCGTCACGTGACGCCTGAGCGTGTGAGCGTGGACGGCGACGTGGAGGTCGAGCTCGTCGTGACGCCCCGGGCGGGCGCGCTGGGTGGTGTCACCCGGGTCCACGACCGCGTCCCTCCCACGCTCGGGACGTCGGCGTGGCAGCCCCTGCCCGCGATCAGCGGACGCCGCCCGCAGCACCTGCGCTACACCCTTCGGCCCCAGCAGCGGGGACGCCACCGCATCGGGCCGGTCGAGCAGAGCAGGGACGACGGCCTCGGCCTGGCCCGGACCGCACAGGTGGTGGAGCTGTACAGCGAACTGCTCGTGACCCCGCAGGTCGTCCCGCTGAACGACGTGAGCTCGGCGCCCGGCCTGGGGATGGCGACCGAGACGGCCCTGCGCCGCACCCTGCACGGGAGCACGGACGACGTCCTGATCCGGGAGTACCTCCAGGGCGACGACGTCCGCCGGATCCACTGGCGCTCGACCGCCCGCGCCGGACAGCTGATGGTCCGCCGTGAGGAGCGGGCCCGCGACCCGATCGTCACCATCGTCCTCGACAACCGCTCCCACTCCTACGGCGGCCACGGCGGCTCGGCGCGCTTCGAGTGGGCGGTGTCAGCGGTTGCCTCGCTGGCCGTCCACCTGCTCTCGGCCGGCTTCGAGGCGCGCCTGGCGTTCGCGGACGGCTCCGTCCTGCGACCCCCGCGGGGGGTGTCGGGGCCGGACGACATCGTCCTGGAACACCTCGCCATGATCGACACCGACCCCAGCCGGCACCTGCTGGACGCGCTGGCCGCGAGCGGTCAGGGCGCCGACGACCACGTCCTGATCGCCGTCCTGGGACGCGTGGACGCCGAGGACGTCGCCGCGCTCAGCGACGCCGGGAGGCGTCGCTCCAGCTGCTGGGCGTTGCTGGTCCGCGGGACGGCGGGCGACGTCGTCGGCCTGGACGGTCTGGCCGCTGCCGGCTGGCGCTGCGAGCACGCGGCGCACGGCGTCGGGCTGGCCGACGTGTGGCAGCGGCTGAGCGCCGGAGCGGTGCGATGACCGGCAAGGACCGGCTGAGCTTCGTCGCGGCCCTGGCCGTGCTGACGTCGGGCCTCGCGCTGGCGCCGCTGACCCGGGACCGCACCTACCTGATGCTGGCCGGTTTCCTGCTGCTCGCGGGCGCCGGCGTGGGGGCGGTGGCACGACGCCTGGTCAGGAATGAGGGCGTCGTCCGGGTCCTGCAGGCATCACCCGTCCTCCTGCTCGGCTGGCTGGTGCCGGAGACGCTGCACCCGATCAAGCTGGCGTTCGAGACCTACGCCTACATCCAGCAGGCGTCCGCACCGATGCCGTACCACACCGGGTTCGCCGTGTTCTGCGTCCTGCTGCTGTGGGCGTTCTTCCTCGTCACGGAGTCGCTGGTCAACAGTGCGGACGCCCCGGCGTGGACGTTCGTGCCGCTGATCGCCCCCTTCCTGATCACCGCGGCCTTCGGCTATTTCGAGGCCAACGCCCTGCTGTTCGCCCTCCCGGCGGCCGCGTACGGGCTGCTGCTGGCGACCCACGCCCGCAGCCGGGTTGTCGACGGGCCCGATGCGGACGGACTCCAGGCGTTCGCCACGCAGTCGTGGCGCAAGGGCATCGGCCGGACGGCGGCGGTCGCAACGGTCGGCGCGCTCGTGCTCACGATGCTCGTCGGGATGACGCTGCCAGAGAACACCCGCCAAGCGGCACCGAAGGCCGGTCCCGGGGGGGTGCGGTTCAACGACCCGAGTCTGGACCTGATCCGCAACCTGAACGCCGTCAACGACCAGCCCGTGCTGTCGTACCGGACGTCGAGCGCCGGCGGGGTGAACCTGAGGCTGGCGGCCCTGCCGATCCTCGACGACGACGGCTTCCACCCGGCGCAGCCGGAACTGAAGGTGTTGCCGCTGCGGCCCTCCGACGTGGTCAGGGGCAGCGCCATCGTCACCACCTCGATCACCGTCACGGACTTCTCCAGTGAGTACCTGCCCGTTCCCTGGGTGCCGATCAAGGTGAGCGTCCCGGACACCTGGCGCTGGGACCTGTCCTCGCTCGCGGTGATGGCGACCGGCGACGAGGCGGACGACGCCACCCGGGGGCTGCACTACCCGGTGACCAGCGCGCAGGCGCCGCCGCTGGAGCAACTGCTCGACCAGAGCGGCGTGACGCATGAGGGCGGTGCGGGCGTAGCCGAACTCCAGGTGCCCGGCGGCCTCTCTCCCCAGGCGTACGACCTCGTCAAGCGCCTGCGCGGGACGAAGGTGTCCGCGGGAGAGGTGGCGCTGGCGATCCGCAACTACCTGCGCTCGGACGTGTTCACGTACAGCACGGAGACCGCACCGGGAACCACGATGGGCACCCTCAACGACTTCCTGTTCGGCAACCACACGGGCTACTGCGAGCAGTTCGCCGGAGCGATGGCCGTGCTCTCCCGGATCGCCGGCATCCCGTCGCGGGTGGTCGTCGGCTTCCGCCCCGGCACCAAGACCGGCGACACGTGGGAGGTCACTCCGCACGACATGCACGCCTGGGCCGAGCTGTACTTCGACGGGCTGGGCTGGCTGGCTGTCGACGCCACGCCACCCAGCGTCTTCGCCGTCCAGCCGAGCGCCTCGGCCCTGCCCACTCCGAGCGCAACGCACAGCGTCGCCGAGCCCACCGTGCGTCCGAGTTCCGCCCCGACGCACGAGTCGCCGACCGCCGCACCGGACGCGACCAGCGGCACGAACGCCTTCGGCATCGCGGGCCTCGCCGCCCTCGGGCTGCTCGTCGTCGGCGCGGCGCCGACTCTCGCCCGCCGGCTGCAGCGCATGGTCCGGCTCTCACGAGGCCGACGACGTCCCCTGGAAGACGCCTGGGACGAGGTGTGGGCGACGGCACGCGACCGCGGAGTGCCCTGGCCGCCGGGCTCGACGCGGGCCGTCGCGACCGCTCTCGCAGGTCAGCTGGACGAACCCGCACGCAGTGAGTTCTCCGCGCTGGCGCTCGCGGTGGAGAGGGAGCGCTACGCGCCCGCGACGGACACGACCCCCGACGACGAGGTTCCCGTCGCCGCACGGGTGGCCGTCGTCCGGGCCGACATCGAGCGGCGCTGGCCGCGCCGCGGCCTGTTCGACCTGTGGTGGCCACGATCGCTGTGGCCGCGGACTCGGTGAGCCGGGTCGCTCAGGGGGCCGAGACCCGGACGACGTCGCGGAGCTCCCGTGGGAGCGCGACCGACGCTCCGTGCAGCCGGACGTCGTCGCCTCCGTCCCCGACCTCGACGAGGGCGCCGGGAACGACACCGAGCCGGGACAGCTCCGCAAGGGCGACCGGATCGTCGTCGGCCACCCGCGCGACCCGGTGGACGCCCGGCGCAGCCGAGCCGAGCGGGACGGTCCCCGGCACCGTGAAGGTCCCGTCCGCTGCGGGGATCGGGTCGCCGTGCGGATCGAAGCGCGGATGGCCGAGAAGCCGGTCGATCCGGTCGAGGAAGTCGTCGGTGACGGCGTGCTCGAGTCGCTCGGCCTCGGCGTGCACCTCGTCCCAGCCGTACCCGACGACCTCGGCGAGGAAGGCCTCAAGGAGCCGGTGGCGCCGCACCATGGCCAGGGCGAGCCTGCGACCGAGGTCCGTGAGCTCGGCGGGACGGTACGGCTGGTAGACGACCAGGCCCTGCGCCTCGAGCCGCCGCAGTGTGACCGACACGTTCGCCGCGGTGGACGAGAATCGCGTAGCGAGCGCCTTGGTGGTGGCCGGCGGTCCGCCCCACTCGGCGGCCGACCAGATGACCTTCAGGTAGTCCTGCGCCACGGGGGTCAGCTCACCGACGTCCATCACGCGGACGCTGTCAGGGTGAGGAAGATCAAGGTGAGGTTGAGCGCGACGATCAGGGCGACGACGATCCACGCGAGGACGCGCAGCGCGGGTCGGTTGGCGAGCGGGCCCATGACGTCCCGACGCGAGGTGAACCAGACGAGCGGCACGAGCGCGAACGGGAGCCCGAAGCTGAGCAGCACCTGGCTGAGCACGAGGGCCCAGGTCGGGTTCACGCCGATCGCGAGGACCGCCAGCGCGGGGATCAGCGTGACGAGGCGGAGGAGGGGCATCGAGACCCGGACCCGGAGCAGCCCGGAGGTGATCGCCGCACCGGCGTACGACCCGACGGAGGTGGACGCCAGGCCCGAGGCCAGCAGTCCGATCCCGAACAGGACACCGACGACGGGGCCGAGGGCGGCGGAGATCGCGGAGTGAGCACCCTCGATGGAGTCGGTGTGGTCGATGCCCTGCAGGCTGCCGGCGGCCAGCAGGAGCATGGCGATGTTGACCGTCCCGGCGAGCAGCATCGACACCGCGACGTCCCATCGGGTGGCACGCAGGAGCCTGGGCAGGTTCGAGGCATGTGACCGGTGCCGGTCACGGGCCAGAGCGGAGTGGACGTAGATGGCGTGTGGCATCACGGTCGCCCCGAGCATCGACGCGGCGAGGAGCACGGACTCTGTGCCCGAGAACCGCGGGACGAGACCGGCGGCCGCGTCGGGCCACGAGACGCCCGAGGCGAACAGGCCTGCGGTGAAACCGATCGTGATGACCAGCAGCAGGCCCATCACGACGAACTCGAACGGACGCTGCCCGCGTCGGCTCTGCACGGCGAGCAGCAGCATGGACACCGCGCCGACGATCACGCCCCCGGCGAGGAGGGGAAGCCCGAACAGGATGTGCAGGGCGATCGCGCCGCCGAGGACCTCGGCGAGGTCGGTGGCGAGGGCGACGAGTTCGGCCTGGACCCAGAAGGCGATCCGTCCGCGGGTGCCGAGTCGGTCGCCGATGAGTTCGGGCAGGCTGCGCGTGGTGACGAGGCCGAGCTTGGCGGACAGGTACTGGACGAGGAGCGCCATCGAGTTGGCCACGACCAGCACCCACGCGAGGAGGTAGCCGTAGCGCGCGCCTGCGGTGAGGTTGGCCGCGACGTTGCCGGGATCGACGTAGGCGATCGCCGCGACGAAGGCCGGCCCCCACAGCCAGGCGAACCGGCGCTGGCCGCGCGGAGCGACCGGCGTCGCTTCCTCGACCGGGACGGTCAGTTCTCCCACGGAAGTTAATGTACCTTAACTTTTCGTCGGGATCGGCCCGTTCCACCCACCAGCCGGCCGGATCTTCTCGCTGCTCGCGTCCGCTCGTGCGCAGAGGAGCTGCGGCGGAAGAACCCGGCCGGCCGTCAGCCGGCGGAAGGGTCCGCGTTGACGTCGTCCAGGACCGCCTGCAGCTCGGCCTCTGTGCTTCCCGAGAAGCCGGCGAACGTCGCCAGAGGCATGCTCGCCAGCATCCTCAGCATCTCCTCGTCGCCGCCGAAGGACCGCGCCACCACCGGCCCCATCCTCTCCGCGAATGCCGGGACAGCGAGGCCCTCACCGAGTGTCGACATCAGCGTCAGCGGACGCGCGGGCTCGTCACCGACGACCTCGACCGAGGCCGTGAGCCGCAGGTCGCGGCTCGAGGCACCGACCGAGACGGTGTAGGTGGCCGTTTCCACGACCCATGCGTGGTCGCGGACGCTCCAGTACGCCAGGTCTGCGGTGCTGATCATCACCTCGACGCGTTGCGACTCCCCCGGCCCCAGCCGGACGGCGGCGAACGCCTTCAGTTCGCGCGGCACCCGGACCACAGCCGAGCCCTCGACTGCGACGTAGGCCTGGACGACCTCGCGTCCGGCCCGCCCGCCGGTGTTGGTGATCGTCACAGCGACCGTCAGCCCGGCGTCCACCGAGCTCACGGACAGGTCGCTGTACTCGAACGTCGTGTAGCTCAGCCCGTGCCCGAACGGGAACGAAACCTCCAGGGCGCGCGCGTCGTAGCCGCGGTATCCCACGAACAACCCTTCGCCGTAGGCGACGCCGTTGTCGTCGCCGGGGAAGTGGGTGAAGCTGGGCACGTCCTCGAGCCGCAGCGGGATCGTCTCGGTGAGCTTCCCGGACGGGTTCACGACCCCGAACAGGACGTCCGCCACCGCCGGGCCACCCGCCTGCCCGCCGAGCCAGGCTTCCACGATCCCCCGCACCCGGCCGGCGAAGCCGGACACCTGGACCGACGACCCGTTCGACAGCACGACCACCACGTTGGAGTTCACGGCGAGGACCGCGTCCAGCACCTCAAGCTGCTCCGACGGGAGCAGGAGCGTCTCGCGGTCGTAGCCCTCGGACTCGTGTGCCTCCCCCAGCCCGAGGAAGACCAGCACGACCTCGGCGTCGCGGGCGACGGCGACCGCGTCGTCCAGCGCCGTCTCGGGCAGCTCCTGGCCGGGCACGGTCACGAAACCCGGCGCGAACGGGACGTCGTGGCCGACCAGCGCGGTGATCGCGTCCAGCGCGTTCTCCAGCCGGGTCGGATTGACCCGCGAGGAGCCGGCGCCCTGGTACCGCGGCGTGCGCGCGAACTCGCCGACGACGCCCACGCGCACCTCGGTGTCCAGCGGCAGGACCCCGTCGTTGGCGAGCAGGACGACGGCCTCGGCCGCCGCCCGACGAGCCAGCGCGTGGTGCGCGTCGGCGTCGAAGGTGTCGGGGGCCTTCTCGAAGGAGGCCAGTGCCTTGCGCAGCACCCGTTCGATCCGCGAGTACGCCTGGTTCACGGTTCCCTCGCCGAGACGTCCCTCGGCGAGCGCGGCGTTCACGGCCGCCTCGTGCTCGGGGCTCGCCGGCATCTCCAGGTCGAGCCCGGCCTGCAGCGCAGCCACCCGGTCGTGCACGGCTCCCCAGTCGGAGACCACGAGACCTTCGAAGCCCCACTCGCCGCGCAGGACGTCGGTGAGCAGCCACCGGTTCTCGCTGGCGTAGGTGCCGTTGACCCGGTTGTAGGAGCACATCACCGTCCACGGCCGCGCCTGGGTGACCACGCGTCCGAACCCACGCAGGTAGATCTCCCGCAGCGTCCGCTCGTCGACCTGGGAGTCCCGGCGCATCCGGTCGGTCTCCTGGTTGTTGGCGGCGAAGTGCTTGACCGAGGTGCCGACGCCACCCTCCTGGACGCCGGTGACCAGCGCCGCGGCCAGGACGCCCGCCACCAGCGGGTCCTCGGAGAAGTACTCGAAGTTGCGTCCGCACAGCGGCGAGCGCTTGATGTTCATCCCGGGCCCGAGCAGGACGCCGACCCGCTCGACCAGGCACTCGGTGGCCAGCGCCCGGCCGATCTCGGCGAGAAGCTCCGGATCCCAGGTGGACGCGAGGCCGACGGCCGGCGGGAAGCAGGTCGCCGGCACGGAGTTGTTGATGCCCACGATGTCCGTGGTCGAGCCGATCTGCTTGCGCAGCCCGTGCGGCCCGTCCGTGAGCATCACCGCCGGCAGGTCCGCCTCAGGGACGGGTTTGGTGTGCCAGAAGTCCAGGCCGCCGGTGAGGGAGACCTTGGCCGCAAGGGACGGCGTGAAGGCGGGCTCGGCCGTGAGCAGGTCCCCCGCCCTCGGTTCCGCGGCGAGGGTCCGGGAGGCCGCCACGCCCGCGAACCAGCGGGCGCTCGCCTTCGGGATGCGGTTCAGGTCCTCGTCGACGCGGACGATACCGAACCGCTTGCCGTAGCCGAAGGCCCACTCGAAGTTGTCGATCAGCGACCACGCCAGGTAGCCGCGGACGTCCACTCCCGCGCTCAGGGCGTCGTGGGTCGCGCCCAGGTGCCGGCGCAGGTAGTCCAGGCGCGTCGCGGTGTCGTCGACGTACCCATGCTCATCGGGGACGTCGTCGTACGCCGCCCCGCTCTCGGTGACAACGAGGCCGGTGCCGGACGCCGCGGTGTAGTCCTGGTGAACGCGCGTGAGCAGGCGCGTGAGGCCGGCCGGGTCCACCTCCCAACCCATGGCGGTCTGCGGCAGGTCCCTCAGCACCTGGACGGCGTTCGGAGCGGTCACGTGCGGCGTCGGCGCGTCACCGGCCTCACCGGCTCGGAACACGTTGGTCGTGTAGTAGTTCAGGCCGAGCACGTCGATGGGCGCGCTGATCGCCTCCAGGTCGCCCTCCTGGACGAGGTCGTCGGGGAAGTGCTCGCCCAGGTCGGCGACCACGTCTGCGGGATAGCGCCCCTTGAAGATCGGGTCGGCGAAGTAGCGGTTGAGGGTCCCGTCGATGCGGCGGGCCACGTCGACGTCGGCCGGGTCCTCGCTGGCCGGCATCACCGGGGTCATGTTGAGGCTGATCCCCAGCGTGGCGGACGGGTCCGCCTCCCGGAGCGCCTGCACGGCGCGGCCGTGGCCCAGCAGGAGGTGGTGCGCCGCGCGGACGGCGGCCGTCGGATCCGTCCACCCCGGGGCGTGGACACCGGCGGCGTAGGAGAGGAACGACGAGCACCACGGCTCGTTCAGCGTCGTCCAGATCCGGACGCGGTCCGCGAGGCGGGCGTGCACCGTCATCGCATAGTCGACGAAGCGTCCGGCGGTGTCCCGGTTCGTCCAGCCGCCCTCCAGGGAGGCGGGCAGGTCCCAGTGGTACAGCGTCAGCCACGGAGTGATGCCGTGGCCCAACAGGTCGTCGACCAGACGGGAGTAGAAGTCCATCCCCGGCTCGTTGACGCGGTCGCCGTCCAGCACCCGCGGCCAGCTCACCGAGAACCGGTAGGTCGTCAGGCCGAGTTCGGCCATCAGGTCCACGTCCGCGGAGGCGCGGTGGTAGTGGTCGCAGGCCACCGTCCCGTCGTCCCCGTTGGCTATGCGCCCGGGCTCACGACAGAACACGTCCCAGATGGAGTCGACCTTGCCGTCCTCCCCTGCGGCCCCTTCGATCTGGAAGGCGGCCGTCGCCGCGCCGAGGTGGAATCCTTCGGGGAAGTGCCGTTCGGGTGACATCGGTGTCTCCTGCTGGGTCGAGCTCAAGGGACACACTACCCGCGGCTCTTCAGGCTTCCCTTCAGGTCCGGGACGTCGGCGAGCAGGCGCTTCGTGTAGTCGTTCTGCGGGTTGAAGATCACGTCGTCTGTCGTGCCCCGCTCGACGACCAGGCCGTGCTCCATCACGACAACCTCGTCAGCCAGGTAGCAGGCCTGGCCGATGTCGTGGGTGATGAACAGGACCGTCAGGCCGAGCTCACGGCGCAGGTCGGTGAGGACGTTGAGCACGCTCACCCGCAGGGACGCGTCCAGCATGGACGTCGCCTCGTCGGCGAGCAGCACCTTCGGGTTCATCATCAACGCCCGGGCCACCATCACCCGCTGGCGCTGGCCACCGGAGAGCTGGTGCGGGTACTTGCCGAGGCTGTCGGCCGGCTTGAGGCCGACGTAGCCCAGGCAGCGTTCGATCAGCTCGTCGGTGCTCTCGGCGCTGAGCTCGGCGAGCTTGAGGCTGCGCTTGAGCATCTGGCCGACGGTGAAGAACTGGTTGAACGAGGCGAAGGGGTCCTGGAACACGGCCTGGACGTCGCGCCAGTACGCCCGCAGTTCGCCGCCCTTGATGGCCGTGACGTCCTTGCCCTGGTACGTGATCGTGCCGGACGTGACGGGCATCAACCGCAGCAGCATCCGGGCCAGGGTGGACTTGCCGGAGCCGGACTCGCCGACGACGGCGAGCACCTTGCCCGCGTGGAACTCGACGCTCACGTCGTCGACGGCGGTGATGTGCCCGCCGGCGACCCGGAACTGCTTCGTGACGTGCTCGGCGGTCAGGACGGCTCCTGCCGGGGCTGTCTCGATGGTGCTCATGCCTGGCTCACCTCCTGCGGGACGACGGTTCCGGGGTGCTCCTGCGCCCACCAGCACGCCTCCTCGTGGCCGCGGCCCTCGTCGACCATCGGGGGCTCCTTGCGGCTGCAGACGTCCATCGCGAACGGGCAGCGCGGATGGAACCGGCACCCCGACGGCGGGTTGGCGAGGTTCGGGGGCGAGCCGGGGATCCCGAGCACGTGCTTGGTGCGGGTCTCCTCCGTCGGGTCGAGGACGGCCGCGAGCAGCGCGGACGTGTACGGGTGCCGCGCGGCGTGGACGAGGTCCTCGGTCAGCCCGGTCTCCACCACCTTGCCGGCGTACATGATCGCCAACCGGTCGGTGACCATGCTCAGCACCGGCAGGTCGTGGGTGATGAAGATCACCCCGGCCATGATCTTGGCCTCGACCATGGCCAGCAGCATCTCGATCAGTGCCTTCTGGCTCGACACGTCCAGGGCCGAGGTCGGCTCGTCCGCGATCAGCAGGCGCGGGTTCAGCAGGGTCGAGATGACCGTGACCATGCGCTGCTTCATGCCGCCCGAGAGCTGGTGGGCGTAGGAGTCGAGCGCGCGCGTGGGGAGTTCGAGCATCTTCAGCCGGTCGTTCGCCCGGTCCATCGCCTCTGCCCGGGTCACCGACGAATCGTGGGCCTTCATCACGTCGTAGACGAGGTCCTTGATCTTCAGCGTCGGGCTGACGGCGTTCATGGCCCCCTGCGGGAGCATCGAGACGATCTTGCCGCGGTAGGGGCGGTGCCGGGCGTTCGCGCCGCCGTCCAGGGTGGACAGGTCGATGGTCTGGCCGTCGATCTCGAGCGTCCCGGTGAGGACGTAGAGCGGGGGCTGTGCGATCATCGCGAGCGCGTTGCCCATCGTGGACTTGCCACAGCCAGACTCGCCGGCCAGGCCGAGGATCTGGCCCTCGGGCAGCTCGATCGTGACGTTGTCGACCGCGGGCACGTCCTGGCCGGTGTCGGCAGCGTAGGAGGCCGTCAGGTTCGAGGCCCGCATCAGGATCTTCTGGGTCATGCGGACACCCCCACCGGCTCGCCCTCGGCCAGCGCACGCGCAGCCTCTGCGCGCCGCGCGGCCGCTGCCTTCAGATTCTTCTTCTTGCCGCGGCGCAGCCGTGGGTTGAAGACCTCGTCCAGCGAGGACTGCAGGTAGAGGAAGCCGAAGCTGATCAGGGTCAGCACGATCGTCGGCGGCAGGAACGCCCACCAGGCACCGGTCGCGACGGCCTGGAACGCAAGGGCCCAGTGCAGCTGCATGCCGAGGCTGTTCGTGCCGGACGCACCCAGGCCGAGCATCGAAAGGGTCGACTCGGCGAGGATCGCGCTGGCCAGCTGCAGCACCCACGCCATCACCACGTAGCTGGCCAGGTACGGCAGCACGTCGAACAGGAGGATGCCCGGCGTCCGCGCACCGGAGAGCTTGGCCACGTCGATGTGTTCGCGCGTGGCCACGGAACTCGCCTGCGCTCTGACGGCGCGGGCCGTCCACGGCCAGGACGTGATGCCGATCACGAGGGCGAGGCCGGCGATGCCCTTCAGGAAGGGGATGTTGGTGCTCTGCAGCGAGATCGAGATGAGGATCAGGATCACGATGGCCGGGATCGCGAGCACGATGTTGGTGAAGCCCATCAGGGCCTCCTCCACCCAGCCGCCGACGTAGCCGGCGAGGATGCCGATCAGCACGCCGATCACGGTGGCGAGGGTGCCGGCCAGCAGGCCGTTGATCAGGGAGTTGCGGGTGCTCGCCATCAGGACGGCGATCACGTCGTAGCCGAAGTTCTCGGTCCCGAGCAGGTGGTCCGCGCTCGGCGAGTCGTAGATCGAACCGACCTTCTCGTCTGCGGCGAACGGGTAGAACAGCGGGCCGATGAAGGCGATCAGCGTGATCACGAGGATGATGCCCAGCGACACCCACAGTCGGGGCCCGAAGTTCAGGCTGCGCCAGGCCGGCTTCGCCTTCGCCCTGGGGCCGCCTTCCGGATCGATCGGGACGAGGGGGGTGTCGGCGGACTCGGCGACGACGGCGTTGCTCTGGATGTTGGTCATGTCACTTCTCCCCGGACTTGGCGGCGCGGATCCGCGGGTCGATGAAGCCGTAGAGGACCTCCACGAGGTAGTTCGCGATGAGCACCGCGATCGTGATGATCAGCGTCACCGCCTGCACGATCGGGTAGTCGTTCGCCGAGATCGCGTTGAACAGCAGCGTCCCCATGCCGGGGTAGCTGAACACGAGTTCCGTGATCAGCGCCCCGCCGACCATCGTGCCGATGCTCAGGGCCAGACCGGTGATCTGGGGGAGCATCGCGTTGCGGAAGATGTAGCTGGTCATCTTCCGGTCGCCGATCCCCAGGCTGCGGGAGTAGTTGACGTAGTCGGAGCCGAGCTCGTAGATCGCCATGGAACGCATGCCCACGGCCTGGCCGCCGATGTTGATCAGCAGGAGCGAGAGGAACGGCAGCCACCAGTACTGCAGTGCGTCGGAGAAGAAGGCCCAGCTCCACTCCGGCGAGTTGCCCAGCGAGTACGCACCGCCGGGCGGGAACCAGCCCAGCACGACGGCCAGGCCGTACAACAGGATGATCGAGAGGCAGTAGTACGGGGTCGAGTTGAACACCAGGGACGTGGTGAACACCGACTTGTCCCAGGCGCCGCCCTTGTAGGCGGCGACGGCGCCGAGGACGTTGCCGATGACCCAGCCGAGGATGATGGCCGGGATCTGGAGCACCAGGGTGAACGGCAGCGACTGCGCGATCAGGTCCGATACCGAGGTCGGGTAGAACGAGAACGACAGCCCGAGATCGCCGTGGAAGGCGCTCGTGACGTAGATCCAGAACTGTTCCCAGATCGGCTTGTCGAGGCCGAACTGCTTGAGGAACTGCTCATAGATCGCCGCCTGGGCTTCCGAACTCAGGCCTCCGCGGCCCAGTTGGGAGACGATCACATCGACCGGGTTACCCGGGATGAGCCGGGGTAGCAGGAAGTTCAGAACCACCGCTACCACCAGCGCACCCAGGTACCAAGCGGTCTTGCTGACCAGATAGCGTCGCAGACCCATGGTGCTCCAGTTCCCTTCGTTGGCTAACCGGCGATCTTCTGGATCTTATACATCCACGTGTTGCCGGCCCCACGGAACATCGGCGGAGCGTAGGAGTTGTTCTCATCGGGCCAGTTGTAGAAGTTGGTCGCGTTGTACTCGTAGAACTCGTCCGGCCGGTACATGATCGGGCAGGCGGGAACTTCCTTGCGGTACAGCGCATCCAGCTTGTCGTAGGCCGCCTTCTTGCCGGCGTCGTCCGTCGCCTGGGACGCTGCGGTGAGCAGTGCCTCGACCTCGGAGTTCTTCCAGCGCCCGTAGTTGGCGAAGGTGGTCTTGCCCAGCGGCTGCATCTCGGACTGGCTCATGATGTCCTTGAAGCGGGCCCACGGGGTGGCCGGGTTCACGCCGGAGACGTACCAGACGGCGAGGTCGAAGGTGCCGCCCTGGATGGCCTGGGTGGTCTCGGCCTGCTGCGGGAAGTTCGTCGCGACGTCGATGCCGATGGCCTTCAGGCTCTTGGCGATGATCTCGCAGGAGGCGTTCCAGTCCGTCCAGCCGGTCGGGGTGATGACCTTCCACGGGCCGAGCCGGGTGCCGTCGAGGACGTAGATCCCGTCACTGCCCTTCTTGGCGCCGGCGTCGGTCAGGAGCTTCTCGGCAGCGGTCGGGTCGTACTTCCAGCCGTTCGCGGCCGCGTCGTCCTTGTTGAAGAACTTGGACTCGGCACCGCTGGGCATGATCAGCGACGGCTGCACCTCTGCGGTGTAGCCCGACATGGCGGTGTCCGCGATGTCGGAGTACTTGATGGCGGAGGCGATCGCCTTGCGCACGGCCGGGTTGTCGAGGCCCTTCTTGGTCGTGTTCATCAGCAGCATCGGCATGGAGCCCGGCACGTAGTACGGCTTGTCCTTGAGGTAGGTGCCGACCGGCTTGCCGCCCTCCCACATCTTCCAGATCTGGGAGACGAACTGCTGCATGATGTCCAGCTCGCCGGCCTGGAACTTGATGTTGCCGTCCTCGTTGGACTTGAAGATCGGGTGAATGATCTGGCTCATCACCGGCATGCCGCCGTAGAAGGTCTTGCCCCAGTAGGCGTCGTTGCGCTTCAGCACGACCTGGGTCTGGTCGGCCTTGTCGAGCGTGAACGGGCCGGTGCCGACAGGCTTGGCCATGACCTCGGTGTTCAGCTTGTCGTCGGCGATCGCGGAGAACACCGACTGCGGCACGACGTAGTTCTCGGTGAGCATGCGCAGGACGTTGCTCACGTTCTTGGTGGTCTGGTTGACCTTGATGACGATGGTCTTGTCGTCGGTGGCCTCCATGGAGTCGGCCAGCTGCCAGAACGAGGCCACGTTGATGCCCTTGTTCTTCTTGCCGAGCTCGTAGGAGAAGACGACGTCCTTGGCGGTGCAGGGAGAACCGTCGGAGAAGGTGACGCCGTCCTGCATGGTCAGGGTCACCGAGGTGGTGCCGTCGACCTTGTACTCCTTGGCGATGCCGGGCATGATCTCGCCGGTCGCGATGTTCCAGCGCAGCGGGGTCTCGTAGACGATCTGCATGACGTTCGCAGCTGCGGGCCAGGCGGCCGTCGGGGAGAGCGGGTTGAACGTTGCCGGGGCGCCCCACTGGAAGCCCGCGATGATCAGTGCGTCGGCGGTCGTGCCCTTGCGTCCGGCGCCGAACTTGCCGTTGTTGCCGATGCCCTTCTTCTCGCCGCCGGCGCCACTCGCGTTGCCGGTCGGGTTGGCGCCGCCGCCGGTGTTGCTGGCGCAGGCAGCGACCGCAAGACCGCCGACGGTGAGGCCGGCGACCTTCAGAAACGTACGCCGAGAGCTGCTCTCGAAGATCGAATCTGACATTGATTCCTCCAATTTTCTCCTGACCCCACCGATGGAGTCATGCTGTGGATGGTTCGTGCTATGCACTTGTGGACCCGGCAACTACCGCCGGGCTTGACCGGGTCACCAACCCCCGGCCGCGGCTTTCTCAACGGTCACGAAGCGCAGGACGGCAGGAGCGGTGAGCTCCTGGAGCGAGCCTTCGTCGAAGTTGCCAGTCACCTGGAAGCTGTGGGTCTCGCCGGGGAACAGGTCCACCAGCAGCGAGTCGGGGTAGGAGTCCTCGCTGACGCGGTCGGGGAAGATCGCGAGGCTCCGGACGAACGTCTCGGCCGTGACGCTCACCTCCGCACCGGACGGCGTCGCGGTCACGGTCGCGCGGACGGACGCAGCGGGCAGGTCGGCGTCGATGTCCTCGGCGAGCACCTTCACGGCCCGGGACGCCTCGTTGCCGGTCGCGACCAGGGCGAGTCCTGCCCGCGGGGACGGGAGGTCGAAATCGATGGCGACGTCGGCCTTGGCACGGGCGGGCACCAGCACCTCGTAGCGGGCGGACGCGACCACGTCGCCACTGAACCGGCGCAGCTCGATGGTGCCGCCGGCCGTCCAGTCGGTTGTCGCGTCGTTGACGAGGACGAGACGCGGGGCGCCGTCCGCGGTCTGGATGGTCAGCAGGTGGTCGGCGTAGGCGTCCCGCATCGCGTACCACAGGGGCTTGCGTCGGGCGACGGTCTCGCCGGCCGCGTTCGTCCCTGAGTCAAGGGCGGCCCAGGAGACCACGGGCCAGCAGTCGTTGATCTGCCACACGATCGAGCCGTGACAGCGTCCGCGCAGCGACCGCCACCGCTCGATGCCGTGCCGGACGGCGCGGGCCTGCTGGAGCTGCATCAGGTACAGCCAGTCGTCGAAATCGGCCGCCGTCTCGCCGGGCGCAGGCAGGTGCGGGGCGATTCCGGAGTCGAGCTTGCCGTTCCCCCCGGACGCCTTCTGGTGCGCCAGCATCACGGGCGAGTCGGCGCGGAGGTCCGCGGCATCCAGAGCACGCTGCCAGGTCGCCCAGGTGGCGGGCCCCTGGTAGCCGAACTCGGAGACGAAGCGCGGCGAGTAGTCGTCGTAGCCGAGGTAGTCGCGGGCGTTCCACACGTCCCAGATGTGCATGCAGCCGAAGTTCGGGTCGTTCGGGCGGATGTCCTTGGAGCCGGAAGACGGGCTGCCGTGCCAGTAGGGACGGGTCGGGTCGAGCTCGGCGACGATCCCAGGGAACGTCTCGTAGAAGTACTTCTCGCCCCAGGTGCGGTCCCCGTTGGGCTGCGAGGCCCAGTCCCACTCGTCGTGGCCCCAGAGGATCTCGTTGTTGCCGTTCCAGATGACCAGCGACGGATGGGGGCTCAGCCGCATCACGTTGTCGCGCGCTTCCGCGTCGAACTCGGACGCGAACGGCTCCTCCTCGGGGTAGGCGGCGCACGCCAGGGCGAAGTCCTGCCACACCATCACGCCGAGCTCGTCGCAGGCGGCGTAGAAGTCCTCGGTCTCGTAGATGCCACCGCCCCAGACGCGCAGCAGGTCGATGTTCGCGTCCTTGGCCTGCTGGATCCGCTCGCGGTAGCGCTCGGGCGTGACCCGGGTGACGAAGCAGTCGTCGGGGATCCAGTTGGCACCGCGGGCGAAGATCTCGACGCCGTTGATCCGCAGGGCGAAGTTGGCTCCCTTGCCGTCGGCATCGGGGGTGGTGTCGAGCTCGGTGGAGCGGAAGCCGGTGCGGCGGGTGACCCGGTCCAGGACCGTCGTGTCGTTGTGGAACACGATCTCGACGTCGTAAAGGGACTGCTCCCCCAGGGAGTGCGGCCACCAGGGTGCGACCCCCGTGAGCTCGAGCGATGCCTGCGTCCAGTCGTCCTCGACCGGGACGCCGAGCTCCCCCTGGACCTGGCCACCCTTCACCCGGACGGTGAGGGCGGAGAAGCGCGTGTTGCCGGTGACCTGTGCGGTGACGTCCAGCTTCCCGACCCAGGTGCCGTCGGCCTTCTGCTTCGCCGTCGCGAGGACGCTCACGTCGCCGATGCGCGCCTGGGACCAGCTGCGCAGGCCGATCCGCTTCCAGATCCCGCACGTGACCAGCCGTGGCCCCCAGTCCCAGCCGAAGTTGCAGGCCATCTTGCGGATCAGGTTGTAGTCGTCACGTTCGACGTGGACGCGGTCGCCGACCAGGGCCGCCATCTCGGCGATGTGGTCGAAGGCGGAGTCGAAGACGACCTCGATGATGTTCCTGCCGAGCACGAGCCGCGGACGGACCGGGAACATCGACCGGCGGTGCATGTTCACGGAGGTGCCGACGCTGACACCGTTGACGAAGACCTCGGCGACCGTGTCCAGGCCGTCGCACTCCAGGTCGCAGTTGCGGGCTTCGAGTTCGGGGTCGCCCAGCCCGAGGATCAGCTCGCGCCGGTACGTCCAGCGCTGGAGCCCGATCCAGTCGGTGAGCGTCTCGTTCGCCCCGAAGTACGGATCGTCGATGAGGCCGGCGGCCATGAGATCGGTGTGGACGCAGCCGGGGACCGTCGCCGGGATTCCGCCCGCGAGCGCCTCCCGCAACGACTCGGGGACCTCGGACCAGGACGCGGTGGTGGTATCGGCGCGCACCGTCCATTCGGCGCCGCCAAGGTCGAGCCAGCGTGGTTCCATCGGTCTTCGTTGACCCTCTCCCGCACCCGTCGAGTGCTTCTCAAGTGGGCCGCACCACTGCGGCGTCCACCCCCAACAACCTGAACGTTAGCATCCTCCGAAAACGCTCTCATCATCCGCAAGTCGATCAGCGCACCCGCAATGAAATCGTTACCATCCCCGCCTCGCGAGGGGTGTGCACGCACGCCGAGGCGCGCACCCGCGCCGTCCGGAGTTGCGGAGGAGATGTCTACGCGGACTCGAAGCCCCGCGTGACCCGGGCCCTCACCGCGGATCGGTGAACGCCGGCTCGTCGGCGTGTCGGGCCCGCGAACGCCTCGTGAGAACCGAGCGAGAGCACGGCGCCCGGTGATCCGGGCGCGGCGCTACCTCAGGTCGGTGGGCGAGGTGGAGGGCTGCTCGACGACGGGCTGGACCGGGGCGGCCTGGGCCGGCGGAGCAGCCTGCACGGCGGGCGGCTCAGCCGCACCGGACTTGGTCTCCTCCTTGAACTCGCGGATCGCACGGCCGGCGTTCTTGCCGAAGCCGGCGAGCTTGGTGCCGCCGAACAGCACCAGCGCCACCACCGCGAGGATGACCCATTCCCAACCGCCCAGATTCGGCATGTCCTTCTCCTGTTCCTAGGGCTGACCCAAGTGTTACATGCTCTGCCAACGCCGGGCCACGCTACGCCACCGCGTCGCAGCCCGGAGAAGTCACCACGCCGAAGGCTCGTCGGACGCGTCCGCCTCGTGATCGGCGGGCGCCGCGCCACCTCCTCGTGGGATCGCTCTCATAGCTAACCACACCTTCGAAGCGGCCCCGGCCGGGGTCACCGAGGGGCCCGGTCTGCACCCGGGGTTGAGAGAATTCATCATCCCCCTGCGAAAGCCCCGACCGACGGTTAGCCTTACCGCGGAGACCTCAAGCGGAGGCCACCGATTCGACCCGGGCGGAGCTGGGAAGATGACTGGTGAACCATACGACGACCTGGCGGGGCTCGACGTCGTGGCCGAGCCACACGTGGCGCGGGCCGGCAGCCTGCGTTCGCTCTGGGACGCCCGCCACACGTTCATCGCGTTGGCGATCCTGCCCGGCGTCTTCGCCAGCAACTGGCTGATCGCGGGCTGGCAACCGGTCTCCACCTCCATCACCCTCGTCGTGTTCGTCAGCCTCATCCAGGTCGTCGTCATCGCGAGCTACCTCCCTCTGCGCGGGGACGCGAAGCTCGTCCGTTCGCACGGCGCACTCCCGGTGCTCGCCATCTTCGCCGCCAGCATGCTGCTGAGCGAGATCGACACCTCGGTCTCGATGGGCGTGGTCGCGATCACCCTGGCCGCGACCGGCGCGGTCTTCCGGTTCTTCGCCGGTACGTACGAGGACTGATCCCTGCCCCCGGCCGGCGTGATCGTCCCGGCCGCGTGAGATCATCGCTCGCGTGCGCTCACTGGTCCGGATCCTCGGTGAGGCGCGGCCGCTCCTGCCGACCTACGCCCTCATCGTCGTCTGCGGCGTCCTGAACGCAGCCACCGGCCTGGCCGTCCCGTTCATCATCAAGGCGGCGACCGACGAGGTGGTGGCGGCGATGCAGGGCGGCGGGGGTGGCGTCCCTGCCCTGCTGTGGCTGGCCTTCCTGCTGCTGCTCGTCGACCTGGCCAACACGCTCATCTCGAACTATGGCGGCTACCTGGGCGACATGATGGCCGTCCGGCTCCGCTCGATCCTGTCCCGGAACTACTTCGAGAAGCTGTTGCGCCTGCCGCAGCGCTACTTCGACTCCGAGCTGACCGGGACGATCATCTCCCGGCTCCAGCGCTCCATCAGCGAGACGACCAGCTTCCTCAACGGGTTCGCCAACAACTTCCTGCCGATGCTGCTGTCGCTGGCCGCGTCGCTGGCGATCATCGCCTGGTACTCGTGGTGGCTCGCCCTGCTGATGCTCGCGGTGTATCCCGCGTTCACGTGGCTGACCGCGATCACGTCCCGGCGGTGGCAACGCCTGGAGCGGCGCAAGAACGCCGAGTTCGACATCGCCGGGGGCCGGTTCGCCGAGGTCGTTGGCCAGATCCGCGTGGTGAAGAGCTTCGTGGCGGAACGGCGCGAACTCGACCACTTCACCGGACGCTACGACGAGACGATCGCCCTCACCAGCGAGCAGTCCCGGTTCTGGCACCGCATGGACGTGGCCCGCCGCGGCGCCCTGAACGTGATCTTCTTCGGCGTGTACGCCATCATCTTCACCCAGACGATCTCGGGCGCCTTCACGCTCGGCGTGATGGTGCTGCTCCTGCAACTCGTGAACACCGCGCGCCAGCCCGTGCAGAGCATGAGCTTCCTCGTCGACGCGTCCCAGCGCGCCATCACCGGGTGTCGCGACTACTTCCAGGTGATGGACACCCCGGTCGAGTCGGCGTCGGTCGCCGCCGGCGCCCGCCGTCCGTGCCCGCCCCGGACGGCGGTGGGCCAGCCGATCGTCACCTTCAGCGACGCGCGGTTCGGGTACGACTCGCAGGCCGAGGTGCTGCGCGGCGTCAGCTTCGACGTGCGTCGCGGCGAGCGGGTGGCGTTCGTGGGCGAGTCGGGCGTTGGCAAGACGACGCTCGCCAGCCTGCTGCTCGGGCTGTACCCGCTGACCGGTGGACGGCTGGACATCGACGGGCGCGACGCGACCGACATCCCGCTGCCCGAGCTCCGCGCCCAGATCGGCGTCGTGTTCCAGGAGGCGTCGCTGTTCTCCGGCACGATCCGTGAGAACGTCGCCTACGGCCGTCCCGACGCGACCGAGGAGGAGATCGTCGACGCTGCCCGGCGAGCCCACGCCCACGGCTTCATCACGGCACTGCCGGGCGGGTACGACGCCGAGATCGGCGAGCGCGGGGTGAAGCTGTCCGGAGGCCAGAAGCAGCGGATCGCCGTCGCGCGGGCGCTGCTCAAGGACGCGCCGATCCTCGTCCTCGACGAGGCGACCAGCTCGCTCGACTCCCGCGCGGAACGCCTGGTGCAGGAGGGCCTGGAGGAACTCATGGCCGACCGGACGACGCTCATCATCGCCCACCGGCTCAGCACGATCTCCTCGGTCGACCGGATCATCACGCTGCGCGACGGCGAGGTGGACGAGATCGGCACCCCGGCGGAGCTCGCGCGCACCGGTGGCATCTACGCCGAGTTGCTGGCGCTGCAGAGCTCGGCGACGAAGGCGGACCGGCGTCGGCTCCAGCGCTACGAGATCCTCGGCTGAACCGGCCGGCTGATCGGGGTGACCTCGGCGCCGTCCGCGTTCCGGGCGGTGATGGTGAACCGCTCGGCTGTCAGGTCGGCCTCGAGCCGCGCCGACGAGCCCTTGTTCGTCCACGTGATCACCAGGCGGTCGTCCGGGGTCTCGGCGACGTCGCAGGTCGCGTCGAAGCCGAACGCGGGGAAGGAGTTGCGGAACCGCAACAGCTCGAGCTGGCGCAGCACGACCGGACTGTCCAGCCCGGCTGCGATCGCGGCGGCGTCCAGGTTCGTCCGGTTGATCTCCTTGTGACCGCCCTCCCCCGCCCGCGCGACGGCGTCGTGGTCGTTGCGACCCGCGAAGAGATCCAGGTACCAGACCTGGGGCTTGCCGGGCAGGAACAGCTGGATCGCCCGCGCCAGCAACAACCGGTCATCCGACTCCCCCAACGCGCTGTGGTAGGTCGCGTTGACCTGGTAGTACACGTTCTTCGCGCCGTGGAGGTCCTTCACGTAGCCGCCGCGGGCCACGATGACGTCGATCAGGGACCGGATGCGGTCCTCCGGCAGCAGCCCGGCCAGGTCGAGGACGGGGATGCCGTCGTGGCAGCCGAGCATGGTGACCGTCCGGATCCTCCGGCTCAGTTGCTCGCCGATCCAGCGCTTCAGCACGCTCGCGTCCCGGTTCTCGAAGGCGTCGATCAGCAGCCCGGGGGTGAAGAAGTCGTAGGTCAGGTAGCCGAGCTCGCTGATCCGGTTGTGGATGCCCTCGGCGTAGCTGGAGTGGATCTCCGGCAGCAGGATCAGGCCTCGGGCATCGGCCAGCGCCTTCACCTTCGCCAGCAGGTCCCAGGTGCCGGGGTCGTTGAGGAAGTTGCGCGCGCCCGGCTCCTTCGGCGCGTAGGCGAAGGCGTCCAGGCGGACGATCCTGGCCCCGTAACCCGCGAGCTTGTCGAGCGTGTCGGCGTAGAACTCCCAGACCGAGTCGGCCCGGATGTTCAGGTCCATCTGGCCCAGGTAGCGGCGCCGCGACTCGGCGAGCTCGACCACCCCCTCCGCGATGTCCTCGAACCCGGAGAAGTCGGCCGTCCCCGGACGCCGTCCCGCTGCCGTCGCCTCGTTCACCCGGGACGCCAGCAGCTGCGCGGTGCCGTACTGGGCACCGGTGGCTGCGATGACGTCCTCCGCCTCGATCACCGGGTAGCGCACCTGCTGGTAGAAGGTGTTCCAGTAGGGATGTTCGGTGCCGTCGGGAAAGCGGACCATCAGGATCGGCAGGCCCGGCTTGCGGAAGAACATGTCCGCGATCAGCTCGGGGCGCGGCTGGATGTAGCCCTCGGGCGTGAGGTCGCCGTGGCCGTCCCAGAACGCGTTCCAGTCGATGAAGAAGTCGGCGTAGCGGCTGGCCGACCCGTTCGCGATCAGGTCCGTGAACTGTGGGGACAGCACCGAGGCGTGGTTGAGGATGAAGTCCAGCTTCAGGTCGATCCCCGCCCGGGTCAGGTCGGCGAGGTCGCCCGGCCTGGCGTAGAGCCGGTTGAGGCCGTAGTCGATGACCGAGAAGCCACGGTCGAGGTCGGTGTTGAACACGCTGGGAAGCAGGTACGCCGACGAGAAGGCTCCGGCCACCCGCTCGTCGCCGAGGAAGGCGACCGCGTCGGCGAGGGTGCCGCCCAGGCTGTCCGGATAGAGGTTGAGCATGGGGCCGGCCCCCGGCAGGTCCGCGCCCATCGCCCGCAGGTAGCCGGCGTGGTCGAGGACCTGCGCGTCGGACGACACGATCAGGGCCGCACGGCGCGCGGCCGCGTGCAGCTTGGCCTGTTCCAGTTGCAGCACCATTGTGGTGAACGGGGAGTCGACGGCGCCGTCCCGCGCCCGCGCCCTGCGGTGGGCGAGGGTCTCGGCCGGCGTGCTGTTGAGCAGGATCGCGATGTCCACGCCCTGCAGGTTGGGCGAGATCCCGTGCGTCCACTCCAGCACGACCACCTGGACGCCACGGACGTCCACCCGCTCGTACCAGAGCTGGCCCGGCTCCCTGCCCATGCGCTTGAGCATCAGGGTCTCGGCGCCGGCGTGGAACGCGGCGAGGATGGCGTCGACCTCGTCGAAGGCGATCTCGGCCGACGAGCCCAGGTAGGCGTCCAGGGCCCTTCGCCCGCCCGTCTGATAGGCCGCCAGCCAGGGATGGGCGGCCACGGCGGACTCGTCGGCGTCCCGCCCGTCCGCCTGCAGCCCGGCCAACGCCGTGCGGACGGCCTCGTCGTAGGCACCGGATGCGACGAGCGACGTCAGTCCGGCGGAACGGAACGTGCGCAGCCGCTCCGCGTCGTTGTCGGAGGGGATGCGGCGCGGGTAGTTGTCGCCGGACATGACGTAGGCGCCAACGCCGGAACTCCGCAGACCGTGGGCGATCAGGGACCCCACCTCGGACTTGCCGACGCCCGACCCACCGCTGACGGCGACGACGACGCGTCCACCGCCGCTGAGCTTCGGTTCGAGCAGCCGCCGCAGGACGGGGAAGGCGGCGCGCGCCTTCGCCAGGTGCGCCTCGCCGATCCGGACACTGTCGCCGGGCATGTCACCGGTCGCGACCCGGGCGAGGTCGATCGGTTCGGGGAAAGCCACGTCCATGTGCGCTCCTCACCGGAAAAACGTTTGAACAGCTAGGCCCACCCTAGGCCGAACAGGGTCGTTTCGTCACGGGGTCGGGGCGCGTCGGGGGGCTCGGGGAGCAAAGAAGAAGGTTCCTGCCCGGGGGGATGGGGCAGGAACCTGATAACCGAGTATAGGCAAGCCCGGGAGGATTTGTCCCCCGGAAGGGGGACAAATTCCCCAGAACACCGTTCAGTCCTGGGCGACCTCGGCCTTGAGCTTGTCCATGTCCAGGTCGCGCACCTGCTGGATGAGGTTCTCGAACGCCCCCTTGCCGAGCGCTCCGGCCTCGCGGAAGACGAGGTAGCCGTCGCGGAAGGCCATCAGCGTCGGGATGGACGAGATCTCCAGGGCGCCGGCGAGCTGCTGCTCTGCGTCGGTGTCGACCTTCGCGAAGACGACGTCCTGGTGCGTCTCGGACGCCGCCTCGAAGACCGGGCCGAACATGCGGCACGGCGGGCACCAGGTGGCCCAGAAGTCCACGAAGACGATGCCGTCGGACTTGACGGTGTCGGCGAACTTGTCAGCGGTCAGGGCAACGGTAGCCATACATCCACCTCGGTTGGTCTCGGGTACGTGGCCACAACGCCCTCGCGGTGCCCGGTTATTCCCCGCGGCGAGCTGCTAGGCGGCCGCCACGAAGATGTGCTCGGCCACGGCGGCGTCCACCACGCACTCCGAACCGTCCTCGCCCACGACCAGTCGCCGCCCCATGATCGCCGCGCGGACGGGGGTGCCGGGAGTCATCCCCGCGTTCTTCAGCGACAGGAGAAGCTCGGGATCGGACTGCATGGCCTCGCTCATCCGGGTCACAGTGACCTGGTGCGCGCTCCCGTCGGCCAGAACCAGGTACAACGCCTCCGAGCCGTCAAGGAAGCCCTCGTTCGCAGGCTGGGCGCCGAGTTCGTCGAGCGCGGGGATGGGGTTGCCGTACGGCGAGTACACCGGATTGCCGAGCACCTTGACGAGGCGCCGCTCGACGTCCGCGGAGATCACATGCTCCCAGCGGCACGCCTCCTCGTGGACGAGGTGCCACTCCAGGCCGATGACGTCGATGAGGAGCCGCTCGGCGAGGCGGTGTTTGCGCATCACCTGGGTGGCCAGTTCGAGGCCCCGCTCGCTCAGCACGAGGTGCCGGTCCTCGTGAACGGTGACGAGTCCGTCCCGCTCCATCCGTGCGACCGTCTGCGAGACGGTCGGACCGCTCTGGCCGAGGCGCTCCGCGATCCGGGCGCGCAGCGGCGGAATGCCTTCCTCGCGGAGTTCGTAGATCGTCCGCAGGTACATCTCGGTGGTGTCGATCAACTCACTCATGCGGCTCCTCCCGGATCGGGGACAGACTATCGTCATGCCCCCTCACCCAGACGGCCGCGTGATCAGTGTGGCGCCCGAACGCCTCGCGGCCTGGCTGGACGGGTTCGCCGCCCGGCACGGCCGTCCGCAGCCCGCCACCGACGTCGCCCGCCTTCTCCTGACCAGCCCGGACGGGGCGACCGCGTCCATCCGGCTCGACTGGGGGATCCTGCCCGGGACCGACCCGATCGCCGAGGTCGTGGCCGCATCCGTCCGTCCCCGCCTCGCGGCCGCGCTGATCGTCCGCAAGCGGGCGCACGGGGTCGGGGTGTTCTCGGGGGAGCACCTGCTGGAGGGACGGCACGACAACCACTACGTCCAGGCGCGGACCAAGGCCGGCGGCTGGTCCCAACAGCGGTACGCGCGCCGCAGGGGGAACCAGGCCGAGCGGGCCTACCGGGAGGCTGCGGACGACGCCTGCGCCGTGCTGCTGCCCCGATTGGCCGAGTTGGAGGTGGTGGCGACGGCAGGCGACCAGGCCGCCGTGACGCAGGTGCTCGCGACGCCGGCACTCTCCGGTCTCGCCGCGCTCCCCCGGGTTCGGGTTGACGCCGTCCCCGACCCGAACGCCGGCGTGCTGGCCGGCTTCGGGAAACGCCTGCGGGAGGTGAGGATCACCCTCAACGAGCTGGCGTGAAGCAGGGTTCAGCGGCGCGCGATCACGACAGCGGCCGCGCCGATCGCGATGACGCCCGCCCCTCCGAGCAGCCAGAGGGTGCGCGAGTTGTCCGGCGCGGCGTCGGATCCGCTGTCGACGGTGTCGTCGCCGCTGTCCACCTCTGAGGACGCCGAAGGCGAGGGCTTCGCTGTGGACTTCCCTGTCGCGCTCGCGGACGGATTCGGGGACGGCGCGGCTGCGGCGAACACCGACGGCGCTCCGATGAGCAGGGCCATACCGATGGCGAGGGCAGCGAGCAGCCGGCGGACACCGAGGATCATGGGCCTGAGCCTACCCAGCCAATCCCAACGCCCAGCCCACCAGCACGAGGATGAGCAGTGCGGCCAGCACCCCGGTGACGATGAGTCTTCGGCTGCGCGGGTTCACGAGGGGTGAGTGTAGGCGCTCACCGCTGAGGAGGGGCCGCTTCGGTACGTCCATTCCCCACCCGGGCGGCGTAGGTTTGGGCCATGGGCACCCTGAAGCTCTGGGCGGTCGGCATCGACGAGGTGCGCGAGATCTTCAGCGCCAACCCGGAGGTCGCCGAGAAGCTCCGGGCTGCAGCCGCAGCCCGGTTCCGGACGGACCTCGCGCGCCCGTCCGGCCTGCTGGGACGGCTCGGGCCGCTCCTGCGTCCGAGCAACGACCCGGCGGCGCCCCGTCCCGGCGTTCCCACGGCGGAGGACGTCGCCGACCTGCTCGCCGGCCGGTACATCGCACCGCCGCGACTGCCGCAGGCCTGGAACCTGCTGGAGTTCTGGATCGGCACGTTGAGCTGGGGTGGGGGCGAGTGGCCGCTGGAGGCCGCGCAACTGAAGGACCTCGACTTCGACCTCGCCCGCGCCCGCATCCCCGCGCGTTATGGGCTGAGCGACCTGTTCAAGAACACGTTGGGGATCTCCCTCTCCCGCTGCGAGGGGCTGGCCGCAGGCTTCGTGCGGGCCGAGCACGCCCACCAGATGGCCGAGGCCTGGGCCGTGGGCACCCCTGAGCTGGAGCCGGCGAACCAGCCGGTCGCGACCCAGATCACCGAGTTCCTCTCGCACTGGCCGGAGTGGACGAGGATGGCCGCCGAGCACGGACGTCCCGAGCCCGACCTGGTCGCGCTCTACCGCACCTGACGCGTCCTCGAACGCACGAATCCCCGTCCCCCGTGCCGCTGGGGCACGAGGGACGGGGACCGTTGGGTCAGCGGAACAGGCCGGTGATGATGCCCTGGGCGAAGTAGACCAGGAACGCGGCTGCCACTCCGTAGAGGAGCGGGTGCACGTCCTTCGCCTTGCCCCGGATGACCTTGATGATCGCGTAGGCGATGAAGCCCGCACCGATGCCGGTGGTGATCGAGTACGTGAACGGCATCAGGACGATCGTCAGGAAGCCGGGGATGGCGACCTCGGGATCCGACCAGTCGATCTCGACGACCTGCGACATCATCAGGAAGCCCACGAAGAACAGCGCTGGCGCTGCCGCCTCCGAGGGCACCATGTTCACCAGCGGCGAGAGCACGATGGCGAGAAGGAAGGCGAGTCCTGTGACGATCGAGGCGAGCCCCGTCCGCGCGCCCTCGCCGACGCCGGAGGCCGACTCGATGTAGGACGTCGTGGACGATACCGAGCCGAGACCGCCGGCAACGGCCGCGAGCGAGTCGACCAGCAGGATCTCCTGGGAGTGCGGCGGGTTGCCGTCCGCCTGCAGCATTCCGCCCTCGGCCGCGACCGCGACCATGGTGCCCATCGTGTCGAAGAAGTCGCTCAGCAGCAGCGAGAAGACCAGCAGGACCAGGCCGAGCACCGCACCAACACCGGCCGCACCGGTGAACGCGCCGAACAGGTCGGGCAGCGGCAGGCCGAACTTCGGCAGGTGGAAGTCGGTCAGCGCGGGCACGTTCAGCTTCCAGCCCGTCGGGTTGACGACCTTGCCGGTTGCGTCGGTCATGGAGCCCACCTTGGCGACGGCCTCGATGATGATGGCCAGCACCGTGCCGGTGATGATCGCGATCAGGATCGCGCCCTTGACCTTGCGGACGTACAGGATGATCAGCAACAGCAACGTCAGCAGGAAGACCGCGATCGGCCAGCCCTCGAGCGCACCACCGATGCCCAGTTCGACCGGGACGGCACCCGTCGCCTGCTGGCGGACGACGCCTGCGTCATAAAGGCCGATGAAGGCGATGAACAGGCCGATGCCGACGGAGATGCCGGCGCGCAGGGGACGCGGTACGGCGTCCAGGATCGCCTTGCGGAAGCCGGTGAGGACCAGGATCGTGATCAGCACGCCCTCCCACACGACCAGCCCCATGGCCTGCGGCCAGGTCATCTGCGGAGCGATGGTGTACGCGACGAGCGCGTTGAGGCCCAGACCGGTCGCGATGGCGATCGGGAAGCGGCCGTAGGCGCCCATCAGGATCGTCATGATGCCCGCGATCAGCGCTGTCGCAACGGCGACCATCGCGATCGAGTTCACCACGGCACCCTCGGCCGCGATCGGCTGGCCCGTGATCAGGTTGCCGTTCTTGTCGGGGACGGTGCCGATGATCAGGGGGTTGAGGACGATGATGTAGGCCATCGTGAAGAAGGTGACCAGACCGCCGCGAATCTCGCGGCTGATCGTAGAACCACGTTTGGTGAGCTCGAACCAGGTGTCGAAGCCCTTGTTGGAAGAAGGGGACGGAGCTTCCGTCGTAGCGCCAGCATTTGCCATGGGCGAATGCTAAGAGGTCACGGGCACGTCATATGGTTGTGTCCGTGACCCAGAACAGCCCACAGCACCGTCCGGTTCTGGTACAGGCGCCCGTCCGCGCGCTCGATCCCGACGGCGTCGCCGTCATCGGCTCAGGCACGGTGGCGTTCGCGGTGGGTGCGGCGGTGTGCTGGATGTTCGCCGACGTGCTCGCGGCGACCGGACGCGGGTGGTACCTCGGGGTCGCCATCACCGGGACGGTGCTCGGGCTGCTCGGGCTGGGCGTCGGGTTCGCCCGTCGTCACCGGCGCGAACGCCGCGAGCTCGAACGCGCGGACGAGCCGCTCGAGTCCTGAGCGCTGCCCTCGAGTCCTGAGCGCTGGCGGGGTCCCGCTGCGCGCGGCAGCATCGGCACCGCAGCCGCGGTGAGGTGCTCAGTCGAACAAAGCCTCGTCGACCGTGACGGTGTCCCAGATCGGCAGGGACAGGTCCACCCCGCGAGTGGGCTCGGAGACGTCGGAGTGCCCGCCGCAGCCATGGTCCATGCTGACCACCGCGCCGTCGGACGGGGACAGCTCGTTGGCGCACACCCCGAAGACTCGGCCGAGGCCCCCGGAGAGGTTCACCCGGAAGCCGCAGGTCGCACACGTCGCCGGAGCCTGGTTGGCCATGGCGGTGTCGGGACCGCCGGGTCCGGCCAGCCACCGCTCCGCGGCCTCGTCGCGTCCGGTCAGCGAGAGCACACGCTCGCGGCCGAGTCCGAGCTCGCTGACGACGGCGCGGATCTGGCTGGCCTCGGCCGGATCGGCGTCGGCCGCGTCCTCACCGCCGGTGTAACCCGGTTCGAGACGGACGTCGTCGACGGCCGCCGGCGCGATCACACCGGGGGTCAGGTCCATGGGACCGATCCGGTCGGCCCACGGCACCCACTTCGGAGCCAGCAGGGCATCCTCCCCGGGCACCAGGGTGACTTCGGAGATGGTGACCACGCGCGCACGCGCCGCACGGACGACGGTCACCGACCACGTCCAGCCCGGGTAGCCGGGATGGGTGCAGGCGAACAGGTGCGTGGCCACGCGAGCGTCCTCCGCCCGCACGCCGAGATGCTCACCGACTCCGATCGTGCCCGAGCGCGCGATCGCGGCGCGCCTGGCCTGGTCGATCGCGTCCGCGCACGCCGAGTCGAGCTCGAAGGTCGTCACGCTCACGCTCACAACTCCAGTTCGTCGGCGACGGCGCGCAGCACGGCTGCGGTCTTTCCGGCCATCTTGGGGTCGGGATGCCGTCCGCGACGGTACCCGTTGCCGACGCCGTCGAGCATCTTGATCAGGTCCTCGACGATGATCGCCATCTGCTCGGGCGACTTGCGCTGGGCCTTGGACAGCGACGGCGGAGCCTCCAGCAGGCGCACGGACAGCGCCTGCTCACCCTTCTTGCCGTCCACGACGCCGAACTCGACCTTCTGCCCGCGGCGCAGGCTGGTCACGCCCTCGGGCAGCGCGGACGCACGGACGTACACGTCCTCGCCGCCGTCGTCCTTGGAGAGGAAGCCGAAGCCCTTCTCCGTGTCGTAGTAGCGCACCCTGCCGATGGGCATGTCTCTCACTCCTGCTGCCGTCCGGCGCCGTGCCGGGCCGGTCCGCTCAAGCCTACCGGGAGGGTGGGGGTGCGGGCATCCCCACCGCCGGCAAGGGGGCGGCTACTAGGCTGGCCGCGTGGCGACCTGGCAGGACGGACCCGAGTACGCGCCGACGGCGCGCCCGTCCGCTTTCGTCGAGCCGGCGGTCGTGGCGCTGGACAGCACTCCGCCCGCTGCGGCGCTCGAGAACGGCGTCCCTGGCCTGGAACCGTCCTTCGTGCCTCCCGAACAGCCCACGCCGGACCTCAGGGCGCTCGTGCCGTCCGCCGCACCGGGGCGCAACCCGAACCTGCCGTTCGAATCCGCGACGACGCCGTTGACCGCAGCGGAGGAGTCCGTTGCCCCCCGCTCCCCGCTGCAGCCGTTCACGACGGGCGGCCCGTCGCTGGCGGGCTACTTGCCGGCCCAGCCCGTGGTCCAGCCCACTGCCCAGGTCAATCCCGTCACGCTGCCCATGTCGATGGCCCAGCAGTGGGCGCCGCCCGCTCCCGCGACCCGCGTCCAGGGGTCCGTCCCCGTCACCGTCCGCCAGATCTGGCAGGCGACGACCGGGTGGGTGCTGGTTCCGTTGCTGGTCGGCATGTTCGTCACCCCGATCGCACCGGTGTGCCTGCTGGTCGCGGGCGTGTCCTCGGCCCAGGTGCGCTTCCGGCGCGCGGCGGTGCGTCGGGCCTTCCAGGTCGCCGGCGCCGCCGTCGTCGCGATCGCGTTCGTCGTGTCCGCCCTGGACGACACCACGGACTTCTGGTCGCTGCTCGGCGTCATGTCGCAGGTCGCGTGCTGGGTCCTGGCGGTGTTCACGCCGGGCTTCGTCGGGGCCGCGCTCCGCAACGGGGAACCGCCGGAGCGGGTATGAGCGACCAGCCTCCGCCTTCGGGCCCGGACTTCTCGCGCCCACCCCAGGGCTGGACGCCACCGCCGGCGCCGGGGCAGCCGGGCTGGGCACAGCCGTCCGCGCAACCCGACCAGCCGCAGCAGGGCTGGGCATCCCCCGGCTCGCAGGGCTGGGCGCCCCCCGGCCAGCCGCAGCCCGGCTACCCGGCACCCCGACAGCAGTGGACGGCGCCCACGCCTCCACCGCGAAGGCGGCGCTGGCCTCTGGCCGTGGGCGTGGCCGTGCTTGTCGTGGTGGTGGCGGCCGGCGCCCTCGTCGTCCCTTCGATGTTGACCCGCCCGGCCGCCACCGCGACGGCCCGGCCCACCACCTCGTCCACCGCTCTCCCCCTCGTCACCGTCAGTCCGGCGCCACAGCCGACCGCGCAGACCGTGCTGACCAGCGGCGGCGACCTCGGCGTCCCGGCGACTTTCACCTCGAGCACAGGGACGGGCACGCTGACGGTCACCCGGGCCACCTGGACGCACGCCGGACGTATGGCACCACCGGACGGCACGGCCTACCTGATCCTCGAGGTGACCGTGACGTGCGCGAGTGGCCGAATGGATGTGAGCAGCCTCAGCCTGAGGACGACATCGGACCCGGCAGCCCAGAGCGCCTTCGGCGCCGACCTGACCGACCAGTTCCCCGGCGTCCGGCTGAGCGCGGGACAGAAGCAGGCCGGCCAGGTCGGTTTCGTCCTGGCCGAGGGCGCCGTCAGCGTCGCGCTGCTCGACCCGACCACGCTCCGGCCCGTCGCCACCCGAGCGGTGCCGGGCCCATGACCGAGCCCTTCCGGACCCGCGACTTCCGTCCCGTGCCGGCCGAATCGCGCCCGCATCGGCGCCGCAACGCCGCCCGCATCGTGGTGGTGGCCGCGGGAGCCGTGCTGCTGCTCCGGGACACCGACCCGGGCCTGCCCGGCAGCGGTTGGTGGGTGACGCCCGGCGGCGGCATCGACCCCGGCGAGGACGCGGCGGCTGCGGCCGTCCGCGAACTCCACGAGGAGACCGGGCTCGTCGTCACCGCAGGCGACCTGCTCGGCCCGGTGGCGATCCGGGACGTCGCCCACGGCTACTCCGACCAGGTGCTTCACCAGCGCGAGGAGTTCTTCGTCCTGCCCCTCGACGAGCCGTTCGCCCCCGACCCGGGCGGCCTCACGGCTGAGGAGATGATCACCCTCGACGGCTGGCAGTGGCACGCCCTGGAGCAGCTGGCTCTCACGCCCGAGCCGGTGTGGCCCGCGAACCTCGCCGAGATGGTCTCGATCGCCCGTCGTCCCGAGGCCTGGCCGCTCGACCTGGGTGACGTCGAGGAGTCGACCGTCCCCGTAAACTGAGCGGGTGTCCGGACCCGCAGAAGCTCATCTCGCAAGCCAGCGCCTCCTGGAGAAGTTCATCTGGCTGTCGATCTCGACAGCGGTCGCAACCGTCGGCATCAAAGGCGTCGCCGCGTGGCTGACCAACTCCGTCGGGCTGTGGTCGGACGCGCTCGAGTCGACGGTGAACCTGGTCGCGGCGCTGGTCGCCCTGTGGGCCCTCCGGCTGGCTGCGAAGCCCGCTGACGACAACCACAACTTCGGCCACGGCAAGGCCGAGTACATGTCCGCAGCCGTCGAGGGCTCCCTGATCTTCTTCGCGGCGGCGATGATCATCTACGGCGCGATCCAGCGCTTCTTCGCCCCACAGCCCCTCGAGCAGCTCGGCCTCGGCCTCGCCCTGTCGACGCTGGCGACCCTGCTCAACCTCGGCACCGGCTGGGCGCTGATCAGGGCCGGACGGGCGCACCGTTCGATCACGCTCGAGGCCGACGGGCGCCACCTGATGACCGACGTGGTGACCTCGGCGGGTGTCCTGGTCGCGATCGGGCTGGTTGCCCTGACCGGGTGGCAGTGGCTCGACCCTGCGATCGCACTGGTGGTCGGCGCCAACATCCTCCTCACCGGCTACGGGCTGGTGAGGCGCTCGGGCGTCGGGCTGCTGGACGCCGCGCTGCCCGACGAGGAGGTGCAGGTCGTCCGCACGGCCCTGGAGGCGATCTGCACCGACGAGTCCGTCGAGCTCAGCGACCTGCGGACGCGCGAGTCCGGACGGCAGCGCTTCGTCTACGCGACCATGCTCGTGCCGGGGAACTGGAGTGTGCGGCACAGCCACAACGTGGCCGATGCCGTGGAGGACGCCGTCGACGGTGCCTTGCCGGGGACGACCACCTTCGTCCACATCGAACCCCTGCCCAGCTGAGGCCTGCCGCCGCCCGGACCTGTCAGAGTCGGGTCGGGCCGGCGGTCACCGGGGACCTGCCGGATCGTTCGGACGCGACGAGCCGCGCGACCGGAGGACTTCGCCGTCGATCAGCTGCCGCCACGAGCGGACGAGGGGCTCGTCGACGTAAGCCTTGAACGATCGGCCCGGACGTGCGGCGGAGCCGATGTGGAAGGCGCGCACTCCTGCTCTCGCGAGCCAGGGCACGTGCTCGGCGGCCAGCCCGCCTCCGGCCATCATGACGGACGCGGCCCACGGGTCGGCCTTCGCGCGGGCGAGGAGGTCGCCCAGGCCGTGCTCGACGCCGCGGGCGGACCCGGCGGTGAGCACCTGGTCGAGACGCGGGAGGGACGGCAGCGCGGCCCAGGCGCGGTCGGCGTCCAGACAGGCGTCCACCGCGCGGTGGAAGGTCCAGGGCCAGGTCCCGTCTCCGACGAGTTCGGCGACCAGCGGCCCGTCCACCTCACCGTGGCCGTTGAGGAAGCCGAGCACCATTCCGTCCGCGCCCGCATCGACGTAGCTGGCCATCAGCCCCCGGAGCCGGACGGCCTCGCCTCCGTCCGTGCTGTAGCCGGGACGCAGGCGCACCATCACACGGATCTCGACGGAGGTGGCGCGGCGGACCTCGGAGACCAGTTGCGGGGTCGGGGACATGCCGCCCTCGTCCAGGGAGCCACAGACCTCAACCCGGTCGGCCCCGCCGGCCTCGGCGCGCTCCGCGTCCGCAGGATGCAGCGCGATCACCTCGAGCAGCCCGCTCATGGGCTAATTCTGGGGGCACCGCGTCGCCGGGGACCGTCGACACGCTCAGCGCGGCTCTGAGCCAACCCGCTCGGCGGGCCATCCGTTCGCCTCGCATCGTTGCGAGTCGACGCTCAGCCCTTTCGAACGGATCGGTCATGCAGGACGCAACACCTCGCCGCCAGAGGTCAGGGAAGTGTCGGGCGCGCCGATGACCGAGCCGACCTGGGAGCAGGCCCCGGCCGAGCCGGCGCCGAACCGCAAGCTCTTCGAGCCGTCGACACCGGGCCCCGATGCCGGTGAGCCCAACTGCCAAGCGGACGATCAACGGTCTCCCAAGCGGCACATCCCGCGGTCGAGGACGCACGAAGGGCGGCCCCTGACGGGACCGCCCTTCGTGCGTTCTTGCGGGATCAGAAGTCCATGCCGCCCATGCCGCCGTCGCCGCCGGCCGGCATGGCCGGAGCCTTCTCCGGCTTGTCGGCGATGACCGCTTCAGTGGTCAGGAACAGCGCCGCGATCGACGCCGCGTTCTGCAGCGCGGACCGGGTGACCTTGGCCGGGTCGATGATCCCGGAGGCCACCATGTCGACGTACTCGCCGGTCGCTGCGTTCAGGCCCTGGCCCGCAGGCAGGTTGGACACCTTCTCCGCGACGACGCCGCCCTCGAGGCCGGCGTTGATGGCGATCTGCTTCAGCGGAGCCGAGCAGGCGACGAACACGATGTTCGCGCCGGTCGCCTCGTCGCCGACAAGGCCCTCGACCTTTGCCTTCGCCGCGGCCTGCAGCAGCGCGACGCCGCCGCCGGGGACGATGCCCTCCTCGACCGCAGCCTTGGCGTTGCGGACGGCATCCTCGATGCGGTGCTTGCGCTCCTTCAGCTCGACCTCCGTCGCCGCGCCGACCTTGATCACCGCGACGCCGCCGGCCAGCTTGGCCAGACGCTCCTGCAGCTTCTCGCGGTCGTAGTCGGAGTCGGAGTTCTCGATCTCCTTGCGGATCTGGCTGACGCGGCCGGCGATCTGGTCGGCGTCACCGGCGCCGTCGATGATCGTGGTCTCGTCCTTGGTCACCTTGACCGAGCGGGCCCTGCCGAGCAGGTCCAGGCTCACGGCGTCCAGCTTCAGGCCGACCTCCTCGGAGACCACCTGGCCGCCGGTGAGGATCGCGATGTCGGTCAGCATGGCCTTGCGGCGGTCGCCGAAGCCCGGGGCCTTGACCGCGACGGACTTGAAGGTGCCGCGGATCTTGTTGACGATCAGGCCGGCCAGCGCCTCGCCGTCCACGTCCTCTGCGATGACCAGCAGCGGCTTGCCGGACTGCATGACCTTCTCCAGCACGGGCAGGAGGTCCTTCAGGCTGGACACCTTGGAGTTGGCGATGAGGATGTACGGGTCGTCCAGGACGGCCTCCATGCGCTCCGCGTCGGTGACGAAGTAGCCGGAGATGAAGCCCTTGTCGAACCGCATGCCCTCGGTCAGCTCGAGGTCGAGGCCGAAGGTGTTGCTCTCCTCGACGGTGATGACGCCTTCCTTGCCGACCTTGTCCATGGCCTCGGCGATGATCTCGCCGACCGTGGTGTCCGCAGCGGAGATCGAGGCGGTCGCGGCGATCTGCTCGCGGGTCTCGATGTCGACAGCCTCGTTGCCGAGTTCGGTGACGATGGCAGCCACGGCCTTCTCGATGCCCTTCTTCAGGCTCATCGGGTTGGCACCGGCGGTCACGTTGCGGAGGCCCTCGCGGACCATCGCCTGCGCGATCACGGTCGCGGTCGTTGTGCCGTCGCCGGCGACGTCGTCGGTCTTCTTGGCGACCTCCTTGACCAGCTCGGCGCCGATCTTCTCGTAGGGATCCTCCAGCTCGATCTCCTTGGCGATGGACACGCCGTCATTGGTGATCGTGGGGGCGCCCCACTTCTTCTCCAGGACCACGTTGCGGCCCTTGGGCCCGAGGGTGACCCGCACGGCGTCGGCGAGGGTGTTCATGCCCCGCTCCAGGCCGCGGCGTGCCTCGACATTGAACTCAATCAGTTTCGCCATGTGTGTTCGGCAATCCTTCGGCGTCTCGGGGGCCGCAGCCCCACGGGTGGACTTGTCACGGTCTTCGCCCCGATGCCCGCGATCGCGAGATCGTCGAGGGGCCACCGGGTCAGACTGGTGGCACTCTCAACCCGAGAGTGCTAACACAATGTCTAGCACTCTCCCCTGTGGAGTGCAAACGGCACGGGTGGATTCGCCCCCGCGTAAACGTGCCACCCCGGCCGTTCGGGGCGGGCGGCCGGGGAGGCCGTTCGGCGCCGCCGCGGAGCAGGGGGCGACGACGACGCCCGGCCGAACCGTCCCGAGCCATCTGCCCCTCCTTGGTGGTCTCACCCTGGACGCACGGACTGGCCGGTGTAGGAGGATGTCGCCATGCCGGTGGCACTGGCCCGGGTGCGCGCGATCGCCAACGCACTCAACCTCAGCACTCCGCTCGGCCTCCTCGTCGCCGTCGCGGGACGCTCGCGGGTGCGGCGCGGCCCCGAGGCACTCCTGATCGCGGAGAACTACCGCCTGCCGCTCCCCAAGGCCGGCGCTTTCACCATCGGCGGCGTCGTGGTCGTGCCGGGGACGCAACTCGCGACGGTGGAGGCGCGGGCGCCGGGGACGTTCGGCCACGAGGCACGCCACAGCTGGCAGTACTGCTGGTTCCTCGGCCTACCCTTCCTGCCGCTGTACGCGGCAGCCGCGGGCTGGTCGTGGCTCCGGACGGGCGATCCCTGGTCGCGCAACTGGTTCGAGCGCAACGCCGGGCTCGTCGCCGGTGGCTATCTCGAGCATCCCGCCGACAATGCGGGACTGCTCCGGGTGGGGCGGGCGATCGGCCTGGTGCGGGACGGCGGTGACCAGGTCTGAGTGTCAAGGCGCCGCGCTGCCTCGCGGCGAACCGGGGCACCTGTCCCCGGCTGCTCAGTCCGGCCCAAGCGCCGGACGGCGACTACACCTTGAGGCTGACGCCGAGGCGACGCGCCGTCCGCTCCTTCTGCCGGGCTTCGCGCAACCGACGCAGCCGCTTGACGAGCAGCGGGTCGTGCGCGAGCGCGTCCGGGGTGTCGATCAGGGCGTTCAGCAGCTGGTAGTACCGCGTCGGGGAGATGCCGAAGCGCTCGCGGATCTCGGACTCCTTGGAGCCGGTCAGCGACCACCAGTTCTTCTCGAAGTCGAGCAGGGCCGCCTGCTCGTCGTTGAGGCCACCACGCGAGATCGGCATCGCTTCGGACATGGCCCCAGCATAGGCCCGAATCACACCGCTGTCATTCGGTCCGAAACCGTCCCCATCCGACCGGCCGGGTGCTCCGTGGGGACGTCTCCACGCCGGGTCGTGCGCGACCGGCCGAGGTTCCGACAACCCGGCACGGGACGTCGGCGGGCGACCAGCAGCCAGCTAGGATCGCATCGTCCACGGCACATCGACCCCCCTGGAGGAATGCTCCATGCTGTTGTTGCAGGGCTCGCTCCAGCGCTACCCGTGGGGCACCACGGACGCCATTCCGACGCTCCTCGGCCAGCCGGCCGATGGAGGCCCGGTGGCGGAGTACTGGCTCGGATCCCACCCGCTCGGAACCGCCACGACCACCGAGGGACAGCCTCTCGACCGGTTGATCGCGGCGGACCCGTCCGTCCTCGGCGCGGCCACCCGGGAGCGATTCGGGGACGGACTGCCGTTCCTGATGAAGGTCCTGTCCGCGCGGCACGCTCTGAGCATCCAGGCGCACCCGTCCCGCGAGCAGGCCGAGGAGGGCTACGCGCGCGAAGAGGCGGCCGGCGTCGCCATGGACGCGCCCGACCGTACGTACAAGGACAACTGGCCCAAGCCCGAGATCCTGATCGCCCTGGACGAGTTCCACACGCTCTCCGGCTTCCGGGACCCGCACCACACCGAGTCGCTGTTCGCGGCCCTGGGAGTCGCGGACGAGTTGGCCAGCGTGATCGGCCCGCTCACCGAACGCCGCGGACGGGCAGCGCTGGAGGAGGTGTTCCTCGACGTGCTCAGCCTGGCCGGTGACCGGGCGAAGATGTCCGAGCTGGTCTGTGCGGCCGCCATGCAGCACAAGAATGACCCCGGCGAGGTGGGCGAGTTCGCCCGCACGGTGATCGAGCTGGACGAGGTCTTCCCCGCCGACCCGGGCGTGCTGGCCGCCCTGCTCATGAACCGCGTCGTGCTGCAACCCGGCGAGGCCGTCTACGTTCCGGCCGGCCAGATGCACGCCCACCTGCGCGGCACCGGCATCGAGGTGATGGCCAACTCCGACAACGTGATCCGCGGTGGCCTGACCCCCAAGCACGTCGACGTGGCCGAGCTGATCCGGGTGGTCGACTTCGAGCCCGGCGTGCCCGTGATCACCCGGCCCGAACTGGTTGCGGCCGGCGTCGAGCACTACCGGACAGGCTGCCCCGAGTTCGACGTCTGGCGCATCTCCGGCACGGGGAGCACTGCAGCCGTGCTGCCGGGGACGGGTTCCGCTCGCATCCTCCTGGTCACCGACGGCACGCTGCGGCTCACAGGATCGGGGTCGCCGATCACGCTCGCGTCCGGCCAGTCGGCTTTCCTGGGCGCGGACGAGTCCGCGGTCACGTTCGCGGGTCGGGGCACGGCGTTCCTGAGCTCGTCCGGCGTCCGCTGAGGATGCTGCCGGCATCGCTGGCGTCCCGGTTGCCGGGGCTGGCCGCGCTCCCCCGTCCGGTCGTCCTGATCGACGGCGGCGCAGGGTCGGGCAAGACGACGCTGGCGTCCGAGCTGGTCTCGTCCTGGCCGGGCGAGCCACCGCAGCTGGTCGGCCTGGACGAGGTGTACCCCGGCTGGAACGGCCTCGCCGCTGCGTCCGCGCTGGTCCCGCACCTGGTCACCGGGAAGGGCTTCCGCCGCTGGGACTGGGCGGCGTCGGCACCCGGAGCCTGGCGGGACCTGGACCCGAGCCGCGGCCTGGTGATCGAGGGCTGCGGCGCCATCACCGCGGCCAGCGTCGCGCTCGCCGACCTCGCCGTCTGGCTGGAGGTGCCCGCGTCCCTGCGCAAGGACCGGGCTCTCGCCCGTGACGGCGAGGGGTTCGCCGCGCACTGGGACGAGTGGGCAGCACAGGAGGCCGAGCACTGGCGCACCGGGCATCCGGCCGAGCTGGCCGGCCTGGTGATCAGTTCGCCCTGACCGGTTTCCGCAGCACGACCAGACCCCCGGAGCGGAAGACCTCCCGGTAGCCGGCGTGCCGGTAGCGGTCGAGGTTGCCGATGCTGGCGGCGCCGGTGAACAGCTCGTGCCAGGCGACAGCCGGAGGAGCAGTGCTCTCGATGTGCCGCAGGAGCAGCCCACCCAGGCCCTGGCCCTGCCGGTCGGGCGCGACCATCAGCCGTCCGATCTTCCAGACCTCGCCGTCGAGATTCGCCCGGACTGCGCCGATCAGGCGTCCGCCGTCCCGCAGCACCCAGGCGTCCTGCATCCACGCCCGCACCTGGTCCAGCGACTCCTTCAAGGGCGGCAGGGTGAAGTCGTTGTTGATGATCGCCTCGCTCACCCAGCAGCAACGCTGGAGCACGAGCACCTCGGCGGCGTCGGCGTCGGTGGCGCGAACGGGAGTCGGCGTGCCGGACATGGCTGGAGCCTAGCCGCGGGTTTCCGTCCCGGGCGGGTGAACGGCAACAATGGGCTTCGCACGTCTGCCGCCTCCGTAGCTCAGCTGGCAGAGCACCCGCCTTGTAAGCGGACGGTCACCGGTTCGAATCCGGTCGGAGGCTCCGAGTTCTGGCCGACCCGTCAGCCCTTGGCCTTCGTCGCGGACGCGCGCCACGACTGCCAAACGACCACGACCAGGATCGCCAGCGAGACGTACCAGAGGTAGCGACCGTAGAGGTCCATGACGGCGACGGCCGGCTGGCCGATCCAGTAGCCGACGGCGAGGTAGCCGCCGGTGGTGACGAACGAAGCGATCACCGAGACGGTGAGGAACTTCTTGAGGCTGGTGCCCGCCTCCCCGAGGACCGCCAGGATCACGGCCCTGGGCAGCGGGATCGGCAGGAAGTTCACGATCAGCGCGAGTGTCTCGTACTTCCGGGCGAAGCGCTCGGCCCGGGCGTTCCAGCGCCGGGCGCGGTCCGACTTGCCCGACCAGATCTCGATCAGGCTGCGTCCCCACAGCCGTCCGGCCCACCAGTAGACCCAGTCGAACTTCAGGAACCCCAGGGTCGCGAGCACCCAGACCAGCGGCCACCACGGGTCGCCACCCTGAGCCATGGCTCCGGTCAGCACGACCCCGCTCCACGAGCCGAGTGATGCCAGCACTTTGGGCGCGGAGCCGAGCAGGCCCGGGCGCAGGATCGAGATCACCACGCCGTACGCGGCCGCGATCCCCAGCCAGGTGAAGCAGGCGATCTCCGCCCGCGTCGGCTTGTGCTGCCAGGGCAGCGAAGGGTCCTGCCACCACTCCCGCGCGGCGTCGGCGTCCTGCTCGACGGGGACCGGCTCGGCGGCGGCGTCGGGGTCCGGACGGGGGGTCTCACTCACCCGGCGAGCCTACCCTCAGGCCCGGCTCGTCCGGGTGCCTCGGGCGCCCACCGGGCCGCGTCATGGCTTGACCGGGGCGAGAAGTCTGCGAGGATGGGGGAACCGCAGCCAGCTGCGGTGGGACCCGGCGTAGGTGCCGGGCTCTTTTCCACAACGGATCGTCGGGCACGTACCTGCCCGTGGGAAAGGACTGTTCGGCATGGCCACAGTTAGTTTCAAGAAAGCAACCCGGGTGTATCCGGGATCCGACCACCCCGCCGTCGACGGCCTCGATCTCGAGATCGGTGACGGCGAGTTCATGGTGTTGGTCGGCCCGTCCGGCTGCGGCAAGTCCACCTCGCTGCGGATGCTCGCCGGCCTCGAAGAGGTCAACTCCGGCAACATCTACATCGGCGACCGGGACGTCACCGACCTGCCGCCGAAGGACCGGGACATCGCCATGGTGTTCCAGAACTACGCGCTGTACCCGCACATGACCGTCGCCGACAACATGGGCTTCGCCCTGAAGATGGCCGGTGTCGCCAAGGCCGAGCGCGACCAGCGGGTCCTCGAGGCCGCGCACCTGCTGGGCCTGGAGGAGTACCTCTCCCGCAAGCCCAAGGCCCTCTCCGGTGGCCAGCGCCAGCGCGTCGCCATGGGCCGCGCCATCGTCCGCCAGCCGCAGGTCTTCCTGATGGACGAGCCCCTGTCCAACCTGGACGCCAAGCTCCGCGTCTCCACCCGCACCCAGATCGCGGCCCTGCAGACCCGGCTCGGCGTCACCACCGTCTACGTGACCCACGACCAGGTCGAGGCCATGACGATGGGCGACCGGGTCGCCGTGATGAAGGACGGCATCCTGCAGCAGGTCGACAGCCCGCTGACCCTGTACGACCGCCCCGAGAACCTGTTCGTCGCCGGCTTCATCGGCTCTCCCGCGATGAACCTCATTTCCGGGACGGCCACCGAGGCCGGAGTGAAGATCGGCGATTTCGTCATGCCGGTCCCGCGTGAGGTGCTGTCCAAGGTCACCGGTGACGAGGTCATCGTCCTGGGCATCCGTCCGGAGAACTTCAAGGTCGACACCGACGGCATCTCCGTCGACGTGGACGTGGTCGAGGAACTCGGTGCGGACGGCTACATCTACGGCACCCTGGCCGGTCTGGACGCCGAGCAGAAGCTCAACGCGCAGCAGATCGTCGCCCGCGTGTCCGCCCGGACGCCACCGCAGCGCGGCACGACCATCAAGCTGAACGTGGCCAACCCCGAGAGCATGCACATCTTCTCCGAGAAGACGCAGGCACGGCTCAACTGACGGCCCGCACACAGCGGTTCGCAGGGCCGGTCGGGATCACCCGGCCGGCCCTGCGCCGTTGGTGGCACACCATCCGATGACTGCTCCGGTGAGGTAGGAATAGGTCATGCCCAGGTTCCTCTCGTCGCGGCCCGACTCGCGGCTGATCCCGCTGCCGTGGGAGTTGCCGCTGGTCGACTGGCCGGACGACTACCTGGTCGCGCTGCCGCGGGGCATCTCCCGGCACGTCGTCCGGTTCATCCGGGTGGGCAGTTCGGTCTACGCAGCCAAGGAGGTGCTCGAGCACCTCGCCGTCCACGAGTACCGGATGCTCTCCGACCTCCACCGCGCCGGGACGCCGTCCGTCGAGCCGATGGCCGTCGTCAGCGGACGGGTCGACGACAACGGCGTCCCGCTCGATCCCGTGCTGGTCACCCGGCACCTGGCCTTCTCGCTGCCGTACCGGTCGCTGTTCACCCAGGGTGTGCGTCCGGAGACGGTCAGCCGGCTCCTCGACGCCCTCGTCCTGCTGCTCGCCCGGCTCCACCTCGTCGGCTTCCTGTGGGGCGATGTGTCGCTGTCGAACGTCCTGTTCCGCCGCGACGCCGGCGAGTTCGCCGCCTACCTCGTCGACGCGGAGACCGGCGAGCTGCACGAGACCCTGACGAAGGGGCAGCGCGAGCACGACCTCCAGATCGCCACCACCAACCTCTACGGGGAGTTCAGCGACCTCCAGGCCGGACAGTTGCTGGACGCGTCGCTCGACCCCCAGCGCATCACCGAGTCGATCATCGCCCGCTACCGCGAACTGTGGTCGGAGCTCACCGAGGCGGAGGAGTTCGCCGGCAACGAGATCTTCCGGATCGAGAAGCGCGTCCGTCGGCTGAACGCCCTCGGGTTCGACGTCGCCGAGCTGGCGATCGACACCTTGGAGGGCGGTTCCCGGATCCGCATCCAGCCGAAGGTCGTGGACGCAGGGCACCACGCCCGCAGACTGCTGAGACTGACCGGGCTGGACACCGAGGAGAACCAGGCGCGGCGTCTGCTGAACGACCTGGACACCTTCCGCGCCCGCACCAACCAGGGCGAGGTCGACGAGGCGGTGGTCGCCCACCAGTGGCTGACCGAGTGCTTCCAGCCCGTCGTGCAAGCCGTCCCTGCCGAGTTGCGGGGCAAGCGCGAAGCCGCGCAGATCTACCACGAGCTCCTCGACTACCGCTGGTACGCCTCCCAGCGGGAGTTCCGCGAAGTGCCGCTGCTCGAGGCCGTCCACGGCTACATCCGCGACGTCCTGCGAGGCCTGCCCGACGAGGTGATCGCCGCCGGCACGACCGCGGAGGAACGCCAGCTCGCCAACCCGTACGACCCGTCCCAGGGCTACGTGGACGACGAGGAGGAGCCGCTCCCGCCCGACCCGTGGGAGACCGGTGAGCTGCCGGCGGTGCCGGCCGGCTTCCTGGACATCGACGCGCTGCGGGCCCGCAAGCGCTGACGCCATGAACCCCGCCCTCACCGTCGACACGTCCCTCGCCGAGCCGCCCTATGACCAGGTCAAACGCCAGATCTCCGCGCTCGTCGCGACCGGCGAGTTGAGTGCAGGCGACAAGCTGCCGACGGTCCGCCGGCTGGCCGAGGACCTCGGGCTGGCCCCGAACACCGTCGCCCGCGCCTACCGCGAGCTGGAGGCGGCCGGCGTCCTGGACACCCGGGGACGCGCGGGCACCTTCGTCACAGGGGACGAACGGAGTCGGGCCGCGCGGCAGGCTGCCGCCGACTACGCCCAGCGCGTCCGGGACCTCGGGCTCACCCCGCAGGAGGCGCTCACCCTGGTCGAACGGGCACTCGCCTCCGACCTCTGACACCCCCGCCACCCCTCCCACCCACCGAGTTGTCAGAAGGAGGAGATGCTCTGGCGACGCCTCGCTCTGACAAGTCGGGAGAGGGACGGGCGGCACGGGCCTGCGGCGGGCGCCCGATAGGCTGTGCAGGTGAGTTTCCGCCTGTACGACAGCGCCCAGCGCCGGATCGTCGACTTCGTCCCCGTGCGTCCGGGTGAGGTTTCGATCTATCACTGCGGGCTGACCGTGCAGTCCGCACCGCATCTGGGCCACATCCGCAAGGAGGTGGTCTTCGACGTGCTGCGCCGCTGGCTGACCCACAGCGGCTACGACGTCACCGTCGTCGCCAACGTCACCGACATCGACGACAAGATCCTGGCCAAGTCGGCCGAAGCGGGTGTGCCGTGGTTCGCCCACGCGTACCGCTTCGAGCGTGAGCTGCACGCCGCCTACGCAGCTCTCGGATGCCTCCCGCCCACCTACGAGCCGCGCGCCACCGGCCACATCCCGGAGATGCTGGAGCTCACCGCAGCCCTGATCGAGGGCGGCCACGCCTACCCCGCAGCGGACGGCTCGGGCGACGTCTACTTCGACGTCCGCTCCTGGCCCGCCTACGGCGAGCTGTCCGGCCAGAAGGTGGACGAGATGGAGCCGGCGGCCGACGCCGACCCGCGCGGCAAGCGCGATCCTCGTGACTTCGCGCTCTGGAAGGGCCACAAGCCCGACGAGCCGGAGACGGCCTCGTGGCCGTCCCCCTGGGGACGCGGCCGCCCGGGCTGGCATCTGGAGTGCTCCGCCATGGCCGCCAAATACCTCGGCGACGAGTTCGACATCCACGGCGGCGGTATCGACCTGCGCTTCCCGCACCACGAGAACGAGCTCGCCCAGTCGAAGGCTGCGGGCAAACCGTTCGCTCGCTACTGGATGCACAACGGCTGGCTGACGGCGGCCGGGGAGAAGATGAGCAAGTCGCTCGGCAATGGCGCACTGGTCTCCCAGGTCGTCGAGGAGTACCCGGCGCGCGCCGTCCGGTTGTACCTCGTCGGGCCGCACTACCGCTCGACGGTCGAGTACTCCGACGTGTCCCTTGCCGAGGCGACCGCGCAGCTGGGCCGGATCGACGCCTTCCTCACCCGGGCAGCCGAGGTCCTCGGCGAGGGCGCCCGTCCTGCGGGCTCGACCCGGGCCGTCCCGGCAGCCTTCGCCGCGGCGATGGACGACGACCTGGGCACCCCCACCGCGATGGCCGTGCTGTTCGACACCATCAAGGCCGGCAACGTGGCCCTCGATTCAGGCGACGCCGCCGCCCTCGCCATGGCGTACGCAGACGTCCGCGTCATGCTGGACGTGTTCGGCCTCGATCCCGCTGCTCCCGAATGGGCGGACGCGGGGGCATCCAGCGACCTGACGCCGGTGGTGGACGGGCTCGTCTCGACGATCCTCGACCAGCGCCAGCAGGCCCGCGAACGCAAGGACTGGGCCGCGGCCGACGCGATCCGCGACCGGCTGGCCGAACTCGGCCTGGCCATCACCGACACCCCGACCGGCCCCCGCTGGTCGCTCGAGAAGTAGGACACGATGCCAGGGAACAGCCAGCGCAAGGGCGCCGTCCGCAAGAAGGGCAAGACCACGCCCGCAGGTTCGGGCGGCCGGGTCCGCCGCGGGCTCGAGGGCAAGGGCCCGACGCCCAAGGCCGAGGACCGTCCCTACCACAAGTCGTACCGCAAGCGCGGCCCGAACGAGGCGGGCAAGACCAACGACCGGCCGCACTCCGGCAAGAGCTCCCGCGGCGCGAACACCGCGACCGCCGGCGCCGACTGGGTGATCGGCCGCAACCCCGTCCTCGAGGCGCTCCAGGCCGGCCTTCCGATCCGGCGCGCGTACGTCGCGGACGGCGTCGAGCGCGACGACCGGCTTCGGGACATCCTCAAGTACGCCGCGGAGAACGGCGTCCCCCTGCTCCAGGCGACCCGCACCGAGCTGGACCGGCTCACGGGTGGCGGCGTCCACCAGGGGGTCGCCCTGCAGCTCCCCGCCTACGACTACGCCGACGTCGAGGACGTGCTCGGAGACGCACTCGAAGCTCCCGCCGGCCTGGTCGTCGCCCTGGACGGCATCACGGACCCGCGCAACCTCGGTGCGGTGATCCGCAGCGCGGCCGCCTTCGGGGCGCAGGGCGTCGTGATCCCCGAGCGCCGGTCGGCCCAGATGACCGCCGCGGCCTGGAAGACGTCCGCCGGTGCCGCCGCCCGCGTCCCGGTCGCGAAGGTCACCAACCTGAACCGCACGCTCAAGCAGTTCGCGCAGGCCGGGTTCACCGTCGCGGGCCTCGCCGGTGGGGCGGAGGCGGACGTCGCCGGCTTCCCGGGGATCGACGGCCCCGTCCTGCTGGTCGTCGGCTCCGAGGGCGAAGGCCTCTCGCGGCTCGTCCGCGAGAACTGCGATGTGCTGGTCAACATCCCGATCAGCTCCGAGGTCGAGTCGCTCAACGCGTCGGTGGCGGCGGCGATCGCGCTCTACGAAGTCACCCGCTCCCGCGGCTGACTTCTCCTCGAGACCGCGCAAGCGCGGCCGATACGACGAGCCCCCGCTCCCGCGGCTGACTTCTCCTCGAGACCGCGCAAGCACGGCCGACACGACGAGCCCCCGCTCCCGCGGCTGATCCGCAACGGAGCTGCGAGCCACCCGCCCTTGAGGCAACCTTGAGGTTGGCTTCACGTCGGCCTGAGGGTGCGCTCAATAGCGTTTCGGTCGGAATCCCCCGACCGAAAGGCAGCTATGTCCAGACTGACCACCATCATCGCGAAGGTGCTGATCGTTCCGATCGCGCTCGTCCTGCCCCTGACGGCGTGCTCGAGCGCGGCATCGTTCCCCGCACAGGACACGTCCGCGGTGTCGACGACCGCCGGGGCCGGGACCAACGTCGACCTCGCCGCCAAGAAGTACACGATGGCGACTGTCAAGAAGCACCACACGCGCAGCTCCTGCTGGAGCGTCGTCGGCAAGAACGTCTACAACCTGACCAAGTGGATCTCGAAGCACCCCGGCGGCTCCAAGCGGATCCTATCCATGTGCGGGAAGAACGCCACAAGCGCGTTCCGGTCCCAGCACGGGACGGGCGGCAAGGCGAACAAGATCCTGGCGACCTACAAGATCGGCGTCCTGAAGTGATCTGCGGGCCGTGGTGCGGGCTCAGGCCTGCGCCACGGCCTTCACCAGCGCGGCGTCGAACGCCGGCAGGTCGCGCGGGCTGCGGCTGGTGATCAGGTTGTCGTCGATGACGACCTCCTCGTCCACCCAGTCGGCTCCCGCGTTCTTCAGGTCGGTCGAGATGCGCGTGGTCGAGGTGAGCCGGCGTCCGGGGACGACTCCCGCCTCGATCAGGATCCACGGCCCGTGGCAGATGGACGCGACGGGCTTGCCGGCGTCCATGAAGGCGCGGACGAAGGCGATCGCCTTCGGGTTGCGCCGAATCTTGTCAGAGTTCAGGGTGCCGCCGGGAAGGACGAGCGCCGCGTAGTCGTCCGGGTTCGCCTCGTCGAGGGTGAGGTCGACGGCGAAGTCGTCGCCACGATCCCAGTCCCCCAGCAGGGCCGTGATCGTGCCGTGTTCCTCGGAGACGAGCACCGGCTCACCCCCGGCCTCTTCGATCGCGGCCCATGGTTCGGTGAGTTCGGGCTGCTCGACGCCCCGCTTGAGCAGGAACGCCACCTTCTTGCCGGTCAGTTGACTCATACCTCCACCGTAGCCGCGCCGCGAGGCGCGCCCCCCGCGTGGCCCGGACCCCCGGTTCGGTGAAGGGCTACCAGCACCGGATCCGCTCGCGAGAGAAGGGCCGTCCCCTCCGCTCAGCGGGGACGGCCCTTCCGGCTCGGGGTCAGACGCCGAGCCGCGTCCGCCGGACGAGCTCGCCGTCGGTCCAGTTGGACGTCGGGACGTGGCCGGGCAGCGGCAGGATGCGCTCGTTGACCGCGTCCAGGATCCACGCCGCCTGCGGGAAGAAGAGGTCCTCCAGCTCCGGGGCGGGCGTGATGTGGTTGCGGGCCCCCACCACCACTACCGGCGCGTCGAGGGCGTCGAAGGCGAGGTTGGAGACGTCCGTTGCGACGGTCTGCAGGAACGAGCCGCGCGCCACCGCGTCCGAAGCCAGCACGAGGCGTCCGGTCTTCTTCACGCTCGCGACGACCGTGGTGTAGTCCAGCGGCGCGACGAAGCGCAGGTCGATCACCTCTGCGGAGATCCCGTACTTCTCCTGCAGCTGGTCGGCGGCCTCCAGAGCCCGGTACAGGGTGGCGCCGAGCGTGGCGATCGTCAGGTCGGTGCCCTCGCGCCGGACGATCGGCTGGCCCTCCGGCGTCTCGTAGTAGCCCTGGGGCACACCGTCGGCCTCGAACTGCTCGCCGATGTCGTAGAGCAGCTGGGACTCCAGGAACACCACCGGATCAGTGCCCGCCAGGGCCAGGTTCAGCATGCCCTTGGCGTCCGTCGGGCTTGCCGGGAAGTAGACCTTCAGGCCCGGGATGTGCGAGACGAGCGCCGACCAGTCCTGGGAGTGCTGGGCGCCGTACTTGTTGCCGACGCTCACGCGCAGGACGAGCGGCATCTTCAGCAGGCCAGCCGACATCGACTGCCACTTGGCCATCTGGTTGAAGACCTCGTCGCCCGCACGACCGAGGAAGTCGCAGTACATCAACTCGACGACCGCGCGCCCCCCGGACAGCGCGTAGCCGACGCCGGCGCCGACGATCGCGGCCTCCGAGATCGGGGAGTTGAACAGCCGCCGGTACGGCAGCAACTCGGTCAGCCCGCGGTAGACGGCGAACGCGCCGCCCCAGTCCCGGTTCTCCTCACCCCAGGCGCACAGCGTGGGATCGATCGCGTACCGGTGCGCCATGGCCTCGAACAGTCCGTCGCGGAACTGGTACATCTTGACCTTGGAGACCGGCTTCCCGTCCGCGTCCTTCGCGGTGCGGATCTTCTTGGCGATCGCCTTGACGCGTGCGTTCTCCTCGAGCGGCTCGAGCAGCTCCGGCTCCGCCCCGTCACCGAACGCCTCGACGTGGGTGTTGGAGAGCATCTTGGACTCGATGTAGGTGGCGTCGACGCGTTCGAGCTCGGCGTCGTTGGACGCCAGCGCGAGCACCCTGGTCAGCCGCTCAACGATCCGGGCGTGCAGGTCGTCCACGGCGGTCTTGGTCACGACCTTCCTGCCGACCAGGAGGTCGGAGAAGGCGGTGATCGAGTCCGCCGCCTCCCAGGCCTCGATCTCCTCCCGCGTCCGGTAGCTGGACGCGTCGGACGGCGAGTGCCCGGAGATCCGGTAGGTGATCGTGTCGAGCAGGACGGGTCCGCGCCCGGCGAGCAGGATCTCCTTCTTGCGGGCGATCGCGTCCGCGACGGCCAGCGGGTCGTAGCCGTCCACGCGCTCGGCGTGCATGGCCTCGGGGTTCACGCCGGCGCCGACCCGAGCGAGGATGTCGTAGCCCATCGTCTCGCCGTCGGTCTGGCCGCCCATGCCGTAGAAGTTGTTGAAGAAGTTGAACAGGATCGGCGGGTTGCCGCCGTCCTCCGCCCGCCAGAGCTGCCGGAACTGGTCCATGGCGGAGAACATCATCGCCTCCCAGACAGGCCCGCAGCCCATGGACGCGTCCCCGATGTTGGCGATCACGATGCCGGGCCGGCGGTTGACGCGCTTGAACAGCGCGGAGCCGTTGGCGATCGGGGCCGACCCGCCCACGATGGCATTGTTCGGCATCGAGCCGAACGGGGTGAAGAAGGCGTGCATCGAGCCGCCCATGCCCCGGTTGAAGCCCGCCTTGCGGGCGAAGATCTCCGCCAGCGTCCCGAACAGGATGAAGTTCTCGGTGAGCTCGTCCTGGGTCTCGTAGCCGATCTTCTCCGCGTAGCGCAGGGTGTCGCCGCCGAGGAAGCCGCTCATGATGCCACCGAGCTTGTCCGCGTCCATCTTCCGGGCGGCGGAGAAGCTCTTGGCGAGGATCTCGCCGTGGCTGCGGTGCGAGCCGAAGATGAAGTCGTCCGCGTCCAGTTCGGCCGCCTGCCCGACCGCCGCAGCCTCCTGGCCGGCGGACAGGTGCGCGGGACCCTTGTGGTTGTACTCGATCCCCTGCCACCCGCCGGTGGTCTTGATCGAGTTCAACATCGTCTCGAACTCGCGGATCGCGATCATGTCGTGCAGCATGGCGACCAGGCCGTCCGCCCCGTACCGCTTCTTCGCAGCTGCGAAGTCCTGCGTGTAGGCGTTCACCGGGATCGGCGGGACGGTGATGGTCGACGCCGACCGGACCTTGGCCGGATCCACGTTCAGTGACTTGGGCATTTCTTCCTTCTGTTTCGGTTCGGTCTCCCCGACTTGTCAGAGTTACGCGTCGCTGGAGCGACGCCTCGTTCTGACAACTCGGGGTTGGGGGTCAGTCCTTGAGGGCCCAGGCAGCCTCGCGGATGCCTTCGGACACGGTGGGATGGGGGAAGACGACCTGCCGCAGGTCGTCGACGGTGAGCTCGGTCTCCAGGACGGCGGCCGCTCCCCAGATCGTCTCCGGGGCGTAGTTGCCGAGCATGTGGATGCCGAGGACGGCACGAGTGCCCGCATCGGCGATCAGCTTGACCGCACCCGGCCCCCGCACGCCGTTCTCGGCGACGAACCGGCCCGAGACGGCGAGCGGGACGGTCACGGTGACGACGTCGTGGCCCCGTCCCCTCGCCTGGGACTCGGTGAGGCCGACCCCGGCAGCCTCCGGCATGGAGTAAACCGCCCACGGGATCGTGTCGACACGGAGCACCTGGCCGTTTCGGGACGCCGCCGCGGTGTCGATGATGTGCGCGGCCGCGATCTCGCCCATCCGGTACGCGGCGTGGGCGAGCAGGCTGCGTCCCGTGACGTCCCCGACCGCCCACACGTTCGGCAGGTTGGTGCGCATGGTGTCGTCGACGACCACGCCGCGCGGGCCCACCTCAAGGCCGGCCTCCTTCGCACCCCAGCCGTCCACCAGCGGACGCCGTCCGACAGCCATCAGGACGAGGTCGGCCTCCGCCCGCTTCTCGATCCCCTTGGCGTCGGTGTAGACCACCGTCCCGCCCTCGACGGCGGTCACCCGGCAGCCGAGCTGGAACGCGATGCCGGTCAGCGCCTTGCGGGTTCGCGCGGCCAGGTCGTCGTCCATGAACGGCAGGATCTCGGGCAGCATCTCGATCACCTCGACCTGCGAGCCGAACGCGGCGAACAGGGACGCGAACTCCACCCCGATCACGCCGCCGCCGATGACGGCCAGCCGCTTGGGGACGGACTCGACCGCCAGCAGGCCGGTGGAGTCCACCACCTGCGGGTTGTCCTTGGCTCCCGGGATCGGCGGCATCGCCGGCACCGAGCCGGTGGCGATGATCACGTGGTCAGCGGTCCGGCGGACCCCGTCCACCTCGACGATCCCGGGGCCGACGAGCGTGCCGTGGCCGAAGACGACCTCGACACCCATCCGCTTCTCGGTGGAGGCGACACCGGCGACGAGCCTGGTCACCACGTCGGCCTTCCAGTCCTGGACCCTCGCCCAGTCGAACTCCACACCGGTCGCGGTCACCCCGAACCGCTCCGAACCCAACGCGTGGGCGTACAGCTTCGCCGAGTTCAGCAGGCTCTTGGTCGGGATGCAGCCCACGTTGAGGCAGGTCCCGCCGAGGAACTCCTTCTCGACCAGCAGCACGCGCTTGCGCGCGTGCCCGAGTCGCTCGGCGGCCAGGTAGCCGCCCGGGCCGCCGCCGAGGACGATCACGTCAAAGTCAGCCATCAGTGTTCTTCCTTGTCAGCCGGCCGAGTCAGCCGAGGACGGTGAGGTCGATGTCGGCAACGGCCGCGCAGAGGTCCTTCAGGTAGCGGGCGGCGTCGGCTCCGTCGATCACCCGGTGATCGGCGGTGAGCGAGAACCCGATCCGCTGCTCCGCGCCGACGCTGCCGTCGGCGTTGATGACCGCGCGCGGGAAGATCGCGTCCACGCCGAGGATCGCGACCTGGGGCACGTTCAGCAGCGGGGTGAACGACTCGATCCCGAAGGCGCCCAGGTTGGAGACCGTGAAGGTCGCGCCACCCAGCAGGTCGGGGTTGATCGAGCCGCCGATCGCGTCCATCGCCAGCGCCTTGGACTGCACGGAGAACTGCCGCAGCGTGAGCGTCTCGGCGCACCGAAGGGTGGGGACGAGCAGCCCGCGCGGCGTGTCGACCGCCATGCCGAGATGGACGCTGGCGAACGTGCGCAGCACGCCGTCGGACAGGTGGGCGTTGACCGTCGCGTGCTTCAGCAGCGTCTTCACCGCCGCATAACCGACGAGGTCGCCGAGGGTGATCGCGGACAGTTCGGGATCCGCCGATCCCTTGAGCCGCTTGCGGAGCGCGAGCAGGCCGGACGCCGGCGCGGTCGCCGTGTAGGTGAGCTGCGCGGAGGTGGCCAGGCTGTTCATCATCCGGTCGGCGATCACCTTGCGGACGCCCTTCAACGGAGTGTCCGTGAACGCACCGGGGAACTCGGCCGCACCCGGAGCGACCGCTGCGGCGGGCGCCGCAGGCGCAGCCTGTCCGGACGCCAGGTCATCGCGGGTCACGCGTCCTCCGATGCCGGTTCCGGGCGCGCCGGGGACGAAGCCGGACGCCTGCGCGCGGGCACCCGGCGTCAGCGCAGCACCGGAGGCGATCGCAGACTCCACGTCGCGCTCGATCACGCGTCCGTGCGGGCCGGTGCCGGCCAGCAGGTCTGCGGCGATGCCCTGGGACGCCGCCAGGCCGCGGGCCCTCGGCGAGACCGCGGCACCACCCGTCGGAGCGCCGGTGGCGGCCGCGTCAGCGAGCCGAGGCGTCGCGACCGGCTCCGGCGCGTCGGGAACCAGCGGCTCGGGCGCGGCTTCACTGACCTCGCCCGCCTCGCCCGCCTCGCCGGTCGTCGCGGGCGGCAGGCCGGCGCCGGCCAGGACCTGCTCGACGTTCTCGCCCGGTTCGCCGACGACGAGCAGCGGGCTCTTCACCGGGACGTCGTCGCCCTCGGCAGCGAGCAGGGCCAGCACCGTCCCGGAGACGCCGGCGGGCACCTCCATCGACGACTTGTCGGTCTCGATCTCGCACAGCAGCGTGGAGGCGTCCACGACGTCGCCGACCTTCACCAACCATGCGGTGACAAGGCACGACTCGACGGTGTTGCCGAGCTGCGGCATGACCACAACCTGGGCCATCTGTTCTCCTTCTCTCAGACGTAGCGGACGCGGACGCCGCTGTCGCTCAGTTCGTTGCGGGCCTGCTCGCCCATGCCCTCGTCGGTGATCACGCCGCTCAGCTGGCTGATCGGCATGACCGTCGCGAAACCGGCGTGGCCGTACTTGCTGGCATCGGCCACCAGCCAGCACTCCTCCGCGCGGGCCTGCATCGCCCGGATGACGGCGACACCCTCGGAGAAGCCGGTCGTCAGCCCGCGCGCCACGGAGAAGCCGTCGGTGCCGAAGAAGGCCAGCCGGACGTTGAAGTCGGCGATGGTGCGCTGGGCGACCGTGCCGACGAGGGATTCGGAGTTGCCGTGGAACGTGCCGCCGGTGAGGATCACGGTCAGTGCCGGGTTCAGCCGGGCGTTGGCGAACACCAGCGTCGAGTTGGTGACGATCTGGACGCCCCGGCGCCCGGACAGGTGGCCGACGATCCGGGACGTGGTGGTGCCGGCCTCGATCATGATCTGGTCGCCGTCGCGGACGAGTTCGGCCGCGGCTGCGGCGATCCGGTCCTTCTCGCCGGGGTGCTGCAGCTGGCGTTCCAGGACGTTGCGGTAGCCGGTCGCCTCGGCGCCGCCGTGGGTGCGGGCGAGGAGGCCACGCTCCTCCAGGGCGCGCAGGTCGGCACGCACGGTCACCTCGGACACACCCAGCTCGCGCGAGAGCGCGGCCACCTGCAGCGAGCCGGACCGGGCGAGCTCGGCCAGGATCCGCGTCTCGCGCTCGGTGCGTTCGGTCGACATCGATCCTCTTTCGGTTGCGTTTCGAACCGCAAGCATTTATCGGTTCAATCGTAAGTCATGTTCGAACATGGACGCAAGCCGTCCAGCCCACCGATCGGCGGTGTTAGCGTCGGTTCAGGCCAGGACGGCCACCGGAAACGAGGACCGATGTTCGCTCTGCCCGACTCGTGGGTCTGGGACTTCTGGCTCGCCGACGACGGCGAGCGGTACCACCTGTTCTTCCTGTTCGCGTCCCGGGCCGTCGGCGACCCGGACGCCCGGCACTTCCGCGCGTCCATCGGGCACGCGGTCTCCACCGACCTGACCACCTGGACGCGCGTCGCCGACGCGCTCGTGCGTTCCGAGGCGCCGGCCGCCGACGACCTCGCGACCTGGACGGGCTCCGTGATCCGGCATCCCGACGGCACCTGGCTGATGTTCTACACAGCGGTCACCCGCGCCGCCTCGGGCAGCAACGCCCAGCGTGTCGCGCTCGCCGGCTCTCCCGACCTGTTCACGTGGACGAAGTCGGGTGTGGTCGCGGAGGCCGACCCGCGCTGGTACGAGGAACTGGACGGCGGCTGGAACGACTGGGCCTTCCGCGACCCGTGGGTGTTCGCCGACCCCGCAGGGGACGGCTGGCACCTGCTGGTCACCGCTCGCGGGAACACCGGTCCGGTCGAGGATCGCGGGGTGGTGGGCCACTGCTGGAGCCAGGACCTGCGCGCGTGGGAGGTCCGTCCGCCCTTGTCACAGGTGGGTCAGGGGTTCGGCCAGCTCGAGGTGATGCACACGGTGGAGGTCGACGGCCACCACTTCCTGCTGTTCAGCTGCCTAGGTCGCGACACCGCAGCGCAGCGGCGGGCGTCCGGCACGGCCGGTGGCACCTGGGCGGCCAGGGCAGAGGGCCCGCTCGGGCCCTACGACCTCGCGGGAGCTCGCGTCATCTCGCCGCCCGGGCTGTACGTCGGCCGGCTCGTCCAGCTTCGCGACACCGGGGAATGGAAGTTCCTCGCGTTCGTCGACGCCGAGCCCGACGGCACGTTCGGTGGCCGGATCATCGACCCGCTTCCGGTGCGCGTCCAGGACGGTGAACTGGTCGTCGGCTGACCGTCGCGTGCGGGTGCGGGGCGGCCGCCGGGCCGCGGCCCGGGAAATCGCAAAGGGGATTGCGTCGGATGAGTCCCCGGGCCGCGGCGGTCAGGCGGTGGCGAGCAACGCCTCCTCGGCCTGCCGCGTCCACCGGCCGTCAACCATAGCCGCCGCGACAGCGGGCAGGCGATCGGCGAGCTCGTCGAGCCGCACCATGCCCATGTCCGGCAGCTGCGGGTAGACCATGATCTTGCCGCCCGAGGTCCGGTCGCGGACGCTCTCGATGGCGGCAGGGACCCCGGCCATGCCGGTCACGGCCCACAGCGACACGTTGGTGTCGAGCGCGCCCGACTCGAGCTTGGCGAGCACGGCCTTCATGTCCTCGATCCGCGACCCCGAGGTCCCCACGAGGTACACGCCGCGCTCGGCCACAGCGTTCAGGTCCAGGTCGGCCAGCGTCCCGACAGCGAAGCCGGCGAACGCGTTCACGATCGCCCCGGTCCCGGCGATCTCGACGGCCTGGGTGATCAGGGCCGGCGCCGGCACCATGACCGCGACGTAGGTGTAGCCCACGTCCAGCGGCTCGGTCCGCGAGTTCAGGAACCGCGCGGGGACGCCGTGCTCGGCCGCGACCGGGGCGACGACCTCGGCCAGGTGCGCGAGCCGGGAGTCATCGACGTCGACGGCGTCCATCGAAATGCCCGCCACGCCGCTGATCGCGGTGCGGACGGTGTGCATCAGGCCCATCGGCCCGGCTGCCCCGATGATCGCCATCCTCTCCCCGGGACGCAGTTCGCACTGCGCGGGGATCCGGGCGTAGCTCGCGGCGGCTTCGGCGCCGGTGGTGCCGACGTACCGGATCAGGTCGTAGTGCAGCCGGCCGACGTCGACGGCGACCGGGCCGTCGATCGGGGTGCCTGCCAGGACGAGGTTGAGCAGGCCGCCGGGCGCGAGCAGGGTGCCGAGCTTGGCGATCGTCGACCCGTGCGAGCCGAAGTAGACGATGTCGTCGAAAGCGTGCTCGGAGAGCCACTCCACCGCCTCGGCCGTGTTGAAGGCGGCTCCGATGGACGCCGCGTCGGCCGTCCCGACCACGGTGATCGCCGATGGTGCGGCCGCGGCGACGATCTCGGCCAGGCCTGCGGCCTCGCGTCCCTCCGCGACCACGACCAGCAGCCGTCCACCGGGACGCAGCGACTGCCGCTCGCCCCACGCGTACGCGGCCTCGACGCAGGCCCACGGCTCGATCAGCGCGACGGCGGAGCCGGACGGGCCCTCGCCGACCGGGATCAGGAAGCGCTCCCCCGACGGGTCGACGACGATCCGCTCGTCGACGACGACGTACTGCTCGAGCGCGCCGTCGAAGTTGTAGCCGAACGACGCGTTCGACGCCGCCGTCGGCAGGTGCCGGTAGTCGGTCTGGACGAGCACCCGCTCACCGACCGCGTGGCGGGTGACCGCGTCCCCGATCGCCACGATGCGCGCGACGGGCTCGTGGCCCGGCACGATCGGCTCGGTTCCTGGGTGGTAGCCGGGGATCCGGGCGAGTTCGCCGAGGTCGATGCCGGAGAGCACTTCGCTCTTGCGCGGGTGCGCGGCGAAGGCGTGCATCAGCTTGGTGTCGGAGAAGCAGATGCCACAGGCCTCGACCTGCAGCAGCAGCTGGGTGGGCCCGAGCTCCGGGACCTGCTTGGCGGGGTTGACCACGATCTGGTCCGGCCCGACGATCTGGACGGCGGGCTGGGTGGTCGGGAACGACGAGGTCATCAGTGGGCGCCTTTCAGTTGAGCATGTTCTGGCCGCCGGTGACCGGGACGGCCTGTCCGGTTTCGTAGAGCTGGTCGACGAGGTAGTACACCGTCTTGGCGAGGTCGGACGGCAGGCAGCCGCGACCCATCGGCACCTTCGACTCGTAGAAGGCGCGGACGTCGGCGATCGTCTGGGCGCCGGGGACCTTCCCCGCACGCAGGTACTGGACGAACAGGCCGCGCTCGGGATCCGTCCACAGCGGACCGTCGAGGTAGTTGCCCGGGCAGATGGCGTTCACCTTGATGCCGTACTCGACGAGTTCGAGGGCGAAGCTCTGGGTGAGGCCGATGCCGCCGAACTTCGAGCCGGAGTAGGCGAAGTTCCGCTTGGAGCCCTCCAGGCCCGACTTGGAGTTGATCTCGATGATGTCGAACCAGCTGCCGGGGCAGGCGGCGTGCTGCGCGGCCAGGATCGGCGCGACCGCCCGGACACCCAGGAAGTACCCGCGGTAGTTCACGTTCGTGACCAGGTCGAAGTCCGCGACGGGCTGGGTCATCACCCCTTCGGCCCGCAGGACGCCGGCGTTGGAGATGAACACGTCCAGGCCGCCGAAGGTGGCCACGACCTCGGAGGCCGCGTCGAGCTGGGACCGCTCGTCGGCGACGTTCACCCTGACGGCAACGGCGCGGCCGGCGCCGTACCGGGCGCTGAGTTCGGTCGCGTTCGCCATGGCCAGGTCGATGTTCAGGTCGGCGAGCACCACCTGGGCACCCTCGGCCAGCAGCTCGGTCGCGATGCCGAGCCCGAAGCCCTGGGCCGCGCCGGTCACCATCACGACCTTGCCGTCCATCCGGCCTACGCGGGCGGACGCGGCGACCGCCTTGCGGTAGCTCTCCGCCTCCCAGTTCTCGATGAAGCCCCGTTCCCGGTCGTCCATGACGCGGACGGTGCCGATCCGGTTCGCGTCCCGGGCCACCCGGAGGGCGTCGGTGAACGTCGCCAGGGCCGTCCGTGCGGCGGCCAGGTCGGCTCCGGCCGCGAACGCCACCCGGCCGGGGACGACGGTGACGATCGGGTCCCGTCCGTGCCGTCCTCGGTACTCGGCCAGGGCGGCGGCGAGCTCGGCGGGCACATCGCCACTCCCTGAGGGGGTGAACACCAGCGGAAGCGATCCGGCGTAGACGATCTGGTCCGGGATCAGCGGGCCGCCGGTGAGGATCGCGTCCCCAGCAGCCGAGACGGTGGCTCCGCGGACGAGTTCACCGGCGTCCGACGTGACCACCGGAAGGCGGCCGTCGCGGGCGAGGAGGCCGCGCAGGCTGGGCGCGACCGCGTTGCGGAGCGCGACCAGGGCGGCTTCGTCGTCCACCGGTTCCGGCGGGACGACCACCCCAGCGTCGATCGCTGCCGCGATGGTGGCGGTGAGTCGTTCGGCACGCTCGGTGAGCTCGGCCGCGGTGTCGCCCGAGACGATGACGCCGTGGTTCCCGAGGAGCGTGATGCCTGGAGCCGGCCGGCCGGTTCGCGCGGTGTGGGCGGCGCGGACCTCGGCTATCTTGCGGGCGAGCGGGACGCCCGGGTCGGTGTACGGCACGAAGACGGCCTCGTCACCGAGCAGGCGCGCGGCGAGGGCCTCGGCGTCGGTGTTGCAGGTGAGCGCGTTGGCGACCAGGGGGTGCGTGTGCAGGACGAGCGTGTCGGGGATCAGCGCGTGGAACAGGATCTCCACGCTGGGCCTGCGCCCGCCCGGGGCGTCCACGAGGGCCTTCGCGGCCGCCGCCTGCACCGGATCTCCCTCGACCGGGTCGTCGCTGGCAAGGCACTCGAGCAGGACGTCGTTGCGGAGTCCCACGAGGTCGCCCGCCGTCAGCGTCGCGAGCGGCACCCCCGAGGGCTTGATCCGCAGGATCCCCCCCACCTTCACCGAGGCGTTGCCGCCCCCGGCCCGGGAGTACTCCGGGTCGGAGCCGAACGCGTTCGCGACGGCGATGAGGTCCTCGATGGCGGTGGTCACTGTTCCTCCTCGATCAGGCTCGCCCCGAGGGCGATGAGTTCCGCGACGGTGGCTTCGGTGCGGCGTCCGGACGCGTCCACGTAGCCCGGGCGCCCCGACGCCACGAGATGCTGGTGGGCGGCGACCACGCACGTGGCTTCGAAGAACGCCCGGCTGGCCGTGCCGGAAACGGGACCGTCCGCGCAGGCGACGGCGAGCGGGATCCGGTCCGCCGTGTTGTGTTCGGTTCCGGCCATCACGATGATGCCGGCGTCGGCGAAGGCCTTCACGTAGGCGTCGACGCAGGCGCTCGTGTTGCGGACAGGGATGAGCTCAGCAGCGTGGATTCCGCGGGCGAGGAGTTCGGCGGCCAGCCCCTGCGGGGAGGCCTCGAACGGGCACACCGGGTCGACGCCGTCAGCGAGGGTGGGGTACGTCGGGATGCCGTCCATCGCCAGCACGTAGGCGTACGCGTCGTCGAAGGCGAGCGGCACCTCCGCGACGAACCCTGGCGTGCCGACCTTGATCAGTCGTGATCGGATCTCGCCCTGCAGCGCAACGGGATCGTCGGGGTCGACCTTCGACGGTCCGGCGTAGGCACGCTCGAGCACGGCCGCACGCTCGGCCGACGGGAGCTCGGCGAGAGCCTGTTGGTAGGCCCGGGCGATGTGGCGTTCCTGGAGCGACACCCACTCAACAGGGACCCCCGCCGAGGCGGCGACGTCGGCTGCGATGGCGTCCGCCGTCAACCCGGACGCCAGCCCGCACCCCGCGAACCAGGCCGTGAGCTGGTCGACCATCCTGCGGGCGCGCTCGTCGTTGCCGGAGCGGATGGCGAGCGCGGTCGCCGCGGCCGCGTCCGACTTCACCTTGAACGGATCGATGCCCTTGCCGCACAGGTACATCCGACCAGGGTTCGCCGGGTCGTTGACGCGGACGCCGGCCTCGGCGAGCTCGTCGATCAGGGTGATGAACTCCAGCCCGTACAGCGCGACGATGCCGGCGCTCGCGGCCGTCTCGGCGAACCGGGAGTAGACCTGCTGGTCGAAGAAGTTGGAGATGCCGACCGCCCGGGCGTCCTCGGTGACGGCCGTTGCGATCACGTCGTCGACGGTCTCGAACGCCGAGAAGTTCGGCGGCACGTGGACGTGGGTGTTGACGACGGGCAGCGCTCCGGCCGCGGGCCGGGCGGTGTCTGGTGCGGGCATCCTTGCCTTTCTCGGTCGAGCGGACCTTCGTCGTCACCCCACCGGATTAGAACGTTTCAGTAAGCGTATCACCGGCCTCGCCGGCCCTGCAGCCGCGGTCTCGCCGCGGCCTCTTCCCGTGCCCGGAACCTCCCCTCGCGCCGGCATTCTCCGCCGGGCGTGGGGCCCCTGACCGGACGGAGGCGATCACCGCGAACACCGCTTCAGGTCTCGATCTCGTCACGATCCCGAACTCGATGGACGTCCCCGGTGGACAACTGGCGACGTCCGTGTCAGCATACTGCAATCGATTTCTGAGAGGGAGCGACGATGCTGCTGAATCTGGACCCGGTGCTCACCGGCAGACTCCTGCTGGCACTTGACGAGATGGGTCACGGCGATGCCGTCGTCGTCGCCGACGCCCACTTCACCGCCGCGAAGCTCGCGCGGAAGCACCTGGTGGACCTTCCCGGGCTCAGCTCTCCCCGGGTCCTCTCCGCCATCCGCTCGGTGATCGTTCCCGACACCTACGGGCCCACCCTGGACCTCATGGAGGCACCGGACGGGATGCTGCCGGTCCAGTCCGAGCTCATCGAGGCCGCTCGGCTCGACGGTGAGCCGTACCGCATGATCGAGCGGTTCGCCTTCTACGACCTGGCGGCCGAGGCGGAACTGATCATCCGCACCGGGGAGACCCGCACCTACGGCAACGCGATCTTCCGCAAGGGCGTCACCCCGGTGGAGCAGTCATGACCGACGTCGAGACCCAGCCCGCCGCCGGCGTCCACGAACCCGGACTGCTGCTGCAGGTCGAGGGCGTCGACAAGAGCTTCCCGGGCGTCAAGGCGCTGGAGGGAATGCGCTTCGACCTGCGCCACGGCGAGGTCCTCGGCCTGGTCGGCGAGAACGGGGCCGGCAAGTCGACGCTGATGAAGCTGCTGACCGGCATCTACACCAAGGAGACCGGCGACTTCCACCTCGACGGGGCTCCGCTGGTCGCGAACACGCCCAAGGAGGCGCAGGAGGTCGGGCTCTCGATCATCCACCAGGAGCTCAATCTGGTGCCCCACCTCACCGTCGCGGAGAACATCTGGCTCGGCCGCGAGCCCGTCTCGGGCCGGGTCTTCACCCGTCCCGGCGAGCAGGTCCGCCGCACCCGTGAGCTCCTCGAGCGACTCGGCATGAACATCGAAGCCAGGGCCCTCGTCTCGACGCTCAGCGTCGCCCAGCAGCAGATGGTGGAGATCGCGAAGGCGCTGTCCTTCGAGTCCACCAAGGTGCTGATCATGGACGAGCCCACCGCAGCGCTGAACGACGCGGAGGTGGCGCAGCTGCACGACCTGATCCGCCGCTTCGTCACCCCGGAGACGGGTGTGGTGTACATCTCCCACAAGATGGGCGAGCTCAAGCGGATCGCCGACCGGATCACCGTCATCCGCGACGGCCACTACATCGACACCATGAACATGGCCGACGTCACCATCGACGAGGTCATCGCCAAGATGGTCGGCCGCGCGATCAACACCGCGGCCAAGCCGGAGAACGTCCGCGACGACCGGCCGATCGTGCTGCAGGTCGACGGGCTGTCCACCCGCGCCCTGCTCAGCGACGTCACCTTCGATCTCCGCAGGGGCGAGGTCCTCGGCTTCGCTGGCCTGATGGGGGCCGGCCGCACCGAGGTCGCGCGAGCCGTCGTCGGGGCCGATCCGATCAGCGCGGGCGAGATCATCCTCAACGGCAACCGGGTCAGCATCTCCTCTCCCGCCCAGGCCGCAGCACACGGCATCGGCTACCTGTCCGAGGACCGCAAGGGGCTCGGCCTCATGCTGGGCCAGCCCGTCTCGCACAACATCGCCATCAGCTCGCTGGGCAGCCAGTTCTCGACCTGGGGCTTCGTGAAGGACCGTGCGATCCGGGAGTCGGCAGAGGGGTCGAGGAAGCTGCTCAGCATCAAGACCCCGTCGGTGAGCCAGCTGGTGAAGTACCTGTCCGGCGGCAACCAGCAGAAGGCGATCATCGCCCGCTGGCTGGTCAAGGACTGCGACATCCTCATCTTCGACGAGCCGACCCGGGGCATCGACGTCGGTGCGAAAGAGGAGATCTACCAGCTCCTCAACAAGCTGGCCGAGCAGGGCAAGTCGATCATCATGATCTCCTCCGAGCTCCCGGAGATCCTCCGGATGTCCCACCGAGTCGTCGTGATGGCCGACGGCAGGGTCAAGGGCATCCTTTCCGCGAACGAGGCGAGCCAGGAGTCGATCATGCGGCTCGCGACCCACAGCGACGAAGTCGTCACCCACCAGACCGAGAAAGCAGGACAATGATGTCGTCCCAGAGCGCAACGACCGAGAAGGTCGCGAGGTCCGCCGTCAAGGGCAGTTCCTGGCGTGAACGCGTCCAGCAGTTGATGGCGCTGGCCGGCCTGGTGCTGATCTTCATCGTCTTCTCGGTGGCCAGCCCGCAGATCTTCCCGAGCTACTCCAACGTCACCGCGATCCTGTTCTCGACGACCGTCGTCGGTCTCCTCGCCCTCGGCGCGACCCTGGTCATCATCACCAGCGGCATCGACCTTTCGGTCGGCACGGCGATGACCCTGGCCGCGGTGATGTCCGGCACCTTCATCGTGAACTGGCACGTCCCGGTCTGGCTCGGCATCATCATGACGATCCTCTTCGGCGGCCTGGTCGGGCTCATCAACGGCTTCAACGTCGCGATCCTCGGACTGCCACCCTTCATCGCGACGCTCGCGATGATGCTCGTCGCCCAGGGACTCGCGCTGGTGATCTCGAACGCGCGTCCGATCTACTTCGATCCCGCGGCGCACGCCGGCTACATCTGGCTCTCGACCGGCAGCATCATCCCCGGTGCCCGCTTCCCCAACGCCGTCCTGGTCCTCGCCCTCGCGGCGGTCGTGGCCTTCGTCCTGCTGAACAAGACCCTGCTGGGTCGCTACGACATCTCGATCGGCAGCAACGAGGAGGCCACCGCCCTCTCGGGCATCAACACCAAGAAGTGGCTGATCATCATCTACGCCGTGGCGGGCCTGTTCGTCGGCCTGGCCGCGATCATGATCTCGGCCCGACTCGGTTCGGCGCAGCCGGCGACAGGTGCCGGCTATGAGCTGCAGGCGATCGCCGCTGTCGTGATCGGCGGCACCTCGCTGTCGGGCGGCAAGGGCACCATCGTCGGCACGATCATCGGCGCGCTGATCATCTCCGTGATCAACAACGGCCTCCAGATCATCTCGGTCCGCCAGGAATGGCAGAACGTCATCCTCGGTCTGGTGATCCTGATCGTCGTCTTCATCGACCAGCTGCGGGCGCGCCGCGCCGCCACCACCTAGACGCTCCACCCATCCAAACCAGTACTCCCGCACCAACCCAACGAAGGAGAAACAATGCGGAAGATTTCAATCGGGCTCGTCGCGTTCGGCGCGGCCGCCTCGATGGCCCTGGCGGCCTGCTCCTCCACACCGGCAGCCAGTGGCGGCGCGAGTGGCGGAACGGGCGACAAGCCGTACATCGCCATCATTTCCAAGGGCTTCCAGCACCAGTTCTGGCAGGCCGTCAAGCAGGGTGCGGAGCAGCAGGCCGCCAAGGACGGCGTGACCATCAGCTTCGAGGGCCCCGCAACCGAGGCCGAGGTCGAGGCCCAGATGACCATGCTGACCAACGCCCTGGCCAAGAAGCCGGCTGCCCTGGGCTTCGCGGCACTGGACAGCAAGGCTGCGGCCCCGGTGCTGCAGCAGTTCAAGGACGCCAACATCCCGGTCGTCGCCTTCGACTCCGGCGTCGACTCCGACATCCCGGTGACCACGGCTGCGACCGACAACAAGGCCGCCGCTGCCGAGGCGGCCAAGCACATGTGTGAACTGATCGGTGGCTCTGGCACCGTGGGCGTCATGGTCCACGACCAGACCTCCCGCACCGGCCAGGACCGTCGTGACGGCTTCCTCGAAGGCATGAAGGCCAACTGCCCGAACGCCAAGGTGCTCGAGCCGCAGTACGGCAAGGGCGACGCCAACATCAGCGCCGACATCGCGTCCTCCATCATCGAGGCCAACAAGGACCTGAAGGGCATCTTCCTGGCCAACGAGGGCACCGCGATCGGCGGCATCAAGGCCACCCAGCAGAAGGGCATGGCAGGCAAGCTCGTCCTGATCGGCTTCGACTCCGGCACCGACCAGATCAACGCGATCAACGACGGCACGATGGCCGGCGCCATCACCCAGAACCCGGTCGGCATCGGCGAGCAGGTCGTCGCCGCGGCCGTCAAGACCCTGCACGGCGAGACCGTGCCCAAGGTCATCGACACCGGGTTCTACTGGTACGACAAGACCAACATCAACGACGCCAAGATCCAGGCCGTCCTCTACAAGTGACGTCCTGATCGTCTGACACGGTCGACACTGGTGGGGGCGAGGTCCGCGTGGCCTCGTCCCCACTGCCATTCGGGGAGCGAGCATGCTGATCGCGCACGATCTGGGAACCAGCGGCAACAAGGCGTCCCTGCACGAGGCGGACGGACGCATCGTCGCGGCCGTGACCGCGCCCTACCCCACGCGCTACGCCGCTGACACCACCAGCGAGCAGGACCCCCACGACTGGTGGGAAGCCGTGGTCACGGCCACCCGCCGGCTGTTGGCGGAGACCGGCGTCGCCCCAGGCCAGGTGGACGGGCTGTGCATCTCCGGCCAGATGATGGGCCTCGTCCTGCTCGACGGCGCCGGCGAGCCCGTCCGACCGGCCATGATCTGGTCCGACCAGCGGGCCTCCGCCGAAGCGGCGACCCTCGCCGATGCGTTCGGGGGCGAGGCCGCCTACCGGATCACCGGCAACCGCATCGCGGCCCCGTACACGCTGCCGAAACTGATGTGGGTGCGCGCGAACGAACCCGACGCCTACGCCCGCGGACGGGCGGTCTGCGTCGCCAAGGACTACGTGAACCACCGCCTCACCGGACGCCTGGTCACCGACCGGTCCGACGCCTCCCACACCGGGGCCTACGACCTGCACTCCGGCGACTGGTCCCCGGAGCTCCTCGCCGCAGCCGACGTGGACCCCGCGCTGTGGCCGGAGGTGGTCGAGTCCACCGACGTGCTCGGGACGCTGACCGCAGCCGCAGCGGAAGCGCTCGGCCTGCGGGAGGGCACGCGTGTCGTCGTCGGTGGCGGGGACGGGCCGATGGCCGCCGTCGCAGCGGGCTGCGTGACCCCCGACTCCCCCGGCTACGTGTGCCTGGGGACCTCGGCCTGGTACGCCTGTACGACCTCCGAGCCGGTGCTCGACCCCGAGCTCCGCTCGTTCACGCTCGCCCATGTCGTGCCGGGACTGTTCACGCCGACGGCGACGACGCAGACCGGGGCCGGGTCGCTGCAGTGGGCCGCCGAGGCACTCGGCGACACCCCGGCGGACATCGCCGAGCTCATCGCCGCCGCTGCCGGGGTGGTCGCGGCCGACGAGGGCCTGTTCTTCCTCCCGTACCTGATCGGCGAGCGCTCACCGTGGTGGGACGCCCACGCGTCCGGGGTCTTTGCGGGGCTGCGGATGCACCACCGGCGTCCCCACCTCACTCGGGCGGTGCTCGAGGGCGTGGGTTACAGCCTCGCACTGTGCATGGCGCCGCTGCGGCGGCCCGGCGACGGCGCGATCGATGTGATCGGCGGCGGAGCCGCGAGCGACACCTGGCTGGCATTGCTGGCCGACATCTGGGGCGTGCCCGTACGGCGCCGCAGCGTGACCACCCAGGCCAACAGCCTCGGCGCTGCCGTCACCGGTATGGTGGGCCTCGGCCAGGCCGGATTCGACCTGGCCCAACGGCTCTCGGCGGTCACGGCGGAGTTCGTCCCCGGCGAGGCGAGTGTGCGCCACCAGCGTCACCTCGCCCGCTTCAGCGACGCGTACCGCAGCCTGCAGGGGTGGTTCGCGGACGAGCGGAGGGGGTGAGTCGGCGCCATGGTGACGATCTACGACGTCGCGGCGAGGGCCGGCGTGTCGGCAGCGACCGTGTCCCGGGTGTTCAACGGCATCAAGGTGCGCCCCGACATGACCGAGGCCGTCCGCAAGGCCGCAGAGGAGCTCGGCTTCGTGCCGAACCGGATGGCGCGGCGGCTGCGGACCAGCTCGTCGGAGATCATCGCGATGCTGATTCCCGACATCGAGAACCCGTTCTTCACCATCATGGTCAGGGCGGTGGAGGACGTGGCCCGCGCCAGCGGCTACTCGGTGATGCTGTGCAACACCGACGAGGATCCGGTGCGTGAGCAGGAGTACCTGCGGGTTGCCGTGAGCGATCCGGTCGCCGGCATCATCGTCGCGCCGTCCAGCAAGGCCTCGGACTTGAGCTTCGCCATCGAGCGCGGGGTGCCCGTGGTCTGCATCGACCGGCGCGCCCCGCTCCACGCCGTGGACTCGGTCGTCGCGGACAACTTCGCGGGTGCGAAGGCCGCCGCCCGCCTGCTGATCGATTCGGGCTACCGGCAGCTGGCCTGCGTCAGCGGACCAGAGGGTGTGGAGACGGCGGACGACCGGGCCGAGGGCTGGGCCGCGACCTACCGGGAGGCGCTCGGCAGTGAGCCACCGGCGGATCGCATGATCCGGACGACCTACACCGTGGCGGGCGGCGAGGCAGCAGCCCGCCAACTGCTCGCCCTCCCCGACCCGCCGAACGCGATCTTCGCCGCGAACAACAAGCTGGCGTCGGGAGTCATCCGCGTGCTCGCCGAGGCGGGCAAGCTTCCGCCCGACGTCGGCGTTGTCTCCTTCGGCGGGCTTCCCCTTGTGCTTCTCGTGCCCCTCGGCGTGCTCGAGGCGCACCTTCCCGTCCGCGAGATGGGGATCACGGCGGCGACGATGCTGCTCGAACGCATCGGTGGCCTGGCCGCACCGCCGCGCGACGTGGTTGTGCCGGTCGTCCTCAACCAGGAGGAGGCCGGGATCACCATGCTCGAGGGCGCGAGGGCGCATCCAGCGCTCAGCACGGCGTTCCCGCCCGCCGTGACCGCTTGACGCAGAAATCGATTGCTGAAACCATGGACGGGTTGACTCGTCCCGTTCGTTCAGCGTTGTCGCGGGGCACCGAGATGAGTGCAGGATCCAAGATCAAGGAGTCAGTAGTGACCGGTTACCTCATCCCGGAGGCCCCCACCAGGCCGGCAGCAGAGCCGACCACCATCTACATCGTCGCCAACGGCGACCTCCGGCTGACGACGAACGTCAAGACGTGGGCGATGCAGCAGCAGGTCGAGGGCGAGTTCGCGGCCGCCGTCGAGGCCCTCGGCTGGGCCGTCAAGCGCGCACACGGGGTGAACCCCGCCACCGGCCACGGCTTCATCGACAGCCAGCGCATGGGCATGGAGGTCTTCAAGAACGTTCCCACCGAGGCGCCGCTGGTCGTCGTGGAGGCCGTCTGGCAGTACAGCCACCACGTGCTGCACGGCCTGCGGGACCACACCGGCCCGATCCTGCTGGTCGCCAACTTCGCCGGCGACTTCCCCGGCCTCGTCGGCATGCTGAACCTGCACGGCTCGCTGGTGAAGGCCGGCGTCGAGCACTCCACCCTGTGGAGCAAGGACTTCACCGACGAGTGGGCGCGGACCAAGCTCGCCGAGTGGCTCGCCACCGGGAAGATCGTGCACGACACGTCCCACGTCCGCGACCTCCCCGCCCTGCCGGATTCGGAGGAGAAGAAGCTCGGTGAGGCACTCGCGGCGCAGCTCAAGGCCGACAAGGCGATCATCGCGGTCTTCGACGAGTACTGCATGGGCATGTACAACGCGCTCATCGACGACGAGCTGATGAACCCGGCCGGGATCTACAAGGAGCGGCTCTCCCAGAGCGCGCTGGTCGCGGAGATGGGCAAGGTCAGCGACGCCGAGGCCGACGCCGTCCGGACGTGGCTGGACGAGGCGGGGATGACCTTCCACATCGACAACGACGGTGACTGGAAGGAGTGCCTGACCGACGAGCAGGTCCACAGCCAGATGAAGATGTACGTCGCCGCCGTCCGGATGGCCGACGACTTCGGCGCCGACGTCGTCGGCATCCAGTACCAGCAGGGATTGAAGGACATGGTGCCCGCCTCCGACCTGGTCGAGGGCCTGCTGAACAACGTCGACCGTCCTCCGGTGACGTCGCGCGACGGCTCCCGCGTACTGTACGAGGGCGCGCCGGTCCCCTGCGCGAACGAGGTCGACCAGGGCGTCGCGATCGACGCTCTCGTCACCAACCGCGTCTGGACGGCGATGGGCCTCGACCCCGCCACGACCCTGCACGACGTCCGTTGGGGCGACGACTGGGGCGACGACTTCGTGTGGGTGCTCGAGATCTCGGGCTCGGTGCCGGCCTCGCACCTCGGCGGCTACGACAAGGCCCACGCGTACCGCCAGAGCTACTACTTCTTCCCGCTGGGGGGCGCCACGCTCTCCGGCGTCTCTAAGCCCGGCGAGATCGTGTGGTCACGGGTGTTCATCATGGACGGGGCGCTGCACGTCGACCTCGGCCGCGGCACCTGCATCGAGATGCCCGCGGAGGAGGTGCAGCGCCGGCTGGACTCCACCAACCCGGAGTGGCCGATCATGAACGCCGTCCTCCACGGCGTCGGACGCGACCAGCTGATGGCCCGCCACAAGGCGAACCACCTCAACGTCGTCTACGCCCCCGACGCAGCCACCGCCGACGCGGCGCTCACCGCCAAGGCCGCCATGTTCGCTGCGATGGGCTACCGGGTGCACCTCGCCGGCGAGGTGCTGACCGACCTCGGCTGATCCTCCTCGACGCCGATGGCCCGCGGCGCCCCGGGAAACCGGGGCGCCGCGCCCATGTCCGGGCGACGGACGCCTCCCGCTCACGCGCCCGTCGGGACCGGGGTTTGCAGGAGGTCGGGCTATTCGGCCGCTGTGCTGCCGTAGCCCGTCCAGCCGGGGATGGTGCCGTCGACGTCCCACAGGTCGCGCCAGTCGCCCGACCCTTCCCAGAGGAAGACCTGCCCCTTGATGAGGCGGCTGTTGGCCTCGACGCTGCGCAGGTCGTCGAGCATCGCCGGCGTCAACGGCCGCTCGGTGACCGCACGCAGGTTGGACGCGATCTGCTCGGGCTTCACCGAGAACGGGATCGCCACGTGGCCGCGCTGGGCGGCCCACTTCAGGCAGACCTCCGCCGGGTGCACGCCCAGCTCGGCGGCGATCCGGATGACGACCGGGTGGTCCAGGTCGGCGACGTCCCCCTCGAAGCGGTCGCGCTCGGGACGGCGTGGCGAGCCCATCGGCGAGTAGCCGATCACGACCATGCCGGCATCCTTGCTGAACTGGTACAGCTCACCCTGCTGGAACGCCGGATGCAGCTCCATCTCGTTCAGGGCCGGGGCGATCCGGGCGTCCCGGAGCACGAGCCGCAGCTTGGGGATCGTCATGTTTGAGACACCGAGGTGACGGACGAGACCCGCGTCCACGAGCTCCTCGAGGGCGTGGTACATCGCCATGTACTCGGCATGGATGTAGGGCCGCGAGGTCGGGTTCCGCGCGTCCGGGGCGGCGAACCGTTCGTGGGTGTTCGGGAAGGGCCAGTGGATCAGGAGGGCGTCCAGGTGGTCCAGGCGTAGGTCCGCCAGACTGCGGTGGACGGAGGCGACGGCGTCCGCCGGCGCATGGGCGTCGTTCCACACCTTGGAGATGACGAAGACGTCGTCCCTCCCCAGCCCCAGTTCGGCCATCGAGGCCTCGAGCACAGGGCCGATGAGGTGCTCATTGGCGTAGACGGACGCGCAGTCGACGAGCCGGTAGCCCGTGCGCAGCGCCACGCCGACAGACTCGGCGATCTGCTCGAGGGAGAACCGGTCGGAGCCGAAGGTGCCGAGCCCGATCGCGGGGATGCGGGCGCCGCCGGCGAGGGCGAAACTCGGCACGGAAGCCGGGTCGATGGGAGACGTCATGGTCACTCCTGGATCTGGTCGGGGGCGAAGAGCAGCTTCCCGGTCACCGCGCCGGCGGTCTCGAAGAGGGCGAAGGCGGTCATCACGTCTTCCAGGCCGAACGTGCCGTGGACGAGTTCGTCGATGATGCGCAGGCGGCCGTCCGCGACGCACTCGGCGGTCAGCCGCCACTCCTCACCGGGGAACGGTGCGCTGTAGGACATCCAGGACCCCGTCAGCGTGAACTCCTTGCGGTTCATCAGCTCGAAGGTGGCGTGGTCGAAGCGCAGGTCCGCATGGCTGGTGCCGATGAAGCACACCCGCGAGTGGGGGGCCGCCAGGGCGAACGCGAGGGCCATCGTCGCGTTCTGGCCCGCGGTCTCGAGGACGTCGCCGAAGCCGTCCCCTCCCTGCCAGGAGCGGACGCTGCTGAGGAAGTCGGCCCCGGTGGAGTCGAAGGTTGCGTCGGCCCCGAGCTTGCGTGCGGTCTCCAGGCGCGCCGGGTTCACGTCGACCACGGCCACGCGGGCGGCGCCGAGGATCTTCAGCCACTGCAGCGCGAAGAGCCCGATGGTGCCGGCGCCGAGCACGATCGCGTCGCCACCGGGGGTGAACCCGGCGTGCCGGATACCGTGCAGGGCGACGGTGGACGGCTCGAAGAACGCGATGTCACGGAACGGCACGGCGCCGTCCACGACGGTGAGGTTCGCGACCGGCGCGGCCAGGTACTCGGCCAGGCCCCCATTGGTCCTCGAGCCGATGAAGCTGTAGTTGGGGCACTGCGCGTACCGTCCGGCCCGGCACTGCTCGCAGGCGTGGCACGGCAGGAGCGGGGCGACCGCGACCCGGCGTCCCACCAGGGACGGCTCGACCCCGTCCCCGACCGCTGCCACCTCGCCGGCGATCTCGTGCCCGAGCACGATCGGGTAGAAATGCGCTCCGTCGCTGAGCACCCGTGGGATGTCGGAACCACACACTCCGGTCATCCGCACGCGCACCAGCGCCTCGCCGGGCGCGGGCTCGGGCGTCGGGATCTCCTCGGCCCGGATGTCGCGCGATCCGTGCAGCACTGCTGCCCTCACTGGTCCCTCCTCATCGACCGGTCGAAGCCGGCCAGGTCGTGCATGCTCGAAGCCAGGACGGGATAGAGCCCCGCCCAGGTCTGGTACAGCCGGTCGTAGGCGTCGGCGCCGGTGGGGTCGGGGACGTAGGTCGAGCCGCGGCGCACCCACCGTCCGACCAGCTCGGCGGCATCGGTATCGCCCGTGCCGAGCGCCGCCAGCATCGCCGCTCCCATCGGGGTGGCCACGTCGCTGGCGCTGACCACGACCGGACGCCGGGTGACATCGGCCTTGATCTGCATCCACACCGGGCTCCGGGTGGCGCCCCCGATGGCCAGCAGCTCGTCGACGTGCGCCCCGGCCGCGGCGGCGACCTCGAGGTTGTGTCGCAGCGCGAACGCCACGCCCTCCATCACCGCGCGGTAGAGCTCGGCCCTGCCCGACGCGAGCGTCAGCCCGAGGAAGGCGCCTCGGGCGTCCGCGTCCCACAGCGGTGAACGCTCCCCCGACAGGTACGGCAGGAAGACCAGGCCGCCGCTGCCGATCGCCGCCGTCGCCGCGAGCGCCGAGACCTCCTCGTACTCCCTGCGCCCGGACGCGGACGCGGAGAGCCGCTCAGCCTCACCGATGACCCGGGTGATCCAGGCGAGGCTGGCCGAGCCGGCCACCGTCCCGCCCTGGAGGAGCCAGCATCCGGGCACGACATGGCGCGACAGGATCAGCCGCTCGTCCGCGGCCGGTGCGTCCATGGCGATGCTCATTCCGCCGGCCTGTCCGCCCTGCTCCTGGGTCTGGCCGGGAGCGAAGACCCCGGCTCCGAGCGCACCGCACGCCGCGTCCAGACCCCCGGCGACGACGGGGGTGCCGACGGGCAGGCCGGTCGCGCGGGCGGCCTCCGCGGTCACGCCCCCGACGACGGCGGTCGGCTCGACGGGCTCCGGGAACCGGGTCACGTCCAGGCCGAGGCGGGCCGCCATCGCTGCGACGGGACGTCCGGAGGCCACGTCGACGAAGTGCAGTCCGTAGCCCTGGGAGTGGTCCTGGCTGACGACGCCGGTGAGCGCGAGGACGACCAGGCTGTTGCTCTGCAGGAACCAGCGCGCCCGGGCGTAGACCTCGGGCCGGTGCCGGGCGAACCACAGCACCTTGGCGGTGGTGTAGCTGGGACTGAGCCTGTTGCCGGCGAGCGCGAGCACCTCGGCGGCGGGGACGGCGGCGAGCACCTCGTCGCAGAGCTCCTGGCTGCGGGTGTCCATCCAGATGGGGGTGTTGGCGAGGATCGTCCCGTCGTCGGCGACCGGGACGCAGGCCCAGCTCTGGCCGTCCACGCCGATGCCGCGGACGTCGGCGGGGTCGAACGCTCCGGAGCCGGCCACCTCGCCGAGCGCCTCGAGGGCGCCGCGGACCCAGTCGTTCGCGTCCTGCTCGACCCAGCCCGGCGCCGGGGTGAGGACGGGATAGGACCGCTCGGCGACGGCCAGCGTCCGGCCGTCGTCCGCGGCGAACGCGACAGCGCGGCAGCCGGACGTGCCGATGTCCACGCCCAGGTACACCCCGTCGCCGTCCACTGGCCACGCCTCCCCATCAGAGCGAAACGTTTTGCCTCAGGCTAGCCCTGCCGAGGGCACCACTGCAAGACATGCGCGAATCGTTTCGCTCATTCTGATCAAGCGTTTGACAAGGCCCGGACCGGGTGGGACGCTCGCATCTACGAAACGTTTCGTCGCGTAGTTGGGACCGCCGTGGCCGCCACGTACAAGGACATCCGACGCCTCACCGGGCTGTCCCTTGCGACCATCTCCAAGTACTTCAACGACGGCAACGTGCTCTACGCCAACAAGGTGCTCATCGAGCAGGCTGCCCGTGACCTCGGCTACCAGGTCAACGACATGGCCCGCGGCCTGCGCAGCCGCCGGACGAGGACCCTCGGCGTCGTCCTCGCCCAACTGGACTCGACCTTCTACACCACGGTCGTCTCGGGCATGGAGGAGCGACTGCGCGAGGCCGGCTACGGCACCATCATCTGCGACTCCCGCGGCAGCACGGACGCCGAGAGTGAGGCGATCGCGTTCCTCGTCGGGAAGATGGTGGACGGTATCGTCATCGTCCCGGTCGCGGACGAGGTGCCCGGGCTCGCGCTCGCCGTCGAACGGGGGGTTCCGGTCGTGTCGATCGACCGGCTCGTCGCCGGAGCCGACGCGGACGCCGTCGTCATCGACAACCGGGCGGCCATCGCCTCCGCCGTCGACCTGCTCGCCGGTGCCGGACACACGTCCATCGGCCTGCTCGCCGGCCCGGACACCACCTACACGATGCGCGAGCGGCGGCTGGGCTTCCGCCGGGCGGTCAAGCGACGCACGGGGCGTCTGCCGTCCCGCTCGCTGACGGTCGCCGACGAGGTCTCGATCGAGGGCGGCTACACGGGACTTCGGCGCCTGCTCGCCCTCGACGAGCCACCGACCGCCGTGGTCTGCGCCAACTACGAGTTCACCCTCGGTGCGACCGTCGCCCTGAACGAACGGGAGCCCGGCCACGGCCGGCCCGCGATCGTCGGGTTCGACAACCTGGAGCTCGCCCGGATCATCCACCCGCGCCCGTCGCTGGTCGCCCAACCGGTCGCACAGATCGCCGCCACCGCGGCCGGACTGATCCTGGACCGGGTCTCGGGTGCGACCACCGGCGCCGGCCGGACCATCGTCCTCGAAACCGAACTCGTCGTCGGTGACGCCGAGACCTACACCTACCGGAGGCAGCCGTGACCGTGCTCACCGTCACCCTGAACGCCGCCATCGACAAGCGCTACGACGTCGCGTCCGTCGAGGTCGGGGCTGTGCAGCGGGTCACCCGCGTCCTCGCGAGCGCAGGCGGCAAGGGCCTCAACGTCGCCCGCGGCGCACGGCTGTGCGGGCAGGACGTGATCGCCACCGGCTTCGTCGCCGGGTTCTCCGGCCAGTTCATCACCAGCCGGATCGCTGCGGACGGTGTCCGCGACGAGTTCGTCCGCGTGGACGGCGAGAGCCGGACGTGCATCAACATCATCGACGCAGGCGGCACCTCGACCGAGTTCCTGGAGCCGGGCGTCACGATCGACGCCGCCGACCTCGGACGCCTCGCCGATCGGTTCGCCGCGCTCCTGGACGGAATCGACGTGGTGACGATCTCGGGCAGCGCGCCGTCCGGCTCGCCCGACGACGTCTATGTGCCGCTGGTCCGGGCCGCCCGGCACGCCGGCAAGCCGGTCGTCCTCGACACCAGCGGGCGCCTGCTCGCGGCCGCGCTGGTCGCGGCACCGACCGTGGTCAAGCCCAACCGGGAGGAGCTCGCGGCGGTGACCGGCGCTCCGACCGGCGATCTCGCCTCCATCGTCGCCGCTGCGCGGATCCTGCGCGCCTCCGGCCCCGAATGGGTCGTCGTCTCGCTCGGCGAGGAGGGTGCGGTCGCGGTCGGCGCCGGCACCGCCGTCCACGTCACGGCGCCTGCGGTGACGGCGCTGAACCCGGTGGGCTGCGGAGACGTCCTCGTCGCCGGCCTGGCGAGCGGTCTCGCCGCCGGCCTGGACGTCGCCGCAGCACTCCCCCGCGCGGTCCAGGTGTCGGCCGCGTCCGCCGCCCACCCCGAGACCGGCCGTTTCGACCCCGCCTTCGCCGACGGATTGGCCGTCGGTGTGACCGTCCTGCCCGAGGAGAACTGATGCTCGTCCCGCTGCACGAACTCGCCGGATCCTCCCGCGCCGCCGGGCGCGGCCTCGGAGCGTTCAACGTCATCCACCTCGAGCACGCGACCGCGTTCGTGCGGGCCGCCGAGCGTGCCGGGACGGCCGTTGTGCTGCAGATCTCCCAGAACGCCGTGGCCTATCACGGGGCGCTCGAACCCCTCTGTCTCGCGACGCTCGCCATCGGGCGCGCCTCCAGCGCTCCGGTCGCCGTCCACCTCGACCACGCCGAGGACACCGACCTGGTGCGTGAAGCCGTGGGGCTGGGCGTGCAGTCGGTGATGTACGACGGCTCGAAGCTCCCCGACGACGAGAACCGGGCCACAACGGCCGCGATGGCCCGACTGTGCCACGGCGCAGGGGTGGACATCGAGGCCGAGCTCGGTGAGGTGGGCGGCAAGAACGGCGTCCATGACCCGTCGGCGCGCACGTCGCCCGCGGACGCGGCCGCATTCGTCGCCGACACGGGGGTCGACCTGCTCGCCGTCGCCGTCGGCTCCTCGCACGCGATGACGACCCGCGACGCGCACCTCGACGAGGACCTCATCCGGGCGATCCGGGCTGCCGTGGACGTCCCGCTGGTCCTGCACGGCTCGTCCGGAGTCTCCGACGACGGCATGCGGGCAGCGATCGCGGCCGGGATGACGAAGATCAACGTCTCGACCCACCTCAACAAGGTGTTCACCGGCTCGGTGCGATCGACCCTTGACGGTGATCCCGCGCTGGTCGACTCCCGCAAGTGGATGAGGCCCGCGCGGGCCGCCGTCGAGGACGAGACCTGGCGGTTGCTGACGCTCTACGCGGGCGTGACCTCCGCCTGAGAGCCTCCGGGACGCATCCCTTCCCGGGTCACGCGCCGCGGGGATGGGCCCGTCGTTCGGCGGCGTCCCATTCGGCGGGGCCGAACGGCAGGACGCCCGGGCGGTACTCGGTCAGCTCGCAGGAAGCGATCGCGACCTGTCGCAGCGCGGTGCGATCCCCGCTCAGTGCGCCGCACGCCCGGGCCTGGACGAGCAGGTTGCCCAGCGCGGTGCCCTCGGCGGGACCGGCGACGACCGGGAGTCCGGTCGCCTCGGCGGTCAGCTGGCACAGCAGGGTGTTCTGGCAGCCGCCGCCGACGATGTGCACCGTCCGCACCTCGCGGCCGGCCAGCTCGCAGGCCTTCGCGATGGTCCGCCGATAGGCCAGGGCCAGGGAGTCGAGGATGCAGCGGGTGATCGAGACCGGGTCGGCGTCGAGGTCCTGGGCCGTCTCCGCGGCCATCGTGAGCAGCCGGGCGGGCATGTCCCCCGGGGGCAGCAGCCGGGGGTCGGTCATGTCCAGCACGCAGGTCAGCCCTGGCCGCTCGGCCGCTGCCGCGAGCAGGGTCAGCAGGTCGGCCGCGATCCCGGCCGACCGCCACGTGCGGATGCTCTCGCTCAGCACCCACAGGCCCATCACGTTCTTCAGGTAGCGGACGGTGCCGTCGATCCCGAGCTCGTTGGTGAAGTCGGCGGCGCGGCTCGCCTCGGTGAGAACCGGGTGCTCGAGTTCGAGACCGACCAGCGACCAGGTGCCCGACGAGATGAACGCGAAGTCCGTCGTTGTCGCCGGCACAGCTGCCACGGCCGAGGCTGTGTCGTGGCCGCCCACGGCGACGACGTCGATCGGCGCACCGAACAGGCCGTCCCGCGTCCGCCCCAGGACGGTGCCGGGCTCGACGAGTTGCGGCAGCACCCGGGACAGCGGCAGGCCGTAGCGCTGCTGCAACCGGTCGCAGGTGGAGGCCGACCACCTCCGGGTCGCGACGTCCAGCAGCCCGGTGGTCGAGGCGATCGTCACCTCCGCGACGGGACGCCCGCACAACCAGTAGGCCAGCAGGTCGGGGGTCAGCAGGACGCGCTCGACGTCGTCCCAGCGTCCGTCGGCGCGCGAGGCGACCAGCTGGAAGATCGTGTTGAAGTTCATCACCTGCAGCCCGGCCGCCGCGTACAGCTCGGCGGCGGGGAACTCAGCGAAGACCTCCTCCGGCACGCCCTGGGTGCGGTCGTCGCGGTAGTGGAACGGCAGCTCGAGAAGCTCGCCCGCGGCGTCGAGGCGGCCGTAGTCCACCCCCCAGGTGTCGACGCCCACCGATTCCAGCGCGCCTCCGCTCGCCTCGATGGCGGCGCCGATGCCCTCACGGACGTGTTCGAACAGGCCGGGGGCGTCGGTGTGGATGCCGTCGGCGGCCTCGACGGGCCCGTTCTCGAAGCGACCGGTCTCGCTGAGCTCGAAGCGTCCGTCCTCGAGTCGGCCGAGGATCACCCGGCCACTGGACGCTCCCAGGTCGGCAGCGGCGAACCAGCGTGCGCTCATGCCGCCCCTCCGTCCCCCAGTTCGCCGGCCGCGGCGAGCTGGTCCTCCAGGTTGAAGACCTCCTCGAGGAACTCCCACGACTCGTCGGGGGCGCCCTCGGACGCGAACAGCCTGGCCATCTCGGCCTGCCAACGCGTGTTGACCTCGGTGGCTGCGACCCGGGCCTGGGCGAGGTCGAGGTCGTCGGACTCGACGTAGCCGATCAGCAGGCCGTCCGGACGCAGGAACAGCGAGTAGTTGTGCCAGCCGGCGTCCCGCAGGGCCACGAGCAGTTCGGGCCAGACGGCGGCGTGCGCCGCGCGGTAGTCGTCGAGCCGAGTGGGGTCCACATGTCCCAGAAGGCAGTACCTGGCCACGGTGCGCGTCCTCTCCTCAGCGGAATTGTGCCAGCGGCGGCGTCTCCGGGAAGACGCCGCCGCGGGCTGAGATATCGATTTCAGGCGCCCCAACCGGCCTGGGTGCCGCCGACACGGTCGGCCGCGATCTTCGCGAGGTACCCGGACGCGGCGAACGCGGCCATCGGGTCGGCGGGAAGGCCGCGCGACTCCCGCCAGGCGGCGAGGTCGGCGCGGACGTCGGTGTAGAAGGCGTCCATGAAGATCCCGTTGGCACCCAGGACGTCACCGGCGGCCTGCGCCGCAGCAAGGGCTTCGTGGTCGACGAGCAGCGCCTTGGCGGTCATCTCCTGGACGTTGAGGACGGAGCGGATCTGCCCGGGAATCTTGTCCTCGACGTTGTGGCACTGGTCGAGCATGAACGCAACGGGAGAATCCGGGCCGTAGCCGCCACCGCGGACGACCTCGTAGATGATCCGGAACAGCTGGAAGGGATCGGCAGCGCCCACGATCAGGTCGTCGTCGGCGTAGAACCGGGAGTTGAAGTCGAAGCTGCCGAGCTTGCCCAGCCGCAGCAACTGCATCACGATGAACTCGATGTTCGTGCCGGGGGCGTGGTGGCCGGTGTCCAGGCAGACCATCGCCTTCCCCCCCAGCGCGGCGCACTGGGCGTAGCTCGTGCCCCAGTCCGGCACGTCGGTGTGGTAGAACGCCGGCTCGAAGAACTTGTACTCCAGCACCATGCGCTGCGCCGGCCCGAGCCGGTCGTAGATCTCGCCGAGGGACTCGGCCAGCCGGTCCTGGCGTCCGCGCAGGTCGGCCTGCCCTGGATAGTTGGAGCCGTCGGCGAGCCAGATCTTCAGGTCCCGGCTGCCCGTGGCGTCCATGATGTCGATGCACTCCAGGTGGTGGTCGATCGCCTTGCGGCGGACGGCTGCGTCCACGTGGGTCAGCGAGCCGAACTTGTACGCCTCGTCCTGGAAGGTGTTGGAGTTGATCGTGCCCAGCGCGACTCCGAGATCGGACGCGTAGGCGGCGAGCGCCGCGTAGTCGTCCACCTTGTCCCACGGGATGTGCAGCGCAACAGTCGGCGCCAGCCCCGTGTACTTGTGCACCTGGGCGGCGTCGGCGATCTTCTCGCGAGGATCCCGCGGCGTGCCCGGAGTGCCGAACACCTTGAACCGAGTCCCCGAGTTCCCGAACGCCCAACTGGGCAACTCGATGGTCTGGACCGCCAACTGGTCGGTGATGGAAGCGAATGTGGTCATCTCGGGATCTTCTTCTCGGTTCTCGTGTTCGGTTCGGGGGTGGTGGTGACCGGCCGGGGTCCGGCGGGGCACCGGATGATGACGCTGATCCCGCCGGTGCCGCGGCTCCCACCGCGGCACCGGGGTTGGAGGGATCAGAAGTTGAACTGGTCGATGTTGTCCTTGTTGAACTTGTAGGGCTCGCCCAGCAGGACGGTGGCGTCCGCACCGACCGTGAACTCGCCGAGCGCGCCGGCGGTGAACTTGTCACCCTCCTTGCCGGTGATCTCGCCCTTGACCAGGGCGGCGGCCGCATAAGTGGCCAGGGTGCCGAGATCCTGCGGGTTCCACAGGGCGAACTCCTTCACGGTGCCGTCCTTGACGTACTCACGCATCTGGTTCGGGGTGCCGAGACCGGTCAGCATGACCTTGCCCTTGGACTGCGACTTGGACAGGTACCGGGCCGCGGCGGCGATGCCGACGGTGGTCGGAGAGATGATGCCCTTCAGGTTCGGGTGGGACTGCAGCAGCGCCGAGGTCTTGTCGAACGAGGTCTGGTCGTCGTCGTTGCCGTAGACGGTGTCGACGAGCTTGATGTTCGGGTGGGACGCGGCCAGTTCCTTCTTCATCAGGTCGATCCACGCGTTCTGGTTGGTCGCGTTCGCCGAGGCGGAAAGGATCGCGATCTCGCCGGAGTCACCGATCTCGGAGGCGATGATGTCGATCTGGACCTTGGCGATGCCCTCGGACGTGGCCTGGTTGATGAACAGGTCACGGCAGTCGGCCTCGGTGTCGGAGTCGAAGGTGACGACCTTCACTCCTGCCGTCTTCGCCTCCTTCAGCGCGTCGCAGATCGCCGACTTGTCGTTGGCCGAGACGAGCAGCGCGCCGACCTGCTGCTGGGTCGCGGTGTTGATGTAGGACACCTGGCCGGCGGGATCGTCGCCCTTGGCCGGGCCGACCTGGGTGACGGTGCCCCCGAGGGTCGAGATCGCGGCCTGGACACCCTTGTAGGAGGTGTCGAAGTACGCGTTGCCGAGGTTCTTCGGGAGGAAGGTCATCGTCAGGTTGGCCGCCGCCGGTGCCGAGGACGCCGCCCCGCCACTGGTGGACGGGGAAGGGGCGGCCGAGGAGCATCCGACCAGGAGCAGGCTCGCCGCAGCGAAACCGGCAAGTGCGCGCAGTCCCACGCGGGGCTTACGGAGCATCATTGTGTTCCTTTCTTCGTGCCGGGCCCCCTCACTGGGACCGGCGGTTGGGTGGGGCGAGCCCCGGTTTCTTCAGGAGGTCTTGGGCGGCGCCATCGCGGGGCGCACGCGTCTGGACTGGGCCCAGGCCAGCACGCTGCCGGCCAGGACCGAGAGCACCAGCAGGACGCCGGTGATGATGCTGACCACGTCGGAGGTGACGTTGACCAGCTGCAGGGCCTTGCTCAGCACCCCGATCAGCAGGACGCCTGCGACGACGCCGTGCAGCGCGCCCCGTCCGCCCCACACCGAGACCCCGCCGAGGACGACGGCCGCGATGACCTGCAACTCCAGGCCCGTGGCGTTGTCGCCGCGCGCGGAGTTGTAGTAGAGGGCGTAGTAGACGCCGGACAGGGCCGACATCAGCCCCGACAGCACGAACAGGATCAGCCGCGTCCGGTTGACGTGGACGCCGGAGAAGGCGGCCGCGTCCTTGCTCAGTCCGATCGCGAAGACCCCCCGGCCGAACGGTGTGAAGTGCAGCATCACGACGAAGGCGGCCAGCAGCACGACGAACAGGATCATCACCAGCGGGATGCCCGTCGTCCCGATCCGGGCCTTGACCAGCCCCGTCCACCACTTGTCGAACTGGGTGATGGCTGTCGTGCCCAGCAGACCGACGGCTATCCCCCGGTAGAGGGCGAGCGTGCCGATGGTCACCGCGAGCGCCGGCAGCCCGACGCGTGTGACCAGCAGGCCGTTGAACACCCCTCCTGCAGCACCGACGAGGAGCGCGGCGATGATGGCGACCGGGATCGGCAGCCCCGCCTGGGAGCACAGGCCGACGACGACGCTCGTCAGGCCCACCATCGAGCCGACGGACAGGTCGATGTCGCCGGTGATCATGACCGGGGCCATGGCCAGGGCGATGAACAGCAGGGGCGTGACGTCGGAGAGCAGGTAGCCGAGGGTGACCGGCGTGGCGAACTTCGGCACCCGCAGCGTGGCCACCACCACGACGACGGCGAGCAGGGCGATGATCGCCATCTCGCGGCTGAACAGGATCCGCCGCCAGGCGGGACGGGCGAAGTCGGCGTAGCTGCGGACGCCCGCGTCGGGACTGTTGGCTGCGAGGCTGGTCATGCCGCACTCCTGGACTCGATCAGACGCTTGGACTGGCGCTGCGCGAGCACCCGGTCGAGAACGATGGCCCCCAGGATCAGGGCACCGACCACGGCCCGCTGCCAGAAATCGGGGATGCCGAGGACCGGGAGGGCACTGTTGATGGTGAGCAGCAGGTAGGCGCCGAAGACGGCGCCGAGCACGGTGCCGCTGCCGCCGACGATGGCGACGCCGCCGATCACGGCCGCGCCGATCGCCTGGAGTTCGAAGCCGTCGCCGACCTGGGAGTTGATCGTGCCGTACCGCGCGGCGAACAGGACGCCCGCCAGGCCCGAGGCGGCGCCGCTCGCGACGAACGCGATCAGGACGCGCTTGGTCTTGGCCAGGCCGTAGAGCTCGGCTGCGTCCGGGTCGGAGCCGATGGCGTAGAACTCGCGGCCGCCACGGGTGTTGTTCATGTACCAGGCGACGACGGCGAGGATCACGACCGCGATGATCGTCAGCACCGGGATGCTGAGCACCTGCGCCGTGCCGAGGTTCAGGAAGCTGTCGGGCATGTCGGAGGCGTTGATGCGCTTGCTTCCGGTCCAGGCCACGTTGATGCCGCGGAAGGCGTACAGGGTGCCGAGCGTGATCACCATCGCTGGCACCCGCCCGAACGCGACCAGCGATCCGTTCACCGCCCCGAGCAGGCCGCCGAACAGGACGCCGACGACGAAGATCAGCGGGACGGGGAACGAGGGGAACGCGACGAAGAGGGAGCCGACGAGGTAGGCGGTCAGGCCGACGATGGAGCCGACCGAGAGGTCGACGTTGCGGCTGATGATCACCACGGCCTGGCCGATGGCGACGACGGCGACGATGGCCGGGTTGAGCAGCAGGTTGCGCCAGCCGTCCCCGCTGAACAGGAACCCCGGATTGCGGACGGTCGTCACGGCCACCACCAGGGCGAACGCGAGGAAGATGCTCGTCTCGCGGGAGCGGGCCAGCCGGGCCAGCCGGGCGCCGATCCCCGTCTTCGCGGGCGCGGCAGCGACGGTGGTCATGCAACCTCCATGGTGTGAGTGGCTGCGAACATCACCGTCTCCGGCGTCGCGTCCGCACGGGGGATGTCAGCGGTGATCCGGCCCTCGTGCATCACCAGGACGCGGTCGGCCATGCCGAGCACCTCGGGCAGCTCGGAGGAGATCATCAGGATCGCCAGGCCGTCGCCGGCCAGTTCCGACATCATCCGGTGCACCTCGGACTTCGTGCCGACGTCGATGCCGCGGGTGGGCTCGTCGATGATCAGGACCTTCGGGTTGGCGGCCAGCCACTTGGCGAGGACGACCTTCTGCTGGTTGCCGCCGCTGAGCGTGCCCGCCACGGCATCGAGAGCCGCGGTCTTCACCTCGAGGCGGCGGGCCCAGACCTGTGCTGCCGCGTTCTCCCGGCGCGTCGTGATCAGCCCGGACTTCGCCAGCGCCGGACGGATCGCGTCGGTGATGTTGGTTGCGACGGTGGCGTCGATCACCAGCCCCTGCTTGCGGCGGTCTTCGGGGACGAGCGCGATGCCCGCCCGCATGGCGGCCGCTGCGTCGTGCGGCGGCAGGTCGGCACCGTTGACCCGCACCGAGCCCGACTCGTACGCGTCGACACCGAACACGGCGCGGGCCACCTCGCTACGGCCTGCGCCGACCAGGCCGGCGAGCGCGACGATCTCGCCCGCCCGCACGGTGAAGCTGATGTCGGCGAACACGCCGGGCTGGGTGAGGCCGCTCACCTCGAGCAGGGGCTCGCCGATCTCGGCGGGGATCTTGGGGAAGAGCTCCTTCACCTCGCGTCCGACCATCAGCCGGACGATCCCGGCCTCGGTCACCTCGGCGATCGGCTCGGTGGAGATGTACGAACCGTCCCGCATCACGGTGACCGTGTCGCACAGGGCGAACACCTCGTCGAACCGGTGCGAGATGAACATCAGGGCCCTGCCCTCGTCGCGGAGGCTGCGGGCGACGGCGAACAGACGCTCGACCTCGACCCCGGAGAGGGCTGCGGTCGGCTCGTCCATGATCAGCACGCGGGCGTCGAGGGAGATGGCCTTGGCGATCTCGATGATCTGCTGGTCGGCGATCGACAGGCCCTCGGTGGGACGGTCAGGGTCGATCCGGACGCCGAGGCGGGCCATGAGCTCGACGACCTCTGCGCGCATGGCGGCCTTGTCGATGCGTCCGAAGCGGCCGACGGGCTGGCGGCCCATGAACACGTTCTCCGTCACCGAGAGGTCCGGGAACAGCGTGGGCTCCTGGTAGATGACGGCGATGCCGGCGGCCTTGGCCTCAGCTGTGGAGCGGAAGTGGACGGGCCGTCCGTCCATCTCGAAAGTGCCGGTGTCGCGGGCGTAGAGGCCCGCCATGATCTTCACCAGCGTGGACTTGCCCGCACCGTTCTCGCCGACGACCGCGTGGATCGAGCCCGCCCGGAGGGTGAGGTCCGCGTTCCGGAGTGCCACCACGGCCCCGAAACTCTTCGAGACTCCCCTGAGCTCCAGCACTGGCGCTGTGGCGTTGTCCACCGGCTGCCTCCATTGGCCACTTGAAACGTTCCATACGAACGATTCAAGACCCTAGAAGCCCGAGGACGGCCTTGTCAACCCTTGCGGTGCCGCCGCGGCTGCGTGGAGCGGCGCACGACCAGCTGCGGGGTGAACCGGACGGCCTCATGGCGGTGGCCGGTCCCTGCGTCCGCGGCCTCGATCTCGTCGACCAGCAGTTCAGCGGACCGCCGGCCGATGTCCTCCCGCGGCTGCCGGATCGACGACAGCGGGACGGCGGCGGCCGCGGCGAAGGCGATGTCGTCGTAGCCGATGATCGCGATGTCGTCCGGCACCTTCAGCCCGGCGGTGACGAAGCCCTGGAGGAGGCCGATGGCGACCAGGTCACAGGCTGCGAACACGGCGGTGGGGCGCTCGGCGTCCGGAAGCGCCACGATCTCGCCCGCGCCGCTCAGCCCGTCCGCGATGGCCAGGGCCGGGGTGCTGATCACGAGGACCGAGACGCCGTCCCCCGCCTGTTCGGTGGCCAACTCGAGCCCCCTCCGCCGGTCCCGCACCTGCGGCAGCGAGCCCGGGCCGCCCACGAAGGCGAGCTTGCGGTGTCCCTGTTCGAGGAGGTGTGCTCCGGCGAGCCGGCCGCCGGCGATGTCGTCGACGCCGACCGAGCAGAAGTCGGCGCTCGACCCCACCCGGTCGACGATGACCACCGGGATCCCGCGCCGTCGCAGCCTCAGGACGCGCTCGGCGCTGTCCTCGATCGGGGCGAACAACACCCCGCCGACCCGCTGCTGCTCGAAGCGCTCGAGCAGGGTCAGCTCACGCGCCGGGCTGGAACTGCTGTTGCCGATCTGGACGGAGTACTGCTGCTCGTAGAGCAACTGCTCGGCACCCATGGCGACGTCGGTGAAGAACGGGTTGGCGATGTCCATCACCACCATGCCGATCGAGCGGCTGCGTCCGGCCCGCAGTTGGCGGGCCGACTCGTTCGGCACCCAGCCGAGCTTGTCGATGGCCTGCTGCACCCGGAGCCGCGTCGCCTCGGACACGCGATCGGGTGAGTTCAGCACGTTGGAGACCGTGCCGACCGACACCTGGGCGAGCACTGCGACATCGCGCATGCTCACCGAGCTGGTGCGGCCCATGGGATGTCCCGTCGTCGTCGTTGATCACGATTAGATCACAAAAACCGATTCATTGAACCGTATCAGCCACCAGGTGGAGCGTCCACGAAGCCGGGCCCCCGACGCATTCTCGGTAGAGTTGGCACAGGCCGACTAAGGAGAGTCCGTTGATCGAAACCCCCAGCACCGCGTCCTCCATCTACAGCCAGGTCCTCGGGGTGATCGAGACCGTGGACCCGCGGATCGCCGAGGCCACCCGCGCCGAGCTGCGCGACCAGCGCGCCTCCCTGAAGCTGATCGCGAGCGAGAACTACGCGTCGCTGCCGGTGTTGCTGACGATGGGCACGTGGCTCTCCGACAAGTACGCCGAGGGCACGATCGGGCACCGCTTCTACGCCGGTTGCCAGAACGTGGACACCGTTGAGACCGTCGCGGCCGAACACGCACGCGAGCTGTTCGGGGCCGAGTACGCCTACGTCCAGCCCCACTCGGGGATCGATGCGAACCTCGTCGCGTACTGGTCGATCCTGGCCCACCGCGTCGAGAGCCCGACGCTGGAGCGGCTCGGCGCGAAGACCGTGAACGACCTCACCGAGGACGACTGGGAGCAGTTGCGGGCCACATTCAACGCCCAGCGGGTCATGGGCATGAGCCTGGACGCGGGCGGTCACCTCACCCACGGCTTCCGGCACAACATCTCCGGCAAGATGTTCCGCCAGCACTCCTACGGCACCGACCCGGCCACCGGGTTGATCGACTACGACCGGCTGCGCTCCGATGCGCGGGAGTTCAAGCCGCTGATCCTGGTCGCCGGCTACTCGGCCTACCCGCGCCGGGTGAACTTCGCGAAGATGCGCGAGATCGCCGACGAGGTCGGAGCCACGCTGTTCGTCGACATGGCGCACTTCGCGGGCCTGGTGGCCGGCAAGGTGTTCACCGGCGAGGAGAACCCGGTCGGCTACGCGGACGTGATCGCGTCCACCACGCACAAGTCCCTGCGGGGACCCCGCGGTGGCTTCGTCCTGGCGACCGGGGAGTACGCCCCCGCCGTGGACAAGGGCTGCCCGATGGTTCTCGGGGGCCCGCTCTCCCATGTGATGGCCGCGAAGGCGATCGCGTTCGCCGAGGCGCGCCAGCCGTCCTTCCAGACATACGCCCAGGCGGTGGCGGACAACGCCAAGGCCCTCGCGGACGGCCTGTTGAAGCGCGGTGTGAACCTCGTCACGGGCGGCACCGACAACCACCTGGTACTGATGGACGTCAACTCCTTCGGGCTCACGGGACGCCAGGCCGAGTCGGCCCTGCTGGACTCCGGCATCGTCACCAACCGCAACTCCGTCCCCCGGGACCCGAACGGCGCCTGGTACACCTCGGGCGTCCGGATCGGCACCCCGGCCCTGACCACCCGCGGCTTCGGCCCGGCGGAGTTCGACCGGGTCGCCGAGTTGATCGCGGGCGTCCTCGCGGCGACCACCCCCGTCGCGACGGCGTCCGGTGCTCCGGGGAAGGCCAAGTACACGGTCGCCGACGGAGTCGCCGACCGGACGAAGGCCGCGGCCGCCGAACTGCTGGAAGCCAACCCGCTGTACCCGGGTCTCGACATCGAGCCCTGAGCTCCGCTCTCGGTCGATCAGCCCCCGTCCGCGGGTCGGCCGGGACGGGCGTCAGGCGCCGGCCGCCGCCCGGATCGCCTCGAGCGTGCGCAAGGAGCGCAGGGTCCGCTCGTGGTCGGGCGTGGCGTCTGCTGAGCCTGCGCACAGCTGGACGAACCGCTGCAGCTCGTAGGAGAGGTCGAACGCGGGCATCGTGAGATCGATCCGCTCCTCGCTGCCGTCCAGCCGCAGCACCCGGAGCGAGCGGGGGGCCGGGACGTGGTCGATGACAAGGGTGGCGAGCTCGCCCTGCACCTCACTGGGCACGTCGGACGCAGTGATCTTCGACCAGCTCACGTCGGCGACGAACCCGTCGTGGACGGTCACGGCGGCGCCGGCGCCGTCCGCGCCGCCGGGCAGCTGCACCCACGCTGCCCGAACCTGCGACGGTTCGCCGAACCAGTCCACGAGGGCGCTGACGCAGTAGATGCCGAGATCGTTCAGCGCCCCGCCGCCCACGGCGGGGTCGAAGATGTTGACCCGCTCCCCCGCCAGCACCGCGTCGTACCGCGAGGAGCGCTGGGAGTAGCGGAGCGACACCCGCCGGATCGTGCCGAGCGACCCGAGCAGCTCACGGACGCGGGCGGCACCCGGGTCGTACGCGGTGCGCATGGCCTCGAGCACCACCACGCCGGCTGATTCCGCCGCTTCCACCAGGTGCGCGAACTCGGCAGCCGTCAGCGTGGCCGGCTTCTCAACCAGCACGTGCTTGCCCGCCCGGATCGCGGCTAGTGCCTGCCCGGCGTGCACGCTGTTGGGGCTGGCCACGTAGACCGCGTCGACCACGTCGGACGCGAGGAGCCCGGGGAGGTCGTCGGTCGAGGACGCAACCCCGAGCCGGGCCGCCATGGACGCGGCGCGTGTTGCGTCCCGGGAGTACACGACGGAGAGTTCGGCCCCGGGGACCCTCGCGACGGCGTCCGCGAACTGCGTGGTGATCCAGCTGGTGCCGATGGCGGCGAACCTGGTCATCGGGTCCTTTCCTTCCGCGCCGCCTCCGGGCGCCTCAGCGGCTGAACAGCGTGCCCTGGACGGTGGTGATGAAGTTGTCGAGCGAAGCCGCCAGGTCCGACATCTTCCAGCCGTCCGGCCCGTGGTACCAGTCCAGGTCGGTCGAGTCGGGCGCATCGTCGCCGTCGGCTGCGGCCATCGCCTGCAGCCAGCGGTCGCGTCCGCCGAGCACGACCGCGTACGGCAGCACGGCGGAGATCTTCGTGAAGGCGTCCGGGCCGGCGAGGTTGGCCGTCGGGTGCGTGGCCAGGTTGGCCTGCAGCGCTGCGAGCCCACTCAGCACGGCCGAGCCCTTCGCCGTCCGGGCGGGCATCTCCCGCGAGATCGCCACCAGTCCGAGGGCGAGCGCAACCAGCACGAGACCGAGCAGGCCGAACGAGGTGAACGCCGCGAGCAGCACGGCCGCGACCACAGCGACGACCAGCGCTACCCAGCCGAGCGTGGCCCACCGGTTCCTGGTGGCGTCCGGTCGCTGCGCGAACCATCCCCGGGCGACGACCTCGTCGTAGAGCTGGGACTGGACATCGCCGATCACCGTCCCGATGCTCCCGCGCAGGTTGGACAGCTTCACCGGCTCGCCCTGGACCGGTGCGATGGCGTCGCGCAGCGTGTGTTCGTAGGTCTCCAGGTCGGTTGCGCCGTCGAGCCGGGCGAACGTCCAATCGGTCGCCGCGTGGGCGGAGTCCTTGGGCAGCTCGGTGATCCGCAGGTTGCCGCGGACGGCGAGGTCGAGGATCGTCGCGGTGATGTCGATCGGATCGACGCGCTCGTCGGCGAGCGTCCCGACCGCCCCCGGACGGACACCCTCGAGCACCCGGAACTCGGTCTGCCCCGCGGCGACCGGCACGAAATCGGCCACCTGGACGGGTTCGGCGGCGGCCACGACGTCGCGGCCGGTGCGACGGTGTGCGAACCACAGCCCCAGCGCGCCGAGCAGGAGCAGCCCGAGCGCAGCCGACAGCGGCAGGGGGGCGACTGAGAACGCCTTGCCGAGCGTCCAGAGCTCGCGCACGTCGGCGTTCACCGCGACCTGCCCTGCGGGGAAGCCGAGCGTGATGACCACCACGTCACCAGCCCTGCTGCCGTTCTGCTCGAAGGTCGGCGTCACGCTGCCCTCGGTGCCGCCGGAGTACAGCGTGCAGTTGTCGGGCGCCTCGGGCGCTCCGGCGGCGCAGTCGAGCTGGTCGAACTGGGTGGGCGGGACGACCGTCGCCGTGAACTTCTGGACGGGGACACTGAGACCCTGGAGCAGGGGCCAGCGCACCACCGTGCCTCCGGTCGGCTCCTCGATCGCCGCCCCCTTGACGACATAGGAGACGACGAGCGGGCCGCTCACGTTCTGGGTCGGGACGTCGAGGGTGACGCTGGACGGACCGGTGCTGACCTGGGCCGCGACGCCCGCGCCGCCCGCGGTGACCGCGATGTCGGTGATCGCGTAGCGGTACTCGGTGTCCTTGTTGGTCCGCTCGGTCGTGGCGATGACCTGCCGCAGGCTGGCCGGCGGCGCGCCGTCGAAGGTCATGGTCGCGGTGACGTGCAGGGTGCCGTCGAGGTCGATCGTCCCCTTCGCGTCGTAGGCGGCGATCTGGCCGTCCGCCGCGCGGGCCGCCGGCGCGGGGCCGAGCGCGACGCCGAGGGCGACGCCGAGGGCGAGCAGGACGACGGCGGTCAGGCGTGTGACGGGGGTCAGCAGGCTGGTCATCGACGGATTCCCTCCCAAGCTCGTGCGCTGGCGTGCAGCGCTGCCACCGAGCCCAACTCGGCAGTCGACAGCCTAGGGGGTGCCCGGCGGGAGTGAACAGCGTGCGTCCGTCAGCACCAATGATGTCTGGTGGCGCTCAGAGCCGGGCCCTAGGCTGGCGCCGTGACGCAGCCATGGGGTGGGCAGCAGGGCCAGTGGCCCGGCCAGCAGCAGAACTGGAACAACCAGCAGACGCCGTGGACGACACCCGTCGGCCAGAACCCGTACGCGCAGCCGCAGGCCTACCAGCAGCCGGGCTACCCGCAGGGCCGCTTCCCCGTCCAGCCGCAGGGCTACGGCCAGCCGGGGATGGTCAACCGGCCGCCGCGGCGCCGCAATCCCCTGCTCGGCCTGCTCGGCGCGGCAGCGTTCGTGATGATCGCCGGGTTCTTCGTGATCGCCCTGTTCAACTACCTCTCGCCCAGCACCCCCGAGACACCGGTCGGACCGACCACGGAGCCCACGTACGGACAGAACGTCGACGTCCCCCAGCCGGACCGCAATCCGCCCGCGCTGCCCGCGCCGAAGACGTACGACCAGGCCACCACCTGGATGACGAAGAACGCGATCTACAGCGAGAGCGTGATCGTGCCGACGGCGTGCACCCTCGACAAGATCGACGTCTCGACGGCCGGAAAGGCCGCACTGGAGACCCACCTGAACAAGCTCACGGCCTGCCTGTGGACGGTGTGGAACCCGCCGATCACGTCGGCCGACTTCAAGCTCCCGCGGCCCACCGTCACGGTGTACGGAGCGAAGGTCACCACCGCGTGCGGCGATTCCGACAGTCACAACGCGTTCTACTGCTCGGCCGACCAGCAGATCTACTACGCCCAGGACCTCTACCAGATCCTGCCTCGTTCCCTGCGCGCCCAGCCGTTCGTCGCCGAGACGGTGCTGGCCCACGAGTTCGGGCACGCGATCCAGGCACGCACCGGCATCCTGATCGCCGAGAGCGCATGGCAGCAGAAGTCGTCCGATTCGAAGGCGGCCGAGTTCTCCCGACGGGCCGAGACCCAGGCCGACTGCATGGGCGGATTGTTCATCCACGCCGTTCAGGACGCCTCAGGGATGACCGCGCAGGACCTGTCGAACCTGAAGGCGCTGGCCAGTTCGATCGGTGACGACACGCTCACCGGGGATCCGAACATCGTCGGCGATCACGGTCTGAGCAGGTCACGCATCTACTGGTTCAGCCTCGGCCTCGGCCAGGAGAGCGTCGGGACGTGCAACACGTTCGTCGCCTCCCCCGACAAGGTGCGCTGATCAGTCGCTGACCAGTGCGACCGCGATGGCGGCGACTCCTTCGCCGCGTCCGGTCAGCCCCAGCCCGTCCGTCGTCGTGCCGGACACGGTGACCGGGGCCCCGACCGCGGCGGTGAGCACCGACTCGGCCTCTGCCCGGCGGCTCGCGAGCCGGGGACGCAAACCGATGACCTGGATCGAGACGTTCACCACGCGGAAACCGGCGTCCGCGACGCGCGCGACGGTCTCGGTGAGGAACGACACACCGTTGACTCCCGCCCAGGCCGGGTCGTCGGTGCCGAAGTTGCTGCCGAGGTCGCCCAGGCCCGCCGCGGACAGGAGGGCGTCGCACGCGGCGTGAGCGGCTGCGTCCCCGTCGGAGTGGCCGTGGAGCCCGGCGGGCTCGTCGGGGAACTCCAGTCCGGCGAGCCACATCGGGACGCCGTCGGCGTAGGCGTGCACGTCGGTGCCGATGCCGACCCGGATGCTCATTCGCGTCCCCTCAGGATGTTCTCTGCGACAGGCAGGTCGGCCGGTCCGGTGATCTTCAGTGCGTCGGGCGAGCCCTCCACGACGACGACGGGCACGCCGATGGCCTCGACGGCGGTCGCGTCATCGCTCACCTCGCGGCCCTCGGCCGCGGCGCGTGCGAGGGCGTCGGTGAGCACGTCGGCGCGGAAGCCCTGGGGCGTCTGGACGGCCCGCAGTTCCGACCGGTCGATCGCACGGGAGGCCCCGGACGCGTCGAGAGCGCGAACCGAGTCCACGATCGGGACGACCGGCACCACGGCGTCCGCACCACCCTCGAGGGCGCTGATGACCCGGGCGACGACAGCGGCGGGGACGAGCGGACGGGCCGCGTCGTGGACGAGGACGAACCGGGCGAGCGCGGCTTCAGGGTCGCCCGCGAGGGCCGCAAGGCCCTCGCTCACCGAGTCCTGGCGTCGGGATCCTCCGGTGACGTAGCCGGCGGGGATCGGGGAACGTGCGAGCGCCGTCTCGAAATCCTGCTCCGCGCCCGGGGCGATCACGACCACCGCGCGACGGACACCACCGGCGGCCAGTGCCTCGAGCGCGTGCAGCACCAGGGGCTTGTCCGCGAGGGGGCGCAGCGCCTTCGGAACCGAACCGCCGAGGCGGACGCCGGCACCGGCTGCGACCACGACGGCCACGACCGGTTCAGCCATGGGATTTCTCTACTCAGGAAGCGAGGACTTCGTCGAGCAGGACCTCGGCGCGATCGTCGGTGACCTTTTCGGCGAGTGCCAGTTCGGAAACCAGAATCTGACGCGCCTTGGCCAGCATCCGCTTCTCACCGGCGGAAAGGCCGCGTTCACGTTCACGCCGCCACAGATCGCGGACGACCTCGGCAACCTTCATCACGTTTCCGGAATGCAGCTTTTCGAGGTTCGCCTTGTAGCGGCGTGACCAGTTGGTCGGCTCCTCGGCGTGCGGTGCCCTCAGGACAGTGAAGACCCGCTCCAGACCGTCGGCATCGACGACGTCCCTGACGCCGACGAGGTCGAGGTTGCAGGCGGGAACTCGAACCACCAAGTCGTTCTGGCCGACGATGCGCAGCACGAGGTAGAGCTTGTCCTCGCCTTTGATCGTCCGGGTTTCCAGAGCTTCGATGACTGCTGCACCATGATTGGGGTAGACCACAGTTTCACCGATTGTGAACGTCATATCCGCGTTGACCACCTTTCCCGACTTCCAAGTCTAGCACGCACGCCCGTCCAGACCGAAGCCGTATCGCCTAGCCAGAGCGCATTTGGGGCTTGACAACATCGGACGGTTGTGCCTCGGTCGGCGGCGGCGAAGCTGCAATTCGGCCCTCACAAGGCAATTGCGTTTGCCGCTCTGGCGATGGGCTCGGCAGTGCTCAGCCGTAGGTCACCTCGTCGGAGAACAGGCCGGAGACGCTCTCCCCGCAGTTGATCCTTCGCACGGCCTCGGCGAACAGCGGGGCGACCGAGACGGTGGTCAGCCGCTCCAGTCCGGACGGGGCAGGGACGGTGTCGGTCGCGACGATCTCGACGATGTCGGCCTCGGCGTTCAGCCGCTCGACGGCCTTGCCGGTGAACAGGCCGTGGGTGGTGGCGATCGAGATGGAGTTCACGTGGTAGCGGCGGACCGTCTCGATCAGCTCGACCACCGAGCCGGCTGTCGCGATCTCGTCGTCGAGGATGATCACGTCCTTGCCGCCGACCTTGCCGACGATCGCGTCGATGACGACCTTGTCGTCGGCCTGGCGGCGCTTGGACCCGGCCGCCATGCCGACCCCGAGCATGCGGGCGAAGCGGTTGGCCTCCTTGGCGTTGCCGAAGTCCGGCGAGACCACGACGGTCTTCGACAGGTCACGGCTGCGGAAGTGCTGGGCGAGCACCGGCAGCGCGGTCAGGTGGTCGACCGGCATCGAGAAGAAGCCGTGCACCTGCTCCGCGTGCAGTGCCATGGTGAGCACCCGGGTCGCGCCGGCGGTGTGCAGCAGGTCGGCGACGAGGCGTCCGCCGATGCTGATGCGCGGGGCGTCCTTCTTGTCCGAACGGGCATAGGCGTAGTGCGGCATCACAACGGTCACGTGCGCAGCGGAGGCGCCGCGGGCCGCGTCCACCATCATCAGCAGCTCCATCAGGTTCTCCTGCGTGGGCGGCACCAGCGGCTGAACGATGTAGACGTCGCGCTGGCGGCAGTTCGCCCGCAACTGCACCTGCAGGCAGTCGTTGGAGAACCGGGAGAGCCGGGACGGGGACAGCTCGACCCCGAGGATGGCGCACATCTGCTCGGCGAACGTTTGATGGGCGTGGCCCGAGAAGACGGTGATGTCGGTCACGAACGCAAACCTTAATCGCCGCGGCAACCCGCCTCTGACGAGGACCGTCCCGGCGAGACCTCCACGGGCAGGACACCAGGGTCGGCTATGGCGAGCGCGCGCCGCACGCGTACCGGGCGGCGCGGCCCGCTCAGGAGTTGAACTTGTAGCCCAACCCTCGGACGGTGACCAGCAGGACCGGGTTGGCGGGATCGATCTCGAGCTTGGCCCGCAGGCGCTTGACGTGGACGTCCAGGGTCTTGGTGTCGCCGACGTAGTCGGGCCCCCAGACGCGGTCGATGAGCTGGCCGCGGGTGAGGACGCGCCCGGAGTTGCGCAGCAGCAGCTCCAGCAGCTCGAACTCCTTCAGGGCCAGCTGCACCGGCTCGCCCCTGACGCTGAGTTCATGGCGGTCGGTGTCCATCCGCACACCGCCCGCCTCGACGACCTCCGAGACCAGTTCGACCTCCTGGCCGCGCCGCAGGACGGCCCGGATTCGGGCCAGCAGCTCCCGTCCGCTGAAGGGCTTGGTGACGTAGTCGTCCGCCCCCAGTTCGAGGCCGACGACCTTGTCGATCTCCGAGTCGCGGGCGGTGACCATGATGATCGCCACGTTGCCGCGGGCCCGCAGCTGGCGGCACACCTCCGTCCCGGACAGGCCCGGCATCATCAGGTCGAGCAGGACGATGTCGGCGCCCTGGCGGTCGTAGGTGGCCAGCCCGGTGGTGCCGTCCGGAGCCGTGGCGACCTCGAAGCCCTCCTTCGCGAGCAGGTAGCTGAGCGACTCGCGGTAGCTCTCCTCGTCCTCGATGATCAGCACCCTGGTCATGCTGCGCCTCTTTCCCTGCCCGCGGGCAGCCTCAACGTGAAGGTGGAGCCCTGGCCGAGCCGACTCCAGACGGTGACATCGCCGCCGTGCGCGGCTGCGATGTGCTTGACGATGGACAGGCCCAGTCCGGTGCCTCCGCTGGCACGGCTGCGGTCGGCATCGACCCGGAAGAACCGCTCGAAGATGCGCGCCTGGTCCTCCGCGCTGATCCCGATGCCGTTGTCGGAGACCCGGATCTCGGCCATATCGCCCGCCGCCGTGCTGGTCACGGCGACACGGGCGCCCGGCTCGGAGTACGCGATCGCGTTCTGGACGAGGTTCGTCACCGCGGTCTCCAGTTCGGCGGCGTCCCCGACCACCTGGAGCCCGGGCTCGGCCTGCAGGCTGATGGAGATCCCGCGGGCCTCGGCGAGGTTCCGGCACCGGGCGACGGCCGACTCCAGGATCTCGGCGACCAGGACGTCGTGCGCGCCCAGGACCGTTTCGGTCGCCTGCAACCGGGACAGCGCGATGATCTGGGAGACCAGCTCGTTGAGCCGGGTGGCCTCCTTCGTCAGCTTCCCGAGGAAGCTGCGCACGGCGTCCGGGTCGTCGGCCGCGCTCTCGGCAGCCTCGGCCAGCAGGGTGACCGCACCGATCGGCGTCTTCAGTTCGTGGCTGATGTTGGCGACGAAGTCCCGTCTGGTCTCGCTGAACCGGATGTCCGCGGAACGGTCCTCGGCGATCACCACCGCGGCACCGTTGCTGAGCAGGACGGCCCGGACGGCGAGCAGCAGGGTCTCCCCCGCAGGCCCCGGCAGTCGAAGCTCTGCCTCCGCCGAACGTCCCGCTCCCCGGGCCTCCGCCAGCACGTTCGCGACCTCGACCGGCGCCAGCAGCGACCCGCGCGCCATGCCGACCGCCTTCGCGAAGGCGGACGCGGCGATGACCCGGTCGGAGTCGGAGACGACAACGACGGCCGCCCGCAGCGGGTCCAGGATCTCGCCTAGGTGGTGGCGGTTCACGATCTCGCCGCGCACCCGGCGGGCGGCGCGGCGGAACATCAGGACCACGACCAGCGCACCGATGCCGGCGCCGAGCACGAGGCCCAGCATCGCCGATGCGAGTGGCGTCATGGCTGCGAGCATAGGACCCCCAGCGGCGCCGCCCGGGTCCAATTCGGTCCTGGCGGGGCGACTTCGGCGAAGGTTCACCGATTGTTCACCTGCCGTTGGGGCGGCGTCCGGCCCCCAGGGAGGAGTGCTGTCTAGCCTCGGATGCGGCACGATTGAGCCGACCCCTGGCACCGGCGTGCCCCGGACGGAAGAAGCAGATGCGCGACAACTACCGAGAGAGCCTTGAGAGCGTGGTGCGCGACCTGGTCGAGATGACCGGGTTGGTGCAGGTGGCCGTCCGCGACGCCACCACGGCGCTGCTGGAGGCGGACCTGGCCACGGCCGAGAAGACCATCTCCGCCGACGCCGAGCTCGACCACCGCCACGACGACATCGAAGCCCGCTGCTTCTCGCTGATGGCGCGCCAGGCGCCCGTCGCGGGCGAGCTGCGTACCCTGGTCGCCGCGCTTCGCATGGTCGCCGACCTCGCCCGCATGGGCGACCTGGCCGCCCACATCGCCAAGATCGCGCGGCTGCGCTACCCCGAGTGCGCGGTGCCCGAGGGCCTGCGTCCGAACTTCACCCTGATGGCGCGGGTCGCGGGCGAGATGGTGGAGACCGCCGGCCGCTCGCTGCTGGAGCGCAACGCGCACGACGCCAGCAAGCTCGCCGACAACGACGAGGAGATGGACGAACTGCGCAAGAGCCAGTTCCGGCTGATCCTCGACAAGGACTGGGACTACGGCGTCGAAGCCGCCGTCGACGTCGCGCTGCTCGGCCGGTACTACGAGCGCATCGCGGACCACGCGGTGCTGATGGCCTCGCGGGTGATCTACGTGATCACCGGCCTGCTTCCCGAAGGCGAGAACTGGCCCTCGGCCTGACCGCGCCCGGACCGATCGCACGAACGCCTCCGTTCCGGTCGCTCGCCTCCACCGGGGTGGGGGCGGGTGACCCGAGCGGAGGCGTCGGCGCCATCCGGCCTGCGTCGGCTACTTCTTGCCCTGGTTCTTGACGGCCTCGATGGCCGCAGCGGCGGCGTCCGGGTCGAGGTAGCGGCCGCCGGGGACGGTCGGACGCAGGTCCTCGTCGAGCTCGTACAGCAGCGGGATGCCGGTCGGGATGTTCAGCCCCGCGATGTCGGCGTCGGAGATGTTGTCCAGGTGCTTGACCAGGGCGCGCAGCGAGTTGCCGTGGGCGGTGACCAGGGTCACCTTCCCGTCCCGCAGGTCGGGCACGATCGCGTCGTACCAGTACGGCAGCATCCGGACGACGACGTCGGCCAGGCACTCGGTGAGCGGACGGGCCTCGCTCGGCAGCCCGGCGTAGCGCGGGTCGGCGAACTGGGAGAACTCGTCGTCGACGGCGATCGGCGGCGGCGGCGTGTCGTAGGAGCGGCGCCACAGCATGAACTGCTCCTCGCCGTAGGCCTCGAGGGTCTGGGCCTTGTTCTTGCCCTGCAGGGCCCCGTAGTGGCGCTCGTTGAGCCGCCAGCTGCGGCGCACCGGGATCCAGTGCCGGTCGCAGCCGTCCAGGGCGAGGTAGGCGGTGTGGATGGCCCGGCGCAACACGGACGTGTGCAGCACCTCGGGCAGCAGGCCCTCCGCCTTGAGGAGTTCCGCGCCGCGCTTGGCCTCGGCGACACCCTTGTCGTTGATGTCGACGTCCACCCAGCCGGTGAACTGGTTGAGGGCGTTCCATTCGCTCTCGCCGTGGCGGAGCAGGATCAGCGTTGAAGTCATGCGTTCAGCCTATCGGCGCCGGACGGCCGGACGACCCCAGCCCAGCACCTGCGGGAGAATGGGCGGCATGAGTGGACGTGGGGTAGCGGTTGTCACCGGGGCGAGCAGCGGGATCGGGGCGGCGACCGCCCGGGCGTTGGCCGCGGAGGGGTTCGAGGTCGTCTGCGCGGCCCGCCGGAGCGCACGGATCGAGGAGCTCGCCGCCGACATCGGCGGACGGGCCGTGGCCTGCGATGTCACCGACCAGGCTCAGGTGGACGCGCTGGCCGCCGCCGTGGGCGACCGCCTGGACGTCCTGGTGAACAACGCAGGGGGCGCGTTCGGCCTCGAGCCGGTCTCCGCGGCGGACGTCGACGCGTGGCAACGCATGTACGCGGTCAACGTCGTCGGCACCGAACGCGTCACCCGCGCCCTCCTGCCGGCGCTGGTCGCCGCCAGGGGCGCCGTCGTCTTCGTCACCTCGGTCGCTGCGGACGGCCCCTACGAGGGCGGAGCCGGCTACTGCGGCGCCAAGGCGGCCGAGCGGATGATCGCAGGGGCGCTGCGGCTCGAGCTGTTCGACCAGCCCGTCCGGATCGCCGAGATCTGTCCCGGGATGGTGCAGACCGACGAGTTCTCCCTGACCCGCTTCGACGGTGACCGGGAGCGTGCCGACGCGGTCTACGCCGGCGTCCCCGACCCCCTGAGCGCCGACGACGTCGCCGAGGCGATCACCTGGATGGCGACCCGGCCGGCGCACGTGAACATCGACCGGCTGACGATCCGTCCGGTGGCGCAGGCCGCCAACCACAAGGTCTTCCGCGGCACCTACGCCTGAGCGCAGCACCGGCCGAATTCGGTGAGCAGCCGCCTCCGCCTACTTCCCCTCCGAGTTGTCAGAGTCAGGCGTCGTTCTGGCGACGCCTAACTCTGACAACTCGGGGAGGAGGGGACGAGCGGGGAGGCGTAGCGCGCGCTCGGGCAACCTCGATCACCGCGCTCTCGTTGTCGTCTCCGCGGCCGGACGCGAGCAGGACGTCCAGCCCGGCCAGCGCAACCTCACCCAGCGGTGCGCCGAGACCGAGAGAGGTCGCCAGGTCCATCGCGTACGCGGTGTCCTTGCGCCGCAACCGGCCGGAGAAGACGATGTCGCGATCGTGGTCGGCCGCGACCATGCGCCGGGCGTTGCGGACGACCTGCGGGCTGGCAGCCTGGCCGGTGGCGAGCACCTCGGCCACCTGCACGAGGTCGAGCCCGGCGCGTTCGGCCAACGCCAGTCCTTCCGCCACCCCCGCGATCTGGACGGCGCCCATCAGGTTCACGATCAGCTTGTAGGCCGTGCCCGTCCCCACCGGCCCGAAGTGGATGACGGCGGCGGCCACGGGCTCCAGCAGTGGACGGACGGCGACCAGGTCAGCATCGGACGCGCCGAGGAGCAGGGTGAGCGCTCCGGACGCCGCGGCGTCGGGGAGCCCGGTCACCGGCGCGTCGACGTACCGCAGGCCGTGACCCGTGAGGACGCCGGACAGCTCGGCGACCCACGCCTGCGACAGGGTGGAGCACTCGATCGCCAGCATCCCGGGTCGGGGGTCCGCGGCGAGCACGCCGTCCGGCCCGGTCCAGGTCTGGCGGGACGCGTCGTCGTCGCTGACCATGGCGAACACGGCGTCCGCGTCGGAGGCGGCTTCAGCGGGTGAGCCGGCGAGCCTGGCGCCGGAGGCGACCAGCGCCCCGGACCGTCCGGGCGTCCGGTTCCAGACGACGAGGTCGTGGCCGGCTGCCAGCAGCCGCGCAGCCATGCCAGAGCCCATCCGGCCGAGGCCGAGGAATGCGATCCGTGCCATGCCGGCGCACCCTACCGGGTGCGCGGCCGTCCGTCAGGTCGACGGCTGCGGTGGCAGCGTGCCGTCCTGTTCGTAGGCGGTGAGCATAGCGATCCGGCGGACGTGGCGCGGGTCGCCGCTGAACGGCGTGGCGAGGAACGTCTCCACCAGCGCCGTCGCCGCCTCGATGGAGTGCATCCGGGCACCGATCGCGGCAACGGTCGCGTCGTTGTGTGCGCGGGCGAGTTGCGCGGTGTCCTGCGACCACACCAGCGCAGCCCGGACGCCGCTCACCTTGTTGGCGGACAGCTGCTCCCCGTTCCCGGAGCCGCCGATCACGACGCCCAGGCACTGGCCGCCTGCCGCCAGCTCGGCCGCCACGGCCTCCGCGGCTCGCAGGCAGTACACGGGATAGTCGTCGTCGGGGCGGAACTCCGCAGCTCCGTGATCCACCGGTTCGTGGCCGTTGGTGCTCAACCACTCGATGAGGTGGGTCTTCAGTTCGAAGCCGGCGTGGTCGCAGCCGAGATGTACGCGCATGCGTCCAGTCTGGCCCACACCCGAAACGTGAGCGGGTGCAGGCCGACTGGACGTGCGATCACACGACGCCCGCCACAGCGCGTCAGCGCTGGGAAGGGCGGAGTCAGTCGAGCTCGATCAGGCCCTCACCGGCCTGGACGGCAGTGCCCTTCTCGACGAGGATCCGCGAGACGACGCCGTCCTTGGGGGCGGTGATCTCGGTCTCCATCTTCATGGCCTCCAGGACCAGCAGCACCTCGCCGGCCTTGATCTCCTGGCCCTCCTCCACGAGCACCCTCGCGACCGAGCCCGCGAGCGGGGCGGTCACGGCGTTGGCGGACGCGCCGCTGACCGACGCGGTCGCCGGGGCGAGCGGTGCGGAAGAGCCGTGCGTGCCGCCGATCACGATCGCGCCCAGGCGGGGCGTCTCCTGCTCCTCGACCTCGACGTCGATGTCGTACGCGACGCCGTTGACGGTTACCTTCAGTTTCATTTCGACGTCCTTGCGGTCAGCGGGTGTAGAGCGGGTGGTGGGACAGCTGGGAACGCCTGGTGCTCGCCTGCCACCCGCGGGAGGTGGTGAAGTGCGGCTGGCGGCGCTTGGCCCGATGCCCGAGGTAGGCGGCCACGGCGGCTGCGATCGCCACCATGACCTCCTCCGGAACATCCTGGTTGTGGATCTCCAGGCTCTTGATGCGAAGCTCAAGACCCTCGATCCGGTCGGTCAGAGAACTGACCAGCTCCAGCAGTTCTTCGTTCGTGGACATACCGATCACACCGGGCCCAGGCCGTGCTTCTTGGCCGGACGCAGGACGCGCTTGTTGGCCAGGGTCTCCAGGGCCATCGCCAGCGCCCGCCGGGTGTCGCCGGGATCGATGATCTCGTCGACCAGGCCGCGGGAGGCGGCCATGAACGGGGTGGCGAAGGTGTTGCGGTACTCCTCGACCAGCTCCTCGCGCCGGGCGTCGGGATCCTCGGCAGCTGCGATCTCCTTGCGGAAGACCACGGCCGCGGCACCCTCGGCGCCCATGACGGCGATCTCCGCGGTCGGCCACGCGTACACGCGGTCGGCGCCGAGGTCCTTGGCCGCCATGGCGAGGTAGGAGCCGCCGTACGCCTTCCGCAGCACGACGGTGATCTTCGGGACGGTGGCCGCGGAGTAGGCGTACAGCATCTTCGCGCCGTGGCGGATGATGCCGCCGTACTCCTGGGCGACGCCGGGCAGGTACCCCGGCACGTCCACCAGCGTGATGATCGGGATGTTGAAAGCGTTGCAGAACCGGACGAACTTGCTGCCCTTGTCGGAAGCGTTGATGTCGAGGACGCCGGCCAGCTGGCTGGGCTGGTTGGCGACGATCCCGACACTGCGTCCGTTGATCCGGGCGAAGCCGACGACGATGTTCATCGCGTAGCCGGCCTGCACCTCGAGGAAGTCCGCGTTGTCGACCAGTCGCCCGATGATGTCGCGAACGTCGTAGCCGGCCTTACCGTCCGCCGGGACGATGTCGGCGATGTCTGCGTCGAAGTCGAGGCTGTACTCGCCGTCGACCAGCGGCGCGTCCTCCGAGTTGTTCTGCGGCAGGAAGCTGAGCAGCTTCTTGGCGATCAGGATGGCCTGCTCGTCGTCGTCGGCGACGAAGCTGTTCACGCCGGACACCGCCATGTGGGTGTCCGCGCCGCCCAACTGGTCCTGGCTGACGTCCTCGCCGGTGACCTGCTTGATCACGTTCGGCCCGGTGATGAACATGTGGGCCTTGCGGGTCTGGATGATGAAGTCGGTCAGCGCCGGGGAGTAGACCGCGCCACCGGCGCAGGGGCCGGCGATGATCGAGATCTGCGGCACCACACCGGACAGCAGCACGTTGGCGTAGAACACCTGGCCGTAGCCCGAAAGGGAGTCGATGCCCTCCTGGACGCGCGCGCCTCCGGAGTCGTTGAAGAAGATGAACGGGGTGCCGTTCTCCAGCGCCCCCTGCATCATCGCGACGACCTTCTTGTTGTGGGTCTCGCCCGCGGAACCGCCCATGACCGTGAAGTCCTGGCTGGCCACGTGGACGGGGCGCCCCAGGACCGCACCGGTGCCGGTGATGACACCGTCGGCCGGCATGTCGGCCGTGTCCATCCCGAAGGTCACCGTCCGGTTGCGCCGGAACAGCCCGACCTCGGCGAAGCTGTCGGCGTCCAGGAGCCCGTCCAGGCGCTCCCGGGCGGTCAGCTTGCCCTGCTCGTGCTGCTTGGCGATGCGGGCCTCCCCGCCACCGAGCTTCGCGGTGTCCTGGGCCTCGTGCAGCGTCTTGACACGCTTGGCCATCGTCTCTGGCTTCTTGCTCATTGCAGCCTCGTCCTCACTTCGCCATCTCGACGGTGACGCTGTGCTCGCGCCCGCCCAGGGAGACCTTGTACTTGATCGGACCGCGGACGGCCTTGGCCGTGCCGGCGGCCGCATCGGCCTCGGCCTTGAGCTCCTCGGCGGTCTTGCCGACGTTGATCGGACCCTCGTCGCGCTTGGCGAGGAAGCCCGGAGCCACGCCCGGGAACATCGCGTAGGTGAGGACGTCCTCGTCGCTGCCGTCGAAGCCCTCGAGCTTGGACGCCTCGGCGACGAGCTTGTCCCACTCCGGCGGGATCAGGTCGGCCGGACGGACCGTGATCGGGTCCTTCTTGGCCTGGGCCTGGGCGATCGCGACGACCTCGGGGTTGCGCTCGCCGATGCATTCGCCGTAGTAGCCGAGCATCAGGTCGGCGAACTCGCCGGTCATCACCTTGTACTTGCCCATCAGGACGTTGAACACGGCCTGGGTGCCCACGATCTGGCTGGACGGGGTGACCAGCGGCGGGTGGCCGGCGTCGGCCTTGACCAGCGGAACCTCGGCCATGACCTCCTTGATGCGGTCGCCCGCACCCTGGGCCTTCAGCTGGCTCTCCATGTTGGAGAGCATGCCGCCGGGGATCTGGGAGGAGAAGATGTCGGTGTCGACCAGGGTCGCCGACTCGAACTCCTTGTACTTGGGGCGCACCTTGGCGAAGTGGTCGCGGATCCGGATGAGCCGGTCCCAGTCGAGGTTCGTCGTGTACGGCGTGCCCTCGAGCATCGCGACCAGGGACTCGGTCGGGTTGTGGCCCGGCCCGAGCGACATCGAGCTGATCGACGTGTCGACGACGTCGGCGCCGGCCTCGATGGCCTTCATCAGCGACACCAGGGTGACGCCGGTGGTGGCGTGGCAGTGGACGTTGATCTGGACGTCCTCGCCGTAGGTCTCCTTGATGCCCTTGACGATGTCGTACGCCGGCTGGGGCTGCAGCAGCGCGGCCATGTCCTTCAGGGCGATGGACTCCGCGCCCATGTCCAGCAGCTGGCCGGCGAGGTGCACGTAGCCCTCGACGGTGTGCAGCGGGGAGATGGTGTAGCAGATGGTGCCCTGCGCGTGCTTGCCGGTCTTCTTGACCGCCTGCATCGCGTGCGCCATGTTGCGCGGGTCGTTGAGGGCGTCGAAGACGCGGAAGACGTCCATGCCGTTCTCGGCGGACTTGTCCACGAACCGCTCCACCACTTCGTCCTCGTAGTGGCGGTAGCCGAGCAGGTTCTGGCCCCGCAGCAGCATCTGCAGGCGGGAGTTGGGCATCAGCTCGCGGAAGGTGCGCAGGCGAACCCACGGATCCTCGTTGAGGTAACGGATACATGCATCGTAGGTAGCGCCACCCCAGCACTCGACGCTCCAGTAGCCGGCCTTGTCGATGTCCTCGCACGCCTCGACCATGTCTTCGAGGGCCATGCGGATCGCAATGAGGCTCTGGTGGGCGTCGCGGAGGGCGACCTCGGTCACACCAATGGTTCGCTGACTCATGTAGGCAATCCTCGCATATATGTACTGACAAGCCCGACCATGGGACCAACCGTGAGCGAGCGTGAGACGTCCCGTCCGATTGGTGGGAAAAGGTGCTCCGGCAGGCGCGAATCGTCGCCCCGCGGGGGGCCTGCCGCACCTCCGGGACGGGCCCGGCGAGGCCGGCAGTGGGGCACCGGCCGAACCGGGGCTAGAGCCAGTGCTGGCGCCGGAAGTTCCGGTACAGCAGGAGGCACACCCCGGCCATCAGCAGGAGCACGGCCGGGTAGCCCCACGGACTGCCGAGTTCGGGCATGTCCTGGAAGTTCATGCCGTAGATGCCGGCGATCATCGTGGGGACGGCGGCGATCGCGACCCACGCCGAGATCTTGCGCATGTCCTCGTTCTCGGAGACCGACAGCCGCGCGACCGCGGCCTGCAGGATGGACGACATCAACTCGTCGTAGTTGCCGACCTGCTCGCGGACGGTCTCGAGGTGGTCGTGGACGTCCAGGAAGTACTGGCGCATCTCGCCGTCGACCTGCTGGTCGGCGAGCTTGCGCAGCGCGGCCAACAGCGGCGCGACCGTCCGCTTCATCTCGATCAGGTCACGCTTGAGCTGGTAGATCCGTTCGACCTGCGGCGTCCCGCGGACGGCGAAGACGTGGCTCTCGATCTCCTCCAGGTCCTCCGACACCTCGTCGGCGACCCGCAGGTAGTCGTCCACAACGCTGTCGATGACCCCGTGCAGCACCGCGATCGGCCCGCGGACCAACTGCTCGGGGTGCCGCTCCAGGCTCCGCCGAACCGGCTGCAGGGGTCCGTAGTCGCCGTGGCGGACGGTGAGGGCGAACCACGGGCCGATCAGCACCGTCGCGGTCCCGGTCTGGACGATCTCGCCGCCCTCCCCGCGCACGTGGGTCTCCACATAGCCCAGGGGACGCATCGACAGGAAGGTCGTGCCGTCGTCGTACCGCTCGAGCTTGGGGCGCTGCCGCGAGTTGCCCGCGTCCTCCAGGGCCAGGGGATGGAGGCCGAAAACCCCACCGAGAGCGTCGAGCTGGCCGGGGGACGGCTCGAACAGGCCGATCCACACGAAGCCGTCGCCGGCCTCGGCTGAGCGGCAGGCTGCGGCGAAGTCGGCGCCGGGCTGGCGGACGCCCTCGACGTAGAGCGCCCAGTCGATCGCCGCATCCAGCGGATCGGCCCGGGGCGGAGTGACGACCGGCGGCGAGACCGGGGCGGCCGGCCCGGTGGTACGCCGCAGCGGCACCGGGCGGAAGGTGGCGGGCAGGCCGAGACGGCCGTGCAGGGACAGGTTCATCGCTGGCTCCTCAGGCTGGAGCCGCGGCAGTGCCACCCCGAGCCGCAATCAGGCCAGGCGGGTGCCGCGGAAGGTGGGCGGGACGGGTATCAGGGGACTACCAGGTGACATCCGCCTCACCTCCTCAAGCCGGCCGTCGCAACGGCGAACACCGTCGAGAAGCATAGACCGCGCCCGGTGAATTCCGCGCCGGGAGTCGGTGACGTCCGGATGAACTCCGCAGTCGGGGCTCAGGCCTGGCGACGGATCTTCGGCATCCGCTTGGCGACCTCGTCCTCGAAGAGCTTGCGGACCGCGTTCGTGTCGAACCTGCCGTCCAGCATCGGCAGGGTGCCCTTGAACGCCCGCTGGCACACCACCGTCCACGCCTGGCCCATGGCCAGCGTGATTCCGGACGCGACCGAGGCGTTGATGACCCCACCGACGATGCTTCCGGCGCCCGGGATGAACTTGAGCAGACCGGACGCGGCGGCCCGTCCGGCCGATGTCGCGACCGACGTGGACGCGATCGCCAGCAGCGCTGACTTGTCCAGCCCCAGCCCGTGGAGGTGCGCGATCCGGGCCATCATCGACAACTGGATCGGTAGGAGCATGGCCGCGGACGAGAACGGGATCGGGACGGCCGCCGCAGCAGCTGCCGCCGTCACCGCCGCCGCAACCGCTTTGTTGGACTGGGAAGTCTTGAGCGCCAGGTCGACCTGCTGGGCGGCGACGAGGGCTGCCTGGACTCCCTCCGGAGCAACGTGAAACGTTGCCCGCAGGACGTCGATCAAGCCGTAGGGCGGCTGACCGCTGAACGGGTCCCTCATCGCGTAGGTCATGAACGGGCGTCCGCCGAAGATCGGGAGGTTGCGGGCTTCCAGCTGGCGGGCGAGCTCGACGGCGTCCGGGTGGAAGCGCTCGTCCCGCATCGGCACCTGGGTGAGGACGAGCAGCACCGGCAGGCCCAGTTCGTCCAGCTTGCGGATGAACCGGTCCTCCGCTGCTTCGAAGCGCCGGTCCATGCCCCGCACGCAGTACCACGCGACGTGGATCTGCTCGGCAAGTGGCCTCGTCCGCGACTCCTTGATGGCCTTGGTCAGCTCGGAGATGATCTCGTCGTCGTCCTTGCCGATCTCCAGCCCGCGAGTGTCGATCAGGCCGAGCGTCCCCCGCCGGTCGAGGTAGAGGTGGGAGCCCTGGGTGATGGGCGTGCCGATGCCTGTGGCCGCGACCTGCTCGCCGAAGATGGCGTTGACCAGGGTGGACTTGCCGACACCGGTCTTGCCGAAGACGGCGATGTTGACCCGGCCGATCTGGTCGCCCTGTTTCTCGAACTCGGCGGCGAAGCTCTCCGTGAACCATTGCGTCACGCGGGCAAGCCTAAGCGGAGCCTGTCCGTACACCATGGGGTTGTTCCCCCACCGCTCCCCGGGACGAGCCCCGACCGGGTAGGTGGACGGGTAGGCACGGGGTCTCTCCGGGACCGTTCGCAGTACGCTGTTCTCAGGTTCAGACCGGACCGGTTTCGCGGGCCAAGAGGGGGTCCGATGAGGCACCATCGGCTTTCCTGGATCATCGCGGCGGCCATCGCCGTGGCTTCTTTCATTCCCGTCCCGGCCGCCGCCGCGGACACCTCCGCCAGAGCCGCCGCGCCTGCTGACGCCACCACACCGGCGGTCGTCAAGCATGTCACCACCGACGTCGACGGGGACGGCACCCGCGACTCGGTCACCCTGACCTACCTGGGCGCCGACCAGTTCACGCTGGGCGTCACCACCACAAGGGGCAGAACCTCGACAGTGTCGTTCGGCTCGGCCTTCGAGGCCATCTACCCGTACACGCCGAACGTCGCCTGGTACGGAGCGTCGGCGATCGACGGCCGGAAGGGCTCAGAGCTGATCGTCCGCGTGCCCACAACGAAGTCCACCGTCCCGGGCGGCCCGCTGGCGGTCTACACGTGGCGCTCCGGCACGCTCGTGAAGGAGACGGCACCGCCCAGCCCTTGGGGAAGGGCGTGGAACGTCGACACCGGGAACGACCTCCGGGCTGCCGGCTACCGGTTCTTCACCAGCCACGGCCACCGCTACGTCGATGCCACCCGGATGACGTCGACCGGGAAGGGCAGTGCACCGTGGAAGGGCATCATCACCCGCTCGGTGTGGCGCCACGGCACCTGGGTGAAGGTCTCGACCCGGAAGGCCAAGGCCGTCAGGATCGGGAACGACCTCACGTGGGGCCAGGTGGGAATCGCTGGACCCAGACTCCTGCTCGGCCAGCTGAACGTGGACATCAGCGGGGACGGCGCCCCCGATCTCGTCCTGCTCTACCGGACCGGCGCCCGGTCCTTCCAGGCCAGGGTGTCCGCGAACGGCCACGTCGCGTCCGCCGTGGTGTTCCCCGGCTACCCAGACTGGGATCCGTTCATCGGCGCAGCTGAGGTCGACGGCGTCGCCGGACGCGAGATCCTCGCCGTTACCGACGGCGGCGACGCCTTTGAGTGGAAGGTGCTCGGGTGGCGCAACAACGCGCTCGTCGAGGTGCCCGGTCCCCTCGCGACCCGTTGGTTCGTCGACAGTGACGAGGACGAAGTCAACTTCGCGCTGAGCTCCGAAAGTGGCAGCCACTACGTCGTCGTCGCGGTTACCGAATGGGGCCACTACGCCGGGCAACCGGTTCATTTCGGTCGCTTCGTCTGGAGTGTCGGCCACTGGACGATGCAGTCCGCGTGGGACGACGTGCTCACCCCCGAACAAGCCGCAGCGTTCCGGAGCGGCTTCACCGCCCCTGATCTCGTCAGCCCGTAGCCACGAGAGTTCCGACAGCAGAGAGAAGAACAAGATGACCCGCCCACTCAGCCTGATGGCTGCTGCGACCCTCGCCGCTGCCGCAGTCGCCGCGACACCGACTGCGAGCGCTGCCGTCCCCGCGGGGACCGTCGCCCCGGCGGACGTGGCCACCCCTGCGGTTGTGAAGCACGTCAACACCGACATGGACGGGGACGGCACCCGCGACTCGGTCGACCTGACCTACCTGGGCTCCGACCAATTCGAACTGGCCGTCACAACCACGAAGGGCAAGACGTCCAAGGTTTCCTTCACTTCCCATGTCGACGCCGACATGGTTCCCGCCGCCATGACGTGGTACGGCGCGGACGCCATCGACGGGCGCAAGGGGTCGGAGCTGATCGTGCACCTTTACGCCCCCGGCGTCACCGACAGCGGTCAGAACCTCGACGTCGCCGTGTACACCTGGCGCTCCGGGAAGCTCGTCGCAGAGCCGGCACCGCAGGCCCGCACCGGCACCGGATGGCAGGTGGGCGTCGGCGAGGGGAGCGAGCAGGGGGCTGGCTACTGGTTCTTCGCCAGCCACGGCCGGCGCTACGTGGACACAACCCGCCTGTCCATGTCCGGCGGCACGCCACGGTACACGGGCAGCGTCACCCGCTCGGTGTGGCGGAAGGACCACTGGGTCGAGCTCTGGTCGCGGAGCCTGAAGGCCAAGACGCTGACCTGGAAGCAGACCGGCATGGCCGGTCCGAAGCTGTTGCGGGGGCAGGTCAAGGTCGACATCAGCGGTGACGGGCGGACGGATCTCGCGCTGTTCTACCAACTCGGCCTGGAGAAGTACCGGGTGACGGTCCTGGCGCACGGCCGCAGCGCGTCAGCTGATGTCACCCACTGGAAGTTCCCGTTCATCGGTGCTGCCGCCGTGGACGGCGTCGCCGGCGACGAATTGATCGCGATGACCGGGAGCAAGGGTGATTGGACTGTCTTCACGTGGCGGCACAGCGGCAAGCTCACCAAGCTCAGGGCCCCGGCGTTGTACGGCGAAGCCGGGAACTCCCCCACCTGGCATCGCGCCAAGGGGGCAGGCTGGACCAACGTCACCCTGAGCGTCGAGAGTGGCCGCCACTACGTCGTCACCGCGTGGAGCCTCCCGACGAACACTGCGGACCCCGTCACGGTGCGCTTCGCCAGGTCGGTGTGGGACGGCAACCACTGGACCAAGCTCAGCGAATGGACCGACCAGCTGACCCTCGACCAGTTGATGCTCCTCGGCGACGGCTTCACCGCCCCTGACCTGGTCACCCCGTAGGGCGAGCGGCCTTTCATCCCGCGCACCTGGATCGAAGGAGAATCCGATGAAGCGCAACCCGCTCGCATGGATCGCCGCCACCGCGCTGATCGCCGCGAGTCCGTTCTTCCCGGTCACGGCTGAGGCCGCGACGCCCGTCCCGGCAAGGACCGTCGCGCCCGCCGACATCTCGGCGCCGGTGGTGGTCAAGCACGTCGACACCGACCTCGACGGGGACGGCGCCCGCGACTCGGTCGACCTCACCTACGTCGGTGACGATCAGTTCACCCTGTCGGCCATAACGGCCCGGAAGGAGAGCTTCTCGGTGCGGTTCTCCTCGGCCTTCGAGGCGGCCGACCCCGCCACACCGAAGAGCGTCTGGTTCGGCGCGGACGCCATCGACGGGCACAAGGGCTCCGAGCTGATCGTCAGGATCTTCAACACCTACGAACTCCAGGGCCACGAGGTGACCCTGAACGTCTACACGTGGCGATCGGGAATGCTGGTGGCCGAGACCGCGCCCACGACCCCAGAAGGCAGGATCTGGAGGATCAACAGCGGCGCCCAGCAGATGGCGCGCGGCTACCGGTTCTTCACCAGCCATGGCCACCGCTACGTCGACGCGAGCCGGTTGACCAGCCCGACCCTTCCGGGGGTCAGGTGGACGGGCAGGGTCACCCGCTCGGTGTGGCGCCACGGCGCCTGGGTGACGTTGTGGACGCATCGCGCCAGGGCCACCAGGTCTCTGGCGTGGGGACAGATCGCGATCGCCGGGCCGAAGCTCCTGATCGACCAGCTCGACGCCGACATCAGCGGTGACGGGAACGCCGACCGCGTCCTGGTCCACCGGACCGGGAAGTCGGCCCACCTGGTGACAGTTTCCGCGTCGGGCCACAGAGCGTCGACGACGGTCCGCGGCTCTGGTGACGATCCGTTCATCGGTGCCGCCCGGGTGGACGGCGTGGCGGGCTCCGAGTTGCTGTTCGGGACGTCGACCGTCGGCAGATCCCACCGGTGGGAGGTGCTGTCGTGGCGCAAGGGTGCGCTCACCCATGTTCCCGGACCGCTCAAGGACCCCCAGGGCAAGGACAGCTGGTACGGCGCGGACGCCAACACGCAGACCACCAACTTCGCGCTCAGCACCGAGGGCGGCAGCCACGACGTCGTCGTTGGCCGGCTCGCCTCCGGCCTCGACCCGCAGACCCACCCGGTGCACCTCACGAAGTTCGTCTGGGACGTCGACGGCTGGACCGAGCAGGCCGAGTGGGACGCGATGCTCACCGCAGAACAGGCGGCCACGTTCCACGACGGCTTCACCGCACCCGATCTGACCAGTCCGTAGCGACTTCGCACGGACTGGGCCCGGCCGTCCAGAGGGGGGACGCCCCACCCACCCGTTCCGGTGCATCCGGGACGGGTGGGGATGGGGGTGGTTCCTGGAGCCCGGCCGCCCGCCCGGCGATACAATGCCGTAGGGTCGACAAGAACCCTGTTCTCCCGGATCGAAGAGGATCGCGATGAGGCACCATCGGCTGGCCTGGATCACCGCGGCGGCACTGACCGCCGTCCCGTTCTCCCCCGTTGCCGCGGACGCGGCAACTCCCGTCCCCACGAGGGCGGTCGCGCCGGCCGACGTCGCCACGCCGACCGTGGTCAAGCACGTCAGCACCGACGTCGACGGGAACGGCACCCGCGACTCGGTCACGCTGACGTACCTCGGCTCGAACCAGTTCGCCCTGACGGCGACGACAACGAAGGGCAAGTCGTCCACCGTGACGTTCGCGTCCCGCGTCGACGCCAAGTGGGCGCCGGCAGCAGACACCTGGTACGGCGCCTCGGCGATCGACGGACGCAAGGGCTCCGAGCTCATCGTGAACAAGTTCACGAAGGCCACGGCCGAGAGCCGGGCGAACATCACCCTCGGCGTCTACACCTGGCGCTCCGGCAAGCTGGTCGCCGCGAAAGCCCCTGCCAGCAGGTGGGGGAAGACGTGGAAGGTGAACGGAACCCTCGCCGGCGAGGCCCGTGGCTACAACTTCTTCACGAAGTCCGGGCACCGTTACGTGGATGCGACGCGGATGACGACCGGGAAGTACACCAAGCCGTGGAACGGCTACGTCACCCGGTCGGTCTGGCGCGGCGGCACCTGGGTCAAGCTGTGGACCCACAGGGCGAAGACGGTCAAGTCATCAACCCTGAGCGCATGGGGCCAGGTCGGCATCGCCGGACCGAACCTGCTGCTCGGCCAGGTGAACGTCGACGTCGACGGCGACGGTCGGGTGGACCTGGTGGGCTACTACCGTGACGGCTTCGCCCTTCACATGTTCCGTGTTGCGACGGCTGCCGGGCGGACGGTCTACGTCGGCTACCCGACCGAGCCCGATTCGAAGTTCATCGGGGCCGCTCAGCTGGACGGGGTCGCGGGCGACGAGCTCATCGCCGAGGTCGGCAGCGAGGGCCCGGTGTGGACGGTCTTCACGTGGAGCGACTACACGATCAGGGAGACTCCGATGCCGGCGCTCTACGGCGGCACCGGCGGGTCGATCCCCTGGCAGGGTCACAGTGACGAGGCGATCACCAATCTGCGCTTCTACACCGACGCCGGCGCCGCGTGGGTCGAGACGGGCTGGATCTCGTACGAGAACTCGATCCTGACCGATCCGGTCAACTTCGCCAGGTCGGTGTGGCAGGACGGAAAGTGGGTCAAGCAGACCGAGGAACAGCGGGTCCTGACCGAGGCCGAACGCGCCACCTTCCAGTCCGGCTTCACGGTCGACGGCCTGGTCACACCCTGATCGCCGGCCGCCTCCAGAGACGAGGAACACCGTGAAGCGACAGCTCGGCCTGCTCGTCGCGGCATCCTGCGCCGTCACCGTCCCCTTCGGCGCAGGCACGACCGCCCACGCAGCCGTTCCTGCCGCGGATCCCGTCCTGACGAGGCTCGCGCATGTTCTCACCGACGTGGACGGTGACGGCACCCGAGACTCGGTGACCCTGACCTCCCTGGGCTCCGACCGGTACGAGTTGGCGGCCACGACGACCCGAGGCACAACCGCCACGGTCACGTTCAGCACTCCCGGGGACGCGACCTCCGGCCCCATCACGACCCGGTGGTACGGCGCCGATGCCATCGACGGACACAAGGGCTCCGAGCTCATCGTCGGCCACATCCCCGAGTGGGGCAACGGCAGCACCAGCCTGAGCGTCTACACGTGGCGCTCGGGCACGCTCGTGGCCGAGGCAGCCCCAGCCACGTCGAAGGCCAAGGCGTGGGTGATCAGCGACTTCGCCTCGCCGGCACGTGGCTACCGGTTCTTCACCAGCAACGGCCACCGCTACGTCGACGCCAGCCGGCTCACGGAGTACTCCAACCCGCTGCGCTGGAAGGGCACCATCACCCGCTCGGTGTGGCGCGACGGCAGGTGGGTGAAGCTGTGGACGCGCTCGCACTCGACCAGGACCCTGCGCTGGGGAGAGGTCGGCGTCGCGGGACCCAGGCTGCTGATCGGCCAGGTGAAGGTCGACGTGAGCGGCGACGGCAGGCCTGACCTGGTCTCGTACTACCGCAACGGTCTGTCGCACTACCTGGTCACGGTCGCCACCGGCAAGACGACGGTGGAGAAGGGCTTCTCGGCCGACACCAGGGGCTTCATCGGAGCGGCCGCCCTGGACGGCGTGGCGGGCGATGAGCTGATGTTCACCGTGTCCTGGGACGACCCCACCTGGCTGGTGCTGACCTGGCGCTCCGGCAGGCTCGTCGCCCTTCGCGCTCCCGCGCTGTACGGCGAAACCCAGAACGGCAAGATCTGGTCGGGAGCCGGCGACGAGTCGGTGACCAATCTCGCCTTCACGACCCAGAACGGCCGGCACTACGTCACCACCGGAGTGATCGCCTCCGAGGACTACCCGTCCGGTGAGGTCCGCTACGCCGAGTCGGTTTGGAAGGACGGCACGTGGTCGCTCGTGACGCAGTGGACCGTGACCGGCCTGACCACCGAACAGCAGGCGAGGTTCCACAAGGGGTTCACCGTCGACGACCTGGTCGCTCCCTGAGCCCGCGAGCGTTCAGTCCTTCGCCGGCTCCGAACGCCAGTCCGCAGGGATGGTCCGCACCGGCTGACCGGTGAGCACGGCGACGACGGCGTCGATCGTCACCTGGAGGTAGCTGCGGCCGTCGGGAGCCAGCGACGTCGCGTCGAAGTAGTGCTCCTTGGCGTTGTGGTTCATCGGGCCGAGGTCGATGACGTCCAGGCGGCCCTCGTCGCGGGCGTCCGTCCACGGAGACAGCTTGGCGATCGGCCAGCGGCCGGCGAACATCACGCCGCCGAGCTTCTCGAAGACGTCCTTCGTGCCCCGCAGGTGCCACAGGTGCTGGACGTGGGCAAGTCCCGGGTCGTCGGACATCATCCCTCCGATGGAGACGACCCGGACCGGCATCTTCCCCAGCCCCAGGTAGCCGGCGGCTCCGATCGAGATCTGGGCGCCACCGCTCCACCCGATCAGCGTGACCGGCTTGCCTCCGTCCAGCTGGTAGCCGTTGCGGTTCAGCGCAGCGACCACCTGGCGCGCCGTGCCGATGTTGTACGCGGGCCCGTAGCGGCGATCGGCGCTGACGAACAGCTGCATGGCGTTGCGGCCGTTGATCAGCATGCCCGCGACGGCCTCCGGGTTCTTCAGCCGGGCCTGCTCGGCCCGCCGCCACAGCCAGGCGAGCGCCCGCTGGCCGGTCAGTCCGCGGTTCTCCACCGAGTACGGGAACACGTCGCGGATCACGCAGGTGTCGGGAAGCGCCTCGAGCGCTGCGACGAGCGGCTCCTCCTCCTCCGGGACGGAGCGGCCGTCGATCGCCCCGATGCCTGACAGATAGACGATGTAGTGCTCGTAGGGCTCCGGGGTGTCGTCGCCGTCGTCTTCGACGAGGATCCTCGACACCGTGTCGGCCGCCTCGTCCGCACCCTCCCGCGACCACCAGCCGAGCGCGTCCAGGGGGGCGAGCGTGAGCGCGAGCGTGACGAAGACGAGGACGCCGATGAGGATGGCTGAGATCATCGCCGCTCCTCCTCGAACTCGTGGCCGAGCGGCAGGATGAGCTGGCCCGAGAGCAGGTCCCGTCCGGTCATCATGGCCGGCTGTCCCGTCATGGCCCGCCAGGCACGGTTGCCCACCCACGAAACGGGACGCGCGAGCGCGCGCGACAGGACCTGCATGATCCCCCAGCTCACCAGGGTGATCACCAGGGACTCCCACAGGGCGGTCATGAAGAACACCTGCACGATGATCCACAACGCCAGCAGACCCCACAGCTGCAGCAGTCGGGCGATGGCCGGGCCGAGGTACGGGATCAGGGCCAGGAACCCGAACACCAGCGGGGCGGTCGAGAGCAGGGTGCCGCGCAGGACGAGCCCCGGATCGGGCGTCTTCCCCGTGACCAGCGCGCCGATCACGAAGATCGCAACGGCCTGAACCGCGTACAGCAGCACCATCGCCACACCGTTGAGGAACAGCGTGAGAACGAAGCGCCAGCCCCGGATCCGGTTCAGGAAGAGCACGACGCTGTCGCCGAGCAGTGTGGACGCCCCGGCCAGCACGGCCACGGCGACCGTTATCGGGAGCGTGAGCGGACGGCCGTCGAACCACTGTGCGGCCGCGGGATCGAGGCTCAGGACGACCCGGATCGCCATGAACACCGAGGCGACGAAGTCGAAGAAGCCGCCCACCGCGCCTCCTCTGCGTCGCCGGTCGCGACCGAGGCTAGCAGCGGCGGCGGTCGCACGCCCGGGGGGCGCAGGATCTCGGTCGATCGCCCGGATGCTGACCGCGTCACGGAGCGCCGCGCCGTGTGACCTAGCGTGGCGGAGTTGCCCGCGGGCGCACGGTCGCGACCCGCCTACCCAGAAGAGGACCGATGAGTCTGCTGCGCACCAAGTCGATCGAGCAGTCGATCGCCGACACCGACGAGCCGGAGTACCAGCTCAAGAAGTCGCTGTCCGCCCTCGACCTGACCGTGTTCGGGGTCGGGGTGGTGATCGGAGCCGGCATCTTCACCCTGACCGGGAAGGCCGCCCACAACATCGCCGGGCCCTCGATCGTGCTCAGCTTCGTCTTCGCCGCGATCTGCTGCGCGCTGGCCGCCATGTGCTACGCCGAGTTCGCTTCCACCGTCCCGGTCTCCGGCTCGGCCTACACCTTCTCGTACGCCTCGCTCGGCGAGATCTTCGCCTGGATCATCGGCTGGGACCTGATCCTCGAGATGTTCCTCGGCGCCTCCGTCGTCGCTCAGGGCTGGAGCGCCTACCTTTCAGTGTTCCTGGAGAAGCTCGGCATCGTGCTCGCGCCCGCGCTCAGCTACGGGGGCACGGTCGACGTGCCGGCCCTGCTGCTGGTCGTCGTCCTCGGCGCGCTGGTGACCATCGGGATCAAGGAGTCGCTGCGGGTCAACCTGGCCCTGGTCGGGCTGAAGCTGTTCATCGTCCTGTTCGTGATCGTCGCCGGCATCGGCTTCATCAACCCCGCCAACTACGACCCGTTCATCCCCGCCGCGCAGGCGACCGAGACCACGACCGGCTGGACGCAGCCGCTGCTGCAGGCGCTCACCGGTGCGGCGCCGTCCGCCTTCGGAGTCGGGGGCATCTTCGCCGGGGCCGCACTGGTGTTCTTCGCGTACATCGGGTTCGACGTCGTCGCGACCACAGCAGAGGAGACCAAGAACCCCCAGCGGGATCTGCCGATCGGCATCATCGCCTCCCTGATCATCTGCACGGTGCTGTACTGCGCGGTGGCGCTGGTGGTGACGGGAATGGTCCGCTACGACCAGCTCGACCCGAAGGCCGCCCTGGCCAACGCGTTCGCCTACCACGGGCAGGCCTGGATGGCGACGCTGATCTCCGCCGGCGCGGTGGCCGGCCTGACCACCGTCGTGCTGACGCTGATGATCGGGGCGACCCGGCTGATCTTCGCGATGTCCCGCGACTCGCTGCTGCCGGCCGGCCTGGCCAAGGTGCACCCCACGTTCCGCACCCCGTGGCTGATCACGATCATCGTCACCGTCGCGGTCGCGCTGGTCGCCGCGCTCACCCCCGTCGGCGTGCTGGAGGAGATGGTGAACATCGGGACGCTGAGCGCGTTCGTGCTGGTCTCCATCGGCGTGATCGTGCTGCGGCGGACCCGGCCCGACCTTCCCCGCGCGTTCCGCGTCCCGTGGGTGCCGGCGCTGCCGATCATCTCGGCCGTGATCTGCGCCTACCTGATGCTGAACCTGTCGGTGGAGACCTGGCTCCGGTTCCTGGTGTGGCTGGTCATCGGGTTCGCCATCTACTTCGCGTACTCCCGCAGCCGTTCGCGCCTGGCTACCGGCGTGGCACTCAGCCCGGACGTCCGCGAAGCGATGGAGCGCGGCGTGATCCGCAACCCTGACGACCTGCGCTGAACGCGGCTCCTGGGGCAGCGCCGGGCCGTCCGGGGAGGTGCCTCCCCCGTGCCGGCAGGGCTACTTCACCAGGCGGATGTTGACCGGGTAGCGGTAGTCGCGGCCCTGGGCCGTGGCAACAGCCGCGATGATCCGGAAGATCAACCAGATCACCGGGAACACGAACACCGTGACGAACCCCACGACGATCAGCATCGCGACGAAGGAGGCGATCATCGCGATGATGAAGGTGATCTCGAAGTTGAGCGACTCGGCGGCCTGCGTCTTGACCCAGGCGCTCTTCGGGCCCTGGATCAGGTAGACCAGCAGCGGCCCGAGGAACCCGAGACCCACGACGGACGCGGCCAGCGCCGACCAGTGCGCCGCGGACGCCCACGTCCGCTCCTGGTCGGGGGTGAGGGCGCCGGTCGCAGTGCCGGTGTACTGCACGGGAAGGTACGGCTGCTGCTCCGCGTACGGGTTCTGGGCGTACGGGTTCTGCGCGTACGGGCTCTGCTCGGCCGCGGCGTACGGCTGGGCGTAGGGGTTCTGGGCGTACGGGCTCTGCGCGGCGAACGGATCCGCCGCGACGTACGGCCCGGCGGGGGCGGCGGGCTGCTGGTAGGACGTGCCCGGCGCCTGGGAGACCGGCGCAGAAGGAGCCGGCGCGGAGGGACGGCCGTAGCTCTCGCGCGCGAGCGTCTCGGCGTACCCGCTGTCTCCCAGGTCGAAGCCGACAGGCTCCGAGCCGTCGTCGGGGGTCGGGGTCGGGGGCGTGGCCGGGGCGACGGCGCCCAGGTCGGGGACGACGGGCGCGGCGGGCTGGATGTCGTCCAGCGAAAGGCTCGGCACCTGCACGGGCGGCAGCACCTGCTCCGGGGCGGGTGGCTGGTCGGGGACGATCGGTTCTCCGGTGCTGGATTCCATGGCATCAGCGTAATCAGCCAGAGCCCCCGCCAGCGGGTCGCGAGGCGAAACCAGGGGACCATCCGGGTGCCGGATCGGGATAACCCCTGTCGACTACCATCGCCTCGGCGACAGTGAGGACGCGACCATGACCGAAACGACTGTCCCGGCGACCATCACGGTGCGCCGGCCCTTCGACCGCAGCGTCCTCGGCGTGCTCGCCGCGACGACACCGGACGAGGTCCGCGACGTCGTCGTCCGCGCCCGCTCCGCGCAGGTCGCCTGGGCCGACACCCCTGTCCGCCGGCGTGCGGCGGTCCTCAAGCGGTTCGCCGGCCTCGTCCTGCGCGACCGCGACCGCATCCTCGACAGCATCCAGGACGAGTCGGGCAAGGCCCGACTGAACGCGTTCGAGGAGGTGATGGACGCGGCCCGCGGCGTCCGGGTGTTCGCCAACAACGCCGTCTCCGCCCTCTCCGAAGCCCGCCGTCCGGGCGCGATCCCGGTGCTGACGCGGACGGCCGTGCGTCACGTCCCGGTCGGCGTCGTCGGAATGATCAGCCCCTGGAACTACCCGTTCAACCTTCCCGCGACCGACGCGGCACAGGCCCTCCTCGCGGGCAACGCCGTGGTGCTGAAGCCCGACTCGCAGTCGCCGTTCACGGCGCTGCTGCTCGCCGAGCTGCTCACCGAAGCCGGCCTGCCGGAGGGGGTGTTCCAGGTGGTGCCGGGTGCCGGCACCCAAGTCGGCCCGGCACTGGTGGAGACCTGCGACTACCTCATGTTCACCGGCTCGACCGCCGTCGGCCGCGAGTTGGCGCATCAGTGCGGCGAACGCCTGATCGGGTTCTCCGCGGAGCTGGGCGGCAAGAACCCCGCCCTGGTGCTCGCGGACGCCGACGTTGCCGCCGCGGCCTCCGGGCTCGCCCGCGGATGTTTCGCGGGAGCGGGACAGGTGTGCGTCAGCATCGAGCGGATCTACGTCGCCAACGAGGTGTACGCCGAGTTCCTGTCCCGGTTCGCCGCCCGCACCCGCGCCCTGCGCCTCGGGACGGGCCACGACTGGAGCGCCGACGTCGGCTCCCTGGTCTCGGCGACCCAGCTCGACCACGTCCGGCGGCACGTCGAGGACGCCCGGGCCAAGGGCGCTGGGGTGCTGGCCGGCGGGAGGGCGCGCCCCGACCTCGGCCCGTTCTTCTACGAGCCGACCATCCTCACCGGCGTCACCGAGTCCATGCAGGTGTGCCGGCACGAGACCTTCGGGCCGGTCGTCTCGGTGTACCGCGTCGACTCCGAGGCGGAAGCCGTCGAGCGGGCCAACGACACCCGGTACGGGCTGAACGCGTCGGTCTGGTCGGCGAAGCGCGGCGAGGAGGTCGCACGCAGGCTCCGCGCCGGGACGGTGAACATCAACGAGGGCTACGCGGCCGCCTTCGGCTCGCACGCCGCTCCCATGGGGGGCATGGGCGACTCGGGGCTCGGGCGGCGACACGGCAGCTCCGGCCTTCTGAAGTACACCGAGCCGCAGACCATCGCCCGGCAGCGCCTGTCGCCGATCGCCCCACCCGACGGGATCACGAACCGGGCCTTCGCCGACGCGATGACCCGAGGCATCGCGCTCATGAACCGCTTCCTGCCCTGATCCGCCTGTCAGCGGTGCCGACGAGCGGCCCGATACTCTGGAGGGCGTGACCGCAATCATCGGCGTCGACGCCGGCCAGACCGGTATCAGGCTCCGCTGTGTCGACGGCGGGCTGCGGGCGCAGTCCGACCTGCCCGGCGTGCTGACCGACCGTCCGCTGATGCCCCAGTTGGCCACAGCCATCCGCGGCTTCGTCGAGGAGCACGGCCTGCGCGCCGAGGCTGTCGGGGTGGGCTGCAGCGGACTGGTCACCCCCGAGGCGACCGAGCTGGCCGGCCTGTTGGACGGCACGGGCATTCGTCGGGTCGCCGTCGCCCACGACGCGACGACGAGCTATCTCGGCGCGCTGGGCGACCGTCCCGGCGCCGTCATCGCGGCGGGCACCGGAGTCGTGACCCTGGCGGTCGGACGCTCCTCCGTCGCCCGCGTGGACGGCTGGGGCTACCTGCTGGGAGACGCGGGCAGCGGGTTCTGGATCGGCCGCGCCGGCATGGACGCCGCGCTTCGTGCCTTCGACGGCAGGGGTGAGCCGACCGTGCTGCTCGAGCGTTTCACGGAGCTGTTCCCCGACCCCGCCGCCGCATACGTCGAGTTGCAGTCCGACGAGCGCAGGGTGAGCCGGATCGCGTCGTTCTCGAAGGTCGTGGACGACGTCGCTGCCGGCGGGGACCCGGTCGCCCTCGGGATCGTCGCCGACGCGGGGCACGAGCACGCCGCCTCCGTGCTGGCCGGGCTCGGACGGGTCGGAATGCTCGAGGGGCCGCCGCCACCGGTATGCACCTTGGGGAACGTCCTGCGCTCGGAGCGGATCCGGAGCGCGTTCATCGAGCGCCTCCGCGACCGCTGGCCGGGCCTCGAGCTGGCCGAGCCGGCCGGCACCGGGCTGGACGGCGCCGAACTGGTCGCGTCCCTGCCCGCGTCCAGCGCCCTGACCAGGCTCGTGGCGGTCGCCTGAGACCGGCCGCCATCCGCCCACTGGCGGGCCACAGGGTGGGCGTGCCCGTCCCCGTTAGGCTGTTCAGCGCGTGAGTCGCCCAGCCAACCGAAAGGCGTCCGAGCCCGTGCCGAACCCGTTCGTCCTCACCAGCCATCCCGGCGGCAACGCCGCCTCCCCCTTCCGCGCGGCAGCCCTGCTGCAACGGTTGCGGGTCGTCGCCCCGGCCGTGGAGGCGGTCGGTGCCCGGTACGTCCACTGGGTCGCGGCCGCGTCCGCGATGGACGAGGCGACGGCAGCTGTTGTCGGCAAGCTGCTCGACTACGGACCCGCGGCGCAGCCCCCGGCGTCGGCCGCGCACACCGCCCTGGTGGTCGTCGCGCCACGGCTGGGCACCCTGTCGCCCTGGGCGTCCAAGGCGACCGACATCGCCCACAACTGCGGCGTCCCGATCCGCCGGGTGGAGCGCGTCACCGTCTACACACTGGCGTCCGCGACCGCCCTCACCGATGCGGAGTGGACGGCCTGCGCCGACCTCCTGCACGACCGGATGACCGAGACGGTGTTCGCCTCCGTCGCCGACTCGGCAGCGCTGTTCGAGCCACGGGACGCCGAGCCGATGGCCCACGTCGACGTGCTCGGACGCGGCCGCGAAGCCATCGAGGACGCCAACACCGCCTTCGGCCTCGCCCTGTCCGACGACGAGATCGACTACCTCGTCGAGGCTTTCACCGACCTGCGCAGGAATCCCACCGACGTCGAGCTGATGATGTTCGCCCAGGCGAACTCCGAGCACTGCCGGCACAAGATCTTCAACGCCGAGTTCGTCATCGACGGCGTCCCCCAGACCGCCTCGCTGTTCGGCATGATCCGGCACACCGAGAAGGTCGCAGGGCAGCACACGGTCGTGGCCTACTCCGACAACTCCTCGATCATGGAGGGTGGCCCTGCGACCCGGTGGGCACCGGACGCGGCCGGCTCCCCCAGCCCGTACACCGGGCACGAGGGCGAGGTCCACGTGCTGATGAAGGTCGAGACCCACAACCACCCGACGGCGATCAGCCCGTTCCCGGGTGCTGCGACCGGCTCCGGCGGCGAGATCCGCGACGAAGGGGCGACCGGACGCGGCTCGCAGCCGAAGGCGGGACTGACCGGCTTCGTCGTGTCGAACCTGCACCTGCCCGGCACGTCCGAGCCGTGGGAGGCCGGCGACTACGGCGCGCCCGCTCACATCGCCTCCCCGCTGGAGATCATGACCGCCGGTCCGCTGGGCGGCGCGGGCTTCAACAACGAGTTCGGCCGTCCCGGGCTGGGCGGGTTCTTCCGCGTCTACGAGCAGACCGTCGCCGGCGTGCGCCGGGGCTACCACAAGCCGATCATGAGCGCAGGCGGGCTGGGCGCGATCAGCGCGTCCCAGACCCACAAGGTGACCTTCGGCGAAGGCGCGTTGCTGATCCAGCTCGGCGGGCCGGGCATGCGGATCGGCATGGGCGGCGGGGCGGCGAGCTCGATGGCGTCGGGGGCGAACGCGGCCGACCTCGACTTCGACTCCGTCCAGCGTGGCAACCCGGAGATCCAGCGGCGCGGCCAGGAGGTCATCAACGCCTGCTGGAACCTCGGGGCCGACAACCCCATCCTGTCGATCCACGACGTCGGCGCGGGCGGGCTCAGCAACGCCTTCCCCGAACTGGTGGACGGGGCAGGCCTGGGCGCGCGGTTCGACCTCGACGCCGTCCCCGTGGAGGAGTCGGGGCTCGCGCCGAAGGAGATCTGGTGCAACGAGAGCCAGGAGCGCTACGTCCTGGCGATCGCCCCGGAGTCGCTGGAGGGTTTCGCAGCCTTGTGCGAGCGCGAGCGGTGCCCGTTCGCCGTCGTCGGCGTGGCCCGCGCGGACGGCCGGCTCGTCCTCGCGCCGGGCAGCGAGGACACCGAGGGTGACGACCGTCCCATCGACATGCCGATGGACGTGCTGCTCGGCAAGCCGCCGCGGATGACCCGCGACGTGATGCGCATCACCCGGTCGGAGCCGCCGCTGGACCTGTCCGGCATCGACGTGCGCGAGGCCGCCTACGCGGTGCTGCGCCACCCGTCCGTTGCGTCCAAGCGGTTCCTGATCACCATCGGCGACCGCTCGGTCGGCGGCCTCAACCACCGCGACCAGATGGTGGGCCCATGGCAGGTACCCGTCGCCGACGTGGCCGTCACGCTGACCGACTTCACCGGGCTGGCCGGACAGGCGATGGCCTCGGGCGAGCGGACCCCGCTGGCTGCGCTGGATGCGCCCGCGTCCGGACGGATGGCGGTCGGCGAGGCCCTGACGAACCTGCTTGCTGCACCCGTCGTGCCGGGCGGTTCCGGGACGTCCGCCACGCCCCTGGAGCGCGTGAAGCTGTCGGCGAACTGGATGGCGGCCTGTGGGGAGGAGGGCGAGGACGCCGCGCTCTACGACACCGTCCACGCGGTCGCGATGGAGTTGTGTCCGGCCCTGGGCATCTCGATCCCGGTCGGCAAGGACTCCCTGAGCATGCGCACCCGCTGGACGGACGCGTCCGGCGAGGCGAAGCAGGTCACCTCGCCGGTGTCGCTGGTGGTCTCGGCGTTCGCGTCCCTGGACTCGGTCGCCGACACCTGGACGCCGGAGCTGCAGCCGGGCTCCGCGCTCCTGCTGGTCGACCTGGGCGCCGGAGCCGACCGGCTGGCCGGATCGATGCTGGCCCAGGTCAGCGGCCAGTTCGGCGATGTCACCCCCGACGTGGACGACCCGTCCCGGCTGGTCCGGCTTGCCTCCGCCCTCGCCGACCTGCGGGCCGAGGGCCTGGTCAGCGCCTACCACGACCGGTCGGACGGCGGTCTGTGGGCCACGGTCTGCGAGCTGGCGTTCGCCGGATCAACCGGCGTGGAGATCGACGTCGCCGACCTGCCGGCCCTGTTCAGCGAGGAGCTGGGCGTCGTGCTCGGCGTGGCGGAGGCCGACGTCGACGCCGCGCTCGCTGTGCTGGACCGCCACGGCCTCGGTGAGCTCAGCCGTCCCGTCGGCGCCACGACGTCGGACCGCCGCGTCCGCGTCCGGATCGGTGCGGACCTCGCCCTCGACGAGGACCTGCGTGACCTGGCCCAGGCGTGGGACGAGGTGTCCTGGCGGATCGCGTCCCTGAGGGACAACCCAGAGTGCGCCGACGAGGAGCACGCCGCCTTCGGGGCGGACGTCCCCGGGCTCGTGGCCGCGCCCACCTTCGAGGCCGAGCTCGACGTCGCCGCGCCCTACCTCAACCTTGGATCGCGGCCGAGAGTGGCCGTGCTGCGCGAGCAGGGCGTGAACAGTCACGTCGAAACCGCCTTCGCCTTCGACAGGGCAGGGTTCGAGGCCTGGGACATCCACATGACCGACCTGCAGGCCGGCCGCTTCGACCTCGCGGACGTGGTGGGCCTGGTCGCCGGTGGCGGGTTCTCCTACGGCGACACGCTCGGAGCCGGCGAGGGCTGGGCGCGCTCGATCCTGTTCAACCCGGCGCTCACCGAGGCGTTCTCGGCGTTCTTCGGCCGTCCGGACACCTTCGCGCTGGGCATCTGCAACGGCTGCCAGATGTTCGCGGCGCTCGCCGACCTCATTCCCGGGGCGGACGCCTGGCCGCGGTTCACCCGCAACCGTTCCGAGCAGTTCGAGGGACGGCTCAGCCAGGTCGAGGTCCTGGAGTCGCCGTCGGTGTTCTTCTCCGGGATGGCGGGCAGCCGGCTCCCGGTGGCGGTGGCGCACGGTGAGGGCTTCGCCGACTTCTCCGTCCGCGGGGACGAGGCCGATGTCGTCCGTGCCGTCCGGTTCGTCGATCACGCCGGCGCGCCGGCCACCTCCTACCCCGCCAACCCCAACGGGTCGCCCGACGGGCTCACCGCCGTGACGACGCCGGACGGACGGTTCACGGCGATGATGCCGCACCCGGAGCGGGTCGCCCGGAACGCGCAGCTGTCCTGGACGAACGGGCCCGTCGACGCCGCCAGCCCGTGGCTGAGGATGTTCCGCAACGCGCGGGCCTGGGTCGGCTGACGGTACCCGGACCCTCGGACCCGGCCCGAACCCGGTACCGCGCGTCGCAGCGGTTCGGTAGCCTGAACATGTGACCACCGGACGGGCTCCCGAGCCCAGCAACGAGGAACTCTGGGCGCAGCCGCCCACCGCCTTCCAGGGACCGCCGGCCCCCCAGCCCGTGCACCTCCCGGCGACGCAGCCGACCCCGCCGCTGCCGGCCCCCATGCCCAGGCCGGTCGTCGAACCCGCAGCCAAGCAGAACCACGGCGTCCTAGCGCTCGCGATCACCTCGCTGGGCGTCGGAGTTCCCCTGACAGCGATCGCAACGGCCCAGGCCGGCTTCGGCGGTCTGGTCGTCGCCTGGGCCGGAATCGTCGGCGTCAACGCCGTCTACTCCTGGAGCCGACGCGGCCACTGAGCCCCCGCTAGGGTTGCCCCATGCTCATCATCGGTCTGATCCTGTTCGGCATGCTCGTCGGAGCGGCGGCACAACTCGTTCTGGGCCGGTCGGGCAAGAGCGTCGACTGGGTGCTCGCGTTCGTCGCCGGCCTGGTCGGCTCGTTCGTCGGCGGCCTGCTGTCCAGCCTCCTCCGGGGGGATGGCATCGAACTGCGCCCCTCGGGCATCATCGGTTCGCTGATCGGCGCGGTGATCGTCACCGCCGCGTGGCAGTGGTGGCAGCGGCGCAGGACCAGCGCGTGACGGCTCCCGCGACGCGCGGACCCGTCAGTCGGTGACGACGAGGTCCCGACCCACCAGCCTCCGGTAGGCCTCGAAGTAGCGATCCCGAGTGGATGCGACGACGTCCGCGGGCAGAGGCGGAGGCGGGGTGTCCGAGGCCTTGTCCCACCCCGACTCATGGGTGAGCCAGTCCCGCACGTACTGCTTGTCGAAGCTCGGCAGGCTGCGTCCGGGCTGCCAGGCGGACGCGTCCCAGAAGCGGGAGGAGTCCGGGGTCAGCACCTCGTCGGCGAGCACCAGCGTCCCGTCCGGACGCAGCCCGAACTCGAACTTGGTGTCGGCGAGGATGATCCCGCGCTCCGCCGCGATGTCGGCTGCCCGGGAGTAGATCGCCAGCGTGGCGTCCCGGAGCCGGGTCGCGAGTTCCTCGCCGTGGTCGGCGACGATCCGGGCGAAGTCGACGTTCTCGTCGTGCTCGCCCAGCGCCGCCTTGGTGGCCGGGGTGAAGATCGGCTCGGGCAGCTTCGAGCCGTCCACCAGGCCCTGGGGCAGCGGGACGCCGCACACCGTCCCCGACTGCCGGTACTCCGCCCAGCCCGATCCGGTGAGGTAGCCACGGGCGACGCACTCCACGGGCACCATGTCGAGCTTCTCCACGACCAGCGCCCGCCCCGCGACCTCTGCGGGGACGTCGGTGGAGACCACGTGGTTGGCGATCAGGTCCCGCAGCTGCTCGAACCACCACAGCGAGAGCTGGGTCAGCACGACGCCCTTGTCCGGGATCGGCGTCTCCAGGACGAAGTCGAACGCCGAGATCGCGTCGGTCGCCACCATCAGGATGCGCGGCTCCCCTGCCGGCGTCTCGGGCCAGGCGTAGAGCCGGCGCACCTTTCCGGCGTGCAACAAGGGCAGATCGAGCATGGCCGTCAGCCTATAGAGTGCGCGGGTGAGCGAGAGCCCCGCCCGAGCGCCGATCGTGCTCGTCGTCGAGGACGAGGTACCGCTACGGGCGTCGGTGGCGCGCCACCTGAGCATGTCCGGCTTCATCGTCGTCGAAGCCGGGTCGGTCGCGGAGGGCCTTGCCGCGGCGTGGGAGCAGCAGCCCGACGTGATCCTGCTCGACGTGCTGCTGCCGGACGGCTCGGGCTACGACCTGTGCGCGAAGCTTCGCCCGATCACGTCGGCCCCGATCATCTACCTCACCGCACTCGGCCAGGACCGCCACATCGTCGAAGGCCTGGCGAGCGGGGCGGACGACTACATCCCCAAGCCGTTCAGCCTCGACGTGCTCACCGCGCGCATCCAGGCCCAGCTGCGCCGGACGTCCTCGCCACGCAAGGGCAGGATCGACCTGCCGCCGCTCCACCTGGACTACCTCACGGGCGAGGTCGTGCTGGAGGGACGCGAGGTGCACCTGACCAAGATGGAGCTGCAGCTGCTCGGCTTCTTCGCGACGAGCGTCGGCGTCGGGGCCACCCAGTCGGAACTGCTGGCGTCGGTGTGGCGGTCCAAGGCCGACATCCCGACCAACACGGTCCGCCAGACCGTCTCGTCGCTGCGCAAGAAGCTCGGCCTGAACCCGGGCAGCGCCTTCGAGCTCGAGATGACCGCCGACAAGCGCTACGTGTTCCGCCAGGTTCGCTTCGACCCGTCCTGACGCGGCGCCTGCCGGGTCGGTCGACCACCTCGGTGCCGTCATCCCGGCGTTCGCCGGGATGACGGCGTTGGGTAGCGGTCGTCCTACGTCGCCGACGCCAGCGGGACGGTGAAACGGACGGTCGTCCCCTCTCCCGGCACCGACTCCACCACCAGGTCGCCGCCGTGGGCCACCGCGATCTGGCGGGAGATGAGCAGTCCCACCCCCAGCCCGGCGTCCCGGGCGGAGCGGACGCCCTCGCGCCGGGTGCGCACGGGCTGGCGTCCGAGCTGCCCGGCGATCTCCGCGGGCACGCCCTCACCGGTGTCGGCGACGCTGACCTCCGCCGACTGGTCCACCTCCCGGACGCCGACGCTGATGGTGCCGCCGCTGGTATGCCGGGAGGCGTTCGACAACAGGTTGACGAGCACCTGGGTGATCCGCTCCCGGTCGGCCAGCACCATCGGGGCTGCACTGCCGGGCGGCACGACGAGGGTGTTGCCGTGCTGCGTGATCAGCGGACGGTAGGCCTGCAACGTCCGCTGGATGAGCGTGTCGAGGTTGAGCCGAACGGGATGGACGTCCAGGCGTCCCTCGTTGATCCGGCCGAGGTCGAGCAACTGGGTGACGAGCTGGGCGAGCCGGTCCGTCTCCGACCCGATCACCGCCAGGTCGTCCGCCGCCCGCGAACCTCCCAGGTCGCGGGAGACGAGGTCCAGGCCGGCCTCGTCGGTGTGGGTGCGGATCACGGCGAGCGGGGTGTTCAGCTCATGGGCGACCAGGGCGAGGAACTCGGCCCTGGCCGCGTCGAGGCGGGCCAGCTCCTCGTTGCGCTGCGTGAGCTGGGCGGAGTTGCGGTCGTAGAGGTGCACGAACAGTCGCAGGGCGATGCCCAGCGCCAACCCGGTCGCAAGGGTCGAGTACGTGACGTCGATGAACTCGGAGAGCACAGACGGGAGCGGCAGGACCAGGCCGGGCTGGAGGTAGGCGAGCACGAGGCTGGCGGTGAAGACGACCACCTCGAGGGGCACCAGGACGAACAGGGCGGTCCCCTCGAGCACCATTGCCGAGAAGGCGAGCGCGAACGCGAACCACAACGGCATGCCACTGCGCCAGCCGCCGGAGGCGAAGAAGAGTCCGGGGAACAGCCCGACGAACAACGTGGCGACAGCGATGACGTAGGTGAGGCGGTACCTCCGGGTGGCCCGCCCGAACACCAGCAGGGCGAGGATCAGGAGGCCGGCGAAGAAGTTGAGCAGCACCGTCCATGTCGGGCTGCCGAGATAGATGTCGATGGCGGCGGACGCCCAGCTGATCGGGAGGCCGACCATCGCCGTGACCGCCATCAACTGCACCCGGAAGTCCTCGCCGGAGGAGCGCAGCAGGCTCGTGGGCAGGAGGCGGATCCACCGCCGGACGCGCGACTCCGTCATGGCCAGACCCTACTTCGCCGGATGGGACTGACCCGATTCAACCCCTGGTACGCAGCGTTACCCCCATCGGATAAAAGAGCTTTGATCCGAGAACGGCGTTTCGCCGGCGAACGCGATCCTCGTCGCAGGCGCCGCGCAGGTCGGCGCGCACGGGGGGAAACCATGCTTCGACGAGCCTCGATCCTGGCTGCGGCACTTCTGTTGGCCTTCGTCCTTCTCGGGGCGAGGCCGACCGCGGCGAACGCGACGCCGTCCTGGTACGACGGCAGCATCCAGTACACGACCACGCTGAACTGCGTGTCGGTGATCCAGGGGACGCCCTACTACGAGAAGGGTCTGGGGGCCTACTCCGGCTATCGCGCGGATCCGGGCGCGACCTACCCGGCGCCGGGCGACATCTACTGGCTGCACATCTACGTCGCCGGGATGGGCAACGTGTGCAGCGGCGGCTCGCGGGTGAGCCCCCAGGTGGTGCTGCCCGCCTACACATCGCTCGCGATCGACGCAGCCCACAAGATCACCTGCTACGCGAACGGCTCCCTGGACGCGGGCGACTGTCCGTCCGGCCTGGCCACGGGCGGCACCAACGGCGCGCTGATCATCCTCTCGCCGGACACCGCCCACGCGCGCACGTGGCCCGTGCCACAGGGCGCTACCTGGGAGTGGCAGATCCCGGTGGTCTCGGACCGCCCGCTGACGAACTCCCCCTTCGGCGCCTATCTCGTCGTCGCCGACGGGAACGCCAACCCGACGCTGGGGCTGCCGGCGAACGCCTACGTCTTCGCGAAGTCCCCGGCCGTGACCTACCCGTCCCCGGCGACGACGGGGGTGGGCAACACGACGGCGGTCTCCAAGGCCAACCTGTACAGCGGCGGCTCGGCGGGCACCGGCTACTTCGACATCGGCACGACCACCTCCTACGGGCTGTTCACCGACCCTGTCGCCATCCCGGCGGGCGGGCCGACGTGGGTGGCCGACACGAACTGGACGGCTTCGGGGGCCGGCAGTTCGGTGCTCCAGCCCGGTACGACGTACCACTGGCGGTTCCGTTACGTCGTGGGCGCAACCACGTACTACGGCGCGGACCAGACCTTCACGACGACCGGCTCGACGGGCGGGGGAACCGGGGGCGGAACAGGTGGAGGGACGGGCGGTGGCACCGGTGGCGGCACCGGCGGGGGGACGGGTGGCGGCACCGGCGGGGGCGGTGGCGGCACCGGGAGCGGCGGCGGGGGCGGCGGGACGGGCGGCGGCTCGACCACGTCCTCCCCCGCCGCGGCGTCGGTCCCAACCTGGACGCTGACCAGCAAGGCGAAGGTCTCCTGGAGGACCACGACCGGCGCGAAGCCGTCCCGCTACGACGTCCGCTACCGCTCTGCTTCGCTGGACGGCGGCTACGGCGCCTTCAAGACCTGGAAGTCGAAGACCAAGGCGAAGTCGGCGTCTCTGAAGGTGAAGCTCGGACGGTCGTACTGCTTCTCGTCCCGGGCCCGGTACTCGAACGGGACGCTCTCCTCCTGGAGCGCGGAGTCGTGCACCACGACCGCGCGGGACGACCGGTCGCTCGTCCGGGCAGGATCCTGGAAGAAGGAGAAGTCCTCCAAGGCCATCGCCAGGACGCTCTCGACCAGCACGACCGCCGGCTCCAGCCTGACCGCCCGGCATGCGACGGTGCTGCGCCTGGCCGTCGTCTACACCCGCGGCTCCGGCTACGGCGCGGTGACCGTGAGCGTCGGCGGGACCAATCTGGGCACCTTCAGCCTCGCGGGAGGCAAGAAGACGAAGGCGATCCTGGCGCTGCCAGCGCTGGCGGGCGCCGTCACCGGCGACGTCACCGTCACCACGACCAGCGGTGCGAAGGTGGCCATCGACGCGCTGCTGATCTCGCGAGCGTGAAGCCGTCGCCCGTCAGAAGGTGACCGTCACGCTCAACTCCTCGGCTCCGCGGACCAGCCCGAGCGCGAGCTGGTCCCCGGTGCCGAGCGTGCCGAGGACGGCGAACAGGTCTTCGTGGCGGCGCAGGTCCTGCTCGCCCGCGCGGACGAGCAGGTCTCCCGCCCGGACGCCGGCGCGGGCCGCGGGGCTGTCGGCGGCCACGTCGCGGACGAGGAGCCCGTCGCGATCGGCCAGCCCGACGGCACTGCGCAGCCGGGACGCGACGTGCTGCGGTGCGAGGGCAACCCCCAGCACGGCGGGGGTGAACGTGCGCCCCTCGCTCATGCCGTCGACCGTGGAGCGCAGGGTCGCGTCCACCGTCCGGGCGAGGTAGAGCCCGTAGTCGAGGCGATGGGTGTTGATCCCGACGACCCGTCCGTCCCGGTCGAGGACGGGGGCGCCGGACGACCCCGGCGCGGACGGCGCCGCGTGCTCGAGCGCCCCGGTGATCGGCCGCCCCCGCGGCCCCGTGAAGCCCGCCTCGGTTGCGGTCACCTGGCCCCAGACGACCCGCCGGCGGTGACGGCCGGCCGTGATCGCCACGATGAGGTCGCCTGCGCCGGGCGGCTCGTCGGCCCACGCCAGCGGCGCGACGCTCGCGGTGTCGACGTCGAGCACAACCAGGTCGCCGTCGATGTCGCTGCCGGTGACCGCGGCCTGGACCGATCGGCCGTCGGCGAAGGTCACCTGCGTCGTGCGGTCGCGCAGGTTGTGCGCGTTGGTCAGCACCTTGCCCGGGGCCACGACGAAGCCCGTCCCGCGGCCACGGGTGCCGATGGCCACCACGGCCGGGCCGGCTGCGTCCCCCACCGTCCGGACCAGGTTCGCCAGTTCGTCGAACACGCTCATCAGTACACCTTCCCGAGTGACTATCGAATCGCTAGTGACGATAGACTCCCTGCATGGAGGCTGGCAAGAGCAGTTCTTGGGGGCGGACCGACGCACTCGACGCCGCGGCCCGGATGATCGGGGACCGGTGGAGCCTGCGGCTGGTCGGTGTGCTGCTGGAGGGCGACCGGACGTTCAGCGAGCTGTCCGGCGATGTCGCCGGGATCGCTCCGACCATCCTCACCGCCCGGCTCCGCACCCTGCAGGGCCTCGGGCTCCTGATCGCGACCCCGTACGAGCACCGTCCGGTCCGGATGCGCTACTCGCTCACCGTCCCCGGACGCCGCCTCGGGGCAGCCATCGCCACGCTGGCCGAGTGGGGCGGTGCCCGCGAAGGCGCGTCCGGCTCGCCGGTTCACACCCGCTGCGGCACCCCGTTGGTCACGCGTCCGTGGTGCCCGACGTGCGAGGAGCCCGTCGATCCCGTGGACCGGGACGCAGCCGGCGACCTCGTGTGGTGCTGAGGACCCGGCTGCCCTGACCGCTCAGAGCACCGAGCCCGGGTGGTACGCGGCCCCGTCCGGGAAGCGCGCGGCGAGTTCGGCGACCCGGGCCGCGATCCGGTCGACCTGGTCGCGCGCCGAGCCCGTCAGCCCGATCGGGTCGTCGAGGGCCGCGTCCAGCTGGTCGCGGGACAGGCCGAGCCGCGGGTCCGCGGCGAGCCGGTCGACCAGGTCGTTGGTCGGGGCCCCGTTGCGCATGGCGAGGGCAACGGCGACGGCGTGCTCCTTGATCGCCTCGTGGGCCGCCTCGCGTCCGACGCCGTGCTGGACGGCGGCCATCAGCACCTTCGTCGTGGTCAGGAAGGGCAGGTAGCGCTGCAGTTCGGCCTCGATCACCGCCGGGAACGCGCCGAACTCCGCCAGCACCGTCAGGAAAGTCTCGAACAGCCCGTCGAGCGCGTAGCAGGCGTCCGGCAGGGCGACCCGGCGCACGACCGAACAGAAGACGTCCCCCTCGTTCCACTGGGCGCCGGCCAGTTCTGCGGCCATCGACGCGTAGCCACGCAGCACGACCATCAACCCGTTCACCCGCTCGCAGGAGCGGGTGTTCATCTTGTGCGGCATCGCCGAGGAGCCGACCTGGCCGTCGGCGAAGCCTTCGGTGACGAGCTCCTGGCCCGCCATCAGCCGGATCGTCATCGCCAGGCTGGACGGAGCGGCGGCCACCTCGACCAGCGCGGAGAGGACGTCGTGGTCCAGCGAGCGCGGGTACACCTGCCCGGTCGCGGTGAGGACGCTGGCGAAGCCGAGGTGCTCGGCCACCTTCTGCTCGAGGGTCGCCAGCCTGGCGGTGTCGCCGCCGAGCAGGTCGAGCATGTCCTGCGCGGTCCCCATCGGGCCCTTGATGCCGCGCGCCGGGTAGCGCCCGATCAGTTCGTCCACGCGGGCGAAGGCGACGAGCAGTTCGTCCGCAGCGTTGGCGAAGCGCTTGCCGAGGGTGGTCGTCTGGGCCGCCACGTTGTGCGAGCGTCCGGCCATCGGCACGTCCCGGTACTGCACGGCCAGCCGGGAGAGGTTCACCAGGACGGTCACGATCCGCTCCCGGACGAGCTCCAGCGAGCTGAGCAGCTGGCGCTGCTCGATGTTCTCGGTGAGGTCGCGGCTGGTCATGCCCTTGTGGATGTGCTCGTGGCCGGCGAGGGCGTTGAACTCCTCGATCCGGGCCTTCACGTCATGCCGGGTGACCCGTTCGCGCGCGTCGATGGAGGCCAGGTCGACCCGGTCGAGCACCCGGGCGTAGTCGGCGATCACGCTGGACGGGTCGTCACCGCCGAAGTCGACCCCGAGGTCCGCCTGCGCCTGCAGGACGGCGAGCCACAACCTCCGCTCGGCGACGATCTTGGCTTCCGGCGACCAGATCTCACGCATCCGGGCCGAGGCGTACCGGTTCGCCAGCACGTCGGGAATGGTCATCGCGCTCCCCCTTCTGTCGATGCCGCGCCGTCGTCCGCCGCCCCTTCTCCAGCCGCCCCTTCTCCCGAGTTGTCAGAACGAGGAGTCGCCAGAGCGACTCCAGACTCTGACAAGTCGGAGGGAGGGAGGGTGACGGAGGGAGTACGGGTGACGGAGGGAGTGAGGGTGGGGGAGGCTGCGGCGGCCTTCTCGGCGATGTCGTTGCGGTGGAAGCCGCCGGGAAGGGTGATCCCGGCGACCTTGGCATAGGCGGCGTCCCGGGCGTCGGCGAGGGTGTCGCCCGTCCCGACGACGGTCAGGACGCGTCCGCCTGCGCTGACGAGCCGGCCGGACGCGTCCAGTGCGGTCCCGGCGTGGAAGACGCCGTCGGCGTCCGCCCCGGTGATGGGGTCGCCCTTGCGCGGGGCGTCCGGATAGCCGGCGGCGGCGATGACGACGCCGACAGCAGCGCCGCTGCCCCACTCCAGGGGCGGGTGGCCGGCCAGCGCGCCGGTGGCCGCCGCGTACAGCGCGCCACCGAGCGGCGTCTTCAGGCGCGTGAGCAGCGGTTGGGTCTCCGGGTCGCCGAAGCGCGCATTGAACTCCACGACCCGGACGCCCCGGGACGTGAGCGCGAGCCCTGCGTACAGCAGCCCGACGAACGGCGTGCCTCGGCGGCGAAGCTCGTCGATCGTCGGCTGGAGGACCGTGCGGACGACCTGCTCGGTCAGCCCGGACGGCGCCCACGGCAGCGGCGTGTAGGCGCCCATCCCCCCGGTGTTCGGGCCGGTGTCGCCGTCGCCGACCCGCTTGAAGTCCTGGGCCGGCTCGAAGGGCAGGACGCTGGTGCCGTCGCTGAGGGCGAACAGGCTCACCTCCGGTCCGTCCAGGTACTCCTCGACCAGTACCCGGCGGCAGCTGGCCGCGTGCAGGATGGCGGCGTCCCTGTTGTCGGTGACGATGACGCCCTTGCCCGCGGCCAGGCCGTCGTCCTTGACCACGTACGGGGGTCCGAACTCGTCCAGCGCGGCCACGACCTCGCCCATGTCCAGGCACAGCCGGGCGTCGGCGGTGGGGACGCCGGCTGCGTCCATGATCTGTTTGGCGAAGGCCTTGCTGCCCTCCAGCAGCGCCGCTTCCGCCGACGGGCCGAAGACGGCGATCCCCCGCGCGCGGACGGCATCGGCGACCCCGGCGACCAGGGGCGCCTCCGGTCCCACGACCACCAGGTCGGCGCCGAGCTCGACGGCCAGCGCAGCGACGGCGTCCGGGTCGAGCGGGTCGACCGCGTGGTTGGTCCCGACCAGAGCCGTCCCTGGGTTGCCGGGGGCGATGTGCACCTCGGACACCTGCGGGTCGCGGCCGAGCGCCCAGGCGAGGGCGTGCTCGCGCCCCCCGGAGCCGATGACGAGCGTCTTCACGCCCCGATCCTATCGGCGGGGTTCAGCCGAGCCTGGTGCGGTGGAAGTTCTCGAACGAGCGGGACGCGGTCGGCCCGCGCTGCCCTTGATAGCGGTTGCCGTACGGCCCCGTGCCGTAGGGGTGTTCTGCCGGCGAGGACAGCCGGAAGAAGCAGAACTGACCCACCTTCATGCCCGGCCACAGCTTGATCGGCAGCGTGGCGACGTTGGACAGCTCCAGGGTGACGTGACCGCTGAAGCCGGGGTCGACGAAGCCGGCTGTGGAGTGGGTCAGCAGGCCCAGGCGTCCCAGCGACGACTTGCCCTCCAGCCGGGCAGCGATGTCATCGCAGAGCGTGATCACCTCGTAGGTGGACGCGAGCACGAACTCCCCGGGGTGGAGGACGAACGGCTCGTCGTCGGCCACCTCGACCAGGCGAGTGAGTTCCGGCTGGTCCTCGGCGGGGTCGATCACCGGGTACTTGTGGTTGTCGAACAGCCGGAAGTACCGGTCGAGCCGGATGTCCACGCTGGCCGGCTGAACCATGTCGGGATCCCAGGGCTCCAGCACGATGCGTCCGGCGTCCACCTCTGCGCGGATGTCGCGATCACTCAGCAGCACGCGCCCAGCGTAACCGCGCCCGCACTCGGACCGTCGGCCACGGACCCCGTTGGTCGAGGGCTGAACCGTGGGGACAGGTACCTCGGTTCCGGGCGGGGCCGCCGTCATGCGACTGTAACCAGAAACCCTCTTTTCAGTTAGAAGGTTTCCGGTTAGGCTGCGACTGCCGCCCACGTCGTCGGCACGGATCAGGCTGGAGGAACCCAGATGTCTCGCTCACTCAAGGCCGCCGCCGCGGCTGTCGCCGTCGCCCTCGCCCTCGCGGGCTGCTCTTCGGCCCCGAAGCAGCCGACCGCGTCCGGTTCGGTGAGCGGTTCGGCTGTGGTGAAGGAGTCCACGCTGCGGGTGTGGGCCGGCAGCACGACGCCGATCACCATCGACTTCAACCCCTTCCACGTCGATACCGCCCTGTACGGGACGTACGGGCCGATCTACGAGCCGCTGTTCTTCTTCAACCAGCTCTCCTCCGACGCACCCAAGCCGATGCTCGGTGACAGCTACACCTACAGCGCAGACGGCAAGACGATCACCATCAAGCTCAAGACCGGCGTGAAGTGGAACGACGGCCAGCCGTTCACAGCCGACGATGTCGTCTTCACCATGGGGTACGGCCCCAACAAGACCGACAAGATGCTCTCCGCGAAGGCGACCGACGCCTCCACCGTCGTGCTGACCTACTCCACGCCGCAGTTCACGAACGCCTCCCAGTTGCTCGGCGCGACGATGATCGTGCCCAAACACATCTGGTCGAAGATCGACAGCTACATGAAGGAGACCAACCCCAAGCCGGTCGGCACCGGGGCCTACGTCGTGAAGACCACCTCGGACGCCTCCTACACCTTCAGCGCGAACCCCGACTACCGCGACCCCGTCCCGATCACCAACGTCCAGTTCCTCGGCATCGACTCCAACCAGTCCGGCCAGGACCTGCTCACCACCGGGCAGATCGACTGGACGGGCATGTTCATCGCCAACCCGGACACCGTCACCTCCACCGGCGCGATCTCGACGATGAACCAGCAGCAGGACCCGACGACGATCGTCACCTGCTCGGACGCGTCCAAGGGCTGCAAGGGCGACCAGACCGACGTCGCCGTCCGCCAGGCCCTCAACGTCGCCATCGACCGCAGCCAGCTCGCCGAGAAGGCCTGGGTGAACCTGGTCGGCAAGTCCAACCCGGCGTTCGTCCTGCTGCCGCGCGACGCGCAGTGGCTGACCGACCAGAGCCTCGCCGAGAGCCCGCAGGCAGCGGACGCGGCCAAGGCCGGCCAGATCCTCGAGGCCGCCGGCTACACCAAGGACGCCAAGGGCTTCTACGGCAAGAACGGCAAGGAGATCACCCTCGACCTGTTCTCCCCCGACGGCTGGACCGACTACAACGACGCGGCCAAGCTGATCGCGGAGGAGGCCGGCAAGGCCGGCATCAAGGTCACGGCGCGGACGGTCTCTGAGGCCGAGTACTGGACCCCGGTCACCAACGGCGACTTCCAGATGGCCATGTACGGGCTGACGCAGTCGATCGTCGCCGATCCCTTCAGCAACTACGACCAGTACTTCTCCGGCAAGTCGACGGCCAAGGTGGGCGACGCCCCGACCCGCGGACAGAACTACTCCCGCTACTCCAACGCGACCGTCGACGCGGCCGTCGAGGCTGCGGCGGCCACCAACGACGCCGCGGCGAAGAAGGCGGAGTACGCCAAGATCCAGGCCCAGATCGCCGTCGACCTGCCGTACATCCCGGTCGTCCTCAACGCGTCCCAGGCCTTCTTCAACTCCAAGTCCTTCACGGGCTGGCCGACCGACGACAACCTGTACGCCGACCCGTTGCCGTATCTTTCGGTTGCGCCGGCGATCATCCTGCTCAACCTCAAGCCAGCGCAGTGAGCCGGGCCGCCGCAGGGAGGATGGCATGAAGTTCTACCTGCGGCGGGTCGCCTTCTACCTCGTCACCGTCTGGGCCGCAGTCTCGCTGAACTTCCTGCTGCCCCGGATGATGCCGGGCGACCCCGCCGCGATCATGATCGGCAAGCTCCGCCGCGCCAGCGGGGGACGCGAGCTGTCCCCTCAGGTGATCCAGGACATCTACGCCCTGCTCGGAGCCGGCAAGGACACGTCCCTGTGGGACCAGTACCTGGCCTACTGGGGACGGCTGCTGCACGGCGACCTGGGCCTGTCGTCCACCCGCTACCCGTACGCGGTGGTCGAGCTGATCGGCAACGCGCTGCCCTGGACCCTGTTCATGGTGGGGACGGCGACCGTCATCTCGTTCATCCTCGGCATCGCTGGCGGCGCGTGGGTCGGCTGGAAGCGCGGGACGTGGCTCGACCAGTTGGTCCCCGCCACCTCGCTGCTGCAGTCGATCCCCTACTTCTGGCTGGCGCTGGTCCTGGTGGCGATCTTCGCCGTGCAGCTCGGCTGGCTGCCGATCGTGGGCGCCTACGACCCGTTCAGCTTCCCCTCCGGTCCGGAGTGGAGCTGGGACTTCTTCCTCTCCGCGCTGCAGCACGCCTTCCTGCCCGCGCTGACGATCGTCATCAGCTCGGTGGGCGGCTGGCTGCTCGGCATGCGCAACATGATGGTCTCGACCATGAGCGAGGACTACGTCCTCACCGCAGAGGCCAAGGGCCTCAAGCCGTCCCGGATCCGCGACCGGTACGCGGCGCGCAACGCGTCCATCCCGTCGCTGGCCGGGTTCAGCATCGCGCTGGCGTTCGTGGTGGCCGGGTCCATCGTCACCGAGCAGGTGTTCAGCTACCCGGGCATCGGCAAGTTGATGATCCAGTCGGTGCAGGGCCTGGACTACACACTGATGCAGGGCGTCTTCCTGGTCATCACCCTGACCGTGCTGCTGGCGAACTTCCTGATGGACCTCCTGTACGGCCTGATCGATCCGAGGGTGCGCAATGACGTCTGAGCGAACGCGGAGCGACCGGTTCGCCGGGATGCGCTACCTGATGCCCCAGTGGTCGGCGAAGCTCGGTGTCGGCCTGGTGATCGTCGTCGCGATCGTCGCGTTCGGCCTGATCGGGCCGCTGTTCTCCGTCGACCCGCGGGACTCCAGCTTCAAGGGGCTGCAGCCACCGTCGTCCACCCACTGGCTGGGGACGACGAAGCTCGGCTACGACGTGTTCGCCCAGTTGGCGACCGGGACGAGGGAGTCGCTCTACGTCGGCCTGGTCGGCGGCCTGGTCGCGATGCTGCTGGCCATCGTCTTCGGCATCATCGCCGGCTACTTCGGCAGCTGGCTCGACGAGGTGCTGATGCTGGCCACGAACATCATGCTGGTCATCCCCGGCCTGCCGCTGGTGATGGTGCTGGCTGCCTACGTCCAGAACACCGAGGGGCTGGGCGACTTCGCCCGCTCCTCGACGCTGGTCGCGCTCATCCTCGGCATCACCGGCTGGGCGGGCTCGGCCGTCGTCCTGCGCGCGCAGGCGCGCTCCCTGCGGACCAGGGAATACGTGTACGCGGCACGCGTCGCCGGCGAGACGGGGCTGCGGATCATCTTCGTCGAGATCCTGCCGAACCTCGTCCCGCTGATCGCGGCGCAGCTGATCTACGGGGTCATGTCCGCCGTCCTCGGCGAGGCCGGCCTGAGCTACCTCGGCCTCGGGCCGACGAACTCGATCACGCTGGGCACCATGCTGAACGACGCCCAGACCGGGCAGGCTGTCGGCTCCCACGCCTGGTGGTGGTTCGTCCCGCCCGGCGTCATGATCGCCCTCCTCGGCACGGGGCTGGCCCTGGTCAACTTCGCCATCGACGAGATCGTCAATCCCAAGCTGCGGCTCGCCCCGAAGGCAGCCCGGGCCCAGCGCCGAGCCACCAGGGCAGGCAAGGGCGTCGCCGGAGGAGGGGCGTACGCGTGAGCACCGGCGTGAGCATCCCGAGGAACGACCCCGTCCTGACCGCCCAACACGTGTCGATCACGTACGAGGTCGACCCGCCGGTGGACGCCGTCCGCGACGTCTCCCTGACCCTGAACCGCGGCGAGATCCTCGGCCTGGCCGGCGAGTCCGGCTGCGGCAAGACGACGTTCGCCTACGGCGTCAACCGGCTGCTCAAGGCGCCGGCCGTGATGACCTCGGGAGAGGTCACGTTCCACGACCGCTCCGGGGAGGACATCGACGTCGGCTCGCTTGCCCCGGAGGAACTGCGGCGGTTCCGCTGGGACAAGGTGTCGATGGTGTTCCAGGGGTCGATGAACTCCCTCAACCCCGTGATGACCGTCCGGACGCAACTCGCCGACGTGTTCACAACCCATCGCCCGCAGCTGCCGCGGCGGGCGCGGGAGGCCCGCTGCGTCGAACTGCTGGAACTCGTGGGGGTCGACCCCGGGCGGCTGTCCGCGTATCCGCACGAGCTCTCCGGAGGCATGCGCCAGCGGGTGATGATCGCGATGGCGCTCGCTCTGGATCCCCAGCTGATGATCATGGACGAGCCCACCACCGCCCTCGACGTCCTCGTCCAGCGCGGCATCATCCGCCAGATCATGCGGCTGCGGGAGCGGCTCGGCTTCGCGGTCATCTTCATCACCCACGACCTGCCCCTGCTGATCGAGATCAGCGACCGGATCGCGATCATGCGCGACGGCGCGATCGTCGAGACCGGCACGGCCGAGCAGATCTACCGCAATCCCGTCCACGACTACACCAGGCAGCTGCTGTCGAGCTTCCCGAGCCTCACCGGCGAGCGGGGCGACTTCGTCCGGGGAGGATCGCGATGACCCACAGCCTCGAGGTCCGCGACCTGGTCAAGGACTTCCGCCTCCGCAACGGCGTGAAGTTCTCGACCCTGCGGGCGGTGAACCACGTCTCGTTCACCCTCGAACCCGGGCGCACGCTGGCCCTGGTCGGCGAGTCCGGGTCGGGCAAGTCCACCATTGCCCGGATCATCGCCAAGCTGGAGATCCCCACATCCGGCGAGGTGCTCCTCGACGGCGCACCGACCAGGTTCCGCGGCGACCACAGCGCCTACCGCCGCCAGGTCCAGATGGTGTTCCAGGACCCGTTCGCCTCACTGAACCCGTTCCACTCGATCGCGCACCACATCGAGCGCCCCCTGCAGATCCACCATCCCGACCTGAAGCCCGCCGAGGTCCGCGACCGTGCCGTCGCGCTGCTCGAACGGGTGTCGCTGGGAGCCGCTTACCTGCAGCGGCGCCCGCACGAGCTGTCGGGCGGGCAGCGGCAGCGGGTCGCGATCGCCCGGGCGCTCGCGCCGGGAGCGCGGTTCATCATCGCCGACGAGCCGGTGTCGATGCTGGACGTCTCCATCCGCGTCGGAGTGCTGAACCTGCTCGCCGAGCTGCAGCGGGACGACGGCCTCGGCGTGCTGTACATCACCCACGACCTCGCGACGGCCCGGCACTTCTCCGACGACATCCTGGTGATGTACCGCGGCGACATCGTCGAGCGCGGCGCCGCGGACGACGTGATCCTGAACCCGCAGCACGACTACACGAAGCGGCTCCGCGAGGCTGCAGCCGATCCCGACCGGCTCGGCGCGCTACGCGACGAGGTCCGCGCCGAACTGACGAGGGGTGCCTGATGGCCGAGAGGGGCACGCCGGCGTGGCTGCGCACCCAGAACGACCGCAACGCGCTGCGGCTGCTGCTGAGCCACGGTCCGCTCAGCCGCACCCAGCTCGGTGAGCTGTCCGGACTGTCGAAGCCGACGGCCGGCGCCATGCTCCAGCGCCTCGAGCAGGCCGGACTGGTCGCTCCGGTCGGCGCCATCACCGACGCCCGGGGCCCCAACGCGACGACGTACGGCGTCCGCTCCGACGCCCTGGTCGGCGTCGCGGTGAGCATCCTGGACGACCGGCTGGAGGCCGTCGTCGTGGACGCGACGGACGCCGTCCACCCGCTCGCCGAGGTGCCGACGGCCGGGCTCCACCGGGCTCCCGTCGACGACACCGACGCCGCCGTCCGCGCCGCCTGTGCTGCAGCCGACGTCTCCCCCGAGGCGGTCAGCGTCGTCGCGATCGGCGTCCAGGCCGCGTTCAACGCCGAGGCCGACCGCCTGGCGTTCACCGACACGCTCCCCGGCTGGCCGGCGACCGGCGCGGCCAAGCTGATCGCCGAGGGCACCGGCCGCGACGTGATCCTGGACAACGACGTGAACCTCGCGACGATCGCCGAGCGCACAGCGTCCGGTGAGACCGACTTCGTCTACCTGTGGCTCGGCAGCGGCCTGGGCGCGGGCATCGACATCGCGGGACGGGTGCAGCGGGGCGCCTCCGGTTCGGCCGGCGAGATCGGCTACCTCGAGGTGCCGCGGTCGGCGGAGTCGCTCGACCCGCAGGCCCGGGACTTCACCGACCTGCTCGGCGGACCGGCGATCGCCCACCTCCTCGGAGTGACGACGCTCGCCGATGCCCTGCCCCTGCTGCCGGACAACGAGGACGCGCTGGCCGCGATCGCGGCGCGGGTGGGCCCGCTCGCGGCGGTGCTGGAGGCTGTTCTCGACCCCGGACGGCTGGTGCTGGGCGGTCCGACCGGGCTGGCCGGCGGTGACCGACTCGCCGAGCTGGTGGCGTCGGGACTGGGCGCCGACCGCGTCCAGGTGCGCACGGGGCGGGCGAACCGCCGTCCTGTGCTGCAGGGAGCACGGGCACTACTGGTCTCCCGGCTGCGACAGCGGCTGGAAGCACGAATCGAGGAGGACGCATGAAGCTCACCATCGTCGGCGGCGGGTCGACCTACACCCCCGAACTCATCGACGGCTTCACCCGCCACCCCGAGCTCGCGCTGACCGAGATCCACCTGGTCGATCCGGACGCGCATCGCCTCGAGCTCGTCGCAGGGGTGGCGCGCCGGATGCTGGCGCGCGCCGGTCATGCCGCTCGCCTGGTCGCGGGGGACGACCTGGTCGCAGGCGTCGCCGACGCCGATTTCGTACTCCTGCAACTGCGGGTCGGCGGCCAGGCCACCCGCCAGCAGGACGAGACCTGGCCCCACGACGTCGGGTGCATCGGGCAGGAGACAACCGGGCCCGGCGGCTTCGCGAAGGCGCTGCGGACGGTGCCGCAGGTCCTGTCCATCGCCGAGACCGTCCGCACGCACGCCCGGCCGGGCACCTGGATCATCGACTTCACCAACCCCGTCGGGATCGTCACCAGGGCACTGCTGGAGGCCGGCCACCGGGCGGTCGGGCTGTGCAATGTCGCGATCGGCTTCCAGCGCCGGTTCGCCGGCATGCTGGACGTCACCCACGACAGGGTCAGCCTCGGGCACGTCGGGTTGAACCACCTCACCTGGGAGACCTCGGTGAAGGTGGACGGGATCGAGCGGCTCCCCGACCTGCTCGGGGACCGGCTGGTCGACCTCGCCGACGAGGTGGAGCTGCCCGCGACCCTGCTCAGCGGGCTCGGCCTGGTGCCGTCCTACTACCTGCGCTACTACTACGCGCATGACCTGGTGCTGGCCGAACAGCTCCGCGAACCCACACGCGCAGAGGCGGTGAAGGCCATCGAGGACGAACTGCTGGCGCTCTACGCCGATCCCGCCGTCGACACCAAGCCGGCCGCGCTCGAGGGCCGCGGTGGCGCGTTCTACTCCGAGGCGGCGATCGAGCTGATCCTCGCCATCACCGGAGGCGAAAGGGTCGCCCGCGTCGTGAACCTGCGCAACGACGGCCTGCTGCCGTTCCTGCCCGACGACCATGTCGTCGAGGTGCCGGCCCGGTTCGCTGACGGACGCTTCGTCGCCGAGCCCGTCGCCGCCGTCCCCGACGACGTGGCTGCGCTCATCGCGGCCGTCGCCGGGTACGAGCGGCTCGCCCTGGACGCGGCCGTCCACGGGGGCCGTGGCCGCGTCCTCCGGGCGATGCGCGCGCATCCCCTGGTCCTGCAGCACGAGCGGGCCGAGAAGCTCACCGACCTGCTGCTGGCAGCCAACGCGCGGTTCCTGCCATGGACCTGACGCCGGTCGTCGTCGCCGTCGACGGCGGCGGCTCCAAGATGGACGCGGTCGCGGTCGACCTGGCCGGGACGGTCGTCGGCCGCGCGATCGGGCCGGGCGGGTACCCGCAGTTCGGCGGGCTGGCCGCTTCGGTCGCGCAGGTGGAGGAACTCGTCGCACGGGTCGCCGGCGACGCGGCGATCGTCCGGGCCGGCCTGTACCTGTCCGGGCTCGACCTGCCGCAGGAAGTGGACGACTACCGCGCAGCCGTCGCCGATCGGGCCTGGGCGTCCGGGGGGCTCGACGTCGAGAACGACCTGTTCGCGCTGCTCCGGGCCGGCACCGAGTCACCGGACGCCGTCGCCGTCGTCTGCGGCACCGGGATCAACGCGATGGGGCGCAGGGAGGACGGACGCGTCGTCCGCTTCGCGTCGCTGGGACGCATCTCCGGCGACTGGGGTGGCGGCGGAGGACTCGGCGAGGAGGCCATGTGGTACGCGGCCCGCGCCGAGGATGGCCGGGGGCAACCGACCGCGCTGCTGACCGCCGTCCGTGAGCACTTCGGGGTGGCAACCATCGAGGACCTGATCGCGGACTTCCACCTCGGGCGGCGCAGCACGGACGAACTCCGCGACCTGACTCCGCAGGTCCTCCGGCTGGGCGCCTCCGACGAGGTGGCCGGTTCCCTGGTCGACCGCCAGGCCGCAGAGGTGGTCACGATGGCCGTGACCTGCCTGCGTCGCCTCGACCTGCTCGACGCCGCCGTCCCCGTCGTCCTCGGGGGTGGGGTGCTGCGGTCCTGCGATCCCCGCCTGATGGGCGGCATCACCGCCGGGCTCGCCGCCGGAGCTCCCCGCGCCCGGGTCGTCCCCGTCACGGCTCCTCCGATCCTCGGCGCCGTCCTGCTCACCCTGGAGGCCGCCGGTGCGCCCGCGTCCGCCCTCGCCGGGGCAGCGGCGATGCTGACCTAGCCGAGAATGCCCAAAGAACGCATGTTGCAATTGCTGCGTTCGTGTGGGTTCTTGCGTATCTTTGTCCTATGACGCCTGCAGCGGAGGCCAACGAAGGCCGGCTCCTCCCCCACGAGCGGCATTACCGCATCCTCGAGCAGGCGCGGAGCCACTCCCGGGTCGAGGTCTCCGCGCTCGCGTCCGACCTCGAAGTGACCACCGAGACCATCCGGAGGGACCTCGCGCTGCTGGAACGGCAGGGCCAGCTCCGCCGCGTCCACGGGGGCGCGGTACACGTCCAGCGGCTGGGGTACGAACCGAGTGTGACCGCACGCAAGCTCCAGCAGGCCGAGGAGAAGGCCCGGATCGGGCGCGCCGCCCGCGAGCTCCTGCCCGACGGCGGCTCGATCCTCGTCGACTCGGGCACGACCTGCCTCGAACTGGTCCGCAACCTGCCCGCCGACCTGGCGATCTCGGTCGTCACCAACTCGCTGCCGGCCAGCGCGCTGCTCGCGGAACTCCCGCAGGTCGACCTGCTGTTCCTCGGCGGGCGGATCCGCGACGTCACCGGCGCCGGAGTGGGCGCATGGACGATCTCCGCACTGCACAGCGTCCACGTGGACGTCGCGTTCGTCGGCGCCAACGGGCTCACCCCCGAGCACGGCCTGACCACCCCTGACCAGGCAGAGGCCGAGGTCAAGAGGGCCATGGTCGCGGCCGGCTCCCGGGTGGTGTGCCTCGCCGACCACACCAAGGTCGGGCGGACCCAGCTGTGCCGGTTCGCCGAGCTCTCCCGGATCGACGTCCTGGTCAGCGACAGTTGCCTGGACGACGCGCTGGCCGACGAGATCATCGCGGCGGGTCCGGAGGTGATCCGGGCATGATCGTCACCCTCACCCCGAACCCCAGCGTCGACCGCACCGTGAGCGTCGAGTCGCTCACCCGCGGCGCCGTGATGCGCGCCACCGCCTCGCGCGAAGACCCGGGCGGCAAGGGCATCAACGTGAGCCGCGCGCTCGCGCTCAACGGGACGCCGACCGCGGCCGTGCTGCCCGTCGGAGGTGCCTACGGACGGCTGATGCTGACCCTCCTGGAGCCGCTCGGGCTGGACGTCCGGCCCGTGCCGATCGGCGAGCCCATCCGGGCCAACATCGCCGTCGTGGAGCCCGACGGCACCACCACCAAGGTGAACGAGCAGGGACCGGCCCTGCGGCCCGATGAGATCGACGCGCTCCGCGGGGCCGTGCTCGACGCCAGCCGCGACGCCAGCTGGGTGGTCTGCTGCGGCTCGTTGCCGCCCGGCGTCCCCGACGACTTCTACGCCGCGCTCGTCCACGAGGCCCACTCCGCAGGCCTCCGGGTCGCCGTCGACTCCTCCGGCTCCCCGATGGCGCAGGCCCTGGGCGCAACCCCCGACCTGATCAAGCCCAACCGGATCGAGCTGGCGGAGGCCGTCGGACGCGACCTGGGCACCGTCGGCGCTGTGGTCGAGGCGGCTCGCGGCCTCATCGCGTCGGGGGTCGGGACGGTCGTCGTCAGCCTCGGCCGGGACGGAGCGCTGCTGGTCGACGCCCAACAGGTGGTGCACGCCGCCGCGACGATCAGCCGTCCCCTCTCCACGGTCGGCGCAGGTGACTCGCTGTTGGCGGGCTACCTTCACGGCGTCCATGCCGGCGACGACCCGGCCGCCGCCCTGGCCCGAGCCGTCGCCTTCGGGGCGGCCGCGGTCATGCTCCCGGGCAGCGAGATGCCCGGCCCGGTGCACGTCGCCGCCGTCCACGTCAGCGTGGATCGCGAGCCCGACCTGTCGCGGCCGCTGACCGACTGACCGACTGACCGCCCGTAGCGGTCTCGTCGGCCCGTCCCGGTCGGTCCGTCCTCCGGCTCCCTCCCGCTCGCACGGTCGCTCCCGGTAGATCGGGAGCGACCGGTGCCACGGGAGCGGACTCGGTGCGAACCCCGAGCACACGCAAACGCCGCCGCCCTCCCAGCACCGGAGGGCGGCGGCGTCCTTGCGTCAGCCGAGAGCCTGGTCAGGGCTCCACGGTCACCTTGATGGCCTGGCCCTTGGCGACGATGTCGAAGGCCTCCAGCGCCCGCTCGAGCGGGAGATGGACGGTGATCAGGTCCTTCACGGGCACGACGCCGGAAGCGATGTACTCCAGCGCCTTCTTGTTGTGGACGGGCGCCGAACCGTTGGCGCCGTGGATGTGCAGCTGGCGGTAGTGCACCAGGTTGGAGTCGCACGTGATCGTCGGATTGGTCTTCGGCAGCCCGCCGAAGAACGAGATCCGGCCGTTCCGGGCGGCCATGGCGATCGCCTGCTCCTGGGTGATGTTGGCGGCCGTCGCGGTGATCACCACGTCCGCCCCCCTGCCGTCGGTCAGGCGCATCACCTCGGCGACGACGTCGACCTTCGAGGCGTCGATCACCTCGTCGGGCTGGACGGCGGCGGCCGACATGGCCAGCCGTTCGGCGTTCACGTCGACCAGGAACACCCGACCGGCCTTGTGGACGCCGCGGGCGATCCGGGTGTGGATGCACCCGATCGGCCCGGCCCCGAACACGACGACGGTGTCGCCCTCCTCGATGCCGAGCAACTCCTGCGCGTTGATCGCACAGGCGAACGGCTCCGCGGCCGAGGCCTCGTCGAAGCCGACCCCGTCCGGGATGCGGTTCAGCCCGTCCACCTTGAGCACGGCCTGCGGCACCACCATGTACTCGGCGAACCCGCCGTCGTACTGGTAGCCGACGGACGTCTGGTTCTCGCAGACGGCCATCCAGCCCTTGCGGCACTCGTAGCACTCACCGCAGGGGACGGCTGCGATCACCTGGACGCGGTCGCCGACCTCCCAGCCGGACACGTTCGCTCCGACCTCGGACACCTCGCCGGCCACCTCGTGACCCATCACCCGTGGCGGCGTGATGTTCTGGTGCCCGTTGTGGAAGATCTTGACGTCGGTGCCACAGGTGGAGCAGTTGCGGACACGCATCAGCACCTCGTCCGCTGTGATCTGGGGCTTCGGCGCCTCCTCGATCCGGACGTCGCCGGGAGCGTAGAAGCGAAGGACCTTCATCAGTTCTCCTCCTTACCGTTGAGCAGTTCCAGGACTTCGGGAACCGAGGTGGTGTTCCGCAGCCGTTCGGCCGCCTCCGGCTCCATGAGGACTCCGGCGAGGCTGGAGAGGATCTCCAGGTGCTCGTCGGAGGCCGAGGCGATCGGGATGCACAGCTTGACCTGGTTGCCGTCCCAGTCGATGCCGTCCGGGAACTGGAGGAAGCCCAGCGCAGCTGCGGTGATGAACTGCCTCGACTCGTTGGTGCCGTGTGGGATCGCCACCCCCTCGCCGAGGTAGGTCGAGACCTGCTCCTCCCGGGCGAACATGCCGTCGATGTAGTCGGACGTGGCGGCTCCGGCCTGGACGAGAACCTCGCCGCAGAGCCGGATCGCCTCTTCCTTCGTCACCGACGGCAGGCCCAGGCGCACCGAACCGGGCGCCAGGATCTGCTGTTCGGACACGCGTCCTCCGTTTCTGGAATGGATCGATCGGTCGCGGGCACTCAGTGGACGGCGGGGTCGCCGTTGGCCTGCTTCACCATTTCGACCACGTCGTCATACTGCGGCGCGCCGATGAAGTTGTCCACGCTCACGTGGACGGCCGACGGGGTCGCCGTGGTCGCACGCGCCATCAGGTCCTTGTGGGAGACCACGACGTCGTAGCTGTCGTCGAGGGCCGCGATGGCCTTGTTGACGACCTTGACGTCCGGGTAGCCCGCCGCCTGGATCTTCTTGCGGAGCACGGACGCACCCATGGCGGACGAACCCATCCCTGCGTCGCAGGCGAACACGATGGTCTTGACCGCACCGGCGGGAACGGCGGCGGCACGCAGGCCCGAGAGCGCGTCGGACGACTTGCCCTTGTTGGCCTCGGTCGCGCTGATCGCGGCCTCGAACTTGTCGGTGCCGGCAGCCTCGGCCTCGAGGTCACGCTTGCGGGAGGCCCGAAGGATGATCGAGGCGATGACGAAGGTGACCGCGGCCGAGAGCAGGACCGAGAGCAGGACAGGGACGTACTTCCCGGGCGCGATCTGGGCGATCACGGCCAGGATGCTTCCCGGTGCGGCAGGAGCGCGGAGCGCGCCACCCAGCAGCATGTTGGTGGTGACACCGGTCATGCCGCCGCCGATCAGGGCGAGGATCAGCGTCGGCTTCATCAGCGCGTAGGGGAAGTACACCTCGTGGATGCCGCCGACGAACTGGATGAAGGCCGCACCGGGGGCGGAGGCTCGGGCTGCGCCGATGCCGAAGATCGTGAACGCCATCAGCAGGCCGACGCCGGGGCCGGGGTTGGCCTCGAGCAGGAACAGGATCGAGCTGCCACTCTCGGCCGCCTGCTGGGTGCCCAGCGGAGTCAGCACGCCGTGGTTGATCGCGTTGTTCAGGAAGAACACCTTGGCCGGCTCGATGATGATGCTGGTCAGCGGGAGCAGGTTGTTGGCGACGAGCCAGTGCACGCCGTTGCCCAGGACGGTCATGATGCCGTTCACCAGCCACGCGATCGGGTAGAAGCCGATCAGCAGGAGCACGAAGCCCCAGATGCCGGCGGAGAACATGTTGACCAGCATCTCCAGGCCGGCCTTGATCTTGTCCTCCCACAGGCTGTCGAGCCACTTCATGGTGTAAGCGGCGAGGGGGGCCATGATCATGGCGCCGATGAACATGTGGATCTGGCCGAGCGCCGCGAACTTGTCGGCGGGGTTCCCGGCCGCCACCCACTCCTTCAGAGCGGCTGCGTTGATGTTGGCGATCAGCAGGTCGGAGCCGGCGATCGCGCCGAAGACACCGATCGCGGCGACGACCGCGCCGCGGACGCCGTAGACCATGTGGCCGCCGGTGTACGCGATCAGGATCGGGAGCAGGTAGTGGATGAACGGACCGACGAGCGACGAGATGTCGGCGTTCGGCGTGAAGCCAACCGGGATGAAGAACATCGTGACGATGCCCCATGCGATCAGGGCTGGGATGTTGGGCATGATCATGCCCGAGAGGAAGGTGCCGAACCGCTGCACCGCTACCCTGGCCGATCCCTTCTGGGCCGTTACTTCGGTAGTCATCTGACGTCCTCACTGACGAGAGTTGCGGCCGGGTGCCCACAGCGGGCACCCGGCCTGAGCTATGCGAGGATAAAACCACCGACTCGGGCACATGTCAAGCAAAACCAACACAGATCCGCACAAGAACGGGCAGTGTCACCCCGGCAGTGAGTACAGCCACGCAAGCAGGTATGTGCGGCTGAGCCCGTCGTCCAGATCGGAGGCCGGGAACTGCTCGGCGGCAGTGATGGCCCGATCCCGGTCGGAGCCGCCGGCGAGCGCGGAGTACATCAGCACGTAGTCCCCGAACTTCTGGTTGAAGTCGGTGCCCACCGCCTCGGTGACGTTCGCCCGGATCCGGTCGGGATCACCGGCGAGGTAGGACGATGACGGGCTCGCCGGGAGCACCAGGATCCCCAGCTTCGCCGCGGACGCGGGCGAGAACCAGGTGGCGTAGTCCCGCTTGCCGCCCCAGTTGAGCGGGGTGATCTTGTGCCCGTAGCCCGCGTACGCGGGCTGGCTGAGGTCGGGGTTCGTCCAGTAGGCGGTGCTGGAGGCGGTCTCGAGCGAGAGCATCCAGTCCGCCTCCGTCTGCAGGGCGGCGTCCCCGGTGGCACGCGCCCACAGTCCGAGGCCTGCGTAGGCGTTCACGGCCTCGGACACCGACTCCTGGTTGTTGCCGTCGGCGAAGGGGGACGTCCCCGAAGCCCACGAATGGCCGGTGTAGGGGTCGAAGTTGCGGCGGTCGGGGAACATCGTGCTCCCCGAGCTGCCGATGTCTGCTGCGAGCAGGTTCATCACCGGCGCGTATCGGGCGGCCACGGACGGGTCGTGCTTGGCCATCACGGCTGCGGCGTACAGGAAGTAGCCGTAGTGGAAGTGGTGGTCGTTGTACTCGTCGCTGCCGAAGGACGGCGTCATCCCGACGACCCCCTTGCCCTTGGGGTCGTAGACGAAGCAGCCGCTGTCCCGCTCGGCGCAGCCCTGCGGTTGTGTCCACTGGGTCAGCTGGGCGTCCAGGCTGGTGGCGAGCTTGGCCGCCGTCTCCTTGTCACCGAGCTGGTCGGCCACCATCAGCAGCATGGCCTCGCGCTGCAACGCCTTGCCGCCGAAGTAGGTGTCCTGCGGGAACTTCGGCTCCGCCGAGGCGTCGGCCGCAAGGGTCTTCGTGAGCGTCGCGCGCTGGTCGCCCTGCACCCGGCCGAGGTCGAGGGCTGCCTTCGGCTGCTGGCGCGGCGAGTCCCAGGCCAGCTCGGAGCCGCGGCACAGCGTCATCGTCCCGTACACCGATGCGAACGACCCGAGGTCGCAACCGGCGGCCGTCCCCTGGTGCGGCATCCGGGCCACCGCACCGGCGCCCGTGTACGACAACGTCGTTGTCACCTGCGAATCGCCGACCTGGTAGCCGACGACCGAAGCCGACGGGATGCCGGCGAGGCCGGCCATGTCGGCGGCCTGGTGACCCTCGGCCACCGGCCAGAACACGAGCGAGCCGCCGGCCGCGACAGAGGCCTTCGAGCCCGAGAGCTGGGCCTGGCCGAGCTTGACCGCGTACGGCTTGCCTGCCGCCGTGAACGTGTACACCCCGTTCCCCGCGTCGGTGAGTCCTTCGGGAAGCTGGACGTCGGTCGCGCGGGTCGCCGTCCAGCCGACGAACGGCCAACCCTCGCCGATCGTCGCGCGTCCGATCTCGGCACCGGAGGAGTCCCGCTGCGCGATCGTCACCACGACCGGGTCGTCGCTCGTGACGACCGACGAGGCTGCGCCGACCGAGATCGGCACGTCGGCGGAGTAGCCGCCCGCGATCGTGTCGGGGGTCGCCTTCACCGTCGGCAACCCGAAGGCGAAGCCGCTGTCGGTCAGGGCGAACGACAGGGGCAGCGGGAACACCGGCTGCGGCGATTCACCGAAGACCAGGCCGGAGTACCAGCGGTTGGTGGGCGGGGTGAGCCCGTCGGCCAGCCGGGTGACGGGCAGCGGCTTCAGGGTGCGCTGGACGACTCCGGAGACGAGGCCGGAGACCTGGGGGTCGCCGAGCACGACCGCAGCGGCCGCCTGCCCGGCAGGGGAGGCGCCGGGCAGGCCGGAGCACGCCGACAGCACCAGGGCCGAGAGGGCAGCGACGGCGACGCAGGCCGTCCGGCGCAGAGCCCGGGGCAGGCCCCGGGTGACGCGGTGGGCGGCGACGACGGGCGGGCCGGTCGTGCCGCTGGCGAGGAAGGGTCCGGTCATCGCAGACCCACCTGCTGCAGGAGATCGTTGACCGAGTCGGTCACCGGCGCCAGGACCCCGGAGTCGACGAGCTGGACGTTCACGACGACCGGCGTCCCCGGTTCCCGGAGCGTCGCCTGCGCGAGCGTGCGCAACTGCGGCGAGTCGAGCCGCAGCGAGGCCACGGTCCCGTCCACGCCGTTGGCCACCGACACCTTCTCGACCGAGGCTGCGATCACCTGGTCGTTGGGCAGGACGACGCGCGCGTCCGCGCCGGGAACGACCCGGGCGTAGTCGCGCGGTGCGAGGTGGAAGCTCGCCTCCAGGTACCGCTCGCTGCCGTAGAGCTTGGCCAGCGTGCCGCCGGCCGGCACGGAGTTGCCCTGCTGGGCGTTGAGCTCCTCGATGGTGCCGCCCGTGACCGCGTAGTAGGTGATGACCCCGGTCTTGGAGTTCACCTTGTACGCCTGCGTGTCGGCCACCTTGAGGCCGTTGGCGATGTCCTGCTTCAGCTGCAGGCTCTGCACCTGGAACAGCTCGTCGCCGGTCCTGACGGTGTCGCCGTCCTTGACGAACTGCCGGATCACCGTGCCGGCATGGTCGGCGCCGATGGTGTAGGTGTCCGCGCTCACCTGAGCGGTGTAGCTGGACACCTGGTTCTGCCGGTGGTTGAACACCAGCGTCAGGGCGAGCGTGATGACGATCACGCCGAGAATGCCGCCGAGCAGGCGGAGTCGGTTGTTCCAGGTCATGAGTTGGCTCCTTCACGTGAGGCCAGGACGAGGCGCCGGGCGGGGGTGACCGCCGCGTACGCCGGTGAGACGGCTGCAGTCGCCGGGGCGGGTGCAGGGGCGAGGCTCGGTGCGGCGGCGGGGACGGCCGCGCGGGCCGGCTCCCGCCGGAACGCCTCGGCCAGCGCGATGCACATGAACACGCCCAGGGCTGCCGTGTTGGTCAGGTTCCAGGCCGTCGCCAGGGAGAACTGCGAGTTGTTGAGGTCGCGCCAGATGGCGACGACCGAGGTGAGCGCGAGGAACACGAACAGGTAGACCTGTGGCCGGATGAACGTGAACGGCGACGACTTGCGCGCGCTCGCGCCCGTGGCGTGCCACTGCTGTTCCTTGCCGCTGAAGGCGTTCAGCAGCGCCTGGTGGTAGATCGGGAAGCTGGCGGTCGCCAGCAGCAGGACCTCCCACCGGAACGAACCGAGGGTGAAGCTGGACAGCAGAATCTGCATCACGTAGAAGCCGCAGTAGAACAGGATCCACGCCCCGATGCTCGTGCCGGAGGTCACCGGACGGAGGTCGAAGAAGATCTCCAGCGCGGGCACCATCAGCAGCAGCCCCGGCGCGATGCCGGTCAGGTAGTGCGTGGCCGTGACGAAGTACATCAGCCGCTGGTCGAGCGTGAGCTTCCGCTTGGGGTGCAGCGGGTTGTGGGTGAAGAGGATCTCGAAGCCGCCCGTCGCCCAGCGCAGCTGCTGCTTGGTGTAGGCCTCGATGGTGTCGGGTGCGTCGCCGGTGGCGAGCACGTCGGGGATGTAGACGCTGCGCCAGCCGCGCTCGTGCAGCATCAGCGACGTCCACACGTCCTCCGACTTCGAGTCGGTGTACATGCCACCGACGTCGTCGATCGCCGCGCGACGGAACACGACGTTCGTGCCGACGCAGAAGGCCGCGTTGAAGTGGTTGCGGCCGGGCTGGACGAACCGGTAGAAGACGGTCTGCATGTAGCCCGCGCCGCGGGAGACGAAGTTGTGCAGGTTGCCGTAGTTCTGGGGCGTCTGGACGAACGCGACGTTGGCGTCGGTGAAGAACGGCATCGTCTCGATCAGGAAGCGCGGGTCGGCGACGAAGTCGGCGTCGAAGATGCAGAAGTAGTCCGTCTTGACCTGGCTGAGCGCGTGGTTCACGTTGCCGGCCTTCGCGCCGCCGCTGGTCAGCCGGCGCAGGTAGTTGACGCCGATGCGGGCGGCCATGTCGCGCACCTCGTCGCTGCGGCCGTCGTCCAGGACGTAGGTCACGTGGCGGCCGATCATCGCCTTGGCCGCGAGCGCCGTCCGCTCGATGACCGCGACGGGCTCGCCGTAGCAGGGGATCAGGACGGCCACGCTGGCCTCGGCGCCGTCCAGGAGGACGGCGGACTCCGGCGAGGGCTCGGCGCCGCCGAACAGCTGGCGCCGCGCCTCGAAGTAGGCGTCGTCGCGCGGGCTGCGGGCACCGGCAAGGATCGTCCACATCGCCAGGAGCGCGTGGAGAACGAGGATGCTCTCCGCGGCGATGACGATCGCGTAGGGGAGGAAGTCCCCGCGGTTCGCGGGGTTGAGCAGGAAGGCCGAGTAGGCCAGGATCCCGATGGTCGCGATCAGCGTGAGCAGGATCATCACCGGGGAGTAGGGGTTGCGGGTCTGTTGTCGTCTGGTCGCCTCGTCAGGGCCAGCGACCGGGGAAAGGTCGTGGGCTGCCATGTCGTCCCAACTGTTCGTGGACGCGCGAGCACGCCGGGTGGTGTGCCCGCGTCATCGCTCGGAAAACAGAAACGCCGACCCAGATCTTGACGATCCGCGTCGGCTTCACTGTCCGTCGCCACATCGGCGACTGGTTCCACGCTAACGAACATCCGGCGCTGACCCAAACTGCTGCGCAAGCCTGCGTAGTCGGTTCGATCAATCGTTACACCTACGCAACGCCACGCTCACGTGCGCACCCAGGACCCCGACCAGCACAGCGCCCGTCCCTGCCGCAGACGCCCCAGGAAGTCACAGACGCCCGCGAGATTCTGCGGGCGTCTGTGACCTTCGGGGGCGTCTTCGAGGAGCGGCGCCGGACGAGTCGTGGAACGGCGACCGGCGTCCCCGGGGGGTCCTCAGAGGAGGTCGTTGATCATGACGACCTGCTCCCGGGACGGGCCGACGCCGATCCCCGAGATCCGGGCGCCGGAGAGCTCCTCCAGGCGGCGGACGTAGGCCTGGGTGTTCCGCGGCAGGTCGGCGAACGTGCGGGCGCCGGAGATGTCCTGCTTCCAGCCGTCCAGGTACTCGTACACCGGGACGGCGTGGTGGAAGTCGGTCTGGCTGATGGGCAGCCGGTCGGTGCGTTCACCGTTGATGTCGTAGGCCACGCAGACGGGGACCTTCTCCCAGCCGGAGAGGATGTCGAGCTTGGTCAGGAAGATGTCGGTGAAGGCGTTGGCCGTTGCCGCCGCCTCGACGACCAGCGCGTCGTACCAGCCGCAGCGGCGGTTGCGGCCCGTGGTGGTGCCGAACTCGGCGCCGTCGGTGCGCAGCTTGTCGCCGTCCGCGTTCAGCAGCTCGGTCGGGAAGGGCCCCTCACCCACCCGGGTCGTGTACGCCTTCGCGATTCCGATCACGCGGTTGATGCGCATCGGGCCCACCCCGGATCCGATGCACGCGCCGGCGGCGATCGGGTTGGAGCTGGTCACGTACGGGTAGGTGCCGTGGTCCACGTCGAGGTGGTGCGCCTGGGCGCCTTCGAACAGCACGACCTGGTCGCGGTCGAGGGCGTCGTTGAGCACCCGCGTCACGTCGGTGACCATCGGACGCAGCCGCTCGGCGTGGGCGAGCAGGCCGTCGGCGACCTGGTCGGCGTCGATCGCCCTGCGGTTGTAGACCTTCACCAGCAGGTGGTTCTTCTGCTCCAGGGCCGCGGCGACCTTCTGCCGCAGGATCGACGCGTCGAACAGGTCCTGCACCCGCAGGCCCAGCCGGTTGATCTTGTCCGAGTACGCCGGCCCGATCCCCCGTCCGGTCGTGCCGATCCGGCGGTTGCCGAGGAACCGCTCGGTGACCTTGTCGATCACCTTGTGGTACTCGGTGATGAGGTGCGCGTTGGCGCTGACCAGGAGCTTGGAGGTGTCGACGCCGCGGGCGTTCAGCCCGTCGATCTCCTCGAAGAGCACGTCGAGGTCGATCACGACGCCGTTGCCGATCACGGGGACGGAGTCGTTGAGGATTCCCGAGGGCAGCAGGTGGAGCGCGTACTTCTCGCCGTTGACCACCAGGGTGTGCCCGGCGTTGTTCCCTCCGGAGTAGCGGACGGTGTAGTCGACCCGGTCACCGAGCTGGTCGGTGGCCTTGCCCTTCCCCTCGTCGCCCCACTGTGCACCAACGACAACGATTCCCGGCATCGAGCGCCCCTTAGCACTGGACAAGCCCGCGGCAATGCCGGCGGGCTCTTGCTCGCTGATTCTACCGGAGTTGGTGTCCGCACCCGCTCGCCTCCGCCGGAATCCCCGCGGGAGGCCGCCGTCACAGCCCCCGACGACGCTCTCCAGCACGCTCCTGTCCGGACAGCCGGCCGACCCCGCGCGAACAGGCGTCCATCGGGGCCGGCCGGCTGTTCGGACCCGCGCGGAGTAGCGCTAACATGAGAGCGCTTGCAGGCCACCGCCGGACCTCCAGCCCGCACCTCAAAGGAGAGGACACCATGCAGTTCGGTCATTTCGACGACAGTGCACGCGAGTACGTGATCACCACCCCGCGCACTCCGTACCCGTGGATCAACTACCTGGGCAGCGAGAAGTTCTTCTCGCTCCTCTCCCATCTCGGCGGTGGCTACTCCTTCTACACCGACGCCCGGATGCGGCGGCTCACGCGCTACCGCTACAACAACGTCCCCACCGATGCCGGCGGGCACTACCTCTACGTCAACGACGGCGGCGACGTGTGGTCGCCCACCTGGATGCCCGTCCAGGCCGATCTCGACCACTTCGAGGCGCGGCACGGCCTGGGCTACTCCACGATCACCGGAGAGCGCGGCGGCGTCCGGGTGCGCACCACCTACCTGGTCCCGATCGGGGAGAACGCGGAGGTGCAGAAGGTCACCGTGACCAACCTGACGGGCGAGACGAAGCGGGTGAGCCTGTTCTCGTTCGCCGAGTTCGCCCTGTGGAACGCCAACGACGACCAGACGAACTACCAGCGCAACCTGTCGATCGGCGAGGTCGAGGTCGAGCCCGTGACCCCGTCCGGCGGCTCGGCGATCTACCACCGAACCGAGTACCGGGAGCGCCGCAACCACTACGCCGTCTTCGGCGTCAACGTGCCCTGGGCAGGGTTCGACACCGACCGCGACACCTTCCTCGGCGGGCCGTACGCCAGCTTCGCAGCCCCCGCCGTCCCGGCACGGGGACGCTCCGGCGACTCGGTGGCGTCCGGCTGGTACCCGATCGGGTCGCACCACGTCGAACTCGAACTCGAGCCCGGCGAGGTCCGCGACGTCGTCTTCGTCCTCGGGTACGAGGAGAACGCCGAGGACGCCAAGTGGGCCGACGACGCGCACCAGGTGATCAACAAGGCCGGTGCCCATGCCCTGCTCGAGCGTTTCGCGACGGCGTCCGCCGTCGACAGCGCGCTCGCCGAGTTGGCGGGCTACTGGACCGACCTGCTGTCGACCTACTCGGTCTCCTCCACCGACGAGCGGCTCGACCGGATGGTCAACACCTGGAACCAGTACCAGTGCATGGTGACCTTCAACATGTCGCGCTCGGCGTCCTACTTCGAGACCGGCATCGGGCGCGGCATGGGGTTCCGCGACTCCAACCAGGACCTGCTCGGCTTCGTCCACCTCGTGCCGGAGCGCGCGCGGGAGCGGATCGTCGACATCGCGTCCACCCAGTTCGCAGACGGCAGCGCCTACCACCAGTACCAGCCGCTGACCAAGCGCGGGAACAACGACGTCGGCTCGGGCTTCAACGACGACCCGCTGTGGCTCGTCGCCGGAGTCGCCGGCTACCTGAAGGAGACCGGCGACGACTCGATCCTCGACGTCGCCGTGCCGTTCGACAACGAGCCCGGCACCGAGGTCCCCTTGTGGGAGCACCTCACCCGCTCGTTCGAGTTCGTGCTCAGCCATCTCGGGCCGCACGGCCTGCCGCTGATCGGGCGCGCCGACTGGAACGACTGCCTGAACCTCAACTGCTTCTCCTCCACGCCCGGTGAGCCGTTCCAGACGACGGAGAACAAGGCCGGCGGGGTCGCGGAGAGTGTGTTCATCGCCGCGCAGTTCGTCCTCTACGGCGGCGAGTACGCCACGATGGCACGGCGGCGCGGGCTCGCGGACGTGGCCGACCGGGCCGAGGCCGAGGTGGCGAGGATGCGCCAGGTGATCCTCGACCACGCCTGGGACGGCGAGTGGTTCCTGAGGGCCTACGACTACTTCGGCAACCCGGTCGGCACGGCAGCCGACACCGAGGGACGGATCTGGATCGAGCCGCAGGGCTTCGCCGTGATGGCGGGCGTCGGGGTGGGCAGCGGCCCGGACGACACCTCTGCGCCGGCGATCCGGGCGCTGGACTCGGTCGGCGACCTGCTCGGCTGCGAACACGGGCTCGTGCTGCAGTACCCGGCCTACACCACCTACCGCATCGAGCTCGGCGAGGTGTCCACCTACCCGCCCGGCTACAAGGAGAACGGCGGCATCTTCTGCCACAACAACCCGTGGGTGATCATCGCCGAGACCGTCCTCGGGCGCGGCGAGCGGGCGTTCGACTACTACAAGCGCATCACGCCGTCCTACCGGGAGCCGATCAGTGAGGTGCACAAGCTCGAGCCGTACGTGTACGCGCAGATGATCGCGGGCAAGCAGGCGCAGCGGATGGGCGAGGCCAAGAACTCCTGGCTGAGCGGAACCGCGGCCTGGACGTTCGTTGCGGCGTCCCAGTACCTCCTCGGCGTCCGCCCGGACTTCGACGCCCTCGTCGTCGACCCGCAGCTGGGGCCGGAGGTCGGCGAGTTCACGGTGACCCGCAAGCTGCGGGGCGCCACCTACGAGATCGTGGTCACCAACTCGGGCGCGCCGGGTGCCCGGGCGCGGCTCACGGTCGACGGACAGCCGATCGAGGGCAACCGGGTGCCGTTCGCGCCGGCCGGAGCGACGGTGCGGATCGAGGCGATGCTGTAGCGGATCGCGTTCGAGAACGACCCAGCCGGCATCCGCCAGAGGCCCTGCGGCCGGAATCCAGCACGATCCGGCTCGGATGGGGCCGTTCACGGGCCTGTGCGGTGGGATCGGTCCGGATTGCGGCCACCTCGAAAGCAGGGGCCATCCCGGATCCGGCACGATTGCGCCATGGCCTTCGACTTCTTCGCCACCGGCGAGCTCCCAGCACCGGGGCTCAGCCTCAACGAGGCCGGACGGGTGCTGCGCGGACTGGGCGTCGAAGGGGAGCTCACCGAACTGGGCAGCCAGCAGGACCAGAACTTCCTGGTCACAGCCGGCGGGCGGCCCACGGGGGTGCTGAAGCTCGCCAACCCCGCGTTCCCCGCCCGTGACGCCGAGGCTCAGGACGCCGCGGCCGAGCTCGTCGGGGCGACCGGCCTGCGCGTCTCCCGAGTACTGGCGCTGGACGGCCGGCCGCTGCGGGCCGTCGTCGAGACCTCGCAGGGCCCGCTGGTGGCCCGCTTGCTGGAGTTCCTTCCCGGCGGCACCTTCGTGGACACCGGCTGGATCTCACCCGCAGTGGCCGAACGGATGGGACGGATCGCGGCCCAGGTCGGCGTCGCGCTCGCCGGGTTCGACCATCCGGGGCTGGAGCGCCGGCTGCAGTGGGATCCCCGCGTGGCCCTCGACGTCGTCCGTCTGCTCGCGCCGTCGATCGGCGCCGAGCGGGATCGGGTGGTGGCCGCCGCGGAGGAGGCCCGCGCGGCCCTGGACGGGCTGGACCTGCCCGTCCAGGCGGGGCACTTCGACCTGACCGACGACAACCTCGTCCGCGGCGCCTACGGCCTTCCGGACGGCGTCATCGACTTCGGTGATGTGTCGCGGTCGTGGCGGATCTCCGAGCTCGCCATCACGGTCACGGGACTGCTGCACCACACCGGCCCGCTGGTCGAGACCGTGCTGGCAGCCGTCCGCGGGTACCACGGGGTGCGTCCCCTCACTCCGGACGAGGTGGCGGCGCTGTGGCCGATCGTCGTGCTGCGGGGTGCCGTCCTGGTCGCGAGCGGACGCCAGCAGGCGGCGCTGGACCCGGCCAATCACTACGCCAGCTCGGCCCTCGACCGGGAGTGGCGCGTCTTCGCGGCCGCCACCAGCCTGCCCCTGCCGGTGATGGACGCGATCGTCGCCGAGGAGCTCGGACTGCGTCGGCCCACCGCCGTGGTCACCGGCCGGCCGGTGCTGGACGATGCCCCCCGGCTGGTCGATCTCGGGGTCACGGCCGAGTCGGCGGACGCGGGTGCGTGGCTGGCGCCGGGAGCCGCGGAGCGCTGGGCGGCCTCCATCGGCGGCGTCGTGGCCGCCGGGTGGGGCCAGGCACGGATCACCGAGTCGCGCACACTCAGCCCCGAGCAGCCGGCAGTCGTCGCCACGTCCGCAACGGTGTGGGCGACCGATCCGGTGCAGGTCCTCGCGCCGTGGCCGGGCAGCGTGAGCACCGAGGCGGACGGCGTCGTGCTGAGCCCGGATGACGCCCTGTCCGCCGGCTTCGTGCTCCGTCTCCATCACGCCCGTCCCCTCGCAACGGGCCCCGTCGCGGCGGGCGCGCCGATCGCACTGGTCGACGGACGCGTCGACGTGCAGCTGGTCCGTCCGGGGTGGTCGGTGCCGGTGCTGGTGCCGGCGGACGAGGCGCCGGGCTGGCTGGCTCTCACCGGGGATCCCGCGCCCCTGCTCCGCATCCGTCCGGCCGTCCGCGAGCCCGACGACGTCCTCGAGCGGCGGGCGGCCCACGTCGCCGGCGTGCAGGAGCACTACTACCGGCGTCCGCCCCGGATCGAGCGCGGATGGCGGACGACCCTGGTCGACACCGGCGGTCGCGCCTACCTCGACATGGTGAACAACGTGACGAGTGTGGGCCACTCCCACCCGCGGATCGCGGCGGCGGCGTCCCGCCAACTGCGGCTGCTGAACACCAACTCCCGGTTCAACTACGCAGCGCTCGGCGACTTCGCAGGGGCCCTGGCTGGCACCCTCCCGCCCCCACTCGACGTGGTGTTCCTCGTGAACTCCGGCTCGGAGGCCACCGACCTGGCGCTCCGGCTCGCGATGGCCGCCACGGGGCGCCGTGACGTCGTCGCGCTGGCCGAGGCGTACCACGGCTGGACCTACGCGTCGGACGCGGTGTCGACCTCCGTCGCCGACAACCCCAACGCGCTCGACACACGTCCGGACTGGGTGCACACCGTGCCCGCCCCGAACTCCTACCGCGGCCAGTGGCGGGACCGCGACGCCCTCCGGTACGGCCCGGAGGCCGCGGCGACGATCGCCGCGCTGGCCGCGTCCGGGCGGCCGCCGGCCGGGTTCATCGCGGAGGCGATCCAGGGCAACGCCGGCGGGATCCTTCTCCCGGACGGCTACCTCGCGGCCGTGTACGGCGCCGTCCGGGACGCCGGGGGGCTGGCGATCGCCGACGAGGTGCAGGTCGGGTACGGCCGGCTCGGCGACTGGTTCTGGGGCTTCGAATCCCAAGGCGTCGTCCCCGACATCGTCGCGGTGGCCAAGTCGATCGGGAACGGCTATCCGCTCGGGGCCGTGATCACGTCCCGGGAGGTCGCCGACGCGTATCGGGCGGGCGGCTACTTCTTCTCCTCCACGGGCGGCAGCCCGGTCTCGGCGACGGTGGGCCTGACGGTGCTCGACATCATCCGCGACGAAGCGCTGCAGGACAACGCCCGGGACGTCGGCGCCCGGCTGAAGGCGGGGCTGGAGGCCCTGGCGGGGCGCCACCGCTGCATCGGGACGGTGCACGGCCACGGGCTCTACCTCGGTCTGGACCTGGTGTCCGACGCCACCCTGCGTACCCCCGACCCGCTGCTGACCCGCGACCTGTGCGAGCGCCTCCGCCAGCTCGGGGTGATCATGCAGCCGACCGGGGACCACGGCAACGTCCTGAAGATCAAGCCTCCGCTGGTGGTCACGGCGGACGAGGTCGACTTCTTCGTCGCCATGGTGGACCGGGCCCTGACCGAGCTCGGCTGACCGCGGAGCGGATCCTTGATGCGGCCTGAACGCTCGCGGACGGACCCCTCTGGTTCACCGCCGAGCCGGAGCCGCGCCGGGAACGAACAGCGGCCCGGGGCGGGAGCCCCGGGCCGCTGTTCGGACCAGAATCAGCCGATGGTCTTGCCGACGCTGCGCAGGTAGGTGCAGGCCTCGACGACGCGGGCGGCCAGGCCGGCCTCGGCCGCCTTGCCCCACGCGCGGGGGTCGTACTGCTTCTTGTTGCCGACCTCGCCGTCGATCTTGAGCACGCCGTCGTAGTTCTTCAGCATCCAGTCGGCGACCGGACGGGTGAAGGCGTACTGGGTGTCGGTGTCGATGTTCATCTTCACCACGCCGTAGTCGACGGCGTCCGAGATCTCCTGCGGGGACGAGCCGGAGCCGCCGTGGAAGACCAGGTCGAACGGCTTGTCCTTGCCGTACTTGGCGCCGACGGCGTCCTGGATCTCCTTCAGGACGGCCGGACGCAGCTTGACCGCACCCGGCTTGTACACGCCGTGCACGTTGCCGAACGTCAGGGCGGTCATGTAGCGGCCCTTCTCCCCCAGCCCGAGCACCTCGATGGCGCGCAGGCCGTCCTCGACGGTGGTGTAGAGCTTCTCGTTGATCTCGGCCTTGACGCCGTCCTCCTCGCCGCCGACGACGCCGACCTCGATCTCGAGGATCTGGCGGGCCTTGCTGGTCAGAGCCAGCAGCTCGTCCGCGACCGCGAGGTTCTGCTCCATCGGCACGGCCGAGCCGTCCCACATGTGGGACTGGAACAGCGGCTCCAGGCCGCGGTCGACCCGCTCCTGGGAGATGGCGATCAGCGGCTTGACCCAGGTCTCGATCTTGTCGATCTGGGCGTGGTCGGTGTGCACCACGATGTTGACCGGGTAGTTCTTCGCGACCACGTGGGCGTACTCGGCGAGCGCGACCGCACCGTCGACGCGGTTCTTGATCGTGGGGCCGGACGCGTACTCCGCGCCACCGATGCTCACCTGGATGATGCCGTCCGAGCCCGCCTCGGCGAAGCCGGCCAGAGCCGCGTTCAGGGTCTGCGACGACGTGATGTTGATCGCCGGGTAGGCGTACGAGCCGGCCTTGGCGGCCTCGAGCATCTCGGCATACTTCTCAGGACTTGCAATGGGCATTCGGGGCCTCTCCCTCGGTGGTGCCGCACCCGCCGCGATGCGGACGCGAAGTTGGAACGGGTCCAGTGTCTCAAACCGGGGATCGTGCCGTCACCCGGGTCCTGCAGGTGGAACCGGTCGTTCCAGCCCGCGGACGTGTGCGGCGGGGCCCCGGGAGCTAGTCCAGCCGGGACAGGTCGACCGACGTCCGGCCCCCGGAGAGCACCCGCACGACCGAGTCCAGCGTCGCCGGCATCGCGTCGGTCAGGTCGAGCGGGACGGTGGTGGTGGCCTGGTCGCGTCCGGTCGTGACCAGCCGGGACGATGAGCCGAAGCTTCCGGGCTTGACGAGCATCGAGCCGACCTCGGGCCAGGGCAGCCACCGGTCGCCGATCAGGACGCCCTCCCGGTTCAGGCCGAGGGCGAGGCCGGCAGTGACCGAGCCGGCGTCCGACTGGGCCCGGATCCAGCGGATCGCGTCCAGCAGGGCCATGGCGCCGCCGCTGACAAGGGAGACCCCGATGAACCACGGCGCCCAACTGGCGAAGGTGTCCGGCCAGATCGCCCACAGGATGCCGAAGATCCCCAGCGAGACCGCCGTCGAGACCAACCGGGAGAGGAACGCCCTCCGGGCGCGGCCGACGACAGCCTCGGCCACGTCCGGCCGGTAGTAGATGCCACACTCGTCGCCCACGCGCCGAGTTTACCGGGAGCCCGACGGCGGCTGGGCGTCGGCTCCGCCGCTCAGGAACGGACCGACGGCCGGGCGGCTGCCGGCCCGGCCGGCCCCGCCCACCGCAGGGCCCAGTGGTACATCGCGATCGCCGCAGCCGCTCCGGCGTTCAGCGACCGGGTCGACCCGTACTGGGTGATCGCGACGAGCCGGTCGCAGCCGGCCACCAGTTCGTCGGTCAGCCCCGGGCCCTCGGAGCCGAACACCAGGCAGCATCGCCGCGGCAGCTCGGACGTCTCCAGGGGCACCGCACCGGGCAGGTTGTCCACGCCGACCGGGACGATCCCCGCCGCCGTCATCGCGGCGAGAAAGCCGTCGACGTCCGCATGGTGCTCGACGGTCAGGTAGCGGTCGGTGACCATGGCGCCGCGGCGGTTCCAGCGCCGGCGGCCGAGGATGTGGACGGCTTCGACGTTGAAGGCGTTGGCCGTCCGGACGATGGAACCGATGTTGAAGTCGTGCTCCCAGTTCTGGATCGCCACGTGCAGCCCGGACCGCCGGGTGTCGAGGTCGGCGACGATCGCATCCAGACGCCAGTAGCGGTAGCGGTCGACGACGTTGCGCCGGTCGCCCTCGGCGAGGAGGACGGGGTCGAGGTGTGGGTCGTCCGGCCAGGGCAGCGGGTGCGGCCCCACGCCGGGACTGCTCACAGCTGCCACCTCGTCGTCGCTCAGGCTCCCCATGCCCGGCAGGCTACCCTTGCTCAACATGGACGCCCTGCTCCTCGCGCCGCTGCTGCTGCCCAACTGGCTCGATCCCGAGTTCCTGCTGAGGGCGCTCGGCAACGGCGCCCTGTGGGGGGCGGCCTTCATCGTCTTCATCGAGTGCGCGATCTTCCCGATCCTTCCCGGGGACTCGCTGCTGTTCACGGTCGGCATGTTCATCGCGCAGGAGCCGCCGATCATCAGCTTCACCGGCCTCAGCCAGCCGGCAACGCTGGCCGTCAGCATCCTGGTGCTCATCGTCGCCGCCGTGTCGGGCAACATCGTCGGCTACTGGGTGGGCAAGCGGATCTCGCCCTGGCTGTTCAAGCCCAGGCCCGGACTCATCGGGAAGGTCTTCTCCCACAAGCATCTCGACCAGACCCACGCCTTCTTCGAGCGCTACGGCTCCAAAGCCCTCGTGCTGGGCCGGTTCGTCCCGTTCGTTCGTACCTTCGTCACGATGGTCGCGGGTGCGGCCGGGATGAGCTTCCGCACCTTCATCACCTGGACCGGCATCGGCGCGGTGGTCTGGGCGGCCGGCGTCACCCTGCTCGGCTACTTCCTGGGCACCGTCCCGTTCATCGCCCACAACATCGACGCGGTGCTCGTCGCGATCGTGCTGGTCTCCGCGGTCCCGATGGTCGTGGAGGCGCTGCTCGCCCGGCGCCGGGCGAAGGCCGACGCAGCCCAGGGCTGATGCCCATCAGGCACATCGGCATCGGCTGGATGCCCGGAGCTCCCGACACGCGTCCGCCCGCCGGTCCGCACGAGCTCGCCGCGGCCGCGTCCGTGCTGGCTGGGCACAGGATCGCCGCGCTCACCGGGGCCGGGATGTCGACCGACTCAGGGCTCCCGGACTACCGCGGCCCCGAAGCCGCGCCGCGCAATCCGATCACCTTCTCCCAGTTCACCTCGGATGAGGCGTTCCGTCGGCACTACTGGGCGCGGAACCACGTCGGCTGGAGGTACATGGCCGGCATGCGTCCGAACACCGCCCACGACGCGCTGGCCAGGATGGAGCACGCCGGAGCGCTGGTCGGGGTGATCACCCAGAACGTCGACCGGCTCCACCAACGGGCCGGCTCCCATCGGGTGATCGACCTGCACGGCCACTACGACCTCGTCCGCTGCCTGAGCTGCGGCTGGTCGTGCAGCCGGGCCGAGCTGGACGAGCGGCTCGCCGCTGCCAACCCCGGCTTCCGGGAGCGCGCCCTGGACGAACTGGGGGACGTCGAGATCGCGCCGGACGCCGACGCCGTGCTCGAGCGGACGGGCGACTTCGTCGTCGTGGACTGCCCGCGGTGCGGCGGCGTCCTCAAGCCCGACATCGTCTACTTCGGCGAGTCCGTGCCCAGGGACCGGGTGGCGAGCGCCTACGCCCTGCTGGCAGAGGCGGACGCGCTGTTGGTTGCCGGGACGTCGCTCGCGGTGATGTCCGGCCTGCAGTTCGTTCGCCGGGCCGCCCGGGACGGGTACCCGATCGTCATCGTCAACCGGGGACTGACCAGGGGTGACGACCTCGCGTCCGTCCGGCTCAACGCGGGGGTGGCTGAGGCCCTTCCCTACCTGGCGTCGCAGCTGCCCTGACGAAGCCAGGCGGATGATCCCGTGCCCCTGCGCCTGGTGGCACGTGGGGACGGTTCCTTCGTGCCAGCGGCAGAGCCAGGTGGCACGAAGGAACCGTCCCCACGCGCCAGCGGTTTCCTCAGTGCAGGGCCGCGTCGGCGGGCCCGACCTCCCACGACAGGAAGCGGACGACCAGTCCGGCCCGGGTCGGCGCGCAGACGAACGGCCCTGCCTCGATCTCTGCTCCGGGCTCCAGGGGAACGACGCGGACGAGCCGGAACGGCTCCCCCTCGGCCCGCGCCCGGATCGTGACGGCATCGCCGCTTCGGCTCGCCCGGACCGTCACCGCGCGACCCGCCCACTCGGGCACCGGCGCGACCGACCAGTCCGACGTCGGGGCGGTCACGACCGCACCCACCTGCGGGACGCCGTCCGCGAACTCGACGCCCGCCTTGATCCACGTGGTCTGCGAGGCTCGCAGGAAGACCCCGGCCTGGTCGAACTGCTCGTCGAAACCCGCCTCGAACGTCACCTCGACCGCACGATCGGTCGGCAGCGGCGCCAGCAGGGCGTGCTCGCTGTCGTGGACGAACCCGTACGAGGTGGTGCGCCAGGCGTCCGACCCTTCGACCGCCGTGACCAGGAGCGCGTCCCCGTCGGCGCGCACCGCCACCGGATCGTGGCTCCAGCGTCCCGCCGCCCAGTCGACCCGGACGCGGGCGTCCCCCTCGTCCATGCCTACTGCTGGGAGGGCGGGGGGTAGGTCGGCGGGTCGGACGGCGGCTGCTGCCCGGCCGGCGGCTGGGAGTACGTCTGCCCGGTCGTGGGCGGCGTGTACGTCTGCTCGGCCGGAGGAGCGTACTGCTGCGGCGGCTGGGCGGGCGGCGGCGTGTAAGCCGGCTGGGCGGGCGGCGTGTACGGCTGCTGCGCGGGCGCCGGGGCGTCGAAGCTGCCCGGGGCCGGCGCACCGATGCTGCCCTGGTCGTAGGCCTGCGGGTTCGGCAGTCCGGCCTGCGACGGCGCGGCGCCGAGCTGCTCGTTCGTGGGCTCGCTGCCCGGGCGCTCGCTGATCTCGCCGAAGCTCACGTGCGGGGCCTGGCGGACCTGCTGGTCGTTCACCTCGAAGTAGGTGGCCTTCTCGAAGTGGAACATCCCCGCGACGATGTTGGACGGGAAGGCCTCGATCTGGGTGTTGTAGTTGCGGACGTTCGCGTTGTAGTAGCGCCGGCCGTTGGCGATCCGGTCCTCGGTGTCGGTGAGCTCACGCTGCAACTCGAGGAAGTTCTGGTTGCTCTTCAGGTCGGGGTAGGCCTCGACGCTCACCATCAGGCCGCGGACGGCGCCGGAGAGCTGCTCCTCCACCTCTGCCCGCTCCGGAGTCGCCTGCCCGGGCGTGGCCTGGGCGAGGGCGGCCGCCTGGTTGCGCAGCCGGGTGACGTTCTCCAGCGTGTTGCGCTCGTGCGCGGCGTAGGCACGGACGGTCTCGACCAGGTTCGGGATCAGGTCGTAGCGGCGGTTCAGTTCGACGTCCACCTGACGCCACGACTCCTGGATCAGGTTCCGCGAGCGGACGAAGCCGTTGTAGAGGCTGACCGCGTAGAAGGCCAGGGCGGCCACGATGACCAGCAGGATGATGAAACCAAGCACGGAAGCTCCAATCGACACAGTCGCAGTGGCGCAGTACGGCCAACGCGGCTCAGCCTAGCGGTCACCCCCGCCGGTGGGCAGGGTGCGCCTGGGGGCTATTGCTGACTCAGTCCAGGCCGAGATCGGCGAGTCCGACGGCGTAGCGGTAGGGCAGGCCCGCGGCCTCGATCTTCTCCCGTGCGCCGGTGTCGCGGTCGACGATGACGGCGACGCCGACCACCTCTCCCCCCGCCTCGCGGACGGCATCGACGGCCGTCATGACCGACCCCCCGGTCGTGGAGGTGTCCTCGACGACCAGCACCCGGCGTCCAGCCACCTCTGTGCCCTCGATGCGGCGTTGCAGGCCGTGAGCCTTGGCCTCCTTGCGGACGACGAAGGCGTCCAGCCGGCGCCCGGCGTGGGCCGCGTGGTGCAGCATCGCGACGGCGACCGGGTCGGCACCGAGGGTGAGACCCCCGACCGCGTCGAACTCGAGGTCGGCGACCAGGTCGGTCATCACCTCACCGACGAGCGGGGCGGCCACTCCGTCCAGGGTCACCCGGCGGAGGTCGACGTAGTAGTCGGCCTCACGGCCGGAGGCCAGCGTCACCCGTCCCCGGACGACGGCGAGGGTGGAGATCTGCTCGATCAGCCGGTCGCGCGCGCTCATGAGGGACAACCTACCGGCCCGACCCGAGGCTCAGCGGCGGCGCTGCGGCGACGAGAACCAGGTCTTGCTCCAGTTGGGCTCCGGGGACGGGAGCGCGTCGGCGCCGTCGAAGGGCAGCGCGCCACCGAGCCAGTCCCGCAGCGGCGGGCCGGCCAGCAGCCGGTGCGGGAAGGCCGCGAGACGCAGCCGGTCGGCCAGGGCCTCCAGCGGTAGTACCGAGCCGGCGACCACGATCAGGTTGCCGAACCGGCGTCCCTTGAGGATCGGCACCTCCGCGATCACGGCGACCTGGGCCGCGTTGGCGACCACCCCGGCGATGCACCGCTTCGCCCAGTCGAAGGGCGCAGAGTCGGTCACGTTCATCACCAGCACGCCGCCGTCGCGGAGGACGCGCATCCCGTCGGCGAAGAACAGCCGCGTCGCGAGTTCCGCCGGGACGCACGCGCCGGCGAAGGCGTCGATCACCACGGCGTCCACACACCCGCTCGGCATCTCCGCGAGCCCCGAGCGGCCGTCCGTCGGGCGGATCTTCGTCGTCGCCCGGCCCGGCAGCGGCAGCTCCTTGCGGACGCGCTCGATCAGGTCGGTGTCCGGCTCGAAGACGATCTGGGCCGTCCCCGAGCGACGCGCCTGGACGTAGCGCGGCAGCGTCATCCCGCCGCCGCCGACGTGGACGACCCGGACGTTCTCCATGCGCGGGCGGGCCAGGACGGTCTCGTCCAGCACCTCGGCGATCCTCTGCACGTACTCGAACTCGAGCCGCAGGGGGTCGGAGAGGTCGACGAAGGACTGCTCGGTCTCGCCGTTGACGACGACGAACGCGTTCCGTCCGTCCGCCGCCGGGACGATCTCGCTCACAACAACCCCAGCCCGGGGCCGCAGGAGGGGACCGGCCCGCAAGAGAGTGAGCATAACGGCACTCGCGGCGGCGCGCGGCGGTCCCCGATAATCGGAGCGTGCCCGCCACTCGTCTCGATCGGCTCACCCAGCTGCTGCACGACCGCGGCGAGCGGCTCACCCCGGCGCGCGCGGCCGTCCTCGGCGTCCTCGAGGAGCACGGCGGCCATCTCACCGCCGAGGAGGTCGTCGACCTCGTCGCTGCGTCCGCCCCCGACGTCCACCGCGCGAGCGTGCACCGGACGCTGGAGCTGTTCAGCCGGCTCGGCCTCGTCCAGCACCTGCACCCCAGCCATGGCCCCGCGCTGTATCACCTCACCGGCGACGGAGGGCGCGAGCACGTCCACGGGCAGTGCCGGACGTGCGGGCGCATCATCGACCTGCCCGACGGGATCATGGACGACCTCGCGGTCCGGCTGCTCGACGAGGCCGGGTTCGCCCTTGCCGTCGGCCACGCGACGCTGTCGGGAGTGTGTCGGGACTGTCGCGGCTGAACCGAGGGACGCCCCGCAGGCCGGTGGCCGGCGCAGCGCACAACCTGCCCCTGGTGATCTTCGCAACATCCCGGGCGTGGATCGGGTTGCGCATCTGGGTTATCGTGCTCGGAGCCTTGTTGCGATGGGATCGCAACAAGGGGAGGAGGTCGGCGTGCACATCCCTGACGGCTACCTGTCACCGCAGACCTGTGCGGTGGCGTTCGCGGTCGCCGTCCCCGCCATCGCGGTCGCGTCGGCGAAGGTTGTCCGCCAGGTGCACGGACGGGCGATCCCCCGGCTGGCACTCCTCAGTGCCTTCAGCTTCCTCGTGATGATGTTCAACCTCCCCGTGCCGGGGGGCACCACGGCGCACGCCGTCGGTTCGGTCCTGATCGCCGTCACGGCGGGGTTGCCCGCGGCCGTGGTCGCGACGGCGGTCGCACTGCTCTTCCAGGCGCTCGTCTTCGGAGACGGCGGCCTGCTCGCCTACGGCGCGAACGTGGTGAACATGGCCCTGATCATGCCGCTGGTCGGTCTGGCCGTGTTCCGTGCGGTCGCAGGGCGCAGTGCTTCGCTTCCGCGGCGGGCGGTGGCCGCCGCGCTCGGCGGCTATGCGGGGATCGTGGCGGCCGGCCTTTCCGTGGGCGTCCAGCTGGGCATCCAGCCCGCGCTGTTCCACGACGCGGCCGGTGTCGCGCTGTACAACCCGTACCCGCTGGCGGTGACGCTGCCCGCGATGGCTCTGGCCCACCTGGTGGTCGCCGGCCCCGCCGAGGCTGTCGTCGGGACGGCGGGCTTCACCTTCCTCGCCCGCACCGGCCAGCTCTCGCACCAGCCCGCCGACAGCGCCCGCACCGGGCTGGTCGCCAATCCCGGCCTCGTCTCGCTCGGCGCGCTGGCCGCGATGCTGCTGCTGACCCCGCTCGGGCTGCTCGCTCCAGGCACGGCCTTCGGCGAGTGGGGTGGGGGCGAGCTCGCCGTGCGGCTCGGCACTGTCCCTGCCGGCTTCGCGCACTGGTCGCAGTGGTTCACGGGGACCGTGCTTCCGGACTACGCGCTCCCGGGCGGCGGCGACCCGGTCGTCGGCTACTGGATCTCGGCCCTGGTCGGCTCACTGCTGGTGGCTGGCGTCACGTTCGCCGTGTTCTGGCTCGCGGGACGGCTCCGCAGGCGTCCGCAGGTGCAGACCGAGTGAGCGCCCCGTCCACGCTGCCCGACTGGCTGGCGGCACCCTCCGGCGTCGTGGTACCCCAGTGCAGGCAGCACGTGTTCCTGCGGCGCTCCCTCGGGCAGGCCGAGCGCCTGGCCGCGAGTCTCGCCCCCGACGAGGTGAGCCAGGGGCCCTGGGATCCCCGGGTCAAGCTGGTGTCCTGCGTGGTCGTACTGGTCGTCCTCGCGCTGCTGCACAGCCCGTGGACGGCGACGGCCGCCCTGGCTGCACTGCTCGTGCTCGCTGCGTGGAACCGGGTGGCCGCAGGCCTGGCCGCCGTCGCGACTCCGGTCCTCGTGATGACGACCGTCCTGGTTGCGCCCGCCACGCTGTCCTCCGTCCGCCCGGGGACGGTCGTGGTCCCGCTGTGGGAGGGCACAGGGCTGACCGGCCAGGGCTTGTGGAACGCGTGGCTCCTGCTCGCCCGCGTGCTCGCCTGCCTCGCAGTGGCCGTCCTGCTCACCCGGACGACGAGCTGGCTCCGCCTGATGGCCGCACTGCGCGCGATCGGCGTCCCGGCCGGCTTCGTGCTGGTCGCAACGATGGCCCACCGCTATCTCGGCGTGCTGCTGGAGTGTTTCACCGACCTGCTGCTGGCCCGCCGCTCCCGCAGTGTCGGCGGGGCGACCGGCGGGGAGGACCGCGACTTCGTCGGCGCGACGGTCGGCGCGCTCCTGACCCGCTCCGGGGAGCTCGCCGACGAGGTGCACCAGGCGATGGTGGCCCGTGGCTTCACCGGACGTCTCCGCGATCCCGCGCCGCGTCCGCTGCGCGGGACGGACGTCCTGTACGGCGTCGGCTGCCTTGCGGCGTCCGGGCTGCTGCTGTGGGGAGACGTCGTTGTCCGGTGACGTCCTGCTCGGCGCCGAAGGACTGCGCCACAGCTACCTCGACCGCTACCCCGCGCTCGAGGACGTGTCCGTCCAGGTCCGGCGCGGCGAGTCGCTCGCGCTGCTGGGCGCCAACGGCTCGGGCAAGTCGACCCTCCTGAAAGCCCTCGCCGGGCTGGTGTTCTGCGAGGCCGGGACGCTGACGGCGTTCGGTGAACCCGTGACGGAGGAGACTCTGGCCGAGCAGGCGCCCAATGCCCGGTTCCGCAGCCGCGTGGGCCTGGTGTTCCAGAACCCGGCAGCCCAGTTGTTCTCCGCCTCGGTCGGGGAGGACCTGCGGTTCGGCTGTCGCCAGCTCGGCCTGGACGCAGCCGAGACCGAGCGGCGCGTCAGGCAGGCGGCCGACATGCTGGACATCGCCGACCTGCTCGACCGCTCCCCCGCCCACCTGTCGCTCGGCCAGCAGAAGCGGGCGGCGATCGGATCGGTCCTCGTGATGAGCCCAGAAGTCCTGCTGTTCGACGAGCCGACAGCAGCTCTCGACCCGCGCGCGGCCGGCTGGCTCACCGGACTCCTCGCGGACCTGCATGCTGCGGGGCGGACGCTGGTCATCGCCACCCACGACCTGGTGCTCGCCCGCGCCGTGAGCGAGTGGTGCCTCGTCCTCGGCGAGGACCACCGCGTCACCGCAGACGGTCCGACGGCGGAGTTGCTCGCCGACGCGGAGCTGCTCGCGAGCGCCAACCTGGTCGCATCGGCCTAGCGCCGGCCGCGCCCGCTCGTCCGACGAGGCGGGCTCAGGGCACCAGCGTCGCCCGGTTCCCGAGTCGCTCGGCCGCCGCTGCGTCGAGGGTCGCCAGCCGGCCGCCGTGCGCGACGGCGAGCGCTGCAAGATACGCCTCACTGAGCTGGATCGGGTCGCCGAGGTCGCCCGCGTCCAGACCCTCGTGCGAGATGTCCGCACTCCAGAACTCACACCCGCCGTGGGCGCGGATGCCTCCGAGCACGGCCAGCGCGGTGGTGGGTGACTCGCCGAGCCGGATCAGGAACCGCAGCAGTGCGGCCTCGGTCTGCGGGCACAGGGCGAAGCCGGAGAGGCTCGCGAACCAGGCTGCGGCGCGGTCGTGGTGCTCGTGCTCGGCGATCACGAGCGCGGCGAGCACCGGCCCGTCGAGCAGGACGGTCATTTCTCGGCCATCGCAGCGCCCGCCTGCGTTGCGGGCATCCGGCGTCCCAGCGCAAGGATGGGCAGGCCCGTGATCCGGTCGGTCGCGAGCTTGACCGGCGCGTCCAGCTGGGCGAGACCGCGGACGGTCAGGTCGGCGAGCACGGTGGACAGGGAGACGCCCCGCTGGGCGGCGAGTTCGCGAGCCCTGCGGTGGACCGCGGGCGGCAGGTCGACGGTGGTGCGCATGGGGGCATCCTAGGTGATTCGTCCCAGATGCGACAGGGCCGCCGGGAGGTCAACCGCGGCTGTGACGCCGCGCGATGTCGCGCCCGATGATCTCCTTCATCACCTCGGACGTCCCCGCGTAGATCGTCTGGACGCGGCAGTCCCGGTAGGCGCGGGCGATCGGGTACTCCTCCATGAACCCGTACCCGCCGAACAGTTGCAGCATCCGCGAGATCGCGCTCACCGCCTGCTCGCCCGCCCAGTACTTCACCTGGGCCGCACGGAGGCCGCTCAGCTCGCCCTCGTTCAGTTCCCGGACACACTGCTCGAGGAAGGCGCGGGTGACGTCGAGCCCGGTCTCGGTCTCGGCGAGGGCGAAGCGGGTGTTCTGCAGGTCCCCGAGCACCTGGCCGAACGCCTTTCGCGCGAACACGTGCTCCGCCGCCCAGTCCAGGGCGGCGCGGGCCTCGGCCCAGCTGATGGCCGCCTGGGCCAGCCGCTCCCGCTGGAGCAGGGAGCGGATCTCGGCGAGGCCGGCGCCGACCCGCCCCAGCACCTGGCCGGATCCGACGTGGCAGTCGGTGAGGAAGACCTCGACGGTGTCCTGGGCGTGCAGGCCGAGCTTGTGCAGCGGCCTGCCGCGCTCCACACCGGGCTGGTCCGCGTCCACGAGGAAGAGCGTGAGGGCCGGCGTCCCCTCTGCAGAGGCGGTCGCAGCCGCGACGATCAGGACGTCGGCCGACAGCCCGCTGGACACGAACGCCTTCTGCCCGTTGAGGACCCAGCCGTCACCCGTTGCGACGGCAGAGGTGCGGATCGACCGCAGGTCCGAGCCGGCCCCCGGCTCGGTGATCGCGACCGCCCCGAGCGCCGTCCCCGCCGCCATTCCGGGCAGCCAGCGCTCCTGTTGCTCGGCGGTCCCGTACCGCAGCAGTGCAGGCACGACCAGGTCGTCCTGCGCGGCGAGCGCCGTGTTGACCGCGGCAGCGCCGGCTGCGCCGAGCTCCTCGACAACCACCAACCGGAACCGCCAGTCGGTCAGCCCCATGCCTCCGTGCTCGGGACCGACCTCCAGGCCAAGGAGCCCCAGCTCGGCCGCGGCGGGCCACAACGCCCGGTCGATGCGTCCTTCCTCTTCCCACCGGGCATAGTGGGGACGAATCTCGCGGTCGATGAAGTCCGCGACGATGCGGCGGAACTCGTCGTGCTCGGGGTCGAAGAGCGTGTCCACGGCTGCCTTCCTCGCTTCAGCGGGTGACCTTGCCGGTGAGTCCGGCGAGCGTTCGGATGACCACCGGACGGGCGGCCGCGATCGCCAGGGCCGTGACGACCAGCACCCCGCCCAGCACAGCCACTCCGGCCAGCGAGTCGCCGTCGTTGGCGGCGAACATGTGGTTGAGCAGCTGGACGGGTCCACCGGCGACGATCATTCCGACGTGGACGACGACGAAGACGACGAAGCAGCCCATCACCACGAAGTGCACTCTGCGAGCGGCCTCGATCGGGAGCATCCGCTGCCAGCCGCGTCCCCGCGGCCACAGGAACGACAGCCGCCAGCCCGTCAGCGCCGCGAGCGGAGCCAGCACGAACACCACGAGGAAGTACGCCAGCACCTGCAGGGCGTTGTAGGCCTGCCAGCTGTTCTCCGCCGGCCAGTGCAGTGACAGGTACGCCAGCGCCACCGACGCCGCATTGGGCACGATGTCCCAGCTGGTGGGGACGATCCGCACCCAGCGTCCGCTGACGAACACCAGCGCGATGAACACCGCACCGGAGACCACCCAGGCGAGGTCGAGCGCGACGTGGAACCACTGCTCCAGCGTCACCACCTCCGACCGGCGACCCCGCGGCGTCCAGTGCCCGATCGGCCGGCGCGCGGTGCGGATCGCCCAGCCGGAGCGCACCAGCTGGGCGACGAAGAACAGGTTGAGAGCGTGCAGGGCGACCACCCACACCGGCGTCCCCGCACTCTGCAGTCCGGACGCGTGTCCCGGGTTCCGCTGGACGAAAGCGACGACGGCCGGCAGCTCCCACAGCCAGCGGGCCAGGAGCACGAGCGCGACCAACCCGCACACCGCGGACAGCGCGACGTAGTGCCGGGCCCGGCGGTCGCCGTCCCCGACGAGGTACGCGTAGTAGGGGCTGCCCGTCATCGCGCGGCCTCCTTTCTGCTGCGGAGTTCGGCCACCAGGGCCGGAACCACCGTGTGGACGTCCCCGACGACGCCGAAGTCGGCGATGTCGAAGATCGGGGCGGACGGGTCGAGGTTGATCGCGACCACGTTTCGGGAACGGGACATGCCGGCCTCGTGCTGCATCGCCCCGGAGATGGCGAGGGCGAGGTAGACGTCCGGCGCGACGCTCGCGCCCGACTGGCCGACCTGTGCCGTCTGCGGTGCGTACCCTGCATCCACGGCCGCGCGCGAGGCGCCGATCGCTCCGCCGAGTTCGTCCGCGAGGGTCCCCACAAGGGAGAACGCGTCCGCCGAGCCGAGACCGCGGCCTCCAGACACGACGACGGCCGCCGAGCGCAGCTCCGGTCGGGTGCCGGACGCGCGGCGGGGGACGACCGAGACGACCTCCTCGACAAGCCGCTGCCCTGGTTCGATCCGGACCGCCCGACGACGGCACGGCGCGACCGGCTCCAGCTCGTCGGTGATCGTGCCGGGACGGATGGTGACGACGGCCGGCGTCCGCAGCGGGCGGGCGGTCGTCGTCCAGCCTCCGCCGAGGACGGAGTGGGTCGTCCGGACGCCGTCCTCGACGGTCACGTCGACGGCGTCGGTGAGCAGGGAGCCGCCAAGCGCCCAGGCGACCCGGGCGGCGACCTCGCAGCCGAGGCGTGTGTGCGGGGCGAGGACCGCACCGGGCGGAGTCTGTGCGGCCGCCGCGACGATCGCCTGCGCAAGGCCAACCGAGGTCCCCGCGGTGGCCAGCGGATGGGTGGCGGTGACGACCTCGACGGCGCCCAGCGCCTCCAGGTGCGCCGCCAGCGGCTCGGGGTCGCCCGGCGACGCCACCACCGCGACCGGCTCACCCAGCCGCCGTGCGGCCGCGAGCAGCCCGGCTGCCGAACTGGTGATCCGGCCGGATTCGTCCAGCTCGACCGCGACGAGGACCAACATGCTCCAGCCCTCCTCAGCCGACCCGGAGCCGGGTCAGGTAGTCGGCCAGTTGCCCGGCAGCAGTGCCGTCGTCCACCAGGCGCCGGCCACCGGTGCGTCGTGGACGCTGCTGCACCGACACCACAGCGGTTGCCGGAGCGACGCCGGCGACGCCGAGGTCGTCCAGCCCGAGCACGGTGAGGGTCTTGCGCCTGGCACCCAGAACACCGCGCAGATTCGGCAGCCGGGGTTCTGCCATCTGGTCGGTGACGGTCACGATGGCCGGCAGGCTCGCGCGGACGGTGACGTCGCCGACCTCCGTGACGCGGGTGCCGGAGACCCGTCCCCCCTCGACGCGGGCGGAAGCCAGTCCCGCAAGAAGGGGCAGCTGGAGCAGCTGTGCGAGCAGCGCGGCCACGACACCGCCTCCGCCGTCCGTGGACGCGTAGCCGGCCAGGACCAGATCGGGCGATTCGCGCAGGAGGGCGGCTCCCAGGACGGTCGCCGTCTGCAGCTGGTCCGCGCCGGCGAGCCGGTCGTCGCACACGTGAACGGCCCGGTCGGCGCCCATCGCCAGCACGTGGCGCGCCGCGGCTTTGGCGTCCTGCGGCCCCATGACGACCGCCACGACCTCGCCGGTGCCGGCCTCCTCACGGCAGCGGAGGGCGAACTCAAGGGCGCGCTCGGAGATCTCGTCGCACACCTGGTCACCGTCGGTGCGGACGACCCGCCCCGCCGGGTCGAGCCCACGGGGGTTGTAGGTGTCGGGCACCTGCTTGACGAGCACGACGCTACGCACTGCGCTCACTCCTCTCGGCGAGTTCCAGTCGCCGGATCAGGGCAGGGACGACGGTGCGCAGGTCACCAACGACGGCGATGTCGGACGCGGTCATCACCGGCGCGCGCTCGTCGGTGTTCACCGCGACGATCACCTCGGCGTCACGGACGCCGATCATGTGCTGCACCTCGCCCGCGATCCCGAGCATCAGGTACAGCCGGGGAGCGATCCGTCGTCCGGACACCCCGAGGTAGCGATCCTGCGGCAGCCAGCCCAGATCCTCCGCAACGGGACGGCTGCAGGCGATCTCCGCGCCGAGAGCGTCGGCGAGGCGTCCGATCTCGTCGAGATAGGCCGGGTCACGCAGTCCTCGCCCGACGCCGATCACCCGGGCGGCCGTGCCGAGGTCCCGTCCGGTCTGGCCCCGACGCCGTTCTGAGGCGCAGGTGAGCGGCAGCGGAGCCGCGTCCTGTTCCTCGACCCGGGAGGCGCTCGCGCGGGGCGTCGACGCCCGGGCCGAGCCTTCGAGGAGAACACATACGGCGCCGGTGACCAGGTCGCGTTCGAGAGCGATTCCGCCGTAGAGCAGCCGGGTGAGCTCCACCCCGTCAGGGGTCGGACGAACCTCCTGGACGGGTCCGACAACCGGAGCCAGGAGTCGGGCGGCCGTGTAGCCGAGGAGGAGCCGAGAGGACGCGCCATTGCCGGTGATCACGATGCGGGCTCCGGCGGCGGCCAGGTGCTCGGCGACCTCCGCTGCCCAGGCCTCGGCCGGCAGCCCGGGCGAGGTGGGGAACCAGTGCACCTCGTCGGCTTCGGCCGCGACGCGGTCGGCGAGATCCCGCCCGCCGGCCACGGTCGCGCGGACCCGCCCGCCGAGGGCGCGGCCGGCCTCGACGAGCCCGGGGAGGACGGATTCCTCCGCCACGAGGAGCCAGACGTCCATCACAACAGCCCCTTGGCGAGCAGTTCGGCGACGACCTGCCCGGCCGCGTCGTCCGGATCCGACACCCGGATCAGCATCCCCTGGCGGGCGCTGGGTGCGAGCTCCGAGGTGCCGACGAGGGCCAGCGCCGTCGGCTTCGGCGCGCCGAGTTCGGTGGCGGTCACGATGCGGGACGGCTTGGAGCCGGCCGCCATGATCTCCCGCAGGCCCATCTGCCGCGGCACGCGCGCCGCAGCCGTGACCGACAGCACCGCAGCCGACTCGACCCGGAACCGTCGGCTGGTGCGCAGGCTCTCGGTCTCCGCCCACAGTCCGGCCTCGTCGAATCCTGCGTCCGTGACGTCGGTCAGCACGGGCCAGCGCAGCAGGCCGGCGAGATAGCCGGCCAGGAGCCGGGTTCCCGAGTCCGAGGCACTGTTGCCGAGCACGACCAGCCGGACGTCGTCGAGCGTCGCGACGGCTGCGGCGATCGCGGCCGCAACCTCGGCGGTCCCCGGCGCCTGCTCCGTGCGCACGACGACGGCCTCGTCCAGGCCGCACGCGAGGCCGGCACTGGCCGCGGCCGAGCCCGCGGTGGACTCGTCGCCGACGGTGATACCCACGAGCCTGTCGCCGATGCCCTCCGCGACCGTCCGGGCGAACTCGATCGCCACCCGTTCGCTCTCCCCGATGATGCGGCGCACGCCGGGCCAGGTGACGGTCCCGTCCGGAAGCACGGTCGCCTGGTTGGGAGGGGCGACCCAGAGGTAGCCCACCACGATCGTCATGGCCGCTCGACCCCCGCCGGGGCTTCCGCGGCCATCAGCCGGCCGAGCCGCTCCCGCAACTCCACCTTGCGCACCTTGCCCGTCGGGGTCAGCGGCATCGAGGCGATCACCTCGACGCGCTCGGGGGTCTTGAAGCGGGCGACCTCCAGCGTGCCGAAGAGCTCCCGCACCCCGTCCAGGGTGATCGGCTCAGCGTCGCCGCGCATGACGACGAAGGCGCACACGCACTCGCCCAGCCGTCGGTCAGGCATGGCCACGACAGCGGCCTGGGCAACGGCCGGGTGATGCAGGAGCAGCTCCTCGACCTCGCGGGCCGAGATGTTCTCCCCACCGCGGACGATGGTGTCCTTGATCCGTCCGGTGACGCGGATGTAGCCGGCTTCGTCCATCACGGCGAGGTCGCCGGAGTAGTACCAGCCGTCGGCGTCGAGGACGGACGCCGTGAGGTCGGGGTCGTTCACGTACCCGCTGAACACGGCCGGGCCACGGGAGGCCTCCTCACCCTCGGCGCCGGGAGGGAGCGGCCGCCGTGTCACCGGGTCGACGATCCGGACCTGGGTTCCGGGGACCGCCCGTCCGTCGGTGTGGACCACGCGGTCGAGGTCGTCGTCCGGGCGCGTTGCGGTGTGGGGGGCGCTCTCGGTCGACCCGTAGATGGAGTGGACGACGACGCCCATCCGCAGCGCGCGCTCCACCAGGACGCGGGGAACCGGAGCTCCTCCGCAGCAGATGCGGCGCAACCCGTGGTGCAGCCCGCCGATCTTCTCGGCCGCGTCCAGTAGTTCGGTGATGATCGTCGTCGACCCCATCGTGCTCGTGGCCCGCTCGGCGTTCATCATCCGCGCGGCGCGGTCGCCGGTGAAGGAGTCGAGCAGGATGCAGCAGCCCTGTCGCATCATCGGCATCGCGATCCCGTGCAGGAACCCGGTGGCGTGGGCGACCGGCGCCGGCATGAACATCCGCACCCCCTGCGCGATCGCGAGCGCCCGGATGAACCCCCGCTCTCCGGCCAGGATGTTGTTGTGGGTGAGCATGACGCCCTTCGGCCGGGCCTCGCTGCCCGACGTGAACAGGACGGCGGCGACGTCGTTGCCGCCGCCGGGCGTGCACAGCTCCTCCGGCAGCCGCTCGTGGCGCAGGGCGTCCTCGAAGCCGACGAAGGGCCCGCCCAGCGTGGGTTCGCCGAGGGTCAGCACCGTGCGCAGCGCCGGGCAACTGGATGCCAGGCGATGGGTGTCGTCCGCGTGGTCGACCGACCGGAACCGGGTGAGGACGACCATCGCAGTGGTGTGGCACCGCCCGGCCTGGTCATGAAGCTCGCTGAACCTCAGTTGCGGCAGTGACGGGTTGATGATCACCCCGAGCTTCAGGCAGGCGATGTAGACGGTGAGGAACTCCGCGCGGTTGGGCATCACAACGGTGAGGACGTCGCCCGCGCCGACCCCGGCCTCGGCCAGGTAGCCGGCGAGGCGGGCGGCGTCGGCGTCCACCTCGGCGTAGCTCGCCCGCACCCCGCGTGAGTCGACGACGGCCTCCCCGTCCGGGACGGCGGCCAGCGCCGCCCGCCACTGGTCGTAGAGACCTGCGTCGCCCCACTCACCGCAGGCGCGGTACTCGCGGTCCAGTCCCGGAAGGATCGCGGCAACCAGATGCCCGTCGCGATCCGCTCCCGAGGAGCAGCGCGTGCCCATCGTTGGAGCCTGGCCGTACATCGCCACAGACCCTACTGCTCCCGCTTGGAGCGGAAGACCCGGTCCGGCACTTCCGGTCCGTGCCACGCCACGACCGCACCGCTGGCCTCGAGCCCGGCGATCTCGTCGACGGAGTAGCCGAGCTTGGCCAGGTAAGCCTCGGTGTGGTAGCCGATCGGCTTGGACAGGATGATCGGCGGATCTCCGTAGCTGCCGAAGCGGACGGGCGAGGTCGCGATCGAACGCGGCCCGAACGCGTCGTACTCGATCCGGCGCAGGGCGTCGTTGTCGTAGGCCTCGTCGTCGGCCAGGTTGTCCTCGTAGTGGAACAGCGGCTGGTGCGGGACGTCGTGCCCGGTGAGGATCTGCTTCCACTCCTCGAGCGGACGCTGCGCGAACGCTCCCTCGAGCAACTCGATCACCATCGGCGCCTTGCCGCTGGCCTTCAGCGACGGCAGCACCCTGATGCTCTCGTCGTCGGCGTACTCGTCCAGGCCGAGGATCGCCATCATCGATCCGAAGTACTTGTCGTACTGCGGCTGGCAGATCAGCAGCCACTTGTCGTCCGAGGTGCGGTAGGTGTTGTTGAACGGGTTGGGGACCCGCTTGCGGGACTTGGGGTAGGTCGCGCCGAACTGGGTGGCCATCACCCCGATGTTCCCGCCCCACAAGGCGGTGTGGTACAGGTTGCCGACGACCTTGTCACCGCGTCCGGTACGGGTGCGGTTGAACAGCGCTGCGAGGACGCCACCGACCATCGCCATCGAGTGGTTGTAGTCGCCGAACGCCTGCGGCGGGATCGCGGGCTCGCGTCCGTCCTCGGGGAACGAGGCTGCGACACCGCCGCGAGCCGCCCACGCGACCGCGTCGAAGCCGGGGGTGTCGCGGTTGGCGCCGTACTCGCCGTAGCCGCGGTTCTGGCTCCAGACCAGCTGCGGGAACTCGGCCGACACCGACTCGTAGTCCAGGCCGAGACGCTCCAGCGCCTGGCTGCGCAGGCTGGAGATGAACACGTCCGCGGTCGCCAGTAGCTGTTTCATCACCCTGATGCCGTCGGGGTGCTTGAGGTTGAGGCAGACCCAGTTCTTGTTGGTGTTGTTCAGGTCGAGGGTGGGATCCTCCAGGTCGGTCTTGTCGATCCCGAAGCCGGCGCCCTGGGTGCGCTGGGCGTCCCCGTGCGTCGGCTCGACCTTGATGACCTCGGCGCCCATCTCCGCGAGGATGCGCACGGCGGCCGGCGCCGCCACCCACTCGCAGAGCTCGACGACCCTGACACCGGCCAGTGGACCGAAGCCCTCGAGGCGGTCGGTGACTGTCATGTGTTTACCTCTTTCTGCAGTTGGCCACCCGCCGGATGCGCGTCGGTGCGCAGCGAGTGGGGAAGACAGCACGACAACGCGATCGAGTCGTCGTGTTGAACGGTGGGGACGAACATCGTCCGTTCGACGGCCATCCGCGCCAGCGCGAACGCCTCGACCTCGTCGCACGCGGCCAGCTGGGCGATGCTGCACGCGGTCGGCGGGAGCAGCAACACCTCGGCCGCTACGGCGCACGCGAGCACCGCGGACGGCTGCACCCACTGGTGCGCGACGGCCTCCGTCGTGCCGCCGTCCGCGCGCTGCCCTGCCGGCAGCAGCGCGGTGAAGAAGTACGTGTCGTAACGACGCGGCTCGAATTCCGGGGTCAGCCAGTGACCGCGGATCCCGAGCAGGTCCGAGCGCAGGAACAGCCCGCGCTCGGTCAGGACCTCAGCGAGTGTTGCGGTGTGCCTGGACAGCCGTTCGCGGTCCCGCACCCAGTCGGGTGTGTCACAGGCGGCCACGTGGCGGCCCTCGGCATCCCCGGCGAGCAGGACGCCGCTCTCCTCGAACAGTTCGCGCACGGCAGCGGTCACGATCGAGCCTGCCTCGGACCCGGCGCAGCCGAGCCAGGCTCCCCACTCGTCCGGGTGCGGCCCGGCCCACGGCGGCAGGTCCTCGTCGCCGGGGTCGACCCGGCCACCGGGGAACACGACCGCCCCGGGCGCGAAGGCCATCCGCGGCGAACGTCGAAGCATGAACACCTCGACGTCGCCGCGTCCTCGCCCGTGACGACTCGGGCGAAGCAGCATGACGGTGGCGGCCGGGCGCGGAAGTGCGGCTTCCGTTGTGGCGTCGTTCAGGAATGCCCGGGCCACCTCCGTCATGCCGGACGGGCAGGGCAGGGTCAGGATCGTGCCCTCATCAACCTGCCAGCCAGGGAGGACCGCCAGGTCGTCGACAACAGTCATCGGATTCCGCCTTGCTCTGCCCGAGTCCGGGATCTCAGTAGTAGAAGCCGTTCTTGGCGTACTCCTTGAGGATTCCGCGGCCAGCGATGTGCACCATCACCTCGATGGTGCCGCCGCCGATCTGCATGCCGCGGCAGTCGAGCATCAGTCGGGACACGCGGGTCTGGTCGGTGAAGCCGAGGCCGCCGAACAGCTGCAGCGCGTCGCTGCAGACCTCGGTGAGCGCCGGGGCCGCGTAGCGCTTGAGCATGGCCGCGTCGTTGTTCACCGGGATCCCGTTGTCCATCTTCCAGCACGTCCGGTACAGGAAGTTGCGGGAGTTGGTCAGCTTGATCTGCATGTCGGTGATCTTCTCCTGCACGAGCTGGAAGGTCTTGATCCCCGTGGCGAACGCCTGGCGCTGGTTCACCCACTCGGCTGCGTCGTCCATCGCGGCCTGGGCCTCGCCGATCAGCTCGGCGATCAGGACGGCGCGCTCGAACTCGAAGTTCTTCATCAGGTTGTACAGGCCCTTGCCGCGCTCGCCCAGCAGGGCGGACTCCTCCACGACGACGTCGTCGAAGTGGATGGTGCAGAACGGCGCTACCTGCATGCCGATCTTGTTCAGCTTCTCGATCCGGATGCCGGGGGTGGAGGTGTCGACCAGCCACATCGACATGTTCTTGTTGTCGCGGCTCGGGTCGTCGTCCTTGGCGACGACGATCAGCGCGGGCGACCACTCGCCGTTGGTGACCCACGTCTTGGTGCCGTTGATGTGGATCTTCCCGTCATCGCAGCGCTTGGCGTAGGTCGTCATGCCCTGATTGTCGGAGCCCGCGTTCGGCTCGGAGATCGCCAGCGCGTACTTCGGGATGCCCACCTCGAAGTAGTAGTCCATCGCGTCCTTGATCTGCTCGGGGTTGCCGAACTCGAGGATGTCGAAGTTGATCAGCGCGTTCGGCGCCATCGGGATGTTGCCGCCGGCGTGGCAGAGCTCCTCGATCGCGAGGCACAGGGTGGTCTTGTCGCACGGCGTGCCGCCGTACTCCTCGGGGATCCCCAGCTTGCCGAAGCCCGCGTCCACCCACGCCTTGGCGACGGGCTGCTCGATGCCGCGGTTGGCGTACCACTCCTGGATCTTGGCCTCGGGCAGGTTGGCTTTGCACCATTCAGCGATCCCCTGCTTCATCAGGGTCTGCTGGTCGGTGAGGCTGAAGTCCATCGGTTCTCTCCTAAATCGGTTGATGTGTGTTGCTAAGTGCTGGGGGACGGGGTGTCAGACCGCCATGGCGGTGCAGTAGCCCTCGGAGATCGCCTCGAGGGTGCGCTTGACCTTGCCGGTGGGGGTGGTGGCGTCGCCGATCAGGGTGACGTTGGGGAACTGGACCTTCAGCCGGTTGTAGACCGCCTCGTTGGTCTCGACACCCAGGGCCAGGATCACGGTGTCGACCTCGATGAACTCGCGGGTGCCCGATTCGACGGCCTGGACCCAGATACCGCGGTCGGTCACCTCGACCAGCCGCGTCCCGGGACGCAGCTTCACGCCGCCCTCCTCGAGGATCGTGAGCTCGGGCTTGCGGTCGATGATGCCGATGCCATTGCCGAGCTTCGGCTCCTCCTCGATCACCGTGACGTCCCGGCCCTTCATGACCGACATCGCGACCTCGCAGCCGGCGAAGCCGCCGCCGATCACGGCGACCCGCTTCTTGATCATCAGGGAGGTGCCCATGCCCCAGCGCATGAGGTTGGGATTGGCGTTCATCACCTTCAGACCGACTCCTGCCGCCGTCCAGATCAGGCCGTGGCCGGACGGCGGGTTGCCCTCGACCAGCTTCTTCAGGTCGCCGCTGGAGATGACGTTCTTGCGGTCCAGGCCGCGCACGCCCTTGGGCATGATCACGCTGCCTCCGGGGGAGACGATGATCTGATCGGGCTTGAGGGAGCGGATGAGCTCCGGCGTCGCCTCCGTGTTCAACCGGACGTCGATGCCCAGGCGGGTCATCTCGTTGCGGTACCAGGCGGTCAGCGGCTCGAGGTTCTCGTTGAGCACCTGGGCCATGTTGAGGACGCCGCCGAGCCGGCGGGTGCGCTCCAGCAGGACCACCTGGTGACCGCGCAGGGACGCCGTCCGCGCCGCCTCCATGCCACCGGGGCCGGCGCCGATGACCACGACGCGCTTGCGCGCTGCCGCAGGTACCGGGGTGGGGGTGGAACCGAAGCCGAGTTCGGGGTGCGCGACCTGCGGGTTGACCGAGCACTGCACGGTCTTGCCGACGAAGATGTTGTCCAGGCAGCGGGAGCAGACGATGCAGCGGCGGATCTGCTCGGCATGCCCCATTTCCGCCTTGCAGGCGAACTCGGGGTCGGCGATGAACTGGCGGGCCATGCCGACCATGTCGGCGGTCCCGTCGGCGATGATCTTCTCGCAGCGCTCGATGGAGTTGATCCGGTAGGCGGTCATCACCGGGAGCTTGGTGACCTGCTTGCACTGACGCGCGAGGTCGACGAAGTTGGCCTCGGGCACGAACTGGTTCACCAGCATCTTCGGCGCCTCGTGGAACCCGACCTGGATGCTCCACGCGACCACGCCGTGCTTCTCGACGATGGGGATGATCTGCTGGGTGTCGCCGATCCGGTTGCCGCCGGGCATGAAGTCGTCCGCCGAGATCCGGACCATCACCGGGAAGTCCTTGCCGACCCGGTTGTGGATCTCGTCGATGATGTCGGTGAGGAACCGGGTCCGCTTCTCGAGCGTGCCGCCATAGGCGTCGGTGCGCCGATTCGAGAAGGACGAGAGGAAGCGCGCGACCTGGTAGCCGATGCCGGCGTGGATCTCGACCATGTCGATGCCCGCCTTCTTGGCGCGGACGGCAGCGTCACCGTACTGGGTCACCATCAGTTCGATCTCGGGGACGGTCAGCTCGCGCAGGTGCTTGACGAACGGTCCGCCGGGACCCTCGGACGGGCCCACCGACTCCAGCGGCTTGCTGGCGTCCGCGCGCCACTCGTAGCAGATCTGCAGCTGGACGCAGGAGGTGGAGCCTGCGTTCCTGATGGCGGTGGCCACCTTCGTCCAGCCCTCGATGAACCGGTCGTCCCAGATGCCTGCGGCCTTGCCAGCCGTCGGGTACTGGGTGGTGCACCCGTTCAGGTCGCAGACGTAGGCCGACCCGATCGCGGTCAGGCCCACGCCACCCTTGGCGCGCTGTTCGTAGAAGTCGACGAACGCGTCGGTGATGGCGTAGTTGTCGACCAGGCCGGTGGTCATGGGCAGGAACGCCAGGCGGTTCTTGACCGTGAGCGGGCCGAAGGCGATCGGTGTGAAGACGTGCGGGTAGTTACTCATGCTGGGCAGACCTCAGGTTCGAAGGGACGCTTGCCGACAGCGCCGGAAGCTGGACGGTGGGGACGACTACTTGTTCTCGAACACGATCGGGGTGCGGTCGCGCATCCCGAGGACACCGTTGATGCCGTCCCCGGTATTGGCCGCGAGCACCTGGTTGCGGTTCTCGAGCTTGATGACGGCCTCGAAGCTGGTGCCGTCCAGCGAGGCCTGGAGGACTTCGCGGGTGAGCCGCAGCCCGAAGGGCGACGTGCCCTTGACGATCTCCGCGGCGAGTTCGAGCGCCGCGGGCAGCACCTCGTCGTCGGGGAGGGCGCGCGAGGCGAAGCCCCACTCGACGAGTTGGTCGGCCTTGAACCGGCGGGCCGTGTACAGGATCTCGGCCGCTCGGGCGTACCCCACGATCTTCGGCAGGTAGTAGGAGCCGCCCATGTCGGTGCCGGTGTAGCCGATGGTCAGGTAGCCGGCGTTCATCCGGAAGGACTCGCCGAGGATCCGCAGGTCGCAGGCGCAGGCCAGCGACAGCCCGCCGCCGACCGCGTAGCCCTTCAGCGCACCGATGATCGGCTGCTCGAGCTTGCGCATGTTCACGATCTGCTCCGAGCACAGGCGCTGCATGATGTAGAAGTCGCGCTGAACGCGTCCCATGTCCTCCGGCGGGTCCAGCGCCAGGTCCTTGAGGTTGAACCCTGCGCAGAACGAGGTGCCCTCGCCGGTGAGGACGAGCACCCGGCAGCGCGTGTCCCAGCGGACCTTCGTCAGGAAGTCGTTGAACTCGTTCATCTGCGCGTACGACATCGCGTTCAGGTTGGCGGCATCATTGAACGAGCACTCGAAAACCGCTCCATGCTCCCTGATCACCAGCTTTTCGTAGCCCGAGTAATCGAGTTCTGGAAGGTGGTACGCGTCGGTCATCAAAGCCCTCCTGAAGGCGTGATAAAAGGGCCGAGAGATGCGATCGCACCGCGGCCCCGAATGGCACCGACACTCGCCGTAGAGATGTCGATGCGGGTCAGTTGGTCTCACGTGCCCGGGGTGGCCCCGGGAACACCTTCATTCTTCCGGGCGGCCGAAAAGTAAGCAATGGTACTTCTCTTGCCTATGTTGGAATCGCCACGTGCCACGACGCGCAACGCGTCCGGCGCAAGGTGCGTCAGTCGAGTTCCGGGGGCACCCAGCCCGTGTCGAGCAGCTGGACGACCCGACGAAGGACCGGGTCGGTGTCGACCCCCGCGGTTCGCCAGGCCGCACCCAACGGGAACCGGAAGTCGAGGTCGCTGAGGGGCCGCAGCTGGAAGGCCTCGTCGTCGAAGATGCGGGCCGAACCACCGGTGCGTGGGTGCAGCGTGAGGGCGATCCCCCCGCGGTACCGGATCTGCGCGGCGAGCTTCACGTGGTCGAACTCCGGCAGCTGGACGATGTCCGTGACTCCGTGTGCCTTGAGGTTGGCGATCATCGTCTCCATCGCCACGGGTTCCACGTGGGGCGAGCCGATGGTGAGCGTGCGGCCGGCGAGCTGTTCGAGGTGGAGGCTCTGGTTCTCGGCCAGGGGGTCGTCGCGACGCATGATCACCCACGTGGTCAGCCGCGCGAGGACCTTGGTGCTCAGCCGCGGGTGTCCCGTCGGGAGCTGCACCAGGGCGAGGCTGAGCTCGCCACGCTCCACCCGCGGGAGCAGCTGGGCGGCGGAGGCGAACGTCACCTCGACCTTGACCCGGGGCATGCTCCGCGTGATCAGGGCCTCCACATGCTCGGCCGCCAGGGGTGGGCACAGCTGGGAGACGCCGATCCGCATCACCATCGTCCGTCCGGCCCCCGAGGACTTCCGCGCCCGGTTCTGCAGCGCCTCGACGTCCTCGATGACCCGGCGCGCGTAGGGCAGCAGCTCGGCACCCAGAGGGGTGAGCTCCACCCGGTGGTAGCTGCGGATGAACAGCGGTCCGCCGAGGTCGTGCTCGAGTTCCTTGATGGCCCGGCTCACGGGTGACACCGTCAGATGCACGCGCTCGGCCGCGCGTGCGAAGTGGAGTTCCTCGGCGACGGCGATGAAGCACTCCAGGCGGGCCAGATCCACGGTGCCGATCGTAGTACGTCCACGCGACTCCGAGGTCCGCGAACTCTGTTCCGGCAAGGGGTTCCGGACGCGCCGGACGCCAGGCTCGACGGGTGTCGGGCCTGGCGTCCGGGGTGTGTTGTCAGACGGGTGCTGCGATCAGAGGACGGCCGCCGCGCGGATGGCCTCGTACTCGACCTCGGGCACCGGGAGGGCGCCCGGCTTGCCCAGGTCCTCACGGCGGATCCGGGAGGTCTCAGGCAACACGTAGGCGGCGAGCGCCACCACGATGGTCACGCCGAGGGTGATGCCACCGACCATGCCGATGACCTGTATCGGAGTCGAGCCGGGAGGTGCGACTGCAGCGAACAGCATGGCCAGGAGGGCCGAGACCGCCGTGCCCAGGTTCTGGCCGATCGCCATTCCGGTGACCCGGGTGTGGGCCGGGAACTGCTCGGGGAAGAAGGCAGGGAAGACGGCGTTGAAGCCCTGGTAGACAAAGCCCCAGCACAGGCAGTTGAGGACGAGCGCGAGCCACACGTTCTGGCTGGACACGGCCCACAGGTACGGAATGGCCAGCAGGCCGGCCGCGATCGGACCGACGATCATGCACGGACGCCGTCCGATCTTGTCCGACAGCTTCCCGACCCACGGGATCGTGAACACGCCGACCACGTTGGCGACCACGGGGATCCACAGGTAGACGTCTGCCCGCCAGCCGACCCCGTACGCAGCCTGGGTCGCATACGCGGTACCGAAGACGTTGATCGTCGTCGGGATGACGTTGCACAGCGCGATCAGGAAGACGCACAGCAGCGCCTTCGGCGTCTTGCGGAAGACGTCGAGGATCGGGGACTGCTCGGGGCCCTCGGACTTCTTGGACTCCACCGTCCTGAGCCGCACCTTGATCGCGTAGGCGAACAGGACAGCGCTCAGGAGGAACGGGATGCGCCAGCCCCATGCATTGAAGTCGTCTGTGGAGAGGAAGTGCGCGAGCGGGATGAAGATCAGCGCCGACACGATCTGGCCGGCCGCCGTTCCCTGCAGCGTCTTGGAGCCACGTTCGCCTCGACGTCCCACCGGGGTGTGCTCGAGGATCAGGGTGGAGGAGCCGGAGATCTCGCCTGCGACGGCGAAGCCCTGGATCAGGCGGGCGACGACCAGGAGAGCCGGGGCCCACAGGCCGATCATGGCGTAGGTCGGCAACAGGCCGATGGCCAGCGTGCCCAGTCCCATCAGGGAGATCGTGAGGATCAACTGGCGGCGGCGTCCGATCTTGTCAGACATCCAGCCGAGGACGAAGGCGCCGATCGGGCGGGCGATGTAGCCCACGCCGTAGGTGCCGAGCGACGCGATGATCGCGACGGTCGGATTGCCCTTCGGGAAGAAGATCTGCGGGAAGACGAGAGCTGCCGCCTGGGTGTAGATGAAGAAGTCGTAGAACTCCAGGGCGCTACCGAAGAACCCACTGCGCACGGCCCGGCGACTGTGGTCCTGGTTGATCACGCTCTCCCCGCCGCCCACCTGCGGTGGACTGCTCTGAGGGACAGTTGACATGAACTTTCCTTTCCGGCCGGCACAGCGTGCCTCAGCCCGTCTACAGCAACGTCTGCCGGCGGGTGGCTTTTGTGCCGAAGGCACCCGTTTTGGTTGCGGCAGTATTCTGAACGTGCGCGCGGCTCTCCCTTTGCGGTCCAGAGCCCGGGGTATGAACTGGACACGCAATCGCTTTCACCAATTCCGCCCCTCAGCGATGAGCGGCGGGATTCGAATTCCTTCCGAACTGGAGTTCACTGGAGCGCTGCTGTGCAGGACCATGTTGCTTGGTGGCCGATGCCGTGAGCAAGACTACTGTCCTTGCCATTCTTGAAATCCCCACGTGCTACCGGACGCAACGTGCCGCGCCGTTCAAGGAGCCTTCTGCCGGAGCACAATCCCTGCTGCGGGCGTGCGCCGCGCACGCCGCGGGAGGTCCCATGAGCGCCAACGATCCGAACCAGGACGGCACGGACGCGCCGCGCCGACGAGTCGGTGAGCTCGCCCACCTCGTGCGCTGCGACAACCCCGGTCCGATGGAGCTCGACGGCACCAACACTTGGATCCTTCAGGGTCCGGGCGCGGAGACCTGCGTGGTGGTCGACCCGGGTCCGACCGGCCACCGTGCGCACCTCGAGGACGTCGCAGCAGGGCGCCGGGTCGAACTCGTGCTGATCACCCACCGGCACGAGGACCACGTCGGTGGGGTGGACGAGTTCCGTGCCCTGACGCGGGCGCCGGTCCGGGCCTTCAGCCCCGAGCACTGTCGAGACGGAGAGCCGCTGACCCACGACGAGGAGTTCGTCGCAGCCGGACTGGCCTTCCAGGTGCTGCACACCCCCGGCCACACCCCCGACTCGGTGAGCTTCGTCGTGTCGCACCCGCTGGATCGCCTCCTGATCACCGGCGACACGGTGTTGGGCCGTGGCACCACGCTGATCGGGGAATCGCCGTCCGCGCTGCGGAACTACCTCGACTCCCTCGACCTGCTGGCCGGCCTCGGCGGCGCGCGGCTCCTGCCCGGGCACGGGACGGACCACCCCGACGTCCGCCCCGTGCTCGACGCCTATCGGGAGCACCGCAGCCAACGCATGGACGCCATCAGGGCGATCCTGCGCAGGAACGGCCTCTCACCGCAGGAGGCCGACCCGGACGCGATCGTGGACGAGCTGTACGCGGACACTCCGGCCGGGGCCCGGTTCGCAGCCGTCACGTCGGTCCGGGCACAACTGGCCCACCTCGCCGGGGGGTAGCGGTCCGTCGGCCCGGCATATGCTGCCGCGCATGGCCGAGGACTACCTGCACGTCAACCGCGCGAATTGGGACAGCCGGGCCCCGATCCACGTCCAGGGCTACGGCATCGAGCGGTACCTCACCGACCCGGACGCGATCAGCGACGTGGTGGCCTTCGACCTGCCCCGGCTGGGTCGCCTCGACGGCCTCGACGTGCTGCACCTGCAGTGCCACATCGGCACCGACACCCTCAGCCTCGCCCGCCTGGGAGCGGCGAGCGTGACCGGGCTGGACTTCTCACCCGTGTCGCTGGACGCCGCACGGAAGCTCGCAGAGGACACCGCGACCCCGATCACCTACGTGGAGTCGGACGTGTACGCCGCTCCGTCCGCGCTGGCGGGACGGCAGTTCGACCTGGTCTACACCGGGATCGGGGCGATCGGATGGCTGCCGAGCATCGGCCGCTGGGCACAGGTGGTGGCCGCCCTCCTGCGTCCCGGTGGACGGCTGTTCATCCGCGACGGCCACCCGGTGCTGAACGCCATCCTGGCGATGGAGGTCGGTGCGGAGCACCCCGACCGGCAGCAGCAGGCGTGGATCAGCAGCCCCGGGCAGCTCACGCCCGCCCTCGAACTGCCCTACTTCGAGCAGGTCGAGCCGACGGTCTGGTCGCAGGACTTCACCTACTCCGGCGAGGGGGAGGTCACCTCGCCGGTGACGCACGAGTGGAACCACGGGATCGGCGAGATCGTCACAGCCGTCCTGGATGCCGGGCTCCGGCTCACGGGCCTCACCGAGCACGATTCGGTGCCCTGGGCGCCCTTCGAGGGCATGGTCGTCGACGATGCCGGAGAGTACCGTCTCGCCGACCGTCCGTGGCGGCTGCCGGCCAGCTTCACCCTGACCGCGACCAGGGACTGAGCCCCTCCACCCCGACCGGGGCTGTCCTCAGCCCGGCTCCAGCAGGCCGCGGATGTCGTCGGCGGTCAGGGCGGCACCGAAGCCGGAGCCGTCCCCGACCACGGAGTCGAAGAGGTCGCGCTTGCGTTCCTGCAGCGCGACGACCTTCTCCTCGACGGTGTCCTCGCTGACGAGGCGGTACACGTTGACCGGGTTCACCTGCCCGATCCGATGGGTGCGGTCGATCGCCTGGTTCTCGACCGCAGGGTTCCACCACGGGTCGAGGATGAAGACGTAGTCGGCCTCGGTGAGGGTGAGGCCGAAACCTCCGGCCTTGAGGCTGATCAGGAACACCGGATCGTCGCCCTCGCGGAAGGCGGCGATCCGGGCCTCCCGGTTGCGGGTGCGTCCGTCCAGGTAGGAGTAGCCGATCCTCTCGGCGTCCAGTCGCGCCCGGACGAGGCTGAGGAAGCCGGTGAACTGACTGAACACGAGGGCCCGATGCCCCTCGCCGGCCATGTCGTCCACGAGGTCGACCAGCGCGTCGATCTTGGCCGAGACGGCGGGGGCCTCCGCATCGACCAGGGCGGGCGAGAGGCTGAGCTGGCGCAGGTGCGTGAGCGCGGCGAGCACCTGGATGCGGTTGTGGTCGAGATCGCCGACCAGCCCGAGCACCTGCTTGCGCACTGCGGCGAGGTGCCGGTCGTAGACGCGACGGTGGGCCGGGGCGAGCGGGATGCTGAGCACCTGTTCCATCTTGGGCGGGAGCTCGCGGGCCACCTCCGACTTCGCGCGGCGCAGCAGGACGGGACGAACCCTGCGGCGGAGGCGGACGAGGGTCTCCGGGGCGTCCCCGCGCTCGATCGGACGGCGGTAGAGCTCGGTGAAACCCTCCGGGTCGGGGAACAGCCCCGGGGTGGCGATCGACAGCATCGACCACAGGTCCATCAGGCTGTTCTCCAGCGGGGTGCCGGTCACCGCGAACCGGACGCGCGCCCGCAGCGGGCGGACGGCCTTGTACGTGGCCGACTGCCGGTTCTTGACGAACTGTGCCTCGTCGAGGACGACAGCGCTCCACAGCTGCCGGGAGTACTCGGCCTCCCCCAGGCGCAGCAGGGTGTACGACGTCACCACGACGTCGCTGCGGGCGCACACCTCGGCCAGCGGCTCTCCGCGTTTGGCGTGGGTCCGATCGACGACCCCGACCCTCAGCGTGGGAGCGAACTGGGCCGCCTGGGAGGCCCAGGTGCTGAGCACGGAGGTCGGGGCGACGACCAGGACGGGAGGGCCGTCCGGCTCGGCGTCGCGGGCCTGCAGGATCGCGGCGAGGAGCTGGACGGTCTTGCCGAGCCCCATGTCGTCGGCGAGCACCCCGCCCAGGCGGGATCGCCACAGGAAGGCGAGCCAGCGGTAGCCGTCCAGCTGGTAGGGGCGCAGCGTGGCGTGGAGCTGTGCCGGGACCGGCACCTGCGGCAGTTCCGTCGCGTCGAGCAGCCCGCCCACAGCCTGTTGCCACGCCGACGACTGCTCGGCGACGACGCCCAGGGAGACGAGCTCATCCCACAGCCCGGCGTGCTCGGCCCGCAGCCGCAGCCCGGGCTCGCCGGGCGGCTGCAGCAGCGAGGCCTCGGCGATCACCGCCCGGAGCTGGGCCAGCTCGGGACGCTCCAGGCTGAACCAGGTGCCCGAGTCCAGGATGAGGTGGCTCTCGTGCCGCGCGAGTGCGGCGAACAGCGCGGCGAACGCGACCTCCTCCCCGTCGAGGGTGACGGCGACGTCCAGGTTGAACCAGTCGCCGGCCTCGCCCGGATCGGTGATCGCCAGCCGCACGGTGGGAGCGACCTCGCTGTAGCGGTAGCCGGGACGCTCGCCCGAGGTGGTGACGACCACGTCGTCCCGAGCCTCGAGCCGCGGCAGCCACTCCTCGACGAAGCGTGCGGACGCCGGCCCGTGGAGGCGGTGGCCGGCGACGAGCGGCGCGCCGGGCTGCCCGTGGGCCAACGCCCAGGGTTCGGCGGGCAGCGACGCGACGAGGCGGGCCTCCGCCTCGCGGTCCCGGACCGGCGGATCGCCGGGCGCGGGCGCCGGAGCGACATCGAACGTCTCCTCGCCGACGCGGTAGCGGAACCCCCAGTGCAGTTCCGTGACGTGACCGGGTACGAAGCGGACCGAAAGCGCCAGCTGCGGCGCCAGAACCTCGGGGAGCGTGACGTCGCCGGCGACCTCCACCCGGGTCGTGCGGCGCAGCGCGGGCAGGAAGCCGGCGCTGAACTGCGCGACGTCGGCCGTCGGAACCACGATCCGGCGGTGGGCGCGCGCCAGGTCGGCCTGGGCGTCCGAGAGCGGGCGGGGAAAGCCGGCGAGCAGCAGTTCCGCGCCGTCGGTGAGGACGACGCCGTGGGGACCGTCCGGTCCGACCAGCGCCACGTCGGGGCCGGTCCACTCGCGTCCGTCCGCGACAACGGTCGTGGCCAGCAGCAGGCCGTCGTCACTGGACGTGATGCGGGTCAGCAACTCGGCACCGGAGTCGAGGAGTCGCACGGAGGGGGTGTTGTGGGCGGCGAGGAAGACGACTCCCGCGGCCGCAGCCTCCTGCAGCAGTGGCCACACCTGCGGGCCGAGCCGGTCGAGGGCGATCGCGTCCCCGCTGGAGCCGTAGCCGTACCAGGATCCGCCCGCGGAGAACCGGAGCTGGCCCAGCGCGAACAGGGGCCGGCGCTGTTCCTCGATCCAGGCCGACCGCCACCGCGAGTGCAGGTCGTCCCAGCCCGCGCCGGACTTGATCCACTTCCCCCGGGCCCCCAGGGCGAGCGGACGCAGGTAGAGCCCGTCGGCGTACCCGCGCTCGAACCGCAGGGCGAGCGCAGTGGTGGCCCCGGACCGGCTTCGGCGATCGTGCTCGGACACCACGGCGAGCGCCTGCCGCCACTCGGGGGCTCGTGGGCCGGGGGCCGCCGCGGCTGCGGCATACAGCAGGGCGGCTCCGTGCTTGCAGTTCGTTCTCACCGGGCAGCTGCAGAAGCTGGTCACCGCCCCGGACGGTCTCAGGGTGACGACGGTCTGGTACTCCCGTCCCGCCGAACCCCGCACGCCGGCGTGCAGCACCGTCCCGTTCGGCGAGGTGCCGGTGCGGATCGGGCCGACCCGACCCTGCTCGGCGTAGTCGCGGCCGAGCGCGAGGGACGAGTGCGCGAACGTCGCGCTCATCGCGCGGACCGCGTCGCCCAGTGATGCCGGCAGTTCGGAGACCATCGCCGTGGACTCTATGCCACCGGACCCACAGCGCGGCACATCAGCCCGCTCCGGCCGGCGGTGGGATCAGACGAACAGGCAGAACGGGTGCCCGGCCGGGTCGACCAGCACGCGCACGTCCTCCTGCGGCTGGACGGAAGCGGGTGTCGCCCCGCACGCCAGCGCCCATCCGGTCGCGGCTTCGAGGTCGTCCACCTCGATGTCGAGGTGCTGCGTCGCGGTCTGGCGTCCGTCCCGGGCCCGCCAGACCGGGCGGGTCCAGCAGCGTTCGTACTCGAAGTTGACCCGCAGCGCTCCCGCAGCGATCTGTGCCCAGCCAGCCTCCGGCGGTTCGCCCGGCCCGGCCGGCTCGGAGGCGGTCACCTCCGCGCCGAGCAGGCGGGCGTAGAAGTCAGCGAGGGCCCTCGGCTCCGGGCACGAGATCGTCACCGAGGTGAGGGCCAGGGACGGCTGCATCGTTTCCATGCCCGGAGTCTTGCCCGGACGTGGCCGGCTGCACACCCCCGCCCCGCCCACGGACCATCCAGATGGTCGGGTCGGCGAGCGCGGTGAAGCCGTACTGCTCGTACAGGCCGTGGGCGCTGTGGGTGGCGAGCAGGATCCGGCCGATCCCCAGCGGGGCGAGATCGTCGAGGACTTCGGCGACCAGCCGCTTGCCCAGGCCCAGTCCGCGACGGCCGGCGTCGACGAACACGTCGCAGAGCCACGCGAAGGTGGCCCCGTCGGTGACCACCCGCGCGTAGGCGACCTGCGCACCGTCGGCGTCGAACAGGCTGTAGTTGCGCGAGCCGTCGATGGCGGCGTCCTGGACGTCACGGCCGCGTCCCTGCGCCCAGTAGGACTCCTCGCTCAGCCAGCGATGCACGCGCTCCCTGTCCACGTCGCCGGTCGCAGCCGAGAACCGGAAGCCGTCGGGTCCATCCATCACGCGATCCTCGCCGGTCATCAGCCGACCGGTACGTCGCGGTCGCCGATCTCCAGGCCGCTGCCGTCGGCGTTGAGATCGAAGCGGACGACGTCCCCGTCGCTGATACCCCCGGCCAGCATCCGCCGGGCCAGGGCGTCCTCGATCGTCGTCTGCACCAGCCGCTTCAGCGGACGGGCCCCGTAGACCGGGTCGAAGCCGGTCAGCGCCAGCCAGTCCTTGCCGGCCTGGGTCACCTCGACGGTGATCCGGCGGTCCGCCAGGCGGGCGTTGAGGCGGCCGAGCTGGATGTCGACGATCTGCGAGAGGTCGCCGGTGGTGAGCGGGTCGAACATCACGATCTCGTCCAGCCGGTTCAGGAACTCCGGCTTGAAGGCCTGCCGGACGACGTTCATCACGGCCTGCTGCTTGGTCTCGGCACTCAGGGTCTGGTCGGCCAGGAACTGCGAGCCCAGGTTGGACGTCATGATCAGGATCACGTTGCGGAAGTCGACGGTGCGGCCCTGCCCGTCGGTCAGGCGGCCGTCGTCCAGCACCTGGAGCAGCACGTTGAACACGTCCGGATGCGCCTTCTCGACCTCGTCCAGCAGCACGACCGAGTACGGTCGGCGCCGCACGGCCTCGGTGAGCTGGCCGCCCTCGTCGTAGCCGATGTAGCCGGGAGGCGCGCCGACGAGGCGGCTGACCGTGTGCTTCTCGCCGTACTCGCTCATGTCGATGCGCACCATGGCGTGCTCGTCGTCGAAGAGGAAGTCGGCCAGCGACTTGGCGAGCTCGGTCTTGCCGACACCGGTCGGCCCGAGGAACAGGAACGAGCCGGTGGGACGGTTGGGGTCGGAGATCCCGGCCCGCGAGCGGCGGACGGCGTCCGCGACCGCCGTCACGGCCTTCCGCTGCCCGATCAGGCGGCGGCCGAGGTTGTCCTCCATGCTGAGCAGCTTCTCGGTCTCGCCCTGCAGCATCTTGCCGACGGGGATCCCCGTCCAGGCCGAGACCACCTCGGCGATGTCGGACGCCGACACCTCCTCACTGACCATGGGCTTGGTCTCCTGCTCGGCCTTCGTGGCCGCGTCCAGCTCGGCCTCCAGCGTCGGGATCTGGCCGTACAGGATCTGCGAGGCCTTCGTGAGGTCGCCCTCCCGCTGCGCCCGCTCGGCCTCGATCCGCAGCGCGTCGATCTGCTCCTTGATCTCACCGACGCGGTTCAGGCCGGACTTCTCGGCCTCCCACCGTGCCTCGAGGCCGCGCAGCTCCTCCTTGGCGTCGGCCAGTTCGGCGGTCAGGCGGGCGTAGCGCTCCTGGGAGCCGGCGTCCGACTCCTTCTCCAGCGCGAACGCCTGCATGGTCATCCGGTCGATGTCGCGACGCAGCTGGTCGATCTCCTCCGGAGAGGAGTCGATCTCCATCCTCAGCCGGGACGCCGACTCGTCGATCAGGTCGATGGCCTTGTCCGGCAGCTGGCGGCTGGTGATGTACCGGCTGGAAAGGGACGCGGCCGCGACCAGCGCGGAGTCGGTGATCCGCACCTTGTGGTGCGCCTCGTAGCGCTGCCGCAGGCCGCGCAGGATCGCGATCGTGTCCTCGACGCTGGGCTCGCCGACGAACACCTGCTGGAAGCGGCGCTCCAGGGCCGGGTCCTTCTCGATCCGCTCGCGGTACTCGTCCAGGGTGGTGGCGCCGATCATCCGCAACTCGCCGCGGGCGAGCATCGGCTTGAGCATGTTGCCGGCGTCCATGGAGGAGTCACCGGACGCCCCGGCGCCGACGACCGTGTGCAGCTCGTCGATGAAGGTGATGATCTGGCCCTCGGCGTCCCGGATCTCGTTCAGGACGGCCTTGAGCCGCTCCTCGAACTCGCCGCGGTACTTCGCCCCGGCGACCATGGACGCCAGGTCGAGCGAGACCACGCGGCGTCCCTTGAGGGAGTCGGGCACGTCGCCGGCGACCACGCGCTGGGCGAGGCCCTCGACGACGGCGGTCTTGCCGACGCCCGGCTCGCCGATCAGGACGGGGTTGTTCTTGGTGCGGCGCGCCAGCACCTGGACCACCCGGCGGATCTCGGCGTCCCGACCGATGACGGGGTCGAGCCGTCCGTCGCGGGCGCGCTGGGTGAGGTCGACGGAGTACTTGTCGAGGGCGGACTCCGAGCCCTCGTCCTCTGCGGAGGTGACCCGCTTGCCGCCGCGCGCCGCGTTGAACGCCTCGGAGATCTTCGCCGTCGAGGCGCCGAGGTCGTCGAGGATCTTCCTGGCGTCGGACTGGACGGCGGAGAGCCCCAGCAGCAGGTGCTCGGTTGCGACGAAGGCGTCCCCGAGCTGCTGAGCGCGGGTCTCCGCGTCGGCGAGCACGCGGGCGAACGAGCCGGACATGCCGGGCTGGGTCACCGAGGATCCCTGCGCGCTCGGCAGCTTGGTGATGGCGCCCTCCGCGGCGGCCTTCACCACGGCCGCGTCGACTCCGATCGAGCCCAGCAGGGGCGCGACCGTGTTGTCGGGGACCAGCAGCAACGCGTACAGCAGGTGCACCGGCTCGGCCGCCGGGTTGCCTTTCGTCAGAGCGGTGCGCAGGGCGGCCGAGACCGCGTCCCGGCTGCGGGTCGTCAGCTTGTCGGTGTCCATCTCGGGATTCTTCTCCTCTGGAGCAAAGTTGAGTTCACCAGGCTCAACTAGCTTAGCGTGCGCTGTATTCCGGTGTCAGGCGGTGCCGGTGGGCGCCGCCACGCCCTGGCGGAGGGCCTCGAACAGCGCCTCGAAGCGCTGGCGCTGGACGCCCACGAGATCGTCGGGAACGTGGCCGTCGATCATCCGGCGGGCGGCGTCCACCAGGACGGTCGCGTAGCCGGCGACGAAGAAGGCGGCGAGCAGGACGGCGTCCCCACGGAAGCGGGGGTCGCGGGCGAGTTCGGCCGCGAGGAGCTGCTGGACCTCGTCGGCGAGCTCCCGGGACCGGGCGACCAGGGCGGGCGACTCCGCCACCGTACGGAAGAACGCGGCGGAGCGGACGTCGACTCCGGCCAGGGCATGCCCTTCGTCGACCAGTCCGAGGGTCATCGTGCGCAGGGCCGCGAGCACGTCCACCCCGTCCGGGCGCTCGCGGACAGCGGCGCGCAGGAGGTCGGCCGCGTCACCCGACCGGTCGAGGAACAGGTCCTCCTTGCGCGGGAAGTGGTTGAACACCGTCACGCTGGAGACGCCGGCGGCCTTCGCCACCTCGGCGACCGTCACCGCATCGAAGCCGCGCTGGAGGAACAGCCCCGACGCGATCCCCGCGATCCTGCGCCGCGTCTCCGGACCGCCGCGCTCCGCCGTCCTCGGCATTCCCGCCCACTTTCTTGTGTCACTAAAGTTAGTCAGCTAACTTAGTGGGGTGCCCACCACCCGCACCACCGCCATTCTCCCGCAGTCGCTGCGCGAGGCCTGGGTCGCCCTCGCCGGGCTGTCCGCCGTGTTCCTCTTCGAGATGCTCGACAACTCAATCCTCACCGTCGCCCTTCCGAGCATCGGCCGCGACCTGCACGCCTCCACCACGGCGCTCCAGTGGGTCACCGGCTCCTACGCGGTGGTCTTCGGCGGGCTGATGCTCGCGTTCGGCGCGGTCGCCGACCGGTACGGCAGGCGCCGCGTCATGTTCGTCGGGCTGGGCCTGCTGGCGCTGGCCGGCCTGGCCACCGTCTTCGTGACGACGGCCGAACAGCTGATCGCCGTCCGTGTCGCGATGGGGGTCGCCGCCGCGATGACAACGCCCGGATCCGCCGCGCTCGCGTTCCGCCTGTTCGAGTCCGACCGGCTCCGGGTCAGCGCGATGACGCTGATCTCGACGGTCGGACTGGTCGGGCTCGCGATCGGCCCGACGATCGGTGGTTTCGTGCTCGCCGTCGCACCGTGGCAGGTGCTGCTGCTGGCCAACGTCCCCGTGGCCGTGTTCGCCCTCGTCGGCGTCCGCTTCGGGATCGCAGCCGACTCCCCGTCCGAACTGCACGGCGATCCGATCGACATCACAGGGGCGGCGCTCGGCACCGCGACGATCGTCCTCGCCCTGCTCGCCCCGACGATGTTCGTCGAGGACGGTGCCGGCTCCTGGACGCCCTGGGCCACATCCGCAGCAGCAGCAGCGGCCGCGGTCGGATTCGTCGTACGGCAGCGGCGGGCGAGGCACCCCCTGCTCGATCTCACCCTCGTCGCGCACCCGCTCGTCTCCAGCGGACTGGCGTTCAAGGCTGCCACGGGGCTGGCGACGGCCGGCCTCGGCTACCTCGTCACCCTGCAACTGCAGCTCGACTGGGGCTGGCCACCCGTGCTGGCCGCGGTCGGCATGCTGCCGCAGGTCGTCGTCCTGATCGCGGGAGGTGCCGTCATCAACCCGCTCATCGCGAAGGTCGGCATGCAGCGAGCCGCGATGCTCAGCGCCACGTCCGTCGTCGCAGGGCTCGCCGTGTACGCCCTGCTCGGCACCCGCGGCTACGTCTGGGTCGCTGTGGCGCTCGTCCTCGTCGCAGCCGGCCTCCGCGTCGTCGGTGTCGTGGCCGGGACGAACGTGCTCCGCGGCCTCCCCGAGAGCCGGACGACGATCGGTGCGGCACTCACCGACACCGTCAGCGAGGTCACCTCCGCGATCGGCATCGCGGTGGCCGGGACGGTGCTCGCCGCACTCTTCACCGGCAGCGTCGCCACCTCGCCCTGGAACGCGCAGCAGTCCGCCCAGTTCGCCCGGACCGTGCTGGTCGCAGGACTCGGGCTCACTGCGACGGCCGCAGCCCTGGTCGGCTGGGGCATGGTGCGCGGCAGGTCGGCGGCCGACGTTCGCGCGGGTCAGCCGGTGACCGCCGGCTGAACCTCCGGCGCGCGGGCCGGGACCCCGGGCGCACTGGCACGGGCCGCGAGCAGCGCCACGGCCCCGAAGAGGCCGGCCGCGACCACGGCATAGGCGGTTCTCAGCGCAACGGATCCCGCCCCGGCCAGCAGGGACGCGGCCAGCACCAGCTCCGCAGCCAGCGCGCCGGCCGCCAGCCACGCCGGCAGCGTGAGGCCGCCCCGTCGCACAGACCGGACGACCGCGATCACGATGAGGACTCCTGCGACGGCTGCCAGCCCGAGCCGGACGCCCTGGAGGGCCGGCCAGCGGTCGGCGTCCAGCACCCCGAGCGGCCAGCCGAGGCACCGGGTGAACGAGTCGGGGCCGGCGACGGCGATGGCCGAGAGGTGGAGCAGGGACATCACGCCGAGAGCGAACCAGGCGGCGCGGGCCTCCCGTCCCGGCGCCCAGGCCGGACGATCGAGCAGCACCCGCGCCTGCACCATGGCCGCGGTTGCGACCAGGGCGCTGGCGAGGTCCACCATGCCGAGCCACCAGGGGATGCCGACCTTGACGATCAGCATCCCGAACACGCCCGCCGAGACCGTCCCGGCCAAGGCGATCCAGGCGAGGCGGCGTGGACGCGGGTCGGCGTCCCGGGCTCGACCCGGGATCCCCTTCGCCCGGTTCGCCACCAGCGCCGCGACGAGCACAGCGGGCCCGGTGGCCCCTGCGACCAGCCGGTGGGCGAACTCGATCAGCGGGTTCGTGGCGAGCCCGGCCCCCGGGTTGGGGAGGAACGCCTGGTCGTAGCAGCCGGGCCAGTTCGGGCACGACGCTCCCGACTGGGTCGCGCAGACGACGGCCCCCATCACGACGGACGCGAAGGTCAGTGCCGCCGCAGCCGTGAACCAGCCCCTGATCGCCCCGGTCATGCCGCCTCCGTCTGGAGGACGCCCTCGTCCCCCTCCCTGGAGCCATCCTCCCGCGTTCGGGGCACCAGCGCCGCCGCGACCAGGAACACGACGCCGCCCACGACCCCGGCGTTGACGACGACCTCCTGCCACAGCCCATAGGTCCGCTCGACGTTGCCGCCCCGCGCCGGCCACATGTACGGCGCGACGAGTCCCCATGCGACCCAGACCAGGCTGTACCAGCGGAACCAGGCCGGCAGGTCGCGGCCGCGCCACAGCACGATCGCCAACGGGATCAGCCAGACGTAGTGGTGGCCCCACGAGATCGGGGACGCGAGCAGGCTCGCCACGCCCGCCGTGCAGATGGCGAGCTCCTCTCGTCCGCGCCGGTGCACGACGACCGAGGCCCAGATGCCGACCCCAAGGACCGCGACGCTGAGCACGAGCCCCCCGGTGCTGGGCGCTCCGGTGAGCCGGGCCCAGACCGCGAAGACCGACTGGTTGGCCGCGTAGATCAGGGTCGAGTTCATGCCGGTGTCGCCGATGACGAGCCGGGTCCAGTAGTAGGCCGACTCACTCGGCAGCAGGACGAACCCGACCGCGGTCGCCGCGAGGAACGAGCCGAAGGCGACCAGGCTGGCCTTCAGCCGTCCGGAGAAGAACTGGTAGGCCGCGACCGTCGCCGGGGTCAGCTTCACGGCGGTCGCGACGCCGACGAGCCACCCGGCAGGCAGGATGCGGCGGGAGAGGACCCGCGGGCCCGGCATCACGTCGAGGATGACGGCAGCAACGATGAACAGGCCCAACTGGCCCTGCCCGAGCGTCTCCCGGACGGGGGAGGTGAACAGGATCGCGGCCGTGGTCAGGGCGCTCAGCCGCCACCCCGCCAGGCCCATCCGGAAGATGATCGCTGCCAGCGCGGCTGTGCACAGCACCGTCCAGACGGCGGCGGCCTGGACGCTGGTCAGGGCCGCGAGCGGATAGGTGAACAGGGCGGCGAAGCCGGGGTAGATCCACAACAACCCGTCGGTGTGGAAGATGTCGCCGCCCGCCAGCAGGAGTTCGCCGGTGCGGCGGTAGACCTCGAGGTCGGCCATCGCCGGGTTCCACGGCCAGGCGGGGCCGCCGTGCACCTGCGTCCCGGCGACCCAGAAGGCGGCCAGCAGCGGAGGCAGCGCCAGGAGAAGCCGGACCGTCCAGGTGCGCAGCCCGGCCCGGCGCGCTGGGGTCGAGCTGGCCGCGTCCATCTCGGCCAGAGTACCCATCGGTCCGGGCGGGAAGACCGGTGCTCCGGAGGATGGGCGCCTGCCACAATGCCCGGGTGAGCCCGTCCGTCGCCCCGAACGCACCCACCGTGGAACGCCTGGTGTTCTTCAGCGACGCCGCGGTGGCGATCGCCCTGACGTTGCTGATCCTTCCGCTCATGGAAGGGGTGCGCGAAGCCGCCGACAAGGGGCTGGACGCCTTCGGCTATCTCGGCGAGAACCTCTCGACGTTGCTGAGTTTCGTGCTGAGCTTCGTCATCATCGCCCGGTTCTGGCGGTCGCACCACCGCCTGTTCAGCCGGCTGGAGCTGGAGCCTCCTGGACTGTTCTGGCTGAACATGTGCTGGCTGCTCTCGGTGGTCTTCCTGCCGGTGGCGACGGCGATGACCGGAGCGATGCCCACGGATCGCCCGCAACTCGTGGTCTACATCGGCACCATGCTTCTCGCCGCCCTCTGCCTCACGTCGATGGAGCTGGTCGCCCGGCGCCATCCCGAGACGTGGGGAGAGGGCGCGGAGGTCAGCAACGAGAGCGTCGTCGCCTCCTGGGCCTTCGTCCTCCTGCTGGCAGTCGCGCTCCTCGTCGCCGTCGCGTGGCCGGTAGTGGGGTACTGGTCGCTTCTGGTCCTGGCGGCCTCCCGTCCCGTCAGGGTGGCGCTGGAGCGGCTCACCCGGCGGGGCTAGTACTCCCCGGGCACCAGCCGGTGCTCCATCAGGACGACCTGGTACGGGTTCCACGTCGACAGCGTGTAGCGCAGGACGAGCTCGTCTCCTTCGCGACGGGCATCGAACAGGGAGGGGGCGTAGGCACCGCCGGTGCTGCGGGCCTGGGCCCGGAAGATCCGGTCGCCGACCTCGTCGTCCGGATGGGCCTTGATGAAGCGCGTGAACGGGTCCGCTGACATCCCGCCCGCCACCCAGTCGAGCAGGCGGAGCGGCGGCGTCCACGGCCCCCACGGAGCGTCCGCCCACCGCAGCATGACGGCGGCCCCGATCGAATCCTCCGGGCCGGACGCCGCCAGCAGCGCGTACCGCCCGACGTCGGGCACCCAGCGCACGGAGAGCTCGCCGAGCGCAGCCGGACGGAACAACGGCGCGGCGTCCGTCTCATCCGCCGACCAGCCGCCGCCGTCCCAGTAGCGCAGGCCGAGCGCCGTCGTCGGGACGGGTCGGGTGAGGCCGTCGAGCCGGTCGAGCGCGGTCGCGTCCAGCATCGCCAGGCGCACCTCCGACGCCCGGTAGGACCCCGTCCCCCACAGCAGCAGGACGTCGCCCGAACCGGGGTATCCGTCCGCGAGGTTCACCGCGGGCACCAGCTGTACGGAGACGTTGACGAAGTGCCGGCTGCTCAGGGTCGCCAGCACGGTGAAGCGGACGGGGCTGCTCCGGGCGGCCGGGTCGATCCGGAGCGCGGGATCGACAGCGCGGGCCAGCACGCAGTGTCCCATCACGAGCCGGTCGCGGAAGTGGTCGGAACTGAACAACCCGTAGAGCCGCCCGCCGCGGGAGAACGCGTCCAGGGGTACCTCGTACTCCCGCATGCCCGCCCGGTCGAGGTGCAGCGGCGAGCCGTGGAAGCGGACGCCGGGAAGCCCGTCACCCGGCAGGACCTCGGCGATCGCGTCGCGGGTCGCGAGCCACGGACGCCGTCGCCAGTGCGTGTCGCCGAAGAGCAGGAAGCTGCGTCCCGCGTGCTCGAAGCGGACGCCGAGATCGGTCCCCCGGATACCGGCGGTGGACTCCGACCGGCTCAGGCTGGCCCGGCGCTCACCCCACGGCGTCGGCGTGGCGTCGATGTCGCCGGTCACCTGGGCGATCTTGACCGAGGTGTTCGCGGCCTCCCGCCCGCCGCCGTCCGCCACCCGGAGGCAGGCAGCACGCACCCACCGTCCGTCGGGGCAGCGGTGATAGCTGAACACCGACCCGTCCTCATCGGCCAGCGCCTGCGGCCAGTCGGCCGCGAACGCCGCGACCCCCCGCAGTCGCTCGTCGGGCACGCCCAGCTCGGTGGCCGTCGGCGGCTCGGGTACCGCGGGTGCCACCCACGCCGAAACCGGGGCCGGGAGCCAACGCCCCTTCTCGCGGCGGTAGCAGGCCGTCCCGGACGGTTCGGGGACCCGCGCGAGCAGGGCACCGCGGACGAGGGCGAGCTGGGCCGGCCCGGTCGCCACGTCGCTGATGGTGCCCAGCCGCACCCAGGGCCGGTCGGGACGGTCGGCCAGCCGTCGGTAGTGGGCCACGACCGTCCCGGAGAGGACGGCGGCCTCGAACGGCGGCCGGCCCCACGGGCCGAGCCGGCGTCCCACGGTCGCGGAACCGGGCCCGACCTGGGCCGGGTTCATGCCCGTCGGGCTCCCGGACGCGGGCCGGCGGCGAGCACCAGCAGAACGGCCAGCGCGGGCACTTCGACACCGATCCGCAGCAGCGGATCCATGGCTGTGGTGTAGTCGTCGAACCAGGGGTAGCCCAGGAAGGCCGCGAACAGCACCAGCCCCAGCACGAGCGACAGCCGACCGCGCTGCAGCACCCACCAGGCCGCCACGAGGACCAGCCACAGCTGGTGGTGCGGCCAGGAGATCGGCGACACGGCGACCGAGAGGGCGCCCACCATCAGCGTCGCGCCGAGCAGGTCGCCGTCGCGGTACGCATGGGACGCCTGCCAGTAGGCCAGCGCTGCCACGGCGAGCGCGACGAGCACCCACGCGACCTTCGTCGCTGTGCCGTCCCCGAGCAGTCGGGTGAGCAGGCCGAGCAGGGACTTGTTGACGGTCGAGTCCGTGCGTCCCACGCGTCCGGTCTGCCAGAGCTTGTCCGTCCAGTAGTCGACCGAGGCGCCGGGCAGAACGACGAACGCGAGCCCCGTCGCCGCGGCGAACGTACCGGACGCGACGGCGGCCTGCCGCCACTGGCGGGTGAGGAGGTAGTACGGGATGAACACCAGCGGGGTGAGCTTGATCGCCCCCGCCACGCCGACCAGCACGCCCTGCCAACGGCGCGGGAGAGCGTGGTCGAACAGCGCGAGCGCGATCACGAACAGGCTCACCTGGCCGACGACCAGGTTGTGCAGGAACGGATAGGTGAAGATCACCGGGATCGCCAGCCCCGCCGTCCATGCCACCCGGAGCGCGGGGCTCGGGGAGGCGCCGACCCGCGTCTCCGCGTCGGGACGCGTCAGGAGCCACAAGCCGGCGGCGATCACGCCGAACGTCAGCGCCGTCCAGATGATCTTCGCCACCAGCAGCGGGACCACGACCAGCGACGACAGCACCAGCGCTGCGAACGGTGGGTAGGTGAAGCCCAGACCCTTGACCGTCGGGTGCTCGTACACCCAGGAGTACAGGTCGCCGCCGCCGAACGCGTAGCCGATGGCGCCGCGGTAGATCTCCAGGTCGCCGAGGATGCCGGCCTTCGATGCGCCGCTCAGCGCCACCACCAGGACGGCGCCGCACGCGGCAGCGACCAGCGCGAGCGCGGACGCAAGGATCCGCGCCCGCTGCTGCGAGGTGGCCTGCACGGCCACACAGTAACTGCTCAACCACCCACGATCAGGGAGAACCCGATCGCCAGCATCACCACGGCGACGAACCCGTCGAGCAGCCGGGCGGCCGTCGGCCCGGTGAGGAGCCGGGAGAGGTGCCGGGCGCCGTACGCGAGCGCGAAGAACCAGCCGAAGCTGCCGATCATCGCCCCGAGCGCGAACAGCCAGCGCCCGTCGCCGTGGGTGCTGGCGACCGAGCCGAGGAGGAAGACCGTGTCGAGGTACACGTGCGGGTTCAGCCAGGTGAACGCCAGGCAGGCCAGCAGGACCGATCGGCGCGTGCTCGCCACCGGCGGCTCGCCAGTGTCGGTGGCGGACGTCGACGAGGTGAGGGCGCGCCGAGCCGCGAGCAACCCGTACGCGATCAGGAAGGCCGCACCGGCCCAGCGCACCACGACGACCAGCCAGGGCAGCGCCGACGTCACCGCGCTCAGGCCGGCCACCCCCAGGGTGATCAGCACCGCGTCGGAGAGCGCACAGACGGCGGCAACCTCGAAGACGTGCTCGGAGCGCATCCCCTGCCGCAGCACGAACAGGTTCTGGGCTCCGATGGCCACGATCAGGGACAGGCCGAGACCGAGGCCCGCCAGGAGGGAGTTCACCTTCGCGACGGTACGGGACTCGAGTGCGTGCGTCCAGCTAAAGATTCTTTGGCTGCATTAGCCTGTCTGATGTGGAGTTGCCCGTCGATCTCGTCCGGACCTTCGCGGAGATCGTCTCCGCGGGTTCGCTGGACGCCGCCGCGACCCGCCTGAGCATCACCCCGTCCGCGGTCTCGCAGCGGCTGAAGGCGCTGGAGAGCCGGCTCGGCCGCGTCCTGCTCGTGCGCTCGAAGCCCGTGACGGTCACCGGGTCGGGACGCGTCGTGCTCAGGCTCGCCCGGCAACTGGCCGCGCTCGAGCAGGACGCTCTGGGCGAACTGGGCCTGGACGACGAGGCCACGTCCGGCGTCCCGCTCGCGGTGAACGCCGACAGTCTCAGCACCTGGTTCCTCGCCGCCCTGGCGCCCCTGGCCCGGGCCGGCATGACCTTCGAGTTGTTCCGCGACGACCAGGAGTACACCGCGGGCCTGCTCGAGTCGGGCACGGTCTCGGCGGCGGTGACCTCACAGCAGCGTCCGGTCGCCGGCTGCTCGTCGCGTCCGCTGGGCGCGATCAGGTACCTGCCCGTCGCATCGCCCGGCTTCGTGGCCCGGTGGTTCACCGGTGGCCAGGAAGCAGCGGCGTTCGAGGTGGCGCCCCTGATCGACTTCGACCGCAGGGACGCCCTGCAGTCCCGCTGGCTGACCTCGATCGGGGCCGATCCCGCGCGGCCGCCCCGGCACTTCGTCCCGGCCTCCGCCGACTTCGCCCAGGCCACGGCGTTGGGCTTCGGGTGGGCTCTGGTGCCCGAACAGCAGGCCGCGCCCGCCCTGGCGGACGGACGACTGGTGCCCCTCGACGGTGATCCGGTGGACGTCCCGCTGCACTGGCAGCGGTGGAAGCTCGACTCCCCCGTCCTCGCCCGGATCGAGGACGCCGTCGTCACAGCGGCGCGGTCAGCCCTTCGACCGGCCTCCTGAGGTCTTCGACCGTTCGTCGGTGGACGCGGAGGTGACGAGCGGCACCAGCCGTCTGCTGAGGACGGTGACGACGGCGATCGTGACCAGCGCTCCGAGCAGCATCGAGGTCGCCTCCGAGTCCACGAGGACGCCGGTGGTCTGGCCGAGCGCAGCCGCTCCGACCGGCACCCCGAGCTGCGCCGAGGTCGACGCGGCGACCGGCCACGGCTGTCGGGTGAGCGCGAGCACAGTGTGGGCGAGGACGGCTGCGACACCGAGGGCCAGCCCGAGCCCGATGGCGCCGGGATCGCCGGCGAGCCGGCGCAGGTCCAGGGAACTGCCCAGCCACACGAAGAACACCGGCCCGAAGAAGCCCTCGGTGAGGGCAAGGGTCTGATTGGCGAGGCGCTTCGGCTCGCCGGCCGCCGAAACGGCCAGTCCCATCGCGAAGCCGGCCAGCATGACCGAGACGTGCATCGTTGCCGCGATGGCCGCGAGCGTGAACAGCATCGTCAGGGTGACGCGGAGTTCCATGGCGAGGCCACGGTCCTCGCTGACGTCGTGGAGCCTGCGCCTGCGTCCCGACCGTTCGGCCCAGGACAGGAAGGCGAAGAACACGGCAGCCACCGCCAGGACGGCGACGGCGCCGAGGGCTGCCCGTCCCGCGTTGGGCGGGTCGAGCACGAGCGGCAGCGCGATGATGCAGGCGGCGTCGGCGATGGCGATCTGGACGAGCATCTCCAGCCCCGCCCGTCCCGTGACGGTCGCGCCGCCCAGCGACGGCATCACGATGCTCGCCGAAGAGGACGCGATCAGGACGGCGTAGAGCGCGCCGTGGCCGGTGCCGGACCAGCTTGCGAGCGCCCACCCGAGCGGTACCGCGAGGAGACCGACACCGACGGCGCGGAGGGCACCGTTGCGGAGCCCGCTCAGCATTGCGGGCTGCGCGATGGGCACGTGCGTGCCGGCCACGAACATCACCAGGGCGAACCCGACCTCGGCCATGAAGGACAGGATCGGGTCGGTCGAGTCGATGAGCGCGACGCCGCTGCGGCCCAGGATCATGCCGATGGCGAGTTCGCCGATCACGACAGGGATGCGCAGCATCTGGTTGAGGCTGACGATGGGCCCGAGCATCGCCACCGCACACAACAGGGCCAGCAGCGCGAAGCTCACCGGTCGACCACCAGACACGGGATGGCGGTGTTCTCGTCCGCGTGGTAGCAGGCGCACACCCGGTGGTAGCCGTCCACGATCTCGAGGCGGGCGTCGGTGGCCAGCACCCCGCGCACCATGAGGATCGGAGAGAGCGGCGTGCCCGCCCGGATCTTTCCCAGGTCGGAGGCGACATGCGGGTTGTCGGTGCCGAGGAGCGGGAGCCGCGCGGCGCGCAGGATGTCCTTGGCTGCGAAGGTCGCCGACGTCGCCGACCGGAGCCTGGTCACCAGCTCAGCCACCGCTTGGGGCGGGGCGATCAGGCTGAGGTAGGACGCGGCCGCCGGGTAGTCGTGCTCCTCGGGTGCCGGCAGCCAGCGGATCGGCGGGGTCTTCTTCGCCTCGTTCACGGCTGCCTCCTGGGCGGAAACGCGCGGCGCATCGCCGGGGTCAGTGAGAAGCACTTCTCGAGCCGGTCCGGGACGACTCGCTGATGCCTTACCGACTGGTCGGCCGCAGGCTCAGCCTACCGATCCACGCCCCGGACGTCGGGGCCACCAGCCCGGAACCCGCCGCTGGTAGGACCGGTACTCCTCGCCGAACTGCGCGGTCAGCCTCGGCTGCTCGTAGAAGGTCACGAAGGAGAAGAACGCCGCGCCCACGACGAGGGCGTAGACCAGCAGTTCCCAGCGTCCGAGGATCGCGGCCTCACCGAGCAGGACGGCGAGGACACCCAGGTACATCGGGTTGCGGACCCACGCGTAGAGCCCGCCCTCCACCACCGCTGTCGGCGGCGCGACCGGCGCGGGCGTGCCGCGTCCCTCGGTGACGAACCGGGCGAAGCAGGCCACGAGCACCACGAGCCCGGCCGCGAGGAGCACTCAGCCCAGCACGACGACGGCCGTCCACCAGGCCGGCAGGCCCTGCGCACGCCGCCAGCCCGTGATCCACCAGGGCAACAGCCCGCCGACCGTCCCCGGCACCACGATGAAGAACACCACGGAGCCGATCACCGCGCGAGCGTTCATCCGACCTCCGCCCCGGCCAACGGGCCATTCGAGCGTACGGCGAAAGCGTACGCGCGGGCGCGGCGGGCCCCCTGCTGCAGCGCCACCCCGGCAACCACGGCGTCCGGCCTTGTCATGATCTCCCTGGCGAGACGTGGGCGTCCGCCTCCGAGTACTTGACGGGTGCCGCCGCACTCTCCGATGAGCCGGTGCTCGGCCCACAGGCAGTCGGGGTAGAAGGTGCCGCGCAGAGTGGTCGCTCGCGCCTGGAAGGTCGGCCGAGGCAGCCCCGCGAGCGAAGTAGCCCGCCGAGAGCGACCCCGCAGCGGACTCTCGAGCCGGCTCGGCCACCGCAGGATCGGCGGAAGCTCCGGCGCCTCAGCGTCCGATCGCGCGCAACTGCCGCGGACGCACGCGTCCGAGGTGCACCTGTCCGGACTGCTCAGCGGTGAAGACCCGCGAGAAGTCGTCGCGCGTCTGCAGTTGGCCGACGAGGGCCGCGAGCCGGGCGAGCTGGTCGCGCATGCCTTCCAGCTCGGACTCCAGCGCGAGGATGCGCCGGATGCCCTCGAGGTTGATGCCCTCGCTCTGGGAGAGGTACTGGATGTGCCTCAGCCGCGCGATGTCACGCAACGAGTACCGACGACCGCGACCGCGGGCGCGGCCGGGCACCACCAGGCCCAGCCGGTCGTAGCCACGCAGGGTCTGGGGGTGCATGTCGGCCAGCTGGGCGGCGACGGAGATCACGAAGATCGGTGCGTCGGCGTCGAGCCGGTCGGGCAGGCGGTCGCTCATCGCCGGCCCTCGAGCAGGTTGGCCCTCGGGTCGGGCTCGGCGGCCTTCGCCGCGTAGTCGGCCAGGGCGGCCCGGGCATCCTCGTGGAGGTGCTTGGGGACCTGGACCTCGACGGTGACCAACAGGTCGCCGGGCGCATCGCCTCCGCGGCCACCACGTCCGGCGACCCGGAACGTACGGCCGTTGGGCGTACCGGCAGGAATCTTGAGCCGGACGGGCCCGGCGTCCAGCGTCGGGACGGAGATCTCCGCGCCCAGCGCAGCCTCGACGAAGGTCACCGGGACCAGGATCGTCAGGTTGTCGCCCTTCCGGCCGAAGACCTGGTGCGGACGCACGTGCACCAGCACGTAGAGGTCGCCTGCAGCGCCGGAGTTCTGGCCGGCACCGCCCTTGCCCTTGATCCGGATGCGCTGCCCGTCGGTCACCCCTGCCGGGATGCGCACCTGCATCGTCCGGGTCGATTCCCCCCGCCCGCTGCCCTGACAGGTCGGGCACGGGTCGTCCACCACCATGCCGCGGCCGCGGCACTCTCGGCACGGCTCGGACACGGCGAAGACCCCGCCCGCTGCCGACGTCTGCATGCCGCTGCCCTGGCAGACAGGGCACACGCGGGGCTGGGTGCCCGGACGGGCGCCGGTGCCGTGGCAGGTCGGGCACGCGGACTCGGACGTCGTCCGCATCGACACCGTCGCACCGGACAGCGCGTCGGCGAAGTCGAGGGTGACCTCACCCTCGATGTCGGCACCGCGCCGCGGTCCCCGGGTGGAGCGCCGGGACGTGCCCGTGGTCGCACCGCCGAACAGGTTCCCGAACAGGTCGCCGAGGTTGGCGTCCCCGCTCGAGGTGAACGTGCGGAACAGGTCGTCGGTGCCGCTGCCCTGGCCGGGGCGCGGGAACCGGAATCCCCCGCCCCCGAACAGGCTGCGCGCCTCGTCGTACTCCTTGCGCTGCTTGGGGTCCGACAGGACGGAGTTCGCCTCGGAGATCTCCTTGAACCTCGCCTCGGCGTCCGGATTGTGCTTGTTCTGGTCCGGGTGGAACTCCCTGGCCAGCTTCCGGAACGCCTTCTTGATGTCCTCGGGCTTGGCGTCGGAGGAGACGCCGAGGACCTTGTAGTAGTCCTTCTCGAGCCAGTCCTTCGTGCTCATCGCGCCTCCTTCCTGATCTCAGCCGTGGTCCGGATCGGCCACTCCGACCCGAGCCGGACGGATCACCCGTCCGTCGAGCTTGACTCCCCGCTGCATGACGGCCGACACCGTCGGACCGCTCAACTCGCCCTCCATCGGCAGCTGCATCAGCGCGTCGTGGATCTGCGGGTCGAACGGGTCGCCGACATCACCGAAGGTCTCCAGGCCGTACTTGGCCGTGATCTTCTCCAGCTCGTCGGCCACCAGCTTGAAGCCGCCGACCAGTTCGGAGTGCTCGCGGGCCGACTCGACGCTGTCGAGCACCGGCAGCAGGTCGAGGACGACGGCCTCGATGCCCCCTGCACGGGCCAGCAGCCGGTCGCGGTCGACCCGCTTCTTGTAGTTGGCGTACTCGGCGTGGAGGCGCTGCAGGTCGCTCGTGCGCTCGGCGACCAGGGCCGCAAGGTCCTGGGCCGATGCCCCCTCCTCGGCCGGGGCCTGCGTGGCCTCGGCGTCGAGCAGGTCGGCCAGTGCCTCATCCATCGCATCCGGTTCGGCGGGCTCGGGAGCCTGGCCCTCGCCAGGCTCCCTCGGCTCCTCGACCGGTTCGGAGAACTCGTCGCTCACTGGTTGTCCTTGCCGTCCTCGTCCACGATCTCGGCGTCGACGACCTCGTCATCGGAACCCGAGGCGGCCTGCTCCTGGCCGGGCGCGGACGCCTCGGCCTGCTGCTTGGCCTGCGCGGCGGCGTACATCGCCTGGCCCATGGTGGCGGCCTTCGTGTTCAGGTCGTCCATGGCGGCCTTGACCGCGTCGTTGTCGTCGCCGGCGAGGGCTTCCTTCAGCTTGGCGATCGCGTCGACCACAGGGGCCTTGGTGTCCTCGGGGAGGGTCTCGGCGTTGTCGGCGAGCAGCTTCTCGGTGCGGAACGCCAGCGCGTCCGCCTCGTTGCGCATCTCGACGGCCTCGCGCCGCTTGTGGTCCTCGGCTGCGTGCGCCTCGGCCTCCTTGACCATCCGGTCGATGTCCTCACGGCCGAGCGCGGAGCCGCCGGTCACCGTCATGGACTGCTCCTTGCCGGTCGCCATGTCCTTCGCGTGGACGTGGACGATGCCGTTCGCGTCGATGTCGAAGGTGACCTCGATCTGCGGGATGCCGCGCGGGGCGGGCATCAGGCCGGTCAGCTCGAAGTTGCCCAGGCTCTTGTTGTCCCGGGCGAAGTCACGCTCGCCCTGGTACACCTGGATCATCACGGACGGCTGGCTGTCCTCCGCCGTGGTGAACACCTCGGAGCGCTTGGTGGGGATGGTGGTGTTGCGCTCGATGATCTTGGTCATCACGCCGCCCTTGGTCTCGATGCCGAGGGAGAGCGGGGTGACGTCGAGCAGCAGCACGTCCTTCACCTCACCCTTCAGGACGCCGGCCTGCAGGGACGCACCCAGGGCAACGACCTCGTCCGGGTTGACGCCCTTGTTGGGCTCCTTGCCGCCGGTGAGCTCCTTGACCAGGTCGACGACGGCCGGCATGCGGGTGGAACCGCCGACGAGGATGACGTGGTCGATCTTGCCGATCGAGGTGTTCGCATCGGCGATCACCGCGTTGAACGGCGAGCGGCAGCGGTCGAGCAGGTCCTGGGTGAGGCGCTGGAACTCCGCGCGGGTCAGCTTGGCGTCCAGGTGCAGCGGTCCGTCCGCCCCGGCCGTGATGTACGGCAGGTTGATCTGGGTCTCCTGCGTGCTGGACAGCTCGATCTTCGCGCGCTCGGCGGCCTCCTGGAGGCGCTGGCGGGCCATCTTGTCCTTGCTGAGGTCGATGCCGTTGGCGTTCTTGAACTGGGTGACCAGCCAGTCGACGACGCGCTGGTCCCAGTCGTCGCCGCCGAGACGGGCGTCGCCCTTGGTCGCCTTGACCTCGAACACGCCCTCCGCGATCTCCAGCAGGGACACGTCGAACGTGCCGCCGCCGAGGTCGAAGACGAGGACGGTCTGCTCGGCGCCACCCTTGTCCAGGCCGTACGCCAGCGCAGCGGCCGTGGGCTCGTTGATGATGCGGTCCACGACCAGGCCGGCGATCTCGCCTGCCTCCTTCGTCGCCTGGCGCTCGGCGTCACCGAAGTACGCCGGGACGGTGATCACGGCGTTGGTGACCGGCTCGCCCAGGTACGCCTCGGCGTCCCGCTTCAGCTTCATCAGGACGCGCGCGCTGATCTCCTGCGGGGTATAGGTCTTGCCGTCGATGTCGACCGTCCAGCTGGTGCCCATGTGGCGCTTGACCGAACGGATGGTCCGGTCGACGTTGGTGACGGCCTGCCGCTTGGCGACCTCACCGACGAGCACCTCGCCACCCTTGGCGAAGGCCACGACCGACGGGGTGGTGCGGGAACCTTCGGCGTTGGGGATGACGGTGGGCTCGCCGCCCTCGAGGACGGCGACGACAGAGTTGGTGGTGCCGAGGTCGATGCCGACTGCTCGTGCCATGGTGTGTTACCTCCGGTTGAGTCTGGTACGGAGTTGAGCATAGCAGGCTCAATCCGCAAGTTGAGTTCACCAGGCTCAACTACGCACTGCCACCACCTATTCCGCTCCGGCCTCACTCCCGTTGCCGAGCATCGCCTCGATCAACTGCGTGATCACGGGGAACGAGTGCCACAACTGGTGGCCCATCCCCTCGACGGTGATGGTCGGCCCCCCGACGCCGCGGGCGGCAAGGGACGCGTCCACCTTCTCGAAGTCCGGACGCCGGCACAGCGACGAGCGCGCCCCGCGGACCAGCGCGCAGCGCTCGAGTTCGACCTCCTCCAGCCGGCGGCTGAGGTCCTCCCCCGACAGGACGGTTGCGATGGCCAGCAGGTCGGCAGCCCCGTACCTCACCGACGGCTCGCGCCACTGCCTGCGGTAGGAGTCCATCACCCAGCCGTGGCCGAGGTTCGTCGCCAGCACGAACGGCATCCGGCCGAAGTCGAGCATGTTGTGGGCCTCGAGCGAGGCGAGGTTGCGCCGGCTGATCGCCACCGGCTCGACCAGGTTGAGTCCCTCGATCGGCCCGAAGCCGGCCAGAGCCGGCAGGGCGGCGGTCGCGAGCGAGCAGCCGGTGGAGTACCCCAGCGCCTGCATCACAGACGTGTCGCCGACGTGGCCGGCGTCGATCGCCGCGCTGATGTAGGCGAGGTTCACCTCCGCCCAGGCCCCGGTCCGTCCGCGGAGCATCTCGGCCCGCACCGCCCGCGGGATGGGGTCGCCGTGGCGGCTCATGCCCGGGATCTCGGTGATCACGACCTGCATCGACGTGGCCGCGGCGAGGTACTGGCACTTCGCGGACTCCCACGGTCCGAGCGGGGTGTTGAAGCCCGGGAAGTAGACCAGCACGCCCTGGGGGCTGGACGGGGTCGCGACGAGGGCGTCGAGGCGGGCGCGACCCTCGGGACGCAGGACGTGCCGGGACACCTCGATGTCCGGGCGCCGTCCGGCAAGGTGCAGGTCCAGCGGCAGGCTGATCCGCGGACGCAGCGCACTCACGTCCCCGATCCTAGTGAGCCCGCGGCCCGGGCCACCGCTGCGCGGGCTCCCACGACCTCGGCCGGCCATGACCAGCGGGGACCGAGGAACCGGGGACATGGCCGGGATCGGGGAGAATGGCCGGGTGAGCGTGGTGGTGTTCGACCTGGACGGGACCCTGACCGACACCGAGGCCGACTGGGACGTCGTCCGCCGGGGTCTTGCAGCCGACGACGGCCGTCCGTGGCCCGAGGGCGCCACGCAGGCGATGATGGGGATGTCCACCCAGGAGTGGGCCGCCTACCTGCACGGGACGGTCGGGCTGCGCGGCTCGGCCGATGACGCGGCCAAACGCACGATCGATGGCATGCTCGCGGTCTACCACCGGGGCCTCACGGTGCTCCCGGGAGCCGTCGAAGCCGTCCGCCGCATGAACGCCCGATGGACCGTCGGCCTGGCCAGCTCGTCCCCGCGGGTGCTCATCGACGCAGCCGTCGCCGAGCTGGGCCTCACCGACGCGTTCGCCACGACGGTGAGCACCGAGGAGCTGAACGGTGCGGGCAAGCCGGCGCCGGACGTCTACCTCGAGGTCTGCCGCAGGCTGGGCGCCGACCCGTCGCGGTCGGTGGCCGTCGAGGACGCCCCCAACGGGATCCGCTCCGCTCACGCCGCGGGCATGGTGGTGGTCGCCGTGCCGCCACACTTCCACCCGCCGACCGCCGACGTGCTCGCGCTCGCCGACGCGGTGATCGAGAACCTGGACGCGCTCGACGAGACCCTCGTCAGCGGGCTGATCAGCGCCCGGAGCTGAGCAGGGCCTCGACCTCGCTCCAGGCGGGCAGCGAGCTGGTGGCGCCCGGCCGGGTGACCGCGACGGCGGCGGCGGCAGAGGCCCAGCGCATCGCCTCGGGCATGGTCGCGTCCTCCGCCAGCCGGGCGACGAGCGCCCCGACATAGGCGTCCCCCGCCGCTGTGGTGTCGACGGCCTCGACCCGCAGAGCCGGCTCGTGGTGGCGGACGACGCCCCCCGAGCTCCACAGGGAACCCTCCGCACCGAGGGTGACGACCACGTCCCGTGCCGAGCGGGAGAGGTGCCCGGCAGCCATCGCCGGGTCGTCGTCTCCGGACAGTGCTGCGGCCTCGAGGCCGTTCAGGACGAGCACGTCGACGAGTTCGAGGATGGCCGGGTGGAACGCGCTGACCGGTGCAGGGGTCAGGACGGAACGGACGCCGGTGCGGCGGCACCACGCCAGCGCGGCCGCCACCGTCGCGGCCGGGATCTCGAGCTGGGTGAGGAGCCATTCGACGCCCTCCCGTGCCGCCGGAAGCACGGACGCGTCGACCTCTGCATTGGCGCCCGATGCCACGATGATCGTGTTCTGGCCGGTGGCGTCGACCGTGATGTGGGCCGTGCCGGTCGGCGCGTCCGTCCGCAGGACGCCGGTCGCGTCGATGGCCTCGGCGTCCAGCCGGGCGAGGAGCCGGTCGCCGAAGCCGTCCCTTCCGACGGCGCCCGAGAACCGGACGCGCCCTCCGGCCCGCGCGCACGCGACCGCCTGGTTGAGGCCCTTCCCGCCGGGAACGGTGGCGAATTCCTGCGCGAAGACGGTCTCCCCCGGGCGCGGAGGACGGTCCACCCGGACCACCAGGTCGAGGTTGGCGCTGCCCAGCACCAGGATCGGTCGCGGTTGCACAGCCACACCGTAGCCACAGAGGTAGTTGTCGCACCGGCGCTTCACCCCGGCCGCCCCAGTGCGTACCGTCGAAACATGAAGATCGAAGACATCGTCAGGAAGAAGGGCCCCGCCGTCGTGACCATCTCCGCGACGGCGACGATCGCGGAACTGGTCGGGCTGCTGGGCGAACACAACATCGGCGGCGTGGTGGTCTCGGCCGACGGCGCCCACATCGACGGGATCATCACCGAGCGCGATGTGGTCCGCCACCTCGCCTCCGACGGCGCTCCCGTCCTGCAGCGGACGGTCGGCGAACTGATGACCACGCAGGTCCTCACCGGCAAGCCCGAGGACACGCTGGAGGAGACCGCCCACACCATGACGTACTCCCGGATCCGTCACCTGCCCGTCATCAGGGACGGCGAACTGGCCGGCATCGTGTCCATCGGCGACGTGGTCAAGTACCGCATCGACCAGCTGACCGACGAGCGCAACCACCTGCTTGAGTACCTCCACACCTGATCGGGAACCCGCGGCACCGGCGGAAGCAGCCCTGCGGGCGCTCGGCGTCGACTACCGCGTCGTCCGCCACGGCCGGGTGGGTTCCCTCGCCGAGGCCGCCCGGGTGCGGGGAGTCCTCCCGTCCCGGATCATCAAGACGCTGGTCGTGCGCCGGGCGGCCGACGACTACCTGTTCGTCCTCGTGCCCGGCGACCGGGAGATCTCCTGGCCGAAGCTGCGAGCGGTGCTCGGCGTCACCCGGATCTCAATGCCGGACGCCGCGACGGCCAGGGACGCCACCGGATACGAGCGCGGCACGATCACCCCGTTCGGCTCCCATACGGCCTGGCCGGTGCTCGCGGACGAACGCGTCGGCCCCGGCGAGGTGAGCCTGGGGGCGGGTGAGCACGGCGCCGCCGTGATCGTGGACGCCGGCGCCGCGCTGGCCGCCCTGGACGCGCAGGTGGCCGACGTCACCGATCCTCAGCCCGCCTGACGCGCTCGTCCCCCGCTCATCGCCGTCCCAGAGGCCCCCGAAAGTCACCGGTGCCCGCGGAGTTCTGCGGGCGTCCGGGACTTGCCGGGGGCGCTCGCCGGGGACGGGGCGGGCTGACCGTTGTCGGGCGGCCGGAGCATGATGGCGTCATGACCCACCCCGGCATCGTCCCGCCCTACCTGCTGCGACAGCTGGCCAACGCCTCGGACGCGCTGGCCGACGCCGCCCGCGCCACTCTGGTCACCGACGAGCGCCGGCGCGCCACCCGGGCCGCACTCCCCTTCCTGGCCGCCCCCAGGCCGACGACGCCCGCGGTCCTCGTCCGCGAGATCCACGACGCGGGCCACAGCGAGAACCTGCCGGGCCGGCTCGTCCGCGCGGAGGGCGCGAAGCCGACCGGGGACGCCGCAGCCGACGAGGCGTACGACGGGCTGGGCGCCACCTGGAAGCTGTACGACGAGGTCTACGGCCGCAACTCGATCGACGACGCAGGGATGAGGCTGCTCGGCAGCGTCCACTACGGCGAGAACTACCAGAACGCCTTCTGGGACGGCACCCAGATGGTGTTCGGCGACGGGGACGGCGAGGTCTTCGGGCGGTTCACCGCCAGCCTGGACGTGATCGGCCACGAACTGACCCACGGCGTCACCGAGCACACCGCCGCTCTGGTGTACTCCGGACAGTCCGGTGCGCTGAACGAGTCCGTCTCGGACGTCTTCGGCATCCTCGTCAAGCAGTACTCGCTCGGCCAGGACGCGGCCGCGTCCGACTGGTTGATCGGCGCCGACCTGCTGAGGCCCGGCGTCACGGGCGTCGCGCTGCGCAACATGCTCCACCCCGGCACCGCCTACGACGACCCGCGACTGGGCAAGGACCCACAGCCGGCGGACATGGCCGGCTACGTGAAGACCTCGGCGGACAACGGCGGCGTGCACTACAACTCCGGGATCCCGAACCGGGCGTTCGCCCTGGCCGCGACCGCCATCGGCGGCAACGCCTGGGAGAGCGTCGGGCACGTCTGGTACGACGTGCTCACCGGTCCGGGCATCAGCGGCGACTGCGACTTCTCCCGGTTCGCCGCCCTCACGCTCGCCGCCGCCCGGGCCCGCTTCGGGGCCGACTCACCCCATGCGGCTGCCGTGACGGACGCCTGGGCGACGGTGGGCGTCACGGGCACGGGCCCCACCGGCGGGGACGCGCCGGCTCCGGTCGGGAAGGACTCCTCTCTGCTGCTCCGAAGGACGGGCGGCTTCGCAGGGCTCACCGCCGAGCGTCGGACCACGCTCGCCGACCTTCCCCGGTCGGACCGAAGGGCCTGGCAGGGACTGCTGGCGGAGGACACCCTGCCGAGGCTCGCCGCCGACAGCCGTCCCCGCCCGGACGCTTACTTCTACGGCGTGCACTGCCCCGACGCCGCGGTCGACGTCGAGGTGGCCGAGCACGACCTGCCGGCGCACGTCCGCGCGCTGTTCGAGCGGACGCTGCGGGGCTGAACCCGGCGGTCCGGGACGTGCGACACATCGGTTAGGAATCTATCTGTTAGCTACTTGACTGTTAGCTTGCTAAGGATCTAGTCTCGCGTCATGGCCGACATCGAGACCGAGATCACGGAGTTGATCGGGCGGATCGCGATGCGGCAGCGCCAGCGGATGTCCGCCGGCGACGGCTTCGATCTGGGCGGGCTGACTCCGCACCAGGCCCGGATCGTCGGCTACATCGAGGCCAACGAGGCGTCCGGCATCATCGCCCGCGACATCGCGGACGTCACCGGCGCAAGGGCAGCCAGCGTCTCGGCGCTGCTGGTCGGCCTCGAGGCGGACGGCTGGGTGGAACGACGCGTCGACCCAACCGACTCCCGTCGCAAGACGCTCCATGTGACACCGAAGGCGCGCGAACTCGTCCACCGCTTCGAATCCGAGGTCCGGGCCAGGGGACGCGTCCGCCTGAACGGGCTGGACCCCGACGAACGCACCCAGCTGAAACGCCTGCTGGCCAAGCTCGACCAGACCCTGGCCGACTGAGCCTCCGTCCACTCCGACACCGTCCGGCCGGCCCTCGCCGCCCGCTGACCGACCCGAACACTGACCACACCCGCCGTGCTGTGGCGCGCCCTCGCGCCCGCACGCCTGAAAGGAAACCCGCCATGACGAGCACGAACCCCACTCCCCCAGACGCCTCGACTCGTGCGGCGAGACGGGCCTGGCCCCTGCTGATCGCGATCAGCTTCCTCGCCACCATCGGCATGACGATCGTCCTGCCGGTTCTCCCCTTCGTCGTCCTGCAGTACCTGCCGGACGACGGCAACCTGGCCCTGTGGGTCGGTGCCCTGGAGTCCGTGTACGCCCTGTGCGCGCTGGTCGCCGCGCCCATCCTCGGCGTGCTGTCCGACCGGTTCGGGCGCAAGCCGATCCTGGTGATCAGCGTCTTCGGCTCCGCCGTCGGCTACCTGATGTTCGGCCTCGGCGGCGCGCTGTGGGTCCTCCTGCTCTCGCGAGTGATCGACGGGCTCACCGCGGGCGACATGCCCGTCCTGTTCGCCTACGTCGCCGACATCACCGAGCCCGAGGAGCGCGCCAAGCGCTACGGCCTGCTCGGCGGCCTGTCGGGTGTCGGGTTCATCCTCGGCCCGGCGATCGGCGGCCTGCTCGCCCAGGTCGACGTCAACGCGCCCGTCCTCGCCACCGCAGCGGTGGCGGCCCTCATCGGCGTCCTGTCTGCGACGGTCCTGCCCGAGACCCTCAGGCCGGAGAACCGCAGCACCGAGGTGAAGGCGGTCGACCTGCACCCGGTCAAGGTCATCACCGACGCGTTCCGGCGTCCGGAGCTCCGGGCGCTGCTGATCGGCTTCACCCTGATCAGCGTCCCGTTCGCGTTCTTCGCGAACAACTTCTCCGTCCTCGCGCTCGACACACTGGGCTGGGGACCGACCCAGGTCGGCCTGCTCACCTCCGGCGTCGGCGTGACCGACATCATCATCCAGGGGATCCTGCTCGGACTGCTGGTCCGGTGGCTCGGCGAGCGCGGTCTCGTGCTCGCCGGCATGATCGGCCAGCTCATCGGCTGCCTCGGACTGGCCGTCGCCGCCGCGTTCCTGCCGTCCGCATGGGTGTTCGGCATCGGAGCGATGGTCTTCGCAGCAGGCCAGGGCGCGATGACCGCAGCCCTCGAGGGGCTGATGTCGTCCTCGGTCGGCGCGGACGAACAGGGCTGGCTGGCCGGGGGCGTGAGCGCTGTCGGATCGGCCGTCCAGATGGTCGGCCCGCTGCTGGCCGGCTGGCTGTACGCGTCGGCCAGCCATGCGTCCCCGTACTGGCTCGGCGCGATCCTGATCGCAGCGGCAGCCGTCGTCCTGTGGCGCTCGACCCGGGACGCCGCGACGGCCGCCCGTGCATCCGAGCCGGCGGTCGAGGTGGCGAGCTGAACCTGGCACGTGGGGACGGTTCTTTCGTGCCACCTGCCCGGGTGGCACGAAAGAACCGTCCCCACGTGCCGCCGTCCCCACGTGCCGCCGGAGTCAGACGATCCGGATCAGCTTCTTGTTGACGAACTCGGTCGCGCCCAGGCGTCCCATCTCCCGGCCGAAACCACTGCGCTTGACCCCGCCGAACGGCAGCTCCGCGCCGTCGGCGAGGACGCAGTTGACGAAGACCATGCCAGCGTCGATCTGGTTCGCCACCCGCTGGATCTGGTCGGGATCGGTCGAGTAGAGGTAGGAGCCGAGCCCGAACGGGGTGTCGTTGGCGACCTCGACGGCCTCGGCCTCGTCGGCCACCCGGTACACCAGCGCGACCGGGCCGAACATCTCCTCGTAGTAGATGTCGCTGTCGCGCGGGATGTTCGCGATCACCGTCGGAGCGAAGAACGCGCCCTCACGCGTACCGCCGAGCAGCAGCTCACCGCCGGCCTCCACCGCCCGCGCGACCTGGGCCTCCAGACCCTCCGCCGCAGCCAGGGACGACACGGGGCCGAGCTCGCAGCCCTCGCTGAACGGGTCGGTGGCCTGCACCTTGCCCAGTGCCTCGACGAGCTTCCCGGTGAACGCGGGGTACAGGTCGGCGACCACGATCGCGCGCTTCGGCGCGTTGCAGGACTGCCCGTTGTTGTCCAGGCGACCGGCCACCAGGTCGGCCACTGTGGCGTCCAGGTCGTCCGTGGACAGCACGATGAACGGGTCCGTCCCTCCCAGCTCGAGGACGACCTTCTTCAGGTGCCTGCTCGCCTGCTCGGCCACCGCGATGCCGGCCTTCTCAGAGCCGGTGAGCGAGACCCCCTGGACGCGAGGGTCGGCGATGACGTCGGCGATCTGCGCACTGTCGGCGAAGATCATCTCGAAGGCGCCTTCCGGCGCCCCGGCGTCGGCGTAGATCTTCGCGATCAGCTCCGCGGTCTGCGGGCACTGCGATGCCGGCTTCAGCAGGACGCTGTTGCCGATGGCCAGGTTCGGACCGGCGAACCGGGCCACCTGGTAGAAGGGGAAGTTCCAGGGCATCACGCCGAGGATCACGCCCAGCGGGGCGTTGCGGATGACCGCCGAACCGGTGCCGGCCCGCAGCTCGATCGGGGTGTCCGCGAGCTCCTCGGGAGCGATCTCGGCGTGGTAGCGGTAGATGTCGGCCGCGAAGTCGACCTCGCCGTACGCCTGGGCGAGCGGCTTGCCCATCTCCTCCACCAGCGCCTTGGCGAGTTCGTCACGCCGCTCGGCGTGCAGGTCACCGATCCGCGTGACGATCGCCGCGCGCTCCTCGACGGTGCTGCTACGTCCCCAGCCCCGGGTCGCGGCGTTCGCCCGCCCGATCGCCGCGGCCAGCTCGGAGTCGCTGATCTGGGGGTATTCGGCGAGCTTCTCCCCGGTAGCGGGATTGTTCACTGCGTACTTGCTCATCATGCTCCCATCGCTTGGTCTGTGACTGTCAGTGCTGCATCGATCGCATCGAGGCCCCGGCTCAGCTCGTCCGCCGTGATCACCAGCGGCGGGCAGATGTGGGTGCGGTTGTAGTGGACGAACGGCCACACGCCGCCAGCCTTGCACGCGGCGGCGAACGCGGCCATCGGCGCGTTCTGGTCCGCCGAAGGGTTGAACGGCACGAGCGGCTCGCGGGTTTCGCGGTCCCTGACGAGTTCGACAGCCCAGAACAGCCCGCGGCCGCGGACCTCACCGACCGACGGGTGCGTCTCGAGCCAGCCGCGCAGTCGCGGCGCAACGACCGTCTCCGACAGCTCCCGGACGTGGTCGAGGATGCCGTCGCGGCGGAACACCTCGAAGGTGGCCAGGCCGACGGCGCACGCCAACGGGTGGCCGGAGTAGGTCAGGCCGCCGTAGAAGACCTTGTCGTTGAAGAAGTCCGCGATCCTGGCCGAGATCACGACCCCGCCGAGCGGGACGTAGCCGGAGTTCACGCCCTTGGCGAACGTGATCAGGTCGGGCTGCACCCCGAATCCCTGGAACCCGAACCACTCCCCGGTCCGTCCGAAGCCTGCCATCACCTCGTCTGCGATGTAGACGATGCCGTAGCGGTCGCAGAGCTCGCGCACCCCGGCCAGGTACCCCGGCGGCGGGACGAGGATGCCGTTGGTGCCCACGATCGTCTCGAGCATGATCGCCGCGATCGTGCTGGCGCCCTCGAGCACGATGACGCTCTCCAGGTGCTCCAGCGCCCGGGCGGTCTCCTGCTCGGGACTCTCGGAGTGGAACGGCGAACGGTACGGGTAGGGCCCGAAGAAATGGACGACACCGTTGGCAGCGGCCTCGTTCGCCCACCGCCGCGGATCGCCGGTCAGCCCGATCGGGGTGCCCATGCCGCCGTGGTAGCTGCGGTAGGTGGACAACACCTTGTTGCGTCCGGTCGAGTGTCGGGCCAGTCGAACCGCGTACTCGTTGGCGTCGGCGCCGGCGTTGGTGAAGAAGACCTTCGTGAACGGCTCGCCCGCGACCTCGGTGATCAGGCCGGCCAGCCGGCCCCGCACGTCGTTGGCCATGGACGGCTGGACGGTGGCCAGCCGGTCGGCCTGCCGGTGGATCGCGGCGATCAGGTCGGGGTGCTGGTGGCCGAGGTTGAGGTTGACCAACTGCGACCCGAAGTCGAGGAACTCGCGTCCCTCGTAGTCCCAGAAGGTCGCGCCGGACCCGCCTGCGACGGGGACCGGCGCCAGGTTGCCCTGCGCGCTCCAGGAGTGGAAGACGTGTGCACGGTCGTCGGCGAACACGGCAGCCCCGGCCTCGGCGTCCGGGAGCGGGCGGCGGGTGCCGTCCAGCGCGATGTAGCCGGATGCCTGCGAATGAGTCATCTGTTGCCCTCAGTGGTTGGACGGGAAGCCGAGGTTGACCTGGCTCTCGGACGGATCGGGCCAGCGGGTGGTGACCACCTTGCTGCGGGTGTAGAAGTGCACGGACTCCGGGCCGTAGATGTGGGAGTCGCCGAACAGCGAGTCCCGCCAGCCGCCGAAGCTGAAGGCGCCGACCGGCACCGGGATCGGCACGTTCACCCCGACCATGCCCACCTCGATGTCCTGCTCGAACGCCCTCGCGGTGCCACCGTCCCGGGTGAAGATCGCGGTGCCGTTCGCGAACCGGTTGGCGTTGATCAGCGCGACCGCCTCGTCGTAGGAGTCGACCCGGACGACGGAGAGAACAGGCCCGAAGATCTCCTCGTCGTACACCTTCATCCCCGGACGGACATGGTCGACCAGGCTCACCCCGATAAAGAACCCGTCACCGGCGAACTCCTGCGCAGTGCCGTCGACGACGACGCTGGCGCCCTCGGCCGCCGCGCCGGTCACGTAGCCGGCCACCTTCGCGCGGTGCTCGGCTGTGATCAGCGGACCCATCTCGGAGGACGGGTCGGTGCCTTCTCCGATCCGCAGCGACCCGATCCTCTGCCGGATCTTCTCGATCAGGGCGTCGGCGACGGCGTCCCCGACGGTGACGAGGACCGAGATCGCCATGCAGCGCTCGCCGGCAGCGCCGTACGAGGCAGAGACGGCGGCGTCCGCTGCAGCGTCCAGATCGGCGTCCGGCATTACGACCATGTGGTTCTTCGCGCCACCGAGGGCCTGCACCCGCTTGCCGTTCGCCGAGGCCCGCGTGTAGATGGACTTCGCGATGGGCGTCGACCCGACGAAACTCACGGCCTTCACGTCGGGGTGGTCGAGCAGCGCGTCGACGGCCACCTTGTCGCCGTGGACGACGTTCAGCACCCCGTCGGGCAGCCCAGCCTCGGCGAAGAGCCGGGCGAGGAACACCGAGGCGGACGGGTCCTTCTCGCTCGGCTTGAGGACGACCGTGTTGCCGCAGGCGATCGCAGAGGCGGTCATCCACAGCGGCACCATGATCGGGAAGTTGAACGGCGTGATGGCCGCAACCACCCCCACCGGCTGCTTGAGCGAGTGCACGTCCACCCCGCGGGAGACCTGCTCCGCGTACTCGCCCTTCAGCAGGTGCACCAGCCCGGCAGCGAACTCGACGTTCTCCAGGCCACGGCTGACCTCGCCGCCGGCGTCAGCGAGCACCTTGCCGTGCTCCCGGGTGACGACTGCGGCCAGCTCGGCGGAGCGCTCGAGCAGGAGCTGGCGCAGCCGGAAGAAGACGTCCGCGCGGCGGACCAGTCCGGTCGCCCGCCAGCCCGGGTGCGCGGCCTTCGCCGCCGCAACGGCCTGGGCGACCCGCGCCTCGTCGGCGAACCCGACCTCTGCGATGCGCTCTCCGGTCGCCGGATTGAAGACGGGGCCGGTTCGCCCGCTGTCGGTGACCTCCGCCCCAGCGATGAGATGCGGGATCACGCTCGGCTCTGTCATGGTCCTCCTCGTCGACCGACACCGCGACCATCGGGAATCGTGGCGCTCGGGTCGCTCCGCTGTGGAATCCGTTGCCGGATGGCGTCCGGGCTCAAGATTACGGAGTCAGCCCTGAGTTCACCACAGTAATAGCACCCCATTGCGCGAGCGTTACGCGCGTGTGGGAATGGACCCGTGCCCAGCTTCACGACGACGCTCCTGTTGACCGGCAACAACGTGGGGATCGAGGTGCCTCCCGACATCGTGGAGTCTTTCGGGGCCGGCAAGCGCGTCCCGGTCCAGGTGACCATCGCCGGCTACACGTATTCCTCGACGATCGCGGTGATGGGGGGACGGTTCCTCGTGCCGGTCTCGGCGGCCGTCCGCAAGGCTGCCGGAGTGGCGGGCGGCGAGACGCACGAGGTGACCCTCGTCCACGACACGTCCGAGCGCGCAACGCCGCTTCCGGACGACCTTGCCGACGCGCTGGCGGCCGCCGGCCTGCGGGCGAGGTTCGACGCCCTCGCGCCGTCCCACCGCAAGGAGCACGTCCGCTCGGTGACCGAGGCGAAGACGGACGCCACCCGGGTGCGCCGGATCGAGAAGGTGGTCGAAGCGCTCAGCTGATCAGTTGTCGGTCGACGAGCCGACCAGAGGCGGCTCGGCCGACCACGGGAACGAGATCCACTCCGCGGTCCGCTTCCACACGTAGTCGCAGGTCACGACCGAGGTCGGCTTCTCGTAGAGCACCGCCGTCCGGGTCTCGGCGACGTGCTCCGCGCAGAAGTCGCGCACCATCCGCAGCGTCTCGCCGGTGTCGGCGACGTCGTCGACGATCAGCACCTTCTTCGCCGACAGGTCGACAGCGGCCGGCACCGGCGGCAGGAGGACGGGCAGCGGCAGCCGGGTGTTCACGCCGGTGTAGAACTCCACGTTGATGATGTGCAGGTTCTTGATGCCCATCGCGTAGCTGAGCGCGCCGGCGGGCAGGAGCCCGCCCCGGGTGATCGACATGATCAGGTCGGGCTTGAACCCGGAGTCCACAACGGCTTTCGCCAACTCGCGGGCAGCCGTGCCGAACTGCTCCCAGGTCAGGACTTCGCGGATCTGATCACTCATGGCGCTAATCCTGACAGGTCGGGGAGCCCCCTCACACGCTGGCTTATCGTTGTGCGCATGCTCGCCCTGCAGCTGACCGTCAGCGGCCGCGTCCAGGGGGTCGGGTTCCGGTGGTGGGCCCAGGGGGTCGCCCGGCAGCTCGGCCTCGCCGGCCGCGTCCGCAACCTGCCGGACGGGCGGGTGGAGATCGTGGTCCAGGGCGAGCCGGACGCTGTCCGCACGCTCCTGCGGCTGGCGATCGAGGTGCCGACCACCACGTCGCGTCCCGGCTGGGTGGACGACTACGACATGCGCTGGGTCGACCCGGTCCCGGGACGGCTGGGCTTCTTCACGGGGTGAGCTCGCTCACCACGCCGCCAGCACCAGCATGGCGGGCAGGAAGCTCACCGCCAGCAGGAACGCGTTGAGCCAGAAGTGGTCGCGGATCACCGCCGCGTACTCCCGGATCACCGCCGTCGGCCAGTAGTAGCGCGCGGTCCGCGCCCCGACGGCATAGCCGGCCAGTCCCGCCTTGCGCATCAGCAACGCGGCCCGCAGCGCGTGGAAGTCGCTCGTCACCACGGCGGACGGCGCGGCGAGCCCGCGCTCGGCGATCAGCTCGGCGCTGAACTGCAGGTTCTCCTCGGTGTTGCGGGAGCGATCCTCGACGAGCACCGACGCTGCCGGGACGCCGTCACCGACCAGGAAGTCGCGCATGGCCTCAGCCTCGGACACCGGCTCGTCGGGGCCCTGGCCACCGCTGGTGATCATCCGGGGCGAGAGTCCTGCGGCGGCGGAGCGGTCCCGCACCGAGCGTCCCTTCCGCAACCGGGACGCGAGCAGCGGCGGGACGCGCCCGTCGATCAGGCCGGCCCCGAGGACGACCACGGTGTTCACCGGGCCGCCCCACCGCTCCATCCAGGCCGGGTAGAACAACCCGTACAGCACGAAGGCGGCGAACCCGAAGCCGAAGTAGCCGACCGGGATGCCGAGCACGAAGAACACCTTCCCCAGCTGCGGCGAGTCCCCGAACACGACGCCCAGCCCGAACGCCAGGTAGGAGAGCACGGCGGTGCCCAGCCCGATCGACAACAGCCGGGTGACGCGGAAGCCCTCCCGGAGCACGAGGGTGATCCCGGAGGTGATCATGAAGACACCGAGCAGGGTTCCGGCGAGCGCCAGCACGACCAGGAAGCCGAGCGCGACGTAGCCGCCCGCGACGTCGTCCCACAGCGTCGTGACGGCGTCCGCGAGGGCGCCGAGGGCGAGGACCAGCACCCAGCCGATGGCCACGAAGAAGTACAGGGCGGTCCGCAGCTTCCGCGGCTCCCGGGCGAAGCTGACGATGAAGACCAGGACCGGCAGGAGGTCGGGCGCGAGCGCGGTGACGGTCACTGGCCGACCGTGGTGTCGTTGACCGGTATCAGTGGCGCGACGGCCGGGGACACCCCGGTGAACAACGCGGCGACGACGGGGGCGAACAGCACGCCCACCTGGATCACCTTGAGCGGCGTCGGTCCGGGCACGATGCGCCACAGGGTCCCGTACAGGCTCATCCGGACACCTCCCGGACCCCGGCGGGGACGCCCTCGTCGTGCGGGCACGTCGCCGCGAGTTCGGCGTTGAACGGCTTGCCGTAGGTCGTGCGATGGCCGGCCATCGCGAAGTTGCCGACCGCACCCGGCATCGCCGTCCCGGAGTGGTGACCGATGCCGCGCTGCAGGACGTCCCGCGTCGTCCCCTCGTACAGGGGACGGGCGAAGCCGTCCCCGAACCGTGGGATGCGGACGATCGCGAAGGCGTCCCCGGGCGCGACGTGACGGGGCTGCGCCCACCCGGGATCGTCGAAGTCGCCCTGGAGCGTCGTGACGACCGTCGCTGCGTCGGCGTCGGACGTGACGTCGGTCCACCACAACCGCCAGCCGGCGAACAGCAGCAGGAACGCCCCTGCGGTGACCATGAGTTCCCCGAGAAGCCCCGCGAGGCCGCGCCACGGGTTCACGCGAACCTCCTCGGGCCTCGGCTGTCCGGCCAGCGTACCGGCCGCCCGCCGGCCTTGCCGGGCGTCATAGCCTTTTCACAGGTGCCCACAAGCTGACGCACACCCCGCTCTGAGAGATTTCCACCATGGCCCTGACTGCACGCAGCGGACTCCAGCCCCTGACCCGGCCGGACGGAACCGCGATCCGCGTCCTCACCGTTGACGACGAGACCAGCCTGACCGAGCTCCTCAGCATGGCCTTGCGGTACGAGGGCTGGGACGTGTCGACGGCCGCCTCCGGTCTGTCCGCTGTGAAGATCGCCCGCGAGGTTCGCCCGGACGCCATCGTCCTGGACATGATGCTGCCCGACTTCGACGGCCTGGAGGTCATGCGGCGGATCCGCGCCGAGCAGCCCGACGTGCCGGTGATCTTCCTGACCGCCAAGGACGGCCTCGACGACCGGATCGGCGGGCTCACGGCCGGCGGCGACGACTACGTCACCAAACCGTTCAGCCTTGAGGAGCTCGTCGCCCGGCTCCGCTCGCTGCTGCGCCGCTCTGGCGCGACCACCTACCGCAACGACTCGATGCTCGTCGTGGGCGACCTGACGCTCGACGAGGACAGCCACGAGGTCACCCGGGGCGGAGACATCATCCACCTGACCGCAACCGAGTTCGAGCTCCTGCGCTACCTGATGCGCAACCCGCGCCGGGTGCTCAGCAAGGCCCAGATCCTCGACCGCGTGTGGAACTACGACTTCGGCGGCCAGGCCAACGTTGTCGAGCTGTACATCAGCTACCTGCGCAAGAAGGTCGACACCGACCGCGCCCCCATGATCCACACGATGCGCGGAGCCGGGTACGTGCTCAAGCCGGCGGTGGAATGACCCAGCCCCCCGCGCAGCCCGTCCCCGCGGCGACCGCCATCCCCGAGCCGCGTCCGATGGGCCCGGGGACGCTCAGTCGCCGGCTCGTCGTGCGCGTCACGGCCCTGGTGGCCCTGCTGACGGTTGCCCTGGGCGCCCTCACGGTCCTGGCGAGCTTCCAGATCCTGCAGCAGGAGCTGGACGATCGGCTCGCCAACGCGGGCGGACGGCCGTGCACCATCGGCCAGGGACGTCCCGGCGACCTCAGCGGCTCGGGCCTGATCAGGATCGACGCGTGCGGGGGTGAGTACCTGCTGACCGCCGGGTCTGACCTGAGCGATCGGGCCAAGAGCCAGCTGCTCGCGCTCAGACCCACGCAGTCGCCGGTCAACATCAACCTCGATGGCCACGGGCTCTACCGGGTCATGGTGCGTGGCGTGCCGAGCTACTCGCTGATCGCCCTGCCGTACAGCGAGGTGACCAAGCCGCTGATGAGCCAGGTGCTGATGACGATCCTGCTCACCGCCGCGACGATCCTCGCGGCGTTCCTCCTCGCCAGACGCGTGGTGGCGACGTCGCTGCAGCCGCTGAACCGGCTGGCGGCCACGGCGCACCAGGTCTCGACGCTCCGGCTGGACCGGGGGACCGGTCAGGTGCCGATCCGGGTCGCGCCCGCCGACGCCAACCCGGTCAGTGAGGTCGGCCAGGTGGGACTGGCCTTCAACCACATGCTCGACAACGTGGAGAACGCGCTCGCGGTCCGGCACCAGAGCGAGACGAAGGTGCGACAGTTCGTCGCGGACGCCTCGCACGAGCTGCGCAACCCGCTCGCCTCGATCCGCGGCTACGCCGAGCTCACTCGTCGCGGCAGCGACACGCTGCCAGAGGACGCCGCCTACTCCCTCGGCCGGATCGAGGCCGAGTCCGACCGGATGTCCGCCCTCGTCGAGGACCTGCTCCTGCTCGCCCGCCTGGACTCCGAGCCGACGCTCGCCCTGCAGCCCACGGACCTGACCGAGCTGATCCTCAACGCGATCAGCGACGCCCGTGCGGCTGACTCCGGACATCTCTGGGCGCTCGACCTCCCCGACCAGCCGGTGTTCGCCCGCGCCGACCCGAACCGGCTGCACCAGGTGGTGGCGAACCTGCTCGGCAACGCCGGCAAGCACACGCCGCCGGGGACGCGGGTCGAGGCGGCGCTGCGGGTGGTGGACGGCTTCGCCGAGGTCTCCGTCACCGACAACGGCCCGGGCGTCCCTCCGGACATCCAGCCGGTCGTCTTCGAGCGGTTCACCCGGGCGGATGCCAGCCGCGCACGCCAGGGCAACGGCTCGTCCACCGGGCTGGGGCTGGCGATCGTCTCCGCGGTCGTGAAGGCCCACGGCGGCCAGGTCGGCCTCGAGTCGTACCCGGGCCACACGCGGTTCACCGTGCGCGTCCCCCTGGCCGAACCGGGTGCGACGGCGCGAGTTCCGAACTAAGCTCCGACCAAACCCAGAGGGACTTCCGCCCGCCAACGGGTGCCGGGCGGGACAGGGTCCCCGAGAGCCGGGGGGACGAGCGATGACGGTCGAGCCGATGACGCCCCGTCCGATCCTGGCCGAGTGGCGGCCGGACACTCCCGAGCAACTCCCCTCGTTCGCCGCGATCATCGAGGAGGCCTGCGAGCGCTGGCCGGACGTCCCGGCGGCGTGGGACGGCCACACCGGCCTCAGCTACGGCCAACTCGGTGTCGCCTCCGCCGCGGTCGCCGCGGGCCTGCAGGGAGTCGAACCCGGACCCGTCGCCATCCTCACCGGGCCGACCGTGGACAGCATCGTCGCCCTTGCCGGCGTGCTCCGCAGCGGCCGTCCGACGGTGATGCTCGACCGGGCGATGCCCCTGCCGCGCCTGGACACGATCCTCCGACTCGCCCGCCCTGCTCTGCTTGTCGCCGACGACAGCACCCTCGATGACGCCCGCGCGCTGGCCGGCACAACGGTGGCGCTGCGAACGCTGGCCCAGCTGCGGGCCACCGGAGGTTCGTTCACCTCTGTCGACGTCGACCCGGGCGGCACGGCGGCGATCCTGTTCACCTCAGGGTCGAGCGGGCAGCCGAAGGGCGTCATCTGGTCGCATCGCCTGCTGGCAACCGAGGCTCTGACCACGGGCCAGCGCATGGGCTACCGCGAACACGACCGCGTGGCCATGTCCCTGCCGTTGTCCTTCGCGGCCGGCCTCGCCATCGCGGCTGTCGCGATCCGCTGGGGTTCCACCCTGCTGGTCCAGGATCCCCGGACAACCGGCGCGGCCGCCTTCCTGGACTGGGTGCGCGAGGAGAGGGCGACGATCCTGCACACCACGCCGTCCATGCTGCGCAGCCTGCTCGGCTCGGTGGAGGAGTCCGTCCACCTGCCGGACCTCCGGGTCTGGACCGCGTGCGGCGAGGCGTTGTACGACTCCGACATCACCCAGGCCAGGCGTCACCTCAGCAAGGACTCCAGCTTCGTGCAGTGGCTGGGTTCCTCGGAGGGCTGCTCCCTAGCGTTCGTCTCCTACTCCGCCACCGACGCGTTGCCGGACGGCGCGATCCCCTGCGGCACCGCGAGCCACTGGCGACGGTTCCGTATCGTCGGTGACGACGGCCGGGAACGGGCGGCCGGCGAACCCGGGGACCTCCTCGTCACCACACCGGTGCTCGCAGACGGCTACCTCGACGACCCACACCGGTCGGCCGAGAAGTTCGTCCGGAGGGACGACGGCCTGTGGGACCTGCACACCGGAGACGTCGGCACGCTCGACGAGGGCGGCGTCCTGCGGCTGTTCGGGCGGCGCGAGGCCGCGGTCAAGATCCGCGGCTACCTCGTCGACCCGTCGGAGATCGAGGCCTGCCTGCTCGCGTCGGGGCGGGTCGCAGAGTGCGTCGTGATGGCCACCGAGGACAAGGGCGCAACCCGGCTGGTGGCGTACTTCGTTCCCAGTCGCGGGTCCAGCGCGGCCTCGGTGGCCGACCTGCGCAAGTGGGTGTCGTCCCAGCTGCCGCTGTGGATGGTTCCCGCCCACTTCGTCGCCCTGCGCGAGCTGCCGCGCAACGAGCGGGGCAAGGTCGACCGCCCGGCCCTTCCCGCCGTACCGATGCGCCGGATCGACCCGCCTCGGGGACCGCTCGAGACCGAGATCGCGGCGATCTGGGCCGAGGTCCTGAACGTCGAGGAGGTGGGCCGTAACGAGGACTTCCTCGAACTGGGCGGCGACTCGCTCAGCGTCGAGACGATGCTCGCGGCGGTGGAGCAGCACACCGGGGTCAGGCTGCTTACGTCCGACTTCATCCAGGCGACGACGCTCGGTGCGCTGGTGGACCGGATCCTCAGCAGCGCAGCGGCCACGCCTCCCCGGTGGCCGGCCACCCGGGTCACGATGCGCGAGGGGGTGAGCGGGCGCACGGTGTACTGCGTCGCCGGCGGGGGCGCCTCGGCGCTGGCCTTCGCGCCCCTGGCCGCGAAGCTCGATCCCTCGGACTCGGTCGTCGTCTTCCAGGGGCGGGGCGTCGAGCGGCGCGCACCCGCAGAGTGGACCTTCTCCGGCATGGCCCGGCGCCGCGCCGGCTGGATCGAGACCCCCGACGACGGTCCCATGATCGTCGTCGGCCACTCGTTCGGAGGGGTGCTCGCCCTGGAGGTCGCCCGGCGCCTGCAGGCCCAGGGTCGCGACGTCGTGCCCTTCCTGATCGATCCCTTCTTCTCCCGCACCCGTGCGGGAGGCCCGGGGTCCCACGGCCGGATGGGCCGGCGCAGAGCGCTGCTGCTGCCGCTCACGGGCCTGATCCCGGCGAGCGCCGAGCGGGTTCTGGGACTCACCAACGCGCAGTCCGGCCTGCTCATGCGCCACCACAGCCCGCAGCCGTTCCCGGGCACGGCGTACGGCTACCGGACCGCGGACAACGAGGACGGCGTCGAGATGTGGGAGCGGCTGCTCCCCGACGGCGTGGTGCGGGACCTCCCGGCCAGCCACATGTCCATTCTCCAGGCCCCGTTCGTCGACGTGATCGTGGCCGACATCCGGCAGGTCCTCGGCGAACGCGCCGACTCGCTGAGCTGAGGGTCGACAACCACAACAGACTCACAGGGTCTGCAGGAGGCCGCCCCAGCCGGCTCGGGTGTGCTGAGTGCATGACGCTCACCGAGATCACCGCCCCGACCGGCAGCACGCCGACGCCCGCGCTGGGCAAGCCCGCCGCGCACTACTACGGGTACGTCGCCGAGCGCCCCGACTGGGTCGCCCGCGGAACCACCTTCGCGCTGCTGGCCGCGGTCACCGTCCTCTACGTGTGGGGACTGTCCGCCTCCGGCTACGCCAACTCGTTCTACTCCGCGGCGGCACAGGCCGGCTCGACGAACGGAGAGGCCTGGTTCTTCGGCTCCCTGGACGGCGGCAACTCGATCACCGTCGACAAACCCCCCGCCGCCATCTGGCTGATGGCGCTGTCGGTGCGGCTGTTCGGGCTGAGCTCGTGGAGCATCCTCGTCCCCGAGGCCCTCCTGGGCGTGGCCAGCGCCGGCGTGCTGTACGCCACCGTCCGGCGCAGCCTGCTGAACTGGCGCGGCGTGGGCCCGGACGCGACGGGCTCCACGCACCCTCTCACCCGGCGCGGGGCGCACTGGGCCGCCCTCGCGGGAACGGCCGTCTTCGCTCTCACCCCCGTCGCGACGCTGATGTTCCGCTTCAACAACCCCGACGCGCTGCTGGTCTTCACGATGCTGCTGGCGAGCTACTTCACCGTCCGGGCGACCGAACACGCCGGACGGGGCTGGCTGGCTCTCGCCGGCGTCGCACTGGGCTTCGGGTTCCTCACCAAGATGCTGCAGGCGTTCCTCGTCCTGCCCGCCCTCGCCATCGCCTACTGGCTGGCGGCTCCGGCGAGCTGGAAGCGCAAGCTCGTCGACCTGGTGGTCGCGGGAGCGACGATGTGCGTCTCGTTCGGCTGGTACCTGGCCGTCGTCGAGCTGACCCCGGCGTCCCTGCGCCCCTACATCGGCGGCTCGCAGTCCAACTCGATCCTCGAGCTGATCCTGTCCTACAACGGCCTCGGCCGGATCACCGGGAGCGAGACCGGGTCGGTCGGCGGCAGCGGCGGCTGGGGTGAGACCGGCGTCCTGAGGATGTTCTCCGGCGTCTCCGGCGGCATGGTCAGCTGGCTGATCCCTGCGGCTCTGGTGCTCGGCACCGCTGCCGTGCTCGTCGCTGCCGGTCGGCGGGCTCCGGCCGTCCCAGCCGCGCCGGGCGCCACGCCGGACGCCGGCCCGGTCCCCGCGGTCGCAGCGGGGACGCGGGCGCAGACCTCGTCCCGGGCACTGCTGGGGGCAGCCGTGATCTGGGTCGGCTGGCTGGTCACCACCGCGCTGGTGTTCAGCTTCATGGCCGGCATCTACCACGACTACTACACGGTGGCGCTCGCCCCCGCCATCGGCGGCGCCGTCGCGATCGGCGGCGCGGCCGTCTGGGCCGATCGGGGACGGGCATGGGCCCGGATCACCCTCGGCGCCACCAGCCTCGGCACCGGCGTGTGGGCACTGGTGCTGCTGATGCAGGCGGGTTCCTGGTACACAGCACTCGGCTGGGCCGCGTTCGCGGTGGGGACGGCGGCGGGCCTCGCCATGATCTGGGTCGACCAGCTCCCGAAGGCGCTCGCCTCGGCCGTGCTGGTCGCGGCGCTCGGGGCCGGCCTGGCGGGGCCGTTGGCCTACTCGGTGAACACGGCGGCCACAGCGCACACCGGCTCGATCGTCACCGCCGGCCCCGTCACCGGTTTCGGCAGGGGCGGTGGCGGCTTCGGCGGCGGGGGACGCGGCGGATTCGGCGGCCAGGCTCCCGGCCAGGCCGGCACCACCCAGGGCGTCCCTCCGCAGGGAGGTGGCGCAGGTGCAGGCGCGGGCGGGGGCATGGGCGGGCTGATCAACGGGGCGACGGCCTCCGCGGACCTCGTCGCGGCGCTGCAGGCGGACGGCGGCTCCTACACCTGGGCTGCAGCGACCACCGGCTCGCAGAACGCCGCGAGCTACCAACTCGCCTCCGGCTACCCGGTGATGGCGATCGGCGGCTTCAACGGCTCCGACCCGTCCCCCACCCTGGACGAGTTCAAGGCCTACGTCGCTTCGGGAAAGATCCACTACTACATCGGCGGATCGGTCGGGCAGTCGGCCGGAGGGTCCGACGCCGCGAGCGAGATCGCGACCTGGGTGAGCGAGAACTTCACCGCCACAACGGTCGGCGGCACCACGGTCTACGACCTCACCCGGGCGAACTGAGGTGAGCGCCGTGACCGCACCAGCCGGGCAGGCCGTCGCCCGGGCACCGCAACGCACCGCGTCCGTCGACGTGATCATCCCGGTCTACAACGAGGAGGCCGACCTCGCCGCCTCCGTCCTGCGGCTGGAGAGGTTCCTCAGCGAGACCTTCCCCTACGACTTCGGGATCGTCATCGCCGACAACGCCTCCACCGACGCCACAGCCGAGATCGCCGAACGGCTGGCCGAACGGCACCCGTCGGTGCGTGCCGTCCACCTCGAAGCCAAGGGACGCGGACGTGCCCTGCGCCAGGTCTGGCTCGCCTCGGAGGCGGACGTGGTCGCCTACATGGACGTGGACCTGTCCACCGACCTGAAGGCGCTGCTCCCCCTGGTGGCGCCGCTGGTCTCGGGGCACTCGGACATCGCAATCGGCACCCGCCTCGCACGGGGTTCGCGGGTCGTCCGCGGGCCAAAGCGCGAGTTCATCTCCCGCAGCTACAACCTGATCCTGCGGACAGCGCTCCGGGCGTCCTTCTCCGACGCCCAGTGCGGCTTCAAGGCGATGCGGCGGGACGTGGCCCGGCAGCTGCTGCCGCTGGTGGCGGACAACAACTGGTTCTTCGACACCGAATTGCTGGTCCTCGCCCAACGGGCAGGGCTGCGCATCCACGAGGTGCCGGTCGACTGGACCGACGACCCCGGCTCGACGGTCGACATCGTCGCAACGGCCACCGAGGACCTCAAGGGGGTGTGGCGGCTGTTGCGTGGCTTCGCGACCGGACGCATCCCGATCGAGAGGGTGCGCACGGAACTGGCCAGGGACGTGCCCTCGACCGTGCCCGGCGTCCCCCGGGGGATGCTGGGTCAGCTGCTGCGCTTCGGCGCCATCGGAGTGGCGAGCACGCTGGCCTACTTCGGGCTCTACCTGTTGCTGCGCCCCTTCGGCGCCCAGGCCGCGAACCTGGTCGCCCTCCTGGTGACCGCCGTCGCGAACACGGCCGCGAACCGCCGGTTCACCTTCGGGATCAGCGGGAGCAGGGGAGCGCTCAGGCACCACCTCGGCGGCCTGACCGCCTTCGCCGTCGCGCTCGGGCTGACCAGCGGCTCCCTGTGGTTGCTGCAGGCGGCGTGGCCGACTGCTGGGGACCTGGTCGAAGCCGCCGTGCTGGTGGTGGCCAACGCCGCGGCCACGCTGCTGCGGTTCGTGGCGCTGCGGCTGATCATGCGGCGTCCGGTCAGGCCGCCGTCCGCGTGATCAGCCGGGCGTCGGTGGCCGCCGAGCTCGGCGGAGTCAGGTGGGCGAGGGCTGCGATGGGGGACGGCGCGGGCTCGGTCTGGGCCATGGTGCGCAGCTCGTCGTCGAGTCGGGCGGCGTCGCGGTCCTGGCGCCGGTCCACGCCCGGACGCCAGGGGCGGGTCGCCCGGCGATGCGTGACCTCGAGCGCGACCACGATGAGCAGCGCGAGGGCGATGAAGACGATCAATCCGGTCATGGCAGAAACTCTTTCATCGTAACGTTTCCGCCACTAGTGGCAGAAACGTCGTTGCGCGAAAGAATCGCGCCAGTATGCTGGGCCCATGAGCCTGCGCACCGTCTCCGTCGTCGTCACCGAGCCCGTCTCGGTCTTCGAGCTCGGCCTCGCGACCGAAGTCTTCGGCATCGACCGTAGTCGCGAGGGCCTGGAGTTCGACTTCCGGGTGTGCGCGGCCGTTCCGGGGCGACCGATGGCGATGAAGACGACCACGCCCCTGTCGATCACCCCGACCCACGGGCTGGACGCCGTCCCCGGGAGCGACCTGGTGATCATCTGCCCCACCCCGTCCGGTCCCTACCCGGAGGAGGTGCTGGCAGCGCTGCGGGCGGCGCACGAGAGCGGGAGCGTCCTGCTCAGCCTCTGCTCGGGAGCGTTCCTGCTGGCCGCCGCCGGCCTGCTGGACGGACGCCGCTGCACGACCCACTGGATGTATGCCGACGACCTGCGGCGCCAGTTCCCCGCGACGATCGTCGACCCGAGCGTCCTGTACGTCGACAGCGGCGACATCATCACGAGCGCGGGCACAGCCGCCGGCGTGGACGCCTGCCTGCACCTCGTCCGGCGCGAGCTCGGCGCGGCGAGTGCCAACGCGATCGCCCGCCGCATGGTGATGCCTCCGCAGCGGGACGGCGGTCAGCAGCAATTCGTCGCCACCCCCGTCCCCGAGTGCACCAGCGACGGCTTCGCCGAGCTGCTGGACTGGGTCGTCGGCAACCTCGACCAGGACCACAGCATCGCCTCGCTGGCCACGCGGGCGGCCATGAGCGAGCGCACCTTCGCCCGCCGGTTCGCAGCCGAGACCGGGACGACGCCCCACAAGTGGGTCACCCTGCAGCGCGTGCTCGCCGCCCGCCACCTCCTCGAGGAGAGCGACCTCTCGGTCGAGCAGGTCGCCCAGCGCACCGGTTTCAACTCCGCCGTCGTGCTCCGCGACCAGTTCCGGCGCGAGGTGGGGCTCGCCCCGAGCGTCTACCGGCAGCGCTTCGGCCCGGTTGCGGTGGGGTAGATTCGGACGGTGTGAAGCTCACCGCATCAGATCTCGCCGGTCGCGTCGACCACACCCTCCTCTCCCCCACGGCCACCCCGGCTGACGTCGAGGCGCTCGCGGCCGAGGCCGTCCGGCTCGGCACCTACTCGATCTGCGTGTCCCCGGCGATGCTGCCGGTGACCGCCGAACTGGGACGCGTGAAGGTCGCAACCGTCTGCGGCTTCCCCTCCGGCAAGCACACTCCGGCCGCCAAGGCGTTCGAGGCGGCGGAGTCCGTCTCCCGCGGGGCGGACGAGGTCGACATGGTGATCGACCTCGGCAACCTCAAGGCCGGGCGCCCGGACGCCACGCGCGACGAGATCGCAGCCGTCCGCGCCGCCGTCCCCGCTCCGACCGTGCTGAAGGTCATCATCGAGTCGGCCGCCCTGACCGATGACGAGATCGTCGCGGCCTGCCGCGCGGCCGAGGAGGCCGGGGCCGACTTCGTGAAGACCTCGACCGGCTACCACCCGGCTGGCGGCGCGTCCGTCCACGCCGTCGAGCTGATGGCCGCCACGGTCGGCGGACGGCTGGGCGTCAAGGCGTCCGGAGGCATCCGTGACTGGGACACCGCTGTCGCGATGGTCGACGCCGGCGCCACCAGGCTCGGCCTCTCCGGGACCGCCGCCGTCCTGGCCGGAGAGACCAGCACGGGCTACTGATCCTCAGCCGGCGCCAGCGCGGGGTGCGTCACGACTGCTCCGGTGCCCCGCTCACGCGCGGCCGCCGTCGTCGTCTGATCCTTACGTCACCAAGCCCTTACCGACCAGCCACTGGCGAGCGACATCGGCTGCGGCTGAGCCGCCGGCGACCTGCCGCTGCAGGTCGACCAGGTCGGCGTCACTCAGCGCCTGCAGGACTGCGTTGAGGGCGAGCACGGACTTCGGGTCGGCATCGGCGAAGGCGGCGTTCACAGCGAGCACCACCGGATCCGGAGTCACCATGCCGATCGGGTCGGCGAGCTCCCGGAACTGATCCGTGTCGAGGTACTCGGTGCGCCGGAACGCCCCGAAGGCGGCCCTGCCCGACGTGATCAGCGCTGCGCGGGCGATCGGGTCGTCCTCGACGAGATGGCTGAGCTTCACCCCGTAGATGACCGACAGACCCGGGAGACCGTCCGCCCGCTCGACCGCGAGGGACGGCACCGCGACCGCCTTGCCCGCCAGCCTCCTTGCGACCTGGTCGAGGGAGGTCACGGACGCCGTCGCGGGAGCCATCCAGGCCAGGGCACCGTCGAGCGTGCCCGCCGCCATGATCGAGACGTCCGGCTCGACCAGACCGGCCAGGTCCCCGACGACGTCGTCCGGCGGTTCGTCGGAGTCACTGAGCTGGGCCCACGCCGTCCCTGCGAACACCGGGGCGGCCGACGTCGCCCCGTCCCCCAGGCGCGCGCGCCAGTCCGAGCCGAGCGTCGCAGTCGAAGCGGGCCGGGCGCCGGTCAGCAGTGCGGCCAGCATGGCGCCGGACGCCGTCTGGTCGGTCCCGATGACCGGACCGGACGCGGTCGGCGAGGCCACGCCGGCCGACGGCGCCGGGGTGGCGGCCGTCACGACCCCGGCCGGACGCGCCTGCGCACACCCCGCGAGGACCAGTGCTCCGAGCAGAAGGGTGCGCCTGTCCATCGATCCAGTCTCGGCCTGCGTCGCGTCTCTCCAGGGTCTCGACACGCCGCGGGCGCCGCCCGAGGAACCTCAGTGGACGCTCAGCCAATGCCTCACCCCAACTCAGGAACACCGACGCCTGGGCGAACCTGGACGGACGCCGCGGCGCCGAGGTACTGCTGTCACCCGAGACGGACGCCTTCGAGATCTACCTCGACCTGACCTGGCGGGACGGCGCGCTGCACCGTGAGGACCGTGCGCTCGGTGTGGCGCGACGGCGACTGGCACACGGTGGCCGTCCTGCCGACGACGAAGGTCGCCATCTCCGCGATCTACGCCCGCCACCCGTTCGGAGCCCTGAAGATCCACAGCTGGCACTGACCCGTCGGGCCGCAGACGCAGCAGAGCCCGGCCCCCGAGGGGACCGGGCTCTGTCGACTCAGGCGATCAGGCCCGCTTCAGCGCCGACTGCGCCGCCGCGAGGCGGGCGATCGGCACCCGGAACGGGGAGCAGGACACGTAGTCGAGGCCGACCTCCGCGCAGAACTCGATGGACGACGGGTCGCCGCCGTGCTCGCCGCAGATGCCCAGCTTGAGGTCGGGACGGGTCGAACGACCCAGCTCCGCGGCCATCTTCACGAGCTTCCCGACGCCGGTCTGGTCGAGACGGGCGAACGGGTCGTTCTCGTAGATCTTCTTCTCGTAGTAGGCGTCCAGGAACTTGCCAGCGTCGTCCCGGCTGAAGCCGAAGGTCATCTGGGTCAGGTCGTTGGTGCCGAAGGAGAAGAACTGCGCCTCCGTTGCGATGTCGTCGGCGGTGAGCGCGGCCCGCGGGATCTCGATCATGGTGCCGACCTTGTAGTCGAGCTTCACGTCAGAGGCCGCGATGATCGCGTCGGCGGTGTCGGTGACGATCTTCTTGACGAACGCCAGCTCCTTCACCTCGCCCACCAGCGGGATCATGATCTCCGGCACGACCGTCCACTCGGGGTGACGGCCCTGCACGTTGATCGCGGCCTCGATGATGGCCCTGGTCTGCATGGCGCCGATCTCGGGGTAGGTCACGTCGAGGCGGCAGCCACGGTGGCCCATCATCGGGTTGAACTCGTGCAGGGACGCGATCACGGACTTGAGCTCGTCCACGGAGATCTTCTGCTCGGCGGCCAGGGCGACGATGTCGTCCTCGTCGGTCGGCAGGAACTCGTGCAGCGGCGGGTCGAGCAGCCGGACGGTGACCGGGTAGCCCTCCATGGCCTCGTAGATGCCCTCGAAGTCGCCGCGCTGCATCGGCAGGAGCTTGGCCAGGGCGACCTCGCGCTGCTCGACGGTCTTGGAGACGATCATCTCGCGGATGGCCGCGATCCGGTCGGTCTCGAAGAACATGTGCTCGGTGCGGCACAGCCCGATGCCCTCGGCGCCGAACTCGCGCGCCTGCTTGGCGTCGGCCGGGGTGTCGGCGTTGGTGCGGACCTTCATGGTGCGGACCTCGTCGGCCCACTCCATGATGCGGCCGAAGTACCCGCCGATCTCGGCCGGGACGGTGTCGATCTCCTCGCCGTACACGTTGCCGGTGGAGCCGTCCAGGGAGACCCAGTCGTTCTCGGTGAATGTCTTGCCGCCAAGGGAGAAGCTCTTGCCGTCCGCGCTGAAGGAGACATCGCCGAGGCCGGAGACACAGCAGGTGCCCATGCCGCGGGCGACCACGGCCGCGTGGGACGTCATGCCGCCGCGAGCGGTCAGGATGCCCTGGGCGTAGTGCATGCCCTCGATGTCCTCAGGGGTGGTCTCGAGGCGGACCAGGATGACCTTCTCCCCCGCCTTGCCGCGCGCTGCCGCGTCCTCAGCGGTGAAGGAGACCTTGCCGGTCGCGGCACCCGGGGACGCCGGGAGGCCCTTGCCGATCGGGGTGGCCGCACCGAGCTTGGCGGTGTCGAACTGGGGGTGCAGCAGGGCGTCGATCTGCTTCGGGTCGATCATGGCGACGGCCTGCTGCGGAGTGATCTGCCCCTCGTCGACCAGGTCGCACGCGATCTTGAAGGCGGCCGCGGCGGTGCGCTTGCCGTTGCGGGTCTGGAGCATGAAGAGCTTGCCCTCTTCAATGGTGAACTCCATGTCCTGCATGTCGTGGTAGTGGTTCTCCAGCTTGTTGACGATCTCCTGGAACTGGTCGTAAACGGCCGGGTTCTCGTCGCGGAGCTGGTCGATGGTCTCCGGGGTACGGATGCCGGCGACGACGTCCTCGCCCTGCGCGTTCATCAGGAACTCGCCGAACAGGCCCTTGTCACCGGTGGCCGGGTTGCGCGAGAACGCCACGCCGGTGCCCGAGGTGTCGCCGGTGTTGCCGAACACCATGGACTGGACGTTGACCGCGGTGCCCCACGAGCCCGGGATGTCGTTCATGCGGCGGTAGTACACGGCGCGCGGGTTGTCCCACGAGCGGAACACGGCCTTGATGGCGCCGAAGAGCTGCTCGACCGGGTCGGACGGGAAGTCCGTGCCGACGGCGGCCTTGTACTGCGCCTTGAACTCCTCTGCGAGTTCCTTCAGGTCGTCCGCGGTCAGCTCGGTGTCGAGCTTGACGCCGCGGTCCTCCTTCATCGCATCGATGAGCTTCTCGAAGTGGGACTTGCCGACCTCCATGACGACGTCGGAGTACATCTGGATGAACCGGCGGTAGGAGTCGTACGCGAAGCGCGGGTTGTTGGTCTTGTCGGCGAACCGGGCGGCGACCTCGTCGTTCATGCCCAGGTTGAGGATGGTGTCCATCATGCCGGGCATCGAAGCGCGCGCGCCGGAACGGACGGAGACCAGCAGCGGGTTGTCGAGGTCGCCGAACTTCTTCCCGGTCGTCTCCTCGAGCTTGGTGACGTAGCTGAGGATCTCGGCCTTGATGTCGTCGTTGATCTGCTCGCCGTCGACGTAGTACTGGGTGCAGGCCTCGGTGGTGATGGTGAAGCCCTGCGGGACCGGCATGCCCAGCCCGGTCATCTCCGCCAGGTTGGCGCCCTTGCCACCCAGCAGGTTCTTCATCGAGGCATCGCCTTCGCTGAACTCGTACACGAACTTGGTCATCGCTTCGCTTGATCTCCTTGTCAGTGGCTCCGTTTTGGTGGCGGGCCGGATGTCGGGATCGACCTTGACCTGCCCATCGCACGTCGGCGGAGCACCCTCCGACGCACGGACGCATCGTCTGCCAAGGCTACCGTCTGGTCCTGCGGGGCGACACCACTCCTCAGCCGCGACCACGGGCTGGACGCGCGGTATCCGGCCTGCGAACGTATGGGAATGCGCGCTGAACAAGTCACCGGCCCGGTCTGCTTCCACGGCGAGGGACTCGTCTGGTGGGAACGCTGGGGACGGCTCCGGTTCGTCGACATGTTCGCCGGCGACGTCCTGACCCTCGAGGGTGATCGGGTCACCCGCACCCCGGTCGGGTCGCCGGTCGCCGCCGTGATCCGTCCGCGGATGGGCGGGGGGGCCATCGTCGCCCGGGAGCGCGATCTGGCCATCAGCAACCTCGACGACCTCAGCGACCTGACGGGCTTCGTGACCCTGAGCACCGATCCCGGCCTCCGCTGCAACGACGGCGGCTGCGATCCGGACGGGGGCTTCTGGATCGGGACCCTCGCCTACGACTTCGCCGAAGGCGCCGGCACCCTGTACAACCTGGACGTCGGCTCGCTGCGGGCGCGGCCGGTGCTGGACGGCCTGACGATCAGCAACGGCATCGACTTCAGCCCCGACACCTCGACGATGTACCTCAACGACTCCGGGCCGAAGATCACCTGGGCCTTCGACTACGACCCGATCGACGGCCTGCGGAACCGGAGGGTTTTCGCCACCGGCAACGGCACCCCCGACGGCCTGTGCGTCGACTCCGAGGGTGGCGTGTGGACGGCCCGCTACGGCGAGGGCACCGTCCTGCGGCACAGCCCCGACGGAGCCCTGGACGCCGTGATCGAGGTGGGCCCCAGCCGGGTCACCGACTGCTGCTTCGGCGGGAACGAACTGGACACGCTCTTCATCACAACGTCGCGGGAGAACCTGCCGCCGGAAGCGGAACCCGACGCGGGCTCGCTGTACGCGATCTCGCCGGGCGTGACCGGACGTCCCGCCCTCGGCTTCGCCGGCTGATCGGCCGCTCCGGCCGGGCTCCCCGACCGCGGCCATTCAGGTGGGCCGGGATATCTCCGGCGGGTTCCGCCGGGCGGCCGAATGCCGTCCACTGCGTCGCCCAATCACCCTCTGACTAGGAGTCCCCCGGACGGGGGACATTCCCGGCAATTTCGGGGGATTTCGATTTTCCGGTTTCCCTGCCGCCGCCGGGTGATACGGTCGTGGCATACCCGTTCGGGGGGAACGGCGGGTTACCCAGCCCGCCATTCGCGGGTCGCAACTTAACTGTTACGACCGCACCAAGGCAGGATGCCATGCCCCCCACGCCTGGCCGAACCTCCGTTCGTCGCGCGCTGACGCTGCTCTCGGCAGTCGCGGTGAGCACGCTGTCGCTGGTCACCGTGGTCCCCGGCACCGCGAGTCGCGCCGATGACACTGCCGCCTCTCCTGCGTCGGCGGGCACGTCCCGCATCGTCACCCTGGCTGCCTCCACGAACGCAGAGACCAACAAGAAGGCTCCGGCCACGGCCCGGACGAACGTCACCACTGCCACGACGAACAAGTCGGTTCGCGCGGTGTACTTCACCTTCCCCGCGATCACGCCCGCGGCCGGCGAGTCCGTCACGGCCGCGAAGCTGGTCCTCAGGGTCACCTCGGTCGGCAGGAAGAAGGGCACCCTGGTCGTCCGGCCGGTCACCGGCACCTGGGCGAACGGTGTGATCAGCTTCCGCACGCGTCCCGCCGTCGGCGGGATCATCGGCAAGGCGAAGGTCAAGCGCGGGACGGTCACCGTGACACTCAGGGCGTCGGCCGTGACCGCATCGCTGGCCGCAGGACTCACCGTCCGGATCAACCGCAGCACGTCGAAGGCCCTTCTCAAGATGGCCGGCACGCCGACGCTGAGCGCCACCCTGGTCACCGCAGCGGCCCCCGCAGCAGTCACGCAGACTCCTTCGGCCGCACCCACCGCCCCCACCACGACCCCGGTCACGGCCGAGACCGGCGCAGGCATGGCAGACAAGCCGGTCTTCGCCCACTACTTCCCGCCGTTCCCCGTCTCGCTGGACAACAAGGCCGGGGCCTCCGACTACTACGCGACGCAGTACCTCCTTGCTTCCGGGGAGAGCGGCAAGTTCGCGAGCACCGGGGGGCTGCTGCGCGACCGGCCACTCACCCGGAACCCCATCTCGGGCGACTACCTGCTCGCCGACCTGCGCACCGAGGTCGACCAGGCGATCGCCGCCGGTCTGGACGGATTCGCCGTCGACATCCTGACCACGTCGAACGTCGACCGGAACTGGACGCAGATCCTCAAGCTGATGACCGCGGCGAGGGAGCGGGCCTTCAAGATCATGCTCCAGCCGGACATGTCCGCCCTGGGTGGCATCAGCACCGGCACCTTCGCGCAGGCGATGGCGACGCTGGCCGGCAATGACGCCGCCTACCGGACATCGAGCGGCGCAGTGGTCATCTCGCCCTTCTACGCCGAGGCCAGGTCGGCGTCGTTCTATGCAGAGGCCCTCGGCCTCATGAAGTCGCGCTACGGCGTCGACGCCGTCCTGCTGCCCCTGTTCCTCGACGCGAGCGACATGGCCGACTACGCCGCCATCAGCATCGGCTTCGCGAACTGGGGCGTCCGCGACGCCACCCTCGCCAGGGCCGGCACGAACTGGGCGGCCAGGGCCCACGCCCTGGGCAAGCAGTGGATGGAGCCGGTCTCGGTGCAGGATGAGCGCCCCCGCGACGCCCTCTACCAGGAGGCATCGAACACCGAGACGCTGCGGGCGACGTGGAACCGGGCGATCAGCCAGGACGCGGACGCGGTCCTGCTCACCACGTGGAACGACTACTCCGAGTGCACGAGCTTCGCCCCTTCCACCGACCACGGCACGGCGTTCCTCGAACTCAGCAAGTACTTCGAGACGAAGTTCAAGTCGGGGTCGTACCCGACGCCCACGAAGGACTCCGTCTACATCGTGAACCGGATCCAGAAGTACTCCACGCTGCCGACGACCTACTCCAACGTGATGAAGCTGTGGTACTCCACCGGCTCGGCACCGAGGGACAAGGTCGAGGTCGTCACCCTCCTCACCCGGGAGTCCGATGTGACGGTCACGATCGGCGGCCAGACCTCCAGCTACACCGCCCCGGCAGGGTTCAACGCAGCGTTGTTCGACCTGGCCCCGGGCACGTTCACAGCCACCGTCAGCTCGTCGGGAACGAGCGTGACGACCAAAGACGCGGTCAGCAACACCGTGGAACAGCAGGACTTGTCCTACCACGCCGTGAGCAGCAACGGCTGACCGTGACCCGGGGGATAGGACGGGTTCGGGTGCCGGTGGGGAGCAGGGCACCCGAACCCGCTCCGCTTTCGCGCTGAGCCGCGCGTCACGCGCGCCGCAGCGGATCAGCCGACTGTCTCGCCGAGGAGGGGAGCGGCGTCCGGGTCGACCGGTGGGTTGTCGCGGATCGCCCGGCGGGCCGCCACCGTCGTCAGGACCACGCGGATCGCATAGCCGACGTTGAGCGCGGCCAGCGCACCGATCACCCCCCAGCCCGCCGCCCCGACCGCGATCAACGGCAGCCCGACGACGGTCGCGACGACGATCGAGATCGCGACGATGCGCAGGCTGCGGTACGTCGCCAGGACGGCGTGGCCGACGATCTCTGCGTAGAAGTGGAGCGCCATGCCGAGCGCCATCAACTCGACGACGGCCACCCCGGGTTGCAGCTTCCCCGAGCCGAGGACGCCCAGCAGCCAGGGGCCGAACACCAGCGCTCCCACCGCGATCAGGACACAGAAGCCCGCCCCCCACACCAGGACCCGCCGGGCGCGCGGCGCCGGGTCGGTCGCCCGCGGAACCCAGCCCTGGGCGACGTAGATCGCGGGGAACAGCCCGACCACGACCTGCCCGTGGAGCTTGTCCACCAGGGCGTACATGGGCTGCACGAGCGGCGCGATGACCGTGACCACCACCAGCGGGAGGGACGAGTACAGGGCCGAGCCGAGGCTGGACGCCACCCCGTGGCCGTGGTCGACCAGCAGGCGGCCGAGCTTCGGGGACCGGACGCTCGCCGAACCGGCACCGCGCAGGGAGTGCAGGATCCACCCCGTCGAGCAGACGAAGGCCGCGACCAGTCCGATCGACTGCCAGGCCAGCCCGGTGACGGCGTCCGCGCCGTTCTCCATGACGACGATGCCGACGATCGTGAACGCCAGCCGCGGGATCGTCTCGAGCGCGAGCAGCAGGTACGGCCGGGCGAGGCCGACGAAGTACCAGTTGGACGTCAGGGCGGCGAGCAGGGCGACGACCGTCCCCATCGCGGCCAGGTCTGGGCGGACGGGCGCGAGAAGCATCGACACAGCCACGAGCACGACCCCGGTCACCGGGAGCAGGACAGCGCGGACCTTCAGCGATCCCAGGAACTCGCGCAACCGGGTGGCGTCGTCCCCTCGGGCGATCTCGGTCGGCCCGGACATCGCCCAGCCGTAGCTGACCAGCACGGCACCGAGGGCGCCGATGCCCTGCCCGAGCGCGATCACGCCCCAGCCGGCCTCACCGCTGGAGCGGATCATGACCGGGATGAGGACCAACGAGGCCAGGGCGAGCAGGGCCATGGAAGCACCGAAGCCGACCAGCTTGGTCACCCCAGACAGTGCCCGCATCCTCACCGCCTCCCACCCGTGCCCGGCCGCTCGATTCTGGCACACGCCACCTTCGGCGGGGCGATCGTTCTCCCGAGCTCGCCACGTCGGTGCCGGGATCCCCGCAGCCAACAGCCACGCCGGTACAGGGAACCCGGCTCCACGCGGGCACGGCAGCCGAAAGACCACAGGTTCGCCGATCCCGGGCGGCGCGGGCGACCGCGCAACTAGACTCCGGGCGCATGGGGGCTCGATTCGACCTGGGCGGCTTCACCGGCGCGGGCTACGACCGCGGCGGGTCCGCCGTCCGCCAGGGCGCCTGGCTGCTGGTCTCCGGCCTCCTGCTGAACCACTGGTGGTGCCCGCTGGGCCTACGGGCGAGCGTGCTGAGGGCGTTCGGAGCGACGATCGCGGACGGCGTCCACGTCCGGCACCGCGTGAGGATCCACTGGCCGTGGAAGCTCACCATCGGCGAGAACTCGTGGATCGGCGAGGGCACCTGGATCCTCAACCTCGAACCCGTCACCATCGGCGCGAACACCTGCATCTCCCAGGACGTCCTGCTGTGCACCGGCAGCCACCACCACGACTCCCGGACGTTCGAGTTCGACAACGCACCGATCACCATCGGGGACGGCGTGTGGGTAGCAGCGCGCGCCACCGTCCTGCGCGGCGTCACCATCGGTGACAACGCGACAGTGGGCGCCTGCGCGCTCGTGGTGAAGGACGTCGCGGAGGGCGGCACGGTCCTGGCGCCGGTGGCGAGGCCCGCGCGGCTCGACGAGACCCGTTGATGAGGATCCTCTCCGTCGTCACCCTCGTGTCCCCGGACGGCGCCTACGGCGGTCCGGTCCGCGTGGCGGTGAACCAGGCGCAGGCGCTCCGCGACCTCGGGCACGACGTCACGCTCGCGGCGGCCTGCCGCGGGTTCGCCTCTCCTCCCGACGAACTGGACGGCGTGCCGGCACGACTCTTCGCCGCGCGCACCCTCATCCCCGGCACCGGCTTCGCGGGACTCACCTCCCCCGGCCTGCTGCGCTGGCTGAGGAGCGCCGTGGCCGGGGCGGACGTCGTCCATGTGCATGCGGCCCGCGACCTGGTGACCCTCCCGGCCGCCGCGGCAGCGCGCCGGGCCGGCGTCCCGTACTTCCTGCAGACGCACGGAATGATCGACCGGTCGGCGAACCCGCTGGCCCGCCCCCTGGACGCCCTCCTCACCCGGCCACTGCTGCGTGAAGCGGCCGGGGTGTTCCACCTCACCGACCTGGAGCGGGGGCAACTGACCGAGGTGGCCGGCGAACTCCGGTTCCACCATCTCGCGAACGGCGTGCCGGCCGCCGAGCCGGGCCGTGCCGACCAACCCGCCGAGGTCCTCTACCTCGCCCGGCTCGCGCAGCGGAAACGCCCGCTGGCCTTCGTGGAGGCCGCGCGGCTGGTGCACCGCGCACACCCGGGGACGGCGTTCGCCCTCGTCGGCCCCGACGAGGGCGAGGGTGACGCCGTCCGGCGCGCGGTCGCCGACGCGCTGGCTGCCGGCGTCCGGATCGCCTACGAGGGGCCACTCGCTCCCGAGCAGACCCTCGACCGGCTGCGGCGGGCGAGCGTGTACGTCCTGCCCAGCGTGGACGAGCCGTATCCGATGTCCGTGCTCGAGGCCCTCAGCGTCGCCCTGCCGGTCGTCGTCACCGACACCTGCGGGCTGGCCGGTTTCGTCACCGACAACGAAGCGGGCATCGTGGTCGACACCGGTGTCGACACCTTGGCGGCGGCGATCGGCTCCCTGCTGGACGCTCCGGCCGGTGCCGCTGAACGGGGGCGGCGCGGCCGGGCCGCGGTCCGCGCCGGGCTCAGTATGGAGGCGATCGCAGCGCAGCTTGCGGCGCACTACGCTGCCGCGTCCCACGCCTGACGAAGAACAGGCACGCGATCGCGACGAAGAGGGCGCCCGTCGCCTGCAGCAGAGAGCCACGCATCAGGATGACCATGTACACCGGCAGGATCGCCCCGACCAGGGCCCACCAGCCACCGGTGTGGTGGGCGGGAGCCATCCGCCGGTCGAGGGAGGCGAGGACCGGCCCGAGGATGCAGAACCCCACGACGACCAGCACGATGCCACCGTTGACCAGGAACTCAGCCCAGATCGGCGCGGACAGGTTGGTGAAGGCGTAGCCCCGGTAGTCGGCGAGAAGGATGCCGGTGTCGGTCGGCTTGTCCGGCCACAGGGCCCTGGGCACCCAGAAGAGCAGGCTTCCCATGAGCTGGCGGAACGGCTCGACGAACCCCGCCTGCGCGTAGGAGTACGCGTTCGCGATCTGCCAGAACGAGTCGTAGTCGGCGTTCCCCGCGTACTCGCCGAAGAAGCTCGACCGGGCGAAGCTGACGGTGCTGGAGCGGAACGCGTCCGCGATCGGGAACAGGAAGATCATCGCGAGGATCATCCCGCCCATGGCCAGCCGTGCCCGCGCCTGCGTCCGGGTCACGCCGAAGTAGCACGCCACCGCGAACGCCACCGTCCCGAAGGTGTAGCGGGCCGACGAGATGGGACTGGCCACCATCAGCACGCCGAGGACGCCCAGCCAGATCATCGCCGTCCAGCCCATCCGGCCCACGCCCTGCTGCGTGCGCTGCCGCACCTGGGCCAGCGCGCCCGTTGCGACCAGCAACGGGTAGACGGCCAGCGCGTTGACGATGGCCCGGGTCGCCGGCTCCGCCCAGGCCTGGCCCTCCATGTCGGACGCGGTGTAGCGGTCGGTGATGATGATCTGCCACCCCAGCCGATAGAGGTAGTAGGCCGCGAAGGCGAACCCGACCCCGAACAGCAGGACGCTGCGCGATCCGCTCACCCCGACGAGGCGCAACTCCTTGGCTGGGGCGTTATGACGCAGGCCGAACCACACCAGCCGGGAGACCTCGTAGGCTGCGAGCCCGAGCAGGACGACGTAGGCGGTCGGCAGGTCGAGGGCCGCGTTCATCCCCGGGGTCGTGCCGGCGACCTCGCCGCTGCGCATCTGCACGGTCGCCGCGATCCCCATGAAGACGTACGTGTACAGCCAGACGAAGAAGTCGAACAGGCGGGGGACGCCGCTGACCCACAGCACCGACAGCCGGACACCGCCGTAGACGGCGATCAGGATGGTCACGACCCAGCCCTGACTACGGCCGACGTCGGGGATGGTGAGCAGCAGCGCACCCGGGACGCCGATCGCGAGGACGGCGATCGACGTTGCGAGCGCGAGCGTCCGCAGACCCGATCGGGCCCTCGCCTCGCGGCTCGGAGCCGCCGATTCGACGGTCACCTGTCCTCCGATGCCGGTGCGTTCAACGGTTCGTCAGCGTACCGGGAACCCACTCGCTATTCTTGAAATCCGGGTTCGGCTAAAGGGGGGTGCATGGGCTCGCAAGAAGTCGTGCGCATGCTCCGCAGCCGATGGCTCCTGATCGTTCTGGTCGGGTTGTTGGGAACCGTCGTCGGGTTGGCGATCGCGTCCCTGCGCCCGCTGGAGTACACCGCCCAGGCCGACGTGTTCGTCACCGTCACCAGCGGCCAGTCCACCGGCGACCTCGCCCAGGGCAGCACCTTCTCCCAGGACCAGGCCCGCAACTTCGCCGCCGTCGTGCCCAAGGAGGTCGTGCTCCAGCCGGTGATCGACGAACTCGGCCTGAAGACGAACCTGGCCGAGCTGCGGAAGAACGTCGAGGCCGACGTCCCGCTCAACACGTCCCTGATCACGATCAAGGCCACCGACCACGATCCTGTCCTCGCAGCGAAGATCGCCAACTCGGTCGCGAGCCACCTCGCGGACGCGGTCGAGACCCTCAGCCCGACGGTGAGCGACGTGAAGGGCGCTGCCGTCCACGCCGAGCCGATCGAGTCCGCCAGCGTGCCGGAGAAGCCGTCGGCGCCGATCGTCCCGCTGTTCGCGCTGCTGGGTCTGCTGGCCGGACTGGTGCTGGCGATCGGCTACCTCGTCGTCGTCGAGCTGCTTGTGGCCAAGGTCAACACGGTGGAGGACATCGAGGCCATCACCTCCAGCTCGGTGCTGGCGAGCGTCCCGCGCGACCGGAAGGTGGGCAAGCACCCGATCGCGGTCACGGCCCTTCCGCTGTCGCTCCGCGCGGAGAACATCCGCCAGGTCCGCACGGCCCTGAAGTTCCTTCCCGGCACATCGAACCAGATCTTCGCGATCACGTCCTCGATCAGCGGCGAGGGCAAGAGCACGACGTCGGCGAACATCGCAGCGGCCTTCGCGGCGGAGGGGAACTCGACCTGCCTGGTCGAGGCCGACCTGCGCCGTCCCCGGCTGGAGAGCCTGCTCGACCTCACCGGGGGCCCCGGCCTGAGCGACGTCATCGTGGGCCAGAGCCGCGTCGAGGACACCCTCCAGACGTGGGGCCCGGACAACCTCCAGGTCATCCTCGCCGGCACCGTCCCCCCGAACGCGAGCGAACTGCTCGGCTCGACCCGCGGTCAGGAGGCGCTCGCCTCGATCGCGGAGCGTTTCGACGTCACCATCATCGACACCCCGCCGCTCACCGCCGTCACGGACGCCGCCATCATCGGCCGCACGTTCGGCGGCGTGGTCATGATCGTCGGGGGCGGACGGGTGCACGCCAGTGAGATGCGGCAGGCCATGGCCACCCTCGCCGTCGCGGACGTGCCGGTGCGCGGCGTCGTCCTCAACCTGGCGAAGGGTTCCTCGAGCCACCCGTACGCCTACAGCTACTCCGAGCGGGCGCGGAAGCGGTCGAGCCTGGCCGCGCTGCTGCCGCAGGGGTGGCGCCCGGTGATCCGGGGAGCCATCGCGATCATCGCGACCGCCGCCGTCGCGGTCGCGACAGTGCTGCTGTCGACGCACCCGACCCCCGCCCAGGCCGGGACGATCCCCGCCAGCGCGACCGAAACCTCGACCTCGTCGAAGAAGGTGGCCGCGTTCATCGGGGACGCCGTCGTGCAGGGCAGCTCAGCGGGCAGCCTCGCCGCGGGAGTCGCGGACGCCCTCGGCTGGCGGGCGGTCAACCTGGGACGCGGGGGCACCGGCTACGTCACCAGCGCTGGCACGGCGGCCTGCGGACTCGACTACTGCGCTCCGTTCCCGATGATGGCCGCCGACGCGATCGCTGCGAACCCTTCCGTCGTGGTCGTCTCAGGAGGCCTGAACGACGGCACGGCGGACGTGTCGGCCGCGGCGAGCATGCTGTTCACCCAGCTCCACAAGAGCCTCCCCAAGGCCCGCGTGATCGTGGTTGCGCCGATGTCGCGGGCCGGCGTCGTCCCGGACGCCCTGGTGACGTTGCGCGCACAGGTCAAGGCCGCCGCGAGCGCGGCCGGCGTGTCCTACGTCGATGTGGGCAACCCGCTCGCCGACCACCCCGAGCAGTTCGCGAGCGACGGCGTCCACCTGACCAGTCAGGGCTACGCCTCCTTGTCGAAGACCATCGCCCAGGCGATCGGGAAGCTGTGACCACACCATCCCGGCCCGAGGAGACCGTCCTCTTCGTGTGCACCGGCAACATCGCCCGCTCGCCGTTCATGGAGTACACGCTCCGAGACCGCCTGGCCGACTCGCCTGCGTCCGACTTCCGCATCACCTCCGCCGGCACGTTCGCCGTGGCCAACGGGCGCCTCCACCCGGCTGTGGACACCGAACTGGCGCGCCGCGGCATCGATGCCGGCGCGTTCACGGCGACCCAGCTCACCGCGCGCCACGCGCTGGACGCAGGACTGATCCTCACGGCCTCCCGCGAACACCGCCGGCAGGTGGCCCGGATCGCGCCGGAACGCCGCAACGCCATCTTCACCCTGCGTCAGTTCGTCCGGCTGGTCCAGCTCGACCCGGTCGGAGAGGTCCGGCTCGCGACGTCCAGCGGACTGCTGCCCGCCCTCGCACAGCTCGCCAGCCGCAACCGGGGCCTGTCCAGCGGGACGGAGGACGGCGACGACATCGCCGACCCGGCCGGCGGCAGCCGGCGCAGCTTCGCGGCCGCCTTCGACGCGATCGACCCCGCCATCGAGATCCTGGCCGGCCTCATCTCCGGAGGGCTGCGGAAGGGCGCCTCCTGACGTGCGCACCACCGTGATCGGCCTGAACTACGCCCCTGAACCCACCGGAATCGCTCCCTACACCACCGCCGCAGCGGACGGCCTCGCCGCCGCGGGAACGGACGTGACGGCGATCGCCGGCTACCCGCACTACCCGCAGTGGCACATCCCCGGCGAGTACCGGGGCCTGTCACAGAAGGACGTCGTGCACGGCACGGGGGTGCTGCGGCTCCGGCACCCCGTTCCGACCGATGGGAGCCTCGCCACCCGGACCCTGATGGAGCTGGTCTTCGGCTTCCGCGCCAGCTTCCGCTCGTGGTCCGACGCCGACGTGGTGCTCGCGGTGACGCCCGCGCTGCTGGCCACGGCGCAGGTCGTGGCGCGGGCCCGGCTGACCCGGCAGCCCGTCGTCGTATGGGTGCAGGACATCTACACGCTCTCGGCGGCCGAAACAGGGACGGCGGCCGCCGCGAGTGGCCTGATCTCCCGTGTCGAGTCGTGGACCCTGCGCAACGCCGATCGCGTCGTCGTCATCCACGACCGCTTCGCCCGTTTCGTCACCAGCCGCCTGGGGGTGGACCCCGGCCGGGTGGACGTGGTCCGGAACTGGACGCACCTGTCCGGTCCCGATCCGGTGGCGTCCCGGGCGACCCGGCAGCGGCTCGGCTGGGCGGACGACGACACCGTCGTCCTGCACGCCGGCAACATGGGCACCAAGCAGAACCTCGAGAGCGTCGTCCGCAGCTCGCAGCTCGCAGCCGAGCGCGGGAGCCGGGTCCGGTTCGTCCTGCTCGGCGACGGCCATCGGCGCAAGGCCCTGGAGAGCATGGGCTCGAACCCGCGGCTGCAGTTCATCGACCCGCTGCCGACCGCGGAGTTCGCGTCTGTCCTGGCCAGCGCCGACATCCTGCTCGTCAACGAGCTGCCGGGCATGACCGAGATGTCGGTGCCGAGCAAGCTGACGTCCTACTTCAGCACCGGGCGCCCCGTCCTCGCCGCGGTGGACGCAGGCAGCGTGACCGCGGCCGAGCTCGCTGCCGCCGGCGGCGGCGTCCGCGTGACGCCGGACGACCCGGGGGCGCTGCTCGACGCAGCCGAGGCGCTGGCCGCGGATGACGAACTGGCGGCTCATCTGGGTGCCTGCGGTCTGAAGTACCGGCGGACAACGCTGTCCGCCGATACGGCTCTCGCGGCCCTCGCGGCGAGTCTGGAGCGCGCCTGCAAGGCCTGATCGGCCGATCGCCGCACGATCGGCTGGTCCCGGAGGGGCACCCGGTCGCCCGAATGCCCCCCCAAGCCGAAACCGATCCGGCGGCGCACCTAGGCCGGCAATGGCTCTGATGTCCCCCCAAACGGTCCCGACAGGGACGCCGTAGGCGCCTATCCCGTTACCCTGCATTCGGATCCGAAGGCATCGTGCCGGCCCGCGCCTGGATGGCCACTTCCCCCCGAAAGCTCCACCCCTGATCGGGCTCTGCCCCCAGTATCCCGCGCGCCGGGCGGGTTTTCCACGCGCCGTGCCCTTCGACGCCCGGACGAGAGCGCTGCCGTCCTCCCTGGACCGGCACCCCTCGACGGGCCCCCGATTCAGGAACCGGTCCGTCCAGACTCAGCCGCACAACTGCCACAGGCTGTTGCGGTGGACGATGGCGCCGCGAGACAATACGAGCAGCACCGGTCCCGAATGGGAGACGGGGGTGGTGCAAGCCGGATCGGGGGGGTTCGGCTGAGGGGGAACGGTCAGATTCGGGGGGGTCATGACCACAATTTCAGCGCAGTTCGACGCGTTCGCTCGAGCAGCGAACCGGGCGAAGCTGCCGTCGAGCCAGCTCTCCAGCCGGCTCCAGATGACTTTCCTTTACCTGGGCGACGCCATTGCCATCGTTGTCGCCCTGTGCGTCGCCGTGGCCACCCGCGGGCTGCTGCCCTTCCCCGGCCAGGCCGACACCGTCGCGATCATGTCCTTCGCGGGCCCGATCATCGGGATCGCCTGGCTGGTGTCGCTGCACGCCTTCGGCGCGGACTCGCTGCGACACCTGCGAGCCGGCGCGACCGAGTACAAGCGGGTGGTGATGGCGACCTCGACCGTCGCCGGCGCCGTCGGCATCGCGAGCTTCCTGCTGCACTTCGCCTTCCCGCGGGCCGTCTTCGTGCTCACCTTCACCATCGGCACCGCAGCGCTGCTGGTGGTGCGGCTCGCGCGGCGCCGGGCCATGGCCCAGATCCACTCCCGGGGCGCCCTGACCACCCCGCTGGTGATCGCAGGCGACAGCGGCCACGTGGACGCGATCGCGAAGGTGTTGCGCCGTGAGACGTGGCTCGGCTACCAGGTGGTCGGCGCGATCACGACCGATCCTGTGGGGTGGACGCCCGGAGGCCTTCCGGTCCTGGGACGCATCGACGAGACCGTCCAGATCATCACGGACCACAAGATCGAGGCCGTGATCTTCGCCGACGGCTCCTTCCCCACACCGGCCGACTTCCGCCGGATGGCCTGGCAGCTGGAGGACCTCAACACCCAGATGATCGTGGTCCCGGCGATCACCGACACCAGCGCCCAGCGCCTGGAGGTCCGGCCGGTCGCGGGCCTGCCGCTGGTGGACGTCGAGCGGCCGCGGGCGATCGCGTCCGGGCGCTGGGTCAAGCGCACCTTCGACATCGTCGGTGCCGGCCTGCTCCTGCTCGCGACCGCACCCCTGATGGCGCTGGTCGCGCTCGCCATCAAGCTGGAGGACGGCGGCCCGGTCCTGTTCCGGCAGCTCCGCGTCGGGCGCAAGGGCGAGATCTTCGAGTGCCTGAAGTTCCGCAGCATGGTCCCCGACGCCGAGGCCCGCCTGGCGGCGCTCGTCGACCTCAACGAGGGTGCAGGCCCGCTGTTCAAGATGGCGCACGATCCCCGGATCACCCGGGTCGGCCGTTTCATCCGCCGGTTCTCGATCGACGAGCTGCCCCAGTTCTGGAACGCCCTCGTGGGCGACATGAGCCTGGTCGGTCCCCGTCCGGCTCTGCCGTCCGAGGTGGCCCGGTACGACTCGGACGCCCGGCGTCGGCTCGACGTCCGTCCCGGCCTGACCGGGCTGTGGCAGGTCTCCGGACGCTCCGACCTCGCCTGGGACGACGCCATCCGGCTCGACCTCTACTACGTCGACAACTGGTCGATGGTGCAGGACCTGATGATCCTCGGGAAGACGGCGAACGCGGTCGTCGGATCGTCCGGCGCGTACTGAGCGCGCACCCTGAGCCCCGGCGGCGTCGGTCCCGATCCCCCGACCGACGCCGTCGGCCTTTCCCGGCGGGTTGCCCGCATCCGCTAGGTTGGCGCCCATGACGAGCCGAGCCGTCCGGGGCCGCCAACTGGTCGCCCTCGTCGTGCTCGGCGCAGCACTGTGGGCTGGCGTGGCCGGGTACGCCGCGATCGTCGCCGGCGGCGGAGGCGACCACCAGACCGCGGACTGGCTGATCAGCTATCCCGGCGAGTTCCTGCGCCGCGGCCTCTTCGGCGAGGTGCTGTTGCGGCTGACCCCACCGGGGCCGGCCACCCTGTGGATCCTGTTCGCGATCCAGGTGGCCCTGTACCTCCCCATCGTCGGCTACGTGCTGTGGTTCCTGGAGCGCCAGTCGTGGTCGTGGTCGGCGATCGCCCTTGCGTGCTCGCCCGCCGGTCTCGCCTTCATCGGCTGGGACGTCCGCGGCGGCTTCCGCAAGGAGGTGCTGGGCTTCGTCGCGCTGGTCCTGCTCGCGATGGTGCGCTCCAGCGGGAACGGGATGGTGAAGGCGGCGGGGCTCGTGCTGTCGATCGGGGTGTGGACGCTCGGTGTGTTCTCCTGGGAGTCGATCGGTTTCATGCTGCCTGCGGTGCTGTTCCTGCTGCTCGCCGGAACGCCCATCCCGCTGGGCAAGGTGTTCGCCGGCCTCTACACCGCGATCGCGGCCGTGGCCATGGGCGCGTCCGTCGTGTTCCACGGGGACACCGACACCCCGGCCAGGCTGTGCGCGGCCGTGACGGACCACGGCCTGCCCGACAGCCTGTGCACCGGCGCGATCGCCTGGATGGGCCGGGGCCTGACCCAGAGCTGGCAGCTCGTCACCCAGAACTTCGCCGTCCACTCGGGCTACCTCGCCATGGTCGTCCTCGCCGCCCTGCCGATCGCGACCACGGGCTGGCTGCGGCGCTCGTGGCCCTGGGTGCTGGCGATGGCGATCGGGATCGCCCCCCTGTTCGCGCTCGGCATCGACTACGGCCGCTGGATCCACATCCTCTTCTTCGAGATCGCCATCTGCATGATGGTCGCCTCGGAAGAGCTCATCACCTCGACGCACTGGACAGCGTTCTCGACCGTGCTCTACGTCGGCCTGTGGGGGATCCCCCACGCCGCACCGACGGCTGCGAACGTACCGGGCTGGCCGTTCCGCGGCCTGCTCGCGACCGTGATCGGATGGGTGCAAACGGCCCTCCTCGCGCTTGGCTAGCCGATACTCTGGGCAGGTCTTCGGGAGGGTGGGAACGGTCGGCATGGCGAAGCGCGCGTTGATCACGGGCATCACGGGACAGGACGGGTCGTACCTGGCCGAGTTCCTGCTCGGCAAGGGCTACGAGGTGCACGGGGTCAAGCGGCGCGCGTCGCAGTTGAACACCCAACGGATCGACCACATCTACGCCGACCCGCACGACGCGGGGGCCCGGCTGTTCCTGCACTACGGCGACCTGACCGACGCCACCAGCCTCACCCGCATCATCGGCGCCGTCGAGCCTGACGAGATCTACAACCTCGGTGCGCAGTCCCACGTCGCCGTCAGCTTCGAGCAGCCCGAGTACACAGCGGACGTCGACGCCCTCGGCACGCTCCGGCTGCTGGAATCGATCCGGTTGCTGAAGATGGCCGACCGTGTCCGGTTCTACCAGGCGTCCACGTCCGAGCTGTTCGGGCTGGTGGCCGAGACCCCGCAGTCCGAGCGGACGCCGTTCCATCCACGCTCGCCGTACGGCGTGGCCAAGCTGTACGCGTACTGGATCACCGTGAACTACCGCGAGTCGTACGGGATGTACGCCTGCAACGGGATCCTGTTCAACCACGAGTCGCCGCGGCGGGGCGAGACGTTCGTCACGCGCAAGATCACCCGTGGACTCGCTCGCGTGTTCACCGGGCTCGACCAGTGCCTCTACCTCGGCAATCTGGACGCCCTGCGCGACTGGGGCCACGCCAAGGACTACGTCCAGCTCCAGTGGCAGATGTTGCAGCAGGACCGGCCCAGTGACTACGTCATCGCGACCGGGGAGCAGTACTCGGTGCGGCAGTTCGTCACCTGGGCCGCCGAGCACCTGGGCCTGACCCTGCACTTCGAGGGCGAGGGCACCCACGAGCACGGCGTTGTCGCCGCGATCGCGGACGGCGCGGAGACCGACCTGCGGGTCGGTGACGTGGTCGTCCGGGTCGACCCGCGCTACTACCGACCCGCGGAGGTCAGCACCCTGCTCGGCAACCCCGCCAAGGCGGCGTCCGAGCTCGGGTGGCTCCCGAAGATCGGGATCACCGAACTGGTGGCGGAGATGGCCGCGTCCGACCTGGAGCGGGCCGGACGGCTGGCGCTGCTGCGGCGTCACGGCTACGACATCCCCGCCCCGGCCGGCCTGTGAGCCGCCGGGTCTTCGTCGCCGGCCATCGCGGCATGGTCGGGTCCGCGATCGTGCGCCGGCTGCTGGCCGAGGACGGCGTGGAGGTCGTCACCGCCGGACGCGCAGAGCTCGACCTGACCGACCAGCGGTCCGTCGGGGCCTTCTTCGCGGCGTCCCGACTCGATGAGGTGTACCTCGCCGCAGCCCGGGTCGGCGGCATCGCGGCGAACGACACCTTCCCGGCGGAGTTCCTGTACGAGAACCTGATGATCGAGGCGAACATCATCGCCGCGGCCCATGCCGGCGGCGTGCCGAAGCTGGTCTTCCTCGGATCGAGCTGCATCTACCCGCGCCTGGCCGAGCAGCCGATCCGCGAGGACAGCCTGCTCACCGGCCCGCTCGAGCTCACCAACGAGCCGTACGCCATCGCGAAGATCGCCGGCATCAAGCTCTGCGAGAGCTACCACCGCCAGTACGGCCGGGACTACCGCTCGCTGATGCCGACGAACCTCTACGGGCCCGGCGACAACTTCCACCCCCTCCACTCCCACGTGCTGCCCGCCCTGATCCGGCGCTTCCACGAGGCGAGGGTGTCCGGCGACGAGGAGGTCGTCATCTGGGGCACCGGGACGCCGCTGCGCGAATTCCTGCACGTGGACGATCTGGCCGAGGCCTGCGTCCTGGTGGCCGGGATCCCTGCCGAGCAGTACTGGACGCCGCAGACCGAACGCTGCTCGCACCTCAACGTCGGTGTCGGGAAGGACCTGAGCATCGCCGACCTCGCCCGACTCGTCGCCGACGTCGTCGGCTACACCGGGCGCATCGCCTTCGACCCGACGAAACCGGACGGCACCCCGCGCAAGCTGCTCGACGTCACCCGGATCAACGCGCTCGGCTGGACGGCCGGGATCGGCCTCCGCGAGGGTCTCGGGGCCACCTACGAGTGGTTCCTCGCGCACGGGGACACGCTCCGCGAGGTCTAGGGCACGGCCTGCGCCACGGCGACCAGGGGCCGCCGGATCGGCTCAGCCGGCTCGACCCTGTCCAAGGCGCGCACCCGTTGCATAGTGTGACTGCGACGACGACGAGGGGGAACGGGATGCCGGGTGCGAGCGCCAGGTTCGACTTCTGCGTGATCGGCGGCGGCATCGTCGGGCTCGCCACGGCCATGACCCTCCTGCAGCGACGCCCGGGCGCACGGGTCGTCGTGCTGGAGAAGGAGGACCGGGTCGCCCCGCACCAGACCGGGCACAACAGCGGCGTCATCCATGCGGGCATCTACTACGCGCCGGGCAGTCTCAAGGCCCGGCTGTGCAAGGCCGGCGCGGCCTGGACCAAGCAGTTCTGCACCGAGCACGGGATCCCGTTCGCCGAGCCGGGGAAGCTGATCGTCGCGACCGATGAACTCGAACTCGAGCGGCTCACAGCGCTCGAGGAGCGTGCCCGGCTGAACGGGCTCGCCGCCGAGCGCATCGACGCGGCAGAGACCCGGCGCCGGGAGCCGCACATCCGCGGCCTCGGTGCGCTGTTCCTCTCCAGCACCGGGATCGTCGACTACACCGAGGTCTCACGCACCATGGCGCGGGAGATCGGCAGGCTCGGCGGCGAACTGAGGCTGGGAGCGCGCGTGGCCTCGCTAACCGAGACGGCGGACCGTGTGACGGTCGGGATCGAGGACGCGGAGCCTCTGGAGGCGGATCACCTGATCGCCTGCGCGGGGATCCAGGCCGACCGGCTGGCCCGGATGGCCGGCGTGGGCGATGGCTTCGCGATGGTTCCGTTCCGCGGGGAGTACTACCGGCTGCCGTCGCAGCGGGAAGGGCTGATCAGCTCGCTGATCTACCCCGTCCCCGATCCGGCGCTCCCGTTCCTCGGCGTCCACCTGACCCGGACGATCGGCGGCGGGATCACCGTCGGGCCGAACGCCGTCCTCGGCCTGGCGCGGGAGGGGTACCCGAAGTTCTCGCTCAGCCCGGCCGACGCCGCCGAGCTCCTCCGCTTCCCCGGGTTCTGGCGGCTCGCCCGGACCCAGCTGCGGACCGGCGTCGCCGAGCAGCGGGACTCACTGCTGAAGACGGGCTACCTGCGGCGCGTCCGGAAGTACTGCCCCGAACTCACGGCGGCGGACCTCCTGCCGGAACCGGCCGGGATCCGCGCCCAGGCCGTCCGGGCCGACGGGACGATGGTCGAGGACTTCCTGTACCGCCGGACGGCCCGACAACTGCACGTCATCAACGCGCCGTCGCCGGCCGCAACGTCGGCGATGCCGATCGCGGCCGAGATCTGCGACAACCTGTTCGCCTAGCCTCCACTCGTGTTCGCCTAGTCGTAATTCCCGTCGTCCGGGGGCACGTCCCACCGGTCCCGTGCGCGCCGCGCCGACCTATGCTGAGGCACAGCGCCAAGCCTTCGGGGGGACGGCTTCATGGGCGGTTTGCACCACACCGGCAGTTCGGGCTGCACCGAGACGTCCACATTCTTGCGTCGACGTGCTCGACGCGTGCGCGCCCGTCCCTCAGCCGCGGGACGAAGCCGGAGGTGGCACCGATGACGGCGTCCCCCGGGCCCGGCGGCACGGAGAGCGCGGCGACGGGCACGAACAGCCCGCCCGGTAAACGGTCGCTGCGCACGCGGGTTCCCGCAGCCGTGATCGCCTTCGGAGCCGTCAGCCTGCTCACCGACATGTCGACGGAGGCGGTCAACGCCGTCCTGCCCCTGTACGTGACGGCCGTCCTCGGGCTGGGCCCGCTCGCCTACGGGTTCATCGACGGCCTCTACCAGGGCGTCTCGGCTGCGGTGCGGATCCTCGGGGGATGGTGGTCCGACGTCTCGCGCCGGCCCAAGTGGGTCTCGTTCGTCGGCTACGGACTCTCGGCGCTGTCGAAGGTCGCCCTGCTCTTCGGCGCAGGCTTCGCGCTCGTGTCGTCCGTCGTCGCTGTCGACCGGCTCGGCAAGGGGATCAGGACCGGCCCGCGGGACGCCCTCCTGGCGACCGCTTCGTCGTCGGCCCAGCTCGGACGCAACTTCGGCGTCCACCGTGCGCTCGACACCGTCGGCGCCTCGATGGGGCCGCTGGCGGCGTTCGCGATCCTCGCGGCGATTCCCTGGGGAGCGGGCGGCTACCGAACGGTGTTCGTGATGAGTGCCGCCGTGGCGGTCCTCGGCCTGGTGGTGCTGGTCGCCGCCGTCCCCGACCTGCGCGGCGTGACCCGCACGGTCAAGAAGTGGGGACGCTGGCAGGACCTGCGCGCGCCCGGGATGGTCCGCCTGTACGTCGTGGCGGGCCTGCTGGGTCTTGGCACGATCGGCGACGGGTTCATCTACCTGACCCTCTCGTCGAAGGAAGCCGTCGCAGCCCAGTACTTCCCCCTGCTCTTCGTCGGCACCAATGTCGCGTTCCTCGCGCTGTCCGTCCCGCTCGGCAGGCTGGCCGACCGCGTGGGACGGGCGACGGTGTTCGTCGGTGGCCACGTCGCCCTGCTCGGCATGTACGTGCTGCTGCTGGCCGGTGCCGGTGGTTCCCTCGCGTGGGTTGCCGGCGTCCTCGTCCTGTCAGGGTGCTACTACGCCGCGACCGACGGCGTCATCTCCGCGCTGACCGCCCAGGTCGTGGCGGAGCAGAGCCGCGCGAGCGGGATCTCGGCCACACAGACGGTGGTCGCCCTGGCCCGCTTCGCAGCGTCCATCGGGTTCGGCCTGCTGTGGCAGTTCCTGGGGAGCGCCGTCGCCGTGAGCATCATGGCAGCCCTCCTGAGTGTCGCTCTCGCCTGCTCGGGCGTCCTGCTGCGCCCCTGGCTGCGCCGTCCGGCGACCGGCCCGAACGGAGAGTGAGCCCGATGAACCGTCGGACCAGGATCGTGATCATCGGCGCCTCGACCCTCGCGGTCGTCGCGGTGTCGATCGGCGTGTTCCTCAACGCGCGTGGCGCCTACCAGGAGCAGTCCACCCTCGGCCCGACGACCAGCGCCGATCCGGCAGCCGTGCTGGCCGTCCCCCACGTGACCTTCCGCAACGCCGAGCTCGGCACCCAGTACAGCGTGCTGGCCGCCGTCCCGCTGTCGGACCTCACCGGTCCGCGCGCGTACTTCGGCATCACCTGCGAGCGGAGTTCGAGCAACCGGGTCGCCGGCGTCTGCCTGCACTCCGACCGTGGCGTGGTGACGAGCTACCAGCTGCTGATGCTGGACGCGAACCTCCAGCAGACCTCGGCCCAGCCGCTCACGGGGACCCCGAGCCGGACCCGGCTGTCGGCGGACGGATCGCTGGTGGCGACAACGACGTTCGTCACGGGCCACTCCTACGCGGACACCGCCTTCTCCACCGAGCTCATCATCCGGCGCGACGGGCAGAGCCTCGGCAACCTGGAGGAGTGGTCCGCGACGGTGGACGGACAACCCCTGCTCGCCGCCAGCCGCAACTTCTGGGGAGGCACGTTCGCCGCCGACGACGACACCTTCTACGTCACCGCTGCGGTGGGGTCGCAGACCTGGCTGATGAAGGGCTCGGTCAGCAAGCGGACGCTCACCTCGCTGCGTACGGACGCCGAGTGCCCGGCCCTGTCCCCGGACGGCACCAAACTCGGCTACAAGAAGCGGCTGGGGAACGCGGCACCCGGCGTGTGGAGGCTCGCGGTCCTCGACCTGAGGACGAACAGCGAGACGCTCCTCGCCGAGACCCGCAGCGTCGACGACCAGGTGGAATGGCTCGACAACGACCACATCCTCTACCAGGTGCCACGCTCGGGCAGCGATGCGACGATCACCGACATCTGGAACGTCCCCGCGGACGGCACGGGCCGGCCCGAGGTCTTCCTCCCCGAGGCGTCGTCCCCCGCCGTCGTGCGATGAGCACCACGCGCCTCATCGCCCCGGCGCTCGTCGCGGAAGCGCCCAGCCGGGTGCCGGGCCTGACAGGATGACGGCGTGAACGGCCGTCCGGGACAGGCGTGGCGCGGTGTCTGCATCGCGCTCGCCGGCGCGCTCGGGATGCTCGGGGCGGCGCTCCTCGTGCTCGCGCTCTTCCCCGACGTCCAGCGGCTGCACCGCTACGTCGCCCTCGCCGCGGCCTTCTCCCCGTACGGTCTGGTGCTCTGGCCGCCGGCTGCCATCCTCCTGCTGGTCGCCGCCCGCGGGCGGGCCCGGCTGCTCGCGCTCCCCCTGATCGCGGGGCTGATCGGCCACCTCGTCGTCGTCATGCCGTACCTGCCGTTCGCCGCGGCCGCACGCGGCGGTGACGGCCCGAACGTCACCGTCCTCGCCCTGAACATGCGGTTCGGCCTGGCCGACCTGGCTGACCTCGAGCGCGTCGTGGTCGCGGAGCGACCCGACCTGGTGGTCCTGACCGAGGCCACGGCCCACGACGCCACCGCGTTCGAACAGCCCCGGTGGCGCGCACTGCTGCCCTACCGGCTGGGCGGCACCGGCCGGAAATGGGATCCAACCACCGGAGCCGGCGATCCCAGCGGCACGCTGATCCTCGCCACCGTCCCGATCGGCACGCCCCCGTCAGATCGGGGGGAGGGCAAGTTCGTCGCGGGGACGGTGGACCTGGGAGGGCGGCGGATCACGGTCGTCGCCGGCCATCCGGTGAACCCGACGGCGAGGGTGGCGGAGTGGCAGAGCGACGCCGAGGTCCTGACCCGGCTCGCCCGCGCCCACGCCGACGCTCCGCTGATCGTGGTGGGTGACCTGAACGCGACCGCCGAACAGGTCACCCTCTCCGATCTCCGGAAGGCCACCGGCGTGACCGACACCGCGGCCGGATGGGGCTGGCACCCGACCTTCCCCGCCGACCAGTGGTTCCCTCCGCTGGTCCAGATCGACCACGTCCTGGTCTCCCGCGAGTTCCGCAGCATCGGTTTCGGGACGCTCCGGGTGGCCGGCACCGACCACCTCGGAGTCGTCGCCCACCTGGCGATCACCGGACGCTAGCGCTAGATCCTCACCAGCACGTCGACCCACATGTTGTTGGTGGTTGCCGTCGTCGGGTTGACGTTGCCGGAGCCGATCCGTCCTCCGGAGACCGGCACCGACAACGGCCCGTTGGTCAGCGCGGTCGCGAAGGCTCCCGCGTTCTGGGCGTACATCCCGAGCGGGGCGTAGTAGGACGCGACGTAGGTGGTGTTCGCCGTGATCGAGATCGGTGTCGAGAACGTCGCCGTCCGCCAGCCCGTCGCCGTGCTTGACGTGTTGGCCGTGCCGAGCACGGTGCCCGATGCGTTGCGCAGCGTGACCGTCCTGCCCGTGTTGGTGCTCGCCGCCCAGAACCTGATCGAGACGACCCGTCCCGCCCGGCTGGACTGGAACGCGACCCCGACGGTCACCGGTGAGAGGGACGACACGGCTGTGGTCGTCGGCGTCGCCGTCGGCGCGAAGAGCGCGAAGTCGGCCGTGGTCGTCGTGAACGTCCACGTCTTGGGCGTGGTCATGGCCGCGCCACCGGTGCTCTTCGCGTTGACGGTCGCCGTGTACGTGGTCGAACTCGTGAGCGCCGCCGACGGGGTGAACGTCGCCGTCCTCGTTGTCGAGTTGTACGTCGCCGTGCCCGTGACGGCAGGCGACAGCGACATCGTCAGCGTGGCCGGGTCGATCTGCTTGGCGAACACGGCCGTCACCGTCGTGCCGAGCGCGACCCCGGTGGCCGAGGCCGCCGGTGTGGTCGAGGACACGACGGGCGGGGTCACGTCTGCGGTCGCGAACGTCCAGGTCTTGGCGGACGCCATGGCGGTGCCGCCGGTGCTCTTGGCGTTCACGGACGCCGTGTACGTCGTCGCGCTCGCCAGCGAGGCGTTCGGGCTGAAGGTGGCCGTCCTCGTTGTCGAGTCGTACGTCGTCGTACCCGCGACCGCAGGTGACAGCGACATGACCAGGGTGGCCGGGTCGATCTGCTTGGCGAAGACGGCGGTCACCTTCGTCGTCACCGCGACCCCTGTCGCCGCACTGGCCGGTGTCGTCGAGGACACAACCGGGGCCGCCAGGTCGACGGTGGTGAACGACCAGGTGACCGGACTGGGCATCGCGATCCCCGCCTGGGTCTTCGCGGCCACCGATGCGGTGTAGGTCGTCGCCCCGGTCAGGGCAGCGGTCGGCGTGAACGTCGCCTTCAGCGAGACCGGGTCATAGGTGGTCGTCCCTGCGACGGCGTTGCCCGACGCGTCCTTCAGGCCGAACACCAGGCTGGTCTGGTCGATCGCCTTGCTGGCCACCGCCGTCACGGTGGTCGCGAGCGCGGCGTTCGTCGCATTCTGGACCGGGCTGAGGGACGCGAACGTCGCGGGATCGACGTCCTTGGTCGTGAAGGTCCAGCTCTTCGGGGCCATCGCCACACCGTTGGTGTTGGACGCCGTCGCGCTGACCGTGTACGTCTTCAGGCTGGCCAGCGGCGCGAGGGGCGTGAACGTCGCGATCCGCGTGGTCTGGTCGTACGCCAGGGTACCGGCGACGTTCGTTGTGCCCTGGCTCAGCGTCAGCGAGACCGAGTTGGCCTGCGTGGACGCGGAGAACGTCGCTGTGACCGGCGCGGCCGGATCGACGTCAACGGCCGCGTCCGTCGGTGTCGTCGCGGTAACGGTGGCCGGCGGGATCGCCGACGTCGTGAACGACCACACCTTCGGCGCATCCATGACCACCCCGGCCGTGCTGCTCGCCGTGACGGTGACCGTGTACTGGGTGCTCGGGTTCAATGCGGCCCCCGGGCTGAGGGTCGCGGTCCTGGTCGTGCTGTTGTACGTCACGACACCGGGGACCGCCACGCCGTCGGCGGCCGTTGCGAGCGTGAAGTTGAGGCTCGACTCCGTGATCGCCTTGCTGAAGGTCGCCGTGATCGGCGCGTCCTGGGCGACCGAGGTGGCATCGGCGGCCGGCGTGACGGCCGTGACCGTCGGCGGGTTGTCGGAGGCCGTCTCGAACAGGACGTCGACGTAGTAGTTGCTGTTCCGGTAGCTGCTGGACGGGAACCCGTCGGAGTAGGTGTAGACGCCTCCCGAACCCTGCGAGCTGAGCGGGGTGTTCACGTATGGCTGGGCGAAGAAGTCCAGGTCGGCGGAGTAGTGGCCGACCGTCGTGTAGTAGCTGGCCACGTAGGTGGTGTTCGCCGTGATGCTGACCGGGGTGGCGAACTTGGCCGTCGTCCAGCCTTCGGCACCGTCGGTGAACGTCACCTCGGCGAGCTTCGTGCCGTCCGACGCCCACAGGTTCCCCTTGTGGGAGCCCGTGTTGGCGGCCGCGCGGTAGTAGCGCAGCCCGCTGATCTTCCCGGCGACCGTGCTGGAGAACTTCAACCCGAGGGTCACCCCGCCCGTGTCGAGCGAGTCGACAAGGGCCGGGACGCTCGTCGTCGGCAACAGCGAGCACGGGCAGGCCAGTGCCCCGGCCGTGGTGAACACGCTGGTGAACGACCCGGTCATGGTCACCCCGGACAGGCTCTTCGCGCCCGAGATCGTCACGCGGTACTTCGTGCTCGGATCCAGGTCGGACGCGGGCAGGAAGCTGACGCTGCTGCCCTGCGACTCGTTCGAGACGGTGCCCGCGACCGCGGCTCCGTCGGAGTCACGCTTCACCGAGATCTGGGTGACCCCAGGCTCGACAGACGTGGTGAACGTCGCCGAGATCGCCGTGTTGACCGGGACGGACGTCGCCGCGTCCGCGGGTGTGACCGACGTGACCGCCGGCGCGGCCGAGGCGCCACGGTCGTAGATCACGTCCACGTAGTAGTTCGTTGCGGTGGCCGTTGTGGGCGCACCTGTCCCGTAGGTGTAGCGCCCGCCTGTTGCGAGCGATGTCAGCGGGCCGTTCGAGATCGGCGACGCGAGGCCGCCCGCTGTATAGGAGTAGCGACCGACCGGAGCCCGGTAGGACGCCGTGTACGTCTCGTCGGCGGACACCCCCACCGGACTGGCGAAGACCGCTGTCTGCCAGCCCGCCGAGGACTCGCTCGCCGGCGTGGCCTCCGCCAGCTTCTTGCCGGAGGAGTCCCACAGCGCCACCGTGTGCGTCCCGGTGTTGGACGAGTTCTTGAAGAACCGGACGCCGGAGATGACCCCGTCCTCGCTCGGCGAGAAGGCCACGCCGAGCGTGACGGCGGACGTGTCGGAGTCCGGTCCGCTCGCCGGCTGGTCGGTCTCGGCGAAGAGCGAACACGGGCAGGTGCTCGGCGGCGGCTCGACCTGGACGGTCGTGAAGCTCCAGGTACTGGGTGCCACCATGCCGTCGGCGCTCACGGTCGCCGAGTAGGTCGTGCCGAGCGCAAGACCCTGCGTCGGGTTGAAGACGAGCTTGTGGGTCGTGGAGTCGTAGGTCTTGCTGCCGGGAATGGGCTGACCGTTCCCGTCCACGAGCGAGACCGCGAGCGAGGTGGAGTCGATCGCCTTGGAGAACACGCCGGACACCGTCGCGTTGACCAGCACCGAGGTCGAGCCGGCCAGCGGCTTGATCTTCGTGAAGGTCGCAGGGGTCGTGGCGTCGGTGGAGAAGATGGCGTCCACCCAGTAGTTGGTGTCCTGGTAGGAACTGGTCGGGAACGCGCCGCCGTCGGCGTACACGCCGTTTCCGGGGTTCCCGCCGGCGAGCGCCGTCAGCGGGCCCGAGACGTGCTTGGACTTGAAGTAGAACGAGTCGGCGGAGTAGTGCCCCTGCGGTGCCCGGTAGGCGGCCACGTAGGTCGTTCCGGTCTGGACCGGGACGGGGGCGTCGAAGATCAGGTTCTGCCAGCCTTGCGTGGACTCGTCGACGAAGGTCCCGGTCGCGAGCACCTGGCCCGTCGCGCTGTACAGGGTGCCGGTGTGGGAGCCGACGTTGGTGGCCGCCTTGTAGAACCGGATGCCGTGGATGTAGCCCGCCTGGGACGTGGTGAACTTCACGCCCAGCGTCACGTCGGAGGAGTCGGTCGAGTCGACCGTGGCCGGGCTGCCCGCACCGAACAGCGAGCAGGGGCACGGCGAGGTGACCGCGAGCTTCGTGACCGCGCCGGTGTTCGCCGAGTCGTCCGTCGCCCGGGCCTGGATCGCGTCCGGTCCGTTGCCGCTCAGGACGTCGGTGTACTTCCAGGACGTCGTCCCGGTGGCCGCGTGGAACGTCGCGCCGCCGTCGACGGAGACCTCCACGCCGGCCACCCGTCCGCCCGTGTCGGACGCGGTGCCCGTCACGGTGATGAGCGAGCCCTGCGTGATGTCGGACCCCGCTGCGGGGCTCGTGATCTGAGCCGTCGGCGCGGTGGTGTCCGTGCTCTTCGACGGCATGACCAGGTCGGAGGCGAGCGTCGTGGGCAGGGCGCTCATGTCGGCGAGGATGTTGGCGGTCGCCTGCCGGATCCGGGGATCGGCTGCCTGGGGCGTGCCGTCCCGGACGCTGTCCAGCCCCCAGGACCACTGGATCGTGCCGGCGGAGAACACCAGCGCCCCGCTGGCGGCGCGATAGGTCGTGATGTGGTGCGTCGTCGTCCCGGGCTTGACCCGCAGGCCGTAGTCCTGGAGGTACTCCGGGGTCGGCCCGTTGGTGGTCGACAGCCTGATCAGCCCCGCGGGGAGGCTGCCGTTGTCGATGACCTCGTCGGACTCGTAGCCGACCGTGTGATCAGCGAGGGCGACCGAGGACCCTGCGGCGAGCGATGCCAGCCCGGTGTTGCGCCAGATCCTGTACTTGCCCTCCTCGGCGTTCACGGTGAGCGCGAGGTCGTCATGGTTCGCCATGAACATCGTGCCGGTCAGCCCGTTCTCCGGGCCGAAGCCCAGATCGCCGAAGCGCGGATCCCGCCACGTCGCGGTCGGCTCGACGGGATCGTCCTGGGTCCCCGACCACGTGTCCTTGTAGGTGACCAGCGTGCGGTTCGGCGTGTTGGTGCCATCCTGGGACGGCTCCCAGCGGGTCTTCCAGTACACCTCGTTGCCCGAGAAGAAGGCGAGGTTCACCCCTGCGTCGCGGGCGGCCGTCACGTTGGCGCGCTGCGGCTTCGACCAGTACTCGTCGTGCCCGACGGAGAGGAACACCTTGTGCTTGGGCAGGAGGTTGGGGTCCGTGGACACGTCCAGGCCGGAGACGTAGGAGACGTCGTAGCCGTTCTGCTCCAGGAAACGGATCATCGGGTACTCGTTCGAGAACACCCAGTCGCGGGCCTCGACGCCACCGCGGTCGATGAACGGCCGGTTGTAGGAGACCTTCACCGCCTGGGTCCTGGTCGTGCCGCCCGAGTACAAGTCGGCGCCGCCGTACAGGTTGTAGGCCTGCCAGGTGCTGTCGGAGGTCTGGTAGAGGACGGCCGAGGTGTTGCCGTCGTTGCGGACCACGAAGACGATGTGCGAGCTGCCACCGGTGTCGGGGCGGTCGAGCAGGGCGATGTAGACCCCCGAGACCGCGGTGCTCGGGATGTTCCAGGACGCCGAGACGGCCCAGGTCCCGCAGTCGTAGATGCTCGTGCTCGGGTCGCTCACGCACGCCGGCTGGGTCTGCGGCAGGGAGACGCTCGGGTTGACGGTGGCGATCTTGCGCGCCCCGTCCCCGTTGTAGTAGCCGAGCCGGTAGATCGTGATCGTGTACGCCCTGGCGTCGGTCTTGATCTTGAAGTCGACCCGGCTGCCCGCGTTGACACTGATCTGGGTGGCGAATCCCTGAATGGCCGGGTCGCCGGCACCGGAGATGTCCCACTCCGACTGCGGGCTGCCCGGCAGTTGGTTCTCGCACACGATGGCGTTACCGCTGCACGCCGCGACGGCAGGCACCGACTGCGCCACCCCAAGCGTCCCGGTGAGCATCACCAGTGCCAACAGGCTCGGCCAGAAAGCCCGCCCACGCGGCAGCCACCTGTACCGGGAATTGATCGATCCGGACATGTCGGTTTTCCCCCCATTTGCCCCGCTCGCGCGAGTACATCCCCCGAATGCACGGTCGCGACCGACTCCCGGCGGCGCGACCCGCGCGGCTGACACTAGGCCCGATGCGCCCTGATCCGGCAGTGGTTGTTTTCCCACCGTCCGAGCCTGCCGGGCTGTCCGGGTCCCACTCCTCCAGGCGGTCCGAGAGCTGGACCAGCGCTGGGGAGCATCGAATCGGTCGGCGAACTGGGCGTCCCGGGATCGGGTCTGGACGAATGACTAACTCTCACACTTGCACGACCGATGCATGTTCAAACGCCGTTGCCCGTGGTTACACTCCCGACAGGGGGAAGAAGAGGCTGTACTCGTCCGTGCCGGCTCGCAGGAGCCGGGGTGGAGTGGTCGCCGCAGCACGCGGCACCGCTGCGGCCTCGCCCCCGTGCGGGTGTCGATCCTGGGGGGGCCATGGTTCAGCCGGCTGTTGCGGGATTCGTCGAGCAGTGCGCGTCCGAGTGTCTCACTGCCCCGGGATTCATTTCGGTTCGTGACCTTTTCGCGCCGGTTTCCGGGCACCCATCCACCGAACGACTGCGCAGGAGGATTCCGTGAGTACACCGCCGACCGTCGCCGTGATCGGCGCCGGCTACTGGGGTCCGAACCTGGTCCGGAACTTCCGCAACAGCGCGGACTGGGATCTCGTCGCCGTCTGCGATCTCGACGCGGAGCGCGCGTCGCGGGTGATCGGCTCCCGCTCGACCATCGAGGTCGAAACCTCCGTCGAGCGCCTGCTGGCCCGTCCCGACCTGGACGCGGTCGCGATCGCCACTCCCGCCCGCACCCACTCGGCGCTGGCCGTTGCCGCGCTGGACGCGGGCAAGCACGTGCTGGTGGAGAAGCCGCTCGCCGACACCATCGAGGCGGCGCAGGCCATGCTGGACGCCGCCGAGCGGAACGGCCGGATCCTCATGCTGGACCACACCTTCTGCTACACGCCTGCTGTGGCCGCGATCCGCCAGGCCGTCGCGGACGGGGTCCTCGGCGACATCCTCTACATCGACTCGGTGCGGATCAACCTCGGCCTGGTCCAGCCCGACGTGAACGTCTTCTGGGACCTCGCCCCCCACGACCTGTCGATCCTCGATTTCATCCTTCCCGGCGGACTGCCGGCCGGAGAGGTGAGCGCCACGGGCGCCGACCCGCTCGGCACGGGCAAGGCCTGCGTCGGGTTCGCCACCATCCCGCTGCCGGGTGGGGCGATCGCCCACATCCACGTGAACTGGCTCTCGCCGACCAAGATCCGCCAGTTCGTGATCGGCGGCAGCAAGCGGACGCTGGTCTGGGACGACCTCAATCCCATGCAGCGGGTCGCGATCTTCGACCGCGGCGTCGAGGTCGTGACCAAGCCGGTCGACCTCGCCGAGCGGCGGGCGACCACGGTGTCGTACCGGATGGGCGACATCACCGTCCCCGCACTGAAGGAGAAGGAGGCACTGTCGTCGATGATCGCCGAGTTCGCCGCGGCCGTCACCGAGGGCAGGGCGCCGCTCACCGACGGTCGGGCGGGGATGAGGGTGCTCTCGGTGCTCAACGCGTTCGACGAGAGCCTGCGCAACGGCCGGCCGGCGCCGACCGGGATCGGGGAAGTGCGATGACCGAGTTGACGGGCGCTACCGTCCTGGTGACGGGCGGCGCGGGGACGATCGGCTCAACGATCGTGGACCAGCTGCTCGACGCCGGTGCCGGCGAGGTGCGGATCCTGGACAACCTCGTCCGCGGCCGCCGCGGCAACCTGCGCGACGCACTGCCTGACCCGCGGGTGAGCCTCGTGGTCGGCGACATCCGCGACGTCGACACCGTCAACGACCTGGTCAAGGGCTGCGACGTGGTCTTCCACCAGGCCGCGATCCGGATCACCCAGTGCGCCGAGGAGCCCCGGCTCGCCCTCGAGGTACTGGTGGACGGCACGTTCAACGTGGTCGAGGCTGCGGCCGCCCACAAGGTGGGCAAGCTCGTCGCGGCATCGTCGGCCTCGGTGTACGGACTGGCCGAGGAGTTCCCGACAACCGAGCGCCACCACGCGTGGAACAACGACACCCTCTACGGCGCGGCGAAGGTCTTCAACGAGGGCCTGCTCACCTCGTTCCGCGCGATGCAGGGCCTGAACTTCGTCGCGCTGCGCTACTTCAACGTGTACGGACCGCGGATGGACATCCACGGGCTGTACACCGAGGTGCTGATCCGGTGGATGCAGCGAATCGTGGCAGGGCAGCCCCCGCTGATCTTCGGCGACGGGCGCCAGACCATGGACTTCGTCTTCACCACCGACATCGCCCGGGCGAACCTGCTCGCCGCGCAGTCCGACGTCAACGAGGGCGTCTACAACATCGCCAGCGGGGTCGAGACCTCGCTGCGCGGCCTGGCCGACGCCCTGCTCGAGGCGATGGGCTCGGACCTCGAGGTGGAGCACGGCCCCGAACGGGCGGTCAACGGCGTCACCCGGCGGCTCGCGGACACCTCCGCAGCCGAGCGCGACCTGGGGTTCCGCGCCGAGGTCGGTCTGCACGACGGCCTTCGGCAGTTGGTCGACTGGTGGCAGGTCGAACGACACCAGGACAGCGAACTCGCAGGGACGGCCCAGTGACCAGGATCAACGTGATGAAGCCCTGGCTCGGCCAGGAGGAGATCGCCGCGGTGACGGCGGCGATCGAATCGGGCTGGGTCGCCCAGGGTCCTCGCGTCGCGGAGTTCGAGCAGGCGTTCGCCGCTCACCAGCAGGCGCACCGTGCGGTGGCGGTCTCCTCCTGCACGACCGCCCTGCACCTCGCGATGGTCGTGGCCGGCATCGGCCCGGGGGACGAGGTCGTCGTGCCGTCGTTCTCGTTCGTCGCGACCACGAACTGCGTCCGCTACGTGGGTGCCACCCCGGTGTTCGCCGACGTGGACGCCCTCACCGGCAACCTGACGGCCGCCACGGTCGAGCCGGTGCTCACCGCGCGGACGAAGGCCGTGATCGGGGTCGACCAGGGCGGCGTCCCGCTCGACCTGGAACCGCTGCGGGCGCTCCTCGACCCCCGCGACATCCTCCTGGTCGAGGACGCGGCGTGCGGTGCCGGTTCGACCTACCGGGGCGCCCCCGTCGGCGCCGGCGCGGAGCTGTGCACCTGGTCGTTCCACCCGCGCAAGATCCTCACCACCGGTGAGGGCGGCATGGTCACCACGAGCCGCGACGACTGGGCCGATCGGGTGCGCAAGCTCCGCGAGCACGCGATGAGCGTCTCCGCCGCCGAGCGTCACGGCAGCGTCCTGCCACCGCAGGAGACGTATGACGAGGTCGGCTTCAACTTCCGGATGACCGACCTGCAGGCAGCCGTCGGCCTGGTCCAGTTGGGACGCCTGCCCGAGGTGGTCGAGCGGCGCAGGGCGCTCGCGGCACGGTACGGCGCTGCCATCGGAGGCATCCGCGGCCTGCGGGCGGTGGCCGACCCCGACCACGGGACGTCGAACTTCCAGTCGTACTGGGTCGAGGTCCTGCCGGAGTACGGCACCGACAGGGAAGGTCTCCTGGCTGCGCTCGCCGCCGCCGACATCTCCGCCCGCCGCGGCATCATGGCGGCCCACCGTCAGCTTCCGTACCGGGGCCTGGCCGAGCCCGGCTCGCTGCCGGTGACCGAGCGGCTCACCGACAACACCCTGATCCTGCCGCTGTACCACGAGCTGACCGAGCAGGACCAGGACCGCGTGATCGACGTGCTGGGCGGCAAGGGATGACGGAGCCGGTGCTGTTGATCGCGGCCGGCGGGCTGGCGAGAGAGGTCGCCTCAGCCCTGCCGGACGGCACGGTGCTGGGGTTCCTCGACGACGATCCGGCGAAGGCGGGTGCTGAGGTGGCGGGACTGCCGGTGCTCGGCCCGCTGGCCGCCGTGTCAGACCACCCGGACGCGCGGCTGGTCGTCTGCGCCGGCAAGGGCCCCGCCCGCCGCGCGCTCGTGTCCCGGCTGGCGGCGTTGGGCCTCGGCGACGACCGGTACGCGACGGTGGTCGACGCCAGCGTTCGAGTACCGGCCGGCTGTGCCGTGGGCGCGGGCAGCATCCTCCTGGCCGGCACGGTCCTCACCGCGCAGGTCACCGTCGGCCGCCACGTCGTGTGCATGCCGCACGTCACCCTCACCCACGACGACGTGGTGGAGGACTTCGCGACCCTGGCCGCCGGCGTCACGCTGGGCGGCGGCGTCCGGATCGGCGAGGCGGCGTACCTGGGAATGAACGCGTCGGTCCGGGAGAACTGCGCGGTCGGACACGACGCGGTGCTGGGCATGGGGGCGACGCTCGTCCGCGACCAGCCGGACGGCTCGGTATGGGCCGGCACGCCCGCCAGGGAGCTGAAGAAGGAGACGGAATGACCATCCCGCTCGTGGACCTGCGTGCACAGCAGGCCGAGATCGCCGACGAGACCGAACCGCTCGTCCTCGAAGCGCTGCGCGGCGCAGGGTTCATCGGTGGACCCCACGTCGCAGCCTTCGAGGCCGCGTACGCGGCGTTCCTCGGCACCGGCCACTGCATCGGCGTCGCCAATGGGACGGACGCCCTCGAACTGGCGCTGCGGGCCGTCGGCGTCGGCGTCGGCGACGAGGTCATCATGCCGGCGAACACGTTCATCGCCACCGCGGAGGCGGCCTCGAGGATCGGGGCGACCCCGGTCGCCGTCGACGTCGACCCCGAGCACCTGCTGATCTCGCCCGAGGCGGTCGCCGCAGCCGTCACGCAGCGGACGAGGGCCATCGTGCCCGTCCACCTGTTCGGGCAGGTCGCTCCCGTCGAGGCCCTGGAGTCGATCGCGGCCGACGCCGGCGTCCCGATCGTCGAGGACGCGGCCCAATCCCAGGGCGCCACCCGCAACGGCAGGAAGGCGGGCACCCTCGGCCGGATCGCCGCAACCTCGTTCTACCCGGGGAAGAACCTCGGCGCGTCCGGAGACGCGGGCGCCGTGATGACCGACGACGACGACCTCGCGCGCCAGGTGCGGCTGATGGCCAATCACGGCTCGTCGGTGAAGTACCGGCACGACGTCGTCGGGATGAACTCCCGGCTGGATGCCATCCACGCCATCACCCTGAACGCGAAGCTGGCGCGGCTCGAGCGCTGGAACGAGCAGCGGCGGGCGGCCGCCCAGCGGTACGCCGACCTCCTGGCGGACGTGCCCGGGGTGCGGCTCCCGACGAGCATGCCGGGCAACGTCGACGTCTGGCATCTCTATGTGGTCCGCGTCGCCGAGCGGGACCGCGTGCTCGCCGAGCTGAACGCCGCCGGTGTCGGTGCCGCCCTGCACTACCCCGACCCCTGGCACCTGACCCCCGCGTACGCCTCGACCGGCGTGGCCGGCTCCTGCCCGGTCGCCGAGGGCGCGGCCGCCGAGATCCTCTCCCTGCCCCTCTACCCGCACATCACGGCCGAGCAGCAGCAGGACGTCGTGGCCGCCCTCACGGCCGCGCTGGCGGCCGGGCCCGTGGGGTGACGCATGGCTGAGCGCACTCCCGTGGTCTCCGTCGTCGTCCCCTGCTACAACTACGGCAGGTTCCTCGACGCGTGCATCGGGAGCGTGCTGAGCCAGCGGGACGTGGCGACCCGCGTCCTGATCATCGACGACTGCTCGACCGACGACTCCGCGGACGTGGGACGCCGGATCGCCGAGCGCAACGAGAACGTGGAGTTCCGTCGGCACGAGGTCAATCGCGGTCACATCGCGACCTACAACGAAGGGCTGCTGGGGTGGGCCGACGGCGAGTACGTCACCCTCCTGTCGGCTGACGACCTGCTCACCGAGGGCTCGCTGGCCCGGTCGGTCGAACTGATGGCGAAGCACCCTTCGGTCGGCATGGTGTACGGCAGGAGCGAGGACTTCGAGGACGACCGGCACCTGCCCGACCCGGGCCGTCATCGTGGCTCGCTCGTCCACTCCGGCCCCGCCTGGCTGGCTCGGCGCTTCAGCCAGGGGGTCAACGTCGTCCCCACCCCGGGCACGGTGCTCCGGACCGACGTCCACCGCCGCGTCGGCGGCTACGATCCGACCCTTCCCCACGCCGGTGACTTCGAACTGTGGCTGCGGGTCGCGGCCGTTGCCGACATCGGGTTCGTCCGCGGGGTGGCGCAGGGGCTGTACCGGATCCACGGCGCGAGCATGAGCCACGGCGTCTACCAGCAGGCGCTGGCCGACATCAGACAGCGCCGACTCGTCTTCTCCAGCGTGGAGGCCAAGTGCGGGCCGGAGCTGGAGCGGGCCGGCATCACGGCGGCCGGCACCCGCGCGAGCCTGGCCGGCGAGCCCCTGTGGCGCGCCTGCCGAGCGTACGAGAAGGGCGTCGTCGCGCAGGCGCCCATCGCGGAGTTCCTCGAATTCGCCGAGGAGACGTACCCGGACTTCCGGCGGCTGCGCGCCTACCGGGCCCTGCGTCGGCGGCAGCGGCTCGGGGAGTCCTTCTGCCACAGGACGCAGCTGTTCATCGGGACGGCGGTCGTGCGCAAGCTGCAGAACCTGTGGTGGTGGTTCAGGTGGCGGCGCTATGGCGGCTGAGCGCGAACCGGGTGGGCTGCCCGCAGAGCCGTTCCTGGACCCGGGAGACGGGGGGTCCACGATCGCCACGTCCAGCCTCGGCGGCCGTGCTGCAGCCGGGGTCGCCTGGCTGACCCTGCAGAAGTGGGCGGTGAGGATCTTCGGGTTCATCACGATCGCGATCCTCACCCGCTACCTCGCCGCGTCCGACTTCGGCACCGTCGCGGCTGCGTCCACCGTCCTGCCGTTCTTCTACCTGCTGTCGGACCTCGGCTTCGCCGCCTACGTCGTCCAGGCGGAGAAGGCCGACGCGGTCACGCTCAGCACGAGCTTCTGGTTCTCCGCCCTGGCCGGCGTTGTCCTCTTCGGCCTCCTCGTCCTCTCGGCGCCCGTGGTGGGTGGCGTCTTCGGGTCCGGGCAGGTGGTGCCCGTGCTGCAGGCGATGTCGGTCTCGGTCCTGCTCACCGCCCTCGCCGGCGTCCCCACGGCCGTCCTTCGCCGCCAGATGCGCTTCCGCGCGCTCGCCCTCCAGTCGGGTGTGGCCGCCCTGGTCGCCCAGGCGGTCGCCGTCACGATGACCCTGACCGGGTACGGGGTCTGGGCGCTGGTCGGGCAGGTGATCGTCGCCCAGGCCGTCACGACCGTCCTCGTCTGGGTGGCGGCGCGATGGCGGCCCGGCTTGATCTTCTCCCGCGCCGAGTTCGCGAAGATGGTCCGCTTCGGGACGCAGGTGCTGGGTGTGGAGTTCGTGGCCATGACGAGGGCGTGGGCGGAGGCCGCGATCGTGTCCGCCGCTCTCGGCCTGTCCGCACTCGGCTACCTCAACATCGCCCAGCGCCTCGTCGCGATCGTGCAGGACCTCACGGGCGCGGCCCTCATCCCGGTCTCCACCGTCGCCTTCGCCAAGCTGCGCCAGTACAGGGAGCGGCTGCGGCAGGCGTACATCCGCGCGCTGCGACTGACGTACGCCCTGATCGCCCCTCCGCTCGTCCTGCTCGCCGTCGCCGCGGCGCTGATCATCCCGCTCGCGTTCGGGCAGGGCTGGGTGCCGAGCAACCAGGCGACCCAGATCCTCGCCCTCGCCGGCACGGTCAGCGTCGGGGCTTCCCTCGACAACGGCCTGTTCTACGGACTGGGCAAGCCCGGCCGCTGGTTCGCGTACGCGCTGGCGACCGACGTCGTCACGGTCGCGACCACAGCGGTGTGCACCCGATGGGGTATCACCGGCGTGGCCACCGGCTTCCTGTGCGTGTGCCTGGCGGCGACGATCGGGCGCTGGTTCATCGTGAGCCGGCTGCTCTCGACGCCGGTCCGGGTGGTGGCGGCACCGTTCGGGTTCCTGGCGGTCTCCGTCGTCGTCGGCGGACTGGCGGGCCTGGGTGTGCTGCAACTGACCGCGGGGATGGGGACGATCTGGTCGATCATCCTGGTCGGCCTCACCATCGGGGTGTGCCACCTCGTGGTGCTCCTCCTGCTGGCGCGTCCGGCGGCCCAGGACCTGCTCGGGCTGTTCTCCCGCTTCCGTTCCACCCACCGCATCCCGTTCCTGCCCCGATCGAAGGAGATGAGCAATGGTCCCGAAACCAGCTGACGGCCCGGCGGAGCGCTCCTCGCGAGGTCGGGGGCAGCAGCCGCCGCACGTCCTGATCATCGTCGCGAACCTGCCGGTCCCCCTCGACCGGCGGGTGTGGCTGGAGTGCCGGGCGCTCGTGGCCCGCGGCTACCGGGTCAGCGTCATCTGCCCGATGGGCCCCGGCGACCCGTCGCGCCAGCACCTCGAGGGCGTGGACCTCTACAAGTACCCGGCCAGTCCCGACTCCAAGGGCCTCATCGGCTACATCCGCGAGTTCACCTACTCCTGGCTGTGGACCTTCCTGCTGGCCTTCGACGTCCGGCGCCACGGCCGCTTCGACATCATCCAGGCCTGCAACCCGCCGGACACCTTCTGGCTGCTCGCGTGGTTCTGGCGGCTGACCGGCGTCGGTTTCCTGTTCGACCACCACGACCTCAACCCCGAGCTGTTCCTCTCCCGGTTCGGCCGGCCGACCGGGCCCCTGCGGCGCCTCGAGTACCGCACGCTGCTGTGGCTGGAGCGGATGACGTTCAGGACGGCGGACCGGGTCACCTCGACCAACGAGTCGTACAAGGCGGTGGCGATCCGCCGCGGCCATCGCAGGCCCGGCCACGTCACCGTCGTCCGCAGCGGTCCGGACACCGCCCAGATGCGGCCGATCTACCCCGAGCATCCGCGTCCCGCCGGGCAGGTCAACCTCGTCTACCTCGGGATCATGGGTCCGCAGGACGGGGTCGACCAGGTGCTCCTCGTCATGGACGAGCTGGTGCACAAGCGCGGACGGACGGACGTCACGGCCACGCTCCTCGGGTTCGGCGACTGCTACGAGGACCTGCGCAAGCAGGCCCATCGGCTGGGCCTCGACGACGTCGTCACGTTCACCGGCCGCGTCGGACGGCCCGAGATCGCGGAGTACCTGAGCCGGGCCGACATCGGTGTGTGCCCCGACCTGAAGACCCCGCTCAACGACGTGTCGACGATGAACAAGACCATGGAGTACATGGCGTACGCCCTGCCGGCGGTCTCGTTCGACCTGGTCGAGACCCGGGTGTCCGGCGGCGACGCCGTCCTCTACGTCCCCTCGGGCGACATCGGCGCCTTCGCGGACGCGGTCGAGCGACTGATCGACGACGTCCCGCTCCGGGTGGAGCTCGCCAAACGGGCCAGGGAACGGGTCGCGTCGGAGCTCGACTGGCGCCCGCAGGCCGAGGCCTACGTCGGGGTCTTCGACGAGCTGTCCGGCTTCTCCCAGCCCGGGCCCGCCGTCCCGCCGGCCGACCTGAGCGCCCGCACCGACCCGCAGGGCCGCACCTTCGTCGACCTCGCGGACGCGGCGGAGTACGACCGTTACATCGTCGAGCGGAGACGCGCATGATCTGGAACCTGCACCACCTGCTGGAGGAGTCGGCCCGCAGCGCGCCCGGGTCTCCCGCGCTCAGCTACCGCGGCGAGACCCTCACCTACTCCCAGGCCTGGGAAGCCGTCCTTGCGGCAGCGGGCCGGTTCAGCTCTCTCGGGCTGGCCAGGGGCGACCGGGTCGCGATCTACCTGGAGAAGCGGTTCGAGACGGTCGTGACGATGTTCGCGTCCTCGGTCGTCGGGGCGGTGTTCGTCCCGGTCAACCCCGTCCTCAAGGCGCACCAGGTCCACCACATCCTCTCCGACAGCGGGGCGCGGTTCCTGGTCACCTCGACCGATCGCCACCAGTCGCTGCGCGACGCCCTGGACGAGACCGCGGTCGAGAAGGTGCTCGTGGTCGGCGACACCCTCCCCGACGCGGAGCCCGGCCCGGCGGTCCACACCTGGACGGGAGAGGCGCCGACGGCGGCACCCGGACCGACGGCGATCGACGTCGACCCGGCCGCGATCCTGTACACCTCCGGGAGCACCGGTAAGCCGAAGGGTGTCGTCCTCAGCCACCGGAACCTCGTCGTAGGTGCCCAGAGCGTGAGTTCGTACCTCGGCAACAGCGCCGACGACGTCATCCTGTCGGTGCTGCCGCTGAGCTTCGACGCGGGGCTGAGCCAGGTGACCACGTCGTTCGCCGTCGGAGCGCACTGCGTCCTGATGAACTACCTGCTGGCGAGGGACGTCCCTCGGCTGTGTGCCCAGTACGGAGTGACGGGGCTGACGTGCGTTCCGCCGCTGTGGCACCAGCTGGTGGAGGCGAGCTGGCCGGAGGAGGCGACGAGCCACCTGCGGTACTTCGCCAACACCGGCGGACGGATGCCACGGGCGACGCTCGACCGTCTCCGGGAGACGTTCGCCGGAGCCCTCCCGTTCCTGATGTACGGGCTCACCGAGGCCTTCCGCTCCACCTACCTCGACCCGGCCGAGGTGGACCGCAGGCCGAACTCGATCGGCAAGGCGATCCCGAACGCGGAGATCCTCGTCCTGCGTCCGGACGGCACCCGCTGCGGGCCCGGCGAGGAGGGCGAGCTCGTGCACCGAGGGGCCCTGGTCGGTCTCGGCTACTGGAACGACCCCGAGCGGACCGCAGAGCGGTACCGCCCGGTGCCGCGACCGGCGGGCGAAGGGCTGGTCGGCGAGGAGCTCGCCGTGTGGTCCGGCGACACCGTTGTGGCCGACGAGGACGGCTTCCTGTACTTCGTCGGCCGCACCGACGAGATGATCAAGACCTCCGGCTACCGGGTCAGCCCGACCGAGATCGAGGAGGCGGCCTACGCCACGGGGCTCGTCCGCGACGCCGTCGCCCTGGGGGTCGAGGACGCGCAGCTCGGACAGCGGATCGTCCTCGTGGTCGCCCCGGCGGGCGCCGACCTGGACGTGGCCGAACTCACGGCGGCGCTGCGCCGGGAGCTGCCGCTCTACATGGTGCCCGCCGCGGTCGAGGTACGCTCCGAGCTACCCCGGTCCCCGAACGGGAAGTTCGACCGGAACCTGATCAAGACGGAGGTGACCGGATGAGGCCGGTCGAGCACGTCGAGCGCTTCGGGACGATGGCCGGAGAGCTGAAGGTCGGCGGCATGCCGCTGAGCCGCCTGGCCGCCCGGGTGGGCTCCACGCCGTTCTTCGCCTACGACCGGACGCTGCTCGACGCCCGGGTCGCCGAGCTTCGCACGGCCCTGCCCGACCGGATCCGGCTCAGCTACGCCATGAAGGCCAACCCGATGCCGGCCGTCGTCACGCACCTGGCCGGACGGGTGGACCGCATCGACGTCGCGTCCGCACTCGAACTCCGGACGGCGCTCGACACCGGGATGCCGGCCGACCGGATCAGCTTCGCCGGCCCCGGCAAGGCGCCGGCGGAGATCCGGCAGGCTGTGGCGGCGGGCGCCGTCCTCGAGCTCGAGTCGTCCACAGAGCTGGCCCGTGCGATCGCGGCGGGCGACGAGCTCGGTCTCACGCCCACCGTCGCCGTTCGGGTCAACCCCGACTTCGCGGTCAAGGGCTCCGGCATGCGCATGGGCGGGGGCCCGCAGCAGTTCGGTATCGACGCCGAGCAGGTGCCGCAGGTCCTTCGGGACGCCACGGCGGGCGGAGTGGACGTGCTGGGCTTCCACATCTTCGCCGGCTCCCAGAACCTGAACGCCGAGGTCATCGCCGAGGCACAGCGGCGCACCGTCGAGCTCGCGGCCCGCCTCGCCGTCGAGCTGCCCCGGCCCGTCCGCTACCTCAATCTGGGAGGGGGCTTCGGCATCCCGTACGTCGAGCGCGACCGTCCGCTGGACCTCGATGTCGTCGCGGCCGGCCTCCACGACCTGGTCGCCGGGCCGCTGGCCGACCTTCCCGAGGCGGAGCCCGTCGTCGAGCTCGGCCGCTACATCGTCGGTGAGTGCGGGGTGTACGTCACCCGCGTCCTCGACCGCAAGGTCTCCCGCGGGCGCACCTACCTGGTCGTGGACGGCGGCATGCATCACCAGCTCGCCGCGTCCGGCAACTTCGGGCAGGCGATCCGCCGCAACTACCCTCTGGTCGTCGGCAACCGTGCGGACGCCGACCCCGTCGCGGCAGCGACCGTCGTGGGCTGCCTGTGCACGCCGCTGGACCTGCTGGGCGACGACGTCGAGCTGCCGGACGCCGGCATCGACGACCTCGTGGTCATCTTCCAGGCCGGCGCGTACGGGCTCACCGCGAGCCCGACGGCCTTCCTGGGCCATCCCGCCCCCGTTGAAGTCCTGGTCTGACACAGAAGGAGAGAGCATGGCCGACACCCTCGACGACGTCCGGGACGTCCTGGTCGAAGCGCTGGAGTTGCACCAGCGTCCCGATGAACTGGGACGCGACACCGCCCTGTTCGGCGCCCTCCCCGAGCTGGACTCGTTCGGGGTGGTGCAGCTCGTCGCCGCGCTGGAGGACAGGTTCGGCATCGTGGTGGACGACGACGAGTTCGGCGCCGACATCTTCGAGACGATCGGCTCGCTGACCGACTTCGTCGACACCAAACTCCAGGGCTGAGGCAGGGCCCCATGGCAGCGGTGCTGGCGAGCGCCGAGGGACGCCTGCGCCAACTACGGCGCCTGTGGGCCAAGGAGGGCGCGGCAGGGATCCTGTGGCGCCTCCGCAAGCGCGCTGCGCGGACCCTGATCCCGCCGGGATCGGTCGAACTGCCGATCGGGGATGCCGAGTTCGAGGCCGCGGCGGAACTTGCCCGCTCGGGCTGGCGACTTCCGCCGCCTGCGCCCTGGCAGGAGGGCGATCCGTTGAGGGTGGCCTGGGTCTGCACGCCGCCGACGCCCGGTTCGGGCGGCCACACCACCATGTTCAGGCTCGCCGACGCGCTGGTCGCCGCCGGCCATCACAGCACCGTGTACCTGATGGACCGCCACGAGGGCGAGTTCAGCCGGCACCTGGAGAGGGTCCACACCGGCTGGCCCACGCTGCGCAGCGAGGTGAGGGACATGGCGGACGGCATCGCCGACTGCCACGCGGTGTTCGCCACCGGCTGGGAGTCCGCCTGGACGCTGCTGGGCACCTCCGCTCTCGGCCTGCGGTGCTACCTCGTCCAGGACTTCGAGCCCTCGTTCTATCCCGCCGGCAGCGAGTACCTGCTGGCCGAGGCCACCTACCGGTTCGGCTTCCAAGGAGTCACGGCGGGCACGTGGCTCCCGACCGTCCTCGAGGCCTACGGCATGGAGGCGAAGTCCTTCGACTTCGGCTGCGACCTCGCGACCTACCACCTCTCCGCGAGCCCCACCGCGCGCGACGGGATCTGCTACTACTGCCGTCCCAGCACCCCGCGCCGGGCGCACGAGCTCGCCCTCGCCGGCCTGAAACTGTTCGCCCGACGAAACCCCGGGACCCCGATCCACTTCTACGGCGAGCGGGTGGGCGAACCCGGCTTCGCCGTCCACCAGCACGGAAACCTGTCGCCGGAGCAGCTCAACGCGCTCTACAACGACTGCGCGGCCGGCCTCGTCCTCTCGGCGACCAACGTCTCCCTCGTGCCGCACGAGATGCTGGCCTCGGGGTGCACCCCCGTCGTGAACGACGCGGCGCAGAACCGGCTCGTGTTGGCCAACGATCACGTCGCCTACACCGAGGCGACGCCGCACGACATCGCGTCCCGGCTCGAACAACTCGTCCGCGCCCCGGTCGCGGCGAAGCAGGCGACGGCACGGGAACTGGCCGCGAGCGTGTCGGGGCGGACGTGGACGGCGGTCGGGCTCGACTTCGTCGGCACCGTCCGCGAACTCGTCCGGGCCGCTCAGCCGCGGTGAGGACCCGAGCCCTGGCGGCCGTTCCGGCTCACCACTCGACCAGGGTGAACTCGCTGTAGAGGTAGTCGTGCGAGAGCGCGTCGGGCTCCGGCGCCTTGACCATTCGCGGACGGGGGGACGACAACGCCGGCGCCCGTGGAGGGGCGAAACCCAGGACGCGCGGTTCGGCGAGGGTGAAGAGCAGGCCGTGCCGGGCCAGCAGGTGACCGGCCACCCCGGGCCACGCGCGGCGGAGCAGCTCACGATCCCCGCCCGCGTAGAGGGGCGTGGCGAACGTCCGTACCCGCTTGCGCCGGTCCCGGCGGAACATCAGGTAGGCGTAGGAGTCACCGGAGGTCACCAACAGGTGGCGGGCGGCCGGGGCCAGCCGGTGGTCGCGGTGCACCACCTGGTCGGCGCCGGAAAGGACGGAAGCGTTCGCGTCCGTCAGCCGCGTGACCGTCACCCCCCGCGGCGGCAGCCCGGGGAGGTTCGGAGCCAGCCGGGTCGCCACATCCAGCGCGGTGAAGCCGAGTCGGGCGTTCATCGCGACGACGTTGCCGCTCGGGGAGAAGTCGGTGAACGCGAAGCCCCGCTGGCCCAGGAGGGCGCGCACGAGTCGGAGCGAGTGTGCCCGGTACTCCTCGAGGACGCAGAACGCGGCCAGGTTGCAGACCGTCCCTCCGTCCCTCTCGGAGTAGACCGCGACGTAGGCGCCGACCACGTCCTCGCCGGCCACGAGGGCGAAGCCGCGGTTGGGTCCGCGGAAAGCCCAGGGCGGACGCATCAGGACGAGCCACGCCTCCGGTGGCACCGCAGCGTTCAGGTGACGGGAGAGGAAGGCGCTGACCGCGGGGGCATCGGCGTCCACGATGGGACGCACGGCGATACCCGACTCTGCCACGCCGCCACCCTACGGGACGTTCGGCGCGCGCCGCCTGCTGGGACGCCGGAACTCGATGGCCATGACGACGGCCATGGTCAGGCCGATCCCGAGCGCAGCCGTCATCAGAAGCGCGCGCGGCCGGCTCCCCCTCACCAGGTAGACCACCGGAGGGTCCTGCACAACCGTCACTGTGATGTCGTTCACGGGATCCACCCGTTGTTCGGCCTGCAGGGCGGCCAGTTCCTCCTTGATCCGGCTGACGGCGTACCGCTGCAACTCGATCACGCGCTCCGGCGTCGGCCCGACGGCGTCGATCATCAGTTCCTGCGACGCGAAGTTCGTGGCCCACTGGCCACCGCTGTCCGGCAGGCGGATCCAGAAGCCGTCACGGATCGGCGTGCCGCCGACGATGGTCACGGCGGGATCGGCGAACTTCGTGATGTCGTCCGGCCCGATCACCCGCTTGGCGACGACGCCCGCGGTGATGATCAGGTCGCCGGACTTCGTGTTCAGCGCGTTGGGGTACGCCTTGCTCGTGGGGGCGAGGAAGACGACCTGGCTCCGCGCCCAGTAGACGCCGTGATCCAGGGTGACCGCCCAGCCTGCGACCGCGGTGAGGATCGCCCCGGCCAGAACGACCGGCCAGCGCCTCAGACACGCTCGTAGCAGATCCCAGAGTGTCATCCATCCCCCATGGTGCGGACTCGTCCGGCCCGCCACGGCGTTTCCATGGTACCCAGGCATCCACGAACGCAGGTCGAGGCTTGTTCCGGGGCATCCTTTCGATCCCCGCAAGGCGTTCCAACCCGCCTGCTAGCCTTGAGATTCAGGGTCCAGCGGTCGAGCCGGGGGAGGTGGGCCATGACATGGAGGGACTGGATCGCCGCCTTGCGGCGCCGGTGGTACGTCGTCCTGGGAGGGCTGCTGCTGACCGGTCTCGCCATCGGCTTCAGCCCCAGGATCGCTCCGCCGCAGTACGCAGCCAAAGGCCTCGTGGTCCTGCTGCCGCCGAGGACGGCCACCCCGCTCGGCGAGAACCCGTTCCTCGATCTGGGCGGGCTGGACCTGCCGGCCCGCGTCCTGGTCGCCTACTACTCGAGCAACTCGACCGTCGATGCGATCAAGGCCGTCTCGCCGGACGCCGACGTGACGGTCTCGATCGAGGAGTCGACGCGCAGCCCTGTGATCGCGGTCAACGTCCTCGACACCTCCCCGGACGGGGCGCTGAAGACGCTCCAGTACGTGGTGAGCACGATCCCCACGAACCTCGCCAGGCTGCAGGCCGACGTGCAGGCCCCCGTCAACACGAGGGTGACCACGCTGACGCTGACCCTCGACGAGCGGGCCGAGCCCGACCTGACGACCCTCGTCCGGGTCCTCATCGCGGCGGGCGTCGGAGGGTTGGCCCTCACGATCCTGCTGGCCGTCGCCATCGACGGGTCGGTTCGACGCCGGAAGGAACTGCGCTCGAACCCGGGCCCGGGTGACGGCTCCCAGACCGCGCGCGGTGACGGTCATCCGCAGCGCGCGGAGACCGGGCCGGTGACGGACACCATCGCCGACGACTGGCCTTCGCAGACCGAACCGGCCCCCGAAGCGGACAGCGGGTCGGCGCGCCCCGAATCATCCCCCGAACGTCGGTCACGCAGATCGTCGCGGGCGTCCGACCATTCCGAAGGACGGCGACCGGGCCCGTCGAACGGTTCCGCGGTGGAGACGGCGGACCTGAATGACACGCTCCCGCTCAACGCCTGACCGGCAGCCACGCCTGTTCTTGAGACAGCGCGGCGACGCCGTGACCTGGCTCGCGGTCTGCCTGGTGCTTCTGTTCGCGATCCCGTCGCGGCTTGTGCTGGCACCGCTGGGCAGTGCGGGCGCCGTGTCCATGCTCGCGGGGCTCCTCAGCCTGGTCGTCTGGGCTCTGCTGTGGCTGGTCTCGGTCGACGCACGGCGGACGCGGCCCCAACCCCTGCACATGGCCCTCGGAGTGTTCCTGACCGCGGTCGGCATCTCGTACGCGCTGGCCATGACGCACCCGCTCAGCCCGGACGAGGTCAGCCCGGCCGATGTCGCGCTCATCTCGGTCGCGTCCTGGACGGGGCTCATGCTGATCGCGCACGACGCCATCCGCTCGCGGGAGCGTCTCGCCGCCCTGGTCTGGTGGACGGCGCTCGCCGGCGGGCTGATGGCCCTGCTCGGGGCGGCCCAGTTCCTCACCCACCAGCCGCTGGTGGACGTCATCACGATCCCCGGGCTGACCTCGTTGTTCGATCCGGCCATCTTCATCCGGAACGGGATGGTGCGGCCCGCCGGCACGGCGACTCACCCGATCGAGTACGGCACCCTGCTCAGCCTCCTGCTGCCCATCGCGTTGCACGTCGGGTTCCACCACCGGCGGCTCCGGGCGATCGTGCGCTGGTTTCCGGCGGTCGCGATCGCCGGGATCATCGGTATCTCCTCGTCGAGGTCGGCGTACGTGAGCGCGGCCGTGGCCGTCCTCGTCTGCCTGCTCGGCTGGACCCGGCGTCAGCGGGTGATCGCACTGAGCCTGATCGGGACCGCGACGGCGGTGATGGCCATGGCCCTGCCGGGGCTTCTCCGCGCGGTCAGCGGGCTCTTCCTCGGTGCCGATTCCGACCCGAGCATCGCCTCCCGGACCGACAGCTACTCCTTCGCCTGGACGTTCCTGGTCCAGAACCCGCTGTTCGGTCGAGGCCTGGGGACGCTGCTCCCCAAGTACCGCATCTTCGACAACCAGTACCTGTTGCTGCTGGTGACCGTTGGCGTGGTCGGGACGCTCGCGTTCTGCGCGCTGGCGATCACTGCCGTCGTGAGCCTGAACCGGAGAAGGCGCGAGCTGAGCGACGCGCGAGACCGTGACCTCGCGATCTCGCTGATGGCAGCGGTCCTTTCAGGCTTCTGCAGTCTCGCGTTCTTCGACGCCTTCGCCTTCCCGATGACCATGGGGGCGCTCTTCCTGGTGCTGGGCATGACGGGGGCGTTCACCCGTCTCACCGATCCGCAGCAGCTGGACGGAGACGTCGCCGCGGTGGGCACCACCCCGACAGCCGCGTTCCCGGATCCGTCCTAGGTGCCGCTCCCGGTGCAGGCGATCTCGCTCAGCTGTGTCACCGAGCCGTCGTCGTTCACCCTCACCACGTGCGCCTGCCACGCGGCGAGGACCGGACAGTTCACGTCGACCGGGCCGAAGCCCCAACTGCCCTCGACGACGTTGAGGTCCACCACCCGCCCGGGCATGCCGTTCCGGAACGGGTAGCCGCCCCCGCTGACCAGCAGCCCGTCCACGTCGACCGAGGTGTTGCCCTGCCCGGACGGGTAGAAGAACGGGGCGGTGCCGTCGCACCCTCCCTGGGCAGCCATGATCAGGGTCGACCTCCGCACGGTCACCCGATCGCCGACATAGCCCTGGATCCCGTCCCCGTGCCAGTCCGTGCAGCGATCCGGCGAGGCGACCCGCACGTAGGCGTCCTCAACGACCACCGGTCCGCAGCCGACGTTCGTCCCGCCCACCCGGATGCCCTCCGGCACGCCGTCGATGACCGTTCGGCGCACCGTGAATCCGCCGGGACCGATGACGGGAGGGTCGGCGTCCGACGTCCGGTCTCCCGGTGTGAACTCGGAGTCCTCGATCACCAGGCCGTTCGCGCAGGTCTTGCCTGCGTCGGTCTGCACGAAGGCTCCGACGCCCTGGATCCGGCGAAGGGTGACGTCCTGCGCGGCGACGAGGATGTTGCCGCCGATCACCCGGAGGTCCTCCACGACAGCCCCTCGCTCGCGGACCCAGTAGTCGCCCGTGATCACCTGGACCGGCTTCCAGTCCCGGGGCAGCCCGACCGAGGAGCGGGTCGGGAACACGTGCCCAGCGGGGACGGGTTCGGTGGCCAGCGTGCTGACCCGCTGCACCACCACCGCCACCGCGCCGACAAGGACGAGCACGGCCAGCAGCAGTCTCCAGCCGCGGCGATGCGACCCGGCCCGCGACGCCATGGCCGCAGTCTAGTTGCGGGAACGAACGAGGGCCCGACCTTTCGGCCGGGCCCTCGAGGGTGTTGTTGGTGAGGTGTCGTCAGTTGCCGACACCGGTGCAGGCGATGCTGCGCACCGGGGTCGTGGAACCGTCAGCCGCGAGCTTGACCGTCTGCGCCTGCCAGGACGACAGGGCCGAGCAGTTGACGTCGACCGGGCCGTAGCCCCAGCTAGCGTCGACGACGTTCAGGTTCTTCACCGTGCCCGGCATGCCGTTGCGGAACGCGTAGCCGCCGCCCTCGACGAGCAGGCCGTCGATGTCGACGGAGGTGTTGCCCTGGCCGGACGGGTAGAAGAACGGCGCGGTGCCGCCGCAGCCCCTCAGCTCGTCCAGGATCAGCGTGGACTGGCGGATCGTCACCTTGTTGCCGCCGTAGCCCTGCAGGCCGTCGCCGTGCCAGTCGGTGCACACGTCGGGCGAGACGATGTGGGCGTAGGTGTTCTCGACCGTGACCGGGCCACAGCCGCCACCGGCGCGAAGACCCTCCGGCAGCCCGTCGATCACCGTCCGGCGAACCGTGAAGCCACCGTCGCCGATCACCGCAGTACCTTCGTCGGTGGTCGTGCCGTTCTTGACGAACTCGGAGTCCTCGACCACGAGACCGGACATGCAGGTGCTGCCCGCTGCGGTCTTCACGAACACACCGCGACCCTGGATCCGGCGAAGGGTGACGTTGTTCGCGTTCACGTAGATCGTGCCGTTGTTGACCTGGAGGTCCTCAACCACCGCACCCGCGGTCGAGATGGTGTAGCTGCCGTTCACCACCTGCTTCGGCGTCCACCCGGCGGGGAGACCCACCGAGGTCCGCGTCGGGAACACGCTGGAACCGGTCGGAGCGGACGTCGAGGTCGTCGGGGTCGCAGAGGCGGACGGGCTCGTCGATGCGGACGGGCTCGTCGATGCGGACGGGCTCGTCGATGCGGACGGGCTGGCCGTCGGCTTCGTCGAGGTGGGGGACGCGCTCGGCGAAGCCGAGACGGTCGGCGCCGTCGAGTTCGTCGTGGACGGGGTGAAGGTCACGTCGACCCAGTACTGGGTCGAGTGGTAGGTCGAGGTCGGCAGGGACGCCGAGTTGCAGTAGGTGAACACACCGGCACTCTGGACGGGCAGCGCGGCGCTGCCGGCCGGACCGGAGTAGTAGCTGGTCGCTCCGTAGCGGCCCGACTTGGGCACGTGGTAGGAGACGACGTAGCCCTGACCGGCCGTGAGCTTCACCGGGTTGGCGAGCTGTGCCGTCTGCCAGCCGGAGGCGGTCTCGTTGGTGAAGGTGACGCTGGCCAGCTTCTGGCCGGTCTTGGTCCACAGCGAACCGGTATGGGTGCCGGAGGCGCCCTTCACCTTGTAGAAGCGGATTCCGGTTGCCTGCCCGGAGGTGGAGGGGGAGAAGCTCGTGCCGAGCTCGACGGAGTTGGTGTCGCTGTCGAGGGTCACGCCGGCCGGGGCACTGGTGCCCCAGATCGTCGCGGTGGCAGCGGATGCGTTCGCCGGAGCGAAGGAGAGCAGTCCCGCAGCCGCCACGACAGTCGCGGCCACGGCCAAGGCACCGCGGAGCGCGGTCCTCTGCCCTGGGATGGGGGGTGTTGACATCTTGCTGGGGGTCCTTTACTTCTTGATTCTTGTTGAACGCATCCCGAGAGCGCTCTCGCACATGGCGGGGCCCGTCGCCCCACGGCGATCTGCGATCGCCCGACGGCATCCTCAGCACGAGGGAGAGGGTTCAGCGAACCTCAGGTCCCTTCAGGGAAGGGTTCCTGCGCTGCCGGGATGACCGGCCATGGGGCCGGTCGTCTCTGGGTGTGTGTGTGGTCGGTACCGGGTGGGTCGGGTCACTTCCCCGAACCGGTGCAGCCGATGCTGCGTACCGGGGTGGTCGAGCCGTTGCTGGCGAGCTTGACCGTCTGCGCCTGCCAGGTCGACACCGCCGAGCACTTCACGTCGACGGGGCCGTAGCCCCAGCTGCCGTCGACGACATTGAGGTTCTTCACGGTGCCCGGCATCCCGTCGCGGAACGGGTAGCCGCCACCCTCGACGAGCATGCCGTCGACGTCGATGGAGGTGTTGCCCTGGCCGGACGGGTAGAAGAACGGCGCCGTGCCGGTGCAGCCCTTCAGCTCGTCCAGGATGAAGGTCGTCTGGCGAACGGTGACCTTGTCGCCGCCGTAGCCCTGCAGGCCGTCGCCGTGCCAGTCGCTGCAGACGTCCGGCGAGACGATGTGCACGTAGCTGTTCTCGACCGTGACCGGGCCGCAGCCACCCCCTGCACGAAGCCCCTCCGCGAGCCCGTCGATCACCGTTCGACGAACCGTGTAGCCCCCGTCGCCGATCACCGGCGTGCCCTCGTCGGTGGTCGTTCCGTTCTTGACGAACTCCGAATCCTCGATGACCAGCCCCGAGGAGCACGAGCTGCCCGGATTGGTCGACACGTAGGCGCCGCGGCCCTGCACCCGACGCAGGGTGACGTTGCTCGCGGTGACGAAGATCGTGCCCTTGTTCACCTGCACGTCCTCGAGCACTGCGCCCGGGGTCGAGATCGTGTAGTCACCGTTGATGACCCGCTTGGGCGCCCACCCGGAGGGGAGGCCGACCGAGGTCCGGGTCGGGAACACCCCGGAACCGGACGGAGCAGGCGTGGCAGGAGTCGAGGGGGCGGCGTCCGCCGGAGGCGGAGTGGTCCCGGCCGAGGAGGACGGGGTCGGGGCGTACACCACGTCCACCGGGAACTGGCCCCAGCGGGACTTCGTCTTCGGGAACGCGACCTTCGACTTGTGCCGGTAAACGCCCTTCGAGGCCTTCAGCACGGAAGAGGACGAAGAGCTGGCGCTCGCGGCCGCGACGCTGGCGCTGACGGCGTACCGGCCGTTCTTCTTCACGTGGTAGGAGACGACGTAGGTCTTGTTCGCGGTCAGCTTGACCGCCTTGGCCAGCTTGGCTGTCTGCCAACCCGACCGCGATTCCTTCTTGAAGGTGACCGAAGCCAGCTTCTTCCCGGCCTTCGTCCACAGGCTGCCGGTGTGCTTCCCCTTCGCCCCGGGAGCCTTGTAGAACCGGATCGAGGTCACCTTGCCGGAGACGGTGGGGGTGAACACGGTGCCCAGTTCGGTCGCGGCGCGATCCGTCGAGAGCCGCCAGGGTGTCGACACCCCACGGAACATTGTCGTCGAGGCGGCGGCGGCGGACGTCGATGCGAGGGTGACCGGCAGCAGGGTGAGTGCGACGAGCAGGCTGACCAGGACGGCCAGGCCGCCACGGAGGTGAACACGTGGCCTTGTGAACGACGGTCGGAACATGCGGGGGGTTTCCTGTTCGCTGGGTGTTGCCCTTATGGATGTGTCCCCCCGAGACGCATCTCCAGACTTGTGCCGGCTAGAGAAATGTAGCGCCTGAGGCACCCCCGAGGAGGCGCCTTTGAACAGTTAACACTAAGAAGAGCCTGAACGCAACATGAGAGAACCTCTCCGGTTGAGCGTGTCACCCGCCCGGGGGACTCGCCGAACCTGAGAATGTCCCAACATTGAGCTGGCAGCCCGGCGGCCGACGGGCCCGTCGGGTACCCTTCGCCGCCTAGGGGGTACAGCCGTGCCGAGCATCGTGATCGCCGCCCACAACGAGGCCGAGGTGATCGACGCCTGCCTGAGGGCCTTGCAGGCCCAGGGCGTCCCGGGGCTCGAGATCATCGTCGTCGCCAACGGCTGCTCCGACGGGACCGCCGAAGTGGCCAGGCGCCCGGGCGTCACCGTCCTCGACCGCCCCGAGCCCGGCAAGACCGGCGCGCTCAATGCCGGGGACGCCGTCGCGGTCTCGCTGCCCCGGATCTACCTCGACGCCGACATCCAGGTTCCGGACGGCGGCCTGGCGGCCGTCCTCGCCCGCCTGGAGGAGGACCCGCGTCCGCTCGCCGTCGTCCCGGCCCGCCGGCTCGACACCGAGGGGCGCCCGTGGCCCGTCCGCGCCTACTTCGCGATCAACGAACGCCTGCCCGTGTTCCGGAACGGGCTGTTCGGTCGCGGGATGATCGCCCTGTCCGCCGAGGGACGCGGCCGGTTCGACCGCTTCCCCGAGGTGATCGCGGACGACCTGTTCCTCGACTCCCAGTTCGCCGACTCGGAGAAGGCAGAGGCTGATCGCGTCGTGGTCACCGTGGCCGCGCCCTTCACCACGCGCGACCTGTACCGGCGCCTGGTGCGGGTCCGACGCGGGAACGCGCAACTGCGCGCCGCTGCGACCGCAGCCCAGGTCGAGGTCGCGGTGCGCCCCGTGGACCGGTGGGCATGGTGGCGGGCCGTGGTCCGGCCCGACCCACGACTGATCCCTGCTGCCGTCCCGTACCTGGCGCTCACCGTCGGCGCGGCGCTCGCCGCGCGGTTCGGCTCGGCGGAGCGGGCCGGATGGGGACGGGCCGCGAACACCCGGCGCGGCACGGTGGCGGGAGGGCCGTCGTGATCACGAACCTGTGCTTCCACGGCATCGGCACCTGCATCACGGAACGCGAGCCCGGCGAGGCGCGCTACTGGGTGAGCGAGCACCTGTTCCTCGAGGTCCTGGACGCGGTCCGCGGGCTGGAGCACGTCCGGCTGAGCTTCGACGACGGCAACCGCTCGGACCTCACCCTCGCCCTGCCGGCACTGGTGGAGCGTGGCCTGACCGCGACCTTCTTCGCGCTCGCCGGGCGCCTGGAGGACCCCGCCAGCCTCAGCGCTGCGGATCTCCGGGAACTGCGCGCCGCGGGGATGACGATCGGCACCCACGGGTGGGCGCACGTCCCCTGGAGAGGCCTGGACGATCGCGAGGTCCGCCGGGAACTCGCCGACGCGCGGGTCGCGCTGGCCGAGGCGAGCGGTGGGCCGGTCGATGAGGCGGCCCTGCCGCTGGGGCGGTACGACCGCAGGTTGCTGGGCCAGCTTCGCCGCAACGGGTACCGACGGGTCTACTCCAGCGACCGGCTGCCCACGCGCCCCGAGGTCTGGCTCCAGCCCCGCTACAGCATCACCTCGAGCGACACCGTCGAGTCGGTGCGGCAGTTGCTCGACCCTCGTCCCGGCATCAGGCACGTGCGCGCCCGCCTGGCCGGGGTGGTCAAGCGCCTGCGCTGATCACCGGATGGAACGCAGCCATTCCGCGTCCGCGGGACGACGCATCCAGGCAGGATCCAGCAGGCAGCGCAGGGCTGCCCGGCTGGTCGCCTTCCCGATGAGCGCGCGACTTCCTTCCCGCGCAACGGCGGCCGCCCAGAACAGGCCGGAGGAGACGCGGCCGTGCCGGCGTCCGAACAGCCGGACGCGATTGACCACCAGCAGTGACCACAGGGCCGGCGACCCCGCCGAGCCACCTTCGAGATGGACGGCCACCGCGGCCGGCTCGTACCAGGTGCGGAACCCGCGGTCGCCGGCGCGCAGGTCGAAGTCGGTCTCCTCCGAGTAGAGGAAGAACGACTCGTCCCACTCCCCCACCGCGCGCCAGCAGGCGGCGCTGATGAGTTGGGTGGACCCCTCGGCCCAGTCCGTCGGGCCAGCCATCTTGTACAGCCCGGGATCGGTGACCACCTCGCCGAGAGCCGGAATCCGGCCGACGCGCTCGGCGCCGACGACCGCGTCCGCCCATGCCCTGGGCACGCTCGGCGCACGCCGCATCGACCAGATGAGTTCGCCCTCGGCGTCCAGCAATCGCGGAACCGCGATCCCGACATCGGCGGACAGCGCGTCGTAGAGAGTACGAAGACATCCCGGCTGCAGGCGCACATCTGCGTTCAGGATCAGGTACGCGTCCTGCTCGCCGGCCGCGCGGACGGCGGCGTTGATCCCCGCGGCGTAGCCGAGGTTCGCACCGGTCTGGACGATGGTCGCCTCGGGAGCCCACCGTTCCACCTCGGCCACCGTGTCGTCGCCCGAAGCGTTGTCCGCGACGACCAGGCACCAGTCCGTGTCCTCGGATCCCGCAGGAAGGGAGTGCACCAGGTCGCGCACGAGATCGGCACTGTTGAAGGTGACGACGCAGATCGCGATGCGGGGCAGGGACACGGCGTCGCTCTCTACACGGACCCGGGGCGACCGGCCGGGACCTCGACGAGGGTCCCGTCAGCCACCGTCCAGGACCGGCCACAGGAGCACACGAGATCGTCCGGCAGCCGCAACCCGCACCAGCACGCCCAGCCGATCACGCGGCCGGGGTTCCCGACGAGGAATGCGTGCGCAGGGACGTCCCGGGCGACGACGGCCCCGGCCCCGACAAACGCGAACCGTCCGATTGTCGTCCCGCAAACCACCACCGCGCCGGCGCCGATGGTCGCCCCCCGCCCAACCTTGGTGGGCAGCAGTTCGTCGCCATGTCTTTTGATGAACGCCCTCGGATTGAGATCGTTGGTGAAGATGACTCCTGGACCGAGGAACACGTCATCCTCGATGGTGACGCCTTCGAAGATCATCACCTGGTTCTTCACCGTCACCCGGTCGCCGACCGTGGCGCCCGACTCGACGTAGGCGCCGTCGCAGATGTTGCAGTCCGTGCCGACGACCGCTCCGTCCAGGACGTGCGCGAACGCCCACACCCGGGTGCCCGCACCCACGGCTGCACTGTCACAACGCCCGTCGGGATGCACGAAGACATCGGCCACAGGTCCCCCCTCCGTCGGCGCAAGCCTAGCGAGGCGACCACGCGAGGGCACTGGGCAGACCTCAGCATGGCGTGCGCCCGGGAGTTATCGGATTGCAACGGCTTTGCGCCCCACCGGGGTATTCCGTCGGGAGGCAGGGCGGCGGTACACTCCCCACAGGGGGAACTAGCGGCCCGTTTTCACCATTCCCGGCGGCCGTCAATGTTGAACGGCCGACCCGGTCGAAGGTTCTGGGTCGCGGTCTTAAGGGGAGGGAAAAGTGAGTCATTCGCGTAAATCGCGCCAATTCGTGCGCGCCGCCACCTTGTTGCTCGCGACGTCACTGGCGACCGGAGCGCTGGCCCTGACGTCCGTGCTGCCCGCCCGCGCGGCCACGGCCGCAACGGACGACACCGCCGCGGACTTCCAGCTCGGGACGAGGACGTCGACCTACGTCGCCGACAGCAGCGGCGGCGAGGTGACCCTGGCCCCCACCGCGGGGGCGGAGTTCGGAGGGACGACACTGGAGACCGGGTGGACCAGCACCCAGTGGGACGGCGCGACCGGAACCACGACGGTGTCCGGCGGCAAGGTGTCCCTGGATGGCACGCACGTGCAGTCCCCGGCCGCCTACCCGGTCGGAGGGTCGCTCGAGTTCGATGCGACCTTCGCCTACGGCGTCCATTACCAGCATGTTGGCCTCGCCGTGGACCTGAACGCGGATACCCCGACCTGGGCCATCTTCACAACCGGCAGCGGCGACGGCACCCAACTGTTCACCAGCGTGGACAACGGCGCGCCGGACCCCACGGCGTTCTCCCTCGGGGAGACGTTCCTGGGTTCGTCCCACCACTACCGGATCGACTGGCACGCCGACAGCATCGTCTTCTCGGTCGACGGCACGCCTGTGCGCACCGAGCCGATCTCCATCTCCACGCCGATGTCCCTCGTCGCCAGCGACCTGGCCGTCGACTCCGCGCCCGTGACGGTGAACTGGATGCGGCTGAGCCCCTACACGGCGACGGGCACCTTCACCTCCCGCGTCCTGGACGCCGGCGGCCCGGCTGACTGGGGCACGTTCTCCTGGACGAGCACCGTCCCCACCGGCACCACGCTGGCGCTCAGCGTCCGCACCGGCAACACGGCCACCCCGGACGGCACCTGGAGTACCTTCGCGCCGATCACGAGCGGGAGCGACGTCACAACCTACGGCCGCTACCTGCAGTACCAGGCGACCGAGACGACGACGGACACCAACATCACCCCGGCCCTCGCGTCGGTCTCCGCGGCCTACACCGTGGATGCCGTCGCCCCGACGATCTCGTCGCACACGCCGACCGCGAGCGCGACCGACGTCGCCCTCAACAGCACCATCTCGGTCACGTTCAGCGAGGCCGTGTCCGCGGCGAGCGGGGCGGCCGTGACGGTGCGTGCTGCCGGAGCCTCCAGCGACGTGGCGACGGCGACGCCGGTCGTTTCGGGCTCGACGGTGACGCTGACCCCGTCGGCCAACCTGGCATACGGCACGTCCTACACCGTGTCGGTGTCCACCGCGGCGAGCGACCTGGTCGGAAACCATCTGGCCTCGGCCGCGTCGTGGTCGTTCACCACGGTCTTCGGCACCCTGACGGCGGGGACGCCGTCGATCACCGGGACGCTCGGCGTCGGCCAGACGCTGACCGCCGACGAGGGCACCTGGACCCCTGTGCCGGACTTCACCTACAAGTGGTACCGCGGCTCCACCCAGGTCGGGACGGCGCGCACCTACGTCGTGACCACCGATGACGTCGGCTACCAACTGTCGGTCGAGGTGACCGGCACCAAGGCCGGCTACACCACAGCCGCACGCACCTCGGCCGCGACGGTGACCATCGCAGAGGGCACCTTGTCCACGGCGACGCCGACGATCAGTGACACCACACCCGTGATCGGCCAGGTGCTGACCGCAGACGCGGGGACATGGGGACCGGACCCCGTCGACCTGTCCTACCAGTGGCTGCGCGGCGGCGTCGAGATCAACGGCGCGACCGCCCAGACCTACACGGTGACCGGTGCCGACGCGGAGCACTCCCTGTCGGTCCGCGTGACGGGCACCAAGGTCAAGTACACGACAGCGTCGAAGACGTCGGCCGAGACGACTGCCGTCCCCAAGGGCGCCCTGTCGCCGACTCCTGCGCCGACGATCTCCGGCACCGTTGTGGTCGGCAAGGTGCTCACCGCCGACCCCGGCACGTGGGGCCCGGGAACGGTCGAGCTGACCTACCAGTGGCTGCGCGGATCGTCCGCGATCAGCGGGGCCGTCGCCAAGACCTACACCGTTTCCGGCGCCGACGCGGGGGCGACCCTCGCCGTTCGGGTGACCGGGACGAAGCAGGGCTACACCCCGGTGTCGATGACCTCGGCCGCGACCGGGAAGGTCCCGTCGATCCTGGCGCCGAACCCCACCGTCACCGGAGTGGCCCGGGTCGGCATGCCTCTGAAGGCGGTGCCCGGCACCTGGGTGCCGACTCCGACCAAGGTCAGCTACCAGTGGTACTGGCTGAAGTCCTCCGGGGCCAGGGTCACCATCAAGCACGCGACCAAGGCCGCCTACACCCCGACCACGGGCGTCCAGGGACGCCGCATCGAGGTCAGGATCAAGGCCTACAAGGGCGGCCAGCTGATCGCCACCCGCTATTCGGCGCCGACCGTCAAGGTCGCAGCCGGCATGACGGGCAAGACCCCCAAGATCTCCGACAGCACGCCTGCGGTCGGCCAGATCCTCACCGCCAAGACGGGCACCTGGAAGCCCGCCCAGACCACCTTCGCCTACCAGTGGTACGCCAAGAGCACCTCGGGCAAGGTCAGCAGGATCGCCGGAGCCACCGGTCCCACCTATCAGGTCGACGCCCGTTACGCGGGCTACAAGCTCAAGGTCAGGGTCACCGGAACGGCACCGGACTACAAGTCGGTCGCCAAGACCTCCAGCTACACCCACAAGATCACCAAGTGACCGACTGAGTGCGAGATCGCTGTGGCCCGCCGGCAGGGACGGGCCACAGCGAAGCACGCAGCCCGTCTCCGCACTGGGACGTCCGCGAAAGCCGCGGAGCAAGCAGTCGGCGCCCGGCCGACCATCCATGGTGGGCACATCCGTCGGGGGGCGGAAGGCGCGATTCAGGGGGGAACCACGATGTCTCGTTCGTCGTCCAGGAAGCGGGTCTCCCGCCTTCTCGCCGCGCTGGCCACTCCCGTGCTGGTGGTCTCGACCCTGACCGCTCTCGCCTCGGCGCCACCAGCGCATGCGGCCAGTCCGACCGTCCCCGAGCCGGATGGCTGGTATGCGGGCGACATGCATGTGCACCGCAGTTGCGGCGACACCGCCGAGTTGCTGAGCAGCATCAAGGCGAAGATGGACGACGAGGACCTCCGTTTCATCTCGCTGCTCGCGGACTGCGGGAACGGTGAGGTGCAGGATCCCACCACCGACCTGCCGCTGGTCACCGGCCAGGACGCGTCCATCTCGACCGCAGGCCGGACGGTGCACTGGGACAGCGAATGGCACTGGGACGCGACGTACGGGCAGTACCTCCACCAGGCGCTCGGCGGGCACCTGGTCAACCTCGGGGAGACCAGCGCGTCACAGGTCTGGGACGAGATGCCCTCGGCCATCATCGACGGCGTCCATCAGCAGGGTGGGATCTCGGGATTCGCGCACCTGCAGTACCTGCCTAGCGGCATCCCCGACAGCCTCAACTGCTGCACGCCGGTGGAGTACCCGGTCGAGGTGGCGCTGGGGTCGGCGGACTTCATCTCCGAGGACGTGACGAACACAGGCGACACCGCGATCGAGGCCTACTACAGGCTGCTCAACACCGGCTTCCGTCCCGGCTTCGCGGCCGGTACCGATTACCCCTGCGGGAACAGCGTGATCGGGTCGAGGCTGACGTACTCGAACCTCGGCGGAGAGTCCGTCACGTACCGGAACTGGATCGACGCGATCAAGTCCGGCAGGACCGTGATCTCGCGCAACGGCCACAACGAGTTCCTCGACCTGACCGTGAACGGCACAGCCGGACCGGGTGACGAGGTGGACCTCGCCGGTGCGGGCAGCGTGCCGGTGACGGTCACATGGACGGCGACGGCGGACTACACCGGGCTGCTCCAGTTGGTGCAGAACGGCCAGGTCATCGCGACCAGGTCGGCCACGGTGTCGGCCGGCTCGCCGGTCACCCTGACCGCGGACGTCGACTTCGCGAAGAGCGGCTGGGTCGCCGCGCGACGGATGAACGCGGACGGAAACGATCACCAGGTGCACACGGCTGCTGCGTTCGTCGTCGTCAACGGCGCGCCCATCCGGGTCAGCGCCGACGACGCCCAGTTCTACATCGACTGGATGGACACCCTGCTCGCCCGGACCTCGCCGGGCGGGGAATGGAACAAGTACTTCCCGACCGAGCTCGCGGCAGCCCAGGCCCGGTACCAGGAGGCCAAGCTGGTGTTCCAGCAGCGCAAGGCGGAGTCCGTGGACACGACCGCGCCGACCGTGGTCTCGCATGTGCCCGCGAGCAGTGCGACCGGGGTCGGGGTGGGCAGCGCGGTCACCGTGACGTTCAGTGAGCCCGTCGCGCAGGCGAGCGTCACGGGATCCTCGGTGTCACTGAAGGCCGGCTCGACCGGTGTGCCGGCGACCCTGTCGGTGTCGGGCTCGACGGTGACCGTGACGCCGTCCGCGAGTCTTGCGCCGAGCTCCGTGTACACGGCGTCCGTCTCGACGGGGGTGACGGATCTGGCCGGTAACCATCTGGCCTCGCCGGTGTCCTGGTCGTTCACGACGGGGGTGGGGACGTTCTCCGCGCCGACGCCGACCATCAGCGACACGTCCCCCGTTGTCGGGGAGGTCTTGTCTGCGGATGCGGGGACGTGGGTTCCGGTGCCGGACGTGACGGCCTACCAGTGGCTGCGGGGTCCGACGGAGATCAGTGGCGCCACATCGAGCTCGTACACGGTCCAGGCGGCCGATCGGGAGTCGACGTTGTCGGTGCGGGTGACGGGCTCGAAGGCGGGCTACACGACGCTGTCGAAGACGTCCGTTGCGACGACCGCAGTGGCTGAGGGCACGCTGACGAGTGCGAAGCCCACCATCACGGGCGCGCTCGGGGTCGGCCAGACCCTCACGGCGGACGAGGGCGCCTGGGGGCCGGAGCCGGTGGCGTTCAGCTACCAGTGGGTGCGTGGCTCGATCGAGGTCGGGACCGCCAGGACCTACACGGTGACTCCGGGCGATGTGGATTCGACGCTCACGGTGACGGTGACCGGTTCGAAGACCGGCTACACGAGCGTGGCCAGGACGTCCGACCCGACCGGGACGATCGCCGCGAACACGTTCGTTCCGGCGACCCCGACCATCGCCGGGACCGCCGCGGTCGGCGGATTGTTGACCGCCGACGAGGGCACGTGGGTTCCGGCTCCGGACAGCTTCGCCTACCAGTGGCTGCGGGACGACAAGGTGATCGGCGGGGCGACCGGGAGGACCTATACGGTCACCACTGCCGACGCGGGATCGAGCCTGACGGTCGAGGTGACCGGATCGAAGGCCAACTACACAACCGCTTCGGTGATGTCGACGAAGCGGACCATTGAGGGCGCCTTCTTGACCGCGACCCCGACGATCCTCGGCGATGCGGTGGTCGGGGGGTTGTTGACCGCCGCTCCGGGCACCTGGCTCCCGACCCCGGACAGCTTCGCCTACCAGTGGGTGCGAGGTTCGTCCGACGTCGCGGGCGCAACCGGGAACACCTATGCGGTGACTGCCGCCGACGTGGGTTCGACGCTGTCGGTCCGGGTCACCGGCTCGAAGGCCAACTACACGAGCGCGTCGAAGACCTCGGTCGCGACCGCGACAGTGCCCGTGCCCGTGCTGCCCCCGGCGTCCCCGAACCCGACCATCACCGGCGTCGCCCGGGTCGGCATGCCCCTGGTCGCGAACCTCGGCAGCTGGAACCCGGCCCCGACCAAGGTCACCTACCAGTGGTACTGGCTGAAGAGCTCCGGCAAGCGGGTGGCGATCAGCAAGGCCACCAAGGCCGGCTACACCCCCAGCGGCTCCGTCCAGGGACGGCGGCTCCAGGTCAGGATCAAGGCCTCCCTGTCCACCACGATCGCCACGAGGTACTCCTCCCCGACCGCGAAGGTCGCAGCTCCGATGACGGGCAGGACCCCGAAGATCTCCGACACCACCCCGAAGGTGGGCCAGCTCCTCACCGCCAAACCCGGTACCTGGAAGCCGACCCGGACCACGTTCACCTACCAGTGGTACGCGAAGCGCGGCTCCGGCAAGGTCATCGCGATCCCGGGAGCAACGGGGGCGGCGTACCAGGTGGAGGCCCGGTATGCCGGCTACACGCTGAAGGTCACGGTGACCGGATCGGCTTCCGGCTACAGGTCCGTGGCCAAGTCGTCGTCCTACAGCCACAAGGTCGCACGCTGATCCGGCGGCGCGTGCCGTCCCCGGTCTCGTCCCCGGGACCGGCAGGGACGGCAGCCGGGCACGTGCAGGGATCCCGGCGCTCGCCGGGATGACACGGCTACGGCGACCGGGCAGCAAGGTCGTCAGCACAGGGCCGGGCATGATCCGTGAAGGGTCGTCCGGTGACCGGCCCTGTCGCCGGTCTCCTACCGGTGGACCTTGTGCGTGTAGCCCGAGACCTTCGCAACCGCCTTGAAGTCTGGCGCTGTTCCAACGACGCGGACCTTCAGGCGGTAGCCGGCCAACCCGGCCGGGACCTGATAGGTGGCACCGGTGGCTCCGGCGATCGCAGTGACCCTGCCGGAGCCGCTCTTCGCGTACCACTGGTAGGTGAACGTGGTCCGGGTCGGCTTCCAGGTACCGGGTTTGGCGGTGAGGAGCTGGCCCACCTTCGGGGTCGTGTCGGAGATCTTCGGGGTCCTGCCCGTCATCGGAGCTGCGATCTTGCCGGTCGGCGTCGAGTAGCGGGTGGCCACCAGGGTGCCGCCGCGGTAGGCCTTGATCCTGACCTGGAGGCGGCGGCTCTGGACGGAACCGCTGGGGGTGTAGCCCGCCTTGGTGGCCTTCTTGATGGTGACCCGGGCACCGGAACTCTTCAGCCAGTACCACTGGTAGGTGACCTTGGTCGGGGCCGGGTTCCAGCTGCCGAGGTTCGCGACCAGGGGCATCCCGACCCGGGCGACGCCGGTGATGGTCGGGTTCGGGGACGCGGGCGGCTGGACCGGCAGCGGAACCGTGGCGGTGTCCACAGAGACCCTCGCCGCGGACGTGTAGCCGTGCTTGGTCCCGCTCACCCGGACCGACAGCGCCGAGCCGGCGTCCTGGGCGGTCACCGTGTAGGACTGCCCGGTCGCGCCGCTGATCTCGGCCCCGGCGCGCAGCCACTGGTAGGCGAACTCCAATGGAGCCGGACCCCAGGTGCCCGGCAGAGCGGTCAACACCTGGCTGATCACTGGGGTGGTGTCGTCGATCGTGGGCGTCGCCGCGGTCAGCGTGCCTTCGAGGACGCTCACGGCCGGCGAGAGGGCCGACGCGGTCGTGTAGTTGGCCTTCGCCGCGGTCACCCGCACCGTGAGCGTCGAGTTGGCGTCGGCCGCCGTGACCGCGTAGGTCCGTGCCGTCGCACCGCTGATCTCGGTCGCGCCGCGTAGCCATTGGTAGCCGAAGCTGTCCGGAGTCGGAACCCACGTGCCCTCGTCGGCGGTCAGGGTCTGGCCGACCCGAGGCGTCCCCGTGATGGTCGGGGCGGCCGGCGCGAAGGTGTAGTTGGCGATCGTCCCGGTCGGGTCCGACGTCCGCGACGCGCTCGTGTAGCCGGTCTTCGAACCTGTCACCGTCACCGACAGCTGTGACTCGAGATCAGCCGTTGTCACCGTGTACCCGGACGTCGTGGCGCCGGCGATCGGCGTGCCATCCCGCAGCCACTGATAGGCCAGGCTCACCGGGGCGGGCCCCCACGTGCCCGGATCAGCCGTCAACGAGGCGCCCACGCCTGGAGTGGCGCCGCCGATGGTGGGCGTCGACGCGGTCAGGGTGCCCTCGGCAACGGCTGCAGTCGGCGCCGACGACTTCGACAACGGGGTGTAGCCCGCCTTCGTGCCGGTGACCCGCACCGACAACGCGGAACCCAGGTCCCCGGGCTGCACCGTGTACGAACTCGACGTCGCCCCGCTGATGTCGCCCGATCCCCTCACCCACTGGTAGGCGAAGCCATCCGGAACCGGCGACCACGAACCGGGAACGGCCGACACCACCTGCCCCACAACCGGAGTGGTGTCACTGACGGTCGGCGCCGGTGCGGTGAACGTGCCCAACGCGGTGGTGAACGACCATGACATCGGCGAAACCAGGTGGTTCCCCGCGAGGTCGGCCACCCCCGTCGACACCGACACCGTGTACGACGTCCCGTACGCCAGCGCCGACGACGGCGACACCGTCACCGTGGAGCCCGACACGACCGACGAGAGGGGCACGTCGCTGGACGCGCCCGCAGCCCGGAGGGTCACCGCCGACGCACTGGACGCCGCCACCCGCTCGCTGAACGTGACCGACAACGAGCCGGCCACCGCGACCCCGGACGCGTCCGCGACCGGGACGTGGGAGACGACCGACGGAGCGATCGTGTCCGTGTTCTGGTAGGTGGCCGTGTAGGTCCCGCTGTTCGCGGTGAACAGCCAGTACTCCACACCCTTCACGGTCCACACGTCGTGGGCGATCGGGTTGCCGCCGAACGTGAGGGCCTGCAGGGAACCCGTCGCGCCCTCGACGGGCAGCATGGCCCGCAGCCCGTTGGCGCCGCCCGCTGCCGTCACATGGAACGTCAGGGTCCCGCCCGCCAGGGACAGGGTGTCGAAGGAGGACGCGTTGCGGCCGTCGGTCCACTCGAGGAGTTGCTGCGCCGAGATGATCGGCACACCCCGGCTCTTCGCGGCCTGGACGATGGCGTCGTGCATCGCCTCGGTCTCACCGTCGGAGTGGATGTTCGCGACGAACGCGCCGTAATACCCCTTGCTGCCGAGGGCCGCGTCCAGGAGGGCTTCGGCGGTGTCGGGATACGTCTGGCCCGACTCGTCGGTCATCTGGGTCGTGGCCTGGTACACGTCGATCAACGCTCCGCCAACGGTGGAGAAACGCTGCGGGAAACCCGAGCCCGTGAACATTCCGGGCCTGTCGTTCACCCAGTCCGGGGGCCAGTAGTAGTAGTTGGTGTCCAGATGGATGCCGACGTTCTCCTCCGCTTCGGGCACCGCCGTGTAGTCCACCCAGGCGATGCAGTGATTGCGGTTCGTGACCGAGGGGTCGAGGGACGGATAGGAGGCGGCCATCGCGGCGCGCTGCGTCGCCAGCAGGTCTACGTACTCTTCCTGGGTCGGCGTCGCGCAACCGGTCGACACGTGCAGCGCGAGTTCGAAACCCTTCGACTGGTAGGCGGCCGCTTCGGTGTTGCTGAGGGTGGAGTTGTCGGGATACAGGTACGACGTCGAACGGACGCATTCCCAATCATCGACCGAACAACCGGACGGGCTCGCGGCGATCTCTTTGTCAAAGCGGTCGCCGACGCTCCCGTCGTAATTCCATTGCGGGTCGTGGTTGTCGCTGGTCATGACGACAGCCGCCTTCTCCCCGCGCGGCAGGTACCAGAACCTGGGCAGCGGCAGGGCGTCGCGCGCGGCCTCGGTGATCACGTTGGCGAGCAGCCGCTGCTGTTCATCGGCCTGCGGGATGTCCACCTTGCTGAGGTCCACATAGTCGGGCTGGGAACCACCGAAGAACAGGTCGTCGCTGCGGACCACGCCGTCCTCTCCGTCCCGGTTCTGGCCTGCCCAGGCGGGGTTGCCCTGGCGGGTCAGCACAACCGAGGCGGCCAGGTCGTAGGTGAACGCCGCGGCCGTGCCGCCCGCCGTCCCGACGTTGCGAAGCGTGACAGCCGGGTAGCTGGTCGCCGTGGTGGCGCTGCTGTACAGGGTGGCGACCACCTGGGTTCCGGCCTGCACCGTGTACCGGTCCGCCGTCCCGTGGAACTGCATGGTCGCGCCCACGATGCCCGCACCGGGCTCCGTGCTGGTGTCGACCTTGAGGTAGCCCTCGCTGACCGAACCGCTGACCCGCGACAGCCCCAGAAGGCCGGCCAGTTGAGCGTCCGGACGCATCGCGATCAGGTTGCCGCCCGCGTTCACCCAGTTCGTCAGGGCGGTCACCTGCCCCGACGTGACGGTGGTCGCACCCAGCACGACGGTGACGTAGGGCGCCAGCCCGGTGGAGGTCAGATCGGACGTGTCGCCCGCGGCGAACAGGTTCAGGCCCTCGCCGCGCATGATCTCGAGCAGGTAGGACCCGTAGGTGCCGTCGCCGGTGACCACGAGAACCGGGCCGCCCGGCCCGTCGTTCGGATCCGGACGCGACGCGGCGGCGGCGTTCGGTGCGACCGCCGCCAACGCAAGACCCGACGCGACCAGGACCTGAGCCGCCAGCAGGGCCAGCGAACGCAACATCCGGCGCCGAAAGCGCAACCCAGCCATATTCCCCCCACTGGGCAGTGGTCGGGCAATTCCCCCGATGCTGGTCATACGCGGGACGAGCCGCCAACCAATTCCCCCTGGCAGGCATTCTAGAGGCGAATGCATATCCAGCGCCAGACCTCCCCGGCCCGGGGAATTCTCCGCGGATCATCCCCGGGAATACCCGGGTGTCACTGCCCCCGCTCGGCCGCCTCCGCGCCGGTCGGGGGCCGCGCCGCCGAGGCTCCCGGCGCTCGCTCGCGCACCCTCGGGCGTGGCGCCCACGACCGGGGGCCGGCGTCCGCTACGTTCACGATTGCTCGACGGTTCACCACCTGGCGACTTGTCTCCCCCGAGTGCCGCGCGAGCGGCAGGGTCGCCCAGGTGTCGATGTCTCCCGGAGCCTCTGGGGCGTCGGTCCTTATCCCCCGACCGGCGCCGCAGAGTTCGGTCCCCACCCCATCGGCGAGACGATGCGGCGACCCGCCGGCCGGGCGATTCGGTGCTCCCGCTATCGTGGAGAATCCGGACCGACGGGCACCCCCCACACGCGAATGAGGTTCATGCGCATCCCGAAGAGCACCTACCGGCTGCAGATCAGCGAGGAGTTCGACCTGGTCGCGGCGGCGAAGGTGCTCGCCTACCTCCACGAACTGGGGGTGGACTGGGTGTACCTGTCCCCCATCCTCGCCTCGGGGACGGGCAGTGAACACGGCTACGACGTCGCCGACCACCGCGCCATCGACCCGTCCCGGGGACGTGCAGCCGGGCTGTCCACCCTCGCAACGGAGGCGAAGCGCCTCGGCATGGGAGTACTGGTCGACATCGTCCCCAACCATGTCGGCGTCGCCCGCCCGTGGGAGAACGACTGGTGGTGGCACGTCCTGACCCACGGCCAGGCGTCCATGTACGCGTCCGCCTTCGACATCGACTGGGCGGCGGGCGACGGGCGCCTCCGCCTCCCTGTTGTCGCCGACGACGACCTCCTCCCGGACGGGCGCATCGACGGTCTGACCGTCCTCGGCGGTGAGCTGCTGTACCACGACCAGCGCTTCCCGCTGGCGCCCGACAGCGTCCGCTCCTCCGACGAGGACCCCAACGACGTGCACGCCCGGCAGAACTACCAACTCATCAACTGGCGCGAGGCCGACCGCACCTTGAACTACCGACGCTTCTTCACCGTGAACAGCCTCGCCGGCATCCGCGTCGAGGACCGGGAGTGGTTCGACGCGTCCCATGCCGAGATCGGTCGCTGGTTCGCCGAGTCGCTCGTGGACGGCCTGCGCGTCGACCACCCAGACGGCCTGCGCGACCCCGGGAAGTACCTCGACGACCTGGCCGCCCTCACCGGCGGCGCCTATGTGCTGGTCGAGAAGATCCTGGCCATCCGGGCGGGCGACGCGCCGGGCTTCCAGCTGGAGGAGCTGCCGTCCACCTGGGCGACCGCCGGCACGACCGGCTACGACGCGCTCGCCCTGATCGATCGCGTCCTCGTCGACGCCGCCGGCGAGCCGTACCTCACCGAGCTGGAGGACCGGTTGCGCGGCCGCCGGGTCGACTGGCAACGGCTCGTCCACGACGGGAAGCTCGGCGTCGCCCACAGCTCCCTGAACTCCGAGATCCGCCGGATCTCGCGCGAGATCGTCGCCGGCCTGCCGAAGGACGCCGCCCCGGACCTGGAGCAGATCGTCTCCGCCGTCGCCGAACTCGTCGCGGACCTGGAGGTCTACCGCACCTACCTGCCGGAGGGACGCGACCACCTGGAGCGCGCGCTCGGACTCGCCTGGGAGCACCGTCCCGACCTCGGCGAGATCTACGCGCTGCTCACCCCCGTGCTCACCGACGCCACCAACCCGGCGGCCCAGCGGCTCCAGCAGACCTCCGGCATGGTGATGGCGAAGGGCGTCGAGGACGGCGCTTTCTACCGCTGGGGACGGCTGACGTCGCTGAACGAGGTCGGCGGAGACCCGTCCGTGTTCTCGGTCACCCCCGACGAGTTCCACGAGCAGATGGTCCTGCGTGCCGACGAGTGGCCCGACTCGATGGTGGCGGCCACCACGCACGACACCAAGCGCGGCGAGGGGACGCGGGCGCGGATCAGCGTGCTCGCCGAGATCCCCGAGGTGTGGGCGGACGCGATGGACGAGCTCCTGAGGCTCGTCCCAGTGCCCGATCCCGGCTTCGCGAACCTCCTGTGGCAAGCGGTGGTCGGCGTCTGGCCGGCCGACCGGGAGCGCCTGCACGGTTACGTCGAGAAGGCGATGCGCGAGGCGGGCGAGCGGACGTGGTGGACGGCGCCCGACGTCACCTACGAGACGGCGATGCACGCCTGCGTCGACGCGGCCTTCGATAACCCAGAGGTGGCGGCGGTGCTGTCCCGCGTCCTCGACAAGGTCGTCCTGCCCGGCCGCTCCAACGCGCTCGCAGCCAAGCTGCTCGACCTCACCATCCCCGGCGTGCCGGACGTCTACCAGGGCAGCGAGCTGTGGGAGCACAACCTGGTCGACCCGGACAACCGGCGTCCCGTGGACTTCGACGCGCGGGCGAAGGTGCTGGACAGCGTCCGGCTCGGGAAGCGTCCGCAGCTCGATGCGGGGATCGACGACAGTGGTGAGGTCAAGCTGCTGGTCACGTACCAGGCGCTGAACCTGCGCCGGGACCATCCGGAGTGGTTCGCGCGCTACCGCCCGCTGGTCGCCGACGGCCCGGCGGCCGACCACGTGCTGGCGTTCAGCCGGGGCGGCGCGATCACAGCGGTCACCCGGCTTCCCGTCGGGCTGCTCCGAAAGGGCGGCTGGGGCGACACCACGCTCACGCTTCCCGAGGGCGCCTGGCGCGACCTGATCTCCGGACGCCTGGTGCCGACCGACCAGCGGGCCGTCCGCCTCGAACGGCTGCTCGACCGCTACCCCGTCGCGCTGCTGGTGCGCGAGGAGCGACGGGTCGGCGAGCGCGGCCGTTTCGACGTGTGGGCGCCACTGCCCGAGACCGTCCGCCTCCAGGTCGGCGACCGGGTCGTGCCGATGACGAAGGGCGTGGACGGCTGGTGGACGCCGTCCGAGCCCGAGCCGCTCGGACGCGTCGACTACGGCTACCTGCTCGACGACGCGACGACCCCCGTGCCCGACCCGCGGACGCGCTGGCAGCCGTACGGCGTCCACGGGCTGTCGCGGACGTTCGACGCGGACGGCTTCACCTGGCACGACCAGCGTTGGACGGGCCGTGCCCTGGCCGGGGCGGTGCTGTACGAGCTGCATATCGGCACCTTCACCCCGGAGGGCACCCTCGACGCGGCCATCGAGAAGCTGCCGCACCTCGTGGAGCTGGGCGTGGACTTCGTCGAGCTCATGCCGGTCGCGGCGTTCAACGGCGCGGCCGGCTGGGGCTACGACGGCGTGTCGTGGTTCGCCGTCCACGAGCCGTACGGCGGCCCGGACGCGTACCGCCGCTTCGTCGACGCCGCGCACGCCGCCGGTCTCGGGGTGATCCAGGACGTGGTCTACAACCACTTCGGACCGTCCGGGAACTACCTGCCGCGCTTCGGCCCGTACCTGGCTGCGGAGGACAACGCATGGGGTGCCCGGATCAACCTGGACGGGCCGGGCTCGACCGAGGTCCGGCGGCTGATCGCGGAGAACCTGCGGCACTGGTTCGTCACCATGCATGTCGATGCGCTGCGGCTGGACGCCGTGCACGCGCTGGAGGACAGCTCGACGCCGCACATCCTCGAAGAGCTGACGATGGTGACCCAGGACCTGGCCGCGCACCTGCGCCGTCCGTTGTCGCTGATCGCCGAGTCCGACGAGAACGAGCCGCGGATCATCTATCCGCGCCAGGCCGGTGGCTACGGCATGGACGCGCAGTGGAGCGACGACTTCCACCACGCGCTGCACGTCGCGCTGACGGCGGAGACCGACGGGTACTACGCCGACTTCGCCGACCTCGCCTCGCTGGCGAAGGTGTGCGAGCGCGGCTTCTACCACGACGGGATCTGGTCGAGCTTCCGGGGCAAGGTGCACGGCAGCCCGATCGACACCGCCCGCGTCCCGGCATGGCGGCTCGTGGTGTGCTCGTCCAACCACGACCAGGTCGGCAACCGGGAGCGTGGCGACCGTCCGTCCGAGACGCTGGACGACGACCAGCTCGCGTCCGCCGCCCTGCTGACCATGACCTGCGGGTTCACGCCGATGATCTTCATGGGCCAGGAGTGGGCATCGTCGAGTCCTTTCCCGTTCTTCGCCAGCCATCCGGAGCCCGACCTGGCCGCCTCGGTGACGCGGGGACGGCTGGCGGAGTTCGCCCGGATGGGCTGGGACGAGAGCGTCGTGCCGGACCCTCAGGACCCGGCGACGTTCGCGTCGGCGAAGCTGGACTGGGACGAGGTGGACACCGGGCGCCACGCTGTGATCGCGGAGGTGTACCGGCACCTGATCGCCCTGCGCAGGCAGTACTCGGAGTTGACCAATCCGATCCTCGCCCGCACCCGGTGCGAGTTCGACTCCGAGGCGCGCTGGTTCGTCCTGCGTCGCGGCGGCCTGGCCGTGGTCGTGAACTTCTCCGACGTCGAGGCGCGTGTCGAACTGGGTGGGCCGCACCAGCTTCGGTGGGCGACCCCGTCCGGCGCCCGGGTGGACGGGTCGTTCGTCGTCCTGCCGCCCCACGCCGGTGCGTTGTTGCTGCCGATGACGTCCTGACCCAGGTCGCCGCTCACCCGGACCGGACCGGTTCGGCGCCCTCGGCGGAGCTCATTACCGTGCGTCGCCCATTCCGGTCCACGATTTCTCCGGGCACGGATATGGAATCCGGGCTCCTGCTACGCTCGGACCGACGCAATCAGCGGTATTCCGGGGCAGGGGTGGGGGCCTCCATCCGGAACAGAGGGGTGGGGTATGACCGACATTGATGTTGTGCGCGCGCACGCGCGCCCTGGGCTTTCGCGACGAACGCTCGTGGCGGGTGCTGCGTGGAGCGTTCCCGTGGTGGTGGGATTGGCCGCCGTTCCGGCAGTCGCCGCCTCCGGCGCCAACCAAGTCACCTGGACCACGAGCGCGCTCAGGCTGGCGAACGTGCCCGGGGGGATAAAGGTCTATCTCCAGGCTCAAGGCGCGGTGGGCGTGAACAACCCCAGCACCTCCACCGTCGTGGCCACCGTGAAGGTCACGAACGCCGCCAATCCGAGTGACACCAAGACGGTGGTCTTCTCGAGCCAGCCATTGATCGTGCCTGCCGGGTGGGGGCAGGTCTCCAACCAGGAGGAACTCGTCATCGCGGCTTTGACGGTCGGCTCGACCTACGACGTCAAGGTCACGGCGACTTCTGTGAATGCGAACAGCCTTGCCGAGTTGACCGGAACAATCATCGTCAACCAATGGGGCTAGGTCCAGCGCGATCTACCGACAAGAGAGTTCATCAGAACGCGCTGACGGCTCGCTAGCATTCGTTCATGGCGTCATGCATCGTGCTCCAATGAGCCAGGCGCCGAGCCTCACCGTCCGCGGGATGGGCAGGGAACTGGCAGCAATCTCTCAAGGGTCCCGTTCGGCCGAGTTGTGTGCGGCGCTGCACGCTGCCTGGTCGCGCTGCATCGTGCCTGCTGTTCACTCGGACGTCCCCGACGCCGGCGAGATCCGGCTCTGGCTGGGTGGGCCCGGCGACGAGATCCCGGAGTCGCTTGAGCGTGACGGCTCCGAGTTGGCAAGCAACGACCTCGCGACGCTGATATCGGCCGGCACGCAGGCGATCACCCACGCGCTCATCCGCGCACAGGTCGGACGGCTGTTGATGCTGCACGCCGGCGCGGTCAGCCACCCCGTCACCGGGCGGACGCTCGTGTTCGTCGCCGGCGGCGGCACCGGCAAGACGACGCTCGCCCGGACGCTCGGACGCCGGTACGGCTACGTGACCGACGAGACCGTCGGGATCGCAGCGGACGGCCGGGTCCTGCCCTACCCCAAGCCGCTGTCGCTGCGCACGGAGGCCGGCCGGCCCAAGGCGGAGACCTCGCCGGACGACCTCGGCCTGCTGCCCGCCCACCCCGACCCGACCGTCGCGCAGGTGGTGATCCTCGCCCGCGACCCCGAGGCTTCGGTCCCCCGGCTGCAGGAACTCGGCCTGCTGGACGCCATCGGGGCGCTCACGCCGCAGTCGTCCTCGCTCTACGCCCTTCCGCGCGGGCTGCACCGCTGCGCCGACCTGATCGCGGCGACACGCCCCGTTGTGGAGGTCACCTACGACGAGGCGGAGTCGCTGTTCCCGCTCGTCGAAGGCTGGATCGGCGCCGCATGATCGTCACCGCGCGCCCCTACGCCGACCTGCTCGAGCACGACGGCGAGGCGCTCCTGCTCACCGAGGGCACCCTGGTCCGGCTCAGCGGTGTCGGCGCAACGGTGGTCCGGCTCGCCACCGGGGGCATCGACGCCGAGGACCTCGCCGCAGCACTGGAGGACGCCTTCGGCCGGCCCCCCGCCGGGACGGCGATGGACGCCCTGCGCCCGATCCTGGATTCCCTGGCTGCGCAACACCTCGTCGAGCTGTCACCCGGTCCGGACGCCGATCTGGAGGCCGGGGCATGACCCGCTGGCGGATCAGCGGGGCCACCGCTTTCGTCGTCAGCGACCCCGCCCGCGTCGTCGTGTTCAACCTCGACCGGCCCGCGACCCAGCCGCTGGCCCTCCTCGGGACGGGAGCGACGATCTGGAGCGCCCTCGCCGGCGAGGCAGACGACGCGCGTCCCTGGTGCGAGGAGCAGGACCTCCTCGCGGCGCTGGCCGATGCCTACGGCGTCCCAGCGTCCGGGATCAGGGACGACGTCACCGCGTTCCTCGACCAGATGGCCGCTGGCGGCTACATCGAGCGCGACGCCGGCTGAGCCCGAAGCCGGCCTCAGGCGTCCGCGAACCGGTCGCCGGGCACCGGGTCCTTGCTGGCCGGCTGGGGAACGACGACGTCGACGGGCGACTCCGGCGCGGCGGCAGACGACCCGGAACGGCTGCTGGCGTAGTAGTCACCGCGGTACTGGTAGCCGTAGCGGACGGCGCCGGCGCCGGTGGTCGGGACGCGGTTGAGCACGATGCCGAGGGCCTTGGCACGCGCCTTCTCGAGCAGTTCGAGGGCCGCGTCCAGCTGGTCGTAGGTGGTGCGTCCCGTGCTGACCACCATCAGCGCGCCGTCCGAACGGGTGGCGAGCACGGCCGCGTCGGTGACGGGCAGGACGGGCGGGGAGTCGATGATCACCAGGGCGTCCTCACCGAGCTCGGCGATCAGCTGGCGCATCCGCTCCGAGCCGAGGATCTCGCTCGGGTTCGGCGGGACGGGGCCCGCGGCGAGCACCTCCAGCGGGTAGGTCGGGTCGGCGGGCTGCAGCAGGTCGGCCACCTGCGCGCGGCCGGCAAGGACGTCGGATAGGCCCGCGTCGTTCGGCAGCTTGAACAGCTTGGCGATCATCGGACGACGCAGGTCGCCGTCGATCAGCACCACGCGACGGCCGGAGGCTGCGATGGTCAGCGCCAGGTTCGCCGCGGTGAACGACTTGCCGTCGCCCGGCATGGGGCTGGTCACGACGATGGCCTGCGGCGGGTTGTCGACGCTCATGTACTGCAGGTTGGTGCGCAGCCCGCGGAAGGCCTCGGCCAGCGAGACGAACGTTCCGCGTCCCCGCGCGTCGGCTGCCGGCAGCACCTCCAGGTGCCCGCTCAGCGACGACTCCAGCGGGAGTTCGCCGACGGCGGCCAGCCCGGTCGCGCGCTCGACCTGCTCGGCCGAGCGGATGCGCCGGTCCATCCGGTCGCGGACGACGGCGTACCCCACACCGAGGAGCAGCCCCGCCAGGGCGCCGAGGGCGAGGTTCAGCTTCCAGTTCGGCGAGCTGGGGGACGTGGGCAGCCGGGCGGAGTCGCCCGGGATCACGGTGACCGGCGGCGTCTTGCCGTTGGCGCCCTCGATCTGTTCGACCTGCTTGATGATGCCGCGGATCCAGACCTCGGCGAGGTCGCGCGCCGACTCCGGCGTGGACGCGGACGCGCTGACCTGGATGATCACCGTGTTGGTCGGGTTCGTGACGCTGACGTCCTTGACCAGGTCCTCCGGGGTGGTGTCGAGCTTCAGCTCCGAGATCGCGTACTCGGCGACGGCCCGCCAGGTGCCGATGTCGAGGTAGGACTTGACCTTCGACTGGGCGAGCTGGTCACCGACCATCGACGTGCCGAGGTCGGTCGCGCCCTGCGCCGCGACGTAGCCACTGGCGTCCGCGGTGTACACGCGGGGTTGCAGGATGCTCACGCCACCGGCGACGGCGACTCCCAGGAGGAACAAGGCGAGAACGCCGGCCCAGTGCGCGCGCAGCACGCGGAGATAATCCCTCAACTCCACCGCGATGATTCCTCGAACTCGGGACGCCTCTCGGCCTCATCACAGATGCTAGCGGCTTCCACTGATCCGGATGGACGCCGGCGCATCCGTGGCCGGAATACGCGCTTGTGCCTGCGTTGTCATCGGCGCCTCGAAACTCCGACGAAATGCGCTTCCCGACGCGACGTCGCCTCGATTTTGGGGACCTCGATTGCGATGCGAGCCGTTACGGGTCCGAAAGCGAACGGGGGGTCCGACGGGGATCGACGTTTTCGGGTAAAGGTCACCGTCGGCTGATGGCGAGCCGTCCGGCCGCGCCGGCCCGTCCCGGCACAATGGGCGCGTGACCCAACCGAGCGCGCCGAGGCGTCGAGGCCCGCTGCGCCGGTTCGCGGGAAGCTTCGCCGGCCAGGTCGTGATCGCGTTCGTCGCTTTCGCGCTGGTGCTGACCTTCGTCGCGAAGCCGTACTGGGTGCCGTCGGCCTCGATGGAGCAGACGCTGCTGCCCGGCGACCGCGTGCTGGTCGACCGCCTGGCCTACCGGACGGCGGACCCCAGGGACGGCGATGTGTTCGTCTTCGAGGCGGACGACGCGTGGGACGCGGGGACGGGGGCCGAGCCGTCCCCGCTGAAGGCGGCGTGGATCTGGCTGGGTCAGTGGACGGGGTTCGGGCCGTCGGGAGACCACACGCTGGTGAAGCGGGTGATCGCAGGACCGGGCCAGGTCGTGTCCTGCTGTTCGGCGGACGGCAGCGTCACGGTCGACGGTGTGGCCCTGTACGAGCCGTACGTCTCCAACGACCTGCCGTTCACGGCGAGGACGCTCGACTGTTCGACGACGCCCCGCTCGGAGCGCTGCTTCGGTCCGGTGACGGTGCCGAGGGACTCCTACCTCGTCCTGGGCGACAACAGGGCCGACTCGAGCGATTCGGTGATCCGGTGCCGCTCGGCCGGGGCGGACCCGGCGACGTGCGCGCGCTGGGCCACGCGGCCCGGCGTGGTCGGACGGGTCGTCGCGATCATCTGGCCGATCACTCGATGGCGCGGCTTCGGCCACTGACCTCGACACCTGAGGAAATTCATCGCGTCAGTCACCCGCGTGGGCTCTACCCCCGCAGCCCCGGCGGGCACTACGCTGACCGCGATCGGCGGGTTGAGGGGCCTGCCGACGAGGGGTCGCCGAGCGACACCACAAAGGCATGAGGGGGCCGACGTGGAGTTGTTGGTCTCTGACGTGCCTGTGCGAGGCGTGAGCCGCCGCACGGTGGTCTCGGGACTCGCCTGGACGGTGCCGGCGATGGCAATCGCCGGCACCGCGCCAGCGGTAGCCGCATCGACCTCCACTGTCGTGCCCGTCCTCCAGGGCACCGCCACGGTCACATCGGGCACAGTGCGCGCCAACAGCGGCGGCTTCGGGTACGACGCGAACGGCTTCACCTGCATGGGCGATGCCAACTCGACGTCGGCGAACACGATCCTGACGGCGACGTACAGCGCCTCGGTCGTCGCGGGCGCCACGTACGAGATCTCGTTCTCCGTCCGCATGGGCTACTGCAACCCGAGCACGTCGACGCAGCGCCTGAACCTCTCGGTTGACGCGATCCTGGACTCGACGACCAACCTGGCGCTGGTCGGGCTGACGCACAACGGCGTGAACGCGAACGCGAAGCTGGTCACCGACGCGAACATGACGGGCTACACGCTCATCTCAAACTCCCCGACCGCCACGAACTTCACCAGAACGATCCGGGCGACCGTCTCGGGCGCGCTGACGATCCGCTACATGGTCACGCTGGTGGCGCGGCCCACGTCCTCGTGGGGCAACGATGACATCTGGATCACCGCGCCGGTCGTGACTCGATCCGTTTGATCCGCGGCGTGGTTCCCGGAGCCGGGACACCCGATCGCTAGGCTCGGCCGCGTCCGGTGGGTGGGGGCCCGCCGGCGAGGGGTCGCTTGGCGACGCCACGAGGCTTGAGGGGGCCGAAGTGGAGCCGACGTTGGATGTGCTCGCGCCTGCGCGCGGCATCAACCGCCGCACGGTGGTATCAGGACTTGCGTGGACGGTACCGGCGATCGCCATCGCCGGCGCTGCACCGGCGGTGGCCGCGTCGACCCTGTCGCCGGTGATTGCCGTCAGCAGCGGTGCGGCGTTGGTGTCGGCAGCCGTGACGGGTGGTTCGCAGGCGGGCAACACGGGATGGACGCCGACGAGTACCGCCGCCGGGCACGCCCGCTCCTACTACGTGGGGAGCAACGTGGCCGGTTACGCATCGGGCGGCGACCCGAAGCCTGGCACGACCACGGACTCGGCTGTGGTCGCGACGTACACCTTCGCCGCGACGGCCGGGGCGACGTACACGATCATGTTCGACTGCATGGCGAACTTCGGCTCGCCGGTTGCGAACGCGCAGCGCCAGAACCTGGAGGTATCGGCCAGCCCGGCCGGGGACATCAGCACCGGCTGGCCGGTGAAGGTCGGGCTCGCGCACGGCAACCAGACGGCCTATCCGAGCGGCAACACCGATGCCGACCGGTTGGCGCAGGGCTACAAGCTCCAGGCCGCCTCGGGGAGCGCGAAGACGACCTACAGCGCCTCCTACAAGGCCAGCGTCACCGGGACGGTCATGCTCACGTTCTCGTTCACGATGCTGGCACCGACGGGCTCACTGAGTGTGTGGGACGACCTGTGGGCCTCGACGCCGACCGTGACGCGCGGCTGAGTCCTAACCGAACAGCCTCCGCACGAGCCGTCCGATCCGGCGCAGGCGCGCCTGGACGCGGCCGAGTGTCGTGTCGACGGCGGACGGGTCGAGCACGAGAAGGTCGCGCCGGGCCGGCCACACGGCGGTGACCAGCAGCCGTGGCCACTCGACGGGACGGGCGTCGCGCAGCACCTGCAGCCAGGGGGACGCTTCGTGCGCCTGGGCGACCTTGCCGACCCAGGCGTCCCAGGAGCCGTCCACCTCGGGGGCGGTCCGGCCGACGGTGAGCGCGGCGAGTTCGGGCACCACGTGGAGCGGACGGACGGCGCCGAGGTCGACGATTCGGTCGGCGAGCCGCGCAGCTTCGTCCGGCGGCATGGCTGTGACGACGGGGATCAGCTGCCGCAGCTCGGAGGCGTGCCGCGGCTGGCGCTGGGATCCACGCAGGGAGTGCAGCGCCCAGATGACGACGGCGGAGGGGCGGTCGGGGATCCAGCAGGGGAACCCGCCGAAGACGGCCTGCTCGCGGTGCGTCCACAGGGCCTCGAAGGACGCCTCGGGCCCGGCGAGCATGCCGGGGAAGGTGGAGTGGATGTCGAGGTCGTTGGGCCAGGCCGGGTTGAGGAAGGTGACCGAGTGGTGCGTCATCAGCCGGTCGCCGGTCGTGGTGGGACGCAGCCGCCAGCCGGCGTCGGCGATGGCGTCCAGGAGGTCGCCGAAGCGGGCGGGTTCGGCGAGGACGTCGACATCGGCGGAGACGTGGCCGGGACGCAGGCCGTGGTGCTCGAGGGAGAGGCCCTTGATCACGAGCGTCCGGATTCCGCGGTCGGAGGCGAGGCTGCTGACGAGCGCGGCAGCGAGCGGGTTGGCCTCGGCGTAGGTGAGGCGGGCGGCCGCGTGCTCGGCTGCCGGGTGATCGGCGGCCGGGTGATCGGCGGCCGGGTGATCGGCGGCAGCCGCAGGCGAGACCGGTGCGTCCGCCATCTCAGCGGTAGCGCGGGAGCGGGCCGTAGAAGACCTGCTCGACCGGCGGGGCGAACGCGACGTCGGGATGGCGGCGGGCGTTCCAGGCGGCGAAGAACGCGCGACTGGACGGCAGCCAGAGCAGGCCGGCACCGAGGACGGCGAGCGGGATGGCCGCCCATCCGACCGGGTTGAACAGCAGGACGAGCAGGGAGGCGGTGCCGCTGACGATGCCGGCGATCCGCGTCCAGTCGTAGCCGGACCAGGCGTAGTAGCCGGTGATGGCGTTGGAGACGCCGATGACGAGGGCGATCAGGGTGATCCCGATCGACAGGAGCACTTTCGTCAGGATGTCGGGCTGTTCACCGAAGCGGCGCATCAGCCAGGAGGCGTGGGTGAAGTCGGTGATGGCGTTCCAGTAGGTCCACAGAAGGGAGGCCGCCACGGCGACCACGGCGAGCAGGCAGGCGACCGCGCCGATCCAGACGGACGCGGGACGAACCGGACGCCCGGTCTTCGGATTCACCGGGACGGCGGGACGCACCTTGTCGGCGGGAATGGTGGCGATCTCGTCGCCGCCGGCCTCGGGTACGTCGGCGCTGACCACACCTCCCGCATCCGCGCTGGTCTGACCACCCGCCTGGGCGCCGAGCACTCCACCCGCGTCCGCACTGGTCAGAACACCCGCGTGGGCGCTGGGCACACCACCCGGGTCGGGGCTCGCCGAACCCCCCGGGTCGGCGCTGAGCACACCGTCCACGTCAGCGCTCATCGCACCCCCCGCTGTTGCTGGTCATCGGGCCCTTCTGGACGCGCCCAGCGTACCCAAGCGCTCCACGCCGCGCCCGGCCGCCGTGAGCGCCCTCGACCCATCACCCCAAGACCCATCACCCCAAGACCCATCACCGCTCGACCCATCACATCGCCGCGACCACCCGACCCCTCCCTGGCCGCCTCCGGCCCGACCGCCCCTGACCCCACTCTGGCCGTCCCATCCCGACCGAGCCCGACCCCACTCTGGCTGTCCCATCCCGACCGCGCCCGACCCCAACTCCTTCTCTCCTCCCCGACGACGTCCGACCCGCGCGTCCTGAGCCCGACCGTGTCTCACCCCGCCCGGGCGAGCTCCGGACCGTGCCGACTCCCGGCAATCGGCGTCCGACTCGCGTCCAGTCGCCGGGGCGGGAGGAACTCCGGCAGCCCGCCGTCGCCGATGCGCACCTCCCACTGCTCGCGGATGGCATGCCGGGCCGGTTCCACGATGCCGTGGTGGCTGTGGCAAAGGAGAACAAGATTCGAAAGCGCCGTCCGACCGCCGGCCCACCAGGGGACGACGTGATGCGCCTCGCACAGCTCGGCCGCCACGTCGCAGCCGGGGAACGCGCAGCACCCGTCCCGGAGCACGAGCGCCGTGCGGATCTCCGGCGTGACCAGGCGACGCGAACGTCCGACGTCGAGCACCTCCGAGGGCCCGCCCAGCACGGCGGGCACCAGCTCCGCGTCGCAGCACAGCTGCCTCAACTCCCCCGCCGAGAGCCGCCGTCCGCCGGCGATCAGCCCGGCGCCGGCCGCGTCCGCCTGCAATCTCGCGTAGTCGAGGGTCACGATCACCCGGGCGCCACCGCCTCCGGCCACCGGACGGTGTCGCGCGGCTCCCGACAGCAGGGCCATGAGCGCGTCCGCCCGACGCTGCTCGAGCGTGACCCGGACGGCGAGCGGATCGCGGGCTTCGATGGCCGTGCGTCGCAACGCTTCGCAGCCGGCGCTGATCATCGAGACGAACTGCTCCCCTCCGACGCGCGGCAACGACCCCTCGAACCGGATGGACGCACCCTCGCGGAAGAACCGCAGCGACCGGTTGTTCTGCGCGGCCTCGGCCTCACGCTGCAGCCGCTCCTCGAGCAGCTCGTCCGCCCGGGACGGGACCACCTCCGCGAGCACCTCGGCCACGGACCCCTCGAGCTGCCGGGCGTCCATGCGGCCGGCCCACCCCACCATGAGCTCCTCGGCCCTGCGCTGCTGGGACGCGTCCAGCCGGGGCGCGAGCCCGTCGAGCACCTTGGTGATCGACCGGGCCTGCGCAACGCTGACCCGCCCGGACGCCGTCGCGCCGGCCACAGCGGAGTGCTCGCCGATCGACCGTGCCTGGTACACGACCCCCGACGCCTCCGACCGCGACAGCGGCTCGTGCCGTCCGAGCCAGGTCTTCAGCGGCGTCCCCGTCAGCCGCTCGGACGCCTGCGCGTGCTCAGCCTCGGCGGCGAGAACCAGCGCCAGCCCGGACGCCTGCCTGGCGACCCGCCGGGCGAGCCGGAGCCACTCGAGCCTGAGCGCCGGCTCCACCCCTGCGCGCTCGGGATCGAGCCGCGCGAACAGGGCTTCGCACTCGGCCAGCACCTGGCCGGCCGTCATGCGCGTCGTGCTCGTCGCGTCCATACGACAAGTCAAACACCCGCCACCGACAAAATCGAACACGAATCGAACGTCTGTGGATAACTATCCGTTCGTCCACAGGGGCGACGCCCAAGGGCCGACACGAAACGGACCTCACAAGCCGAGCCGACACGGACCCCGACTACTCCGGAGCCGGCGTGAGTCTCACCAGGCTTCGACGAGGAACGCCTGCATCGCCTTCCCGAGTTGCGCGACCAGCTCGGGACGCCGCTGCCGGACGAGGCTCGGGAACCTCATGATGTCGCGGCTCATCACGAGACCGACGATGAGCATCATGGCGAGCTGGCCGCGGTGCACGGCGTCCGGGTGCTCGAAGCTTGCGGCGACCTTGCCGAGGATCTCGCGGGAGAGGAATTCACTGAGCGGGCGGCTCGGGGCCCCCGCGTTCAGGGACGAGCGCAGGAGCGCGAGGAATCTCTGGTTGGCCCCAGGACTCTCGAAGGTGGTGATGATGATGTCAACAGCGCGCTCGCCGACGCCCTCGCGCGGCCCGTCCAGGATGTACTGGACGGCGTCGGCCGCGTCCTCGACGGGGGTGGCGATCACCGCGATGGTGAACAGCTCGGCCTTGTTCTCGAAGTAGTGGTGGATGAGGGCCGGGTCGACCTGCGCCTCGCGGGCGACCTGGCGGAGGGAGACCTTGTCGTAGCCCTCGGCAGAGAACAAGCGAAGGGCGGCGTCGATGATCTCCGCGCGCGTGTCTGTCTTGCCGGGACGGCGGCCCCGTGGACGGTTGCTGGGCACGTCCGATCCTTCCTGAGCGGCCCGGGTACGCTCACCGGGTGCCTGACCAAGACTTCGCCGCGACCGCAGGACCCAAGCCCCTCTACCGCTGCGTCGTCTTCGATCTCGACGGCACCCTTGTGAACACGATTCCCCTCATTATTGCGTCCTATGACCATGCCCTGTGGACGGTTTTCCAAACTCATGCCGACCCTGACGAGGCTCGGGGCTGGATCGGGCAGACGCTGTACGGCACGTTCAGCTCGCGGTATCCCGAGCACGCGGACGAGCTGATCACGGCGTACCTGGACTTCAACCTGGCGCACCTGGACGAGCTGGCGCTGCCGTACGAGGGCATGGCCGAGTTGCTCACCGAGCTGACGAAGGCCGGGGTGACGATCGGGGTGGCGACGTCGAAGCGGCGCTCGTCGGCGGAGGCGACGCTGCGTGCGGTGGGGCTGGACGGGCTGATCCCGGTCACGGCGGGCATGGAGGACACCCAGTCCCACAAGCCCGACCCCGACCCGCTGCTGCTGGCGGTGGAGCGGCTGGGCCACGCGCCGGCCGAGTCGGCGTACGTCGGGGACGCGGTCGTGGACGTCCTGGCGGCCCAGGCGGCCGGAATGGACGCGATCGCGGTCACGTGGGGTGCCGGCCTGGAGGACGAGCTCACCGCTGCGAACCCGACCACTCTCTGCGGCGTCATGCCGGCCCTGCGCAGCGCGCTCCTGGGCTGCTGACCCGCGCTACCTGTCGCCCCTCCCCCACCGCTGTCATCCCGGGCTTGCCCCGGGATCACCGCCGCCAGGGAATGCCACCCCACGCACGCCCGTTGACCCAGATATGACGACAATCGGATTGATCGGGGCCGGCCACATCGGCTCCACCCTCGCGAAGACCTTCGTCGACCACGGGTACGACGTGGTCGTGAGCAACTCCCGCGGACCGGAGACGCTGACCGACCTGGTCGCGCAGCTGGGCCCGAAAGCGCGTGCGGCGACCACGACCGAGGCCGCTGAGGCAGCGGACATCGCCGTGGTGACGATCCCGCTGAGGGCGATCGACTCCGTCCCGGTCGAGCCGCTGGCCGGCAAGATCGTGATCGACACGAACAACTACTATCCGCAGCGGGACGGCCACATCGCCGCGCTCGACGACGAGTCGACCACGACCGCCGAGCTGCTGCAGGCGCACCTGCCGACCTCGAAGGTGGTCAAGGCGTTCAACCACATCCTCTGGAGCCAGATCCTGGAGCACGCCAAGCCGGTCGGGACGCCCGGACGGCGGGCGCTGGGCGTCTTCTCCGACGACGCGGACGCCGCCGCGACGGTCGGGCAACTGATCGACACCATTGGCTTCGACCCGGTCGTGGTCACCCCGCTCTCAGAGGGCTGGCGCGTCCAGCGCGACACCCCCGCCTACGTGAGCGTCTGCACCGCAGACGAGTTGCGCACGGCGATGGCGGACGCCAAGCGCTACCGCGACATGTGACGACTCAGCTCCCCGCGACCACCGCGCTTGGGAGATATGTCCGTTTCTGCTAGTCACGCCGGGATTGCATCACCCCTCATCGCCGAGCCGTTTCACGCGTCACGAATGGACCGAACGGATCCCCGTCGGGTCGGCTCGAAAGCGGCTCAATGCGAGCGTCTAGTCGATACACTCGCCGCGTTCACCGGCACGTGGATGGAGGGGACCGATGGAGCGCGCCATCTCACTGGCTTCCGCCGCGATTCTCACGGCGGCTTTTGCGATCGGCACCCCGTCACCGGCGACGGCCCGACCGGCCGCGCATTCCGCGTCGCGAGCGGTCGCGCAGTCCGTGGTGGGAGCGGTCGCGGGGCTGGCTCCGAAGGCAGCCAACGGGATGACGTGCACTATCTGGGGGACCAACGGCAAGAACCACTTGGTGGGCACATCCCGAAACGACGTGATCTGCGGGCTCGGCGGAAACGACACGATCAGCGGTGGCGGCGGCAACGACGTCATTGATGGGGGCTCGGGTAACGACACCCTGAAGGGCGGCGCCGGAAATGACGTCCTCATTGGCGGCTCCGGCAATGACAAGCTCGATGGCCAGTCCGGCGTCGACACCGTTTCCTTCGTCGGGACGAGCAAGCCGATCAAAGTGACGCTCGCCTCTCACAAGAAGCAGAAGACCGGACTGGGCACCGACACGATCGCCAACGCGGAGAACCTCACGGGTGGCTCTGGCAACGACACGCTCACGGGCGACAAGCATGCGAACACCATCGACGGCGGACCGGGCAGGGACAAGATCAAGGGCGGGTCGAGCGACGACACCCTGGTCGGCGGACCGGGCAACGACACGTTGGACGGACAGTCGGGCGTGGACCGAGCGTCGTTCGCCGACGTGACCAGCACCTCTGTCCGCATCACTGCGAGCCTCAGTGTCAGCACCGCACAGAACACAGGCGACGGAGTGGACATCCTGCTCGGCGACGAAGGCCTGACCGGTGGAGCAGGAGACGACACGCTCACGGGGAACAGCTCGGCGAACATCCTCGACGGCGGCGCGGGGAACGACATCCTCACCGGAGGAGGCGGCAACGACAGCCTCACCGGCGACGCGGGGAACGACACTCTGACCGGTGGGGACGGTGACGACAGGCTCAACGGGGGCCTGAACCCCGACAACCTCGACGGCGGCAGTGGCGCAAACGTGTGCACGTTCGACGCCGAGGACACGGTGGCCCCGAACTGCGACGGCACGGCTCCGCAGGTGGTCAGCATCAGTCTGTCGACCACGACCGTCGACACGTCGGCGTCCGATCAGACCATCACGATCGCCGTGCACCTCACGGACGACCTGGCCGGGGTGCGCACCGGCGTCCTCTCGTTCTTCACCCCGGGGGCCGGAAGGTCGATCGGCATGTACATCTACGCGCCGCCGCCCTACGACTTCACGAACCTCGTCTCCGGGGACGCCCTGGACGGCACGTACACCAGCACGGTCACGATTCCCCAGGGAACCGCTGCCGGAACGTGGTCCCCTACGCTCGACATCGAGGACCGGGTGGGCAACCGGCGGATCCTCAACGCAGATGCGCTGGCCAGGGCTGGCATCGTGGCGTCTTTCTCGCAGGTGGGCGGCGCGGATGCGGCGCGCCCCGCTCTGGCGGGCCTGGAACTCTCACGGACCACTGTGGACGCCTCAGCCTCGGACCAGACCATCACGGTTTCGGCCCACGTCACCGATGACACCGCCGTCAACACAGTCATGGTCAGCTTCAGCAGCCCGAAGGCGACCGGACAGCACCTCGGTGTCTTCATGACGCCGGACAACCGGGTCTCCGGCACCGCGAAGGACGGGATCTACCAGGCGACGATCACTGTCCCCCGCTATGCCGCGGAGGGATTCTGGAAGATCGACTCCGTCGACGTTTCCGACAGGGCCGGCAACACGGCCGGCTCGATCGACCTCGCTGCACGCGGCTTCCCCACGGGATTTACCAAGATCGGCGCCCAGGACCTGACCGCACCAACGCTGGTCAGCCTCAACATCGATCCGACTACGGTGAACGCAGCCGACTCGGCCCAGACGATCACGATCACGGCACACGTCTCGGACGCCCCGGCCGGTGTGAAGCTCGGTCTCGCCGATTTCCACTCCCGCGCGATCAGCGACCAGTCGATCATGACGTACTGGGACACAACAAAGCTGGTGGATGGCACCGCCACCGACGGCACGTTCCGCTGGACCATGGAACTCCCCCGCTACTCGGCGTCCGGCCGATGGGACCTCCACCTCCAGCTGCTCGACCAAGCGGGCAACAGCGTCGACTTCACCGCGGAGCAGCTCGAGGCGAAGGGCTTCACATCAGGCTTCACGGTCAACTGACCGAACCGGTGGGGCGCGAGGTTCAGACCGGAAGCCCGTCCACCTCATGGCAGACGGCGTGGAGGGTGATCAGCGGGAGTGCCACGTCGCCGCGCTGGACGACGAGTCGACCACGACCGCCGAGTTGCTGCAGGCGCACCTGCCGACCTCGAAGGTGGTCAAGGCGTTCAACCACATCCCGTGGAGCCAGATCCTGGAGCACGCCAAGCGGGCCGGGACGCCCGGACGCCGGGCCCCGGGCGTCCTCTCCGACGATGCGGACGCCGCCGCGACAGTCGCGCAGGTGGTCGACACCATTGGCTTCGACCCGGTCGTGGTCACCCCGCTCTCAGAGGGCTGGCGCGTCCAGCGCGACACCCCCGCCTACGTCAGCGTCTGCACCGCCGACGAGCTGCGGACGGCGATGGCGGACGCGAAGCGCCACCGCGACATGTGAGCGATTTCCTCAGCCACCCTGGCGTCACCACGATCCTGAGATCACGGCGACGGCCGCCCAACCTCAGTCAGTGCCGTTCCGCTCGAGCAGTCTCCCCATAAGCCTGCGAGCCCGAAGCAAGCGTGCGCGCAGGCGTCCCGCTGGGCTGTCGACCGCGGACGGCCACAGCACCTTAAGGTCCTGCCGAGACGGCCAGACGGCGCGAGCGATAAGCCACGGCCACGCGCGCGGAGGCGCCTCGCGCAGCGCTTGCTGCCATGGCGACACATCGTGCCTCTGTGCAACCGTGCCTTGCCAAGCCACCCATGCCCCAGGGGCTTGCGCGCCGCGAAGATCCCCGATGATCCGCGCGAACCCGTCTACAGCCCGAAGTGGGGCGTCTGCACCGAGTGCGATGATCCGCTCAGCAAGCTCGTGGTTCTCCTCCTCGGAGAGTCGCGGCAGCACGATGTCGGTCAGATGCCTCATCTCGGTTGCATGTCGCGGCTGCCGCGCCGTGCCGCGCGCCGAATGCAGTGCCCAGATCACAATGGCGGCGAAGCGGTCCGGGATCCAACAGGGGACGCCTCCCAGCATGACCCGTTCACGGTGATCCCAGAGCACATTGAAGGACGCTGTTGGGCCGGCTAGCAATCCAGGGAATGCAGGGTGAAGGTCGATGTCGTTCGGCCACCTGGGGTTGACCAAAGTCACCGAGTGGTGGCGGGTCAACCGGTCCACCTCAGCACTCGGTCGCCGCTCCCAACCAGCGTTCAGCAACGCCAGAAGCAAGTCGTGGAACCGGCCCGGCTCGACCAACACGTCGACGTCGGCAGACACAAACCCCGAACGAAGCCCATGATGCTCGAGCGACGATCCTTTGACGACGAGGGCACGGATCCCCCGATTCTCCGCGAGTCTGCCCACTAGCGCCGCCGCCAAGAAATTGGCCTCGCGGTAGGACAATCGCGTGTCCCCGAGCGACGCCGGCGCTGCCGCAGGCAGCGACCGCTCCCACGGTTCTGTCAACGGCGGCCTTGCCTCAAGCGACCGCACCCCGCCGAGGGCCCGAGCCGCAAGCGCGCACAGCGAAAGCGGCCGCCAAGCACGGCGCGCCAGCTCCCGAGTCATCGTTGCGACGGGTTGTTGATATAGCCAACGACGGCGTCGCTGGAGGAATGAATCACCCCAGGGTTGCCCATGACGATGCAGTCATCGGGCACATCAAAGTTCACAAATGCATTCGGGGCGATCAAAACACGGGAACCAATCACCACAGCACCAACGATCACCGCATTCGTGCCGACCCACACCTGATCTCCAACGATTGGCGCCCCGGCCATCGGCCCCCGATTGGTGGCTCCGATCGTGACACCGGCCGCAAGGTTGCAGTCGGACCCAATCGTCGCGCCCGGGTGGACGACCAACCGACCCAAATGCCCGATGTACAACCCCGGGCCAACCTGACAACACCACGGTAGTTGAATATGTGTCCGGACGGACAGCCTGTGCAAGAGCCATCGGTGGAACAGCTGAACAACGCGCGTGCTCGCGCCGCGAGCCATTCGAAACCTTCTCAGATATCGCACCTCCAGCGGCAAGCGCAGATACTCTATGACGGACGGACCGCTAGCACCGTACACGCGGTAGAGATCGGCCGCGAACATAGCCGACGGGGTCCTCTTCACCTTACCTCCATTCGCCACTATTCAAAGCCCTCAGCGAAGCGAACAGCCGCCCGCGAAACATAAGAAACGAGGCTCCTACATACAGTGTGCCGCATCCGAGAAATATGACCCAAAAGCTGGCGTGGGCAGCCGCCAACAGCCAGCGCACCAGACCCACACCACCGAATAGCACCGCAGATAGGCAAACGAAGGAAACGAAGCCCCGCCCACCAAGAACCTCCCACGGGGTACCGCCCACCACTCGAAGACCGAGCCAGAAGAGAACGCCACTCGTGATACAGGACACAACACACGATGCGACCGCGGGTCCCACAACACCCATCCATGCGAACATGGCGGCCGCGAGAACCGAATTCGCTATCAAGGACAGGACTGCGACGCGCATCAGCCACCTGGTCCGCCCGCTCGCACTCAATACGAGCGACAAGCTCACGAATTGAACCAGGCTGGCGACCAGGTTAAGCTGGAAAATAGGAAGCCCTTCAGAATACGCATCTCCGTAAAGAAACACCAGGGCCTCGGGCGCGACCGCCAGGCATGCGGCGATCAACGACCCCGTCGTGATGTATCCCAGAATCAGATAGTGACGCAGCAATTCTCGTGAATCGCTCAACGCGCCCGCACTCAGGCTACTGGTCAACACAGGGATCATGACCACCAAGAAGGACGACGCCACCAGATCAAACGGAAGCGGCGTCGCTGCATTGGCGTAGATGGCGTACTCTTCAACGCTGGCGCGCCCACCCACAACCAACTTCCCCACCTCCCTAGACAATGAGGAGAATGCGACAAAGATGCCCATCGGAAGACACAATGACACGATCGGTCTGAGCACCGGCCCGCGTGGAAGAACCAGGCGTAGCGCGAAGTCATCCCTACCAAAGGCCAGCCAGAACCAGACCGACGTCACAAGATCCATTAAGAGCATTGCTCCAAATACCCATCGGACGTCCTTTACGGTCACCGCCACGATGATTACGACCGCCAGCTTCACGACCGCAAACACAATTGTCCTCACCGCGAGAAATCGCGCGCGGGACTTCGACAGCATAAGCACCTGAAGCGACGATATCAAGTTCACCAGTAGCGGCCGAAAGGCCAGGTACAGAAGCAGCCCACCCAACTCAGCGTTTCCGAAGTACTGAACAATGGACCCCTGGAAACCGAGGATCAAGGACGCGCTCGCCACGCCCACGGCAACCTGAAGCGTAAACACCGTATTGACATGCTCCTGCCGCAGTCTGCTCTGGAGACCACGATTCTGGAAATAGTTGGCTCCGTCAGGCAACCCGAGTGCAGTTACGAGAGCGACCACGGTAACTATCTGAGCTCCCTGCGCGTAGGATCCGTACGCGTGTAGATCCAATGCACGCGATAGCACCATCGAGCTGGCTATGCTCACCGCGTAGGTGACGAACCTCGAAGCGGCCAAGACGAGGGAATCGCTCCCGATCCTAGATGGGCCCACGAGACTCTTCCGCGAGATGCTTCACAACCTTCGCGGGATTGCCGGCGGCCACGCAGTTGTCCGGTATGTCGTGAACCACGACCGCATGCGCCGCAACAATCGAACCCCTGCCAATGTGAACCCCTTTAAGTATCGCAGCATACTCACCGATCCACACGTTGTCGCCGATGACCACAGGCGAAGCATCCGAATGGGTCCATTCCCACGCGTCGTTGAAAAACCCGCCTTCCGACATACGCAGGCGAGCAGATGGGTCCGTAGGGTGGTGATTGCTGTCGTAGATATGCACGTGATTTGAGATGATCGCACAGCGCCCAATCTCGACACGGATCAAAGCTCCAATGCGCGTACTTCCTCCGCCACCCACCCATGAGTGCTCGCCGATCACAATACGTCCGTTGCCGCGAGTAATTAGAATGCAATCGATGTACGAATGCGACCCCAGGATGATGCTTGGCGTCGGCGTCTCGGCAGTCGAGCACCAGGCGCCTGGTCCAATCGAAACATCAACACCAACCTCAGAGGATGCACGAAGCATTCGCTGGGCGCGCCTCCTGCGAATGGACAAGTAGAGGCTTAGGGCCGAGATCATGCCAGGCTCTCATCTTCGAGAAGGGCAGCGATTTGGGAAAATGCCGAAGCGGGACTGTACAGCGCGGCACGATTCAGGCACTCACGCTTGATCGACAGGAGATCATGATCGCCCGCGAACAGCGACCCAATTGCGCCCGCCAGTGCCTCTACGTCCCCAAGGGGGTAGCTAATACCGGTCGCGCCATCTTCCAGAACCTCGTCATAGTACCGCCACCTCGCTGACACTATGGGCAATCCAGCACTCAAGCCGTCGATAATGGTGCCTGGTATTCCCTCTTCTCGATACCGGGTGGGAAACACCAAACCATCGTATCGCGCAATCGCCTGAACGCTCATGTCGGGCTCCACGACACCCTTGTAAGTTACGTACGACGCATGCTCGTTGAGGAGTGTCGAGAGCGCTTCTCCGTACTCAGGATCAATCGGCCCGAACAGGTCGAGCGAAAATCGCGTGCTTGCTCGATTGTTCAATATCGCCACAGCGAGGATCGCATCCGTTACCCCCTTGCGTTCCTGAATGCGGCTGAAGAGACACAACCGCACGGGTTCGTGCGGATCCCAAGCCAGCTCCGAACAAGCCACCGGAGACACCATTTTGAAGTTCGGAAGGTATCTCACTGACTCAACTCCCTGTTGGGACAGTTCGGCGCAGAGTTCGTGTGACTCCACGTAGTTCACCTTGAACGAGTTCAAGTATCTCACAAGCGCCGGTCTCGACCGAACGTCAGAGGCTAGCCACCCGCCGATTAGGTTGTGGTGGACCTCGGTGCCGAAGAAGCGACTGCACACGTAGAGTACTGGGAAAAGCATCGCGCGGCCGTGAGTAGACAACGCCACCACGATTCTCTTGCACCGCAACACGCACAAGAGCAGTGACAGGGCGACGCGGATGGGCCGACGGCGATAGTCTCTCGTGTCAGCGCAGATAACGCCATCCGGTCCATAGCGGCCCACCATCAGACGATAGAGCGTCCTGGTCTTGACGGTCTGCCCGTCCATGAGCAAGCCGTCCCGGTCGACCCTGCCGATGAGCCCGACCGAGGTTCTTCTCAAGGTCTCACAGCTCCCCTCTGGGCGTGCCGTGACTCCAGCCGTCGCCCCACCGGCCTCGTCATGCTTAGTCGGGGACCAGCTTCAGCCGGCCGGGTGATCAGTCGGTCAAACTGGCAAGCTACGAAAGGCAGAACAAAGAACAGTCCCATGTTGTAGGTGTAGATCTCTGTGGCCATCATTACGGCGAACGCGAGGTAGACGGCCAGAATTGGCGCTTTTGCTGGGACCCCTGGGAGCGCATCGAACTCGCGCGCGCACACCAGCAGCAGCGCAACGAACGCCGCCACGGCGATCAGCCCGCCATCATACGCGAGTTGCAGATACTGATTATGAGCCTGCCACAAGACATCGCCGCGAGGAATGAAGGCTCCGAAGATGTCGTTAATTCCGTGACCCAGCCAAGGCCGTTGCATGACGATATCCAACGCGCCGTCCCATAACGACGTGCGCCCGGTGAGTGTCGCGTCCTTGTCGAAGACGCCTTCCAGGATTGTTCCGATCAACGCTTGTCCCCGAAATATGACTACCACGACGCTAACAATGACGCCGAGTAGCGAAATCCGCCTCATGCTGAGTAAACCCTGAGACACCGGCGCAAATCGAAACAGGATGAACCCAGCCAGCGCGACTGCCAGGCCAATGAGTGCTGTCGCTACCGACAACGCACCAACCTGAGCGGTCCCAAGGACGGCTACCAAGAAGGTCCGCACGCCCAGCCGGCGTCCGTTAAGCGCGTCTATAGTGGCAGAGGCCGCGAGCGCAACGAAAAGGCAGTCGGTAACACGTGTTCGGATGCCGAGCAAGTACCAAGTCTCGACGTAACCGTTGGCCCAGATTCTCGAGACACCGGTTCCCGTCGCGACCATGATTGCGTTGATGGCAAGATACGCAAAGAGGAGGTCCGCGATGCAGCGCAGCGCGAGGCGGCCACCGGACGATGCACGCCGAGATGCATCGATCAACATAAAGAGGCTCACTTGCGCCACACTTGCATATCCCCAGTTAGCAATATCGCCGCCGGTCGCCAACGTGCCCGGAAGAAAAGACAAGCGGAAAAGCGCGAATGCAACGAGTCCGGCGGAGACCGTGGCACGCTCGTTGAGCATCCTAAGTACCAGGAGAACGAAGAGTGCGACCGTGGCCGCTTGAATGGTTAGCTGAACATGCGGAATCTGCTCAATCAGGGATGGCGTCAGGAGGACGAACAGGGAACACATCGTTACGATGTAATGCTCGCGAGCCGGACTCGCACCCGATTTAGCGATCGTATACGTGTTCATACCCCGCCGCCATGGCCTCAGAGGAATAAGCTTGGGCGAGAGCCGAGGAACGCATTCCAAACGCTTCGCGAGCCGGTTTGTCTCTGATCAACCGCTCGATGCCCGCTGCGAACGCTTCGACGCGCAGGTCACAGACGAACCCGTTCTCACCATCGATCACCAGAGATGGAAGGCCGCCCACCCGGGAGACAACGACGGGCAGACCCGCGGCCATCGCCTCGATAACCGAAAGTGGCGAACCCTCCTGCAGCGAGGGCAGGACGAATATGTCCGACTCGCGGTAGAACGTCGCCGTGTTCGCAACGTGCCCTGCGAACCTGACACCTGTGATGCTGTTGGACCTGACATGATCCCGGACAGCGGGCATGAGGGGCCCGTCTCCGACAAGGGTCAGCCCAATTTCGGGGTGGCGCCGCTTGAGCGCGATGTACACCTGAAGGAGGAACATGTGGTTCTTGACGTGATCAAACCGGCCGACGTGCAGCAGCTCGACGTTCGCATGAGGTCTTCGTGGCGCGCCTTGGAACGCCGCAAGGTCAACACCATTGTGCACGACCGGTATGCAGGCGGCATCAATGCCGTACACGGCGGCGATGGACTGCTGCACTTCCGAGCTTATGGCCACGGGTAGCACGTCCTTGTCGCGCAAGAAGCGACGATTCTGCGCTCGCACGATCTTGGATCCCGACTCCCATTGAGCCACACTGTGGAATGTATGGAGCATCCGAATGTCACGTTTCACTCGCCCGACCGCCGGAACGCTGTACTTGAGAATCGGCAGGTGAGTGTGAACGACGTCTACAGACCTCTGGCGAAACACCGACGCGAGTCGTCCGACCATGCGAGTATCGAGCCCCGCCCGTTTGTTCAGGTAGACGACATCGATCTCGGCTCCCTCCAGATCCTCGCAGAGAGGCGTGTGAAGGTTGTAGAGACTAATCACAACAAGAGTTCTGCCCCTGGCCTTCAGCGCCATCGCGAGGTTCCGGACCATTGTCTCGGCTCCCGCCAGGCTCAGGGTCGGAGAGATCAGGGCAAGTACACGCCCGGAGTTTGGAGCAGGGTCAGTCGTGGTCACAACACCTCGAGCCTCCCCCCCTGTTCGGCTAAGAACTCCTCAGAGAAATATGGGAAGACCCCGGCGGCCGGAGTGAAGGTCAGCTCCCCAAACCGAATCTCATCGCCGATCTGATATAGGTCGACCCTCACAAAACGGAACTCCATAGACAACCTCCGGCTGATTTGCAGCATGTCATCGAGGCGGCTTGGCGGGTCCAGCTCTCGCTTGTTCCTCATCCGAACCAGACCAGCCATCGGCGACCATGATGTATCGTAGAGGTTCAGCTGCAAGCCTTGCGTCCGTTCGGTGCACGTCAGGATGAAGGCGGGCTCGCCGGAGAAGCAGTGCACTTTGTAGTCAACGATCGCGTTTGGATCATCCAAGTATTCCTCACAATACACGCGACGGCGAATCAAGCGATAATGGGGCTCGATGCACGCTCGTGCGTAATCTTGGCGGAGCCAGGTAGCGATCTCTCGGCGGGCCGCCCGCACATTCAACTCTGCTTTGTCTGGACAGATGAGGTTCATGCCGCACGAATGGGTCGCCTTCAACGCGAAGCGTTTCGGCAGCGAGTCGAAATCAATGTCGCCGACGCTCTCCCACGGGCCGCCACAGAGCGGCACCAGTATGTCCCCCAGACCTTTGCTCACAACGTAGGCCCGAACGTCAAACTTGTCCGTGCAAGCGGCCTCCAGCTCCAACCCAGACTGTAGGCTCAGCCACGACACCTTGTCTGCCAGGTTCCGCGGTCGCGTAAGGTTGAGCTTCCTGCCAAAACGTAGACGAGCATCCACTTTTTTCATCGGCCGAACGCCGAATAGTGCAGTGGACATATTCAGTGCGCGTCGGTAGGTGTGCTTAGCCAGGTCCCGAGGGTTCACCGCGATACCCTTCTCCGAGTCGCTTCCGATTGGAGACTAATCGGGCGGCCTCTTGCACGCACAGCCTCGGGGACGCTGCGATCGCCTTGCAGGAGTAGCTCAAGGCGCCGCGGAAGTCACCGCTCCTTTTCGCGGAGACCGCGAGTACGGCGTTGTGGCGAAACTCCACGTATCTGATGTCGTCGCTGTCGAGCATTGGGTAGTATGATTTCACTAGTTCGTGGCGATCACGTTCGCCCTCTATCTTGTTCTGGCCGAGAGATAAGCGCTCGCCGGTGTGCAGGTACTGGTGCACGTGGACTCCGGGCATGTAGCCTATCCGAAGACCGGCCTCGATGCATCTCAACATGAGCACCCAATCCTGACCAGTCTTCCCCTCACCAAAACCCTCTGTCCTTTCGAAGGCTTCACGCCTTATCATGAAGACGGCGGTTGGGCATAGCGGCGTTCGAAGGTGTGCCCTAAGGAGCTCTTCCCTTGTGCTGTCTACGGCGTGATCGAGCACTCGTCGCTCGACGAGGCGCCCGTCTTTGGTGTACCACTCGACGTCCTGATAGCTCATGTCCAGCTCGTTTCCAAGCATGAACTTGAGCTGGGTCTCGAGTTTATCCGGAAGAAAGACGTCATCGTCGTCCAGAAACGCCAAGTAGGAGCCTGTTGCGAACTTCACCCCGAGGTTGCGAGCCGCGCCGCCTCCAACCTTTCCGGTCGTGAGGACTACTTTGACATGTTCCAGCAGAAAGCTCTCTTGAAGAGCCGCTCTAGTATCGTCTGATGCCTTCGAACCTCGAACGTTGTCATCGACGACGATGATTTCGAATGCGGGCCATGACTGCTCCACAATGGACCTCACGGCCCGAGTGACGGTCTCCGCCCGAGAATAGGTCGGAACGATAACACTAACGGTGCTTTCCGTCAGCGCAGGTAATGCGTGGGGTGCCGGCGGCGTTGTGAACTCTGGGGGATGGTTCCTTTCGCGCGCGAGTTCTGGTAGCACGAGGCAGACGTTAGCAGACGCGCGCCTGTGTTCTCGATGCGAACGCGCCCTCGATACGACCACCGGACCGAGCCCGATACATGCCAATCGGCGCGACATCCCAGCGTCACAAGGTCTTGAAGGTGGGTTCACACGCGCCTGAGCTTGCACGTCTGTGAACGCGGGCGGTCGATCCACAGGGGCTCCCGCATGGGGCGAATCATCCGTCCTAGGTGGGGGAGACCTTGCAAGCCTGCAGGTGCGGGTCAAGCCCGCCGGCCGATCACACTTCGCGGTCGTCCCACAGCGGCATGCTGGGCCTTATGTACGTTCGCTTCTCATAGCCTGAGGGAGTTCGCGCTCGCCTACCGAGGGTCGTCAGCTGTGCGCAATGTGATGATTCTGAGGAGGTGCGTTCGCGCGCGCTCGAGCTGAGCCGCACATGTCGCTGCTGGCGAGCTTTGTTACGCCGCTTCAGCGCCCTTGCCCAAGTTCGAGCCATCAACCGGGGGGATCCGGGTACCCAGGTTTTGGGCGAAAGCTGACCAGAAGGGATGTTGGCGGGGACTCTCTCCCGCCCGATGTGGGTCAGTGAATCGCGGCTCGCTCGTACTCCTCGGAGTACCACCGGATCTGTTGAACAAGTCTGCAGAGCGGACCTTGAAGTGTGCCCGCACCCGCTCAACCGCCACACGGTGAGTCGCACGCTGGCGGGAGCGATAATCTGGCGCCGGCCACAGCCTGCGACCTTCTGGGGGTCGCCCCGATCACCCGGGTCTCGTGGCAACGGCGCCGCAACGAGAGGCACACATGGTCCACCTGACGCGCGCGGAAGGCGCCTCCGACGGGTCTTCGCACGACCAGGCGGACCGCCGGACGATCCGTCCAACCCGGCGAAAGCGTCGACTCTGGCCTCGCATCCTTCTTCCGCTCCTCGGGCTCCTCCTCGTCGCGCTCGCGTGGGGCGGGTGGCAGCTGTGGCAGCTCGGGTCGAACCTGCTCGGGCTGAAGGACGTCGCTTCGCAGGCGCAGCACGACGTCCGGTTCAAGAACTTCACCGCGCTCAGGTCCGATCTGGTGCAGGCGCGGAACCTCGCGTCCAGGGCGAGCGCCTCCGCTGACCTGCCGGCCGTCGAGCTCGCGTCCCGGCTGCCGTGGGTCGGGGACGACGTGACCGTCGCGCGGCAACTCGCACACGCGGCGAACGACCTCACCGCCGGGACCACCAGCGTCGATCCCCTGATCGGTCGGCTCGCCGTCGGAGGCACGAAGGCCGTCCTGAGCGATCCGGCGACGCACGACGTCGTCCTCGACGTGCGCGCTGCATCCGCCGCAGCGGCGCAGCGCCTCGACGGGCTCGACCTCAGCCACCTGGCGCTGCCCGTCGGCGACGACGTCGCCACGCTCCGCGACGGCCTCGCCAAGGTCGGACCCGCCGTCGACACGCTCACCCCGTACCTCGACGCGGTCGCGATCCTGTCCACGCCGGGAAGCTCGCACACCTGGTTCGTCGCCACCCAGAACCTGGGCGAGTCCCGTCCCTCCGGCGGCATCATCGGCGCCTGGCTGCTCGTCCGGGCATCCGACGGCACGCTGACGGTGGTCGATCGCGGTTCCAACGACGCCCTCGGCGAGAAGGTCGACTACCAGGGCTCCCTGCCGGCCGGCTACGAAGAGGTGTGGGGCGACAGCATGTCCGACTGGCGCACCGTCAACATGTCGGCCAACTTCCCCGAGGACGCCCGCCTGTTCGCCCACGCCTGGAACGCCCGCGGCGGCAAGCAGGTGGACGGGGTGCTCGCCCTCGGCCAGGGCAGCGTCCGCTTCCTCGCCGCAGCCACCGGCCCGGTCACCGTCAAGGGACGCTCCATCGCCCCCGACCAGCTCGCCGACTACCTGCAGGTCGGCATCTACCGCGACTACCCCGACCCCAAGGCCAAGGACGCCGTCGTCGCCGAGATCGTCGCCCAGATCCTCGGCAGGCTCTCCAGCGGCCAGCTCGACCTGCCCGGCCTGCTCGCGTCCGCCGTGGGCGGCCCCACCGCCGACTACCTGCAGCTCTGGTCGTCCGACAACTCGGTGCAGAAGCAGATCCGGGCCGCCGGGCTGTCCGGTGAGTTCACCGACGAGGCCGGCCCCGTCGCGTCCGTCCGGCTCGCGGACGCCGGCGCCAACAAGCTGGACTCGTTCATGCACCTCGGCGCGGAGTACCGGCTCGGCGAGTGCGTGGCCGACGAGGACGGCATCGAGAGCCGCAGCAGCACGTTCACCGTCACCCTGCGCAACGCCGTCCCCGGCGGCCTGCCCGACTACGTCACCGGCAAGGGCGAGCTCCTGGACGGACGCAAGCACCCCGTCGGCTCCAGCCGCGATTTCGTCGTCGTCTACACCCCGGCGCAGGCCACCCTCACGTCCGCCCTGCTCGACGGGAAGCCCGCCGTCGTCCACTCGGCCTGGATCGGCGAGCGCCAGATGCTGGCCTTCGACGTCGTCCTCACGCCCGGATCGAGCGCGACGATCAGCCTCACCTGGGACGAACTTCCCACTGACAACGACAATCAGGCATTCCCGCTGACACCTCGCATCGTGCTTCCCCCGTTGGCAAACCCGGCAAACGTCCGAGTTGTCGACGGGTCGGCATGTCGTTGATCGGAAAAGTGATTCCAGATGGCGTTTTCGCGGGATCACCGACGTCCGCTTTCGCTACAGTCTGAGAGGGGTTCAGGGGGGTCTTGGCGACGACATCTGCCGCCTGCCCGCGACCGGCACGTCGACAGGAGTTCTTTCCGATGAAATTCGCTTCCGTACTCAAGCTCACCGCAGCTGCGCTCGTTTCGGGTGCGCTTCTGGTTCCGAGCATCGGCCCCGCAACGGCGGCCGCCACTTATCCGCCGCACGTGTCGATCCTGTACGCGTCGCCCGTCCTGACGAACGGCCACGCCGCCGTCGCCGTCTCGGGTGACCACCTCACGTCCGGGATGAGCGTCAAGGCCAGCCGTGGCACCCACTCGGCCACCGCAGCCGTCAGCGTCCACAAGGACGGCACCGTCGGGACGGCGGACGTGAACGTCACCCCGCTGCTGTCGACCATCGCGGGCCGCTACACCGTCACCTTCGCGCTTCGCGGCGCGTCGGTCACCGGAAACACCACGACCACGCAGACCTACACGGTCGGCAAGGCGATCACCATCAAATCCTTCAAGATCGCCGGCACGGCCACCGGAGTTCGCGTCTCCGGAAAGGCCGCAAAGAGCACGCCTGTCAAGATCAGCATCAAGTTCGGCTCGAAGACCTACACCAAGACCGTGAAGGCCGGAAGCGCCGGGAGTTTCGCCTACTCGTTGAAGAAGAAGACCCCCGGCACCTACAAAGCGACCGCCCAGGTCGCGCCCAACAAGAAGTACTTCAGCGCGGCCGTCACCGCGACCTACACGCGCTGACCCCCTCCCGCGCACGGCGCGGGTCGGGAGAACAGGTTCTGCCAGGCGGCCGGGTCCTCACGGGCCCGGCCGCTTCGGCGTTCCGACAAGCGCTGATGGGTAGGACTACGCCCGCCGGAGGACTGTGCGAACACTGTTCACGAAGAGGATGATCGGTCGCGGAATCCAACGGAGGGAGCAGGCCATGTCGATGAACTTCATGCCGCGGTGTCTCGCAGCCCTGGTCGTCCTCGGAGCGGCATTGGCTGCGCCGTCCGTCCCGTCCGCCTCTGCCGCGGCGCCCTCCCAGAAGGCCGCCAACGTCAACGCGGGCTACGTCCACACCTGCGCGGTCACCACCAAGGGCACCGTGCTGTGCTGGGGCTACAACAGCGCCGGCCAGCTCGGCGACGGGACGACGACGACACGCACGTCCCCGGTCGCGGTCGCCAACGTCGGGGTCAAGGCGAAAGCCGTCTCGGCCGGCTACATCAGCACCTGCGAGCTGACCACCAAGGGTGCCGTGCTGTGCTGGGGAGACAACACCTACGGCCAACTCGGCAACAACACGACCACGGCGTCGCCCACTCCCGTCCCGGTCTACGGCCTGGGCAAGGGCGTGAAAGCCGTCTCGGTCGGCTACTACCACGCGTGCGCGCTCACCACGAAGGGCAAGCTGTGGTGCTGGGGCTACAACGGCGTCGGCCAGCTCGGGGACGGCACCACGACCCAGTCGCCCAAGCCCGTCGCCGTGGTCGGGCTGGGCAAGGGCGTGAAGGCCGTCTCGGTCGGCTACTTGCAGACCTGCGCGATCACCTCGAAGGGTGCGGCGAAGTGTTGGGGCTCCAACACGGCCGGACAGCTCGGTGACAACAGCATGACCAGCCGTTCGACGCCTGTGACGGTGTACGGACTGGGCAAGCACGTGAAGCAGATCTCCACGGGCTTCCAGTCGACCTGCGCGGTCACCACCAAGGGCAAGGCGCTGTGCTGGGGCTACAACAGCAGCGGCCAGCTCGGCAACGGAACGACGACGCAATCTGCAATGCCCGTGGTCGTGAGCGGGTTGGCCAAGGGCACGGCCGCCGTGAAGATGGGCGTCAGCCACGCCTGCGCGCTGACCACCAAGGGCAAGGTGCTGTGCTGGGGAGCCAACAACTACGGGGAGTTGGGCGACAACTCCGTGGTGAATCGGCTGACGCCGGTTGGGGTCTACAACCTCGGCAAGTCGTCCAAGCTCAGTGTCGGCTACCTGCACACCTGCGTGGTGACGTCGAAGAAGGCCGTCAAGTGCTGGGGCTACAACGGCTACGGCGCCCTCGGGGACGGGACGACCACCGAGGCGCACCAGCCGGTCAGGACTCTCGGGTTCTGAGGCGGGCGGGGACGGCCTGAGTCGTCCCGGGACGGAGGGGGTGGCGGCCGCAGCGGCGGCCGTCATCCCGGGCTGGTTCGGGGCTCGTTCGGGACACGACCGTCCTCGCGCGGGCTGTCATCCCGGGCTTGCCCCGGGATCCCCGTCGGCACGTCTCCGTCCTCCCCGCGGCCCGTCGCCCCGGGCTTTGCCGGGGGGAACCGCGTCCTGCGCTGTGGACGGGGCCAAGTTATCCACAGCTGTTCGATTCGTGTTCGATTTTGTCAGTGGCGAGTGTTTGACTTGATGCATGGAGGGGGCGAGCACCGGGAGGGTCGCAGCGGGCGAGCTGTTGGAGCAGCTGCTGTCCGGGCTCGATCGACTGGAGGCCGACCGGTCGCGGTTGAGCCCGTCCACGCGGCTGGAGTGGCTGCGGCTCGCTCGCAAGGCGCGCTCGCGACTGGACGGGCTGTGCGCGGTCCTGGCGGCCGAGGCCGAGCGGACGCAGGCGTCCGAGGCCGCCACCGGGACGCCGCTGAAGGCGTGGCTCGGCCGAACCGAGGTGCTGTCGCGCTCGGAGGCGTCCGGGGTGGTGCACCAGGCGCGGGCGGTCGGCGAGCACCCTGTCGTGGGGGCGGCCGCGGTCGCCGGACGGGTGAACTCCACCCAGGCACGGGCGATCACGCGGTTGCTGGACGGGCTCAAGCCGTCCCTGGCGGCGCCCCAGCTCGCGCGGGCGGAGGAACTGCTCGTCGGCTGGGCGTCCCGGCTGGACGCGAAGCAGCTCGAGGGCGCGGCATCCCGGGTGCTGGCGGAGGTCGCGCCCACCGAGGCTGACGAGCTGACCGAGCGACGGCTACAGGCTGAGGCGGAGGCCGGGTGGCGAAGCCGGTCGCTGAGGTTCTTCACGGAGGGCGGCTGCACGCGATTCGAGGGGTCTCTCCCCCGGCTCGAGGGCCAGGCGTGGATCGCGCTGATCAACGCACACACCGAGGCCGCCCGGCGGACGGCGATCGAGGCTCGGGATCCGCTGGCCGCGCAGCCGACGCTCGAGCAGAGGCGGGCGGATGCCCTGATCAGCATGATCCGGAGCGCCGGTGACGCCAAGCCGGTGTTCGGCGCCGGCACCCCGCGGGTGATCGTGACACTCGACTACGAGCGGCTGCAGACGCGCGCGGCGGGCGCGGGAGTGCTCGCGTCCGGACAGCAGCTGTCCGCCGGCGAGTTGCGCCGACTGTGCTGTGACGCCGACCTGGTCCCGGCCGTGCTCGGGAGGAGTTCGGAGGTGCTCGACGTCGGCCGGGCGTCCAGGCTGGTCACCCCGGCGATCCGGACGGCGCTGGTCGTCCGGGACCGTGGGTGTGTGTTCCCGGGGTGCGACCTTCCGTCCGAATTGTGCGAGGCGCACCACATCGTGCCCTGGTGGGCCGGCGGAGTGACCGCGCCTTCGAATCTGGTGCTGCTGTGCCACTCGCACCACGGCGTCGTCGAACCTGCCCGGCACAACGTTCGGGACCAGTGGGAGGTGCGGATCGCGCCCGACGGACTGCCCGAGTTCATCCCCCCGCGCCGACTCGACGCCAGTCGCACGCCGGTCAGGCACTCGAGGCACGGTCCGCCGGGACCCACCCGCGGAGGCGTAGGCGGGAAGGGAGGCGATGCGCCGCCGGCCACGGCGAACCCGGCCGGCCGGGGGGAACGGGCGTCCCGGTCGGGATCCGGCCGGGCGGCGGTGACTGAGCCCACGCTCCCGATGCCTGCGTGATCGGAGCCTGCGAGGGGGCGAAAGGGCGGGCTCGTGGTGAGGGAGGTGGCGGAGCGGCTCGTGGGCGGAGCGGCTCGTGGGCGGTGCGGCTCGTGGGCGAAGCGGCTCGTGGGCGGAGCGGAGGCGGTGCGGCTCGTGGGCGGAGCGGCTCGTGGGCGGTGCGGCTCGTGGGCGAAGCGGCTCGTGGGCGGAGCGGCTGTGGGCGGAGCTGAGGCGGCGGGGTGCAGCGCGCGCGCGAGCAGCTAGTCTCTCTGGCGGGGCCGCCGGGCGGCCTGCACCACGACGAAGGAGACGCGGGTGCGTGCACCACGTTCGACGATGGTCACCTTGGCGCTCGCCGCCACGCTCAGCGCGTGCGCCCTCCAGCCACCCGGCTCGGCCAGCACGCCGGCCTCGATCGGTGCTCCGACCTCCACCGGTAGCAACTCGTCCGGCGCGCCGGCCACCAGCCAGAGCCCCACGCGCGCGTCCAGTCCGAGCCGGCGTCCGTCAGCCTCGCAGGGCGACCCCACTGCATCCGGGGACGCGCTCGGTCCGTACGGCTTCGGCGATCTCAGGCTCGGCGTGACCAAGGCACAGATCGTCGGCATCGCGCTCATGCGTACCGGGCTCCTGAACGGTGTCGACACCTCCCGCAAGGGCGACTGCGGCGCGGACGGGGACGGCTGGCTCGGCCGCAACCGTCCACCGCGCGACGACGTCACCGGACGGCTCTTCTTCTCCACCCATACCGGGAGGCTCGTCGCCATCTACGCCTTCGCCGACCTCGCCACGCCAGAAGGCGTCAGGCTCGGCAGCACCGAGGCCCAGGTCAAGGCCGCCTACCCCGACTGGATCGAGGAGGACGGCCGGGGCTACGCAACCGTCGCCGGCAACCCGGACGCGACCTACCGGATCCAGATCATCCGCGGGACGGTCGCCGAGCTCAGCCTGGATGCGGTCGACCAGGACTGTTACGAGTGACGCTCGCCGCCTCCGGGCGGCCTCGCAACCCGTCATCGAACCGGCTTGCGACGGTCGCGCACGCAGACGACGAACGACGGCCCCCGCCGAGGGCGGCGACCCGGACGCGCGGCGAACTCAGTACGCGCCGTCCGAGCCGACGACCGCCTTGGCCGTCTTGGCGAGGATCACCAGGTCCTGCGTCATCGACCAGTTGTCGACGTAGTACAGGTCGAGGCGCACCGTGTCGGCCCACGAGAGCCGCGAGCGGCCCGACACCTGCCACAGGCCGGTCAGGCCCGGGCGGACCTCCAGGCGGCGGCGCGTGTCGTCGTCGTACTCCGCCGTCTCCCGCGTCAGCGCCGGGCGCGGGCCGACGAGGCTCATGTCGCCGCGCAGCACGTTCCACAGCTGCGGCAGCTCGTCGAGCGAGTAGCGCCGGATCACCCGACCGATCTTCGTGATCCGCGGGTCGTTCACCATCTTGAACAGCGGGCCGGCCCCCTCGTTGGACGCCGCGAGCGCCGCCAGCCGCGCCTCCGCGTCGGTCACCATGCTGCGGAACTTGAGGCAGTTGAACACCTCTCCCCCACGCCCGACCCGCACCTGACGGAAGATCACCGGACCCCCGTCCTCGAACTTGATCGCCAGCGCCACAGCCGCCATCACCGGCGCGAGCACGATCAGCAGCGCCAGCGACCCGATGAAGTCCACCGACCGCTTCAGCCACCGCGTCGCCGGGATCGCCTGCGGACGCTCCACGTCCACCAGCGGCAACCCCGCAACCGGGCGCACGTCCAGCCGCTTCGCACTGATGTCGGCCAGATTCGGCACCACGATCATCTGCACGGCCAGCTGTTCCAGCTCCCACGCCGCCCGCCGGAAACCGGCAGGCGATGAAAAAGCACCCTCGGCGAAGATCACACAGGAAATGCCCTCGTCGCGAATGGTGTCGGCAATGCGCGACGGGTCACCGAAGACCGGGAGTCCGGCCGGGGTTTCGCGGTCCCGACCCGGCGTCAACGCCCCCACGACGTGATACCCGAGCCATTTCTCGCGACGAAGGGTGATGGCCACCGAATCGACGTGCTCGCGCCCCCCGACCACCAGGACGGGGGTGAGGAACCGGTCCCGCCGGTGCATCGAGTGCGCCAACTGGCGCCGGACGAAGCGTCCGACCAGCAGCAGGTGCATGCCGAGCCCGAACAGGACAACGAAGAAGGAGCGCGACAGGTCGTACGACGTCATGTACGACGCCACGCCCACCGCGCCCGCCACGCTCAACGACGCCGTCACAACCCGCTTGTACTCGGTCACGCCGGCGTGGAAGTGTCTGCGGGAGTAGCTCCCCGTGCCCGCCAGCGCGAGCATCCAGACCAGTCCGATCAGCGGCACCGTCCAGGCGCCGCCCGGGATCGGGCCGCTGTTCACCCCGGGCAGCGGCAGCCTCCGGAACGCTTCCGCGATGGTGGCCGACCCGACGATCAGAAGAGCATCGAGCCCGGCCACCATCGCGATTTCGATCTGCTTCGGACGGACGTCTACCCGGATACTTGCTGGATTTGACGCGAGCGCGCCCACGGTCGATGACACTGCGGTCACGATTCCCCCCGATCAGACCTTCACCAGCCATTCCCCCGAAGGCTGGGCGGCTCGACCCCCCCAGGCCAAGCCAACGCGTTGAATCTATCGGGGGCCGGATTGCCCGCCAAGGAGTAATCCGTGCACCCCCAGGGGCCGGCGGGGGTGCGCAATTCGGCCCAGCATCAACGCTCGGTGGAGATTTCCACGCCCGGAGATTTCCTGCCGGCCAATTCCGGGACGCCAAGCGCGGCGTCTCCCTACGACGCAGAACGGGCGTCGGGGTTGCCCCCGACGCCCGTCCTGACGAGGTGTGTCAGGGCTTCATCGTGCCCGTCTCGAGGAACCGGGAGTGCCAGCCGAGCGACTGCCGCAGGTCGTGCGGGGTGTGCATCCCGTTGGCCACCTTGACGGCGTGGTCGTAGTACTCCTGGAGGAGCGGACGGTAGTCCGGGTGCGCGCAGTTCTCGATGATGAGCTTGGCCCGCTTCTTCGGCGACAGCCCGCGCAGGTCGGCCAGGCCCTGCTCGGTGATGATCACCTGGACGTCGTGCTCGGTGTGGTCGTGGTGGGAGACCATCGGGACGATCGCGGAGATCGCCCCACCCTTCGCCGTGGACGGGGTGACGAACGCCGAGATGAAGGCGTTGCGGGTGAAGTCCGCCGAGCCGCCGATGCCGTTCTGCATCTTCGAGCCCATGATGTGGGTTGAGTTCACGTTGCCGTAGATGTCCGCCTCGATCATGCCGTTGCAGGCGATCACGCCGAGCCGGCGGATCATCTCCGGGTGGTTCGAGATCTCCTGCGGCCGCAGGATGATCCGCGAGCGGTACTCCTTGGCGTTGTCGTTCATCTTGTTCGCGTACTCGGGGCTCAGCGAGAAGGCCGTCGCCGAGGCGATCGTCATCTTCCCGGAGTCGAGCAGGTCGACCATGCCGTCCTGGATCACCTCGGTGTAGGAGGTCAGGTAGTCGAAGGGGCCCTCCAGCAGGCCGGCGAGCACCGCGTTCGCGATGTTGCCGACGCCGGACTGCAGCGGGAGCAGGTTCTTCGGCAGGCGGTGCTGCTTCACCTCGTTGGCCAGGAAGTCCAGCAGGTTCTCCGCGATCGCCCGGGAGTCGTCGTCCAGCGGCTTGAACGGGGTGTTGCGGTCCTCGGCGTCGGTCTCGACGATCGCGATGATCTTCTTCGGGTCGACGCGGAAGTTGCGCTGGCCGATCCGGTCACCGGGGTGCGTCAGCGGGACCGGGAGCCGGTTCGGCGGCATCGCGGCCCGGTAGTAGATGTCGTGCATGCCCTCCAGGTCGCGGCTCTGCCAGCTGTTCACCTCGAGGATGATGTGCTCGGCCTCCTGCAGGTAGGTCTTGTTGTTGCCGACCGAGGAGGACGGGACCAGCTCGCCGTCCTCGGTGATCGCGGTCACCTCGATGACCGCCATGTCGAGCTTGCCCATGAAGCCGGCCCACACCATCGGGGCCAGGTGGGACAGGTGGATGTCGGAGTAGTCGCTGATGCCCGCGTTGATCTTGGCCCGCATGATCGGGTCCGACTGGTAGGGCGTCCGGAACGCGACCCCGTCCACCTCGGCGAGGGCCCCGTCCAGCTCGGGAGCGGTGGAGGCGCCCGTCCACACCCCGATCTTGAACTCTTCGCCGCGGTCGTGCGCGTCCTTGATCTGGGCGGCCAGGGCGACCGGGACGAGCTTGGGGTAGCCGGCGCCGGTGAAGCCGGAGAACCCGACGTTCATGCCGTGCTTGATCTTGGAGGCCGCCTCGTCTGCGCTGCAGACCATGGCGCGGAAGGCAGGGTTCTCGATTCGTGACATCTTGCTCCTCGGCAGTGGATCGGGCTCGGACAACGCTACCGGGCCATGGTGGCAACCATGCTTATGCGGGAGATTGTCTCGCGTGCTGTCAGATCAGTCCCACATGTTGCGACAAGGTATGTTGCTCGCCGGCCGACAAGCGCACCGCCGATGAGCGGACGTTGCCGGACTCGACGCAGACGAACTCCGACCAGTACTGGCCGACGTCCGCCATCGAGGTGCCGAGTGCGCGGCCCGGGTTCCAGACCACGGTGTTCGCCGCCCCGTGCGCGGTGACGCGGATGCGCCGCGAGAAGCCGGGATCGTCCACAACGACGGACCCGGCGCAGTCGTAGATGCGGTCGACCTCGCCCTCGAACCGCAGCGGCTCCGTCTGCAGGGCCCGGGCGAGGGTGCCGCCGACAGTGTCGGTGTAGGAGCAGCCCTCCAGCCCGGTGATGGAGATGCGGGAGACGTCACACACCTTCAGGTACGTGTGCAGCGCCTCCTCGTATGTGATCGGCTCGGTGCCGGTGTTGGTCACCGTCAGCGAGACGGTCAGCGCCGCGTCGGTGAGCGACGCGACGAGCTCGGCGGCGAAGGGCCACTCGGAGGCGACCGGCGAGGTACACGCGTGGTCCAGGTCGTCCGGGCCCAGCTCGTAGCGGGCGACCAGCTGGCCGGCGCTCGCGACGTTCTCGGTCACGTGGACACGACGCCAGGCTGCGGTCCTGGCGAAGCCGTGCTTGGGCCGGCGGTCGCCGTCCGGGCCGTTGCCGAACCACGGGAACACGACCGGGACGCCGCCGCGGACGCCCTTGCCGGGCTCGAAGTCGGCCAGCGGACTGAGCCACAGGACGGGCAGCTGGCCGGCCGGCGTCCATGCGATCGGCTGGGCGCCGACGTCGAGGACGCCGTAGTCACGGCCATTGAAATGGGTCTCGATACCGGGGAAAGCACTCACGGGCACCGGGGAAGGCTAGCCGATCCTCACCGATCCCGGAGCCCCCGTGTCGATGAATGGCGGCAAGCACGGAGTTCTCCGAAATGCGGCCGCCGAACGGTCGGCACCGCTACCGTTGGACCGCTGGCCATCCGACCCCAGGAGGAACGCGTGAGCGACCTGCCGACCCGGCTCGCAGAGCTGAAGCCTTCACGCCGAACCGTCCTCGTGGCTGCGGCGTGGACGGCGCCCGCGGTGATCGGGTTGAGCGCCGCGCCGGCGTATGCGGCGTCCGACGAAGTGACGCCAACGGGCGCCGTGTACAACGCGACGTGGCACGTCGCGACCGGGGCACTGCAGACCGGCGACAACCAGACGGGCCGAACCGGATGGACCCAACCAACGACAGGGATCTATCGAGTCGATGACGGTGTTGCCAGCACCAGCGACTGGCTCGATCTGTCTACCGTGGGAGTTGGCTTCCTGTCGGAGCAGGACGCTGGAAGCGTACCGACGACGATTCAGCTCGACTTCAGCTACACCGTCACCGCGGGCCAAAAGGACCTAATCACGTGTGAGATCCGTGCAGGCAACCAGGCTGCGGCAGCCCAGCTGGTCGACGTCGTGGTCAGCGAGCCGGGAAACACACTGGCATCCTTCGGCTACACCACGGGCGCCCAAGCTCCCGAAGGGACCAACTACCTCACCATCGACGGAGGCCTCGCCTCCCCGACGAGGTTTCTCACACCGTCCTCGACCGCAGTCACCGTCACCGTGACATTCACCCTGCCGGGAGGCGCGGAGTCGACCGGGCACATCTGGCTGAAGCAACCGCTGATCGCCCCCCGCTGATCGCCCAGGCGCATTACCGAACCTGCCGAGGACGACCGATTACGACAGCGCGGCCGTTGGCCGAACAACCAGGCCCGTGCGGAGCTTCGGCGTGAAGAACGTCGACTTGGGCGGCATCAGCAGGCCTTCGCGGGCGGTCCGGCGGATCTCCTCCAGCGAGGTGGGACGGATGAGGATGGCCGCGTCCGCCGTCCCGTCCGCGAGCCGGGCGAGGGTCTCGTCCAGGCCGTGCTGGTAGCCGACCTCCGCGGTTGAGCCGGCCAGCACGTGCTCCAGCCACGCCCCGTCGAGGGAGCGGACGCCGTCGAACGCGCCCTGTCTCGGGATCAGCCACTGCGCGGAGCCGTCCGACGACAGCAGGACGAGCCGGCCGAGTTCGACCATCTGCGCCAGCATCGCGGGGGTGGGCGCCGGCGCGGTCTCGATGTCGAAGCCTGTGGCCAGCTCTGCGCGCAACGCGTCGGCCGTCGTGCCGGTGTAGACGCGGTGGATGGCCTCGATGCTGAGCTGGTCGGCGACGAGCTCGTTGATGAAGGTCAGGGTGAACTCGGCGTCGGTGTCCGTCCGGCCGGACGCGGCGCGCACCTCGTCGCGGTAGCTGCGCGAGATGGAGTAGCGGTGGTGGCCGTCCGCGATCAGGACGTCGTCCGCGGCGAGGATCGCGGTGATCGCGGCGATCCGTTCCGGGTCGGACAGGCGCTCGACCGTGTGCCGGACGCCGTCGAAGACGACCTCGCCGACGGGTTCCGCCGGCTCGCGCAGCGCGTCGCTGAGACCAGCGGCCAGCGAGAGCCCCCACACCGGGGAGAGGTTCGCCGCCGCCGCGCGGGTGAGGTCGAGCCGGTCGGTGACCGCCTTCGGCGTGGTGCGCTCGTGCGGGAGGACGCCTCCGGCGTCGAGGTCGACCACCTCGAGCCCGGCGAGGACGCCGACGATGGTCCGCTGCGTCCCGGTCGCGTCGGTGAACGACATCCGGTAGATCGTGAGGGTCGGCTTCTCGTCCCTGGTCAGGACACCTTCGGTGAGCCAGTCGTTGAGGAGGGCTGCGGCGTTGTCGTAGCGGTCGTCGCCGCCGTCCGGGACGTCGATGTGCACGATGTTGTGGCTGCTGCGAGCGCCGAGGTCGGCCACGTCCGCTTCGGAGAGGACGTCGTACGGCGGTGCGATGACCTGCTGCAGGTCGGTACCGGCTGCGTAGCGGATGGCCCGGAACGGCGCGATCTTCGGCATGCGTCCGAGGGTATCCGCTCGGGCGGCCGGGCGGCTCCGCCGCCTCGGGGACGGACGGTCCCGGGGCGGCGTCCCGACGTGGCGTCGGGTGGTGGCCGACTCCCGGCCGGTAGCCTGACGGGCGTGGGTCAGGACTCGTTGTGGTACCGGATCGGCCGGGCGCTCGGCGACGTCGTGCGACCCGTCCGGGCGCCGCGGCCGGAGGCGGGACGCCGCAGCGGGCAGCAGCCCCGCGGCCGGCACGACGAGACGCGGCCGGCGCAGCATTCCGGAGCCGACACCTATCCCGGCGACTTCACCGGTCCGTTCGCCATCAGCTACGCGCCGAGCGACGACGACCGCCCCGACCCGGGTGAGGTCGTGTGGACCTGGGTGCCCTACGAGGAGGACCACACGCAGGGCAAGGACCGTCCCGTCCTGATCGTCGGCAGGGACGCGCGCTGGCTGTTGGGCGTGCCCCTGAGCAGCAAGGACCACGACCTCGACGCGGCCCAGGAGGCCGGCGAGGGCCGCTACTGGGTGGAGATCGGACGGGGTGCCTGGGACCGCTCGGGACGCGAGAGCGCCGTCCGGGTGAACCGGGTCGTCCGGGTCGACCCCCGGGGCGTGAGGCGCATCGGGGCACGCCTGGACGAGGCCCGGTTCCGGGTCGTCGCCGACGCGATCCGGCAGCACACCGGGTAGACCGCAGCGCGGCGGGGAGCTCGAGCGGCAACGGGTCGAGGAACGGGCTCGAGGAACAGGCGAGGGAGCGGCCGGACGGGCTGCCGGAGGCGAGGAGGGGCCGTGGCGGGATTCGGGATCCTGTGCGTGTGCACAGGGAACGTCTGTCGCTCCCCCGTCGCGGAGCGCCTTCTCGCCCACGCTCTCGGGGCGGACGGGGTCCGGGTGACCAGCGCGGGGACCGACGCCCCCGAGGACGAACCGATGGCGCCGGAGATGGCCGGACTGCTCGCCGCCCGGGGCATCGACGCGGCCGGCCACCACTCCCGCCGGCTCACCGAAGCCGACCTCCGCGACGCCGCGCTGGTGCTCGGCATGACCGTCGGCCACCGGAGCAGGGCCGTCGAGCTCGCCCCTGCGGCGCTGCGCCGCAGCTTCACCCTCACCGAACTCGCTGCGATCGCCCGCCTCGTTCCCGCCGCCGACCTGGACGAGACGGCGAGCGACGCGACGCCGTCCGGACGGCTGAAGGCCCTGGTCGACCTGGCCGCGCGCTACCGCGGCACCGCCGTCCACACCGACATCGACGACCCGATCGGGCGCGACGGGGCGACCTACTCCCGCGTGTTCTCCGAGATCGCGGACGCCGTCGCGACCATCGTCGACGTCGTCGCCGCGGGCTCCGGCGTCAGCGCGGAGCCTGGCACTCCTGTCCCTCGAGGGTGACCTCGTTGGGACGGACCGACGGAGTGCTGAGCACCTCCGTCGGTCCGAGCCTCCCCGCCTTCGGCGGAATCGTGTAGGTGACGCTCACCGTGCCCGACTGGCCCGGCTCGGTCGAGATCACGAACTTGAGCACCCTCCGGCCCAGGTCCTTCACCCGACGGACGTAGGCCCCGTGCTCGCCGGGCGCATAGCTCTCGATGTACGACTTCGGCGGCCCGTAGATGAAGACCTCGGTGTCGTAGCGCTGGTGGGGGAGGTTCGCCCGAACGTAGTCGGGCAACTTCAACTCGGCCTGCCTGCTGAGGTCCAGGGTGAGCGAGACCGACACCTGGTAGGCGGTGGTCCCGTCCGCGCGGCAGGTCGTCATGACCGTGGTCGAGGGCTGCAGGTAGTAGTCGATCTTGGAGCCGAGGGAGTGGTCGCGGAAGAACACGCCGATGCTCGTCGCGGTCTTGTTCGACGTCGGCAGCACGCCTCCGAGCCGGGTGGACGCGACGACCTTCTCCAGAGCCGGGTCGGCGCTGAAGAACATCAGGCTGCGGCTGTGCGCCGCCTGCTGGACGGCCTGGAGCATCGCCTTGGCGTCGAAGTCGCCCTGCGCGACGCGATCGAACACCGAGGCCGCGATCAGCTTAAAGAACTCGTTGCCGTGGTCGGCCGCGTCGCCGTACTTGGCGTACGCCTCCCGCAGCGCCACGTCGACGATGTTGTCGCTGGTCAGCACCTCGCCGGTGGGCATCTTCACCGGGCCGAGAGCGGTGAGGAGGTAGGACAGCGCGATCGGGTCCATCGAGACGACCCCGTCGATCGGCTGCTTGCCGATGTCGCGGTGCCACAACTGCGTGAGCAGCTCGGCCGCGGTCGGCCAGTCCGGACGGCTCACCGTTGCGTTCGGGTGGGTCTTCATGACCGTCCCGTACAGCTCCAGCAGGCCCAGCGGCAGCTCGACGTCCAGCGGCTTGACGTAGTCGAAGTCCTGGCTGACGACCTGCTTGACGATCCTCGGCTTCCCCGCCTCCACCGTGACCAGCGTGTGGGAAGCGGCACTGCCGCCCAGCGGCATGAGTTCGGCGTTGTTCTGGGCGACGACGAGGTAGTTCTTCGGGCCGTCGGCCCCCAGCAGGCCCGGCCCGAACGTCACGGCGGGCTCGACGAGCCTCATCACCGACTTCACCTGCGCGAGGCCTTCGCGCACCTCAGGGACCAGGTTCGCCGCGGGCACGGCGTTCAGCTCGGCGGCCAGCGCCTGCACCCTCGGCTGCGCGGCCTTCAGCGGCGCGATCATCGACGACAGCCCGCCACCACCGTCCTTCATCCCGTCCAGGATGGGCAGGCCGAGGCCGTTGCTCACCTCGTCGAGGGTCTGTGCGGCGAGCCTCACCGCGCGCAGGTTGTCGCCGGCCACCGGGACGTACTCGGCGACCCGCCACACCGGGTCGGACGTCGTCCTGGCGGCCGCAGCACCGGCCTCGGCGAGCTTGTGCAGGTTGTCGCCGACGTCCCCTCCGCCCCGGACGGCCGCGACCGCGACCTGGGCCTGGGCCATCTCGTTGCGGACGGTGAGGATCTGGACGACCAGCCAGACCACGGCGGCAAGGAGGACGAGGGCGACCACACCGACGGCGATCCAGATCGCTCGGCGGCGCCCACGCTTAGGCTCGTGCGAGCCGCTCCCCCCACGCACCGGGCCAGTCTACGTTTGAGGGCCAACGCCCACCGGGGAATCGGGGGCGCACCCGGGACGGCCTCAGTAGGCTCCGCTCCCCCTCAGCACGACGCCGACGGTCTTGCCGATGATCGTCAGGTCGCCCGCGATCGACCAGTTCTCGACGTAGCGCAGGTCGAGCCGGATGCTCTCCTCCAGCGACAGCCGCGACCGGCCGTTCACCTGCCACAGGCCGGTGATGCCCGGCTTGATCAGGAGACGGCGCAGGTGCGCCTGGCTGTACTCGGCGACCTCCCGCGACACCTGGGGACGGGGTCCGACGACGCTCATACCGCCCCGCAGAACCGACCAGAACTGGGGCAGTTCGTCGAGGGAGTACTTCCGAAGGACGCGGCCCACCCGGGTGATCCGGGGGTCGTCCTCGAGCTTGAAGAGCAGCGCATGCCCGCCGCTGCGGGCGATGAGCTCCCCGATCCGGTCCTCCGCGTCGACGCACATCGTCCGGAACTTGTGGATGGTGAACACCTGCCCACGCAGCCCGACCCGCTGCTGACGGAACAGCACCGGACCCCCGTCGTCCAGCTTGATCGCGATCGCCACCACGAGCATCACGGGTGCGACCAGAACGAGCGCGACGAGGGATGCGACGATGTCGAACGCCCGCTTGAGGATCAGCTTCGCGCCGGTGAAGGCGGGCAGGTCGACGTGCATCAGGGAAATCCCCTCGGCCTCGCGCACGGCCATCCGCGGGCCGGAGACGTCGATCAGCCGGGGGAGGATCATCAGTTCGACCGGACTGGCTTCCAGGGCCCAGGCCAGTTCGCGCGTCTGCTGGTGCGACAGCCCGTCGGCGAGGATCACCGCGCCGAAGTGCCCGCTCGCGGCCTCGGCCCCGATCTCGTGGTAGGCCACCCGCCGGCAGCCGTCCGCCCGTTCTCCGTCCGGGTCGACCGACTCGTCGAGCGGGCAGATGGCGTCCGGCAGGTAGCCGAGCCCGGGGCGTCGGGCGAGGTCGCCGACCAGCGTGGCGACGCTGGCCCCGGTGCCGACGATCAGTGCCCTGCTGAGCGCGCGCCCCCGCGAACGCATGCGCCCGAGGGCCTGCCGGGCCACCCAACGTCCCGCCAGGAGCAGGAACAGACCGGCGGGGAGCGCGGTCGCGAAAATCGCCCGAGATGGCTGAACCTTGAACAAATAGGAAAGGATCGCGACCGCCCCGAAAAGCTGCAGGCTCGCCCCGATCACGCGGCGGTATTCGACGATCCCCGACCCGACCACGCGGTGATCGCGGGAATCAGCCAGACCGAGCGCGATCGTCCACACGACGGCGAGCACGAGCGCCACCGAGACGTATTCGAAGCCGATCATTTCTCCCGCGGCCCTGCTCGGCACGACGATCAGCGGTGCGAGCGTCCCGCCGAGCGCTGCGACCAGGTCGACGACCGTCAGCATCCAGACGATCTTGACCTGCCACCCGCGACTCCTGGGCACAGTTCTCGTAGCCGGCCACGGGAAAACCCCGCCCTCCAGCGTCGACAGAGTCGACATAAGCCCCCCTCAAGGCATGCCACGGCGCTCTCGGACCGTGCCACACCTCCCCACAGGCGGGCCGCGTCAAGAAAATCACCCGACGCGAGTATGGCACTGTCGGCACCATTCGCGGGGCATATCTCGCGTGTTTTCAGTTCGGGTAGGACGCCCTGAGACTCGCAGCACCGTGCTGGCGCCATTGCACAGCCGTGCCTGCCACCGCAAGAACAACCAGAATGCCTAGCCAAACGAGGTGGGGCTGCAGATCAGCACCCCAGGACAGCGAGTTCAGCCAGGAAACTCGTTGGCCGGTCAACTGTTGGACGGCGCTCACCGAAAGGATGGCGCCGAGCAGGGCCGTCCCCACGACCATCAGGGTGCGCGGGATGTCCGCCGCGATGCCGATCCCGGCCAGGACGAGGGCGAGGATGACACTGACCCCGATCTGCCAGCCGGACGGAATGTTGAGCCAGCCGGCCACGGCCTGGCCCAGCCCGAAGCCGATGGATCCGAGCAGGAGGAGGACGCCGCCCACATAGAAGGCGTACGCGGCGCCCGCGAACAGGAGGGCGATCACGAGGCCGAAGACCCACGACGGGATGGCCTTCACGGGACCCGTGCCCACCAGGTTCCCCAGGCCCGCATACATCACGAGACCACACACGTAGCCCAGGGCGGCGCCACCCAGCGCCAAGGCGACCCGGGCAATGCGATGCCCGAAGAAGCAGAACACGAGACCGACCGCCAACAGGGCGGCACCCACCCAGACCTGCTGCATGAATCGAAGATACTCACTCAGGGCCCACTCGGTGCGGGAGTGTGGAATTCGCCACGGTGTGGCGCCCGGCCCTCGACGAGAGGCTCGGCACGGGCGGGAACGGGCTCGCGGGACGGGTACCAGGACCGGGGCGGGGTCGTGCACGTCCGTCCCCATCCGCGGGACGGAGGCGACCGGGCCACGCCGGCGTCAAGAATGGAGCCATGACGTTCGAACATGCCGCGATCAACCTCCGGCTCGCCCAGATCGGCCAGCCCGTGCCGATCTCGCTGCAGGACTCGGCCTCGGGACGCCTGGTCGCCCCGATCCTGGCCCGGCAGCGCGAGCTGAGCCGCAGGCTGGCCGACCGCCTGTGCGCGGCGGACGGGCGCATCCAGGCGTGGCTCGACGGCTACCTCGCCGACACCGGGATCACCCCGCAGCTGCCCCGGCGCACGCTCGTCCTCGACGAGCCCGGGCTCGCCCGCGAGCTTTCCCTGCCGTACGACGCCGACGAGTTCTCCTCGCCGTTGCTGAGCAGCTACCGGCTCGCCAACGGCGTCCTGCACAACCCTGCCAACGATCGACGGACCACGGCGGGGGTGTTCCACATCGCCGAGGGCGGCCTGCCGATCCCCGACGACAAGCTGGCGGTGCCGAAGGCCGTCTTCGCCCGCCTGCTCGAGCTCGCGTTCCAGCCGCCGGAGACCGATCTGGCGCTGCCGTACACGGTGAACGCGGAGAAGCCCGCCGCCTGCTTCGTGTCGCTGCTGCTGCGGCCGCTGGTCTCGCCGGAGGTGCCCGGCTGGGTGCCGGAGAAGCGGATGGAGACCCGCTTCATCGTCCCCGGCGGCCTGGTGGCCAACCTGGACTTCGTCGAGGGCATCTTCGGCAACGCCGGCGACCCGTACCTGCCGGAGAACGACGCGTCGCTGGACCCGTCCACGTGGACCGGGCACACGGGGGCCGTCATCCTCGCGCCTCACCTGACCCGCGTCACCAAGCGCAGCCTCGGCCTGCCCCACGTCAGCGAGGCAACCGACCGCCAGCGGCGCGACGGCATGTGCTGGACGTCACAGGACGAGCTGTACAACAGCGGCCAGGCGTTCAAGGCCTGCGCAAGGGACGCGTCCGGAGTGATCGTGACCGTCATCGCCGACAACTACTTCGGCTACTGCAAGAAGGAGGTCAAGACCCAGATCTCCTACTCGGCGAACCTCTTCGGCAACGCGGAGGAGGAGCACGCGGGAGGCGCCCTCGTCTTCCCGAGCTACAACCTCGGCCAGGAGTACACCGTCTCCCCGAGGCTGGCCGGCGACCACCAGCTCGCCGAGGTGGTCGAGCGCGACCCCGACCGCTTCCACCTGCAGCCGGAGGGACACGCCGTCGACTCCGAGCAGCCGCACATCGTGCTGGTGCCGATGGGCTCCACCTTCTCGCTGCGGACCCGCACGGTGAGCTGGACCACGGACGACGGCGCGACCGGATCCATCAAGCTCCGGGCCGACAAGGTGTACCTCTCCCCGGACGGCTACCAGGTCAAGATGGCCCAGCAGGCGGCCGACCCCACCCAGTGGAGCCTCGCCGGGACCGTGGCGGTCGCGACCAGCTGCCACAAGCCGGCGACCGTTTCGGGCGGCGGCAAGTCCGAGATCTCCAAGGCGATCACGGACGCGTTCATCTTCGGCAACGCCTACGTCCCCGACTTCGACCACGACCTGGACGCCCTCGCGGCCATCCTGGACCGGGACTTCTCCGACCGGTTCGCCGACCCGTCCGACTCCGACCACAGGGCCCTGCTCGCCGACGACCGCTCGATCGGGTCGGTGATCAAGCTCCTCACCCCGTCCGAGGTCGAGTACACCCCGGCTTACAACGCCTGGCTGGAGACCATCCCGCAGCACATCAAGGAACTGGTGTTCGTCGTGAAGCGGTTCTACCGCTCGGAGTGGGGAGCCGACTGGCGCAGCCACTTCACAGTCGGCATCATCAACGGCCGCCGGGGCAACAACCTGCGCCTCGACGGGGAGAAGATCCTGGTCAACATGCTGCGCGTCGGCTTCCTGCCGGACGGCTCGTGGCGGCTGTTCGGCCTGCGCCACGACTTCGCGCCGGCGGTGAAGGTTCAGACCGAGGACGACATCACCGCGTCCACCGTGGTCAACGGGCGGCTGCTCGGCCTGGACGAGAACCGGTCCTACAAGCTGGTGGAGAACTGCGAGCAGCTGCTGTTCCAGCGTCCAGACGACGCGATCCACCGCGGCTACGACAAGCAGGCCGAGCGGGACATCGCCTCGCCGGGCACGTTCCTGTCCAACTTCCAGCCCCTCACCCATGCTGATGCAGTCGAGATGCGGGACGACGCCGTCGCGTTCAGCCAGTTCAGCGATCCGATGGCCGGGCTGATCTCCGACTTCGCGGACGCCGCCAAGGGCAGCTCCCCGCACTACTTCGTCTCGTCGGCCAACCCGCGGATCGTCGACGGGGCGCCGAGCAAGAACCCGCGCTATCTCCAGCAGCGCCCGGATTTGACCAACGCGAGGGCCACGGCGGTCGCCGAGCTGGCGTCCCGGCTGGCTCGCCGGCTGCCGGCGGACGCGCCGCTGCCGCTGCCGGTCGACGTGATCGCGGCCGGTCGACGGAACAACCCGCCGGACGGAGCGGTGCCCCCGCTGTGCTCGTACAACCCGCTGCACTACATGGAGCTGCCCGAACTCTTCGCGGAGTTCATCTCGTCGATGACCGGGAAGTCGCCGTCCACGACGGGCGCCGGGTCCGAGGGTGCGATGACCAAGGGGCCGTTCAACGCGATGCCCGCCGTCCTCGACCTCAACGCGGCCCTGCTGTCCTACGCGCTCACCGGCTACGACGGGTGGGTGTCGTGCGCCGGCTACGTCGGCCCGAAGGTGCGCGTCGACCACGACATCTCGATGCTCGTCCCCGAGGTGTTCAGCCGGATGAGCCCGTCCGAGCGGACGGCGGCGAACCTGATCGCCGAAGGTGCGCTCGAGCCGCTGGCCGACTTCGAGCGCGACGGACGGCCGGTGCTGGCCAGCCGCCTGGGCTACCGGATGACGCAGCAGTTCGCGCGCAAGTACTTCGGTCGGATCTTCCTCCACCCGCACGAGGTGTTCACCCCGGAGATGCTGCAGCCGGAGCTGCAGGACGCCGACGTGTTCGCCGAGTCGGTCGACACCATCGTCGCGACGCACGAGCGGGTCGCCCGGGCGTACTTCGACGACGGCACCATCGACCTGGCGATCCCACCGCTGCGGGCGTTGCTGGAGATCATGGCGCACGGGGAGTCCGCGGAGGGCTGGGTGCTGACCTCGCCGGAGTTCCGGGCGCTGTTCACCCGCGAGCACATCCTGGCCGCGGACTGGTACGCCGCCCGGCTCGACGCCAAGCAGGCCGCGGCCGCCGGACGGGCCCAGGCGGGCCTCGCGGCCATCCAGAAGTTCATCGCCACGCCGGGGAACGAGGAGCCCAGCCAGCGTCTCGACGTGCCGTCCCGGATCGCCGACGCGGAGGCTGAGTACGCAAAATTCAGTAGCCCTGCGTACCGGGAGAACCTCATCGGGACGGTCGGCCTGCAGCCCCTGTGAGCCGCACAGCGCGCACACGGCGCCCCAATCGGGCCTGACTAGACCCGATGGGACCGCGTGCCGCCCTATCACGGGCGAGCCGCGTGCGGTCCAGGGTCGCACTTCAGGCACGTTGCGCGCCGGTCACGCCCCGTGGATGGCACGATTGCCCTCGAGGGCCGCACGGGGTCCGAGCTCGCTAGGAGGAGCCGCTGATGGGCAAGCCGGATCTGTCGACCACGTACCTCGGTCTGGACCTGGCGGGACCGGTCATCGCATCGGCGTCCCCGCTCACGCGCAAGGTGCCGACGATGCTGCAGCTGGAGGAGGCCGGCGCGTCCGCCGTCGTCCTGCCGTCCCTGTTCGAGGAGGACGTGAACGCCCAGCCCGAGCGCGCAGCCCAGCGGGTCGAACTGACGAAGCAGGCCAAGGCGGAACTGAAGATCCCGGTGATCGTCAGCCTCAACGCCACCCGCCCGGGCACGTGGCAGCAGTACGCCGAGCAGCTCGTGGACGCCGGCGCCGACGCGCTCGAGCTGAACCTGTACACGATCACCGCCCAGCTGGGCGCGACCTCCGAGCAACAGGAGATGGAGCACCTGGCCGCCATCGAGGCCGTCCGGATCGCCGTCGAGGTGCCGCTCGCGGTGAAGTTGTCCAGCTACTACTCGGCGATCTCCTCCTTCGCCGAGCGTGCCGTGGACGCCGGCGCCGACGGCCTGGTCCTCTTCAACCGGTTCTACGCGGCCGACATCGACCTCACGCGGCAGCGGCTGATCTCCGCGCTGGACCTGTCCACCCCCGCCGACCAGAGGCTCGCGCTCCGGTGGATCGGCATCCTGCGGTCCCAGCTCCCCGGGGTCTCGCTGGCGTGCACGTCGGGCGTCCACTCCGCCGACGAGGTCATCAAGGCGATCCTCGTCGGGGCGGACGTCGCGTGCACGGCGTCGGCCGTGATGCAGCGAGGCGCTGCGGCCGTGACGGAAATGCTCGACGGCACCTCCGCCTGGCTGAAAGCCCACGGCTTCGCCTCCGTCGCCGAGGCCCGCGGCACGATGAGCGCCGGCTCCAGCGGCAACGCGGCGGTCTACGAGCGCGCCCAGTACCTGGAGGTCATCAAGGGCGAGTGGTGACGGCCTGAGCGGCGTCCGCGACCTGGCCCCCGGTCTGTCTCAGGCCTTCGCCAGCACGCCGAGCACGGCCTCGCAGACCTCGTCGAGGCTGCGTTCGGGGTGGAAGACCAACCATTCCAGGCCGGCCACCAGCGTCGCTCCGACGATCGCAGCGGCCCGCGTCCTCGCGTCAGCGAGCCCCCTGCCGGCAGCCACCATGTCCTCCACCAGCGGGGTCAGCGCGAGCTGGCGCCACGCCTGGATCGACTCCCGCCAGGTGCGTTCGGTGCGGAACATCTCGGTCACCATCACGCGGGCCGTGTCGGGATACTCCTGCAGCAGCCGCAGCAGCGTCCGCACCACCTCCGCGCGCAGGGCGTCGCCCGAGCGGTCGCGGGCCGCCTCCTCCAGCGCCTGGGAGAACCGCTCGCTGCTGCGGGCGAAGACCGCCTCCACCAGGCCCGACTTCGACTCGAAGTTGTAGAACACCGAGCCCTTCGCGATGCCGGCGCGCTCGGCGATCTCGTCCACCGAGGTGGACGTGACCCCGCGGGCGGCGAACAGCTCTGAGGCGGCATCCATGATCACCTCCCGGGTGCCTGTCCTGCGGGCCACCCGTCCGTCCACCTTGACCGCCGTTCGGCTCATCGACTCCCCTAGATGCTCAGGGCCGGGTGCAGCCGGGACATCGTCCAGACCCGCTTCCGCGCCGCAGCGACCGAAGAGGCCGCCAGCGACACCACGAAGATAGCAAGCAGGATCCCGGCCGCCATCCAGAACCTCGCCTCGATGCCACCGGTGATCGCCTCCCGCAGGCCTTCGACGACGTAGGTCATCGGCATGTAGGGGTTGATGGCCTGGAAGAACGCCGGCGTCGTCTGGATCGGGTACGTGCCGCCGCACGAGGCGAGCTGCACCATCAGCAGGACGATCACGACGACCTTGCCGACGGCAGAGCCGAGGGCGACCTGGAAGAACTGCTGCAGGGCGAAGAACGCCGCTGCCGCGAGCATCGTGAAGGCGAACGTCGCCAGGACGTTCTTCGGGTCGAGCCCGATCGCGAAGTGCATCACCGTGAGCATGATCGTCACCTGCCCCAGCGAGAGCAGCAGTGCGGGGTTCAGCGACCCCCAGGCCATCCGGAAGCCGTTCACCGAGGTCATCAGCGCCCGGGTCTGCAGTGGACGCAGCAGCAGCCACGTGATCAGCGCGCCGACCCACAGCGCCAGCGAGATGAAGAACGGGGCGAAGCCCTCTCCCCAGGAGTCGGCCTCGTGGACGTGCGCGACCTCCTGGCTCACCGGGACGGCGATCGCGTCCGCCCGGGCCGAACGCCGGCTCGTCGTGTCGTCGGGGATGTCCTTCGCCCCGTCGAACAGCTTGTGGCCCAGCTTGGTCGCGCCGGAGCGGGCGTCGGCGAGGCCCGAGGCCAGCGCCGGTGTGTTCGACGCCAGCTCGGTCGTGCCGTCCGCGAGGGTGCGGGTCCCCGTCGCCAGCGTGGACGCGCCGGCGCTGATCTGCTTGACGCCGCTGACCAGGGCCGGGACCTCGGCCTTGAGCTCGGAGGTGCCGGCGTGCAGGCTGCCCGCCCCGACATCGAGCTGGGACACACCGGACGCGAGCTGGGTGGTGCCGTCCGACACGTCGGAGGCCCCGTCGGCCAGGGTGCCGAGCCCGGTGGCCAGCCCGGACGCACCCGCGTGCAGCTGTTGCGCTCCGAGCACCAGGCCGGGGTCGGCTGCGTCGGTCCTGGTGAAGCCGGCCGCCAGCTGAGCCGCGCCCGCCTGCAGCGCGGGAATCCCTGTCGTGGTGCTGGACGCCGCACTGCTCATCTGGACGATCCCGTCCGACAGCTTCTCCGACCCGGTGACCAGGGCCTGCACCTGCGCGGCAGTGGACGGATCGGCCAGCTGGCCGGCCGCCGTCGAGAGCTTGGACGCGTTCGTCGCGAGGGACTGCTGGCCCTCGTCCAGCGTCGCCAGACCCGCACCGATCTGCCCGGTGGGGCTGACGGCGGCGTTGATCGAGCCCCAGCCCGACTTCAGGCTCGAGGCGCCGGACGCGAGCGCGGCCGCGCTGTCGTGGACACCGCCCTCGCCGAGCAGTCCGTCCTTCAGGCCGTGCGCGTAGCCCGCGAGCGTCGAGGCGCTCTTCTGGGCGGCCTGGAGACTGCTGCGGCAGCTCGCGAGGACGGCCTTCGCCGTCGCCGGGTCGCTGTCGATGGCGTCCGCGACCTTGGCGAGGCAGCCGGAGTCGATGTCGCCGAGACTGCCGGCGAGGGTGTCGTTCCCGCCGGCGAGGGCCGCAGCGGCCTGCCCCAGTTCCGACGAAGCCGAGGTGGCGTCGGCGAGCTTGCCCGCGCCCGAGGCGAGGCCGGCGGTCGCCGTGACCACGTTGGTCTGCGGAGTGCCGCTGGTTCCGTCCCCTCCGGTGGCCGCATACACCTGGGAGCGCCACGACTCCGCGCCACCGACCCAGGTCGCAGCACCGGAGGCGAACTGGGTCGCGCCGGTGGCGTACTGGCCGGCACCGGTGGCCAGCCCGGTCAGGTTCGACCCGAGGGCCTGCACGCCGGCAGCCAGGGCAGGCGCTCCGGTCTTCGGGTCGGCGGCAGCGGCCAGGCCGCCCTGGAGCTCGCTCAGCCTTGCGGTGCCGGCAGCCAGTTGCTGGGCGCCGGTGCTGGCCACCTGGACGCCGGCCAGGTAGGTCGCCGTGCCGGAGCTGAGCTGGTCGGCGCCGGTCTGCGCCGTCGCTGTTCCGTCCGCGAGCTGGGACGCTCCGGCTGTGAGCGCGGGCATCGAGGTGTTCAGGGTGTCCAGGCCGGTGGCGAGTTGCGCGGCGCCGGTGTCGAGGCTGGTCACCCCTGCGGCCAGCGGGGCCGCGCCGGCCGCAGCGGTGGCCGCACCGGCGGCGAGGTCGCCCGAGCCGGACGCGAGCTTGGCGGCACCGTCGGCCAATTGCTGGGCTCCGACGTTGAGCCGGTCCGCTCCGTCCTTGGCGTCCGCGAGCCCGTCGGAGAGGGTGAAGGCACCGTCGGACGCCTTGGCGAAGCCGTCCCGGGCGTCCCCGACGCCGACGAGGAGCGTGTCGACGGCCTCGGTGCTGACCTTCTCCCGTAGCGCAGCCTGGACCTCGAGCATCGCCGACTTGCCCAGGGTGGACGCGAGGAACGAGTTCGAGTCGTCGTAGGTGACGTCGAGGGCGGCCGCGCGGGGGTCGTCCCCTGCGAAGGAGTTGATCCGGGAGGTGAAGGTCGACGGGATCGTCACCGTGAAGTAGTACGTGCCCCGGTTCATTCCGGCTTTCGCGGTGGTCTCGTCGACCTGGACCCACTTGATGTCGTCGTTGCTGACGAGCTCGTCGACGAGGTCCTGGCCGTAGTGCTGGAGCTTGCCGTCGGCGTCCTTCGCAGCCACGTCGGCGTTCACGAGAGCGACGGGCAGGTTGTCGAGCCGGCTCGTCGGGTCCCAGAAGGCCCAGACGTACATGGCGCCGTACAGCAGCGGGATGAGCAGCATGACGGCCAGTGCTGCGCGGGTGATCGGCTGGCGGAAGAACCGCTTCAGTTCCGTGCCGTGGGATGTCCAGGCGAACATGTCTCAGGTCCTGTCTCAGTGGCTTGTCAGAGGGATGTGGTGGGGAAGGACGGCCCAGCCGAGGCGGGTCAGTTCACCGGCGCTGGACGCCGTGACCACCACCGTCGTGCCGGCGTCCGAGAGCCCGTGGAGGGCTTCCCAGACGCGGCGACGGCCGTCCGTGTCGTGGAGGGAGTCGATGTCGTCCACCACGACGAGTTCGGGATGACCCTGCATCGCCAGGGAGATCCGCAACAGGAGGTTGTCCGCCTCGCCGAGTTCGTGGACGAGCTGCTTGGCCCGCGGCGGCGGGCTGTCGCCGAAGACGGGCGCGCAGAGCTCGGCGACCTCGTCGTCGCCGGGGGCGCGAACGATGCGGTACCACGGCGCGAGCCAGGCCTGGCGTTCACGGACGGTCGCGGCGACGCTGACCTCCTCGTCCAGGTCGTCCAGGCCGTGGACCCCCACGGCCGCGCTGCGCACCTGGACGCTCCGGGCGCGGGCCGGAAGACGGCGTCCGAGGACCTCGAGGTCGCTGCCCCGGTTGGGCTTCATCCGTCCGACGATCGTCAGCAGCAGGGACGTCTTGCCGACGCCTGCGGGCCCGGTCACCAGGCTGAGGCTCCCGGACGGGATCGCCAGGTCGACGGGCCCGAAGACCCGGCCGCGGGTTCCGTCCAGCTGGAGGTGGTGGGCGCGGACGGCGAGGTCCGTCGCCTCCTGGATCCCGGGATCGGCGATCCGGGTGTTCGTTGTCTGGCTGGTGGTCATCATTCTCCTCATCGCCAGAGTAGTTAGTCTGACCAGTCAGTGCAAATTGTTCGGGCATAGGGTCGCTCGGCTCGGGGCGGGGCCACTACCGTTCAGTCATGGACTTCAGCCAGTACCTCGGCGGGCTGCCGCTGCACCCGCTCGTCGTGCACTTCGCCGTCGTGCTCGTGCCGCTCTCCGCGCTCTTCCTGATCCTGCTGGTGCTGATCCGCGGCTGGGCCGACCGGTTCGGCTGGCTGACGCTGTTCGTGCTGGCGCTCGGCACCGGCGCGGCATTCCTCGCCCGCGAGTCGGGCGAGGACCTGGCCGCCCGGGTCGGGCTCCCGGCCGACCACGCGCAGTGGGGCAACGTGCTGCCGTTCGTCTCCGCCGCGCTGCTCGCGCTCGCGTTGGTGTGGCTCGTCCTGCACAAGGCCGACCGACGCGCGGACCGCAAGCGCTCGACTGGGACGGTGGTCACCGGGCTGCTGACCGCGCTGCTCGCGCTGGCGACGACGGCGCTGACGATCGTCGTCGGGCACAGCGGTTCGGACGCGTCCTGGCTGGGACGGACAGCACCGGCGCCCGCGCCGTCCGCGACGGTCGCCGGCAGCGCCCCGGCGCCCAGCATCTTCCCGAGCGCCTCGGACACCGCGTCCAGCTCCCCTTCGGCGAGCTCGACGGCGGCCTCCTTCACGCTGGCCGAGGTGGCGACGCACAACAGCGCGTCCAGTTGCTGGGCGGCGATCAGCGGCTCGGTCTACGACCTGACGCGCTGGATCACCCAGCACCCCGGCGGCCCGGAAGCCATCACGGCCCTGTGCGGCACGGACGCCACCAGCGCGTTCACCGCCCAGCACGGCGGCGAGATCGAGCCGGCGGACGAGCTCAAGCAGTTCCGGATCGGCGCGCTGGGCTGAGTCCGCCCCCCTGAACGATGGGGACTGAACGATGGGGACGGTTCTTCCGTGCCACCCCTCGCCTGAACGACGGGGACGGTTCTTCGGTGCCACCATCACCCAGCGAGAAGCTGTCAGGCGTGCGACACAGTCGCGGCGACGGCGGCCTCCAGGAGCGCGGGTCCGCGCACGAGCGCCTCGGCGAGCGGGACGGAGGTCGCGATAGGCACGACCGCTTCGAAGCCGAGCCGCAGCGCCGCGTCCGGGTCGGGGACGCGGCCGGCGAAGGCCAGCACCGGGACGCCGTGACGCACCGCCATTGCGGCCACGCCGGCAGGCGCCTTCCCCGAGCCCGTCTGCGCGTCGAGGGATCCCTCGCCCGTGATCACGAGATCCGCCGAAGCGATGGCCCGCTCCAGCCCGATCGCCTCGGCGACGACGGCGAAGCCGGGACGGACGTCCGCGCCGAGCGCGAGGAACGCAGCGGCCAGCCCCCCGGCAGCCCCGGCGCCGGGCAGCTCCCGCGTCTCGGGGAAGCCTGCGGCCACCAGCCCGGCCGCCACCCGGGCGAGGGTGGCGTCCAGCACCGGCACCTGCTCGGGCGTCGCACCCTTCTGCGGGCCGAAGACGGCCGCGGCGCCGGCGGGCCCCAGCAGGGGGTTGGTCACGTCGCACGCCAGGGTCACCGGGACGCCCAGGATCCGCCGGTCGAGGGCCGAAGCATCGACCAGGGCCAGCGCGGCGAGCCCCTCCGGATCGGGACGGACCTCGCGTCCGGCCGCGTCGAGGAACGTCAGGCCGAGACCCGTGAGCAGGCCCGCTCCGCCGTCACAGGTCGCCGTTCCCCCGAGCCCGACCAACAGCCGGGACGCACCGGCGTCGAGGGCTGCCAGGACGATCGCGGCCACCCCGACGGTGGTCGCGTGGAGCACGTCCCTCCGCCCGCCGAGCAGGCCGAGCCCGACGGCCTGGGCCACCTCCACCACGGCCAGTCCGTCCGGCGCGAGGGCGAACGCTGCGCGCACCGGCCGGCCGAGGGCGTCGACGGTCGCCACCTCACGACGCTCGGCCCCCAGCGCGGACGCGAGCGCGTCCAGAGTGCCCTCGCCGCCGTCCGCGACCGGCAGGACGACGCACTCGGCGTCCGGCATCACGGCGCGCACGCCACGCTCGATCGCCGCGGCAGCCTGTGGCGCCGTCATCGACTCCTTGAACGAGTCGGGTGCGATCACGATCCTCATCGCCGTCCATCACAGCACACTCGCCCACCACAGTGCCTGTCACCCCTGGCACCGGCCAGGTCGCGTCGTTGATCCGCGCGGGGTGGTCGGGCTGCGTGGCCGTCAGTGAGCGGCGGGGATGCCCGCAGCCGCCTCGTCCGCCGGACGCCGGAGGAAGAAGCTGCCCGCGATGGCCAGCAGCCAGACCAGGCCGACGGTGATGAACGCCACCCGGGCCCCGGAAGCGAGCGCGGCTTCCGCCGTCCCGCCCGCCGAGGCGGCCACCGTGGACATGATCGTCACGAACAGCGCCGTCCCGGCCGCCCCCGCGACCTGCTGGACGGTGCCGACCACGGCCGACCCGTAGCTGATCAGGTGGTTCGGCAGGGAGCCGAGCGCCACCGTGAACAGCGGCGTCATCATGAACGCGAGGCCCGCGCTCATGACGAGGTTCGCCACCAGGAGATGCCACCACTGGGTCTCGGGCGAGATCGTGGCGAAGATCGCGAACGCACCCGCCACCGCCACGCCGCCGGGGACGGCGAGCCAGCGCGGCCCGATCCGGTCGTAGAGCCGGCCGACGACCGGCCCGAGCAGGCCCATCAGCAGGCCGCCGGGAAGCAGGAGAAGGCCGACCTCGAGGGGCGGGGTGTGCAGCACCTGCTGCAGCACGAGCGGCGTGGCGATGATCGAGCCGAACAGGACGAGCATCACCAGCGCCATCACGACGACCGCGAGGCTGAACTCCCCGACGCGGAACGTGCGCAGGTCCAGCAGCGCGTCGTCGGTGCGCTGCAACACGACCTGACGCAGGCCGAACGCCACCAGGGCCAGCGCACCCACGACCAGCACGACAGGCAGGGCCCAGGTGGGTGCGTCTGTGTTGCCGACCAGGCTCAGCCCGTACACCAGGCCGCCGAAACCGACAGCGGCGAGCGGCAGGCTGACCACGTCGAGCCGTGCCTCGCGTCCCGGCCCGAGGTCGGGGATCAGCCGCAGGCCCAGGAAGAGGATCGTCAGCGCGATCGGCAGCACCATCACGAACACGAACCGCCACGCGAAGAACTGCAGGATCAGGCCCGACAGGGTCGGCCCGATGGCCGGCGCGCACGCGATCACCAGGGTGATCGTGCCCATGATGCGTCCACGGATGTGGTTCGGGACGACGGTCATCACCGTCGTCATCATCAGGGGCATCATCACGGCCGTCCCACACGCCTGGACCACGCGCCCGACGAGCAGCAGCGGGAACGCGAACGAGAGCGCGGCGATCAGCGTCCCCGCCGAGAACAGGGACATCGCCAGGCCGAACACCTGGCGGGTGCTGAGCCGCTGCAGCAGCCAGCCGGAGGTGGGAATGACGACGGCCATCGTGAGCATGAAGCCCGTGGTGAGCCACTGGGCGCTCCGCTCGGTGACCGAGAGGTCGGCCATGATCCGTGACAGCGCGACGTTCATGGCCGTCTCGTTCAGGATGACGACGAAGGCGCCGACGAGCAGCACGGCGAGCAGCCGGACGGTCTCGCGCGGCAGGCGGTCGGCATCGGGCGCGGCCGGCGCGGCGGGCCGTGGGCTGGCCAGCAGCGGCTCGGCCACATCACGGTTCTGGGTGAGGTCGGTCGACATGAAGGTCCTTGTCAAACGGGGCTTGGATCGGGCGGCGACGACCGTGGCGCCGAACTGGACAACGCTAACCCGGTCCGGTTCTACTCCCGTGGTCGTACCCTTACGCATTCCCGGAGCGGGACCTGCTGCGACCTTCGAGCTGCGTCACCGAACTCCCTGCCCCTTGCTCGGCTTCCGCCGACCGTGCCGGGGCGAAGCACGGCGAACTACTGCTCCGGACGGTTGCGGGACGCCTTCGGACGCCTGAAGGATGGCCCGATGAGCACCGTCGCCGACACCCATGACGTCATCAGCATCCACGGCGCCCGTGAGAACAACCTGGCCGATATCAGCGTCCAGCTGCCCAAGCGACGCCTCACCGTCTTCACCGGCGTTTCCGGCTCGGGCAAGAGTTCGCTCGTCTTCGACACCATCGCAGCGGAGTCCCAGCGGCTGGTCAACGAGACCTATTCGGCGTTCGCGCAGGCGTTCATGCCGTCGACCGCCCGGCCGAACGTGGACGTGCTCGAAGGCCTCACGACGACCATCGTCGTCGACCAGGAGCGGATGGGCTCCGACCCCCGCTCGACGGTCGGGACGGCGACCGACGCGCACGCCCTGCTGAGGGTGCTGTTCAGCCGCTGCGGGGTCCCGCGGATCGGCGCGCCGCAGGCGTTCTCGTTCAACGTCGCCTCGGCGTCCGGCGCGGGCGCGGTCACCGTCGAGAAGGCCGGACGGACGGTGAAGGAGCGCCGCGAGTTCAGCGTCACCGGCGGCATGTGCCCCCGCTGCGAGGGTCGCGGCAGCGTCTCCGACTTCGACCTGACGGCGCTCTTCGACGACTCGCGCTCGATCGCCGACGGCGCCCTGCTGATCCCGAACTACACCGTCGACGGCTGGTACGGCCGGATCTTCCGCAACTCGGGCTTCTTCCCCGGCGACGTGCCGATCCGCGACTTCACCCCACGGCAGCTGAACGCCCTGCTCTACAAGGAGCCGACCCGGATCAAGGTCGACGGCATCAACGTCACGTTCGAGGGGCTGATCCCCCGCATCACCCGGTCGATGCTGAGCAAGGACACCGACGCGATGCAGCCCCACATCCGGGCGTTCGTCGAGCGGGCGATCACGTTCGACACCTGTCCCGAGTGCGGCGGGACGCGGCTCAGCGAGCTCGCCCGCTCGTCCCGGATCGGCGGGGTGAACATCGCCGACGCGGCCGCCATGCAGATCACCGACCTGGCCGGGTGGGTCCGCGATCTCGACCAGCCGACCGTCGGGCCGGTGCTGGACAAGCTGCAGCACCTGCTGGACGGCTTCGTCGAGATCGGCCTGGGCTACCTCAGCCTCGACCGTCCCGCCGGCAGTCTCTCGGGCGGCGAGGCGCAGCGGGCCAAGATGATCCGCCACCTCGGCTCGCCGCTCACCGACGTGACGTACGTCTTCGACGAGCCCACGGCGGGCCTGCACCCGCACGACGTCGCGAAGATGAACGCCCTGCTGCTGCGGCTGCGCGACAAGGGCAACACGGTGCTGGTCGTGGAGCACGAGCCGGAGACGATCGAGATCGCCGACCACGTCGTCGACCTCGGGCCGGGTGCGGGGTCCGCGGGTGGCCGGGTCGTGTTCGAGGGCACCGTGGATGGCCTGCGTGCGTCCGGGACCCTCACCGGACGGCACCTCGACGACCGGACGCCGCTCAAGCCCGCCGTGCGGACGCCGTCCGGGGCGCTCGAGATCCGGGGCGCCAACCTGCACAACCTCCGCGACGTCGACGTCGACATCCCGCTCGGCGTGCTCACCGTCATCACCGGCGTCGCCGGTTCGGGGAAGAGCTCGCTGGTCACCGGGTCCCTTGCGAAGCTCGAGGGCGTCGTGCTTGTCGACCAGACGCCGATCAAGGGCTCCCGGCGCAGCAACCCCGCCACCTACACCGGGGCGCTCGAGCCGATCCGCAAGGCGTTCGCGAAGGCGAACGGCGTCAAGCCGGCCCTGTTCAGCGCCAACTCCGAGGGCGCCTGCCCGAACTGCAACGGGGCGGGCATCGTCTACACCGACCTGGGCTTCATGGCCACCATGGCGACGACCTGCGAGGTGTGCGAGGGACGCCGGTTCGACGCCTCCGTCCTGACCTACCGGCTCGGTGGCCTCGACATCAGCGAGGTGCTGGAGCTCTCGGTTGCCGCCGCGGCGGCGTTCTTCACCGCAGGGGAGGCGAAGACCCCGGCGGCGCAGGCCGTCCTCGACCGGATGGTGGACGTCGGGCTGGGCTACCTGACCCTCGGCCAGCCGCTGACCACGCTGTCGGGAGGGGAGCGGCAGCGGCTCAAGCTCGCCACCCACCTCGGGGAGCGCGGTGGCGTCTTCGTGCTGGACGAGCCGACGTCCGGCCTGCACCTGGCCGACGTGGACCACCTGCTCGGGCTTCTCGACCGCCTGGTCGACGCCGGCCGGACGATCGTGGTGATCGAGCACCACCTCGCCGTCATGGCCCACGCCGACTGGATCGTCGACCTGGGCCCGGGCGCCGGCCACGACGGCGGCCGGGTCGTCTTCACCGGCACGCCGGCCGACCTGGCCGCGTCCGCGTCCACTCTCACCGGTCAGCACCTCGCCGCATGGGTACGGCACGGGTGATCGACGCGGACGGCGCTGATCCCCGATGATTCTTCCGGGAGCGAGCAAGGAGTGTTCATGAGCGGGAACCGAGCGGCCGAACTGCTGGCCGGGGTGCCGAACGGGCTGTTCATCGGTGGGGAGTGGCGGGCGTCCTCGGACTCCTCGACCTTCGACGTGTCGAACCCGGCGAACGGGGAGGTGATCGCGACGATCGCCTCGGCAACGGTCGAGGACGGCAGGGCCGCGCTGGACGCGGCCTGCGAGGCGTTCGAGACCTGGTCGCGGACGCCCGCGCGCGAGCGGGCAGAGCTGCTGCGCCGCGCGTTCGACCTCCTGCAGGAACGCAAGGAGGAGTTCGCCCTGCTGATGACCCTCGAGATGGGCAAGCCGCTGGCGGAGGCGCGCGGAGAGGTCGTCTACGGCGGCGAGTTCGTCCGCTGGTTCGCCGAGGAGGCCGCGCACGTCCAGGGACGCTACGGCGCCAACCCCGAGGGCACCGGACGGATGATCGTCACCCAGCACCCGGTGGGCCCCTGCTACCTGATCACGCCGTGGAACTTCCCGCTGGCCATGGCGACCCGCAAGATCGCCCCCGCCCTGGCCGCCGGCTGCACGGTCGTGGTGAAGCCCGCCGCGCTGACCCCGCTGACCACGCTGTACTTCGTCAAGCTGCTCGCCGACGCCGGCCTGCCGGCCGGGGTCGTGAACGTGCTCACCACCGCGCACTCCGGTGACGTCTCGGACGCCATCATCGCCGACCCCCGGCTGCGCAAGTTGTCGTTCACCGGCTCGACGGAGGTCGGGCAGAAGCTGCTCGCGCAGGCAGCGAAGGGAGTCCTGCGCACCTCGATGGAACTCGGCGGGAACGCCCCGTTCGTCGTGTTCGAGGACGCCGACCTGTCCAAGGCCGTCGACGGCGCCATCGCCGCCAAGTTCCGCAACATCGGGCAGGCGTGCACCGCGGCCAACCGGTTCATCGTGCACAGCTCGGTCGCCGAGGAGTTCGCCGCCCGGGTCACCGAGCGGGTGAACTCGTTCAAGACCGGCCCGGGCATCGAGGACGGCGTCACGATCGGCCCGCTGATCGACGACCGGGCGGTCACCAAGACCGGCGAACTCGTCGCGGACGCCCTCGGCCGCGGAGCGACCCTGCGCACCGGTGGGCAGGCGATCGAAGGCCCCGGCACGTTCTACGCCGCGACGGTCCTTTCGGGTGTCGCGCCGGGCAGCGACATTCTGCGCGAGGAGATCTTCGGGCCGGTGCTGGCGATCGTCACGTTCGAGACCGAGGACGAAGCCGTCGCCATCGCCAACGACACCGAGTACGGCCTGGTCAGCTACGTCTACACCGAGAACCTCGCCCGCGGCCAGCGCATGATCGAGCGCCTCGCGACCGGGATGATGGGCCTCAACATGGGCGTCGTCTCCAACGCGGCTGCTCCGTTCGGCGGCTGGAAATTCTCCGGTCTGGGTCGCGAGGGCGGCGCGGAAGGCATCCACGAGTACCTCCAGACGAAGTACACCCTCACCCCGAACCCGTTCGCCTGACCCCAGTCCGGCCGGCGTCCGGCGGGCGCCGGACGGGTCGGGTCTGGCGTCAGTACTCGCCCTTGATCACGAAGAACGAGCCGCGGATGGTGCCGGCGAGCTTCGACCGTTGCCGGGCGAACTTGAAGCGGTCGACGAGTTCGGCCGGCACCTCCATGCCGTCGGACAGCTTGAAACCGACCGCCCGCTTCTTCGGGTCCTCCACGTCGTACATCACGTTGATCGAGAGCCCGGAGGCGTAGAACACGTAGGCCCACTTCAGGGTCCCCACCTCGAAGGCGGTCGCCTCCAGCGGGGGTGACGCGATCGCCAGGCCACGCTCCACCGCGAGGATGTGGTCGACGTAGGCGATGACCTCCGCCGCGTCGGCCGCCGACTCCGTCGTGAAGTCGTGGTCGTACTTGTTCTTGAAGTAGCGGGCCTCGTTGGCGCGGAGGCCGGCCAGTGCCTCCGCGACAGGGGACGACTCGAGGCCGGAGGTCGAAACCTCGGCGAAGCTGACGACACCAGACACGGCTGTGACGCTACGCAGGCGCGAGCCGGGACGTCAACGAAGCACCCTGTCGATCCCGGTCGGGCGGCCCCCAGCGGCGCAGCGATGCGTAGCCGTCCGCCCTCGTGCGAGGGCGTCCGTCGACCGCCTGGAGGGACCTCTGAAGCCCACACGCACCGCTCAGAACAGCCCGGAACCGACGGTCTCGCCACGCCCTGGATTGCCAAAGTGCCCGTTGTCAAGGGAATCTGCAGTTGATTTCCTGTTCAACTGATGGCAGGATTACCTACGTCCGATTGACGCTTCAAACTCACAAAGGAGTACCTCAGCATGAAGCGCAGCGCCCTCGACCGCCTCGTCTCCTGGATCGGCCTGGCCCTCGCCGCCGTCCTCCTCGTCGGCGGTGGTCTGCTCGCGTACGCGAGTTCGTTCATCTCGGGCCAGGTGTACGACCAGCTCTCCGCCCAGAAGATCACGATGCCCACCAAGGAGGCCTTCGGGAGCCTTCCCGCCGAGAACCAGGCGGCCCTCGCCCCGTTCGCCGGCCAGCCGATGACCAACGGCGCTCAGGCCCAGGCCTTCGCGAACTACTACATCGCCGCGCACATGAACGCCGCGTCCGGCGGCAAGACCTACGAAGAGGTCAGCGGCGAGTACATCGCCATGAGCAAGGACACGAACGCCAACCCCGACGACCTCGCCAAGCTCGGGGCCCTTCGGCAGACGCTGTTCATGGGCAACACCCTGCGCGGCATGCTCCTCAATGCGTACGCCTTCGGCACCATGGCGACCGTCGCCATGATCGCCGCGATCGTCGCCTTCGTCGGCGCTGTCGCGCTGGCCGTCCTGGGCCTGCTCGGCCTGCGCCACGCGAAGACCGCCACCGGCGAGGTCTTCGTCGGTGAGCACGCGACCGCCAGCACCGCCCGCACCGCACCAGGTGCGCTCCCCGCGGAGGCCTGAGAGCCCCGCTGAGCAGCCGCTCGAACACCAGCGGCCCGGTCGCCAACCGCAACGGCGACCGGGCCGCTGTAATTCATCACCACGAGTTCCCCGGTACGCCGGCCGGATCTGATCGGCTCCGGGAGTCGGCGGGTTCAGCCTCGCGGCGCCACCGACGTCGCTAGCCTCGGAGGCGAGGCGACACAGAACGCCGCGGAGGAGGACGCCGCGTGAACGGCTACGAGTGGGACGGGAACCGCTGGGTGCCGCAGGGAACGCGGTCGGGTCCGGAATGGGCACCTCCCGCCGCTGCTGGCACGCCTCCGACCGGCGCGCAGTTCCCGCCGATCGCCACCGGCGGCGCCTTCACCGAGGCCCGGTACGGCTACGGCCTGACCCGGCGAGCGTCCGACGACATCGCGTTCATCGCCCGCTACATGAAGATCGTCATCATTGTCGGCCTGGTGCTGTTGGGGCTTCTCCTGGTCACCCAGTTCGTCGCGTTCCTCACCGTGGTCGGAATCGTTGGGAGCAACCTGCCGCACCGCTGAGCCCGATCATCCCGCTGCGGCCCTCCCGTGCCCCAGCGACCGGTGATCGGTGCCGGGCGATGGCGGTTTTCGCTGGATTCGCGGCCCAGTCCAGACGGCGGTGCGAGGTGCCGGTCGAAATGGCCACCTCTCTCGGCTGACAGCGACCACCAACTGGCACGCGGAACGCAACGCCGCCGGGGCGACGCGGGATAGCCACCAGGAGCTGGCACGGACGACGCGGCGGGCGGCGGCTCTCCGCCCGCCCGCAGGCCGTTAGTCGAGGACGTTCACCAGCGGCGTCGGGCTGCCGAAGCGGTGGGCCGTCATCGAAACGGCCTGCTCGTGCAGGAACGGCAGCAACTCGACCCGACCGGCCTCGGTGACGGGGTCCGCCCAGACGGCGAGGCTGACGCGTCCCTCGCAGGCCCTGGCCAGTGCGGACGCGTCGCCGCCCACGAGCCGGACACGGGTGGCGCGACTCGCCCGGACGTCGGCGAACCAGGCCTCGTCGGAGGACACCTTGCACGGGACCGGCAGCGCTGCGTCCACCCCGGCCGGCAGATCGACGGCGGACGAGACGGCGAAGGGCGCACGGGCGGCGAGCGCTGCGGCGACCACCCTCAACAGGTCGGCCGGGTCCCCGTCCGCCGCCAGCCGGAGCTGCACCGGTTCGCTCACGGGCAGGTATCGGAGGACGTTCCGCTCGCACACCAGCCCCGACACGTCGGAAGCCGCGAAAGCCGTCGCCAGCGCGTGCGCGTCGCTGCCGAGCGCCCGCTCGAGCCGTGCCGCGGCGTCCGCCCCCAGCGCTCGCTTGGCTGCAGCGAGCACCCGCCGGGCCTCCGTCCCGATCGGGCCGGCCTGCGTCGCGGTGTCCGTGCGCCACGAGCCCAGCGCGAACTCGTAGCTCGGCCCGCCCGCCTTCGTCCCCGCGCCGACGGCCGAGGCCTTCCAGCCGCCGAACGGCTGCCGCCGCACGATCGCGCCCGTGATGCCCCGGTTGATGTAGAGGTTGCCGGCCTGGATGCCGTCGACCCACTGCGCGATCTCTGCCGGGTTCAGGCTGTGCAGCCCGGACGTCAGCCCGTAATCCACGTCGTTCACGATGTCGATCGCCTCGGCGAGCGTGTCCGCCGTCATGACGCCGAGGATCGGGCCGAAGTACTCCACCAGGTGGTACTCCGAGCCGCGCCGGACGCCCTCGCGGACGCCGGGGCTCCAGAGCATGCCCGCCTCGTCCAGTTTCCGGGGTTCGATCAGCCAGCTCTCGCCCTCGCCGAGGGTGGTCAGCCCACGCAGCAACTTGCCCTTGGCCGGTTCGATGATCGGCCCCATCCGGGACGTCACGTCGGTCGGAACGCCGACGGTGAAGGACGCGGCCGCGTCCACCAGCTGGCGGCGGAAGCGCTCGGAACGGGCGACCGAGCCGACGAGCACCACCAGGGACGCGGCCGAGCACTTCTGGCCGGCATGCCCGAAGGCGGACGCGATGACGTCCCTGACGGCCAGGTCGAGGTCGGCGGACGGGGTGACGATGATCGCGTTCTTGCCGCTCGTCTCGCCCAGCAGCCGCAGGTCGGGACGGAAGCTGCGGAACAGCTCGGCCGTCTCGATCGAGCCGGTGAGGATGACCCGTTCGATCCGCTCGTCGCTGACCAGCTGCCGTCCGAGGTCGTGGTCGGCGAGGTCGACGAGCGCCAGGACGTCGGACGGCACGCCGGCCGCCCACAGGGCTTCGGCCACGACGGCGCCGCAGCGCTGGGTGAGCTTCGCGGGCTTGAACACCACGGCGGACCCCGCGGCGAGCGCGGCCAGCACGCCACCGGCAGGGATCGCGACGGGGAAGTTCCACGGCGGAATGACCGCGATGACACCCGCCGGGGTGAACCGGGCGCCGTCCACCTGCTCCAGGGTGAGGGCCTGGTCGGCGTAGAAGTGGGCGAAGTCGATGGCCTCGCTGACCTCGGGGTCGCCCTGGTCGACGGTCTTGCCGGCCTCGGCTGCCATGATCTCGAGCAGGTCGCCGCGGCGACGTTCGAGTTCTGCACCGGCCGCGTGCAGGATCGCTGCGCGCTCGGCGGCGGGACGGGCGGCCCAGCCGGAGGCGGCTGCGCTGGTGCGGGCGATCAGGGCGTCCAGGCTGCCTGCGTCCGGGACGCGGGCGGCTGCGGTCGCCTCCCTTCCCAGCGTCGTGGACGGCACGCGGGTGAGGATCGCGTCCACCCACTCCCGGTTGGATGCGACGGCGGGGTCGGTGTCCGGTGTGTTGACGAAGGCGCCGAGGGCCGGTGCGGGCACGGCCGCATACCGGTCCGCGACCCGGTTGGGAACCGGAACCTCCGCGTCGAGGCCCTTCACGGACGCGCGGTAGCGGTCGCGCTCGCGGTCGAACAGGACGGCGTCGGTGTCGAGCTCGAAGACCGCGGACATGAAGTTCTCGCTGGCCGCACCCTCGTCCAGCCGGCGCACCAGGTAGGAGACGGCGACGTCGAACTCGGCCGGGTGCACGACCGGGGTGTAGATCAGCACTCCGCCGACCTCTGCCCGGATCGCCTCGACCTGACCGGGCGCCATGCCCAGCAGCATCTCGATGTCGATCGCCTCGCGGACGCCGCGGCGCCCGGCCAACAGCCAGGTGTGCGCCACGTCGAACAGGTTGTGGCCGGCGACGCCGAGGCGGACGTTGGCCGTCCGCTGCGGCCGCAGGGCGTAGTCGAGGATGCGCAGGTAGTTGGTGTCGACGTCCTGCTTGGAACCCCACGTGGCCAGCGGCCAGCCGTGAAGTTCGGCCTCGACGCGCTCCATGAGCAGGTTGGCGCCCTTCACGAGCCGCACCTTGATCGGGGCGCCGCCCCGCCGCACGCGGGCCGCGCTCCACTCCTGGAGGCGGATCATCGCGGCCAGCGAGTCGGGCAGGTAGGCCTGCAGGACGATGCCGGCGGAGTAGTTCAGGAACTCGGGACGGTCGAGGAGGCGGGTGAACACCTCGATGGTGAGGTCGAGGTCCTTGTACTCCTCCATGTCGAGGTTGATGAAGGCGGCGGGCCGCTTGGCCGCTGCCTGCTGGAACAGCGGCAGCAGGGCGTCGATGGCCTCGTCCGCCGCGACGGAGGTGGCCCACGGGTTGTGCGGTGCTGTGACCGAGGAGACCTTGATCGAGACGTAGTCGACGTCGGGGCGTGCCACCAGGGCGCGGGTGCCGTCCAGGCGGCGCCGGGCCTCGGCCTCGCCGAGGACGGCCTCGCCCAGCAGGTTCACGTTCAGCCTGATACCGGGTTGGCGGAGCTTCGCGATGGCCGCTCCGAGCCGACGGTCGGTCGCGTCGATCAGCAGGTGGCCGACCATGCCCCGGAGCACCCGGCGGGCCATCGGGACGACGACCTGCGGCATCACCGGTCCGAGCCACCCGCCGATCCGGACGCCGGCCTTGAGGTACCAGGGCAGGAACGCGGGCGCCTGCGGCGCGAGCTCGGCCAGGACGCGAGCCGCCTCCACCGGGTCCTCCGGGCGCACGACTCCGTCCACGAAGCCGGACGTGAACGCCGGCCCGTTCGGGTCGCGCAGCAGTCCTGCGAGCAGGCTCGCCGAGCCTTCCACCTTGTGGCGGGCCGCTTCGGCGACCCATCTGCGGACCAGCGGGACGACCTCGTCTGTGAGGTCGAGGTGTTCACGCAGGTTGAACTCGGACATCGTCTTCCTTTGCCGCGGTGGCGATCCTTGTGCCCGGCGCTGGGGCTTGTGGCCGCGGTGCCCGGACACTCCGATGCTAGTGCCGCGCTGAGGGTGCTCGTGACGCCCCCCGTGCCTCCGACTTGTCAGACTCAGGAGTCGCTCTAGCGACGCCTAACTCTGACAACTCGGGGAAGGCCGAGGCGGAGGCTGAGCGGAGGCGAGGGGCGCGGGGTCAGACGCCGGCGTCCTCCCAGACGTCCACCGGCGAGAGGGGGACGGGCGCGATCCGGCTGAGGTCGAGCGCGTCCTCGCCCTGGGGGACCGCGAGGCCGGCCGCGTGCCGCTTGTGGGCGGTCGCCACCATCAGCTTGATCCGGTTCAACTGGTTGGTCTCGGACGCGCCCGGGTCGTAGTCGACGCTGACCACGTTGGCCTCGGGGTGGCGGCGACGCAGTTCGGCGAACATGCCGCGGCCGACCACGTGGTTCGGCAGGCACGCGAAGGGCTGGGCGCAGATGATGTTCGGTGCACCGAGCTCGATCAGCTCGACCATCTCTGCCGTCAACAGCCAGCCCTCGCCCGCCCGGGTGCCGATCGAGATGATCCCGTCCGCCTTCTCCGCCAGGTCGGCCATCCTCGGGGGCAGGTCGAACTTGCCGCCGGTCTTCCGCAGCGCCGTCCTCACGGGCTGCTGGAACTTCTCGATCAGCCAGGTGGCCATCTTCTTGAAGTGGTGCGAGCGCGGCCCGATGCCCATCGTCTCGAACTGGTGCTGCGAGGAGTAGAGCGGCATCAGGAAGAACTGGAGGATGCCGGGGAGCACCGCCTCGCATCCCTCGGACTCGACCACGCCCACGACGTGGTTGTTGGCGTCGGGGTGGAACTTCACCAGGATCTCGCCGACGATCCCGACCCGCGGCTTTCGCGGGACGTCCCGCAGCGCCAGCGCGTCGAACTCGCGCACGATCTGCCTGATCAGCCCCGCGTAGCCGAGGTTCCTGCCCAGCGTCCGCGAGAACCCTCCGAACTGCAGGAACTCCTGGCAGACGGTGTCCCAGCGGTCGTAGAGGGCCTTGGCGCTGCCCGGGTCGAGCTCGTACGGACGCACCCGCAGCAGCAGCGTCTGGAGCAGGTCGCCGAGGATGAGCGCCTGGACGGCCGGCACGAGCAGCGAGGGCGTGATCTTGAACCCCGGGTTCGGCTCGAGGCCCTGGACGCTGATCGCCAGCACGGGCACCTGCGGGTAGCCGGCGTCGGCCAGCGCCTTGCGCAGCAGGCTGACGTAGTTGGTGGCACGGCACATGCCGCCCGTCTGGGTGATGGCGACCGAGGTGCGGTCCGGGTCGGCCTCCCCGGAGAGGATCTTGTTGACCAGCTGCCCGACCACCATGATCGCCGGGAAGCACGCGTCGTTGTGGACGTACTTCAGGCCCACCTCGATGTCGTCGGAGGACGCCTTCTCCAGCAGCTGGACGTTCAGCCCCAGCTTGCGCATCACCGGGATGACCAGCCGGAAGTGGATCGGGGCCATCTGCGGGGCGTAGACGGTGTGCGTCGCCCGCGCCTCCTCGTCGAACAAGCGGCGCTCGAACAGCGGCCCGAACGTGCTCACCGTCGCGGGCCCGCGCTCGGCCGCCGCCGCCTTCATCGACCGCAGCCGGATCGTCGCTGCGCCGAGGTTGGACACCTCGTCGATCTTGAGCAGCGTGTACATGTCGCCGGTGCGTTCCAGCACCTCGGCGACCTGGTCGGTGGTGATCGCGTCCACGCCGCACCCGAAGGACGTCAGCTGAACGAGCTGCAGGTCGGGGCTGGCTGCGACCCGTCCGGCCGCCTCGTAGAGCCGGGTGTGGTAGGCCCACTGGTCGCGGACGCGGATCGGACGGGCGAGGGCCGACGCGTCGGCGTCCACGATCGAGTCCTCGGTGAGGACGGCCATGCCGAGCTTGGTGATCAGGCTGGGGATGCCGTGGTGCACCTCCGGGTCGACGTGGTACGGGCGCCCGGCGAGCACGATGCCCTTGATGCCGTGCTCGGCGATGTAGTCCAGCGCCCTGCGTCCCTCCGCGCGGATGTCGGCCTTGACCGCCGCGTCCTCCTCGAAGCCGGCCTGGACGGCGGCCTGCGCCTCTGCGAGCGTCACGTTCCAGTCGGCGAACACCTCGACCAGCCGCTCTGCGAGCTTGGCGGGGTCGTTCAGGTTCAGCATCGGCGCGAGATAGGTGATGCCGGGGTCCTGCAGCCGGGGCAGGTTCTTCTCGATGACCTGCGGGTAGAACGCCACGACCGGGCAGTTGAAGTGGTTGTCCGCGCCGTCGATCGCCTTCGCCTCCAGCGGGACGCACGGGTAGAAGATCGTCCGGATGCCCTTGTCGAGCAGGTGTTCGATGTGGCCGTGGGCCAGCTTGGCCGGGTAGCACACGTTCTCCGAAGGGATCGACTCCATGCCGGTCTCGAACAGCTCGTGGCTGGAGCGTCCCGAGATCGTGACCCGGAAGCCGAGGCGGGTGAGGATCGTGAACCACAGCGGATAGTTCTCGTACATGTTCAGCACCCGCGGGATGCCGATGTCGCCGCGCGTCGCCTTGTCCTCGGTGAGGCGGCGGTAGCCGAAGATGCGGCGGTACTTGTAGTCGAACAGGTCGGGCAGCTCCGACTTCTTCGGCACCTTCTCCGTTGACGCCCCCCGGTCGCACCGGTTGCCGGAGACGTGCCGGGTGCCGTCCGCGAAGCTGGAGATCGTCAGCTGGCAGTGGTTCTGGCACAGCCGGCAGGTGTCGAGGCTGGTCGCGACGCTGAAGGAGTCCAGCTCGGCGAGGCCGAGGATCGAGGACCGCTCGCCGACCTGCCAGTTCCTTCGGGCGGTCAGTGCCGCGCCGTACGCCCCCATCAGCCCGGCGATGTCGGGACGGATGACCTGCGCGCCCGTCTGCAACTCGAAGGCGCGCAGGACGGCGTCGTTGAGGAAAGTGCCGCCCTGGACGACCACCTTCTCGCCGAGCTGGGACGCGTCCTTGAGCTTGATCACCTTGTACAACGCGTTGCGGACGACCGAGTACGACAGCCCGGCCGCGATGTCGGCCTGGCTGGCACCTTCGCGCTGGGCCTGCTTGACGGAGGAGTTCATGAACACCGTGCAACGGGTGCCGAGGTCGACCGGCGCGGACGACGTCAGCGCGTGCGCTGCGAAGGCCTGGATCTCGGTGTCCATGGATGCCGCGAAGGTCTGCAGGAACGACCCGCACCCCGACGAGCACGCCTCGTTGACGGCGATCGAGTCCACGGCGCCATTGCGGATCTTGAGGTACTTCATGTCCTGGCCGCCGATGTCGATCACCGAACTCACGCCCGGGGCGATCTTCTCCGCGGCCCGGTAGTGCGCCATGGTCTCGATCTCGCCGTCGTCGGCGCGCAGGGCGGCGCGGATCAGCCCCTCGCCGTAGCCGGTGACGCAGGCGCGGGCGAGGTGGGCGGCCCGCGGCAGGTCGGCCAGGATGCGGCGCAGGATCTGCGTCGAGACCGCGACCGGGTCGTTGCTGCCCTGGTAGTGGGAGAACACGATCCGGTCGCTCGCGTCCAGCAGGACGGCCTTGACCGTCGTCGAGCCTGCATCGATGCCGAGGAACAGCGGGCCGGAAGCATCGGCGAGCTCGCCGCGCGGGACCGTCGTCGCGCCGTGCCGGGTATCGAACTCGGCACGCTCGTCCGCGTCGGCGAACAGCGGCCGCATCCGCGCGCCGGCAAGGGGGATCAGCACCCGGTTCGACAGCCGGGCCGTGACCTCGGCGAGCTGGTGGGTGGCCGCGCTCGCCGAGAGCGCGGCGCCGATCGCGACGTACAGGTGCGCGTTCTCCGGGGTCGTGAAGGACGCCACCTGCCCGGCGAGTGCCCGCTCGTAGGCCTTGCGGAGTTCGGGCAGGAAGTGCAGCGGACCACCGAGGAAGACGACGTTGCCCCGGATCGGGTGGCCGCAGGCAAGGCCGGCGATGGTCTGGGTGGCGACGGCTGCGAAGACGGAGGCTGCGAGGTCGGTGTGCGCTGCGCCCTGGTTGAGCAGGGGCTGCAGGTCCGACTTGGCGAAGACGCCGCAGCGGGACGCGATCGGGTAGAGGTGCCGGTACTTCGCCGCGAGTCCGTCCAGGCCGCCGGCGTCGGTGTGCAGCAGGGTGGCCATCTGGTCGATGAACGCGCCCGTCCCACCCGCACAGGTGCCGTTCATCCGCTGCTCGACGACGGGGTGCAGGAACGTGATCTTGGCGTCCTCGCCGCCGAGCTCGATGACGACGTCCGCCCGGGGGACGAACTTCTCGATGGCCGCCGTCCCGGCGATGACCTCCTGGACGAAGTCGACGCCCATGAGTTCGGCGACGCTGAGCCCGGCCGAGCCCGTCACTGCGCAGTGGAGCGGTTCGTCACCGAAGCGTTCGGCCACCTCGCCGAGCAGCGTGCGCAGCGCGCCACGCGCGTCCGCGTTGTGCCGACGGTAGGCGCTGTAGCGCAGGTCGTCACCCTTGAGGACAACGGCCTTGACCGTCGTCGATCCGATGTCCAGCCCCAGAGAGGCGGCAGTCACCATCCCGTCCTCCGCCCAGAACGATCATTCTGTCCGCTCCGTACGGTACCGCGATACGCAAGATTGCGCACCTACTAGGGTGGGTATGTGGTGGACGCGGTGACAAGGACGGTCTCGGCGCGCCAGGCGATCCTGGACGCGACCGTCGAGCTCATCCGGCTCCACGGGGTGGCCGGCACCTCCATCGCGGACGTGATCGCCCGTTCCGGCACGTCGGCCGGCGCCATCTACCACCATTTCGGCAGCAAGGAGCAGCTGGTCCTCGAGGTCGGGCGGGCGGCGATCGCGCGGCCGATGGCGATGATCCTGCAGACCGCCCCTGGGCTGTCGCCGGCCGACATCCTGCGGGCCGCGCTGGGCCGGGTGGCCGAGGACGAGGGCCTTGCCGAACTCCTGCTGCAGATCTGGGCCGGTGCGCGGTCCGACCCGGCCCTGTTCGGGATGCTGCGCGGCGAGGGCATGGCGATGAAGGACCTCGTCGTGCAGTTCATGCAGTCCTGGTGCGCCATCAACGCCCCCGACACCGACCCGGGGCGCCTCACCGACCTGCTGCTCGGGCTCGTGATGGGCTTCGCCGTCCAGAGGGCGCTGACGTTCGGCACCGACCTGGACGCCTACGCCGATCTGGGCGCGCGGGTGCTCGCGGGCGCCATCCAGCCGCTGGGCTAGCAGACCGTCTTCCGGCCGGCGGGGACGCCAGCGGGCGGGAGCGGATTGCGCCGGACGTGGTCCGCGGCCAGCGTGAGGTAGACCGCGGCCGTCCACGTGTAGGCACGATCCCGCAGTCCTGCGCCGGTGGAGGCGTCGAAGTTCTCCGCGAACCCACCCCCCTCGCACAGCGCACGGAAGCGCGCGCTGACGATGTCGGCGAGCTCGGCGAAACCGCTCGCCCGCAGGCCGTCCTCGATCAGGGCGGTGGACGGCGCCCAGATCGGCCCCCGCCAGTAGCCGTCGGCTTCGTAGTGGTGCGAACCGACCGGTTCCGTCGCCGGCCCGAAGTCGGTGAGGTGGTCGAGCAGGTGGGCCACCATCGAGGACCGCACCTCCTCCGGCAGCCTGTCGCCGAGCACCAGCGGCAGCAGGTTGAGCAGGCTGGTCGACGTGCTCGCCCGGGCCGACCGCGCTCCCCGCGCGACGAACTCCTCTCCCGTCCACAGCTGCTCGAGCAGAGCCCGCAGAACCTGCTCGCGAGCGAGCGTCCACTCCTGGTCCTGCTGCCCGAGTTCCCGTGAGAGGTCGGCGAGCACTTCGAGCTGCAGCACGAGGAACGCCGCCAGGTCGGGCGCCTCGATGACGCGCTCGACATCGAACGTGGTGGAGTTGTCCCACCCGGAGTCGTTGCCGTGCTGGTAGTACGGCAGCTCGTGCCCGGGACGGCGCCGCCGGTCGAGCCAGAACCGCGACCAGCCGGTCAGCCGGCGGTGGATCTCCTCGAGCTCAGCGGTGGTCAGGTCGCGGCCCGCGGTGGCGCGGAGCCGGCGCAGGGCCCACCCGTGGATCGGCGGCTTCACGTAGTTGTACAGGACCTCGGAGTGCGCGACCGAGTCGGGGAGCGCGCCGGTCGCGTCCTGGTGGTCGAACGGGGCGAGGAACTGGTCGACGGCGAGGTCGGTGAGCCCCGGGGCGAGCGCGAGGGCGTTGAAGCAGTGGTCCCAGCTCCACACCTTGTCCATCCAGTGCTTCGACATGAGCACCGACTCGCGCCCGAGGAAGCCCTCGGGGGCAACGGTCGCCGACCACAGGACGTACGCGGCGAGCTCGGCTGCAGGCGTGCGTTCGTCCCGCCACGGCGCGACGGCGTCGACGTACTCCCCCAGTGCGCGCGCCGAGGCGTCCACGACGGCGTCGAACCCTGGGCCGGGCTCGTAGGCGGCGGCTGAGGCCGAGACCTCCTCGAGTGCCGCCTCCCAGGGCAGCCCGTCCGCACCGAGCACGACCGCGCGCGGCGCCTCGCCGAGCGCTTCGTCCCCCTCGACCTCCAAGGCGCCCTTCAGGACGGTGATCCGGTAGCGGCGTCCGGTCTCGTAGGAGGTGAACGTGGGCGCGGAGTCGACCGGGTCGACGAACAGGTAGACGCCGGTGAACGGTGTCAGAGCGCCCGCTGCGTCGCCGATGCGCAGCCCCAGGCCGTCGCCACGCAGCCGCACGGTGTCGGGGTTCTCGAAGGCCGCCTCCACCGCTCCGGAGTCCGCCTTCCAGCGGAAGGACGCCGTCCGCGCCCGCCACGCCGCGTCCACGACCTCGTCGCCACGGACGGGTTCGAGCCGCAGGACGGCGTGCATGCCGTTGCGGTGCGAGACCAGGTGGATGGCCTCGGACGTGGTGTGCATGGCTGTGACGGGGGACAGGTCGAGCCAGGATCCCCGGAACGAGAAGGGGATCTCGCAGATGGTGAAGTCGAGGGCGAGTGATGGACCGGACGTGGACATGTGGTTCCTCGGAGGAGTGCACGGGCGACCCGCGCGATGGGAGTGACGTTTGGTTGGCGGGTTCAGTCCTTGACGGCCCCCGCGGTGATGCCGGCCGCCACGTAACGCTGGGCCACGACGAGCAGGATCGCCGTGGGCACCGAGGCGACCACCGCCGTGGCCATCAAGGGCCCCCACTCCTGGTTCTGGGAACCGATGTAGTCGTACAGGCCCATGGTGATCGGGCGCAGGGCGCCCCCGTCCCGGTTGAGGGTGGACGCGAACAGGAAGTCCGACCAGGCCCACAGGAAGGCGAACAACCCGACGGTGACCGCCGAGTTCCGTGAGACCGGCATGACCACCGAACGGAACGTGCGCCAGTAGGACGCCCCGTCGATCTCGGCCGCCTCGAGCAGCTCACCGGGGATTCCGCTCATGAAGGCCGAGAACAGCATCACGCCGAAGGGGACGGCGATGGTCGAGTCCGCCAGGATCAGGCCGGGGACGGTGTTCAGGATCCCGAGGTCGGTGTAGATCGTGTAGAACCCGAGGGCCATCACGACCGCAGGGATCATCTGCGCGACGATCAACAGGAAGTTCAGCACCCGGCGTCCCGGAAGGGCGAGTCGGGAGAGGGCGTACGCGGCCGGCGAGGCGATGACCAGGGTGAGCACCACCGTCCCGAGGCCGACCAGGACGCTGGTTCCCAGGTACGGGAGCTGGTCGGACAGCACGACCTGGTAGTTCTCCAGCGTGAACGCCCGCGGGAACAGGTCGGCGTCCCGGATCGCCGAGCGTTCGGTGAACGACACGTTCAGCATCCAGTAGAGCGGGAAGAGCATCACCGCGGTGAGGACCAACCCCAGCGCCGTCTTCCACCACGCGCGTCCCGTGAGCGTCATCGGTCCTCCTGCTGGTGACGCTGCACGAACAGGTACACGAAGCCCATCAGCAGGGCGACGATCAGCAGCAGGGTTCCGACGACGGACGCCTGGGAGTACCTGATCACAGCCGAGGACCCCTTGCCGAAGGCCATCGCGTACGCCCAGGTGGCGAGCGTCTGGGACGTGCCCGTCCCCATCGTCATGATCCAGATGATGTCGACCACCTTCAGCGTGTAGACGAAGCCGAGCAGGAGGGTGATCGCCGACACCGGCCGCAGCAGGGGGAACGTGATCGACCAGAACTGGCGCCATGCTCCGGCTCCGTCCAGCGCCGCCGCCTCGTAGAGGTCGCCGGGGATGTCCTGCAGGCCGGAGTAGAGGATGACGAGGTTGAACGGGATGCCCAGCCAGATGTTCGCGATCAGCACCGCCCACAAGGAGTGCTCGTTGCTCAGCCACCAGATCGGGTCGACCCCGAAGACGCCCAGGAAGCGGTTGATGATGCCGTTGTCGGCGTCCATCATCCACTGCCAGGTCGTCGCCGAGACGATGATCGGCAGTAGCCAGGGCACCAGGAACAGCGCCCTCAGCACGCCTGCCAACGGGAACGCCCGCCGGAAGAACACCGCCAGAGCGAGTCCGATCGAGTACTGGAAGACCAGCGAGACGACGACGAAGACCGCTGTCTGCCAGACGGTCGGCCCGAACAGCGGCGAGGCGATGACCTCGCGGTAGATGTCCAGCCCGACGAACGGGGCCTTGCCGGTGACGAACGTCGCCCGGGTGAACCGGTGCAGGCTCATCGAGACGTTCTCGTACAGCGGGTAGGCGTAGAACACCACCAGGTAGGCGATCAGCGGTGCGGCGAACGCCAGGGCCGCCCACGTCGTCGGGCGGACTCGCCGGCGTCGCCGGACGCTCGGTGTCGCCGTTCGGGCACCGGTGTCCCCGGTCGCGGCCCGCACGGACGGACCCACTGCGGGTGGTTGGGTTCCCACGAGTAATGAACCAATCGTCGTCGTTGGGTGGGCTCGGGCTCCGCCGGAGGACATTCTGGTACGGGACGGAGCCTTCTGGCCGGTGGGGTGGCGACCGGCCGGCGGGACGCAGCACCGGCCGGTCGCCGGGAGGGTCAGCCCTTTGCGTCCGTCGCTGCCTGCTTGAACGCCGCCTCAACGGCCGCGGCCTTGCCGGCTGCGTTGAGCGAGGTCTGCAGGGCGGTGGACAGTGCCGCAGAGGTCTGCGTGTAGGCCGGGCCGAGGTCGGTCGTCCGGCCCTGGGCGGCCTCGATCGCCGAAGCCCACGGCTTCCAGATCGGATCAGAGGCGATCTGGGCGTCGCGCAGCGACTTGCTCGCCGCGAAGTAGCCCAGCTGGCTGGCGGTCTTCACCTGGTTGCCCTGGCCGACGAGGCAGTTGATGACCTGCTTCGCCGCTGCGTAGTGCGCAGCCGCGTTGTCCTTGTGCACAGGGGCGAGCACGAACTCGCCTCCGGTCGGGACGGGCGCGGCACCGCCGGCCTGGCTCGGGATCGGGATCATGACGGCCTTGAACTTCTGGGTGCTGGCGGCCTTGGCGAACCACGACCCGTTCTCGGCGAAGGCGAACTTGCCGGTCAGGAAGAGATCCCAGGAGGCGGACTGGTTGTCGGTGATCGCCGACTTCGGGGCGTAGCCCTTGCCGATCCAGTCGCTGACCAGCTGGCCGGCAGCGGTGGCCTGGCTCGAGCCCGGATCCTTCAGGGTCGCGCCGGCGCCCCAGAACCACGGCAGGAACTGGAAGACGCCCTCTTCACCGGAGATGCCGGCGAACGTGATGCCCTTGGAGCCGGCAGCGGTGACCTTGGCCAGGGCCGCGTTCAGGGAGGCCCAGCTCGTGATGGACGCGGGGTCGACACCCGCCTTCTTCAGGATGTCCGCGTTGTAGTACAGGCCCAGGGTGTTCGCCCCGATCGGAACGCCGTAGGTCACGCCGTCCACGGTCCCGGGACCGGCGAGGTTGGTGTCGAAGCCGGTGGTGTCGATGCCGGCGTCAGTGGCGGGAGCCAGCAGGCCGCTGCTCGCCGCGTCCGGGACGGCCGGGTTGTCGAGCATGATCACATCCGGGGCGTTGTCCTCCTTGACCGCACTGGTGAGGTTGTTCAGCAGGTCGGAGGTTGCCGCGGTCGTGCGGGTGACGGTCGCACCCGCAGGAGCGCACGACTGGACGTACTTCGCCCAGTCCGAGCTGGCGTCGTACTGCGGGTACGGGTCCCAGACGCTGATCGCGGTGAGTGCTGCGGCGCCGCTCGACGGGTTCGCCGGGGCGCTGGAGGCTCCGCTGGGACCGCTGCAGGCGGCGAGTGCGGCGAGCGTCGTCACGGCGACGACGACCCCTCCGGCGCGGAGGGTGTGGTTGGTAAACACAAGGTTCCTCTCTGAGTTGTGTTGATGTGGACTGCGTTGGTGACGGTGTTCGAACCGGTTCGACGACACGGGCGGGAAAACCATCCTCTGGACGGGGTTTCGGCATCTATCCGGAAGATGCCAGCTGACGGGTACTCCCCCTCTCGGTGACGACGGGGGCGATCAGCTGAACTCTGGAGGGGCCGAGGTCCCGGCCCCGTCGGATGCGTCCCACCAGCTGGGCGACGGCGGTGCGTCCCAACTCGTCGGCCGCGGACTCGACGGCTGTGAAGGGGAGGGAGAATTCCTCGCCGAAGTCGCGCGAGTAGAGAGACACGACGCTCAGGTCCTCGGGGACGCGGACTCCGCGCTCGTGCAGGATCGTGGGCAGCGCCGCGATCGTGGCGTCGTTGTGCACCATCAGCGCGGTCGCGTCCGGCCAGGCGTCGAGGATCGCGTTCACCGAACTCCGCACCGCCGAACCCCGCGACTCCCCGTAGACCGGGTGGATCCGCATGGAGTAGCGGGCGGCCCGCTCGATCGCGGCGTCCCGGAACCGCCAGACGTACGACCCGCCGCGCTCGACGACGTGGTGGGGCGGAGTGACGAGGATCACCTCGACGTGACCGCGCTCGTGGAGGTGGTCGACGAGCAGTTGGGCAGCCCGGGCGAAGTCGAGATCGATCGCGTCGATGCCGCGGGTGTCGCGCGGCAGCCCGATCAGGACGGACGGCTGGTGGACCACCCGCAGGGACGGCACGCGGGGGTCGTCGGCCGTGACGTCCAGGAGCACGAACCCGTCGACCATGTCCGAGTCGCCGATCCGCCGGACGGCGTTCGGGCCGTCGGGATCGGTGACCATCAGGATGTCGTAGCCCTCCGCCCTTGCGGCCTCCGAGACCGGCAGGACGTACTGGAGCATGGCGGGTGCGAATTCATCGGCGTGGAACTGGAGCAGCAGGCCCAGCACCATCGTCTGCGAGGTGGCGAGCGCTCGAGCGCCCGCGTTGGGCGTGAATTCGAGGTCGATGATCGCCTGTTCGATCCGCCTGCGGGTGTCGGCGGAGATGCTCCGCTTGCCCGAGAGCGCGTACGACACGGTGCTGCGGGAGACGCCGGCGCGTCGTGCGACATCGCCAATGGTGGCCATTGCCAGCTCCTCTCGGGTCGTCGTCGAACCGGTTCGATAAAGTGTCGTGCGGGCTCGCGGACGGTGTCAAGGGGTGGCTCGCTTCGTGATCGGTTCGTGACGTGGGACGGCACCGGCGTCCGGCGCGCCGGTGGGTCGGGGGAATCAGCGGGCCGGGGACCGCTCGCCCACCCAGGCCGGGACGATCTCGGACGCCGGCCCGAGCCGGACCTCGTCGTAGCCGAACCAGCCCTCCTGGTCCTCCAGGTTCAGCAGGACGGTCGAGGCGCCGTGCGCCCGGGCCAGCGCCGCGAGCCCGGCTGCCGGGTAGACGTTCCCGGAGGTGCCGATCACCACGAAGGTGTCGCAGGCCAGCGTCGCTGCCTCGATGGCGTCCAGGTGGTACACGGCCTCGCCGAACCAGACGATGTCGGGTCGAAGCTCGCGGCGTCCGCAGGACGGGCACGGCGGTCGGCCCGCGAGGTCGCCCGTCCACGGCGTCCGGGCGTCGCAGGCTGTGCACCATGCCCGGTTGAGCTCGCCGTGCAGGTGGATCACCCGGCTGGAACCCGCCCGCTCGTGGAGGTCGTCGACGTTCTGGGTGACGATCACCAGGTCCGGGTCCACCTCCCGTTCGAGCCGGACGAGCGCGGCGTGGGCGGCATTGGGCAGCGCCGCGAGCGCGTCCGTCCGCCGCTGGTCGTAGAACCTCTGGACCAGTTCCGGGTCACGGCAGAACCCCTCCGGGGTCGCGACGTCCTCGATCCGGTGTTCGTTCCACAGTCCGTCCGTCGCCCGGAAGGTCGCCAGGCCCGACTCGGCTGAGATGCCGGCCCCGGTCAGGACCACGATCCTCGGTGCCACCGTCCATCACCCCCGACTCACCCTAGCCCGCAGTCCGTCCCGGGCGGGGCGACCGCGGCCTCGGGTCGGCGCTGCGAACGGCCGGCTACTCCAGCGTCGTCGCCCGGAGCACGCGGGTCGCGGCCAGTCCACTGACCACGGTGATCACGCCGACCACCGCCGCCGGCGCCAACGCCGCGCCCAGCACCAGTGTGATCGTCACCGAGGCGGCCATCAGCGCCGCGAACACCAGCCAGGGCCCGAGCAGGGCCTGCGCCGGACCGCTGCCCCTCCGGGCCAGGCGCGCGGTGACCAGCATCCCTGGCAACACCAGTGCGAGGTCGAGTACGTGGACGGGGTTGGCCGCCAGACCTGCCCGGGTCAGCTCGACAGGGACCTGCCCACTCACCAGCGCGGGCACGATCTCGGCCAGCCACAACAGCCCGAACAGCACAGCGATGACCGCGATCACCGCGCTCCCGAAGGCCCGCGGTCCCGGCGCGACCCGGACGCCGCCGTCCCACGGGCGCAGCCCGAAGGCGAGGCCGTACACCGACAGCCCGAGCACAGCGACATAGACCGGGAAGAGTGGCCCGAAGTGGACGGTCATCGCGTAGATGACGAAGGCGTATACCAGGAACAACAGCGAGCCGGCCCACACCATCAGCCCTCGCAGCGAGCCGCGTGCGGCCGGCAGTGCGCCCGCCAGGAGCGTGCCGACGGCGAGCAGGTTGCCGAGGTCCTGGCCGTGCGCCTGCAGCTGCCAGTCGGCGGTCTCCGTCGCGTACGGCCACGGGGCGAACAGGCCGAGGAGGCTGGCGGTGAGGACGAGAGCCGCGAGGCCGGCGGTGACGGCGAGCCAGGGGACGGGGAGCCGGCGCGCCGGGGCGACCGTGTCGCCGGGTCGACGGGCGTGCAGGGTGGGTGTGGTCATGGGAGGTCTCCTTTCCCGAGCTCGCGGACGGCCCGGGTCATCTCGGTGAGTTCGTGGTCGAGGCGCTCGGCGTCGATGGAGAGGCCGTCGAGCATGGCGGCGAACCGGCGCCCCAGAAGCGTTCCCGCCTCGGTGACGAGTTCCGTGCCGCGCGCGGTGAGGGAGAGCACGACCCGGCGTCCATGAGCTGGATCGGTCGAGGTCTGCAGCCAGCCGTCCCGTTCGAGGACGGGCACCCTCTTGCTCACGGCGGCCTTCGTGAGGTTCAGCTGCTCGGCCAGCCGGGTGACGTCGAGGCTGGTGCCGAGCAGGGGATTCAGGAAGACGAAGAGGTTGTAGTCGGCGCCGAAGCGGCTGGTCAGGACGCGGTCCGCGAACGCGTCCATGGCGAAGACGAGCTCATGCAGCTGGGCGGTGATCCGGGGAGGCATGTGGGTAAGTCAACCAGTTGACACTCAGTTTGTCAACCGGTTGACTTCACATCGCGAGCGAGCCGTAGGTGTCGGGACGCCGCGTGGCCAGGAACGGGAACAACGCGAGCCAGTCGGCGCGCTGGTCGAGGTCGAGGGACGCGACGAGCGCCACGTCGCCGTCTCGCGGTGCCCGCGCGAGCACGCGTCCGTACGGGTCGCTGATGAACGACGAACCGTAGAACTCGATCAGCCCCTCACTCCCCCAGCGGTTGGGCACGACCATGAACAGGCCGTTGGCGATGCCGTTCCCGATGATGACCTGTCGCCACAACGGCTCGGTGTCGAAGGCCGGATGGTCCGGTTCGGAGCCGATCGCCGTCGGGTAGGCGAGGACCTCCGCACCGGCGAGCGAGTACGCCCGGGCCACTTCACCGAACCACTCGTCCCAGCAGGTCGGCAGCCCCACCCGCGCACCGGACGGCACCGGCAGCTCCACGACCGGGTACGGCTCCCCGGGCGGCCCGGGACGGAAGTAGTGGTCCTCGTAGTAGCCCGCCGTCACCGGGATGTGCAGTTTGCGGGTGCGGCCCAGCAGCGTCCCGTCCGGGGCGACGGCGATCGCCGTGTTGTAGCCGAGCCCGTCGGGGTCGTCCGCGCGTTCGTACAGGGAGGCGTGCACGATCACGCCGTGCTCGCGGGCCGCGTCCGCTGCGAGCCGGTAGGTGGGCCCGGCGGTGAGGTCCTCGGCGAGGTCGGCCGGCCTTCCCGTCGGACGGGTGTCCGCCGGATAGCGCAGCAGCGTGAGCTCGGGCAGGAAGACCACCTCGGCCCCCGCCCCGGCGGCGCACGCGATCCCGTCGTTGAGCGTCTCGGAATGCTCGGATGCGTCGGCGTGCCAGCGGGTCTGGACGAGCCCGACGACCAGCGGCGGACGTCCGGACGCCTGGACGCGGGCGGGTGAGCCGAGCGGCTCGGCGACGAGCGTCCTCATGGCTGCTCCTCGGCACGGGCGCGGGGTTGCTGCTGGGTGATGCAGTGGACACCGCCGCCACGGGCGAACAGCGGACGGGCGTCGACAGCGACCACCTCGCGTCCGGGAAAGGCGGCGGCCAGGATCTCGAGCGCTGCCGCGTCGTTGACGTCGTCGAAGGTACCGGCGACGACCGCACCGTTGAGCACGAAGTGGTTGACGTAGCTGTGGTCGACGAAGCCGAGGTCGTCGCGCAGCGTCGCCGGAGCGGGGAGGCACGTCACCTCCAGCGGCCGGCCGGCTGCGTCCGTCGCCGACGAGAGCAGGGCGACCAGCTCACGCGAGACCTCGAAATCCGGGTGGGACGGGTCGAGCTGCTCGTGCACGAGCACCCGTCCGGGCGCGGAGAAGGTGGCGAGAAGGTCGACGTGGCCGCGGGTGCCGTAGGTGGCGGAGTCGCGGGTGAGGCCGCGCGGCAGCCAGATCACCGTCTTCGCACCGACCGTGCGGGCGAGCTCGGCCTCGACGTCGTCCGCGGTCCAGCCCGGGTTGCGCCCCGGGTCGAGCTGGACGGTCGTGGTCACCAGGAACGTGCCCGCGCCGTCGGTGTGGAGGCCGCCGCCCTCGTTCACCAGCGGCGAGTCGATGCGGGTCGCGCCGCTGGCCGTGGTGGCCGCGTCGCCGGCGTGGGCGTCGGCGTCCCAGCGTGCCCACGCCTGGGCGCCCCACCCGTTGAAGGTCCAGTTCACCGCGCCCAGCCGTCCGTCCTCGTCGAGGACGAAGGTCGGCCCGGTGTCCCGGTACCAGGCATCGTCCAGCGCGCACGGCTGGAGGGTGACGGACGCGGCCAGCCGGCGGCGCGCCCCGTCCATCGTCGCCGGGGTGGCCAGCATCGTCAGCGGCTCGTGCTCGGCGATCGCATTCGCGACAGCCGCCCACGCCGTCCACGCCTCCTCGGCGCTCGCGCGGGTGTCGCCGAGGGTGTAGCCGCCCGACGGCCAGGCCATCCAGGCCCGCTCGTGCGGCTCGGCCTCACCGGGCATCCGCCAGGCCACCATGCCTCCTCGGCGATCGGGATTGGCCAAAGCTAGCGGTGAGCGCCGGGCTGCGGAACCCCCGGGACGGCGGATGAACCGAAGGGGTCCGTTCCCGACTGTCCAGGCCGGCCGCGCAGCAGGGCCAGCTGCAGTTCCAGGCGCCGGTCGGGGTCGTCGAGGGCGTCGCCGAAGACCTCCCTCAGCTGGTTCATCCGGTAGCCGACCGTCTGCGGGTGCACCCCAAGCTCCGCCGCGACCAGGGTCCGCTGGCCCCAGTGCCGGAGCCACGCCGCCAGCGTCGCCGCCAGCCGCTCGCTGCGGTTCCCGGGCAGCGAGGCGAGCGGGGCGAGCGCACGCTCGGCGAGCGTCGCCTCCACCTCGGGCGCTGCGCGCACCAGCAGTCCGGGCAGCCGGTCGGCCGCCCGGACGACGCCGTCGGCCTCCTCGGGCAGCAGCGCGGCCAGGGCCAGCGACCGGCGCGCCTCGAGCAACGGGACGTCGGGGCCGACCCGGACGGCACGCCTCCCTCCCCCGGGGAGACCGGCGAGCCGCTCGAGGGCCGGATCCAGCCGGTGGTCGGCCGGGAGCACGGCGACGGCGGTCGAGTCGCGCTCGACGACGACCCCGAGGGAGCCGATGACGCCGCGGGCTTCCGGGAGCGCCTCGATGGGCAGGAGGACGACGGCGACCCGGCCGGGCACCGTCCAGCCCACCTGCGCCGCGACCACCCGGACGGACTCCTCCTCGCCGCCGAAGAGGGCGTCCGCGAGGCGCCGCAGCCGCCGCTCGCGTTCGCCGGTGTGGGTCGAGATCTCCTGGGCGTAGCCCTCCGCACTCTCGCCCTGCAGCGCGTCGGCCAGCACGAACATCGCCTCGCCGAGGGTGACCTGCGCCTCCGGGGACGCGTCCAGCGCAGCCAGCTCGCGGGCCAGGGCCGTGTACAGGATCCGGGTGCCGATGCGGTACGCGGCGAGCAGCTCCTCCAGGCCGCGCCCCTCGCGCGCCTCCCCCGCCCCGACGTCGCGCAGCCGGGCGCGATCCTGCTCGTCGAAGGTGGCCGCCGAAGTCCCGATCAGCCGGACGAACCGGGACAGCACGGAGGCGGTCACCGCCTCGAGATCGGCCCGGACGCGGGGCAGCGCCATCCGCTCCCGCCAGGGCGACCGGGCCGAGATCCGCTCCAGCATCTCCGCCTGCAGCTGCTCGAGTTGCGGCACCATCGCAGCCCGCAGTTCCGCTGGCAGATGCGACCAGGGCAACGCCGCCTGCTCTGTCATCCGAAGATGATAACGAGGACGGAATCTCGCTCGGAAGCCCCAAGACTTAGCTGGCGGAGATGAGGAACAATGACCGCATGCAGTATGCGTCCAGTCGCGATCACGTTGTGGCCATGTGCCGAACCATGCTCGAGCGCGGCTTCCTGAAGGCCACGGAAGGCAACGTCTCGGTCCGGATCCCCGGTCGGCGCCTGTACGCCGTCACGCCGAGCAACTACGGCTACGAGAAGATGCGCGCCGAGGACGTCTGCGTCGTCGACTTCGACGGCCACCCGGTCGCGGTGGACGGCGGGTCGACCCTCGCTCCGTCCGTCGAGGCGGCGCTGCACGCGACGATCTACCGCGAGCGTCCCGACGTGAACGCGATCGTGCACACCCACCAGCCGTTCGCGTCCGCGCTGTCCTACCTGCGCAGGCCGATCCCCGCGCTGTCCGACGAGCAGAGCCGGTTCCTCGGGGGCGAGATCCCGATCGTCGACTACGCGCCGGCCGGCACCGGGTTCCTCGCCACGGCGATGCGCAAGAAGCTCGGCACCGGCGGCAACGCCTACATCCTGGCGAACCACGGCGTCGTCGTCCTAGGCGCCGACCCCGAGCGGGCGGTCTTCGCGATGGGCCTGCTGGAGAAGGTCTCCATCGCGTACCTCATGGCGCTGGTCACCGAGCCGGAGAAGATCTACACCGTCCCCGCCCCGATCCGCGAGATCGCCATCAACAAGCTCCGCTCCGAGCAGAAGCGGATCGGCGCACAGGTGACGAACTCCGTCCCGGTGGACGAGGTCGGGGAGGAGCCGCTGCCGAGCGCAGACGAGCTGGCTGCCGCACTTCGGCAGAAGGACGGCAACCAACGGGTCTCGACGGGGGACGCGGCAGCGGCCCGAGGACCAGGCGCCGTGCGCGGCGGCGTCGCAGCGGGCGACGCCCGACCGGATGGCACGGAAGAACCGTCCCCACGTGCCGGTGAGCCGTGGGGAGCGCCCAACTTGCCGACCGCGGGCGAACTCGGCTACGGCATCACCACCTACCCCGACGTCGAGGACGTCCACCGGCGGCTGGACGCCCTGGTCGACCAGCCCGTCCGGGCGCCGCGGCACGACGCGATGCTCGGCGTTCTGGACTACTTCGAGACCCGGTGCGCGGGCAGCAGGGAGATCACCGACCGGGCGAAGCTGCGGATCCCAGGCGGCGTCCAGCACAACCTGGCCTTCAACTACCCGTTCCCGCTGGCGATCTCGAAGGCCGAGGGCGCCCACCTCACCGACGTGGACGGCAACACCTACATCGACTTCCTGCAGGCGGGCGGCCCGACGATCCTCGGCAGCAACTACGCGCCCGTCCGCGAGAAGGTGGACGAGGTCGTCCGCGAGTCGGGGCCGGTGACCGGCCTGTTCCACCCGTACGAGTTGCGGCTGGCCGAGCTGATCAACCACTTCATGCCGAGCATCGAGGTGTACCGCTCGCTCGGATCGGGGACCGAGGGCGTGATGGCTGCCGTGCGCGGGGCCCGCGCGTTCACCGGCAAGCCCATGGTCATCAAGATGGGCGGCGCCTACCACGGCTGGTCGGACACGATGGTCGTCGGCCTGCGCGTCCCGGGCACCTGGAGGATGAACGCGAAGGGGATCCCGCTGGGGGCGACGGCCGACACGCGCGAGGTGTTCCCCGAGTCGCTGAACGAGCTCAAACGCAAGCTGATCGAGAACCGGCTGCGCGGCGGGACGGCTGCGGTGGTGGTCGAGCCGGTCGGCCCGGAGAGCGGGACTCGTCCCGTCCCCGAGGACTACAACGCCAAGATCCGCGAGCTGTGCGACGAGTTCAAGGCCCTGCTGATCTTCGACGAGGTCGTCACCGGCTTCCGCCTGGGCATGGGCGGCGCGCAGGGCTACTTCGGCGTCCGCCCCGACCTGACGGTGCTCGGCAAGGCGGTCTCTGGCGGCTACCCGATGGCCGGCGGCGTCGGCGGACGGGCGGACGTCATGGCGGTCTTCGGGTCCGGCATCGACGGGAAGGCCGGCGCGCACGTCCAGGTCGGCGGAACGTTGTCGGCGAACCCGCTGTCGTGCGCGGCCGGGGTGTTCGCGATCGAGGAGATGGCGCGCACCAACGCCCCGGTGATCGCCGGACGGGCCGGCGACCGGCTCGCCGAGGGGCTGAAGCGGCTGGTCGCCAAGTGGGGCCTGCCGTACGTTGTGCACAACACCGGCGCCATCGTCCACCTGGAGTCGACCGGCGTGATGATGCTGTCGATGCGCAACCCCGCCAAGTTGCTGAAGGAGAACGGGATCCGCAAGGAGGTCATGGAGCACATGGGCGCGGTGTACGCCTCCCATGGCATCATCACCTTGGCCGGATCGAGGTTGTACACGTCCATGGCGGACACCGACGCCGTCATCGACGACGCACTGGAGCGTTTCGATCGGTCATTCGCTCTCGTCGAGGGGGTCTAGCGGATGGCGCGGGTGCCGGATCGGCGGCGAGGGGGAACATGAGCGCCATCGCGCCTCAGGTTCTGGCCGCCGACCTCGGCACCTCAGGGATGAAACTGGCCCTGGTGGGCCACGACGGCTGCGTGACCGGCTTCGAGCACGAACCGGTGGACCTGCTGATCCTCCCGGGGGGCGGAGCCGAGCAGGTGCCGCAGCACTGGTGGGACGCGTTCGGTCGCTGCGCCAGGCGGCTGGCCGCGTCCCACCCGGAGGCGTTCCGGGCGGTCACGACCGTGTGCTGCTCGACGCAGGCCGAGGGCACGATCGCGGTGGACGCCGCGGGCGAACCGCTGACCAACTGCATCCTGTGGATGGACATGCGCGGCGAGCCCAACCTGCGCCGCCAGTTCGGGGGACGACCGGCGATCAAGGGGCTGGCCGCGTCCCGCTACGCGCGGTGGATCCGGCTGACCGGCGGGGCGCCGTCCCCGACGGGCAAGGACCAGGCCGCGCACATGCTGTGGGTGCGCGACGAACTGCCCGACGTGTACGACAGGACGGCCGCCTTCCTGGACGTCCTGGACTACCTCAACCTGCGGCTCACCGGACGGGTCGTCGCAACGGTCGACTCGATCCTGACCGCGTGGGTCACCGACAACCGGGACCCTCGCGGCGTCCACTACGACCCGGGACTGGTGAGCGGTTCGGGGATCGACCGGGACAAGCTGCCCGACATCGTTGCCTGCACGGACGTGATCGGGACGCTGACCCCCGCGGCGGCGTCCCACCTCGGACTCCCGGCGTCGGTGCAGGTCGTCGCGGGCGCGATCGACACCTCTGCCGCCGCGGTCGGCGCCGGCACCGTCGACCCGGGCCAGTGCCACCTGTATCTGGGAACGTCGTCGTGGATCGCCGGGCACGTGCCGGGGAAGAAGACCGACATCCTCAACGGGATCGCTTCCGTCCCCTGCGCGCTCGGCGACCGGTACCTGATGATCGCGCTGCAGGCGACGGCCGGCGGCAACCTGAACTGGCTGCGCGACAACGTTGTGGGCGCGGCGGACCCGCTGGTGGCTGCGGACGTCCGGGGCGAGTTCTTCGCGCTGTCCGACCAGATCGTGCCGACCGTCCCGGCTGGATCGAACGGCGTGCTGTACACGCCATGGATCTACGGCGAACGCGTCCCCGTCGACGACCTGGCGCTGCGGGCCGGGCTGTTCAACGTGTCGCTGCACAACACCCGTTCCGACCTGCTGCGAGCGGTGTTCGAGGGGATCGCGCTCAACACCCGCTGGATGCTCGGCCCGGTGAACCGGTTCCTCGGCTCGCCCGTGAGCTCGATCCGGCTCGTCGGCGGCGGCGCGCGTTCGGCCTCGTGGACGCAGATCCTCGCCGACGTGCTCGGTGTCGCGGTCGAGCGGGTGGAGGAGCCGGTGACGGCCAATGCGCGCGGCGCGGGCCTGATCGGCGCGATGGGCGTTGGGGCGATCACCGCGTCCGACGTCCCGGCCCTGGTGCGGGTCTCCGACGTGTTCGAGCCGGACCCGGCGAACCGGGCGGTCTACGACGACGCGTTCACGACGTTTACCGACCTGCACCGTCGGCTGGCCCCTGTGTATCGGCGCCTCGCCCGCCGCGCCTGACCGCACCCCGGCACGTGGGGACGGTTCCTTCGTGCCACCGGGCGCCCCGGACGCGGCACGAGAGAACCGTCCCCACGTGCCAGGTGTCAGGCGTCGACGTCGCCGGGGATCCGGACGGCGAGGGACGGCTCGGGCTGACGCGTCATCCACGCGCCGATCGCGGCCAGCAGGACGCCGAGGATCACGAAACCCACCGCGAAACCGCCTCCCCCGCCGCGGGCCGCGTCCATGAACAGGACGACGACGAACGAGGCCTGCCCGACGAGCTGGAACAGCCCGGACGACGCCCCCTCCGGGGTCGGCGCGGCGATCTCGGACGCGTACTGCATCCCCACCGGCATCGCGCCGGTGAGCAGGAACCCGACCACGAACGCACACACACCCAGCAGCACCACCGGGATGCCGGGGACGATGAACGCGATCATCAGCGGGGCGGCGACGATCATCGGCAGGGCGGTCCACGGCACCCGCCGTCCGGACCGGTCGGACGCAGCACCGAGCGCCAGCGCGCCGATCACGCCGCCCGCGAGCAGGCATTCGAGCAGGATCTCCGCCGCGTCCTCCGGCAGCCCGATCGCGGTGACCACCTGCAACGCCCACGTGGACAGTCCGTTGAACACCCCCAGCGCGACGAACAGGGCGGCGAGGAAGACCAGGAACGGACGCTGCGCCAGCGCGTGCCGCAGCCCGGTCAGTTCGAGCGCCCGCGCCTCGTCGGCGTCGGTGATGGCGCGGTCCGCGTCCCGCGCGAGGACGCAATACGCGACGGCGGCGACGGCCGCGGCCGCGGCGTACACCCCCAGCACCTGGTTCACGGCGAGCCCGGCGTCGAGCAGGGCAGGGCTGAGCGCGGTTCCGGCCGCAACGCCGAGCATCATCGCCAGCGTCAGGACGGAGACGACGGTGGCCCGCTGGTGCCGGGGGAACCACTTGCCGGCGACCGTCGTCCACGCGTTGAAGAGCAGGGGCTGCGCTGCCGCGACCACGATCGTCCCGGCCATCGCCCACCCGTACGACGTCCCGGCCAGCCAGCGGACGGCGCCGCCCGCGGCCACCATCACCGAGCCGAGGCCGACAGCGAACCGGATGCCCCGCCGGTCGACCAGCCACGCCGCTGGGATCGACAGCGGGATGAACACCACCATGAAGCTGATCGAGAAGTAGCCGATCAGGGTGGTGGAGACCCCGTAGAACGCTGCGGCGGTCGTACTGACCGGCGAGAGGGCGATCCACTGCAGCTGGATCGTGATGTTGACGAGGACGGAAACCGCGAGGACGACCCAGCGGTAGCGCGACGTGGCGGCGGTGCTCACGGGACTCACCCTAACCGCAGCGGGCACCGAACCCGCCGCATTCGCAGCGACGCCCGGACGTGGGCTGACTAGGGTGGCCTGCATGGATCGCGCAGTGAGGGCAACGGTCATCACCGTGTCGGACGAGGTCGCCTCCGGCAGGGACGAGAACCGCGCCGGGCCGGTCGCGGTCGCCGAACTCGAGATCCAGGGGGTGGCGGCCGACCTGGTCGCCGTGGCCGACGACGTGGACGCGATCCGGGCCGCCGTCCTGGCCGCGATCAGGGCCGGCTCGCGGGCAGTCATCACCTGCGGCGGCACCGGGATCGGGCCGACGGACCTCACCCCGGACGCGGTCGCCCCCCTGCTGACCTTCCAGCTGCCCGGCCTGTGCGAGGAGATCCGTCGCCGGGGCGCGGAGCACGTCGCGTCCGCGCTGGTCTCGCGGGAGGTGGCCGGGGTCGTCGTCGGCACCCCGTCCGCGTTCGTCCTCACCGCGCCCGGGTCGCGCGGCGGCGTCCGGGACGCGATCGCGGTCGTCGGGCCGTTGCTCGACCACATCGTCTCCCAGCTGGACGGGGCCGGCCACGCCTGAGCGGACCGTCTGAACCGACGTCCCTGTCCCGCGGTTCCCGGGCGGACGGCTAGGGCGACGCGACCTCTGCAGGAGCGGACGCCTTCCGCCGCTGCAGGAGCAGGGCGAGCGCGAGGGCTGCCAGCGCGGTGACCACCAGCAGCCACAGGCCCAACGCGTAGGAGTTGGTCGCCGCGTTGTAGGTCGCGCCCATCACCAGCGGCGGGAAGTAGCCGCCCAGCCCGCCGGCGGCGGCGACGACGCCGCTGACCGAGCCGACCTTGTCGGGCGGGGCCAGCCGCGGCACCCAGCCGAAGACGGCACCCTGGCCCGCGCCGAGCGCTGCGGCCATCGCGAGGAACGTTGCGCCGGTGACGATGCCCTCGGCCGGCTGCAGGCTGACGACCCAGGCCAGCGCCGCCACGGCGGCCAGCGCGATCGACCCGATGAGCTTGGCCCCGAGCCGGTCGGCCAGCACCCCGCCGATGGGGCGGGCGATCACCGCTGCGATCACGAAGCTGCCCATGCGCGTGCCGGCACCGATCTGGTCGACCTGCTGCGGGTAGACCGTGGTCAGGTACTTCGGCAGGAAGGTCGAGAAGGCGACGAACCCGCCGAACACCACCGCGTAGAGGAACGACATCTGCCACGTGATGGGCAGCTTCAGCGCGTCCACGACCCGGGGGACGACGGGGTGCGGGTTCGGCGTCCAGGCCGGGGACTCCTTCATCGCGAACCAGACGACCGCCGCCATCACGACCATCACGCCCGCGATCAGGACGTGCGTGTTGAGGTAGCCGATGCTCGCGGCCAGCCGGGGCGTGAAGAACGCGGACACCGCCGTCCCGACCATGCCCATGCCGAACACGCCGTTGGCGAAGCCGCGCTTCTCCGGCGCGTACCACATGCTCGAGAACGGGATGCCGACGGCGAAGATCGTCCCCGCGACGCCCAGGTAGAAACCGGCCACGATCAGCAGCCAGAACAGGTGCAGGCTGCCGGCCAGCGCGACCAGCAGGACGGCCGGCATCGCGCCGAGGAGCACGCCGACGAACATCTTGCGGCCGCCGAACCGGTCGGTGAGCGCGCCGGTGAGGACCCGCCCCAGCGCGCCGACGAGGACGGGGGTGGCGAGCATCAGCGAGATCTGCCCTTCGTTGAGCCCCATCTCCGTCGCGTACGTCTTCTGCAGCGGCGAGATCGACATCCAGGCCCAGAAGCCGGTCGTGGACGCCAGGGTGGCCAGGATCACCTGGCCGAGTTGCCCCCTGAGTGCGGGTGGGGTGGTCTGGGTGGTCATCTCTTTCCTTGTTCTCGGTCGGGGGTGCCGACGGGGTCCCAGCCGCGGACGCGCCCGCGAGAGGGGGTGGGGGCGACGGCGTCCCGGCTGCGGTAGACGATGTAGGGCCGGAACACGTAGTGCAGCGGGACGGTGAACGCGTGCACCAGCCGGCTGAACGGGATCAGTGCGAACAGGGCGAGCCCGACCAGGATGTGCACCTTGAACTGCCAGGTGCTGGCCGCCATCGCCGCAACGTCCGGCTGGAGCACGAGCAGCGAGCGGAACCAGATCGACACCGTCTCGCGGTAGTTGTGCTCGGTGCCGTCGGCGTAGCGGCTCCCGGTGAGGGTGGCCACCATGCCGAGCACGATCGCAGCGGTCAGCACGACGTACATCAGCTTGTCGTTTCGGGTGGTGGCCAGGAACACCGGGCCGGTGGTGCGCCTGCGGTAGATGAGCAGGGCGATGCCGGCCAGCGTCGCGACCCCGGCCAGGGTTCCGGCCCCGAGTGCGACGGCGTGGTAGCCGTCCTGGGAGATGACCAGGTCGGTCCACGCCTTCGGCACCAGCAGCCCGAGCAGGTGCCCGCCGAGGACGACGAACAGCCCGTAGTGGAACATCGGGGACGCGATCCGCAGCAGTCGCGACTCGTACAGCTGGGACGATCGGGTCGTCCACCCGAACTGGTCGTAGCGGTAGCGCCAGACCAGCCCGCCGACGAGCAGCACGGCGACGAGGTAGGGCAGGACGCCCCACAGCACGATGTCGAGGGTGTTCATCTCAGCTCCTCACCACGGCGGGACGGGAGAGGTCCCGGGTCGAGCCCGGGACGACGATCGGTGCGTCGCCCTCCCGGGGAACGTCGGGACCTCCGCCGGGACGCCCGAGCGACTCCAGGCCGACGAACTCCACCGGCTGCGCGTGCCCGAACCGGGACTGCACCTCCGCGCGGGTCTTCGGCGACTCGCCCGGCAGCAGGTCGCAGACGGCCTCCAGCACGCCGGCGTGCGGCAGGTGGTCGGCGGCCAGCCCCAGCCGGATCAGCTCGACGCTGGCCCGGAACTGCTCGAGCAGCTCCGCGCCCCGCACCGGGTCGGCGACGGCGAACTCGAGGACGATCGGCAGGTGGTCGGGCAACTCCCCGCGGGTGTCCACCACCAGGCCGGACTCGCGGTAGACGCCCTTGATCCCGGCCAGCACCTCGCCGCGACGCCGGGTGTCGCCGTCGGTCCAGTACGTCAGGTGCAGCGCGTGCCGGCGCGACAGGTCGAACTCCTGCACGTGGTAGGCCTGCACGTCGGCCAGCGGACCGCGCAGGTGTGCCAGGACGGGGGCGAACCGCCCGGCGGCCGGCGTCCCTTCGAGCGCGGCCTGGATGACGTCCAGCCGGGCGACGATGGCCTCGTCCGGGTAGGACAGGACGAGGGCCGCGGCCTGGAACACGAGGCTGCGGGTTGGGTCGTGCGGAACGCCCGGCGTCCGCCGCGGCGACGAGGGCGAACGGGGCGACCCGCCGGCCCCGCCATCCCGGAAGGGATCCAGGGTCTCGTCCGGCGACGACGGGCCACCCGGGCCCCGCCAGGACGCCAGGCGCGACAGCAGCCGGCTCACGGCGCGTCTCCCGGATCCTCGTTGGCGTCCCAGTTGAGCAGGCCGGTGCGGTGCCGCAGCTGGTCGGCCGAGGCGGCCTCCTCGGCGCGCTGGCGGGCCTTGAGGGCGCTGTAGGTCTCGATCGCGACCGGGACGGGACGTCCCGACGCCTCCCCGAACGGCCCGGACGCATACATGCCGGGGCCGCCCTCGAAGTCGAGCGAGCAGGCGAGCTCCTCCAGGTTGTGGGCCTCCTCGTGGTGCGCCTTGGGGATGACGTAGCGGTCGGAGTACTTCGCGATGGCCAGCAGCCGGTACAGCTGCTCCATCGCCTCCGGGGTCATGCCGACGGCTTCGGCGAGTTCGGCGTCCCTGCCGGTGCCGAGCGTCACGCCCCGCATGTAGGAGCGCATCGCCGCCAGCTTCTGCAGCACGTCGGTGACCAGCGCGGCGTCCCCTGCGGTGAACAGCTCCGCGAGGTAGCCGACCGGGATCCGCAGCGCGTCGATGGCCCCGAACAGGTTGCCGGCCGCCTCGGCGTCGTGGCCCTGCTCCTTGAGCAGGTCGACGACCGGCGAGAGCGGCGGGATGTACCACACCATCGGCATCGTCCGGTACTCCGGGTGCAGCGGCAGCGCCACCTTGAAGTGCTTGATCAGGGCGTACACCGGCGAGCGCTGCGCCGCGGCGATCCAGTCCTCGGCCATGCCGCCTGCGCGGGCGTCCGCGATCACCTCGGGGTCGTGCGGGTCCAGCAGCAGGCCCAGCTGGGCGTCGTACAGCTCCTCGTCAGGGACGGACGCGGCCGCGGTCACCGCATCCGGGTCGTAGAGGACGATGCCGACGTAGCGGAGCCGTCCCACGCAGGTCTCGGCGCAGACGGTCGGCAGGCCGACCTCCAGCCGCGGGTAGCAGAACGTGCACTTCTCGGCCTTGCCGGAGCGGTGGTTGAAGTAGATCTTCTTGTACGGGCAGCCGGTGATGCACTGCCGCCAGCCCCGGCAGCGGTTCTGGTCGACCAGCACGATGCCGTCCTCCGAGCGCTTGTAGATCGCGCCGGACGGGCACGACGCCATGCAGGACGGGTTCAGGCAGTGCTCGCAGATCCGGGGAAGGAAGAACATGAAGCTCTGCTCGTAGGACATCCGGATCTTCTCGTTGGCCTCGTCGCGGAGCTTCTCCACGATCGGGTCGGCGGCCATCGATTCCTGGCTGCCGCCCAGCGAGTCGTCCCAGTTGGCGCTCCAGGTGACCCTGGTGTCCTCGCCGGTGATCAGCGACTTGGGCCGGGCGACCGGGAAGTCGTCGCCGAGAGGGGCGGAGACCAGGTTGGCGTAGTCGTAGGTCCACGGCTCGTAGTAGTCGTCCAGCTCGGGCTGGACGGGTGAGGCGAAGATGCTCAGCAGCTTCTGGACCCGCCCGCCCGCGCGCAGCTTCAGCCCGCCGGACTTCGTCCGCACCCAGCCGCCGCGCCACCGCTCCTGGTCCTCGTAGCGGCGGGGGTACCCCTGCCCGGGCCTGGTCTCGACGTTGTTGAACCAGACGTACTCGGTTCCGGCCCGGTTCGTCCACGCCTGCTTGCAGGTGACCGAGCAGGTGTGGCACCCGATGCACTTGTCCAGGTTCATCACCATGCCCACCTGGGCCATCACGCGCCGGGCCATCAGTACGTCACCTCCTGGGAGCGGCGGCGGACGGTGGACACGATGTCCCGCTGGACGCCGGTGGGACCGAGGTAGTTGAACGCGTACGCCAGCTGGGCGTACCCGCCGATCAGGTGGGTCGGCTTGAGGAGGATGCGCGTGACGGAGTTGTGGATGCCACCCCGCTTCCCGGTCGCCTCCGACTTGGGGACATCGATCGTCCGCTCCTGCGCGTGCTGGACGTAGCAGATGCCGTCCGGGAGCTTGTGGGTGACCACGGCACGGGCCACGAACACCCCGTTGGCGCTGGTGAGCTCGATCCAGTCGTTGTCCGCGACCCCGATGGACGCGGCGTCCGCGACGCTCAGCCAGGCCTGCGGCCCGCCGCGTCCCAGGCTCAGCATGAAGAGGTTGTCCTGGTACTCCGAATGGATCGACCACTTGTTGTGGACGGTGAGGTAGCGCAGCGTGATCGCCTTCTCCCCCGTCGGTCCCAGCTCGGGCTCGCCGAACGCACGGCTCATGTCCAGCGGCGGACGGAACGTCGGCAGCTGCTCGCCCGCGTCGATGATCCAGTCGTGGTCGAGGAAGAAGTGCATCCTCCCCGTAAGGGTGTGCCAGGGCTTCAGCCGCTCGGTGTTGATCGTGAAGGCCGCGTACCGCCGTCCGCCGGTCTCCGATCCCGACCACTCCGGGGAGGTGATCACGGGCTGCGGCGCCTCCTGCGTCTGGGCGAAGGTGATCCGTCGCTCCTCCTGCCCCTCGGACAGGTCGGCGAGCCTGCGTCCCGTCTTCGCCTCCAGGTCGCGGAACCCATGGGTGGCCAGTTCCCCGTTCGTGGTGCCGGAGAACGCGAGGATCGCCTCGGCCATCCGGGCGTCGGTGTCGATCGCGGGCCGTCCCGCTCCGGCACCGGACGGCATCACGCCGTGGAGGCGGCCGAGCAGGTCCACCGAGCCGTTCACGTCGTAGGTGATGTTCTTGACCGTGAAGCCCAGTCGGTCGGCCAGGGGGCCGACCGTGGCGAGCTTGTCGGCGATCGCGGTGTAGTCGCGCTCGACCACCATCAGGTTCGGCAGGTTCTTCCCTGGGACCGCGGGCAGGTCCGTCCCCCGCCACTCGGGGACGTGGCCGCCCGGCTGGCTGAGCTGGCCCGGGGTGTCGTGCTGCATCGGGACGGCGACGAGGTCGCGACGGGTGCCCAGGCGTCCCTCCGCGAGGTGGGAGATCGCCCGGGCGAGCAGGGTGAAGAACTCGAAGTCGCTCTTCGCCTCCCACGGCGGGTCGATCGCCGGGGTGAACGCGTGGACGTAGGGGTGCATGTCGGTGCTGGCGAGGTCGTACTTCTCATACCAGGTGGCCGCCGGGAACACGATGTCGGACAGCAGCGTGGTGGACGTCATCCGGAAGTCGGCGCTGATCAGCAGGTCGAGCTTGCCCCGGGGCGCCTCCTCGCGGAATCGCACGACGCTCGGCCGCGCCTCGGCCGCGTGGTCGTTGGGCATCAGGTTGGAGCCGGTGCCGAGCAGGTGTTCGAGGAAGTACTCGTTGCCCTTGGCGGAGGACCCGAACAGGTTCGAGCGCCACACGACCATCGTGCGCGGCCAGTTCGCCGGGGCGTCGATGTCCTCCAGAGCGGTCGTGAGGGTCCCGTCCTTGAGGCGACCGGCCACCCACTCGCCGACGGAGGCCGCCTCGCCCGCCTCGACGGCCGCGGTGGCCTCGTCGGCCAGGTCCAGCGGGTTGCGGTCGAACTGCGGGTAGAACGGCATCCAGCCCAGCCGGTGGCTCAGCGCCATGGCGTCGGCGGTGTGCAGCCCGTCCAGCTTGCCGGTGGACAGCGGAGACTTCACCCGGTCGGAGGAGTAGCCGTCGGTGCGCCACTGGTCGGTGTGCATGTACCAGTAGCCGGTGCCGATCATCGTCCGCGGCGGACGCGACCAGTCCAGCGCGTTGGCGAGGTTGAACCAGCCGGTCATCGGCCGGCACTTCTCCTGGCCCACGTAGTGGGCCCAGCCGCCGCCGTTGCGTCCGATGCAGCCGGTCAGCATGAGCAGCGCCATGATCGCCCGGTAGGTGACGTCGGCGTGGAACCAGTGGCAGATGCCGGCGCCGATGATGATCATGGTCCGGCCCTTCGACTCCTCGGAGTTCTGCGCGAACTCCCGCGCGATCCGGATGCACGCCTCTGCGGGGACGGAGGTGATCTCGGCCTGCCACGCCGGCGTGTACGGGCTGGTCACGTCGTCGTAGCCCGACGGCCAGGTGCCCGGCAGGCCGTCCCTCCCGACGCCGTACTGGGCGAGCATCAGGTCCAGCACCGTGGTGACCAGGTGCTCGCCCACCTTCACGGCGGGGACACCGCGGCGGATGACCGTCCCCTCGCCGCGCGGGTCCTCGAAGCACGGCAGGGCGATCTCGACCAACTCCGCTCCGTCGACGTCGACGAGGCTGAGAGCGGGTTCCAGGTCGCCGAGGTCGAGGTTCCAGCGACCCTGGCCCTGCTCGTTGTAGCGGTCGCCCATCGTCCCGTTCGGGATGGCCGGGTGGTTCGTCCTGGAGTCCCACAGGAGCGTGCGGAACGCCGGATCCACGTCGCCGTCGTCGGCCGTCCGCCGGGCGGCGCGCAGGGTGGCGGCGTCCAGGTCGGCCGCGGTGAGGAACTTGGCTGCGGTCAGGCCGTGCCCGTCGGGGTGCTCGACCAGGGTGACGAGCATGGGCAGGTCGGTGTAGTGGCTGACGTAGTCGGTGAAGAACGGGACCTGCCGATCGACGTAGTTCTCCTTGAGGATGACGTGGCCCATCGCCATCGCAAGGGCTGCGTCCGTCCCGGCCTGGGCCGGCAGCCACTCGTCGGCGAACTTCACGTTGTCGGCGTAGTCGGGGCTGACCGTGACGACCTTGGTGCCGCGGTAGCGGACCTCGGCCATCCAGTGGGCGTCCGGGGTGCGGGTGACCGGGACGTTGGAGCCCCACATCATCAGGTAGGTCGAGTCCCACCAGTCGCCGGACTCGGGCACGTCGGTCTGGTCGCCGAACACCTGGGGGGAGGCGACAGGCAGGTCGGCGTACCAGTCGTAGAAGGACGTCATGGCGCCGCCGATGAGGTGGTTGAACCGGGTGCCGACGGCGTGGGAGACCATCGACATCGCCGGGATCGGCGAGAACGAGACGCAGCGGTCGGGGCCGTAGGTGCCGATGGTGTGGACGTAGGACGCGGCCGCGATCTCGAGCGCCTCGTTCCAGGAGATGCGCACCAGGCCGCCCTTGCCGCGGGCGCTCTGGTAGCGCCTCCGCGTCTCGGGGTCGGACGAGATCTCGGCGAACGCCTTCACCGGGTCGCCGCCGTTGCGGGACTTCGCCTCGCGGTAGGCCTCGACGAGCACCCCGCGTCCGTAGGGGTAGCGGACGCGGGTGGGGCTGTAGGTGTACCAGGAGAACGCGGCGCCGCGCGGGCAGCCGCGGGGCTCGTACTCGGGACGGTCGGGGCCGGTGGTCGGGTAGTCGGTCTGCTGCGACTCCCAGGTGATGATGCCGTCCTTGACGTACACCTTCCACGAGCACGAGCCCGTGCAGTTCACGCCGTGGGTGGACCGGACGACCTTGTCGTGGCTCCACCGGTCCCGGTAGAAGACGTCGCCGGTCCGTCCACCCTCGCGGAAGACGGCGCGGGAGTCGGTGGTCTCGTCCCAGTGGGTGAAGAACCTGCCCAGCTTCAACAGGGCCGTCGCCGCCGGACCGTCAACACGCGCACGCTCGGGAGTCACGGGCTCATGCTCGACCACGGGCCCTCACCGGGGCAAGGGTTTTTTACGAACTATTCGGATTTTCGTTCCATCTCCGAGTTGTCAGACTCTGGAGTCGCCAGAGCGACGCCCAACTCTGACAACTCGGGAGAGGGGGAGGGCTATCCGCCGGCGAAGGGCGGGAGCACGTCGACGCGGGCGCCGGAGCGGACCAGCGTCCCTCCGTCGCGGACGGGGCTGCCGTCGACGAGCAGCGAACAGGACATCAGCACCCGGGCGAGCGCCTCGTTGTCACCGCCGAGGCGGCTGCGCACCTCGTCCGCGGTCAGGTCGCCCGCGTCCAGCGTTGCGGTGCTGGTGCCGGCGGCATCCGCGGCCCCGGCGTAGTAGGTGATGTCCATCAGCCTCCGATCGCGCTCATGCCGCGCTCGGGCTGCCGGAAGCCCTCGCTCCCGATCCCGTGGCCCGCGGCCTTGGCCAAGTGGGCGCCGCGCCACAGCGACGCGAGCTCCTCGTCGTGCGCGCCGTCCCGCAGCGCCGTGCGCAGGTCGGTCTCGGTGTGGGCGAACAGGCAGGTGCGGACCTGCCCGTCGGCGGTCAGCCGGGTGCGGTCGCAGGCAGCGCAGAACGGTGCGGTGACGGACGCGATCACGCCGACCCGCCCCGCCGGCCGGTCGCCGGACGCCGCAACCAGCCACTCCTCGGCCGGCGCGGAACCGCGTCCCGGTGCGGGGGCGAGCTCGAACTCGGTTCCCAGCAGGGCGAGGATCTCGGAGGCCGGCACCATGGACGACCGGTCCCAGCCGTGGCGCGGCCCCAGCGGCATCTGCTCGATGAAGCGCAGCCGGTAGCCGCGGCGAACGCAGAAGTCGAGCAGCGGCACGACGTCCGCCTCGTTCACCCCGCGCATCACGACCGTGTTCACCTTCACCGGTCGCAGGCCCGCCGCCTCCGCAGCGGCAAGGCCGCGCAGGACGTCGTCCAGCCGGTCTCGGCGCGCAAGCGTCGCGTAGCGCTCCCGGTCGAGGGAGTCCAGGGAGATGTTCACCCGCTGCAGGCCCGCCTCGGCGAGTTCGTCGATGCGCCGGTCGAGGCCGACACCGTTCGTGGTCAGCGACAGCTCCGGCGTCCGCCCCTCGTCGGTGGTCAGGGACGCGGCCCGGGCGATGATCCCGGCGAGCCCCGGACGCAGGAGCGGCTCCCCGCCGGTGAAGCGCAGCTTGCGGACCCCCAACCGCGTGACGGCGACCCGGATGAGCCTGCCGATCTCGTCGTCGGTGAGGATCGTGCGCCCGGGCAGCCACGGCAGGCCGGCAGCAGGCATGCAGTACGTGCAGCGGAGGTTGCAGCGGTCCGTGAGGGACACCCGCAGGTCGCGGGCAGTGCGGCCGTGGCCGTCGAGGAGGCCCTCGGCGTCCGGAACGTCCGCCGTCCGGCCGGCCGGACGCAGCGCGCCCGGAGGCAGAAGAGCGGTCGACACGGATGGTCCCTTCGGTCGGGGCTCCCACGGTAACCCGGCGTAGTTACGAGTTTCTAGTGCAAACCTCCGCGGTGCGCGATGATGGACGCCATGGGCAAGGGCGTGAGCGGGGAACACGGCGATCGGCTCGGGCCGACACGGGCCGAAGTACTGCACCACCTGCGCCAGGCAGGACGCCCGGTGCCGGTGGCCGAGATCTCAGAAGCGGTCGGCCTCCATCCCAACACGGCCCGCTTCCATCTCGACTCGATGGTCGCCACCGGCCTGGTCAGCCGGACGGTCGAGGAGCGCTCGCAGCCGGGCAGGCCGAAGGTGCTCTACGCGTCCGTCGGCGGCCGCCGGGCCGACCACTACCAGGACCTCGCCGCTGCGCTCGTCCAGCACTTCGCGGGCGAACTGCCCGACCGGCTCGAACGGGCACGGACGGCCGGGCGGGCCTGGGGGGACCAGCTGCGTGTCGAGCGCGACCCGGCCGGCGTCCAGGAACCCGTCGAGCGCCTGGTCACGGTCATGGGCGATCTCGGGTACGACCCCGACTTCGTCGACGAGCCCTCCCCCGCGGTCGTGCTGCGGCCGTGCCCGTTCCTGGATCTCGTCGGCACCGATGCCGGGACGATCTGTGAGCTGCACTTCGGCCTCGCGTCGGGCCTGCTCGGCCCCGACCCGGGGTGGACGGTGACCGGGATCGAACCGCTGGTCACGCCGACCACCTGCCTGATGCACCTCGCGGCCCGGGACCGGACGGCGGACGCGGGTTCGCCGGAGCCGGTGCATGCGTGAGCTCCTGACGGTCGAGCAGTACCAGGCCGAACTGCTGGCACTCGTCCGTCCCGACACCCGCAGCGAAGCGGTGCCGCTGGCCGCGGCACCCGGCCGGGTCCTCGCCCGGGACGTCGTCAGCACGGTGAGCGTCCCGGTGTTCGCCAACTCCGCGATGGACGGCTACGCCGTCCGCTTCGCCGACGTTGAGCGGACGCCGGCGAAGCTCAGGGTGCTCGCCGACGTAGCGGCCGGGAGCGCAGCCGATCCGACTGCGGGGCCGGGCGAGTGCGTCCGGATCATGACCGGGGCGCCGCTGCCGACGTTCGCCGACACGGTCGTCCCCGTCGAGGACACCGACGCTGGGACGGCGATCGTCACCGTGCTGACGAGCCCGGACGCACCGGGGGCCCATGTGCGTGGGGCGGGTGAGGACTTCTCCGCCGGTGCGAGGGTCGCCGTCGCCGGCGCCACGATCACGCCCGCCCTCGCGGGGACGCTGGCCGCGGTCGGCCTGACGGCCGCTCCGGTTCGGCCGCGTCCCGTCGTTGCGGTGCGGTCCACCGGCGACGAACTGGTCACCGACGGCTCTCCCCTGGGTCGCGGCCAGATCTACGAGTCGAACTCGATCACCCTGGCCGCTGCCCTGGAAGCCGTGGGCGCGGAGGTCCACCGCCACGACGCCGTCCGTGACGACGGGGAGGCGCTCGCCGGCTGGCTGGACGGCATCAGCGTCGACCTGGTCGTGCTCACCGGCGGCGCCAGCGTCGGGGCGTACGACGTGGTCCGGGATGTGCTCGAGGGTGCCGGCGGCACGTTCCGCAGCGTCCGGGTGCAGCCGGGCAAGCCGCAGGGCTGGGCCGTCTGGAACGGCACGCCGGTGGTCTCGCTGCCCGGCAACCCGGTCTCGGCGACGCTGAGCTGCGAGCTGTTCGTCCGGCCGATGCTCGACCGGATCCTCGGACGCCCCGAGCGCGCGTGGCTGACCGCAGTCGCCGGAGACGGCTGGTCCTCGCCGCCCGGACGCCGCCAGCTCGTCCCCGTCCGGCTCTCCACGGGCCCCGATGGCCGCCTCACCGCCCTGCCGGCGCACCGGCGCGGGTCGGCGTCCCATGTCCTCTCCTCGCTCGCCGAGGCGGACGGCTACTGCGTCGTGGCCGAGGACACGACGACGGTCACCGCCGGAGACCCGCTGCCGGCGAGGTGGCTGTGAGGTTCGACGCGGTGATCCTCGCCGGCGGGCGGGGGTCCCGGTTGGGCGGGGTCAGCAAACCCGGGCTGGAGATCGGCGGCCGCCGGCTGCTGGACTCAGCGCTCGCGGCGGCGTCCGGCGCGGCGCGGACGGTGGTGGTCGGCGACGTCGCCGTCCCGGACGGCGTGCTGCTGACGCGCGAGGACCCGCCGTTCGGCGGCCCGGTGGCCGGGCTGGAGGCCGGCTGCCGCCTGCTCGACGCTGCTGCGGGGGGCGGGCGCGCCGACCGGACGCTGGTCCTCGCGGCGGACCTGCCCGACGTGGAGGCTGCGGTGGCCGTCCTGCTCGCCGCCGACATCGGCGACAGTGACGGCACCTGCCTGCTCGACGCGGACGGACGGCTGCAGTGGCTGCTCGGCTGCTACCGCACGAGCGTGCTGGCCGCCCGCCTCGCCGACCGCGACGGCATCACCGCGATGTACCGGCTGCTGGAGCCCCTGGACCTGCTGGGCGTGCCGGGGGCGGAGGACTGCACCGTCGATCTCGACACCCAAGAGGACGTCGAGGCCTGGCACAGGAGGAACCCGTGAAGCTGAGCCCCCTCGTCGAGCCGGGTCGGGAGCTGTCGGCCTCCGACCGTGAGCGTTTCGCCCGCCACCTGCCGATCCCCGAGCTGGGCGAAGTGGCGCAGCGGCGGCTGCGGGCGGCCCGGGTGTGCGTCGTCGGCGCCGGCGGTCTTGGCAGCCCCGCCCTGCTGTACCTGGCTGCAGCCGGGGTCGGCACCCTCGGCGTCGTGGACGCGGACACGGTCGAGCTGGTGAACCTGCAGCGCCAGGTGCTGCACGCGACCGCCGGGATCGGCATCCCGAAGGCGGAGAGTGCCGCCGCGCGGCTCACGGAGCTCGACCCCGAGGTCCGCGTGGTGCCACACATCGTCCGGCTGACCGCGGACAACGCGGCCGGGATCCTCGCCGGCTACGACCTGGTCGTGGACGCCGTCGACAACTACCCGACCCGCTACGTCATCTCCGACGCCTGCGCGGAGCTCGGCATCCCGGTGGTCTGGGGGGCCGTGCTGGTGACCCGGGCGCAGGTGAGCGTCTTCTGGAGTCGTCCCCGCGGGCCGGAGGGTCCCGTCGCCGGCATCACGCTGCGGGACCTGCACCCGGAGCCGCCGGACCCGGCGACGTGGGTGACGGCAGCGCAGGTGGGCGTCCTCGGCGCGATGTGCGGGCAGGTCGGCGCGCTGATGGCCGACGAAGCCGTCAAACTGGTCACCGGAGCGGGCGAGACGCTCTTCGGCCGGCTGTTCTACCTGGACACGATGACCGCACGCACCGCTGAGGTACCGATCGCCCCCGGGAGGACACCATGAGCGAACTCACCCACCTCGACGGTTCCGGCAACGCCCGCATGGTCGACGTCAGCGGCAAGCAGGTGAGTGTGCGGTCCGCGAACGCCGAGGCCTTCGTCCGCTGCCCGCGGGGGGTGGTGGAGCTCCTGCGGTCGGGCGGCGTCCCCAAGGGTGACGTGCTGGCGGTCGCACGGATCGCCGGCATCGCGGCGGCGAAGCGGACGCCGGAGCTGCTGCCGCTGGCCCACGTGATCGGGGTGCACGGAGCCGAGGTCGAGCTCGAGATCGGCGACGACGGCGTCCGGATCGTCGCCACCGTCCGGACGGCCGACCGGACGGGGGTCGAGATGGAGGCCCTCACCTCGGCTTCGGTCGCCGCGCTGGCCGTCGTCGACATGGTCAAGGGCGTCGACCGGTCGGTCGAGATCGAGCACGTCCGCCTCCTGGCGAAGGACGGTGGCCGCTCGGGCTCCTGGCGCCGCGGCGCCTGACCCCTCCCGCGTAGACGCCGGGCGGGGAAGCGGCCTACAGGCCCGACCAGGAGTAGCCTCCGCCGGCGACGAACTGCTGCTTCCACACAGGCAGGTCGGCCTTGACCGCCTCGACGACCCGCTCACACACCGCGAACGCCAGCCGGCGGTGCGGGGACGACACCGCGACGACGAACGCGACGTCCCCGACGGCCAACTCCCCGACCCGGTGGACGGTGGCCACGCTGCACCGGCCGCCCGGGTCGGCTTCGGCCAGGACGCCGGCCGCGATCTCGCCGATCCGGGCCGGCGCGGACGGGTGGCAGGTGTAGTGCAGCGCGACGACCTCGCCGTCGGCCTGCGGGTCGTGGTCACGGACGACGCCGACGAACAGGCTGATCGCCCCGGCGTCCGGGCGGGCCACCAGCGCCATCAGCCCGGCCGGGTCGACGGCCTCGTCCCGAACGGACGCATGGACGACGGGCATCAGTGGTCGCCCCCCTCCAGCTGGTCGAGCAGGTGGGGCACAAGGGGCAGCACGACCTCCAGGCCTTCCCGAGCACCCTTCGGGCTCCCGGGGAGGTTCACCACCAGCGCGCCGGGTCGACCGTCCCTGGTGTCGACCACCCCGACGATCCCGCGGCTCAGTGCGGCATGGGCGGACGCCTGGACGCCCCGGGCACGCAGCAGCTCCGCCACCCCGGGCAGCTCGCGGTCGATCACGTCCCGTGTGCCCTCCGGGGTCCGGTCGCGGGGGCCCACGCCGGTCCCGCCGGTCGTCACGACGAGTCGTGCTCCGGCGTCGAGAGCGGACAGGAGGGCTGCCCGCACGTTCTCCTCCCCGTCGGCCACCACCCGGCCCGAAGCCAGGAAGCCGGCCGCTCCGAGCGCGGCGACCAGAGCCGGCCCGCTGCCGTCCGTCCGCGCGCCGGCCGAGGACCGGTCGGACACCGTGACCACGACGGCGGGGATCCCTGTCATGTGCCCACTCTAGGGAGCACCGCGACCACCACAAGCCCTTGTTCTTCCGAGAAACTTGGATCAACCCCATGACAGCACCGCAGCTGCGGCACTAACGTCGCTGTCATGGCGAAGCTGCGGATCAAGGATGCCGCCCAGCTGCTGGGCGTCAGCGACGACACCGTGCGCCGGTGGGTCGACAGCGGGGCCCTGCCCCACGAGCTCGACGAGGCGAACCGCAAGGTCGTCGACGGACGGGCGCTCGCCGAGCTCGCGAAGGCGCAGGCCGCTCCCATCCCCGACCCGTCCGGTGTCGGGAGATCGGCGCGCAACCGTTTCGTGGGCCTGGTCACCGACGTCCTCTCCGACACGGTGATGTCCCAGGTCGAACTCCAGTGCGGACCGTTCCGCGTGGTGTCCCTGGTCAGCACCGAGGCCGTCCGCGAGCTCGGCCTGGAGCCGGGCTCGGTCGCGGTCGCCGTTGTCAAGGCGACGGACGTGATCATCGAGACCCCGCGTCGCTGAGCCTCGACCCCGAAGGGACCCCCCGTGCCCGCCCCACTCCGTCGCGTGCTGGCCCTCGCCGCAGCGGCGCTCGCCCTGGCCGGCTGCACGTCGCCCTCGGTCGGGTCGGGCGCCCGGACGCTCACCGTCTACGCCGCGGCCTCCATGAAGGCGACCTTCACCGCGCTCGGCCAGACGTTCGAGGCGTCCCACCCCGGCGTCGCCGTGACCCTCAACTTCGCCGGCTCCCAGGATCTGGCCCAGCAGATCATCCAGGGCGCGCCCGCAGACGTGTTCGCCTCCGCCAACGACGCCACCATGAAAGCCGTCGCCGACGCGGGGCTGGCGTCCGGGGCGGCGCACCAGTACGCGACGAACCGGCTCAGCATCGCCGTCCCCCCGGACAACCCGGCGAGGATCACGGGCTTCGCCGATCTCGCCCGGCCGGGGGTGAAAGTTGTCGTCTGTGCTCCCGCCGTCCCCTGCGGCGGCGCAACAGTGACCGTCGAGCAGGCCACCGGAGTGACCCTCGAGCCCGTGAGCGAGGAGCAGGCGGTGAGCGACGTCCTGTCGAAGGTGCAGGCCGGCGAGGCTGACGCGGGGCTGGTCTACGTCACCGACGTCAGGGCCGCAGGAAGCAGCGTCAGGGGCATCGACTTCCCCGAAGCCGCCAGGGCGATCACCACCAACTCGATCGTCGCGCTCACCACGGGGCGGCAGGCCGCGCTGGGGCAGGCGTTCGTCGACCTCGTCCTGAGCGCCGACGGCCAGGAGGTGCTCACCGAGGCGGGCTTCGGCAAGCCTGCCCCGTCGTGACCGGGACGCTTTGAACAATTGGGTCACACCGGACGCCGAGAGGAGAGCGTGTCCACGACCGAGGTTCCCCCTCCGTCCCGCCGGCAGGTGGGACGGGCCGACTACTCCGGCCTGCCCGGCTGGCTGTACGTGCCGGCGGCGCTCGGCGCCGTCCTCGTCCTGCTGCCGCTGGCCGCCCTCGTGATCCGTCTCGACTGGACGCGGTTCGGGTCGCTCATCACCTCCGCATCCTCGCTGGCCGCCCTCGAGTTGAGCCTGCGCACCTCGGTCGTGGCCACGATGGTCTGCCTCATCCTCGGCGTCCCGTTGGCGCTCGTGCTCGCCCGCTCGTCGTTCCCCGGACGCGACCTGCTCCGCTCGGTCGTGCTGCTCCCCCTCGTGCTCCCGCCCGTCGTCGGCGGGATCGCCCTGCTCTACACCTTCGGACGCCGCGGACTGCTCGGCGGCACCCTGGACGTGCTCGGCATCCCCGTCGCCTTCTCCACAGCTGCCGTCGTGATCGCCCAGTCCTTCGTCGCCCTGCCGTTCCTCGTCGTCTCGCTGGAGGGGACGCTTCGGACAGTCGGCCGGCGCTACGAAGTCGTCGCTGCGACGCTGGGCGCGCGCCCGTCCATGGTGCTGGGACGGGTGACGCTGCCGATCGTGCTTCCCGGCCTGGCTTCGGCCACCGTGCTCTCCTTCGCCAGGGCGCTCGGCGAGTTCGGCGCCACCGTCACCTTCGCCGGCAGCCTCCAGGGGGTGACCCGGACGCTCCCGCTGGAGATCTACCTGCAGCGCGTCGACGACCCGGACGCCGCGATCGCCCTCTCCCTCGTGCTCGTGGTCGTCGCCCTCGTGGTGATGGTGGTCACCAACCGCCTCTCCCGAAGGGCACTGGCATGGGGCTGAGGCTCCGGGCAGCCGTTGCGGCGCGGGGCTTCTCGGTGGAACTGGAGGTGGCCGACGGCGAGCACGTCGCCGTCCTCGGCCCGAACGGTGCCGGCAAGTCGACGCTGCTGGGGCTGATCGCCGGCAGCCTGCGTCCGGACAGCGGCCGGGCGGTCCTCGACGACGCCGTGCTGTTCGACCTGGACGCCGGACGCCGCCAGTGGCGTCCCCCGCACGCCCGCGGCATCGCCCTGCTCGCCCAGGAGGCGCTGCTGTTCCCGCACCTCAGCGTCGCGGACAACGTGGCGTTCGGGCCGCGCGTCGCCGGCACGCCCCGCGCCGAGGCCCGCAGGCTCGCCGAGCACTGGCTCGGCGAGGTGGACGCGCTCGAGCTGGCAGCCCGGCGTCCGCACCAGCTCTCCGGTGGCGAGGCGCAGCGGGTGGCCATCGCCCGCGCGCTGGCCGCCGGGCCGCGGCTGCTGCTGCTCGACGAGCCGATGGCCGCCCTCGACGTCTCGGTCGCCCCCCTGCTGCGGCGGGTGCTGCGCCGCGTCCTCGCCGAACGGACCGCGATCCTCGTCACCCACGACCCGGTGGACGCGCTGCTGGTCTGCGACCGGGTCGTCGTGCTCGAACAGGGCAGGATCGCGGACGCCGGCCCGACCGCCGAGGTTCTCGAACGCCCCAGGGCGCCCTTCACCGCCCACCTGGCCGGCCTGAACCTGGTCATCGGAACCCTCGACAACGGCGCGGTCCGGGGTCCGGGCGGACGGCCGGTGAGCGGCGTCCGCCACGGTGACGGCCCGGCGGACGGCGAACCGGCCGCCGCTGCGTTCTCGCCCGCCGACGTCTCCATCCACACCGCCCCGCCCGGCGGCAGTCCCCGCAACGTCTGGGACGCGACCATCACCGAGCTCGAACCGCGCGGCGAGCTCGTCCGGGTGCGGGTCGACGATGGCACCGGCCAGGTGGTGGCCGCGGACGTCACCCCGCGCTCGGTCGTCGAGCTGGACCTGGCCCCCGGCCGTCAGGTGACCTGCGCGGTCAAGGCCGCGGCCGTGACGATCTATCCGGCCTGAGCGGCCTCGGCGGCGACGAGCAGGACGTCCCGGGACGGCTGCCCCCCGGTCCCGCCTGCCGCCGTCGCCGACAGCGACCCCGCCGCGACCGCCCATGCGAGGCTCTCCCCCACCGGACGGCCGTCCAGCCATGCGGCGAGGAAGCCGGCGTCGAAGCTGTCGCCCGCCCCGGTAGTGTCGACGATCCGGACGGGCAGGGCCGAGGCCCGGTCGACGTCCGTCCCGGTCACCGCGAAGCCGCCGTCGGCCCCGTTCTTGACCACGACCACCGGGCCGGCCGCGGCGAGCTCCCGCGCGGCCGTCACCGGATCCGGCGCCCGCCGGCCCGTGATCGCAGCCGCCAGTTCGAGCGCCTCGGCCGCGTTCGGCAGCAGCACGTCCAGGTGGGGCAGGCATTCGGCCACCCCCGTCCAGCGTTCGTCGGGGTCCCAGTTGGGGTCGAGGCTCGTCGTCACGCCGGCGGCCTTCGCCTGCGCCAACAGGGCGGGCAGCTGGGTGCGCAGTCGGGGCAGCAGGAAGAAGGCTGCGACGTGGAGGTGGGTCGCGCCGGAGCGGGTGAGCGCCCGGCTCACCTCGTCGGCCTCCAGTCCCGCCATCGCGCCGGGCAGGGTGAGGATGGCGCGGTCGCCCTCGTCGGACAGGATCACCGACAGCCCGGTCGCCCCTGCGACGGTCATCAGCCCGGTCACCTCGACGCCCGCGTCCGCGAGCAGGGCGGCGGTGCGCTCACCGAACGCGTCGTCGCCGATCCGCGCGACCAGGCCGACGTCGACCCCGAGTCTGGCCAGCCCGGACGCACAGATGCCGGCGCTCGAGCCGAGGACGAGGTCCGCCCCGGTCAGGTACTGCTCGGCCTGGCCGAACCGGGGACGGACGTCGCCGCGCACGACGAGATCGAGGTTGGCGTCCCCCGCGACGAGGACGACCGGCCAGCGCGCGTCGATGAAGGTCATCCCTTCATCCCCGACATGGTCATCGTGGCGATGAAGTGCTTCTGGGCGAACAGGAAGAACCCGATCAGGGGAGCTGTGGCGACAACGTTCGCGGCCATCAGCAGCGACCACTGCGTCCGCCTGGTGCCCTGGAAGTTGGCGATGCCGAGCTGGATGGTGAACAAGTCCTCATTGTTGATCGCGATCAGCGGCCAGACCAGGTCGTTCCACGCCCCGAGCAGGGTGAAGATCGCCAGCGTCGCCATCGCCGGACGGGCCAGCGGCAGCACCACCCGCAGGAACGTCTGCCACCGCGAGCAGCCGTCGAGGGCGGCGGCCTCCTCCAGCTCCACGGGGACGGACAGGAAGAACTGTCGCATCAGGAAGATGCCGAAGGCGCTGGACAGCCACGGCACGAACGCTGCGGCGAGGGTGTCGATGAGCCCGATCTTGGAGAACATGATGTAGGTCGGGATCATCAGGAGCTGGGTGGGGATCATGATCGTCGCCACCACGGCGAAGAACCCGAAGTCACGGCCCCGGAACCGCAGCCGCGCGAAGCCGTACCCCGCCATCGAGCACAGGACCAGCTGCGAGGCGATCGCGACCACCGAGACGATGGTGCTGTTGACCAGCCAGCGCAGGATCTCGGTGTCACCGAACAGTCCGGTGAACCCGTCCACCGAGAGCCGGGACGGGATGAACGGCGGCGGGTACCTGATCAGCTCCTCCGCGGGAGAGAGGGACGCCAGCAGCATCTGCACGAACGGGACGAGGAACAGCAGGGCGATCGGGGCGAGCACGAAGTGCCAGCCGCTGAGCCTGCGGCGGCGACGGACGGGGGCTTCCAGGCTGATCGCGGCCATCAGAACGCCTCCAGGTTCTTCCGGCGGGCGTAGACCACCATGCCGACAGTGATGACCAGCGTGACCACGAACAGGACGTACGCCGCCGCCGACCCGTAGCCGAACTCCAGGCCCTTGAACGCCTTCTCCCACAGGAAGTAGACGATGGTCTTGGTCGCGTCCAGCGGGCCGCCGCGGGTCGTGGTGTAGACGAGGTCGAACAGCTGCAGCGCGCCGATCACCTGCCAGATCGTCACGAACACCGTCACCGGGGACAGCTCGGGCCACACCACGCGCCAGAACGTCTGCCACGGGTTGGCGCCGTCCACCCGCGCGGCCTCGATGAGCTCGGGCGGGATGTCCTGCAGCGCGGCCAGGTAGATCACGGTCGTGAAAGCCGCCTGGCCCCACAGGGACATCAGCGCGATCACGAGCATCGCCTGGTCCGGGTTCTCCAACCAGCCCTGCGCGGGCAGCCCCAGCACCCGCAGGACGTTGTTGGCCAGCCCGTACTGGGGGCTGAACAGGTAGGTCGACAGGATGCCGGTAGCTGCGGCGGACGCGACGAACGGCACGAAGATCGCCGTCCGGTAGAAGCCGATGAACCGGATCTCCCTGTTGAGTGCCACGGCGAGGAACAGCCCGAGCAGCACCGAGGCGGGGACGAACAACACGACGTACAGACCGGTCTGGGTCACGGCCTGCCAGAACTCGGCGTCGGTCACCAGCCGGGTGTAGTTCTTCGGGCCGATGAACTTCGGCTCGGAGAAGCCGTTCCACTTCTGCAGCGACAGCACCAGCGCCCACAGGGCGGGGAACACCGAGAGGCCCAGGACGAACAGCATGCCGGGCGCGATGAACGACCAGCCCTCTGCGTTCGCGGCCGCTCGGCGGCGGAACGGCTTGCGGCGCGGCCCGGGCGGAGCAGCCGTCACCTCCACAGGAGTCTCGGTCGCAACGCTCGCCATGGTCATCGGATCCGCCGGGGCGTCAGCTCAGCACGACCGCGCGGGTCAGGTGTCGGGGACGGTCGGGGTTCAGTCCGCGCTTCTGCGCGAGGCGGACGGCCAGCCTCTGGGTCAGCACGAGTTCGACCAGCGGATCGGGGGTGAGCCCCGAGATCGCCGTCGCCCCGGTTGCCTCGACCTGGCCGCGCAGTTCCGGGTCGTCGGGCCCGAGTAGCCACACGAGCGAGCCGGGGTGGGCGACCGCCAGCGGTCCGTGGCGGTAGTCGAGCATCGGGTAGGACTCGGCCCACGCCTGGGCAGCCTCCCGGATCTTCAGGGCCGCCTCCTTGGCGAGGCCGTTGGTCCACCCGCGTCCCAGGTACACGAAGTGATCGTAGCCAGCGACGTCCAGCACGGCGGGCTCCGACGCCAGCGCGGCGGCTGCGGCGTCGGGCAGCCCCGAGACGTCCTCGCCGAGGACCGCGCGCGCCAGCAGCAGGAACGTCGTCGGGAATCGGGTCTGGACGACCGACTGCTCGTCGGCGAAGTCCAGCACCAGCAGGTCGTCGGCCAGAGCGGCGCACGGCGAGTCGGCGACGCCGGTCACCACCGCCCTGCGGACGCCCGCCGGCAGCGAACGCAGCGCCTCGACGACCTCGGTGGTGTCCCCGGACCTGCTGATCCCCAGCACGACGTCGTAGTCCCGGGGACGGCGGGGCTCGGAGGCGTAGCCGTAGTCGGTCAGGCCGAGCCCGGCGTCCTCGCGGAGGATCGAGAACGACTCGGCCATGAACGCGGAGGTGCCGCAGCCGATCACCAGCATCCGCTCGCCGGGACGGCTCAGCAGGGGGGCCGCAGCCTCGGTCAGGCCGAGTCCGGTTCGCCACGCGTCCGGCTGGCTGTTGATCTCGGAGATGGTGATGCTCATGGGTTCGCGCTGCTTCCTCGTGACGTGGTGATCGGGGGTGGAACGGGGGAGGCTCAGCCTTCGGACAGGGCCTCGTCGGCCTTGCTCGCGGCCTGCTTGAGGGCGTCCGCGGGGGTGCCCTTGCCCTGCAGCACCTGGGAGATGGACGAGCCGATCGCCTCGGACAGCCCCACGTAGCCGGTGACGGTGGGGCGGGCCTGCTTGGCGTTGGCACTGTTCGCGGCCATGACGTCCAGGCCCGGCAGCGCCTTGACCTGCGCCTTGAACTCCGGCGAGTCCAGCTCGGAGGTGCGCAGCGGCAGGTTGCCGTACGCGACGTTCCAACGGACGTCCTGCTCCGGGGCGGTGAGCCACTTCAGCAGCTCGTAGCTCCAGTAGTTCGCGTTGGCGTCCTTGGTGTCGGTCAGCGCCCAGATGTCCGGGCCGGAGACGGTCTGGTGGTCGCCGTTCGTCCCCGGAAGGATCGTCACGCCGTACTTGGTCTTGGCCGTCTGCAGGTCGGTCAGCTGCCAGGGCCCGGACGTGATCATGCCGACGCGGTCGGCTGCGAACAGCTGGGCGAACTTGGTGTCGGTCTGGTCGAGGTAGACGCTCTTGTCGTCCTGGGCCATCGCCCGGAGGAACTCCAGGGCGCTGGTGCCCTCGGGGGAGGCGAAGGCAGCGGTCTTCTGGTCGTCGGACAGGATCTTGCCGCCGTTCTGCCACAGGTGCGGCCAGAACTGCCAGGTCGTCTCCTCCGAGCCGGAGACCGAGTACGCGTAGCCGTAGGTCTGGTTGGCGGTACTGGTCAGCTTCTTCGCCGCGGCGCGGAAGTCCTCCCACGTCCACTGGTCGGTGGGGTAGGCGACGCCGGCGGCGTCGAACACGGTCTTGTTGTAGAGCAGGGAGATGTTGTCGACCAGCGCGGGGAAGCCGATCGTGGCCTTGCCGGTGGGCTGGACGGTGGCGCGGGCCGCCGCGGAGAACTCGTCCCATTTCACCGACGGGTCGGCCACCTGGGCGGTGATGTCCTGCATCTTGCCGGACGATTCCAGCTCGCTGGCCCAGGACCCGAACGCGTAGGAGATGTTCGGGTAGGTGCCGGACGCGAACCCGGCGGACAGCTTCTGCAGCAGCTCCTCTGTCGAGGACGCCCCGGAGGAGACCTTCACGGTGACGTTCGGGTGGGCCTTGCTGAACTCGGCGCCCAGCCCCTCCAGCAACTTCTCCGCCGCGTCGTTCTGGCCCGTCCACCACGTGATGGTGACAGGGGCGTCGGTGCTGATGGCTGCGGTGGGCGTCGCGCTGCCCGACGAGCAGCCGGCCATCGCGACGAGCGCGGTGGCGACGGTGGCCGCGGCTGCGGCCCTGGTGAAGCGATGGCTCATGGTGGTCCTCCCCGGCAGTGACCTTCTGCGTCCATCCTCGCCAGCGAGTGAGCGATCACGCAATGGATTGCGCGATCTGATCAGTTTGGCTGATCGATTCGGACGCCAGCCGTGCAATCGAGGCGACGCGGCACGACGATGGCTGCATGTCCGCGATCGACGACCTCCGCCTGGCGAGCTGGAAGCCGCGCAGCCAGCTGCGTGCCCGGGAGACCGAGGTGCCCTTCCCGTCCGTGCCGTGCATCGACGCCCACAACCACCTCGGTCGCTGGCTCAGCGACGATGGCGACTGGATCGTGCCCGACGTCGCCGAACTGGTGTACATGATGGACGCCCGTCACGTCGAGACCATCGTCAACCTGGACGGCATGGCCGGCGACGAGCTCGAGGCGAACCTCGAGCGCCTGGACCGCGCCCACCCCGGCCGGTTCGTGACCTTCTGCCAGCTCGACTGGGCGAAGCTCGCCGTCGAGGGTGGCGAGGCGGCACTCCTGGCGGACCTGGACGACTGCGCCCGCCGCGGAGTCCGGGGCGTCAAGGTCTGGAAGAGCCTCGGCCTGACCTACACCGACGCGGACGGCCGTCTGCTGCGCCCGGACGACCCCCGGGTGGTGCGCGTCCTGACCCGCGCCGGCGAGCTGGGACTGCCGGTGCTCATCCACACCGCCGACCCGATCGCCTTCTTCGAGCCGCTCGACGAGCACAACGAGCGGATCGACGAACTCGGCACCGCGCCCGAGTGGTGGTTCGGTGATCGGGACCGCTACCCCACCTTCGACGCCCTGCTCGACGCGCACGCGGGCCTGGTGCTGGCCTGCCCGGGCACGACCTTCATCGGTGCCCACGTCGGGTGCTGCGCCGAGGACCTCGACCGGGTGGAACGGCTGGTCGAAGCGGCGCCGAACTACAACGTCGACATCGCCGGACGGATGGCCGAGCTGGGCCGCCAGCCGCGCCGGACGTCCGCCTTCATCACCGCGCACCCCGACCGGGTCCTGTTCGGCACGGACGTCTATCCGGCCGGCGACGAGTACTACCGGCTGCACTTCCGGTTCCTGGAGAGCGCGGACGAGGGCTTCGACTACGCGCCCGACGCCGACATCCCGCCGCAGGGACGCTGGGCGGTCTCGGCCCTCGCGCTGCCTGGGGAGGTGCTGGCGGCCGTGTACCGCGACAACGCGCGCCGGATCCTCGGCCCGGCCTGAGCCGGCCGCCCGGGTCGAGACCCGGCGCTCAGTCGTCCAGGGTGCCGCCGAGGGAGCGGGGCAGGAACCGGGCATGGGCTGCGGTGAGCTCGTCGCACAGGTCCCAGATCTGCTGCGGCGTCAGTGACGAACTGGCGTTGGCGTCGGCGAGGACGGCCTGGCGGACGTAGCGCGGATCCCCCGTGCGGGCGGCCTCGATCGCGAGTTCCGCGACCGACAGGTACGTCCGGTTGAGCGCGGCTCCGAACAGCGGGACGCTGCCGTAGTGCTGCGGGTGGACGCCGGTGGCATCGACCAGCGCCGGCACCTCGACCACCGCGCCCTGCGGCAGGTTGTCGATCAGTCCGCGGTTGACGACGTTGGCGTGGATGGTGCGCCGGGTGCCGGTGAGCATCGAGTGGATGACCTGCGGGGCGTACTCGGCCGCGTCCCCCTCGTCGTGGAGGTGCAGGTCACCGCCTGCGGCCAGCGTCGCACGGGCGTCCACGTACTCGCGCACGTTGTCCTCGGAGATGCCCAGGTACTCGCCCGGCTGCAACCGGTAGCGCGCGATCTGGGCGTCGGAGCGCAGGAACCAGCCGAGGTACTCCGAGGAGTGCTCGGAGGTCTCGGTCGGGTAGTAGCCGACGCGGGAGAAGATCTCCACGCGGACCCGGCGGAGCAGCTCGGGGTCGGCCGCGATCTTCGCGCGCAGTTTCGGGTAGAGGTCCTCGCCCTCGCGGCTCCACTCGGTCAGCCAGGCCTGGTGGTTCACGCCGCCGGCCCGGTAGTGGGTGCCCTCCAGCGGGACGTCGATGAGCTCGCACAGGTCGTGGACCGTCCAGTAGACGCTGTGGCACAGCCCGACGGCCCTGAGTTCGGGGGCGACGACCGACAGCCACCAGATGTTCATGGCCATCGGGTTGGTGTAGTTGAGCAGCCAGGCGTCCGGGCAGACGGCGGCCATGTCGGCCGCGATGCCCGACAGCACGGGGAAGGTGCGCAACCCGCGGAAGACGCCGCCCACCCCCGTCGTGTCGCCGATGGTCTGGCGGAGGCCGTAGCGGGCGGGGATCTCGAGGTCGACCCGGGTGGCGTCGATGCCACCGACCTGGATCATGTTGACGACGAAGTCGGCGCCGGCGAGCGCGGCCCTGCGGTCGGCCTCTCCGCGGACGTCCAGCTCCTTGCCGAGCTGACGGGCGACGTTGCGTGCCGTCCCGACAGCGACGTCGAGCCGCTCGGGGTCGATGTCGTGGAGCGTGAGGCTCAGCGTCGGCAGGTCCGGGAACCGGAGGAGGTCGATGATCAGCTGGCGGGTGAAGACGACGCTTCCCGCGCCGATGAACGTGATGCTCGGCATGGCTCGATTCTGCGGACATCGCGCAAAGTGCGCAACAAACTGAGTGGTTTGACGCGCAAATGGGCGGATGCAATGATCACTTTCGTGGTCAGTGCGTTCCTCCCCGCCAGCCCGGTCGCCGCCGGCAAGCCCGGCAAGCGCTCGCGTCGGCTGGCGGAGCTGCTCGACTTCATCAGCGGCCGTCCCGAGGCGTCCATCTCCGACCTGACCGGCCACTTCGGGTCATCGCCCGCGACGATCCGGCGCGACCTCGCCCTGCTGGCCGACCAGGGGCTGATCCTGCGGACGCACGGCGGGGCCCGGAGCACAGAGACCGCGGCCGAGCTCCCGGTCGCCCTGCGCGATACCCGCTACTCCGAGGCGAAGAACCGGATCGCGAAGGCTGCGGCGGCCATGGTGCCCCGCGAGCGGCACTCGGTCGCGTTCAGCGGAGGGACGACCAGCGCCTGCGTCGCCCGGGAGCTGGGGCGTCACCCCGACCTGACCGTGATCACCAACTCGCTCACCATCGCCACCGGGCTGACGCGGTACCCGAGGCTGAAGGTGCTGATGACGGGCGGCATCCTGCGTCCGCAGTCCCAGGAACTGGTGGGCGTGCTGGCCGAGGCGACGTTCAACGCGGTGACCCGGATCGGCACCGCCATCCTCGGCGCGGACGGGGTATCGGCGGCGGAGGGCATCACCACCTACGACGAGACCGAGGCCCGCACGAACCACGCGATGGTCGCCAAGGCGGACCGGACGATCGTCGTGGCTGACGGGTCGAAGATCGGCCGCGCAGCGTTCGCCGCCATGGCGACCCTGGACGAGGTGGACGTGCTCGTCACCGACGACTCGGCCGACGCGGCCGAACTCGACCGCCTGCGCGCCGCCGGGGTGAAAGTGGTCGTGGCCTGAGGCGCGTGCCGCGAACCCTGTGCGGCGACCCCCGGCCGGGTGCACGATGGGCGCCATGACCAAGGAAGCGCCGGCGAAGCTGGGCAAGAAGGAATACGAGGCCGAACTGCTGCGCCTCCAGGCAGAACTCGTCGAGATGCAGGAGTGGGTGAAGGCGACCGGCGCCCGGATCGTTGTGCTGTTCGAGGGCCGGGACGCAGCCGGCAAGGGTGGCGCGATCAAGCGGATCACCGAGTACCTGAACCCGCGCATCGCCCAGATCGTCGCCCTGCCCGTCCCCACCGAGCGGGAGCGGACTCAGTGGTACTTCCAGCGCTACATCGCCCATCTGCCGGCCGCAGGCGAGATCCGGCTGTTCGACCGCTCCTGGTACAACCGCGGCGGCGTCGAGCGGGTGATGGGCTACTGCACCCCGGAGGAGCACCGGCGCTTCCTGCAGCAGTGCCCGATCTTCGAGCGGATGCTGGTCGAGGACGGGATCCTGCTGCGCAAGTACTGGTTCTCGGTGTCGGACACCCAGCAGGAGAAGCGCTTCGCGTCGCGGCTCACCGACCCGATGCGGCGCTGGAAGCTGTCTCCGACCGACCTGGAGTCGCTGACCCGCTGGGAGGACTACTCGCGGGCGAAGGACGAGATGTTCGTCCACACCGACATCGCGGAGGCCCGCTGGAACGTGGTCGAGGCCGAGGACAAGAAGCGGGCCCGGCTCAACATGATCCACCACCTGCTGGACTCGATCCCCTACTCCCACGTCCCTCACGAGGTGTTCGACATCCCGCCGAGGCCGCCGTCCACGGGCTACCGCAGGACGGACCGGTCGCTACAGTTCGAGGTGCCCGACTACGCCGCCACCCTCTCCGAGAAGGACGCCGTCCCGGCCTACGTCGATCCCGAGGACGCCTGACCCTTTCGGCCGAGTTGTCAGATTCTGGAGTTGCTCTGGCGACGCGTAGCTCTGACAACTCGGCGGAACCGGGAGTGCGGCGAGGGACGTGCGGGTCGGTCTACCGGCCGCCCCAGACCGCCGTCGCGCCGGCGTGGCCGGTGAGCGCCACCAGGACGAGGCCGACGAGGGCCGAGACCAGCGTCAGCACGACGGTCACCACCCAGCCGGCGGACGAGCGTCCCCGCACCAGGAGGGCTGCGGGCAGGGTCAGGGCGAGCGCGACCGTCGGGTAGGGCATCAGCTCGCCATAGAACTCGTGGGTCGCGATCAGGCTCCCGACCCTCAGCTCGGCTGCGAACGCCTCGCCCGTGAACTTGGCGACGATCGCAGCAAGGGCCGCCGCCACCGCGAACGCGACCGCCAGCCAGCCGTACCGCTCCCGGATCCGCCCGGACGCGACCACGAGGATCGCGCCCAGGCAGGCCAGGGGGATCAGGACGACGGCCGCGTGCACGACGAGCGGGTGCAGGGGCAGGCCGAAGACGTCCACGGCTCCTACTTCTTGATCGGGTTGCCGTCGTGGTCGAGCACGAACCAGACGCCGCTCACGTTCTGCCCGGACACGTCGCCCGGCTTGGTGTCGCCCTTCCAGTAGTAGAGCGGCCAGCCGTTGTAGGTGGCCTGCGTGCTGCCGTCCGCACGCTGGAAGGAGCCGAGCTTGGAGTCGTCGACCCCCGCACCCTTGGTCGGCTTGCCGGCCAGGGCTGGCCACGCGGCCAGGCACTGGCCCGAGCAGTTGCTGGTGTTGGCGCTGTCCTTCGTGAACATGTAGAGCGTCATCCCCTTGCCGTCGACGAGGATCGAGCCCAGGCTGCTGTCGGCCATCTTGATCGCGAGGGTGGCCGCGTCCGCCGCAGCGGGCGCGCTCGCCGCCGACGCGGCCGGGGCACTGGTGGACGCCGCGGGCGCGGGTGCTGCCGGGACGTACGTCGCGGGCGCACCGGAACAGGCGCTGAGCAGGGCAGCGCAGAGGGTCGCTCCTGCGGCCAGGGTGATCGATCGTGCGAACATGGATGCCTCCTCTTCTCGGGTGGTTCTTGCAGGTGATACGGCCCAGGTTCGGATCCGGATTGCGGCGCGACGCAATCCGTCCGGCCGGTTCGTCCGTAGCTAGGGACGTGAACCTCATCTCGCTCGCCGACCGGGCGCCGGACGCGGCACTGATCAGCGCGCTCGCCCTGAACGACGAGGCGGCGGCTGTCGCCTTCGTCCGCAGGTTCCAGGGACCGGTGTTCGGCCTGGCCGTCTCGATCACCCGTGACCGGGCACTGGCCGAGGACGTGGCGCAGGAGGCGTTCCTGCGGGCCTGGCGCGCGGCCGGCAGCTACGACGCCCGGCGCGGCTCGGTGCTCACCTGGCTGCTCACCATCACGCGGAACCTGGCGATCGACGCCATCCGGGCGCGCCGCTCCGCACCGGTGGAGGCGAGCGAGCTCGAACTGCTGGTCGCCACGACGCTGCGCGGCACCCAGCCGGACGGCACGGGCGGACGGGTTGAGTCGCTCGCCGCGGCCGAGCGGCTCGCGGAGCTGCCCACCGACCAGGCGCGCGCTGTCGTCCTCTCGGTGGTCGGCGGACGGACGGCTGCGGAGGTGGCCGAGTACGAGGGGATCCCCCTCGGCACGGCGAAGACGAGGATCCGCAGCGGACTGCGGAGGATGCGACGGGCCCTGGAGGCGGAACATGACTGACTGGCATCCCGGCACCGACGAACTGGTCGCGCTCGCCCTGGCAGAGGCGGATCCAGCCGACCAGGAGCGGATCCTCGCGCACCTGACGACCTGCTCGGCCTGCCACGAGGAGTACGCCGAGCTGTCGGACGGCGTCCAGCAGGCCCTGGCCGCGACCCCGTCCGTCGCCCCGCCCGCCGGCTTCTCCGGGCGGGTGCTGGACGCGATGGCCGCCGAGTCTGCTCCGGCCGTCCGTCCCGCGCCGAGGACGCGGCTGCTGCTGGTGGCCGCCGCCGTGCTCGTGGGCCTGCTCGCCGGGGTGGGCGGGACGCTGGCCGCGACGACGTGGCTGAACCGGCCGCCGGTCGCGTCCAGCACCGCGCCGGTCGCGACCACGCTGCTCACCGCCGCCGGCGCCGAGGTCGGCTCGGCGGGCATCGCGACGCTGTCGGGCCGGTCCTACCTCACGCTGAACGTCACCGCCGGACGTCCGGGGGTTCGCTACACCTGCATCCTCGTCGGGAAGGACGGCCGTCGCACCGACGGCGGCAGCTGGGTGCTGACCGACGAGTACGGGACCGGGGCCGCGTCGGGGTCGTGGCTCGTGCCGCTCGGCGGGGACGCTCCGGCGAGCGTCGAACTGGTCGGGCCGACGGGGACGGTGTGGTCGCGCGCGACGTTCTGAGCGGACGATTGATTCCTCGTCAGGGGTCGTCCTGCCCGATCCCGACCGAGCGCGACGGGCTGCGGCGAGGCCGACCAGCGGTCAGCCGCCGATGCAGAACGGGTTGCCCTCGGGATCGGCCATGACCGTCCAGGTCGCGTTGCTGTCCGAGCGACGCTCGACCACGCGTCCCCCGAGCCGCTCGGTCTCCGCGATCGCCGCGGCGGCGTCCTCCGCGCTGCAGTCGAGATGCACCCACGCCGGCTGCGGGCCCGAGCCGTCCGCCTTCTGGAAGAGCAGCGGCACCCGGCCCTCGCCGGGCGCGACCAGCACGTAGCCGTTGCCCACCTCCCGCGGGTCTCCACCGACCATCCCTGCCCAGAAGGTCGCCAGCCGGCCGGGATCGGCGGCGTTGATCGTGACACAGTCCACCCTGAGTATCGCCATGCCCCGAACCTAGCGGTTCGCGCAGACCGTCCCCCGCTCGGAGTTCGCGTCCCTCGCTGCCCGTCCGCCGGGACGCTACTGGGCACCCGGCAGCGTCCCGGCGGAGGTGTGGCGAGGCCCGGGTGCAGCGACCACGATCAGGAACGGACGGCCTTGCCGAGGTACGCCTCCTGGATCTGCGGGTTGTCCAGGAGCTCGCGTGCCGAACCCGACAGCACGATCTCGCCCGTGGCCAGCACGTACCCCCGCGACGCGATGGACAGGGCCAGCTCGGCCTGCTGCTCGACCAGCAGCACGGCGACCCCGAGTTCGGCGTTGATCCGCGCGACCTCGTCCAGGACGTAGTCCACCAGCCGCGGCGCCAGCCCCATCGTCGGCTCGTCCATGCAGACCAGCCGCGGACGGCTCATCAGGGCCCGCGCGAACGCCAGCATCTGCTGCTCGCCTCCCGACAGCGTCCCAGCCTCCTGCCGGCGGCGCTCGGCCAGCCGCGGGAAGTGGTCCCTCATCCGCTCCAGGTCCTCCGCGATCCCGGCCTTGTCGCGCCGGGTGTACGCGCCGGCCAGCAGGTTCTCGTCGACCGTCATCTGCGGGAACACCCGCCGCGCCTCGGGGACGGACGCGATCCCGCGCCGCACCCTCTGGCTCGTGGCGGAGTGGGTGATGTCCTCGCCGGCGAACCGGACGGCTCCCTCCTTCACGCGGACCAGCCCGAGGATGGCCTTCATCGTCGTCGACTTGCCGCTGGCGTTGCCGCCCAGCAGCGAGACGATCTCGCCGTCCTGCACCGTGAGCGTGTTGCCCCGAAGGGCGTGGAACGGCCCGTAGAAGACGTGGACGTCCTCCAGTTCGAGCAGTGGGCTCATCGCTCTCCCTCCCCGGTGGGCACGCGCCGCCGTCCGAGGTAGGCCTCGATCACCGCCGGGTCGTGGCGGACGTCCTCCGGCCGGCCCTCGGCGATGATCCGGCCGCCGTCCATGACGATGATCCGGTCCGAGACCGTCATGACCAGATCGAGCTTGTGCTCGACCAGCAGGACCGTCTGCCCGTCCGCCTTGAGCTCCAGCAACTGCTCCAGCACCTCGGCGGTCTCCGACTGGTTCATCCCCGCTGTCGGCTCGTCCAGCACGAGCAACTTCGGACGCAGCGCGAGGGCCCGGGCGATCTCCGTGCGGCGGCGATTGGCATAGCTGAGCGAGTACGCCGGGTCGTGCCGACGCGGCCCGAGCCGTTCGGAGAACCGCCCGATCTCCGTGTCGACGACGCCGAGGATCTCTGTCCGCTCGCGCCGCGACGCCGGCGTCCCCACGATCGCGACGAAAAACTCCCCGAGCAGCGGGATCCACCGAAGCAGGAACAGGTGCGCAAGACCCCGGAACGGCCGGGATGCCCGGAGCGTGGAGTGCAGGCCGACCTGGATGTTGTCCGCGACCGACAGCGTGGCGAAGACCCGTCCGTTCTGGAAGGTGCGTCCGATTCCCTGCTCCGCAATCCGGGCGGTGTCGGCGTGGTCGATGCGCTCCCCGTCGAGGGTGATCGTGCCGCCGTGGGCGGGGATCGTGCCCGTGACCAGGTTCAGCGTCGTCGTCTTGCCGGACCCGTTGGGGCCGATGATCGAGACGACCTCACCCTGCCCGACCGAGAAGGTGACGCCGTCGACGGCCCGAAGACCCTCGAAGTGCCGTTCGAGCCCGACGACCTCCAGCAGCGTGCTCATGCGTGCCTCACCAACACGCCGCCCGGACGGAACCGCACCACGAGGATGAGCACCAGGCCGTAGACGACGATCCGCAGCTCGGGCGTGAACCGCAGCAGCTCCATCGCCCCGATCAGGACGATCGAGCCGACAACCGCGCCGTACGGCAGGCTCACCCCGCCCATGATCACGATCGTCACCACCAGCAGGGACATCAGCATCGTGAAGATGGACGGGTCGATGTAGGTGTACTGGTGCGCAAGCAGCGCGCCGCCGATGCCGGCGAAGAACGCAGAGACCGCGAAGGCGAGCGCCTTGTAGTCACGGACGCGGACGCCGGAGGCCAGCGCGGCCACCTCGTCCGAGCCGACGGAGGCGATCACCTTGCCGAGGTGGGAGGCGCGCAGCCGCCACATCACGACCAGCGTCACCACGAGCAGGATGAAGTCGATGAGGTAGAACGCGACCGGGCTCGTCAGTGCGACGTCGCCGACCTTCGGCGCAGGGATGCCGTAGACGCCCTGCGGGAGGACGAGACGGATGATCGCGACGATCACCGTCCCGATGCCCAGCGTGGCGATCGAGATGTAGTGGCCCTTCACGCCCCAGATCGGGGACGCGAGGACGGACGCGACCACCGCCGCCGAAAGCCCGGCCAGCGGGACGGCGATCCAGAAGGAGACCGGGAGGGAGAGCGTCAGCAGGGCGGACGTGTAGGCGCCGATCGCGATCGGTCCTGCCTGCCCGAGGGCGAGCACACCGGCCTGCCCGGCCGTGACGGTGAACCCCGCGGCGATGATCGCGTAGATGAGCACCTGCGTCCCGGTGATCAGGACGTAGTCGCTGGCGACGAGCGGGACCACGATCCCGCCAGCGACGAACGCCGCCAGCCACACCCAGCGCGGGATCCGCAGCGGCCGTCCCTTGCCGAGGAACGTGCCGGTCAGCGGCTCGGTGGAGATCAGGGGGACCTTGCCGAGCAGGCCCCCCGGCCGCGCGATGAGCACAACGATCAGGACGAGGAAGACGATGATCTCGCGAGCCGTGTCGCCGAAGAAGTGGATGCCGAAGGCCTCCAGGATCCCGAGCAGGAAGCCACCGAGGACGGCCCCGACGAGCGATCCGAGGCCACCGAGGGTCGCGGCGACGAAGGAGGTCATGCCGATGTTCAACCCCGACGTCGGGTTCGCGACCCCCACGTAGAGGGCGATGAAGACACCCGCCACGCCGCCGAGCGCGGACGCGATCACGAATGAGAGGTGCTGGACGAGCCCGACCGGGATGCCCATCTGCAGCGCGGCCTCCTGGTCCTGCGCGGTGGCCCGGATGGCCTGGCCCGTCCTGCCGTACTTCAGGAAGACGGCCATCACTACCATCACCACCGCTGTGAACCCGAGCATGACCAGGTCCGACGTGCCGAACCGCATGTCGCCGACCTGGAAGTCGGACGTCGGCAGCACCTTCGGGAAGACCCGGAACTCGGCGGTGAACGCGAGCTGGGACGCGTTGTCGAGGATCTGGGACACCGCGTACGTGGACAGCATGGCCGCGAGCGGCAGGAACTTCGCGAGCGGCCGCACCACCGCGACGTTGATCAAGAGCCCGAGCAGGCCGCAGACCACGACCACCAGCGCCAGAGCGACCCAGAACGACCAGCCCAGCTCGGCGATGAAGAACCACGCCAGCATGGCGCCGAGCCCGAAGAACGAGAACTGGGCGAAGTTGACGACGTTCATGACGCCGAAGACCAGGGAGATGCCGACCGCTCCGAGGGCGTAGACGTTCCCCCGGAGCAGGCCGGCGATCAGCGTGTCGAGCATGGGCGACGAACCTTCAGCGCCGCCTCAGCCCTTGACCTCGACCCACTTCCCGCCCTGCAGGACGGTCGGGGTCAACGTGGGCGACGCCACCCGGCGGGTGGCCTGGTCGAAGGTGATCTTCCCGTAGACGACGCTCGGCACGTCCTTGAGCTGCTTGAAGCCGGCCAGGACGCCGTCCCGCGTCGTGCCGCCCGCCTTCGCCGCCGCGACCGCCACGTTCACAGCGTCGTAGGCGCCGGCCTCGAAGCCCGTCACCGCTGTCTCGTTCGGGTACTTGGCCTTGAAGGCCTTCACGAACGCCTGGACGGCCGGGTCGGAGCTGGTCTCGAGGAACTCGGCCCCGTTGATCGACCCCTGCGCGTCCGGCGTCCCGTTGAACGACTTCTCGTCCTGGCCGCCGTAGAAGGTGCCCTGGTAGCCGATGGCGCGGAGCTGGGTCACGATCTTCGCGGCGTCCGGGCCGTAGCCGATGTGGGCGAAGGCCTGCGGCTTGGCCGCGACGGCCTTGGTCAGCGACGGACGGTAGTCGTCGGAGGTGTCCAGGACGCCTTCGGCGTCGGTGATCGTCAGGCCGATCTTGTCCGCCTCCGCCTTGAACGCTGCGTAGGCCGGGATGCCCCAGTCCGCGGTGTTGAGGTAGGTGACGCCGACCGAGTCGACGCCGTGGGCCTTGATGTAGTCGGCCGTCCAGGTGTAGCTCGCGCTCGTGGTGATCGCGGTCGACCACTGGTACTCGCTGCCCTTCGCCGTGAAGTCGGGGTTGGAGTTGTTGAAGCCGTACTGGACGAGCTTGCCCGCGGTGTAGATCGGGGAGGCGGGGATGGACGCGGCCGAGGAGTAGTCGCCGAAGACGCCGATCACCTCCGGGTCGCCGACGAACTTCTGGGCGACGGTCACCGACTGCTTGGGATCGGACTGGGAGTCCTCGTACTTCAGCGCCACCGTGTGGCCGTTGATGCCGCCGCTGGCGTTCACCTGGTCGAGGGCCAGTTCGAAGCCCTCCTTGAACTGCTGGCCGTACTGGGCGTACTGACCGGTGATGGCCGCGGAGACGCCGAAGTAGACGGTGCCGTCCGGGCTGCCCGCGGCCGCGCTCGCGCTGGAGGAGCAGGCCACCAGCCCCAACGCGGAGCCGGCCGCGAGGACGACCGCGCCGAGCTTTCGGGGATCGATGAGGGATCGCTTCATGGGTGTGTTCCTTCTGTGTGTGGTGGACGGAGGTGTCAGTGGGCGTCCCGCAGCCGCTGGAGGGCTGTCGGGTCGGCGGGGGTGGGGATGGTGCAGCTGGGCGCCAGCAGGAACCGACGCCCGTTCGCCGTCGCCAGGGTCGCCGCCAGCTGGTCGGCGACCTGGGACGAGTCGGCGCCGACCGCGAACAGTTCGTTGTTGACGCCGCCGACCGCGGTGACTCCGAGGTTGGCGTCGAGCGCGGGGTTCCCCGGCAGGAACTGGTCCCAGTGGAGGGCGTCGACGCGGTAGTCGGCGAACCACTCGGGGTGGGAGTCGGCGCGGCAGGTGTGCAGGACCACCACGCCGTCGGCAACGGCGGCGAGCACCTGCTGGTCGTAGGGACGCGAGTACTCGGCGAACTCCGCCCGGTCCAGATAGCCGTTGCTCGCCGTCCCCGTGACCGCGTAGAAGATGCCGTCCAGGCCGGCACCTCCGTCCTCGACGGGGGCCAGCAGGGCGGAGACGTAGTCGGCGAGGGTCTGCGCGATGGCGGCCAGCGCGATCCGGACGCCGTCCGGGTCGCTGCGGACCAGGTCGCGCAGACCGAACTGCGCGGTCGACCCGGCGACGGCGTCCTCCTGGTAGAGCGGCAGGCCCGCGAGTTGCAGGAGCACCGAGAGGGGCGAGAAGACGGTCTGCAGCACGGCCCGATCGCCGAGCTGCTCCCGGACGAGGCGGGCGGAGTCGATGTGCTCGGAGAGGGCGGGGTTCGTCCGCGGGTCGAGCGGACGGATGGCCGCCAGGTCGGAGACCGTCCGGATCGCCGGGCTGACCAGGCGCGGCACGACGCCGACGTAGTCGTCCGGATCGTAGACGGAGCCCCAGGCTTCGGCGTAGTACACGGCACGCGGGTTGAGCTTCACCCAGTCCCAGTCCCAGGTGCGGGTGAAGTCGACGGTCGCTGTCGCGAAGCGGACGGGGTCGTACTCCTCGCCGACGAAGTGCTGCCAGGCGCTGGTGAGGAAGCGACGCGAGGGCCCGCGGCGCAGGAGAGTGGTGAACTCGGCCCGGCGATCGGCGGGCGCGTCGGCCCCGGAGGGACGGTCGAGGGTGCGGGTGGGGAGGGTCATGGGGGACTCCTTCGGAAGGGGGTGGTCGTGGGCTGCGGCCGGAACGGCCGCGAGTGTCTGGAGCGGGCGATCGGTGCGCTTCGGCGACGGCGGGCGTCGGCAGCGCGGGGTGGATCAGCGGGGAGCGACAGGCGGGCGGAACTCAGGTGAGCGTCACAGCCCGCCGGGCATGCGTCCCCGCCCGGGCATGCAGCGGCAACACCGGGGAGCGCGGCACATCGAGCGGCTGCTGCCGTTGGTCGATCGGCTCATCTCGGGTCGTTTCCTGCCGTCCTGGGGAGGGGTCGCCGGTCTGGTCGACCCCGCTGAACGGAACGCTAACAGGGGATCAGGCCTTGCCAAGCGGCTTTCTCAGATAGTGGACGCACGCGTATACATTCGTGGACGAATCCAGCGAACCGAGGTTTGATGGTGGGGACGACGACCGTCACCCCCTCCCCAACGGACAAGGAACAGCGCATGCCATCACCCGGGATCGGATTCTTCACCCGGCTCCTCGACAGGGCCCCAGCAGCCGACCGGTACCGGTTCGCGACCGAGCAGGCCGAGCTCGCCGAGCGACTCGGCTTCGACACCGTCTGGGTGGCGCAGCACCACTTCCACGCCGACGAGGGCGGCCTGCCGTCCCCGTTCGTGTTCCTCGGCCATCTCGCCGCCCGGACCAGCCGCATCCGGCTCGCGACGGGCGTGATCACCCTGCCGCTGGAGGACGTCGTCCGGGTGGCGGAGGACGCGGTCGTCGCGGACCTGCTCTCCGGCGGCCGGCTCGAACTCGGCCTGGGGTCCGGCTCGACACCGGCGTCCTTCGCCGCGTTCGGCGTCGACTCATCCGATCGGGCACGGGTCTACGCCGACGGCGTGGACAGGCTGTTGGCCGCCCTCGCGGGCGAGGAGCTGGCGCACCCGGAGAACCACCTCTACCCCGACGGACGGCCGCTGCTGCGCCGGATCTGGCAGGCGACCTTCTCCGCCTTCGGCGGCACCCGCGCCGGACTGCCCGGCCACGGCCTGCTGCTGTCCCGCACGCAGCCGCGTCCCGACGGGCAGCCCGACCTGCCGCTGGCCGAACTCCAGCAACCGATCGTCGACGCCTACCTCGAGGCGCTTCCCGAGGGCGCCGAGCCGCGCATCCTCGCGTCCCGCACTTTGGTGGTGACCGACACCGCGGCCGATGCCGAGCGATACCTGGAGGAGGCCTGGCAGCGGTACCTCACCAAGCCGGGGGCCGGCGGCTTCTTGATCGAGGCGGACGACGCCCGCACGTGGGCGCGGCGATCCGACACCCACATCGGCACGCCGGATCAGGTGGTCGCCTCGCTCGGGGCCGACCCGATCATCCCGCAGTCGAGCGAAGTCGCCTTCCAGGTGCACAGTGTCGATCCCGGCCACGAGGCGACGTTGCGCTCGCTCGAGCTGATCGCGACAGAGGTGGCCCCCCGGCTGGGGTGGGGCGCACAGCTCCGCGGCCGGACCACCGCGTCCGCGGTGGCCTGAGGAGGCCCGATGACGACCGACATCATCGACGCGCTGGCCGGGATCGAGGCCGGCTCGGCGACCGACGCCCTGCGCCGGCGACGCGGCCAGGCCCGCGACAACGCGCAGGCCAGCTACGACGCCCTGTTCGTTGCCCCGGACGCGACGGGCGTCAGCCCGACCGAGCGGCTCGCCGTTGCGACCTTCGTCGCCTCGCTGCACGGTGTCGCCGGCGTCCGTGAGCACTACCGGGCGCTGCTGGTCAGGGCCGCAGGCGACGACCTGGCCGCTGTCGTCGACGGCGTCGCGGGGCAGGCTGTCGGCGAGGGCCCCTACGGTCGGTTCCCCGACACCGCCGACCTGCGGGACGAGGACGCCCCCGGTCCGGTGTTCGTCGTGCCCGAGGCGGCCGCGGACGTCCTCGGCCCACGACTGAGCGCCGCGCTCGATCACGCGCACCTGCTCGTGTTCCGGCCCCGAGAGGCCTCGCCGGAGGCGCTCGCCGCGCTGGAGGCCGCGGGGTGGAGTCCGTCCGGGATCGTCACGCTGTCGCAACTGGTGTCGTTCCTGAGCTTCCAGATCCGGGTCATCGAGGGCCTGGCCGTGCTGAAGGAGTCCCTGTCATGAGCCGCACCGAGGAGAGCGCCGTCGTCACACCCCCGTCCCGCTTCACCCAGGCTGCCATCGGCTGGCAGCCCTGGCTGGAGCCGGTGGCCGAAGCGGACCTCACCGGGGCCCAGCGCGACGGGCTGGTGGACGCCGGACGGGCGAAGTCGGACTACTTCCGGCTGCTGGCGCGAGACCCGGCGATCCTCAGGGCCCGGACGCTCACCGACAACGACATCTTCTACAACCCCGACGCCGGCCTGCCGCGCGGGGAACGGGAGTTCGCGGCGGCGGCGACGTCGCGGTTCAACGGCTGCATCTTCTGCGCCTCCGTGCACAGCCGGTTCGCCGCGCACTTCCTCGAGGACCCGTCCGAGGTGCAGAGGCTGCTGGACGCAGGAGTCGGCGCCGAGTTGAGCGCGCGCCACCGGGCGATCGTGGACGCGACCACAGCGCTCACGCGGACTCCCGTCGCCTTCCATGCCGGGCACGTCGCCGCCCTGCGCGTGGTCGGGCTGGACGACCAGGCGATCGCGGACCTCGTGCACGCGTCGGCGTTCTTCAACTGGGCGAACCGGCTGATGCTCTCGCTCGGCGAGCCGGACGCAACCGGGGTGTCGGTGTAGGCCGTTCCCGGGGTCCGTCGGACGTCGCACGAGACCGATCAGGTGGTCTACCTTGGTGCTCACCGACACCACCTAGCTGGAGGCCCGATCGCCATGTCCCGTTTGGTCACCCTGTTCACTGGTCAGTGGGCGGACATGCCCTTCGAGGAGGTGTGCCGGCACGCGTCCGAGTGGGGTTTCGACGGCCTGGAGATCGCCTGCTCGGGTGACCACCTCGACGTGTGGGCCGCCGCGGAGGACGATGCCTACCTGGAGGCGAAGAAGGCGACCCTGGAGCGCTACGGGCTGCAGGTGTACGCGATCTCCAACCACCTGACCGGGCAGTGCGTGTGCGACGACCCGATCGACGCCCGCCACAAGGGCATCGTGTCGGACCGCACGTGGGGCGACGGCGACCCCGAAGGCGTGCGGCAGCGGGCGGCCGAGGAGCTGAAGGCGACCGCGGTCGCAGCCGCGAGGCTCGGGGCGAAGGTCGTGACGGGGTTCACCGGCTCGAAGATCTGGAAGTACGTGGCGATGTTTCCGCCGGCGTCGGCGGAGATGATCGCCGACGGGTACACCGACTTCGCCGACCGCTTCAACCCGATCATGGACGTCTACGAGGAGCACGGGGTGAAGTTCGCCCTCGAGGTGCACCCGTCCGAGATCGCCTACGACTACTGGACGTCCAGGCTCACCCTGGAGGCGATCGGGCACCGGGAGGTGTTCGGGTTGAACTTCGACCCGTCCCACATGAACTGGCAGCAACTGGACGCGCCCGGCTTCCTGGTCGACTTCGCCGACCGGATCTACCACGTGCACTGCAAGGACTCCAAGCGTCGCTTCAACGGTCGCAACGCCCCGCTCGGCTCGCACCTGGCCTGGGGCGACCCCCGCCGCGGCTGGGACTTCGTCTCGGCCGGGCGCGGCGACGTCGACTGGGAGGCGATCTTCCGCACCATCAACGCCATCGGCTACGACGGCCCCATCTCGGTGGAGTGGGAGGACGCCGGCATGGACCGCCTGGTCGGCGCACCCCAGGCACTCAAGTTCGTCCGCGACAACCTGTTCACCCCGCCGGCGGCCGCGTTCGACAGCGCGTTCTCCAACCACTGAAAGCCCAGTCATGAGTGAGAACCTGACCGTCGGGGTGGACATCGGCGGGACGAACATCCTCGCCGGGGTGGTCACCGAGTCCGGCGAGATCCTCGCGTCGGCCCGGCGCGCGACCGACGCGTCCGACCCGGACCAGATCGAACGCGCGGTCGCCGAGGCCGTCGGCGAACTGCAGGCCACCTACCCGGTGGCCGGCGTCGGCGTCGCCGCGGCCGGGTTCGTCAGTGCCGACCGACGCAAGCTGTTGTTCGCGCCGAACATCGCCTGGCGTGACCACCCGCTCGCCGACCGGCTCGAGGCCCTGATCGGCCGTCCCGTCGTGATCGAGAACGACGCCAACGCCGCTGCCTGGGCCGAGTACCGGTTCGGTCAGGGACGGGGCACCACCGACATGGTCATGCTCACCCTCGGCACCGGGCTGGGCGGGGCGATCATCACCGGTGGCCACCTCGTCCGCGGAGCCTTCGGTGCGGCGGCCGAGCTCGGCCACATCAAGATCGTCCCCGACGGCCACTACTGCGGCTGCGGCCAGGAAGGCTGCTGGGAGGCGTACAGCTCAGGGACCGCGCTGGGCAAGCTCGCGCAGTCGGTGGCCACCACCGATCCTGAGGGATCGAAGGCCATGCTCGCGCTCGCCGACGGGCAGCCGCTGGCCGGCCAGCACGTCACGGCAGCCGCGCGTGCCGGTGACCCGGTCGCGACCCGGCTGCTGCGCCGCTTCGGCAAGTACCTGGGCATCGGCATCGCCACCATCGCAGCGGTCACCGACCCCCAGATCGTCGTCATCGGCGGCGGCATCGCGAGTGCAGCGGGCGACTTCATCCTGCCCGCAGCCCGCAAGGCGTTCCTGCAGCGCCTGTCCGGACGCGGCTTCCGCGGCGAGCTCACCATCACCACAGCCAGCCTCGCCAACAACGCGGGCATCATCGGCGCCGCCGACTCGGCCCGCACGCCCGCTCCGGCGACGCTCCCGGCCTGAGGGTCGACCGCTCCGACTAGAACAAGACCAGGTAGAGCGCGGAGACGGCGACGAAGATCGTCACCAGGCGGTCGAACGTGGCCTGGTCGATGCGCTTGATCAGGACGCGTCCCAACCACGTCCCGATCAGGACGAGCGGCACGAGCGGAAGTGCGAGCAGCGCGGTGTCGGCACGGATGATGCCCAACCCGATCGACACCGGCAGCTTGGTGAGGTTGACCGCGAAGAAGAACCAGGCCGTCGTCCCCAGGAAGCGCCACTTGTCGTACTTGGCGGCCAGCAGGTAGAGGTTCATCGGCGGCCCACCGGCGTTCGCGACCATCGTGGTGAACCCGGCGAGACCGCCGTACGCCATGCCGACGGACGGCCGGTGCGTCGCGAGCTTGTCGGGCCACAGGCCGAGCACGAGCAGGACCAGCAGGATGACGCCGATCGTCCGCTTCAGGATGGGGCCGTCGACCCAGTTCAGGAACGCAGCGCCCAGCCCGATGCCGACCAGGACGGGTACGACCAGGCGTCCGATGAGGCGCCAGTCGACGTGCCTGCGGTAGGTCCAGATCGCCACCAGGTCACCGACCAGGAGGAGCAGGAGCACGAAGCCCGTGGACTCCTTGGCCGGCAGGACGATCGCCGTGGCCACGACCGCGATCATGGCCACGCCGCCGATCGCAGTCTTGGAGAAGCCGATCAGGAGCGCGCACGCGGCGAGCACGAGCCAGGCCCACAGCGGCACGCCCGTCCACACCGGATTCCCTGCGCCCATGCCCCCATCATGTCTCCCTCGGCCCCGGACGCCGACGCGCGCCGTGTTCCCGGACGCGAACACAGGGCACCGGGCCTGAACCGAGGGGTCTGTCCCCTCGGTTCACGGCAGCCGGGACGCGAGCAGTTCGGCCAGGTGGAGTCCCCTCACGCCCGCCAGCTGGTCGGCCTGGGTGCGGCACGAGAAGCCGTCGGCGAGGAAGACGCTCCCGGCCGGCGCCTCCCGCAGGGCGGGCAGCAACTCGAGCTCCGCGACAGCACGCGACACCTCGTCGTGGCCCGCCTCCATGCCGAAGTTGCCGGCCAGGCCGCAGCAGTTCGACAGCGTCCGCAGGTCGGCCCCGGCGCCACGGAGCAGGGCCGCGTCCGCCTCGAAGCCCATCACGGCGTGCTGGTGGCAGTGCGGCTGCGCGATCACCCTCAGTCCCTCCAGGGACGGCGGCCGCCACCGGTCGCCGTCCGGGCGTCCGGGCTGCTCGGTGAGAAACTCCGCCAGCGTCCGGACGCCGTCCGCGACCGTCCGCGCGCGAGGGTCGTCGGGAAGCAGGTCGCACACGTCATGCCGGAGCACAGCCAGGCACGACGGCTCGATGCCGACGATCGGGACGCCGGCCGCAGCGAACGGCTCCAGCACGTCCAGTGCCCGGCGCAGCCGCGCGCGGGCCCCGTCCAGCTGCCCCGTCGTGATCCAGGTGAGGCCGCAGCACGCCGTCCCCGACGGCACGAACACCTGGTAGCCGGCGGCCTCGAGGACGCGGATCGTCGCGTCCCCGGCCGGCGGGGAGAACGCGTCGGTGAACGAGTCGGCCCACAGCACGACGCCGGGTCGCTCCGCCGAACCGCCTGCGGTCCCGGCGGTCGCACGCCGTCCGGCCGTGGCTCGCCGCAGCGGCGTCCGCGCGAACGCAGGGACGTCGCGACGCGCGTCCAGACCGGCGAGGCGCAGGACGAACCTCCGCAGGGCCGGCGCGGCCAGGACCGCGTTCGCCAGCCGCGGGGCGAGCCCGGCGAGGTGGGCCCAGCGGGGCAGCTGCCCGAGTGCGTAGTGGCTCGCCGGTCGCAGCCTGCCGCGGTAGGACCGGTTCAGCACCTCGGCCTTGTAGGCCGCCATGTCGACCCCGGCGGGGCAGTCGGTCAGGCAGGCCTTGCACGACAGGCACCACTCGAGCGCCGCGTGCACCTCCGGTGCCGCGAAACCGCCGCTGACCAGGGTTCCGTTCGTCATCTCCTGCAGGACGCGGGCCCGTCCCCTGGTGGAGTGCGTCTCGTCCTTCGTCGCCCGGAAGGACGGGCACATGAAGCCGCCCGCCGCGGTGTCCGAGCGGCACGAGCCCACCCCGACGCACCGGTGGACGGCACGAGTCAGGTCCCCGGCGTCCCCGGGCAGCGCCGCGCCGCCGGGACGGGCGGCGAGCGGGAAGGGCCTCGCGGCCGGCCGGCGCAAGGAGAGGTCCACCGGGTCCGGGCGGACGACCACGCCGGGGTTGAGGATGTCGTCGGGGTCGAAGATGTTCTTGAAGCTGGCGAAGGCCGCGATGGCGTCCGAGGAGTACATCCGGGGCAGCAGCTCGCTGCGCGCCCGGCCGTCCCCGTGCTCGCCGGAGAGCGAACCGCCGTGCCGGGCCACGAGGTCGGCGGCGTCCCGCAGGAACGGGCGCAGCCGCTGCGGGCGGTCCTCGAGGGGCAGGTCGAGCCGGACGTGGACGCACCCGTCCCCGAAATGGCCGTACGGCACGCCGTCGACGCCGTGCTGGGAGAGCAGGGCGTCGAAGTCGCGGAGGTAGGCGCCGAGGCGCTCCGGAGGCACGGCCGCGTCCTCCCACCCCGGCCACGCCTGCTCCCCCGCAGCCGTCCGACCGGCCAGCCCAACGCCGTCCTCACGGATCCGCCACAGCCGGGACGCGGCCGCCGTGTCCGTGACCACGCTGACTGCCGGCGTCCCTGCGCCGCGGGCGAGCGCGACGGCCGCGGCGTGGGCCTCACCCGGGGAGCCGCCGCCGACCTCGACGAACAGCCACCCGCCGCCTTCGGGCAGGTCGGGGACGGCCTGGGCGCCCCTGCGCCGACGGACGACGTCCACCAGCCGGGCGTCGATCCCCTCGACGGCGATCGGGTGGTGGCCCAGGACGCCGGGGACGGCGTCCGCCGCCGTGGCCATGTCGGGGTAGCCGACCACGACCAGGACGTGGGCGGGCGGCGGCGCGACCAGGCCGACGGTGGCACCGAGGACGATCACGCACGTCCCCTCCGTCCCGACGAGGGCCTTGGCGAGGTCGCCTCCGTGCTCGGGCAGAAGATGTTCCAGGGAGTAGCCCGACACCTGCCGCGCGAAGCGGCCGAGCTCGGTGCGGATCGTGCCGAGATGGGCGGTGACAAGCCCGGACAGGCCTGGCACCGACGAGGTCCCGAGGCCCGGGCGCGCGTCGCCGACCCGATCCGCCGCGGCGGTGAACCGGCGTGCGGAGCCGTCCACGACGTCGAGGGAGACGATGTTGTCGGCCGTCCGACCCCATGCGATGGCGTGGGACCCGCAGGCGTTGTTGCCGATCATCCCGCCGATCGTGCAGCGGGCGTGGGTGGAGGGGTCGGGTCCGAACCGTAGTCCGTGCTGGGCGGCGGCAGCCTGGAGGTCGTCCAGGATCGCGCCCGGCTGGACGACGGCCGTCCGGGCGTCGGGATCGACCGAGAGCACGCGGTTCAGGTACCGACTGGTGTCGAGGACGATGCCGGGGCCGACCGCGTTGCCTGCCACCGAGGTGCCCCCGCCCCGCATCGTGAGCGGGACACCGGTCGCGCGGGCCACGTCGAGGGTGGCCAGGACGTCATCGGCGGCCCGGGGGAACACCACGACCTGTGGGACGACCCGGTAGTTCGACGCGTCCGAGGAGTACTCGGCGCGGCGCAGGACGGAATCGTCGACCGGGCAGTTGACCGCATCGCGCAGCCGGGACGCCAGTTCGGACATGGCGTCCGCCGCGCCCCGGGTGCCGTGGGGTCCCGACGGGGCCGGCGTCGGCGGTCTCATCGGTCCTCCTGCCGTGCGTCCCGTCCGGGAAGCGGATTCCCTCAGTCTCGTCGAGGGCGCCCGGCAGGTCCACACCGGGACGACGTCAGTGCCGCAGCGCCCCAACCAGGCGCAGGCCCGACCGGCCTGTCGCGACGACGGACCGCAGGGCGAGCAGGACTCCGGACCGGGCCCACGCGGGCCGCACCGGGATGGCTGCGGGGGCCCGCGCGGGCACGACCTCGGACGGCCTCGGCATGAGCGTCGAGGCGCGGTGGTAGAGGGCCCGGCGCAGCGAGAAGATCACGTCCTCGGCCGCAGCCCGGAGCACGAAAGCGATCAGCGAGCCGGCGGCGAGCAGGTCCCAGCTCACCGGCTGCTCCTGGAACAGGACGCCCACCACCGCCGCAGCGGCGAGGCAGGCCAGCATCCAGCGACTGATCCCGAAGAAGTCCGGCTCGACGATCCTCGTCACCCGGGACTGGCTCGCCACGATCTGGACCGTGAGCGCAACGATGAGGAAGACGCTCTCCGGGCTCCAGCGGGCCTCGTCGGAGAAGGGGGCGAGGACGGCGGGCACCACGACCAGCGCCGTGAGCCAGCTCGTGACATCGATCACGAAGTGCACGATGCTCGCCGCCATGCAGGGGGGCAGGACCTTCCCGACCTGGCAGCGCCAGCTGGGCAGGTACCCGTGACGCCTGGTCACGATCCGCTCGCCCCGTACGCAACCGGACTCGGTGCGCGGCAACGCGCCGCAACGCTCGATGATCATCGCGATCCCCTTCTTGCCTCGGGAGCCCCCAAAAGCTCCCGTGAGTTACCACCCGCCGCATCGGTGCGGCACCGCCGCCGACGAGATCGCCGGCGACTTCGGGACCATGCTCACGCGGTCAGGTGCAGGTCCGTAGGCAATTCGGCGCAGTTCCCCCACGCTTTGGTACACCCTTTGGTCAACCGGGGTGCCAGGTCCCGTTCACAAGGCAGGACGCGCCCTGTGGGAGGATGGGGGGGTCGTCTCAATTCTCCGTTCGGGCCGCCTGGCGGGCCTCGAGGAGCCTCTGAGAGTACGTATTTTGGTCCCCCATGATGAACACGTTGATGAAGGGGTTGACCAATCCCTGCACCAAAGCGGACGGATCGGTGTCGCCGGGGCATCCGTGGGGTCAGGATGGGAGCCAGGAACCGGCCTTCAACCCCTCGATCGTCGGCTCCCCGATCAGCAGAGGCCACAAGCCCACCCCCCGGGTGGCCGAACTGATCAAACGAAGAGGTTCCCCCGCCTCTTACCGGATGACTAGGTCGGGGCCAGGATGTCTGGCCCCGACCCACCGGCTCTCCAGGGGAGTCATCAAGAACCTCCAGCCCCCCGGGCGCCGTGACCGGCAGATGCCCGCAGCGGGCCCTTTCGCGCGAAGTTGTACGCATCGACGCGCTCCCGGCCGGGCAAGATGATCGAAGCGACCCTCGTCCTGCGCCAGCACGCCGATGACCTCGGGACGCCTGCGCCCGACGCGGACCGCACCGGCGCGAGCCCGATCCTCGACGAGTCCGGCGGCGAGTATCAGAGAAACCGCGACCGGTCGCCCCGCGCCGCGATAGCCTCGTGAGGCGGGCCGAGGAGGCGATCGCCATGAAGTCCGTGGCCGCCGACGACGCCACGAACCCCCCGACCCCCCCTGGAACGAACCCCTCATCAATGCCGATCGACAGCGACGCCGCCAACGACCCCACCGCACGAATCGGGCCGCTGGGCCTCGACCTCGTCTCCGCCCTGCTCTTGTGGCCCGAGCCCGACGAACGCTGCTTCCGTCTGGTCGCCCGCTGCCTGGGCGAGGACGCGAACCTCGACTGGGAGACCCTTCGCGACGAACTCGAGCGCGAAGGCTGGATCGAGGCCACCGCGACGCCGGGCGCATTCCGGGTCACGGCGGCGCACCGTCCGACGCTGGAACAGTCCCTGGCCGGGCTCGGGGGACCGGTCGCGATCGAGAAGGCGCTGGTCGCCGGCCAGGCACGCACCCGCGACCCCGTGCTGCTGGAGGATCTCGCGCTGTGGGCGGAGGCGACCGGGGCCTGGCAGGTGCTCGAGTTGTTCTGGATCGCTCTGTCGGAGGCCAGCATCGAGCTCACCCCGGCAACCCTGCGGGTCGTCCGCGACGTGCCGACGGAGGCCCGGAAGGCGCATCCGATCCTCTCCTGGGCCTCCGGAGCCGCGACGGCGATGCTCGCGGACACCCCGCACGGGCGCAACAACGCCCTCATGGACCGGCTGCTGTTCGACTCCGCCCTGATCCACGGCGACTGGAGCCTGCACGAGGAGACGGACACCGCGGTGTTCGCGGGCACGTTCCGACTGATCGGCCAGCGGCGGATGCCCACCACGGGCACGACCAGCGGCCTGGACGTCGCGTGGGTGACCAAGCAGGAGGTGGACGCCTTCATCGAACGACGAACCGCCGAGGGTCACGGCCCTTCCCGGATCGCCCACTCGGTGTTCCGGGCCTTCTCCGCCCGTCTCGCGGTTCTCCGCGCCGACTTCCCCGCTGCGATCCAGGAGGCCCATCTGGCCCAACTGCTCTCGGAGTGGGAGCCGGTCACGGTTCTCGCCCGCGGGGTCGAGGCGCTCGCGCGCGGGATCGCGTTCGACTCGCCGCTCTCGACGACCGAGGAGGTCTCCTCGGGTCCTCTGAGCGAACTCGCCGTGCTGGGACTGACTGGAATGGGCGCGGCGTTCCAGGTCCTGGCCGCCGGGTTCAGCGCCCTCGTCCGGCTGGATCGCGCCGAGCTGGACCGGGCGCTCTCCCGGGTCACCGCCGCAGCGGCCGACGTGGCCGGGCTCTGGTCCGTCCGGACGGCCCTGGTCGGGTTCCGGGAATTCGCCTGGGGCAGTCCCGCGGACGGGCTCAACGACCTCCTCGCAGCCATCGCCAACCGTCCCCCGATGACGAACGAGCAGAACGAACCCCTCGGACGGGCGATCATGGGACGGGCTCGCATCCTGCTGCTGGCCAAGACCGGCGCCCTGGCCGCCGCGCAGACGGCCCTCGACGAGCTTCCTGTCGGCTTCCGGGCGGCGCCGGCCGCCCGGACCGCACTGTGGGCAGGACACAACGGCGAAGCCGTCCGGCTCGCGGAGGCCGGGCTCCTGGAGACCGGGCTCAGGCCGGCGGATCGTTCCCGGCTGGCGACGATCGCCGCCGCGGCGACGCTCCTCCAGCCGCCTCCCACGCCCGCGAGCCAGGACAGGGCCACCCAGATCGTGGAGCACCTCGTCGACACGCGGACGCTGTGGCCACTCGCGGCCCTGCCGACGTCCGCGCGGCACGCCCTGGTCGACGCGTATCTGGCGGCCCACGACGCGGACGACCCGGCCGTACGGGACCTTCTCGAGCGGATCTCCGGACTGAACGACGCGAGCTCGGCGAGCGGTGCCGTCCGGCTCACCCACCGTGAACTGCAGCTGCTCCCGCTCCTGGCGACCGACGATTCCATTCCGGAGATCGCCAAGACCCTGCAGGTCTCGGTGCACACCGTCCGGACCCAGGTGGCCACGCTCCGGGAGAAGTTCCACGCGGGCACCCGCGCGGAGCTCATCCGCCTGGCGGCGATGATGGGCTACGTCCCCGCCCGGCTTCCGGGAAACCCGCCTCCGACTAGGTGATCGCTCCGTGGGTGCTCGCCTTGCGGATGAGTTCGGCCCGCGAGGATGCCTCGAACTTCTCCCGCAGGGTCGACACCTGCTTGCGGATCGTGTTGGCGGACACGTTCAGGCGGGCGGCGATCTGCGGCACGGTCAGGTCCGTCGCCAGCAGCGGGAGCAGGATCGACTCCCGCTCGGTGAGATGGAACAGTCCCCTGCCGCCGCTGCCCGCTCCTCCGATCCCGGAGAGGCGCCCCCTCAACTCGACGAAGGACTCCCGGGTGGCGGGATCGGCCGCGAGCTGCCCGGACATGCCGATGACGGCGTTCCTGGCCGGTGCGGGCAGCATCGCGAGCGGAAGGTAGCCGCCCGTCTCCAGAATCTCGCGCATCGCACTCTCCGTCGCGAACCGGATGTCCTCAGGGACGCGTCCGTCGAGGGCCGTCGCGGCGCCGCGGATGAGCAGCAGCTGCTGGCGGTCGGTGACCAGGAGCTGCGGGTTCGGCAGGATGGCCTCGGCCGCCCGGACGGCGAGGCCGGGCTGGCCGGCCCACAGCCGGGCCCGCGCCTGGCTCGCGACCCGGTACAGCTCCGGCAGGCCGTCAGCACACGTCAGGGCGGCACCGAAGGCACCGACCCTGCTGAACAGGAACTCGCGGGCCCGCGCGAGCAGGATCGCGCCGGCCGGCTGGTCCTCCTCGCGGGCGACGAGCGGCTGGCGCGCCACCGCGGCCAACAGGCGGTTGAGCCCGTCCGCCGGATCTCCCCACAGCGCGGCATGGAAGGCGCGGAGGGTGATCAGCGGCACCCACAACCCGACGACCGCGGCCATGTCCGGCGTGACCACGGCCAGGGCCTCCTCGACACCCTGCCGGTCGAGCCGCTGCAGCGCCGTGCGTCCGCGGGCGAGAGCGACCATGACCGCGGCCATCTGGCTCAGGCCGCCGAAACGGAACTCCGCGGGCGTTGGGGGCTCTGTGCCGTCGGCTGCCTCGACCGCTCCGGCCAGGCTGTGGGCCAACGCCTCAACGGCCGCCGCGAGCGTGGTGACCGGAGGTTGGCTCGCGAGGATGGCCGCCCACCGCGCCTCATCGGCGGACTCGCGCAGATCGGCCCTGACGAGGGCGAGGAGCGCCGACATCGCCCGGAAGAACGAATGGGCGAAGCGACCGGGCGGCCGGCCCAGGCGCGACCGCTCGTCCAGGAACGCCTCGACATCGCTCTTGGTGCGCCACGCGGCGTCGAGAGGGCGCCCGGACGGAGGCAACCAGCGCTCCCCCACCATGCGCATCGTGCCGGCTATGACCGCCTCGTCGGTCTCCTCGCGCAGTGCCCAGTCGGCGTGGAGCAGCGCCGAGTCGAGCACCAGTCGCCCGAGAAACGCCTCCACCGGGCTCTTCGGGGGACGCGCGGCGCTGGCGTCCGCCATCGCGGACGCCCAGCTGAGCACGGGGTAGTCCTTGCGAGCCTCTGCCGGAGTGTCGAGGAAGGCGAGCAGGGCGGCGTCGGTGAGGGCGGCCGCGTCGGTCGAGATGACGTGCCACAGGTCACTGAGCACGTCCCACCGGGCGCTGCGACGGGCCCAGCCCTCGATGCCGATGAGCAGCCCCTGGCGCTCCTCGCCGATGGTCCGGGAGAACCAGGCGTCCATCGCCGGGGCGTCGACGAGGGCGCTGAAGGCGTCGTCGATGGGCTTGCGCCACGCCTCGGACACGGCCACCGTTCGCTCGTCGGCCGCGCCGGGCTCCACGATGCCGGACCCGCGCAGGAGCGCGACGCACTCCTCCCAATCCCGGGGGGCGTCGTCGTACGCGGCCGCAAGAGTCACCAGCAGCGTCTCGTCGACGCTCGGCCACAGCGCGAGCAGCGGCACCCAGGTCGGGGCTGCTGGCAGCAGGCCGGCGTTCCCGGGCAACGCGCGATCGCCGCGCGGGTCGTCGGGCTGCGCTGGCGGGCGCATGGAGGACACAACCGCACCATCCTTCCTGTGGCCCCCATTCTCGCCCGACAAGGAGGGATTCGGCGCATCCGGGGCGCGCGTTGCGCCAACGCCGTTCACAGAAGTCGCCGAGGCCTGCCACATCGGGATGCTCCTGTCCCGGTGGCTCCCGCGATCCTCCCGGTCAGGGCGTCCGCCGATGCTGCGGCACCAGCGGCAGCTCAGGCGGCCGACCGGGTGAGAAGGCGGACACGCAGGCGGTGGAGCTGCGGCATCAGCCCGTAGATGACGATCGGCACGGCGATCGTGGCGAGGATGAAGGTGCGCAGGACGGGGTGCTGTCCGGCGAGCAGCGGTCCGATCGTGAGGTTGAGCAGCGTCAGCGTCGGGAAGACCGCGACCCAGATCATCAGGGCGAGTTGGTGCTTCGTCGGCGGCGCGAGGGGGACGGGGCGGTGCTCGGACCCGGTCGGCGTGCTCTCGGAAGTCATGGGCATGGTGGTACTCCTTCAGTGTTCGGGCGTTGTGCAGCTGGGGCGCGGGCGCGCCCTGCCGTTCGGGGTTGTTCAGTGCGGGAGTGCTCGGGCCTCGGCGACGGCAGTTGCGACGTCCTCCTCGATCAGGTCGTTGTTGATGGCGATGGCCGCGGCGGAGCCCTCCCCGGCCGCCGTGATGACCTGCGCCCTCGGGTCGGCCGCGTTGCCGGCGACCCAGACGCCGGCAACGGTGGTGCGGCCCGCCGGATCGGTCGTGACCACCCAGCCGTCCTGGCTCGCGCAGCCGAGCCCCGTCAACAGGTCGGAGTTGGGGACGAAGCGGGGCCGCACGAACACCGCCGCTCGTGCGACGACCCGGCCCGTGGCCAGCTCGACTCCGGTCAGCCGGTCGCCCTCGACCACGAGACGGACGACCTCGCCGTCCACGACGGAGATCCCGCGGGCCCGGAGCCGTTCCTGGTCGGAAACGCCGACCGGGGTTCCGTTCGAGAAGTAGACGACGTCGTCGGACCACTGCCGGACGATCTGCGCGTGTGCGACCGCCTCACCACTGCCGCCGATGACACCGAGGGGTTGGTCGGCGACCTCGTAGCCGTGGCAGTAGGGGCAGTGCAGCACGTCTCGACCCCAGCGATCGCGGAGTCCCGGGATGTCCGGGACGTCGTCGCGCAGGCCCGTGCTCACCAGGATGCGTCGTGCGGTCAGCACGTGTCCTCCCTGGAGCGTCACGTCGAAGGCGAGCCCAGAGTCCCGGCCCTCATGCCTGCGCACGTCGACGACGGCTCCGGGGACGAGGCGGGCGCCGTACCCGAGGATCTCCCGTCGGCCGGCCGCGAGCAGCGCCGCCGGCGCCAGCCCGTCGGATCCCAGGAAGCCGTGCATGTGCGCCGCGGGTGCGTTGCGCGGCCGGCCCGCGTCGACGACCACAACGGACCGCCGGGCCCGGGACAGGACCAGCGCGGCGGAGAGTCCTGCGGCGCCGCCACCGACGATCAGGACGTCGTAGTTGCTCATGCAGGAAGCGTGCCTGTCGTCGGTCCTTCCCCCAACGGCTGTTGCCGATTCCGGGAACGGACGGCTTGAATCGTCCTCGTGGACACCATCGGAAGTCCCACCACCGCGCAGGGCCGGGGCTCGCCCTCCACGCCGCCGGTCGCCCGCGTGGACGAGGTCGGTCCGCGCCTGCGCGCGTTCCGCGAACTGCGTAGGCTGAAGCTCGTCGAGGCGGCCGAACAGTCGGGGATCTCCAAGAGCACGCTGTCCCGGCTGGAGAACGGCCAACGGCGTCCCAGCCTCGAGCTGCTGCTGCCGCTGGCGCAGCTCTACCGGGTGCCGCTCGACGAGTTGGTCGGGGCACCGGACGTCGGCGACCCGCGGATCCGCCTGAAGCCCCACGTCGTCAATGGACGCACGGTCGTGCCGTTGACCCGTCCGGGTGGAATCCAGGCGTGGAAGATCGTCGTCCCGGCCTCCCAGTCCGTCCCGAAGCCTCGCAGCCATGACGGCTTCGAGTGGCTGTACGTGCTGTCGGGGAGGATGCGGCTGATCCTCGGCGGCCAGGACCTCGTCCTCGAGGTGGGCGAGGCCGCCGAGTTCGACACCCAGGTTCCCCATTGGTTCGGCAGCACCGGGGACGGCGCCGCCGAAGTCCTGAGCGTGTTCGGCAGGCCCGGAGAACGGGGGCCGATCCGCGCCGGTGGCTCGGTGAGGACGGCTCCGGATCCACACGCCGACTGAGATCCTCGCTCGAGCCCCCGCGACTCCCGAGCAGCTTGTCGGGACGAGCATCGTCACCGGTGACGCATCGCTTGAGTTCTGTACCTAGAGGTATGTACAGTATCGCCATGGAGTCCCGCGAACGCCTGGTGACGGCGATGAGCGACCTGATGTGGGAGCGCGGCTACGCCGCGACCAGCCCGCGCGAGGTGCGCGAACGCTCCGGCGTGGGCCAGGGCAGCATGTACCACCACTTCCCGACCAAGCGGGACCTGGCCCTGGCCGCCCTGCAGCGCAACTGCGCCGACCTGCTGCCGGCCACCGAGGAACTGCTCAGCCGCCCCGGCGACCCGCTGGAGAAGCTCACGGCCTACCTGACGCGGCCACTCCCGGCGCTGAAGGGCTGCAAGGTCGGCCGGATGACCCAGGACCCGCTGGTCGCGGGGGACCCGGGCCTGCTCGCGCCGATCGCGGACGCGTTCGCCGCCGTGCACACCGCCCTGGCCACCGTCCTCCGCGAGGCCGTCGATCTCGGCGAGCTCCCTCCCGACGTCGACCCCGAGCGGTTGGCGTACCTGTTGTCCGCCACCATCCAGGGCGGCTACGTCCTGGCGATCGCAGCGCAGGACCCGCGCCCGTCCGTCGACGCCAGAGCCGGCGCCCTCGACCTGCTGCGCGCGTCCGCTGCACCCAGACCTGCTGCGGCGGCCGTCGCGGCACCCCACGGAGAGGAACCAGGGAAATGACAGTTCGCATCGGAATCAACGGCTTCGGCCGCATCGGACGCAGCTACCTGCGAGCGGCGCTCGCCAACGACGCCGACGTGCAGGTGGTCGCCGTCAACGACCTGACCGACGCCGGGACGCTGGCCACGCTGCTGGAATGGGACTCGATCTCCGGTCACCTCGACGGGGTCAGCGTGGACGGCGACGTGATCACCGTCGGATCGAGCAGCATCAAGGTGCTCTCCCAGCGCGACCCGTCCGCCATCGCCTGGGGCGACCTCGGCGCGGACGTCGTGATCGAGTCGACCGGATTCTTCACCGACGCCGACAAGGCGCTGGCGCACCTCAAGGGGGGCGCGAAGAAGGTCATCATCTCCGCCCCGGCCAAGGGCGGCGTCCCGACCTTCGTCCTGGGGGTGAACGACGACCGGCTCGACCCGTCCGCCTCCGACGTGTTCTCCAACGGCTCCTGCACCACCAACTCCCTCGCCCCGCTGGCCAAGGTGCTCAACGACGCGTTCGGCATCGAGAGCGGCCTGATGACCACGATCCACGCCTACACCGGCGACCAGCGCCTCCACGACGCGCCGCACTCCGACCTGCGACGGGCCAGGGCAGCCGCGATGTCCACGATCCCGACGTCCTCCGGTGCAGCCAAGGCCATCGGCGTGGTCATCCCCGAACTGGACGGACGACTCACCGGCTTCGCCCTGCGCGTCCCCGTCCCCGTCGGCTCGATCACGGACCTCACCGTCGTGCTGAGGAAGACAGCCAGCAAGGCCGAGGTGAACGCCGCCTTCGCCGAGGCCGCAGCGTCCGCCCCGCTCAAGGGCTACCTGCAGTACTCCGAGGCTCCTCTGGTCTCGGTGGACATCGTCGGAAACCCGCACTCCTCGATCTTCGACGCGCCCCTCACCGAGGTGGTCGGCAACCAGGTCAAGGTGCTGGGCTGGTACGACAACGAGTGGGGCTTCTCCAACCGTCTCGTCGAGTTCTCCGAGCGCATCGGGTCGGCTCTGTAGGAGTCGGGCGCGGAGCCGGCACCCGCCGGAGCCGTCCTCAGGCGTTGGCGCGCGGTTCAGGCAGCGGCGGGATCGGCTGCCTGCAGGCGGGCGGCGAGGGCCCGCCCGGCGGCCTTCGCCTGATCCTCCGCCTCGGACTTCACCGTCGCGGCCAGGTCCTTGAGCGCGTCCATGGCCGGGTTGACCCCGACCAGGGTGAGCTCGCGCTCGACGACGGTCAGGTCGGCCCCCCAGACCTCGGCCAGGATGCGCACCAGGTACGGCGTCGCGTGGTCCCAGCCCTCCTTCGGCGTCCCGGGCCCGTAGCCGCCGCCCCGGGTGACGAGCAGCACGACGGGCTTGCCGTCCAGGAGGCGTGCACCCGAACGCCACCGAGGATCGCCAGGTCGATCCACGCCTTCACGTGCTGGGAGACCCCCCAGTTGTACAGAGGGAGGGCGAGCACGGCAGCTTCCGCGTCGCTCAGTTCCGCCGCGATCCCCTTCGCGAGAGCCAGCGCGTCGCGCTGCTCTGACGTCCGCTGGTCGACCGGGAGGTGGGCTCCGCCGACCGCCAGCCCCCAGGCGTCGGCCGGCAGCGGGTGGCGCCCGAGGTGCCGGCGCAGGACCTTCAGGTCGGGCAGCTGGGCCACGACGGGTTCCATGACCAGGTCGGCGAGCGCACTGCTGCTCGATCGGGATCCCTGAATGCTGCCGTCAACTCGCAGAACCGACATGGCTGCCTCCTCTTGCCCCGCAGGACGTTGTGTTGAAACTTCAACAGCAGGGTAGATCCTGGGTGTTGAAGTTTCAACACTTCGCTAGAGTGTGGCCATGGACGAACCGGAGTGGCTCACGCCGGACCAGATCAAGGAGTGGAAGGCGCTGATGGCGCTCACGCTCGCCCTGCCGGCTGCTCTGGACCGACAGCTCAAGCGGGACAGCTGCCTGACCGGCTTCGAGTACCACGTCCTGGCCGCCTTGTCCGAGTCCCCGGGTCGTTCCCTTCCGATGAGCGTGCTGGCGACGCTCGCCAACGGATCGATGTCCCGGCTGTCGCACGTCGTGACCCGCCTGGAGAGGGACGGCTGGGTCGAGCGACGCTCGAGCACGCTCGACGGATGCCGGACCGAGGCGCGCCTCACCGAGTCGGGATGGATCAAGGTGACGCAGACCGCGCCCGGCCACGTGCGGGAGGCGCGCCGGCTGGTCGTGGACGCCCTCACCCCGGAGGAACTCCGCGCGCTCGGGTCGGCCGCCCGCAAGATCGTGCACGTCGCCGACCCGCGGCTGGCGCCGCGCCTGGTCGAAGACAACGCATAGGTCTGTGGCGGGCCGCGCCGGACGCGCCGGCCGCGGACTGGCCGGATGCTGTTCCCCGCGCCGGAGGCCGGGCCCGACCCGCCGTCCGCTGAGCCGAGGGTGGGTCTGGCCGGTTCCTCCTTCGTGCGCCGGGCCCAATAGGGTGAGAATCATGCGTTCTTTGGTGACTGGTGCGACGGCGGGTCTGGGCGCGGCGTTCGCTCGGCAACTCGCCGCCCGAGGGAGCGATCTCGTGCTGGTGGCTCGGGACGAGGTCCGGCTCGCAGAGTCCGCGTCCAGCCTCCATGATCGTCATCGGGTCGAGGTTGAGGTGTTGGCGGCAGACCTCGGCGTCCCTGAAGACCTGGACCGCGTTGCCAACAGGCTGCGGGCGGACGCCGATCCGGTGGACCTGTTGGTGAACAACGCCGGGTTCGGGTTGCACGCGAAGCTCGTCGATCCGGACCTCCGCCTCCAGCGCAGCGCGATGGATGTCATGTGCTGGGCCGTGCTCGTACTCGCGGGCGCAGCAGCAGGGTCGATGCGCGAGCGCGGCGCCGGGCGGATCATCAACGTCTCCTCGCTGGCGAGCTGGACGACGTCGGGGAACTACTCGGCGATCAAGGCGTGGGTTCGTACCTACTCGCAGGGCCTCGCCAACGAACTCCATGGCTCGGGGGTCACGGTGACCGCGGCCTGTCCTGGGTGGGTACGCACGGAGTTCCATCGACGCGCGGGGATCCGTACGTCGGCGATTCCTGATTGGGCCTGGGCCGAGGCCGAGCCGGTCGTCGAGCGGATCCTGCGGGATGCTGACCGCGGAAGGGTTGTGACGATTCCGGCCGCCCGCTGGCAGATCGCTCAGATCGCCCTGAAGCTCGCGCCCCAATCCGGGGTTCGCGCGGTCTCCCGGATGCTGGTCAGCAGCCGCGACTAGCTGAGCGAGCCGCAGGGCAGGAGGTCGCCGAGGCGTTCGACGACCCAGGTGGGCCGGTCGCGCTCGGGCACCGCTTCGATGTCGGGACGCTTCGAGTCGCCGGTGAGCACCAACGCCGCGTCCATGCCCGCCCTCCGTGCCATGGCCACGTCCGTCATCAGCCTGTCGCCGACCATGATTGCGCTGCTCAGGGGTGCACCGAGGTCATCCATGATGACGTCCAGCATCTGTCGGGAAGGCTTGCCGAAAGTGCGCTCGCACGTCACGCCGGTGCAGGCCTCGATCGCGGCGACGATGCTCGCCGCGTCCGGCTCCCCGCGTCCTCCCGGGAAGGGGCAGTAGCGGTCCGGGTTGGTGGACATCAGGCTTGCACGCTTGTGGAACCAGAGCGCGTCGAAGGCGATCTGGAGCTTGCGGTAGTCGAAGGTGCGATCGTAGCTGGCCAGGACGATGTCGATGCGGCTGGGGTCGTCGCTGACCTCGATGCCTGCCGCGGCCAACGCGCCGAGCAACGGCTGCTCGCCGATCGGGAAGACCACGGCTCCCGGGCGGTGCTGACGGAGCCAATGGGTTGTCGTCACGAGGGTGTTGACGATTTCAGTCGGTTCGGCGTGAAGCCCCAGGCGGGTGAGTTTGGTCAGGTAGTCGCTGGGGCTCTTGGTGGGATTGTTGGACAGGAACCTCACGGGAATCCCGCGGTCGCGGATGCGCTGGAGGCTCTCGGCGACGCTCGGCAGGAGATGGTCGCCGAGGTAGATCGTTCCGTCCAGGTCGAACAGGTACGCGCCGTACCAGTGCGGGTCATGCATGTTGTCTCCTCCGTGCGTGAACATGTGTGGCCGGCGGCCACGACCGCCGCCGGCCACACAATCAGGCCCGGGCGCAAAGTGAGAGAAATCGCCCGGGGAGTCGGGAATGGCTACTCGAGCTCGGCCTCGGCGGCCTCGATCGCGGCGAGTTCCTCCTCAGCAGTCCGGTCGCCGGCCCGCTTGTTGCCGACCGCGAAGAAGTAGGCGAGGAAGAGTCCGATGACCACGATTCCGACCACGAACGCGATCGGGTAGCTGACCAGGGAGGCGGGGATGAGGATGCCAGCGATCACCAGGCTGATCCACATCAGGACCTCACCACCCGGCACCCGGTACGGCCGGTGCATCTCCGGGCGGCGCCGCCGGAGCACGATCGCGGAGATCATCATCAGCATGTACGAGACCGCAGCGACCAGCACCGACAGGGTCACCAGTACCGGGATGGCGTCGGCCAGGATCTTGTCGCCGACGACGCAGAAGAGGTAGCCGATGATGCCCGGAACGATGAGGGCCCAGATCGGCACCTTGCGCGAGTTGAGTCGGGACAGCCACTCGGGGAGGTAGCCGGCGCGGGAGAGCGCGAACACCTGGCGGGAGTAGCCCAGCAGGATGGCGTGGAAGGACGCGAGGAGCGCGACCAGGCTGAACACCGCGATGGTCGGGACGATCCAGCCCTGCTGGCCCACGACGTTCTGCAGGGCAGAGGTGAGCGGAGCCGCAGCGCTGGGCAGGTTGGCGTCCCCGACGCCGGCGGCGACCGTCAGGGTGACGACGCCGATGAAGGCAAGCGTGAGCCATGCCCAGATGAGGGCGCGCGGCATGTCCTTGGCGGGGTTGCGCGTCTCCTCGGCGCTCATCGGAAGGCTCTCGATGGCGAAGAAGAACCAGGCTGCCAGCGGGAGTGCGGCCCACAGTCCGGCGATGCCGTTGGGGAAGATCGCTCCGGCGGAGTAGGCATTGATGTTCTCGAGGCTGACCTTCGGCAGACCGATGGCGGCGAAGAGGATCAGGCCCAGGCAGGCGATGGTGGTGACCACGAACTCGAATTTGAGGGACCCGCCCGCGCCACTGAGGTGCAGGACGATAGAGACCAGGTAGCAGATGGCCGCGCTGAGGAGGATCGGCACGTTCGGGAACAGGACCTGGACGTAGGCGCCGACGGTGAGCGCCACTGCGACGGGCGAGAAGACGAACTCCAGCAGGACACTGACCCCTGCGAGGTAGCCCCAGAACTTCCCCAGCGCCGTCCGGACGTAGGCGTAGGCCCCACCGGAGTGGGGGATCGCGCTGCCGAGTTCGCCGATGACAAGGGACAGGCCCAGGTACATCAGCCCCATGATGAACAAGGCGACCAGATAGCCCCAGTAGCCCGTGAACCCAAGGCCGGCGTTCCACCCGTAGTAGTCGCCGGAGATGACGGCGCCGACCGCGATGCCCCACAGGAGCATCGGTCCCGCGACCTTCTTCAGACTCTTCTGTTGCGTGCTTGCGACCACGTCGTCGTGTTCGATACTCACGAATCCTCCATAGTTGTTAGACGTCTAACGTCGGACGAGTAGGAGGGTAGAGGACCCTCCGGCGTCTCCGCAATGGTTTGGGGACATCAGATCTGGGCGGCGCCGGTGGGATCCGACGGGAGCCAGGTATCCCAGTGGGCCTCCACAGCCCTGCCCACGCCGTCCTCGTCGTTGCTGGCGATGATCTCGTCGGCTGCGGCCAACGCCTCGGGCACGCTCGTCGAGGGCGCCAGGCTGACGTCGGCCAGGCGCATCATCCCCAGGTCGTTGGTGTTGTCACCGAACACGGCCAGCTTCTCGGCGCCGACGAGGTTCTTCAGCCGCAGCACAGCGGCCTCCTTCCCCGCCTCCGGGCTGGAGTACTCGAGGCAGTCGAGGCCGGTGTAGATGTTGCGATAGGGGTGCGCCGCCAGCCCGGCGACGCCGTCCAGAGCAGCCAGTGTCGCCGTCATGGCCGGCACGTCGCCCACGACGGCTAGGTAGACGACCTCGCCCAGCCGGTCCCAGTTGTCGTAGTCAAGGCGGACAAAGGACGGCAGTGCCTCCTGTGCGCGGGCGCTGTTGTACTGGGTCCAGGCCAGGTCATCCTCTCGGGCGTATCCGACGGCCAGCCGGCCGTCCCGCACGCCGTACACGAACGCGCCGGCACCGGCGGCCGCGATTGCGGCAGCCGCTCGCTCGACCGCATCGCCGCGGATCGGCCGGACCTCGACGTAGCTGCCGGACGCGAAGTCGTAGAGTGCGGCACCGTTCATCACCACACCGGGCAGGTTCAGATCGAGCCCGGCGAGCAGTCGGTCGCAGCCGTACGCCATCCGGGCCGTGGCGACCGAGAACCGGCCGCCGGCCGCGATGAACCGGTTGATGATCTCGGCCGTGCTCTCGCTGACGGTCCGGGCGGACGTCAGGAGGGTGCCGTCCAGGTCGCTCACCAGAAGGTATGTGGACAACTCTCGTGCTCCTTGGGTTGTGCTGTCGGTGTCAGCATCGTACTGTGTGTGGCACACGTTGGACGTCTAACGTCTCTAGGAGGACCAGTGGATTTCATCTTCATGTTGACCAATCACGACCGCACAGTGGACGGAGCACTCGCCGTTCTGGAGGAGGTGAAGCCGACCGGGCTGACCCATGTGGGGTTCAAGGATGTCGGCGCCACGCCGGAGCAGCAGCGCGCGCTGGCCGAGTCGGCGCACGCCGCCGGGATGACGGTGTACCTGGAGGTCGTCTCCACGTCACCCGAAGCCGAGCTGGCCTCCGTATCCGCGGGGTGCGCAGCCGGGGTCGACTGGATCCTCGGAGGCACCAATCCCGAGCTGGCACTGCCGCTGCTCGCGGGAACCGGCGTGAACTACGCCCCGTTCCCCGGGACGATCGTCGGGCACCCTTCGGTGTTGACGGGTTCGATCGAGGAGATCGCAGCTCACGCGGCACGGCTCACCGCGCTCGAGGGGGTGACAGGCGTCGACCTGCTCGCCTACCGCCACCAGGAGGTGGATCCGCTCGAACTGACCCGGGCGGTCGTGGAAGCCAGCGCCGGACCGGTCATCGCCGCGGGCTCTGTGGTCACCCGGGACCAGATCTCCGGGCTGAAGCGAGCCGGAGCCTCGGCCTTCACCATCGGCGGGGCGATCTTCGATGACAAGCTTCCCGGTGACGGAATCGCAGCTCAGGTCCGGACAGCCCTCGATTGGGCCGACCAAGCCTGAAATGCATAAGGTGCAGGTCAGCGTGCCGAGGCCGCACTCGTCGGAGCAACCGGCTAGTGTCGACATGATCCAAGGAGGCGACGTGCCGCGTTCACCCCTCGCGGACACCGTTCGTGCCCGCATTGTGGAAATGGTGAGCGACGGCACCTACGCGCCGGGCTCCCAGCTCCCAAGCGAGCAGGAAATGGCTCGCCTCCTCGAAGTCAGTCGCACGACCATTCGTGAGGCGTACCGCAACCTGATCGAAACCGGGCTGCTGCTGCGCAAGCACGGACGCGGGACCTATGTGAAGGGCATCCAGAACCAGCACTCGCTCGAGTCGACGCTCAGCTACACGAAGATGATCGAGGAGGCCGGCCACCAGCCGGGAATCACGGTCCTCTCCGCGCAGACGCGCCCGGCCCAGCCGAGCGAGAGCGAGCTGCTTCACCTGGAGCCGAAGGAACTGCTCTGGGAAGTCATCCGGGTGAGAACCGCCGATGACCGCCCGATCGTGTACAGCGCCGACCGCATACCTGCATCATTCGTGCCTCCCTCGCTCCGCAACAAGCGGGTCCAGTCCCTCTTCCGCCTCCTTGCCGACCTGGGCTACGCGCCCAGCGCCGGACGCGCCCAGCTCAAGCCCGTCCTCGCGGACGCCGCCCTTGCTGAGCTCCTGAAGGTGAAGGTCGGGGACCCGCTGCTGCACTTCGAGGAAACGGACACCAGGTCCGACGGCACCCCCGTCATGCTCTCCAGTGAGTGGCATGTCGCCGACGTCATCGAATTCTGGCTGAACCGCAAGGCACACACCACCAACATGTGACCTTCCACCGTGCCCGCAATGCCGCGGGCATCGGCTTCGCTTTCCTTCAGGAGTTCTTCATGCCATTCGCCATCGGCTGCGACGTCGGGTCGCAGTCCCTCAAAGCCGTCGTCCTCTCTCCCACAGGCGAGATCCTCGCCACCGCCGGCTCCCCCTACCAGATGATCCACAAGCACAGCGGCTGGGCCGACCAGGAGCCGGATTGGTACATCCGGGCGCTGGGCGAGGCCGTGCACGAGGCGGTCGCCGCGGCCGGCATCGATCCGGCTGACGTCGCCGTCATCGGGCTGGCAAGCCAGGTGGACGGCGTGGTTCCGATCAACCGGACCCGCGACCCCCTCCGGGACGCGATCATCTGGCTCGACCGGCGGGCCGTCGAGGAGGCGGAGTGCCTGCGTCGAACGGTCGGCGTCGCCACTGCCTTCAGCCGGACCGGACTGAACATCGACGCCACCCACACCGGACCCAAGATCATGTGGCTGCGCGAGCACGAGCCGCACGTCTTCTCCGAGGCTGTCTCGATGCCCAGCGTGGGCGGCTTCCTCCTGGCCTGGATGACCGGGGAGATCGCCCAGGACCACGCCAACGCTTCCTCGACGCTGTTCTACGACATCTCGACGCGCGCCTACTCCCCCGACATGCTTGCGGCGGCCGGGATCGATCCGGCGATGATGCCGCAGATCCGCAACTCCACCGACGTGGTCGGCACACTCCTGCCGCACGCGGCCGAGGTACTCGGGCTCACCACCAAGTGCCAGGTCATCGTGGGTACCGGCGACGAGCACGGGGCGTGCGTCGGGGCCGGCGGTGTGTCACGGGACGTCGTTGTCGACATCGCGGGAACCGCCGAGCCGGTGTGCGTCGGCAGTGACCGCCCGCTGATCGATGACACCGGCCTGGTGGAGACGCACGCCCACGCCGTCCCGGACTTCTTCCTGATCGAGAACCCGGGCTTCGTCTCGGGCGGCAACACCCTGTGGCTCGCGGACGTGCTGGGCTGCACCCAGGGCAAGGTCTTCGAACTGGCGCAGCAGTCGGAGCCCGGCGCCCGCGGCGTACGGTTCGTGCCTGCGCTGTCCGGGGCGATGGCGCCCCGCTGGAACGACCTGATGCGAGGGGCCTTCTACGGCCTCGGGATGAACCACGGCCCCGCCGACCTCGCCCGCGCCGTGATCGAGGGGAACGCGTTCGCGTTCACCGACATCGTCCGACGGCTGCAGGAGATGGAACTCGGCGGCCGGATCCGGATCGTCGGCGGCGGTCGACGCAGTGAGTTCTCGCTCGTCACCAAGGCGACGCTCGCGGGCTGCGCCGTCGAGCGGGTCACGACGGAGGAGACCACGGCAGTGGGCGGGGCGATGCTCGCCGCCGTCGGCGCCGGTCTGTTCGACTCGATCCCGGAATGCGTGGACGCCGTCGTCCAGGTCGCTCCCGATCCGACCGAGCCCGATCCGACGCTGAAGGGCGCGCTTGATGCGGCCTACGGCGAGTACCGGACCCTGTACGACACCCTCGAGTCGAGCTTCGCCCGGGGTGTGGCATGAGTGTCGGGACCCCCGTGGGGGCCAACATCGACTGGACCGTGTACTCCGAGCGTGGCGCCGGCCCGAAGGAGATCCTCCTGGGCTCCGGTGTTCGGCATCAGCTCGCCGACCGTGTGCGCGCGTTCGCCCCCACCCGCGTCGCCGTGCTGTGCGACGCGACCGTCATCCGGAGCCCCGAGGGCGACCTCAAGGACTGGGTCTGCCAGCAACTCGACGCCGTTGCCCATCCCGTCGAACGAGTCGTGCTCCCGGCCAGCACGAGCGCCGACGAGATGGCCGTCGAGTGGGCGACCGACGGCTGTCGTGACGCGGACGTGGTCGTGACCGTCGGTTCGGGCACGATGAGCGACCTCGGCAAGGTAGCCGCCGGCCGGCGTCCGCACATCATCGTGCAGACGGCAGCATCAGTGAACGGCTATGCCGACGACGAGAGCGTCCTGCTTCGCAACGGCGTCAAGCGAACCGCGCCCAGCGCCTACGCCTCGATCCTGATCGTCGACACCGACGTCATTGCGATGGCCCCTGCCGAACTCAACCGGTCAGGACTCGGCGACATGATCTCCATGTTCACCGCCCCCGCAGACTGGTACCTCGCCAATCAGCTGGGGATGGACGACCACTGGTCGGAGGAGCCCGCCCTTCTCGCCCGCAGCCGTGGCGAGGAGATGCTCGCTGCCGCGTCCGGGATCGGCAGGTCTGTCCCCGACGATCTCGAACTGCTCGAGAACCTGCTGACCCTCAGTGGCATCTCGATGGGGCTGGCCCGCCAGACCGCCCCGTCGTCGGGCATGGAGCACACGGTCTCGCACATGATCGACATGTGGGCCGGAGCACACCACGAGCCCCACCACCTCCACGGCGCGCAGGTCGGAGTGACGACGTTGTGGGCGTCCCTCCTCTGGAAGAGGGTCGTGTCCCGGCTCGACGAGGGCACCCTCGACGCGCCGCGGCTTCCCTCGACGGCGGACGCCGAGGCACTCGTGCGTTCCGTGTTCGCCGTGATGGATCCGAGTGGACGATCCGGCGAGGAGTGCTGGTCCGACTACAGCAAGAAGCTGATCCGGATGCAGGCGCCCGAGTTCACATCCCGGGTCGAACGGTTCGTTCGCGACTGGGCGACGCATCGCGAGTTCCTCGTGAACCGCTGCCTGACAGACCCGGCTTCGATCGCCGCCGCCCTGCGTGCCGCCGGAGCTCCGGTGCGCACGAGTGATCTGGACGGTGGGGACCGGGCACCGACCATCTGGGCACTGAGCAACAACCACCTGATGCGGAACCGGTTCAACGTGTGTGACCTCGCGTACATCACCGGACTCTGGAACCACCACGTCGCCGAGGAACTGCTGGCCGAAGCCGACGCACTCGCTGACCTGCACACCCACTGATACACATCAGGCGCCGAAGGCGGCCAGGGTCGAGACATCCGATCCTGGCCGTCCGCGCGTTGGGGCGGGTCCCCCGACGCCGCTCAGCGGCCCGGGAGCACCACCCCGGTGAAGGCGGCCAGCGAGTCGAGCAGCCGCTCCTGGAAGTCGAGTTCGCCCGCAGCCGGATGGGGAGCGCTGCGCCTCTGGTGGTGCCAGTAGCCGCCGGTGGTCAGCGCAGCGCCCTCGGTACTCGTCGCCAGCCACTCCTGGGTGAGGTGCCCGAGTGCCAAATCGTCCGGAGCGGACGGACCGCCCATCCGGGTCGGGACCCAACCCGGATCCACGGCATTGCTGAGCACGTCCGTCCACAGCCGGGCGACAGCCAGCGCGAGGTCGGTGACGAACAGCTTGCTGTCGGAGTAGGAGATCTTCGATCGCCCGCTCGACCATTCCGGCGCCACGACGAAGGGACGTCCGCCGCGGTGCATCCCGCTGCTCAGGTACACCAGTCGGTCGGGACGCTCCATCAGCGCGGTCAGAAGGTACGGGGCCACCACATTGACGGCCGCGACGTCGGCTCCCGAATACACCCCGGCGTTGTGGATCACCGCGTCCATCCGGCCCAGACGGTTCGCCTGGGCGGCCACGTCCCGCGTCTCGTCGACGTCGGCCAGGTCGCCGACGACGACCCGGGCTCCGCGCTCGGCCAGAGTGGAGACCGCATCCCTGCGGCCTTCGTTGCGGACGTGGACGACCACCTCATGCCCGTTGGCCAGCAGGCTTTCGGCAGCCAGCCTCCCCAGTCCGTCGGCCGACCCCGTCACGAGCACCCTCATGCCGCGCCTCCTGCCCACCGGCGACGACGTCACCGGCTCGTAGCCTCGGGGAAGGCCTGGCCGGGTGTGGCGCAACCAAGGTCGCCGTCCACCCCGGCCCGTGACTTCGTCGACGCCCCCCGTTGTCGGCTCCGTCACACCTCCAGAACGAGCACGTTCTGGAAGCGGCCCCACCACGCTACCCAGCACATCGTCTGCGCCAAAGACCCCAAGAGGGCGACAAGCGGACGCACTTCCGGGCCGCCGAGCCACCTCCCTCACGACACAACGTCGGCCGAGGCCGGCAGCGTCGAGCGGCTCACCGGCTGATCCGGTTGGGTGACATGCTAGTGTTCTACCGAACGTTCGGTAGACAAGGAGACGTCGTGGAGAAGAGCACCCGGAATCGGGTTCTTGCGGTCCTGTTCGTCGGGGTCCTGATGGGCGCTCTCGACATCGCGATCATCGGGCCGGCACTCCCGGCGATCCAGGCAGAGTTCGACCTGGGGCCGCGCCAGCTGCCGTGGATCTTCACCGGCTACGTGCTGATGCAGATGATCAGCACGCCGCTCATGGCGAAACTGTCGGACTACTTCGGGCGGCGCGCCATCTACGTGCTCGACATCACACTGTTCGCAGCCGGTTCCCTGGTGGTGGCACTCTCCCACGGGACCGGCCTGTGGTTGGTGCTCCTGGCCGGCCGCGCGATCCAGGGCGTCGGAGCCGGCGGGATCTTCCCGGTTGCCAGCGCCGTGATCGGCGACACCTTCCCGGCCGAAGAGCGTGGCCGAGCCCTGGGGCTGATCGGTGCGGTCTTCGGGCTGGCGTTCATCGTCGGACCGGTGCTCGGCGGGCTGCTGCTCGGGCTGGGCTGGCAGTGGCTGTTCCTCCTCAACCTCCCGCTGGCCGTCGGCGTCGCCGTCGCCGGTTGGCGCCTGCTGCCCAGCGAACGCCGTCTCACCGACGGCGGCTTCGATCTCGCCGGCATGATCGCGCTGGGGGTGGCGCTGGGCACGCTCACCTACGGGCTCAACGAGTTCGACCCGAACAACGCCGCCTCCAGCCTCGGCCGACTCCCGGTGTGGCTGTCACTGGCCGCCTCCGCCGTCGCCTGGGTGGCGGTCGTGCTCATCGAGCGGCGCGCCGAGAACCCGGTCTTCCCCGTCCGGCTCCTGACCGAGCGCCAACTCGCCCTCGCGTTCACGATCACGGCCGGGGCCGGCCTGGGCGAGGCCAGCACCGTCTTCCTGCCGCTGCTGGCGGTGCTGACCCTCGGCGTCAGTTCGTCGGTCGGCAGCTATCTGCTGCTACCCCTGGTCGCGGCAATGGCGATCGGCTCGCCGCTGGCCGGTCGGTTGCTCGATCGATTCGGTTCCCGTGTCGTCATCGTGGCCGGCCTCGTGATCATGAGCACGGGCATGCTCGGCATCAGCCGGGCGAGTGCGTCCCTGGCGCTGTTCATCCTCTTCAGCGCGCTGATCGGCCTCGGCCTTTCTGCCCTGCTCGGCGCCCCGATCCGCTATATCACGCTCAATGAGACCAGCGAGGCGGACCGGTCGGCTGCGCAGGGCATGGTCACAACCTTCACCGCCATCGGCCAGATCCTCGCGGCGGCCCTCATCGGCTCGGTCGCCGCCTCCTTCGGCACCTCGACCCGCGGCTACGACCTCGCCTTCCTGGGCATCGGCGTGGTGGGCGCGGTGCTGGTGGTGGCTAGTCTTCTGCTGAAGTCGCGGGCAGTGGAACGAGCCACGCGCACCAGCTGAAGGGACGCCCATCGTGGACCCGCTACGCCAACGCCTGATCCGCGAGACCACCCACCTTTTCGTCGAGCGCGGCTTCGACGGGACCTCGATGCGCGAGATCGCTGACGCCTGCGGGGTCACCAAAGCGTCCCTCTACTACTACTACCCGAGCAAGGCGGACATCCTGGCCGACATCGTTCGCACCTACCTCGAGGCTGTCTCGGCTGCCGTCGTGGAGGGACGCGGCGCCGGATCGACACCGTCCGCCCAGCTCCGCGCGATCGTGGCCCAGCTCTTCACGCTTCCCCCCGAGGGGCGAGCGGTCATCCGGTTGGCCATGCACGACCTGCACCACCTCGCCGAGCCCGACCGCGCCGCCTTCGGCGAGGCCTACGATCGACAGTTCCTCCAGCCGATCGCCGAGATCGTGGCGGCGGGCATCGCGTCGGGCGAGTTCGAGTCGCACGAGCCCATGACTGTGGTGTGGGCGCTGCTCGGCATGCTGTACCCGTTCCTTTCCAGGCCGCCGAGCGCCGCAGCGTCACCCCAGCTCGTCGATGAGCTGCTCGCGCTGCTCCTCGACGGACTCAACACGCGTCGGTTCTGACCCCCGGCCGCGAGCCCTTTGGCGTCCTCGGGTCGACGGACCCGTTCGGCGCCCGCCGAGGTTGAAGCGAATCCCGACAACGCCTCGATCCCACCGGCGGGCCAGGGCCTCGACAGCGTCGACCCGCACCGGATCCATGCCCGCCCGCGATAGTCCGAACTCCCCTCCGTAGGTCGGGCCCGCTCACGTGGTCACAGCTGAAAGGACCACGATGGGTGGGCGTCGTCGTGGCCGGACTCGCAGCGGGCGTCGGTCGCTCCGCTCGCTAACGCCGAACTGAAAGGACCACCATGCATGAGGTTGTCGTTCCGCACCCGGAGCGATTCGCCCACCGCACCGCTCGCGCGGTGATCACGGTGACGGACGCGTCCGGTCGCCCAAGGTCGGACACGGTCGTGCGGGTCGCCCAGCGCCGTCACGAGTTCGCCTTCGGCAACATCGGCTTTAACCTGATCCCGCTGGCCAACGCCGAGGCGGAGCTCAAGCGGAGCGTGTTCGGCGGAGCCCAGCAGCACCTGGCACTGCTCGCCGAGCGCTTCCTGGACGTGTTCAACACGGCCACGCTGCCGTTCTACTGGCGGGGATTCGAAGCCGAGCGCGGTCGTCCCGACACAGAACGTCTCGCCACCGCCGCGCGCTGGTTCGCTGAACACGGGGTCAGCGTCAAGGGGCATCCGTTGGTCTGGCACACCCTGGCTCCCCAATGGCTGCTCCCCCTCACCGACGCAGAGGTGGAGGCGGAGGTGGAGGCGCGGATCACACGGGAGGTGACGCGCTTCCGTGGGCTCATCGACACCTGGGACGCGATCAACGAGGTCGTGATCCTTCCCGTGTTCACCGCAGAACCCAACGCCATCACCCGGCTGGCGCAGGGACGCGACCGCGTGGACATGGCCCGACTCGCCTTCGAGACCGCCCGGGCGGCGAATCCCGATGCCACCCTGCTGCTCAACGACTTCGACCTCTCCGACCGGTACGAACACCTGATCGAGGATTGCCTGGCCGCCGGGATCCAGATCGACGCACTCGGCCTGCAGTCGCACATGCACCAGGGCTACTGGGGGGAAGAGAAGACCTCCAGGATCGTGCAGCGGTTCGCCCGGTTCGGCCTCCCCCTGCACTGGACCGAGACGACACTGCTCTCCGGCCACCTGATGCCGCCGGAGATCGTGGACCTCAACGACTACCAGGTCGAGTCATGGCCGTCCACGCCCGAAGGGGAGGAACGACAGGCGGAGGAACTCGTCCGCCACTACACGACGCTCTTCGCCGAACCGTCGGTCGTTGCGGCAACGTACTGGGGCCTCACCGACGACGGCGCCTGGCTCGGAGCCCCGTCCGGGCTGGTCCGCGCCGACGGCTCCCCCAAGCCGGCTTACGACGAGCTGCGGCGTCTCGTCCGACAGGACTGGTGGTTGGCCGAGACCGCGACACGGACGGACGAGAACGGTCGGTTCACCCTTGACGCCTACCGCGGGAGGTACACGGCGAGCTGTGGTGGCGCATCCGTCGAGTTCACGCTCGCCGACGACGCCACCGTGACGCTCGCATCATAGGACCCGGTGAGTGCGCGACCCGCATCCGCGCGGCCGGGTCAGGCGTCCGGGTTCGCCTGTGGGTCCTTCGCTTCGTGGGCGTGGAGCTTGGAAAGGAATTCTGCGGAGCCCCTCGTACAGCTCTCGCTGTACCGCGCCGATCCCGAGGTACGTCGGTGGTTTGCCGGTCAGGCTCGGGGCCTCGTGGTCGGGGCAGGCCGCGGATCGCGAGCGTACCGATGCTCACGATGACGAGGGCGATGATCACCCAGTAGGCGGATGCAGTGAGCTTGCCGACGGCGTAGTCGCCCATCAGGTGGCGACTCTGTGCGATCCCGGACATGTAGAACAGGAGCGGCAGCAGGAGGATCGCGTTGATCACCTGGGTGCCGACGAGGATCGGCCACCCTTGAGGTGGGCGTGGTCGGATTCGTCACGCTGGTCGGCTGGCCAGCCGACCGCCTCCGCGTGGTCGCCAACGCGGCAGGAGACGTCCTGCTGATCCTGCTCGGTTACCCCTACGCGACAGTTGTGATCGGTCACGCGGAGGACACATCCCGTGCCGAGCAATGCCTCTGGGCGCGCTTGCTTGAAGGATTCCCTCGGCTCCGTGGCGCTGCTGACTGCTGTGCGGAACGGGGACCGAGGGTCGCGACGGCGGTTCACCTCACCGAAAGCCAGGACTGAGAGGGCTGCCACTTCCCCGCGACTGATAGGGGAACGCGAGGACGGACCGGATCGACAGTCCCGTGAGGAGCATCAGGAGACGGTCGATCCCGATGCCGAGACCTCCGGTCGGCGGCATGCCGAGCTCGAGGGCGGTCAGGAAGTCCTCGTCGAGTTCCATCGCTTCGAGGTCCCCGCCCGCAGCGAGCAGAGACTGGCGGGTGAGCCGTTCACGCTGGTCGATCGGATCCACAAGTTCGGAGTATCCGGTGGCGAGTTCCAGCCCATCCACGACGAGGTCCCAGCGTTCCACGAGGCCGCCGCCGTCGCGATGGGTGGCGACCAGGGGGGAGGTGCTCTTGGGGAAGTCGACATAGAAGGTCGGGGTCGTGGTCGTGGCCTCGACCAGATGTCCGTACAGGGCTTCGATCAGCGCGCCGGGCTCCGGGCGCCCCGGCACCGCGAGTCCATGCCTGGCACCGAGGTGGAGAAGCCGGTCAATGGGCGTGTCGAGTCCGACCGGCTCCCCCACCGCCTGGGACAAGGCCCGCAACACCGGCACGACCGGCCACGGATCCGTGATGGCGTCTCGCCCGGCGCCGACCAGCCGGGCCTGGACGCTGTCCGGCGGGTGCGCAGCCGCTGCGGCGCGGACGACGAGATCCTGCGTCAGCGTCTGCATCGTTCGATAGTCCCCACCGGGCTCGTAGGCCTCCAGTGCAGTGAACTCTGGGTTGTGGGTCCCGTCCGCGCCTTCGTTGCGGAAGTCCCGGCCGATCTCGTACACCTTACCCATACCCGCCACGACAAGGCGTTTGAGGTACAGCTCGGGGGCGATCCGGAGGTACACGTCCTCTCCGTAGGCGTTGCTGCGGGTCAGGAAGGGGCGCGCGGCCGCACCCCCGTGAAGAGGCTGAAGCACCGGAGTCTCCACCTCCAGGTACCCTCGTTGATCCAGCAGTTCCCGTACGGCGGCGAGTACCCTCGCCCGGGTCCGCAGGACCCTGGCGTGGTCAGGATGCACGATGAGATCAAGGGTCCGGGAGCGCAGGGCCTTCTCCTCTCCGGTGCGGCGCGGGAACGGGATCGGGTGCAGCGCCTTGGCTTCCACGCGCCAGCCCTGGACGAGAAGTGACCGGGTGCCGTTGCGCGACGCGCCCACGACACCATGGACATCCATCAGATCCCCCTTGTCGACGTTGTGTCGGAAGACGTCGAGCTGGTCCCGCCCAAGTGCACCAGCATCGAACAGGAGTTGAATCGGGGCCGCCGGCGCAGCGAGCTCCACGAACACGACCCCACCGTGGTCGCGCACCACCCGGACCCGTCCGTCAAGGCGGATGTGCTCGCCGATCACGAGGTGTTCGTCGCCTGCCGTGACGTCGGCTTCACAGCGTTCGGCCGGCCGGGTCGGGCCGAAGCCGAGCGCCCTGAGAGTTCGGGAGTGCGCCAGCCGCCGGTCGAACTCATGGGTGCGCGAGCTCACCTGCGGTGGTGTCGGCGTGCCGTCCAACGCGTGGAGCTCGGCGACTTCGGCGGGGCCGAGCATCCGGCGTGTTCCGGTATCGCGTGGGCCCAGGCGAGGAAGGAAACCTTCCGCCGTGCCGACGGCGGCCGCCACTTGGGGGAGGCTCAATCGGTCGTCGAAACACAGCACGCGGGGCACCCAATCGGGCTGGTAGCGGCGTGTCGCCTGGTAGAGCCGCTCGAGCTGCCAGAAGCGGTCCAGCAGGCCGAGGACCGAGCGCCTCCGCCCAGCTACCGACGTGTTCCCGAACTCCTCGGCTTGGGCGAAGACCTGCCGGAACATGCAGAAGTTCAGCGAGACGCGCCGGATGCCGAGCCTGGGGGCGCGCGCCATCAGCTCGGCGACCATCAACTCAGTGGTGCCGTGCGGGGCGGACGGGCCGTGCCGCATGATGTCCAGCGACAAGCCGGAGGTGCCCCACGGGACCAGCGACAGCAACCCGGCGAGGTTCCCGTTCGGGTCGCGCGCCTGGACGAACGCGATCCGTCCGTCGGCCGGATCACCTTCGCGATTGAGGGCCATCGAGAACCCTCGTTCGGTGGCACCCTTGCGCCACTGACGGGCCGCTGCGTACAGCTGCTCCAGTTGCTCAGGCTTGAGGTCCTCCTGGCGGGAGATCTCAACCCGTAGGCCTTCTCGGCGGGCATGCTGCACCGCCTTGCGAACGCCGACCGCCTCCGTTCCGGACAGCGAGAAGCGGGCCGAGTCCAGAACGGCTTCGTCCCCCAGAAGCAGAACTCTCAGTCCCGTTCGCGCATAGGCCCTCGCCCCTTGCTTGGAGGCAGCCAGCACCGCGGGCAGCCAGCCGTAATGACGGGCCTGGCTGATCCATTCCTGGATTGCGGCCGGCCACGCGTCCGGGTCGCCGATGGGGTCACCCGAAGCCAGCGCCACCCCGGCGACGACCCGGTAGGTGATGACCGCGCGACCGTCCGGGGAGAACACGGACGACTTGTCCCGACGGGTCGCAAAGTACGCCAGGGAGTCTCGGCTTCCGAACTCCTTCAGCAGTGCGCGAATACGCAACTCCCGTTCCCCGGACCATTCGGTCGGATCGGTGGCCGTGCGCAGGACGACCGCCACGATGGCCAACAAGGTGACCGCGAGGAGCGCGGATGCGACATCGGGCACCCATTCCGGGAGGACGGCCAGCGCGGGATCCGGGCCGACGGCGATGCCGGACAGGTGAGCGAAGATCTCGCCCACCTCGGGCCACCCACCGGAGCCGGCCGGGGACAAGGTCTTTGCCAGCGCGTAGATGACTCCCACCGTGAGGGCCGATCCGGCCACTGCCACCAGTCCGGCTCCCAGCCAGGACCCTCGCCGCAGCCGGGCCTGGAATGCCGGCCGCAGGGTCCACAACCACCACAGGATGGCGGCGCCTACCGGAACGGAGACCACGTCGAGCCAGTTCGTCAGCGTGTACTCCCGGCGCCACGGGCGAAGGAACGCGCCGGTGGGCCAGGGCAGGATGAGGCTGACGCCCAGATACATGCCGACCACCTGATAGACGGCGACCGCAACCAGGCCGACACGCTTGCGCACCCACAGGGCCCACGTGGTGATCGCCAACAGCACAGCCGAGGCGGGGGTTCGGGCCAGGGGGATGTTCAGCAGGGTGATGGCGAGTTCCAGCCAGTTGGGCTGTCGGGCTCCCCACCTGCCGAGCAGCCACGTCGCGGTCGCGATGACGGTGGCCGTCGCGTAGATATTCGTCAGCCAACGCGCACCTGCCTGCGCCCGCTCCGGGCGGTTCTGATCAGCCACTCGAGCTCGACCGTCCCTCCTTCACCGAGGCTACCCGCTTGTGGGGCGAGAGCTACCCTCGAAGAGGGCTCTCCTGCGGCCGGTGCGGCTGGAGGGGGATGGGTGATGTCTGATTGGTTCAAGCTGACCGGCCAGCCGGTGCTGATGATCGCCGTTGTGCTGGCGGTGGTCACGCCGGTCGTCGTTGTTGTGCTGTGGTCGCGTGCCCGCGGACGGGGAGCGACGCTGCAGCGGCGGGTCCTCGACGTCGCCGGAAGGGTGGTCGTCGTGGTGCTGGCTCAGGTGTTGGCGATGTTCGCGCTGTTCCTCTACGTCAACAACGACTACGGCTTCTTCTCCTCGTGGAGCGATCTGTTCGGCACGCAGGACGCATTCCCCCAGAGGGTCAATCCCGCCAGCGTGGACTCCGGCGCCGGGAAGACCGAGGTGCTTGCCGTGCGGAACAGCCAAGGAATCCTCGATGACGTCCTGGTATGGCTCCCGCCGGGCTACGAGCAGCTGACCAACCTGCCCGTACTGATGTTCCTGCCCGGGCAGCCCTCCCAGCCCGACAAGGTCTTCGCGCATTTCGCCTTCGGAGCCGTGGCCAGCGCCGAGATCAAGGCGGGCCGGGTCCGGCCCTTCATCGGCGTCTTTCCGCCGATCATGATCGCCCCACCCCGCGATACCGAATGTGTCGACGTCCCGGGCGGCCCCCAGGCCGAGACCTGGCTCACCAGCACTGTCCCGGCCGCCGTCCAGGCGAAGTATCACACCGCCCCCTTGGGCAGGGACTGGTCGGTGGCCGGATTCAGCACCGGCGCCCTCTGCGCGTCCAAACTCGCCCTCGGGCATCCCGACAAGTTCGCAGCGGCCGTGGCCTTCGGCGGAGAGTATGAGCCCTACCTGGACAACACGACCGGCGACCTGTTCCATGGCGACCAGCAAGTCCGCAACCGCAACTCGTCGCGGTGGCTCTACACGACCTACGGGATGAGGGGCGCCCATCTGCTGATGGTGTCGAGCAGACAGGATTCGTGGGCGTGGCAATCCACCCAGGCGATGGCCACCCTGACTCGCGGCAACTCGAACGTGACTCTGCTCGACTCACCGACAGGCGGACACAACTTCCACACCTACGCCCCCTACCTGGCCCAGTCCCTGTCCTGGCTGAACGCCGCGAAGGCGTTCGGCTGATGGGGTGGACGAGCCCACGTCACTGGCGCGGACCGGTGCTGAGGCTGATGGCCGGAAGCATTCTCGCCGTGGCGCTCGTCGCGCTCTGCTGGGCGCTGCCAGCATCGACGACCGGTTCGCTGCCGAGTGCGTCGCGCGCGCGCAAGTCGCCCGCACGCCCGTCCCTCACGCCCACGCCGACGCCGGCGGCAACGAACGTCGAGGTGGTCGGCCTGGGAGATTCGGTGATGGCAGGCACCCAATGTGGCTGCGACGGCATACCCAACGCGCTCGCCAAGGACCTGAAGACGCGCGACGCCGTCTCGACCCACGCCACCAACCTCGGCCAAGCCGGCTACCGGACCGGAGACGTCCTTGATGACCTGACCAATGACCGGGGCACGCGCAGCGAGGTGGCTAAGGCGGACGTGGTCGTCCTGATCATCGGCGCCAACGATCTGAACGGAGCGCTGAACAGCTGGCAGAGCGGCGGCTGTGACGCCAGCTGCTACTCGCCGGCGGTCACGGCCATGAAGGCGCGGCTGCACAGCGCATTGGCCAAGATCGCCCAACTCGAGGGCGACCGCCGTTACTGGCTGCTTGTCGACGGCTACTGGAACGTCTTCACGGACGGCAGTGTTGCGATCAGGCAGGGTGGCAACGATCAGTTGACGTGGAGCCGCGCGCTCACCGCTGAAGTGAACGCGGCGATCAAGGCGGAGACCGAGCAGGCCGGCGGTCGCTACGTCGACCTGACCGACACGTTCGCCGACGATCCCGACCTGCTGCTTGCCGAAGACGGTGACCATCCCAACGCAGAAGGCGTGCAGGCGATCGCGAAGGCGAACCTCGACGCGCTGCCCGTTCGCTGACCAGCGAGCCGGGCACGCCTCGGAGAGGGCCCGGCGACGGTGTCCTCGTCGACGCGCCGCATGGTCGTGGTCGACCAGCTCGATCGCAGCTGCTCCGGGATACCGCCGGTAACCGAAATCGGCCAACTCTTCGGCCCGCCGGGCCCGCCCTTCGACGGACCGGGCGGACTGCGATCCTCGTCGACGGGCTCGGCTGCGTCGCCCGTCTCACGGCTGCCCCGCTCATCCTCAACGGCTCCGCCCTGCTTGCGGTTTGCCGAGTGTCGCCTCGGGTATCTGTGGTTCCGTCCAGCGTTGGGTTGACGGAGGGGGCAGCATGTCGACACCAGTGGGTGGGGAGACGCCGGTGCGGACGCCGGAGTCCCTGGAGTCACCGGGAGAGGACGCAACGGCCCAGTCGGGAACTGGTCCCCGAGACAGCCTTGCCGGTCCCGACCTGGACCAGCCCCCGTCGCCGTCGACCGCACAGCGGCGGTCACGGCTGCGGGCGTTCTTGGGAATCCTGGGTCCCGGCCTGGTTACCGGCGTGGCCGACGACGACCCGTCCGGCGTTGCGACCTACTCCCAGGCCGGGGCGAGCATGGGGATGGGTCTGCTGTGGACGGCACCGGTGTCGCTGCCGTTGATGTATGCGGTGCAGGAGATCTGTGATCGAACCGCATTGGCGACCGGAGACAGCTTGGGCACGCTCGTGCGCCGCAAGTTCGGCGGCGGCGCCCGGTGGGTGATCGGACTCCTCGTGGTCGCTCTGGTCGTCGCCAACTGTCTCAACGTCGCGGCCGACCTGGCCGCGATCGGCGCCGGGATGGAAATGCTTCACCTTGGACCGGACCATCTTTGGGCGGGCGTCGCCGGGATCGGTCTCGCCGCCGCTCTGGTCTGGGGCTCCTTCGAACGCCTGGCCTCGATCTTCAAGTGGCTGTGCTTGGTGCTGCTGGCCTACGTCGGGGTGCTCGCCGTGGCCAACGTTCCTTGGTCAGAGGTGGCAGCCGGCAGCATCGGACTACGCATGACCTGGACCTGGCAAACCGCAGGACTGGTCGTCGCCGTGCTCGGCACCACGATCTCGCCCTACATGTTCTTCTGGCAGAGCGCCCACCGGATCGAGGAAATGCGGGCCGAGACCGAGGAGACACACGCCTCCCAGCCGCTGCCCGAACGCCCCTGGCACCAAGCGCTTCGCAAGCTGTTCCTCGCCCGAGTCGACGTGTTCACCGGAATGCTCGTCAGCACCGCCGCCATGTTCGCCATCATGGTCTCCACCGCCTCCACCATCGGCCGCAACGGGCCCGTCGACATCCAGACAGCCGCCGACGCCGCCAAAGCCCTCGAACCCATCGCCGGGCCGGCCGCCTCGATCATCTTCGCCCTCGGCTTCGTCGCCACCGGCGTCCTGGCCGTCCCGGTCCTTGCCAGTTCCGGCTCCATCGCCCTGGCCGGCCTGCTCGGCAAGCCGTGGGGATTCGACCACAGCCCCAAGAAGGCACCCTTGTTCTATGGCCTGATCGTCGCCGGCACCCTGGGGGGCATCGCCATCGCCTACCTGTCGAAGAACTCTGTCGGCCTCCTCGTCCTCAGCGCAACGATCAACGGCATCGCCGCCGCACCGTTCCTGATCGTCCTGATGCTCATCTCATCCGACAAGGCCCTACTCGGCACCTACCGCAACGGCCGGCTCGCCAGCACGATCGGCTGGCTGACCGTCGCCGTCATGACCGTCGCCGGAGCGGTCGGCCTCTACGTCACGATCGCACAGCCTCACTAGCTGCGATGCCGGCGCGGCTCACGGTGGGTGGCTGAGCCTGCCCGATCGGAACAGCACGCCGGCCGTCCACGGTTCAGCGTCCCGGGATGTCTGCGTCCGGATGCCGAAGGCTTCGGTGGCGGCGCTCTCGCCGGACTGGGCCAGGGCCCCACCTTCGAGGACGGAGCCTTGCCGAATGCGAGGCTGAGGGGCGCGCCCCAGCATCGCCAGGGCGCGCTTCGAGTGCCATTCGCGGGCCTTTTCGGGCGCCGGCTAGCGTGCGTTCACGGCCACGAAGTCGCGGGTGGAGGTCTGCAGGTAGCGGTCGGCCGGGCGTACCTGGTCGGCCGTCAGCTTGACCGGTGTGAAGGCTGGCGTGTGGCGGTAGTAGATGTAGCTGGTCCAGTCGCGGTTGATGTCGAGCTGCATGGCCCGGACTGCCCCGGCGTTGAGCAGGAGTCCGGCGAGGGTTTGGACGGAGAGCGCGTTGCCGTGGACGGTGACGATGCTGCCGTCGGCGCGGATGCCGATGCCGGAGCGCCACACGTAGGTGGTGTCGCCCAGTGTCTTGCCGAACGCGCCGCTGTCGGCGTGCTGGACGGCGTCGGTGATCTGGCCGTTGTCGATCAGGAGGGTGAGGTTCTGCCGGACGGCCGCGATTCCTGGCGGGACGGGTCCACCCTCCCAGGCGCGGATGTCGAGGCGTCCGTTGTCAGAGAAGACCATGGAGGCCTGACCCGTCCTGAGGTGCCCGACGGTGTTGCCGTTCTGCCAGAAGCCGCCCATCGAGTCACGCATCAGGAAGCCGGAGTTGAAGGTCGCTAGCAGGTGGCTTCGCCCGGTCTGGGCGGCGACGGTGGCGGGTTGGGACCAGCCTGTACCGCCTGGTACCTGGGTGCCTGGGTGCAGGGTGAAGCTGGCGAGGTCCTGGTTGATGCAGGTGATCCCGGCAAGGAACTTGGTGTGCTTGCCATCGGGCCGGACGAAGGTGGCCAGGATGGCGGGCCGCTTCTGTACGGTCTCGATGGCCTGCCAGACCCCTTCGTTGGCCAGTGGTATCGGAGCAGCGGTGGGCATCGGTCGGCTGCCGCAGGGAGTGGTGGGCGCGACGCTGACGGGGCTTCCGGCCTGGGGTATGCCTGAGTCGGGCACGCCACCTGTGGGTGGCGGGTTCAGTTGGTAGTCGATCTTCTCCAGTTCGGTGACCACACCGCCGAGGCCACGCGTCCGGGCCCATTCGGCTGTTCGCGCCACCAGAGAGTCCTGGGAGGGCGCGGCGAGCACGGGACCAAGGTCCACCGCAAGCCACATCGCAAGTGCCCCGACAACGGATGCGACGCCCAGCAGCGCCCGCCGCCAGCCCCTCCCCAGCCAGCGGGTGCGACCCGTGCGCGTCGACGACCTCATCACGCGGTCGTTCCCGAGCGCCCGGTCCCCGTCCAGCCACGGCCTGTCCCAGCAGCCGGCACGCCGACCCGGACACGGCAGTGATGGCTCCTTGCCACCCCCACTTCCCACATTCAGATGCGCTCCCTGCAGGCTCGGATGATCCACAGCCTCAGCGAACCGGGGCTCACTTAGGCCATCGTTAGCGACGGGTTGGGGCTCGCCACCCCAGCGGGCCGGGCAAGCTGACCGTCTTCGGTTGTGGTGCGCCGAGGGTGAGGCGCGGCTGGGTCGCCGTGTTGCCTCGGCCGGACATCGACGGTAACCGGCGCGGATGAAGGGCACATGAAGGGGCCGGCAGGTTCCCGGGCGCGGTTCCCTAACGTGCAGCTAAGGGTGCCGATCTTGGATGGGGGCATGGCCTCGACGCGACCTGCGACCTCTCCGATCAGCCCTCCGCCGGCTGGGGTCCGTGGCCGGCGCGTGCGGGCCGGCGATACGATGAGGTGGGGGTCGGTTTCTGCGCTGAAGCAGTCTGTGATGGTCCGGTTTGTGCGGCGGTCCACAAGCTCCGGCGGCGCTGCGGGCGGTCGGTCCGCGAGGGGCGCTGCGCCGGCGCGCGGGGGAGGTTCCTCGTTCGGCTCGGGCTGGTCGTGGGATGTCCCGCTGGGTCTTGCGGTGCTGGCGCTGGGCTGTCGGCTTGTGCCGGTCCTGGTCGGTGCGGGCTTGGCGGGGCGGGACGGCTATGACCCGTACGTGTACTACGCGGCGGCGGTGGCGGTGTTCGCCGGCCACGTTCCCTACCGTGACTTCCTGCTCCTGCACCCTCCAGGCGTCCTGGTGGTGTTGCAGCCGTTCGCCGCGCTGGGCGCCCTGTTCGGGGACTCTGTCGGGATGGCGGCCGCCCGGCTCGGCTTCATGCTGATCGGGGTGGCGAGCTGTCTGTTGGTGTACCGGATCCTGGTCCGGTCCGCCGGGCGTACCGCTGCACTGGTCGGGTCGGTGATGTACGCGGTGTGGCGCCCGGCGGTGTACACAGAGCGCAACGTCCGCCTGGAGGCGGTCGCGACGCTGCTGGTGCTGATCGGGCTGCTGGTGCTGCAACGCACCGAGCGGTCCGCTCGGGCGACCGCGTCGTCACCGGCGTGGGCGGGAGCCTGGTTCGCGCTGTCAGCAGTGGTGAAGATCTGGGGGGTCGTCCCGTTGGCGGTCCTGGCCGTGTGGCTCCTGATCGCCTGGGGATGGCGGGCTGCGGCCCGGTGCGCCCTGGGCGCGGCGGCGGTGTTCGGCGTGGTCTTCGGACCGCTCAGCCTGGTGGCGCCCCAGTGGTTCGGGATGGTCGTGCTCGACCAGCTCGGACGGAACCGGTCGGCGGTCTCGGAGGCATCCCGGCTCGCTCAGCTGGTCGGGCTACCCAGCCTGTCGTCCGGGATCGTCGCGTGGTTCGCCCTCGGAGTCGCCTCCATCGTGATCGCAGCAGCGCTGGTCGTGGCGCTACGCGTCCCGGCCGGACGCCTGGCCGCGGTGCTGACCCTGTCCATGGTCGCGACGTTGCTGGTCGGGCCGAGCTGGTTCGCGCACTACCCGGCCTTCGTTGCGGGGCCGTTGTGCCTGGTCGTCGGCACAGCGGCCGGCTGGGCAGCCGGCCGAGTGCCGATGCTCAAGCTGCGGCCGGTCGCTGTGCCCATCCTGGTGGGGGTGCTCGCGGTGGCCGGGATCGTGATCCTTCCCCGCGGCGGGGTACGGTTCGACGGCCCCGGCGTGGCTGCGATCCTCGCCGACCGTCCGGGCTGCATCACCACCGACACCGCCGCCACCCTCATCCTGAGCGACACCTGGCGCCGCAACCTGGCCGGAGGCTGCGCGGTCGTGGTCGACTTCACCGGCTACAGCTACGAGCCGTCCGCGAACCGGAAGGGTCCCAAGCGCACCCAGGACCCCACCTTCCAGAAGTTCGCGATGAGCTACCTGCGCAGCGGCACCAGCACAATCGTCATCCGCCTGGTCCCGGACGGACTCACCAAACGCAACCGGCGCACCGTGGAAGGGTGGCCGATTGTGGGCCAGGCCGGCGATACCGTCGTGCGCCAGCCCGTCAAGGCCAAGACGGGGTGAAACAGGGCGGACCCTTCTTCTCCATCCGCGGGCACACCTTCAACGCCACTGCGATCGCGTTGAGGTTGGCGATTCCGGCATAGCCACGGCCCTGCTGTGAGGCGAAGTCGAGGGCCCGACAGCTGCACGTCAGTCGCCTCTCCGGCGGCCGCGGAACCTCCATGGCGCGCCCACTCATCGCCCTTGGAGGCCGTAGTGCCCGTTACCAACGACCCCGCTGACGAATCGACTCCCAACCAGAACCGCCCCTGAAAGGCTGTCTAGCCCGGCCAGAGCCGGTTTCGGAGCGCCGAGGCGACGAGACCTCAACTCGGAGGGCGTGAACCCAACCCGATTTCCAACCGGGCGGACAGGTGTCCGGCGGTGGCTGTACCTGCCCGTGACTAGCCATTTCACGCCATCACCCGAGCCCGGCGAACGGCCGCGAACGAGGGCGAACTGAGACAACTTCTGGCCAAACCCCGCGCGAGGATTGCGAGAGCCCATTCCAGCCAGCCACGAGCCATCGGAACGAACTAGTGCTGGCCGGCAACCGGAATCGAGCGGGCTCGGACCGGACGCGCCGAAGGCCCTCTCGACGCGGGCGTCAACCAAGAAGCTGCATGAAGCGCCGCGGCTTCGAGGTAAAACCCTTAGCCAAAGGGACCCTTCGGTGCGCGAGAGAGGAGTTGAACCTCCTCCAGGATCTCGCTAACCACCTTCCCGCTAGGTGTTTTGGACATTGTTGGCCTAGACCGCGTGACCTCGTGGGGCAGACGTGGCAGGTGGAACGGGGCGGCCTGGACCTTGGAGCGCAGTCCGTCGCGGACTATGGAACCGCCGGGTCGATATTTCTGCAACTGAGTTGCTAAAGTAGACCGATGAAACGCGGGTTCTCTGAGTGGCCTTGCTCCGTCGCGCGGGTCGCGGAGATCGTTGGCGACTCGTGGACGATCCTCATCATCAGAGACTCCGTCCAGGGCCTCACTCGGTTCGACGAGTTCCAGCGCTCGCTGAATGTGGCCCGCAACACACTCTCGGACCGACTCGGCAAGCTCGTCGAGGCTGGCCTCATGAAGAAGCGGTTCTACCAGGACAACCCACCCCGGTATGAGTACGTCCTCACCGAGATGGGCAAGGACTTCTTCCCGGCGTTGGCTGCACTGCGGGCGTGGGGCGACCGTTGGCTGGACCGGGGTGAGGGTGCACCGGTCAGCCTGCACCACTACCCCTACGGTCATGAGCTCACGACCGCAGTGGTGTGCACGACGTGTGGCCAGCAGGTCATCCACGAAGATGTCCAGTTCTGCGTCGGGCCCGGGTACCCCGACGTGGTCGCACCCGAGGTCGACATCCGCAGCCGGCTCGCCGAAGTCCCGGGCGGTCCCGGCGGTCGCCCAGCGGCGGTTGCAGATGCATTGGAACGGTGAATTCGGTTGTGCCGGTGGCCGCTCCCACGAGCGGGTAGAGAGCCGGTGCGACAGCTCCTCCGCCGACGAACGGCCCGCCTTGGAGCCCGAATCACAGCCAGGCGGCCGCGTCCCGCCCCGACCCGCAGGGGTTCGCCCGAACTCGACCTTGCTGAAGAGCTGCGGATGGCGGTCGTCGAGTGGATCGCGAGACCAGCGCCGTTGGCGCAGGCGGGTTCGCGGAATGAGCTCGCGGGGACGAAGGAGGGACGTGCCACCAACCACCAATCGTGTGGTCTGACTGAGATGACATCCGACCACGCCGCAGACCCCCCTGGGCCGTACCGTGCGGCCGAAGACTCGACGCGCTCAACTTCGAGCGTCGGGTTCGCCAGCCACCTCGTCGGTCGGTCGTCACAGATCGAGCAGCTGGTCGGAGTGTTGACGGGAGAGGCACGTGCCGTCGTGGTCGAGGGCGACGCGGGCGTTGGGAAGACGGCTGTCTTGGGCGAACTGGGCCGGCGCGCCAAGGCCGAGGGGTGGATTGTCGTCCAGTGCGAGTGCGTGGAGGCCGAGCGGGGCTTCCCCTATGCCGCCCTGGACCGGATCCTTCGACCGCTCGAGCGGCATCTCCCTGCGCTGGCCGACCACCAGCGCCGTGCCGTCGAGACCGTGCTGGGGCGCACGCCCGGGGATGCTCCGGCGGTCATGGCGCTGGGCACGGCGATGCTGGATCTGCTCGTGCTAGCGAGTGCCGACTCGCCGCGGCTGGTCATCGTCGATGACGCACAGTGGCTGGACTCTGCAAGTGGCGTCGTGCTCATGTTCGTCGCGCGGCGACTCAGCGACGCCCCCGTCTCCATCGTGCTGGGGCTGCGCACGGGAGAACCCACCGACCTCGATGTCGCCGGAGTCGCTCACCTTGGCCTCCTCGCGCTCGACCCCGCGAGCGCGGCCGAGCTCCTCGATGCTCGACACCCCGATCTGACCCCCTCGCTCCGGGCGGAGGTGCTCCGGTGGGCGGTGGGCAACCCGTTGGCGCTCATCGAGATGCCCGCATCGCTGGCTGCTGGCTCGTCTGCGGCATCACGTCCGGAGCTTCCCCTCCCGCGACGACTCGAGCAGGTGTACGTGCAGCGGCTCGGCAAGCTGCCGCAGGACGAACGCTTCGCCCTGCTGCTCCTGGCACTCGACCGCGTCACGGAGGACGAGGGTCGGCCCGAGCTGCCGCACGATCTCGAGGGAGCCCGCGCCGCGGGGCTCGTGGACATCATTCCCCCCGCGCGCGCGTCGTTTCGGCACCCCCTGGTGCGTTCTGCGGTCGTCGGCTCCGCTTCGGCGGAGCAGGTGCGGGCCGCGCACCTGCGGCTGGCCGATGCCCGCGCAGCCGATCCACTGCGACGCGCGCACCACCTTGCGTCCGCCACGTCGGCGCCCGACGAGACCGTCGCCCGCGCCATCCACGAGGGCGCCGAGTACGCCACCCGCCGTGGTGGAGCCGTCGTCGCCGTCCGGCTGCTCACCCGCGCTGCTGCACTCAGCGAGGACGCGGACACGCGCGAGCGCCGTCTCGCCGACGCTGCCTACTTGGCCACCCGCGCAGGACTGCTCGATGAAGCCCAAGCGTTGCTCGGCCGCCTGGACCGCTTCCACGGTGATCTGGCAGCGCCGTCGACGGTGATCACCGACGGCTACTTGCAGCTCATCTGCGACGGTGCCGTCGTGCCGACGCACCGGTCGGTGCTGCAGACGCTCCGGCGGCTGGGCCGCCAAATCGACGACGAGACGTTCTCTCGTCTCGCGAACCTCTTGCTGGCGCTGAGCATGTTCTCAGCGAATGAGGCTCTCTGGGTGCAGACCGAGCGGGTGTTCGACGAGCACATTGACCGACTGCCGCCCGTGACCCGGTTGGTGCGCGATGTGGGAGGCGACCTGCTGGCGCATGCCGAGGGCGCCCGCGACCGGGTGGCCGAGGCGTTCACCTGGCCCGGGCTCGGCCCTCCGGACGTGACGCTGTTGGCTCTGTGTGCCTACTTCGTCGACTCCTTCGGCGAGCATCGGTCGTTCGTGGACAGGATGATCGAGCGCGAGATCGCGGACGGTTCGATGACGGACGTGATCACGTTGCTGCAGCTGACGCTCCTCGACCGGACCGTCAGGGGACGCTGGGACGACGCGGCGGAGACAGTCGCGCGCGGTCTCGAGTTGACCGACGGCCTCGGCCGGGAGCTGGACACCAACCTCTACCGCGCCTTCTATGCACGCGCACGTGCCCAGCGCGGGGACGTCGCCGGTGCCCGCGAGCTCGGATTGGCGGTCGACCTCTGGGCGCGCCCGCGGGGCGTAGGGGTTCTCCTTGACCACGTGGAGTGCGCCGCGCTCGCTGCCTCGCTGGCGACCGGGTCGTACGAGGCGGCGTGGTCCTTCGCGCTTGGACTGGCCTCGCCCGGGTCCTTCAGGCCGTATTCACACGAGTCGTTCCGCTGCCTGTTCGACTTCGTGGAGGCGGCTCTGGCCAGTGGCCACACGGACGAGGCCCGCCGCCACGCGCTCGCTGCGATCGCCTACGGCTTACCGGCCGTGTCACCGCGGATGGACATGTTGTGTACCGCCGCGGCGGCGATCACCGACCCCACCGCCGAGGCCGGGCGACTCTTCGAGGTCGCGACCGGCCACGATGCCGCGCCGTCGTTCCCCTTCGACCTGGCCCGGATCAGCCTGGCCCACGGCCGGTGGTTGCGCCGCAACGGCGACCTCCGAGGTGCCCGCACCGTCCTGTCGCGTGCTGTCGAGCTGTTCGAGGGACTCGGCAGTCCTGTGTGGGCGGATCGTGCCTCGCTCGAGCTTTCGCTGGCAGGGTCCTCGGGCGACTACGCCGTCGAAGGACCCGCCCGCCTGACAGCGCAGGAGCGGCAGATCGCCGAGCTGGCAGCGTCGGGGCTGAGCAACAAGCAGATCGGCGCTCAGCTCTACCTCTCTCCCCGCACCGTGAGCACCCACCTCTACCGGATCTTCCCCAAGCTCGGCATCACCTCTCGTGCTGCCTTGCGCGACGCGTTGGCCGGCCGGACGGACCAGGGCTCTTCACCGTCCTGAGTCCTGGGCAGGGAGCGGACGGACGCGGCTCGTCCCCCGGCGACGTCCGCACGTACGTCACTGGAGACGTCATATGACGGACGACGGCGGCTGCCTTCTTCGCGAGAGTTGGTGCTGAACAGGGGCACGGCATCCCGGACCGAGAGGGGTCCACGACACCACCTCTCACCGACAGGCGCTCCGGTCCATCCCGTGGTCGTGCCGACGTCCCTCGCACTGCCGCGTCCACCACCTCGAGGGACGGATTCGAGAAGCACAATGCCGAAGATCACCGTGGGCAGCGAGAACGGCTCACCGATCGAACTCCATTACGAGATCCAGGGCAGCGGAACACCCGTCCTGCTGATCCACGGGTGGCCGTTGAGCAGTCGATCCTGGGAGAAGCAGATCGAGCCCCTGGTCACGGCCGGCCACCAGACCATCACCTACGACCGCCGTGGTTTCGGCCAGTCCACGCCCAGCTGGGACGGCCACGACTACGACACCATCGCTGCGGACCTCGATGCGCTCCTCACCCATCTCGACCTGACCGGGGTGACGCTCGTCGGTTTCTCAGCCGGCGGCGGCGCGGTCGCCCGCTACATCGGCAGGTACGGAACGTCTCGGGTCGCCAAGGCGGTGCTCGCCGGCTCGGTCACTCCGTTCCTCCACGTCACCGACGGCAACCCCGAGGGAGGTCTTGACGACGCCACCATCGCGCACTTCGAGGCCGGCATCCGGGATGATCGGGCGGCATTCGTCGACACCTTCCTCACGCTGCTCTACTCCGCAGCAGGTCAATCGACCGTCAGCGAGGCCCAGCGCCTCTACGGTCGCGACCTGGCCAACCTTGCTTCGCAGCGCGCCACGCTCCAGGGCCCGTCCCACTTCGGGTGCACCGACTTCCGCGACGACCTGAGCCGGTTCGACGTCCCGACGCTTGTCATCCACGGAGACGCCGACGCCGTCGTGCCGTTCCACGTCAGCGGCCGTCGGTCGGCTGCCGCGATCCCCGGGAGCGAGGTGGTGCTCATCGAGGGCGGTCCGCACGGCATCAACGTCTCGCACGCCGACGAGTTCAACCAGGCACTGCTCACCTTCCTCGCCCACTGATCCCCTGCCGGCCACGAGGGTCGCAGGTCCCACCAATCGGCGCGATCGCGCCACCGAAGGAGAACAGCATGACCATCCACCACCACTGAATCGGCTGGGGCTACTGGCGTCCAGCCTCCCCTGACCGCCGTCGCCACCCTGGGACGGTGACCAAGTCCGGCCGCCAGCGCTCTGACTAGCCAGACCACGCCAGCGAGGACGAGATGCAACCGCAGGCCTCGCTTCAAAACCTGGAGCTTGCCGCACTCCGCGGCGACCCAAACAAAAGGAGACACCATGAACACCGAATCACCCCAGCGCAGATCCGCGCCGGACCCCGCGACCGCCGGTTCCCGTTCCGGGGGGCGTCGTCGTACGCTCGTGGCGAGCGCCGTCGCCATGCTCGGCCTGGTGGCGACCACCCTTGCCCTGCCGGCGCCGGCCGCGTCGGCCGCGCCCCATCACGCCGGCGTCAAGCCGACCATCGTGCTCGTGCACGGGGCGTGGGCCGACGGATCCAGCTGGAACGCAGAAGTCAAGATCCTGCAGGAGAAGGGCTACAAGGTCGAGGTCGCGCCCAACCCGCTGCGCGGGGTGAAGAGCGACAGTGACTACCTCAGGTCGTTCCTTGCTGCCGTGCCCGGCCCGATCGTGCTCGTCGGGCACTCCTACGGTGGCTTCCTCATCACCAACGCCGCCACCGACAACCCCAACGTCAAGGCACTGGTCTACGTCGACGCGTTCGCCCCCGACGAGGGCGAGTCGATCGGGTTCCTCGCGAAAGACTCGGGGTCCGTCCTAGAACCCGCGCTGACCGACCCTTCCTCGGTATTCGTCCTTCGCCCGTTCCCGGGCGGTGACCCCAGCAAGGGAGAGATCGACACCTACGTGAAGCCGGAGGTGTTCATCCCCGGCTTCGCCGGTGATCTGCCCCGGCGCAAGGCCGCCGCGCTCGCAGCACAGCAGCAGCCGCTGTCCGCCAACGCCCTCTCCGACGTGTCAGGTGCGCCGGCCTGGAAGACCATCCCGTCCTGGGCGCTGATCGGCACCGAGGACAAGGTCATCCCCCCTGCCGGACTCGAGTTCATGGCCCACCGGGCCGGAGCGCACATCACGACCGTGCGGGGCTCGCACCTGTCCCTGATCTCCCACCCCCGGCGAACCGCCGGCGTGATCACGGACGCGGCCGAATCCACGAGCCGCTGAGGAGAATCACCCACCCCGGGGCGTGAGCACGTGAGGCTGGCTGCGTGATCAAGACGGAGACCTCGATGCTGTGACGGGTGCCACAACACCCTGTACACATCCGAGGTCTCCGTCCCCGCGTGTCTGATCAGTCCGAGCGGTCCAGGCACGTTAATGATGTCCGGTCAATGAACCGTGGCGCACATCCCGCTCCAGCTCCCGAGGAGCGTCCGGATCGGTTGCGGTGACGGTGTTCGTCACCAGGAACGAGTACGACACGGTGTCACCACCAGCACAACGCCGGTCGGCGAAGCCGACTTCACCAGCCATAGCACCGGAGCAGCATCAACAGTAACCGTCTTCGAGTACAGCGGATATACTGGCGACGTCCCAGCACCCACCGTTTATCTGACAGACGCCGTATGCACAAGTATTGTTATCGGCATGCCAGGCGAGCGTCTCATCGACGAAGACCAGGGGCGGGGCATTGCTTTGGGTGCGGCGATCCAGCGCTGGCGTGCCGCCGAATCGGCCTCGTCGCTCGCGTTGAGAGCGGCCCGCCATACTACCGGGTCCGGCTCCCGAACTCTGCTGCTGTCAGTGTTGCTGAGCGCACCCGGGCCGCTCGTGGTGGGCTTGGGCCTGCTGGCAGGGCACAGTTCCACCCAGATTGCCGACTTTGTTCGCAGAAGTGCAGAACTGCTGGCCATCATCATGTCGTTCGTGGTCTACCGGATCACTGCTAAAGAGGGGGCCTGCAATGAAGCAAGGCGAGCCAAGCTAGAACGACGCTCCAATGCCTTCGTGGGTACCATGATGTGCGTGGGCGGTGCCTCTATGGTGCTGCTGGCCTTCCTGTCCAGGACGGGAGATAAGGGAAATGTGATCCCCGGCCTTGCTATTGCAGTTATGGGCGTTATTGCCAACACGGCCTTCTGGATCAAGTACACCCGGCTGAACAGAAGAGAAGCCAATGCCATTCTACAGGTGCAGTCCCGGCTCTATCGAGCTAAAAGCTTGGTAGACGGCTGTGTGACCATTGCGCTGCTTTCCGTGGTGATCGCATCGGGTACGTCTTTGTCCTACTGGCTGGACCTCGTTGGTTCGTTGATCGTTGCTGTGTATCTCGTTTGGTGTGGGGTGCAAACCATTCTCGAAGCAAGAACGTAGACTCGCCCCGAGATTGATGATCTTGACAGAGAACCTCAATCTTGCATGATTCCTTCATCGATGCCTCACTTCGGATGGAGGAGGGGTGTCGCCTTGAAGGGCTACGGCGACCCGACCCACAGCCCCATCAACGGCGCCGGCGCATCAGCCTGGCGCCGTTTCGCTACTCTTCCAGCCAGGCCGCCAGACGCATCGACGCACACCCCGCGAACGACCCCGGACAAGGGCGAACGAGGCCGGTCGAAGCCCCTCTCGCAGACCCGTTCTGAACACCAACTGAGACAAACGCCGAAAACGCCCCTCCCGCGAACTTCGCGGTCGGAGCGTTTCCCCTAGTCAGGTGGCGGAGGATACGAGATTCGAACTCGTGAGTACAGGGTCTGCGGCATCCGGCCCGATTGAGGCGGTTTGCGGCTGGCTGACTAGGCATTTTAGTGCTTTGGCGAGCCCCTCCTTGGATTCGCGAAGTAGGCTGAAGTAGGCTGATTTCGGGTTGCTAAGGACCCGCTAAGGACCCAACTCTGGAGGCATCCGTGGTGCAGCAGCCGGGGCCGAGAACACCGGACAGGCAGTGTCGGTTTGTGAAGGAGGACGGCTCCCAATGTCGCCTCCCCGCCGCCACGGACCGGAAGGCGAACGGCTACTGCTACCACCACATGGGCGCCCAACACCGCCGAACCTGGGGCTCGATCAAGAGGAAGTCCAGCGGCTACCAGGCCAGCTACGTCGGTCCGGATGACCAGCGCCATCTCGCCCCGACGATCTTCATGGCCAAGGTGGACGCCGAGGTCTGGCTCGCCAAGGAGCGGCGCCTCATCGACCTGGACGAATGGACCTCACCCCTGGCCCGCGAGGACGCCGCCCGCGAAGCCGAACTGCGTGCCAAGGCGGCCGCGCTCACGCTGCGCGAGTACGCCGACCCGTGGGTCCAGAACCGCCACAACCGCAACGGTCAGCCGCTGAAGGCTCGATCCCAGGCCGACTACCGGCGCCTGCTGAAGGCGAAGATCTACCCCACGTTCGGGGACACCGAACTCAAGGACATCACCAAGGAGGATGTCCTGGCCTGGTACCGCACCCTCGCCAAGACCCCCACCGAGCAGGCCTCCGCGTACGCCCTGATGCGGACGATCCTGACCACCGCCGTCGAGGACGAACGCATCCCGGCCAACCCCTGCCGGATCAAGGGCGCCGGCAAGGCGCCGGTCAAGCACCGGGTCGAGATGGTCACCAGCGAGCAACTCGCGAAACTGCACGAGGCGATGCCGGAGCGCTACCGGCTCACCGTCCTGCTCGGCGTGTGGTGCACCCTGCGCATCGGCGAGATCCTCGAACTGCGGCGCGGAGACGTCACCATCACCCACACCAAGTCCAAGGACGGGACGCCGCTCGATGTTGGCGTCCTCCACGTCCGCCGCTCCGTCCAGCACATCGAGGGCAAGGCAGTCATCGACACCCCAAAGACCGCCGCCGGCGCCCGCGAGGTACACGTCCCACCCGCCCTCATCCCCGACCTCGAAACCCACCTCGCGCTGCACACCCAGCCGGGCCGGATGGGGCTGCTGTTCCCGTCCCGCACCGGCAACCCACTCCACCACCGAACCTTCGGCAACTGGTGGGACAAGGCCCGGATCGCCGCCGGCCGGCCCAGCCTGCGCTTCCACGACCTCCGCCACGCCGGCGCCACGATGGCCGCGCAGTCGGGCGCGACGCTCAGGGAACTCATGGACCGCCTCGGCCACACCACGCCGAAGGCGGCGCTGGTCTACCAGCACACCGCTGCCGACCGCGATCAGCTCATCGCAGAACGACTCTCAGCACGGATGTCCTCCACGATCGCGGACGAGAGTTAGCCGGGTGCGGATCGCGAAGGAGCGGCGCCTCCTCGATCAGGACGACGGGCGCGGGCGGAATCGGAACGGTTGTGCGCGAGCGCGGAGTTCCGCTCCAACTGTGGTCGTGCGATTCGTCGGACCAGTGGACGCCTTACTGACCGAGCTGCCGTGCCCAACACCGGCGCAGCCAACCCCCGTCCCGCGCCCAACTTAGCTTCGACCCAACACTGAGCTGAGACCGTCGCGCCGCATCCCGTCGAACTCGTGATGGCCAGCCCCAAGTCGTGGGACCTTTGGGGCAGTTGCCGATAGCCCGTTCGAAACAACTGCACGGCGCTCGGTCGGTCCGTACAGTGACCGGTAGCTGAACTGGCCGCGCACCGAGACATCGGTGGCAACCTAGCGAGCCGACGATCTGAGAACAAGCGTGTGAAGTGGGGTACGGGGAGTGGATGTCATCACGGTTGATGTCCGCGTGCTTCGTTGCGGTCAGGAGATCGAGCGAGTCGCAGCCAGACCCGTCCGCACCCTCTCAGCGAAGGAATACGATCACGTGTTCGCTGGGGTGGCGTACTCCGGGGCGGTTTTCCCGCTGCACCGAGACAATTCGATTGAGCTCGCGGGCCCATCCTTCACGAAGGATGCGTGCATCGGATTTGTTGAGCACCACCAAGCAATACCCTACGTCTCGGAAACCCTTGAGGGCGACGCGAGCGCTTCAAGCAAGCCCGCGGAGTCCGGCCCACATCGAGTCTGGACACGCTCCGAGATCGCGGTTCTGCTGGACAGCTACTTCCGCATGCTCCAGTCTGAGCTCAACCATGTTCCCTACAGCAAGGCCGATGAGAACCGACTGGTCCAGAAATCCACCAACCGATCAAGGGGCTCGATCGAGTTCAAACTCTGCAACGTGAGCGCCGTGCTCGAGGAGCTCGGGCAGCCTTACATCCGAGGATACTTCCCGCGTCGTCACACGCAGCAGGAGCTACACGATGCGGTGGTCGAGTTCCTGGATCGGTCCGGGGCAAGCTGCGAACGGGACGACGATCGTCCCGAGGGTCGGGCATCGCTGGGAGGCTCGGCTAGGAACCCGGTACGCCACGTCGTCGGGTACACCTACACACCAGACAGCGAGGAGCGCTACGTCATCCAATGCTCGTGTGGCCACACCGCCTTCGCAGGCAAGTGGGAAGATGTACAGAGGCTGATGACTTTCCATCGGAACCCCGCGCTGCAACACCAGATGATCCTGCAAGAAGATTCCCGGACTGGAGCCCCCGTGCAAGCAGAGAGTGAGCTGTGGCCGATCCTGAGCACCCTTTGGGATCACTCGACGGGTGGCGCGAATGTCGCCGCGGCTCCCACGAGCACGGTGTCAGAGATCAAGGGCCCACCGGCGGCCGGCCTGATGGAGGCAGTCAAATGGATGCGAGAGCGCGTCCAGCTCGGTGACAGCCAGTCGATGTTGTTTCTCGTCGGTGGGCCCGGCGCCGGCAAGTCACATGCAACCACCGAGATCGTTCAGGGCTTGGCTGAGGTATCAGCCCACGACGATGGACTCGCGCATCGCAGTTACCGCTTTCGAGGCCCATCAGCCGTTCTTCGAGTCATCAATGATGCAACAATCCCCGACGAATCCAACGGACGCGCCAAGGCGCTGAGCCGTGATGTTGAGGGTTCGATCCGCGACCGAGAAAATCTGGTTGTCTGCGTGAATCGCGGCGTCTTGGTCGAGGAGGCCGCAGCGACCGGAGACGCAGTCGGCGACACCCCCGGTTCTGAGGTCATGCGGTGGCTCTCCGCCTCGGACGCTTCGACGACGCCATCGGCGAGCCTGACGAGTGTCTCCCAGCATGACTTCATTCGGACGGCCAGACTTCATCCGAGCAATGCCTACCTCGATCCCGTTGACGATAGTGAGGGGATCGACCTTGTGGCCGTCTACCTCGACGTCTGCTCACTGTTTGAAGCGCGCCCCGCCGTGGCATTGTCACCGACAGAGGATGGATGGGAAGCGGCCGGGGAGGACTACGAAATAGCCCCGTTGGTCGAGCGTGATGCTCTGCCGCTACTCCGCATGCCGGCGGGCGCTCTGGCCGCGGACCTTCTCGAACTCCTCAACACAGCCTCCACCACGAATGGCGTGGAATCGAATCCAGTTCTCGCAAATATCCAGTCTCTGCAATCGCACAGGGTGCAAAGAGCGCTCCTCACGATGCTGCGTTGCTCCGAGATTGCCTCGAGCCAAGCGTTCACCTATCGCGAGTTGTGGGGCGCCATGTCACGGGCCATCCTGGGGGCGGCCCCCCTCGTGGGCACGCTCTCGGACCTACAGCACACGCTGGATGTGCCCATTGATACCGATCCGAAGAAGCGCTGGACCCAGATGAGGGATCGGTCTGAACTTCGATGGACCGAAGCCCTGTTCAACTCGCAACCGACCCATGCGATCAAGTCCACGCGCGATCCCGTTGCCCGGCTCACCTACAAGGCCGACCCTGCCCGCGACGCACTCCCTGGGCGTCTGGAGCCGGACCGGTGGGATAGCGGGTGGGCCACACCCGTAACCGAGGCATTCACCTCGCCCGAGCAAGCGATGCCCTTGGTTCAGATGCTCGACGGGATGGGCCCGGATCACCCGTTCCGGGAGATCGTCACGACCTTTGACCTCGCTCTCGATCGGGCGTATCAGGAGTACACCTCGCCAGAGCTGGGCCTCCCCGACCGGCAGCGACAGGACGCAGCGGCCTGGTATGGCGCATACCTCACACGTCTGTACGCCGGCGCGCTCGGGATCACCGCATTTCGGCCGACGATGGCAATGTGGACATCAGCTTGGGCCTTCGCCCCCGGGCTTCGCCCCGAGCTCAGCCAATGCCTCCTCGCGCTCGTGCGACCACCGCTGGACCCCTCACGCGCCGGCTCGGCGAGTTACCTTCCCCTCCTCGAGAGCAAAGCCGCTCCCATAGTGGGCAGCATCACGGAGCCACGGCTGGCGATCAAGACCGACCAGATAGAGCTGCGCACCAAGAGGGACGCGGTCAGCGGACTGAGGCTCGAGCTGTACGAATCAGGCCAGAAGATCACTTCAGTAGAGTTGGATTTCACGCTGACGCGTGAGGCTCTCTCTTGCACGGCGGGGCGACTAGGCATGACGGAGTTGAGCCAGTCCGTCTCCCCTCGGTTGGAGCGTTTCCGTGCGGCTCGACTCCTCTCTGCGAACCTGCGGGAGACAGGCCAGTTCATGGTCGTCCAGCGCGACTTGCCCTTCCCAATCTCCGTTCAAGGGGGCGCCTAATGGATGGATTCCGACTCCCTGAACTGAACCGCCCCGAGTATGTGATGGCCCCCGAAGCGCTCATCACAGCACTCGCATGGAAGGCCTTCCGCAGCGACGACGCGTACGCCGGCTCCCCGAAGCAGCGAGGCTACGTCTACCGCTCCGAAGCGGCGCCGGCGAAGAGCCTGGAAACCATCACAACCTACCCAGCCACCGATGAGGAGATGCGGGCGTTCTCTGGCGCGCTGAATGGTGTCCGCGTCCCGAGCGAGCATGAGGGGCTGGTGTTCGCCGAAGCCGTTGCGAACTCGATCCGTGGAACGAGACCCAAGAAGAGCAAGAACCAACTTGCGTCACCGCTGACTCCCAATCTCGCTTTACTCCAGGATTCGATGGGCTCGAAGGGCAAAGCAAACCCTCCCGACTATGGGTTGATCCTCGAGCAGCTCTACAGGCTCGGCGTGCCAATCGGAGAGACCCGCCCGCACCCTGCCCGGCTCTGGCTGGCGGCAGCCGAGCACCGTCGTTCGTCCGACCCGCTCCTGGCACGAGTAGACGCCGCCGTAGGTGAGTCGCTCCTGCCGTTCAGCGTCACGCCACGCAACCAAACGGAGACCCTAGACATCCCCGGCTCCTGGGACTTCCAGTCGACACCGTTCTCCTGGTTCGTCGAGGCGTGGTGCAAGCTCACCAGCGCTAAGTGGGTTGATGCTCTCCCCGCCCGGATCTGGGTTGATTGGGCATCAACCGTGCTGCGCTTGGCATTTGGACTCGGATACCTCTGGGAAGCAACCTGGTACGAAGCGCTCGGCCGCCAGGTCTTGTCCGGAGGTACGGATCTCAATCAGGTGTCCGCTCGGCGCCCGGAGATCATCCCCTGGCGGCCGTCCGACTCTCCAACTTCCGTCCGAGATGTTGCCAGCCTGCTCAAGTGGCGAGTTCGGCGAGGGAACAAGGTGCGCGACGTATGGATCAAGAATCGTGACAGCGCGAAAGACAACTCGTTCGATCTCGACCCGAACTTCACGAGGCAGATCGATCAGGCGATCTCCAATCCGGGGACGGCGGTAAATACATGGGAGGCGATCCGCTACGCCCTGATGACTAGGGATCCGGCTAGCCCTTCATTTGCTGACCACTATGGACTTCTCAGGTCCAGTGGCCGCTACCTGTGGGTACAACCCGGCACGGAATGGATGGCGGTGGTCGCCAGTCTGGCGTGCTCCCAGCCAGGCGGAGCCACCGACGTCCAGCACGTTATGACAGCTTTGCACGAACTTGGACTAAGGCCGGAGCTTCGAGACGTTCTCCTTCTCCTCGAGGCAGCCGGTCTCGCACGAGGTAGCGCTGACGCTGACTATGGAGTGGAGGTTCGCAGTGCGTTCTAGTCGACCTGATCTTCTTGGCGAAGTCATCGGGAGACGGCTGGCCCAGATGCCGGACGGGCTGGCAGCGGCGTACCTGCCCGAAGGACTTTCCATGGCGTCGGCAGAATCGGTCGTGCGCGCTGCAAACACGTCACGGCCGCAATCGCCACCTTTCGCGGTTCTCGTCACTCTCGCGGATCCCGATACAAGCGATCCTGATTGCCTCCGCCTTAGCCCCCAAGAAGCGATCCGATATAGACACGGCAATCGTCTGGCTGTGGTGCACGGACGCCACCCCGACCTCGCATCCTTCGTACAAGCGTTCCGTGAAGAAGTGGGAACCGCCTACCCCAAGGATGCAAGACCTGGCACAGCTCTCGCCGCTGTGGCACGAGAGGCCGTTGGCCTGGTTCTTGAGAAGGCACATGCCAGCCAACACCACCAATACCTGCTAGGTCAGCCCATCGAGACGCTCGAAACCTGCCTTCGGTTGCTCGCGAACACGTACGAGGGCATGAACTCGGGCACGATGATTTGGAACACCTACTGGTTCCACCATGTGTCGATCGGCCTCGATTACCTGGTCGCCACACTTGCGGATCTGGTCGAGCACCATCCGAACGCGGATCTCCAGAGCGCTCTCCTCACGTCGATTCCGGCCGCATTGGCTCTCCCGCAATCGCCTGCAGCCTTGACGCCACGGAATGTGAGCGACGCCATCGAAGCGTGGTGGGGTGACCGTGAAGCGATCGAGGGGAGCACCCAGCTGCTTCGCCACCACCCCGATACCCAGCCCGCCGGATCGGTCCACCCGCTTCAACGGCTGGACTGGTCAAGAATCGGCCAAGTCTTTGCCACCGATGGATACGACAACGAATACCTCGCATTTCAAGCCAGTCCGGGTGATGGCGTGTCACGCGTCAGTGCCTTCTCCGCACTCACCCCCAGCCAATTCATGAATCCGAGTGGCAGTTTCAAGGACTCCAGTCTGGAGGTTACGCTCGCCAACGGCACGCCGCTCGGCCCAAGCGATCACATCCGGGTGCCAGCGCTGATCCCATGCCTTCCGGAGGCAGTCACAGTTGGTGCCGTCAAATACTTCAGGTCGCACGAGCTGCGAGTTACCGTGCCGACACAAGGTTTGTCCGCTTCCGAGCCACTACTTGGGCTGACCATTGATTGCTCGCTCGGTGGCTCGCTTTGGCGGGCGACACGAGAACCCGAGATCAATTGCGGCGATGATGGGGAACCACAGGTCGTGCTTGTGGGCGAGGTACTGAAGAAGGCAAGCCTCAAGGACACGAGTCGAAAGGTCACGCTCCGAGCGCGTGCCGTCGGAAACCCCGGCCTCGCGGCCAGCATCGGTACAGGGTCGCCGCTGGACGTCATTCTGCTTCCCGCGCAGGCGCCCGCCGTCGTCATCATGCCTCTCAATGGAAACCGTCTCGGCAGCGCGAAGTGTTTCAGCGGGGCGAGCCTCGCTGACGGTGAGGAAGGCGTCGAGTTCGGCGACGAGCAGACGCACTTTGTGGCCGTCATCCACCACCCTGATGACTCAGTTGAGTTTGCCAATCGTCCGCTGCAACCATGGGTCGCAGGCGTGAATGTCGCGGCCGGTGTAGTCCAGCCGACCGACCTTGACATCCTTCGCATCGGCGATGTCGAGATTGAGTGCCACGGATACGAAGCGGACGAGGATTTTCAGAGCCCCGTGATTGCTGCGGCTTCGAAGAGCCTCGTATCCAGCAAGATTCGGCCTGAGGCCCTCGACACGATCCGAGGGGACTACGAAGCACTGGTGGCGGATCTGGCCAGGACGGGACAGCTGAGTTCATGCCTGGCTCACTGCATTGTTACAGAAGAGGAATCGGAGGGCCCGCTGCAGACGGCGTCGAATCCAGACCTTGCATGCAGGATTCCTCCTCAGCTGGGCTCGCGGTGGCACACGCTAACGGACTTCACGGTTCCGAAGGCCATCAGCGACTCGGCGGAGTGGTACGCATTCTGTGATGCGTTCTCGCGATTGGGGATCTCTGAATCGCTCGTCGGTGAGGGAGAATTGAGTGCAGCCGAGTGGCCATCGCGCACTTCCTGGCGCCACCTATGGGACGACTGCCAGCCTGAGCTTTCGGCGTATCTCGACTCCTATGTAGCACTCGTGGACCGAGCCGTCGAAATAGCCGACCCCGCTGCACTGTTCTGGGCGAGCTATCCGTTCAGCATTAGCGTCTGGAAGACCGAGCCATTCGCCGAGTGCACGGCGGTCCTTCTTTCACCCCTCCACCCCGTCCGTCTGGCCTGGTTGGCATCAGTTGAGTCCGCAGTCTGGAAGGCGGCGGACGCGCATGCACTATTAGGACTTGTCGAAGGCTGGAACCTCCCACTGTTCGGCGCCAACCACGCCCACGGCGCACAGATGATCGCGATCCCGATGGACGACGGCCCGGGTCAGGTCTTTCTGGGCTGGAGCATGCTTGTCAACGCATCCACCACGAACCAACAGCCGGTGTCAACCCCGGTTCGGATGGCGGGTCGCGCCTCGCCCGGTGCCTCGGCCAGCGGGCTAAACGGTGCCGCCGTTGACGAGGCCCTCACTACGTTCCGCCGTATCAATCCGCACGTAACGACCCTCACGATCGATCTAGCTGCCCAAGCACCAACGACCCGGCTCCGCGAGATCGATCTCGCCGTACTCGACGCTGCGGCAAAGTGGGGCAGTAGTAGCGGGAGCGCGCGCGCAGCCACAGGCGCGCTCACCGGAGGCGTGCGGATCTGGGACTCGCTGAACCGCTCCGAGGATGCGCCTGTCGATGAAGTGTCACGCTTGCTCGCCGAAGACAAAGAGACTCCACTTACCTGGAGTCGCTACGAGTTCCAGCCGACTCGTCCTCAGGCCTGCAATCTTCGCCTCCTGCAAGACTCAGCGATCAGCCTCGCTGTCAGCGAAGCGCCGGAGGTGCCCGAAAGGAACTCAGGCGTCGTCACATCGCGCCCGCTCAGGCGCTACGACGCCGCAGTCGAGCCCGACAGTTCTACGACCTACCCCGGAGTGCGGACTGACTGCGGTTGGGCGCCCTGGGCTCGAGCCCTCCAGGCCATCGAAGGCATTCGGTCGACACGCACCAAGGTCATGCGCGCCAGAGTGCGCCCCGGCCTCCTCGCCGCGGAACACGCCGACTGGACGGTGTCGGGGGAAGCACTGGTCGATCCTGGAGCGATCTCACGCATGCTGACTGACGCTACTCACGGTTCCCAGATGCTGTGGGAGTGGCGTCCGCCAGTCCTTGCGGCGAACCGAAATCGGGACCGCGCGGAACGCAGGCCGTACATCTCGGTGGTTCGCGTTCCGCCGTCGTTCCGCAATCAGGTTATGCACCTGCTCGGGACCGCCGGACGGCTAGCGAACCCAGAGGCAGAGGCGACTCGCGTCTTGCAGACGCTCGGGGGACGGGGCATCGGCCTGTCGTCCCTGATTGCGATCGGCGGCACCCACGCTCAGGGCGCCATTGGGTTCTACCTAGCGCTGCGCTTGATGGAGGCGATCACGGTTGGCGGGGACGACATCCTCGTCCTTCCGATCGACGCGTGCGACTCTTTCCTGCGCGCACTTGCGGGAGAGACAAGAGCTGAGAGCAGCCTCCGACGCGCCGACTTGCTCATGATTCGACTGGCTGATCAAGAACTGGTGCTCGCGCCGATCGAGATCAAGTTCTACCCATCCACGGCCTGGGACCACGCAGGTTTGTCTGAAGCGATCAGTCAGGTCGGGTCGACCGGTGCCCTGTTACGCCACATCAGCCGGCGCCAGCGTGAAAACCAGGACGTCGGGACCGAAGGCGACCAGTCACTTTGGCAGATGGCGCTGGCCACCCTCGTGGAGACCGGCCTCAAACTGCGCGCGCGACGCGGGGGTGACGCGGAGTCGATATCCCGCCGCCTCCGAGGAGTGGCTGAGGGTACCTCCGGCGTTCGGATCGGCCACCCACTCATCACCTACTTTGGCGCCCCGGCAACCAGCACCTCGGCACAGTATGCCGCGCTATCCAGCCAGGCCGACAAGGCCTCCGGGCCCGTCGCGGAGTACGGGGTGCTCAAGGCGGATGCCGGTGCTGTCCTTGCTGCGCTCGGAACAAGCGGCGCGCTGGAGCAGGATTGGGGGAGGCTCGTTGGCTGGGCGCTCAGCGAGGACACCACGCTGAGCGTTGGTGAACCTGCCGTTGGCGACGAAACTGAATTGGTCGAAGGCCCAGCCGTCGAACGCTCCAACGAGACGGCCGACGCGATACAGCAGAGCTCCGCCAGTGCCGACGGCCCGGCCTCGGACGGCGGGCCAGCTGGCGTGCATTCCGATTGGCCTCATCCGGAGGAGGTGTTGCCACCGCAGCCCGACAGCCAGGCAACTCAGCCCCATCCTCCGTTGCCGACAGCTGCTCGAATCCGCTACACGGGTGCCCGCTTCTCCGTCGGCACTCGACTAGACTCGATCGGTTCGGCCTCCGCGGAGTACTGGCCCGGGAACACCGACCTCACGCAGCTCAACGTGGGTGTCCTCGGCGATCTGGGAACCGGGAAGACGCAACTACTGCAGACCGTAGTCCACGAGCTGCGACGAACAGCTGGCGAGACGCAGGAGAACCCGTTCTCTGTGTTGATTCTCGACTACAAGAGCGACTTCCGGAGTACCCGGTTCTTGGATTCGGTCGGTGGAGCGGTGCTGCTACCCAAGCAGATTCCGCTAAATGTCTTCGCGCTGGACGGACGCACGCCGTACGACCGAGCGCGTGCGTTTATCAACGTGATTGAGCGTATCTACAGCGGCGTTGGCCATGTTCAGAAGCAACGTCTCCAAGAGGCAATACTCGCCTGCTTCGAAACGGCGGGAGGAGAGCCCACGCTCGGCGAGGTTTACGCGGAGTATCGATCTCGGCTTAACGGTGGGGCTGATTCTGTGACGTCCATCCTGGATACATTCGTCATGGGGCAGATCTTTTCGGAAGACCGCGCCGAGCTGCGGAGTTTCCAGGACCTTCTCGATGGCCGGGTTCTGGTACTTGCGCTTAAAGAACTCGGTCTGGACCAGGACGCGAAGAACGCACTTGTTGCGCTATTCCTGAACTTTTATTATGAGTACATGCTGAAGTCGGATAAATGGCCTTTCGAGGGCGGCAGTCCACAGCTTCGTCGACTCAACTCGTACCTTCTCATCGACGAAGCATCGAATATTATGCCGTACGGCTTTCAGGCGCTCGAGCAGATCCTCGTCCAGGGGCGGGAGTTCGGGATCGGTGTAATCCTTTCAGCGCAGTACCTGTCCCAGTTCAGGGCGAAGGCATACAACTACGCTGAGCCATTGAGGACCTGGTTCATCCACCGGGTGCCGCAGCTCGCCGCGAGCGAACTGCGCAACCTCGGACTCGTGAACGCAAACGACCAGCTTGTCTCCCGCATACAGACCCAACTTAGGCACCAGTGCTACTTCCGCTCACTGAACTTCGACGGGTCGTTCATCCGTGGCCTTCCGTTCTACGAGCTGGATCCTTCGCCTGAGCCATGACGATCCCGCCGCATCCGGGCCCGAGTTCGCCGAGCGCTTCGATCAAGATGGCGGCTCAGGCGTCCCGGGATACGACTCCCGAGCTCGCCTTGAGACGTGCCCTGCACGCTATCGGTCGCCGCTACCGGGTCGAGGTCAGGATCGCGGGCCTTCCTCGGCGGACCATCGACGTGGCGTTCCCTCGTCAGAAGGTAGCCGTGTTCGTGGATGGCTGCTTCTGGCACCAGTGCCCGATACACGGGCACGTCCCTCACACCAATGTCGACTGGTGGCAGACAAAGCTGGACCTGAACGCGCGCAGGGATGCGGATACTACGGCCAGACTGACAGCTCTTGGCTGGACCGTAGTACGCATCTGGGAGCATGAGCGCATTGGTGACGCCTTGAGGCGCGTCACCGATGCGCTCGACGCCGTGCAGCGCTAGCCTGGGCGCCTGCACTTGGATGGAGAGGTATGTCGGGGAGTCTTGTTGACCTGTTCGCGGGCTGTGGAGGTATGTCCTTGGGCCTCGAACGCGCGGGGTTCGACAGCATCTATGTGAACGAGGTCAACGATGACGCGATGGCCACCTACCTGGCGAACAGGACTCAGGACTCGCCGGTCCAACGACCCGCCAACAGGTCTAGCGACATCCACGACCTGACTCGCGATCCCGACAGGCTCTCCGAGCTGGGAGTGGGCCTGCGCAGGCAAGCAGGTGGCGACGTCGACATCGTTGCAGGCGGCCCGCCTTGTCAGGGCTTCTCGGGCATCGGTCATCGGCGCACCTTCAAGCTCGACAAGTCTGAGATTCCGAGCAATCACTTGTACGTCGAAATGGCGAAGGTTGTTCAGGCGATTGCCCCTAAAGTGTTCATCTTCGAAAACGTCCAGGGTCTTATGCATTCGAGGTGGACATCGGACGGCACTAATGGTGAGATTTGGCAGGCCGTGCAGGATGAGTTTGCGGGTATTCAAGTCAGAGCGGCCGGAAATGATCTTGGCTACGCGATCAAGCCACACCTAGTTCACGCGAGAGACTTTGGAGTCCCTCAGAACCGACCGAGGGTCATCATGGTTGGCGTGAGGTCCGACGTTGCCGAGACTGCTGGGTACACCGGTGACTGGCTACCCACCGGAGAGGACTGGCGGCAGTTCCCCAAACCGCCCAACCCGGTTGACCTGCTAGACGATCTCGTGGACCCCGACTGGTTCCCGGGCGGAGCAACATCCACCTATTTGCGTCGAGCGCGCACCGACGTGCAGCGCGAGCTACGGAGACGCCGAGACGGCTCCACAATGAGCAAGGGCGATCCACTTCACGACCAGGAGTACTCGCGCCACTCCCGAGAGGTAATCGCCCGATTCAGTGCGATTCGAGAGTTGGGGCGAGTGCCGGAAGAACTAAAGACCAAGAAGTTCAACCAGCGTGTTGTGCCCGCTACCTGGGGAGCCAACGGACCGAACATGACCGTCGCCTCGCTACCTGACGACTTCATCCACTACTGCCAGAACCGGAGCTTCACGGTCAGGGAGTGGGCGCGCTTCCAGGGCTTCCCTGACTGGTACACCTTCCACGGCCCTCGGACCACCGGAGGGCGCCGCCGAGCCGGCGACCCCGACGCAGGACTATGGAAGCGAAACCTACCGAAGTACACCCAGATTGGGAATGCTGTACCCGTCGCGCTCGCTGAGGGTATCGGAAAACACCTGAATGGGCTGCTCGGCCTGACCGACGTCTGAAATCGTGCGACCGACCCGTGGCCCCCGTGACGACATCCTGCAGACTCTCCCGATCCTGTGGACTCTCCCGACAACTAGGCGCGAAGCCAGCCCCGGCCGCTCGTCCTATTGATGGGGCAGCATTCGGCTGACTAGGTCGACGGCAGCCCAAGTTTGTCAAAGAAGGCACGGTTGCGTTCCGTAGCCGAATTCACCAGTCTGTCGAAGGACATCACTTCGATGTAGGCCTTGTGTGGCTCGTTGAACCCAAAATAGCCCATGCCGTCATGCGTCCGTCGCAAGCCGGCGTACTCGCATCGGCTGACCATCGTGGGGGTGAGATCGGCTAGGACATAGCAGAATGCGGGCTGGTCCTCTGATGCCGGAATCGGCCGTCCCGACGCTGTCCTGACCCCGCCGCTGCGCACGCTTCACATACTCGAGGGTCTGCTGGATGGGGTCCTTGTCTTCGGAGGCGTCGTTCCGCATCGGGCGCTTGATCTCGACGACAACGATCGAGGCAAGTGGAAGGGCCTCACCCTCTGCAGCTAACACGGGAGTTCCAGGGGAGCCGACAAGTCGCGTCGCCAGGATGTCCGGTTCCGTGGTGGACTCGGATCCGGTGATCGGCATGCTCCTGAGCGTCTTGTCCGAGGCCAGGTAGTCGTGGAAAGCCAGCCGCTCATCGATGATCCAGAGGTTCGAGGCATCCGTTCCGATCTCACTGGAGTCCGTGCGCATCGGGATGAGCAACGAGTGGATGGCATCCTCGCGGGAGTACGTGCCGGTCTCGTTCGATCGGATGAGTTTGGCCAAGGCGTCCAGAATCGCCCGTCGACGCGAGACGTACGCCGCCAGATCCGACTGGTTGATGTCTGTGACAGTCTGGAGGTATCTGTTCAGGCGTTCCTGGTAAACCTCGGGCGTCGATTTATCGGCGTCGGCAAAGACCGCGTGTCCCTGTTCGATGACATCGGCCTCAAGCCTCTGGAGGTGCCGGTGAAGGACGAGTTCAAGATCCTGGTCCTTGATCGACGGGTCCACGGTCACACCGAGAGGCTCTAGTCGCGCCAGTACCGGTCGGTACCTTGGCGCCCGATTGCTCACGAACTCACTTACTCGAGCTTTGCCCTCAGCGCGTGCCGCGGTGAGTGAGTCCGCCAATAGTTCTTCGATGGCGTGAAGCACGCCCGTCCGGATGTCCTCGACGGAGATTTCGTCGTCGAGAGTCGATCCCGGGATTCGCTCGCTGATGTCGAAGGCCGTGCGGTCAGCTCGCACACGAGAGTCAAGGTAGTCGGAGGAGAGGTAGCAGGCGTAGGCGAACTCTGACGAGGTCTTGTCCTTCAGGCGCCCGTACAGACCAGGGATCTTCCCGGTGAGTTGCTCCTCCATGACAAGACGGTTGGCGGCGCACCAGTACAGGCGGGGCGACGGGTTGCGAGTCGATGACTTTAGGCAGAGGTTCGCCATCTCGAACTTCTGGCCCTTCACCTCAATCGTCGTCAAGGGCAGCTCAGAGTAAACGAACTCCTCCATCAGGCTGTTGAGTGAGATGACCTCGTCGTCAACGATGGTGACGTCCGGAGCGCCGCCGGGCCGGAGGAAGTACCAGATGCAGTGCTCAAAGACCTCGCGGGCTATTGCATCTGCCGACTTTGGCGCGCTCTTCTGGAAGGCTTCCTTGAACCCATCCAGGTGTACCACGGTGCCCGCGTCGCTGAGGCGATCACGAGGTTCAGTCGGCTCAACCTCCCCAGCGATCGAGAACCGGAACTGCCGCGCACACAACTCGCTGTCGTCGGCCAGGTATGCGCTGCGGACCACGACCTTGTCGAAGGCCTTGAGCCACAGGAGCCTGCCAACACCACGGCATCCAAGGCTGGCTTTGTAGTCGGTGTCCGGGTCTGCTGCACGGATAGGTGACAACTGATCTGGCTTGCCCGGGAGGGTGGCCTGAGAGGATGTTGCTGTGCCTAAGCCGTACCCAAAGGAGTTCCGGGACGATGTGGTTCGGGTCGCGCGTGGCCGCGAGCCAGGCGTGACGGTCGAACAGATCGCCAAGGACTTCGGTGTCCATCCGATGACCTTGTTCAAGTGGCTGCGCCAGGCCGATATCGATGATGGGGCGAAGCCGAGCCCTTCACGGGTGGACTCGGTGGAGTTGCGGGAGGCCCGCAAGCGGATCCGGCTGCTGGAGCAGGAGAACGAGGTGCTCAGGAGGGCCGCGGCGTACTTGTCGCAGGCGAACCTGCCGGGAAAAGGCTCTACCCGCTCGTGAGTGAGCTCGCCGGCGATGGGATTCCTGTCGCGGTGACGTGCCGGGTGTTGAAGCTCTCCCGCCAGCCCTACTATCGCTGGCTCGTTCATCCGGTGACCGATGCCGAGCTGGTCGAGGCTTACCGGGCGAACGCCCTGTTCGACGCCCATCGTGATGATCCGGAGTTCGGCTACCGGTTCTTGGCCGATGAGGCCCGCCAGGCCGGCCAGCCGATGGCTGAGCGCACCGCGTGGCGGATCTGTGCCGACAACGGCTGGTGGTCGAGGTTCGGAAAGAAGCGCGGCAAGAACGGGAAGAAGCCTGGTCCGCCGGTCCACGACGACCTGTGCGCCGTGGTCGATGAGAAGGGCCGGACCCGGCACGAGTTCACCGCCACAGCACCCAACGAGCTGTGGATCGGCGATATCACCGAGCACTGGACCGGTGAGGGCAAGCTGTACCTGTGCGCGTTCAAGGACGTGTACTCCAACCGGATCGTGGGCTACTCCATCGACTCCCGGATGAAGTCCCGCCTCGCCGTCACCGCCCTCAACAACGCCGTCGCACGCCGTGGCCAGGTGGCTGGCTGTGTGGTTCACACCGACAGGGGCAGCCAGTTTCGGAGCCGGAAAGTCGTCGGCGCGCTCAACCGCCACCACATCGTCGGATCGATGGGGCGGGTCGGTGCCTGCGGCGACAACGCCGCCATGGAGAGCTTCTTCTCCCTGCTCCAAAAGAACGTCCTCAACCGGCACGCCTGGGCCACCCGCGAGGAACTCCGGATCGCGATCGTCACCTGGATCGGACGCACCTACCACCGCCGCCGGCGACAAGACGCCCTCGGCCGATTGACCCCCATCGAGTACGAGACCATCATGACCACGACAGCCACTCAGGCTGCGTGACTAACCACTGTCACCTGATCGTGCAGCAGACCCTCCAGCGTCTCGAACGAGCTCATGTTTTCTGGCGTGAACCCAATGCCGTTGTCCTCGACGACGAAACCTGTGATCAGCTTCAGCGCGATGCGACCCGGGCCGGCCGGCTCGAAGTCGAACTCGTCCTGCCCGCTTCGCTCAATGGTTACTCGCAAGTGCCCCTGACTCATTTCGGTACCGAATCGCACATCGATCGCCTGGAGCCCGTTGATGACGGCCTCCATCAGCGGGAGGAGGGAGTGGCTCTTGGGTAGGTTGGTGTTACGGACCCGCCCGGCGAGCGACGTCGTGAGCGCCATCGTTACCCCTTCTCGACTCTCAACTGATCCGGACTCTATCGGCGGGCGTAGACAGGACAAGCACGTCCACACTGATGGGCGGTCCGCGATGCCTGCTTCATCGCTCGAGGGGGCTTCCGGCAACTGCTGGCGGCGCGTACGTTGACTCAAGCCCTGGGCATCGGGGTGGACCACTAGCTGCGTTCGTGGCCGCCGCCGGCGTGGACGATCGCGGTGACGACGAACTGCAGGTGTTCACGATCGAGGCCCGCGAGGTTGCTGCTGAGGTCGACGGGCGGGCCGCCGAGGAGCGATGCGGCAATGCGGAGCAGTCGGGTTTCGCCGCCGGAGAGCGCACCGTAGTTGTCCTCGGTCATCTGGTCGGCGTCGATCCACCACCAGCCGGGGTCGTCGCCTTGCTGGACCCAGGGTTGGCTGGGGTTGGCGAACCGTCCGTCGAAGGATTGCATGAGGAGTTCGACGCCGGCCTCGAGCGGATACAGGCCCTTGGCCCAGCGGCGGAGTGCTTCGTGGACCTCGGTCATGAGTTCCAACTCCCCGGGCAACCCCGACGCTCGAGACGGTCGACCGGCGCGTCGGACGGCTGCGCGGCGCCGGCCGTCCGGCCGTCGGCTCCGATCGTGCCGCCGGGAGAGCTGCAGCGGAGTCGGTCGGCTCGTTCGCTGGTGGGGAGAGAGCGGTCGCCGCGCTGGATGAGATCGGCGAGGTCGATTCCGAAGCCTTCGGCGATCGTGCGTTGATCGCCCAGGTCCTGAAGTCGGCGGTCCCAGCGATTCTGGAAGAAGCCCGTCGCCCAGGAGAGCACCGCGATCACGATCACCCCGACGAACGCTGCCCATCGGGCGTTGAGGTAGTTGTCGACGATGGCGACGCCGAAGACGAGCCAGCGGATGCTCCAGGAGATCCGCAGGGTGCGATGGCGGGCGGCGAACTGGCTGACCATGGTGACGAAGATCTGCACCAGCCGCCACGGCACACAGTAAGCCTCGAGCACATTGACTAGCACCGAGTCGACCACCTCCGCGGCTCCGAGTGCCTGGCTGATGATCGCGCTGGCCTGCCGGTCCGTCAGCTGACCGCTGGCGACCTCGCCGACGAACCGCGGGCTGACGATCAGGCTGGAGCTCGAAGGCATGACGACCTGGCCGCCGAGGACCCACCGGCCGATCCAGACAGTCGGCTGGTGGCGTCCGCGCAGCGATGGGATCGGGACGATCGCGGTGAGGATCGTGTCGCGCTGGAAGTCGTTCGCCGCCGTGGCCCCGAAGCGCCACCAGAGCATCGGCCGGGTGTTGCGGGTGATCACGAGTGCGATGCCGATGGCAGCCGCCACCACCAACGCCTGGAGCGAGAGCCCGCAGACGACGATCCACACGAGGCTGCTGAAGATCACGCCGGTGAGCTGCGCTGCGGCCCAGGTGCCACGCCAGCTGTTCACGGCTTCACCCCGGACGCCGCCACCGGCACGGGCGGGATCCGCGACAACCTGCCGACTTCCTTGGCGTCGATCTGGCCGCCGCACAGGTCGGAGATCTCGGCGATGCTGAGGTGCTCGGCGAGCAGTGAGCGAACGGCGTCGGACGCCTGCTGCTCGGCGGCGTGGACGGCTTCGTCGCGTTCGGCGATCGCGGTCAGGATGTCGACGGCGAGGTCGGCGAGTCGGCGTTCCTGCTCGAGGCGTTCCTTGCGTTGGGCGGACAGTGCCTCGGTGACGCGGCGGCGTGCGTCCTGTTTGTATCCCTGTCTGATCATCGTGGGCTCCTCGCTCGGGGTTGTACTCACTCCCTTAAGCCAGCCGACCCAGCCGTTCCGGACACCCAGCACCCGACGAATCTCGACGAGCCCGCCGACATCCCCGTCCAGAACCTCCCGAAGCCATGTAACCAGTCGGCCTCGAAACCCCTGATTTCAGACGTTTTCAAGCATCACACACCTTTGGCATGCACTATCGCCCCTAGTCAGAGCCATATTGCTCGACTGCGTCGAAAGCATAGCGAAGGAACCGTCCGATCGGGGTGTCCGGAACCGGCGGTTTCGGAGGCTTAAGGGGATGTGACCATGAGCTTGCACCGGATCACGGCCGGGACGGGGTACGACTACCTGACCCGCCAGGTCGCGGCCATGGATTCGACCGAGAAGGGGCACACCGGGCTGGCGTCCTACTACACCGAGAAGGGCGAGGTTCCCGGGCGCTGGGTCGGTTCCGGGATGGTCGGTATCGAGGGTTTGGACGCGGGCGATCTGGTCACCGCCGAGCAGATGCTGGCCCTGTTCGGATCAGGCCACCACCCGCTCACTGCGCAGCGGCAGCGTGACCTGGCGGGGCCGAGGTTGACGGAGAAGGACTATGTGGAGATCACCCGGCTGGGTGAGCCTTACCGCGTCTATGCCGGCGACATCAGCCCGTTCCGGGTCGAGGTTGCCCGCCGCCTCGAGGCGCTGAACAAGGCGCGCGGGCTCCCGCAGAAGGCGGCTACCGCGACGGAGGACCGGGCCCGGATCCGTTCCCAGGTCGCGCTGGAGATGTTCCGTACCGAGTTCGGACGCGGCCCGCTCAATGAGCGTGAACTCGCCGGGCATGTGGCCCGGTTGTCGCGCCAGCAGACGACCGCGGTCGCCGGTTTCGACTTGACCTTCTCGCCGGTGAAGTCGGTGTCGGCGCTGTGGGCGCTGGCCGAACCCGGGCTGGCGGCGAGGATCGAGCGGTGCCACCAGCAGGCCGTCGCGGACGCGCTGGAGTTCATCGAGCAGCACGCCCTGTACACGCGTACCGGCACCGACGGGGTGCGGCAGGTTGACGTCCGCGGCCTCATCGGCACGGCGTTCACCCACCGCGACAGCCGGGCGGGCGACCCCGATCTGCACACCCATGTGGCGGTCGCGAACAAGGTCCAGACCCTCAGTGACGGGCGCTGGTTGTCGATCGATTCCCGGGTGCTGCACAAGGCGGTTGTGGCCGCCTCGGAGACCTACAACACCGCTCTGGAGCGGCATCTGGCTGAGGCGATCGGCGTGCGGTTCGAGGCCCGCGAGGGCACCGATCCGCGCAAGCGTCCGATCCGGGAGATCGTCGGAATCGACGTTGTCCTGAAGCAGCGCTGGTCGACCCGCCGGCAGTCGATCGAGGCCCGCCGGCGCGTCCTGGCCGCGGTGTTCCAGGCCGATCACGGACGTCCGCCGACCCCGGTGGAGGCGATCGCGCTGGCCCAGCAGGCCACCTTGGAGACCCGCGAAGCCAAGCACGAACCCCGCTCCTTGGCCGAGCAGCGGACCATCTGGTGGCGGCAGGCCCGGGACGTTCTGGGCGGCGAGAACGGCATCTGGACGATGATCCACGCCGCCCTGCACCCCGTCCCGGGCGAGCGTCACATCCCCAACCAGGCGTGGCTGGAACACGAGGCCCGCCGGGTGGTGGCGATCGTCCAGCGGGACCGTTCCACCTGGCAGACCTGGCACCTGCGCGCCGAAGCGCTGCGCAGCGTCCGGGCCGTCGAAGTCCCCTCCAAGCATGTCCACACCGTCGTCAACCTGCTCCTCGACCAGGCCCTAACCTATTGCGTTCCGCTCACTCGAGCCGTCCCCGGGGAACCCCAAGAGCCCGCCCCGCTGCGCCGCCGCGACGGCGCCAGCGTGTACACCGTCGCCGGGTCGCAGCTGTACACGTCGAACGCGATCCTCGCCGCCGAAGCCCGCCTCGTCGCCGCTGCCGGAGGCCGCGGCGGCTGGGTCGTGCCCGGCCCGGCGCTCGACAAGGCGCTGCTCGAATGCCGCACCAGCGGTGTCGAGCTGAACCCCGGACAGGTGCTCATCGTTCGCGAAATGGCGACCTCCGGAGCCCGCGTCCAGCTGGCGATCGCACCGGCCGGATCGGGCAAGACCACCGCCATGAACGCCCTGTCCCGGGCCTGGACGCAGGCCGGCGGGACCGCGATCGGGCTCGCCCCGTCCGCCGCCGCAGCCGCAGCTTTGGGCGAGAACATGGACGGCTACAGCGACACCCTGGCCAAGCTCGTCTGGTCGCTGCGCAAGGGCGAAACCCCCGACTGGGCCGACCAGATCGGACCCCGAACCATGGTCATCATCGACGAAGCCGGCATGGCCGACACCCTCTCCCTCGACACCGTCGTCCGCCACGTCCTCGAACAGGGCGGCAGCGTCCGGCTCATCGGCGACGACCAACAACTCGCCGCGATCGGGGCCGGCGGAGTGCTCCGCGACATCCAGGCAAACCACGGTGCGCTGCGGCTCACCGAACTCGTCCGGTTCACCGACCGGGCCGAAGGATCAGCCAGCCTGGCGCTTCGCGAGGGCCACACATCGGCGCTCGGGTTCTACCTCGACCAGCGTCGCATCCACGTCGGCGACGCCACCACCATGGCCGACGACCTGTTCGCCTCCTGGACCGCCGACCGGGCCGGCGGGCTCGACTCGATCATGCTCGCCCCCACCCGCGAACTCGTCGCCGACCTCAACCAGCGGGCCCGCAGCCAACGCCTCGCCGACACCGAACCGGGACGCGAGATCGAACTCGCCGACGGCAACCAAGCCTCCGTCGGCGACACGATCATCACCCGCACCAACAACCGCAAACTCCGCGTTTCGCCCACCGACTGGGTCAAGAACGGCGACCGCTGGACCATCCTCGACGTCGACGTTCAGCGCGGTCTGCACGTCCGCCACACCCAGTCCGGACGCCACGTCCAGCTGCCCGCCGACTACGTCGCCGAGTCCGTCGAACTCGGCTACGCGACCACCACCCACACCGCCCAGGGCGTCACCGCCGACACCATGCACGGCATGCTCGCCGGCAACGAATCCCGCCAGCAGGCCTACACGATGCTCACCCGCGGACGCGAAGCCAACCACGCCTACCTGGTCGTCGTCGGCGACGGCGACCCCCACACCCTGATCCATCCCGAGACGATCAACCCGCTCACCCCGACCGACATCCTCGAACGCATCCTCGCCCGCGACGAATCCCCCGTCTCGGCCACCACCGCCCTCCGCGACGCCGCCAACCCCGCCCGGCGACTCGGCGACGCGACCGCCCGCTACACCGACGCCGTCACCTTCGCCACCGCGCAGTTGGTCGGCGAGGACGGCATCCTCGCGCTCGAACGGGCCGTGAATGAGGTCGCACTCGGGCTCACCGACAGCCCGACCTGGCCGGCGCTGCGGGCTCAGCTGCTCGCCGTCCAGGCCGATGACCGCGACCCGATCCAGGCACTCGCCCGGGCCCGGATCATCCCTGTCACCGACAACCAGGACCCGTGCTCGACGCTGGCCGGACGGGTCGCCGACACCGGACGCCACTACCGCGGCGGGCCGTTGCCGTGGCTGCCCCGCGTCCCCGCCGCGCTCACCCGGGACCCGCTCTGGGGTGACTACCTGGACGCTCGCCAGCAGCTGGTCCGCGATCTCGCAGGACAGGTCCGCGAAGACGCCATGGCGGCCGAAACCCGACCGGCATGGCTCGCCGGAACCGGACGCGCCGCGCCCGAACTGGTCGCAGACATCGAGGTGTGGCGGGCCGCACACCTGGTCGAACCCGGCGACACCCGCCCCACCGGAGACCGCCGCGACGGGCTGGCCGAGCCCCGCTGGCAAGCCCACCTCGACCGGCGGCTCGCGTCCACCGCCACCGCCGCCATGGACGAATGGCGACCCCTCCTCGAGCAGGTACCGCCGCTCGTCCTCACCGACGACTTCGCCCCGACCCTGGCCGCACGACTGTCCCAGCTGTCGTCAGCCGGGATCAACGTGCCCGGCTTGGTTCGTGCTGCCGGCGCGCAGGGTCCGCTGCCCGATGATCACGCCGCAGCTGCCCTGTGGTGGCGCCTGTCCGGACACCTCACCCCCGCGGTCGCTGAGGCCGTCGACACCGACCATCACCTCGCGACCCAATGGCTGCCAGCGTTCACCGAACGCCTCGGCGACACGGCCCGGGAACTGCAGGACAGCCCTTGGTGGCCTGCACTGGTCACCACCATCGAGCACGGACTACAGCGCGGCTGGCCACTCGACCAACTGCTCGACGACGACACCCGCGGACTCAGTGACGACGACGGCCGCACCGACCCATGCCAGGCCTGGGTCTGGCGACTCTCCCTGCTCACCGACGCCCACGACCTCGCCGACGAGGACCGCTACGACCCCGCCGACGAACCACCCGACGACCTCAGCCAAGACTGGACACCCAGCCAGAACACCGAGCGGGCGAGCACCCGAGCGGATGCCGTCCGCGAGCCCGTCGATGCCGAATTCGTCGACCTGGACGACGACCAGATCCTGCACCTCGAGGGAATGATCCGCGCAGGCATGGGAGCCCCCGAACCGACCGAGGCACAGATCCGCCACCAGCTGGAACGCCGCGACCAGATCACCGCCAGCCCCGTCCCCATCGACCGGCTCGCCCGCATCAACGACCTCACCACCGCCTACTACCAGGCATGCCTCCCGAACAGCTGGGCCACCCCGTACCTCGACCTGCGCCTGCACAGCGACCCCGCCACGCTCGAACCGCTGCGGCTCGGCTACGCCCCCGACAGCTGGACCGGCCTGGTCACCCACCTACGACGGATCGGCGTCACCGATGAAGAGATGCTCACTGCCGGCGTCGCCACCACCGCGTCCACCGGACGGCTCATCGACCGCTTCCGCGACCGCCTCGTCGTCCCCATCGTCCACGACCACCAGGTCCTCGGCTTCGTCGCCCGCCGCAACCCCCAGTTCGGCGACGACGACGGACGCGGCCCGAAGTACCTCAACACCGCCGCCACACCCCTGTTCACCAAAGGCGACCAGCTCTACGTCGCGGGCGAACTCACGACGGACGCCACGCCCGTGCTGGTCGAAGGACCATTCGACGCGATCGCCGTCACCATGGCCGGCGAGGGCCGGCACGTCGGCGTCGCCCCGCTCGGCACCAGCCTCACCGAAGCCCAGGTCGCCCAACTCCACGAGCACGGACGTGCCCCGGTCGTCGCCACCGACGCCGACCTCGCCGGACAAGTTGCCGCCGAACGCGACTACTGGCTGCTGACGCTGTACAACCTCGACCCCACCCGCGCCGTCCTGCCCGAAGGCACCGACCCCGCCGACCTCTTCGCAGCAGGAAACGCGGCCGGGCTCACGGACGCGATCACCCACGCCAGGCCGCTCGCAGACTCGCTGATCGACCAACGCCTCGACCACATCGAAGGCGCCGAGGCCGCCCTCGACGCCGTCCGCGTCCTCGCCGCCCAACCACCCGACCGCTGGATCGCCGGCACCGAACATATCGCCGAACGAACCGGACTCCCCCCAACCCTCCTGCGCTCCGCCCTCGCGTCCATGGTCCGAGCCCGGAACGCCGACCCCCGCAAGGCAACCCAGGCCGCCACCGACCAGATCACGGACACCAAGGTCCGCCTCACAGCCATCAAGAACGAGCCGGTAGCGGCGGAGGTCTTCGAACGCATCGAGACGCCGACCCACCGCAACCAGCCCGAACCCCTCCTTTCCTTCGACCCGCCGAGTCAGCACGGAATCTCATGGTGAAGACCCAGACCCCGCGCGAAGATGAAAGGCACCCCCAAGGAGGCGCGCTGTGCAGCCCATCCTGATCGTCTTGCTCGCCACCGCGGCCGCCGTGCCGCTGGGACTCTGGCTGCGCCGCGACCTCGCCACGCTCAGCTACAGGAACCTGGACGAGGTGGACCTCCCCGACCCCGGCCCGCGGTGGTGGGTTGTCGGGTGCAGCGTCCTCGCGATCGGCGGCCTCGCGGCAACGGCAGCCATGAGCCACGACACGCTCGCCTACGTGCCGCTCATTCCGCTCGCGGTAACCGGCCCGTGGCTGGCGGCGGTCGACTTCGACGTTCTCCGCATCCCCAACCGCGTGCTCGCGCCCACCGCGGTCGCCACCATGCTCGCCGTGGTCGGCATCACAGTGGCGACGCAGGCCTGGATGACGCTCATCGTGCCCACAGTCGCCGCCTTGGCGACAGGTGGCGTATTTGCGGCCGTCCACTTCGCCTCCAAGGCAGGTATCGGCTTCGGTGACGTGAAAGTTGCCGCAATCATCGGCCTCGCCGTGGGGTCGCTTGGTCTGGAAGTCGTATGGCTCAGTCTCCTCGCTGGCTCGGCCGCCGCGCTCTTCTGGGCGAGGGCAAGGCGCAGGATTGGGCCGATCCCCTATGGCCCGTGGCTCCTCTGCGGCGCCTGGTTCTCCGAGCTTGCCCCAGTGAGCTGGCAATGACGGAGCAGATTCCTCTGGGATGCCTGGCTTGGGCCTCGACTGGGCTTCGGGTTGAGACGTTGTGGCCGTGCAGCAAGCGGATGGAAGCCCACGAACGACACGGCGCCGCGTGCGACCTACACCGATCTTGTTGTGAGCGTTGTCAGCCTGGGCAACGCCGCCAGCGAAACTAGGTCGTCCCGGTCGACATATCCGCGGAGGTTCAGCGTCGTCAGCGTCGCGAGCCCACCCAGAACCTTGAAGTCCATCTCCGAAGGCATGTCCTCTAGGGTGAGCACACTCAGCGCGGGTAGATCATTGAGGAGCCCGAGGTCCACGGCCGTCTCCTCGTCATACCACCACGCGGTGATGGCCAAATCGGCGAGTTCGGTGCACGCTCGAAGCGGCGTGAGGTCGGTGACGCCATCCATGCCGGCGAGGTAGAGCCGCTTGAGGACCATCGAACCCAGCGGTGATAGGTCGTCGACGCTGGAGACATCGACCAACCGCAGATCGCCCAGTTGAGTCAACGACCCGAGGAACGCGATGTGTCGAACTCCGGACATGCCGCAGAGGCAAAGCTTGGTCAGTTCAGCGAGTCTTCCGAGTGGCGCCAGGTCCACAAGTTCATAGGTGCCCGGCTCCAGGGTCAAGGTCCGAAGGCTCGTGAGTTCACCGAGCGGTGAGAGGTCGCGCAACTGCCTCAGGTTCTCTAGCGTGAGGCATCGAAGGGCGGACAGGCCCGCCAGAGGACCGAAGTCCGTCACGCCGGGAAGGCTGCCCAATCTGAGCGTGGCGAGGGCAGCGACGCCACCCAGCGGCTCGAGACTGACCAAGCCCTCCAGTGCATTGAGATCGAGCGTACGAAGACCGGCCAGACCGCCCAGGAACGACAGACTCGTGGCCCCGTCGAGGCTGTTGAGTTCGAGGCTGGCGAGGCCGCCCAGGCGGCCGATCGCAGCCAAGCCCTTGACGTCTCCCAGGCGACAGAGTGCCAGCTCGCTGAGGTTCGTAAGGGCGGACAGCCACGACAAGTCAGGGTCGCTGGGGCCGGTTGAACTCAGGCTGAGCTTGTTCAGACTAGTCAGTCCGGCTAACGGCGTTAGGTCGGTAACGGCGTCAAGCCAGAGCAGATCCAAGGTCACGAGGTTGGTTAGGCCGGCCAGCGGGTGAAGGTCCTTGACCTTGTGCAGGAAGTTGACGCTGAGCTTTCCCATCGTGCCGAGGCTTGCCAGCGGCGAGAGATCGCCAATGGGGAGGTCGTTCAGCGTGAGTTCGCTCAGATTGGCAAGACCCACCAACGGCGTCAGATCGTTGACTCGCTTCAGTTGCGTCAATTCCAAGATCTTCAGATTGCGCAGGCGCCCGAGCGGCCCAAGGTCTCGAAGACGCTTCAGCCCGTAGATCTTCAGACTGCTTAGGGCCTGGAGTGACTCCAACGGGGCCAGGTCGCCCACTTCATCCATCAGGGACACTTCTAGGCTGGCGAGGACCGGGAGGCGACCAACTGGCTCCAGGTTCTTGACTCTCTCCAACAGGCTCAGATCAAGATGGGTGAGTCGCGAGAGTCCGCCGATCGGTGCCAGATCACCGACCTTAGGCAGCACCGAGATCTCAAGCCTGGTGAGGCTAGTGAGGCTTGCCAGCGGGCTCAAGTCCTTGACCTCGCGCAACCATGACAGTGCCAACGTCTCTAGGCGGCCAAGACTCGCGATCGGCGTCAGGTCGGTGACATCCAGGTTGTCAAGGGTGAGGGACGTGAGGTTGGTGAGGCTGGCCAGTGGAGCCAGTTCGCTGACGTTCCACAATGCCGAGAGGTTGAGTGTCGTGAGCTTGACGAGTCCCGCCAACGGGCGGAGGTCCTCAATTGATCCGGCGTCGACGGAAAGGCTGGTGAGGTTCACCGCGTACTGGAGGCCCTGAAGGTCACAGGTGGTGTCCCAGATCACCAACCCGCCTGTGAGCCTCGCCATCTGATCGCCCGATATCGCGTCGCGCTCACCCGGGGGTGTCCCGAGGGTGTTCCAAACCAGGTGCGCCAGGAATGGGTCGCTTATCACCCCGAATCGATGGGCGCCAACGGGCTCGACCACCGTTCCCGCTTGCGCAATCGCGCCCGCCTCCGTGTTGCGGCTCGGGCCTGCCACGTCAGCCCCGCAGGCATCGCAGAACCGGCTATCAGCAACCGCTAGGCGATGCCCACACATGAAGCAGAAAAGAACCTGCTGATCCGCTGTCTTTGCATCGGAGAACTCGCTCGACATTGTGGTTCCTCTAGCGTCGATTTGTGAATTTCTCGAACGCACGATTCAAGAGCGCGAGCCCAATGGCCAAACCGGGCAGGGCACAAATGATTGCGAAGACAATGATGGCGATGATTGATCCGTTTCCGGTGGCAATGATCAGCCCGATCACACCGATTGCGAACAGACCCCAACTCTTCAGACGGCTGGGCGATCGTTGCGGAGTGCCGTCAGCCCCTCGCGTTGTCACGGCATCGGAACTCGCCTGCGGTCTTGAAACGTGCGCGAGATCGGCGTCCGGGGTGGCACTCATTGCAGCGGCGTCGAGCCTCTCAAGCCGCCCCACGATCTGTACGGCGTAGACGTCGTGGGGCAGGTTGAGGATGAGGGACTTCGCATTGACATTGTTTGCCATGAGATCCATGTTCCGGTCGAGAAGTGCGAAATACGCCGAACCGCCGCCGTCAGCGTGAACGCGATAGCTTCCCGCACGGAGATCCGTGTTCACGAGGTAGGTTCCGTCGCGGGCACCTTCGATAATGGGATCGTAGTTCGGCAGTTCTTCGACTCGAATCGCCTCGCCGCTGATCTCAAGATAGGAATCTTCGGGCCGAACGAGCAAGAGGCCTAATCCAGACTCGGCATTTTCGTTCTGAATGATCGCCATTTGCCGATCTAGGCGCGCCGCGTAGCCACGAAACCGGTACAGGCCGGGTTTGACATCCAGTCCGACCGCCCACTGGCCCGCGCCGACCACTCTGACAGGTTTGCCCCCGACCGCCGCGCCACTCGCCCCATGGGCCGCGCCCTCTGGTCGTAAAGACGTGGCATGTTCTTGTCTCGGGGCCGCTGGCTCGGCGGCGAGTTGAGCCCCACAGTACGAGCAGAACCTCAGGGCCGCTTCGGGTAGCCGGGAGCCGCAGCGATTGCAGAACCGCACGTATAACTCCTTTGTCGTATCGGGCCGGGCGAACACGCTCGCGATAAACCTAGCCCAACCGCCGTTGATGATTGCTTGCTCCATCGTGACCGCTTGGCTGTGTCTGCAGGGCAGAGGCGGAGGAGACGACGTCCCGAGCTTGCACCGCTGCATCCGCGCCCCAACGGCAGCGATGTCCGAGCGAGCCCGGAGCCTGTGGGCCGTCGCAGCCGCATGGAGAGTTGCGGGGTAGGCAGGACTCGCGTGAGGCAGACGCCCGCGACCCTGCGACACAGCGTGGGCACGTTCTCAAAGGACTTGGCCGGTGACCGGGTTCACCAGATCACCGCGCGTCGTCCGGACCCAGTGAACAACCGGAGGAGTCGGCTCGGGTGGGTCACGATCTATCGAAGCGGATTCGGCCAGATCGCCGTCGTAGAGGCTCTGTCGAGCCGTTGCGGCCTCGCATGCAGCGCGGGCGTGGCGCGCTTCTGCTGGCCAGTGTGCGTGGTGTTCGTCGCAGCCATTCTTGGTTCGGGTCTTGAGGCGTTCGAGGAAGCCGGGGATGCCGAAGCGGTGCCATTCCTCGAGGGCGCTGCTGGTGGGGTCGATGCCGGCGCGGCGGCGTTGGTCGGCGAGGACGGCGATTTCGTGGACGAGGTGGGGGTGTTGGGGCCAGCAGGCGGGGATCATGCCGGCGTTGTGGTCCCAGACGTACTCGTGGTTGAACCAGATCACGAAGTCTTCGAGCCAGGTCCACAGTTCGCGGCGGAGCGCCGGGTTGGTGCAGCTGGGCGGGTCCCAGGGCCGGGGCAGGTTCGCCGGGTTGCCGATCCGCTTCTTGTCCGCTTCGGTGCCGTTCGCGGACAGGTACAGGTTCCTGTAGGCCTTCTTGAGTTCGGCCCCGTCCGGGGGCGGGAACGGCAGGACGAGTTGCTCGCTCATCGCTGGCCGTCACGTGGCTCGGCGAGCGCGGCCACTGCGCGTGCTTCGCTGGAGATCGCCTGGTCGCGTCCGACCTGAAGCTCCTGTCGCTTCTCGCGCTGCTGCGCCAGGAGTTCTTGGCCGATCTTCCCGTCGATGCAGCGGGTGAGTCTGGCGATGATGGGTTTGCTGTTCTCGGCGACGACGAGGGCGTGCTTCTCGGGGAGTTGGCGGACCTCTTCGGGGCGGAGGATGAGCATGTCGTCGCCGTGGGCGGTGCGTCCGCCGGTTTGTCCGAGTTGCCAGGTGGTGCGGGTGACGCGGGTGGTGCCGACGAGGTCGGAAACTTCCTTGTTGAAGCCGACGTCCTTGGAGCCGCCGAACATGATCAGCACGTTGGTGAGGCCGAACAGGGCGCGGGCGTCGGTGTCGCCGAAGATGGACGCGAGTTGCCGCCAGGTCTGTGCGGCGTAGATGAACGAAATCCCCAGCGCCCGCTCGTTCGCCATCCGGGTCCGCAGCGTCGGCAGGGGCGCGGTGGACGGCAGTTCGTCCAGGCAGGCGAGCATGGGCGGGCACAGCCGTCCCCACGGGCTCGCGTTCGCGAGCTGGAGCGCGGTGTCGAGGACGTGTTCGGTGAGCGCGGTCATCAGCGGGGAGGCGGAGGCGTAGGGGTCTTCGCGCCCGAGCAGATAGAACGTGCCCCGGGCGCGGATGATGGCGGCGATGTCGGTGGCGGGGCGGCCGGGTCCGGGGACGCAGCGGGCGCGGATGTCGGGTTGGAAGAACAGGCTCATGGCTTGTTGGACGGTGGTGATGGTGTTGCCGGTGGTGCGGTCGTCGCCGGTGAGCGCGCCGCGCAGGAGGCCGTGCCAGAAATGGGCGGAGCCGGGGTGGTTGAGCAGGATCTCTTCGGGTTCGTGGGTGGCTTGCGGGCGCGCGACCCATTCCAGGAGCCGGTCGAGGCTGTGTCCGGCGAGCGCGGCGGCGTGGAAGTAGCACTGCAGCACCTTCGCCGATTGGGCGGCATAGAACCGGGCGGCGGCGTCGCCGGAGCCGCTGCTGGTGCTGGCCTTGATGGTGCCGGCGGTGAACGCCTTAGCTCTGCGTTCGGCGACGAGCGGGTCGATGCAGCCGACGATCGGGTCCCAGACGAGTTCGTCCAGTCCGTCGGCCTGCGCGAACGGGTCGAGCACCACCGCCGGACGGTCGTTGTTGCGGCGAGCGGTGTAGGTCAGCAGCAGGTCGTCGGCTTTGGTGAGGGTGACCAGTGCCGCGCCGGGTGCGGCGAGCAGGGCGGGGGTGAGCAGATCCAAGGTCTTGCCCGAGCCTTGCGGGCCGATGACGCCGGCGGTCCGGTCCCACGGGCACCACAGCTCGCCGCCGCGGGGCTCGTGGGCCGTCCCGATCCGCCAGCCGACCTGGGCAGGGTCGAAGCGTCGTTTCGTGGCGGTCATGGTCAGATGGCGATGCCAGGTGCCGGAGGTGGGACGTCGAGCGAGTCGGGGTTGCGGATGGGTTTCGGGGTGATGGTCTCCCATACTTCGGGTTCAGCTGGCGCGGTGAGGGTCTTGCGGACGCGGGGGTCGGCGTCGGCGAGGACGTCGTCGCGGATGTACTCCCACGCCGAAGGTGGGACGACCTGGTCGATGAGCTGGCTGAGCAGCTGCACCTGGCCGGTGGGGCGGCCGTCGGGGTTGAGGTTGACGGACCGGTCGAGCGCAACGACCGCGCTGGCTCCGTCCCCGCTGATCCAGGCGGCCATGCCGGCCATGTACAGCGGGGCTTCGGCGCCGTAGGCGGGCACCTGGTTGACGACGTCGCGCCACAGGGCGAGGTGCTCGGGCGCGTTCTCGCGGGTGATCGACAGCACGGCGAGGCTCTGCGCGGACGGGTTCTGGGTGAGGACCGCCAGGGCGATCGCGTCATCGAGCGGGACGTGCGCCTGGGAGGGCTGGGTGACGTCGGCCGGCTGATCGGGCAGGTTGCGGACGATCAGCTCGGAGGTGCGGGCGAGAATGGCGTCGGTGTCGCGGGGTCTGGGGAGGGTGTCGAGGACGGCGCTGATGCGAGTGGCGAGCTGGTCGCTGTCGGGGGCACTGGCGAACGCGGCCTGGAGGTCGCGCCGGCTGGGCCGCAGGGTGAGCCCGTAGTTGGCGGCCTGGGTGGCGATCTCGCCGGTCAGGTCGATGGTGCCGGTTTCGCCGTCGGCGAGTTCCCAGGTGTCACGGTCGACGAGCATGGTCTCCCGGTCGGCGTGGCCGGACAGGTGGGCATCAGCCCGGTGGAGCATGTCCCAGCCGGCCGAATGGTCTTCGGTGTAGGCGACCAGGAACGCGTCGGCGTCGGGGAATCGGTCCCAGATCCGGTCGAGCAGGTCCTCGGTGGCGCCGGGGGCACCGATGTCGTCGAGGTCGACGCGGGCGGTGACTTCGACCCGGTTGTTGCGGGTGACGATGACGACCAGGGATTCGTCGGGGGTGAACCCGACCAGGTAGGGGATCAGTTCGGCGACCTCGCCAGGATGGTGCATCCGCAGGCGCGGGATCTCATGTTCGCTCATCGTCGGGTCTCCTTCACAGGGTTGGGGTGGGGCTTCAGATGCCGGGCCAGCGGCGGGACAGCCGCCAGCCGAATCGCTTGAAACCGGGAGTTGGGATGGATCGGCCGGACGGTCTCCCACACCTCCTCCTCCGCCGCGGACGGCGGCGCCGTCCGGTCGGCTGGGGTGGGGCGATCAGGGTGCGGGGTGGTAGCCATCGTGGTGTCCTTCCTTCGTGGCGGACCCGGTGAGGTCGGGCCGGATGATCGGGGCGACCCGGCGGAGCCGGCTGATCCCGAGGAGCTGCTCGGCCTCGGCGGCGCTGGCCATGCCGTGCATCCGTCCGGGCCCCCAGCGGCGCAGCCCCCACACGGTGGCCGCGATGGTCGCGGCGAGCAGCAGCAGCTGGACGGTGATGAGCCAGCCGTAAAGGGCTGCCGTCGCGGCTGCGGGGTGGTGGAGGGTGAGTCCGGCGGCGGGGTCGCCGGCGAGGACGCGGGGCAGGCTGGTGATCACGTTCTTGCCTTCGGGCCAGGTCCAGCCGGCGCCGGCGGTCGAGTTGGCGATGGTGCGGGCGGCGTGGACGCCGAGGCTGGCGAGCAGCAGCCAGCCGGTGAGGATGCCGACGGGGATCTCCCAGGTGAAGGGGTAGGGGTCGCGGCGGCGGTCGGCTTGGGCGTTGGTCATCGCGGGTCTCCTCCGGTTGCGTAGAAGCTGACGTGCACGTGGTTCTTGTGCGCGAGAGTGGGGCTGGAGTTGCCGTACGGGTGTCGGTAGGGCCTCCAGCTGCCGCTGACCGAGGGGTTCCACTTGCGGACTTCCCAGATGATGTACTTCACCCGCAGCGCCTTGGCGTGGGCCTGGACCCAGTGGGCGACCCGCCAGCCGTAGGCGTTGCCGGCGCGGCTGTTCCACTTGGGGATCATGAAGTCGACGGCGAGACCGGTGCAGTGGTCGGAGAAGCTACACGTCGGCGACGATGCCCGACGTCCGCCGATGGACGTGATGGCGGGGAACGCGGCCTTGATGCACCGCAGCCCGCGCAGCGCCGTGGCCCGCAGCCCGTGTTCGGCCGCCGACCCGGACGGCGGGCAGGCCCCGTCGTAGCCGGGCAGGTCGCTGCCGAGGCCGAAGCAGTCGGACGGGTCGCCGGCCTCGACCACCGCCCCGGCTTTGCCGGCGTAGCTCCACGCGTAGTACAGGACGTCGTTGCGGTAGGAGATGCTGCGGTTGTACGCCCACAGGGCCCGGATCACACCGGCCTGCCCGGTACGGACACCGGAGCGGACGAGGTAGTTCGCGGCGGAGAAGATCGAGTCGGCGTCGGAGCGGATGTCGCGGCGTGCGTCGCCGTTCCCGTCCACCCCGTAGGCGGCGAAGGTGCCGGGCATGAACTGCATCAGCCCCTGCGCGCCGGCGGAGCTGGTGCGGTTGTTGCGGCCGTGGCGGGTCTCGGCCATCCCGATCCCGGCCAGCAGCTCCCACGGCACCCGGTACCGGCTGCCGGCAGCCACGTAGAGGGCTTTGATACGGGCGGGGATGGTCTGGGCGGGGCTGGTTAGCGACTGGTAGCGGGGTGTCCCCCACTTCGGAAGGCTGAACGTGCCGGTGGTCGCGGCGAGAGTGGTGGTGGTGTCGGTGTCGTTGGCGCTGCAGGGGTCGAGCCGGATCTGTTCGGCGACCGCCGGGGCGACGACGACGGTGGCGATGGTGAGGATGCCGATCGGGACCGCGCCGAACACGACCACGAGGAGCGCCAGCAGGCCGAGTCCCCACCTCATGGCCGGCCCGCAGTCTCGATGGCGGAGTTCGTCCAGACCAGCCGCCGCTCGACCGGCGCCAGCACCGTGACTACTTTGAACAGTTGTTCTCCGACAATCCAGAGGGCACGGCCGGGGGCTTGGCGGCACCAGTCGGTGACGATGTCGACGGCGATGTCGGGCAGGCCGAGCAGGATGCGGAGTTCCTCGGCGACCGCCTGGTCTTGGCCGTGGAGGATCTTGGTGTCGGCGAGATGCAGCATGTCCTTGGCGATCGCGGCGGCCTGGGAGCCGGCGTCGCCGACGCTGACCAGGTCGGACGGCTTGTGGGCCAAAGCGAACTGGATGTCCCCGTCGCGCCGGGACAGGCGCAGGTCGGCGTCGAAGCTCTTGACCGCGTCGACGCCGAGCCGCAGCTGTTTCCACGATTCGTCGCGGACCACGATGCGCAGGTCGCCGGCAGCGGCGGTCTCGCGCATCGCCCGCCCCCAGCTGTTGAGGCACAGTAGGGCCATCCCGACCGCTTCATCCCCGAGCGCATCGAGGCGGGACAGCGACAGTGATTGGATGGGTGCGCCCCAGTCGAGCGCGATGGTGGTGTGGTCGTCGAACAGGCCTTTGAGGCTGCCGCCGACCAGTTGGCCGAGCGCGTCGCGCAGGAGCCGGGTTGAGTCGAGGAAGTGGCGGGTGGAGGCGTAGCGGCAGGTCGAGACCAGCTGTTCGGGCGGTTCGTCGAGCAGGTGCCACAAGGCGGGAATGGTGGTTTCGACCAGCCTCGTGTTGCCGGTGGTCTGCCCGGTGAGGAGTTTGAGGGCGGCGTCGACCGCGCTCTCCTCCGAGGGGCCGAACGGGACCGGGGATTGGCCGATCTTCGCCGAGCCGACCAGCCCGCGGATCAGGGTGAGCCAGCGGGCGAACACCATCGCCGACCGCCGCTGGACCTCCGCCGCGTCGAACTGGTCCCAGCCGTGGCCCAGCGGTCCGAACTCGAGCGGGTTGATCCGGGCGGTGAGGCCTTGGCCGATGACGATCGGCTGCACGCCGAGGCTGCGGCACAGGGTTTCGTACTCGTCCTTGGGGTCGCCCAGGATGAGCGCCTTGTAGCCGAAGCCGAGCATCCGCAGCACGAACGCCTTCGCCGTCGCGGACTTGCCCATTCCCGGCTTCCCGAACGTGAACATGTTCGGGTTGCTGACCGGCACGGTGGGGTCGAGGACCCAGCCGTTCGGGTCGGCGTAGAAGCTGGCGCGGGAGAAGAAGTCGATACCCATTTGCGCCCCGCGCGGCGGCAGCCCCGGGCTGGTCACGAACGGCCACAGCACCGGCGCCTGATCTGAGGCCATGCGCCATACCGACACCGGCGCGTCCGCCGGCGACCAGCCCCGGCCGGGCCGCCGGTGGCCGCGGCGCGGCACCGGCTGGAACAGCCGAGCCTCCCGGATGCGGGGTTCCGGCGTCGGGATGGTGGGCAGGTCGTGGCCGAGGTCGGCGAGCAGCCGGCCGATCCCGCGTCCGGCCGGTGGGGTGTGGCGGCGGTTCACTGGTCGGCCTTCCGGTCTAGCCCGATGCCGAGCGGCAGGTTCGCGGCGGCGAACCCGGCGTCCTGGGCCAGGTCCAACCGGAGCGGGGCGAAACCGGCGCGGCGGATGGACGCGTCGAGGCGGCGTCCGAACTCGGCGATCCGCAGGGTGCGGGGGACGGTGACGCAGGCGACGGCGTAGGGGCGGACGAGGGCGTTGCCGGTGGCGAGTTTGGCGTCCAGACCGCGGGTGCGGGCGATCACGGTCTGGTCCTTGGCGCGGGTCTTCACCCCGGCCCGGCTGCGCAGGGTCTCGGCCATGTCGGCCGACCATTCGGCGTTCTGCGTCTGCCGGTCCGCCACGCTCTGGGCCAGGATCGGAAAGACGACCACCATCGAGCGGCGCTCCCCCGGCTCGGTCGGCACCAGCACCGGCGCCAACGCCCCCAACACCGCACCCTTCGCCGGCAACTTCAACGTCGCCGAGATCGAATGCCACGCGTCGTGGCCGTAGTGCCGCACCGCCAGATCCGCCCCGGACGGACCCGCCTGCGACCACGGCACCTCCGCGTTCACGCTCTGCCCAGCGTCGCGGGCGGCGAGCGCGTCCACGATCCCGGCCCGGTCACCCGGCGCGAACCCGGTCCGGACCGCTACAGCCAGCTGGGGTGAGGTGAGCCAGGTGACGGTGCCGATCCGCATGCCGGTGCGCAACTGGGCCTCGACCTCGGCCATCAGCATCGCCATCGCCCGCGCCCGCGCGTCCACGCCGCGGCCGAACTCCTTGGCCTCCTTCGCCAGCCGGTCCTCCGGCACCACGATCGTGCAGAACGCCTCCGTCCGCACCGACGCCTGCGACAACGTCGCGGCCAACTGCTCGTTCACCGCCTTCGCGAGCGCTGGCGCGGTGACGGGCTGATGTCGGGAGAGCCACTGGTCGCGCTCGGCCCCGTCCTCCGGTACCGAGCGGACCAGGAACAGCACCTCGGAGATCAGTTCGGTGCGGGCGCACGCGTTCAGGAGGGTCGTGAGGCCGCGGGCCTGTGCGTCGCGTTCGCTACTGTCGGCCAGCGCCAGGCCGGGGTGGGTTATCGCGGCGGTGGCCGCCCACAGCCGGTTCGGGTGGTCCTGGATGATCGCGACCCGGGTGTTCGTCGGACCCTGCGGCGGCCCGTCGTGGATGCTGATCCCGGCCACCACGCCGGGCAGGTCCGGCTCAGCCAGATCCTCGCCGCGTCCGGCGGCGGCCTTGGACCGCCAGCGGGACCAGCGCATCGTCGTCGCGACGAGATGTGCGGCGGAGGCGACCAGCCAGCCGGTCGCGGAGCGTCCCCGGATCGGGACGGCGACGAGCCCGAGCACGATCAGCCAGGCCGGGACGAGCCCGGCGACGGCCGCCCAGTCCTGCTGCTGGAACGCCCACAGGGCGGGCGCGGCGGCGACCACCAGGGTGATGAGCTGGCCGCCGGACAGCCCGAAGAACAGGCCGTTGCGGTCCCTCGTGTAGTCGGCATACACGGTTGCCACGATCGTTCTCCCTTCCTGCTACAGCGCCACCACGGCGACCTCGGCCGCCTCCGCACCAGCCCCGCCCCCCGCTGCTTCGGGCGTTCCGGCTCGGGCCGCGAGCGCCGGGTCAGTCCCGCCGCCGGCAGGAACACCGTCGATCGGCTCGCCGCTGGTGGGTGTGGGTTCGGTGTCTGGTGGCTGGTCGTCGGTGGCATTGGCCTCGCGGTTGGCGCGGGCCGCGCCGTCGCCCCGGCCGCCCTGGTAGTCGGGCTGGTAGGTGTTGTGGCCGACGCCTTCCTGGTTCGTCAGGTCGGTGAACACCGCGGTCGCGTTCGTCCCGACGGTGGTGATCGCCCCGATGCCGGCGGCCAGCCCGGCCCCGACCGCGCCGAACACGCCGGCGCCCTGCTGCACCGCGCTGGTGACCCGGGCGGTGGTGGCCGCGTCCGCGCTGGCCTCACCGGCCGAGTGGCTGCCGGCCGACTGGTTCGCTGTGCCGTCCGGCCCGGCGGTCGGGTTGCCGCGCAGCAGGCCCTGGACGCCGCCCATCGCGGCTAGCCCGGCCCTCATCGACGCTCCGGACGCGGTGCCGGGGTCGACGAACGCCAAGAGTTTGAACAGGGCAACCGGGCACACCACCGCGATACAGATCAGGATGATCGCCGGCAGCGCCGTGCCGACGGACGCCTCCATCGACCCGGCCTTGCCTGAGGCGGCGCCGGTGGCGAACTTCATCCCGACCCCGGTCACGATGACAACCAGCAGCGGGGTGAACGCCGCCACGTGGAACCAGCGGAACGCCTTCCAGAACCAGGCCCGGGTGACCTCGTTCACCAGCCCCGCGGCGGTGATCGGGCCGGTCGCGACCAGCACCATCAGCGCCGCGTCCCGGGCCAGGATCACCAGCAGGTGCCCGATCGCGGCGATCCACATCAATAGCCCCATCAGGCCCAGCACGGTGGCCAGGCCGGCGTCGGTGACCTGCTTCACGTCGAAACTCGTCCAGGGTTCCCACGAGTTCCAGGTGGTGACGCCCATTACCTGTTCCATGACTGCCCGGGTCAGCCCGCCGGCGGCGCTGGTGATGGCGACGGTGTAGGCGATCCAGCCGCCGGTCACGACCAGGAACTGGCCCATCCCGATCCCCGCCCGGGCCAGCCCCTTGCCGTCGTGGCGTCCAGCGGCGATCCCGAGCTGGACCATGAACATGACCAGCACCATCACCCCCGCCATCCAGAACGTGACCTGGTACAGGTCGTGCGCCGGCCCGTCCGCGGACAGGTCCGGGGTGAGCCAGGCGTCCATCCACGACAGCACCAGCCGCAGCACCCACAGGCCCGCGTTCCACACACTCAGCCAGGCGGCGGTCCAGGCGTCGGTGACGATCTGGGCGGCGACCGACCCCAGCTGGCTGAACGGATCCCACGGCATCAGCGCACCTCCCCGTCGCGCCAGGCCAGCCAGCCCGCGGCGACCGCGGCGTTCGAGCCCGGCCACGCGGACGGGGCTGGTACCGGCTCGGCGCCCGAGGCGATCTGCCAGCGACCGTCGATCCACTCCATCCGGGAACACAGGCCGTAGCCCATCCGGGACTCGGTCTTGATCCACGCCTGCACATCCAGCAGCACGCACACGACCGTCCAGTCCGGCCCGTCGCCGCCCTTGACCAGCCCGGCGGCTGGGGTGGCCGACATCACGGTGGTGAGGTCCTTCTCATCCCCACCCTGACGAGCGGACGTCAGGAACGAGGTGACGTTGCGGGTGAGCGTCCACTGCCCGACGGCTGGTCCGCCCGGCCGGACCCACGCCTCGTGGATCTCGCGGGTACGAGGCAAGCTCATCGACTCCAGGACGGTCTGGACGATCGCAGCCCACTGCCCGACCGCACCCTCGTCGGTGTGGGGGAAGCCGGTCGGAACGCCCGCCGGCCCGTCCAGCACGGTCGGCTGCGGCACCGCGATCGAACCGCCGGGCGCGGTGGCGGGGTCGGGGTGGAATGCCGCTTGCGGATCGACCGAGGGCATCGCTGCGGCGGCGATATCGTCCCGGTTCGGGCGGGCGTCCACAGGTGCCGATGGCGATTCGTCGATCGAGACGGCTGCCGGCCGGGCGCCCATGGTGGCGTGCCAGACAGCCAGGCCTCCGCCTACGAAAGCAAGAACGACAGCCACGACGAGTCCTCCGAGCATGGCGAGCAGCCGGGTTCGGCTCCACGGCGCGGCCTCGGCGTTTCGAGTGGTTCGGTTGCGGGTCCGGAACATGGCCGACTCAGATGCAGCCGTTGCCGAGAATGCCGTCCACGATCCCCGGCGCGACGACGTAAGCGATCGCGGCGACGATCACCATGACAATGCCGACGATGCCCATCTTGGTGGCGTGCGGCATGTTCACGATCCGCCCCGCCACGAGCGAGGCGATCGCGATCACCAGGCCCAGGAATAGCACGATCCCCACGCCCCACAGCACGTAACCCATCACGTCGTCGGCGTACTTCTGGGCCCCCGGCGGTGCCTTCGGGCACACCTTCAGAGGAATCCACAACGGGACGACCGCCCCGACCAGTTGGGATGCGACAACAGAAATCGAGGTCATCGGAGGTTTCCTTCCAGCACGGTGAGCACGGCGGAGCAGCCGGCGAGAATCGAGGCGGGGAGCGGTTCCGGGGTCAGCCCCTCCATTGCCAAGGTCGGATCTTGGGGCAGACCGATCAGCCGACCCTCCGCGCGGAGCGCTCGACCGGACGGCCCCAGCGCCTGCTCGACCTGACGCGGCCAGCGCTTCTCCACACCGACCGCAACCGCGCAGACCCGACCCAGACCGAGCAGCCCGACCGCAGCCTCCAGCCGCCGCACTCCCGGCAAGGTCGGGCGGGTGACCACCACCGTCGGCAGGCTGCGGATCGTGACACCCAGCCAGCCGGAGTCGCCCACCAAGAGATCGACGTCCCAGCCGCAGTCCAGAACCGTGAGCGACTTGGTCGTCACCGTCGGAGCCGGGCACTGGGCCAGACTCTCGATCCGCTCCGCGCGCCGTTCCACCAGCACCGGCCCGCGCGATCCCTGCACCCACCCGTCCGGGGTGATTCCCAGCTCAGCCGAGCTCGCTGCAGCCAAACCGGATGCCGCGACCGTGCAGCACTCGACGACACGGGCATCCTCAGCGGCTGAGGCGATCCCGAGCGCGACCGTTGAGGCGCCAGCTCCGCCCAGGCAGCCGACCACCGCCACGAGCTGCTCGTCGTCGGCCGGGCTCCACCCAGAGTCGACCCCGATGGACCCGCCGACACGACGACTGCCTGTGCGGAACTCGCCGAGCGTCACCGCGCGGTAGGCCCGGGTCAACTCGTCGACCGCGACGACGCCGTTCATGCCCCGACCGCCAGAACGGCGTGCCGTCGGGCCACGGCCCGTCTGAGCGTCGCGGCGTCCAGAGACGCCAACTCCCGCTTCGCCTGCTGAATCGCCTGCAACCGCACGGCACTCGCAGCCAGCTGGTCGATCACATCCTGCTCGCCGGCGATCTGGTCGAACAGCCGGGCAACCTCGTCGCGCCCCACACTCATCTCTCCACCGCCTTCTCGCGTACACCCCCTTAAGTCAGCGAAGAGGTCCGTTCCGGACACCGGCGACCGCGCGAATCGGTCAACCTCTTGAGATCTTGTCTCCGGTGCGTGAACGACCTTGGGCCGAGCAGGCGGCAGCGGCAATCGGGTTCTCCTGCTCTTGGGCGACGAACCGCCGGAGCGGCAGCACGCGTCCGGAATTGACGAGTTCGACAACCCGGTCGAGCATCCGATGGGCCCCCGCGAATGGTTAGGCGATGTCGGCTGCGGCGATCTTGAGGGCAATTCGGCAGTTCTCCGACACCGCTCCCCGGTAGCATCGCTTTGTCGCTGTGCGTGGACCCCGACCGGGTGCGGCCAGCGCGGCGCAATAGGGGGATCGTCACATGGTCACAAAGCCGGGTCGCCTCGTCGCGCTCCCTACCATCGCCGCCCTGTTCGGCGGACTGCTCGGGGTCGCCCCGGCACACGCTGTCGAGCCTGACATCGACCCGCCCGTCATCAGCGAGTTCAGTGCCAGCCCTAATCCTGTGGACCTGTCTGACGGGGACGTGACGATGACGGTCAGGATGAGGGTCGCAGATCCTTCAGGACTGAAGTACGGGCCGATCGCAGGTCTCCACAGTGAAACGACTTCCCAGTCGAGAACCGGCTTCTTCCGCTTGGTAGACGGAACCAACGAAGACGGGACGTGGCAGGCCGAAATCGAGATCGCGGCAGCATCCGCACGCGGCGAGTGGACGCTGCTGTCAGGTGCAGTGGTCGACAGTCTCGGCAACTCGACCTCCAGGCGCCTCTCCATAACAGTCGGGCCCGGGGGCCTCCTGCAGGCAGCGACACCCCAGATCGCCGGGACGCCAGTCGTGGATGGGCTGCTGACCGCGACCGCCGGCCAATGGGGACCCGGGGAGGTATCGCTCGCCTATCACTGGTTGCGCGACGGTTCTGAAATCGAGGGTGAGACTGACGCCACCTACAGACCGTCGGCCAGCGACCTGGGCCGGGAAGTAGCAGTTCGCGTTTCCGGATCGAAACAGATGTACGACGATGCCTCCCGCACATCGGACACCGTGACGGTTCAAGCGGCACAGCTTGACGGGCCGGAGTACGTAGGAATGGACGGACGATTCCAGGTCGGCGAAACGCTCACGGCCGTTGCGTACGGGAACACGGTGATCGATGGAACTCACACGACCATCCCATACCCGTGGGGACCAGATCCGGGGGCCCTCACCTATCGATGGCTGAGGGATGACCAGGAAATCGTCGGTGCGACATCAGCAACCTATGAACCGGCGATCGACGACATGCATCACGAGATCTCGGTACGCGTCACCGCATCCAAACCCGGCTATCTGGACAAGTCCGCCACCGCGACGCCATACCCCGTCATAGGCAGACAGTTGACTGTTCCTGCGACGGTGGAGATCTCTGGTGAGTGGTCCGTAGGCATGACACTCACGGCTGACCCCGGGGTGTGGGGTCCAGTTCCGGTGGTGCTCGGCTACCAGTGGATGCGCGACTTCCAGCCGATCCCTGACGCGACGGAACTCAACTACACCGTGACGTCCGCGGACATCGGTCATACCGTGGCCATTCGTGTGACGGGTTCCAAGGCTGGCTACGAGGATTACATCCGCGGCAGCGGAGGCTATGGCATTCAGGGCAGGCTCCAGTCGGCACGCGTGACGCTCTCCGGCCTGCCGCAAGTGGGTCAGACGCTGACAGTGGATCCCGGTGCATGGGGACCCGCGCCGGTAGCCTTCACCTACCAATGGATGCGGGGCGGCACGGCGATTCCCGGCGCGACTGGGAGCGCGTACACCGCAATTGCCGACGACCTCGGCAAACAGATCCGAGTCGACGTGCGGGCCAGCAAGGAAGGCTACGGGACCGCCGAGACGTCTTCCCCGACTGTCACGATCGTTGAACCGGAACAGTTGGTGGCTGGAGCACCCACCGTCAACGGGACCTATGCGTCCGGACAGACGCTCTCCGCCAACCCCGGCGTGTGGACCCCGGGTACAGCGTTCACCTACCAGTGGCTCAGGAACGGTGCCGCCATATCCGGAGCAGCCAATTCCACCTATGCGCTCACGAGCGGCGATGTCGGCACGCAGATCAGCGTCAGCGTAGTCGGGATGAAAGTCGGATACACCCCGTCGTCGATCAACAAGACCAGTGCAAGGTCTGCGAAAGTGATGAAAGCGACGGTGCCGAAGGTTTCCGGCACCCTCGCTGTCGGTTCGACGCTCAAGTTGTCGAAGGGCAGTTGGACCTCGAGCGTGAAGTTCGCCTACCAGTGGTTACGCGACGGGCAGCCCATCAAGAAGGCGACGAGGACCAGCTACAAGTTGGCCAACGCGGACGCAGCGAGGTCGATCACCGTTCGGCTCACCGGGAAGCGGTCAGGCTACGAGGTGATCGCGCTGTCCTCTACCTATTCCGCAAAGGTGATGAAGGCTGCCACGCCGAAGATCAGCGGCACGAAGAAGGTTGGAGAAGTGCTAACAGTAAGGCCCGGCGCTTGGTTGCCCGGCACCATCTTCACGTATCAGTGGTACGCCAGCGGCAAGGCGATCGAGGGCGCTACCGGAGAGAAGCTCACCCTATCGAGGGCCCAGAAGAAGAAGACGATCAAGGTGAAGGTGACCGGAAGCCAACCAGGACACGCAACCGTCGCCAAGACCAGCACCAAGACGGCCAGAGTGAAGTAGATCAGCTTCGGGAACTGCCACTGCAGATTCACAACCACGGCAGCCTCGCGGCCGCCCTACCGGCCACAGCTCAGCTGGCTTGGCTTCCTGTCGCTAGCCAACGGTGTGTGCGCACGATTGCATCGTTGCGCCGTGACAGGTCGACTTGGTCGCCTGCGTCGTCCCGCCACGTGAGGACATTACGGATGGTAGCGGCCGCCTTGGCTTCGTCACCGGTCCTCTGGGCGATCTTGGCGAGGTCCATCTGTGGGTTGGCGTCGGTCGGGGCGATGAGGACGGCCAGTTCGGCGGCTGCGCGGGCGCCTTGGAGGTCGCCGGTTTGGATGGCGATGGTGGAGACGATATGGGCGGTGTCGATGATGCTGCACAGCAGGTCGTGGTCGACGGGGTTGTCGGCGAGCCAGACGCTGCCGCGGGTGCGGAGTTCGTCGTAGGGGGCGCCGTTGACGAGCCGTAGGGCGGTTCTCAGGTCGTTGATGCCGTCGGGTCCGCGGGATTCTCCTCGCAGGCGGAGCCGTTTGTACAGGTCGGCGTCGCAGAGTAGATCCTCTATGAGGTACAGCCCCACCCCGCGTTCGACGGCGAGCGGGTGTTCGGTCGCGCCGGGCAGGAACTTCCTGCCGGTTCTGGGGTTGTCGCCGAGCCAGGCCCGCACGATGGACATGTCCTGGCGGACGCGGTCGTCCGTGATGCTGAGGGCGTCGGCTACTTCTTGAGTGGTAACACCCCGGGGTCGGGTGGACAGGTAGGTGACGGCGTTGTTGCAGGCTGGTTTGCGATTGGTCGCGGCCTTGGCGGAGCCGCCGGCGCCGATGCGGACCTTGATCGGGCCGAGTACGCGTAGGCGTGGCCGGATGCAGGAGTCGGCCCACCAGTCGGTGAGGTCGGCGTCGAGGGTTGGGTCGGCGTCCTCGATCTGCTCGGCAACCTCGACGGGGACCTTCGGGGCGAGTTCGGCCAGGTCCTCGGCGGTGTTCGCGGTCTCGGTGACATAGACCCGGTCGGGTTCGGGCAGCACGGAGCTCGCCTCCGGGTCGTCGCTGTCGCGAGGGATGGTCTTGTCGGGGCGGATGGCGCCGGCCTGGTTGCAGAACTGCTCCCATTCCTCGCCGTCGGGGTCGTCGACCACCGGCATGTCGATGTCGTCGAGGTTTCGTCCGGCGTTGATGAGGGCGATGCAGCCGCGGGCTTCGTCCTCGGTGAGACCGTTGGCGACCAGATTCAGGCCGAGGGCGGGCACTTGGACGCGCCCCTTGTCGGTGAGCCGGATCTCGACGCCGGTGGCCCGCTGGCCGGGAGCGAGGACGACAACGGCGGTGCCGGTTCGGCCTTTCTGGTCGCTGACGAGGCGGGTGAGGACGTCGAGGTGTTCGGCGTCGGTGGTGGCGCTGAGGAGGAGTCGGCTGGGCCACAGGTCTTCGTCGGCGTGGGTGACGCGGGCGGTTTCGAGGGTTGTCGGGTGGACGCGGGTGAGCCGGTCGGCGGTGGCGACTGCGGTGCGGACCCGTTCGGGGATGACGGCGGGGTCGTCGTGGTAGTGGATGCGGTCTGGTGCCAGGTCGGGCATTTCCGGGCATATCGCGAGGCAGTCGACCTGGACGTCGCGTGCCCAAGGTGAGATGGCGAGTTCGCTGATCAGGTAGCGGGCCAGGTCGGCGCAGTTCGCGGGGTCGCCGGTGAGGCTCGCGACCCCGACCGCTTCGAGGTTGACCAGTCGCCACCCGGCCTTGTCGTGGCCGAGGGTCACCAGTTGCGGCCAGGGTGGGGCGCCATCGGGGTTGAGCGGTCCGGCCTGGTCGAGGTCGGCGTCGGCCGGGATGCGCCAGACCTGCCGGGCGTCCCCGTCCAGGCAGGTCCACACCGCGGGCAGGTCGGCTGGGCCAGCGAATCGGACAGTGAGGTGGTCGGCATGAGCATCGACACCCATCAAGACGGGCACCGGCTGCCCGGCGTTGGTGAGGGCGGCGGTGGTGCGACGCAGGACTTCGTCGATGAACACCACGGTGGCACCGGTGACCGAGCCTTCTCTGATCAGGGTCTTCTCCACCGGGATCGTTTCCGCCGGGGGCGGGGCGATCATGCGTCCGGGTCGTCGGCTGCGGAACTGGGCCTCGCGGCGCCGGGCAAGAGTGAGCGCCAACGCGCCGCCCAGCAGTGCCCCAGCGCCGGCGAGGCCGGTGAGCAGCCACGCCGGAGCATCGGTGCTCGCCGAGTTGTTCTCCGCCGACGCGGCCGTGGCGGACGTGGTCGGCTCTGCCGCCGCGGGAGTGGCTTGAGTGCTGGCCGGTGTGCTCGGCTGGGGGTCCGGGGTGCTCGGTTGCCGCTCCTGCGCAGGTGTGGTCACGTGGGTGGGCTTGGGCGTCTCGGCTGTCTTGGTCGGACGGTCGTTCGTCGGCCGGACGTGTTTGGTGTGCTGGGCGGGGATGGTGATCTTCCAGCCGATGTCGATCTCGTCGGGGTCGCTGAGTCGTCGTCCGCCGGGTTGGACGGTGTGGGTGGACGCCCGGAACAACTTGGGGTAGTTCCGGGCGTGGCCAGTCTGCTCGAGCGCGATCTCCGACAGGGTGTCGCCCTTCTTCACGGTGTAGGTGCGCGCCTTGCCAGTCTGCTGGTGGGCGTCGACCGGCTGGGGATGGGCGGGGAGTGCGTGGGCGGGCACGGGCTGTTGCGGGACGCCGGCGGCCTGCGCGACCGGGGCCGTGGCCAGGTCTCCGACCGAGGCGGTGGAGGTGGCGATGAACAGCACAGCTGCGGTCGCGACGAGGCGACGAGCGACCAGCTGCGGGACGGCGAGCCCCGGCAGCTTGGGGACGGGGGTGCGGCGGATGAGCGCGGCGAGCTCGAGCAGGACGGCGGCGGTGAGGAGGGCCCAGGCGATCCAGCCGACCAGTTTGAACAGGGCGAGGGCGATGGTGCCGTTGTCGGGGGTGGCGAGTGCCTGCCAGATGCCGTCCGGAGTCCAGGTGATGCTGACCGCGCCGATCGGTGCGGCCGCGATCAGGAGGGCGGGCATGCCGATGACGATCACCGCGAGGCCGAGCAGGGCGGCGAGTGCGCGGAGTCTGGTCATCGGTGTTCCTTTCCTTCGAGGGCCTTCACGACTCGGACGCGTGCGGTAGCGGTGACGTGTTGGGTGCCGATTCCGAGGGCGGACAGGAACACGGGTTCGTAGTCAGTAGTGACGTCCACGACGAGGTCGGTGCCCGATTCGATCTGGGCGGTGGCGTTCATGCCGGACGCTTTGGCGTAGTTGATGGCTGCGGTCTTGGCGCGGGCGGCGGCGACTTCGACGTCTCCACCCGTGGCGGTGTAGGTGTCAGCGTCAAGCTGCTGGCCGGCGGTGCGGGCGGCCTGGGCGGCGACGTCGCTGGCCAGCCGCATCCGGTTGACTTGGCCGGACAGGTCGACCGCGAGTCCGACGATCAGCGTGAGTGCGGCCATGACCATGATCGTCCACACGGTGACGGCGGCACCGCGCTCGTCTCTCAGCCGGTCTCGCATGTCACTTCCTCTCACGGAACGAGTCGAGCGGGGAGGTCGCCTCGGCGCCCACCGGGACGACTGCGGCGATGCCCGGCAGTCCGAGATCACCAGTGGCGACGTCGCACACCAGCCGGACGGTGACGGTGGCCGGGGTGCCGACGGGCCTGGCGAATCCGGTGGTGTCGAGGTCGAGCTGGGTGGTGGTGCAGGGCAGCTTCTGGTTGGCGAGGGTCGCGGCGGCGGTCTTGGCGGCGGCGGTGCGGGCATCGGTCTGGGTGCGAGCGAGGCTGGCGGCCCGGGCAGCGTCGAACGCGGCGGACTGAACGGCCTGCCGGGCCAAGGCAAGGCGTCCGCCGAAGATGATGACCAGGATGAACAGCACCAGCACGGGGGCGACCATGGTGATCTCCACCGCCGCAGAGCCACGCTCGTCCCGCCAGGTCGACGTCATGAGATCTCCTCTCGTGGCACGGTCGCGACCTGGGTGGTGACCGGTTCCCAGCCCGGAACGAGGCTGAGAGTGCTGCCGGTGACGGTCGCGGTGACCGTCTGGGCGCCGATCTGGCAGGTGACGGTGAGGCCAGCCAGGGAGTCGCCGGCGCGGGCGGCGAGGTCGGTGGCGGTGCGGACGCAGTCGTCGGTGGTGCCGTGTTCGGCGGCGCCAGCGGTGGCTCCCGCTTGGGCGGCGGCGAGCGCGGTGGTGCGGCCGTAGAAGTACATGGCTGCGCCGAGTGCGAACCACACCACGAGCAGCAGGGTGGGCATGAGCAGCACCATCTGGACCGAGACCGAGCCTCGCTCGCTCGAGCCATCCATCTCCGGACGCATCCCTGTTCCTCGGCCGGTTCAGAGCTTGGCGAGGAGGCCTTCGATGTAGCCGTTGAGGGCTGCGACCACGATGCCGACGATGGCGACGATCCCGACGAGCCACCACAGCTGCTCGCTGGACACGGAGAAGCCGCGTTCGTCGCGGACCTTGGACAGGACGGCGTGTAGCCAGGCGCTGGTCTGGTTCAGTCCGGTCATTTCGGTCATTTCGGTTCCTTCCATCTTCTTCTGGGGTGGGTCAGGCGGCTCCGAGTCGGAGCAGGGCGGGGACGAGGAGGATGGCGACGAAGGTGAACGCCATCAGGATCGAGGGGATGACCATGCGTTCGCCGACGATGTTGGCTTGGGCCTGGTCCTCGGCGAGGATCGCGTGCCGCAGTTCGGCCGACCTGCTGCGGAGGGTGTCGACGACTTGGGAGCCTTCCTCGCCGGCGAGCCGCATGATGTCTGCCAGGTCGTCCACATCGTTCAGGCCCTGCTCGGCGGCGAGGTCGTGCAACGCGTCCCAGGCGGTGTCGCCGGAGTAGCGGCTGCGCGCCAGGGCGTCGCCGATGCGGGCGAAGGGCCAGGAGTCGCCGACGCGGGCGGCGTTCTCGAGGGCTTGGCGGGTGCCGGAGCCGCCAGCGTTGCGTTCGAGGGCCACCAGGTCGACGTAGGAGCCCAGTGCCCGGCGGAACTCGACGCGAGCCTTCTTCGTGGCGTCGGACAGGTTGCCGTCGGGCAGGAACCAGGCCAGGAACATGCCCAGCAGGGTCGCGCCGGCCGGGACGGCGACCGGCATCGGCAGGGTGCGGGAGAACACCGCGGACAGCAGCGGCACCGAGATGGCGGCGGTGGCGACGAAGACGACCTTCTCCCCGTAGAACACGTGCAGCGGTTTGCCCATCAGGGCAAGGTCTCGGCGCGGCGCGTTCGCCCACAGCCGGGCAGGTAGGCGTCGCATCGCCCACAGGCCCAACCGGTCCTCCAGCCCGCCGCCTCCCCGCACCGGTTCGGGGACGGTTGTGCGTCGGACGGGTGAGGAGAGTCGGTCGATGGCCTGAGCGGGTTCGGGGTGGGCGGGGACGAGCCACCACACCAGGCAGCCCAGGCCGGCGCCGACCAGGCCGCCGGCCACCATCCACAGCTGCAGGGTGCTCACGGCCGGCTCATTTCCCGGTTGGCGCGGCTGCCCAGGAAGCGGGAGGCGGGCCGGATCTCGGCCATCCTTCTGAGCCACCACAGCAGGAGCCCATAGCAGGTGAGGAGGGTGAGCAGGATGGCCTGGCCAAGGGGGGTGGAGTAGGGGGCGAAGAAGCGTCCGCCGAGACCGAAGAAGACGAGGGCGCCGATGGACAGCAGGGTGACCATGCGGGCCGAGGCGCGGGGTTTGGCCCGGTCGGCTTCGATCATCCGGCGGCCACGGACGTCGGCCGACACCGACTCGGCCAGGTCGTGCAGCACCCGGGCCAGCCCGTCCCCGCGCCGGGCGGCGCCGAGAATGAGCGCCGCGCAGACGAGGTCGCCGGTGGCGTCGTCGAGGTCGTCGGCGTACGCGCGTAGCGCCTGTTCGGTGGACCAGCGGGACCGCATCCGTCCGACCAGCCGGCCGACCTCGGGACGGATCGGGTCCGGCGCGGAGCGCAGGCTGGCCTGGATCGCCGCCTCGATGCCCTGCCCCGCGGTCAGCACCCCGGCGAGGTTGCGGGTCCATTCGGCGATCGCGTCCATCCGGGCGATCTGCCGATCCGCGCTGGTCACCATCAGCAACGCCGGCAGGCCCAGCACGGCGGCCGGCAGGATCGGGACGGCGATCACCCAGCCGGTGGCGACCATGATCACGATGCCGGCCAGGAGGGCGGCGATGCTCGCCCAGCGCTGCCATGGCGGCAGTCCGCGCCACCAGCGGACCCGCCGATCTGATCGGGGCGGACGCTTCGGGCTGGGTGGTGGGACGGGCCGGGGGATCATCCCGTAGATGCCGAGCAGGACGCCGACGACGATCATCGCCCCGGCGAGCGCAGCGATCAGGGTGTTCATGGCAGCCTGCTCTGGGCGGCTTCGGCTTCGAAGCCGGCAAGGTCGAAGCCGGCGGCGGCGAGCTTGTCGCGCAGCTCTTCGGGGATGGTGTCGGGGACGGCGCAGGCGCCCGGTACCCGGGCGAACACGGTGGTGGTGGCGTAGCCGCGGGGTCGTTCGCCGGGGCTGACGGCGAGGACTTCCTGGACGTAGCGGTGTTTGCGGCCGGCCGAGCCGTCGGGGCCGGGGACGACGTCGCAGGCGATGTGGACGACCAGGTCGACGGTCTCGCCGAGCTTGGTCGAGGCCAGGTCTTGGGAGACCTGGGGGCCGGCCTCCATCGCGCAGGTGATCAGCTTGCGGATCGTCTGTTCCGCCGAGCCGGCGTGGGTGGTGGAGATCGACCCGGAGCCGGACTCCATCAGCTTGACCATGGACCAGACCTCCTCGCCGCGGATCTCGCCGAGGATCTGGCGGCCGAGATTGAACCGGAAGCTGTCGATGATCTGCTGCGCCGTCGTCCGCGACCCCGCGAGCCGGCCATCCGGCAGTCGCTCCCCCGACCCCTCGCGGGACTCCCACGCGTGTACGATCGCGTGCTGTTCGGGCAGCTCATGCAGGAACAGTTCGTATTCTGACTCGAAGGTGCCCACCGGCTCCAGCCGGGGTATTTGGGCGCACAGCGCCCGCAGCGTGGTGGTTTTCCCTGCGCCCTGTTCGCCGGAGACGACGATGCACAGCCGGGCCTTCACCGCGGCGGCGAGGAAGCCTGCCAGGGTGGGCGAGATCGTGCCCCAGGCGACCAGGTCGTCCAGCGAGACCCTGCGGATGCGGTGGCGGCGGATCACCACCGACAGCCGGGCGGTGTCCCGGGCGCCAGCGAGCCGCTCGCCTCCGGGCAGGACCAGGTGCAGCGAGGGGCTGGCCGGGGTGAATGAGCGCGGGTTCTCCGAGCGGCTGGCGAGCCGCTCGAGCAGCTCGGCCAGTTCGGCGTCGCTTTCGGCGATGGCCGGGATCTCCCACAGGGTGCCGTCGGCGAGTTCGACGAGCACCCGGTTGTAGCCGGCGATCATGATGTTCTCCACCCGGTCGTCGTCGACCAGCGGCTGGATCCGGCCCAGCCCGAACATGGCGTCGAACACCGCCTTCGCGAGTACCTCCTGCTCGGCCAGCGACCGGGCCTGCCCCACCCGGACGATCTCCTCGGCGGTGTCCTCCTCCAACACCTGGCGGATGATCGCCGAGCCCTCGGCCTCCTCCGCCTCCCTGTCCGGACGGGACTCGCCGATCTGCTCGGCCAGCCGACGGGCCACCTCGGAGCGCATCCGCGCCACCAGCTTCCAATCCACGTCCGGGACCGCCACCAGACCCACGACCCCGCTGGACACGGGCGGGCCCAGCTGCACCGAGGCCGGACGCAGGAGTCGCAGCGGCGCCGGCGCGGGCGAACTCTCTGCGACCGAGGGGTAGCGGAAGGTCGAGCGGACCCGTCCCTCCTCCCGGCCAGCAGGCGCAGAGGTCTCAGCGTCGGCGTCGAGGTCGGTGAAGATCGGCAGATCCAGCGGGTCCGTGCTCATCGACGGGCCTCCTCTCCCATTCGTGCGGCGATCATTTCCCTCAGCAACGAGCCCTCACCGGTGGTCGTCGCCGCCTTACGTGCGGCCTCACCCAGGGCGCGGATGCTGCGCAGGTAGCCGGACGCCTCGAACGCCCGATCCGCCGCGGTCGCACCGCCGAAGCGGGTTGTGGGTTTATCGGCGCCGTCGGCGAACACCTCGGCCCGGCGCGGATCCCACGCGACCGTGCCGAGGACGGGAAGGCCTAGGGTGCGGGCCACATCGGCGGCCCGGTAGGGACGGTTCTCGCCGACCACCACCGCTTGGACGCTGTGGCCCGGCACCGCGTCGGCGCCGAGGCTGTCGGCCCACGACTTCGCCGCCGCCAGCGCCCGCAGGTTGCTGCGAAGCATGATCAGGGTGAGGTCGGCGTCGGCGATCAACAGGGTCGGTGAGCCGTCCAGGCCGAGCCGGCCGGCGTCCACCAGCACGTCCGCGCCCGTCGACGTCATGCCCCGCAGCACTCCGAGCAGCGGCTCCCAGATCCGGGACAGCCCGGCCGCCTGCGCGTGGGTGCGGGAGCCGGTCAGGATCGACACCGTCGTGTCGGGCGCGTCCATCAACACGCGGGGCAGCGCCTCGGCCAACACACCGCTGCGCTGCGCCATCACCAGGTCGATCAGCCCGGAATGGCTCTGCAGGCCGCGGAACCGTCCGGCCAGGATCGCCGACCCGGCCGTCGGATCGGCCTCCACCAGCAGCACAGGACGCGGCCAGCACAACGCCATCCCCAGCACCGTTGAGGTCACCCCCGGCGAACCCGACGCCGACACCGCACAGATCAGGGCCATGGTGGTGTCACCGGGCCCGCGAGTCCAGGACCAGCGCGATCCTGCCGGACCCCGTCCACTCCGCCAGCTGCACCGCCTTGTCCGCACTGACGATCACGTCCACGACGGTCTGGGTGTCGCCCGGCGTGACCCGCAACACCTTGGCGGTCACCGGGTCGGTCGGAGTGGAGTCGGACGGCAGTTCACCGGAATGGACCAGCCGCACCGCATCCCCGGACGCCAACGGCTCCACCGGCATCAGACCCGGACTGATCGGCACCCCCACCACAGACTCGCCCGCACCCGGCACCACCGTCTCCGACACCTGCGAGGCCGCCAGCAGCGTCCCAGCGGTCAGGTCCGCGGACGCCCGCCGTCCCACCAGTGAGGCGAGCTGGTCGGCGGGCACGGTCGACAGGGACGGGTCGACGCCCACCCGGATCGTGCCCAGGTCCTCGGCGGTGATCACGGTGCCGCGGGCCACGCCCTGCCGGACCACCACCACCTCGCCAGCCTTCGTCGCCGACGCCCACAGTAGGCCGCCGGCCATCGCCCCGGCCACCACCAGCACCACAGCAAGGACGACGAGGAACGGGCGGCGGGACAACTTCGGCGATCGCGGCACCGGGCCGATCTCGACCGCGGTGGCACCGGTATCGACGTGCTTCTCGGACACTGCTGTCATGGCCGTCTCTCCGATCTGGTTCGCGCGGCTACCTGCCGCTCGTCACGATCACTTGCAGCTCACCGACATCAAGCCGCTGCAACCTGGTCAACTCGAACGCGAACGACCCCGACTGGCCGTAGCCCGACCAGTCCGCCGTCCAGTAGGAGGTCGCCTCGACCGTGTAGCGGCCCTGCTCGGTGTAGGTGTGGCCGCACGTCGGCGACGGCTCCTCGCCGACGCCGTAGTGCCACTCGGTGCCCTTGCCGCACGACACCTTGCCGCCGTCGCCCAGATCCCACACGACCTTGTGGGCCTTGGCGGTCATCGTCACCCCGCCCGCCGAGATCGTCTTCGGACCCCACGAGGTGCTCGACGGGTCGTCCACCCACAACCACACCGGCAGACCCACCAACCCCATCGCGTCCGGACCCTTCGGAGTGATCCCGATATCGATCGGCGTCAGGTTCATCTCGTCCAACAGCGAGCGGGCGAGCTGGCCCGGGTTCACGCCAGGCTCGACCCAGAACAGCAGGACGAGGCTGCCCTCCATGCAGCGCACCAGAACCCGTCCCTTGGGAACATCCGCGCCCGAGCCCTCCGGAATCGCATCCTTCGACGGAGGGCACGCCGGCAGAGCTGGCTTCCCCGGCTTGCCCGGCTTGCCAGGCGAAGGCTTCCCGGGCTTGTGATCGCAGACCCGACAAGTCACGCCGCCCCTCTCAGATGTCCCACAACCCGGGGGACACAGATCGGCCCACGCCGGAACGACATTGAGCGCCGCACAGAGGACTGTGCCGGCCAACATGGCGAAGAGTCGCTTCATGATGCACAGCCCTCGACCGCCTTGCCGGCGAGCTCCCAGAGCTTGAAGGTCCCGGACGCCGGCCTCCGCATGTCATAGGTGTTCTGGAGGAAGTCAGGGAACTGGGCGGCCTTGGCGGTGACCTTCTTCCCCTCCGCGTCCACAACCTTGGCCTCGCGCTGGTCACGGCACACCGTGACGAGGACCCGCGTCGCTCCGCCTGTGATCTGGGTCGCTTCACTGGCGGAGGTGGAGATCGTGTGGACGGCTCCGCCATCGCGCCAACCGTTGTTGCGCCACGTCCGAATGCCGTTGAGGTTCGCCTGGATCATGTCGTCGTACGCGAGGGGCTTCAGGAGTTCGATCATCTTGTACTGGCCGTACTTCGCGGGATTGGCTCGGATCTTCGCCATCACCTCCGAGTACCGTTCGACCACCTTGACCGCGTCCGATTGATCGGCATCCAGCGTGGGGCTCGGTGTCGGCGTGGCGCTCGGGGTGGCCGATGACGTCTGGCTGGTGGCGGTCGCCGATGCAGTGCCAGCGCTCGGCGTCGTCGTGGGTGTTGCGGTAGTGCAGGCGGCCAACCCCAGCGCCGCCAGGGCAAGCGCGATAGCGGGCAGCGGGAATCTGTTCAGCACCACGTTCGCATCTCCTTCCACCCCCTTAAGCCTTCGAGATGGGTGGATTCGGACACTGAATCGGTGGATTTCTTTGCTGCGGCACATCCTGGGGGGTGATTCGAGGGTAAATCGGCTCTCCGGCGCTGACCAGAGCCTCTCGATACGCACTGTTGGGCACCCGGGACCTCGGATTCGCAGGACCATCACGCGCTCTGCTGCTCCTGGGCGAGCTGGCTCAGCGCGTCCGTCGAGCGCTTGATCCGACGCCGGATCGTCCGCGGCGAGCACCCGTGCAACTCCCCGATCCGGGCCGAGACCCGGTCGCCGATGATCCCGACTCCAGGCCCGGACGGCGGCACGAGTTGCGCGGCAGCGTCCATCACGGCCAGCAGCAGGTCGACATCGTCCTGGCCGATCACCTCCGCCTTGAGTCCGTCGCCGAGGATCTCGATCAGCTCCTCGATCGCATCCGGCTGCGGCTCGTCCTGGACGACATCGTCGCCGTCGGGAGGGAACGGGCTTGACGTCGGGACAAGGTCCTGCAGCACCTTCTTGCGCAGGTTCCGGTTCAGGTTCGCCGCGACCCGGCCAGTCGTCTGCCAGGGGAAGGTGCGCACAGAGATCCACAACTGGGCGGCCACGTGGCAGTCGATGTCCTCACTCAACGTCCGCAACTGGTGAGCCAGCACCGTCGCCGACGGCATCATCACCCACGCCAGTACGAACGCGGCGTCCGGGGACGTGCCGGCACCCTCGTGCGCCAATCTGGCCAGTCCGCGCAGCACCACGTCGGCGTCCTCCGGGGGCGCCTTGCGGAGCCAGTCGCAGAGCATCTTGTTGGCCGGCACAAGGTCGAGGTCCGGCGCTTCGGCGACCCATTCGGGCCAATGCATATCGATCAGGTCGTTGATCATGTCGGCGCTGAGGCCGAAGGATTCCGCGACGGTCATGGGGGTTCCTTCCGTGGGTCCTGAGACCACGGAACCTCACCAAACCGATGTCACCAACGGTGTAACCAACATCTGTGGACGAGGACTATTTCGTTATCCACAGATGTAGTGAACGTCCTTGCCAAACCCACGTTCGCTATGTTCACTATGTCGCCGCTGGACAGACTTCCCTCAAAGGGCAGACGCCGAGTCGCTAGCGGTTGGGGTAGAGCAGGTGCGCCCGAACGTCCGATCGGGGCAGCCAGGTCATCCGGGTCGGCGAGCCGGGATGGCTGCGCCATTCCACGCAGGTGCGGTCGGAGCTGAACCACACCGCGACCGCGGGGACGATCGAGGTGCGGTTCTCCCACACCAGCCGGGCGAGGACCAGCCGCCCGGCACCGGGCCGACCCAGCTTCCGATCCTTGCCTGGTGGTGCGCCGACCGCGTTCAGAGGTGCTCGTAGCAGCCGCTTCGAGTCGTCCATCTCCACAACCATAATTCGAACACCTGTTCTGCCTCGCTCGTCAAGCGACGAACCCGAGCAGCAGCGACCGACCGCGTCCACCCGGGACCCGGTTCCGAACCCCGATCCACGGAACAAGGAGCGAACATGTCCGGAACGGGCCCTCCCGGCGGCTTAAGGAAGTAGCACCGAGAACGGATCCCGAATGCCGCAGACGCACCATCTCGGCCTGGCGCTCAGCTACTTGAGCCTGGCCGTCGACCAGCTGCTCGCGGTCGAGCAGGAGTCTCCGGTCGCGCTGTTCGCCGGCGTCGAGTGTCTGGAGATCCAGAGCCAGGTCAGCGAACTCGGACCCGAAGGTGTCCCGGCTGTGGCCGTCGTGCCGCCGAGCGACGCCCTCGCCCTGGCCGCGGACTTACTCAGCCTGGATGGCAGCGCCGAGTTGGACGCCCTCGCCCAACAGTTGCGTCGGCTCTCCAGGGCGGTGGGCTGAGATGGCCACTTCCGCCCTCGATCTGCTGATCGCCCTCGATGCCCGGCTGGCCGACCTCGAGGCCACCACAATGTTGTCGGGCTCGATCCCGCGCGTCCGCCAGGAATGGGGTGCCCTGGCACGGGCAAGCCTGCAACTCCTTCAGGCCCGTCCGCGCCACCCCGACGACAGCGCTCGGCGACTCGAAGCGCTGCTCAACTCCCTGGCCGCGGCGCCCGGCGAATACCCGCTGCCCGCGCCCGGTACCGGGCTGGTGGCCATCACGGCGACCATCGGCTGCACCGCCGAGGTCATGCGCGTCCGGACCGTCGCCAGCCCAGCAGCCCGCGAGCAGGCAGGCGATGCGATCCGGACCACCCTGGAAGCCGCCCTGGCGCGGGCCGCCCGCTGGACCCAGCAAGGCTTCGTGGACGCCGACGTGAGGCCGGAACCGGAGATCGTGCGGCTTGTCGGCAGCGACGCCGATCCCAACCGATCGCCAGCCCTGCAGACGTGGCGGATCATCGGGCCGACCGATCCAGGCATCGACGGCGCCGTCTCCCGCTGGGAGCATGCTGCGACCGAAACGATCGCCAACCGGCGTGGCGTCACCCAGCTCGCGCTCCAACTCGCTGCGGCGGACATTGCGCTCGTGTGCGCATCCGCGAGCGCCGTGATGCGGATCGGCGCCGATGCCGGCGCGCTTTCCGATCCCTCCGCAGTATGCGAAGCCCTGGACAGCGCCGGACGAGAATGGCGCGAGACCACCCGCTGGCCAGCCGAGCTGCGCCTCGGCGGACGCGCGTCCGAGCTTCGTCAGGCCTCTGCCGACCTGCGCCAGCACCTCGACGAGACTCTGCGAACCCGGGGCGACTGGAAGCACACCGAGGACATGTTCGCCGAGGTCACCGCCGAGAAACTGGTCGCTGTGATGCACTCCGGCCTCCAGTCAGCCATCCGCGTCGGACAGCACGTCGCCAACGAGCTCGACGACCTGGCCCACGGAGCGAGCCGCGTCTGGCTGAACGACAGCCAGATCCCGACCCCCCGCGTCATCCAACGGGGTATGGACGGCACCCGCCACGAATGGCTACCCGACCCCGCCGGCTTCCACTCCGCAGAAGCGCTCCACGAGGTTGCCAGCGAAGCAGTTCTCCGTCTCGTGCGTGCGACACCGCTGACGGTCGAGGCTCTGACAGCTGGCGCGAGGCAGCCCATCAATCCGATCGACGACGAGGGCCCGTGGGAGACCGCGCCGGTCGTCCTCGACCCGCTCCGGACAGCTCAGGAGCGAGCGCTGCTCGCGACAGTCGCGCCAGCCAAACCTCCAGGCCACACCGTGGGCTTCTGATCGAGAATGCCCGGCGCCGGACTCACCCGCGTGGGGTCTACCGCGTTCGCTTCTGGCCGTGACAGCGCGTCAGCCGTGCGATGGCCGGCACCGGGACCCGGCTCGGCGCGCCTGGGGTAGGTCAGCGTCCCCGGGTTCCTCCTTGCCCAGCACCCCCGGCAGGTCGAGGCCAGTGTGCGCCCGCAACGGAAACACGGAGTTCCTGCACGGCTCTTGGTCGTCAGCGACTCGGACCTGGCAGTCGGTGGGGGTCGATAGGCTGCGCGCATGGGCCCATCGGCAGAGATCGAACAGTCACCGACGACCTTCGCGCAGATCCTTGAGGCCGCGGCGAAGCTCCCCGGCGTCCGCATCAACCGATCCCGCTATCTCCAGTCAGCGCTCCAGAGGCACTGCAGCGAAGAACAGATCGAGCGGGCCATCGCCGAGAGCCCTGCAGTGGCCGGCATTCCCCTCACGGTGATCACAGGCATCGCCGATACCGCCATCACGTACGAGACGACCAAGGTGACGGGCATCTCTGCGGTCGCGGGAATCCCCGGCGGTTGGGCGGTCCTCGGCACGGTCCCGGCCGACCTAGCGCAATACGTCGGGCACATGCTCCGCGTCACCCAGAAGCTCGCCTACCTCTATAGCTGGCCCGATCTCCTCTCGGACGACGGCACCGAGATGGACGAAGCGACCGAAGGTATGCTCACCCTCTTTGTGGGCGTAATGGTTGGCGTCCAGGTTGCCCAGAGCGGCGTGATGAAGGTCTCCGCGATGATCGCCGAGCAGGTCGTGAAGCAACTGCCGCAGAAGGCACTCACCAAGGGCGCGATCTACCCCATCGTGAAACAGGTCTCGAAGATTCTTGGCGTCCAGATGACAAAGAAGATCTTCGCCAGCGGTGTCGCCAAAGCCATTCCCGTGTTAGGCGCTGCACTCTCCGGCGGGTTGACGCTCGCGACCTTCCTTCCCATGAGCAAGCGACTGCAGCGCCACCTCGCCAGCCTCGAATTGACGAAGCCGGGACATCGACCTTCACAGGATGTGGTCGTGGACTGCGAGACCGTAGCCGACGACCCCCAGGACGATTCCGCCTCGTGACGGAGGCCCGAATCTTGATCATCAGGAACACGGCGCCGAGCTTGCCACCGCGAAGGCGTGGGCGCGGTCAGATGATCCGGAAGCCGAGTTCGTTTTGAGCGATCCGAGCGGCGATCACGCGCAGGGTGGGTTCGGCGAGCGGACGGGAGAATTCTGGGGCCGCTGGGAGGCTTGTTCGCGCGGGATTCCACAGCGCCACGTTGGTGCCACCGGTCATCGTCGACGGCGTCCACAGTCCGTCGAGGTCGGGCCAGGTGGCCCGGAGCTGTCGTGCCCAGGACCGGCAGGTGCTCTTCGGTGCGGTCGCGAGGGCGAACGCGGCGCCGTTGCGCAGCGCCCAACCGCCGGTCAGGTCGAGTAGGCGCAGGGCCCGGGTGGGTGACCATGCGGTCACTCGAGGTGCGAAGCTGCGGGAGTCGACGACCCGGGTGGCTTGGAAGGTCTCGGCGAGCGCCGTGGCCAGGCTGGTCGCGGTGTACAGCACCCCTTCTATCGACGACCCGGCAGGTTCGGGTTGCGGGTCGTAACGCATGGTCGGGATGGGACCGAACGTGCGCAGTTGATTCCACGCGAGGACGTGTGAGCCCTGGGTACGGTGGATCCGCCACAACAGCGGCCGGATAGTGAGGATGTCGCCTGGCTCGTGGACGAGGTCCGTGGGCGGGGTTCGCGGCACCTTCGGCCGGGGTGGGTTCACCACAGGCCGAGGCTGGCGACCAGTTCAGCGACCGGCGCCGGATCGCCACCACCGGTCAGATGGGCGGTCGGGGTGCGGCCCTCCAACTCCGGCTGCGGTGTGTTCATGAACCCGGCCACCGACTCCGGCGACAGTTCGGGCGGGATCGTGGCCACGACGGTGTCCAGGCCGGGGAGGCTGCGTCCGTCCGCGGTGAACTGCCAGCGCGGCAGCCGGCGGCTCCGTCCGAGCCGGAAGCTCCACAGGCTGCCGGCGGAGAGTCGTTGGGAGACGCGGCTGCGATCGACCCCCAGGAGCAGTGCGGCCTCAGCGATCCCCACGCTGCCGGCGACGAGGTCGGTCATCCGGGACACCTCGGCCCGGCGGGCGTCCTGAACGAGAGCAGCAGGATCGGCATCAAGGACCTCGTCGGCGGCCGGGCCGGCATGCTGGCGAAGGAACGCGGTCTCGGCGGCGCTCAACGGTGCGGCGGCCGGGTCGGTGACGCGGGACAGGTCGGCGTCGAGTTCGGCCAGGAACTCGACGCTGGTGATCCCGACGTTGTGACGGGCCAGCACCTCGTCCAAGCTCACCTCAACACTCATGCTCATACTTTATCATCTCCGTTAGGTAACGTGAGTAGGCCGACGTGCTCAGGGAGCCCTCAGATGCCTATGCCGGGATGCTCAACTCCGCGCTCCAACGGAATCGGCCGGCGGGCCTCCGCCTGGGCTCCGGGGCTGGGCGTGAACGTGAAGGTCTCCCACACCTCGGGCTCGGGGGTCCGAGCTGTCGCCTTGGGCGCCAGACCAGCCGTGACACCCAGGTCCTCGGCGACGGCGTCGACCAGCTTCGTCTCGAGGTCGGCCGGCTTGGTGTGCGCCAGGATCGCATCCGCGGTCGCGATCACCCGGGCTCCGGTCTCGGCCACGACAGCCTCGATGCCGTGCTCGGGGGTGGCCGCCTGGCTTGCCCAGCCGGCGACGTAGTTGAACGTGTACTGGCTGGTGTCCAGGTGGTGCGCGGCCGCGACCACGTACGCCACTGACTCGGCCTCCACCTCGCGACGGCCGCGACAGGCGCCGGCGTACGGCTCACCCGACTCGGGACGGATCAGCACGTGCGCCAGTTCGTGGGCGAGCGTCTTCACGGCTTGGGCTTCGTCGACGTCGGCCCGGACCCGAACCTCCCGGCCCAGGTAGTCGGTGAGCCCGTTGGATCCGCCGCAGTCGCCGCGGGTCAGCTGGAAGCCTTCCGCCTCGACCAGTTCGGCCAGCGAGTCCCATAGTCCCGGCGGTGCTTGGCCGCGCAGCAGCGTGGGCTCCGGCGGGGACTCGACGGGTGGATCGACCTGGCTCGCGTCGAAGACGCTCACCGGGCGTACTCCGACCAATTGGCGGACGTACTGCGTACGGCCATCGTTGTCGCGGATCGGCTCACCCGTGGTCGGGTCGACCAGTTCGACCTTGCGGGTGACCGGGCCAAGGATCTTGATCGCCTTCTCCCCGCGTCGCACCTGGTGGCCCATCGCCTGCCAGGCCCGGTAGCCGGCGATCATCGTCGCCTCCGGCTTCTGCAGCATCGTCAGCATCACGTTGTTGAAGCTGTACCGGTGCAGCTTGGACGCCACGCCCAGCCACCGCTGCCAGGCGTCCTTGTCGTCCAGGTTCGCGATGCCGTCCGCCAACTGCTCGTGCAACTGCTCGACCGTCTCACGTCGCGCCCGGTCAGCAGCCTCCCGCTGCGCCTCGGTCAGGTTCCGGCCGGCCATCACAGCTCCGCCCGCAGCCGCCGGAACTCTTCTTCCAGCTGCTCGATCTCGGCCGGGTCGGCTCCGACAAGCTGGAGCCAGGCGATCTGCTCGAGCAGGTCGTAGAGAACCAGCGGACGATCGCGAGGCGGCGTCGCGGTCGGGGTCGCACGGCCAGTCATGAGGCGCGCCGCCGGGAGCGCGTGTAGACCGAGGGGACGGGTCGGAACACCCGCTTCAGGTCGTCGAGCCGGACCCGGATCAGCCGCCGGCCGGCGTGCACAGCCGGCAGTTCACCGGCGGCGATCCGCTGACGCAGCAGATCGACACTCACGCTGTACAACACCGCCGCCTCCTGCAGGGAGACGAACTCCGGCTTCACCCCGGCAGCACTCATCGTCATGGCTGGCTCCTCGATCGACATCGCCAGCGACTCGACTGGCTACCCCTTAAGCCGGCGAAAGCGGGCGATCCGGACAGACGATCTTCGCCGCGGGTGATGGCAGGTGTGCGAAGGTGAGGGTCGTGGGTTCACCGCAGACACTCAGCGAGGCCGATCGCAGGACGGTTGCCCTGTGGGCTGCCGACTGCGCCGAACGGGTGCTGCCCTTATTCAAAGCCGAAGCACCCTCGGACGGACGTCCGGCGGACGCGATCGCCCGCGCCCGGGCGTTCGGCCGTGGTGAGTTGGACGCCGCCAGCCAGATCCGCCAACGCTTCGTCGCCGGCCGCGCAGCCGGTGCTGTAACCGGCCCGGCTGCGGTCGCCTCAGCCCGGTCCGCTGCTCAGGCGTCGGGTGTCGCTCACATGGGAGCCCACGCTCTCGGCGCGGCCGCCTACGCCGCCAAGGCCGCCGGACTCGGCGCCAGCGACGATGCTGTCGATGCGGAGATCAGTTGGCAGTTGGACCACATGACCGAGCCGGTCCGGACGGCGCTGCGTCGGCTCCCACTTCTCGGCGAAGACCCGTCCGGCCCGCTCGGCGCAGGGCTTCTCGCCTCGGGAGTCCTCGGATCGACCATCCGCAAGCTCCAGGCCGGGCGCTCCGCATCCTGACCGCGATCCTTCGCGTCGTCCAGATCGGCCAACTTCCAAGTCAGGCGGGGTCAGACTTGGAAGTTGAGGCGCAACTTCCAAGCAAGGTGCCGGCTTACTTGGAAGTAGGGTGGACGACAGGCGTTGCCTGGACCTCGTCAGCATCGACGCACGGTGTCCAGTTGCGGACGCGATGGCGGCCTCGCGGAGAAGCCCGCCGAAGCCATTCTCTCGGGTCGAGGCTGCTGAATGCCCGTTTGCTAAGGACCCGCTAAGGACCCAACCCCGAAACAGAACCGGCCCTGACAGGCTATAAAGCCTAGTCAGAGCCGATTTCCGAGCGCGGAGGATACGAGATTCGAACTCGTGAGGGCGTGAACCCAACCCGCTTTCCAAGCGAGCGCCATAGGCCTCTAGGCGAATCCTCCGCCGAGAAGGATACCGGGTCACGCCCGGCCAACTCCAACTGAGCATCCGGGCAAGCCAGCGGCACATCGTACGCGGTGGTTGCGTCCCCCTCCCCCGGCGCTCACAGTGGACGCATGCGCATCGCCCTCGCCCAGGTGCTCTCCTCGACCGACCCGGACGCCAACCTCGCCCTCGTCCGCCGCTACACCGGAGAGGCCGCTCGCCAGGACGCGGAGCTGGTCGTCTTCCCCGAGGCCACCATGTGCTCCTTCGCCCGCCCTCGTGCCGACGTCGCCGAGCCCTTCGACGGGCCGTGGGCCACCGCCGTCCGCTCCATCGCCCGGGAGGCCGGCGTCACTGTCGTTGTCGGCATGTTCACGACGACGGACTCCCCTCAGGTCCGCAACACCCTGCTGGTGACCGGACGCGCCGAGGCCCGCTACGACAAGCTGCACCTCTTCGACGCCCTCGGCTACGCCGAATCCCGCCAGATCCGGGCCGGCGACCGCGCCGTCACCTTCGACCTCGCCGGCCACACCTTCGGCCTGGCCACCTGCTACGACGTCCGCTTCCCCGGCCTGTTCACCCACCTCGCCGGCGCGGGCGCGTCCGCCATCCTCCTGCCCGCCTCCTGGGCACCCGGCGACGAGAAGCTCCACCAGTGGCGCACCCTCGTCACCGCCCGCGCCATGGACTCCACCTCCTTCGTCGTCGCCGTCGACCAGGCCCTCCCGCCCGGGCCCGGCGGCACCGCCTCCCCCACCGGCGTCGGGCATTCCCTCGTCGTCGGGCCAACCGGCACCGTCCTGCTCGAACTCGGCGACGATCCCGAGCTCGCCGTCGTCGACCTCGACCTCGACTCGGTCCCGGACGTCCGCGAGCGCCTCCCCCTCCTGGGATCCCACCGCGACCTGCGGTCCTGATCCCGCCCCTGGTCCGGGGAATACCTGCGCCGCCGCGTGCCGTTGACCTGACATCGACGCGTACGGGCGTCCACGAGCAGGAGGCACACATGGCAACCCTGGGGGACTTCCAGGCCACCACCATCACCGGGTCCGAACAGCAGCTGTCGGAGTACCTGGGCAAGGTCGTGCTGGTGGTGAACACCGCCTCCAAGTGCGGCTTCACCCCGCAGTTCGCCGGGCTGGAGAAGCTGTACACCGATCTCAGGGAATCCGGCCTGGTCATCCTCGGCTTCCCGTGCGACCAGTTCGCCAACCAGGAGTTCGACGACAACGCCGAGGTCGCCGACTTCTGCCAGATGAACTACGGCGTCGACTTCCCGATGTTCGCCAAGATCGACGTCAACGGGCGCGACGCCCACCCGCTGTTCGGCTGGCTCCGCTCCGAGAAGGGCGGGGTCCTCGGCGACGCGATCAAGTGGAACTTCACCAAGTTCCTGGTCAACCGCGAAGGCCAGGTCGTCAAGCGGTACCCGCCGAGCACGCCTCCCGAGGACATCGAGGACGACATCCGCGCGCTCCTCTGAGACCGGACCTCTGGGGCCGGGGCGGAAGCGCCGACCGCCTCGTCCGCTGGATCAGTCCTTGAAGGCCAGCAGCTGCCGCAGGTACTCCCCGTAGCCCGACTTCGCCAACGCGTCGGCCCGCGCGACCAGTTCGTCGTCGGACAGGAAGCCCTGCCGCCACCCGACCTCCTCCGGGCACCCGATCTTGAGGCCCTGCCTCGCCTGGATCGTCCGGACGAAGTCGCCGGCCTCGATCAGCGAGTCGAACGTGCCCGTGTCCAGCCACGCCGTCCCCCGCGGCAGCAACTCCACCTGCAACTCGCCGCGCTCCAGGTAGTGCCGGTTCACGTCGGTGATCTCGAGTTCCCCGCGGGCCGACGGACTCAGGTTCGCCGCCACGTCCACCACCGTCTCGTCGTAGAAGTACAGCCCCGGCACCGCGTAGTTCGATCTGGGCTGCCTCGGCTTCTCCTCGATCGACACCGCCCGCCCGTCGACCACCTCCACCACGCCGTAGCTGGTCGGGTCCGCCACCCAGTAGCCGAACACCGTCGCGCCTCGGACGTCCGACAACGCCTGCAGGTGCGTGCCCAGCCCGGGGCCGTAGAAGATGTTGTCCCCCAGCACCAGCGCGGACGGCCCGCCGGCCACGAACTCGGCGCCGATCGTGAACGCCTGCGCCAGCCCCTTCGGCTCCGGCTGGACGGCGTAGCTCAGCTCGATCCCGAACTGGCTCCCGTCCCCCAGCAGCCGCCGGAACGCGTCCGACTCGTGCGGCGTCGTGATCACCAGCACCTCACGGATGCCGGCCAGCATCAGCGTCGACAGCGGGTAGTAGATCATCGGCTTGTCGTAGACCGGCACCAGCTGCTTGCTGGTCGCCAGGGTCAGGGGGTGCAGCCGGGTGCCGGAGCCGCCGGCGAGGATGATCCCACGCATGGGCACGATTGTTGCATCTCCCGTAGGATCCAAAACGTGGGAACGATGTTGTGCACCGGCGGCGCCGGATTCATCGGATCGAACTTCGTCCGGATGGTTCTGGCCGACACGGATTACTCAGTGACGGTGCTGGACGCGCTCACCTACGCCAGCAACACCGCCTCCCTGGACGGCCTCGACCCTCACCGCTTCCAGCTGGTCCCGGGCTCGGTCACCGACCACGAACTGGTGGACGAACTGGTCGCCCGCTCCGACGTCGTCGTGCATTTCGCCGCGGAATCCCACAACGACAATTCCCTGTCGGATCCGTCCCCGTTCGTGCAGACCAACCTCGTCGGCACCTTTGAGTTGCTGCAGGCTGTTCGCCGCCACGACGTGCGCTATCACCACATCTCCACCGACGAGGTCTACGGCGACCTCGAACTGGACGACCCCGCCCGCTTCACCGAGACCACCCCGTACAACCCGTCCAGCCCGTACAGCTCGACCAAGGCCGGCTCCGACCTGCTCGTCCGCGCCTGGGTGCGCTCCTTCGGCGTCCGCGCGACGATCAGCAACTGCTCGAACAATTACGGTCCGTACCAGCACGTCGAGAAGTTCATCCCCCGCCAGATCACCAACGTTATCGACGGCGTCCGCCCCAGGCTGTACGGCGCCGGCGCGAACGTCCGCGACTGGATCCACGTCGCCGACCACAACTCCGCCGTCCTGCGCATCCTCGAGGACGGGCGCATCGGCGAGACCTACCTCATCGGGGCGGACGGGGAGAAGGACAACAAGTCGGTCGTCGAGCTGATCCTCAGCCTCATGGGCGAGCCGTCCGACGCCTACGACCACGTCACCGACCGCGCCGGCCACGACATGCGCTACGCGATCGACTCCTCCAAGCTGCGCACCGACCTCGGCTGGGCACCCTCCTACCGCGACTTCGAGGCCGGGCTCGCCGCCACCATCGACTGGTACCGCGCCAACGAGTCGTGGTGGCGTCCGGTCAAGCAGGCGACCGAGGCGAAGTACGCCGCGGCGGGCGAGGCCACGACCGAGCCGGCGGCGGCGTCCAAGTGAGCGGACTCGCCGTCCGGCAGACGACGATCCCGGGGCTTCTGCTGGTCGACCTCGAGCTGCACTCCGACGACCGCGGCTGGTTCAAGGAGAACTGGCAGCGGGCGAAGATGACCTCCCTCGGCCTACCCGACTTCGGGCCCGTCCAGCACAGCCTCGCGTTCAACACCACCACCGGCGTCACCCGCGGATTCCACGCCGAACCCTGGGACAAGCTCGTCTCCGTCGCGCATGGACGCATCTTCTGCGCCTGGGTCGACCTGCGTCCCGGCGACGGGTTCGGCGCCGTGTTCACCGCAGAGCTCGGCCCCGAGACCGCTGCTCTGGTGCCGCGCGGCGTCGCCAACAGCTACCAGACGCTGGCCGATGAGACCGTCTACTCCTACCTCGTCAACGACCACTGGAGCCCGCAGGCCCGCAGCGAGTACAGCTACGTGAACCTCGCCGACGAGACCGTCGCCGTCGCCTGGCCGATCCCGCTGGATCGGGCGGTCATCTCCGACGCCGACCGGGCGCACCCGAAGCTGGAAGAGGCCCGCCCCGTCCCGCTGAAGCGGACGGTGGTGATCGGCGCGGGCGGCCAGCTGGGCCGCGCCCTCCTCGCGCTGCTGCCGGACGCCACGCCGCTCGACCTGCCGGACTTCGACCTCTCCGACGCAGACGCCGTCGCCGCCTACCCGTGGCGCGAGGTGGACACCGTCATCAACGCAGCCGCCTGGACGGCGGTCGACCTCGCCGAGACCCCGGACGGGCGCCGGGCCGCCTGGGCGGCCAACGTCACCGGGGTCGCGAACCTGTGCCGGGCCGCTTCGGAGCATCGGCTGCGCCTGGTGCATGTGTCCACCGACTACGTCTTCGACGGCACCGCGCCGGAGCACACCGAGGACGAGGCCCTGTCCCCGCTCGGCGTGTACGGCCAGACGAAGGCGGCAGGGGACGCCCTGGTCGGCCAGGTGCCGCGGCACCACCTCGTCCGCACCAGTTGGGTGATCGGGGACGGGAAGAACTTCGTCCGCACCATGGCTGCGCTGGCGGCGTCCGGGAAGAGCCCGAGCGTCGTGGATGACCAGTTCGGCCGCCTGACGTTCACCACCGACCTGGCCGCAGGCATCGTCCACCTGCTCGCGTCGGACGCTCCCTCCGGCACCTACAACCTGACCAACGACGGCCCGGTCGCCTCCTGGTGCGACATCGCCCGCGCGGTCTTCGAGCTGAGCGGACGGAACGCGGCCGACGTCAGCCCGATCAGCACAGCCGACTACACCGCCGGCACCGCGACCGCACCCCGTCCGGTCAACAGCGCGCTCGCGCTCGCCAAGATGAAGGCGACCGGATTCACCCCGCCCCCCTGGCCGGACCGGCTTCGGGACTACCTCCGGGAGGAACGACCGTGAAGATCTCGGTGATCGGCTGCGGCTACCTGGGCGCCGTCCACGCAGCCTGTATGGCCGAACTCGGCCACGACGTGGTCGGCATCGACGTCGACCCGGCCAAGGTGGACGCCCTGAACGCGGCCACCCCGCCGATCTTCGAGCCGGGGCTGGGGGATGCCCTCGCGGCCGCGCTGGCGTCCGGACGGCTGCGGTTCAGCACCCACTACGCCGACGCGGCGGACGCCGACGTCCACTTCATCGCCGTCGGCACGCCGCAGCGCCGCGGCGAGGGTGCAGCCGACCTCACCTATGTCAACGCAGCGATCGACGCGCTGGTTCCGCACCTGCGTCCCGGCGCGCTCGTGGTCGGCAAGTCGACCGTCCCGGTCGGCACCGCCCAGCTGCTCGCCGACCGCGTCCACGCCGCGCAGCCCGCGGCCAACCTGGCCTGGAACCCCGAGTTCCTGCGCGAGGGCGTCGCCGTTGCCGACACCCTCCATCCCGACCGGATCGTCTACGGCGTCCCCGACGGCGCGGACGGGGAGCGGGCGCGCGCGATCCTCGACGAGGTGTACGCGCAGGCCCTGGCCGCCGGGACCCCGCAGGTGGTCACCGACTACGCGACTGCCGAGCTCGTGAAGGTGGCGGCGAACGCGTTCCTGGCCACGAAGATCAGCTTCATCAACGCCATGAGTGAGGTCGCGGACGCCGTCGGCGCGGACGTCACCCACCTCGCCGAGGCGATCGGCCACGACCCCCGGATCGGCCGCAAGTTCCTCAACGCCGGGGTCGGCTTCGGCGGCGGGTGCCTGCCGAAGGACATCCGTGCCTTCCGGGCGCGCGCAGAGGAACTCGGCATCGGCGACACGCTCGGCTTCCTGAAGGAGGTGGACGCGATCAACCTCCGCCAGCGCGACCGCGTGGTGGACGTGGTCGCCGACGCGCTCGCCGGGGAAGACGAGGACGCCTACCCCGGTTCCAGCGCCACCGGCAGCCTCGTCGGACGGCGCATCGCGGTGCTCGGCCTCGCGTTCAAGCCCGAGTCGGACGACATCCGTGACTCACCGGCACTCGACGTCGCCGTCCGGCTGAAGGGACTGGGCGCCGACGTGGTGTGCGCCGACCCGAAGGCCATCCCCAACGCGCAGGAGAAGCACCCCCAGCTGGCGTACGCCGACACGTCCGAGGCGCTGACCGGCGCCGAGGTGGTCGTCCTGCTCACCGAGTGGCGGGAGTACCGCGACCTCGATCCCCACCGGGTGGGTGCGCTCGCGTCCGGCCGGATCATGGTGGACGGCCGCAACGTCCTCGACCCGGTGGCCTGGCGGGCGGCCGGCTGGACGTACCGCGGTCTCGGCCGTCCCTGAACCGGAGGGACGCTCCCCGAGTGTCCAGCCCGGGCAGGTCGCGCCGCTCCGACGGAGTCCCGGGTACACCCGGCGGGACGGCGTGAACGCCGTTCGGGCCTCCCGTCCGGGGCCCGGGCGCGCTGATATCCTCGCGACGGGGAGCAGGACAGGAGCTGAATGCGGACTTACGGCGTAGTGCTTGCCGGGGGTGTGGGTGCCCGACTCGGGCTCAGCATCCCGAAGCAGATGATCAAGGTGGCGGGGAAGACCATCCTCGAACACACGGTCGCGGCCTTCAACGACGCCCCGGAGATCGACGAGGTCATCGTCATGGTCACCCCCGGCTGGACGGAACGGGTCGCGACCCTGCTCAACAACCACTACGGCAAGATCAGCCTGATCCTGGAGGGCGGGTCCACCCGCAACGAGACCACCCGCCGCGTCGTGGACGCCCTGGGCGACATCGAGTGCAAGATCCTGCTGCACGACGCCGTCCGGCCTCTGCTCGACCAGCGGATCATCAGCGAGTGCGTCGAGGCCCTGGACAACTTCGGCGCCGTGGACGTCGTCATCCCGTCCGCCGACACCATCGTCACCGTCGACGACGAGGACGTCATCACCCACATCCCGAACCGCTCCCGGCTCCGCCGCGGCCAGACGCCGCAGGCGTTCCGGCTGTCGGTGCTGCGCAGCGCCTACGAGCGGGCGGTCGAGGACCCGTACTTCAACGCGTCCGACGACTGCGGCGTCGTCCTGAAGTACCGCCCGGACGTCAAGATCAAGTGCGTGCTCGGCGCCGAGCACAACATCAAGGTGACCTATCCGGTCGACCTGTTCATCGCCGACAAGCTGTTCCAGCTCGCGTCCCAGTCCTCCGCGCGGCTCACGACCGACGAGCTGCGCGCCGCGCTCGGGGGCAGGACGATCCTCGTGCTCGGCGGGTCGTACGGCATCGGAGCCGAGGTCGCCAGGATGGCCCGCGAGGCCGGCATGCACGTGATCGCGCACGGACGTTCCACGACGGGACTCCACGTCCAGGACGCCGCTTCGCTCGGCGCGGCGCTCGCCGACGCCGTCGCGGAGTACGGCTCCGTCGACGCGGTCGTGCTCACCGCAGGCGTCCTGCACGTCGGCCCGCTCGCCGAGGCGAGCGACGAGGTCGTCAGCGAGTCGATCACCGTGAACTACACCGCTGCGGTGAACGTCGCCCGGGCCGCGTACCGCCACCTGAAGGAGTCGAAGGGGCACCTGCTGTTCTTCACGTCGTCCTCCTACACCAGGGGACGCGAGAACTACGCGCTGTACTCCTCGAGCAAGGCCGCGGTGGTGAACCTGACCCAGGCGCTCAGCGAGGAGTGGTCCGAGGACGGCATCCACGTCAACGTGATCAACCCCGAGCGCACGAACACCCCGATGCGGGTGCACGCGTTCGGCCATGAGGCGCCCGACACCCTGCTGCCCGCGGAACTCGTCGCACAGGCCGCCCTGGAGATGATCGCGTCCGACGCCACCGGCCTGGTGATCGACGTCCGTCGCGAGCAGCGCGGCAGCGACCTGCGCGGCGGCCTGAACGAGGGCGCGTTCACCGACGACGTCACTTCATGACGACGGACGAGCCGGAAGGCGGCGGCCGCGGGCACAGCCTCGCCGACCTCGCGTTCTACAGCCGCACCTCGGTGGGAGCCGAGGGAGTCTTCGCCATCGTGCTGGCGATCGCATCCGTTGGGATCGCGCTCGTCGCCCTGGCCGACTTCACGATGGTCGCCGGCGTCCTCCTCGCGCTGTTGCTCGCCGCGCTGGTGCTCGTCACCCTGCCGGTGAACCTCGCCGACGCCGGCTCCATCCTCTCCCGCAACAGCGACACCCGGCTGACGGCCCTGATCACGGTCGGGATCATCGGCGTGAACAACAACCAGTTGCGCGTGCTCGGCTGGATCACCCTCGTGCTGCTGGCCGGGGTGATCATCGGGGAGTCGGCCCTGCGCCGGCTGCACGTGTACACCACGAACCGGGTGGCGAACCTGCCGGGCCAGGAGCACCGGGTCGACCGGCTCCCGTCCGCACTGGTGAACCCGATCAGCCTGCTGGCGCTGGCGCTGGGCTGGACCAGCGCCGCGTTCGGGATCACCTGGATCCCCGCGCTCGTCGTGACCGCGGCGATCGGCGTGCTCGCCGCGGCCGACCTCGTCGGACGGGTGAACCAGCTCCGGTTCGACCAGCGCAACTCCCGGGCCCTGACGAAGGCGATCCGCGACCACGCCCCGGTGTTCGCCCTGTACTGGAAGGCGGACGAGGGCACCGACTACCAGATCTCGATGTGGCTGCCGTACCTGACCCGGCTGGGTGTGCCGTTCATCGTCATCGTGCGCACGGCCGTCAACTTCGCCGAGGCGACCGCGCTCACCGACGCCCCCGTCCTGCTGCGCCGTGCGATGGGCGATCTGGACGCCGTCGTCGTGCCGAGCCTGAAGACGGTCTTCTACGTGAACAACGCGGCTGCGAACAGCCAGATGGTGCGCTACCCCGGTTTGACGCACATCATGTTGAACCACGGCGACTCCGACAAGGCGCCCAGCTACAACCCGGTGTCGCGGATGTACGACAAGAACTTCGTCGCCGGCCAGGCGGCGATCGACCGCTTCACCAGCCACGGCGTTGCGATCTCCGAGTCCCAGTTCGCGATCGTCGGCCGACCCCAGATCGAGGACGTCCAGCGGGCGACGGTCGAGATCGGCACCCTCACCCGGCCCCGCGTCCTGTACGCGCCGACGTGGGCCGGTTTCACCGCCGACGCCGCCTACTCGTCGCTGCCGTGGGGCACCCGGCTCGTCCAGGGCCTGCTGGACCGGGGTTGTGAGGTCGTCTTCCGGCCGCACCCGTACGCGTACCGCTCGCCGCAGCTCGCGCAGGCCTGCGCGGACATCGCCGCCCTGCTCAAGGCCGACTCCGACCGCAGCCACGTCTGGGGGGAGCAGGCCGAAAAGACCTGGAGCCTCCCGGACTGCTTCAACAACTCCGACGCGATGATCTCCGACGTGTCCGGCGTCGTCGCCGACTACCTGTACTCCGGCAAGCCCCTGGCGATGGTGGCCGTCCACGCGCCCCGGGAGGCCTTCGTCGCCGAGTTCCCGCTCGCCCAGGTCGCGTACATCCTCGAGGCGACCCCGGCCGGAATCACCGACCTCGACGCCACCCTGGACCAGCTGCTCACCAGCGACCCGTTGGCAGCCGAGCGCCGCGAGCTGCGCACCTACTACCTGGGTGATCCCGGCGACCGGCCCTACGCGGACCTGTTCTTCGACCAGGTCCGCGCGTACCTCTAGGACCCCGAGGCCGCTGCGTCCTCCTCGGCCGGGTGCGCGTCGAAGTGGACTCCCCCGTCCTGGGCGACCAGCGCACGCCAGACCAGGCCGCCGACCCGTGCCGTCGCGGGGACGGAGGCGAGATACGCAGGGGAAGCCGCGACCCGGGAGGTCCGCGCACCCGCGTCGTCGGTGAACTCGGCGATCAGGTCGTAGCCACCCTCGGGCAGCCCGGCGAGCTGCAGCAGCCAGGCGTCCCCCACCGGCCGGGCGGCGAGCGTCTCGGTCCGGGAGCGAAGCAGCAGGCCGGCCATCGACCATCCGGGAGCGGCGAACACCGTCACCCGCAGCTCGAGGCCGTCGGGCCCGAACCGGTGACCGGCGAGTTCGGCGTGGCGCTGGTGTGCGACGACGGACAACGCCCCTCGCGCATCGGGACGCAGCTGCAGGCGGCCGCCGGGCAGGTCGAGCAACGCCTGTCCGAGCAGCGGCAGCTCCCGTCCGTCCGGGCCGCGGACGGTGAGCGGGAACTCCGCCCGCCGCTGTGACGCGGCCACCTGCCCGAGCACAGCGGCGGGAAGGACGGCGACACCGTCGGCGACCGGCACCTGTGCGTCCGTCCCGATGCCGAGCGCGTCCACGTCGGCACCGGCGACGGTGATGGCCACCGCCCCGGCAGCGACGGCCTCGACGCGCTCGGCCCACGCGGGCACGCGCAAGGCCTCGAGCGAGAACGTCGAGGCCACGAGGTCCGGCACGAACACCAGGCCTGCATCGACGGCGGCCGGGAGTCTCCGGGCCGAGAACCATTTCGCGGGGCGCGGCAGGGACCTCTCGACCACCGCGTCCCCGAAGTGCGAGCGGACGGAGAACGCCAGCCGGCCGACGTCGGGGACGAGCGCGGCGAGCGCGGTCCACTCCCCGTCGGCAGCGAACGTTCCAGCGGCGGTGCGGTCGGGCGTGGCCGGGACGGTCAGGGACCCGGCCGGACCGCTGACCACGATCTCGTGCTGCACGCGCAGCCCGTCGAGGTCGAGGCCGGGGACGGTGTGACGGCCCTCCAGGTGCAGCCCGGCCGGGGTGCTCGTCCAGCGCGCGGTCTCGAACACGAGCCGTGAGCCGACCTGATCCGGGTCGAGCGGACGCTCGACGGCCGCGCCGGCCCCGTCCAGCAGCGGACGCCAGACGAACCGGTCGCCGACGACGACCACCCGGTGGTGGTCCGCGGCGAAGGCTCCGCGCCGGCGCAGGCCGAGGTGACCCGTCCGGTCGTCGGCGCGCAGCAGGTCCAGGGCCAGCTCGCGGGCGGGAGGAAGCGGGCCGGCCGAAGCGTCCAGCCGGTCGAGGTCGCGGACGGCGTCGCGGAGTTCGGCCCAGTACGCCGGCTGGTCGATCGAGTCGTTGTCGAGGTACCAGTGGACGTGGGTGCCCAGGATCGTGCGCAGCCAGGCCGAGCGCACCGGCTCGGGCTGGCCGGCGACCAGCTCCGCAGCCAGCCGCCAGGCGGTGGAGCGGGCCCGAAGGTCGTCCAGGGTGTGCGTCCGCTGGCTGATGGAGGACTGGTCGTCGCGCTCGCGGTACTCGTAGACGGGGTCGGCGACGCAGGCGATGCCGTCCGCCTCGATCAGCAGGCGCGCCACGAGGGGCTGGTCCTCGTACGGGACGCCTTCGCGGAACCGGGCCCGCTCGGCCGTCCAGAACGCGCGGCGGTAGAGCTTCGCGCAGGCGTAATGGTTGCGCAGGAGCTCCGGCCGCTCGGCCAGGTGCCGGTGGAACTCCGGCGCTCGGTGCAGCTCGGCCGCCCACGCCGGCAGCCACCGACGGGAGCTGTTGAACCGGGCCAGGGGGCCCATCGTGACGTCGGCGCCCGTCCGCTGGGCGGCCTCGACCAGGGAGGAGATCGCGCGTTTCGGCAGCTTGTCGTCGGAGTCGAGGAAGAACAGGTACTCTCCGCGGGCCAGGCCGGCCGCCCGGTTGCGCGTCGCGCCGAGGCCCGCGTTGGCCTGCCGGTGGAACTCGATCCGGTCGTCCGCGTCGGCGTACCCCTGGACGATGGCGGCCGAGGCGTCTGTGGAGCCGTCGTCGACGACCAGGACCTGCAGGGCGCGGTGGTCCTGCGACAGCAGGCTGTCCAGGCAGTCGCCGACGTAGTCCGCGACGTTGAACACCGGGACGACGACGCTGACCAGCGGCTCGGCCGGGAGGGCGGACGCAGCCGGCACCAGCCGCGTCCACAGGCGTTTCCAGGCAGGCTTCGATCCGGGCACGGTCCCTCCTCGCGCCACAGCCTAACGGCGGGGCGGGAGCGTCCGTGACGTCACGAGAGGGCGGCTCAGCGGGCGGGCTGCAGGCGGTTCCTGACCTCCAGCGCCATGTCGGGCAGGTCGGTGAACACACCGTCCAGGCCCAGCCGGACGGCCTTCTCGATCCGCTCGGGCGTGTTCAGGACCCACGGACGGACGGCGAGGTGCCGGGCGTGGGCCCGCTGCACCCAGCCGCGGCCGCCGACGAGCCGCCGGTCGGGATGGATGGCCGAGGCACCGAGCCCGGCGGCCACCCGCAGCGGCCGGGCCAGCGGACTGGAGTAGATGAGGCCGACCTCCGCAGCGGGGGCGAGCCCGGCCAGCCGGCGCACCGACTCGCCGCTGAACGAGGAGTACAGCGTGCGGTCGACCATGCCGGCAGCCGCCACCTGGGCGAGCACGAGCTCCTCGAGGCCGGGGTACGGCTCCTCGGAGTTCTTCAGTTCGATGTCCGCGCGCAGGCCGGTGGGGGCGAGAAGTGCGAGGACCTCGGCCAACGTCGGGATGCGGACGTCGGACCAGCCGTCCCGGCCGGCGGAGGCGTCCAGCGCCTTCAGCTCGGCCAGGGTGTGATCGACGACCCTTCCCGAGCCGTCGGTTGTCCGCGACAGCGTCTCGTCGTGGATCACGACGACCTGTCCGTCGCGGCTCAGCTGGACGTCGAACTCGATCCCGTCCGCGCCGGCGGCGATCGCCCGCTCGAAGGCCGGCATCGTGTTCTCCGGCGCTACCCGGCTCGCGCCGCGGTGGGCCCAGATCTCCATCACTCCAACACACCTCCAGGTGTGATGCTAGAGGCTCGACGGGAGGGTTCGGCACGCGGCTAAGGTCGGAGTGTGACTCGTGAACCCACGCCGATAGACGTCATCGCGGACGCTTACACCACCCGGCTCGCTGAGCTCAGCCCGATCGAGGCCACGTTCTGCGGCATCACCGGCTACGACGACAGGTTGCCCGACCTGTCCCCCGACGGCATCGCAGCCCGGACGCAACTGGCCCGCGACACGCTCGCGGCGCTGGCCTCGGCCGTCCCCGTCGACGACGTGGACGCCGTCACGCTCGCCGCGATGAACGACCGGCTCGGCCTCCAGCTCGAACTCGACGCGTCCGGCGCCCTGCTCCCCGACCTGAACGTGATCGCGTCACCCCTGCAGTACCTGAGGGACGTGCTCGACCTGATGCCCACCGCGACAGAGGCGGACTGGAGCAACATCGCGTCGCGCCTGAACGGCGTCCCGGACGCGATCACCGGCTACATCGCCACCCTGCGGGAGGGCGCGCGCCGGGGGCTGGTGCCCGCGCAACTGCAGGTCGGGGAGGGCATCAACCAGGCCAGGGAACTGGGCGACGCCAACACCTCGTTCTTCGTCACCTTCGCCGCCGGCGCGAGCGACATCCCCGAGGCCCTGCAGCGCGACCTGGTCGCCGGCGCCGCCGCCGCGGCCGACGCGTACGGACGACTGGCCGAATTCCTCTCCGGCGAGTTGGCCGCCCAGGCTCCCGCGGCCGACGCGATCGGACGCGAGCGGTACGCGCTGTGGTCGCGCGAGTTCGTCGGCGCAGCCGTCGATCTCGACGAGACCTACGAGTGGGGGCTCGCCGAGCTCGACCGGATGGCCCGCGAGCAGGAGGCCATCGCCGCCCAGATCGCCGGACCGGGCGCCACCGTCGAGGAGGCGATCGAGAAGCTCGACCACGACCCCGCCCAGCTGCTGCACGGCACCCGGGAGCTGCAGGAGTGGATGCAGGCCAGGGCGGACGAGGCGATCTCGGCTCTGAACGGCGTCCACTTCGACATCCCCGAGGCGGTCCGCCGGATCGAGTGCCTGATCGCGCCCACCGAGAACGGCGGCATCTACTACACCGGGCCGAGCGACGACTTCAGCCGTCCCGGACGGATGTGGTGGTCCGTGCCGCCGGGCGTCACCGAGTTCGCGCCGTGGCGGGAACTGACCACCGTGTACCACGAGGGCGTCCCCGGCCACCACCTGCAGATCGCCCAGAGCGTGATGAACCGCGACCAGCTCAACTCATGGCGCCGCCTGGTCAGCTGGAATTCCGGCCACGGCGAGGGCTGGGCGCTGTACGCCGAGCGGCTGATGGACGAGTTCGGGTTCCTGACCACACCCGCGGAACGCCTCGGCATGCTGGACGGGCAGCGGATGCGAGCCGCGCGCGTGGTCGTCGACCTCGGCGTCCATCTCGGCCTGCCGGCCCCCGAGAAGTGGGGGGGAGGCACCTGGGACGCGGACAAGGCGTGGGAACTGCTCAAGGCCAACGTCAACATGGACCACAAGTTCCTGCGCTTCGAACTCAACCGGTACCTCGGCTGGGCCGGCCAGGCTCCGTCGTACAAGATCGGGCAGCGGCTGTGGGAGAAGGCGCGGGCCGACGCCCAGGCCCGGGACGGCGCCGCGTTCGACCTGAAGGCCTGGCACACGCGTGCCCTCAACCTCGGCTCGGTGCCCCTGTCGGTGTTGCCGTCGGCGCTGGCCTGAGCTCGGAGGGCGCCCGACCACCGAACGTGCGGACCAGGGGAGGGCTCCGCCGCGGTCCCCGGTCCTTGGCTCCGCGGGCATGATGGGCCCATGGAGCCCGCCCGGCTGTCGCGCATCGTCGCGCACTCGCTGTGGCTGACGGTCGCCGCCGCGGCCCAGCTGCTCTTCCTCGTGATGGTGGAGTGGACGTTCCACGACTCTGATCCTGACTTCGGCCGGGGTCCCGGCGGTGGACTGCTCCTGCTCGTCATGCTGTCGCCGGTGTGGGTCACTGCCTGCGTGGTCGCGGGAGGACTCACCGGCCTCGGCGCGGGGCTGGCCGCCGAGTCTGTCGCCAGGGCCGGCGGTGGCGCACGGGCACAGGCGGCGGCCGGCGCACTCGCGTCCGGCACGGTCGCGGCGGTGCTGGCGCTCGCGCTGGTGACGCGCGGGGGCGCGCTCTCCGGGAGCTCGCCCGGCTACGTCGCGGTACTCGGTACGGTCGGCCTTGTCACGGGCGGGTCGGCGGTGCTGGTCTCGCAGACGGCGGCAGCCCGTCTCGGCCGCTCGCGAGCACTCGGGTGGGGAGTCGCCACCCTCGTGCTGGGCTCGGCGACCCTGCTCGGCGGCGGCTGGCTGGAGCTGATGACCGACTCCTACGACGTCGCCGGGGAATGCGCGGGACGACTCCACGTCGACGAGGTGCATGTGGTCTGGGCGCAGATTCCGTTCCCCCCGCAGCTGTGGTGCCTGTCCGGCGACGTGGCCCAGCCGACCGTCCCGGCGTGGACGGACGCACTCCTCGTCCTGGGAATCACGAGCACCCTGGTCTGTATCGCCGCCGCACTGCGGTCGCTGCCGGGAAGCCGGACCACGGCACGCTGGCTCCTGGCCGTCATCGTCGTCGTCGGGCTCGCGGGGACCGGCGGCGCCGCCTGGTCGTTCGCCCAGCAGGCGCCCGCAGACGCGGTCGAGCGCGCACGGGTCGCCGCCTCACGGACGCCGGAGGCCAGCCCGACGGCTCTTCCGCAGGCGATCCCGTCGCCCACGCCGTCCGCCGAGCCGACGACGACGCTGCCCGCGGCGAGGGCAGCGCTGGCGGAGCTCGGCCGCGTCGCCAGGGCGGGACGGACGGACCTCGTCTGGCCGGACGAACCTGCCGTCCAGTCCGCACCGTGCACACTCGCCGACGGCGGGTCCGGCAGCGTTCTCTCGCTGACGGGACGGTTCACGACCCGCGACATGGCGGACGTCAAGGGTCCCGCTGAGGTGCTCGAGGTGTCCCGCGCGAACGAGCGGGTCGCGGCCGAGCTGGTCGACGACTGGCTCGCCAGCGGACTGCTCCGCGGTTCCGACGTCCTGCACGGCGAGTGGTACCTGGGCGCCCCGGACGGCGGCCCGGTCGAGAGCGCGCACGTCGGCTTCACCGACGCCGTCGGCGAGTTCCGCGTGGTCAGCCACTGCGCGTCCCGCTAGGACGCCGTCGGGACCACGTCACCGGCCGTGATGCCCCCGCCGGATCAGAACATCAGCGCCAGGCCGGGGTTGGACATGATGGCGGCGACCTCGGCGAGGAACCGGGAGGCCATCTCGCCGTCGACGATCCGGTGGTCGAACGTGAGCGAGACGGTGCACACGCTGCGCGGCTCGATGCGCTCGTCCTCTCCGCTGCCGACGACCCACGGCTTGCGCCGGATGGTGCCAAGGCACATGATCGCCGACTCGCCCGGGCTGAGGATCGGCGTCCCCTCGTCCACCCCGAACACGCCCACATTGGTGATGGTGAACGTGCCCCCGGCAAGGTCGTACGGCTGGACGCGGCCCTCGCGGGCGACGGCGACCATGGCGTTGAGCGCCTGCGCCAGCTCGGTCAGGTTCATCCGCTCGGCGTTCTTGATGTTCGGCACCAGCAGTCCGCGCGGGGTGGCCGCCGCGATGCCGAGGTTGACCGCCCCGTGCAGGACGATCTCGTCCGCCTCGGCGTCGTAGCTCGCGTTGATCTCGGGGATCCGCGAGATCGCCAGGCACGACGCCTTCGCGAACACCAGCAGCGGGGACACGCGCAGCCCGTCGAACTCGCGGCGCTGCTTCAGCGTGTCGAGAAGCTGGACGGTTCCCGTCACGTCCGCCTGGATCATCGCCGTCGCCTGCGGGACGGCCAGCGAGGCGGTCATCGACCGGAACATCTCCCGCCGGATGCCCCGCAGGGGGAGCCGCCGGTCGCCGGCCGGCCGTTGCGACCCACCCGAGGCGGCCGCCACCACGTCCTCAGCCGTGATCAGGCCGTCGGCACCCGTCCCGTTGATCTGGTCGAGGTCGACGCCGAGGTCGCGCGCGATCCGGCGGACGGCCGGCTTGGCCTTCACCCGTGAGTTGCCGGCACGCGCGGCGGCCGGACGTCCCGGCGGCGGCAGGTGCTCACCGGTCGCCCGGTCGTCGAGCCGTTCGGACGGCGTGACGTCGTCGGTGTGACGCGACACCGGCCGATCGGTGTCGTACGCCTCCTGCACCTGCTCGGTCTCCGGGACGGCGACGACTCCGCCACCGCGCCGGGCGCGCCGGGCGACCGAACCCGCCTTGGCGCCGTAGCCGACGAGCATCGCCGACGGCTGCGAGGCCGGCGCCGGAGCGTCTGAACCCAGGGACGAGCCCCCCTCATTCGGGCCGGAGTCGATCGGGCCGTCCTGGACGGGGCCGCTCACGGCGTCCGGAACGGGGTCGGAACCGTCGCCCGCGCTCTCGTCCGCGTCGGCGATGCGGATGATCGGCGTCCCGATCGGCACGAGGTCCCCCTCGGCGACGAGGAGCTCGGCGACCACCCCCGCGTACGGGGACGGCAGCTCGACCAGCGACTTGCTGGTCTCGATCTCCAGCAGGACGTCGTTGACGGCCACCGTGTCGCCGACGGCCACGTGCCAAGAGACGATCTCGGCCTCGGTCAGGCCCTCGCCCGGGTCGGGAAGCAGGAAGGTGTGCATCGGTTTCCTCACCAGCGCAGGGATCGGTCGACGGCATCGAGCACCCGGTCGAGGTCGGGCAGGTACCCATCCTCCACCCGGGACGGCGGGTACGGCAGGTCGTAGCCGGCCACCCGGAGCACCGGAGCGTCCAGTTCGTAGAAGCACTCCTCCTGCACCCGGGCGGCGATCTCGGCCCCGAGGCCGAGCGTGCGGACGGCCTCGTGCACGACGATCGCGCGTCCCGTGGCGCGGACGGCGTCGAACACGACCGCGTCGTCGAGCGGCGAGAGCGAGCGGAGGTCGACGACCGCGAGGCTGCGTCCCTCCTGCTCGGCGACGAGCGCGGCCTCGACGCAGGTCCGCACCATCGGCCCGTAGCACAGCAGGGTGGCGTCCGTCCCCGGCTTGACGACGCGGGCGCCGTACAGCGACAGGTCGGCTGACTGCTGGTCGAGGTCGACCTCGCCCTTGTCGTGATAGCGACGCTTGGGTTCCAGGAAGACCACCGGGTCGTCGGACGCGATCGCCTGCTGGATCATCCAGTACGCGTCGGACGGGCTCGCGGGGGTCACGACCTTCAGCCCCGGGGTGTGGGCGAAGTAGGTCTCCGGCGACTCGGAGTGGTGCTCGATGGCTCCGATGCCGCCGCCGTAGGGGATGCGGACGACCATGGGGACGCCGAGCGCACCGGCCGTCCGGAAGCGGAGCCGCGACACCTGGGAGACGAGCTGGTCGAAGGCGGGGTAGACGAACCCGTCGAACTGGATCTCGACGACGGGACGGTAGCCGCGCAGCGCCAGGCCCACGGCCGTGCCGACGATGCCCGACTCTGCGAGCGGGGAGTCGATGACCCGGTCGGGACCGAACTCGGCCTGCAGGCCCTCGGTCACCCGGAACACGCCGCCGAGCTTGCCGATGTCCTCACCGGCCAGGAGCACCTTCGGCTCGGCGCCCATCGCCCGGCGGAGTCCGGCGTTGAGCGCCTTGGCCATCGTCAGCGTCGTCATACCCGTCCCTCTCCCCGGCCCAAGGCGCCCCCGATGTTCACCGACGCCCGAGGAATTCCGCGGGCGTCCGTGAGTGTCGCGGGCGTCTGCTGGAGCGGACTGGCCGAGGGACGGAGCATTGGGGCGGTCATCGGGGCTCCTCGAAAGCGGCCTCGTAGGCCTGGTGGGCGTCCCGCTGCGCGAGCAGGAGCTCGGGGGTGTCGGCGTACGCCTGGGTGAAGAACTGCGAGAACTCGGGCTCGGGAAGGCGGACGCAGCCCTCGCGCAGCCGGACGGCCAGGGCCTCGGACTCGGCGTCGAGCGTGTCCGTCCACGCCTGGGTGATGGCACCCTCCCGCTCGAGGTAGGTACGCAGCCGGGCGATCGGGTCCTTGGCGCGCCAGGCGTCCAGTTCGTCGCCGGAGCGGTACTTGGTGGGGTCGTCGGACGTGGTGTGGGCGCCCATCCGGTAGGTGTAGGCCTCGACCAGCACCGGTCCCTTGCCGCTGCGGGCGTGTTCGAGCGCCCACTCCGACACGGCCCGGACGGCGACGACGTCGTTGCCGTCCACCCGGACGCCCGGGAAGCCATAGCCGGCCGCCCGCCGGTAGAGCGGGATGCGGGACTGGAGGCGGATCGGCTCGGAGATCGCGTACTGGTTGTTCTGGCAGAAGAAGACGACCGGCGCGGCGTACGACGCGGCGAAGATGAACGCCTCGTTGACGTCGCCCTGGCTGGTGGCCCCGTCCCCGAAGTAGACGACGACCGCTCCGTTGGTGTCCGGGTCGTCGTTGCCGACCAGCCCGTCCCGTTGCAGCGCCATGCCCATGCCGACGGCGTGGAGCGTCTGGGTCCCGATCACGAACGAGTACGGGTGGAAGGACGCCGGACGGCTGGGCCAGTCGGTCATGCCGGTCCCGCGGAAGGTCGTCAGCAGGTCGAGCGGGTCGATCCCCGCGCACCAGGCCACGCCGTGCTCGCGGTAGGACGGGACGACGAGGTCGTGTGCCCCGAGTGCGCGCCCCGAGCCGATCTGGGCGGCCTCCTGGCCGAGCAGCGGCGGCCACAGGCCGAGCTCGCCCTTGCGCTGGAGGGCGGTCGCCTCGGAGTCGATCCGCCGGGCCAGGACCATGTCGCGCAGGTCGGCCAGGAGCGACTCGGTTGTGGCGGTGCTGGTGAAGTCCGCGTTCTCGACACGGTTGCCGTCGGCGTCCAGGAGCTGGACGAAGTCCGGTCCGGCTTCGGGCTCGGTCAAGGCGTTTCTCCTGCTGTCGGCTGCACTTCGTCCTTACCCGCCGGGTGGCCTGCCCTCGCGTCGAACGCCTCCACCGGGGTGGCGACAGACGACCGGAGGGGAGGCCCTCGGCGCGGGGAAAGTCCTCGTGAGACCCTCGCCGGAGCCCTAACTTACGGTTACGTAACCAAAGGTGTCAATGCCCCGATGTGCGGATTGCCGCACAGGACCTCTCGCTGGCGCGGGCAAAACCCCTCGCCAGGTGGCCTTCCGTCGCGTCCGGCGCGCCTGTCGCGGGTCGCGGACGGCAGAGGCTCGGGCGACGCGGGACGGAAGGACTCAGCTCGCCCAGGCCCCACCGAAGTAGCGCCAGGCCCACCACAGCTGGAGGAGCAGGGCCACCACGACCAGCGCACCGATCAGCACCGCCCGCCAGGTGGGCAGGCGCCCCTTGCTCTGGCCCAGGCGTCCCACCTCGGTCCACAGCGGAAACCACAGCAGCAGCGCGCGGTTCACGCTCATGAACCAGTACGAGATCGCGAACGCGACCACCTGCAGGCCGACCCAGACGGCCTCGCCCCAGCGCTTGCGGAACAGGCTGACCAGCGTCACCAGCACGCCGAGGGCCATGCTGACCAGCTCGAAGCCGAACACCGGTGCCCAGCCCATCGCGTCCGCGTACCCGCCGGGGGTGGCGGCGTCGATGGTGTGCTCCAGGGCGACCCACGGCCAGGTCAGCTCCCGCGACCAGCCGGACGCCTGCGCGTCGTACCAGGCCGTCCAGGTGCCGACCTGCAGCCGAAGGAACACCAGGTACGCCCCGAGCACGAGGACGGGCAGCACCAGCCACGCCACCCGCTGCCAGCGGACGCGCGCGCGTCCGGGCTGGGTGAGCGCGAGCACAGCCAGCGCGACGACGAGGAACAGCCCGGAGATCCGCATCGCTGCCGCGACCGAGGCCAGCACAGCCGCGGCCGGCCACTTCTTCGCGCACGCCCGCTCCCAAGCCCAGAACGCCGCCGCGCAGAACATCGACTCGGTGTAGGGCACCATCGTGAACACGGCGGTCGGCGCCAGCAGCCAGGCGATCGCCGCGCCGGGGCCGGCCATCCGGTACAGCGCAGCCGCCGCGAACCCGCTCGCGACCAGGGCCAGCACCGTCGCGGCCGCGAGGGCGGGGACGCCCGTCAGCGACACCACGCGGATCAGCAGGGGCCAGCCGGGGAAGAACGCGACGAAGCTGCGGTTGGCGTACCCGTCCGCGGCGATGCTGAGGTAGTGCGCGGCGTCCCAGCGGGTCAGCAGGTCGGTCAGCTTCACGCCGTGCAGCACGGAGACGAGCGCGACACCGGCCATCAGCAGCCGGGTACCCAGCCAGGTCTGCACGACCAGCCGGGCACCGCCGTCCCGCACGCTCACTGGGGCTGGGGACGGGCCATCAGGCCCCGCAGGCGTTCGCGCAGCCGTCGGACCCACTCGGCGTCGGTCGCGCCGTCGAGGACGCCGCCGTCCGGCTCGTCCACCCCGGTTGCCCGGATCGGGTCGAACTGCGGACGGAGGATGTCGCCGACCACCCGGCTGGCGATCCACAGCTGCACGCCGACCCGGAAGAAGACCGAGAGCCAGTACAGCCGCCCGAGCGTCCCGTCCCCGGTCAGGACGCCGTCCAGGTGCGCCCAGATCGCGACGTAGTACAGCGACTCGGCGACGCTGAACATCGCCCAGTCCAGCCACTTCGGCCGGGCGAGGACGAGCAGCGGCAGGAGCCACAGCACGTACTGCGGCGAGTAGACCTTGTTGACCACCAGGAACAGGGTGACGATCAGGAACGCGCCCTGGGCGAAGCGGGGACGGCGGGGCGCCAGCAGCATCAGCGCCATGATCGCCAGCGCGCCGAGCACCAGCAGCACGGACTCGACCCGGGACAGCCCGGGGATCGTGATCCCGGCCAGCTGCAGCGCGTACCACAGTGAGCCGAGGTCGGCGCCGCGGTCGACGTTGAACGTCCAGAAGTACAGCCAGCCGGCGGGGTTGGCGATGAACACGGGCAGGTTCACCGCGAGCCAGGACGCCGCCGTCGCGCCCGCCGTGACGAAGAACGGACGGTACTTGCCGGTGCGCATGCACAGCACGAACAGCGGAGCCAGGAGCAGCAGCGGGTACAGCTTCGCCGCGATCCCGAGCCCCAGCAGGACGCCGGCCCAGCCGTGCCGCTTCCTCGCCCAGGCGAGGAAGGCCAGCGAGGTGAGGGCGACCACGAGGGCGTCCCAGTTGATCAGGCCCGCGGTGAGGATGGCCGGGCTGGCCGCGATCATCATCGCGTCCCAGGGACGCGACAGCCGCAGGTGCGCCCACACCGTCACGGCGAACAGGGCGAAGATCAGGACGCTGGTGATGCCCATGAACAGGGCGGCGGAGTGGCTGGCGACGTCGGCGCTGAGCCCGGGCTGGGATTGCCCGCCGAACAGCAGCACCAGGCGCCGGCCGACCTCCATGAAGGCCCCGGTCAGGACGGGGTACTCCACGTCCGCGCCGAGGTAGGGGATCTTGCCGTCCTGCAGCCCGCGCCAGTACCAGAGCACGCGGATGTCGGAGTAGCACAGGTTCAGGTACGCCGTGGCGCCGTTCTGGCAGGGGATCTGCCGCAACATCAGCAGCACGAAGTTGACCGTGAGGGCCAGGAAGGCCCACGGCCACGCCTGACGCATCACGCCACCCGGGCGCGCGTGCTCTCCGATCCGGCCGCCGAGGATGTTGGCGAGGGAGAGCCCGTTACCACTCACCCCGCGATCCTATTGGGAAGCCGAGGACGACGGAGCAGCGGGCGCGCTCGTCGAAGGCGGTGCCGAGGTGGCCGGAGGCGCGGACGTGGCGGGCGGAGCGGACGTCTCCGGGGGCGCCGACGTCGCCGGTGCGGCCACCGTCGGGGAGACGGACGCCGTGGGCGTCGTCGCGCTCGGGGACGGCTTGGGCGACTGGGTCGACTGGTTCTTCGTCGGTGCCTCGAAGCTGACCCGGTCCTTGCCCTTCATCGCGGTACGCATGTAGTCCAGCCAGGTCCGGGCCGGCGGTCCGCCGCCGAAGAAGCTGGGGTTGTAGTTCTCCAGGGGCTGGTTGCCGTCCGCCCCGCCGACGTACATCACGGCGGTGGTGATCTGGCGGGTGTAGCCGATGAACCACGCAGCGACCGTCTCCCGGGAACGGACGCTCTTGTCCCGCGAAGGCTGGCCCTTGGTGCCGGTCTTGCCGGCAACCGGATAGCCCAGGCCCGCCGCGACGTGGCCGGTTCCGGACTGGGTGACGTGCTCGAGGGCGTAGTTCACGTCCTGGGTGACCTCGTGCTCGATGGTCTGAGTCCCGGTCGTGTCGGGGGCGTACAGCTGCTTGCCGGTCGAGTCGGTCACCTTGGCGACGACGTGCCAATTGCGGTGGACGCCATAGTTGGCGAACGTCGAGTAGCCGGAGGCCTGGTCGATGGGCGACACCTCGGGGTTGCCCAGAGCGATCCGGTCTCCACTCGACTCCCAGCCGTTGGCGGTCGGGACGCCCGCGTCGTTGGCTGCGGTGATCACGGCGGCCGCGCCGCCGTCCATGCGTCGGACCAGGTCGTAGAAGGCGGTGTTCACCGACAGCGTGGTCGCCTTCAGCAGGGTGATCTGGCCCATGTTCCCCTCGGGATTGGAGATCGTCCCGTTGGGCGTGACCGTCCGGTTGCCGTTCAGGGTGTCGCCGAGCGTCCAGCCCTCGCGCAACGCCGCCGTGAGGGCGTACGGCTTGAAGCTCGAGCCGGTCTGGCGCTGCGTGGTGGCCCAGTTGCGGCTGTTCTTGACGAAGTCAGGGCCGCCGTAGATGGCGAGGACGCCGCCGGTGGCGTTGTCGATGGACGCGATCGCGGCGTGCAGGCCCTTGGCCTTCTTCTTGTTGCCGTACACCGTGGCCAGCGTGTTCTTCTGCGCGGCCTCGACGGCCGCGTCGGTGTCGGTCTTGTCGAAAGTGGTGACGATCTTCAGCCCGCCGCCCTCGATCTGTTCCTCACTGAAGCCCTGGGCGAGCAGCTCGTTCTTCACCAGGGTGAGCAGGAAGCCCTTCTGGCCGCCGAGGCGGGAGTCGTCGTTCACCTTCGCGAACTTCGGCAGCTGGTAGTACACCGTGTTCTTCTGGTCTTCGGTGATCTTGCCCATCTCGACCATGCCGTTGAGCGTGTACTGGTACCGCTGGAGCAGGTCCGCCGCCTGCTTGTCGCCGTTGGCCGGGTCGAGGTTGCCGGGTGAGTTCAGGATCGCGGCGAGCGCAACGGACTCGGCCAGGGTCAGTTTCGCCGCCGGCTTGTGGAAGTAGGCCTGGGCCGCGGCCTCGATGCCGTAGGCACCCCGCCCGAAGTACACGGTGTTGAGGTAGCCCTCGAGGATCTGCTCCTTGGTGAGGCTCTGGCCGATCTTGGCGGCCAGCAGGATCTCGGTGAACTTCCGCGAGAACGTCCGCTCCTGGGTCAGGAACATGATCTTGATGTACTGCTGGGTGATCGTCGACCCGCCGCCGGTGGCGGTGTTGTCGGACTGCTGGATGCCGACGAGGCCGAGGGCCGCCCGCATCAGGCCGGGGACGGAGATGCCCGGGTCGGTCCAGAACGTCCGGTTCTCCGCTGCGACGACCGCGTCCTTCACGTACTGCGGCATCTGCGCGTACGGGATGGTCGTGCGGTTCTGCACCTGGAACGAGCCGACCTGGGTCTTGCCGTCGGCGTAGTAGACGAAGCTGGTGTTGGTCTTGAAGTCGGTGTTGGGATCGGGGAGCTTGGTGGTGCCGTAGGCGTAGGCGATGATCCCGGTGCCGATCAGCCCCAGGCTGACCACCGTGACCAGGATGCCGATCAGGGTCCGTCGTCCGACATGCGATGTGCGCTTGGCGGGTTGGCCGCCGGGCGCAACCCGGGTCGCGTCCGTGACGCGCCTCGGTCTAGCCATAGATATCCTCCACCGTCTGCTGGCGGCGCGGGGGGCGCCGGGTGACGCCGTCGCCGAGCAGGTACGTCGTGATCATGTGGTTCCAGCCGCAGGCCACGCACACCTCGACCACGCGGACCATGAACTCGCCGAACTCGTTCTCCATCTGCTCCAGCTCAGCGGTGGACTTGATCCGTCCGGAGTACTGGCCGAGTTGGTCGCCGAAGGCGTAGTTCAGGTTGGTCAGGTGGTCGACGCGGCAGATCGGGCAGGCCACGTTCGAACGCTCCCCGTGGTGCTTCGCCGAGCGGATCAGCAGGGGGTCCGCATCGCACACGTCCAGGCTCTCCAGCGACCTCTGGGGACGCCGCAGCGCCTCCAGCGTGCTTCGCCGCTGCAGGGCGTAGTCGACCTCCTGCCGTCTGGACCACATGGGTCCAAGGGTAGTTGGCCGCTCCCAACGGGGTCGATTCGGCCTCTGCACCGCAGCGGGGCGGCCGTTTGGCGCCGCCCGCCCACGGGATGCGAGAATGGCGTCCCGCGGGGCATTAGCTCAGTTGGTAGAGCACCTGCTTTGCAAGCAGGGGGTCAGGGGTTCGAGTCCCCTATGCTCCACCCCGCACCGGCCTCCCGGCCGTGAATCCCTGCCGCCCAACCCGTATCCGAACCCCCTTGTCCGACGGGGACGGCGGCGCACCCGCGCGCGGAGTAGGTTTGGACCGTGCTACCCGAGGGCTACCTGGACGCGTTGCAGGACGAGCTCGCGCCGTTCGGCCTCGAGATCGGCACGCTCGTCGACACCCCGGGCGTGACCGAGCTGGTGTTCACCGCCGATCCTGAGTCGTTCGCCCGCACCCACAGGTGGCTCGGCATCGAGGATTCCTACGGAAGGGCGTGGCCCCCCGAGCAGTTGGAACTCCGGCTGCGGTTCGACTCCGGCGACCCGACCCAGATCGAGTTCGAGACCGTCGACCTGCTGTCCCAGACCGCCTCGACCGATCCGTCCTTGCGCGACCGGCTCAACACGCTGGCCGACCCAGCCGATCAGGCGGCCGCCGTGGGCCAGGCCCTCGCCGCGGCCATCGCGGAGCCGGAAGAGGCCGAGGCCTTCTAACGCACCCGGTCCGTACCGGACGCCCAGACCGCTGCATCCTCCTGGTGTTGCTGCCACAGCTTCCAGGCCCACAGGGCAACTCCGGCCAGCGTCGCGACTGCGAACAGCTTGCGCATCGATCTCTCCTTCGTTCGCGACTCACCGCGGCAGGAACGCGTCCTGACCGTACTCCGGTGTGGTGGGCAGGTTCGGCTGTGCCAGTGCGGACGTCAGCGCCGCGAGCCCAGCGGGATCGGGCGACAGTCCGAGGCCGTCGGACACCGTCGCGATCGGCCACACCCGGATCTCGCTCGCCCGCACGCTCGAGGCCATCAGGGTCTGCTCGATCACATCGCTGGTCAGTCCCGCGTCGATCTGGGTGCAGCGGCTCGCGGCCTGGATCGCGTCCAGCGGCACCGCCAGCGCCGGCATCCCTGCCGCCGGCTCGGCGCTCACCAGCGTCGCCCGGATCAGGGCCGCGGCCGTGGTCGACGGCGCGTCCGAAGCTCGGACGGCGGCGACCGCACCATCGCCGTCGAGCGTGCGCCCGTCGAGCCGGACCCCACCGACCGCGTCCACGACAGCGGCGAAGCCGTCGAGATCGACCTGGACGAGGTGGTCCACCCGGCTGCCGGTCAGGCTCTCAACCGCCCGCGCGGTCATGTCCGGGTCGGCCGCGTAGCTCGAGGCCAGGGTGTGGTCGGCGGTCCGGGTGACCCGCAGGCCGGCCGGCAGCGCGATCAGGGTCACGTTGCGCCGGTTCGCCGAGAGGTTGGCCAGCACGACGGCGTCCAGCCCGCTGCCATCGGTGATGGCCACCAGGAGGTTCATCGCGGAACTGCCGTTGGCGTCGGTCGCGGCCGTCGGGCGTCCGACGTAGTCAGGGATGGATTCCGAGTGTTTGAGCGCAGACGCGGTCGAGGCGACCCGGTTGATGTACAGCGACACCATCGCGGCACCGACGACGGCGACGACGGCCAGACCGACCAGCGCGACGAGAGCGCCGCGCTCGATCAGTTGCCGCCTCCCCTCGGGCGTCGTAACCGGACCCATCACTCCCTCTCAGCCGACGCAGCCAGCGTAGGAGATGGGGCCAAGACGCCGGGATGGGCACCAGAGGGCCACCGGATATCCGGGTGGCCCTCTGGGCGTAGAAACGACGGGGCGCCACGACCCGTCAAGTCCGGATGAGTACGTTTCAGATGTTAGCGCCACCACACCGGGGGCCGGCGCGCGGTGGACACATAGTTGTCGAATCGTTAGCTGCCGGCAGGGGTCCCGCCGGCCACGTGCATCGGACGGGCGGACGCCCGGGGCGCGCGCGGCAGCGTGACGGTGAACGTCGAGCCCGTCCCCGGCTCACTCTCGACGGTGATCGTTCCGCCGTGCGCCTCGGCGATCTCGGCGCAGATCGCCAGCCCCAGCCCGGTGCCCGTCCCGGACCGGGAGCCGTCGGCGCGATAGAACCGTTCGAACAGCCGGGGGAGGTGCTCGGCGGCGATACCGTCGCCGGTGTCCCGGACGGAGACGACGACGCTGTCCGGCTCGCCCGCGGCCGTGACCTCCACCGAGCCGTGGCCGGTGTACTTGACCGCGTTGTCGACGAGGTTGACGAAGAGCCGCACCAACGCGTCGGCGTCCCCGACCAGCTCCAGGTCGCCGTCGGTCCGGCAGTCGAGCGTGAGGTGCTTCGCCTCGGCGGCCGGACGCATCGCGTCGACGACGTCCGGCAGCAGCGTCGACAGGTCCACCGCGTCGGTCGGACGGACGGAGGACTCCGCGCGGGCCAGCCGCAGCAGGTCCTCGGTCAGTGTGCTCAGCCGTGCCGTCTCCTCGGCCAGGTCGTCCAGCGCGGCCTCGTACTCAGCACTCGTCCGGGTGCGTTGCCGGGTCACACCCAGGATCGTCTGCATCGCAGCCAGCGGCGTGCGCAGCTCGTGGGCCGCGTCGTTGGTGAACCGTCGCTCCCTGCGGAAGGCGCCGTCCAGGCGGGCGAGCATCTCGTCGAAGGTCGCGGCCAGGCGTCCGACCTCGTCCCGCGTCGGCGGAAGGTCCAGCCGCTGCGACAGGTCCTCCACCGAGATCCGGCGGGCCGTTCGGGTGATCTCGTCGATGGGGGCCAGGGCGCGCCGGGCCAGCAGGTAGCCCCCGAGTCCCGCCACCGCCACCACGATCGGCGAACCGAGCAGCAGTGCCTCAAGGAGGGATTCCCTCACCGAGGCGACGCCGGCAAGGCTCTGGGAGACCTGCGCGATGGCGATCACCCGCCCCGCGGCCGTGACCGGTTCGGTGTGGACGCGGACCTGCTCGGAACTGCCGGGCTCGTCGTGGGTGGCCGTCGTCGCGCGTCCCGCAAGAGCCGCGTCGCGCGCAGCCGGATCGAGTCCGAGTTCGGCGTGGGAGCCGGCCGACTGCAGGGCAGCCCCCGACTCGGCGCTGAACAGCTGGATGGTCAGGCCCTGCGAACGCAGCTCCTCGATCAGCGCCACGTCCAGCGTCACCTTGTCGTCCGCGATGTCGAGCTTTCCGTGGTCGATGTCACTGCTGGCGACGAGCTGGCCCGCGCTCAGCCGCAGGGAGTCGTCGAGGCTGGCCGACAGCCAACCCGACACGATCAGGTAGACGAACGAGCCGAACGCGGCGAGCACCACCAGCGTGAGCGTCGAGACCCACAGCGCGAAGCGGACGCGGATGCTCACCGGACCGGACCCTCCCTCGTGGAGATCCGGTAGCCCGCGCCCCGGACGGTCTGGAGGAGGCGCAGGTCGTGGCCGTCGTCGATCTTGCGACGCAGGTTGCGCACGTACACGTCCACGACGTTCGACTGGTTGTCGACGTCGTAGTTCCAGACGTGCTCCGCGATCGCCTCCCGGGTGAGGACGCGCTCGGGCTCGCGCAGGAAGCACTCCAGGACGGCGTACTCCTTGGCCGTCAGCTCGATCTGTCGGCCACCGCGGCTCACCCGGTGGGAGTTCAGGTCCATGGACAGGTCGCCGACCTCCAGCACCGGCTGGGCGTCCCCAGCGTCCGCGCGCCGGGTGAGGGCCCGCAGCCGCGCCAGCAGTTCCTTCAGCGAGAACGGCTTGACCAGGTAGTCGTCCGCGCCCGCGTCCAGCCCCGCGACGCGGTCGTCGACCGAGTCGCGGGCGGTCAGCATGAGGATCGGGACCCGCGAACCCTGTCGCCGCAGTTCACGGCAGACCGCGAGGCCGTTGAGTTCGGGCAGGAGGATGTCCAGCAGGATCAGGTCGTACGGCGTCGAGCCGGCCCAGTACAGGGCGTCCCTGCCGGTGAAGACGGCGTCGACGGCGTAGCCCTGCTCCTCGAGCCCGCGCTTGATGTACGCGGCGATCCGCCGCTCGTCCTCGACCACCAGAACGCGCATGAACACCCCCGACCCCTCCGAGCTTAGCCAGCCCACATGAAGGCCAGATGAAGCGGTCTCCGGTCCAGGGTCGATGCGCCGAAGACTGGACGGACGCACCCGTCCGATCGGAGAGTACCCGTGGCACTGTCGAGTTCCGCCAGCCTGGCCCCGCACCCACGAGCCCGGATCCGCGGCCCCCGCCTGGTCCGCAGGGACGGCGCGCTGGTGCACCCGCCCCTGCTGCAGCCGTCCGCCCCCGCCCCGCAGGCCGCGGCCTCCGTGCAGGCGGCGTCGCGCGAACGGCCGTGGTGGGACGGCAGGGCAGCCGGATGGGCGGTCGCAGTGGCACTGGCCGCGGTCGCAGGATTCGTGCTGACCGCAGGGATCGGCACCCCGTCGCCCTGGGCGGACGAGGGCGCGACCTACCTGGCCGTCCAGCGCACGTGGCAGGAGATCGCGGTCCTCTGGCAGGGGCGGGACGCGCCCTGGGTGCCGTACTACGCCCTCGCCAAGGCCTGGACGATCCTGCTGCACGCCGTGTGGCCCGGCATGTCGACGCTGGTCGCGCTGCGCCTGCTGTCGGCCGTCACGGCCGCGGGCACCGTCCTCGTCCTCTACGCGATCATCGCCCGCAACGCCGGACGCATCGGCGGGATCCTTGCAGCCCTGATGCTGGTCAGCCTCCCCGGCTTCAGCCGGTACGCCCAGGAGGCCCGCGGCTACAGCCTGCTCGCGCTGGCCGCAGCGGTGAGCTGGCTGCTGAGCGACCGGTGGCTGCGTCCGGGACGGATCGCGACGCTCACCGGCACGTCCCTCCGATCAGGCGGCGGCAGGGACGGGTACCCCTCCGTCGGCGCGGGCGGCGCGTACGCGCTCGGCCTGGCCGCTGTGGCCGCCGTGCACACCTTCGGGGTCTTCCAGTGGCCCGCGCACCTGGTGTCCGTCCTCGCCGCGCGCGGCGAGCGCTCCGTCCGGGCGCGGCGGGCGGCGGGGTTCGCGCTGCTCGGGCTGGTGGCCGTCGCGCTCGCCGGCGCCCAGCTGTGGATCAGCCTGCAGCACGGCACCGGCCCGACCAATGCCCAGGCGGCCCGGATCGTGACGATCGGCGCGATCGGGAACCTGCTCGCCCGCGCGATGTCCTTCGTCGCAACGCCGGTGGTCTCGGTGCCCGTCCTTGCGCTGGCGCTGGTCGGGCTGCTGTCCCGCGTGGAGGGCAAGCGCCAGCTTCCGCTCAACCTGCTGATCTGGCTGGTGATCCCCCTGACCCTCGCCATCGGGCTGGGCGTGATGCGGACCAACCTCTTCCGCCTGCGCTACTGGATCGCGTTCCTCCCGCCCCTGGCAGGCCTCGCGGGACTGGGCCTGCTGGCCGTGGGCACCGCGATCGTCCGGCTCGCTGTCCGGGGCTTCGGGACGCGGGGGGCAGCCCCTGCCCGCGTTCTCGCCTCCGCCGTCGTCCTCGGCGTCCTCGGGCTCCAGGCGGCGGTCACGGCGCAGGCGCAGCAGCAGGTCCGAGCCATCGACGGGCACTCCGAGGACCTCGGTCCGGTGCTGGCTGCCATCGCCCGCGAGCGCGCGGCCCATCCCGGTCTGGTCGTCGCGATCTCCTCGCCGACCGGCAGCGGGATGCTGGCCGCGTCCGATCCGGCACTCCTCGCGCAGAACCCGCTCCAGCACATCTCTGCGACCCTCCCGGTCGTGTGGACGTCGCCGACGGCGGCCCACATCGTCCGTCAGGACCTCGCCGGCGCGCACGAGGTGCTCTGGGTCCATCGCGGCGTCGGCTCCCCCGCCGTCGCCGCACGGCACCTGCCGCACACCCTCGCCCAGCTCCACCCCACCGTGATCTCGGCGCAACCGGCAGGCCCGGACTGGACGGTCGTACTGCTGCGGACGTGACCGCGCGGCCGGCGGGGCCGCCGACAGCGGACAACACCGCTCGCCCCGCGGACAACACTCGGGCCAACACGCCGTGACGACGCTGGGCGGGTGCTCCACACCCTCGCCGATCTGAACGCCGAATGGGCCGACCTGGTCCCTTCCACGCCCGCAACGGTCGCCGGCTGGGCCCGGCGACGGCCCGCGCTGCAGCCCGCAGAGAGCCTGGACGGCCTCCTCGAGGTGATCCGGCAGCGTCCCGACGCGGCGATGGGCGCGCTGATCGCCATCGGCCGGGAGGGCGAGCCGCTCGCGTGGCGGGTCGTGCTCCAGGCGATGCTGGGCGGACTGACCGGGCTCTGCCGCCGCCGTCCCGACCGGTTCGACGAGGCCGTCTCCGAGCTGTGGCTGGCGATCGCCGAGTACCCGCTGGAGCGCCGCCCCCGCAGCATCGCGGCCAACCTGCACTGGACGATCCGGCGCTGGCTCGCCGCGCCTGCGTCCGATCCGCTCGCACCGCCGTCCGTCCCGGAGCAGGAGACGTCCGCGGAGGCAGCCCTCGGCGCGGCCCGCAGCCTGCGCCTGATCGACGCCGAGACCCATCGCACGTTGTGGCTGGTCTACGTCGCGGGCCTGACCAGCGCCCGCGCCGCCGCCGAACTCGGCACCACGCCTGAGCTGGTCCGCTATCGCTGCAGCCGCACACTCCGCCGCCTCGCGCGACACGCCGACCTGTTGACCGCCTGACGAAGCCAGGACGAAGTCACGGCGCGGCCCGATGAGGCGATCCCGCTCGGGACTGCGACTGGCCCTGACGCCGGACGGGTGCGAGACTGGCAGTCCGGACGGCACGACGGGAGGTTTCGGGTGGCAGAGCCCAACACGAGCAGGTACAGCTCGGCCGGTCCGGGCGCCGCCCGTTTCGTGGCCCAGCACCTCCTGATGAAGCCGTACATCTGGTCGGCGGTGACGGTGCACGTCCACGGCCAGCGGAACCTCGACTCGCTCAAGGCCCCGTTCGTCGTCGTCGCGAACCACTCCAGTCACCTCGACGCCCCGCTGATCTTCGGCGGTCTGCCGCGGCGCCTCTCGAAGAACCTCTCCGCGGGCGCGGCAGCCGACTACTTCTTCGAGAACTGGTACAAGTCGCTGCCGACCAAGCTGTTCTTCAACTCGTTCCCGGTCGAGCGCCAGGGCGCGCGCGGCCGGCGCGGGATGGCCGGCATCCTCCTCAACGAGGGCGTTCCTCTGCTGATCTTCCCCGAGGGGACGCGTTCGCGCACGGGCGCGATGGGGCGCTTCACGCCCGGCGCGGCTGCGCTGAGCATCTCCCGGAACGTGCCGGTGCTGCCGATCGCGCTGGTCGGCGCCTACGCGGCCATGCCCTACGGCGCCACCGTCCCTGTTCCCGGCCGTCCCCACGTCCACATCGTGTTCGGTCGTCCGCTCCGCGCCGCGCCGGGAGAGATCGCCCACCAGTTCTCCGAGCGGCTGTACCGCTACGTCGTCGAGATGCACGACACCACCGCTCGCGCGTACGGGATGCCCACCCAGGCCGACTTCCACCGCGCCGTCGCGCTGCGCGAGGCGGCCGCGGCCCAGGCCGACAAGGATCCGGGACACCCGGCCGACACCCCCGCCACACCGGAGTCCAAGCGGCGGCTCCGTGCCGTCCGGGACGCCGGCGACGACCGTCCGGCCGCGGCCGGCTAGCAGGCGGCCCGGCCGCCTACCCGGCGACAGCAGCCGCGAGCGTCGTCGTCCGCTTCCTGGTGATGGCGATCGAACTCGCCAACAGCCCGATCGCCAGCCACCCCACGACCAGCCACGTGGAGGCAGCCGCGCCGGAGGAGTCGGTGATCACGGCGCGCACGGCGTCCAGCACGGGTGTCAGCGGTGAGAACGGACGCAGGGCCGTCAACACCCCCGGAGCGGCCGCCACCACCGTCGAAGCCGTCGTGACCACGGCGAACATCACAGCCAGCAGCCGCCCGAAGCCACCCATCAACGCCACCAGCGCGTGGTTCAGGACGGCGAAGGCCGCGGCGGCGATGAGCAGGATGCCGGTGACGAGCAGGGTCTTCGGCCAGTTCAGGCCGAGACCGACGTGCACCAGGGCGCCCATCAGCACAGCCTGCGTCCCGACGACCGCCAGCCCCGGCAGCAGGGCCTTCGCGATCAGGCCGGGCGTCGATTCCGCCGAGCCGAGCAGCCCGCGGGCGACGGCGCGGACGACTGTGTAGGTCGCCAGGGCGCCGAGCCACAGCGCCAGCACGGCCAGCAGGCTGATCCATCCCACGTTCGGGTCGGCGAGCCCCTCCAGGCCCTGGGTCGACACCGGGGACGCGACCACGTCGGCCAGGTTCTGTCGCTCCCCCTTGGTGTACGTGGGGATCTTGTCCTGGCCCTTGGCGATGCCGTCGGCGAACTTCTTCATGCCGTCGGCGAGCTGGTCGGCGCCCGAGGACGCGCTGATCAGGCCAGCGCCGAGCGAGTCGACGCCGTCGGCCAGCTGGGCGCCGCCGTCCGCGAGCTTGGCGATGCCGGAGGTCAGCGCCGGCATGCCGGCCGCCAGGTCCTTCGTGCCCGAGGCGAGCTGCTTGCCGCCGGCGATCAGCTGCTTGAGCTGGGTGGTCGTTGCGTCCACGTCCGGGATCGAGGCCTGCACCTGCGTGTCCAGCTGGCCCAGACCACCGGCCAGGGACGCAGCGCCCGAGCTGAGGCTCTGCCCGGTCGAGGGGTCCTTCTGCTCGAGCCCGCCAGCAGCGCCGTCGAGCGCTGACGCGGTCGCCTTCATGGACGCGATGCAGACCGCTGCGTCCTGGCTCAGGCTGGACGGTGTCGCGTCGATGCCGCACGCCTGCTTGATGGCACCGATGGCTGCGTCGACCTGGCCGGCGCCGAGCAGCTGCTGGATGCCGGACGCCGCATCGGACGCCTTCTTCGCGTTCGCCTTCAGGCCGGCCTGGTAGGTGCCCAGGCCGCCGGCGAGCCCGGCGGCACCCTGGCTCAGCTGCTTGATCCCGGACGCGAGCTGCACCTGCTGCGGGAGCGTGTCGATGGTCTGCTGGGCGAGGGTGTTCGCCCCGTCGACGTAGGAGCTCACCCCATCGGCCAGCTTCCTGGTCTGGGACGGCAGCGAGGACGTCCTGTCCTTCAGCGTGCCGAGGCCGCCGGCCAGCTGGCGGGCGCCGGTGTACAGCTGCTGCGTGCCGTCCGAGGCCTGGCCGACGCCGTCGGCGAGTTTGCTGGTCCCGTCCGACAGCTGCGCGGAGGCGTCGGCCAGCGTGGAGAACTGCTTGTTGAGGTCGTTGAAGCCGACGTAGATGTTCTCCAGGTACGTCGAGGTGAGCGTCTCGTTCAGCGAGGACGCCGCCGCGAGCGCAACCGCCTTGCCGAGGGTGGCGTCCGCGACCCCGGCGACCGGGGACGTGGACAGCTCGATGGTGGCCCGCTCGGCGTCGGTGGTGTCCTTCGCGTAGGAGGTGGCTGCGGCCGAGAAGTTCTTCGGGATCAGCACCATCGCGGCGTACGCGCCCGTCGCCAGCCCGGCCCGCGCCTTGGTCTCGGTCTGCAGTTCCCAGTCGAGGTTCTCCACCCGTTCGGAGTCGACGAGGTTGGCGGTGAGCTGCCGGCCGAGCGGGACGTACTTGCCGTCGAGGGTGACCGGCTCGTCCAGGTTCACGATCGCGGCCTTCACCGTCCGCAGCCTGCTGTCGGAGTTGAGCCCCGCGATCAGGAAGCCGCCGGCGACCAGCAGCGGGACCAGCACCAGGCCGAGGAGGGTGTACCAGCGCGCCGGGTGCGCGTTGACCTGTTCGATGTTCATCGGGTCGCTCCTTCGAGGGCGAGGTGGGACGGCAGCCGCAGCGGGGTGCACGGACGGCCGAGCTGGGCCGCGAGGTCGGCGCCGGGGGCGGACGTGAGCACCCAGGTGAGGTGGTTGTCCGCCTCCAGCGCTCGGCGCAGCGAGTGCTCCTGGGTGTTGGACAGCTCGTCGGCAGCTTCGACGAACACGATGCCGTCGTTGCGGTCCTTCAGCAGCCGGCCGAAGTGCGGGGTGGACGGACCGAGGACGGGCGCCTGGCTGCGCAGCAGCGGCGACTCCTCGGGCAGGACGAGGCCGAGGACCTTCAGCTTGCCGGCCTCGAGCCTCAGGCGTCCGGCGAGCGCGTACAGCAGGGCCCGGCGCTGGGCCGACTCGCCTTCGATCACCAGCACCTCACCGGGCGCGAGATCGAGGTCCAGGCGGTCGAACAGCACCCGGTCGCCGACGGTCGCGCGCAGGCCCTCCGCGACGATCGCGGAGGCGTTGTCCGGGGACGGCCAGTCGGCGAGGGCGAGCTGGCGGGTCAGCGACTCGCCCTCGATGTCGAGGGACGGCAGCCGCCGGTCCAGCCACTTCGGGAGCCACCAGGCGTGCCGGCCGAGGAGCTTCATCACCGCAGGAACGAGCGTCATCCGCACCACGAAGGCGTCCAGGGCCACGCCGACGGCCAGCGCGAAGGCGATCGACTTGATCGGCCCGTCCCCGTTCGGGACGAAGAAGGCGAAGACGCTGAACATGATCAGGCCCGCTGCGACGACCACCTTGGCGGAGTGGACGAAGCCGTCGACGACGGAGTTCTCCCGGTTGCCGTGGACGAACTCCTCCCGCATCCGGGAGACGAGGAAGACCTCGTAGTCCATGGCGAGCCCGAACAGCAGGCCCATCATGATGATCGGAAGGAAGCTGATCACCGGCCCGGGCTCGGCGAGGTTCACCACGTTCGTGAACCAGCCCTTGTTGAACACCAGGACGGTCGCGCCGAACGCCCCACCGACGCTGAGCAGGTAGCCGAGGGCGGCCTTGATCGGCACCCAGATCGACCGGAAGACGATCGTCAGCAGCACCAGCGACAGCCCGACGACGAAGATTCCGAACGGCAGGAGGGCGTTCTGGAGCCGCTCGGTGACGTCGATCTGGACGGCGGTGAAGCCGGTGATCGCGGTGTCGGCGCCCCAGGTCTGCTTCCAGTGCGCCTCCTTGTCCCGAAGCGCGTGGACGAGGTCGGCTGTGGCCGGGTCGTCCGGTGCCGTTGCCGGGATGATCTGGATCATGCCGGTGTCGACGTTCGCGTTCGGCGTGGCGGCCGCGACCATCTTCACCCCCGGCATCGCCTCGATCTCGTCGCGCATGCCGTCGAGGATCTTCACCGGGTCGTCGGACTCGACGATGTCGACCATGACGATCAGCGGTCCGTTGAACCCCACCCCGAAGATGCGGCTCACCTCATCGGCCGTCACCCGGTCCTGGGAGCCGGGCACGGCGCGTCCCGACGTCGGAAGGGCGAGGTAGAGGTCCTTGGTCGGGTAGGCCAGGGCGCCGAGGCCCGCCAGGACGACCACGATCGTCACGACCGGCCACTTCGTCACGGTCCTCACCCAGAACTCCGCGGGACGGAAGCCGCCGAAGAACCGTCTGCGGGACGACACCGGTGTGGCTCCCGAGGTGCCAGAAGCCGCGCCGTTCGGCGACGGCTGAGCTTCTGACACCTCGGGACCGGCGGAGGTGGCGGCGACCTTGCGGGCGGCACGGGGACGCAACCGCTCCCCTGCGAAGCCCATGAATGCGGGCAGAAGGGTGAGGGCGAGCATGACCTCCAGCGCGACACCGACCGCGCCGAAGGCGCCCATCACCGTGAGGAACGGCACATTGGCCAGGCTCAGCCCGATCAGCGCGATGATCACCGTGAGGCCGGCGAAGACCACGGCGGAGCCGGCTGTGCCGACCGCCCGGGCGGCGGACTCCTCGACGGCCATGCCTGCGCTGAGCTGGTCACGGTGCCGGGAGATGATGAACAGCGCGTAGTCGATGCCCACCGCCAGTCCGAGCATGATGGCGAGGATCAGCGTCGTCGAGCTGATCGTGATCACCCCTGCGGCCAGGTACACGATCAGGACGGCGGAACCGACCCCGGTGAGGGCTGTGCCGATGGGCATCATGGCCGCGACGATCGAGCCCAGTGTCAGGACCAGCACGATCAGGGCGACCCCGACGCCGAGGGCCTCGGTCACCGAGATGTGGGGGACGTTGGTCGAGAAGACGTCGCCCCCGACCAGGACCTTCGAGCCCGGCAGGTCGGTCTGGAGGCTCTGGGCGACCCTGGTCAGGTCGGCGCGCTGCGCGTCGGTGAACGTGGAGACGGTCTGCTTGACCCGGACGGTGACGCGTCCGCTCGTGCCGTCGGAGCTGATCAAGCCGTCCACCACGTCGCTGTAGGGGCCGATCGTGCCGTTGACGTAGGGCAGGGCGTCAACCCGCTTGAGCCAGTCCTTGACGATCTGCTTCACGCCGGGGTCGTCGAGCTTCTCGTCCCCTCCGACGGTGACCAGGACGGTCGCGGTCGCGTCCGCGGCCTCGGGGAAGGTCGCCTTGAGCTGGGCGAGCGCGACGGTCGACTCGGCACCGGGGATCTCGAAGGCGTCGTCGAACTTGCCGGCGAAGCCGGCAGCGAGCGCACCAAGCACGACCAGCACGAGCGCCCATGCGATCAGGACGCGTCCGCGGTGACGGAAGCACGCCCGTCCGATGCGGTACAGGATGGAGGACACGCAGGTACCTTCCGTTCGAGAAACTCGATACAGCACTGTATCCGATACAACAATGTATCGAGTACCATCCTGAGTAACGATGAGCAGGGAGGCGCTGATGACCACCACGGAGGTGAGCAGCCGGCGTCGCCAGACCCGGGAGCGTCTGGTGACGGCCGCCACCGAGCTGTTCGCGGAGAAGAGCGTCGAGGCCACCAGCGTCGAGGAGCTCTGCGAGCGGGCGGGCTTCACGCGCGGGGCGTTCTACAGCAACTTCGACTCCAAGGAGGAGCTCTGCCTGGAGATCGTGCGGCAGCGCGGCCAGCAGCTCCTCGCCACGACCGAACGGGCCCTGGGGATGCTGCCCGACACCCCTGTCGGCGGAGACCGCCTCGACGAGATGATCGCGAAGGTGGTCGCGGTCGTCGACCTCGGCAGCACCCTCGACGACAACTGGGTGCTCGTCCGCCAGGAACTGCGGCTGTACGCGTACCGCAACGCCTCCTTCCGGCCGGCGCTGCTCGCCGCGGAGCGGGCCACCCTTGAGATGGCGATCACCACCCTGAACGAGGCACTGGAGCGCCAGCGCGTGCGCCTCCTCGTGCCGATCGAGCAGCTGATGCAGACCCTCGACGCCTACTGCGAGCGCACCCGGATGGACGCCATCGTCGCCGGCCATCCCGACGACGAGTCCTGGCGCGAAGGCATGGAGAAGCTGGTGAAGGCGCTGATCATGCTGCCCGGGGACGACTCCTCTCAGGACGGGCACCGGGCACATTAGGGTGGGGACGTGAGTCCAGACATCCCCGCTCCGGCCAGCTCCAAGCTCGCCGTGATCGGCGCCGGCTCCGTCGGCACCGCGATCGCCTACGCCGCACTGATCCGGGGTTCGGCCCGCCAGGTGGCCCTCTACGACCTCAACGCGAAGAAGGTCGAGGCCGAGGTCGCCGACCTCGCCCACGGCACGCAGTACACCCCGACCTCACAGATCATGGGCGGAGCCGACATCGAGTACGTCGCCGGCGCGTCCATCGTGATCATCACGGCCGGCGCAAGGCAGGATCCCGGCCAGACCCGGATGGACCTGGCCGCTGTGAACGCCGGCATCCTGCGCGACCTGATGCCGAAGCTCGTCGAGCAGGCCCCCAAGGCCTGCTTCGTCCTGGTCACCAACCCCTGCGACGTGCTCACCGTCGTCGCCCAGAAGGTCTCCGGGCTGCCGACCAGCCAGGTCTTCTCGACCGGCACCATGCTCGACACGTCCCGCCTGCGCTGGGCGATCGCGGAGAAGGCGAAGGTCGCCCAGTCGAACGTCCACGCCAACATCGTCGGCGAGCACGGCGACACCGAGTTCCCCGTCTGGTCGGCGGCGACCATCGCGCAGATCCCGATCCGGGAGTGGACGAACCCGCGCGGCGAGATCGTGTTCACCGACAACGTCCTCGACACCCTCGCAGACGACACCGTGAACGCCGCCTACTCGATCATCGAGGGCAAGGGGGCGACCAATTACGCGATCGGGCTGACCGGCGCCCGGCTGACGGAGGCCGTCCTCGAGCACCAGCGGATGATCCTGCCCCTTTCGAGCGTCCTGGACGACTACCGCGGGGTGTCCGGGGTGGCCCTCTCGGTGCCGTCCATGGTCAGCAAGAAGGGCATCCAGCGGGTCTACGAGGCGCCGATGGACGACGGCGAGCAGCAGTTGTTCCGCGAGTCGGCCGAGCACGTCGGCGCGATCTGCCGCAGCCTCGGCTACTGACGTCCGACCCGCTGGACGGACCGGACGGCAGCTCAGCCGACCGACGGCCAGAGCACGGCGCGGACGGCGTCGGGCCAGTCCGCCGTGGCCAGGCCGTGGGTGGCGAACAGCGCCAGCACAACGCGTTCCATGCCCAGGCCGACGCACGAGGAGTGCGCCGGCCGGCCGTCGGCGCCCGTGATCGAGAACTCGTTCGCGAAGTGCGTGCCGTGGTAGTTCGCCGACCCGAGCGCGACCGCGGGCTTGTCGGGACCGAACACCGGGCAGCTGATCTCGTACTTGGCCGCGGCCGAGAGCTGGTTGCGGGCGAGAACCCTGCCCGCGCGACCGAAGAACGGATCGTTGGCCACCTCGTAGTCGACGTCGAGGCCGATGCGTGCCAGCAGTGCGTGCATCCGGGCGCCGACGTCGTCGCGGTGGGCGAGCGCGCCCGCCTCGTCCCCGACGAAGGGGTACTCGTGCTGGTGGAAGGCCTGCATCCTCAGCGGGTCGGGGCTCGGCTCGTGCCGGTAGCAGGCGCCGTGCAGGTCGAACACCCGGCCGGCGGTCAGCGTGGAGCCCGCCAGCACCCCGTAGAGCTGGTGGCAGGCGGCCGGACTCATCATCACCCCGGACGGCTCGAGCAGGTCCTCCCACGCCCCGCCGTCGGCGCGGACGCGGATCAGCTCGGCATGCTCGGGATTGCCGCCGGTGAACGCGACCAGCGCGGAAGCCAGCTGCGGGAAGGATGCGACGTAGTCCGTCCGCTCGAACAGGGGTTTGGCCTCCACGGCGGGAAACCTCCACACCTCGGCACCCAGGGAGGCGAACGTGGCGTCCATCAGGGCGTCGAACGCCCGGTAGGCGCGGACGAAGTCGGGCCCGTGCGCGTACAGGCCCGGTGCGCCCAGATCGACGACCAGCCCTGCGGCGATCAGCTCACCGCGGAGCCGCGACCACTCCTGCGCGGGCCCAGCATCGACACTCATGTGCCATCCCCCCTCGACGCGGACGCGATGTGCCGTCACGACCCGGTCCGCGCGAGCGATCGTGCCCGCGCCGTCCCGATTCTTCCACCCCAGGCCGCGGCCCGGGCCCGAACCGGGAATTGGACGCCTGGTGAATGGCGGCCTACTGCGCGAACGCGCGCACGATCCGTTCGCGGACCTCTGTGAGCATCACCTGCCGGGTGCGCCGGGCGAACATGGGATGGTCGACCGTCGCGAGCTCGACCGTCTCTATGTTGGGGAGGTCGGTGATCAACTCCTCGCCGCCCACCTGGCGGAAGATCTCGTGGTCGACCTCGCTGAAGACCATCACGACGTGGTCCGACTGCTCGGAGACCCGCTCGAGGAAGGCGCTCGCGTCCGTCCCGCCGTGGCTGCGGGCCCGCAGTCGCCGCAGCCAGGTCGGTGCCCACCGGCGGTACCGGTTCTGCGCCCACAACCTCACCCCGCCGGTGACGACGGAGGGGGCGACGACGTCGGCGAACTCGCCGGGCTCCATGGCGTCGAGCTCGTAGCGGGCGGGATGGATCGCGAGGTACAGCCGTGACCGTTCGACCGATGGCTGCGCCGCGACCCAGGCACCCGAGCACATGCCGCTGAACGCCAGCCGATCCCCCGGCAGGCCCAGCGCGTCGACGACGTTGGCCTGGTCGTCCGCCCACTCCCCCGCGTACATCAGGTCCGGCAGGTCGGGCGAGACCGGCCCCGTTTCGCCCGTGCCGCGTCGATCCACCCGAAGCGTCGCCAGCCCGTCGCCGGCGAGGACGCGCGCGAGCTCGACCTGGAAGTCGCCGGGCCCGACGCGGTGCTCGGCCGCACCGCTGTGCAGGACGACCATCGGCGCGTCCCGACGGTCGGGACGGGGGCGCGTCTCGATCGCGAACAGCCGGTCGGGTCCCAGCAGCCGGATCCGCTCGGTCGCCTGAGGGAGGACCAGTTCGTCGGCGAGCACCGGCTCGCGCAGGACGGTGGTCGCCGACCCGGCCAGGGTGCCGAGCCAGTCCGTGATCAGGCGGACGGAGCTGACCGGGAGGATGGAAGCGTTGCTGGACACGTCGAGGAACGTCACGACATCGTCCACCTCGACCACGTCCGAGCCGGCGTAGCCGGCGGGCACCGACTCCCCGCGCCGACTCACCACCAGGGTCGGCGATCCGGCCGGCCGGACCAGTTCCACGCCGGCGAGTGCGTCCGCCTGGGCCTCGGTGAGCTCGAGCCCGATCAGCGACTCGATGCCGTCGTCGGTGCGGTCGGGCCCCAGCATGATGGTCGCCAGCGCCCGCGCGCGCCGCAGCCATTGGCGTCCCGAGGACGGCGGGCTCCACAGCACGACGACGTCTCCGGGCTCGGCGACGGCCGCGGCAGCCAGCGCGGCGGACGACAGGCCGACGAACGCGATCCGCGTGCATCCCGCCTGGCGCAGCAGCGTCGCGGCGGACCGCGCGCCCTCGAACACCCCGGACGGGTCGTCACAGGGAGCTGCGTCCCCACGTCCCGGTGGGTCGTAGCGCACGGTGGCCATCCCGCGCCGTCCGAGTTCGTCGGCGAGCAGCCGCAGGCCGCGGTAGGCGATCACGCCCTCCTGGCCGAGCGGAGCGCACAGGACGACGCCGAGCGGGCCGGCAGCACCGGGCGGGAACTGGACGGCGACCCGGGCGGCAGGTTCGCCGTACCAGCCGTGGTACGCCGGAGCTTCAGCCATTCGGCCAGAGCACCGAGCGGACGGCGTCCGGCCACTCGGCGATGGTCATGCCGTGCCGGGCGAACAGGGCGATCACGGTGCGTTCCATGCCGAGCCCGACGCAGGCCGTCCGGGCGACGCCACCGTCGGCGTCGAAGATGCCGAACGCCGATCCGAAGTGGTCCTCGTGGAAGTTGGCGGACGCGATCGCCGTCGGCGGCGCCGCATCCTGGTACACCGGCGTGACGATCTCGAACTTCAGCGCGAGGTGCCGCTGGTTGCTGGCCAGGATCTTCCCCGTCCGGCCGAAGAACGGGTCGTTCGCGGGGACGTCGGCGACCTCGAGCCCGAGCGAGGCGAGCATCGCCAGCAGCCGCGCGAGCGCGTCGTCGCGGTGGGCCAGCGCGGACTCGTGCGTCCCGGCGTGGACGAACTCGTGCATCCGGAAGGACTGCATCCGCATCGGGTCGGGGCTCGGTTCGTGCCGGAAGCAGCTCCCCAGGACGTCGTAGGTGCCGCCACCCTCGGGCAGGGTCCCGCCGATCACGGCGTACAGCGGATGGCAGGCGGCCGGACCCATCATCAGCCCGCCGGGTTCGAGCAGGTCCTCCCAGCGTCCGCCGTCGGAGCGGACGCGGAGCAACTCGGCGTGCTCAGCCGTCCCACCGGTGAACACACCGATCGACCCGGTCAGCTGCGGGAAGGACGCCACGTAGTCCGTCCGTTCGAACACCGAGCGCGGCTCGACCGGCGGGAACCGCCACACCTGGGCGTCCAGGTGGGCGAAGGTCGCGACGTACAGCGCATCGAGCGCGTCGAACGCCTTCGTGAACTCCGCACCCAGGGCGAACATGCCGGGCTCCCCCAGCTCCGCGAGCACCCCGGCGTCGAGCAGCCGCTCGCGCAACTCCTGCCAGGAGCTGTCGGCCGTCACAGGTCGGCCTTGCCGAGCAACGACAACGGGGCGTCGTTGGTGAGCAGGCGGTCGTTCGAGATCTGAATCGGGGCGGCGAGGGCGTCGCGGATGTGCCGCGAGAGGCTCTGCGGGGTGTCGGTGCGGTAGCCCGCGATGCCGACGATCCGCAGCGCCTTCATGACGAGGTCGACGACGGCGTCCGCAGAGGAGATCTTCACCGCGTTCATGGCGAGCGCGAACGACACCGATCCCAGCACGGACGCGTCCGAGCCGGCCTGGTCGAACCGCAGGCAGGAGTGCCGGACGGAGTCGCCGAACGCCTGGAGCCCGACCAGGAGTTCGGCCAGGCGCAGCTGCCCCGGCGGTGGGAAGCCGACCGTTGCGCGAGCCTGCCTGCGGACGGTCGCGCGGGCCTCCTCTGCCGCGGACCTCGCGATGCCCAGCCACACCGACGCCCACAGCAGGTGGGCAGCCGGCAGCGCGGTGTGCGCGCTGATGGTCCCGTACGGGTCGTCGAGCAGCATGTCGTCGGCCGTCTCGGCCGTGATGATGAAGCTGTCGCTGGCCGTGCCCCGCAGCCCGAGGCCGTGCCAGGTGCCGGTCTGTTCCAGCGTGTAGTCGCCCTTGGCGCAGATCAGCATGCGCTGGTCGGAGCTCGGGGCCTCGGCGTTCGCCCGTCCGGTGACGAGGATCGCGTCGGCGACCCTGCCGTAGGACATGACCGGGGCGTCCTTGACGAGCCGGACACGGCCCGGTGACGGGTACTCCAGGGCGCAGGACGAGTTCCGCGCATCCCCGCCGATGCCGCGCTCGGTGGTGGCGGAACCGAGCAGCCACTCCTCGGAGACGACCTTGGCGATGGTGCCACGGACGCCGGCGCGGGAGCCGTGCCGCCACAGCGGGAGCGCCTGGCTGTGGTGCATCGCGAAGATCATGCCGGCGTTGGCGTCGGCCGCGCCGATGGTGGTCGCGATCTCGCTGAGCTCGAGCATCGAGGCGCCCTCGCCGCCGTATTCGGCCGGGACGGACACCGACAGCAGGCACTGCTCCTTCATCGCCGTCAGCGCCTCCACCGGGGGGCGCTCCCCGGCGTCCACCTCGTCGGCGAAGCGGGCCGCGACGTCGGCGACGGCGGCGGCGCGGGCCGCGAAGCGACCGGTCACAGGGCGCCCCGGGACTGCTCGACGGCAGCCGCGAGCGCATCGATGGAGGCGAAGGTGGTGCGGTTCAGCAGCTCGTCGGGGAACTCGATGTCCAGCGCGTCCTCGATCGCCAGCATCACGTTGACGGTCGCGTGCGAGGTGAAGCCGGCCGCGAACAGGTCGTCGGCGTCGGCGATGTCCGGCACCGGGCGCGCCAGCCGTCCGAACTTCTCCAGCGCCTCGCGGATCGCGGCGAGGTCGCCATCGAGGTGATCAGTCACTTGTTTCCCCCTGGATCGTTGCTGTTCGAGGCCTGTTGTGCCGTCCCGTCATTCCACGCCCGGGGCCGGGCCAGTGCAAACGCCGTAGCCATCGCCATGCCACCCTCATGGCTGAGCGAGACGGCGATGTCACCGATGCCCTGGTCGCCCGCGGCGGCGAGCGCCTCGGCGGACAGCTGGACCCGAGGCGCGCCCGTGGGGCCGCTGAGGATCTCGACGTTCCCGACGCTGAGCCCGTCCACCCCGAGGAGCTTCAGGACCGCCTCCTTGCCGGCGAACCGGGCGGCCAGGCGTTCGGGCGCTTCGCCGGACTGCCGCCGCTCGTCCGCGGAGTAGATCCGGCCCAGGTACCGCTCACCGAACGTGGCGATGGACGTGCGGACGGCCTCGACCTCGGTCAGGTCACAGCCGACTCGTGGCGTGCAGTCGCATCCGACGACGCCGCCCCGTCCCATCGACCCCCCAGACTCCGGCCACGGAAATCGCGGCCGGGCGCTCCGCGCCAACGCTCAAACGTGCCTCCGAGTCATCGTACGACATGGCCCAGGCGGCGGTGCGGAAACCGTTGCGAGGGCCGGCGGCCACCCGGAGGACGGCGTTCACCGTCGGTCTGGACCCGCCGGGTCCGCGGGTGAAGGATGGAGACGGCATCGAGTGGACGCAACGGCCGAAGGGAGCCGCATGCTTGTGCTCACGGCTGGGCTGTGGCTGGTGGCCGTCTGCATCGTGCTCGCACTCGGCATCGCCGTGATCGACGAGTTCACCCGTCCGCCCGCCAACATCCGTCGGGCCGGCGCGCTGCTGGCGCTCGTGGGTTCGTTCGCGTCGCTGTGGCTCCTGCTCAGACCTCCCTACGAGGCTCCGGGCTGTCCGGCACCGGTCATGGTTCTGGCCGATCCGGCCGTGCAGGACGGCTGTCCCACGTCCTGGCCGAACACGATCGGCGGCTTCGCGGCGGCCATCGTGGCCGTCGGGGCCGTTGTCACCACGCGCCACCGTCCGTGAGGAGGCGGCCGGGCCCGGCGATCACTTGATCCAGACCGCCTGATCCTTCAGCTCGGTGTCGAACTGCGCCTGCGTGAGGGACACCGTGATCGTCTCGACCTTCTTCCATGCGCCGGAGACCCACTTCGAGCGGTAGACGGTGCCCTTGTACTTCCCCGCACTGGTCCTGGTCAGCCCGTAGGTGTTCACGTAGTGCTTGCCGAGCGAGGTGAAGAAGGCGTAGCCGTGCCCGAACCCGCCGGGTCCACCCTCGTACCAGCCGGTCATGCCCCACGGCGAGGCCGGCGCCTTCTCCTTCACCAGCGCGCCGGACCGCCACGTGAGCACGATCTCGGCCGCGCCGTCACCGCCGGCGGTGAGCATCTTCACCTCGTAGCCGCGGACGGCGTCCAGGCGCGCTGCGCCACCCCACGGAGACGCGGCGCCCCAGTCCTTGACGATGGTCGACGTGAACGTCCTCGAAGCGACCTTCCCCGTCGCCGTGGTGACCTTCGCCTTCCACTTCGACGCGGTCAGCCTGTAGAGACGCAGCACGTCGGGCTTGGCGTCCCCGTCGATGTCGAGGCTGACGGTCTTGACCAGTGTCGCTGCCTGTGGCCGGGCGGCCGCCTGGGCGCCGGTCGTGCTCAGTGCCGCGGTCGCGGTGGCCAGTGCAGCCGCCGAGGCCAGGCAGATCAGTGTGCGGAACATCGGTGTCCTCCTTCTGCTGGGCTCCCTGCAGAAAGGATCGCAGAACGGTGTTCACTCAGCAATCGGTAGGATCGCCCACCCGTTGGGCCGGGCGACCGCCTGCTGCGCTCCGTCAGCCGCGCTGGTCGAGGGGGATGTAGTCCCGTTCCACCTCGCCGACGTAGACCTGCCGCGGACGTCCGATCTTGGTCGCCGGGTCGACCGCCTGCTCGCGGAAGTGGGCGATCCAGCCCGGCAGGCGACCGAGGGCGAACAGGACGGTGAACATGTTCTGCGGGAAGCCCATCGCCTGGTAGATCAGGCCGGTGTAGAAGTCCACGTTCGGGTAGAGCTTCCGCTCCTGGAAGTAGGGGTCGCTGAGCGCGGCGCCCTCCAGCTCGACGGCGAGGTCGAGGAGCTCGTCGTTGTGGCTGTGCCGGCGCAGGATCTCGTCCGCGTGCTTCTTCACGATGGCCGCGCGCGGGTCGTAGTTCTTGTAGATCCGGTGGCCGAAGCCCATCAGCTTCGTGGTGTCCTTCTTGTCCTTCACCCGGTTGACGTAGGTGCGGACGTCGATCCCTTCCTCCTTGATCGACTGCAGCATCTCCAGGACCGCCTGGTTCGCGCCGCCGTGCAGGGGGCCGGAGAGGGCGGACACCCCTGCAGCGACCGAGACGTAGATGTTCGCGCCGGACGAGCCGACCATCCGGACCGTCGATGTCGAGCAGTTCTGCTCGTGGTCGGCGTGCAGGATCAGCAGCACGTCGAGTGCGCGGGTGACGACGTCGTCGAAGGGATAGGGACCCGTCGGCAGCCCGAACGACATCCGCAGGAAGTTCTCGATGTAGCTCAGCGACTCGTCCGGGTAGAGGAACGGCTGGCCGACGGAGTTCTTGTAGCCGTAGGCCGCCAGGGTCGGCATCGACCCCATCAACATGTGGGTGGCGTGCTCGAGGTCGTCGAGCGCCTCCGGCCCGTACTTGGACGCCGTGAACGTCGACAGCGCGTTCAGACCGGCCGAGAGCACCGGCATCGGATGGGACTTGCGCGGCAGCGAGCGGAACATCTCCCGCATCCGCTCGTCGATCAGGTGGTAGCGGGCGATCCGCTGCGAGAAGGTCTCCAGCTGCTCGGCGGACGGCAGTTCGCCGTACAGCACGAGGTAGGACACCTCAAGGAACGACGAGCGCTCGGCGAGCTGCTCGATCGGGTAGCCCCGGTAGCGAAGGATGCCCGCGTCCCCGTCGATGAACGTGATGGCCGACCGACACGAGGCCGTGTTCGCGAACCCGATGTCGATCGTGGTGTCTCCGGTGCCGGCGAGCAGCTTGCTGATGTCGTAGCCGTTGTTGCCCTGGGTGGCGGGCACCAGCGGAAGGTCGAGACTCACCTCATCGTGCGTGAACGTCGCGTTGGCCATCATTCTCCGTCTCTTCTCGGCGGACGCGGTGGCGTCCGGCTCGATGGTGGCCTCACCTTACCCGCCGGGCCCACACACAGGGAGGGGGTCAAGGAGAGATCTTGCGCAGTGGGTAGTTGACGAATCAAGTATCTCGTCGTACAGTAGTAGTTGACAGATCAACTACCTAAGAACATCACCTGACTAGGAGAGATGGAATGACTTCAAGCGTTAATGTTGCGACAACCGGCGTTTCGGGCCTCAACGGCACCTACGTTCTCGACCCGTCCCACAGCCGGATCGGCTTCATCTCGCGGCACGCGATGATCGCCAAGGTGCGGGGCTCCTTCGACGAGTTCGAGGGCACCGCGACCATCAACGGCTCCGACCCGGCGAGCTCCTCGCTGAGCGTGACCATCAAGACCGCGAGCGTCGACACCCGGGACGCCAACCGCGACGGCCACCTCAAGAGCGCCGACTTCTTCGACGCCGAGACCTACCCGACGATCACCTTCGTCGCCACCGGCTTCGAGATCGTCGACGAGACCACCGTCAACGTCACCGGTGACCTCACCATCCGTGGCGTGAGCCACCCGGTCACCGTCCCCTTCGAGTTCGGCGGCGAGGCGACCGACCCGTTCGGCAACGCCCGCATCGGCTTCGAGGGCCAGGTCACCGTGAACCGCAAGGACTGGGGCCTGGTGTGGAACGCCGCCCTCGAGACCGGCGGCGTGCTCGTGGCCGACAAGGTCGTCCTCGAGCTCGAGGTCTCCGCGATCAAGCAGGCCTGATCCCCCGGGCGTTCCTCGGAGCCTCCGTCGAACGCCCCCGACGTTCACGAACGCCCGCGGAATTCCGCGGGCGTTCGTGCGTTTCCGGGGCGCCCGCCGAGAGGGCGCGGGACGCCGGGGGGCGCGGGACGCCTCAGCCCGCTCCGGCCTCGGCGAGGACGGCCTCCAGCGCGTCCAAGGCCTGGTCGAGTTCCTCACGCGTGATCACGAGAGGCGGCGCCAGGCGGACCGTCTGGCCGTGGGTGTCCTTGGCGATCACGCCCTTGGCCAGCAGGCGTTCGCAGATGCTACGCCCGGTGCCGAGCGACGGCTCGATGTCCACGCCCGCCCAGAGCCCGACGCCGCGGACGGCGGTGACCCCGTGGCCGACCAGACGGCCCAGCCGCTCGTGGAGATGGGTTCCGAGCTCGCGGGAACGTGCCTGCGGCTCGCCTGTCTCCAGCAGCTCCACGACCGCCCTGCCGATGGCCGCCCCGAGGGGGTTGCCGCCGAAGGTCGAGCCGTGCTGCCCCGGACGCAGGGTTCCCAGCACCTCGGCGTCGCCGACCACGGCCGAGACCGGGACGATGCCGCCGCCGAGTGCCTTGCCGAGCAGGTAGATGTCCGGAACGACTCCGGCCTGCTCGCAGTAGAAGGTCGTGCCCGTCCGTCCGAGACCCGACTGGATCTCGTCGGCGATCATGAGCACACGGCGTCGTGTTGCGAGCTCACGGACGCCGGCGAGGAACCCGTCGGGGGGCAGGACGACGCCCGCCTCCCCCTGGACCGGCTCGACGAGGATCGCAACGGTGTTGTCGTCCATGATCGCGGCGATCGCGTCCAGGTCGCCGTAGGGGACGGGGACGAACCCCGGCGTGAACGGCCCGTAGCTCTCGGTTGCGGTGTCGTCGTTGCTGAACGAGATCACGCTGATCGTGCGCCCGTGGAAGTTGCCCTCCATCACGATGATGTTGGCCTGGTCCTGCGGGACGCCCTTGACCTCGTAGCCCCACTTGCGGGCGATCTTGAGCGCCGACTCGACGGCCTCGACGCCGGTGTTCATCGGCAGCACCATGTCCTTGCCGCACAGCCGGGCCAGGGCCTCGACGAACGGCCCGAAGGTGTCGGAGTAGACCGCGCGGGAGGTGATCGCCAGTCGCTGCAGCTGGTCGGAGGCGACCTTCACCAGTTCGGGGTTGGAGTGCCCGAAGTTCACCGCGGAGTACGCGGACAGGAAGTCGAGGTACCGGTTGCCGTCGATGTCGGTGAGCCAGGCCCCCGACCCGCTCGCGATCACGACCGGCAGCGGATGGTAGTTGTGGGCGCCGTACTGCTCGACCTGCTCGATGGCCTGTGCCTGCCTGCTCTCCACCCGTTGATGCTACCGACGAACTCCGGCCGCCGCGAAGCGGACCGTCGCGTCCCCTCGGTTGGCCGAGTTGTCAGACTCAGGCGTCGCCAGAGCGACTCAAGACTCTGACAACTCGGGACTGGGGGACGGACGGGGCGGAGGTCGGATCGGAGGTCCCGCCGACCGCTCCCGCCAAACGCGCGAGAAGTAGGCTCAGGTCATGGATGAGCAAGCTCCGGTCGTGATCGGGTACGACGACTCCGACTTCTCCCGCGAGGCGCTCCGCAAGGGTCTGTGGCTGGCCTCCAAGCTGGGCGCCAAGGCCCGGATCGTGCGGGCGTGGACGATCAGCAACGCGCCCCGCCCGTCCACCTGGGAGCCCGGCTACGTGCCGCCGGTGGACGACTTCGCCGCCGCCGTCCGGGCCGAGCTCGAGAGCCAGGTGGCCCCCGTCCTGACCGAGTTCCCGACCGTGGAGGTGTCCCTCGAGGTACCGCACGGGGCGGCTGGACGGGAATTGATCAAGGCCTCGGCCGGCGCGCAGATCGTCGTCGTCGGGACGCGCGGGCTCGGCGGCTTCTCCGGGTTGCTGCTCGGGTCGGTCTCCGACCAGGTCGTCGAGCACGCCTCCTGCGACGTCCTGGTCGTGCGGCGCCCGGAGGGCGACCAGGCTCCGCCACGCACGCTCAAGCTGGACCGGGCCATCGAGCCCTGATCCCGCTGCGGCTCAGGGTGCGAGCAGGGCCAGACCGGGCAACAGCTGTGCTCCGAAGAGGGCCCCGATCACGGAGCCGGCGATCAGGTACGGCCCGAACGGCAGGGACGCCTTGCGCCCGATCCGCCGGAACAGCAGCAGCACGAGTCCCACAACGGCCATCAGCACCCACGCCAGCAGGAAGCCCGCCACAGCCTGGGTGATGCCGAACCAGCCGAGGAAGCCGCCGGCCACCGCGGAGAGCTTCACGTCGCCGAATCCGAGGTCGGACGCGAACATCGCCATCACGAAGTAGAGGACGAACATCACCACGGCCACGATCGCTGCGCGCACCAGGTCGGGCCAGCGGTCCTGCGTCCACGCGACCAGGGTCAGCAGCACGGCCAGGACACCGTACAGCGGCAGGACGACCACGTCCGGCAGCCGGTAGTCGGCGAGGTCGACGACGACGAGCAGCGCCGCCGCAACGGCGAGGACGGCGAAGGTGACCTGCTCGAGCAGGCTGGGCGCCAGCCCGGCGAGCCCGCCCAGGAGGGCTGCGATCGGCACCTGCAGCCACTTCCCCGACAGGCGCGACTCCGCCGGCACCTGCGTGCGCAGCCAGCGGTCGGCCAGCGCGGCGGCGATCGCGGCTGCGAGGGCCCAGCCGAGGATGGGCAGCAGGTTCACTGGCTCAGATTGCCACGCCGAAGGCGCGGGCCGCCTGGATCGCGCCCGGCCCGATCACGACGATGAACATGGCGGGCATGATGAACAGCAGCAGCGGGAAGATGACCTTGACCGGGATCTGCATGGCCCTCCGCTCGGCGTCCTGCCTGCGCTCGCGCCGGAGCTCGTCGGCCTGGGCCGTGAGGACGTCCGACAGCGGGATGCCGTAGGCCTCGCCCTGGATGATCGCGCGGACGAAGCGCTCCAGCTTGTCGACGCCCGTGCGCTCGGCGAGGTCGTTGTACGCGTCCCTGCGGACCATGCCGACCTGGATGTCCTGCAGGGTGCGGACGAGTTCGGTGGCCAGCTCGCCCTTGCCGTTGCGGGCAACGCGCGACATCGCCGCGTCGAAGCCGAGGCCCGCGTTGACGGCGATGCTCATCTGGTCCAGGACGTCCGGCAACTGCAGGCCGATCTCCTGGCGACGCTCGATGCCGATGCTGTACAGCCGCAGCTCCGGGGCGAAGAAGCCGAGGAGGGTGAGGCCGATGCCGAGCAGCAGGCCCCTTCCCCCCGGCATGGCGGACGTCAGGAACACGGTGACGGCGAGGCCGGCGAGTCCGAGCAGCGCCTTGGTGACGATCAGGCGGTCCACCGGCCACTTCTCCGGCCGGCCGGCCCCCGTCCAGAGCTTGTGCAGGGTCTTCACCATCACCGGCGGGGTGCGCCTGCGGATGGCCTCCATCAGCTCGCTGTTCGACTCCTGGAGGTCGTCGGACTTCCTGCCCTTGTCGGCGTCACGGTTGAGGTTGGCCAGCACCTGCTTGCGGGCGGACCCCGCGATCAGGATCCACAGCAGCAGCGTCAGGCCGGCGAACATCGACAGCAGCCCGAAGGCGAACGGGAACCCCATCATCGTCTCCTAGTACTTGATGTTGATGAGCTTGCGCATCCACAAGCCGCCGATGGTCATCATGACGACGCCCGCGCCGATCAGCATGAAGCCGATGGGGCTGGCGAGCTGCCCGATGTACTTCGGAGCCGAGATGGCGAGGAACAGCGCGACCACGAACGGCAGGGCCATCAGGATGATGCCCGACAGCTGGCCGTCGGCAGCGAGCGACTTCACCTGGCCCTTCAGCTCGGCGCGTTGCCGGATCGTCTTGCTGACTCCCTCCAGGACGTCGGCGAGGTTGCCGCCGACCTCACGGTTGATGCCGATCGCCTGGGTGACCCAGAAGAAGTCCTCGTTGCGCATCCGGTCACAGACGTCGTTGAGTGCGTCCATCATCGGTCGTCCGACGCGCACCTCGTTGGTGACGCGGGCGAACTCAAGCGACGTCGGTGCTGCCCCCTCCTGGCCGATCGTGGCGAGGGCCTGCGGGAGGCTGTAGCCGGCGCGGAGGCTGCCGGAGATCATCTGCAGGGTCTCGTCGAGCTGCTTCTCGAACCTCGCCCGCCGCCTGCCCGCCATGAACGACAGACCCACCCGGAACAGGATCGGGACCATCAGCGTCAGCAGGAAGCCGAGGATCATCTGACCGAGGACCAGGAAGACGGCGAAGGTCGCCAGGCACACGGAGAAGAGGATCACGACCAGGTCCCGGGGAGCAGTGGTGACGCCGGCCTCCTCGAGGATCGCGCTGAAGGAGTTGCCGCGACCCGACAGGAACTTGTCGGCCGCACCGGTGGCACCGGCGGCGATCCGGGTGATCGCGTTGCCCTGGCTGTCCGTCCCGATCCGGCGCCGGTCCAGCGGCACCTTCTGGCTCGGCAGGAACAGCAGCACGATTCCGATGACCGCGGCGAGCGCGATCATCAACCACGCGACGACGAGGGTGTTCACCGGGACTCCCACATCGAGGAGGACCCGAAGATCCCCGGGCTCAGGCGGATGCCGAGGTCGGTGAGCTTCTGCACGAAGATCGGACGGATGCCGGTCGGCTGCACCTTGCCCAGGAACTTGCCGTCCGCCGAGACACCGGCGGAGTAGTCGAAGGCGTAGATGTCCTGCAGGGTAAGGGTCTGGCCCTCCATGCCGACGACCTCGGTGAGGGCCGTCACCCGACGGGTGCCGTCCCGCAGGCGGGTCAGCTGGACGATGACGTCGATGGCGGAGGCGACCTGCTCGCGGACGGCGCGCAGCGGGAGGTCCATGCCGGCCATCAGGACCAGGGTCTCCAGACGGGCCATGGCGTCGCGCGAGGAGTTGGCGTGGATGGTCGAGAGCGAGCCGTCGTGGCCGGTGTTCATGGCCTGCAGCATGTCCAGGGCCTCTGCGCCACGACACTCGCCGACGATGATGCGGTCGGGTCGCATACGCAGGGAGTTCTTCACCAGGTCGCGGATCGTGACCTCACCGCGTCCCTCCACGTTCGCCGGACGGGACTCCAGCCGCACGACGTGCTCCTGCTGGAGCTGGAGCTCGACGGCGTCCTCGATGGAGACGATGCGCTCCTTGTCGGGGATGAACGCGGACAGCACGTTCAGCAGGGTCGTCTTTCCGGTGCCGGTACCTCCGGAGACCAGGATGTTCAGCCGGCCGAGGACACAGGCCTCCAGCAACTCGGCCATCTCGGGGCTGAGCGTCTGCAGCTTCATCAGGTCGGCGACGCCCATGGCGTCCTTGGAGAACTTCCGGATCGTGAGCGTGGAGCCGCTCACCGCAAGGGGCGGGATGATCGCGTTGACGCGGGAGCCGTCCTCGAGTCGGGCGTCCACGAGCGGGGACGACTCGTCGATGCGGCGTCCGACCCGGGTCACGATGCGCTCGATGATGCGGCGCAGGTGCTCCTCGTCGTTGAACCGGATCGGGGTCAGCGTCAGCTTGCCCGAGCGCTCGACGTAGACCTTGCCGGGCCCGTTGACCATGATCTCGGTGACGGTCTTGTCGTTGAGCAGCGCCTCCAGCGGTCCGAGGCCCAGGACGTCGTCGTGGACCTCGCGGATCAGGCGCTGGCGCTCCCGTGCGGTCAGCGGCAGCTTGCCGCCTTCGATGATGGAGTTCAGTTCCTGCTGGACGAGCCCGCGCAGGGCGGTCTCGTCGAGGCTGGAGTCGTTCAGACGGGCGCCGATCCGCTCGAAGAGCTGCTCGATCGCATCCTCTTTGATCCTGGTGAGGGCGTCCTTGGTCTCCATGACCATGGGCTGGGTCGGGGCGCGGCTCGCGAGCCGGCTCGGATCCATCGGCGCTTCCGGGGACGGCGCCGCAACCGGGATCCAGGTCGGGCCGGCCGACAGGGTCGGCGCGTTCCCGTTCACCTCGGGCAGCCAGGGTGCGGGCGGCGCGAAGTCGTCGTCGGGCAGCGCGCGCATCGGCGCGGCGGTCGGCGTGTCGAACTCGTCGTCGAGCGGAATGGCGCGTTCGCCCCTCATCGCGTTCACGCGTGCTGACAGGTTCACGACTTATCCCCCTTCTTGGCGAAGTCAAGGAAGCGTCGGCCCTTGGCCTGCACCTGGTCGCCCGCGGCGACGAGGTCGACCAGTGCCTTGAGCTGCTTGGCGACGGGATCGCGGCTGCCCTGCTGGAGCAGGGGCCGGCCCTGGTTGACCGAGATCGGCACGGCGTTGGACTGCGGCATCACCACGTCCACCTTGCGTCCGATGGACGCCTCGACATCGGCGACGGAGATCCCGCGGCTGGGGTGCATGAAGTTGAGCACGACCGCCCGGGAGTCCAGCACGATGCTGATGTCGCGAAGCGTGTCCAGCTCCTTGCGCAGGCCACGGACACCGGGGACGTCCAGGCTGGTGACGAGCAGGAGGATGTCGGTCTGGTCCAGGACGGACAGCGTGTGCTCGCTGAGCCCGGGAGAAGTGTCGACGACCACGTACTTGAACTGGTCGGCGAGCATGTTCAGCAGGTTCCCCGCCTCCTTGGGGCTGACCGCGTCCGCCGCTGCCGGCGAGTCGGAGCCCGGGACGACGAACAGCCCCGTCTGGTGCTGGGTCAGGTACGACTTCAGGGCGACCGAGTCCCGCGAAGCCGGCCCATGGGCCATGTCCGGGAGGGTGAACTCCGCGGAGATGTTCAGGGCCGTCGCGACGTCGCCGAAGTGGATGTCGAGGTCGACCAGGACCGTGGAGTTCGGCTCCTTCTGGGCGAGCCCCACAGCGAGGTTGGTGGACACGGTGGTCTTTCCCACACCGCCTTTCGGCGAGGCCACCGTGACCACCTTCCCTCGCTGGGGCGCCGCGCCCGGAACTCCGGGCTGCGGACCCTCAGACGCTGCGTGGCTGGCGGCCCTCTCCAGCGCCTGTTTCATCTCCTCCAGCGGAGCCATCGGGTGGACGATGTCACGGACACCCGCACGCATCGCGGCGAGGCCGATCTCGTTCGCCCGGTCGGTGACCAGCACGACGGGCACGCCGAAGGACTGGTCGAGATCTGCTGCGAGACTCAGGCCGTCCTGGATCCACTCGGCGGGATCCAGCACTGCGATGCTCGGAAGGGGAGCTCCGGAGAGCTCGGAGATCAGGCTCTGTACGTTCGACGGGAACGAGTCGGGGGCCAACGCGTACGCGTCGGGGCCCCATGACTGCTGCACGAGCGACACGACCCTGGGATTGCGACTGACGACCAGTGCGCTCATGGTTGCATCACTCCAGGATCTGCTTGACCGTCATCGGCGAGGTCGAGGCGGAGTCCTTGCTGGAAACGACCAGCCACAGATTGGCCTGGGTGCCGAGCATCACCTTCTGGACGTCCTTGGGGGCAAGGGCCATGGTGACGGTGTCAGCGGTGGAGGTCACGACGAGGATGGAGGGCAGCACCAGCTGGTTCTTCCCGTCCACGGTCACGTAGGCCGCGACCTTGTCGCCGGGCTGCAACTTCCCGCCGGCCGCATGGGGAGCGTCCAGCGAAACGGTGAGCAACTGCATGTTGTTCGGCACCTTCACCCCGTCCGCGTCGGAGGTGTGGGGCTCGGCGAACCGTGTCGCGAGGATCTGCTCTCCGACCTCGAGCTGCGTGGTCGCAGCGAGGTCCTTGATGCTGTCGAGAGTGGTGAGCGCACCCGGCACGACCGCGGACGCGGGGAGCTGCTTGGTGCCGACGTAGGCCCCGAGCTGGCTGCCGAGCGTCCCGACCGGGACCTGGGTGGTGACGACGAGCACGCTGGTGGGCTGGAGGCCGGCCATCGCCCGGGCGTCCGCTGTGGACACCCAGTTGAACAGCAGCAGGGTGCCGATGCCGGCCAGGACCACTGCCACCAGGGCTGAAATGAGACGACGTTGCATGTGGGAAACCGCCTGTACTCAACTGAGACGTGGGGTGCGACTGTGAGCCGCGGACTCGCCGGGCCCGCCGCCAGCGGGAACCGGAGAGTTGTGAGTTCGTTGAATTCCCCCGCACGACGTCATTCCTGTGCGCCGATTAATGTCCTCCGAACGGGGGACCTGCGGCACGTCGAGCGACCGGGGCAATTCATTGGTGATTGTCGGGGGAATGTCCCCCATCGGGGTGACCGTCGGCTGCGCCGCCGATCATCGTGAACCTGCAACGGCACCTGATGTGCCGTGAGGCACTCCGGCCGGGGGGACTCGGAGTGCCTCACGCAGGCTCGTGCTGGATCAGGGTCAGATCTTGCCGGCCACGTTGTTGAACATGGTGCTCAGGTTGGTGCCGAGCAGGGTGACAACGGTGATGATCACCGCGGCGATCAGCGCGACCATGATGCCGTACTCGACGGCGGTTGCACCGCGCTCCTTGGTGGCGACGACAGATCCGATGATCTTCGCGGGGAGGTTGTTCATGGGAGTAGACCCTTTCGATGTGGGATAGGTTTCCGCGGCTGCCCCCGACTTGCCATCCTCTCGGGGAGCTTCCACGAGCAAGGCTGCACCGCGCCGCGCCGCAATGTCAAAAGGTTTTTCGGCGAATCCCGGTTTTTGATGGTAACCCGTCCCCGCCGGGGGGACTGCTAACGCGAGAATATGTCCCCCATTCGGGGACATATCGCGTCGGATCAGGCTCCGAAGGGGGCCCTGGAGCTCTCGCCGCGCCCGGGGGACGCCGGCGCCACGGCCTGGTCGGGTGGCGACGCCGACCGCCGGGCCGGCCCTCCCTGACGACAGCCCGGGCCCGCTGGTGAGATCGACCCGTCGGGTCGATCCGCGCGCCTACGCGCCCGCCCGCACGAGAAGCCGGGGGCAGCCCCGGTTCGAGCCCACCCGGGAGATGTCCTCCTCCCGGGGGACAAATGCCGTCGCGTTTCTGGCCATCGGCTCCCAGAACCGCAATTCTGGCGTCGCCCGAGAGGGGGACAAAGACTGCCAGATTTCCCATTCAAGGGTTAGCCGACGGCCGCTGCACGCACCAGCAAGATCGCTCTGACTAGGTCAGATAGTGCCCAGGCGTGCGCTGTCCAGCCACCACGCCGGGTTGCCCTAAACTCGTTGACACCCCTGTTGAGCCCGACCTACACTGCGAATTGAATTCTGGATCGAGCTATGTCTATTAACCGAGGGGTTCTAATGCGAGGACACCGCCAGGGGACGCGCCAACGGGGCGCAGCGGCCCTGGAGTTCGCGCTGGTCGCGCCCGTCCTGATCCTGATGATTCTCGGCATGATCGACTTCGGCATGATCATGAACGCCCAGGCCCTCGTCGCCAACGCCGCTCGGGATGCGGCACGGGTGGCCAGCCTCAATGGCACCGAGGCGAACGCGAGGTCCACCGCACTCAGGTCGGCGTCTTCTCTCGGCGGCACGGCGCCAACGGTCACCGTCCAGTGCTTCATCGACATCGCCGCCACCACCGCCTGCACCGGCTCCAGCTATGACACGGCGAAGGCCACCGGCAACATCGTGCGGGTCACGGTCACCTACACCTACAACTGGATCACTCCGCTGCCGAGCTGGGTGGGCATGGGGTCGACCTCCACCATCTCCAAGATGGCGTACATGCGAATCGAGTCCTCGTGATGAAGGCAGGCTTCCGCACGCGTGCCCGGCGCGTGCTCCGGGATGGTGAGCGCGGCGTCAGCGCCGTGGTGCTCGCCCTCTCGATGACCGTGATGATGGGCGCCGCAGCGATCGGCTTCGACATCGCCAAGCTCTACTACGAGAAGCAGATGGTGCGCAACGCGGTCGACGCCGCCGCCCAGGCCGGTGCCGCCCAGTTGCCGACCAACGGCGCCACTGCCGCCGCGGCCCTGAGGTCGACCGTCCAGACTCTCGCCACCATGAACTACGCGGCCGGCAACACCACCCTCGGCACCGAGGCGCTCCAGGCGGCCGCCGTCACCGTGACCTTCCAGTGCATCGTCGCGAACAAGACCGGCGTGGCAGGCACCATCGCAGCGGGTGCCCAGCCGGACGCCACCCAGATCCCGTGGACCTGCAACCCGGGGACCTACGACGCCACCCAGGTCAAGTGCAGTACCTCGTCCTGCGCCATCCCGTGCGATGACAGCGACGTCTGCAACGCGGTCACCGTCTCGGCGAACAAGCAGGTGAACTTCGTGTTCGCCCCCGCGATCAACATCAACTCCGCCAACACCGGCGCCGTCACGACCCTCTCGTGCCGCGGCAGCTGCGGTGGCCAGGCCCCGCCCAAGCCGATGAACGTCGTGGTCATGGCCGACCGGACGCCGTCGATGAACGTGAACTTCGGTGCGCCGACGTCCCACGACTTCTCCGACCTCAAGACCGGCATCGCGGGGATGCTGAACAACATGACCCCGAAGCAGCAGTTCGTCGCCTTCGGCGCTCTGCACAAGAGCACGACCATCGCCCCGACCTCGGGCGCCGACAACCTGACCCAGCCCCTGCCGTCGGGCGCGAAGATCTTCAACGAGACCACCCAGACCGTCTGCACCGCCTACAACTGGAACGGCAGCTGCAAGACCTGGGGCACGCAGCAGGCGCGTACCAACGAGTTCGCCGGCACCTGGGTGCCGGTCGGGTTCACGAACGACTACCAGACGTCCGCGGGCGTGGCCAACCCGAACAGTGACCTCGTCACCAGCGTCACCAACCTGGCCTACTCGAACGTCTCGATGTCCACGAACAGCTACTTCTACAACAAGATGATCCAGTCCGACGGGAGCTACGCCAACGCCGGCACCGGCACCCACCTCGCCGCCGCGCTGAAGGGCGCCGCACGGTACCTGCTGGGGAACGTCGACTCGAACAACTTCGTCGCCGGGCTCGACTCCGACAACTACCGCAGGGACCTCGGCATCCCGATCAAGAACGTCATCATCTTCGAGACCGACGGCCAACCGGATGAGATCTTCACCGACGCGACCAGCGACTCGGACTCGCCGTTGGCCCTGACGAACTCCGACGACATCGGCAACAAGGACAACGACTACCGCGCCTGCCAGAACTTCAAGAAGGTGGCCGACGAGGTGAAGGCCGCGGGGATCATGATGATCACGATCGGCTTCGCCGGTGTGACCACGGGCAACTGCACCAACGGCTCGCAGACCATGACGAGCAGGTCCGTCCTCGCGTACGCAGCCTCGACGCAGACGTCGGTCACGGGCACAGGGACGGCGCAGAGCGACTGCAGCACGGCAGCGGAGATCGCCGACGAGAACAGCGACTCCGACCTGTNCTTCTGCGCTGCGAACGGCAACGACCTCAAGACCGTGTTCGCCGCGGCCCTGGGCAGCATCGGCGGCAACACGAGGTACCTGGCGATCGACGGGGTCAGCGACTAGGTCTGGTCGCGTCCCCCGACACGCTCGGAACGCCGCCGTCAGCTGAGCCCGGTCACCCGAGGAAGGCCGTGATCCCGTCCGCCAGGGCGGTCGCGGCCTTCGACCGCCAGGACGCGGAGGTGAAGAGGCTCGCGTCCTTCGCGTTGCGCATGTTGCCCATCTCCATCATCACCGCAGGCACCTGCGCGAAGTTCAGCGTCCCCAGATCGGAGCGGACGCTGAACGCGGTGCCCCTGCCGATGTAGTTCGAGCGCGGCATCCCGGCTTCGTGCTGGACGGCCGTGCGGACGTCGGCCGCCAACGTGCGGGACTTCGCGTACACGGCCTTCCCGCCGTGCATCACCGGGGAGATGATCACGTGGAATCCGCGATGCCCCTTGCCCAGGTTCCCGTCGGCGTGGATGGAGATCAGCAGGTCGGCTGTCAGGCTGTTGGCCAGGCTCGCGCGCTTGTCGACACACGGCCCCTTGCCCGTGTCGCTGGTCCGTGTCAGCCGGACGGTCGCACCGCGGCTCCGCAGCACCTCGGCGAGCGCGTTGGCCTGGGCCCAGTTGTACGCGTGCTCGGCATACCCGCCGTTGGTCGCGGTTCCGGAGGAGTTGCAGGCCTTGAGGTGGCCGTTGCCGTCGGGCACCTTGCGGTACCCGAACTTCGCCGTCCAGCCGCCGTTGTGGCCGGGGTCGATCACGATCGTCCGGCCGGCGAGCGGCTCAGCCCCGGTCGGGGACGGTCTCGGCGACGGCGTGGTCGACGCGCTCGACGCGGCGGGTGTGGCAGCGCTGACCCGTGCCGGCGACGCGACCGGGGACACCTGCACTGGCGCGGACGAGGCCGCGGACACCGACATCGAACAGCCGGCGCCCAGCAGTAGCCCGGCAGTCACGGCCGCAACGCTGCGCGTCACCATCGAGGACATGCGGCCAGTCAACCACAGCGGGAACCCGCCGCCCGCGCGGGCGGCGGGAATGCGGTCGACCCGTCGCTGGTTCCACCGCACAGGAGGCGTGATGAAGTACACCCACAACACCGCGGCCAGCCAGTACGAAGCCTGGCAGGGCGACGAGCTCGCCGGCGAGGCCCACTACACGCTCAACGGCAGCGAGGCGACTTTCGACCACACCCTCGTCCCCCACAGGTTCGAGGGCAAGGGGGTCGCCAGCGACCTCGTCCGCTACGCCCTGGACGACATCCGCGCAGCCGGCCAGTGGCACGTCCGCGCAACCTGCTGGTACGTGGACGGGTGGCTGCAGCGCCACCCCGAGTACGCCGACCTGCGGGCGGTCTAGCCCATCCAGGCGACGCCGGCGCGCGACATCCGGAAGACCTTGTCGTTCGCAGTGTCGCCGCACGTCACGCCATTGGGCTGGCTCCCGCAGATGAAGTCTCCGCTGACCAGGGTCTTTCCGTACGGCAGCGTTGCCAGCTTCTGGCCGTCCAGTTCGACGGACGGCCAGCCCGTGGGCTTCCACCACCCGGTCGAGGCGCCGGAGTCGCTGTCCTCCAGGGCCGGGTTCGCCTCAGGATCTCCGGAACAGAAGTAGCCCACCTTCTTGGCGTCCACCATCACCCCTGTGACGTCCAGTTCGGGGTCGTCGGGGCAGACCGCCTTCGACTTCGGGATCTTCCCGGCGTAGTCGAACGGGAAATGGCAGAGCGCGTAGTCGCGGTAGAGCGCGCACCAGATCTTCCCGGACGGACTCGCGAACGAGGCGAACCCGGCCTTGGCGACCGTCTTGGAGACGTCGAGCGCCGACGCGGGATCCGGCGTGGACGGGAAGGCGAGTGGTCCGGTCGTCGGGTCCAGCGAGGCGGAAGCGTCCGGCGCGGTCGGGGTGACCGACGTCGACCCGGCCGGATGCGAGACCGACGGCGTGGCCCCCGGCGGCGTCTGGCCACAGCCGGCGAGCAGGACGAGGGTCGTGGCGGCGATCAACAGTGGCACCCGGCGCATCGGTGGCCCCTCTCGGCTCTTGTCCGCACGCTATCGCGTCGTACAGTGCCGCGGAACGTCCGCGCGCCGACTCACGTGCCCGCGGAGAGCTTCACCCCTGAGCGCGAGATCGTGAAGGACGCCTTCGTCTGCGTCTGGCCGCAGGTGATCGAGCCGTTCGCGGAGGTGCAGAACAGCCGGCCGTGCTTCAGGGTCCTGCCGTCCGGCAACGTGACCAGGACTTCCTTGCCCACCGTGACCGTCGGGACGCCGGCGGCCCGCGCCCAGACGGCCGCCGTCCCCTTCTGCTGGGGGTGGGCGTCATCCCCGCGGCTGCAGAAGTACTCCACCAGGCCCGACACCGTGACCCCCGCCACCTTGAGCGGAGCCCCCGGACACACCTTGCTGACCGGCGGAACACCGGTGCGCTTCATCCCGGACGGGAAGTTGCAGCTGGCGTCCTCACTGGTGAGGCTGCACCGAACGCTGCCGTCCGGGCTGGCGAAGTCGGCGTCACGGTACGCGCTCACGTCGATGGCGTCCGAGGGGACGCTGGGAGCGGACGCCGACGCCGAGGGCGAGGCGGACGGTCGGGCCGTCGTCGAGGTGGACGGAGGGCCGGCGGGAGCCGTCGTCGGCGTGATCGCAGAGGTGCACCCGCACAGGAGGAGCGCAAGCGTCAGGGCGCAGGCGAACCTCATCGCATCGGCTCCGTTCGGGGTGCCACGGAAACTTCCTCGCCTCCAGTGTTCGTCGCGTCCGTCCTGTGGACAAGCGGTGTCGGTAGCTGTGCTGGAGGGGTTACCCATCGGGTAGAGGTGCCGGATACGCTGCGCGACAGGCAGCGCCATCGGCTGACGTGAGGGGTGCCCCATGTTCAACAAGATCCTGGTTGCGAACCGCGGGGAGATCGCGGTCCGCGCGTTCCGTGCGGCCACGGAGCTCGGGGTGAGGACCGTTGCGGTCTTCCCCTACGAGGACCGGCACGCGGAGTACCGGCTCAAGGCGGACGAGTCCTACGAGATCGGCGAGAAGGGACACCCCGTCCGGGCGTACCTCGAGGTCGACGGGATCATCGCTGCGGCCCGGCACGCCGAAGCGGACGCGATCTACCCCGGCTACGGCTTCCTCTCGGAGAACCCGGACCTCGCCCAGGCCTGCGAGGACGCCGGGATCACCTTCATCGGCCCCACCCACCAGGTGCTGGAGCTGACCGGCAACAAGGCGCGCGCCATCGCGGCCGCCCGCGAGGCTGGGCTTCCCACGCTGCACGGTTCGGAGCCGAGCGACGACGTCGACACCCTCGTCGCAGCGGCGGACGGGATCGGCTTCCCCCTGTTCGTGAAGGCCGTCAGCGGCGGCGGCGGCCGCGGCATGCGCCGCGTGGACGAACCCGGAGCGCTTCCCGCAGCGCTGGCCGAGGCCATGCGGGAGGCGACCTCGGCGTTCGGCGACTCCCGGATGTACCTGGAGGAGGCCGTCGTCCGTCCTCGGCACATCGAGGTGCAGGTGCTGGCCGACGCCACCGGCGAGGTCATCCACCTGTACGAGCGCGACTGCTCCGTCCAGCGCCGCCACCAGAAGGTGGTCGAGCTCGCGCCCGCGCCCAACCTCGATCCGGCCCTGCGCGACCAGATCTGCGCGGACGCCGTCCGCTTCGCCCGGCACATCGGCTACCTCAACGCCGGCACCGTCGAGTTCCTCCTCGGTGAGGACGGCCGCTACCGGTTCATCGAGATGAACCCCCGGATCCAGGTCGAGCACACCGTCACCGAGGAGGTGACGAACATCGACCTGGTCAGCTCGCAGATCCGGATCGCGGCGGGCGAGTCCCTCGCCGACATCGGCCTGAGCCAGGACGCCGTCCAGGTGCGCGGGGCCGCCCTGCAGTGCCGCATCACCACCGAGGACCCGGCCAACGGGTTCCGTCCCGACACCGGCACGATCTCGGTGTACCGGACGCCGGGTGGCGCGGGCGTCCGGCTGGACGGCGGCGTGGTCTTCGCCGGCTCCAGCGTCGGCGCGCACTTCGACTCCATGCTGGTCAAGCTGACCTGCCGCGGCACCGACCTGCGCAGCGCGGCCCGGCGGGCGTACCGGGCGCTGACCGAGTTCCGGGTGCGCGGCGTTTCGACGAACATCCCCTTCCTCGAGGCCGTGATCTCCGACCCCGACTTCCTCGCCGGCCGTGCCACAACGAGCTTCATCGACGAGCGGCCGCACCTGTTGACCTACCACATCCCGGCGGATCGCGGCACGAAGCTGCTCACCTACCTCGCCGAGGTCAGCGTGAACAAGCCCAACGGAGACCCTCGGACGATGCTCCGGCCGCCCGAGAAGCTGCCGGTGCTCCCGCCCGCCCTGGCTGCCGCTCCGCCGCCCGCCGGGTCCCGGCAGCGGCTCCTCGAGGTCGGGCCGGTCCAGTGGGCCGCCGAACTGCGGGCACAGACCGCCGTCGCCGTCACCGACACGACCTTCCGGGACGCCCACCAGTCGCTGCTCGCCACCCGCGTCCGCACCCGTGACCTGCTGCACGTCGCCCCGGTCATCGCCCGGACCCTCCCGCAGCTGCTCAGCGTCGAGGCGTGGGGCGGCGCGACCTACGACGTCGCCCTGAGGTTCCTCAAGGAGGACCCGTGGGACCGGCTGGACGCCCTGCACGCAGCGATGCCCAACCTGCCCATGCAGATGCTGCTCCGCGGCCGCAACACGGTCGGCTACACCCCCTATCCGCTGGCCGTGACGAGGGCCTTCGTCCACGAGGCCGCGAAGTCGGGGCTGGACATCTTCCGGATCTTCGACGCCCTCAACAACGTCGACCAGATCCGGCCGGCGATCGAGGCCGTGCTGGAGACCGACCACGCCGTTGCCGAGGCCGCCCTGTGCTACACGGGCAACATGACGTCCCCCGCGGAGAAGCTGTACACGCTCGACTACTACCTGCGACTGGCCGAGCAACTCGTCGAGGCCGGCGCCCACGTGCTGGCGATCAAGGACATGGCCGGCCTGCTGCGGGCCCCCGCTGCGGCCAGGCTCGTCACCGCCCTGCGGGCGAACTTCGACCTGCCCGTCCACCTGCACACCCACGACACGGCGGGCGGACAGCTGGGGACGCTGCTGGCGGCGATCGACGCGGGCGTGGACGCGGTGGACGTCGCCGCGGCGTCCATGGCGGGAACGACGTCGCAGGTGTCGATGTCGGCCCTCGTCGCGGCTCTGGAGGACACCGAGCGCGACACGGGTCTCTCGCTCGAGGCCGTGGAGGCCCTCGAGCCGTACTGGGAGGCCGTCCGCAAGCAGTACGCCCCGTTCGAGTCCGGCCTGCCGGGACCGACCGGCCGCGTCTACCACCACGAGATCCCCGGCGGCCAGCTGTCGAACCTGCGCCAGCAGGCGATCGCCCTCGGCCTGGGCAACCGCTTCGAGGCCATCGAGGACATGTACGCGGCCGCGAACAGGATCCTGGGCAACATCGTGAAGGTGACCCCGTCCTCGAAGGTGGTCGGGGACCTCGCGCTCGCCCTGGTCGGACGCAACGCCGATCCGGCCGACTTCGAGGCGAACCCGGACAAGTACGACATCCCCGAGTCGGTCATCGGCTTCCTCAACGGCGACCTCGGCGACCCGCCCGGCGGCTGGCCCGAGCCCTTCCGGACGAAGGCCCTCGCAGGACGGGTGACGCGTCCGGTGGTCACCGAGCTGACGCCCGAGGAGGAGGCCGAGCTCGATCAGAACCCGCGCCGCACCCTCAACCGGCTGCTGTTCCCCGGACCCCTGCGCGACTACGAGGAGTCCGTCGAGAGCTATTCCGAGCTCACCGCCGTGCCGACCCGGGAGTTCCTGCACGGGCTCAAGCAGGGCGAGGAGGTGGAGGTGCAGCTCGAGCGGGGCAAGTCGCTGCTGCTCGGCATCTCGGCCATCGGCGACGCGGACGAGCGCGGGATGCGCCAGGTGATGTGTACGGTCAACGGCCAGATGCGCGTGGTGTCGGTCCGCGACACGTCGGTGAAATCGACGGTCGCCGTCGCCGAGCGCGCGAACCCGTCCGTTCCGGGCCAGGTGCCCGCGCCGTTCGCCGGAGTGGTCACGCTCATCGTCGAGGTGGGCGACACCGTGACCGCGGGCCAACAGGTCGCCACGATCGAGGCCATGAAGATGGAGGCTGCGATCACCACCCCGGTCGCCGGGGTGGTGAAGCGGGCCTCGATCGGGCACGCGCAGGCCGTCGAAGGCGGCGACCTCCTGCTCGAGATCGGCTGATCCGGACTGAGGTGCTGCGGGCCGTTCCGGATCGCCGAGGAGAACGGCCGGCTGTGAGCCGGGCCCGCGGACCGCGTCCGCGCAGCCGTGGTCACCGGGCCGTGATCGGGCCCATCCCGAAGGCTGCGGCCTTCGTCATCCCCGCAGCAGCCGTTGGGCTCGTGATCGGGTCGGTGAACGGGATGTAGTCACTCTCGCACACCTCGCCCGACGGCTGGGTGCCGTGCAGCAGGTAGGCGTCCACCTGGTCGGTGACGCAGTCCGAGGTGCCGTAGGCGGTGTGGCCCCACGAGTCGGAGCTGATCAGCCAGCTGTTCGGCATCCGCCGGTGGGTCGAAACCGCACCGGTGTACGCGGTGGCCGGGTCGTAGTAGTCGCCGACGATGAGCACGGGCTTCGCCGTCCGTCGGGAGAAGGAGCCGCGGTAACGGTCCTCGTCCCTTGCGGTCCAGTACTGCCGGGCGCACTGCGCGTCCGACCAACCCCAGGCCTCCGCGAAGTACGGCGCGGTGACCGACCGCTCGGCGATCGCCTTCGTCCACGTCGACTGCTTGCGGGGCTGGGCCGCGTCGGTGCACAGCACGGCCGAGTACGCATCGGTCGAGTTGTCGTAGGGGAAGTCGAAGCCGCTGCGGCTCGCGCGGACCTTCTTCAGCAGCGTGAACAGGAACTCCTGGTCGTCCGGGCCGCCCGTGATGGCGTCCTGCGCCGAGGCGACCAGCGCGACCGCAGCCTCGGGGCCGTAGGTCTGGTTGTACAGCGCCTCGAGCAGGGCGTTGACCAGGTCGGAGTACGTCAGGACGCCGTAGTCGGTGTAGAGCGGACCCTTGCGCAACTCGGCCACGACAGCCCGCAGGGAGGCCATCGGGTCGGGCAGCTCGCAGAAGTCCGGGCCGGCCGCCTGGCACAGCGCGAACGCCTTGGTCAGAGCCTTCCACGCGCCTTCGGCGGCGTTCAGCCGGAGACTCATCGGGACGCCGGCCGTCCTCGCGGAGCCGCGCCACGCGACCGGGTCGATGACCCCGTCGATGGCGATCGCGCGGAAGCGGTCGGGGAACATGTTGGCGTACACCTCACCGAGGTACGTTCCGTAGGAGAACCCGAGGTAGCTGAGCTTGGAGTCACCGACGGACCGCCGCAGGACGTCCATGTCGCGGGCGACCTCCGTCGTCGACATCGATGAGGCGATCCGGCGTCCGTGGTGGCTGCAGCCGGCGGCGAGCTTCTTCGCCGCCCGCAGGTAGCTGTGGCGTTCAGCCCTGCCGACGGGGATCCCGTCGAGGTTCTGCAGGGTGAGGGTGGACGAGCGGTAGCTGGTGAAGCACTTCACCTTGGTGCCGAAGTTGGTGCCGCGCGGGTCGAAGCCGACGATGTCGAAGCGATCGAGGATGTCCTCGGAGAGGAAATTAGGCGCCTGCAGCGCGAGCTGGACGCCGGAGCCGCCCGGCCCTCCCGGGTTCAGGAACAGCGTCCCGATCCGCCGGCTCGGGTCGGCGGCGGGGATCTTGGCGAGCGCAACCTGGACCTTGGCTCCGTTGGGGTGGTCGTAGTCCAGGGGCAGGTGGACGGTGGCGAGGGAGTACGACCACGCCTTCGCCTTGTACCAGTGGATCTTCGGCGCCTTCACCCGGTCGACCTTCGCCTTCTCCGCCGAACGGGTGTGGGCGGGCGCCGTCGCAACGGCCCGGACCGGTGCGGCCGGTGCGGCCGCGTCCGCCGGTGCGGCTGTGAACGGCCACGCCAGGGCCACCACGGTGATCGGGACGGTGAGTCGCAGCCATCTCGGCGCCATGGGGTTCCCTCTCCTCTGCTCGGCTCAACCATAGGTGGTCGGCACGGCCCCGCCGTGCCGCACCGCGGGTCAGAACCGACAGACGACACCCCGGCGCCCGCGCAGCGGGAGCCGGGGTGCGAAGGTGGGCTCAGGCGATCCGGGAGCGGTCGTAGGTGTCGCTGCCGAAGCCGAGGATGAGGAGGCCGATCGTCGGGAAGACGATCATCAGGAAGATCGACCAGATCACGCTCTTGCCGAACGCCGTCCCGATGCGTACGGCCACCAGGACGGCGAAGACGATGTTGACGATCGGGATGAGCAGCAGCAGGAACATCCACGGGTTGAAGCCGGCGATCCGGGTCTGGACGTAGGTGTTGTAGAACGGCACGATCGCCGCCCAGCCGTGCTCGCCGGCCTTGGTGAACACCTTCCACAGGGCGATCAGCGTCAGGACGCCGATCACGATGCCCAGCAGGGTGATCGGCAGGGAGGCGGCGGCGCTCGCCGCGGAGCCGTCGTCGTAGTTCATGCGTGTTCTCTCTCCTCGTGGGTGCTGTGCGCTCACGGTAGCGACGGTGCGACCCGCGGTGGACGGAAAGCGCTCCGATCGGTTCGGCAATTGCCCCGGTGCGGCAGAGTGGGGGCGTGACCGAGCCCTGGCCGAGCCCGCCCGTCCCGTCCGCAGCCCTGGTGCTGCGGGGACGTCGTTTCGACGTCGCCCATCCGGCCGTGATGGGCATCATCAACCGCACGCCGGACTCGTTCTACGCATCCGCGCGCTACGACGTCGCGTCCGGGCTGGACGCACTGGACCGGATGCTCACCGACGGGGCCGACCTGATCGACGTCGGGGGTGTCCGGGCCGGCCAGGAGGGCCCGGTCGTCTCGGCAGCGGAGGAGATCGAGCGCGTCCTGCCGTTCCTCAACGCCGCGCGCGAACGGCATCCCGACGTCATCCTCAGCCTCGACACCTGGCGTGGAGACGTCGCCCTGGCATGCGCGGACGCCGGCGTCGATCTGGTCAACGACACGTGGGCCGGTGCCGACCCGGACCTGGTCGGGGTCGCCGCACAGATCGGCGCCGGATACGTCGTCTCCCACACCGGGGGCCTGCCGCCGCGCACGGATCCGGTGTCGGTCACGTACGGCGAGGACCCGGACGGCGTCGTCCGTGACGTGCTCGCCACGCTCGCAGCCGGGGCGGCGCGGGCCGTGGACGCCGGGGTTCCGGCCGAGCGCGTCCTGGTCGACCCCACGCTGGACTTCGGCAAGACCACCCGGCACTCGTTGCGCGTACTCCGCGCGACGGGCGCGGTGGCCGGGCTGGGCTTCCCTGTGCTCCAGGCGCTGTCGCGCAAGGACTTCGTGGGCGAGACCCTCGGCGTGCCCGTGGACGAACGGCTGTACGGCACACTCGCCGCGACGGCCGTCGCCGGGTGGTTGGGGACGACGGTATTCCGGGCGCACGACGTGGCCGCGACCCGCCAGGTTGCGGACATGGTGGCGTCCATCCGGGGCGACCGGCCGCCGAAGGTCGCGGTGCGGGGCGAGCCGGTCACCTGAACGCAGCGAGGGCCGAGACCTTGCATGAACTGATGGTTCATCTAGTATGAACCTGTGGTTACTGAGACGCCACTCCTCGATCCGGTCGAAGTCGCCCGGCTCGAGCGGGAAGGCCTGGTCACCAGCACCTTCCGACGGCTCGACGCGTCCCGGCAGGACGCGGTGGCCGTCGCCGTGCTGGAGGAGGCGCTTGTCCGGGGCCCGTCGCGGGTGCGGGTGAAGGCGGTCGCCGCCACGGCGGGCGTCTCGCTCGGCTCGCTCTACCAGTACTTCGTCAACAGGGACGGCGTCCTCGCCTTCGCCGTCGAGCTCGTCGCGCGGCGGCTGAGTGCCGAACTGGCCGGCTACATCCCTGTGCTCGCCGCCCTCCCCCTGCGGGACGGACTGACAGCCTGGGTGGGCGGCGGCTTCGAGTGGACGCGGGAGCAGGCTGCGGTCATGGCGTTCTTCGTCCGGGGGGCTTACGAGGGTGACGCGGCGCTGGCCGAGCGTCTCGTCGAGCCCGTCGCGTCCGTGATGGTGGCTGCGATCCGGGCGATGCTCGCCGCCGCGGTCGAGCGTGGGGAGGCGCGCGCCGACCTCGAGCTGGACGCGACCGCACGCGCCGTCCACGTCCTGCTCGCCGGAGTGGCGGACGGCCACCTGCTGCCCCATCTCGGCCGCTACTTCCGGGTCGACGACATCGGCTTTGAGCGGACGCTGGCTGCAGCGGTCGATCTTGCCGTGGCGGGGGTCCGGCCGTGAGCACGCTGAGCGGGGAGGGCCTCGTCCAGCGCTACGGCGCCCTCGTCGCCGTGGACGGGCTGAGCATCACGGCGAGCCCGGGGAGCGTCCTCGCGCTGCTCGGGCCCAACGGCGCCGGCAAGACCACCACACTGGCGATGCTGGCCGGCACCACCCGTCCCGACGACGGACGGGTGTGCTGGGACGGCCGGCCGGCCGACCCGGAGCTCCTTCGCCACAGCGTCGGGCTCGCGCCACAGGAACTCCAGCTGTGGGGGCTGCTCACCTGCGGCGAGCAACTGCGGTTCCTCGCCGAACTGGCCGGTGTGCCCGCACGGGAGGGCGTCCGCCGGGCAGCCGAGCTGCTGGAACGGCTCGGGCTGGCCGACCGAAGGGACGTGCAGGCCCGACGGCTGTCCGGCGGCATGCAGCGGCGGCTGAACCTCGCGTTGGCCCTGGTCGGGGACCCGCCGGCGATCGTCCTGGACGAGCCCGGCGCGGGGCTGGATCCGCAGAGCCGCGTTCTGGTCCGCGACCTGATCGCCGAACTGGCGGCCGAGAAGGTCGTCATCGTCACCTCGCACGACCTGGCCGAGATCGAGCGGTTGGCGGACAGGATCGTCGTCATCGACCATGGCCGCGTTCTGGCCGAGGGGACGGAGGCCGAACTACAGGCCACGCACGCGGGCGGGACAGCCGTGACCTTCACGACAACCGTCGCGTCCGTCGCCGCGCTGGCCGAGGCACTGCACCGCGTGCCCGGCACGGTCACGGCCGCCGGTGCCGCGGTCGAGTTCGTCCTCGCAGCCGGAGCCTCGTTCGGGCCGGCACTCGAGGCGGCAGCCGCCTCCGGCGTCCCCCTGCTGTCGGTGCACACCCGCGAGCCGTCGCTGGAGGACGTGTTCCTGCAGCTGACCGGAAGGAGCCTGCGCGAATGAAGGTGCTGGCGATGGCGGCGAAGACGGCCCGAGAGCAGCTGCGCAGCCCCCTGATCATGATCCTCTCGGTGGGGTTCGGGGCGTTCTTCGTCCTGCTGGTCGGGCTGTTCTACCCGTCCGGAGGGTCGTCGACCTACGCCGTGGCCGTGGCCGACCAGGATGCCGGGACCCACGGGGCGGCCCTGGTCCAGGCGCTGAGGGACTACCGCTTCGGCGACGGCGCCGGGCTCCTGGACGTGCACGAGGTCGCCGACGCGAACTCGGCCAGGGCCGAGGTGGCCCAGCGCCGGGCGATCGCCTTCGTCGAAGTGCCCACCGACTTCTCCGTCCGCATCGACGCCGCGAAGTCCGGCACAGGCCGGGTGCCGGTGCGGTTCGGCGGGAACCAGTCGGACCCCACCTACGCGGTAGCGGCGATCCTGGTGCTCACACCGATCGACGCCTACCTCCAGGAGGCCACCGGACGGGTCTCTGTCGTGGCACTGGACGAGGTGTGGTTGGGCTCCTCGGCGAACCCGACGGAGTTCGACCTGTACGTCCCCGGCGTGCTGGTGTTCGCGATCGGGCTGATCATCTTCTCCGCCGCGATGGTGCTGGCCCAGGAGGTCGAGTCCGGGACCGTCCACCGGCTCGCCCGGACGCCGTCCGGCGCGTCCGTCCTCCTCGGCGGGATCACGCTGGTCGAGGTCGCCCTGGGGTTGGTCGCCGGAGCGGTCGCGCTCGCCACAGCCGTCCTGCTCGGCTTCCACTCGGCCGGGCCGCTGTGGCTGGTGTTGCCGATCTGGGCGCTGACCAGCCTCGCGGTGACAGGGCTCGGCCTGCTCGTCGCTGCGTTCACCCGGACGGTGGCGCAGGCCTTCCTGCTCGCCAACGTCCCTTTCGGGGTGTTCATGTTCCTGTCGGGCACCGTCTTCCCGGTGCGGGGCGTCCCGCTGTTCGCGGTGGCCGGGCACGAGGTGAACCTGCTCGATGTCCTGCCGCCGAGGCACGCGGTGAACGCGCTGACGTCCATCTGCGGCTACGGGTCGACCGACATCGGCTATGAACTGGCGATGCTCGCCCTCCTCTCGATCGCCTACTTCGCCCTCGGCGTCGCCGCTTTCCGGCACCGCCACCTCCGGGTCGCGCGCTGAGGCATCGCCCGGCGCGGCCTAGGCTGGCGGCGTGGACCTGAAGGACATGCGGACCAGCTACGAGCGCGGCGACCTGGACGAGGACGCCGCCGGCAACCAGCCCCTCGCGCTGTTCGAGCGCTGGTTCGCCGACGCCCGCAAGGCGTCGGTGCCCGAGCCGTCCGCGATGACACTGGCGACGGTGGGGGCCGACGGCCGACCGTCCACCCGCGTGGTGCTGCTGAAGACGGCGGACGCGTCCGGCCTGGTCTTCTACACGAACTACCACTCCCGAAAGGCGCGCGAACTGGAGGCGAACCCGTTCGCCGCCGTCCAGTTCCACTGGGTGGAACTCGAGCGGGTCGTCCGGGTCGAGGGACGGGTGGAGCGCACGCCGGACGAGGAGTCCGACGCCTACTTCGTCACCCGTCCGCTCGATTCGCGGATCGGGGCGTGGGCGTCGCCGCAGAGCGAGGTGATCCCCAATCGCGGCGTCCTGCTGGCCAACGCAGCGAAGGTTTCCGCGAAGTACGGGCTCAACCCACCCCGTCCGCCGCACTGGGGCGGGTACCGCCTCGTTCCCGACACGTGGGAGTTCTGGGCCGGACGCAAGTCCCGGCTGCACGACCGCGTCCGGTTCCGGCTGGACGGGGGCGCCTGGATCAGGGAGCGCCTGGCACCGTAACGGCACCGTGCCCCACCCGGTGAATTCTTCGATTCCCCGGAATTCGCGGGACCGCGCTGCTACCGTCGAAGAGCCGGGGGGCCGCTTCTGACGCAGCATGACTAGGGGCAGCCGTGAGCAATCCACCACATGCGCGCATCGACCGCGCCCGGAGATACCCATCGAGCATCGCGCTGGCAGCGCTCATCGCCGGCACGCTCTTCGCCGCCGCCTGGCCGTCGGCCGTTGCGGTTGCCGACGAGTGCGCGCCTGAAGATGTCGCCTGCGTCACCGAGAGCACTCCACCAACGGATTCGCCGAGCGACCCGCCGTCCAGCGACGCCCCGAGCGATCCCCCCTCCAGCGCCCTGCCCAGCGACCAGCCATCCACCGACGCCCCCAGCGACCCGCCGTCCAGCACGCTGCCCAGCGACCCGCCATCCACCGACGCCCCCAGCGACCCGCCGTCCAGCACGCTGCCAAGCGACCCGCCGTCCAGCACGCTGCCCAGCGACCCGCCCACCAGCGAACCGCCCACCAGCGCACCGCCCACCAGCGCACCGCCCACCAGCGAACCGCCCACCAGCGCACCCCCGACCACCGAACCGCCCACCAGCGCACCCCCGACCACCGAACCGCCCACCA